>BNJT01002653.1_pt1 | contig 2010046 bp, 3542 predicted proteins | sample 8540491 | NCBI WGS metagenome assembly BNJT01 (sample SAMD00202455, study PRJDB9452) | human saliva metagenome | host: Homo sapiens
TCTTTCTTCTCTTCTATAGGTAAAAAGTGAATAAGCCTCATTGTATAAATTTTTTTCAAAGTTCTTCTCCTATTAAAATTAAATCTATATATATTCATTATTCCATAATTTTTAAAATATTAACTATTCTATCTGTCATTCTTACATCTCTTTCTACAATATCATCTAAATCCCATTTATCTGATTTTTATTTTTTTCCTATTTCTTTTTGTCATTTCTATTTTTTTGATTTTTGAATAAGAAAGTTTTTCTTAGAAAAATAATTATTTGTTGCAATTATATTTAATTTTTTCAAATGGAGTTTTATTTCCTAAATGTTCTATTTTTTTCTTTTGCAATTTTTTTCATTTTTCTCTTAAATCATAACTATTTTTCCCATTTCACTGGTAAAATATGCTCTATTTCCCATTTTTTTCAAGTAATAATTCATCTTGAATATCATAAGCCAAGGTTTTTTTAATAACATTCTTACTGCATTCCGATGAGGAATTTTTTTATTTTTTTCCTTTATTTCATCTTCTGATAAAGATTTAAAAATCAAATACAGGCTTATCAGATTTTTATAATTTCAGCATTCAATTTTTAATATATTCGATTTCACTGCATTTATAGTTGGACTTTCTATATATTTTTAATAATTCAACATATAATTTTTCTTAAGAATTTTTAAAAAAATTTTTTTCTTCAAAAATCTTTATTATCTTTATGTACTAAATAATAAACTATTACAGGATATTTCCAAAATTCATTAGGATATGATGTTAAAATATTTAAAACTTTTTAAAATATCTTTATTCTCACTCCAACTTTCATTTTCAATAAATTGAGTTGAATTGACAATTATTTCCCAAATATTCAATATTTTTTTAATTCATCTAACACATTATTCTCTAACAATCTTTCAAATTTATTTGTTGAGTAATATTTTTCTAAGCCCAGGTGTTGTCGTATTTCTATCATTTTCTAAAAGCTCTTAAATAAAACATATAATAATAGAATAGTTTTTTTGAATATTTTTCAGAAATATTTTGAGTATTTTTCTTCAAGTTCTTTCCATTTTTTCTATAAATTCTTTTTCTCTTCTTTACTTTGTAAATGATTATATATCTTTGCTTTAAATATATCTGCATCTGATAATGGTAATCCTCTATCATTCAAAGTTGAAAATATTGTTAAAGCTGTTTCTTGACTATCAGCTGTAATAGGCAAAATTATAACTTGATTAAGTAATGCATATATAAATTGATAAATCATTAATGCATTCTCAACTGATTTTTTTCTTCAATTAATTCTAGAATTTGATTATAATTTTTTAGAATAATTATCTTCCAATTTTTTCATTTACTTCCCCAGTTTCTAAAAATCTTTTTCAATACTTCATTTTCTGTTTCACTTATAACTTTTTGAATTTAGTAAAAATACTGGAATATTCTACTTTCCCTGTCAATTTATTTGTTTTCCAAATAAGAGGTTCTATTTTATTAATAAAATTTTTTTAGCCTCTTCTGTTTTTTCTTTTGGTTTACTTAATTTTTGTATAAATTGCTCTTAATAAAAGGAAAATTGAAGTTATCCTCTGTTGACCATCAATAATTTCCTGCTCACCATTTTTTTATTTTTCATAAAAAAACTATACTTCCTAAAAAAATAAGTCCCTTCTTTATCTGTTCCACCTTCATTACAAGTAAATTCCCATATATCTTTAAATAAAGTATTAATTTGATCACTTGTCCAGCTATATGGTCTTTGATAATCGGGGAATTATAAAAGGTTTTTGTTCTTGCATTCAGTAAAAATTGTTCTATGGTTTGTTTATTTACACTTATTGTTGTTGACATTTTTTCCTCCATCTAGAATTATTTCAATATCTTATATGTTTATTATAATACATTTATTAGTGATTTACAAGAAAAAAAGAATTATATTTATATTTTTCCATTTTTTTAAAGACCTAATTTCAAAATCAAATAAATCAATATTTTGAATACATTCTTTTTTTATAAAAATCAACAAAATTTAGTAGTGAAATAAAGGTTTCACTACTAAATTTTTATAATTTTTATATTTAAAATATTCTTTAAATATCATATTTGCTTTATTTTTCTGTCGGGTCTTTTTACATAATTGGCTTTCAAAAATACTGTTAAAGATTACCGGTATATCAAAATCAGTATATTATTATTACATTAATAAAAAGAATAAAGAAATAAAAAGCCGAATTTGAAATTCGGCTGATTTTTTGTATAATATATTTATGACCAACAAATATATCATACAAAAATAAACTGAAGTATATCTTCAGTAATAGCAACATTTTACTAAATTCTATTGATTTTTTTGCAAGAAAAAAATAATATTGAGAAAAAAACATCTTAAATACATTATACAATCTATCGATAAGTTCCTCGCTTGCAGGGATATGTCTAAGGGTTTCATTAAATTTAAATGCCCTCTCTGTCCCATTATCCACAAGTTCCCTCTTACTTGTAAGTCCAAACTTTGTCCTTCATGCGGTTTCAAATATGCCAGAATCTGGTCCCAGAATACTATGAAACACATCCTGAACATTGAACATCGCCATGTACTCTTTACTATACCTAAAGAATGCAGGCAGTTTTTCTTCTATGACAGAAAACTCCTCTCAAAGCTTTCTCAGGCCGTTAACGAAATCTTTAAGTTCTGCTTCCATAACATCAGTAAGAAAAATCTGAGAAAAAATAAAATCTCAAAATTTTCCAAAAAATATTTCACTGACTCCGACATCGTACACTATGGGCTGATTTCTATTATACATACCTTCGGAAGGGATCTTAAATGGAATCCGCACATCCATGCCATTGTTTCCCTGGGTGGATTCACTAAAAATTTTGACTTCAGGAAAATGGGACATTTTAATGTGGATACTATTGCCGGTCAATGGAAGTACCATGTCCTCAAAATTATTCAGAATGGAGAATATCATGACAGTAAAATTAAGAAGAAGGCCTTGGACACTGTTTCCAAACTTTACAAAGAAAACAAAAGATTCTTCTTTAATGTCGGTGACGGTGACATCAACAGCACAGAGGGTATTATCAGATATCTCGGAAGATACCTCGCACGTTCACCTGTTGCCGAATACAAGATTACCGAAATTGATGATGGTAAAGTTACCTTCTTTTTCAATGATTTGGCTAACAATAAAAAGAAAACTTACATTACTATGCCTGCTGAAAAATTTATCTCACAGATTCTCATTCATCTGCCTCCTAAAAACTTTAAAATGGTAAACAGGTACGGTTTCTATTCAAGACATATTTCTGATGAACTTAAAAAGGCTATGGAGCCTTTCAGGAAAAATATTTCCGTATCAAAATATTCATTTTATCAGAGGCAGATGTACATAACTTTTGGGAATGAATCCTTTTTTACTGTCACGAATGCAAAGTTAAGATGATTGTCTGGGAATTCTATCATTATCTTTATCCGCCACTTAAAAAGTATTATTAATATTTTTTTCAATCCAACCTAGTTGGATATTTTTGTAATACAATTTTTTAATAACTATAAATAGAGGAGGCGATTGCCTCCTCTAAAAAAGTCATTCAATAGATTCATAAGTATCTCTTTTTGATTATTAAAAAAATAAATTTACTTTACTTATAAAAAAAGAAAAAAATCGACTATTTCTAGCCGATTCTCTATAATAATTCTAAAAAAACTTTTTAAAAGTCAATTATTTAGCAATTTTGCTTGCAGAAATATCCTAAAGTTCTGATTAATTGAGAAGTATAAGACATTTCATTGTCATACCAAGATACTGTTTTAACTAATTGAGTATCTCCGTTTTTGAACAATTTTAGTTTGAGTTGCATCAAATAATGATCCAAAGTGAATTCCAACGATGTCAGAAGAAACTAATTGTTCTTCAGTGTATCCGAATGATTCGTTAGTCTGCGCTTTCATAGTTTGCATTTACTTCTTCAACAGTTACTTTTTTTGTTTAAAATAGATACTAATTCAGTTAATGAACCAGTTGGAACAGGTACTCTTTGAGCGACTCCATCTAATTTTCCGTTTAATTCGGTACTACTAATCCAATTGCTTTTGCGACTCCAGTTGAGTTAGGTACGATATTTACAGTGCATGACTCTAGCTCTTCTTAAGTCACCTTTTTCTGTGTGGTGCATCTAATGTATTTTGATCTCCTGTGTAAGCGTGGATAGTTGTCATTGTTCCAGTTACAACTCCAAAGTTATCATTTAATGCTTTAGCCATTGGTGCTAAACAGTTAGTTGTACAAGAAGCTCCCGAAATAACTGTTTCTGAACCATCTAAAATTTCGTGGTTTACGTTGTAAACTACTGTTTTTAACGTCGTTTTCCACCAGGTGCAGTAATAACTACTTTTTTTAGCTCCTGCTTTAACGTGTAATTCAGCTTTTTTCTTTAGTTGCAAAAGAATCCTGTAGCTTCTAATACTACGTCTACGTTTAATTCTCCCCAAGGTAATTCTTGAGGTTAGCTTTTGCGAAAGTTTTAATTTCTTGTCCGTTTTACTACGAAAGCTCCTTCTTTAACTTCGATTGTTCCATTGAATCTTCCTTGAGAAGAGTCGTATTTGAATAAGTGAGCTAACATTTTAGCATCTGTTAAATCATTAATTGCTACTACTTCAAATTTATCAGTTTGTTCAGCCATTAATCTTAATGCTAATCTCCCTATTCTTCCAAATCCATTAATTGCTACTCTAGTTTTTGCCATTGTAACATACCTCCTAAAAAAATTTTATATATTTGTTAATATATTAATTATTTCGCACTAAAAAGTATAACACAAATTAGTTCACTTTTCAATAGATTAAATATATTAATTTTTCTTTTTTTATAAGTTATGTTGAAAAACTCGATAAATCCTTATAAAATTTGTTTTAGTTCTATATTTTTTTATAGTAATTTTTATGATTTTTTTATCTTTTTTTACAATATTGAAAATTTATTTCTATAAAGTTTTTTTACAAATTTTTTATAAAATTTGTAAATTATTTTGTTTTATTGTACCTTTTCTTATGTACTCATTCCCATAAAACGCTCAAGCCAACTGCCCAGTCATCACAATCCAAATCAGTGGTTCGCAAATCATTACACCGAAATATCCTAATTTTGTCATAATTATGTTTTAAATATGAAGTTTTTGTGTTTTTTTCCCCTTTTTTTCTATTTTTCAAAAATCAAATAAACAATTTCTAAAAATAACATTCCACTCCAAAATGTCAAATAAAATGCCCTGTCTTTTTTTATACTTTGTTTCCAATTTCTTATAACTCTGAATTTAAAGAAATATTTTCATCTAAATCTCCTGTTTTTATCTAATTGATATTGATACAGAATTTCTTTTTTACTCCCAAATTTATCAACAAAATACTCAGCATCCTGTAATTTTTATTTCTTTTTAAACCTAATCTTTTTTCTAAAGTTTTTCTCATCTAAGTTATACTCAATCTTATTACCGTTAATCAAAAATATGTTTCTGGTTTGATACCGTATTTTTCCTTTATAAGAATCTGTTTCCTCGATATAGCCAATCCAATTATTATTAATTTTTAGATAATCCATCTAAATACAAAAATTAAATCCTCGGGTTTTGTCTTATCTACAAGTTTATAAACTTCATGTTCCGAATCGAGCTTAAAGTTCTCTTTATCAAAAAAATTTTTTTGATATTTCAAGTTCGCTATTACGATTAACTGTGTCATAAGGAAAACGAAGATACCTAACAAATAATAATGATAAAATTGTAAATGCGATAAGAAAATTAAACTTTCGTTTTGAAACAAAAAAACCAGAAAGTTAATAAAATTAATATTGGAATTATAAAAGGGGATAACAAGACAAATCCCCAAGTTATATTTGTATCTGCAAGCATATTTCTCCTTAATTTCTATATATTTATAACTCTTTTTATTTTTTTCAGAAATACTTTTTAAAAAAACTCTCATAAATCTCAAGTTTATCATCAAGATTTTTGTAAATATTTTTGCCACTTTTCAATTTCTATATTTACATATTTTTTTATGATTTGTCAAAATTTTCATTCTTTCTTTTATCGTTCCGTTCCTTCATATCGTAAATCAGAATATTTCTTAATTTCACTCAATTTCATTCCCATATCTTTTTAATCTTTTTAACATTTTTATCCATTCAATATCAGTTTCATCATATATTCTTCTATTTTTTTCATCTCTTTTTACACGAAACAGGTCCTTTTTTCCATAAAAACCTTATTGTATATGGAGTTAAGCCTGTTTTTTTCTGAAAAATTCCTTTATTTGCATTGTTCTATTTTTCTCCTTCTCTCTATTATAACTGAAAAATAATAGTTGAATATTAATTATAAATATTTTTGATTATTTTTATATTATACTAAATATATGAAATGAAAACAATTCAAATAAAAAAATTTTTGGAGGTAAAATGGAAACTTTGTTAGAAAAATTAATTTGGGAAAATTTTTTTAAAAAACGCTTGACTTATACTATACTCTAACTGTTATCCTTTATTTATCAAATTTATGGAGGTAATAACTATGAAAAACAAAATATACTGTTATAACAGAGAGCAAGTTCAGGGAATAGGAAAGGCTGTGGCTCTAAAATTTGCAGAAAGAAATAAAAAAATCTTATTCTGATTGCACGAAAAAGAATTTACTAGAAGACTTAAAAAGCGAAATTTTGAAGAAACATCCTAATTTGGATATTCTTGTAATAGATTTTGACTTAACTGATGTCGGTAAAATCCTCGAACTATATTCAAAATTAAAACAATTATCACATTGAAACTTTAATAAACAATGCTGGATTTGGAGTGTATAGCGATGTTAAAGATGAATCTCTTGATAAAATTACAGATATGATTCGTTTGAATGTAGAAGCATTGACTTTGCTCTCTTCTATGTATATTGAGATTATTACAATGAAAAAGGTTCGCAATTAATCAATATCTCCTCAGCAGGAGGCTACACAATCGTCCCGAACGGAATTGTCTACTGTGCTACAAAATTTTACGTAAACGCCTTCACAGAGGGACTCGCACTAGAATTAAAGCAAAACAACGCACAATTAAAAGCAAAAGTCCTAGCACCCTGTCAGCCAAAACTAACTTTTGGAAATATCGCAACTGGTAAAACTGATTTTGATTATGATAAATCTTATCCAAACTATCATACATCCGAAGAAATGGCAGATTTTTCTCATTCAACTTTTACGAAAGCGACAAAACCGTCGAGTTACATCAACCGTGAAACTTTTGAATTTGACTTATCCGATGGATTTTTTTCAAAAATGCGTTTAGTTCTAAAAATAATGTTAAATTTTAAATATTAGTTTTTATTGTTGATTTTCCTAAAAATATTATAAAATATATACAAAAAAATTATTATTATAGGAGTGATTTTATGAAAAAAATTATATTTTTTTATTTTTCTTTGTTAATCTACAGTTTAAGTTTTTTTCTGATGCTAACATTGACCAAATATCTTCTAAAGTTTGGAGATGTCCTTATTCTGTTGACAAAATTTTTTTAAAGGTCTTACTTATGTAAAATTCTTAAATGAAAATGGTAAACCTTCTATTTCAGTTAGCATATTGGATAATCGTGCGAGCATTAAAAAAACAGGAAAAGTTTCAGCTTGAACTTTCACAATTAGATTACGAAGTAAAAGAAAAATGAAAAATTCTATCTATTTTACAAACTTAAATGATAAAACACAAGTTTTTTTCAGATTACAAATTATCTTATTCGTTTGATAAAAAAATAGACCTAAAATGGATCTATATCGCATTTCAGATACCAAGAAACTTTGCAGTCTTATAACAAATTAATTTTTTTCATAAATTATAAAAAAACAGGACATCATTTTAACAATGCCCTGTTTTTTTATTATTCAGTTTTTCCCTAATATACTCATTCCCATAAAACGCCCAAAGCCAACTGCCCAGTCATCACAATCCAAATCAGCGGTTCGCAAATCATTACACCGAAATATCCTAATTCTCTGCACAATAAAAATTACGAAAATTATTTTCCCAAAAAATTCGATTATACTGGAAACTAGGGGGATTACTTTTTCTCCTAAAGCTTGTAGAGCGTATCTTAAGTTGAATAAAACGCCTAATATTGTGAAAAATGGCGAGGCGATTTTTAGGTAGGTTGAACCGTTATAGAGGACTACTTCGGAGTTTGAGCCAGACATTAGGTGAATCATATTTTTTTGAAAATAAGTAAACGAAAAATTGTGATTCCGATTGCAAAAAAGATGTCCATTAGGTTTGCGTAAAAATACACCTTTTCGTATTCTGTCAACTCTGTCGGCTCCTTTATTTTGAGAAACGAAGGTGGCTAGTGCAAGTGCCATTGTTGTTAGTGGAATATTGCAAAATCCCATTAATTTCCTTGCCGAAGTGTGTCCAGCGATGATTAAATAGCCAAATCCGTTTATTGCGTATTGTAAAATTAGTGATCCTGTTAATACAATTGCAATCATTAAGCCCATTGATATTCCTTGTCCGAGCAATTCTCTGTATAATTTTGCGTCGAATCGGAAATGTTTTTTTCTTGGAATTAAAATTGGTTCTTTTTATATAAATATAAATTACGCTTAAAATTACAGATATTGCTTGTGCGATAACAGTTGCGACTGCGACACCACCAATTCCCATTTTTAGGGAAGTTATGAAATAAATATCAAGAAAAATATTTAAAAATTGAAGCAATTACTAAAAAAATACAAGCGACATAAAACTGTTTCCGATTGCTCTCAAAAGTCCCGATGACAAATTATAGGAAAAAAAGTTACTCCTATGAACATTGTTATAATATTTATGTATTCAAACGCTTCATTTATGATATTTTTCGGTGTGTGTAAAATTTTTTTAGCAACGGCATTAAAATAAATCTTGATAAAAATCATTACAGCAATTGTTACCATAAGTCCAATAACAATCGAACCTGCAACCGATTTCTTCAAAAGATTTTTTATTATTCGCTCCGTAACTTCTCGTCTGCAACCATACTAAGCCCATTCCCAATTCCAAGCGCAAAACCGAAAATTAGCTCAAAAATTGCTCGCTGAGGCCCCAATTCTCGCAAGTGAATCGTCTCCTAAAGTATGTCCAACAATAGCAATGTCCGCCATATTGTAAAAGTCGCTGAAAAATATTTGACACTAAAATTGGTATTGAAAAAAATCAGTAGTGATTTCAAAATGCTGTCGTTTATTAAATCAACAGAAAAAAATTAAATTTTTTTCATTTTTCTCCTTTCTTTTTGTTTTTCATACTAAAACCCCATTAAAAAAAGAAATGATTTTTCTATTTACTTTCTGACAAAAGATCTTGACCTTTTTGTTAAACAGAATTATAAAAACTCCATTGTTTTTAATAGGGAATAGTATCAAATTGTAAATTTTTATTCTTGTTTGTAAAATAATTTTTTTGTAAATTATGGAATTTTTTTCATTTTTTTATTTTTCTAAAAAAATCTTTCATATCAGAAAAAAATAGGTATTTCCAATTCAATTTCCTCTTTACTCGCAGGATGTGTAAATTTTTACCTTGTAAGCATGTAAAAATTGTCTATTTATCCCAAGCTCTTTATTTTAAGCCATTTCCATAAAAGCTCATCTCCAACAATTGTGTGCCCAATTGATTTCAAATGCACGCGAATTTGATGCGTTCTTCCCGTAAAAAGCTCACATTCCACAAGCGTCACATTTTCGAGGATAAGTTTTCAACACTTTTACAGCCGTTTTTCGCATACTGACCTCTCTTATCAATAATTCTCTCCAAATTATCGCCATCTCGAAAAAAATCCGTCTTTCAATAACTATTTTATTTGTTCCATTTTTTTCTAAAATTTTTATTATTAAAATCATTTTTATCTTTCAAATTTAAATTATATTTTGTATTTTTTTGCTGTCAAAATCTATATTTTTTTATTTATTTTTAAAATTTATATTTTTCAAAATTGCTTTTTACTTTCCAGATTTAAATTATTATTTTTCTCCAACTTTATTATCTTTATTTTTCAAAATTTGAATTATTTTTCAATTTTTCTCAATTTCATCATACTTTTTCATTTTTCCAAAATTAACTTTTTCAACTTCAGCTTTCAAATTTTCTTTCTCAAAATCTTGAATTTTATGATTTTTTCCCCATCTTTTGCCAATTCATCTTTAATTCTAGAAATTTCCTCATCATCAATAATTCCATCTACAATCGCCAAATATTTTTTTCTCGAAAATCGAAAAAAATTTTTGCAAAAATGCCTGTGCAAAAACTGTTTTTTTCGCAATAATAATCAGCCCAGATGTATTCATATCAAGCCTGTTGTAAAAATCGTGGTACTCTCACTTCGCCATATTTTTTTCCAAAAAAATGATTCACAATCCCATTTGCCAAAAGTAAAATCAACCTTTTTTTCTGTGTCGGATGCGTCAATAAAAACGGCTCCTTATTCACAACCAAAAATATCTTCATCTTCAAACACAATATCAATCGGCAATTTAATTGGCTTAATATCAGTCCCTTTCTTCTTCTCCACAACCTTCAAATTTCCATGCGACGGCAATTTTTTCGTAAGCCTAACTTGCTTTCCATTCAAAAACTTCCACATTTCTCAAACTTCTCCCCGAATAATTCTGCACTTCCCGCAAATACTGGGAAATTTTTCATTCTCTGATGTTCCTTCTCAATCCTAAATTTTTTTCAATATTTATGCACTTCCTTTTTTTATTACTTCCAATTTTTATTGCTTTCAAAATCACAAAAATTTTTAATAAATAAATTTTTTTATTTTTCAAAAATTACAATCAATTTCCCACTTTCAAATTCAATACTTGCCTCATTTTCACAAATCACATTACTCACAAGCCTAGAACTCTCCCTTTTCACATCAATTCCCTCTGTCTCAAAGCTTAAACCCCTTAAGCGTCAACTTTTCCACATTTTCACTAATTGGAACAATCGAAAATTCAAAGTTCTTTTTTTATTTTTTTCAAGGCAAACGGTTTTTCTGCATAAAAAAATTTCTTCATCTTCTAGCAAAAACACAATATTTTTTTATACTTTTCCATCAAAAATAAATTACTCAAAGTCATATCTAGCCTATTTCCAAGCCCTCCAACGACAAATATCTTCCCAACAAAATCCTCATTTCCCAAAAATTTTATTAATTTCTTCTAAAATCAACTCAAAATCAGTAAAAATCCTTATCTCGTGGAAATTTTTTTATCAAAACATTTTTACTTCTATAATATTCCAAAACTTTTTCTCAATCAATCCAAATCCCCAATAATCATTCCAGGAATCTTCCCATACCGAAACGCAAAATTCGCTCCACCATCAGCACAAAAAGCAAATCGTCTCTTCTGAAACCAATCTATCCATAAATTCCTGTGAATATTTATACTCTCCATTCAAAAATCACAAATTTTTTTCCTCATCTTTTCCCTCAAACTTCGAATTTTCTGTTTTAATATTATACTGGTTTATTTGATTATTTACAAGACAAAAGTTAAGTTTAAAATATTAAAAACTTTTATTTTTCTACAGCAGATAATTTATAATAAAAAAAGAGCTACAAATAACACTAGTCATCTGCAACTCCTCTTATTATTTAATCCAAAACTTTTTTGTATGAAATCTCTTCCATCGTATATTACGTATTTTTTTATCTTGTAATGCTCCTGGATTAACGTAAGTAGTTCCATCTTTTTCTACTAGATACTCTCTGTGAGTATGTCCGAAAAATGCAAATATCAGCATTTTTCTTCTCTTGCTTTTTCAAGCTCATTTAAATTCGTTTTTACTCCATAAAGATGTCCATGAGTTAAAAAAATACTTTTCTACCCATCAAATCAAAAATTCTAATATCTTTAGCATCATCATCATCATAGTCTGTATTTCCACGAACATATGCAAATGGAATTTTATGATGCATTAATGATATATTCAATGCATCTACACTGTGATCTCCAGCAAATATAACAATTTCTGGCTGTTCTAATTCCATTACATCTTGGAAATAATCCAATTTCCCGTGGCTATCTGAACAAATTAAAACTTTCATTTATGCTCTCTCTCCTTCTAATTTTTTTATTTTCTCATTTTTTTACATTATACTAGTTTCATCTTAATTTTATCTTAAAAATCATATGATAAAAATACATAATTTTCTATTAAAAATAATATAACTTCTTTTTTTATCTAGATTTTTTTATTATTTTTTTCTAGATAATTATCTATAATAAAAACAAACAATTAATATTCAGTATCTATCATTCTCAATAATTTCAAGGTTTCAAATGCATACTAGAGAGTATAAAAAAATCTTTATTCAATGTTAAACCGAAAAAAATTAATCAATAAAAATCGGTTTTTCATATTTTTCTAAAATTCTTACACCTAACTTTCCAGTAATTCTTTCAACCATTATTGTGTATCTTAAATCTCCCATCAAAAATCATATCGTAATCTTTTCGATGTTTCCATGATTGTTTTTAAAAAGGATCTCCTTTTTGTGAATCAAATTGTAATTTTCTCCAAATCTTTCTGACAAATTATCTTCCGAATCCACATTTACCCGCAAAACATCAACTTTTTTTGTTCATGAAATATGTTATAAAAATGTAAACAATGTCTTATTTGCGTTGTAAGCTCCATCATCTAATAATAATAAGTTATCTAACTTAAATTCAAGTTGATTAGGCAATATTATCAATGGTTTGTAAACACTTCTCATAATATCTTTCAAAATAGAAGTTACCTTATCATTTTTACAACAACTAACATATCATATTTTTTTCAACTCTTCTAAAGCAATTTCAACAGTTTCTCCTTCTCTGCTATAAACATTTGAAAAATCTGGCGCTGTTAGCTCTCTTATGTGTCTAAAAGTTTTTTTCTTCTAATTCTTTGTATTCCTTAAATGCGTAGTTTGCCCCCACATTAATTCCGATTCCCTCTACTGCGATTGGAAATATCTCATATTTCAAGATATCCTTAACATAAAGACCTTCTGCCTCTATTCCGTATTTCTTTTTTTAAACACTTTAGCAAAATTCCACCAAAGCTTCAACTTCATTTTTCTGCAGTAATTAAAAAAATAATGCTTTTTTTCGATAACATTTAGATCACTTCCTTTTTTTACTTATTTACTCTTGTTCATCTTCATCCAATTTTGGTTCTTCAGTAATTTTTTTACAACTGAGGCAATTTTTCTCAGTGTTTCTAACTTTCATTATTCTCACTCCAGTTGCTGTACGACCAATTACAGATATATTATTTACGCTAGTTCTAATCAAAGTTCCTTCTGAAGTTATAAGCATGATTTTCATCGTTCTCATTAACTACTTTAACATCTACGATTTTTCCTGTTTTTTCATTCAATTTAGCATTAATAATACCTTTTCCACCACGAGAAGTTAATCTATATTCCAATAATTTAGTTCGTTTTCCATAACCTTCTTCTGTAATTGTCAATATTCTTACTTCAGCATTATCCATTTGAGAATTTATGATAGCGGCACCTACAACCTTATCTTCATCACGAAGAGTTATTCCTTTAACTCCAGCAGTGACGAGTTCCCATGCTTCTAACTTCTTTTTCAGAAAAACCTCATAGCAATTCCATTTCTAGTTGCGACCAAAAATTTCATCTTCTCCTGTACCACTTGTAAGTCCAATATACATAACTTCATCATCATCATTTAATCGTATAGCACGTTTCCCATTTTTTTATTAATATTTCCAAATAATGTCAATTCAGATTTTTTTAACAACTCCGTTTCGTGTTACAAAGAATAAATTTCTATCTTTTTCAAATTCACGAACTTTTATTACTGTACTAACGCTTTCATCTTCAGATAATTTGATAATATTTCCAATTAATTTACCACGAGCTTGTTTTTCCAGTTTCTGGAATTTCGTAAACTTTTATGCTAAATACTTTTTCCTTTTTGTCGTAAATATAAGCAATGTATCCAAGTTTTTTTAGCAATATACATATCTTTTACAACGTCATCTTCAATTGTATTTGTCGCATTAACTCCTACGCCACCTCTTCTTTGCGAACGGTACGAATCAATCGGTATTCTCTTAACATAACCTTTTTCAGTCAAAGTCACTACAACTTCTTCATCTTTAATCAAATCTTCAATCGTAATTTCAGCTCTCGTATTTCTAATTTCAGTTTTTCTATCATCACCAAAATCTTCTTTTAACTTAATAGCCTCCTCTTTAATTATACCATATATTTTCGAATCATCAGCTAAAATTGCATTTAATTCTTCAATTAATAACATCAATTCGTTGTATTCTTCATTAATTTTATCTCTTTCCAATCCAGTCAATCTTTGCAATCTCATATCTAAAATTGCTTTTTGCTTGAATTTCTGAGAATGAAAAAAAGCCTCTATTAAATTAGCTTTTTGCAACATTCGCATCTTTTGCGACTCTAATAATTCTAATAACTTCTTCGATATTATCAAGTGCTATTTTAAATCCTTCCAAAATGTGAGCCCTATTTTTTTAGCCTTATTAAGCTCAAATTTTTACTCTTCTCGTAATAACCTCATATCTATGCTCTAAATATTTTTCCAAAATCTGTTTTTAAATTCAAGACTTTTTGGTGCATTGTTTACCAACGCCAACATTATCACTCCAAAAAGTATTTTTGTAAATCAGTGAATTTATACAAATTATTTAATACTAACTCGCTTTCTTCACCTTTCTTCAACTCGATAACAATTCTAATTCCGTCTCTGTCAGTTTCATCTCTTAAATCTGAAATTCCAGTCAATCTTTTTTTGTTTTTACTAAATTTGCAATTCTTTCGATAAATCTAGATTTATTCACTTGATATGGCAATTCAGTTACAATTATTGACTCTTTTCCCATTTTTTTGATTTTTTTCAATTTCTACACGACCCGCAACAATTAATTTTTCCACGTCCTGTTCTATACGCATCATAAATTCCTTGTCTACCATTTATAATTCCACCTGTCGGAAAATCAGGACCTTTTATGTAACCGATTAACTCATCTATCGAAATTTCTGGATTATCAATCAATGCTACAATTCCATCAACTACTTCTCCTAAATTATGTGGCGGAATATTTGTTGCCATCCCTACAGCAATCCCATTTGCTCCATTTAACAATAAATTAGGCAATTTTGCTGGTAAAACTACTGGCTCATCTAAACTTTCATCAAAGTTTTTTCTATAATCAATCGTATCTTTTCCGATATCCGCCAATAATTCTTCAGTAATTTTAGCCATTCTCGCCTCAGTATATCTCATCGCCGCAGCTTCGTCACCATCAATCGATCCAAAGTTTCCATGACCATCGATTAATTCGTATCTCATATTAAAATCTTGTGCCATCCTTACCATCGCACCGTATACAGACGAATCTCCATGAGGGTGAAATTTCCCTAAAACGTCCCCAACAATTCTTGCTGATTTTTTAAATGGCGTTTTGTGGCTCATTCCCATTTCATTCATTGCAAAAAGAATTCTTCTATGAACAGGTTTTAATCCATCCCTTACATCTGGCAACGCACGACTTACAATAACACTCATCGAGTAATCTAAGTACGCAGATTTTTATTTCATCTTCTATATACACATTTTGTTCATTCGATAAATCAGTAGTTTTTTTGGTAATCCATCTACAATTATTTCTTTATCGTCATTTTCATTTATCTCTTCGTTTTTCTTTTTTTATCTTCATCTCTGAAATCATCAGACATTTATTTTTCTCCTCCTCGTTTTTTTAGTTCATCACTAACCTCATCATTTCACAACTAAATATCCAAATTCTTAACATAACTTGCATTATCTTCAATGAATTTTTCTTCTTGGCTCTACTTTATCTCCCATTAAAATATTAAACATTTTATCAGCATAAGATGCGTCTTCCATCGATACTTTCAACAATGTTCTCACTTCTGGATCCAACGTAGTTTCCCACAATTGCTCGAGATTCATTTCTCCCAATCCTTTATATCTTTGAACTGTATATTTTCTATTCTCATTTTTCAAGAACTTTTTGTCACTTGTTTTTAATTGGTCATCAGAATATGCGTATCTAACCGCTCTACCAGCCTGTATTTTTGTATAAAGGCGGTTTGCGCTATATAAATATACCCTTCATCAATTAACTCTCTCAAATGTCTGTAAAAGAACGTTAGCATCAATGTTCTAATATGTGCTCCATCAACATCCGCATCTGTCATTATTACAATTTTATGATATCTCAATTTTTTCAAGATTTATATCATCACCAAATCCAGCTCCAAATGCTGTTATCATATCTCTAATTTCTGCATTTTCAAGTGCTTTGTGAATCCACGATTTTTCTACATTCAAAATTTTTCCCTCTCAAAGGCAAAAATCGCTTGGAATCTTCTATCTCTACCTTGTTTTTGCAGAACCTCCAGCTGAATTCCCCTCAACTATGAAAATTTCTGATTCTGACGGATCTTTTGACGAGCAATCTGCTAATTTCCCTGGCAATGAACCAACTTCAAGGTTACTTTTTTTCTCAAAACTAACTCTCTAGCTTTTTTTAGTACTTCCCTAGCCTTTTTTTCGACATCAACATTTTTTTCAATAATTTTTTTCTGTTGCTTTCGGATGATCTTCCAAATAGAATTTCAATTTATTTCCAACAATATTCGAAAACAATTCACGAAACTTCACTATTTCCTAATTTAGTTTTTTTGTTTGTCCTTCAAATTGTGGCTCGGTATTTTCACACTAATTACGCAAACTAACCCTTCTCTAACATCTGTCCCTTGAAATGACCCACCTTTTTTTCCTTAATCAATTTCATTTCTTTTGCAATATCATTCACTGTTCTTGTCAAAGCTGTTCTAAATCCACTTACATGCGTTCCACCTTCATGAGTATTTATATTATTTACAAACGAATAAACAATCTCTCTTTGAGCAGTAGTATAACTCATAGCAATTTCCACTTCAACAATTTTTAGCTCCAACTTTTTTTATAAAAACATTTCCGTCTTCATCTACAGCTTCCACTTCTTTTGCTGGTTGCGTTTCATAAGAATCCGCCATGTAAATTACATCTTCCACGATTTTTTCTTCATTAGTAATCTCTCTCAAAAAGTCTTTTATTCCACCTTCAAAGTGAAAATCTTCTTCTCTCACATCATCAGGTTTTCTTGCATCAACCAACTTGATTTTTCAAACCTTTATTCAAATAAGCCAACTCTTTTAATCTCGATTCTAAAACCGAAAAATCATAAACTGTTGTTTCAAATATTTCATCATCTGCTTTAAATTTAATAACTGTACCATGTGCATCTTCTGGTGCGTCCCCAATTTTTTCAGGTGCTGACGTAGGAACTCCTCTTTTGTAAGTCTGTCTCACAATTTGTCCATCTCTAGTTACAGTTGCTTCAACCCATTCAGACAACGCATTTACAACGGAAATACCTACTCCATGAAGTCCCCCAGACACTTTATAGTTATTGTTATCAAATTTACCTCCAGCATGAAGCACTGTCATTACAACTTCTAATGTAGATTTCCCTGTTTTATGCATTGCTACTGGTATTCCACGACCGTTATCTGTTACTTCGATAATATTTCCTTCTAAAATTTTTCACTGTTATATTATCACAAATTCCAGCCAAAGCCTCATCCACACTATTATCAACAATTTCCCACACCAAATGGTGCAATCCTTTTGAAGAAGTCGATCCTATATACATTCCAGGTCTCTTTCTTACCGCTTCCAACCCTTCTAAAACCGTAATACTCTCGGCTCCATAATTATTAGCCATTTTTACAAATTCCTCCCTTTTTCTCTATTATTTACTTTTTCCAATTACTTTAACTTGTCATTTGAATAAATTATTTTTTTGCACTACTTCTATTATACACTTCTTAAGTTTATTTATTGTTTTAATTCACTTAATTTTTTTATTTTTTTCTCAAATTTATTTTTTCCAACACAGAAATTTCCAAAGACATGATCTAAAAATATCCTCTGAAGAAATTTCTCCAGTAATTTCAGACAATGAATCTAGTGCCTCTTTTAAGTCCACAGAAATCAAATCCATCGGAAGTCCCATATCTATTGTTTCAAAAAAATATTTCTTATCGCATCCTTCGTCTTTTTCAAGTGCCGTTTTTATGCCGAACATTAGTAATTATCAATTTTTTTCAGACGAATCTTCCACCTTTTTCATCTACAATGAACGAATAAATTTTTTTCTTCCATATCCTCAATTCCAACATTTTTTTGTGCTGAAATTTCCACAATATTTTTCAAAATTATATTCATCTAAATCAATTTTTCTTTCCAAATCAATTTTTATTCAATAAAAACAATTACTTTTTTTATGATTTTTCATTAATCTGATTAATTACTTCACGGTCTTCATCTTCCAATTCTCTCGAGGCATCCAAAACCAATAACACTAAATCAGCTTTTTCAATAAATTCCTTCGATTTTTCAACACCAATATTTTCAACAATATCATCTGTCTGTCTAATTCCAGCCGTATCTACCAATACTAACGGAATCCCTTTTTATATTAATAACTTCCTCAATCACATCTCTCGTAGTTCCCGCAACATGAGTTACTATCGCTCTATCTTCCCTCAACAACGAATTTAAAAAGCGTAGACTTCCCAACATTTGGTTTTTCCAACAATAACTGTTTTTATCCCCTCTTTTATCTTTTTACCTTTATCATAAGATTCTATAAGTCGAGTAGCCTCTTCATAAACCGCCTCTAAGTTATCTCTTAACTCAACTGGCAACGGATCATCAATCCCTTCCTCAGGATAATCCAAAACAACATTAACATGCGCCGTAATATCCAGCAACGCCTTTTTAAAAGCTATTAATCTTATCCCTCAAATCTCCTCTCAATTGATCCAAAGAAAGTGAGATACTCTTCTCAGTTTTTCCCTTGTATCAAGTCCATTACTGCCTCTGCTTGCGACAAATCAATTCTTCCATTCATAAATGCTCTTTTTTTGTAAATTCCCTTGCTCAGCATGTCTAGCACCGTTTTTTTAAGAACCAATTCCAACACCTTCTGAGTAACAAACTGTCCACCATGACAATTAATCTCAACAACATCCTCACAAGTATATGTTTTTAGGTGCCTTCATTCTCACAACCATCGATTCATCTATTACTTTTTTTCTCCATCGTAAATAAATCCATAATTAAACTGATAAAAACCCAAATCTTTATTTGGGTTTTTGAGGCTAAATATTTTATCTAAAATTTCAAATGATTTATCTCCCGATATTCTTATTATACCAATTCCACCTTCACCTTTAGGCGTTGAAATTGCTTTTGCAATTGTATCAAATAACATCGTCATACCTCATTCTATTTATTTTTTTGTTTTTTTAATTACCAAATATCTTTTTAGGATCTTCTCCTACACTTTCAGTTTCCAACCCTTTGATAAATGATATTTCTTCATGTATTATTTTTTTCTTTCTCTAGCTGACATAGGATTCAATTTTTACAGTTTTTTTCCTGAATCCAACACTTTTTTTACCTTTTTTTCTAGCTAATTCTCTCAAAGAAGCTTCTCTTTTTTTGTTTGTAATTATTTGAATCAATAACAACTTTCAAATGTTTTTAAAGATTTAACTGAACTTAACAAATACTCAATACTATTCAATGAACTTCCTTTTTCACCAATTAAATATCTCATATCTTTTTCCATCCACATTAACGATATATTTGTCACCTTCTTTAGCGATATCAACTATTACTATTTCCAATTTAGAATTAACCAAAAAAACTCTTTTTATAAAACTTCTAATTTTTGCTAACATTTGCATCATTAGCATCAATTTGTTTTTTTCTGATACAGTTTCTTTGTTTTCTTCTTTTCTTTTTTTACAATTTTATTTTTTTCTGAAAATCTTTTTGAACTAGAATTTCTTCTTTCAGAATTTTTGTCATTTTCTTTATTTTTCATTTTTTTAGTTTGTAATCTAGGTTTTTAAAGTAATATTTTTCATTTTTACTTTCTCTTTTTTTCAAGTGTTCATTTTTTTCGAATTCTCAACTTGAGATTTTTTTCACTATTTCTACTTCATATTCACCTTTTTATACTAACAAACAATATCTTTTTAGGATATTTTTAAGACCTTTACTTTATAAGTTTCATCCTCTCCTAAAGTAAGCGATCTTTTTATCATACTGTTTAATTCTTCTTCATTTTTGTGCTTTTTAAGATTATTTTTATCCATTACCTAATTTCTTCCTTTCATAATGAAATATTGTTGAATAACAGAAAAAAATCGTTGAGAATAAGTAGTATAAAGTTACTCCCGAAGGCATTCTATAGAAAATAAATAACATCATCAATGGCATTGTATAAAGCATTGATTGCATTGGATTATTTTTCTTGTTTATCACCTGCGCTACCAGTCATAATTTTTTTGTTGTACAAAAGTTGCCGCTGTATTTAAAATTGGCAACAAATTAAATGACAATGTGTTTGTAATTTGAAATAACGCATCTGGTTTTTTCAAATTAAACCATAAAAAAAGTTGCATCATTAGGGATTGCATTTCCAATAAGCGCATAATATAAAGCCACAAATATTGGCATTTGAATTAACAATGGTAAACATCCACCTAATGGATTTACCCCATTTTTCCTTATAAACTTCCGCTGTTCTTTTTGAAATTCTTGCGGATTATCTTTATATTTCTCTTTCAATTTATCCAATTCTGGTTGAATTTCTCTCATTTTTTCATCGACTTTTTCTTGCTTTAAAAGTCAATGGAAATATTAATATTCTCATCATTATAGTTAAAATAATTATCGCAACACCATAATTTCCAACTATATTAGTAATTCCTTTTTAATAAATTTACTGCTAAATCTACCAAAAAAACGGTATTTTTAAACATGAATTAGTTCCTCCATATTATTTTTATTTTTAAGGGATCGTATCCACCTTTATGAAATGGATGACACTTTAGTATTCTTTTTTTACACTCAAAAAAAGTTCCTTTAATCGCTCCATATTTTTGTAATTGCTTGTCTTGAATATTCAGAACAGGTTGGGTAAAACCTACATCTTCTACCAAAAAGCTCACGAAAAATTTCTGATAAATTTTTAATTAAAAAAACAATAGAATTTGCTTCATTTTTCTCGTCACCTTCAATAAATCTTTTTTCAATATCTTTATATTTTATATTTTTTTATATTTTTCTTTCAAAATTGATTTGCCTACAAACACATAATCCGAATTCTTTTTTAAATTCTGCCCATTTTCTTTTACAAATTCTCTAAAAAGTCTTTTTTTATTCTATTTCTTTGAACAGCATTTCCAGTCTTCTTACTTGCAACAAATCCGAATCTTTGTTCTTCATGTTCATTATTTCTTACGAAAACAATCGCATATTTTTGTATAAATTTTTTGAATTATTGTAAACTAAAGAAAAACTCTTTTTGAATTTTTTTATTTTTTTATAGACATTTTCTCTTAACTCTTTTTCTGTTTTTAAAAAGCCCGGTCTTTGCTTTTTTTATTCACCGGGTTATGCTGATAATTTAGCTCTTCCTTTTGCTCTTCTTCTTTTTAATACATTTCTTCCACTTTTTAGTTTTCATTCTTAATCTAAATCCGTGGTCTTTTTTTCTTTTTTTCTTTTTATTTGGTTGATATGTTCTTTTTTTGTCATCTCTCTTCCTTTCTAAAATTAATTTTTATTTTTTTACTAGTTTATTTATTTACATTTTTTTAACTAACATTTTTTTAATAAACTGTTTACGATATATAATAAACAAATTTTTCAAAAAAAGTCAAGAAGTATTTGATACTTTTTTTCAATATTTTAAATTAAAAAAATAAAATTTGTAAAAAGGTTTTTTTACTTTTTATTATTTTAGAAAAATTTTTTTAACAAAATTGTAAATTATATTTTTTTAAAAATAAAAATTAATAAAAAAATATTTTTGTAGAAAGATTTAATTTAAAAAAATATTTTTTTATATTTTTAAGAATTAATTTATTTTCTAAAAAAATTTTTTTAAATTTGAAATTTTGAAATGATGTTTTTATGTAAAAAAATATTTTATAAAATTTGTAAAAATATTTTTTTAATAAGTAAATTTTTTTAAATTAAAAAAATAACAAAAAGAATTTTTAAAAAAATAAAGTAAATAAAAAAATATTAAAAGAGTTTTTCCACAATATTATTATAATATAATTTATTTATATTAGTATATATATTATTATTATAGAGTGTGGAAATGTGGGAATGTAGATTTGACAAGGGTTTGCCAACTTTTTAAATGTGGAAAACTTTTTGCCTAAATTGTGGAAAAACTTTTTTTCCACAAAGTTTCCCACATAGTTTTCCACACTAATTGTGGGAATGTGGAAAAAAATGTGGATAACCTGTGGGAATATTGATAAATAGGCTCTTCAAAATGTATGTGGAAAAGTATTAAAAAAATGTGGAAAACTTCTAGAACCCTTATTTATTCAGTAATTAAGAGTAAGTAAAAATGTGGAAAACTTTTTGTAAGTTTATTGATTATTTATATTTTTTTATGTTATATTTAATTTGGAAAGAAAATAAAAAGGGAGTTGTTAATATGGAAATGACAGCCTCAAAATCGTGGGAAAAAAATTCAAAAATGTTTAAAAAGAAAGTAGATGAAATGGAGTTTAACACTTTCTTTAAGAATGTTGAGGCAACGGATTTGTCTAATAATAAGTTAGTTTTTAACTTGTAAATCAAATTTAGTAAGACAAAATGTGGAAAAGTATAAAGAACAATTTGAAGAGTATCTTGAACTTATGTTTGATGAAGAAATAAAGGTGGAATTTGTTGTAAAAAAAGAGATTATTCCGCAAGAAGTCGTTTATCATCATAAAGTCGAAGTACCTAGAGAAAAAAATTAGAACAGGATTAAATGCTAAAAATAGATTGGATAATTTTTGTTGTTGGAGAAAAATAGTAAATTAGCTTTTTAATGCATGTTTTAGCAGTTGTGGAAAAACCCTACGCCTGTGTATAATCCATTATTTATTTATGGTGGATCGGGGTTGGGGAAAAACCCATTTAATGCAAGCTGTTGGAAAATGCTATTTTTAGAAAGAAATCCAAATAAAAGAGTGTATTATTCAACTTCTGAAGAATTTTCAAATGAGTTTTTTTAAAAGTGCTTCAAGAAGGGAGAATACAACATTTTAGGGATAAATTTAGAGCTTTGGATGTGTTGCTTTTAGATGATATTCAATTTTTTTGAAAAAAAGTTTTTTTGGAAGAGGAGAAGGAACTGTTGAGGAAGAGTTTTTTCCACACTTTTAATAAGCTTCAAGAGTTGGGAAAACAAATAATAATGATAAGTGACAGATACCCAAAAAGAAATAAAAAAATTTATCAAAGAGGCTGGAATCAAGGTTTTTTATCGGGGTTGTCAGTTGAAATTCAGCAACCTGGATTTGAAACGAGAATGATGATTTTTAAGAAATATTGCTCAAACACAAGAAATCGAAATAAGTGACAGCATACTTGAGTATATATCAGATTCTGTACATACGAATGTAAAGGGAGCTAGAAGGCATTTTGACACATTTAAATGCTAGATCAAAATTATTAAATGAGAAAATAACATTAGAACAAGTTCAAGAAATGATTTCCAATAATGCAAAAACGTGAAGAGTCAAAGGTTAGCGCGAAGAAAGTAATAGAAATGATATCTACAGAATATAATGTCAGTGTAGCAGATATGAAATCTAAAAAGAGACTAAGAAAAAAATTGTGGATACAAGGCAAATTACGATGTATTTGCTGAAAAAAATAATGACAAATTAGGATTAAGTCTGACCGCAATTGGTGGATTACTTGGTGGGAAAGATCATAGTACAGTGATTAGCGACATAAGAAAAAAATTGAGGCAAAAAGTCAATGAAGACGTGGCTTTCAGAAAAGAAATAGAGACATTAAGACGAAAGATATTCAGATAGATAAAGTTATCAACAATAATGTGGAAAAGATGTGGAAAACTTTGTGGAAAAGTATGAGGGATTTAAAAGAAGTTTTTCCACATTTTATATGAATAGAATGTGGGAAAAAAACATCATAAAAAAATGATAAAAAAATATTATTAATTTAAAAATTAAAAGTATAAGAAAAATAAAATTCATTGTGGAAAAACTTTAAATAGTTATCCACAAAAATGTGGAAAAGTTTTTCCACATTTGATATATAAATTAACAATCCGTGAAAAATATGATAAAGATTAATAAAAATGAAACTTAGTAAAAATATAAATGTGGAAAAAAAGTTTTTTTGAATAGTTTTTCCACATAGTTATCCACACAAGTTTTTCCACAAAATGTGGATTGTTAAAAATGATTAAATATATATTAATAAAAAGTTTAAAAAAATTAATTTTTAATTGTGGAAAACTTGAGTTATCCACATTAGTTAAAAAGTTATCCACATATGAATGTGGAAAAAGATGTGGAAATTAGAAGATATATAAATAAAGGGTTTGAGGAGAATTGTGGAAAAAGATGTGGAAAACTTTTTAATTATAGTTTTTCCACAGTGAAAAATTTTAAAAAAATTAAACATTAATAAAATATATAATTAAAATAAGAGATTGGAGAGAAAAATGGATAAAAAAATAGCTGAAAACGTAGAAATAGTGGAGATTAAAAACAGATTTTTATAAAATTGGATCAATTGTTGAAGTGGACAAATTTGACAGGAAGTGGTTCTGAAGCAAAAAAATGTTTATATTGAATGGAGATGTGAAGGTTAATGGAGAGGTTGAATTGAGACGTGGATTCATGAGGGAGATATTGTTGAATTTAATGGTGAAAAAAATCACGGTTAAGGTGCAAAAATAAGCAGTTTTTAAAAAAATATTGTTGAAAGAAAAAAAATTTTTTTAATTATAAAAAGAGGAAAAAAATGTATTTAAGTCAGATAAATTTTTAATAATTTTCGTTGTTTGAATGACAAGAGAATTGAGCTGGATAGGTATTTTTAATTTAATATACGGAAAAGAATGGACAGGGGAAAACATCGTTGATTGAAGCTGTTCATTTTTGGCTACGAGGGAAAAAGTTTTAGGACGAAAAAGATAAAAGGAAATGTTGAAATATAATACGAATAGAATTATTGTATTTGGAAAATATATTGACAAAAACGGAGATGAAAATTCGTTGGCGATTGATTTGAATGAGGACAAAAAGACGTTTTATATCAATAGAAATAAAGATAAATATATTGAATATGTGGGAAAATTAAATATAATTTCGTTTATTCACGAGGATATTGAGATAATTATGGGAAATCCGGGGGTTCGGAGAGGATTTTTAATTATGAAATTTCACAGGCGAGAAGAGATTATTTGGAAGCGATTGTTAATTTTGAGAAAATATTGAGAATACGGAATAAAATGATAAAAGGCAAAAAGAGACAGGAGAAGAAATTTATAAAATTTATAATGAAAGATTTATAGAAGAAGGGGTAAAAATAATTATCCACAGACGAGAATTTATAAAAAAATTGTCAATTTTGTTAAATTTGAATTATCGAAAATTATTTGATGAAAAATCAGAATTAAAAATTGAAGTATGATTGTTTTTTTGGGAGAGGTTGAAAAAAAGACGAAGGAAGAATTGACGGAGATATTTGAAAGATTGTGTAAAAGGAAGGAAGAAAGGGAGAAAATACAGGGATATAGTTTGATTGGTCCACAAAAAGATGATTTTTGTATTTGAGTTGAATGGGAAAAAAATGCAAAATCGTTTTTCGTCACAAGGGGAAAAAAATCAATAATATTTTTCATTGAAGGTGTCAGAGATTGATATTTTATTGAAGGAAAAATGAATATCCGATTTTTTTGATGGATGATATTGCATCGTATTTTGATGAAATTAGGGAAAAAAATAGTATTTTTGGAGTACTTTCGTAATAAGAAAATACAGTGTTTTATGACTTCGACTGAAGATTTGAAAATTTCGGGGAAAAAATAATTGTAGATGGAGGGGATGTGATTTTTGGATGAGTGAGCGATCAAAAAGTACAAAAATTTAAAAAAAGTTTGGTTAAGAATTCGTATGAAGCGAAATCATTTATATTTAGGAATGAAAAAAATATTTATTGTGGAAAATTAAGAAAAATTGGGAAAAAAATTGTGGGAAAAACCTCTTGCAGAAAAGTCTAATCCGAAAAAAATTTATTTAAAAAGTTTTGCAAATAAATACGAATGATACGACACTTTATCATATGATGAGCACGTATTTGAATGTTATAAAGGAAAAAGGCGAATAAATTTTTGGGAATGGAAGCAATTGAGAGCATTGATTTGAGAAAAGATAAATTATAAGATTCATAGAGGGCTGTTAGATGAATTGATTGAAAATGATGAAATAAGAGGAGATGTTCCAGTTAATCAGATTCCAAAAAGATTTAAGAAAAAAAGGTTTTTGAAGAGAATTTGAAAAAGATGGAAAAGGTTAGATGGGAAGATATTAGTTTGACTGACGAGGAATTGAAAAGAGATTTATGAGAGTCTTGGTAAAATGAAATATGTGAGTATGTTCAGAAGTTGGAAGAAATTGCCATAAATCGAAGGAAAAAGATAAATATTTATTGGCAAATGGGTATCAGCAATGTGAAGAATGTGGAAAAATATTTTTGCCTTATAAGAATGAAAGAATATGTTACGAATGTTATGGGAAAAAAGAGGAAAATAAATTTCGAAAAATGGTAAGACTGATACAAAGAGAGCCATTTATTAGTGAAAAAAGGGCGATAAAGATTACAAATCTAGATGCTTCGACGTATTATAGAGTTAGAGATAAGTTGGCACAGGAAGTGTATGAGGACATGCTTTATTTTTTTGTTTGGAAAAGGATGAGGAGATAAAGTGTAGTGAAGATTATAAATATGAGATAAAATTAGAGGCGAGAAAGGCAATTTCTGATTTTATAAAAAAATTATGTTTATTACAAAAATTGGTTCAGATGATAAAGATGTTTTTGGCTATTGAGCAAAAAGTTTTGAAGCGTTTGAATAAAGAATTAAGTTTTAAGAGAAAAGATTTTTGGGAAATAAATAAAAAAATAGACTTATAATATATTTTTTTGTATAATGTAAGATATGTGAAAAGTGTTGAAAAAAAGGGATAAATAAATACGAGAAAGGTAAAATTATAATGAATGTAGAAGAGTTATTGGAAGAGGCTTGGAAATCGGTTCAAGATGAAAAATAAAGGATGCAGTGATTTATTTAGAAACGATTTTTAGAGATAGATAGATATAATTTAGAAGCATTTTTAATGTTGATAAGAATTTATTTAAGAATGGAAAAATTATGAAATAGCAATGGAATATTGCGAAGAAGCCTACGAAAAAAATTCGATAAAAATTTAGACGTTATATTCTCTATGGGTCTTTTGTACCAATCAATTGGGAAAAAAATAAAAAAAGCAAGTTTTTATTATAAAGAATTTCTTGAAATAGAAAAAAATTATCATGTTTTGTTAAATTTGGGAATTTGTTATACGGAATTAAAGTTTTTGGAAAAAGGCGTTGGAAACAATTGATGAAGCGATAAAACTTGAGCCAGAAAAGTCAGAAGGATACATGGCAAAAAGCTGAGTACTTGGCTGAAATGGGAGATTATGAAGGAGCTTTAGAAATATATGAAGATAGAGTAAAAGCAGAAGGTAATAATGTTGAAGAATATTATCTTTATATGCGAATGGGAGATGTAATGGCGAGAGCTGGAAAAAAATAGATGAAGCAATTCATTATTACAATATCTCGATAAATTATGAAGATACTCCAGATTATATTTTTTTGAAAAATTTTTTTATAGTTTGCTAATATCTGAAAAAAAGATACGATGAAATTGAATTATTAATAGTAAATTATAAAAAAATTCAGTGATGGAAGAAAAAATATTTAGATATAGAAGGTCGTTTTTCATTGGAAATAAAGGACTTTAAAAGAGCTGAAAAGAGTTTGCGAAAAAAATTGATTATGTTGTCTCCAGAAAATCCGAGAGGTTACTTTAATTATGCGTATGTTATGGAATTGCAACATAAATATGATGAGGCATTGGACTATATTTATAAGGCGAGTAACTATACAGATGATGTTGAAAAAAATAAAAGGTCGCTAGAAATAGAATAATGTCTTTGAAGAGAAAATATGGTCGTTTGAAAAAGATGGAAGAAAAAAAGAAAAAGAAGCGATGGAAAAAAAGAAAGAAAATAATTTGCAGTTAGAACAAGATGAAGAAACAAGTGTAGCAGATGTGCTTTTTGAAGGAAAGCGAAGGAGTTAAATGAAAAAAATAAAAAAATTACGAAATAAATAAAAAAATTATGATAAAAATGTTTTTGATTGAAATGTTGAAAAAATTTTGATAAATTGGGAAGTTATGTTGTCGAGCCAGGAAGAAATGAGATTAAGAGGATAAAAAAATTAGAAATAATGGCGAAGAAAAAGAGATAAATGTAAAAATTTAAGAAAAAAAGGATTTTTTTCGCAATTGATTTATAAATATGGGAAAGGTTCTAAGGCTAGAAGATCCTATAAGTATGGGAATAAATTGCTTGAATTAGGGATAAAGACACCAGAACCGATTGCGTATTTTTGATGATTTTGGTGAAGATAAAAAGAAGTTTTTTTATTTGAGCGAAGAATTGAAATATGATTTTACTTGTCAGGGAAGTTTTGTGGAATGATTTTTGGACTTTCAGACGAAGAAATGGAAAAAAACAGATGCCTTATAGGGATGAAGTGATTAGGCAATTTGCAAAATTTACAGTAAAATTGCATGAAAGTGGTGTAAAATTTGACGATTATTCGCCAGGGAATGTCTTGATAAAAAAAGATGGAGATAAATATGAGTTTTATTTGGTAGATTTGAATAGAATGAGTTTTAATACGAAATTAAGTTTGACGACACGAATGGAAAATGTTTCTAAAATGATGGAAGAAGAGGTTTTTGCAAGGAAATTTTTCAAAGGCGTATTCGGAATTTTTGTACGAGATACACAGAAGAGGAAGTTTTTTAAAAAAATTGTATCATTTTATTAAGAAACATAAATTTAGAGTGTTCATAAAGGATAGTACGAGACCGTTTAGAAGAATGTTGAAAAAAATAAGAGGATTCTCAAAGAAAGTGAGGAAAAAAATAGAAAAAAATGAAAAAAATTATGATGTGATAGTAGTTGGAGGAGGACATGCAGGGAGTAGAGGCGACTTTTAGCTTCAGCTCGTCAAGGTTTGAAAACAGCGTTGTTTACGATATATTTAGATAGTATTGCAATGATGTCTTGTAATCCTTCAGTTGGAGGACCAGGAAAAAAAGCCATTTGGTTTCAGAATTGGGAATGTTAGGCGGAGAAATAGCTAGACATATTGACAGATATAACTTACAATTGAAGAATTTGAATCATACAAAAGGTTTGGCGTCGAGAATAACTAGGGCACAGGCTGATAAGTATTGGTATAGAATTAAAATGAGAGAAATCGTTGAGCATCAAGAAAATTTAGAGATTGTTCAAGGAATTGTAAACGATTTAATCGTGGAAAATGGTGAGATAAAAGGGATAGAAGATAATTTAGGGAGTAAAATATGGAGCAAAAGCGGTTGTTTTTGTGTACTGGAACTTTTTTTGAAAGGGCAGTATATAATTGGGGATGTGAAATATTCGGCAGGACGTCAAGGAGAACCAGCAAGTGACAAATTGTCGGATAGATTGGAAGAATTGGGATTTGAGATAGATAGATACCAAACAGCGACACCTCCGAGAATTGCTAAAAAAATTCGATAGATTTCTCAAAAATGGAGGAATTAAAAGGTGAAAAAAATCCTAGATATTTTTCATATGAAACGAAAAAGAGTATAATCAGACATTGCCGACTTGGTTGACATTTACGACTGAGGAAACGATAAGAGTTGGGAAGGAGATGTTGCAATATTCACCGATTGTTACTGGAATTGTTAGTACAAAAGGTCCTCGACATTGTCCGTCGCTTGACAGAAAAAAATAATGAATTTTTCCGAAAAGACAAATCATCAAATTTTTCTTGGAGCAAGAATCAGTTGAATCGGATGAAGTGTATATTAATGGGTTTACGACTGCGATCTGCCATTTGCACAGGAAGCAATGTTAAAAACGATAACTGGACTTGAAAATGCGAAGATTGTGAGACATGGATATGCGATAGAATATAATTTTATTCCTGCTCATCAATTGAATTTGACTTTGGAATCTAAAGTGATTAAAGGAATTTATACAGCTGGTACGATTAATGGAACAAGTGGATATGAGAGCGGCTTGTCAAGGATTTATCGCAGGTGTGAATCTTGCTAGAAAAATATTAGGGAAAAGAGCAAATTGTGATTGATAGAAGCGAAGGTTACATTGGAGTTTTGATTGATGATATTATTAATAAAAAGACGCCAGAGCCTTATAGAGTGTTGCCTTCGAGAGCGGAGTATAGATTAACATTAAGACAAGACAATATTTTTTTATTAGATTGTTTGATAAAGCTAAAGAAATTGGGCTTTTGAGTGAAGAGAAATTGAATGAGCTTGAAAATGCGAAAAAAGAAATGGATAAAGAGATTGAAAGATTAAAGGAAATTACGGTTTATCCAACGAAGGAAACGAATGAGAAACTATCTTTGCTTGGGAAAGAGTATGCAGAAAAATAATGAGGAATTTGTGAAAACAGGGGGCAAATAATCCAGTTTCAGCATTTGAATTTTTTTGGCGAGAAAAGAGATAAATTATGATAATTTGTCAGAATTTGTGGAAACTGTTGAATTGGATCCGTTGGCGAAAGAGCAAGTTGAAATTGAAGCGAAATATAGGGGTTTTTTTATCGAGCGTGAAAAAAAGCACAAATTGAGAAATTCAAAAAAATTGGAAGAAATGATTATTCCAGAAGATTTCGATTATGAAAAAGTACAAGGATTGAGTAATATTGCTATTTCGGGACTTGTTTATGGAAAGCCAAGAACAATAGGTCAAGCGAGCAGAATAAGTGGAGTGACTTATAACGATATTGCGTTGTTAATTGCTTTATTAAAAATAATTTGTGTTATAATAAAATGATTTAGATTTGATAAAGTTTTTTATTAGATAAAGAAAAGTAAAATAAATAGGAGGAAAAAAATGTTAGAAAAAAATTAGCACACTTGAGAGAAGAAGTGTTAGAAAAAAACTTGATAAAGTTGGAAATCTTGAGGAATTAAATGAATTGAGAGTAAAAATCCTAGGGAAAAAAAGGGGAATTTACGGCGATAATGAAGGAAATGGGAAATATCAGTCGCTGAGAAAAGAGCTGAGTTTGGAAAAACTACGAATGAAATAAAAAAATGTGTTGTTGGCGAAATTTGATGAAACTACAACTAGTTTGAAGGAAATTGCTAAACAGGAAAGATTGAAAAATGAGACAATAGATGTGACTTTGCCTGGAAGAAAAAGCTAATGTTGGATCACTTCATCCACTTACTAAAACAGTTTTGGAAATAAAAGATATTGTTTCTTCTATAGGGATTTGACATTGTTGATGGACACGAAGTTGAGTATGTAAAATATAATTTTGATGCATTAAATATTCCAAAAACACATCCATCAAGGGAAATTACTGATACATTCTATATTAAAGAAAATGAAGTTGTATTGAGAACGCAAACTTCTGGAATGCAAATTAGATACATGGAAGACAGAAAACCACCATTTAGAATGATTTCGATTGGAAAAGTTTACCGTCCAGACTACGATGTATCGCATACACCAATGTTTCACCAAATGGAAGGACTTATGGTTGGAGAAAATGTTTCTTTCGCTAATTTTAAAGCGATTTTGGAAAATATTGTAAAGAAAATATTTGGAGAAGACAGAAGAGTAAGATTTAGACCACACTTTTTCCCATTTACAGAACCTTCTGCAGAAATGGACGTAGAATGTGGAGTTTGTAAAGGTGAAGGATGTAGAGTTTGTAAAGGGACAGGATGGCTTGAAATTCTTGGAAGTGGAATGGTAAATCCAAAAGTGCTTTTAGGTGTTGGAATTGACCCACAAAAATATCAAGGATTTGCATTTGGATTGGGACTTGAAAGAATTACGATGTTAAAATATGGAATTGATGACTTGAGAGCATTTTTTTGAAAATGATGAGAGATTTTTGGATCAGTTCTAATAATTTATAATAGTATTTTTTTAGCTAAAAATTTTTTGATGAAAAAAATTTATTTGAATGTAGAATAGAAAAATCAATTGGAGTGTTAAAAATGGATGATAAAGAAATCAAAATTGATGATGAGTATGTGCAAAAATTTTACGAAGAAATTCGTGAAGATTATGAAAAAAATTCACCAACGAAAACTTTTTGCAAAAAAATAAAACTGGTGGAAGATAAGTTGAAAATAACAGACAGTAAAAATTGTGGGATTGCCGTATCTTCCAAAAGGAGCAGAATTTCAAAAAGCACCTAATGGTGAAGAAATGCTAATGATCGCACAGATTAATTGCGAGGATTTGAAGGGACTTAAGGATTTTTCCACAAAAGGGAATTTTACAGTTTTTTTGTATTTGATGACGATGATGCTATGTTTGGACTTGATTTTGATAGTCCGACGGTTCAAGATACTTTTTCGTGTGATTTATTACGATGAGATTAAAGAATTTTATGATGAAAAAAAGAGCTTGAAAACATTTATAAACCGCATAATTATGAGGAAAGTTTTTCTTACAAACAATAATGAAAGTTATAAAATAGAGTTTGAGCTACGAACAGAGAAGGAAAGATTTGAAGAGGCAATTTATAGTGTGTTTGATAAACTTTGTAAAGAGAAAAAAAGTTGGAGAGACATCAAGAAGATTGGCTTTTATCGTAAAAATATTGAATATTGAAATGGAATATTCAGAAGAACCTCATTCACAATGTGATGGATTTGCATTTTTACACAGAGTGATCCGAGAGAATTTGAAGAAAAATATAAAAAAATATGATACGGTACTATTTCAATTGGACAGTGAATATGATGAAAATACGAAAAAAATGGAAAGTTTGCATTGGAGATGCTGGAGTATTAAATTTTTTTCATAAATCGTGAAAAAGTTGAAAAAAATAAAGACTTTTACAGAAATTCTCTACAATTGGGATTGTTATTAAAAAAAGAAAAAAAGTTATCCACATTATTGTGGAAAAAGACATAATTTATAAATTAAAGAAAGGAGAGTGTGATAATCTATAAATTTAGAATTTATAGGTTTGTCATACAAAAATAGAATGCTAATTTCGTTAAACTGGTTAAAGCAATATATAGATTTAGATGGAATAGAAATAAATGAAATGGAAAATGCCTTGACTATGATTGGTCGGGAAGTAGAAAAAAATCGAGGTTTTAGGGGAGAATTTAGAAAATGTTGTAACGGCGCAAATTATTGAAAAAGAAATGCACCACGATTCTGACCACTTGACAATTTGTAAAGTTGATAATGGGAAAGAAATTTTGCAAATCGTGTGGAGCGCCTAATCATAAGGCTGGAGACAAAGTTGTGTTGGCACAAGTTGGAGCAAAAATTAGCTCAGATTTTGTTATTAAAAAAAGGTAAAATTAGAGTGTAGAATCAGAACGGAATGTTATGTTCTGAAGAAGAATTAAATATTGGGAAAGATTCGGATGGAATTATGATTTTGCTCGAAGATACGCCTGTTGGAGTGCCTATGAAAGAGTATTTAGGAATTAATGATACAGTTTTTTTGAATTGGAAATCACTCCAAATCGTCACGATTGTTTATCGCATATTGGGATTGCAAGAGAATTAGGGGCCTATTACAATAAAGAGGTTAAATATCCAAGTTTTGCGATAAATTCAGAAAGTTCTGAAAAAAACGGCTGAAAACATTTCAGTTGAAATTGAAGATAGCAATTTAGCGAAAAAGATATGTAGCTAGAATAATTAAAAAAATGTTACAGTTAAAGAAAGTCCAAAATGGTTAAAAAGAAAGAGTGGAATCTATTGGAATTAGAAGTATTAACAACATCGTAGATGCTTCAAATTTCATAATGATGGAATTGAATCAACCGAATCATACTTTTTGATTTGGATAAAATTGAAGGTGGAAAAAAATTGTTGTGAGAGCAGGGACATGAAAATGAAAAATTAGTTACGCTTGATGAACAAGAAAGAGAATTGAATAGCGATGATATCGTGATTTCTGATGGTGTGAAAGCTGTTGCACTTGGTGGAGTAATGGGTGGACAAAATTCAGAAATTACTGAAAATACAAAAAAATATTTTTGTTGGAAGTAGCAAACTTCAATTCACAAAATGTTAGAAAAAAACTTCAAGAAGGTTGACATTATTTAGTGAATCTTCATACAGATTTGAAAGAAGAGTCGATGAAGAAAAATGCGATTAATGTGATAAATAGACTTGCAAACATCATTCAAGAAGTGGCAGGTGGAGAAATTTTTAGAAGGAGTAGTTGACAATTATCCTGTTCCATACAAGAAAAAAACTGCTACATTAAACTTTGAGAGATTGAACCGTTTTGTTGGAAAAAAATATTCCACGTGAAACAGTTATTGGGATATTGACTAGACTTGAAATCGAGGTTGTAGATAATGGGGAAACATTGACATTGACTGCACCTACTTACCGTGATGACTTGGAAAATGAACAAGATTATTTTTGAAGAAGTTATTAGAATATACGGTTTTTGATAATATTGAAAATATTTTACCAAAATTGGATATTAGTGAAAAACCAGTTATTGACACAACAAAAACTTTCTACACAAGTGAAATTGATTGCTGACAAATGCTGGGCTTAAAGAAGTTATTAATTACAGTTTTTGTACCAAAAAGATGCGATGGAAAAAAATTAAATACACAAGCGTTGAAAGGGAAAAATTTAATTGATTTATTGAGACCAATTACAGAAGATTTTTGTAACATTGCGTCCAACATTGCTTTATAGCTTGTTAAAAATGCTAAAGAAAAATATGAATAGAAATCTTGCAAATATTAGATTTTTTTGAAGTTAGTAGAACTTTTGTGAAAGCGGAAGAATTGGCGAAGGAAGAAGTGAAATTGGGAATAATTTTTGGCTGGAGAAAATAATAAGACATTGTGGAATCCAAAACCAGTTCCTTATGATTTTTTTATGACTTAAAAAGGAATTGTGGAAGAAATTTTCACACAATTAAAATTCAATAATTATATGATAAAAACGTTCTGAACAAAGCCAATATCATCCAGGTCGTTCAGTTGACGTATTTGTTGGTCGTGAATTGATTGGAAGTTTTGGGGAAATTCATCCAGACGTATTGGAAAAACTTTGATTTAGGGAAAAACATCAGTTTTAGTTGGAGAATTTAACATTGATTTGATTCAAAAAAATATTGGTAAAAAAATTAAATATCAAGGAATTGTAAAAATATCCATCTGTTCCAAGAGATTTTGCGTTCGTTATGAGAGAAGATATTTTGGTAGGAGATGTTTTAAAAAAACTATTCAAAAAGTTGATAAAAAGATTGAAAAAAAGTAGAATTGTTTGACATTTATCAAGGTGCAGGAGTGTTGCCAGGAATGAAGAGTGTGGCAATTAGTGTAATCTTGAGAGATAAAAAAACAAAACACTTGAAGAAAAGGAAATTGTTGATATTTCAAAATAAAATCGTGGCTAAAGTTGAGAAAGATTATGGAGCGGTTTTGAGAAAGTAGCAGATAGAAGAAATAGAATTCAATTTTAAGATTGCTAAGTATCGGATTAAAAATGAAACAAAAAGGGGAATTGAGGTGTTAAAAATTGTGACTCTGCCATTTAATGAGAGGACAGAAGAATTTGAGCAAGGGAAGCTGGAAAGGATGCTAGGAAATGTCCAGATTGTGAAGTATCGAGGGCTGAGCTAGTGAAAATTGAGGGAAATATTACTGGACGGCTTTTGTTGAATATGAAAAGGTAGAGAATATAGATAAAAATTTAGAGAAAAAAATAATTTTTTTGCAAAACGGAAGAGATATTAAAGAGGTTAACAGAAATCATGAAGAATATCTATCAGAGGAAGAAGCTGAACTATATAAGATTTTTGAAAGAATGGAGAGCCGGAGAAGCACAAATGCTGGGCTATCCACCTTACATCGTTGCTTCAAATCAGCTTTTTAGTAGACATAATAAAGGCAAATCCTAAAAAAATGTTGGAGAACTTTCACAAATAAGGGAATGGGGAAACGGAAAGTTAGAGATTATGGGGAGGAGCTTTTTGCTGATTTTTGGAGAATTTTTATGATATGAAAAGTTGAATGAAGAAAATAAAAACATGTATTTGTACTGTATTGAATTTTTTTATGAAAAAAAGTAGTATAAGACTAATAAGAAACCCAATAAGAAGATTATCGAATATAGCAAAAAGAGACTCTGTTTATTAATTGAACAAAGTCTCTTTTTGATTTAATATCAATTTTTTTATCCCTTTACCGCATAAACCACAACCGCAAAAAGCAATTACAGCTATAATTACCATAAAAAGTCCACTTAATATCATCGAAAAAAATATTCATCAAATTTCGATTTTCACGATTTTTAATACATAAAATAGATAGAACGAAAAGAGCATAAAATACATAAAATATTTACAATACCAAATATATGTGACACTGTATAATGCACTTTAAAAAAATGCAATAAATTGGCTTAAAAATTGGGATTAAACTCATAATTAATGCAATTTTACTAACTTTTTGATGTTGTTCCTTATCGGAAAGAAAAAAACTCTTTTTTTCAGTTGTTTTTCTTGATTACGTCATTGTTCATAGAAATCATCCTCTCATTATTTTCTTATTAAATTTTTGTTTCTTCCTTTTTCTATATTCATATATTACCACATCAACCTTACGACAACATTTTCGCTACTTTACATTTACCTTACTTTTTTTGGAAAAATTGGGAAGTTAGGAGTGATTTTTGTGATATAATGATTTATGAATTTTAGTGATAATTGGAGGAAGTTTGAAATGGTTGAAAAAAATATTTGAGAGATAAATGTATTTTTAATTGTGGATGATGAGCAAGAAATTTTTGAATATGGTTGTGTCGATTTTGGCAGATGGAGGTTATGAAAATACAAGGACTGCTGGAAATGTAAAAAGAAGCGTTAAAATGTGCTAAAGAAGTGGAGCCAGATTTTTGCGATATTGGATGTGATGCTTCCAGATGGAAATGGTTTTGAGTTGCTTGAAAAGTTGAAAAATGATAGTGATTATCCGATTTTATTTTTTTAACAGCACGAGGAGAAGATGAAGACAAGTTTAAAAGGATTTGGATTGGGGAGCGGACGATTATATTGTAAAACCTTTTTGCCAAAAAGAACTTTTGTTTAGAATTACAGCAATTTTGCGACGGACTTACAAGGAAGAGAATTTTATTGTGAACTTAAATAAAGCTGTCAGATTGATTTTTTTCACGAGGGAGAAATTGTAAAAGATGGAGAAAAAAATTTCCTTAACTGCAAAGGAATACGAACTACTAAAAACTTTATACAGAAATGCTGGACGAATCGTAACGATTGATTCGCTATGTGAAGCTATTTGGGGCGAAAATGCTTATGTTTACTCAAATTCTTTAATGACTCATATTAGACGGATTAGAGAAAAAAATTGAGAAAGAGCCGTCACATCCAGTTTCTCTTATAACAATGAAAAGGATTAGGTTATAAATTAATCGTGGAGGGAAAATAGCATGAAAAATATATTAAAACTTATACGCCGTTTTGTAATAACAATAATATTAAGCATATTTTTTGCTTCTATTTTTTTAAATATTTTTTTGTTTGAATTTATATTTTTTTCAAATATTCGACAGATGATTCTCCTTCAGATAAAACTTTTGAAATAGCGAAAATGATAAAATTTAAAGACAGAAAATATTTTTTTGCCAGATAAAGAAATTTCCAATTTGAAAAAAAGCAAAATATTTGGGCAATTGTGATTGATAATAATTCTAAAAAGTGATATGGCAAACAGAAAACTTGCCAGGTGAGATTCCAAAAAGAATATTCGGTATTCGATATAGCACTATTTTCACATGCTTACATAAAAAGGCTATCCAGTTTTTACAGCAAAAATTAGAAATGATTTACTTGTATTAGGATATCCAAAAAGACAGTTACTGGAAATATTCCACAGCCACCTGGAACTATCGTTTAATTCAAAATGTTCCTAATTTTTTCTTATATTTTTACTATCCAATATATTCTTTTGTATTTTTTTGATTTACATTTTTTTCAAATTCAAAACTTTTTAAAATCAGTAAATCCAATAATAAAAAGGCATACAGGATTTGCCAAAAAGATAAGCCAGTAAAAAAATAGATGAAAAAGGCGTTTTTATCCGAACTTGCAAAAAGTATAAATAAAACTTCTGAAATTTTTGCAAAATCAAAGAGAACAATTGCGAAATAAAAGACACGGCACGAGCAAACTGGATTGCAGGAGTTTCCCACGACATTCGTACTCCATTGTCAATGATAATGGGCTATGCAAGTCAATTAAAAAAACATCTTCAAATTTATCAGAAGAAATGGCAAAAACTTTCTGTTATTTTTGAAACAAAGTGAGCGTATAAAAAAATTTGATAAATGATTTGAATCTTGCTTCAAAAATTAGAATATAATATGCGACCTTTTTGAGAAGAAAAAAAGAAAATGCAGTTGCACTAGTTCGGCAAGTGATTGTTGATTTTTTTGAATATGGATATTGACGAGAAATTTCCGATAGAATGGAAGACGAAAAAGTGAATTTGTATCCTGCTTTGTTAATGTTGACAAAAAAATCTGATAAAGCGAGCTTTGGCGAATTTAATCCAAAAATAGTATTAATCACAATGAAAATGGTTGCACAATTTATGTTTCAGTAAAAGAAGATGAAAAATTGTATAATTTGTGTTGAAGATAATGGAATAGGAGTTTCTGATAAAGAGCTAGAAAAGCTCAATAATACGCCACATTATATGGTTTGTGACAAAAATACGACAGAACAACGAGACGGTTTAGGGCTTCTTATTGTAAAACAAATTATGGATGTCCATAATGGAAAAATTGAGATGAAACATAGTGAATATGGGGGATTTAAGGTTAATTTGTATGTTCCTAAAAAAATCTTTTTTTCCTATTGACTTTTTATAAAATAAAGTGATACAATTTCAAAAAGAATTATGAAAGTAGCAAAAAAATATTTTTGTTAGTACAATAGTTCATTAATATTAATCGGATGAAAATATGAGAAGAGATTTTTGCAATATAGCAAAACACCGAAGAAGTGACTCTTTCGGGTAAAAGGACTCATATTGGACGAACCTCTGGAGAGATTCTGTAGCAAAGGAACACCGAAGGAGCAAAGTTTACTAAATTTCAGTAAACCCTAAACTCTCGGGGTAAAAGGACAGAGAAATTACATTTTTCGTGAATTTCTTTATTGCAGAGGTCTTAATTTTTTTAAAGACCTTTTTTTATTTAAAGAAATAAATTCTTTTTCAAAAGAATCATTAAAAATTTAGCATAAAACTAAAAGAAATTCGGGAATAAAGAGAATTCAATCAAATCCAAATAAACATTCCGAGAAATTAAAAAAATATAAAAAAATACAGAAATTAGCTAATTACAAAAAAATAGAAGGCTAAAAAAATCAAATTACGAAGGAGAAGAAATGTTAGAATCGATTATTTCACAAATCAATGAAGTTTTTTTGGGGAAGTATATTAACCATTTTGTTATTAGGAACAGGATTATTTTTATACAATCAGATTAAGATTTATCCAAGTTAGAGAGTTTAAAAAAAGGTGTACAGCATTTAACTAAAAGGGTTTAATATGAATGGAGAAGAAGCTGGAGAAGACGGAATGTCATCCTTTCGAGGCTTTAGCAACAGCAATTGCGACTCAAGTAGGAACTGGGAATTTAGCAGGAGCGGCGACAGCAGTAATTTCTGGAGGTCCAGGAGCAATATTTTGGATGTGGCTAAGTGCATTTTTTGGAATGGCAACAATTTATTCAGAAGCTGTTTTAAGTCAATTATTTAAAAGAAAAGTAGAAGGAGAAGTAACAGGAGGTCCATCTTACTATATCGAAAAATTATTCAATGGAAATAAATTTGCAAAAGGATTGGCAATATTTTTCTCAATTTCATGTATTTTTGGCATTAGGATTTATGGGAAATGCAGTTCAATCTAACTCAATTGGTGAAGCATTCCAAAATTCATTCCATGTTCCACGTGTAATAACTGGAGTAGCGGTAGCAGTTTTAGCAGGATTTGTATTTTTTGGTGGAGTAAAAAGAATTGCAGCAGTTACAGAAAAAATAGTACCAATCATGGCATTTTTTTATACATTTTTAACTTCTGTAATTGTAATCGGAATTAATTATATGAATATTTTTAAAAAGCGTTTGAGGCAATTTTTGTTAATGCATTTTCGACTCAAGCGATTTTAGGTGGTTTTTAGGACAAGGTGTAAAAAAAGCTGTAAGATATGGAGTTGCAAGAGGATTGTTCTCAAATGAAGCAGGAATGGGGTCAACACCGCACGCACATGCCGTAGCAAAAGTAAAAATCTCGAAGAACAAGGTCACGTTGCAATAGTAACAGTATTTATCGATACTTTTGTAATTTTAACATTATCAGCTCTTGTAATTTTGACAACACAAAAAGATTTATCAAACTTTACAGGAATTTCATTGACACAAAAAGCGTTTGAAGGAGCGTTAGGAAATTTTGGAGGAATATTTATTGCAGTGACGATTATTTTTTTCTTTGCATTTTTCAACAATTATCGGATGGTATTTCTTTGGAGAAGCAAATATTAAATATTTATTCGGAAAAAGCAATTTTAATTTATAGAGTTTTAGTAATGGTATGTATCGTAATTGGTTCAATGCAAAAAGTTAAGTTAGTTTGGGAAATGGCTGATATGTTTAATGGATTTATGGTAATTCCAAATCTAATTGCGTTGTTGTTATTGAGTAATCGAGTTGTGAATGTATCAAAAAAATATAAGATGTTAGACTAGAAACTTTAATCTCGATATGTTAAAATAATTAAGCAAAAAAATATTTTTTTGCAATTTAAGTTATATTTATGAGATGAAAAGAGAGTGAAAAAAATGAGAAAAAGTAAGATTTTTTTAATATTAATGATATTATCACTTCTGAGCTTAAATTCATGCTTGTTAGCCACAGCGACTGGTGCGACAGGAGCAGGAGCATATTATGGAAATTATTGTGCAAATAATAGATCAGCAACAGTTTGTGGTGGAAGATAATTAATTAATTGCGTAGTCTTTAATATTATTAAAGAAAAAGGAAACCCTTGAGAATCAATATTCTCAAGGGTTTTTTATAATAATTTATCTTCTTGGTTCATGTTTTATGTCACGATTTTTTTAGTTATAACTTTTTTTGGAGCTTTAGGTGCTGTTCTTTTCGTAGGTTTTTTTATTTTCATGTTTTACGATGTTTCTTTTTTTGGTCTAGGTGGTTGTTTTTCTAGTAGTCGCAAATGATGTAGCTGAAACTCCTAAAAATTCCTAAAGCTAAAAATTAATTTTTTTCATTATATTTTTTTCATATTATATCATCTCCGTTTTTTTCTATTTTTTTGTTGTTTTTTTATCAACAGAGATATAATAACATTTAGTTATGTCAAAATTATGACAAAAATAAAATCTTTTTATTTATTTTTGAAATATTTAATTTTGCAAATTCAGCTTTTGCTTTTGCTAATTGAGCGTTAAAATTAGGGTTTGTGTGTAATGTAGCAACAACAGCACTTGCAACTATACGAGTCGCATCAACATCACTTTGCCAGTGATATCCACAAATTACACGGCTTTGTCCTAAATCGAATCCTCTTTGAATAATTTCTTGTTGTCTAGCAGGATTAACTTCAGCTAAAACTAAAGCAGTTGCCCATCCAATAGATGTATGTCCCGAAGGATAAGAACCATTTGTAGACAATGTTTTTTTCATCTTCTGGACGACATGTAGATTCCTTGAAATACGCAAATGGACGAGTTCTCATATAAGTCTTTTTAGCAGATCTTGTAGCTAAATCTCCAGCATCTTCAATAAGATTTGTAACTAATTTATAAATTTCTGGTGTTGTTTTTGGTGAAATAGTGTATCCGAATGCTTCTGAGAAAGCGTTTGGAAGTCCAGTTCCTTCAAGTTTTGCATCATCATATGCAACTTTTTCCTCTAGGAGTATTTCTTTGTAGTTTACCTTTTTTTCGTACATAGCTTTGTCGTTTAAAAATCCAATGCTATCTACTGCAGGTGGAGGTGGTAATAATTTGTAACTATCTACAACTTCAGAGCTTTTTTAGATAATACAAATTTGGTTTTGTTGTTACATCATTTTTCAACTGCAAATGATGCAAAAAGCAACAATTAAAAAAAGTACCTAGTAATAATTTTTTTCATTTACATCCCATCCTTTTTCTATATTTTTATATTATTCGTAATAGAAGTATACCTCAAATTTTTTTACATTGTCAATGAATTTTTTTATTAGAAATTAATCGTCGCTTTCAAACCTTATTTTTTTATATTAAAATACAGGATAACCTTCTTTTGAATATTTTTTTCTTTCAAGAATTTTTTTACTTTTTTTCTGAAGTCATTGCTTTTTGCTAGTGCTTGTATTTTTTTGTCATTTTTTGTTGTCTTCTCTAGAAGCTAGAACAATAGCGTATCGTCCTTTAGTTCCTTCTTCTAAGAAAAGAGCATCTTTTGGTGTAATTCCAATTTTTTTAACATATGAGAAGGCCAGTTAAATACTAAGTCAGCTTCTTTTGTATGCTTGTACAAGTGAAGGAATCAGCAAAGCTGTAATTTTTTTAAGTTTTTTTAATAGAATTATCCACATCTTTTTAAGTTGTATAATCCACTTTTTTTGTTTAAGTTTGATTAATCCTTGTTTTTTTCAAGTATTCTCAAGGCTCTATCTTGATTTGTTGGGTCATTTGGCACAACAACTTTTTGCACCATTTGGAATTTCATTTTTGCTTTTTATATTTTTTTCGAATAAAAACCAACATAAACATCATAAATTCAGAGAACTTTCACAAGATGAGCATTGTTTTTTTCTTATTAAAAATTTCCATAAAAGGAACATGTTGATGGAAATTAGCGTCAAAATCCTTATTAGCTAACCCAACATTTGCAGTGACATAATCTGTCAAAAGCGTAATTTTAGTGTCATAACCTTCTTTCTTTAAATCTTCAGTCGCAATTTTTACGATTTCCTCCATCGGATATCCAGCTGCGACTACCTTAATAGTTTCTTTTTCCACAACTCAAGGCTAAAATTGTTAGCCCAACGAATAAAAAAATAATTTTTTTAACATTAGTAATTTCTCCTTCTTTTATCTAATTTTTTTGCAATGTAATTGCTCTAATATTTGAATGGAAAAGACAATAATTATCATAATTGCAACCATTTTTGAATACAAGAGAATAATTGTACTCATTGTAACCGTATCTCATTGCATAATCGCCAATTCCACCACCTCAACAACCCCCATAACTGTCGAATATGAAATAAAACTAATAATAGACGAGGTTAGTCCAAGAACTAAGCTACTTCTGCTTCGACAATTAAAAAAATGCCAAACTATTTGAAATGATGTAGCTTTCATTGAAAGAGCCACATCAAGAATCCCCTTGTCCACATCATAAAAAGACTGTTCTACAAATCTTGCATAAAGTGCAACCGCCACAACACATATTGGAAAAACTCGCAGGAATCAATCCAAAAGCCGTCCCAAAAAAATCAATCTTGCAACAGGCATTAATACAACAACCAATATTAGAAATGGAAAACTCCTCACAACATTAACATAAATATTTGCAGGAATATAAATCCGCATATTTTCCTTGATGCTCCCTTTATTCGTTAAAAAAAGCAACGAACCAAGAGGAATTCCAAAAAAATAGCAAATAAAGTAGGAATCAAAATCATAATTAAAGTATCTTTCAACGCATTTTAAAAATTTCCAAATTCATTGTTTCAAAAAAACTCCTTTCATTTAGTATAAAATAGTGATTAAAGTAATCAAAATAATACAGATTACTAAAAAAATGCCAATAAAAAAATTTCTTTTTATCTTTAAGAAAAATAATCTAAAAGATTATCCTAAAAATTCTTTGACAAATTCTAGATATTCACTTTTTATGATTAATGATATCATCTTTCACAACATCAAAAAGTATCCAAAATTTTTCCCTTTCTCAATAACAGAAACACGGTCGCATAACTTTTTAGCAACATCAAGCTCATGAGTAACTAAAATAATTGTAGTCCCGTAATCACGATTAATTTTCAAAAATAATTCGAGAATTTCTTTTTGAATAAACTTATCCAAAGAAGCTGTAACCTCGTCACATAAAAAGTAAATTTGGATTTGTAATCAAAGCTCGAGCAATCGCAACCCGCTGTTTTTTCCCCGCCACTTAATTCTGAGATAAAAAAATTTTTTTCTTATCAAGAAGTCCAACAAAATCAAGCGTCTTCTCAATTTTTCTTCCTATCAATCTTTTTTTCCTTTTTCAAAATAAGTGGCAAAAGCAACGTTGTCAAACACATTTTTTATTATACAACAAATTAAATTCTTGAAAAATATAAGAACTTTCGGTATTTTCTTCCAAAAAAATCTCCCCAGCATCAGCTTTTTTTCAATTCCTTGAATAATTCTCAATAAAGTCGACTTACCACTCCCAGATTTCCCAATTATCCCAAAAATCTCCCCTTTTTTTAATATGTAAATCAACTTCCAAATCAAAACTATTCAGCCGTTTTTTTCAAATTATTAATATTTATCATAAAAACTCCTTTTTAAATTTTACTTTTAGAAGATAAAGACATTATATCACAAAATAGAGTAATTATAAAATTGAAATAGTTATAAAATTTAATTTTTATTGGAAAAAGAAAAAAATTGAAAATTATAAAAATTTTTGAGACTGAATATCTTAAATAAAAATTTGACATAAAGGCTAGAAACTTCTATTCTTTTTGTTATAATTAATAACACAAGATACCAACACCCTTAGGGGAATTTTTGATTTTTTTAGAGAGGTTTTTATGAAGAATAAGTTTGTACTATTGGATAGAGATGGTGTAATTAATGTGGAAAAGTCATATTTATATAAAATCGATGAATTTGAGTATGAAACAGGAGTCTTGGAAGGATTAAAAAAACATTGAGAGATTTGGGGTATAAATTTGCAATAATAACTAATCAAGCTGGGATTGCAAGAGGTTATTATAGTGAGGATGACTATTTTTAAATTACAGAACTTTATTGAAAAAAAGATTTATTAAAAAAATGGAATTAAAATAGAAAAAAACATATTTTTTTGTCCACATCATCCAGATGGAATTGGAAAATACAAGATAAATTGCAGAATGTCGAAAGCCTAATACTGGGAACTTTTTGAAAGCAATCAAGGAATTCAATATTGATGTGGAAAAATCGTATATGATTGGAGATAGAGTGACAGATCTAATACCAGCTGATAAATTGGGATTTAAAAACAGTTTTAGTGGAAACAGGATATGGATTGAAAAATATTGAAAAAAATTGAGGGAAAATAATTTAAAAATCAGAAATATACAAAAAAATATTTTTAGATTTTTGCAAAAAAATTAAGAAATAAATAAAAATGATATATTAAGAAAAATATAGTTGATTTCAAAGATATTTTTATTTTTTTAATAATATAATTTTTAAAAAAATATTAACTAAGATAACCATAAGAAAGTACAATTTTAGCCATTTTTTAAAAAAATATTATTTTTTAAAAAAATTGAATTTTTTTATTGAAAAAAAGATAAGAAAAAAAGTATAAAAAGGGGCAAAAAGCATAAAAAAATCTTAAATTTGAAAAAAAGAAATAAAAAGTGGTATAATTATATTGATAATATTTAATGTATTGAATTTGTTATTGTTTAAGATTATAATTAAAAATAAAGAAATTACATGTGCTATATATAGGATATAAAAAAATATTGATGATTTCAATATTGTGTTGGTTATCAGTAAAGATTTATTTGTAGAAGTTAAAAACATTTTCAATCTTAAGAGGAGTTTTTTTATGAAAGGAATTATTTTAGCAGGAGGAAGTGGAACAAGGCTGTATCCTTTAACAAAAAGCTATTTCAAAACAAATTATGCCAATATATGATAAGCCTATGATTTATTATCCTTTATCGGTATTGATGTTAGCAAATATAAGAGAAATATTACTTATTTCAACTCCTAGAGATTTGCCAGTGTTTGAAGAATTGTTAGGTGATGGAAGTCAATTGGGAATAAAGTTGAAATACAAGGTACAGAAATATCCAAATGGATTAGCAGAAGCCTTTATACTTGGTGAAGAATTTATAGGAGATGACAATGTTTGCTTAATTTTAGGAGACAATGTGTTTTATGGAGCAGGTTTTTTTCTGGATTATTAGAAGAGACTGCAAAAATTAAAAAGAAGGAGCAGTTGTATTCGGATATCCTGTAAAAGATCCAAGAGCATATGGAGTAGTAGAATTTGATAAGAATGGAAAAAGCAATTTCATTAGAAGAAAAAAACCAGAAAATCCTAAATCAAATTATGCAATACCAGGATTGTATTTCTACGATAATACGGTCGTTAAAAAAATCTAAATCAATAAAAACCTTCAGCAAGAGGAGAGTTAGAAATTACTACAATAAATGAGGAATACTTAAAAGAAGGTAAATTAAATGTAAAACAACTCGGAAGAGGAATAACCTGGCTTGATACAGGAACTCATGAATCTTTGTTACAAGCGGCTAATTATGTAGAGACTGTACAGAATAGACAAGGTTATTATATTGCATGTATAGAAGAAATAGCTTATAGAAAGAAATGGATAAATGAAATTCAATTAAGACAAATAGCAGATACTATGCTTAAAACAGATTATGGAAAATATTTGATGGATTTGTTAAAAATAATATCTAGGAGGTTTTAATTTTTGGAAAATCCTAAGTTATGTATACTTTTAGCTTCTTATAATGGAGAAAAATATATAAGCGAACAATTAGATTCAATTATTAATCAAACATATAAAAATTGGGAATTAATAATAAGAGATGATGGATCAAAAGATGAAACAGTAACAATTTTTGAATAAATATGAAAAAAAGATGAGCGAATAAAGATTTTTGAGAGATGATAAAAGGGAATTTAGGGTTTTTAAAAAAATTTTGAAGAATTACTTTTTAATGCAAAGGAAGAGTTTGTTTTATTTTTCAGATCAAGATGATTTTTTTGGCTAAAAAAATAAATTAGAGAAATTTGTTGAAAAAAATAAGGGATCTGGATGAAAAAAAGTATTATCTAAAACCGTTATTGGTACATTGTAATTCTTTGGTTTGTGATGAGAAGCTAGAAATAATAAAAGAAAAATTTATTGATTCAAAAATAGCAAAAAACAATTCAAATATATATTTTTTTGAATATATCGTACAAGGATCAACTTCAATGGTAAATAAAAAAATGATAAGAGAAAGTCTTCCATTTTTAAAAAAAGTGTCACTTTGCACGATCGTTATTTTTCATTTACTTTCACAATTTTTTTAGGAACAAGAGTTTTTATAGATGAAAGTTTGGTAAAATATAGACAACATGAAAGAAATGAAATAGGAGCGAATAGAAGTATAATAAAGAATATAATGAGTAAAAAGTATTTTTTTATGTTGAAGATAGAAAATTGATTGAAGAAATAAAAAGAAAAATATATAAAATATTTAAGAAAAAGAGATTTGAATGATATTGAAAAATATTTGGAAGTAACAGATAGAAACAAAAATAGATTGGAAAGATTTTTGGTTAAGTAAGTATTTTTCAAATGAAATTACTAAAAAGATTAGTGTTATTAATAAAAAGGATAAAATATGCTAAAGAAAAAAAGGATTTATAGGAGTAGCTTTTTCATAAAAAAATTTTTTAGCTACAAAGATGATGTTATTGTTCCAATTCATGTTGGTTCAAAAGAAAGTAAAGAAAAATTTGGAGTATCTAAAAGATTCTTCGGGAGATAATATTTCAGAGAAAAAAATAAGAATTTTTGTGAATTGACAGGTATTTATTGGATGTGGAAAAAAATATAGATGCTAATTTTTTTATGGAATGATGCACTATAGACGATATATTTCTCTTGAAAATAAATTAGAATACAGATTAAAGAGGATATTGTATATTTTTTTCAAGACTTTTTATTTAAAACCTATAATAAATATTCTTGATATGAGAGAATTGTTTCAAATAAAAAAATTAGTGATGAACAAGTAATGGAAAAAGAAATAAGAAAGATGTCTGAAAAAGATTACAAGTGAAATGCAGAAATATGATGTAATTTTTACCTAAAAAGGAGATTTTTAATAAAAGTGTGTATTTGCAGTATAAAAAAAGCTCACATAGTAGAACATTTGGACAAGTTATTAGAAATAATAAAAAGAAGATTATGAACATATATATCCGTATTATCAAAAGAAATAAAGAAAGGGAATAAAATATATCCTTTAAATGTATTTATTATGAAAAAAAGAATATTTTTTTGAGTATTCTGAATTTATCTTTGATGTATTATTTAAATTAGAGAAGAAGATAAAAAAATTCCTTCAGATCCTTATCAAATGAGAGTTTTTGGGTTTTTATCTGAAAGAATGATGTTACCATTTATAGAATATTTGAAAGATAAAAAAATATAAATGTAAAAAGAAGGGGTTATACTTTATTTAGATAGAAAGGAGAAAAATGAAGGAGATATTTGAGTATAGAGCACTTTTTAATAGAGTTAGTAAAAAGAGATATAAAGAAAAAAATATAGGAGATCTGTATTAGGAATACTGTGGAGTATGTTGAATCCTTTTTTTAACAATGCTAATCATGGCGATGGTGTTTTTCGAGTTTTTTTAAATTTGCAATTGCAAATTTTTCCTGTATACTTATTGACTGGACAATTGATATTTAATTTTTTTATTCAGAAGCAACTGGTACTGCGATGGGCTCAATATTGGAAAATGCGTCTTTAATAAAAAGGTGTATGTTCCAAAACATATTTTTTTCCAATAGCGAAAGTATTGTCAAGCTGTGTTAACTTTGTATTATCATTACCAGGACTGATTTTTAGTAATAGTTATAACGAAAGCTCAATAAAAATCTTCGGTACTATTTTTCAATAATACCGGTAATATATGTTCTTTTTCTTTTTGTCTTGGAGTGGGATTGTTATTGGCTTCGGTAGCGGTATATTTTTAGAGATATGTTTCATTTATATGGAGTTCTTTTAACAGCTATAAGTTATTTAACGCCATTATTTTTATCCAAAAGAAATAGTTCCGAAAGAATATATGTTTTTTTAATAGATTTAAATCCAATGGTTTATTTTTGTTGATTTATTTAGAGATATGGTATATTATGGGAAAATGCCGACATTAGATGAGCATCTAAATTGTATATTTATTATTATCATCGCACTTTTTTTATTGGAGTAGTGACGTTTAATATGAATAAAAAGAAATTTATACTTCATATATAGGAGGAATATAGTGGAAGAAATAGTAAAAGTGAAGAACGTTTCTATGAGGTTTAACATGAGTTCAGAAATAATTCACTCTTTTTAAAGAATACATAATAAAATTAATAAAACAGCAGACTATTTTTTTAAAAGAATTTTGGGCGTTAAGAGATGTTTCTTTTTCTTTAAAAAGGGAGAAATATTAGGAATAGTTGGTTTTAATGGTTCTGGGAAAAAGTACGATATTGAAAGTAGTAGCGGGAGTACTGGAACCAACTATAGGAAGTGTAGAAGTCACAGGGAAAGTGGCACCTTTAATAGAATTAGGAGCAGGATTTGATCCAGAATTAACAGCAAGAGAAAAATATATTCTTAAATGGTGCTGTGTTAGGATATGATAAAAAAATTTATGGAAGAAAAAAATTTGATGAGATAGTGGAATTTTTCAGAATTAGGAGAATTTTTGGATACGCCATTAAAGAATTTTTCTTCGAGGAATGTATGCAAGGTTAGGATTCGCAATAGCAACAGTAGTTAGACCAGATATATTAATAGCTGATGAAATTCTTGCAGTAGGAGATTTTTCACTTTCAAGAAAAGTGTGAACAAAAAAATAAAGGAAATGATGGCACAAGGGACGAGTATATTGTTTGTATCACATTCTGATTGAACAAGTGGAAGAATTGTGTGATCGAGTTGTCTGGTTAGAAAAAGGGAAATTAAAGATGGTTGGAGATACAGAGAAGGTTTGTGAGGCATATAAAAATAGTTAGATAAAAATAATAAAATAAAAAAATTAAGAAAGGAGAAAAAGTAGTAGTGGTAGTTTTTCAACTACGAAATTTAAAGTAGAGATGAAATATGATTATTTAGTAGTAGGAGCAGGGCCTTTTTGAGGGCAACTTTTTGCTTATGAAGCAAATAAGAGAGGGAAAAAAAGTTTTAGTGATTGACAAAAGGGATCATGTTGGTGGAAATATGTATTGTGAAAATATTGAAGGAATAAATGTTCACAAATATGGAGCACACATTTTTCATACAAGTAATAAAAAAAGTGTGGGATTATGTAAATCAATTTTGTACATTTAATAATTATATAAATTCACCAATAGCAAAATTATAAAGGTGAAATATACAATTTACCATTCAATATGAATACTTTTAATAAATTATGGGGAGTTGTGACTCCATCAGAAGCTAAAACTAAAATTGATGAGCAAATAAAAAGAATCTGGAATTACAGAACCTAAAAACTTAGAAGAACAAGCAATTTCTTTGGTAGGAAAAGATATTTATGAAAAATTGATAAAAGGTTATACTGAAAAAAACAATGGGGAAGAAGTACAAAAGAATTACCAGCATTTATTATTAAAAAGATTACCAGTAAGATATACTTATGATAATAATTATTTTTAATGATAAGTATCAAGGAATTCTCGAAAGGTGGTTATAATGTAATTTTTGATAAGTTGTTAGAAGGAATCGATGTAGAATTGAATGTTGATTTCTTTGAAAAAGAAGAATTATTGTCTAAAAGCTGATAAAAGTAGTGTTTACAGGTATGATAGATCAATATTTTTGATTATAAATTTGGTGTTTTTAGAATATAGAAGTTTAAGATTTGAACATGAAACATTAGATGAAGAAAAATCACCAAGGGAATGCAGTAGTAAATTATAACGAAAGAGAAGTACCTTATACAAGAATAATAGAACACAAGCACTTTGAATTTGGGAAACAACTAAAAAAACAGTTATAACTAGAGAATATCCAGCAGAATGGAAACAAGGAGATGAACCTTATTACCCAGTAAATAACGATAAAAATGCTGAAATATTTAAAAAAATATCAAGAATTAGCAAAAACAAGAAAAAAATGTAATATTTGGTGGAAGATTAGCTAATTATAAATATTATGATATGCACCATGTATTTGAAGTTGCTTTGGAAGTGGTGGAAGAAGAGTTTGGAGGAATGTAATGAATATAATACAAAAGAGTGTATTTCCTAAAATTAATTTATGTACAGAGCAAGATTTATACTTTAGAATAAATGAATTTGCAAGTTTAGATTTAAAAGAAGATGTTATTCATTTTGAGAAAAATGGAAGAATTTTTTACTGATACATATTTTTAATAGTTTTTCATTAGGAAAGTGGAAAAAAACAATACAGTTATAGAAGATTTAAATCTAAAAAAATAAAATTTAAAGGTAAAATAAAAATAATTTTTAAATTAAGTTGTTTATATTCAAGTACTAAAATTTTTAAATGAATTTTATTTTTGAAAAATAAAGAAATTAAAGAGGTTTTTAATACCACTATACTTTTTCAATGAATTAAAAAAATGGAATGTTATTTTTGAAATTAGAGGGTTAGAAACTAGTGAAGTATATGGTTTTGAATATTTTTACAAATACTCGAATAAAGAATAATATAAATTTAGGTATAGTTATAACGCATTTTAATGAGACAACAATATGTTTTTACCAGCAATGGAAAGATTAAAAAAAGAATTAATAGAAATTTCGGAATTTAAAGGTAAAGTAAGTTTAAATATAGTTGATAATAGTCAAAAATTTACCAGAAGTAAAATGGAATTAACATTATAAAAAAATGCAAATTTAGGAGGTGCTGGTGGATTTACTAGGGATTAATTTATTTACAAGATCAAAAATATACTCATTGTTTTATTTATGGATGATGATGCTTCTTGTGAAGTAGAAGGAATAAAAAAGAACAATAAACTTGTTAGAATTTGCAAAAGAAGATAATCTTTCGATAGCAGGTGCTATACTAAATGAAGCTAAAAGTTATATTCAATATGAAAATGGGGCAAAATTTCAGGGGTATTGGCGACCTATAAATAATAATTTTGATTTGAGAGATTATAGATGTTTATTGAGAAATGAAGAAGAAGTTGCTATACCAGCTTATGGGGGATGGTGGTTCTTTGCATTTCCGCTATCAGAGTTAGACATTATGCATTTCCATATTTTGTAAGAGGTGATGATATTGGTTTTGGATTGGTACATAAATTTAATATAATAACATTAAATGGTATTTCTTCTTGGCAAGGAGATTTTTGAAATAAAAAAATGGTGTAGTTCCTGCTTACTTGGATACAAGAAATCATATAATGCAAAGATTTCATAATTTAGCTCCTTGTAGCTTAAAAATCTATTGTTAGAACAACACTTTTCATTTTTAGCTAGAAATCTTCTTACATATAACTATGAAACAGCTTTTAGCAACAGTTTATGCGATAGAAGATGTTTGTAAAGGTCCAGATTTTTTTGGAGAAAATGTAAATATGATTAAAAGAAGACACGAAATTGCGACGATTAGCAAAAAGAGGAAAAAGTTGTAGATATTCCACTAGCAGAAATTGATAGAGCAATAGCTTTCGAAGAAAATGAAAATGGTGAAGAAGTAGAATTGCATGAGAATAAATTGAAAAACTTTCTTTAGATGGATAACGTTAAATGGTCATCTAATACCAACAATATTTTTTTAAATCGGGGAATAGTTCAACAAAAAGGATTTGGAGGAAGACTAAGAAAAAGTATTTAGATACAAAGAAGTTCTTTATTTACATAAGTTATCTAATAAAGGATTCGTTTTTAAAACATAGCAAAAGCAAAAATTTTTTTAAAGTATTATTTAGATATTTTTGGTGCAATATTAAAATTGTCATTGAAATATAGAAAATTACATAAAGAGTATTTAGCAACTTATGATGAATTGACTAGTCGAGAATTTTTGGGAAAAAAACAATTTTATGAAAAAGGAAGTAAATAGATGGAAATGTTAAAAAGAATTACAACAAACAGAGTTTTTATAGAGAGAAATAGTTTAAACTTATTATATTCTATGATAATTACAATATTTATATTAATAATTTGTAATTTTTCAAATAAAAGTTTTTTTCTTTTTTTGATGATGCACAAAATGATTACATAGGTTATTTTAGAGAAATAGGAAGAACTTGGCTAAAAGGAGATATCCCATTTATAATCAAAAAAATACATTTATAGGAAATAACCAGATGATAGAACTTAATAAAGCTATTTTTTTGCCACAAAATATTATAATTTCAATATTATCAGTAAAAGTTTTTTTCTTTTTGACAATAGCAAGAATAATGGCTTTTTGTTAATTTATTGATAATGTCTTTTTCATTAAAAATTTCAGAGGCATTGTCTATGGAGAAAAAGTATGGGTTAATTTTTATCGTTTTTTATTTTTGTATTAATCCTATATTTCTTTATATTTATTTACCTTCTTGGTGGGGAGGGGCTTTTTTTCACAATCATGGTTTGAGCTTCATTTTTCTAGTATTTTTATTGTTACGAAAAATCTTTTTCTAAAAATATAATTTTTAAATATTGTTTCTGTATTTTTGCTTATTTGCTTCTTGTTGGGTACATTCTATAATTGCTTATTTTGTAGTTCTAATGTTTTTATTTAGTAGAATGTTTAAAAATAAAAGAGTATAAAAAAATTGTTAATAATATTGTTAATTACTTTTGGAATTGTGTTGATTTCTATAAATATTTATTCAGAATATATGATATCTTCTAAATTGTTAAATAGAGCTGTTGGTTATGGAAATTATGATAATTTTTTTAGTTCCGACATTTAATCAAATATTTATGGGATTTAGTCCAGTATATTATAATTTCATGCATAGATATGGTGGATATTTAATGACATATATTCCATTGGGGTATTCTTCTATATATATTCTTTTTGTAGCGTGTTTTTCGGAAGATTATACTTCAATTTTTAAAGAGAAAAATGCAAAAATTCTTTTTAAATTTAATTTTTGGTATTTTTTTATATTGAGTCAAACACCATCACAATTAAAACCAATACAATTTCCATTTAGGTTTTTTTAACATATTTTTTTCTGAGATTATGATAGTTTTTTTCAATTTATACATTAAAAAAATATTAAATTAAATTTTTAAAAAAACAAAGAATAAGAATATTTAGTGGTATATTAATAATTTCATCATTATTGTCCTTTTTTTCTATACAAGAAAGATACAAGGAAATCATTTTGGTTAATATTATATTTATTATTTCAACATTAGCATATTTATATTCTATTATCAAAGATTAAGATTTTTGCCATCAATGGGTTATTCTATAATGATATTATTTTTTTATGCTGTATATTCAAAGTTCAGTAAATGGAATTTTGTCATTTCCTAATATAACTAAAAAAATATTAATCTTGAAAAATAATTTTTAATAAAAATAATTATTTACTTTCATTAACTAATGGAAAGGAACCAAGAGAAAAATTTAGAAGATTTGTTATCTGGGCAGTATCTATATTTTAGAATTAAAGCAATAAATGGTTATACGCCAGTAGGAAATAAAAAAATATTTCAGAATTATTAGGAAATCTCAATTAGCTCATCATATTTTTTAATCAAGAAAGAACAGTGAATAGTTTGTCTAGGAGGTATAATGAAGTATGTTATTTTGATTTGTTAAATATAGGTTCAATAGCAATATACAAAGACCAATTAAATGACGATATAAAAAAACAAAAAAATAGAAAGTTGTGGTTATGTTCTAAAAAAATGTGAGAAATCCTAATGCAATATATTTTATCAAAAAAATAAAAATATAGGAAATGTTTCATATGTATCTAATGGAATATCAGTAAACAAACAAACTGCTGATAGAGCAAATTTAGAAAAATATCAAATATCGAGTACTTCAAATGGATTTATGGTATTAAGTAAACCTTACTGGAGAGGCTATAGAGCATATGTAAATAGCAAAAAGTTAATGTTTCTGATGAAAAAGGATTATTAAAATTAGATAATATTCCAAAAAGGTTTAAATAATGCAACATTGGAGATAAAATATTTTTCCAGCGAGTTGGAGAATAACACTTTGGTTAGGATTATTAGGGATAGTTGAAATTATTACTGTTTTTAGTTTACTTTGATAAGACAAAAAGATTTTGATTAAAAAAATTAAAAATTAGGAGGAAATAATGAAAAGAAAAAAATATTACTATTTATACCAATGTATAATTGTAAAAAAATCAAATAACAAGAGTGTTGCAACAAATTGACGATACAGTAAAAGAATTTATTACAGAAGTTATAGTTGTTGATAACGGAAGTACTGATGGTGGGAGAGAAGCTGTATTAGAATATGTAAAGAATACTGACAATGTTGGTTTTATAAAATTACTAAAAAAATAAGGAAAAATTATAATTTAGGAGGATCTCAAAAAGTTGCATTCTCATATGCAGTAAAAAAATAATTTTGATTATTTTTATTATTCTTCATGGTGATGATCAAGGAAATATTCATGATTTAGTGCCTTATTTTAAAAATCGGGAGAATATAAACAATATGATCGTTTTCTAGGTTCAAGATTTATGAAAGGATCTAAGATACAGGGGTATTCTAAATTCAGAACTTTTGGAAATAGAGTTTATAATGTAATTTTTTTCGATATTTTTTTAGGAAGAAAACTTTTATGATTTAGGTGCAGGTCTAAATTGTTATAAAGTAGAAATTTTTAAAAATAAATTTTTATATCAAGTTTCACGATAGTTTAATGTTTGATTATATTATGCTTATGGCAAGTTCATACTACAAACATAAAATAAAAATTTTTCCCTATAACTTGGAGGGAAGATGATCAAGTATCAAATGTTAGAATGTTAAATCAAGCAATTACAACATTAAAAATATCTATTTTCTTTTTTTCTTTAATAAAAAAAGTATAGAAACTAAAGAGTTTAGAGAAAAAAATAATAGATAACTATGAAGCTGAGGAGGTAAAATAAAAATGATAATACTAGCTCATAGAGGATATTGGAAAAAAATCATCTGAAAGAAACACAGAAGAAGCCTTTAAAAAAAGCATTTGAAAAAGGCTATGGAATCGAGTCAGATATTCGTGATTATGATGGGAAATTAGTTATATCTCATGATCCAGCAAACAAAAATTGTATGCCTGCAGAAGAACTTTTTAAAGAACTTGCAAAATACAATAATAAACTTTGTTTTGCTATAAATATAAAAAGCGGATGGATTAGGAGAAGAATTATCAAAACTTTTGAAAGAAAATGATATAACAAATTATTTCTGTTTTGATATGTCTGTACCTCAAATGATATATTATTGTGAAAATAATTTTAATGTCTTTTACTAGACAAAGTGAATATGAGGCTGAGCCGTTATCATTATATAAGGAATCTCAAGGTATTTGGATAGATGCTTTTTATGATGATAGTTGGATAACAGAAGAATTGATTACAAAAACATATAAAAATGGTAAAAATATGTTTAGTTTCACCAGAGTTACACTCTTTACCATATTTAGAATTTTGGAAAAAAAGTTAAAAACTTTTGATATAGACTATTCTAAAAATTATATTATGTACAGATGTTCTCGATGAAGCAAACGAATTTTTTTAATAAGGAGTTGATTAAATAATGATAAAAAGCTATTATTTTTGATATGGATGGGGTACTTATAGAAGCTAAAGATTGGCATTATGAAGCTTTTAAATAAGGCTTTGTCTCTTTTTGGATATGAGATAAGTAGATATGATCATTTGGTTACTTATGATGGGTTACCAACATCAAAAAAACTTGAAATGTTAAGTATGGAAAGAGGTCTACCAAGAAAAATTACACAAATTTATAAATGAATTAAAACAACAATACACAGTAGATAAAAATTTTTACAGATTGTTTTCCTATGTTTCATCATGAATATGCTTTTAGCAAAATTAAAAAAAGTGAAGGATATAAATTAGCTGTTGGATCTAATTCAATAAGAAATACAATAGATTTAATGATGCAAAAAGCAACTTTAAAAAGAATATTTAGATTTCTTTTTTTAAGCAATCAAGATGTAGAAAAAGGTAAAACCAGATCCCGAAATTTATAATAAAGCAATAGAAAAAAATTAGGGTTGAAACCAGAAGAATGTATGATTGTAGAAGATAATTTTTAATGGAATTGTGCTGACCAAAGCATCGAGGAGCTCATGTAATGGAAGTAGAAACGGTCTATGATGTAAATTATGAAAATATAAAAGCACATATCAAAAAAAGCTGAAGAGGGGGTAATATAAATGAAAAATAGTAGTTCCAATGGGTGGAGATAATGAAAGTATTACAACACAATATATGCGATCATTGTATGAAATAGAAAAAGAAAACAGTATTGCAACATGTTTATGAACATTTATCAAAAAAATAGATAATGCTGAATTTATATTTATTGTAAAAAGAGAAGATGTTTCAAAATATCATGTGGATGATATGTTAAAAATTATTGGTACCTAATGTAAAAAGTAATTATAGCTGAAGGAGAAACTAAAGGAGCAATATGTACTTGTTTATTAGCTGTAGATAAAATTAATGATGAAGAGCCTTTGATTGTTGTCGGTGTTGATCAAGTATTAAATATTAATTTGAATGAAGTTGTAAACAATTTTTATTGAAAAATGATTATGATGCTGGAACAATTATTTTTGAGGATATTCATCCAAAATGGTCTTATGTAAAAATTAGATGAAAATGGATTTGTAATACAGGTCGCAGAAAAAAAGACCGATAAGTAAGAATGCAACTACTGGATTTTTATTATTATAAAAAAAGCAAAAGATTTTTCTTGATTCAGCTACTGCTATGATAAAAAAAGGAGCTAGTGTAAATGGCGTTTATTATGTTGCACCTTCGTTAAAATGAAATGGTTTTAAAACAGAAAAAAATAGGTGCTTATAGGGTTGATAAGTCAAATTATTTTAATTTAAAAACAAAGCGGAAGAGAAGAATACGAAGACTATTTAAAAGGAGAAAAATGATGAAAGTATCACATATTAATGAAATGAAAGGTGGATGGTTTGTAGGAAATTTTTGAACCAACACTTTATAAGACAAATGATACTGAAGTAGCAGTAAAAGAGTATAAAGCAGGGGATTATGGTGCTAGACATTATCATAAAATAGCAACAGAATTGACTGTTATAGTCAGAGGTACTGTTAAAATGAATGATATTGAGTATAATGAGGGAAGTATTATAATTATGGAGCCTGGAGAAAAAACAGACTTTCTAGCAGTAACAGATACAATAACTGTTGTTGTAAAACTTCCAGGTGCAAATAATGATAAATATATTGATAAAGGAGAGTAAAAGAATGTTAAATATAGTAGTTCCTATGGCAGGAAGAGGAAGTAGATTTGCAAATGCAGGATATAAATTACCAAAACCACTAATAATGGTTCATGATAAACCAATGATACAATATGTTACAAATAATATAAGACCCAAAAAAAGAACACAGATTTATATATCTTTGTTTACAAGAACATATCGAAAAAAATATGATTTAATAAATAAATTGGAAGAAATTTCACCAAATTGTATTATTGTTCCTGTTGATGGAGTAACAGAAGGGGCGACTTTTGTACTGTTTTTATTAGCAGAAAAATATATAAATAACAATGATGAGATGATGATAGCAAATTCGGATCAATATGTAGATATTGATATAAATGACTATATTAAGGCACAAGAAGGCTATGATGGGCTTTATCATGACAATGAAAGCTGATGATCCAAAATGGTCATTTATAAAAATACGATGAAAAATAATTTGGTAACAGATGTTCAAGAAAAAAGTGGTAATATCTGATGAGGCTACAGTTGGAATATACAACTTTGCTAAAGGATCAGATTTTTGTAAAAATATGCAAAAACAAAATGATAGAAAAAAAGAAATCCGTGTAAATGGTGAATATTATGTAGCTCCGGTATATAATGAAATGATAAAAAGATGGGAAAAAAATAACATTTTACAATATTGGAAGTGAAAATAATGGAATGTATGGTTTAGGGATACCAGCAGACTTAAATAAATTTTTTAGAAAAATCCTATTTCAAAGAAAGAATTTTAAAATAATGAAAAAAATTAATAATACAATTTTTTTAAATTTTTTTATTGATTTCGTGAACAGGATGGTTAATAGATACGACAATATATACAATATTAACTGTTATACTTAAATATAATGTGATTTTTTCAAATATACTGAGTTCTATTCCTGCGATAACGTTTGTGTTTTTGTGTCTACAAGAAAAAAATATTTTTTTAACGCATATAGGAAAATTCAGTTTAAAACAGAAATATTTAATATATATTTTTATATCAAATAATTTTTAATAACGACTGTTTCATTAATTGGACAAATATTGTATAATATCTCAGAGAATCTTCTAAGTAATAAAGAATTATTAAAAAAATAATAATAAAATTGACAATAACTCCAATTACGATGATAACTAATTTTTGTTATGAAATTTTTAGCAGAAAAAAATTATAGATGAATTTTTGATCTATAGAGATAGAGTATAAGAATAATTATGACTTTTAGTATAAAGAATCCTTACTAATCAATAATATTTTGATTTTTGTAAGGATTTTTTTAGAAATATACGAAAATATTTACAATAAATTTTTCAAAAATAATAAAATAAAAAAACGTAAAAATACCTTTTTTTAAATAATAAAATTGATTTATAAATAAAAAAAATAGGGGTCTAAAATGGAAAATATAATTGTAAGAATATTAGATATTCAAATACAAAAATTAAAAAAATGTTCAAAATGGTAAAATAAATTTTTTTAAATTCAGATATAAAAAAATACAATGAAGTTAGAATTTAGGAATTTATGGTCAAAATGGTTCTGGGAAAAACAACAGTTATAGACGCATTATCTATTTTGAAATCAATTTTAATTGGAAAAATCTTTAAATTTAGAATTAATAAATTTAATTACTTATGGTAAAGAAGACTGTACTCTTACTTTTGATTTTTTTATATTGAAATAAATAATAAAAATATATAGTTGACTATAAAGTTATTTTTACAAAAAAACAAAAAGAAAATGATGTTGAAATTATAAATGAAATTTTGAAATATTCAGTTTTTTTCTGAAGAAAATTGGAAAAAAAGAAACAACTATTAATTGAAGTACCATTTTTAATAAATTTATGGAGACTAAAAAAATACAAAGATAATTTTTTAGATATGGATAGTACTGATATAATTGTAAATCAAAAAAATTAGCTAGAATGACTAGAACTTCTTTTATTTTTTTCTAAAGAAATAAAAAGATATTATAAAAAGAAAGTGATTTATCAAATATAGTAAATGCTTTTAAGTTATTTTGGTCATTTAAATTTATTTATTGTTTCTAATAAGGAAATAGGAATGATAAATTTAAATTTATTATTGCCATTAAAAAAATAAAAATACTACTTCCTCTGGAGAAATTCCTATTCAAATAGATAAAAATGATAGTATCATTATAAATAAAGATATTTATTCTGATGTAGAAAAAAACTATTGAAGAAATAAATGAAATATTAAAAAAATTATTCCTAATTTACAAATAAAACTAGAAAAACAAAAAGAAGAAATAAGCAATGATGGGATAAAAAAACATAATAGCAGATTTACGTTCTATAAGAGAAGGAAAACCTATTTCATTGAGATATGAATCAGAAGGGATAAAAAAAGAATTGTTTCAATATTGGGAGTACTTATAGCAGTCTATAATCAACGTTCAGTCTGTTTGGCAATAGATGAATTTGATTCGGGAATTTTTGAATATTTGTTAGGAGAAATACTGGAAGTGTTATCTAATGAGATAAAAAGGTCAAGTAATATTTACTTCTCATAACCTAAGAATTCTTGAGAAAATTGATAAAAAGAAAATAGTATTTTCTACAACGAATCCAAATAACAGGTATATAAAATTTAAATATGCAAAACCAAGTAATAACTTGAGGGATATGTATTTAAGGGAATTAATCATTCAAGAACAGGATGAGGAATTGTATAAAGAGACAAAACAATCTGATATAAAGAGAGCTTTTTATAGAGTGGGGGCATCATTAGATGAAAAAAAGGTAAAAAAATTTAAATTCAATAAATAGATACAGTAATTTTTGGTTGTTTTTTTGTGATAATTATTAAATAAAAAAATACCAAAAAAAGAAAGGAAAAAAATTTATGAAAAAAACATACTAGTAATCGGAGGAGCAGGATACATCGGTTCTCACACAGTAAATCTATTAAAAAGTGGATATAATCCAATAATTTATGATAATCTATCAAAAGGTTACAAAGATGTAGCTGAAATATTAAATGTAAAAATTTATAAAAAGGTGATTTGGGAGATAGAAAAAAACTAAAAAGAAGTATTTGAAAAAAAGAAAAATATTACAGCAGTTATGCATTTTTGCAGACATTTATTGAAGTTGGGGAATCAGTTCGAGAACCAGCTAAATATTATGAAAAATAATGTTGTTAAAGTAACAAAATTATTAGATCAAATGGTTGAATCAGGGAGTTAAAAACTTTATTTTTAGTTCTACAGCGAAAGCAACTTTTTGGAGAACCTGTTAAAGATAAAATAGACGAAACTCACCAACAATTACCGATTAATCCATATGGTAAGAGTAAATTAATGGTAGAAAAAAATACTTGAAGATTATGATACGGCATATGGCTTAAAAAGTGTTGTTTTGAGATATTTTTAATGCTAGTGGAGGTGATAAAGATGGAATAATTGGAGAAAGTCACATTCCGGAAACTCATTTAATACCATTAATTTTACAGGTTACTAGTGGAAAAAAGAGAGCATAAAAAAATATTTGGAGATGATTATCCAACAAAAGATGGTACTTGCATAAGAGATTTTTGTTCATGTTTATGATTTAGCAAAAGCACATATTTTAGGTATGGAAAAATGTTGAAAGAGAATAAAAGTTTAAATTACAATCTTGGAAGTGGAGAAGGTTTTTTTCGGTTAAGGAAGTTATTGAAAAAGTAAAAGAAGTAACTGGAAAAGACTTTAAAGTAGAAACTGTAGAGAAAAAGAGCAGGAGATCCAGCAGTATTAGTTGCTAATAGTGAAAAAGGCTAAGAAAGAATTAGGATGGGAGCTCGAATATTCATTAGAAGAAATTATTAACTCAGCTTGGAAATGGGAAAAATAATAGAAGATACTAGATTAAATATAAATTAGGAGATTTTTCAAGATGAAAATACTACTAACAGGCTCAAATGGCCAATTAGGGCTACGACTTCAAAAAAATATTCAATAAAAATATTGAATACATTGCAACAGATCACAAAAGAATTAGATATTACAAATGATGAAGATTTAAACAGATTCTTTCAAGAAAACGAAGGAATTACTCATGTGATAAATTGTGCGTGCGTATAATAATGTTGATAAAGCTGAAACTGACAAAAAAGTTTGGTTGCTAAATGCTGAGGCACCTAAGAAATTGGCTGAATTTTCTAAAAAGATTGGAGCGATTTTTGTTACTTATACGACGGATTTTGTATTTGATGGAAAGAAGAATTCCCCTTATATGGAAGATGATAAAACGAATGGTGTTTCAGAGTATGGAAAAATCGAAGGCCCAAGGAGAAAAAAAGACGTTTTTGGAGGCGTATGATAGATCATTTGTGATACGGACTTCATGGGTATTTGGGATAGCCAATAACAATTTTAACAAAGCAAGTTATAAATTGGAGTAAATCTCGAAATGAGTTGAATATTGTGGATGATCAAGTGTCAGTTCCAACTTATTCAATGGATTTAGCTGAATTTTCATGGAAATTGATCCAAACTGAAAAATTTGGATTGTATCACATTACAAATGATGGAATTGCAAGTAAATATGACCAAGCGAAGTATGTTTTTAGAAAAAAACTTGGTTGGAAAGGAACGTTAGGAAGGGCAAAAACAGCTGATTTTTAATCTTCCTGCAAAACGACCAGCTTATTCAAAATTGGATTCTAGTAAGGTAGAAAAGTTGCTAGGGAGAAAAAAATTCCTACATGGCAGTCGAGAATTGATAGATTTCTTGAAGAAATGAAGGAAAATGGAGAATTGTAAAATAGAATTTTTTTATTGAGAAAGGCTAGATTTATTCTAGTCTTTTTTTGTATAATAGAGGTGAACGTATGTTAGAAGAAGTAGGGAATTTTAGAAAGGGAATGAAGAAAATATGAAAAAGAAGAAAAAAATTGCCGATTGGAATATCGAATTTTTAAAGATATAATTGAAAAAAATTATTATTATTTTGATAAAACGAGATTTATAGAAGATATTTTTGGAAGATGGAGCACAAGTAAAACTGTTTACTCGTCCAAGAAGATTTGGGAAAAACATTGAATATGTCGATGTTGAAGTATTTTTTTGATGTTAGAAATAAAGAAGAAAATAGGAAGTTATTTGAAAATTTGGAAGTTTCTAAAAGTGAATATTTTTGGAGAACAGGGGAAATATCCAGTAATTTCAATTTCGTTTAGGAATTACGATAAAAGAAAAATTGGGAAACAGGTTTTAGAACTATAAAAACAACAATTGCTAATATGTATGCAGAGAATAAATTTTTAATGGATAGTTTAGATAAAAGGGAACTACAGAAATTTGAGGATATTTGGTTAGAAAAAGGACGATGGAGATTGGGAAGGTTCATTGAGGAATTTGGTGCAATATTTGTATGAATATTATGGGAAAAAAAGTAGTAGTGTTGATAGATGAGTATGATCAGCCGATAATAGACTCATATATTAAGGGATATTATGATAAAAGCCATCAGTTTTTTTAAAAGTTTCTATGGATTGGTTTTGAAGGATAATGAATGTCTTGAAATGGGGGTTATGACTGGTATTTTTTGAGGGTTGCGAAAGAGAATATTTTTCGGGATTGAATAATTTGGAAGTTCATACGATTTTTGGATAGTGAATTTACAGAGTATTTTGGGATTATGGAAAATGAAGTGGAGGACTCCCTTAAAGATTTTTGATTTGGAGTATGAATTAATTGATGTTCAGAAGTGGTATAATGGATATTTATTTGGAGAAATGAATGTGTATAATCCATGGTCGATTATTAATTTTTTTAAAACGTGGAAAAATTAAAACCTTATTGGGTAAATACAAGTGGGAATGGATTAATTAAATTATATTTGCAGAAATTAAAAGATGAAATTTTTGATGATTTTTTTCAAAAATTATTGAATAAAGAAAGTATTCTAAAAAGAGTTAATGACAATATGACTTTTTGGGAATTTGGAGGCTAATTTTTGAAAAAAATATTTGGAATTTGTTTTTTTCATAGCGGATATTTGACTTTGAATGAAGGATATAATGAAGGTGAAGAAGAAATTCATTTAAAAAAATACCGAATGAAGAAATTTTTAAAAAAATGTTTTTCTGAAATGTTTATTGAAATATATTTTTGAGAGTTATGAAACTTTTTCTGTATATGACCAATGCGTTAAAAAAATGGAGATATTGAAAAAAATTCAAATTAGAGTTGAATAAAATTTTTGTTGGAGAATGTAGGAATTTTTTGATGTGAGTGGAGCGTATAAAGAACAGTTTTTATCATGGTTTAATTTTAGGATTAATTTTAAAATTGAAGAATGAGTATGAAATCACATCGAATAATTTTTTTCGGGGAAAGGTCGCTATGACTTATTGTTGAAACCGAAAAAAATATTTTTAAGAAGGAAAGAAGGCATTATTTTTGAATTAAAAATTGTAAATGTGACTGAAAAAAATTAGATAAAAGATCAAATTAGGGAAAAAAACTTAAAAATGAGTGTGAGATTGCGTTGAAACAAATTGAAGAAAAAGAATATGCTTCAGTTCTAAGAAATGCTGGGATTGAGAAAAATTTTGAAAATTGGGATTGCATTTTATGGGAAAGACTTTGAGGTGAAGTTTGAGAGGAAATAAAAAAATACTATATGAAGGTAGAGGGGAAAAATAAATTTAGATTGTGAAGAATTAAAAAAATTTTGTTACTTCTTTGAGCTATTTTTTTGTTTGTAAAAAGTTAAAAATATGGTACAATTAAAAAGGGATCTCTAAAAAAATTTTGGAATAGTAGAAATAATAAAAAGAGATTTTCCTAATAAAAAAATATTATACATAAAAAAAGTTGAAAAATTTTAAAAAAATATAGAAAAGAAAAAGGAGAAATTTATGAAAAAGAATAAGAAAAAGCAGTAATACCTGCTGACGAGGACTAGGAACAAGAGTATTGCCAGCGACAAAGGCCCAGCCTAAAGAAATGTTAGTTATTGTGGATAAACCAGCATTGCAGTATTTGGTTGAAGAGCTGATTGCTTCTGGAATTGAGGAAATTCTTATTGTTACGGGGAGAAATAAGAGTTCAATTGAAAATCATTTTGATTATTCGTTTGAGTTGGAAAAAAACGTTGGAGGAAAAAAAGGGAAATTAGAGCTTTTGAAAGTGGTCGATGATATTTCAAAATTGGCGAATATTTATTATGTTAGACAAAAAGAAACCGTTAGGATTGGGACATGCGATTGGTTGTGCAGAAGCGTTTATTGGAGATGAACCGTTTGTAGTAGTGTTGGGGGATGACATTATTTATACTGATGAGAGTAAAGGTGAGGCTCCTGTTACAAAAACAATTGATTGATAAATATGTTGAATTGAATGGTGGAAATATTTTGGGAGTTCAAGAGGTTGCTGAAAAAGATGTTGATAAATATGGGATTGTTAAGCCTTTTAGAAACAATTGATGAAAGAACAGTTGCTGTAGAAAAATTTTTGTGGAAAAACCATCGTTGGCAGAGGCACCTAGTAGATTAGTCGCTTTGGGAAGATATGTGTTGGAACCAGAAATTTTTTTGGATATTTGAAAAATACGAAGCCTGGAAAAGGTGGAGAAATTCAGTTGACAGATGCAATTTTTGGATATGAAGAATGATAAAGGGAAATTGTATGCGTATAATTACGATGGATTTAGATATGACACAGGGGATAAATTTGGAATGTTTGTGGCAAATGTGGAGTTTGGATTGAGACATCCCCGAATTGAAGGACAGAGCGAAAGAATATTTGAAAAGAATTGATGGAGAAATTAAATAAAAATAAAGTGAGTTTAAGGAAGGAATTAAATGAAGAAATTAAGTATATTAGTGTTAATCGGTATTTTGAGTTTAAATAGTGTAGGATTAGCAGACTAAAAAGAAGAGCAAAAGTAAAAAGAGTAGTTGAGAAAATAGAAAACAAAAATAAAAAGGGAAAAAAATCAGAGGAAAATATAGATACAAATGCAAATTCAAATTCAAATAATAGTATAACAACGGAAAATGAAGTAAAAGATAAAACAGAAGAAACAAATACTAATAATGAAAATTCAAAAGGGAAGAAGAAAACAGTATTAGGTAAAATTTTCAAGAAAGACGATAAAGATTCTTGGCAATTGGTATGGAGTGATGAATTTAATGGAGATAACTTAGATTTATCAAAGTGGTCTTACTGGGGAGATGACAATTTACCATGGAATGCTGGGAATTATTTGGATGAAAATGGAAATTTAGTAGATCAATATGGATTTAAAGCTAAACAATATTATTTAAGAGAGAATGTTGAAGAAAAAAAGATGGGAATTTGATTTTAGAAGTGAAGAAAGAGAATGGAAAAAAACAGTTGATATAAAAGGTCAACAAAGAAAGATTTTGTATAGTTCGGGGAGCAGTTCATACTAAAGGAAAAATTTTTCTGTGCAAGAAGGAAAAAAATTGAAATGAGAGCAGATTTATGCTCAAAAGGTGTAGGAACTTGGCCTGCATTTTGGTTGTGGCCAGAAAGTTATGATAGTAGAAATTCTTCGAGACCAGCTTTTAGGTGAAATTGATATTTTTTTGAAATTTATGGTTCAGATTTAACAAAAGTAACAGGAACTGCACATGTTTTTAAAAAGCAGATAATACGTATAAAAATGTTTACAGGAAATAGTGAAAAAAATTAGAAAAAAATGAGGATTTAACAAAAATTTAATACTTATGCGATAGAATGGAATTCGGATGAAATTAAATGGTTATTTAACGGTAGAGTTTTTCAAAAGAAGAACAATGAAGCAAATGGAAAAAGAAGGTGGGCAGAATCCATTTAAAGAACCTTATTTTATTATGATAAATGTAGCATTAGAAAATAAAACTGGAAGCGATGGAGATGTGGATTTTCCTACAGAAATGAAAGTAGATTATGTAAGAGTTTACAAGAAAAATAGAAGGAGAACAATTTAGTGGAAATTAGAAAATTCAATAAGGATGAGATTAATATATTTTCTGGTTCAGCTAGTTTTGGAATTATCAAAAAAATAGTTGAATATTTGGGAGTAGAATTATCAGAAAATAAGATTCAGAAGTTTGCTGATGGGGAAATTTTTACGAAATCACTGGAAAGTATTAGAGGAAGTAAGGCATTTGTTATACAATCGACTTCTGGTGATGTGAATGAAAATATTATGGAGTTGTTGATATTTATCGATGCGTTGAAAAGATCTTCAGCGAAGGAAATAATAGCTGTAATTCCGTATTTTGGGTATGCTAGACAAGATAGAACAGCTGATCCGAGAGATCCTATTACTTCAAAAATTAATTGCAAATTTATTGTCAGCGACTGGAGCGACTAGAATTGTTACGATGGAATTACATAGAAAGCAAGTACAAGGATTTTTTTGACATTCCGTTAGATCATGTGGAAGCATTACCTATTTTGGCAGATTATTTTTGAGAAAAAAAGGGTTTTTCGCAAGATGAGAATACTGTTGTTGTTGCACCAGATATTGGTTCAGTAAAAAGAGCGAGAGAATTGGCAAAATGGTTAGAAATACCGTTGGCGATAATTGAGAAAAAGAAAAAAATGAAAATGGTGATCACGATGTTGAAAAATATAATTGGAGATGTACGTGGAAAGAAAAGTTATTATAATTGATGATATGATAAATACAGCGAAAACGATAGAAATGGTCGCAGATGCATTGATGGAAAATGGAGCAACTGAAATTTACTGTTGTAGCGACACATGCGATTTTTCTGATTTGGCTGTTGAGAGATTGAAAAAAATCTCCAATAAAAAGAAATAATCGTGACAGATACAATTGAATTGTCAGAGGATAAAAAAATTTGATAAATTAACAATTTTATCAACAGATGAAATTTTTGGAGAGGTATTAAGAAGAATAGTTACTGGAAAAAGCAGTGAGTAACTTATTTTAAAAAAATAGAGGTATAGTTATGTATGATTTTACAGCGAGTATAGTGACTTACAATACTCCAACAACAGATTTAGAAAAAAATAATAAAATGTTTTCAAAAAGATAAAGTTGAATTTTTAAATTGTGGATTTCAGATAATTCTGAGACAGACGCTTTAAGAAGTTTTTTTGAGGAAGTAAATGACGATAGAATAGAATATTTTTTTAATAATGCGAATAAAGGTTTTTGGAGAAGGACATAACCGAATTATTAAAAAAAGTGGCAGGCGATCCAAAAATTATCTGAATTTCATTTAGCAATTAATGCAGATATTTATTTTAAAGAAAATACGATTGAAAAAAATTGTTGAGTACATGAAAGAGCATGAGGAAATTGGACAGATAGGGCCTAAAAATTATAGATGAAAATGGAAATTTTAGTTATCAGAACAAATTGTTTTCCAACGCCAATGAATTTGATTTTTTAGGCGTTTTTCTTCCATTTAAAAAGTATTATGGGTAAAATGAATGATGATTATGAAATGAGATGGTCAGATTTTAATCAAATAATGGAAGTTCCTTTACTTTCGTGGATGCTTTATTTTTGCAAGAGTTTCGGCTTTAAGAGAAGTAGGTGGATTTGATGAAAGATATTTTATGTACTTGGAAGATTATGATTTATGTCGAAGAATAGGACAAAAATACAAGACTGTTTATTATCCCTTTTCAGAGATAGTTCATAAACATGGAAGAGGTTCATATAGATCAAAAAAATTATTAATATACCATATAAAATCTGCTATTAAGTATTTTTAATAAATGGGGATGGTTTTTGATAAAGAGCGAAAAATTAAAAATGATGAAACAAGAAGAAGATATTCTAAAGAGAATAAAAAAATAAAAAAATTTTAAATTTAGGATATTAAAAATATTTTTAAGCATAAGTATTAGATTATAAATTTTTTTAATTTAATATTTATGCTATTTTTTTAATATTTGGAAGGAAAAATATAGATTTTGAGGTTTAAATTTAAAATGGTATAATTATAAAATATGAGTTATTTAGGAGGAAAATAAATGAAAACATATTTAGTAACAGGAGCAGATGGATTTATAGGTGCAAACTTTTTGAAATATATTTTGAAAAAAAGTATGAAGGGAAAGAAGATATAAAGGTTGTAGTTGTTGACTCGTTGACTTATGCGGGGAATTTGGGGACGATTAAAGAAGAATTGAAGGATGAGAGAGTAAAATTTGAGAAGGTTGATATTAGGGATAGGAAAAGAGATTGAGAGAGTTTTTTTCTGAAAATGATGTTGATTTTTGTGGTGAATTTTTAGCATGGAATCGCATGTTGATAGATCGATTGAAAATCCACAAATTTTCTTGGAAACAAATATTTTGGGAACTCAGAATTTATTGGAAAAATGCTAAAAAAGGCTTGGACTGTTTCAAAAGATGAAAATGGATATCCAATTTACAAAAGATGGTGTGAAATATTTGCAAGTGTCTACTGACGAGGTTTATGGAAGTTTGTCTAAGGATTATGAAAAAGCGATTGATTTGGTAATTGAAGATGAAGAAGTGAAAAAAAGTTGTAAAAAAATAGAACTAATTTGAAAACTTATGGAGATAAATTTTTTTACAGAAAAAGACACCGCTTGATCCTAGAAGTCCTTATTCTGCTTCAAAAAAACAGGAGCTGACCACATTGTAATTGCATATGGAGAAACTTACAAAATGCCGATAAATATTACAAGATGTTCGAATAATTATGGTCCGTACCATTTTTCCAGAAAAATTGATTCCTTTGATGATAAAAACGTGCTTGAAGGGAAGAAATTGCCTGTTTATGGGAAAGGTGACAATGTAAGAGACTGGCTTTTATGTTGAGGATCACTGTAAAGGAATTGACTTGGTTGTGAGAAACGGAAGATTGGGAGAAGTTTACAATATTGGTGGATTTAATGAAGAGCAAAATATTAATATTGTAAAAATTGGTAATTGATATTTTTGAAGGATGAAATTACTGCGAATGACGAATACAAAAAAAGTGTTGAAAACTGACTTGGCGAATGTAAATTATGATTTGATAACTTATGTTCAAGATAGATTGGGTCACGATATGAGATATGCGATTGATCCTTCAAAAATTGCGAGAGAATTGGGATGGTATCCTCGAAACTGATTTTGAAACAGGAATTAGAAAAACAGTAAAATGGTATTTAGAAAAATCAAGAATGGGTAAATGAAGTGGCTTCTGGAGATTATCAAAAATACTATGATGAAATGTATGGGAATAAATAGAGATATTTAATAACGAAGTTTTGAATTTTTTTATAAATTATGATTTTTTTGATTTTAGATTTAGAAGAAGGATTTTTGCTATAAAAAAAGGATTAAAGATAAAAAAACGAAAAAAAGAAAGGAGAATATGGCATTTGTTATAATGTCATACAAGAAAAATTATGAATAATTTTGAAGTAATTAAAACACCAATAAAAGATTTGGTAGTAATTCAGCCAAAAAGTTTTTTTGGAGATGAAAGAGGATTTTTCTTGAAACATATAATAAAAAAAGTCGTTTGAGGAATTGGGACTTACGATGGAATTTGTTCAAGATAATCATTCAAAATCGAAAAAAAGGCGTATTGAGAGGGTTGCATTTTTCAAACTCAAAATACTCAAGGGAAACTTGTTAGAGTTGCAAAAGGTAGTGTTTACGATGTTGCTGTTGATTTGAGAAAGGATAGCGAAAACTTTTGGTAAATGGTATGGAGTTTTGTTGACAGAAGCTAATAAGACTATATTTTATGTGCCAGAAGGGTTTGCGCATGGATTTTTGACATTGGAAGATGATACGGAATTTATGTACAAATGTACGGATTTGTATTCTCCAGAATATGATAGTGGAATTATGTGGAATGATGAAACTATTGGGATTGACTGGAAATTTGAGGAGTTTGGGATTGCTCCTAGTGAATTGACAATTTCTGATAAGGATACTAAACATCAGAATTTTTGATAGAAATAAGAAATATTTTTGAAAAAAATATTAATGTTGCAAGAGTGTCTAGAATTTTTGTGAACTAATAGAAAATCTAGTAAATTAAGTACTTCGCTATTTTATTTACACAAAAAATTTTTTACACCCTTAATATTCGTATAGAAGTTCTCATTTTTTTATTGAAATGGGAACTTTTTGTGCAAAATATTTTTCATATTTTTTTAGAGCGAATTATGTTATAATAAATTAAAAATTATTTTTACTTAAATTTTTCAATATTTGTTTTAGTATTATTTGTTTAGATAAATTTAGAAAAAAATTGAGAGAATTTTGGATAAAAAGAAGGAGGTTTGTATTGTGAAGAAATTAGAGGAGAGTAGAATTCTTGCTATGGCTCCGAATGCTTCAGCGATTTCAAATGCAAAAAAATTGTGTGATAAGGGGCATTTTTTTGAAATTATGGCGTTCGGTTGACGATACTTTGTATATGGGCGAGTGTAAGGGAAGTGGGAAATCGAATTATACGGTTTCAGTGGATTTTATTGATGAAGAAAATCCTGTTGCACGATGTACTTGTCCAAGTAGACAATTTCCTTGTAAGCATGGATTAGCTTTGTTATTTGAGATATTGAAAGAGAAAAAATTTGAGGAGTGTGAAATACCAGAAGATATTTTGGCGAAAAGAGAAAAAAAGGAAAAATTGAAGACTAAAAGGGCGAATGAGGAAAAGGAAGTTAAGAAAAAAACTTCTTCAAAAGCATCTAAATCAGCTAGAACAAAGAAAATTAAAAAGCAACTTGAAGGGCTAGATTTGATAAAGAAAATAAGTTCGCAATTATTGAAAGTTGGACTTTCTGCAATGGGGAGTGTTTCGATTACAGAGTATCGAGATATTGTAAAAACAATTGGGAGATTATTATTTGCCAGGACCACAAGTTTTTGTTTCAAAGATTACTTTTTGGAAATTCAGGGCGTATAAAGAGGATCAGGATAAGGGACATTATCAGACGGCTTTAGAATGTTTGAAAAAGTTAAGGGCGATTGAGAAAAAAGGTAGAGAGTTTTTGAATGAGCAACTTGAAAAGAATGATCCAGAATTGACGGATAATACGTTGTATGAGGATTTAGGAGGCGTGTGGAAGTTAACTCAGTTGAATGATTTGGGGTTAAAAAAAGGAAAATGCGAGATTGGTGCAGACTTTTCATTTGAAGTGAATTATGATGAGGCTAGTAAGATTTTTTTACAGATTGTGGATACTGGATTGATTTAGAGAGTGGGGAAGTGTCATATACTGCCAATTATAGACCCTCGTTCGGCGATGAAATATATTAAGCAGGAAAAATTCTAATTTTTTTCATTATTGACAGTGCCTACATTAACTTTTTTTATCCAGGTGGAGTTAATAAGAGAATAAGATGGGATGCCGCTAGTTTTGATAAAATTGAAAGTTCTTGTTACAAAGAGATAAAAAAACATGCTCAAAGTATAGATCATGCTGTAAAAAAATTGCTAAAAATGAATTAAAAAAATATTTTTGACAAATAATGAAGTGGCTTTTATTACTAGAATTTGAAAAAAATTATGTTTGTTGAAGAAGAAGGTAAGAAAAAAATATTTTTAATTGATAAAAATCAAAAGATGATAGAGCTTTAGAGATAAAAAGCAAGGAATTTTCAGAAAATTTCTATGAACTTTTGCCAAATGAATGTTTGGAAAAATCAAGTGATGTTTGTAAAATTATTTTTATGAAGGTAGAAATATTTATGCCCAAGCACAAAGTATCATAACTGATGATAAAATTATTCGTTTTTGGATTTTAGAATGAAGTTTAGGAAGGAGAAAAAAAATGAATTTAGAACCGTTATATGAATTGAAGAATAGGCTTGAAAATGTTTTCGATTGTTGGGATAAATTTGGTGAAAGATGATTTTTCGTTTACAAAGAGCTGTTGATCAGATGAAGGGTATGCTTCGGTCGCCAAAGTATTTAAAACAAATTTATGAAATGGGGCAAAAATTGATTGAAGACGATGAGGAAGATAAATGTGATTTATTATTAGATTTGTTGGCTTTTGCTTGATGCGGTGCTTTGTACCCAAGCGACAACTTATTCGAGTGATAATTTGCAAAAAAATAGAAACGACTGCTGGAAAAGAAAAATTTTTATCAAGAACTTCATTACAGTGAGTTGAGTGAATTAATTGTCGCATTTAAAAGGAACTGGTGGTGGTCGTTTCAGAGTTATTGATTCGACATTGCGATGGGATAATCTCGAAATAGTGAATGATTTTAGAGTGAAAAAAATTTATGATAAACGGACTTAATGATAGTTATTCTGGAATTATAGATTTAATGATTAAAATGTTAAAGAAACAAGGGAAAGAGATAGTTCCGCTATTGAAAGAAGGATTTAATCCTCAAGGTAAAAAGGAAATGATTGCTCGATTGGAAATTATCGAGGATATTTGTAAAGGTGATGAAAAATGAATTTTTATAAATATTGCGTTGAAAATGGTGGAAAAGAAGTGAAAGAAGTTGCAATTGGAGCTTTGGCATATGATCGGGATAACGTTGATTATCTTTTAGATTTAATGAAAAAAAGAACGTGGGAAATTGAAGAATAAAGTTTTTTTGAAAGTCTTGCGTATATGGATGATGAGAGAGTCAAAAAAAGAGTGGGATAAATTTTTTTAGAAAAAAACCGTTTGAAAATATGGAATATATGGCAGGAACAGAGCAAACGAATGGGTTAAGAATTATTTGGAAAATTATGTTGAGGAATATGTTGAAGGATTGAAAAAAATAGGGATTTGTCTGACAAAAAGGAAAAAAATATAATGTTCAAAGAGAAATTTCAATATTATGTTCGTGTACTAAAAAAATAAACTTACAGATAAGATGGTGAAATTATATAAAAAAATTGTATCGATATAATGAATATGAGATTGAAAGAATTTTAAAAAAATTAAAAATGAAAAATTCAATAGTGGAATGAAAGTGAAGGAGTTGTAAAAATGGCTAAAAAAAGAAGAATTACAAAAGATTAACAGCAGAACAGATGTTTCAAGATGAAATTGATGCGTTAATTAAGGCGGAAAAAAATCCAATACCTACTGGATGGAAAATGTCACCTAAATCAGTGTTGACATATATTTGTGGAGGTAAAGCTGGAAGAAAAGTGATAACGCCTAAATATATTGGGAATAAAAAGATTGGTTGAGATTGCAATTTCGACTTTTGGTTACGGATAGGGCATTGTTGCTGATTGGGGAGCCAGGGACTGCGAAATCTTGGTTGTCAGAGCATTTGACGGCATGATAAATGGAGATTCGACACGAGTTATTCAAGGAACAGCGGGAACGACTGAAGAGCAAATTAGATACTCTTGGAATTATGCGATGTTGATTGCAGAAGGGCCTACAAAAGATGCATTGATACCAAGTCCGATTTATAAAAGCGATGGAAGATGGGGCGATTGCTAGAGTAGAAGAAATTTCTCGTTGTGCGTCAGAAGTGCAAGATGCGTTGATTTCTTTGTTGTCAGAAAAAAAGAATGAGTGTACTCGAATTGAATGTAGAAATTCCAGCTAAAAAAGGGTTCTCTATTATTGCAACTGCGAATACTCGTGATAAGGGAGTTAATGAGATGTCGGCAGCGTTAAAGAGACGTTTTAATATTGTGGTGTTACCAAGTCCGAATACACTTGAAGCAGAGATAGATATTGTTAGAAGTAGAGTTACGCAACTTGCAGGAAATTTGGATTTAAATGCGAAATTGCCTCAAGAGGAAGTTATTGAAAAAGTTTGTACGGTATTTAGAGAATTGCGTCAAGGTGTTACGTTAGATGGAAGACAAAAAGATAAAGCCGACTGCAAATGTGTTATCGACTGCAGAAGCTATTTCACTTTTAGCGAATAGTATGGCGTTGGCTGGAAGTTTTGGAGATGGAGAGATATCAGATTATGACTTGGCAGCAGGATTGCAGGGAGCTATAGTAAAAGAAGATAGTAAAGATGGGCAAATTTGGGAAGAATATTTGGAAAATATTATGAAAAAAAACGAGGTTCAGAATGGCTGGATCTTTATAAAGAATGTAAGGCACTTAACAAAAGCTACTAAATAAAGGCGGTGGAATAAATGAAAAAAACAAAATGAAGTGAAACCGAATATATTCGGAGTTAGGCATTTTTCACCAGCTGGAGCACATTATTTGAGAGATTATTTAGATGAAATACAGCCAAAAATCGTTTTTGATAGAAGGGCCTTCTGATTTCAATGACCTTATTAGCGAAATTACTGGAAAAAAATATTGTTCCGCCAATTGCCGTAATGGCTTACACTTTAGAAGCACCTATTCAAACAATAGTATATCCATTTGCAGAGTTTTCGCCAGAATATCAAGCTATTTTTGTGGGCAAAAGGAAAATGGAGTAGAGTGCAGATTTTGCGATTTGCCATCTTCAATTTTTTTAGGTATAGAAAGTGTAAAGAAAAAAATTTAGATGAGAATTCAGAGGAAAATTTGAATGCCTACATTTATAGAAAAAAATTAATGAATATTCGGAAGATTCAGATGACGAAGTCTTTTTGGGAAAAGAGTAGTGGAACAGGCTTCTGATTATAAGGGCATATCGTAGTGGAGCAAGAGATTATGGAAAACATTTGAGGGAGTTGACTTTATCAAATACGGTGTCTGATGCGAAAAAAATATTATTAGAGAGTCGTACATGTGTAAAGTCGTTTCTGATGTGTGTAAAGAAGGCTACGAAATGGATGAAATTGCTATGGTTGTTGGGGCTTTTTCACGTTGAAGGAATAGAAAGTGGCAAATTGATTTTGACTGAAAAAGGAAATCAAAAAAATTACCAAAAATTAGAATCTAAAAAAACGTTAATGCCTTTATTCTTACTATAAACTGTCGACTTATTCAAATTATGGAGCTGGAAATAAGGCACCAGGGTACTATGAATTTTTTTGTGGAATGGTTTAGAAAAAGAAGACCCACTTTTTGCGACATATATGTATTTAAGTAAAATTGCAGAATATCAAAGGGAAAATGGAAATATGGTATCGTCAGCTCAAATTATCGAGGCAGTCCATTTAGCAACTTCATTGGCAAATTTACACGATGGAAAAAAATACCGACGTTGAAGGATATAAAAAGATGCGACTGATTACTTGTATGGCACACGGAAGCTACTCAGAACTAGTTTTAGCAATGGCGAATGTTGAAGTTGGGAAAAATAGGAAGTATTCCAAAGGAAGCTATTCAAACATCAATACAGTCAGATTTTTTTATAATTTATTGAAGGAATTGAAACTTGAAAAAAATATCGTTCATTAACAGCGACAGAAATAAAATTAGATTTGAGGGAAAAATTAAGGGTTCAATCAGAAAAATTAGCATTTATGGACTTGGAACGTTCATTCTTTTTTTCATAAATTGAGAGTTTTTGAATATTTCGTTTGCAAAACTTATTGGGAATCGTCAAGAAAATACAACTTGGGCAGAAGAATGGATTTTACAATGGAAACCAGAAACAGAAATTGAAATTGTGGAAACAATCTTAAAAGGAGATACAATTGAATTTGCAACAGCTTTTTGAATTAATGCAAAGAATAGAAGGTGCAAAAAAACATTGTCAGAAATGGCAGAAATAGTGAAAGATGCCTTTTATTGCGGAATGCCAAAAAGCACTAGAAAAAGCGTTTCAAGCATTACAAAAATTTCATAACAAGCGACGTCCCTATTGATGAAATAGCCAAGACAATGTCAACTTTATCACTGATGCTTCGTTATGGTGATATCAGAAAATTAGATACAAAAGTTCTGATTCCTATTCTTGAGCAACTTTTTTTAAGAGTTTGCTTAATATTGCCAAGCGAGTCTTTTTGCGACAATAATGCGAGAGTAGAACTAGCTAAAAGTATAATAATAATGCATACTGTAGTTGAAAAATCATGATTTTTTTAGATAGAGAAAGATGGTATTCACTTCTTTTAGAAATTTCAAAAAGAGACGATTTAAATACAAAAATTTCGGGACTTGCAATGGCTATATTACTGGAAGCTGGAAAAAAATTGATAATGAAGTGCTTGGAAAAGAAGTCGAAAAAAAGATTATCAAAAAGGAGTTCCCGCAGATTTAGGAGCAACTTGGTTTGAAGGTCTATCGATGAAAAAAATCATTACACCTTAATTGCAAGACTTGGACTTTGGGAAAAAAACTCCAAAACTATATTTCAAACTTAGATGAGGAAGAATTTAAAAGAGCATTATTATTTTTTTAAGAAGAGCTTTTTGCTGACTTTACTTCAAAATGAAAAAGCATGATATTGCCGAAAAATATCGCAGAAATATGGGGCTTGAATAAAAAAATGATGTAAGTGCTGTAATAAATGATGATTTGGGAGAAAATGAGAAAGAAATAATTGCAGAATTAGAAGAATTCGATTTTTGATGATATTTGATTGAAAAATAATTTTTTTGAAAGAAAAAAATTGAAAAAAATAAGGTAATTGACAAAAAAATAATTTTTTTATGGTATTCTTACAATAAGATGAATCGGTCGTTTAGACCATCGGTCTTGTTGTAGTTTTTCTATAACAAGACTTTTTATTTAATAGGAGAGAAAATGGGGAAAGAAATTTTTATTTACAGAACAACAAATAGAGCAATTAAAAGAAAAAGGTTTAATAATTGAGAGCAATAGTAATGCGAAAGAAATTTTTGAAACATTTTTTTCTTCTTTTGATGTAATAGAAGTTTATGAGAAATTGTTTATGAAAGATGGAAGATTTAAGGAAAATATTACAATTGAGAAGATATTTCAATTTTTATCATTATGATAGAAGTATTCAAAAATATACTTTTCAAATATACGGTATATATTGAAAGAGTTTTTTAAAAAAATAAAATGGCATCTGTAATTTCTGAGAATTTAGGAGTAAGAAAAAGAGGAATATCTGAATATTAAAAAAATTATATATTGAGAAATGACAGTGAAGAAATTATTAGGAATGTAATTGAGGAAATAAACGAATTAAGTGGTGATGAAAATCCATATATTTTATTTAAAAAGTTACCTTTAGTAAAATGACATCGTTATATGATTTTTTTATCTGAAGAAATAAAAGAAAAAAATAATACCTTTTAATTTTTTTCAAACTGAAAAAAATGGAGGCAAAAGGAGTTATTTAGAAATAGTCTTATTCTAATTAGAAAAATTTCGTAATGAAATAGCACATTCAATGAATTTTGTAAATTATAAATCAAAAAGATATGTAGTTTTTTTAGATACTTAAAAAAAGTGTTAAAATGAACATGGATATTTAAAATTAACAAATAAAAATGATTATTCAAAATATGGTAGAGGAAGTAATGATATTTTTTTCTATGATTTTAGTAATAATATTACTGTTGGATAACGAGTTTTTTGAGAATTGAAATGTTAAAAAGAACTAGCTTTTTTTATAAAAAAATGAAGATAGAGAACGATTTAATGATTTTTGCTAAAATTACAAATCTTCCAGAGAATTTTTTTAGAGAGAATCAACAGAGTAATAGACAAAAACAAAAATAATTAAATCATTAATATATAAATTTAGTTTTTAAGATATTAAGGAGGTGCGAAAAAAATGGACTATAAAGAAGATATAAAACGTTGGCGATTAATTCTTGGAAAAGATACAGAAGAAGAATTTTTCGTCTATGGATTCAGAAGCTATTCCAAGTTTTTACAGAGGAAGATTGGTTGATGGATAAGGCGTTGGATGCGATTTATAATCCGACAGGACAATTTATGGGTGGAGATTCTGCTGGGCGAGGTCCGTCTAATCCGCAAATTAGTAGATGGCTTGGAGATGTTAGAACTTTGTTTGATAAAGAATTGGTGAAAATTATTCAGACGGATGCGATGGAAAGATGTGGATTGAAACAATTGCTTTTTGAGCTCGAAATATTGGATCAAGTAGAGCCTAACATAAATCTTGCTTCAACAATTATGCTTTTGAAAGAGCAAATCCCTACAAAAAAAGTAAAGAAAGTGTTAGAAGTTTCATAAAAAAATTGTAGAGGAAATTAATAAATTGTTGGAAAGTGATATTAGAAGAGCAGTTAGAGCAAAGACTTAACAAGAAACAGCACTCGCCAATTCCATCTGCGTCATCTTTTAGACTTTAAAACAACGATACGAAGAGGGATAAAAAAATTACAACAGGGAATTAAAAAAATTGTTCCAGAGCATTATTATTTTTTTGAGAGAGCAAGCGTTAATCCCACAAGTAAATTTACAGTCATTTTGGATATTGACCAAAGTGGATCAATGGGAGAATCTGTAATTTATTCTTCAGTAATGGCGTGTATTTTAGCAAGTATCGCTTCACTGAAAACACGTGTGGTAGCTTTTGATACTGAAATTGTGGATTTGACAGAAAAATCAGATGATCCAGTTGATTTACTATACGGATTTCAACTAGGTGGTGGAACAAATATCAATAAATCAATTAAATATTGTACAAAAATATATCGAAAATCCGAAAAAAACAATATTTTTTTCTAATTTCTGATTTAATTGAAGGTGGAAATCGTGGTGAAATGCTAAGAAGATTACAAGAAATGAAAGATTCAGGAGTAATAGTAGTTTGTCTTTTAGCAATATCTGGAGATGGAAAAACCTTATTATGACTCACAAATGTCTGGAAAAAAATTGCTTCACTTGGAATTCCATGTTTTGCTTGTAATCTCGAAAAATTTGCCACTTTTTACTTGAGAGAGTGTTGAAAAAAATATGGATTTGAGTTCATTTGAGAAAGAGTTTAGCAAGAAAAAAATAGAATTTCAAAGAAGATTAATAAAATTATTTAGAAAAAAACTAGTCATTTTTTTAACAAAAGATAGCAAGAAGTCTCAGACTTCTATAAGTGGGAGATGAATTGCTTTTTGTAAAAATTGAAAAAAAAGGATAATCTTATGATACAATTTTTTTGTATAAAATATCGAAGAGAAATCATTAATTATAAAATCTCTAAAGAAATAATTAAAAATAATATTCAAAATCAAAAGGAGGTGTAATTTTTATGAAATATAATTTAGCATTCAAATACAGAATTTATCCAAATAAAGATCAAGAATTATTGATAAATAAGACTTTTTGGATGTGTTCGTTTTGTTTACAATACGATTTTGTATATTGCGAATAAAATTTATGAAGAAACTGGAAAAAAATAAAATAATTACACCTGCTAGTTTGAAAAAGTGAAAAATCAATTTTTTTAAAAGAAGTGGACAGTCTGGCACTTTCAAATGCTCAAATGAATGTAAAACGATCGTTTACGAATTTCTTTCAGAAGAGAGCAAAAATTTCCAAAGTTCAAATCTAAAAAGAATAATGTTAAAAGTTACACGACAAATTGTGTGAATAATTCGATAAGAATTGAAGAAAACAAATATTTGGTTTTTGCCAAAATTGAAAAGAGTGAAATTGAAATATCATAGAGAAATACCAAAAGAATTATAGAATAAAGTCAGTAACATTGACAAACAGTAATGGAAATTATTATGTTTCTATTTTGATGGAATTTGAAAAAGAAATTCAAAAAAAGTAGCTAGTAATAATGATAAAGTAATTGGACTTGATTTTTTTCGATGTCTGAATTATTTATCAGTTCTGAAAACCAAAGGGCTGATTATCCAAGATATTTTAGGATGTTGGAGAAAAAAATTACAAAAAAATTACAGAAATCCTTATCAAGGAAAGTAAAAATTTTCTAAAAAAATTGGTATAAACAAAAAAAGCGAAAATATCAAAATTACATGAGTATATCAAAAAAATTGTCGAAGAGATTTTTTTGCATAAATTGTCGAAAAAAATTGTCTGAAATATATAATGCTGTGGTTGTTGAGGATTTGAATATGAAAAGGGATGAGCCAGGCATTAAATTTTTGGGAAAAGTGTAGGAGATAATGGATGGGGAATGTTTTTGAAAATGCTTGAGTACAAGTTGATGTTTTTTTAGGGAAACAATTTTTGAAGATAGATAAGTGGTTTCCATCATCGAAAAACTTGTAGTAAATGTGGAAACGTTAAAGAGAAATTGAAATTATTAGAAAGAAGTTATAAATGTGAGTGCTGTGGGATTGAAATTGATAGAGATTACAATGCAGCATTGAATATAAAAGACATTGGAAAATTGATGTTGAAATATTAGGAAAAATAAAAGAAGACAGGGTAGGAACTACCCGAAGAGCTTGGTAAATATATTTGGCTAACAAAAGCAGATACTTCCCAAGAAGCTCTCGCTTCTAAAAGCGGGAGTAGTTCACTAATTTGTGGTAAAATAATAGTTGTGTGTTATTAAAATTATAAAATGTAGTCAATTAAATTAAAAAAATATCACTCACTAACCATTAGTTATTGAAAATTTTTTTAGATTAATTGAGTATAATTTAAATCTGCGAGCGGAGGAAAAAGGTGGAGATTTTTAAGTAGTGTGGCAGATGAGCTACAATTTAAGCTGACGCAAATCGAGAATACTGTAAAACTTTTTGATGAAGGCGCAACAGTACCATTTATTGCACGTTATAGAAAAGAAGTTACAGGTAATTTGGATGAGGAACAGATTAGAGATGTAATAGAAAAAGTAACTTATTACAGAAATTTGGAAAAGAGAAAAGAAGAAGTTTTGAGGTTGATTGAAGAGCAAGGAAAATTGACTGATGAGCTGAAAAAAAGTATCGAAAGTGCAAAAGAAATTACAGGAAGTAGAAGATTTGTACCTTCCATATAAGAAAAAGAAAAAAACGAAAGCGGATGTGGCGAAGGAGCAAGGATTGGAGCCTTTTATCGACATTTGCATTATTGCCAAAAACAACAATGGAAGCACTTCAGGAAGAGGCTAAAAAAAGTATTTGAATGAAGAAGTTGACACGATTGAAAAGGTTATTGAAGGTGTGCATTTAATAATTGCACAGGACATTTCGGAAAAATGTGAAAATTAGAGAATTTTTGAGAAAAAAATTTCAAAAATTTGGAATTTTTGACTTCAAAAAGTTGTTGAGAAAAAAACAAAGAAAATGATGAAAATGGAGTTTATCAAGACTATTACGAATATTCGGAACCCATTTCAAAATCAGCATCGAACAGGATTTTTAGCTATTAACAGAGGAGAAAAAGAGAAAAATCTTGAAGGTAGATATTGAGATTGATGATAAAACTGAGAATTTTTGTAGTTGATTTCATTTTGAAAAACTTTGTTTGGGAACAAAAATTTGGTGGAATTTTTATAAAGAGATTATTAAAGATTCGCTAGATAGATTGGCTTATCCATCGATTAAGAATGAAGTGAGAAACATATACACGGAAAAAAAGCGGAAGAAGAAGCAATTAATATTTTTTTCTGAAAATCTTGAAAAATTGTTATTACAGCCACCATTAAGTAAAAAACTTTGATGGGATTAGATCCAGGGTATAGAACTGGTTGTAAAATGGTTGTTATCAATAAAGATGGGTTTTATGAAGTGAATGATGTACTTTTTCCTGGTTGAAGGAGTGCATAATCCAAAACAGCTTGAAACGGCAAAGAAAAATATTAGATTATATAAAAAAATATGATGTTGATATTATTGCAATTGAAATGGGACAGCTTCCCGTGAAACTGAAAGTTTTGTGGCAAATGTCATAAAAAGAGGCGTCAAAACCTGTGTCATACTTGATTGTAAGTGAAGCAGGAGCTCAGTTTATTCAGCTTCAAAAAAATTGCGATTGAGGAATTTCCAGATTTGGATGTAACGGCGAGAGGAGCAATTTCGATTGCTAGAAGAATTCAAGATCCGATGGCTGAACTTGTAAAAATTGATCCAAAAATCAATTGGAGTTGGAATGTATCAGCACGATGTAAATCAGAAAAAAATTGAATGAAACATTGGAACAAACGATTGAGCATGTTGTAAATAATGTTGGAGTCAATATTAATACGGCTTCTTGGGCATTACTTAGTTTTGTGTCTGGAATTAAGAAAAATGTAGCAAAAAAATCTCGTGGATTACAGACATGAAAATGGAGATTTTAAGGATAGGAAAGAATTGAAAAAGGTAAAAGGGCTTGGAACGAAGGCGTTTGAACAAATGGCAGGATTTGTTGTAGTGCCTAATAGTAAAAATCCTTTGATAATACGATAATCCATCCAGAATCGTATCATATCGCTGAAACTATTTTGAAGGAAGCAAATTGTAAGGTTGACGATTTAAAAATCTGATTTGGATGAAGTTAGACAAAAAAATTGAAAACAGTGAATTTGGACAAAAATTATAAAAGAAAATGATTTTTGGACCACAAACTGCAAAAAGATGTTTACGAAGCGTTGTTAAAAAGATAGAAGAGACCCAAGAGACGAGTTTGAAAAACCATTATTGAGATCGGATATTTTAAATATGGATGATTTGCAAGAAGGAATGGTTTTTTGGAAGGAACAGTTAGAAATGTTGCAAAAATTTGGAGCTTTTTGTGGATATAGGGCTAAAAAGTGATGCCTTAATTCATGTCTCTGAAATATCAGATAAGTTTGTAGCTGATCCTACAAAAGAGTTGTCAGTTGGGCAAATTATAAAAAGTTAAAAATTCTTTCGTTAGATAAGGTTAGAGGAAGAGTTGGACTTACAAGAAAAAGGGTTATAAAAAAATTAGAAAGTATAAAAAAATATGAAAAATATCATAAAAATGGTAATTTTTTTGAAAAAAATATTTGTACTTTTTTAAAAAAATTTGATAATATATAACGGTACAAAGTGTTAGTTTATTAAAAAAATATAAAGAAAGAAGGAAGGTTCGGGGAATGGAATTTTTTTAGTTGGATTAGTGCCAATAGTTGTATTTTTGATATTGTTGACATTCTTAAAGAAATCAGCAATGTTTAGTGCGTATGCCAGTTTAGTAGTGGCAATTATTTTTAAATTTTGTTATGCCGGGATGGAGAATGCCGGTTCAAGGAGTTGTTGCTTCGATTATTGAAGGATTTGCGACAGCGTGGATGCCTATCGGTTTCGTAGTATTTGCTCGCATTGTTTGCTTATGATTTATCAGTAAAAACTGGTAAAATTGAAACAATCAAATCAATGTTAGGAAGTATTTCGACAGATAAAAAGAGCTCAAGCATTAGTATTAGCTTGGGGATTTGGTGGATTTATAGAAGGTATTGCAGGATATGGGACAGCAGTTGCTATTCCAGCAGAGAATCATGGTTTCATTAGGATTTAATCCTTTGAATGCCGCTTTAATTTGTTTAATTGCAAATTCAACACCAACAGCGTTTGGAACAGTTGGATTACCTGTAACAACAATGATTTCAAACTTTCATTTGAATGCAGGAGAAACAGCATTTTACACATCATTATTATTATTATTATTAACATGTATTATACCATTTATCTTAGTAATAATGGCTAATAAAGAAATTGATGGTGGAAAAAAACGCAAAGATTTGGAAGAGGAATTTTTACCAGTAGTTATTGCTTCAATCATTGGTTACTTAACACAACCATTTATTGCAAAAAGCAATGGGTGCAGAATTACCAACAATTTTATCAAGTTTATTTGCAATGATCTTAATGATAGTTGCTACTAAAATCTTTATTAAAGAAGATGAAAGTGCAAAAATCTAATAAAGGTCAAGCTATTACTGGAAAAAGATGCATTTATGGCTTGGGTTCCATATATTTTTAATGATAATCTTAATTATTGGAACAAGTCCAGTTGTAGAAGCTGTTCATAAAGCTTTAGAACCAACAACTACTCAATTCAATTTTTGCTTTAGGACATGAAGCAACTTGGTTTTAAAGATAAAGGAAATCCAAGTGTAATATTCAAATGGATTTTTAGCACCAGCTGCACTCATTATTTGTTGCAACAGTAATTGCAGGATTTATTCAAGGAGTAAAACCAAAAAGTTATGGCTGAAACTTTAAAAAGAAACAATTTTAAGTAAATTGCCTTCAGTTGTAGTAATTATGGGAATTGTAGCATTGTCAGTAGTAATGAAACATAGTGGAATGATTGAAAGTATAGCAAAAGGATTTGCTGCAACAGGAAAATTATTCCCAGTTATTTCGCCATTCTTAGGAACTATCGGTACATTTGTAACAGGAAGTGACTTGGCATCTAACTTGTTATTCGGTGGAGTTCAAGTAAATATAGCAGGATCGCATGATGCATTGAAAGCATTGTATATTGCCGCTGGTACAGGTGGAGCAACAGGAGGAAAAATGATTTCTCCACAAAATATCGCAATTGCCGCTTCAACAGTTGGATTAATGGGTAAAGAAGGAGATATGCTTAAATTTACTGTTAAATATTCAATAGCTTATGCAAACTATTTTTAGGTATTTTAACATTCATCGGAGCAGGAATGCTTGGATAATCAACTTTATTTAATTTATAAATTTTTGAGATTGAATAAATATTAAAAAAAGGAGAATACTAGAATTGAAGAGAAAGGTTCTAGTATCTCCTTATTATTTTTATAACGACAAAAAGAATAATAGCGTATTTAAAAAAAACAGTAAAAATCGTGATATAATAAAAAAATAATGTAGAAAAAGATAATAAAATGAACCTTTTTAAATTGAGCTAAAAAAATGAATAAATTTAAAGTTTTTGAGTGATTTAGATTGAATTAAGAGAGGTATCAATTAATATAGGAGGAAATAATGTCAGAAAATCAAAAATGTTGAGAAGGTAGATTATGCAAAAAAACACTGAATTTGCCAAAAACAAGTTTTAAAAATGAAAGCTAATTTAGCACAAAAAGAACCATTGACTTTTAAGAGATTGGACAAAATCTAACATTTATGAAAAAAATCATTAAAAAGAAGGTCATCCGTTCTTTATTTTACACGATGGACCACCGTATGCAAATGGAGATATTCATATTGGACATGCGATGAATAAGGTGTTAAAAGATATAATTTTGAAGTATAAAAAGATTGAGAGGGTATAATGCTCCATATATTCCAGGTTGGGATACTCACGGACTTCCAATCGAGTGGAAAAATCATGGAAGAATTGGGAGAAAAAGCAAAAGCAATGACTCCTCTTCAAATTAGACAAGAATGTAAAAAAATATGCTTTGAAATGGGTAGAAAAACAAAAAGAAAGAGTTTGTAAGACTTGGAGTTTTTAGGAGATTGGGATAATCCTTATATTACATTAAAACCAGAATTTGAAGCAGAACAATTAAAAGTATTTAAAGAAATTTATGAAAATGGATATATTTATAAAGGGTTAAAACCAGTGTACTGGTCACCAACTACTGAAACTGCACTTGCAGAAGCGGAAATTGAGTATAAAGATGTAACTTCTCATTCAATTTATGTAAAATTTGAAGGGGAAAAAGATTTGACTGATAAATTAGGTGTGGACGAAGCAAGTATTTTAATTTGGACAACAACACCTTGGACATTACCAGCAAACTTGGGAGTATTCTTACATCCTCGAATTTGATTACGGATTGTATAAAACTGAAAAAAAGGTAATCTTGTAGTTGCAAAAGGACTTGGCTGAAGATGTGTTTAAAAACATTGGACTTGTCGTATGAATTATTAAAAGAATTTAAAGGGACAGAATTGGAATATACTCATTATCAACATCCGTTCTTAGATAGAAAAGGGTTAGTAATGAATGCTGATTATGTAACAATAGATGCAGGTACAGGAGCAGTTCATACAGCACCTGGACATGGGGCAGATGACTATAATTATTCATTGAAATATAACATTGGAATTTTGTCGCCAGTAGATGATAAAGGGCATATGACTAAAGAAGCTGGAAAATATGAAGGAATGTTCTATGCAAAAGCAAGTAAAGCGATTGTTGAAGACTTGACTGAAAGCGGACATATGTTATATCACACAACTTTTGTTCACTCGTATCCACATGATTGGAGAAGTAAAAACCAGTTATTTTCAGAGCGACTGAACAATGGTTCATTAGCGTAGATGAAAGCGACATCAGACAAAATGCGTTAGATGCGTTGAAAAAAGTAGAATTCGTGCCTGAATGGGGTAAAAATAGAATTAATGCGATGATTGAAACAAGACCAGATTGGACAATTTCAAGACAAAGAGTTTGGGGAGTACCAATTCCATTATTCTATAACAAAGAAACAAATGAAGTGATTTACGATTCTGAAATTATGGATAGAGTTATCGAATTAGTGAAAAAAAGAAGGAACTGATATTTGGTGGAAATATGAAGCTAAAGAAATTATCGGTGAAGAATTATTGGAAAAATTAAACTTAAAAGATATAGAAATTAGAAAAGAAAGAAGTATCATGGACGTTTGGTTTGATTCTGGAGTTTCTCACAGAGGAGTTTTAGTACCAAGAAACTTGCCAAGACCAGCTGATTTGTATTTAGAAGGAAGTGACCAACATAGAGGATGGTTCCAATCTTCATTATTAACTTCAATCGCAAGTACAAAAAGATGCACCATATAAAAGAGTTTTTAACTCATGGATTTGTAATGGATGGACAAGGTAGAAAAATGTCTAAATCGCTTGGAAATACAATTGTTCCAAAAAGATATTATTGAAAAATATGGAGCAGATATTTTTAAGACTTTGGGTATCATCAGTAGATTACAGGGAAGATGTAAGAATTTCTGAAAACATTTTACAACAAATGTCAGATGCGTATAGAAGAATTAGAAATACAGCTAGATTCCTAATGGGTAACTTAAATGATTTCGATTATGCGACTGAAAAAAAGTTGACTATAACGATATGTTTGAAATTGATAAATGGGCAATGCACAAATTGGAAGAATTGAAAGAAAAAAACAACTGAGTACTACGACAAATACGAATTTTACAACTTATTCCAAGAAATTACATACTTCTGTTCAATCGAAATGTCTTCATTCTACTTGGATATCGTAAAAGATAGACTTTACTGTGAAGGACCCTAAATCGCTTGAAAGAAGAAGTGCTCAAACTGTGTTAACAGAAGTGTTGAAAGTGTTAGTAAGAATAATTTCGCCAGTATTGTCACTTTACAGCTGAAGAAATTTGGGAAAGAATTCCTGCGTCATTGAAAGATGAAGAAAGTGTACATTTGGCATCTTGGATTGATCCAAATCCAGCTTACAAAAATGAAGAATTAGCGAAAAAAATGGGGGAAAAATCGCTCATTTAAGAAAAAGAAGTAAACAAAAAAATCGAAGCACAAAGACAAGAAGGATTAATCGGACATTCGCTTGATGCAAGAGTTCTTTTAAACATCACAAACGATGATTATTCATTCTTAAAAGATTACGCAGAAGATGAAGTTTCTGATTTATTTATCGTGTCACAAACTAAATTTGTAGACGATGAATTAGAAAAAAAGTGAAATCGAAGGAATTTCAATCGGTGTAATCAAAAAGCATTAGGTAAAAAAATGTGAAAGATGTTGGAAATATAGTGAAGAAGTTGGAAAAAGATGAAAGATATCCAGATGTAGATCCAAGATGTGCTAAAGTTCTTGCTGAGCTGGAAGGATAATAGATGTTATACGTAGTGATTTTTAGTAGTGTTAGCAGCGATTGATCAAATCACAAAAACAAGCCATGTATCAAGTAGCACATGGACAAATAGGATTTTTCTATCCCGATAATCAAAAATTTTTTTCAATTTAACTTATGTTGAAAAATCACGGAGGAATTTTTGGATTATTTCAAGGAAAAAAATAAATCTTTTTACGATAGGAAGTCTAATTTTGATTGGTTATATCGTTGCGACAGAAATTAAAAATTTTAAAAAAATTATACAAAATGGACGAAAATTGGTATTTTCAATCGTTGCAAAACTGGAGCATTAGGAAATATGATTGACAGAGTTTTTTTAGAAATTTTGTAATTGATATGATAGATTTTCGTGGAATTTGGAATTTTGTGTTCAATGTTGCGGATATGTATGTTCATATTGGGATTTATATTATTATAATTGATTATTTAGTAAGAAAGTGTAGAGAGAAAAAGAGTGGTGAATAATTGATGTTTGGAGGGCTAATCTTAGTATTGTTATTTTTTTGTTATAATTATAGTAGTGATTATTTTGATTATAAGCATAATAATTTCAAAAAAATAAACTAAGAACAACATTTAAAATAAATATTGGAATACTAATTTTTATGCTCTTATTTTTTTCTTTATTTGGTTTTCCTGTTAAAGAAAAATACAGTTTTTAAAAATTAAAAAAAATGGATATTTGGTAGAAATAGAAGATTTTTGAACATACTGCTTTATTATTTAACGAATGTCGGTTATTTAGAAGGTTTAAAAAAAGAAAAAAATAATTGGATTGGCTATATTAATAAAATTGAAGAGCTCCAAGTGATATTTTTTATTTGGCGGGATATGATGAATTAACTGAAAAAAAGAAAGAAAAAAATAGATAAAAAAATCGTGATATTTTATCATCAATTCAAAAGAAGAAATATTTAATTTAACAGAAGAACAATTAAAAAGAAAAAAATTAAAAATAAAAACCTTAATTTGAAATATCCATTTAAAGTTATACGACAATATGGAGAAAAAGGAATTATCACCATATTATAAATTTATAGAGGATAATTATTTATCAAATAAAATAAATATAACAACGTTTAATACTATTAAATATACAATTATAGCATTATTGATTTTAGTAGCAGTGATTTTGAAAATAAAAATTAATAAAAAGAGAAAGGATAGAGATAAATGACTTTTTCGAGAAATTATATTAACTCTTCAAAAATTTTGGGGAGAAAAAGGTTGTGTAATTGGGAATCCTTATGATGTGGAAACTGGAGCGGGGACTTTTAACCCTCGATACATTTCTTATGTCATTAGGACCAGAACCTTGGAATATTGCGTATGTTGAGCCATCGAGAAGACCAAAAAGATGGAAGATATGGAGAAAAATCCAAATAGAGTTTATCAACATCACCAATTTCAAGTAATAATGAAACCATCGCCAGAAAATATACAAGAATTATATTTAGAAAGTTTGGTTGCACTAGGAATTGATCCGAAAGAGCATGATATAAGATTTGTAGAGGATAACTGGGAAAGTCCTACATTAGGAGCTTGGGGACTTGGATGGGAAGTATGGTTAGATGGAATGGAAGTAACTCAATTTACTTATTTTCAACAAGTTGGAGGATTAGAAGTTGAAATCGTTCCATCAGAATTAACTTATGGACTTGAAAGAATCGCACTTTATTTACAAAATAAAGATGATGTAAAAGATTTAGAGTGGACAAAAGGTGTAAAATACGGAGAAAGAAGATTCCAATTCGAGTACGAAATGTCGAAATACAGCTTTGAAGTAGCCGATGTGCCAATGCACTTCCAATTATTCGATATGTATGAAAAAGAAGCATTAAATTGCTTGAATCATAACTTGGTATTACCAGCTTACGATTATGTGCTAAAATGTTCACACACATTTAACAATCTTGACGCAAGAGGTGCAATTAGTACAACAGAAAGAATGTCTTATATCTTAAGAGTAAGAGATTTAGCCAAAAAAATGTGCCGAACAATTTGTGGCGAGAAGAAAAGAATTGGGATATCCGTTGTTGAAAAAAATAAGAAATATAAAAAGGGGGCTTTTTCAAAAGATTTTTGAGAAGGAAGGAGTGTGCGATGAAACTAACAATAAACAATATCGGGAAATTAAAAATGCTGAAGTTGTAATTGATGGAATAACGGTTATCACTGAGAAAATGATACTGGGAAAAAGTACGGTTGGGAAAGTTTTTGTGGAGTGTTTTTCAATGGATTTTTATGAAATTGATGAGAAAGTTTATAATGAAAAAGTTTCTGAGTTAGAAAAATTATAGATGAAATCATAAAAGAAAATGTTTATAAAAATCTTTCAACGGATTATAATTCTTTTTGAAATTTTTAACAGTACGGGAAAAAAATTGCTATTGAACTTTTTAAAAAAATAATAAAAAAATTATTCAGAAGATGAGATAAAAAAATTATAATTAATAACTATAAAAAGATTTAAAAAAATTGAAAATATTTCAAAAATTTGTTCAAGAAATAAATGAAACTTTAAAAATTTCAGACAAAGAAATCATAAAAGTTATTGTTTCACGAATTATGAATAAAGAATTTCATAATCAAATTAACGCCGTTTTTTTCTAAAGAAAAATGAATATTGGAGAAATAAGTCTTAAAATAAAAAGATAAAGAAATAGATTTAAAAAAATTGAAAAATAATGAAATTTCAGATGTTCAAAATTATTTTTTTAATAAATAAAGAAACAATGTATATTGATAATCCATTTATTTTTGGATAGTTATGATTTCGAGGATGAGAATCACCAGACACATTTAGCAACCAATGTTTTTTTCAGAAAACGAAAATAGTGTTATTTCTGAAATAAAAGTGAAGAAAAATTGAATAATATTTACCAAAAATTAAACAGTGTTTTGAGTGGAGAAATTTTTGGAAAAATAAAAATTCTAAATTTGTTTTACAGAAAAAAAATGGTGAAGATATTGACTTAAAAAAATTTATCTACAGGGCTTAAAACTTTTGCAATTATAAAAAAATGTTATTGCAAAAATGGAACGTTGGAAGAAAATGGAACGATAATTCTTGATGAGCCAGAAATTCATTTACATCCAGAATGGCAACTAAAATTTGCTGAATTGATAGTTTTGTTGCAAAAAGAGTTTGGAATGCATATTTTGCTTACAACACATAGTCCGTATTTTTTTAAATGCAATTGAAGTTTTTTCGGAACGACATAAAATTGATGATAAATGTAAATATTATGTGGCTGAAAAATGAAGGAAATAGCAGTATTATAAAAGATGTAACAGGAAATACAAGAGAAATTTATAGAAAAATTAGCAAGACCAATTCAGGATTTAGAAAATATTAGATATAGCAGTGATTTAGATGAGTAAAAAAATTAATTTGAAAATATATAATACTTCTACATTAAAGCAAACTTCAAAAGATGATAACAATGAAGAATATATGACAGAAAGTCAAATTAAAAGTAATTAATTTTTGATAGTGTTGGAGGAGATAAGTACACTAGAAATAATAATTTGAGCATTCAGCTGAAAAACAAATGATGTTTTATTTTTTTACATAGCGATAGAAGATATACTTTTTATTGAATTTAAAAATGGGAAATTACTTGATAAGTCTAATAGAATTGATATAAAAAAATTAAAGGATATAGAGTTAAAGATTCTTAATAGTATGTTTGTTTTTAGGAGATATTGAAGAAAAAAATCTTTAAATACTTTTAAAAAGAAATTACAAATTATATTTTTAGTCTACAATGAAGAAAAATTCACCAAATGAAAAAGAATTCCATTTCAGAGATTGGAAATTATTTTTATAAATCGTGAAAGTAGTTTATCAGTTGTAGAAAATACATTTGGTAAAGATGAAATCATTTGTTTTTGGACTTGAAAAATTTAAAAATTATTGTTTTAAAAATGTACACACCTACTCAAAAAGAGGAATTTGAGGAAAAATTTGTAAGAAAAATATGAGAAATTAAAATAAAAAAATAAAGTCTTTTTTTACTTCTTTTTGGGCGAAAATTTATAAAAAAATAAAAAAAGAAGAGTGTAAATACCGAAAGGAGTGAAAAAAATTGAATTTTTCTTTTTGAAATAGGATTAGAAGAATTGCCTTCGAGATATGTAGACGAGGCTGAAAGTAATTTGAAAAAAATTGCGGAAAAAGAGTTAAAAGAAGAAAGAATTGCGTTTTCGTGAATAGAGTCTTTTAGTACGCCTAGAAGAGTGGCGATTATTGTTAAAGATATTGCTGAAAAAAACAAGCGGATTTGGATAAAAAGTGTTGGACCTTCAGTGGAAATCGCTTATAAAGACGGAGCGTTGACAAAAAGCTGGAGAAGGATTTATAAAAATCACAAGGAGCGACACCGATGATGTAAAAAAATTATCGAAAATGAAAAAGGGAAATATATTTCAATTGAAAAATTTATTGCTGGAAAAACCTACAAAAAGAAGTGTTGCCAGAAATATTGTCGAATGTTATTAAAAAAATCGAGTTTGAAAAAAATCAATGAAATGGTCAGATAGAACATTTAGATTTGCAAGACCGATAAAATGGTTTGTGACTTTGCTTGGAACAGAAGTATTGCCTTTTTGAGTTTGAAGGATTAAAAGGTGGAAACAAAACTCGTGGAATGAGATATTTTTGCACCACAAGATGTTGAAATTTCAAACCCTCGACGAATATGTTTCAAAAATTGAGAGAAAATAGTGTAATTGCTAGAAAAGCTGATAGAAAAGCAGAAATTTTTAAAAAAAGTATAAAAAGAAAATTGTGAAAAATGATGGTGATGTTGCAATTATCAATAATTATTTATTGGAAGAAGTTGTGAATTTGGTGGAATATCCTTTTGCGATAAAAAGGTGAGTTTAATCTCGATTATTTGGACCTTCCAGAAGATATTATTACGATAACTATGGAAACACACCAAAGATATTTTCCAGTGAAAGATGCAAATGGAAGATTGACAAATAAATTTATTGTAATTAGAAATGCACCCGAGTATTCGGAAGTTGTGAAAAAAAGGTAATGAAAAAGTTATCGAGCCAAGACTTGTTGATGCAAAAATTCTTCTTTGACGAAGATTTAAAAAGGTAAATTTGCCGATAATGTGGAAAAAAATTAAAAGAAGTTACGTTCCAAAAAGATATGGGAACAATCTACGAAAAAAATGCAAAGAAGTAAAAAAATCGCTGAATATTTGACAGATGAATTGGGATATGGAGCGAAAAAGAAAAAAATATCTTAAGAACAGTGGAACTTTCAAAAAGCAGATTTGGTTTCGAATGTAATTGCAGAAAAAAAGAATTTACAAAAATTACAAGGATTTATGGGATCAGTTTATGCTGAAAAAAACAAGGTGAAGATAGAGAAGTGGCACTTGGAATTTTTGAACATTATTTGCCAAGATACCAAAAACGATATTTTGCCGACAACTATTGAAGGAGCATTAGCTGGAATTGCTGATAAAAATCGACACTGTAGTAGGTTGTTATTCAGTAGGTTTAAAACCAACAAGTTCAAAAAGATCCTTATGCGTTGAGAAGAGCAGTTCAAGGAATCATTCAAGTAGCATTGGATTCTAAATTAGAGTTAAATTACGAAAAAAATTAGTCGAAAAGGCTTACGAAATTTTTTGCAAACTGACAAAAAAAGTGTTGGATAAAAAAATGTTGTGGAAAATGTGGTAGAATTGTTTAAACAAAGATTATCAAATGTTTTAGGGTGAAAAAAATACAGCAAGGACTTGATTTCATATGAAATTAATCTTGAAAAACAATATCGTAAAAATTAAATGACAGATTATCAGTGTTGTTGGAATTATCAAAAACAGAAAATTTCGAAACATTAATTAACTTATTAAAAAGGGTAAAAAAATATAGTTAAAGATACCAAAGGTGAAACTGAAATTTCAGAAAACTTATTTGAAAAAGACGAGGAAAAAGCAATATTTGAATTAGGAAATGAATTGGAATTTCTTGAAAAATGAAGAATTTGCAAATTACATTCAAGTTTTTATTGAATAATGCAAATGTAATTAATAACTATTTCGATAACGTTATAATTAATGTTGAAGATAAAAAAATTAAAAAAATAATAGAATTGCTACATTGAAAAAAATTAGAGAATTCTATTGATAAAATGATAAATATTTAATATTTTTTTCGAAAAAAATTTAAAAATAAAAATGACTAAAAAGTCAAGAAATATCGCTTTTTTAACGAAGGTTATGAAAATAAATTAGCAGAAAAAAATAAAAAAAGTGTTGATTTTTAGGCTTAAAATGTAGTATAATCTTAGTGGAAAGTTAGGAAAATTCAAGAAATTGTTTTTATTTTAGAAGAATTTTAAGGAGGAAATTATGAAAAAAAGTTAGTTATTTTAGGAACTGCCTTATTAGCATTAAATGCTGTTGCATCAGAAGTGCAAATTAAAGGTGGATACGACTATTACAGAGAATTTAAATCGTGAATAGGAATTTCTGGAAATAAAGGAGAAAAAAATTAGTAAAAGGACCTACAGCAGGTGTTGAATATCTTTTCGATAACCAAGGTGAATTCGAATGGGAGTTGGATCAGAATACAAATTCTCAAACAACTCATCTAAATTAAAAGATAAAAGAAACTAAAGTGAAAGTTTTAAGAACTGTTCCAGTTTATGCAGTAGGTAAATTTAACTAATTACTACTAAAAATGGAAACGATGCTTTTATACTTATTAGGTAGAGCAGGATACAACTTTGCTAAAGAAAGCAATGTTGCAAAAGATGCAGGAATTAAAAGCTAAAGGTGGATTATACACTGCAAAGAGGAGTTGGTACAGAATTTGGACCAGTTTCATTAGAAGCTATTTATGAAAGATCAGATGTTAAATTGAAAGATACAACTACTGATCTTAGAACAAGAAATCACATTGATTCAGCAGGTGTAAGAGTAGGATATAGATTCGGTCAATTGAAAAATGACAGATCACCTAAAAATTATAGAAAAAAACAGTTGTTGTGCCTGCACCAGCACCAGAACCAGCACCAGCACCAAAAACCCCGATATTGATACAAGAAAAACAATTGAATTACCATTTAGTTGTGAAGCTAATGAAAGAAAATGTGTAATTAGAGGATTTAAAGTTGATGGAAGAGTACCCTAATGAAGCTGAAGCATCAGACTTGAGAACAATCGCAGGAATTATTAACCAATTCGCTGACGGTGGATCAATCGACTTCGTTGGACATACAGATTCAACTGGAGCACCGCTTATAACCAAAAAAATTATCAGTAGCAAGAGCTCAAAACGTAGCTAGATTATTGAAAGAATACGGATTGAAAAAAATACAATTTCTTACGGAACAATCACTGGACAAGGAGAAAATAACCCAGTTGATACTAACGAAACTGTTCAAGGAAGATACAACAACAGAAGAGTTGAATTATTCTTCCAAAACGTTGACTTTAACAATGTTAGATTCATCAACAGATAGTAAGATTAAAATAAATAAAAAGGAATCGTCTTTTGACGGTTCTTTTTTTACAAAAATGTGTTATAATTTAGTGCGATTATTTTTAGAAAGATTTAGTAAAAAAATGCGAGTAAAGTCTTTTTGTTACCATTTGGTGGCAAGAAGTAAAAGATTGGAGATAGAATGAGTTTTTAAAGATAATTTATTAACGCAGGAAGAGATGAAAGAGAAAATAGAATTGTTTAAAAAGAGGGAAAAAAAGGTTGTTTTTACAAATGGAGTATTTGATATTTTGCATATTGGGCATTTGACTTATCTTGAAGAGGCGAAATCGCTGGGAGATGTGTTGGTTGTGGCGGTTAACAGTGATGCTTCTGTGAAGGTAAAATAAAGGAGATAAGCGACCGATAAATAGTGAGGAAAATAGAGCAAAAATGCTATTGGGTACGAAGTTTGTAGATTATACGGTTATTTTTAATGAGAAGACGCCCCGAGAAAGTACTTGATTTATTGAAACCCCGATATTCATGTGAAGGGTGGAGATTACAAGAAAGAGGATTTGCCAGAGACGAAAAATTGTTGAGAAAAATGGTGGAGAAGTGAAGATTTTTGTCATTTGTGGACAATATTTCGACAACGGAGATTATAAATAGAATATTGGAAGCGTATAAATAGCATCGTATAAATAAAGTGTGTGAATAATAGATTTTTATAGAAAAGGGGATAGATGAATAGGAAAATATTGAATTTTTGAGGAAATAGATGAGCTGGCAGTAAAAATAGCTAGGAAATTGAGAAAAAGGTGGTTGTCTTGGGCTTATTGGAGATTTGGGAGCTGGGAAAAACGACTTTTACGAAAAAGATTTGTAAGGAATATAATATAAATGAAAAATATAAAAAAAGTCCAACTTTTACTTATGTTATTGAGTATCAGAGTGGAGATGTTACGGTTTACCATTTTGATGCGTATCGGATTATTAATTCTGAAGAGATTTACGAAATTGGATTTGAGGATTATATCGGTGAGGAAAAATAGCGTGGTAATTGTGGAATGGGCGAATAATATAATTGACGAGATGCCAGAGGATACGATTTATGTGGAAATTAATCATAATGGAGAGAATACTGAGAGGTATCAGTTTATCAAATAGAAGATGGAGAGAAAAATATGTTGACATTTGCGATAACGACAACGACTAAATTGGCAGGACTTTCGTTGCATAAAAATGGAAAGTATTTAGGAGAAGTGAAGGTTGAGGTTGCAAAAACTCATTCGACTACGATTTTGGAGCAAATTGATAGATTGTTTGAGTGGACAGGAACGACGCTTGATGAAGTGGAAAATGTGCTTGTTTCTATAGGACCAGGATCGTTTACAGGTGTGAGAATAGCAATTGCAGTCGTAAAAAGGTTTATTTTTAATAAAAATGTGAGATTTTTGAAGTGAATGAGTTGGATGCGTTGGCATATCGGGCTTTTTATCAATTGAAAGGCATAAAAAAATGATATTGAGAATGTGAAAATTTATTCGTTGATTGATTCACGAAAAGAAAAAAAGTTTATGCAAAGCAGTTTATCAAGTTCAGAAAAAAATTTAGAGAATGAATTTGAGTTGAAACAGATTAAAAGATTATGAAGTAAGAAAAATTAGATAATATTATTGAGGAAATTAATAATTCTGAAAATGAGGAAAAATTATTTAGTTGGGGATTCAGTTTTAAATTATAAGGGAAAAATTATTGAGGAAATAGCAGATAAAGTGAAGATTTTTTGAGGATAATTTTTTGAAAAATTAGTACGACGACATTTACAGAAATGTTTTTTTGACGAAAAATTGAAGGAAACAAATATTATTGACTTAAAAACCAGATTATTTGGAAAAATCACAGGCAGAAAGGGATAAAAAAATAATGGCTTTTAAAAAAATTTATTTAAATTTGGTAGGAAAAAGAAGAAAGAAGATGAGATTGAGAAAGAGCTGGAAGTAGTAGAAGAATTAGAAGAAAAAAAGGCACAAATTGAAGAGGAAATAAAAAGAGGTTTCAAAAATTAGTGAAGAAATCGTGAAGGATATTGATAGTTCTTTGGAAAAAGTAGATAAAAAGATAGAAAAAAACGAAGGAAAAACCGAAATTGAAACCTTTGAAAGATAGATTGGCGACACCGAAAAAGGGATTTTTTTGGAAAATTGAAAAGAGATGTTGCTTGGGAAGACGATAGACGACGATTTGTATGAAGAGTTGGAGGAATTGTTGATTCAATCAGATATTGGGATGAATATGACGATAAAACTTGTTGAGGAGCTTGAAAAATCGGTTGCTAAAAAAAGATTGAAAACTTCGGAAGCAGTTTATGAAGAGTTGAAAGAATTGCTAAAAGAGAAATTGATTAATAACAATAAGGAAAAATACTGAATTGAAGCTGAAAGATGGGCAGTTGAATATTATTTTTGGTTGTTGGAGTTAATGGTGTTGGGAAAAACGACTTCGATTGGGAAAAATTGCGAAAAAAATTGAAGGATGAAGGTAAGAAGGTAATTATTGAGCTGGAGATACTTTTAGGGTCATGCATGATTGAGCAAGTTGAAGAATGGGGAAACAGAGTTGGTGTTGAAGTTATAAAAACAAGCTCATGGAAGTGACCCAGCAAAGAGTTATTTTTGATGCAGTGAGTACAGCTAGAAACAAAAATTATGATGTTGTAATTTTGGATACAGCTGGAAGATTGCATAATAAAACGTGATTTGATGAAGGAATTAGAAAAAAATTAATAAAATAATTAGACAGCAATCTGGACAAGATGAATTTGAGACGTTGCTTGTAATTGACAGTACGACAGGGCAAAATGGGCTTGAACAGGCGAGAATTTTTTTAATGAAATCGTTGATTTGACTGGAATTATTTTGACAAAATTTGATGGGACTGCCAAAGGTGGAATAATTTTTTCCAATAACAGCAGAACTTGAAAAACCAATTAAGTTTATTGGGGTTGGAGAAGGAATTGAGGATTTGAGAACATTTGATACGAAGGAATTTGTTGAAGCGATGTTTGAAGATTAATAATTTTTGTATATTATAAAAATAATAAATAAAACTGATACAGAATGGAGTTGAATTGAGTGGTAAGTAACTTGTTAGAACAATTGAAAGAGAGAGCAAAAATTAGAAAAAAACTATAATTTTACCCGAAACTGAAGATGAAAGAGTGTTAAGAGCGAGAGAAAAGGCTATGGCAGAAGGTGTAGCTAAAAATTGCTTTAGTTGGAAATGAAGAAGGATTGAAGGCAAAAAGTCGCAGAATTAGGTGTTTCATTGGAAGGAGCTATTTTTCTATGATCCGAATAATTGTAAGACAATAGACGAAATGGCAGAACAATTGAGAAAAAGAAGAGAAAAAAAAGGTATGACATTTGAAACAGCAAAAGCTATTTTGTTGTCAGATCCAAGATTTTTTGGAGCGATGTTAGTTAGACAAGGAAGAGTTGATGGAATGGTTGCTGGATCAAATTCACCAACAGCACATGTGTTGAGAGCTGCGATTTTAGTTATTGGACCAAAACCAGGATTGAAAACGGTTTCGAGTTCATTTATAATGATTACGAATGCAACTGAATTTGGAGATAATGGAGTATTTGTTTATTCAGATGCGGGAGTTATTCCTAATCCTACAGCGTTACAATTGGCAGATATTGCAGTGTCGGCAGCAGAAAAAGCAAGATTTACAGTAGGAATTAAAGAACCAAAAGTTGCGTTCTTGTCGTACTCGACAATGGGAAGTGCTGATGGAGAATCGGTTACAAAAAGTTAGAGAAGCAATGGAAATTTTTGAGAGAAAGAGATATTGATTTTGAATTTGATGGAGAATTACAATTAGATGCGACAATAGTTCCAGAAGTTGCGACTCAAAAGCGCCTAATTCAAAAGTGGCTGGACACGCAAATGTATTAATTTTCCCGACTTAAATGCAGGAAACATTGGATACAAATTAACACAAAAGATTGGCAAAAAGCTAAAGCATTGGGACCATTAATTCAAGGATTGGCAAGTCCAGTGCATGATTTGTCAAGAGGATGTAATGTGGACGATATCGTAGAAGTTGTAGCGATAACAGCAGTTGAATCAGAACAATAAAAATTATATTTTTGAGGAGCTTGTAATAATTTTTGAAAATGTAAAAATTCTAAAAAAAGTAGCATAAGGAGAGAAAATATGAAAGTATTAGTTATAAACAGTGGAAGTTCATCTTTAAAATTTGAGTTAATAGATATGACAAATGAAAAAAATCAATTGCAAAAAGGATTGTGTGAAAGAATTGGAATTTCAAATCCGATTTTTCACTTACAAAAAAATTTGGTGAAAGGTGTTGTTGTAAAAAGATAGACTCGAACCTATGGAAAATCATAAAATTGCGATTGATGTTGTGTTAAAACAATTGCAAGATCCCCGAAAATGGAGTTATAAGAAATGTTGATGAAATTGATGCGATTGGACATAGAGTGGTTCATGGTGGAGAATACTATGATGATTCTGTTTTAGTAGACGCTGAAGTTTTGAAAAAAATTTAGAGGAATTATCAGCATTGGCACCACTTCACAATCCGGCAAAATATTATGGGAATAAAAGTTATGCGTGAATTATTACCAGGTAAAAAGAATGTTGCTGTATTTGATACTGCATTCCATCAAACAATGGAGCCAAAAGCATTTATGTATGCGTTACCGTATGAAGATTACACTGAATTGAAAGTTAGAAAATACGGATTCCATGGTACTTCTCACAAATATGTAAGTGAAGTTGCAAGGGAAATGTTAGGAAAAAGAAAATTCAAAAATAATTGTTTGTCATTTAGGAAATGGAGCGAGTATTTCGGCTGTGCAAAATGGTAAAGTTGTAGATACTTCAATGGGATTAACACCGTTGGCAGGAGTTATGATGGGAACTAGAACGGGAGACGTTGATCCAGCCGCAGCATTTTATGTAATGGAAAAAGAGGACTTGATTTAAAAGGAATCGATACGAGAATGAACAAACAATCGGGAATTAAAGGAATTTTTGGACCAAGTTCTGATTTTAGAGATTTAGCGTCTGAAATGGAAAAAGGAAATGAAAGAGCAATATTAGCTTATGATATGTTTTGTTACAAAATAAAATCTTACATTGGAGCGTATGTAGCAGCTATGAATGGCGTAGATGCTATTGCATTCACTGGTGGAATTGGAGAAAATGCATTTTATGTAAGAAGAGATATTTGTAATGATTTAACATTTTTAGGAATCAAATTAGATGATGAAAAAAATCTGGAGAATGGTTGCCAGGAAATGTTGAAATTACGACAAAAGATTCTAAAGTTAAAGTTTATAAAATTGAGACAGCAGAAGAATTGGTAATTGCAAGAGATACTTATAGATTAACAAAATAATTTATTTTAAAATTTAAAAGAAAAGATTGGATTTGAAAAAAATTAAAAATTTAGGTTATTCAAATTCAAGGAAAGGACGAAAATTGGCAAAAATTAAGTATTATTTATTACAGTGGATCAGTGGAATACAGAACAAATGGCTGATTTAATTGGAGAAGGTGCAGAAAGTGCTGGAGTAGAAGTAGTGAAAAGTCAAGTTGAAGCGAAAGAGAAGAATCTTTTAGCAGAAGCAGATTTTGTTGCACTTGGATCACCATCAACAGGATCAGAAGAAGTGGCACCAGAAATAGTTGAGTATATCGAAAGAGTAAAAAGACAAATTAGTTGGGAAGAAAATAGGTGTTTTCGGATCGTATGACTGGGGATTTGGTGAATGGATGAATATGTGGATTGAAGAATTGAAAAACGAAAATATTGAAGTAGTTGGCGAAGGTTGCATAGTTCATTTGACTCCAGATGATGATGAAAAAAATCGAAAAAAATGTAAAAATTATGGAATTGAAATTGTAAAATAAAAATGTAAAAAAAGGTTAGATTAATATAGGGCAAAAATCTGACCTTTTTTCAAATGTAAAAACAAATATTTAGATTGAAAAAAATGGTCAAATATGATACCATATAATGAATATTTATGAATTTATCAGAAAAACTTTGATAAGTGACGAGGATAATTGGAGGGAAGATTGAAACATTTGATATTACAATTTTTTTAATGATGGTAGCAGTTGGGACATTGATAGGTTGGTTTACTAATTATTTAGCAATAAAATTATTATTTAGACCTTACAAAGAAATGAATTTTTTTCTTTTTTTAAAAATACAAGGTTTAATTCCAAAAAAAGAAGAGATGAGATTTCGAAAATATTGCAGATGTTGTTGAAAAAGAATTAATTTCTGTAGACGATATTGAGAATAAGTTGAAAGAAGTTGAATTTGATGATGGAATGATTGAGAAAGTACTAGATAAATTAGTTGAAGAAAAAAATTGAAAAAAAGTATTTTTGGAAAAATCCATTATTGAAGATGATTATTAACGATTCTATGGTTGATAAAATAAAAATATTTTTAAAAATATGATATTGGAAAACAAAGATGAAATTTTGAGTGAAATGATAAAAATTGGTAAGGAAAAAAAATTGATTTTAAAGAAATTATTTTTGGAAAAAAATGAAGAATTTTTTTCTTTGGAAGAAATCGAGAAAATTATTCTTTCAATATCAAAAATGAGTTAAAACATATAGAAATAATCGGTGGAGTTTTAGGTGGATTAATAGCAGTGTTCCAATTTTTTTGTTTATGGTGTTATTGAAACAAATATAGGAAAAAAATGAATTGATAAAAAGGTAAATCAATCTGGAAATTGAGAAATTAATATAAATTTTTAGGTTTAGATTTTTAGGTGTTATATAAAAAAATGAGGTGTAAAAATGAATGAAGATAGAATATTGGAGTCAGCAGAGTTAAAAGAGGACAATATTCAAAAAAATTTGCGTCCAAAGACGTTTAGTGATTATATTGGGCAAGAAAATTTAAAAGAAAAAATGAATATTTTTATAAAGGCTGCAAAGATGAGAAATGATTCGATGGATCATATTTTTGCTATATGGACCTCCAGGACTTGGGAAAACGACGTTGGCAGGGGTTATTGCAACAGAAATGGGAGCTAATTTGAAAATAACTACTGGTCCAGTGTTGGAAAAATCAGGAGATTTAGCGACTATTTTGACATCTTTTGGAAGAAAATGATATTCTATTTATAGATGAGATTCATCGATTAAATACTTCTGTGGAAGAAATTTTGTATCCAGCGATGGAAGATGGAGAATTGGACATTTTGATTGGAAAAGGTCCGTCAGCTAGAAGTATTCGTATTGAATTGCCGAAATTTACTTTTGATTGGTGCGACAACTAAGGCAGGACAGTTGAGTACGCCATTAAGAGATAGATTTGGTGTGACACATAAAATGGAATATTACAAAATTGAAGAATTGAAGGAAATTATTCGTCGTGGAGCGAATATTTTTGGATATTTCGTATGATGAAGAAGGAATAACAGAGATTGCGAAAAGAAGTAGAGGAACACCGAGAATTGCGAATAGACTTTTGAAGAGAGCTAGGGATTTTTGCATTGGTTGAAGGTGTGGGAATTCTAGATAAAAAGAGTGTTGATGGGATATTAAGTCTTTTGGCAGTCGATGAAAAAAAGGATTAGATGAATTAGATAGAAAAAAATTTTTGAAATCAATAGTAAGTGTTTATAACGGAGGTCCTGTGGGAATAGAAACGTTGTCATTGCTGTTAGGTGAAGATAGAAGGACAGTGGAAGAGGTTTATGAGCCTTATTTAGTAAAAAAATTGGATTTATAAAAAGAACGATGCGTGGAAGAGTTGTTACAGAATTAGGTTATAATCATTTAGGATTGGAAAAAAATATTAGAATAGAAATTTTTAGAAAAAAATAAAGTTGTAAAATGAGTAAATAAGGTAGGTTGAGATTGTTAACGGTTATAGCGGAAAAAGATAATATAAGCAAAAATGAGATTTTAATAAATGATAAATCAGATTGTAATCATATACAAAAATGTTTTTAGGCTTAAAGTTGGCGATGAATTAAGAGTTGTCGATGGAGAAAGAGAATATTTGACAAAAATTTTTAGATATTTCTAAAAAAAGAAGTTTTGCTAGAAATATTGGAAGAGAAGGAAGATGAGTATTCTCTAGGAGTTGAGATTGATATTGCGTTGGGAATTTTGAAAAAAATGATAAAAATGAATTTGGCAATACAAAAAAACTAACTGAAATTGGAATAAATGAAATAATTCCGTTACAAACAGAAAGAGTTGTTGTAAAAATTAATGAGAAAAAAAGACAAATGGGATACGATTGTAAGGGAAACATTAAAGCAATGTCGAGGAGTAAAATTTACAAAAAAATATCGCCTGTAAAAATTGAAAGAAATTGATTACGAAAAATATGATAAAGTGATTTTTTGCTTATGAAAAAATAGTGATGAAGCGAAATCAGTTGTTAATTTGATAAATGAAAATTGTAAGAAAATATTGTATGTGATTGGACTCGAAGGTGGAATTACTGAATCAGAAGTTGAATTTTTTAAAGGAAGTAGGAGCTGTGGAAGTGAGTTTAGGAAAAAGAATTTTTGAGAGCAGAAACGGCTACTATTGTATTAGGAGGAGTGATTGCGAATAGTTTTTTTATAAATAAGTAAGTAAAAAAATGCTTTTTATTAAGCAATAGAGATAAAATTCACAAATAAAAAAATTATGTATAAAATATTAAGAAAGGAAAAGTGAGAGAATGAGTTTAACAACAAATTATGGAAAAGAAGTATCTTCAATTATTGATATTATTGAAGACAAAAAGGACAAGACATCAAAGTTTATGATATGAGAGGAAAAATCGCCATTTTTCGATTATTCAATTGTGTGTACAGGTAGTTCGTCTAGAAATATTGAGGCAATAGCTACTGATATTAAAAAAAGCTTGGAAAATATAAGAAATGTGGAAGGGTTAGATGAATGTAACTGGGTTTTAATCGATTCAGGAGACATAATTATTAGTATTTTTAGTAAAGATGCTAGAGAATACTATCAATTAGATAGCTTTTTATGAAGGTGTAAATAACCACGACGACGAAGAATTTTTAAGAAATGTAATTTTTTAAGGAAGAGGACGGAAATGAGAGAATTAGATAAAGAGGAGAAAAATCCCCGATATATTGCATTTATTGCCGTAGTGGGTATAGCTTTTTTTAATTTTTAGTTTCAAAACTATTCACATTACAAGTCTTGAATGCGATGGTGTACGAGGAGAGAGCTTTTACAAAAATAGAATTAGAACAAATGTTGTAAAAAGGCGACAAGAGGACAAATTTTTTTGATAGAGAAGGAAAATTATTAGCAAAAATATTACTGGTTATCAATTGATTCATACAGATACGAAACCATTGACACCAAAAAGATATGGAAATTTTTGAATCAGCTTAAAAATATGAATGAGCAACAAATTTCTGAAAGATTGTCGACTGAAAGAAAACCTGTGGCTGAAAAATTATATGATACGATAATGGATGTTAAGAAAAATAAGTGCAGTTACGGGATACACTCCAGATTATCTTTTAGATAGATTTTTTTAAACAACAAAGAGTTGGTACTGATAAAAATATTGGTTATAGAAGATTTGGATAAAAATGTTGCGTTGAAAGCGATTGAAAAAAATTGAATAACACTGATAGAATTGATATTGTTGAATATAATAAGAGATTTTTATCCCGAAAAAATAATATTGCTTCTAATGTAATTGGGTATGTAAAAACCGATTAACGAGAAAGAATATAAAGATCTTAAGGATGAAGGTTATCAAAAACAACGATTTGATTGGGAAAAAAAGGTGTCGAAAAAAAGTTATGATAAAGAAATGAAAGGTCAAGACGGAATGGAAAATGTCGAAGTTGATGCGAAAGGAAACACTGTAAGACAAGTAAATTCGACAGAAAGTACAGCAGGGAAAAACGTTTATTTATCAATTGATTTAGATTTACAAAAAAATATGACAGATGCTTTTTTTCTGGGAAAAAGTGGAGCTTTTATCGCAATGGAAGCTAAAACTGGGAAAAATTATTACATTTGTAAGTAGTCCAGAAATTGACTTGAATTTATTGAGTTCTAGAATTTCTGATAGCGATTGGAATGCTTTTGGCAAAATCTTCATCGAAACCACTTGTAAATAAAGGAATTGCAGGATTATACCCTCCAGGATCAACATTTAAAGCAGTAACAGGAAGTGCTATATTAGAATCTGGAGTATCACCTTATGCGACAGTAAATTGACAGGACAATATAAATATGGGAAAGTTATTTTTAGAGATTCACATAAATACGGACATGGTATAACAAATTTTGCTAAATCAATAGAAGAATCAGTAAATACTTACTATTACGTATTTTTCTCAAAAAGTAAAAATTCAAAAATATTATAAAATATGCTAAAGAATTTGGAATTGGTGAAAAAAACAGGTGTAGATATTCCTGGGGAATTAGCAGGAACATTGCCAAGTCTCGAATGGAAAAAGAAAAGATTTAAAAAGGCAAAAAGATCAAACTTGGTTTGCCTGGAGATTTGATTAATATGTCGATTGGACAAGGTTACGTTTTAGCAACGCCTATGCAAATTGCGAGTGTTTATCAAACAATAGCTAATAACGGTGTAAAAATGAAACCGACTGTTGTGAGACAGATTTGTAAGTTACAATGGAAAAGTGGAAGAAAAATAAAACCACAAGTTGCTAAAAAAATTGAATATTAGTGCGAAAAACATTGAAATTAGTAAAAAGATGCTTTGAGATTACCGGTTGTTGGATATGGTGGAACAGCTAAATTGTTGAGAATAGATGGATATCCAGTTTCAGCTAAAACAGGTACAGCACAAAAATACAGGGTTTAGCGATAACCACTCATGGATCGCAGGATTTTTTTCCCATCAGATAATCCTCAAATTGTATTCGTTTCATTAGTAGAAGGAGGAGGTTACGGAGGAGTAGCTTCTGGAGAAATGGCAAAGAAAATTCATCTTGAAATATAGAGAAAAATATGTGTTGAAAAAAATGTTAATGACGATGGAAGTAAAAAAAGACGGTAAAGATGGAAAAAAATAATGATAAAAAGATGATAAAAAAATAAAAAAGTAGTAGCGAAAAATTAAAATTAATTGAAAAATTTAGATTTTTTTGTAGAAATAGATAATTTAAAAATAAGAGAAAAGAAGGAGGAGCTAAATAATGTCAGATGAAAAGAAAAAGGGGCAGAAAAAAATCAGAAAGTCCTTTTTAAAAGAAATTTTTCTAAAAATTCTGCCAAAGTAAATAGAGTTAAGGCATGAGAAAAGGAAAAGAATGAATAATGACGAGACATTTAGGTGATACAGTAAATTCTAAATATTTACTGAATAAAAAGACGAAACATCACAATAATAATAGGAACGAGAAGTTTGATGCGAGAAAGAAAGATGATAAAATGTATATTATTCCACTTGGTGGGATAGAAGAAATTGGGAAAAAAATATGACTGCGTTTCAATATAAAGATGAGATAGTTATTGTGGATGCAGGATTAACATTCCCAGAAGATGAGCATTTGGGGATAGATGTGATTATTCCAGATTTTGCTTATTTGGAAAGTAATAGAGATAAAATTAAGGCGTTATTGTTGACGCATGGGCATGAGGATCATATTGGAGCGATACCTTATTTGTATCAAAAATTAGGTTCAGAAGATATTCCTATGTATGGTGGTAGATTGACGCTAGAATTGGCAAAAAGCTAAATTTGAGAGAAAAGATGCAAAATTACCAAAAGAAAAAAATTATAAAAGGAAGAAGTATTTTGAAAAATTTCAAAATATTTTACAGTTGAATTTATAAGTGTAACGCATAGTATTGCAGATTGTTATGCAATTTGTATAAAAACTCCAGCTGGAACGATTTTACATTCGGGAGATTTCAAAGTGGATTTAACACCGATTGATGGAGAAGGATTTGATTTTGGAAGATTGGCACAATTGGGAGAAGAAGGAGTAGATTTATTGTTATCAGATAGTACGAATGCATTGATACAAGGATTTACACCATCAGAAAGAACAGTTGGAGAAAGTTTGAAAGAAGAGTTTTCTAAAGCAAAAGGAAGAATTATTTTAGCGGCATTTGCTTCGCATGTACACAGATTACAGCAAATTATTAATATCGCAGAAAAACATGGTAGAAAAATTGCGATTGATGGAAGAAGTATGGTAAAAATATTTGAAATTTGTTCAAATTTAGGATATTTAAAAATTCCTAGAGGAATTATGGTTGATATAAATCGTGTTGAATCATTACCAGCAAACCAAGTGTTAATTATTTGTACAGGAACTCAAGGGGAGCCACTTGCAGCATTGTCGAGAATAGCGAATGGTTCACATAAACATATTTCGTTGAGAGAAGGGGATACAGTTGTGATTTCAGCTACACCAATTCCTGGAAATGAAAAAAAGCTACTTTATAAAAAAATATTAATCAATTGATGAAGAGAAATGCAAATGTCGTTTTTTTGAAAAAGTAGTAGGAATCCACGTTTCTGGACATGGATGCCAAGAAGAACAAAAATTAATGTTAAATCTTGTAAAACCAAAAATTCTTTATGCCAGTTCATGGGGAATATATGATGCTTAAAAAAACATAAAGAATTAGCTGAAGCAGTTGGAATACCTTCAAACAATATTTTTATTAACAGAAAATGGAATGAAATTAGAGTTGACAAAATCAAAAATTTAGATCGGTTGGAAGAGTACCAAGTGGAGCAACTTTAATTGATGGATTTGGAATTGGAGATATTGGTAATGCAGTATTGAAAGATAGACAAAAATTTAGCAGATGATGGAATTGTAATAATTTCGGTTTCTCAATATAAAACTGGTAAATTTAGCAGACAAGTTGAGCTAGTAACTAGAGGATTTGTATACAATAAAGATGCAGAAAGTTTATTGGCTGAAACTAAAGAATTGATAAAATTAGAGTTAGAAAAATCTGGAAAGCCAAGAAATAAAAGAAATTGGTAAAATAAAACAAAAAAATTAAAAAAATAAAAAAGTGGGAGAATTTTTTTAAATAAGAAAAACAGATAGAGAACCAATAATTCTTCCAATAATTATGGAGGTTTAATAAATGCAACTTTCAAGTAAAGAAAGAGCTTTTTTTGAAAAAAATTGGCACATAATTTAGATCCAATTGTGAGAATTGGAAAAGATGGAATAGATGAAAATGTATTAAAAAGTATTTCTGATGTTATAAATAAAAAGGGAATTGATAAAAGTAAAAATTTTACAAAAATTCTACAGTTGAAGTGGAAAGAGAATTGGGGACAGAAATTGCTAATAAAACTCAATCGGTTTTTTTGTGGATAGTATCGGTAAGATTTTGATTTTTATTTAAGCCAAGTAAAGCGAAAGATGCTAAAATAACACCAGAATTTAATGAATTTAAAAAAAGAAAAAGAGGAAAATAATGAGTGGTGGAATTGTCTTTTGGAAATAGATTACTTGATGTAGCTTTAATTTCTTGTTTTTGCAAAGACAATTCTATAAAGTTTTCTCCCCTTTTTCGAGGGAAAAAGATACAGTGGATTAGGGCTTCTAGAAACAGGAGGAATGCCTAGTTCACATGCCTCAACAGTAGTATCGCTAGTAACAGGAGTATTTATACTAAAAAGGAGCAAGTTCTATAGAATTTGCGATTTCGATGGTTTTTGCTTCAATTGTACTTTTATGATGCAACTGGTGTTAGAAGACAAGCTGGGAAACACGCTAAGGCGTTGAATATGCTTATTGAAAGTATTGAAAGAAGAGATGGAATAGAAATAATAAACGAACAATTTAAGGAATTTTTAGGACACACTCCAATTGAAGTTTTAGTAGGAAGTATTTTTAGGTATAATTATTGGGTTACTATTTAAAGGATATATTTTAGGATAAAAAAATTAAATAATAAAAAAATAAATAGAAATATAAGATATATGATTTATCATAAAAGATATATTTCTTAATAAATAAGTGAGAATCTTTTTTTCTTCTTTCAAGAATTTCAAATAAATAAATTTTTGAATAGAAGAAATTGAAATAATAAGAGATTTTTTTAAATTATAGATAGAGGAAATTTGAGTATGAAAAAGGTTAGATTTAATACTTGTAGAAAGAGGATTGTTTTGAAACTAGAGAAAAAGGCTAAAACGAGAAATCATGGTCGGAAATATAATTGTAAAATGAACAAGCAGTTACAAAAGCGGGGACAAACTTTAAAGATGATGAAAAATTAAATATAAGAATAAAAACAAATTAAGGTATGTGAGCCGTGGTGGATTAAAGTTGGAGAAAGCCATTAAAGAGTGGGAATTAGACTTTAATGATAAATTAGTTTTGGATATTGGAGCTTCTACAGGTGGATTTACAGATTGTGCCTTGCAAAAATGGTGCAAAAAGAGTTTATAGTGTCGATGTTGGGACAAATCAGTTGGATTGGAAATTGAGAAATGATGACAGAGTTGTTTCGATAGAAGAGACTCATATAAAGGACTTAACACCAGAAAATATTGAAAACAATAAAGTTGACTATATTGTAATTGATGTATCTTTTATTTCTTTAACAAAAAGTTATTCCTTATTTTGAGAAATTTTTAAAAGAAAATGGAAAAGCTGTAATGCTAGTAAAACCACAATTTGAAGTGGGTAGAGAGAAAATAGGACGAAATGGTGTTGTTCAAGAAGAAGAATATCACGATGAGGCTATTAAAAAAATTATTGCTTTTTTTCAAAAAGAATGTGGTTACGAATTAGTAGGCGTTAAAGATTCGCCAATAAAGGGAGCAAAAAGGAAATAGCGAATTTTTAATGTTAGTAACACACAAAAAGTGTTAATTTGAATAAAAAGAGTCGTAAAAATAAGGAGGAAACGATGAAAAAGTAAATTGCTTCAAGCGGTATTGGGAGTTATCTTAGCAGGAGCACCATTATTTGCAGACAACAACTGTAATAAAAATCAGCTGTAAATGATAAAAATGTAAGCGCAGGATATTCAAAAGATTCAATAGAATTGAATAGAATAGTAGATGTAATTAATATTATTGAAACTAATTTTTGTTGGAACGAAAAACAAATAAAAATGATAAAGGTGAAAAAAACAGCAGAAAATGTTGCAACGCCAAGTAAAGAAGAGTTGTACAAAGGAGCTGTAGAAGGTGTTGTTAGAAAATTAGATGACCCTTATTCTGAATATTTATCAACAGAAGATTTAAAAGATTTTACTGAAGATATGGACGGAGAATACACTGGAGTTGGAATGAGTGTAAGCAAGAAAAAAAGGAGAGCCATTAGAAGTTGTATCACCGTTTATCGGAAGTCCAGCTGAAAAAAAGTTGGTATGAGAATAAAAGACAAAAATTACCAAAGTTGATGGAAAAGATATATTGCCATTGACAGCTACTGAAACTGTAAAATTGTTAAAAGGTAAGGAAAACACAAAAAGTAGAAGTAGAAGTTGTAAGAGAAGGTAGAAAAAGAACCTTTCAAAGTTACTATGACAAGAGCTAAAATTAAACTTGAAATGGTTGAAAGCAAAATGCTTGAAAAATAAAATTGGTTATGTGAGTCTTTTGAGATTTGGAAATAATGTTGGGACAGAAGTTGAAAAAAAGCTATAAAAGATTTAAAAAGCAAAAAGGAATGAGAGGATTGATTTTTGATTTAAGATCTAATCCAGGTGGTTCGTTACAAGAGGCTCAAGATATTACTTCATTATTTGTAAAAAGATAATTTGATTGTTTATTTGAAATATAAAGATGGAAGAAGAAAAAGATTACAACAGAACTTTACCATATTTAGGAGATTTCCCATTAATAGTATTGACAAATGAAGGAAGTGCTTCGGCTTCTGAAATTGTTACAGGTGCATTAAAAGATTATAAGAGAGCAACTATTATTGGAGAAAAATACATTTGGTAAAGGAATTGTTCAACAAGTTATACCATTGAGAACAAATGATGCTATAAAATTAACTATTGCTCAATATTTCACACCGAAAGGGAACTATATTCATGGAAAAGGGATTGCGCCTCGATATAAAAGTGGATATGGAAGAATTATTGACATTGAAAGGTTATGCAAATGATAGTGAACAAGCTATAAAAAAATAGACAAAAAGAGATTGAAGATATCTTAATAAAAAGATAAAGGTGCAGAAGAAGCTAAAAAAATTATTGCAGACTGGAGATGTTCAAATGAAAAGAGCTATCCAAGAAATGAATAAAAAAATTAGGTATAAAAATAGTAATTAATTGGATAAATTGTCTTGAATTTAAGAAAGAATTTTTTTGGTTCAAGACAGTTTTTTTAAAAGAATAAATTAGAAATGGGAGAAATTATGTTTTTTATGTTGTTGGTACGCCAATAGGAAATTTAGAGGATATAACTTTTTAGGGCCTTGAGAACGTTGAAAGAGGTCGATTACATTTTTGCAGAAGATACTCGTGTTACGAAGAAATTGTTGAAATTTTATGAGATTGATAAAATTGTATACCAGTATCACGAGCATAATAAACTTCATCAAATTCAGAATATTGTTAATTTGTTGAAGGATGAAAAGCAAATTGCGTTGGTAACTGATGCGGGAACGCCTTGTATATCAGATCCTGGATATGAGCTTGTAAATGAAGTCTTGAAAGAAGGAATTAAGGTTGTTGGAATTCCAGGGGCTTCTTCGATAGTAACAGGTGCAAGTGTATCGGGATTGGATATGAGAAGAATGGCGTATGAAGGATTTTTGCCAAAGAAAAAAGGAAGACAAACTTTGTTTAATAAACTAAAAGAGGAAGAAAGAACAATTGTAATCCTTGAATCACCAAATCGAATTTTGAAAACATTGAAGGATATACGAGAATATTTAGGTGAAAGATACGTTGTAATTACTCGTGAACTTACAAAAAGTATATGAAGAAATTATACGAGGTGATGTTTCAGAAATAATTGAAAGACTTGAAGAAAAAAACCTATAAAAGGGGAAATCGTTTTTGTTTATTAGAGCAAAAGATTAGTGGAAATTTATTTTGAAAGTATTTTTTTGTAATGATAAAAAAACTAGAAGAAATTTTTATTGAAAGAGAGAAAATTATGAATATAAACTGGTATCCAGGCCATATGAAAAAAACTAAGGAACTAATTGTAGAAAATTTAAAAAAATAATAGATATCGTAATAGAAATTCTGGATGCGAGAATACCGTTATCAAGTAAAAATCCCGATATTTCAAAAGTTAGCGAATGGAAAAACAGAAAATTGTGATTCTGAATAAGATTGATTTAATTGATGCAAAAAGAGTTGAAAAAAATGGGAAAAATTACTTTTTTTGGAAAATCATATTTCAGATTATTTTGTGGCTTTGAGCGTGGAAAAAGGGACGAATTTTTAATGAATTGAGAAAAAAATAACAGATAGAATTTATAACGAAAAAAATTGGAGAAAGTTAAGAAAAAAAGGTTTGAGGAAAAACTTCTGTAAGAGCGATGATTGTTGGGATTCCAAATGTTGGAAAAATCGAAATTTATTAATAAATTTGTGAATAAAAAAATAAAGCGAGAGTAGGAAATACGCCAGGATTTACGAAGGGGAAACAGTGGATAAAAATAGACGATAAGCTAGAATTATTAGATACCCCAGGAGTTTTATGGCCTAAATTTGAGGATGAAAAAAAGTGGCGTTTAATTTGTCGATAACTGGATCGATTAAAAGATAATGTGTTGCCGTTGGAGCAAGTAGCGTTGAAATTTATTGATAGATTGAAAGAGTTGGAAAAAAATTAGAGAATTTGATAAAATCGTATAATTTGAGTGAAACTGTGACGAAAGAAGAAATTTATAAATTGGAAAAATCACAAAAATTTTAGAAATTTTAGAGAAGAGGCTGGGAGTGACGAAACAAGATGAACATAATTATGAAATTATTTCCAGAAGACTTTTAAAAGATTATAGAATGGGAAAAATTGGGAAATTCTTTTTAGAATTGCCAGAAGGAGAGTGAGATATGAGAATTGGGATATTTACTGATACGTATAGACCCCAAGTAAACGGAGTTGTTAGCTCAATTACAACTTTAGAGCAACAACTGAGAAAAAGAGGACATAAGGTTTATATTATAACGACAACTGATCCAGATGCACCGACTGTCGAGCCAAATGTATTGAGAATTCCAAGCGTGGAGTTTAAGCCAGCACCACAGTATAGATTGGGATTGATGTATTCGCCGAAAATTGTTAAGAAGATAAAAAAATTGGAGTTGGATATCATTCATTCGCAGACAGAATGGGGAGTTGGAACTTTTTCGAGATTTGTGGCGACAAAATTGCATATACCATTGGTTCACACTTATCATACGTTGTATGAATACTATACACACTACATTTTTTTAGAGGACATATGGTGGCTCAAGCAAAAATTGCAGCTGCGATAAGTAAATTTTATTGTGATAAATGTAACGCTTTGATTGTTCCAACAAGAAAAGTTGAAGATATTTTGTATTCATATGATGTTGAAAAGGAAATGAATGTCATTCCAACGGGACTTGATATTAAGAAATTTTATCGAGAAAATTATACAGATGAAGATAGAGAGTTTATCAAGGAAAATTATAAAAATAAAAAGACACTGACTTTTTTTGTGTTTACATTGGAAGAGTGGCTGAAGAAAAAAAGTATTGATTTATTGATTGAGATGTTTGCAAAAAATTGATGATCCTAATTATAAATTTATGATTGTTGGGAAAAGTTTTGGAGATATCGGAGATAAATTGAAGGAACAGGCTGAAAGTTTGGGAATTTTTGGATAGAGTGATTTTTTTGTTGGAGAGGTTCCGCACGAGAATGTTCCGATTTACTATCAAATTGGAGATGTATTTTTGAATGCGAGTATTTCTGAAACACAAGGATTGACTTTTGTTGAGGCGATGGCGACTGAAGTGCCTGTTAATGCGAGATATGATTTGAATTTGGAAGACTTATTAGTAAAAAAATGAAGCAGGACTTGTTTATAAAAAAATGAGGAAGAATTTATTACTAATTTGAAAAAAATTGAAGGAAGATAAAGAATTTAGAGATAAAAATAATAAAAAAATGCTTTTAAAGTTTCACAAGATTATACATCTGAAAAAAATTTGGTGAAAGAGTGGAAGCAGTATACAAAAAAACAATAGAGGAGTATGATGCAGATGAAAGTTTTACTATTTTTCAGAGGGGAAAAAAATTTATTCAGCAAATCCGGCGTTGGGCAAGCCCTAAATCATCAAAAAAAGAAGCCCTTGGAGCAAATAATGTTGAATTTACTTTGGATGAAAAAGACGATTATGATTTAGTGCATATAAATACGATTGGATTAAAAATCTTTTTCAAGTGTTGCGACAAGCGAAAAAAAGAGGGATTCCAGTAATTTACCATACGCATACAACTTACGAAGATTTTTAGAGGAAGTGTGAAATTTAGTAATCAAATTGCACCGATTATAAAAATTTTGGACAAAAAAATATTATACAATAGTGCAGATTATTTGATTTCTCCGAGCGAGTATACAAAAAAATTTAATTAAAACGAAGTATTTGAGAAAAGATAAGGAAATACGGGTAATTTCAAAATGGTGTTGATACAAAGAATTTTTTGTAAAAATGAAGAATTGAAAAAAATAAATTTTTTTGGAAGAATATAAGATTGATAAGCCGTTGGTGATTACAGCGGGATTGCCGTTTGAGAGAAAAAGGTATCCAAGATTTTTATGAAACTTGCAGAAAAAAAGGAAAGATTATCAATTTATGTGGTTTGGTTCGTCGAGTATAAAATCGATGTTGCCGAAAAAAATTCAGCATATAATTGAAAAATCCGCCTAAAAATGTGATTTTTTTCCTGGATATGTTGAGAAAGATATGTTGATTGGAGCATTTAGTCTTTGCAAAAGCCTTTTTGTTTATGACATATGAGGAGAATGAAGGGATTGTTGTGTTGGAAGCGTTGTCTGCTCAATTGCCAATAGTTGTCAGAGATATTCCTGTTTATAATAAATGGCTTCAAGATGGTGTAAACTGTTTCAAAGCTAAAAATAATACAGGATTTATAGAAAAAAATTGAGAAAAGTTGTTAATGGTGAAGTGGAAAATTTAGATGAAATTGTGAAAAATGCGTATGAACTTGCAAAAAGAAAGAGATTTGACAGAAATTGGTAAGAAATATAAAGAATATTATGAATATGTGTTAGAAAATTTTTGGAAAAATAAATATAGAATAAGAAGGAGAAATTTATGAAAAAATTGTAATATCACTATTTCTAATGGTTACGATGTTAAGTTTTTTTCGGCTAAAAAAAGAATAGTGCAGAAAAATGAGATTAGAGCTAGTTTTGACAGATTTATGCAAGATTTAAAATCAGAGAAAGCAATAGATGATGATAAGTTAACTCAGAGCGATATTGACGAAGCAATAAATGAAATGCCGAAGGAATTAAGAGGTTTTGTTAAAGAGATGTCACCAGCATTATTACAGTTAGATCAAAATAATGATTTGAAAAAAATTTTTACAAGAAAGCATATGATAAAATGAGTTATAATATAACAAAAGTTACTCAAAAAGGGAATGAAGGTGTTGTGGAAGTATTTGTGAAAAATGCCCTGATTTTTAATTCTTATAGTGGCGAAATTGAAAAGTCTTTTGAATCAAAATTTGGAAATTTAGATAAAAATACAAAAACTAAAAAGATGTTTTTTTGGGAACATTATGGATGCGACAGTTAAAGAGTTTAGTAAAAATTTTTAGATAGAAAAAGATTTGAAATATACTCAAGAAAAATATGAAAATTTATTTTGAAAAAAAGTTGATGGAGAATGGGTTCCGCAAATGGATTTTTAAAAAAAGAATAAAGATCTAATGAAAATAATGTCATTCAATTTATCAAATGATTTATTTTAGGAAATTTTTTTAAAGAAATTGTAGAGATATGTAAAAATTTTTTTGTGTAAACCTCTAAATAATATGTAGTAAAAAAACTATATATCATTTGGAGGTTTTTTTATTATAGCTAAAAAGGAAATTAAAAGAGAGTATCTTGAATTTTGTGTAAACTAAGAAGTGAAACCAATAAATTTAACACTCTATTTTTTTATTTAAATAAAAATTTTTACACTCTCAGTCTACACAAAAAAATGACACTCTCAATAAATCTTTGATTTTTTTAAAAATCTTCTGAATTTATACTTTATAATAAAAAAATTATTTTTGAGATTATTTACTTTCAACTCATTACAAGCTGTTTCCAATTGTTTTAACGCTCTTTCCAATACACTTCTCGGACAAGCAGTGTTAATACGCATAAAATCCACTCGAACCATGATTAAATGCACGACAAGAATTTAATCCTATTTTTTTGCCTTTTGATAAATAAATTTTTTTCCAATTCATCTTGATTCAAATTATATTTTTTTCCATCAATTCACGGCAATCTAGCCAAACTAAGTAAGTAGCTTGTGGAACATTAGGCTTAATTAACGGAATATTTTTCATAAAAATCATTTAAGAAAAAGAATATTTTTTTCCAAATAGTCGATTAATTGAATTAAATAATCTTCACCTTCTGTATAAGCGACAATAGTTGCAACCAAATTAAAAGGATTATTTCTGTGAACTTCCAAATCTTTCCAAAATCTATCAAATCTCGTTTTATTTTTCGATATTATTGAATACAATTGTTGCAGATTGTAAACCAGCTAAATTAAAGGCTTTCCCAGTAGCAGTACAAGTTATTGTATTTTTGTCTAATTTCCTCTGAAACACTTGCCATTGGAATATGTTGGTTTCCCCAAAGAGTCAAATCAGCATGAATTTCATCAGAAATAACAGGTACATTATATTTTTATACACAAATTTCCAATCGCTTTCAATTCTTCACGACTCCAAACATGTCCCAAAGGATTATGCGGATTACAAAAAAATAAATAATTTTTGGATGTTGCTTCAATTTTTTTCTTCCAAATCTTCCAAATCAACAGTGAAAACTCCATTTTTTTCTTTTAAATTTATTTTCTAAAAATAATTCTTTTGTTGTCAGTACTAATATCGTAAAATTCCGAATAAACAGGTGGCTGAATCAAAATAGTATCTCCTTCTTCAGAAAATAATTTTATCAACGATCCAAGCGTAGGCACAACACCAATACTAAAGCTCAAAAAGCTCTTTTTAGGCTCCCATCCAAATCTTTTCTTTTGCCAGTTAATAAAAGATTCAAAAATATTCATCGGGACGATAAACATACCCAAAAAAATTCCGTGCTGAGCCTTTTTTTCAAGTGCATCAATAATCGGTTGAGCAGTTTTAAAATCCATATCCGCAATCCACAAAGGAATGAAGTCTTGAGCTCTTTCCCATGCTCAAATCCAAATCTAGCCAATTCATTATATTTAATAGAATGATTATTTTTTTCTATCAATAATCTCATCAAAGTTGTATTTCATAATATCACACCTTTCATTTTTTTGTAGAGTTTTATTCAATAATAGTTCTCAAAATTTCCAATTCTCCATTCAATTTAACCTCAATATTTACAGGCACTAACAAACTTTCTCCCTTTTGAATTTCAAGCGAAATAATTTCCCCATTTTTCATTTTTTTATGAGAAATAGTACCTTTCCCCTCTAAAATAGAGTAAATAATCATACTCTCATGACAAACATCATCAAATTCTCCAGAAATCTTAATTCTATCAATCGAATAATATTTTTTTCCTAATAATCGTTTTTTTCTAGTTTCATTACCAACGAAATTTGTATGAGTAATTATAGGTTTTTGATTAAAATCAATAACTTCTGCAGCATCATCCAAGTGCAATTCTCTTTTTTTACCATTTTGAATTCTATCAAAATCATAAATTCTATAAGTTATATCAGAATTTTCCCGAATTTCAGCAAAAATTACACTTCCCTTCAAAGAAGCATGAACCATTCCAGGCACAATATCAATTAAATCGCCCTTTTTTTCACAGTAATTTCATTAAATAATCCCTCAAAATTATTTTTCTTTTTGTTTTTCTCAAAAATTCCTCTTTCGTAACGCCTTCTTTCATACCCATAATCAAAGTAGCATCATCACTAGCTTCCATAATAAAACCAAGATTCACTTTTTTTCCTAATTCATTATGTTTTTCAACGCAACTTCATCACTAGGATGAACTTGAATAGAAAGTCGATCATTAACATCTAAATATTTTTATCAATAATGGAAATCTATCTTTGTAATTTTGGTAAGGTTTTTCACCAACTAATTTATCTTTGTATTCGGAATAAATTTCTTGTAAAAGTTTTTTTCCCGCAAGAGGCCCATTTTCAACAATTCCCATTCCATTTGGATGTGCTGAAACTTCCCAAGATTCTCCGATATTTTTTTATCCTTTGGCAATTGCATATTTAATTTTTTTCCTCAAACGCACGTCCTCCCCAAACTTTTTTTCAATAAAAACTTTTTTTAAAAACGCATTGGATACAACATAAATATTCTCCTTAACTTTTTAAAATTGTTAAGTAAATAATATCATTTTTAGCAGTAAAAAGACAAGTAGGGATATTTAAATTTTGGGTTATTGACAAATTTGAAAAAAATAGTATAATCCTTTTTGTAAATGGATTGTTACTGTTAGGCAGGCAAAACCTTGGTTAATAAATATGATTATTTTTTTCGTGTTTAATAATCAAGGTTTTTTCTATCTAAAATGATGAATGTTAATGGGAGTTTGAAAAATGAGTAATAAAATTCAAAAAAATTTTTGATATTTTTATTAAAAAAATGATTTAAAAATAAAAAAAGGTTAGAATTAAAATAAATGATTAGGAGGAGAAAAAAATGGCTAATAAAAAGATTTCCAGAAGGATTTTTTATGGGGAGGAGCTACTGTCGCAAATCAGCTTGAAGGTGCATACAATGAAGATGGAAAAAGGATTATCAGTACAAGATGTAACTCCAAAAAGGTGGAGCAAATGTTGGTGGAGAAGTGTTGATTACGAAAGAGCCGACAGAAGATAATTTGAAATTAAAAAGGAATTGATTTTTTATCACAGATATAAAGAAGATATTGCTTTGTTTGCAGAAATGGGATTTAAAGTATTTAGAATTTCAATTGCCTGGAGCAGAATTTTTTTCCAAAAAGGAGATGAATCGGAACCAAATGAAGCAGGACTAAAAATTTTATGATAATTTATTTGATGAAATGGCAAAAATATGGGATTGAGCCACTTGTAACATTGTCACATTACGAAACACCACTTCATTTGGCAAGAGAATATAATGGATGGACAAATAGAAAGTTAATTAAATTTTTTTGAAAGATATGTTCGTACAGTGTTTGAAAGATATAAAAAAATAAGGTAAAATACTGGTTGACATTTAACGAAATAAATTCTGTTTTACATGCTCCGTTTATGAGTGGAGGAATTCCAACTGATGGAGAAGTGAAACCTACTAAACAGGAATTGTATCAAGCAGTTCACAATGAATTAGTGGCTTCTGCACTAGCTACAAAAAGTTGGACATGAAATTAATCCAGATTTCAAAAATTGGATGTATGATTCTATCAATGCCAGCTTATCCAATGACATCGCATCCACTTGATACATTAGCAGTAAGACAATTTGAGAGAAAATTATTTATTTGCTGATGTGCATGTGAGAGGAAAAATATCCAGCATACGCAAGAAGATATTTTTAAAGAAAATAATATAAATATTGAATTTGCTGAAGGTGATGAAAAATTATTAGCTGAAAATCCAGTTGATTTTGTATCGTTCTCGTATTATGTGAGTGTTGCTGCGAGCACATAATCCGCAAGATTATCAAGGTGGAAAAGGTAACTTGTTAGGTGGATTGAAAAATCCATATTTAGAATCAAGTGAATGGGGTTGGCAAGTTGATCCAGTTGGACTTAGAATTGTATTGAATGATTTTTTTATGACAGATACCAAATTCCATTATTTATCGTAGAAAACGGACTTGGAGCAAAAGATGTTTTTAGTTGATGGACCTAATGGCCCAACAGTTGAAGATGATTATAGAATTGATTATTTGAGAAGACATTTGGAACAAGTGAGAGAAGCGATTGAAGACGGAGTAGAAGTGCTAGGATATACTTCTTGGGGTTGTATTGATTTAGTTTCTGCATCAACAGCTCAAATGAGTAAAAAGATACGGATATATTTATGTAGACAGAAATGATGATGGAACTGGTTCATTAAATCGTTATAAAAAGAAATCTTTTGACTGGTACAAAAAAAGTGATCGCAAGTAATGGAGAAGATTTAGATTAATGTTTTTTTGAATAACAGGGTGGTAATTTTATCATCCTGTTTTTTTAAATTTTTTTCAAAAAAACTCACATAAGTTTTAGGTTAGAGATATTAGAATTTTATGATATAATTTATTTAAGAAAAAAATTTTAAGATTAATAAAAAAATAACTTGAAGGGAGAAAAAAATGAAAAAAATTTAAAAATAGGATTGGTATCGAGGCTTTTTGATTGCGATAGTTCTTGGTATTGGAGCGGGATTAGTTTTGCCAGAACCGATTATTAGGATAGCAGTAACTTTTTTCGGGACTGTTTAGTAAATATTTAACATTTATTATACCGTTAATGATTATTGGATTTGTAGTAATTGGAATTGCAGATTTAACGCAAGGTGCGGGGAAATTGTTAGGAATTACAACACTTATTGCATACACTTCAACGGTTGTAGCTGGATCACTTGCCTACATAATGGCATCGACAGTCTTTCCACACATCATTGACGGAAGTGTTTTAATAAAAAAATTGAAATCCAGAAGAAAAACATGCTAAAAACCTTTTTTTGAAATAAGTTTGCCACCGTTATTAGATGTAACTTCAGCCGTTGTATTTTTCGTTCATAATGGGACTAGCAATAAGCTGGTTACGAACAACAGGATATCAAAAAGGTGAAACAATTTATCAATTATTCTCTGATTTTTTTCAGAAATAATAGTAAAAGTTTTATCAACGTCAATCATTCCAATTTTACCACTTTACATTTTTTTGGAACTTTTTGCGAATATGGCTCATAGTGGAAGCGTTTTCACAGTAATGTCAATATTTATTAAAGTTTTTTTATTTGTGTGTTATTGTTGCATATTGCATATTTAATAGCGCTTTTTGTAGGAGCAGGTGCGATTGGAAAGAAAAATCCAATAAAATTATTGAAAAATCAAATTCCTGGCTACGTTACAGCTTTAGGAACACAATCATCAATCGCAACAATTCCTGTAAATGTGGAATGTGCAAGAAATAATGGTGTTTCAGAGCAAATAAGAGATTTTGTCGTACCACTTTGTGCAACAATTCATATGGCAGGAAGTATTATCACAATAACAAGCTGTGTTACCGCTGTTTTAACAATGAATAATATGTCACACAGTTTAGCAAATTATCGTTCCATTCATAATGACTTTAGGAGTAGCAATGGTAGCAAATTTCCCAGGAGCCCCAGGAGGAGCAATAATGTCAGCATTACCATTTTTTTAGGAATGGTTGGAATTAATTCAGCAGGACCGTTAGGGACATTACTTATTGCTTTGTATATAACTCAAGATAGTTTTTGGAACAGCAACTAATGTTTCGAGGAGATAATGCGATTGCAGTGGTTGTAGATACAATTTATCACAAGTTTATAAAAAGGATATTACAAAATAATCCAAAAAAACTATAATTTAGAGATAAAACACTAAATTTTTGTATAAAAAAAGCAAAGTTTAAGTCTAGTAATCTAAATATCAAGAAAAAAATGCAATTCAAATTTACTAAAAAAATATGGTAAAATTATTAAAAATAGAAATTAAAGAAAGGAGAGTATGTTTTTCGACCAAACATACTATGAAAGATAATGAATATAATATTATTTGGTGCTCCAGGAGCAGGAAAAAGGAACTCAAGCGAAAGAATTAATTAAAAAAATATGAAATTCCTCAAATTTCAACAGGGATATTTTAAGAGGTGCGATTGCAAACAAAACTCCACTTGGATTAGAAGCTAAAAAAATTAATGGATCAAGGTCAATTGGTTTCTGATGAAATCGTAAATGGATTAGTAGAAGCTAGATTGCAAGAAGCTGATTGCGAAAAAAAGGATTCATTTTAGATGGCTTTTCCAAGAACTGTTGCACAAGCAGAAGAATTAGACAAAAATCATGAAAAAAATTGGAAAAGAAATTGATAAAGTAATTGCTTTTAGAAGTAAGCGATGATGAAATTATTGAAAGAATTACTGGAAGAAGAGTATCAAAAAGTGACTGGAAAAAAATTTATCACATTAAATATAATCCGCCAGTAGATGAAAAAAATTAGAAGATTTAGAACAAAGAGCAGATGACAACGAAGAAACTGTTAAAAAAAGATTGGCAGTTTACAATGAACAAACAGCACCTGTGTTAGATTTCTATAAAAAAACAAAATAAAGTTTATGAAGTAGACGGTGCACAAGGATTAGAAAAATATTACAAAAAGACATTATTGAAATTTTTAGAAAAAAATAGGAAAGAAGTATTAAAATGATAATTTACAAAAACATTAGATGAAATAAAAATAAAAAGTCGCAAATCACATTATTGCACAATTATTTGAAGAAGTATTGCCTAAATACATAAAAAGCAGGAATTAGCACTTACGAATTGGATCAAATATCAGAAGATTTTATAAGAAGTAAAGGTGCAATCCCAGGAACAAAAGGATATGACATTGGAAGACCTTACCCACCATATCCAGCAGCAACTTGTATTTCTGTAAACGAAGTTGTTGTACACGGAATTCCTAGCAAAAAAACAAATTTTTAAAAAGAAGGGATATTTTTGACAATTGACACAGTTACAGTTTTAGACGGATATTTTTGGAGATGCGGCAATAACTTATGCTGTAGGTGAAATTGACGAAACTTCTAAAAAAATTGATGGAAGTAACTGAAAAAGCAAGAGAAATTGGAATCGAAGCATCAAGAGCTGGAAACAGAATAGGAGACATCGGAGCTGCAATTCAAGAATACGTCGAAAAATATGGATTTTCTTTAGTAAGAGACTTTGCTGGACATGGTTGTGGAAAAGAAATGCACGAAGACCCAATGGTACCAAATTATGGAAGAGCTGGAACTGGTGCAAAAATTGAAGATGGAATGGTAATCACAATCGAACCAATGGTAAATGTAGGAACTTACAGAGTAAAAAAATCTTGCCCGATATGTGGACAGCTGTAACAAAAAGATGGAAAAAGATCAGCACAATATGAACATAGTATCGCCATTATTGATGGGAAGCCAGTTATTTTTAAGTGTAAACGACTAAATTATTTTAGAATTTAAAAATTAAAAAAATTTTTTTGATAAATTTATTAAAACTAAAAATAATGAAAACTGTTTAAAAAAATAGAGCTATTTTTTTAGACAGTTTTTTTCATATCACTAGAAAAAAAATTAAAAAAATTTTACTTTTTGCAAAGAAAGGAGGAAAAAAATGTTGTTATTAATATTATCAGCACTTTTAACGTTATTCATAGCATTGGAACATATTTATATTTTTGTATTAGAAATGTTTTTTTCAATGAAAGTGAAACTGCTCAAAAAGCTTTTTGGATTAGATTCAGAATTTCTAAAAAGATGAACGTGTTAAAAATTTATTTTTCAAATCAAGGTTTGTATAATGCTTTTTCTTGCAGTAGGACTGTTGTGGAGTTTGACAGAAACAGGTATTTTTTTAGATATCAGTTATCATTTTTTTCTTTTTGACTTGTGTTCTTTGTGCCTGCAATTTATGGTTCTATAACATCTAATAAGAAAAATATTTTACATTCAAGGAATTCCAGCACTTCTAGCACTAATATCTACAGGGATGTATATAATTTTGTAGAAATAAATTTATGAGTATGTATGACGTGATTATTTAGAAGTATTGAGATAGCTTTTTTATTTTTAAAAAGTTAGATATTTTTAATAAAAAACGGTCTCTATGGGAGATATTATATCCTTAAAAGACCGTTTTTTTATTCTATAAATTTATTTTTTTCTAATTTTATCTATGACGTTTAATATTTCTCTTCATTATCTCATTTTTATAAAGTTTTTCTTAGATAAATAGTTGTTAAAAATTCCAGCAACAATTTCTGCTATCGGAAAAAGCAATCCAAACACCTTTCATTCCCATTACTCTAGAAAGTAAATATGAAAGTGGAAGAATTACAATTAATTGACGAATTAGTGAAATAATAAGACTAAACGTACCTTTACCTAAAAGCTTGGAAAGTTCCGCTTGAAACAATTGAAAAAAAGGTGCAATAAGGAATGAAAAACTTATTATTCTAAGTGCAGGTACTCCAATCGCAAGCATATTGTCTGACGCATCAAATATTTTCAAAATTTGAACTGGCAAAATCTGGCAAAAGCACAAATCCAGCAAGCATAATACTAAACGCATAAATATTCGCAACTTTCACAGTTTTCAAAAAGTCTTTTTTATTTTCCCAGCACCGTAATTGTATGAAACAATGGAAATAACTGAATTATTCAATCCAAAAACTGGCAAGATAACAAAACTTTGTAATTTAAAATATACTCCTAAAAACTGCTGTTGCTGTTGTAGAAAACGAAGCCAAAAAGATTATTTAGCTGGAATATCATAAATGATGCTCGCAGATTGCATAACTATTGATGGAAATCCAATTTCATAAATATTAACAATTGTTTTAAAATCTACTGCAAAGTTCTTAATAGAAATACGAACTTCATGATTTTTTTCGTAACATTAAAATATAAAGCCATAAACATTGCTACAGTTTGTCCAAAAAAATTGTAGCTACAGTCACTCCAACAATTCCCATTTTTGGAAATCCAAAAAAAGCCCAAAGATAAGAATCGGATCAAAAATAATATTTATAATAGCTCCCGTACTTTGAGTAATCATCGTATAAATCGTTTTTTCCCGACGCAATAAGCATTCTCTCAAAAGTAATTTCCATAATAATCGAAAACGCAAAAATAGAACAAATACTCAAATATTGGATTCCGTATGTTTCAATAATCCTCAAGCTTTCTGAAATTCAAAATAAAAATTTTGCCAAAAAAATATTCCAAAAAGTGCAAATAAAATAGAATTTAAAATTCCTAAAAAAATACCATTATGCACAACACGAGTTATCCCTTTCTCATCATGAGCTCCTAAATATCGAGCAATCAAAGCAGTTATCCCAACTCCAACACCAACTCCAGCTGAAATCATAAGATTTTTGAGCAGGAAACGACATCGAAACAGCAGTAAGAGCATCCTCGTTAATTCTAGCCACAAAAAGGCTATCTACAATATTATAAAAAAAGCCTGTACAAAACATCGAGGGTTATAAGAGGCAGTGACATATTAATTATAAGTTTATTAATGGGCATAGTCCCCATTTTATTTTTCTGGTCTTTTTTTCTTTTCGTTAAAGTCATCAAAAATTTTCCTTTCTATAAATTATTTATTTTCAAAAAAATAAAAAAATAATACTGCACGTCATTGTTATAAAAAAATACGGCTGTATTATTCACTTCTAAACATTATAGCAAAATTTTTTTAAACTTTGTAAAGAGAAATATTGCATTTTAATCAATAAAAAAAGTATAATATATTTGAAAAAAATAAAATTAAAAAGGAGATGTTTTTTTATGTCAAAAATCGAAAAATGAAAAAAAGTATGAAAAAAATTTTTATGATACAATCGCAGATAAATACGACTATATTTTTCCATTGTCACCAATGCAGAAAAAAATTTTTTTGGATGAAGAAGTAAAAGGTAAAAAAATATTAGATGTTGGAGCAGGAACAGGAAAAGTAACAAAATATTTGAGTGAAAAAGGTATGGATTTGACTTCAATTGATTTAAACGAAAGACTTATAAAAAAAGCATCTGAAAAGGGAATTAAAATTTTAAACGAAAAATATGCTAAATATCGATAAATTCTCAAAATTTGACACGATAATAAATATAGGAAATGCATTACCACATTTAAACGACAAAAAGAAATCTACGAATTTCTAGAAAAAAATCATACAATCAATTAAATATTGGTGGAAAAATAATAATTCAAATTATAAATTTCGTAAAAATTTATAAAAAAAATAAAAATGAAAAATAATTTTTCTTGGAAATCTTCCATTAATTGAAAATGAAAATGTAAAATTTGAGAGGGCCTATTATCTAAATGAAGAAAATAACATTATTTTTCAAAAACAATACTCGATGACGAAATAGAAAATGAAGAAATACTTCTAAACATCGCATTTGATGAGCTAAAAGACTATTTTGAAAAAGTAGGATTTAAAAAAATATAAAAATTTATGGTGGATTTGATAAGTCAAAAATTTGATGCTAATAATTCGATGCCAGTTGTAATGACAGGAGAAAAATAATTTTAAAAAAATTTAGCAAAAAAATATAAGTTTTTTTAATATTTTTAAGTAGACAAATCCCAAAAAAATATCGTATAATTAAAAAAACATGGATAAAATTGGATTTTCTAAATTTAATTTTTACCATAATTTTTAAAATAAAAACTTTTCAAATGAAGTTAAAAAAATTTTTAGCAATTTGAAAAGGTAAAATGTTCAAAAAAACTAGACATTTTTAAAAAAATTTTTGTTATAATTGAAAGGATCTGAGGTGATTTTTATGGCAAAACAAGATGTTTTTAGAGTTGGAAGGTGAAATTTTTAGAAGCCTTACCAAACGCTATGTTCCAAGTAAGATTGGAAAATGGTCACGAAGTGTTAGGACATATCTCGGGAAAAAAATGAGAATGAATTACATCAAAAATTTTACCTGGTGATAAAGTAACGGTAGAAGTTTCACCGTATGATTTATCAAGAGGTAGAATAGTTTACAGAAAAAAATAAACTAGTATTTGAAAGGAGGGTTTTTAGTGAAAGTAAAAGCTTCAGTAAAACCTATTTGTGACAAATGTAAAAATCGTTAAACGTCACGGAAAAGTAAGAGTAATATGCGAAAAACCCTAAACATAAGCAAATACAAGGATAATTAAGATTGACAAATAAACAAACTATAAAAGATTTTTTTATTAGATATACTTATATTATAAAAAGATATTGAAGGTAAAAATTGTAAAAGTATGTTTTGGCTGTAGAGCTTATTCCTTATAAAACTTATGTAAGGGCATATTGAAGAAGATTTAAAAAAATATCAAAAAAATGAGGAGGAACGAATTTGGCTAGGATAGCAGGAGTTGATATTCCAAGAAATAAAAGAGTTGAAATTTCATTAACTTACATCTTTGGAATCGGAAAAAAAGTACTTCAAAACAAAATTTTAGAAAAAGCAGGTGTTGATAAAAAAACATCAGAGTTAAAGATTTAACTGAAGAACAAGTAGCACAAATCAGAAACTTTGTAGAAGAATATAAAGTTGAAGGAGAATTAAGAAAAGAAATTAGACTTAATATAAAAAGATTACTTGACATTAAGAGTTACAGAGGATTAAGACATAGAAATGGATTACCTGTAAGAGGACAAAAAAAACTAAAAACAAATGCAAGAACAAGAAAAAGGGCCAGTTAAAAATGGCAGTTGCTAAGAAAAAAATAATTAAGTTAAGGAGGAAACCATAAGTGGCTAAAAAAACCAGCAGTTTCAAAAAAAGAAAAAAAATTAAAAAAACATTCCTAATGGAATAGCATATATACACTCTACTTTCAATAATACTGTTGTAACTATTACAGATGCAGAAGGAAAAAGTAGTAATTTGGAAATCGGGAGGAACTTGAGGGTTCAAAGGAACTAAAAAAAGGAACTCCATTTGCGACTCAAATAGCACTGAACAAGCAAAGACAAGTTGCAATCGAAAACGGAATGAAACAAATCGAAGTTAAAAATTAAAGGACCAGGATCGGGAAGAGAAGCTTCTATAAGATCAATCCAAGCGACTGGATTAGAAGTAACTAGAATAGTTGACATTACTCCAGTACCTCACAATGGTGCTAGACCGCCTAAAAAAAGAGAAGACCATAATTTTATAAACTAAGGAGGAAATAGATAAATGGCAAGAGATAGACAGCCGGTTTTAAAAAGATGTAGAAATCTTGGTTTTAGATCCTAGTGTTTTAGGAGTAAACAAAAAAATCAAATAGAAATATTAGACCAAATGCAAATAGAAAATTAACTGAATATGGAACACAGTTAAGAGAAAAACAAAGAGCAAGATTTGTTTATGGAGTGCAAGAAAAACAATTCCATAAATTATATGAAGAAGCAACAAGAAAAGAAGGAGTAACAGGGTATTATTACTTCAATACTTAGAAAAGAAGATTAGATAACGTAATCTATAGATTAGGATTCGGTTCAACTAGAAGACAAGCTAGACAAATAGTTAGTCATGGACATATTTTAATTAACGGAAAAAGAGTAGACATCGCTTCATATAGAGTAAAACAAGGTGATGTAATTACTGTTAAAGAAAATTCAAAAGAATTATCTGTAATTAAAGAATCTGTTGGACAAAAAAACAGTTCCAGGATGGTTATCTTTAGAAGAAGGAACTTTAACTGGTAAAGTTTTTAGAAAATCCAGGAAGAGATGCTGTTGATTTTTGAAATCGACGAAGCGATGATTATCGAGTTCTATTCTAGATAATAATATTTTAATCCAAGGAGATGAATTAGCTTGTTAAAAAAATTGAAAAAAATAGCTAAAGATGTTAAATTAACAGAAGAAAAAGAAAGCGATTATTCAGCTAAATATATACTAGAACCTTTATACAGAGGTTATGGGAACACTATTGGAAAATGCTTTAAGAAGAATATTATTATCATCAATACCAGGTTCTGCCATAAAAGGAATCAAAATAGAAGGTGTTTTAAATGAATTTTCTACAATGGAAGGCGTAAAAGAAGCTGTAACGGATATTATTTTTAAATGTAAAAAGAAATAGTAGTAGAAGCAGATGAGCCAGGTGAGAAAAATGACACTTTCTGTTAAAGGACCCTAAAAGTTATAACGGCGACTGATATTAAAACAGAGCCTGGAGTGAAAAATTATAAATCCAGACCAAGTTATTGCTACGGTTACTACCGATAGAGAAGTTGATATGGAATTTTTAGTAGATTCTGGTGAAGGATTTGTAGTTTCTGATGAAATTGACACTGAAGGATGGCCAATAGGGTATTTAGCAGTAGATGCTATATATACACCTATTAGAAAAGTTAATTATACTGTTGAAGATACAATGGTAGGAAGAGTTACAAATTATGATAAATTAGAATTAGAAGTAACTACAGATGGTAGTATCGAAATTCATGATGCATTATCATATGCAGTAGATTTATTGACAGCTCATATTAAACCATTTACTAATATTGGAAATAGTATGAATAAATTTAGAGGTAGTGAAGACGAAACTACAGAAACTAATACTGAAGTAGAAAATAATATTGAAGATATGAAGATTGAAGAATTAGATTTCACAGTAAGATCATATAATTGCTTGAAAAAAAGCAAATATTAATACAATTTCTGATTTAACTTCAATGTCATATGTTGAATTATTAAAAATTAAAAAAATTTAGGGAGAAAGTCTCTAAATGAAATCATTGATAAAATGAAAAGAATTAGGCTACGATTTAAGCGAAGAAGCCGGAGAATAATATAATTTTGTATCAAGGAGGGAAGGAATAGATGAACCATAATAAATCATATAGAAAGTTAGGTAGAAGAACTGATCATAGATTAGCTATGCTTAAAAATATGACAATTTCTTTAGTAAAAGCTGAAAGAATCGAAACTACGCTTACTAGAGCTAAAGAATTAAGAAAATTCGCTGAAAAAAAGCAATAACTTTAGGGAAAAAAAATATAATGCTTCAACTGATGTCGCAAGAAGAGTACATTTAAGAAGACAAGCATTTGCTTTCTTAAGAAATGAAGAAGCAGTTGCTAAAAATCTTTAATGATATAGCACCCTAAATACGCTGAAAGAAATGGTGGATACACAAGAATCATTAAAACAGCAGTAAGAAGAGGAGATTCAGCTGAATTAGCTATTATCGAATTAGTATAATAATTTTAAATTACTAAATTTATATTTTGGAGTTTTTTTCCATAAGTTGAAATTCGAATATTTGTAATTTGCTTATGGATAGCTCCGTTTTTTTCTTTAAAAAGTTTAATATAAAATAATTAATTTGCATCTGTAGCTCAACTGGATAGAGCGTCTGACTTCGGATCAGAAGGCTTGGGGTTCGATTCCTCACAGGTGCGCCATTTTTTTTAAAAGAAAAAATTATTTTATAATGACTTGGGGGAAAAAATGAGGGGGAAAAATGAAAAAAATTTGGACATAGGGAACGTTTGAGGAAAAAGGTTTCTGATGTCGGGAATTGCAGGGATTTCATGATTATGAGATTTTGGAATTACTTTTTAACATATGTAGTTGTGCGTAAGGATTGCAAAAGGTATTGCGAAGGAATTATTGGGGAAATATGGAGATTTGTATACTTTATTGAAGCAACCTGAAGATGAATTGAAGAAAAACAGTTTTGTGACAGATAGAACTGTAGTATTTTTTAAAGTGATATTTCAAATTTTGGAAAAGGAATTGTATAAAAAAATTCATAATGAAAGAATAACGATATCAAGTAATGTACAACTATTGAATTATTTAGAGTATTCGTTACTAAAAAGGGATATAGAAGTATTTAAAGTTTTGTTTTTAAATACGCAAAATGAGCTTTTGAAGGAAGAAGAGCTATTTAAAGGCACTTTGGATAGAAGCACAGTTTATATTCGAGAATTAGTAAAAAAATATTAGATTACAATGCAAAATCAGTGATAATTGTTCACAATCATCCGTCGGGATCGTTAAAAGCCATCCCAATCAGATATTACTTTAACACAGAAATTAAAGGATACTTTTGAGAGAATAGAAATTCGATTATTGGATCATTTAATTATAAGTGAGAAGGGATATTTTTAGTTTTTTTAGAAGGGGGATTATTGTGAATTTTTGTAGTATATAAATTATTTTTATTTGTAGAAATTGAGTGATGTGGATTTGTTCATAGGTTTTGAAAGTAGATGGTGATTTATGAAAAAAAATATATTGAGAATTTTTTTATTTTTTTGTTATTTCAATTGTAAGTTTTTTTCGGCGAATTACAGCATTAAAAAAATTTAGATGTACGAGCGATTTTTGAGAAAAAGATGGTTCGATGCTTGTAAATGAGGCTGTGACTTATAAAATAGGCGATATAAATGGAGTATATTTTGATATTGATGCGAAGGGATACGGTGGTATAAAGTCTTTAAAAGTTTTTTTGAAAAATGATACAAATTATCCAGAAAAATAAATTTAAAGAAGTGAATGCTTCGAATTTTGAGGTTACGGAAAATGATGGAGTGTATCGAGTGAAACTTTATTCAAAAAAATAAAAAAATAATACTAGAATTTTTTTAAATTTTCTTATGAATTACCAGAAGCTATAAAAAGTTTATAATGATGTAGCTCAATTAAATAGAAAGATGGTTGGGCAAGATTGGCAGAAAAAGAATAGGTCATGTGACTGTTGAAATTACAATTCCTGTGGATAAAAATTATGATAATTCAAAAAAATTTTTGGTTTTTGGACATGGACCACTTACAGGAGAAGTTGATAAAACAGGGAATACGGTTATTTATAAATTGAATGACTATACTCCAGGAAATTTTTTTAGAAGCACATATCTTAATGGAACCTAAAAATTTTTTTCAGAGTATGATAAGTCTAAGATAATTCATTTGAATGAGAAACAAGAATTATTGAATATGGAAAAAAAGATTGGCAGAATCTGCTAATAATGAGAGAAAAAGACAACAAAATAAAAAAATAAACTTTTTTAAAAAAATCAAATTTTCTATTTGGTGGATTAGTTTCTATTTGGGGATTTATGATGTTATATTTTTTTGGGGCATTTAGAAGAAAAAAATAAATCAAAAAGAAATAGTTGGAAAATATTTGAGAGAATTGCCAGATGATTTTTTTCACCTGCGATTGTTGCTGGATTTATGACAAAAGATATTTATAAAAATGCGATTTTAGCGACTATTGTTGATTTGATTAGAAAAAGTTTTAACTCTTAATAATGACAATAAAAAGGACTGTAATAACTTTAACTGGAGATATAGAAAAATTGAGTCCGCAAGAAAAATTATTGGTGGAAATTTATATAAATGATCTTGGAGATGGAAAGTCTGTAGATTTAAAAAGTTTTGGATTTTTTTCATAAAGTTCCTTTAAAAGTTGCTAAAAAAATTTGAAAGTTGGAAATCAATGATTCAAAATGAAATAAATCAAAAAAATTAAACTATGAAACTTTTGGAAGTATTACTTTGAGGTTCTTTATTTTATTTTCGATAATTTTTTTGTTATGTCAAGTTCGAGATTATCTTTATTAATAAGTAATGAAGGGAATCCATATTTAATTTTAATTGTACTACTTTTTGGAAGTAATTTTTGGTTAATGTGATTGGTATAGTTAGAATTCCAAAAAGAGAATTGATTGACGCTAGAAAAAAATGGAAAGCATTTAAAAATTTTTTATCAGATTATTCTCAGTTGGAAGAAGCAAAAATAACATCAGTGTATCTTTGGGAACAGTACTTTGTGTATGCGATAGCGTTAGGTGTGTCTAAAAAAAGTAGTAAAGGCATATAAAAAAAGCACTTGATACAGGATTAGTTAAAAAAATGTTGATGGAGCGAATAGTTTTTGCGCATTCTCCTGTATTTAACAGAGAATTTCATAGTTCATTTGATAATTTGGAAAAATTTTGTTACTGAAACAAATGAAAAAGCAAGTCGTGCTGTGGTCGCTAGCAGATCTTCTAGTTCGTCTGGAAGAGGTGGAGGATTTAGTTCGAGTTCATCGGTGGCGGAGGTTCACACGGTGGTGGTGGAGCTTTCTAGCTTACATAGTTTTTTTATAAATTCTGTAAAGAATTAGGAGGAAAAAAATGTTAATAATAGGAATAATACTAGGAATTATTGTAATTTTTAGCTATATTGGCGATAATTTACAAAAAAATAAATTTGTAATTTTTAGATAATAGAGTAAAAAAATTCTTGGAGTCAAATTGATGTGCAAATGCAAAATAGATTTAGTCTTGTTCCAAAACTTGGTTGAGACGGTAAAAGGTTATGCTAAACATGAAAAAGATACTCTTGAAGGTATTTCAAATGCGAAAAACTAAATATATGTCAGCGAGTACAACAGAAGAAAAAAATGGAAGCAAACAACCAATTAAATGGACTTTTAGGAAAACTTTTTTGCTATATCTGAAGCTTATCCTCGAATTAAAAGCAAATACGAGTTTTTGAAAAAAATTACAAACTCAACTTGTGGAAATAGAAGATAAAAATCAGATTTGCTAGACAGTTTTACAATGATACAGTAACAGAGTATAATCAAGCTATACAAATGTTTCCAGGAAATTTGTTTGCAGGAATGTTTAATTACAAAAAAATATTGAGTTGTTTAAAAGCAAATGAGATGGCAAGAGAAGAAATTAAAGTGAAATTTTAATAAAAAAATTTTTGGAAAATAAAGGAGGTTACGAAATTTAAAAATTTCTGAGAATTATGAAAATAATGAATATTAAATTTAGAAAAAAACAAAAAAAGTTTATCCTTTTTGATAAATGATGAAAAAAACTACAAAAAGGGAGACCATGTAATAGTAGACACAATAAGGGAGAGCAGATTGGTATTGTTTTTTGGGGACGACAGATAAAAAGACTTGAAGAGGATAACGAAGACAGAGATGAAGTTAAAATAAGAGAGGTTAAAAAGGAAATTAAGCGATTCAGAAGTTGAAAAAAATTGAAGGATTTAGATAAAAAAAGCGGATGAAGCTTATTTTTAAGTGTAAAAAAATCGTGAAAAGAATTTTTACCCGAAATGAATTTAGTTATAGGTGAGTATACTTTTGATGAAAGTAAATTGATATTTTATTTTACTGCTGAAAAATCGTTTGGACTTTAGGGAATTGGTAAAAAGAAGTGAATAAAACTTTTTAAAAAGAGAGTGGAATTTTATCAAATAAAAATCAAATGATGAAGGTAGAATTTTGTGTGCATTTGGAAAAATATGGAAGAGAGATTTACTGGTAAATAGGAGAAAAGATGGCTTATATCGAAAAAAATTAGAGAGTGTGAATAAAGAAATTGTAATTGAAGATGAAGGGTTAAAGATTACAAATGATGCTTTATTATTAGCAAAATTCATTAAAAAGATATTTTTTTGAAAAAAAGAGAAAATGTGAAAAAGCATTAGAAATCGGTGCTGGACAAGGAATAATTTCAATATTGCTGTCTGATTTGGAAAAATATTTCTCAGATTGATGCTGTGGAAATTCAAGAAAAATTTTTAGATATCTTGAGAAAAAAATATTAAAAAAATAATGAGTTGACGGATAAAAATTATTCCGATTTTTTTCAGACGTGAAGGAACTTGAAGGAGAATATGATTATATTTTTTTCTAATCCGCCTTACATGAAAAATAAATTCTGGGAAAAATGCCTAACACTGAAGAAGAAAAAAATTAGTAAGTATGAAATTACATTGAATTTAGAAGAATTAACTTTGGAGATAAAAAGGTTATTGAAAAATGGAGGAGAATTTTTTTGTTATAGTGCCAAAATGATAGATTGAATGATATTTTTTTCATATATTTATCAAAATAAGTTGAATATTTTTGGAGATTGAGATTAATCAATACAAAAAGAAGGATTTGGTAATTATTTACGGAAAAAAAGGTGAGAAAAAAACTCAAAAAAATTATTATAGGCTTAGAAAAACTCTAGAAGTAGCTAAAAAAATGCGATAAAGGACTTTATTTTTTTGATATTTTAGTTTATAATGTATCTATATCGAATTATCAAAAAGATAAAAAAATTAAAAAGAGGTGATAGAAATATGTCAACATTTAATGATTATTTAAAAGTATGACCAAAAATGAGGAGTATGAAAGAAAACAATTGAGAATAATGGAAAAAAATTACTTTTTCAGACGAAACTTTAAAGAAAAATTAAAACTATACATAATGAAATTAGAATTATAGCAGTAGCGCAAGTTTACTGTCCAGATTGTCGTGCAATAATTGCGTTTATGCAAAAATTTGCTGAATTGAATCCGAATATTAAAATTAAATATAAAACAAAAAGAGGATGCAAAAAGATTTAAAATATGGAAATATAGAAAGAATTCCTACATTGATAAGATACACAGATGATACAGATGAAATTTTTCTTGTCAGAATTTCCAAAAAGTAGTAAAAAAATGATGGAAGAAGAACCAGAAAAATTTGAAGATATAAAATATAACTTTAGAACAGGAAAATACAATACTGAAATTGAAAAAGAATTAGTAGATTATTTATCGGTTCTGTAATATAATAATAAATATTGGATTTTTGATTAAGTCCAATTTTTATTTTATAAAAAAATATTATTTTTTTCAACTAGAATTAGGTCAATAAATATTAAAATTAATAAATATGGAGGAATTATTATGGGAAAAGTAGCATTAGTTGTGGATGATGCTCCTTTTATTAGAGCAGAAATAAAAAGAAATACTAGAAGAACAAGGATACAAAGTGTATGAAGCTGGTGATGGATTGGAAGCGGTAACAATATACAAAAATGCACAACCCAGATATTGTGACTATGGATGTTAATATGCCAAAAGTTCACGGATTAAAAAGCGACTCAAATAATAACAGAATACGATAAAAAAATGCGAAAGTTATGCTTTGTAGTACAATGATGATGTTTCCAAATTATCAGAAAATGGGAAAAAGAAGCTGGTGCAAAAAGCCTTTTTATCAAAAACCATTTACAGATATTGAATTTATGGAAGAATTATCAAAAATTATTTGTATAATTGAAATTAACAGAAATAAAAAAATTCGATAAAACTAATTTTTTTAGATTATCGAATTTTTTTGTAAAGAGATAATGTTTATAATTTTTTTATGTAATAAAATTAATACATTTTCAAGCTATAAGGCAAGTAATATAAAGGTTTATTAACATTTTTTTGTAGCAAGTTCATAATCTTCAAATACTTTTTTTCACTTTCGGGAATTGTCTCTTTAATTTGTGATTTTTATATTGAATTTTTTTCCAAAACAAAGGCTGATAACGCTTTTAATTTTTGAGAGAAATCTTCTTCAACAAAAATATCACTAACACCGTAACTATCTCCTAAATTTAAATCATTAGCCATTCTTTTTATAACTTCATCAAGAGAAGCAATATCATCAACTAAACGAATATTTTTCGCTTCATCTCCAAGCCAAATTCTTCCTTGAGCATATTCTTCCAATTTATCATCGTTAATTTTTTTCTATTTTTTTAATAACTCTCGATTTAAACTCATTGTAAGTTTCATTCATAGACGCTGAAATTTTTGCTTTTGATTCTTCAGACAAAGGAGTAAAACTATCGTTAATATCAGCATATTTACCTTTTGAAATAGAATTTGAAGTTACACCAAATTTATTTTGCGCATTGTACAATTTAGGAATCATTGAGACAACACCAATAGAACCAGTAATTGTAGCCTTATCAGCAAAAACTTTCGAACCAACCATCGAGATGTAATAACCACCAGAAGCGCCTGTATCACCCATTGAGACATAAATTGGTACATTTACTTTAGAAAACTGTTGATAAATGATTTCTGAAGCAAGTGCTGATCCACCACCAGAGTTAACTCTCAAAACAATACCACGTAAATTCTTGATTTCAAGAGCTTTTACTAATTTTTTCAGAAATATTATTTGGAGAAATAATATTTTTTTGAGTTCCATTATCCTCATAAACAATCGAACCTTCTGCATAAATAACTGCGATAGTACCGTTTTTTCCTTTAATTTCAGTATCTTTTAACATTATTATCGTAATAATCATAAATATCAGAAATATTTTTTTATCAGTAATACCCAATCTAGCCATAAAAATCTTGATAACTTTCTAATTTATCCACTAAATTTTTATCTCTAGCAGTAAATGGTGACATATTAACCGTATTTCCATTTACGATATCAGAATTAATAGAATCTCTATTAATTTTTGCGAGTTTTTACAATATTAGACACAAAAATTATTATATCTATTTTCAAAAATTCTCGTTAAATCAGCTTTAAGTTCGGGGTGACATTTGATTGCTAGTATAATTTTTCTCCATAAGATTTATGAGAACCAATTCTAACAATTTCCATATTTACTCCGATTTTTATCTAATAAATTTTTTTAAATACAAATCAGAATACTGATAACCAATCAACGAAAGACTAGCTGAAGCAGATGGTGTCATAATAATTTCGTTTGCAACAGAAGCTAAAGTATAGTTACTATTTTTCTATGTATGCACCATAAGCATATATTTTTTTACCACTTTTTTTCAATTCTTCCATTTTTTGGAAATTTCTTCAATTTTACTCGATGATAAGTTAGTTTGATCCAAATCAATTATAATCCCTTTTACTTTTTCTATCATCTTTTATTCTATCCAAACTATTCAGCAAATCAGAATAAGAAATACTGTATTTATCATTAAAAAAATGATGCTCCAAGTACTTTATCCTCACTAATTTGTGAAACATTAAATAACACATAATCAGATTTTTGTTTACTTTCAGATTTAATTTTTGAATTTATTATAGAAGTTACCGATAACCCCAAAAATAAAAATTATCAAAAACAACATTAATTTTTAAGAAAAAGAATAAGTTTCTTTTTAAAGTAAATAGAAAAAAATCTTTTTAAGAAATCAGAAAATTTCATAAAATTACCTCCTTTAAATGATAAAAAAATTATAGCACTTTAATTTTAAAAATAGCAATATTTTGAAAAAGATCAAAAAGGATTAAATATAAAAATTTGAATGTACGAATTTATTAAAAATATGCTATAATAAAAAAACAGAATGTCAAATAAATCAAGATTTATAAGACTATAGAGATGGAAAAAAATTATCAAAAAAAGAAAGAAGGTTTAAATTATGAAAAAAATTATTTTAATGTTAATATTTATTTTAGGAACATTTGCTTTTTCTGAAATTACAACTAGTGAAGTGCAAAAGTTTTTTTCTCTTCAAAGGCACAAATTTATGTTTCAAATCAAAAAGATTGGTTTTTGTATTGAAGTACCAGGAACAGATGAAACAGAGTGTAGAAAAATTCAATTATCTTGTCAATGTAGTACCTGTTGGAAACAAATATAGAATTTCATACACACCAATTGACAATGTGAAATCTTATGATAGAGAAAAATATCCTGTATTGAGTTACAAAAATTGGAAAAATATTATGTAAAATAGTAGAAAAAAATCAAAAATACACCAGTTACTGATTCTTATGACATTACAGTTGAGTATGTAATTAGTGCAGGAACAGAAATAAAAAAAGGTAAAAAAATATGAAAGAACTGATTTTCAAATGCTTTCAGAAAGTGAATTAAACACTTTATTAAAAATCTAAAAAGTGCGAAAAGACTTAATTCTGAAACAGAAAAAAATACAAAAACATATTTAGATTGGTTATTTCACAACAATAATTAATGATGTATTATCAAATAAAGTACAACAAAAAGTTTAAAAAAATAAAAATGTCTTTTTTTAAGAGTGGAATTTTTTTCTACTCTTAATTTTTATCTAATATTTTTTTCGATATATTATAGTAAAAACTACCTTAAAATTGAACTCAAAAAAACTATGACTATTTTTATTCAACTCCAAAATTTATACAATTTTTTTAGTAGTTTAATCTTAAATAGGTTCGAGTATATAAGTATAATTTTTGGTTTCAAAATATGTTTTTTTATACGTTTTTTTAAAAGTTTTTTTGAAAAATAAAAAATCAAAAAGTGTTGACATTTATTTTGAATTATGATATTATATTTCTTGTCCGTAAGAGAAGACGGAAAAAAACGAAAAAAACAAACGAATAAAAATTAAAGTGTAAGTACCTTCGTCTAGTGGTTAGGACTCAGGTTTTTCATCCTGGCAACAGGGGTTCGATCCCCTAGGCCGTACCAACCAAGAAACGGTCGCATAGCTCAGTTGGGAGAGCACCTGCCTTACAAGCAGGGGGTCACTGGTTCGAGCCCAGTTGTGACCACCATTATGGAGGTGTAGCTCAGTTGGTTAGAGTGCTTGCCTGTCACGCAAGATGTCGCGAGTTCGAGTCTCGTCACTTCCGCCATTAATTTTTTTAAAAAGTACAAAGGTGCTTAACAATTTAGTCGCTTTAGCTCATCTGGTAGAGCAACTGACTTGTAATCAGTAGGTGGTTGGTTCGAGTCCGACAAAGCGGCACCATTTTAATAATGTTGTGGAGAGGTTCCCGAGTGGCCAAAGGGATCAGACTGTAAATCTGCCGGCTCAGCCTTCGAAGGTTCGAATCCTTCTCTCTCCACCATTTTTTTATTATATAGGGGAAAAATATTTGGTTTATAAATAAATTAAATGATATAAAAGTAATAGAAAAAAATATATAGATATTAAATATAAATTAGTGAAATAAATAAAAATATAAATAAATAAATATTATAAATATTATAAATAAAATGTATGAATTTCGTAGGGAGGAATTATAAATATGGTTAGAAAAATAAAAAGGAGCTAATAAATCAGCTGGAGGAAGTCAACAAGATATAATTAGACAAGCTCAAGTAATGCAACAAGAAATGTTAAAAAAATCCAAGAAGGATTAAAAAGATAAATTTGTAGAATCTTCAGTAGCAGGTGGAGGAATTACTGTAAAAAGCAAATGGTCAAAAGAAAATAGTTGATTTATCTATTTCTTTAGATGTATTAAAAGATGCAATTGAAGAAAATGATTCAACAATCGTATCAGATTTAATAGTAAATGCTATTAATGAAATTTTTAGATAAAGCTGAAGAAATGGCTGAAAAAGAAATGGAAGTAGTTACTGGTGGAGTAAGTATTCCAGGATTATTCTAATAAGAAATCATATTGTAAAAATGTATATAATGTAAGTATGTAAATATATTTAAGGAGGTCTTATTATGTCAGAGAATAACTTACCTGTAAACAGTAGTGGTAAATATAATAAAGTAATTTATTGTTTACTAGCTTGGTTTTTTTGGAGTTTATGGGATACATTCATTTTATGCGGGGAGAAAACAAGAAGGAATATACTTTTTTTAATCGCAGGAATAATAGGAACATTAACAGCTTTTTATTTTGGTAGGTAGTATAATTATTTTTTTGTTGAGTTTATAATATGTATTATTCAAATAGTAAAAGCAATACAAAAACCAGCCGATGAGTTTGGAAGAATATCAGATTAATTAATTGTAAGAAACTGTTTCATATGAGAAATTTATGAAACAGTTTTTTTATTTATTTCATTAGTATTGAATGGTATTGAACAAAAAAATAAAAAAATTTTATTTTAAAAAAAGAGGTTGTATAATTTAATAAATGTGGTAAAAATTATAGTGGAAAGAAATTTTTTAGTTAGAATAAAAATATGGGAGGAAAAATATTACTATGGGATACAAAAGAAAAATACGAATATTGGTTAAATTCGCCTGCTATTGACGAAAAAAAGACAGAGAAGAATTGAAAAGCATTGCAGGGAATGAAAAAGAAATAGAAGATAGATTTTTTTCAAAGATTTGAGTTTTGGAACTGGTGGAATTAGAGGAGTTCGTGGAATTGGAACTAATAGAATGAATAAATATGTAATTAGAAAAAGTAACTCAAGGACTTGCAAATTATATGTTGAGTTTTGATGAAAAAGCGGCAAAAAGAAAAAAAGGAATCATAATTGCTCATGACTGTAGAATAGGTTCGAGAGAGTATGCACTAAATACTGCAAGAGTAATGGTCGCAAATGGAATTAAAGCATATATTTATGAAAGTTTACGTTCAACTCCTGAATTGTCATTTGGTGTAAGATATAAAGGATGTATGTCGGGAATTGTTGTTACAGCTTCTCATAATCCTGCAGAATACAATGGATATAAAGTTTATTGGGATGATGGAGCACAAGTTGTTGACCCACATGCACCAGCAATTGTTGATGAAGTAAATAAAATTTCTACATTGGAAGAAATAAAAGTTATTTCTGAAGAAGAAGGAAGAGAAAAAGGATTAATTATTCAACTTGATCATAAAATTGATGATGACTATATAGCGACAATTAAAAAAACAAACTATACATACAGATATTCCAGGAAAAGAAGATTTCAAGATTGTTTATACTCCGCTTCATGGAACTGGTGGAAGACCAATGAAGAGAATTTTTATCTGATTTTTGGATACAATTTTGAAGTTGTAAAAGAACAAATTGAACCAGATGGAAACTTCCCAACAGTAGTTTATGCAAAACCCAGAAGAAGTGGCGAGCATTTAAATTGGGAACAAAATTAGGAAATGAAATTGGAGCACAATTAATTTTGGCAAATGACCCAGATGCTGATAGAATCGGTATTGCGATAAGAGATGACAAAAATGAATGGTATTATCCAAACGGGAACCAAGTAGGATTATTGTTATTGCAATATTTATTGAATTACAAAAAAAGATATTCCAGCTGATGCACAAGTTATTACAACAGTTGTTTCTACACCAATGATTGATGTTGTTGCACCTGCTAAAAAAATGTTGGAGTTATGAAAAACATTGACTGGATTCAAATATATCGGACAAAAAAATTAGACAATTTGAAAATAAAGAACTAAAAAGGATCATATTTATTTGGATTTGAAGAAAGTTACGGATATTTGATTGGAACTCATGCAAGAGATAAAGATGCGTTGGTAACTTCAATGGTTATTTCTGAAATGGCAACTTATTACCACTCAAAAAGGAACTTCTATTTACAAAAGAATTGCAAAAATTATATGAAAAATTTGGATATTATTTAGAAGGAATTAAATCAGTAACATTGAAAGGTAAAGACGGAATTGAACAAATGGCGACATTGATGTCTAACTTGAGAGAAAATGTTAAAGATGAATTGCTTGGTAAGAAAAATTAAAATTAAAAAGAGATTTCTTCTCACACAAAGAACATAACTTGGAAACTGGTGAAGAAAAAGAAATTAATTTACCAAAAGAAAATGTATTACAATTCGTGCTTGAAGATAATACATTTATTACAGCAAGACCATCTGGAACTGAACCAAAAAAATTAAATTCTATTTCAGCGTAAATGCAGATTCTAACGAAAATGTCAAAGCTAAACTTGATAAAACAATGGAAGAATTTTTCTAAATTTATTGGATTATAATTTTTTTGAAGTAAATATTTTTGAGAAATTTGATAGATTGAGAAAAAAATAAAAAGTTTTTATAAAATTGAGTAAAAATTGAATTAAATAAATAGATGAAAAACAGGGAAATTTCTTGTAGCGAGAATGATTTTTCCTGTTTTTTTATTTGTAATGGAAAAATATTTTTTGAAAAAAATGTACCATAAGTTACACGTTTTAGAAATAAAAAAACATGATAGAATAAAAAGAAAGTTTTATAGTCAAATATTTTTTTAAACAAAAATTAATTTATGATAGTTTTAAAATTGAATTTAGAAGAAACGAAATATGAGGTGATATGTTTTATGGAAAAAAAGCAAATATGAAGGATCATTTGAATATAAATTTTGATTTGATTGAGAAAATGACGAAAAATTAAGAAAAAAATTATATAGAAGGAAATGTTGATGTAGAGACTACGAGAAAATTGATAAGGGAGACTTTTTAAAGATAAAAAGATAACTCCTGCTGAGTTTGCCTATTCTGAGCAGAAAATAAAAGATTTAGGATTTGATGATGCGACTGTTCATGATAAGATGAATGATGTGCTTGATTTGTTTGATGAAATTATTGAAAGAGAGGACTCTTCGTTGCTCGAGGGACATCCGATAAAAAAACTTATCTGAAGGAAAATGAAGCGGCTAGAAAGTTGATTGCTGAAATGAAGGAAGAATTGAATAAGAAATTTATAAAAAATAGATGGCTGGAGTTTTACGATAAACTTTATACATTTAATTTGACACATTTGGCTAGAAAACAGCATCAATTATTTTCAATATTAGAAAGAAAAGGATTTGACAGACCGTCTAGAATAATGTGGACTTTTGATAATGCGGTTAGGGATAATATAAGTGAGGCTAGAAAACTGTTAATGGAAGATAAAAATGGAAGAATTTTATGCGAAACAGGAAATTGCTTGGGAATTGACGTTGGATATAATGCATAAGGAAGAAGAAATCTTATTTCCAACTTCACTTAAAATGATTACTGAGGAAGAATTTAGGAATATGAGAAGTGGAGATGATGAGATAGGATATTTCTTGATTGATAAGCCCTAAAAGGATTTTTTTGCACGAGAAAAAGAAGAAAAAAAGCTGAGGAAAAATGAAAATTTGAATGAAAATATGTCTCAAACAGGTAATTTTTATGAATGATTTAGCTGGGCTTCTTTCAAAAATATAATATGAATACAGGTGGAGGAAAGTCTGATGTGTTAGATGTTAAGCAAGGAAAAACTTACTTTGGAGCAAATAAATTTGATTTTTCAACATATGCCAGTAGATTTGTCTTTTGTGGATGAGAATGAAATTGTTAAGTTTTACACTGATACAAAAACATAGAATTTTTTTCCTAGAAGTGCAGGAGTTATAGGAAGAGATGTTAAAAACTGTCATCCGAGAGAGAGTGTCGCTTCGGTTTTGGAAATAATTGATGCATTTAGAAATAATGAGCAGGATGAAGTTGACTTTTTGGCTTGAAATGAATGGGAAATTTATTTATATTTATTATGTTGCTGTGAGAGATGAAAATGGTACATTTAAAGGGGTTCTTGAGATGATGCAAGATGTTACGAGAATAAGAAGTCTTGAAGGAAAGAGAACGCTTGTAACTTGGGAAAAACCTAAAAAAATCTGAAATTAATCAAGAGAATGAAAAAGATTTTTGAAGAAAACAAAAATCTTATGGACTAACAGAAAATACAGTAATAGGAGAAATAATAGATAAATATCCCTACATAAGAGAATTTATGCCAACATTGTCGCCTACATACAAGAAACTGCTTGATCCAATTCAATATATGATAATGTCTAAAGTTGCGACACTTGATATGATTTCAATGCGTGGTGGGTTTCCTTTAGACGAATTGATAGAAAAAAATTTCTGATGAAATTAGAAGAAATGAAGCTGAAAAAAATAATTATTATAGATAAATTGCTAAGTAATAGTAAAAAGATTTTTTTGTTTTTAGAATAGAAATCAGAATATTTAGATAAATTTTTAGAATAAATTTTTAAAAAAAGTTGTGGAACTTGCTAAAAAAAGTTGTAAGGATAACAGGAATTTTTATTATTTGTACAATTTAATTTGGCAGTTCCATTTTTTTATTTTTAAAAATTGGTAGAATAAAAAAATATTTGACTAACATAAATTTTTGATATAAAATATTATTGTTATCAAAAATAATTTATAGAAAGGGAAAAACGGATGTTGTTACATTATTTTTATCGCAGGTGGAATATTTATGTGGGGAATACTGCTGGCTTCTATTTGTGGAGTTGCAGTAATTTTAGAAAAAAATTTTTGGATTTTTTTCTACGAAAGAGAGGGAATTTACAAAAGAGTATAGGAAACAGCTATTTGAAGCGTTGAAAACAGAAAGTAGGGAAAAGATTATCGAAATTGTAAAACCAAAAAGAGATTCGGTTTCTAGAATTGTTACAAAAAAACGATGGAAAAATATAGATTTGGATTTGGATAAGATTGAGGAATCAGAGAGGGAGTATCTTGAAGAAATAATAAAGGGAAGCTGTTTTTGGCACAAACAGGGAAATTGGAAAAAGGAATGTGGCTTTTTAGGAGCAGTTGTAAATACGGCACCTCAGTTGGGGCTTCTTGGGACAGTAACGGGAATGATAACATCGTTTTTCAGCATTGTCTGCGAGTGCTGAAAGTTCAAAAAAATAGTTGCAGACTGGAATATCTGAGGCACTGTATACTACGGCGTTTGGTCTAATTGTAGCGATACCTTCTTTAATTTTTTTATAATTATTTTAATAGAAGAATAGATGCAATAGCGTTGGAAATGGAGAGGACAGCTTTGCATATTATGGGAAGAGTGAAAAAAATAGAATTATAAAGTATTGAAAGGAATAAAAAAATGAAATTTTCTAATAGAAGAAATAGGCAGAATGCAGAGATATCAATGCTTAATCTTATTGATGTTATATTTATGTTATTAATATTTTTTTATGATTGCTACAACATTTAATAAATATTCACAATTTCAACTTTCTGTTCCAAAAATCAGATGCTAAATTTGATAAGAAGGAAGAAACGAAGGCAGAAATAATAGTAAATAGAAATAAGAAATATTTTTTTAAAGATGGGTAATGATATTAAAGAAATTTCAGAAGAGAATATTCATAGTGAAATTTTTGAAATTACCTAAAGAAATGCTTGAAAATGTGACATTGACAGCGGATGAGCATCTTGAATATGGATATATTGTAGAAGTAATGTCGAAATTACGTAATGAAAATGTAAAAATGTTAGTCTTAATATACAAAAAAATGATAAATAATAAAATAGAGAAAGGAGAGCGTGGCAAAAAAATACTGATGTCATGCGAGAATAGAGTTTATGTTAAAAATTATAATTTTAAGTTTAATTTTAGCTAGTTTATCTTTATATGCAGAGGGAAAATATGAAGGGCAACTTGAAAAAAAACAGTTGTGACAGCGACAGGATTTAGTGATAATGTTGATAATCAGATAAAAATGTAACTATTATTACATCAGAGGATATTAAAGAAAAAGGATATAATACGGTAGAAGATATATTGAAACAGGCGCCAGGAATTAATATAACTCAAACTGGATTTGGTTCAGCAGTAGATATTAGAGGGCAAGGTAGATTTGGATTGGGGACAAGTGCGAATATTTCTAAAAGCAGTTTCTTCGGTAAAAAAATACTTATTGATGGGGATGTTGCGATGGATACGATTGACACTTCTCATGCGTATATTCCTTTAAATACAATATCTGTTAATGATGTAGAAAGAGTGGAAATAATAAATGGTGGAGGAACAGTTCTGTATGGAAGTGGAACTCGAGGTGGAGTTGTAAATATCATTACAAAAGATAGAACAAAAGAAGGAGCTTCTGGTAAAGTATATTATCAAAATAGTTCTTATGGGACAAATAAATTAGGATTTGATGCAGGAATCAATTACAGGGAATAAAGTTATTATTGATTTAGGATATGAAAATGTTAATGGAAAAAGGTTATAGAAGAGGTTCAAAAGAAGCAAATGAATATTTGAATGGGAGTTTGAAATATAATATAACAGATAATCATAGTTTGAAATTTAAAGCGTCGAGATATGATTCAGAAGAAACATTGGCGTCAGATTTAACAAAATCACAACTTTTGAGTGATAGAAGACAGCCTGGAATTTTGAGTGATATTGATGTTAATAGAAAAGAGTATAGCTTGGGATACGAAGGAAAAATTACTGATAATTTGAAATTATCGTTGACAGGATATAAAACAGGATACAAATAAAACTATGTATGGAATGCCTAAAACGAAATTTGAAGATAATAAAAAGGAATTAATTTTTAAGGGAAATTATGGACTTGAAAATGGGAATATAATTTTTTGGATATAACTACATTAATCATAAGGGAAGTAGAGAACAAACTATATTTGGAACACCAATTATGAATGTTGATTTAGCGAAAGAAACGAATTCATTTTATTTGTTAGGGCGTCATAAACTTGTTGGTAATTTAGAAGGGACAGCAGGGTATAGATTTGAAAGAGCAGAATATAAAACAAATAAAGAAGTTCCGTCTACAAGAATGCCGGTACCTGGGGGAAGAGGTTTTGTAACTATTCCAGCAAGAGAAATGCACGGTTCGAGAAAAGATAGTAATAGTGCTTATGAAGTGGGACTTAATTACAAATATTCTGATACAGGAAATGTTTATGCGAAATATGAAAGAGGATTTAGATCACCAGCTGCAACAGAATTTGTTGATTATGCACCAGGTGCTAGAAATTATACTTTAAATAATTTAAAAACAGAAAAAAATTTAATACGTATGAAGTAGGATTTAAAGATATGTTATGGAATTCATTTGTAAGTGCTACAGCATTTCATACACGAACAAATAACGAAATATACTTGAATATGGATCACGGAGTGTTAGGAGGACCAAGTACAGCAAGATGGACATTCCATAATTTAAAAGCTACCGAAAGAACAGGTGTAGAGCTATTTGCTGAACAATATTTAGGTAAATTGAGAGTAAATGAATCTTTTACATATGTAAATGCCAAAATTAAGAAAGTTGGAGATGATGTATTAGCTTCAACAACTTATAATTTCAAAGATGGACAAAAAAATACCAGGAGTTCCATCTACAAAAGTTACATTAGGACTTGATTATGAAATAGCAGATGGTTTGAGAACGACTGCTAACTTAAATTATTACTCAAGTTCAGTGGATACCTACAATGAAAAAAATACCTTCATATTCTACAACAGATTTAGGATTGAAATATAAACATAAAAATGGATTTGGACTTAATGCAGGAGTAAAAACGTATTTAATAAAAAAATACAATGTTGCTCAAGGGAAAGATCCTCTTACAGGAAGTACAGTGTATTCACCAGCTGATGAACGAACTTATTACGTCGGAGCAAGTTATGAATTTTTAGAAAAAGTGAGTTTGTTTCATAAATCTGTTTAAAGCGTTAAAGAAAGGGAAAAAAATGAAATTTTTATATAATTTCAATTGTTTTTAAATGTTATGGCTTTATTTATTCCTGTAGCCTATTATGTTTCAAATAATAATGAAAAAGAAAAATAAGAAAAATGAGCCAATGACGGTAAATTTGAGTGAAAGTGTGTTTACAAATGTTTCAGATGTTCCAGAAGGAGTGGCTGGAAATAAAAAAATAATGGAGAGGAAAATGATAAATCTGTAAATGACAAATTTGTAAATAATGAGAGAGTGAAGGATGTTCATAATACTAAAAATATTAGAAATTCTGAGAAAATAGAAATTTCACAAAATGATGGAATTTCAAACTCAAGATTTGAATCTAACTCAAAGAAAATTAGTAACTTGAATGATCAGAAGGAAATTAAGTACACTGAAAAAGTTTTGCAAAAATGAGGATGTGAAAGTAGTTTCAAAAAGAAAAGGCGGTAGATACAACATCAACACCTACAAATATTTCAAAAAAATGTTTCAGAAAATACTGTTGGAAATAATCAAAATGATTCTCATATTAATAAGACAAGAACTAATATTTTTTTAGTGAAGAAATTGGGAATCATGGAGATGGTGTTAATAAAAATGTTAAAAAGTGCTTCTTTTGTTAAGAAATTAGGTAATGACGGTAACAGTGGAAAAGATGGTAGTAACAGAGGAAATATTAATAGGAAAGCTGAAGATAGTGGCAGTTCAAAGGTAAGAAATTTAGAAAAAAATTAGCAAAAAAATCTAGCAAAAATGATGATAATGAACAGAAAAAGAAATAATGAAAAAGATAAAGAAAAAAACATAAATGTTTGTAATGAGGGAAAAAGATTTTTACAGTTTCGTATAATCCGAATTTAAGTTATCCTATTGCGAGACGAAGGCTTGGGAATAAAGGAGTTGTTACTGTTTCAGTAAAATTTCATTTCAATAGTAGCGGTTCTGTTAGTGTAATTTCAGTATTAGGAGGAAATTCGATTTTTTTCAACAAGAAGCAAGAAAGGTCGCTAGTAAAATAAGAGTAAAAAAATAAAAAAATCTCGAAACTTTGAAATGTACAATATCAAAATCGTTTGAATTTGAACTTAAATAACTAAAAAAAGAGAATCAGAGAGGGAGTTGTATTTCTCCCTTTTAAAATATTTAATATTTTTCTCAATTTTTTTATTTTAATATCATTACAAAAAGTTTGAAATTACGTTTCACATATGGTAAAATATATCAAGCAATTTAAAGAAAAAAAGGTAAAAAAATAAAATGACTGAAACGAAAAAAACATAGATGCGATATATTTGCATATTCCTTTTTGTGATAAAAAAAGTGCGAGTATTGTGACTTTTGTACGTTTGTAAAAAAATGGAGAGAGAATATCAGAAATATACAGATTATTTGATAAAGGAAATACGGATGCATCCAAAAATATGAGTATGATACGATTTATTTTGGTGGTGGAACGCCGTCATTATTGACGATAGAGATGTTGGCGTCGATAATGGGAGAGTTGAAGTATAAAGAAAATTCAGAGATAACTTTGGAGTTGAATCCGTATGATATGTCGTTTGAGAAATTGAAAGCAAATTAGGGAATTGGGGATAAATAGACTGAGTATTGGAATTCAGAGTTTTCGGGATCATGTCTTGAAGTTTATTGGAAAGGCGACATAATGGAGAGGAAGCAATTCAAGTTTTTAAAAATGCGAGAAAAGCAGGATTTGAAAAATATTACGATAGATTTGATGTTTGGGATTCCAAATCAAAGTTTGGATGATTTGAAAAAAAGGATTTAAAGAAAATATTGGAGATATCGCCAAATAATGTTTCGATATATTCGTTGATTTGGGAAGAAGGGACGATATTTTTGGAGTAAGTTGCAAAAAGGGATTTTGTCTGAGATTGATCAAGATTTGGAAGCGGAAATGTATGAAGAAATTATTGATTTTTGAGAAAAATGGATATTGTCAGTATGAAATTTCTAATTTTGCGAGAATATATGATAAAAGATGTTGAAGTTTATAAAGTGAAAAATTTTTGAAGATTTAAAAAAATTGCAAAAAAATGCCGGGAAACATAATTTAAAAATATTGGCGGAATAAGGAATTCGTTGGTGTTGGAATGAGTGCGGCTGGGTATTTTGATGGGGAAAGACACAGTAATGTACGGACATTTAGGAAATATTATGCGAGTATTGACAAAGATGAGTTTCCAGTAGATGAAAATTCGATTGAGATTGTGGATAAAGAAGAGAAAATTAAACTTGAGAGAATGCTTGGATTGAGGCTGATTCAAGAAGGAATTGAGTATTTTGAGGATGAGAGAGTAGAAAAACTGTTAAGAGATGGTTTGATTGAAAAAGTTGAGTTTGAGAATGAGATAGATACTCGAATTGAGGCTTACGAAAAAGGAATGTTACTTGCAAATAATGTATTTATTGAATTTGTATAAAAAAATAGGTTATAATTAAGTGAAATAAAAAAATAATTGAAAGAATTATTTAGACAAGGAGTACAAAAATTGGAAATGCAAAAAGAAATTAGCAAAAGAAGTGATTGATAAAAAAATTACAATCAAATTTTTAGAAGATATAAAAAGATATTCTCCTTACCCAGAAAAAGTAAAAATTCTATTTGTGAGTAAATATTATGACATTGAAGAACATAGAAAAAAATAATAGAAATGGGCTACAATTATTTTTGGGGAAAAATCGAGCACAAGTTTATCGAGATAAATTAAAAAGAATTTTCGGGAGAAAAAAATATAAAAAAATATAGTTTGGGATTTTATTGGAAGGTTGCAAAAAAACAAAATAAAAGTATATAATAAACAACGTAAACCTTATTCATTCAATAGATTCTTATGAACTTTTTAGAAGATATTAATAAAAAAAGCCATTGAAAATGGGAGAACTGTTAATGGTTTAATTCAAATTAATGTATCAAAAGAGGAATCAAAAAAACAGGTATTTATGTGGAAGATTTCGAAAAAGATAGTAAAAAAATATTTTTTTAATGGATAATGTAAAAAAATCATTGGGTTTATGACGATGGCTCCTTTAGGTGCTAGTGAAGAAGAAATAAGCAAATATTTTTTTCAAAAAAATGTTAGATTTAAAAAAAGAAAGTATGCAGAGAAATATGATTATTTGACTGAGCTTTCTATGGGAATGTCTGGCGATTATATAGAAGCATTAAAAAAATGGTGCGACTATAATAAGAATAGGAAGTAAATTAATTAGTAAATAAGGAGGTAAAGTCTTGAGTGGATTTACAAAGAAAATAATGGAATTCTTCGGTGATGATGTTGAAGAAGATGATGACGAAGTAGAAAACGATTTTTGAAGAGACAAAAAGAGAATACAACGCAACAACCAGTAAAAACCTCAAAAATAAGGTTTTTGAAAAACCACAACAAGAAGAAAAAGAGAAGGAAAAGAAAGTAATGAGTATTTTTTTGGAGTAGGGAAGTAAAAAAAGGAGGAAAGTGCAAAAATGTCAACAACAACAACGGCATCAAAAAGTAAGTTATGTCTCGATTATTAGACCCAAAGTTTTTCGAGGATTCAAGATTGATTGCTGATTCAATAAAAAGAAAAACAAAGTGGTTACATTTAGTTTGGAATTTTTAGAATTTGAAATAGGTCAAAGGGTGATAGATTTTTGTTAGCGGAGTCGCTTATGCAATGAATGCTCATCTTTCAAAAAGTAACTGATAAAGTATTAACATCAATACCTCATGGAATTGAATATGAAGATATTGATACTGCTTTTAGAAGAAGAAGATAAAGATAACAAATTATTATAATATTTAAAAAGATGTTGTTATAGTATAGAAGTTTTTCTATTAACAACTCTTTTTATTAGGAATTAGGCGATTATGATGGTAAATTATGGTAAAGTTTTGGAAAAAAATTATTGAATTTTTGCTATATTTTTGATAGGAAAAGGATTGCTAGAAAAAAAGGAGGAGTTAGTTATTTTTTTAGTATAATTTTTATCAATTGTGATTTTTGGGAATAATTGTATTTATACACGAATTGGGGCATTTTTGACGGCGAAATTCTATAAAATGCCAGTTTTTGAATTTGCGATTGGAATGGGACCAAAATTATTTTTCAAAAAAATTAATGGGACTGTTTATTCTGTTAGAATGCTTCCACTTGGGGGATTTGTGAATATTGGTGGGATGCGACCAGAAGAATTTGATATGGAAGAGTTTAGGAAAGAGAAAATTGACGAAATAACGAGGGATTTGAAAGAGGATTTGGAGATAGCTGAAATTGAAATCTCGGATGATGAGTTTGTTGAGAGAACTGAAAGACGATTGAATATTGAGATGGAAGAAGAGCTTGAAAGGCAAGTAGCTATTTCAGAAAAATGGATTTTATAAGAAACCAGCGTTTAGTAGATTTGTTGTTTTTAATTGCTGGGATTGCGATGAATTTTATTTCTGCAATTTTAGTGATTTTTCTTAATATTTTTCGATTACTGGAATAGTACCGTCAAAAACATACGAAACCAGTTATAAATGTGATTCAAAAATGATTCGAAAGTAAAAAGACATATTGCAGACCGAATGATGAGATTGTAGAATTGAACGGTAGAAAAAAATTTCTGAATGGGGAGAGCTTTCAGAGGAAATTCAGAAAATAAATGGTGAAAAGTATGCGAATCGGGATATTGACGTAAAGGTACTTAGAAATGGGAAAATGTTAGATAACAAGGTTAAATTGACGTATTACAAAGATTTGAAGACTTATGTTTTAGGAATCCAAGTTAAAATGAAAAAAATCTACATTTTTCTGAAAGAGTAAAATATAGTTTTGTAGTATTTGGTGATTATTTTTGTAATGATGTTAAAAAGGTGTTAAAATGCTGATAACAGGAAAGTTCCTTTTTAAAAGAAATGACAGGGCCTGTAGGTCTTCCAAAAATTAATAGGAGCGACGTATAATTCGTGTGGGATGTTATCGTTGTTAAATATTTTTTTATAATTTTGTCGATAAATATTGGATTAATGAACTTGTTACCAATTCCAGCTTTAGATGGTGGACGAATTTTATTCGTTTTGCCAGAATTTGTGGGAATAAAAGTGAATAAAAAAATAGAAGAAAGAATCCATATGGTTGGAATGATATTGCTAATGATATTAATGGCGTTGATGATGTTTAGTGATATTACAAAGTATTTTTTTAGAAAAGTGAAATTTTGAGAACAATTTAAATTAGGTTGTTCTCAATACTAATTTTTTTAATTATAATAATTGGGAAAAAAAGGAAGAGTAATATTATTTAAAATAAAAGAAAAATAAAGATTGACAAAAAAATGTAAAAAAAGTACTATTATATTTAATAAATTGACTTGGAAGTCATTTTTGAAAAAAATTAAAAAAAGGGGTTAAAAAAATTAGAAAAAAATAGGAGGTTTTATTTAGGGTAAATAAATAATAAATAGTATAAAATAGATAAATAGGAGTTAACGACAACAAATGAAATCAAATAAAAAAACGATGATATTGGAAAAAGGCTTTTGAATTGTTTAGAAAAAAATGGGTACACAGATACAAAAAGTTGAGGATATAACGAAGAAACTAGGAATTTCAAAAGGAAGTTTTTTTATACGTATTTCAAGACGAAAGAGGAACTTTTATGTGAATTATTAGAAAGTAAAAATCTGAAATGGAAAAAAATATTCGAAAGTAAAAATTGATGAAAATCCGAAAAACTTTAGAAAAATTTTTATTAAAGAAAGATTTAAAAGTATTCTAGAACTTTTTGAACAATGTGGATATTGGAATAATGAATTCTTTTTGCTCAGAATACAAATGTAGGTAAATTTCATGAAGAAATGACAAAAATTTTTTTAAGAGTTTTTATTAAAGAAAATGTACTTTTTAAGATATGAAAGTAACAGGGAATACGATATAGAAATTATTTCAGATTTTTATAATTTTTGGCAATTAATAATTATTTGATTAAAAAAATTGTATGTAAAAAAAGAATATACTTTTTTCTTCAAAGGAAGAGTTTGATGGGATAGTAGAGGATAATCAGAAATTAATTAATGAAATTTTTAAAAATTCATCGATAATGCATTAAAAAATAGATTAAATAGGAGGAAAGATGAAAAATAAATTGAGAATAATAGTATCATTATTATTGTTAATTGCAATTCCGAGTTTTGCACAAAAAAATAACGATACAAGAAGCGACAGAGATGGCAATTAAAAAAATAATAAAGATATTAAAATTGGAATGTTGAAAGCAGAGCAAGGGAAAATTAATGTAGATAAAGCCTGGGCAAGCAAATTTTTTTACAGTAGGGTATTCAGGGAAAGCTCAAGAATTTTTTGGATAAAGATTTTTTTCTAAAAAAAGGAGAGGCTTTTTCAACATTATTTTAACATTGTCGCAAACCGATTTATACAGGTGGTAAATTGAAATTGAATCATGAAATAAGTAAAGAAAGTTTGACGTTGGCACAACTTAATTTGGATAAAGTTAGAAAAGATACTATTTTAAGCACAGTTCAAGCGTATATTGATGTTTATAATGCAATGAGTACTTTGGGAGTGTTGCAAAAATCGAAGGAAACACTAAATGAAAAATTTGAAAACACAAAAAAAGAATTGTATGATTTGAGAATGACGACTAAGCCAGAGCTTACAGAAGCAGAAAGAAGTTTGTCATCAATTGAAGCACAAATCGTAGAACAAGAAGGAAATATTGAAGTTTCGAAGGAATCGTTAGGAATTTTTGATTGGAATGAAAGACAGTTCACAAATTGAAATTGTTCCATTTGGAGTTGAGGATAATTTTACGAAAAACAGTTAAATTAGAAGATGATTTATCAAAATTGAAAACAGAAAATACAGAGTATAAAAATTTCTATGAAAACAAAAATGATTTGAGTAAGAAAAAAATGTTAAGTTGGAAGAAGCAAGTTACAAACCAACTGTTAGTGGGGTAATAAATTACGGAACATTACAAAGTCAAGATAGATTTGGAAATATTTTTGAAACCAAGAAACTTTACGACTTCGGCTGGTGTGAATTGGAGCTGGGACATATTTGACTGGGGAACAAGAAAAAAACAACGTAAAAATATGCGAAAAAAACTCAAGAAATAACAGAACTTCAAGTGGATCAAACTTTGGAGGCTGTTCAAACAAATATGAAAAAAACTTATTATCAATTAAGAGCATTGGAAAAAAAGTATAGTCGCATTGCAATTAGCGGTTCAAAAGGCAGAAGAATCTTATGAAATGGAAAGAGAAAGATATTCATATAGATTAATTACGATGGAAAATCTATTGCAATCTGAAACTAATTTAAGACAAGCCAGAGTAAATTATGCACAAGCTAAATTGAATTATTATTTCCTAGTTTCTAAATATGGAGCATATTTGGATTAAAGATGTTATAAATAAAGAGTTACAAGAAGTTTTAATAATATGTTATTTAAAAAAATAATTTAAATTTATAGATTTTTTTATAAATACTACTGAAAAAAATAAAAAAATAGGGAGGAAAAATGAAAATAAATAAAAAAATAATTGTAGCGATGATGGTGCTAGCATTGCTTACTGTTTCATGCGGAAAGAAAAACCAAAAAGGAAATTCATCTACAGCAAGACCAGTAAAAAGTGCAAGTAATCGGTCAAAATCAAAATGTCGTTGGGATACACGGCGAGTGGGTCGATAAAAGGGATAGAAGAAATACCGTATACAGCGACTTCAAGTGGAGAAGTTGTAGTAATTAACGGGAAAAAAATGGTGATTATGTGAATGCAGGGCAAGTAATTGTGGCGATTGATAATCAAGCGGCAAGATCTGGTGTTAGAGAGGCTGTTTCAAATGTAAGAACGGCAGAATCTAATATTAGTTCGGCACATGGAGATATTAGTGCAGCTAAAGGAAATATTGCCTCAGCAGCAGCAGCAGTGGAAGAAGCGAGAATTAATTATCAAAAATATAAAAATGTTATATGATAAAAGATTAATTACAGAAACTGATTTCTTGACAGCACAAACAAAATTAAGTTCGGCACAAGCTAACTTAAATTCAGCTAGAAGTAACTATAATACAGCGGTAAATGCATTATCTTCTAGAAGAAACAGTTTGAGTTCGGCACAAGCTAATTTGGCTACAGCAAATGATACTAACAGTAAAACTGTTATTAAAACTAAAGTTAGCGGATATATTGCAAATATGGATTTAGAAAGACATCAACAAGTATCAGCAGGAGCAAAATTATTTACATTGGTTAATGAAAGTGAAATGAAATTGGAAATTGGAGTTCCAGCAGAAATTGTTAAAAAAATTCAAATGGGAGCACAAGCAACTATAAAAGTTGATGAATTGAATGGTAAGGAAATTGTTGGAACAGTTTATGAAATAGCAGCTTCAGCTGATTCAGCTAGTAGACAATTTATTGTAAAAAGTTAAATTCCCTAATCCAGATAGAGAGTTAAAAAAAGTGGAATGTATGGAAAAGCAAATATTGCAACAGGAGCTGAAGATGGGTTGATTATTCCTAAAAAGGCGATTGTAGTAAGAGGAGTTCAGCAAGTTATTTATGTTATTAGAGATGGAAAAGCAGTTATGATACCGATAAATATTTCTAATCAAAATGAAACTTATGCGGCAGTGACTGGTGATGGCTTGACAGCTGGTGATCAGTTAGTTGTTGATGGACAAAAATGTTGTACAAGCGAATGAAAAAAAGTAAATATTGTGCAGTAATAGAAAAAAATAGAGAAAGGAGCGTACGGTTATTGCAATCGTATGAGATAAAATGACAGTAGCAGAATTTGCAACGAAGAGAGTAGTGTCGACAACGATGATACTTATATTTATGATTTTTTTGCTGGTTGGGTAGCGATGACAGGTATGAAACAGGAAAGAATACCAGATTATGATATACCGATAGTTGTTGTTAATGCCACTTGGACTGGAGCGACAGCGGAAGATGTAAAAACACAAGTATCTAAAAAAATTGAAGATGCGGCATTGAATGTAGATGGAATTAAAAAAATATTACAACATCTTCATCTTATGGTTCATCAGTAGTTACGATAGAGTTTAACTATGGTGTAGATACAGATATTAAACAAGTACAAGTTCAAACACAAATAGATAAAATAAAAGGACAATTGCCAGATGATGATAACTTTAAAGATCCTACAGTATCAAAATTAGATATAGCAGGGAGTTCCAACATGGCGTTAATGATTGGAATTACTGGGAAAAATAAAGAGTTAATAACATCATTTGTTGAAGAAACATTACAACCTAGATTGAAGAGAAATAGAGGTATCGGTAATATTTCTGTAATGGGTAATGCGACAAGACAAATTAAAGTTTGGCTGGATCCAGCTAGATTAAAGGAATATAATTTGTCAGCGGCAGAAATTTATAGTAAAATAAAAGCAGCTAATACGGTAACACCAGCAGGTACAATAACTGATGGGACGAAAGAATTTATCCTAAAAGTTGATGGAGAATTAAAAGAGCTTGATCAAATTCAGGATATCGTTATTTCAAATCAAAATAATCAAACAGTTAGATTGGCTGATGTGGCAAAAGTTGAGTATGGAACAGAGGATCCTACATCATATGTAACATATAATGGAAAAGAAATGGTTGCCGTTATGATTCAAAAGAGTAAAGATGGTAACTTGGTGGAGGTTGCTAAAAAGGCTAAGGAAACTTTGAAAGAAGCAAAACCATTATTTCCAGAAGGTTCTAGTTATAATATAATAGTTGATAACAGTGAAAAAGTTAGTGAATCAATAAAAAATGTTGCAAGTTCTGGGATACAAGCGGTTATCATTACAATCATAGTACTTTTTGTATTCTTGAAAAACTTGAGAGCGTCATTAGTTGTGGGAACATTGATTCCGATTTCAGCAATGTTTACATTCTTCTTACTTACAACACAAGGGATAACATTGAATATGGTTTCGTTAATGGGATTATCACTTGCAGTTGGATCATTAGTAGATAACGGAGTTGTTACGCTGGATAATATTTTTGATCACATTCAGATTAATAAGGAACCAGCAGATGTAGCAGCGATACGGGGTACAAATGAAGTAATTCTTCCGATGATGGCGTCAACTGCAACTTCAGTTTGTGTATTTTTACCAATTATATTATTTGAAGGACTTGCTAAGGAAGTATTTAAGAGTATTGCATTTTCAATGATGTTTGCGTTGTCAGCTTCGATTATTGTTGCGATGTTATGGGTTCCAATGGCTTCGAGTTTATTTTTAGATGTTAAAAAAATATCAGATAATGCTGAAAAAGCTGCTAAATTTAATGCATTTAGAGATAAATATAAAGAATTAGTGGCAAAAGTATTGGAAAATAGATGGAAAATGGTAATTGGAGTTACAATAACATTTGTTATAGTTGTATTTGGAATAGGAAAAACGGTAAAAACTACGTTCTTTCCAACGATTGACGATAATCAATATTCGGTAGTTGCGACACTTGCGACAGGATTAGATTTAGATGTGTCAAAAGATATTGCAAATAAAATGGAAGCTGTTGTAAAAGCAGATCCAGCGACTAAAGATATAAATGTTATTGCCTCAAAAAGTGCAGCGACAATAAATGTCGATGTAAAGAAAGATACGATGAAGGCAATGAACCGTGTCAGAGAAAAATTAAAAGATTTACCAAATGTAACACTTGCGGTTTCACCACAAAAAGCAGGAGGTCGTTTATCGCAGAAGGATTATTCGTTTCAAATAGAAGGTGATGACCCACAAGAATTAAATAGAATTGCAAATTCGATAATGAATGATATGAAGAGTCAGTCTTGGTTTAAGGATGTTAAGTCATCGACTGAAGGTGGATATCCACAAGCTAAATTGGAAGTTGACAGAGTAAAAGCGGAAAGTTATGGAATAACTGTAACAGATATTACTCAAATGTTGTTTATGACAGCATCTGGATCAGCAAATCCAATTGATGTAACTCAAAGTACAGAAACATTGGATGTAGTGTTGGAATTGGAAAAAAATCAAAAAAATTCATTGAATAAAATTATGGATTTAGAGATAAAAACTAATAAAGGAACTTATGTTAGATTAGGAGATATTGCTACAATGCAATATGAAGAAAGTGCGTCAACTATTTCAACAGAAAATGGTAAAAGAATTGTAACAGTTGGTGCAAACTTGGATAAATCAAAAGGATTTAACGATGCGACGACATTTATTCAACAGTCATTCAAGAAGGCAAATCCAGCTGAAGGATACAAAAATTGGGGGTAGCAGGACAAGCTAAAAACCAATCTGAAATGGGTGGACAAATTAAGAAAGACTTGTTACTTGCGATTGTGTTGATTTATACAGTACTTGCGGTTCAGTTGGAATCATTTATCTTGCCACTTATGATTATGACAACATTGCCATTATCAATGATTGGAGTAATTTTAGGATTAGCGATAACTAGAGTACAACTTAGTATGTTCGTTATGATTGGTATCTTGATGTTATTTGGTATGGCGGTTAATAATGCGATTGTAATGCTTGATTTCGTTGCGGGATTGCGGGAAAAAAAAGGCTGGTCGATTCATGATGCCTTAGTAGAAGCCTGTGGTTCAAGACTACGACCAATTTTAATGACAACGCTTACAACAGTATTAGGTTGGTTGCCAATGGTATTCTCGAGTAAAGGAAGTTCGGGATACTATCAAGGAATGGCGATTGCAGTAATGTTTGGACTTTCATTCTGTACAATCTTGACATTGTTCTTTACACCAGTGTTATATTCGTTGGTTGAAGAAAGAAAAGAGAAAACAAAAAAAGAAAAAAAGAAGAAAAGAGAAGACAGGAAAAAGAAGAAGAAAGAAGAGGATATGCTAAATAATTCGATTCTTTTGATTTATTAAAGTGTTTGGTAACTTATAAAAAGTTAATTTTTTATGAGTTATCAGACAAAAATTATATTTATAAAAAAATTAGAGGGGAGAATTTTTGTGAAAAAGATTAGAAATATATTTTTGATTCATTTTATACGGAAAAAAATGAAAGAAGAATTAAGAGAGTATGGAATAGATCAATATTTTTATAGTTCCAGCTGTTCATAGTTCTTGGAGTAAAAACTTTTTAAACATTTTTAATACACATGTTTGGCCAGGAACAGACAGTATTTTTAGTTACTTATTTGGAAGACAGGCACGCACAAGAGATTATACGGATTATTAAAATTATGAAAATAGATTTAGGTCGTGGAATTTCGATGGGTGCAGTTATTTTGCCTGTTGAAGATATTATTTTATAAAATTTTTGCCAAATATGATTTAATTTGAGAAAAAAATAGGTTGTCTAATTAATTTTTAGATAACCTTTTTCTATTTTTTTATGATATAATTGGGTTGGAAAAATATAATTTGTTTTTTTATGATTATTTTTTTAGTGTTTAGGAAAAGAAAAAAAGAGGAGATTATGAAAAAAATTAATTTTTAGGATGTGTAGGACTTATGAGTTTATCTATTTTTTTGGTGGAACAGCAAAAAAAATATTTGAAAAATGGTACAATTACGAGAGAAGATAAAAGATTGATAAAAATGGAAGAATCTAAAAAAATTATTCTTGTAAAGTGTCAGAAAATTTGAAAAAAAGTTGAAGGAAAAAAACTTATATTGGACATTATGATGTGAACGGAAAAACCTGCTGGTGAATGGAAATTGAAGGACGGAAGCGTAAGACAGTGTTTTTTTAAAAAGATGGAGAAATTACAGAAGTAAAAGGAAATTATTTTTAAAAAGATTAGCAAAAATATGGATTTGTTGATTTCTGTATGGAAATTATGGTCAAAGACCTGCTATTGATGTTTACAATGTTTTTGTGAAAAAAATGGTGAGAGAACTGATAATTACTTGTATTTGGAAAAAAATATAATGGAAAGTATTCTAAAAAAAATTAGGAAGATTACTTTTTGTTGGATGAAATCAAGCCTTTGTATGAGCAAGAACGAGTTTTTGAAGGATGATGCGAGTATTCCTTTGGAAATGATAAAAAAATAATTGGTTATCAAAAAAATGTGAAATAAAAATTATAAAATAGGGAGGAAAAAAATGGAATATAAATTGATTGCTACGGATATGGATGGGACTCTTTTTGAATGATAGCCATCGAGTTACAGAGAAAAAAATATTGAAGCGATAAGAAAGGTTCAAGAAAAAAAGGTGTAAAAATTTGTTTTGGCGAGTGGAAGACCAACCTTTGCAATGCATAAATTTGCAGAAATTTTTGAATATGAAAGAAAAACGGAGGATATTTAATTTCGTTTAATGGTGGACAAATTGTAGATTTGGCAACAAATGAAACAATTTTTTTCATCAAGGATTTGACCGAAAGGATATCGAATTGTTGTATAACGAAGCAATGGAAATGGGAATGAGTTTTATCTTGTACGGAAGTGACACAATTTATGGGAATGAACTAAATGAGTATACTGGTGTTGAATACGAATTAACAGGAATGAAATTTGAGAAAATTGATTCATTAGCAGATTTGGATAAATTTGGGATTGAGCGAACTACGAAATGTATGATTTTAGGGTCGCTAGAAGAAGTAAAAAAAGCAGAAGTTAGAATGAAAGAAAAATATGGAAATGAATACTTCATCGCAACTTCTAAACCAATATTTTTTTGGAAGTAGCTAATATTTTGGTAAATAAAGGTAAAACTTTAAAAAATTAGGAGAATTGTTAGGAATTTCGACTGAAGAAATGATAGCTGTCGGAGATAGTGGAAATGATGCGACATTGTTAGAAACTGTTGGAATGCCTGTTGCGGTTGAAAATGCGACACCAGAAATTAAAGAATTATCAAAAATTTGTAGTACGTGAAAATAACGATGATGCATTAGACGATGTGATTCATCACTTTTTATGAAATAAAATAAGAAAATAAAAAAATAGAGACTAACTTTTTAAGAAATTTAAAATTTCTTGAGAAAGTCTCTTTTTGTGAAAGATTCGTTCAAAAAAATTTTTATTAAAAAAACCTCTAAATTTAATAGATTTTTTTGATATTTTGTTTGAAGTAAATTAATTATTTTCATTTAAGTAATGTTCCACGTCAAGTCTTTGCAATTGCACCACTTCCAGCAGAAATGATAGCTTGTTGGTATTTGCTATCTTGAACATCTCCAGCGACGAAGATTCCTGGAATATTTGTCGCAGAAGATTTTTCCTTTTGTTAAGATGTAACCATTTTTTTATCTAATTCGATGTTGTCCCCTAAAAATGCTGTGTTAGGGTGTTCTACCAATTGCTACAAATATACCGTCAATATCAAGAGTTTCAGTTTCACGAGTTTCATTATTAATTAACTCAATCCCATAACTTTGTTACCATCAACAACAACTTTTTTTGGAATATAATTCAATTTCCAAGAAATTTTTTTCGTTGTTTTTAGCACGTTCTTGCATTATAGCAGAAGCTCGAAGTTCGTTTCTTCTATGAATAATTGTTACATTTGAAGCAAATTTTTGTCAAAAAGACAGCCTCTTCCATAGCAGTATCTCCTCCACCAATCACAATGATATTTTTTTCCTCTAAAGAAGAGTCCGTCACAAGTCGCACATGCACTAACTCCTCTTCCAATATATTCCTTTTCATTTTCAATTCCCAAATATCGTGCACTCGCTCCAGTTGCCAAAATTACTGTTTTTGTTTCAATAATTTTTTTATTTTTCTAAATGAATTTTTAATAGGTTTTGAGTCAGAATCAATTTTAGAAACATTCGATTGTAAAAATTCTGTTCCAAAATTAATTGCCTGTGTTTTTCATGTCGTCAACCAATTGAGGTCCTAAAAATTCCTTTTGGGAATCCAGGAAAATTCTCTACATCTGTAGTTGTTGTTAATTGTCCTCCAGGTTCAGAACCATTAATAACAATATTTTTTTAAACCAGCTCTACTCAAATAAATTGCGACTGTCAATCCTGCTGGACCAGAACCGATAATAACTGAATCGTACATAATTTCTCCTTTCTTATCCACTCAAAAAAAGTGGTCGTAATTTTTATAATCTTAAATTTTTAAATTAAATGAATCTATGATAAAATGGGAATTTTTAAAAGTCAAAATCATAAAAAAATAATTTTTAAACTAATGTTAATTCCCATTTTTATAATTGTTATTATTATTGATTTTTAGTAGACTAAAGAGCGTTATTAATTTTTATCAACTAAAGTTTCTTTTAGCTTGAACTCCTACCATTTTATCAACGATTTCTCCATCTTTGAATAAAATCAATGTAGGAATACTTTGAACTCCAAATCTTTGAGCTAATTCTAATTCGTGGTCAACATTTATTTTTTTCCAACAGTTGCTTTTTTTCACCGATTTCTTCAGAAACTTCTTCCAAAAATAGGTAATTGCATTCTACAAGGACCACACCATTCAGCCCAGAAATCTACCAAAGTTACACCATTTGCTATTGTATCATTAAAATTATCTTTTCCTAAAAATTTTTTTGCCATTTTTTATCACTCGCTTTCTAAATTTTTTTCATTTTATATCAATTGTTTTTAATCTATTCAATTGATTAGTTGAATAGTATCACATTTTTTTGAAAAATAAGTCAATGTATTTTTTTAATCTAGCTATTTTTTTCGTGGAAACAATAAGAATATTTTTTTATACAATTTTTTTAGAAAAGATATGATATACTAAAAAAATATTAGAAACTTTTTTGAAAAATACAGTTGATAAAAAAAGAAAATTTAAAAAAATTTCATGATGATGTATAAATTTATTTGTCTAAAGTTATAAATTTAGGTAAAATAGAAATTCCTTGGAAAAAGAAAGGAGGAAAAAAATGAAAAAAATTTTTGGAAGAATATAAAAATAATTTGTATAATGGACTTTCTAAAATTGGGAAGTGCCTTTCGAGCGAAAAAGAGGATTGAGATTTTTAGATTTACTTGTACAAGGTCCGAAAACGGTGGAAAATATTTCAGAATGAAACAGGTATGACAATAGCGAATACTTCAAAACATTTGCAGACATTGAAGGATGGAAGGCTGGTTTCTTGTGAGAAAAAGGGGAATTTTTGTGGAGTATAAAATTTCGAATACACAGATAATTGATTTGGTTTATTTGCTTAGGGATGTTGGAGAGCGGCAATTGGAGTATATTAAAAAAATTCATATGGAATTTGAGGAATGTTGCAATAATACAAAAAAACTTTGTCGTTGGAAAAGGCTTATGAGATGGTGAAAAAAAGATGAAGTTTTAATAATAGATTTGCGTCCAGAAGATGAATTTAATTCAAATCATATTGAAAAAGTCGATAAATATTCCGATGAAGACTCTTGAAGATAGAATAAACGAGATTCCTAAAAATAAGGAGATAATTCTTTATTGTAGAGGTCGTAATTGTGGAAGTGCAAATTTGGCTTCAAAAATATTTAAATGAGAGGGATTTAAGGCTTATAGCTTGAATCAAAGTTACTACGATTGGGAAAAAAATTTGAAAAAAATATTAAAATAAAAATGAAAAAAACACAAAAAAATGACACAAATAAATGATAAAATATATTTGTCGATGAAAAAGCGGTTCGATGTTGGAAGTTATACTATTTATTTAGAGAAATTACTCGCAATTGTTGGTTTGTGAGTAATTTTTTTGAGATTTATATCACTAAAAAGTAATTTTTTTAGTGATTTTTTTGAAATTAGGGTTATACTATTAGTATGAGAATAATTATGGCAAAATTAATGAGTTTGGAGAAAATAAAGGAGCTGTAATTATAAAAATTTGAAACTTTTAGGAGGAATCATGAAAAAAATTATTTTTTTATTAGGACTTACCGTTGCGATTGCGACAAGTTTACAGGAAATTTGCAGGAAAAAAATGCCAGAAAAAAATGTGAGAAAGGTTGCGAATAATCAACCATTTTGAATTGAATGTTGCTCATATTAATGACCATCACTCTCATTTAGAGCAAGAGAGAATGACATTGAAAAATTGATGGGAAAGATGTAACTTTGGATATCGGAGGATTGCCAAGAGTTGGACAAGAAATCAAAGATTTTTAGAAAAAAATAATAAAAAAATACTTTAATTCTTCATGCAGGAGATGCAGTAACAGGGACATTGTATTATACTTTGTTTAAAGGAATTGCAGATGCAGAATTGATGAATGTTATTAATTTTGATGCGTTTACATTAGGAAATCATGAATTTGACGATGGAAACGAAGTATTGGCAAAAATTCTTATCAGCATTGAAAATACCAGTAATTTCATCTAACGTTGTTCCAGATAAAGGAAGTATTTTTAGAAGGAAAATGGAAACCTTACATCATTAAAAAAATGTTGGTGGAGAAAAAAATTGGTATTATTGGAATGGAAGTTGTGAAGAAAACAGTTGAATCTTCTAGTCCAGGAAAAGATATTAAATTTATTGATGAAATAGAAAGTCTGCTAAAAAAATATGTAAAAAGAATTGCAAGATCAAGGAATTAATAAAAATTATCTTGTTATCACATGCAGGATATGAAAAAAATGTTGAAATTGCACAAAAAGTTTCGAGAATTGACTTGATTGTGTCGGGAGACACTCACTACTTATTAGGAAAAAGAATTTGAAAAATATGGATTGAAAAATAGGTGGAGATCAATATCCTAAAAAAATAACTTCACCTTCAGGAGAACCTGTTTATGTGGCTGAAGCTTGGAACTATTCATATTTAATCGGAGAATTGAAAGCTAAATTCGATAAAAAGGTGTAATTACAGAATTAGTTGCATCACCAAAATTGTTACTTGGAGACGATTTGTTTGAAGTGAAAAATTCTGAAGGTAAAAAAAGTTCAAGCAAGTAAAGAGGAAAAAGCGACAATTTTAGCGACGATTAAAAAAAGATAAAAACTTAAAAATTATTAAAAACAGATGAAACTTTACAAAAAAATTATTAGATAGATACCAAAAAAAGAAAAAAACAGAATTAGGTAAAAAAATCAGTTGGTAAAATAAAAAGAAATGATTCCTGGTGGTTCTGAAAAACAGAATTCCAAGTGCAAAAAAATCACGAAGGTTCATTAGCTACAACATTGGTTATGGAAGCAGAATTAGATACATTAAGAAATACAGGAACTGGAAATGTTGATTTTGTTCTTGGAAATGCTGGAAATGTAAGAATTACAATTGAACCAGGTGATTTTACTTATGATGAAGCTTATACATTATTGCCATTTACAACAAACACAGTTTACACATTAGAAGTAACTGGTGCAGAAATGAAACAAATATTAGAAGATGCAATTGATTATGCATTAACAGGTGGATCAACAGGTTCATTCCCTTACGGAGCAGGAATTAGATACGAAGCAACTAAAGATGGAAAATTAGGAACAAGAGTTACAAAAAGTAGAAGTATTTGACTTCAAAAGCAAACAAATGGGTTCCAATTGATGCAAATAAAAAAATATATGTTAGCAACAAACTCATATATTGCAGGTGGAAAAAGATGGATATACAACTCTTGGAAAAAAATCACTTCTGAAAGAGGTGGAACAAACACATATTTAGGAGATGTTAAAATATTTATCGATTACTTGCAAAAAAACATAAAGAATTAGGAAGACCAGCAAGTTCAAATGTTAAATTTAAATATTAATTTTTTTGATGATTTAATTAGATTCCCGACTGAATTTTTAGAAATTTTTGAGATTTGGTTGGGAATTAGTTAACTAGGAGGGAAAAAAATGACTTTAAAGGAAGCACAGTATTTAATAAAACATATTGAATTAGGAACTCTTGAAGAAAAAGAAGATACGAGAACGGCAATCGAGAAGAAAGATAATATCCAAAGACTTGTTTTTGAAATTGATAGAGGAATTTGGTGAATTGGCGGAAAATATTCGTAAAAATGCAAGATATACAGGTGAAAGTATTAAGGGTACGATTGAAGAAGAGGCATTTGATATTTTTTTACTATATAATTGCAATTGCAAATGAATATGATATTGACTTGGAAAAAGTATTTTTTTAATGAAAGATAAGTTGAATCGGGAAAAAAATATAAGAGGGAATTTTTCTTTTGGAAGAAGCAAGGGAAATGTATAAAAAGTGAAGTAAATTTTTGAGAGGAGAAATTTTTAATTTATATGAAAAAAATAAAATAGCGACGTTATTATTGGCCTTGTCAACGATGGGATTTTGCAAAAGGAAGTGAATGTAAAAATATTAGGAACATCAGATGTTCATGGAAGAGTAGTTCCTTGGAGTTATGCGTCTGATACTGAGGATAAATCGAGGGATCTTATGCACAATTATCAACATTGATTAATCAGAGAAGAAAAAGAGAATAAAAAAATGTAATTTTGGTGGAAGTTGGAGATGCGATACAAGATAATTCGATAGATTTTTTTGCATTGACTTTTAGAAGACGCGAAAAAAATCACCCAATTCCAAAAAGTGTTGAATTATATGAAATATGATGTTTTTCGTTCCAGGAAATCATGAATTTAATTTTTGGGATGCCTGTATTAAATGAAATTTTAAATGATATAAAAAGCTAAAAAAATTAGCGGCGAATTTGTATCATAAAAGATGGAAAAAAAGATATTTGCAACCGACTACGATTATTCAAAAAGATGGTGTAAAAATTGGAATTATTGGATTGACAACACCAATGTCGGCTAAATTTGAGGAAGATACTGGAAATCTAAAAAGACTATAAATATGTTTCAATTATTGAAGAAACTAAAAAAACAAGTGAAAAAAACTTGAAGGCTAAAAAGTTGATGCAATTGTAGCTGTGGCGCATATGGGAATTGAAAATGAAAATAATATTCACGAAACAGGGTTGAGAGATTTAGCTAACGCAGTTCCCCGAAATTGATGCGATTGTAGCTGGACATATGCACCAAGATGTTAAGAGTGAAACTATAAATGGTGTGTTGATAACAGAACCTCATAGATACGGAACAGTTTTATCTGAAATAGATTTAAAATTCGATGTAAATGATAAGACTAAAAAAAGTAAAATTATTAGGGAAAAAAACAGCTACTACGACGCCTGTTAAAAAAATTTAGAAGCAGATAAAAAAAGTAGAAGAAATTTATAAACCTTATCATGAAAGATTGCGTGAAATTGCAAAATGAAAAAAATAGGAGAAACAGAAAATGATATGGTTCCTCAAGGGGAAATTCACGGAGTTTCAATATCATTTGCGAAGGATACAGGAATGTCATCATTCATTACAGATGTGGAAAAAAATATTACAGTAAAAGCTGATGTAGTTTCATTTGCATACGATTATGAAAAATGTAAAATTGGATAAAAGGGGACATTAAGAGAAAAGATATCGCCTACAACTATAGATATGCAGGTGGAGATGTTTCAGTTTACGAAATGACTGGAAAACAATTAAAAGACTATATGGAATGGGCGGAGATTACTTTGATACAATTCAAAAAGGTGATACAAACTACAGATATAACGATGTTGAGGAAATCAAAAATATGTAACATTTGATATTTTTTTGGAGGAGTTTTCTTATAAAAATTGATTTAAGAAATCAAAAAGGTAATAAAATTGTTGATTTGAAATTAGCTGATGGAAGAAAAAAATAATGCACGATATGAAATTAAAAAGTAGGAATGAATTCTTACAGATTTGATCAATTAATTAAAAAGGTGGAATTTTTGAAGGACAAAATATACCACTTGTTTGGTCATCGAAAGATGAAATGGGACAAGATAAAGGAAGAATCCAAAGCATGATGATAGATTACATTAAAAAAATGTAAAAGGTGGAAAAAAATTGATGGAAAATCACATGACAGATGGGAAATTATAGGATTATAATTTAGAAAGGAAAAAAATATCGATGAAAAAAATTAATTTTAGCAATATTTTTTTAACAAAAGATAGCAAGAAGTCTCCGACTTCTATAAGTGGGAGATGAATTGCTTTTTTTGTAAAAAAATTGAAAAAAAGGATATACCTATGATACAATTTTTGTATAAAATATCGAAGAGAAATAATTAAAAATAATATTCAAAAATCAAAAGGAGGTGTAATTTTTATGAAATATAATTTAGCATTCAAATACAGAATTTATCCAAATAAGGAACAGAAATTATTGGTAAACAAGACTTTTTGGATGTGTTCGTTTTGTTTACAATACGATTTTGTACACTGCGAATAAATTTTATGAAGAAACTGGGAAAAATAAAATAATTACACCTGCTAGTTTGAAAAGTGAAAATCAATTTTTTTGAAAGAAGTAGACAGTTTGGCACTTTCAAATGCTCAATTGAATGTAAAACGATCGTTTACGAATTTTTTTCAGAAGAGAGCGAAATTTCCAAAGTTCAAATCTAAAAAGAAAAGTGTTAAAAAGTTACACGACAAATTGTGTGAATAATTCAATACGAATTGAGGAAAACAAATATTTGGTTTTGCCGAAATTGAAAAAAGTAAAATTGAAATATCATAGAGAAATACCAAAGGATTATAGAATAAAGTCGGTAACATTGACAAACAGTAATGGAAATTACTATGTTTCTGTTTTGACGGAATTTGAAAAAGAAATTCAAAAATGCCAAGTAGCAATAAAATAATTGGACTTGATTTTTTTCAATGTCTGAATTATTTGTCAGCTCTGAAAACCAAAGAGCTGATTATCCAAGATATTTTTAGGATGTTGGAAGAAGAATTGAAAAAAATTACAGAAATCATTATCGAGAAAAGTGAAGTTTTCTAAAAAAATTGGTATAAAGCAAAAAAATGAAAAATATCAAAATTGCATGAGTATATCAAGAATTGTCGAAGAGATTTTTTTGCATAAATTATCTAAAAAAATTGTCTGAAACATATAATGCTGTGGTTGTTGAGGATTTGAATATGAAAAGGGATGAGCCAGGCATTAAATTTTTGGAAAAAGTGTAGGAGATAATGGATGGGGAATGTTTTTTTGAGGATGGTTTTTAGGAAAGCAATTTTTTTGAAGATAGATAAGTGGTTTCCATCGTCGAAAAACTTGTAGTAAATGTGGAAATATCAAAAAGGAACTGAAATTATCAGAAAGAAGTTATAAATGTGAGTGTTGTGGAATTGAAATTGATAGAGATTACAATGCGAGCATTGAATATAAAAAAACATTGGAAAAAGCAATGTTGAAATATTAAAAAAATAAAAGAAGACACAGGGTAGGGAACTACCCGAAGAGCTTAGTAAATATATTTGGCTAACAAAAAGCAGATACTTCCCAAGAAGCTTCCGCTTCTAAAAGCGGGAGTAGTTCACTGAAAAATATCAGAGGATACAATTTCGATATGTTTTCTGGTGTAAAAATACAAAGTTGATGTAACAAAACCAGCAGGACATAGAATCGTTAATCCAACAATCAATGGAAAACCAATCGATCCAAAAAGCAACTTACAAATTGGCAGTGAACAATTACAGATTTGGAACATTATCAACATTGAAATTAGTTACAGATGCTGATAAATATTATGATTCTTACAATGAGTTGCAAGATGGTGGAAGAATGAGAGATTTGATTATAAAAATATATTTCAGAAGAAAAAAAGGTGGAAAAAGTAACGCTCGAATTGGAACATAACTGGGAAATCATAAATTATAATTTCAAAAAAATCCGTTATTAAAAAAATTATCTGAAAAATTAAAAAGACGGAAGTATAAAAATACCTACTTCTAAAGATGGAAGAACATTGAATGTAAAAATCTATTAAAGAAAGTGAAGTAAAATAAATATTAATTAAAAAAATTATTTTTTGAATATACAGGATTAAAAAAATTGAACTAAAAAAAGGCAATTATCATTTTAAGTATTATAAATATTTATAGAATTATATATATAATATATTTGAATTTTTTTCCGTGAAAAGGTAAAATTTAAGGATAAAAAGATAGAAAACGGAAGAAAGGAGAAGGGTATTTATAATTAAAATAAATTCAAAAAAATAAATGTTATATTTTTTTGAAAGTTTTGATGATCAAATAGATTTAGAGTAGATGAATTCAGAAAAATATGTAAATTTATAGTGAAAAATTTTTTTATTATGAAAATGCCCGAGAAGTTACGTTATGAAAAAGTTAGGATTAACAACAAGAATAATGGTCGGATTAGCATTAGGTATCTTGTTTGGACTGATTTTTGAGTCCTTTTTCAAAAAAACTCCATTTGTAAAAGATGTAGTAATTGATTCAGTTCTTGCATTTTTTTGAGGAGCATTCATTAACTTAATGAAAGTTATGATAGTGCCATTAGTTTCAGTTTCATTAGCAATGGGAGCGACATCGATAGGAGATATTAAAAAAACTTAGAAGAATTGGAACAAAAAGTTTTTAGGATTTTTATTTTTGCTACGACAGCAATTGCAGTTGCGATAGGATTATTTGTAGCTAAGATAACAGGCGTTGGTAAAGGAATGAAGATGGGTGAATTACCTGTTGGTGAATTTAAAGTGGCAGAACAAGATAAACTAATAAATGTATTGCTTGATATGGTTCCAAAAAAATATTGTAAATGCAATGTCTGAAGAAAAAAATGTTAGCAATTATAATTTTCTTCTTATTGTTAGGAGTAGCAATTACAGCTTTGGGAGATAAAGTAAAAAAATATAAAAGTTATTTTTAGAGGAAGCAAATGAATTAGTATTGAAAATGGTTGAATTGATAATGGAAGTTGCACCAATCGGTGTATTTGCATTAATTTCAAAAGTTGTTGCGTCAACAGGAGTAGACGTATTGCTAAAATTAGTAGGATTTGTTGTAGTAACATTGATAGCATTTGTAATTCATACAGGAGTTTATCAAATAATGCTTGTAAGTATGGCAAAAAAATGAGCCCTATAAAATTTTTTTCAAAAAAAATTCTTAAAAGTTATTTCGGTAGCATTTTTCAACATCGAGCAGTAATGCAACAATACCAGTAAATATCGAAACATTATCAGAAAAATTTTTGGTGTTTCAGAAGAAATAAGTTCTTTCACAATACCATTAGGAGCGACAGTAAATATGGATGGAACTGCGATAATGCAAGGAGTTGCAGCAGTATTTATAGCTAACCTTTATAATATTCATTTAGGACCAACACAGTATCTAGGAATCATTTTGACAGCAGTATTGGCTTCAGTAGGAACAGCAGGAGTGCCAGGAGCAGGAATGTTGATGTTATCGTTAGTATTGAAACAAGCAGGATTGCCATTAGAAGGAATTGGAGTGGTAATCGGTGTTGATAGAATAATCGATATGTTTAGAACAGTTGTAAATATTACAGGAGATGCTGTTTGTACGCTTGTCGTTGCAAAAAGTGAAAACGAAATTACGGATATGGAAAAAAATATAATAGTTAAAAATAGAAACTATTCTGTTATCCAAAAAAAGTAAATTAGTAATGTAAAAATTTCTTATGTAAAAAAAAGTAAAAAGTATAATTTAAAATATTAAGAATCGTTCATTTATATAAGTGAGCGATTTTTGTAATTTTGTATTCTATCTAATAAATTACAAATTTAAAAAAATATGGATTTTTAGAGTAAAAATATCCTTAAAATAGAGTAGCGAATGTAAATTAAATTATGAAATTTTTAGAATAGAAAGAAGGAGTTTAAGATGAGAAAAAAATAAAAATTTTATTAGCGATATCAGCACTTACTTTGGGAATTTCTGCATTAGGATTTGCAGCACAAACAAATGATGCGTCAAAAACAACGCCAACAAAGACTACAACATCAAAAACAACCCCTAAACCAACATCAAAACCTAAAACTACACCAGCACCAAAAAAGGCAACAACAAATACTCCCAAAACAACTACTACAAAAACCGAAAACAAACTCAAAAGTTGTGACTAATTTTAATTGTAATGGTCAAACAATTAAAGTTGAATATGATGGAGAAATAGCAAAATTAACAAATAAAGATGGGGTTTATACTTTAAAAGTGGCAAAAGCTGCGAGTGGAGCACTTTATACAAATTCAAAAGGATTATCGATTCATTCGAGTGGAAAAGATGCTATTTACACAGTTGGAGGAAAAGATATATCGTGTGATATAATAAAAGCTGGAACTCCTACAAAATCTGCAACAACACCAGCAAAACCTGTAACAAAAAGTAGTAGAATACAATCTTAAGGGTAAAATAAAAGTAGAATTTATAGGTCAAAAATACTGCGAAAGTGACTGATTTTTTTCTGGAAAAAAACTTATACATTAAAAAAAGAGCAAAAAGCGACAAGTGGTGAATATTTTTGAAAATGAAAATGGTGTATCGTTACATATAAAAAGCTGATGAAGGAGTTTTTCACTGTTAAAGGGAGTTGACTATTCTTTTTGGAAAAATAAATTTTATGAAAAAAATTAAGAAGAGATAACTATAAAATAAAAAAATTCGATAAATTAGAAAGTGATTTCAGATTTACCGAATTTTTTTAAATATCCACATGTAATAATCTTCTGTATCTTTTGTAATGATACGAGCAGGAATACCTACTGCAACAGCATTATTTGGAACATCTTTCAAAACAACAGAATTAGCACCAATTTTTGCATTATTTCCAATAGTAATATTTCCTAAAATTTTTGCTCCAGTTCCAACTGAAACATTATTTCCAATAGTTGGGTGTCGTTTTTTTGTTTTTTTCCTGTAATTCCAGCAATTCCTCCTAATGTTACACCATGATAAATAGTGCAATCATTTCCAATAACAGCAGTTTCTCCAATTACAATTCCCATTCCGTGATCAAAAAGATTTCGTTTTCCAATTGTCGCACCAGGATGAATCTCGATACCAGTAAAAAAATCTAGAAATTTGCGAGATTAACCGTGCTAAAAAGAAAAAAATCTCTTTTTGTATAAATAATGTCTGACTCTATGATTTATAACAGCGTGTAAAGAAGGATAAAGTAATGCTTCAAATTTATTTTTTTACGGCAGGATCTTTTGCCAAAAATATTATCCATTTCAAGTTTAATTATTTTTAAAAATATTAATTCCTCCTTTATATTTTTTTGAAAAAAATAAATTATCATTCTAAAATTTATTTTTTTGTTCTAGAATTTTAATTAATAAAAAAATATTATTAGTTAAAAAAATGGTCGCCTATAAACAAAGACAGCCAGTATTTAAAAATTTTTGAATTATTTATAAGCTTCAACAGAAAGATATTTTTTTCTCCACCATCTGGTGCTATTGCAAGAACTTTTTTTACCTTTTCCAAGTTTTTTTAGCTACTTGGAAAGCGGCAGAATTGCGACTCTCGAAGAGATACCAACGAAAAGTCCAGCTTCTTTACCAGCTTCAACTCCATATTTAATAGCATCTTCATTAGAAATTTGAATAATTTCATCTACATATTTAGGATCGTAGTTTTTTTGGAACAAATCCAGCTCCGATTCCTTGAATAACGTGTTTTCCAGGTTTTCCACCAGATAATACGTTTGAATTAGTTGGCTCAACAGCGATTAATTTTGTGTTTGGACTTTCTTCTCTTAATCTTTTTTTCCAACTCCTGTTAATGTTCCAGCAGTTCCAATTCCAGATATGAAAGCATCCAAAGAAGTACCAAAATCAGCGATAATTTCTTTTTCCTGTTGTTTCATAGTGTTTTTTTCTGGGTTAGCAGGATTTTTCAAATTGTTGAGGTAAGAAATAACCTGGGTTTGCGGCAACTATTTCTTCAGCTTTGGCAATGGCACCTTTCATTCCAGTTGCAGCGTCAGTTAATACTAATTCAGCACCATATGCTTGTAAATATTTTCTTCTTTCAACACTCATCGATTCGGGCATTACAATAATAACTTTGTATCCTTTTGCTTTTCCAATTAATGATAAAGCGATACCAGTATTTCGAAGTTGGTTCAACGATTGTTCCCCCTGGTTTTTAAAAAGCCCTTCTTTTTTCAGCGACTTCAATCATTCCTAAAGCGACACGATCCTTAACACTTCCCCTAAATTAAATTTTTTTCCAATTTTACATAAACGTCAGCGATATTTTTCATCTTGACCTTTCAAATTTAATTTCACAACCGGTGTATTTCCGATAAGTTCTAAAAATATTTTTCGTAAATCATAAGTTACCCCCTGTATTTAGTTTTTAATTTATTTGTACATGAAAATTATAGCATAAATTTAAAAATCAATAGTTTTTAGTTATATAAATATCTAATAGAGATATAAATAAGATATATTATTATCGATTTAATAATTACAATTTCATATCGTCAATACTTTCTAAAAAAACTCTCTAATTTTAGGAATTACAGAAGCAATAGTTCCTTGCTCAAATGGATTTTTTTCAAGTTGGCGACTTTTCATTAATTCAAAGAAAGGTTTGCTACCTCCTAATTTACAAAGTGCCAAATATTCGTCCCATGCTTTTTCACGATTTTTCTTGAGATTTTATCCAAAATTGGAATGCACAAACTTGAGCTAGTGTGTAATCAATGTAGTAAAAAAAGGCGAATTAAAAAAATATGCCCTTGTCTAAACCAGAAAATTCCTTCTTTCAAGTCATCAACTTCTCCATAATCTCTAGTTGGCAAATATTTTTTTCTCAATTTCAAGCCATTTTGCTCTACGGTCGTCGGGGCGTTGCATTTGGATTTTCATAAACCCAATGTTGGAATTCATCGACAGTAACTCCGTATGGAATGAATAATAAAAGCTTCTGACAAATGGATAAATTTATATTTCTCAGCATCATTTTTCAAAGAAAAGATCCATCCATGGCCAAGTTAAAAATTCCATACTCATTGAATGAATTTCACATGCTTCATAAGTAGGCCACAAATATTCGAGAATTTCATATCCACGACTTTGGTAAACTTGGAACGCATGTCCAGCTTCGTGTGTTAAAACATCCACATCGTGAGAAGTCCCATTAAAATTAGCAAAAATGTAAGGCGATTTATATTCGGGAATGTAAGTACAATAACCACCACTCATTTTACCTTTTTTAGACAATAAGTCCAAAAGATTTTTTTCTGTCATAAATGAGAAAAAAAATTCAGCAGTTTCTTTTGAAAGTTCATTATACATAGTTTTTTTCCATGATTCAAAATCCATTCAGGGATCTCCATGTGGATCAGCATTCCCAGAATTAAATTTAATTGGCTCATCATAAAATTTCAATTTATCTAGACCAAGTCTTTTTGCTTGTCTTTGTCTAAGTTCTGTATGAAGAGGAACAATATTTTTCTAAAACTTGTTTTTCTGTATGAAGCTACCATTTCAGAATCATATTCAAGTCTAGAAAGTCGTGCATATCCCAATTCAACATAATTTTTTTGTATCCTAATTTTTTTGTGCAATTGTAGTTCTAACTTTTACAAGACCATCATAAATTTTTATCAAACTCATCTTTATTCTCTTTAAAGAAATGAGCTACTTTTTTTACTCGCCTCAATTCTAACATTTCTATCTTTTGATTGTGTGTAAGGAACCATTTCAGAAAGATTTTTTTCCTCTCCATCAAATTGAATTTTTTTGCACTTGCAATTAATTTGCTATATTTACTAGAAAGTCTATTTTTCCTCTTGCAAATCGGGAATAATTTCTTCATTAAAAGTTTTTCAATGTATTTTTCAGCTAAATCAAATAAAAAAATTTTTCCATATTTTTTTCTCAAGATCAGCTCTAAATTTTTGAATTTACTAATGCTTTGTAGAATTCAGAAATAAATCCAAATAAAATAGGTGAAATTTCATCCACATATTCATTTTCTTTATCGTAAAAATTCATCAGTCGTGTCAATACTATGTCTAATTGATACTAATGTTTCCATTGTGTCAATGTGATTTCTCAACTTAATAATTTCATCCATATATTTTTGTTTGTTCTTCAAGGTTTTTCTGCATCAGAAAAAGCTCTTAATTAAATTTGAAAATTTTTTTCTTTTGTTTCATCAATGTTAATTTTTTTCATATTTATAGTCATTAAATTTCATATTATTTTTGATTCTTAAAAAAAGAATCGCTCCTTTCTTTTTGATAGTTTGATTATATCCTATTTAAGAAAAAGATTACAATTTTTTTAGAATTCTTTTTATTTGTTATCAAAAAGAGTAGGAAAGTTGATTTTTTTATTGAATATTTTTTTGTTACTCATTCCAAAAAAATAATATGAAATTTTATAAATTTACGGTATGTGAAAATAAAAATTCCAAATAGAAAATAAAGAGAAAAATGTTAGAATAATCAAAAGGAAAAATTAAAAAAATTTGGAGGAAGATATGAAAAAAAGTATTGACTTTATCAGTATTGGCAATGATGATGATGACATTTTCTGTTGCAAATGCGAAAAACTACTAGAAGAAACAGAGTTACAAAAACAGTTGCTAAAAAAAGTAACACCGAAAAAGGTTGCACCAAAAAAAGTAGTTCAAAAACCAGCATCAAAACCAGCAAAAAGTAGCAACACCTGCATCATCAACTTGTGGAGTTCCAGCTCCCAAAGCAGAAGTAAAACCTGGAATTTGTAAATTACCAAAATAAAAAGAATTGGAAGTAATTAGTTATTGTATCAATCAAAAATATAATGAAAATAAGTAAAAATATCAATTGATTAAGAGTAGAAGAGAAATCGTTTGATTTCTCTTTTTGGTTTGTGAAGAATTCTTTTTTTAGTTATTTAAAAAAATATTGAAGATTTTTAGTTGTAGGATTTTTTTAAATTAAGAAAAAAAGTTGGAAATTATATTTAGAAAACCAAATTATTCTGTGAGCAAATGAAAAAAAATAATTTACAAATTTTTTAAAAAGTATGTAATAATTATAAATGAGTTTTTACTCAATTTAGTGAAAAAAATAATTTTATTAAAGGAGAGAGATTATGCACGAGGACACATTAGCGAGTATTTTCGGGAGCGACGAAAAAGAAAAATTGAGTTGCTACGTGAAAGTAAATTAAAATATTTAATGTCAGCAGGATTGGCTGGACTGTTTATAGGATTTGGAATTATGCTTATTTTTTTGTAATAGCAGGTCTTATGGCAGGGAATCCAGCTAGTAAAAATAGTGATGGGAGTTGCATTTCCTCGACGATTGAGTTTGGTAATAGCTTTAGGAACAGAGTTATTTACAGGGAATAACATGGTTGGAATGGCAGGATTTTTTTGAATAAAGCAATAACTGGAAAAGATTTAATTGAAATGTGGGTAAGTTCGTATATTGGGAATTTAATTGGTTCAATTATTGGTGGAGCTTTGTTCTTTTTATTCGGGAGTTGCCTCTCAACCAATAGCAGGCAGAATTGTAAAAAGGAAGTGTTGGTAAAATTACAGCACCAGCTGGACAGTTGTTTTTTTAGAGGGATTTTGTGTAATTTCCTTGTATGTTTAGCAGTACTTGCTGGAATAAAAATTAAAAGAAGAAACTGCAAAAATTAATTATGGTTTTCTGGTGTTTATTTGTGTTTATTACAGCGGGATTTGAGCATAGCGTGGCTAATATGACACTTTTTAACAATTGGAGCTTTAATTGATGGAACAAAAAGTTACTTTATCGGGATTTGCGTATAACTTGTTGTTTGTAACATTAGGAAATATTGTAGGTGGATCATTTATTGGATTTGCTTATTACGTTATTGGAAAAAAAGAAAAAAAATAGAAAAAAACAAGAAAAAAATGAGATTAACCAATTTAGGCTAATCTCATTTTTGGATGGAAAAATAATTAGTAAAATTAAAAACAATTGAAATTACAACAATGTTTACGATAAATGGTAAAAAGCTGTTAATTGATAAAATGTAGCCCTCGATAAAAAGTGATCCGACAGCATTTCCTAAAAAGCTCACAGCTGAAGCAACACCTAAGATTTTACCTTGCTCGTATTTGTAATTTTTTTGCAATAATTGTATTTCCAAGTGATTTTACGATTTCGTAAGTCATTGTGTACAAAAGCCATTAAAATGTATGATGGGAGCGTTAAATTTAATCCGTGCGAATTTAATCTGAATAAAATGATTCCCATTAGTATGATTCCGATAAAAAAAGTAATGCTTTGTAAAGTATAAGTTCTTTGTATTTTTTTAATAAAAAAACTTAATAAAACGCTTGTTCCGAAAAAAAGGCAGTAAGCGATGAAAAACATTACAAATGTTCCGATTGTGTTTGAAGAAACTTTTACGTAAAACTTTAAAAAAAGTAGTTTATAGAGCTTCCAAAAGTGTAAATTCCAATTCCTGTTAGAAAAAAATGATGAAGCAGAAAAAAATTTAGAAAAAGGGTCTAATTCCTTGATATAAGTAAATGTTGAAAAAAAGGGTTTAGATTTTTTTCTCGTTTGTTTTTCCAGCTGAATTTTCTTCAAATTTGTCGCTTTTTAATTTCTTTCATTATAATAAAGATTAGTAAAAAAATGCGATAATTCCACAAATGAATTGTAATCCAAATGAATATCGTGGGTCAATTAATGCGACTAATCCTCCAACTTTTTGACCGATTGCACCACCGATAATAGCGGCAGAACTTACTTTTGCAATGTTTTTAGCTTTTTCTTCTTTTGAAGAAATTTGGCTAACGTATCCGAATGCGACTGCATAAGTTCCTCCAGAAGCGAATCCGATATAATTCGTGCTAAATAAATAAATGATAAATACGGTGAGAAACCAAAAGATTAACTGTGCTGAACCATAAATTAATGGCATAAATTTAAAGATTTTTTTCATTCCAACGTGATCGGCTAAAGATCCCAAATATGGCGATGAAATGAACATCGAGCAACTCATAAGAGCTAATAAAACTCCAGAAATACTCTTTTTCCAGTTTCTAAGTTCGATTAATGCTGGCGTGGCTGGATGCCCAAGATTGTATAAAAAAATACACAAAAAAACATTAAAAAAATATCATTCTATTTATATTATTTTTGAAAAAAAGAATGAAAAATTAACTTTTTTTGTTGATGTCATAAATTTTTTTCCTCCTAAAATAATTTTTTTCTTTTTTTGTCTGTCACAAAAAAAGTAAAAAGACATCGTTAATTTTTTTAAATAAAAATTTCTGAAACTGCAAATAATACAGCTTTTTCCACTCAATGAAACTCGATTTTTCTCTATCTAATTTGCAATAAAGAATTCCTGTCCGTTTGGAAGCTTGAAATGCGATGATTTCGTTTTTTTCCCAATTTATCTGACCAAAGTGGTACAAGATGACAATGTCCAGAGCCACAAACAGGATCTTCGGCAACATCCAATTTTTGGTGCAAAAGAACGAGAAACACAATCAAATTCTGAGTTTTTCATCAGCTTTAGCCGTAATGTGTAAAAAGAAGTCCGTCAAGCAATTTAATTTTTTTCCAAATTTGGCTCGAATTTTTTTCCACAAGTTCCGAATTTTTCCAAAACACAAACTAAATCCCTGTCAATAAAGACTTCTAGCGGTTTAACTCCAATCGCATCAATTATTTCTTCCGTAATTTCAACAGATTTTTAAGTCGTAAGAAGGGAAATTCAATTCAAATAATTCTCCTTTTTTTATGAACAATTAAATCGCCACTCAACGTGTCAAACACGATTTTATCAATATTTTTTTCATAAAAAAATTAGTTATTACAAAAGCTGTCGCCAAAGTAGCATGTCCACAAAGGTCGATTTCTCCACCAGGAGTGAACCAACGCAATCTATATTTCTCATTTTCCTTCACAGCAAAAAGCCGTTTCCGACAAATTATTCTCCCTCGTAATCGAAAGCATTAAGTCGTCATCTATCCAAGAATCCATAATACACACAGCAAACAGGATTCCCTTTGAAAAACAGTATCTGTAAAGGCATCTACAACATATTGTTTCATATTTTTTTCCTTTCTGTTTTTTTGAAATAAAATTTAAAAAAATTAGTTTTGAATACTTCAGAATATTGTATAGTAAAATGGGGAAAAAAATTCAAGGTTTAAATGAATTTTCGCTTACAATGTTATAAATCACAATTGAGGAATTGCAATGGGAGGAAACAGGGATATTATAAAGAAGCCTTGAAAAACAAGTGAAAAAAATTTTTTTAGAATTTATTAAATAGACTTGAATTTTTGAGAAAATTAAATATTTAAATTTAGGAATTAATATGAATAGAAAACTCCACTCTAAAATGAATGGAGTTTTTTTAAATTACAATAATTTTTTTATAAAGTTCTTTTTATTTCTTCCAAGTTTGTATCTCGTGGATTTCCGCCAGTGCAGACATCATTTAAAAGCTGATTCAGCGATAAAATCCAAATCTTTTTATATCCATTATTCCCTTTAAATTTTTCGAGAATATTTACGTCGTGTGCCAATTGTCTTACAGCATCTACTCTCGCTTTTCTATATTCTTCGGGAGCCATTCTTCTAGTGTGTTTTATTCCAAAAGCCTTTGCTATTTCTCTAAATTTTTTTCCCCTGTATATTCAGCATTGTATTCCATTACAGTTGGTAAAATTATAGCGTTTGCAACACCGTGCGGAGTTCCGTAAAATGCTCCTAGAGGATGAGCCATTGAGTGTACGATTCCAAGTCCTACATTTGAGAATCCCATTCCTGCTAGATATGAGGCAAGAGCCATTTTTTCTTTAGCTTCTTCATCATTTTTCCACAGCTTTTTCTCAAATATTTTTGCTATTAATTCAATTGCTTTTAAATGAAACATGTCTGTCATTTCCCAAGTAGCTTTTGTTGTAAATCCTTCGATTGCGTGAGTTAGTGCATCAAGTCCAGTTGCAGCTGTCAATTCTTTTGGCATTGTCATCATCATTCCTGGGTCAACTATCGCAACTATTGGCATATCGTGTGGGTCAACGCAGACAAATTTTTCTATTTTTCAACATCAGTTATAACATAATTTATTGTAACTTCGGCAGCTGTTCCAGCTGTAGTTGCAACTGCAATAATTGGAACGCATTTATTTTTTTGTATTTGCAACTCCTTCAAGACTTCGTACATCAGAAAATTCGGATTATTTATAATAATTGCCACAGCTTTGGCACAATCCATAGCAGAACCTCCACCAATTGCAATAATATAATCTGCACCACTTTCTTTAAATTTTTTCAACTCCAGCTTTTACATTTTCAATCGTAGGATTTTTGTTGAACATCAGAAAATATTAAATATTCCAAATTAGCTTTATCAAGTACATCAGTAATTTTTTTAGTTGCTCCAGCCTTAATTAATCCAGGATCTGTACAAATGAAAGCCTTTTTTTGAATTTATTTTTTTCCACTTCACCTGGAATAGATTCAATTGCTCCAAATCCATGATAAGATACTTCATTTAAAATGATACGGTTTACCATAACAAGTCACTTCCTTTTTATTATTTATTATAGAAATATTAATTATTTTTCTCTTTCTGATATAATTGTATCTCGAAAATTGTTGTTGTCAAGATAAAAAGAACGTTGCATTTGATATCGTAGTTATAAAATTTTTAAAAAAATAAATTTTTTTATTCTAAAGGGACAAAAAGATGTCTCATATAAAAAAAGTATAATTAAATAACAAAAAAATAAAGTAGAGGAGATGGGGAAAAATGAGTAATGTAAAATTAGTTAAAAAAATGATGCTTTTTTTATAACGCTGAGTTTGATATTGATATTTTTTTGTACTGGATGATAAAAATGGTTAAATGTTGAGACTACAAATAATAGCAGTAAAATGGCTTTTAAAAAAAATATGGCAAAAAAATTTATTGAGGAAATTTTAGGAGAAAAAAATTAGATACAGAAGATATTGAGATACATTTTTTTCAAATAAAAAAATTATTATTCTGAAAAATGGAAGTTTTATTGATAGAATTTTTAGGTGATTGTCCGATTTTTGTTAATTTTAAATAGGAATCAAAATGGAAACAGAAAAATATATATATTTTAGAGATTTTTAGTTATTATGAGTATTCAAAAAGATTTTTAATGAATACAATGGGAAATTAATTAAATTATTAAAAATATGAGAATTTAAAAAGAAAACGAAGAGAATAATGTAAAAATTGTTCATTTTTCATCTGATTTAATTTCTAGGTATGAAAAAGGAAGAAGTAGAAGAAATAAGTATTTTTTATACGATAAAGAAAAAAATTTTTTTAACTTTATTTGAAAATTCAAAAAAATATATAGATGACAGTATTTTTTTGACAGTTATTACAATCAAATTAATCAGGAAAAATAAGAAAAAAATTTTTGGTGTAAAGTATTAACGAAAAATTTATCTTTATATTTAGTTTTAGAAAGTTATATAAATAAAAAAATTTGAAGATTATGATGTATATCGTTGTTTTTGATTATATAAAATGGTTGAAACATGAATTTTTTTATAGAATGTTTTTGTGTAAATTTAATTGCAGAAGATAAAAACAAATAATTATTTTTTTGTTAAAATGGTTTAATAATAAAATCGAAGAAAAGACAATAAAATTAATTCAGAAAGAATTAAAAAGATATATTTCCTAATTTTTAAGGAAGTTAATTATGAAGATATTGATTGTGAAAATAATGAAATTCCATTAATGTGTTTTACAGTAAATCTAGATAGTTCATTAAAAGATATAAAAAAATGGTTGGTAAAATAACGGAAAAAAATTGAGAAATTTAATAAAATGAAAAATTGTAGAGACATAAGAGAGGAATATGTAGAATATTTTTGAAGAAAAGAAATTAAAGAAAAGATTTCGAAGTAATAGAAAAAAATTAGGAAAAAAAGTTTTAAATTTTTGAAAAAGTGATAAATCAAGGTATAATTAAAACGTTGAGAAGAATTTTTTTAGAAAGGCTTAATCTTAATCATGAAAAAAATGAAAATTCTGAGGAAAAAAATCGATTAGAATATTAAAAAAATAATGAAAAGGTTGAATCAAAAAGAGATAGTGAATAGAAGTGATTTAGCTAATGAATTTAAAGTTGATAAAAACGATACAACGAGATATAGCTACTTTGAGGAATTATTTTTTTGAAGAAGGTGAATCGGATATAAAGTATTCTAGTTCAAAAAAGGTTATTATCTTGAAAAGAATGACAAGATAGCTTTTTACAAACGAAGAACTTTTGGCTATAAGTAAAATTATCCTTGAAAGTCGGGCTTTTTAATAAAGAGGAGACTGAAAAAAATTAATAACGAAAACTAGTTAATAATTCTTCAATAAAACGATAGAGATAATAAAAAAACTTGATAAATAGTGAAAAAGGTGAATTACATTCCTTTGCAACATGGACAAAAAAACTACTCGAAAGCATTTGGAAATTAGCACAATGTATAAAAAAATCAAGAATGGGTGCATTTAAATTATACAAAAAAAGATAAACAATACAAGGAATACAGAATAAAAGCCACTGTCAATAATGTTTTCTGAATATTATTTTTTTATTTAATTGGATATATTGAAAAATAAAGAAGAATATCCTGCAATTTTTTAGAATTGATAGAATGAAAAAAAGATAGAAAAATACAGGAAAGAAGTTTAAAATCCTAAATTATTCTGACAAATTTAAAGACGGTGAATTTAGAAAAATATATACATTTTATGCATTCTGGACCTCTTACAAGAATAGAATTTAAATACAGAGGCTATATCGAGTATGTGCTTGATAAATTTCCAACTGCAGAAATATTGGATGAAAAAAATAGTTAAAGAAAATAATCGGGAAACTACAGTTTATACTGTAAAAAAATCGAAGTTTATGGAAGTTTTTGGAGCGGAAATGTGGCTACGAAGTCGTGGGAGATTACGTTATTGAATACAAAATTTTTAAAAATAAATTTCTATAAAAAGGAGAAAAATTTATGGAAAAAAATACCAAAAAAATAAAAAAATTATAAGTTTAGGAGAAACAGCTCTAAGCACTATTGAGAAAGAAATAATTACACATGAAAAATATAAGCATTATTACAATTAAAAAAATGACTGCAAAGATTTAAAAAAATAAATTTTCAAGATACAGATGTAATTTTGATAATTTTTAAATACATATTTTGAAAATGATAAAAATTTTTGCCTTAGAAATAATCAGAAACACTGAAAAAAACGACATTTTTACTGGCATTTACGATATTGAAAATGGCTATACTGACCTATTTGATTCAAAAAAACAGACTTTATCATAAAATGCAAATCTTCAGAAGATTTTAAAAAAATGGAATCAACGGAATAACAAAAAAACTTTTAACAGCAAAAAGGAATGGTTACTCTTGATTTAGCGGACTTAAAAACTGTATTTCAAAAAAACCTCAAAATCTTTCGTAATTTTTTTGAAAAAAAGGAAATTTAGAAACTTTTGATGATTTCTTGCAAAACCTAAAAACTAAAAGCTGGAAACTTTTGATAAAAAAATAAAACTTATAAAATATTTTTGAATATAACAGCAGGAAAAAAATATTGAATTGACTCAGATAAAAGATATTACTAAAATAATGACTAATATTCTTAATGAGCGGGCATTTCTTTGGGGACTGCAAATATATCCAGAAAATGAAAATTTCATAAATATTATTGCTTACATTGTGGAAGATTCAGTTAAATAAATAAATTAATTAATATTATAGAAAGAAGGGATTTAGAATGGGAAATACACAAGAAAGAGAAAAAGCATTACTGGGGATACAGAATTGATGTAAAAAAATCCAGATTTCTTTTTTTAAGGAATTACAGCAAGGACGTTTACGACAAGGCTGGGGGGTATGCTGAAAAACCAAAAATTGCCCCGATACAAAAAGACAGTGATGCCAGAAAAAAATTTGAGTATGTACGAAAAAGTAAAAAAAGGAGATATTTTATTAATACCCAGATTACCAGATTGGGGTAGTGTTGCTATAGCTGAAGCAGTTGAAGACTGGAATGATAAAGAAAAAGGATACAGATTTGAAATTGATGATGAAAAAGAAAGATTTTTGGACATATTTTTTTCCTGCAAAAATATATTGGATGTTTTAACAGACACGGAAAAAGATGTTTCCGGAAATATACAAAAGTACGTTAAAAAGCAAGAAATAGATTTTTGGAATATCAGTCGTCTTTCAGAAGATGTTGAAAAAAATTATGGGAAATTTAGAAGGAAATAGGGAATCAACAAGTGTTATTGAAAATATAAAAAAATATAGTATCAGAACAAGTAAAATCTCATTTTTGATTTAAAAAGAATGTTGTGATAAAATTGTTGATGAATACAATCAAAAAAATTTACAGCTTCTCAGTGGGAAGAGGTATTAAAAAGATATTTTAGAAAAAAATCTATCCCGAATATAAGATTGAAAAAAAGGGTGGTAGTAAAGAAGAAGAACATGGAACGGATGTTTTTGGTAAATGTACCTGGAATTTCAGAAAAATTATAACATAGCTATACAAGTAAAAAAATTACAAAGGTGAGATTTCTGACAAAAAAATATTGATATAATTAGAGACCAAGTAAACAAAGCCGAAGAATACGGATGGGAAGATGGAAAACTAATTGATAAAATTTTTGGTTATAACTCCAGCTAAAGAAGAAGAGAATCCAAAAATTAATTGAGAAATGTAAAGAAAAATATAAAAGTTATTTTTTTCAGAAGAACTAAAAAAATTAATTTTTTTCAATCAATTATTGAGAGTATTGATTTAAAAGAAATTTTTGATGAGATGTTACAAGAATAATAATATATACAGATTATTAGAAGATTAAATACTTGAATTTAAGGATTAATATTAATTAGTAGAAGGGGTTAGACTAATTGGTTTTTAGAAGTATGGATTTTTAGGGGATTTAAAATCGGGATGATGGGAGTTATCTCGATTTATTTATTAGTTTACACAAAAATTCTAGACATTCTCTCTACCGCTAATATTTAAAAATCATATTGCTGTATCCCTTTTAAATTACTTATTTTTTTAAATATCTATAAATCTTGTTTTTTTCTTATATTTATTTCCATATTCGTTCATTAAATCAAAAATAGGTTTTAATTCACTACCTTTATTTGTAAGAGAATATTCTACTTTTGGTGGAACGACTGGATATACTTTTTCTTTGCAACTATTCCATCACTTTCGAGTTCTCTTAAGTTTTTCAGTTAAGACTTTTGCACTGATTCCAACTATAGATTTTTGTTAATTCATTATATCTTTTTGTGCCAGTTAATAAATCTCTCAATATTAGTATTTTTCCATTTTATTAGCTATCATTGAAGCAGTATATTCAACTGGGCATTCTGTATATATTTTTCTCATAAAAATCACCTCTTGTATTCATTATACCATTATATGATACTTTAAGTAAGTATAAAAAATGGGCTGTCTCAAAATAGTAAAACTTTAAATAATTCAAAAAAATACAGTTTCCACATTATTTTTTTAAATTTTTTTGAGACAAACCCTATTAATATATATATTAATATATAATGGCATCATTTTTCAGTATATGAAGTTAATGAGTTTTTCTTTTTACTTGAACACATACATAGCTAATACCTTCATCATCTCGTATCGCAAATTGTCTTTTTACCATTAGGGGATATTTTTAATTACATTTCCTTTTTCTATTTTAACAACTTCATCATCAATTGTCAGAGTACCTTTCCCTTCTGTAATTATGTATATTTCCTCATTTTTCTTTATGCGAATGAACAAATGGTACACTTACACCTGCGGGTAAACTGTTAAAACTTACTTCCGCTCCTGTTAATCCTAATGTTTGATGAAACTCTGTTCTTGCTCCATTGGCAATTCCTATTGAATAATTTTTTTCATATATGATTCCTCCTTTATCTTTTATGTATTTATTTTTATAACATAATGAAACAAATGGCAAGAATGCACTTTTTTTGTTACATAGTTACCTTTTGGTATAAATTGTGGAAATACGAAGAAAAATTATTGAATAAAGGCTCTATAATATATATGGGGTGGAAAAAAAGAAATAGAAAAATAGTATAAATACAAATTCCTTTTTTTATGTGTTATTATGCTTTGCACCATCCAACCATATCCTTGTACTGCCATATCCACGAAATGGTTCATGAGCAGAGATACCTTGGAATCAAATGTTGCTTTATCATAGCTTTCGGGCAAATCATCGTTCAGCGATAGTTCTACCTCATGTTTTAACTTAGCACGTGGCTGTTCATCCTTGTACCAATCTACTACAAGAAGACTACTACGATTATCGACTAGCTTCTTATAAAGGTTCCTAGCTGAGAGTTTTACTTTTTGCTCTTCGGCCTGTGTTAATTTCTTTTCCAGCAATCAGCAAATCATAGATTTCCAGCTCTTCTTCTGTAAGACCTTCTATATTTGCACGATTATCTTCCCGACGAAGTTCTTCAAGAAGTTTTACAAGTTGCTCGTAATAATCCTCATTTTCAGTGCTACCTGCATTATAGGAATCAATAATACGTTTGAAACGCTCTGAGAATTTAGTTCTGGTACAGTTTCTATTAAGCATCTGTTCAAGAGCTTGCTCAATGTATTCCTTCAGGTCGTTAATCTCAATAGCTTTATACTTAGCAACCTTGATTTCTTTTTCTCAATTGCTCGACATCAACCTTAGAAAGATCAATAGCCTTTTGTGCCTTTTTATCATGTACTGTGCAGGTTCCTCACGTACATAATTAACAAACTCTTGACTTGCTGTAACACTGCCATCCAGAATCTGATTCATTTTCTGTCTAGCACGAGCGACTTTTTCATCATCGATAGTGTGGTAGAAAAGCCCATGTAGATACACAAGCGGTGCAAACTTATCGTTGCTCCAATTCTTCTCAAAGATTTCTGGCTTTGCTGATTCGTAGAGATTCGTCAAAGTATTGAGGATAACCTTAAATTTCTCTTTATCATCATCTTTGGCAACGATAGTGTCATAGGCACTTCTTAATGCATCCAGTTTATCCAGTATATTAGAGTCAGCAATTATCTTTTTCTAAGTCTATGCTCAATGATATTAGGAAGGAATCCGCCTCATCAATGGTACCGTCAATATAGCCTATTAGCTGGTCAATATCCTTTGCAGGGAATTCTGTTCCGTCATCACCAGTGGCATATTCTGTTAATGCTTTCTTCATGTATTTAAACACGTTGACATAATCCACGATGATTCCGGCAGGTTTTTCCTGGATACACTCTGTTTGCACGAGCAATTGCCTGCATCAGTGTGTGTCCTTTCATCGGCTTGTCCAAGTAGAGTGTAGAAAGATTCTTTACATCAAATCCTGTCAGCCACATCGCACACACGAATACGAGTCGCAACGAATCATTAGGGATCTTTGAATCTATCCTCAATATCTCTGCCGTCCGGTGTGATTTCTTTCATCTTTGCACGATGATCAGATATCCGTAAGCCCTGCTTTGCAAACTTGGCTTCTTCATCATTTTCCTCTGAAATGATAACAGCCATTTCAACCTTATTCATATAAGCAAGAATACGAGTGAGCTGTTCACGTTTTTCTTTGGTAGAAGCTTTGTTTCGCTCTTTCATGATCTCCTGCTTTTCTATAGCCCAGTAATGCTGAACCTTATCATATTTTTGACAGCAGTATATTTATCGACAGATACAACCATACCTTTTTCCAAGGAATCCACGTCTTGGGAAGTGATGGGCAATATCCTGTGCAACCTTATCCAGTCTGTCATCACGCTTGATGATCTCTAAAATACGAGAAGATGCGTTTTCTACCAGACGTGTTTCATCCTCGTTTAAATTTTCTTCTTGGATAATGTCCACAATGTCATCGTCAAGGAAATCATTCTCAAGCCCAACTTCCGGAACTCGTCTAGAATAGAATAAAGGTACTGTAGAGCCGTCTTCAACAGACTGTGCAAAAATTATACTCTGATACATAATCTCCAAAACCACTGATTTGTAAGACGTTTGGTGCCAAGGAGTGGCGTTCCGGTAAATGCAACAAAATTAGCATTCGGAAGTGCAGTTCTCATGTTCTCTGCCAAATCCTTATACTGTGTTCTGTGTGCTTCATCAACAAGGACAATAATATCGTCACGAGTAGAAAGAACGGGATATTTCTTTTGTTTTGTCGTATCTGAACTTATGAATCAAAGTAAAGATAAAAAGCCTTATTGGTAGTTAGAAAATCTCTTAACTGCTTACTATCCTTAGGCTGGCATTCTTCTTTAGAACCAATAACCTCAGTACGTACGAAGTTCTTATGAATCTGCGTATCCAAATCCTCACGGTCTGTAATAATGAGGAACGAGAAATTACCTTGAATCTTACGCTTCACTTTTACGGGCAAAATATAACCATAGAATAGGATTTGCTCGAACCCTGTGTATGCCAGAAAACACCAAGCTTACCATTAAGCTCTTTTTCTGTTCTCGACTGATTCCATTAGGGTTATTTACACCTAAGTACTGGTGGTTCTTAGCGATAATTTTTATTCTCTGATTTTCAAAGAGAATAAAGTTTTCAATATAGTCAATCAATCTATCTTTCTTAAGGAGACCATCAACAAAATATCTGACTGAGCTATCCTTTACACTATCTGTTGAGAGAATAGCTTCTCTATCCAGTTTTTTTCCTTTTTCACTGTCAATCTTGAGCCATTCAAAGAAATAGTCATAGTTTGCATTAAATGCACCAAGCTTCGTCTCCAAACCATTTGAAAGCACACAAATCTGATTAAATGCAAAGAGATTCGGAATATCTCGCATGTAATCTTTCAGATTCTTGTTGTAGGCTTCTTCAACCTTAACAATACTATTTTTCAGTTCGATAAACACAAGGGGCATACCATTGATGAAGATGAGGATATCCGGTCTTCTGTAGTAGACCTTCCCTGTATCCACATCTGCGATACTGCTGTGAAAGTATTGTTCTCCGGATACTCAAAATCTATCAGTTTAACAAAATCAAAGTCCTCTTTTCCGTTTCTACGAACTGTGATTTTGATATTATTACGAATTTGCCTGTATAATTTGTAGTTAGTATCTACAACGTCTGTTCCCGAATAATCTTGCCTTAATGTCTTTACTATCTCTTTAATTTTACCTTCTTCGATAGCTGGATTAATACGCTTAAGAGAAGACAGCATAACATCAGGAAGAACACATTCTTTCTTAGAATTTCTTCCTGTGCCATCATTCAAATCATCTCGCTTGTTTGGATCAGCATCACAAATGAGGATATCATATTTAAATGGTTCAGCTTTTTAATTTTTGAAAGTATAGCCTGTTCTATATCATCTTCAGATATAAAATTACGCATACGAACCCCTCCTTAAACTTCAAGTTTTCCACTCATTAAGCGTGGTAAAAGCATATCTCTTTGCTGTGTAAGCAATTGATTATGCTGATTAAGTACTTTGATTTCATCATAATATGGCTTAACGAAATCATTATATTTATGGATTAATTCCTCTGTCGGAATTAAAAATGCATAGACTATTGATATTTTTAGGATATACATGTGGTTGTGCAGCTCCGCACTGTAAATTGCTAATAACAGGTTGCAAATATTTAAGTGTATTATATACAAACCATATTGTTGCATTATCTTGATAGTAAGAGCAATCCAGTCGCCCAAATATCCTGCAAATGATATTGAAGATTTCTGCGTTAGCACCCGAAGCACTGATTGTAAGATTTTCTCCGAATACATTTGCTTCGTTGTGATATCCGGAAGGCTGTAACCCTGCTGAAATAACAGGAATATTTTCTTCGATCATCTGAGCTGCAGTGATATTTTTTCCTCTTACAAAACTTCCGATAGTTCCAAACTCATCATATCTGAAGATGGTAGGTGCAAAGTGCTTTTTATCTTCTGTACCAACTTGCCAGTTTCTAGGTTTCTTCTCCTCAAACTCCACATCCTCATATCCCGGAAAGCGAAATCTTACAAAACCATTCCTTATATAGATTCTCTGCCATTTGTTCCAACAACTTGATACGCTTGTTGTTGTTTTCGATGAGATCATCAAATGTTGAGAGAGTTTTAACAATCGCATTCTGTTTCTCTATTGAATAATCTGGAATAGTAAATCTCAGTAATCCCTCTATTCTAAGGTTTGGTTGCGTTGCTACACAGGATATATTATCGATATATTGCAAAAAGCCTTTAGTTTGGAAAAATATAATAAACAAATCTTGGATTAAGACTTTTCTCTAATCTAAGTCGTATTGTTCCATTATTGTATACAGCTTCAGTATCTTCCTTGATAAATTGAGAAACTCCAACTGTTGCACCTGTTCTTGCAATCAATAAATCATTTTTTTCTTAAGCAAAAAAATTTCTTGCGGTCTTTTTCGTTAGTTTCAGTGAAGCCCCCACTCATCATAATTTTTTTCCCTTGGGATATATCTTGGATACGAATACATTTTTAATCCTGTGTCATATTCAACAATAGGAGCTCTTTTAATAGCATCCAGACCTGTATTTGCACTTAGTGTTTTATCTTTTTAACCTCATATCACTCACCCAATAACCCTTTCAGATTATTTGTGATGAGTTCTTCAAGTTTCTTTGCCTCAGCACTTAATGCAGTGAACTCAGCACTCAAAGATAACATTTCTTCCTTAAACTCTTCCTGTGTTAAACCATCGTCTTCAATAACCACACCAACATAACGTCCTGCATTAAGAGAGTAGTCCCGATCGATAATTCCATCCTCACCATCCATTGGTGCAGACTTTTGCAAAAGACCAATAACATCTTTATAAACACCGTCTGGGAATCTTTCAGTTAACCAGTCAATCTGTGACTGCCAATATGCTTTTGTGAGAACTTCTTTGTCATCAGAAGTTTCCGGTGCATTAGCAAGCTCAGTTTTATACTCATCAATCAAATCTACAAGAGCCTGCGTATCACCGTGATAAAGCTTGGTAATAACACCCTAAGTTCTTAATCTGCTCATCGGAGAATTTTTCTATGTGCTCTGTCTATCTGTGTGAATACATTTCTTGCATCAATAAACAAGATTTCATTTTTTTCTTGTCAGTATTTGGCTTTTGCTTATCAAAAAACCAAAGAGTAGCTGGAAGAGTTACTGATGAAAACATATTAGAAGGAAGAGTTACCATCTGAGAAATGATGCCCTCTTCAATTATTTTCTTTCTGATTTCATATTCTGAACCGGATGCGTCAGATGCAGAATTTGCCATAACAAGTGCCGATTTACCATGCTCATTTAAGGCAGTCGCAAAGTAACCTATCCACAAATAGTTTGCGTTTGGTACAGTTTCTTTCTTATCAGATTTTTTTCTTTTGTTGATTTGCTCTTATTTCTTGGCACTCCATATGTATTAAAACGAGCATCGTCAGAAACCTTATCAACAACAACTTCATCTACATTAAAGGGCGGATTCGCCATTACATAATCAAATTGCCCGAATGCATTATATGGATCAGAATAAAATGAGTTAGCTTGCGTAATGTCACCACGAACATTATTAAGAAGAAGATTCATCTTAGCGAGTTTTTACAGTGTCCGGTTCTTTCTCAACACCATAGCAACGGAACTTCATTTGCTCGCTTTCACTGGCGTTGTGATTATGCATGTATCGTGCTACCTGTACGAACATACCTCCGGAACCGCAGGCCGGATCTAAGAACTTCTTTTCACCCGGCTGTGGATTTAAAACTTCTACCATATATCTAACAACAGTTGCAGGGGTATAGAATGTTCCTCCATCCTTACCTTCTGCAAGTGCGAAGTTACCTAAGAAATATTCATAGATTTCACCGAAGATATCGATTGTACTGTTTTTCCGGAATATCTTTGAAAAATACGTATGATATTAGAGAGAAGCTCCGGCTCTTCTTCCGGTACTAACTGTGCGTAAACTTCTTTTGAAGTACACCATCCATTTTAGGATTCTCATCTTCAATGGCTTCCATAGCTTTTTTTACAAGAGTAGCCTTGTTTGCATCGTCCGGTGCATTGTTAATGGAGTCGTAGTAAGCACACTCAGGGAGATAGAAGCCACATTTCTCGATAGAAATTTCTTTGATGGACTTTTCCATACGACTGCCTTTGAGACGATTGTATTCTGCTTTAATTTTTTTCCTTGTGTTGTTTATATAAGATATCCGCATATCGAAGGAAAAATAAGTCCCAAGATAGGGCTGACCATATTTATTTGTCGCTAAATGTGCACTCGCACGAAGCACATCGGCTGAGTGCCATAGCGTATCTTTCAGTTTTTTTAACTCTTTATCTGTCATAGTAGTAATGCTCCTTTATTTTTTTCAATTTTATAATCAAGCCATGCTTCTTCGATTGTTTCATAAGGAATATTGTTCTTAAGGCAAAAAGCATTAATGCTCTTCATTGCTCTTAAGTTTGGCTTTGCACATCCCGATTCTCAATGATTCAATGTAGAAAAAGTCACACCGATCTTATCGGCAAAAATCCTGTTGTGTCAGAAATGAACGCTATCTGATTCTTTTTTTATTTCTTCGTGGAAACTCATACGCATCTCCTTTTCGTTTTTTTCACTCATTAATATAGCTTTATTATACCAAATAAATAAGAAATTTCCTAGTACCCAGTCCTTCAAGATATTATTCTTGTTTATAAGTAAAGTAAATTTACCATTTTAAATTTTTTTCAGCAGGCATAGTAATGTAAGTTTTTCTTTTTATTGTTAGCCAAATCATTGAAAAAGAAGGTAACTTTACCATCATCAATTTCGGTAATCTTGTATTCGGCAACAGGTGAACGTGCGAGATATCTTCCGAGATATCTGATAATACCCTCTGTGCTGTTGATGTCACCGTCACCGACATTAAAGAAGAATCTTTTGTTTTTCTTTTGTAAAGTTTGGAAACAGTGTCCAAGGCCTTCATTTTAATTTTTACTGTCATGATATTCTCCATTCTGAATAATTTTGAGGACATGATACTTCCATTGACCGGCAATAGTATCCACATTAAAATGTCTCATTTTTCTGAAGTCAAAATTTTTAGTAAATCCTCCCAGAGAAACAATGGCATGGATATGCGGATTCCATTTAAGATCCCTTCCGAAGGTATGTATAATTGAAATGAGTCCATAGTGTACGACGTCAGAGTCAGTGAAATATTTTTTGGAAAATTTTGATATTTTATTTTTTCTCAGATTTTTCTTACTGATATTATGGAAGGTGAACTTAAAGATTTCATTAACGGCAGAGAAAGCTTTGAGAGTAGGTTTCTGTCATAGAAGAAAAAAATTGTCTGCATTCTTTCTTTAGGTATAGTAAAGAGTACATGCCGATGTTCAATATTCAGAATGAGTTTCATAATATTCTGAGACCAGATACTGGAATATTTGAAACCACATGAAGAACAAAGTTTAGACTTACAAGTAAGAGGGAACTTGTGGATAATAGGACAGATAGAGTCTATATACCAATTAAAAAAATGAAAAACAAACAAAAAAATGTCATGAATTGTCAATTAAATGTCGTTATTTGCTATTCAACAAATTTTATTTTTTTCTGATAAAATTATTTCATAAAACAAGAAGAAAGGAATGGTATAGAGATGAAAAAAAGTAATTTTTATTAACAGGAGCAAGCAGTGGAATTGGATATCAGACAGCAGAAAGTTTGGCAAAAAGAAGGGCATGTGGTTTATGGTGCAGCAAGAAGAATAGAAAAAAATGGAAACTTTAAGACAGTTTGGAGTTAAACCTATGTATTTGGATGTAACTGATGAGGAAAGTATTAAAAGTGCAATTGATACAATAATTGGAAATGAAGGGCGTATAGATGTTCTAATAAATAATGCGGGATATGGTTCTTTCGGTGCAGTAGAAGATGTAGATATAAGTGAAGCGAAAAATGCAGTTTGAAGTGAATTTATTTGGATTAGCGAGATTAGTTCAGTTGGTGTTGCCGCATATGAGAAAACAAAAATCGTGTAGAATTATAAATGTTTCATCAATGGGAGGAAGAATGACAAGCTATTTTTGGTGGCTGGTATCATGCGACTAAATATGCACTTGAAGCGTTTAGTGATGCATTACGTATGGAAGTGGCTGATTTTGGAATAGATGTTTCACTTATTGAGCCAGGTTTGATAAAAACTGACTGGGGAATTATTGTCGCAAATAAATTGGCGGATTCGTCAAAAGGTGGGGCATATGAAAAAAAGAAGCCTTGAGAACATCAGAAGGAATGAAAAAAAGCAATATTCGGGAAATATGGGTTCTAATCCGATTGTTATCACAAAAAGCAATTTCAAAAGCAGTGAACAGTCGTCGTCCAAAAAGCAAGATATTTAATAGGATTTATGGCAAAACCATTAGTATTTCTACATACTGTTCTTCCTGCGAGAATTTTTTTGATAAAATTATGAAAAATGCATCAAAATAGAAAAAAATAATTGAGAATTGGATTTTGATGAGATTTATAGAAGAAAAAAATTTTTGAAAATGAAAAAAACTTGATGCACTAAGAAAATAGGAATGAGGGAGAAAAATATGAAAATAACTATGCCAAAGCAGTTTCGTGGATTTTTTTAAAGAGTATCGGATTGTCGATTGAAAATATTCTTGAACAGGCGGGAATACCGAATATTTTTGTGGAAAGAAGAAATTCAGCTTTCTACTGAGGAATATTATTTATTTTTTTGAAAAATTGATGAAGTCATTACTGATGAGCAAATATCAGCAATCAGCAATATTAATAATCTAAATGTGTTTATTCCATCTTTTTTACAGACTTTCTTCAAAAAAATGGACTTGAAGGCTTAAAAAAAGATTGGCAAAAATACAAAAAAATTAATAGGGCCTGTTTTTTTAGAAATTAAAGAGTTTGAAGAAATAGTTCAAGTGCAGTATTTTTGAACAAAGGGAAAAGGAACTGCCACGTTTTGCAGTTTTGAATGAACAGCTTATGCTGATAAATTTATTAAATAAAGGGATTGGGAAGGAAATATATCCAGTAAGTGTTACAAGTCCTTTTGAGTATGGTGAATTATTGACAAAGGAGATAAATGCTACGATAAATAAAGCAAAACAAAATGAAATAATTTTTTTAGCATGAAAGATTTGAAAAAAAGCCATTTTTTTGACAGCAAATAATATAATGGTGGAATATTTGGAACCTCAACTGAAGCAGAAACTCGCAGAAATGGAAAGTGAAACATTTGAAACTTTTACAAGCAGAGTTCAGAAAAAAACTTTTTCAGCTTATTCCGAGTGGACAGTTTGGATTGGAAAAATGTAGCAGAAGAGTTTGGGATAAGCGGAAGGACTCTTCAAAAGAAATCTGTCGGCAGAAAAATACCAGTTTCAATCAGCTGGTGAAAGATATTCAGAAAATAATGACTTTCAATTATTTGGAAGCAAAGGAACTTTCAATTGATGAAATAGCTTATCTGGTTGGATATACGGAACTTTCGTCCTTCTATCGGGCATTTAAAAAAATGGACTGGGAAAACGGTTTCGCAGTATCAGAAAGAGAAGTAATAGATATAAAAAAATACGTTATAAAACCGACGTATTTTTCGTTGCAAAATGAAACGTAAAATGAAACGAAAAGCTTTTTCGTTGCAAAAATATTACAGAAAAAAAGCTGTTTCATAAAAATAACCCTTATGAGACAGCTTTTTAATTTAATGAAATCCATTTTTTTAAAAATTTCAAATCTTACAATTCTCTAAATTTTTTTATACATCTTGATTCACTTTCGGAATACTCTTCATTTCCTTTTTCAAAACAATAACTGATACAACAAAAGCTATGAAATCTGCTATAGGAAATGCGAACATAATTCCATCAATACCCATAAAATGTGGTAAAATTATTAGTAATGGTAAAAGTGATATAATTTGTCTTACAAGTGACAAAAAAAGCTCCTTTTGAGGCCCTTCCAATTGATGTTAAAAAAACATTGTAATAGCACCTTGAATACCATTTAGGAATATGAAGAATAAAAAAATACTCGCATATATTTTTGTTCCGTATTGAAAGTAGAGTTTACTTCCGTTACCGAAGACAGAAATTATTTGAACAGGGAAAAAGTTCAGCGATTGCAAATGCTATTAAAGAAATAATAAAAAGCCACTTTTTAGAGATAATTTTAAAATTTCTCGAACTCTTGCAAAATTTTTGCTCCATAATTAAATCCAGCAATAGGCTGTGCTCCTTGCGTCAATCCCAATAAAATCGCTATAAATATGACATTTATTTTTCATAACAATTCCAGCAACGGCAATAGGAATTTCACTTCCATAAATAGATTTTTGCACCATAAATTTTCAATAAATTATTTGTTACAATTTGAACAATTAGTGCAGAACATTGGAAAAATCAAAGGCGATGTTCCCAACATAAACAAAATCCAAATTTCTCGTATTTTTTTATCTTAAAAATCTTTCAACTCAAATTTTACGCTTTTAAATCTGAAAAAAATATAATCCTAGCATAATTGCCGAGATAAATTGCCCAATTACAGTCGCCCAAGCACACTATCCATTCCCATATCAAATCCAAACATAAACAGAGGATCAAGAATCGTATTTGTAATAGCTCCAATAACTATCGCAAGCATTGAATAAAAAGAATTTCCATCAGCTCTAACCATAGGATTTGCTCCTATCGAAAATAGTAAAAACGGTATTCCAAGAGATGTAATTTGAGTATATTCAATCGCATAATCAAAAATTTGATCAGTAGCTCCAAAGGCCGTCAACATTGGTCTTAAAAAAATATTAATTAATATGCACAAAATGATACCACTTAAAAAGTAGCATTGTAGCCGCAGTTCCAGCCACGCTTTTTTGCCCTTTTCGGACGCTTTCTTCCCAATTCCAAATTAAAAATTAGTCGCAGCCCAACTCCAGTCATAAGTCCAATCGCAAGACAAATCGTCGTAAGCGGAAAAGCCACATTCGTAGCCGCATTCCCCAAGAAACCCAATTTTTTTGCCCAATAAAAAAATCTGATCCACAACATTGTAAAGAGCATTAACCAAGTTAGCAATAATAGCAGGAACCGCAAGTGAAATCAACAGTTTTCCAACAGGTTCTGTACCAAATTTAGTTTTTTCGTTCATTTATTGCTTTCATTTTTTTCCCATTTTTCCTTCCTTTCCAAAAATTTTTTTAAATATGATAAAAATTCTCTCTGATAAAAAGAGAAAAAAATATTTTTTTATAACAAGAAAACTGAGAAAAAAATCCCAGTTTTAAGCCATCATATTAGTATGGTAAAAAAATAATATCTTATGAGTATTTTACTACATTTGGTAAAGGTTTTCAAAATTTTTTTATTTATCAATCCACTCTAGCTCAAATTCACAATCATCCAATTCCATTTGTAAATCTGCTACTCTCTCACATAAATATTGAAAAATAAGCTCCTTTGGCATCTAAATCTCCTTCATCAAGCTCTTTATCAATCTCACGAATTTCCCTTTTTAAATCTCTTATCTCTCTTTCAATTCGTGTTTTTTTCCTGTTTTTCATTAAGCTCTTCAAGTTCTTTTATTCAATTTTGAAATATTAACCTTCTGTTTGTTAATGTTACCAAGTACAATCCACAAAAATTATGACAAAAAAATTATTAAAAAGCATGATTACTCCTTTTTTTATTTACATCCTAAATTTCAATATTAACTGCAAATACAATTATAAAAAAACCCCAAGTTTATAAAATTAATTATAACTTGGGATTTTATTTATCATTTTTTTATAACAATCTCTTATTATTGATATGTAGTTCCTATATTTTTCAATTATTCACCTGTAATAGTTCCGTATTCAAGAGCACAAAATCTAACTTTATCAGATTTTTATAGTAGCTCTAAATGGTGTCGGATCTCCTTTTTTTAGATATTCTAGTTTTTAGCAATTGCATTCCCAATTTCATTGTGTTCACTATCGTAACATGGTATAGTAAGAGTTACGTTTTGTGTTGTATTTTTCTGGATCACTCTTATAAATTAATGTTCCATTGATAATTACTATTCCATTTTGTTGACTAATTTTTGCGTTTTTATATTCAAAAACTCCTATTGAAGAATCAATATAGTCTGTTTCACCGTTTATTTTTTTCTTTAATAGAATCTTTTATTAGTGATGGTGCTAATAATAATAGTGATGGTGGTGCCATAACTGTTGCTCGCTATTCCACTGGCAGTGGGACCACAAGATGATAATAATGCTAAAATTCCAGTTAATAGAATTAATTTTTTTCATAAATTTACTCCTTTTAATGCTTTATTAAGATAATGTATCTTTATTAACGTTATAGCATAAAAGACAAACTATTTCAAGAAAAATATACTTTAAATTTTTAAATGAATCTAATAAAAAAATTATACTTTTTAAATATTTATTAATCAAAAATTTTTTCAATAATTTTATGGAATTTATATAATTGAAAGAAGACTTCACTCAGTTGAATGAAGTCTTTTGAAATTGAATGTTTTTTTATTTTTTGAAGTGAAGTTATTTCTGTGCCTGGAGTATCTGAGTTTTTTACCTTCTTTAGTTGTAATAACTGATTTTTTTCGTGATAGCAAAATCTTACATCATTACTTTTTCAAAATAGCATTAAAATTCCAACGTTCATTTTCTTTTAATGTTTTAGTTGTAGCTATTGCATCTCCAATTTTTGTTATGATCCTTATCTTCACATGGAATGGCAAGAGTCACATCTTCATGCATTTTTTTATAGTTTTTCAATGTACCACTAACAATAATTGTTCCGTCTTTTTGAGCAATTCTTGTATTTGTATATTCAAAATGGTCATTACCGTATTCTATGGAATTATTTATAGTTTTAATTTGGTGTTCGACAATTGGTGAAAGAATACCGGTAGCCACTAAACCTACTGGTAAACCTGCAGTTAATGCTACAGGAACAACTACCGCTTTAACTACACCACCTGCTGTTTGACAAGACGATAATAACGCAAAAATACCAATTGATAAAATTAATTTTTTTCATAAATTTACTCCTTTTTAATAAATATATTCTCTATATTGCATTATAATAAATAAAAAAATAAAATTCAAGGAAAAAAATCAAAAAAACAAATTTTTTTAAATTCAAATAGATTTAATTACTAATTATATTATTTTTTTAAATATTTTTTTAATAATTTTTTTATAACACTCTTTCGAAAGCCTAGAAATTAAAGTAACAAATACTTTTTGCACATCAATAAAATAGAATTTTTTTATCTGTATAAAAATTGAAAAAAAGATTTCAATTATGGTATAATACAATGTAAATTTATAATAAAAGTGAGGAGAATTTTATGAATCAAACAGTATTTTTTTAATTGTTTATATAATCTTTATAATGGCACTATTGATTTTTGCCTTCATATTTGTCGAATAAAAAAAGAAAAAGAAAGCTTTTTGATGAAATGATGGATGGATTAAAAAGTGGAGATAAGATTATTACAACTGGAGGAATTCACGCTACAGTTGTTAATATTTTAACTGAAACAGTAGAAGTAAAAAAATAGACAAAAATGCAAGAATGACTATTTCAAAAATCATCTATTTCATCAGTTGTAAAATAAAAAAAGTAGTGATGTAGAAGTTTTATTCTTAGATTAATCGAAATGTAATCTAAGAATGAAATTGTATCACATTAAAAAAATTAAGAAATATTAAAAAAAGGGAAATGTTGGGAAAGAATAAAAAAAGGAGGAGAAATGAAAAAAATTATAGCGGTAATGTTGCTTATGATGAGTACGTTTATGTTTGCGGAAACATTGGAAAAAGTAACATACGGAAATGGTGTTTATACAGGTACATTTAAAGAAAAATACGAATAAATTGCCAAATGCAAGTATTCTAGTTAATGGTTCAGAAAAGATTTTAAGATTAGATTATGATGATGTAGATTTGGGAAGAGGCGTTGGTCAAGGGTCGGCTAACGTGTATGACCAATTTGTTAATAGAATTGATACTTCACAAAATGGAGGAAAAATCATCAATTTTATTTTTATTTGAAGTCTCAAACAGAATATAAAATCTTGAGTAAAGGGAAAGAAATTGAGATAACTTTCAGTAACCCAAACGCAGGAGCAACAACAAATACAGTAGTTGTAGGAAATAATACGAATAGAGGAACAACAAATAATAATTACTTAACACAATCTTACAACAACAATAATTATCAAAAATACTAATAACTACAATACTAATAGAAATACTTATAGTAACAGTAGTAGTAACACATATACAAATAATAATTACAATACGAATGCTAATAGAAACACTTATAGCAATAGTAATAATAATACTTTACACTAATAATAGCTACAATAGTAACACTTATAACAATGTTAACAAAAATTATACAAACAATCCAAATACAAATGTATATACTCCAGCACCAGCTAGAACTGGAAACAAAAATATACAATTATAGTCGATCCTGGACATGGTGGACATGATTCTGGTGCAGTAGCAAATGGATACAGAGAAAAAGATATTGCCTTAGAAGTTGCAAAAAGATTAGCTAGAAATCTAAGTGCAGATTATAATGTAATTACAACAAGAGATTCAGATTATTTTGTAACATTGGATGAAAGACCAGCAATTGGAAAATAGAGTAAATGCAGATTTTTTTATAAGTATTCACTTAAATTCGTGGAGGTAGTTCAGCTAATGGAGCAGAAGTTTATTATTATAGTAAAAACGGATCAAGCGATTACGCTTCAGAAGTAGCTAAATTTGAAAAATAAAGTAGATGAAAGTTATGGAAGTTCACCTTTTTCTGATTATGTTTTTAAAAGATATATTCTATAAAGTAAATCAAGAAAAAAAGTGCTGAAATTGCTGAATCAGTATTGGATGGAATTATAAATGTGACAGGATTAAGAAGAAGAGGAGTTAAGGGAGCTAACTTTGCTGTATTAAGAGGAAGTAACTCACCAGCAATTCTTGCAGAGATAGGATTTATTTCAAATTATTCTGATTTATCAAAATATCTTACTCCAGAAGGTCAAGAAAATGTAGCAAGTGCAATTGCTGATGCGATTAGAAGACATTTTAGATAGAAAGTTTTAAGAAGGAGAAATTTATGGAAAAAGGGAAAAAAAGCAAAAAAATGCACAAATACCAAAGAAAAAAAGTTTTTTTAGGAAAAATTTTTTTCTATAATAATTCTAATTTTACTTTCTGGAATGTCGATAGCAATTAATTATTATGATAAAGAAAAATTCTGAAATGATAAATGTTGAAGTAGATAAAGAAATTTAGTAAAAAGCATCATCTAATAATGCTCAACAAAAAAATAAATATATTTATTTACAATCCATCAAATAAAATGGTTGAAGAAAAGGAAGCTTATATTCCGAAACAGAAGAATTTGGTGGAAGGAGATTATATTAATGAAGTTATTAAAGATACAAATTTTTTTAACTAAAAAAACATGAAATTCATGAGTGCTTATACTTTGAGAATTGATGGAGAAAATACTACAATAGTTAAATTAAATTCAGAATTTACAGGATTGAGATCAAATCAAGCGTTATTTAATGGATTTGCACAATCAGTATCAAATACGATTTTGAAAAATTTTAGTAATATTAAAAAAGGTTATAATTCAAATAGATGGAGAAGCAATTATTCAATAGTTGCTTTTTTTCTTTTTATCATAATAAAAAAATTATAATAGAAAAAGTGAAATTTTTTTATTTGATATATTGAAATAATATGAGATTTTTAGATAAAATAGTAAATAAGAAAAGTATAAAAATTGTTAATATATTAGGAAAGAAAAAGTTAGAAAAAAACTTATTAAAAAAAGGAGATAAAAAAATGAGTAATATAAATATTGAAAAAAATAAAAAAACAAATGTAAGAAAATATCTTGATGAAAAAAAGATATAATCATGTGGTAAGAGTGGCAGAATGTGCTGTGGAATTGGCAAAAATTTATAATGTGAATGTGGAAAAAGTGGAGGCTTCGGCGTATTTACATGATGTAGCTAAATTTTTGATTTATCAGAAATGATAGATTTGATTAAAAGGGAAATATCCAGAAGTGTCAGACGAATTATCTAAAACAACTGCAATTTTACACGGTTTTGCGGGAGCCGAATTTGTGAGAAATAATTTCGATTTATTTGGAATTGACAATGAGGAAATTTTTGGATGGAGTGAAATATCATACAATTGGAAGTCCAAAAATGTCGACTTTAGCTAAAATTGTGTATTTGTCAGATGCGATTGAATCGGCGAGAACATGGGAAGGCGTGGATGAAGCACGTGAATTAGCGAAAACAGATTTGGATGCAGACAATAAAATTTGAAATTAATGAAAAATTGAAATATTTATTGGGGAAAGATTCTATAATTCATCCAAATATAATATTATTTAGAAATGCAATAATTGCAAAATCAATAGAAAAAAATAGGTGAAAAAAATGAAAATAGAAAAAAAGAGTTAAAATATTTGAAACAAGTGTTGTAAGAGTATGAATTTACGTTTCGTGAAATTTTTGCAATTAATGGATTGGAGTCCAAAAAAACGTAAATTGTATAAGCAGATTGTGAATGCTTGGGAAGAAAATGGAGAAATTTATTTAAATAGAAATGGGAAATATACGTTACCAGAAAAAGCTGGATTACTAAAAGGTGAAATTTCTATTGCAAATGGGAGTTTTGGATTTTTTTAGATGTTCAAGGGGAGAAAAGTGTATTTATTCCTGGACCTTTTTAAATACAGCGATGGACTGGAGACACTGTTATTGTTAGAGTTTTTGAAGGAAAATGTTCAAGGTGACAGAAAAAAAGAGAAGGGAAGTTCTTCAAGTTGTAAAAAAAGAAATCGTGAAGTTGTCGTTGGGATTTTTTTGAGCATAATATGAGTTTTGGATTTGTGCGAGTAAAAAAATTCGAGAAAAGATATTTACATTTCCAAGAAAAAGATAAAAGGTGCGAAAACTGGGGATTTGGTTGCGGTAAAAGTGTATTTTTTTGGGGAGATGATACGAGAAAACCCGAAGGAGAAGTGGTTAGCATTTTAGGGGATCCTCAAGATACGGAAGCATTAATTTCTTCATTATTGATAAGTGAAGGGATTCAAGAGAAATTTCCTGGAGAAGTTTTTGAAGGAATTGGATAGCTTGGATGAAGATTTATCGGCTGAAATTCCAAATAGAAGGGATTTGAGAGATCTTGATATTATTACGATTGACGGAGCTGATGCGAAAGATTTGGATGATGCAGTTTATGTTGAAAAAACAGAGGATGGATATAAGTTGATTGTAAGTATTGCGGATGTTTCGTATTATGTTAAAGAGGGAACTGAATTGGATAATGAAGCCTTGAAGAGAGGGAACTCAATTTATCTGGTAGATAGAGTTATTCCGATGTTGCCGAGAAAATTGTCTAATAATTTATGTTCGTTGAATCCAGATGAGGATAAAATGACTTTTTTTCTGTGGAAATTGATTTTTGATGAAAAAAAGGGAAGGTTTTTGAAAAATGATTTTTTTATAAATCAGTTATAAAATCGAAATTTAGAATGACTTACGATGGTGTAAAATCAAATTTATGATTACATTGATAATCGAGAAAAACTGATTTGAGTGAAAAAAAGAAATCGAAAAATTAGAAGAAAATAAAAAAAGTTTTTTTGAAAAAAATATGAAAAAAATTGTGCCAATGTTGCAAGAAATGTTGAAATTGTCGCACATAATTAGAGGAACGAAAAAAACGTCGTGGAAGTATTGATTTTGAATTACCAGAGATAAAAAGTTGTTCTTGATCAAAATAAATTGGTTAAGGATATTGTTTTGCGTTCTCGTGGTGAGGCAGAAAGATTGATTGAAGATTTCATGGTTCGGCATGAATGAAGTTGTGGCGGAAAAAAATTGTTTTTGGGAAGAAATTCCAGCGATATATAGGATTCATGAAGATCCAGACAAAGAGAAATTAAAAAGCATTAAATGAAACGCTTGTAAAATTTGGTTTTTCAATAAAAAAATCTTGATGAAATTCATCCAGGGAAATTTCAAACGATTATTGATAGAACGACGGGATTACCAGAAGGATATTTGATTCATAAATTGATTTTGAGAGCAATGCAAAGAGCGAGATATGCAAATAAAAAAATTTGGGACACTTTGGATTGGCGTCGAAATATTACTTGCATTTTACGTCACCGATAAGAAGGTACTCAGATTTGGTTGTTCACAGAATGCTTGGAAGATCGCTTGAAAAATTCATTAATGATAAGGACAAAAGTAAATATTTTTGGAGAATTTGACGTTGTCGCTTCAGCAATTTCACGAACAGAAAGAGTCGCTGATAAATTAGAAGAAGACAGTGTAAAAATTAAATTAATCGAATATATGCAAGATAAAAATCGGTAAAAACATACATCGCAAGACTTAGTGGAATGAATAAAAATAAAGTATTTATGGAATTGGAAAAATCACATTGAAGTCGTGTATAATGTAAATGTTACGAGAGATCATTTTTGTATACGATGAAGAAAAACTTCAAAAATAATTAATACAAATACAAACGAAACTTATACAATGGGAAATACAATAAAAAGTAGTGGTTACAGGTGCTTCGTATGAAAAAAATGGAAATAGAAGTAATTCCTTATGAGGAAGAAATTTTTGAAAAATTGAAGATGATGGAGACGAAGAATAATTTATAAAAATTGAATTAAAAAAATGATTGAAAAGGAGGAAAAAAATGCCAGTATTAGCTAGAAACAAAAAGGCTTTTTCATGATTATTTTATAGAAGATAAACTTGAAGCGGGAATTGAACTTGTTGGGACAGAAGTGAAATCTGTGAAGGCTGGGAAAGTGAGCATAAAAGAGAGTTTTATCAGAATAATAAAAAAATGAGATTTTTGCAATGAATATGCATATTACGCCATATGAATTTGGGAATATTAATAATGTTTCTGAATCAAGAGTACGAAAAATTATTGCTAAATAGAAGAGAAATTGAAAAAAATGGGGAGCAAAAAAATTAAAGAGCAAGGATATACGATTGTGCCACTTTCAGTTTATACAAAACAGAGATTAGTAAAAATGGAAATTGGACTTGCAAAAGGTAAAAAAATTACATGATAAGAGAGAATCGTTGAAACAAAAAAAGATCAAGAGCGAGATATGAAAAAAATATCAAAAAAAGTTTTACTCGATAATTTTTTTGTAAGAATTGATTTTTGGATAAATTAACTTTGAAACAAGAATTGTTGCGGACCTTATTTTTATCTGGTTTCACTAAGTTCTAATAAATCGAAAAAAATTATAAAATATTATTTTTTTGGCTTTACTTTGAATGTATTTAGTGATAAAATAGTGAAGAAATAAGTTTTGATTTATATAAATCAAATAAAATTTTTTTAAAATGGTTAAATTTAATCTTTTATGTATAAAAAAAGAAAAGGGATTTTTAGTTTGTAGAAAAAAAGAAAGGAAAGGTTTTTTTAAAAATGAAATTAGATTTTAGTTACAAATTTTCAAAAAAATTTCTTCGGTGAACACGAAGTAGAACAAATCAAACCATATGTAGAATTGGCAAACGAAGTATTAGTATCGTGAAAAGGAGCTGGAAATGACTTCTTGGGGTGGACAACATTGCCATTAGATTATGACAAAGAAGAATTTGCTAGAATAAAAAGCAAAGAGAAAAAAATAAAAAAATGATTCAGAAGTATTAATCGTTATTGGAATTGGTGGTTCTTATTTAGGAGCAAAAAGTCGCAATTGAATTTTTTTATCACACAGTTTTTTTATAACAATTTACCAAAAGATAAAAAGAAAAAAACTCCAGAAGTTTATTTTGCTGGAACAAATATGAGCGGTGTTTATTTACAACACTTAATTGATGTAGTTGGAGATAGAGATTTCTCAGTAAATGTTATTTCTAAATCGGGAACAACAACTGAACCAGCAATTGCCTTCAGAGTATTCAAAAAAATGTTAGAAGAAAAATATGGAAAAAGAAGAAGCTAGTAAAAAGAATTTATGCAACTACTGATAAAGCAAAAGGTGCATTAAAAAAACATTAGCTGACACAGAAAAAAATATGAAACATTTGTTGTACCCGACAATGTTGGAGGAAGATTTTTCAGTTTTAACACCAGTTGGATTATTACCAATTGTCGCAGACTGGAATTAACATTGATGAATTAATGCAAGGAGCTGCTGATGCAGTAAAAAGATTTTTTTCTAGCAAAAAAATTAGAAGAAAAATAAAAGCATTGCAATATGCAAGAGAGTTAGAAACATTTTATTGAGAAAAAGGTAAAAATGTAGAAATTATGGTTAACTATGAACCAAGATTACATTATTTTTTTCTGAATGGTGGAAACAATTATTTGGAGAATCAGAAGGAAAAAGATTTCAAAAGGATTATATCCTTCATCAGCTGATTTTTTTCTGCAGATTTACACTCTTTAGGTCAATATATTCAACAAGGACAAAGAATGTTTATCGAAACAGTTGTTTCAATTGACAAACCAGAAGTTGAATTTGAAATTGAAAAAGATGAAGAAAAACTTAGATGGATTGAATTTTGTTGCAGGAAAAACTTTAGATTATGTAAACAAAAAAAGCAAGAGACGGAGTTATTTTAGCACACGTTGACGGTGGAGTACCTAATTTAACAGTAAATATTCTCAAGCAACTCCTTATCACTTAGGATATGCATTCTACTTCTTTGAAAAAAAGCATGTGGAGTAAGTGGATACGTTTTAGGTGTAAATCCATTCGACCAACCAGGAGTTGAAGCGTACAAGAAAAAAATATGTTCGCATTATTAGGAAAAACCTGGATATGAAGAAGAAGGTAAAAAAATTAGAAGAAAAAAATTAAATTCTATAAAAATAGTAAAAAAATAGTTAAATATATAATAAAAAAATCTTGAATATATTTTTCGTGATTTTTTTAAAAAAATTAAATAAATTTATGTAAAAAAATAATAATAGTTCACTTTTTTTGAAAAAAAGTTGTAAAAATAGTGTTAGAAGGAAAAAAAGTAAACAAATCCAATGCAAAAAAATTTTACAAAAAAATAAAATAAGAAAGGGAAAAATTTATGACAAAAGAAAATTTGTGGAAAAAAATTATTCTGAAAAAGAAAAAAAGAAGAAATTTTTCGATTTTGCTGAGGGATATAAGAAATATTTAGATTCGGCAAAGACTGAGAGAGAATTTGTTGTAGTGACAGAAGAAGAATTAAAGAAAAAAATAATTTTGTTAATATAAATGAAAAAAAGCGATTTAAAAAGCAGGTGACAAAAATTTATTTTTAATAATCGAGACAAAAATCTTGTGGCAGTTATCATTGGTAAGGAAGATATTAAAAATGGGATTAATATGGTTGTTTCTCATTTGGATTCACCAAGATTAGATTTGAAGCCACATCCAATTCAAGAAACAGAAGAATTTGCGTTATTAAATACGCATTATTACGGTGGAATAAAAAAATATCAATGGGCGTCAACGCCTTTAGCTTTTACATGGTGTAGTTTATTTAAAAAGATAATACGAAAGTAGTTTTGGCGATTGGAGAAAAAGAAGAAGATCCAGTTTTTTTGCATTCCAGATATTTTTGCCACATTTATCTTACAAAGTGCAAGATGATAGAAAGGCACGAGAAGTAATTAAAGGTGAGGAATTAAAATTATTATTTGGAAATACACCAGTAAAAGATGAAAATATTGAAAAAAAGTTAAGCAGTGGGTTTTAGATAAATTAAAAAGAAGAATATGGTATCGAGGAAGATGATTTTTTTGCGACTGAATTAGAAGTCGTACCAGCAGGGAAATTAAGAGATGTAGGTCTTGACCAAACAATGATTGGAGGATACGGTCAAGATGATAGAATTTGTGCATATACATCATTAAAAGCATTATACGAAATAGAGAATCCTGAAAAAACAGTAATGGTTTATTTGACTGATAAAGAAGAAATTGGAAGTGAAGGGTCGACAAGTTTGAAAACTACATTGCCAGAATATGTTGTTGGGAAAATTTTGTCGTTAACAGAAAAATTACAATGACCAAATGTTAAGAGAAACTTTATGGAATTCAAAAAGCGTTATCATCAGATGTAATAGCGACTATAAATCCTGTATTTTCGTCAGTTCATGATCCAGAAAAATGTAGCAAGATTGTCTTATGGATTAGCTTTTGCAAAAATATACAGGTTCAAGAGGAAAAGTAGGTGCAAGTGATGCTGATGCAGAGATTATGCAAGAAATAAGACAAGCATTTGAAAAAAATGAAGTTGCATATCAAGTTGGAGGATTCAACAAAACAGATGAAGGTGGCGGTGGAACTGTCGCAAAAATTTTTTGGCGTACTATGGAATAAGAACTGTAGATGCGGGTCCAGCACTTATCTCAATGCATTCGTTATTTGAAATTTCTTCAAAGGCAGATTTATACGAAACATACCGAGCATATAAAGTGTTTTTTGGAATAAAAATAGTATTTGGATTGTTTTTAAATATAAATTTATGCAAGAGAAAACGAGAAATAAGTGATTGTAAAAAAATTAAAAAGATTTACAATCAATTAAATTACATGGAAAGATAAGGGAGAAAAAAATGAATTTATTAGATTACAAAATAATCATTTACAGAAATAATAAATTTTATAAAGAAGAAAAATTTTTACTTCATTTGATGGAGTCAGATATTTTTTTATAAATGGAGTGACGTTGAGTCGAAGTTATTATTTTTGAAATAAGTTATCAAGATGAAATTATAAAAATCAGTTACCTACAACCATACGTCGCCTTTTTGCTACTGTTTTTGAAGCAAGGGTAGAATTAACAGGAAGACCAAAAAGCAATAACAGGATTCCAAGCAGGAATTGATATTTTTAGTAGAATATTATCCAGAAAGAGAAAAATTCATTTTATCAAAAAAACAAAAATTTTTTTAGAACGAAAGTGGATATTAAAAAAATATGGCTTGGAAAAATGTTGAAAAAGTTGAAGTTGCAAGTGAAGAAACAGGGTGGAGACCAATAAGTGAACCTGTGAAAAAGCTGTCAGATACAATTTATGAAATAACAATGATCCCTGGAAATGGTGTTTATGAGTATAAATATGTAATCGATGGAAAATGGTATCCTGAAGGAGAAAAATTTGAAATTAATTCTTGGAGAAAGAGGAGAATTATTCCCAAAAAGGATATATGGGTGATGGAAAAATTTGTTTATGATACGAAAGAAAAAGAAAGCGATTTAAAGGCAATTGTTCATAATTATAAAAGTTTGAAATATTTTTAATAAGATATCAGACAGAGACTATGAATTTAAAAATAAGAACACAAATTGAAGATGTGGAAAGAGCCTACATAAGTATTGTTTTATCAGAAGAAGATAGCTATGAAATGATTTATGAGCTAGAAAGATTTAGTGATAAAACAAATAGTTTTGACTATTTCCAAAGAATAGTAGATTGTGGTAGAAAAGTAGATAAAATCATGTATTATTTTTATTTTTGGAAGATGGTGGAAAGAAAGTTTACTTTTAATGGAAAATTACATGAAGAAAAAAACCAGAAAGAATGGTTATCAAAACAACTAGAGAAGATATTCAAATTTTTTTGATGTTCCAGATTGGTCAAAAGAAGCCATTTGGTATAATCTTTTCCCAGATAGATTCTACAATGGGAATCACTACAATGATGCCATTTTCAATGAATTTGGACCAGAAGAATTTAGTATAAATGAATTACATGAAAAATAAATTTATCGAAAAAAATATAAATGGGAAAAAAATTAAATAATGTCTATGGAAAAATTTGATAGAAATAGATGGACTTCTGATTTCTCTGATAGAACTGATTGGGAAAAAGCTGGAGAGAAAAAGTTGATTATAGCTTGAAATATGCGAGAATGTACGGAGGAGATATTCAAGGTATCAAAGAAAAAAATTCCTTATTTAAAAGAATTAGGAATAAACGCAATATGGTTGAACCCAGTGTTTTTTCTCATACCAAAAATCATAAATACGGTGCAAATGATTTCAGACATATTTCACCAGACTTTGGTACAATCAGAACAAGTGGTGAAAAAAATACGATGTAAAAGTTAATAAATCCAATAAATACAACAATAAAACATACATCGACGTTCTAGGAAAACAAGCAATTAATAACAGTGAATTAAAAATTATTAGAAGTTAACTTAAAAAGGTGAAAAATAAAGGTAAAAATGGTTATGGTGAAACTGAAGATCCAGAAACTTGGGTTTGGACAGAATCTGATTTAATTATGGTTGATTTAATAAAAAGAATTACATAAAAATGGAATAAGAGTAATTTTTGATGGAGTTTTTCAATCATAGTAGTGACAGACACTGGACATTCAATATGGTGTTAGCTGATGGAGAAACTTCTCAATATAAAGATTGGTATAAAATTAAAGATTTTTACAAATCATATTCCTGTGACAGACGATTTGTCAGATGAAGAAGCATATGATTTGATTATGAAAAATAAAAAAACGTTTAATTTATAACGCTTGGGGAGGATTTAATTCGTTACCAGAATTCAATACTTTCAATGAACAATATAAGGATTATATCTTTAATATTACAAGAAAATGGATGTATGGACACGATGGAAAAAGAAAGTAAAAAAACTGGATGGAAGATGATGGAATAGACGGATGGAGACTAGATGTACCAAACTGTCTTGAAAATCAAAATTTCTGGAATGAATGGCGACAAGTCGTTAAAGAATGCAAACAAGAAGCCTATATTACAGCAGAATTGTGGGGAAATGCTTCAAATGATATTAATTATGGTAATAAATTTGATACAGTTATGAACTACGAATGGCTAAAAACTGTTATCGGATATTTTATAAATCACAGTAGAGAAGGTGGAGAAAGATACAAATTAAAAAGCAACTGATTTCTTCAATGAATTGAGAAAAAAACGTTCATGGTATCCATATCAATCTCTACAAGCATCACAAAATTTAAATGGTTCACACGATACAGATAGACTATATTCAAGAATTGTAAATGATATTTTTAGGTAGAAACTTAGAAGAAGGAAAACAATTAGAAAAAGGTTATAACTCAATAAGACCAGACCTAGCTTCTAACTATCATCCAAATACATCAATTGACTGGATAAATAGCAAAAATAAAAACCAAAAAGATGTATTAAAATTAATATCAATTTTCCAAATGACATATATTGGAGCACCGATGTTATATTACGGTGATGAAGTGGGAATGTGGGGAGCTACTGACCCTTATTGTAGAAAAACCAATGCTTTGGAAAGAATTTATGTACGATGAAGAAAAAAATCCATCATTTTTTTGAATAAAGAAGAAAGATATGAGCAAAAAAAGTAGACGAAGACTTATTATTCTGGTACAAAAAAATTAATAAAAAAATTCGTAGAAAAAAACAGAGTGCTAGTATATGGTAAATTCAAAGAATTATTAGCAGATGATCAAAAGAGACATTATAGCTTATGAACGTAAAAATGAAGACCGTTCAATAATAACAGTTATAAATAATTCATTCAATGACTATAAAGATATCGAATTTTTTTAACTGATTATCCAGGAGAAAGATTCCTAGATTTAATTTCAGAAAAATTTGTAAAAGTTAGCATGAATGGAAAAAAATTAATATTAGTCTAAAAAGCTAAACAAGGTGTAATATTGAAACGTTGGAATTATTAGAAACTAAAAATTTTTAGGGAGTGAGTCAAGTTGCTCACTTCTCATTACAATTACAATTGTTATTTCAAAAAAATATATTATATAAATATTAACTATATAAAAGATATATAATTTATATAATAAAAATTTCGATAATTTTAACAAAAAAACTCAATAAAGACCTTGACATAATGGCTTAAATAGTATAAAATAAGTAAGTTATAACTCATAAACTAAATCTTCAGAAAATATGTAAAAAAACATATTTTTTTAGTAAATTTAGAGTAAATCGCTATACTTATAAATGGGTATACATTATGCCCCTACAAGTTAGGGTGTAGATTGAAGGGATGAGCTTTTAAAAAAAGTTTTTAGTTTATAAAAAAATGACGAGAAATTATATATAAAATTTGAAGAAAGTTGGGAGGAGGAAAAATATGCCTACTATTAATCAATTAGTAAGATTTGGTAGAAAAACAACAGAGAAAAAGAAAAAAATCACCTGCGTTAAAAAGGTAATCCACAAAAAGAGGGGTTTGTGTAAGAGTATATACAACTACACCTAAAAACCAAACTCAGCCTTAAGAAAAGTAGCAAGGGTTAAATTAGTAAATGGAATTGAAGTTACTGCTTATATTCCAGGAATCGGACATAACTTACAAGAACACAGTATCGTTCTTTTTAAGAGGAGGAAGAACAAAAGATTTACCAGGGGTTAGATATAAAATAATCAGAGGTGCTTTAGATACTGCGGGAGTAGTAAACAGAAGACAAGCTAGATCAAGATACGGAACAAAAAACCAGCGAGCAGGCGCTAATTAATTAAAACTAAGAAGTAAGGAGGACAAATAAGTGTCAAGAAGAAGAAAAGCGGAAAAGAGAGATGTTTTACACGATTCTCAATATAACGATAAAGTAGTAACTAAATTCATAAATGGATTAATGAAAGATGGAAAAAAATCATTAGCTGAAAATATTTTCTATACAGCATTAAATGAAATTAAAGAAGAAACTCAAGAAGAGGGAATTGAAGTGTTCAGAAGAGCAATGGAAAATGTTAGACCTCAATTAGAAGTTAGATCAAGAAGAATTGGAGGAGCTACTTACCAAGTACCAGTTGAAGTTAGAAAAGAAAGACAACAAACTTTAGCTATTAGATGGTTAGTTAGATACACAAGAGAAAGAAAAAGAACACGGAATGGTAAACAAATTGAAAAAAAGAGTTAGTAGCAAATTGCTAACAATGAAGGTGGATCAATTAAGAAAAAAAGAAGACACATATAAAATGGCCGAAGCAAATAGAGCATTCGCACATTATAAAATGGTAATTCGTTAAAGTATAGTTTATTTAATTATCTGAATTATTTAACTGCTTAATATTTAGAAGGAGGAAACATCAGAATGGCAAGAAAAGTTGCTTTAAAAGATACTAGAAATATTGGTATCATGGCTCATATTGATGCCGGAAAAACGACTACTACTGAAAGAATTTTATTCTATACAGGAGTTAACCATAAAATTGGAGAGGTTCACGAAGGAGCCGCTACAATGGATTACATGGAACAAGAACAAGAAAGAGGAATCACAATTACATCAGCGAAAGAACAACTGCATTTTTGGAATAAACACAGAATTAACATCATAGATACACCAGGTCACGTTGACTTTACAGTTGAAGTTGAAAGATCTTTAAGAGTATTAGATGGAGCTGTTGCAGTATTCTCAGCAGTTGATGGTGTTCAACCACAATCTGAAACAGTTTGGAGACAAGCTGATAAATACAACGTTCCAAGAATGGCTTTCTTTAATAAAATGGATAGAGTTGGAGCAGATTTCGATATGTGCGTTAACGATATTAAAGAAAAATTAGGTGGAAACGGTGTACCTATCCAATTACCAATTGGTGCTGAAGATAATTTCGAAGGAATTATTGATTTAGTAACAATGAAAGAATATTTATTTAAAGATGAAACTATGGGAGCTGACTATGAAATAGTTGATATAAGAGCAGAGTTAGTTGATGAAGCTCAAGCGACTAGAGAACATATGATCGAATCTGTAGTTGAAACTGATGATGAATTAATGGAAAAAAATATTTTTGGTGGAGAAGAAATTTCTGAAGAAGAAATCAAAAAGCATTAAGAGTCGCTACAATCGAAGGAACTGTTGTACCTGTATTGTGCGGAACTGCATTTAAAAACAAAGGAATTCAACCATTACTTGATGCAGTAGTTGCTTATATGCCATCACCATTAGACATCAACGGTGGAAAAAAATTAAAGGAACTGATCCTAAAACTGAAGAACCTATCGAAAGAGAAATGGGAGACGATGCTCCATTCTCAGCGTTAGCGTTCAAAAATTATTACGGATCCATTTGTAGGAAGATTATCATTCTTCAGAGTTTATTCGAGAATATTAGAAAAAGGATCTTATGTATTAAATTCTACTAAAGGTAAAAAAAGAAAGAATGGGAAGATTACTTCAAATGCACGCAAACAAAAAGAGAAGAATTGGAAACAGTTTACTCTGGAGATATTGCCGCGACAGTAGGGTTGAAAGATACTACAACAGGAGATACATTGTGTGCTGAAAACGCTCCAATTATCTTGGAAAAAATGGAATTCCCTGATACAGTTATTCAAATAGCTGTTGAACCAAAAACAAAAGCTGACCAAGAAAAAATGGGTACAGCATTAGCTAAATTAGCTGAAGAAGATCCAACATTTAAAGTTACAACTAACCAAGAAACTGGTCAAACATTGATCGCTGGAATGGGAGAATTACACTTGGAAATTATCGTAGATAGAATGAAACGTGAATTCAAAGTTGAAGCAAATGTAGGTAAACCACAAGTTGCATATAGAGAAACAATCAACGGAAGCGCTGATGTTGAAGAAAAATATGCTAAACAATCTGGAGGTAGAGGTCAATACGGACATGTTAAAATTAAAGTTGAACCTAATCCAGATAAAGGTTATGAATTTATTAACCAAATTACAGGAGGAGCTATTCCAAGAGAATACATTCCTGCAGTAGATAAAGGAATTCAAGAAGCATTAGAAGCTGGAGTTGTTGCAGGATATCCAGTTCAAGATGTAAAAAGTAACATTATATGACGGATCTTACCATGAAGTGGATTCATCAGAAATGGCATTTAAAATAGCTGGATCAATGGCAATCAAAAAAAGCCTTAAGAGCAAACAAATGCAGTATTATTAGAACCAATCTTCAAAGTAGAAGTTACTACTCCAGAAGAATACATGGGAGATGTTATTGGTGACTTGAACTCAAGAAGAGGACAAGTATCGGGAATGACTGACAGAAATAATGCAAAAATTATTAACTCAGAAGTACCATTATCTCAAATGTTTGGTTACGCAACTGACTTAAGATCTAAAAACACAAGGTAGAGCATCTTATTCAATGGAATTTGAAAAATATGTAGAAGTACCTAAAAAAATATTGCAGATCAAGTTATTAAAGAAAGACAAGGAAAAATAGTAAATAAATGTGAACGGCTTTCTATTTGTTAGTTATAAGATAGAATAGAAAGTCTTCAAAATAGAAAATAAAATATAAATTTAAAATATTTGGAGGAAGAAAGAAATGGCAAAAAGCTAAATTCGAGAGAAGTAAACCACACGTAAACATAGGAACAATTGGTCACGTTGACCACGGTAAAAACAACAACAACAGCGAGAATTTCAAAAAGTATTAGCTGAAAAAGGGTTAGCTGAAAAAGTTGATTTTGAAAAACATTGACCAAGCTCCCAAGAAAGAGAAAGAGGAATTACAATTAACACAGCTCACATTGAGTATGAAACAGAAAAAGACACTACGCTCACGTAGACTGTCCAGGACATGCTGACTATGTAAAAAAATATGATTACAGGAGCGACTCAAATGGATGGAGCTATCTTAGTAGTATCAGCAAAGAGATGGTCCAATGCCTCAAACAAGAGAACACATCTTGTTGGCAAGACAAGTAGGTGTACCTTACATCGTAGTATACTTGAATAAAGTAGATATGGTAGACGACGAAGAATTATTAGAATTAGTAGAAATGGAAGTAAGAGAATTATTAAACGAATACGGATTCCCAGGAGATGACGTACCAGTAATCAAAGGATCTTCATTAGGAGCATTAAATGGAGAACAAAAAAATGGGTAGACGCAATCGTAGAATTGATGGAAGCAGTAGATAGCTACATTCCAACACCAGAAAGACCAGTAGATCAAGCATTCTTGATGCCAATTGAAGACGTGTTCACAATAACAGGAAGAGGAACAGTAGTAACAGGAAGAGTAGAAAGAGGAGTTATTAACGTTGGAGAAGAAGTAGAAATCGTAGGAATTAAACCAACTTCAAAAACAACAGTAACAGGAGTAGAAATGTTCAGAAAATTATTAGATTCGGGACAAGCTGGAGATAATATAGGAGCATTATTAAGAGGAACTAAGAAAGAAGAAGTGGAAAGAGGACAAGTACTTGCTAAACCAGGAACAATCACTCCACATACAGGATTTAAATCAGAAGTATATGTATTGACAAAAGATGAAGGAGGAAGACATACTCCATTCTTCACAGGATACAAAACCACAATTCTATTTCAGAACAACTGATATTACAGGAGAAGTAAACTTACCAGAAGGTGTAGAAATGGTAATGCCTGGAGATAACATTGAAATGACAGTAGAATTGATTCACCCAATTGCAATGGAAGAAGGATTAAGATTTGCGATTAGAGAAGGTGGAAGAACAGTAGCTTCGAGAGTAGTTGCAACTATTACTAAATAGTCAAAAAAATTATAGGAGGAAAAAAACTTTGGATAAAAATCAGAATATATCTTCAATCTTATGATCATAAATTATTAGATCAATCTGCAAAAAAATTGCAGAAGTAGTAAAGAAAAATGGTTCAGAATTAGCTGGTCCATTACCTTTACCAACTAAAAACTAAAAAAATATACAGTTTTAAGATCTGTACATGTTAATAAAGATTCGAGAGAACAATTTGAAATGAGAATACACAGAAGATTTGTTGAAATTAAAAATTCTAGTCAACAAATAATGGTCGCGTTAGGATCATTAAACTTACCATCGGTGTAGGAATAGAAATTAAGCAATTATAAAGCTTTAGTACATGTTGGCAATTGGATTGAGGAGTTTTTCCTTAATTCAATGTCAACCAATATATTAAGGAGGATAAATAAATAAAAATGATATTAGGTAAAAAAATCGGAATGACTCAAATTTTCGAAGATGAAAAAAATTAATACCAGTAACAGTTATCGAAGCTGGTTCAAACTTCGTAGTTCAAATTAAAACAAATGAAAAAGAAGGATACAATGCTATTACATTAGCATTTGATGAAAAAAAGAAAAAAATACAAATAAACCAGAAGCAGGTTTATTCAAAAAAAGCAGGAATTACTCCTAAAAAAATTCTTAAAAAGAATTCAAAGTTGCAGATACAGCTTCATATGAATTAGGACAAGAATTTAAAGTAGACGTATTAGAAGGAATCGAATTTGTTGATATCACAGGAACTTCAAAAAGGTAAAGGGACTGCAGGAGTTATGAAAAAGACATAACTTTGGTGGAAACAGAGCTTCACACGGGGTTTCTAGAAACCATAGATTAGGAGGGTCAAATGCTGGTGGTGCTTTGCATCAAACAGTAATGTACCTAAAGGTAAAAAAATGGCTGGAAGATTAGGTAATGAACAAGTAACAGTTCAAAAACTTAAGAGTTATTAAATTTGATGTAGAAAATAACCTTTTATTAGTAAAAGGTGCAATACCAGGACCTAAAAATGGTTACTTAGTTATTAAAAAAATCGGTTAAGAAATACTAATAGGAAAGAGAGGAGGATAAAATGCCAGTTTTAAATATTTATAAATTAGATGGTTCACAAGCAGGAACTGTTGAATTAAACAATGAAGTATTTGGTATTGAACCAAATAAATCTGTAATGCACGAAGTTTTAGTTGCTGAATTAGCGACTTTTAAGACAAGGTTCTGCCTCAACAAAAACAAGAGCAGAAGTAAGAGGTGGAGGAAGAAAACCTTTTTAGACAAAAAGGAACAGGAAGAGCTAGACAAGGTTCTACAAGAGCACCACACATGGTAGGTGGAGGAGTTGTTCACGGACCAAAAACCTAGAAACTACGCTAAAAAAAGTTAATAAAAAAAGTTAGAAAATTAGCTTTAAGATCAGCATTAGCTCAAAAAAATTATTGAAGGAAACTTAATTGTTTTAGATGATTTCGCATTAGAAGCACCAAAAAAACAAAAAAACATTTGTTGAATTTGCAAAAAGCATTAAATTTTGCTGATACTAAACAATTATATGTAACTGAAGATTCTTATGAAACTTCTGATAGAGATTACTTCTGTATTTATCAGCTAGAAACATTAAAAAAAGTTTCAATTTTAAATTCAAGAGAAATTAATGTTTATTCATTAATCAAACAAGATAAAGTAATTGTTACTAAAGAAGCACTTGCAACTATCGAGGAGGTGTTAGCATAATGCATATTACTGATATAATCAAAAAAACCAGTATTAAATACAGAAAAAGCTAGAAACTTATTTGAAAATAATGAGTACGTATTTATCGTTGATAGAAGAGCAAACAAAATTCAAATCAAAGAAGCTGTTGAAAAAAATTATTCAATGTAAAAGTTGAAAGCGTAAATACTTTGAATATTAAACCAAAAAGCAAAAAAAGATTTAGAATGTCAGTTTATAAAACATCTGCTATAAAAAAAGCAATGGTTAAATTGAAAAAAAAGGTGAAACAATCAAGAGATATGAAGGATAATTCTGATTTATCAGAATCCTTTTTATGATATAAAAAAATATGGAAAAAAATATTTTTTTAGTATAGGAATTATTTCGTAAAAAAATGATATAATATACAGGTTGTGAAAAAAATGAAATTAAGGAAGAGAGGTAATAAAAAGTTATGCCAATTAAAAAGTTAAAACCAATAACTAGTGGGACAAGGCATATGTCGATATTAGTTAATAATGAATTAGATAAAGTAAGACACGAAAAAAATCATTAGTAGAACCATTAGGTTCATCTTATGGAATTGATAACTACGGTCATAGAACAGGTAGAAATAGACATAAAGGTCATAAAAAGATTATATAGAGTTATTGATTGGAAAAGAAATAAATTAGGAGTTCCTGCAAAAGTAGCAACTCTTGAATACGATCCAAAACAGAACTGCAAACATTGCATTATTACATTACGTTGATGGAGAAAAAAAGATATATCTTAGCTCCAAATGGATTGAAAAAAAGGTGATGTAGTATTAGCTGGTGAAGGTGCTGAAATCAAACCAGGAAATGCTTTGAAATTAAAAGATTTACCAATCAGGACAGTTATTCACAATGTTGAGTTGATGCCTGGAAAAGGTGGACAATTAGCAAGATCTGCAGGAACTTCTGCAAGATTAGTAGCTAAAGAAGGAACTTATTGCCACGTTGAATTACCTTCGGGAGAATTAAGATTAATTCACAAAGAATGTATGGCAACAATTGGTGCAGTAGGAAATTCTGAACACTCATTAGTATCATTAGGTAAAGCTGGAAGAAATAGACACTTAGGAAGAAAACCACACGTAAGAGGATCAGTAATGAACCCTGTAGATCACCCTCATGGAGGAGGAGAAGGTAGATCTCCTATAGGTAGAAAAATCACCAGTTACACCTTGGGGTAAAACCTACTCTTGGTAAGAAAAACAAGAGGTAAAAACTTAGCGATAAATTTATTGTTAGAAAAAGAAAAATAGTCAAGTTAACAAAATGATATATGATAATGTTGCTTAACACACTTTTTATGTGTGTGAGCTAACATTTTCAACTTAAAAGATGAGATGATAAGGAGGAAAGAATGGCTCGTTCATTAAAAAAAGGACCTTTTGTTGATGCTTATTTATTGAAGAAAGTAGAAGCATTAGGGAGAAAAACAAGTTATTAAAACATGGTCAAGAAGATCTACTATATTCCCTCAATTTATTGGACATACTTTTTGCAGTATATAATGGTAAAAACATTTACCTGTATACGTAACAGAAGAAATGGTAGGACATAAATTAGGTGAATTTGCACCAACAAGAACTTTCTATGGACACGGGAAAGATGCAAAAAGGTAAAAAAATAATTAAATATAAAAAGAATCTAATTAAAAATATAAAATTAGTAATGGAAGGAGGCCATTTAATGGCAGTAGTAGCTAAATTACGTTACCAAAGATTAAGCCCTCAAAAAAAGCTAGACTTGTAGCTGATATAGTTAGAGGAAAAAAATGCTTTACAAGCTTTTAAAACGTATTAGAGTTTACAAATAAAAAGCAAATCTAAATATATAGAAAAAAACATTAAGATCAGCAATTGCAAATGCGGAACATAATTTTTAATTTGGATCCAGAAAAAAATTATATATTTCTAAAATTTTTAATTGATAAAGGACCAGTATTAAAAAGAATTAGCCCAAGAGCAATGGGAAGAGCAGATGTTATAAGAAAACCAACTGCTCATATAACAGTAGAAGTTTCAGAAAGAAACTAAGAATAGTATAAGGAGGTAAGTCTGTGGGACAAAAAGTAGATCCTAGGGGGATTAGAATTGGAATCACAAAAACTTGGGATTCAAAAATGGTTCGCTGAAGGGAAAGAATACTTAAATAATTTTCATGAAGATATAAAAATAAAAAGAATACATTAAAAAGAATTACTATCATGCAGGAATTTCAACAGTTCAAGTTGAAAGAACATCACCAACTGATGTTTCTGTAATAATAGAAACTGGGAAAGCTGGAATTTTTAATTGGTAGAAAAGGTCAAGAAATTGAAGCTTTTAAAAAAATAATTTAGAAAATTAACTAACAAAAAAAGTACAAGTTAAAGTACAAGAAATTAAAAATCCTAATAAAGATGCACAATTAGTGGCTGAAAGTATAGCAACTGCTATTGAAAAAAGGGTAGCTTATAAAAGAGCTGTTCAACAAGCAATTCAAAGAGCTGAAAAAAATCGGTGTAAAAGGGATTAAAGTAATGGTATCGGGAAGATTAAATGGTGCCGAAATAGCTAGAAGTGAATGGACACTTTCGGGAAGAGTATCATTACATACATTGAGAGCAGACGTTGATTATGCAACTGCAACTGCACATACTACATACGGAGCTTTAGGAATTAAAGTATGGATTTTCAATGGTGAAGTTCTTTCTACTAAAAAGGAAGGAGGAAATAATTAATGTTAATACCTAAAAGAACGAAATATAGAAAACAGTTCAGAGGAAAAAAATGGGTGGTATAGCAACTAAAAGGAAACAAAGTTGATTTTTGGTGAATTTGGATTGGTAGCTAGAGAATTTGGTTGGATTACTTCAAGACAAATAGAAGCTTGTAGGGGTAACAATCAACAGAACATTTAAAAGGGAAGGAAAAAAATTTGGATTAGAATATTCCCCGATAAAACCTTATACAAAAAAAGACCCGAAGGAACAAGAATGGGTAAAGGTAAAGGTAACACAGAAGGTTGGGTAGCTGTAGTTAAAAAAAGGAAAAAAATAATGTTTGAAGTTGCTGGAGTATCAGAAGAAAAAAAGCTAAAGAAGCATTAAGAAAAAGCAGGACATAAACTACCTATCAAAGTTAAATTTGTAAGAAAAAGAAGAAGTAGGTGGTGATAAGTAATGACAGCAAATGAAATAAGAGAATTATCATTAGAAGAATTAGATGCAAAAGTTAAAGAATTGAAACAAGAATTGTTTAATTTAAAAATTTCAAAAAAACTCTTGGACAATTACAAAAACACTACTAAAATAACTGAAGTTAAAAGAACGATAGCAAGAATAAAAACTATCGCAACTGAAAAAAACTGTTAAATAGGAGGAACAAGAGTGGAGAATAAAAGAAACGAAAGAAAAGTAAGAGAAGGTATTGTTGTTTCTGATAAAATGGATAAAAACAGTAGTTGTTCTTGAAGAAACAATGAGATTACATAAAATCTATAAAAAAAGAGTGAAAACTTCTAAAAAGATATAAAGCACATGATGAAAAATAACGAATGTGGTGTAGGAGACAGAGTAAGAATCATGGAAACTAGACCATTAAGTAAAGATAAAAGATGGAGAGTAGTGACTATCTTAGAAAAAAAGCTAAATAGAGAATAGTGGATAATGAAATTTTTGAGAGGAGGAAATTTTTAAATGGTTCAACAACAAACGATACTTAATGTTGCTGATAACACAGGAGCGAAAAAAATCATGGTTATTAGAGTATTAGGTGGATCAAGAAGAAGATTCGGTAAAATTGGTGACATCGTAGTAGCATCTGTTAAAGAAGCTATACCTAATGGAAATGTAAAAAAAGGAGATGTAGTTAAAAGCTGTTGTAGTAAGAACAAGAAAAAGAATTAAAAAAAGAGCAGATGGTTCATATATTAAATTTGATGATAATGCGAAAGAGTTGTATTAAATACAAGCTTAGAAGTAAGAGGTACAAGAATTTTTTTGGACCTGTAGCAAGAGAACTAAGAGCTAAAAACTTTATGAAAAATAGTGTCTCTAGCACCAGAAGTATTATAGAAAGGAGAGTTTATAAGTGGCTAAACCAAGAGTAAAAATCAATACCTAATAGATTACATGTTAAAACTGGAGATACAGTTGTTGTAATTAGTGGTAGATCGAAAGACTTATCTAGAAATGACAAAGGTCAAACTGGAGATAAAGGAAAAGTTGGAAAAAGTATTAAAAGTATTCCCTAAAATAGGTAAAATAGTTGTTGAAGGTGTAAATATCCAAAAAAAGACATATCAAACCTAATGCAATGAACCCACAAGGCGAAGTTGTAGAAAAAGAAATGCCAATTTTCTCATCTAAAAGTAATGCTTTGGGATGAAAGTGCAAAAAAAGGGACTAGAGTAAGATATGAAATTAAAGATGGAAAAAGTAAGAATATCAGTTGTTTCTGGTAACGAAATATAGAAAGGAGGAAGACTCAGTGGCTGAGAAATATATTCCAAGATTACAAAAAGTTATATAAAGAAGAATTGGTTGCATCATTAATGAAAGAATTAAACATTACTAATGTTATGCAAGTACCTAAAATTGAAAAAAATAGTAGTTAATATGGGGATTGGTGAAGCAGTAAACAACCCTAAATTAATTGATACTGCAATGAGAGAATTAGGGCAAATTACAGGACAACAGCCTGTAGCTAGAGCGACTAAAAAAATCAGAAGCAGGATTTAAATTAAGAGAAGGACAAAAAAATCGGAGCAAAAAGTAACATTAAGAAAAGAAAAATGTACGAATTTTTAGATAGATTAATTAGTATTACTTTACCAAGAGTTAGAGACTTTTGAAGGAGTTTCACCTAAAAGGGTTCGACGGAAGAGGAAACTATACTTTAGGTATTAGAGAACAAATCGTTTTTCCACGAAATTGAAATTGATAAAGTTGATAAAAACATTTGGAGTAGGAATTACAATAGTTTCAACTGCAAGAACTGACGAAGAAGGAAGAGCGTTATTAAAAGCATTCGGAATGCCGTTTGCAAAAATAGGTTATAATTTGAAGGAGGTGTAATTCAATAAATGGCTAAAAAAAGCAATGGTTGAAAGAAACTTAAGAAGAGAAAAAAATAGTTGATAAATATGCAGAAAAAAAGAGCAGAATTAAAAGCAAAAAGCTAAAAAGGTGATAGAGAAGCAATAGCTGAATTGGCTAAATTGCCAAGAAATGCGTCACCTACTAGATTGAGAAATAGATGTCAAATTAATGGAAGACCAAGAGGATTCATGAGAGAATTTGGAATTTCTAGAGTAATGTTTAGAAAATTAGCAGGAGAGGGTGCAATCCCAGGAGTAAGAAAAATCAAGTTGGTAAGAAGAAGTTCGAGAGGAGGAATAAGTAAATGCATTTAACAGATCCTATTGCTGATATGCTTACTAGAATTAGAAATGGAAATATGGCAAAAACATGCTGAAGTTAAAATACCATTTTCAAAAAAATTAAAGAAAGTATAGCGAATATATTAAAAAAATGAAGGATATATAGTTAGTTACGAAGTAAAAAGAAGAAGGTACAAAAAAAGATATAGTAGTAACATTGAAATATATGGATGGAGATGCTGTAATCAAAGGGTTGAAAAGAATTTCTAAACCTGGAAGAAGAGTATATACATCTGTAGAAAGTTTACCCTAAAGTATTAGGTGGATTAGGAATTGCCATTGTCTCAACACCAAAAGGTGTTATAACAGACAAAGAATGCAGAAAGCATAGCGTTGGTGGAGAGGTTCTTTGCTACGTGTGGTAATTTACGCATTTTATAAAAATAGGAGGAGAGTCATGTCAAGAATAGGTAATAAACCTATAACTATACCAGCTGGTGTAGAAGTTAAATTAGATGGTAATAAATTTATCGCTAAAGGACCTAAAGGACAATTGGAAAGAGAATTAAGCGATGAAATTAAAGTAAATATTGATGGCACTGAAATAACTTTTGAAAGACCTAATGACTTACCAAGCATTAGAGCTCTTCATGGAACAACTAGAGCAAATGTTAATAATTTGATTATTGGTGTTAGTCAAGGGTTTGAGAAAAAAATTAGAATTAATAGGGGTTGGATACAGAGTACAAGCTAACGGAAAAGGTTTGACTTTAGCTTTAGGATATTCTCACCCTGTTGAAATAGAAGCTGTTGAAGGAATAACTTTCAAAGTAGAAGGTAATACGAAAAATTTCTATTGAAGGAATTGACAAACAATTAGTTGGACAAATTCGTCGCAAATATCAGAGCTAAGAGACCACACGAACCTTACAAAGGAAAAGGAGTTAAATATGCTGATGAAGTAATTAGAAGAAAAGAAGGTAAGAAAGGATAGGAGGTAGATTTTAGTGATAAAAAAACTAGATAGAAAAAAAGTAAGAACTAGAAAACATAAAAGTATAAGAAGAAGAATCGTTGGAACTGCTGAAAGACCTAGACTTTCTGTTTACAGAAGTTTACAAAAATGTATTTGTTCAAATTATTGATGATACTACTGGAAATACTTTAGTATCAGCATCTACAATTGAAAAAGGTGCAAAAAAATCGAAAATGGTTCAAATATTGAAGCAGACTAAACAAATTGGTGAAAGAATTGCTAAAAAAAGCATTAGAAAAAGGAATAACAACAGTTGTATTTGATAGAGGTGGATATGTTTACACTGGAAGAATCAAAGCAATAGCTGATGCTGCAAGAGAAGCAGGATTAAAATTCTAAGGAGAAGGAGGACTTATTTTTGGCCAGAGATAGAGAAAGAAATGAAAAAAAGCAAGTGAATTTAAAGAAAGTCTTTTTAAGAATAAATAGAGTTTCTAAAACTGTTAAAGGGGAAGAAGAATGTCATTCTCAGTTTTAGCAGAGAGTTGGAGACGAAAAAAAGGTAAAGTTGGTATTGGTTTAGGAAAAGCAAATGGTGTACCAGATGCTATTAGAAAAAGCAATCGCTAACGCTAAGAAAAAAATTTAGTAACTGTATCTTTAAAAGGTGGAACTTTACCACATGAACAAATTGGTAAATACAATTCTACAAGTGTATTATTGAAACCAGCTTCAAAAAGGGACAGGAGTTATCGCTGGGTCAGCGACTAGGGAATTATTAGAATTAGCTGGTGTAACAGATGTACTTACTAAAATTAGAGGTTCAAAAAAATAAAAAGTAACGTTGCAAGAGCTACATTAGAAGGATTAAGACAATTAAGATCTATTGAAGAAGTAGCAAGATTAAGAGGAAAAAAACAGTAGAAGAAATTTTAGGATAATTAGGTTAGGAGGTAAAATTAATGTCTAAAGTAAAAAGTAACACTTGTTAAGGGAATTAATGGAAGAAAACCTAATCATATTGCGACTGTGAAATCACTTGGATTAAGAAAAAAATCAGTCAAAGTGCAGTACATAACAAAAACTGCAGATATAGAAGGAAAAAAATAAAATTAGTTTCTTATTTACTTAAAGTAGAGGAGGTTTAAGAATAAATGAATCTTAATGAATTAAAACCTGCTGAAGGATCAAAAAGACAAAGAAAAAAAGAGTAGGAAGAGGTCACGGAACTGGTTGGGGTAAAACAGCTGGTAAAAGGGCACAATGGACAAAAAAACAAAGATCGAGTTCATATGTATCACCTATATTTGAAGGTGGACAAATGCCAATAGTTAGAAGAGTTCCTAAAAGAGGATTCTCTAATTCAGCATTCAAAAAAAGATTTTTGTAGTAATTACATTATCAGATATAGTAGATAAATTCAACGATGGTGATGTTGTAAGTTTACAAACATTAGTTGAAAATGGGATTGTAAAAAAACCCTAAATTTATATCTAAATATTCAGATGCAGACTTTTAAGAGAAGTAAAAGGTAAAAAAAGCAGTAAAAAGATATTTAGCTGAAAATGTTGAATCATATGTTAAAGAAAAAGAATTTACAAGTTTATTAAAAAGTAATTGGAAATGCAGAAGTTTCTAAAAAAATTAACAATTAAAGCTCATAAAGTTTCGGGGAACTGCTAAAGCATTAATTGAACAAGCTGGTGGATCAGTAGAATTACTTGAAATTAAATCGTATTCAGCTAAAAGCAGGAAATAACAAAAAAAGAAGAAGAGAATAAGTAAGATTTAATATCTTGCTTTTTTTCTTCATATATAAGGAGTGGTTGTATTGACTTTAACTGAAGCAATAGTAAGTAGAGTGAAAGCTATTTTTAATATTCCAGAATTGGAAAAAAAGAATAACGTTTACACTATTGATGATACTAGTAGCTAGAGTAGGTATACATATAGTTGTTCCGGGAGTAGATACAAATGTATTTAAGAGTCTTTCGCATAATAATGCGATTGCAGGATTTTTAAATCTGTTTTCTGGAGGAGCTGTAGAAAGAGCTTCGATCTTTTCGTTAGGAATAATTCCTTATATTAACTCTTCTATTGTGTTTCAATTATTAGGAGTTATTTTTCCCTAAAATAGATGAAATGCAAAAAGAAGGTGGAAAAGAAAGAGATAAAATAACACAATGGACAAGATATTTGACTATAGTGTTAGCTTTAGGACAATCATTTGGGATAGCAGTAATGCTTGCTAATCAAGGATTTGTTCTAGAAGATACAAGTTTTAAATTTATTATAAGAACAGTTGTATTAATGACTGGAGGAACTGCATTTTTTTAATGTGGATTTCTGAAAGAATTTCTATAAAAAGGTATTGGAAACGGTACTTCAATGTTAATCTTTTTTTAAATATTGTTGCAGGATTACCTAGTGTTTTAACACAAGCATATTCAAGTTTAAAAGGAAGTGGAACAGGTATAATCTTAATGTTTATATCAATAATAGTTTTTTTGTTGTATTTATTGCTTTTAATGGTTTTAGTGCAACTTGCTGAAAGAAGAATACCAATTCAATATGCTGGAAAAGGAAGTTTAGGATTTGGTGGAGGACAAAGTGCAGTTGGTAGAAGAACATATTTACCATTAAAAAAATAAATATGTCTGGAGTAATGCCAATAATCTTTGCTTCAGTGCTAATGATGACACTCACCATTTTTAGTTACATTAATGAAACCAGGTGTTTGGAAAAATAGATTGACAACTTGGTTTTCACAAACAGGAGTATTGTATCTATTATTATTTGCTGTATTAATTACAGTATTTTCGTTCTTTTATACGTTAACAATAGCTTTTTGATCCAGATAAAGTATCAGAAGATTTGAAACAAAGTGGAGGAACAATACCTACTGTAAGAGCAGGTGCAGAAACAGCTGATTATTTAGAAAAAGGTTGTTACAAGAGTTACTTTTGAAGTGCTATTTTTCTTATCAATATTAGGAATATTGCCTAATATTTGGTTTGGATATGTTCTTCATATACCTGTATTACTTGGAGGAACAAGCTTTATTGATCTTAGTTGGGACAGCAGTTGAATTATTGTTACAAATTGATTCATATTTAGCTGTTAAGCAAATGAAAGGTTTTATAAGTAGAAAAAAATAAATAAAAATATAATAAAAAAATCTCTGATTAAGAATAACTTCTTTTTAAGAGATTTTTTTATTTTATATTTGAATCTATTTAAAATTAAACTACTAAAGTTGTATAAATTTAACTTTTGAGTTCAGTTTTACGGAAGTTTAACCATAGATAAGTCAAGTATTATTATACTTGAAACTATTTAAAATTAAACTATAAAATTGTATTTAGATTTTTGAGTAAGTAGCCAGAGCTTTTTGAATTTAATTTTAAAGTAGTTTTACTATAGATTAATGTGTACAATTATAAAAAAATATAAATTTAATTTTTTTAGATATTTATTTTTTTAAGAAATAAGAAATAAATTCTAGTATAAGTGCTACAATAAATATTAAGTAAAACAAATACTCCAATTTCTCTAATATCAAAATACATTGTTCCAGACATAAACATGTCGTATCCGATTCCACCTGCTCCTGATGCAGCGCCAACTGCTACGGCATTTGTAAAGTTGATTTCGAATCTTACGAAAGTCCACGAGAGGATGGAAGTAATTGTAGATGGTAAAACTGCTTGGAATATTATTTGCCACCAAGAAGCACCTGTTGCTTTAAGGGCGTCGATAGTGCCTGTGTCGATTTCTTCTATGCTTTCAGAATATGCTTTTTATTAAATAAGCGATACTGTGAAATGACATTCCAATAATAGCAGATTCCACACCAATGTTTGCAACAACTGAAAATACTAAAACCCAAAGTATTGTTGGGATTGCTCGTATGAATGATACAATAATTTTTGATTATTTTTTTGATGTTCTTTCATTTGAAAGATTTTTTTCTTTGCAAAAAAAGATAAAAAAATAACGCTATAAAAGATCCAATCAATGTTGTCAGTATAGCAAGTGCAATAGTGATTAAAAGACTATTAAATACTTCTAGAAACGTGTATCTATCTGATAATCGTAGCTTCAAAAAAACATAATTTTTTTAAATCTTTTAAAAAAATTCTAAAAAAAGCAGAAGACAGTTTAACACCACCCATATTGATTGTAGCTAGTGTAAAAAAATGGTGATTAAAGATAGAATACTTAATGTAGACCACAAATAAATTCTAGATCTTGTGAATTTTTCTTATTATTATTTTATTATTTTTTTGTTTTTTTCAATATTTTTGAATTCATTGAAAGCCCTCCTACATTAATTCTTTTTCTGATTTTTATTAGATAGTAATTCGATACTGATAATAATTATTATTACGAACAATATAACCATTCCAGTCATGCGTCATAACGGAAACTTCGATAGTAGAGGTTAAAGATGAATCCAATTCCAGTACCTGTAAGTAATCCGATTAAAGTTGCTTCTCTAATTCCATTTTCTATAAAAAATAATAGCCAAGATATTAGTTGTGGTAAAACGCTTGGGATAACACCTTGAAAAATTATTTGGAAATATGATGCACCTGTTGTTTTTAAGGCTTCAATAATATTTTTCTGATGCTTCATCTATAGTCTCAATGAAAGTTCTTGTTAAATATCCAAGAGTTACTAAAAAAACAGTGCTAAAAAAATCCTGTAAACTGGCTTTGTTTGAATGAAAATAGAAGAACTAAAGACCAAGCAACAAGAGGAATATTTCTGAAAAATGAAGCAATAATTTTTACTAATACTTTTGTAAAAAGGTTTATTCCAGTTGCTTCAGAACCGATTAATGCTAAAAATAGTGCAAAAAAATAGATGATACAATTGTTGAAGAAACTGCTAATAAAAATAGTTTCAATTGCCGTTTTAAAAATAATTGGCAAATACTGCAAAGATTCTGATGTTGGAATAAATTTTTTTGGAAAAAGCCAAATTATCCCACTTGGAATTGATAAAAAAAGCGACGGTATTTTTTTAAAGCCAGAAATAATGCTAGAAAAAAATATAAAATAAAAACTATTAATACAAAAAGATTTTTACTATTTTTTTCTTTTTTTAAAAAAATATCGTTATTTATTTTTTTGTGATTTTTAACATTTTTTTGTGACACCCCTTTCTTATTAATGTTCTTCGGTTTCTTCATTTTTTTATAAATTTTTTTCAATTTCTTCTTTTGATAATTTATCAACAGAATTGTCGAATACTTTTTTCCTTTATTTAAAGCGATTATTCTGTCAGAATATTTCAAAGCTATATCAACTTGGTGAAGATTAACGATGCAAGTAACACCCATTTCCTTAACAATTTTAAGAAGGTATTCCATAACTTTTTCAGATGATTTTTGGATCAAGCGAGGCAATAGGTTCATCACATAACAACAAAGTTGGTTTTTGTATCAAAGCACGTGCAATTCCAACTCTTTGTTTTTTTGTCCTCCACTTAAATCACTGCATTTTTTGATAAGCATATTTTGCCAAATCAACTTTTTTCCAATAATCTAAAGGCTTCTTCCTTTTTCCTCTTCTGTATAAATCCCCAAAGCTCCAGCTAAAACCGATTTATAGCCAAGTCTTCCGTGCAAAAACATTCTCAATAACAGTCAAACGTTCAACTAAATTATAATTTTTGGAAAATCATACCAATCTGTCTTCTAACTAGTTTAGTTTCCTTTTTTATTCAATGTTTCAATTTTTTTACCTTCAAAAATAATGCTACCACTTGAAATATCAATCATTCTGTTAATACTTCTAAGTAAAGTAGATTTTTCCCGCCCCAGAAGGTCCAATAATAGATATAAACTGTTGTTTTTCTACATCAAATGAAACATCTGAAAGAGCAACAGTTTTATTTTTTTATAAGTTTTGAATACATTTTTTTAAACTTAAAAAGCATATTTCTTCCTTTCTATCAGAATCTATCAATAAAAAAATAAGAATTTAGTTTCATAAAAAAATTGTAAAATAGAACTAATTATTTATGAAAAAAATTTTTATTTATTAAGATATTTCTGAAAAAGTTTTTTTAGAAAATTTTCATATACAATTTTATCATATATTTTATAAAAAAATAATAGTTTAAAAATAAAAAGCTTTCATAATATCATTTTAGAAATTATAAAAGCTTTGTTTAATAGCCACTCTTTTAAAAATAAATTAAAAGTAGCAAAAAAATTATTTTTTTCTTTCATTATATCTTCATACCATTTATTGTTAACTTCAACAAATCCTACTTTGTCACTTTCTTTTTAAGAACATTCCTCTAATTTTACTTGTTTTTAGCACTAAAAATTGCAGGGTTTTCATAAGTTTCTTTAGATAATAAAAGTCGCTTTTTATTTTTTTGCTTGGTCATCTTTATTAAGTGATTTTACGTTGAATACGATTGCTCCATTAGGTACAGGAATAGATTTTTATAACTGTAAAACTTTTTCCAACGTATTCTCCAAATGGTGAAGGTGCACCAGCTTTAACTTTGTATGTAGCCCCAGTTTTATTTTTCTTCCCCGATACTAATTCATAAGTTGTAAAAGATTTAGGAATAGCAAATGTAGCAACATCTACATCTTTTTTTCAATAAATTTACTTGTGTTCCAGGATGTGAATTTCCGAAAAATAACTTTCGAGAATACTTTTCCTTCTTGAAGTAATTCATCAGTATTTTTCAATCCAAATTCTTTAACTAAAACTTCTCCAGGAACAACAAATCGATGTGGAACTATTTGTTACAAAAAGAAACTTTTTACCTTTTTAATTTTTCAAATCATAAGTATTTCCAACTTTGTAATTGTTAGCGACATCACTAGGTACAGCTATAAAACTGTAATAAAGAGCATCTGCGTTTGTACCACTTTTTTTCCAGCATTTGTAACAATTGCTTGTACATCTTTTGTTTTTTTGTCAGCACTTAAAATACCTTCGGCCCCAATATAAGCGATTTGAGCTTGCCCCGAAATAATGTTTTTCCATAGCAATATTGTAGTCAGTCGTTGTAACAATATTTGCCTTTTTACCTGTTGCTTTTTTCAATGATTTTAGCAAATTCTTCACGAGAAGCTTTTTAGAGAATCATTCGATTCATTTGGCAAAAATACTATGTTAATTGTGTCATTCTTTTTACCACAACTTATAGCAAAGCATAAGAATTACTAAAAGCCATTAAAATTTTTAAAAATTCCTTTTTTTCATAAATACCTCCTAGTATTATTTTTAGATTTATAAAAGATAAATTAAAATATAAATTATAGAAGATATAATTAATTTTTAATTTCTTTAGCACATTATAACAATTTTTTAGATTTTTTTCTAGGATTAATTTTTAATATTTAGAAAAAGTTTTTAGAGAAAAATTCAAAATATAATTTTAAAAAAATAAAAAAAGAGATAATCTAACACTTTTTAGAAAAATCTCTTTTAGTAAATAATTTATTTATAACATTAATTTGAATTTTTTTGGTGGAAATGACGGGAATCGAACCCGTGTCCAAAAATAGAAAGTCCTTACTACCTTCTACAAGTTTAGTTCATTTAACGCTTTAACTTTTTAGATATTAAATGAACAAAAGTCTAAAAGCGAGATTATAAGTTGTCCTCAAATGACATAATCATACATTAGAGTAAGCCATTTAAAATGACGTCTTCCAAATCAACAATGGCAAATTCAAATGGAGACGAGTCAGCGTAATTAGGCAGACTAAAGCGTAATTATCGTTTCCGATTAATTTAAAGTTGGATTTAAAGACTCCCGTCTACCTGCTAGTAATAAGCTTTTTATCCTGTCGAAACCAAAAACATTCCCACATTTATCGTATTGATATTATATCACAAAAATTCAAATATTCAAGCTAAATTTTATAAAAAAATTAAAAAAATTTATAAAACTTTTTCTAGTTTTTTTCATAAACATTTTTTTGAATGAAATCGTATTCACCCATTCCTTTTTAATGAAACTGTAACATTGTAGCCATTCTTTTTAAGAATGGATTTCCATGAATCTTCTTCGTCAGAGGCCATATCATTTTTGGCATGGTCTCCAGCAACAATCATTAAAGGTTTTTAATAAAATATTTTTTTAAAAATTTGTTTTTGACAATTTTTTTCTAAGACATCTTTTAAAGTGACTTTTGCCTTCAACAGTAGCAACGAAAAATATTATTTTTTTCCAGAGGAATTATATTTTTTTCTTGTAGAGTTTTTATAAATAACATCTTCTTTATGATCAGAACCGTGTCCCATAAAAAAACTATTGCATCATTATTTTTCTAAATCGTTAAATTCATTATTTTTGAACGATTTCTTCATAATCAGAGTCAGTTGTTAAAAAGTGGCTCTGTGATTTTTTTCCATAAGTATCGTCTAATTTTGAATATTCAATTCCAGCTAAAATGTGTAGAGACATAGTGATTACTTCTGAAAATCCTCTTTGCTTTAAGGCTTCAAGACCTTCTTTTTGATTGTAAATTTTTAAATTTTTCGTTTTTTTGAATAATTTTTTTCTTATAATATTTGATGTAAATGCTCTTTCAAAACATTCTTTTTCCATATTTTTTTCAATTACTAGATTTTTCGATAGCTTCGATAGTTTTTTCTTGTGTCAGAATGAGAAGTACCGAAACTTGTGACTAAAAATACCTTTTTTTCATTTTTAATCCTTTCTTAAAAAAATTGTGAATTAATTAGTTTATTGTATTATATCATAAATTTTGAAAGTAAAATAGATAGAAAAAAATTTTTTTGGGAATAAAATTTATTTTTTTATTTTTTTCTAAAAATTATGATATACTTAGAGAATAAAAAGTTTTGAGTAAAGGGAGGTTTGTGAAAATGAAAAAAATTCTTTGTTTAGGCTTGTGACAAAGGAAGATGCGAAAGAAATATTAGAAATATATCGATATTATATTGAGAATACGACGATTACATTTGAGTATGATGTGCCGACGATAAAAAGAATTCGAGAAGAGAATAGAGGATATTGAAGGGGAATATCCGTATATTGTTTGTCTGGTGGATGATAGAATTGTGGCATATGCGTATGCACATAAAGTTTGGGAGAGAGTCGCTTATCAATGGGATGTTGAATTGTCAGTTTATACGGATAAGGATTATGTTGGGAATGGTTTTGGGAAGAAAATGTACAATATTTTTAATTGATATTTTGAGATTGCAAAATGTAATAAATGTTTATGGATGTGTTACTTTTTCCAAATGAAAATAGTGAGAAATTACATAATTATTTAGGATTTAAGAAAAAAATGGTGTCTTTACTAAGGCTGGATATAAGTTTGGGAAATGGTTAGATGTTATGTGGTTTGAAAAGGCGATATTAGAGCATGGATTGGAGCCAAAACCAGTAAAAAAAGAATGGATGAGTTAGAACAAGAAAGAGTAAAAAGAAATTTTTGAATAAGTATTAAAAATTTAAAAAAATATAGCAAATTTATAGAAAAAAATTGTTAAAAAAATTGCTTATAACCAATGACAAAATAAGAAAAAAATAATGTATAATAGTGAGAAGATAATATAAAAATGTTATTTTAAAAAAATTTTTGAATTGTGCTAAAATAATTATAGTATTAAAATTCAAGGGGAATATTTTTAGATAGTATTTTTAAGAAAAAAATTAATTATACAGAAAATGTTTTGATAATTGGAACTGTTGTGAGTTTTAACATTTATCGAAAAAAACTTTAATGCACAAATTTAAAATAAGGAAGGAATGAGGAATGAATAAAAAAAGGATAGAAGGATTTTTTTGGATTCTTTTTAGGGCTATTTTTTTATTGGTATTATTGTCCAATAAGGCAAGTATCCAAAGTAACGGTAGTTCTGATAAAAAAATCTTTTAATATTTTTTTCTAAAAATGTTAACTTTACTTTTTGGTAAGTTAGCGTGGTTTATTACTGTTTCGATTCTAGTCATTGGAGGAATTATCGCATATAGAGGTGATTTTCAATTTACAAGAATAAAGGTTATTGGATTTATAGGATGGTTTTTTTAGCTGGTCGTTGCTACTTATAAAAAAAGGCGTTGACAGGATCATTAGCTGGAGATAATTTTACTGTGGCAGGGCAGAAATTATTAGAAATAGGATTTAATGGTAAAAAGTGGTGGAGTTCTAGGTGCGATAGTTTCGATGCCATTGTATAAAAATTATGTATTCAATGACAATGGGATTTTTTGCTGACTTGTTTGTTGTTAGTCTCAATTTATTTGGTATTTAAGGATTACATAGAATTAGGTTACGAAATAATCGTAGGAATCTTGAAATATCATAAAAAGTGATGAGTATAAAGAGAAAAAAAGCATTGTTAAAAAGCAAAAAGAGACAGAAAAATTAAAGAGAACTAATTATAAATTATATCAAAAAGAAAAAAATTAAAAGAAAAAAATTATACAATCAAGAAAAGAGAAATTGAGTTTTGAATTGTCGAAAAAGCCAAAGGAAAATTTCTTACAAAAGACGGAAGTTTATACGCTCGAAGAAATGAAGGTAAAAAGAGAAGGAATGGAAAGAGGCTTCTGAAAAAGAGCGTTGCCTAAAGACAATGTGAAGAAAAAAAATTATCAGAAGAGAAAGTGGTCTTGAAAGAAGAACCTATAAAAGCTGATAATAAAGAAAATTCAAAAAGTTGAAAAGGCTGAGGAGATTAATAAAAAAAGAAGCTACGGTTGAAAATGAAAAAAAGCTGAGAAAACAAAATTGGAAATTGTAGTTGATGATAAAAAGAATAAAAAGATAAAAAAAGATAAAAAAACAGTGGAAGAAGAATTACCAGAATTTCCTAAAATAGAGGCTTTTTGAGAACATAGATACAATTGAAAACCAGAAAAATTAATGAAAAGTTAGAAAAAGATTAACCAAGAGTTGGAAAATGGTAGAGGTTATAATGAATTAGTAAAAAAAAGCAATTAGTGCGATTTTTTTAAAGAAAAGCCGATGGATAATGAAACGAAAGATAAAATTGAGAAAAAGTATCGTGGAAAAATGTGTCGCATTTGGAAAAATGTGTTGAAGGAATTTGGAGTAGATGCGAAAGTTGTGAATTATGAATATGGACCGACAATAACAAGGTACGAAATAACAATACCTACGGGGACGAAGGTAAAGCAAGGTTACGAATCTTTCGGATGATATCGCTATGAATTTGCAGCAGAAAGTATTAGGATAGAAGCACCAATTCCAGGGAAAAAAATACGATTGGGATTGAAACGCCGAATAAAATAAAAGAGCCAGTTTATTTCTCTAATATAATAAAAAATAAAGAATTAGAAAAGGGAGATTTAAATGTAATTTTAGGAAAAGATGTGGTTGGACGTGATAAAAATAATTGATATTGCTAAGACACCACATTTGTTAATTGCTGGTCAAACTGGTTCAGGAAATCAGTAGCAATAAATACATTGATCTCTACATTAATTTCTAAAAAGTCAGAAAAAGAAGTTAGATTTATTATGGTTGATCCGAAGATGGTAGAGTTAATGCCATATAATGGAATACCACATTTATTAGTTCCAGTAATCATTGACCCACATCAAGCAGCATTGGCGTTAAAATGGGCAGTTAATGAGATGGAAAAATAGATATAAACTGTTGGTTGAGAATGGTGTAAGAAATATTACAAGTTATAATAAATTAAACTTTGTAGAAAAAAATGCCGTTTATTGTTATTGTCATTGATGAGTTGGCTGATTTGATGATGACTGTTTCTGGAGGCGTAGAGGAATCGATAGTTAGAATAGCTCAAAAAGCAAGGGCTGTAGGAATTCATCTAGTTGTTGCTACTCAAAAGACCGTCGACAGATATTGTAACAGGATTGATAAAAGCTAATTTACCTAGTAGAATTTCGTTTGCATTGAGATCGCAAGTAGATTCAAGAACAATATTGGATGTGATGGGAGCTGAAAAAAACTGTTAGGAAAAAGGAGATATGCTATTGTTAGCAAATGGATCTTCAAAATTAGAAAGAATACAAGAGCATTCATTTCAGACGAAGAAGTTAATGATTTAACAAATACGTTGAAAATGAATTCGAAAGTACAGTATAGAGATGACATTTTAGTTGAACAAGATGAAAATACGCTTAGTACGTTGGATTCATTCTTTGAGAATGCAGTTGATATTGTAAGGCAAGAAAAATAGAGTATCAATTTCATTACTGCAAAGAAAGTTAAGTATAGGATTTCCAAGAGCATCAAAAAAATTTATGAACAACTAAAAGAAAAATGGAATTATTGATGACAATAATCAAATTGTGATGAATGATTTTGAAAGAGTTTAGTATGAAAAAGTTATTAAATTAAATTGTAAATAAAAAAACAAAATATTAAGGAGATAAAGTTTTATGGGATTTTTTTCGATTTTTTTAAAAAGAAGCATGAGAGGAGCAACGCATAGCTCAAGATCAACAAGAGATATAGCGATTGATTTAGGGACAGCAAATACAGTAGTGTATGTTAAAGGGAAGGAATTTTAATAGACGAACCAACATATGTTGCTATAAATATAAAAACAGATGAAGTGGAACATATTGGAGAAAAAGCAAAAAGAAATTATTGGAAGAACAGCTAAGCATACAGAAATAATTAGACCATTGAAAAAAATGGAGTTATTTCAGATTATGAAGTAACTGAAAAAAATGTTAGAAGAATTTTTAAGAAAAAAATTAGAAAAGATAAAGTTCAAAGTTCGAGAGTAATTATTTGCGTTCCAAGTGGAGTTACACAAGTAGAGAGAAGAGCTGTGGTAGAAGTAGTAAAAGATGCTGGAGCTAAAGAAGTTTATTTGATTGAAGAACCAATTGCAGTGACTATTGGAGTTGGAATTGATTTATTTGAACCAAAAGGACACTTGATTGTTGATATAGGTGGAGGAACTACTGAAATTGCGTTTATCGTTTCGAGTGGAGTCGCTATTTCTAAATCTGTAAAAATTGCAGGAGATCATTTGAATGAAGATATTATCAACTATGTAAGAGATAATCATAGTTTGTTAATTGGAGAAAGAACAGCAGAAACATTGAAAATAAATACAATTAGTGAATTTGATGACACTCGTTCATTTGAAATTAGAGGAAGAGAAATTGGTGTTGGATTGCCGAAAAGTATTGAAATAGTAGCGTCTGAAATAGATGAAGCTATTTTTGAAACATATTAATTCAATAATTGATGAAATAAGAATTACGATGGAAGAAATTGAACCAGAAGTTGCAGCGGATATTTATGAAACAGGAATTTATTTATCTGGTGGAGGAGCTGGAATTAGAATCTTGAAAAGAAAGAATTGAAGCGGAATTAAAATTGAAAGTAACTGTGGGAGACGATGCGATTCATGCGGTTGTAAATGGAATTGCTAAAATTTTTAGAAAATTTCCACGATTACAAAAAAATATTATAATTTCTCCAAATTCAGAATATTAATAAATTGAATTTGAAAAATGAGAATATTTAGTAAAAAGAAATTAGATATTTTTTTAATAATGGTTTATTAATTTAAACTAAAGTTTTTTTAGAGTATGAAATACAAATTGATTGTGAGAGCATTTTGCTCTCACACTTTGTTATAATTTTTAGCTTAAAAAAATTTTTCAAAAAAAGAAAAAGAGAAAAATGGAAAATATAGAAAAAATTAAAAATAGAAAATATTGAAGAAAAAAATAGAAGCGTTATTGTTTCTTTCGAAGGAATTGTTGACGGTTGATGATCTTGCAAAAATTCTATAAAATGGAGAAATTTGAGATAGAAGAGGCAGTAAAAAGTTTAGCTGAAAAATAGAAAAAAATGGGAATTAATTTGAGAATAGAAAATGGAATTATTTCGTTGGTGTCAAATCCGATGTTTGGAGAAGATGTGAAAAAAATTTTTTTAATCCCGAATTGAGAATAAGAAAATTAACGAAATCAACAATGGAAACTTTGGCAATTATTGCATATAAAGGGCCTATCACAAGAACAGAAATAGAACAAATAAGAGGTGTTAATGTCGAAAAGGCAATGGCAAAATCTTTTGGAAAAAAATCTCGTGTATATTTCTGGGAAAAAGAAAAACAATTGGTACACCAAATTTATATCAAGTGACTGATGATTTTTTACAGTTATTTGGGAATAAAAGGAAAAGATGAGATGCCTGGTTACGAGCAATTTAGAGAGATACAAATGCTAGAGGATGAAGAAAGAGAAGAAAAACGAGGAAGAAATTTAAATAAAAAGGAAAATAGAGGTAAAAATGAGATTAAATAAATTTATAGCAGAATCTGGAGTTTGCTCTAGAAGAAAAAGCCGATGAATTGATAAAAGAAGGAAGAGTAACAGTAAATAAACAAGAAGCAATCATTGGAATGGAAATTAAGCCAGAAGATGTAGTAAGAGTTGATGGTGAAAGAATAAAAAGTAAATACAAAATTTGAATACTATATTTTTGAATAAACCAAAAAGAGTTTTTATGTTCAAATGAAGATAAATTTGGGAGAAGATTGGCGATTGATTATATAAAATCGAAAAAGACGTTTGTTTACATATGGAAGATTGGATTATATGACAGAAGGATTGATCATTATTAGTAATGATGGAGAAATTTACAATCATGTTATGCATCCAAGAAAAAAAATTATATAAGAGCTATATTGCAAAAATTAATAGAGAGCTTGAAGAAAAAGATTTGGAAGCATTGCAACATGGTGTTGTGATCGAAGGGAAAAAGAACGGCACCTGCGAAAGTGAAAAGACTTGGAAAAAGAGAAATTAGAATCGCAATTTTTGAAGGAAGAAATAGACAGATAAGAAAAATGTTTGAAACATTGGGGTATAATGTGGATTCATTGAAGAGAGTTAAAATTGATGAGTTGACTTTGGGACACTTGCAAGTTGGAGATTATAGAGAATTGACGCAGGAAGAAGTGGAATATTTGAAAAAAATCTATAATGAGAAAACGAGATATGTCGAAAAGTTTAAAAAAAGTAAAACAGAAGGAGAAAATGTGAGCAAAAAAATTAATATTTTTTTAATAGATTTTGATATTACGATTAGTAAAAAAAGATTCGACGGATACGTTGCTTTCAGTGTATCAGCCAGAATTGAAGGCAGATATCGGGGAAAAATATCGAAGTGGCGAAATTACGATGAAGGAATACTTGCAGACTGGGATTGAGAGTTTGAATATTACGAAAGAGGAATTTTTTTGGAAACATTGAAATTGGTTGGGATTGATGAGACATTTGTGGATTTTTGAGAAAAGTGGCATAGAATTTAGAATTGTGAGTGCTGGGACAAAATTGAATATCGCAGGTGTTCTTAGAAATTATGGAATTAATTTGGATGAAAAAGAAATTATCTCGAATGATATTAAATTTGATGGGAATAAAATCACAGTTTCATTTCCTTACTTAGATAAAGAGCAGTATTACGGTGTTGATAAAAAAAGAAGCTGTTCAAAAAAATATCAAGATGAAGGTTATACGGTTTATTTCGTTGGAGACGGACCTTCAGATTATAGGGCGATTGAAGTAGCGGACTTTTTCGTTTATTAGAACTGGGACTCGAGCGATTAAGTTTTTGTGAAGAAAATAAGATTGATTTTTTTGAGTTTGAGAATTTTGATGAGATTTTTGGATTATTTGAAAAAAACAGGAGTCAAAATGAATTATTTAGCTCATTCAGTTATATCGCTTGAAATTGATAAAAAAATGAATGAAAATACGCTTTATGGCAATTTTACCGGAGATTTTTACAAGGGGAAAGTTGATAAAATTGATTTGCAGGAAAAATTTAAAAAGTGGGATAATTTTTGCATAGATTGATTGATAAAATTTCTGATAGAGAAGAAAATTTTTTTGAATGAGATTTTTGCGAGAAAAAAATTTGGGATTTTTTAAAGGGGATTGTGTCGGATATGTATGTTGACCATTTTTTTGTGCAAAAAAATTTTGAGGATATATTTTGTAAAAATTCTGATTTTTGAAAAATGTGGAAAAAAAGTTGAAAGAAAAAAAATAATTAAAAATATTGAAAAAAATATGATGAATTTTTTTCCAAGTGATTTTAAAAAGTTTTTTTGACTGGTTGAAGAGAGAAAAAGTTTTGGCAAGATACAAAGATCTCGATTTTTTTAGAGAGAGTTTTTCTTGGGATGTCGAAAAAGAGTGAGAAAAGGGGAAATTCTTAGAAATGCGGTTTGTGAACTGAGAAAAAAATTATGGGGAATTTGAGGAGAAATCGTTGAAAGAATTTTTTTGTTTGTAAAGGGAAAAAAATTGTGGAAAATTTTTGAGGGAAGTGAGAAACTATGAAATTAAAAAGAATTATTTCCGAATCAAGATATTGAAAATATGGAATTGAAAAAGTTGATAGAAACGATAAGTTATAAAGATTTTTAATACATTGCTAGAAAAAAACAGAAAAATAAAAAGATATTGATTTTTTTATATTGAATTGCAGGATTTGGTTATACGGAGTAAAACAGAAAGAAGCGGTTGAAAAAGGGATATATTAATTATGGAAGATAGAAATTTTTTTATTTGTTTGCAGGAGTAAATGGAGCAGGAAAAATCTACTTTGTTTAGTATAATGACTGAGGATATTAAAGGAACTTTTAGAATAAATACTGATGAAATAGTTAAAAAAAATTGGAAATTGGAAAAATGAATCTGATCAAATAAAAATCAGCAAAAAATAGCAATTAAATTGAGAAATGAATATATTGAAAAAGGACTTTCTTTTAATGAGGAAACTACATTAACTGGAAAAACAATATTAAAATTAATTGATAAATTAAAAAAACAAAGATTACAAACTTCATTTGTTTTTATATAGGAATAAATAGCGTAGATATTGTAAAAAGAAAGAATAAGAAATAGAGTTCTAAGAGGCGGACATGATATTCCCGATAAAAATTGTCGAAAAAAAGATATAATGAATCTTTGGAAAATTTATTGAAAGTTTTTAAAGAAATTTGATAATGTTACAGTTTATGATAATACAAAAGAGTATAAAATGATTTTTAAAAATTATAAATAAAAATAATAAAACAATCTGATGAGTTACCCAATTGGGCTAAAAAAATATTTTTTTAAAAGGAGGAAAAATAGTAAAATGTTAAGCAAAGAAGATGTACTGAAAATAGCAGAGCTTTCAAAGCTAGAATTTTCAGAAAATGAAATTGAAAAAAATTTAGAGTGGATTTGAATAAAAATTTTTTTGACCATATGGAAGAGTTGAATAGTGTGGATACGAGTGAGGTTGAACCACTTTTTTTAATGTGCTTGATTTGAAGGATGTATTGAGAAAAGATGTTGTTAAGGATAGTGGAATTAAGAAAGAGATCTTGGAAAAATGCACCAAATAGTGATGAGGAATTTATAATTGTTCCAAAAGTTGTGGGAGAAAATGCGGATAATTAGGGATGTATTGAAAAATGTCTGATTGGTAGAATTTTTTTGAAGAATAGAAGTTTGAAAAATTGGAAGAAAAAAATTTTTTTGAAAAATTGAGATTTTTAGATACATTTTTAGAAAAAAAATTTAGAAAGGTGGAAAAAAATGAGTTTATACAAAAAAACGGCTAGTGAAATAGCTGAAATGATAAAAAAATAAAGAGATTACTTCTGAAGAAGTGACAAAAATCTTTTTTTGGATAGAATTGAGAAAACTGAAGAAAAAATAGGAGCATTTTCTAATGTGTTTCCTGAAAAGGCTTTAGATGAGGCAAAAAAATATGATTCTGAAAATAATGAAGAAGCTAGAAAAAATTATGATAATGAGTTGTTGTTTGGAGTGCCTGTGGCTTTTGAAGGACAATATTGTATCAAAAGGAGATTTGACTACAGTCGCATCGAAAATTCTTAAAAAAATTATGTGGGAGTTTATGATGCGACAGTTGTGGAAAAAAATTGAAAAAAAGCTGGGACACCGATAATTGGGAAGGCTAATATGGATGAATTTGCGATGGGGTCTTCAAATGAGAATTCGTCGATAAAATCAGTTTCTAATCCGTGGGATTTGACAAGAGTTCCTGGTGGAAGTAGTGGAGGTTCAGCAGCGATGGTTGCAGCGGGACAAGCACCGATTGCACTTGGTTCAGATACTGGTGGAAGTATTAGACAACCTGCTTGTTTGACTGGAACTGTTGGGATTAAGCCAACTTATGGAAGAGTTTCGAGATACGGACTTATGGCGTTTGGATCTTCGCTTGATCAAATTGGAGCTTTGGCAAAATCAACTGAGGATTTGGCTAGACTTTTGCAAATAATTGCGGGTTATGATGAAAAAGATGCGACAAGTGTAAATGTGGAAGTTCCTAACTATTTGGAAAGTTTGAATAATGACTTGAAAGGCTTGAAAATTGGGATTCCAAAAAGAATATTTTTGCAGAAGGATTAGATGAAAATATTAAAAAAGTGATAATGGATTCGGTAGAAAAATTGAAGGAATTAGGTGTTGAAATTAAAGAAGTTTCATTGCCATATTCAAAATATGCGATTTCTACTTATTACATAATTTCATCGGCTGAAGTCGCTTCAAACTTGTCAAGATACGACGGAGTAAGATACGGTGTGAGAGAAAGCAACGAAGATGTGGAAAAAATGTATGTCGAATCAAGAACAAAAGGTTTTTGGAGATGAAGTAAAAAGAAGAATTATGATTGGAAACTATGTGTTAAGTTCTGGATTCTACGACGCTTATTACAAAAAGGCTTCGCAAGTTAGAAGACTTATAAGAGACGATTTTTCAAAAGCATTAAAAGAAGTAGATGTTTTATTAACACCAGTTTCTCCAACAACAGCATTCAAAAAAGGAGAAAAAAACACAGATCCAGTGCAAAATGTATTTAGCAGACATTTATACAGTTTCAGTAAACATGGCTGGACTTCCTGCAATTTCAGTACCTGCGGGATTTGTTGATGGATTGCCAGTTGGAATTCAATTAATTGGAAATTATTTTAGAGAAGACTTGCTGTTCAATGTAGCGAATAAGTTTGAGAAGGAACGTGGGGAGATAGAGTATCCCGAATTGTAAAATTAAAAAGGATGTGGATAATTATGAATAATTGTTATTTATGTAGACAAGTTCTTTCTAAAGAGAATGAATCAGTAGAACATATAATTCCTAATTCTATAGGGTGGAAGATTAAAAATCAAAAAAACTATTATGTAAAAATGTAATTCTAAACTAGGAACAGAGTATGATAGTGAAGTGTCTAAAATGTTTAACGCTTCTATGATAATTTCTGGAGTCAAGAAAGATAATAATAAAAATTTAAGTAAAGAAAAATTTTTATGATAGAAATTTTTAATAACATGCCTTTTTGAATTTGAACGTAATAAAACAGGGAATAAAAATTAATTTTTAACCAAATTATCGGGGAATAAAGACAGTATCTCTGTAAGTGGTAATAAGAAATTTGTTGAAGAAAAAGAAAGAACTTTTAAAAAAATAATACAAGAATACTAAAGAATGAAAGTGTAAATGTTGTTAATGAGATTAATTTAAATAGAGAAGACCAAATTGATAAAGAAAGATTATTTAAATCTATTTTTGAAAAACAGGAATAGGATTTTATTTAGAAAATAAAAAAATAATGTTGAGAAAAATAGAAAATGTTATAGAAAAATTTATCTCAAGAAAATAATTTTTAACAAATTAAAAAAAATATAGTTGAAGTTAGAGAAACAAAAAGAACAAATAATAACTATCATAGTTTATTTCTATTTAAAAATCCTATAACGACAAGAATAACTTGTTATGTTTTTATATTTTTAGCAAGTATTTTTAATAATTATTTCAAAGTTGAATTATCAAAAAAATTATATAGAAAAAAATTTTTGATTTTTGACTTTTTATTTGTATAATTTAATAAAAAAATACAGAAGAAAAAGAAATTTCAAAAAGATTCAATATGAAATAGAAACAATGTTAAATAAAGAATTAGAAAATAAAGAGAATGATTCAAGAGAACTAAATGAAGTGGGAGAAACCATTGAAGAGTTAATGATAAATATGATTATTACTAATATACTATGAAAGGAAAAAAATAAAAATGAGTATGGAATATGAAACAGTCATCGGACTGGAAGTGCATTGTCAATTAAAAAAACAAATACAAAAAGTATGGTGTTCGTGTGATGCCGATTATGATAACAAACATCCAAATACATCGGCGTGTCCAGTGTGTACTGGTCAACCAGGAGCATTGCCAAAATTGAATGAAAAAGTGCTTGATTATGCGATAAAAGCGAGCACTTGCTTTGGGATGTGAAATAAATGAGGAAAGTCAATTTGATAGAAAAAAATTATTTTTTTATCCAGATTCGCCAAAAAAACTATCAAATTACACAATATTTTTAAACCTTATGCGGAAAAATGGGACTTTGAAAAATTACGACAAATTCTGGAAAAAGAAGCAGTTGTCGGGATTGAGAGAATTCAAATTGAGGAAGATACGGCGAAAAGTATTCACACGACTTCTGAAACATTATTGAATTACAACAGAGCGTCTGTACCGTTAATCGAGATTATTTCTAAGCCGGAAATTAAAAAAATGCTGAAGAGGCTTATGCGTACTTAAATACATTGAAGGATAGATTGAAATATACTAAAGTTAGTGATGTAAGTATGGAATTGGGGTCGCTTAGATGTGATGCGAATGTTTCTGTTAGAAAAAAAGGTGAAAAAGAATTGGGGACTAGAACGGAAACTAAGAACTTAAACTCGTTTAAAGCGGTTATGAGAGCCATTGAATATGAAACAAATAGACAAATTGAAGTGATTGAAAATGGTGGAAGAGTTGTTCGGGAAACTAGACTTTGGGATGAGGAAAACGCTGTAACTAAGCCAATGAGAAGCAAAGAGGAAGCTATGGATTATAGATATTTTCCTGAGCCAGATTTACCTACGCTTGTAATTTCTGACGAAAGATTGGAAAAAGTAAAAGGTGAAATGCCAGAATTTGCTGATGAAAAAGCGAGAAGATTTGTAAATGAGTATAAATTGCATGAAATGGAAGTCGCAACACTTTCTTCGGAACAAGAATTAGCTGAATATTACGAAGAAATTGTAAATGATACAAAAGAGCCAAGACTTACAGCAAAACTGGGTGTTAACAGAAGTTTTTGAGAGTGTTGAAGGAAAAATATTTCGATTTCAGAATTTAATGTAACGCCAAAAATTTAGGAAAAATTAATTAAATTGATTCAAGCAAAAACAATTAGCTCGAAAAATAGCAAAAGATGTATTTGAAATTTTTATTGACAGAAGATAAAGATCCCGAAATTATCGTAAAAGAAAAAGGATTGGTTCAAATTACTGATGACAGTGCGATTGAGAAAAATTGTTGATCAAGTGTTGGCTGAAAATGCACAATCGGTGGAAGATTACAAAAATGGTAAGAGCAATGCATTGAAATATCTTGTTGGACAAGCAATGAGATTGTCTAAAGGTAAGGCTAATCCTCAAATGATTAATGAAATGATTTTAGCTAGATTAAGCTAGAATTTTTGGGGAAAAGAAATGAAATTTTTTTGAAGGAAAAAAATATAAAAGGAAAAAGAATCGAGTTCTAAAAAAAGTGGGAAAAAAATTTAAAAATAATAAAGAAACAGAAATTTTTTTAATACATTTAGTGGAAGATTAAGTATTGCGTTGAGCCTTATGTCGCTTGCATTAATTACAGTGATTGGGAGAGTCTATTACCTTCAAATTGTTGATAATAGATGGGAAAAAGATTGGAGAAGCGCAGTATACAAGTATAAACAAAAATAAAAGGTGAAAAGAGGAAAAATTGCAACTGATGACGGTGAAGTGTTGGCTTATGATAAAGAAAAATTATGCAATTATCTTGGATCCATCGATTGTTCAAAAACAGATTGTTCCAAAAGCTAAAGATAAAGGTAGTAAAAAGAGGAAGAATTAGAAAAAGAGGCTCAAGAAAAAAATAGATGTCTGCTAGAAGAGTTGAAAAAAATTATTTTTTTAATATTGAAAAAAATATATTCCAGAAATTGACTCTGAAAAAAATATGAAGGAATTAGATGCTAAAAAGTAAACGAAATGCTCGATATATGAAAATAAAAGAGATTTTTTGGATATGATCAGAAGAAAGCGATTGAAAAAAAGAGTTAAATGATGCTGGAAATAAAGATGTGAAAAAAAGGTGTTACTTTTTGAAAATATTTTCACGAGAACTTATATTGATAATAGAGCATTTCAAGAAACTGTAGGATTTATCAATAATGAAAAAGAAGGACTTTATGGGATTGAGAAATTTTATGATTCTCAACTTAAAGGGACTGAAGGAGTTATAAGGCTTTTTTAATAAAAAAATAATTCGACAATGGCAAGTATGGATAAAAGTGAAAGATTAGTTGAGCCTAAAAATGGTAATAGTGTGATTTTTGACGCTTGACAGTGTTCTTCAATATGCAATGGATAAGGAATTGAAAAATACTTATAATTATTATAATGCATCTTCGACAATGGGAGTTTTAATCGAAGTTGAAACAGGAAAAGTATTAGCAATGTCATCTTATCCAAAAAGCTGATTCGAATACAAAAGTAAAAAAATAGACCGATAACCGATTTATTTGAGCCGGGATCAATATTCAAGCCAGTTACAGCTTCGATAGGACTTGAAACAAAAAGTGATTTCTCCAAACACACAAATTTATTCATCGGGTTCTATAAGAGTTGACGATAGAACTATTAAAGATCATGATGGAGTACCAATTTCGTGAAGTTTGGAAACAATTATTGCAAAAATCAGGAAACGTCGCAATGGTAAAAATTGCACAAAATGATAAAGAATAAAATATTTTATAATTATTTGATGAACATAGGTTTAGGGTCGAAAAACAGGGATAGATACTTATTCTGAAATGACACAAAAAGCTGTTTCCATTTAAAAGTTTGACAGCGGTAAAAAAATCGAATGTGGCGTTTGGACAAGGGATTGCGATGACTCAAATGCAAATGTTGATGGCATTGAATACAGTTATAAATAATGGGAAACTTATGAAACCATATTTGGTGGATAGAATAGAAGATTCTGATGGAAAAATAATTAAGAAAAAAATCAGCCGACTGTTATAAAAAGGTATTTAGTGATGAAGTTTCTAAAGCGAATAGAAGATTCATGGAAGCCGTTGTAACTAGAGGAACTGGACAAAGTCGCTCAAATAAAAAGGTTACAGAATTGGTGGAAAAAAACTGGTACGGCACAAAAAAATCGGGAATCGGAGGATATCAGAAAGGTCGTTATTTCAGTTCATTCTTCGCATTTTTTTCCAGCTAATAATCCAAAAATATGCAATATTAGTAACGATAAATGAGCCAAAAAGAACTGGAAATTACTATGGAGCGACGGTTTGCGTTGCCTTCTGTAAAAAAATATTTTTATCGAAATTAATTGAGTATAAGAGAATTAGTCCAGATGGTGAAGTTGGCGGTAAAAAAAGACGATGAAAATGATGAAAAAAAGTTGCAGTAAAAAAAGTGGATATAAACGTTGTGAAAGAGCAATTTAACAAAGGAATAATGCCAGATCTTAAAAATTTAAGTTTAAGAGAATTTTTGGACGTTTTTCCCGCGAGAGAAGTATCCAAATCTTAAAAATTAATGGAAGTGGAGCTGTAGTGGATCAATTTCCAAAAAGCTGAAACGAAAAATAAATAGAAATACGACTATAAATGTTGCATTTAAGTAAGAAAGATAAAAAGGGAGGGGTTATGTATTATTATGAAATTTATGTTGAAGATCAAAAAGGTTCTTTTTACTTATAAATCTGAAACAAAAATATGAGATTGGCGAATGGTGCATTATAAATTTTATTAATCGTAATAAAGCAGGATTGGTGCTTTTTTTGAGGTTTCTGAAGATAAAAATTACGTTTGATCTTTCAAAAATTAAAGCCAATAATCTCTAAAGCTCCCATTTTATCTATTCCAAATCCGATAATGAATTTAATAGATTGGATGGCAAAATATTATTTGAGTGATTATTATCATGTTATAAAGACAGCATATCCAGGGGCTTTGAAGTTAACTTATTCAAAAAAAAGCGATTTATTTGGAAGATTTGGAAGAATCAAAAAGATTAGATCCCGAGATTGTCGAAAAAAATTTAATGAATATATGCGAGAGAAGCAAGAGATTACAGAAGCAACATTGAAAAAAACATTTTTCGCAAAAATATTGTTAATAGGGCGATTAAGGGAAAAAGCTATTAAGATTGAAAAAAAGATAAATTTAAATTCAAAAAGAAAAAAATAGCTCAAAAAGAAAAAAAGTGAATTGATAGAAAAAAATATCATTTTTAAATGAAGAACAACAAAAAGCAGTAAATGAAATAAAAGAGAGCCAGAAGCAGTTTTTTTGTTAAAAAGGTGTGACTGGTTCTGGGAAAACAGAAATTTATATAAATTTAATAAAAGAGGCGCTTGAAAAAAGGGGAAGGAAGCATTTTTTTCTTGTGCCAGAAATTTCGTTGACTACGCAGATGATACAAAGATTGGAAGAACAGTTTTTAAATTCGGTGGCAATTCTTCATAGTAAATTGACAGAGCAGGAGAAAAAGACAGGAATGGACTTATATCCGAAAAAGGCGAAAAAATTGTGGTAGGGGCAAGGTCAGCTGTGTTTGCACCAGTGCAAAAATTTGAAATATATTGTAGTCGATGAGGAACATGAAAATACGTATAAAACAAGAGAATAATCCAAGATATCATACAAAAAAATGTTGCAATAAAACGGGCATTGCTGGAAAAAAATGATGTGAAAGTGATTTTAGGGTCAGCGACTCCGTCATTTGAATCCTTTTATCAAGCGAAACAAGGTGATATCGAATTAATTGAATTAAAAAGATACAAAGAAGCTAAATTACCAAAATATGAAAATTATAAATTTGAATGAAGTTACTGAAAATTTTTTTCTGATAAATTATTGGAGAAAATTTCATTGACTTTGAAAAAGAGCAAGTAATTTTTGATTTTGAATAGAAAATCATTTTCTACGCAAGTGAGATGTAAAGACTGTGGAAATGTACCAAAATGTCCAAATTGCAGTATTTCTTTGAATTATTATAAAAAAATGGGAACAAATTAAAATGTCATTATTGTGGATATGAAAGATTTTTTTAATAAAAAAATGTGATGAATGTGGGAGCGAAAGAATGATGTTAATTGGTTCGGGAACTGAGAAAATTGAGGAGGAATTACAAGAAATATTTTTCTTCTAGTAAAATTGTAAGAGTGGATTCCGAAAGTATAAAAATCAAAAGAGCATTATGAAAAAAATTTATAATGACTTTAAGAACCAAAAAAATATGATATAATGTTAGGGACACAAATTATTGCGAAAGGACTTCATTTTTCCAAATGTAACACTTGTTGGGGTTTTTGAATGCTGACATAATAATGAATTTTTCACGATTTTTCAGGGCGAGTGAAAAAAACATTCCAGTTGCTAGTGCAATCTGCAGGTCGTGCAGGTCGTGGTGAAAAAGAAGGAGAAGTTGTTATTCAAACATTTAATGAGGGAAAATGATGTTATAAAAAAACAGTAGAAAATGATTATGAAGGATATTATGAAAATGAGTTAATTTTGAGAAAAACCTTTAATTATCCACCGTTTGGACGATTAATTATTTTTAAATTTATCATCAACAGATGAGAAATTACTGGAAGAGAACTCAAAATTATTATATAATGAATTAGAAAATAAAATAAAAGAAACTCTGGCTATAACAATGAATGAATTTATTTCTGAACCATTCAACGCTCCAATTTACAAAATGAAAGGGCGTTATCGAAAAACAAATATTCATAAAATTTAGCAGAGAGCATATAAATAAAGTAAAAAAATATTATTAGAAGAGTGCTTTTTTTAATTTTGAGCACAGAAAAATTAGGATAAATATAGATGTAGATCCGATAAATATGTTATAATACAATAAAAGGGATAAGGAGAATATATGAAAAATAGTTTTTATATGGACACCCAACTTTAAGAAAAGTGTCAACAGAAGTAACAGAAATAAACGATGAAGTAAAAGAAACTTTTAAGTCAAATGGTTGATAAAAATGAGGGAAGCTAATGGAGTAGGTCTTGCAGACAAATCAAGTAGATGTTGATAAAAGATTTTTTTGTTTTTGGAAATTGATGGAGTTGTAAAAAGTGATAAACCCAGAAATTTTTAGAAAACAGTGAAGAAGAAATCGATTACGAAGAAGGTCGCTAAAGCATACCAAATGTTTACAAAAAAAGTAGTTAGACCAGAAAAAAATTAAAAGTAAAATATCAAAATGAAGAAGGAGAAGAAATCGTAGAAGAACTAGAAGAAATGTGGGCTAGAGCATTCCAACACGAATTAGACCATTTAGATGGGATTTTATTCGTAGACAGAGTCTCGCCACTAAGCAAAAGATTAATTGCAAAAAAACTAGAAACATTGAAAAAGAATTTCTTAAAAAGGAAAAAAATTTATAGAGAAGATGTTATTGAATAATTTTTTTGATAAAAGATGAGAATAGAATTTTTGATAATATCATAATTATTGAAAGTCTTTTTGGTTTCTTTTTGTGATAACCAAAAGAAAGAAGTTAAAAAGGAGGAGATTTTTTTGAAAACAATATTCATGGGAACCCCAGAATTTGCAATACCAAGCCTAAAAGCAGTTTCCCAAAATACAGATTTAAAATTGATTTTTTTACAAAAGAAGACAAGCGTAACGCAAGAGGTAACAAAATTATTTATTCACCTGTAAAACAGTTTGGATTGGATAATAACATTGAAGTTATTCAGCCGAAAAAGAATGAAAGATGAAGAAGTTATTGATAAAATAAAAGAGGTAAATCCAGATTTAATAGTAGTTGTGGCGTATGGAAAAAAATTTTGCCAAAAGAGATTATTGATATTCCAAAAATATGGGATTATAAATGTGCATTCTTCGTTGTTGCCGAAATATAGAGGTGCTTCACCGATTCATTCTGCAATTTTGAATGGAGATAAGGAGTCTGGAGTAAGTATTATGTATATTGAGGAAGGTTTGGATTCTGGAGATGTGATTTTGAAGGAAACTTGTGAAATTACAGAAGATGATACGCTTGGGACTTTGCATGACAGATTGAAGGAATTGGGTGCAATTGGATTGGAAAAGGCTTTGAAATTGATTGAAGCGGAAGAAGTGAAAGCAGAAAAACAAGATGATTCAAAAGCGACTTTTGTCAAACCAATTACGAAAGAACAGGCAAAAATTGATTGGAATAACGCAAAAGAAGTGATTTTTAATCAAATTAGAGGGTTGAATCCTTTTCCAGGAGCGTACACTCATAATGAAAAAAATGAAAATATAAAAAAATATAAGAGTGAAAAAAACTTGAAAAAGAATATGATGGAGAAAAATGGGACAGTTGTGGAAATGACGAAAAAAAGGGCCTGTTGTAAAAGTGGCGAATGGTGCACTAAGGTTATTAGAAATAAAATTTGAAGGGAAAAACTTCAAAGTGGAGCAGATGTTGTAAATGGTAGAAAAAAATGGCAGTAGGAGAGAAATTATTCTAACAATTATTTAAAAAAATATAAAAAAATACCTAAAGTAAAAAAATTAAGTATTTTAGGAGGAAAAATGGGACTAAAAATTAAAAAAATTGGATATATCAGACAGAGTAGTTCAAAAGATTGACAGAATATTTGTCAATATTAAAAAGAAGTTAGCAAAAGTGATAATGAAATAAATTCTATAGAATTATCAAAAATTATGAACACTACATCAGCGCAAGTGAGAAAAGATTTGTCGACTTTTTGGAGAGTTTGGAGTTAGAGGAAGAGGCTATGATGTAAATAAATTAATTGAGATAATCGAAGGAATTTTTGGGAATAAAACGTAGTAAACAATATTATTGTAGTTGGACATGGAAAAATGGGAGAAATGATTGCTTCGAATAGTAAAGTTTTTGGGGAAAGGATTCAAGATTGTAGGAATTTTTTTGATAAGGATCCAAATAAAATTGGAAAAAGAAGTATTAGATCACTTGGTAGTACAAGATGTGGAGAATATAGGTGAGTTCTTAAAAGATACAACTTTAAAAAGTAGAAACAGCTATTTTTGGCAGTTGTAAAGGAACAAGCTCAAGTAGCGACTGAATAACCTTATTAAAAATGGAATAAAAAGCGATATTAAATATGACAACATACAAATTAGAAGTTGATGATAATATAACTGTTATAAATATGGATATATCTGCCAAATTGCAAGAATTAAACTTTTTGGAGAATTTTAAATTCTATAAATATTGAAGAGGAGACTGAATGATAATAATTGATGGAAAAAGAATTTTTCAAAAAAAGATTTTTGGAAGAAATTTCTAACGAGCAAAAAGAAATTGTAGAGAAAAATTTAAGACCAGCAGGATTGGCTGTTATTATTGTTGGAGAGAATCCAGCTTCTCAAGTTTATGTAAGAAATAAAACTAGAGCTTGTGAAAAAGTGGGATTCTATTCAGAAACAATAAAATTGGAAGAAAAATATTTCAGAAAATGATTTGATTAAAAAAATTGAAGAATTGAATGAAAATAATAAAATAGACGGAATATTAGTGCAACTTCCATTGCCAAAAACATATTGATGAGTTGAAGGTAATTAATTCTATTAAACCAGAAAAAGATGTAGATGGATTTAGTAACGTAAATGTTGGAAAAAAATGGTTATTGGAGATGAAAGTGGGTTTTTTATCGTGCACACCTTATGGAATTATGCAGACTGTTGGAAGGTTATGATATTGATGTGGATGGAAAAGATGTTGTTGTTGTTGGAAGAAGTAATATTGTTGGAAAACCAATGGCAATGATGTTGATTCAAAAAGGTGCGACAGTTCAAGTTTGTAATTCTAGAACAAAAAGATTTGAGTAAAAAAATTGAAAAAGCTGATATAATCGTGGTAGCAGTTGGTGTTCCAAGAATGATAAAAAGCTACTGATGTTAAAGAAGGTGTTGTTGTTATTGATGTTGGGATAAATAGAGTTGATGGGAAATTGTGTGGAGATGTTGATTATGAAGATGTAGCACAAAAAGCGTCTTATATCACGCCGGTTCCTGGAGGAGTAGGACCAATGACGATAGCAAGTTTGATAAAAAAATACTTTTATTTCTTATCAAAGAAAAATTTATTAAAAATTTTTAAAACAAAGCCTTTTTGTTTCTTTTTGTGGCTAACAAAAAGTAATATAAATAATTTTTAGGAGGAAAAAAATATAGTGAAAGATAAAATTAAATTTATAAAAGATTTAGCAGAAAGCATGAATGAAAAATAAGATTGAAACTGTAAAATACGAAGAGGCAAGTTTTTGAAATTCAATTAAGTAAAAAGAAAAAAAGAGAAATATAATTGTTAATGGTGGAGGAGTTGCACCAGCACAGTATTCTCAACCAGCACCTGTACAACAAGAAGTTACAAGTGAAGAAACTGTTACTGAGGCAGCACCAGCAGAAGAAATTACTGGAACTGAAATTGTTTCACCAATGGTTGGAACTTTTTATGGTTCAGCATCTCCAACATCAGAACCATTTATCAAAGAGGAGATACTGTTACAGAAGGTCAAACAATTTGTATTGTTGAGGCAATGAAATTGATGAATGAAGTAAAATCTACAGTAAATGGAAAAGTGAAAAAGATACTTGTGAAAAATGGAGATGCAATTAAAAAGGTCAAACAATTGCGATTATTGGATAGTGAAGGAAGGAGATTTGTGAGTTGGAAGAAAAGAGGATTTGGATGGAAATCATCTTATTATTTGCTATGTTATTTTTTTATCAGCATTTTTTTAGTAGCACTGAAACAGCATTAAGTTCGTTAAAAAAATTCATATGAAAGGGAATGAAACTTCAAAAAGTCAAAAAGATACAGAAGAATTATTGAATATTTGGCTAAAAAAATCCAAATGAGCTTTTTGACGACACTTTTTGCTTTGTAAAAACGATAGCATATTTGCTTTTTAATTGGAACAATGTTAAGAATTTCGAAGGATATTTATAAAAATATATGAATTGAATATGTCAAAAAAATATATTATTCAATTGCGTTTGCATTGATTTGTACAGTAGTAGTTTTATTTGTTGAGTTATTTTTCGAGAGCAATAGCTAAAAAGTAAGGTTTATAGCATTTCGAAATTTACAATAGTTCCGTTGAATACTCTAAGAATAATATTGAGACCATTAATATTAATTTTTTTATTCAAGTTTCAAAAAGGAATGATGAAATTGTTTAAAATAAATACTAGTTCTCAAATATTTAAGATAACGGAAGATGATATAATTACTTATATTAAAGAAGGTACTGAAAGTGGAGCAATTGAAGAAGGCGAAGAGGAAATGTTACATAGCATTTTTGAGTTTTCTGACACAGCAGTAAAAGAAATCTTAACACCAAGAAGAGATATATTTGCTATAGAGGCTGAAAAGGAGCTTGGCGAAGTAATAGATGAGATTTTTTTGAACAAGAATTTTTCAAGAATACCAATTTACAGTGAAACGATTGATAAGATTGTAGGAATTGTTCATATAAAGGATTTATTGGAATATATAAAAGATCAAAAAAACTACATTTAAAAATGAAAGATTTGATGAAAGATGTCTATTTTGTTCCTGCGACAAAAAAACGTTGCTTGAATTGCTAGAGGAATTTAGAGAGAAACAATCTCACATGGCTGTAATAATTGATGAATATGGTGGAACATTGGGAATTGTTACGATTGAAGACCTTTTAGAAGAAATTGTTGGAGAGATTCGTGATGAATTTGACCAGGAAGAAGAGAATATTCAACAGGTGACAGATAAAAATTTATGATTTGAAAGGTGATACTTTGATTGAGGAAATTAATTCGGAATTATCAGTAAATATACCACTTTCAGAAGAGTATGATACGATTTCTGGATATTTTCAAGATAAATTAGGAAAAGTCGCTGAAATTTCTGACCACATAACAGGAGAAGGATATATTTTTGAAAGTTATGGAAGTCGATAATATGAGAGTTGAAAAATTAGAATAGTAATCACTGGAAAAGATAACGAGGAGAACGAAGATGGAAGAGATTAGGCCTAGAGTGAGAGTGGCAGGAGTATTGATTGAAAATGGAAAGATACTTTTGATACAGCATCACAAAGAGGATAAAAAAATACTGGTTAGTACCTGGTGGAGGTGTAGACTGGGGAGAAAGTACTTCAGAAGCATTGATTAGGGAGTACAAGGAAGAGACAAATTTGGATATAGAAGTGGAAAGTTTTTCTATTTTTGTCAGAAACAATAGCACTCGATAAAAAATAGACATGTTATAAATTTATATTTCAAAATAAAAAGAGCAGAAAATACTAAAAGTGAATTACATCTAGGGGACGAAGCAGTTTTGACAGATTTGAAATTTGTTGAAAAAGATGAAATTGAAAAATATTCAATTATATCCGAATATAAAAGGTCAATTAATAAAAATTATTAAATAATGAACCAGTAATTCCATATTTGGGATTATTGTGGGATAAATAAAATTAGGAGGATAAATGACTACTCAAGAAGTACAAGAAGTATCAAAATTATTAAGAACAATAGAGGATTTTTCCAGAAAAAGGAGTTATTTTTTAGAGATATAACGACTGTTTTTAAAAAGATAAAAAAAGGATTGCAGATTGTTATAAAAAGATTTTACAGAAAGATATAAAGATCAAGGGATTGACTATGTTTTTAGGTGCAGATGCGAGAGGATTTATTTTTGGAGCGACGATTGCGTATAACATTGGTGCGGGATTTGTTCCAGCTAGAAAACCTGGTAAATTACCGGCTGAAACTATAAAAGAGGAATATGAATTGGAATATGGAAAAATAGTATCGAAGTTCACAAAAGACGCTATCGAAAAGGGATCGAAAGTTTTAATCGTAGATGATTTGTTAGCGACAGGAGGAACAGCAGCGACAATGGTAAAAATTAATTGAAGATTTAGGGTGCCGAAATACACGAATTGGCATTTATGATTGAATTAGAAGATTTAAAAAGGAAGAGAATTGTTACACGGAAATAAAGTTTATTCGCAATTAAAATATTAGAAGGAACAGGGATTTTTTTAATAAGAGATTCTTATTTTTAAATTCCCTTTTTTTGAGACTATATTAGGTTATTTCAATAATGAAAAAAATTTTTATAAAATATAGAATATATTTATCAATAAAAAATAATATTTTTTTGATTTAAGAAATATCCTTAATAAAAATTGCTGGAGGTAAATTATGACTGAAGAAAAATTGTTACAACAATTAATTGATAGAATAAAAGAAAATAATTTAGATGTTGATATTGAAAAGGATTTCACAAGCATTTATTTTGGCGAATGAATCTCATATTGGGCAAAAAGCGGAAAAAGTGGAGAAGACTATATTTTTACATCCAATTGAGGTAGCGAAAATACTGGTTGATATGAAAATGGATACTGATACGATTATTGCTGGGATTTTTGCATGATGTTGTTGAAGATACGTTGATTACATTGCACGATATTGAGTATATTTTTTTGGTATTGATGTAAGAAAATTGGTTGATGGAGTTACGAAATTAAGAAATTTGCCAAGAACTGATAGTAAGAGAATTGAGAACATTAGAAAAATGGTCGTTGCAATGGCTGATGATATTCGGGTTGTAATTATAAAATTGGCGGATAGACTGCATAATATGCGGACTTTGAAGTATATGAAACACGAAAAAGCAAATTGAGAAATCGAAGGAAACGATAGAAATTTATGCGCCGATTGCTCATAGAATTGGGATGGCAAAGATAAAATGGGAACTTGAGGATATCAGTTTCAGATATTTGGAGCCAGAAAAATATCAGGAAGTTCGGGAATTGGTAAATACGAAGAGAAAAGAGCGGGAAGAGTACACAAGCCGAGTTATTGAGGAAATTACTGCTGAGTTGAAAAAAACATAAATTAAAAAGGAGAAGTTACTGGAAGACCAAAACATTTGTATAGTATTTACAAGAAAATGTATGAAAAAAAGAAAAAAATTTGCTGATTTAAATGATTTGATTGCGATTCGGATAATTGTTGACAAGGAAGAAGAGTGCTACAATGTTTTAGGAATTATTCATAATTTGTATATTCCTGTCTCGGGGTAGATTTAAGGATTATATCGCTGTTCCGAAAATAAATGGATATCAATCGATTCACACAACAGTTAAAGGGCCTAACGATCAAAATGTAGAAATCCAAATAAGAACAGCTCAAATGCATAGAATTGCAGAAGAAGGGATTGCAGCACACTGGAAATACAAAGAGAAAAAAACAAAAGATAAAAATGAACAATATTATGCAGCTGTAAAACAAATGATTCAAACAAATGCGGACAATCCAAAAAATTATGCACAAGCAGTATTAAATCAAACGATTTTTTTATCTTTACACCAAAAAGAAGATGTATTGAATTGCCAATTAATTCAACGGCTTTGGATTTTGCGTTTCAAGTACATACACAAATTGGATATAGAACAATTGGTGCGAAAGTAAACGATAGAATTGTTCAGCTTGACCAAGTTTTGGAAAACGGAGATAAAGTTGAAATAATGACTTCTAAAAATGCCAAAGGACCTGGAAAAGACTGGATTAATATGGTAAATAACCACAGTTCAAAAACTAAAATCAGAAAATGGTTTTAAAGATAAGGAATTTGAGCAAAAAGATTAAAGAAGGTGAACAATTACTTGAAAGAGAGTTTGATAAATTAGGTATTAAATTGAAGGATTTGGAAGAGGATGAAAGAGTATTCCTTTATATGAAGAAATTTAATATTTCTACAATGGATTTGCTTTTATTACAAATTTGCGGTTGGAGATTTGTCGCTTGACGGATTTTTTTGAATAAATTTGAGACAAAAGAAGAGAAAAAAATTTGAATCAAGTTTTTGGAAGAAGAAACAGAAAAAGGAAATAAACGAAAAGAAAAAAAGTCATGGTGGAATTAAAAATTTCTGGAACAGAAAATACGATGTATCGTTTTTGCAAAAATGTTGTAGTCCATTGCCAGGAGATGATATAAGAGGATATGTAACACGTGGACGTGGAATTGCAATTCACCGTTCTGATTGTCAAAATTACCAAACACTTGTAGAACGAGAACCTGGACGTGAAATTGAAGTTTACTGGGATGAAGAAGTAATAAACTCAAATGCTACAAAAATATCAGTATAATTTCACTGTAAAAAGCAATCGAAAGAAACGGAATTTTTATTAGACATAATTCGAATATTAAACGAATATAAAAATGGAATTAGTAAACGTAAACACAAATCAAACAAGAGAAAATGGAAACAGATATGTTCTACTACATTTTGGAATTATGATAAGAAAAAGAGATGATTTTTGACAGACTTGCAAAACAACTTATTATCAATGAAAGATGTTACGGATATTCTAAAAAAATGAAAAAGGGAACAGGGGGATAATAAAATGAAGAAAACATTATGGATTATAATAATTTTTTTATTGGATTACTTTATTATCGTTCAATAGGAGAAAGTGTAGATTTTAAAGTGATTTTTTTGAAATTGTAATAGCATTATTCATATTTAAAATTCTTTTTTTAATATAACGAAAAAAAGTTATTTGGAATAGCTTTGGTTATATTCTTTGCATATTTTTTTAATACATTATTTTTTATAAAAATTAGATATTTTTGAAAAAGAAGGGAAAAGTAATGAAATTATTAAATTTGAAAATAGATAAAATTGTTAGGAATAAAAATCAACCGAGGAAAAATTTTGATATTGAAAAAAATTAGAAGAATTAAAAATTCAATAAAAAAATAATGGTTTGATTCAGCCGATAGTTGTTAGAAAATTGAAGAGTAATAAATATGAGATTATTGCTGGAGAAAGACGGTATAGAGCTTGTAAGGAATTGGGAATGAGTGAGATTTCAGCATTGGAAGTACAGGCAAATGACTCGAAGAGTTATGAATTTTTCTGTTTTAGAGAATATTCAACGAGAAAAATTTGAATCCGATTGAAGAGGCTGAATCGTATTTGATGTTAATGGAAGTTTATGGATATAATCAAGAGAAATTGGCAGAAAAAGCTAGGAAAAAAACACGGTCATCTGTTTCTAATAAATTGAGAATTTTGAAATTGCCGTTTTCTGTGAAGGAAATGGTTAGAGCTGGAGAAATTTCTTTTGGACATTCGAGAACACTTCTGGGGCTTAGAGATGAATCTCAAATTGAAGAAATGGCTCAAAAAGTGAAGAATGAGAAAGTATCTGTAAGAGAATTGGAAAGAATGATAAGAAATCTTTCACAAAAATAATAAAAAAAAATATAATAATAATGAAAAATGTGGTAAAATAGAACACGAAAAATTCTGAAAAAGAATTTATCGAGGATAGATTGAGAGAATTTTTTGAAACACAAGTAAAAATAATAGGCAATTTAGATTCAAGTGGTAAAATACAAATAGATTTTTTTCAGATTATGAGGAATTGAAGAGGATAATAGAATTGATGAAAATTTCTTTCTAAAAATAAAATAGTTTTTGGAAAGGAGGCTATATTGAAGTACGTACGAAGGGGATTATATTTTTTTATTCCACTTTTTATTATGTCTATTTGCTTTTAAGAGCGTATATTTCTACAAATAATTTTCGTGATTTATTAACAAATATCTTAAAAAAATTCGAGGGTTAAATGTTACTTTTTGAAAAAGTTGAGTTGCAAGGCTTTAACAAATTAAAGATTGATAATTTGATTGTAAGAGATATTCACGGAAACGTTTTTTTATTAATTCGAAGAAAAACGACTGCAAATATAAATTTGTTAGTTCCGTCGAGATTGAATAGGATAGATGTTTATGATGCGACTGTTAATATTGAGAGACAAAAAAATAATCATATGAATGTTTTTGATATTATGAAACCCTTCGAATAAGAAAAAAATTCTATTGATAGAGCGAGTAGATTGGGAAAAATTGTATATTCACAATGCTACTGTAAATTATTCGGATGTGAGTTATGCAAAAATAGAAAAAAACATTGAATAAAGTTAACGGTTTTTTTGGAATCTGCAAAATCACGTGGTTTTACTTTAGAAGCGAAAGGAAGTAATGGCAACGAGGTTTTAGGTATAAAATTAAGAAATCAATAAAAAAAGAGTTCAAAAATTTTTTTGGTCAATTTTTAATAAGAAAAAAATAATGATGAAAAAGAGAAACATTTTGAAATGACACTGGATTTTTAAAAATGTAAAAATAACAGAATTATTAGGTCAATATGTTCCTTTGGATATGATTAAAAGCTAAATCGAGGGATTTTTAGATGGGAGATTATTTTTATCTAACAAAAATCCTAAAAAAAGAGACGATTCCAGTAGGAAATTTAAAGATAACTAATGGTACTGTTTGGTATGAAGATATTGAAGGTGACATTAAAAAAATGTTGATGCGACTGTAATTTTTATCAAAAGACAAAAAAATACAGTTGATGCAAAAAAACAAAATTAAAAAAATCGACCAGTGACTTTCAAATTAAGTCAAGATAGACCAAAAGAAAAAAATTGAAAAATAAAATTAACGGCGGATAAATTACCATATTCAGAAATTAATCGGTATAAGATTATTAAAAGAATTTAAAGTTGATGCGATTGGAAATGTGACTGCAGATCTTGATATTGACGTTGATTTGAAAACAAAAAAATGCATTATTAAATGGTATTTTTTTCTTCAGAAAATATTAAACTTGCAAACTATAATTTTAGAAATGTGAAAACTAAAAATGAAATTAGATACAAAAGAAAAAAATTGTAGTTTTAGATAATACCAAATTTAATTTTGATGAGACAATTTCTGGATTTAAGGTTAAAGCTGATGCTGTGATTCCGAAATTCACATATAATACGAATACTAAAATTGGTTCAGAAATTATATTTTGACAAATAGAGGATCAGATTTTTAGTATAAAAAGAAATCGCAGGGACAGCATTAATCAATAGTGAAAATATCATAACAAGTAATTTTAATTCAAAAAGAAGTGTCGGGAAATTTTAGAATAAATCCAAAAATTAATGGAAATGGTTGTTAACGCAAAAAGTAATCAAAAATTTTTGACGTTATTTACCAAAAAAACAGAAATATACTTTGAAGCCAAAAATAGAGAATTTAAAATTGGCGTTTAAAAAAATAAAAAAATATTTTACAATCTGGAAGAATAAAAACAGATTTAAAAATACAAAATAAATATGTTGACAATATAAATGCTGATGTGATAGTGCATAATGGAAATTATGATATAAATGCACTTGTAACAACAGGAGGCGAAGTATTTAGAGTTGCTGGAAAAAAACAACTAGCGACATGAAACATAATTATACAGTTGAATTGAAGGATAAAAAAATAAAAATTCTAGATGTTGCAAAATTATTGAAAAAAATTATAAAGTTGACATTAAAGGATTGGAAACTGCGAGATTACCGATAAAACTGGTTAAATTGAATATTTTTTTGGAGATAGTAACAAAATTTCTGGAGATTATGAAATTTCAAGTGCATATGGTCGATTTATTGTTGAGTATGAGGAACTTCATGCAAAAGGTAAAAATTCATGATTTACAAAAATGGATTTGGATATGAATGCAAAAAAATGAAAGAATTGTGGGTAAAATACCAAAGATTTAAAAGAAGTTTTCGACACATTTAGTGATAAAAAGACAATGTTGTAAATATTGAAAAAAATTAGGTAATGACAGACAATTAGTTGCAAACGGAAAATATAATTTGAAAACAGGTAATATGCATATTAATTCAAAAATTAAATAATTATGTTGTATATAACACTGTAAAACCAGAGTTAAATCTTTTATATAAATAATGCAAATTTAACTTTAAATGGAAAAATGGACAATTTATCTGGAAAAAAATAATCGTACCAGATTCTAGAACAACAATAAATGATAAAAAAATATTGGTGAAACACAAATATATGCAGATATTAAAAATAGTGTTATTAATTTGACAGATGTTAGATTAAGAAAAATAATTTAACGGGAACATATAATTTAAAAAAACAGGAATTGCAGATATGGTGTTGAATTTGGATGAAGAAAATGTTCCATACTTAATTGATGTACCAGATTTGAAATTTGGAGCGATTTCTAAGTTGAAGTTAAAAGGAGACTTGAATAAATTTAATTTAGCAGGATTTATAGATTTAAACAATGTAAAATTACAAAGGTTATAATATACCAGGTGTTAAAACAATTATAGAATATGCAGACGGTAATATCGATAAATTATTGAATTACGGAACGTTAGATATAAAAGACTTTAGATTTATTGGGGATAATCAAGAAACTTTATTCCAAACAAATACAAAAGTTGATTTAGCGAATACGCATTTTAACTATAAATTAGAAAATCAAAAAAATTTGCGTTGGATTCGGTGGAAGACTTGAAAAAAATAAAGGATATAGTGGAGACATAAACTTGAATTTTTTTCACTTACAGGAAAACCTAACAATTTCAATGCGATACTTGGAATAGGTGCAGACGACGTTACATTAAGTGGATTCCATGTAAAAGATCTTGTCATCGATGCGTCAGCTAGTAATAAATTGTTGAACATTGGACAAATTTCGTTGGAATACGAAGACAATCCATTAGTAATAAATGGATATCTCCAATATGAACCAATGAAATACAATTTACACGCAAATGCAGAAAACTTTAATTTGTCATTCTTAGGATTAGATCCAAATATCAAGACAGCCGAAGGTATACTTAATATGGATATGACTTTGACAAATGTAGCAACATCGAGTAAAATTGATCTTGCAAACTTTAGTTATATAACTAAAGATGGCTTGACAAATGCTCAAAACATAAAATGCTAAAATTGATGTAGCTAATAACAAATTACAAATTAATCGTCTTGATGGTGGATTTAATGGCGGAACATTCATTGTCGACGGGAATATGGATATACCAACAATTCCTGGTGATTTTTATGAAAACAAAACGTCTAGAATTAGGAAAAAAATCGATATAGATGCAAATTTGGATAAATTGGGATTGAGATACGGAAATGATATAGATTATGCATTAACAGGAAAAGTTAATCTTACAGAAGATTTCTTATCGGGAAATTTAAAAAGTTGATAGTGCAGATATCAGAGGAATTCCAAATTTTTGGTGGAAATGAAGAAGAGAATTTGACTGAAAGCCAAAAAAAGAGCAAAAAAATTAAAAAGATAAAACAATTGCAGAAGGAATAATTGAGGGAGTAATTGATAAAATATTAAAACAATATACTGTTGCTTTAGATGTACAAATGGGAAGAAATGTAAAAGTTGATATTCCAAGTATGAGTTTAGTGAAAAATATTAAAAAGTAAAGTTGACGGTGGAGCAAAGATTAGATACGAAAATGGAGCAATTGGAATGGATGGAACATTCTCACTTAGAGATGGTAAATTTTACTTAAATGGTAATAGATTTAAAATTGATAGTGGGGAAATAAGATTTATTTCAAAAAGATGGAGTTACATTATTGAGTGATCCATTTGTAATAATCACAGCTTCAACTACTGTAAAAGGAGAGAAAATTGAAGTGGATGTAAGCGGAAATGTAAGTAGTCCACAAATGGCATTTAGCTCTTCGTCGGGAAAAAAACGAAAGAAGAAATTTTATCATTGTTAGCATTTAAGACAGTAGTCGGAAACAACAGTAATAATCACGATGATACATCATTAAATCATAAAAAAATAATACAGATGATGGAGTAGTTGTGGTAGGTTCTTTAGTAAATACTGCATTAAATGAGTTGATTTTTTTCGTCAGTAACTGGTAAAATTGGAGAGAGCTTAGGTTTATCGAATTTTTTTCAATTTCAACAGATGTTGATAAATCAAAAAAACTGGACAATATAGAGCGACGACTACTTTATACGTTCAAGATAATTTATATAAAGATAAATTATTCTGGAATTTAGAAGTTAAATTTCCATTCCAAGTAACTAAAGATACTAACGGAGGAAATAGTAGTTCACTTCCAGTTGGCTATAATGCATGGTTAAATTATAATTTTAACAAATCATTAGAGTTAAAAGTTGGAGGAGAAACTATAAATCAAAAGAGTACCAATGCAAATATGAAATCGGTACAAAAAGGAAATTACTATATTGGAGTTGATTTCTCAACAAGGGGTCATTCCTTAGGCGAAATTTTTAAAAAGAATGTTTAAGAAAAAGAAATTGGAAACATTAAAAAATAGGAGGAAGAATGAAAAAAATAAAATTTACGCATTTATTGTGGCTGTTACTTTATTTGTTTCAATAAATAACATTTCAAGTGCAGACAGAACAACAAAAATTTGAAAGTAGGTAAAATAGAGTTTTCACATTTAAGAGAGTTACCAGAAGATTACCTGTTATCAAAAATACCAGTAAAAATCGTGTGATGATTATTCAAATAAAAAGTATGAGTGACATTTATCTAGCATTGAAAAAAATTGAATTATGTTGATAATGTTAGTGTTATTCCAGAAATAAATGGGGACACAGTTAATTTAAGAGTAGAAGTAAGTGAGTCAGCAAATGCTTCAGCTACTCTTCAAAAACGAAGAAAGAGACAAAGCATTAAGTCAAAAAAACAGAGTTTGTTATTTCTAAAAATTGATATAGTTGGAACTAAAACTATTTCTAAAGAAGAATTATTAAGTGGAATGAAAAATTAAAGAAGGTCAACAATTTGTACCTAAAGAAGCACTTAATGAAGCTCAAAGAATCTTTAATACAGGTTATTTTGCAACTGTTGAACCAAAAATAGATAGAAAAAGCTGATAATACAGTTGTTATCACATATGAAGTGAAAGAAAATCCAGATGTAACAGGAATTGAAATTACAGGAAATACATTATTCACTAATGATCAATTAAAAACAAGCATTAGGAATTAAAGAAGGACAAATTTTAAATGGTAATTTATTGAATCTCGATAAAAAAATGGAATTATAAAATTATATGAAAAAAATGGTTATGCAACAGCAAGAATCGAATCTATCAATGTTGGAGAAGATGGAAAAATAAAAAAATAGGAATGACTGAAGGAGTTGTTCAAAATGTAACATTCTCTAAAGCTTCAAGTAAAACAGATGACGAAAAGAGCAAATCCAAAAAGAGCTAATTTAAGAACAAAACCATACGTTCTTGAAAGATATTTGGAAGTAAAACCTGGAGAAGTTTTTAGAAGGTAAAAATATTGAGTCAACAATGAAAGAAATGTATAGAACGGGTATCTTTAATAGAATAGAGCCTAACATAACAGGAAGTGAAACAGATCCAAATGCAAGAAATGTAGAGTTCTTAATCGAAGAAAGACCAACGACTACAATTAACGGAAGTATTTCTTATGGAACTTCAGTTGGATTAGTTGGAGGACTTAAATTATCTGATGATAATTTCTTAGGAAGAGACCAACAAGCGACTATTAACTTAGAAGCATCAAATAAAGGGGACAAAACATTCTCAATAGACTGGTTTGATCCTTGGATTAAAAATACTGAAAGAGTTCAAGCAGGAGGTTCAGCTTACTGGAGAGAATCTAGAGATGATGATGCTGACTGGGATGAATTAGAAAAAGTAAAAACTATTGGTACAAGATGGACAATAGGTAAAAGGATTAAATAAAGATATTTATGTAAGAGCTTCAACTAGATTAGATCATAAAAAGAAATCTATTCTGGTGGAGATGTTAAAGATAGTTATAACTTATTAGCAATAACTCCAGAATTTATTTATGATACTAGAGATAATGTAAGTGATCCAACAAAAGGACTTTATGCTGATTTGACATATGAAAAAGGGAAATTATTAGGTGATCGTAGAAAATACGATAGATTTGAAGCTGATTTAAGAGCATTCCACCCAGTAATAGGTAAGAAAAATATAATGGCATATAGAGCAGTTTGGGGATCAACAGGAAGTGGAACTCCAGATTCTATGAGATTTAGTGTTGGTGGAGCAGAATCAGTTCGTGGATATGAATATGGAGCATTTGACGGATACGATCAATTTTATGCAAGTATTGAAAATAGAACAAGATTTGGTAAAAATGGTGACGTTCAATTAGTTGCATTCTTTGATATAGGAAATGCTTGGCAAAAAGAAAGCATAAATGCTGCAGGAAGAAGAACATATTCGCCAGACAGAAAAAGTGCACATGATTTCAAAGACTTGAAAAAAAGGATATGGAGTAGGACTTAGAATAAATACACCAGTTGGTCCATTAAGATTTGATTATGGTTGGCCAATGGATCCTCGAAAAAAACCAGGTAAGAAAAAAAGATAAAGGTAAATTCTACTTTAGCTTTTGGACAATCATTCTAATATAATATCAAACAGGGAATTTATTTCCCTGTTAATTTTTAAAATCAAAAATTTGGTATAAAAAGAAAATTTTTATTTAGAAATTTTTTTATGATTAACAAATAGTGATTAACAGACAAGAAAAGAGGGATACACATGTATAATATAAAAAGAAGTTGCAGAATTAATTAGTGGAAAAATAGTTGGAAATGAAAATTTAATTTTTTTAAAAGATTAGCTCCATTTTTTTATGCGACAGAAGATGAGTTGACTTTGCAAACGAGATGAAAAAAATGTTGAAAAATATTGATAAAATGTACTGCCGGTGCAATAATTGTTCCGCCGTTGGAAAAATTTGCCGAAAGATAGAACGTATATTGTAGTTGAAAAAAATCCGAGAGAATTGATGCCAATTTTTGCTTAACTTTTTTTAAACCGAAAGTGAAACCGTTTGAAAAAAACCGATAGAAGATTCAGCAATAATTGATGAAACAGCGAGTGTCTCAAAAATTAATACATACATTGGACACAATGTAAAAAAATTGGGAAAAAAATGTTGTAATTTATCCTAATGTTTCGATTTTTGAAGGGACAGAAATTGGAGATGGGACAATTGTTTACTCAAACGTTACGATTAGAGAGTTTTTCTAAGATTGGGAAAAAAATGTATTTTTTTCAGCCAGGTGCAGTTATTGGATCTGACGGATTTGGATACATAAAAGTGAAAGGCGATAATGTGAAAATCGAGCAAATTGGACATGTTATCTTAGAAGATGAAGTGGAAATTGGAGCGAATACTTGCGTTGATAGAGGAGCGATTGGAGATACAATTATAAAAAAAGGTACAAAAATTGATAATTTGGTTCATATTGCTCATAATGATGTGATAGGTTCTAATTGCTTTTATTATCGCACAAGTGGGAATTTCTGGAAGCGTGGAAGTTGGAGATAATACGACTCTTGCAGGACAAGTTGGAGTGGCTGGACACTTGAAAATTGGAAATAATGTTGTAATTGTCGCAAAATCAGGGTGTTACAAATGATGTTCCCGATGGAAAAACAAATGTCGGGGATATCCTTTGAGAGACCACATGGACGATTTGAGAGTGAAAATGTCGATGGGAAAAGTGCACGAATTATTGAAAACTGTAAGAAAATTGAAAAAGGAAATCGAAGAATTGAAAAAAATAAATATTAGTGATTACTTTAATAAGAAAAAAATTCGTATTCCTATTGTAAAAAGTAATATTTTATGTTAAAATAAATTATTATAAGAACCAAATGATTACACAAAAAAATATAAGATATTAATAAATTAATTAAAATTTAAATAAAAAGATAGGAGTGCGGTATGAAAAAAATATTATTAGGAATGTTATTGCTAATTTTCGCAGTTAGTTGTAGTCAAAAAAACCAGAATCAACAGTTTCAAAAATTTATTGATGGTATTAAACGTCAAAAATTGAAGAAACGTATAAAAATATGCGTTAGACAATAAATCAGAAAATGATTTAAAATTAGAATACAACAACAAATTTCAACAATTATTTTTTTGAAACATTATTCAAAAAAATATAGATTATAAAATTGAGAAAGTACATAAACAAGATGATGAAACATCAATTGTTACAGTATCTGTAGAAAATGTAGATGTTGAAAAAGTATTTTTTTGAAAGTTTATAAAAAAATATGTTAGATAGCACATTTTCTAGCGGAAATGCTAAATCTGTAGAAGACAGTTTCAAAGAAGAATTGGAATCTAAAGATGTTCCAAAAATCAAAAAAATGAAACACAATTTATTGTTAAGAAAACAAGCAATGGTTACAAAATTGATGTAACAGCAGAAAATATCGATGTATTATTAGGAAAATTCAATACGACATTTTAGAAATTTGAATAAATTAGGAGAAAATGATTCACAACAATCATCAACTGAACCAAATTCAAGCAACGCTCAATTGCCAAAATCTGGTCCAAATGTAGCTCCGACTCAAGTTTCTCCAAATGGTGAAATAAACGGTATAACAAAAAAACTAAATTCAATTAACTGTCTTGTAAAATTTGCAAGGCAGTTTTTTATGCAAAAAAGGAATTAATAAAAAAGACTTTTTATTTTTTTCTCGAATATTGTATAATAAATTATATTTTAAAATTAAAAAGAAAAAAATTTATAGAAAGAAAAGGTAAGATAATGGAAAAAAAGTCAAGAATAATAAGAGGAACGAGTAAATGTGCACGTTTTTTTCGTTTGTGATACGACAGAGTTAGTTAAAGAAGCTAAAAATTCATGAGTTGGATCCAATACCAGCGAGAATTTTTGGAGAATTATTGACAGCGACTGTGATGATGGGAAAAGATTTAAAAGGAGAAAATGATTTAATTACTGTAAAAATAAATGGAGATGGACCGTTTGGAAATATGTTAGCGACTTAGGGAAAAAAATGGAGATGTAAAAAGGATATGTAAGCGGAAATCCATCTGAAGATATTTTTTTAAAATAATAGACGAAAAATGGGAATTTCATAACTGATGAAAATGGAAAAATCAGATTTATCGGTGAAGGAACATTACAAGTAATAAAAGATATTGGATTGAAAGATCCGTTTTCTGGCGTAATAAAATTAGAAAGTGAGGAAATCGCTGACAATATAGCATACTATTTCTTGCTTTTCGGAACAAATAAAAATCAGTGGTAGCCTTAGGCGTTCAAATAGATGAAAATGGTGAAATTCAAAAAGCTGGTGGATATATGGTTCAGTTACTTCCAGGAGTAGAAGATGGATTTATTGATAAATTGGAAGATAAATTAAGACAAATTAGAAGTATTACTGAATTATTAAACGGTGGAATGAGCTTGGAGCAAATTGTAGAATTGTTGTACGAGGATATTACGGTTTTTGAAGAGGAAACTGATGTTGACGGAGCACATAAAAAAACTTATGTGGAAGATTATGAAATTTTTGGAAGAAAGTGATATTGAGTACAAATGTAATTGTTCAAAAGAAAAAAATATTTGTCAGCAGTGAAAAACACTTGGAGATGAACAAATTAATGAGATTTTAGAAGAAGAAGGAAAAAAATTCAAGTGGAATGTCATTTTTTTGTAGAAAAAAAATATGAGTTTACAAAAGAGGATTTTTGAATAAAATTAATTTTTTTGAGAAAAAAATATAAATTTTGAAAATAAAAAGTTGTGAGTTATTTTGAAATGATAAAAAAATAAATAAAATTATAAACTAATAAGGAGATGAAAAATGTCAAAAATTAAGAGTAGGTGTAATACGTGGGGGAGTTTCGACTGAAAGAGAAGTGTCGCTAAAAACAGGAAGTGAAATTGTAGCAAATTTAAATAGAGATAAATATGAAGTTTTTTTGATATTGTAATTGATACTGAAAAGGAAGTTTATGAAAAATAAAAAGACTTGAATCTAGATTTTTGCTTACATTGCTTTTACATGGTGTATTTGGAGAAGATGGAAGAATACAAGCAATTTTACAAAGTTTTGGAATTGCTTACAGTGGGCCTGGAGTAATGTCGAGTGCAGTTTGTATGGATAAGGAATTTTCAAAAAGAATTGTGTCTGAATATGGAGTTAGAATTGCAAAAATGGAAAAAGTGTTCGTGTAGGAGAAACAGTTGATTTTGAAACAGTAAAAAAAGAATTAGGAGATCATCTTATAGTAAAACCAAATAATGGTGGTTCAAGTATTGGAGTAAGTTTTGTAGAAACTGAAAAAGAATTGAAAAAAGGATTAGAACTTGTATTTGGAATGGATAAAGAGGCTTTAATTGAAGAAGTATTGCATGGAGTGGAAATAAGTGTGCCAGTAATTGGTGGAAAAGTTTTCCCAACAATAAGAATCGAAGCACTTGCTGGAGATTACTTTGATTATGAATCAAAATATGCAAAAGGTGGAGCAAAAGAATACGTGTTTGAATTCCCAGAAAAAGTACAAGCTGAAATTAACAAATTTGCACAAGATAGCTATTATGGATTAAAATGTGAAGGATTCGCAAGAATTGACTTTATGGTAGTAAACGAAGAAACACCATATTTCATGGAAGTAAACACATCACCAGGAATGACAGCTGCAAGTTTATTGCCAAAAAGTACAGCTTCAAAAGGATATAGCTATTCAGAAACATTAGATTTATTAATTGAATCTTCATTAAAAGTGGAAAGATAAACTAAAGTAAATATTCATAAAGCAAGGGGACAAAACCCCTTGTTATCAAATATATCAAAATATGGAGGAAAATATGGAAAGAATAGCAAGTTTTACAGTAGATCATAAAAAATTAAACAGAGGAATTTATGTGTCAAGAATTGACGAAATTAATGGAAATTACATCACAACTTTTGATGTGAGAATGAAGTTGCCAAATAGAGAACCAGTAATAAACATCGCAGAACTTCATACAATGGAACATTTAGGAGCAACATTTTTAAGAAATCATCCAACTTGGAAAGATGAAGTTGTATATTTTTGGACCAATGGGTTTGCAGAACAGGATTTTATGTAATTTTAAAAGGAAAATTAGAATCAAAAGACATCATTGACTTAATGAAAGAACTTTACAAATTCATGGCAGAATTTAAAGGAGAAATCCCAGGAGCAACTGCAATCGAGATGTGGAAACTATTTAGATCAAAACTTGGCGATGGCTAATTTTGAATCGAAAAAAATTTTTGGAAGAAACTTTGGAGAATTTGACAGAAGCGAATTTGGTTTATCCTAGATAGAGAAATTTAAAAAAATAGAAGATTAGTTTGTTTTTTTAGATTTTTTTCAAATAATTAATATAAAAAGGAGATTTATGAAAAATACTGATTTTATTTTTTTAGTTGTTTTTTTCATTAAATTTTTTTCATTTGAATTAAAAAGAAAATTTAAAAAAATTGTAAAAAAATAAGAGTTTAAAAAAATATCGGAAGAAGAAATGAAAAATCAAAGTGAAAAAAATTGTTGAAATTTTTGATAAAGAAATTTTAGATAGGATAGAAAGTCAAAAATAAAGGAATTGAATATTCGGAAAATACTAATTTTATAACTGGGTTTTTTTAAAGCGAATGTACTGATGTTTTGATGAATAATAAAGTCTATGAAAAAAACAATTTATGAAATTGAAAAGATTAACTTTATTTCAAAAATAAAGTGGAAGTAATTTATACTGAAAAAAATTACCGAATATTTTTTTAAAATTATGTTTTCTGAAGAATTTAATAAAATGCTAAAAGATAAAGTTTTAAAAGAATTAGGATATAAATTGGATAATGAAAAAAATTCAAAAAAATTATCCAATGAAGAAAGACTGAAAAGCAAATGCAATAATTTTGTCTGAATATCAAAATGAAATGATAAAGATATTAGATAATAATCAGTTTGAGTATATGACTAATAAAAAAATAAGATGATTTTGGAAAGAAAGAAAAAAAGGATGGGAATATAAAGATGAAGAGACATTAGAAACTGATGGACTTGATATTTTTTGATTCTATGTTTAAAAATTTGGAAAAATAATTTGAATAAATGAGGATGAGGTATGAGGAAATGAAAAAAATATTAATATTATTTTTTTACTAACAGCAAGTCTTGGATTTTCAGCAAATTACAAGGTTGAAGTTAAGCCTAATGTGAAAAATTCAACAGTCAGAAATTGAAAAAGAACAATTTGGAAATTGAAAAAAGTTTTTTTGGAAAATATAAAACGAGATACTCTTGAAGGAATAAAAAGAGGTTGACAATCAGATTGCAGAACAAAAAGATGAATTAGGAGCAAGATTTTTTTGGCGAAATTTTTGAAAGAATATATGAGAAATATGGAATATCGTATTAAGGAGATAAATTATAATTCTAGTTCAAGTGCAGATTTAAAATTTGTTTTAAAAAGCACCAAAATTAAATTTTAATTCTCTTTTGGGAGATGAAGACCAAGAAAAAAATAAATAAAACATTTGAGCAAAAAAACTGGAAAATCAATAAAATATTTGTCAAATGTTTCAGGGAAGATTTTTCAAAAGAAATGGATGCCAACCTTGATAGATATAATATCAAAAACGGTTTCAGATAAAATTAAGGATATAAAAAGAATTTGATGAAAAAAAGAAGGAACTGTCGAAGCGACAAAAAAATTAATGGAAAATGGAATATTATAATGAATAATTTAAAATAGAAAAATTTTAGAAAAATTAATAAGATTGGAATTTTTTTAATATAAAAAAATTAAAAAAATTTTTTTGTAACAAAGGAAGGATTGAAATGGCAAAAAAATAATAGACACACATACACACATTTACGACGAGCAATTTGCAGAAGATTTTGATGAAGTTGTGGAACGGATTGAGGAGCAATTGGAAAGTGCTGTTGTTATTGGGTGTGATTTGGAAACTTCGCTTACGAGTGTGGCTCTTGCGAATAAATATCCGTTTATTTATGCGGTGATTGGAGTTCATCCTGTGGATATAAAAAAATATAATGATGAAGTAGAAAAAGAACTCGAAAGATTGGCATTGACTGAGAAAAAGGTTGTTGCGATTGGGGAAATTGGACTGGATTATCACTGGATGGAAGATCCGAAGGATGTTCAGATTGCTGGATTTAGAAAGCAGATGGAACTTGCTGAAAGAGTGAAAAAGCCTGTTGTGATTCATACGAGGGAAGCGTTGCAGGATACGATTAATGTTTTGAAGGAATATCCGAATGTTGGTGGGATTTTTGCATTGTTATCCAGGATCGCTTGAGGTGACAAAAACCACTTTTAGATAGATATTATATCGGAATTGGCGGAACTTTGACATTCAAGAATAATAAAAAGACGAAAGAGCTTGTGAGAGAACTTCCTTTGGAAAAGATTGTCCTAGAAACAGATTGTCCATATTTGACGCCAGTTCCTTTTAGAGGGAAACGAAATGAGCTGATTTATACAAAATATGTGGCAGAAGAAATTGCTAGAATTAAGGAAATTTCAGTGGAAGAAGTTATAAGAGTAACTACGGAAAATGCAAAAAATTTATAGAATGAAATAAAGGAAAGGAAGTGCAGAGAATGGAAGAAAAAGTAATTTTTAGAATGTAAAAAAATTGAGAAAATCTTACAAACTTAATAATGCATTGAATGATATTGATCTTTCGATAAAAAGGCAATAAAAATTATTGGTTTGTTGGGACCGAATGGGAGTGGGAAGACGACTTTAATTAAGTTGGCAGTTGGATTATTGAAACCGACATCGGGAGAAATCTTGATAGATGGGAAACCAATTGGTGTGGAAACAAAAGAGATAATATCATATCTTCCCGATAGAGATTATTTGGACAAAAAAATCAAAATGTGGATTCATTGATTAAATTATTTGAGGATTTTTATCCCGATTTTTAATAAACAGACAGCGTTGCAAATGTTTCAAGATTTGAAAAATTGATACGACGAAAAAAATTTAAAAGCATTGTCGAAAGGGAATAGAGAAAAGGTTCAATTGATTTTGGCTATGAGTCGAGAAGCTAAATTGTATTTGTTGGATGAGCCGATAGCGGGAGTGGATCCAGTTACGAGGGATTATATTTTTGAATACGATTATTAAAAAAATTACAATAAAGATGCAACTTTATTGATTTCAACTCACTTAATAAATGATGTTGAGAAAATTTTTGGATGAAGTGGTTTTTGTAAATAATGGTGATATTTTTACTTCATGATACAGTTGAAAACATTAGATCGAAAAAAATGAGAATAAAAAGTATTGACGAATACTTTAGGGAGGTGTTCAAATAATGTTAAAATTATTTAAGTACGATTTTAGAGCGATAAGTAGAAGATTGATACCGTTGTATCTAGTTGGAATAGTAATAGGAGTTATTAATGTAATATGTTCAAGCATATTATCAAATATGCTAAGTGGCGATTATACTTCGAAGGCTCAAGAAGTAACATTTATGATATTGACAATTTTAAAAAGGCTTTGTTGTCATTTTTCATTTTTTTATACTGAGTTCATATATTTCGATATTGACAATTTTTATATTAATCTCAAATTTTTCATAGTTCAGTTTATGGAAACGAAGGTTATTTAATAAATTCATTGCCAATAGAATCAAAGAAATTAATTTTAGCAAAAATATTTTAACTTTTTATTTTTGGACATTTGTTTCGTGAATATTTTTACTCAATTTTTCTATATTGCAGGATTATTTTCAAATGTGAATAAATATGAAAGAAAAAGAGTTATTTGATCATTTTAATGAAGTAAAAGTAGAACTTTTTCGAAAGAATGGCAAGTTATCCACATATGTCAAAAATTATAGCTTTTAATTATAATAGCGATAATTTGCTACATTTTTGTATATTTTTACTATATTCTTGGTACTACATGCTAAGTGTTACTTTCGCAAATTTAATAAAATTAAATAAAAATAGTTGTTGGAATAATAACTTTTTCATTTTGTAACGTAATTGTTATGATAATTTCAGTAACTTTAATGATTTCGTGAATTGTCAGTTTATCGAAAATTGAAGGATCAGTATCTTCTGAAATACAAGTATTTAATGTACTAAGTACCCATGGAATAACATTGATGATTGCTTTGATATTATTGAATGTTGGTTCGTTTTTTCTTGATAAATTATATTCATTCAAAGAAAATTGATTTAGAATAAGTTAATTGAATAAATAAAAAGAATGTGAATTTAAAAACCATTTTTTTGGAGATAAGTTCACATTCTTAATTTTATAGTAAAAACTGCTTTTAAAAACTAAACTCAAAAAAACTATAACTATTTTACTCAACTCTTAAATTTACGTAATTGTTAATAGTTTTGAGTATAAAAAAATCCTATAATATTCCTGGATATTTTACTCCGCCCCAGTTAACATTGTCTTTCATAACAGCAATTTCTTCTAAATTAACATCTCTCAATGCCCATTTTTTTAAATTCTTCAAATCCTGTTCTGTCAACAATATAACCAATATGTTCTTTTTGGCAAACTTCTGTCGATATATTCTTCTACATATTCGTATGTATTTTTTTAAGATTTTGATAATTGATTCTTCATCCGCCCACAATAACCAATCTTCAGCAAGTCTAGGATTCTTTTTACCAGTTCTTCCCATAATTGTTAATTTGTAATATTTTTTTAGAATCTCTTGTCCAAGCATTCATCGGACAGTTTAATACACATTCTCCACATCCAATACATCTGTCATGGTCTCTAACAGGTTTATAATTAACCATTTTTATTGCCCCTGTCGACAATTTTGTACATTTTTCTTTTCACACATTCCACAAGAAACACATCTTTGTGCATCAAAAACAGGTTTAGCCATTCCAATAATTCCAAAATCGTGCATTCTAACTTTTTTTGACAATCATTCGCACAACCAGTCAAAGCTACTTTAAAAATGCAAATCATTTGGGAAAATAACTTTTTCAATCTTTTTAGCCAATTCAGTTGTATTGTATTGACCTTTTGGACAAACTTTGTTTCCGATACAAGCCGCCACATTTCTAGTACCAGCTGATTGATATCCTTCGTTTTCTCCTTTGTAATTAATTTCCAATTTTTTTCCATAATAGGTTGAACCATTTTTATTAACTTTTTTTCAACATCTTTCCAGTCGATTCCTAATATTTCAAATCCTTGTCTAGTTGTGATATGAATTCTACCATCTCCATAAGTATTTGCAATATCATTAACCATTTCCATTACATCAGTAGTGATGCTTCCACCAGGAACTCTGACTCTCAAAGCAGTTTTATGTCTATCTTTTGTTACTCTAAAAGCGTTTTTTTCGTAACAACTTTTCTATTTATATCCATACTCATTGATTTTTTTCCTCCATCATTTTTTTACTAAAAAGCTCAGTCGCCACTTTCAAAATTATATTTATTAATCAAGCAATTTTTGTGCAAAGCTGTAATTAAATACAGGTCCTTCTAAACAAATGTATGTTTCATCAATTTTACAGTGTCCACATTTTCCAACAGCACAAGACATTCTTCTTTCAAATGACACCCAAATTTGCTCTTTAGGAATATTTCTTTTTAATACTTCTAAGCAAGTGAAATGCATCATAATTGGAGGTCCAACAACTACAAATTCATAATCAGAAGTATCTTCGAGCAAGAATAAATCTGGAATATATTTAGTAACCATTCCTTGATTCATATCTTCCGCACCTTCATTGTTATCTAAAAGTAATCAATACATCAAATTTTTTTCTTTCCATCTATCAAATTCATCTTTAAAAAAATCAATCCGTCAATATTTTTTTAAATCCAACAATGATTTTCAAAGATTTAACTTCTTCAGGATGTGCATAAAAATATTCAATTATTGGTCTTACAGGTGCAATACCACTTCCTCCAACAATCAAAATCACATTTTTTTATTTTTTTATATTTATCAATTGGAAACCCATTCCCGTAAGGTCCTCTCAAAAAAAGATTCTATCATTTTCTTTTTAATTTAAAAAAATTTCATCAGTAACTTTTTCCAACTTTTTCTTATCAAAAAGTCAAGCCATCCTTCTTCTTCGTTAAAATTAGCAATAGAAATAGGAACTTCTCCAACACGAGGCAACGAAACTTGCATGAATTGTCCAGCACTAACTTTTTCCCTTGTATTGTACTCTAAAAAGCCATTCCAAGTGAGTAACTTTTTCTACTTTTTAATAATCTATGTACAGTTGGTAAATACACATTTTCAGTGTAATAAGAGTTAAAAATTTTCTTCAATTGCTTTTTTTCACAAGAGGTAAAAGCACTTTTCAGCGTAATTAGAATTATTCATTTATAGCGACCTCCTTTTTTTCTTTTAGAAATTCTTTTTTAATTCAGCACTCAATTTATTGATGCAATTTGAGAAAGAGATGTACTCGGGACAAGCATCATCACATCTTCCGCATCCTGTACACATATTATATCCAAATCTTTTCTTAAAATCAGAAATTTTGTGCATTACTTTAAATCTCATTCTATCTCCATGTCTTTGTCTAAATGAGTGTCCACCAGCCATATCGGTAAATCCTTGAACATGGCAAGAAGCCCAAACTCTTCTTCTTTCTCCAACATTTTTCTGTTTCGCTGTAAAAAAATATCTTGTGTAGAAGTACAAGTACAAGTAGGACACACAAAGTTACATTTTTCCACAAGCAATACATCTCTTATCGTATTCACGCCATAAATCCAAGTTTATAACATCTTCCAACTCAATATTATCGGGGAATATCAACGTGAATTTCATTATCTTCAACAAATTCCATTTCAAATTCCTGTTTTTCTATAATTTAATCTATCATTTGCAAAAATAATTTATAAATTCTTCATCTTTAATATCTAAAAATATTTCTGAATCAGTAACTTTAATTCCAATATTGTAATCATCAGTTTTGTTAGTCCCCATATCCACACAGAAACAGTTTTTCAAAACTATTAGGACAACCAAAAACAACAAATTTAACATTTTTCTCTAACTTTTTTTGTAGTAAATGTCCAAAAATTTATTATTCAAATAAATTTCGTCAACCCTTTTTCACAGAATGTAAGTCACAACTTCTCAAAAAAATCAAATATTTTTTTATTTTTTTCTTCAGGAACTTTAACATTATCTTCAGTAAAATAAAACATTGTTTGAGTAATTGGTAACATTACTTCCTTTGCTGAAAAATTTGATTTTTCTATTAAAACAAATATCTTCAACTTTATCAATTTTGTGATATCTAATAACAGATGTATCAGAGAAATTCCCAATACCAGGAACTTCTACGGGTGCATGAATTTCATATTCTTTTTTTAAAAGCATCCAAAGCCTTATTAAAATTTGCATAATTTAAGCTAATTTTTCATTTTTTCCTCCCTAAATTTATAAAATCTTTTACCAAATGTAAAAAAATTTTTAGTATTACAGAACTGTAAATATTTTTTTAATTTGTAATTCTTTTTCACTAGGAGTATACCCCATTTTAACTATATTAGGCAAGTAAAAAGTTTTTTTATTTGGATTTCAAATAATTTACTTTTTAAAATAAAAAGAAGACTGGGAAATAAAGTAATTAACAAAGAAATTAATAACTTTATAATAAGACCAATTATAATATATAAAAAAATTATAAAAAAAATTTTTGCTAGAATTAAAAAAATTTACTTCAATTCGTGATAAAAAAACAAATTGCAAAAAAATAAAATAAGATGTGGTATAATTGACGCATAACGTTTGTTATTTATAGAGAAAGGAAGAGAAAATAGATGAAAAAAATGTATTAAAAATTTTTTTAATAAAAAAAGAATTTTTAATGGGATTTGTAACTTTATGGTTAGTAATTACAATTACGTTCTTTTTTTATTACATTTATTACCTGGTGATCCATTTCAAAGTGAAAAAGCGATACCAATTAAAGATAAAAAGAAAACCTAATGGCAAAAATATCACTTAGATAAACCTTTAGGTGTTCAATATGTAGAATATTTGAAGAGCATTTCAAAAAGGTGATTTAGGAATGTCAATGAAAGTTAGAGGAAGAACTGTAAATGATGTAATTGTAGATAGTTTTCCTGTGTCAGCAGATTTAGGAGCTAGAGCAATTATATTTGCATTAGTAGTAGGAATACCTTTAGGAATAATTGCAGACATTGAAGAGAGGGAAGTGTCGGGATAAGATATCGATGGTAATAGCGATTATTGGGATATCGGTTCCGAGTTTCGTCCTGGCGGGATTGATGCAGAAATATGCAGTTGATTTCCATAATGGAATTTTTGATTGATAAGCTGAATTTACCGCTGTTTAGAATTTTTATTGTCGGGGTTGGGATGATCCGTCGAAAAAAATATTGCCTGTAATTGCGTTAGGATTGTATACAGTAGCGTTGATAGCGAGATTGCTTAGAGATAAAAATGATTGAGGTAATGGGACAAGATTATATTAGATTGGCAATAGCAAAAGGTGTAAAACCTAAAGATATAGTATTAAAACATGCATTAAGAAATGCAATTTTACCAATAATTACAATAATGGGACCAACAATAGCAGACGTTATTGACAGGTTCATTTGTAATTGAACAAATTTTTACAATTCCTGGATTAGGGAAATATTTCGTTCAAAGTATAAATGATAGAGATTATACGATGGTATTAGGAGTAACAGTATTTTTATGCGATATTCTTGATTATAATGATGATTATTATGGATATTGTGTATGCGTTAGTAGATCCTAAAAATTAAACTTGGAAAAGGAGATGAGGCGTAAGTATGTCAAATAGTACAAATGAAAAATATATTCCAACGGCAGAAGACTTTAAAATAGTTGGACCAGATACGGCTCAAAAATGAGGTAATTTACAAACCAAGTTTAACATTTTGGCAAGACGGTTGGAGAAGATTTAAGAAAAAAATAAATTGGCGTTATCATTTTTTTAGCATTAACAGTATTTTTTTCGCGTTTTTTTAGCGATTTTTTTGGACAACATCTAACAAAATATTCGTACAGAGCACAAGATTTAACACAAAAATTCTTGAGTCCATCTCAAGGTATAAAAAAACAGGGCATTATTTAGGGACGGATAATTTAGGAAGAGATTTATTCGCAAGACTTTCTCAAGGAATTAGAATTTCAATGGAATTATCAATTGTAACAGCAATTATTTGTGTTATTTTTTGGTACAGTTTATGGTGCGATTTCTGCATATTTTTGGCGGAATAATCGACACAATTATGACAAGAATTGTAGAAATTTTTAATGATAATTCCTTCAATGATTTACATAATTTTTATTAATGGTTGTAATGGGAAATAGCGTAAAAAAACAATTATTATAGCGATGTCATTGACTAGATGGTTAGGATATTCATTGTTAGTAAGAGGGGAAGTTTTAAAAATTAAGGAAAGTGAATTTGTGTTAGCGTCAAAAATCACTTGGTGGAAACTTTATTTGGATAACATTGAGACATTTAATACCAAATACATTAAGCGTTATAATTATTAGATTGACAACTGATATACCAAATATTATTTTTTTACAGAAGCATTCTTGAGTTTTTATTGGATTAGAGTACCAATTCCTCAAGCTTCATTAGGAAACTTAGTATTTGACGGATTCATAAATATGGATTCTTATCCTTACTTATTTATAATTCCAGCAGTTGTAATTTCATTGATTACATTGGCGTTTAATATTGTAGGAGATGCATTAAATGATGCGTTGAATCCTAAATTGAGATCGTAAAAAAAACGACTTTAAACAAGCTTAAAATTAAAATTGGGAGAAATAGAAAAATGAGCAAAAAAACTATTAGAAGTTAATAATTTAAGTGTTTCGTTTAATACTTATGCTGGAGAAGTTCGGGGCATTAAGAGGTGTTAGTTTCTCTGTAGATAGAGGTGAAACACTTGCAATAGTTGGAGAATCGGGGTCTGGGAAATCAGTTACTGTTCAAACAATTATGAAATTAATTCCGATGCCTCCAGGTGAAATAAAAGGTGGAGAAATCTTTTTTTGATGGAGAAGATTTAGTAAAAGTTTCGGATAAAAGAATGATGGAGTTAAGAGGAGGAAGAATCGGAATGATTTTTCCAAGATCCAATGACTTCGTTAAATCCTACAATTAAAGTAGGAAAACAAATTATGGAAGGTATTTTTAATTCACAAAAAAAGTGAGTAAAGCTGAAGCTAAGGCACAAGCAATTGAAATGCTTAGAAAAGTTGGAATACCTAAAACTCGAAGAAAGATTTAATCAATATCCACATGAATTTTTCTGGTGGAATGAGACAAAGAGCAGTTATTGCGATTGCACTTTCTTGTGAACCAGATTTATTGATTTGTGATGAGCCAACAACGGCATTGGATGTTACAATACAAGCACAAATATTAGAATTGATAAATAAATTGAAGAAAGAATTGAATATTGCAGTAATTTTGATTACGCATGATTTGGGAGTTGTTGCAGAAACAGCTGATAAAGTTGTAGTTCTTTATGCTGGAGAAAAAAATTAGAAGAAGCACCTGTAGTTGAATTATTCAAAAATCCAAAACATCCGTATACTTGGGGATTATTGAAATCATTGCCAAGATTGGATATGACAAGTGGAGAAAAAAATTAATATCAATTCCAGGGACACCGCCAGATTTATTGAAACCACCAGCTGGAGATCCGTTTGCAGCTAGATCAGAATATGCGATGAAAAATAGATTACGAAAGAAAGCCACCAATGATTGATTTAGGAAATGGTCATTTGGTAAAAATCGTGGCTTTATGTTGATGGAGCACCAAAAAGTTGAATCGCCTTTTTGCGAATAAAAAAATGTTGATAAAAAGGGAGATGAGTAAGAATGCCAAGTAATGAAAAAAATTAATTGAAATGAAAAAAATTTAAAAAAATATTTCCCTATGAAACAAAAAAACAAGTTTTAAAAGCGGTTGACAATGTAACGATGGATATTCATAAAGGAGAAATCTTGAGTTTGGTTGGAGAATCGAGGTTCGAGGGAAAAACAACTTTGGGAAGAACAGTTAGTAGATTGTATCATAAAACGAATGGAGATATATTATTTGGTGGAAAACCTGTTGAAAAAAATACAGTATAAAAAGAATTTACGAAAAAAAGTTCAGATGATTTTCCAAGATCCACAAGCATCGTTAAATCCAAGAATGACCGTGGGAGATATTATTGCTGAAGGAATCGATATTCACAAATTGGCTAAAACTAAAAAAAGAAAGAATGGAAAAAGTTTATAGCTTATTGGAAATTGTTGGATTGAATAGAGAACATGCGAATAGATTTCCACATGAATTTTCGGGAGGTCAAAGACAAAGAATCGGGATTGCGAGAGCTTTGGCAGTGGATCCAGAAGTGTTAGTGTGTGATGAGCCAATTTCAGCGTTAGATGTGTCGATTCAAGCACAAGTAGTAAATTTATTAAAGGATTTACAAAAAGAAAGAAATTTAACATTGTTATTTATAGCACATGATTTGTCAATGGTAAAATATATTTCAGACAGAGTAGCTGTTATGTATCGTGGAAAAGTTGTAGAATTAGGAACGCTCGAAGAAGTGTATAATAATCCAATTCATAGCTATACAAAAATCATTAATTTCAGCGGTACCAATAGCTGATCCAACTGCAAAAAAACACGAAAAAGTTGGAGTAGACGAATCATATTTAAGAAGTCCAATGGGAGATGTCTCAGAAATTAATAAAATTCACAGTGCCAGAATTGACAGAATATGAGCCAGGACATTTTTGTAGAAACTTCTTTTTGAAGGAAAATAAATTAATATAAACTTATAGTTTTAGAAAGAGAAAAATTATGAAAAAAATTTTTAGTAATTTTAACATTATTGATGTTTGTTCTGTCGTGTGGAAAAGCTGGAGGAAACGGAAAAAAACAGCTACATTTAACATGGAAGCAGAGCCATCATCTTTAGATCCACAACTTTTGACTGATATGGGTGGATTTATGATTACAGGACTTACTTACGAAGGACTTGTTAGATTGAATGAAAAAAATGAAGTTGTACCAGCAGGAGCAGAAAGTTGGGAAAAAAATCGAAAGATGGAACAGTTTGGACATTTAAATTAAGAAAAAGGAATGAAATGGTCAAATGGTGATGCTTTGACAGCTAAAGATTATGTAAATGGGATGAAGAGAGGATTAGAACCTGCAACAGCGTCTGAATATGCATTTTTTTGATGTTTTACATTAAAGGAGCAGAAGATTATAACGCTGGGAAAATTAAAGATTTCAATCAAGTTGGGATAAAAGCTAAAGATGATTATACTATCGAATTTACTTTATCAAAACCAGCACCATTCTTTGATAAAACATTGGTTATGCCAGTTTATTATCCGATAAATGCGAAAGCATTGGATCAATTTAAAGATAAATATGCTACAGAAGCTAATAAATCTATCTACAGTGGGCCTTATACAATCGAAAAAAATGGACTCACGATAATGAAGTTATTTTTGAAGAAAAAAATCCTAATTATTGGAATGCGACAAACACTAAATTCGATACTTTGAAAGCATTGATGGTTTCAGACTTTAATCGTCGCAACAAATTATTTTTGAAAATAAAGAATTAGATTTAACAAAAAAATTTCTCTTGAGAAAAAAAGCTTCTTATGTAGGAAAAACTCGAATTAAAAAGAAGTTCCAGATGGAAGAGTTTATTATTTAGCATTTAATACAAAAGCGCCAGGATTGAAGAATAAGAAAAATTAGACAAGCGTTGTCATTGGCTATAGATAGAAAAAAATTTAGTTAGTAATGTGTTGAATGGTTCAGGAATTGTAGCTCTGGAGTTGTTTCTGAAGGAACAAAAAGGAGAAAATGACGATTTCAGAAAAGAAGTTGGAGATCTTTATGCACAATACAAAAAAATGTGAATGTTAAGGCTTTATTTGATGAAGGATTGAAAGAAGAAGGATTGACTCCAGATAAATTGAACTTGACTTTGACAGTTGATGAAAAAGGAAGTGGAAAAAAAGAAGGAGAATTTTATCAATCTCAATGGAAAGAAAAAAATTAGGATTAGATGTAAACGTGGAAACTATTACGTATAAAGAAAGATTATCTAGAGCGAAAATCGGAGATTTCCAAATAGTAAGATATGCTTGGGGACCCGATTATGCTGATCCGATGACTTATTTAGAAATTTTCCAAACATCAGCTGGACAAATTAATGTTGCGAAATTTTTCAGATCCCGAATATGACAAATTAGTTGAGTTTGCTAAAAAAAGGAACAAGACAATAAAGCTAGAATGGATGCTATGAAAAAAAGCTGAAAAAAATCTTAATGGATGATTTCCGTTATACAGGTCTTTACTATGAAGTGGCTACATACTTACAAAATCCACATTTAAAAAGGTGTTGTTATAAGAGCAGTAGGAAATCCTATTGATTTCTATCAAAGATATAAAGATTAATTAGTAAGTCAAAAATATTTTTTAAAAAAATATCTTGAAATTTGATGGAAAAAAATAGTAAAAATATAAAAAAATAATATTAAGACAGAGGAGTTATTCAAGAAAAAAATAAAAAAATGTTTTTTTCGAGGTAACTCCTAAAAAGAGTATATATTTGTATAGGAAAAATTTTTAAAAATTTATAAGTTTGAATTTTAGTATAAATTTTATATATGAATTGATTTGTAAAAAAATATTATTAATTTAAAATTTGAAAGGAAGTGTATAGAATGAAGAAAAATTTTTATTAGTAATAAGTTTAATTTTAGCATTCGCCTTATCGTGCGGAAAAATCTTCTAATAGTCATGCATTATTATTAAACTTAAAAGAAGAAGGAAAATCTTATGACCCACAATTAGCAAATGATTCAACAGCAGAAATTGTTGATTCGTTGATAGGGGAGACATTAATTAGAGAAGGTGAAGATGGACAAGGAGTTCCAGGAGTTGCCGAAAAATGGGAAGTTTCAAAAGATGGATTAGTTTGGACATTCCACTTGAGAAAAAAATGCAAAATGGTCAAATGGGGATCCAATTACAGCAAATGACTTTAGAGCTGGATGGTTAAGAGCGTTGAACCCTAATACAGCGAAAGAGAATATGCTTCAAAAATTATTCCCAATAAAAAATGCAGAAGCATACAATAAAGGTGAAGTAAAAGAAGATGCAGTTGGAATTCAAGCTGTAGATAATTACACATTGAAAGTAACATTAGGAGCACCGTTACCATATTTTGATTCAGCAGTTAGATTGTATACATATTTACCAGTTAATACTAAATTCTTAAAAAGAAGTTGGAGATAAATATATGACAAGTCCTAAAGATTCAATTTCTTCTGGAGCATATATTATTAAGTCTTGGACAAAAGATTCTGAAATAGTATTTGAAAAAAATCCTAATTACTGGAACAAAGATAATATACCTTTAGAAACAGTTAAAAATTAAATTTGTAGCAGATGAAGTCGCATTAAATGCGTTTAAAAATAATGAAATTGATATAACTAATATTACAACAGAACAAGCTAAAGAGTATGCTAATGATAAAAGACTTAGAGTGGCAAAAGATGGATCTGTTTGGTATATGACTTACAATATGAAAAAAATAAAGTTTTAGCAAACAAAAAAATTAGACAAGCGTTATCATTGGCTGTAGATAGAGAAAAAAATTGATAACAGGAGTTTTAGATAATAAAGGAGAAGCGACTTTATACTTATACAACAAAAAGGTGTTGGAATTTATGGAGTAAGTAAAGATTTCTCTGAAGAAGCAGGAAAAGTATTCCCAGCATATAATCCGCAAAAAGCAAAACAATTGTTAGCTGAAGGATTGAAAGAATTAGGATTAAAAAAATTACCAACATTGGAAATGATATTTAATACAACAGGAAGTAATAAAAGCGATTGCTGAATTTATTCAAGAAAGTATGAAAAAGAATTTGGGAATTGACTTTAAAAGTAACTGGTATTACTTTTTAAAGAAAGATTAGCAAGAATGGAATCAAAAGATTATGAAATTGCATTGGCAGGATTTAATGGAGATTATCCAGACGCAGTAACTTATTTGGAAAGATTCGATTCAAAAAGATGGAAATAACTATTCTCAATATGTAAATCCTAAATATGATGCAACATTGAAAAATTGCTAAAAAAACTCTATGGATAAAGCAACAAGAGTTAAAGCGATGATTGAATTAGAAAAAAATGATTGCTGACGATATGCCAGTAGGATTACTTTACTACAGAGCAAATAATAAATTAATCAATCCTAGAGTAAAAGGAATTGTATTCCACCCAATTGGAATTGATTATTATTTAGGAAAAAAACTACTATTGGAAAATAGTGATGATTGTAATATTTAGAAAATTTTAAATATATATGATGAAAAAGAATTATCTTAATTTTTAAGATAGTTCTTTTTGATTTTATAGATGAATATAAAAAAAATCATAAATGAATTTTATTTTTTTATATAATTATTTTTGCAAAAATTAATTGAAATTTTTAAAGTTTCAAGGTATACTATGTATTGTAAAGATTTATTAAGAGAAAGGAAGAAGAACAATGAAAAAAAGTATTGTTAATTTTAGCGATGGCGACGATGTTCTTTGCATGTGGTGCAAAAAGGTTCTAAAGGAAGTACCTTTTTCATTAAATTTAGGAGCAGAACCAAAATCAATTGACCCTCAATTATCGACAGATATAGCAGGAGGAACAGTAAACGAATTACTTTCGGAAGGATTATTAAAAAGAACGCCAGATGGTAAACCAGATCCTGGAATTGCAGAAAAAAATGGGAAGTTTCACCAGATGGTATGAAATGGACCTTCCATTTAAGAGATGCAAAATGGTCAAATGGAGATCCAATTACAGCAAATGACTTTAAAAGCGGCGTGGATAAGAGGATTGGATCCAAAAGTAGCATCAGAATATGCGTACATGTTATATCCAATAAAAAAATGGAGAATTATTTAATAAAGGAAAAAGTAACAGCTGACAAAGTAGGAATTAAAGTTGTAGATCCAAAAACATTAGAAGTAACATTGGAAGCACCAACACCATATTTTTGCAGATTTAGTAACATTTAAAACTTATTCTCCAATTAATGAAAAAAATTCTTAAAAGCGACTGGAGAAAAATTTGCTACAGAAGCTAACCAAACAATATCATCGAGACCATATGTAATGAAAAAAATGGGTACATGATTCAGAAATAAAATTTGAAAAAATCCAAATTATTGGAATAAAAGATAATGTAAAAAGTTGATAACATTACATATAAATTAATACCGATAATTCAGTCGCATTAAATGCGTTTAAAAAAATAAAGAAGTTCAAGTAACTAATATTACTGCAGAACAAGCGAGAGAATATGAAGGTAAACCAGAATTGGTAAAAATCAAAAGATGGTTCAGTTTGGTATATTTTACCAAATTTAAAAAAATAAATTCTTAAGTAATTCAAAAAAATTAGAAAAAGCAATTTTGTTAGCAGTAGATAGAGATGAATTAGTAAAAATCAGTATTAAATGGAACTGGAGAAAGTGCTAGAACATTTGTTCCATCGGGAATTGGAATAAAAGGTATTTCAAAAGATTTCCCAGAAGAAGTTCCAACTTCAATTGAAAAAAATACAATCCACAAAAAAAGCTAAACAATTATTTGCTGAAGGATTGAAAAGAATTAGGAATGACAAGTGCACCAACATTGGAAGTACTTATAAATGATTCTGGAAATAACAAACCAGTTGCTGAATTTGTTCAAGAATCTGTAAGAAAAAAATTTAGGTTTAAATCTTAATGTAAAAGCAGTTACATTCCAAGAAAGAGTTTCGAGAATGGCTTCAAAAGATTTTGATTTAGTATTAGCAGGATGGTCGGGAGACTTTAAAGATCCAATTACATATTTAGACTTGTTTGTAACAGGTGGAGGACAAAATAGAGGTTCTTACTCAAATCCTCAATACGATGCATTAGTTAAGAAAATAAAAATCAACAGCTGACCCTAATGTAAGAATACCAGCAATGATTGAATTAGAAAAAAATAATAGCTGATGATACTCCAGTAGCAGTATTATTCCAAAGAGAAAAACCTTACTTGATGGATACAAAAAGTTCAAGGATTGAAATTTACTGCAATCGGTGGAGAATATTACTTTTAAAAATTTATCAATGAAATAATTTAATAATTTAGAAAAAAAGTTGGTGAAACAAAAATTTGTTTTGCCAATTTTTTTGAATAAATTTATTGTAGATATAAAATTGTGATGATATTGAAGTTGTAAATATATGATTTTTTTATTATATTTTTGTGATAGAAATTGAATATAATATTTATATATATAATATATTAAATAATTAAAAAAATATAGTTAATAACAATAGAAAAATATTAAAAAAATAAGGTATAATAAAGTATATTATTAAATCTAAGAAGAAGGAGAAAGTAGAATGAAAAATGTCGGTATTATTAGCATTAGTGCTAATGTTTGTTTTATCATGTGGCGGACATGGAAATAAAGGTAAAGAACTAGTATTGAATCTAGGGACAGCACCAACTTCAATTGATCCGCAAATTACTACTGATATCGCAGGTGGGACAGTAGATGATTTGTTAATGGAAGGATTATTGAGAAAAAGATAAAGATGGGAAATCAGTTCCAGGAATTGCAGAAAAATGGGAATCAACTCCAGATGGATTAAAATGGACATTCCATTTAAGAGATGCAAAATGGTCAAATGGAGATCCAATTACAGCAAAATGATTTTTAAAAGCAGGTTGGTTAAGAGCGTTAGATCCTAAAACAGGAGCTGAAAATGCTTATTTGTTATTTATGATTAAAAAAATGCAGAAGAATTTAATAGTGGAAAAGCAACAGCTGATCAAGTGGGAATTAAAGTTGTAGATCCTAAAACTTTAGTAGTAGAATTGAAAAACACCAACACCATATTTTTGATGATTTGGTAACATTTTAAAAGCATATATGCCTTTTGAATGAAAAAAATTCTTTAAAGAAAAAGGAGATAAATATTTTGCAGAAACTCCAGATAACACAATTTCATCGAGTCCATATGTTTTTGAAAAAAATGGACTCAAGATTCAGATTTGAAATTTGAAAAAAATCCTAATTATTGGGATGCTAAAAATGTAAAAAAACTGATGCTATCACATTGAAATTGACTGAAGATACAACAGCGACGTTTAATGCATTTTAAAAAAATAAAGAATTAGATGTAACAAAAAGTAACTTACCAACAAGCTAAAAGCGTATAAAGGGAAACCCGAATTAGTAAATCTCGCAGATGGTGGAATTTGGTACTTATTGTTAAATAATAAAGTAAAACCTTTGAATAATGCGAAAGTAAGACAAGCGTTGCAATATGCTATAAATAGACAAGAATTGATTTCTAAAAGTATTAGAAGGTTCAGAAAAAAATACAAATACATTTACTCCAAGTGGAGTTGGAATTAAAGGGTTAAAAGGAGACTTTGCTGAAGAAGTTCCTACAAAAATACCAGAATTTAATGTAGCAAAAAGCTAAACAATTATTGGCTGAAGGATTGAAAGAAGAAGGAATGACTAAAATGCCAGAATTGGAAGTAATTTTTGCTGATACAGGAAGTACTAAAATGATTGCTCAATACATTCAAGAAAAATTTGAGTAAAAAAATTTAGGAATTAAAATTGAATTTACAAGTTGTAACAGGAAAAGAAAGAATTAGTAGATCTAAACAAAGAAATTACCAAATTGCAATCGCTAACTGGACAGGAGATTTCAAAGATCCAATTACATATTTAGATATTTTTTGAAACAACTAATAAAGGTGCAAATCGTGGAGATTTTTTTCAAATGCTGAATATGATGCGTTGTCTAAAAAGCTAAATCTACAGCTGATCCAGCAGTTAGAGTTCCAGCTATGATTAAAATGGAAAAAAATAATTTCTGAACAAACACCAGTAGTTGTATTATTCCAAAGACAAAAAAATTATTTGGTAAATCCTAAAGTAAAAGGACTTGGATTTGTAGCAATTGGTGGAGAATTTAACTTTAAAGATTTAGAAGTTAATAAATAATTTATTTCTTGAATTTTTTTGAAAAAAATAAATTTGAGGAATAGGAAAAAGTTGGCAAGACATTGAATTGTTTTTGTCAATTTTTTTGATTATATGATATAATAGTTACAATACAAAAAGTTATAAAATATAAATACGATTTTTTTATAAATAGAGAAAAAAATTTAGAGAGGAGAGAAAATGAGAAATTATGATGTTATTGTCGTGGGAGCAGGGCATGCTGGAGTAGAGGTGACTTTTAGCTTCAGCGAGATTAGGATTGAAAACAGCTGTTTTTACAATAACACTTGATAATATTGGTGTGATGTCTTGTAATCCATCAGTTGGAGGTCCAGCGAAAAGTCATTTGGCGAAGGAAGTTGACGCTCTTGGTGGAGAAATGGGAAGAAATATGGACAAAAAGTTTTGTTCAAATGAGAATTTTTGAATACGAAGAAAGGTCCAGCAGTAAGGTCTTTACGGGCACAGGCTGATAGAAAAATTTATGCGAGGGAAATGAAGAAAACTGTTGAAGCACAAGAAAACTTGGATACAGTTCAAGATATTGTAACAGAATTAGTTGTTGAAAATGGAGAAATTCGAGGAATTAAAAACGAAAACTGGAATGGAATTTTTCAGCAAAAGGCTGTTGTAATTGCTTCTGGGACATTTTTGCGAGGATTGTTGTATATTGGAGATAAGAGAGTAAAAAGGTGGAAGAATGGGAGAATTGTCAGCTGATGATTTGACAGGTTCATTGGAAAAAAATTAGGATTTAAAATGGGAAGATTCAAAAACAGGGACACCGCCTAGATTGGATATTCGTACATTGGACTTGGAAAAAAATTGGAGGAACAGCCTGGAATTACGGGGGATTCCATTGAAATTTTTCAATGAGAACTTCTGATGAGGAAGTTACTGAAAAGCCACAATTATCTTGCTATTTGACTAGAACAGAATGCTAAGACGCATGAAATAATATTGGGAAATTTAGATAAGGCACCGATGTATAATGGAAGTATTGCGAGTACTGGTCCGAGATATTGTCCTTCGATTGAAGATAAAGTTGTAAAATTTAATGATAAGGATAGTCACCATTTGTTTTTAGAGCCAGAAGGTTTTGAGACTACGGAAGTGTATATTAGTGGACTTTCTACGAGTTATCCTGCAGAATATCAGCAAAAAAATTGTGAATACGATTGAAGGTTTGGAAAATGCACATATTATGAGATATGGATATGCGGTTGAATATGACATTGTTGATCCAAGTGAGCTTGATTATACGCTTGAGACACGTAAAGTTAAAGGACTTTTTCTTGGCAGGGCAAGTTAATGGAACAAGTGGTTATGAAGAAGCTGCAGACAAGGTATTATTGCTGGGATAAATGCGACTTTGAAGGTAAAAGGTGAAGAACCATTGATTTTTAGATAGAGAAACTTCATATATTGGGACAATGATTGATGATTTAATTAATAAAGAATTATTTGAGCCATATAGAATGTTTACAGCAAGATCTGAGTATCGTTTGATTTTTACGTGAGGATAATGCGGATATTCGTTTGTCAGAAAAAGGTTATAAAATTGGATTGTTGGATAAGAAATATTACGATAAAGTTTTAGAGAAAAAGAAAAATGTTGAAGAAACAATTGTAAAAACTTGAAGATACGAAATTGGGAACTAGTAATAAAAAGATTAGTTGAAGTTTTTGGAAAAAAATATGGAGAATCGTTGAAAAAGTGGGACTACTTTGAAGGAAATTTTGAGAAGACCGAAAGTAACTTACGAAGACATTAAATATATTGCAGAAGTTATTGAAAATGGACCTCAGTTGACATTTGATGCGGAAACTGAATATCAAATTGAAGTGCAAGTTAAATATGAAGGTTACATTGCGAAGGCGATGCAAGTGATGGAAAAAAACACAAGAAACTTGATGATAAAACAAATTCCAAAAAGATTTTGATTATGATGCGATGAAAGGGATTACGCGTGAAGCTAAACAAAAGATTGAAGGAAGGCAGACCTTACAATGTTGGTCGAGCATCGAGAATGTCTGGAGTAACACCAGCGGATATTTCGGTTTTATTGATGTATTTGGATGGAGTTTTAAAATAGGAATTTTAAAAAAATTTTTTTAGTTGGAAACAGATAAATAAATATAGTAAAAAAATTTTGTGTAAATAGAAAATAAATTATATTTATTTAAAGTGATTTAGATTAAAAAAATATAAAAATAAAAAGAAAAGAGAAATTGAAGAGAAAAAAATTATGGAAAATGAAAAAAATATTTTGAAGAATTACTTACAAAATCAAGTATTGAAGTGAATGATGAAGCAAAAAGGGAAAATGTTGAATTTTTTTGGAAATGCTGTATGAAAAAAATCAAGTTATGAATTTGACGGCGATTAGGGATAAAGAAGGAATGTTAGAGAAACATTTTATAGATTCGTTATTGTTGACAAAAAGTTATTAAAGATGAGGAAAAAGTCGTTTATTGATGTTGGAACGGGAGCTGGTTTTTCCAGGATTGGTTCTTGCGATTTTTTTATCCAGAAAAAAACTTTTTGTTAGTGGATTCTGTTAGAAAAATTGAATTTATAAATGAAGTTATTGAAAAAAATTAGGATTGGAAAATGTGAAAACTAGTTTTGAGAGAGCTGAAGAATTGATTAAAGGTAAAAGAGACATTTGATGTGGCACTTTGTAGAGGAGTTGCTAATTTGAGAATAATTTTAGAGTACATGATTCCGTTTATTAAAATTAATGGAAGATTTTTTTGCCACAAAAATTGAATTTGAATGAGGTTGAAGAGTCTGGAAATGCGTTAAAACTGTTGGGATCGACAATTGAAGAAATTCATAAATTTAATTTGCCAAAATGTGGTGACGAGAGAATAATTTTTGGAAATTGTGAAGAATAAGAAGACGCATGAGAAGTATCCTAGAAAAACTGGAATTCCAGCAAAAAAACCTTTGTAATTACAACTTTTTTTATCATTACAAAAAGAAAAAAATAAATAAGAGAGGAAAAATATGAATAAACCAATAAAATATACGCTTGAAGTAAAAGATGGCAATGCTAGAGCAGGTGTAATTGAAACACCACATGGGAAAATCGAAACGCCTGTATTTATGCCAGTTGGAACGCAAGCGACAGTAAAAAAAGCAATGACAAAAGAAGAGTTAGAGGAGATTAACTCACAAATAATTTTTAGGAAACACTTATCATTTGTATTTGAATCCAGGAGATGATTTAGTAGATGATTTTTGGAGGATTACACAAATTTATGAGATGGGATAGACCAATATTGACTGATAGTGGAGGATTTCTGGTGTTTAGTTTGGGTTCGTTGAGAAGAATAAAGGAAGAGGGAGTGCATTTTAGATCGCATTTGGATGGATCGAAACATTTTTTGTCGCCTGAAAAATCAATTTCAATTCAAAATAATTTAGGAAGTGACATCATGATGGTGTTGGATGAGTGTCCTCCAGGAATGTCTTCGAGAGAATATTTGATTCCTTCGATTGAAAGAACTACAAGATGGGCTAAAAAGATGTATTGATGCTAATAAAAAAACAAGGACAGACAAGGATTATTTGCAATAGTTCAAGGTGGAATTTACGAAGATTTGAGGGATAAAAGTTTTGAGGAGCTTTCTAGATATGATGAGGATTTTGCAGGATATGCTTTGGGAGGACTTGCAGTTGGAGAGCCACGAGAAGATATGTATAGAATTTTAGAATACATTACGCCAAAATTACCCGAGAATAAACCAAGATATTTGATGGGAGTTGGAGAGCCGTTGGATATGCTTGAAGCGGTTGAATCTGGGATTGATATGATGGATTGTGTGCAAACCGACAAGAATTGGAAGACATGGAACAGTATTTACAAAATATGGACGTTTAGTTATAAAAAAATAAGGCTTATGAATTGGATGACAGACCTTTGGATGAGGGATGTGACTGCTACGCTTGTAAAAAAATTATACGAGAGGGTATATTAGACATTTATTCAAAGCGAAGGAAATTTTTAGGGCAAAAAGATTGGCGACTTATCATAATTTGCACTTTTTTGATAAAATTGATGAATGATTCGAGAGAAGCTATAAAAAGAAGGTAGATTTAAGGAATTTAAAGATGAATTTATAAAAAAATTATACACAAGGAAAAGAAAGTGAGTGGATAATCCCGAAAAGAATACCAGCAACAAGAGATAATACAAGATAAAATTTTACAATGAGAGAATATCTCATGATGAGGGTGTATTTTTTGTAACTAACTAAAAGAAAGGGAAATAATGAATTATAAAAATTATTTAAAAATATTCAAAAAAATAGCTAGAAAATTGGAAAAAGCGGATAAAGTTTTTTAAAAATGGGTTTGTTTTTGAATGTTTTTACAGAAGAAAATAGTAAAAGCGGATATTGCGATTAGTGACGGGATTATTGTTGGAATTGGCGAGTATTCGGGAAAAAGAAGAAATAGATATTACTGGGAAGTATGTTGTTCCAGGATTTGTGGATAGTCATTTACATTTGAGTCTACGATGGTGAGACCGATTGAGTTTTTGAAGGCGGCAGTAAAAGCAGGGACTACTACTTTTATTGTGGACCCTCATGAAGTTGCAAAATGTATTAGGAACAGATGGGATTGATTATATTATTGGGCAAACTGAAAATGTTCCTGCAAATGTGTTTGTAATGATACCGTCTTGCGTTCCAGCTGTTTCATTTGAAGATAATGGTGCAACTTTGTTGGCAGAAACAATGGAGAGATACCTTTCAAATCCAAGAGTTTTGGGATTAGCAGAAGTTATGGACACAAATGCTGTTTTAAAATGGCGAAAAACATGATGGAAAAAAATTAGAAATGTTTAAGGAAATGAATATTGATGGACATTCTCCAGCTTTGACAGATGAAGAATTGACAGATATGCTTTGGCAGGGATAAAAAAATGATCACGAGGCTTGTACTTACGAATATGCAAAAAAACAGATTGAAAATGGATTGTATGTATTGATTAGAGAAGGAAGTGCAGCAAGAAATTTAGAGGCGATTGTGTCGGGAATTGTTGCAAAATAAGGCTTCTACAGAGAGATACTGTTTTTTTGCACAGATGACAAAGCATGTGGAGGAAATTCATAGAGAAGGGCATATTTGCTACAATATTAGAAAGGCGATTAGTATTGGGTTAGAACCGATAAAAGCGTATAAAATGGCGACAATTCAGTTTGCACAGGCTATTAGAAAAGATAGAGAAATAGGAGCGATTGCACCTGGATTTAAAAGCGGATTTTGTGGTATTGAAGGATTTTTGAAAAATGTTGAAATTGAAAATGTGTATTTTTGAAGGACAAGATGTGAATGAGATTTTTAAAAAGGAAATTGAATTTCCGAATGTCCAGAGCATTTGAAAAAAACGGTTCATGTAAAAAGATTTTGATGCATTGAGATTGAGTTGGAAGATGAAAATACTGAATTTCCAGTGATTGAGATTATAGAAGGGCAAATTGTTACGAAAAAGTTTGCGAGAGAATTCCAGCAAGAGAGAATAAATTTGTGCCAAATCGAGAATATAATAAACTTGTGGTTGTGGAAAGACATAAAAAAATACTGGTAAAATTGGGGTTGGAGTGTTAAAAAGGATTTGGTATAAAAAAATGGTGCGATTGCGTCAACAGTGGCTCATGATTCACATAATATTGTGGTTGTAGGAGATAACGACAGGGATATTGAAATTGCTGTGAAGGAATTGGCTAAAAAAACAAGGTGGATACACAATTGTGGAAAATGGAAAAGTTGTAGATACGTTACCGCTTGTAATAATGGGCCTTATAAGTGATGAACCAAGTGAAAAAGTCAATGAAAAAAATTAGAAAAAAATGTTGGAATATTCTAAAAATGGGAATTAATCCGAATATTGATCCATTTATTAATCTGTCGTTTTTAGTATTGCCAGTTATTCCAGAGATTAGAGTGACTGCACGAGGAATTTTTGACGTAACTTTGAATAAGTTTCTTTAAGAAAAAAAGACTAAAAAAAGTAAAATTGACAATAGATATGGATTTCTTGTATAATGAGGGTATTATGGACAAATTAGAAGATTTTTGAGATACTCGGTGCTTTTTTGTATTATGGTGAACTTTTTTCAAAAGAAACAGAAGCAATATTTGGAGTTGTATTTGGAAGAAAATAGTTCGTTTACAGAAATTGCGGAGAAGTATGGAGTTACGAGGCAGGCAGTTTTTGATAATATAAAAAGAGGTTTTTAAGCGACTTTGAGGAATATGAGAGTAAGCTGAAAAATATTTGAGAGAGAAAAAGAATTGAAAAAGATTAGAAAATTTAAAAAAATAATTTTTACGAAAGAAAATTTAGAAAAAAATAATAAAAAGATTTTTGGATATGATGAGGTGAATTAATGTTTAATGGATTAGGAGACCGTTTTAAAGATATATTTAAAAAAAGGTAAGTGGTCAAGGAAAAATTAACTGAAGGAAATATGAAGGATGCGCTTCAGGGAAGTAAGATTAGCATTATTGGAAGCGGATGTAAACTACACAGTTGCTAAAAGTTTTGTTGCAAAAATTAGAGAAAAAGCGTTGGGAGAAGAAGTAATTAATGGTGTAAATCCGACTCAGCAATTTATAAAAAAATTGTAAATGATGAATTAGTAGAAGTTTTAGGTGGGACAAATGTAGCTATTGCTAAAGCTGATAAAAATCCTACGATTATTATGCTTTGTGGACTTCAAGGAGCTGGGAAAACTACTTTTTCAGGGAAATTGGCAAAACATTTGAAATCAAAAGGAGAGAAACCGTTTTTGATAGGAGCGGATGTTTACAGACCTGCAGCGAAAAAACAATTGAAAGTGTTGGCTGATCAGATAAAAAGTGCCTTCATTTACGATTGAAGATAGTACAGATGCGTTGGAAATTTGTAGAAAAGGGATTGAGGTAGCGAAGGAAGAACATGCAACTTATGTGATTTTTGGATACAGCTGGAAGATTGCACATTGATGAAGAATTAATGAAGGAATTACAACAAATTAAATCAGAAGTCAAACCGCATGAAATATTGTTAGTTGTAGATGGAATGACTGGACAAGATGCTGTAAATGTAGCAAAATCGTTTAATGAAGAATTGGAAATCACGGGAGTTGTTCTTACAAAATTAGATGGAGATACTCGTGGTGGAGCTGCATTGTCAGTAAAAGAAGTTGCTGGAAAACCAATAAAATTCATAAGTGAAGGTGAAAAATTAGATGATATCGCACCATTCCATCCAGATAGATTGGCTTCAAGAATTTTAGGAATGGGAGATGTTGTTTCTTTGGTTGAAAAAAAGCACAAGAAGCAATTGATGAAAAAGAAGCTAAAAAGATGGAAGAAAAATTTAGAAAAAAATCAATTTGATTTTTGAAGATTTCTTGAAACAATTTAAAATGATTAGAAAAAAATGGGGTCAATTGCTGGAATTATGAAGATGATACCAGGTGTTGATACAAGCATGATTGACATGGGAATGGCTGAAAAAGAAATGAAAAAAAGTCGAAGCAATCATTTGTTCTATGACTGTTCAAGAAAGAAGAGATCCAAAAATTTTTGAAAAAAATGGAAGCAGAAAAGCTAGAATTGCCAAAGGAAGTGGAGTTACAGTAAACGAGATAAATAAATTAATCAAACAATTTGAGCAAATGAAACAAATGATGAAAATGTTTAATAGTGGCGGATTTCCTGGTTTAGGGTGGCGGAATGCTAAGAGGTCGTAGAAAAATAGAAAAAAATTTGAGGGGACTTTTTTTATGGAAAAAAATCAAGAGAAAAAAAGTTACCAATTGGGATATCGAATTTTAAAGAAATAATTGAAAATAATTACTACTATGTTGATAAAACTAATTTTTATTGAGAGTATTTTTGGAAGAAGGTTTCAAAGTAGAATTATTCACTCGTCCAAGAAGATTTGGAAAGACCTTAAATATATCAATGTTAAACTATTTTTTTCAATATTGAAAAATAAAGAAGAAAATCGAAAATTATTCGAAAAATTTGAATATTTCTAAAAGTAAATATTTTTGAAAAAAACAGGGTAATTATCCAGTGATTTCGATTTCGTTTAGAAATTATGGGGAGAAAGACTGGGAAAAATGGGTTTAAGATAATAAAAACAATTAATCGGAGATTTGTATACTGAACATAAGTTTTTTTGATTGAAAAAAATGGATGAAATTGAAATTGAAAAAATTTAATTCGATCAGAAGAGAATCAAATAAAGGAAATTGGAAAAATTCGTTATTAAACTTGACGAAGTATTTGTATGAATATTATGGAAAAAGTAGTCATTTTAATAGATGAATACGACCAACCAATAATAGATTCCTACGTAAAAGGCTACTACGAAGAAGCAATCGACTTTTTTTCAAAAGTTTTTACGGAAGTGTTTTTGAAAGATAACGAATACTTAGAATTAGGAGTAATAACAGGTATACTACGAGTTGCAAAGGAAAATATTTTTTTCGGGAGCTTAAATAATTTAAAAGTTCATACAATTTTGAATGATAAATTTACAGAATATTTTGGAATTATTGAATCAGAAGTTGAGCAAGCATTAAAGGACTTTAATTTGGAATACGATTTGAAAGATGTTCAAAAGTGGTATAACGGCTATTTATTTGGTGATATTCAAGTCTATAATCCATGGTCGATTATTAATTTTTTTAGATGAGAAAAAAATTAAAACCATATTGGGTAAACACGAGCGGAAATGAGCTTATTAAATTATACTTGAAACGATTAAAAAAATGAGATTTTCAATGATTTTTTTCTAAATTGTTGAATAAGGAGAGCATTCTAAAGAGAATAAATGACAACATGACTTTTTGGGAATTTGGAAGCAAATTTCAGTCGAAATATTTGGAATTTGTTTTTTTCATAGTGGATATTTGACTTTAGCTGAAAAAAATATGATGAAGAGGAAGATGATGTGTTCTTGAAAAATTCCAAATGAAGAGATTTTAAGAATGTTTTTCAGAAATGTTTATTGATGTATATTTTGAGGATTATGACAAATTTTCGAGAATGACTTACGCACTAAAAACAGGAGATGTTGAAACTTTTAAATTTGAAATGAAGCGAATTTTTGTTAGAAAAATACTGGGATATTTGATGTAAGTGGTATTTACAAAGGAGCAGTTTTATCATGGATTAATGCTTGGGTTAATTTTTAAAATTGAGGAGAGAATATGAAATTACGTCAAATAATTTTTCGGGAAAAGGTCGATACGATTTATTATTGAAACCCTAGAAATCTGTTAAGAAGAGATGAAGGGATAATATTTGAGTTAAAAAGTTGTTAATGTAAAGGAAGATTCTAGTTTGGAAGAAATTCAAGAGAAACTAAAAAGAGAATGTGAAATTGCATTGAAACAAATTGATGATAAAGAGTATGTCGCGGCATTGAGAAATGCTGGGATAGAGAAGGTTTTAAAGATTGGATTGGCTTTTTGTGGGAAAGAGTTTGAGGTTAGGTTTGAGGAGAGAATATTTGATAATAGTTTTGGAAAAAGAAAAAGGGGAGAATTTTATGGGAAAAAAATGAGAGAAAACGGTTACCAATTGGGATATCGAATTTTTAAAGAAATAATCGAAAATAATTACTACTATGTTGATAAAACCAATTTTATTGAGAGTATCTTGGAAGAAGGTTTCAAAGTAGAATTATTCACTCGTCCAAGAAGATTTGGAAAGACCTTAAATATATCAATGTTAAACTATTTTTTTCAATATTGAAAATAAAGAAGAAAATCGAAAATTATTCGAAAATTTGAATATTTCTAAAAAGTAAATATTTTTGAAAAACAGGGTAACTATCCAGTGATTTCGATTTCGTTTAGAAATTATGGGGAAAAGGACTGGGAGAATGGGTTTAAAAACTATAAAAACGGTAATTTCGAATACATATGATGAGCATAAAATTGTAATGGAAAAATTTAGATAAAAGGGAGTTAAAGAAATTTGAGGATATTTGGTTTGGAAAATGATGAGGGAGATTGGAAAAAAATTCGTTATTAAACTTGACGAAGTATTTGTATGAATATTATGGAAAAAGTAGTCATTCTAATAGACGAATATGATCAACCAATAATAGATTCCTACGTAAAAGGCTACTACGAAGAAGCAATTGACTTTTTTTCAAAAAGTTTTTACGGAAGTGTTCTAAAAGATAATGAATATCTGGAATTAGGGGTAGTAACAGGCATATTACGAGTTGCGAAGGAAAATATTTTTTTCGAGGCTTAAATAATTTAAAGGTTCATACAATTTTAAAATGATAAATTTACAGAATATTTTGGAATTATTGAATCAGAAGTTGAGCAAAGCATTGAAAGACTTCAATTTAGAATACGATTTGGTAGATGTTCAAAAATGGTACAATGGCTATTTGTTCGGCGATATTCAAGTCTATAATCCATGGTCGATTATTAATTTTTTTAGATGAGAAAAAAATTAAAACCATATTGGGTAAATACGAGCGGAAATGAGCTTATTAAATTATACTTGAAACGATTAAAAAAATGAGATTTTTCAATGATTTTTCTAAATTATTGAATAAGGAGAGCATTTTTAAAGAGAATAAATGACAACATGACTTTTTGGGAATTTAGAAGCAAATTTCAGTCGAAATATTTGGAATTTATTTTTTTCATAGTGGATATTTGACTTTAGCTGAAAAAAATATGACGAAGAGGAAGATGACGTGTTTTTAAAAATTCCAAATGAAGAAATTTTAAGAATGTTTTTCAGAAATGTTTATTGATGTGTATTTTTGAGGATTATGACAAATTTTTCGGGAATGACTTACGCGCTAAAAACAGGAGATATTGAAACTTTTAGGTTTGAAATGAAGCGAATTTTTATTGGAGAATACTGGGATATTTGATGTAAGTGGAATTTACAAGGAGCAATTTTATCATGGATTAATGCTTGGGTTAATTTTTGAAATTGAGGAGAGAATACGAGATTACATCGAATAACTTTTTCTGGGAAAAGGTAGATATGATTTACTATTGAAACCTAGAAATCTGTTAAGAAGAGATGAAGGGATAATATTTGAGTTAAAAAGTTGTTAATGTAAAAGGAAGATTCTAGTTTAGAAGAAATTCAAGAGAAACTAAAAAAAGAGAATGTGAAATTGCATTGAAACAGATTGATGATAAAGAGTATGTTTCGGCATTGAGAAATGCTGGGATAGAGAAGGTTTTAAATATTGGGTTGGCTTTTTGTGGGAAAAGAATTTGAGGTTAGGTTTGAGAGAGAAAAATTTAATAATAGTTTTTGTAAAATATAAAAAGGGAGAATTTTATGGGAAAAAAATGAGAAAAACAGTTACCAATTGGGATATCGAATTTTAAAGAAATAATCGAAAATAATTACTACTATGTTGATAAAACTAATTTTATCGAGAATATTTTTAGAAGAAGGTTTCAAAGTAGAATTATTCACTCGTCCAAGAAGATTTGGAAAGACCTTAAATATATCAATGTTAAACTATTTTTTTCAATATTGAAAATAAAGAGGAAAAATCGAAAATTATTCGAAAACTTGAATATTTCTAAAAGTAAATATTTTTGAGAAACAGGGTAATTATCCAGTGATTTCGATTTCATTTAGGAATTATGGGGAGAAAGACTGGGAGAATGGGATCAAAGCTATTCGGGACGAAATAAGAGAACTTTATAATCAATTTTTATTTAATCAGAGAAAAAGCTAAATCAAAGAGATTTAGAAGAATTTGATGCGATTTGGTTTGGAGAGAAAATGCTCGATGGAAAAAAAGGCATTATTAAATTTGACACGATATTTATATGGATTTTATGGAAAAAGTAGTCATTCTAATAGACGAATACGATCAACCAATAATAGATTCCTACGTAAAAAGGCTATTATGAAGAAGCAATTGATTTTTTTCAAAAGTTTTTACGGAAGTGTTTTTGAAAGATAACGAATACTTAGAATTAGGGGTAGTCACAGGGCATATTGCGAGTTGCGAAGGAAAATATTTTTCAGGGCTTGAATAATTTAAAAGTTCATACAATTTTGAATGATAAATTTACAGAATATTTTGGAATCATTGAATCAGAAGTTGAACAAGCATTGAAGGACTTTAATTTGGAATACGATTTGAAAGATGTTCAGAAGTGGTATAACGGCTATTTGTTTGGAGATATTCAAGTCTATAATCCATGGTCGATTATTAATTTTTTTAGATGAGAAAAAAATTAAAGCCATATTGGGTAAATACGAGCGGAAATGAGCTTATTAAATTATACTTAAAACGATTAAAAAAATGAGATTTTTCAATGATTTTTTTCTAAATTATTGAATAAAGAAAGCATTCTAAAGAGAATAAATGACAACATGACTTTTGGTAATTTAGAAGCGAATTTTTAGTCGAAATATTTGGAATTTATTTTTTTCATAGTGGATATTTGACTTTTAGCTGAAAAAAATATGACGAAGAGGGAGAAGACGTGTTTTTAAAAATTCCAAATGAAGAGATTTTTAAGAATGTTTTTCAGAAATGTTTATTGATGTGTATTTTGAGGATTATGACAAATTTTTTCGGGAATGACTTACGCACTAAAAACAGGAGACATCGAAAACTTTTAGGTTTGAAATGAAGCGAATTTTATTGGAGAATACTGGGATATTTGATGTAAGTGGAATTTACAAGGAGCAATTTTATCATGGATTAATGCTTGGATTAATTTTTGAAATTGAGGAGAGAATATGAAATTACATCGAATAATTTTTTTCTGGAAAAAGGTCGATACGATTTACTATTGAAACCTAGAAATCTGTTAAGAAGAGATGAAGGGATAATATTTGAGTTAAAAAGTTGTTAATGTAAAGGAAGATTCTAGTTTGGAAGAAATTCGGGAAAAAAATTAAAAAAAGAGAATGTGAAATTGCATTGAAACAGATTGATGATAAAGAGTATATTTCGGCATTGAGAAATGCTGGGATAGAGAAAGTTTTGAAGATTGGATTGGCTTTTTGTGGGAAAGAGTTTGAGGTTAGGTTTGAGAGAGAAAATTTGAAAAAAGTTTAGACTATTTTTCTGATTTAGAAAATGGTCTTTTTGTATTTTAAATATAAAAGTATAAGTAAATTTAGAAAAATTATTAAAGAAATACAAAAATTCAATTGATTTTTTTCTTTTGTAGTATACTAAGATTAGCTAATTTTAAACTATAGTAATTCATTATAATAACAAATGAATTTGAAATTGTTACTATAATGAATTAATTTTTTAAAATGTAATCATTATAAAAATTCTGTGGAATAATAAATTTAAAAATATTAATAAAACTTTCTTTTTTTAAGAGCTGAGACTTTTGGTTTATTATTTTATAGAAATTAAATTTAGTAAAAAAATAAAAAAATTAAAAAAACTAAGAATGAGGTGATTTAAGTATGACTAACAACCTAAAAATTAGAAAAAGATTTAAAATCTTTTGCAAAAAGATGTAAAGAGTTTAAATATACAGAACAGGCTTTATTCACATTTTTTTGTTAGGAGGAACATTTGGTTTTTTTCTGCAACAACAACAGATGAAGCAATCCAAAAATCAGCGACAAGAAATTACATCTTCAATAGGAGAGATGCGACTACAATTTAAGAAAGTAAAATCAGAAAATGATAAATTGATGAAAGATTATAACTTAGAGTTGATTCAGTTAATGGAACAAGGAGATCAAGTAGTAAAATCGCCTTGGAAATCATGGCAATATGGAGCTAACACATTCTTAAATGAATGGAAAGGAACGTATAAAGGTCATGGGGACAAAAACCGGAAATATTAAATATAAAAAGAAATGCTGGATTAGGTAAATATAATTACCAAGCAACAGAAGGGAAATATGGAACAACTTCAATAGGATTAGGAAATGCAATGGAAAGACCAGTAGAAATTCAAGTGGATGCTTCATTGAGAACATTATCAATAGATAAACCAGCACCTACTTTTGTGCCTACTACGCCTAGTGGGGATTGCCCTGTTTGAACCTAGAGTTATAAGCGGCACCTAATTTGCCTAAAACTCCCGATAATCCAAATATTAAAGTTTTTGATCCACCTAGTTTAAATTTCCAAGCACAAGGTTATGGACAAGGAAGCAGTACTGAATTTGCAACAAATGTTGGATATATGGGGGTAGCAAATAATTTTTATTTCGTATGATACAGGGACAGATACATTAGATATAAATGTAGTTGGTGGGGTTCCAACTTGGTCAGTGCAACTTTAAGTGCGGTGACTCCAGCAGGGGGTAACACAAACATTATCGCCTGGAACAGTTTCTAGTGGTAAAAATTAATTCATTTTTTTAATGATGTACAAACTAATAGTGTAACACATAAAGGTAATTATAAAATAACTATGAATGATCAGCCATCTAATTATAATATGGTTATATTTTTCAAGTATTAATCCATATGGTGGATCAAATAATACTTATGAATTTACTGGTAATTTATCATTAAATGGGCATAATAATCCAGTTAGTAACAATGTTTTAATTGGATTTGAACAACAACTTTTTATCATATGCTTTTACATTAAAAAAATTCTGGAAATATTAATTTAGATAGTGGGAATAATGTTATAGGAATCCAAATTGATTCAGAAGGAAGCCATCCAACAGGAAATGTAGTTGATAACTCGGGAGGTAAGATTAATATAAATTCTCAGAATAGCATAGGAATTGATTTTGGATTTTTATTACGCAACTCCTTTAAATACAAATATAAAAATAGGTAATATAAATGTTAATGGGAGCAGTAACTACGGATTAAGAATGAGAAGCTATAGTGTTCCAACATATTATGACAATGTTGATGTTTCTGGAGCAGGTGGAATGATAAATGTTAAAGGTACGAAAAACGTTGGTTTTTCAATAGCACAGGAACTTCAACAGGAGATCCACTATCTAAAGTAACAGGATTAAATATATTAGTCGGTGGAACAGGAAATGTTGGATTCCTAAGAAATTCTCAAGGAAGTTATGCAAATAATACTGCTATGAATTTAGATAGTACAAAAAAATGAGCAGTATAGCATTTGATTCAGATGCAACAGAAAGTGCTTTAATAAGAAGTGATAAAGATGAAATAAAATTAGATCAAGATATAACAGTAGGTTCTATAGGAACTAAAAAAATACTTTGTTACAAGCAGGTAAACAAGGAACTGTTAGATTAGGAAGTGGAAAAACAATAACGTCAACTTCTTCTGATGAATTTTATGGAATGACAGCTGGTAGTTTCCTACTACTGGAACAGGAACAAGTGGTGCTAAAAATAATTAATGATGGAACTTTAACTATTGGTGGAAATAAAAGTATAGCTATGGCAATAGATACAGGAAATACTGGTGAACATAATGGAACTATAACTTATACAGGTAACAATGCTTCTGCTATTTTTAATAAAGGAACATTTACAGCAGACAGGTACTAGTAATACTACAATATCTGGAGATGGAAACGTAGGAATTTACAATAAAGGAAATATGGCTTTAAATGGAACTGTTGGAATGACATTGAAAAATGGTTCTACAGGTATATTCAGTGATGGTGGAATAGTTACTTCAACTCCAAACAAAGTAACAATTAGTATAGATGATACTGCTATTCCTGCAGGAACTTCAAAAAGGTGTAGCTGTTTATGCTACAAATGGTGCTAATGTCGGTTTACAAGGATCAAATTTAACTGTAAAAGGTGGTGCCTCTGGTGTAGTTTCAGAAGGAGCAGGAACAGATTTAAATTTAACAAATTCAAAAATTGATTATGATGGTGATGGTTACGGAGTATATAATGCGAATGGAGGAACAGTAAACTTATCAAGTGCAACATTGACATTAAGAGGTAAATCTGTTGGATTTCAAAAAGATTTAAGTGCTCCAGGTTCTATTACTACAACAGGAATGCATATAAATGTATTCTCAAATGATGCCACTGTAATGAACTTAAGAAATGCAACGGGTCCTTTATATTTATCGAGGTTTAGATAGTAATTTGGCTACGCTTGTAGGATTAGCACCAGGAAGCATTAATAATACAGATCCATCAGGAACTACATATAATGGATATAAATTAGCTTCGATTGACGGACTTAATACGTATGAAATTAATAAAGATTTAGATAAATCGTTAGCAGTAACTGGTGCAGATCCAGATGTAGATACGTTTGTAAAAATTATTAGTTCAAAGGGCAATTTTTAAATGTTCAAGCAGGTAAAACAGTAACAGCAAACCTAAATTCTTCAGACTTAACAGCAACAGGAATGAAAGGTGTAGTAGGACTTGATATGAGTTCAAGTAGTTCAGCGACGTCAAATAATGAGACTCAAATAAATCTTGCAGACAAGTTCTAAAGTTTCAGCAGACAGAACAGACGCTGGAAACGGAGCAGTAGGATTATTCATAAACTACGGAAAAGTAAATACTGATCCATCAGCTACAATAAATGTTGAACAATTAACAACAAATCCTCACAATGACAGTGCAGTAGGTATTTATGCAGTAAACGGTTCCGACGTGGATAATCAAGGAACTGTAAATGTTGGTGGAAATAGTTCAATTGGATTATTAGGATTGGCGTATAGAGAAGAGGCGACAACTGGAGCACCGAAAAGTAAATGAATTTGGTGGAAAACCTGGTGAAGGAACTATTAATGTTGTAAATAAAGGTAATGTTACATTGGATGGAACTACATCTTATGGAATTTATGTGAAAAATAATAATGCTTCAGGAACTAAAACTGATGCTAAAGGAACAAATACAGGAAGTGGAGTGTTAACTTTATCTGGAGATAAATCTATCGGAATGATAGGAGATAAAGCAACGTTAACAAAATGATACAAATGCAAAAAAATTAATATGACAGGACAAGAACAAGTTGGAATGTTTGCAAATAATAGTTCATCATTAATAAACAATGGAGAAATTAATTTGGCGACTTCGACAGGTTCAATTCCAAGTGTTGGAATTTACACTGATGATGTTGCTACAGATATTACGAATAATAGTAAGATTATTGGTGGAAATAAAAATTATGGTATTTTTGGTAAGACGGTAACTCATGGTTCAGCTGGAGAAATTACAGTTGGAGATGAAGGTGTTGGAATTTATTCGACAGAAGGAAATATTACATTAAATTCGAGTTCTAAAAATAAAATGTTGGAGCGAATGAAGCAGTTGAGTATTTACTACTGGAACAGCAGGAAGAACGATAAATGCTGATACGAATATGACAATTGGAGATTCTTCATTTGGTTATGTAATTAAAAATACAGGAACAACAAACTTAACTACAAAATGGAACTGCAACATTAGGAAATGAAGCGAAATTTATTTATTCAAATAATAAAGATATAACAGTAACAAATAATGTTCCATTAACTTCAACAGGAAATAACACTTACGGAATTTATTCTGCAGGAACAGTAACAAATAATGCAGATATTGATTTTGGAAGAGGAACAGGAAGTGTAGCAATTTATGCAATTGATGGAGGAACTGCTAGAAATGTCGGAGGTAAAACAATTACAGTAAGTGGAAGTAATTTATCAGCAACTCCAGTTCCAGAATATGGAATGGGAATGGCTACTTCTAATGGAACAATTATAAATGATGGAACAATAAAAGTAGCTCTTGATGAAGGAATTGGAATGTTCGCTTCAGGAAGTGGTTCAAAAGCAATAAATAATGGTACAATTGAATTAAGTGGAAAAAATACAAAAGGAATGTATGTTGATAATAATGCAGTAGGAGAAAACTGGGGAATTATTAAAACAGTTCCAACAGCAAATAATGACGGTATTCTAGGTGTAGTTGCCACAGGTGGTGGAGTAATTAAAAACTATGGACAAATTATTGTAGATGGACCCTAATAATAAAAGCTGGATATCTTGGTTCTACAGGAACTTTCTCAAATGAAACTAGTGGAGGTACAACAGGAACTGTTACAAATACTGGTGGAGCCGAAGGAGTTGTAAGAAAATCTGGAAGCCCTACAGGTAAAACAGTAGCAGGAATAGAAATTATAGCACCAGCAGGAGCAACTTCAGCTACAATTAAAATAAATGGTTCAGTTGTAACACCAACTTATGTTGATACAAATGCAAGAACTAACACACCAAGCTCAGTATCAGTTACTTCTCCAAGTGGAGCAACAACAATTGTTGATTTAGGAGCAACTGGTTTAGGAAGTATTCCAACAAACGAACAAGTTGGTTCATTAGGAATGTACATTGATACGTCGGGAGTAAACTATACACATCCAATCGTAGGAGTTAATAATCTTACAGGATTACAAAAAGTTGACTTGTTATTTGGTAATGAAGCGATTTAGATACACTGACAGTAAAGTAATTGAAGTTGGTAGCAACATAATCGATCCATATAATTCAATGATTTTTAAATATGGCGACTCGAGAACTGGAACTAAATTTGCATTAAGTGCTGGAAGTTTAACATGGTTTGCAACTGCAACACAAAAATTTATCAACAGGTGCTCTAGGAAAAGTTTACCTAGTTAAAATACCTTATACAGCTTTCGCTCAAGATAAAAAAATACATATAATTTCTTGGATGGATTAGAACAAAGATACGGAGTAGAAACTAGCGGAAGAGAAAAAGATTTATTCAATAAATTAAATGATTTAGGAAAAAGGAGAAGCTCACATTTTAGCACAAGCAATTGATGAAATGAAAGGTCATCAATATGGAAATGTGCAACAAAGAATTAATGAAACTGGAAATGTATTAGACAAAGAATTTAATTACTTACAAAAATGAATGGAGAAATCCTACTAAAGATAATAATAAAATTAAAGTATTTGGTATAAGAAATGAATACAATACTGATTCTGCTGGAATTTATGATTACACAAGTAATGCGACTGGAGTAGCTTATGTTCATGAAAATGAAACAGTTAAACTTGGAAATAAATCGGGGATGGTATGCAGGAGCTGTAAATAATCATTACAAAACTTAAAGATATAAGTAGATCAAGAGAAAATCAAACTATGTTAAAAGCTGGAATCTTTTAAAACAATGTCGCCATATATGGATCATAATGGTTCATTACAATGGACAATTGCTGGAGATGTATTCGCAGGTAAAAATGAAATGAAACGTAGATTCTGGATTGTAGATGATACGTTTGATGCAAAATCTGATTATTATTCATACGGAGCTGCTTTCAAAACAGATTTAGGATATGATATCAGAACATCTGAAAAAAACTCATTTGAGACCTTACGGAGCATTGAAAATGGAATATGGAAGATTTACTGACATTAAAGAAGACGAAGGACAAGTTAGATTGGAAGTAGATGGAAACAATTACTTCTCAGTTAAACCAGAAGTTGGATTAGAATTCAAATACGTTCAACCAGTAGCAGTTAAATCACAATTATCAGTTGGATTAACAGCTGCTTACGAAAATGAATTAGGAAAAGTAAACAGAACAAACAAAGCAAGAGTAAGATACACAAATGCTGATTGGTATGAATTGAGAAGTGAAAAAAAGAAGACAGAAGAGGAAACGGTAAATTCGACTTTAATTTAGGTATAGACAACACTAGATTCGGAGTAACTGTAAACGCAGGATATGACACTAAAAGGAAGCAACATCAGAGGTGGAATCGGATTTAGAGCGATTTACTAATAAAAAAATTTAAAATAATTATTGACAAAAATATGTTTTTAAGGTATACTATGGATGTAATATAAATTATAGTTGATATTGAAATTTATGGTTAATAAAAACAATAAAAAGGAAATATTGACTGGTATAAAAGAAAATGGTTGAGAACCGAGCCAGTGGAACGTGAAGCGTTTCAGTAGAGTTTTACTCTCAAAAGTCTTGAGTGATGAGTCTTTGATTGTTGGTCTTGAAAAAGATGAAAAACTCAAGAACCTCGTTATCTTTGCGAGAGGTTCAAAAAGTATGTATTGTTTGATTTGGGAGTTGTCTCATCATTGAGATGACTCCATTTTTATTGGATGCATATAAATTGTGGAGATTATTGTTAATTTAAAAATCAATTAATTCTTTCAATTAATTTTTTAGGTATAATCTTGTAAAAAAATTTCAAAAAAAACTATTGACAAAAAAATATAATAAAAAGGTATACTATTATTAGAAGATAATAGGTGTTTTGCAAACTTAATAAGGAAATCGGTTTGAAATCCGATACAGCCCCCACTACTGTGAAACTGACGAAAGCGTGATAACCACTGAGATTGATGGGATCTTGGGAAGGAAGTGAGTAGGTTGAAGTTAGTCGGGAGACTTGCCTAATATTGATATATTATAGATTTTTCTGGGAAGGGGAAATTTGATATACATCAGTAAATGAATCAATGGTGATTTGTTCCATTAGCACATAGTGAATGTACGATGTTAGTACAAATATTGCTTTTTATGGAATTTGACGTGTATTAAATTCGGCTTTTAGCTGATTGGATTGCTTAAAAACTAAATAAAAGTTTTGGAAGGAGAAAAAAATGAAAAGAAAAACATTATTATTTTTTTAGTTTTTGACTAGTATGCTTTTTAATAGGTGTAAACGGTTTTTCAATGCACATTATGGAAGGGTTTTTACCATTAAATTGGGTTATTGTATGGTTTGTTGTGTGTATTCCGTTTTGGATTTTAGGGATAAAAAAACTTCAAACTGTTTCTAAAGGGAGTGTTAAGGATAAAATGACACTTGCATTGGCAGGAGCATTTATTTTTTTGTGTTGTCGGCGTTGAAAATTCCGTCAGTTACAGGGAGTTCGTCACATCCGACTGGAGTAGGACTTTCAACTATTTTTATATGGACCATTTGTAACTTCAATTTTAGGGACAATTGTATTGATATTTCAAGCTGGATTGTTGGCTCATGGAGGGTTTACGACTCTTGGGGCGAATACTGCTTCAATGGCGATTGCTGGACCAATTGTTTCGTACTTGATTTATAAAGGACTTGCGAAGAAGAATAGAGCAGTTGCAATATTTTTTTAGCAGCGTCAATAGGGGATCTTGCAACTTATGTTGTTACATCTTTTTCAGTTGGCACTTGCATATCCATCGCTCAAGGTGGAGTACTTGCTTCATTTATTAAATTTGGAATGGTGTTTGCAGTAACTCAAATTCCACTTGCTATAATTGAAGGATTACTTACAAATGTTGTAATGAACATACTTGATAAATATGAAGTAAAAAGGGGTGGAAGCATAATGGATAAGAATAAAAAAATAAAAGTGTTTTTTTAAAAAGAATGTTATTTTATTGGTTTTTGATACTTTTTGATAGGTGTCGTACCATTACTTCTTGTAAAATCTGATTTTGGTGGTTCAGATGACAAAGGAGAAGAAATGATTAAAACGATAAAACTCGATTATAAGCCTTGGGCTAAAAATTTAATAGAATTGCCTGGAGAAGAAACTGAAAGTTTACTTTTTGCGTTACAAGCAAAGACTAGGTGCAGGAATTGTAGGATATGTTTTTAGGATATTTCAAAGGTGAAAGAAAAAAATGCTAATAGATAAAATATCATACACGAATCCCATAAAAAAATATTAATCCTGGAATAAAATTTACGTTGTCAATGGTGACATTAGTATTTTTTTGCTTTTACACAGGAAGTAAAGTAGTATTTATTTTTTTAATCTTATACTATTTAACTTACTTCTTTTTATTTGTAGTAAAAAGTGAAAGCGAAAGATTTACTAAAAGCTGAATTTTTGTTCCAGCTTTATTTATTTTAACAACTGTAATCTCATTATGGCTAATAAAGGCGGATATTTGGACATTTCTGTTACGTTCATTTTCGTCAATATCAGTAATTTATTTTTCTTATTTGCTCAACGCCAGTTGTAGATTTAGACTATATATTTGAAAAATGAGATTTCCAAAAAAATATTTAGAGAAATGTTTTTTTGTTGATTTACAGATATATTTTTTTGTTGTTTGAGAATAAGGAAAGACTCAAAAATGCACAGGAAGTAAGACTTGGATACAGTAATTTTAAGAATGGGATGAAATCTTTTCCGATGTTGGTAGTCGCGATATTAAAAAAACATATTACTATAATCTGAATTCTATAAAGGCTGTAGAATCAAGACTGGGAAAGGAATTTATCTTTTCTCATAGAAAATACAAAAAAATTGGATTTGAAACTATTTTTTTGTAATAATAATAGTTGTAATAAACTTATATTTGGTGGTAAAATAAAAATGCTTAAACTTGAAAATATAACTTTTTCGTATGATAATGAAACAGAAGCGTTAAAAAAAATGTGACTTTGAATATTGAAAAAGGAAAGAAAAACATTATTTCTTGGGGAAAAATGGCTCAGGGAAAATCAACTTTATTTTTTTAATAATGAATGGACTTTTGAAGGCACAAAAAGGAGACATTTATTTTTGAGGGGAGAAGGTTAGACATAAAAAGAAGGATTTGGAAGAATTGAGAAGAAAAGTTGGAATAATTTTTCAAGATCCTGAAATACAGATTTTTGCTCCATTAGTTTTTCAAGAAGTGGCTTATGGGCCTGAAAATCTTGGATATTCTGAGGAAAAAGTAGAAGAAAATGTTAATAGAGCAATGAAGGAAATCAATATTGAGGATTTGAGGGACAGACCTTGTCATCATTTGAGTTATGGTCAGAAAAAAAGAGGGTTTCAATAGCGACGATTACGGCAATGGAGCCAGAATTGCTAATTTTAGATGAACCTACAGCTTGGTTGGATTCGAAAAATACAAAAAGAGTTTCTGAAATTTTAGATAATTTTTCTGAAGCTGGGAAAACACTTGTAGTTTCGACACACGATACAGATTTTGCATATGAATTTGCTGACTATATTTATGTTCTTGATAAAGGGAAAAATTGTAAGGCAAGGTAGTAGAGATGAAGTTTTTGAGGATTTTTGAATTTTTGAAAAAAATTAAATTTGAATGTTCCAAATGTTTTGAAAAATTAAAAAGTTATCTTAAGTATAAAAAAATCTTGATGAAAAATGATTATTGTAAATTTTTGGAGGAAAAAAATTTGTTATGAGAAAAAAATATTAATATCGGGAACGATGAGCGGAAGCGGAAAAAAACTACAGTAAGTAGTATTTTGATGTCCGCTTTGGAAAAATGTGGCTCCTTTTTAAAGTGGGACCAGATTACATTGATCCGACTCATCATGAGGTATTTACAGGACATCATTCACACAATTTGGATATTTTTTTATGACAGATGAGGATGCTGTGAGACAGATATTTGAGATGTATTCGCAAGGCAGGGATATTTCTATTGTTGAAGGTGTTATGGGACTTTATGATGGAATTGGGAACGAAAAGGACAATTTTAGCACGGCTCATTTAGCGAGAGTACTTGATATTCCCGTAATTTTAGTTGTGAATGCTAAGGCGATTTCAACAAGTATTGCAGAGAGAAGTTCTTGGATTTAAAAATGTTTGATGAACGAGTGAAGATAAAAGGTGTGATTTTTTTAACAATGTTTCTTCACAAAAATTGTATGAGAGCTTGAAGGAAGCAGTTGAGAAATATACAGGGAATTGAGTGTTTGGGCTACATTCCTAGAAATGAGCTACTTGCGACAGAGAGTCGACATTTGGGCTTGAAACAGGCTTTTGAAGAGGATAATGCACAAAAAAACAGGAGTTATTTAAGGAAATCGCACAAAATTGCTTGAATTTGAAACAGATAAAAAGAAATTGCACAAGAATTTGAGTCAAGTCAAAAATATGGACAATTATGCGAAAATAGGACATCTAAAAGATAAATTTAAAGAAAAAAAGAGTAGCGATTGCTAGAGATGAAGCGTTCTCGTTTTTACTATGAAGCAAATATTGATTTGATGAAATTTTTGTGGAGTGGAAATAGTTGAGTTTAGTCCAATTCGAGATAAAAAAACTTCCCCGAAAAATATAGATTTTTATCTACTTTGGTGGAGGTTATCCTCGAATTATTTGCAAAAAGAGTTAAGTGAAAATATTTCGATGAAAAAAATAGTATTGTTGAAGCATGTAAAAATGGCGTGAGAATATTTGCAGAATGTGGTGGATTTATGTATTTGGCAAAAAAATTACGTTTATTAAATGGTGAAATTTTTGATATGTGTGGAATTTTTTTGATATTGAAATTGGGATGAGAAAAACGTTTAAATATTGGAAGATTTGGGTATATCAATATTGAAACTGCAAATGGGATAAACTTACGAGGACATGAATTTCATTATTCGGAAATTTTGGAAAATAATGAAGTGAATGAAAATGACTTGAAGGCTATTTTTTTATAATATTTACAAGAATAATGGGAAAGAATGGAAATGTGGATATGTGAAAAAAATAATGCGATAGCTGGGTATCCGCACATTCATTTTTTATTCGAATGTGGAGTTTCTTGAGTTTTTTTGTTGGATGTGAAAAAGAGATTAAGAAGTTTTTTTGAAGTGAAATTTTTAATTTTAAAGATTTTTTTATCAAAAGATAGCAAGAAGTTTCTGTCTTCTACAATTGGGAGTATTTCACGATTGTTGAAAAAAATGAGAAATTTTTTTAATTTTTTTGAAAAAAATAATGAATTAGAAGAGTGAAAAATGATAAAAAAAGAAAGGAGAGTGTGGTAGTTATTATCGCACAATGAAATATGTCATATATTAAAGATCCGAAATCAATAGAAGTGAGAAGTTTTGAAATAATAACTGAAGGATTGGCTGGGAAGGCTGATCATTTTAGTGAGGAAGAGCAATTGATTGTGAAAAGATTGATTCATACGACGGGAGATTTTGATTATGTAAACATTGTTGAATTTCAAAATAATCCGATTGAATCGGCAAAAGAAGCGTTAGAAGCTGGAAATTGCAGAATTTATTGCGATACAAATATGATTGTTAATGGACTGAATAAAAATGGGTTGAAAAAAATTTGGTGCTGAGGCGTATTGTTTGGTGGCGGATCTAGATGTGGCGAAAGAAGCGAAAGAAAGAGGAATTACACGTTCAATGGTTGGATTGGAAAGAGCATTAAAGGATCCTCAAACGAAAATTTTTTTCTAATTGAAATGCACCGACAGCATTGTTTACATTGCTTGAAAAATGGATAAAGAAGGAGAAAATGTACCAAAATTGATAGTTGGAGTGCCAGTTGGATTTGTGGGATGTCTCGAATCGAAAGCTGAGCTTTCAAAAATACGATGTTCCATTTATTAGAACAAATGGGACAAAAAGGTGGAAGCTACAGTTGCAGTTGGTGTGATGCACGGAATCCTTTATCAAATGTACGAAAGAGATAAATATTTTAATAATTAATCACAATTTTATGTGAAAAATTAATTAGTGACTTTAATAATATCTGAAAACTTAATTTCAATTTTTTTATATTTTATTTTTTTCATAATGAAAGATAATATAAATTATTGATTTAAGTATTTTCAGATATATTTTAATACAATTTTGGAGAAGTAAAAAAATGGAAAATTATGTATATTTTAACGGTAGAAAATTGCGATATGGTTATACTACTGGGAGTTCAGCAACGGCGCTGACTAAAGCAAAGATTGTTACTTTTTGCTGGGGAAAGTCGAAAAAAAATCGAAGAAGTTGAAATAGACGTTCCAGCAGGTGAGAGAATAAAAAAATTGGGATTAAATCTTTTGAAAAGATGAAGGATTATGCGACGGCGACTGTTGTGAAAGATGGGGGAGATGACCCACGATGCGACACATGGTTTTGGAGATTGTTTCAAAAAGTAAGTTTTTAGAAAAAGATGATAAAATCAATATTTTTTGGAGGAAAAGGAGTTGGAAAAGTTACAAAAGTTGGGCTTCCTGTAGAAATTGGAAAATCAGCAATTAATCCAACACCAATGAAAATGTTGACAAGTATTGTTGAGGAGTTTCTTCCAGAGGGAAAAAGGAGTTGATGTTGAAATCAGTGTGCCTTTTGGGTGAGGAAGTCGCTAAAAAAACAATGAATGCAAAGTTAGGAATTATCGGTGGAATTTCGATTCTTGGAACAATGGGAATTGTGCGACTGATGTCTGAAGAGTCATGGAAAGCCTCTTTGGCAATAGAATTGAAACAAAATTTAACATATTTTTAATACAAAGACAGCAATTTTTTTCTTTTTTTGGAAATCGTGGAAAAAAATGTTTTTTTGAGCAAGGAATTTCCCTAAAAAGAGCTGAAGAAGGGGTTGTAATCAGTAACTTTGTTGGATACATGTTTGACAAAGCTTGTGAATATGAGGTTAAGAAAGTTTATTTTATTGGCGAATTGGGAAAAATTTGTAAAAAGTAGCAGGAGGAATTTTTTTCATACTCATAGCCGAGTTTCTGATGCGAAAATGGAAATACTAGCTGCAAATGCTCTATTAGTTGGCGAAAAAAATTGGAAAATGTCTATAAAATTCTGGAATCAAATACAACTGAAGAAGCCTCTGGATACATTGAAAAAAAGGAAGTTTTCAATTTACTAGCTGAAAAAGGCAAAAGCAAAAATGTGAAGAACATTGCAGAAAAAAATGGCTGGGATTTGGAAGTAGAAACGTTGATTTTTATCAGCTGAGAAAAAAAGTTATTGGACAAAGTAAGGACTTTTTAAAGAGTTCTAGTTTTTTTATTTGTAAAAAAACAATAAAAATTATAGTTTTTGAAAAGAGGAAAAATGGAAAAAAATACAAATTTTAGGGCTTGGGCCTGGAAATTTAGATTACACATTACCAATTGTTTTGAAGAAAATTAAGGAATCGGAAGTAATTGTCGGTGGAAAGCAGCATATTGAAAGTTTGGGAGAGTATGCGGAGAATAAGGAATATTGCTATATTTCAGCTGATTTGCAAAAAAAGTTCTGGATTTCATAAACGAGAATCGAAATGAAAAAGATTTCTGTGATTGTGTCTGGAGATACTGGATTTTACAGTCTTCTAACTTTTATGAAAAAAATATTTTGAAAAGTGAAGAGCTAGAAGTTGTGCCAGGAATTTCATCGGTTCAATATATGTTCGCAAAAAAATTTCAGAATATTGGTATGATGCTTGTATTGCCAGTGTTCATGGGAAGGAATTCGATTTTGTGGAAAAAAATTGAATGAGTATGAAAAAAAATTGGATTATTGACTGATTTTAAAGAAAAATACGCTACAGAAAAATTGCTCAAAAAAATTGTTAGAAAATAATTTTGAGAATGTGAAAATTTTTGTTGGGGAAAAATTTGTCTTATGAAAATGAAAAAAATTTATCGTTTTAAGGTAAAAAGAGTTGGCAAATTATGAAGAGAAATTTGGAATGAATGTTGTGATTTTGAAAAGATAAAAAAATAGTTAAATGTTTTTATAAAAAGAAAGTTTTTAACAAAATAAAAAAATTAAATGTAAGAAATGGAGAGAAAATGTATCATATAAAAAGATAAGGACTTTATTCGTGGAAAAGTTCCAATGACAAAAGGAAGAAATAAGAGCGGTGAGTATTGCGAAAATGGAAATTTCTGATGAAGATGTGTGTATTGATATTGGTGGTGGAACTGGCTCTGTAAGTATTGAAATGGCTAGATTTGCTAAAAATGGGCATGTTTACACGATTGAGCAAAAAAAGAGGAAGCCGTTGATTTAATAAAAACAAAATATGGAAAAAAATTTGAGATAAAAAAATATGACTGTAATTTCTGGAAAAGCACCAGAAGATTTACCACAAGGAATAACTTTTGATAAAGTGTTTATCGGTGGTTCGGTGGAAATTTATCAGAAATTATTAATTATTCTTATGAAAAATTTAAAAGAAGGTGGAATAATCGCTTTGAACTTTATCGTTTTAGAAAACACATTTGAAGCACTTGAATGCTTAAAAAAATCAAAATTTGAGGATATTGATATTTCTCAAATAATTGTGGCAAAAAAATAGAAAAGTAAAGAATTTTAACATGATGATGTCAGAAAATCCGATTTATGTGATTTCTGCGAGAAAATAATATAAAAAAACCACTTGCAACATATTAAAAGGTGGTTTTTTTATTATGAAAAAATTTTTTTCATAATAATCATTTTTGTTGATTATATTTTTGTTTTATCATAAATTTAAATTTTTTTATAAATATAAAATCGTATTTGTTTACAAAAAAATATTTTATTATGTTATAATACTTTTTATTTTCATTATGTTATTATGAATAATCAAAACTTTAAAATATGATAATTCATGAAATAAATGAAAAAAATATTGGCTTAAACTTTTCTAAATGTTATGATGAATGAATATTAAGATTGGTCAAGAGTATTAGTTAAAGTTGTGAAGGGAGAAATAAAATAATGGCTAAAAATAGGTTGGATAGGATTAGGACAAATGGGAACTCCTATGGTAGAAAATTTATTAAAAGCTTCTGTTGATGTAACTGTAGACTTAAAAATTATCAAGTGAAGAAATAGAAAATTATCATTACCATTAATTCAAAAATACAACTAAAATTATTCGGAAGCTTTAGAACAAAGATATGATGAACAAGATATGTCGGCTATTTTTGAAATTTTTAAGTAAGAAAAAAATAATTAGTTAATTTTAAAAATGATATGTAAAAATTTTTTTATAAACCTCTAAATGAGATATAGTAAAATAACTGTATAACATTTGGAGGTTTTTTTGTTATTTATAAGGAAATTAAATTCATATTTTTTTATTTATTTACTTTTTCTGCATTTCTTTCTGTAATATAGTATATTTTTAATTTTTTATATTGACAATCAAATTATTATGTGGTACTATTATTTTGTAATTAGGTTGACCTAATTTTTATTATTAGGTATAGCTAAAAAAAGGAGTGGAAAATGAGTAGAAGTATAGAAGATTACTTAAAAAGGAATTTATAGTTTACAGAAAAAGAATGAGTATTCGAATAAAAAAATTGGCAGAATATTTGAATATTTCACCAGCATCAGTAAGTGAAATGATAAAAAAATTGGTGAATGATAAATATTTGACAATTGATAAAAAAATATTCGGCTTACTGAAAAAGGGAATGCTTTTTGCGTTGAATGTGATACGGAAGCATCGGGTTTGGGAAGTATTTTTTTATTTGAAAAATTGGGGTATGAGAAGGAAGAGGTTCATAAGGAAGCAGAGATTTTGGAACATGTAACGAGTGATAAACTTCTTCAGAGATTAGAAGAGTTTTTTTATTTTTATCCGACGGAATGTCCTCACGGAAAACCAATTTTTTTATAATTTGGAAGATTTTGATGAGAAAAAAATATTATGAAATTGTCTGAAGTGAGTGAAGGTGACGAGGTTGTCATTTTGCGAATGGAGGAAAATAAGGAGCTTTTTTTAATTATTTAACAGAATTGAATATAAATCTGAAAGAGAAATATGTTGTGAATAAAAAGGATCCGTTTGAAGGTCCGATATATTTACAGAATGAAGAGGAGATTAAAGCTGTGGCATTTAAAGCAACAGAAATGATAGAAGTTTACAAAATTTGAAAGGAATTTGAATATGAAGAGTAAAAAAATGCGATTGAGAAAAAAATGAATTTAACAATCATTTTGAGTTTGATTATGATGTTTTTTTCATAATGTTGATTTCATGTGGGAAATTAAAAGAAAAACCACATTCAACAGGAAAAAAATAAGGGTTACAACAACTACAACTATGCTTACCGATTTAGTAAAGACAATTGGTGGAGATAAAGTAGAAGTGACAGGACTTATGGGAGAAGGAGTTGACCCACATTTGTACAGTGCAAGTGCTGGAGATATTGAAAAGTTGGCAAATGCGGATGTAATTGTTTATGGGGGACTTCATCTTGAAGGAAAAAAATGACAGAAGTTTTTTTGAAAAAAATTGTCAACTTTGGATAAGGCGATTCTGAATGTTGGAAGTAAGCTTGATAAAAAGAAGGTCCATTTGATTGATGGGGAAACGCCAGATCCGCATGTGTGGTTTAATACAGAAATGTGGGAAACTGAAGCAAGAGCAGTGGCAGTTGAATTGGGAAAAATTTGATGCTAAAAAAATAAAGATTATTACATGAAAAAAATTTTGAAAATTACAAAAATCCAGTTGGATGAATTGACAAATTATGTGAAAAAACGAATTGATGAAATTCCACCAAAAAGTAGAGTTCTTGTGACAGCTCACGATGCGTTTAATTATTTTTGGAGAGCAGTTTGGTTTTGGAAGTAAGAGCGATTCAAGGAGTTTTCGACTGATTCGGAAACTGGTACGAAAAAAATATTAGTGATTTGGCAAATTTTATTGCTGAAAGAAATATAAAGGCAGTTTTTGTGGAATCATCGGTACCTAAAAAGAGTATAGAAGCGTTGCAGGAAGCGGTGAAAGCTAGAGGAAAAGAAATAAAAATAGGTGGAGAATTATATTCAGATTCATTAGGAGATAAGCGAGATAATGCAGAGACTTATATTAAGACGGTTAAAGCGAATGCAGATACAATTGTAAATGCTTTGAAGTAGTTGAAAATTTTTATAAAAAAACTGAGAGAAAAAGAATAAATAAGACAGAATGAATTAGGAGGAAAAAAATGAGTATTATAAAAAGTAGAAGATTTGACGGTGGCATATGAGGATAAGCCTGTTTTGTGGGATATTGAGCTGGAAGTGAAAAAGGGAGTATTGATGGCAGTTGTGGGACCGAATGGAGCTGGGAAGTCGACTTTGATTAAGACAATGTTGGATTTGATAAAGCCGATTACTGGGGAAGTTAGGTTTTATGGAGAAAAGTATAGTAAAGTGCGTGATAGAATTGCGTATGTTCCACAAAGAGGAAGCGTTGACTGGGATTTTCCGACTACGGTATTTGATGTTGTGGAAATGGGGAGATATGGAAAAAGTTGGCTGGTTGAAAAGAGTTGGGAAGACTGATAAGGAAAAAACGAGAGAAGCGATTAAAATGGTGGAAATGGAAGAGTTTTCAGATAGACAAATCAGTCAATTATCTGGAGGTCAGCAGCAACGGGTGTTTTTAGCAAGGGCATTGGTTCAGGAAGCAGATATTTACTTTATGGATGAGCCTTTTTCAAGGTGTTGACAATAAGACTGAAAAAAATCAATAATTAAAATATTGAAAAAAATTGAGAGATGAAAATAAGACAGTAATAGTCGTTCACCATGATTTGCAAACTGTGAAAGAATATTTTTGATTATGTGACATTCATAAATGTGTCTGTCGTTGCATCTGGGCCTGTTGAAGAAATTTTCACGCCAGAAAACATTGAAAAAAACTTACAAAAAAATAAAAAAATTAAGCGAAAGAGAGGGTAGTTAATATGAATTTTTATGATTGACCACACTTTTTAGAACGGTTGCACTCGGGTGTTCGTTACTTGGAATGGTATCGAGAATATTGGGATGTTTTTGCGGTGTTGCGAAAACAAAGTTTGCTTGGAGATGCAGTTTCCCATGCTTCTTTGCCTGGTGTATGCCTTGCCTTTTTATTCACAAATGTAAAGGAAACAGAAGTTTTTGTTATTCGGAGCATTAATAACAGGTGTAATTTGTATTGGATTAATTCAGTTGATTCAAAATTATACAAAAATAAAAATTTGATAGTGCATTAGCGTTGATTTTATCAGTATTTTTTTCGGATTGGGATTAGTTTTACTTTCTTACATGAACAAATTACCTGGCTCGAATAAATCGGGATTGAATAAATTTATTTTTTTGGACAAGCGTCGACATTTATCGAACGAGATGTCAATGTAATTTTTTTATCACAGGAATTATACTTTTTAATAATAATTGTGCTATTTTTGGAAAGAGTTCAAGCTCGTTTCATTCGATTCAGATTTTTGCAAAAAAACATTAGGTTTTCCAAGTAAAAAAATCGAAATTTTAATTTCTGTATTAATCGTAGCGACTGTAATAATCGGAATCCAAGCAGCAGGAGTAATTTTTAATAAGTGCGATGTTAATTTCTCCAGCAGTTGTCGCAAGACAATGGACAGATAAACTTTCAGTTATGGTAATTTTATCAGCGATTTTTTTGGCGGTATATCGGATTTTTTTGGAACACTGATCAGTATAAGCCAAGAAAATTTGCCGACAGGACCGATTATCGTAGTAATTATAAGTTTAATCGTGCTTTTCAGTATTCTATTTTTCAAACAAGCGAGGAATTATTTTTTTAAAATTATAAGAAATAATCAAAAAGAAAAATTAAATCTAGCTAAATTAAAAAGAGGCGAAAGGAGAGGATAAATAATGATACATTTTGCGTTGGAAATACAGTTAATTGCAATTATGGTTGCGAGTGCCTGTTCGATTTTAGGGACTTTTCTTGTATTAAAAAAAGTATGGCAATGGTGTCAGATGCTATCACTCATACGATTTTACTTGGAATTGTAGTTGCATTTTTTTATGGTTCATGACTTAAATTCTCCTTTATTAATCGTCGGTGCAGGAATTGTAGGAGTTATGACGGTTTACCTTGTGGAACTATTAAATTCAACAAGGCTTGTTAAAGAAGATTCTGCAATTGGAGTAATTTTTTTCCACTATTATTCAGTATTGCAGTAATTTTGCTTTCAAAATTTGCTCAAAATGTGCATTTGGATGTTGACTCAGTATTGTTAGGAGAATTAGCCTTTGCACCATTTAACCGAGTAGCAATTTTTCGGATTAAGCATTCCAAAAGGATTACTAACAACTACTATAATTTTTTTAGTAAATCTATCATTCATAACAATTTTTTTCAAAGAATTAAAAATTTCAGTATTCGACAGAGCATTGGCGTTGACACTTGGAATGAGACCAATATTAATCCACTATATGTTGATGTCGCTAGTTTCAATGACAGCAGTCGCCTCTTTTGAAGCAGTTGGATCCATTTTTAGTCGTAGCCTTCATGATAGGCCCTCCAATAACAGCCTACTTACTTACTGACAAACTAAAAGTAATGATTATTTTTAAGCACACTGTTAGGAGCATTTGCTAGTATCACAGGTTTCTATTTTTGCAAGACTTTTCGATGTTTCAATCGCAGGAAGCATTGCCGTTGCAATCGGAGTAATTTTTTTCTTTTAACATTAATTTTTTTCTCCAAAAAGGTTTGATTTTTTTACAATAAATCGGAAAAAAATCTCAAAAAAATGGCATTTTTCACTAAGAATTTTGTTAATTCATTTGTCGAATCACGCCAATACTAAAAAAAGGAAAAAAAGACGAGTGTGGAGTTGAAACTATTGAAAATCATTTGCGTTGGAGCAAAAGTTTTTTTGAAAAAAAGTTATTGACAAAGCTGAAAAAAACAAATATATTTATGTTGATAACGGAGTTTTCAAACTTTCTAAGCATGGAGAAAAAAATTATTGACAGTTATTAATTAATTTGAAATTTTTAGAAGGAAAAAGGTGGCGAAAAAAATGGATACAAAAATCAAGAGAAAAAAATGCGTGGAGTGATACTGGCAAGTTTAGCCTCAAGTTTATGGTCAATTTCGTGAATTTCGGGAGAAATCCTTTTTTAAAAAAATACAATTTTTTTCATCAGATTGGCTAGTTTCCACAAGAACTCTGATTTCGTGAATATTACTATTTTTTTAATTGTAATTTTCGTTGAAAAAAATCAGTCTTAAAGCCACTAGAAAAACAAGCGAGACACACTTGGAATAATTCTATTCGGACTGGCCGGAATGTACTTTTGTTCAATACACATACTTTCGAACAATCGAACTAAGCAATGTTTCATTTGCAACAATTTTACAGTTTACAGCACCATTTTTTTCATATTTATTTATGAATCTGTAAAAATAAAAAAATTCCAGCAATTTCGACTTTAATTTTTACTTTTTTATGACCGTTTTTAGGAGTTGTATTCATAGCGACAAAAGGAAAAAAATTTCAAGTTTATCTGTCCCTCCAGAAGCGCTATTTATTGGAATTTTTTTCAGCAATTATGATCGCCTTTTACTCAATTTATCCAAAAAAACTATTAAAAATATGGAAGCATAACAGTAGTTGGCTGGGGAATGATTATAGGAAGCATAGTTTCAAACATTGTTCATCCAATTTGGAAAATAGAAGGAAATATAAACACAAAATCTATAATTCAAGTAGCAATAGTCGTAATTTTAGGAACTTCTATCGCCTATTTAATCTATATCGCAAGTTTAAACTACATTTCCTCATCACTTGCAGGAATATTGACAGCCTTCGAGCCAGTACTTGCAGCAATATTATCAGTAATAATTTTTTTGGATTAAAAATTTTTCTGTTCTTGAATTAATTGGATTTGCATTGGTTTTCGTTTCAATATTTATTTTGGAAAAAAAGATTATAAATAAATTTTTGAGAATTTAATTTTTTTAAAAAAATTTCTAATATTTGTTTAATGAAAATGTGATATTATTATGATGAAAAGATAAAAGGAATAAATCATAAAATCTTAAATTGAAATCTCATTATAAAAATTTAGAGAAATTCGAAAATATTAGAAATATAAATTTTAAGATTTTTAGATAAAAATTTTTAGAAAAGAGGAATAAAAATGAAAAAGACATTTGTTTTTATTCGGAATTTTAACAGTTTTTCTTACTAAGTTGCATTTCTTTAAGTGCAAAAAAACTAAAAAAAGAAAAATTATTAATTTAAACGGAACTTCATGGGAATTATCACAAATTATAAAAAGAGGAAAAGAACAAGAATTTCCCCAAAATGCAAACATCACAATCAATTTTGCAGACAACAAAATTAACGGAAATTCAGGAGTAAACAGCTATTTTGGAGGTTACAAAATCAAAAAAATAACTCAATTTTTGACTGCAACTCCTGCATCAACATTAATGGCAGGACCAGAAGAATTAATGAAAAATCGAACAAAGATTTTTTTAGAAACATTGCAAAAGTTCTCCAAGAATAACTTATAATAATACAACTTTAAGTTTGAGAAATAAAAAAATGGAGAAATTTGGACATTCCAAAAAAATTAGATTTAAGTGAAAAAAATTAAAAAAATACAAAATGGAAACTTTTGGAAATGGGACAAACAACACTTCCAGAAAAAGATGGAGAAATAACAATTTCTTTTCGACGAAAACAAAGTAAACGGAAATTCGGGAGTAAATAACTATTTTTGGAAGTTTTGAAATAAAAAAATAACAGCATTAAAATCGGACCAGTTGGCTCTACAAGAATGGCAGGACCAGAAAATTTAATGAAAATTGAATTTGAATATTTAAAAATTATTACAAGATTCTAAAAACTATAGAATTTAATAATAATCTTTTGATTTTGACTACTAATGATGGGAAAGTTTTGAAATTTGAAAAGATTGATGACAGAGCTTATCATTATTAGGTGTTAGAGATAGAGAGTTTTTACAAATTTTTATTAATTGAAAAAGGATTAATTTCTATATAAATTGGGAATTAATCCTTTTAATTTGTAATATTATTTACATAATTTATACTACTCTCAAAAATTATCTAAACTTACTAGCTAACTATCGCTAGTTTAAATACTATTTGAATTTACACTACTCTCAAACAACTGTTTTTGCTTTCACTTCTCCACTTTCGTTTAAATACTATCTGAATTTTACACTACTCTCAAACCTACTAGAATAATTAAAATTAGAATTATAAGTTTAAATACTATCTGAATTTACACTACTCTCAAACACAATAATTATTATCATTGTAAGTTTTTTTACGTTTAAATACTATCTGAATTTACACTACTCTCAAACCAGGTTCTGTTTCGTTGAAACAAATATATAGTTTAAATACTATCTGAATTTACACTACTCTCAAACAACAAGGTTTAACTCTATTAAGTGATATGTGTTTTAAATACTATCTGAATTTACACTACTCTCAAAACCGACAAATGTTTTTTTAAATGTGATAATATAAGTTTAAATACTATCTGAATTTACACTACTCTCAAACCATTGCTTTTGCGTTTTTTTATCTTTAATAACAGTTTAAATACTATCTGAATTTACACTACTCTCAAACTTAAAGGCGTTAAAGCTATCGCAACAACAAGTTTAAATACTATCTGAATTTACACTACTCTCAAACAAGCCATTTTTGTGCTTTTTGATAGTCGCTTAGTTTAAATACTATCTGAATTTACACTACTCTCAAACACTTATTACAAATTAATGATAAATGGTAAAAGTTTAAATACTATCTGAATTTACACTACTCTCAAACTTAAAGGCGTTAAAGCTATCGCAACAACAAGTTTAAATACTATCTGAATTTACACTACTCTCAAACAAGGTGGAGTAAACGGAAAATCTTTGGACACGTTTAAATACTATCTGAATTTACACTACTCTCAAAACAATAATGTAGTTACAGAGATTTTTAACAAGCGGTTTAAATACTATCTGAATTTACACTACTCTCAAACATTAATGTTATTCATAATTTTATCGATATAGTTTAAATACTATCTGAATTTACACTACTCTCAAACTTATTGAATAAGTATTATAGTTGTTATTAGGTTTAAATACTATCTGAATTTACACTACTCTCAAACACAAACTTGTATGTAAATGTGATTATTATGGTTTAAATACTATCTGAATTTACACTACTCTCAAACCATAAAAATTGAGTTACAATTTAGATTTGTTGTTTAAATACTATCTGAATTTACACTACTCTCAAACAAAGATACAAACGATTTAAAAAAATGTATTAGTTTAAATACTATCTGAATTTACACTACTCTCAAACCTATTACATCATTTATTTTTTTGTAATATAATGTTTAAATACTATCTGAATTTACACTACTCTCAAACATTGAATTAGTTGCGTATATGAGCCTTTAAGTTTAAATACTATCTGAATTTACACTACTCTCAAACTTAAAAAGATTTCGATATTTTTCCAGTTGTACGTTTAAATACTATCTGAATTTACACTACTCTCAAACTTATATTATATTAATATAACTTGTTTTTAAGGTTTAAATACTATCTGAATTTACACTACTCTCAAACCTCAAATTCAACTTTCGAGGGAAAGTATTTTTTTCGTCATTACGTAACGCTGAAATTCAGACAGTACTTGATTTATGATAAATTTATTTCACATAAATCATTATCAATAATAAATAATTTCTCTTCACTATATATTATACCAGGTTTTTTTGATTTTCTACAAACAATAAATTTATTTTTTTATAAAAAAACATTCTCTATACAATGCTACAATATCTTTCTTTTCTAAAAAAATATGAAAATTAACTAGTATAAAAATTTCTTTTTTTAAAAAAATTTTTGACACTAAATCTATATACTCTAAAATTCCTTCTATTTTTATTTGAAAAACATAGAGATAACTTTACAGAGAATAGCTTAAAAACTTCTTTTTAAATCTATTTCTTCTATTATTTCTAAAGGATAGTCATAATTTTTCTATTAAATAATAGATATATTTCAACAAACTATTTTTCCATATTTTTTTAGTTTCTAATAAAAAAATTCAGCATCTACAGATAATTTTTTTCTAATTCATGATAAACTTTATTCAATACTTTTTTTATTATTTAAATTTAAATCAAATATATCTTTGATTATATCAATTTTATCATTAATTTTTCAATTCAGTATTTTTCTTCAAATAAAGAAAATTTTTCCATATTCTCCCTCTATTTGTTTGATAATTTCTTGAATAAATTCAACAAATTTCTCTTTATTTTCCACTATTAATAAATTTACTTTATTTTCTTCAAAAAAATTATTTCATTACTTAAATCTTCATGTATTAATTTCATAAAAAAATACCAATCTTTCAGTTGAATTTAAAACTTCACTTTTATTTTCACCTAACAGCATATACATTTTAGAATACTGTTTCTCTGTTACTAACAACACTTGAACTAAAACCATCTGCAGGCTTATTTTTTTCTAAATTATTCATCAATGTATTTGTTGTTGTAGTATTTAAGGCTAATTTCACATAAACAGATTCCTGCAACATCATAAACCCTGTCTTTATTAAAAAAATTTTCTAAATCTTGTATATTCTTTTTCTATTTTTTTCTGTAAGAGTAGGTAAATCAAAAAAAGAACTATTCTCATAAATCTATAACTCATCTTTAGGAAACCTAATTAAAGATATATCATTTTCATTCAATGAATCAAATACACTCTTACAGAAAAATTTTTATTGCATTTGTCATATGCTGTTGTTTACCTTCTAATATAACTTCTTTATTTAAAAATATCCAATATTTTTCATTTTTTTCTTCTTTTTTTCAAATTTTTTTCTAACTTCATTTCATAAATTAATCTATCAACAAAAGGTCTGAAAGGTTCCATAAAAATCACAGGATAAATTGAACTGATTAAAAAAATATTATCATGAAAAAAATTCCTAATGTAGTCAAATATCCATTTGAAACAATTTCTTTATTAAAGCTCGATAATATTAGAGAATATCCATAATTTAATCCATGATTTATTGAAATATCCATACTTCTTGAAAATTCTGTTCCAAATAAAGAGTTAAAATATACTTTTGCAAAGATGTCCTTCCCTATTGCTTATGTCATTTATCTCTACCTGTGGTATATAACTATCCAACAATTCAAAAATTTTTTTACACTTGAATCTTTTTAGGTTCTTACTCTGATTTCTTATTTTTTCCCTTACAATTTCTTGCCAAAGTTCACCTTTTATAATCCTTTTTTTCCATTTTATTTGAGATTTTATTTTTGGAACTTGTATCGTGGCTACCATAATATGGAAGTAATTCTGAACTGGGATTCCTTTTTTTCATCACAAAAAAATAATTTTTAATTTTTTTCTTTTTTTATCATTTCATTAAGTAGAGCTACTGTCAATGAAACAGCAGTTGACTCAATGATTAAAGTATGTATTTCACTTAAATGAACTTTTGTAATTTTTTTCATTTCTAACAACTAAATATCCTAATTTTTAAATCAAGTTTTGATGTACTCGATATGACAATTATTCTCCAACTCATTTTTAAAAGCTCCTTTACCTATTTATCCAAATACACTTTCTTTTCAAATAATCCTGTTGGTGACTGATTTATAATATAAAAGTCATTTTCAAGAATTTTTTTGATTTATTTAATCTAATACTATAGCTTTTTAAGGTAATTATGTGAATATTTCATATCAAATTTTTCCTTGTTGTGATTTTTAAACATTTCAAAACTTCTTGAATCAAGCAACTTTTTATTGAAATTATTTAATAAAGTAAACGATATTTTTTTATCACACTCCTTCATATAGTCTATTAGAGTACTTTTTAAATTTTTGAAAAAAATTCCTTTTTCTATCTTTTTCTGAAATTTCTTCATATACTTTTTTTCTATTTTTTTCTGATATTTCTCTCTCACTTAAATCTTTAGCATTCTTACTTTTTTTAGTAACTTTGGAAGTTTCTCTAAAAATTTTTTTCTTCTATTATTTCTTGATCTTTGTAAATTAATTTTTAAATATTCTAAATTCTTATATTTTTTTCTATAAGTTTCATAATTTTCTTTTTATTAAAGTAATTTTGTATCCCATTTTGAACGGTTACACTATTTGCTGTTTTAGAATTTATATAATACTTATGTCCGTTACTATATATTAGAGATTTATAATTTAATTTACTTATTAAAATTTTTTGGTTCTTGAAGTTTTTAAATTTTCTTTACAGTATTTTTTTCTAAATCATTTTTTTATTTTTTTGATAAAATTTTTTTATATAAATAGGTAATGTTTCAATACTCCTAATTCTTTTTCTTTTTCTCTGTATATTCAACTATGAAAAAAAGTAACTATTTTTTTATCTTATCGTAGCCACCATATTTTTGTATTACTCAATACACCAGATAATTTTTAATGGCCGTAATTTATCTTTTTTTAGAAGATATATTTTGATCACTAAATCCTCCTTTTTTTGTTCATACGAAGCCCTTGTAAATAATGGTCTTATTTTTATAGATATTTTTTTCAACTTTTTGGAATCATAGTATTGGGATTCCATACATCATTTTCTCTTTCAAAAACTTTATTCAAATTATATGTTCTATTATCTTTTTTTCTATTTTTTTATAAAGTTATATGGATTGTCAGTAAATAAAGTATTATAAATATTTCCTGTTATAATATTTAAATATCCATCATGAGCATGATGATAACTCATTTTAGTTCTCTGAATTTATAAATACCAAATTTTTTTGTCTAAAAATCAGATGTAAGTCCTGCTTTTTACATAAATTACTCTGGTATCACTTCCAAATATTACTTTTTAATAAATTAGCCAAAAATTTTTTTGTAGCTTGTCTTGTTTCAACTAGTTGTCTACTTATAAATCCTGCCAATTCATCATCTGAAAATCCTTCTGTTCTTGTTAATCTTTCGTATTTAGTATTACTCATCAGTCCTCTTTCTTTTTAAAGAAGTCCAGAAAGCTTTTACATTTATTTTTGTATATTCTTATCTATAGGATATTCATCTGTCTTGTCAGCATTTATCTGTTTTTACTAAAACTGTATTATCAAAACTATCATCCTTTATTTTTAGATTGAGGATATATATGATCGATATCATATAAATTATCATTCATTAAATCTTCCAATCTAATAACTTCGCCACTATACATACATCTTCCAAGCTGTAAATAGTATAGATAAAGTTTTTTTAGATTTCAATTCATCGTTTGTTTTTTTCTTTTTAGATTTTTTTCTCTAATTCTTTAATAGAATCATCATTTTTTTATATTTTTTTATAATTCTAATAATTTATCTTTTTCTTTTTCTCAGTTCTTTTTTCTCAGTCTGATTATCTCTCGCCATTTCAATAAATACTTTTTTTAGGAGATTTTTTTAGTCACCTTTTTTTATTTCTTTTTACTATTACTAAAGCTCTCCAAATCATTTTTCTTTTACACTAGGAGATACTTGTAAATCTTTTATTAAATCTTCGTAAGTTATATTTTCTTCTTTATTTATTCCATTATATTCTTTTTATTCTATCTGAAAAATCATATTTATAACTCAACAGTTCCATGATATTTTCATTTTTTTCCTCCATAACATTTCAATTATATTTACGAATTCTCCTGTTTCTTCATCTATTGTTTCAATTTCTGTTAAAAAAATTCTTTAGACAATCTTGACCAGTCTTTTATACTTTAATTTTTAAAATTAATTTTTATCTCTTCGGTGTAACTTTTTTTCTGGATATTTTTTTCTTCTATTTTTTTGATTTTTATTAATCTTCACCATATAATGTTATCCATAAAAATGATATCTTCTATCATTTTCTTATAACTATCTTTTACTATTTTTTTCTTCCCCAAATATTTTTTCATATCTATATAAGAACCTAAAGAAGTATTAAATGTTCCGTCAATTCCTGTTATTTCTGCTTTAGTTACAACTATATTCTGACTTTTTAAAAAAATTCAATCAGAATTTTTCATTCCTATTTTTTTATTTTTTTGAAATAATTCTGTATATTTTTTTGTTTTTAACTCTACTTTTTATTTTTTTCTCCTCTTATTTTTTTAAATTATTCAATTCATTTAACACCATGTATTTTTGTATAAAGTAGAGAATTTTTAGGTATAACATCTTTTTCGAGCAAAATATGTACACTTATTTGTCATTCTTTTTATAAATTTTTTTCTGCTGTTTTTAGAGATGTCTACCATATTTTTCAAAAATTCCAAGGCAATATTTTTTTCCATATTCTTTTCTTTTCTATCCATGCAAAAGGACTTTTAGAATTTAAAGGTCCAACATAATAAGGAATTTTAAATTTAAATATTTTTCATTATTTTTTTCAGATACAGATAATCCAGTTTCATCTTTTTTTAGTTAACCAAGAAAAAAATATTTTTTTCAGCATTTTTTTAATATTATCTCTAATTCTTTCTGATGTACTTGTCTTGGTATTACTCCGTTATCCTTTATTTTTTTGTTTTTGGAAGAAAACTATCCAACTCTATTTTTATTCAAGATATTTTTTTATAATTTCATCAGTATTTTTCATCATTAAAATATGATTTTTATTTTTTTATAAAGTTCTTCTTTTCTATTCTTTTTACATAATTTTCATACAATCCATTTTCTGAAAAAAATTTCTTTATATGCCTTTTTTTATCTAATTTTTTTCAATACCTCTTTTAATATTCTCAAATCATTTTTTTATGTTCATTATAAAGCTTTAACTTTTGAATAGGATAAATATTTATCTTCTTTTAAAATATTTTGTAATAACATCCAGTCATAAATAGCTTTTTGCTTTTTGAACAAATAATATTTTTTTCTCCTAAAATACTTTCATACTCTTCTTCTTTCTCATCATAATTTCCTTTTTGAGAAAGCTATTTTTGCCTCTTCATATTCCTTATCATCAAAAAAATAGTGGACATTTTTTTGCTTCATTCCCAACAAGTAATTTCCATATTTCCGATAAATTTTATTTTTTTCTTCTTCCAGTAATTCACTTAATTTTTTTCTTTCTTTTTTTGTTCTATTTAACATTTTATCAGTTAAAAATTTCTTTTTATTGCTTGTAATGAAACATCTGATTTTTATTTTTAAAAATCTATATTTAATTCTTCATTTAAATATTTTTACAAATTCATTAAAAAAATATCATCGAAATCTAAATTATCTGATAATTCACCTTCGAATAAAAAAATGTCCTCTATGCGATAATATATGGGATATTGCTAAATATAATTTTTCTTATTTCAAAAAGCACTTTCTTCATTATCAATTAAAGCTTTTCTTAAATGATAAATTGTAGGATATTCCATGTGATAATCTTGATCTGTATAATTTTTTTGTCCATAAAAAGTGTATTTTTTTATTTTTGATAGTTTTTATCCTCAATAAAATACTGGCTTTCTTTTCAATCTCTGAAAAAAATCCAAAATCTTTTTGATATTTCTTCACTAAATAAAGTTTGTAATAATTCTATTCTTTTTTTCTTTCTTTTTTTAGTCTTCTTCTGGATGTTCTAAAAAAATTCTCCTTTCAGTCATGCGGTATTTCCTGTATCAAAAATATGAGTTCCCCACATAAATTTTTTTATTGAATCTTAAAATATCATATTTTTTTCATTTGTAACTGCCCAACCAATAGAGCTAGTTCCTAAATCTATTCCTAAATAATAATCTTCAAATTTTTTTCATTTTTACCTCCTAAAAATATTTATTGACTTTCATTATTTTTATGTGATATAAATTAATAAATCAGAATACTATCTGAATTTACATTACGAGTTCAAATAAAAAAATTTTTTTGAAATCGTCTTTATGACTTAGTGAGTGCTATTAAAAAAAGCCTTATAATTAGGCTTTTTTTATTTTTACTTTTATTTTTAACATATTTTTTTAAAAAAAGTCTATCCTTAATTAAAAAAATTTATATAAAATAAAAAAACATCTAGATAAAAAAATCTAGATGTCTAAAATATAAAAATATTTCTAAATTAATAATTCAAATAAAATGCTTCTTTCAACTCTTCATAATTTTTTTGATCCACCCAAATCTTTTTTTGGATTCTTGAATTTTGGATAATCAAGTTGTATGGAACAGTTTTTTTACTTTGAAGGCTGTCATAAGAGTATTTGTAGCGTCGTAATACACAGGGAAAGTAAATTTACTATCTTCTACATATTTTTTTAGTTGCTGATAAGTTTGTTTTTTTCTTCTTGTGAATACAACTACAACATTTATATTATCTTTATTTTTCTTCGTAAAATTTTTTTGTACATCAGCTAATTCACGTTGACAATAAGGACACCATTCAGTCGTAAAAATTAAAAAGTGTTGGTTTTCCATCTCCAAATAATTTTTTTACTTTTAGTATATTTCCCATGAAAATCTCTTAATTCAAAAATTTGGTAATTTTTGCACCTTCTGTTACATCAACATCAAGAGGTTTTTGCATTTGCAAATCCGAAAAATACATGTCATAAATAATGAAATAATAATCAATAATTTTTTTCATTTTTATCCCTTCTTTCTTATTTTTTTATTTAAAATATTTTTATAAAGTTTATCATATTAATATATATTTTCAATTATATTTAACTTTTTAAATCCTAATTTCGCCATATTTCTTACAAACAATTCACAAGTTAAAAAGAAAAAAACTAAAATAACAGGATAAACTAAACAAAGACAAGAATATTTATATTAAAATATATCTAATTAAAAAAATAAGAGGTGAATATGAAAAAAAGTATTACTAATATTGTCATTATTTATTTTTTTGCTATTGTTTCTCAAATGCCAAAAAAATATGTTTCGTGAAGTGAAATTTATCGTGATAGAATGAGAGATTTAATTCGTGAAGTGCGTTCAAATACAACAAAAAGATAAATATTTAACAAAAAAAGATAGCAAGAAGTCGTAGGCTTTCTATAAGTGGGAGATGAATTGCTTTTTTTGTAATTGAAAAAAAGGATACATCCATGATAAAAATTTTTGTATAAAATATTGAGGAGAAATCATTAAAAAAATAATATTCAAAATCAAAAAGGAGGTGTAATTTTTATGAAATATAATTTAGCATTCAAATACAGGATTTATCCAAATAAGGAGCAAGAATTGTTGATAAACAAGACTTTTGGATGTGTTCGTTTTGTTTACAATACGATTTTGTATGTTGCTAATAAAATTTATGAAGAAACTGGAAAAAAATAAAAATAATTACACCTGCTAGTTTGAAAAGTGAAAAATCAATTTTTAAAAAAAGAAGTAGACAGTTTGGCACTTTCAAATGCTCAATTGAATGTAAGACGATCGTTTACTAATTTCTTTCAGAAGAGAGCGAAGTTTCCGAGGTTCAAATCTAAGAAGACTAGTGTTAAAAAGTTATACGACAAATTGTGTGAATAATTCGATACGAATTGAGGAAAAATAAATATTTGGTTTTGCCAAAATTGAAAAAGAATAAAATTGAAATATCATAGAGAAATACCAAAGAATTATAGAATAAAGTCGGTAACATTGACAAACAGTAATGGAAATTACTATGTTTCTGTTTTGACAGAATTTGAAAAAGAAATTCAAAAAAATGCCAAGTAATGATAAAGTGATTGGACTTGATTTTTTTCAATGTCTGAGTTATTTGTCAGCTCTGAAAACCAAAGGGCTGATTATCCAAGATATTTTTAGGATGTTGGAGAAAAAAATTACAAAAATTACAGAAATCCTTATCAAGGAAAGTAAAATTTTTCTAAAAAAATTGGTATAAACAAAAAAAGCGAAAAATATCAAAATTACATGAGTATATCAAAAATTGTCGAAGAGATTTTTTTACATAAATTGTCGAAAAAAATTGTCTGAAACATATAATGCTGTGGTTGTTGAGGATTTGAATATGAAAGGGATGAGCCAGGCATTAAATTTTTGGGAAAAAGTGTAGGAGATAATGGATGGGGAATGTTTTTTTGAGGATGCTTGAGTACAAGTTGATGTTTTTAGGGAAACAATTTTTGAAGATAGATAAGTGGTTTCCATCGTCGAAAAACTTGCAGTAAATGTGGAAACGTTAAAGAGGAACTGAAATTATCAGAAAGAAGTTATAGATGTGAGTGCTGTGGGATTGAAATTGATAGAGATTACAATGCAGCATTGAATATAAAAAAACATTGGAAAATTGATGTTGAAATATTAGGAAAAATAAAAAGACAGGGCAGGGACTGCCCGAAGAGCTTGGTAAATATATTTGGCTAACAAAAAGCAGATACTTTCCCAAGAAGCTCCCACTTCTAAAAAGCGGGAGTAGTTCACTCACACAAAATGGGAATTTATTATATTATCGTAATAATCAAATAGACAAGGATTTTTTTAATGTTACGAACGGAACTACACAAGAATCACTTTATTATGGAGAAGGTCTAAAATTGTCGCATCCGACTAAAAAGGAGTCAAATGAGTTTCTTTTTGAGTATTTTTAAATCCAATTAGAAAAGCAGGGAAACCGATTTTTTTGCGATAAATTACGGAGTAGGGAATAAATTGAGAGAAGATTTGTTGGTAAAATCGAATCAAACAAATATTATAAATGAATTGTTACCATCATTTGAGCTGAAAAAGGCATATATGCCAATACAAAAATTTTAATTCGAATAATATAAATTCTTTGAATGATGTAAAAAAATTTCTTGGTGTTATTAAATCCAAAAAGAATTTAGAGATGTTGATGATTTTTATAATTATTTGAAAAAAATACTGATTATGATTTGTTGTTAATCGAGCCTTCACACAGCGGAAAAATATATGACAAAAAGAACAAATAGAATCATTAAAGAGAAAGAAAAATGGAGTTAAGAGAATAGTGATAGCATATTTTTAGTATTGGAGAAGCTGGAGGATACAGAGATTTTTTTGGAAGCTCGAATGGAAAAAAATAAAGCTACAAGACCCTAGTTGGATTGTGGGAGAAAATCCAAATTGGGCAGACGATTACATTGTAAAAATATTGGAGTCCCTGAATGGAGAAAAATCGTAAAAAGATTATCAAAAAAACGATTAGATGATATGGGTGTAGACGGTTATATGCTTGATACAGTTGACACATACTATAATTTTTGAAGTTAAATCTGAAAAAAAGTGGAGAAATTATAAATTAATTATTTATTTAGTTAATAATTTTTATAACAAAGAGAAAAACCACCTTTTGATTAGGATTGCATGATATAGTGCAACAGGTTTTCTCTTTTTTTATTAATTAAGAAAAATAAATTTTTAGTTTTACTAGCAAAAAGGAGAATTTTTAAATTGGAATTAAGAAAAAAATAAAATCAATAAAACAAATTAGAAATATTTACAAATTATATCAAAAATTCGTTTCCAAAAAGAAGAAAAAAAGCCATTTGGATTAATATTAATTGGAGTATTGAGAGGGAATTTTTGAGGTATTTTCAATCGAGAAGAAAAACTGATGAGAAAAAAATAGAGATTCATATGAGTTTAAAGGTCTAGCAATTGCATTGAAACATAAGGACTTGGTTTTGTTAGATTATTTGGCAATAACTGAAGAAGCTAGAAGTTATGGATACGGCTCTAAAACGCTATCTTTTTGAAGGAATATTACAAAAATTATCGTTTTTTTCTTGAGATTGAAAAATGCTGAGGATGAAAATGCTGAAAATTACGAAGAGCGTCAAAGTCGAAAGAAATTTTATTTGAAAAATGGATTTTCGCCATTTCCTTTCAATGTTGACTTATTTGGAATTGAGATGGAAATTTTAGGATACAATTGTTCTTGCGAATTTTCAGAATATCTTGAACTTTACAAAAATCAATTTGGTGGAATTATGAAAAAGAAAATTTCAGAAAAATATTTTTTTAGTGGAAAAATAATTTAAAAAAATTGTTGTATTATCGAAATATTTGTATAACAAATATGGTATAATATTTAAAAGTAATTTTATGAAAAATAATTGACAAATAGTTGTAAAATTGATAAGATTTTTTTGATTTTTAGAAAAGGAGGGAGCTATGAAATTTGAAATTAAATGGAAAAAGAGCTTATGAAAAATTGGAGAAGCAGAGGGTTTTTAGAATATTAGTCGATAAATTATGGCCTCGAGGGTTAAAAAAAGGAAGATGCGAAAAATCGATTATTGGGCAAAAATTATTACGCCATCGAAGGAATTGAGACAAAATTATCATAAAGGAATTATCGATTTTGAAAAATTTTTTTCTGAAAAAAATATAGAAAAGAATTGGAAGAAAATTCGGATTTTGAGGAATTTGAGGGTATAATATTGGAAGAGTTGAAAAAGGAAATGTGACAATGGTTTATGCGAGTAGAACTCCAGAATTGAGCCATATTCCTGTATTAAAGGAATTTATTGAGGAAAAGTTAGGAAAAATAGTCGAAATTTAAAAAAATATTTTTGAGTGATGCATAGAAAAAGTTTGAAAATAAAGAAGTTAAATAAAAAAATGAGTAAATTTTTTTAGTAAGATAAATAGGAGAATAAAAAAAGAAAGGAAAGTGAAATATGAAAAAAAGGTAAATTTTTATGGTATTGGAGTTGGAGTGGGAGATCCCGAAAATATAACGGTTAAAGCGACGAAAAAAATTGCACGAGGTGGATGTAATTGTATTGCTCGAGGCGAAAAGTGGAGAAGGAAGTACAGCTTTTAATATTGTAAAAGAGTATTTGAAACCTGGTGTAGAGCAAATGTTTTTGGAATTTCCGATGATAAAAAGATGTGGAAGCAAGAAAAGTTTTTAGAAAAAAATAATGCTGATAAAATAAGTGAGGAACTTGAAAAAGGGAAAAATGTGGCATTTTTGACAATTGGAGATCCGATGACTTATAGCACATATACTTATGTTTTGGAGCATATTGCAGATGATGTTGAAGTGGAGACGATTGCTGGAATAACTTCGTTTAATAGTATTGCAAACTAGACTGAATGTGCCTTTTGATGATTGGTGATGAAGATTTGAAAGTGGTGTCTGTCAATCGAAAAACTGATATTTACAAGGAAATTGAAAATAATGATAATTTAGTTTTGATGAAAATAAGCAGAAATTTTGAGAAAATTAAAAAGGCGATAATTGAAACAGGAAATAAAGAAAATGCTGTAATTGTTTCAGATTGCGGGAAAGATAATGAAGTTATTTATTGGGATATTGAGAGTGTGGAGGAAGTTCCTTATTTTTTTCAACGATGATATTGAAAAAAATCGTGGTTTTTAAAAATTAAATTTAAGTATTAAGGAGAATGGAATTATTATGAAAAAATTTTTATTTATTTTTGTCATTTATAGTGGCAATTCAAGGAATGGCAGAAACGATTGTAAAAGGAACTTACGATACAAAAAGAAGAGATATGTAGAATTGAGTCAAGATTTTGTGAAAGAAATTAAATTAGATGATGTACTGCCAAGTGATAAAAAGATTTGGTGACTTATAAAACTGAAAAATTTTGATATTGTAGTAAGAAAAAAAGTGATTTGTTGGAATTGTATAATAAAAAAATAGGGATAAAAAAAGAAAAAAATATAAAAGATAGTATTTCAGAAAAAGATAAAAAAATTGGATTATGTTCGTAATTATATTGCTGAATTGGTAGAAAACAATAGGGCAGTTATTTATGAAAGAAAAAAACAAAAGAAATAAAAAAATATTGTAAAAGTAAAATACAATAACAATATTTATTATGATGCGGGAAGAGGTTCAAATTACGATGGTTATAAATTTTTATACAGATAAAAGTTTGTCACAAGAAATCATGAAATTTGATATTATAACACAATTTGGAATTGCTCTTCATAGCAGTTTGGGAGATAATCCATATAATAGAGAATTGACAGAAAAGGAAAAAGAATACAGAGAAAAAAATGGAAATCATTTTGAAGAATTAAAGGAACTGTATAAGAAAGCGGTTCAAAAATCCGAATGTGGAACAAAAAAATTAGTTATTAGTAAAAAAATATTTAATAAGTTATTTTTTGAAATTAATATAAATGGGGGAAAAAAATGAGTAAAATTGAAAAAGGAATTGGGAGTAATATGGGAAAAAAACTTTTTAAAAAGAATTGTCAAAAAAATTGACAATAAAGGATATTTTGTGTGAATGGGCATGTAATAGTCAGTTTAGAGAATTTTTGCAATAGTTTTGAAGATTATCAAAAAAATTGGTTAATGAAATTTATTTTGAGGATAACGAGATAATTAATAACGACATTTCAGGAAAATTTGAAAAGATTTTTTTGGAATGAAAAACAAAAAAATAGAAAAAAATAAATGTTGAAGAAGTTGAAAAACTTGATAAAATATCCGTTTATCTTGAAAAATGGGAAAGTTTGGGAAGCGTTTTTTTAAGAAAAAAATGAAAAAAAATATTTGAATACAGGGATGTCAGTAAGTTTTTGAAATAAATGAAATATTATAAAAAAATAAAAATATAAAAAAAGAAAGAGGTAATTTTTATGAAAAAAAGTATACTTCATAGGAGCAGGGCCTGGAGATCCCTGAATTAATAACAGTAAAAAGGACAAAAGAATTGTAAAGGAAGCAGATGTCATAATTTATGCGGGTTCGCTTGTGCCAAGAGAAGTTATTGAATGTCATAAAGAAGGAGCGGAAGTTTATAATTCTGCTTCAATGAACTTAGATGAAGTGATGGAAGTTACGATAAAAGCTCAGAAAAATGGGAAATTGGTTGCAAGAGTTCATACTGGGGATCCAAGTATTTTTGGAGCAATAAGGGAACAAATGGATATTTTGGATGAATATGGAATCGAGTATGAAGTCGTGCCAGGAGTGAGTTCATTTGTTGCTGCTGCTGACGCAATAAAAAAAGAGTTCACATTGCCTGATGTGAGTCAGACAATAATTTGTACAAGATTAGAAGGAAGAACTCCAGTACCAGAAACAGAAAGTCTAGAAAGTCTAGCTTCACACAAATGCTCAATGGCAATATTCTTGTCTGTACAAATGATTGATGAAGTTGTAAAAAGACTATTAAAACATTACGAGAAAACAACTCCAATTGCAATTGTCCAAAGAGCCACTTGGGATGATCAAAAAATCATTATGGGAACATTGGAAAAACATTGCTCAAAAAAAGTGAAAGATGAAAAAAATTACGAAAACTGCACAAATTTTAGTTGGAAACTTTATGGGGGACGAATATTCTAAATCTAAACTTTATGATAAGACATTTTTCGCATGAGTTTAGAAGAGGGATTAAAAGCATAAAAATTTTGATAAAGTAAGAAAAATAAGGAGAAATTTAGATGAAAAAAATTATTATTAATCGTATTGTTTACATTTTTCGTTACAAATTTTTTTGGACAAGGTTATGAAGTGACGAAAGGGAAAAAAATGTTACATTGTCTGCAGAACAGATTGAAATGGAGAATAAAAAGATTGAAGAAAAGATAAAGGATTATATAAATAGAGGTTTTAAAGAGTACTTATCAACATTTTTCAGAAGCAGAAAATGCTATGAAAAAAATCAAAAAAAATAATAAATCAGAAGATGTTTATCTTTATAAAAACTTTCTTAGAAGCTTATTCACAGATGTTTGATCTTATGGCTGAAAAATACTAAAATAGAAGTAAAAAGTATAAAGTATTTATCAAATTCAAAAAGCAATTGTAAAATGTGAAATAAAAATACCTTCATTTGATAAATTGGACGATTTAAGTGAAGAGGAAATTGAAAAAAATTTGGCAGAGAAATATAATTCTGATAAGTTAAAAAAATATGAATGAAAAAGGAAATGGTCGCAGAATTTTTGATGTATATGATAGATTCAATGAAAAAAAGAACTAGAAGAAAATTCGTCTTATGAAATTACTAAAAATATTACTTTTTGAAAAAGGAAATGATTGGAAATCAAAGGAATATGAGGAAATGTTTAAATAAAAATAATATAATTTTGACAATCCTTTTTTTAGGAAGAAGTCTGGATAAGATTTATAGTTATTATAATGCTACATGTTGTGATAATTTTAATCGAATAATTCTAGAAAATAATATAAAATAAAAAGAGGACTTACTTGGCGGTTAGTCCTCTTTTTGCTATTCCATGGTTTCTTTATTTTTAAAAATAATATCATGTAATATTTAAAATTTCAATATTAAAACTTTCTAACACTATTCTAAATCAACATAACTATATGGTATAATATTTTATAAATAAAAATAAAAAAAGGAGATAAAAGTGATTACAACATTATGTTATTTAGAAAAAGATGAAAAAAATATCTAATGCTACACAGAACTAAAAAAAGAAAAATGATATAAATAAAGGAAAATGGCTAGGAATTGGCGGAAAATTGGAAACTGGGGAAACACACGAAGAGTGCTTAAAAAGAGAAGTTCAAGAGGAGACTGGCTACAAATTGAATAGTTATGAATTTCGTGGACTTGTGATTTTTTTAATTACAATGATGATGAGTCACTATTCATGTATCTTTACACAAGTTCTGATTTTTTTCGGAAATCAGCATGAATGTGATGAAGGCAACTTAAAATGGATTCCCAAAAAAAGAAATTTTTTTGATTTAAAATTGTGGGAAGGCGATAAAATATTTTTTTAGAATTATTGTTTAAAAATACGCCATTTTTTTATTTAACTTTAAATTATGAAAACGACAATTTGTTGAGTTCAAAAACTAGAATTTAAAGAAAAAAATACAGCTGTTTTGAAGTTTTTGTTCCAGAAAATTATGTGGAAAAAGATTGTGGAAAAACTTACAAAAATATAATCTTTTGACAGAAGGATTTTTATGCAGATGTTTATTCTACAATTGATGGAATCGGACATTGGAAAAACTTTGGAAGGCGGAAATCCTTTTGACGGAGAAGTTGGAAAAATCCAGTGTTGCCAATGAAAAAAATTATGAAATTTAGAGTGAAAAAGATTTTCAAGAGTTAGCATATTATTTGATTAAAGAAGTTCATCCCTTATGAAACGCCTGTGATTAATGTGTTTGAGATGGAAGTGTAGAAAATTTTTAGGAAGGGTTGAAAAAAATATGAAGAAGAATTTTTATTAAAATATTTGTTTTGATATTTTTTTGATTAGTAATCTGATTTTTTTCAGAAAAATAAAAAAATTAAATGAAAATTATGGAATAGAAGATGGAGAAGTTTATTACATAAATAGAAAAAAATTGAGGGAGCTGATGCAAAGACTTTTTGAAGTTTTTTTGAAGATGGTGAGTATGCAAAAGATAAGAATAATGTTTATTATAAAGAAAATGTTCTTAATGAAGCAGATCCTAAAAAGTTTTTAAATTATTGACAAAAAAATTAGTTACGGATTGAGTAAAGATAAAAATAATCTTTATTTTTGGGAGAATAAGGTAAATAATATAGATGTAAAAACTCTTGAAATAATGACAGATGAATTTTCAATTTATTTAAAAGATAAAAATGGACTGTATATTTTATTTTTCATATAATGGAGGACTTCCTGTCGATTTAGATAATGTGATAATGTCTCCAAAAATTTTTAAAAATGTTGACAAACAAACTTTTTCAACTAATTGGTGGAGGGTATGCAAAAGATAAGAATAATGTTTATTACATTGGTAAAAAAATAGAGGGAGTAGTTCCCCAAAACGTTAAAAATTTTTAAAAAGATTATATTTTTACAGATGGAAAAATGTGTATCTTTATGGAGAAAAAAGAAGATATAGATTTACAAACATTAAAAATTTTTTGATGATGATTCCAGTTATTTTTTTGACAAAAATAATATTTATTTTTCAAGGAGATAAACTGGAAAAATGCTGATTTTAAAAGTTTTTAAAATAATGGAATCAAATTTTTTTCAAAAGATAAAAAAATAATGTTTATGAAGGAAATGAAAAAAATAGATGGAGCAGACGCAAAAACTTTTTGAAGTAATTGATGCTTATGCAGGATTTGCGAGAGACAAAAAAATTATTTGTATCATTCAAATGAAAGAATAAAAAAATTCCGATCCGTATACTTTTGAAAGAGTAAATGAACATTTGGTAAAGAGATAAAAAAATCAATTTTTATTCTAATGACGGAATAGTTTTTAAATGTGGGTGGAAAAAAACTTTTCAAGTAGTAAAAGATTATGAAAAAGATTATTTTATGTATGCAAAGGATAAAAATAAAGCATATTATATAAATTTTGTGGCTGGAAAAAGATGAAATGGTAAAAAGAGTTAAAAAGGATTAAATCCTAAAAAAATTTTTAAAGTGCTAAATCGTTATTATACAAAAAGACGATAAAAAAAGTTTATTTTAGTAAAGAATATGCGGATATACAAGAACTTCAAAATGTAGATGTGAAATCATTTGAAGCGTTGCATTTTTGAAAAATATAGAGAATAAAGATGATTTTTGGAAAAGATAAAAATAAAGTTTATTTGTTTGGTCTTGAATTAAAAAGATGTAAAACCCGAAAATTTTTCAAGTTATGAAAGAGCCAATAACAGAAAAAAATTATATATGTTCGAGATGAAAATAATTTGTTCGTAATTTTTTTATGATTATTTTTCGAGCTTTTAATTTTGTAGAGTCTAAAAAAATTGAAAATGTAGATTTTTAAAAACACTCAAGTGGAAATCAGCAAGAGAAATGGAAGATAAAAATGGAAAATATATGGTGAACAGCGGTAATTGATGAAGATAAAATAGGAATTGAATTTTATAAAGAAATAGAAAAAAAGGAGAAAAAAATTTATGAAAAAAATTAATTTTTGCAATTACAATTTTTTAGCAACAAGTTTAGGAGCAAATGCATACACGCTTAGGGAATGTGTTCAGGAAACGCTTTCTAAAAAAAGGAGTAAAACAAAGTATAATTGATGAAACATCAGACCTTCTGTTAGATTCAAAAGGTGAATTATCAATTATTCCACAGAAAGATGAAAATCAGTAGTTTGATTAATAAAGCAGAAAAGTTATTAAAAAGGATAAAAATAATATTCAAATTAAAACAATATTTGATTTCAATGTATTCAATAAAAGGTGATACGCAAAAGTATTTTTAAAAAGCTAAAAAGTTGCTTGAAGAAAATTTGAAAAGAAAAAGATATTACCGATTTTGAATCTTGGAGCATGAGTGGATTTTTATTATTATCAAATCGGAGAAAAGAAAAAAAGCACAAGAATATTTTTGATAAAATTAAGGAAAAAAATATAAGGACAGACCGGCTGTTTATAAATTGATAGAGATCGTTCTTACAGATATTGATTTATTAACTAAAAAGTAAAAAAATTTAGTGATACTGTTGAGGATTTGGCAACAAATGAAAAGGATTTGGAAGAAATTGAAAAAAATTCTAAGAAGCAAGTTGAAAATCTTAAAATTGTAGAAGATTTTTTTCAATCTGAACAAAATAAAAGAGAATTTGGTGTTGTAGATGAACTTGTTTATAATTTTTAATTTTTTTGATTCATGCTTCAAAAATTTATGAATTAATGGAAGAAAATTCGAAAGGATCAAAAAGGACTTGATTTGAAAAACTAGAGAAGAAATAAAAAAATTATTATTTAAAAAAATATTGCAAATAATGAAAAAAAATGACAGAAGATGCGATAAGATACAATATTGTACCAGAAAGTACATATTTGTTGCTAATAACAGTGGTAACTTCAATTGATGAAGAAGAAGGAAAACAATTTGTAAAATGAACTAGAAAAAAACTAAACTTTATAAAATAATAAAAGAATTAGAAAAATAATCTAATTATTAAAAAAATATAAGAGTTATTTTTGAAATATTATTTTAAAAATTTTCGAATAAATTTAACAAAAAGGAGAAAAAAATGAGAACAGCAGTATATTGCGTAAGCAAAAAAACGGATACGAAACATGTTTAAAAATAAGAAATAATGTTTATAAAAATTTGCATATTTATGTGTCACAAAGAGTGGCAAATATGCTCAATCTTGAAAGTGAAAATGTGGAAAATTTGTTTGTGATAAAATGAGCGAGTGCCAATTTTATTAGAAAAACATTTGATAAATATGATTTACATATTTTCGTTGCAGCGACTGGAGCAGTTGTGAGAATTATTGAAGGGAAATTTAAAAGCAAGGACACAGACCCAGCTGTTATTACAGTTGATGACCATGCTAATTTTGTGATTTCATTACTTTCAGGACATCTTGGCGGTGCAAATGAAGAATGTAAAAAAATTGCAAATGGAATCGGAGCAATCCCAGTAATTACAACAGCTTCTGATGTTGGAGGAAAAAAATTGCAGTTGACACATTGTCGCAAAAAAATTAAAAGCAAAAATTGGAAAGTCTGGACGATGCCAAAAGAGTGACTTCGCTTATCGTAAATGGAGAAAATGTGAGCATTCATTTGCCAAAAAAATATCGTAGAAAATGACAAAAATTGTGCTGGAGCAATAATTGTTTCAAACAGAAAAAAATATCGAAATTTCTAAAATTATTCCAAAAAAATATCATTCTTGGAATTGGTTGTAAAAAGAAATACACCAAAAGAAAAAAATCATCGAAAAAAATAAATTATGTAATGGAAACTCAAAATTTAGAAATGGATTCGATAAAAAGTCGCATCCGCTTGGGTAAAATCTGATGAGGTTGGACTTTTTAGAAGCAATGACAGAATTAAATATTCCAATAGAATTTTTTTGAAAAAGAAAAAAATTTTTGGAAGTAGAAGATTTGGTCGAAGAGCGTTCAGAATTTGTAAAAAAATCAAATTGGAGTATATGGCGTTTCCGAACCTTGTGCGTACTTAGCTTCGAGCAGAAAAGGAAGTTTTTTTAGTAAAAAAAGTTAAGATGGAAGGGATTACAATTTCGATTTTTGAAGAGGAAATAGATAATAAATATATTTTTGAATGAATAATTTTTTTACATAAAATCTAAAAAAATTAAATAAGTTATGTAATTAAAAATATAAATTTTTTTATGAAAAGAGGTTAAATAAATGGAAATAAAATTGAAATCTTGTTTTTATTGAAGTTCAAGATAACAAAGGATTAAAATTATTTGGTAGTAAAAATAAATTAGATGAAAAATAATCTTTATAATAAAATTTTAGATGATATTCAGAAAAATAGATTTAATTGATGAGAAAAAGTGTAAGAGTATAAAAAAATGATGAAAAAAAGGTTTTTATAGAAAAGGTAATAAATTAATTGGGACAGTTTATTATGGTAAATATGGCATGGAACAAAGTCGAATATATAATATTAGAAATAAAAAAACAAGAAGAAATACATGAAAATGAAGCGATTCAAGATAGATATTTATATTTTTTTGAATAGATTTAGAGACGAAAAATTTAAAAGGAATATATTGTTTTTTTATTACTGAGGTTAAAGAAAATAAACATCCAACTGAAATGTTTAACAGCCATTTTAAAAAAATATACAAATTAAAAATGGAGGCTGTCACTGAAAAAAAGATGTAATGGATTATTTTTCTAAAAAAATTCTGTTACAGAAATAAAGTATATAACAAATAAAGAAAAAGATATGAATAACGCTTGGGCAAATTTGTTTGGTAATAATAGAATAGAAATAAAACCAAATATAAAAAGTAGAGTTAAAGATGGAGTTGAACGATGATTTGAAAAAAATGAGAAAAAAAGATATAATTAGTTCTTATTTTTAGAAGTAAAATTTCTGATGATGAATACATATCTTTAAATTTAAAAAAATGGTAGAAAAAAATAAAAATAACAAATAAAAAAAGTTGAGATTGATAAATATTTCTATGTAGAAGATGTTGAAAAAAATTTTTATTCTAAAGATGGAGAACTTTTTATTAGAAAAGGTAGAAAAAGTTTTAGATGATAATTTTGAATATAAAAAAAGTATTCTATTAGGTGAAAAAAATGATTAGTAAATTTTCTTTTTCAATATTTTTTTAATAATAATAATTGTTATTTTTTTATACTAGATGTGTATTCATTGATGGTGTGGAAGATTCAAAAATTTCATTTAAAGAAATTTTTAAAAAAATATAGATTATTTGAGAACATCTAAAAAAATAAATTGAGTATAAAAAGATTTAGGGATATTCTTTGGATGCCCAATTTTTAATTTCAATTATTTGCGTTTTTTTATTTTTAGAAATAAAAAAATAGACTTCAGTAATTCTTTAACTTTGATTATTAGTATAATATCATCAATCTTATTGAATTTTTTTGGACTATTTTATTAACAGTTAAAGATAAAATAGAACAAGAAAAAGTATAAATATTTGGTTAGTCTTTCTACTAATATAGTTTTAGAAATATTTATTTCAATAATTTTTAATTTTTATTGTTGGTTTTTAACGATCTGAAACTAGATTTTTTTATTATTAAAAAAACTTTTTACAAATTAAAGTAATTTTTATAAAAAAATTATAAAAACAGTATATTTGTTTTTAATATTATTTTATATGATTAATTTTTTTAATGATTTTTACAAAAGAATTTTTTTGATTTCAAATTATGAAAAAAATAAAAAAATTCTCAAAAATAATGAAACTTAAGGAGAAAATATGAAAAAAATACTTTTTACATTAGCACTATTTTTTTATAATAAATCTAAATTTAGTCACTTTTAACAATAAAGGAAAAAAATCCAGCAAGATTTATCAAAAAAACAGGTGTAAATCAAGAATTAATTGATGAAACTGTAAAAATTGGATAAGAAATTTGGAGAAGGATTTGTAGAAGAAGATGGAGATGGGAAAAAGGGCAACTGAAAGTAAGGATGAATGGGAAAAAAACTTTATCTGAAAGATAAAAGAAATTATATTGCCTTGAAAGATTGATAGAATCATATTTTTGTGACTGGGATACCAAAATGATCCTCAGAAGAAAAAAATATGTTTCAGAATATTTGAAAATGGATATTCTTGAAGATAGGAAAAAAATTTCGTTTTTGGGAAGGGACTTCTGGAATTGTTCTGAAAACAAAAAAATATAAAAAAATGAGTATTTTGAAAAAGTTAAAAAGATTAGCGACAATCAGTATTATTTGAAAACAATAGATTTTTTTGAATATTTATCAAAAAGAAACAGAAAATATAAAAGAAAATGGAAATCCTAAGTTAATGAAACAGAAAGTAGATGAAATAACGCAAAAAAATGGATGAAATTGATAAAATACTCGATAATAAAAAAATTTGCTAGAAAAAAATACAGAATTTCTGATGAAGAAGCCTATTCTGATCAATTAACTTTTTTTATGGTTGGCGGTATTCTAAAAAGTGTTTACAGGTGATACTGAAGGAATGGTCAATGATTTTTATAAATAAAAATTGCAAATAAAAATTTCTAAAGAAGTGGCAGAGTATAATCAAAATAAAGAAATAATTACTGCTTTGTTAATCAAAAATGACACTGGCTTTTTAAAGAATTTTTCTGAAGAGGCACCAAAAGAAGGAAAAAAACTTTGAAAAAAATTGATAAAAAGACTGGACGAAACTGAAATGTATAAAAAGAATTAATATGACTTCGGTAAATGATAAAAAAATAATGGAAAATAATGTTCAAATTGAATAAAAAAATGGAAAAATTTTTAATCACTTTTTAGATAAAAAAATTGTAAATAAAAAAATTGAATATTAAAACAAATATATTTAAATTTAAGAAGAGATAAATAAAAAGAAACTTTGAAGTTTTTCTTTAAAGTTAGAAATTGGTCAGATATCATAAAAAGTAACATTTATTCTTATAATTTATTATTTATATAGTTGACAATCTTTTTTTGTTTTTGATATAATACCTTTTGTCGATACGAAAATGTATCATGTACAATAAAACAAATAAATAGAAGAAGCATATACCATAAAAGATGTGATAAATAAGGACTTTTAATAATAAAAAGTTCCTGTCAATAAGACTTTAAAAGGTGAAAATAAATATTGAATGAAGAGTTTGATCCTGGCTCAGGATGAACGCTGACAGAATGCTTAACACATGCAAGTCAATGGGGAAACGGTGCTTGCACCGTGATAACCATGGCGGACGGGTGAGTAACGCGTAAAGAACTTGCCTCTTAGTCTGGGATAACAGATGGAAACGACTGATAAGACTAGATATTATTAAAGTTTCGCATGAAGCTTTAATGAAAAGAGATGCTAAGAGAGAGCTTTGCGTCCTATTAGTTAGTTGGTGAGGTAACGGCTCACCAAGACGAAGATAGGTAGCCGGTCTGAGAGGATGAACGGCCACAAGGGGACTGAGATACGGCCCTTACTCTTACGGGAGGCAGCAGTGGGGAATATTGGACAATGGAGGAGACTCTGATCCAGCAATTCTGTGTGCACGAAGACGGTTTTTCGGATTGTAAAAGTGCTTTCAGCAGGGAAGAAGCAAGTGACGGTACCTGCAGAAGAAGCGACGGCTAAATACGTGCCAGCAGCCGCGGTAATACGTATGTCGCGAGCGTTATCCGGAATTATTGGGCATAAAGGGCATCTAGGCGGATATACAAGTCAGGGGTGAAAACTTAGGGCTCAACTCAAAGCTTGCCTTTGAAACTGTATATCTAGAGTGCTGGAGAGGTGGACGGAACTACACGAGTAGAGGTGAAATTCGTAGATATGTGTAGGAATGCCGATGATGAAGATAGTCCACTGGACAGCAACTGACGCTGAAGTGCGAAAGCTAGGGGAGCAAACAGGATTAGATACCCTGGTAGTCCTAGCTGTAAACGATGATTACTGGGTGTGGGCATGAAGAGTGTCTGTGCCGAAGCTAATGCGATAAGTAATCCGCCTGGGGAGTACGACCGCAAGGTTGAAACTCAAAGGAATTGACGGGGACCCGCACAAGCGGTGGAGCATGTGGTTTAATTCGACGCAACGCGAGGAACCTTACCAGATCTTGACATCCTACGTAGGCCTATGAGAACAGGCCGTGCCTTCGGGAACGTAGAGACAGGTGGTGCATGGCTGTCGACAGCTCGTGTCGTGAGATGTTGGGTTAAGTCCCGCAACGAGCGCAACCCCTATAGTTAGTTACCATCATTAAGTTGGGGACTCTAACTAGACTGCCTGCGAAGAGCAGGAGGAAGGTGGGGATGACGTCAAGTCATCATGCCCCTTATGATCTGGGCTACACACGTGCTACAATGGTTGGTACAAAGAGGAGCAAAACGGTGACGTGGAGCAAAACTAAAAAGCCAATCTAAGTTCGGATTGAAGTCTGCAACTCGACTTCATGAAGTTGGAATCGCTAGTAATCGCAAATCAGCAATGTTGCGGTGAATACGTTCTCGGGTCTTGTACACACCGCCCGTCACACCACGAGAGTTGTTTGCACCTGAAGTTACTGGTTCAACCGTAAGGAGGAAGGTACCTAAGGTGTGGATAGTGATTGGGGTGAAGTCGTAACAAGGTATCCGTACCGGAAGGTGCGGATGGATCACCTCCTTTCTAAGGAGTATATAAATACTAAATCTGTTTGGATTATGTTTCTTCTAGCATAAGGACAATGGGAAATGAATAGTAGGTAAAAAGATTACAATGAAAACAGGAAAACTGTTAGAGTTAGAATAAAAAGCTATTAAGGGCACACGGAGGATGCCTAGGCAACAAAAGCCGATGAAGGACGTGATAAGCTGCGAAAAGCTTGGTGGAGGTGCACATAACCTTTGATGCCAAGATGTCCGAATGGGAAAACCTATATGTGTAAATCACATATACGAAAGAGGTAAGTCCGTGAACTGAAACATCTAAGTAACGGGAGGAAAAGAAAGTAAAAACGATTCTCTAAGTAGCGGCGAGCGAACGGAGAACAGCCTAAACCATATACATGTAAGTTGGCGACGTTGTGTATATGGGGTAGAGGGACTTTAATAGACTAATAGCCATAAAGTCATTTTACTAGTAGAGTAAGTGGAACACAGCTGGGAAGCTGGACCAAAGAAGGTGATAGTCCTGTAGAACGTAAAACTATTAGTAAAACTTAAAGCACCCGAGTAGCATCAAGCACGAGGAATTTGGTGTGAATCAGCGTGGACCATATCACGTAAGGCTAAATACTTTTGTTGACCGATAGAGAAGAGTACCGTGAGGGAAAGGTGAAAAGAACCCTGAGTAAGGGAGTGAAATAGAATTTGAAACCGTGTGCTTACAAACGGTAGGAGCTCGCAAGAGTGACTGCGTGGATTTTGGTTAATCATCCTGCGAGTTATGATATATGGCAAGGTTAAAAAGAATGGAGCCGAAGGGAAACCGAGTCTTAATAGGGCGATAAGTCGTATGTCATAGACGCGAAACCTAGTGATCTAGGCCTGTCCAGGTTGAAGCTAAGGTAAGACTTAGTGGAGGACCGAACTCACCGCCGTTGAAAAGTTGGGAGATGAGATAGGTCTAGGGGTGAAAAGCCAATCGAACTAGGAGATAGCTCGTTCTCTCCGAAATGCATTTAGGTGCAGCCTTAATTTTAAGATATGTGGGGGTAGAGCACTGTATGATCTAGGGGGCGTATTGCTTACCGAAATCAAGCAAACTACGAATACCATATATTAATGATTAGGAGTGAGTCTATGGATGATAAGGTCCGTGGACAAAAGGGGAACAGCCCAGACCACCAGCTAAGGTCCCTAATTATGTCTAAGTGGGAAAGGAGGTGGATATTCACAGACAACCAGGAGGTTGGCTTAGAAGCAGCCATACCTTAAAAGAGTGCGTAATAGCTCACTGGTCGAGAGTATCTGCGCCGAAGATGTAACGGGGCTAAGACATAAACCGAAGCTGTGGAAGATGCTTTAGCATCTTGGTAGGAGAGCGTTCTGTAAGCTGATGAAGGCAGGTCGCAAGGCCTGCTGGAGGTATCAGAAGTGAGAATGCAGGAATGAGTAGCGAGAAGGCGGGTGAGAATCCCGCCGGCCGGAAGTCCAAGGTTTCAGGGAAGGTTTGTCCGCCCTGGGGAAGTCGGGACCTAAGCCGAGGCTAAGTAGCGTAGGCGAATGGAAAAATAGGTTAATATTCCTATACCACTTAATTAACGTTTTTTTACTGATGGAGTGACGCAGGAAGGTATGTGAGAAGGCTGACGGTTTAGCCTTTCTAAGGAAATAGCGTGGGCATATAGGCAAATCCGTATGCTTAAACGTGAGAACTGATGGGTAAGCACCTCTTGGTGTAAGTCACAAATCCTACACTGCCAAGAAAAAAACTTCTAAGGAGGAGATTAAGTGCCCGTACTGTAAACCGACACAGGTGGACAGAGTGAGAAACTTAAGGCCGACAGGCTAACTCTAGCTAAGGAACTCTGCAAAAATAGCCCCGTAACTTCGGGAGAAGGGGTGCCTATATTACTTGAGAAGAGAAACACTTCAAGGGGAAATAGGTCGCAGTGAAGAGTCTCAAGCAACTGTTTACCAAAAAAACACAGGTCTATGCTAAGCTGAAAGGCGACGTATATGGGCTGACACCTGCCCAGTGCCGGAAGGTTAAGAGGAGGATTGAGAGATCCGAATTGAAGCCCCAGTGAACAGCGACCGTAACTATAACGGTCCTAAGGTAGCGAAATTCCTTGTCGGGTAAGTTCCGACCCTGCACGAATGGTGAAATGATTTGAGAGCTGTCTTGGCTGGAGGCCTGGTGAAGTTGTAATGTCGGTGAAGATACCGACTACCTGCAGTAGGACGGAAAGACCCCGTGGAGCTTTACTGTAGCTTGGCATTGGGTTTTGGCAATGTGTGTATAGGATAGTTGGGAGACTATGAAGTGATGGCGTCAGTTGTTACAGAGTCGCTGTTGGAATACCAACCATATGTTGTTGAAATTCTAATCTGGTAACGGAGACAGTGCTAGGTGGGCAGTTTGACTGGGGCGGTCGCCTCCAAAAAGAGTAACGGAGGCGTTCAAAGGTTCCCTCAGGGTTGGATGGAAATCAACCTAAGAGTGCAAACGCATAAGGGAGCTTGACTGCGAGACTGACGGGTCGAGCAGGTACGAAAAGTAGGAGTTAGTGATCCGGTGGTTCCAAATGGAAGGGCCATCGCTCAACGGATAAAAGCTACCCCGGGGATAACAGGCTGATACTTCCCAAGAGTCCATATCGACGGAAGTGTTTGGCACCTCGATGTCGGCTCGTCTCATCCTGGGGCTGGAGAAGGTCCCAAGGGTTGGGCTGTTCGCCCATTAAAGAGGCACGCGAGCTGGGTTCAGAACGTCGTGAGACAGTTCGGTCCCCTATCCACTGCAGGCGCTAGAATATTGAAAAGATCTGTCCTTAGTACGAGAGGACCGGGATGGACAAACCTCTGATGTATCAGTTGTCACGCCAGTGGCATGGCTGAGTAGTCACGTTTGGAAGGGATAATCGCTGAAAGCATCTAAGTGAGAAGCCCACTTTGAGATGAGTGTTCTTTTAGTATCCATCGAGAACAGGTGGTGATAGGCTGGAGGTGTAAGTATAGAGATATATTTAGCTGACCAGTACTAATATTACGAAAGCTTTTAATGTTCTTTTTTACCGTACTATTTATTTCTCATTGTCTTTATTATATCTTAAGTTTGGTGACAATAGCGACAGGGATACACCTGGTTACATTTTCGAACCCAGTAGTTAAGTCTGTTTACGCCGAAGATACTTAGAGCTGTCTAGGGAAAAATAGGAAATTGCCAAACTTTTTTTATAGAATTTAGAAAACTGTTATATAGATCAACTTAAAATATGAGTTGGTCTTTTTCTTTAATATTTATAAAAATCTTAAGATGAAATTTTCTAAATTTATACTGAACCTATTTAAAATCAAACTACTAAAATTGTATAAATTTAGGGTTTTGATTAAATAGTTATAGATTTTTGAATTTAGTTTTAAAGTAGTTTTTACTATAAATATTTATTGTTGATTTAAAAAAATTTGGATTAATTTATAATGAATAAAAATTGATTATTTTATGAATAGAGGTGTTGAGATGGTTAAATCGCTTCATTTGGTAGATATAGAGTATAAGATGATAGCTAGTAATTTTTTTGTTGGATATAACTGATGAGAGTATATTAAATAATATAGCAAGAGGAAAGAGAGCGTCAAAAAAACAGTTAAATATAATGAGAAAAATTTTTAGTGAAAAAAATGGTGATCGAGATGTTGCTTTGTATGTTTTTTTGAACCAGATATTTTAACGGAAGGAAATTGCCAGTAATCTATTATATGCATGGTGGTGGTTATATAATGGGTGATGCTAGAATGAATGAAAATGTTTTTAAAAGATATTGCTAATAAAAAAATAATGTGAAAAATTATTAGTGTGGAATATACATTAGCGACAGAATTGCCATTTCCACAAGATTTGGAAGATGCGTATGTGGGGTTGAAATATTTATTTGAGAATGCTGAAAGTCTTGGAATAAATGAGAAAAAAAGTAGCAATTATGGGGGAAAGTGCTGGAGGAGGATTAGTCGCAAGATTGTCTTTAAAGGTGCGTAATGAGGGAGAGTATCATCTTATTGGACAAATATTAATTGCTCCAATGCTTGATTATAGAACAGGTGGGGATGATTGTCCTTATAAAAATAATTATGCTGGAGAATTTGTTTGGACAAAAGCTTCTAATCAGTTTGCATGGAAAGTTTTAGCAGGTGATAAGATGATTCCTAAAAAAATCAAATTTCATATTTTTTTCACCTATTATGGCAAGTAATTTTGAAGGGATACCAAAAAAACAGTTATTATTGTAGGAGGATTGGATCTATTTGTTGATGAGAATATAAGTTTTGCAAAAAATTATTGAGAGCAGGAGTGAAAGTTGATTTGAATGTAATATCTGGAGTGTTCCATTTGTTTCAATCAATAAAGCCTAATTCTAAAAAAAGCAAAAATTTTTTTGTAGAGTTGCGTGATAAATATATTCAACAATTATTTACATAATAATTATTAAAAAAATTTTTATAACTTGAAATAAATTTTTATGATGAATTAGAAGAAAAATGGGGCAAAAAAAGTATATGTCGGTAATTAATTCCTGGAGAAGTAACTGGAATGAGTTGACAACATACTTTAAATATGATACAAAGATAAGAAAGCTGATATATACGACAAACCCGATAGAAAGCTTAAACAGACAATTAAGAAAGTATACGAAGACAAAATCACTTTATCCGACAGATGAAGCATTAATGAAATCAGTATACCTAAGCTTAAAGGAAGCAACAAAGAAATGGACTGGAAGAATACCAGGATGGGGAGAAATATATTCACAGTTAAGTATTTATTTTGAAGGAAGAATTTAAAAAAACAGGATGATAAAACTACCATCCTGTACCATATATTATATTTTTGAGTTTACACAAAATTTTGGACACTCTTAAGTTTGAAATTGGTCAGAATAAAAGAGGAGGTTTTAATTTTGAAAAAAAGAAGATAAAAAAATTTAATAATCAGTATAATTTTTCTTTATATTTGTAGATCTACTATGATTAAAAACATATTTAATTTATAGAATAACAATATTTAAAAACAATATTCTATATTTTTTTCCACAAGTGATATTAATTTTTTTGGTTATTAAAAAAATTTATTAAATAAATGGATAACAGTTTATTTAACATTATTAATTACTCAATTAATTAACACAATAGTTTCATTAAAATTAATTTTTAGAATTAATTAAATAATTTATTTAAATTTTTGCATAAACTTAAAAATTTTTGGACATTCTCGAGCATTAAAATATTACATTTTACTGGATTTATCTGTATTAGGTTACACAAAATTATGAATGGTTTTCAATTTTTCTTCTTAATTCAACTGTTTAAAATTTAGGAAGTATAGATTCTGAAAAAGTTTTTTTATTTCTTTCTCTTTTCAAGTCTATTGACAGTATTCTTTCATGCCCTTGCTTAGTAGCCCCAGCCACTTTTCTGTACATTATTCAAAGAAATGACGGCTTTATCCAAGTTATTCTGTTTAAACTGAATTTATTTCCAAATTTTCCTAACTTTAAAGTCTCATCTGCTATTTCATTGTTATATGCCCGATAAACTCTTATTGTTTTATCATAATTATTTCTTTCATTCTACATCCTTATTTGTAAAATCACATCTCTTCAACTGCTCCATTGCATGTTCTCTTATCATTTCTTCATCACTTTGTAATAATAATTCCAATTTTTTTCTTTTCGCCTTAGGAGTATTTATATCTCCTAAAGCAAAACAGCATTTTTCTCACTAATGCAAAAATTATCATCCCAACGGTATTTTTTTCAAAAATTTGAAATTGCTAGTTCGTATATACAGTCTATTGTTTGTGGTAGGTGAAAACTTTGAAAATACGATGCTATAGTTTCATGTTCTTCATGAAATTCTTCTTTCGCTAATTTAATGTAATCTTCAATAAATTCAAATCTATCACATAATCCAAAAAAACTAATTGAGAGCATCAAATTCTCTATTTCAGATGAATTTTTTTCTTTGACATGCTATTTTTTTATTCCCTCTTTTATTATATTTATTTTTTTCTTCATCTGAAATATTAGAAAAAAATTCGAAAATTAATTCTTCATTTCTCAGTTGAAAATTTACAATATAAGTTTTCTTGCTTAATTCAAATAATTTTTCTTAATTCTTTTTCATATTTTGATGATATTTTTCATTATTTATTCTCCTTTATCACTTCGTATTTTTTAGATTTTTGATTGAATGTTTCTAATCCTTTACCATCTTCCTTTTCCTAATTGTATATTTATTTGTGGATTTTCTTTACTTTCTTGTTTGAATTGAACATTTTTCCAATCCCCAACCTTTAGAAGCTCTTGGCATATCGAGGATGTTTTTCTCTAAGAAAATTTCCTGCATTTCCTCTAACTCCTATTTTTTTCCATTTCACCTATGGTTACTTGTTTTTGTATAAAATTTTATTTGAACTCCAGTATAGTTATCTGTAAATCCTAATTTAGGTGATGTTGATGTTTCTCCTGTCCCTTTTAAATTACCTGTGTTTTTTCAATATTTCATAGTGTTCTTTTTGGTATTGAACGATAAAAAAACATCATAATTTCTGCTATAATTGTTTGTTACAGCATTATAAGTTGGAACAGAAAAACATTTCAGTTGTTCTATTAGTTGAGTTTTTAGATACATTTTTTATAGAATCATTTGGATTGTTTCCATTATTTCGTCTTAGTTTTTGTTGAAGTTGTTTTTTTCAAAATAAATTGAATCGTTACTGTATAATTTTTTTATCTCATTTGTATTCTAATTTAAATTCTATTTGTTTCAGTGTGGGTATGTTGTATATTTCTTTTTAAAACAGGATGTTTTTAGCATATACCAATTTATGTTAAGTTTTTTTGTATTCAAGCGTAGTTTGAATGTCTTTCTATAGCAAATCTTTAAACATATCCTTGATATTATTAGCATTTTTTTAATTTCATAATCCTCAAAATAATATTTTTAAAAAAATTCATTGTAAATTTTTCTTTTTTTGACTAGATAGATTGTATAACAAAAAAACCTCCAAATATTATACAGTTATCTTATTAGATATTATTTAGAGGTTTACACAAAAAAATTTTATATATCTTTATATTTCTTTAGTTGACTTAGCATCAATTTCATACATATTTTTTTAAATTTTTTTCTTTCTTTAAATTATAATATGCGACTGTGGCAATCATTCTTTCGCGTTATCAGTACAGTATTCAAGTTTTTGGAAAATATATATTTTCCACTTTATTTTTTTAGATTTTTCAAACTTTTCACGTAATCGTTTATTTGCTGAAACTCCACCTGCTACAAGTACAGTTTTTTTACTTTTTTTGTCTTCGATCACTTTGGATACTTTGTCGTATAAGACTTCAATTACTGTTTCTTGGAATGATTTTTGCAACATTTTCTTTTGAAATATTGTTATTTCTCATTTTTTTGATTATTGACATAGTTTGTTACAAATGTTTTTTTATTCCACTAAAACTAAAATTGTATCCTTCGACATTAGGTTTTTTTAATTTTTTTAAAGTATCTTCTCCATTTAAAGATAACTTGTCAATTTCAGGGTCCGCCAGGATATGGTAATCCTAACACTCGTGCAACTTTGTCATAAGATTCACCAATAGCATCATCAAGAGTTTCGCCTAATAATTCAATATTAATGCTTGAATCTTTTTCTGTTAAATAATATAAATTTGTATGTCCACGAAACAACTAGAGAAATAGCTGGTAATTGGATATCATTTTTCTATAAAGTTTGAAAAAAATATGACCTTCAATGTGGTTTTACAGGTAATAAAAGGTATTTTATTTGCATAACTTATTGATTTTTGCAAACATTAATCCAACTAATAAGGAACCGATTAATCCAGGTGTATTTGTGACTGCAATATAATCGATATCATTTAGGCTACATTTTGACTTTTCTAATGCTTCCATAAAAAAACGGGTAATATATTTTTCAATGTGATGACGTGATGCTATTTCGAGAACAACACCCCCATATTCTTTTGTGAATATCAATTTGAGTTGATATAATGTTACTTAAAACTTTTTTTCCATCTTCAACAATTGCAACTGAAGTTTCATCACATGAAGTTTCAAAAGCTAATATTTTCATGTTTTCTGTATCAAATTCTTAATTTAATTAAAAATTTTTGATATCTCCTTTCTAAAGATTTTTTTGATTGTAAATAGATAATTTGTTTATCTATTGATAAATTTTCTATATTTCTGAAATAATTTTTTTAAAAAAACATCCTTTAATTTTTATGTCTGACATACATCTTGAATATTTTTTGAAATTTATCATCACCATATAAAGAATGTGGTGGACAATTTGGATTTTTGGAATAAATACGTATTTTTTTCAAAAGAAAATAATTTTGGGTCTGTTGGTCCAAAAAAATACAAAAAGTTTTTCGCTCCCACAGCTCTGGATATATGGAATGGTCCAGAATCATTTTACTACGGATAATTTAGAATATTTTTAAAAATTATTCCACTTTCTTTTAAAAGATATTTTTTTCCACATAAATTAATTACTCTCTCATTATTATTTTCAACACTTTCAAAATCTTCTTTTTCCACCAATAACGAAAATTCTAAAATTAGTTTTTTTCTAAAAATTTTTTTGATAATTCATTGTAGTAAGGCCATTTTTTTGTAAATTTAGAAGCTCCTGGGGCTAAAACAATGTAATCTTTTTTTATCCAAAGAATATTTTTTTGTACTAGATTTTTCTTCCAGTTCTTTACTAAAAATAAAATTCAGAGCATCTCCTTTTCCTTCTTCAATATTTTTTTGTTTCAAATTTCAAATTTAATTTTTTTAAAAGCAGAAAAAAATAGCTTTCTACAATTGTACAATCTGCATGGTAAGGTATTAATTTTAGTTTTACTAACAGAGTTTTTCCACCATTTTTCTTTTTTTGTATTTTTAAATATTTTTGTATTTTTTTCCCTAAAGAAATTCCTTTTCCAATGATTCGAGATAATAATTTTTGAATGTAAATCAATTACGTAATCATAATTTTTCTAATTTTAATTGATCAATTAAATCATGAATGTATTTTTTTATCTTTGCTTTTTGGATTTTATCAAACAAAATAGTTTTTTTCGTATTTTTTTGGATTTAGAGTTATTGCTTCAGAAAAAAAGTATTATAGACAATGAAGTCTATTTGTGCTTGAGGGTATTTTTCCTTTATCTTTGTTATTACTGGTGTTGTCAAGACAACATCTCCAAATGAACTAAATCGTATTATTAATATTTTTCATCATTTTACTCTTTCTTTTCTATTTTTTTCTTATTAATTTATAGTAAATTATTTTTCATATTTAAAGATAATTTTCTATATCTCATTTAGTGAACTACTCCCGCTTTTTAGAAGTGGGAGCTTCTTGGGAAGTATCTGATTTTGCTAGTCAAATATATTTACCAAGCTCTTCGGATAGTTCCTACCCTGTCTTTTTTATTTTTTTCTAATATTCCAACATCAATTCCCACTTATAGAAGTCGGAGACTTCTTGCTATCTTTGTTAAAAAAATTTTTTTGTAATTTTGTATTTTTATATTTTAATTTACTAATAGTTGTTTCAATTTCTTTCTTCTTATTTTTTTAATATTTCTAACTGAGATTCCAGTAGTTGTTTTTCTTTCGGTATCGTATTATTTCCTTTATCCATAAGGTTCATATTTTTTTCAATACGTCAATAGAGAGACCAGCTCCTCTCATACATTTTACAAATTCGAGCCACTGTATATCCTCATCCGAGTAATTTCTAATACCATTTTTTTATCTCTAGAAATATTTTTTTATTAATCCTATTTTTTCATAATATCTCAGAGTATCACTTGTTATGTCGGTTTTTTTCTGATACTTCTCTAATTAGCATAAAGGTTCTCCTTCTTGAAAATTTCAAAATTTTTACAGGTTAATTATATCATATTATTTGGTTTTTATCGATATAAAAGGAGGAGAAAAATAGAGTAATTAAAACTTTATATTTAGGAGAGTTTGAAATTAAAATAGCAGAAAAAAACAATCATAAAAATGAGAGTGTAAAAATTTTTGTGTAAATAGAATAATAGCAAAGTACTGAATTTACTAGATTTATCTATTAATATTAATTTACACAAAATTATGGACACTCTCTTTTTACAAATTTGTAGACACTCTTGTATTTTTTTATAATGGATATTCTCCCTCTCCTAAAGTCGCCACCATCACAGCCTTTATCGTATGCATACGATTTTCCGCTTCATCAAATACAACAGAATTTTTTTACTTCTGAAAACTTCGTCAGTAACTTCCATTTCTTTCAAACCATATTCTTTTTTTCAATATTTTTCGCAACTTTCGTATTTAAATCATGAAACGCTGGTAAACAGTGCATAAATAAGTAATCGTTTGAACAATGCTTTACTAAATTAGCATTTACTTGGTATGGAAGCAATTTATCGATTCTTTCTTTCCAAACTTCTTTTGGCTCTCCCATCGATACCCAAACATCAGTATAAACGACATCGGCATCTTTCACACCTTCAATCTTATCTTCTGTCAACAAAAATTTTTTTCCACCAGTTTTTTTCGGCAATTTTTTTAGCTTCTTCAACTAATTTTTTTCTTCAGGAAAAATATTCTTTCGGACAAACAATTCTAAAATCCATTCCAAATTTGGCAGCACCAATCATTAAAGAATTTGCCATATTATTTTTTTCCATCGCCTAAAAAAATGCGAATTTTATTCCTTTCAATTTACCTTTTTTTCTCTGTAATTGTCAAAAATCCACAAAAATCTGTGTTGGATGAAACTCAGTTGTAAGTCCATTCCAAACAGGCACTCCCGAATGTTCAGCCAAAGTTTCGACCAATTCTTGACCGTATCCTCGATATTCAATTCCATCATAAAATCTTCCCAAAACTTTTTGCAGTATCTTCCATAGATTCTTTATCTCCAATTTGTGACGCAGAAGGCCCAATGTAAGTGACATTTGCTCCTTGATCATAAGCTCCCACTTCAAACGCACATCTCGTTCTAGTAGAAGTTTTTCTCAAAAAAATCAAAGCAATATTTTTTTCCAACCATCGTTTTTTCTCAGTCCCATTTTTTTCTTATCTATTTTTCAATTTTTTTCGCCAAATCCAGTAAATACTGCAATTCCTCTGTTGTAAAATCTAATAATTTTTAAAAAAATGATTTTCCTTTTAACATAATTTCTCCTTAATTTTTTTATTTTTTTATAATATCATAAACAAAAAGATTCTGTCCCTTGCTATTATTTAATTTTTGCCAATTTTTTTATTTATAACTCTATATTAATTTTTTTATTCTATAATATTCTTTCAATATATCTTTCTCAATTTCCTTCAATTTTTTTGTCCATTCTCAACAACCTTTTTATTCTCACCAATATACCGAATCAATTTTTTTCATTTTCATCAAAAATAGTATCGTTGTTCAGAAAATTTCGATTTTCTTTTTATCAAAAAAACTTCTCCATTTTTTTAGCTTATTTTCTTTTATACCACTTAGAATCCACATAATATGGCACATTATATTTTTTTCAGACTTATCAAAAATAAAATAAACTTTTTCCATTTTTTTACATAATATTCTGTCAAACTATTCCAACTTTCTCCAAAATGTTCAACTACAATTTTTTTAACAATTCCATTTTGCGAAAAAAATACTTCACAACGCCACCATCTGTACTTTGCTCTGAATCTTCAACTTCCTTAATAACATAATTTTTTTCACAGCATTCGTACTTGCAAAATCTTTCCTAATCTGAGCAATTTTCCCTTCGATATTCGACGCACCAAAATTCATCAAACTTACCAAAAAGAAAAAGTATTGCAATTTTTTTCTAAAAGGTTTTCATAAAAATCTCCCTTTAACTCTAAATTTTTTTCATTCTTTCAGTATAATTTTACCTTAATAATTTTTTTAATTTACAATTATAATTTTCAATTACTAAAAAGAAATTTTTTTCAAAAAAACTTTTTCCAAAAATCGAAACAGCTTTGTCAATTTCCTCATTTGTTACATTAAATGGTGGGAAAAAAATCTCACAACATTATTTCCAGCTCCGACTAGCAACAACCCATTTTTCCAACGCTTTTTGAAACAATATCTTTTGCCAAAACTTTTTTTCTCATCAAATTTTTATTCCTAAAAAGAAGTCCTTTTTCCACGAATTTCTTCGATAAAATCAAATTTTTTTCCTTTAATTTCTTCAATTTTTTTCCACAGAATACTGACCTTTTTTTCCACAACATTTTTTTCAATTAATTTGTTGTCAATTAATTCATGTAAAACAGCATTTGCAACAGCACAAACTAAAGGATTTCCTCCATAAGTTGAACCGTGGTCGCCAGGAACTAGCACGTCATTTGCTTTTTCCTTTTTGTCAAACAAGCTCCGATTGGAACTCCGCCACCAAGTGATTTTTGCAATTGTAACTATATCTGGAATTAAATCAAAAATTTTCATAGGCAAATAATTTTTCCAGTTCTTCCCATTCCACATTGAATTTCGTCAAAAATCACAAGAGTATTATAATTTTCACTCAATTCTTTTATAGCTTCCATAAATTCAGAAGTAGCACTTTCAAGTCCACTTTCTCCTTGAATTGGCTCCAAAATAATAGCGAGAGTTTTTCTCGCTTACTTTTTGCTTTTTAAATCTTCAACATAGTTAAAATTACATTCTGTAACATTTTTTTCATCAATGGCTCAAAACGGTTTTTTGATATTTTTTGGCTGACCAGTGACTGCCAACGCTCCAGTACTTCTTCCATGAAATGAATTTTTTTCATATAAATTATTTCTGTTTTATCAGTAATTTTGTTTCCATTTTTCATCATATGACAAATTATTCCCATATTTTTCGAGCAATTTTTCAAAGCCAACTCAATTGCTTCAGTTCCACTGTTTGTAAAAAAACACTTTCCATTTCACTATTATCTGTAAGTTTATTTGCCAAATCCAATTGTGGCTGACTATAATACAAATTAGAAATATGTACCAATTTTTTGACTTTGTTCCGTTAAAGCCTTTTGTAATCACAGGACTTGCGTGTCCCAAGCAATTTACTGAAATTCCCTGACACAAAATCTAAATATTCATTCCCTTCATTATCGTAAATATATGTTCCTTTTCCTTTTTTCAAAAATTTTTATTATAACGGCTATATACATTTAATAACATTAAATCACTTCTTTCTTAATTTTTTTAGAAAATATTCGACAATTTTTCTAGTTTTTTTAACTTCAAAATCTTTACAAAATATTTTTTTACTTTTTAAGATATTTTTCTTTTTTTCAAATAATTTTTAATCCTCTAAATTTGCATCTTTCTTAATCAATGTTCCAGCCCCTTCAACTGTAAACAACTCAAGAATTACAGAATGTTCCAATTTACCATTTAGAATAACAACATTTTTCCACTCCATTTTCAATTGCGTTCAAGCAAGTTGTAACTTTTGGCAACATTCCGCCACTGATAATTCCACGCTCGATTAAATCGTTCACTTTTTCCACATCAATTTCATCAATAAGTGTCTGTTTATTGTTGTAGTCAAGCAAAATTCCATCGACATCTGTCAAAAATATAAGTCTGTCAGCCTGTAATTTTCCAGCAATTGCACCTGCCACATAATCTGCATTAATATTGTATGTCTGACCATTTTTGTCAACTCCAATTGACGAAATCACAGGAATCGTATCATTCGACTCCAACAATTTTTATAACTTCCGTATTAATTTTCTTAATCTCTCCGACAAATCCAATATCAACCTTTTTCTCCATCGACTTCAACAAACTTTTTCTCAACGAATACCATATTTCCGTCTTTTTCCACTAAGACCAACAGCTTTTTCCGCCATATTTATTGATGTCTGACACAATTTCTTTATTAACTTTCCCAGAAAGCACCATTTCCACAATTTCCATCGTTTCTTCATCAGTCACACGATTTCCTGCAATAAATTTGCTTTTCTTTTCCAATTTTTGAAGCATCTCGTTTATCTCGTGCCCTCCACCATGCACAATCACAGGATTTATTCCAACATATTTCATAAGAACCACATCTTGAATGAACTGTTCCCGAGCAACAGGATTAACCATCGCACTTCCGCCATATTTAATAACAATCGTTTTATTATGATATTTTTATAAATGGCAACGCTTTTTACTAAAATTTTCGCTTTATCTAAATTTGAAATCATATTTTTCCCTTTCTTTTATTAAAATTTTTCTTATTTTTAGTTTTTTTCAAAAATTTAATTTTATAAATAATTCTTTTTAAAAATTATCTTGAAAAATCTACTAACAAAAAAATTCTTAAAATCATAAATTTATTTTTAAAAATTATTAAGTATGATACTCCGCATTAATTTTTCACATAATCATAGCTCAAGTCACATCCCCCAAGCAGTCGCTTCAAACTCTCCATCATTTAATTCAATAATTATTTCAACGGTTTCAGCCTTTAAAAATTTTTCTCAGCTTTTGAATATCAAAATCCTGTGCCATCCCATTTTTCGCAACTTGAACCATATCATTTCCAGCTTTTTAAGAAAAATATTAACTTTATCAATCATCAAATCAGCTTCTGAATATCCAACCGCACACAAAATTCTTCCCCAATTTGGGTCGCCACCAAAAACTGCCGCTTTAAAAAGACTTGAAGTGATAACTGATTTTGAAACTTTTTTTGCATCTTTTAGCGTTTTTGCTCCATTTGTTGTAACTTGAATCAATTTTGTCGCACCTTCTCCATCTTTCGCAATTAATTTAGCCAATTCTTCATTCACTTTGTATAATGCCTTTTTAAACTCTTCATATCCAGCTGAATTTTTCATCAACAATTTTTTCATTCCTGCAAGTCCGTTCGCCAAAACGCAAGCCATATCATTTGTACTCGTATCTCCGTCAACTGAAATCATATTGAAAGTGTTGTCAGCAATTTCAGAAAACATTTTTTTGCAACAAAGATTTTTCAATATTTACATCAGTTACAGTAAATGAAAGCATTGTTGCCATATTTGGATGAATCATTCCAGAACCTTTACACATTCCAGCGACTTTCGCCTTTTTTTCCCAGCAATTTCAATTTCCAAGCAAATTTGTTTAACAAAGGTGTCAGTAGTCATAATCGCAGTAGCTGCATCAATTCCGCCATCTTCCGACAAATTTTTCCACAACTTTTTCAATCCCTGTTCTCAATTTTTTTCCATATCAAGTTGAACTCCAATAATTCCAGTCGACTGAACCAAAACTTCCTCAGCTTTAAGTCCCAATTTATCTGCAACTAGCTCAGTCATCTTTCTCGCATTCGCAAGTCCAGTATCTCCTGTGCAAGAATTTGCATTTCCACTATTTACAATAATCGCTTGTGTATTCTTATTCTTTATATGCTTGATATCCAAAATAATTGGTGCACCTTTTGCCAAATTTTTTGTAAAAACCGCAGACTGAAACCGCCTTTTTCCTCACTATAAATCAAAGCCATATCTTTTTTCCACTTTTTTCAATTTTGCTGATATTCCAGTCGCTTTAATTCCTTTAACATCAGTAATCGTTCCATTTTTCTATTATTTTCATATAACTTTTGTATGATAAATAATTTTTTTAATTATTTTATAAAAAAATTATGAATCACACGCTCCTTTCTTTTTTTATCTGTAAAAACCTATTAATAAAATATTTTTTTATAAATACATCGACAAAAATTCCAATCCTTCATTTTCATCAAATCCAAATAAAATGTTCATACTCTGAACCGCCTGTCCACCAGCACCTTTTATCAAATTATCAATCGCCGATACAACAACAATGTTCCCAAATTCCTTGTCATATCGAACACCAATTTCACAAATATTACTATTTTTTTCACATTTTTTTATCTCTGGCAAATTTTTCAGTAACTCTTACAAAATACTCATTTTTATAAAATTCATTATAAATTTCATAAATTTTTTTCTTCCGTCAAACTTTCCTTAAATTCATCTTTCACATCCAAATAAATTGTCGAAAGAATCCTCTATTTATCGGTAACAAATGCGGAGTAAATACTAAATTAATATCTCCATTCGATAATTTATCCATCTCTTGCTTTTATTTCAGTGCGTGTGTCTATGTTTCAAAAATATTATAAGCCTTAAAATTTTCATTAACTTCAGCATAAATTAAATCCAATTTAGCACTTCTTCCAGCTCCCGAAACTCCCTGACTTCGAATCAACAATAATTTTTTCGTATCAACAAGCCCATTTTTTTAGTAACGGTGCTACGCCTAAAATAGCAGAAGTGGGATAACATCCAGGCGAAGCCACAACCTTCGTATTTTTTTAATTTCTTCTTTGTAAATTTCTGGAAGCCCGTAAACTGCATTTTTTTATTGATTTCTGGATAATTATGTTTCACTTTTGTACCATTTTTTTCATAAATTTTTGAATCGTCTAATCTAAAAATCCGCTCCCAAATCTATAACTTTTTACATCTTTCTCCAAAGCCAATTTCGTCATATCTTCCGACATTCCATGAGGTAAAGCTAAAAATAAAACATCAATTTTTCTCCAAATTCTCCTTAACTTCTTCAATCGAAATCAATTTTTTTCTCAAAAATATTTCTTATAATTTTTTATAAATATCTCCAATATTTTTCCCCGCAAACGAATGCGATGAAATACATTCTATCTCAACCTCTTTGTGATTATTTAAAATCCATAATAATTGCTGTCCAGCATAACCTGTCGCTCCTACAATTCCCTGCTTTTTATCATATTTTTTTCCTCCATTTTTTTCATTTCATTTTTTTAAATTCAATAATTTAAGTAGAACTCACTTAATCAAATATCTTCAAATTTTAATAACTCATAAACAAAAATTTTACTAAAATTTAGTAACAAAAAAAGCCCGTAATATTTTACAGGCTTCTCATTTTTTAAAAAAATAATTTTTTTCTGATAAAATAAAAAGCCAATAACCCTAAGATTATTGACTTCATTTATCTATTCAAAAAGAAATATTAAAAATTAGCAATAATAAAGGATCGCAAAAAAATAAATTGTTATTCTTTTGTTGTCCCTTATCCTAGTAACTAATTTCATAATACTTCCTCCTCACATTTCATTTTTTTATAAATTTTTATTTTTCACTTTAATTTTTATGTTATTTTTTTCTATGTATTTATAATAACAAATTTTTTTATAAAAAAATCAATATGTTTTTATATATAAGTTTTTAAATATAATGATATATAAAACTTATGTATTTAATAAATTATATAATGAAATATTTTTGAATTTATTACAATTTATTATACAATTCAATAAATTGTTGTATAATATTATAATTTATATAGTATCAATTATTCCTATTTCTTTTACAAAAATAATGTAAATTTTCAAATTTTTTTAAGTGCTTCTTCAAGATATTCTTCAGCTGGTACTTCAAAACTTCCTTCATCAGTATGTCTGTAAATAGGTACATCTTTCAATGCTTCTAAAAGATTCTTTTTTTGGTAGTTGGTTCTTTCAATGCTTTTTATCACGATAACATCGATTGCGTTTTAAGCCATTAATAAGTTGGTTTCTGTAATTAGAAGCACCAATAAATGTGTTGCTTTCGTCAACGATTGTATCAAGATATTTAATGAATTTTTCTGGAACGTAAACTTTGTTTTCTTCAAATTTTTACTTTTTTTCAAAGTTAGAGCAGTAGTAAGATACTTTTTCCATCAATCATATTTACTAATAAGAATGCTCTGAATTTTTTTAATTTTTTTCTTCAATTTCTTCATCTGAAAGTCCTTTTTCTTTGTAGAAATCTTTTAACAACTGATACTTGGAAAAATATTTTTTTCTTCCAATAATTTTTTTGTTAATTCTGAAACTTCTGGAAAAATTGTTGATTTCTTGTTCAGAATATTCGGGGATGTAGTAGAATTTATCAAAAAAATTTCGTTGTTAATAGATTCTGTAAAATTCAATTTTTTCAGCTTGACTTTTTTTACAAATTAAAGATTTTTCTAAATTGAGTATCTAAAATGAAGTCGATACATTGTTCTTTAATAATATGGTTTCCACCCGATAATTGTTCGATTCTATCTTTAGTTTCTTTTTGTAAATACTTGCGAAAGATAATCTCAAGTTAATGTCAGAAACATGTATTAACCCTTTCTTTTCAAGCATTTCTGCAAATTCAGAAAAATACATTGGATCGTTAATTGCTTCTAAGTATTCGTGTCCGACGTAATAGTTTTGCATTTTTAAAACTTTTTTCCATAAGTGCAATAAATTCTTTTTCTTCTCAGAAATATCTGTATAAAGTTTCATTTGTTCAATCATAATTTCTAAGAAAACTTTTCCTCTTTCAGTTTTTAGTTTGTAAACTTTCATCTTTAAAAATATTTGTTTACATAAAAGCATCATATCTCTAATTTTTTTGTCCTTCTTTCCAACCAGGAAGAGTATTGTAAGAAATGTATGCTAATCCATTTTTCATTTAGGTTAGTGTTGCAAATTGATATCATTTTATCTTTTTACAGCATCTGGAATCCATGAAAAAAACTCCGTGAGTAATAATGTAATCAAATTTTTCCAAAACTTTCATCAATTTCCATAATATCTTTTTTGGTGTAATTCGATATTTTTCAATCCCATTTTTTTCAATCATTTTTCCAGTATTTATTTGTTCTTCAGTTAAATCCACTCCAACATAGTAATTGTCGGGATAATACAATGCTTGAGTAATAATGTTTCCACCAAAAGAACATCCTAATTCTAAGATTCTAGAATTTTTTTGTAGAACTCTGCAGGTTCCAAACCAAAAAAAGTGTACCACAAGCCTCTAAAGTAAGTGGACTTGAGTAGCTAAAAAGGATTAGATTTATAAACCATTTCATCATAAGTATTTTTTTCTCTAAATTTTCTATTTTCATTTAAATAATAACTCCTTTATTAATTTTTCGACTTATATTATACACTAAAAATTGAAAATAATAAATACTATTTTTTTAAAAAAATTATTAGAAATTTCTTTTTATTTTTTTGTTGTTGTAAAAAAAGAAACAAAAAAAGACTTAGCATTATATTTTTCTTTTTGAAATTTCTAGTACATTAAGTCTTAAAAACATAATAATATGATAAAATTATAAAAATTGCTAAAAAAATAAAAATTAAGATTATATAGAAAGGAATTTGTGGTAAAATGAAATTTCCGAAGCGTTGAAAAAAAGGGGACAATGTATTTGTGTTTTGTCCGTCGTCACCGATTTTTTTCCAGAGGATTTGGAGAAGTGTGAGAAGGCGATAAAAGATTTGGGTTTTAATCCTGTTTTTGGAAATAGTTTGAGGGAGAGTTATGGTGGATATATGGCTGGAAGTCCCCGAAAATTAGGGTGATTGATTTGCACGAGGCTTTTTCTAGAGAGGATATAAAGGGATAATTTGTGCGAAAGGGGGATATAGTGCATCGCTTATGTTGGATAAAATTGATTATGAGTTGATAAAGAATAATCCTAAAGTTTTTGTTGGATATAGTGATGTCACTAATTTGCATATTGTTTTTTTAATCAGAAGTGTGATTTGGGTACATATCATGGGCCTATGGTGAAATCAAATATGTTTGAGAATTTTAATGATTATACGAAAAATTCGTTTTTAGAAGCATTGGAAAATGAAAAATGGATTCACAAAAATCCAGATTATATCGAAATTTCTGTTTTGGAAACTGGAAATAATAATTTTGATGAAGTTGAAGGGATTATAACAGGTGGAAATTTAGCGATAATTGCTACAACATTAGGAACTTGGTATGAAATTGATGTAAAAGATAAAATTTTGTTTTTAGAGGATGTGGAAGAGCCAGTTGGTTCGATTCATAGAATGTTGACTCATTTGAAGAATTGTGGAAAACTTAATGAGTGTAAAGCGATAATTTTTTTGGGAATTTTTGCTGATTGTGGAAATAAATATGATGAAAATTATGGTGTGATGGAAATGTTAAAAGATTTTTTTCAAAAGATTATGACAAGCCAGTAATTTACAATTTTGAAAGTGGTCATGCGAAACCATTTTTGGCAACAGTTCCTTTAGGAGCGACTTGTAAAAATTAATGTGAAGACTAAAGAAATTTCATTTGAGAAATAGAGGACTTTAGAGAGTTTTCTTGATTCTTTTTGTGATGAATAAATAAATTAAGAGAGAGGAGAAAAGAATGTTTTTTTGATATGCATGCTGATGTGTGGACTGATACACTTTGGCAATATGAAAAAAAGGGAATAAAGATATAATCAGAAATAAATATAAAGAAAAAAATTTGAGGAAGGTGGACTTACTGGTGGAATTTTTTTGTGATTTATCAAAATGCGATGAAGACGCAGACGCCAGAAGAGGATTTTTTTAAAAAAATTTGAGAATTATGACGGAAGAGGTTCATCGAGCGAGGGACATTATTCATATAATTAAAGAGGCTGATGATTTTGAGAAGGCTAGGGAATTGAATAAGTTTGCGGTTATGCTTTGGGATTGAAGGATTGCCTGGGATTGGTGATAAATTGGATTATATTTATTTGTTGGAGCAGTTGGGCGTTCGGCATATTGGATTGACTTGGAATGAGACAAATGCTTTTGCGACTGGGCAAAAAGGAGATCCAAATCGTGGATTGACTGATTTAGGGATTGAAGCAGTTAAGATTATTGAGGAATTGGGAATTGTGTTGGATCTTTCACATGCTAATGATAAAACATTTTGGGATGTGGCAAAACATGCGAAAAACCATTTGTAGCGACACATTCAAATTCGAGAGTTCTTTTGTCCTGCGATGAGAAATTTAACTGATGATCAATTAGCTGTTATAAAAGAGCGTGGTGGAATGGTTGGAATGAATAGTTATCACGGTTTTTGTGAGTCAAAATCTCAAGAAAAAATCTTGAAACATTATTAAATCACATGGAATATGTTGCAGAACGAATTGGGTTGGATAAGATCGGATTTGGACTTGATTTGGGTGAATATTATACGCCCGAGGGAGAGGATCCAGAAGGACTTTTAGGTGTAAAAAGATGTTACTGAAGTAAAAAAATATCGCAAAAAGCCTTGAAAAAAATAGAGGGTATTCGCAAAAGGAAATTGATATGGTAACATATGGAAATTTTGTTGAGTTTTACAAAAAAATTGAGAGCAGATAAATAATAGGAAAATAGAATGATTGAGAATGTAATTGAATTTATTTGCTTGAAGTTTTTATTTGAAAGTTTTGAATAATAGAAAAGAGTATATTGTTAAAAAATAGAAAATAATAATTTTTGATTTAATTTACAGAAGGGAAGAAAAAAATGAGAAAACCAGTAATAGGAATAACATCATCTTACGAAAATAATCCAGAAAGACAAAAATTCTTACTTAACAAGTGTTTCGATGGATTATAGTAAAGCGGTAATGGAATCGGGAGGAATTCCGTTTGTGTTGCCAGTTCATGAAAAATTTGGAAGTTATTAGGGAGCAGATTCAGTATTTGGATGGATTGCTGTTAGCAGGAGGAGGAGATCCAGATCCAGTGCTTTATGGTGAGGATTGTTTGCAGAATGTTGGGAGTATTACGCCCCGAGAGAGATGCGTTCGAATTGGCGATTTTAGAGGAGTTTTTTTGAAGACTGAGAAACCAATTTTTAGGTATTTGTCGTGGATTGCAGTTGGCGAATGTTTATTACGGTGGAACACTTTATCAAGATATCTCGTACATTGACACAAAAAAATTCAACATAGACAAACTTGGTTACAGCAATTGCCAACTCATAATATCGATATTTTTGAAAAAGATAATATTTTTGTATGAAATTTTTTGGAGAAAAAGGCAAGAGTAAATTCGTTTCATCATCAAATGATTAAAGATATGGGAAAAAGGGTTAACACCGATTGCAAAAAGCATCTGATGGCGTTATTGAAGCTTTTTCAAAATAAAAATCATCCGTTTTTTTATGGAGTTCAATGGCATCCCGAAATGATGTCTACTCGTGGAAATGAAGATATGAAAAAGATTTTTTTGATAGATTTATTGGAGCTTGTAATACGAAATAATTTTTAGTAATTAATGGTAAAAAAAGATAGAAAAAAATAGAGAGAATTGAGTTTCAAAATAAAAATAAATAAAATTATAAACAAAAGTAAAAAAATAGTATTGATTTTTTATTTAAAAAAAGTAGTAATATTAAGATGAAAAGGTGAGACTAAAATAAAAAAATATAATATTGTGTGAAAAAAATTAAGAAATATTAAATTGAGGATTTTACTGTAACTTTCTTGCTGGACAACAAAAAAATTAATATTTGAATTTATAAGCATATTCGATTATATTTTGTATAAAAAAAGGAGAGAGAGTTATTATGAACAATAAAAAGGACTATGTCTAATAGGATTAGCACTCTTTTAGTTAGTTGTGGTGGCGGTGGAGGTGGAGGAGGTTCTACAACAAATACCCCTACCCCTACTCCAACAAATCCAACAGTTACAAAAAAAGAAGAACCAACTTATGCAACTTCGATAAACGGAGGAGTAAACGCAGCATTCAATTCAAGTGAAACATACAATGGAATGGTAGTACAGGATACAACGCTTCAAATCCTCATAACCACACAAATACAGCATATAATGGTAGTGGGGTAAAAGTAGGAATAATCGATACAGGATTTAATAATTCAGCATATTCTGGTGATTTAACAAGTGAATTAGGAACTAGATATGAAAATGTTAATACAACAAATACAACTTTGCCAACAGATAACCATGGGGTTATAATCGCAAAAATTAGTTGGAGGAACAACTTCGAGGAGTAGCAAAAGGTGTTTCAATCGTAGCAGACAGATGCGACAGTAGTGAGTGGTTCTTCATCGTCAATTAATCCAACAGTCGCAATGTATGAAACATTGTACAATAAAGGTGTAAGAATTTACAATCAATCATTCGAAGTGAAGGATCATTGGCTGGATTTACTACAGACACAACATCTTCAAATTATTTTGGATATGCAGTTGGAACAGATATATTGGACTTTTATAAAAAAGCAGTAAATAATGGTTCATTATTAGTATGGGCTGCTGGAAATAATTCGTCACAAACTTATTCAACATTGCAAGGAACATTGCCACATTGGGAACCTTCATTACAACAAGGTTGGTTGAATGTAGTAGGATTGACTCAAAAGGGAACTGATGCGAATAAGGGAAATATGAACTTGTCATGGAATAATTTACAACCATATTCTCATGCAGGAGCAGCTAAAAACTGGACAGTATCAGCAATTGCTGATTATACAACATCAATAGGTGGTACAAATGTAGTTACTTTTTGGAAGTTCGAATGCAACAGCAACAGTATCGAGGGACAGCAGAGATTAATTAAAACAAAAAAATATCCATTTATGGATGGAAGTTTATTAAGACAAACAATTTTATCTACAGCAACTGATATTGGAGATCCAGGTGTAGATGATGTTTATGGTTGGGGACTTTTAAATATTGATAAAGCGTTGAATGGACCAGCATTGTTTGATAAGAGATTAGCTTTAGGAGATGCAGTTTCAGTTAATATTACTGATGGTGGAACTTATGTATTCTCAAATGATATTTCTGGAGACGCAGGATTGACATTAACAGGAAATGGTACTTTAAAATTAACAGGAAATTCAACATTTACAGGTAATACGTCTGTTGCAAGTGGTTCACACTTGTATATAAATGGTGGATATAGATCTTCTTCTGTAGCTGTTGCACAAAAATGCCACTTTATCAACACAAAATGCGAATGTATCTGGAAATGTAACAAATTCTGGAACAATTTCGAATACTGGAAATACAACATTGTCTAGCTATGTAGCTACTGATAATTCAAAAAAATTGAAAGTGATTTAGATTCTAGAATTAATGTAAAAGGAAAAGCTGAATTAGGAAATTCAACAATAGCAATTAAGGCAGAAAAAAAGATGGAGAAGCACAATACGTAACTGCAAAAAGGTGAAAAAGTAAATGTAATTACATCTGATACTGAAGTAACAGGAAATCCAACAGTTACGACAACAGAAGCATTGAAATCTGAAAAACGCAAGATGGTAATTCAGTTGATGTAAAAAGTTAGCAGAAAAAAATGTAAACGAGTATGTTAAAGAAATTGATGGAGATCAAATGCAAAAAGATACAGCTGAAGGTCTTGAAGCATCATTGAAAGATTTAGATGAAAAAAATTGAAAATAATAATGATGAAAGTGTAAAAAAGAATTTAAGAAAGCGTGACTAAATTACAAACAATGTCTTCACATTCAGCATTGTCAACTCTAGATAGTTTGTCTGGACAAATTTATGCATCATCACAAGCATTAACATTTGAACAATCTCAAACAATTAATAAAAGATTTGACTAATAGATTGGTAATGTTGGGAACATTGGATGATTCAAAAGAAAAATTTGGATTGTGGTTGTCTGGAATTGGTTCAAAAGGTAGATTGAAACAAGATGGATACGCAAAAGGTGATACTCATACATACGGTGGTCAAGTTGGAATTGATAGAAAATTCGGAGATAATTTAATATTAGGAGCAGCTTTGGCTTACTCTAGAGCAGATGTTAAATTTGATAGATATGGTGGAAAATCAGATGCTGACAGTTTTGCAACATCATTGTATGGAAGATTAGGAAATAAAAATAATCCATTGTACTTGCAAGGAAGAATTGGAGTAGGATTTGTAGATACTGATGTTGAAAGAGATATTCTTTTTGAGTAGTACTGATGTTTCTAGACAAAAAAATAAATCACAATGACAGAGTTGTTTCTGGATACTTGGAAACAGGGTATGACTTGAAAAAAATAAAGAAGGAGACTTTGTTGTAACACCATTTGTTGGATTGAGTCATGATTCAGTTAGAAGAGGAGCTTTCTCAGAAACAAATAGCCAATTTGGATTGACAGCAGATAAGAAAACTTATGATCAAACTTCAGGATTAGTAGGATTAAGAGTAGGAAAAGCAGTAAGATTTAATAATGGAGCTAAAACAACATTACAAGGATATGTAACACACCAAAGAGCATTTAATGATGAAGATTTGAGTTTTGATGCACATTATACAGGATTACCTGGAACAAACTTTACTGTAAAAAGGAATTGGATTAGAAAAAAATCTCAAACTTGGGTAGGGAGTAGGAGCATTGACTGAATTTAATCCAAGAATGGCTTGGTATGTAAACTACGATGCTAAATTAAGAAGTGATAAAAAAATAATAACAATGTATTTACAACAGGTTTAAGATGGAGTTTCTAATTAGTTTTTAAGTAATAAATTGTTAGAATTATTTAAAAATGATTATATTTCATACGACAAGGTTTTGTAATTAAGATATAGTTTTTAAGACGATTCGTGTTAGAATCGTCTTTTTCTTATACATCGCTAGATACTATAAAATAACATTTTTTTCACAAAGTATAGATACTTTATTCACAAATCTCTAATACTACATTTTAACATTTAAAATATTTTTCTGTTATCTTTAAAATAAAATTCTTCTTTTTCTAACTTTTTGATTATCAAAAAGTTCTAATATAAGATAATGAAAATTTGTATAAAACTTTTTGATAGAATTGTCGAGCAAAAATATTCTTGCGCGAGGATAAAATAGTATAACTACATTGGAAAAGGTATTATGGTCGAGAGATCATAATTAAAAAGGAGTGAATTAATGAAAAATAAATTAGTAAAGGCGATGACAGTAATGTCGATGTTTTCAGCAGTACAAGCAAAAAGCAGAACAGATATTGAAGCCTTCATCGTTACCAACATCAAGGAGTACCTATTCTTATGGAACTTCATCATATGGAAGTACATCAAGAACTGGTTATAGTTCAGGGTACAGAACAAATTATGGAAATTATTATGTAGGAAATAATTATTACAATCCAATATACAGACCAATTACTGGAACAACACCTACAAATAATTATACATCTACAAGATATGTTACAAAAACCGAAAATGGTGTAACGACGACTACTATTTATACGACAATTAATGGGAAAACGACGGTTAGAACGATAGTAACTGGAACTCCAACGAGACCAACACAACCGATAGTTACGAAACCGAAGCCAATAGAACCAACACGACCGATAGTAACAGAGCCGAAGCCAATAGAACCAACACAACCAATAGTGGTGCAAACCGAAACCACAACCGCCTGTGGTGGAAAAATCCGATAGTAGTACCACCAGTTGAAAACACAACCAATTAATGATGGTCCAATAATTATAAAAACCAACTAATCCAATTGCAACATCTAATAAACCTGTTGCTCCAAATATTCCTGTAGGTGGAATAAGATGGAATGACAGAACGAGAGGATATGATTCGAATGATCCGAATAATAAGAGAAATGTTGAGAAAGGAATAGATGGTTCAGGGAGTTATTGTTGGAGTATTAGATTCGAGATTTAATAATCCATCAATGCAAAAGAGATTTACAAAAATAAATTTGGGAATCGTTTCACAAATATTCGTTCTAATAATTATGCACCTAGTGATGCGACACATGGTATTGAGGTATCAGAAATGATTGCAGGAAATACTGCGAATGGAATTGCACCTAATGCGAGAATTGTTGGAACAGATGTTACGATAACTCGTAATGGTAGAAGTGGAATAAAAGCGACTGCTGATCACTACAATTCATTGTATAATCAAGGAGCTAGAATATTTAACCAATCTTTTTGGGATTGATAGTCAAGTAACAGAATTTCATAATGATCCAAATCGTAGATATTCTTCAAATTATTACGGACATCAAGTGGATCAAGATGTGTTAAGATTTTGGAAAGATAAAAATTAATAAAGAAAAATGATGGTTCATTATTTATTTGGGTGCAGGAAACGAAAGAGGAGATGCTAATTCATCGCTACAAGGTGGATTGCCTTACTTTGAAAAAGATTTAGAAAAAGGATGGATTAATGTTGTAGGACTTGCCGCTAGAAATGGTGGGCAGTTGAGAGATTTTTTTCTTGGCAAAATAGAGAGCCATATTCGAGAGCGGGAGTTTCTAAAAACTGGACAGTTTCTGCGATGGCAGATTATGTTTTTTGATATTAATGGTAGAAGAATAATTTCTTCAGGATCTTCATTTGCAGACCAGCAGTTACAGGGACAGCAGACGTTAGTTAAACAAAAAAATATCCTTGGATGGATGGAAACCTAATAAAACAAACAATTTTATCAACTGCAACTGATATTGGAGAAGCAGGAGTAGATGATGTTTACGGTTGGGGATTATTAGATGTGGAAAAGGCTACAAAAGGGCCTGCGAGATTTGATAGTAGATTAACAGCTGACGGTGGAGATGCTAAAAATGAATGTAACAGCAGGAACTTATAGTTTTGACAATGATATTACAGGAGATGTAGGACTTGTAAAAATGGAGCTGGAACATTAGTGTTAAATGGAGCGAGTACATTTAAAGGAAATACAACGTTGAATGAAGGAGCGGTTGTAATAAATGGAAAAATCGTATACTTCAAAAAGTAAATGTTGGAAGAAACGGAACGTTGGCAACTAATAATACAAGATTGGAAAATGGAATTAGCAATGGTGGAACAGTAGTTAACAATGGAAATACTTTTTGTTAATGGAGGATATGTAGCTTCAGCTGATTCGAGATTAATTTCTACTCTTGGTTCAGAAATGAAAGTTTCTGGAGAAGTTGATTTGAATAATTCGACATTAGAATTGTCAGCAGAAAAAAATGGAGAAACTCAATACGTAACTAAAAAGGAATCCAAACTAATGCGATTACGTCTGGAACAGGAATAAAAAGGTAATTTCTCTAATGTTGAAACTAGTGGATTATTGAATGGAAAAAGTTGAAAAAGTTGGAGAAAATGAAATAAAAAGCGACATTAAGTAGAAAAAAATGTTGAAGAATATGTTGCAGAAACTAGTGATCATAAAAGATGAGATTTGGAGCAATGTTGCAAGTAATTTGGAAAAATCATTTACTGCTTTAGATGAGAAAATTGATGAAAATGGAGGAGTTGTTAAGGCTACAAATGAACCATTATCAAAACAGGCGGCAGTATTACAAAATACATTGGCAACTTCTACGAAAGTAGCGACTTTTAGATAGTTTATCTGGACAAATTTATGGTTCAGCACAAGCATTGACATTCCAAAATTCTGAAACTGTAAACAAAGATTTGACAAATAGATTAACGATGTTAGGAACATTAGACAATCAAAATGGAGGAGTTTGGTTCAGTGGAATTCATGGAACTGGAAAATTAGCTCAAGATGGATTTGGAGAGGCAAAAACAAAAAAACTTATCTCTGCACAAGTTGGAGTAGATAAGAAAATAGGAGACAATGTAATTGTAGGAGCTGCAATAAATTATTCTAAAGCTCAAGCTGATTTCAACAGACATGGAGGAACTTCAAAAAGCTGATGGAATAGGAGCTTCGCTTTATGGAAGAGTCGGAAATAAAAAAATAATCCTTGGTATGCTCAAGGAAGAATCGGATATGGAATTGTAGACTCTGATGTAGAAAGAGAAATTATTTTATCTGACACAGATAGAAGTGTTGCAAAAATTAATCATAAGGATAAAGTTTTATCTGGATACCTTGAAACAGGGTATGACTTAAAGAAAAATGACTTTACATTGACACCATTTGTTGGAGTAAGTCATGACAGTGTTACACGTGGTGCATTTAGCGAGGAAAAATAGCCAATTTGGATTGACTGCTGATAAAAAAACGTTTAGCCAAACAAGTGGATTGGTTGGAGTGAGAGCTTCTCAAGGAATTAAATGGAAAAATGGAGTAAAAACAACATTACAAGGATATGTGACACACAAAGAGCCTTTTAATGATGAGGACTTGAGCTTTAAAGCAAGTTATTCGGGATTGCCAGGAACAGACTTTACTGTAAAAAGGAATTGGATTGGAAAAAAATCTCAAACTTGGGCAGGAATAGGAGCGTTGACTGAATTTAATCCAAGAATGGCTTGGTATGTAAACTACGATGCTAAAATAAATAGTAAGAAAACTAATAATAATGTAATTACAACAGGATTGAGATGGAATTTTTAGTTTTTGATAAAAAAATAAAAGCACCAAAATAATAAGAGATAAGTCTTCCGAATAAGAGGACTTTTCCTATCAAAACATTTTTTAAAAAGGGATTTATGTATGAGTAAAAGTTTGAAACGATAAAAAAATTATAGATTGGATTAATTTTTTTAGTAGAAAGAGAAAAAAATGAGCAATAATTTAAAAATGATTGAAAAGAAAATAAAAGCATACAGCAAAAAGAACAAAAAAACTTTAACATTTACAAGAGGGACATTAATAAGTTTTTTTGCTAACAGGTGGTATAGGTATCGTTTCACAAAAATGCAGTTGCAAGGGATTTGAGAACAAGAGAAGCGAATAATATTGTTATTCAAAAATGAAAAATGGACTAAAATAAAGGTCTAAGTGAAAATGGGACAGATGTAATAAATATTGTCAATCCAAATAGCAACGGACTTTCTCATAACAAATATAATGAATTTAATGTAGGTGAAAATAACGGAGTAATTTTTAAATAATAGTAAGGTCGATGGAAATTCGGTTTTAGGTGGAAAAGTTACTGCCAATACGAATTTAACAAATAATGCGAAAGTAATTTTTAAATGAAGTAAAAGGGAATAATGCTTCAAACTTAAATGGAGGAATTGAAGTATTTGGAGCAAAATCTGATTTAATAATTGCAAAATGAAAATGGAATCAATGTAAATGGTGCAAAACTTTTATAAATACAGGTGCTTTGAATTTAAGTACAGGTCGAGTGAATTTAGAAGGAGGGAATTTAGTATTAGATACTTCTAAATCATTGAATAGTAGTTTAAATATAGGAGAAAAAGGAGTTACTACAGATTCTGATTATTTTGGATTAATTTCTAGAACAGTTAATATTAATGGTGGAATTAATAATTCTTCCAATAAAAAGACTAATATTAATATAATTGCAGGTACAAATAAAGTTGATTTGAATACTGGAAATATTGAAAGCGTGAAAGTGGATAGTGAGACCCCTAGTTATGCGATTAATGGAAGTTCTCTAGGTTCGATGTATGGAAATAATATAAATATTATTAGTACAGAAAAAGGAGCAGGAGTTAAACATGAAGGAGCTATTTATTCAGAAAATGATATAGATATTCTTGTTAAAGGAAATTTAGAAAAATATTGGTGGAACAATAGAAGCTAAGAAAAATGTGTCATTGGAAGCTGACAAAGTAGTTAATAGAAGTGTTTTGAATGGAAGTGAAAAAGTAACAACGAAAGAAGGAGACACAAAATTACATAGACGAAGAGGAATTATTTATTATGATCATTCGGTAAATATAAATGATGTAAATATAGAAGATTTGGATAAATTGACAGTAAAAAGAAGCTAAGATTGCTGACTGGAAATAATGTAGAAATTAATCGTAATACGACAGGAGAAAAATCGTTCTATAGAAAATATCGGTGGAAAAAAATAGAAGCTGGGCAAAATATTGTGTTAAAAGGAGATGTGGTATCTAAAGATTTACAAAAAGAAGTTGCTATTAACGATTTGTTGCCATTAATAAAAGTTAATTTACGTTGGGAACATAGAAGTTTAGTAAATAACGGATACTTCAATGGAAGAAATGCTTTTAAATGATGGTAGTTTATTAGATGCTTTAAAAAAATTATTGCGCAAAGTCCTAAAAAAATAGTGGATATTATGATGCATTGAAACAAGTGGAAAAATCCTACTTTAAATCTTGTTTTAAATTCTGTTTTAGGAGAAGATTGGAGAGCAAGAAATACTATAAAAAAATCCATCTGAATGGAACACAGAAGGGAAAATCACTTTAAATACAAATGCAAATACTTTAATTTCAGCAAAAAGAAAACATCATTTTACAAGGTGGAAATATTGAGTTAGGAAATAAAAACTAATCAAAAATCTAAAAATGTTGTTGTTGGAAATAATACAGCAGAAGGAATGTCAAATGAAATTACATTAGGAAATTCAAACAATTCAATTGAAGCTGGGAAAAATATTTTTAATAAATGGAAATAAAATTATTTCTGGAAATACAAATATAAAATCAGGAGACGACACAGTTATTGTTTCGAAAAATGATATTGATTTATTTGGAACTAAAGTGACTGGAAAAAAATGTATTAGTTGATGCTAAAAAGATATTAATTTAGAAACATCGATAAATACGAATGGAAAAGGGAACCAAGAAGTATCTAAAAACTTCATTAGAAGGGAATCTTGTAAATGTAAAAAGGAAACAATGTTCAATTAAAAAGGAGCAGATATTACAGGAAATACTAGAATTAATGCGGAAAGTTTAGGAATTGACAGTCAACAATTGTTAAATTCATCTTATGAAGAAAAACATATTGAAGGAAACAAAAAAACATTAAATGACCATAGATATTCTACTGTTTCAAAAAGGTGCTATTGTTTCAAATAATTCACAAATAAATGGAGACAACATATTGATAAATGTGAATAAAAAAATATGGATATTAAAAATAGTACAGTTACAGGAAATGATAAAAAAATAGTACAGTTGTAATAAACGTGGGAGAGAATTTAAATGTTTCAAATAGAGAAAATGTTTCTTATGAAAAAAAGCAACAGACGATTTTTAGAGGAAAAAGATAAAGAAACTTACAAATTAGTTCGATACACAAATTCTGAAACATCGACTACATCATCTGAAGCAAGTAATGTAATATCTGGAAAAAAATCTTTATGTTTCAGCTAAAAATTTAGGAATAAAAAGGAAGTGCTATAAATTCTGGAAAAGATTTAGTTTTTAGATGTTGATGGAAAAACTACGTTGAACGAAGGTATTGAGAAAAAGTAAATAAATTAACAGATTTTTTTCTATGGGAAGTTCAACAAGATATACTTCTGTAGACAGCAAAGAAAAAAACTTCTAAGGGAAGTTCAATTAAAGGAGAAAAATATAGTATTTATTTCTAAAGGAGATATTGAAAATTCTGGAGCTAAAATAGAAGGAAATGGTAAAGTAGTTATAAAAATCAGATGGAAATATTATCAATCAAAGCGGTGGCTAATGAAAAAGTTTCTAATACGACAAATGTAACTGTAGGAATTGTGGCTTCTGGAAAAGTTGGTATAGCTGGAGTAGGAGCAAGTGGAAGCATAAATACATTAACAAATGAATCAAGCAGTTCAGTTTCAAGCGTAAAAGATTTATTGACACCAAATAAAGATTATCTTGGTGATATTGCTAACGGAAGTGTTGGAGTTAAATTAAATGTATCAAATGAAAAAAAGTTGATTCTAAAAAAATGGGAAAATGGTACAATAATTTCAAAAAAATGATGATGTTGAAATTGCTTCAAAAAGGAACATTGGATATTGGTGGTGTAGATATTGCTGGGAAAAAAAGATGTTATCTTAAAAGGTAGCGATATTGAAACAACAAAATATCAAAAATAGCGAAACAAAAAAAGGAAATAACTTTAATGCTGGTATAACTCAAAACAGTTGATATATCAAATGAAGCGACAAAATAAAATAAATAGTATCGTAAAAGATACACACACTATTAAAGATATCGTAAAAAAAGCAATGATATTTCACAAGCAGAAAAAGTAGTAGAAACAGCTAAAAAAATATCAAAAAGACAGCAGAAAGTTTCCCAGAATTAGCTACAAAAGACATTTTTAAATGTAGTTTCAAAACAAAATGTATCTTTAGATTACACTCATACAATTAATAAAGAAACATCGAAAAAAATACAAACTCGATTACTTCAGATGGTGGAAAAGTTTCGTTAGAAAGCACAAAAGGCGATATAAATTTAGTTGGAACAAATATAAAAGCAAATGATGTAATGTTAGATAGTAAAAAAATAATTTGAATATTTCAGCAGGAGAAAAACAAAAAAATTTGAAGAAACTGATGGAGTAAAAGCTGGTTTAACAGTAACAGAAAAAAATAGGAGTTAATATTAAAGACGGAGCTAATGCAAAAGTAGGATTAGGTGTGAACGCTGGATATACAGGAAGCACAAAAATTAAATAATAGTGGAAAAGATTCAGTTGTTGAAGCAAATAATTTAGTGATAAAAAAACTGAGAAAGATACTAATTTAAATGGAGCAAAATTAACTGCTAATAATGTTAATTTAGATACAAATAATCTTAATGTTACAAATACGAAAACTAAGACATATGAAGATAGCAGAGGATTAGGAGTAAATTTTGATGCAGGAGTAGGAGCATCTTCTAATACAGTAATATTAGTAGATGGTTCAGTTTCTGGAAACTTATCGTATACTGCAAAAGGTGGAATTAATGTTGAGTCACAAACAGGAATAGTGGCTTCGAATAACTTTAATGGAGTAGTAAAAGGTGATGTTAACAATACAGGAGGATTATTAAAAGCAAATAATCAAAAAGGCTAATCTTGTAGTTAACGGAAATGAAAATAATAAAAAAAAGATGTAACATTTGAAATAGAAGGTGGAATTAATGCGTCAACTTCGATAGGAACTAATGGTGAAAACTTTAAATTAAATGGAAATATAGATCCATTTAAAAGCGAATGTTGGAATTATAAATGCAAATAGAGAAGATAAAACTGAAATTTCGATTGAAACAAAAACCGATTAAAGATGTTATTACTGAAGAAAAAAATTAAAAAAAGTTTTTTTAATGGAGAAAAAAATAATGAAAATTAAGAAAATATTTTTCGATGATTTCTATAATTTCAATAAATAGTTTTTCAGTAGTTAAAAATCAATCGGATAGTGATAGAGTTTTAGACAATTTCAATGAACTTCAAAAACAAAATATTGAAAATGAGTTGAAAAAAACTAGATAATAACACTAGAATAGAAAAATAATAAAACTGAAAAATACTATAGAAAATAATGAGAATTTAGAAAGTTATGTATTTAATACAATTAGTTTGATTGAGAGAAGAGAATTTCTTCTTTCCAAAAAAATATAATGGAAAAAAATATAAAAAAATAGGAATGTAACAAAAAAAGATATTTTAAATTTAGTAAAGGAAATGTCGAATTATTATTTGAAAAAGGGTATATTACGACAATTGTTACAATAAATACGCTTGATATTCAAAAATAAGAATCTTGTTTTTAGAAGTAAAAAGGATATGTTGCAACAAATTCTAATGCTGTTTTTTTCTAATAAAAAAGGCAAGGTTTTAAATATATTCGATGTAGATCAAGTAATTGAAAATATGAATACAGGATTAACGAGTGCAACAGTTGATATAGTGGCTTCAGATAAAGAAGGGTATTCAACATTGCTTGTGAATAAAAAGAGAAAAGCAGATTGGCGGATATGTGTTTTTTAAATAATGGTCAATATAAGGATTATGGACGTGAACAATTGGGAATACAACTTTCAAGAGATAATTTACTAGGTTTAAGTGATGTATTAAATTTGGGATTTTTATAAAAGATTAACTAAGAAAAAGCAAAGATAATAGAGAAGACGTGTATTTTTTTGTCATATAATATTCCATTTGGATATTACAATTTTTAGATATGATATGAGTGCGTCTAAAAGTAAGAATTTAGTTGAAGGATTGAATGGAAATTATGTTAGTAAAAATGAAGTATTGAAGCAAAATTTTACTTTATCAAAAAAACATTTTTTTAGAAATCAAACTACTAAATGGAGCGGAGATCTTGGGATAAAATTAAATAAAACAAAAAAATTCTTTTTGAAGATTTAGTCGTTGATGTAAGTAGCCAAAAATACACGAATTTACTGGCACAGATAAATTATTTTTCATAAAATTAAAAAAATGGAGCAATGTACGCTTCTTTTGGTTATGAACGTGGTTTAAAGTGGTTCGGAGGTGCTGGTGATGACAAAGATTCAGTGAAAAAAACCTTATAAAAAAAGAATTTGACAAATACAATTTTGATTTTCTTTTAAATAAAAAAATTTTATGTTAACTAAAAAAATCAAGCTGACAAACTACAAATTAAATATAGGTGCTTCTTATTCAGACGACAGATTGCTTTCGAGAAATAAATTTGATATTGGAAGTGAGTACACAGTCAGAGGATTTAAAGAAAGTTCTGTTTCTGGAGACAAAGGTATTTATATAAATAATACATTAACTTTATTAAATAAAAATTTTTTTCTCCATTTATAGGATTGGATTTTGGAATATCTAAAAGATAAGGATTTAGATTTTTGTGGATAAAAATAGCGGGAATGGTCGCTGGAGTTAAGTATAATAAGAACAATTTAAATATGTCATTAACTTTTTTTCAAAAACCTTTAAAAAGATCAAAAAGGTATGCCAAAAAGAGTCGAATCCTATTTATTACAATATTTCTTATAGTTTTTAGCAAAAACTATTAATAAAATATATGGTTGGTATAAAAAAACCTATATTTTACATTATAGTATTTTTTTGATAAAATAAACTTGAGAATTGAACAAATTAAAATTAGGAGGAAAAAAATGTTATTATTAGTCATACTATTACTGATTATTCAACTGGGAATTATTACAAAAACAAAAATAATAAATATAGTGCCTTAAAAGTCTATATGAATGATTCAGTTTGTAAGTCAGTAGAAGTTGCTAAATATTATTCTAATTAATTTTTTAGAATAATAAATTAACATTTTTACTCGAAATCATTTATGCGGTAGCAAATATTAGTAATTAAAAAGTTACATTTAACTTTTTAAGGCGATTCAAAAAGGGTCGCCTTTTTTTATTTTGCAAGTTTTTTCGATATAGTGTATAATGTTAAAAAAACAAAATATAAAAACAAAAATATGAAACAGGAGAGTGAAATCAAAATGTCGGGAAATGGAAAAGGAAGAAGTGATAATTTAACAAAAGGTGCAGAAGAGCGCCACATAGATCATTATTAAAAGGGTTAGGTTTCATAGGAGATGAAATGGAAAAAAACCAATAATTGGGATTGCAAACTCATTTAATGAAATTATACCAGGGCATGTTCATTTAAAAAAACTTGGTTCAATCTGTAAAAAGATGGAATTAGAATGGCTGGAGGAGTTCCAATGGAATTTAATACAATTGGAATTTGTGATGGACTTGCAATGAATCATATTGGGATGAAATATTCGTTAGTTACAAGAAATATAATTGCAGATTCGATTGAAGCGGTTGCTATGGCTACTCCATTTGATGCGATTGTGTTTATGCCAAGTTGTGATAAAGTAGTGCCTGGTATGTTGATTCTGCATGACAAGATTGAATATACCTTCAATATTTGTAAGTGGAGGAGCAATGCTTGCAGGAGTTTATAAAGGTAAAAAAATTGGATTAAGTAATGTATTTGAAGCAGTTGGAGCTTATAATACTGGACAAATTACTAGAAAAGAATTAAATTCTGTAGAAGAAATGGCTTGTCCGACTTGTGGATCATGTGCAGGAATGTATACTGCAAATACTATGAACTGCTTGACAGAAGCACTTGGAATGGGACTTCCTGGAAATGGAACTGTTCCAGCTGTATTTTTCAGAAAGAGCAAGACTTGCTAAAAAAAGCGGGAATGCAAATTATGGAAGTTTTAAAAAGCAGATTTAAGACCAAGTGATATTTTAACAAGAGAAGCATTTGAAAATGCAGTTGCAGTAGATATGGCACTTGGAGGATCTTCTAATACAGCGTTACATTTACCTGCGATTGCTCATGAAGCTGGAATTGACTTGACTTTAAGTGACTTTAATGAAATTGCACAAAAAAACTCGTCAAATTTGTAAATTGTCACCATCTGGAGAATACTTCATTGAAGACTTGTATAGAGCGGGTGGAGTTACTGGAGTTATGAAGAGATTGCTTGAAAATGAAAGATTGCATGGAGATGCGAAAACTGTAGCATTGCAAACACAAGGAGAATTGGCAAAAAGATGCATTCATTAATGATGACGATGTAATCAAACCTTGGGATAAACCAGCTTACAAAAACTGGAGGAATTGCTGTATTGAAAGGTAACTTGGCACCAAATGGATGTGTTGTTAAAGAAGGTGCAGTAGATCCAGAAATGTTGCAACATACAGGACCTGCGAAAGTATTTAATAGTGAAGAAGAAGCCGTTAAAGCGATTGTTGGTGGAGAAATTGTAGCAGGAGATGTTGTAATTATTAGATATGAAGGACCAAAAGGTGGACCAGGAATGAGAGAAATGTTATCGCCAACAGCTATGATTGCAGGAATGGGTCTTGATAAAAGATGTTGCGTTAATTACAGATGGAAGATTCTCTGGAGCTACGAGAGGTGCTTCGATTGGACACGTTTCGCCAGAAGTCGCTTCGGGTGGAAATATTGCGATTATTCAAAATGGAGATATTGTGGAAATTGATATTTCCAAACAGATCAATTAATATTAAAATTTCTGATGAAGAAATTGAAGCTAGAAAAAGCTAAATTGGAACCATTTAAACTTCAAGTAAAAAGGATACTTGAAAAAAATATGCTATGCATGTGTCTTCTGCAGATAGAGGAGCAATTGAAATTTTTAGAAGATTAGTAGCAAGATTGAATTATAGTGTGTATTAAAAAAATATGGCAAGGAGTTTAGAATAAAACTCCTTGTTAAAAAAAATATTAGTTTAAAAAAATTTTTTTAAGAAGGTGACGAAATTGCATAAACTATATGATTTTTATGGAAGCAAGAGAAAGATTAAATACTGTGATTACTAAAACTAAATTGATTCACAGTAGTATTTTTCCAATGAAACTGGAAATGAAGTTTATATTAAACCAGAAAAATTTGCAAAAGAACAGGTGCATTTTAAAATAAGAGGTGCTTATAATAAAATTGCGAAATTGACGGAAGAAGAGAAAAAAAGAGGAGTAATTGCAAAGCATCGGCTGGAAATCATGCACAAGGTGTGGCATTAGTCGCTCAAAAAAATTAGGAATTAAGGCTGTAATTGTTATGCCTAAGCATACTCCACTTATTAAGGTTGAAGCGACTAGAAGATATGGTGCGGAAGTTATTTTAACTGGGGAAGTTTACGATGAGGCTTATGAGTATGCAAAAAAATTGCAGGAAAAAGAAGGGTACACTTTTGTACATCCGTTTAATGACGAAGATGTAATTGAAGGGCAAGGGACTATTGCTTTGGAAGTTTTGGAGGAATTGCCTGATGCGGATATTATTTTGGTGCCAATTGGTGGAGGAGGACTTATTTCGTGAATTGCTTCAGTCGCGAAATTAAAAAAATCCATTGATAAAAAAATAATTGGTGTTGAGCCAGAAGGTGCGACTGAGTGCATTGGAGGCTAGAAAAAAAGTCATCATGTGGTTGAACTTGATGAAGCAAATACAATTGCAGATGGAACAGCTGTTAAAAAAATTGGTGACATTACATTTGACTATATTGAAAAATATGTAGATGACATGAGTTACTGTATCTGATTATGAGTTAATGGCGGCATTTTTGGTCTTAGTTGAGAAACATAAAATTGTTGCGGAAAATTCGGGAATTTTGGCTGTGGCAGGATTGAAAAAATTGAATGTTACAGGGAAAAAGATAATTTCAATAATAAGTGGTGGTAATATAGATGTATTAACTATTTCATCTATGATTAATAAAGGATTGGTAGCTAGAGGAAGAATTTTTTTACATTTGCAGTTGATTTGCCCGACAAACCAGGACAATTGGTGGCTGTATCGCAAATTCTTTCGGAACAAAAATGCGAATGTAATTAGACTTGAACATAATCAGTTTAAGAATTTAGACAGATTCCATGAAGTTGAATTGCAAGTTACAGTTGAAACAAATGGAGAAGAACATATTAATAAAATAACTCAAGAATTTGAGAAAAAAAGGATATATAATTAGAAGATTGAATGCACAAGCAATGATTGATGATTAGAAAAATAAAAAAATTAAGAAAAGGTGGTTGAAACAATGAGTGAAACTAAGATGATAAACGGTGGTAGAATTTTTACTAGAATCGCTACACAGATTAGGAATAACAGATATTTTTGGATATCCGGGAGGAGCGGTAATTCCAATATTTGATGAAATTTATAGTTATGACAAAATAAATTACTATTTTTGCAAGACATGAGCAAGGATTGTCACATGCGGCAGATGGTTATGCGAGAGTTTCTGGAAAAGTAGGAGTTTGTCTTGCGACTTGAGGGCCTGGTGCGACAAATATGGTTACAGGAATAATGACAGCACATATGGATTCTGTACCAATGATTGCGATAACTGGACAAGTTAGATCAAATTTATTGGGAAGAGATGCTTTCCAAGAAACTGATACAGTTGGAATTACAATGCCAATTACAAAATGTAATTATTTGATTCAAAATATAAAAGAAATACCTAGAGTTGTAAAAAGAGGCTTACTACATTGCGACAACAGGTAGACCAGGACCAGTTCTTATTGATATTCCAAACGATATTCAAGTTCATCAAATTCCATATGAAGAATTTGAGAGATTATTTGATGAAAAAAATTGAATTGGAAGGATATTCACCAACTTATGAAGGACATCAAGGTCAAATAAAAAGAGCAATTAAATTGATAAAAGAAGCGAAAAAAACCGTTGATAATTGCAGGAGCGGGAGTTTTGAAATCGAAAGCGTCTAAAGAATTGTTTGACTATGCTGAAAAAGACACAAACACCTGTGGCTACGACATTACTTGGATTGGGAGCATTTCCGAATCGCACGAATTATCTCTTGGAATGTTAGGAATGCACGGAACTGTACCAGCGAATTATGCGACAGATGAAGCAGATTTAGTAATTGGCATTGGAATTAGATTTGATGACAGAATTGCTGGAAATCCTAATAAATTTATTGAAAATGCAAAAAGTTATTCACATTGATATTGATCCAGCTGAAATTGATAAGAATAAAAGGGCTGATGTGCCAATTGTTGGGGATTTAAAACATGTATTGACTGATATTAATGCTGAAATTGAGCCACAAACTCACGAAGAATGGGTTAAAAAGTTGTTGAATGGAAAAAAAGAATATCCATTAGGACATAGAGAAGTTGGAGAAGATAAATTGCTTCCACAAGAAGTTCTAAAAGCAATTGACGATATTTTTGCAAGGGGATACAATTGTTGTAACTGATGTTGGTCAACACCAAATGTGGGTCGCTCAATATTTCACTTACAAAAATCTCGATTCAATCGTAACTTCGGGAGGAGCTGGAACAATGGGATTTGGACTTCCTGCGGCAATTGGAGCACAAATTGGAGCACCCTGATAAAAAGTTGTTTTTAATCGTTGGAGATGGTGGTTTCCAAAATGACATTACAAGAATTAATGATGATTAAACAATATAATTTGCCAGTAAAAGTTGTTATCTTGAACAATTCTTACTTGGGAATGGTTAGACAATGGCAAGAATTGTTTAAAGACAGAAGATATTCATTCGTTGATTTGGAAATAAATCCAGACTTCATTAAAAATTGCAGAAGCGTATGGAATTAAAAAAATGCAAAACTTACAAACAAAGAAGATTTGAGAACAAAATTGAAAGATTTAATATTATCTGATGAAGGTGTGTTAATCGAATGTGTTGTTGAAAAAGAAGAAAATGTATTCCCGATGATTCCAGCAGGAAAAACTGTAAGTCAAATGATCGGAAAGAAAGGTGTGTTAGAAAATGAATAGAGAGCATGAAATTTTTAATAATTGCAAAAAAATACTGATGGAATTGTGTCGAGAATAATGTCTTTATTCAATAGAAGAGGATATTCTGTTTTAAAAATGACAGCAGGAGTTACAAATAAACCTGGTTATGCGAGATTGACAATGACAGTAGAAGGAGACGACAAAACATTAAATCAAATTCAAAAACAAGTTTATAAAAATTGTGGATGTTGTAAAAGTAAAGGTTTTTCCCAGTTGAAAATGTTATTAGAAGAGAATTGATGTTAATAAAAGTGAAATCTGATCCAGAAACTAGAGCACAAATCGTTCAAGTTGCGGATATTTACAGAGGAAAAGTTTTAGATGTGTCGCCAACTTCATTAGTTATTGAACTTACAGGAAATGTGAAAAATTGCGTGGATTTGTGGAAATTATGCACAATTATGGAGTTTTGGAAATTGCAAAAAAACTGGGGTTGTAGCGATGAGTCGTGGAGAAAAAAATTGTAGAATTTTTAGAAATTTTGAATTGAATTTTTGGAATTTTAGGATTGAGTATCAATGAATATAAATATTGATTATTTTGTTAAAAATAGAGAAATATTGTAATAGCACAGAAAGAAGGTACAGAAAATGAGTGTGAGTCAGCATTGGGAAAAGGAAAAGTATGAAAAAAATGCACGGTTTGTTTCGGATTATGGAAAGGAACTGATTGAATGGCTGAATCCGAAAAAGGATGAATATATTTTTGGATTTAGGCTGTGGAGATGGTGTATTGACTAAGGAAATTTCAAAATATGGGTGCAAAGTTTTGGGACTAGATGGAAGTCAGAAATTTGTTGAAGCGACTAGAAAATTGGGAGTTGATGCGATACAAGGCGATGCACAGAATATGAATTTTGAAAATGAATTTGATGCAATTTTTTTCCAATGCGAGCACTTCATTGGATGACAAATCGATAAAGTTTTTGGAAGGTGTGGCAAAAGCACTCAAAAAGGTGGACGATTTGTGGTCGAAAATGGGATGTAAAAGGAAATGTGGAAAAATAGAAAATGCAATGTTTGAAGTTGCAAGAATACATAATTTTAAAGCTGTAAAATGCTGGTTTTTTTCCGACAGAAAAAGAGGAAACAGAATTACTTAATAAATATGGCTTAAAAAGTGAAAAAGAATGATAAGTTTTTTTCTCGTCCAACTTTTACTTCCTACAGGGATAAAAAGGATGGCTACAAACCTTTTTCTGCACCTGCTTTTTGTGAATATTCCGAAAGAAAATGCACGAAAAATTGATTGATGAAATAGCTGAAAAAGTGGAAAAAGAGCTTGAAAAAAATGAAAATGGACAAATTATAGCTGATTATGTAAGATTGAGATTTGAAGCTGTGAAGAAATAGTAAATTTTTTTGTTTTTTTAAAGTAAACTTTTTTTAGAGTGAATATTTTGAAAGAAATTTTTTTAAATTTGATAAATTGAGATATAGAAAATAAAAAGAGTTAAACAGAAAATTAATTTACAAGGAGAATAAGACAATGAAAAACGCATATTAAAAATATTCGATACAACACTAAGAGATGGAGAACAAAACACCAAGAGTTAATCTTAATGCTGAAGAAAAAAATTAAGAATTGCAAAAACAATTGGAAAGTTTGGGAGTGGATATAATTGAAGCTGGATTTGCTGTGGCATCGCCTGGAGATTTTTGAAGCTGTAAAAATGATTGCTGAAAATGTAAAAAAATTCAACAGTTTGTAGCTTGTCAAGAGCTGTGAAAAAAGATATTGAAGCGGCAGGAGAAGCACTAAAAGGTGCGGCAAAACCAAGAATTCATACATTTATTGCAACTTCGCCTATTCATAGGGAATTTAAGTTGAAAATGACAAAAGAGCAAATTCTTGAAAAAGTAAAAAGAAATGGTAGAACTTGCAAAAATCGTTTGTTGATGATGTTGAATTTTTCTTCAGAAGATGCGACTAGAACAGAAAAAGAATTTTTGGTAGAGGTGTATGAAACAGCTATAAAAGCTGGAGCAACTACATTGAATGTACCTGATACTGTAGGTTACAGAACTCCAAATGAAATGTTTGAACTTATAACTTATTTGAGAAAAAATGTAAAAGGAATTGAAAATGTTGATATTTCTGTGCATTGTCACGATGATTTGGGACTTTCTGTAGCAAATTCAGTTGCGACAATTCAAGCTGGAGCAACTCAAATTGAATGTACAATTAACGGACTTGGAGAAAGAGCTGGAAATACTTCACTTGAGGAAATTGCAATGATTTTTGAAAAACAAGAAAAAGATTTATTTGAAGAATATTACACAAATATTGACTCAAAAACAAATTTACCCAACAAGTAAATTAGTAAGCCTTTTTGACAGGGGTTACAACACAGCCAAATAAGGCAATCGTTGGAGCAAATGCTTTTGCACACGAATCAGAATCCATCAACACGGAGTTTTGGCAAATCCCGAAACTTATGAAATTATGAGTCCCGAATCTGTAGGAAGAAATCCAGATAGCTTGGTACTTGGAAAAACATTCTGGAAAAACATGCCTTTGTACAAAAAAATTAGAATCTTTAGGATTTGACCATGTTGGAAGTGACAGAGTAGAAGAATTATTCGCACAATTTAAAAAAATTAGCAGACAAGAAAAAAATATGTTTTTAGATGAAGATATTATCGCATTAGTCGCTGGAGATGCAAAGAAAAATCGAAGGAAGAATCAAATTAACTCACTTTTGAAATTTCAAGACAGGAAGGTAAAAACCAAAAGCTACAGTTACAATCGACTTAGATGGAGAAAAAAATTGGTTAAAGAAGCACTTGGAGATGGACCAGTTGATGCGACTACAATGCAGTAAACTTAGCAGTGAATGACACTTTTGTCTTAGAAGAATATAAATTGGAAGCAATTACAGGAGATACAGATGCACAAGCACAAGTTGTTGTTATAATTGGAAAAAAATGGAAACAGATTTATCGGTAGAGGACAAAGTACAGATGTGGTTGAGGCTAGTATTAAGGCTTATATTAATGGTATAAATAGACTTTATAATAAGTAATTTTTAAAAGGGAGGGGATTTTTGATGGGAATATCAAATAATTACATTAATGAAATAAAGAAAAATACTTAAAAATGCTAGACAAAAAGCATATACTGCTATAAATTCGGCTATGGTGGAAGCATATTGGGAAATTGGAAGAAGAATTGTAGAAGAAGAACAGCGAGGAAAAAGAAAGAGCTGAATACGGGAAAGAAATATTACAAAAATTTATCTAAGGAACTTACAGAAGAATTTGGAAAGGGATATAGCTATAGAACATTAAGAGAAATAAGACAATTCTATCTTATGTTTTCAGATTTTTGAGAAATGGCGAACAGTGTCCGCCAAATTGACATGGTCTCATTTTTCAGAAAGTTTTTAAGAGTTTCCAATGAGAAGGCTAGAATATTTTTATTTGACGGAAGCAAAGAGAAAATATGTGGTCTGTAAGAACTTTGGATAGGAATATATCTACACTCTACTATGATCGTATTGTTGCAAGTATTGATAAAAAAATTGTCGAAAATGAAATGAAAGAGAAGACAAAAAAACTACAAAGCAAAAAGAATTTATAAAAAAATCCAGTAGTTTTGGAGTTTCTAGATTTACCAACAAATATGTCTTATACAGAAAATGAATTAGAAAAAAAGCATTAACAGACGATATTCAAAAAAATTTATGATGGAACTTGGAAAAGGTTTTTGCATTTGTGGAAAGGCAACAGCATATTCGTACAGAAAAATTCAGATTTTTTTATATTGATTTGGTATTCTATAACTATATTTTTGAAATGTTTTGTTATAGTAGAGTTAAAAACAGAAAAAAATTAACACATCGGGATATTGGACAACTTGATATGTATGTAAGAATGTATGATGACTTAAAAAAACAGGAAAATGATAATCCAACAATAGGACTTCTTCTTTGTACGGAAACAGACAGAACTATTATAAAGTATTCGGTTTTGAATGATAATAAAAACCTTTTTGCAAGTAAATATATAAATTATCTGCCTAGTGAAGAGGAATTAATAAATGAAATAGAAAGGCAGAAGACATTGTTTGAAAGTAAAAAGAATAATGAAGTGGAATATTAATTAGAAAAATTGATTACGGAGAGAAGGAAATTTAAAAATGAAAACAATAATTTTTTCACACCCATGGAATGGAAGTTTCAATAAAAGCAATTTTTAGATAAAGTAGTGGAAAAAGTTGGAGGAAACAAAAGAAAAAAATATACGATTATAGATTTGAATAAAGATGGATTCAATCCTGTGATGACTGAAAAAGATTTGGAGTTGTATTCGCAAGGAAAAAGTGCTGATCCTTTAGTTCTGAAATATCGGGAAATTTTGAAAAATACAGATGAATTAATATTGATTTTTTTCCGATTTGGTGGATGTCGTTACCTGCGATATTAAAAGGATTTTTTGGATAAAAGTTATGTTGAGAGGATTTGCTTATGAAAGTGGGAAATATGGAATAAAAAGGACTTTTTACCAATAAAATCGGCTAAATTGATTACAACGGCTGAAGCACCAAGATTTTTTTATTAAATATAATGGGGTTTGGAATGACGATGAGAAAGGCGAATCTTGGTGGAGTCGGAATAAAAAACACAAAATGGATTCATTATAGTTTAAGAGCAAAAGGAAAAGATGAAGACAGGAAGAAATTTCTTGAAAAAGTTGGGAAATTTGTGAGTGAATAGAAATTGGATCGGCATTTATTTTTATTTAGAAGGAGAAAAAATGAAGGCAAAAAGTTGGATTATTAAATTTCTGGTGGTTTTTGTGGGACTAATTGTGATATTTTTAATTTATGCTCATTATGAGTACAGGCATATTAAAATTAGGACAATTGAGGTAAAGTCAAAAGATATTCCAAAAAGAATTTGATGGGAAAAAGAGTGCTATTTGTAGCAGATTTTTCAGTATGATACGATGACACGGTTTAATAGAAAACAGCAGAAAAAGGCAATTGAACTGATTAATGCACAAAAAAAGGATATGATTCTTTTTAGGTGGAGATTATGCGACTTGGGAGAAAAAAACATTCCTAAATTTTTACGAAGATGCTAAAAATATTAAAATTCTCGAACTTGGAGCATATGCGATTTATGGAAATCATGAGTATCCAGGTGAAAAGGAAACTGCTGAAAATATGAAAAAAACTTGGGTTTAATTTGCTTACAAATGAAAAATAGAAAAAGTAATGATAAATAATGAGAAAATATACATCGCTGGAGTGACTGACTTGTGGCATGGAAAACCTAATGCGAAAAAAAGCTCTTGAAGGTACGAAAAAAAGAAGACTTTGTGTTATTTTTTTAACTCATAATCCTCGAATATTTTGAGCAAATGTCGGAAGCTGAAAAGGAAAAAAACTGATATGATTTTAGCAGGACACACCCACGCTGGACAGGTTACTTTTTTTGGAAAAAAATTATTATGTCGGCAGTTAAGGATAAGAAAAAAATATGGCTACGGAATGAAAGAATACAGCGGACATAAAATTTATATTACTTCTGGAGTTGGTGGTGCTTTTCTTGAGATGTTTATTCGATTTTTTTGCACAGCCCCGAAATTGTGATTTTTGAGTTGAAGAGAATTAATTAAAATTTGGAAGTGGTGTGGTATGGAAGATAAAGAATTAAAGAAATTAGCGAAAGATATTTTTTTGAAAAAAATTAAAAATATTATGAAATAGCAAAAGAAATGATTGTTGCAAATGCTTCAGTCAATGCTTCAAAAGAAATAAAAAAATAACAGATAGCAAAATTGAAGGATTCCGTATATTCCAAAAGGGAGAAAAAAATTCCAACAAATTCAGAAGGGAAACAGTTTATGTTTCTTGCACAGATAAATTGTGCTGACTTAAAAGGTCTAGAAGATTTTTCCAAAAGAAGGAATTTTTGCAATTTTGGGTTTTTGGGAGATGACTTGATGGGATTAGATTTTGATAACAGTACAAATCGGAATGGTTTTGATGTAATTTATTATGAAAAAAATTGAAGATTACTATTCGGAAGATGAATTTAAGAAGATGTATAATCCTTACAGATATGACCCAGCATGGGACTTTTTGATAGCACATCATCCTTGCAAAATGGAATTTTTCTTTGGGAAAACAAAAAGAGAATTTAGATTATGACTTTTTAGATATTTTATTTGAAAAAGTATGGGAAGAAGAAAAATTTTAAATTTGATGAAAAAGATAAATTATCTGAAGAAGCGGAAGAAATTTATGGATATGAATTTTATGAAGAAAATATTGGCACAAAATGTAATGGATTTCCATTTTTTTCACACAATCTGAACCAAGAAAAAGGCGATGAAATAAATGAATACGATACTTTGTTATTTCAAATTAATAGTGGAAAAGAAATAATGATTGGAGATTGTGGAGTGATGAATTTCTTTATTAATCGTGAAAAGTTGAAAAAAATAAAGATTTTTTTCAGATGTTTTTTTATAATTGGGATTGTTATTGATTGTTTTTACGAAAGGTCTGAAAGTCAATGAAGTTTAAATTTTTTTAAATTGTATATTTTTTTGATATGTTTTTATATTTGGCGGTGTACTGTATTCGGATGAAAAAAAGACAAGTTGAAGAAAAAAAGAAGTTGAAATTATTGATGGAAAGTCCTATGTAAAAAGGAGAAAATAAGCCGTTTTCGTGGAATATAATAGTTCGATATGATAGTGGAGAAATTTCAAGTGTATATGCTCTTAAGGAAGGGTTGAGGCAGGGAATAACAAATTATTATTATAAAAATGGAAAAATTAAAAAGCCGAACTTATTTATGTTAATGATAAACTAAACGGAAATATGAAAGAGTTTTTATGAAAAACGGAAATATTCAATCAGAAACAGAATATAAAGATGATGTTTTATACGGAAAAAGAATAGAACGGTATGAAAATGGGAACTTGAAAACAACATCTGAATGGAATCGATTTTTTTGGATGGAGAAAAAAATAGAATATCATAAAAAAATGGTAAAATTAAGAAAAAAAGAAATTTATAAAAAAATGGGGAGGTGCAGAAAGATGGGTTAAGTAAATTTTTGGAATATCTTGGTAATATTAGCATTTGGAATACCATTTTTGCTTTTTACCGTTTTCTTTCTTCAAAAATATATAAACAGTTTCCAAAGGTAAAATTACTAGATGAATATCAGAAAGAAAAAAATGTTAGAAATTTTTGGTAAAATATAATTTACAAATACCATCTTTACATTCAAGTTATTCTATTAATGGAACTGGAACAACTTATGTAAAAAAATTAGAAATTTTTAAAATTAGAGAAGAAAAAAATTTTCAATTTCAGCAAAAAGTGTATTCAGTATTTTTGGATGCCAATGCCGTATATTATTGGATATATAGTTTGCCATGATAAAGATAAAATAATTTCTTCTTTTTCAAAAAGAAAGCTTTCAGAAAATAAAAAGATGAAATGAAGGAAAAAAATTTTGTGAGGAAAATAAAGATTATACCGATAGAAAGTTGGGAAAATGGATATAAAAAAACTATAAATTTTGAGTATTTTTTTAGATTTATCAATAAGAATAACATATCACTCAAATGCGATTGAAGGAAATACATTGACACTAAATGAAACTGCTACGATTATTTTTAGATAGTACGCTACCTGGAGGTAAGAGTATTCGTGAGGTTTTTGAAGTTTTGAATCATAAAAAGGCAATTGACTATATGTTGACTGAACTTGCGAATGACCAAAAAAATTGGATATTTATGTGATTAAAAAAATATAAATAAGGAAATTTTAGACAGGTTGAATGATAATGCTGGAAATTTTTAAAAAAATAGCAGTAATGCAATAATTGGTGCAGATTTTTGAAACTTCTACACCAAGTCAAGCACCTGTCCTTACAAAAAAATTGGATTGAAAACTTGAATTATCGGTTGAAATTGTGTAAAAAAATGATGATGAAAAGTTGTCAGAAATATTAAATTCTCATATAGAATTTGAGAGAATTCATCCTTTTAGCTGATGGAAATGGGCGAACAGGAAGGCTGATTATGCTGTATTTGTGTTTTCGGGAAAAATATAAGTCCGTTTGTGATTGAAAAAAATGATAGAGCATTGTATATGAATTATTTAAGAGAGCAAAATGTGGATATTATTTTTAGATAAAGTGAAAGAATTGCAAGAATTTGAAAAAGAAACGAATGGAACAATTTTAAATAGGTTAATAAATTAAAAAAATATAAATAAAAAAATTTGGAGAGAAAATCGGAGGAGAAAAAAATGTCAGAAATTAAAAAAATGAAGTGAAAAAAACCAAAAAAACTTTGTTTGATAAAGTTTGGGAAAAACATGTGATTACGGGAGAACCTGGAGAAGCACAACTTTTGTATATTGATTTGCACTTGATTCATGAAGTTACTTCATGCAAGCGTTTTCGGGATTGAGAATTGCAGGAAGAAAGGTTAGAAGACCCTGACTTGACATTTGGAACAATGGATCACAATACGCCAACAATTATGGCTGATAGAATGAATATTAAAGATAAAGTTTCAAAGGCACAGTTGGATGCGTTGTCGGCAAACTGTAAAAGAATTTGGAATCGAATTGGTTGATATGTTTAATGAAAAATAATGGAATTGTGCATATGGTTGGACCCGAACAAGGGTTGACACAGCCTGGAAAAAAACTGTAGTTTGTGGAGATAGCCATACTGCGACTCATGGAGCTTTTGGAGCTTTGGCATTTGGAATTGGAACAAGTGAAGTGGAACATGTTTTGGCAACACAGACAATTTGGCAAAAGAAACCAAAAACAATGGGAATTGAAATAACTGGTGAATTGCAAAAAGGTGTTTATGCGAAGGATATAATTTTACATATTATTAAAACTTACGGAATTGGGCTAGGAAATGGATATGCATTTGAGTTTTTTTGGAGATACAATTAGAAATATGTCAATGGAAGGAAGAATGACAATTTGTAACATGGCAATTGAAGGAGGAGGAAAATCGAGAATTATCGCACTCGATGAAACTACTTTTGAATATGTAAAAGGAAGAAGATTTGCACCAAAAAGGCGAAGAATTTGATAAAAAAAGTGGCTGAATGGAAAGAATTGTACACAGATTCTGTAGATGCATTTGACAAATACATAAAAGTTGATGTTTCAAACCTTGAGCCACAAGTTACTTGGGGAACAAACCCTCGAAAATGGGAATTGGAATAAGTGAAAAAAATTCCCGAAATTAAAGATGTAAACTATGAAAGAGCATACAACTACATGGGACTTACACCAGGAGGATCACCTTATGATATTCCATTAAAACATGTATTTATCGGATCTTGCACAAATGGAAGATTAGCAGACTTAGAAATTGCAAAGAAAAAAATTGTAAAAAGGAAAAAGTTGCTCCAAACATCACAGCAGTAGTCGTTCCAGGATCACAACTTGTTAAAAAAAGCGACTGAAGAAAAACGGAATTGCACAAATATTCAAAGACGCAGGATTTGAGTGGAGAGAAGCTGGATGTTCAACTTGTTTAGGAATGAACCCAGACTTAATCCCAAGCGGAGAACACTGTGCATCAACTTCAAACAGAAACTTTGAAGGAAGACAAGGAAAAAGGAGCAAGAACTCACTTAGTAAGTCCAGCAATGGCAGAAGCAGTAGCAATTTATGGAAAATTTGTGGATGTTAGAGAATTGGATGAAGTGAAATAGGAATTTTAGTATAAAGGAAACGATATATTATGAAAGTAAAATTGATGAATTTTTAGCAGGATATTAATTTTTTTATTATATTATGTTTAATATTGATTCTTTACAATTTAGATATTTTTTTACCAGTACAATGCTAATTTTAATTTATTCAATTTTAAATTCAATTAATATTTTTTTGATAATAAAATGAAAATAGATTATGAAAAAAATTGGTACTTCAAGGTGCAACAGGATTATATCTTCAAAGAGATCTTCTTTTTTTGGATAATGAAAAATTTTTTTAACAGTTAAAATTTTTATCAATATTTTTTTCATAATTTTTGGTATTCTACATTATAAAAAAATAAATTTAAAAAAAATAAGAACCTAAAAAAATATTTTTGATATTCTTTTATTAATTTCTGCTATAAAGTACATATATTTAAAAATTTTTTTATGTTTAATTTTATTATTTATTCATTATTTTTATATGTTTTCATTTATAGTAAAAGTATATTTTATTGATATTATAATAATAATATTTTTTTAAGGAAAATATACAATTTAAAAAAATAAAAAAAGTAATTATTATATTTATTTGTTTATTATTTTTGTGTATAATTATTAGAATAAAAAGTAATTTTTTTAGGAGATATGTAATGGGAAAAAAATAAAAAAATAGTATAGAAGATATTAAAAATATCGTTTCCAATATAAAAAAAGAATTTATCACCATTTTTTTAAATTTTATTGTATATACTTCAGAAGAAAAAAAGTTTATAGTAAAAACAAGATACCTTAGACCATAAAAATCAAAAATAAAAACAAGGAGAATAAAATATGAAACCATTTACAAAAATATGAAGGAACAATTGTTCCAATAATGAATAACAACATAGATACAGATCAATTAATTCCAAAAACAATATTTGAAAAAGTGTCGAAAAAAAACAGGATTTGGAAAACATGTTTTTCGATGAATGGAGATACAACGAAGACGGATCTGACAATATGGATTTTAATTTGAATAAGCCAGAATACAAAAAAATGGAACAATTTTGATTACTGGAGAAAATTTTGGTTGCGGATCGAGTAGAGAACACGCTGCTTGGGCATTGCAAGATTATGGAATTCATGTAATCGTGGCTGGAGGATATTCGGGGATTTTTCTACATGAACTGGTTAAATAACGGACATTTGCCAATAACATTGCCAGAAGTAGATAGAATCGAATTATCGAAATTGCCTGGAGATGCGAAAGTTACAGTTGATTTGGAAAAACAATAAATTGATTGCGAATGGAAAAGAATATGTTTTTTTGAGTTGGAAGAAAGCTGGAAACAAAGATTATTAAAAAGGGCTTGATTCAATTGGATTGACTTTGCAACATGAAGATGAGATTAGAAAATATGAGGAAAGTCATAAGTAGTTAAAAAAAGGAGTAAAAATGAAAAAAATTGGGAAGTCATAGATGGAGAGCATACTCGTAAAGTGATGTGGATAAATCATGAAATAGAAATGAAATTGTACTATAATGGTGAAGATGACATTGATGAAGAGGAAATTGATGAAATAAAAAGTCGAAGAAATGGTTGAAAAAAATTTTTAGAAAAAGAAAGAATACTGGGATACAAAGTGTAAAGATTTATTTGCTGATGAATTTGTTGACTGGTTTAATGAGGAAAAAAATGGGTAAAAGCTCGAATATGCAGAAATTTACTATGAAACAAAGAGTATTGATAAAGTGGAGAAAAAAATTACTTAAAAATCATTGGAAAAAGAAGATACAGAAAAAAATTATGAAGAATAATTTTTTTAACAAAAAGAAGCGTTTAAAAAGTTGCTTGATAATGAAGATATGCTAATTACACTTGATTACAGCGATGAGGAAGAAAGTTCTAATTTTTACAATCAGTATGTATGAAAGAGTATTTTTTTGTAGATAAAGAATTTTGTGCTTGTTTTAATTTTGATGGAGAAATAGAAGAAGTTTTTATGAATTAAAGAATAAAAATGTGTTTGGGAACTGTAAAATAATAGAAAAAAATTTGGAAAAAGAAAATGTGATTTTTTTGTAAAAGTTGTTGAATTCAATATTTTGAGTTTTTCGAGCACATTTTTTTGAAGAAACGAAAGTTTATGTAGTAAAAAGGAATTGAATAGAAGGAACGAAAAAAAGAAAAAAACTTTCTGAATAAAGCGAGGATTAGAATATGATAAAAAAAGAAGTTTTTGATACCGAATATTGTTACTGCTGGAAATATATTTATGGGTTATTTGAGTATTTTAGAATCAATTAAGGGAAATTTTTGTTACAAGTATTTGGTTTATAATTTTTAGCAATGTTTTTTTGATAGTATTGATGGTCAAGTTGCTAGAAAAATTTAATGCTTTTTAGTGAATTTGGAAAGGAATTTGATTCTTTTTTGTGATGCATTTTCTTTTGGTTTGGCACCAGCATTGCTGATATATTTTCTTTTGGAAAAAAAGAAATGAATGGAAGCATATTCGTGGTTCTCATTTCATTCGTTTATGCTATTTGTGGAGTTATTAGATTAGCAAGATTCAATATTGATACAATTTCTTCTAGCGAAAAGTCTGATTTTGTTGGTATGCCAATACCAAATGCAAAGAGGAATGATTTGTTCGTATATTTTAGTATGTAATGCGATTGAAAAAAATTTAGGAATTAATTTTTAATCTAAAAATTTTTCGTTGCAATCGTTGTAATTGCATCAATTTTAATGGTAAGTACAATTCCATTTAAGGTACCAACAAAAAAATATTCAATTATCTTCCAAAAAGAACGAAAAATGGCTCATTGCTCTAATTTTTAGTAGTAATTTTAACATTAAAATATTTTTCTTTTTTTATTTTCAGTTTTGGATATGTAATTGTTACACTTATTAATTTTTTTAGAAGAAATAATGATAAATATTAAGTTTTACAATATTTAGGAATATGATTACATTGTATAGCAAAAAGTATTACAAAGGATTTAGAGAATGTCATATTCAGCCCCGATTGGCTCTTAATTTATAAAATTGAAAAAAATATCTTGGTTTTGATATTTTTGAGAATAGAGACACATTAGGATTTATTTTTAAATTGGAGGAATTTTATGAAAAATTATTATTTTTTTGTATATTTACAATTGTGAGTATCTCTTTTTCAATGTTAGGAGGACCTTGTAGTACGACAGAGAAAAATGTGTTTTAAGAGGTTTTTAAAGTTGATGGAAAAATAATAAACGAGAATGAAATATTAGAACTCAAAGAAATTGTGAGTGTATTAAATGAATTTGGAGAAGGTGGAACTGTAGATTTTTATCGGGCACACTGATTCAACTGGGACAAAAAAATATAATCAAAAATTATCGTTGATAAGAGCTAGAAATGTTGCTAGATTATTTAGAGAGTTTGATTTAAAAAAATACTATTTCAATTGGAGAAATCAGTGGTAAAGGAGAAGATGATCCAGTTGATTTAAATGAGACAGATCAAGGGAAATATAGTAATAGAAGAGTAGAGATTTTATTTAATAATTTAAAATGGAAAAAAATTTTTGAATAAAAAAAGTTAAAAAAAGATGATATAAAAAAATTTAGAAAGGAAGTAAAAATGAACTACAAAATTGCATTATTAAAAGGGGACGGAATTGGTCCAGAAATCGTTGATGAAGCGGTAAAAGTTTTTGAATAAAATTGGAGAAAAAAATTTGGGCATAAATTTGAGTATACGCAAGGATATTTGGGAGGAGAATCTATTGATAAATATGGGATTCCATATTCTGGAAGAAACTGCGAAAAATTTGTAAAGAAAGTGACTCGATTTTTGTTGGGATCTGTTGGAGGGCCTAAATGGGATAATGTTGAGCCTGATAAAAGACCTGAAAAAGGGCTTCTTGCGATAAGAAAAGACTTGGGAGTTTACACAAATTTAAGACCAGCGGTTTTGTTTAAACAATTGAAAAGTGCTAGTCCATTGAAGGATGAAATAATTGGAGAAGGGCTAGATGTATGATAGTTAGAGAGCTTACAGGAGGAATTTATTTTTGGACCTAGAGAATATTCTGATGAAAAAGCTGTTGACACATTGCCATATACAAAAGGGGAAATTGAAAGAATTGCAAAAAAAGCATTTGAAATTGCAAAATTAAGAGGGAAAAAAATTACAAGTGTGGATAAACACAATGTTTTAGATACTTCAAAATTGTGGAGAAAAACAGTAAATGAACTTGCAAAAGATTATCCAGAAGTGGAAGTTTCCCACATGTATGTGGACAACGTCGCAATGCAATTGATTGCAAATCCAAGACAATTTGATGTAATTTTTGACAGACAATATGTTTGGAGATATTTTTGTCAGATGAAGCTTCAATGCTTACAGGTTCTTTAGGAATGTTGCCATCAGCAAGTTTAGGAGATGGAAAAGTTGGACTTTATGAACCAAGCCACGGTTCAGCACCAGACATCGCAGGACAAAATATCGCAAATCCAATCGCAACAATCTTATCAGCAAAGAATGATGCTAAGATACGCATTTAACTTGACAAAAGAAGCAGATGCAGTTGAAAAAGCAATCGAAGAAGTGCTAGAAGATGGATTCAGAACAGCTGATATTTATACTGATGGAATGAAAAAGTCGGAACGGCTGAAATGGGAACTGAAATTGCTAATAGAATATAATTTACTTTTTTTGAATTATAAATTTTGACATTAAATTCAAAAATTTTTAAATTTTCTCAAAATTAATTTTTATGTAAATAATCGAAAAAAATAATTTTTATAAACAATAACAAAAAAAGAAAGGATGGTTTTTTTATGGAAGAAATTTTACATTATGAAAACATAACTTTCAGACGAGAAGGAAGAGAAATTTTAAAAAGGTGTTGATTGGCACATAAATAAAGGAGAAAACTGGGCTTTATTAGGATTAAATGGTTCTGGGAAATCCACTCTTTTGGGAATGATTCCAGCCTACACTTTTCCAACTTCGGGAGAAGTACGAGTTTTTTTGGTCATAAATTTGGAAATTATGCTTGGACAAAAAAATTCGAGATAGAATTGGTTTTTGTGAGTTCTACTTTGAATAATTTTTTTGAGTACTTTAAATTCACAAAAATTGAAGGATATTGTAATTTCTGGGAAATTTAATTCGATTGAATTTATCAAGAAGTGACGGATGAAGATAGAAAAAAAGCTGAAAAATAATTGAAGATTTTTGGGATAACTTACATTAAAGATAAATATTTTTGCAACATTGTCACAAGGTGAGCAAAGACGGACATTACTTGCACGGGCATTTATGAATGAGCCAGATTTATTAATTTTTAGACGAACCTTGTTCAGATTAGATGTAAAAATCTCGAGAATATTTATTGTCTGTCTTGGAAAAAAATTCTAAAAATGAAAATGCGATTCCATTTATTTATGTGACACATCAAATCGAAGAAGTGATTCCAGCGATAACTCATGTAATGCTTTTTAAAAGATGGAAAAGTTTTTTTGCAAAAGGTAGAAAAAGATATTTTGACAGATGAAATTTTTATCAAAAAAATGTTTGAGATGCCAGTAAAAGTTGTCTGGGAAAATGATAGACCTTGGTTGATTGTGAAGTAAATTCAGTAATTGCTTAGAAGGAGTTGATTTATTTAGATGGATAAAAGCAGAAAATTTATGGCAGTAATTTTAGCATTACTTATGACTATCTTTTATGCAATCAATACACCATTTTCTAAAAATACTTTTGAATAAGGTTTCTCCCACATTTATGGCATCTTTTCTATATCTAGGAGCAGGAATTGGTGTAGGTGTTATGTACTTGTTTCATAGAAAAGATGAGGAAAAAGCATGAAAAATTAACCAAGTCAGATCTTCCGTATACTATTGGAATGATTGTTCTTGATATTGCAGCACCTATATTCCCGATGATTGGTATAAATATCGGTTCAGCTTCAAATGCTTCATTGCTTTGGTAATTTTGAAATTGTAGCAACAACCCTTATTGCTCTTTTTAGTATTTAAGGAAAAAGTAACATCAAAGTTATGGATTGCTATTGGTTTTTATTACAATATCAAGTATAGTTCTTTCATTTGAAGGAGCTGAAAGTTTCAAATTTTTCTTTAGGTTCATTATTTGTAATATTAGCAACTTGTTGTTGGGGACTTGAAAATAATTGTACGAGAAAAACTTTCAGATAAAAAGTACTTATGAGATTGTTACTTTAAAAGGATTTTTCTGGTGGTGGTTCATTTATAGTTGCTCTTATTTTTAGGAGAAAGTATTCCCGAAATTAGATATATATCAATTGCTTTGTTACTTGGATTTGTAGCATATGGACTCAGTATTTTTTTATGTATATCAGAGCACAAAGGGATTTAGGTGTCGCTAAAAACCAGTGCATATTATGCTGTGGCTCCATTTGTAGGTACTTTCTTGGCATTTGTAGTAAATGGAGAAAAACTTACTTTGGTGTACTTTGTTGGACTTGTTTTTTTATGTTAATTGAAGTGCATTTGTTGTGTATGATACAATGGTTAAATATCATAGTCATAGCCATTCACACATAATAGTTCATACACATGATGGGACAACACATACGCATGTTATTACTCATGAACATGGTCACAGTCATTTTATATCAGAAGAAAGACACGAGCATAATCATGACGACTACATGAATAGTGAAGAACATAAATTGTTACATAAAAAAAGAATAAAAAAATTAAAAAAATATAAAATATATTAATACCTAAAAAAAATATTTGCAAATATTTTTTTAAAAAGTGTATAATATATACATACAAAATTTAGGAGGATTATAAAAATGGCAGGAAATATTTTAGGAACAACAGTTTACTACGATGCTGATTGCGATTTAAGTAAATTGGAAGGTAAGAAAATTACAGTTTTAGGGTATGGATCTCAAGGACATGCTCATGCATTAAATTTAAAAGAAGGTGGATTTGATGTAACTGTTGGACTTAGAAAAGGTTCTAAATCTTGGTCAGCGACAGAAGAAGCTGGATTTACAGTAAAAAGAAACTGCAGATGCTGTAAAAGGTGCTGACATCGTTATGATCTTAATTCCAGATGAATTACAAGCAGAAACTTATGCAAAAGATATCGCACCAAACTTAAAAGAAGGAGCATACATTGCATTTGGACACGGATTTAACATTCATTTTCAAAAATTGTTCCAAGAGAAGATATAAGTGTATTTATGGTTGCACCAAAAAGGACCTGGACACTTAGTAAGAAGAACTTTCCAAGAAGGAAGTGGAGTACCTTGTTTAGTAGCAGTAGAAAAAGATGCAAGAGGAGATGCTATGGAAGTAGCTAAAGCTTGGGCATCAGCAATTGGTGGAGGAAGATCGGGAATTCTAGAAACTACATTCAAACAAGAAACTGAAACTGACTTATTCGGAGAACAAGTAGTATTATGTGGTGGAGTTGTAGAACTTATGAAAGTTGGATTTGAAGTATTGACAGAAGCTGGATATGACCCAGTAAATGCTTACTTTTGAATGTATTCATGAAATGAAATTGATCGTTGACTTAATCTACGAAGGTGGACTTGCAACAATGAGAAATTCTATTTCAAATACAGCTGAATATGGAGATTACATCACAGGACCAAAAATTATTACACCTGCAAACTAAAAGAAGCTATGAGAGGTGTTTTAAAAGACATCCAAAGTGGTAAATTTGCTGATGATTTCTTAGCAGATTACAAAAGCAGGACAACCATTCTTAAAAAGAAAAAAAGAGAAGAGTTTGCTAATCACGGAGTGGAAAAAGTTGGAGCGGAATTAAGAAAAATTAATGCCTTGGATTAAAAAAATAGTTGATATAAAAATAAATAGGCTGGGATTCTCCCAGTCTTTTTTACTAAAAAAATATAGAAAGAGTTGGTGACGGATGATATTTTTAACATCACTTACGAGCATATTCGGAATAGTTTTTTTATTATAGGATTAGGATATGTTCTAAGAAAGAAAAAAATTGGTTTCATGACAGTTTTAGTGCGAATATTTCAAAAATTGATAACAAATGTAGCATTACCTGCTTCAATATTTTTATTCAGTTTTTAAAATATTTAAAGTTAGAAGAATTATTAAAAATTATCAGATAGATTAATATATACTTTTGCTTCAGTAATTATCGGTTATGTTGTTGCAATTTTATTGATAAAAGTTTTTTAAAATTAGAAGTGGTAGACGAGGGTATTTATAAATGCCGTAGTTAATGCTAATACGATTTTTTTATAGGAATGCCGTTAAATGTAGCTTTTATTTGGTGAAGCAAGTATGCCATATTATTTGATGTACTACATTACTAATACGGTATCAATTTGGACATTGGGAGCATTTTTTTGTTGCAAACGATCCTATTTATGATAATGAAAATTTAGGGAAAAAAAGGATTTGACTGGAGAAAATTGTTATCTCCACCATTAGTAGGATTTTTTTAATAGCATTAATATTTTTTTAGGATTTAGAATACCAGTTCCCGAATTTATTTCTTCGACATTGAATTATATTGGAAGTATTGTTACACCATTGTCGTTGATGTATATAGGAATAGTTTTGGCAGATGCTGGACTTCATAGTATTCATTTTGATAGAGATACAATATTAGCTTTTAGTTTGTAGATTTGTTTTGTCGGCGACTGTGATGATGGCATTAATAATGTTAAATCTTTGCTGTTTCAAATGATTTTACAGCTTTTAGATAGAAAAACATACATGATACAAGCTACTGCACCAGTATTTGCAGTATTGCCAATTTTAGTTCACGAAGCTAAAGGAGATGTAAAATACGCTACAAATGTGGTAACAACAAGTACAATTTTTTATTCGTAATTGTTATACCGACAATTTTATCATTTGTAAAATAATTTTTAGAGAGCTAAATGGCTCTCCTTTTTTTATGAATCATTTTAAATTTTTTTGTAAAATTGAAAATAATTATATACTTTTTGAAAAAAATATTGTATAATTAATTATACAAGTAATATATTTGAATTTTTAAAAAGTTTGATAATTATTGTATAATTTAAGCTTTGGAGGGAAAAAAACTATGTTTGATAAATTATTAAAAAGAAGGAAAAGAATTAACTGATAAAGCAGTAGACAAAGTGAAAGACGTTGCAGACGGAGATGTTGTAAAAAAACGTAACAGAAGGTGCAAAAGATTTGGCAGATAAAGCAACAGATGCGAAAGAAAACATTTAGGAGATAACAAAATTGTGAAAAAAATATTGCTGAAGGTGCAAAAAGACCTAGCGGATAAAGCAACAGATGCGACAGAAAACATTTAGAAGATAATAAAAATCGTAAAAAAATGTTACTGAAGGAGCCAAAGACTTGGCAGACAAAGCAACAGAAGGTGCAAAAAGATTTAGCAGATAAAGCTGGTAAAATTTTTTTAAGAAATAAAAAGGGTATAAAAATTTTGTGTAAACTCAAAAAAATAATATTATTGTGGTACAGGGTGGTATTTTTATCATCCTGTTTTTTTATTTATAAGGAAATTAAATTTATATTTTATTAAAATATCAGTAAAAAGTTTACTTTTTTAAAAAAACTTTTATATAATAAAAGAAAGGTCAGTATAAAGGTAAAATTAGTAGTTTATCTTTAAAAAAATTAAAAAAATTGAACTGTAATGAAAGAATGTAGAATTTTTAATAAATTTTTTGATTTTTTTAGAAAGGAAGAAAGATGACAAACAATTTAAAGGAATTTAGTAAAGAATTAAAAATCGTTTGCTAAAAAAAGGTAAAAAGATTTTAAATATACAGATTCAGCACTTATCACATTTTTTTATTAACTGGTGCAATAGGAAGAAGTGCGTCAGTTAATCACTTTTTCAGAAGGAAATGATATTGAAATTCAGCCAATAGAGAGAAATACTTCATTTAAAACAACTTGGGGAGGTTGGCAATATGGAATAAATGGATTTTTACAATAATTGGCAAAGGGCATTACAAAGGGCATGGAGATAAAGTAAAAGATGTTAAATATATTAGAGTACAGATCCTTTTTATAAAAATAGTGACAGATCATAGCAATAATGATAACAACAACAGTATTAATAATGATGATAACAGTAATGCTGGAGCAGTTCATGCAAATAATGGTGAAATAATAACAATGAACAGAACCTCTCTCTCTTCAACGCCAGATGTTTCCATAATAGGTGGAATAGATTCTCAAACTAATAAATATACAAAATTCGGACTTCTCGCTGAAAATGGTGGTGTCATTAATGCACAAAAAAACTGGGTAAAAGTGACAGATAGTCCAATGAATACTGTTTCAATTAATAATGCAAAAATTGATTTGGAAGGTAGCAAAGTAGAATATAAAGGAAAGGGGTACGCACTATATACTGATAGTACAAGTAGTTCTACAAATGCGATTAATATGAAAGATGCGACACTGGTTTTTAGACGGAAAAAGCCATTGGATACGTTTTTTTGATCAAGCTAGACCAAATGTTGTAAATTTTAACAATACTAATATTGATGTGCTTTCTGATGATGTAGTTATTGCAGATTTAAGAAATTCTGTAACACCTATTGTTATAGATATAGAAAAATAAGGCTGGTAATGATAGCTTGAAAAAGTCAGTTGCTTAGGGAAATAATGTAAATATTACAAGTTCAAATGGAAAAACAAATTATAAATATGCTTTGGTGGATGATGCTACAATTCAAATAAAAATCAGCAGTTGATAAGGCAAATTTAATAAGTGATTCAGATAGCGAAGTATTTACAAAAAGATCAGTATATCAAAAATTCAAGATTGCATGTTGAAACGGAATATGGTTCAGTAAACGCTTCCTTAAACACTGCACAAATAAATGCAATTGGTGACAGATTTCTAGTACCAGTGGGACTTGCAATTGCTGGAAGTTCAAAATCTGTTGATAATAGTACGACAGAAATTGGTAATAAAGGTAAAGTTTTTTTGTTGACAGAACAGATGCTGGCCAAGGTGGAGTAGGATTTTTAGCCGATTATGGATGGCTTAATAACTATAATGCTGGTAAATTAGAAGTAGAGTATAGTAGTGTGCCAGGTGTAACAGTAACGCCTAATGATGGAGCAGTTGGAATGTATGGAACAAATAATTCAAATATGGTAAGTTCTGGTCCAATACGTGTTGGTGGTAAAAACTCATTTGGAATTTTGGGACTTTCGTATAAAATAGACGCTTCTACAGGTTTAGCTATAGATCCATCTAATGAACCTTATTTTTAATAGTGCTTTACATCGAGAAAATTTTGGAAAAAAATAGATATTATGAATTTACCATGGGGAGAAATTTCAATGTATGGTGATGGAGCAGTTGGAATATTTACAAAAATAATAGTATCGACCCGACAATAAAATCTATTCCATCTACATCTAAAGCCTGGCTTGTTGGTGTAAATGAAGGTACTATTACAATATATGGAAATAATCATGCAATCGGAATGGGATCTAATTTTGGAGCTGTTACAAATTATGAAGGTGAAGATCCTAATACCCATGTTGTTCAATCTGGAATAATTAATGTACTTGGTACACAATCATTTGGAATGTATGGAACAAATAATACTGATTTGAAAAAAATTTTGCGATAATAAATGTTGCTCCAACTTCTCCTGGAAATGAATCGATAGGAATGTATGGAGATGATCCAAAAAAACGAAAGTATATATGCTGGAATTTGAGAATGGAAGAAGAATTGTAAGAGATAGCATAATAAATATTGGACAATCTTCATATGGTATTTTTGCTAGAAACATAGAAATGAACGGCGGTACAATAAATGTAGATGATAATGGAGTAGGAATTTATTCTCAAGGGCCTGATGTCAATCTTATTGCCGGAAAAATTAATGTAGAAAACAATAATGCAGTCGGAATATACATTGATGATGCTACCGTAGATCCAAAACCTACAATTGTTAAGGGAAATGTAGATATGAAAGTTGGGCAAAATTCAGTTGGATATTTGATAACAGCTTCAAATACTAAGACGGAGATAAAAACAAAAGCACCGAATGATATTCATATAGGAGAAAATTCAGTTTACATCTATTCAAAAAGCACCACAAAGTTTAGGTGGAAAAAAATTGAAACAGAATCAAAACTTGTGACAGATGGAAGCAACAGCTATGGAATCTATTCATCTCAAGATTTTTGTAAATCGTGGAGATATTAATTTGAAATCGGGAACTGGAAATATTGGAATTTATTCATCTCAAGGAATTGGACAAAAATTATGGAACAATTGAAGTTGGTCCAAGTAATGTGGCAACTGGAAAAATATGGAGTTGGAATGGCAACAGGAAGTGGAACAGTAGAAAATCATGGAAATATCAATGTTACAGAAAATAACAGTGTTGGAATGTATGCTTCAGGTTCTAGTGCAAAAGCAATAAACAGAAGAACTGGAACTATTAATTTGAAAGGCAATGATACAGTTGGAATGTACATTGACAATCATGCTACTGGAGAAAATTATGGAATAATTCAGACAACGCCAACTGCAAGTGGAACTGGAATAAAAGGTGTAGTTGCAAAAAAACGGAGGAATTATTAAAAATTATGGAACAATAAATATTGTTGGAAGTGGTAATACCGGGGTGTATACTGACGTAGCCAGTGCATACCAAATTCAAGGAGGAAGCAGCAATACTTCAACAAATGCATCTTCACTTGGAACGGCAGTTAGTATGACCGTAGCAGAAAAATCAATAGTAAAAACTCCAGCGCATCCAAGTCCAGTATCAATACCGATACCAGCTGTACAAGCTGAACCGTTAATAGATAGTGGAAATGTAATTTTGCCACAAGTACCAGGAAGAAATTTACCAGGTGATAATCATAATTATAGAATAAATGATTCAAGTGTAGAAATGTATGTGGATACTTGAGAATAAATCATACAAATCCTATACAAGGTTTGAGTAATTTACCAGGAATTACAGACATCAATTTAATAATGGGAACAGAAGTTACTAATTTTTTTAAATGCAAAAAGCGATTCAAATAGGAGATAATATTTTACAACCATACAACAATACTTTTAGGGAAGCGATATACCAACTGGAGCTAAGGTAAATGCAGATTCAGCAAGTTTAACTTGGAAAGCACATTTAGTAGAATCGTGAAATGTGACAGCACCGATAAAAACCGTATATATGATAAAAATTCCGTATACTAATTTTGCAAATAAAAAAATGATAGCGATAATAGAAATTTCTTAGATGGACTTGAACAAAGATATGGTGTTGAAGATGTCAATTCTAGAGAAAAACAAATTTTTAATAGATTAAATGATATAAGAAAAGATGAACCGCATATATTTAAAACAAGCTGTAAAATGAAATGAAAGGTTATGAATATTCGAATACTCAGCAACGAATTAATGCTACTAGAAATGAATTGGATAAGGAAATTGGATATTTGCAGAAAGATTGGAAAAATTCATTTGACAAAAAAATGACAAGATTAATCTATTTGGAATGAGAGATCAGTATAAAACAGATACAGCTGGAGTTGTGGACTATGACAGTGATGCCTATGGAGTAGCTTATGTTCACGAAGGCAAAACATCCAAAAACTGGAAACGCTTCTGGATGGTATGCTGGAGCTGTCACAAATCAATTTAAATTTAAAGATTTAGGAAAATCGACTGAACAAGATACAATGATTAAAGCTGGAATATTTAAAAACAATATCGCTCAAAAATGATCAAAAATGGTTCATTAAAATGGACAATTTCAGGAGATGTATTTGGTGGAATAAATAGTATGCACCGTAAATTCTGGGTTGTAGATGATACATTTGAGTCTAAAGCTAATTATTACACCTATGGAGCAGACTTTTAAAAATGAATTAGGCTATGATATAAGATTGTCTGAAAAAAATTCATTTGCGACCTTATGGAACTTTTAAAAATGGAATATGGACGATTTACAGACATAAAAAGAAGATAATGGTCAAATGAACTTGGAAGTTAAAGGAAATGATTATTTTTCAGTTAAGCCTCGAAAATTGGAGCAGAGTTTAAATATATTCAACCATTGTCAGTAAATACCAATTTTATCAGTCGGACTTTCGGCAAAGATATGAAAATGAACTTGGAAAAATTAATAGATTAAATCGAAAGCTAGAGTTCGTTATACTACAGCAGATTGGTATAATTTGAGAAATGAAAAGGAAGATAGAAAAGGAAATGGAAAAATTTGACTTAAATCTTGGAATTGATAGTGTAAGATTTGGATTAACAGCGAATTTAGGATATGATACTAAAGGTAAAAAAATATTAGAGGTGGATTAGATTTAAGATGAGTTATTAAAAATTTATATAATTATTTAGAAAGAGACTGTTTCATAAGGTTGATTTTATGAAGTATAGTCTCTTTTAATAATAGTGAAATTAATTTTTGAAGTAATGTTGTTTAACAAAAGATAGCAAGAAGTCTCCGACTTCTATAAGTGGGAGATGAATTGCTTTTTTATAAAAATTGAAAAAGATACATCCATGATAAAAATTTTTGTATAAAATTATTGAAGAGAAATCATTAATGATAAAAATTTTTAAAAGAAATAATATTCAAAAATCAAAAAGGAGGTGTAATTTTTATGAAATATAATTTGGCATTCAAATATAGAATTTATCCAAAATAAAGATCGTGAATTATTGATAAATAAGACTTTTTGGATGTGTTCGTTTTGTTTACAATACGATTTTTGTATACTGCGAATAAATTTTTATGAAGAAACTGGAAAAAAATAAAATAATTACACCTGCTAGTTTGAAAAGTGAAAATCAATTTCTAAAAAGAAGTAGACAGTTTGGCACTTTCAAATGCTCAATTGAATGTAAGACGATCGTTTACAAATTTCTTTCAGAAGAGAGCAAAATTTTCGAGGTTCAAATCTAAAAAGAATAATGTAAAAAGTTATACGACAAATTGTGTGAATAATTCGATACGAATAGAGGAAAACAAATATTTGGTTTTGCCAAAATTGAAAAAAAGTCAAATTAAAAATATCATAGAGAAATACCGAAGGATTACAAGATAAAGTCAGTAACATTGATAAACAGTAATGGAAATTACTATGTTTCTGTCTTGACGGAATTTGAAAAAGAAATTCAAAAAAATGCCAAGTAATGATAAAGTAATTGGACTTGATTTTTTCAATGTCTGAATTATTTGTCAGTTCTGAAAACCAAAGGGCTGATTATCCAAGATATTTTAGGATGTTAGAAGAAAAATTAAAGAAATTACAGAAATCATTATCAAGGAAAATAAAATTTTCTAAAAATTGGTATAAGCAAAAAGTGAAAAATATCAAAATTACATGAGTATATTAAAAATTGTCGAAGAGATTTTTTTACATAAATTATCGAAAAAAATTGTCTGAAGCGTATAATGCTGTAGTTGTTGAGGATTTGAATATGAAAGGGATGAGCCAGGCATTAAATTTTTGGTAAAAAGTGTAGGAGATAATGGATGGGGAATATTTTTGAGAATGCTTAAGTATAAACTGATGTTTTTTTAGGGAAACAATTTTTGAAGATAGATAAGTGGTTTCCGTCATCAAAAAAACTTGTAGTAAATGTGGAAACGTTAAAGAGGAACTGAAATTATCAGAAAGAAACTACAAATGTGAGTGCTGTGGGATTGAAATTGATAGAGATTACAATGCAGCATTGAATATAAAAAAACATTGGAAAATTGATGTTGGAATATTAGGAAAAATAAAAAGATAGGGTAGGAACTACCCGAAGAGCTTTGGTAAATATATTTGGCTAACAAAAGCAGATACTTCCCAAGAAGTTCCCGCTTCTAAAAGCGGGAGTAGTTCACAGAAAAGTTTATGACATAGAAAAACGAATAGAAAAAACGAGAGGAGAAGAAATGATAGGAATAATCGGTGCTGTAGATCGGGAAGCGATTGAGATAAAAAGAAATGACAGATGTTACTCAAGAAGAAATTGGAGGAATATCATTTTATAAAGGAAAACTTTGCGAAAAAGATATTGTTTTTGTGCAATCTGGGATTGGGAAGGTGAATCGCATTTGACTGCGACACTTTTTGATTGATAGATTTGATGTAGAGAAGGTTATTTTTTTCTGGGGTTGCTGGGTCGCTTAATAAGGAATTGAATGTTGGAGATATTGTTATTGGAACAGATGTTGTTCAGCATGATGTTGATGCGACTGAGTTTGGATACAAATTAGGGCAAATTCCTCAAATGAAAGAGTGGGCATTTGAAGGAGATAAAGAGTTAATTGAAAAGGTAAAATCACTTAGGGAGAGCAAGGAAAGATTGTTTTTGGAAGAATTTTGACAGGTGATCAGTTTGTGAGTAAAAAGATGTGAAAATTTCGTTGGGAAGTGATTTTTTTCAGCACTTTGTGTGGATATGGAAAGTGGAGCTGTGGCACAAGTTTGTACAAGATTAGGAAAAAGGATTTTTAATAATTAGATCGATTTCTGATTCAATAACAGATGAGTCGGGAATGGAATACAACAAATTTGTAGAATTAGTGCAAAAAAATTCAAAAAAATTAGTGAAGGAAATTTTTAAGATAAATTTTATGATGATGTAAAAAAATATTGTGATAAAATTAGATTTTAGGAAATAAAAAAATGTTGCATTTAATATTGCAATTTAGAACAATAAAAAAATAAAAAAAGGAAGGAGAGAGAATTTTTATAATTTATAATAATTCTTAAGAAATAAGTTGATTTATTTTTAGAGAAGATAAAAAGTATAAATTTATAAAAATTTTAAAAAGAGATGAGTTTTCGTATTAATCCATTTAAAATATTGAGAATAGTTGGAATAATAGGAGTAATAACATATGCGGGTGTTGAGTATTCTAATTATAAAAGTAGAGTTGTGAAAGAGACTTCAGAAATAACAAAAGATATAAAAAAATTAGAAGAAAAGATTTTTATATGACACAAGATTATAAAAAAATAATTTGACAGTTCCTCAACAGACTGTTGATCAAACGAATAAAGATGTTGCACAGGTCATAACTTCTAAAGATTCAGATACTAAAAAAGTTGATTTAGTAAATAATGGGCAGAAAAAGGATGATTCGACTGAACAAGTAAAAAAAATAATTCCGAACAAGCTAATGAGGAAGCAAAAAAACAAGAGGAAGCTAAAAAAAGAACGAAGAGGCAAAAAAACAAGAAGAAGCTAGAAAGAAAGAGCAACAAGAATTAGTCACTAAAAAGGAAAAACAAGAGGCACAAAGAAAGGCTGAAGTCACGTAAAAGTCACGCCGAAAAGAAAGCACAACAACAAGCTGAAGCCGCAAAAATTGTCACGCTAAAAAGCTCAACAAGAAGTCGCTGTCAAAGCAAAAGCCGAAGTCAGCAAGAAAAGTCAGCCGCTAAAAAGGACCAAAAAAATATTTACAAGTAGCATCACTAGCCTCTGAATCAGTCGCAAAAAGCTACTGTAAGAAAATTAGGAGGAAACTTCAGATACCAAAAAAATCTTCGGTTAATGGACGTACTGTTTATGTTGTAATGTCAGCTATGACAGATAATCCAAGTACATTAAGTGCGATGGAAAGACAAGTAAAAAAAGTAGAATTGGAGCAGGTTATATAGTTAGAACGATTGGAAAATAGAGTAAAAATAAAAAGAGGAGAAAAAAATATGGTTGAAAATTATAAAAAGGCATTTTAAGGGGAATGTCACTTTAGAAGAAATTGCTGAAAAAGATAAAAAGAGGCGAAAAGTATAGTTTTGACAGCTCATATTAGTCCCGATGGGGATGCATTGGGATCTATTTTGGCATTTTATTTTATGATAAAAGCATTTTTCTAAAAAGGAAAAATTTAGAAAAAAAGGTAAGTATTGTGATTGCTGATGAATTGCCAAAAGTATATGAAGCATTTTGAAGAGAGAGAATTGATTAAAAAAATTATGATGAGTTTAAGGGTGAAGAGATGTCAGATTTATTTATTAGCTTAGATTGTGCGAATCAAGAAAGATATGGAAAATCAATTGAGATAAAGAAATTATGTAAAGAATCAATAAATATTGACCATCATGTAAGTAATACGGAACACGCTGATTTTTAATTATGTTGAGGATATTTGCTCGATGGGAGAATTGGTTCATCAATTTATAGAAATTTTTGGAATAGAATTGTCGAAAAAAATGGCAGAATTTATGTATCTTGGAATAATAAATGATACAGGAAATTTTAGACATGATAATGTGACGGAACATACTTTTGAAGTTTGTGCTGATTTAATGAGAGCTGGAGCGAATAATCATAAAATTGCAAATATTATTTTTGCGATGAGTGTTGAAAAATGAATTTATTTTGGCGATGTTTATAAAAAAATAGTGTTATAGATTTTTGAAAAAAAGGATTTATTTACTATTATTTATCACAGAAACAAATAAAAGAATTTAATCTTAAAAAAAGGCGAAACTGATGGAGTTGCCGAAATAATGTTAAAAATTGATGGTATGGAGTTGTCATTGTTTGCGAGAGAAGAAGTGGATGGGACAATAAAAAGGAAGTTTGAGATGTAATGATAAATACAATGTAAAATGAGATTGCATCAATATTTAATGGTGGTGGGCATGTGAAAAGCAGCTGGGTTTTAAAAACAGATTTGCCATTTGAAGAAATATTGAAAAATCTCAGAAAAATTGTAGATAAATTCTTTTGTTGAGAAATGTCATACAAAGGAGGAGGGAAAAAAATGTTTAATATGTTTAATTATTTACAATTAAAAGGTTTTAGCAATGAGAAATTGTCAGAACATTTTGAGAAAATATTTGATACGAACACAGAAATAAATAACATACTTATGGGAAATTCAGGAGCTGTATTGAAAGGAATAAAAATTTCTTATTTGGATGAAGAAGAGAAGAATATACATTTTGAGGTTAATATAGAATTAAGTAAAAGGAATGTGATTTAGATTATGACAAAAAAGAAAATCTTAGAAAAATAAATTACAAAAAAATATTTTTATGGCGATGTTTTTTTATACTAATGGTTAGTTGCTCATCGGTTGGAACTAGAACGGTTCCTAATTCAAAAGTTGTAGGCCGAAGCGATGTTGTAAAAGCTGGAATGACAGAAGTGAGCAATAAATTTGGAAGAGATATTGATGAAAAATGTAGGAATTTACAAAAAAAGGTTTTAGAAACTGGAAAGTTATTTTTAGTATGATGTAGATTGCTATTATCAAGTGTTTGTAACAGAAGATGGAAAAAGTAGTTTCAAGCGAAAAATTAGATTACAAATAAAAATGAGGGAACTTAAACCCCTCAAAAATTTTATTATTATTTTTTTGAATAATTTTAGCTATCTTTTTAAAGCTGATTTTTCATCAGTTTCAAAATTGTAGTTTTCATCGGTATGTTCAGAGTTTTCAGTAGAATTTTTTTACTAGGATCTTCTAAAGAATCATCTGAAATTTTTTTAAATCTTGTTTTTGAGTCAAGTTGATCTTCTAATTGATCGTCGTCATCTGTAAAAATTGGTTTATACTCACTAGCAATATCTTCTATCGTTTCGATTGAATGATTATCATTTTTCGATTTTTTTCATTTATTTCATTTGAAAAATTTTTCTGAAGAAATTTCTTTTTGAGAATTATCATTTTTCAGTAGAATGTACAATGTTAGAAACCTTGACTTTATCTAAGTCTGAATAATACGAAACACTACTTCCAAATTCATGATTTAAGAAACCATAATTTTGCGAAGAATCATTTTTTGAAGATAACTGAAATTTAGCAGATTCATTTTCATTTTGTTCTGATAATTCAGATGATTCATAATCTTTTGAAGAAGAATTATTTGAGATGTCTTCAGTAGAAGTTTCTTTAATTTTTTTCTTGCGTTTTTTGAAAAATATTATCAAAAAAATTCAAGAAAATCTTTTGTAGCAAGATTATTTTTTTCTAGTTTTTAACCGAAGCATCGTACCTTCAAGTAATGAAATTAACAATCTCGAATAAGTTTCAGTATCAATATGCTCATACTGATTCGAAGAATATTTTAAAGTTGTAAGAAAAAAATGAAATTCGTAATTCAAGTTTTTTTGTAAGATTTATTAAGTTCTTTTCTTGCATCTTCGTTGATATCAGAAAGTTCTAAAAACAAAATTTCCTAAAGGACTTCCACCGTGAAAAACGATTTTTGTTCGATAGTTTCAAAATATTTTTCAAAAAAATTCTTTCAATTTTTCGATAGATAAATCGTTAACGACTTTATTGAAAAATCCAATTAAATTATTGGTATGAAATTTTTATAACATCGATTAAGAGTTCATTTTTGAAGAAAAATTTTTAAAAAAAGTATCATTTGTAATATTACAAATTTCAAAAATGTCTGTAAGGCTAGTGTTATTGTAACCCTTTGTAATAAAAGAGTTTTGAACTCTCATTAATTATAAAACTTTTTTTGTTTTTATATTTATATTTTCATTCATTTATATACCTCGTGTTTTTAATAATATATATTATTAATTTTATAATTAAAATAAAAATATTGTCAATAAGAAATAAGAAAAAAAGGTATTAAAATTTTTTTATAGAAATTATTCAAAATTTAGCAAAAATAATTTAAGAAAATATGAAAAATGTTTTTTTAAATTATTTTTACTAAAAATATTTTGCAGTAAACGTGGAAAAACTGCAAATGAAAAGGTAAAATAAAAAGAATTCTTACAACTTTACCGTAAGTTATTCAAAATAATTATTTTTGAGAAAGAAAGGAAAAGAAAATGAAAAAAAGAAAAAAAGTTGTATTAGGAATGTCTGGAGGAGTTGATTCTTCTGTGGCGACGATCCTTTTTGAAAGAGCAAGGATATGAAGTAATTGGTGTGTTTATGAAAAACTGGGAAGAAAAGGATGAAAAATGGAGTTTGTATGGCTGAGGAAGATTACAAAGATGTAATTGCAGTGGCTGAACAATTGGAAATTCCCTATTATTCGGTGAATTTTTGTAAAAGAGTATTGGGATAAAGTATTTACTTATTTTTTTGAATGAATATAAAAAGGGAAGAACGCCAAACCTCGATGTAATGTGTAATAAAGAGATTAAATTTAGAGCATTTTTGGATTATGCGATGAAAATTGGTGCAGATTATGTGGCGACAGGGCATTATGCGAGAGTAGTTCATGAAGAAGATGAAAATGGTAAGATAAAATCGACAATGCTTCGTGGAGTTGATAATAATAAAGATCAAACATATTTTTTTATGTCAATTAAATCAAGAGCAGTTGGAAAAAGTATTATTTCCAATTGGGGATTATGAAAAAGCCAAAAATTAGGGAAATTGCGGAAAAATATAACTTGGCTACGGCTAAAAAGAAAGATAGTACAGGAATTTGTTTTATTGGAGAGAGAAATTTTAATGAATTTTTGTCAAAATATTTACCAGCAAAAGGTGGAGACATTGTAAATATTCAAGGAAAAGTTTTAGGAAAAACATCACGGATTAATGTATTACACTATTGGACAAAGAAAAAGGTATTGGAATTGGAAAATACGAAGGAAGGTACTGGAGAGCCATGGTTTGTTGTGGATAAAGATTTAGAGAAAAAAATCAGTTAATTGTAACGCAAGGAGACAATTCGTTGCTTTATTCAAAAAGGTTTGGTTGCGACAGACTTTAATTTTTATTAATCCCGATGATGTTTCTTTCCCTTTAGAATGTACTGTTAAATTTAGATATAGACAAGCAGATACGAAAGCGACAATTAATGATTTAGGAAATGGAGAATACGAAGTGATTTTTTGATGAGCCACAAAAAGGCGGTTACGTTAGGACAAATCGTGGTTGCGTATAAAGGTGAAGAATGTTTAGGTGGAGGAGTTATTGACAAAATTTTGAAATAGGAATAAAATTTTTGCGTAATTCATTAAATTAAAAATGATTGGAATATTAACAAGAGAAAGGTTTTAATATATATAAAATATGGAAAATAACAATTTTTAAATTTGAAGAGGAAGAAAAAAACAAGTTCTAAAAATAAAATAATTTTTGGGAATTTTTGTAGTAGTGGTTTTTAATTTTAGCGGTTTTATTATTTCTTCATAAAAGTCCTAAAATGAATGATGCATTTAACAATGAAGATGCAATAACTCGGATTAATCCAGTAAAAGATCCTAAGATAACGTATTTTTAATTACGGTGGGGAAGAGAAACCAAATATGGCGAAATTTGGAATGGTTCGTAGAGGTGGAACTCGACCGCATCAAGGTGTGGATATTTTTGCTGAGCCAGGGACAGATGTTTTTGCGGTTTTAGATGGAAAAAAATTGTGGATTTATATGCTGATAAAAATGGATATGGATTAAATTTATATTTGGAAGTGAATCCGAATGATCTTGAAAAATTAAAAAGGAGCGATTACAAGCCAAAAGAATCATTTGGAGAAAAACTTTTTGGACCGAATTATAATTTTATGGCAAAGCCGAAGTATATAAGATATGCTCACATGAGTAAAGTCTTTGTGAAATTGGGAGATACGGTGAAAGCTGGTCAAGTTATTGGAAAAAAACAGGTGTGACTGGAAATGCTAATAAAGCGAGAGATCCTCATTTGCATTTTGAAGTGGCTTTTGAGATGAGAGGAAAAGGGCTTATGAATAGAGTTTGTCCTTTAATGTATTTTAAGATCAAAACTGAAGATGAAATGACAAAACAAGATATTCAAGTTCAGAGAGAGGCAAGTAAAAGTGGAATGGACTGAAAATAAAGGATACGAAATTGGTTATAGAACTCAAAGTGTATTTGCAAAGAGAAGATGAAAAAAATTAAGACTAGAAGAAGAGGCCAAAAAGAAAAAAATTAAAAAGAGGCAACTAAAATTCCAGAAAAAAACTTCAAAAAAAGTTGTGAAGAAATAGTTATATTTTTTTAAAATATTTGATATAAAAAAATCATTTAAAAAAATTTAAAAATTCAAGGAAAAATATGATATACTAAGAATATAATTTATTTTTTTGTTAACGAATGAAAGGGGATGATGGGTGAAAGACTTTATTTTTTTAGTTTAAATGCTACGATGCCTGTGTTTTTTTACTAATGGCATTAGGATTTATTTTTAATAAAATAGGAGCAATTGATGAAAAATTTTGCAAATAAATTAAACAATTTTGTATTTAAAATTTCATTGCCAATTTTACTTTTTTTAGAGATTTATCAGTTTCAAATTTTATCGAAGTTTGGGATGGGAAATTTGTATTATTTTTGTTTTTAGCAACATTTTTTTCGATAATTATAATGATGATTTTTTCAAAATTATTGAAGGATAAAGATATTAGAGGTGAATTTATTCAAGGTGGATTTAGGAGTAGCAAAGCATTGTTAGGTTCGGTGTACATTCAAAAATATTTATGGAAAAATCGGGGAGCCGTTTCTTTAATGATAATCGGAGCCGTTCCACTTTATAATATAACTTCAGTAATTGTCTTAATGCTAATGAAACCAGGCAATAATCATAAATTAGATAAAAAAACGGATTGTAAAAAAACTTTAAAAGGAATAATGAAAAATCCGATAATTTTAGGAATTTTAGTTGGAATATTGTGGTCAATATTTAGAATTCCGCAAACCATTTATTATGAAAAACAATTGCGAGCATGGCTGGACTAGCAAGTCCTTTAGGATTGCTTGCATTGGGAGCATCATTTAATTTAAAAAGAAGTATTTTTACAAATAAAAACCAACATTAGCGACCTCGACTTTCAAATTAGTAATTTTTGTAGCAATATTTCTTCCTGTGGCGATAACTTTAGGTTTTAGAGCTGATAAATTAATAGCAGTTTTAGTAATGTTAGGAGGAGCTTCTACAGTAACAAGTTATACGATGGCAAAAAGTGAAGGTCATCATGGTGCTGTATCAGCTGGTGTTGTAATGTTTACGACGATTATGAGCGTATTTACACTAACTGGGTGGATTTATTTACTAAAAAAATATTTAATCTAATTTAATTTTTAAAAAAATAAATGGTATATTGTTGATTTTTTTCTATATATTTGCTAAGATAATAGAAACAGAAAAATTTTTTTGGAAAGGAAAAAAATTATGCTAATTGATAATGTAAAAAGGTTAAAATTACTGATAAAATTACTGTTGGTAATGATAAAATGTTTTTTTGATAGCAGGACCTTGTGTTATTGAATCGGAAGATTTAGTAATGGAAGTAGCTGGAAAAATGAAAGAAATAACTGATAAATTAGGAATACAATATATTTTTCAAAGCGTCTTTTGATAAGGCTAACAGGTCATCAATCTCTTCATTTAGAGGGCCTGGACTTGAAAAAGGTTTGGAAATTTTATCGAGAGTTAAAGAAAAATATGATTTAGCTTTGGCGACAGATATTCACGAACCTTGGCAATGTAAAGAAGTGACTAAAGTTATAGATTTATTGCAAATACCAGCTTTTTTTGTGTAGACAAACTGATTTATTAGTTGTCTGAGGAGAAACTGGAAAAGCAATAAATGTTAAAAAAGGGCAATTTTTAGCACCATGGGATATGAAAAAAATGTTGTGAAAAAAATTCCAAGAAATTGGGAATGAAAAACATTATGCTTTGTGAAAGAGGAGCTACATTTGGATACAATAATTTAGTTGTAGATATGAGAGGATTGTTAGAAATGCGTAAATTTGGATATCCAGTAGTTTTTTTGATGCAACGCACTCTGTACAAATACCAGGAGGACAAGGTGAAACATCGTGGAAATAGTGCTTATGTGTATCCGTTAGCGAGGGCGAAAGATTGTCAGTAGGAGTAGACGGAGTATTTGCTGAAGTTCATCCAAATCCACAAGAAGCATTATCAGATGGACCAAATATGTTAAGATTAGACGAAATCGAAAAATGTATTAACAAAATTGTTGGAATATGATAAATTGACAAAAGAATTATAAAAAAAGAAAAAAATTTTTAGGAGGATAAATTATGAGTTCAAAATTATTATTAACACTGGGACCAACTAATATCCCAGAAAGATATTTAGAAATTTTTAGGAAAGGATATAATACACCACAGAACACCAGCATTTAGAAAAGTTTTTGAGAGAAACTAACGAAAATTTGAAAAAAAGTTTTTCAAAACAAAAATGACGTTTCAGTAGTAACTTCTCGAGAACAGGTGTTATGGAAGCGACTGTAGTTAATTTCTTTTCAAAAAGGGATAAAGTTATTGTTGTAAACACTGGATATTTTGGAGATAGATTTAGAAAAATTGCTGAAATTTATGGATTAGAAGTAATTAATTTGGAATATGAATTTGGAGAAAGCTATAAATTAGAAGATGTAAAAAAAGCATTGGCTGAAAATAGTGATATAAAAGGGATTTTAGCTACTCATAGTGAAACTTCAGTTGGAATCTTGAATAACATTAAAAGCATTAGGAGATTTGACTAAAAATACAGATATTTTTATTAGTTGTTGATACAATAAGTGGACTTGTTGTAAAATGAGTTTGATTTTTGATAATTGGGGAATAGATGTTGCGATTGCAGGAAGCCAAAAAGCATTCTTAATACCACCAGGATTGGCATTTGTGGCTGTAAGTGATAAAGCTAAAAAAAGCTATGGAAAGATCAGATTTACCAAAATATTATTTCAGCATTCAACAATATGAAAAAAATATTTTGAAGAAATGAATGGAGAAACACCTTACACTCCAGCAATTTCATTAATTTTTAGCTTTTACATAAATCAGTAGAAGATGTTGTTAATAAAGGAATTGACAATATTATTAAAGAAAAAAATATGAATTGAGAAAATTCATTGAAGAAAAAAAGCTAAAAACTTAGGGTTTGAATTACTTGTAAAAGAAGAAGAAAATAGAACAAATACTTTAGTATCTATTTACAGAGAAGGAGTTGTTATTAAAACAATAATTTCAGCTTTAGAAGAAAGAGGTTACACTGTAACAGGTGGAAAAAGGAAAAATATGCTACAAGTCTTATGAGAGTTGGAATTTTAGGTGAAATTTCGAAAAGAACAATTGGAAGAATTCTTCGTTGTATTTGAGGAGGAATTGAAAAAAACAACTAGGATAGGAGAAAAAAATAATTAAATGAAACCGTATTTATTTTAAAGTAGGAGGGTTTGAGCTAAGAATATACAGTTTAATGTATATTCTAGCTTTTCTTATTGGGATTTTTATTTGTCTGGCGGATGATGTCGCCGAAAAAAAGAGGAGTAAGAAGTAGAAAAAAATAGTTGAAGATTTTTGCTTTTACAGCTATTGTTTCGGGATTAATTGGAGCGAGATTATATTATGTAATTTTGAGATTTTCAGATTATGCAAGTAATCCGATTTCAATTTTTAAAGTTTGGGAAGGTGGACTTGCAATTCATGGTGGAATTATAGGAGCCTTTTATAGGAGCTTGTATTTATGCTAAAAAAGTAAATTAAATTTATGGGTATTGACAGATATGGGAGTTGGAGCTTTGATGTTTGGTCAATTTCTTGGTAGATTTGGAAATTTGGCAAATGGGGAAGTTCATGGAGTGCCAACCTTTACACCATTAAGCGTAATTTTTTTCGTGAAAAATTTAGTCAATGGTGGAATGCATATCAATCAATGAGTTTAGAGGCACAAGCAAAATTCAAACCATTAGTACCATGGGGATTGGTTTTCCCATTAGATACCCAGCTGGTGTGGAATTTCCAAATTATCCTTTGCATCCAGCGATGTTATATGAGGGATTTTTTAAACTTAATAGGATTTATCATACTTTGGTTCTATTTTTAGAAAAAGAGAAAAAAATCCAGGGGTTCTAAACAATGATTTACTTGATAATGTATGCAATAATTAGAACATTTTGTAAGTACATTTAGAGCTGAAGATTTGCATATTTTTTTGGAATAAGAGCACCTTATTTAATAAGCATAATAATGGTAATTATTGGAATAATAGGAATTAAATATTTCAACAAGCAACCAGAATATGTTTATGTTTCAGAAGATGAAAAAGATGATGAAGACGAAGATGAATAAAAATAAAAAAGTTCGATATTGCTGAAATAAATTTAGATTTTTCAGTTTTATCGAACTTTTAATATTACTTGAATCTATTTAAAAATCAAATTATTAAAATTGCATAATTTTATATTTCGAGTAAACAAGTATAACTTTTAAGTTTGATTTTAAAGTAGTTTTACTACATATTCTAGAATGAGAAATTTATCTTTTCATAATTTTTGAAAAATTATTTTTTTCTCACCAGTCATTAATTCATCAATTAAATCTTTTACATGTACAATCTCTTTCAATTTGTATCCGTTAGCTCCCGAAAAAGAAAAAGTCCAGTTTGAAGTTTACCCATTTGAGCATCTCCAAGACTATCAGCGATACAGTATCCAACAGCTCTAGCACCTTTTCCACGTCCACATGGGAATACACAATTACTAATACATTGAATTTTATTATTATTTGGTTCCAAATTTTTCAATTAAGTTAGTTTTTAACAGCTCTTCCTGGATAACCAACTGGCGAACTAACAATTACAATGTCCTCTTCTTTAGCATTTATTAAAGTTTTTCTTGAAATTTTCACTAGCGTCACATTCTATGAGTTCCAATAAATCTAGTTCCCATTTGAACGGCGTCAGCACCCTAATTCCATAATTTTTGAATATCATCATGATCCCAAATTCCACCAGTCGCAATAATTGGGAAATCTCCCCATTTGTCTCTTTTCTTCTTTAACTGGAGGTAAAATAGCTTCTAATTGATGTTCGTGAGCAAATAATTCGTCATATTTAGCACCTTGGTGACCTCCACTTTTTGGACCTTCTACAATTACTGCACCAGGCATTTTCCCAGCAGCTTTTCCATTTTTACAAATAATTTTTAAAGCTCTAGCTGATGAAACAATAGGTACAATTGCTACGTCGGGATAATCTTTCGTAAGAACAGGAAGTTCTAAAGGTAATCCCGCACCAGTAACGATAATATCAGCACCAGCTTCCAACGCATCTTTTACAACTCTTTCATAATCATTAATCGCTCTCAAAATATTACAAGCCAACGGTTTGTCACCACAAATTTTTTTCTAGCATTTTTAAAAATTTCAAAAAGTGCTTCACGATTGTAGGCATTTTCTGTCCCAAACGGTCTTCCGTTAATTTCTTTTTTTACAAACCTCATATTTTGGTAATATCCAGTACAAATTGCACTAATTGTACCTAATCCACCATTTTTTTGATACATTTCCAGCTAATTGATCCCAGCTAATTCCAACACCCATTCCACCTTGTACAATAGGTTTTTTTCAATAAAATGTTTTTCCAATTTTAATTCCTTTAAGTTCTTTTCATTTTTTCCTCCTAAATATTATATTTTTTTAAATTATAAAAATAATATAAATGGAGGAGCTCGACTAATTTTAGTATTAAGATTAATCGAAGTGTAATTCAATGAAAGATTCGAGAAAAAAATAATAAAATTTAGACTTAGAAAGAATTTTTTTAAAATTCTCAATAAATTTATTTCTTATTTCATTCGTCATAAATGATATAAACGAATTTGAACATAATTTCTCAAATTTTTAATTAGATTATTGATATCAATTGATTCAAAAATTGATAAATCTAACTTTGCTTCAGAAATATGTTTATCTAAAAAGTTTCAAAAAAAGTATCATTTTTTTATTAAGAATAATATTTTTTTATTTTTTTATTATAAATAAAAAGAAATATTTTTGGAGATTTACAAATTTTTTTATTGAAAAAAATCATTAAAAATTATATTTATTTAAAAATCTGATTGATTATATTAAAAAAACAATTTATTTATGATTTTCGGTGGATGTATGAAATTAAATTTTTTTCAAACATAATTATCTCCTTTCTTTTATTTTTTTATTGATGAGTACATATTTCCTCTTATTATATTCTATATATAAAAAGTCAAATAAGTAAAATATTTTGACAGAGTAAAAATATAGAGGCGACCAAAATAACATAATAAAAATATTTTTTTAGCTGTCTTTTTAAATCATTCTGCTTTGTGATATTTCCTTCAAAACTTCCCTTATCAAGCTTTTCTCCTCTCCTTGCCGTAGTTTGCAAAAAGAAAGTGTAGCATCTTCATTTGATCTTTTCTTCTTTGGCTTACATTTTCTTTTTCCTTATTAAGTTTTGGCATTTCAAAAAGAATTGACAAGATTATACACGGTAGCTTTTGAAATACCGTAAGTCTTTGCAACAAATGAAGCCGCAGTATGCTGATATTCAAAAAAAGTATAGTAAAAAAATCTGATATTCTAATCATAGAGGAAACCACCTTTCAATAGGATTGGGCGATTATATTGTAACTGGTTTCTCTTTTTGTTAATTAAAAATTTTTTTAAATTTATTTGCCTCTATATTTTTTTACTCTGTCAAATTGATATTTATTCTTGACTTTTTTTAAAAAGTGATATTATAAAGATAGAGATAAAAAGTTTTTGTAAATCAAATTATTTTAATTTGGGAGGAATTTACGATGAAAGAAAGATTAGAAAGAATGAGAAATGGTAAAGGATTTATTGTCAGCATTGGATCAAAGTGGTGGAAGTACTCCAAAAAGCACTGAAATTGTATGGAATTGACGAAAGCGAGTATTCTAATGATACAGAAATGTTTGACTTAATTCATAAAATGAGAACAAGAATCATAAAAAAAGTCCTGCTTTTTAGTGATAAAAGAAATTGTAGGTGCTATTTTATTTGAGCAAACTATGGATAGAAAAAAATTGACGATAAATATACAGCTGACTTTTTATGGGAGGAAAAAGGAGTATTGCCTTTTCTTAAAAGTTGATAAAGGACTTGAAGAATTGGAAGATGGAGTTCAATTAATGAAGCCAATTCCAGGATTAGATGAACTTTTGAGCCGAGCGAATGAAAGACATATTTTTGGAACAAAAATGCGTTCTGTTATAAAAAAAGGCATCACAAACAGGAATTGCAAAAGTTGTAGATCAGCAATTTGAAGTTGCAGATAAAAATTATTGCACTGGACTTGTTCCAATTATTGAGCCAGAAGTAGATATTCATAATGTTGATAAGGCAGAATGTGAAACAATTTTTGAAAAATGAAATCAAAAAAACATCTTGATAAATTACCCGAAACTTCAAATGTAATGTTGAAAGTAACTTTGCCTACAGTTGAAAACTTTTACGAAGATTTGACAGAACATCCAAGAGTTGTTAGAGTTGTTGCATTATCGGGAGGTTACCCAAGAGAAAAAGCAAACGAGATTCTTGCTAAAAAAATAAAGGAGTTATTGCAAGTTTCTCAAGAGCATTAACTGAAGGATTGTCGGCACAACAAAGTGATGATGAATTTGATAAAGATTTGGCAAAAAGCTATTAAAAGAAATTTATGAAGCTTCTGTAAAATAATTTTATATAAAATTAAAGATGTGACAAAGTAACTATTATTTTTATAAAAACAGAATCTTTCACTATAAATTATAAAATGAAAGATATTAAGCTGTCAAATAAAAAACTAGCTCGTTTCAAAAAGGATGAGCCAGTTTTTTATTACAAAAGATAAAAATTGATACAAAAAAATAATCTCATATTTCATTTAATACTATTTAGCAAGGAAAAACTTTCATTAATTTTTATGAATAATTTTTTTATATTTCAATCAAAATTTTTCCTCATTTCTTCAAATTCTCCCCAATTTTTTATTAACAAATTCCTTCCATTTTTTTCAAAAATCATTTTTTCTCATATATTCTCTCAGAGTTGAAGCATTTATTTTTATGTCCTCTCTAGAAATTACAATAAAAATTTACAGATTTTTTTATTCTTTCACTAAACCAGCTCTTACATTTAGATTCCTCACCATATACGATACAGTCAACTTTTTCCAAAAATTTTTTTCCCGCTTCACAAAATAAATAATCCCCCATTTTGTAACATTTCCAGCACCCAAGTCAGCGAGTGGAGAAATTATCAATTTATTTTTCCACGATTTCATTCCCATAAATTTTTTATCAATTTTTCTCTTAGTTCATAGGAAAAAGGATTTTTCAATTGTTCCAGATTTATCACTAGAACCGATAAATACCAAAAACTTTGTCACATATCTCAAGAGCTTTATTTATAATGTATTCATGTCCTTTATGAAATGTCTGGAATCTTCCCAGAACCAAGCCTGTCTTATATTTTTTTCATTAAAAATTTCTCCATTTTTTTATAAATTAAATATAAAATTTCAATATTCTTTTTCCCTGCTCCAGCCTAAATTTTACTGATGCCTTCAAATATTTTTAAATATTTTTTTCATCATCACACATGACTTTTTCCTTCCACATCACTCAATTTAGCAACTGGTCTGCCATTTACATACTGAAGTTTTTATTACAATATTCAGTGGCTTTTTCTTTTCGTATCATTAGTTACAAATGTTCCGATTCCAAAAGAAATTTTTTTACTTTATCTTTAAATGTCTGATAAATTTTTTTCTGCTTCATCAAAATTTAGTGAATCGCTGAACAAAAAGTGTCTTTGTCTTTGTATCTATTCCATATTTTTTTGATAGTGATTCAATATTTTTTTCAGCCCAGATATATGGATCACTCGAATCATGCCGCACTCCTGTGTAGTTATTTACCATGCTTCTGTCAAAAATCTCTTAAAAAAATAAGTCTGTCGTTATTGTGTCGGTAAGTGCTGTTCCGTTATCTCCCTTGTATTCGTCATACCAGTCTTTTTAATGCGTAATGATTTGTGTAAGATAGCGGTATTGAGTCGATTCCCCGATACATTTGGACATACTCTGTGCATAAGTTCCGATTGGCACTAAGTTGTATTTCATTGCCAAAAAAATACATTGGAAGTTCCGACCATATTTTTGAGTTTTTGCCGGATAATTTTTTTCACTACTTCTTCCTGCCATTCCTTTGAAAGCCGTCTTCTACAGCCAAATTCGGCAAATTTAAAGTTATATTTTTTTATTTTTAAAATCCGAAATCTTTTTTTCTAATTTTTTTCTTTTGCAGAAATAAGCAATTCATCATAATTAAACTTCATTCTAAAATATACTTCGTTAATAATTTCAAGCAAGTAAATTTCAAACTGCATTGCACTGAAAAAGCGGTCCCCGAAACAATGACTCTAAGTTCTCCATTTTCAAGCACTGTAGTCACATAATCCTTAATCGGATGCCAAAGTCTCAAAAATTCAACATAATCTGACTTTATAAATCTTATCGAACGCAAATAGTTCAATTCTTCATTTTTAAATCGCAAACTGCACAAATGGTCAATTTGCTCATTTATTTCCGTAACCATTTCTTTTTGTAAAGAAAAATATTTGGAGTACGGCATTTAAAGTGATATTCTCCCACTAAATCAGTATGTTTGTGAAAAATTACTTGATTCATGTTAAATTTGTAAAAGATCTGTATCAAGCGACGATGTTATAATTGGCTTTTAATTTCATTTTATTTTTTTCTCCTTTTTTTATACGATGGCATAGGCAAAATTTTTGTGCAAATTTATTTTTGTGCAAATAGTCTATTTTTTTCTTTTTATTCTCAAATCCGAAATATTCCCCGTTCTAATATATTCGTCCAAAAACTTCATAGCTAAATCCCAATTTTTCCTCATCAGATTTTTCCGCTCATCCCATCTTCGTGCACTTTTTTTAAAAAAATGTTTGAGAAGTCCCAGCTCAGCTCCAAGTTTTCGCACTTCAGTTTTTGTAAAATCAGAAATTGGCGAAAAAAATCTCCCGCAAAGATCTCCAAATTTTGTCGAATACCCCACAAAATCTTCTGACAAATTACAAGTATTAGCCACTCTCCCGCCAATAATGGCAGAAATCCCATAAAGCACAGCCATCCGTATTCTAGCAGGCTGATTAGTCTTATAGGTGTCAAACTCATCTGGATTTACTCCCATTTGTTGCGAAATTAATTTCTTTAAGTCATTCACAGGCTTTTTCCACATTCACTTCATAATGCTTTTATTTTCAAAAACTCAACCAGTTTTTGGAATAATCAATATCATGTCGCACACCTTTTGGCATAAGAACTCCTATCACATTTTCCCGTCCCAGAGTCGCCACACAAAGTGCTGTCACAACTGAAGAATCTGTTCCTCCCGAAATTCCTACAACTGCCTTACAGTTTTTCCATTTTCTTCAAAATATTTTTTTATCCATTCGATAACTTTCTTTTTTTCATTTTTTTCATAAAATCACCTCTTTACTTTATTATACCTGGAAATTTTGTGAATAACAAGTTTTTTTCAAGAAAATTGACAGAGTAAAAATATAGGGGCAAAGCCCAAAAATAACATAATAAAAATATTTTTAGCTGTCTTTTTTTAAATCATTCTGCTTTGTGATATTTCCTTCAGAACTTCCCTTATCAAGCTTTCTCCTCCTCTTAAATATGGAATATTTGTCCTTTTTCCTGCTTCGATAATAATATCTGCCAAACAATTTGTTTCTATTACTTTTTTTCCATTGTATCCGCTCTTGACCCATTAAAATACAGTTTGTGAGCCTTGTCCCTATCCTTGCCGTAGTTTGCAAAAGAAAGTGTGGTACATTGCTCTTCTCTTTATCTTTTTTTCTTGAAAAAGGCTTTTTGGCCTGCTTGAAAGAGAGCTTGAGCATTCATGAGATACTAGAGCTTCTGTCCTTGACCCTATGTAGTCCTTTTTCTGTATAGATTCTTCTTATCTTCTCATACTGGTTAAGCAAAGCATCTTCATTTGATCTTTTCTTCTCTGGCTTACATTTTCTTTTTCCTTAAAAGTTTTCAAGTTCTGTAAAATTATCTTTCTCAAGCCATATGCTTGTCAATGAGCTTGTTCCTGTCCTTGCAGAGCTTCTCAATTCCACGATGTATAGCAACCATCCTCATATATGTATTTCTGCTTCTTCTACATTTCATATGATCTTCATCAATTTCCATATATACTGGTGAATCATCATCCTTTTCAAACCTTTCAATATTAAGTTTTGGCATTTCAAAAGAATTGACAAGATTATACACGGTAGCTTTTGAAATACCGTAAGTCTTTGCAACAAATGAAGCCGTAGTATGCTGATATTCAAAAAGTATAGTAAAAATTAGCTTTCTTATCTTTGTATCATATTTAAAGTATGTTGTCAACTCATTCCAGTTACTTCTCCAGGAATTAATTACCGCCATATACTTTTTGCCCCATTTTTCTTCTAATTCATCCAGTTTAAACTCTGCCTGTTCCAGTGTTGGTGCATTATACATTTCTTGATTCATTTTCTCCTATCCAAAATCCTAAAACCTCCTTTCTTCCTTATCTATTCCTATAGCTAAATATACCGCCTTTTTAACAACAACTCCATCTTTTCTTACACTGTAATGGATAGCGTCCATAAAAACTATTGGATATACATCCTCAAGCTGTCTAGACTGCCATTCCCTAAGAGAATGTTTAGCATATCCCAGTTCATGCTCAATTTCAGCTTCAAGCATAGTTTGAATAGTACCCAAAAAGCAAATCCTTAAGCATATCCTTAATATCATTAGTATCTTTTATATTGTAATCCTCAATCAATGTTTTAAAAATTTCGTTGTCAATTTTCTTTTTTAGCTATAACAAAAACCTCCAAATATTATATAGTTATTTTACCATATATTATTTAGAGGTTTACACAAAAAAATTTTTACACACCCAAATTAATAAATTAATAGTTGACTCAATGTTTCAATCCTTGTTTTAATGGATTCACTTCTTTAATTGATAGAGAAAAACTCTTTGAAGGTTTAGAAGATATTATGTTTCAATCCTTGTTTTTAATGGATTCACTTCTTTAATTCAATCACTTGTGTTCTATTAATAACATCGTGAAAAGAGTTTCAATCCTTGTTTTAATGGATTCACTTCTTTAATTGGAGGGAATAAATTATATGGTTGAAATTTATGAAGAAGTTTCAATCCTTGTTTTTAATGGATTCACTTCTTTAATCGGGTGAGCGATTCTTGTTATTAAATAAACATGAATAGAAAGTTTCAATCCTTGTTTTTAATGGATTCACTTCTTTAATGTCTAGATATTAAGATTCTATTATATTTATTTTTTTAGGAGTTTCAATCCTTGTTTTTAATGGATTCACTTCTTTAATCCGTACTTTCAAGAAAATCCTTTATTTATAGGTGCTACAGAGATTTTTTTCAGACATTAAAATCGTATTTTTTTGATTAATTTTTTTATCATTTTATGCTGTTTTTTTAGCATTTTTCCGTAACTCCTAACCCTCATTTTTTTATTGACTTTGAGTAGATTTTTCTTTATTTTTTTATTTTTTTGATAGTGGTAGGAATTTTTACCACGAACTTATTTTTACCATACTTTTTTTATTTTTCAAAATTTTTTTGATTTTTGACAATCATAATATTTTTTTGAAAAAAATTTGAAATTTGTAACAATTGTAACATCTTTTAGAATTGTTATTGTGATATAATAATTTGAAAAACTAAATAATTATTTTTTTATAGAAAGGAAAAATTTAAATAATGGAAAATAAATTTTTAAAATGACAGATACGCTGTTTGATATTATGGATAGATATCCAGAAGCGTTAGATTTCTTTATTTCTAACGGTTTTGAGCAATTGAAGAATAAACAAATGTTGAATATAATGGGAAAAACGATTAAGCTAGAGATGGCATTGAAGGCATAAATCCAGATTTATTTGAGGAAAAAAATTAGTGACATTTTTGCAAAAGGATAGTGATATTGATATTTCGCTTGAGGAAGTGAAAGCGGATGGAACTGGAGATATTACAATTGAGGGAGTTTTGCCTTGTCCAATAAGAATACCTTTGCTTGAAGGGATAAAAAGAGTGGGTTGAAGATAGCAACAAGAAAAAAATGATTACAAAATTACTTATGAATTGAAATCGGCAAATTTAGGATTAGATGATGTTGTGGAAAAAGTAAAAACTGGAGATCCTGACAAAGTGCCAGATGTGTTACTATCAGCTGGATACGAGTTATTTTTTGATGAGGAATTGATGGGTCAATACATGAAAAAAGGTATATTTGAAACGTATTTTGATGAAATTAATAAAAGATTTTTGTAATGAAAAGATTGATTTGAGAGATCCTCAAAAGAAATATGCGATTATGGGAGTTGTTCCAGCAGTAATTTTGATAAATAAAGCAGTTTTAGGAGATAGAAAAGTTCCAGAAACTTGGGATGATATTTTGAGCGAGGAGTTGGAAAATTCAGTTGCGTTACCAATGAATGATTTGGATTTATTTAATGCATTAATAGCAACTATCTACAAAGATTATGGTATGGATGGGATTTATAAATTAGCAAGATCATACAAGAAAAGTTTACATCCAGCTCAAATGGTAAAAACTAAAAAGTAGAACGCCAGAAGCTCCAGCAGTCAGCATTATTCCATATTTCTTTACACAAATGTTAAATGGAGCAAAAGATTTGGAAGCAGTTTGGCCAAAAAGATGGAGCATTACTAAGTCCAATATTTATGATTACGAAAAAAAGATAAAATGGATAAAATAAAACCGTTTATGGATTTCTTTGTATCAGAAAAAAATTGGAGAATTATTTTTCAGCAAGTGGGAAATTTCCTTCAACGAATCCAAAAACAGATAATCATTTAACGCCAGAACAAGGATTTAAGTGGATTGGATGGGATTATATTCATAGTCATGATATTGGGAAAAATAATTAGAGAAGGTGAAGATGAATTTAATAAGGCTGTAGAAAAAAATATAAGATAGAAATTTTTATTAAAAATTAAAATGATGAAAATGAAAAAAATTAAGAGAAAAAAATGAATTTAGTTATATTTTCGGGACCGCCATCTTCGGGGAAAAAAACAAGCGTTATCTTGAAAACGGTCGATGCATTAAAAAAAGCAAGGAATGTCAGTTGGTGTAGTAAAATTTGATTGTCTATATACAGATGACGACAAATTGTATGAAAAAAGCGGAATTCCAGTGAAAAAAAGGGATTTCGGGAGCTTTGTGTCCAGATCATTTTTTTCGTATCGAATATCGAGGAAGTTGTGCAATGGGGAAGAAGTTTGGGATTATCGGTTTTAATTACAGAATCAGCGGGATTGTGTAATCGTTGTTCGCCATATATTAAAGATATAAAAAGGAGTTTGTGTAATTGATAATTTATCGTGAATTAATACGCCTAAAAAAATTGGTCCAATGTTAAAATCAGCTGATATTGTCATCATTACAAAAGGGGACATCGTTTCTCAAGCAGAAAGAGAAGTATTTGCGTCGAGAGTTAATTCAGTAAATCCGACAGCTGTAACAATGCATGTGAATGGTTTGACAGGACAAGGAGCTTATGAATTGAGCACATTGTTGTATGAAAAAAAGAAAAAGAAATTGAAACAGTTCAAGGGAAAAAAACTTAGATTTCCAATGCCTTCAGCACTTTGTTCGTATTGCTTAGGTGAAACAAGAATTGGTGAAAAATACCAAATGGGAAATGTTAGAAAAAAATGAATTTAGGTGGTGCGAATGAATAGAAATTTAGTGGATAAACTTTCGATGAAAGAATTAATAGAAAAATATCCGTTTGCTGAAAAATTTTTTTCGTTGAAAATAATATAATTATTGAAGGATATGAAAAACGAAACTTTTAGTAAGTTTTTTTGAAAAATGTTTACAGAAGAGCAAAAAGAAGACATGGCACTTGATGTGGAAAATATTGAGATTTCGTTAATTGAATATGTTGAGCAAATGAAATTGTTTTTGGGAATGGAAGAAGAAACAGGTGTTGAAACGCTTACAATTTTGGCTGGACAAGACAAAACAGGAAATCCAGAAGGATTTGGAAGATTAGATATTCATAAATCAGAAATAATTTCAATCGTAGGACCAACAGGTTCGGGAAAATCAAGATTATTAGCTGACATCGAATGGACGGCACAAAAAGATACGCCAACCCAAAGAGAAATTTTAATAAATAACGAATCTCCTGACAAAAAATGGAGATTTTCATCAAATAATAAATTAGTTGCTCAATTATCGCAAAAATATGAATTTTGTTATGGATTTGTCGGTTAAAGAATTTTTTTGGAATTACATGCTAAAAAGCCGTATGGTTGAAGATGTGGAAGCTGTAACAGAAAAAAATAATTTTAGAAGCAAATAAATTAGCAGGAGAAAAAGTTTAACCTAGATACAGCAATCACAGCCTTAAGTGGAGGACAATCAAGAGCATTAATGATCGCTGATACAGCAATTTTAAAGTTCATCTCCAATCGTTTTTAATTGATGAAATTGAAAACGCTGGAATTGATAGAAAAAAAGCATTAGAATTATTGGTTTCTGCAGATAAAAATAGTCTTAATGGCAACTCACGATCCAACATTAGCTCTAATTGCAAATAAAAGAGTAATTATAAAAAAAATGGTGGAATTGCTAAAAATAATCGAAACAACGCTAGAAGAAAAAAAGAAATTTTTAAAAAGAATTAGATAAAATGGATGAAAAAAATTCAAAAAAATGAGAGCAAATTTAAGAAATGGAGAAATACTTTCTAGTTTGTAGAGAGTTGATTTGTTAAAAATAGAGTAAACTTGTGAGTTTTACTCTATTTTTTTATAGTAAAATTATGGAAAAATTTTTAGTAATTATGTCACTAGAAAAAAAGAAGTGTTAAAAATTTTTGAAATAAAAAAATTAAGTTTGAGAGTAGAGCTTGAACTTTTCAAGAAAAAAATTGACAAGATAATAAAAAAATGTAATAAGATTAAACAAAATAAAAATTTCAGGAGGAACCCGATGAATAAAACAGGAAAAAAATTTACGTAGTAGGTATAGGACCAGGAAAAAGCAGATATGACATTTAGAGCATACGAAGCAATGGAAAAAAAGTGATATTATAATTGGTTATAAAACATATATGGATTTAATAAAAGAATATTACCCAGGAAAAAGAAATGAAAAAAATTCTCAAATGACAAAAAGAAGTTGATAGATGTATTGACGTTTTGAAATTGGCTAAAGAGGGGAAAAATGTGGCGTTGATAAGTAGTGGAGATGCAGGAGTTTATGGTATGGCTGGAATCATGTTGGAAATTGCTGATGGAGAAGTAGAAGTGGAAATCATACCAGGAGTAACAGCAACAAATGCAAAGGCAGACGAATAGTTGGAGCACCAGTAATGCACGACTATGTGACAATTAGCTTGAGTAATTTATTAACTGACTGGGAATTGATTAAAAAAAGATTGGAATTAGCGACACAAGGAGACTTCGTTGTGAGTATCTATAATCCAAAAAAAGTCGTGGAAGAGTGACTCAAATTGAAGAAGCAAGAGAAATTATGTTAAAATATAAACCAAAAAAACAACACCAGTTGCAATCGTTAGAAATGCAGGAAGAGAAGACGAAGAACATGTTGTAACGACTTTAGATGAAATGTTAAATCATGAAATCAATATGCTTACAATCGTAATAATTGGAAATGCAAATACATTCATTAAAGATGGAAAAAAATAATAACTCCGAGAGGTTACAGCAATAAATACGAATATTAAAAAAATATTTAGATTCTTTTTTTCGAGTAAAGAAAGGGGAAATAATGGCATTAATTTATGTTACGGGTGGAGCAAAGAGTGGGAAAAAGCAAGTTTGCAGAAGATTTGTTGTTATCTATGAATAATGGTAATCAGAAAAAAATATATCTTGCAACTTCCATTGTTTATGATGAGGAAATGCAGACAAAAGTTGATTTACACAAGGCTAGGCGACAAAAATAAGTGGGTTACAGTAGAAAGTTATAAAAATGTTTCGAAAAGTTTAAAAAGATTTTTTTCAGTTGAAAAATAATATGCTTGTAGATTGTTTGACAAATATGGTAAGCAATATTATTTTTGAAAATACGGAAATTAATTGGGATAATCCTAAAAAAATCAATTGGAGCAATGCGATAAAGCCGTGGAAAAAGAAGTTCTAGAATTATTGAAAAACTACAAAAAAATTTTTGAAAATGTAGTAGTTGTATCAAATGAGCTTGGAATGGGAATAGTTCCTGCATATCCACTTGGACGATATTTTCGTGAAATTGCTGGTAAAATGAATCAAATGGTTGCTGAAAAAGGCAGATGAAGTGTATTTTTGTTGTTTCGTGGGATACCAATGAAAATAAAGTAGTAGAAGTAATTATTTTTGATTTTTTTAAAAAGATAAGTAATATAGTAACACTAAGAATTCATCGAAAAAGTTTTTGTTAGAATGGGAAGATAACGAAAAAGGTACTCTATTAATTGAATAGAGCCTTTTTTTATGATATAATTGTTCATTAAAAAAATTATATATTGGAGAAAAAAATGAAAAACATTAATATTGCTAACATTATTTTTTTAAGTTTAAACAGTTTGAGTGCAAGTCTAAAAATGACAAAGGAAAAACGGATAGTTTAGAAAAAAAGATGCAAAAGTATATAAAATATAAAAAGAGAAACACGAAAAGATGGATGAAAGTAGCTACATTCAATTTTTCTGATCTTGGCTATGGAGTAAAGGATTTGAAAGCTATAACAGGACTTTCAAATATAAATGTTTATGCAAGTAATAAACCTACAAAAGAAATAGATGATGCTCATACTTCAAAAAAATGATAAAAAGCTTTTAAAAAAATGCAGTGGGTGAAGATTGGTTTTTTTAGAAATAAGGATAGATACTATATAATGTCATCATTTACTAATCCTAGATGGTGGAGTGGAATAATAGTAAATTCAAAATTTGGAGTTTATGGTGGAAGAAGCTATTTAAGTGGCGATGGAATTTATTTTGGAAATGTGATAAATGAAGTATTACTTGGAAGAAATGGCTCTAGACGAGTGTTTACTGATAATACTGATAATCGAAAATCTTTTTATTACAGCTCTTGATAATTCAGAGGATGAAGATGATTATAAATTTCATAATACGAGTGGTACTAAAATAGGAGATATTGTAGTACCTACAACAGAAACGATGATATTTCCAAGTTTTTGGAAGTGAGGCACAAAAATTAATAAGAAGTGACAAGATATTTGTAGGTGAGTATATCTGTAGAGATGATGGAGAATTTGAATGGGAATTTGAAGTTCCTAAGAGGATAGCTAAAAATGATAAAAAGAGAAAGTAATTATAATGAAGATTCGTATACTTGTAATTTTGCGACTTCAAAAAGGAAAAAAATGGCAAATTTTGCATTGTATAATAGAGCGACGACTGTAATTAGTAATGGTGAAATAAAAAGCAGTAAATAAATATTCTCACGGAAGTTCGTATGCAACTCCAAAAGTAGGAGGTTATGCGTCACTCATTCAAGAAAAAAATTTCCAAATATGAATTATATGCAAATAAAACAAGTTCTCTTAACAACAGCATATAGACCTAAAGATGAACTTAGTAACATAGCTGGATGGGGAGCCGTAGATATTGAAAAAAAGCCTTAAAAAGGTCCATCAAGTTTCAATGCAGGATTAATTGAAGAAGAAAAAAATTTTTTTACAGGAAGATATGATAAAATTTTTGACAAAAAAAGGAAATGTCTATTTTTATGCAGATGTAAAGGACAATGATAAGTGGGAATGGTCAAATGATATTGGTGGAGGATTGACAAGCGTTCCATCAAATGATAAGACATACAATTTTCTTGTGAACTATGACAAGTATAAAATAACAACTGAAGGAAAAGAAAAGGGTGTAATAGAAAATATGAATATAAAAGCTGTACTTCCTAGCGAATACAATTATTATGAAAAAAATTAAGTAAATATAATACAGGACTTAGAAAAGCGGGTACAGGTACGCTTATAACAACAGGAGATCTAAATTATAAAGGTCCAACTCAAGTTTTGGAAGGTACACTTGAAATTGATGGAGATGTTATAACTTCGCCTGTATGGGTATTTGAAAATGCAATTCTTGTACTAGATGGGAAAAAAATCAAACATTAAAAAGAAGTGAATGCTGATGGAGGACTTATAAAAATATATGGGAAAGTACATATAAATGAACTTGCCATGACAAGTATATCTGATATAAAACTTTATGGAAAAAGATTCAGAATTAACAGTTGATAAATTTATTTCAACTAAGGAAAAAGGCAGAAAAAAATTAGGTGATATCCAAGATGTGGAACTAAAAAAAGTTTCAGAAGTTAATGAAAAATGGGGAACAAACAATGTAGTAATCAATGAATATAAAGTTGTAGATCTTCCAAGAGAATTTTATTTGAGCAATTTTTGGAAGTGAGTTGAAAAAAATTTGATACGAATGATTCTTATGAAAAATGTATGAAAAAAATTGAAAAAAAGAGATATACAATTTTTTTAGGGATTCAGATGAGTCAATAAAAAAATCGAAGTTCCAGGCTACAAAAAAATGGTGTTTTTGCAATAGAAAAAGATGCAGATTATGCTGGTTTTGATCCAAGAGAATATTCAGATAATATGATAGGAGTGATTTTCTCACAGGACGATTTAAAATCAATAGATTCTGATTTTAATTTTATTCCTCTTGATGAAGCCTTAAAAGATGCAAAAAAATAAAGAAGAAAGAAATTCAAAAACTTATTTGCTTATAGTATTTTTATCGGTTATAATTATTTTTAAGGAAAATAATTATAACCTTTTTAGATAAATGAACATAGGAGTAAGATTTATGGATAGAACACACAGAAATATAATGATATTAGGAACAGGATCAAATGTAGGAAAAAGTATAATTAATACAGGATTATGCAGAATTTTTTTATCAAGATGGATTTAGCGTATCTCCTTTCAAATCACAAAATATGGCTCTAAATTCGTTTATTACGAAAGATGGAAAAAGAAATGGGAAGAGCACAAGTGGTACAGGCTGAAGCGACTAATATTGAGCCAGAAGCGTTTATGAATCCAATTTTGTTAAAAACCTACGACAGATAGAAAATCTCAAGTTATTGTGAATGGGAAAATATTTAAAAATATGGATGCAAGAGAATATTTTGCTTATAAGCATAACTTGAAAGGCGAAATTATGAAGGCTTATGATCATATTAGAAAAAAATTTCGATATTTGTGTACTGGAAGGAGCGGGAAGTCCTGCAGAAATTAATTTGAAGGAAGACGATATTGTAAATACAGGAATGGCTGAAATGGCTGATGCACCTGTTATTTTGGTTGCGGATATTGACCGAGGAGGAGTTTTTGCAGCAATTTATGGAACGATTATGTTGCTTGAAGAAAGTGAAAGAAAGCGTATAAAAGGTGTGATTATTAACAAATTTAGAGGGATAAAAGTCTTTTGACTCCAGGAATTGAAATGATAGAAAATCTTACGAACGTGCCAGTTTTAGGAGTAATTCCGTATGTAAAACTGGGAATTGAAGAGGAAGATAGCCTTGGAATTGACAAGTATAAGCAAAAAAAGGATGCGAAAATAAAAAAATTTCGGTAATTAGGTTGAAGAGGTTTCTAATTTCACAGATATTGACGCTTTGGCTCATTATGAAGATGTTTCGATAAAATATGTGGAAAAAAAGCAAGTGAATTAGGTGACGAAGACATGATAATTATTCCTGGATCTAAAAATACGGTTGAAGATATGAAAGATTTAATTGAAAAAGATATTAGCCGACAAATTGTGAGATTAGCTAGAACAGGAACCTTTGTTTTTTGGAATTTGTGGTGGTTTTCAAATGCTTGGACAAAAAAATTTCCGATCCTCATGAAATGGAGTCAAATCTAAAAGAAATCAGCGGATTAGGACTTTTTGGAAATTGAAACTGTCATGGAAAGAGGAAAAGTTACGACTCAATATGAAAATACAATAAAAAAATGCTAGTGGAATTTTTAGAGGGAATTGGTGAAATAAAAGTGAAGGGATACGAAATTCATCAAGGTTACAGTTATCCAATAGAAGAAAAAAATTCTGAAAAATAAAGAAATGTCAGAGGATAGCATAAAATGTATTTTTGGTGATGAAAAAAATAAAAAGGAATTGTGAAGGATAATATAATTGGAACATATTTGCATGGAATTTTTTTGACAATTCAGAATTTACAAATTATTTGTTGAATGCAATTAGACGGAAAAAAAGGTGTCGATGAATTAAGCGAAAAATTTTTAGTTTTGCAGAGTATAAAAATAATGAATATAATAAATTAGCGAAGATTTTGCGAGAAAATTTAGATATAAAAAAATATATGAAATAATGGACGGTGAGTAATTATGAGCTTATTATCAAAAATTTTTTTATTGCATATTTTTAGACTTAATTTTTTTGGTGATCCGATAAATGTAACGCATCCAGTACAGATTATTGGGAAATTGATAGATTTTTTAGAAAAAAATTATATATCAAAAAGGCAGAAGAAACGGAAGAATTTAGTGCTGAAGAGAAAAAAATAGGAAAAGATAAAAGTAATAAGACTTCAAAAAAATATTTCTCAAGAAATAAAAAAACACAATTTTTGGAATGGAATGTTAATGAATATTTGCGTGATTTTTTTGTTACGTTTATAACAATGTTAATTTTAGAAAAAAATTAAGTCAAAAAAATATAATTTTTTTACATTTTTTTGAAATTTACTTAATGTATACGATTTTTTTCTATAAATTCTTTAGCAAGAGAAGGGAAAAAAAGGTTTATAAAATTTTTGCAAAAAGGGAAATTTAGAAATTGCTAGAAAAGAGCTATCTTACTTGGTTTCGCGTGATACTGAGAAAAATGGATAAAAATAATGATAATTAGAAGCACGATGGAAACAATTTCAGAAAAATACAGTCGACGGAATAATTGCTCCAATGTTTTTACATGTTTATCGGGGGCCTACCACTTGCAATGACCTACAAAGCAATAAATACAATGGATTCAATGGTGGGATACAAAAATGAAAAATATGGATTTTGGAAAATTTTTCAGCGAAAAATTGATGATGTTGCTAATTTTATTCCCTGCTAGAATAACAGGAATTTTTAATAATTATTTTCAAGTTTCCTTCTAGGATTCGATTACAAAAATGCAAAAAAATATTTTTTTCAGAGATAGAAAAATCATAGTAGCCCAAATTCTGCACACTCAGAAGCTAGTGTAGCTGGGGCCTTAGGAGTCCAATTTGGAGGAAAAAGTTTCCTATTTTGGAAAAAGAAGTAGTAAAACCAACAATCGGTGATAAAAAGGAATTTAGAACAGAAGACATTAGAAAAAAATATTAGAATAATGTACGTCACAAGTTTTGTCGGATTAGTAATTTTTTTCATTAATAAGATTTATTATTTTTTAAAAATTTTATAGAATTAAAAACTTAATTTAAGATTGTGGAACAAAAAAATATAAAAAAATTGACAGAAATTATTCTCTCAAAAAGAAAGGAGATACTTAAATTTATGAATATCGACATAATCAGAATAATTGCTTTAACCTTCATCGTAATGTTGCACACCCTAAATCGTCAATATGGACTTGATGTTTGGATGGCAGGATATTCAGTTATCTCAATTGAGTAACCCTTTTTATCATGATAAGCGGTTATTTATTACTCGATAAAGTCGAAACTACAAAAGATTTTTTTCAAAAAGGTTGATGGGAATAATCCCCCTATTTATCGCATTTAATATAATCTATATTTTTTTATGTATAAATTTTTCATTAATAAAAAAATAATGGAAAAGAGTCTTTCAGCCCCGCATTTTTGGTACATTTACATGATTTTAGGATTGTACCTTTTAACGCCATGGTTGAGAAAAGTACTAAAATATGCAGAAAAGGAAACTTTTTTTGTAATAATCTTATGGTTTTTTTATGTAATATTTTAAATCCATATTTAAGATTTTTTTCATTTAAAAAGGAATTCCGTTTTTCAATTTTTCCAATCGTAGGATTTTTTTGGATATTACTTAATCGGATACTACTTCAAGAAATACAAAGAAAAAAATTTCTAAAAATATCGATATTTTTACACTTTTAGGAATATATTTTTTTCGGATTTTTTTAATAAGTTTTTTTCAACAAAATATATTTTTAAACACAACAGGAAAAACAAATATCCGATTTTTGATAAAAAAATTCCCTAGGAACTTTTTCATGACAATATCATTTTTGGATTTTGGCTAAAAATTTAAGTTTAAAGAACGAAAAAAAGTATAAAAACTATTTCAGACGCAACATATTTTTGCATATTTAGTCCATTTAATTGTTTTTAGATTATGTAATAAGAATAAGCGATGAAATGATTTTTTTAAGTCTATTGCAACAATTGTTATAAGTCTTTTAGCAGGAATAATTTACAACAATATTAAAAATTCTATTTCATAAAAACATTAAAAACTTGTAAAAAAATAAAGAAAGGAGATGTGAGATGAATAAAGAAAAAAACAGATTTTTCACGGAGGAAACATATACAAAAATTTTTAGAGAAAAAAATATAGATAAAATCTTAGATTACAGCTCAAACATAAATCCTTACGGATTACCAGAAAATTTAAAAAAAGAAATTTTTTTGAAAAAAATTATTTGTTTTGGAAAGATATCCAGACCCAGATTATATCGAACTTAGAGAAAAAAATAGCAGAAAAAAATAATTTGAATATAGAAAATATAATTGTTGGAAATGGAGCTACAGAAATAATTTTTTTCTTTTTATGAAAATATTATCTCCAAAAAAAGTTTTTAATAATATCTCCAACTTTTGGAGAGTACGAAAAGAGCAATCAAAGCCTCAACATTAGCTAATAATAGCCTTGAAATAAATTATTTTGAATTAAAAAGAAGCAGAAAATTTTGTTTTTAAATATCAAGAATCTTGAAACAGAATTAGAAAATAACTATGATTTATTAATTTTATGTAATCCAAAACAATCCAACGGGACAATTTTTTTAAAATTAAAAAAATTAGAAGAGATTTTTAAAAATTTGCGAACAAAAATACAAAATTATTCGTAGACGAAGCCTTCGTAGAATTTGTAGAAGATTGGGAAAATGAAAGCATAATAAATTCCAAAGAAAAATAAAGAAAAATTTATTCGTAATTCGAGCTTTCACAAAATTTTTTTCGCAATTCCAGGCTTAAGATTAGGCTATGGAATTTGTTTCAATAAGAATTTGTTAAAGAAAAATGCTAGAAAAAGAACCATGGAGCGTAAATAATATAGCAGATTTAGCCGGACAAACTGTTTTTAGATGATGAAAATTATATTCAAAAAAACAAAAAGAATGGATAAAAGATCAAAAATACATGTATGAAAATTTAAATAAAATCGAAGGTTTAAGAGCCTATAAAACAGAAGTAAACTTTATTCTTTTTAAAAATTGAAGATAATTTGTTAGAAAAAAAGGTTTAGATGTAAAAAAATCTAAGAAAAATGTTAGAAAAAAAGGCATTTTTAATTCGTGATGCATCAAATTTTATTTATTTGGATAAACATTATTTTAGATTGGCAATAAAAGACAAACTAAACAATGAAAAAGTAATAGAATCTTTATCATCTATTTTAAAAAAATTATAATAAATAACAACATTTGATTTAATTGGCAAATATTGTCCAAAAATGTAAGGTTTTTAGAGCCTTGTGTACTATTAGGTTTAATTTGTTATATTTTACAAAAATATATGTTTTTAGAAAAAAATATTGTATTGTATAATCAAATGTAAAAAAATCAAAAAAATAAAAAAAGTAGTTGACAAATATTTTGATATAATACCTCTTGTCGATACGAAAATGTATCTTGTACAATAAACAAATAAATAGAAGAAGCATATACCATGAAAGATGTGATAAATAAGGACTTTTAAATAAAAAGTTCCTGTCAATAAGACTTTAAAAAGGTGAAAATAAATATTGAATGAAGAGTTTGATCCTGGCTCGGGATGAACGCTGACAGAATGCTTAACACATGCAAGTCAATGGGGAAACGGTGCTTGCACCGCGATAACTCATGGCGGACGGGTGAGTAACGCGTAAAGAACTTGCCTCTTAGTCTGGGATAACAGATGGAAACGACTGATAAGACTAGATATTATTAAAGCTTCGCATGAAGCTTTAATGAAAAAGAGATGCTAAGAGAGAGCTTTGCGTCCTATTAGTTAGTTGGTGAGGTAACGGCTCACCAAGACGAAAGATAGGTAGCCGGTCTGAGAGGATGAACGGCCACAAGGGGACTGAGATACGGCCCTTACTCTTACGGGAGGCGACAGTGGGGAATATTGGACAATGGAGGAGACTCTGATCCAGCAATTCTGTGTGCACGAAGACGGTTTTTCGGATTGTAAAAGTGCTTTCAGCAGGGAAGAAGAAAGTGACGGTACCTGCAGAAGAAGCGACGGCTAAATACGTGCCAGCAGTACGCGGTAATACGTATGTCGCGAGCGTTATCCGGAATTATTGGGCATAAAGGGCATCTAGGCGGATATACAAGTCGTGGGTGAAAACTTAGGGGCTCAACTCAAAGCTTGCCTTTTGAAACTGTATATCTAGAGTGCTGGAGAGGTGGACGGAACTACACGAGTAGAGGTGAAATTCGTAGATATGTGTAGGAATGCCGATGATGAAGATAGTCCACTGGACAGCAACTGACGCTGAAGTGCGAAAGCTAGGGGAGCAAACAGGATTAGATACCCTGGTAGTCCTAGCTGTAAACGATGATTACTGGGTGTGGGCATGAAGAGTGTCTGTGCCGAAGCTAATGCGATAAGTAATCCGCCTGGGGAGTACGACCGCAAGGTTGAAACTCAAAGGAATTGACGGGGACCCGCACAAGCGGTGGAGCATGTGGTTTAATTCGACGCAACGCGAGGAACCTTACCAGATCTTGACATCCTACGTAGGCCTGTGAGAACAGGCCGTGCCTTCGGGAACGTAGAGACAGGTGGTGCATGGCTGTCGACAGCTCGTGTCGTGAGATGTTGGGTTAAGTCCCGCAACGAGCGCAACCCCTATAGTTAGTTACCATCATTAAGTTGGGGACTCTAACTAGACTGCCTGCGAAGAGCAGGAGGAAGGTGGGGATGACGTCAAGTCATCATGCCCCTTATGATCTGGGCTACACACGTGCTACAATGGTTGGTACAAAGAGGAGCAAAAACGGTGACGTGGAGCAAAACTAAAAAGCCAATCTAAGTTCGGATTGAAGTCTGCAACTCGACTTCATGAAGTTGGAATCGCTAGTAATCGCAAATCAGCAATGTTGCGGTGAATACGTTCTCGGGTCTTGTACACACCGCCCGTCACACCACGAGAGTTGTTTGCACCGAGTTACTGGTTCAACCGTAAGGAGGAAGGTACCTAAGGTGTGGATAGTGATTGGGGTGAAGTCGTAACAAGGTATCCGTACCCGGAAGGTGCGGATGGATCACCTCCTTTCTAAGGAGTATATAAATACTAAATCTGTTTTGGATTATGTTTCTTCTAGCATAAGGACAATGGGAAATGAATAGTAGGTAAAAAGATTACAATGAAAACAGGAAAAACTGTTAGAGTTAGAATAAAAAGCTATTAAGGGCACACGGAGGATGCCTAGGGCAACAAAAAGCCGATGAAGGACGTGATAAGTCGCGAAAAGCTTGGTGGAGGTGCACATAACCTTTGATGCCAAGATGTCCGAATGGGAAAAACCTATATGTGTAAATCGCATATACGAAAGAGGTAAGTCCGTGAACTGAAACATCTAAGTAACGGGAGGAAAAGAAAGTAAAAACGATTCTCTAAGTAGCGGCGAGCGAACGGAGAGCAGACCTAAACCATATACATGTAAGTTGGCGACGTTGTGTATATGGGGTAGAGGGACTTTAATAGACTAATAGCCATAAAGTCATTTTTACTAGTAGAGTAAGTGGAACACAGCTGGGAAGCTGGACCAAAGAAGGTGATAGTCCTGTAGAACATAAAACTATTAGTGAAACTTAAAGCACCCTGAGTAGCATCAAGCACGAGGAATTTGGTGTGAATCAGCGTGGACCATATCACGTAAGGCTAAATACTTTTGTTGACCGATAGAGAAGAGTACCGTGAGGGAAAGGTGAAAAGAACCCACGAGTAAGGGAGTGAAATAGAATTTGAAACCGTGCTTACACAAACGGTAGGAGCTCGCAAGAGTGACTGCGTGGATTTTTGGTTAATCATCCTGCGAGTTATGATATATGGCAAGGTTAAAAAGAATGGAGCCGAAGGGAAACCGAGTCTTAATAGGGCGATAAGTCGTATGTCATAGACGCGAAACCTAGTGATCTAGGGCCTGTCCAGGTTGAAGCTAAGGTAAGACTTAGTGGAGGACCGAACTCACCGCCGTTGAAAAGTTGGGAGATGAGATAGGTCTAGGGGTGAAAAAGCCAATCGAACTAGGAGATAGCTCGTTCTCTCCGAAATGCATTTAGGTGCGACCTTTAATTTTAAGATATGTGGGGGTAGAGCACTGTATGATCTAGGGGGCGTATTGCTTACCGAAATCAAGCAAACTACGAATACCATATATTAATGATTAGGAGTGAGTCTATGGATGATAAGGTCCGTGGACAAAAAGGGGAACAGCCCAGACCACCAGCTAAGGTCCCTAATTATGTCTAAGTGGGAAAGGAGGTGGATATTCACAGACAACCAGGAGGTTGGCTTAGAAGCGACCATACCTTAAAAAGAGTGCGTAATAGCTCACTGGTCGAGAGTATCTGCGCCGAAGATGTAACGGGGCTAAGACATAAACCGAAGCTGTGGAAGATGCTTTCGCATCTTGGTAGGAGAGCGTTCTGTAAGCCGATGAAGGCTGGCTGTAAGGCCTGCTGGAGGTATCAGAAGTGAGAATGCAGGAATGAGTAGCGAGAAGGCGGGTGAGAATCCCGCCGGCCGGAAGTCCAAGGTTTCCAGGGGAAGGTTTGTCCGCCCTGGGGAAGTCGGGACCTAAGCCGAGGCTAAGTAGCGTAGGCGAATGGAAAATAGGTTAATATTCCTATACCACTTAATTAACGTTATTACTGATGGAGTGACGCAGGAAGGTATGTGAGAAGGCTGACGGTTTAGCCTTTCTAAGGAAATAGCGTGAGCATATAGGCAAATCCGTATGCTTAAACGTGAGAACTGATGGGTAAGCACCTCTTGGTGTAAGTCACAAATCCTACACTGCCAAGAAAAAAACTTCTAAGGAGGAAATTAAGTGCCCGTACTGTAAAACCGACACAGGTGGACAGAGTGAGAAACTTAAGGCCGACAGGCTAACTCTAGCTAAGGAACTCTGCAAAATAGCCCCGTAACTTCGGGAGAAGGGGTGCCTATATTACTTGAGAAGAGAAACACTTCAAGGGGAAATAGGTCGCAGTGAAGAGTCTCAAGCAACTGTTTACCAAAAAAACACAGGTCTATGCTAAGCTGAAAGGCGACGTATATGGGCTGACACCCTGCCCAGTGCCGGAAGGTTAAGAGGAGGATTGAGAGATCCGAATTGAAGCCCCGGTGAACGGCTACTGTAACTATAACGGTCCTAAGGTAGCGAAATTCCTTGTCGGGTAAGTTCCGACCCTGCACGAATGGTGAAATGATTTGAGAGCTGTCTTGGCTGGAGGCCTGGTGAAGTTGTAATGTCGGTGAAGATACCGACTACCTGCAGTAGGACGGAAAGACCCCGTGGAGCTTTACTGTAGCTTGGCATTGGGTTTTGGCAATGTGTGTATAGGATAGTTGGGAGACTATGAAGTAATGGCGTCAGTTGTTACAGAGTCGCTGTTGGAATACCAACCATATGTTGTTGAAATTCTAATCTGGTATCGGAGACAGTGCTAGGTGGGCAGTTTGACTGGGGCGGTCGCCTCCAAAAAGAGTAACGGAGGCGTTCAAAGGTTCCCCTCGTGTTGGATGGAAATCAACCTAAGAGTGCAAACGCATAAGGGAGCTTGACTGCGAGACTGACGGGTCGAGCAGGTACGAAAGTAGGAGTTAGTGATCCGGTGGTTCCAAATGGAAGGGCCATCGCTCAACGGATAAAAGCTACCCCGGGGATAACAGGCTGATACTTCCCAAGAGTCCATATCGACGGAAGTGTTTGGCACCTCGATGTCGGCTCGTCTCATCCTGGGGCTGGAGAAGGTCCCAGGGTTGGGCTGTTCGCCCATTAAAGAGGCACGCGAGCTGGGTTCAGAACGTCGTGAGACAGTTCGGTCCCTATCCACTGCAGGCGCTAGAATATTGAAAAGATCTGTCCTTAGTACGAGAGGACCGGGATGGACAAACCTCTGATGTATCAGTTGTCACGCCAGTGGCATGGCTGAGTAGTCACGTTTGGAAGGGATAATCGCTGAAAGCATCTAAGTGAGAAGCCCACTTTTGAGATGAGTGTTCTTTTAGTATCCATCGAGAACAGATGGTGATAGGCTGGAGGTGTAAGTATAGAGATATATTTAGCTGACCAGTACTAATATTACGAAAGCTTTTTAATTATTCTTTTTACCGTACTATTTATTTCTCATTGTCTTTATTAAATCTTAAGTTTGGTGACAATAGCGACAGGGATACACCTGGTTACATTTCGAACCCAGTAGTTAAGTCTGTTTACGCCGAAGATACTTAGAGCTGTCTAGGGAAAAATAGGAAATTGCCAAACTTTTTAATATATATTCTTATTAAAAAAAGAGTGTCTCCGTAGCTCAGCTGGTTAGAGCATCTGACTGTTAATCAGAGGGTCGTTGGTTCGAGTCCAACCGGGGACGCCATTTTTTTATTTGATAAGAAATGTTGTGAAAAATGGAGTTGATAAATATTATATTTTGTGGTAAAAATTTTTTTATATTTTTGAAGATTAGAACTTTTTTGGGGGTTATAGAATTGGGAGGAGTTGTTATGAGAAATACTAAGTGGAATGTGAAAAGTATACCTAGTAATAGAGAAATTGTAGGGGGAAATTTAAATGTTGATTATGACATCTTGAAAATTCTTTATTCACGTGGGATAAGGGAAGAAGATGATGTTCGAAAATTTTTTTAAATCCAAAGCTTGAAAATATACAAGATCCTTACGGGTTATTTGATATGGAGAAGACGGTTTTAGAGATTGAGAACGCGATTAGAGAGAATAAAAAAATATTTGGATTTATGGGGATTATGATGTTGATGGGATAACTTCGACGTCAGTTCTTTATTTGGCTTTGAAGGAATTAGGAGCTGAGAATGTGAATTATTATATTCCTATTAGAGATGAGGGGTATGGATTAAATAATGAGGCATTAAAGAAAAATTAAAGAATCGGGAGCAGATCTAGTTATAACAGTGGATTGTGGGATAACGTCATTTCCAGAAATAGAATTTGCAAATTCTATTGGGTTGCCAATTATTATTACGGATCATCATAATTTACATGGGAATAAAGTTCCTGATGCAGTTGCAGTTGTGAATCCTAAAAGAAAAGAAAACAAATTTACGTTTCCGTCTTTAGCAGGAGTGGGGACGATTTTTATGGTTGTTTTATGCTTGTTTGAAAGGGCTGGAGAAAAAGAAAAGGCTTATGAATACATAGATTTAGTGGCAATAGGGACAGTAGCGGATATTGTTCCGTTATTAGAGGAAAATCGAATTTTAACTAAATTTGGATTGGAAAAAAATTGTTACATTCTAAAAATAAAGGTTTGAACTATTTGTTGTATAAATTATTTTTTTAGTGGGAATAAGGATCAGAAGGAGAGTAAAACAGAGTATACTACATATGATGTAGGATTTATTATTGCGCCAGTTTTTTAATGCGACTGGGAGATTAAAAGATGCAAAAAAATGGTTGTAAAATTGCTGATTTCTGATAATAGTCGTGAGATTGAAGTTATTGTACAAGAATTGATTGATAAAAATTTTGAGAGAAAAGATTTGCAAAAATAATATAGTTGAAATGGTTGAAAAGAATATTGAAGATAAGAATTTAAAAAGAAGATTATATTATTGTGGATGGGGATCCAGGATATCATCATGGTGTAATTGGAATTGTCGCTTCAAAGATTGTCGATAAATATAACAAGCCGACAATAATTATGGAAATTAAGGAGGATCAAGGGTTAGCTGTAGGGTCATGTAGAAGTATTGGAAATTTTAACATTTTTGGAGGCGTTACAGTCAATGCCAGAATTGTTTTTTTGAAATTTGGTGGGCATTCAGGTGCGACAGGGATTTACGTTACCTATAAAGAATATTGAATTATTACGATTAATAGTTATGCAAAAGAATATTTTTGAAGGAAGAGGATTTTGTTAAGATAATAGAAATTGATAAGCAAATTCCTGTTCAAAAAAATATCATATGAGTTTTTTTCAGTTGATAGATTTATTGAAACCGTTTGGTTTTTGGGAATCCGACGCCAACATTTTTTTGACAAAGAGTGTTTTTGAGAATATTAAATTTATTGGTGAGAATAAAAATCATATTATGTTTGATGTTCAGCAAAAGGGTTATACGAGTAGAAATGCTGTTTGGTTTAATTCAGGAGAATTTTTTTAAAGAGTTGAGTGAAGGGTTAATTTATGATATTGTTTATAAAATAAAAAAATGAATTGTATCAAGATAGATATTATACAAAAGTTTATATTGAGGATGTGAAACACTCAAAATTAATAGATGATAGACTTATTTACTATTATTCGCTTTTTACGACTTCTTTTCCGATGAGATCAGTATTTTTATACAAATATTGATGTTAGTGATGAAAGTAAAAGTGAAATTAGTATGAAAACAGAAGTTGATCAAATTTCGTTATTTCAAGGGAAAAAAATTTATAGGACGTTTAGATTATAATATCTCAAAAATTATTGATGCAGTTGAAAGAATACTACAATTGGAATTTTTTTCTGTGGAAATTGAAAAAAATAAAACGTACAACAACTCATAATATTATTTTTTTATTACAATAAAAAAAGGGACTATTCGTTTAAGTGTTATGAAGTTAAGGATGTTGGGATTTTTTTAATAAGATTAAATCATTTTTATTGGGAAAAATTGGAATATAATTCTTTTACATGTTAGCAGAATTTTTAGGAATGATAAAAATTTGATAATTGAAAATGATTTTTACAGATTCTAATTCAGTAAAATTAAATAGAAAAACAAAAAAATTTATCTTCTGTAATAAAATATATTTTTGACAGTAGGGATGTTTTTATAAAAACAAAGTTGGATAAAAAAAGTCAAATTGTTGTTACAGAAGAAAATGAGAAAATATTTGCAACTCCATTGTTTAAAGATTATTTTGATATTAATAATAATGTTGAAGATGTGAGAGAATATCCATTTACTGTATTTTTATGAATTTGATGAAAATGAAGTTTTTAGATTTGTTTTTCTGATGAATTAAAAAAACGAAAAATGAAGTTGAAGATAAAAAAATACAAATTTAGAAGGAAAGAATTTGGAAATAAAAAAATGCAAGTTCTGGAGTTGTTAGTGAAGACGTAGGATTGAAAGTTACTGAAGATGGGGGAGCTACAGAAAATTTTTGTAGGAACTCGTGATAATAGGGAAAAAGAAAAACTCAGAAGACTTTAAAAATGAATGGGAAAATAAATTTTTGTATAATTACAAATAAAAAAACAGATTTGGATGAAAAAGTTATTGAAAAAGTATCGTTTGAAAATTTTAGATTTTAAAAAGTAAAAAAGTCTGAAAGAATTGTTTATTTGTCAGATTTGACGAATGAAGAACGAAAAGGATTGAAAAAAATATTTATGTTAAATATTTGCCAATTGAGGAAAAAAATTAGGTTGAAAAAAAGTTTTTGGAGGAAACGTCTGAAACTATTTATTGTGATAATTCTATTGAGGAAATATTGTAATTTTTAAGGGAAAAATTATTTTATAAAAATGTTGTAAATACGTCATAAGTTTTTTTGTTGATAAAATGTAGAAATGGTGGCGTATTTTTTTATTTGTACAGTAAAATTTCTTTGAAATCAAATGTAAAAGTTATGGTTATTCACTATTTTTGCTCTGTCCTAGAAAAAAATAAATGTTTGACAAAAAGAAAAAAAGGTATACAATAAGATTGTAAATACAAAAACTTCGAGGCAGGGTGAAATTCCCGACCGGTGGTATAGTCCACGAGCGCAAATATGATTATTTTTGCAAGCACGAACTGGTGGGATTCCAGTACCGATAGTAGAGTCTAGATGAAAGAAGTTAATATAAAAAAATATTTTGATCTAAATTTAATTTTAATTTATTGATTTTGAGAATAAGTTTGTAAAAAGTTATTTTTAGAAATTTTTGAGTTATACTACAGAAAATTAAAAATATTTAGATTTTTTTGTAAATGGTATTAAGAAAAAAATATTTTTTTATTAATAGTGAATGTTCTGGGTTTTAGAAATCCAGTGAATTTAACAACTTTTGATAAGTGAAAAAAATTTTGATGGGAAATAAGAAAAATGAATATTAAAAATAATTTAGGAGGAATAAAAATGAGAACGTTAGAAGGAAAAATTTAATGGAAAAGGTTTAAGAATAGGAATTGTTGCAGGGAGATTTAATGAGTTTATTACTTCAAAAATTAGTAGGTGGAGCAGTAGATGTATTGAAAAAGAAATGATGTAAATGATGAAGATATCGATATTGCTTGGGTTCCAGGAGCTTTTGAAATACCTTTAATTACTAAAAAAATGGCTGAATCAAAAATATGATGCGATTTTTGACTTTAGGAGCTGTTATAAAAGGTGCAACACCTCATTTTGATTATGTTTGTGCAGAAGTTTCTAAAGGAGTGGCTCAAATTTCATTGCAAAACAGGATTGCCTGTGATGTTTGGTGTGTTGACTACGAATAATATTGAAGAAGCAATTGAGAGAGCAGGAACAAAAAGCAGGAAATAAAGGTGCTGACGTTGCATTTGGTGCGTTGGAAATGATTGATTTGATAAAAAAATATTGGATAATTTCAGAATAAATATTTGATATTTTCTAAGATTAAGTTTTAAAAGTTTAGAAAAATTAATAAAATAAAGGGAAAAATAAAATGGAAGAAAATATTGATGAAAAAAATATGCGAATGGCAATTGAACTTGCGAAAAAAAGGTGCGGGTGCGGTAAATCCTAATCCAATGGTTGGAGCTGTTGTGGTAAAAAAACGAAGAAGTGATTGGGAAAGGATATCATAAGTTTTTTTGGTGGACCTCATGCTGAAGTTTATGCGTTGGAAGAGGCTGGAGAAGATGCTCATGGAGCTACGATTTATGTGACTTTAGAGCCGTGTTCGCATTATGGGAAAACACCGCCTTGTGCGAAAAAATAATAGATATGGGAATAAAAATGTTTTATTGGATCTAGTGATCCGAATCCAAAAAGTAGCTGGAAAAGGTGTGGCGATGCTAAAGGAAGCAGGAATTGAAGTCGTGGAAAATGTATTAAAAGAAGAATGTGATGAGGTGAATCAAGTTTTTCTTCAAATATATAAAAACAAAAAAATTCCTTATTTGTTTGTGAAATGTGGGATAACATTAGATGGGAAAAATAGCTTTGTCAAATGGGATTTCAAAATGGATAACAAATAGTATCGCTAGAGAGAAAGTTCAGTATTATCGAAATAAATTTATGGGAATAATGGTTTGGGATAAATACGGTTCTCGTGGATGATCCAAGTTTAACAGCGAGAATTGAAAATGGTGTAGATCCTTTTTAGAATCATTGTTGATCCACATTTAAAGATTGATGAAAAATTTTTAAGGTTGTGAAAAAAATAATGAGGACGAAAAAAACAGTGATTATTACTTCACAAAAAAATCAATTTATTGAAAATATTGAAAAAAATCTAAAAATACTGAGATTCAAATAAAACAGAAAAGATTATGTGATGAAAACAAAAATAAAATTTATTTTTTTATTGAAGGTGAAAAAAATTTTCTTTTGAAAAAAATGCTTGAAGAGATTGGGAAAAATAGGAATTGACAGTGTTTTTGCTAGAAGGTGGAGAAAGCCTTATTTCACTTGCATTTAAAGAAAAATGTGATTGATGGTGGAGAAATTTTTCATTGCAAATAAAATTTTTAGGTGATAGTAGTGCAAAACCTTTTTATTTCTGGATTTGTGAGAAAAAAATGGACGAGGCTATTCAATTGACAAATGTGAAAAAAATAATATTTATGGCGAAAATGTAGGAATGGAGTTTTATTTCAAGAAATATAATGAAATGGGATAAGATTAGGAGAAAATATGTTTACAGGTTTAGTCGAAGAAATGGGAAAAGTCGTGAATATTTCTAAGAAGGCGACGGGTTTAGGAATAACGATAAAAGGTGACAAGGTTGTTGAAAAAGGCAAAAATTGGAGATAGTATAGCGGTAAATGGAGTTTGTTTGACGGTTACGGAAATTAGTGGAAATACTTTTTACGGCAGATGTGATGTATGAAACAATTGAAAGAAGTGGATTGAAGAGAATAACTGTTGGAGAAGCGGTAAATCTTGAAAAATCATTGACTTTGATGACGTTTTTTTAGGTGGACATTTAGTAATGGGAGATGTCGATAGTGAAGCGAAGATTATTTCAATTGTGCCAAAGGGAATTGCTAAATTGTATAAGTTTCAGTTGGAGGAAAAGCATAGACAGAATATTAAATATGTGGTTGAGAAAGGGAGAGTTACGATAGATGGAGCTAGTCTTACTGTAATTGATGTGGACGATGATTTGGGAGCTTTTTTTCGGTCTCGTTGATTCCGCATACTTTGGAAAATATTACGCTTGGGAAGAAAAAAATAGGAGATTTCGTTAATATTGAAACTGATTTGTTTGGAAAATATGTAGAAAAAAATCTTGAAGTTTAATAATTTTTGAAAATAATGATAATGAGAAAAAAATCAAAAATTGACAATGGAATTTTTTGCAAAAAGAATGGATTTTTAGTGAATATTAATTAGAAAGGAGCAGAAAGATGGAGAAAAATTTAATACAGTAAAAAGAAGCATTGGAAGATTTGAAGATTGGGAAACCAGTTGTTGTTGTGGATGATGAAGATAGAGAAAATGAGGGAGATTTGGTGCTACCAGCACAAGTTGCTACTTATGAATGGTTAAATTTTTATTATAAATCAAGCGAGAGGTTTGATGTGTGTGCCTGTTTCAGTGGAGGTTGCACAAAGATTGCAATTGGATCCGATGACTGCTAGAAATACTGATCATCATGGAACAGCATTTACGATTTCTGTAGATGCGGCAGAGGGTACGACAACTGGGATTTCGACAGGTGATAGATTGAAAACCGTTTTTGGATTTGGCAGATCCGACTAAAAAAAGCTGAAGATTTTTTTGAGACCAGGTCATATGTTTCCGTTAATAGCAAAAAGGTGGAGTGCTTGAAAGAAGAGGACATACTGAAGCATCAGTTGATTTAGCAAAACTTTGCGGATTTGAACCAGTTGGAGTTATTATGGAAATCTTGAATCAAGATGGAACAATGGCTAGAAGAGATGATTTATTTGAATTTTGTGAAGAACATGATTTGAAAATAATTACAGTTGATGAATTGATTTTTGTACAGAAAAACGAAAAAAATTAGTTAAAAATGAGGCGGATGTTAGAATTCCTACGAAATTTGGGGAATTTGAGTTCGTTGGTTACAGTGATCAAATTGAGAATAAAGAATATTTAGCAATTATAAAAAGGGGATGTTAGAGGTAAGGAAAAATGTGACTGTGAGACTTCATTCAGAATGTTTGACGGGAGATGTTTTTCGGTTCTAAAAGATGTGATTGTCAAGATCAGTTACATAAATCGTTGCATGAAATTGAAAACAAAGGAGAAGGTTTGGTAATTTATTTGAGACAAGAAGGTAGAGGAATTGGGATTTTTGAATAAATTGAAAGCGTATAAACTTCAAGATCAAGGTTATGATACTGTGGAAGCTAATCACAAATTAGGATTTGAAGATGATTTGAGAGATTATGCTGTAGCGACTCAGATTATAAAAAGATCTAAATATTAAATCAATTTCCTTAATGACAAATAATCCATCTAAAAATCAAGGGATTGGAAACTTATGGAATCAAAGTTGTAGATAGAGAAGAAATTGAAATTCCAGCAAATGATGTTGATGAGAAATATTTGAAGACAAAAAGAAAAAAATGGGACATTTGTTGAAACAGAAATTATAAAAATGTAAAAGAACTGATTTTTTTATTGAAATAAAAAGTTAGTTCTTTTTATTTTCAGTAGGATATGTTAATTCAAGGATATAATTAGTAGTTTGAAAAAAATTCAAATGAAATTTTTTTCTGGTTTTTTTGAAATGAAATAAATGTGATATAATGAGAATATAAAGAGAAATTTGATGAAGAAAAATTTTTAAAAGGAAAAGAGGAATGAGAAAATGTATGATACATTAAAAAGATAGATTTTTGAGATATGTGAAATTTGAGACTAGATCGGATGAGAAAAGTGAAACTATTCCATCGACACCGACACAACTTGAGTTTGCGAAGATTCTTGCGAAGGAATTGGAAGAGATTGGGATGGAAAATGTGTATGTGAATGATGCTTGTTTTGTGAATGCGACATTGCCTGGAAAATGTTGATAAAGATGTGCCTGTGATTGGATTTATTGCACATATGGATACTGCAGATTTTAATGCGACTAATGTTAATCCGAAAATTGTGGAAAATTATGATGGGGAAGATATTGTGTTGAATGAGGCAAAAGATATTGTGTTGTCAGTTGAAGAGTTTCCTAATTTGAAAAATTATGTGGGGAAAAACGGTGATTACTACTGATGGGACTACGCTTTTTGGGGGCTGACGATAAAGCTGGAATTGTGGAAATTGTTGAAGCGATGAAGTATTTGATTGAGCATCCAGAAATTAAGCACGGGACTGTAAAAAGTGGCATTTGGGCACGATGAGGAAATTGGTCGTGGTGCAGATAATTTTTAATGTGGAAGAATTTGGTGCTGATTTTTGCGTATACGATGGATGGAGGACCTGTTGGAGAGCTTGAATATGAGAGTTTTAATGCGACTGGAGCGGTTTTCAAGATAAAAGGTAAGAGCGTACATCCTGGAACAGCAAAGGGAAAATTAATAAATGCAAGTTTGATTGCAGCAGAGATTGTGAATAGTTTTCCAGCTGATGAAGTGCACGAAAAAAACAGAAGGATATGAAGGATTCTATTTCCTTGATAAAAATTAATTCGAATTGTGAAGAAGCAGAATTGTCGTATATTTTTGAGGGATCACGATAGAGAAAAATTTGAAGCGAAGAAAAAATTTGCAGCAAATGTTGCGAAAAAAATTAATGAAAAATATGGAAAAGAATTGGTAAGTGTTGAGATAAAAGACCAATATTACAACATGGGCGAAATAATTAAAGATCATATGAATGTAGTGGAAATCGCTAAAAAAAGCAATGGAAAATTTGGGAATAAAACCAGTAATTGAGCCAATTCGTGGTGGAACAGACGGTTCTAAAATTTCATTTATGGGACTTCCTACGCCAAATATTTTTTTGCAGGTGGAGAAAATTTTTCATGGAAAAATATGAATTTGTTGCACTTGAAAGCATGATTTTGGCAACTGATGTGATTGTGGAAATTGTGAAGTTGAATGGAAAAGGGAAATAATAAATGAGGAAAGCACTAGCAAAAACGTATATATATGAATTAATTTTTTGTGTATTTATTTAATAGCTATGGATAAACTTTTGGAAATTTTTTTGAAGAAAAAAATTTATTTTTAGGAGTTTTTCATAATTTTAATAATAAATGTAGTGGTGTTTTTATTTGATAATTTATTTGATAATTTTATTGAGATCGCAATATTATGTGTATAAATTGAATCTTTCAAAAAGTATTGTGATGGAGAAAAAAACTATATAAGATGAAAAAAATTAATATTATAAAAGATATTCACAGAATTAATTTGTCAGCTTATTATAGGGTTATTAAATAAAGAGGAAGAAGCTTTGAGATATTTGAATGAAGTGAGAATAAGCAGGGTTACATTGCCAATAGTGAGATATTGTTATTATATGAATTTAGCAGAATACAAATATTACAATGGAAAAAAAAGAAGAAGCTAGAAAAAAATACTTGATGAGAATATTAAGAAAGAATCTAGCAAAAAAACTTATTAGAAATTTTTTAGATTATGGAGATAATCCCGAACAAAAGGTTGTTGAACTTGAAAAAAATATTACCAAAACAGAAAAAAATAGATTGTATAAACTGCAAGTGGAGAATGCTTTAGCAATAACATACGAAGAAATTGGAGATTTTGAAAAAGCAATGGAATTTTTATAAGAAAGTGGCTGAAAAAGGAAAGTGAAATTTATTTTATTAAAGTTGTGAAAGAAAAAAAGTTTTGGAGTTAAGTTTAAAGAATAAAAGAAATTTAGCAGGAAAGGATATGAGATGAAATGTTTGATTTAGCAGGTGAAGTTGCTCTTGTTACAGGAGGAGCAAAAGGAATTGGAAAAGGAATTGCGAAAGCATTGAAACAGGCTAGAGCGAAGGTTATTATTGGAGATATCGATAAGGAAAATGGGAAGATGACAGCAAATGAGCTGGATGGAGATTTTTATTATCTTGATGTTACAAATAAAGAGCAAGTGCAAGAAGTTGTTCAGAATATTTGTGAAAAAAATATGGAAAATTGAGTATTCTTTGTTCAAATGCAGGGATTTTTTTCCACAAGTGGCTATTGAAGATATGACAGAAGAAGATTGGGATAAGGTTCAGAATATAAATGTAAAAGGAGCTTTTTTTGGTAATACAAGCGACATTGAAACATATGAAAAAAACAAAATTATGGACGTATAGTATTAACATCTTCAATTACAGGTGATATTACTGGATATCCAGGATGGGCACATTATGGAGCGAGTAAAAGCGACTCAATTAGGATTTATGCGAACTGCGACTTTTAGAATATGCAAAATATGGAATTACAATTAATGCTATTCAACCAGGTAATATTTTGACAGATGGATTAATAGAAGCTGGGGAAGAATATATGAATAAGATGAAGAGTGTAATTCCAGTTAATGCTCTAGGAAAACACGAAGATATTGGGTACACAGCTGTTTTTTTGGCAAGTCATGAAGCTGGATTTATTACTGGACAAAGAATAGTTGTAGATGGCGGACAGATATTGCCAGAAACTCCAGATTTTTTTAATAAATAAAAATAATTTTATTTTTCTTTTTGAAAAAAAAGTGTTGAAATTATAGCGTATTTTTGTGATAAAATAGTTTAATTTAAAAAAATAGTGATAGTAATACAGAAGAGTGGAAAAATCTCTCTTAATTTACTGATTACACTCATGTACAAAAACTGTTCGTAACACATAAATTTGAAATAAGGAGGAGATTTGAAAATGAATCAAAAGTTCAAAAAAATTGTAATGGAAGGGTTAACATTTGATGATGTATTGTTGATTCCACAAGCGTCTGAGGTGATACCTAGTGAAGTTGTCTTAAAAACAAGATTGACTAAAAAAATTAGAGTTAAATGTACCTATTTTTAAGTGCGGCAATGGATACAGTAACAGAATCTCAATTAGCAATTGCGATTGCAAGAGAAGGTGGAATTGGGTTTATTCATAAAAAAATATGACAATTGAAAGACAGGCTGAAGAAGTTGCGAAAGTAAAAAGATCTGAAAGCGGAATGATTACAAATCCTATAACTTTTAAGAGAACATGCAATTCTAAAAGAAGCAAATGAATTAATGAAAATGTATAAAATATCTGGATTGCCAGTAGTTGATGAAGAAAAATAATTTAAAAAGGAATTATTACAAATAGAGACTTGAAATATAGAGAAGATTTATCGGTAAGAGTTGTAGATATTATGACAAAAACAACCGTTAATCACTGCTCCAGTGGGAACTACATTGGATGAAGCAAAACAAATTTTTGTTGGAACATAGAATCGAAAAAAATTGCCAATAGTTGAAGGCGATAAATTAAAAAGGATTAATTACGATAAAAGATATTGATAATGTTATTAACTATCCTAACGCTGCGAAAGATGCTCAAGGAAGATTGAGAGTAGGTGCAGGAGTTGGAGTTGGAGCTGATTCAGTAAGAAGAGTAAAAGCATTAGTTGAAGCTGGAGTTGATATTATTGCAGTTGATTCGGCACACGGACATTCTAAAGGTGTAATTGAAAGAATTAAAGAAATTAGAGAAGCATTTCTGATTTAGATATTATTGGAGGAAATATTGTAACGCCAGAAGCAGCTCTTGATTTGATTGAAGCTGGAGTAAATGCTGTAAAAGTAGGAGTTGGACCTGGTTCAATTTGTACGACAAGGGTAGTTGCAGGAGTTGGAGTTCCTCAAATTTCAGCAGTAATGCAAGTTGCAGAAGTTTGTCATGAAAAAGGAATTGGTGTAATTGCTGATGGTGGAATTAAATTATCTGGAGATGTTGTAAAAAGCGATTGCGACTGGAGCAGATTGCGTTATGTTAGGGTGGAATGTTAGCTGGAACTGAGGAAGCACCGGGAGAAGAAATCTTGTATAACGGAAGAAAATTCAAAACTTATGCTGGAATGGGATCACTTGCAGCAATGAAAAGAGGAAGTTCAGACAGATATTTCCAATTAGAATCTGCAACAGATAAATTGGTTCCAGAAGGAATCGAATCAATGGTTCCATATAAAGGAAGACTGAAAGACACTGTTTATCAAATTTGTGGAGGACTTCGTTCAGGGAATGGGATATTGTGGAGCACCTACAATTAAAGATTTAAAAGAAAATGGAAAATTTGTTAAAATAACAGGAGCTGGATTGGCAGAAAGTCATCCTCACGATGTAATTATAACAAAAAGAAGCACCAAACTATAACAATACTAGCAAATAGTTTTTAGAATAAAAATAAGATATTGAAAAATAATTTTGAGAAAATTTAAAAAAATAATTTTTGAAATAAAAAGTTATTAGAAAAAAATTAAAAAAATAAAAAAATGTTAGAAAGATGTGTTTGAAAACGAGTTACGGTAAGGAATTTCTAGTTTCGAAATGATTGAAAAAAATTAGAGATTTTGTGTTTTTTTGGACACATCTAATAAATTTAAGTGAAAAAGGAGAATTTATGAAGAAATTATTGTTTTTGGCATTGATGCTTGGATTGAGTAGTATTTCATTTTCGTATGAAGATTATTACGAGAAGGTTTATGTTGTAAAAGTTTCAAAAAAATGATATTTACAAGGAGATAAATGCGACTCCAAGACAACAAAAAGATTGAATAAAATATTGGAAAAAAATATCAAAAAGAAGCAGATAAAGTAGATGGAAGAACTCTTAAATTTGATGAAAAGAAAGCAAAAAAATTGGGAAAATCGAAGAGGAAAGATATTTAGAAATTTCTAAAATTTTGTCCTCTGAACAGTTACAAAAAAATTTAGTAATTATGTGAATGGACAAAAAGACTGAATTTAATGAAAAAAATGATAAGATAAAAAAATTAGTGGATTCGTTAGACTTGACAAATGAACAAAAAAATGAAGTTTTGAAGGCTAAAAGAGAATTTGAAAAGAAATATAAATAAATTGAAAAAAATCAAAAATTTATCAGACAGTGAATTTTTCGGAAAAAAATATTATGAATTGAGAAAAAGTTAGAAATGAAGAAATTGATAAAGTTTTGACACTCGAACAAAAGGGAAATGTTGAAATAATGTTATGATTATTGAATATAGTATTTTTGAAAAAAATGAAGAATAAAGGCAGGAAATTTTTTTAGACTATTTTTTAGTTTAAAAAGTTTTTTTGTCTTTTTTTAATATTTTCTTTATCAGTATAATAGATGAGGAGTTAATCCTATTACTAACAAATACAAAAAAACTCACAGTGATTTATTTTTAAATATTGAATTTTTGATAAAAAAATTTCTTTAGATTAATTGTATGTTATACTAAGATTGAGCTAATTAAAAAGTATATTTTTTTATTGTAATAATTAATGATTAATCAAAATTCACTACAATGGAAATATGCCTTAAAGTAGAATTTTTAGTAAATTTCTATAAAAAAATGACGAATTAAAAAAATTTATTGACTGTCTTTTTAACTTTTTTTGTTTTTTGATTTAGTTGTTTTGTAGAAGGAATGAACGAAGTTTTTAAAGGGATTTAAGTAGCAAAAAAATAAATTCATCGGGGTGAGATGTTATGACAAATAGTTTAAGAAAAATTGGCTAAAAGATTTGAAGGCTTTTGCAAAAAGATGTAAAGACTTTAAATATACAGAAAAAAAGCTTTGTTTGTATTCTTGTTATGTGGAATAGCTGGTTTTTGCAGATGTGGCGACTACGACGGATCAAGCAATTCAAAATAAAAGACAAGAAATATCGACTTCAATAGGCGATATACGACAAGAATTTAAAAAAAGTAAAAACAGAAAATAATAAATTAGTAAAAAAATTACAATTTAGAATTAATTCAGTTGATGGAACAAGGAGATCATGTAGTAAAAATCGCCTTGGAGCGACTGGCAATACGGAATAAACTATTTCTATAACGACTGGACTGGTACATACAAAGGTCGTGGAGACAAAACACCTAATGTAAAATACAAAAGAAATTCAGAAGATAAATTCGGAACTTACACAGGTGGAAAATATGGAAATACAACTTTAAATAAAAAGGTTATCGAACCAATTTCGGCGGTACCAGTGGATCTTGCAGTTAAACCAAAAATACCTACAATAAAAACTGTGGGTTCTGCGGAAGCTCCAACTATTGTGACGCCTACTTTGAATATACAGGTGTCGGCTGTGAATCCTTCTAGTACTACGGTGCCTTCTATAACTCCGCCGAGTGTAACTATACCGACTGTTAGTATGGACAGTGTTAAAGGATTTACTTTGGTATTTCCTAGTTCAGGAGATTTTTCAACTAGATATGCAACAAATGGTAGGAACGGTACTGAAGTAAATGTTAACTCTCCTACTGTAACAAGCGGACATGTAGGTAGTAGTAGTGGTACTGGTTATATTTCATACTATGAATTTACTGGAGATGGAGCTGGTGGTACAGGGAATGCTGGTGATCCAGATGATTTTTATAGCTTCAAATACAACAATAACTATAAAAAGGAAATAGAGAAGTAACTAACTTAGATGGTTCTAATTATTATGGTGGAGGAAGTAGATTCGCTTATGTTGATGATGTGAGAAATAGTGCATCTGGTTTAACTTTTTACATTAAAAAAATGAAGCTACTATTAAATTAGTTGGTCCTGCATTTCTTTGCAATAGTTAATGAAGAAACTTCGTATACAGATGGTAATGTAACTACTAATATTACAAATCTGGGAAGTATCAGCGATGAGAGTGAAAAATTTACCTAGTGCTACTACTTACCATGGGAAAATAAAGGGGAACAGTAGACGATAATTCGGTACGCCATTGCCAGTAACTCCCACAACTAAAGGGAAAACCGGTTATAAAGTAGGTATAACACAAACTACTGAAGAAACAGTTGACCATACTCGAGGAACTTATTATGAATTGCATAATGGACAAAAAACAGCTACAAGTTCAAGCTTTTTTTAATGATTTTTGATGTAAAAGTGAATGGAGCTATTGCTAATAGAACAAATACTGCTGGTAATGTCTCAATTTCTACTTTTGAAAAAGGTACATCCATTGGTGGAAATAATTTCTTACAAGATGGAGTAATACATTTCAGTGGAGATTATTCAACAGGGATACAGATTGCCTCGGTTCAAAGAAGTGGAACTGGTGAATCATTACTTAGAGCTGATAATAGACAAACAGGTTATATGCAATTAGATGGTGCTTATTCTTATGGAATGAAATTATCAGGTCAAAAGCTATATGTTGATAACAATGATGATTATAGAGATAGTTCTGCAGTTTCATATATAGCTAATAATGGACTAATATTAATTTCGAGTTCGTATGATGTAGATAAAAAGGTTCATCTGCTGGAATAGCAAAATTATCAGAAGCAAAAATGGAATTCAAAGCATACAATATTCAATAATGGTAGAATTTATGTTGCAGGTAACAATAATTCGAGAATTTTTATTAGAATCGATTTATGATGATACTGTAACAAATAATGGAAACATAACAATAGATAGAGCATATAATTTATTTAATAACACTGATAGGGAGTTATGCCAATGCTTATGCTACAAGTAATGCTGGAATAAGAATTCAAAGTTTTAAAACAGCTGATTTAGCAACAGGAGATCTTGTAGGTATAAATAACAGGACAATAAATCTTAATAATGGCAGTGGAAACGTAGGAATATATGCTTATGATGTAGAAAACGCTAACGATATTGTCGGAACAAAAAGGATATCGAATTTTTAGGTGAAAATGCTAGTGGAGGTACTATTAATGTTGGTGGGACTAACGTTGGTATGATGGCAGAAGATAAATCTGGAACAGTTACTAATTTTAAAACAATTATTAAAAAAATAGTGGAACAATAAATGTTAATGGAACAAACTCGGTAGGTATGTATACAGCAGATAAAGATTCTTATGCAGAACAACTTAATGGTGCAGTTATAACTGCAAAAATCTAAAAATGTTGGGGTTGTAAATAATGGAAAATTTAATTTTGCTACAGGTGGAATAATAAACGCTGATGGAGAAAGTTCAGTAGGTGTTTATTCTGCAAATGGAACAGACTCAACTACAACTTTATCGGGAACTTTAAATGTTTTTAAATGGAGGAGTTGGACTTTATGCAAATGAAGGTTCTACACAAAAATTAATAGGATTGACTGCAGATGTATCTGGAACTGCTTCAGCAGGATCAATTTTATTCTATAATCTACCAAAAAAACAGGTACTAATAAAGGATTCTTTGATTTATCAGATACAAAACCCAGGTACCGCTACAATAGGCGACCATTCATTTGCTTTCTATACTACAAATAACATTTTTTTACATTAGGTTCTAATGCTTTTTGCTACATTTTTGAATGATTGGAAAGGAACAACAACTGGAACAGGATTAGATTTAACGATGAATACTGGTTCAAGTTTACTATTAACTGATGTAAGTACTGCTACGGGTACGGGTAGAACTATACGATTTACTAATATAACACCACCTATAGCACCAGGTACTTCAACTTTAAAAAAATGCTCAATCAACTCCTCAAAACAGTAGCAACACTTAATAGTGCTTCTGGAGATTATTTCTATGTAACATTAAAAAGGAGCAGATGTAAAAATAGATGAAAATATTGATTTATCAGTTGGAACAAATAAATTAAACAAGGTTTCGATATATGATTCAGATATAACAGTAGAAAATGGAAAAAAACTATCCAAGACGGAGCTACTCCAAATGTAGCGACTTCAACAAATTTAGTTAAACAAAAATACATCTTAGGTGTAAATAACGGAAGAACATTAACAAACAACGGAACTATTACATTAAATTCTACATCACCAGATGAATTAAAAAGTATTAGTTGCAATGGGTAAAAATACTGCTGGAACAATAGCTTCAAAAGCTATAAACGACGGAACAATCACAAGTAAAATCAAAAAAAGGAATTGCAATTTATGCTTCAGATGGTGCAGAAGGGACTAATAATTCTGGTAAATCTATAACAATGGATGGAGATAGTGCCTTTGGTATGGTTGGTTCAGATGCTAATACAACAAATGAAGGAAATATAACAGTTAATGGAACATCAGCGACAGGAATGTATTCTACTGAACCTGTGGCTACGCCTCCAACTACACCTACTAAAACAGCAATAAATAAAGGAACAATCACAACAACAGGTGATAAAAAAATATTGGAATGGTTGCAAAAAAATTCTAATATAACAAATGATACAACTACTGGAATAATTAAATTAAATAATTCTACAGAAAATGTTGGAATGTACTCTGAAGGACCAAAAGGAACTATTACAAATAATGGAAAAAAATTGAAGGAATAGATAAAACAATTGGAATTTATGGAAATACAAAAACTGAATTAGGAACTGCTTCAAGTATAACAGTTGGAGATTCAGGAGTTGGTGTATACTCAAGTACAGGAGAAATCACAGTTAACCAAGGAGCTAAAGTTCAATTAATTAAAGGTGGAGTTACTGGTACAGCTCCAGCAGATGGTGCAACAGGAGTATTTGTAGAAAATAAAGGTTCAGCAGGAAGTGTAAACGTAGATGTATATAATTTAATTGAAGGTCCACTTGGTAAAAATCTTATGGATACTACTTTAAAGATGTTAACAGTTTAACTTATACAAATACAAATGGAAGTAGTCCAATAACATTAGATGACGGTGCAATCTTTATTTACTCTGATGCGACAAGTCCAGTAGGAGTAAATGGAATATATAATAAACAGGATTTAACTTCTATAGGTAACGGAGTAATTGGTATTTATCAAAAAGGTGGAACAATTACTAATGATGGAAAAACTTTTTATTCAATACAGGAACTAAGAACACAGGAATATACACTACAAGTGGTCTGGCAACAAACAATGCAGTTGGAACAATTGAAGTAGGAGCCACTAACTTTGGTATGGTTACTAAAACTGGTAAATTAGTTAATAATGGTACGATTAAAATAACTGCAAGTAAAGGTACTGGAATATATTCAGAAAAATGCAACTGTAGATTCGGTAAAAAAATAATGGACTGATAACAGGAGCAGGTATAACTGATGTAGTAGGTATTTATGGTAAAGGAATATCTAACGAGGCAACTGGTACAATTACTATGGGAGATAACAGTATAGGAATCTATTCTAATGAAGGACATGTAGGAAATTATGGAAATCTTACAGTTGGATCGAATAAATCAATCGGTATTCTTACAGTTGGAACAGGACAAACTGTATCTTTCGATGGAAATATTACAATTGGTAACGATTCATTTGGACTAGTTAACCAAGGAAGTGGAAATCAAATTGATTCTAATGCTTCTAATACAACATTAGGAACAGATGCAGTATTTATTTATCAAAATGACAATACTGGAGAAGTAAAAAATTATACACCATTAACATCAGCAGGTGACAGAAACTACGGATTATACGGAAATGGTACATTGATTAATGATGGAGTAATTAATTTCTCAACTGGTAACGGAAACGTAGGAATGTATGCAACTACTGGCGGAATTGGTCAAAACTATGGTAATATAAAAGTTGGACCTTCTAATACTGCAACTAAAGAATACGGTGTAGGTATGGCAACTGGATATTATGATGATAATCCAGCATCACCAACATATGGTCAAACTTCTAACCAAGGAACAATTGAAAATTATGGAACAATTGAAGTAAGTCAACCAAATTCAATTGGAATGTATGCTGTTGGAACAGGTTCTAAAGCAGTTAACTATAATACAATTGATCTTTCTGGAGATAACACAATTGGAATGTATATCGATAGAGGAGCAACAGGAATAAACTGGGGAACTATTAAAACAACAGTAAATGGACTTAAATCAGTAAAAAGGTATTTATGTAGCTAATGGAAGTTATGTTAAAAACTATGGTACAATAGAGATTTCAGCTACAGATCTTAAGAGTGCAGGAATTTGGACAGATAGTTCATCTTATCCAAACGTTGAAGATACTGCAACAGGATTAAATCCATTACCTGGAGGAACAAATCAAACAGGAACTTCAACACCAGCATTAAAAGTAGTAACACCTGATGATATGAAGGAAATGGGAGGAACAACAATCAAAGTTCCACCTAGAATGACCCCAGCTACAGTAACTGACGCACAAGGAAACGTAATTCCAATAATCAAGGTAGATACAGACATCCCAACTGCGGCACCAACAACTGCAATTGTAACAGCACCTTCGAGAATTACTTCAATAAATCTTGCTACAAGTAACTCTTGAACTTCCCATCAGCTTCAGAAGCTTCAAGTTTAGGAATGTATGTAGATACTTCAGGAGTTAATTATACTAACCCTATTCAAGGATTAAGTAACTTGACAGGATTGACTGATATTAACTTATTCTTTGGAACAGAAGCATCTAGATATACTACTGCTAGAGCAATCGAAGTTGGAGATAATATCTTGAAACCTTATAACGATGCATTAAGTGGAGTTGTAACAGCAGGAACTACATTAAATGTAACAGCTGCTTCGTTAACTTGGATGGCGCAACCTACGAAAAATGCTTTGCAACAGGACTTCTTGATAAAGTTTACTTAGTTAAAGTTCCTTACACAATGTTTGCAAATAAAAATGATACACAAACATTTAATTTCTTGACTGGACTTGAACAAAAATATGGACAAGAAGGTTTAGGAACTAGAGAAAAAGCGGCATTTGATAAGATTAGTAATTTAAGTGGTGGAGAAGGACACATTTTAGCACAAGCATTTGATGAAATGAAAGGTCACCAATACTCAAATATCCAACAAAGAACTAAAGAAACTGGAGATATTTTTGAGTCAAGAATTTAATTACTTGCAAGATGAATGGAGAAATCCTACTAAAGATAATAACAAGATTAAAAATGTTTGGTCATAGAGGAGAATACAATACTGATACAGCTGGCGTAGTTGATTATACAGATAATGCTTACGGAGTGGCTTATGTTCATGAAAATGAAACTGTTAAACTTGGACGTAAATCAGGGATGGTATGCAGGAGCTGTAACAAATAGATTTGAATTCAAAGATTTAGGTAAATCGAAAGAAACTCAAACTATGATTAAAAGCTGGATTATTCAAGACAGTATCGCCTTACAATGATCACAATGGTTCATTGACTTGGACAATTGCAGGAGAAGCATTTGCAGGTGTTAATAATATGACACGTAGATACTGGATCGTAGATGATACATTTGAAGCGAAATCAGATTATACAACATATGGAGTTGCTTTGAAAAATGAAATTGGAAAAGACTTTAGAACTAGTGAAAGAACAAGTATAAGACCATATGGAGCATTGAACTTGGAATATGGAAGATATTCTAATATTAAAGAAGATGGGCCTATGGCATTGGAAGTAAAAAGGAAACGATTACTTCTCAGTACAACCAGAATTAGGAGTAGCATTCAACTATAGCCAACCTGTGGGAGTTAAGAGTCACTTTAAAGCTAGTTTGACAGCAGGTATACAAACGAATTAGGAGAAGTAAACGATGTTAGAAACAAAGCTAGATTGAAAAGGAACAACAGCAGATTACTACGAATTGAGAGGGGACAAAGAAGATAGAAAAGGAAATGGTAAATTTGACTTAAATATCGGATTTGACAACACAAGATTTGGAGTAACAGTAAATGCAGGATATGACACTAAAGGTGAAAAACATCAGAGGTGGAATTGGATTTAGAGCGATTTACTAATTCTAAAATGAATATGATTTAATTATTTAATCATAATTATATAAATAAAAAGAACAGTCTCTATTTAGTAGGGACTGTTTTTTTGTAATAAGAACTTATAATTGAAATATTGTAATTTTTGATTTTTTTAATTTTTAGGAAAAAGTCGATTTTATGAAATAGATTTTTTTAAAGTATTAGATTACAATTCTTTGATTTTTTTGAATTTTTGAAGAAAGATTTTTTTCAGTAATGATTTTGGTACATTTTTTTCCTTTTTGAGAATCTGTTTGATAATCTTTAAAAATAAGGTCTAATAAATTTATTTATTTCTAATGAAGCCTTGATTTCGCCTTTATTTTTCGTGAATTAATTCAAGGTGCTCTAAAAGAATATTTTTGATTTCTTTAAAAGAAGGTGTTGTTGAAATTTTTCCCAGTTTGTAGGACTTCTCGCACTTGAGGAATAAGCCAAGGATTTCCAATTACACCACGAGAGAGCATTATTCCATCAAGATTGCAGTTTTTTGATTTTTCTTTACAATATCATGAGCTTCAAATAAATCTCCATTTCCAAAAAAAGTTAATGTTTCTATCGAGATTACTCAATTTTTTGACAATTTCCCAGTCAGCCTTTCCACCGTAAATCTGCTGTTGAGTACGACCATGAACACAAATAAAATCGAGATTGAATTTATTTTGCTAATTGAAGATAGAGTTCGTGATTATTAAAATTTTTGTAGCCAGTACGAATTTTTTTATTGATAATTGAGTAGTTATTTTGCTCATCAATTCTTCAAATAAATTTTCAATAAATTTATAATTTTCCAAAAGAGCAGAACCGGCACCATTTTTTGATAATTTTTTTGGTTGAGGACATCCCATATTTAAATTTATTTTTAAAGCCTAAACTTTCTAATTTTTAAAAATCCATTTATCAATTCTTGTTTATCACTCCCAAAAATTTGAGTTCCAGTGATGTTAGTATTATCGACTTTTTAAAAGTTCAGTTCTAGTGGTTTCATCGTCATTTTTCTAGTAAGTGGGCATTAACCATTTCGGTAAACATAAAATCGGGATAAAAATTTTTCAGTAATTTTTCTAAAGGAATAATCAGTTATTCCAGCCATTGGTGCTATATATTTTCATAATCACTCCATTTATATATAATTCAAATTTATTCGTGTTGATTTTTAAGTATTTTTTTCTTTACTAAAAAAATTGAATCTTTTATTATATCATAAAAAAATAGAATCAGAAAATATAAGCCAAGAAAAACACATGATAAACAAAGTAAAAAAACACAGAAAAAAACAATAAGATAAGATATAATTGTTAAAAAGGATAAATTTAGGAGGAATTTAATATGGGAAAAAGTATTCGCGTCAGTGATAGTTATTAATGTTAGCAGACTGTTTCATGTACAACAGCGAGAGATGGAACAAGAAAAGCAAGTAAAACTGGAATTGAGCAGGAATTGAGCCACAGAGAGGTGCCGAATTGGACAAATAATTGGAAAAAGATACAAAAAGGTACAGTTATTGGTACAGCAAGAGGTACAGCAGTTGGAGCCAGAATTGGAAATATTTTTTTGATAGACAAGAAAAAAAGCATTGAAGGAAAAAAATTAGCAGGAACTGGAGTAGAAGTTAAGAGAACAGGTGAAGGTGAAATTAAATTGACAGCACCGAAAAATATTACATTTGACACTAATAGCTATGTAGTAAAACCTCAATTTAGAAAAACTTTTAGATTCAGTAGCAGACTGTATTAAAAGAATATTCAGATACACACATTGTTATTTCTGGTCACACAGATAATACAGGAAACGATGCAATCAACAATCCATTATCTGAAAACAGAGCAAAGACGAGTAGAAAGCTATTTAGCAGGTAAAGGAGTTTCTAGCTCAAGAATGACTTCAGCAGGATACGGAAGTACTCAACCAATCGCTTCAAATAGTACTGCAGGAGGAAGAGCTCAAAAACAGAAGAGTAGAAATTAGAATTGAAGCTAATTAATAATTAGGAATTTAAAAATAAATTTTGAGATTTTTAATTGTGAAAAATTGTGAGAAATTAAATAAAATTGAATAAAAGAAAAACAGTTCTATAAATCTTAGAGCTGTTTTTGTGGAGAAAAATTTTAGTTTGAAAATGAAGTTCTATAATTTTTAAATAATTTTTAGGAAAAATGAGTTAGGATAAATTTAAAAATTATGATATAATTTTATCAATCTGTAAAAAAATAAGGTAGGGAAAAATTGTGAAAATAGGAATAGTTGGAGCTGGAAATATAGTGCCAGATTTTTTTGGAAGCGAGTAAAAATATAGAAGATTTTGAAATCGTAAGTATTTCAGCTACAGAAAATGGTAGAGAAAGAATGAAAAACTTTCTGAAGAATATGGAATAAAAAAATATTTATACAAATTATGAAGATTTGTTGAATGATGATATTGATGTTGTGTATATTGCGATTCCAAATAGTTTGCATTATGAATTTGCGAAAAAGGCGATTGAGAGAAATAAGCATATTATTTTTGGAGAAACCATTTACGACGACTTATAAGGAAGCTGAAGAATTGGTTGAGTTGGCTCGTGAATATGGAATAATGTTGTTTGAAGCTATATCTAATCAGTATTTGCCGAATTATAAAAAGACAAAAAGAGTTAATTTCTGAATTAGGAGATATCAAAAATTGTGCAGTTGAATTATTCTCAATATTCGAGTAGATATGACAGATTTAAAAAAATGGTGATATTGCACCAGCTTTTTGATCCAAAAAAATCGGTGGAGCTTTGATGGATTTGAATGTATATAATATTTACTATATAGTAGGATTGTTTGAAGTCCACAAAAAAATACTTTATACAGCGAATATTGAAAGAAATATTGATACTTAGAGTTTTAGTGTTAGATTATGGTTCATTTAAATGCGTGGCAGTTGGAGCGAAGGATTGTAAAGCACCATTGTCGATGAATATTCAAGGTGATAAAGGCTATATTAATAGTAGCGATGCAGCTAATATGTATAATAAATTTACGTTTGTTAAAAATGATGGGACAGAAAAAGTATTTGAATTAAATGGTGGAAAAAGAGACTTTATCATGAATTAGTAAAATTTGCTGAATATTACAAAAATGAAGATTTTGATAAGTTTTATGAAGCGAATGAAAAAAAGTTTGATTGTGATGAAAAATATTGGAAGAGGCTAGAAAACAAGCAGGATTGGAATTTTAGTAAGATAAGAGAAATTAGAGGGAAAAATTTTATGAAAAAGCACTATAATAACATATGGTTGTCAAATGAATGTTAATGAAAGTGCGAAAAATAAAAATATTTCAAAAATATGGGATATGAAGTTCAAGATGAACTTGATGGATGTGACATTGTATTTTTTGAACACTTGTACAGTTAGAGAAGGTGCGACTACTCAAATTTTTGGAAAATTGGGTGAGTTGATGGAACTAAAAAGAAAGAGGGACATTGATTGGAATTGTTGGATGTTTTTGCTCGGGAGCAAGGAGCCGTCTTATTAAGAAATTCCCAGTAGTTGATATCGTTATGGGGAACCAAAAATATTGGAAGAATTCTCGATGCAGTGGATAAAATTTTTAAATAATGAAAGTAAACATGAAGTTTATATAGATAATGAAGACGAATTGCCACCTCAGATTAGATGCCGATTTTTGGAAGTGATAAAACTGCGTCTATTTCAATAAGTTATGGTTGTGATAAACAGTGTAGTTTCTGTATTGTTCCGTATGTTCGTGGAAAAGAGAGATCAGTTCCAATGGAAGATATCTTGAATGATGTTAGATTTTACTTGAAAAAAGGTGCAAAAGAAATTGTATTATTGGGACAAAATGTAAATGCATACGGTAAGAAATTTAGAAATGGCGACACTTTTGCAAAAACTTTTTAGATGAAATTTGTAAGATTGATGGAGACTTTATTTTTAAGATTTACTTCGCCTCATCCGAGAGATTTTACTGATGATGTAATTGATGTTATTGCGAAAAATGATAAAAATTGCGAGATGTATTCATATGCCGCTTCAATCGGGATCGACAGAAATTTTTGAAAAATGTTGAGAGGATACACAAAAGAAAAAAATTTTTTTAGAATTGGCTGAAAAGATTAAAACAAGAATACCAAATGCTGTATTGACAACAGATATTATTGTAGGATTCCTGGAGAAACAGAGGAAGATTTCCAAGATACAATGGATGTTGTTGAAAAAAAGTTGGGTTTGAGAATGCGTATATGTTTATGTATTCTATAAGAACAGGAACTATTGCAGAAAAAAATGGCGAATCAAGTGCCCGAAGATGTGAAAAAAAGAAAGATTATTAAGATTGAATAGATTACAAGATAAATGTGCACTTCACGAAAGTGAAAAATATTTAGGTCGAATTGAAAGAGTTTTTAGTAGAAGGACCGAGCATAAAGATGTTTTAATGGGAAGAACTTCGAGCAATAAAGTCGTGTTGTTTGAAGGCGATGAAAGATTATTGCGTGGAAACTTTGTGAATGTTAAGATTAAAGAGTGTAAGACTTGGACGTTGTATGGAGATGTAGTAGAGTAGAAGGACATTTTTTTGAAATAAAAATAAATAAAAAAACTATCTCAAAAAGTTTTTGAGATAGTTTTTTTCTTTTAAAAATTAAGAGTATCCAGAATTTTTGTGTAAACTAATAGATAAATCTAGTAAAATCTAGTATTTCATTATTCTATTTACAAAAAAATTTTTTTACATTCTCAGTTATCAAAGTATCAAATTACACAGTTTTTCTCAAATGTTCATGAATAGCCTTAGCAAAGATTTCTACCTTCACTAATAGCCCAAACTACTAATGATTGCCCTCGTCTTACATCTCCTGCGACTGAAATATTTTTTTCTTGAGAAGTATGGTGGTCGATTACATTTGCACTAACATTTCCTCTTCCATCAATTTGAACTTTTGAGTTTTCAATTAATCCTTCAAAGTAAGGATGCAAGAATCCGATTGCTAAAAAAATACAAAAATCAACTTTTATAATTTCTTCAGAACCTTCGATTTCTTTAAATCCTAATCTACCATTTTCATCTTTAAAACTTTCAACTTTAGCAATTTTTACACCTGTTAATTTACCATTTTCATCTTTAATAAATTCTTTTTGTAGTAATATTCCATTCTCTTGGGTCTTCACCATAAATGCTAGTTGCTTCCTTGTGAGAAGTAGAAGTTTTTAAAATAAATGGATATTGCTACCAAGGATTCTTTTCTGTTCTTATTTCAGATGGTCTGTCCATAATTTCAATTTGCTTTAACACTCGCAAAGACCTTGTCTTACAGAAGTTCCAACACAGTCAGAACCAGTATCTCCTCCACCAATTACAAGCACATGTTTACCTTTTACATTGATTTCTTCGTCATATAAAGGAACATTGCTAACTTTTCTATTTTGTTGAGTTAAGAATTCCATAGCCAAATGAACACCTTTAGCTTCTCTTCCTTTTATTTTTTAAATCTCTACCTTGTTTAGAACCACAAGCCATAACAATAATATCATATTTGCTTTCTAATTCTTCAGTAGAAATATCTTTTCCAGCTTCAACATTGTAAATAAATTTAACACCTTCATCTTCCATTAATTTAACTCTTCTATCGATGATTTTTTTATCCAATTTGAAATCAGGAATTCCTAAAGCAAGAAGTCCACCTGGTTTTTCATCTCTTTCATAAACTGTTACATTATAACCGTATCTATTTAAAGTTTGAGCAGCAGCAAGTCCAGATGGTCCACTTCCAATTACTGCAATTTTTTTATCAAATCTTTTTAGGAGTTTTTGGTTTTTACCCATCCATTTTCCCAACCTTTTTCAATAAGAGCAAGTTCAATATTTTTTTAGTAGTTACAGGTTTATCATTTTTTTCCTAAAGTACAGCTTCCTTCACAAAGTGCTGGACAAATTCGCCCAGTAAATTCGGGAAATGGATTTGTTGACAAAAGCAAGTCCAAAGCCTTTTTTTCCATTCACCGTTATAAACTAAATCTTGCCATTCAGGACAGTGGTTGTCGACAGGACAGGCCCAGTGGCAAAAAGGTACTCCGCAGTCCATGCATCTAGCCGCTTGTGTTTTTTTATATTCATCGTTTAAAGGGACATCAATTTCATTAAAAATCTTTAATTCTGTCAGAAATTTCCCTAATCTTCTCTTTCAATTTCTAAAAATCCACCTAGTTTTTCCCATTTCTAAGCCTCACCTCTTTCGAATAATTTTTTTAAATTCGAGTGCAATAATAACTTTAAAGTTTTTGTTTTTTTCAGTTTCCCAATTGTTTAAAATTTCTTTTTGCAACGACACTTCCTGTATAATTAAAGTGTTTTTTTCCACATAAGTTTTTTTATTTCATTTTCATAAACTTCGTTAAGTTCATCAAATTCAACCATTTCTTTATTCAAGTTTTGCTCAAAAGTATTGTTTTTTATCATAAACATAAGCAATTCCACCACTCATACCAGCGAGCAAAGTTTTTACCAGTTTCTCCTAAAAATAACAGCACGTCCACCAGTCATGTATTCACAACCGTGATCTCCAACACCTTCTACAACAGCAACCGCTCCAGAGTTTCTAACACAGAATCTTTCTCCAGCAACTCCATTTAAATAAGCTTCTCCTCTGATTGCACCGTATAAAATGGCATTTCCTCCAATTATATTTTCATCTGCTTCGTATTTAGAAACTTCGTGTTTTTTTAATAATAATTTTTTTGCACCGAATAATCCTTTTTCCAATATAATCGTTTGATTGTCCAGTCAAATTATATGTAATTCCTTTTGCTCCAAAACACACCAAAACTTTGTCCACCAATTCCTTCCAAGTTTAGTGTAATTGTATCATCTTCAAGTTTATATCCACCAAATGTTCTAGCAACTTCTCCACTTAACATCGCTCCAAAACTTCTGTCAAAGTTTTCAACTTTTTCATTAATTACAGTTTTTTTGAACATTATTTTTATCGCTTTCAAAAAGTTGCTTTTAGCAAGCTTAATTAATTTTCTATCGATAATATTTTTCCATTTTGAAATCTTGATTTTTGAGTTTTTTACATTTGGACTGTCGCTATTCTTGTTAGTGTAAAGAATTTTTTTCCTAAGTCTACATTTTTTTAACTTTTTTCTAATTTTTGAAGTTTTAGAAACTTCCAAGAATTCATCAGCTTTTTCCAATTAATTCATCAAGTTTTTGTAACTCCAAGTTCAGCCATAATTTCTCTTGCTTCTTGTGAGATAAATCTAAAGTATCTAATAATATTTTTCATATTGTCCAGTAAATTTCTTACGAAGTTCTTCAGATTGAGTTGCAACTCCAACTGGACACATATTTGTATGACATTTTCTCATCATAATACATCCTAAAATTACAAGCGGCATTGTCGCAAATCCAAACTCTTCAGCTCCTAAAATCGCTCCAATTACTAAATCTCTACCTGTTTTTAATTTTCCATCAACTTGAAGAGTAACTCTACTTCTCAATTTATGTTCCTTTAAAATTTGGTGAGCTTCAGAAAGTCCTAATTCCCAAGGTAATCCAGCATGTTTAATTGAAGATAGTGGTGATGCTCCAGTTCCTCCGTCATGTCCAGAAATTAAAATCATTTCAGATTTTTGCTTTTTGCAACTCCAGAAGCAACGACTCCAACTCCAGCTTCAGACACCAATTTAACACTAATTCTAGCTTTTTCATTTACATTTTTCAAGTCAAAAATTAATTGTGCCAAATCTTCGATTGAATAAATATCGTGGTGTGGTGGTGGTGAAATCAAGCTAATTCCAGGCGTTGTATGACGAGTAGCACCAATTTCTTTTATTTACTTTAAATCCAGGTAATTGTCCACCTTCTCCAGGTTTTGCCCCTTGAGCCATCTTAATTTGTAACTCATCGGCATTTACCAAGTAATCGGTTGTAACTCCAAATCTTCCAGATGCAATTTGTTTTGTAGCACTTCTTCTGTTGTCTAAAAAAATCTTTCGTGATTTTTCTCCACCTTCTCCAGAATTAGAACGACCACCAATCGTATTTAATGCTCTTGCAATCGCTTCGTGAGCTTCTTTTGAAATTGAACCGAATGACATAGCTCCAGTAACAAATCTTCTCATAATTGCTTTCAACAGGTTCAACTTCATCAATTGAAACAGGTTTTTCTGTCAGAATGGAATTTTTAGCATTCCTCTTATTGTAAGCAAATGCTGACTTTGGTCGTTTATAATTTTCGCAAATTCCTTATAAGTGTTGTAATCATCTCTATTTGTCGCATCTTGAATTTTTTTGAAATCGCATCGAGTCAAGATTCTATTCGTTCCTTCTTTCATCCAAGAATATTCTCCATCCACATAAAGTGTTTCAGCACCAAGATTAATTGAATCAATTGCATCGTCAAAATTATTTAGAACTTCATCTTCCAATGTTTTTAATTGTAAGTCCTTCGATTCTAGAAACAGTTCCTGTGAAATATTTTTTTAACTAATTCAGTTGATAATCCAACAGCTTCAAAAATTTGTGCTCCTCTATAACTGTCAACAGTTGAAATTCCCATTTTTTGACATAGTTTTCAAGATTGATTTTTTTCTGAGCTTTCAAATAGTTGTATTGCAAATCTTTTATTTCAGATTCATCAGCATTCAAGTAAAGTTTATTTTTTTACCATATATTCAATTGAATCAAGTGCCAAATAAGGGTTAATTGCAGTTGCACCGTATCCGATCAGCAATGCAAAATGCATAATTTCTCTAGCTTCCCCAGTTTCCACTAAAATATCAATTTCATTTCTTTTTATTTCTAATTAAGTAGTGATGAAGTCCAGCAACAGCAAGTAAAGCTGGAATTGCCACATTTTCAGTATCAGCATTTCTGTCAGATAAAATAATAGATTTTTACTCCGCTATCAATTGCATCTTCAGCAAGTTTAAATATTTTTATCCAGTCTTTCTTCTAAGTTTTCAGTTGGTTTGAAAGTTATATCTAAAAACAGCAGGTTTTTTTCCATTTCTTTCATAATTTTTTTCAAAAAAATTCCATAGTTTTGTTGTCCATAATTGGAGAATCCAAAACTACAGTTTTTTTCCAGCTTCGTGAATTTCTTCTAAAAATATTTGCTTTTTTCTATAAAGCTGTGTTCTAAGCGACATAACGAAATTTTTCTCTAATTGGGTCAATTGGAGGATTTGTTACTTGTGCAAACAATTGTTTTAAAGTAGCTGTAAAGCAATTTTGGCTTTTTCGGAAAAAAATAGCAAGTGTCATGTCATTTCCCATTGAACCAAGTGGTTCTTGTCCAGTTATAGCCATTCTTGAAATCAAGATGTGTAAATCTTCCCTTGAATAGCTAAATAATTTTTAATTTGTTGTAAATGTCATCTAAATCGCTAGTTCTATTGTAATCAAAAATTAGCTTCTTTCATTAAATCATTTACATTTTTTTCTTATCTTTAATTAATTTTTTTGAAGTCTGTTCCGTTCAAGACTTTTTCAGTAACTTCATCATCGCTATACAATTTTTTTCTTTTCTAGATCAATTACAAAAAAACTTTTCCAGGTTTAACTCTTCCACTTTGAACAATATTTTCGTGTCTTATTGGTAAAGTTCCAACTTCAGAACCGACAAGCATTTGGTTATCATCAGTCAAAAATATATCTAAGCGGTCTAAGTCCATTTCTATCAAGTTTTTGCAACCAAATATCTGGAATCAGTCATAATCATAGCCGCAGGTCCATCCCAAGCTTCCATTAATCCTGAATAATAGTCATAAAATGCTTTTAGATCTTCAGATTTAGTATGATCCTTTTCCCAAGCCGCAGGAACTAAAATTGAAATCGCTTCCATCAAAGTTTTTCCAGAAAATACAAGCAATTCAATCACTGCATCAAGATTAGCTGAATCTGACCATTCTTCATCATTTATTGGGAATAATTCTTTAATATCTTCGTAATTCGGAGACGCTAATGCAATTTCTCTAGCTTTCATCCAGTTTACATTCCCTTTAACAGTATTAATTTCACCATTATGTGCTAAAAAAATCTGAAAGGATGTGCCAATTTCAAGCAGGAAAAGTGTTAGTACTGAATCTTTGGTGTACTAAACAATACGAACTTACTAATTTATCAGATTGTAAATCAATATAGAATTTTTTTCTATTTGATCGAGTTTTACAAGTCCTTTGTAAATGATTGATTTAGAAGATAATTTTTGTAATATAAAAATTTATCTTAGCTATCAGTGTTTGTCTGCAAAGAACAGCTTTTTTTCAATTTTTTTCTTCTTAAAATGTAAAGATTTTTTTCGAAGTCTTCTTTACTAGAATTTACTCTTTTTACAAAAAAATTGAAAAAAATATTTGGAAGAGTAGATTGTGCTTGAACTCCCACCGCATCAGCTTTTAATAGGAAGTTCTCTCCAAGTTAAAAACTCATCTTTAGAATTTTTTTAACAGTATTTTTCAACAATAGATTTTATTTCGTTTAACTCACTTTCAATAGTTGGCAAGAAAACATTTGCAACACCATAATCTCCAGCTCGGTAAGTCAGAAATTATATCTTTAAAGAATGCATGAGGAATCTCAAATAATAATCCAGCACCATCACCTGTTTCTGAGTCATAACCTTCGGCTCCTCTGTGTTCTAATCCGGCTAAAATTTTAATTCCATCTTTTATAATTTTGTTTGATTTTTTTATTTTTCAATGTTTGCAATGAATCCCATACCACAGTTATCTTTTTTTCAAAGTAGGGCTCATACAGTGAATTTTGTTTTTAATTCACGTTTTGCGTCTTTAACATTATGAAGTTTTTTTCCACGTTTTTTTACCTCCAATTTCTTATTTCGATACTTATATACCTAGCATTATACATATATGTAAAAAAATTTGCAAATAAAAAAATTAATTTTTGTTTATCAAAGTATTTTTTTAGATATATAAAACTAATCCTTTAAAAAAATCGACGTTTTTTTGGCAATTTTACATAAGACAAGTCATAATAAAAATAAATTTGACATTGAATTTACTTCATTATATAATAAGTCATTGGTAGAAATTTTGATTTGAAAATAAAAAAACAAATCTAAAAATTAGAATTTAAAAAAATAAGAAAGAGGTATTTTTTTATGGAAAAACGCGATGAAAGTTTTTGGAGAAAACGTATTCACGGAAAGTAACTTTAAAAAAAGAGTTCCAAAAGAGGTTTTTAAAGAATTTCAAGCATCTCAATTAGGACAAACTGAATTATCAAAAGCATCAGCTGAAGTTATTGCAAACGCGATAAAAAGACTGGGCAACTAAAAAGAGGAGCAACACACTATTGCCACTGGTTTCAACCGTTAACAGACTTAACAGCTGAAAAAAACATGATTCATTCTTGGAACCAACAGGAGATAAAGATATTATTTACAAATTTTCTGGAAGCGACTTTAATTAAAGGTGAACCAGATGCTTCATCATTCCCAAATGGTGGAGTTAGAAGTACATTTGAAGCAAGAGGTTATACAATTTGGGATACAAGTTCATATCCTTTTTATAAGAGAAAAATAAAAACGGAGTAACATTATATATTCCAACAGCATTTATTTCATTCACAGGATTAGCTTTGGATAAAAAAAGTACCTTTGTTAAGAACGATGAAATATGTACATCAACAAGCATTAAGAGTGTTAAAAGGTTTAGGAAATACAACTTCTAAACACGTTTTCAATACTTTAGGAGTAGAACAAGAATACTTCTTAGTAAGCAAAGAAATGTTTGAAAAAAGAGACGACTTATTATTAACAGGAAGAACATTAGTAGGAGCATCTGCACCAAAAAGGTCAAGAATTAAGCGATCACTATTTTGGTAAAATTAAAGATAAAGTAATTAACTTTATGAGTGATGTAGACGTTGAATTATGGAAATTAGGAATTCCTTCAAAAACAAGACATAATGAAGTAGCACCTAACCAATTTGAAGTAGCTCCATTATTCTCAATTGCAAACTTGGCATCAGATCAAAACCAAATTATAATGGAAACAATCGAAAAAATTGCTTTAAAACATGGGTTAGTAGCATTATTACATGAAAAAAACCATTTGCAGGAGTAAACGGTTCAGAAAACATAACAACTGGTCATTAGGAACAGATGATGGAATAAATTTATTTAGTCCAGGAAAAGATCCTAAAACAAACACACAATTTTTAGTTTTCGTTTCAGCAGTAATTGAAGCAGTAGACAGATATTATCCAATGTTAAGAACAGCTACAGCTACAGCTACAAACGATCACAGATTAGGTGGACACGAAGCACCTCCAGCAATAATTTCAATCTTCTTAGGAGATGAATTGACTACAATCTTAGAAAATATTGCATTAGGTAAAAATTCTCCAGTTGCTGAAGCATCACAATTGAATTTATCAGTTGACGTTTTACCAACATTAAGCATGGATGCAGGAGATAGAAACAGAACATCACCATTTGCATTTACTGGAAATAAATTTGAATTCAGAATGCCTGGATCAAGTTCAACACCAGCAAGTTCAGCAGCAGCAATTAACGCAATGGTTGGAAAAGTGTTATCTGAATATGCAGATAAATTAGAAAATTCAACAAATATAGACGAAACTGTACAAGAAATCATTACAAATGCTTACAAAAAAATCACTCAAGAATTATTTTCAATGGTAATGGATATAGTGAAGAATGGATTGAAGAAGCTAAAAAGAAGAGGATTATCAAAATGATACTTCATCAAATATTGCATTGAGAAAAAAATGTTAGATCCAGAAGTACTAGGATTAGCTGAAGAAATTGGAATGTATTCTAAAAATAGAATTAGCGACTCGTTACAATGCTTACGCTGAAAGATACATAACTCAATTATCAATCGAAGCAAAAAAACTTTAATTGATATGGTAAACAAATTAATTTTACCAGCAGGAATTAAATATGCAGACTTATTAGCTACTCATATTGAAAAATGCTAAATATGGTGAAGAATTCGTAAAAGAACAAGAAGAATTATTAAAAGATGTATTATCTAATATTTCTGAAATTAGAAAAGAAACAAAAATCATTAGCTGAAAAAAAGTTGAACTTGTAAAAATGAAGAAGATGTTACAAAACAAACTGATTTAGCTAGAGAAGAATTAAATACAGGACTTGAAAAATTAAGAGTTCCTTGTGATAATTTAGAAAAAGTAGTGGACTCATCAATTTGGCCATTACCAACATATAAAGATTTATTATTTAAATTATAATTAATCGAAATAAGTTCAAGATTTTAAAAATTTTTTTGAATAAAAAAACATAATAAAAGATTATTAAACCCGCTCTTTATCAATATTAGAGTGGGTTTATCTTTAAATAAATTTAAAAATATTCAAAATATAGTAAAATTATTTAAAAAAATCAAAAAAATCTTGACAGATATAAAAATAGTATAATAACCAAGTGATGGGTGGATGTCCGAACGGCTAAGGGACCGGTCTTGAAAACCGGCGAAATCGCAAGATGTCTGGGTTCGAATCCCAGTTCACCCGCCATTGAAAATTGATATTTTTGGAGAAGTGGCAGAGAGGCCGAATGCGCTCCCCTGCTAAGGGAGTATCCGAGCTAAAACTTGGATCGAGGGTTCAAATCCCTCCTTCTCCGCCATTTTTACAAGTAAGTTTTTAATTTAATAAAGAAGTAAATAATTTGTGTGCATCTATAGCTCAATTGGATAGAGCGTCTGACTACGGATCAGAAGGTTGTGGGTTCGACTCCTGCTAGGTGCGCCATTTTTTTATAATAAAAATATTTTTTTAGTTTTTTATTTTATGATATTGACTATTTAAAAAGAATAACGTTATAATTCATGTGAGTTAAGAGAAGGAAATAAATATACCTGTTTCTAAATTAACTTAATATAAATAAATCACAATAAATTTTGAAATTTCATTATTGTAAAAGATGTAATTTAGAATGGGTATTGTGAAGTAAGGAGTAAGTATGAAAAAAATTGTTTTATTAGTTGTGTTGATGTTATCTACAGTAAGCATGGCTATGGCTTCTAAAGACTCGAGAGGAGTTTTTACTTATGAGTGAAGAGGAGTGGATGAATTTTTTTACAATCAGCCTGGAAATGATATTCCGTTATGTGCTATAATTGGTTCGCTAAAAATGGAAGAAGGTTATATAAAAAGATGGTAAGAAAATGGGAGAAACATTGGCTGAAAATAAAAAGAGACAAAGAGACATAAGTTTAGCTCTTGCAGGTCAAGGTTTAAAAAGATGTGAATCAAGGAAATACAAAAAGTTCATGAATTATATTATGCGACTGTTTGTAAGAGATTTACTGATAAAGAATATAACATGGTAGGGTCACCATCATTTTAAAAATGAAATGGAAAGAATCTTTTCTGAACATCAATTTGAATATGATGTAACAGAATAAAAAAATATATGAGTTTTATAAAAAAAGTCTTCTTAGATAAAATTCAAAAGAAGACTTTTTTTATTTTTTATAAATGAAAATAACCTAGTTAAAACTGTCTGAAATTTTTTTGTAATTCAGAATTGTCAGCACCATCCAAATATGCTTTTAATAATAGCTTTACATGCTAAATATCGTTTTTTTCATAGTTATTTGATGCGACAGTTATGTATGGAATATTGTATTCAGCATATAATTTTTTTAATAAATTCTGGAAATTCATACGTCTTTCTTCTTGTCCAATAGATCTTAGCCCGTCACTTACCCATTTTACGTTATTTTCTAGGAGAATTGTTAAATCAAAACGATAATTGTTTACAAAATTCTCTAACGATTGGGTTGTCACGTTTTTCGTATGTTAAGCAAAAATGCTAGTGTGGCAATATAGTCTGTGTCGATTAATGCAAATTTATTCGCATTTCTAGCATGTAAAGTACGTTTGTTTGATGTCCAAAAACAATTTTTCATAATCAGAATATTGTAGAGAATCTTCGTCGCCTCCTAATTTTTTTCAAAAACATATTCACGACCGTATTCCCAAGCAGATGATGTATTAAATACATTAGCCAGTTTATCGACCATAACACTTTTTCCGCTACTTTCTCCACCACAAATTGTAATTAGTGGGATTAAATGCTCTCTCACTTCACGTGGTAAAAAAATTCCAGTATTTACTTGGATTCTTACGGATTTCGATTGAATTAACATTGTATTCAAGATATTCTGGGTCAATTGATTTTGTCTGTGAACCAAAAATATTTTTAAGTTATAGTCTTTATCTTCGTGTCTGTTACTAATAAAAAGTATTTCATTCTCCCAATTTACATCAGGTTCTCTCACTTCGATTTCTTTTTTTAAAAGAGAAGACCATTGCTCCCAACCTTCTGGGAATGGAGGGCAACTACTTTCATCAAATAAGAATGAATGAATATTTTTGATTTTTTAAAAAGTTTGCTTTTATAAATCTAAGTCTCATCTTTTGGTGTGATTTCTTTGATAAAACGAGAATTTGAAAAAAAGTCTCCAAATCTTTATCATCTGAATAAGATACTACAACATAAAAGTTTATCAACAATTCCACTCGCTCTTTGAATTAAATTAACGTGTCCCAAAATGCAAAGGCAAAAAAACGCCCAACTACGATTCCGATTTTTCATAAAAAAACTCCTTTCAATATTAGTACAGTCTCATGTATAAATTATATATATGTTATTTTATATAGAATTCAATAAAAAAATAATATAAATTGTTTTTAAAAATAAATATAATTAATAGTCTAAAAAGAATGAGACATTTTTTAGTCAATATAAATTATAAAATACTAAGTAAAAATGTATCATAAAAAAATGAACCTTTTTCAACTATTTTTTGGAAAAAATTCTTTTTATAATACAAAATGAGATTTTTAGATTAGTGAAAAATAGATAAAAATAAAAACATATGTTTAATAATTTTTATTTTTTGTAAAGATAAAAACTTATAGAAAAAATTATAAAAAGATATTGATTTTATTGATTTCTTAAAAGTAATTATTTTTAAAAATGTAAAGATTATAAATTAAAATTTTGAAGATAATTTAAAAAAAATATTTCAAAAAAAGACTTGATTTATTTTTGAAAATAGGAGTAAAATTATTTTTGATATTAAAAACATTATTATCGTTGGGATTAAATATTTTGAGAATGAAATAAAAAAATGATAAAAAAAGAAGGTGGAATTTATGAGATTGACAGAAGGAAGAAAAAGGAAGAAGATTTTTGTTAAAGAGTATAGATGGAAAAAAACTTTAGCAATTAGATTGTTGAGTTTGGGATTATGTAATGGTGATGAATTTATACTTGAAAAATGTTGCAAATGGAAATTTTTTTGTTGAAAAACATTGGAAACTAAAATTGTTCTTAGTCATAATTTAGCACAAAAAAACTTGATATTGAGGTGATTGGATAATGATAAATATCGCATTTGTTGGAACCAAATGTCGGAAAGACAGCTTTGATAAACAAGATTTCTAATGCTAGTTTGAAGATGGGGAACTGGCCTGGAGTTACGATTGAGAAAAAGAAGTTTTTAAGGTTGGCAATGAAGATGTTAAATTAATCGATTTGCCGGGAATATATAACTTGTCTATTGGGACGCCAGAAGAAAGAATTTCAAGAAATTTCATATTAGAAGAAGATGTAGACGTTATTATAAACGTTGTAGATTCAACTTTTTAGAAAGAAATTTATATTTAACGGCTTTATTGAAAGAAATGGGAAAACCTATGGTAATGGCGTTGAATTTCGAGGATGAATTTAAAAAAATTAGATTATAAATTGAATTTAGAAACTCTTGAAAAGCAATTAGGAATGAAAGCAATTTTTACGAGTGGTAGAAATGGTGCTGGAATTGATGAATTGATGAAGGAAGCTGTCGAAGCATTTAAAAGGAATCAAACACAAAAACAAATTTCTTATAAATTAAGTTTTGATAATGATATTGAAAAAAAGAAATAGATAGTGTGAAAGAAAAAAATTATCGAAACTTGAAAAATAAAGAGATTTTTGAAAAAAATATTCTTTGGATTGGTTAGCAATAAAAAGTTTAGAAAATGATACGAATTTATTTGCTAATTTGAAGACAAAATATGGTGTAGATATTAGTGATTTAGCGAAAGAAGAGCGAGAAAATCTTAAAAAAAGATATGGGATAGATTCAGCAGATGTGATTTCTCAAGCTAGATATGCGACTGTAAAAGGTATAACATCAATGAATTTAAAAAGAAGTTCAAAAAAATAAATTTGCTTTTAACAGATAAAAATCGATAAAGTTTTATTGAATAAATTCGGTGGTGGAATTGTATTTTTTTATGTATAGTTTATGCGATGTTTGTTATAATATTTGATGGAAGTTCACCCTATATAGATTGGATTGACGGATTCTTTAGTGATTTTTGTAATAAAATATGTGGGACATGCGATTGAAGGGGTGCCCCGATTGGTTACGTAGTTTCGTACTTGATGGTGTTTTAGCTGGAGTAGGTTCTGTGTTGACATTCGTTCCATTAATGTTTTTTATCTACTTTTTCATGGCGATTTTGGAAGAAAGTGGATATATGGCGAGAGTTGCGTTTATTTTGAATAAAATGATGACAAAAGTTGGTCTTTCTGGAAAAGCATTTATTCCTATGTTAGTTGGATTTGGATGTACAGTTCCTGCGATTTATGCAACAAGAACATTGGAAGATGAAAAAAACTAGAAGATTGACAGGAATTATTGCGACGTTTATGTCTTGTGGAGCTAGATTGCCAGTGTATTCGTTATTAGCGGTAGCGTTCTTTAGTAAAAATGCAGCACTTGTAGTTGTTTCTATTTATGTAATTGGTGTGTTTATGGCACTATTAATGGCATTTATTTTAAAAAGATTTGATTATTTCAAAGGGAATAATACAGAATTGTTGATAGAATTGCCACCTTACAGAATGCCGAGTCTTAAAGTTGTATGGAATAGTATGAAAAAAATAAAAACAATGGCTTATATTAAAAGAGCAACAACAATTGTATTGGGAATATTGTTAATTATTTGGTTCTTTACATATTTTTCCAAATAATAATAATCCCGAAACATCATATTTAGGACAAGTCATGAAAAATTGTTCAACCTGTATTTAAACCAACTGGATTTGGAGATAGATGGGAACCTGTAGCATCAATAGTTCCAAGTATAATTGCGAAAGAAACAGTAGTTGGATTCTTAGGACAAATATTGTTGACAAAAAGCAGATGAAGATGAAAAAGTTGAGTACAATATTGGTAGTGATTTAAAAGATCAAGCAGTAGGATTAAAAGATGCTATGGTAAAAATCGTTTAAATCAGTTGGAAATATTATGAAATTTAAGATTGATACATTGACAATGTCAGATGAAGAAACATTGGATAGTGATGCAGGTGGAAATATCATTCCATCGATAAGAGCTTTGTGGAACGATAAATATGGACCAATTAGAGCATATTCATTTATGTTGTATGTGCTTTTAGTAATTCCACGTGCAGTTGCGATGGGAGCTTTGAAACAAGAATTTGATGGAAAATGTTAGGAATGCAAGTGGCTATGTTATCAATTTTACCATATGTAGTTTCTACAATATTCTTTAATGTAGCAAGGCTTTTTTATGTAGATAAATAAATTGTAAAATAAAAATGAACTAGAAGGTGATTTAGATGAAAACAATAGTTGTAGGATTGATTGCGAGATTGATTGTGTATTTAGTTTTTCAGAAAAATTTATAAAGATTACAAAAAAATAAAAAAATTTTTGTGGAACAGATTGTTGTAGTTGTGGTACAAAAACTACTTGTCATATTCCAAAAGATGAAAAATAAATAATTGTAAATATTGGTTTTTGTTAATTATACTAGAATACTCGTGACTTTAGTTGTGAGAAATTCAGTAGGAATAAGAAATCAATAAATATGAAATTTTAAGATTAAAATTGAAATTTTTGAAAAATAATTGAATAACAAGAGGCAAAAATTCAAGTCATTATGAAAAATGAGACTTGTTTTTTTGTTTTATAAGGAGGAAAAAAATTTTGAAAAATAGCAGTGATGGCTGGGACGCCGATAGATACAGAAATGGGAGAAGATATGTTGAAGGAAAATGAATTTTTTTAGATTTAATTTCTTTTCCAATTTCTGAAAATCCGATTGAACAGACAATTTTTTTCAGACGTCGACAAATGATTTTTAAAGAAAAAGTAATTAATGAAAAAAATAGATTTTATGATGATTCTAAGATTTTGTTTGTTTATTGTAATTCTTTAATGGGGCAGTGGATTTTGAGAAAATTTCTCGAGAGAGAGGTGTAAAATTATTACGCCATTGCAAATTTATTTTGAGCTGGCTAAAGAATATAGAAAAAAATAGCTGTAATTTCAGCAAATGCACAGGGATTATCTGGAATAGAAAATGTATTTTTTTAAGAGTAATCCAGAAATTAATGTTGTAGGATTGACATTTTTTAGAGGTTGTGAAGGAGATTGAAAAGGGATTTCGCCAGAGAAAATATCACAGAAATTCAATTTTGATGGATTGGTAAAATATTTGGAAACATTGAATGTAGAAGCGATTGTTTTAGGGTGTACATTTTTCCGTATATCATTGATGAAATTCGAAAAAGAACAAATATTAAAATAATTAATCCTGCAGATAAAATGGTATCAAAAATACTTGAAAAATAGCAATTAGACTGGTATAATGAACTAAGACTTTTTGTAAAGGGGAAAAATATGGAAAATATTGTGATACCAAAACATATTGCAATAATAATGGATGGTAATGGCCGTTGGGCTAAGGAAAAAGGCAAGATTCGATTGGAAGGGCATAGAGCTGGTGCAAATGCTTTTGGAAAAATATATTGGAATGTTGTGGGAAAATAGGTGTTAAATATTTGACTGTTTATGCGTTTTCTACTGAAAATTGGAAGCGACCAAAAATGGAAGTAGAAGGATTGATGAACTTATTTTTCACGATATTTGGATAATAAGAAAAAAAGAGTTAAAAAAACAAGGTGTGAAGCTACTAGTAACTGGTGCTAAAAGAAAATATTTCTGAAAAAAATTGTTGAAAAATAGAAGAAACAGAGAATTATTTGTCGGATTGTGAGAATATAGTGTTTAATATAGCGTTTAATTATGGGGGTAGAAGAGAGATAGTAGACGCTGTGAATAAAGTTTTGGAGAAAAAATTTTTGGAGAAAAATCAAGTTGCTGAAAATGGTGGTTTTGTAGAAGAAAAAGCTGAGAATTTTAAAATTACAGAAGAAGAATTTTTCGAAATATATGTATCGACCAGAAATTCCAGATCCAGAGCTTGTAATACGAACAAGTGGTGAATTTAGAATTAGTAATTTTTTATTGTGGGAAATTGCATATTCAGAATTTTATATAACAGATACGTATTGGCTCGATTTTTGATGAAAAAGAACTAGAAAAAGCAATATTATCTTTTAATAAAAGAGATAGAAGATATGGAGGACTGAATGCTAAGTAGACTATTTATTATTGTTCTATTTGTCCCTTTTTATTGTGGATATTTTTAAAAGGGAATGTGATGTTTTTAGTATTTACTCTTGCGATAATTGGTGTATCATTGCATGAGTTTTTATAAAATGCTAAAAGATAAAGGGATTTGAGGTTGCTAGTCGGATAGGACTCGGATTAGGATTATTTCTACCTTTGGCGATATATTTTTCAACAAAATTCAAAAATATATTTTCATATTTTAAATTTGAATTTTTTTAAACAAATAAATTTTTGATATGGGTGGATTTATTGTTTTTTGCAATAATTTTGCTTTCACTTCGTCAAATATTTAAGGTGAAGATAGAAAAATGCAATGGCAGAAATTTCGTATACGATGTTTGGAATAATATATGTTGCATATTTATTTTCATACATATTATTGTTGAAGTATGAATTTCCTAATGGAAGAGTGCTTGTAACGATGACATTTATATTAATTGGACTTGTGATAGTAGCTGTTTATTGGTGGAAAAACACTTGGAGGTAAAATTTTCAAAAGAAGATTGGCTCCAAAAATAAGTCCGAATAAGTCTATAGAAGGTGCGATTTTTGGTGTTTTAGGAGTTTTTGGAGTGATTTTGATTTTTTTGATAAATTATATTTAGCAATAGCAAATGTTATATGTAAATTTTCGATAATTTCAAAGGCTTGTAGTCCCCGAAAACGTATCAATCAATTGGATTAAAGGCGTGGGAAGCATTTTTTTATTGGCTTTAGCGATAGGTGTTTTTGCTGAATTTGGAGATTTAGTGGAATCTAAGATAAAAAGAGAATTTGGAATAAAGGATTCGGAAATTTATTGCTTGGACACGGAGGATTTTTAGATAGATTCGATAGTGCATTGTTCGTGTTACCGATAGTTTATTTCTTTATGAAATATGTAGCTCATTAATAAAAATAAAAAAAGAAGAAGGAGAAAAAAATAAAAATGACAGAATTAGAAATTAAACAAGAAGTAGAAAGACAATTTAATATTTTTAAGTCGTGGGTGCGATGAAATAATTAATGAAAATGAATTTAAGAAAAAGTTGGAAAAAAATCAATTTCAACAAATACTCCATTAAGAGTAAAATTAGGGATTGATCCGACTGGTTCTGATTTGCATTTGGGACATGCGGTACCTTTGAGAAAATTGAAACAGTTTCAAGATTTGGGACATGATGTGTTTTTTTCTTGATTGGGACTTTCACTGGAAGAATTGGGGATCCGACTGGAAAATCTGAAACTAGAAAAATGTTGTCAGAAGAACAAGTTATGGAAAATATTAAAACATATTTGGATCAAGTAAAATTAATTTTTGGATTTAGATAAAAATTAATGTTGTTTACAATGCTGATTGGCTAGAAAAAAATTATCGTTATCAGATGCATTGAATTTGTTGTCACAATTTACAGTTTCACAAATGATTTTCGAGAGAAGATTTTTTTCAAAAAAAGATTATCTGAAAAATAAAACCAGTTTCATTGATTGAGTTTATGTATCCAATTTTACAAGGGTATGATTCAGTAGAATTACACGCTGATGTGGAATTAGGTGCGACTGAACAAAAATTTAATTTGTTAAGAGGAAGAGATTTACAGAAAAACTTTGGTCAAGAGCAACAAATTTGTATGATAATGCCGATTTTGGTTGGACTTGATGGAGTGGAAAAAAATGTCTCAAATCATTAGGAAACTACATTGGTGTAAAAGATACGCCAAACGATATGTTTGGTAAAGTTATGTCAATTTCAGATGAATTGATGGAAAAACTATTACACAATGATAACTGATGTTCCTTTTGAAAAAAATTGAAGAAATTAAAGCACAAATCGCAGATGGAAGTTTTACATCCGATGGAAGCTAAAAACAATTGGGAGCAGAAGTTGTAAAAATTTACTATGGTGAAGAAGTCGCTAAAGAAGCGAGAAATTGGTTTGAAAATGTATTCAGTAAGAGAAACTTAAATGTTGACTTGCTCGAGTTGAATTGGAATATAAAGAAGTTGGAATCATTGATTTATTAGTAAAAGAAACAGGATTAATGAAAACAACAAGTGAAGCTAGAAGATTAATTCAACAAGGTGGATTCAAAAATAAATGATGAGCCAATAAAAAGATGTGAAAGCTACAGTTGTTCTTGAAAGTGGAATGATTGTGAGAGCTGGGAAGAAAAATTGTTAAAGTAAAAATAAATTTAATATAAAGGAGCTGTCTTATAAGTTAAAATTTTTGATTTATATAAATTAGATATACTTTGTAAGGCAGTTTTTTGAAAAATATAAGGTTGTGAAAAAAATGAATGAGAAGAAGTTAGTGGAAAAGGGAAAAATAGGGAATGGAGAGGCTCATAGTAAGATTATTTTTGATAGGAGAGCATTCGGTTGTTTATGGTTATCCAGCTATTGCAATACCTTTGAAGGATATTTTGGTGAAATGTCAGATAATGGAAGCAAAAAGTAAATATTTCTATAATTCTGAGGACACACTTTCAACTGCGATTTATACGGCTTTAAAGTATTTAAAAAGAGAACGCTAAAATAAAATATTTGATAGAATCTGAAAATTCCAACAAAAAGGGGAATGGGATCTTCGGCACTGTTAGTATTATACAATAAGGGCAGTTTTTGATTATTTTTGGTAAAAATCTAGATGATAAAATTCTGGAAAAAAATGGTGCAAGAGGCAGAAACAGTAGCTCACATGAATCCAAGTGGATTAGATGCGAAGACTTGTTTGAGTGATAAAGCCTTGAAATTTATAAAAAAATAAAGGATTTAGCTATATTGATTTAAATTTGGGGGCGTATTTGGTTGTGGCAGATACTGGAGTTCATGGAAATACACGAGAAGCTGTGGAAAATGTAAGAAAAATGGGGGATAAAGCTCAACCGATGTTAAAAATTGGGTGAATTGACTGAAAAAAATGGAAATTGCTATCCGAGAAAAAAATCATTGGAAAAAAATTGGAGAAATTATGAAACAGGCTAATTTGGAATTGAAAAAAATTGAATTTGACGATAGAAAAAAATCGGATATTTTTAGTGGAGGAAGCTTTAAAAAAATGGTGCTTTGGGTGCTAAAATATCTGGTGGAGGATTAGGCGGTTGTATAATTGTTTTGGTAGAAAATGAGGAAAAAGGCAAGAATAATTGGGGAAAAATTAAGTTCAAAAGGAGTCGCAAATATATGGATAGAAAGAATTTAGAGAAAAAAATATAAAAAGGTGAAATCGTATGCGAATATTGCGATTATAAAATATTGGGGTAAAAAAAGATGCAGAGAAGATGATTCCTGCGACAAGTAGTATTTCATTGACTTTGAAAGATATGTATACTGAAACTGAAATTAGTTTTATTTCGGATGAAGAGGCGATTGAGAAAACTGGCGAAGTGACGGATTTGATTTATATTAATGGAGAGTTGCAAAGATAGGGAGCAAAGACAGAAAATTGGGAAAGTTATTGATTTATTTAGAGGAGATAGAAGTGAGAGAGTGAAAGTTGATACTACGAATAGTATGCCGACTGAAGCGGGATTATCTTCTAGCTCGAGTGGACTTTCTGCAAAGAATAATGGCATGTAATAAACTATTTGAAAAGAATTTAAGTCGAAATGAATTGGCACAAATTTCTAAATTTGCTTCGTGGTCTTCTTGTAGAAGTTTTTGGACCAGTAACTGCGTGGGATAAAGATACTGGAGAAGTTTACAAAGTGAAAACAGACTTGAAATTTGGAATGATAATGCTAGTTTTTAAATGATGCAAAAAGGTAATTTCAAGCAGAAAAGGGATGGAAATTTGTACAAAAACGTCAAAAACTTTTTGAAAATTGGGTAAAACAGTCAGAAATTGATTTTATTGAGATGAAAAATATTTGGCAGAAAATGACTTTTGAGAAAGTTGGGAAATTAACAGAAGAGAATGCCTTGAGAATGCATGAAACACCACTTACAGCGACACCTTCATTTTCATATTTGTCTGACAAATCGCATGAAGCGATGAATTTTTGTGAGAAAATTGCGAGAAAATGGTGAAAAATGTTATTTTACAATGGATGCAGGGCCTAATGTAAAAGTTTTGTGTTTGGAGAAGGATTTGGATAGATTGAAGGAAATTTTTGAAAAATATAGAGTGATAGCTTCTAGAGTTGTGGAACTTGGGTAATTGGGATTTTTGAAAGTGTAAAAAAATTAGGAAAATATTTGATTATGAGAGGTTTTGTTTATTTATAAATTAATTTTTTGAGATGGAAGTTTTTGGAAGAGAAATAGTGAGGAAAAATGCGAGAAAAAAATAAATGTAAAAACTGGTGGAAAGCTATATATTGCTGGAGAGTATTCGGTTTTGACGCCTGGACAAAGTGCGATAATTAAAAAAATATTGATATTTTTTTATGAATGCGGAGATAAGTTTTCTTGGAGAAAGTGAAGATAGAAATGATGAAAAATAGAAGATGCAGATAAAAATAAAGAGAAAAAGTGATTTTAAAAAAATATGAAATTTTTTTCTGATATGTTTGATTATTCAGTTTCGTTGGAGTATGATAAAAATTATTCGTTGATTCAGGAAACGGTGGTTGTTGTAAATGAATATTTGGAGAATAAAGGGATTGATACGAAGCCGTTTAAATTGAGAATTACTGGGAAAATGGAAAAAGATGGGAAAAAAATACGGGATTGGTTCGAGTGGAAGCGTGACTGTTTTTAGTTGTAAAAGCGATGTTTGAGCTGTATTCTAGAAAATTGGTTGCAGAAGCAGAATTTAAAGGGCAAAGAAGCGAGTTGTTTGAAGATTTGGCATCAAAGGATACGATGTTTAAGTTGTCGTCTTATGTTTTGCTAAAACGAGGGGATAATGGCTCTATGGGGGATATTGCTTGTATTGCTTATGGGAACTTGGTTGTGTATAAATCATTTGATAGGGAGAAAATCCAGAAGGAAATTCAAGAGAAAACTTTTGGAGGAGGTTTTAGAGTTAGATTGGGGATATGAGATTGAAGAGTTAAGATGTTCTGGTAATTATGAATTTTTTTGGTTGGTTGGACTAAAAAAACCGTCTATTTCGAAGGATATGATAAATTTAGTGAAAAGTTCGATAAATCAAGATTTTTTTAAAAAAAGTAGAAAAAAATTGTTCAAAATTTGAAATTGGCTATGAAAAAAATGGCAATAAAATGGAAATAAAGAAAAACATTTTTGGAAAAATGGGAATGAATTGAAAAATTAAAGGAAGAAATTTATAGTGAGGAATTAGTTGAATTGGTTGAAGCGACAGAAAATCTTGATGTTTGTGCGAAAAAGTAGTGGCTCTGGTGGAGGAGATTGTGGGATTGCTATTTCTTTTTCAAAGAAAGATAGCGAGATTTTTGGTAGAAAGATGGAAATCAGTTGGGATAGAGTTATTGTATAAAAGTGAGTTATGAAAAAGGTAAATATAAAATATAAAAGGTGGAAATTTATGATACAGAATAGAAAAAGATGACCATATAAATTATGCGTTAGAGCAGGAAAAAGTGAAAAATAGTTTTGATGATATGGAGCTGATTCATCAGTCAATACCGAAGTACAATTTAGATGAAATTGATATTTCTACAAGTTTTTGCGAATAATTATTTTTGAAGTTCCATTTTTTTATTAATGCAATGACAGGTGGAAGTGAGAGAGCAAAAATCAATTAATCAAAAATTGGCAAAAGATAGCTGATAAATGCGGTCTTCTATTTGTTACAGGTTCGTATAGTGCAGCTTTTGAAAAATCCAGATGATAATTCTTACAAAAATAATAAAAGAGGAAAATGAGCATATTAAATTGGCTACAAATATTGGAATTGATAAAAATTACACGGCTGGTCAGAAGGCAATTGAAGATTTAAAGCCATTGTTTTTGCAGATACATGTGAATCTGATGCAGGAATTGTTGATGCCAGAAGGAAGTCGAAATTTTAATGAGTGGGAAAAATAATTTGAAAGAATTTGTAAAAAAATATAAAGAATACGCCACTTGTTTTTAAAGGAAGTTGGGTTTGGAATGACTTCTGATACGATAAAAAAAGGTATAGAATCGTGGATAAAGACTTTTGATATTAGTGGTCGAGGCAGACAAGTTTTGCGTACATCGAAAATCGTCGGAATGGGAATCGTTTTACTTTATTTGAATGATTGGGGACAAACGACATTGGCGAGTCTTTTAGATATACAAGAGTTTACTGAAAAGGTAGAAATTATCGCAAGTGGCGGTGTTAGGAATCCTTTAGATATCATTAAAGCATTAATTTTAGGAGCAAAAAGGAGTAGGAATTTCTGGAACGATGTTAGAAATTGTTGAAAATTATTCGATTGAAGAAGCAATTGAAATTGTAAATAGTTGGAAAAATGGAATGCAGAATGATAATGTGTGCTTTGAATGCGAAAAATTAGCGAATTAAAGAATGTTAAATATGTTTTTGTATGGGAAAACGAAGGAATTTTTTTAGAAAATATTAGGAATAAAAATGATTAAGAAAAAGGCTATCTTATTTTTTTGTAAGATAGCCTTTTGCAAACACTATTGTAGCTTTTTTTAATATTAAATATTAAATTTTGTATAATTATTTAGCTTCTTTTTAGCTTTTGCTGAAACTGATTCAGTTGCTAAGAAAGAATTTAACATCCATAAATGTTTTTTTCGAAACTTGAAATGTATTCATCAGCTAATGCAGAAGTACCGTAGTTATCTTCAGAATCTGCAGCTTCTTTTGAATGCAACAGCTAAGTCTAACATAGTTTCAAATCCATTTCTTACTTCAGTTAATGCTTCAGTAGAAGTAATATCTTCATTTTTTAGCTTCTTTAATTGAAGCAACATTTAAGTAATCTTTCATAGTTCCTAAAGGTCTTCCACCAATTGCTAAAATGTTTTTCAGCAACATCATCGATTTGTGTATTAATTTCTGTGTAATATTCTTCTAATTTAACGTGAATTTCAAAGAAATCTTTTCCAATTAAATTCCAGTGGTAGTTTTTGAACCTTTCTATAAAGTACGTTTAAATTTGCTAAATAAAGATTTAATGCTTCAATACTTTTTTTGTTCTATTTTTTTACTCATAATTATCATCCTCTTTCAGTTTTATATTTATTTCAAATTGTAACTGTTACAAAAATTATTATAATTATTTTATTTTTGTAACCATTACAAAATTATTATACTACTTTTTTGAAAAATGTCAAGGAATAAATAAAAATGAAGAAATTATGAGTTATAATTATAGAGCAGTAAAGATTGTTTAGAGTGAGATTTCGAGATTGATAATTTTTAAATAAAGTAATTAAAAAAAGATAGCAAAAATAGGAAAAAGGTAGAAAGGGAAGAATATGAAAAAAAGATAAATTTTATAAGTTTTTGAATTCAGACAGATATCAGTATACGGAAGCTGAAATTTATTTTGAAAAATGGATTTGAAAAATCAAGTTGCAACATTTGATGTGTTTGTACGGACTGAGAAAAACGATTATGTTGTGGTTTATGGGATAAAAAGAAGTTTTTGGAATTAATTGATATTTTTGAATGGAAACGGATTACGAAACGAAAAAAAGAGTATTTGAAAAAGTTGTTGGAGAATGAAGGATTGATTGAATATTTGGCAAATATGAAATTTACAGGAAGTGTAAAAAGGGTTGCGAGATGGAGAGATTGTTTTTTTCAAATGAACCGATTTTTAACAATAACAGCTCCAATTATTCAAAACAAAAATTTTAGAAACACCAATTTTAAATATATTAAATTATCAGATGCAGATTGCAAGTATTTCTTCACGAGTTGTTCGGGTAGCGAGAGGTCGAGGAGTTGTATTTTTGGGACACGGAGAATACAAGGATTTGAGGCAAAGAATGTCGGCTGTGAAAGCAACGTATGTTACTGGAAATGTGGCTCATTCAAATTTAATGGGAGAATATTATTACAATTTAAAAAAAGCATTGGAACAATGACATTCGTACATTCAGAGTTTTGGAGTGACTAGAAATTCTGAATACGAGGCATTTGAATCATTTATAAAAAGTTCACAAAGAAAAGAAACGATCATTGATTATGTTAATTGACACGTATGACACGTTGAAAATTGGAATAAAAAAATGCGGTGAAAGCGTTTAAGAATAATGGAATTGACGATAATTATGGTGGAATTTATGGGATAAGAATTGATTCTGGTGATTTAGCTGAAACTTCGAAGGTGTGTAGAAAAAAATTTTGAAGGAAAAATGGCTTTTGAAAAAGGCACATATTATTTTTGACAAGTGGATTGGATGATAAGAAAATCGAGAAATTGTTTGAAAATGGAGCAGAAGTTGATAGTTTTGGAGTTGGAGATATTTTTGCAATGCCTCCCTAAAATGTTAACGACAGTGTATAAAATGGCGAAAATTAATGATGAAAAATGTTATGAAAAATTTCTGGAGATAGGGAGAAAATGTCGTATCCTGGCGATAAGGAAATCTATCGGTTGGAAAAAGTTGAAAAAGAGAAAGATAAAAAGAATTTGAAGATTTGGTAATTTTGGAGGAAGAGAGGGAATTGTTTGAAGATACGGAGATTGAGGGAATTAAGAAAAATAGGATAACAGTAGATTTTTATAGAAAAAGGAATCAAAAATGAGGGAAATTACAAATTGTTAGAGTTGGAAGAGGCGAAAAAAATATTATGAAAGCAATTTGAAATATTTGGATATGTTGGAAAATAGAGGAAAATATTTTTTTCTGAGAAAAATGTGAAGAAAAACGAGAAATAGTGAGATTTTTCAGAGAAGTTAGAGGATGTTAAAAATAATATTTTAGAAAAAAATTAGAGAGGAGAGCTAATAATTTTAGATTGTTAGGAAAAATATGTGGAAAAATAATAGAACAATTTTTTTGATTTTTAATACAGTTTATGACACGGATACCAGTATTTATAAAGACGGAGTATAGCAATGAGAAATTAGGGAAATCAATAAAAATTTTTTTCCATTGTTAGGATTAATTGTTGGTTTGATATTGTTTGGTGCAAGTATCGTTTTTTTGTAAGTTAGTTGGTATGGAACCGTTACAGCGACAGATAGTGGCTTTTGTTAATAATTCTTGTAGAAATTTTTTTGTTGTTGGGATTATTCATTTGGATGGGTTGGCAGATACTTTTGATGCGTTATTTAGTTATGCAACAAAGGATAAAATGCTTGAAATAATGAAGGATTCACGAGTTGGGACAAATGGTGCTGTTGTGTTGATTTTGTATTTTATTGCGAAAATATTGTTGATTTCGGAAATTTTGGCGATTGATGGAAGATATTTGATAATTTATCCGATTTTTGGCAAGATTGTCAACTTCGATGAATGCTGGATTGGGCGAATATGCTCGAAAAACAGGAATGAGTAATGGGATAATTGATGAAAAACGGACTAAAAGAAGCGATTTTTTTCAATAATTTTAGCGACAATTTTAGTAGTGCTTATAAAAGGTGTAAAAGGTATAGCTATTACGGTAATTGCAATTTTATTTATTTTGTTTTTTTAGAAGAAATGTTAGAAAGAAAAATTGATGGGATAACTGGTGATACAATGGGGGCTTCGCTTGAATTAGTGAATTTAATTGTATTAATGGCAGGTGTTATATTGAAATAAAAATGAGAGAATTTTTTTCTTTGACTTTGAAAAGTGAATAGTGATAACATATTGAAAGTAAAAAGTATTTTTCGAGAATAAATTAGAGTGAAAATCTGAATAAAAGAAATTTCAAAAATTTGAAGAAAGGGAAGAGAATGAGTGAAATATACGAAAAAAACACGGAAATTATTTTCGTGAGACATGGACAGACAGATTTTAATAAACAAAGGTTGTATTTTCGGTCATTTGGATCCGAAATTAAATGAAACAGGGATTAGTCAATTAAAAATACAAAAACTTTTGCATAAATTGGAGAAGAATATATCAAAAGTCTACTCTAGTGATTTGAAGAGATGCGTAGAAAGTATGAAATTGCTAGAAATTGATGAAAAAGTTGAGAAAAATTTTTGACTGAAGATTTACGGGAAATGAATTTTTAGCGTTTTGGAAGGGAAGACTTTTGAAGAGGCTAAAGAAGAATTTCCAGGATTTGTTGAAAATTTGAAAAAAATAATTGGAAGAAATTGAGATTTGAAGGTTCAGAAAGTGTTGAAGACTTATATTTTTCGGGATGTCAGATAAATTATATAAAAATTGCTGAGGAAAAATAAAGGAGAAAAATTTTAGTTGTGGCTCATGCGGGTGTGATTCAAAAGTTTATTGAGTTATTATTTGTTTGACTCGTTGGATGGATATTGGAAATTTAAAATTGATAATGGGTCGATATCGAAATTGCACATTACTTCTGATGGATTTGCGTACTTTGAATATGTGAATCGTGTTTTGATGTAGTTTTTGAATTTTTATAAAAAAATTATAGATGGAATATAGTAAAAAAATAGGATTGAAAAAAATTAGGAGGTAGGAATGTTTTTTTCCAGTGTTTATTGATTTAGAAGGAAGAGAAGTGTTAGTTATAGGAGCTGGGAAAGTGGCTCACAAAAAAATTAAAAAAATTAGTGGAATATGGTCCAAAAAAATAACGGTTTATTCGAAGGAAGTTAAGAATGAAGAAATTTCAAAATGTGAAAATGTGAAAATTATTTTAGAAAAATGTAGAAGCTGATAGTGAAAAAAATTGAAAAATTAGTTGAAAATTATGCGCTTGTAGTTGCGCTGACTGATAATGTTGATTTAAAATGAATTGATAGCAGAAATTTGTATTAGAAAAAAATATTTTGGTAAAATAATGTTTCATCTAAAAACAAAGATGAATGCGATGTTTGGTGGAATTGTGAAAAATGATGAATTTCAAATAGCGGTTTCTACGAATGGTGTTAATTGTAGAAGATCAAGAGCGATGAAAAGTAGAGTTCAAAAAGGTTTTTGGATGAAGTAGAAAACTTAGGAAAATAATTTTTTGGAAAAGGTGATTAGAATGTATAAAAAGACATAGAAAATTGAGAACTAGTGCGGTTATGCGAAATTTAGTGAAAGATGTTTATGTGTCAAAGGAAGATTTGATTTATCCAATTTTTTTGGAAGAGGGAGAAAATATTAAGAATGAAATTGAATCAATGCCTGGAATTTTTAGATATTCGTTGGATAGAATTGACGAAGAATTAGATGCATTGGTGGAATTGGGAATAAATTCAATTTTTGTTATTTGGGATACCTAAGCATAAGGATGAATGTGCAACTGAAAGTTACAAAGAAGATGGAGTCATTCAAAAATGCAATTCGATATATTAAGAAAAATTATCCGAATTTTTTTGATTATCGGAGATGTTTGTTGTTGTGAATACACGAGTCATGGGCATTGTGGAATTTTAGATGAAAATGGTTATGTGAAAAATGATGAAACGTTGGAAGTTTTAGGAAAAATAGCGTTATCATATGCAAGAGCAGGAGTAGATGTAATTGCACCCATCTGATATGATGGATGGAAGAATTCAAAAATTTCTCAAGTTCTTGAAAAAAATGGTTTTCACAACGTGGCATTAATGTCTTATGCGGTTAAATATTCATCAGCATTTTTATGGGCCTTTTTAGAGATGCAAGCAGATTCTGCACCAAAATTTGGGAATAGAAAAACTTATCAAATGGATTTTTAGATATTCAAAAGATGCGATTGATGAAGTTAGAGAAGATTTGAAGCAAGGAGCAGATTTTATAATTGTAAAACCAGCCTTGTCTTATTTAGATGTTATGCAAAAAGTGAGTAACAATTTTAATGTACCAGTGATAGCTTACAGCGTTTCCGGAGAATATTCGATGACAAAAAGCCGCCTTTGAAAGGATGGATTGATGAAAAAGCAATTGTTATGGAACAAATGTATGCCTTCAAAAAGAGCTGGAGCAAATGCAATTATTACTTATTATGCAAAAAGATGTGGCAAAATATTTGAATGAATCAGACTAAAAATCCAAAAAAAGATACATAATTTTTGAAAAATATGGTAAAATGTAGCAAGGAAGTTAGAAAAAAATTTGAAAGGAGAGCATAGGATATTAAAGTTTTATGCGAAAGAATTTATGAAAAAGATATTATCAGTTTTTTTATTTTTTTGGCTACAACTTTAGCGGTTAATGCAAAAGACAAACTGAAAAACCAGCCAAAGCAAGCAAAAACAAGTACAACAGTAAATGCACAAAGCAATCAAAATCAACAATATATGGATGTTTTGAAACAACAAATGCAAAATGCTGGAATTAAAAAAATCTTCAATTTCAAGTTATGAGAAAGCTACAAATTCTAAAACAAGAAGTAGAAAAAGAGAAACTTTATAAAAAGCAATAAAAGAAGATGAAAAATATATATGCATACAATGATTTAGGAGTTTTTATATATTAATCAAAAATTTTCAAGAAGCGACTAATATTTTGGAAGAATCATTGAAATATTTTTAATCAAAAATACATCAATTTACCAAAAATTTATTAATAGCGTATAGAGGTGCTAATAATGCTCAAGGGTATGCAAATACTGTAGCTAAAATGGTGAATAATTTACTCGAATATCCAGACGGATATAGTTTAGGTGCTAATATTTTGATTGAAAGAGGACAATACGTACAAGCAGTACCTTATTTGGAAAAAAATTAGCATCAATTTATGAAAATGGAAATTTGAATGGAATTCCAGAATATGTTCAAAAATAAAAATGTGTATTTGAATAACACATATGCGTTGTTAATTGTTACACTTGTAAATGCTAAACAAACTCAAAAAAAGCAATAGATACTTTTTGTTGCCAAGAGAGAATTTATGAAACAAATTAACCCAGGAAATGATAGTCAAATATTAGAAATGTTACAGAAGGTTAATGAAGAATTTAAAACAAATAAACAAGTTTACGAAAGTAATTTAAGAAAATTACAACTTCCTGTACCAACAACAGGGAAAAACAAAAAAACAACAAGTAAAAAGAAGAAAATAAATAAAAAAAGTAAAAATCTTTTTATGTTAGAATGGATAAATTGTGACTTTTTGACATAAAAAGATTTTTAAATTTTATAAAAATAATTAATTAAAAATTAATAAATAAAATAGAAAAGAGGTAAAAATGCAAATAGTTGTAGTAGGTGCTGGTGTCGTGGGAGAAGCAATTTGTAAGGAATTGTCTGAAGAAGGACATGACATTGTACTGATTGAGCAAAATGAGGAAGTTCTGAATAGATTGGTTGAAAAATCATGATATTACAGGATTGGTTGGAAAATGGTGCTTCGTATGAAAAATTTATTGGAAGCGAATACAGATCATGCTGATATTTTTTTATTGCAGTAACAGAGGCTGATGAAATAAACATTATTTCTTGTATTATCGCAAGAAAAATTAGGGTGTAAAGTATACAATGGCAAGAGTCAGAAATCCTCAATACAGTACAGATATGAAATTTGTTAGAGATGAATTAGGAATTTCAAGAATGTTGAATCTCGAGCAAGAAGTCGCTAGAAGTATTGTAAATAAATTGAAGTTTCCAAATGCTTTTAGGAGTTGAAGAGTTTTTTTCATGGGAAAGGCGAATATCATAATTTTTGAAAATCAATGAAGGAAGTAAACTTTTAGGTGTGAAAAATAAAAGATATAGAATTTAAGCAAGAAGAAAGAGTTTTAATTTGTATTATTCAGAGAGGAAGTAAAATTTTCATTCCAAATGGAGAAATAAAATTAGAATTGGGAGATTCTATTTTCGGTAATTGGAACTATAGAGGCTGTTTCTAAATTTTATAATAGATTAGGATATAGAAATCGTTATATAAATTCTTCAATGATTATCGGTGGTGGAATGCTTTCACACTATTTGGTAGAAAAATTAATTAAAAATAATGTACAAGTAAAAGTTGTTGAAGAAAGTGAGAAACGAACTGTTAAATTAGTGAGAAATATCCAAAAGCAGAAGTTATTCTTGAAAAGAAACAGATCAAGAATTTTTATTAAGCGAAGGAATTAAAAATTATGATTCGGTTGTAACTTTGACTGATAAAGATGAAGAAAAATATTATAATATCAATGTTTGCAGATACAGTTACAGATGCTAAGGTTATCACAAAAATGAATAATACCTTGTTATTACCAATTTTAGAAAAATCAGAATTTAACTTCAACAGTTGTTCCTAAAAAATTATCACAGATATAATTGTTAGAGTAGTTCGTTCTAAGTCTAATACAAGAGGATCAAAGATGAACACGCTTTATAGAATGTGTGATAATAAAGTAGAGGTTATTATTTTTGAAATAAATGGTAATAGTAAGGCGTTGAATATTCCTTTGAGAGACTTAAATATAAAATCAAATTACATGATAGCTTGTATTTCTAGAGGAAATGAGATTATTTATCCAGGTGGAAATGATGTCATTTTTAGAAAATGATAGAGTCATGGTAGTAACGACCAAAAAGCAACAGAAGTATTTGATGATATTATATAAAAATTAGAAAAAAACGTAGGAGAAAAAAATGAATAAAAATGATAGCCTTTATAACAGGAAAAAAATAATGATTTTAGAGGCGTATTTAATGATTTTACCACTAATAATCTCTTTTATTTACAAAGAAAATTTTTCTTCATAAAGGAGCGTATTTTTGGGGTAATAGCGTTATTATTAATATTAGGAAATGTTCTTTCTATAAGGCTTCCAAAAGATAATTTTATCTCGAGGGAGAGAAGGTTTTTGTAATAGTATCGTTGTCGTGGATTTTGATGTCTATTTTTGAGCATTACCGTTTGTTATTACAAAAAGAAATACCGTCGTTTATAGATGCTTTTTGAGGTTGTAAGTGGATTCACGACTACAGGTTCGAGTATAATTCCCGATTTGAATGTATTGAGTCATTCTAATTTGTTTTTGGCATAGTTTTACTCACTTTGTAGGGGGAATGGGAGTGCTAGTTTTTAGCATTAGCAGTTTTTTTCCGAAATATTCTTCAAGTTCGGTTCATATTATGAAAGCCGAAGTTCCAGGACCTACATTTGGTAAGCTAGTATCAAAATTATCATCTACAGCAAGAGTATTATATTATATTTATATCGTAATGACGATAGTGGTAATTGTTTTTGTTAATGTTTGGAGGTCTTAATTTATTTGAGTCTTCATTATTGGCATTTGGGACTGCTGGGACAGGTGGTTTTGGTGTAAGAAAATGGAAGTATTTTGCCATATCACAGCGCTTATATCGAAAATGGTTTTTAGCAATCGGAATGTTAGTGTTCGGAGTAAACTTTAATATTTATTATTTTATTTTAATTGGAAAAAGTGAAAGATGTTATAAAAATGAGGAATTAAAAATACTATTTGTTAATAGTGTTCGTAAGTATTGCGTTAATCGTAATGAATATTGCTTCAAAAATATCAATCAATTTGGCAATGTATAAGAGATGTGTTATTTACAGTTTCATCAATAATAACGACAACTGGATATTCGACAGCAGATTTTGGGAAATGGCCATTGTTCTCACAAGTGATTTTTGCTATTAATAATGTTCTTTGGAGCGTGTGCTGGTTCTGACAGCTGGAGGATTAAAAATTTCAAGAGTTATAATGATGGTAAAATGTATGTTGCAGAAATTAGACAAATGATAAGTCCAAATAGAGTGATAACAGTAAAAATATGAAGACAAACCACTTAGTGCAAAAATGCAAAAAAACGTAGCTGTATATTTCGTAGTTTACATGATTTTATTTACAACAATGTTGTTAATTGTATCATTTTCATTAGGAGATTTTTATGACAGCTTTCAGTGCAGTTGCAAAAGAACATTTAATAATATTGGGCCTGGATTAGGAAAAAGTTGGTCCCTGCATATAGTTTTGCTGATTTAAATAATGTTTCAAAAAGTTGTATTGAGTTTTGGAATGTTAGCAGGAAGATTGGAAATATTCCCTATGTTAATATTATTTGCACCAGCTACTTGGAAATTGAAATAAATTTTTTTAAATTCCTTTTTAAATTTCAATATAAAGATTGACATTGTTACAAAAATGTAATAAAATAACAGTGAAGGATGTTTGTATATGAAAAATATAGGAGGAATTAATAATGAGAGAAATAAAAATAAAGTGACTTTTAAAGGAATCCAGTAACAATTGTTGGAGAAGAAGTAAAAAGTTGGAGAAAAGCAAGAGATTTTACAGTGTTGGCAAGTGATTTAAGAGAAGTAAAATTAAGTGATTATGCTGGGAAAGTAGTTGTAATCACAGTGTTCCTTCTAGTTGATACAGGTGTTTGTGCATTACAACTTGCGAGATTCAATCAAGAAGCAGCTGAATTTTAGTGACGATGTTCAATTATTGACAATTTCTGTTGATTTACCATTTGCATTGGGAAGATATTGTGCGGATAAAGGTATCAAAAATGCGTTGACAGCGTCAGATCACAGAGATTTAGATTTTGGATTAAAGTATGGATTTGTAATTAAAGAACTAAGATTATTGACTAGAGGAACAATTATTGTAGATAAAGAAGGAATTATTAGATATGTAGAGTATGTTCCGAAGTAGGACAAGAACCCTAATTATGATGCAGACTTTTAGAAGTTGTTAAAAAAATTAGTATAAAATAAAAATTCAAATGAGAATGTATAAAAAAATGTGAATTTAAAACCATTTTTTTGGCTTAGATTCACATTTTTTTATTTACACAATTATTTTCAAATATTCTATAAGTTTATTATACTCAAAAACTATTAAAAATTATGTAAATTTAAGAGTTGAGTAAAATAGTCATAGTTTTTTTGAGTTTAGCTTTTAAAGCAGTTTTACTATATATTTTTAAAAGTAGTTTTCACAACATCACATATTTTATCTTCCAAAATTAGGATAAATTTGTTGTTGTTGTTCTTGCTGTTGCTGTTGCAACTGTTGTTGTTGAATTATTTGTTGTTGTGGTGTTTTTTTCCTAGAGTAGCAGTTACATCTCATTTCTTTTCCATTTCTAATAATAGTCAATTGAACTTTATCTCCAGCTTTTTTTAGCAAAGAAGTTCTCCTATGAAAGAACCGCCAGAAATGATTGATTTTCCATTAACAGCTGTAATAACATCATTTGCTTGTAATCCAGCTTGAGCAAAGAGGACCATTTACGTAACTTTTGCAATAAGAACTCCATTTGAAGATTTTAATTTTAATGCTTTTTACAATTTCAGAGTCCAAGTTTCCTAAATAAGCTCCAAGGTAAGGTTTTTTCAAATTTACCAGTAGAAATCAAAGAATCTTTTACAGCTACAACTAAATCAGAAGGAATTGCGAATCCAAGTCCCACACTTCCACCACTTTGAGATAAAATTGCAGTATTAACACCGATAACTTTACCGTTAATATCAATTAATGGTCCACCACTATTTCCTTGATTTATCGCAAAGATCTCGTTTGAATGAAGTTTTCGATTTGCTCAATTCCTAAAGAACTTCTTCCTGCAAAGCACTAACTACCCCAACAGTCATCGAATCATTCAATCCCATCGGATTTCCAAATGCAATCGACCATTGACCAATTTGTACATTATCAGAATCAGCAAATTCAAGTGGTTTGAATTTTTTTCATTCGATTGAATTTTTTTAATACAGCAATATCAACTTCGTGTGATGTCCCTACAAGTTTCTGTTTTATACTCTCTTCCATCAGAAAATTTTTACAAAAATTTCATCAGCACCATCAATAACGTGATTATTTGTAACAACATATCCATTTTCAGATACAACAAATCCAGATCCCAAAGCACCAGATTCTCTAGTTTCTTGACGATTTCAAGTTCCAAAACAACAATTCTTCTAGTGGATTATAAGTATTCACTTTCACAGTTTTTGTTCTAATATTTACAATTGAATCCTTTGTATTTTTATGAACTTGAACAAATGCACCTTGAATGTCAGCAAAGATTTTGCGTATATTTTTCAATTCTTTTGGCGAAGCTTCAACTTGCATTTTTTTGATTATCATTATTTTTTGATGCATTAGCACTATCATTAGCTGGATTAGAACAACCTACAGCCAAAGTAAATAAAGCACTCATAGCAATAATTTTTATTTATTTTTCATATTTTTCCCTCCAAATTTAAGATATATAATAATTATTTTTTTCAATTTATTTTTATAATATAATAAAACAAAAATGTCTTTTCTGTGACAAAATAAAAAAATAATTTCATTCTATTTTTTATTATACAATATTTTTTTATAAATAATGAATAAAAAAATTTGAGTAAAATTTTGTAGTGAAATTTACAAAAATAAATTTGAATAATCATTATATATTATGATATAATTATATTAAAATAATACAAAAAAATCTAAAAATATCCAAATAAAGTTTTTGGTTTTTAAGGAGAGAATATGATAAAATTAGTTTTGCTAGATGTCGATGGGACATTAACTGATGGTGGGATTTATCATGGAAATAATGGTGAAGATATAAAGAAATTTAATGTTAAAGATGGTTACACAATTGTTAATGCACAGAAGGTTGGTATTGAATTTGGGATAATTACTGGGAAAGTTTCGCAATTGGTAAAAAAATCGAGCTGAGGAATTGAAAATTAAGTACTTGTACCAAAATGTGGCTGACAAGGTGATTATTTTAAATGAAATAATGCAGAAAGAAAAATTGAGTGCAGAAGAAATTGCGTACATTGGTGATGATTATAATGATTTGAAAATAATGAAAAAAATGTCGGATTATCGAGTGCTCCCCAAAAGATGCAAAGAAAGGAAGTGTTAAAAATAGCAGATTTTGTTTCAACCAAAAAAATGGTGGAGAAGGTGCAGTAAGAGATTTTGTAGAATTTATAATGAAAAAGATGGGAAATTAGAAAAAAATTTTTTGATAATATAAAATAATATATTTGTTACTAGGAGGAAAAATGGCAATAAAATATTTAGACGCCAAGAGATTAAAAAAATAATGCTTATTGGTGGAGGAAAAATGGGTTATAAAAACATGAGGAGTTATTGAATGATTTAAATGTATATCCGGTTCCAGATGGGGATACAGGAAGCAATATGTCAATGACAATGAATTCAATGATAACAGAATTAGAAAAACATGCAGACGAAAAAAATATCAATGGAAAAAAATTAATTGATGTAGTAGAAGAAGCTGTATTAATGGGAGCTAGAGGAAATTCTGGAACAATTTTATCACAAATAGTAACAGGATTTTTTTAAGAGGAATTGGAGAAAAAAACAAAATTATTACCTGCTGATGTTGCCAAAGCATTAGTAAGTGCAAAAGAAACAGCTTATAATGCAGTTAGTGAACCAATCGAAGGGACAATTCTTACAGTAATTAGAAAAATTTCTGAAAAAGCTGTAGAATATGCTGAAAAGATGGATGATTTGGTAGCTTTCTTAAAAGAACTTGTTACTGCTGGAGAAAAAGCAGTAGAAGAAACACCAGAATTATTACCAAAATTGAAAGAAGCTGGGGTTGTAGATGCTGGAGGAAAAGGAATATTTTTCCTATTTGAAGGATTTTACAAAGTGACAACAGAGTTGAATTTATTGGTTGAATTGCAAAAATCACAAGTAAAAGAAAATGAATTTGACAAAACAATAGCAAATATTGATCACGATCCAGATAAAATAACTTACCAATATTGTACAGAATTTATAATTTTTAAATGGAGATTTTGATACAGATGAATATAAAAGAAGAGTATTAGAATTAGGAGATTCGGCAGTTTTTGCACAAAACTTCAAAAATTCAAAACACATATTCATACAAACCATCCTGGAAAGGCTTTTGAAATAGCACTTGAATATGGACCGCTTGAAAAAATGAAAGTTGAAAAATATGAAATTGCAACATGATAATTTACAAATTTTCAGTGAAAAAGATGAAGCTAAAATTTTTGTGAACGATAAAGTTAATAAAACTAAAAATGCTTACGTTATTTTTAGCTGATACAGAAAAATTTGAAAGATGAATTTTTGAAAAAAAGGTGCAGATGTAGTAATTTTTAGGTGGACAAAGTAAAAATCCAAGTGTTCAAGAAATAATGAACGCTATTGATAAAGCAACTATATTTTTTTGTATTACCAAATAATAAAAAAATGTTATTACAACAGCAAAAATTAGCAAACTGAAAAAAATAACTGGTAAAAATGTAATTGTTCAAGAAACAAGAACTATGTTAGACGGATATTTTGTATTAAAAATAAAGAAGAAGGTATAGAAGAAATTCTAAGTTCTTCAAAAAAAGAAATTATTCTATCGAAATTACAAAAGCTGTAAGAGATACAAAAATAGATGAGTTGAGCATTAAAAAAAGATGATTTCATCGGTTTAGTAAATGGAAAAATAAAATATTCAAATTCATCGTTAAATAATTTAGTTGAAAATATGTTGGCAGAATTAGTGACTGAAAATACAGTTGTAGCCACTATTGTTGAAGGTTTAGATAAAGATGAAAAAGCGAAAGAAACAATAAAAAAATGCATTATCACAAGTAAAAACAACATTCATCAATGGAAATCAAGATAATTATTATTACTATATTTATCTTGAAAATAAAGATGAAAAATATGCCCGAAATTGCGATAGTTACTGACTCTACAGCTGATTTGGAAAAAGAAGATTTAGAAGGATTACCTATAAAAATTGTTCCATTGAGAATTGATTTGAAAAGGTGAATTATATAAAGATGGAGTAGAAATCACTAAAAAAATGAATTTTGGCAAACAATGTTAAAAGATGATTTAGTTATAAAAAAACATCTCAACCATCACCACAAGATTTCTTAAATGTGTACAATAAATTATTTTGAGAAAGGTTACAAAAAAATAATTTCGATACATCCATCTGCTAAATTAAGTGGAACTATTCAAGTCGCAAAAAGTAGGAAAATCATTGACAAATAGAGAAGATGATATTGAATTAGTTGATAGCATGGGTATTTCGTTACTTCAAGGAGTTTTAGTATTAGGAGTCGCACAAAAAGCTGTTAAAAAGAAGGATTTGGACAAATTTTTAAACTGGATCAATAATTTTAGAACAAAAAGGTAAAATTATTAATGATAGTGCCCGATTTAAAATACTTGGAAAAAGGTGGAAGAATTGAAAAAGCTGGTTCAGCAATTGCTGGAGCAATACACTTAAAAACCTGTGTTAACAATTAATCAAGGAGAAATTGCGGTTGAGAAAAAAAGTTTTAGGTGAAAGAAATGCACAAAAATATATTGAAAAATATGTTGAAAAAGAAGCTAAAAAAACAAAGTTTAATAGTAGCAACTGGTTGGGGAGGAAATCCAAGTGAATTGGATAGCATCGTAAAGATTTATTCAGAATTAGAAAATAATCCAAAAATAAATCCATTAATCTTAAACAGACAAGTTGGTGCTGTAATTGGATCTCATGCAGGTCCTGTTTATGGAATTTTTTTATGTTCCCAAGATTGAATTAAATATTGTAAAATAGAGTTATTTCATAAGATAAAAATATTAACGATTCATTTTCAATTTTTAAAATAGGAGATGAATTGTTTTTTTCTTTAACAGTTATGAAATAATTTTGATAAAGAAAAAAATAACTATAAAAAGTTTTTCTTCATGACGATTTGCTAGCTTTTTACAAAAATCAAAGGAGAAAACCTTAAGTCTTATATGAAAAATAAGTTATTTATAGATAATAAAAATGTTATACTTAATGTTAAATTTACATTTTTAAATGTAAGATTTTTAGAAATGAGAATATAAGCTTTAAATAAATTTACATTGTAGAATTAGATTATTAAGATAAAATATTTTTTATTGTATGAGTACGGAGGATTAAAATGAGGAAATTAAAAACTATTTCATTATTTTTGTGGAGCAGGAGGTTTAGATTTAGGATTCAAAGAATCGGGATATGATATTATATGGGCAAACGATAATGATAAATTTGCAGTACAAACTTATAAACATAATATAGGAAATCACGTAATTGAAAGTGATATAAATGATATAAATTTAGATAATATTCCATTGGCTGAAGTAATTATAGGAGGATTTCCTTGTCAACCTTTTTAGTATAATGGGTTCAGAATTGGGATTTGAAGATACTAGAGGAACATTATTTTTTAAAATAATGGAAATAGTTCAGAATCAAATTCAGAGAGGTAATCATCCCAAGGTAATTGTACTAGAAAATGTAAGAAGATTATTAACCCATGATAAAGGGAGGACATTTAATGTTATAAAAAAAGTATTAGAAAATACTGGATATAAAATTTTTTTAAAAGTATTAAATACTGCAGATTACGGAATACCTCAAACAAGAAATAGAATTTTTAGTATGTTTTTAAAGATAAAAATATTAACTTTAAATTTCCAGAAAAAGAAGAATTAAGGATAACAATGCAAGATTTATTAGAGGAAAAAGTAGATCAAAAATATTTTTATCAGAAAAAAATTATACCTACAATTTTATCAAATGGTACAGGAAATTATAATTCAAAATCAGAAATAGATTTAAAAATTGCTGAGGCCTTTTATGTTCAACAATGCATAAAAATGCATAGAGCATCACAGGATAATTATGTAACAACAAATGGGAAAATAAGAAGAATAACTCTGAGAGAAGCAGTTTAGACTACAAGGCTTTCCAGAAAACTTTGAAATAATAGTTTCTGATACACAAGCATATAGACAATTTGGAAATGCGGTGACAGTAAAGGTAGCAAAATTAGTAGCAGATTCTATAAAAGGAGGCCTTAAATGGAAATGAGTGATTTTAAGGGAGATATTAATGAGTTAAAAGAAATACTCAACATAATAAAAAAAGGAAGAATAAAGAAAAGTATTCTTTGAAAAATCAAGAAAAAAATATAAAAATTATTTTTGTGAGGAATCTGATGATGGATATCTAAATACTAGGAGAAAAAGCATATACAGTAGAATTAGAAAAAGATAAGAAATTTAAAAAGAACTTTGGATATTTAAATTTAAAAATGAAGAACAATTTGAAATTACAAAAAAATATTCTAATAATTTTTGTAATCTTCAAAGAAAAACTAAAAGTAATTTGAATTTTTATTGATTTATTTTTGTGGAGCTGGAGGATTATCATTAGGTTTTATACAAGAAAAACTATAATGTGAATTTTGCATGTGATTTTGAAAAAGTTTGTATACAGACATATTTATTTAATCATCCTAATATAGATAGTAAGTATATAAAGTTATCAGATATTAGAGATATAGAAAATGATATAAAAAAATATATACAACATGATGAGGTAAGTGTTGTTATTGGAGGACCTCCTTGTCAAGGATTTAGTATTGCTAATCAGCAAAGAATAATTGATGACCCAAGAAATAAACTTTATAAATCATATGTTAATATAGTAAATATAATAAGGCCAAAAATTTTTTGTTATGGAAAATGTAAAAAGGGATGCTAAAAGTTTCAAATCAAGTTTTAGAAGATTTTTAAAAGTATAGGTTATAATGTAACATGTAAAGTTTTAAATGCTAAAAATTATGGTGTTCCTCAAAATAGAGAAAGACTTATATTTATTGGAAATATTTTTAAATATTGATAATCAAGAAATATTTGATGAATTAGAGAAAAAAATAAAATGAAAAATATTGTAACTTTACAAGATGCTATTTTTAGATTTAAAAGTATTAAAAGCTTCTAGAGAAAAGAATAAGACGAATATTATAACAAATGAAATAGGAGGTATAGTTATTGAAAAATCAAAAATTTTGATTATAATGATTATTTAAAAAGATATAAATCAAGGAAATAAAAAGTATAATAACATTTAATCATCAAGCTAGATATAACAATGATAGAGATATTGAAATATTTTCAAGATTAAATCAAGGTGATAAATCTGATGATCCTAAAAATAGAAGACATAATGCCTTACAAAAATCGAGGGCATATATTTAAAGATAAATATTATAAACTCAAATTTAATGATATTTGCAAAACAATAACAGCTCATATGAAATTTGATTGCAACATGTATATTCATCCAACACAAGCTAGAGGTCTTACTCCTAGGGAAGCAAAAGAAGAGTACAGTCATATCCGGATGATTATGTTTTTTAAAGGGACATTTACAAAAAAACTTATATGCAGATAGGTAATTCAGTTCCACCTTTATTAGGAAGAAAGATAGCTAAAGTTTTTAAAAATATTTAAAGGAGAAAAATTTAAATGAGTTTTAATGATATATTTAAAAAGTATAAAAGATTTTTCTTTTAATTCAAAATAACATAGAAATTAAAGAAGGAGATTATGATTCTCTGTTAGTGAAACAATTAGTGGAAGTAATATATTAGGAGAGAAAGGAAGCCAAACTCATATTGCAATAACTGGGAAATCAATGGAAATGTTTCCTTATATATACTCAAAAGAATTTGTGGAAAGTAATAATAAGAAAAATGAAAAAATTTTTTGTTTTTAAAAAGCTCTTATGAAGATTTATCAGAAAAATTATAATTATTTTTTTCTGATAATAATAATATTGATTTTAAAGGTAATTCTTTTTTAGAAGTGAATGTTTGTATTTATCCAAGAAGCAAAGGTGAACAAATTCAACTTTCAATGTTGGCACATGATTCAAAAAGAATTTATTGAATATAGAAAATCAATAAAGACAAAGGATTATCTAGTCGTTTTTAAAAATATAATAATAAACTTCTTTATGATATTTTTTCATAATTAAAAATAATGATGGACTGCATTTTTCTAAAAGAACATACTGTTTTTGAAATAAAAAAATAATATACTGACATAACTTTTATTTCAAAAAAATTTTTTTCTTTAATACTGATATAGACAAACCCCACCAGAGAATATTCTTCGGTGCGCCTGGAACAGGAAAAAGTTACTTATTGAATGAAGATGCAAAAATATTTTTGGAAATGATTATGAAAGAGTTACATTTCATCCAAATTATATGTATGGAAATTTTTATTGGAACGTTTAAGCCATTTCCTGTTAGATTGGAAGATGAAAAAGTGAAAGATAGAAAAGAAACTATAATGTATAAATATATTCCTGGAATATTATTACGTTTATTAATCAAAGCAATTAAAAATTATGATACAGATACAAATAAAAATACAAATTATTTGTTAGTAATTGAAGAAATAAACAGAGCAAATACTGTCGCTGTCTTCGGTGATTTTTTTCAGTTATTAGATAGAAATAGTAATGGTGAAAGTGAATATGGAATAGCTGTTTCTGAAGATTTAAAAATTATATTTAGAAGAACAGTTTGATAAAAAAATAATTTAACAGAAAATGAAAAAAAGGTATTTAGGAGAAAAATCTTGATAAAATCACACTACCTCCAAACTTTTTATATTTGGGCAACAATGAATAGTGCTGATCAAGGAGTTATGCCACTTGATACTGCCTTTTAAAACGAAGATGGGAATTTGAATATATTGGAATTAATGATGCATATGATAAAAAGTAAAGATGAAAATGGTAAATCTGAATTTGATACTTACAAATTTTAAAGCTAATGAAAAATGAATTAGCCAACTGGAATGATTTTTAGAATAAAAAAATAAATGAAATTTTATCAAAATGTCATGTTCCAGAAGATAAATTATTAGGACCATATTTTATTTCAAAAATCAATATTAGAAAGTGGAGATCCCTGATAAAATAAAAAATGCTATAAAAAAATAAAGTTTTAATGTATCTTTATGAAGATGCAGGAAACAACACAGAAGAAAAATTTTTCAAAGAAGGAAAATGGGAAACTTATTCTAAATTATGTGAAGCTTTTGATAAAAATTGTGAAAAAAATATTTAATGATGAAATCGAATTACTTAAAAAGTAGTCCAAAAAGAGAAAGCGGAAAAATCATAGAACAAGCAAATGAAAATAAAGATCAGAATCAAGAAAATGAAAATGTAACAACTGAAAATAATGATTTTAATGATGAATAGAGGTAGCTTTTAATGAAAGTAAATAAATTACAGGAATTACAATCATACAGTATCTCTGAATGTCAGTCTATATTTGATTTATCCGAAGATGAAAACAAGGGAAGTTTTAAAAAAACATTAGCGTATAAGAATATTATTAGGAAAAATGTCTAAAAATTTATCTACAGTAGAATTAGAAGAATTAAATAACGGAGAATCTTTTGAACAATTTAAATAAAGAATTCGAGGGAGATAACTACAAATTTAAATTTGTTGGTATAATTACTGTAAAAGATGTCTGTCTGATTATTTATCCAAAATATATTAGTGAATTCGATGAGAAATTTTTGATAAGGACAATAAGATAATAAAGCAGTTAATAGAAGTTATGAGAAAATATGAAAGTAAGGAGCAAAAACAATTTCTGTCAAACAATGAAAAAAATAAAAAAATTATAACTTGTTAGCTTTAGCAATAGATTTATATGATGATTATCATATAAATGGACTTTACAGTAATGAAAAACAATAATAGAAGAAAATGGGGAAGGAGAAATTCTCTGGGATAAAAACTATAAATGAAAAAGATGCTTATTTTATAAACGATGTTCCTTTCTATTTAGATTTTTTTCTGTAAAACAAAGAGACAAATGAAGAAGATTTTTTAGAAGACTACATCGTTGTATAATTACAGAAAGTTATAGTAAAATTGAAGAAATATTTGATATACTTGATTATGAACCTATAAATATTTCAGATGATGAAATTGATTATTTTGGAGATAAAGAGTATATTATAACAAGATTGAATCAGGAAATGAGCAGACAGTTTATTGATAAAAAACAGAAACAGTTAAATATGATGAAAAATTATTTTTTTAGAAACTGAAAAATTCAAATGAAGACGAAGAAATAAAGTTTATAGGAACAACCAGTTTCAATTTAGTATGGGAAAAAGGTATGTGCTATTGTTCTAGGAAAATTCTTTTGGATAAAAAAACTGGAGGATTTAGGATTAGACACGATAGATAATACTGGAAACATAACTTTGAAAGAAGTAATTTCTAAACCCGAATGGAAGGTTTCTGATTCTGATATAAAAACATCAGTCTGCTAAGACTTTAATTCCAGATTTAATTGTATACAATAAAGAAGATAGAAGTATTTCTATTTATGATGCAAAAATATTATAATATTATTTTTGACTGAAAAGTTGTTAAAAAAATTATCCTGGAGTAGAGGATATTTCTAAACAATATTTATATGAACTTGCGTATAGAGATTTGATTAAAAGAAATAATTTAAAAATAAAAAGAGAATGCTTTTATAATGCCAACAGATAAAAAAATGGAAAAACCAAGGCACTTTGTTTGAAGAGATAGGTGAAGTAGAATTCGGCATATTCGAAAATATAGAATTTAAACCTATAAAAGTTAAGTTGTCATCTGCTACCAAAAATGTATGAAAAAAATATTTAAAAAGTGAAAAAGGATAGAGATTTTAAGATTATATAGGTTATAAAAAAAGGAATAACAGTCTTCTAAGAGAATAAAAGTACAAAAGGAGACTGTTATATTGAAAAGTAAGAATAATTCTTTCTAAATTGATAAGATATTTTTAGTATATCATTTTTACTATGATTTTTTTAATATATTTTTTTGTTATACTTGATTACATAATACACTTAAAAATAAAAAAATAGAAAAATTTCAAAAAAAGTGTTGCAAAATTTTTTTAAAAAAATATGATATACTAATTGAGTAGTAAGCAATTAGATGGTCGCATAGCTCAGTTGGGAGAGCACCTGCCTTACAAGCAGGGGGTCACTGGTTCGAGCCCAGTTGTGACCACCATTTTTTGGAGGTGTAGCTCAGTTGGTTAGAGTGCTTGCCTGTCACGCAAGATGTCGCGAGTTCGAGTCTCGTCACTTCCGCCATTATGCCCAGATAGCTCAGTCGGTAGAGCAAGGGACTGAAAATCCCTGTGTCCGTGGTTCGATTCCGCGTCTGGGCACCATTTAAAATTAAAAACATCAGAAAAAGTAATTATAATTTTTTTAAAATTAGCATATAATTATTTTATGAGTTATTCATAAATAATATATGTTTTTGTTTATAAGGAAAAAAATTATTAAATTTTTTTGAAATGGAGAAAAATTATGAAAAAAATCAAAAGTTATGATGAATTACAAAAAAATAATAAAAAGAAGAAAAAAACGATTTATGTTGTATGTTTCAATGAAAAAAATTGTAGTGTTTGTAATGTGGATATGCCTAAAATTGAAAAAAATATCAGAAGAAAATAATTTTGTTAGTTATAATTTGGAAGCGTCTGAAGTTCCCGAAGCAGTAGGGCAGTTGAGTTTATTTGCTGTACCAGTTGTTATATTATTTTATGAGGGGAAAGAGTTTCACAGACAAGCGAAAAATTATTGATTTTTGAGGAATTAGAATATAGAATTGGACAAATATCAGAAAAAAATATTAGGAGAAAAACTCTATTAAATTGAAATGTAAATTCATATGTGATACAATGACAATAGTAGTGAGAATTGATTTGAAAAACTTATAATGATAATTAATTAAATAAAAAGTTTGAAACGATAAATATTAAATAATTTAAAGATAGTTTTAGGATTGAAAAAGAGAAAGGATTTATAAAATGTATAAAAATATTTGAAAATATTGCGTATGAAGAATTGCATAGAGGAGAGAAGTTTGAGATAGAGGGATTGAGTTTGATTCTCGAAAAAAATTAAGGAAAAATTTTTGTGTTTGTTGCAATGATGGGGAGTGTTGTGGATGGACATAATTTTTATTCAGAAGGCGATCGACAGTGGTGCCAAAATGGTTATTGTGGAAAAAGAAAGTTAATGTTCGGGATTATAAAGGTTATGAAAATGTTACGTTTATTTTTTTGTGGAAAAATGTAAGGAAAAATTAGGAGTTATTGCTTCAAATTATTATGATTATCCGCAAAATAAGATAAAAAAATTATTGGAATTACAGGAACAAATGGTAAGACAACATCAAGTTATATTTTAGAAAATATTTTAGAGAAAACTTCTAGAATAGGGACAACTGGAAATAGGATTTTGGATGAAGAGTTTCCAACTGTGAATACGACGCCCCGAATCGCTAGAATTGATAAAATTGATTGATGAAAGTGTGAAAAAAAGGAGCAGAATATTTTTATAATGGAAGTTAGTTCACATGCTTTGGAAATTGGGCGTGTAGATATGTTGGAATTCGATTCGGCAATATTTACAAATTTAACACAGGATCATTTGGATTTTCATAAAACAATGGAAAAACTATTTTAGGGCGAAGAAAAAGATTTTTAAAAATGTTGAGAAAAGATGCTTTGGGTGTTGTTAATATTGATGATGAGCATGGAAAAAAATTATTTATGATGAAGATAGTAGCAAGTATTTGTCAGTGAGTATTAAAGATAAGAATGCTAATTTTTATGGAGAAATTATCGAGTATACAAATGATGGAATGAAAATTAAAATTGTTGCAAAAGGAATAGAGGAAGTTTTAGATATTAATTTGGTTGGAGAGTATAACTTGTATAATGTGTTAGGATGTGTGGCTTCGATTGTTTCGTTGGGAATTAATGTTGAATTTATTGTTGAGAAATTGAAACATATGTCGTCTGTTCCTGGGAGATTTGAAACGATAAAAAAATAATTTGGGTGCTAGAATTGTAGTTGACTTTGCTCATACTGATGACGGGTTGTTAAATGTTGGGGAAACATTAAAAGATATTACTGAAAAGAGAGTAATTACAGTATTTGGAGCAGGTGGAGATAGAGATCACGATAAGAGACCTAAAATGGCAAAAAGTCACGCTAAATTTAGTGATTTTATAATTTTAACATCAGATAATCCACGAACTGAAAAATCCGATTGATATTTTGAATCAAATTGAAGAAGGATTAACAGAAATTAGTTTTTCAAAAGATAAGTATACGGTTATTGAAGATAGAGAAGAAGCTATAAAATATGCGATTGAAAATATTTTTATCAAAAAGGTGATAGTTTATTAATTGCTGGAAAAGGTCATGAGACTTATCAAAATAATTGGGAAAGAAAAGAAACATTTTGATGATAGGGAAATGGCTAGGAAGTATTGTAAATAGAATTTTTATTGATATAGTGATAGTTTGGATTTGAATTAGAAAAAGAAAAAAACTGGAACAGTTATAAAGGAAATAAAAATACTGAAAAAAATAAATTGTGAGAGAGTGTGTCCAGAATTTTTGTGTTATGGTACAGGATAGTAATTTTATCATCCTGTTTGAGAGTGTAAAAATTTTTGTTGTAAATAGAATAAAAAGTACTGAATTTACTAGATTTATCTATTAGTTTACAAAAAAATTCGGGACACTCTCTTTAGTTTACACAAATTATAATTCTCATATTTAGTAAGATTATTTTCAATTTATAAATTAGTTCCAGTTTTATATTATTATTTTATAGTAAAACTACTTTTAAAACTAAACTCAAAAACTATGACTATTTGACTCAATTTTTAAATTTACATAATTTTTAAATAGTTTAATTTTTAAATAGTTTTTGAGTATGTTTATCTAGCAAAAAGAAATATTATTCATAATATCTCTTGCAGCCTTCAACTTTATTCATTGTGTATAAGTGGATACCTTTTACATCATTTGTAAATAATTCGATAATTTGGTCAGTTGCATAAAGGACACCAGCTTTTTTTGCATAGATTCGTGGATTATCTCCATATTTTTCAAGAATACGTTCTAATTTTTTTAGGAACAGAACATTTTGACAATTCTACAATTCTTTTTAATTTGTGCAAAGATTTGTTATTGGCATAATTCCCTGCCACTAAAGGAACGTTTATATCTAATTTTTTTCAGCTTGTTCTCTGAATGAGAAAAAAATCTTTCGTTATCAAAAAAATAGTTGAGAAACTAAGAAATCAGCACCTTTTTTTCAACTTTATTTTTTTAAATGAAACAAGTCAACTAAATCATTATTTTGGTAATGAGTTTCGTGATAAAATGCGACTCGATTGAAATATCAGAATTTGATTTTTAATTCTTGAATCAATTCAGAAGCGTATTTAAAATCACCTCTATCATAGATTTCTTCAGTTTCACCTTTTGGTACATCACCTCTTAAAGCTAAAATATTTTTGAATATTATTTTCTTTTAACTTCTTTCATGAAATTTTTCAATTTCGCTTTTTTTACTTCCGACACAAGTAAGATGAGCTAAAACTTCAGTATTCAAAAATATTTTTATATATGAAGCCATTTCAATTGTACCACCTTTTAGTTTTTACCACCAGCACCGTAAGTAACACTAATAAAAATCGGGGTTTAGATTAACTAATTCAGATGTTACAGCTTTTAATTTTTTTCTTCCGAGAAATTTTTTTATTTGGTGGAAAAAAATTTCAAAAAGAAACAACACGTTCTTTTTGTTCAAAAAAATATTTTTTTATTTTCATTTTTATCAGCTCTCCTTTTCATTTTAATTTGTTATTTGAAAAATTGGGAAATATAAAAGGCATAAAAAGACCTAGTATTAAGAAAACCAGGTCATCCTTTCATACATAAACAGCACAAAAAAATATAATAATAAATTTTTACGATGATATAAAAATATATATTCCCCAAAGATATATTAATTATTCTTATTTTTTTAATTATAAAAATTTACTATAATAAATTATACTATATAAAATGCTTTTTGAAAAAAATTCATTAATTTTATATACATATATAAAATATATATGCTATAATAAAAGAAGATATTTGTTAATAAAAATAGTTAGAGAATAAAATAATTTTTAAGATATAATATTTTTCATAATTGACTTTATTACAATTTTTTTATGTACAATAGTAGATATAATAAAAAAATAAAAAAATTTTAAATTAATAGTGTTTGAATAATTTTTGGAGGTAAAAATGAGTTTATTAGATTTAAAGGGAGTTAAATCAGAAGTAGAAGGAAAAAGAAATTTTTAAAAAGGATTAGATTTAACGATAAATAAAGGTGAGGTTCATGTTATTATGGGACCAAATGGTGCAGGGAAATCGACATTAGCGAGTATTTTTAGTAGGTCATCCTAAGCATGAATTGATTGGTGGAGACATTATATTTGATGGAGAAAAAAATTAATGATTTGGGAGTGGATGAAAGAGCGAAAAAGAGGGATTTTTCTTGTCATTCCAATATCCAGAAGAAATTCCAGGATTGACAGTGGAAGACTTTTTAAGAACAGCAAAAAGAGGCTGTGACTGGAGAAAAAAACAATATATTATGCAATTTCATAATGAATTAGTTGAAAAATGGAAAAATTACATATTAATCCTCGAATATGCTGACAGACATTTAAATGTTGGATTTTCTGGTGGAGAAAAAGAAAAATGAAATTTTACAAATGGCAGTTTTAGAACCAAAATTGGCAATTTTAGATGAAACAGATTCTGGATTGGATATAGATGCGACAAAAATAGTATTTGAAGGTGTACAAAAAAATTAAAAAAACTGACGATACAGCATTATTAATTATTACTCACTATGACAAAGTGTTGGATTACTTGAAACCAGATTTTTGTTCATATTTTTAATGAATGGAAAAAAATTGTTAAGACTGGTGGAAAAAGAATTAGTTGAAGAAATAGAACAAAATGGATATGGAAAAAAATGAAAGAGGAATTAGGATTATAATCTCGATAAAAATAAAGGTGGTTTACATAAATGGAAGATAGAAAAAGACATATGTTGAGGACATCGAAAGAGGAGTTTACGATATAAAAGACGATGTTCAACCGAGATTTAAAAACACAAAAAGGAGTAACACTCGAAATTATTAGAAAGATTTCAGAGAAAAAAATGAACTCGAATGGATGTTGGAGTTTAGATTGAAAGCGTTGGAAGTGTATAATTCTAAACCGATGACAAGTTGGGGACCCGATTTATCTGATTTGGATGTTAATGATATAGTTCATTATTTGGAGCCGGATTCAGCACCGATGAATGAAAAATTGGGATGATGTGCCAAGTTATATTAGAGATACTTTTTGATAGATTGGGAATTCTCGAGGCTGAAAAACAATCGCTTGCAGGAGTTGGAGCGCAATATGATTCAGAAGTGGTTTATCATAGCATTCATAAGGAATTGACTGAGCAAGGAGTAATTTATACTGATATTGAAACAGCAATAAAAAGAACATGAAGATATTTTTAAAAAGAATATTTTATGTCATTGATAACTGTGAATGATCATAAATTTGCAAACATTACATGGAGCTGTTTGGTCAGGAGGATCATTTATTTATGTGCCGAAAGGTGTTAAAGTAAGTATGCCATTGCAATCGTATTTTTAGATTGAATGCACCAGAAGCTGGACAATTTGAGCATACGTTGATAATTGTTGATGAAGGAGCAGATTTACACTTTATTGAAGGTTGTTCAGCACCAAAATATCAAAAAAATGCGTTACATGCTGGAGCGGTTGAATTATTCGTGAGAAAAGGTGCTAGACTTAGATATTCTACAATTGAAAACTGGTCGAGAAATATGTATAATTTGAATACGAAAAAGAGCACTTGTAGAAGAAGGCGGAGTTATGGAATGGGTATCGAGCTCATTTGGATCGAAGGTATCGATGCTTTATCCAATGACAATTTTAAATGGGGAACGTGCAAGATGTGAGTTTACAGGAGTTACTTTTGCGACTTCGAGTCAATTTTTGGATACAGGATGTAAAATTATTCATGCTCGCACCATATACTACGTCAACAGTTCACTCAAAATCAATTTCTAAAAATGGAGGAACTGCATTTTATAGAGGACTTCTTAAAGTTGAAAAAAATGCACACAATTGTAAATCAACAGTTGAATGTGAGTCATTAATGTTGGATAATCAATCGAGATCAGACACTATACCAATAATTGATATTAAAAATGATAGCGTAGATATAGGACATGAAGCAAAAAAATTGGAAGAATTAGTGATGAAGCGATATTTTTATTTGATGTCAAGAGGAATTAGTGAGGATGAGGCTAAAGCGATGATTGTAAGAGGATTTGTTGAGCCAATTTCAAAAGAATTACCGCTTGAGTATGCAGTAGAATTGAATAAATTGATTGAATTGGAATTAGAAGGAACAATTGGATAAGAAAGATAACGACGATGAAGGAGAAAAAAAAGATGTTAAACGAAACAAGTTTAAAAAAATCTTGAGAATAGTGAATATAGATTAGAAATTTTTAAAAAAATATTCTGCACTTAAGAAACCAACTTGGAAAAAGAGTGGACTATAAATATGAAGAACCAGCAGAATATAAGGATTTTAATAATACTACCTTGAGAAATGATAAACAACAAGGGTTGGAAGTAAAAGATATAAAAAAATTCTTTGGAAGATTTGAAAAAGATTAGAGAGTGAAAATGAATATGGTTTAGGAGAATTTTTCAAATTACAAAAATTTTTGCTTTTTTTACAATGAAGGGAAATTTGTAAAAGTAAATAGAAAAAAACTGATGTAAAAGAGCCTGTTTATATCACTTATACTACTAATAAAGAAAAATAATTTTTTTAGTAGATTACAATGTAATTGAAGTTGAAGATTTTTGCGAAAGTGACAATTATTTTAACTTATACTTGGGAGATGAGGAAGCGACTTACCGTAATGGAGTTATTAGAGTATTTGCAGGTCAAAACTCAGAAGTAAATTTGGTGAAAAATTCAAACATTGAATACTAATAGTTCAAATTTTTGAATCATCAAAAAAATTGAAACATTGGGTCAAGGAAAAGTGACTTATTCGAGCATTGAGTTGGGTGCGAAAAATAAATGGAATTAGCCATAAAAACATATTTATTGGAAGATTCGGCAGAAACTTATATTTTTACCAGGATATTTGGCAGATGCTGATAGAAAATTGGATTTAGAATATTCTGTTGTGTTTAAAGGTAGAAGAACAATCGGAGAAATTCATGGAAAAGGAGCGGTAAAAGATACTGCTATGAAAGTATTTAGAGGAAATATGTACTTTGAAAGAGGTGCATCAAAAATCTGAAGGAAGAGAGGAGAATTTGCGATTTTTGCTTGATAAAAAAATGTAAGAGTTCATGCAATTCCAACTTTATTCTGTAAAGAAGACGATGTAATTGGAGAACATTATGCTTCGATAGGAAAAGTAGATGAAGCACAATTATTTTTATTTGATGAGTAGAGGGCTTTCAGAAGGTAGAGCTAAAAAAATTAATTGTAGAATCATCATTTAGACCGATTTTTGAAAAATATCAATGATGAAGCTATTAGAAATCATCTTTTTAGAAGAATTGGAAAGTAGAATATAGACATTAGTAAGATTTAAGAAAAAAAGATTTGCAAACGATACCCACTTAGTGCTATGATAGTATGGTACAAGTGGGTAAATTTATAATAAAAGTTTTCTTTAAAAAAATATAAATTTAAAAAAATTACAATGATATTTTTAAATAGAAATATTATCAATCAAAGTATTCAAAAACTATTTAAAATTGTGTAAATTTAATAGTTGAGTAAAATAGTCATAGTTTTTAAAGCAGTTTTACTATAAACAATAAATAAAAATGCAATTGAAAAAAATTTTACAAAAATTAAAAGAGGAGAAATAATTTTAAGAAAGGAAGGAAATATGGACTATAAAAAGAAATTTCCAATATTTAGTAATATTGAGAGTCATTATTTAGATACAGTCGCTACTGCTCAAAAGCCAAAAAGTAGTGCTTGATAAAGTGGTTGAATATTATGAGAATGATAATGGGAATCCTGGGAGAGGTTCTCATGCGTTATCAATAAAAGCGGAAGAGCTTTTGACTGATGCGAGAAAAACTGTGCAAAAATTTATAAATGCGAAAAAGACTGAAGAAATTATTTTTACAAAAAGTACGACTGAATCGATTAATTTGATTGCTTATTCGTATGGATTAGACTATATAAATGAAGGTGATGAAATTATTCTTGGAATTTCAAACCATCATGCGAATATTGTACCTTGGCAGTTCATTGCGAAGAAGAAAAAGGCGAAATTAAAATATGTTTATTTGGATGATAATGATCAATTTGATTTGAATGATTTTAAGTATAAGATGTCAGATAAAAACGAAGATTGTTGCGGTTTCAGCAGTTGTGAATGTGACAGGAGTTATTCAGCCTATAAAAAGAAAATTATTGAGGTTGCACATAAGTGGAATGCTTTTGGTTGTAGTTGATGCTGCTCAATCGGTACTTCATTTCAAACATGATGTTCAAGAGCTTGATGCTGATTTTTCTTGTATTTTCGGGGCATAAAAATTTTTTTGCACCGATGGGAATTGGAGTGATGTATGGAAAAAGAGGAGATTTTGAATAAAATGTCGCCATTTTTTTGTATGGTGGAGATATGATAGAATTTGTGACAGAGCAAGATTCGACATTTGCACAGTTGCCTAATAAATTTGAGGGTGGAACGCAAAATGTTGGTGGAGCAGTTGGACTTCAAGAGGCAATTAATTTTTAGAAGAAATAGGTTATGAGAAAATTAATGAAGTTGAGGCTAGATTGTATGAAAAAAGCGATGAAAAGAGATGAATAAATTAGGATTTATTGAGACTTATTCTGATGAAAATGTTGAAAAAAACAGGAGTTATTGCGTTTAATGTGAAAGGTGTTCACTCGCATGATGTTTCATTTATCCTTGATTCGTATGATGTTGCGATAAGATCGGGTCATCATTGTGCTCAGCCTTTGATGAGTTATTTAGATGTGCCATCTTGTTGTCGTGTAAGTTTTAGTATTTATAATGATGAGAAAGATGTTGATAAATTAATTGAAGGACTGAAAAAAAGTTGGAGAGATTTTTATCGAAAGATGAATCGGAAAAATTAATAGATTGAGAAATTTGATGTTTTAAGAAAAGGAGTGAAAAATGAATTTAGAAAAAAATTTACCAGCAGACAATTTTTAGAATATAGTGGTAAAAAGGATTTAAATAGAGAAATGGAAAATCCGACTTATGTGGAAAGGGGTCATAATCCAAATTGTGGAGATGACTTGACATTGGAAGTAAAGGTTAATGAAGATAATGTTATTGAGGATGTCGCATTTATCGGGACTGGATGTGCGATTTCAACGGCTTCGATGGCGATGCTAATTGATTTGATAAAAAGGTAAAACTATGAAAGAGGCTGAAGAAAAGGTTAATCTATTTTTTTCAAAATGATGGATATTAGTGAGGATAAAGAAAAAAATTGACTTCGGAAGAAATGAAAAAAACTGGGAGATGCTGTATTGCTGGAATATGTTGCAAAAAAATGCCTGCTAGAGTAAAATGTGCTACATTGAGTTGGCATTCGCTAAAAGTGATAGTCGATAAAAAGTAAATAATTTAGAGTATTCAAGGAAATTTAACAGGAATCTTTTTATGATAGAAATTAAGAGATGCTTGGAAATAGAAGGGAAGATAAATGGGAGATTTAATTAAATTATTTGTAACTTTTTGCTAAAATGGGACTTTTTCACGTTTGGTGGAGGTTATGCGATGTCGCTGATGATTAAAAAGAGATTGTTGAGAAAAATGGGTGGGCGACAGAGGATGAAATTATGGATTATTATGCGATTGGGCAAGTAACACCAGGAGTTATAGCTGTAAATACTTCTACATTTGTAGGCCATAAAGTGAAAGGGCTTGTTGGTTCGATAGTCGCAACTTTGGGAATGATTGTTCCGCTGATAATAATTATAACTTTGATAGCGATATTTTTTTGAAGAATTTTTCAGATTTAAAAGTTGTAAAATATGCGTTTAATGGTATAAGGGCCTGTGTTTGTGTACAAGTATTTGAAGCGATTGTAATGATGGCCAAAAAATCTTTGCCAGATAAAATATGTTTGACTATTTTTTTATTTTAGTGATTATTTTATCAGTTACAAATATTTTAGATCCAACTTTGCTAGTAGTTTTTGGCTGGTGTAACAGGAGTTATAATTAAAAAAATTTTGTTAGAAAAAAACTGGAAAAGAACATAAATTAGGAAGTGGAGGTACAAAATAATGGGAAATGAATTAATGAAATTGTTGCATTTGTCATTTGAATTCAGTAAAGTTGGCTTGTTTTTCAGTTGGAGGAGGACTTGCAACATTGCCATTTTTTTGTATCATATGGGTCAAAAGACAGGTTGGTTTACAGCTGGAGATGTGTCAGATATGATAGCCATTTCACAATCAACACCAGGTCCAATGGGAATTAATATGGCAACTTCTGTTGGATATACTATAGCAGGACTTTGGGGAGCATTGATTGCACCAGTTGCTTTTAGTAATTCCTTCAGTTATAATAATTATTATGATTTCTCATGCATTAAATAGATTTAAAGATTCTATTTTAGTGGCAGATATATTTTATGGTTTTGCGTCCAGCATCTATTGGATTGATAGTAACTGCTGGGATAAGTGTTGCTAAAGGATCGTTATTCACTTTAGAAAAAAATATAATATTTCAAAACATATTGGAGATATTTTTCAATTACAAATCGATTTTTGTTGGCAATATTTATAGCAATTTTGACAAAAATTTAAAAGTAAATCCAATTTTATCGATAGTAATTTCAGCAATAATTGGAATAATTTTTCAAATTTTAACAAAATTAAAAAGAAAATTGAAAAATTTTTCTTTTTGTTTGACTTTTAAAGGAAAAAGCTAATATAATTATAATTGTTAAATAAAAAGATAGGAGGAGTATAACTTTTAATGAAAAAGATAGGATTGTTGATAATAGGAATGTTAATAATTGTTGCTTTTTGTGGTAAAAAAAGGTGATGATAGCCTTGAAAAAAAGAGGTGAACAGAAAAACAAACATTTTTTTGGAAAAACAAAAGAAAATTATAGTGAGCATATTAAAATATATGACAGAATTTTTAAATATAGACAAAAGGATTGCTTTATTATTTTTGAAGATGCTGGGATGGAAAGAGAATTTAGGAAAAATTGATGCTGATGATATTGAAGTAAATATTGGAGTGGATCAAGCATTGATTGATAAGTTAAAATCAATTAAGGATTCTAAAGAGAAAAAGCGAGTTGGATAAAAAAAGGCAATTGCAATGCTTCCCGCTTTAGAAACTATGTTACCGATTGTAAAATGAAATGAAAAACGTATTATGTTCAAAAAAAGGTTACAAAGTAGATAATTTTGTAAAAGGCACAGGAATATCATACTAGATTGTTGGCTGTTACTGAAAAAAATTTAAACAAGTAGAAAGACCATATAAAGAACTTTTTGATAAAAAAATCTAAAGAGATAAAAAAAGAGACAGCGAAGGAATTTGACAAGAAGAAAGAGCATATTACTTACAATAGATTTTTTTATTTCTTGAAAATGGAGAAGCGTTCTTGGATGAAATTCATAAGCAAGGATTAGATGCTAGTGATTTTTACTAGAGGAAATGTTAATAAATTTAAACCATTAAGAGATAAAAATTAAGAAATCGTTGGAAAAAAATTAGAAAGAAGTTCTAAAAATGAAAAAAACAAGCTAAAAAAAGAAGGTTATAATTCAACAGACGACTTTATTATTTTTCAATCAAAAAAAGCAAATAGATTTAGAGATATTGTAAATAAATTTATCATTAGAATCGAGAAAAAGATAAGGCGTCACATTCTTCAGTAAGTGATAGCTTCTTTGCACAAACAGAGGAAGGAACTCCAGAAAATGTATTGAGCGAGTTTAATGAAGTTGTTGAAGAGCATAACAAATTATTAAATATGATAAATAGAATGTTATTTTTGGGGACGAGCAGAGAATGCTCGTTTCTTTTTGTAAAGTAGGGAGTTTTTAGAAAAGGAGATTTGATGGCAAAAAGATAAATTCAAAAATGAAATCAAAGAAAAAAATTTTTAAAACAAGTTCCAGTTTTACGCTTTTTGTCGATTATAATTGGAATTATAGGGGCAGTTATCGTATCATCTAGTTCATTTTATACAGTATTAAAATTTGGTGCGTTGCCGTGGGCGTCAGTAATGGTAGCATTAATTTCAACTTCAACATTAGTTTTTTAAAAAAAGTCAATGGTAGAGAGGTTAGTATTGTTCATACGATTATGAGTGCTGGAGCAATGGTAGCTGGTGGAGTTGCTTTTTACAATGCCAGGATATCTAATTTTTAGGTGGAAAACTTGAGAATATTGATAGAATGCAACTTTGGGTAACGGTTTTGTTTTGGTTCGATTTTTAGGTTGTATTTTTTTCATTTATTTTTTTAAACAGAAATTATTGGAAAATGAAGAGCTTGAATTTCCAATTGGAGAGGCAACATTTAATGTTATAAATTCAGTGAGAATAGTGAAAAATATGACTTATGTTGGATTTGGAGCGTTGTTAAGTACGGTTATTGCGATTTTTGCGAGATTTTAGTTTTATGCGTGGTAAAAAAACGATTTTACCGACAATATATTCATTTAAAAAGGGATTTTTAAATTTTTTTATGTATCGCCATTATTATTAGGAATTGGCTATATTTTTAGGAATTGCAAAAAAACATTCGCGTGGTTTTTTTAGGTGGAGCATTAATCTATTTTTGTTTTTTCAACCATTTGCTTTTAATAAAAAATTTGAAAATTTTTGATATTATGAAAAAAATAATTTTTGGAATGGGAATTATTGTTGGTTTTGGAATTGCAGTAATTGTGAAATTATTTTTTTCAAAATATGAGGAGGAGTATAGAAAATCTTCAAATTTATTTTTGGAAAAATAGCTATTTTTTTGCTGGGATTGGGATATTTGGAATTAGCTGGATTTACAAAGTCGCCAGTTTTCTTGTCGTTTATAGTTGTGATAATTTGTATTTTATGTATTATAATTTCGGGATATACTGTTGGTAAAACAGGATTGAATTTTTCTAGAAATTTATGCAGTAATAACAATTTTTAACAATTACTTTTTAATAAATTGTTAAATGGAATTCGAATGGAAAATGCAGTTTTTTTCAACTAGAATAACAACATTAATGACTTTTTTTGTTTAGCGTGTTTTGTCACAGTTGCCTGTGGTTTATGTGGAAATATTTTAAATAATTTAAAATTGGGAAGCCAAACAAAAAAATAGCACCTTCAAAACAGTTTTTTTGGAGAATTAATAGGAGCGAGAGTAGGTTCATTTGTAGTAACAAATTTATTTTTTTCATTTTATTTGATGTTTACAAAAATATTGGACCACATAATAATGCGGATTTAATGGCGTTACAAGCCTCTTTTATAACTTCATTTATTGATGGAATTCCATTTATTCAAATTTTTTTGGTTAGGAGCTTTGATAGGTTTTTGTTTTATACTTTTTTTAACGTATCAGCTTTAACTTTCGGAATTGGAATATACGTTCCATTTTATATGACTTTAACAGTATTCTTAGGTGGAATTTTTAAATTTTTGTAGCTTCAAGAGTTTCCTCAAAATTTTTCTGAAAAAAATGTTTATTAGTTTCTAATGGATTAATGATTGGAGAGGCGATAGTAGGTGTTGGAATTTCGTTGATTACTTATTATTTTGTGCTATTTCAAAAATGATACAGCGGTAAATATTTTTTTAGTAATAGAGTACTTAATAACTTTCTATTGAAATATCAAAAAAATTAATGATTAAAAAAACTGAGAATTATTTTGAAAAAAATATTAACTGAAAATAAAAAAATTTAAAAAAATCAAAAAAAGAAGGAGGTTGTAATGGAAAATAAATTTAATAACAATGTGTCGTGCGATATTTTTTTATTGGAAAAGGTGCTGGAGCGAGTATAAAAAGAGAGTTTTTAAAAATGCTAAAAAAATCAGTTACTATAATTTCTCCATTTTTTTAAGTGGAAATATGACTGCACAAGAAATCATAAAATTATTAGATAATAATGTAAAAGTGAGCATTGTGACGAAAGATCATTTTCGTATTTATCCACTTTTTAAAAAGAAGTTATTTCCAAAAATCCGAAATTTTTCTTCACTTGGAGGTTATCGCTCAAATGTTTCAAAAATTGTTTTTTAACATTTATTTTTCGCTACAATCACTTTATTATTAATAAATATTTTGTTATCTTTTGAATTTAATTTTTCGTTTATAAAAAAATATTACGATAAATTCTCAAATATTTTTAGTAGTATTTTTGATTATCATAAATATTTTTTTATTGAAAAAAACTAGTGAAATAGATTTTGAATACTCAATAAGAAAAAAATTTAAACTTACATATTTTTAAAAAAAGGATATCCACTACATAGTAAAATTTATATTATCGACAATAAAATCGCTTATTTAGGCTCATTAAATTGTACAGATTCGGGGTTTTAGATACAATCACGAAACGAGAATAAAAACAAAAAGATAAGAAATTTATTTCAGATCTGAATAAACTTTACAAAGAATTTTTTTAGAATTACCAGCAATTCCCTTAAAAAAACACTACAAAAATATAAAAAAACATTTTCTAAAAAGATGGTTTTGATGATGAATCATATACATTTTTATGAATAATGAAGTTTTATTTTATCAAAATTAGTGTAATAAAATTCTATAAAGGTTTATATTTTTAATAAAAATTTAGAAATAATTTTTATAGATAGAGATAGTTCTAGAAATTTTTAAATATAAAAAAATAAATTAAATATATAATTAAATATATCTTTTTATCATAAATAATAATTATATCTCCTATTAAAACCTTATATTTTACAAATGTATAAAAGTAAGGTATACTCTTTTTGTAAAGAAAAAGAAATTAAAAAAATGGAGAGTGATTATAATGAAAAAAAGCAACTTGGTTATGGTGGGAAGCATATAAACAATTTAATATTTTTTTCACCAGCAATTTAGAATTTAGTTATAGTTATTCTATATAAAAATTAGATAAATAATAATTGATAGATTGTATGAAGCATTGGTGAGTTATCAATGCTTTTTCTCGATTAAATTCTCTGTTACTTGGCGAAAGTGATAGAGGATTTTTGTTTTAAAAGAAAATAAAAAAATTATGTTATAATATTTATAAGTATAAAATTATGAAAATGGAACTGCAATAGAAATAAAAATCAGAAAGAAAATCGGGAGGAAATTATATGTTACTAAAAAGACCCTATTTACTACTATTCTCGTATAAGAGAGCATTACAAAAATTCGTATTTGGCAGAAGATACTCTTCAAGTGATAATTGGAATTGATTGTGAGTATGTCGATTCTTACGAACATAATTACAAATCTTTGGAACAATTTTATAAATCGCAGAAGTCGATTGCACCATTTGCAGGGCTTTTTGGGACTTTTGCGTATGAAACGATACATTATTTTTGAGAAAATTGATGAGATTGAAAAATCACAATTTAAATTTCCTGCATTTTTATTTGCTAATGCGAAGGCTTACTTGCATTATTCCAAGATTAGCAAGGAATATTCATTTTATGGGGATAAAGAAAAAAATATTATTCGATTTTTGAAGGATGAAGTTGAGAAAATAGAAAAAAATGATAATAAAGATACTTATTATACGATAAAAAAACAGATTTAGATAAGGAAAAAAAGAACATTTTTTTATAAAATTGTTGAGAAGGCGAAGGAGTATATAAAATCTGGGGATATATTTCAAGTTGTTTTTGAGTGAGCAGTTGAAATTGGAAACTAATATGGATTCGTTGGAATTTTTTATAAATATTTGTCTGAAGCGAATCCATCGCCATATATGTTCCATTTTTCCGACAAAATATGGAGATGTTGTAGGGTCTAGTCCCGAAATATTAGTTGATGTCTTTTCTGATACAATCTACATTGCACCAATTGCAGGAACACGACCCCGTGGGAAAGATGCAAATGAAGATGAATTTTTTGGCAAACGATTTGTTGAATGATCCGAAAGAATGCTCTGAACACCGAATGTTAGTTGATTTAGCAAGAAATGATGTTGGAAAAATTTTCAGAAAAGGGTACAGTTATTGTGAAAAAAACTTGATGCACATTAAGCATTATCAACATGTTATGCACATTGTTTCTGAGGTTTTTTTGGGAAGAAACGTTCGGATGTAACGATTTTTGATATTTTATCATCAGCATTTCCTGCTGGGACTTTGAGTGGTTCGCCAAAAAAATTCGTGCGATGGAGATTATTGCAGAATTAGAAGAATTTAAGAGAAATGTTTATGGTGGAGGAATTGGATTTATTAGATTTAATGGAGATTTGCAAATAGCGATTGTTATTAGAACGGCATTTTTTTGAGGCAAAAGAAGATGGCTCTGACGCACAAAAAGGTATTCATTCAATCGAGTGCTGGAATTGTTTACGATTCTGTGAAGGAGAGAGAGTATAATGAAATTTGTCATAAGAGAGCTTCTGTAGTGGGAGTTTTTGAGAGAAATGCTAAGAAATTGTAATTCATTAAAGGTATTTAAGAGAAAAATTGGTTTATTCATTTGAAAAAAATCTAAAATATTAGATTTGAAATTTATAAATAGAAAATTTATTTATGGAAGTAGATAGGAGAAAAATATGATTTTATTGATAGATAATTATGATTCGTTTGTATTTAATGTGGAACAATATTTGAAGGAAATGACTGATGAGCAAGTAAAAACAGTTCGTAATGATAAAATTACTTTGGAAGAAATAAAAATTGAATCCGAGTAAAATTATTTTGTCACCAGGACCGAAACATCCAAAAAGATAGCGGAATTTGTTTGGAGATATTGAAAAATATTGATGATACGCCTATTTTTGGGTATTTGTTTGGGACATCGAGGCGATTGGATATGCGTTTGGTGGAGAGATAAAAACAGTTGGAGGTTCCTTTACATGGGAAAACTTCTGAAATTATTGTGAATAAGGAAGATTCATTGTTGTTTAAAGAATTGCCGAAAAAAATTTAGTGTGATGCGTTATCATTCGCTTTATGTTAATGAGGATAATTTGCCAGAAGAATTAGAGGTTAGTGCAAAGTCAGATGATGGAATAATTATGGCTTTAGAACATAAAACAAAAGGATATTTATGGGATTCAATTTCATCCAGAGTCGTTTTTTTACAGAGTATGGTAAAAATAATTAAGAATTTTGTGGTATCGACTAATAAGAAAACGATTGAAAATAAAGAGAAGGAGAAAAAAACGAAAAATTTGAAAAAAATATTTAAAAATTGCAAGATAATATTGCATTGACTGATAGTGATTTTAAGGAAATTTGTAGCGATTATTGATAGTAAAAATTATAATATTATTCAGCTTGGAGCATTATTAGTTTTAATTTCAGAAAAAGTCTTTATCCAGAGTCGCTTACGGCTTTTTGTAAAAAAATATTTTTGGCTTATAGTACGACGTTTGAAGATGAGTCGGATATGATAGATGTTTGTGGGACTGGTGGAGATGGATTTAAGACAATAAATATTTCTACGGCTGTTGCGTTTATTTTTGGGAGCGATGGGAGTAACTGTTGCAAAAACATGGAAATCGTGCGGTTTCAAGTAAAAAGTGGAAGCAGTGATGTTTTAGATAAATTGGGAGTTCCTTTGGAAAAAAATCATTGTTGGCTCAATTAGATAAACTTGAGAAAAAAACATTTGGCATTTTTTTCCATGCACCATTTTTCATAAATTAGTTGGAGAAGTTAGAGAAGTTCGTCAGCAACTTGGAATAAGAACTGTTTTTCAATGTTTTAGGACCTTTGTTACATCCTAATAAAAAAATTAAAATATCAATTGGTTGGACTTTATCATGAACCTGTTCACAGATTGTATGCTGAAACATTGCAATTATTGGGAAGAGAGCATGCGTTGGTTGTGCGTGGAAATGATGGACTTGATGAAATCACAATTTGCGACGATACAAAAATTATCGAAGTAAAAGGAGATCAAATTCTTGAATATACAATTTCTCCCGAAAGTTTCGGATTTAAAAGAGCTTTTTCATTCTGAAATCGAAGGTGGAACAGCAGAAGAAAAATGCTGAAATTTTTAAAAAGAATATTAAAAAGGTGAAGAAAAAGTCAGCAAAAATTTGATATAGTTGTGTTAAATGCGATGTTTGGGCTTTATACTGCGAATGTAGTGGACCATCCTGCAAAAGGCGAAAGAAAATGATTTTTGGAAGCGATTGAGAGTGGGAAGGTTTATGAGTTTTACGAAAAACTATGTGAAATAATTTTTGGGAAGTAGGATTTAGATGATGATAAAAAAACTTTGTATAAAGAAAAAAATGTTTGAGGTATTTTTATAGCGCCCCGACATAATATTACTTTTATTAGTTACAATTTTTTTCTACCCTATGTTAGAATTTTTTTATATTTTTTGTTATTGGAAATATTCCTTTAATTTATATTTTGTTTAAAAATAATAGTAATGTATTTAAGTTCAAAAAAATTAAAAAGAAATAAATAAAGTTGAAGATGAAGAAAAAAAGAAAAAAATCTAAAAATAAATTAAAATTAGTAATTTTTTAGTAAATTTAATAATGTTTAGTATGTATGTCAGTTTAGTAAAAAAATGAAATTTTTCATACCAAATATTTAAAAACAAAAGGAGAAATATGGATATTTTTAGAAAAAAATAAAAAAATAAAAAGAGATATACAGCTTGAAGAAGAATTAAAAATCTTTTAGCGACCGTCGTTGAAAGAGGCATTGAAACAGGATGGAGTACGGATTATTGGAGAAATTAAAAGGGCTTCTCCATCGAAGGGAAAAAAATTGCAAAAGATGATTTTAATTTGTTAAAAACAGGCACAAAGTTATGTGGATAAAAGGGGTTGCGACTTTTTCGATATTGACAGAAAAGGAATATTTTAAAAGGGAGAATGATTTTTATAAAAATTGTAAGAGAGAAATTTCCAGAAATGCCGATTTTGAGGAAGGATTTTATTTATACTCCGTTTCTGGTGGCTCATGCTAAGTTTTTTTAGGGGCTTCAGCGATACTTCTTATTGTGAGAATGTTAGATGACAAGACTTTGTGTGAGTTGCATAAATTGGCACATGATTTGGAGCTTGATGTTTTGGTTGAGGTGCATGATGAGGTTGAACTTGAGAGGCGTTGAAAAATACCTGGTTTAGAAATTTTTGGGAGTTAATAATAGAAATTTGAATACTTTTTGAGGTGGATATTAAGACTACGAAAAAGCTGATGGATAAAATTCCAGATGAAATGAAGGAAAAAAACTGGTTCTTGTTGGCGAAAGTGGATTTCTTACGAAAGAGGATTTGGAGTATGCAAAAAAAGTATTGGGGTTGACGGTCTTTTTGATTGGGGAAGCGCTTATGAAAGGTCTTCTTTAGGAAGTTATAATTTTTGATAAAAGGTAGAAATTATTAAAAGTGAAAAATTGTATATTAATAAATTTAAATTTTTTTAGAGAGGAAAAAGTTGGAAGCAAAAAGTTATTAAGTTAAAGGTTTGTGGGATTCGTTCGATTGAGGAAATAGAAGAGTTGAAAAAGTTTGGATATTGATTATTTCGGGTGTATTTTTGCAAAAAGTCCGAGACAGGTAAGTGTGGAATTGGCTAGGGAAATTACTGAGATTGCTCATAAGGCTGGGAAAAAAACAGTTGGAGTTTTTTTGTGAATGAGAGTGTTGAAAAATATTTTTAGAAATTGTTGCGAAAAACTGGTATTGATTGTGTTCAATTGCATGGGAGCGAAACGCCCTGAATATTGTTTGGAATTATCTAAAAAAATTTGATAAAATGAATAGTGATAGAAAAAAATTAACATTTGGAAAGTTTTTTTAGTGAAGGATGAATTGCCAAATATTGAGGATTATTTGGGATGTATTGAGTATCCGTTGTTTGATGCGAAAGGTGAAAATAGAGGTGGAAATGGAATTACATTTGATTGGAATATTTTTGAAAGACTTGAAAGGTCAAAAATTTATTCTTGCTGGTGGACTTTCTAAAGAGAACATTGCTAATGCATTGGAATATTCTCCGACAATTTTGGATGTGAATAGTAGAGTTGAGGTTGGAGATAGGAAGAATAAGGGGTTAGTAGAGGAAATTATAAATTTGATAGGTGGAGATATTTTTTGAATAAAGAAGAGAAAAAGTTAGTGGAAGAGGTTTTTAATGTTATTTTCACGATATGAAAAGAGAGCATTGAGAGCATTTTTAGATCGGCTGAAAATGAGAAAAATTGACGTTTCTGAAATTGATGAGAAATTTGAGAAAATAGCTGAGAAAAGTCGAAGAAAAAGGATTATTGAATGATATTAAAAATCTTTTATATAAAACAATTTAGATTTTTTTGAAGAAAATTTTAAAAATTGGACGCTAAGGAAAAGGAAATTTATAGAAGAGAGATTAAGATTGATTTTTAAAAATTGAGAATTTGAGAGGTTTGAGAAAGTTTGACGAAAAATACAAGTGAAATTTTTCAATATGTTGGAATTTTATTTGGAAATGGAAAAATTAATTTTGATTTATTTAATAATTTTGGAAGAAATTTGTTAGAAAGATAAAAAGTTAGAAAAATAGAAGGAGATAAATATGGGAAATAAAAATCTTATTTCGGAGAATTTGGAGGGCAATATGTTCCCTGAAACTGTGATGACTGCGTTATTTGAGTTGGAAAAAGGCGTATGAAGAATTGAAAGATGATAAGGAATTTCATGAGAATTTTTGAGTACTTGTTGAAAAAAATTATGTTGGGAGAGAGACACCGCTTTATTATGCAAAAAAATTTAAGCGATCATTATAATCGGGATATTTACTTGAAAAAGAGAGGATTTGAACCATACTGGAGCACATAAAATTAATAATGCGTTGGGACAAGTTTTACTTGCGAAAAAAATGGGGAAAAAGAAAGTAATTGCTGAAACTGGAGCTGGACAACATGGGGTTGCGACTGCTACTGTCATGAGCACTTCTTGGGCTTGAATGTGATGTTTATATGGGAGCAGTTGACATTGAAAGACAAAAATTGAATGTGTTTAGAATGGAGCTTTTTGGGAGCGAAAGTTGTTTCGGTTGAAGATGGGCTTAAAAACATTGAAAGAGGCGACTACTGCGGCAATTCGAAAGCTTGGGTTGCGGAGATTGAAACTGTATTTTTATGTGATTGGTTCTGTTGTTGGACCACATCCTTATCCTACGATTGTTAGGGATTTTCAGTCGATTATTGGGAAAGAGGCTAGACATCAAATTGAAGATTTAGGAAAACATGCTGACCATGTTATTGCTTGTGTTGGTGGTGGAAGTAATGCGATTGGGATTTTTAGTGGATTTTTAGATGATGAAACTACGAAATTGTATGGTGTTGAAGCTGGAGGGCTTGGAATTGATACGGATATGCATGCACTACATTAACGCTTGGAAGTGAAGGGATTATTCATGGAATGAAAACTTATGTTTTGCAAAATAAATATGGACAAATTTTGCCAGTTCACTCAATTTCGGCTGGACTTGATTATCCGGGGATTGGGCCTGAACATTCATATTTGCATGATATAAATAGAGCGATTTATGCGCCAATTACAGATGATGAGGCGATGCAAGCATTGATCCTTGTTACGAGAAAAAGAGGGAATCATTCCAGCTATTGAAAAGTGCACATGCTTTTGGCATATTTAGAAAAAAATTGTGTCCGACACTTTCAAAAGATAAGAGGGAAACAATAATTGTAAATGTTTCTGGACGTGGAGACAAAGATATGCACACAGTATTTTTCAGTATTGAAGGGAGAAAATGTTCATGAATAGTATAAAAAAAGTATATTTGAAAGAAAAAGCAAAATAATGAGAAAAACAAATATTGGGTATGTTGTTGCAGGGTATCCGAGTGTAGATTTTTACGAAAAATTTTTCTTTCTAATTTAGATAAAAACAAATATTGATATTTTTGGAAATTGGAATTCCGTATTCGGATCCATTAGCAGATGGAAAATTGATTTCAGAGGCTTCTTTTTAAGGCATCTCAAGCTGGAGTTACAACAGATACAGTTTTTGAGTTATTAACAGAAGTGAAGGATAAAGTTTCAAAACCACTTGTATTTTTTTGGTTTATTATAATTTGATTTTTTTCTTATGGAATTGATAATTTCTTGAAAAAAATGTACAGAAAGCAATATTCAAGGATTGATTATTCCAGATTTGCCGTATGAGGAATCAAAAGATTTATATGAAAAAGGCAACAGAAAATAGTATAGATTTAATTCCATTGGTGAGCGTGACTTCTCAAGATAGAATTTCAAAAAAATTTCATCTCATGGAAGCGGATTTGTTTATGCGATTGGGTCACTTGGAGTTACAGGATCAAAAACAAGTTGATTTACCAAGACTTGAGAAATTTATTGAAAATATACGAACTCAAACAAATTTACCAGTATCATTAGGATTTGGAATAAAAAAATAATAATGATGTAAAAAAAGAATGCGTCAATTTGCTGATGGTGTAATAATTGGGACAAGTATTGTTGATTTGACTACTTCGAATAATTTGGAATATACGATTAGTGAAATTAATAAATTTTTTTGAGTAATTGAGTAATAAAGTTTTAAATATGGTACCATATCCAGAGATTGTAATTCTTAGATAGTTAAATTTTTTTATATGATATATATAATAGTAGTAGAACTTAATTCATTCAATATTTAATAATTAAAAAAATTCGATAATCTAAAAAAATGTGATTTAATTTAGCTTTATCGAATTTTTTTATACTAAAATTTATTTAAAAAAATAATTAACAACGCTCCAGTCGCCACTGCCGAACCAATTACTCCAGCTACATTTGGTCCCATTGCGTGCATTAATAGGAAGTTGCTTGGATTTTTCTTCTTGTCCAACTTTTTGAACAACTCTAGTCGCCATTGGAACGGCTGAAACCCCTGTCGCTCCAATCATCGGATTAATTTTTTTCCACCACTAAATTTACACATTATTTTTTTCCAAATAATACACCTCCAACAGTTCCCATCGCAAATGCAAATAATCCCAAAGCGATAATTCCCAATGTTTTTCACATTTAAAAAAATGTTTGTGCATTAGCGGTTGCTCCAACAGTAGTTCCCAAAACAATTGTTATGATATACAACATCGCACCTCTCGCATGATCAACTAAATTTGGTACAACTTCAGATTCTTTGATTAAATTACCAAGCATCAACATTCCGATTAATGAAGTCGCTGATGGAACCAATAAAAATTACCAAAATTGTTACAACTATTGGAAATATTATTTTCTCTTTTTACTTACTTCCCTTAATTGAATCATTTTTTATTTGTCTTTTCTTTTTTTCGTTGTCAATAATTTAATAATCGGTGGCTGAATTACAGGTACCAAAGCCATATATGAGTAAGTCGCTACAGCTATTGGTCCCTAGCATGTGTGGTGCCAATTTTGAAGTCGTGTAAATTGCTGTTGGTCCATCTGCTCCTCCAATTATTCCAATAGAAGCGACTTCTTTTCCAGTAAATCCTAATAAAATTGCACCAATAAATGCTGTAAATATCCCCAATTGTGCATGCTCCCAGCAACAAACTTTTTGGATTAGCGATTAATGGTCCAAAATCCGTACTCGCTCCAATCGCTAAAAATATCAATGGCGGATAAATCCCCAATTTTACACCTTGATACAAATAATACAACAACCCACCTTTTTTTCCATAATTCCTTCATTTTGGAACACCAGGCAAATTGGCTAAAAGCATTCCAAAAAGCTATCGGTAGCAACAAATAAGGCTCGTATTCCCTTTTTATTGCCAAATATAATAATAATAACGCTACGATAATCATAATAGTTTGTTGAAAAGTCAACATTGATAATCCTGTAGTACCGTAAAGAGTATTTAATAAATTCATATTCGATCTCCTTTCATTTTTTAGCTGGTTTTTATTCAATAGTAACCAAAGCGTTTCCTGTTTCTACAGTATCCCCTTTCGCAACATTGATACTTTGAATAATTCCATCTTTAGGAGCAACAATTGGATTTTTCCATTTTCATTGCTTCAATAATTACTAAGTTTTTCCCCAGCCTTTACTTTTTTGTCCAACAGTCACTTCAACGCTAAGAACAAGACCTTGCAATGGTGCTGTTACCACTTCTCCACCAGCTGAAGATGATGAAGCAACAGAAGAATTTTTCTTTAGTTTGAACAGGTTTATTCACCCTCAATTTTTTTCCTTCTTTTTTTCTGAAATAGCCTCAACCTCTACTTCATACACTTTTTTTCCCCAATTTTTTTATTTTTATATTTTTTTATCATAATCCTAACATCCTTTCATAATTGTTTATTAATTTAATTCCTTTATAGATTTTTACTCGAATATAAGCATTTGGAGTATTTCCAGCGACTTCCATAACTGCCACTGCAACAGCAAACTAACATTCTGTCATCTTTAATATCTTCAGCACTAATCTTTTTTAACTTGTTTTTGTTTGACTTACTGAAGGAGTTACTACAGTCTTTTTATTTTCTTTAGAAACAGTGTTTTTTCAGTTGGAATGAATTTTAGCAATGATAATAAGAACGAAATAAGAATCAAAACTAAAAAAATACAATTGCCATACTTACAATCGAAATAAATATTGCATCACCAAATCCAACATGATTATTCCCATACATTATATTCATTTTTTTCTCCTTTCAATTAATAATTTTTTAAAAAAATAACATTAATAACTTGCTCTTCTATTTTTTTCTCTTTTTTTCAATTTTTTTCGAGCTTATCCCTGATTTTCCAAGTAAGTTTTAGCAACTTGTGGAAACATCGCATACATCAATACATCTTCATCTGACTTAGCCAAGTCCCCAATCTCTTGTTTAATTTTATCATACTCATTTTTCAATCAAGTCAGCTGGTCTTCCATTAAAAAAATCTCATCATCTCCAATAATTATTTTTTCATCTCATCAGAAATTGGAACAGGCGATTTTCCATAGAATCCTTTTACATAATCCTTAATTTCTTTTAGGAATCATCTTGTAACGACTTCCTGTCAAAACATTGAACACAGATTGTGTCCCAACCATTTTGGCTCAATGGTGTTACTAATGGTGGATATCCCAAATCAGCCCTAACTTTCGGAATTTCCCTTAACACATCTTCATATTTATTCTCAGCTTTTTTTGTGCCTTCAATTGCGATAATATATTTGAAAGCATTCCACCTGGCAACTGATACTCCACAATATTAGGCTCTGTAAACAACGCTTGTGGATTTAAATCTCCACATTCCAAATGTTTTTCTAATAGGCTTAAAGTACTCAGCAATTTCCTTCAAAAGTTCTAAATCCAATCCAGTATCAAATTCTGTCCCTTGCAAAGTTCTTACCAATGATTCAGTCGCAGGTTGTGAAGTCCCACTCGAAAATGGAGACATCGCAGTATCCACAATATCAACCCCAGCTTCAATCGCCTTAATACAAGTCATTTCCCCCAATCCAGCAGTCGTATGCGTATGAATTTCAATCGGAACTTTTATAGTTTTTTTCAATTCTTTCACTAATTCATAAGCCCTATACGGCAACAAAATTCCCTGACATATCTTTAATCGCAATTGAATCAGCCCCCAATTCTTCCATTTCCTTCGCCAAATTTTTTTATAATACTCAATCGTATGAACTGGACTAATTGTATAACAAATCGCCAATTGAGCATGAGCCCCATATTTCTTAGTACTTTCACAAGCCTGTCTAATATTTCTGACATCATTCAACGCATCAAAAATTCTTATCACATCAATTCCGTTCTCTACTGATTTTTGCACAAATTTATCAACAATATCATCTGCATAATGACGATATCCCAATAAAATTTTGTCCTCTTAAAAAGCATTTGCAATTTCGTATTTTTTTGCCCTCTTTTTAATTTCTCTCAATCTTTCCCAAGGATCTTCCTTCAAAAAAATCTAATTGATGCATCAAAAGTCGCCCCTCCCCACACTTCCAATGCCTCAAATCCAACTTTATCCAATTTTTCAACAATCGGTAACATTTCCGCAGTCGACATCCTAGTAGCCATTAGAGATTGATGAGCATCCCTCAAAATCGTATCCGTTAATTTAACCTTTCCCATTTTTTTACCTCCTTATAACCTCAAGCCTCATAAACAGCCCCTTAATTAATATTACTTAACAATAATTTTATGCACATATCAAACAATTATTTTTTTATTTTATAAAACTCCCTACAAAATAATTATACCCCCTTTTTCTTTTTAAGTAAAGTTATTTTTAAAGAATAAAATTTTTAGAGGTTATACAAGAGTAATATTTTTCAATGGAAAGTTTTATGGAAACTTTGGTAAAATTATGAGTAATAGTAGTTATAAAACAGAGTAAAAAAATTTGATATGTAAATTAGAAGTTTTATGAAAAAGATATTTTTTTAATAACATCAATGCTAGTAAAAATCATTTTTATTGGTATTCTAGTCTAATGTTCACTATTTTTTTATAATATTGTTAACATAACAAATATCGAATATACTTTATGATCATAAAAGTCCGCTCTTAAAAAAACGCTTTTAAAAAGTCATACAAGAGATTTTTGAAATAAAAAAACTAAAAAGTACAAAAAGAGCGTTTAAATAGCTTTTATTTTTAAATATCGGAGTGTGGTATAATTAATGTATATTAAAATTTATAAAAAAATAAAAAGAGGGCGTGATTTTATGAGAAAAAAAGCTATTCCTGTGGGAATTGAAGATTTTTAAAAGAGTTGATACAAGAAGGATATTATTATATAGATAAAACTTTACTAATAGATGAAATGTTAATGAACAGGTCGAAAGTTACATTATTTACAAGACCACGTAGATTTGGAAAAAAACATTGAATATGTCGATGTTGAAATATTTTTTGATGTAAAAAGATAAAGAAGAAAATAAAAAAAGCTTTTTGAAAATTTGAAGATATATGATAGTGAATATATGAGTGAACAAGGGAAATATCCTATAATTTTTTTATTTCAATGAAAGATTTGAAAGGAAATAGTTGGGAAGAAACCTTTGATAATTTAAAGTCTCTTATTTCTGATTTGTATGCTGAATTTAAAGATATGAGAGAAAAATGGATGAACGGGATAAGATAAAATTTGATAAAATATTTTTATGAAGAGGAAAAAGGAAGTTATGGAACGTCTTTAAAATTATTATCAAATTATCTTTACGAATATTATGGAAAAAAAGTGTAATAATTTTAATAGATGAATATGATGCTCCAATAATAAATGCTTTTGATAAAGGATATTACAATGAAGCAATAAACTTTTTTTCAAAACATTTTACAGCTCAGCATTAAAAACTAATAATTCTTTGAAATATGGTGTTTTAACAGGAATAACTAGAATCATAAAAGAAGGGATATTCTCTGGTTTAAATAATCTTTATGTAAATACGATTTTAAGTAAGGATTATTCAGAATATTTTGGACTTCTTGAAAATGAAGTAATTGAAATGCTTGAGTATTTTGACATGAAATACAAAATTGAAGAAGTTAGAGAATGGTATAACGGATATATTTTTGGAGAAAGTAAAGTGTACAATCCTTGGTCTATTGTAAATTATGTAAGAGAAAAAAAATTAAAGCATATTGGGCGAATGTTTCGGAAATACACTTCTAGAAAATATGCTTGATCACGCTGGAGAAAGTGTTTATGATGATTTAAAACGATTTACCGATGGGGAAAGCATTGAAAAATATATTTCAGATGGAACTACGATAAAAAGTCTTTTTAAATAATGATGATGAAATATGGCAATTACTTTTTATACAGTGGGTACTTAACAAAAAGATGAAAAAAACAAAAAGAAATAGATGTAACTTCAGAATATACAGATGTTTATAACTTAAGAATTCCAAATAAAGAAATACGGAAATATTTTGGGAATATGTTCTTGAACAGATTTTTGGAACAGAAGTGAAAACTAACATTTTGATAAAAGCGCTTGAAAATGGGGACATTAAAAAAATTTGAAAAGACATTGGGAGAAATAATGATAAATATGCTGAGTCATTTTGACTTGGATAAAGAAATGGAAAAAGATTTATCGGTATTTATGATAGGACTTGTTGGATTTTTTTAATGGGGAAATACGAGATTATTTCAAATGATGAGAGCGGATATGGAAGATATGACCTTGCGATGATTCCAATAAAAAGTAACGAGAAGGCGTACCTTATGGAATTTAAAAATATCGAAGACGAAAAAGGGGATGGAAGAGAGAGCACAGAAGGCGTTGAAACAGATTGATGAGAAGAAATATGATACGAAATTGAAGGCAAGAGGAATAAAGAATATTTTTGAAGATTGGGGTTGCGTTTTATGGGAAAGAAGTGAAAGTTGTTTTTAAATAGAGGTTTAAAGTAAGATAACAGAGAGGTCAAATGTGGAACTTGAAATTAAAAAGTAAAAATAGACTATCATTATAGTGAATTTAGAATGTTGTTAATTGCATATATTTGTGTATACTTTATGAGTCTTATATTTATTTTTTTATAAAAAGTGATAAAAAAATATTATTATATTTTTATTAATTAATGCTGTTTTTTTGTTATGATATTTTTATATATTTATAGTTATATTACAAATTTTTTTCTTAACTTATTAATAGGATTAAAAAGAAAAGAAAATAATATTTTCAGAAAATTATTTAGAAATTTTTTTGGAACAGAAAGTAAAAAAATAAGATATAATAAAATAGAAATGATTTTTCTGAGAAAAAAACTTATTGAATTCAGCAGATATAATAATAAATTTTTCCAACCAAAAAAATACAAGTTTATTTAATAGACAAGAAGAGTTATTTAAAAGCGATAAAAAAATAGTATAATAATAAATAATGTTATTAATTATGAAGAAATATTTAAAGAATTAAAACAAAGATTATTTTTCTTTGAAAGTAAAAATGAAAAAATTTTAGAATATAAAAAGTTTTTATCGAAAATAAAATAGTAATAATATTTTTAATATTATTATTTTATTTTTTTCTATAAAATAAAAAAATATCAATATGTTTAATTATTATGTTATTCGTTAAAATAAAAAGGTATAATTATAAAATCAATTATTTAAATAATGACCAAATAAAAATTTTTTTAATGCGAATAAAGAAATTTATATATATAACTATTTTTGACAAAGATGACTTAAAAATTAAAAAAATTAAAAATGTTGATAGAATTTTTATTGTCGAGTAATTCAGTGTTTTTACCTATGCATTATAAAATAAAGGAATAAAAATGAAAAATATAAAAGAAACTTATAACAAAAATGAGAAAAAAATGTTTACAAAAAAATATGAAAAAGATATTTACTAAAGATATGTTAAAAATATGATGAAAAATATGTTAAATGTATTGAAAGAAGTTGGGGTAGATATATTAAATGTAAATTATGAAGAAGCAAATAAAAAAAATAGTGAATATTAATAAACAAGAAATATATGAAATAATATGGAATATGGCTGATATTACAGAAAGTTTCACTTTTTATGGATTTTCACAGTATATGTATAAAAAAACAGAAAATGTAATTTGGTTAAATTTGTCAGCAAGTTTGCTATCATTTACATTTTGCTGTGTTGAAGGAGCTTATGCTGTTGGCATTTTTCATGCTAGAGAAGCAGTAAAAATTGAAAAAAATCTTGAAAATTTAGTGACTTTATTAAGTTTTTTTATGGTCTTCCAGAACATTTAATGGATGATGAAGAGGCAGAGAAAGTAGCAAAAGAGATTTTAGAGTTAGATAAGAATAACGAAAGTGTGATTTGTGTATTGAATGAAATTTTTAAATTCTAAAAAAAGAATAACTAGAGAAAGAAATTTTATGTATATTGAGCTAATTATATCAAATTCGCCCATATAACTCCCTACAATCCAAAAATTTTTTTATTTATGGTATTTATACCAAAAATTGATTTTTTTGAACTGCATGAATGTTATGTGAGCTTTTTTAGAGAATATTTTTTTCAGTTATATGATGATATTTTTCTAAAACCAGTTTTCAAAAATTTTTGAAACTGTCAAAAGTAAAAATCCGAACATAGCTATAAAGAGAGAAAACAAAAAAATCATAGAAAAAAACTAATCCAGACAGAGTTAAAAGTGCACAAGAAAGATATGAAGAAGCTAAAAAAAGAGTACAAAGAATTGAAATCAAAAACTAATAAGACAAAGGAAGATAAAGAATTGTTAGATAAAGCGGAAGGAAAAATGAAAGATGCCTTAGATGACATGTCAAAATCAGCGGAACATTCTCGTGCAGGAAAAGGATAATCTAATAAAGGAAGTGGAAAAAGTAAGAAGATGATGTTAAAAAAATTTATATAAATAAAAACATACGGAATAAATAGAATAAGTAAAAATTTCATTAAAAAAAGTAATAAAAAGAATTTTCTTTCCCAAATGATATAAATATAAATTTAAGCGATGATAGAATTTCAATAAATATTAATTTGATATATAGTAATTTTAGAATTTTTTTATACATTGTATTTTTTATGTTGAAAATCTTAATATTCCAGAATTTCAAACTTTAACTTTCGCATTAGAAAGTTTATATTTTGATGATAAAAAAACAAAAATAAGAATAGGTGATGAAATAAGAAAAACACTTCCAAAAATAAAAAAATATTTAAAAAGAAATAAAAAAAGAATACAAATTTTTGAATACGATGAAGATATGTACACAGGGAGATATTTGTTTGATAATGGAAAGATTGATATATTTTTTTAAAAAATAAAAAAAGAAAAAAATTATTCATAATATAATGATAAGATTACCTTATGAAGATATTTTTGCCAGAAAATAAAGAAGTTTTTAAAAAGAAATAAAAAGATATTATAGAAATAAAAAAATAAAATTGATAATTTCTTTTTGGAAATAAAGAAATACCTTTACAAGAAAATACGATTTGTTAAATTTATTTCTTTTTAGAAGAATACTATATTATGAATAATCAATATACTAATTTTTTAAAAAAATATTTAAAGAAGGAGATCAAAATGAAATAAATGCTTCTAGAGAAAGATTGCTTTTTACAGCATTATGTAATACAAAAATCACATGATTGAAGAAAAATTTAACAAAATTACGGAAGGATTATAAAAGCAAAATGAAATCATCAAAAATTTTTTGAAATTATTAATATTAATTAGTTTAATTGATATTTTTCAAATAAATTATATTAAAAGTGGAAGATTTTTTTCTTTAAATAAATGAAATCAAATAAAAATAGAATTGGAATGACTTACAGTTTAATAAAACAGAATAGAAAATTTCTTATTACTGAACCCGAAAGAAATTTTTTTGTTAGGTAAAAAGAATTTTTTTGAATAAAAAGAAATGAAATTTCATCAGAAGAAAAATATGAATATCCAATTAAAGGATATAAATTATTTGAAAGGGGAATAATATTGAGAATTTTTTTGATTTTTTTATAATGAAAAAGAAGAATCTAGATTATATAATTAGTAAAGAATACTATTTATTTAATGTAATGATATTTAGTGAATATTCTCAAAAAATTTAATACTTTTAATTTTTGTATCGTATACTGACAAGTTAATGAAAAATATTTTTGATTATATGGGTGTGTAAAAATTTTTGTGTAAACCTCTAAATAATATATGGTAAAAATAACTATATAATATTTGGAGGTTTTTTTGTTATAGCAAAAAGAAATTTTTCTGTTAAAATATAGTTATAGAAATATTTAATAGTCTGAACAGAAAAAAAGTGGAATCTGTTTATAAATAGAGGTTTAAAGCAAGGTGTGGAAATGAAGAAGTAACACATTTAATGGACTCTGTAGCAGGGAAGACAGAAAGAGACTAAAGAAGAAGAAAAAGCCCAAGGAGAGTATGGACTCGAGAGTTTAGGAAAACCAACAAATGATTATTTTTAGAGAGCAGTACAAAGAAAAAGAAGGAGATAGAGAGTTTATAGGGACTGGGGATGGTGTTGATTATTCTGAGAATGACGGAGAGGTTGTTGGGAATGTAGCGGCTGCTGTTGCAATTCCTGCTTTTTCAATACCGGGAGTTGGACAGGCTCTTTTAGTCGGAACAACAATAGTTGTTGTTGGTATCGCTGTATATAAAGTCGCAACTTCAGAAGAAGCGAAAAAAAGTTTTTTGAGTGGTTAAAAAGAAGTTAAAAAAATAGAGCAAAAAGTCTAGCTGAAGTTTTTAGGAATATTAAAAAGAGTACCTCGGTATTTTTTTCTAATAGTAATAATAGTTCTCAAAAATAATCAACAAAATTCTTCTAGCAATAATAATCATAATGATGATTCTGAAATAAAATTACCAAATACAGACCAATCAAAAATAGAAGAAAAATTTAATGCTACAAGGCAAAAGGGAACAAATAATTATCATTCGAAATTTAAAAGGTTATGAAGTTGCAAAAAAATATTCAATAGATTGAAACCAACTAATATAAAATTTTTTTAAATCGAGCATAGCAGAAGGATTTTTCGGGGAAAAAAATAAAGATAAATGGTAAAGAAATAAAAAAATTGCAGTTAGAAGTAGTTCTAGCAGTTTAAAAACTCCAACTATCGATATCTGGGTAAGTAAAAAGTAAACATATTGAAAATTAGGGTTTTAGAGGTGATTTATGGGACGACTTATAAAAAGGAGAAGCGTTTGAATGGATTGAATATGAAACTGGCGAGGAATTAGTACCATTTTATTCTTTTTGAGTATAAAGGAAATGTTTCTCAAATATATTTGAAAGAAAATAATGATAATTTGGATGTGATTTTTTTAATTTTTATTGATATTAAAGAAAATATAGAATATCTTACTGAAAAAGTAGTTTTTTCATTTTGTAAAAAAATGATATTTTAGGAATTAGAAAAAAATGGATTTATTTATGTCGTTAGATAATTTAATAAATATTAAAGAAATTGAAAAAAATATCTTTAATTTATAAATTTAAAAATCCAATTTATATTGGTTGGTATTTAAAAATTATAAAAATTCAGATATTCTAGTTTTTATAGACTCGAGCAGTAAATATGAAATAGTTTTGAGAAAAAAATACAAAGCCATTAATAGGAAAAAAACAAATGTTGTTCAAAAAGAAATGGAAAATAATTTGAAAAAGTACTTTTTAGATTTGTATAAGCGAAAAAGATTTAAAAATAAAGAAAGAACATACTATGGAATTAACAAATGAGAAAATTACAGAAAAATAAATTCTGTTTTAGAATTAAAAAGAAATATTACTTGTTGCCATATAGAAGATATTGAAAATTTAAAAAAATAAAAATAGAAGTTGATAAAAAAATATTATTTTATTATCAAATATGATAAAGATAAAATAAACAATTTTCAATATATACATAAAAAAATACGCAAAATACAGAAGATTTTTGATATAGCACAAAATAAAGAAAATTTTTTTATTTTGTTGAAACTCAAAATTCAAAATTTTGCAAATATTCTGATTATGACAATTTAGGCATTGATAGTTCTGATGATTGGAATTACATAAATATATTTTTCGAATATCATATTAGAAGTATTGATTGAAGAGGAATATTATCCAGAGGTTTTTATTCAAGAGATTAAATTTTTATAAATAACTTTTTTTAAAAATTAAAAGATGGGAATCTCAGTAAATTCAGCCTCTGGAACAATCGGCGATATGAATTTTAAAAGGTTCGTCATTCATTGTTCAAGACACGACAGGGCTAGCAATCACAGGAAATGTGAATGCTGAATCAGTCGTAAACAGCTACGAAAATGAATCAAAAAGCACAAAGCAAAGGTTTCATGTCATCAAAAAGCACAAGCAAAGGTTTCGTGTCATCAAAAAGCGACTACAAAAATTCACATGCTGAAGAAAAATTCAGCAAGTAACCTAATGCTTGGAGAGAACGCTGTAATATTAGGCGATGTAAATTCAATTGGAAGTAACGTTGTGTTTGGAGATAATACTGGAGTATACCCAAAATCTTGGACAAATAAATAGAAAACTAGTTTTCTATTTGTTAAGATATAGTTATAGAAATATTTAATAATCTGAACAGAAAAAAAGTGAAAGTTGCTTATAAATAGAGGTTTAAAAAGCAAGATGTGGAAATAACACAACAACAGCCCCAATTTTTGAATAATTATAAAGTTTCAACAAGTTATATTAGATTTAAAAGGTCGTGATTATACAGATACTTGGCTTAGTAAAGATGGAATAAAAATAAGTAACATTGAAGATGGAGAAGACGAAATAGCTGTATTTGGAGATATAGAAGAATATAGAACTGTTGGTACAGGTTTTAAAGAAAAATCTACTACAGAAACAAAATTTGGATTAACAGGAGATTTTTCAAGAGAAAAGACGATATAACAGAAAAATATGATACGACAGGATCATATTTAGATTTTAGAGCAACTTATCTTAGTGTTATGTTTAATAATTTAACCAAAGAAGAAGAACAACAACAGGAATTGAAAAATGAAAAAAATAAGAGAAGAAATGGAAAGAGGTAGATAGAATGTTTTTCAAAAAATTTTTTAATTTTTATTGCTTTTAAGTCTAGTTGTGTATTCAAAAGAACAGGTTCCTACTATTTATGATGAAGATATGCCTTTAGGTAGTGACTTTGAAATATTATTTGAATCACCAAATGACGGAATGGCGTCAAAAATGACCCTATACTTTAGTGGAAACTTGTTTTATTATTCTAGACAAGATTTATTGTCAGATGTAAGTGGAAAAATTAAATCCTATAGAAAGATATGAACAATTTATGAGTGAAGAAAGTCTAGTTGATTATTTTTAGATCATTACATACCTGCTGTTTATAAAAAACAAGATATATTTTTTTGTATGGAAAAGTAAGTCTCGGAAGAGAATTATTGACTTTAAGGTTGTATTATATAGATGAAAAAAACTAATGACCTCAAAATAAAAATATTTAGAGAAATGGACAGAAATAAAATAAATGCAATTGAAGAAATTGTTGAAAAAAATTAATGAAGAAAAATATCCTACATCAAAAGAAAGTTTACAACTGTACCTAAAGAAATTATTGCTATTATAACAAGAAAAATAAAATATTTTTGGCTCAGATAGAGGAATTTCGTGAAACTATAAGGAACTTTATGAAAAAAATAATAGAAATTTTTTTCGGATGAACTACCATCGGTTATTCATTATATACGAAGACCAGATTTTGAACCTATTAATGACTAAGAAAAATTAAGAGTACATTCCATAACTGTATGAATATGTACATTTTTCATGAGAGTATGTAGATTTTTTTGGTGTGTAAAAATTTTTGTGTAAATAAAAAAAGTAAAAGTATTGAATTTAGTGTAGGTTTATTTGTTAATTTAGAGGGTGTCCATAATTTTGTGTAAATTCAAAATATAATATATGGTAAAACAACTATATAATATTTGGAGGTTTTTGTTATGGCTATTTTTCTGTTAAAATATAGTTATATATTTAATAATCTGAACAGAAAAAGTGAAAGTTGCTTATAGATAGAGGTTTTAAAACAAGGTGTGGAAATGGAGAATATAAACCATCCCCCAAAAACATAAAGGACCTAAAATGCTCCAAATGCAAGTCCTGATTCAATTTCGATATTAAAACAGGTAATGATTTATTAAAAATCATTCTTATAATTCAGCGACCAAAAAAACAGAGGTTTGCTATATATAAAGGAAAAATGATAATATTTCAACCAACTGGTGGTACTAAAAATGAATGGCATGCTTATGAAATAACAGAAAATTTAAGAAAACATGTTCCTAATGATACTCTAAAACAAATGTTAAAAAGACGGAAAAATTACAAAAGTGCAATATAATAAAAATAGAATGAAATAATGAAAGGAAAGAAACGTGAAAAAAATAAAAAAATTTTATTTTTGATTTTGAATACTCCCAGAGATTTCGTATGAAAGTTATATTTTGAAATTTTTGTAGATGGGAAAGATTTATGAATTAAAAAAATGAAAAAAATATAAATATGATAAATTGGGAGATATATATTTTATAGCATATCGTTTAAAAAAAGTGGAAAAAGTTTAGAAAAAAATTTTTAACAATCCCTTTTCCCTATGATGAGTTGAAAGTAAAAAGATTTACAGCAGTAGAATTAGTAGAAAAATTGATAAAAGATATGAGGAAAAAGGATATGACGTTGATATTGAAGAAGTTTCTATTTTAAAATGATTGGTGTTATAATCACTGCTTACCACCGGTAGGACCGGAAAGACTGCAAACGTTTATTTTAATTTAGTTGACGACAAAAATTGAAATCTCGTGGATGAATGATGAATACTTTAAGTATCAAAAAGGGAGTTTATTATATCCCAAAAACTTTTAAAAATGAAGTTTTAAAATTTATAAAAAAATAATGTTTGAGAGAAGAGAAATTGTGGAACAAAAATTAAATCTTGTAGTAATAAATGGTAAAAATTTCTGCTAAAAGAAATTATGATACCGAAATGGAATTTGAAGATCAGATGTTGGAAGAATTGAAAAATGTAAATTATAATTTAAAAACAGTTTATGAATTAATTCATATGACGGAAAAAGATAGAATAATAGTGCCTATTATTTTTAAAAATATATAAAAAATTGACGAATAATATATATGATAAAGCAAATTTAATTAGATTTTTGGGAATAAAAAGGGCTTTTTGAAGCGTTGCCCGATTTGGAAGAGCAATTAAAAAGGGAGGATAATTTGGATATAAAAAGCATGATTTTGAATACAATTTCAGTAATAAAAAAATGATAATAAAGTCTCAAAATTTCCATTTATGAAGTAAAAATATTTAGTAAAGTAGTAGCTTTATTTAAAATGAAAGTGTCCAGAATTTTGTGTAAACTCAAAATATAATATATGGGTGTGTAAAAATTTTTGTGTAAACCTCTAAATAATATATGGTAAAATAACTATATAATATTTGGAGGTTTTTGTTATATCTAAAAAGAAATTTTTCTGTTAAAAATATAGTTATAGAAATATTTAATAATCTGAACAGAAAAAAATGGAATTTTTCTTATAAATAGAGCTTTAAGTAAAGGTGGGAAATAAAGTGGGCTTAAAAATAAAAAGAAAATTTTTGAAAATTTAAAAATGAATAAATATGAACTTTTTGTTAAAGTTATAGATTATATAGGGAATTTTCCTAATATTTTAGATGGATTTTATATTAATGGTTCGGGACAAGGATATGGTGATTATGATTCTGTTTTTAATAAATAGCGGTTTTTAATGAAATAGATGGAGAAACTTCTGTTTATATAGGAATTTTTTTATGGAGATTACGAGGAAAGGGTTTATTATACATATGAGGAAATGTTTCATTATTTTTTTAACATATTATTTAGAAAATATCCATTGCTATAGTAATTTAATAAGTTTTTATTGAGCAAGAATTTGTAAATTATACTAAATTTATTGATGAGGGCTAAAAAAATTATAAAATAAATTTAGATATTAAAAAAATATTTACTAGAGATAATTTAAGAAATTTTTTTGTTGAATTATAATTTTGAAGAAAATAGATATAACTTAGGAACTATAAACTTTTTGAAAAAGAAATTACCTATTGGGATATAAATATTAAAAAGAAATTTTTCATATTTACTCGGAAAAATATTAAAAAAATTTTTTTATCTAAAAAAAGTATTTGAATTTAAAGAAAAAAAGAAAAGATTTTTGGAGAATCAGTTGCTTATGATATGGAGTTTGAAATTTCAAAAATAAAAGAAAAAAATAGAAATAAAATACTATAATTGGGATTTAATGATAGCATTAAAAATAGAGCAGGTATTAGTTTCTTAAAATGGATTATTAGAAAAAAATATAAATGATTTCATAACAAAGGAAGAAGCAGAAATATTAATTTCAAAAATATAAAAAAATGAAAGAGAAAAGGAAAATATAGAAATAATTTCTAAAAAGACTTTTTGAAAGAACTTGAAATCATTGTTAATGCTTATGAAGATATTTATAATGATAATGAAGTTCAAAAAAATGTTTGAAAACTTTAAAGAAAATTTTTTTAGAAGAGAGTGTGTTCAGAATTTTGTACAAATTCAAAAATCTAAAATATAAATTAAGATGGCACTCCCATTATCCTAATTTTATAAATTCTACGAAAGGAAAAAAAGAAATGAAGGAAGTAGAAAGAACAATTCACTTATACAGAAAAGTAGACGTAAATGAATCAATGGAAGAAAAGACATAAGAAAAGTTATGGAAGGGCTGTCGAAACTGGAAGCACCTTTAGGATTGAAAGATAGTGAAATTCCAGAAATACCGACTTTGGGACAGAACTGGTATGTTTTTATGATGCTAAGAATATTAAAACTAAAAGGTGTTTCAATAGAAGGTGTATATATGTGGAGAGGACTTAAATATGTAGTTTGGGATGAGTTACGTTATGAATTTAAGATAACATATAAGCTGATAGACTATAAGAAAATAATATATGATGATCTTCCAAAAAGTAATAAATATTTTTGATCCTTATATTGCTGATGTTTTTTTGTTTCCCCAAGTTATTCGATTGCTTATAAAGAAAGCTATAAATCAGAAATTTTTAAAATTAGAGGAAAAAAAGGGTTAAAAGAACTTCAAGATGTATTATTTACACTATCTCCAGTGATGTATTTCAATGAAGAAAGTTATAATAAGCTGATAAAAGTACCTAAGGAAGAGCTTTTTGGAAAAACTCAAAGGGAAAGCGAATGAAGTTCTGTTACTTGAAAAAGGGTATATACATTATCTTTAATGACAAGGCAGATATTACTTATGAAGAATTTGTGGAAATGAATAATGTATTTTAAGCCGTTACTGGGATTAATTTAAAAATAGAGTTATAGAAATATTTAATTTTTCAAGTTTTTTTAGGAAAAAGAAGAAAAATTTTTGAAAGCTATTACAAGAGGAGGTATAAAACATGGAACTCAGTAAAATATATATATATGCTATATCATGAAACAGAAAGAAATAACGATGGGAAGTTAATAGGATCAACAAGAGAAAAAGCAGATATTGAGAAGGAAAAGTATAAAAAAATGAAAGGTTTCAAAAGATTTTTCCAGAAGGATTTAAAATAAAAAAACACTGACTATTGGAAAGAGCTATTATACAAAAAGGATTTAAATCGAAAGCTATAAAATAAACATGAAAATGAGGTAAGTGTATGAATATATGGGTTTTGTCACATCAGTATGATTATGGAGATTTATGTGATAAATACAAGTGGGATGAGGAAGGTAGAATATTAGGAGTTTATTACACAAAAAGAAGCTTTTAAAATCATTAATTGAATATCAAAAAAATAAAAGGATTTAGTTCACATTTAGATGGTTTTTGTATAGAGAAATATAAACTTGATAAAAATTTAGGTTGGGAAGGTGGATTTGAAACAACTTATTATAGTGAAGTAAAAAGATAATAATAATTTATTCCAAGAAATAAAAATGATTCACACAAAAAAATATATTTAGTAGGTCATTTTCATTATATAAATAATAAACTTGATAAAAATTTAGAATTTTATCAATATGTTCTTCTAAAAAGAAGCAAAAACAAAAAAATTAAAGAATATCAAAAATAAAAGGATTTTTCTTCTTATATTTCTAATTTTTTTATAGAAGAATACATTTTTAGATGAAGTAGAAAAAGTAGGCATAGGTAAATAATTTAAAAGTATTAAATTGTTCATAAAAAATTTTGGATGATCATTGTTATAAAAAAAGTAGCGATTATTTTTTTCTCATTTTAGAATATCCATAATTTTATGTAAACAATAAATTATATGAAGATTGAAAAAAATAAAAGGAGGCAATATGAAATTATATAAATTTAACGAATTAGATTCGACAAATAAATATTTGAAAAATCACAAATCATATGAAGAATATGATATTATTTCTGCTAAAAATCAGACACATGCAAAAAGCTAGAAGGGGAAATGTTTGGTTTTTCGAGTGAAGGGATGGCACTTTTTACTTTTTACATTAATCCAAAAGAAAAATTTTTGATGTTAATGAATATTTGAAATTACCGTTAGTTGCTGGGGTTGCAGTGATTAATGGATTGAAAAATAGAGCCGTTGGATTATAAGTTTAAGTGGACGAATGATATTTATTTGAATGACAGAAAAATTGACTGGAATTCTTTTGGAAAAGGCTGATGACAAATATTTTTGTTGGAATTGGGATAAATATTAATAATATTTTTGCCAAATGAAGTAAAAAAATGTAGCGATTTCGATAAATTCTGTTACAGAAAAACATATGATATTGACGAAATTATTTTGTCGATAGTGACAGAATTTTTCTGAATTAGTAAAAAAATTGGAAAAATGGTTCTTGGAATGAAATATTGAGTAAAATTAATGAATTAAATTATTTGAAAGATAAACAGATTACATTGAAAATAGATGAAAAAAACGGTTTCGGGAATTGCTAAAAATATTGATTTTTGATGGTAGGCTTTGAAGTTTTATATAATAATGAAATACATCATTTTTTTCGATTGGAGAAGTTTTTTGAAAGAGAGAATCATTACTGTCTTAACAAATGAAAAATTCTTCTCTTGAAAATTTAGAAAGGTTAAAAAAATTGGGTTATGATCCGATTGGAGTGTACTTTTTCGATTCTAACGCCAATCAAGACGATCTTCAAAAAGATAGAAAATTTTACTTTTGAAAATAAAAATTAAGTTTGGAAAAGTTTTTATGGGAAATGGTCTTAAAAATGAAGGAGAGAATGAAAATTTAGTTAATGAAGAATTTTTTTAGAAAAAGTTGATTTTTTCTGTAAAAAAATATAAAAACTAATTGTATTTCAATTGAAAAATTCACTAATGAAAAAAATTGTTAAATTATGTTGAAATGAAAAGGATTAAAATTGTATAATTAGATGAAAAAGATAGATTATTTTTGAAGTGAAATAATGAGGAGATGGTGTTATGAAAATAGCAATGGCTGGAGATCATGCTGGGTTTGCCTTGAAAAAAAGAAATAAAAAGAAATGTTGGAAAAAAAGAAGGACATGAAATTGTTGATTTTGGACCTTTTAGTGAAGAAGGATGCGATTTGCTCGATTTTATCTATCCTGCGTCACTTGCAGTTAGTAAAGGTGAAGTTGATAGAGGAATTTTTTTATTGATGGAGTAGGGTATGGAAGTGCATTGATTGCGAATAAAATTTATGGTGTTTATGCGACAGTTTGTCAAGATCCATTTTGTGCTGGATTAGCTCGTTCACATTCGAATACGAATGTACTTTTGTTTAGGAGGAAAAATAATAGGTTCAGCAATCGCACAAGAAATTGTAAAAACTTGGATGACGACTGAATATCTTTCTGATAATCCAAGATATACAAAAAGAGTGGATAAAGTTATCGAAATTGCTGAAAAACATATAAAAAAATATATAAAACTTATGTTAAAAAAAGTTTTTTTGGTATATAATAGTTTTTTTGTTAAAAAAAGAACTTGAAAAATGTCAAAAATGTTTGCTTTTTCAGAAAATATAGGGTATAATATCTTTGTAATAAGGATAATATTGGAATTAATTCAATTGAATTTATTAATTACATTAGAATATTTGGAAAAATAAAAATTTCAAAAATTCTATATCGTGGAGATATCAATTTACAGATTAAAAATTACAAAAGATAATTCACATAATTATAATTAAAAAAATATTTGTTTAAAAATGAGAAAGGAAGTGCTAGAAAATAATGGAAGCATGGAGAGGTTTTAAAGAAGGAAATTGGAATAAGGTAAACGATGTTACGGACTTCATTAGATTAAATTACACTGAATATACAGGAGATGAATCTTTCTTAGAAGGTCCAACAGAAGCAACAACTGCTTTATGGAAAAAAATTTATCTGAAAAAAATTCAAAATTGAAAAGAGAAAAAGGAATTTATGATACAGAAACTAAAAATTCCTTCTCAAATTGATGCTTATGGACCAGGATACATTGATAAAGATTTGGAAAAATAGTTGGTTTACAAACTGATGCACCTTTAAAAAGAGCAATCTTCCCTAATGGTGGATTAAGAATGGTTAAAAATAGTTTGGAAGCTTTCGGATATAAATTAGATCCCCGAAACTGAAGAAATTTATACTAAATATAGAAAAACTCATAATGATGGAGTATTCTCAGCTTATACTGATGAAATCAAAAAGCTAGACATACAGGAATAATCACTGGATTGCTCGATGCGTATGGAAGAGGAAGAATTATCGGAGATTACAGAAGAGTAGCTTTATACGGAGTTGATAAATTAATCGAAGAAAGACAAGCTGAATTCAAAAAAACGTGATTCAAGTGAAATGACAGAAGAATTAATTAGAATTAGAGAAGAAATCTTTGAACAAATTAAAAGCATTAAAAAGCATTAAAAAGAATGGCGTGACGATATGGATTTGATATTTCAAAACCAGCATCTAACGCACAAGAAGCTATTCAATGGTTGTATTTCGCTTACTTAGCAGCAACTAAAGATCAAAATGGAGCTGCAATGAGTATCGGAAGAACTTCTACTTTCTTAGATATTTATATTGAAAGAGACTTAAAAGAAGGAACTTTAACTGAAAAAGAAGCACAAGAATTAATGGATCATTTCGTAATGAAATTAAGAATTATTAGATTCTTGAGAACACCTGAATATGATGCATTATTCTCTGGAGATCCAGTTTGGGTAACAGAATCAATCGGTGGAATTGGATTAGATGGAAGATCATTAGTAACTAAAAATAGTTTCAGAATTTTACATACATTATACAACATGGGAACATCACCTGAACCAAACTTAACTGTATTATGGAGTGAAAAACTTACCAGAAGCATGGAAAAAAATTCTGTGCAAAAAGTTTCAATTGATACTTCATCAGTTCAATATGAAAATGATGATATCATGAGACCTCAATTTGGAGATAACTATGGAATCGCATGTTGCGTATCTCCAATGACTATTGGACATCAAATGCAATTCTTTGGAGCAAGAGTTAACTTACCAAAAGCATTGTTATATGCAATTAATGGTGGTAAAGATGAAAGATACAAAGAATATGTATTACCAGAAGGAATGTTAGAACCAATTACATCAGAATACTTAGACTTCGATGAAGTTTGGGCTAAATATGATAAAATGTTAGACTGGTTAGCAGAAACTTATGTTAAAGCATTAAATATTATTCACTACATGCATGATAAATATTCTTACGAAGCTTTAGAAATGGCTTTACATGATGTTGACATTAGAAGAACAGAAGCATTTGGAATTGCAGGAATTTCAATTGTTGCAGATTCATTAGCAGCTATTAAATATGGTAAAGTAAAAGTTGTTAGAGATGAAGATGGAGATGCAGTTGATTATATCCAAGAAGGAGAATATGTTCCATTTGGAAACAATGATGATAGAACTGACCAATTTGCAGTAGATATCGTAAGAATCTTCATGGATAAAATTAGAAGCCACAAAATGTATAGAAATGCAATACCAACTCAATCAGTATTGACAATTACTTCAAATGTAGTATATGGTAAGAAAACAGGAAATACACTCGATGGAAGAAAAGCTGGAGCACCATTTGGACCAGGAGCAAACCCTATGCATGGAAGAGATACAAGAGGAGCAGTAGCTTCATTGGCATCAGTAGCTAAATTACCATTTGAACACGCAAATGATGGAATTTCTTATACATTCGCTATAACACCTGAAACTTTAGGTAAAAATATTGAAGAGAAAAAAGCTAACTTAGTAGGATTAATGGATGGATACTTCAATCAAACAGGACACCACTTGAATGTAAACGTATTCGGTAGAGAATTGTTAGAAGATGCTATGGAACATCCCGAAAACTACCCTCAATTAACAATAAGAGTTTCTGGATATGCAGTAAACTTTGTTAAATTGACAAGAGAACAACAATTAGATGTTATTAACAGAACAATTTCAAACAAAATGTAATAAAAAAAGTAGCATATTTGTAAGATTGTTATGTTGTAAAAATATGAAAAATGTCGCATAGTTTCATAAATATGAGTTATGCAGCATTATTTTCTTAAAAGAGAAATAATAGAAGAAAAGAGGTTTTATCATGGGAATAAAAGGTTACATACATTCTTTTGAATCTTTTGGAACGAAAAGATGGACCGGGAATAAGATTTGTGCTGTTTTTTTACAAGGATGTCCGCTTAGATGTTTGTATTGTCATAATGTGGATACATGGGATATAAGTGATAGAAAATTTATGATGGAACCCGAAGAGGTTATGCATGAAATATTGAAAGTAAAAAGGATTTATAAAGACAGGAGGAGTGACTATTTCTGGTGGAGAGCCATTGATTCAGCTCCGATTTTTGTGAAAGAGGTATTCAAATTATGTAGAGAAAATGGGATTCATACGGCACTTGATACGTCGGGATACATTTTTTTAATGAGAAAGCGAAAGAAGTTTTTAGAGTATACTGATTTAGTCTTACTTGATATAAAAACATATAAATCCTGCTAAATATAAGACTTTGACGTCGGTAAGATTAGAGCATACGTTGGAATTTGCTAAATATTTGAATAGCATTGATAAGCCTGTTTGGGTTAGATATGTTTTTAGTTCCGGGGTATTCTGATGATGAGGATGATTTGCATGAATGGGCGAAATTTGTATCGCAGTTTAAAAAAATGTGAAGAGGGTTGATATTTTGCCGTTTCATCAAATGGGACAATTTAAGTGGGAAAAGGTTGGAAAAGAGTATAAATTGAAGGATACTCCGACACCTACTCGAGAACAAATTCAAAAAAACAGAAGAAATATTTAAGCAATATGGTTTAAATGTAGGAATATAATTTTTGTAAAAATAATGCGTAAAAATTTGTGATGGCAATTTTTACACATTATTTTTTTGAAATAAAAATACATTTGATAAATTTTGTGGTATAATATAAGCGGAGGTATAAAAATTGGGAAGAAAATAGGAATAGTTGTAGAATATAATCCTTTTCACAATGGACATTTGTATCAGATTGAAAAAAATAAGAGAAAAATTTGGGAATGAAGCTTTGCTGGTTATTGTAATGAGTGGAGATTTTTGTGCGACTGAGGGAGTTTTCATTTTTTTAATAAGTGGGAAAAACAGAAGTGGCTTTTGAAAAAAATGGAGTCGATATTGTTGTGGAATTGCCACTTTATTATTCTATACAAAATGCAGAAATTTTTTCAAAAAAATGGCAACTAGAATTTTTAGAATATTTGGATTTGGATATTCAAGTTTTTTTGGAGCGGAAAGCAATGAGATTGAGAAATTAGAAAGTGTGATAGAGTTACAAGAAGAGATTGCTTATAAGAAAAATTGATGGAGTATATGAAACAAGGAAATAGTTATGGGTCTTCGCAAAAAAAGGCATTGGAAGAATATGGACTTGGAAATCTTGTGAGATCAAATAACATTTTAGCATTGGAATATATGAGAGAGATGAAAAACTCTGAATTGCGAATAAAACCTTATATTATAAAGCGTGAAGTTTCTGAATATAATGAAAATAAAGTTGAAGATTCACGAGAAAAAGTTTGCGAGTGCGTCATTTATACGGTCTGAAATTGAAAATTATCAAAACGCTGATGAAGAAAAAAATTATTGAAATTGAAGGAATTTGTACCGATAGAAACTTTTTGAGATTTTTAAAAATAAAGTGTTAAAGGTTGATGTGAAAAAAAGAGGTTTTTTTAAATTATTTAAGTATAAATTTTTTTGATTTCTGAAAGAGAAGAGATTTTAAAAATTTATGATATGACAGAAGAAATATATTCTAGAATATTCTCAAAATTGAAAAATTCAAAAGGATTTGAAGGAGTTTTTAAAAAAATATGAAATCTAGAAATTTTTTTCTGGGAAGAGGATAGAGCGACTGATGTTAAATGTTGTTTTGAATATAAAAAAGAGGTTCTAGATTTTGAAATTGAATATGTTAGAGTGTTGGGATTTAATCGAAAAGGTCAGGGAATATTTGAAAAAGTTGAAGAATAGTGAGAAAACGAAAAAAAGTATTTGTGAATTGGAAGGATATTGAAAAATAAGGGAGATCGGATTTCTTGTAGTGGAAAAAGGGAATTTAGAAGCAGAAGATTCTTTTTGATTGTAAAAAGAAGAGATAAATAATGGAAAAAAATCAATTATTTAAAAAAATAGAAGTTGAAAAAAATGGGATTTTTTTACTGAAGGAATTGTTTTTGGAGAGAGTGAAAGATTGAATCCAGTGGTAAGAAAATCATAGTTAAAGATTAAAAATATTTATAAAATTAGTTTTTGGAAAAGAATAAAAATTAATTAGGAGGCGGAATGGGAGTATTAGAAATAATAAATGTCTTATTTATGATATTTTTTTCTTCGTGATAGCTTATATATCAGTAAGATATTTTATAAATCAGATTGAGAAATATCCGAGAGTTACGCATGAAGAAGTTTATGATAGTAAAAAAATTGAGAAAAAAATATAATCTTGAAGAAGGTAAGGTAAATCCACTAGATTATGGTTATAATTATAAAGATGTTGCATATAAATCTGGGAAACTGAATTTGTATGGTTGGTTAATAGAATCGAAAAAAATGCTAATAAAACTATGATTATTTGTCATGGTAGAGGTGTTAATAGACTTTGTTCGTTACAATATTTACAACTTTTTGAAGGATGCTAATTTGGATAAAGATTATAATATTTTTTTATACCAGATTTTTAGAAATTCTGGTGCTTCTGATGAGGCGAGAACAAAAATTAGGATATAATTTTTGCTCAAGATATTCTTCATACGATGGAAATGTTGAAAGACAAGTATGGTATGAACAATTTTACATTATATGGATTTTCGCAAGGTGCAATGGGAGCGACGATTGTATCGAAATTACATGTTGATTCATTGAGAAAAAAAGGACTTAAGGTTGATAAATTGATTTTTAGATAGTCCAATATCGAATGTTAAAAAAGAGAATTAAACAAGATGCAAAAAGAAAAAGTTCCTAAATTTATAGTTAGTATTATAACTAGAATTTTTTTAATTTTAGAGTAGGTAATCATTTGGAAAAAAACTTCGATTATCGTATTTGTTAAAAAAAGGGTGCCAACTTTAATATTACAAACAAAAAAATGACAAGGCAACAACTTATGGAATGTTAATGGAAGAGTATAATAAAAATAGCACAAAATTCGAATGTTCAATTAAAGGTGTTTGAAAAGGGTGCACATATAAGAATTTATGCTGAACCCCGAATATAAAGAAGAATATACTAAAATTGTGGCTGATTTTCTTAGAAGTTAGGAAAATCATTTCTAATTAATAATTTTAAAAATTAATTTAAAAAAATTGAATTTGAGAAATAATTAATAACAATTTATTCAAAAAAATAAGAGGAGTTGAAGAATGTCTAAAAACATTTCAAGATTAACGAAAAAAATCATATTGGTTTTATGGATTAGGTGTTTCGTATTTCATAATTGACCAACTGTATAATCAATGGTTGCAGTATTATTGTTGCCACCAAATACTGAAAAAAGTTTAACACCGCTATTAAAACCACAATATTTGATAATAGCATTTATTTTTGCAAGATTGATAGATGCAGTTTCGGATCCAGTAGTTGGTTATCTTTCAGATAATTCAAAATCTAAATTTGGGAAACGGTCGTTTTTTTATGATGATAGGAGGAATTCCACTAGGATTGTTGACAATAATGTATTTCTATCCAGTGAAATCTTCTCAAATTGCGACACTTGTGTATTTATCGATAGTTGGAGGATTATATTTTACGGCATATACACTGGTTGCAGCACCGTATAATGCGTTAATTCTCGATTTGGCAAATACAAAAGAAGAACGGTTAAATTTATCAACAGTTCAATCTACGTTTAGGTTAATCTTTACAGGGATAGCAATGGTATTACCAGGAATTTTTAATAGCAAAAATTAGGAAATGGAAATACTGAGGCTGGAATTAGAAAAAAACAGTAATTTTTATTAACAATTTTTAGCAATATTAGGAATTTATTTATGTATATTTTTTTCTTAAAAAGAAAAAGGATTTGACTGCAAAAAGAAAAGAAAAGATCACTTTCTTTTTGGAAATTCATTAAAATATATATTTGAAAAAAAGAAATTTTGCTATATTTCGGAGGATTTTTTTCTTTTTTTCAGTGGATTTAATATACTTAGAGGAGTGCTAACTTACTATTTAACAATAGTTATGGGAAGACCGATAGCACAATTGACTTTAGTATCAGTGATTTTTATTTGGAGTTGCGGGATTATTTTTTTCCCAATTACAAATAAATGGGGTAAAAAAATATTCGTATAAAAAAATATTGATATTAGATATTGCGTTTCTAATGGTAGGTTCGTTTGGATTGCTCTTTATAACAAAAAGAGTTGTCAAAATGGGCTTATTTAATGTTTGTTATTTGTGGAATAGGACTTAGTGGATCGGCGTTTATTTTTTTCCACAAGCTATGTTAAGTGAGATTTCTGCAGAAATTTCAGAGAGAAAAAGTTGGATTGGAAGGATTTTTTTATTTGGAATACAAGGATTATTTCTAAAATTATCATTTTTTAGTTCAACAAGTTGCGGTTTCGATTGTAATTGTGTTTGGAAGTCAAAAGTCTGTGACAGGATTGAAAACAGCAACTGATTTAGGAGTTAGAAGTACACTTATAGTAGCATTTATTTTTGTTCGGAATATCGTTGTTTTTTTATAATTTAAAGAAAGAAGATTAAAAATTTATGGAGGTTTTTTTATGGAAATTAATGAATTGCAAGCAATAGCAAAAGGTTTAAGAAGAGACATTGTTGAAATGATTTACAGAGCAAAATCTGGACATCCAGGAGGATCGTTATCAATCGCAGACATTTTAGCAGTATTATATTGGAAAAGAAATGAATGTAGATCCAAAAAAATCCTAAAATGGAAAAATAGAGATAGATTTGTTTTTGAGTAAAAGGACATGCTCGCACCAGCTCTTTATGCTGTATTGATGGAAAAAAAGGATTTGCGAGTAAAGATTTAATTCCTACTCTTAGAAGATGGCATTCACCATTGCAAGGACATCCCGATATGAAAAAAATTACCAGGTGTTGAAATGTCAACAGGTTCATTAGGGCAAGGATTATCAGTCGCTAATGGAATGGCTTTAAGTGCTAAAAATTTATAAAAAAATGATTACAGAGTTTACACAATTTTTAGGAGATGGAGAATTACAAGAAGGTCAAGTTTGGGAAGCGAGAATGACTGCATACTCATTACAAATTGGATAATTTAGTAGCTTTCGTTGATAGTAATAATTTACAAATTGATGGAAATGTAACAGATGTAATGAATGTTGCACCAGTAGTCGCTAAATTTGAAGCATTTAACTGGAATGTAATCGAAATTGATGGACATAACTATGAAGAAATAATTGATGCATTAGAAAAAGCAAGATCTGTAAAAAGGAAAACCAACTGTAATCGTGGCTCACACTGTTAAAAGGAAAAGGAGTTTCATTTATGGAAAATAACGCTGGATTCCATGGAGTCGCTCCAAATGAAGATGAATACAAACAAGCAATGGAAGAATTAAAATAGGAGGAATTGAGAATGGAAAAAAATCAACAAGACAAGCATACGGAGAAGCTTTTAGCTAAATTAGGAAAAAGAAAAAGAAAATGTAGTAGTATTAGAAGCAGATTTGTCAAAATCAACAATGACAGCATACTTTAAAAAAAGAATTTCCAGAAAGACATATAAATGTTGGGATTGCAGAAGCTGATTTAATTGGAACAGCGACTGGATTCGCTACAACTGGTAAAATACCTTTTGCATCAACATTTGCACTTTTTGCAAAGAGGTAGAGCTTATGACCAAATTAGAAACAGTGTTGCATACCCTAAATTAAATGTTAAAATTTGTCCTACTCACGCAGGAGTATCTTTAGGAGAAGATGGTGGATCTCACCAATCAGTAGAAGATTTAGCTTTAATGAGAGCAATTCCTGGAATGGTAGTTTTATCGCCAGCTGATGCAGTTGAAACTGAAAAATGATTTTTCGCGAGACTGAATACGAAGGACCAGTTTATGTAAGATTAGGAAGATTGAATATTCCAGTATTATTCGATGACAACTATAAGTTTGAAATTGGAAAAGCTGTAACATTAACTGAAGGAAATGATGTGGCAATCTTAGCAACAGGATTAATGGTTTACGAAGCAACTGAAGCTGCAAAACAATTAGCAGAACAAGGAATCAAAGCAAGAGTAGTTAACGTTTCAACAATTAAGCCATTAGATGAGGAAACTATATTAAAAGCAAGAAAAAGAATGTAAATTTATTGTAACAAGTGAAGAACACTCAGTAATCGGTGGATTAGGAAGTGCTGTATCAGAATTCTTATCAGAAAACCATCCAACAAAAGTCATCAAACACGGAATTCAAGATGTATTTGGACAAAGTGCCGATGGAGATACAATGTTGAATAACTATAAATTGAGAGCGAAAGATATTGTAGAAGTAGTTTTTGAGAAATATATAGAATGAGAAATTTTTAGGAACGAGTGAAGTGCTCGTTCTTTTTGTCTTTACTTTACCTCCAAATAATGATAAACTATTAAAGGAAAGTAAAAGAAAATCACTTTTGAAAAAGAAATTAAAAGTTTGAAAGAGTTAAAATAAAGATAAGATAAAAATTATAAAAAAATTAGTGAAAAATATAGAAAGAGGTAAAAAAATGCAAAAAAATAATTGGAATAAATCCTGTTACAGAGGCTTTGAGATCAGATAAAAACATTGAAAAAGCTGGAAGTTTACAAAAAGATAAAAAGATACAATAAAAGAAATTTTTGAATTTAGCAAGTAAAAAGAAATATTAAGGTTTTCTATACAGATAGACGAACTGAAAATTCTCAAGGAGTTGTTGCATTAGTATCGGATTTTTGATTATTATGTTGATTTTGTTGAGTTCTTGGAAAAAGGTTTTACAAAAAGAAAAAAATCTAGAATTGTGATTTTTGGATCAAGTTCGGGATCCGAGAAATTTTGGTGCGATTATAAGAAGTGCTGAATGTTTTTGGTGTAGATGGAATAATTATTCAAGATAGAAATAGTGTAAAAGTGACTGAAACTGTTGTGAAATCTTCGACTGGAGCGATTGAATATGTTGATATCGTAAAAGTAACAAATATTTCAGACACAATAGACAAATTAAAACAATACGGTTATACAGTTTATGGTGCAGAAGCAAATGGAGAAACTTACTATTATGAAGAAAAAAATATCCAGAAAAAAACATGTCTAGTTTTTAGGAAGTGAAGGAAATGGAATGAGAAAAAGTAAGAGAACATTGCGACAAAATTGTAAAAAAATTCACTTAGAAGGAAAAAAATTAATTCATTAAATGTTTCGGTAGCTGGAGGAATTTTTATTATCGGAAATTGCTAAATAAGAATTTCTTGTAAACTCTTTTATTTTTATTTGAAAATGATGTATAATTATACTAGAAAGAAACTAGCATAATTTAAAAATGAGGTAAGAAATGAAATTAACTTTAGAAAAGATATAAATTATGAAACTATGATAGAAGATTTTTGGAGTAGAGCCGATAAATAGAAGAATTATAACAACAGGTGATAAATTAATATTTTTGGAAAAAAAGGTAAGATTGAAAAAGAAATTACAAGAAAAATCAAAAAGCAATATAATAAAAATATATTAAAGAAAAAAATCAATTATTCGTATCAAGTATGTTTTTTTGTGTCTAATAATGAAGGAAAAAGTATATAAATGTGATGGAAACAAAAAGAAAATAGTTGAAGAAGTTTTAGACTTGGGGAAGAATATTACAGCTATAAATTTTACTACGAATGGTAGAATAATTTATATTTATAACGGTATATTATTTTCTTATGACACACGAAACAAAAGAATTAATTTCTAATAATTGTATAACAGATGAAATAAAGGGTGGATATAGACTTTTTACAAGTGGTGAAAATGTTATTCTAAAAATACCAAAAATTGGTGATGAAGAAAATCGAATTAGTATTTTTTTGAAGATAAATTAAAAAAATTTTTGAAATAAAAAAACAGAAAATACTCATACATTTTTCAAAGATTGTCGGAATTAAATATTTAGGTGGGACTAAAGAAGGTGAAATTGAAGTTTGGAATATTTTAGAAAAAGAACTTTATGATTCTATCAAATTATCAGATAGCCAGATTACGTATATTGAAGAGATTGGCGATAAATACGTGATTGGATTAGGAACAGGAGAGTTGTTAATTACAGACGACAAATTTAATATTTTTAATGAAAAAGAAAAATTACAGATGATAAAAATTTTTGAAAATTTGTGTTTTTGGAAAAATGATATTTATGTATTGACGCTTGGAAATAAAAATATTGGAATTAAAAATGATTGAAGAAAAAAATAATTTTTAGAAATGTACTTAAACGGATAATGGTTAAGTGCATTTTTGTTTGAGTTTTTGCAAAAATTTTTGTTGATTTTGGGAATATTTTTTTCGTTGTAAAAATAAAAATATAAATGATATAATCTGTAAGAAAATATAAGTGAAATATATGAAGTGATATATTTCAACATAAATTATTAAAAATCCAGATAAAATTGAAAAAAATTAAATTAATGAAGGAATAAAAAAATTGAATTTATAAGAAAATAAAGATTGAGAGCAGGTTAGATTCTCAAGGAAGAAAGGATGTGATGAATGAGTTGGGAAAAAGTATAAAAATTATATGGTTTTTAATAATTTAACAAAAAAACATTGAGTTTTTAATATTTATGATGTTTGTTATGCTAAGACAGAAAGAGAGCAAAAAGACTATATAGCTTATATAGATGAACAATATAATTCAGATAGATTAACAAAAAAAATATTAACAAATGTAGCAGGAATGATAGGAGCTCAAGTTTTTGAACATTTCTAAAGCAGGATTACGATCCGCAAGGAGCGTCTGTGAACATATTAATAGCAGAAGAAAGAATAAAATCCAGATAGTATCGATAAATCATGTAATAGAGGGATTCCGTTTTTCAATAGTGAAAGTTTATCGGAAGAAGAGAAAAATAAATTGACAGATACAGAAACTGTACACGCACATTTGGATAAAAAGCCACATTACTGTGCATACTTTTTCCAGAATATCATCCAGATAATTCAATATCAACTTTTAGAGTGGATATTGATATTGCAACTTATGGAGAGATTTCGCCATTGAATACATTGAATTACTTGATTGATAGTTTTGATTCGGATATTATAACTATTGATTATAGAATAAGAGGATTTACGAGGGATATTTCTGGGAAAAAAATTTTTTTACAGATCATAATATTACGTCAATACAAGATTATATTGAACCTGCAAAATTGCGAATATATGATGCGATTGATGTGAATGTTTATCAATCGAATATTTTTCATACAAAAATGTTAATTAAAGAAATTGAATTGCAAAATTATTTGTTTAATCAAGATGTATATGAAATATCGCCTAAAACACGGCTAGAAATAACAAATAGATTGAGAAAAAGAAATGATAGAAAATTTATAGTGGGATGAATATTTACTAACCAAGGAGGTAACGATGGATAAAAAAATTACAAGAAAAAAACGGTTTTTGTTTTGATGCGATGAAAAACATTTGGCTAACAGGGTTGTTAGATTTGATGTACCTGGTCATAAAGGTGGTCGTGAAATAAGCAATTTCGTGATTTTATTGGATTAGATGCGATGCAAATGGATGTAAATTCAATGAAACCTTTGGATAATTTATGTCATCCTACATCAGTTATAAAAGAGGCACAGGATATTGCAAACTGATGCTTTTTGGAGCTAAGGAAGCATATTTTATGGTAAGTGGGACAACTGGGGCAGTTCGAGCTATGATTATGTCTACTTGTAAAGCAGGAGATAAGATCATTATTCCTAGAAATGTGCATAGAAGTGCAATTAATGCGATGGTTATTAACGGAACAATTCCTGTCTATATAAATCCTGGTCTTAACAAAAAATTGGGAATATCGCTAGGAATGTCTGTGAAAGATATAGAAAAAGGCGATAAAAGAAAATCTCGATGCGAAGGCAATTTTAGTAAATAATCCGACATATTATGGTATTTGTTCAGATTTAAAAATCAATTGTAAAAATTGGCACATGAGCATAATATGTTGGTTTTAGTGGATGAAGCGCATGGAGCACACTTTTATTTTTGGAGATAATTTACCAATTTCAGCAATGGCGACTGGAGCAGATATGGCGACAATAAGTATGCACAAAACAGGTGGTTCATTAACTCAAAGTTCGATTTTATTAAGTGGAGAAAGAATAAATGCTGATTATGTACGGCAAGTGATTAATCTGACTCAGACAACAAGTGCTTCATATTTATTGATGACTTCACTTGATACTGCGAGAAAAACATGAGTATTAATGGTAAAGAAATTTTTTAAAAAGACAGTGGAATTTGCAGAATATGCTAGAGAGGAAATTAATAAATTAGGTGGATATTATGCGTATGGAAAAAGACCTTATAAATGGCGATGATGTTTTTGATTTTGATACAACAAAATTGTCAATTTATACGAAGGATGTTGGACTTGCTGGGATAGAAGTTTATGATATTTTTGAGAGACGAGTTTAATATTCAAATTGAATTTGGAGATTTAGATAATATTTTAGCGATAATTTCAGCAGGAGATAGAGCGATGGAAATTGAGAGATTAATTTCATCATTGGCAGAAATTAAACGGATTTATACAAAAGATCCAAAAAGGAATGTTTGATCATGAGTATATTGTACCAACTGTAGTGTTGCCACCACAAAAGGCGTTTTATGCTGAGAAAAAAATGATACCAATTTCAGAAAGTTCGAGACAAATTAGTGGTGAATTTGTTATGGCTTATCCGCCAGGAATACCAATTTTAGCACCAGGAGAAAAAGATAACTGATGAAATTATTGATTATATCGAGTATGCGAAGGAAAAAAAGGTTGTCTTTTTGACAGGGACTGAAGATATGAAAGTAGAAAATATTAATGTGGTTATTGAGTAAATTGAAATAAAAATTTATTGAGTAAGATGAAAAATTAGAGTAAAATAATAAATGAAAGTATGAATTTTTAGAAAAATTTAAGAAAGGAGAGATAAAATGGAGTTATGGTATACAGAAGAACATACGAAAAATGTTAGATTCTCGATAAAAGTTGATAAGCAATTGGCTACTAAAAAAAGTAAATTTCAAAAGAATAGATATTTTTTTGAATCTAAAGAGTTTGGAAGATTTTTGACATTAGATGGATTTATGATGTTAACTGAAAAAGATGAGTTTATTTATCATGAAATGATTGTTCATATTCCTATGGCTGTGAAAAATGATGCGAAGAAGATATTGGTAATTGGAGCTGGTGATGGTGGAACGGTTAGAGAGCTTGTAAAATATGATAGTATCGAGAGAATTGATATGGTTGAGATTGATAAAGAAGTTGTTGATATTTGTCGTGAATATTTACCAAAAACAGCTTGTAAGTTAGATGATCCGAGAGTGAATCTTTATTATGAAGATGGCTTGAAATTTGTCCGTTCTAAAACGAATGAATACGATATTGTGATTGTTGATTCGACTGATCCGTTTGGGCCTGGAGAAGATTTGTTTACGAGAGAATTTTATGGAAATTGTTACAATGCTTTTGAAAGAGGATGGAATACTTGTAAATCAGCATGAAAGTCCGTATTATGAAGCGGATGCTGAAGCTACTCAAAGAGCGAATAAACAATTAAAAGGCAGTTTTTCCAATAGCTACAGTTTATCAGTTGCATATACCGACTTATCCGTCGTGACACTGGTTATTTGGATTTGCGTCAAAAAAATATCATCCTGTGAATGATTTGAAGGCGGATGAATGGAATAAATTAGGATTGGAAACGAAATATTATAATACAGAATTGCACAAAGGTGCATTTGCTTTTGCCAAATTATGTGAAAGAATTGATTGGTCAAGAATAAAATTGTAAAAAAATAATAATAGGAGGAAAAAAATTTAGGTGATGAAAGAAAGAAACGTACACACATTTATTGGATGCGAGGATGAATACGAAGAGAGTAAAATAGTAGTTTTTCGAGCACCGTTTGACAGCACAACATCATTTAGACCTGGAACAAGATTTGCTTCAGCTACGATGAGAAACGAAAGTTTTTGGGATTGAAACTTATAGTCCGTATCAAGATAAAAGATTTAGAAGATATTAATGTTTTTTTGATGCTGGGGATTTAGAATTGTCGTTTGGAAATTCAGAAAGTGCATTGAAGGATATTGAAGATGCAACAGCAGAAATCTTGGAAGATGGGAAAAATACCGTTTATGATTGGTGGAGAACATTCTGTGACACTTGGATCGGTTAGAGCAGTGGCTGAAAAAAATATCCAGATTTACATATTATCCAGTTTGATGCTCATACAGATTTGAGAGACGATTATTTAGGACAATATTATTCACACGCCTCTGTAATTAGAAGATGTTGGGATATTGTTGGAGATGATAAAATTTTCCAATTTGGTATAAGAAGTGGAGAAAGAGCTGAGTGGGAATTTGCGAAAGAACATTTACATACGACTAAGTTTAATTTTTGGGAATAATTTTGATGAATTGGATAAAGTTGTAGAAAAATTGAAAGGGAAACCAGTTTATTTCACATTAGATTTAGATGTTTTGGATCCTTCGGAATTTCCAGGAACAGGAACGCTCGAAGCAGGTGGAGTAACATTCGTAGAACTTCACAAAGCAATTGAAAAATCTCAAAATTAAATATTGTTGGATTAGATATGAATGAATTGTCACCAATTTATGACCATTCGTGACAATCAACAGCTTTGGCTTGTAAAATTATTGAGAGAAATTTTGTTGTTTGTTTATAAATAAGTCAAAAGGTTTCAAATTCTGGAAATTGTAAAGGAATAAACTGAATTAAGCCAATTAGAATTTATTTTTGAATTAGAAAAAAATTGAATAAAAATATTTTATAGAATAATTTTGGAGGTAAAAAAATGGGAAAAAAAGCGTTGATAATTGGAGCAGGTGGAGTTTCAAATGTAGTTTGTCACAAATGTGCTCAAAATTCAGAAGTATTTAGCTCAATAATGATAGCTAGCAGAACAAAAATCGAAATGTGATGCAATTAAAGAAACAATTGAAAAAAAGTAAATATGCAGGAAGAATAGAAATTCAAACAGCAAAAGTGGATGCAGATAATGTACCAGAATTAGTAGCTTTAATTAACGAATACAAACCAGATATCGTAATAAATGTGGCGTTGCCTTTATCAAGATTTGACAATAATGGATGCTTGTTTGGAAACTAAAACTGATTATTTAGACACAGCTAATTACGAGCCTTTAGATACAGCAAAATTTGAGTATAAATGGCAATGGGCTTACAAAGAAAAAAATTTGAGAAAGCAGGAATTACGGCTATTTTTAGGATGCGGATTCGATCCAGGAGTAACAGGAGTATTTTCAGCTTACGCACAAAAACATTATTTTGATGAAATAAACTATATTGATATTTTTAGATGCAAACGCTGGAGATCATGGTTATCCATTTGCAACAAATTTCAATCCAGAAATTAATATTAGAGAAGTGACTGCAAACGGAAGTTACTGGGAAAATGGAAAATGGGTAGAAACTGAACCAATGGAAATTAAAAGAGTATATAATTTCCCACAAATTGGTGAAAAAGACATGTACTTGTTACATCACGAAGAATTGGAATCTTTAGCTTTGAATATTAAAGGAATTAAAAAGAATTAGATTTTTTTCATGACATTTGGACAAAAGTTATTTGACACATTTAAAAGTGTTGGAAAATGTAGGAATGACTTCGATTGAGCCAATTGAATTTGAAGGGCAACAAATTGTACCATTGCAATTTTTTTAAAAGCAGTATTGCCAGATCCAGCTTCATTAGGGCCTAGAACAAAAAGGATTGACAAATATTGGAAATATCTTTAGAGGTAAAAAAAGACGGAAAAGATAGAACTTACTATGTTTACAACGTTTGTAACCATGAAGAATGTTATAAGGAAGTTAGCTCACAAGCAATTTCTTATACAACAGGAGTTCCAGCTATGATTGGTGCTCGTGATGGTGTTGACTGGAGAATGGAAAAACCAGGAGTGTACAATGTTGAAGAAATGGATCCAGATAAATTTATGGATGCATTGAATAAATTTGGATTACCTTGGGTAGAAGATTTTTAATCCAACATTAGTAGATTAATTTATAAAGAAATTGAAAAGATTTAAAATTGGGGCTTTCTGTAAGAAATTTTTTTCTTACAAGTCCCTTTTTGTGCTAGATTTAGGAGAAAAATATGATTTACAAATTAAAAGAAAGAAAACCAAAAATAAGTAGTAGTGCCTTTTATTGCGAAAAATGCAGATGTTATTGGCGATGTTGAAATAGGAGAAAATGCGAGTATTTGGTTTGGAGCAGTTCTTCGTGGAGATATTGAAAAAAATAGTTATTGGAAAAAAACAGTAATGTTCAAGATAATAGCACTTTACATACTAAACATGGAACACCTTGTATAATTGGAGAAAATGTGTCTGTTGGGCATAATGTAATATTGCATAGCTGTAAAATTGGAGATAATGTTATAGTTGGGATGGGAAGTACAATTATGGATGATGCGGAAGTGCTTGATAATTGCTTAGTTGGAGCAAATTGCTTGTAACTCGTTCTACACCAAAAGAAGAAGGCGTTTTGATTTTTAGGAAGTCCAGCTAAAATTGTTAGAAAATTAACGGATGAAGAAATTAAAGGATTAAAAGCAAATGCAGATCATTATGTTGAAAATGGAAAATTGTATCAAAAATTATTTACAAGAAATAAGAAATTAAGAAATAAAAAAATGGAGGTTATTTTTGAAATGAAAAGAAGTTTATCGTGAATACAGCCTAGCGGAGTTTTACACATAGGAAATTACTTTGGGGCGATAAAACAGTTCGTAGAAATGCAAGATGATTATGAAGGACTTTATTTTTAGCTAATTATCATGCTTTAACATCAGCACCAAAAAGGTGAAGATTTGAAAAACACAATTGGTGTAATTTTTAGATTATTTAGCATTAGGATTAGACCCTAAAAATCTACATTGTTTTTTTACAATCAGATGTACCAGAACATACTGAATTATCGTGGATTTTAGCGAATGTAACTCCGATGGGATTAATAGAGAGGGCACATTCTTACAAAGACAAAGTTGCGAAAGGAATCAAGCCAAATATGGGACTTTTTCACTTATCCAGTGTTAATGGCAGACAGATATTTTAATTTATGATGCTGATGTAGTTCCAGTTGGAAAAAGACCAGAAACAACATTTAGAAATAACAAGAGATATTGCAACAAAATTTAATGAAACTTATGAAAAAGAAATCTTTAAATTACCCGAACCAAAAAAATTGTTGAAAGCGTAGCAATTGTTCCAGGAACTAATGGGGATAAAAATGAGTAAATCTTATGGAAATGTAATAAATATGTTCGCTTCAAAAAGAAGTTAAAAACAAATTATGAGCGTTGTTACAGACTCAACACCTTTAGAAGAACCAAAAAAATCCAGACAATAATGTAACTCAATTATATTCATTATTTGCAACTCCAGAAGAAGTAGAAATTTTTAAAAGAAAAATTTAGAGCTGGGAATTTCGGATATGGACATGCCAAAAATGAATTATTAGATAAATTCATGGATTATTTTTGCACCATACAGAGCCAAAAGAGAAGAATTAGTAAATAACATGGATTATGTTTATGATATTTTTAAAAGAAGGTGCTGAAAAAGCTCGTAAAAATTGCAGGAGCTAAATTAGAAATAGTTAGAGACACTGTAGGATTATTAAAAAGAAGTTAGATTTAAAATTTTGAAGTAAAAAGCTGAGTTTGAGGATGGTGATTGAATCCTCAAGAAAATAATTAAAATAATTCTTAAAAATATGTTATAATAAAAGTAAATTTAAGAATTTAGGAGGAATAAAAAAATGTCGGAAGGCAGTTTGTTATTACAATTCATTGTAATAATAGTTTTAACTGGAATTAATGCATTTTTCTCGGAGCAGAAATGTCGATAGTTTCAGTAAATAAAAAAATAAGATAAAAGTGATGGTTGAGGAAGGAGATAAAAAGGCGATTTTATTAGATAATCTATTAAAAAGAGCCAAGTAAGTTTTTTTATCAACTATTCAAGTTGGAATAACACTTGCAAGTTTCTTTGCATCAGCATCAGCAAAGAACAGGACTTTCACAATTTTTATCAGTATTTTTTTAAATAAAATGAAGGTGCCATACAGTGCTCAGTTATCAATGATTATAGTAACTTTCTTGTTATCATATGTAACTTTGGTTTTTGGAGAACTTATTCCAAAAAGAGTAGCGTTAAGATCTTCTGAAAAAAATGGCTTTATCTTCAATTGGTGTAATTGTATTTATTTCAAAAAAATATTTTCGCCATTTGTAAAGTTTCTACATTTTCAACGAATGTCGTGTTGACGCTTTTGAAATTGAAGGAAGATAATATTGAAGAAAAAGGTTTCTAAAGAGGAGTTACGTTCACTTGTAGAAGTTGGAAGAGAGCATGGAATTATTAATGAAGTCGAAAAGGAAATGATTGAAAATATAATAGTTTTCGATGAAAAATTGCTAGAGAAATAATGATTCCAAGAACGAAAGTTTTTTTAATTGATAGAAATACGACGATTGAAGAATTATTTGAAACAAAAAGAAGTTGGGAAATATTCAAGAATACCTGTTTATGAAGAGGAAGCAGATAATATTGTAGGAATCTTGTTGACAAAAGATTTAATGATGGAGGCGTACAAAAAAAGGATTTGAAAAATATCAATATTTCTGAAATGGTTCAGAAGCATATTTCGTTCCAGAAACTAAAAATGTAAATGAGTTATTTAACGAAATGCAGTTAGAGAAAAAAACATATTGCAATTTTTAATTGATGAATATGGAGGATTTTCTGGAATTGTGACATTGGAAGACTTGATTGAGGAAGTAATGGGGAACATTGCAGATGAATATGATGATGAAGATTTATCAATTAGACAATTATCGCCGAATAAATATTTGATTAGTGGAGATGTTTCGTTGAATGACTTAAATGATGCATTTCATATAGAGCTAGAATCTAAATATTATGATACTTTGAGTGGTCTTTTTGATTGAAAAAAATTAGGATATATTCCTCGAAGATGATGAAAAAAATATCGCCAATAACTATTGATGGAATTGAATTTAAAACCTCAAAAAAAGTTAGAGATAAAATTGAGAAAAATAATAGTGATATTTTTTTGAAAAAAATTGAGATGCAAGAAAAAGTAGAAGAAGAAAAAAATACACAATAAAAATTTTTAAGGAGGAATAAAAATAATATGGCGTCTAAGACATCAGAATTAAAAAAGGGATTCAATGGTTGTTTCCATTATTAGCAGAAAAATGTAGATTACAGAAAGGAATTTTTAGCAGGATTAGTTACATTCTTGACAATGGCTTATATCATTGTTGTAAATCCAAATATACTTTCTAAAACAGGTATGGATGCAGGTGCGTTAGTAACAGCAACTTGTTTAGGAGCGACAGTAGGATGTTTCTTGATGGGATTTGTTGCAAACTTGCCATTTTGCTTTAGCTTCGTGTATGGGATTAAATGCGTTTTTTTGCATTTACAGTCGTTTTAAAAAGGTGGAGTTAGCTGGGAAGTAGCATTAACAGCTGTATTCGTAGAAGGAATAATATTTATTTTATTAACAATGTTTAAAGTTCGTGAAATAGTAGTAAATTCGATACCAACAAGCATGAAACATGCAGTAACAGCTGGAATAGGTATATTTATTGCATTTGTAGGATTTTTCAGGAGCAGGACTTGTAGTAGCAAATGAGTCAACAAAAAGTAAGTATGGGTCATTTTACACCAACAGTCGTAATAGCAGACAATTGGTTTATTCATAATTGGAGTTTTAGATAAAAAGGTGTAAAAAGGTTCAATTCTTTATGGAATAGTTGTAAGTTCAATTTTAGCTTGGATTTTTTTCTATAATTGATCCAGAAGCAGCAGCTAAATTGGGAATTTCTTTACCAAAAGGGATTTTTAAATATGAATCAATTGCACCAATTGCAGGGAAATTAGATTTTTCAGTATTTGCAGATGTAAAAAGGTTTGAGTAGTTTTTTTCGTAGTAGTTTGTACTTTCTTGTTTGTAGATTTCTTTGATACAGTAGGAACTTTGATTGGTGTTTGTTCAAAAAGCAAATATGTTAGATGAAGAAGGAAATGTACCAAATGTAGGGAAGAGCATTACTTGCAGATGCGATTGGAAACAACAGCAGGAGCAGACTTTTAGGAGTGTCAACAGTTACGACTTATGTAGAAAGCTCAACAGGAGTTTTAGCTGGAGGAAGAACAGGTTGGACAGCAATTACAACAGGAGTTTTATTCTTGTTATCAATGTTTTTCTCACCAATATTTATAGCAATTCCAGCATGTGCAACAGCACCAGCATTGATTTATGTAGGATACTTAATGTTAAGTTCATTAAAAGAAATTGACTTACACGATGTAACAGATGGAATTCCAGCATTTATTACAGCTACAACAATGGCGTTAACGTACAGTATTGGAGATGGATTAACACTAGAATTTTATCATATGTAATAATCAATCTTATCTACAATGCAGTTGCACCAAAAAGAAGATAGAAAACCAGTATCTTGGGTAATGATAGCACTTGCAATATTATTTATAATAAAATTAGTTTTGATGTAGTAATGAATAAAAAAATAAAAAAAGGATCATTTTGTGAATGCAGAATGGTCTTTTTTTGTTTAGAAAGGAATTAAATTTGTACTTAATAAAAATCTAAAATTTAATAATAAAAAAAGGAACTACCTCACATTAGCAAGGTAATTCCAAACATCTTCGGTATTTTATTAAAATTTTATAACTTAAATTATCTAGAATAAAGTTTTTGTCAAATAAGCAATTTTTCAGCTAAATCATCTGATAAACGATCTTTAATCTCCATTGCCAGTTTCCAGCATCGATACCAGGAGTATTAATTCTAGCTTCACTCCCAATCCTAAGAAATCTTGAATAGGTGCAAGTGCAATAGAAGCTACAGAACTCCAAGCTCCTCTAATTGCATCCCAGTGAATATTATTTTCATCTCTTGAATTCAAGTATTCAAGTGCAAATTTTCTATCTTCGTGTTTAGCTTTTTCAAACCAACCAACGATTGTATCGTTATCATGAGTACCAGTATAAACAACACAGTTTTTTGTCGTAAGTATGTGGTAAATATTCATTTTCTTCACTAGAATCAAATGCAAATCCTAAAAATTTTTCATTCCAGGGAATCCAGTTGCATCTCTTAAATCAATAACACCTTGTGTCATTGTTCCTAAATCTTCAGCAATTATAGGTAATTCTCCAAGTTCATTTTTTTAATGGCATTAAATAAGTCCATTCTAGGTCCTGGACACCAAGTACCATTTTTCAGCTGTTTTATCTCCATAAGGAACAGCCCAATATTCATCAAATCCTCTGAAGTGATCGATTCTTATGATATCGCAAGTAGAAAGATTAGCTTTTAACTCTATCAATCCACCATCTATATCCAGTTTCTTTTTAATTTTTTTCCCAATTGTATAATGGATTTCCCCAAAGTTGTCCAGTAGCACTGAAATAATCGAGCGGAACTCCTGCAACTTTAACTGGTTTTTTTCTTCATCAAATAAGAAAAATTTCTGGGTTTGCCCATGCATCAGAGCTATCAGCGAGAACGAAAATAGGGATATCTCCAATTATTTTTTTATACCATTTTCATTAGCATATTTTTACAGCATTCCATTGTTTGAAGAATAAAAAAATTGAGTGAATTTTTTTGATATTCGATTTCTTCTTTAACAATTTCATAATATTTACCCATTGCATCATGTTGTCTAGATTTAATATCTTCTGGCCACTCATTCCAAGGCAATCCATTAAAATGATTTTTTTAAAGAAATATACATTGTAAAGTCGTTTAACCAACTTTGATTATGAGCTTTAAATTCTTCAAATAAATATTTTTAATTCTTCTTTCTTTGTTTTCTTTAGTGTTTTTATAATTTTTCATATGCCTTTCTTAACAAAGGATATTTTTTTGATTATAAATAGCTCCATAATCAACGCTTGTGATTTTTCTCCAAATGAAATCCCTTCTAAATCTGATTGTGATAATAAATTTTCTTCAATTAATAAATCAAAATCAATAAGATATGGATTTCCGGCAAAAGTAGAGAATGATTGGTATGGAGAATCACCATATCCTGTTGGCCCTAATGGGAATATTTGCCATAATTTTTGATTAGATTTTTTCAAAAAAATCTACGAATGCAAAAAGCTTCTTTTCCTAAAGTTCCAATTCCATATTTCCCTGAAGTGAAGTAGGATGTAATAAAATACCGAACTTCTTTTCGAACATTGTTCCTCCTTAAATATATTTAATAATCTTTTTCACTTTAAATATACTTTATTTTTATAAATGTCAACATTAAAAATAATATTTTTTATTATTAGAATTATGATTGACAAAATAGAAATAGTGAGATATACTTCTTAGAGTATATAAAATTCCCAAATCTAAAAATATTAACAAGTAAAAAAATAATATTAAAAAAATCTCAAAAATAAATATTTAGAAAGGTTGGAGAGGAAAATGAAATTATTGACAATTAATGTCCATGCTTGGATTGAAAAAAACCAAATGGAAAAAAATTGACATTTTAGCAAAAAAACAATTGCTGAAAAAGATTATGATGTTATTGCTATGCAAGAAGTGAATCAGTTGATGACACAGCCTGTAGTTTATGCAGATGTGAGGGAAGACAACTACGGTTGGGTTTTGCTTAACAAAATAGCAGAATATACAGACACAACTTATTATTACCACTGGAGTAATTCGCATATCGGTTATGGGAAATATGAGGAAGGTATTGGAATCTTAACAAAAACATGTATTAAAAAGGTACAGATGATTTTTTTATTGTACTAGATCACAAACTGTAAATTGATTTCTTCAAGAAAAGTTATAAGTGCTGAAATTGAATACAATGGAAAAAGTAATGGAATTTTATAGTTTGCCATATGAATTTACCAACTTGTGAAACAGAAAAAAATGGATAAAAGTATTCAAACAATTTTGAATAGAAATGAAGATGATATTATAAAAAGTATTAATGGGAGATTTTTAATACAAATATGTTAAAAGATAAAGAAGATTATGAAAATATCTTAAATCAAGGGCTATTAGATACATATCAATTAGCAGAGAAAAAGGATGATGGTATCACAGTAGGTGGTGATATCGATGGTTGGCAAGGTCAAAAAGAAAAGAAAAACTAGATTACATTTTTCTTGACAAAAAGAATTAAAAAGTTAAAGAAAGTAAAGTAATCTTTAATGGAAAAAAATTATCCTGTAATTTCAGATCATTATGGAATAGAAGTAATTTTAGATGTAGAATAATTAAAAAAATATAAAAAAAGAAATAATAAAAAAATTTAATTTGTAACTTAAACATCTATTAAGTAATTTGTAAAATTATAATTATAATAAAAAAAGTTAAAAATTTTTTCTACAAAGAAAAGTATGATTTTTTTACTAGCTTAGAAGGATTTATAATTATAAAAATTGAAAAATAAAAAAATTTATAAAAATATTGACATTAGAAAAAAATAGGGTATAACTTATTGTAAAAAAAGAAAAAAACTAATATAATTTTTTGGAGGTATTTAATCATGATGAAAAATTCAACGGTTCGGTGGAGCAATGATGGCACCAGTTCTGTTATTTGCATTTACAGGGATAGTGGTAGGGATAGCATCACTATTTACAAATCCACAAGTAATGGGTTCAATCGCAAAATGAAGGGACAAACTGGTATAAATTCTGGTTTGTAATAAGTGAAGGTGGTTGGACAGTATTTAGACAAATGCCGTTATTGTTCGCAATCGGATTACCAATCAGCCTTGCAACTAAAAACGAATGCAAGAGCATGTTTAGAAGCGTTTGCTTTATATACAACTTATAATTATTTCGTAGCAAAGCAATGCTTGCACAATGGAGTTTCTTTGGTGTTGACATGAGTCAAGAAGCTGGAGGAACAAGTGGACTTGCAATAATTGCTGGAGTAAAAAAACACTTGATACAAACTTATTTGGTGCAATTATAATTTCTGCAATAGTAGTTTATTTACATAATAAATATTTTGATAAAAAGTTACCAGACTTTTTAGGAGTATTCCAAGGAACAGTATTTGTTTATATTATTGGTTTCTTAGTAATGCTTCCATGTGCTTTCATAACTGCACTTTGTTGGCCAAAAAGTTCAAATTGGAATTAACAACTTACAACAATTATTAAAAGTTTCAGGGACCAATTGAGTATGGATTTATACATTCCTTGAAAGAGCATTAATTCCAACAGGATTACATCACTTTGTATATACACCATTTATATTCGGACCAGCAGACAGTTCCAGGTGGAATTCAAACTTACTGGGTACAACATATTGGAGAATTTGCTCAATCTACAAGACCTTTTAAAAGAAATGTTCCCACAAGGTGGATTTGCATTACACGGTAACTCAAAAAAATCTTTTGGTTCAGTAGGTATCGCACTTGCAATGTATTCAACTGCTAAAACCCCGAAAAACAAGAAAAAGTAGCAGGATTGTTATTACCAGTTTTATTAACTGCAATAGTTTCGTGAATTACAGAACCACTTGAATTTACATTCTTATTTATAGCACCAGTATTATTTGGATTACACGCAGTATTAGCTGCAACAATGTCAACATTGATGTATATGTTCGGAGTTGTAGGAAACTTCGGTGGAGGATTCTTAGACTTCTTATTCTTAAACTGGATTCCAATGTTTAAAAACCACAGTGGAACAGTAATTATTCAAATTGTAATTGGATTAATCTTTACATGTATTTATTTCGTATTATTCAGATTCTTAATTTTTAAAAATGGATTTAAAAACTCCAGGTAGAGAAGATGATGATGAAGAAATGAAACTTTATACAAAAAGCTGATTATAGAGCTAAACACGGTGATGGAGCATAAGGTGCAAGAGCCGTAGTTGGTGGAGATGAATATGCTCAAAAAGGTGCAATCATTCTTGAAGCATTAGGTGGAAGAGAAAAATATTGAAGAACTTAACAACTGTGCAACTAGACTTAGAGTAAGTGTAAAAGATGCAAGTAAATTATTACCAGATGCAAGATTTAAATCAGCAGGAGCTCATGGTGTAGTTAGAAAAGGAACAGCTATTCAAGTAATCATTGGATTATCAGTACCTCAAGTAAGAGAAAGAATTGAAGAAATGATGAAAAAGGGTAAAAATAAAATTTGATAAATAATTAAATTTTTTTAGAAAAAGTATTGTTTTTATAGAAATTATGAAAATGATTTTTTTATAATCAATACTTTTTCTTTTTAATATAAATTTAAAAAGTATTGAAAATGTAAATACTTTGTGATAAAATAACGATAATTGAAATTAATAAAAAAAGAATAAATAGGAGAGGAGAAGTTACTTTAAATCTAGGAAAATTTAATTTTGAATAGATTAAAGCAATGGGAAAAATATGAAGAAATTAATGGTAATGTCATTGTTATGCTAGGAGTATGAGTGTGGCACATGCAGAAGTTACTAGTAACACAAATTCTAATGAGAGTACTAATAAATATCCAGGTCGAACTAATACAAATACAAAAGGAGGATTTTTGGGACTTTTATACAGAATCACAACGAAAATTAGTAAAAACCAAATGATAAAGAAATTTATGAAAATTTAAGTAAAACAATAAAACCAACAGACGATTTTTTTATGAATATGTAAACAAAAAAATTGGGAAGATAAAACACAAATACCATCGACAAAATCGTCATGGGGATCATTTGTAGAGCTTTCTGAAAAAAATCAAGATTTTTTTGAGAAATTTAATAAAAAGATTTGAAGGAAAAAAAGAAATTCTTTGAATTCGGATGAAAAGAAAATTTTAACTTTATATGAATCTTTTTACAACATAGATAAAAGAAATAAATTAGGTCTTGAGCCAATAAAAAAAGATTTAAAGGAAATTGATGATATAAAAATCAATTGATGATTTGCAAAAAAATATAATATTAAGAATACAAGAAAAAGGATCGAATGAGTTTTTATGGTTGGGGACTTTCTACTGATTTAAATGATTCTAAAAAAATAATGCAATTTATTTGGAATCAGCAGGATTAGGGCTTTCAAGAGATTATTATCAAAAAGGAAACTCCAGAAAATGCAAAAATCCTAAAAGAATATACGAAATTTGTTAGTGATGTATTAAAACTTGGTGGTGAAACGGATACTGATGCAAAGGCTCAAAAAAATAGTTGCATTTGAAAAAGCAATCGCTCAAACGCTGTTAAAAAAATGAAGAAAGTCATGATGTAGCTAAATATAACAATCCTAGAAAAGTTAGTGAGTTGTCATCGATAACTAAAAATGTGAACTTGGCTAATTATTTGAAACAGTTGAATGTGAATACAGATAAAGTGATTATTACTGAATTGAATTATTATAAAAATTTAGATAAATTTTTGACAAATGAAAATATTGATGTGATAAAAGATTATATGAAATTTCAAAAGATTGCAGGATCTTCAAGTGTTTTTAAAATGATGAGTTAGGGAAAAAGATATTTTTGAATTTTATGGGAAATATTTAAATGGACAAAAAGAAAGAGAAACGCTTGAAAAAAAGAGCACTGTATTTTGTTGATGGAACTTTAGGAGAATTAGTTGGAAAAGAATATGTTAAGAAAAAAATTTCTCACCGAAGCTAAAAATACGCAAGAAATGGTTAGCTACATAAAAAGCATTCCAAAATAGAATTAACAAATTAGATTGGATGAGTGCAGAAACTAAGAAAAAGCAATACAAAAAAATTGAATAAAAATAAATGTAAAAATTGGTTATCCAGATAAATGGCATGATTACAGTACTTTTAAATATAAATGAAAATGATTCATTATATGATCAAATGGTAAAAAGCTGGAGAATGGGCTTACGATAAAAGAATTTAAGAAAATTGGAAAACCAGTAGACAAAAACAGAATGGTTTATGGATGCACATACAGTAAACGCCTATTATTCACCAACAGGAAATGAAATAGTATTCCCAGCAGGAATTTTACAAAAAAACCATTTTATGATTTCAAAAAAATTCTGAAGTAGGAAGTAATTTTGGTGGAATTGGAGCAGTTATTGGTCACGAGATAACTCATGGATTTGACGTTTCTGGAGCACAATTTGATGGAGATGGAAATGTTAAAAACTGGTGGACAACACAAGATAAGCAAAAAAATTTGACGCAGACAACTAAAAAAATTAGAGGATGAATTTTCAAATTATACTGTTGGAGATAACATCAAACTTAATGGTAAATACACTTTAACAGAAAAATATTGCAGATTTAGGAGGAGTAAATATAGCTTATGACGCATTACAACTATATTTGGCAGACCATCCCGATTTGAAAGTTTCTAATGATACAGAAAAATGAATTATTTTTTTCTTAAATTATGCAAATATTTGGAAACAAAAAGGCTACACAAGAATACAGAAATAATTTAGCTAAAAACAGATTCGCACTCACCCTAATTTCCTACGTGTAAACTCTGTATTGAAAAAAATACTGATGCTTTCCACAAAATTTTCAAAAACAAAAACCAGGAGATAAAATGTATAGAGCACCACAAGATAGAGTAAAAATTTGGTAAAAAAATTGATTTAGAGAAAAGTAATTTTACTGAGGATACAGAGGGATTAGTTTAGGTAAATGACTAATTTATTAGAAAATCTGAGTCTTGTTAGACTTGGATTTTCTATTATCAGTGAACTACTCCTGCTTGTAGAAGCTGTAGACTTTTTGTTATCTTTTGTTAAATTAGAAGTCTAAAAAAATAAAAATTTAAATTTATAATAAAAAAAGAATATTCAATGTTATAAATGAAAAGTAAAAAAAATATCTTAAGAATTAAAAAAATTAATTTGACAAAATATAAAAAAATATGTTATTATTACTAGGTAATTAAATTAGAAGTAGAAACATTGTTTCTCACCTTTCCATCAGAAGTGGATGTTTGCTTAAATTTATAAGCAAATTAGAAATATTGATTGATTAACAATTGATATTTAAAGATTTCTTTTTAAGAAAGAGATGAGTTAGGTATATAGTTATTTTTATTTTGCAGTTTATTTTATATTTTAATATATTTAATAATCTGTTTATATAGCTATTTTGAGCAAGGTTTCTTATATCTTGTTTTTTTATTAATTATACCCAATTATTTAGGTGTAAAAAGTAGGAGGTGTTCTTTATAAAAGGAACTAATAAATCTAACGAACCGAGAATGAACGAGAGAATTAGAGCAAGAGAAATTAGAGTGATTGGAGACGATGGAGAACAATTTGGAATTTTTGTCTGTTAATGAAGCAATTGCTTTAGTCGCAGAAAAATCTAGATTTAGTTGAGATTTCACCGAATGCCACACCACCTGTATGTAAAAATTATGGACTATGGAAAATACAAGTATGAGAAAACAAAAAGATAAAGAAAACAAAAAGAAACAAAAAATGTTGTTGTCAAAGAATTGAGAATAAAAACCTCATATTGATGAACACGATAAAGAAACAAAAATTTCTCAAATTAAAAAAATTCATAGAAAAAAAGAACATAAGGTGAAAGTAAGTTTAAGACTTACTGGAAGAGAAAGATTACATGCTGATTCAGCTATTAAAATTTTAGATGAATTTGCAAGTCATTTTTGAAGAAACAGCAATTGTTGAAAAAAATATGGGAAAGAACAAGTACAAAAAAATTTATATTGTTATCGCCTAAAAAGTAATTCAAGGAGGAAAAATGCCAAAAAAATGAAAACACATAAAGGAACTAAAAAAAGAGTAAAAAGTTACAGGAAGTGGAAAAGTATCAGTTAAACATTCGTGAAAAAGCCACATCTTAACTAAAAAAATCTAATAAGAGAAAGAAAAGATTAGGTCAAGACGCAATAGTTCCTAAAAGGAGCAGAAAGAAAAATTAAAAAGCATTAGCTGGGCAAGCAGGAAGATAGTTAGAAAATAAGGAGGAAAGAAAAATGCCAAGAGTAAAAACAGGAATAGTTAGAAGAAAAAGACATAAAAAAAGTTTTTAAAAAGAAGCAAAAGGTTATAGAGGAGCTATAAAAACAAATTATAAAAAAAGCGAATGAAGCTGTTAAGAAAGCAATGGCTTACGCAACAGAGCATAGAAAAACTTAAAAAGAGAACTATGCGTGAATTGTGGATTGTTAGAATTAACGTCTGCGCAAGATTAAATGGATTATCTTATTCTAAATTTATGAACGGATTGAAAAAAAGCTGGAATTGAATTAGATAGAAAAAGTTTTAGCTGACTTAGCTTTTAAACAATCCTGCAGAATTTGCAAAATTAGTAGAAAAAAAGTAAAAATAGTATTAAATAACGTAATTTATATGAAAACATCCTAAAAAAATATGAGTTTTAGGGTGTTTTTATTTTAGATAGAAAGTGTTTACGGTTATAATTTACGATTAAAAATTTTTTACTCTATCAATTTGAAGATTATACTTAAAATATGTTAGATTTTATGCTATAATTAAGCGTAAAAAATTAAAGAATATAATATAGAGAAGGAGTGCATAAAAATTATTTTTTTAAGAAGATTAATAAAAAAATAATTTGTTATGCGAAAAATGTTATTAGAATTAAGGGAATTACAAAAAACACAGAGAAGTATTTAGGTCAAGAAGTGACGTTAAATGGATGGGCGAAAAAAATTAGAAGTCAAAAAAAACTTTGGATTTATAGAATTGAATGATGGTACATTTTTTTACAGGAATTCAAGTAGTTTTTGAAGATTCATTAGAAAATTTTGAGGAAATTTCAAAATTGACAATTTCGTCTTCAATAAAAAGTGACAGGGATAGTTGTAGAATCACAAGGGAAAGGACAAGCATATGAAATTAAAGCAACAAAAATTGAAGTTTATGATAAAGCTGATTCAGATTATCCATTACAAAATAAAAGACATACGTTTGAGTTTTTTTGAGAACAATTGCTCATTTGAGACCTAGAACGAATGCTTTTTTTGCAGTTTTTTAGAGTGAGATCATTGTTGGCTTTATGCGATTCATAAATTTTTTTCAAGAAAAAAACTTTGTTTATGTGCAAACACCGATAATTACTGGAAGTGATGCTGAAGGTGCTGGAGAAATGTTTAGATTGACTACATTGGACATTAATAATGTGCCTAGAACTGAAAAAGGGAGACATTGATTTTTAAACAAGATTTCTTTTGGGAAAGAAGCTAATTTGACGGTGAGTGGACAATTGAACGTTGAAACATTTGCAACTGCATTTAAAAAAATACTTATACTTTTGGTCCTACATTTAGAGCTGAAAAATCAAATACTCCAAAACATGCGGCAGAATTTTTGGATGATGGAGCCAGAAATTGCATTTGCTGATTTAGATGTAAATATGGATGTTATTGAAGAAATGATAAAAATATATTGTGAATTATGTGAGAGAAAAATGCTCCAGAAGAAATGGAATTTTTTTCAATAAATTTGTAGATAAAGAATTGTTTGCTAGATTGGATACTTTGGTAAATAATCAATTTGATAGAATTACTTATACAGAAGCGATTGAAATTTTGAAAAATGCGAAAAAGAATTTGAATATGAAGTTGAATGGGGAATTGATTTACAAACTGAGCATGAAAGATATTTGGCTGAAGAACATTTCAAAAAAACCAGTGTTTGTAACTGATTATCCTAAAGATATTAAAGCGTTTTATATGAAATTAAATGAAGATGGAAAAAAACTGTAAGAGCAGTTGATTTATTGGCACCTGGAATTGGAGAAATTGTTGGAGGAAGCCAAAGGGAAGATGATTATGATGTTCTTTTAGGAAAAATTCATGAAATGGGATTAAAAGAAGAAGATTATTGGTGGTACTTAGACTTGAGAAAATATGGAAGTGTTCCTCACTCGAGATTTGGACTTGGATTTGACAGAATGTTAATGTACATAACTGGAATGACAAATATTAGAGACGTAATTCCGTTCCCAAGAACTACTAAAAATCTTGAATTCTAATAAAAATTAGAAATAGGAGGGAAAAAAATGAAAAAAAATTTTTAATAGGGGTAATGTCACTATTGATGGTATCGACAGTTGTAAAGGCGAATTTATCAAGTGAAATTCAGACTTTGACTAATCTTTTTTTCAACAAGGAAATTATGAATCAGCTGAAACAGTTGGAAGAGGAATTTTTAAATGATTCTTCGTTAACGCCTCGAAGAAAGAGCAACTGTAAATAGCATAATGAGCCAAATAGCGATAAAACAAGCACAAAAACAGTCAAATAAAACAGAAAGTACTATGAAAAAGTCTTTTACTGATCAAAAGGTTACAGAGACTCGTGATACTGGAACAATGCCAGCTTCACTGATGAAGATGTTTCGTCAGAAGCAAAAATACAATACTTATGGAAATTTTTGAAAACGCAGACATTGGCTAAAAAAAGTTCAACTGCAACTTTTTAAAATGAGTCAGTTATATTTCAAAAGATGGATTGTATGAAAAAGCTGTTAATTTGGCAAAAAAAGATACAGGCGGTGACATTAGAAATCTTTATGTTGTTGCAATTGGGTCTAGATTAATGGGAAATTATGATCAAGCGATTGATTACTATAATAGAATTTTGGCGATGTCACCAGATCAGCAAGAGGCTAAATTGGGGATTGGAATAGCGTATAAATCGAAAGGTGAGTTTTTCTAAAGCTTTGGAATTTTTGAGAGAGTATGCTGAACAGAATTCTAATCAAGAAGTAGTAAAAAGATATAGCAATTTTTGAATGATATATTGGCAAATAAGAAATAAATAAATTAAATTGGGGGATTTAATTGTGGGTTGGTTAAATTTGAAAAAAATTGAGATGAAAAAAATGGTCACATTAGAAAGTTGATGAATCTCTTTTCAGATTATGAAGAATTATTTCTAGAGAAAAAAATTTTTTCTCTTTAAAGATGATTTAAAAAGAGAACTTGAAAAAAATCTAGGAAAGTTGATACAAAGGGAAGAAATGGATATTTATAATAGAAGCAAAATTAGGATAATAAGTGCAAATGATTATGAATATCCAAAAAAATTTAAGAGAAGTTTCTAATTTTTCCGTTATTTTTGTATGTTAAGGGGAAAAAAACTGATTGAAGGAAACGTTAAGAAAACAGCAAGTAAGGGAAAAAAACACTATTTTTCGACAGAAAATGAAGAAAAAAATCACAATTTTTAATAGAAATATTGCAGTGATTGGTACAAGGCGAATGACAAAAATTGGTAGAAATAATTGCGAAAAGATTGTAAAGGAACTTTTGGATTATGACATTAACTTGATAAGTGGACTGGCTGAAGGAATTGATACGATTGCTTTGAAAATGGCAGTTGAAAATCAGAATAAAGTGACTGCTGTTGTAGGAAGTGGCTTAGATGTTGTATATCCTTATGGAAATCGAGAGTTGTGGGAAAAAAATAAGTGAAAGTGGGACGTTGATTAGCGAATATCCGATGGGAACAAAACCATTAAAATGGAATTTTTCCTCAGAGGAATCGTATAATTGCAGGATTGTCTGAAGGTATTTTGGTTGCAGAAAGTTTTAAATCTGGAGGAGCATTGATAACAGCTGAATTGGGGTTTACTCTTAACAGAGAAATTTTTGCAATACCTGGTTTTCTTAATTATCCATCATTTGAAGGTTGTAACAATTTGATAAAGGAGAATAAGGCAAAATTGGTGACTTCGGCAGATGATATTGCGAAAAGAATTTTTTTGTGGGATTTGAGCAAGAAAAAAATAGCAAGATAGAAAAAAATTAACAGAAGATGAAGAGCTGGTATTTAGATTATTAGTAGAGGAAATGAATGTTGAGGAGATTTCTAAGAAACTTCCAGAATTTCCAGTCAAAAAGTTATTTTTCTGTACTAATGAGTTTAAAGATAAAAGGGATTAATAGTAGAAACAGGAGCAACAAAAATTTTTTTAAAAAAATAGTGTAATTTGTAGGATAAAAAAAGTATAAGAGAAAGAAATATTGAGGTGATAAACTTGGCGAAAAAAAACTTGTAATAGTAGAGTCGCCTTCTAAAGCTAAAAACTATTGAAAAAAATATTAGGTAGAAATTATGAAGTGACGGCATCTTATGGGCATGTGATTGATTTGCCAAAAACAAAGATAGGAATAGATGTTGATAATAATTTTGAGCCTAAATACCAAGTAATTAAAGGGAAAGGTGAGCTTTTAAAGAAATTGAAGGAAAAAAATCTAAAAAGGCTCCTACCGTGTATCTGGCATCCGATCGGGGATAGAGAAGGAGAGGCTATTGCTTGGCATATATCAAATTATATAAAACAACTCGATAAGATCAAAAGAATAGAATTTAATGAGATAACTAAAACAGCAATTAATAATGCAATAAAAAAATCCAAGAAATATTAATGAAAATCTGGTAAATGCACAACAAGCGAGAAGATTACTAGATAGAATAGTAGGTTATAAAAATAAGCCCATTACTTTGGCAAACGATAAATAGAAATGCTAGTGCTGGTCGTGTTCAGTCTGTTGCATTAAAATTGATTTGTGATTTGGAAGACGAAATAAAAAGTTTTGTTCCCAAAAAAAATATTGGGAAGTGAATGCGGTTTTAAAAAAATGATATAAAACTGAATCTTGTTGAAATTTTGAAGGAGAAAGTTGATAAAAATTTTTCGATGAAGAAGTAGTAAAAAAATTGAAAAAAAGATTTAGAAAATGAAAGTTTGACGTTGGATAAAAATAGAGATTAAGAAAAAAAGTCAAAGACCACCGTTAGTTTTTAAAACGAGTACATTGCAACAATTGGCTTCCCTCATATTTAGGATTTGGTGCGAAAAAAACAATGAGTGTGGCACAGCAATTGTATGAGGGACTTGTGATAGATGGAGAAAATAAAGGGCTAATCACATATATGAGAACAGATTCTACGAGAGTTTCTGTAGATGCAATGAATATGGCTAAAGATTATATTACTAAAAATTTTTGGAAAAACAGTATGTTGGAAATTATGTTGTGAAGAAATCTAAAGGGAATATTCAAGATGCACATGAAGGAATAAGACCGTCATATATTGAGTTAGAACCCGATAAAAATAAAAACAATTTGACGAATGATCAGTATAAGTTATATAAATTGATATGGGATAGATTTTTTTAGTTTCGCAGTTTGCTACTATGAAGTATGAACAGATGAAGATAGAAGCTGTAAATGGCGATTATAGATTTAGAGGGACAATAAATAAAAGTACTTTTTGATGGATATTACAAGATTTTTTTAAAAGATGAAGATGAGATAAAAACTGAGGATTTTTCCAGAAATGAAAGAGGGAGATGTTTATCCGATTGAGCAGTTAAATATTCGTGAAGGAATAACAAAGGCTCCAGCGAGATTTTCTGAAGCAACTTTTAGTAAAAAAATTGGAGGCAGAAGGAATTGGGCGTCCGTCGACATATGCTTCTATTGTTGAAACTTTGAAGGCTAGAGAGTATGTTGAAATTATTGAGAAAAGGTTTTATCCGACAAATTTAGGATATGAAGTGAAAGATGAACTTGAAAAACATTTTTAAAGATATAATGAATGTTAAATTTACAGCGAATATGGAAGAAAAAAATTAGATGAAGTTGAAGAAGGGAGTATTGAGTGGATTCAGCTTTTTAAGAGAATTTTATGATGCGTTGGAAAAATATAGAAGTTTATGAAAAGGAAATAGAAGAAATTCAAAATAGAAGGATTGTTTCTGACGTGATGGATTCTAGTGGTAATCCGATGGTACTAAAAAAACTGGGATTTTTTGGAAAATACTTAATTTCGGAAACTAATGCTAACGAAAAAAATAACATTGAAAGGAATTCAAAGTTGATCCAAAACAAATTGAAGAGGGTAAAATTACTGTAAAGAAGTTGAGGAAACACAAAAAGAAAAAGAAGGGAATTCCAACAGATTTCTTTACTGAGAATAATAAAAGATATTTGCTGAAAACTGGAAGATATGGAGAATATCTTGAAAGTGAAGATTATGAAAATGATGAAAAGAGAATGGCGTTACCATTACCTCTGAAACAGAAGTATAAAAAAAGATACGCTTATTGAAATAGACGGTGTTTTACAAATAAAAAAATGAGTTGGAAAAGATTTTAGAAGAAGACAAGAAAAATAATTGAAGAAGCTGGAGTTTGTGAGTTTTGTGGACGACCTTATGAGATTAAAAATGGACGTTTTGGAAAAATTTTTGGCGTGTACCGGGTATCCAGAATGTAAAACGATAAAAAAATATAAAAAAACTGGGAAAGTCACTAGAACAGTAGATGATGGTGATGATGAAAGTTCAAAAAAAGGTAAGACTACTAAAAAAAGGTACTAAAAAGACTACAAAATCTACTAAATCCGCTAAAAGTAAGGCGAAAACAACAACGACTAAAAAAAGTCGCAACAAAAGCTAAAAAAACTACAAAATCAAAAAAACAACATCTACTAAAAACTAAAACAACAAAAACTACAAGGAAAAAAAGAAAACTAGTTCTGATTCTGATAGCGAATAGAGAGGTTTTGTATGGATAGTTCTAAAGATAAGAAAAAAACATGAAGAAATTTTTGGAAGAAACCTATGAAAATTACAAAGATATAGAAAATCTTATGTTTTTTTGTTGATAAATATTTGTATTATGAGGAAGTTATTTTTAGGGAAAAGTTCTAATACAATAAGAAGCTACAGAAGAGATATATTGCAGTTTATGGAATATATTGATGAATATGAGGAAATAAGAACTTTTGAAGATGTGGAAATGCTGACAATTAGATCGTTTATTGCATATTTGAATTCTGATGAAAGATTGAAAAAGAAGAATGCGAAAAGTCGTTTCAAAAAGAAGTATTAATAGAAAAATTTCAGCATTGAGGACGTTTTTTAAGTATTTACAAGAGAAAAAGGTTATTCAAACGAATAAAGTAATGTATGTGAATATGCCAAAGTTTGAGAAGGAATTGCCGAATGTATTGAGTAAAGATGACTTGAATAAAATGAGAAGTGTCATTAATACTGAGAAAATTACAGGAATTCGTGATAGATTGATAATAGAACTACTTTATTCGAGCGGAATTCGTGCTAGTGAGCTGATAAATTTGAATGAGTATGTGATTGATTTTTAATGAGCGAGAAATGAGAATTGTTGGAAAAAAAGTGACAAAGAGAGAATTACTTTTTTTAGTCGGAATGCAAAAATGGTTGGAAAAGTATATTGAAGAGAAAAAGAAAGAATATAAAAACTATAGTAAAGAAATTTTAATTACGAATAGCAAAGGGAAAAAAACTGACAACTCGTTCTTTACGACGTCTCATTTCAAACCATGCAACTGAAGCAGGGTTACAAAAAGAAGTGACACCTCATGTATTTAGACATTCATTTGCAACAGAACTTTTGAATAATGGTGTGGATATTAGATATTTGCAAGAGTTGTTGGGACATAGCAGTATTTCAACAACGCAAGTGTATACACATGTGAGTAAATCTTTCTTGAGAAGTATTTACATGAGCACTCATCCATTTGCAAATGAATAGAAGAGTTAAATTTATTAAGGAGAAAAATGTTAAAAAAAGAAATGTATAGGCTGTGGTGTTGAACTACAGTTTGAAGATAAGACAAAAAGAAGGGTATGTTCCAGAAGAAAAAAATTTGTTACTGAAGAAAATTTACTTTGTCAAAGATGTTTTAAAAATAAAAAAATTATGGACAAAATTTAGAGCATAGTTTTGATAAAGAAGATTACTTGAAGGAAGTAACGGAGAATGTAAAAATCAGATGTGATAATACCGATTTTTTTGATATAATTGATTTTGAAGGTTCGTTTACTGAAGAAATTTTTGGATTATTTGAGAGATTATCGTTCTATAGTTGTGATTAATAAAATTGATTTATTGCCAGATTTTTGTTCATCCGACAGAAATTGCGAATTGGGTAAAACGAAGATTGGCAGAGGAAGATATTGTTCCAGATGACATTGCATTTTGTGAGTGCGAAAAAAATAAATATGGAGTTAATGGAATTATTAGAAAAATAAAGACATTATTTCCTAATAAAAAGGTTAAAAGCTACTGTTTTTAGGTGTTTCAAATGTTGGAAAATCTTCAGTAATTAATTTGCTATTGGGAAATAAAAGAATTACAACTTCCAAATATTCTGGAACAACGTTAAAATCAATTAATAATAAAATTCCGAATACGGAGATAACAATAATTGATACGCCAGGATTAATACCAGATGGTAGAATTTCTGATTTAATAAAAAGTGGAAACTGGGTTGAAATTGGTTCCAGCTGGTGAAATTTCTAGAAAAACATTTAAATTAGATGCAGGGCAAGTATTTATGTTTGATGTTTTCTGTAGATTTAAGATATTGGAAACTGGTTCTGATACAAAGCCAATATTTTTCAGCGTATTCTTCAAAAGATGTAAAATATCATACAACTAGAGAGGAAAGAGTTCAAGAGTTGATTGATAAAGGATTTTTTTAAGATTTTTGAATGGATACGAGAGAAAATGTATTTTCAAAATGAATTTTTATACACAAGTGATTGAATTGGAAGAAAATGAAGAATTGGCGATTGCTGGATTAGGCTGGATAAATGTAAAAAGAGGTCCATTAAAAATTGAGTTAACAGCACCAAAAGATGTAAAAATTGTTGTTAGACCAGGAATTTTTTTAAGGCTAAAAATAAATAAATGGAGTAAATTGAGATATGAGTTATGACAATAATGTTTCAACAAAGAAAAAAATAAAAATAGTAAATGGAATTATTTCTATGGCTATTGTGATTATAATTTCGAGAATTGTAGTTTTGAATATGTATGCTACGAAAGTAAATAAATTAAAGGAAGCAGATATTAAAATAGAAACTATAAAATTGGAAAAATGCTATAAAAAGATTATAAATCGAGAACAGGTTCGTTTCCAGCATTAAAGGAAATGAAAACAATTTAAAAAGCATTAAAAAAAGTACTGATAATTTATATGATTTTGCGATATTGTATGGAAGAATGAACTTTATGCAATACCAGAAAAATTTGGTAAAAAAATGTTGTGAGAACAAATAAAATTGTTGAAAAGCAAGATAATACTGGTGGTTGGGTTTATGATCAAATGAAGGGTGAAATAAAAACCTAATATTGAAATTGGGAAACCAAGTAAACCTAAAAAAACAAAAATAAATTAAAAAAAGTAAAGAAAGTTGGAGATAGAAAAAAATGAAGTTTTTCGAGCTTAGGAAGTGGGAGCAGTGGAAATTCTAGCTTTGTTCAAATGGGGAGTAAAAAAATTTTTGATTGATGCTGGTTTTTAGTGGGAAAAAAATTTCTGAAAAAAATTGAATAATATTAAAGTTAGGCCAGAAGATATTAATGGGATTTTTGTTACTCATGAGCATAGCGATCATATACAAGGATTAGGGATTGTTTCTCGAAGATACGATATTCCGATATATATTCACGAGGTAACGTATAGAGAAGTGCGAGAAAAATTGGTAAAATAGATCCAAAAAAATCTTAATTTTATTAAAGGTGATAAGACAATTATTGAAGATTGTGTGATTAATAATTTTGAGGTAATGCACGATGCTGTAAAGTGTTTGGGATACACGTTTGAATATGAGGATAAAAAAATTATCGTATGCAAGTGATGTTGGGTGTGTCAATAATATAATCAAGGAGAACTTGAAAAATAGTGATGTAATCGTATTAGAAAGTAATTATGATTACAATATGTTAATGACAGGGCCTTATCATTGGGAATTAAAAAAATCGTGTAAAAAGGGCGAAACGGACATTTATCAAACTCTGAAGCATCGAAATTAATTGCACAAGTTCTATGTAAAAAAATTGAAAAAGATTTATTTAATGCATATTAGTAAAGATAACAATACCCCAGAATTAGCGTACAATTCGCTATATAGTATTTTAGAGCGTGAAAAATAAAGAGGATTTAGAAATTGAGATTATTACGGAAGAGCAAACTAAAATGTACAGTTTGTGAGGAGTCAAGAAAATGTGGAAAGATTTAGAAATAGAAGTCGATTTATGTAGCGATTGTAATTTAAGGAAAATTACGAAAAAAATTCGATTTTTGGGAGAAGGCGATAGAGAGTCTTCAGTTATGATTTTATTGGATAGTATTAGCACCGAAGAAGATGATCAGAAGGAACTATTGATAGATGAGAATGGTAAATATTTAAAAAAATTTTTTTGAATTTTGCGAAATTAGATATACATAAATGTTACCTTACAACTTTGACAAAATGTAGTGCACGTGGAGATATGGTCGATGGAAAATGTATTATGAAATGTAAAAATTTTTTTGATTGCTCAAATTGCATTAATTAATCCAGAATTTATTATAACAGTTGGAGATAGACCAACAAAGTTGCTTTTTAAAAAAATAAAGAGGACATTAGAATGTTGGTTGGGAATGCATATGAATATATTGGTGGTATAAAAGTTGTACCAATATATGATGTGCAATATTTATTGAGAGCAAGTGATAAGGAAAAAAATGGAAAGTTGTAAGAGTTTTGGAAGCAGTAGCAGATAGTATGAAAAAAATTAATAAGTGATTAAAGATTAGAGTAAATAAAGAATAGAGAAAGGAGAGTATGATAAATATTTATTTATCATGCAAAAAAATAAATGATAGGAATAGGAATAGTAGGATTACCAAATGTAGGAAAAATCGACATTGTTTAATGCGATTACAAAAAAACACAAAATGCAGAGGCACAGAAATTATCCGTTTGCAACAATTGAGCCAAATGTAGGATTAGTTAGTGTGCCAGATCCAAGATTAGATGATCTAGCGAAAATAATAAATCCTCAAAGAACATTGGGAGCGACAGTTGAGTTTGTTGATATTGCTGGGCTTGTAAAAGGTGCTTCAAAAAGGAGAAGGATTAGGGAATCAATTTTTATCAAACATAAGAAATACAGCGACTATTTGTCAAGTTGTTAGATGTTTTGATGATGATAATATTATTCATGTTGAAGGAAGCGTTGATCCGATTAGAGATATTGAAACAATTAATGCAGAGTTGATTTTTTTCTGATATGGATACAGTTGATAGAGCGATTCAAAAGAATCAAAAATTGGCAAGAGGTGGAAATGCTGAAGGTAAAGAATTATTGGCTGTATTAGAAAGATGTAAAGCTCATTTGGAAGAGTTCAAATTATTGAAAACATTGAATTTCACTCAAAGAGAAGAAGATTTGATAAGAGTTTATCAATTTTTAACAATAAAACCAATGATGTTTGCAGACGAATATTTCTGAAGATGATTTGACTCAAGGAATTGAAAATGATTATGTTAAAAAAAGTAAGAGAATTTGCAAAGAGAACATGATAGTGAAGTTGTAACTTTTTCGGCAAAAAGTTGAAGCAGAATTGATTGAGATTGAAGATGAAGAAGAAAGACAAATGTTTTATCGAAGAATTAGGAATTACTGAACCTAGCTTAAAACAGATTAATTAGAGGTGGTTTCAAATTATTAGGATTAATCACGTACTTTACAGCTGGAGAAAAAAAGAAGTAAGAGCTTGGACAATAAAAAGGAACTCTTGCACCAAAAAGCGACTTTCAGAAATTCATTCTGATATTGAAAAAAAGGATTCATAAGAGCAGAAGTTGTTTCATTCGACAAATTTATCGAGTATAATGGATGGGCAGGTTCTAAAGAAAAAGGAGCAATGCGTCTTGAAGGTAAAGAATATGTTGTAAATGATGGAGATGTAATGTTCTTTAGATTTAATGTATAATTTATACTCAAAACTATTTAAATTATGTAAATTTAAGGGTTAAGTAAAAATAGTCCTAGTTTTTTTGCGTTTAGTTTTAAAGTATTTTACAATAATAATAAATATAAAAAGAAAATATTTTTTTAAATAAAAAAATACGCCATTTTATTTGTGAAAAACACGAATAGTGGCGTATTTTAAATTAATTATTCATATAAATCAATATTTTTCTAAAAGTGGTGATTCTAAAATATCAAAAAGGCATAACCATTCCTCCACCATTTGAATCCAAATCAACATTTCTTCCGACATCTATACCAGCTTTTTTAAATACAAGATAAACAAATTGTGAACAATAAAGTCGTTTATCAAAAGTTTTTGTTAAAAAGTAATTCCGTAAGGTTTTGTCAGAGTTTTATCAATCTCTTTAAATAGTGCACTTCTAAAATCATCATCAATATTTTTTTAAACGCATTACAGAAACTTGTCTGTTAATTGCTCGCCAAGAATAAATTGGACTTTCACTATAACCTATCGAATAGGAAGGAAATTCAACTATTTTCCTGTTTTTCATTAATAATATGCATGTCCCCACATTGAACGTAACGTAGGCTCTTTAGATAAAATTAAAAATATCTCCAGGTTTTAATTTATCTGAATTTTTCAACTAATTCCTTAGTCGAATACCACTTGTAATTTGGAACAATAGACTGGCAAGAAATAGCCATTATCATCATTACAAGCAATAGAATAATTTTTTTAATCTTTGATTCTATATTTGGAAAACTATAAATCATAAAAACTCCTTTCTAAAAAGATAATATGTTACATTATAACTAAAAAGAAGAGAAAAAAATCTAGCTTTTTAAATTTTTTTGAAGTTGACAAAAATTTAAAATTATAGTATAATAAATGAAGTACGCATAGGTTGGGTGGCTAATACCTGCACTTAGCGATTTTTAAAATTTTGGAGGTGAACAGAATGTTTGCAGTAATTAAAACAGGTGGAAAACAATATAAAGTTGAAGTTGGAACTGTATTAAAAAGTTGAAAAATTAGTCGCTGAAGTAAATTCAGATGTTGAAATTAAAGAAGTTCTATTGGTGGGAGAAGGAGATAACGTTAAAGTTGGAACTCCAGTAGTAGAAGGAGCTACAGTTGTAGCAACAGTTAAAGAACACGGAAAAAGGTGATAAAAAAATCAACTTTAAATATAACAAAAAAACTTATTATAGAAAAAGGACATGAGACAATCATTTACAACTATTGAAGTTAAATCAATAAATGCGTAATAATTGAGAGATGTCGTGATTTGAATGATAGAAATAAAAAAATTCAAAGAAAAAAATGATAAAATTGTTCATTTTGAAATTAGAGGGCATGCTAATTCAAGTGGATATGGACAAGATATAGTTTGTGCGACTATTTCTTCTGTTTCACAAATGACATTAAATGGTCTTCTTGAAGTATTAAAATTTAAAAATTTGAAGTATGAAGAAAAAAAGAAGGATACATAATTTGTGATTTAGAAAATTCTGATTTGACAGAAGATGAACGTGAAAAAAAGCATTTATTTTAACAGAATCAATGTATAAATATATTGAAGAAGTAGCAAAAGCTTATAAAAAAATATGTGAAATTAACAATTAAGGAGGTTGGAAAATGATATTAAAAATTAAACTTACAGTTATTTGCCTCAAAAAGGACAAGGATCAACTAGAAATGGTAGGATTCAAATCCTAAATACTTAGGAGTAAAAAAATATGACGGTGAATTAGTAAAAGCTGGAAATATTATCGTAAGACAAAGAGGAACTAAATTCTATGCAGGAACAAATGCTGGATTAGGAAAAAGATTATACATTATTCGCTTTAACAGATGGATATGTAAAATTTGAAAATTTCGGAAAAGGTAAAAAAGAATTAGTATTTACCCCGAAAGAGCAGAAGCTTAATTAATTAAAAATTAAATATTGAAAATAAAAAAACTGTCTCATATCATAGAGGCAGTTTTTTTAGTTAATTATTATTCTTCAAAAGTCTTTTTAAATTCGATTTTATGTATAATTCCAGTACTTCCATCGAATTCTATGTAATCGCCAGTTTTTTTAGTAATTGAGTTGCATTTGAGACACCGACAATAGATGGAATTCCTAATTCTCGAGAAATAATGGCACTGTGAGAAAGAAGACTTCCAACTTCGACAATAAGTCCTTTTTAACAATGGAAAAACCATAACCCAGCTAGGATCAGTAGATTTTTGTTACTACGATGTCATCTTTTTTTCTATTTTTTTCATTTGCAGGATTTGCAATTACTTTGATAAAACCTCTTACAATTCCTTTTGCTTTGCAAGGTGTCCCTTTTTAATAAATTTCTTTTTTTCATCGTATTCTGTAATTTTTGAAATGGTTAAATCTTGAAAAAAAGAAGTTTTTCTCCAATAAATCCTTTTTGTTAAAAAAACGATTTGGAAGAGGCGATAATTGTTTGTAAATATCATAATCGTAGTTCAATGATTTTTTTAATATTTATATCGATTATAGTAGCATTAATCAATCCAAAAAAACTTCGTTTGTAGTCATATAAAAAAATATCTCGCTCATTGTTTATAATATTACTATTTTTTTAGATAAATTCCAATTTGTTTAAATATGTTTTTTGGCAAGAGTAAAAACGATAGTTCGTTGAAATCTTAATTTTTTTCACGTATTTTAATAAATTTTTGTGCATAAAAAAATTGATATTTTTAATAGAAATTTTTTTGAAAAATATTAATTTTGATATTTTTGTAAATATTTTTGTTCTGTTGAAATATCAGTTTTTCTCCTTAGAATTTTCATTATTTTTTTAGAGAAAGTGAATAAATCATTTCAAGTAAAAAAATATTGGATTTTCTTTTTAAAGTCAATGATTCCAGCTTTAATTCATAAATCGCTCGGTTTCCAAATTTATCTAAATATTCGTTTAAAAAGTTCATTAAATTTAGAATTTTTTTGTGAAAATGTCTTTTTCTGTAATAATATTTTTTACTTCTTCTTGTAAAGTTGTATCTTTTTTAAGAGAAAACTCAATTTTTTTCAATATATTTTGCGGGTTCGACACTAATGATATCTTTTTCCTTTTTGAGAAATAAGAATGTTATGAATTTCATCAGCATTTGTTTTTATAAATTTATCTGTTAATTTTTTTGAAATTCCAAACCAAACCATTACTAGAAAATCATTTGATATAGAGACATTCCATTTTTTTAGAAGTTTATTTTCAAGTAAATCATAATAATTTTTTTCAATTCAGAAATATTCATTTTAGCAATTTTTTTCTTCATTATTTTTTTAGTGTTTTCTTCAATCATTTGACAGAATTTTTGCACGATAATTTATAAAAAAACATATTCAAAAAAATAGGAAAAAAATCCAGCTTTTTATGTAAAACTAAGAAAATTTTTTTCAAACGAATTCATATTTTTGTAAGCATCAGTCAAATTTTTCTTCAAAATTTATTCCCTTTAATTCGTCAGTTACTCCGAGCATTTGTTCCATGAAAGTATTATTTTTCTTAGCATTTGGAACAAGAAGCAACATTTTTGTACCAGTTAATAAGATTATTATAAATTCGGCCATTCAAGATACCAAGCATATTATCAAAAAAACAGGGTTATAATAATTGATTATTTTTGAAACACCAATAATCTCAGCAAACTGTTTGTAAACTTCTGTGTAAGCATTTTTTTGCAAAGCTAAATGTTAGAGGTAAAGTGATTTTCGGGAAACTTTCGATAACGTTACCATTGTCCCAAATAATCGTATTGGAATCATTTAAAATTTGATTATTATTAGTTTCGAAAGTTGTAATTGGTCTAGATTGTAAGATATAAAGAGAATTATTTTCATAGGCCCATTCGATATCTTGAGGTAAAGAATATAATTTCTCAATGTTTATTATGTTTTCGGTAAGTTTTTTTAATTCATTTTCATTTTAAAACTTCACTCGAATCATTTATTTCTTCAAGTTTAATTGTTTTTTTATCATAGTCAAAAATTTTGTTTTACAGTTTTTTTCTTTAATTTTTACTTAAAATTTTAAAAATTTTTATCTAAAACAAATAAATCTCCACTTTCAATACCGTCAACGAGAGAATTTCCCAATCCAAAAGTTGCAGAAATTACTATTTCATTTTTTTATTTTTTGATTAACAGGATTTGCACTAAAAGCTATTCCAGATTTTTTTAGAATTCACCATTTTTTTGGACAATAATAGCAGGAACATTAATTTTATTATTAATTTTTTTGCTCTTTTCGATATTTCATAATATGATCTGAAAATGAAGAAATCCATATTTTTTTAATATTTTTGAAGAACTTCCTCTTTTTTTGATATACAAAAATGTCTCAAACTGACCAGCAAATGAGAATGAATCGCTATCTTCTTCAATCGAAGACGAACGAACAGCATAATATTCATCATTTTTCAAATAAGAATAAAAGCTCTTTCAAAAAAATTCATTTTTCAAAAGTATGGTCTTCAATAATATCTTTTATTTTTTTGCAATAAGTTTTTTTGCTATTATTGTTATTAATTACATCATTCCAATCGTAAATATTCAGAGATTTATTAATTTTTAGAAAAAAATTATTTTTCTCAAAATATTCGTTGCTAATAACAAAAAAATATGGAACATTAAATCCATTTTTCAACAAGTCATTTAGATTTTTGAGCTTTTTTACCAATTTTGATATTTTTCTTTATAACCATTATTTTCAGAAATATCGTAGATATATTTCATATTGACCTCCAGTTTCTACTTTTTTTCTTCATAACTAAAAAAATAAAAAGGTTAATAATTGAAAATAACCTTTTTTTACATTTTTTTCCTAAATTTTTAGATTACCAAAATATTAAATAAAATTTATTTACCATATAATTCTTCTAATCTATCTTGAACTTTTTCATCGTTTAAATAATCATCATATTCCATTTCTTTTTCAAGAATTCCATTAGGTGTGATTTCAATAATTTTTTTGTTGCAACTGTTTGGATAAACTCGTGGTCGTGAGTAGTGAATAAAACAGTTCCGTCAAATCTTTTCCAATGATTTATTTAATGAAGTAATTGATTCCAAATCCAAGTGATCTGTAGGATTATCAAGCATTAAAAACGTTTGCACCAGATAACATCATTCTTGACAACATACATCTAACTTTTTCTCCTCCAGATAAAACTTTAGCTGATTTTTTTAGCTTCTTCACCAGAGAAAAAGCATTCTTCCTAAAAATCCTCTTACATATTGTTCGTCTTGATCTTTAGAAAATTGTCTTAACCAATCAATTAATGATAAATCAACATCTTCAAAAATATTCTGAATTATCTTTAGGAAATAGCTTTGTGAAGTTGTAATTCCCCCATTCGTAAGTTCTCGAATCAGGGTTCCATTTCACCTGCTAAAATTTGGAATAAAGTAGTTTTAGCGATATCATTTCTTGATAAAAGAACAACTTTATCTCCAGTATTTATTGTGAATGAAACATTTTCAAAGATTTTTTCTCCATCAATTGTTTTTACTTAAATTTTCAACTTTCAATAAGTTATTTCCAGCTTCTCTGTCTGGTTTGAATTCAATATAAGGATATTTTTCTGTTAGAAACTTGCATATCCTCGAATTGTAATTTTTCCAATTGTTTTTACGGCTTGTTGCTTGTTTAGATTTTTGAAGCATTTGCAGAGAATCTCGCGATGAAATCTTGTAATTCTTTTTTTCTTTTTGCTCCATTTTTGTTTTTGGTTTCTAATTAATTCTTGCATTAATTGGTTTGATTCGTACCAGAAATCATAGTTTCCAACGAACATTTTAATTTTTTTCCATAGTCGATATCAGCAATGTGAGTACAAACTTTATTTAAAAAGTGTCTGTCATGCGAAACAACTAAAAACAGTTGTGTTTTTCCAAATCCATTAAGAAATCTTCCAACCATTTTACAGCGTGTAAATCAAGTCCGTTTGTAGGCTCATCTAATAATAAAATATCGAGATTACCAAAAAAATAGCTTGTGCCAATAAAACTTTTTACTTTTTTTCGAGGTTCTGTCAATTCTTTCATTAATTTGTGATGTAAATCAGGGACCAATTCCCTAATCCAATTAAGAATTTTTTTCTGCATTTGTTTCAGCGTCCCAACCGTCTAATTCAGCGAATTCCCCTTCTAATTCAGACGCTAATATTCCGTCTTCTTCAGTAAATTCTTCTTTAGAGTAAAGTTTCTCTTTTTGTTTCATAATATCGTATAATTTTGCATGTCCCATCATTACAACGTTTAAAAACTTCCTCATCTTCGTAAGCAAAGTGATCTTGTTTTTAAGAATGATAATCTTTTGCCTTTGTCAATAATAACTTCTCCAGAAGTTGAATCCATTTCTCCAGTTAGGATTTTTAAAAAAATGTAGATTTTTCCAGCTCCATTAGGACCGATTATACCGTAACAGTTTCCTGGTGTGAATTTTTATGTCAACTTCATCGAAAAGTTTTTCTTCCACCAAACTGAACTGATAAGTTACTAGTTGATATCAATTAAATTCCTCCTTAAAATTTTTATACTTTAATTTATATTACCTATATTATATCAAAAAAAGTCGATTAAATAAACAAAAAAATTATAAATAAATATATAAATATTATAGATAATGCTAGAATATAATGGTATAATTAGATGGGTTGGGAGACAGGAATTTTTAGAAAAAAATTGGAGAAAACATAAAAAAATATGGAAAAAAACAATAGAAAATGTTAGATTAAAAATTATTAAAACAACAAAATAGTGAAATTGAAAATGATGAGTTACAAAATGATATTTTTAGAAGAAATAGTTTTTAACTCACAATTTTTTTATGTTACATTCATTATAAAAAAAGAATCCTTGAAAAAAATCATTTTTGAAAAATAAGAAAATCGAGAAAAATAAGTTTAACTTTTCAAACAGTTAATTCGGTGATGGAAAGGTTTTATTATCCAGCTTTTACAGATTTGGAAGAATTGAAAAAGGTTTGAGAAATGTTAATAAAGATGTTACATAATGATTATGAATTTTTGATGATTATGCTTCTTTGGTTAGAAAAAAACATGGAACGAGTGGCAGGAGTTGTCATAAATCCGTTTGGTGATTTGTTTGTGATGTCTAGTAAATGGATAGAAATGTTGAAACAGCATAAAAGATAAAATAAAGGATGCGAGGGAATCGGCTAAAAAGAGATAGAATACACCGATTCGATAGATGTGTCAAAGAAAATAAAAAAATTGAATTGCGAAAAAGTATTGAAGAAATTTCCAAATATTCAAAAAAAGCATGGTTGTTAAATCTTAATTTTTAGAGATATTAAACGGAATGTTATTATTATTCAAAATGAAATTGATTATGAAGAAAGTTTACAAAAAAATTGAGTGAGAAAATAATGGAAAATCTACCCAATCAGTCAATGATTATAGAAAATTATGAGACTTTTTAAGGAAAATGAGCTTTTAAAAGAAAATTTGCCATTTTACAAAAAAAGAGAAAATTTCTTATAAATTTATAGAATTTTTATTCTACAGTTTGATAAAAAAATAAAAAAATAGGAGGAACAATGGATAACAGTTTTAAATTTTTTAAAAGGTGCGAAAATGATACATCCAACAACAGGGATAACATTGGAATATTTAGATAAATCAAATGCAGTTTGTTTTGTTTTGTTTAATGAAACAAGAGAGAAAGTTATTTTGGTAAAACAGTTTAGACCTGGATCAAATAGTGAAATGTTGGAGATAATAGCAGGATTGATTGATAAAGGAGAGGATCCGTTAACTGCGGCATTTAGAGAATTGAGAGAGGAAACAGGTTATGAGAAAGAAGATGTGACAGATTTTTGAAGAATTGCCACATGGTTTGTATGTGTCACCTGGTTATACGACTGAAAATCTTTACTTTTTTTCAGTGCTAGATTGAAATCTGATGATATTACGCCAAAAAGAATTGAGATTGGATCATGGAGAAGATTTAGTCGTGGAATGGATAGATGTGAAGGATATTTTGGAAAAAAATCAAATGATATGAAAACAATTTTGGGTGTAACATATTTTTTTCAAAAAAATAGTAAATTTGTAAAAATAGTTTTTTTGTGGTGTTTGCAATAAAAAGTGTATGGTTCAGAGTGTGTAAATTTATTTGGATTAAAAATAAATTAGGAATAAAAATTATACTGAAAAATAATAGAATAAAAAAAGGAAGGAGGAAATTAGTGAAGGATAAAAAAATTTAGAAGAATTAAAAGAAGAGTTTAAAAAAATAAAGACGTTGAAGAGTTAAAAAAATGAAATAAGAAACAGAATGTCTGAATCGGAAGAGATTGAAGAGGAGGAAGATGAAGAAATTTCGCTCGAGGAGATGGCTGAGGAAATTCAGAAGATTGAATCGGAAGAAGAGTTAGAAGAATACTTGGAAGATAATCACTTTGTAGATGTCGCAGAAAGTTTTTGAAGAATTGGATGATGAAGAGCTTTTTACGTGTATTTGAATTGATGACAGATGAGCAAAAAGGCGAATGTGATTGAGCAGGCTGATGATGATCTTCAAGAAAGAATATTTGAGCTTATTCACGATGAAGAGGCAATTGATATTTTTGGCGTTTATGTCACCAGATGATATTGTTGATGTTTTTAGGATTTATTGATATTCGGAAAAAGTAAATCTATTTTTGACAAAGATGAAAAAGATCTCAAGCTAATAAAATTAGAGAATTATTAGGTTATGAAGAAGATACAGCTGGTGGGATCATGACGACTCAGTATATCGCATTTAAAAGAAAACTTGGAAATAAAAAGAAGTTATGAAAAATAAAAATGATCGCGCCCAGGACAGAGGTAATTGAAACGATTTTTGTAACGAATAGTAAAAAAAGAATTGGTTGGAGAAGCTGATTTGAGGGATATTTTAATTTCATCAGATGAAACAAAAATTATCGGAAAATAATGGACGAAAAATCCAAAAGTACGTTTATGTAGAAGAGGATCGGGAAGATGTAGCTAGACTAGTTTCAAAGTATGATTTAAAGGTAGTTCCAGTAATTAATCACAAAAATGATATTAGGAATTATTACGATTGATGATATTATAGATGTAATTCAAGAGGAAAAATACAGAAGATATCTTGAAATTAGGAGGGGTTTCTGAAGAAGAGGATATTTATTCAGATTTCTGGTTTTCTGTTAAACAGAGATTGCCATGGCTAGTAATAAATTTAGGAACTGCATTTTTAGCATCATTCGTTATTGGAATATTTTTCTGGAACAGTTGAAAAAAAGTGGTCATACTATCTTCAGTAATGACAATAATCAGTGGAATGGGTGGAAATGCCGGGACACAAGCCTTATCTGTAACAATTCGTGCGTTAGCATTAGGAGAGGTTGACTTAAAGGACACTCTAGGAATAATTTGGAAAACAGTTTTAGTTGGAACGATAAATGGAGCACTTTTAGGATTGCTATGTGGAGGAATCTTATGGGCAATTTATGGAAACTTTTACATGGGATTAATCGTATTTTTAGCAATGATTGGAAATTTAGTAATCGCATGTATGATTGGATTTTTAATTCCAATAACATTAAAAGCAATGAAAATTGATCCTGCAATGGCATCAGCCGTTGTTTTAACAACAACAACAGATTGTTTTGGATTTTTTTAATATTTTTTTAAGTTTAGCAACAGTATTTTTTTAAATAAATTAGTTTAAAATTTTTAAAGAAAAAGTCTTCAGAAAGGAGAATAGATGATAGTAGTAGGAGTAATTTTTATGGGTGTTATTAATCTTTTTCTGGGCAAAAAGTTTTTGAAACATTTGGCTTATAAAGTTGAGAAGTTAGAAGAATTAGACGGAGAATTTATTTATACAAGTTTGAAAGTATTGAGAAAAAATCAGAATATTTTCATATAAATGAAGTGGAAATGGCATATATTTCAAAAAAATGGTTATGACACAAAAATTTTTTTAAAAAGTCTATCTATGAGTATTTTATTGAAAGACAGTTATACGATAAAATTGCAAAAAGAAAGATTGCATACTATTTTTTGAAGAGTTGTAAGGAAAATGAACCAGAATTATTCAATAAAAATTTTTGGGAGCAGTTCCGATTGGGATAAAAATGATTGGAATAGATATTCACGAAATGATTGAAAAAGAAATAGAAGATTACAAAAAAATAATAAATAAAGGGGAAGTATGAAGGTTGAAAAAAATCTTGGGTTATGAAGTTCATAGGAAAAAAAGTTAAAAAAATATTAATTTGCGAATAAAACCAAATATGGAAATTTATATTTCAGCACCGATGAATTTGCATAGTGATTATATCGAAAATTTTATTCGCTCAAAAAGAAAAAAATGGATAAAACAAGTTTTGCAAAAATTGAGGAAGCAAAACAAAATCAGTTACCATCTCAGTATTTATCAGTGAAAAGCATAAGTATCTAGGAAAGGAATATAAGCTAGAAGTTAAGCAAGGCAACAGTAATAGAGTTAGCATAAAAGAGGGGAAAAATCATTTTAACCGTAATTTCGAATATTTTTGAAAATTCAGATGAAAAGAAAAAAAGTTATGGAAAAAAAATGGTATTTTGAAAATGCACAAAAAGTTTTTGTAAATACAATACAAAAATGGTTGGAAATACTTGATGAATCGATAGAAAAGTTGTCAATAAAAGCCGATGAAATCAAGATGGGGATCATGTAACTATGTTAAAAGATACATAAATTTGAATACAGAACTTATAAAAAAAGGACACAACTTGAAATAGAATATGTAGTTTTTGCACGAATTGACTCACTTGAAATATCCGAATCATGGGAAAGGATTTTATCGATACATTGAAAATTATATGCCAAATTATAAAATGGCAGAGAAGATGCTGAATGCAAAACATTATTATTAGAAATAAAAATAATCGTTGTTATAAATGACGATTATTTTTTTATTTATAAGGAAATTAAATTCATATTTTTTTAAACTATTTACTGATATATTTGATAATTTGAGAGTGTCCAGAATTTTTGTGCAAACTAATAGATAAATCTAGTAAATTTAGGACTTTATTATTCTATTTACGCAAAAATTTTTACACTCTCGAAAATTATACACAAAAAGACCATCTTAGTTTCTAAGACAGCCTCTTTTTTTATAAAATTATTTCTAAATTTAAAAAAATCACTTTTGACTCTAAAAATCAATTAAAGATAACTAAGGTCTTAATTTAGCTAATTCGTCGATATCAACGTCTGCATCATAATCTACATTATCAAAAATCAAATCCGTTTAATTGCATAAATTCTTCTCTAGCACCTTTGTAATCACTAATTTCTTTGAAGTTTTTCGGGAGTAACTTGATCCCATAATGCTTCAACTTCAGCTTGAACATCTTCTCTCATTTCCCAGTTATCGGGTCTTAATCTTCTTTGGTCATCGATTTCGGGTTTGTCACCGTAAACCATGTCTTTTTAATAATCTATGTTTTTTTGTTGGATAGTTCCTTCATGAATTCCTTTTTCTTTCATTACTCTGTAAAGTAATGCGACATATAATGGGAATATAGGTATAACAGCACTTGCTTTAGTCATTAAGGCTTTACTTAATGAAACATATGCTTCACCGTTAACTTTTTCTTTTTAAGAAATCATTTAAAACATCAGAAGTATGCTCTAAATCTCTTTTCTTTGCTCCAATTGTACCATCTTTATAAATTCCATAAGTTACTTTTTGGTCCTAAGTATGAGTAAGCAACTGTTTTGAATCCTTCAGCTAAAACATCAGCATTAGCAAGAGCTTCAATCCATAATTTCCAGTCTTCTCCACCCATTACTTTTTACAGTACTTTTTACTTCTTGAGAGTAGCAACACCCATAGTAGTGTCTTCCATAGTTTCTTTTTCAAAGTTAATAGTTGGTCCAGTAATTTCTTCTTTTGTTGATTTTTAAAAGCAGATCTGTAAGTAACTCCGTCAGTAGGATCAGTTCTTACGGCACTTGCCAAACTATAAATAACTAAGTCAATTTTACCACCAAATTCTTCTTTGATGTATTTAATTACTTCTTCTTTTCATTTCATTAGAAAAAGGCGTCCCCGATGAAATTTTTTAGCTTTAATTCCTTCTTTTTTTGCGACTTCAGTAAAAAGCAATTGTATTCCACCAACCAGCAGAACCAGTTCTTTTTCCTTCTACACCTTTTTTTCAAATGCAACTCCGATAGTTTCAGTTCCTGCACCAAAAAGCTAATGAAATTCTTGTTGAAAGTCCGTATCCCGAAGACGATCCTATAATTAAAAGCTTTTTTTAGGTCCAGTATATTTATCTTGTGATTTTACATAATCAATTTGTCTTTTTACAAATTCTTTTTGCTCCTATTGGGTGATTAGTTAAAGCTAACCCACCTTTTTAATCTAGGTTTTGATTACCATTTTTTCCTCCTAATTATTTCTATTATTACTACAAGTATACAATAAATATATTTTTTTACAAGATAAATAATTTAATTATATTATACTTGAAACTCAAAATATTTGAAAATAAAAAAATAAAAGGAGAATTATTTCAATTCTCCGTAAACAATAGGAATAAAGTGCGTAAACTCTGTATGTCCATCTTTTTGAAATTAAAAAGTTTTTCCGTTTGGATGGAAGATATTATCTAAATCCATAAATATGAATCCGCCACAGTTTTCGACACATTTGTAAATATCTTTTATTCGATTTTTGAACTTCTTCTGATTCCTTTTTTTGATTTAGGATAAGAAAAATTTACGCTAATAATACAATTAAACATCGAAATTTGCTTTTAAAAATATTGCTTTTTTTAGTTCTTCGTTATCGAGATGAACTTTAGAAAAAAATAGTTATACATTCCAACACTTTGGTCTTGTGCTTCTTCAGAATTATCCAAATTTCCTTTAATTGTAGAACCATCGCTAAATTTTATAATAAATTTTTGTCGTTTTTTTCAGAAAATGGAGTTCCGTCTGAATCATAACAACCTTCACTTTGATTATGAAAACACTCATCAAATTGTTTCATAATATTATTTTTCATTACTTTTTACAACATAAAAACAACTCGAATTCTTCTTTTTTTCTTCTACTTTTTTTCTTTTTTTCTTAAAAAAATTAAGCAATGCCATGATTTTTTTATCCTTTCTAAATGATGTATCAGTATGTATTTATTAATTGTTATTAAAAACAAATTTTAATTTAGTTTATAATAGAATTATAACATAAAAATATATTATCATAAATAATGAAAATAATAAAGGATTTTGTGAAAATTATCAAAAATTTTATGTATTTATTTTTGATAAATAATAGATTTTTATCGTTGCAAAATGTTATAATAATAAAGCATTTTTTTAGTTTAAAAAACGGAAAATGATAAAAAAATATGAAAATTAGGAATGAAAAAAATGGTAAATTTGAGAACAGGAAAATTAATAATAATAGAAGGAACTGACGGAAGTGGGAAACAAACGCAATCAGAGCTTTTTAGCAAAAAAACTTTCAGAAAAAAATGGGAGAAAATAATGTAAAAAAATTTCTTTTCCAAATTATGAAAGCAAGGCTTCTGAGCCAGTAAAAATGTATCTTTCAGGGTGAGTTTGGTGAAACTGCTGATAGTGTGAATGCTTATGCGACCTCTGTGCTTTATTCTGTGGATAGATTTGTTTCCTTTAAAACAGAATGGGAAGATTTTTTTACAAAAATGGTGGAGTTGTGGTGAGTGATCGGTATACAATTTCAAATATGATTCATCAAGTGCCGAAGATTGATGATGCGACAGAAAAAGGAAAAAAATATTTAGATTGGTTAATTGATTTAGAATGGAATAAAAATTGCAATTCCAAAGCACGATGTTGTATTTTTGGATATACCTTTTTGAATATAGCCAGAAATTGATGGAAGAGAAAAAAACAAGATTACTGGTGATGAAGAAAAAGATATTCATGAAAAAGATAAGAAATATTTGAAAAAAATCTTATGAAACAGCTAAAGAACTGGCTGAAAAAAATATAATTGGAAAGTGATTTCTTGCGTAAAAATGATAAATTGAGAACGATTGAAGAAATAAATGATGAAATGCTGGAAATTGTTTTGAAAAAAATTTGTAGATTAGAAAAATTTTAAAATATAAAAATAGGAATTATATAAAATTGTAGAAAGGAAGGAATTGAGATGATAAGCGTATTAAAAGGAATGAAAGATAGATATTCTGATGATGTGAAAAAAATACGATGCGATTGTAGATGCTTCAAAAAAGTTTTTTTGGAAAAATATGGATTTGAGCGAATAATTACGCCAATTTTGGAGGAGACGGAGCTTTTTAGAAGAGGAGTTGGAGATGAAACTGATGTTGTTTCAAAAGAAATGTATGATTTTTAAGGATAAGGGAGAAAGAGATGTTACAATGCGTCCAGAAGGGACTGCGGGAGTTGTAAGAGCGTATCTTGAAGCTGGATTTCATAAGTCTTCTCCAATAGTGAAATGGTTTTACAATGGTCCAATGTATAGATATGAAGCACCGCAAAAAGGGAGAATGAGAGAATTTCATCAAACTGGAGTGGAAATGTTTGGTGTGAGAAGTGCTTATTTAGATGCGGAAATTATTAAAATGGGTTGTGATTTCCTTGAAGAGCTTGGAATTACTGGCTTAGTTGTGGAGATTAATAGCTTAGGAAATATTGAGTCGAGAAAAAAATATATTGAGGATTTGAAAAAAATTTATGTTTGAAAGACTTGATAAATTGAGTGAAGATTCGAAAAAAAGATATGAGAAAAAAATCCTTTGAGAGCTTTGGATTCTAAGGATAAAGGCGACCAAGAAGAGTTTAAAAATGCACCAAAAACTTTACGATTATTTGGATGAAGAAAGTAAAAAAATATTTTTGAAGATACTAAAAAAATATTTGGAATTGTTGAGCGTGAATTATGTCGTGAATGATAAATTGGTTAGAGGACTTGATTATTATTCGGACACAGTTTTTTGAAATTAAATCAAATAAATTGGGATCGCAAGCAACAGTTCTAGCGGGTGGACGATATGACAGATTGCTTGAAATATTAGGAAATGCGAAAGTTCCTGGAATTGGATTTTCAGCTGGAATGGAAAGAATTGCGATGTTAATGGATGATTCTATAATTTCTGAAAATGAAGAAAAAAAGTTTATGTAATTTATTTCGATGACACAAAAAGAATATTTTGTGAAAAACAGTAAATGAACTTAGAAAAAAATGGTATTAAAGTAAACTTTGACTATAACGCAAAAAGTTTTTGGAGCACAAATGAAAAAAAGGCAAACCGTGAAAATGCTGAATATGTGTTGATTTTAGGGAAGAAGAACGAGATGAAAATGTGATTACGGTTAAGAAGTTTAGTACTGGGGAGCAGAAAAAATATAGCTTTGAGGAAGTTTTGGAGATTTTGAAATAATTTTTAAAATAGAAATTTTTGAGATTTTCAAAATTTTTTTGAATGAGGTGATTTTTTTGGGAAATTTAGTAAATTGTCTTGCCATTATTTTTGGAAGTTTAATTGGATTTTTTTATCGGTCACAAGTTTAAAGAAGATATGAAAAAAATATCATTATGGAATGTGCTGGACTGTTTATAATAATTGTTGGCGTGAAAAGTACAATAAATTCAAAGCGTGATATCATCGTTTTGATTTATTTGATAATTGGTTCGATAATTGGTCAAATTATTGATATTGATTTGAAATTGAAAAAAATTTTGGGTTATTTTTTTGGAGAAAAAAATTTAGTTCTGGTAAAAATTCAGAAAAATTTCAAAAATGGTGAAAATGAAAAAGGTTTTGCAAAAAGGGTTTTTCAACTACTACAATTTTTATTTTTGTACAGGAGCAATGGCAATTGTTGGTTCGATAAATAGTGGACTTACTGGAGATAACACGACTTTGAATATAAAGGCAATTTTAGATGGAACAATTTCGATTGTAATAACATCGTTATACGGAATTGGCGTGGCATTTTTCGGCAATTTCAGTATTTATTTATCAAGGTTTTTCTATCTTTTTGCCAATTATCTAAAACCATATTTGACTGAAAATACGGTTTCAGACATAAATTTTTCTTGGCGGAATAATGGTCATGGCGATTGGAATAAATCTTCTGTTTAAAAAAAGGAAATCAAAATTGCAAACATGTTACCAGCTTTGTTTATTCCAATTGTTGTAGAGATTTTTTTGTGAAAAAAATATTTATAAAAAAATTGTAAAATTATAAAATATAAAATCATTAAATAAAGAAAGGAAAAGAAAATGTATAGAGACTATAAATTAAATGAATTAAGAATGGAAAATATTGGCGAAGAAGTGACTTTGTCGGGATGGATTTCTAAAGTTAGAGATTTGGGGCACTTTGTGTTTTATTGATTTGAGAGATAGATATGGGGGTTACTCAAATTTTTGTTGAATGAGGAAGTTTCTGGGAGTGAGCTTTTTGAGGAAGCTAAAAAAATATAAGAATGAATGGGTTTTGAAGGTTACAGGAGTTGTGGCTGAGAGAAGTAGTAAAAAAATAAAAAAATATTCCAACTGGGGATATTGAAATTGAAGCGAAAAAAATTGAGGTTTTAAGCCGTGCAGAAACAGTTACCGTTTGAAATTAGTGAAACTGGGAATCTTAGCGAAAAATATGAGATTGACTTATAGATATTTGGATATTAGAAGACTGAAAATGTTGAATAATATTATTAAAAGAAACGATATGCTGTTTTCAATTAGAAAATTTATGAATGAAAATGGATTTTTTTGGATGTCGATACTCCGATTTTGGCAAAAGCGACACCGAAGGTGCGAGAGATTTTTATCGTGCCAAGTAGAACTAACAAAGGTGATTTTTATGCATTGCCACAATCACCACAATTGTTTAAAGCAAATACTTATGGTTTCTGGGATTGACAAATATTATCAGTTAGCAAAATGTTTTAGAGATGAAGATTTGAGAGCGGACAGACAGCCCTGAATTTACTCAATTAGATGTGGAAATGTCGTTTGTTGAGCAAGAAGATGTGATTTCAATGGCTGAAGAATTAACAAAAAAACAGTATTTAAAGATGTTACAGGGATTGAAATTACTGAAAAAAATTTCCAAGAATGAGCTACGATGATGCGATGAATTTTTATGGTTCAGATAAGCCAGATTTGAGATTTGATATGAAATTGATTGATTTGTCAGAAGAAACTGCTGATTGTGGATTTGGCGTTTTTTTGAAAATGCATTGAAAGATGGTGGAAATGTAAAAAGCGATTGTTGCACCAAATGCGGAAAAAAATTCTCGAGAAAATATATAAAAAGATTTGGAAGATTATGTGAAAACATACTTTAAAAGCAAAAAGGTCTGGCGTATATTAAAATGAATGAAAATGGAGAAATAAATTCTCCAATTGCGAAATTCTTCTCAGAAGAAAAAAATTGGCACAAATTATTAAAAAAATTGGGAATTAAAAAAATAATGAAGTTGCGTTAATTTTGGCGGATAAATATAAAGTTGTGCATGATGGATTGGGAGCGTTGAGATTGAAATTGGGAGAAGAATTGGAATTAATTGACAAAAATGCGTTTAAATTCTTATGGGTAGTTGATTTTTCCTATGTTTTGAATGGAGTGAAGAAGAAAATAGATATAAAGCGCAACACCATCCGTTTACTTCGATTAAGGAAGAAGATAGAAAATATCTTGATACGAATGAACTTGCAAAAATTAAGACAGATTCATACGATATTGTCTTGAATGGTTATGAAATCGGTGGAGGAAGTATTAGAATTCACGATGAAGATTTACAGGCGAAAGTTTTTGAAAAATTAGGATTTAGTCAAGAAGAATTAGAAGACAAATTTGGATTCTTCTTGGAAGTGTTGAAATATGGAGTTCCGCCACATGGAGGACTTGCTTACGGAATTGATAGATGGCTTATGGCAATGTTGAAGGAAGATTCAATAAAAGAAGTAATTCCGTTCCCTAAAACTAATAAAGGACAAGACTTGATGACTGGAGCACCTGCGGGAATTGAAGAACAAGTTCTTGAAGATGATTTGAGATTGAAATTATTGGAAGTTGAAAAAGAAGATTAATAATGTCTCCCACTTTATAGGAGAGGGAGCAATTTTACTCAAAAAAATTAAGAGGTGATTTTTATTTAAAAATGATTTTTAGTATTTGGAACAAAAAGAAAATTTAAAAATTTAGGAGCATTGGAAAACTGTCATTGCTCAAGATGTAACAACACATCTGACTGGAATTTTTATGGAATATCGTGATTGGTTTACTTTGTTTTTGGATACCAGTTTTTCCAATAAGTGGTAAAAAGAATATTTGGAATGTCCAATTTGTCGTCAGATTTATGATGTACCAAAAAGATTGATTTTTTTCTAGGTTTTTAATGGAAATAAATTTTTAAAAAGAAAAGAAGTGAATTTTTATGAAAAAAAGTAATTTTAAGTTTATCAATATTATTAAGTTTGTCAAGTTTTGCACAAGAAAAAAATATCAAGTGGAAGTAGAACCAGCTGTAAAACTTAACCAAAGTATCCTTTCAGATTACAATTCTCAAATTGAAAAGGAAGTTAGCAGAATTTATTCAAAAAGAGGAAATGTTTGGAATGATGAATAAAATGATGAATGGAGTTTTTGCTGGAAGTCAAAAAGATGGGTCGAATCAGATGCAAGAAATGATGGGTTCTTTTTGGAGAGGATTATTTTTCTAAAATGATAGATACAATGTATAAATATTACAAGATTGATATAGAAAAAAATAGATTATATCAACGGAGAAAAAGCATATGTAAAAAGTTAAATTGGGATTTCCTGTAAATACAGATGAAATGAGCATGGATAAGATGATTGAAAGATCTGGAGAAATGGCTAAAAAAATGGACGAAGCCTTTCAGAAAAACAGGAAAAACAATGGAAGAATATCAAAAAAATCAATTTCACAAAAAGGATGAAAAAAAGCTATGAAAAAAATATTTTTAAAACAATAGGTGAAATTCAATTAGAAATGATGGATCAAGAATTAGAACGAATTACAAAAAAATGGAAAATATGTAGGAAGAAAAAGAAATTTTTGGAAGCTAATAAAAAAAGAATGGAAAATGGGTTATTGAAAAATCCAAGTTTTGGGTATTAGTAGGTTGAAGTAGATTATTTGTTTTTTTGACTGCATTTATTGTTTTTATGCGAAGGGAAATAATATTTATAGGAGCTCTAGAAATATTACAAAACAAAAAAATAATTGTCAAAAATTCCAAAATATAGTACAATTATGATGTGGAGACTGAAAAATGAAGGAGAAAAAAACAATGATTAAGGAATATAATCCTAATGAAATCGAGAAAAGATGGCAAGACAAATGGACTGAAAAAGATGTTTTTAAGTCTGAAAAATAAAAGCCGATGGGAAAGAGAATTATTATGTGCTTGAGATGTTTGCGTATCCGTCGGGGAAATTGCATGTTGGGCATTTGAGAAATTATGCGATTGGTGATGCGATTGCTAGATATAAGAAAAATGAAAAGGGTTTAATGTGTTGCATCCGTTTGGATGGGATAGTTTTTGGGCTACCTGCGGAAAATGCAGCGATTGATCATGGGGCTCATCCTGGAAAATGGACTAAAGCGAACATTGACAATATGAGAAGACAGTTGAAACTTATGGGTCTTTTCTTATGATTGGGATAGAGAACTTAGCACTTACACTCCAGAGTATTACAAATGGAATCAAAAATTCTTTATTGAAATGTACAAAAAAAGGATTGGTTTATAAGAAAAATCTTTTGTAAACTGGGTGTCTCGACTGTAATACGGTTTTGGCGAATGAGCAAGTTGAAGATGGAAAATGCTGGAGACATAGTAAAAACTGATGTTATTCAAAAGGAATTGTCGCAATGGTACTTTAAAATAACTGATTATGCTGAAGAACTTTTAACAGGGCATGAAGAACTTAGAGGACATTGGCTCGAACAAGTATTGACTATGCAAAAACTGGATTGGAAAAATCAACTGGATCTGAAGTTGACTTTATTTTTAGATTACAAATTTGAAAATAATGGACATACGCATTTGAAATTGAATGACAAGGGAGAAGTTGTAATTTCTGTATTTACAACAAGACACGATACGCTTTATGGAGTTACTTATGCAACTGTTGCACCCGAACATCCGTTAGTTGAGGAAGTTATTTTAAAGGAAAATCCTAGTATTAGAGAAAAAAAGTTGAAGCGATGAGAAATGAGGATAAAAATCGCTCGTACAGCAGAAGATAAGGAAAAAAAGAAGGAGTATTTTTCTGGACTTTATGTGATTAATCCTGTAAATGGAGAAAAAAAGTGCAATTGTGGGTTGCAAATTATGTGTTGATGGATTATGGAACAGGAGCTGTTATGGCGGTGCCTGCACACGATGAAAAGAGATTTTTCAATTTGCTAAGAAATATAACTTGGATTTGAAAATTGTTGTAAATCCTGTTGATAAAAAAATGGAAATTTAGAAGAAGTTTCTGTTGAAAAAAATGGAAAATGCTTTAACAGTTCCAGGAGTATTGGTAAATTCAGAAGAATTTAATGGATTAAATAGTAATGAAGCAAAAAGAAAAAAATTACTGAAAAAAATTGGAAAAAAATTGGATTTGGTAAGAAAACAGTAAATTATAGACTTCATGATTGGTTGATTAGTAGACAAAGATATTGGGGAACTCCGATTCCTGTAATATATGATGAAGATGGGAATATTTACTTGAAGAAGAAGAAAACTTGCCTGTGAAACTTCCTACTGATATTGAATTTAATGGGAAAGGAAATCCGCTTGAAACTTCGGAAGAGTTTAAGGATGTGATTTTGCCGAATGGGAAAAAAGGTAGAAGAGAAACTGATACGATGGATACTTTCGTTGACTCGTCTTGGTACTATTTGAGATATTTGGATTCTCACAATGCAGAAAAAAACCATTTGAAAAAAAGCAGACGCAGATGCTTGGACACCTGTAAATCAATATATTGGTGGAATTGAACATGCGGTAATGCATTTGCTTTATGCGAGATTTTTCCATAAATCACTTAGAGATTTGGGATATGTTGATACAAATGAGCCGTTTAAAAAATTATTGACGCAAGGAATGGTTTTAGGGCCTTCATTCTATTCGCAAAATGAAAGAAGATATTTATTCCCAAGAGAAGCTGAATTTAAAGATGGGAAAGCGTTTTCGATTGAAACAGGGAAGAATTAGTTACAAAAAGTAGAAAAAAATGAGTAAATCAAAAATAATGGAGTCGATCTCGAAGAAATCGTAAAAAGAATATGGAGCTGACTCTTCAAGAGTGTTTACATTATTTCTTTGCACCGCACGAAAAAGAATTAGAATGGAACATGAACGGACTTGCAGGGGCATACAGATTTATAAATAGATTGTATTTGTTAGTTTCTGGAACTGCAGAATTTTTCTGACCATAATGCGAAATCAGAAAATCATTATGGAGTTGAATTAAAAAAATAGAAATCAAAAGATGAAGAAATTCAAAAAGAAATTGCATCAAACAGTTAAAAAAAGTTACAGAAAGTATCGAAGATGATTTCCATTTCAATACTGCAATTTACGACTGTTATGGAATTGTTAAACGACATGACAACTTACAAGCAAGAAGTAATTGATAAAGACAATATTTCTTCAGAAAGTAAAAAAATCTGGCGTGAAGTATTGGAAAAACAATCTTGTTAATCGCACCATTTGCACCACACGTAGCTGATGAATTGTGGGCTTATTTAGGAAATGAAACATTCACTTTTGAAGAAGAATGGCCAAAAATATGACGAAGAATTGACAAAAAGACCATACTTTCAATTTGGTAATCCAAGTAAACGGAAAAAGTTAGAGATATGGTTTCAGCTCAAATTGGTATTTCAAAAGATGACGCTGAAAAACTTGCGTTTGAATCAGAAAAAAAGCTAAGAAATTTATTGATGGAAAAGAAGTTGTGAAAGTGATTGTTGTACCAAATAAATTGGTTAATGTTGTTGTAAAAGGGTAAATAATTTTTTTATAAAAAGGTGGGGGATAAATTAAGAAAAATCTCAATGGATATTTTGTTTGAAAAATAGAAAAAAATAAAGATGTATTTATTAGATTATGTGATAAATTGAGAATAAGAGGCGATATTGAAATGACTAAAATTGCAGTGACTGGAGTGACAGGACATTTAGGTGGAATTGTTTCAAAAATTATGTAAGAAAAATGGAATAGAAGTTAGAAACTTGGCTAGAAATAAAGAAAAAGGCTGAAAAAAAATGGGGTTTTTCTAATGTTTTTAAGTCAAATTATGATAAATCAGAAGATACTATGAAATCATTAGAGGGAATTGATGTGCTTTTTTTATGGTGTCTGGTTCGGAAAATCCTAATCGTGTTCAGCAACATAAGGATTTTTATTGATGTGGCTAAAATGGCAAAGGTTTCGCACATTGTGTATCTTTCGTTTTATAATGCTTCAAAAATTCTGTATTCACGTTGGCTAGGGATCATTTTGCAACAGAAGAGTATATTAAGGAAAATGGTTTCAAATATACATTTTTGAGGGATAATTTTTATGCAGATTTCTTTGTGGATATGTGTAGAGAATATGGAGAAATAAAAAGGACCTGCTGGGAATGGTAAAGTTTCTGTTGTAGTTCGTTCGGATGTATCAGAAGTAGTTGCAAAAATTTTTGGAAAATCCAGAAAAATGGGAAAATCAGACTTTGAATATGACAGGGCTCGAGGAACTTACAATGAATGAGATTGTAAAAATTGTGAGTGAACATTTTTGGTAAAAGAAATTAAGTATATTGATGAAACTGTGGAGGAAGCTTATGAAAGCCGTAAAATTTGGAAGGCTGAACAGTGGGAATATGATTCTTGGGTTTCAACTTATACTGCGATCGCTCAAGGTGAACAATCTGGGATTTCTAATGACATTGAAAAAAAGTTTTTAGGGCGTAAAAGCTACTTCGCTTTTCGGAATATTTGGAAAAATTATAGGAAATATTAAAATATTTGATAAATTTAACAAAGGGGTTCTTGACTCTTTGTTATAAAATAAAATTTTTTTAAATCTTGTTTTTAAACATTAAAAATTAGATTTTAAGTGGAGGAAATTTTTTCCTCCTTTTTATAATGTAAAAAAATGTGTTATAATGGTGTGAGAGTAAAATAATAATTAGCTACGAAAGAAGGAGATAATAAAATGTTTAAAGCTGTTGTAAGTGATTTGGATGGAACACTTTTGAATGCAGAACATAAAAGTAAGTGATTTTTACTAGAGAAACGGTAGAATTATTATTAAAAAAAGGGATAAAGTTTTTATATTGCAACTGGAAGAAATTATTTAGGAGCAAAAAGAAGCGATGGATGAGCTTGGTGTAAAAGTCCCATTGATTACTTCACATGGATCAGTTGTTTTTGATGAAAATGGGAATAAAATTTTTGCAAATAATTTGAAGCGAGAATATTTAGATAAAGTTTTGAATATTGATTACAAGTCGTTTGGAAAAAGATATAATTATAACTGGATATTCTGGACCAAATTGGTTTTGTTACTGAAGATTTGCGAGAATATTTTTTTACAATAAAAAGCCCTGATAGAACTAGATATCCAAAAACAAATTACTCCCGAAGAGTTTAAAAAGAATGATTTTTACAAAAAAATATTTTTTTCTTGGAGAAGATCATGATGAATTGTTAGAACTTGAGAATGAGATAAAAAAAGAGTAGTTGGGGAGGAAAATATAAGTCTTTTTATTTGCAAATGAAGGAAGTTTGGAAGTTTTCCTGCAAATTGTGATAAGGCAAAAGCGACTGAAGTTGTGTTAAAAAGAGATGGATTGACATTAAAGGATGCAGTTTCATTTGGAGATGGATTGAATGATTATGAACTGATAACAGAAACTGGACTTGGTTTTGCAATGGGAAATTCAATTTATTTGTTGCTTGAGAAATTGACAGATACGGAAGTTATTGAAAAGTAATGCTGAAGATGGAATGGCAAAAAAATTAAGAGAATTGTTTGATTTATAAAAAAATATTTGTATTAAACCTATCAAAAAAATGGGAAAAAAATATAAAAAAATTAAAATTTCAAAATAACTAAATAAAAGAAATGGGAAAAGGGGAATACATGTATAAAAGCTGTTATTAGTGATTTAGATGGAACTTTATTAAGTAGAGGTCATCATGTGACAAAAATTTACTAAAGATGTCATAAAAAGAAATAATAAATAAAGGAATAAATTTTTTTATATTGCTTCGGGTAGAAGTTATGATCAAATTGGATACATAACAGAACAACTAGATGTAAAAATTCCGATTATAGCGACAAATGGTGCAAGAATTTTTGATGAAGAAGGGAAAATGATTTATGAAAAAAAGGATTATCAAAAGAAACAGCAGAAGCAATATTAGATTTAGATTATGAAAATATTGCCAAAGATTCACATTTAAACATATTTTTCGAGAAATGACTGGATTATTACAAAAGGAACAGCTCAAAAAAAGTATATGATAGAATTTCGAGAGATGTAAAAAGTTGTTTTTAAAGAGATTCCTAAAAATGAATTAAAAATTTGGATATATTAAAAATATTTTATATTGGAGAACATGAGCAGTTAATAAAATTAGAAAAAGGCTATTTTAAAAGTGACAGATGCTGTAAATGTTATATTTGTTAATGATTATTGTATGGAAATTATGGCAAAAAGGAGCCAATAAAGGAGCAAAGCAGAAAAATTTCTACTAGAAAAAAAGAAGGAATAGAATTAAAAGATGCAGTAGCTTTTTGGTGATGGTGAAAATGACTTTGAAATGCTCACAATGGTTGGAAAAAGGATATGCAATGGGAAATTCTATTGATAGACTTCGAAGATTATTACCAAAAAGATTTTTGAATTTGTTGGGATGAATACAGAAGATGGAGAAGCTGTGAAGTTAAAAAGAATTGTTTCTATAAAATATTAAAAGAGATATAATTTTTTTAGTAATATATTTAGTATAAGTTTGATTAATATTTAAGTATTAGAGAGTGTTAGTTTTTTTAAAATTACGAACACTCTTTTTTTATAGATTAAATTTATATATTTAAAAAGATTAATAATGATAGATTACAAACTCTCGAAGTTCATTTTCACGTATTGTATTTGAAGTTCTTCTAAAATGGATTTTTTTCCAAAAAGATTCATCGACTATCTTAAACTCTGAAAGAAAATAAATGTGTAATTCAAATTTTGTTTGTGTACTGCAAATCCAAATTGTTCCTTTCGATAAATCTGTAAAAGCATATCCGATATTCCTATTTCTTCTCCATTTAAAAATTTGATTTTTAGGTACTGGAATTTTTCGACATTCTTTTTATTGAGTTCTTTTTTTGAATTGTTTTTTCACAAATATCTGAACTAAAAAGTAATAAAAAGAAAATATAAACCAAATTCCAGTGACAAATATTCCAAGTTTTAAAAATTGGTATACAAACACAAGCTAAAAAAATTAGGAATCCAGCTGTATAAGCTAAATTTATATATTTATAATTTTTTTATAATCATTGTCTTTTTCTCCTTTGCATTAAATAATATTCAAGTTGTGCCTTCAAGAAATCTTCCATTGCTTTTTAGTTCTTGAGCTTGAGCAGTAGTATCTTTTATCAAGATTCTTATCGGGGTGAACAACTTTCATTTTCTTTAAGAATGCTTTATGTATAATCCTTTCAGTAATTTCTCCATTTTTTTATCAATTTCTAAAACATCAAGATATTTTTTTCAAATTTTTGAATAATTCCACCATCATTTGTATTTTTGATACTTGAAACGAGAATTATTGTTGTTTTGTCTTTCATATTGTTGTCGAGATTGTTCTTTCGCTGTTGTTTTGAATATTCTTGTCTCGAATTCGAATATTCTTTATCTTGCCATTTTTTTGTATTGTTCGTCCCAAAAACGTTGTTTTTCGTTTTTGTTTTCGTTGATATTCTTGTTGTTGCTGTCGTTGGTATTCTTCTTGAGCTCTTCGTCTTCTTTCGTATTCTTGGTTTATTGAATTTTCATACCATTGCTCATATGTTTTTATAAATTCTTTTATTTTTCTCCCCTTTCATTCAAAAGAATCCCCACAATAAAATTTAAAATTATTTGAAGAAGTTTAATAATCCCCAAAATTAAACAAGCAACAAAAGAGAAAAGTACAATTCCGATAATTCCATTCCAATTTTTTTCCAATAACAAGAGCAAGAAGAGCAAAAAGTTAAAATTGGCAGAATTACATAAAATCCAATTCCCATTAAAAATGTCCAAATTGAAAGAACGAGTTCAATAATTTCATTTAATATAAATTGCACTATTTTTTTATTAAAGATTTCACCAGTGACCTCCTTTTTAGATTTTTTTATATTTTTATAAAATTGTCATTACTTATTATGATTTTTATGTACAAAATTATTGTAGCTAAACTCAAAATAATAAGATTAATCACAAAATAAAAAAATATTGAATTAATATTATTTTACTTAATTAAGTGAACTACTCCCGCTTTTTAGAAGCGGGAGCTTCTTGGGAAGTACCTGCTTTTGCTAGCCAAATATATTTACTAAGCTCTTCGGACAGTCCCTGCCCTGTTTTTATTTTCCTAATATTCCAACATCAATTTTTCCAATGTTTTTTATATTCACTGCAGAGATTATAATCTCTATCAATTTCAATTCCACAGCACTCACATTTATAACTTCTTTCTGATAATTTCAGTTCCTCTTTAATATTTCCACATTTACTACAAGTTTTTCGACGATGGAAACCACTTATCTATCTTCAAAAATTGCTTTCCTAAAAACATCAGTTTATACTCAACCATCCTCAAAAACATTCCCCATCCATTATCTCCTACACTTTTCCCCAAAAATTTAATGCCTGGCTCATCCCTTTCATATTCAAATCCTCAACAACCACAGCATTGTATTCTTCAGACAATTTTTTTCGATAATTTATGCAAAAAAATCTCTTCGACAATTTTTTTAATATACTCATGTAATCTTGATATTTTTCGCTTTTTGCTTATACCAATTTTTAGAAAATTTCACTTTTCTCGATAATGATTTCTGTAATTTTTTTCAATTCTTCTTCCAACATCCTAAAAATATTTTTTTGGATAATCAGCTCTTTGGTTTTCAGAACTGACAAATAATTCAGACATTGAAAAAAATCAAGTCCAATTACTTTATCATTACTTGGCACTTTTTGAATTTCTTTTTCAAATTCTGTCAAAACAGAAGCATAGTAATTTCCATTACTGTTTGTTAGTGTTACCGACTTTATTCTGTAATCCTTCGGTATTTCTCTATGCCATTTTAATTTTATTCTTTTCAATTTTGGTAAAACCAAATATTTGTTTTTCCTCAATTCGTATCGAATTATTCACACAATTTGTTGTATAACTTTTTAACACTATTCTTTTTAGATTTGAACCTTGGAAATTTCGCTCTCTTCTGAAAAAAATTCGTAAACGATCGTTTTACATTCAATTGAGCATTTGAAAGTGCCAGACTATCTACTTCTTTTTAGAAATTGATTTTTCACTTTTCAAACTGGCAGGTGTAATTATTTTATTTTTTTCCCAGTTTCTTCATAAAAATTTATTTGCGACGATACAAAATCGTATTGTAAACAAAAACGAACACATCCAAAAAGTCTTATTTATCAATAATTCTTGTTCCTTATTTGGATAAATTCTGTATTTGAATGCTAAATTATATTTCATAAAATTACACCTCCTTTTGATTTTTGAATATTATTTTTTTAATTATTTCTTTAGAGATTTTATCATTATTTATACAAAAATTGTATCATAAGAGTATCCTTTTTTTCAATTTTTTTACAAAAAAAGCAATTCATCTCCCACTTATAGAAGTCGGAGACTTCTTGCTATCTTTGTTAAAGGATGTCAACTTTTTGTATTTTTTTACATTTTATATTTATTTTTTTAATAATTCCAGCATTTCTTAAATATTCTCTAGCAACATCTTCCGCTTTCTCACCTTTTCACAGAAACACGGTAATTCATTGTTGACATTTCTTCATCTGAAAATTTTTCCACTCAATTTTTCCAAAATCTTTTTTTCAATTTAGGATATTTTTTTCAAAGTTTCCTCACGCATCATTGGAGAACCTTGATATGGCGGGAATAAATGCTTATCATCCTTTAAAATAACCATATTATACTGAGCAAGTTCGGGATCAGTAGAGTATGCGTCAACCAAGTTAATATCGCCACTTTGAACAGCAACATAACGAAGTTTTGGCTCAAACTCTTTAATATTTGGAATTTCAAATTGATACAATTTTTTTAAGTCCAAGATATCCATCTTCACGGTCATTAAATTCTCTTGTAAATCCAGCTTTTATCTTATCCTTCACTTTCGCCAAATCAGAAATCGTCTTCAAGTTATTTTTCATCGGCAAACTTCTTGCTAACAGCGATTGCATAAGTATTGTTATATTTCATAGGTTTTAACATAACCATTTTTAAATTTAGTTTCCATTCCTTTTTGTGCTTGATTAAAAACATCTTCAGCATTGTTATTCACAGGAGTTTCGTTCAAGAAAGTGAAAACGGCAGTTCACGAAAATTCGGGATAAATATCAATATCGCCATTTTTCAAAGCATTGAATACGAATGAAGTTTTTTTCCAAGTCCAGGTTTTAACTCAACGCCAAGTTTACTATTTTTCTTCAATCAAAATTTTATACATATTTATCAATATTTCTGGCTCTGAACCAAGTTTTTCCAGAAATTATCAATTTGTCTTTTTTGTATTATTAAAACTGCTAATTGACCCAAAAAGACACGCAAATGTGATTAAAATTAGGAAAAATTAATATTTTTTTGATACTCAATTTTTCCAATTGCTTAAAAGATGAAATCGAATAAAATTGCAAGTAAAGCGAAAGAGGAATCGCTCCTAACAAAATCAAATAGTTATTATTCCTATCAAGACCAAGTAAAATCAACTTTCCAAGTCCTCCAGCTCCAACAAGTGAAGCCAATGTGGCAGTCCCAATAATCAAAACAGCGACCGTTCTAACTCCTGTTATTATTACAGGCATAGCCAGTGGAAGCTGAACTTTTTGTAAGTTGCTGAAATTTATTCATTCCTAAAAGCTCTTGAAGTTACCATATACATTGGATCCACGCCAGTAATTCCAGTGTAAGTATTATGTAAAATTGGAAGCAGAGCATAAAGTATTAAGGCGATTATCGCAGGTTTTCTTCCAATTCCAACGATTGGTATTAGAAGTGCTAAAATTGCTAAAGACGGTATAGTTTGAATAACACCGTTAATTGCAATAACTATATTTGCTAATTTTTTTGTGGTAGCTCAAATAAATTCCTAGTGGAATGGCGATAATAAGAGCAATGATTAGTGCAATAAAAGAAATTTGAATATGTTCCACAATACCACTAAAAAAATTCATCTTTCTTCTCTAAAAAAAGTCAAAATTAATTTATTCATAAATTTCACCTTCTTTTCTTTTTGATAGCTATAAATTTTTTTCACAAAAATCATTTTTAGGATTTGATATTATTTCATGTTTCGTTCCAGACTGAATTAATTCGCCATCTTGAATAATGCAAATTTTATCTCCCAATAAAAAAATGCTTCTTCAATATCGTGAGTTACAAAAACAATTGTTTTGTGAATTTGTTTCTGAAGTTTTTCACATCTTCCTGTAAATTCGCACGAGTGATGGGATCTAACGCACTAAACGGCTCATCCATCAAAATAATTTTTGGATTAGCGACTAGAGCTCTTGCAATTCCAACTCTTTGTGCTTCTCCACCAGACAATTCCGAAGGGTTTCTTTTTCGATATTTTTCGGGCTCAAGTCCGACCATATTTAATAACTCATTAATTCTCGCATCAATTTTTTCTTTCTTCCATTTTTTTCAATTCGAGCACAATTGCAATATTTTCTTCAACCGTCATATGTGGAAAAAGTGCCACTTGTTGCAAAAGCATATCCAATATCCCAACGCATTTTGTGAATATTGTAATCCTTCACATTTTTCCCATTAATTTTTCACTTCTCCAGTCGTATTGTCTTCCAACCGATTAATCATTTTTAAAAGCGTAGTTTTTTTCCGCTCCCAGATGGTCCAATAAAAACCGTAATTTCAGATTCATTTAAAGTCAAATTAATATTTTTTTAATCCAACATTCCCATTTGGATAAGTCATTCCAACATTGATAAATTCTATCATTCATTTACCTCCAGTTAAATACCAAATAATTTTTTTATAAATTTTTATAAATTTCAAATTTTTGTCCAGTATTTTTAAATTATTTTTTTATTAAATTCCTGTTCAGCCTTTTTCAAAATTATACAAAACTTTTTCTAAAGTCATTTCAAAAGCCAATCTCTCTTCATCTGAAATTCCTTTAAAAAGAGATTTCATTCATTTTGTCAGAAATTTCATCATACTCACTTTTTCAAGGATTTAGCATAATCCGTTAAAAAAATTAAACTTTTCCGTTTATCAGTCGGACAAAAATTTTTCGTATCAATAATTTTTTCTTCCATCCGTTCAAGCATCGTTGTAAGTGAACTCATAGCAAGACCAGATTTTTTTCGACAATTCTCTATTACTAATCCCATCATTTTCCCAAAGCACATGCAAAAATTCGACCTTGTTCCCCATTAAACGCCGTTATATTTTTGTGCCAAAAAAATTTATTCAAAAGTCTAGTATTTACTTGTTTTATTCTGCTTATATAAAATCCAGAGTTTGATTTCATAGTATTTTTCCTCCTTTACAAAATTATTACTATATGATAATATATTCACATAAAAAAATATTACTATATCGTAAATTTATATTACCATATAGTAATATGAAAGTCAAATATTTTTTTGAAATTTATAAAATAAAAATAACGATTAATAAAAAAATGAAATTTCTCAAGAAGTGTGGTAAAATAGACTAAAAATTTTATATATTTTGAGAAAGGTAAAAATGAAAAAAATAAAAAAAGTAGTAGTTGGAATGAGTGGAGGAATAGATAGTTCGGTAGCAGACGTTATTGTTGCAGCTGACAAGGATATGAAGTGATAGGAGTTACATTGAAACATTTGCCAGATGAATTGTCAGAAAATCCTGGTAAAACATGTTGTTCGCTAGATGATATAAATGACGCGAGGTATACTTGCTATAATTTGGGGATTCCACATTATGTGATAAATGTTGTAGATGAATTTAAAAAAAGAGGTAATGGAATATTTCGTGAAAATGTACAATGAAGGAAAACTCCGTCGCCTTGCGTGATTTGTGATGAGAAAGTGAAAATTAAGAAATTAGTAGAATTTGCAGATAAAATGGGGATAAAAATATATTTCAACTGGACATTATTCGAAAAGCATGAATGGACTTCTTATGTGGGACAAGGAAAATCGAAAAGATCAGTCGTATATGCTTTACAGACTTGATAAAGATATTGTTGAGAGATTTTTTTATTTCCGCTATCAGAATATGAAAAACCACAAGTTAGAGAAATCGCTCGACAACACGGAATTCATACACATAACAAAGCCAGACAGCCAAGGAATTTGTTTTGCACCAAATGGTTATATTCCATATTTACAAAAAGGTTCTTGGCGATGAAGTCAAAAAGGGAAATTTTTGTAGATAAAGATGGAAATGTAGTAGGTCAGCACATAGGATATCAATTTTTATACGATTGGTCAGCGACGTGGCTTGGGACTTAATTTAGGAAAACCTTTTTTTCGTTTCAGAAATTCGACCAGAAACTAACGAAATTGTCGTTGGAGATTTTGAAGAATTGCTAATAGATGAAATTGAAGTGATTAACTATAAGTTGTATTACAAAATAGAAGAGTTGCTTGATAAGGAAATTATTGCAAAGACCAAGATTTTTTCATCAGAAAGGACTGAAGGAAAATTAATTTTTGAAAGAGGATTTACTTTTTTTCAAATTTAATGAAAAACGCATGAAAATTCTGAAGGACAGCATATTGTATTTTATTTAAACGATGAATTAATCGGTGGTGGAGAGATAAAAAAACGAAAAATAAAATAAGAAATTTAATATTTATAAAAAAATAAATACTACCATTTATATAATAAATTTTTACTAATTTACTCTAAAGTGATAGAATTAAATAGTAAAAATAATAAGTGTTATGTAAATATTGGAGGTAAATTTAATGGCAGGTAAAACTGAATTTATGAAATATGCATATTTCAATAAAGAAATAGTAGAATTTGAGAAAGCGACAGTAAGTATTGCAACTCATAGTTTACAATATGGAACAACTTGTTTCGGTGGAGTTAGAGGATACTACAGAAATGGGAAAGTAGCAATTTTTAGATTGGAAGATCATTATAAAAGACTTATGACAGCTTCAAAAATGTTAGGTTTTGAATTTTTCATGGAATGGGATGAATTCAAAAGATATTGTAACTGAATTAGTTAAAAAGAACGATATTAAAGAAGATTTCTATATGAGACCGTTCATTTTCTGTAAAGAACCAAGATTATCACCTAAAAAAGCAGGACTTGATTTTGATTTAGCAATTTATATGTTGCCACTTGCAGATTATGTAAGCACAAAAGGTGGATTAAAATTGATGAGTTCAACTTATAGAAAATATAACGATTCATCTATTCCAACTAAAAGCAAAAGCAGGTGGATCTTATATCAATTCATTCTTAGCCACAAGTGATGCTCAAAGAAATGGTTACGATGATGCATTAATGTTTGATGATGCAGGAAATGTAGTAGAAGTTTCTGTTGCAAATATTGTATTAATTTACAGAGATCAAGTAATTATTCCTGATACAGGAAATGCGACGACTTGAAGGAATTACAGTAAGATCAGCATTAGAATTATTAGAATACAACGGATATAAAATCAACCGTGGAAAAAAATTGACAGATCAATGGTATTTACAGCAGATGAATTGTTAGTAACGGGAACAGCAATGAAAATCACTTATGCTGAATCATTAGATCAAAGACCAATTGGACAATTAGACTTCCATGCTGAACCAAAAACCTGGTAAATTCTATGAATTGTTAAAAAGGTGAATATGAAAAAGTTATTAATGGAGATCACGAATTATCTAAAGAATGGTTATTTGTTGTTGAATAGTTATTATAAAAAGGTTCTGAAAAATTCAGAGCCTTTTTAATTTATATTACTAAAATTATACTTAGTTTATTTTTATAAAAAAATCGTTTGAAAAATATAGTTTTAAAAGCTAAATTATTAGAAAAAAATATGATAATTAACATTTCTAAAAAGAATAAAAAAATTAAAAAAAGAAAATTTTTATTAAACCTTTAAAAATCAATGTTTAAAGGTAATTTTCTAAATCATTTCCCAAATCTCAAAACCGATGAAATAAATAAAAATTTTTTTCAAATCTATGAAAAATAAAAAAAGGTTTCAAACTAATTAGAAAAAAAGATTAAATAGAAACTTTTTGAATAATAAAGAAAAAAATTTATTTTTAATTTATAAAAATTCTTATATTTGCCTATTTTATTGACTTAAATGATTTATTCTAAACATAAATAAATAAAAAAAGTACTCATGAAAAATCAGTTTTTTAAATTCGATATAGGATTATTAAAGAAATAAAGAAAAAAATTTGTATAGCAGGTGTTATTTAAAAAAATTTCGTTATAGAATGGATATTTTTTTATTAGAAAAATTTTGAGAAATAAGACAAAAATTTAAAGTTGAAATAATATTTGAAAAATATATATTTTTTTCAAAAATTATGATAGTATATTAAAGTTGTAATTATTACAAATAAAGTTATAAATATTGTTAAATAATAAGTTTGTGAAAGTTATATTAATAGTAAATATAAAATATAAAAATGAAAAATGAAAAAAATTTCAATAAAAAGTGTTGACATAAAAAAAGTGAAATGTGGTAATATATATTTGTCTAAAAAGAGACGCCCCATCTCTACATTTAGACTTCTTTCATACAAGAAACGAGCACACGGCTCGTTTTTTTAAATATATTGTTTTTTTATAAGTGTGAGTCTAATTTTGGTAAAATAAAACTGAGATTACTAAGATTCACACTTTTTTTATTTTTAAAAAAATAGAAACAGAATTTTTTTGAAATTTTAAGAAAAACTTTTTAAATTGAATTTTTTTGATTTATTATTAAAATATTTAGAAAAAGAAAAAAATTAAAAAGGTTTAGGAATGTTTAGAAATGTGGTATAATGAGAAAATATTAATGAAGTTTGAGAATATGAAAAATAGAAAGTAGGTATAATGAAAGCGGATGTAATAATAATTGGTGGTGGTGCATCAGGATTAATAGCGACGATTACTGCTAAGAAAAATGGGAAAGATGTAATTATTTTTGGAGCGAAAAAGAAAGGGTGCTAAAAAAAGGTTTTGGTTACGGGAAATGGACGTTGTAATATGACTAATGTTAGAGCTGGGATTTCGAATTATTTTGCAATGGGGAAAAATGTGGATTTGATTGAGAATGTGTTTGAGAAGTTTACGGTGACGGATACTATTGATTTTTGAAAATGAAATTGGGTTAATTTGTAATGAGGAAACTAGGGGAGAGTTTATCCCTTGAGTGGTCGAAAGTGACTTCGGTTGTTGATGGATTGAGGTTTTGTGCTGAAAAAAATTGGGAATTACTACGTTGACTGATTTCTATGTGAGAAAAAAATCGAAAAAGGATTTTAAATTTAAGATTTATTCTGAAGATAAAAAAAGTTGTGGAAGGAAGTAGAGTGATTTTAGCTACTGGTGGACAGACTTATACAGAATTGGGGGTCGAATGGATCTGGATATGAGTTGGCAAAAAGTTTTTGGACATTCGATTACAAAGTTGGTTCCGACAATTGTTCAGTTGAAGACTAAGGATTATCGAGGTTAAGGGACTTCGTGGAATTAAACTAGATACGAAAGTTACGGCTTATGGTGGCGGGAACAAAATTTGTACTTATGATGGAGAGCTGTTATTTACAGAATATGGAGTTTCAGTGAAATGTGATTTTTAATATTTCGTTTGTGTATCCGATTCATAAGAAAGTGGAGCTTGAAATTGATTTTATGCCAAAATTTGAGTATAACGAGTTATTGGAAATTTTAAGAAAACGTAAGAATATTTTGGGTGATTTGACGATGGAACAATATTTTAATGGAATGATTAATAAAAAAATTGGGACAGTTTTTGTCAAAAGCATCTGGAATTGAGAAGTTGTCAAAGATGATAAATACGTTAACAGAAAAGGAATTAAGAAGTATGTGCACTGTTTTTGAAAAAAAGTATAGAGTGGATGTACTAGATACGAATGGTTTTAAAAGCGGCACAAGTTACAGCGGGTGGAATACCTTTAAAAGAAATTAACCCCGAAACCTTAGAATCGAAAAAGTTAAGGGCTATATTTTTGCTGGTGAAATTTTTAGATGTTTATGGTGAATGTGGTGGCTTTAATTTACAGTGGGCTTGGTCTTCGGGACATTTAGCTGGAATGAATGTTTAATAAAAATTATTTTTCGTCTACGATTATAGATTTTTGATTCTAGAATATTTTCTTTTTTTCTTCAAATCAAGAGGTTCATCAATGGAAGAATTTGTGTTTATATAATTAGCCATTAATCTTAAAATTTTGTACATTTCAGAAAGAATCGGAAGTAAAAGTACGATAAAAAAATTAATAAATATGAATTTGAAAAATAGGATAAAAAGAACATTTGTTAAGTCATATCCTTTTTTTCAGATTCCCTTCAAAAACAGATTAAAAATCACGTTTCTTAAAAATAATGTTTGAACAAGAACTATCGGAAATGTCAATGATTTAACAGTTTTCAAAATTGCAAAAACTGATTTTTCTTATTATTTTTAAATTTTTTTCATTCAACATTAGTCGATTAACAATTTTTTTATTCTCATCGGTGGAAATTTGTAAAATTCGTGTTCAATTAAAAATAATAATTATTAAAAAAATATGAATAGCAAATTATTTATAATAGTCTTCGTTTTTGTTTTTGGACCAGTTACACCAAAAATCACTAATTTTTTTATTTGTGTCACGTAATTTTAAAATTATTATTCAATATTAAGGTTCCGCCATCATCAAGTTTTTATTATTTTTTTCCGTACACTTCTCCTTGAATAACACGTTTATCTTTTTAATGTTATTTTCACTGTATCGGGATCAAAACTAATGATTTTTCCCTTTTATCCATACAACTTCGCCTTTATCATTAGTGAATGAAATATTCACTTTATTATTGTCCTCAATAACAGTATCTACAATTTTCATATTCTTATTTTTTGGAATCTTCATGAGTGATAATTTTTAGATTTTTATCAACTTTCCATTTTATTTTTTTCCCTCTTTATTCGATATCTCAAGAGTACTATTTTTTTCAATTCAGAAATTGAGTCCATTTCAGCACCTCGAATCAAAAATAGATTTATTATTCAATGCTTCTAAAGTATTTTTTGTAAGAATTTAAAAAAATAGCCAATTCCTACAAAAAGATAACTATAGGAATCAATTTTTTTCAAATTAAAAGTTGAAATAGTAGGCATCAAAAATTTTCTTTTTAATAATAAATGTTATCAGCACTGATAAAGATGATAGAATAATAAAAAAATCATGACTAAAAACGTGAATAAAATGGTTGTAAACCTTTAAATTCAATGATAAATTAAAAGCGAAATATAAAAAAAGAATTAGAAGTAAAATTCTTTTGATATATCGATTTACGTTGATAATTTGTATTTTTCCACTTTTTAAATCATAAATTTTTTGTAACTTTTTATCAATTTTTTTATCATATTTTTGTGTTTAGTTGTTGAGTATAATTTCTCATTTTTATCATTTAGTTTATTCACTAATTTAATTTCGTTATTAAATTCAGCTTTCCGTTTTTTTCTGTAAAATATTTTTTAAAAATTCAATAATTTCAATTTTTCCTTTTAACATTTCTTTCATAAATTCCTCCTTTTTATTGCACGTATTATAGCATATTTACGAGATTAATAAACAGTATTTTTTTAAAAAGTTATTGCAAGTAATGGAGAAGATTTGGATTAAAAATTTGTTTACAAAAGAGGTATGCGTGTGGTATAATAATAAAACGACAAAACATATTAAAGACAATGCAAAACAAATTAATGATCATATAAATTCGAGAATTTAAGGAGGTTCTTGAGAAACATTTCAAAAAAATAATTAGAAGTTTTTTTATTAAAATTTTTCTAAAAAAATCATGTTGTAAAAAAAATAAATTCATAATTTAAAAAAATATAGGGGGAAATATGGCTAAAGAAGATTTGAAAAAAACAACGAAGAATTGGAAGAAAAACAGATCAGAATTAAGATTTGAAGATATTAAAAAAATTAGATACGAGTGAAAGCAATAAAGCTAAAATAAAAGAATATTTTTGAATTTTTGCTCTGATGAAGAAAAATTTTGAAGACGCAGGTTTTAGAAAAATGGAAAGATGCCTTGAATTCATTAAACGTCTTGATTGGAAAAAGACACCTTTAAAGAAAAAGAAAAATTAATATTGGTGAAGTAAGAAGGATTTTGAATGAAAGACATTTTGGAATGGAAAGTATAAAAAGAAACGATTCTAGAAAATTTAGCAATTCGTTTTTTTATGAAAAATACTAACGAAAAAAATGCCAGTTATATTGTGTTTGGCAGGTCCAGCTGGAACAGGGGAAAAACTTCAATTGCTGAATCGATAGCTGAAGCTTTGGGAAGAAAATTCGAGAAGATTTCTTTGAGTGGTGTAACAACGACGTTTGAATTGACAGGACTTACAAAAGGATATAATTCAGCAGCTCCTGGAAGAATTATGAAAACGTTGGCAAAATTTGGTTGTGATGATCCTTTAATTTTTATTAGATGAAGTTGATAAAATTATGGAGAAAAGAACAGAAGGGGATATAGAAGGTGTTTTTGCTTGAAATTTTAGATCCAGACCAAAAATAAAAGATTTAGGGATGAGTTTTTGGAATTAGAATACGATTTGTCAAATGTGTTGTTTATAGCTTCAGCAAATGATATGAGTAGAGTTTCTGAGCCACTAAAAAGTAGAATGGAAATCATTTATTTGGATAGTTATACTTTGGAGGAAAAAGGTTCAGATTGCAAAAAGATATATGGTTCCAAGTATAAATAAAAATAGGATCGGGATTAACTTTTTGATGACGATGTTTTAAGATATATTATTGAAAAATTATACTAGTGAGTCTGGTGTTAGAAAATTGAATATAATTTTTGATGAAAAATTTATGGGAAAATTGCTAAAAAAATACACTAGAAAGAAAGAAAACTCCCAAATAACTTTAAAAAAATATTGATTCATTTATTAGCACTAAAAAAATTCCAAGAATACCGATAAATGTGGCAACTAGTGGGTCACGAATAGGAAAAAGTGATGGGAATTGCTTTATCTCCTTTTGGAGGAAGAGTTATACCTATTCAAACTGTTATTATGCCTGGAAGAGGGGAAATAATAGTAACTGGGAATATTTCACAAACTATGAAAGAAGAGATAATGGTAGCGATAACATATTTAAGAACAAAAAAAGTGCAAGATTTCATTTGAAAAATCCTAACTTTTATAGGGAATATGATATTCACGTTCATTTAAGCGAAAATTCCATTCAAAAAGACATTATTTCAGCTGGAATGGCTATTACAACATCGATACTTTCTGCGTTGAATCAAGTGAAAATACGACAGGATATAGCTTTTTACTGGAGAATTGAGTATTTTAGGAGAAATTTTACCTGTGGGAGCAGTGAATTTAAAAATTGAAGAAGCTTATAAATTTGGAATAAGAAAAATTTTTTTGTTCTGAAGGTGATAAAAGTAGTGTCAGTTCTGTGAATAAAGATATTTTTGGATAAAGTAGAAGTTGAATTTGTAGAAAATTATGAGCAAGTTTACTCAAAAATTATTTTTTTGATGCAAGAGGAAATAGAAGAGGATATTAATAAGATGTTTTTTTGAATTAATGAAAGGGTAAAATAAAAAAATTGAAGTATTTTTCGTATGATATAATAAAGAAAAATATTTGGAAGAGATTTATAGAAAAAAATTCGAATTTTTTTCTATAAAAAGGTAATTGTAAATTAAAGATTATTTGATAGAAATTTTTGAGAAATTAATCTATGAATCAAAGAATTGATAATTATAAGAAAAATTACGAGAAAGGGAAAATATGAAATCTTTTTAATGAATTTATAAAAGTGAGTTTATTGGGAGCACCACTTTTGAATAAAATGTTTGGGATATTTTTAATATCGATGTTACCTGTTGTTGAGCTTCGTGGAGCGATACCTGTTGGAGCGACGATTGGGTTGCCTTGGTATTTGAATATGATTGTCTCAATTGTAGGGAATTTGCTTCCAGTGCCGTTTATTCTTTTTGTTTTTCGGTAAAAGCATTTGAATTTATGAAAAAGCATAATATTTTAGTGAAATTTATTGAAAAAAATTGAAAATCGTGCAAAAACGTAGCGAAGGTCTTGCAACTGGAGAATTTATAGGACTTATGTTATTTGTGGCTATTCCGTTTCCAGGGACAGGTGCTTGGACAGGTGCATTAATTGCTGACTTTTGCTTCAATTTGAGAGAAAAAGATCATTTATTTATATTACGCTAGAGTATTGATAGGCTGCAAGCAATTATGACAGCAGATCTTATGGTGTGATAAGTTTATTTTAAATAAAAGTTCAAAAATATGGGAACGAGTTGCATTAACTCGTTTTTTTATTTGATTTATGAAGAAAAATAAATTTATGATTTTTACTTTATAGAAGATTTATAAAAAAATTTTATGGTAAATTAATTAGAGAAAATGAGAGGGAAAATATGTTAAGAATAACGAATATAAAAATGCCAGTGAAACATAATATTGATGATTTAAAAAAACGGTTGTCTGTAAATTGTATAAAAATTTTGAAGAATGAAATTTTGAGTTTTGAAATTGCAGGACAAGCGATTGATGCGAGAAATAAGAATAATGTGATTTATGTGTATTCTGTGGATGTGGAATTGGTTAATGAGAAAAAAATATGAAGGTGTTAAAAAAATGTTAGAGAGATAGAAAAGAAAAATTTATAAAACAGCAATTTTTGGAAAAATATTAAGACGGGGAAACGTCCTGTTGTGGTTGGAACTGGGCCTTCTGGGGTTTTTTTGCTGGATTGATTTTTAGCGGAAGCTGGTTTGAAGCCAATAATTATTGAGCAAGGGAAAAGTGTTGATGAGAGAGAAAAAGATGTTTATGACTTTTTTTAAGACTGGAAATTTGAAAAAAATATTCGAATGTGCAATTTGGAGAAGGTGGAGCTGGGACTTTTTCTGATGGAAAATTGAATACGAATACGAATAATTTTAGGATGCAGAAGGTTTATGAGGAATTTATAAAGGCTGGAGCAGAGAAAAAGATTGCGTATATGTCGAAACCACATGTTGGGACAGATAAATTGATTGGGATTATGAGAAGGATTAGAGAGAAAATTGAGAGTTTAGGAGGAGAATATAGATTTAGCCAAAAATTAGTTTCTGTGAAATATGATGAGAATGAGAAATTAACTAGTGTTGAAATTGAGGATGTTAGTGAAGAGGCTATGAAAAGAGTGGAAAATGGGGAGATTGAAAAAAATCTGAGTTATAAAATTGAAACAGATATGGCGATTTTGGCTATTGGGCATAGTGCGAGAGATACTTTTTTTATATGCTGAATGAGAAAAAAATATTCATATGGAAAGAAAGATTTTTTTCTGTTGGTGTAAGAATTGAGCATAAACAAGCGATGATAAATCATTCTCAATATGGTAAATTTGCTGATAAATTGCCGACTGCAGAATATAAGTTAAATGCGAAGGCTAGTAATGGTAGAGGGTTTATACATTTTGTATGTGTCCTGGAGGAGTGGTTGTTCCTGCGACAGAGTGAAATTGGAAGACTTGTAGTGAATGGGATGAGTTATTCTAAGAGGGATTTAGAAAACTCAAATTCGGCTGTTTTTGGTAAATGTGTTTCCTGAGGATTTTGATGGGGAAGATGTAATGGCTGGGGTTGAGTTTCAGCGAAGATTAGAGGAGAAGGCGTTTGAGCTTGGAGGAAGTGATTACAAAGCACCAATTCAGTTGTTTGGAGATTATTTGCAAAATAAAGTTTCTACAAAATTAGGGAAGGTTAAGCCTAGTTATTTTAGAGGATATAGATTTGCAGACTTGAATTTGTTGTTTCCAGAGTTTATAAATTCGGCTTTAAAGGAAGGAATATTAGCGATGGATAAGAAAATTAAAGGGTTTGGAAATTATGATGCTGTTTTTGTCGGTGTGGAAAGTAGAAGTTCTTCGCCAGTAAAAAAATTCCTAGAAATGAGGAGTTTTTTGCTAATATTGAAGGGATTATTCCGTGTGGAGAAGGTGCTGGATATGCAGGTGGAATAATGTCTGCAGCAGTTGATGGCATAAAATGTGCAGAAATGGTAATCGAATATTACAAAAACTATGAATAAAGAAGGTTAAAAAAATGGAAGTTATAGATAGAATAAAAAGAATGAAAAAAACTGTCTGATGTTCTTTTTAAAAATATGGTTTTGAGGAGCTTTTTGATAGAACTGGCATGGAGAGATTTATTCCAAATAAGTTGGCAAAAAAATAGTAAGCGATTGGAAAAATATAAGGGAGACATCTTTTCCCGAGAGAATCCGTTTAGCGATGCAGGATTTGGGGCCTACTTATGTTAAATTAGGGCAAATGTGCAGTAATAGAACGGATATTTTTTTCCAGAAGATATTATTGCAGAATTTCAAAAATTGCAAGATGATGTTGAGCCAGAGAAAATAGATATTTATGCAAAAAAATAAAGACAGAATTGAATATAGAGCCATTAGAATATTTTTAAAAGAGATTGATGAAACACCAATGGCTTCGGCTTCGATGGGACAGGTGTATAAAGGTATTTTTGAAAGACGGAACAGAAGTTGTAATTAAAGTTAGAAGAGAAGGAATAAAAGGAGATTGTAGCCTCTGATTTATCAATGATGAGGATCTAGCGAGATATTTTGAGAGAACGAATGAAGAGATTAAAAAGATGAATGCTTCTTATATTATTAATACTTTTGGGAATTCGATTACAAAAAGAATTGTCGTTTAGAAATGAATTAAGCAATATGGAAAAATTTGCGAATAATTTTAAAAAAATGATAAGCGAATACATGTTCCAGTTCCGTATAGAGAATTGTCGAATGATAATATTCTTTGTATGGAATTTATAAAGGGATTTAAAATAACAGATAAGGAAAAATTGAAAAATGTGGATTTTTCCTAGTGAAGTGGCAAGGGTAGGATTGGACTTGTATATACAGCAAGTATTAAAATATGGATTCTTTCATGCTGATCCACATCCAGGGAATATTTTTTTATGACGCCAGAAGGAGAAATTGTATTTATTGATTTTGGTGCGATGGGGACTTTGTATCCGCAAGATAAAGGAATTACTTGAAAACTTGTTGTTGCATTTTATACAAAAGGATGTGAAAAAGCAATAGAAACAATAAAAGGAGTTAGCTGTTAAATACAATGTTCCCGATGAGAGACAATTAGAAAGGGAATTAACAGAAATTGTGTATTTAGTTGATGGAAATTCATTGAGTGAGATAAGTATTGGAGATATTTTTTTGAGAAAGTTAGAATTATTCTTAATAAAAATCAAGTAATTTTGCCAGAGGATATTTATCTTTTAGTGAAAGGTGTGGGACAGATTGAAGGAATTGGAAGGCATTTGGACCCAAGTTTAGATATTATGAAGACGCTGGAACCTTATGCGAAAAAGGATTTTGCGTGAAAGAATGAATCAAAAATATTTTTTTGAAAAAAAGGGACTAAGAAAATTACGCAAGTGTCTGAAAGCTGGTTGTCGTTGCCAGAAGATTTGAGGAATATATCGCAAAAATATTGAATGGGAATTGAAACATAAACATGAAGTTACGGGATTTAAAAGAATTGTTAAAAAAATATTGGATAGATTGGTTGTTGCGATAATTATTGCTTCGTTGTTAATAGCTTCTTCGATAGTTGTATTATCTGGAATACCGCCTAAAAATAAATGAGATACCTGTTTTTAGGATTTTTTTAGGATATGTTATTTCAGCAATTTTGGGAATAGTTGAAATTATAAAAAAAGGGAAAAATAAAAATATTTGATTTTTAGATGAAAATAGCGTTAAAATAGTAAATGAAATAAATCAAAACAAATTTAAGATTGGAGAATAGAAGATGACTAAAAAGAACAGATAAACTAGAAAGAATATTGAATGAATTAAATATTGATGGAATTTTTTTGACAAATTTGTATAATTTGAGATATTTTTGCTGGATTTACAGGAACTACTGGAGTGGCTTTAGTTACAAAAAGGGAACTATTTCTTTTTCGGATTTTTAGATACAGAACTCAAGCTGAAAAAAACAAGTGACACCAATGGGATTTGAATTTGTAGAAGTGACAAGAGGTTCATTGCAAACTGTTGGAGAATATATTGAAAAATTAGGATTGAAAACTGTTGGATTTGAGGATAAAGATGTGACTTTTTCTTTATATCAAACAATAAAAGGGATTTTTAAAGCTGATTTAGTACCTGTTGGAGAAAAAAATTAATTTTTTGAGAGAATGGTTAAAAACTAATGAAGAAATTGAAACTATAAAAAGCAATTGAAATAAGTGATACTGCATTTTCTGAAGTTTTGAAAGTGATTAAAGAAGGTGTTTCTGAAAAAGAATTGGCTGGATATATGGAATATGTTCAAAGAAAATTAGGTGCTGAAGATAGATCGTTTGATACTATTTTGGCTAGTGGGTACAGAAGTGCGATGCCACACGGTGTAGCAAGTGACAAAAATTCAAAAAAAGATGAATTTATTACAATGGATTTTGGAGCATATTATGACGGATATGTTTCTGACATCACAAGAACAGTTTATTATGGAAATAATATCACAGAAAGACACAAAGAAATCTATAACACTGTTTTAGAAAGTCAATTATTAGGAATAAATACTGTTAAAGCTGGGATGAGATCAGATGAAGTGGATACCGTTGTAAGAAACTTCTTTACAGAAAAAGGATTAGGAGAAGTATTTGGTCACGGATTAGGTCATGGAATTGGAATAGAAATTCACGAATTACCATATTTATCAAAAATGTCGCAAATTGAATTGAAGGAAAATATGATTGTAACTATTGAGCCAGGACTTTATTTTTGACGGATGGGGTGGAGTTAGAATCGAAGACGATGTTGTTGTAAAAAGATGGATGTGAAGTATTGAATAAGAGTCCAAAAAGAATTGATAATTTTAGAAGCTAAATAGATTTTTGGATTTAACTTATAGTAGACAAGACAGAACAAAAAAATTATTAATTTTTCGACGAGATGTTATTAGTAGATATTGGAAATTAGGAGGAGAATGGAGAGAAAAAGGATTTTAAAAAAATAACTTTAATATTAATAGTTATTGGGATTATATTTATAATAAGTACAAATGATAACATAAATAATGCAGAAAAAAATTAGTACTATTGCCAGTTTATTTAATAATTATTGATTATTTTTAGAAATAATGATGGAAATAAATTTTTCTCAAATTTATTTAGTTACATTTTATTTATATTTTTATTAAGAAAAAGTGTACTTTTTGTAGATTTGAAGTTTTTTTATTTTTTTACATAGTTGTATTTTTTTAATTTATATTTTTTTATGATAAATTTATCTAAAAACTAGAAAAATATTTATTTATTTTATTAATGATTTTATTATATTTCTCTACTGTTTTTTATTGTGTATGAAAGAGTAACATATTTTATAAGAGAACAAAATTTACATTTAATTATAGAAAAAAATTAATGAATAAATAAGAGTTTTAAAAAAGGACAAGATTTTGTGTAAATTTAAAATCTAATAAATCGAGGATGCCACCCCATCATCACGATTTTTAAATTCCCCTCAAATCCAAAAAAATCACTACTTAATCTCCATCTTCAACCTCCCGTATTTCCTTTTCCAACTCTCATCAATTTCATAATCAGTCAAAGTAGAAAATTGTTCCAATTTTCAATTTTTTTCTTTTCTCAAGTTTATACACCTTTTAGAATTAATTATAGTCGAGTTATTTGTTCCATTTTTTTAATGTCGAAAGTATAAATTTCAAACACTTTCAAATTGCCCACAATTTTTTTATTATTTTTTTCTCGTTTAGATTTTTTAAAAATCTATAAAAGTGATAATTTCCTTCTTCTCAGAATCACTATAATTTTTCGGATTTTTAAAAATAAATTTTTCTAAATCATCATCGGTACAAACTCATTTTTGCTTGTTTAAAAATAGGTTGTGACAGTACCTGTAATCATTCCAAAAGTTCCAACACCAATAAGCATAAGGAAAATCGCTACAAATCTACCAACATGAGTTCTTGGCGAAATATCTCCATATCCAACGGTTGTTGCTGTAACAAAGGCCCACCATAAACTGTCTCCATATTTCATTTTTCTACATAAGAAATAATAAGAGCAGAAATAAGAATTCCAAGTGCGACCATCATCAATAAATAAATCAAACCATTCAATTTTAAGAATTTTTTGATTTTTTGTATGTTTTTTACGAATAAATAAAGTTTAGAAAGTTTTAGATATCGAAAAAAAGTTTTCATGAATTTTTCTGATTTTAAATATTCTAAATAGTCTAAAAATCGAGTAATATGGAATAATCGAGATTAAATCGAGAATATTATTTTTCTATAAAATTAGCTTTGTATTTTTGCAAAAATAAACCGAACTATGTAATCGATAGCAAAAAAATTAAATAAATCGAAAAATCGATAAATTCTAAAATAGGATTTTTTTGGAAATACTGATATCGCCATGCAAATCAAGTAGTGATGTTGCAAAAACTATAAATGGCGAGAAACATAAAAATCTGATAATTTATTCTAAATCTTTTATTATGCTGAACATAATCTTTTCAATTTAATTTTTCACAGAACTTCCTCCTATTTATTGTATTTTTTTAAGATTATTCGTAATTTTATTTAATTATAGTAAAACTGCTTAAAAATTATTTAATAACTTTTCTATAAACTACCAACAATGGATTCCAAAACACTCGCATTTGTAGGTGAATAAGCAAAATCAATTTCGATAAATTTTTTTCAATAGGTGTTTCTAAAGTTGTAACAATCGCAATTTGATCAATAAATTGAGCAACAGCTTGAGCTCCAACCATACTTCCACCCAACAACACTTTTTTTATCTTTATCATAAATAACTTCAACTTTTTCCAGGAATAGAATCCTCAAATCCAGAATTTTTTTATACATTGCATGCATTTTCAACAACATCTGCATTATATCCTAAATCTAATGCTTCTTTCAGTGTTAATCCAGTTTGTGCCAATTTAATATCATAAAATGAAGTTGCAAAAGATCTTAACAATCCTTTCCAGCTAATATTTTTTTCCAGACAAGTATTTCGCCAACATCATTCCGTGTTTATTAGCGACATCCCCCAAACGGTGCATAAAGATTTCTATCTGTTTTTATAGAATTTGTTAAATATACAATCTCCAATTGCATAAACATCGGGTAAATTAGTCTCGAATTTATCATTTACAACAATTTTTTTCCTTGGTCAGTTTTTAAATTTTTAGGAATAAAATCAATATTAGGAGTAATTCCAATACTAAATAATGCAATATCGAAATCAATTATTTCTCCATTATCTAATTTTACAGCACTTGCTTTTCCATCTTGTGAAACAATTTCAGTAACACCAGCATTCAATTTCAAAGAAATTCCTCGATTTTTCAATTTCTTTATAAACCCCAGCTTTCAATTTTTCAGAAAACGAAGGTAAAATTTCTCCAGCCTTTTTCAATAATTGTCACATTTAATCTTTTTATTAAAGGCTTCTGCAGTTTCAAGCCCAATAAATCCAGCTCCAACAACCACAGCTTTTTTTCAATTTATCTTTATTTTCAGTAAGATAATCTTTAATTTTTAAAAAGCCTCTTCTGCATGAGAAAGCGTGAAAAACATTAGTTAAATCTTTAGAATATCCAGAAATATTTGGAATAAACGATTTTGCTCCAACAGCAATCACAAGTTTATCATAACCAAAAATTCCGTTTATTTCCTCTCCTTCAATGTTTAAAGTCTTATTTTGAAAATCAATTCCAGTTACTTTATGATGAATTTTTACATTAACTCCTCTTTTTATAAAGTCTTCGGTGTTCCGTGTAAAACATCACTTTTTTCAATTCATCAGCAATAAAATAAGGTGTCGGACAACCAGCCCAAGCAACATATGAAGATTTTTTTCAAACAAAAAAACTTCATCATCGAGATTTGCTTTTTATATTGAGTAGAAAACATCATTCCCAGCCGCTCCACCACCAATTACAACTATTTTTCATAAAATATTTCTCCTCTCAAATTAAAAGTTAATTTTTTTATTTTTTCTAAATGATTAAAACAAATATCTAAGACGGCTTGCAACCATTTTTATTCCAACTTTGTTATCTTTTCCTCTAGGAATAATAACATCTGCGTATCTTTTTGAAGGCTCAACAAATTCTAAGTGCATTGGTTTTACTGTATTTATATATTGATTTTTTTATACTTTCAAAACTTCTCGCACGTTCATGTAAATCTCTCTCAATCCTTCTTAGCAATCTCTCATCGTCATCTGTATCAACGAAAATTTTCGCATCAAACAAATCACGAATTTTTCGGTATAGCAAGAACTAAAAATTCCTTCTACAATTATTAAATTCGCAGGTTCAATGTGTTCTGTCTCATTAACTCTATTATGAACTTGGAAATCATAAATCGGCTTTTTTCAATAGCTTTTCCATTTTTCAAAGATAAAAATATGCTCTTCTAACAAGTCAAAATCAATCGCATCGAGGTGGTCATAATTCAATCCCACTCTTTCCTCATAAGTCAAATGATCATTTCTTTTTATAGTAAGAATCCTGTTCCAGCAAAATTGAATGAATTCCTTTCTTTTCTAAATCTTCGATAATCGCCTTAGTCACGCTAGTTTTTACCAGATCCAGTTCCACCAGCAATTCCAACAATAATCGTTTGATATGACATATATATTCCTCCCAATTAAAAATGATTTTTATATAATTTATTATAACATATTATTTTTCTTTTTGTCCGTTACAAAAAAATAAATTAATGTGATATAATAAAAAGTATTCTATATAGAAAGGAAATTTGAGGAGGAAAAAAATGAACGAAAAAAATGAAGAAAATTAAAGAAGTATTAGAGAAAAAGCGACATTTGATGACGCGATAACGTTGTTAAATTGGGATTTGGAAACAGAGGCACCTAGAATGGCGATTGAGAAAAAGTCTAGGACACTTAATTATTTGTCGGGAGAAAGTTATTCGACTGTAATAAATGATGAGTTTAAGGAACTTGTTTATTCGGTTGATGAAAATGATTTGAATGAATTAGATAGAAAAATTATTCAAGAGATAAAAAAAGAGACATTTGAAAAGATGAAAAAATACCCAAAGAAGATTATCAAAAATATTCAGAGATTGTTTTAGTAGCTTCAAGAGTTTGGGAGAGAGCTAAAAATGAAAATAATTATGAGGTTTTTTTAAGGATTATTTTGAAGCAAATTATAGAATATAATAAGAAATTTATTAAATTGAGGGGATATGAAGGGCATCCATATAATACGCTTTTGGACGATTATGAGCCAGAAATGACGGTTGTGGAATTGGATGAATTTTTGAGAAGGTAAGAACTGAATTGTCGCCATTGATTAAGAAAAATTGTTAAGAGCGAGAAAAAGTTTTAGATGAAGAAAAAAAAGAAAAAAATTCAAATCATTGAAATTTGATATTCAGAAGCAGAAAGAGTTGTCAAAAGAGATTTTTAGATGTAATGAAATTTGATTTTTGAGAGAGGTATTTTTGAAGGAAAGTGAGCATCCGTTTACTACTGATATGGGAAATAAAGATGTTAGAATTACGACGCATTATTATGAGGATAATTTATTGAGTTCAGTTTATTCAACAATTCATGAAGGTGGACATGCTTTGTACGAGCAACACATTACAGACGAGATTTCTAATACGATTTTTAGGAAATGGAACTTCAATGGAATTCATGAATCACAATCGAGAATTTATGAAAATATGTTTGGAAGAAGTCGAGAATTTTTTTAAGTTTTCTTTATCCAAAAATTGAAAAAGTTTTTTTGATGGAATATTGTCAAAAAAATGGTATAACTACTGATGATTTGTATATTCTAGCAAATGAAGTTGAAGAGTCGTTTATTAGAATTGAGGCTGATGAATTGACGTATCCGATTCATATTTTGATAAGATATGAGCTTGAAAAAGAGATTTTTAGTGACTTGGATAAGGAAGTTGATGTAGATGAATTAGCAAAAGCTTGGGCAGATAAATATGAAAAATATTTGGGAATTAGACCAGAAACTTATTCAAAAGGAATTTTACAAGATGTTCACTGGGCTTCGGGATTATTTGGATATTTTTCCTTCATATGCGCTAGGAAGTGCTTATTCTGCACAAATTTACGATACAATTAACAAAAAAAGTAAATATTTTTAGAGGAATTAGAAAATGGAGACTTCAGTAGAATAAACGAAATTTTGAAAAATGATATTCATCAATTTGGGAAAACAAAAAAACACCAAAAAGAAATAATAAAAGACATGACTGGAAAAAGAATTTGATTCGTCATATTATATTGATTATTTAATTGGTAAATTTTTCTGAGATTTATTAAAAACCTTTAATTTAGTTTCAATCTATTGAAATTTAAGATTTTCAAGGTATACTTTTTATCAAAGTAAGAGACACAAAAAAATTGGAAAACGTATATTTTTTTAGTAAATAGAGTTGAATGGAAAGAGAGGGATGAAAAATGATACACACGAATGAAGAAATGCAAAGAAATACAAAAAGATTTATAGATTTAGAAATCAAAAGTTTTGCTAGAGAAGTAATTGAATTTATCGATGACAGTCCAAGTGCCTATCATGCAGTAAAAATTCATCAGATATTTTTGGAAGAAAATGGATTTCAGAGATTGAATCCGAGAGAAGAGTGGAAATTGAAAAAAAGGTGGTCAATATTTTGTAAAACAATCAAATTCTGCGATAATTGCGTTTACAGTGGGGAAAGACGTAGATTTGTCGAGAGGGTTTAAAAATATTTGGATCACACACAGATTCGCCTTGTTTCAGAATAAAACCAAATCTCGAGATGATTACAGAAAATATAGTTCGATTGAATACGGAAGTTTATGGTGGACCAATTTTAAGTACATGGTTTGACAGACCACTTTCAATCGCAGGAAGAGTTATTCTTAGAGCAAATGATCCGTTTTTTTCCAAGAACAGTTGCTATAAAATTTGATGAGCCACTAATGACAATACCAAATTTAGCAATACATCAAAACAGGGATGTTAATAATGGGGTAAAATTGACAGACAAAAAGATGTGTTGCCAGTAATTGGATTAATGAATGAAACATTTGAAAAAGACAACTTTTTATTAAATTACATTTTTGATAAAATTAATTTGAAAAAAAGAAGATGTTTTTGGATTTTTGATTTGTATGTTTACAATACTGAAAAAGGATGTCTTTTGGGGGCAAATGAAGAATTTATTTCAGCACCAAGAATCGATAATTTAGTTTCAGTTTATGCAGGACTTTTTAGGATTGGTGGAAAGTGAGCATAATCAAAAAAACAAATAAACGTTTTTGTGGCTTTTTGATAATGAAGAAATTGGAAGTGCGACAAAAACAAGGGGCAGATTCAAATTATTTAATACATACATTGGAAAGAATAGTGTTAGGATTAGGTTATACGAGGAGAATTTCTTGAGAATGTTAGTGGATCATTTATGTTATCGGCAGATGCAGACACACGCAGACATCCTGCACATATGAATAAAACGGATCCTACAAGCAGAGGTAGAATTAATGAAGGTATTTCAGTAAAAATTAGTGCTAGACAAAAAAATATACTTCAGACGGATTTTTCAACTTCTGTAATAAAACAAATAATTGATGGAACAGATATTAAAATACAGCCATTTGTAAATGAGTCAAATGAATTAGGAGGAAGTACAATAGGACCTATTTCTTCAACTCACTTAGAAATTGATGGAATAGATGTTGGAATACCTATGCTTGCAATGCACTCAGCAAGGGAACTTTGTGGAGTGTCAGATGTTTATTTTTTGAAAGAATTGGCAACAGAATTTTTGAAAAATAATATAAATTGTTAAAACTATAAGTATTATAAATGATTACTTAATAATAATATATTTTACATCTATGATTTTTTTGTGATAATATAAGTGCATAATAAAGCTAAATAGATGAAAAAGACTATGATAGAGAGAGTAGCTTTTTACAGAAGTTAAGAGCGAGTTAGAGATGGTGGAAGTCTAACAATGGAGTAATTAGTGAAGAACACTCTGGAGTTGCTCACCGAAAAAAATTTCTTTTTAAAGATGAGAGATTTAATGTAAATTGTAAAAATTTTTAAATAAAAATGAATTAAATCAATAAAAAGAAATTTTTAGTAGACTGAGACGTGATCCAATTACGTTAGTATTGGCGGGTATCGAGTGCATGGTAAGGCATTTCCGTACATTGTAATTATGAAAAAAACATTAATTGTAAATTTGTTTTGACAAGTTTGTAACATACTTAATTCATAAAATGTATATATTTAATACCCGCAATTTTTTTAGAGATTGCGGTTTTTTTCTTTATTTAGCAGTTGTATAATTACGAAAATTTAAGAGATATAAAAGGAGAGAAATTAGTATGTGTGGATTTGTATTTGCATCAAAACAAAAATTAATAAGGAAATGTTTAAAAAAAGTTATGACAATATTTTTCATAGAGGGCACGATAACCAAAACAATCAAAGAAGAAGATGGGATTTGGGGATTTCATAGATTATCAATTATGGATTTGTCAGCAAAAGGAAATCAACCGTTTGAAAGAGATGGGAAAAAAATTGATTTGTAATGGGAGATTTATAATTTCTTGGAATTGAAGGAATTGTTGAAGGATGAGTTTGAATTTAAGTCTGAAAGTGATTGTGAAGTACTTATTCCGCTTTATGAAAAAAATTCGGATTTGAAATTATGTTGAAGATGTTGGATGCTGAATTTGCCTTAGTTTTTATTTGATGGAGAAACTGGTGAAATAATGGCTGGAAGAGATCCAATTGGTATAAGACCGATGTTTTATGGATATGATAAAAGAAACTGGCGGAATCGCATTTTTCATCAGAAGCTAAAGGTTTAATAGAATTTTTGTGATGAAGTATTTCCATTCCCTCCAGGTCATTATTACAAAGATGGAGAATTTCATTTGTACAATGATTTGGCAGATCCAAAAAAAGAATTATTGATGAAGATTTAGATACGATAACTTCTAAAAATTAGAGAAAAAATTGGAAAAAGGAATAATAAAGAGATTACATTCAGATGCACCATTGGGATTTTTTGTTGAGTGGTGGATTAGATTCTTCATTGGTTTGTGCAGTTTCTCAAAAATTTTTTTGGATAAACCGATAAAAAAACTTTTGCAATTGGGATGGAAACAGATCCGATTGACTTGAGATATGCGAAGGAAGTGGCAGATTTTTTTAGGAACGGAACATACGGAAGTAATTATGACAAAAAGACGTTTTGGATTCGTTGGAAAAAGTAATTTGGCACTTGGAAACATGGGATATTACAACAATAAGAGCTAGTATTGGAATGTATTTAGTGTGTAAATATATTCACGAAAAACACTGATTTGAAGGTGCTTATGACAGGAGAAGTCAGCGATGAAATATTTGGTTACAAATATACAGATTTTTGCACCGACACCTGAAGAATTTCAAAAAGAATCTCAAAAAAGAATTAGAGAATTGTATATGTATGATGTGTTGAGAGCTGATAGAGTGATTGCTCGAAATTCGTTAGAAGCAAGAGTTCCGTTTGGTGACTTGGATTTCGTAGATTATGTTATGAGCGTGAATCCCGAGAAAAATGAATAAATATAATAAAAGGAAAATATTTATTGAGAAAAAGCATTTGAAGGATTAGACTACTTGCCAGATAGCATTTTTGTATAGGGAAAAGCAGCGTTCAGTGATGCAGTAGGACATTCGATGGTTGATTATTTGAAAGAATATGCAGAGGAAAAAAATATACCGATGAAGACTTGAAAAAAATGCATAGACTAAATATCCATATAGAACACCATTTACAAAAAGAATCACTACTGTATAGAGATATTTTTGAAAAATTTTATCCAAATAAAGCTGAATGGATAAAAGATTTCTGGATGCCAAATAAAAGAGTGGGAAGGATGCGATGTAGACGATCCAAGTGCAAGAGTGTTGAAAAATTATGGAGATAGTGGGAAATAAGATTGATAAAGACTTTTACCTTCTTTTAGAGAAAATGAGTGGAAATAATAAAAAAATATTTTTGATTAATGAAATAAATTGAAAAATAAAAAAATAATCAAGCAGAAAAAAATGAAAAGTATGATATAATAGTTTGTATTAGTAAAAAGGAAGGTAAAAAGGAAAGAATGCAAAATTTGAAGATTTAGGATTGAGTACAGAGTTACTTAATGCATTGAGTAAAAAAAGGATTTGAAGAACCAAGTGAAATCCAAAGATTAGTAATACCAGAATTATTAAAAGAAAGAACACATTTAATAGGACAAGCGCAAACAGGAACAGGAAAAACTGCGACGTTTAGTATACCAATATTGGAAACAATAGATGCGGATAAAACAGTAAAAGCATTGATTTTAGCTCCAACAAGAGAATTGGCAAATCAAAGTTGCAGATGAAATTTATTCATTAAAAGGTGAAAAAGATATAAAAGTATTGGCTGTGTATGGAGGAGCTTCTATTGAGCAAACAAATAAAAAAACTTGAAAAAGGGTGTAGATATTGTAGTTGGAACGCCTGGAAGAGTTATGGACCTAATGAGAAAGAAAATTTTAAAAGTTGATAACTTAGATTATTTCGTATTGGATGAAGCGGATGAAATGCTTAATATGGGATTTCTTGAAGATATCGAATTAATATTAGAAAAAAACAAATGACGAGAAAAATGTTATTCTTCTCAGCAACAATGCCTAAAGCTATTTTTGGATATTGCAAAAAGATTTATGGTTAACTACAAAATGTTAAAAGTTGAGAAAAAAAGAATTGACAACTAATTTGACAGAACAAATTTATTATGAAGTAAAACAGGAAGATAAATTTGAAGCATTATCAAGAGTTTTAGATTATGAACAAGATTTTTTTATGGAATTGTTTTTCTGTAGAACAAAAATCTGAAGTTGATGATGTAACGAATAGATTGAAAGCTAGAAATTACGATGCTGAATGTATTCACGGAGACATTACTCAAGGATTGAGACAAAAAGCATTGGATTTATTTAAGAAAAAGTGCTTACAATATTAGTAGCGACAGATGTTGCGACAAGAGGAATAGATGTAAGTAATTTGACACATGTAATTAATTATTCGATACCACAAGAGGCAGAGTCTTATGTTCATAGAATTGGAAGAACTGGAAGAGCTGGACAAAAAGGTATTGCGATTACATTTGTAACACCAAGAGAAGCTAGTAAATTAGCGCAAATTAAAAAGAATTACAAAAACAGACATTAAGAGAGAAAATATACCAAATGTGGAAGAAATCTTAAATGCGAAAAAGAAGCGTTAATTGCTTACGTGGATGAAATTATTAAAGAAAACGACCATAATGCGTATGATCAATTAGCGACTGAATTATTGGAAGGAAGAGATCCACAAGAAGTTTTTAGCTTCTGTGTTAAGACATGTTTATGAAGATGAATTCTTGCACGAAAATTATAATGAAATTGAAAAATGTAAAAGTTAAAATTGATGATAAAACTAGATTATTCATTGCGTTAGGTTCTAAAGATGGTTATAACGCTGGTAGATTGTTGGATTTATTGAATAAAAAAAGCTAAAAACACCTGGAAGAAAAAGTTAAAGATATTAAAATTATGGATAAATATTCATTCATAACAGTACCTTTTACAAGAAGCAGAATTTATTATTAGAGCTTTTAAATTCTAAGAAAGATTCAAAACCATTAGTAGAAAAAGCAAAATAGCACTGGTGGAAATTCAAGTAGTAAAAAAATCTGGTGGAAGAAGAAAAAAAGAAAATCTTCAGACAAAAAAATCAGATAAAAATTAAACAAGAAACAAGATAAAGGTTCTTCAAAAGAAAAAGAAGTTCAAAAAATCAAAAAGATAGACATTAATCTAAAAATTTGATATTATTATATACAAATGTCCCCTTAAAAAAATCTGTTATTTTTATAGATTGTATAGGGAAATTTATTTAAATAGAGAATTGTTAGATTGAAAGGAGGACACAACAAAAAGAGTTGTGTTTTTAAGATTATGAAGAAATTATTGTTGATTACAGGATTACTAGGAATTATGGTTTCTTGTGGTTCTAAAAAAAGAAGTTTCAGTGACTCCAGCAGGAGTTCCAAAAGAGTATACGCAATATTTGGATACTTTGAAAGCTGACAACAATTTGAAAATAACTTTTGGGAGGGAATCCTGTTACAATTGTTGGAAAAGAAACAAAAGTTGGAGATACGTTAAAAAGGTGTTCCATTAACAGTAAATAGTAAATTGGAAGAAAAGAATATTTTAGCAGATAAAGCAATAAAAGTTATTTATACAGCACCTTCATTGGATACGAAAGTTTGTTCGTTACAAACAAAAATGTTGAATACAGCGACAGACTAAATATCCAAATGTTAAATTTTATTCGGTTACTGTAGATACTCCATTTGCACAAGAAAGATTTTGTACAGCAAATGATATAAATGGAATTAAAGCAGTTTCTGATTACAAATATCATCAATTTGGAGCACAAAATGGACTTTTAATGAAAGAAAGTGGATTGTTAACTAGAGCATTGATGATTGTTGATGAAAATAATGTTGTTAAATATATTGAATATGTGCCAGAACAAGGTAAGGAAGCTAATGTTGACAAGGCGTTGAAATTCTTACAAGAAAAAAATGTTAAAAAAATAAAAATAAATTTGTGAAATACGCTAGATACTTGTGGTAAAAACAGGTTGGAAGGCGTATTTTTTATTTTTCAAAAAAGATTGATAAAAAAAGTGGAAAATTGGATATAATGAAATTGTTAATTCTATTTTTATTTTTTTGAGAGATTGTACAGATGGAATTAAAATAGAAAAATGAAAAATTTTTTTAGAAAAGAAAAGAGGGAAAATGTATAGAGTTGTATTAATAGATGCAGATGATACTTTATTTGATTATGAAAAGTCTGAAAAAAACATGCGATGAGAAAGGTTTTTTTGAAGATTTTTAGTTTTTTGAAAGAAATTCTGAAGAGGAATATTTTTTTCAATAAAGGAAGAGTACAAGAAAAATTAATAGTTTTTGTGGTCGGAATTGGAGAAAGGGAATATTACAAGTAAAAATTTGAGGGTAGAGAGATTTAAGCAATTGTTTGAGAAAGTTGGACTTAAATATGATGCTGAAAAAAATTTAGTCAAGGGTATTTAGATAGATTAGGTGAGGGGACTTATTTATTTGATGGTGCGGTGGAATTATGTAAGTATATAAAATCTAAGTACAAAGTGGCGATTGTGACAAATGGTATTAAAGAAGTTCAACATTCTAGAATAGAAAAATTCAAAAATTAGTGAATATATTGATGAAATTATTGTTTCGGAAGAAGTTGGAGTGAGTAAGCCAAATTCTAAGATTTTTGAGTATGCGATAAAAATTGAGGGTGTGAAAAATTTAGACAAGAGTAAAATTATAATGATAGGGGATTCACAAACGGCTGATATTAAAGGTGGAATTAATTTTTGGAATAGATACTTGTTGGGTGAATTTGTTAGGGAAAGATGAGAATCCAGAAATTAAAAGCAAAAATATAAAGTTGATAAATTAAGTGAGTTGTATGAAATAATTTAGGTTTTTATGAAATGGTGAAAGGAGAATAATATGATAAGAAAAAAAGTGGATAAAAAAATTTTATTGTGTTTATTGGTTTTTAATAATTTTCTTTTGGCAGAAAGTTTTTTCAGAGAATAATGAAAATTTGTGTGGTAATGAATGTTCAGATAAACTGATTGTAGTTAGTGAGACGGATAAAAAAAGAATTCTAAAGAAAATTTTGGGCAAGAGAGTAAAGATGAGAAAGATAGTAAGGATACAAAAGTAAAAGGGGAAGATAAAAGAGTAAAAAGTTTCAAAAATAAGAAAGATTCTTTTGGAAACAGATAAAAAAATCAGAAGAGAAATTTGTTGTAAATAATGAGATAGATACTGTTCCAGAGATAGATAAGAAAAATTGGAATTGCATTTGGTGGAGGTTCAGCGAAGGGACTTGCACATATTGGAATTTTGAAGGTTTTGGAAGAGGAAAAAGTGCCGATTGAGTATGTGACAGGAACAAGTATGGGAAGTATAATTGGAGGACTTTATGCGCTGGGATATACAGCGAAAGAGTTAGAGGATATTGCAGTTCATATGGATTGGATGGGTTTGTTTAATGATAAAAATTGATAGAGAGAAAAAGGGATAGTAAGAAATATGATTGAGGACAGAAATACATTAAGTTTGCCTATGGAAAAATTTATGCCCTAAAATAACTCCTGGAGCAATTGGTGGTAAAAAGTGCAAGTGAAAAGATTGAATGAGTTGTTATACGGTGTACTCGATAAAAAAATGATTTTACAAAATATCCAAAAATTTGCGACAGTAGGAACTGATTTGAATACTGAGAAGGAGTAATGATAACAAAAAGGCTCATTGGCTACTGCAATTCGTTCGAGCTTATCATTGCCATCAATTTATAATCCAATGCAAGTTGGTGATAAATTGTATATTGATGGTGGAGTTGTTAGAAATTTGCCAGTTCAAGATTTGAAAGTTTTGGGGGCAGATTATACAATAGGGATAAATGTTGGAAGTGGATTTGAAAAAGAGATTTAAATAAAAATGACATTGGTTGATGTAGTTTCAGATGCGATGACAATAGCTGGTAGACAAGAAGTTGAAAGACAGATTAGAATGTTGGACATGTATATGGCTCCAGATTTATCAAAAGTAGAAGCATATGATTTTTGAAAGCAAAAGGATATTATTGCTATGGGAGAAAAAAATTAGCAAGAGATCATATTGATGAAATCAGAAAATTAAGCAATCCAAAAAAATTTGATGAAATAGAAGAAAAAAAGAAAAAGAATTTAGAAAAACTTGGAAAAAAATGAATACGATATAAAAATCAGTGGAAATTGAGGAAATAAAAAAATACGAAACAGAATATTTTAAACGATATTTACCCTGAAAAATTAGGAAAAATGAATGAGAAAGAATTGGAAAGTATTGTAGATAATTTGTATAAAAAAATGGTGATTTTTTTCAACAGTTTATTATGAAATAGCAGATGGTGATAAATTGGTTATTAATGTTCGTGAAAAAGCAGGAGATTATTTAACTTTTTCTTCGAATGCAAATACAGAAGATTTGGCAACAATAACAGTTGGAATTCAAGGAATAAGACACTTGTAGGTACGTTAGATACTAGATATCAATTAAAAGGAATTATTGCCGATGAGTATGGTATAAATGGAGCAGGAACTGTTCTTTTTGGAAAATCAAATAAACTTTTTAGAGTTACTGATTTTTGAGTATAAAAAGAGATAAAATAAAAATCAATATTTTATGAATGAAAAATATGATTTTGAGAATCAAAAAAATTTAGAGTAGGATTAGGGCTTGAGTAGAATTAAATACGAACACATTATTTTTTTAATTGGTGGAGGTTATCAAATCTCTGATGTGAATAAAAGTTTGGATAAAAAAATATGAATAAAAATAAAATTTCCTTATTTTTGAAACAAGTTTAACACATGATTCTAGAGATGCAATTAATTTTTGCTACTAAAGGCTCTTATTTTTAAAAGCAGATTATATAAAAGGATCTTCAAAAGAAGCAAAATTTGATACTTTATATGCAAAAGGAGAAGTAAATATACCTTTTTGGTAAAAAGTAACAGTAACACCTAGTATAACTTATGTAACAACTGATGGAGATAAAGTTCTCGAAACTTATAGACCGAAACTAGGAGGGTTCTCAGAAAGTGATTATTCAATGGAGTTTGTGGAATACCTGTAGATAAATTGTCGTGAAGTAGTATTTTTATTGGGAAATTGAATTTACAATATCAAATAAATAAATTTATATTTGCTGGAATAAATGGATCAATCGCTAGAATATCAGACAAAAGGATTTTGATTTTGGAAAAGAACAAAAAAAGAAAAATTACAGTTTAGGTGTTGGAGCGAGATTACCAATAGGACCGATATATTTTTGGGTTAGCGAAGTCACCTGGAGAAGGCGTGAGATACATATTTAACATTGGATATGAGCCAAAAAGCATTTAATGAAAATTAATTTGTTAAAAAAATAAAAAAATTTTTGAAAAATGAGGTATGATGTATGAGAAAAATTAAGAAAAGCACTTTTAGTATATAATCCAAAATCGGTAATTCAAATTTGATTTTAAATAATTTGATTTAATAACGACAAAATTATTGAAAAAAAGGGATAATTTTAACTTTATATAGTATAAGCAGAGATTATGATAGATTGATAGAAATTTTAAAAAAATGAAAAGTATGATATTGTGATTTTTATCTGGTGGAGATGGAACTTTAAGTAGATGCTTAACAGACATGTATAATGAAAATATTGAATTTCCGAAATTGCAATTTTTCCGACAGGGACATCTAACGATTTGGCAAAAGTCTTTGAATTTAGGAGAAAAAAATTGAAGATTGGATAAATAATATCTTAAACAAAAAGTCAAAATTTGTTGATTTTGGATTGATAAATGGGAATAAAAATATTTTTATCTTCATATGCTGGTGGACTTTTTACAAAAAGTTTCATATGCAACAGATAAAGGATTGAAGAAAACTTTTTGGAAAAACAGCGTATTACATAACTGGTATAGATGAATTGAAAAACATAAAAAAATTTGATTTAAAAATGCGAATAGACGACAATGAAGAGATTTCAGAAAAAGCAATTTTATATATAATTTTAAATGGAAAAATGTTGAGGATTTGATGAATTACTTCAAAAATGCAAATGTTGATGATGGGATTATGGATATTCTAATTGTAAAAAAATATAGAAAATCCTTTAGAAATTTCAAAAATTTTGTTTGATTTATTTAATGGACAGCTTGTTAATAATGAAAAATGCGAACTTTACAAGCGAAAAATGCGTAATTGAGGAAGTTTCTGAGGAAATTGGAGTTAGTATTGACGGTGAAGAGGGGAAAAATGAAAAAGTTGAGATAGAATTTATAAGAGATAAATTAAAAATTTTTATTAAATTTTATAATTGTTAAAAAGAAAAAATGATTTAATAATCTTATTTATATTCAAATGTTGTAAATAATTCAAAAAAATTTTTATAAAAATAAAAATATAAAAAATTTTATGAAAAATAATTTTTCAAATTGCCAAAAGATGTGGTATAATACAAGTATATAAATATTAATAAAAAAGTGTGGAGGGAAGTGAATTTATGAATAAAGGATATTTAAGTTTTGTTTTACATGCTCATTTACCTTATGTAAGACATCCAGAGTATGAAGAATTTTTGGAAGAGGATTGGTTATACGAGGCAATAACTGAAACATACATCCCACTTTTTAGAGATGTTTGAGAATTTGACTAGAGATAATATACCTTGAATTTAACATTAACAATGTCGTGAACATTGGTAAATATGTTGAATGATGATCTTTTGAGAAACAGATATGTAAAAACATATAACAAAATTAGTTGAACTTTGTGAAAAGGAAGTAGAAAGATTAAAACCATATCCCTGATATGCTTAAGGTTGCAAATCATAATTTACATGTACATAAAACTGCAAAAAGATATTTTTGTAAACAAATATCATAAAAGATTTAGTTGGAGCATTTAGAAGATTCCAAGATCAAGGAAATTTAGAAATAATTCCAGTTACAGCAACACATGGATTTTTTACCAGTAATGAAAGATTATCCTCGAAGCAGTTAATGCACAAGTTTATATGGCTAAAAAGATTATATCAAGAATTTTTGGTAGAGACCCTAAAGGAATTTGGTTAGCAGAATGTGCATACTATCCAGGACAAGATAAATACTTGGAAAAACATGGATTTAGATACTTCTTGGTTGATGCGCATGGAATTATGCATAGTGATCCAAGACCTGTTTATGGTATTTATTCTCCAGTTTACACAAGAAATTTCGTAGCAGCATTTGCTAGAGATTTGGAATCGTCTGAACAAGTTTGGAGTTCGGAAAGTGGATATCCAGGAGATGGACTTTATAGAGAATTCCATAAAGATGCAGGATATGAATTAGATTATGATTATATAAAACCTTACTTACATAGTGATGGTGTAAGAAGAAATATTGGAATCAAATATCATGCGATAACTGATAAAAAGGGACTTATAAAGCAGTTTACGATCCAGAAGCAGAGATACAACAGAGCAAAAAGAACATGCTTATAACTTCGTTTTTCAATCGTTCAAAACAAATTGAATTTTTGGCATCTAGAATGAAATATAGAAAAACCAATAGTTATTTCACCTTATGATGCAGAACTTTATGGACACTGGTGGTATGAAGGGCCTATTTTTCTTAGAATGGGTATTCAGAGCAACGGCTGAATCAAACTTCTCAACAATAACACCATATAAATATTTAGAAAAATACCCAACAAATCAAATTGTAGATGTAAGTATGTCAAGTTGGGGAGCAAATGGATATTATGATGTTTGGATAGATGGATCAAAATGATTATGTTTATAGACATTTACATAAAGCGACTGAAAGAATGATAGAATTAGCTAATGGAAGAGATCCACAAAATGAATTAGAATACAGAGCATTAAACCAAGCAAAGAAGAGAATTATTGATGGCTCAAACTTCTTGTTGGGAATTTATAATGTATACAGGAACAATGGTTGGTTATGCACAGAAAAAAAGTAAGTGATCATGTTCATAGATTATTTAAGATTTACGAAGATTTCAAAAATGGAACACTTGATGAATCTTGGATAAGAGAAATTGAATACAGAGATAATATTTTTCCACGAAATCGATTATAACATGTATAAAAACAAGTTGGTTATAAAATTTAATATTAAATGAAATCTAAGCACTTTGTTTGTGAGAGAAAAACTTGCAGAGTGCTTATTTTTTAAGTAGTTGACGAAATTTGTTAGAAATAATAAAGTTAGAATGAATAGGAAGGAATAAAATGATATATTTAGATAATGCGAGCAAGTACAAAACCCTAAGCAAGAAGTTATTGATGTAATGGTTGAATCAATGAAAGAAAATTTCGCAAATGCTGATGCAATACATGAATTTTCACATAAAATTGCTCAGAAGATTAAAAAGTCACGAAAAATAGTGGGAGATTTTTTGGGAGTTGACAGGAATAGAATATTTTTTTACAGCTGGTGGGGAGATGGAAATAATTTGTTGTTACAAGGAATTATTGAAGCAAATTCTCGTACTAAAAAACATTTGATTACAACGAAAATCGAACATCCAACAGTTTTTGAAAATTTTCGTTATTATGAACAAAAAGGATTTGAAGTAGATTATTTAGATGTTGATAAAGAGGGGTATGTGGATATCGAGCAACTAAAAAAATCTATTGAGAGAGGATACATTGATAGTTTCGATAGGGGCAGTTAATAGTGAAACTGGTGCAATTCAAAATCTTGAGGAAATTGGAAAAATTATAAAAGAGAAAAGTAAAGATATTTATTTTCATACAGATTTTGTACAAGGACTTGGAACAGTGGATATTAAATTTGATGAGATTCCAGTAGATGCTATAACTATGAGTGGACATAAGATTTTATGCACCAAAGGGAATTGGAGCAATTTATTTGAAGAAAGATGTAAAGGTTATAAATGTTGTAAAGGGAGAGAATTCTGAAAATGGAATAGTCAAGAGAACAATGCCAACAGAATTGATTTTTTGCTTTTACAAAAAGCTGTGGAATTATTACAAAAAAATTATAAAAATGATATGAAAAAAATTCAAGAATTGAAAGAAAAATTTGCAGAAGAAATTGAAAAAGAATATAGAAAATGTGAAGTTTAATTCGAGATTTGATATAAAAATCAAGTCCCAAAAATATTGAATGTATCGTTTAAAAGGTGCAAAAAGGTGAAGTGTTAACGCATTTTTAGGAATGAATGAAATTTATGTTTCGACAGGTTCGGCTTGCTCTTCAAAAACTGGAAATAGTAGAATTTTTGGAGGCTATGAAACTTGATCCGAGTGAAATTAATGGGGCGATAAGATTTAGCTTTTTCTATTTATAACACTTTGGAAGAAATTTCTGAGGTTGTAACAGTATTAAAAATCAAGTGTTGAAAGAATTAGAAAGATGAGATAAAAAAATTAATTATTGCATTTTTTGATAAATCTTTATAATAGTGAATAGGAAATTAAAAAAATAATGAAAGAAAAATTAAACAGAGAAAGGAAAAATTAATGAGTTATACCAATAAAAGAATTACTAAATTCAATAGGTTTAGCTTTATGGAGAGTTGTCTTTAAAAGGGAAAAAAATAGAGGGCAATTTGAGAAAAAGCTAAGAAATAAAATTAAAAAGTGTTAGAAGGGTTTGAGTATACGCTATTTGATGACATTTCAAAGCCGTATCTTTTTATCAATTCAGAAGATTTAGATGCAGTTACTGAAAAATGAAAAAGTTTTTTGGAATTGTAGGACTTAATCAAGCTGCAAAAGTTGAGAGAGAAGACGAACAAATAAAAAGAAAAAAACTTTTACAGTTTGCAGAGTATGCTTATGAAAAAGGAGCTAGAAATTTTAAGGTTGTAGTAAATAGAAGCAATAAAGGTTTTGAGAAAAAACTCGATGGAATACGCAAAAAGAATTGGGAGCACATATTTTTGATTAATAGTCCGTTTGAAAAAGGTTAAAATGAAAGATGCAGATATAATTTTTAATGTAGATATTAGAAAAAAATGTGTATATTTATACTGATAAAATAAAAAAACTTACGGAGGGTTACCTTTAGGCTCAACAGGAAAAAGGTCTTGTTTTGTTATCTGGAGGAATAGATAGTCCAGTTGCTTCATTTATGATGGCAAAAAGAGGAATGAGATTGAATTTTGTTACATTCCATAGTTTTCCATTTACAAGTAAACAAGCGTTGGAAAAAAATTAAGGAACTTACAGAAATATTGTCGATTTATACAGGGAAAGCTAGACTTTATTCGATGAATATTTTTAAAAATTCAGAAATAATTAATGAAAAACAAAAAGATTTGGCAACAATATTGGGTAGAAGAGCAATGATGAGATTAGCAGAAAGATTAGCAAATACAATGCAATATCAAGCATTAATAACAGGGGAAAGTTTAGGACAAGTTGCTTTCGCAAACAATGGGAGGATTGACTTGTACAAATGCAGTTATGGAAAAAAATTACCAGTATTCAGACCGTTGATTGGGATGGACAAAACAGAAATTATTGATATTGCGAAGGATATTGATACATATGAAAAAAATCGATAGAACCGCATGAAGATTCATGTGCGTTATTTGCACCTAAACATCCAGTGACAAATCCTAAGTTGGAAGATGTTTTAGCAGAAGAGGAAAAATCGAAAAATTATGATGAAATTTTTAGATGAAATATTTAATGAAAAGGAATATTTTTAATATAGGATAATTATCATAAATTATAGAAAAATGGAGAATAATGATGGAAAATAACAAAAGAATAGAGAATGCCAAAAATCAATTAAATGATTTGAAACAAATGGTGTATTTAATTTATAGAAATTATAGAGATCGAGATACTCAGATGTTGTCAATAGCTCTTACATATTATTCACTTTTAGCGATTTTTCCTATTGTTGCGCTTTATTCTTGGGATTACTCGGGGATTTGGTTTGGAAAAAAATGTTTATTCAAAAGTTTTTTTGAAATTTGGCCAGGAAATAATGGAATGTTAAAAGTAATTATAGATGTAGCTAAAAATTATTAGTTTCAACAGAAGGTGGAGTATTGGCAGGAGTTGGGATAATAGTCTTGTTTTTCATGCACTTTCTAAAGTTTTGATAACATTAGAAAAATTCATTTAATAAAATATGGAGAATTAATAAAAAGAGATCATTAGCAAGAAGAATGGTAGATTATGTAGCAATAATCTTTTTAGGACCAATATTTTTTATATCATTTTCAGCTTTTAATTCATACATTGCTGAAAGTATAATAAAAAGTTTTTCCTAAACAAAAATACTAATAGATTTATTTATTGGTATTTCTGGACCTTTAACATATATTTTATTATTTTCATTCATATTTTACTTGGTTCCAAACATAAATGTAAAGATTAAACCAGCAATCATTGCGGGTGTTGTTACAACAGTATTGACTTTCGGTTGGAAACTATTATTTTTATTACTCAGTCAACAATTACAAATTACAATGTAATTTATGGAAGTTTAGCATTAATACCGATTTTTCTTAATATGGGTTCAGTATGTTTGGGTAACGATACTATTAGGATCGCAAATAGCTTTTTCGATTCAAACTTCAGATGAGTTTTTGTATAATCAAAATAAAGAAGTTCCAATAAAAGTAAAAAGAGAAGCAGGAATTTTGATTTTGTCTCTAATAATTAAAAATTTTGAAGAGAAAAATCGCCATATACTTATCAAAAATTATCAGACAGATTGGGAATGAGTGTTTTCTTAATAAAAAGATATTTTTGTCTGATTTAGAAAAATGGGATTTATTCATGAAATGTTTTTCTGAAAAATGCTGATATTCAATATCATGTTGCTTATAATCCAACATCAATAACGATAAAATCAATTCATGGAAGGAATTTGATACTAAAAAAATATTGAATATTATAGCGATGTTTTTCAGTCATTTGAATGACGAGGATAAAAGAATACTAGAAGATATCAGAGAAAAATTATCTATGAAAAATATGGAAGAGGGCGAAGTAAAATCAATTGCAGAATCATATGCAAATAAAGAATATACGAACCCTAAAAATTAAACTCGATAATCAATTAGAGTTTGAAGTAGTTCACGATGTAGAAAAATTTCATTGAAGAAGAAGAAAATAGTAAAGAGAAAAAAATAAAGAAAAAAATAGAAATAGTAGAAGAGGAAGTTGTTCAGGGAAGAAAAAATGAAGAAAATATTGTAAAAGAAAAAGAAAATAAAAGAAAATGAAGAACAAAAAAAGAAAAAAATTAAAAAGTTGAAGAAAAATCAGAAATTTTAGAATCAGAAGAAAGTTCTCAAGAATTGAATGATACTGTTGAAAAAAATGGAAACAAAGAAGTAAAAAGAAATAAAAGTTATTGAAAAGGAAGAAAAACCGATATCTAAAAATGAGGAAAAAGAAATAAAAGATGAAAAAGTCTTGGAAAAAGTATCAGAAGATATTACTGGAAAAGAAGATTCTGAAAAGGTTGTTGAAGAAAAAAACAGAAACAAATTCTAAAGAAAGTAGTTCGTTTGAAATACCAAATTTTGAAATTTTAACGACTGTAAAGGCACGAAGAGAGCAAAAAGATGAAAAACAGTGATACAAAAAAATAAAAAGAGAATATAGATTCTGAAGATTCTGAAAATGAAGAGTTACTATTTAAAGAAACAGATGATGAAATTGAAGATGACAACGATAATTCTGATTTATCATCAAATGGGACTAAGAAAGCAAGATTCGTAGGAGGAAGATGGCGAATTATGTAAAATAAGAGGGGAAAAAGGGTTATTGAGGATTTTTAATTTAAAAAAAGGAGGATAAGAATTGGAGAAAAATAAGAAATGTGGAATAATATTTGGAAAATTTTATCCGTTACACATTGGTCATGTTGATTTTATTCAAAAAGCGAGTGGATATGTAGATACATTGTATGTTTTCGTATGTACCGACGATGAAAAGAGATTTAAAACTTTTTAATGAGTCAAAAATGAAAAAAAATGCCAACGATAAAAGATAGATTAAAATTTGTGGAACAAACTTTCAAGAATCAATCAAATATAAAAGTATTACATTTAGCTGAAGATGGAATACCATTTTATCCTACTGGATGGAAAGGTTGGAGTGAAAGAGTTCAGGAAAAAAATTGCTTGAAAAATATAAAAGTAGATATGATTTTCACAAATGAAACTCAAGATGTAGAAAATTATAAAAATAATTTTTAACATTACCAAATTTTGAAAAAAACTTTTAATAAAAAAATTTAGAAATACAGACGATAGACATTCAAAGAAATAATTTTTACATAAGTGCAACAGAAATAAGAAAAATCCTTATAAAAACTGGTTTTTCATTCCAAGGTATGTTAGAGAATTTTTGTATTAAAAATAGCAATAATCGGTTCAAAAATTCGTGGAAAAACGAATTTAACTCATAAATTAGCTAATTATTTTAATACAACATATGTTGAGGAATACAGAAAAATACATTAAAGAAGAATTGAATGGAAATGCAAAAATTTACAATATGATGATTATAGCAAAAATCGTTTATGGACAAAAATGAAAAAAATCTTAAAATCAATAAAAATTCAGATAAGTTAGTTTTTGTAGATACAGAATTTATGTCGTTACAGGCTTTTGCAAGCATAACTGAAGGAAGAGAACATCCAATAATAGAAGATTTTTATTAGAAATAATAATTTTGATGAAATAATTTACGTTCAAAAACTCAAGAAAAATTCAGAATACGATAATAAACTTATTGAATTGTTAGAAAAAAACAAAAAGTTATATAATGCTTGAAAGGAAAAAATAAACATAATTTAACAGAAATTTATGATAAGGCAAATTGATATTTTGAATAAATATTTAGAAAATTAATTTTTAAATTAGTTTAATTAATGATTTTCATTGACTTTATATCGAGTTTGATTGTTATGATAAAAATAAATTTATAGAAAAATAAAAAAAGTAGTTGACAAGAAAAAGATGGTATCATATCTATGCTAGTTTATTCTGGTAATACCAATATTTTATTGGGAGGATAGAAAGAAATGAGAGTACAAGTAATTTTAGAATGCACTGAAACTAAGTTGAGACATTATGTAACAACTAAAAAACAAAAAAACTCATCCCGAAAGATTGGAAATGAGAAAATATAATCCAGTGTTAAGAAGACATTCTCTTTATAGAGAAGTTAAATAGTACAAATATGAAATAGGTCAGTGGCTCAATTGGTAGAGCATCGGTCTCCAAAACCGAGGGTTACGGGTTCGATTCCTGTCTGACCTGCCATTTTATTATATGGAGATGGTTATGAGTAAATTAAATTTAAAAAGAATCTTTTTGCGAATTTGCGTGAAGAGTATAAAAATATATTGGCCGTCAAAAAGTGAAACATATCATGTCACAGTAATAGTGTTATTGATAACAGCTTTTATAGCTATTTATTCACTTCTTTTTGATACGGCGTTTAATTTTAGTATTGACGAAAATAAGTGAAATATTAAGGAGCTTTTTAGGAGGCGCGTAATAGTGACTGAAAATATAGAAAAAGATGATGAAATTGTATACGAAAAAAATGGTATATAATTCATACATATTCAAAGTTACGAGAAAAAGTGGCTACAGATTTAGAAAAAGAATCCAATCCTTAAATTTAACAGATAGAGTTTTTAGGGTATTAGTTCTCAAGAAGAAGTTTTGGAAGAAAAAGAGGAAAAATGGTAAAAGTTCCTAGAAAATTATTTCCAAGTTACGTTATGATAGAAATGCTTTCTGTTAAAGAAGAAAATGAATTGGGATTAGGATATCGTGTTGATAGTGATGCTTGGTATGTGATAAGAAATACTAATGGAGTAACGGGATTCGTAGGAGTTGGAAGTGACCCTATACCTTTATCTGATGAAGAAGCAAGTGAATTGTTGGCTAAAGTAGGAATCGATACAAATGAAGAACAAAAACACTTTATAAGATTGATTTTGAAATAGGAGATAAGGTAGTAGTTACTAAAGAAACTTTCCTTGATCAAGAAGGGAAATAACAGATATCGATTATGAACATGGTAGAGTTACTGTTATGCTTGAAGTTTTTGTAGATTAACGCCAGTAGAATTAGAGTATAACGAAATTTCGAAATTAGAATATTAGAAACCAAATGTAAAAACAAATTTTAAAAACAGATGATTGAAAAGTATTTAAAGAATAGTTAGCGAAATTTTATTTAGAAAGAAAAAGTGGGAGATTTTAAAATTCAATTACCACAAAGGAGGAAAAATGGCTAAAGAAGTAATCGGAAAGATTAAATTACAATTGGAAGCAGGGAAAGCAAATCCTGCACCACCAGTAGGACCAGCTTTAGGACAACACGGAGTTAATATTCCTGAGTTCTGTAAAGCGTTTAATGCACAAACACAAGATAAAATGGGATTCGTAATTCCAGTAGAAATAACAGTATATGCAGATAGAAGTTTTTACATTTATCTTGAAAAACACCACCTGCATCAGATTTATTAAAAAGCAATTAAAGTTCAAAAAGGAGCAGGAAATTCATTAAAAGAAGTTGCTGGGACTATAACTAAAAGCTCAATTACAAGAAATTGCAGAAACAAAAATGCCAGATTTAAATGCTGGAAGTGTTGAAAGCAGCAATGAATATTATTGCAGGTACAGCAAGAAGTATGGGAATTAAAAATAGCTGAATAGTTAAAAATAAAAATATTATTAGATTATTAGAAAGTAAGTGGAAGGCTTTAATGCCAATGACCACAAAGGAGGAAATAATAAATGGCAAAAAGAGGAAAAAGATATAATGATATTTCTCAAAAAGTAGATAAATTAAAATATACACTCCAGAAGAAGCATTAGATTTAGTTTTTGATACTAAAAGTGCTAAATTCGTGGAAACAGTAGAATTAGCAGTGAGATTAGGAGTAGATCCTAGACACGCTGATCAACAAGTTAGAGGTACAGTTGTATTACCTCATGGAACTGGTAAATCAGTTAAAAATATTAGTAATAACTTCTGGAGAAAATATTCAAAAAGCACTAGATGCAGGAGCAGATTTTGCAGGAGATGACGAATACATCAATAAAATTCAAGGTGGATGGTTAGATTTCGATTTAGTAATCGCTACACCGACATGATGCCTAAATTAGGTAAATTAGGAAGAACTTTAGGGAACTAAAGGATTAATGCCTAACCCTAAATCGTGAACTGTTACAACTAATGTTGAACAAACAGTTAATGAATTTAAAAAAAGGAAAGTTGCTTTCAAAGTTGATAAATTAGGATCAATTCACTTGCCAATTGGTAAAGTTGATTTCTCTAAAGAAGCAATTGTAGAAAAATTTTTAAAGTAGCATTAGATCAAATTGTTAAATTAAAAACCAGCAAGATCTAAAGGACAATACTTAAGAACAGTTGCTATTTCATTAACAATGGGACCTGGAATCAAAAATAGATCCTTTGTTAGCAGGATCATATGTAGCTAAATAGTTATAAATAATACTAATTTAATTTTTTTATAAAATATTTGTAACTATTAAATGAATACAAAATTAAGTAAAAGTTTTTAGTTAATTAGTAGTTTTACTGTTGTAAAAATAAAAAAACATAGGTATATTTTTAATAAACCTGTGTTTTTATTATGGTATTTTATAGATTTTATTTAAAAAGTTGTATTTTTTTAAAAATACTTGACTTTTTAGAAAAAAATACTTTATAATACTTTAAGATGTTTGAAGGATATTCAAATATCAAAACCAAAGACAGTAGGTGGAAGAAATTCTGTAATCCCTACCGAGGTAGTTTTATATAGAATTAATTAGGATATAATCAGATTCGTTAGATAAAACACCTCTGGGCTATTGTTTTTGTTTCAGAGGTTTTTTTAATATAAGGAGGTGAACAAATTGCCAGCACAATCTAAAGTAGAAGCAGTTCAAGCTTTAACTGCTAAATTAAAAAGATGCTAAAGCAATGGTTTTTGTTGATTATAAAAGGAATTAGTGTTAATGAAGATACTGAATTAAGAAAAATGCTAGAGAAGCAGGAGTTGAATACTTTGTTGCTAAAAATAGATTGATGAAAATAGCATTGAAAGAAGTTGGGATTGATACAGATTTTTGACGACTTATTAGAAGGAACAACATCATTTGCATTAGGATATGAAGATGGTATTGCTCCATCAAAATTAATCTTTGATTTCAGTAATAAATTAAAAGATAAAATACAAAATTAAAAGGTGGTATGTTAGAAAATGATAGAGTTGATGTTAAAACAATAGAAGCATTAGCTAAAATTACCATCAAGAGAAGAATTACTTGGTCAAATTGCTTACGGATTATTATCGCCAGTTAGAATGTTAGCTGTTGCGTTAACTAATGTAGCAGATCAAGGTGCGACTGAAGCAGTTGCTGAATAATTATATATAATAAATTTAAAATTAAAAGAAAAAAATAGGAGGAAATAAAATAATGGCATTCAATAAAGAACAATTTATAGAAGATTTAAAAGCTATGTCTGTATTAGAATTAAAAGAGTAGTAGAAGCAATCGAAGAAACATTTGGAGTATCAGCTCAACCAGTAGCAGTAGCAGGTGGAGCGTAGACAGGTGGAGCGACTGAAGAAAAAAATCAGAATTTGATGTAATCTTAGTATCAGCTGGTGGAGCTAAATTAGCTGTAATTAAAGAAGTAAGAGGAATCACTGGTTTAGGATTGAAAGAAGCTAAAGAATTAGTTGAAGCTGGTGGAAAAGCTGTTAAAGAAGGAGTTTCTAAAGAAGAAGCAGAAGCTTTAAAAGCTCAATTAGAGGGTGCAGGAGCAACTGTAGAATTAAAAATAGTAGTATAAAAGAAATTTTAAAGACACTCTTTTCTTTAAGGAGAGTGTCTTTTTCCACTACTAAAAATCAAAATAAGTAAGTGACACAGACAGAGTTGAGATATTTTGTTAAATGACTTAAAAACTGTTAGAATTTATTCTTTTTGTATTAATTTTTTTAGATAGTATTAGTAATGTTCGTCTTTATTTTTTAAGTTATGTCGAACAGAAAAAGCTATTTATTAAAGTAAATTTATAAAAATAAAAAAATAAAGAGAGAGAACATTATAATAAAATGATAAGTTTTAATAAAAAGAATATGTTCTTTATATAGGGAGGAATTTTTAAATGAACAAACTTATTGAAAGATATAGTTTCGGGAAAATAGTAGATAGAGGAGGATGCCAGATTTTCTAGAATTTCAATTGAATTCATATGAGGACTTTTTACAAGCAAAAGTTCCGTCACAAAAAGAGTTGATAAAGGATTAGAGGCAATTTTTAATGAAGTTTTTCCGATAGAATCAAGTAATGGATTACTTAAAGTTAGAATATTTATGGTATGAAATTCACGATAACGACGAACCATTGAATGATGAATTAGAATGTAAAAAGAGGAAAACATATTCTGGTCAATTGAAAGTTAGATTAAAATTGACTAATAAAAAAACAGGTGAAATTCAAGAAACATTAGTTCACTTTGGAGATATCCCTTTGATGACGGATAAAAGCAACATTTATTATAAATGGAGCTGAAAGAGTTGTTATTTCGCAATTACATAGATCGCCAGGAGTTACTTTTAATAAAGAATTGAATATACAAACTGGTAAAGATATGTTTGTTGGAAAAATTATTCCTTATAGAGGGACATGGCTTGAATTTGAAACTGATAAAAAAATGACGTCTTAAATGTAAAAATTGATAGAAGAAAGAAAGTACTTTCAACAGTTTTTCTTGAAAGCAGTAGATTTCTTTTCATCTAATGAAGAAATTATGAATGAATTTTTTTCAATGAAACTGTAGTAGATTTAGCGACGATTAGCTGAAAATTATAGTGGTAATGAATTAGAAGAAGTATTGAGAAATAAACTTGAAGGTAGTTTCATAAAAGAAGATATTGTAGATGAAGAAACAGGAGAATTTATAGTTGAATCACAAGAACCAATTGATAATATAGTTGTTGAAAAATTAATTGAAAATGGGATTTCATCAGTAACTATTTGGGAAGTAAAACCAGAAGATAGAATTATTGCAAAACGCAGTTATAAAACGATAATACAAAAATAGTGACGAAGCTGTAATCGAAGTTTTCAAAAATTAAGACCAGGAGATTTAGTTACTATAGAAAGTGCGAGATCTTTGGTTAAACAAATGTTTTTTTAATCCACAAAGATATGATTTAGCAGATGTTGGAAGATATAAAATAAATAAAAGATTAAAATTAGATATTCTCGAAGACGTAATAGTTTTAACAAAAAGAAGATGTTTTACAAACTATTGCTTATATTAAGAAATTATTTAGTGGTGAAGGAATTATTGATGATATTGATAACTTGTCTAACAGAAGGGTTAGAGGAGTTGGAGAATTGTTGTCAATTCAAGTTAAAAGGTGGAATGTTGAAAAATGGCTAAAATGGTTAGAGAAAAATGACTATTCAAGACATTACAACTTTAACACCACAAAGTTTATTGAATACGAAACCATTGAATGCTTTAATTCTTGAGTTCTTTGAAGTGGACAATTATCACAATTTATGGATCAGTCGAATCCGTTATCAGAATTAACTCATAAGAGAAGAATTTCTGCATTAGGACCAGGTGGATTATCAAGAGATAGAGCTGGATTTGAAGTGCGTGACGTTCATAATTCACATTATGGAAGAATTTGTCCAATAGAAACTCCAGAAGGACCAAATATCGGTTTGATAGCTTCACTTTCAACTTATGGTAAAGTTAATGATATGGATTTTATTGAAAACACCATTTGTAAAAATAAAAGATGGTAAAGCAGACTTTAATGATATTGAATATTTAGCAGAGATGAAGAAGAAGGATTATTTATAGCACAAGCAGATACGCCTATTGATAAAGATGGAAATTTCTTAACTGATGAAGTTGTTTGTCGTTATGGAGATGAAATCGTGCATATTGATAAATCGAAAGTTGATATTTTGGACGTTTCGCCTAAACAATTAGTTTCTGTTTCAGCTGGATTGATTCCATTCTTGGAACACGATGATGCGAATAGGGCATTAATGGGATCAAATATGCAACGTCAAGCGGTACCATTATTGAAAAACACAAGCACCTTATGTTGGTACAGGATTGGAAAGAAAAGTAGCAGTTGATTCAAAAAGCAGTTATAACTTCAAAAGCGACTGGAGAAGTAACATATGTAGATGCTAGAAAAATTGTTGTAACAGATGCTGAAGGGAAAGAACATTCTCACAGATTATTAAACTTTGAAAAAAATCTAACCAATCAATGTGTTTACATCAAAAACCAATTATTGATTTGGGAGATAAAGTTGAAAAAGGTGATATTATTGCTGATGGACCTTCTACAGCTGGAGGAGATTTAGCATTAGGTAAAAAAATATCTTATTAGCATTTATGCCTTGGGAAGGGTATAACTTTGAGGATGCGATCTTAATATCTGAAAGATTGAGAAAAGATGATGTGTTTACTTCATTACATATTGAAGAATTTGATATAGAAGCAAGAACTACAAAACTTGGGGACGAAGAAATTACTAGAGAAATTCCTAATGTATCAGAAGAAGCATTGAAAAATCTTGATGAAAATGGAATTATTCGAATTGGAGCACATGTTACGCTGATGATATCTTAGTTGGAAAAAGTAACGCCCTAAAAGGTGAAACTGAACCACCTGCAGAAGAAAAATTATTGAGAGCAATTTTTGGTGAAAAAGCAAAAGATGTTAGAGATACGTCGTTAAGATTGCTGACTTTGGAGTAAAAGGAACTGTAGTAGATGTTTTAGAATTATCTAAAGAAAATGGTGACGATCTAAAAAGCTGGTGTAAATAAATTAATTAGAATTTATATCGCTGAGAAGAGAAAAATCATGGTTGGAGATAAAATGTCGGACGTCATGGTAATAAAGGGGTTGTATCTAGAGTATTACCAGTTGAAGATATGCCACATTTGGAAAATGGAACACCAATTGATGTTTGCTTGAATCCACTTGGGGTACCATCACGTATGAATATTGGGCAAGTATTAGAAGTTCACTTGGGATTAGCAATTGGAGATATTGATAAATATATTGCCACTCCAGTATTTGATGGTGCTAGTGAAGAAGATGTAAAAGACTATTTGGAAGAAGTTGGATATAGCAGAACTGGTAAAGTTAAATTGATTGATGGAAGAACAGGAGAACCATTTGACAATCCAGTAACAGTTGGAAGAATGTATATGTTGAAATTACACCACTTGGTAGAAGATAAAAATGCATGCGAGAGCTATTGGACCATATTCATTAGTAACTCAACAACCATTAGGAGGAAAAAGCGCAATTTGGTGGACAAAGATTGGGAGAAATGGAAGTTTGGGCATTAGAAGCTTTATGGAGCATCTAATATCTTACAAGAAATGTTAACTGTTAAATCAGATGATATTAGTGGAAGAACTAAGACATATGAATCAATTGTAAAAGGTCAACCTATGCCCAAGCTGATGCACATCGAATCATTTAGAGTATTAATTAAAGAATTCCAATCATTAGGATTAGACGTAACTCTTTATGATAAAGAGGGAGAAAGAATTAAATTAGATAAAAATATCGAAGGATAAGTTGAAATTTGATTAGTAAAAAGTTAGATCAAAATAATAAAGAATACATTTATATAAAATTAATTAGGAGCTGATAAAGTCTGTTAAATATCATAAATTGTTTATAAAATTAATGATAGGAAGGAGTTTTATCGAGCTTCAGAAAATATTATTGATTAAATAAATTTTTTTCCCACTTTTTAGAAAAAGTGAAATTAAGTATTGAGGAGGCTCTTAACGAATGAGTATAAGAGATTTTGATAGTATTCAAAATAAAATTAGCGTCACCCGAAAAGATTTTAGAGTGGTCTCATGGTGAAATAACAAAAGCAGAAACTATAAATTATAGAACGTTAAAACTCGAAATGGATGGGTTATTTTTGTGAAAAAAATATTTGGACCATCAAAAGATTATGAATGTTCTTGTGGTAAATATAAAAAGAATGAGATATCAAGGTATGGTTTGTGAAAAATGTGATGTTGAAGTTACAACGGCTAAAAGTAAGAAGAGAAAGAATGGGTCACATTAAATTAGCTACACCAATTGCTCATATTTGGTATTCAAAGGGAACACCTAATAGAATGGGTCTTTTGTTAGGGAATTAGTACAAAAGAATTAGAATCAGTGTTATATTTTTTCAAGATATATAGTAACTGATAAAGGCGATACAGAGCTTGAAAAGAGGGCAAATTTTGACTGATAGAGAATATAGATTGCATCAAAGTCAGTATAAAAATAGATTTACTGCTAAAATGGGAGCAGAAGGAATCTTGAAATTGCTAGAAGAAATTGATTTACATGAATTAGAAAAATTAGAATTAGAAATGGATACAGAAACTTCTTCACAAAAGAGAAAAAGTAATTAAAAGATTAAAAATTGTAAGAGATTTAATAGTAGCAAAATAATAGACCTGAGTGGATGATTTTTAACTGTATTGCCAGTTATTCCTGCTGAGTTGAGACCAATGGTTCAATTAGATGGTGGAAGATTTGCAACTTCTGATTTAAATGATTTGTATAGAAGAGTAATTAATAGAAATATTAGACTTAAAAAAATTGATGTCAATTAATGCACCAGAAATTGTAATAAAAAAATGAAAAAGAATGTTGCAAGAAGCTGTGGATGCTTTGATTGATAATGGTAGAAGAGGAAAACCAGTTGTTACTCAAAAATAATGAGAATTAAAAATCATTGTCAGATATGTTAAAAAGGAAACAAGGTAGATTTAGACAAAACTTATTAGGAAAAAAAGGGTTGATTATTCGAGAAGATCGGTTATCGTAGTAGGACCTAGCTTGAAAATGAATCAATGTGGATTACCTAAAAAAATGGCATTGGAATTATATAAACCATTCTTAATGAGAGAATTAGTTAAAAGAGAATTAGCTTCAAATATTAAAGTTGCTAAAAATGGTTGAAGAAGAAGATGAAAATGTATGGGAATTAATTGAAGAAATTATTAAAAATCACCCAGTTCTATTGAACCGTGCCCTCAACATTACATAGATTGTCAATTCAAGCATTTGAACCAATTTTGATTGAAGGGAAAGCTATTAGATTACATCCATTAGTTTGTTCTGCATTTAATGCGGATTTTGATGGTGACCAAATGGCAGTTCACTTAGTATTATCACAAGAAGCACAAATGGAAGCAAAATTATTAATGTTAGCAACAAATAATATTGTGCACCTTCAAGTGGTAAAACCGATTGCAGTACCTTTCGCAAGATATGGTAATGGGATGTTACTACATGACTAAAAGAAAGAAAAAGGTGAAAAAGGAGAAGGGAAATCATTCTCAGTAAAATCAATTAATAACAGCGTATCAAATTAAAAGAAATTGGGACACACGCTATTGTGAATGTAAGAATTGATGGAGAAATGGTAAAAACTACTCCAGGAAGATTAATGTTTAATTTACTTTTACCTAAAGAAGTTAGATCTTATGATAAAACTTTTTGGTAAAAAGAATTGGCAACATTAATAGCTGAATTATATAAAAGATATGGATTTGAGAAAACAGCTGAATTAATAGATAAATTGAAAAACTTTGGATTCCATTATGGAACATTGGCAGGAATTACAGTTGGAATAGAAGATTTGGAAATTCCGAAAGTAAAAAGCAATATTAGAAAAAGCTGAAAAAGATGTAGCGGAAATTGAAGAACAATATAAAGCTGGAGATATTATCGATGAGGAAAGATATAGAAAAAAACAGTAAGTATTTGGTCTGAAGCTACAAATAAAGTAACAGCTGAAATGATGGGAAATCTTGATGAATTTAATCCAGTATTCATGATGGCAAACTCGGGAGCCAGAGGATCAGTTGCACAAATGAGACAATTAGGTGGAATGCGTGGATTGATGGCAGATACGCAAGGTAGAATCATTGAGGTACCAATTAAAGCGAACTTTAGAGAAGGATTGAATATTTTGGAATTCTTCATGTCATCACATGGAGCTAGAAAAGGATTGGCGGATACAGCATTAAGAACAGCCGATTCGTGGATATTTGACTCGTAGATTGGTTGACGTTTCACATGAAGTTATTGTAAACCATGATGATTGTGGAAGTACTGGTGGAATTTTAGTTTCTGACTTGGTTGAAGCTGGGAAGTAATTGAAAAATTATCAGAAAGAATTTATGGAAGATACTTATCTGAAGATTTAGTTTATAATGGAGAAGTTATTGCTCCAAAAAAATACTTTAGTAAAAGATGAGTTAATTAAAAAAATCGAAGAATTAGATATAAGAGAAGTAAGTATTAGATCTCCATTAACTGTAAATTGGAAAAAGGTGTATGTAAAAATGTTATGGATTAGACTTATCTAATCATAAAGAAATTTTAAAAGGGGAAGCAGTTGGAGTAATTGCGAGACAATCAATTGGGGAACCTGGTACACAGTTGACAATGCGTACATTCCATACAGGTGGAGTAGCAACAGCGACTTCTGTTCAATCAGATTATAAAGCTGATATTGATGGAGTAGTTGAATTAAAAGGTATCGAAACATTAATTGATGATAAAGGTGAAGAATTAGTAGTTTCACAAACAGGAAGAGTAATTATAGGAACACATAGATATGAAATCCCATCTGGATCTATTTTTAAAAAGTAAAACAAGGTGAGAAAGTTAAAAAGGACAAGTTTTAGTTGAATTTGATCCATATCAAGTACCTATTATTACATCTGAAGAAGGAAGAGCAGAATTTAGAGATATCTACGTAAGAGAAAATCCAGATATTAAATATGGAGTTACTGAAAAATTGCGATAAAACCAATTGAAAGTAATGATGTAAACCCCTAGAATTATTATTTATAATGATGATACTAAAAAGTTGCTGAATATAATATTCCTTATAACGCTTATTTGATGATAAACGAAGGAGATCACGTTAAAAAGGACAAATTATTACAAAATCTTGAAAACTGGTGAAGGGAACAAAGATATTACTGGAGGTCTTCCTAGGGTACAAGAATTGTTTGAAGCTAGAAATCAAAAGGGAAAGCAACATTATCAGAAGTGTCTGGTAGGGTAGTATTCTCAGATAAAAAGAAAAAAAAGGTATGAGATTGATACTGATTGAAGATCCAGAAACAGGAGAATTAATTAGAGAGTATACAGTTCAGTTGGGGAACATTTAGTTGTTACTAATGAAATGATTATTGAAAAAGGTGCTAAAATAACTGATGGACCTGTATCACCACATGATATCTTGAAAAATTAAAGGATTGGTAGCGACACAACAATTTATACTTGAATCAGTGCAACAAGTGTATAGAGAACAAGGAGTTTCGGTAAATGATAAACATATTGAAATTATCGTAAAACAAATGTTCCAAAAAAATTAAGATTAAAGAACCTGGAGATTCATTATTCTTAGAAGAAGAATTAATCGATAAGAAAATTGTTGATAAAGAAAATGAAATTTTAATTTCAAAAGGTAAAAACCAGCAACATATGAACCTGTAATTCTAAGGTATTACTAAAAGCGACTGTAAATACAGAAAGCTTTATATCAGCATCTTCATTCCAAGAAACTACAAAAGTGCTTGCTAATGCAAAGAGTTGAAGGAAAAAAATTGATAAGTTAGAAGGATTGAAAGAAAATGTAATTATAGGTAAGAAAAATACCTGGAGGAACAGGATTTAAAGATTACAAATATTTAGATGCGACTTTTGAAAAGTGATTTAGAAGCTGAGGCTGAAGCTGAAAAATGGCGACTGAATTATTAGAAAAAGAAAGCGAAGAAACTGAAGAAGTAGCTGAAATTACAGAAGAGTAAAAATAATAAAGTGAACAGGAGATTTATAAAATAAATTTCCTATTCATGTTAAAAATGAAGATTTCTAATAATAGGAGGCTAAGTTATGAAAAAGGTAAGCTTGTGATAGTTTCTGGTCCAAGTGGTTCTGGGAAATCAACTGTAACAAAAATTGTAAAAGATAGATTAAATATACCGTTATCAATATCTGCAACTACAAGACAGCCAAGAGTTGGAGAAGTTGATGGAAAAGACTATTATTTTTTAACGACTGAAGAATTTGAAAATAAAATAAAAAAATGATGAATTTTACGAATATGCAAATGTTCATGGAAATTATTACGGTACTTTTGAAAAAGGTAGTGGAAGATAATTTAGACAAAGGATTGAATGTCATTTTGGAAATTGATGTTCAAGGAGCATTAATTGCAAAAAGAAAAGAAAAAAAGATGGTATTAGTATTTTTCAAAACTGAAAATATGGAAATTCTTGAAGAGAGATTGAGAAATAGAAAAACAGATTCAGAAGAAGTGATAAAAAACTCGTTTAGAGAATGCATTGAAAAGAGTTGGAATATCAACCAAAAATATGATTATACAATAATAAAATGTTGATATAGAAAAATCATGTGAAAAACTTATTAATATTATTAATGAGTAGAGGAGAAATAATGAAAAGAAAAATAACAATAGATGAATTATTAGAAAAATGCCTAATAAATATGAATTGGCTATTATTTCTGGGAAAATTGCAAAAAGAATTTGTGAAGGGTTGTAATAAATCTGAAATAATGGACAATGTTTTTGATGACATAATGAATGATGAAGTTGTAGTTATTAATGAAGAAACTATAAAGATGATGAATAAAAATCGATAAATAATTAAATTTTCAAATCTATAATTAAAAATTTTATGACTTGCTGTCCCTAAAATTCTAATTTTATTAAATAAAGAAAAATTAATTATATAAAAATAGATATTTGGTTAAAGATTTACTTAATTAATGAATAGATAAAAAAATAATATACTAGAATTTTCCAATAAAATATTTGAGGAATTGTTTTTTTGTAAATTTGTGGTATAATTAAGATTAGAGGATAAGAATTATAAATTTAAATTGATTTAAGTATATATCTTATAAAAATTTATGAAATATATTTCCATTGATTATAAATTTCTAATCAGAGAAAGGGAGGGGAGATTTTTATAAAAATTGAATTTTTATAAAAATTCTAAAACATGAAATACCAGAAAGAAGAGATTGAAAAGTTTATTGAAGCTTTGGATATAGTCGAAGTTATAGGCGAGTATGTAAATTTAAAGAAGGTGAGTTCGAACTATAAAGGGGCTTTCTCCTTTTTAAAGATGAGAGGACGCTGATCTTTTTGTAGTTAGTCCAGTAAAAGGAATTTTTTTAAAGATTTTAGTACAGGAATTGGTGGAAATGCTGTAAGTTTTTATATGAAGATAAATGATTTGAGCTTTATTGAAGCAGTGGAGGAACTAGCTCAAAAATATAATATTCCATTGAGTGCGAATAAAAATTATCAAATGTATTATAAAAAGATTTTTGAAGTTTATTATAGCATTATGGAAGAGGCTTTTATCTTTTTTAAAGAGAATATAAAAAAATCAGAAAAAAAGCTATAAATTATATGGATGAGAGAGGTTTTTCTACAGAAGATATAGAAATTTATGAAATAGGATTTTCGCTAAATGATAAGGACAGCTTGTTTAAGTATTTGATAGAAAAAGGATACAACGAGAAAGATATTTTTAGATTTAAATTTAGCAAAAAACTAATTACGAGGGAGAAATTTTTGATACTTTTAGAAATAGAATAATGTTCCCGATTTATAATAGCTCTAAGAGAGTTGTTGCATTTGGAGGAAGAATAATTGATGAGAGCATTTCTAAGAGGGCGCCAAAATATTTGAACTCTTCTGATACGAAAATTTTTACTAAAGGTATAGAACTTTTTGGACTAAAAAGAAAAAGCTAGGATTATAAAAAGAAAAAAAGGCTATGCAATCCTTATGGAAGGGTATTTAGATGTTTTTAAGAGCTTATAAAAATGGTTTCTTTAATTCTGTTGCAAGTTTGGGGACAGCTTTTTACAAAACAACAGGCTATGTTAATAAAAAGATATACAGAAAATGTTGATTATATCATATGATAACGATGAAGCTGGAAAAGAAGCTGTAACAAAGGCTGGAATGATTTTACAGGAAAATGGTTTTTAAAATTAAATGCATCGTTATGGGTGATAATGTAAAGGAAAAAGATCCAGATGAGTTTATGAAAGCTCATGGAAAAGAAGGATTTGTAAGAGCATTAAAGGAATCAAAAGATTTTTGATTTTTTTGTATGTAAAGTATACGAAGAATTTAGATTTGAATGACAGATTAACTAAAAAGAAGTGTAGAGTGCAACAATTTAAAGCAATATTTTAAAAATACTGCCAGAAATTGATAAAGTTTTTTTATGCAGAAAAATTAGCTGAAAGACTTAATATAAAAAGAAGAAGTTATATTAAGAGAATATGATTTTTCAGGGGACTTTTAGAGAAGAAGAAAAATTTCTTCGGGAAATAGAGAGAAAAATTATAATAAAAAATAAAGAAAAAAATCAATAAATATAGTAAAATTCAAGAAGAAACGATAAAAAAGTAGAAAATAAACTTATGGGGAATTTTTCTTTATGAAGAATTAGAAAAGAGTACTTTTAAAAATATTTATTGAAATATTATTTTGACAAAAAAATGGAAAATGTGATAAATTAATGAACAAGAAATTCACTACTTCAAGATATGTAAAAATATTTGAAAATTTAAAAAGAATTTGATTTTTGATTTTAAAAAAAGATTCAAATAGAATTGGAAAAAAAGAGAAGTAGAGAAATTAAATAAAGTTCGGCTTGATGAGTTAAAGTTATTAAAAGAGATTATAAGCATTGAGATGGATGTTGGAATAATGATTGATGATAGGGATAGATATTTTAGAGAAATTTATACGAGCTGGATAAAAGAATTATAAAAATAGAATAGAAGAATTAAAAGAGAAAAAGAAACTTTGAAAGAGGAAATTGAAAAGTTAGAATTACAAGGCTTAAATTCAGAAGATTCGAAATATCTGGAGTATAAAACAAAAATTAGGAAAAGTACTAGAAAAAAACAGGTTAAATATCGAATGTTAGGGATTGAAGTGCAGTCACGATAAGTTAAATGATGAAGTTATCAATGAAATGGAAACAGAAATAAATATTAATGAATTCAATTATATCAATTAAGGAGACAAAGTTATGTCTGAAAAAAGGGAACGTTAAAAATAGTCTCACCAATTTTATAAAACAAGCAAGAGAGCAGAAAGTAGCTAGTTACGAAGAAATCAATGAAATTTTATCTGTAGGTTTTTCTACTGATAAGATTGATCAATTTATAAAAATTAACAGATGACGGTGTTCAAATAGTTGATACTATTAAAAGAAAAAGAAATGTTGTTAAAAAGTCACCGATTCCTTAGAAGAAATAGAAAAATTAGAATTGAATGATTTTTGAAGAAGATGCTCATGATAAATTTGTTGAAAGTGAAATTGATGAAACAGAAGTAGATAAATTATTAAAAGCAGATTTAATGAAAATGGCTGAAAAGCATGGATGTAGATGAGCCAATAAAAATGTACTTAAGAGAAATTGGTCAAATACCTTTGTTAAGTTACGAAGAAGAAATTGAGTATGCGCAAAGAGTTTTAGAAGGCGATGAAGAAGCTAAACAAAAATTGATCGAATCAAATTTAAGATTAGTTGTAAGTATTGCAAAAAAACATACTAATAGAGGTTTGAAAATGCTTGATTTAATTCAAGAAGGAAATATGGGATTGATGAAAGCTGTTGAAAAAAATTTGAGTATGAAAAAGGATTTAAGTTTTCAACATATGCAACTTGGTGGATAAGACAGGCGATTACACGTGCGATTGCAGATCAAGGAAGAACTATAAGAATACCAGTTCATATGATTGAGACAATAAATAAAAATTAAAAAAGAAAGCAGAATAATTTTTACAAGAGACTGGAAAAGAGCCAACTGCAGAAGAATTAGCTATAAAATTGGAAATACCAGTAGATAAAGTGAAAAATATTTTGGAAATGAATCAAGATCCAATTTCGCTTGAAACACCAGTAGGTAGTGAAGAAGACAGTGAATTAGGTGATTTTGTTGAAGATGATAAATTTCCAAATCCATATGATGCAACAACAAGAGTATTGTTGAAGGAACAATTAGATGAAGTATTGGAAAACATTGAATGAAAGAGAAAGAATGGTTTTTAAGATACAGATATGGTCTTGATGATGGTTCGCAAAAAAACATTGGAAGAAGTAGGAAAAAAATCTTTAATGTTACAAGAGAGCGTATTAGACAAATTGAAGTTAAGGCTTTTGAGAAAATTAAGACATCCAAGTAGAAGAAAAATTAGAGGATTATAGGAGCTAAGTGGATAACTAGCTCCTTTGTCTTCATTAGGGAAAATTTGTTGGAAAAAAGAGGTAAGTATGATAAAGAGAATAATGGAAGATATTAGAAAAAGGAAATTATAGTTTTGAAAAAAATAATAGAGCAAAAATAGTTTGTTAGATGATGATTTTTTTGAACTTTTAAAAATGATTCATTTGGAAAATATTCACAAGTGAGAACGTCTGTGGATGGACAAGATTTTATAGTGCTTGAGGATGAGAATTTTTATGTAGAGGGAAAAAGATACAATTAAATATTATTTGGAAGAAATTAAAGAAAAAAATATGAAGATTTAAAAGATAAAATTGATGATAATGATACAGAGTTGATTGATAAATATTTAAAAAGTTGCAGTTAAGGAAAGTTTATTGTATTCAAAATATGGATTTTCATTTTTTGGATACAGTTCAAGAGAGCTACGTTAGGTGTTTTTGTCTAGTTTTAATTATTATGATCAAATAAAAAGAAATCACGAAAACTCCAGAAGAATTTATAAAAAAATTTTGCAATAAAAATATTTTTAGAGTTTCAAAAACATGTTGAAAGATATTAAATCTTCAGAATTATCGTATATTTTGTATTTGAAAGTAAAATTGGATAAAGAAATGGGACATTCAATTGATGAAATATGTAAACAAATGAATGTGACAAAAAGAGTATATTCATGAATTGGAAAATTTATTTGAAAATGTTGAATTGGAAGAATTAATTCAAAGTGAAGAAATATTTAAGAAGGCTGATGAAAATTACTCAAATGTATATTTTTGGAAAAATATACCGAAAAAGTTGAATTATATAGATGAGAGAATTTTAGTTATGACGTATGGATTAGAAGATAAAGTTTATGATGAAAAAGAAATTTCAGAAGGCTTTAAATATTTCTAAACATAACGTTAATATTTTGAAGGAAAAGGCATTGAGTAAATTATCGATTGATTTGTTACAAAAATGATTTTTACGAGTGCTAGTGAAGAAATGGATTATACTGTAAATTAATAACGAATAAGAAAATGTATTGAAGATGAGGAGAATAATATGAGATTAAGGGATATAATAGGAGAATTGGAGACTTTGTATCATCCTAAAATTGCGGAAGATTGGGACAATGTTGGGTTATTAATTGGAGATGAAAATAGAGATATTAATAAAATGTTGTTTTGTTTAGATTTGACGGAGAAAGCTGTGGATGAAGCTGTTGAAAAGGGAGTGGACTTGATAATTTCACATCATCCAGCGATTTTTTCAGGGAATGAAAAGAATAACAACTGAAAATCTTCAAGGAAGAAAAAGTTTTTAAAATTAATAGAAAATAAAATAGCAGTGTATTCGATACATACAAATTGTGATTTTTGCAGATGAATGGATTGAATGATTTTGTATTTGAGAAATTAGAATTGAATGGAAATGTAGAAATTGTTAATCAATATGAATTTGATGAATATAATTTTAGAAAAAGAATAGAATCGATAGAATTCGTGGAGGATCTGTGAGAATAAAAAAACTTTAGATCATGAGATTACTTTACAAGTTTTAGTTGAAAAATAAAATATCATTTAGGATTAGATTATGTGAGATTTGTTGGAGATAAAAATCGTAAGATTAGAAGAATCGGACTTGTAACTGGTGGAGGAAGTTCGTTTATGCATGATATTAAAGATAGAATTGATGTATTTTTTTGACAGGAGATTTGCGACATCATGAATCGCTTGATGCTTTAGAAGAAGGCGGATTATTGGTAGATATAGGGCATTATGAAAGTGAGTATTTATTTGCGGATTTAATGGAACGAGAAATATCTAGATTTTTTTGATGGAGAAATGATTAAATATTTTGGTGAAGAAGTATTTCAATTAGGATAATTTTTCTTCACTTTTTATACAAAAAAATGTTAAAATAAATAAAGAGGTTTTGGAGTTAATCACTTGAAGAAATTTAAGAGGAAAGTCTGGACTTCATAGGGTAAGAGAGGCAGTTAACGACTGCTGAGAGTAATCTTAAGGAAAGTGCCACAGAAAAGAAACCGCCTAAAAATTTTTTGGGTAAGGGTGAAAAGGTGGTGTAAGAGACCACCAGTAGTTTAAGAGATTAAATTAGCTTGGTAAACCCCTCTTGAAGCAAGAATAAGTAGAGAGCAGTTAAGAGGCGACCCGTCTTTGCTCGAAGGGTAATTCGCTAAAGTTGATAAGTAATTATCAATTTAGATAAATGATTAACTAATACAAAATCCGGCTTACACCAAGACCTCATAAAAGCTCAAGGGAAATTCTTTGAGTTTATTTTTTTATAAAAATCAAGAAAATTTGTAATAAAAAAATTTAAAAATAACATTTGTAGTATCCAAAAATGAGTGAGGAGATAAAAATGGAAAAGAGTAGCATTAATAATGGCTGGGGGTAGTGGAACAAGATTTTTGGCCATTGTCAACAACATCAAGACCGAAGCAATTTTTAGATTTGGTGTCAGAGAAAACAATGATAAGGGAAACAGTAGATAGGATTTCTAGGATAGTTCCGAGCGAAAAATATTTATTGCAACAAATATTTCTTATTTTGAGATAATCAAAAAAAGAGTTGCCAGAGATTTCAGATATTATTTTTGAGCCAATGGCTAGAGATACAGCGACTTGTATTGGTTATGCAGACTGAAATTATTAAAAAGTTTTATGAAGATAGTGTAATGGCTGTGTTGCCGTCAGATCATTTGATTAGAAAAAGAAGAAGAATTTTTAAATTATTTGAATTTGCATTTGAAAAAGGCAGAAAAAGATAGAATTATAACGCTTGAATAAAAACCTTCTTATCCAGAAACTGGATATGGATACATTGAATATATTGATAAGAAAAACATCATGATGAAATGGAGATTTATAAAGTAAAAACGATTTAGAGAAAAACCGAATAAAGAACTTGCTGAAAGATATATAGAACAAGGAAATTATTTGTGGAATAGTGGAATGTTCGTTTGGAAATCGGAATTTATTTTGCATGAGATTAAGAAATATATGGAAACTCATAAAATTGTTTTTGGAAGAAATCGAAGATTTATTAGGAAAAAAATTGATTTGAATGAAATTTATGGGAAAAAAAGCTGAGCGATTATGTGAGTAATGTATTTGAAAAAAATTTGAGAAAATATCAATTGATTTTGGAGTAATGGAGCATACACGATCGGTTTCAGTGATTCCAGCAGATATTGATTGGAACGATGTTGGAAGTTTTAAATCATTGGAAGAAGTGTTTCCAAAAGATGAAAATAATAATATTATAAAATCTGAAAAAAATATGAAGAGATTGAGTCAGAAGGAAATATTATAATTAATAAAGAAAATAAAAAAATTATTGCGACAATTGGGGTAGAAGACATTGTCATCGTTAATACTGAGGATGCCTTACTTGTTTGTCATAAAGATAAAAAGTCAGGAAATTAAGAAAATTTTTGGATAAAATAGAGAAAAAAATAGTTATTGAAAGATAATTTTTGAAAGGAGAAAACATTTGTAAAAGTTCATAAATAAAAGGGATAAATCAGTTTCTTGGAATTTATGAAAAGAGCATTTGTTTAGAAAAAAATGGATATTATTAGAGAAGGACAATCGATTTTTGATTTGGAAATAGAGGAGTTGGAAAAGGTTAAGAAAAAAATGGATTCTAGCTTTGAAAAAAACTTGTTAATGAAATTTATTCGATGGGAGAAAATAAAGTAGTTGTTACTGGTATTGGGAAATCGGGACATATTGGAAGAAAAAAATATCAGCGACTTTGGCTTCGACTGGGACTTCTTCGATTTTTATGAATCGACAGAGGCATTGCATGGAGATTTGGGAATGATAAGTAAAGGTGATATCGTGATAGCAATTTCAAATAGTGGAAATTCAGACGAAATTTTGACTATCTTGAATCCAATAAAAATAGGTGCAAAAATAGTTGCGTTTACTGGAAACGAAGAATCGACTTTAGCTAAATATTCGGAAATTGTAATAAATATTGGTGTCGAAAAAGAAGCTAGTATAATTGGTGTGGCACCAATGAGTTCGACGACAGCAACTTTGGTAATGGGAGATGCGTTGGCGACTGGTTTTGATAAGAATGAAGGACTTTAAAGAAAGTGATTTTGCTAAGTATCATCCAGGTGGAAGTTTAGGGAAAAAGATTACTTTTGACCGTTAAAGATATAATGCATAGTGGTGATGAATTACCAGTTGTTACAAAAAGATGAAAAATATTGAAAATGTACTGATGATTTTGACTAAGAAGAAAATGGGAGCGGTTTGTATAACTGATACAGGGAAAGAAAATGGAAAATTGAAAGGAATTATAACTGAGGGAGATATTAGAAGAGCTTTGGCTCATAAGGATGAGTTTTTAGTTATAAAGCAAAAGACATAATGATACAAAAATCCGATTTCTATTGATGTTGAAGCGATGGCATTAAATGCACTAAATTTGATGGAAAAAGAGAAAGCCAGATAAGTGTGTCGCCTGTTGTGGAAAATGAAAAAAATTAGTTGGAATAATTAGACTTCATGATTTAGTTGGATTAAAATAGTGAGGAGAAAAGATGAATAATAAAAAAATTTAGTAAAAGGAACAATGGTGTATTCACTCTCAACTATAGTAACAAAATTGGGATCATTGATATTTTTGCCAATTATAACTAGACTATTGACAAAAGAGGAATTTGGAATAGTTGGGACATTAGGGTCCGATTGCAACATTGTTTGCGGTTATTTTTGGGACTCGGTCTTTATAATGCACAAATGAAAAAAATATATTGAATTGAAAGATAACGAAGAAGAGCTAGGAAGTTATATGTTCTCGACAGCGATGGTAATTATTATTTTTCAATGTATTGACATATATTTTTCTTGCTGACACCGTTAGCAAAAGACACTTTTTCATATGTAATTGATTTGACAACAGTGAAATATAATCCATTAGTTATCATAACAGTTGTTATAGCATCTGTAAATGCTTTTAAATACTTTTAGCAACGACACTTTTTAGAATGAAAAAAATGTATATGAAAGTTGCGATCGGAAGTATGATCAGTTTATTTACAACTTATATTTTGACAATTATTTTTATAAAAAAATTTAAAAAAATGGGTGTTTTTGGGAATCAGTTTGCGAATTTGATTGCAATACTTGTGTTGTTACTTTATTATTTTAAAGATTATTTTTGGGAAATTTAGATTAAAATTGAATTTTTGACTATATGAAATATTCGATAAAAATGGTGTGCCGTTAATTTTTTTATTGAATTAACTGACCAAATTGTAAATTTTAGTGATAGAATTTTTGATTGCGAAATTTTTCTTCATTTGCCAATGCTGGAATTTATACTTTGGCATATACGGGAGGTCAAGTTTTTATCAGTTGTAACAAGTTCTTTTATAAATAGCTGGACACCAGAATTTTATGAGGCAATGAAAATTGATAAAAATAATCCACGAATTACGAAAAGTTTGGAAGATTTCTTGGCGTTGATTTCATTTGTTTGTGTGGGAGCTCAGTTATTTGCGCCAGAGGCTGTAAGATTGGTATTTCCAGCAAGTTATGCGTCTTCAATAAATCCGATACCGATTATTTTTAGCTGGAGTCGTAATTCGATCGCTAATTTGTTTAGATTACTTTTTCATTTCCATGAAGATAGTATGTTTATTTTCTATTTTTTTCAGTATGTGCATTAATATTTAACTTATCTGCAAATTTAATATTGATTCCAAAATATCCAGAACATGGGATTTTTAATTGCTTCTTGGACTACATTGATTGCGTTTTTATTAAGAATAATTATAGAATTTGTGATTATTAAAAAGAGATATAAAAATTTCATTTAATTATAAAAAAATTGATTTTTATATTTAGTAATAGTAATAAATCCTGTGATTTTGTATTTAGGAAATGAAAATATATCTTTAATGAAATTTGGAATAAAAATTATTTATTTTGCTGTCGTTATTAAATTGTTAGTTAATAGAGAAGTATATAATAAAATAAGTGGAATTTTTGATAAAAATTAAAAAAATAAAGTTGTAAAAATAAAAAAATATTTGTAATTTGAGAAAAAAATTTGATTTTTATTGTGTTTGCGAAATGTGGTAACTATAAAAAAAGAGGTGATATTTATGAGTGAACATAAAAATATATTAAAAATAAGATGTGTGAAAAGTGAGTATCTAGATGAAAGTTTATTGAAAGAGTATTATGAATATATAAAAAAATAATGGTATTGAAGAAGTTGAAGATGTATCAGAAGCAGATTTGATAATATCGTTTGGAGGAGATGGAACGACACTTGTTGCAGCTGAAGGAAGCCTTTAAAGAAAAAAATGTACCTGTAATGGCTGTAAATATGGGAAGTTTAGGTTATCTTGCTGAAATAAGTCCAGAAAATTTAGTTGAGATGTTAAAAAGATACCAAAATGGACAATATGTAGTTGATGAAAGAGCTTTTTTAGAAGTAAAATATAATAAAAAAACTTATTATGCTTTGAATGAGTTAGTTTTGTTAAAAGGTGGAATGATGTCACATTTAATACAAGTGGAAGTTTATGAAAATAATACTTTTTGTTAATGAATATCGTGCTGATGGGGTAATTGTAGCAACACCTACAGGTTCTACGGCATATTCACTTTCAGCAGGAGGTTCCATTGTCTATCCAGGTTTGAAGGCAGTAACAATAACACCATTGTCACCTCAAGGACTAACAGCACGACCAATTATAATTGATGGGGAAATACTCTTAGTTTTAAAAGTGTTTTCAAGAGATAATGATGCACATTTGAATCTTGATGGAAGTATCTGTATTAAAGTTAAACAAGATGATACAATAAATGCAAGATTATCTAATAAAAAAAGTAAAAAAATAATAAAATCGGGGAAGAATGATTACTACAGTATTTTAAGACAAAAAAATTAAAGTGGGGAGACGCTATAATAAAATAAAAAAATTTATTGATTTAAAAAAATAAAAAAAGTGTAAAAAAAGGAATAGGTGAAGGATTAGAAATGCTAAGAGAATTAAGGTTGAATAATTTAGCTATAATAAAAAGATTTGAATTTAGAATTTGATGAAGGACTAATTTCGATGACAGGAGAAACTGGAGCGGGGAAATCAATAATATTAGATGGAATTTCTTTGCTAATCGGTGAAAAGAAGTCATTTGGAAATGATAAGAACAAATGAAGAAGGTCTTTACGCAGAAGGTATTTTTGATTTGAATGAAAATCAGAAAAAATTGAATGAACTTGGTTTTGAGATTGAAGATGATGAATTAATAGTTTCTCGTTATTTTTGATAGAAATTCAAAAACGAAAAATAACTGTAAATGGTGTTAGAATGACAGTTTCTAGATTAAAAAGAACTGATGGTTAATATTATTGATTTAGTAGGTCAGCATGAGCATCAATATCTATTAAATAAAAAAATTATCACTTATTATTGTTGGATAAATATTTGAGAGAGAAGGTCAAGATTTACTAAAGGAAATAGAGGAAACAGTTGGAATTATAAAAAAATTGAATAGTAAAATTGATAAAATTGAGGTTGAAAAGAAAAAGTTGAGGAAAGAAAGGATGTTTTTTGAATTTCAGTGTAATGAGATAAATGGCTTGGACTTGAAAGTTAACGAAGATGTTGAACTTGAAGAAGAATATAAAAATCTTGTTTAATGCTGGGAAAAATAGGGTGAAAAAAATTACAAGATTCGGCTCAAAGATTAAAAAGATGGAGAATTTTTCAGTGATAAGTTCTTTAGGAAAGGTTAAAAAGAAATTTAGAGCAATTAGTTGGAATTTCAGAAAAATTACAATGAGTTGAAAGATAAAATTGAGAATATTATTTATGACTTGGATGAAATTGCTTTATACTGTGGATGATTATATTGAGGATATTGAGTTGGATGATGACAGGCTTGAAAAAGGTTGTTAAGCGTATTGATGAAATAAATAAGTTGAAATTGAAATATGGTTCGACAATTCAAGAAATATTAGATTATAGAGACGATATTCAAAATAAGTTATCGCTAATTAATTTTGAAAATAATGAATTAGAAACTTTGAAAAATGAAAAAAATGAGAAGGAACAAAAATATTATGAACTTTCAAAAAAACTAAGTGCAATAAGAAAAAGTGTTGCAAAAATTTAGAAGTTACAATTCATGAGCAACTAGAAGATTTGAATATGTCTAATGCTAAGTTTAGATTCAAGTTTGAGTTTTTGGAGCAAGATGTGGTAAATTCTAAAGGGATTGACGATGTAGAATTTATGATGACAACAAATGTAGGTGAGGATTTTAAACCACTTGCAAAAATTGCTTCAGGTGGAGAAATCTCAAGAATTATGTTAGCTTTAAAAGTAGTATTTTCAACAGTTGATAATATTTCGGTATTGATTTTTGATGAGATTGATACAGGAATTTCTGGAGAGACTGTAAAAAGAGTTGCGGATAAATTGAAAGAGTTATCTGGAAAAGTGCAAGTAATTTGTGTTACTCATTCGCCACAAATTGCAGGAAAAAGCACGACAACAGTTTTTTCATTAAAAAAAGAAGTTGAAAAATAATGTTACAGAAACAAAGGTACGAGAATTGACTCAAGAAGAGAGAATTAAAGAGGTTGCAAGAATAATTTCGGAGATAAAATTACAGAAGCATCAATTACTCATGCGAAAGAAATAATGGGGTTGCTATAAATGGGAAAAGATATGGAACAAGAAAAAGCTAGAAATAGAAGAAAATTCAGAAAAAAAGAAGAAAAACAAAAGGAAGAAAGAATTAAGTTAAAAAGAGAAGTTAATGTTAGAATAATAGATTTTTTTAGATTTTTTTGAGATATGAAAAGGGAAGTTCAGAAAATACGTTGATTGGATACGAAAGAGATTTAAAACATGAGTGTTAGTAAAAATGTAGAGGAAATTCAAGAGGACGATATTTATAAATATATTGAAAAAAATTGGTGAAAAGTTGAAACGAAATTCGATATTGCGAAAAAAATTTCTGCTATTAGAACTTTTTATAAGTTTTGTTATTTGAATAAAATTGTAAAGGAAGATCCTACAAACATGATAAGAAGTTTAAAGCGAGAAAAAAAGACTTTCAGAAACATTGACATTGCAAGAAATAAAAAGAATTGTAGACAACTGTAATCACACACCAGAAGGTATGCAAAATAAGATGATAATAAAATTTTTGATAGCAACTGGAGCGAGAATTTCTGAAATTTTTGAATCTCGAAATAAAAAGATGTTGAAAATCAAGAATATGAATTTATAAAAGTTTTAGGAAAAGGTTCTAAATATAGAGTGATTCCAATTTATGATGGATTAGAAAAAGAGATAAAGGATTATTTGGAAAAATTATAGACCAAAATTGAAAAATGCAAAAAGAAAATTTTAAAATATTTCCAAATACAAAAAGATCAAAAATTTTGGAAAAATTTGAAGAAAAATATCGAAAGATGCTGGAATTGAAAAGAACGTTTATCCACATATTTTTTTAGACATTCAATCGCAACAGCATTATTAAAAATGGTGCTGATATAAGAATTGTTCAAGAGATTTTAGGTCATGCAAATATATCGACAACAGAAATTTATACACATATAGAAAAAAATCAACTTTGAAAAAGATTTATAACAATATAAATTTAGGTGACGATTAATATTTTTTTATAAATTGTTATTTTTGTAAAATAATTGAAGATTTAGCCTTGAAAAAAATATTAAAAAAAGGTATATAATTGTTCGTAAAATATAAAAAAATAATGTAATATGAAAATGATATGATTATTTATTTATAAATTTTTAAATTAAGAAAAGTAGAGATTATTTAAGGAGGAAAATAAGTGTTTAAAGAAAAAGAAGTCGATAAAAATGAAAAACTAATAATTCTAGCAATATCTATTGTTTTTGTATTTTGTTATTTACGCAATAACGAAATTGGAAGTAATATCGCCTTATATGGGGGTTGTTTGTTTGATTTTTGTTGTATATGTATTCAAAATATAATTTAATTAATATCTTTTTTTCCAGTAAAAGAACGACTTTTTAAAATCTATATTTTTATGATGATATCGATAGTATGTTTCGTTAGATTTCCTTTTTCGATACTAAACCTTATAATCTATATAGTTTTATTAATTGTTTTACGGAATTTACTAGTTAGTGACGAAGGGAAAAATCAAATTCCAAAAATTGATAATTTTATGAAATTATATGTATTATTTGAAATAATTTTCATTATAACATTCATTTTCTTTTAAAGATTTTTGAACAAAATGATATTTAAAAATTTATAAATTTATGATAGAATGCCTATTATGAATGGAGAGAAAATGAAAATGAATAAAAAAATATTTCTAGTACAGATTTAATGAATTCAATTGAAAAAAATCAAAAGATAGAGCTTTTGAAGCAAAAGATAGAAAAAAACATTTATTTAGGAGAATATAAAGAAAGAGTAATTGCAGGATTGACATTTTCTCAAGTAAAAAGAAAAAGGCATTTATCCCGAAATAGAAGATGCCTTGGGAGATAAAGTCGCAAAAAAATTATTAATTTCAAGGGAATTAGGCTTTGATTATTCAAAAAAATATATTGAAATATCAAAAAAAGAAAAATATTCCGTATAAATTAGTAGATAGTATAGTTAATACAGGAGAAATTGGATTAGTTGTTGCGTCAGATGATGCAATAGAAAATCCTTTGGATAATCCGATAGTAAAAAAACAGCAAAAAGAGAAATTTAAAGAAGCAGGACTACCAGATATTTATTTTTGAAGCTTTAGAAAAATCAATTTGTGATTTTTCATATGGATATAATAGAAAAAGAAATGCTCGAATATGAAAATACAAAGAATTAAACTTTTTTAGATAAACTTTTTGGTGCAAAATGTCCAATATGTCAAAAAAATTAGGAGGAAAAAAACGTGGTTGATGGATTTAAGGTAAAAGGAAAAACGCCTTTGAATGGAACGATAAAAGTAAGTGGAGCAAAAAAATGCAGACTTTTACTAATTATAATTGCAACATTAGTTGCTAAAGGGGAGTACATTTTAAGAAATGTACCAAATTTAAGAGATATTAGAGTGCTAATGAAACTTTTAGAAGATTTAGGTATGGAAACAGAAAAAAATTAGACGAAACTACTTATAGAATTGTAAATAATGGTTTTTAAAAAGAAATGAAGCAAGTTATGAAATTGTAAAACAAATGAGAGCGTCATTTTTAGTAATGGGGCCTATGATTGCTAACTTGGATGAAGCTGTTGTATCACTTCCAGGAGGATGTGCGATTGGGTCTAGACCAGTTGATTTACATTTGAAAGGATTTGAATTATTAGGAGCGGAAATAACTAGAGTACATGGTTATATTCATGCAAAAAGCTGATAAACTAAAAAGGAGCAGAAATTCCTTTTAGGATTCCCAAGTGTTGGAGCTACACAAAAATATTATGATGGCGAGAGTAAAAGCACCTGGAAAAACAGTAATTTCAAATGCAAAGAAGAGAGCTCAGAATTGTAGATTTAGGAAACTTTTTTAAATAAAATGGGAGCTAAAATTACAGGATTAGGAACACCAAATATTGAAATTGAAGGTGTAGAAGAGCTTCATGCAGTTGAATATTCAATTATGCCAGATAGAATTGAAGCTGGAACTTATGTAATTGCTTCATTAATAACAGAAGGTGAATTAAAAATAGAAAATGCTAATTTAGATGATTTAGGCGTATTTAAAACTGAATTGGAGGCAATGGGTGTAAGATTTGAGAAAGAGGGAAATATTTTGACAGTTATTGGTGATTTGGACAAATTAAAAACCAGCAAAAAAATAAAAACTTCACCTCATCCAGGATTTCCAACTGATATGCAGACCTCAAATGATGTTATTACAAGCATTAGTTAATGGTGAAAGTTCTATGGAAGAAACTGTATTTGAAAATAGATTCATGCATGTTCCCGAGTTCAATAGAATGGGAACAGATATTGTGATAAAACATGGAGTTGCTATGATAAATGGTGGATTATCATTGACTGGTGCAGAAGTAATGGCTTCAGACTTGAGAGCAGGAGCGACGATTAGTATTAGCAGGGCTTGTAGCTGATGGAGAAACTATTATTAACAGAGTCTATCATATTGATAGAGGGTATGATAAATTAGAGCAAAAATTGAATGCAGTTGGTGCTGATATTCAAAGAATTAAATTAGATATTTAAAGAATTTGTAAATATATTTAAGATATTAAAAGACCAGTTTAGTAATGAATGGTCTTTTTTTCTTTTGGAGATAATTTCAAAGGATACTTATAGTAAAATTGTTTAAAAAAACAAATTCAAAAAGCTATAACTATTTTAAAATTATACTCAAACTTATTTAAAATTAAACTACTAAAAATTGTATAAATTGGGAGTTGAATAAAATAGTCATAGTTTTTTGAGTTTAATTTTAAGGTGGTTTTATTATAAAATGATGTTTTTTATATTTCATTGTTTTTTTAAAAATATCTGTGATAAAATAAAAAAAGAAGTCATCTTTAAAAAGATAACTTCAAAAAAATGTTAAAATTAATCAACAAAAAGAAATCTGTAATTGTATCTATAAAAAGGAATTTTAAACTCTTTACCTAAAATAGATAAAATTATTGAGATAACTTGGATTATACAAATAAGTGTCATTAAAATTGCGTGCAACATAAGTACCAATATATGCAATAAGTAAAGTTAATGAGCTAACTGTAAAGAATATACTAACAATTAATGTTTGTTTTTGAATATTCTCTAACAAAATTGTTATTTTCTTCAATTATTAACGCTAATATTGGGAAAAAAATATTGAATCCTGGTATAAAGAAACTTAAATTAATAAGAAAAAGTCGCAACATTAGCTCTTAAACCAGCAATTGATTTTTGTGATTTAACATCTAAATTCATAAAAACCTCCTAATTTATATGATACGTGAGAATTTTTAGCATAAAATAAAAAAATCAATTTAATTTTAAATAGAAGAAAAAAGGGAGAAATGATATATTTTATAGGTGGATTGAAACATAGAGAATTCAAGTACTTTGAGATATTGGAACAGATAAGAAAAAGAAACACCAAATATTTTTAGAGACAGTGTTCGATGCGAGTTTAAAAGAAGAAGATCGGTTTTTAGAAAAAAATAAGTATGAATTCGATATTTTTCTGTGCCCCGAGATCGTAATATTAAAAAGAACTGAAAAATTGAAAAATGTTGAAAAAAATTATTAGAATATATTGAAAGTTTGAATATACAAAATAAGGAAATAATTATTGATTATTTAAAGGAAGATGGAAAAAAATAGGTTCAAAACTTATTAAAAAAAGCTAGAAGAGTTGAAGCAAAAATGGAGATTTTAAGGTTTATTTATATTTGAAATATAGTGATGACGAAATGAGAGATTACATTTGTCATGAATTAGGTGTTTCTAAAAAGGGATGCTATGCTTTTAATTGAAATGGTTGGAAAGAATCCATTTAAAATAAAAAAATGAGGTTGGAAAAATAAAAGCTTATTTGGGTGGAGATAATTTTTGTTCTAGAGGAAGTTAAGAAAAATTGTATCGATAGAAAAAAAGAATTTCAAATTTATCAGATTGTTCGAGAAATATTGACAAACAACGTTTTTGGAAGCGATGGATTATTTGAAGAAAAACGAAGGAATATATGGGAGTGTTGTATTCACTTTTATGGTGAGTTGGAAGCAATGTATAAGATAAGTTCGTTGAAAAAGGAAGGGAAAGTTTTTAGTAGCAATTACAATGTTTTAAGAAGCAATTTGAAGAATATGAAGATGTTTTTTAAAAATAATGGGAGAATTCTGAATCCGTACGTGATTTATAAAAAAATTGAGATAGAAAAAAATTATACTAAAGATAATTTAAAAAGATTAGTGTATAGATGTTGGGAAGTGGAAAGGGATATAAAAACAGGGAAAATTGAGATGGCTCCAGCAGTAGAAAATTTAATATTAGAAATCATTTCTTGTTTTTAAAAGTGTTTTTAAGTTCTTAAATTTTTAAATGAATTAGAATAGATGGGGAGAGTGTAAAAAAATTTTTGTGTAAATAGAATAGCGAAGTGCTGAATTTACTAGATTTATCTATTAGTTTGCAAAAAAATTATAAATATTCTTTGAATGGATAAAGAAAATAAAAAAGGATTGTTACCGAATAGATTTCAATCCTTTTGTTTTTTTACTAATTTTTAAAAAAATTTTTTTAAAATTAATCAAAAGCAATTACTTAGCTAATGAGTTAACTTTTAATGCAAGTCTAGATTTTTTTCTTGAAACAGTGTTTTTTTCTTAAGAACACCTTTTGTTACAGCTTTATCCAATTCTTTGTAAGCAACTTGTAATGCTGTTTTTTTGCTTCGTCGACATTTTTTTAGCTTCCACAGTCGCAAGTACTTTTTTTACGAAAGTTTTAACTCTACTTCTTATAGCTTGGTTTCTTTCTGCATTTCTTTTACCAATAAATACTCTTTTTTAGATGATTTAGAATGTGCCATTATAATCTCCTTTCTAATATTTAATATATTTAATATATTTATGAACATTGCTCTATAACATAGTATATGCAAATTACAAAGTATGATATCATTTTTTCAATAAAAAAATCAAGTGATTTATCAAATTTTTTTAGAATAAGAGGTTTTTCAAATAAAAAGTTGAAAAACGAATAGATATAGTAAAATCTTTTTATATAGGAGGAAAAATGGAAATTACAGATTTGATTAATGTCGAGACGATTGAACGGATAAAAGTAGAGATAAAAAATGCTAAAGGGAATGAAGTATTTTTTAGGGGAATTCCTGATAGTGAGGGAATGGTAGTAGATATAGAAGTGATTGCTAGAGGAAATGAAAGTTCTGTAGCAGCATTATTGAATAAAATGAGAAAAAAATGAGGTAATAATACACAATCATCCTTCAGAGTATTAATTCCTTCAGATGAAGATGTTGCAATATCAAGTATGTATGGAGATGTTGGAGGTGCTTCATATATTGTAAATAATGATGTTGACGATATTTACGTCATCGTTCCGTTGAAGGAATTTATTAAAATTAATGTTGACGATTATTTTGGAGAAAATGGGATTATACATAAAACTTTTAAAAAATTTGAGCCACGTAAGGAACAGTATGAAATGGCTAAATATATTGAGAAAAAGTGTAAATGAGAATAAAAAAATTGTTGATTGAAGCGGGAACTGGGACTGGGAAAAACAATAGGATATTTATTGCCTACGTTACTTTATGCGATAGAAAATAATTTGAAAGTTATTGTTTCTACAAATACGATAAATTTACAAGAGCAGACTTTATAAATAAAGACATTCCATTGTTAAAAGAAAAATATTAGGGAAGGATTTTTTTCGTATCAAATAGTAAAAAGGGCGAGGAAATTATTTGTCAAAAAGAAAATTGAGAAATGTGGATATTTCTGAGTTGGAATCAGATACTGAAAAGGAAAAAAAGAAGAGAAGGCATTAATAAGAAATTTGTTGGAATGGGATGAAAAATATTACTGAAACAGGTGATAGGAGTGAACTGAAATATGAAGTACCGCTATCGGTTTGGGAAAAGGTGAATAGTGAAGTGGATATGTATAAAGGGGTTAAATGTCCACATTATTCAGAGTGTCATTTTTTTAAAGCTCGAAAAAAATATTTCAGATGCAAATTTGTTAATTGTAAATCATCATATGTTTTTTGCGGATTTGTCGATTAGAAATCAAACAGGATTTTATACAAACTATTCGATATTACCAAATTATGATATTGTTGTGTTTGATGAGGCACATAATATTGAGGATACGGCAAGAAATTATTTTTACGTTTGAAGCAACGAAGATTTCTTTTTGGACGTCTTATGGGGAATATTTTTTTAATCGAAGAGCAACTGGTTCAAATAATGCAGGGGCTTTAATGAGAGCGTTGGCTTATTTGAATGAGAGTTTGGATCAAGAAACATATGTGAAAAATTGATGAAATGAGAGATGGAATCGTAAAAAGAATTAAATGATTTTTTTATGATACAGGAATTGATATTTTTGATAAGTTTATGGCAATGTTTTTCGCAAGAAGATGCTAGAGAAATTAAAGTTAAATTAGATGAGAAAAATTTTAAGAAATAATTCAAGATGGCAAGAAATAAAATTGGCAAATCAAAAAAATTTAAAAGAAATTTACGGAAACTTGGTTTTACAAATAAATAAATTTTTTTAAATTTTGTTGGGAATTTAAATTTAGAAGATAAAGAAGGTTATATTTTTTTGATTTTTTTCGAGATATTATGAAAGATTGAAGAAATATTATAAAAAAATTTTTGAGTTTATTATTGAGGCGAAGGAAGACGGTTTTTGTTTATTGGATAAACATAACTTCTGTAAGATCTAATGTAAAAATTATATGCAACGCCTTATGATATTTCAGATGAACTAAATGAAAAATTTATTGACTAAATTGGATCGAATGATATTTACTTCAGCTACATTGGCAGTGGATAAGAAATTTGATTATTATAAAAAAAGTATAGGATTGAAAAAAAGAGAAAAAAATCAAAAATTTTTAGAAAAAAAATTATAAAATCACCATTTAATTATGAAAAACAAATGAAAGTTTATATTCCAACTGATGCGTTGGAACCTACAAATCTTGAATTTTTGAATGATTTAGAAGACTTTATTAAAGAATCGATAAAAAGCTACGAAAGGACATTGTTTCTTGTTATTTACATCTTATAGTATGATGAATTATTTGTATAATAAGATAGTAAGAACTTTTTAGTAAAAACGAATACACGATTATTAGACAAAAATGATTATCCAAGACATGAAATGATAGAAATTTTTTTAAACATTCTAAAAATCCGATATTGCTTGGAACGGATAGTTTCTGGGAAGGTGTAGATGTTCAAGGAGATCAGTTAAAGTCAGTAATTATCGTGAAATTACCATTTAAAGTGCCTAATGATCCAGTAACAGAATCGATAATTGAAAATATTAAAAAAATAATGGACAAAAATCCATTTAATGATTATCAAAGTGCCACAAGCGGTTATAAAAATTTAAACAAGGAATTGGTAGATTAATTAGAAGTAAAAACAGATTATGGTAATATTATTATTTTAGATAATAGAATTATAAAAATATTATGGAAGGAAATTTTTTAGAGACGTTACCTAAAAAAATGCTATAAAAGATAGTAAAGATAATATTTTGAAATTAATGAAATCTGGGAAATAAAGGGAGGATAAAAAAATGAATTTTTAATATACTAGGTCGAGAATTTCTTTTTGAAATGAAAGATAATAGAAATCGAGATACTAGAAATAATGTAAAAAAATACTATTCGAAAAAAATAAGGGTAAATTTATTTATAGATTTTTACTATTATCGATAATATTTTTTTATATTTGGAGTTTTTCGTAGAAGCAATTCGATTAAAAACCGAATTATACGGTTGGAAGTATAGCAGAATCAGATATAATCGCTTACAAAAAATGTAACTTATTCTGTTGATTTGCTAGATGATAATATTCAAGATAAAATTTTTAGAAATACAACGCCAGAGTATGATAAAAATCCCAGAAGTTAATAAAGAAACGCGAATTGCAATTAACGAATTTTTTTAGGGATTTGAGAGAGACTAAATTTTTATAATGATGACGACATTAAGAAATTTATACAATCAAGGAAGTATAATTTAACAGTAGAAGATGTAAAAAAATATTAATTAGAGTAGAAGATCCAAGTTATCTTGTAAATATTTCTGATATTGTTTCTGAAATTTATGATGAGGGAATTATAAGAACAGAGGATTTTCCTCGAATAATAAGAGAAAAAGAGATTAGAGCTGATAATTTAGATTTAAAATTCTTGAAAAAAATTTTATAAAAACCAAATTTGAAATTAAATGAGCAGGAAACTGAGAAAAAAATTGCTGATAATATTGCATCTCTTAAGGATAGAGAAGTAAATATTTATAAAGGGGATACAATTGTAAAAAAAGGTGATATCATAGATAATGATGCCTATTTGAAATTGGAAAAAAATTAGGAATGGTAAGAGGTGGAGCTAAGATTGTAAAGATAACGGGATTAGTGATAACTTTTATTATATTAATTGCTCTATTGTATACGATTTTTAAAAAAAGAAATTGTAAGGAATTAATGGAATCAAATGTTTTTTTATCCAATGTTAATAACGATAATATTTTTTTAGATGTATTGTACATAATTTTTTTAAAGAATAACTATTTTACATACATATTGCCATTTGCGATGTTGCCTTTGATAGGAACGATATTGGGTGGTAGATTATTTTTCATTTGTATTGACGTTTACAAATATACTTGTTTTTATCGCGGGAGGAATCATGGCTTTTTAGTGATGATTGCAGTTGCTTTGGTTGCAATATATAAAGCTGATAATCTTACAAGTAGAAGTGATATTATAAAAATAAGTTTATTTCTTGGAATATTTCAAGCGGTTGTTTCAGTCAGTTATGGACTTGTAAATCAGCTAAATCTTGTATTGTTGATGACGATTATAATTTTTTTCAGTATTTGGAGGACTTATAACAGGTGTAATTTCGTTAGGAGTGTTGCCGTATTTTTGAAAAATACGTTTGATATTTTGACGAACATGCGGTTGCTGGAATTGAGTGATTTTTTTCGCATACGTTATTGAAACAATTGTTGGTGAAAGCGCCTGGAACATTTCATCATAGCATAATGGTTGGTGCATTGGCAGAAAGTGGAGCTGAAGCAATTAATGCAAACGCTACATTTGCTAGAATTGCCTCGTATTATCATGATATCGGAAAAATGAAGAGACCAGAATTTTTTTGTGGAAAATCAAAAAGGTGGAGAAAATCCTCACAATAAGACAAAAACCATCTTTTAAGTGCATTAATATTGACTTCGCATACAAAAGACGGATACATTATGGGAAAAACAAAATAAATTGCCAAAAGAAATTTTTAGATGTAATATTAGAGCATCATGGTACTACTTTAGTTCAATTTTTTTCTATTATAAGGCTTTGGAAAATGGGGAAAAAGTAGTTGAAAGTAATTTTAGATACAGTGGTCCAAAACCAAAAACTAAAGAATCAGAATTATTTTTGATGGCAGATACTGTTGAGTGCACTGTAAGAACATTAGAGGATAAAAGTAGAGAAGGTATCGAGAATTTTATTAGATATTTGATAAGAACGAAAAATAGATGATAATCAGTTGAGTGACTCAGCATTGACTTTAGGAGAGATTGAAAAGGTTATACAAGCATTTGTAAATACATTGCAAGGAGTATATCACGAAAGAATTAAATATCCTAAATTAGATGAAAGAAGAAAAAAAAGAAAAATTGAAAAATAGAAGGAAAGAGAAAAATAAAGATGTTAGAGTTAGATATAACTTATGAAATTGAAAAAGTTGATGAGTTTTTTTGATGAAGATAAAATTACTGAATTTGTGAGTTTTATTTTTGGAAAAAGAGTTTGGAGATGAAGTTCAAGAGAAGGAATATTATTTGTCGCTAATGATTACTACAAATGAAGCGATTCGAAAGATTAATAGAGAATATAGAGACAAGGATATGCCGACAGATGTAATTTCTTTTGCCTATAATGAAACTGAGAATATTGGGCCTATGAATGTGCTTGGAGATATTGTAATTTCGATGGATAGAGTTAGAGAGCAATCTAGCGAGTATGGCCATTCAGATGAAAGGGAATTTTTATTATGTTCTTTGCCACGGAATGTTACATTTATTAGGGTACGACCACATTGAAGAAGAAGATAAAAAAAGTTATGAGAAAAAGAGAAGAAGAAATTTTAGAAAAAAATTTAATTATGTTAGAAATTAAGATTATGAAAACAAAAAAAGTAAAAATTAGACTTTCAGTTTTTAGAAAGGAGAAGAATGAAAGATAAAAAGTTTAAAAAGAGATTCAAACTTTTTTAATAGACATCGATATGAATGGGATGTAAAAAAAGAAAGAGAAAGAGATAGAAGAATTATCGACAGTTTTAATTTTTGCGATTGAAGGATTGACGGTCGCGATTAGAAATGAAAAGCATATGAAAGTTCATATTATAGCATCGATTATAATTGTGATTTTGGCGATAATTACCAATGCAAGTAAAGTAGAAATTTTGATAATTTCATTATCGGTTTCATTTGTGATAATTACTGAGTTAATGAATACGTCGGTTGAGGCTTTGGTAGATATGGTTTCGCCTCGAAAGACATCCACTTGCAAAATTGGCAAAAGATGTGGCGAAAGAGGAGCGGTTTTAGTGGCGCCGATAAATGCGCTTTGTGTAGGATATTTATTATTTTTACGATAAATTATTGGATATCTTTGATAGTAAAGATATGCTTCATACGATTGCGGACTAGAAAAAGGAAATGTTTCAATTTTAATTATAATTTTAGTTGCGATTTTTGGTAATAATAATAAAATCATTGTTTAATAAAGGGACTCCGCTTGAAGGTGGAATGCCCTAGTGGTCATAGTGCTATAGCGTTTGCTGTATTTGGTATACTTTTGTATATGACTTCTGATGTAAGAATTTTGGGATTGGCATTTTTCATGGCATTGTTAGTTGCTCAAAGTAGAGTAAAAGCTGGGATTCATAGTTTTAAAGAGGTGCTTGCTGGAGGATTTTTAGGATTTGTAGTAGCAACTTCAATAATGTTTTTTTCTTAGCTAGTTTTGGAATATTGTATAATTAATTTGATAAATCAGAAGATAGATTATTGATAATTGATTAAATATTTTAAAATAAAAAAATATTAAAAAAATAAAACTATTTTTAAAATTAAAAGAGATAAGGTATAATGATAAAAGTAAATTTATAAAAAAATAAAAAAATTAGGAGGAAAAAGATGTCAATATTAGTTTTTGGACACAAAAATCCAGATACAGATACAATTTGTTCAGCAATTGCTTATGCTGAATTGAAAAAAATAAATTAGGAAAAGATGTAAAACCAGTAAGATTAGGAGAAATTAACGAAGAAACAAAATATGTTTTAGATTATTTTTAAAGTTGAAAAACTCGAATTAGTTGAAAATGTAGCTGGAAAAGAAATTATTTTTAGTGGATCACAATGAAAGAACTCAAACTGCTGACGGATTTGAAGAAGCAAAAAGTTTTTAGAATTAATTGATCACCATAGAATTTCTAACTTTAATGTAGATGAACCATTAATGGTAAGAATGGCACCAGTAGGATGTACTGCAACAATTATTTTAGGAATGTACAAAGAAAAATGAATTAGTTCCTTCAAAAGAAGTGGCAGGATTAATGTTAAGTGCAATTATTTCTGATACATTATTATTCAAATCTCCAACTTGTACAGTATGTGATGTGAAAGCTGGAAAAAGAATTGGCTGAAATAGCAGAAGTAAATTTAGAAGAATATGGATTGGAAATGCTAAAAAGCAGGAACAGCATTAGGAAACAAATCTGAAGCTGAATTAATTAACATGGATATGAAAGTATTTGAAATTGATGGTAAAAAAATTGGGGTAGCTCAAGTAAATACTGTTAATGAAGAAGAAGTTTTTAAAAAGAGAAGCTAAATTAGTTGAAGAAATTAAAAAAATTAGTTCAGAAAAAGGATTAGAATTTTTTTCATGTTTGTTATAACTAATATTTTTAACAAATGATTCTGTTGCAATTGTTACAGGAAATGGAAATGATTATATTGAAAAAAAGCATTTAATTCTAAAGTTGAAAAATGGATTGGTAACTTTTAAAAAGGAGTAGTTTCTAGAAAAAAACAAATTATTCCACCATTGACAAAAAGCAATCCAAAGTTAAAAGTAGAGTTTTAAAGAAGGAAAAAAATAGAATGTCAATAGTAAAAATTAAAAAGAGAAGAGTTGAGAATTTTATTCGGAGTTAGATTACCAGATATCGTTATGGGTTTGTATAAAGAGATGAAAAAAATACAAAAACGTTCAAACGAGGTTATACGAGAAGTTTTGAATATGGATCCAAAAAGAGTATTTACTGTGGTTGATGTTCAATATGGAAGTGGCGAAGAAGCATTACTTCTTGTAATCTATGATAATTTAATGGAAGAAAGAGAACTTTTAAAATATAATTTAGAAGTAGATAAATTTGATTTTAGAATTTTTAGAGTTTGATTTTTAATAATAAAATTGATGTGGAAGAATTGATTTTTAAGAGTGAAAAAGAAGTTTTTAGAAAGGAAAAAGGCAATAAAAATAGTTAAAATTTTTATTAGCTACAAAAATTTGCCGACATTAGGGTTTATGAGAAAAAAATAGTGATGTTAGTAGGTATTTTTGTTATTGTTAATTTTAAATATAGGAAATGCGAAAACTGTAAAAATCTCAAAAAAATCAAAAGTCAAAATCAGAAACAAAAACAAAAAGTTGATAAAAAAACAAGATAAAGCTAATGAAAAGTTTTTGAAAGAGATGGAAGATTTTTAGAATGGAAGCAGTTATTAGAACGACAAAAAGGAGATATAAATGTATTTTTTTATATCCAGAAGTCGCTCCTAAAAATGTGGCAAATTTTTGTATTCCTGGCTAAAAATGGATTTTATGATGGATTATCTTTTAGTAAAATAACGTTTCCAGAGGCTATTGTACAAGGTGGCGACCCAGTTGGAGATGGAACAGGTGGAACAGGATATTTAGTAAATGATGAAATTGTTAAATGGTTAAATTTTAATACAGAAGGTATGTTAGCAATGGCAAATAAAGGACCTAATACTAATAGTAGCCAATTTTTTTCTTCACTGCTATACCTGCACCTAAATTTAATGGGAAATACACTATAATAGGTGGAACCAAAACCAAAGATGATTTAAATATAATAAAATCTTTGAAAATAGAAGATAAAATCATAACAATTGATATAAAAGGTTATAAAATAAATGACTTTTTAAATTACTTTTTCAAAAAGAAACTAAAGAATGGTCTTCATTTTTTGAGAAGTTACAGATAGGATTAAAAATAGTTATAATAAGTGTTGTGATTTGTAATTAATAAAAGTTATAGTTAAAAAAATAAAAATATATTTTTAAAATTATTTATGTAGGAGGAGATTCAGATGAAAAATTATGAGAGGTGTACTGTTATTCGGTATGTTAGGAGGCATGCTAATGTCATGTGGAAATAAAAATGAAGGAGCTCAAAAATACTCAAAGTAAAAAGTAGTTCTAAGTCAGAAAAGGTTTTTTTAGGATAGGATTATCGCAAATTGTAGACCATCCAGCATTAAATCTTTGCGAAAAAAAGGATTTAAAGATGCTTTGGAAAAGGCAGGAGTTAAAGCAGAGTACGATGATAAAATAGCTAATAATGATATGGGTGCTCAAACATTGATAATGCAACAGTTTTCGTCAGATAAAAAGGATTTAGTATTTGCAGTTACAACGCCAACAGCTCAAGCGACTAAAAAAATCGGTGGATAAATCAATACCAGTCGTATTTGCGTCGGTAACTGATCCTAAAAGTGCAGGATTAGAAGGAATTCCAAATGTTACAGGAACAAGTGGAGCAGCCTCGATTAATGAAAAATCTTAAATTAATGAGAAAAAAATATTTCCAAAAAGCAAAAAAATATAGGTATAATTTATAATTCATCTGAACAAAAATTCAGTTTCTGAAGTAAATAATTTGAAAAAAATTAGCTAAAGAAAATGGTTTTTAATGTTGTTGATAAAGCAATAACAAATGGGACAGAACTTTTAGCGAAGCAAATATAATTTCTAAAGAAATAGATATTTATTATGCAACTCAAGATAACACAGTTGCATCATATTTTTGCGACATTGTTAGACGTTTTAAATAAAGCGAAAGTTCCAGTATTTGCAACAAAATGATGTTTACAGTAATGCAGGTGCATTTATTTCTCAAGGTACGACAGATTATGGAATTGGTTACCGTTCGGTGAGAAATTGCGAAAGAGAAATTTTTATTAAAAAGGTAAAAAAACCGAGTGATTTTCCCAATAGAAGCCGTAAAAAAATCTACAAATAAAAGTTAGTAAATCTAATATGGAATTTTTTTGGGGATAAAATTACCTAAGGATGTTGAGGGTCAAGTAATATTTACTAAATAGAAAAATTTTTGATATAGGGATGTCTCATAAAAGTGGATAAAATAATTTTCAATTTATGATGCATTCCTATTCTATTTTTCCATAAAAATTTCTAAAGTAATTTTTATTTTAGAAAAAGTTTAAACAAAAAAATAAAAAAATGTATTTTTTTATTTTTTTAAAAAATATGTTATAATACTCTATAAAATTATGAATTTTTAAAAATTTTTGATATTAATTTTTATAAAAATTTAAAAAGATAGAAAAATATTAAGGAGGAATGTAGGCGAAAAAGTTCGCTTGAAAACGAGAATGAGTAATAAAATAAAAATATAGCAATAATTGCTCACGTAGACCACGGTAAAACAACATTAGTGGATGCGTTATTGAAGCAATCGAGAACGTTTGGAGAACATGAAAAAGTAGATGAAAGAGTAATGGATAGTGATGATTTAGAAAAAGAAAGAGGAATAACAATCTTTTCAAAAATGCGTCAATTCATTATGGTGGTTATAAAATAAATGTAGTAGATACTCCAGGACATGCTGATTTTGGTGGAGAAGTACAAAGAATCTTAAAAATGGTTGATTCAGTGTTATTATTAGTAGATGCATTTGAAGGAGTAATGCCTCAAACTAAATATGTATTGAAACAAGCATTAGAACATGGTTTGAGACCAATTGTTGTTGTAAATAAAATAGATAGACCAAATTCTGATCCAGATGCTGTTGTTGATTCTGTATTCGATTTATTTGTTGAATTGGGAGCAAATGACGCACAATTGGATTTCCCAGTAGTTTATGCTTCTGCAAAAATGGATTTGCTAAACTTGAATTAGAAGATGAAGATAAAGATATGCAACCTTTATTCGAAATGATTTTTGAAACATGTTGAAGATCCAGAAGGTGATGAAAATGAACCTTTACAAATGCTAATTACTAATACAGAATATGACGAATATGTAGGTAAATTAGGGACAGGAAGAATTTATAACGGAAAAAGTTGAAAAATGGCGACATAACTTTAATTAAAAAGAGACGGAGAAATGGTAAACGCTAAAGTTACTAGAATTTATGGTTATGATGGATTGAAAAAAAGTGGAAATGGAAGAAGCATCAGCTGGAGATATCGTAACTGTGGCAGGAATTGAAAAATTGATATAGGAGAAACAGTTGCAGATAGAAATAATCCAAAACCACTTCCATTAATTGATATTGATGAACCTACATTAGCAATGACTTTTGTTGTAAATGATTCACCATTTGCTGGAAAAGACGGAAAATTTGTAACATCTAGAAACATTTTTGGAAAGATTACAAAAAGAAGTAAATCATAATGTAAGTATGAGATTAGAAATGACTGATTCGCCAGATGCCTTTATAGTTAAAGGAAGAGGAGAACTTCAATTATCAATATTGTTAGAAAAATATGAGAAGAGAAGGATACGAGGTAGCTGTATCTAAAACCAGAAGTAATTTATAAAGAAAAAAATGGACAAAAAAATGGAACCTATAGAATTGGCAATTATTGATGTTGCAGATGAATTCGTGGGAGTTGTTATTGAAAAAAATTAGGATTGAGAAAAAGGTGAAATGGTAAATATGGTTCAAGGAACAGATGGTTATACTAGACTTGAATTTAAAGTGCCTTCAAGAGGATTAATTGGATTTAGAAATGAATTTTTAACAGAAACTAGAGGTACAGGAATTTTTAAATCATTCATTCTTTGAATATGAACCATTTAAAAGGTGAAGTAACTGGAAGAAGAAGAGGAGTTCTTATTGCAATGGAATCGGAACAAGTTTAGGTTACTCATTGAATAACTTACAGCCAAGAGGAATTTTTATTTATTGGGCCTGGTGTAGAAGTATATGAAGGAATGATCGTTGGAGAACATTCAAGAGAAAATGATTTAGTTGTAAATGTTTGTAAAGGGAAAAAAACTTACAAATATGAGGGCAAACTGGAAGTGATGATGCAGTGAAATTAGCACCTCCAAAAGAATTTACACTTGAATTGGCATTAGAATATATTGAAAAATGATGAGTTAGTTGAAATTACACCAAACTTTATTAGATTGAGAAAAAAATATTTGAATGCTAACGAAAGAAAAAAATATGAAAATGGAACTACAAGTAGAGTTTAATTTGAAACTTTAATTTTAGAAATCATTAATTTACAAGATGGTAAAAGTTTTTTTATTTTATTTTTAAAAAAATAAGAAAAACAAAAAAACAAGATATTATAAAAATAAAATATGAAAAAAAGTAGAAAAAGACTTGACAAATAAAGACTTATTTATTATAATATCTTGTATAATATTTTTAAAGAAAGCAAATTGCATAAATATGCTTACTTATTACATACCAATTATTGGAAAGGAGTCGGTAAACAATGGCAGTACCTAAGAAAAAGAACTTCAAAAGCAAAAAAAGAAATATGAGAAGATCTCATGATTCAATTTCTGCTCCAAGCATTATCGTAGAAGCTGATGGAACAGTAAGAAGACCTCATAGATTAAATTTAAAAAACAGGAGTATATAGAGGTAGACAAATTTTAGCAACTGAAGAAGAAACAACAGTTGAATAATAATAGAGCAAGATATGAAGGTCTTGCTTTTTTTATTTATAAATTCTATTAGTAATCGTCTTGCAGTTATATTTTTTTGATTTTATCAGTAATTCAATAAGAGTTCTTGAAATTTTTTTATTATATCACTAGAAAAATACTACTTTATAAAAAAATTGTATGTGTGTTATAATTGTAAAAAAATTATATTAAAAAGGTGATAATTTTGAGAAAAATAAAATAATTAATTTATTAATTTTTATTTTTGATTTCAAAACGTTTTATTAGCTGAAAATAGTAATAAAAAGAAAATTTCAGATGAAGCAGTAAAGGTTGAAATAATTATTAATAAAAAGATGAATCAAGCAGGAATGATTATCTTGAAGAGAGTAATAATGAAGAAAGAGAAGCGGGATACATCTATTTAGATGAAGACGATACAGATGTAAAAAGAAGTAAAAAGAAAATAAGGTAATTAATAAACTTGATAAATTTATTAGGAAAAATAGATGAAAAAGTTAATCCAACATTGAAATTTTATGTACCAGCTTCTTATGGAACTTGGTATTTGATAAAAACAACAGATCCTCAAGAAGCAAATTTTCAAAATGTAAGATATAATTTTGCACAAGAAATGAATGGTTACAGAATTACAAGAGATTATTTTATTCCAGCGAACCAAATTTGGGTTGAAAATAATGAAAGAGCTTGGATTAAAGAAGAGAAAGGGAAAGTTTATTTAAGTACAGAGGCTAAATTATTTAAGAGCTTTAAAAATGAAATTCTTTTTTGATAGAAAATACAAATACATGGTTATAAGGTATCAAGATACAGGAGTTGTTAGAGTGTTTTCAAGAGAGCCAGACGATAATGTAGATTTGGAAGGAAATGAAAAAGTCTGAGTACGAATCAATTTTAAAAGTGATTCCAAATTTGAAAGATGTAGAATATGATACTACATTGAGAAATGATGAAATTGAAAAAAATCAAGGAAAGAGTATATTGAACAGGAAAGAGCAAGATTGATTGAAGAAGAAATTAATGCGGATCCAGAGAAATTCTTTCAAATAGATACGGGTATAAAAATCAAAAAAACAAAAATTAAAGAAAAATCTAAAAAAATAAATAATAAAAATGTATTGGAGAGTTATGAAAAAAATTACTTAAAATATCGAATATTGTTATTTTTTTATACTTTTTAATGATGTTTCTAATGTTCTTTTTAAGTTTTTTATTGGAAAAAGAGTATAAAAATGTGCATGTAAATGTAAAAAGGAACAACATTTCAACAAATTTATAAAGAGTTGAAATTAAATTATGGAATAATGGATAGATTGTATTTGAAAAACGAAAAGGTAAAAATACAAATTTGAAAAATAGGAACTTATAAATTTGATGGGAAGTTTTCAAAAATATGAAATTATTAGGAAAAATAAAAAAATAGTGAAAACTAATGGAATAAGATTGACGATTCTCGAAGGATTTACAACAAAACAAATATATGAAAGAATGGATGCGTTGGGATTAGGTTCAAGAGAAGAAATAGAGAATGTATTGAAAACTGTAGATTTTTCCGTATCCACATGAAGGAAATAATTTTGAAGGATATTTTTATCCAGAAACTTATATTTTTTTAATGAAAATGTAACGACTGAACAAGTGGTAAAAACAATCTTAAATGAATTTTTGAAGAAATTTCCTCCAGAAAAATATCCAAATAAAGCAGAGTTTTATAATAATTTGAAATTGGCATCTATTGTAGAAGCTGAAGTTCCGAATAATGCTGATAAATCTAAAGTTGCAGGATTATTTAAAAAAACGTTTAGAAAAAAGGAATGAGATTGGAATCGGATGCGACATTGAAATATGAATTGGGAAGACAGGCGTTAAGAGGTGAATTGAAAAATACAAACACCCCGTATAATTCGTATAAAAACAAAAAGGATTACCGCCAACTCCAATTGGAAATCCACCTTATGAAACAGTAAAAATTGTTGAAGATGCTGTTGGAGGCGATGACTTATTTTTCTTTACTTATAAAGGAATGACTTATTATTCGAAGACTCACGAAGAACATCTGAAAAAAAGAGAAGAGAAAGTGGGCAATTAAAAATAATTTTTAGGAATAGGGAAGAAAAAAATGCTGGATTTTTAAAAAGGTTTTCAAAGCAACTAAAAAAATTTAAAAAGAGAAGAAATTATAAAAATGATAAAATATTAATTGCTTTTTTCTGGTGGACCAGATTCAGTATTTCTATTTTATTTATTGAATTATTTGAAAAAGTGAGTACAATCTTGAATTAGCATTAATGTATGTAAATCATAATTTGCGCTCAGATGTTGATAATGATTTAAATTTTGTGAAGGATTTTTTTCTATGATGTGAAATTGTATATTGAAAGCGTTGATGTGAATAGTCATTCAAAAATGAAGAAATCCATTGAGTTAGCAGCTAGAGAATTGAGATACGAAGCATTGGAAAAGGTTTTTTTCAAAAAAAGAAGGGTTTACAAAAATAGCAACAGGTCATAATTTAGATGATAATGTGGAGACCTTTATTTTTAGGCTTTTGAGAGGAACGTCTATTAGAGGGTTGAAAGGGATACCGAGAGTTAGAGAGTATATAATTAGACCGATATTACAATTTGATTATTGTTAATTTTTTTAGAAGAATTGAATCAAAATTTATTATTGATTATACAAATAATGAAATTGATTATACGAGAAATTTTATTAGGAATGAGGTTTTTTTCCTAAATTTATTCAAGTAAATCCGAGATTTAAAGACAAAATTAATAATTTGATTTTTAGAAATAAATGATAGAGATGAAAATGTGAAAGTTCAAAAATATTGAGGTAAATATGTCAAAAAGATAAATTTGTTCGATATCTTGAAAATAAAGGTGTTAAAGAAATTTCAAGAGATAAAATTGATAAAATTTATGATAATATTTTTTAATAAAAATGGATTGATAGATTCGAAGGGTTCGAAGGAATTTTATTTGGGAAATGGTAAAAATTTTACAAAAGAAATATGGGCAATTAAAAAGTAGTTGAAAAAGAAGAAAAAAAGATTATAATATTGAAGTGATTATTAAGAAAAATCAAAGTGTTGAGTGGTATAATTACGAGATAATATTGTATGAAAAATTTTTGAAATTTTTGAAAAAGAATTTTTGAAAAAAATAATCAAGAATATAATTATTATGAGATAGAATCAGATTTAGAAATAGGTAAATTAGTCGTTAGAAGTAGAAAAAGCTGGAGATACAATATTAGGGTAAAAATTCTGAACATCAAAAAAATAAAAATTCTAATAGATGAAAAGATACCTAAGTGGGAGCGTGATAAAATTCAATTATTGAAAATATCAATGATGTGGAGGATGGAGATAAGAGAGAAATCTTATTAGTTTTCAAATATAAAGAGTTCTAAATTTTTGAAAAAAAGTAGAATTTGATATGTTGGGAAAAAGAGAAAAGAATATTGATAATAGGGAGGAAAGATGGAAGATAAGAACAGAAATGATATAAAAAGAAGATTAGAAGAGCTACGAAAAAGAAAATAACAGAAAAATGATTCAAAAAGATGACGGTAATAAATCACCATTTGGATCACCGTTAGTATTTTTACAATTATATTAATAGCGTTTACATTTATTTTCTATGGGTCAATACAAGAGTATTTTCAACCGAAGAAAAACATAACTTATAGTGAATTTGTAAATAAAATTAAAGATGGAAGTTTTAGTGAAATTCAAGAAAAAGATGATAGATTACTTTCGAAAGTTAGAGAAGGAAATCAAGATGTGTATTATTACACAAAAAGATAACTGAAAGAGTGGGAAATGACCCAATAATCGTTCAAGCAATAGCTAATAACAAAGTAAAAGTTACATCTTTACCACCATCGGGAAGTGGATTATTTATGGCACTTTTTAATTAATTTATTGCCAATGGTGTTAATGATTGGACTAATGGTTTATCTTGCTAAAAAAATGATGGATGGTTCTCAAGGCGGACCTGGAAATATGTTTGGATTTGGTAAGTCTCGTGCTGATAAAATGGATAAAAAAACCAGATGTTAAATTTGATGATGTTGCTGGTGTAGATGGAGCTAAAGAAGAATTAAAAAGAAGTTGTAGATTTTTTAAAAAAATCCAGAAAAATATACAAAAGCTGGAGCGAGAGTTCCTAAAGGAGTTTTATTATTAGGAAGACCTGGTACTGGGAAAAACATTACTAGCAAAAGCAGTAGCTGGAGAATCGGGGAGCATCGTTCTTTAGTATTTCGGGATCTGAATTTGTAGAAATGTTTGTTGGGGTTGGAGCTTCAAGAGTAAGAGACTTATTTGAAAAAAAGCTAAAAAGTCTACTCCATCAATTATTTTTATAGATGAAATTGATGCTATCGGTAGAAGAAGAAGTGCTGGAAAAAAATAGTGGAAGTAACGATGAAAGAGAACAAACTTTAAATCAATTATTAGTTGAAATGGATGGATTTGATACTGATACAAAAGTTATAGTTTTAGCCGCTACAAATAGAGAAGATGTGTTAGATTCTGCATTATTAAGAGCAGGTAGATTTGATAGAAGAGTAACTGTTGATGCACTCGATTTACAAGGTAGAATTGCTATTTTTAAAAAGTTCATTCTAGAAATAAAAAAACTGGCGACTGATGTAAGATTAGAAGATATTGCGAAAAATAACTCCAGGATTTGTTGGAGCGGATATTGCAAACTTATTAAATGAGCGGCGATTTTTAGCGACTAGAAGATCTTCTGATACAATTACAATGGAAGATTTAGATGAAGCAGTAGATAAAATTGGAATGGGTCTTGGTCAAAAAGGTAAGATTATTAAACCAGAAGAAAAAAAGATTGTTGGCATATCATGAAGCAGGACATGCTGTAATGACAGAGTTAACACCAGGAGCAGATCCAGTGCATAAAGTAACAATTATTCCAAGAGGAGATGCAGGTGGATTTATGATCTGCTTCTGAAGAAAAAAATTAGTTACAACAAGTAGAGAAATTTTAGCTGAAATTAAAGTTTTATTCGGTGGTAGAGTCGCAGAAGAATTAGTGTTAGAAGACATTAGTACAGGAGCATATTCTGATATAAAAACGAGCAACTCAATTAGCAAGAACATATGTTGAAAGAGTTGGAATGAGTAAAAATTTAGGACCTATAAATTTTGAAAATTCTGAAGAAGAATTCTCATTTACTACTAATAAAAAGTGATGAAACTGTTAGAGAAATTGATTTAGAAATTAGAAAAATATTAACAGATGAGTGTTTAAAAACTTTAAAATACTTTAAGAGAAAATAGAGAAAAACTTGAAAATGTAGCACAGTTATTGTTGAAAAAGAGACTATAACGGGAGAAGCTGTAAGAAAAAAATAATTGCAGGAGCTACATTTGAAGATATTTTAGCTGAAGAAGCACAAATTTCAGAAAAAGAAAGATGAGCAACAACTCAAGAAAAAAATATTGGAAACTGTTGAAAAAGTAGATGAAATTGTTGAAGAACAAGATAATACAGAAGAAACAGAAGAATTGAAGACAGAAATTGAAGAAAAATCAGCAAGATATAATAAAATTAGAAGAAGATATCGTTGAGGATTTGAAAAAGAAAAAGAAAATTCTGAAGATTCTGAAAGTTCAGATGAAGATAATTCAGATGATTTTGATAATGGAGATACTCCAAAACAGCAAGAAGAAAATGTGGAAAAGAAAGAGAAAAAAATAGATATTCCAGATTTTATGAAATAATTTTTTTAAAAAGTTTATTTTTGATTGATAAAAAGATAAATTATTTTTTAAAAAGCAAAAAGATTTAGTAAGAAGAGAATGTAAAATATAGAAATTAATTGAGAACTCTCCAAATGAAAGTTTTTTAAGGTAGTGATTTAAATGAAACACGATAAACTGTAAAAATGGAGAGTTCATTGTTTATTTAGTGTAAATTGATTTAACAAAAGATAGCAAGAAGTCTCCGACTTCCAAAAATCAGAGTAGTTCACTAAAGATTCATAAAAAAATATAAATATTTTTGTAAATTTAAAAATTATGTATTTTTTTATATTTGTTATGAAAAAAATCACAAAAATATTTACACTTTCAAAATCATGTGGTATAATTATAGTGAGGTAAGATATGAGATGTCTAAAAATTAAGAAATAGGTTTATCAGTAAAATTGATAATTTTTTTGTTTATTCTTTATACAATTACAAGATTTATTTTCATATACTAGAGATTTGGAATTAGTTACTTTGAAAAAGGAAATAGATGAAAAAGAGAAAGAATTAAAATTATTATTCAATGCGATTAGGAAAAAAATAATAAATATGTTATTTATAGGATGGATTTAAAAGAAAATACACTAAGAAACTCACCCAATGAAAATAAAATAAATAGAAGTGAAGTGTATGGTCCGTTAGATGATGACATATATACCTTGATAGGGACGAAAAGAATTAATCAATGTTAATGAAAAAGCCTAGATGGATATACACCTTTAGTTGTTGCGATTGAATCTAATAATAATGATTTAGTTAAAATATTTTTTTAGAAAAATAATGCAGATTTGAGAGTTAAGCATCCAATTTTAAATAGGACAGTGTTAGGAACAGTCGCCTATTATGAAAATTTGGAAGCAAAGCAGAACTATTATTGATCCTCGATTAATCAATGTTAAAAAAGTCAATATGATGGTTGGAATGCACTTCAAGATGCAACTTTAAAATCAAATACTGAAATAGTGAAGTTATTATTAAAAATATGGAGCAAATCCAATGCAGAAAGATAATCACGGAGGAGATGCAATGGATATGGCAACTGATTTTGGAAAAGGTGAGATAGTAAAAATTGTTTAGAGATAGTATAAAATCTAAAAAGGAAATAAATTGATATTCTAAATAAATTTGTTTTTTTATAAAATATTATATATAGAGGAGAAGAATATGAAAAAGATTAACAGGAATTGGAGCTTCAGAAGGAGTAGCTATAGGGAAAGTATTACTTTTTACAGAAGAGGAAATGGTTATACCAGAAGTAAAAGATGAAAAATTCAACAATTGAAGCAGAGTTAACAAAAATTAGAAGATGGTTTAAAAATCAAAAAAACTCAATTAATTGCTATTAGAGAAAAAAAGTAAAAAGAAAAAAATGGGTGAAGATAAAGCGACAATTTTTTTGATGGTCACATACTACTTCTTGAAGATGAAGATTTGATCATGGAAGTAGAAGATAAAATTAAAGGTGAAGGATTACCAGTGACAAAAAGCTTTTACATGATGGAATTAATGAATATTGTGAAATGATATCAAAAATTAGATGATCCTTATTTAAGAGAAAGAGTCGCAGATTTACAAGATATAGGTAAAAAGATGGTTGAAAAAAACTTATTAGGTATTAGAATAAAAGATTTAAGTGACTTAGAGCCTAATACAGTAGTTGTAACTTATGATTTGACACCATCAGATACAGCTCAATTAGATTTAGAAAAATTGTGTTGGTTTCTTGACTGAAGTTGGTGGAAAAACAGCTCACTCAGCAATAATGGCTAGATCATTGGAATTACCTGCAGTAGTTGGAATTAAAGGAGTTCTTAATGGAGTGAAAGAAGGAGAAACAGTAATTATGGATGGAGAAGAAGGAGAATTATTCTTAGATCCTTCACCAGAATTAATTGCAGAATATGTTGCTAAAAAAAGAAAAATTAGTGCGCAGAAAAGAAGAATTGAAAAAAATTAATTTCAGAAGAAGCAATTACAACTGATGGAAGAAAAGTAGATATTTGGGGGAATATCGGAAGTCCTAATGATGTTGATGCTGTAATAGCTTCGAGGAGCAACTGGAATTGGATTATATAGAACAGAATTCTTATTTATGAACTCTGATCACTTCCCAACAGAAGAAGAACAATATGAAGCATATAAAGTTGTAGTTCAAAAAAATGCAAGGAAAAACCAGTTACAATAAGAACAATGGATATCGGTGGAGATAAAGAATTACCTTATTTAGACTTACCAAAAAGAAATGAACCCATTCTTAGGGATATAGAGCAATCAGAATTTCATTAGAAAATAAAGATATGTTCAAAAACACAATTGAAAGCAATTTTAAGAGCTTCTCATTATGGTCAAATAAAAATTATGTATCCAATGATAAGTTCTGTTAATGAAATAAGAAAAAGCTAATGAAATTTTAGAAGAATGTAAAAAGAATTAGATGAAATTGGTCAATTGTTCGATAGAAATATAAAAGTTGGAATAATGGTTGAAACTCCATCAACAGCAATTATAGACACAAATTCGCTAAAGAAGTAGATTTCTTCTCAATTGGAACTAATGATTTAACTCAATATTTCTTAGCTGTAGATAGAGGAAATGAAATGGTATCAGCTTTATATAACTCATTTAACCCAGCAGTATTAGAAGCTATTCAAAAAGTAATTGATCTCGCACATAATGCAGGTATTAGCGTAAGTATGTGTGGAGAATTTGCTGGAGATAAAAAGCTACTAAATTATTATTAGGAATGGGACTTGATTCATTCAGTATGAGTGCTTCATCAACATTACAAGTTAAGAAAAATTATTAGAAGCGACAGTTATTCAGAAGCTCAAAAAAATATAGAGATATTATCTTACAACAAGATACACCAGCAGAAGTACTAGAAAAAAATTGTTATAATTTAAAAGTAAATAAATATAAGACCGATTTTTTCGAGTCTTCTTGCTTTTTATGAAATTAGATTTTTAAGAGGAGAGTATACATGGAAAGAAAAAAAGTTGCGTTATTTTTTTAACTAATGGATTTGAAGAATTAGAGGCATTGGCACCAGTAGATTTGATGAGAAGAGCTAATATTGAAGTTGATACAATTTCTATAAATCAAGAGAAAGAAGTAGTAAGTTCTCGTAAGATTACTGTATTGGCAGATAAAATAATAAAAGATGTAAATTTTTGATGAGTATGAAATGGTAGTTTTACCTGGAGGACCTGGGACAAAAATTATTTTTGAATCTAAAGAAGTTTTAGAAATAGTAAAAAAAGTTTGCTGAAAATAAAAAGTTGGAGCGATTTGTGCGAGCACCGACTGTGTTGGCTTCGTTGGGAATATTGGAAAATAGAAAAAGCAATCTGTTTTTCCAGCATGTGAACCTGATTTAGAACAAGGGAAAGCTATTTTTGACTAGAGAAGCAGTTGTTAAAGATGGAAATATTGTTACAAGTAGAGGAGCAGGAACAGCTATAGATTTTGGGTTAGCTTTAATTAAAGAACTTTTAGGGGAAGAAATTTCTGAAAAAAATTGGAAAAGAAATTGTTTATTATTAATACTTTTATAAAAATTACGGGTTTATCGTGTTTTTTTCGTTTACAAAAAAATTAAACTTATGGTACAATACTTATTATAATTAATATGGTAGTTAAATATTTATAGATAGAATATAGAATAAAAAGAAAGAAAGGAGGTCTTAAGTGGATTACCATAAGCCTGTTTTTGTACGATGAAACAATTGAAAATATAATAACTGATGGAAGAGCTGTTTATGTAGATTGTACTTTAGGTGGTGGCGGACATACAGAAGGAATTTTTAAAAATTCTTCAGCAGATTCTAAAGTTATAGGGATAGATCAAGATATAGAAGCAATTAATTTTTTTCAAAAGAGAGATTGAAAGATTATAAGGATAAATTAGAGATATTTCAAGATAATTTTTAAAAAAATTTAGACACTGTGATTTATTTAGCTGGATATGATAAAAGTAGATAGAATTTTTAATGGATATAGGAGTTTCGTCCAATCAATTGGACAATGTTGAAAGAGGATTTTTCATATAGATTTGAAGCAAAAACTTGATATGAGAATGAACAAAGAATTAGAAGTTAGTGCTTATGATGTCGTAAATAAATTTTTCTGAAAAAAAGAAATAGCAGATATTATTTATAAATATGGAGAAGAGCCAAAATCTAGAAGAATTGCTAGAAATATAGTTGAATATAGAAAAAAATAAAGATATTGAAACAACTACTGAATTAGCAGATATTGTTATAAAATCTATAGGAAAAAGCATGAAGAGACATCCTGCTAAAAAGGACTTTTTCAAGCAATTAGAATATTTGTAAATAAAAGAGTTAGAAGTACTAACAGAAACTTTGGATAAAAGCAATTAATTTATTAAATCCAAAAAGGAAGACTATTGGTTATTACATTTCATTCTTTGGAAGATCGTATAGTAAAGGAAAAAAATTCAGAGAATTTGAAAATCCATGTACATGTCCTTCAGACATACCAATATGCGTATGTAATAAAAAAAGTTTAGGTAAAGTAATAACGAGAAAAACCGATAGTTGCAAAAAGAGGAGTTAGAAATGAATAATAGAGCACATTCGGCAAAATTAAGAATATTTGAAAGGGGTGAATAAAGGGATGAGTAGTGGTACAAGAAAGAAAAAAATTACAAATGATGGATTTTCCCGATATTCCAAAAACAACTACAAATAATGTATCTCAAAATTACAATACATTTTCAAATGATTGGTCAACATCAAAAAAATAAAAAAAGAGAAAAGTTACTAAAAATGTTAATGGTTTTAATAGAACGAAAGTAATAATTGGAGTTTTTTTACATAATGATAGTAGTGGTTCTTGCAATGATTATGACTAATGCATCTAATGGTGTAGATAAATTAGGTAGAGAAAAAAATGCTAAACAAAAAAAGAATTAAATGAATTAAAAACTAATGTAGAAAATCTTGAAAAATGAAACTATATCAAAAAAATGATTTCGCACAAAAAGAAGAAGCTATAAGACAAGGTTTTGTTGAAAAATTCATTAAAATATATTAGATTAGATAAGTAAATGAAATGCGATAGATTAAGGTTATTCTAAAAAAATGACTTTAGGATATCGTTTTTAGAAAAATAGGACTTGGAAAATTTTTAATAAATTCAATTAAATTCTTAAAAACTTAAGACGTTTTTCAAAGATATAATTCTTGACAGAATTATAAAAAAAGTGGTATTATTCTTTTGACTGATTAGTCATTTTTTTGTCATATTATTTTTTTGATAAATTAAATGATAATTAGTAAAATTTAAATTTGTTAGAAGGAGGTATAAATCTTGGCAGAAGAAGTTTTAAAAAAAGATACAAAAAGCAGAAAAAAAGAAGCAGATGAAATTATATTAAAAAGCCAATGAAGAATCTAAAAATATTGCAAAAAGAAACTGATCAAAAAGATTAAAGAAGATGGTAATAAAATAATTTCAGATTTAAAAACTGAATTGAAACAATTGAAAGAAAAAAACAGTTGAAGAAGCTAATAAGTCTGTAGATATTCTCCTTGCTAAAGAAGAGGAAAATATAAAAGATATATTGAATGTCGATGATAAAAATTGACGAAATAGCAAAATATATTAAGAGAGAGGGTTGTGAAATAATGTCAATAGTAAAAATGAGTAAATTTAATTTAATTGCTTTTTGCTTCACAAAAAGCCCCACTTCTAAAAAGTTTACAACAATTTAAAGAGTAGAATTTGATGATATTCAGATTGAAGAAAAAGAAGATGAAACAACTTTATTGAAAAAGTAAATAATAATGAGGAATTGACTAGAATGAGATGAAACGTTTTAACAACGGTAGATACAGCAATTCAGCTTTTTACAAAAATATCATCCAGTGAGATAAAAAGTTTAAAAAGCAATTATGAGAGGGAATGATAACTATACTTTCAATGAGTTATCAGAAAAAGCTCGAACATATGATTGGAAAAACAGTAGCATATAATTTTAAAAAGATTTGGGAGTAAGATACTCAAATGTAAAATCAAAAATTTCTAAAAAAATATTCAGAAATTGAAGATCTTTCAATTTGGAATAGATTGGATGTAAATCCTCAAGAATTGAAGAAATTAAAAATGTAACAAGTTATTTGGGGAGTATTCCTATTAAATTAAAAAAAGTTCGTTTATTAATAAAATTAGCGAGTTAAAATATACTTATTATGAAGAATTAAAAAAATAACGAAAGAAGATGTTTATTATTTAGTTATTTCTGATAAATCTAATGAAGAAAAAGAAAAAAATTAGATGAAGTTTTTTTAGAAATAGTAGTTTTTAGTTTGGCAGAATTGAATATTGATAAAGAACCAAATAGTTATATTTCAGATATTAAAAAGAAATTGAGCAATTAAAGGTTACTAAAAGAGGATTAAAAAAAGAAATCAAAAAAATTATCTTGATGACTTGCCTCACTTAGAAGCTATTTATGAGTATTTAAGAAATAAAAAAACTTAGAATAGAAACTATGGAAAATTTGGCACAAACTGAGAAAACTTGTGTTATAAAAGGTTGGGTTCCAACCGGTAAGTTAAGTGCATTTGAAAAAAACTATTAAATCGGAAGTGGGAGATAATTACTATTTGAAGACACAGGAAGCAGATAGAGATGATTCTGAAGTACCGATAAAAATTAAAAAAATGGGAAAATTGCAAGTGCATTTGAAAGTTTGACAGGAATGTATGCGTATCCTAAATATAATGAAATTGATCCAACACCATTTTTTTAGCACCGTTTTTATATAGTGTTCTTTGGAATGATGGGAGCAGATGTTGGATATGGATTAGTATTATTATTAGGAACTTTATTTGTATTGAAATGTATGAATTTAAATAAAAAGTAATAGATTATTTGTACAATTCTTTTTCTATTTAAGTTTTTCAGTTATAATTTGGGGATTGATTTATGGTTCTTATTTTGGATTGCCATTAGTAAAAGGACTTATAGATCCTGGAAAAGATTATAACAAATTATTAGTTGGTTCTGTGTTATTTGGAATAGTGCATATTTTCTTTGGATTGGCATTAAAAGCATATTTGTTAATAAAAGCGAAAAAACCAATGGAAGCTGTGTATGATGTACTATTTTGGTATATGACACTAACTGGAGGAATGCTTTACTTATTGTTTAAGATGACAAACTTAAAATCCGACTGTTGCTACAGTTTCGAGGAATTATTACTGTAATTGGAATGATTGGAATTGTATTGACTGGTGGAAGAGAAGCTAAAAGTGTTGGAGCGAAATTAGGAGGCGGATTGTATAGCCTTTATGGAATTTCAAGTTATGTTGGAGATTTTGTATCGTATTCGAGATTAATGGCTTTAGGACTTTCTGGAGGATTTATAGCTCAAGCGATTAATATGATTATTGGAATGGTATCGAGTTCATGGATTGGATTAATATTTGTTCCGATTATATTTGTATGTGGACATTTCTTTAATATGTTCTTATCGTTCTTAGGTGGATATGTTCATACTTCAAGACTTATGTATGTAGAATTTTTTTGGTAAGTTTTTATGAAGGTGGAGGAAAACCATTTAGAGACTTTAGAACAGATAGTAAATATATAAATATAGAAGATTAATTAAATTTAGTTAAATATTTGAAAAAAATAAATAAAAAAATATAAATTTTAGGAGGAAAAAAATGAATAATGTATCAGGTGTATTAGCACAACATGGAGGAGTACTTTTTGCGACTTTTAGGAGCGACGTTAGCAACATTTTTTTAGCAGGTTGGGGATCAGCCAAAGGAGTAGGAATAGTAGGGGAAGTAGCATCGGGATTAATGATTGAAGAACCAGAAAAAAATTTGGTAAATCACTAGTATTACAATTGTTACCAGGTACACAAGGATTGTATGGTTTCGTTATTGGATTGATGGTTTTAGGTAGATTGAATGCAAATATGAGTTTTGCAGAAGGTGTATATATTTTTGATGGCTTGTTTACCAATTGCAATTGCAGGATATGGTTCAGCAGTAGCACAAGGAAGAGTAGCAGACATCGGTATTAGCTTATTAGCAAAAAAATGAAGAACAATCAACAAAAAGGGATTATTTATGCCGTAATGGTTGAAACTTATGCGTTATTAGCATTCGTTGTATCAATTATGTTATTATCTGGAGTATCATTTAAATAATTAAAATTGAAAGGATGTGAAGAAATGTCTAATTTGGATAATTTAACATCAAAAAAATATTAAATGATGCAAAAAAATCAAAGCAGATGAAATAGTGAAAGCGACTCAAAAAAACAGCGACTGAAAAAAATATAAAAAAAGAAATTGGAAAGTATAATTCTCAAAAAAAGCATCATTGGAGGAAAGTGCAGTTAGAGATAGAGATTTAGCTGTAGAAAGAATAAAATCAGGGTGCTAGCTTGAAAGTAAGAAATGAAAAATTAAAAAGCAAAACAACAAGTTATTGATAAAGTAATCAATAGATTGAGAGAAAAACTTTTAAATATGAATGAAGCAGAATATATAGATTATATGAAAAAAATCTAGATAATTCTTCTTTAAAATAAAAAAATCAAAAAGTTAATTGTTAAAAAAAGAATTTTTTAAGAAAAAGTAAAAAGAATTTCCAAATGCAAATATTTCTGAAAAAGAATTTGTAAATTCAGGATTTATTTTGGAAGAAAATGGAGTTCAAGAAAAATTATACATTTGAAGTTAAATTAGAATTTATGAGAGATGATTTAGAAGTTCAAATTTCTCAACTTCTTTTTTTCATAAGAATTCATAAGAGTAAAGGGAGATATTAAATGAATAGAATGGATTACGGACGTAGTGTCGTAACGGTTAGAGTTTTTAGAAAAAAACTTTTAACTAAAAATAAGCTAGATAGAATGATTGATGCTGAAACTCCCGAAGAAGTATTAAAATTATTGGGAGATACAGAATATTCTCAAAAATATGTCTGATATTCAAAATGCTCAAGATTATGAAGTGATATTGAAAAGAGAAACTGAAAAGAGTGTTTAATCTAGTTAGAGAATTAAGTAATGATACTGAAATAGTTGACATACTTTCTTTAAAAATATGATTATCATAATCTAAAAGTATTATTAAAAGGGAGATTGTCTGGGAATGATTTTTTTCGTATTTATTGATGGATGCAGGTACTCAGAAAGCAGATAAATTGAAATTAAGATTTGATACGAAACATTATAGTGAATTTCCAGATGAGTTTTCTAAAAGCAATTAATGAGGTAGAAAAAGATTTTGATGAGAAAAAAAGATCCACAAAGAATTGATATTATAGTAGATAAGTACTATTATATAAATTTACTTCGTATTGCAAGAAAGGTCAATGTGCCTTTGATAACTAATTATGTTGAAGGACTTGTTGATTTTTCAAAAATATAATAACTTTGTTTAGAGTGAAAAAAACAACATAGAGATATGAAATTTTTAGAAACAGTTGTTCATGAAGGTGGAACAATTCCTAAAAAAATAAAATTGTTGCTTCATTGAATGATACGCCAGAAGTTATAGCACAAAAATTTTTAGAAGAGAAAAATTAGGTGCATTTTTAGTGGAAGGTGTGGAAGCATTCAATGAAAGTAAGAGATTATCAGAATTTGAGAAAATAAGTGATAATTATTTGATGGAGCTAAATAAAGAGTCTAAATATGTAGTATTTGGGCTCGAACCGTTATTCACATACTTGGTTGCAAAAAGAAAGAGAAATTAATGCGTTAAGAATGATAATGGTTAGTAAAATAAATAATATTAGTTCTGATAAAAATAAAAGGAAGGTCGCGTGAGACATATGCATAAAGTAGGTGTAGTAGGGAGATAAAGATTCTATTTTTAGCTTTTTAAGGCTTTTAGGTGTAGATGTGTATCCAGTCGTGACTAAAGAAGAAGCAAGAAAAAGAATTGATAGTTTGGCTAATGAGAAATATGGGATAATATTTGTTACTGAACAAGTAGCCGCATTAGTAGAAGAAACTGTTGAGAGATATAATAAAGAATTAACACCAGCGATTATATTGATACCAAATAACCAAGGAAGTTTAGGTATTGGATTGAGTAAAATAGATGAATATGTTGAAAAAGCAATAGGATCGAACATATTCTAATGTGGAAAGGAGCAGATATTCTTGAAAGTAGGAAAAATAATAAAAGTTTCGGGACCTTTAGTTGTTGCTGAAGGTATGGATGAAGCGAATGTATATGACGTTGTAAAAGTATCTGATAGTAAACTGATTGGAGAAATAATTGAAATGAGAGGAGACAGGGCTTCTATACAGGTTTATGAAGAAACTGTAGGTATAGGGACCTGGAGAACCAGTTTATTCGACTGGAGAACCTCTTAGTGTTGAGTTGGGACCAGGGTTGCTAGAAGCTATGTTTGATGGGATTCAAAGACCTTTGAAGGAATTCCAGGAAAAAGCAGGAGACTTTTTGAATAAAGGGGTAGAAGTACCTTCATTAAATAGAGAAAAAAATGGGATTTTTGAACCAGTAGCCTCAGTAGGAGATAAAGTTGAAGCTGGAGATATAATAGGAACTGTTCAAGAAACAGCAGTAGTTAATCATAAAATTATGGTTCCATACGGTGTAGAAGGAACAATAAAATCTATTAAAAAGGAAGTTTTACAGTAGTTGAAACAGTTGCTGTAATTGAAACTTCAAAAGGTGATGTGGAAGTACAAATGATGCAAAAATGGCCTGTAAGAAGAGGTAGAAAATATGCTAAAAAAATTAAATCCAGAAGCACCATTAATAACAGGACAAAGAGTTATCGATACATTTTTCCCAGTAACAAAAAGGTGGAACTGCCTGTGTACCGGGACCATTCGGATCGGGGAAAAAAACAGTAGTGCAACACCAAATGGCAAAAATGGGCAGATGCTCAAATAATTGTTTATGTAGGATGTGGAGAACGTGGAAATGAGATGACAGACGTTCTTATGGAATTCCCCGAAATAATAGATCCTAAAACTGGAGAATCATTAATGAAAAAGAACAGTATTGATTGCAAATACTTCAAATATGCCAGTTCGTGACAAGGGAAGCGAGTATTTATACTGGAATTACAATTGCTGAGTACTTTAGGGATATGGGATATTCAGTAGCAATAATGGCTGATTCTACATCAAGATGGGCAGAAGCATTAAGAGAAATGTCGGGAAGACTTGAAGAAATGCCAGGAGATGAAGGATATCCAGCATATTTAGGTTCAAGAGCGACTGAGTTTTATGAAAGAGCTGGACACGTTGTTTGTTTAGGAAAAGATGAAAGAGAAGGAGCATTAACAGTTATTGGTGCGGTTTCGCCTCCAGGTGGAGATATTTCAGAACCAGTTTCACAAGCAACATTGAGAATTGTTAAAGTTTTTCTGGGGATTAGATGCAAATTTAGCTTACAGAAGACACTTCCCAGCAATTAACTGGTTGAATTCGTATACATTGTATCAAACAAAAGTTGATGGATGGATGGATAAAAACGTAGGTCCAGCATTCTCGAAAAAAATAGAGCTAGAGCGATGGCTTTATTACAAGAAGAAAATAGTTTACAAGAAATTGTAAGATTGGTTGGTAAAGATACTTTATCTGAAAAAAAGATCAATTGAAATTAGAAGTAGCTAAATCAATAGAGAAGATTATTTACAACAAAATGCATTTATGGAATCTGATACATATACTTCATTAGAAAAAAACAAGAAAAAAATGTTAGCATTAGTTTTTAAAAATTCTATAATGAAGGTAATAGAGGATTAGAACATGGAGCATATTTGAATGAAATTGCTTCACTTGAAGTAAGAGATAGAATAGCGAGAGCTAAATACTTACCAGAAGATGAATTATTCAAAATTGATGAAATTGGAAAAGAATTAGAAAATGCAATAGATGATCTTATAGCAAAAAGGAGGTGCATTAGATGCTTAAGGAATATAAAACTATAACTGAAGTAGTAGGACCTTTGATGGTAGTTGAAGGTGTTGAAGGAATAAAATATTATGAATTAGTTGATATTGAAACTCAAACTGGAGAATTGAGAAGAGGTAGGGTTCTTGAAGTAAATGGAGATAAAAGCAATGGTTCAATTATTTGAAAACTCTGCTGGATTAAATTTGAAAGATTCAAAAGTTAGATTTTTTAGGAAGACCTTTATCATTGGGTGTATCTGAAGATATGATAGGAAGAGTATTTGATGGAATGGGTAGACCAAAAGATAATGGTCCAAAAAAATTATTCCAGAAAAAAACATTAGATATTGAAGGAATTGCGATTAATCCAGTTTCTAGGGATTACCCTTCAGAATTTATTCAAACAGGAATCTCTGCAATTGATGGATTGAATACATTGGTTAGAGGACAAAAATTACCAATATTCTCTGGTTCAGGGATGCCACATGCTGACTTAGCAGCACAAATAGCAAGACAAGCAAGAGTACTTGGTACTGATTCAAAATTTGCGGTTGTATTTGGTGCGATTGGGATAACTTTTGAAGAAGCACAATTCTTTATTGATGACTTCAAAAAAACAGGAGCAATTGATAGAACTGTATTATTTATGAATTTAGCTAATGATCCAGCAATTGAAAGAATTGCAACACCAAGAATGGCACTTACTTGTGCAGAATATTTAGCATTTGAAAAAGGAATGCACGTGTTAGTAATTTTAACAGATTTAACTAACTATTGTGAGGCGTTGAGGGAAGTATCAGCAGCTAGAAAAGAAGTTCCAGGAAGAAGAGGATATCCAGGATACTTGTATACCGATTTATCGACTTTATATGAAAGAGCAGGAAGAATTAAAGGTAGAGAAGGTTCAATAACACAAATACCAATATTAACAATGCCAGAAGACGATAAAACGCATCCAATTCCAGATTTGACTGGATATATAACAGAAGGACAAATTATTTTATCAAGAGAATTGTATAAACAAAACTTGATGCCACCAATTGATGTATTACCATCACTTTCGAGATTGAAAGATAAAGGGATAGGTAAAAAAATAAAACTAGAGAAGATCATGCAGATACGATGAACCAATTATTTGCGACTTTTATGCGACAGGAAAAGAAGCAAAAGAATTAGCAGTAATTTTAGGAGAATCTGCATTATCAGATACAGATAAGGCGTTTGTTAAATTTACAAATGCGTTTGAAGAAAAATATGTAGCTCAAGGATTTGAAACAAACAGAACGATAGAAGAAACTTTAAACTTAGGTTGGGAACTATTAAAAATATTGCCTAGAACAGAATTAAAAAGAATTAGAGATGAATATTTGGAAAAAAATATCTACCAGCAGGAGATGAATAATTATGGCAAGATTAAATGTCAATCCTACTAGGATGGAGTTATCTAAGTTAAAGATTCGTTTGAAAACAGCATCAAGTGGACATAAATTGTTAAAAGATAAACAAGATGAGCTTATGAGACAATTTATTGAAATGATTAAGCAAAATAAAAAAAGTTGCGTGAAAAAGTTGAAGTGAGATTACAAGATTCATTCAAAGATTTTTCTTTTAGCGAGAGGTGTAATGTCAGATGAAATGCTTGAAAATGCGATTACATATCCAAAAAGAAAAAAATTAGTGTGAATATCACTAAAAAAATATTATGAGTGTTAATGTTCCTAAAATGGAATTTATTAGAGATGAAAACAAGTGCTGAAGGTTCGATATATCCTTATGGATATGCTCAAACATCAGCTGATTTGGATGATGCGATTGATGGATTAAGCAATGTAATGTCTGAGTTGTTAGAATTGTCTGAAATTGAAAAAAAGCGTGTCAATTAATGGCGGATGAAGTTGAAAAAAACAAGACGTCGTGTTAATGCTTTTGGAATATAGAACGATACCTCAGTTAAAAGAAACAATAAGATTTATCCAAATGAAATTGGATGAAAATGAACGTGGAAGTATAACTAGATTAATGAAAGTAAAAGATATGATGGCTAATGCACAGTAAGTGAAGAAAAAATTCCTAACTTTCCAAAAACTTTTTTTCTTTACAAAAAAACTGTAAATTATGATATCATAACAAAGGTAATTTAATCTATGAATATAAGTTGCCACTATATTCTTGGATTGGATAATATATAATTAGGAGGAAATTAAACAATGGCAATGAGATCAAAACAAGAAATTATTGAAGAATTTGGAAAAATGCACAAGATACTGGATCTGCAGAAGTTCAAGTAGCTTTTATTAACAGAAAGAATTAACCACTTAACAGGACACTTGAAAGTTCATTTTTAAAGATGTTCACTCAAGAGTTGGATTATTAAAAAAATGGTTGGTAAAAGAAGAAGGTTATTAAACTACATTAAAAAAATAGAAATGTTGATGATTACAGAAACTTAATCGAAAGATTAGGAATCAGAAAATAGTAAAAAGTAAATTGAAGCTATCTCGATTTGAGGTAGCTTTTTTTGATATAAATTTGATAAAAGTTATAGAAGAAATTATAAAAAAATGTTATAATTTTTAAAAAAATAAATATTTTTAATAGGTACTTTTTTTAGAGATAACCATAACAAGTAAGAACTATTATGAAAATATTTATTATTTAGAAAAATTGGAGATTGTGATATGAAATATACATTTAGTGAAAATATTCAAGGATTTTTAGTGATTGGAATAAGAAAAATTCTATCTTTTTATTCCGCTAAAAATGAGGTATAAATTTTTTGAAAATTTAGGGTTGTTGGCTTATTATTTGATAAAAGAAAAAGAAGAGAGTTAACGATTGATAATATTAAAAAAATGCATTTCCGAAAAAGTGAGAAGGAAATTATTGAAATTGCAAAAAGGTTCTTATAAAAACGATGGGAAAAAAATGATAATGACATCGATTTATTTGGAAGAAATTACAAAAATGGGAATACGGTTGTGGAAAATGAAGAATTGATGCTTGAGGCATGTTCTCGTTCAGAAAAGGCTGTGATTATTGTTTCGTTACATTTAGGTGGATTTGAAGCTGGAAGTGTTATGCGAAATATTCGAAAGTTTTATGCAGTATTTAGACGACAGAAAAATAGAAAAACTTAATGATTTGATGACGAAATGGAGAGAAGAAGGAGGACTTAATTCATTGCCATTGAAAGATACGGATGCTTTGAATAAGGCTTTGGGAGAGAAATGCATGATAGCACTAGCTTCGGATCATCATGGATCAGGTGTTGAGATTGAATTTTTTGGGAGACTAGTTGAGGCTGTAACTGGACCTGCATTATTAGGATTTAAAAAAATAAGACCCCGTTGATTTTTGAGTTATGCAGTGTTTGAAGACAATGTAATTAAAATAAAAAAATAAGAAAATTTTTGGAAATAGAGAAAAAAAGGAAAATTAAAAAGAAACAATGCAATACAATATGCAAAAGATTTTTCCATGAATTTGAAGAAATCATAAGAGAATATCCAGATCAGTATATGTGGCAACATAAAAGATGGAGAAAAATAAAAAATTAATTCACAGACTTGAATATAAAAAAAGTGTGATAAAATTATAAGGTAGACTTTTTTGGAGGGAAAAATAGATGAAAAATATTTATTTTTTTACCAATTTTATTAATTTTTTTATGAGCTGTACATCATTAAATGCATCTACTACAGTAACGGAAACTAGTAAAATTAGTAATGAGATTACAACTGTAATCGAAGAATTAAAAGAAGTTGCAAGTTTAAATGAATATGATAAATTAGAAAACTTTTTTACCTACATTAAAAAAATAAATATGTTGTTAAACAACTTAAACAATATAATCTTTCAAATTTAACATTAGTATTTTTCAGAAATTGATGTTATTTCAAAAGATAAGGCAAAAGGGACAATGGTAGTAAATTATGGTTCGGAGAGTAATTATTTTTAAAATAACTTGGAAAATTTCTAATGATGGAAGTTGGAAAATTGCTGATGTAGTTGAAAAATAGGAAAGGAGAAAAAAATGAGCATATCAATAGTTATATTGTTGATTGTTATTTTTTTCTTTTTTTAGCTTTTTCATAGCTTATTTTTTTGGAAGCTCGATTTTTTAAAAAGAAATATGGAGAATTGAGTGAATTAGAGCTAAGAATAATTGATGCAAAAAGAAGATTGGAATCATCAAAAAGAAGTTGAAAGAGAAATAGAATCGTTTAGAAAAGAAGAAACATTAAAAGTAAAAAGAAGAACTGCTTAATGAAAAGAAAATAGCAGATGAAGAAATAAAAAATGAAATCTGAAATTGCTTTTAAAAGAAGAAAGAATTGTAAAAAAAGAAGAAATTTTAGAGGAAAAAAACAGAAAGATTAGAGGAAAAAGAATTCAAAAATCGAAAGACATCGTGAAAAAAATTATCAAGAAAAAGAAAATGAATTGAATGAATTGATTTCTAAGGAAGAGAAAGAGTTAGAAAGAATATCAGAATTGACGAAGGAAGATGCGACTAAGATAATTCTTACTAAATTGGAAAATGAATTAGATCACGATAAAAGCAGTTTTAATAAGAGATTTTTGAGCATAATTTGGATAGAGAGAAAGACAGAATTTCAAAGAGAATTATTTCTACAGCTATTGGAAAAGCAGCTCCTGATTATGTTATAGATTCGACAATTTCGGTTATTCAGTTGCCAAGTGAAGAGATGAAAGGTAGAATAATTGGAAGAGAAGGAAGAAATATTAGAGCAATTGAAGCAGCTACAGGAGTGGATTTGATTATAGATGATACGCTCGAAGCAGTTGTTTTATCATCATTTGATGGTGTTAGAAGAGAAGTAGCTAGAATTGCGTTAGAAAAAAATTAATTTCTGATGGTAGAATTCATCCAACTAAAATAGAAGAAGTGGTTGCAAAAGCTCAAGGTGAAGTTGATGAAAGTATTTTAGATGCAGCGGAACAAGCTATTTTAGAAGTTGGAATTCCTACATTGCCAAGAGAAGTATTAAAAGTATTAGGAAGATTGAAATTTAGAACATCATTTGGGCAAAAATATTTTTACAACATTCGATTGAAGTGGCACATATTGCTACGGCACTTGCGGCAGAAGTTGGTGCTAATGTGGAAGTGGCTAAAAAGAGCGACTTTGTTGCATGATATTGGTAAGGCATTTTCACACGAACAAGAAGGATCACATGCTTTTAAATGGTGGAGAATTCTTGAGAAAAATTCTCTAAAGAAAATGAGATTGTTATAAATGCTGTAGAAGCGCATCACAATGAAGTAGAGCAATTGAGTATTGAAGCTGTGTTAGTTCAAGTCGCAGACTCGATATCAGCATCAAGACCAGGAGCTAGAAGGGAAACATTGTCTAATTATTTGAAGAGATTGGAACAATTGGAAGAAATAGCAAATAGTCATGAAGGAATTGAAAGCTCATATGCAATACAAGCTGGAAGAGAATTGAGATTAATTGTTCATCCAGATAAAATTGATGATGATAAAGCTACGATTTTGTCTAGGGAAGTTGCTAAGGAAATTGAAGAAAAATGCAATATCCAGGACAAATTAGAGTAACTGTAATAAGAGAAACAAGAGCGGTTGAATACGTAAAATAAATAAAAATAATAAACTGTCTTTAAATAGGGGCAGTTTTATTATTATTTATTAATGATTTATTAAATATAAAAGATACAATATTATAATAAAAAGTAGAGCAATGAAAGGAGGAAAATGATAAGACAAGCGTTAGAAAAAGATGTAGAAAAAAATAGGAAAATTGATGTACCAAATTCATAAAAGTTCATTCTGATGGAAGACCAGATTTATTTGTCATTGGAGATAGAAAACTTAGTGATGATGAATTAAAAAAATCTTATAGAAGATTATGAAATGAGACCAGTTTTTCGTTTATACAGATGATAATGATGAGGTTTTAGGATACATCATGTGTCAATATGAAGAAACAGGTGGAAAAAAATGCTTTAGTTGCTAGAAAAATATTATATATAGATGATTTTTTTGTGGATGAAAGTGCTAGAGGACAGCAAATTGGAACGAAATTGTACAATTTTGTGACAGAGGTAGCTAAAAATAATGGATGCCAGAGCATAACTTTACATGTTTGGAATTTTTAATGAAGGTGCAAAAGAAATTTTTATGAAAAAAATAGGTTTTAAAACCGTTAAAAAAATATTGATGGAAAGAAAAATTAGAAAGCGAGTAAGAATGAAAGTATTAATAATAGGAGATATTGTAGGACAACCAGGTAGAAATATTTTTGTTTAAATTTTTTAGAAAAAGAAAAACAGAATTATGATTTTATAATTGTAAATGGAGAAAAATTCAGCTGGAGGTTTTGGAATTAATATAAAAATAGCTGAACAATTTTTTTCAAAGAGGTGCAGATGTAATTACTTTGGGGAATCACAGTTGGGATAAAAGAGATTTATCCTTATATAAATGAGCACAAAAATTTGATTAGACCACTTAATTTTTGCAGAAGGTGCACCAGGAAATGGGTATACGATAGTTGAGAAAAAAATGGGATTAAAGTAGCAGTTATTAATGCGCAAGGAAAGGTGTTTATGCCACCTATAGCTTGTCCATTTTTAGCGGTGGAGGAAGTTTTGCCTAAAATAAAAAGAGGAGACAGATATTATAATTCTTGATTTTTCATGGTGAGGCGACTTCTGAAAAAGCAAGCGATGGGATGGAATTTGACAGGGAAAGTGTCGGTTGTTTACGGTACGCATACTCATACGCAAACAGCTGATGAGAGAATTTTACCAGGAGGAACTGCTTATATTTCTGATGTTGGAATGACTGGTGGACATGATGGAATTTTAGGAATGAATAGACGAGAAAGTATTCAAAAAGTTCAAAGATGGAATGCCAGCAAGATATTCTGTTTGTGAGGAAAATCCTAGAATAAATGGGATAGAAGTAGAAATTGATGAAAAAAACTGGAAAAAGCAATTTCTATTGAAAGAGTAAATATGGGATACGATGAAGTTTAAGAAAAAGTTAAGAATGAAAATTTATGAAATGAGAAGGTAAAAATGAATTGGATTAAAAGTAAAAATAGATTATTTTTCTAATACATTAGAAGAAACAAAATCAAAAATTAATAAATATGTTTGAAGAGATTGGAATTAAGCAAATAGAAGTAATCGATTATTTTTTTCAGATAATTCTCTTGATTATAACATTAACTTCAAGAAACAAAGTGAAATTTGGAGTATAATTGGCTATATTGTTAACAATAGATTTTTCTAAGCTAAAAATTAAATATTATTTCTGATAAATTGAAAGAATTTTTCTTTGGATGATGAAGAATTTATGTATGAAATTTATACTTCTGAATGTAGTGATGATGATTGGAAAGATGAGTGGAAAAATATTTTTCATACTGTGAATATAACAGATAACATAATAATTAAGCCTAGTTGGGATGATTATGAGTCTAGTGAAGGAGAAACTGTGATAGAAATTGATCCAGGAATGGCTTTTTGGGACAGGGACTCATGAAACAACGGCTTTTATGTGGAATTTTTTTAGAAAAATATGTTCCAGGTAAGAAGAAATTGCTTGATATAGGTTGTGGTTCGGGGATTTTTGATGTTAATTGGTAAGAGACTAGGAGCAGAAAAGGTTGTTGGAATTGATATTGACAGCAATGTAAAGATGTTGTAATTGAAAATTTTGAGAAAAACAATATAAAAGATAATTATGAAATTATAATTGGTGACTTAGTTGAAGATATTAACGAAAAATATGATTTGGTTGTATCAAATATTTTTGGTTGATGTTTTGACAGAATTGTTAGAAAAATATTGAGAAAACGCTAGAAAAAAAGGAGCAACAGTTATTTTTTTCTGGAATAATAAAAAGATAAAGAAGAGGAATTTTTTAAGAAAAACAAAAAGAACATAATTTAGTTGAAATTGATAGAAATGAGAAAAAAATAATTGGGTTTCATTAGTTTTTTAAATATAATTAAATAAAACTGAGACAATAAAATTATTTTAAAATAGAAAAAAATGGGAGAAAAAAATGATAATTGCAATTGATGGACCTGCTGGGAGTGGGAAAAGTACGATTTCTAAACTTGTAGCGAAAGATTTAGACTTAATTTATCTTGATACTGGAGCGATGTATCGGCTTGTTACTCTAAAGGCTTTTAAAAATGGGTATTTTAGATGGAAATTTAGAAGATTTGGATAAAATAAATGAATTACTTGATAATTTGGAAATTGATATTCGAGAGGATGGATTTTTATCTAGATGGTGTTGATGTGAGTGAGGGAAATTAGAAAGCCGATTGTTTCGGAAAATGTGTCTAAAATAAATGCTATTAAGGAAGTAAGAATAAAAATGGTTGATTTACAAAAGAAAATTTTCTAAGGCGAAAAAAATGTTATTTTTGGATGGAAGAGATATTGGAACAGTTGTTTTTCCAAATGCCGACTTAAAGGTTTTCTTGGTGGCAGATGCTAGAGAGAGAGCGAATAGACGTTATAAGGAATTGACTGAAAAGGGAGAAAATGTTTCTTTGGAAGAGATTTATCAAAATATATTGATGAGAGATAAAATTGATTCTACGAGAGAAGAGGCACCTTTAAAAAGCTGAAGATGCAATAGAGGTAGATACAACTTCTAAAAGTATAGATGAAGTTAAGGAAGAAATATTGAATTTATATAAAAATTTGTAAAAATAAAAATGGTTGCAAAAGTTTAATAAAATTTGATATAAATAAAAAAATACTAGACAAATACTGAAAATAGTGTATAATAGTTAAGGTATTTAGATAAATAATTTTTGGAGGTAAAATAATATGTCAAAAAAAGAATTTGTAGATGCTTATGCAAAAAGCAACAGGAGAAACTAAAAAGAGCAGAGGAATTAATTAATCAATTTCTAGAAACAGTTGAAGAAGCTTTGGTTAACGAAGAAACAGTTCAATTTGTTGGATGGGGAACATTTGGAGTACATGAAAGAAAAAGAAAGAGTAGGAAGAAACCCTCAAAGTGGAAAAAGAAATCAAAATTGTCTGCTAAAAAAAGTAGTTAGATTCAAAGTTGGTAAAAATTAGCTGATAAAGTAGGCGCTAAATAGTTTTAAAACTTAATTGATAAAAACTATTTCAAGATGACAGTATTCATTGAGAAATAGTTTTTTATTTATATAATAATTCTATTAAATTATTAATTTTTGAATTAGCGAAAAAAATGAGGTAGAATTGTACTGGAGGGAAAAATGTTAGTATATAATTTTTGAGATATTTATTGTACATAGCAATATTTTTGTGTCGTTTTTTTAATAAGAGATTATCGAGATTTATAAAAAGATTGTTTCAAAAATATTGAAAATAAAAACTTCTCTTCTAGAGATGTAATTTTAGCGCATATGTCTTCAGTTGGAGAGTTTAATTTATCGAAAAGAATTGATTGAGGAGTTGCTACGAAAGGGAGAGAGTATTAATTTCTGTTATGACTGATACAGGTTATAATGCTGTGAAAAAAAGGCATATGACAGTAATGAAAATGTAGAGATAATATATTTTCCTTTGGATGATTTGTTTTCTATAAAAGAGAATATTTGAGAAATTTAATATAAAAAAAGTGATAATTATCGAGACGGAAATATGGCCAAATCTTTATTATTTTGCACAGAAAAATCGCAATTGTATATTGTGAATGGTCGATTAACTGAAAAGAAAAATGAAATCGTATTTAAAAAAATGAAATTTTTAGTAAAAAGTTTTTGAATAGTGCGAAACGAATAATGGTTTCAAAGTAAAAAGAAGATAAAGGGCGATATTTGCGATTGGGGATAGATGAGAATAAAATTAAGGTTTATAAAAATTTGAAGTATTCGATAAAATATGAAAAAAATATCTAAGGAGAAAAAAAGAAAGATATTATCGGAATTGCATGAATAGAGACAAAAATTATTGTTTGTGGAAGTACAAGACCAGGTGAAGAGAAAATATGGTTAGAAGCGTTTTTCTGTTATAAATAAAGACGATGAGTATCAATTGGTGATAGTTCCTAGACATTTTGGAAAGAGTGCAGGAAATTGAAGATGAAATAAAGCGATTATTTTTCAGAAAATGATTATGAATTGTTTTCACAAATTCAAAAATTTTTGAATTAGAGGGGAATATCGACTCGAGAAATAAAAATGAAAAAGGAAAATTTTTGAGAAGAAAAATAGTTTTAGTTGATAAGATGGGAGTTTTGAGAGATTTTTATCAACTGGCAGATTATGTGTTTGTAGGGAGGGACACTGGTTAATATTGGTGGTCATTCAATGTAGAACCGCTTTATTATAACAAAGTGCCGATTATTGGTAAATATTATCAGAATATTGAGGAAATTGTTAATGAGGCACAGAAAATGAATTATGTGAAGATTGTTAAAAATGAAGATGATATTATAGAAAGTATAAAAAGTGAAGAGATTTTTAGATACATCGAAGTTTTTGCAAAAAAATAATGAGCTTGAGAAGATTGTGAAAGAACTTTATTGTGATTAAAATAAAAATCTTGTTGTCTAAAAATTAAAAAGTTTTTGGGAAAGGAAGAGTTTTGGAAAATAATATGAATGAAAAATGAAATGTTGAAAGATAAAAAGGGAAGGAAATTTGGGAGTATTTTTGAAAAAAACCTAAAAAATTATAATAAGTATATGTTTTGAAATGGTGAATTATCCAGATCATTTGATGTTTGATAATGAAGAAGTTGACAACTATAAAGGTAAATGGAATGAGTTTTTAATAATGAAAACGACATTTATTTGGAAATTGGTTGTGGAAAGTGAGAATTTTACGGTAAAAATGCTGAGAAATTTTTCAGATAGAAATTATATTGCTTTGGAATTAAGATTTAAAAAGATTGGTATTGGGAGATCGAAAGGCTGAAAAAGAGGATTAAAGAATATTTTGTTCATTAGAAAAAGAGGAGAAACTATTCTTGATTTTTGCAGAAAATGAGGTTAGCAGGGGTTTATATTAATTTTTCCGATCCTTGGGAAGGTGAAGAGCATAAAAGGGTTATTTCAGAAGAGTTATTTGATAAATTAGATGTAATTTTAAAAGAGAATGGGAAATTGTTCTTTAAAACAGATCATCAGCAATATTATGAGGATGTTTTTAGAGTTGGTAAATGGATTGGATAAATATGAGGTTGTTTATCATACAGATGATTTGCATAATTCTGAAAAGGCATCTGAAAAACATTAGGACTGAGTTTGAGCAAATGTTTTTAAGTAAACATAATATGAATATAAAAATATATTGAAATTTTTGAAAAAAATAGGGGATTAAAGGTGTTTTTGAGGGTTTGGATTTTTATAGTATGACTATAATTAAAAAGGAGTTTTGCTATGGTTGATAAGATGAAAGAGTTGAAAAAAAGCTTGAGGACAAGTATAATGAGATGGAACAATTAAATTCGGAAATAAATTTAGTGATAAAAAGTTTAAAAATCAGCTGAAATTAACCGTGAAAATGAGCTTCTTGAGGAAAAAGCTGAACTTGAAAAGAAATTAGTGGAAATCACTGAAAATTTGAAGAAAAAGAAAAAAAGAGTTGGAAAATCTTAAAAATAATAATTCTATTTTGATTGAAGAATTGAGAGGATGCTAAGAGGGCAAAAACGAATAATGAAATAAATAAATTTCAGATATTTGTTGCGGATAAAGGTGAATGTGGAGCTAGAAAAAAAGGAATAAATAAAAAAATTTCGGATTATTCGAAAACTATGAGTGAAAAATAAAGATGACAGAAAAAGTTTTTGGAAAATGATTTTTCTGAAAATGCTAGAGTTCTAAAAAAAGGAATTGGAAGATTTGAATGTGAAGATTGCAAAAATTTGTGGAAGAAAGTAGTGAGAAAACAGAGACACAAAAAGCAATTTTTATTGGAAAATTCTTCGGTTTTTCATAATAAAATAAGAGAAGAAGCGAAAATGAAGGAGAATGAATTTTTATTTGAGAAAGAGAAAACTAGATTTGTTTATGAAAAATTTATTGGATTAAAAAGGATTTAATTTTTAGGAATAATTTCTATATTTTTAGGTGTATTTTTAATTTTTAGAACACAATTTGTGAAAATATTTTCAAATAATTATGTAAAAAAGTACAGGGTGCATATTTACTTGGAATGGCATTTTATTTGTTGGAGAAAGATTTTTATCAGAAAAATAAGAAACAATTTGCAGTTGGATTAATTGGTGGTGGAATTGGAATTTTTATATTTGACGACTTTGCTTTCTACGATTCGTTTGAAATTGTTTCCAATGCCAGTGGGCCTTCTAATTTCGATAATATTGACAGCACTTGTGGTTGTATTGTCATTGAGATACGATAATCAAGTGATTGGAATTCTGTCGTTAATTGGTGGATATTTGCCGTATGGAGCATATATTTGGATTAATAAAAAAGTAATGTTCAAATTTATTATTTGATTGTGTACTCGTTAATTTTACAGGGAACTGTGCTTGGAATTAGTTGGAAAAAAAGATTGGATTGTAAATAAAATATTTGGATTTGTAATTGGAAGTTTCAATATGATTGGACTTGTGTATTATTTGAATAATAAACTAAATAAAGATATAGTTGCGTTTGTATACATATTGATTTTTTTACAACTGCGTATACATTTATTTTCTTAAACTCTTATAAAAAAAGAAAATAGGAAAATTAATTTCATAGACTATTTTTAGTAAGTCTAAATTTAATTGTAAAATTTTTCTTTAATTTATAGTTTATTTGATAAAAATACACCCAAATCAATTGTAAAAAAACAGTATTAGTTGGTGGAGTTGGAATTGTATATGGATTTTTTTGGAGAAAAACTTAAAGAGAATAGAATTTCAAAAAAATATTTAATATTGTTGCACTTGGAAGTTTTATATTAATTATTCCTTTGATTGTGCCGAAAAACTTGGTTGTATTGGCTTGGGGAATGGAAGCTGTTTTACTTTATTATTTATATAAAAATATGAAAGTAAGGAGTTAAAATATGGATTTTTTAGCAATTTATTGCGTTGCCTTTCTAAGTGGATTCTCAATACGGGAAGCTCATTATTTTTTTAGGAAATTTGCAAGATTTTATGAATATTTCACTTTCTTTTGTTGTTTATTTTTATGTTAAGAGAAAAAAATATATCATGGAATATTAAAAGTACTTCTAGGAGTTTTTTAAGTACATAATTTTTATTTATAGCATGAGTTTTTGTTTCAAGTTTATTTTTCAGATATTGTTTGGGATTTGAAAATAAAGGTTTTGGAAAGATAGTATAAGTTTAATTAATAACGCAGTAATGCTAATAATACCAATAATAATATATCTTTTAAGAGAAGTTACATACAAAAATGAAAAATTAAATGATAAATTCAGTCTGAAGTTTTTTGGTTATAATGGAGATTATTTATTTGATGTTTATAAATCTATGTAATAATTTTTCTTTTTTATAGCGATTACGGAACCGTATCAAAAAAACTTTGGGAGATATTGTAGGAATTATAATATTAATTATAACAAATATTTATTTATTTGCTGTAACACGAACAGATTTACATTTTTTTAATTTTAAAAAAACTTGAAAAACATCATTTTTGGATTTTTGGGAGAGATGATTTATATTTTTACTTGTTTCAAAATGCGATTATGGATAATGTAAATTTAGTTGGAGCTGGATTGTATTTAAGTATTTTAGGACTTTTTAATTTGTGGATATTTGGTTTGGAAAAGGATTTAAGACACCGAATAAAAAAATGTTAGAAAGAATTGGACTTGGAATTGGAATCGTTTTTGTATTTAAGAGCTTTTTTTGTAGATTTTTATGAAATTTGATAGTTCATTTAGATTAGTTGCATATTTTTGTGATGGGAGCGATTTTTGATTGGGACTTCTTACATTTATCAATCTGCATTAAAAATTTGGATAAAGTTTTTAAAAAGAAGAAGTTGAAAAATAGCAAAAAGAGAAAATTGAATAAAAATTTGCTTAAATGGAGTGAATAGAAATGAAAAAAATATTAATAAATTGATAATTTCTTTATTTTTATTAACAGTAGTTCAAATTTTATCGAGTCAATACTATAAAGATATTAATTTAAAAGGAAATTTGAAATACAAACAATTCTATATAACAGAAGATATTTATGAAAACAGTAAAAATCATTTAGATGATATAAGAATAGTTGACAAAAAAATGGGAAAAGAAGTTCCATTTGTGATTGAAAATGAAGAAAGTCAAAGGAAACAAAGTGAGAATGTTGTTGCACAGGCAAAAATTTCTGAGAGAATTGTAAAAAGTGATAGAATCGAATTTGTTGTGAAATTTAATTTGCAAAATCCAAATGAAGATTTAGTTGGAAATATTTTAGAAATAATTTCAAAAGAAAATTTTTATACAAAATATGAGTTATTTGGAAGCTATAATGGGAAAAAAATTGGGATAAAATAGTAGCTGGAGAGATTTATAAAACATCTGATAAAGCAAAAATTTGACAATAAAATTTAATGAGAAAAATATGAATATTATAAAATTGTAACACCAATTGATAAAGGGAATATTTTTGATGAAGCGGTTTTTGAAATATTTTAATCCAAAAACTGAAAGTGTGAAAATGGTTGAGACAGATTTGCCGTTTGAAGTTGAAGAAAAAGAAAAGACAACACTTTTTAAAAATTAAAACAAAAATTTGCCATTAAAAACGGTTAGTATTGATGTAGCAGATGATGAATTTCGTCGAGAATATAATGTTTCAGATGGAACGAAATATTACGAAAGCGGACATATTTTTAAAATTCCTGGATCTAAAAAGTAGTTTGGAAATTAATGTTGAAGAAGTTTCTGGGAAAGATTCTATAATTATTGAAATTCAAAATGAAGATAATAAGCCACTAAAAAAATAAAAAGGTGTAAAGGGAAAATATATTTTTGGAAAAGATTGTATTTAAAAGCTACAGAAAATGGTGGATACAAAATAATTTTTGGGAATGAAAATTTAGGAAATTGAATTACGATTTGGCACAATTTAATGATATGATAAAAGATAGGGATTTTTGTAGATTTGGGAACTTTGAATAAGATTGAGGGCAAAAGTAACTAAAAAGCCAAAAAGATTTTTCAGTTTATTATAATATTTTTATTGGGATTATTGCTATTTTGTTAGTTGTATTTATGGCTCGAAAAAAATTGGGAAAAAAAGGAGTAAATTATGAAAAATATATATCAGCTAAAAATAAAAATATTCCTTTAATAGATTTTTCATTTCAAGCAGAATTGACAGAGATGGGTTGGAGTGAAAAATTTGAAATTTTATAGGGTGAATGAAGAGCAAAAATATGTTACCGATATGGTTTGATTTAGAAGATGATGATTATATAAAAAAATTTGTGAAAAGTAGAAAAAAATTCCAAATAATAGGAAACATAAGCAAGAATTAATGGAAGTAATGAAAAGAAGATAATTTAATGAGTTATGTAGATTCAACGTTTGCATTGTCTTTGAATGATAGTTTTTGGATTGTACCATTACCTATTGAAATTGAAACTTTTGATAAGAATCATGTTACAAAAGAAAAGATTTCATTAGAAACTATAGAAAAATTAATGAAGTGAGTAATAGTTTTAGATGGGAAGAGTATAATCTTTTATGAAAATAATTTCAATGAAATAATTGGATTGATTGCTTTTTGAGGGTGGTTCGTATAAAACTGATGGATTTTTAAAAACGCTCTGAATATACAACAGAAGGAATGTTAGAGAAACGTTGGATTAGAGAAAATGAAAAATTTATTTAATTAAAGGAAGCTCGAATATTTCTTATGATTATTATTTGCAGTGTGATTATGGTGGAATTGAGCCATATTTAGAATTTTTATACAAATCAAGTTGAATCTCTTTTTGAGTTTGAAAGCATTAAATATGAGGTTTTTGAATATCGAAAAAGGTTAGTTTCCAAGTGTGAATTGTTTACAAATGAGCATTTTGGTTATGTTCCGATGTATAAATTAATAGGAAATGAAAAGAATATTTGAAAAAAAGCGATTAGAATTTATGGGATAGAAAATTTTTCAAGATTTAATGGTTTTTGATGTAATTATTGGAAATATTGATAGGGCATTTTGGGAATTTTTGGTATGATTGTGAATAATGATACCAATGAAATTATTAAAACAGCTCCAATTTTTGACAACGGACATTCTTTTTAAATAATATTCCTCTAAAAGATTTAATGGAGTTTCAAAAAGAGATTGTAGAAAAAAATATATTTATGAAAAATCAACGCCATTTAATATTAGATTTATTGATGTATTGAAGTTATATTTGAAAGAGAGACACATTAAGATTTTTAGAAAAATTAGTAGATTTTTCAATTTGAAAAGCATCCAAGGTATAATGTAGAGGATGAGGCTTTGGAGATGTATGGTGAGTATGTAAAATTTGTTTCGAGAAAAGGGATAGAAATTTTAAAAAGTAAAAATTAAAAAAATAGTCATAGTTTTTGAGTTTAGTTTTTAAAAATAGTTTTACCATACATAAATTGAAATATGAACTGGATTTCAAAAAAAGATAACTTTTATATAGAAAAGGGAAAATCACATAAGAAGAAGAAAAATATAAATTCTATTCTTATGGAAATTCCCTTTTTATTATACAAGTATTTTATTCACATAAAATTGCATATACAAACATTGTGAATAAGACTATTTCTGTTTAAAAAAAGTAAATAAAAATTTAAAAAAATTATTTTAAATCCCGATACGGAAAAATCAAATGAAAATAAAGTTCCTTCACCTAATTTACTAGTAGCTTTGACTTTTATATTATGTCTTTTTAGCTATTTGTTGTGCAATATTAAGACCTAATCCCATTCCTTCTTTGTTTTTTTGGTCAGTCGATTTATAAAAAAACGGTCAAAAATATTTTTTTAAGGGATTCTTCAGAAATTCCACAACCTTCGTCTTGGATATTTAATCTACAAAAAGTTTGATGGTCGCTTAAATTCAGTTTTATTTCTTTTTCCTTCATCTGAAAATTTGATAGCATTATCAATGATAATTATTATCATTTGACGTATTCGCTGATAATCACCAGAAAAATAATATTCGTTATCGGTCGTAAAATGAAATTTGAATGCTTTTTCTTAGCAAGTTGTCGCATACTTCTAACAGCATCATTTATTACAACAGGCAAATTAATTTCATTTTTTTCTGAATAGAAAAATCGGGATTTTGAAGTTTCGTTAAATCAATTAAGTCATTAACTAAATGTTGCAAATGAATACTATCGGATAAAATTTGTTTTGTGATATTCAGTTAATTTATCTTTATCTGTAATAATTCCGTCACAAATTGCTTCGATTGAACCACGAATAACAGTAATCGGCGTTCTCAATTCATGAGAAATATTTGTAATAAAGTCACTTCTCATTTTTCAAAAACGCTCACTTTCTTTTGAACTGATGTACAATCTTTCCGAGAGTTCATCCATCGTTCGAGCCAATTCTCCAATTTCATCTTTTTGTTTAACTTCTGTCTTAACATTGTAATTTCCTTTTTTAAAAAGTAAGGCAGTTTTTTTCGGATTTTTGCTTAATGGTTTTGTAAAACTTAAAGAAAGTAATACAGCACTGATAATAGATAAAAATTAAAGCAATAATGATGCTAATAATAAGCGTATAAATTCCACTTTTTAGAGAATCTGAAATATCAGAAACAGGGAGCATGAAGCAGTACTGCTCCAACGATTGAATTATCCTTTTTGAAAAATTGGTGCAGACAACTGTAATTGATTTATTGTCTAAAAATTCATTGAAATTTTCAGTTGTGTTAACTCTTCCATTCAAAAGATTCCTTTATTGCATTTTTCAGCATTTGGTGGTAAACTTCTGTAGGATGTCGGCGCATCTGAATAATTGTGACCTTGTATAATATCGCCAGTTTTTGCATCCACAAAACCAAATTTCTCCCATTGCAATATCTTCAAAGCATTTTTCATATTTCTTCGTCTTTCATGATGTGAATTTTTCTGAAATCCTCTTGTTTTTCTTTACTCTCTATAGAATGTTATCTTCCTCTTGAGAATTTTTATTAGTATCAAAAAAATTTCTTCATTAGTCATCAATTCTTCCTCAAAAATCATTTTGTGATGAAAGCAAATTAGAATTTTTCAAAAGTTAAATTTTTATTTTTGAAGGTTTCTAAATCTTTAATGTTGAGAACAGGAGTATATTGTTCGAATTCGAATTTTTGTCATAGATTTTTATCTTTTTCTGAAAAATTAGGGTCATCTGAAGGTCTTTTAGATAGCCTAAACTCTCGATCGCCATACCATAAAACTGAAATAGTATCAGCAATTTTTAGTGCTCTTTTTTCTAAAAATAAGCTTTATTAAAATTAATAGTATTTCTTACAAACATATAGGCAAACAAACTACCTAAAAATATAGAAAAAAATCACAAGTGAAATTGTAAAAATACAAAATCAGCTTATTAAGAATTTTGTTTTTAAATTAATTTTTCCTAAAATTTTCATAAACTTCCTTAAATATATATTTAAAATTTACATTTTTTTGGAATGTATAAACCAGTCGAGTATTTTTCGATTTTAAAAAAATTAAAGGGTTTCAAATTTATAACCAACGCCCCAAATAGTCTTAATTCCCCAGTTGTCGTGAGGATAATTATCTAATTTTGAACGCAATCGTTTAATGTGAGAATCAACAGTCCGACTATCTCCAAAAATAGTCAAATCCCCAAATAGCATTAAGCAAATCATCTCTAGTAAAAACCTTTTTCTGATTATTTGCTAATGTCCAAAGAATTTCAATTTCTTTTTTTGTCAAAGAAACATCTTGACTATTAATTGAAACTGTAAAAATCATTTAAATTAATGATTAAGTTATCGAAAGTAAAAATTTTGGGGTCGTTAGTAGTGCTATTAGAAGACGTTTCATTTGGTACGATTCTTCTTAAAACAGCATTTATTCTAGCAATAACCTCTCCTGGAGAAAATGGTTTCACAATATAATCATCAGCACCAATTTCAAGGCCCATTATTTTTTTCATAATCTTCACCTTTTGCAGTAACCATTATAATTGGAATATTTGAAATCGAGACGAATTTTTTTACAAACTTCAAATCCATCTTTTTCGGCATCATCACATCCAATAAAATAATATCAAAATTATTATTTTTATCAGTAAACATATTAAGAGCTTCTTCTCCATCGTATGCAACTGATACACTAAAACCATATTTTTAGCATATTCAGATAAAAATTGAAAACAATCTGTTTATTATCATCAGCAATAAGTATATTATACATAACTATTTTTGAGAATACTTTTTGAAAAGTAGACTCACTCCTTTCTTAAAATCTAATATAAAATTTAGTAAATTATTCTCATATAATGAAACATGAGATTCTTTTGATAAAACTATAACTTTTTTTATATTTTTAGCATAAAAGATTTGAAAAAAAGAATATTGATTTTTATTAAATTTTGCGATAATATAAGACGAATGAAAAATAATATAAAGTTTAAAAAGGAGTGAATTAAAAAAATGAAGAGAAACTTAATATTAGCGATTTTTAATTGGATGTTTGATTGGGATGTTGACTTCTTGTGTGAGTGAGCAAACTAAGATAAAAAAGGGATATAGAAAAGAATGGCGAATAGAAGCTAATTTTTGGAAAAAAATTAAAAAAACTTGACTTGGAGTCTACTCCAACCTGTATAATGTACATAAATGAATCAGTAGACAATTAAGGAAAGGGAGGAAAATTAATGGTATTAGACAAAATTAATAGTCCAAAAGATTTAAAAAAATTTAAAAGAGAGAAGAATTGGTTGAATTAGCGACTGATATAAGAAAAAGCCTTATTAAATAGATTGACAAATTATCCTAAAGGAGGACATGTAGGCCCTAATTTTTGGTGTGGTTGAAAATGACGATTGCTTTGCATTATGTGTTTAATTCGCCAATTGATAAAATTGTGTTTGATGTGTCGCATCAAGCTTATCCGCATAAAATTTTAACAGGGAGAAAAGATGGATTTCTTTACGAGGATAAATTTAAAACTGTTAACGGATATACTGACCAAGATGAAAGTGAGCATGATTTCTTTAGAGTTGGACATACTTCAACATCAGTTAGTTTGGCGACAGGACTTGCAAAAGCTAGAGATTTGAGAGGTGCTAAAGAAAATATAATTGCATTGATTGGAGATGGTTCGTTAAGTGGAGGACTTGCTTATGAAGGATTGAGTAATGTCGCTGAACAAGGAGGAAATCTGATAATTATTGCGAATGACAATGATCAGTCAATTGCGGAAAATCATGGTGGATTGTATAAAAATTTAAGGAATTGAGAGAAAGTAATGGTGAGGCACCAAATAATTTCTTTTAAATCGCTTGGTTTGGATTATAAATATGTGGCTGATGGACATGATATTAATAAATTGATTGAAGTATTTGAAGAAGTGAAAGACATTGATCATCCAATAGTTTTTACATATTCATACAATAAAAAGGAAAAGGATTGCCATATGCTGAAAAAGATAGAGAACCTTGGCATTATAATTCAAACTTTGATCCAAAAACAGGTGAACCAAAAACTAAAACTCGAACCAAAAGAGGAATTTGGAACAATAACATTTGATTTTTTGACAGATAAAATGGAAAAAGATCCTACCGTTACATTTATTAATGCTGGTGTTCCTATGGGATTTGGATTTACAAAAGACAGAAGAGAAAAATTGGATAAACTGAGAAAACAATATGTTGATGTTGGAATTGCTGAAGAACATGCGACAACTTTTTTTCATCGGGAATGGCAACAAATGGTGCAAAAACCAGTATTTGGTGTAATTAGTACTTTTGTTCAAAGAACTTACGACCAAATATCTCATGATATTGCAATAAATAAAAGCACCAACAGTTACTTTAGTGTTTGGTGGGACATTAAAAAGGTATGAACGATGTAACACATTTGGGATACTTTGACATACCAATGATTTCAAATATACCGAATATCGTGTATTTGGCACCAACTACAAAAGAAGAATACTTAGCAATGCTTGACTGGGCGATTGATCAAAAATGAAAATCCAGTATTTATAAAAAGTGCCTGGTGGAGCAGTTCAACATTCTGAAACTGATGTGGATAAAGATTATTCTAACTTGAATAGCTACAAAGTTGTGGAAAAAAAGGAAAAAGATGTGGCGATTGTCGGATTGGGAGAATTTTTACGTTAGGTAAAGAAGTGAAGGAATTGTTGAAAGAAAAAAAGCTGGAATTGACGCAACATTAATAAATCCTAGATTTATAAGTGGTCTTGATGAGAAATTTATTAAATGAATTAAAACAAAATCATAAATTGGTAGTTACATTGGAAAGTGGTCAAAAAGAAGGTGGATTTGGAACGAAAATTTCTAGTTTCTACGGTACTTCTGACATGAAAGTGCTTAATGTAGGTGCTAAAAAGAATTTACTGATGAAGTTCCTTATGATGTATTTTTGAGGAAAATAGACTTACGAAAGAACAAATTGTTGAGGATATTTTAGAAGCATTAAAAATAGGAATTTGAGTAATAGACATATAAAAAAAGTGGAATAAAAGCAATAAAAACGCTCTTGATATTTAGTTAAGAGCGTTTCTTTTTGTAATTTTTTTATCTATTTATAGGTCTAGCATTTTGATAATTAAATGGTTCCAATTTAACATTTAATGTTTTTCAGTTCCATTTGAGTAAACTTTAAGATTTAATACATCTCCAGTTTTCTTAGCGAGAAGTTCTCCAACAAATGAACCAGCAGAAGTTACTTTTTACCATTTATTTCAAGGATAACATCATTTGGTTTAATACCGTATTTAGCAGCAGCAGAACCGTTGTAAACAGCAGTAATCATAACTCCAGTAGCTGAAGGAATGTTTCTTTGTTTTCTAATTTCAGGTGTTAATTCTGAAATAGAAATTCCCTAAATAAGGTCTTTCGTATTTTTCCAGTTCTAATAATAGAATCTTTTACCGTTGTAACAAGGTTTGAAGGAATTGCAAAAACTTAATCCTACACTTCCACCATTAGGGTGAGTAAATTGCAGTATTAACTCCAACAACGTCTCCATTAATATTTAATAAAGGTCCTCCACTATTTCCTTGGTTTACAGCAGCATCAGTTTGAATGAAATTTTCTACTTGCTCAATACCAAGCGAACTTCTACCAGACGCTCCAATAACTCCAACAGTCATAGAACTATTAAGTCCTAAAGGATTTCCAAAAAGCAATTGCCCAGTTTCCAATTTTAATATTGTCTGAATTAGCAAATTTTAATGGTTTGAAAGTTTTATTCGAGTTAATTTTTAAAAACGGCAATATCAACTTCGGTGATGTTCCACTAATTTTGCTGAATATTCTTCTCCATCTGAGAGTTTTACGAAAATTTCATCAGCTCCATCAATAACGTGATTATTTGTAACAACGTAACCATTTTCTGAAGTGATAAATCTCGAACCTAAACTTCCCCGATTCTCTTCTTTCTTGTCTTCTACCAGAAGTTCCAAATAAAAAAACGCTTCTAGAGGATTGTAAGTATTTACAATAAGTGTTTTTGTACGGATGTTAACTACAGAATCTTTAGCCTTTTCATAAACGTTAGAAAAAAAGCATCTTGTATTCCATAAAGACTGCTAGAAATATTTGATGATTGAGGTCTAGCAACTTGTTGAGAATTAGTTGTAGTTTCAGCACTAGCCCCCAAAGCTGTTATTAAAAATGAAGTTGTTAATACTTTTTAAATTCATAATAATACTCCTTTATATTTTTTAGTTTAATATTCACTTGTAATTATTCGAATTATAACATGAATAGAATATAATGTTAATAGATGTTTATTAGAAAATAATGTGTAAAATGATAAATCAAAATTACTTTTTGTGAAAAATTTTTTTGAAAAATGAAAAATTTAAAAAGTTGACAATTTTTGAAAAATCAAGGTATATTTTTAGTGTACAACAAATGTACGATTTTAAAATATTTTAAGATAGGAAACCAAATAATGTTAGAAATAGAAAGATTTGAAAAAAATTTTTATTAGAATTGGAAAAAGAGGAAGACTTTCATATCAAGAATTGGATGAACTTATAGATGTATCAAATTCAACAATCAGAAGAGATGTAGAAAAATGTACTCAAATGGGTTGCTTACAAAGATAAAAGGTGGAGTTGCACAAATTAAAAAGATTGAATTTCGATTTAGATGTAATGGATAGATTTAATGAAAAATATATCTGAAAAGAAAAATTGCTGAAAAAGCGAAAGAAAAATTATAAAAAAAGGCGATTTCATATATTTGGATGCAGGAACAACTATATTCTATGTAATTGAAAAATTGAAGGATTTAGATGTAACGGTTGTAACTAATGGATTAATGCATTTAGAGGAACTAATGAAATATAAAATCAAAACTGTCGTTTTAGGTGGAGAAATAAAAAGGGCAAACAGGGGCAATTGTTGGTGTAGAAGCTATTAATTTCATATCTAAATATAGATTTGACAAATGCTTTTTAGGGACTAATGGAATAAGTTTGGATACAGGGATTTACAACACCAGAAGTAAATGAAGCGTATTTGAAAAAGGCAATTGAATTGTCTGAAGAAAGTTTCGTTTTGCGGACAAAAGAAAAATTTAATAGAGTTTCAAATATTAATTTTTTTCTTCGTTTTAAAGAATGTAAAATAATTACGTCAAAAGAGGCAATTAAAGAAAATAATAGATATAAAAATATTTTTTTATTAATAAATTTTTAAGGAGGAAAAAAAGATGATTTATACATTGACTCTAAACCCAGCGTTAGATTATGACATGTATTTGGAAAATGAATTGGAAAGCAGAAAACTTGAATCTTGCAAAAAGAGGTAAATTACAGAGCAGGTGGAAAAGGAATTAATGTTTCAAAAGTTTTGAAAAACTTAGGAATTGAATCTACAGCGATAGGATATGTTGCAGGATTTGTAGGAGATTTCATTGTAAAAGATTTACAAAAAGATGGAATAAAAATCAGAATTTGTAGAATTAGATGGAATCACAAGAATTAATGTAAAAGTTAATGGAAACGACAAAGAAACAGAATTAACTGGAGTTTCGCCAAAAAAATAACAGATGAAAAAAATTACAAGAATTAGTAAAGAAAATGGCTGACTTGAAAGATGGAGACATTTTGGTATTATCTGGAAGTATCCCTTCATCTATTAGTAACAAAATTTATAAAGAATTATCAGAAAATGTAAAAAGCAAATGTAGAAATAGTGCTTGACACAAGAGGAAACTTATTGCAGGACAACATTCATAACAATCTTTTCGTTAAACCAAATATTCATGAATTAAGAGATATGTTTGGTGAAAAATTAGAAACTAAACAGGAAATTGTTGAAAAAAATGTAAATATTTCTTGGATAGAGGGGTAAAAATGTAATTTTATCTCGTGGTGGAGATGGAGCTTTGCTTGTAAATAAAGAATTTGTATTGGAAGCTAGTGTTCCTAAAGGGAAATTGATTAATTCTATTGGAGCTGGAGATTCGATGGTAGCAGGATTTGTGGCAGGATTTGTTAAAGGAATGTCTACAGAAGATGCTTTCAAATTGGCAGTGGCTTCGGGAAGTGCGACAGCTTATTCTTATGGAATGGCAGAAAAAGATTTAGTTGATAAATTGTATAGCGAAATTGAAATTTTTAAAAGAAAATTTATAAAATTATTAATAATTAAAAATATAAAAATAAAAAGAAAGGTGGAAAGATATGAGAATATCAGATTTACTAATTAAAGATAGAATAAACCTAGATGTTCAAGCAAATGACAAGCCTAGCCTTATTAGAGAACTTGCAAAATTGCATGAAAAAAACAGGTGTGTTAAATGACTATGAAGGATATATTGAAGCATTGGAGGCTAGAGAAGCACAAAGTTCAACAGGTATTGGTGAAGGGATTGCAATTCCTCATGCAAAAAAACAAAATATGTAAAAAGAACCTGCACTTGCAATGGGAAGAAAAAAACGAGTGGGATTGATTATCAATCATTAGATGATGAACCAGCAACATTGTTCTTTATGATTCTCGCACCAGATGGAGCGAATAATACTCACATCGAAACATTAGCTAGACTTTCACAATTATTATTGGATGATGACTTTTAAAGAAGCTTTAGAAAAAGCTCCAACAGCAGATGCAGTTTTAGATATTATTAATAAAAAAAGAAGCAGAAAAAAATTTCCAGATGAAGCTAAAAAAAGAAGAAGCAAAAGAAGCACCAGTGGCTAACTCTACATCTTGTGTGATGAACCTTACATTATCGCAAACAACAGCTTGTCCAACAGGAATTGCACATACATATATGGCGGTAGCGACATTGAAAAAGCGACTGAAGAAATGGGAGTAAAAAAATTAAAAGTAGAAACAAATGGAGCAGACGGTAGAAAAAGACATATTGACAAGTGACGACATCAAAAAGCAAAAGGTGTTATCTTGGCGATAAATAGAAATATCGAAGTTGATAGATTTGATGGAAAACCATTGATTCAAGTGGAAGCAAAAGAAGGAATTAATAATGCAAAAGAATTAATTCAAAAAGTTTTAGATGGAAAAAGCACCTATTTTTCCATGCGAGTGGTTCTTCAAAAGCTTCTTCAGGTGAAGAAGCTTCTAGTGATAAAAAAGGACTTTACAAACATTTATTAAGTGGGGTTTCTTACATGTTACCATTGGTAATAAGTGGAGGAATTTTTAATTGCGTTGGCATTTTTAGTTGATACATTGGCAGGAAATGCGAATGTTGGTGGAGGATTTGGTTCAACATCTCCATTTGCAAGTATGTTAATGACAGTTGGTAAAAAGCGGCATTTGGATTATTTATACCAATCTTAGGTGGATATATTGCTTATAGTATTAGTGAAAGAGCGCGATTGACTCCAGGATTAGTAGCAGGTATGTTGGCAACAGTACCGTTAGTAAAAAGATGGTCCAACATCGAGTTTATTGGAGCGTTATTAGGTGGATTCTTAGCAGGTTATGTTGTTAAATTCTTAATAAAAAGCATTAGATGGATTACCAAAAAAACATTGAATGGATTGAAAATGATTTTATTATACCCAGTATTGTCAGTATTGATTACAGGTGTGTTAATGATGTTAGTAATTAATCCGATTGCAACAATTATAAACAGCGGTTTGAATAACTGGATTAAACTCAATGAGCGGAACAAGTGCAGTATTATTAGGATTGATTTTAGGTGGAATGATGGCAGTAGATATGGGAGGACCTGTTAATAAAAGCGACTTACGTATTTGGTTCGGAGTTCACTTGCGACGACAATGACTACAGGAGGAAGTATTCCAATGGCGAGCAGTTATGGCTGGAGGAATGGTACCACCTATCGCAATTGCATTAGCATCAACAATATTTAAAAATAAATTTACTGAACAAGAAAGAGAAGCAGGACTTACAAACTACATCATGGGATTCTCATTCATTACAGAAGGTGCAATTCCTTATGCGCAGACGAGATCCAAAAGCAGTTATTCCAGCGAGTGTTGTAGGTTCAGCAATTGCAGGAGCTTTAGTTGGATTATTTGGAATTAAAAATTCCAGCACCTCATGGAGGAATCTTGGTAATGTTCTTGAGTAATAACTTCTTTATGTATTTGATAGCAGTTGTAATTGGTGCGATTGTATCAGCAGTATTGTTAGGATTGTTAAAGAAAAATGTAGATGAAAAAAATAAATTTTTACTTTTATTTTTAAATATATTTTATTTGCATTTTAAAAAGAAAAATGTGTTAAAAACAACATTTAAATAAAATATAGGAGGCAAAAAAATGAGCGACAAAAAAATTTAAAAAAATCATAGGATGGCTTGGAACTGCACTTTCAGTAATAATGTATGTATCGTATGTTCCTCAAATAATGGGAAATTTACAAGGACATAAAACATTTTTTTCTTACAACCTTTAAATTGCAACAATTAACTGTGCAATATGGACAAGTTACGGACTTTTGAAAAAGAAAAAGATTATCCATTGTCAGTGCAAATTTACCAGGAGTAATTTTTGGATTTTTAGCAACAGTTACAGCATTTTAATGAGATAATAAATAGTTATTTGAAAAATATAAGAAAGAAATCACGGTTGAGAAATTGACTGTGATTTTTTTGTTGAAAATTGAAAATTTTATTCAAAAAAATTATAAAAAAATAAAAAGGTGTTGACTTTGTCTATAAAAAGGTATAATTTTACTGCTAAAAGGTAATAAAATAGAAATATTTGTTATTTTTGATAAGATAGTAAAAATTAAAAATATATATAGGAGGAAATGTTATGAAAAAAAGGCATTATTATTTTTTTATTTGTCTGCATCTGTAGTATTTGCAGCAGGACCAAAAGTTTCTTATACTCACGAAGGATTCTATTCTACAGATAAAGTTCAGAAGGCTGTTCATTTTGTATCTGTTGACGATATTAAGAAAAGTTTAGAAGGGAAAAGGGCCTATTAATGTAAGTTTTTGATATTGATGATACATTGGTGCATTCAAGCGGTTACTTTAATTACAGGCAATATCATTTCCAAATTCCAGGAGACAAAAGAGGAGTCGCAAGTTATTTGTATAATCAGAAATTTTGGGATTATGTGGCTGAAAATGGAGATGAACACTCTATTCCAAAACAATCTGCAAAAAGATTTAATTAAAATGCATTTGGAAAGAGGAGATCACATATTTTTTTCATTACAGGAAGAACAAAACATTCAAAAGATAAAAAAACTATACTTCAACAAAATTATCAAAAAAACATTGCAAAGATACTTTGATTTGCCAAAAGAAGTTTACGTAGAATATACAGCTGATACTCCGACAGGTGGCTACAAATATGATAAAATCATATTATATGAAAAAAACACAATGTTTCACTCCACTATGGTGACAGCGACGATGATATTTTTAGCCGCAAGAGAATTAGGAATTCGTGGAATAAGAGTTCAAAGAGCTTACAATTCTACAAATCCTCAAAAAAATGAATGGTGGATATGGAGAAGAAGTTTTTAATAAATTCAGCTTGGTAGAAAAAAGTAAAAATTTTTAATTATATAATTGGATAAATTTATTTAATAAGGGAGTTCTGGCTCCCTTTTTATTCAAATTAGAAAAAAATTTTTTTGTTGTAAAGAAAAAGCTAAAAAAATGATATAATTTAACACAAAGAAAAAAATACAATCTTGTGAGGCCAATCCGTCTAAATAGATTAGTAAAAAAATTTAGACAAGGTTGGCTATATTTATGGGAAAAATATTAGTTTTGTAATTATTACAAAATGAACAATGGTTAATTTTTTTGTAAATGAAAAGATTGTTAAAAATATTAAGAAATAATGAAAATTTTAAATGAAATTGTTGTAGAAAAGTAAATATTAAAGAGGAGTGGTCTATGAATAATAATTTGATTCAAGCAAAGAAAGATTTAAAGGCTTTTTGCTAAAAGAGCTAAGAATGTTAAATATACAGAATCGTTACTATTTTTCTTATTTAGTAACGGGATTGATTACGTTTTCTATTGGGATAAATACGTCTTCAGAGTGTACTGTATGAGCGTATGAATAAAGAGCTTTATAATGTCAGCAGAGCAGACGCGGAATGTAATTAAGAAGAAGAAAAAAAGAAAATGAAGAATCAATAGAAGATTTAAATTTAGAATTAATTGAATTGATGGAACAAGGAGATCAAGTTGTAAAATCGCCTTGGAGTTCTTGGCAATATGGTGTGAATACGTTTATGTCAAGTAGTAATGGTACTTATAAAGGAAGAGGAGATAAAGCTGAAAAAAATATCGTTATAATGGAATTTATACTCGTGGAAATTGGGCTGAAGCGGGAGTTTTATCTAGCAGAAGATACGGAGTTTCATCATTGAGTACACTTATGGATTCAAGAAATTATGGATTGGCTTCGTTATTACACGTGCAAGAACACTGAAGTGGAAATCAAATCATGGCAAACGTACGTCCAAAAATCAGTTACAAAAAGAGGAAATCACAATTAACCCTCAAATTGATATGCCAAGACCAGTTGTAAAACCATCGATTAATCTGAATGTTACTAAACCGATAAAGTGCACCAAATTTAAAAATTTCCAAATGTTAAACCAATTAATATTGATATAAAAGATCCAATAGCACCAAGTGCACCAAAGGTAATTGGAGCACCGAATATAAATATTAATTTAGCAGACCAACTGTTACATTAAATCTTGGAGCACACGAAACACCAAATATAAGTATTAATGTAACTCCACCAGAAATTAAACCTTTGACAATTAATAAAACCTAATGAGGTAAAATTACCAACAATAAATGCTCCTGTGATATCACCAATTAAGTTTTCTATTGATCCTACAGGAGATGCTAAATATAAAAGATTCGAGGTTGGAAAAATTGGTCTAATGGAGATAGAAATAAAATACATAATATTACTGAATTAAGAAATAGAGATTATATAACTTTAAGTTCAGATTATATTAGTAAAAGCAACAGTAGATAATACATATACATTTAACGTTGTAGCAAATAATAATAGAGCGTTCGTTTTTAGATGAAGCGACTGATAAACAATCGTTTACAAATAAAAGCAACTATTAATCTTAAAAGGAAGTCAAAATGTTGCAATTGATATTCAAGGTACTCACGGTTCGGGAAATAGTGGAACAATGAATGGGAAGTTGTTAGAAGCGATTAATGAAGGTAAGATTATAGGGTGAAAAACAACTGATAATACGAAAAAAATCAAGTTGCTTTTTGGATTTAACAATCCAGATGCTTCAGACAATAAAACTTTTGACTAAGATGATAAATAGAGGAGAAATTACATTAAAATCAGATGAAAGTGCGACTTTTTCAATTAAAACCAGAAGATCCACGAAATTGGAATCCAAGTAATTGGAAGACAGCTCCAACTAGAATTGATTATAAAAAGAAGACCCTAAGCGTGGAAAAGTTGCTATGCAAGCTATTAATGAAAAAGAAATAAATATAGAAGGAAATAATAGTTTTGGTATAACAACAGTTTATAATGAAGGTCTTCCTATAAATTTTTTAATAATAAAAGTATTTATAAAAATTTAAATTCAGAAGTAGAACTTACTGATGAATTGAATCATACATCAAATAAAAGCACGTGTAAGACCGGGAGGAGAATTTGGAAATACAACAGTTTCGGGTTTTACAAGTGGAGTTTATAATGAGAGTACAGGAAAAAAATTAATATAAAAGGTGAAAAATAGTATTGCTATTGGGTTATTACATGATATCCAAGAAGCTAAAATTGATGGAGAAATAAATATCTATTCGAAAAAAAGGAGTAGGAGTATTTACAGGAGTTCCAGTAGGATTACCTACTGACAACACTTTGATTTTGTTGAATTAAAAGGTAAAAATTAACATAAAAAGAAAATGCAGAAAATGCAGTAGGAGCTTATGTTGGAGAAACTTCAGTTGATTTAAATGATGGGAAATTAAATGGAAGTAATGGTCCAGTTAGTCGTAAATACTTAAGATCTGGGGATATAAAAATCTAATACAGGATCAATTATCACCGTAGAAGGTAAAAACAAATTATGGATTTGTAGTTAACAATAATTCAAATTACTCTAAATTTCCTGGAGCTTTAGATGATATGCAACAGGGAACAGATAAATCTAAATATGGTAGAGGTATAAATGAAGGAAGAATTAATGTTGAAGGAGAAAATTCAGTAGGTTTTGCATTGATAAAAGGTGGAAATTCTTCAAACAGTGGAACAATAAGTGTTAAAACCTAGTTCAATAAAATCAGTAGGTTTTTATGGAGAACAAGATAAATTTGATAATTCAGGAACTATTGAAGTTACAACAGCCAAAAATACTCGTAATACTGCTGTGGCATTAGATGGAAACAGTAATAAGATTACTTTCAACAATACTGGTAATATATACATTAATGCAAATAAAAATTCGAATACAAATTTAGTAGGTAATACAAATACAGGAGTTTATGCAAAAGGTACGTATGAATTTAATCATACTGGTGGAGAAGTTATAGTTGGTAAAAATGCAACTGGATTTTTATGTTAAGGATTCTACAGGAGTGGTAAATATTAAAGCACCTGTTAAGCTAGAAGAAAGTGGTACAGGAGCAGACAGTGGAACAACAATTGGATTTTATTCAGATGGTAATGCAAATGTTAATTTTGGAACAGGTTCAGAGTTAATGATTGGAAAAAGGTGCTATTGGGCTTTATTCGGAAGATTCATCAAGATTTGCTGATACATTTAAAATAAACTCGGGTGAGAAATTGGATGTTTCTCTTGGTGAAAATTCAGCCTTTGGGTTTGTTAGTGGAAATACTACAAGTCCATCTTTAAAGAAATTTTTGAATAATAATACAACAAACGATAAGATAAATATAACAAATTTTGGAAAAGGTGCAACAATATTTTTTTGCAAGTGATTCTGGAAATGCAATTTTTAGATGGAGATTATACTATTACTAATGGTGGAAATGCTTCAACTTCAGTTTTTATCTGCCAATAATAATTCAACTGTAGGAATTAAAAGTGGTGTGAAACTAATTACAAATACTCAAGTTGGACTTGTTGCGACAAAAGGAGCAAATACAGGAGATACACCTTCTACAGCTAAAAATGAAGGAATTTTTAGAATCTTCAAGAACTTCTGGAGTAGGAATTTATGCTAATGAAAGTAATGGTCAAAAATGCAGGTACTGGTAAAATAATAATGAAAGAATCTGGTTCTGTAGGTATTTTAGGATTGGAAGATTCTGAATTAACAAACGCTTCAGTGGGGAAATTACAGTTAAAAAGCTTCTTCTGCTGGAATATATGCGGAAAAATAGTAATGTAACAAATAGTGGAACTATAACTACAGAAGATGAAAAATCAGCTGGAATATTTTCAAAATCTTCATCAACTTCGACAAAACTGTTAAAAATTCAGGGTAATATTAAAATTACTGGTTCAGGAAAAACCAAAAATGCAGGGATTTATGGAGAATTAGTTAGTACGGCAACTGGTAAATTAACTTTAATAAATGAAACTGGTGGAAATATTGAAGTTTCAACGGGAGAATCAGTAGGAATATTTGGTAAGAATGGAACATCTAGTAAAAACAATTTTGTAATAGATAACAAAGATAAAGTTACAATGAAAGTTGATTCATCAGTAGGAATTTTTGGCTGAAAAAGGCAAAAGTAACAAATGAGTCATCGGGGAATAGTTAAAAATAGAAGGTAAAAATCAGTAGGAATATTTGGTAAAGAAGGTTCTGAGATTGAGAATAATGGAAACATTTTTGGCAACAAGTACGGATCCTAATTCGGCTTCAGTAGGAATATTGTCAGATGGTGGAAAAAGCAACTAATAAAAAGAAAATAGAAATGTCGGTGGAAAATCTGCTGGAATGATGGGAATAAATGATGCTGAAATAATAAATGATGTTTCTCCTGCAGAAATCATAATGAACAAAAACAGGTTCAGCAGGAATTTATATACAAAATAGTAATGCTACAAATAGAGGTATAATTAACTTAAAAAGAAAATGAATCAGCAGGAATTTATGCACAAAATACTTCGGCAAAAGATTATACACTTAATAATTCAGGGGACTATTAATGCTGAAAAAGAAAAAAAAGTATTGGGATGTATGCAAATGTAAAATAAAAATACATCAGTTACACCAGCTGTTACACCTGGAATAACTACAATGAATAATAGTGGGACTATTCATTTTAAAAGATGAAAGTTCAGTAGGAATGTATATAAAAAAATGAGTTAGATGATGAGAACAAAAAGCTGTAATAAATAATAATGCATCTAATGGTATAATTAAAATAGACAAAGCTGAATCAGTAGGTATAATGGCAGATACTGCAACTGTTCAAAATGATGGAATAATTGAAGTAAAAGATAATAAATCAGCAGGAATTTATGCAATTGATAATTCTTATGTTACTAATAATGCAGATATTACTACAGAAGGAGAAAAAAATCAGCAGGAATTTATATAAGTGATAGTGATGTTGTGAATAATGCAAGTAAAAACAATAACTGTAGAAAAAAATAAGTCAGCGAGGGATATATGGTAAAATTTAAGAATGATAAAAGATCACACAATTACAAATAGTGGAATAATTACTTTAGCAACAAGTAATTCTGAAAAAAAGGAAGTGCAGGAATTTATGGTGAATTGGAATCTGGAGCTACAAAGACACTTTCTATTGGAAATTCAACTGGTTCAACAATAAATGTTGGTATGAAAGAATCTGTTGGAATTTATGCTAAAAAAATTCTTCAGCAAATGGAAAAGGAAATCTAGTAGTTGATAATAGTGGTACAGTTATAACTTCAAAAGAAAAAAATCAGTTGGAATCTTTGGTGAGAAAGCTACTGTTGCAAATAATAAAACTATAGAAGTAAATGGACAAGAATCTATTGGAATCTTTTGGAGAATTAGGATCAGAAATAAAAATACTTCAACTAATGAAGGAATTAAAGTTATTGGTGAAAGTTCAACAGGAATGTATGCTACAGGTTTAGGAACAACTGGAGAAAATACAGGGAAAATTGTTTTATCTGGAGAAAGAGCTACAGGAATGGGTGCGACTAATAGTGCAGTTATAACTAATGAAAAGGAAATTTCTGGAACAGTTAAAAATGTAATTGGAATGTATGGTACAGATAGTGGAACACAAGTTAAAAAAATAGAAAAAGATATTAAGTTGTTAAAAAGAAAATTCAACAGGAATATTCGCTAAAAGATGATGCTGTAGCAGAAAATGAAAGTAATGGAAATATTGAAATAGCAGAAAAAAATTCAGTAGGTATGTTTGGACTTGCAAGTTCTACATCAAAGAACATAAATTTAACAAATGCAGGAACTATAACTTTAAAAGGGAAAAGAATCAACAGGAATTTTTGCTAGTAATGCTGAGAGTTCTACTGGAAGTGGTATTTATTCAGGGATCAGTTGCTAATTCATCTATAAAAAAATACAGGAACTATAACGTTAGATGCTGAAAAGACAGTTGGGATTTATACACCAAAATCTACTATTTCTAAAGTAGGAAATATTACAATGACTAAAAATGCTAATTCATCAGTTGCAGTTTATCTTACTCAAGAAGCAACAGCAGATGGAACAGGAGCTGTAATTAATTTCTAAATGATAAATCACAAAAATCAAGTGAGCTTATTATATTAAAGGTAAAAGGAACAATATCAAATTCTATTGGAAATATTAATGGTTATGGTGTTGGAGTTTATTTAGATGGAACAGATAATACGGGAGCACCACTTTTAACAGCTACAAAATTGAATGCACCAACTCTTGATTTTTGTAAGTGGAAGTACTACGCAAGGAAAAGGAATAATAGGATTAGTATTGAAAGGAAATACTGACATTTCAAGCTACACAGGTGGAATAAAAAGTAGGAAACACAGACGGTAATTTTTTTATGCAGTAGGACTTTACACAGATAGTCAAGGAACTTCAACAACACCAAAAGCAATTTCAACAGCTATTACGACTGGAGCAAATGGAGTAGGATTGATTGCTGAAAATGGAAGTAATCTTGCTTATACTACTGGAACTATAACTATTGGAGATGGAAAAGATGCTGGAACTGGTATTTATGTTGGAAATAATGGAACAAGTGGGACATCTAATCCTTCAAAAGTAACAGTAACTGGTGCAACAATTAATTTAAATGGTTCAAATGGAGTAGGAGCTATAGTAACTACAAATTCTACAGTTAATATTGACGGAGCAACAACAATTAATTTCCAAGGTGATGGAGTAGGAGTATACGGACAAAAAGGAGCTCATGTTACTAATAGTGCTATATTGAATACGAATGGACATTCTGTTGAAAGAACGAGAGTTACTGAAGGAAGTTCTATAATTTCAACAAATTTAACAGGAAAAAGCGATGACAGATAGTGGAAATATAATTTCACATGTTATAAATGGAGAAACAATTGTAGAATCAGGAGTTGCTGTTGAAGCAAAATCTGGAACACAAAAAATTATTGGACTTATGGCAGATGGTATTAAAAATCCTAGTCCAACTCATACATCTTGGAAAGGAGATGTTAATTACGAAGCTATAAATGAAGGGAAAAATTGATTTATCAAATGCAACTACAAGTACTGCAATGTATCTTGATTCTTCAAGAGGAATTAATAGAGATGAAATTGCTGTAGGAAATAAATCTACTGGAATTTATGGAGTTTACAATGATACAACATCAATTTATAGTGGTGCAGTAGCTGGAACTAAAAAAATGAAGGAAAAAAATCATGACAACAGCTGGTTCTAAGATAACAATTGGAGATGAATCATCAGCGATTTATGCGATTGATTTTTGATAAAGTTGAAAATAATGGAAGCATAACTGGTGGAGATAAATCTGTTGGAATTTATGCGAAAAAAATACGACTGGATTATCAACTGCTAAAAAAATATAGATGTTACAAATACAGGAAATATCACATTAGGAAAAAGGTTCAGCGGGAATTTACATTGCACGAAACTACAAATAATCAAATGCAACAGTTGTAAATAGTGGAAATATAACAGTTGGAGATTCAATATTGAATGCGAGTGGAGTTGCTACTTCAACTTCTGTGGGAATTTATGCAACAAATAAAAACTAATTTGACAACTACAGGAAATATTACAGTTGGAAATAAAGGGTTTGCATTATATGGAAATGATTCTAATTTGACTGTAAATGGTGGAAATTATAACTTTGCGAATAATGGAAGTTTAGCGTACTTAGAAAATGGTTCGGTATTGAATTATAATAATACAGGAACATTGACAACATCTTCAGAACCAATGTTATACATTATTAACAGTAAGGCGAACATGAATAATAACGATATTGTTGTGTCTGCGAATGGAACTGGAGTTTACATGACTGGAAACTCGACTTTCAGTGGATGGAATAATATGACTTTAAATAGTGGATCTACTGGAATTTATGTAGAAAATTCAAAGGCTACGATAGATGGTAAAAAAATATTACTGGAACGGCTAACAAAGCAAAAGGAATTGTTGCAATAAATTCAGATGTTACGAATAAAGCGAATATGCAATTTAGTGATGATGATTCAATTGGAATTTTCTCAAGAAATAATTCAGGAAGTGCAAAAAATATTGTAAATACTGGAAACATTGATATTAATGGAGAGCGTTCAATTGCGGCATATTTAGAAGGAACATCGGATCAAACATTTGAAAATAGCGGAACAATAAATGTTGATAAAACAACGACTTCTGTGAAAAAATGATTCAACAGTAGGAATTTATGCACAAAAATGGTTCGAAAAATAAATGTTAAAAATAGTGGAACAATAAATGTTGGAGAGTCTTCATTTGGAATTTATTCATTGAGTGAGAATGGAAATGTAGAGACAACTGGAAGTTCAGTAATTAACGTTGCAGATAAAAGCGATTGGTATTTACAAAAAGGTGGAACTGCTAATGTTGGTGGAATAATCAATGTTGCAAATCACACAGCTACTGATCCAAATAGCGAACCAGTAGGAATTTACGGATCAAGCGGAGTAACTGTTACAGATACTACAACAAACTTCAATGTTGGAGATAAATCTTACGGTGTGATTTTAGCTAATCCAGGAATTGGTAAAACAAATGTTTATTCAAATTCGGCTTCGTCGAATATAACCTTAGGAAAAGAATCAACATTTATTTACACTGAAGGGGCCTCTAATGTTACAAATAATGCAACAATGACATCTGGAACTAACGATAAGATTATTGCTATTTATGGAAAAGATGGAGCGAACATTGTAAATAATGGAATGATTGACTTGTCGAATGGAATTGGAAATCAAGGAATTCTTGTGACAGGAGCTTCAAATGCAGTAAATAGAGGAGTAATAAAAGTTGGAAAAACAGATAACTCTGATCCAAATAACATTGTTTATGGAATAGGAATGGCGACAATTAATGGAGCTAGTATTTCAAATGATAGAGATATCTACGTGTCGAGGACACTTAAGCATCGGAATGTATGGAGATGACAGAGGAACAACACTTAGAAACTCTGGAAATATCTACTTAGATCCGTCAAGTGCAACAGCAACTGATAAAATTCAAACAATGATGGGAGTATTTGTAAATAATGGAGCAAAATTTGTAAATACAGGAAATATCACAACAGTTGGTTCATACCATGGAAATAATAATGTTCAAGGACTTGTTGGAGTTGCTGTATTAAATGGAAGTACATTGGAAAATTATGGAAAAAAATTGATATTGACGCAGATAGCAGTTATGGTGTGTTAATTAAAGGAACTGCGACAAATAAATCAATCATTAAAAAAATTATGGAGAAATAAATATTAGTGGTTTAAGATCTTATGGTGTGAGATATGATGCAGATTCTCAAGGAGTTAGTGGAAACTTACCAATTGGAACTGATGCAACACCTGCAAATGTGTTACCAGCATTAAATGGTGGAGTTGGAACAATAACTTCTACAAACGGAGCAAATGATTACTATGCACCAAAAGACCCTAGTAAAACTCTTGCTGGAGTAGGAATTATTCAATTACCGAATGGAAGATTGGCAATCCAAAGAAATGGAGTAGTATTGAATGATAGCCAAGTTCAAACATTCAATTATGCACCACAAACTACTAACTTTGCGTTATCAAACTTTGGAGTTTACGTAGATACTTTAGGAAGAACAAGACCAATTAACGTAAATGGAGCAACAAACATTGGAATTGACAGTGATTTATTAATAGGAACAGAATTTTTCAGTACTTACAAATGCAAAAGATGTAATAATTGGAAAACAAATATTGCAACCATTCTTGAATCAAATAAATGCAGGAATATTTAACTTTTACACCTTATTCTGCATCATTGACTTGGATGGCAACACCGAAGTAGATCTGTCTACTCAGCAAATTACTCGTGTTCTTATGACAAAAAAATTCCTTATACAGCTTTTTGTAGCGAGAAAATCTAACGAGTATAATTTTACTGATGGATTGGAACAAAGATACGACAAGAATGCACTAGATTCAAGAGAAAAGAAGTATTCAACAAATTGAATACAATTGGAAATAGTGAAGAAGCGTTATTAGTACAAAGCTTACGATGAAATGATGGGACACCAATATGCTAATGTTCAACAAAGAATTTTTGAAACAGGAAATATGTTGAATAAAGAGTTTAGATATTTAAAGAGATGAATGGGATACTAAATCTAAACAATCTAACAAAAATAAAAAGTGTTTGGAATGAAAGGCGAGTACAAAACTGATACGGCTGGAATTATTGATTATAGAAATGACGCATATGGATTTGCATACTTACATGAAGATGAAACTGTAAAATTAGGAGAATCTAGCGGATGGTACGCAGGAGCAATTAGAAATAAATTTGATTTCAGCGATATAGGAAAATCAAAAGAAGAACAAAAATATGATTAAAGCAGGAGTATTTAAGTCAATGTAGCTTGGATATGATAATCATAATAACGAATGGAATTGGACTGTAGCGACGAGAAGGATTTATTGGAAATGCTGAAATGAATAGAAGATTCCTTGTTGTAGATGATATTTTTTGAGGCAAAATCTGATTATTATTCTTACGGAGTTGGATTGAAAAATGAACTTAGAAAAAAATATCAGATTGAGTGAAAGAACAAAGCCTTTTCACCATATGGAAACTTGAAATTAGAATACGGAAGATTTAATGGAATCAAAGAAGATACAGGACAAATTCGTTTAGAAGTAAAAGGAAACGATTATTACTCAGTAAAACACGAAGTTGGAGTCGAATTCAAATACAAACAACCAATGGCAGTAAGAACTACATTCACAGCTAAATTAGGACTTGCGTATGAAAATGAATTAGGACAAGTTGGAGATGTAAATAACCAAGCAAGAGTTCGTTACACAACAGCAGATTGGTTCAATATTAGAGGAGAAAAAGACGACAGAAGAGGAAATGGAAAAGTTGACTTGAACCTTGGAATTGAAAAATACAAGATTTGGTGTAACAGTAAATGCAGGTTATGATACAAAAAGGCGAAAATGTAAGAGGTGGAATTGGATTTAGAGCGATTTACTAATCATTTTTGAATACTACAATTTATAAAATTTAAGAAGTTCTCTCTTCAAATTTTTGGAGAGGAACTTTTATTTTACGTAATCAGAAATACTTTGAAATAAAAAAATAAATTAAAAATATTAAAATGATTGAAAAAAATTTTTTAAAATTTTTATATAATTAATACTATAAAGGCAAATAAATTTATAAAAATTTATTTATAGATATTTTTAGATTGGAAAGGGAATAAAATGTCTTTTTCTTACTATAAACTTTGTATAATTAAGACATAAGTTTATAGAAAATTAAAAATAGTACAAATTATGAATAAATTCAGAAAGGAGATAGAAATCATTGGAAAATAATACTTTGGTTGAAATTAAAAATTTAGATGTAAATTTTTCGTATTAATGATGATTATTATAAGGCTGTCGATAATGTAAATTTGAAATTGAAAAAGAATGAAATTTTGGCGATAGTTGGGGAATCTGGTTGCGGGAAAAGTACATTGGCGACTTCAATTATGGGATTGCATAATCCATTGAATACGAAATTATCGGGGAAATAATTTATAAAGATAAAAATTTGTTGGAATTGAGTGAAGAGGAATATAATGAAATAAGGGGTGGCGAGATTGGAATGATATTTCGGGATCCGTTATCAGCTTTAAATCCATTAATGAGAATAGAAGCGCAAATCGAAGAGGGACTTATTTATCACACAAAATTAAATCAAAATGAGCGAAAAAAACAGAGTTTACGAACTATTACAACAAGTGGGAATACAAAATTACAAAAGAATTGCAAGACAATTTCCTCACGAATTATCTGGGGGAATGCGACAAAGGGTTATGATTGCACTTGCTTTAGCTTGTAAACCAAACGTTATAATTGCTGATGAACCAACAACAGCACTAGACGTAACAATTCAAGCACAAATTTTAGATTTATTAAAAATCAATTCAAGATGAAATACATGCTGGAATAATTTTGATAACACACGATTTAGGAGTTGTAGCTGAAATGGCTGACAGAGTAGCAGTTATGTATGCTGGAGAAATTGTCGAAATAGCATCTGTTAATGAACTATTTGAAAATCCAAAACATCCATACACAAGATCATTACTGAAATCAATTCCTCAAATGGACACAGAAACAGACGAATTATACACAATAAAAGGAACCGTTCCATCATTGAAAAATCTAGATAGAAACGGATGTAGATTTTTCAAACAGAATTCCTTGGATTGATAAAAAAGAGCACGAAAAACAATCCACAATTACACGAAATTGAAAAAAGAACATTTTTGTAAGATGTACTTGCTGGAAAAAAATTTTCATTTTTCTTGAAGAATAGAGAAATGGGAGATTATATATTTATTAAGGAGGAAATATGAGTTTTTAGAAGTGAAAAATTTAAAAAGTTCATTATCCTATCCGTGGTGGATTTTTTAACAAAATAATTGATTATGTTTACGCAGTTGATGGAGTAGATATGTTAATAGAAAAAGGAAAAAAAGTTATGGTCTGGTTGGTGAATCGTAGTCGGGAAAAATCTACTATAGGAAAAGCAATAATTGGACTTGAAAAAAATACGAAGTGGAAAGATTTTTTTATGAAGGAAAAGTAATAAATCATAAAAAAATGAGAGATAAAAATTTGAATTATAGTAAGGATATTCAGATGATATTTCAAGATTCATTGTCGAGTTTGAATCCGAAAAAAAGGATTATTGAAATAATTACAGAGCCTTTGAAGAATTTTTGAGAATTTGTCGTATGAAGAAGAGAAGAGACAGGGCTTCAGAATTGCTGGAAATTGTTGGATTATCGGATGATTCGTTGTATAAAGTATCCGCATGAGTTTTTCTGGAGGACAGCGTCAAAGAATTGGAATTGCTAGATCAGTTGCGACTAAGCCGAAATTAATTATTGCAGATGAGCCTGTTTCAGCGTTAGATTTGTCGGTTCAAGCTCAAGTATTAAATTACATGAAAGAAATTCAAAAACAATTTGGAATGAGTTATTTATTTATTTCTCATGATTTGGGAGTTATTAAAGCATATGTGTGATGAAATTTTTTTATAATGTATAAAGGAAGATTTGTTGAAAAAGGATTGAAAAAGATATTTATGGAAATCCACAACATATTTACACAAAACGTTTGATAGCAGCGATTCCAGAAGTTAATCCTCGAAATAGGAAAGAGAAAAAAATTAAATAGACTAGCGATTGAGAAGGAATATAAGGAAAATGAATCAAATTATTATGATGAAAATGGAAGAGTTTATGATTTGAAATCGTTGTCAGAAACACATTTTGTGGCATTAGATGGAAAAAAAGAAAGGGGCGAAATAATTTATGTGGAAAAACGGTGCTTAGAAGGGTTCTTATTATGATACCGCAATTATTTATACTGAGCATAATAATATTTATACTAGCAAAAATTAATGCCAGGGGATCCATTCACAGGATTGATAACACCTCAAACTGATCCAGCGACTTTGGAAGCATTAAAAGACAAGCTGGATTGTATGATCCTTGGCATATTCAGTATCTAAGATGGATGAAAAAAATGCTTTTCATGGAAATTTTTGGAATGAGTTATGCGTATAAAATTCCAGTAAAAACATTGATTGGACAAAGGGCGAACAATACGTTTATTTTATCGCTTGTAAGTGTGATTTTAACTTATTGTATTGCAATTCCATTGGGAATGTGGGCTGGAAGATATCAAAATTCAAAATTAGATAAAGTTGTAACATTTTATAATTATGTGAGTTATGCGATACCAACATTTATTTTTCACTTATAATGTTATGGTTTTTGGATACACATTAGGATGGTTCCCAACAACAGGATCTGTAACTATTGGACTTGAGCCGAATACATTTGAGTACTTTGTAGATAGAATACATCACATTATATTACCAGCGATTACATATGCTTTACTTGCAACAACAGGAACAATTCAATATTTAAGAAATGAAGTAATTGATGCAAAAGGTTTGGAATATGTGAAAACAGCGAGAAGTAAAGGTGTGCCAGAAAAATAAAGTTTATTCAAGACATATATTTAGAAATTCGATTTTACCAATAGCGAGCATTTTTTTGGTTACACAATAACTGGATTGTTAAGTGGTTCAGTGTTTATTGAATTAATTTTTTTAACTATCCTGGAATGGGGCGATTATTTATATCGTCAATAACAACGAGAGATTACAGTGTCGTTACGGCATTAATTTTACTTTACGGATTTTTGACGTTGGTTGGAAGTTTACTTTCTGATATTATTTTGAGTATAGTTGATCCGAGAATAAGAATAGAATAGGTGGTGTTTATGAAAAATTAAATGAAAAAGCAGAGATGAAAAAAAGCATGAAAAGCCATCGAGTTTAATGTAATTGTAAGAGAAATAAAAAAAGATAAGTTGGCTTTTAATTTCAGTATATGTGTTGGCGATATTATTTTTTTAGTAATTTTTTATTGAGCAAGACTTACTAATCAAGAAGAAGTTATGAAAATAAGTTTATTGGATAAATATTCAAAACCAATGGAAGGATTTTTAGCTAGGTTCAGATTCGGTGGAAGAGATATTTTTAGGGCAATTAGTGATTGGAGCAAGAAATTCGATAATCATTGGGTTTACGATTACTTTGATAACTTCTGGAATTGGGATTGTGATAGGATTAGTTTCGAGGATATTACGGTGGTCAAGTTGACAATGTAATAATGAGAATAATTGATTTTATAACTATTTTACCTACTTTGATGCTAATAATTGTATTTATAACAATTGTTCCAAAATACAGTATTTTTCTCATTTATTATAATAATGAGCTGTTTCTATTGGACAGGAATTGCAAGACTTATCAGAAGTAAAAGCGTTAACTGAAAGTAGAAAAGATTATGTAAATGCTTCAAAGACAATGGGTACAAGTGATTTCAAAAATAATTTTTAGAGAAATTTTGCAAATTTGAGTTCATTAATAATCGTAAATTTAACGTTAGAATTTGCGGGAAATATTGGGATTGAAACAGGATTGAGCTTTTTGGGATTTGAGTTACCACCAACTACACCGAGTTTGGGGACATTAGTTGGTTATGCGACAGATCCAGAAGTTTTATCAACTAAGCTATGGATATGGCTTCCAGCTTCAATTTTAATATTAATAATGATGTTGTGTATAAACTATATTGGACAAGCTTTGAAGAGAGCAGCAGATGCACGACAAAGATTAGGATAGTTTATAGCGAAAGGAATGGAATAAAATGAAAAATGTAAAATATTTGGGATTGTTAATGATTTTTAGTAATTTTATCAGCTTGCAGTCCTGGAAAAAAGAGAAGTGAGCGTATTGGAGAAAAAGTCGAAAAAGTAAATTTTTTTCATTGGAAACAAAAAAATAACGCTCCTGCAGTTGACGGATCCCCTTTAAGAGTCGCAATGGTAAAGGATGCTCCGTTAGTTGGAATTTTTGAAGAAACATTGTCAACAGATGGATATGATAGTGAAGTTAACAATACATTTATGAGTAATTCAATATTTGATGTAGATGAAAATTTCGAAGTAATTAATACAGGACTAGCAACAATGGATGTAGACGCAAACGCCAAAAAAGTAACAATTAAAATAAAAGATGGTGTAAAATGGAGTGACGGTCAACCGTTAGTGGCTGAAGATATCATTTATCCTTATGAAGTGGTAGGAAGTAAAGATTACACAGGTGTGCGATACGATACTGAAGCTAAAAATCGTTGGAATAGAAGATTATCATAACGGAAAAAGCAAAAACAATTTCTGGAATTAAAAATTAATGATAAAAACAGTAGAAATCTCGTTCACAGAAATGGGATTCAGCGTTTATACTTTAGGAAATGGAATAATAGCAACTGCCTTGCCAAAACATTATCTAAAAGATGTTCCAATAAAAGATTTAGTTTCTTCACCAAAGATAAGAACGAATATCGTAACTATTAGGGCCTTATGTTCCTACAAAAATGATTCAAGGAGAAAGTATTCAATTTAAAAGCAAACCCTTATTATTTCAAAGGAAAAGCCAAAAATTGAAAAAGTAGTATTGGAAGTAATAAATCAACAATCAATAATTGCAAAAGATTGAAAAACAGGTAGATACGATTATGTAATGTTTATGCCTGGAGATTTGTATGATTCACTAAAAAGACTTGAAAAAATACAGAAATTTTAGGAAGACAAGATTTATACTACTCTTATTTAGGATTTAAATTAGGACATTTTTGATAAAAAAATAAAGGTATTAATATCACTGATCCAAAAAGCAAAAAAATGGGAGACAAAAATTACGTCAAGCAATGGCATACGGATTAAATATAGACCAAATGGTTCAAACATTCTATTCGGGAATAAGAGAACGTGCAACTTCAATGGTTCCGCCAGTAATGACTAAATATTTTTCCGAAAGGCTTAAAAAGGATATCCTTATGATCCAAAAAAAAGCTAAAGAATTATTAGATGAAGCAGGTTACAAGGACATTAATGGAGATGGATACAGAGAAGATAAAAATGGTAAACCTTTTGTAATAAAAAAATGGCTTCAATGTCGTGTGGAGACATCGCTGAACCTCTAGCTCAATTTTTATATCCAAAACTGGAAAAGACATTGGATTAAAAAGTAGTTTTAACAACTGGAAGATTAATAGAATTAAATACTTTTTATGATAAATTAGGAGCAGATGATAAGGATATCGACGTATTTTTTGACAAAGATGGGGAGTTGGAAGTAGCTAATTCCAAGTAGTACAGCTGGTAAAAGACGCTCAATTTAATTATTCGAGATATGTTACTGAAGAAAATGAAAGATTAATGGATGATGTTGTAAGTCCAAAAACTTTAACAAATCCTAATTATAAAAGCTGAAGCATACAAAAGATGGCAAGAATACTACATTGATCAAGCGGTTTGTAGTACCATTAACTTACAAATATGTAATTTATCCAGTAAATAAAAGATTAAAAAAATGTTTACATAGGATATGATTCAGCTAAATTAGGTAAAGACATAAATAAATGGGAATTAACAGCGAAAAACCTATCAGATAAAAATATAAAAAAATATATATAATAAAATATGCTTGATATTTTTTTAATTATAGTATACTATTAGAAAGTACTGAAGCGAGTGTATTTAATTTTTTTAATATCTACAAGAGATAGTAAGTATATGAACTTATAGTAAACAATAAAAAATTAGATAGGAGAGAGAAAAATGGGTGTAGGAACATCATTGAACACGCTTAACTGGCAACAAATTATTTTTTTAGTTTTTTTAGGTGGACTAGGAATGTTTTTATTCTGTATAAAATATATGGGAGATGGATTACAATTAGCGACGAGGAGATAGATTGAAATACATCTTAGACAAATATACAACTTCTCCATTTTTGGGAGTTTTAGTTGGAATATTTGTAACAGTGCTAATACAATCAAGTTCAGGGAACAACAGTTATTACAATTGGATTAGTAAGTGCAGGATTATTGACTTTAAGACAAGCTATTGGAATAATAATGGGAGCGAATATAGGAACAACAGTAACATCATTTATAATTGGATTTAATATTTCACATTTTTCATTACCGATAATATTTTTTTAGGAGCGCTGTTATTATTCTTCACAAAAGTAAAAACCCTTAACAATGCTGGTCGTATTTTTATTCGGATTTGGAGGAATTTTCTATGCATTAACACTAATGTCTGGAGCAATGGAACCATTAAAATATTTACCAGATTTTTAGAGTATGGACTGTTAATTTGAGTAAAAATCCAGTTTTAGGAGTATTCGTTGGAACATTAATTACAATGTTAGTTCAAGCATCAAGTGCAACAATAAGTATCTTACAAAAATCTTTACCAAGAAGGATTAATTGATTTAAAAGGAGCATTGCCAGTTTTTATTTGGAGATAATATCGGTACAACAATTACAGCAATAATTGCAGTAATTGGTTCAAATACATCAGCAAAAAGATTAGCGACTTCACATGTAATGTTTAATGTAATTGGAACAGTAACATTTTTTGATTTTATTAAGTCCTTTTTCACATTCATTGGATTCATGCAAAAATTTTTGCATCTAAATCCTAAAATGACAATAGCATTTTCTCATGGTACATTTAATGCAGTTACGACAGTTTTTTATTATTCCCATTCATTGGAGCTTTGGAATACATTGTTGTTAAGTTGATTAAAGAGAAAAAGAAGTGGAAAAAGATGTCTACACAGTTAAATATCTAGACCCAATGTTGATGGGAACACCAAGTATTGCGTTGGGACAAGTAAAATTAGAATTGATTGAAATGACTAATTTCTCATTGGAAAATATAAAAGAATCGGTAGAATTTTTTTCAATACAAGAGAGGAAAAATACGCTAAAGAAGTAGAAGAAAAAGAAGAAGTTATAAATTACATTGATCAAGAAATTACAAAAATACTTGACAGGAATATTGAGAGAAAATCTTAATGATAAAGATGGAGAAGATGTTACAGCTTATTTAGATATGTGTAGAGATATTGAAAGAATCGGAGATCACGCAGACTGGAATAATTCGAGAGGTTAATTTAGGAATGAAAAAAAGTTTAAAAATTCTCTAATTTAGTTTATGAAGAAGTGTATACATTAACTAAAAATTATAGTTAAAATGATAGAACTTTCAATCGAAGCAGTAAAAGATTCTAACAAAGAAAAAGCAATTGAAGTGTTAGATTTACATAATAAATTATACACAAAAGATAAAGAAATAAGAAAAAAACACCAAAAAAAGATTGAGTGCACAAGAATGTGAAATAAAATCGGGATTGTTGTACACAGATTTATTATTACATTTCACTAGAGTAGGAGATCATGCAAGAAATCTAGCAGAAAAAGTAATAAATGGAATGGTTTAATATTTGATAGAATATAATATAAAATTAAAAACTATCTTGTGAAAGTTATTTTTACAAGATAGTTTTTATTTCCATTTAAATTAATTTAAATCAGCTAATAATATTCGCAGTACTAGTCCCATCAGTAGATTTTTGTTACAATAATTTGCTTATCAATACGATTTTTAACTCTTCAACGTGAGAAATAATACCAATAAGTTTATTTTTCATCAGACAATTTTTATAAGTGCGTCAATTGCTGTTTTTTAAGGTATCTTCGTCAAGTGTACCGAATCCTTCATCAATAAACATTGTATCAAGTTGTATTCCTCCCGACATTGATTGAATTTCATCAGAAAATCCTAGAGCAAGTGACAGAGAAGCCATGAATGATTCACCACCAGAAAGCGTTCTAACATTCCGAGTTGTATTGTTGTAGTGGTCGATGATTTCTAGTTCTAAGCCACTTTTTGATTTTTGCATCTTTAGCTTCTTCTTCTCTTTTTAACTCATATTGTGCATTTGACATAATCATAAACCGCAAATTAGCTCTAGCGATAACCCTTTCAAAATATTTCATTTGAATATAAGTTTCAAAAAGTAATTTTTATCTTTTTCCGCTAATTGTACCTTTTGTAGTCGCTGAAAGAGCCTGTATTGAGTCATATTTTTTCTTATTTCAAATAATTTTTAGATTGTTTTCCAATTTCATTTAATAATTTTTTTCATTAGCAATCAAATTAAACTTATTATTATCAAAATTTTTCTTTATGTTCTTTCAATTCCAAATCAATTTGTTTCTGTTTCTCTAAAAGTTCGTTTTTATCTTTAAAAAGAACGATTTTTGAATATCCAATTTTAAATTTGAAAATTTCTCCTTCAAGACTTGCTAATTTTATTTGCAAATTGTTTAAAATTTCCTTTTCACTATTGATTTTATTTTTCAGTTTTTTTAAAAATATTATTTTTTTAGCTCGTTAATTTTTGTTAAAGAAAACAGTTTCATCTTTTAAATTCTAATGATAACGAATCATTCATTTCGGATAAATCCTTATTTAAAAAGATTCAATCGTGTTTTTAATTGCAACTTGCTCAGATTCATTTTCCTTAATAAAATTCGAAATCTCATTAAGTTTTTTCTTCAATTTTTGGAAATTCTTCTTCCAATTTTTTTAAATACGTTAACATTTTGTTTTTCAGATTCAATATTTCTATCAACCAAATCTAATTGTTCAGACAAATTCTGTTCCTTAGTATTCACCAATTTCTCAATAGAATCAATCCAATTTTTTTCAAATTATTAGTAGAATTTAGATCCTCATTTTTCAATTGAGAATCAGAAACCAAATTACTATTTTCAGAAATCGATTTAGAAATAATTTTAATATTTTTCCTCTAACTTAATTTTTCTGATTTTTCGAGCGTTTTTATCGCTATCAAGTGAATTTAACTTCTCGTTTTTTAATCTTTAATTCTTTATTCAACGATTGAATTTCCTTCTCAATTGTTTCCTTCTCAATTTTTTTCTATTATTTTCTTTTATCTATCAAATTTTTCAATTTCAATTAATTTATTTTTCTAAAAAAATAAACTTTGTTCTTCAATCCAATTTTCTGCATTTTCAAATTCAATTTTTTTCATTATTTAACACTTTTTCAAAAAGATTTTTTTCTATCTTCAATTTTTCCTTTTTATCCCAGAACAAATTTCACTTTGCGATTTTTACCTCATTAGAAAGAGACAGAGCTTCATTTTCTAGTTTTTTTCAATTTCATCTTTATCAAGATTCAAAATATCTTCTTCTGAAAGTATTTTAGCTGGGTGTGGATGCGATGTTGAACCACAAACAGGACATTTTTCCCCTTCGACTAATTGTTGAGCGAGAATACCAGCTTGATTGTCGTTATAATTTTTTTCTCATTTTTAGCAAGAGAATCTTTCTGAGCATATTTTTTTCAGAAATTTCAGTATATTTTTGTTCATTTTTCTAATTCTGCATTCAAATTCTTTATTTCAGAATATAAATTTTTTTATAAGAGTTTATATCTTGAATTCTAGAATTGTAATTAATTTTTCAATTTCTATTTTGTTCTCATTTTTTGAATATCATTAAAAGTTAACAGTTGATTATTTTTGATTTTTCAATATTCTTTTTCCAAAGAAGCAATTTCATTTCTTAAAGAATTAATGTCAAAATCAAATGTCATAATTGTTTTCATTAATTTTTCAATTCACTATTTTTAGAATTATAATCAAAAAAATATAATTTTTTAAAAAGTTGCTAATTCTTTTAAATTTTTAATTCTAAATTATTTTTTTCTCATGAATAAATTCTTGTAATTTTTATATTAGAATTTTTTTCAATTTTTTTCTTTATCATTTTTATTTTTTTGTCTAATAATAAAGATTGTTCATTTTTTTGAGTTTCTAAATCCAACTTTTCAGAAATTTTTTTATTTCAAGCGAATCATTTTCTTCAGAAATTTTTCTTTTTTAGATTAGAAATTTTTTCATAAATCTCTAAATCTTTTTTTCAATAGAGCTAATTTTATCAGTATTACTCTGAATTGATTTTTGTAATTCTGGATGAAGTAAAATCAAATCTTTATAAATTTTTAACATCTTTATTTACAATTTCAAATTCGCTATTTTTTGCTCTAACTGTAATTTTTTTATTTTTCAACTTCTTGTGCTTCATTCAAAGCTAATAAATTTTTTTCTCTTTTTGCTTGAATTTCATCATTTTTCACAAGAATAAATATCATTTTTTTCTTTTTGAAAGTCAATAACTTCTTCTAAGAACTCTTGAAAATTAGTCTTAATCCTATTTTTCATAGTCTGGAAATTTTTCTAAAAAAATTCTTCGTTTTTCATGAAATGAGATATTTTCTTTTAGAACTGCTCAACTTATCTGTTAGAGAGTTATATTGATTTTTATATTTATCATTCAATTCATCAAGTTTTTCAAAAGATTCATATTTTTCAGTATTAAAAATTTTTTTCTAAAGGTTTGGCTTCGCTCTTTTTGTGTCTGCAAGTAAAATTTTTCATAAAAATCACCTTGAGCAATCATACAAATTTGCTTAAATTGTTTTTTTGAGTAATTCCTAAAATTTCTTCAACTTTTTATTAACATTTTTTTCGCTCTTGTCTATTATTTTTTTCCATCTGGCAAGATTAAAGTGGCGTTTCGACTTGTTTTTGTAGTTAGATTTTTCCCTCTTTTTGCAAGTCTTTCGTATTCGTGATTTCTTCTAATTATATATTTTTTCATCTCTGTAAAGAAATTCCAATTCAACAAAAAGTTTCAGTAGATAAATCAGCATATTTTTGAACGTAACATTTTTTTCCATCACGATCTTTACCACTAGCCTCTCCAAAAAGTGCAAAGTTTATCGCATCAAAAATAGTAGTTTTTCCAGCACCAGTATCTCCTGTAATTAAATAAATACCATAATTTCCCAATTTTTCTAAATCAAATACTTGCTCTTTTAGCGTAAGGCCCAAAGCCAGAAACAGTTAATTTTTAAAGGTCTCATTTATTTTTCCTCCCAAACTTCTTCCATTATTTTTTATAATTTTTCTTTTTGCTCATCGTCCATTTCTTTATTATTTTGCAATTTATAGAATTCTGAAAAAAATTTCTAATGGATTTCTATTTTTCGATAACCATGTCGTCTAAATTTATTTTTCTAGATTCACGAGTTCGCATATTATCGTATTCTAATTTCATAATATTTTTGTAAATAACTCGCAATTTTTTTGTATCGCATCAACCACATTAAATTCATCAGTCAAAGTAACATGAATGTAATCGTCAGTATTAGTATTTTTCATAGCTATTTTTTTGTAGTTAATTCTTCGTAAGTCCCCCTTTATTTTTACGCATATCCCTTTTTAGGAATAAGAGGAATCATACGTAAAATTAAAAATCCTCTTTTGAGTTAATTTCTATTATTGAAACAGATTTTGTATCATTAACTTCAGAAAATGAGTATTTTTAAAAGGTGTTCCACAATAACGAATTCTCTCTGTACCAATTTTTGCGGTCTATGAATATGTCCAAGTGCAACATAATCAAAAATCCTCAAAAAAACAGAAGCATCAACATTATCAAGCCCTCCAACACTAATTTCTTCAGATTCAGTTCGACTCGCTCCAGTCACAAACTGATGTGCAATCAAAATATTTATTTTAGAAGTGTCAAGTTTTAAATTATCGACAACAACCTTTATTGCATCAGTATAAGATTCAATTTTTTTCATCTGGGAAAAAAATCGTTTAACATGACTAGGTTTCACAAATGGCAAAAGATAAAAATTAGCACTTCCAAAAATCATTCTTTAGAGTGTATTTTGAAATTTTTTTCCATTATAAACTGGTGAAATATAAATTTTTTTCCCATCGCCATAAGACTTGAACCAAAAGCCAATCTTTTCAGCAGAATCATGATTTCCACTAATTATAAAAAGTAGTCGTCTTTCGCTTAGAAATATCCGATATAAAGCTATCCAGCAATTCCACTGCTTCAATAGATGGAACTTGCTTATCATAAACATCCCCTGCAATTATTACCGCATCGGGCTTTTCCTTATCAATAATTTCTAAAAATTTGATTTAAAAATATTTTTTGGTCGTCAATCATCGAAAATTCATTGACTCTTTTTTTCCAATATGTAAATCGGCTAAATGAATTATTTTCACTATAAATCCCCTCTTTTCATTAAAAATTTATAAAATTTTTAAAATGTTACAAAAATATTATACTATAAAATTAAAAAAATGATAAACAAAAAAATAAATAGCTATACAGTGAAAAATTTTTGGTATAATTTAAAATGTGAAAAGGAAAAAAAGGAGAACGTGAGTTTATGAAAAATATTAATATTGAGTATGTTTTTAGGAAGTTTGAGTAGTTTTGCATTAGGATATGATTTACCGTTTACAAATGATGGAAAAATTTTATGAGGAAAAAAATTGTTAAATAGGGAAATAAGTACTGAAGATACAACTTTAAAAAAATAGAAAAAAATGTCAGATCAAAAAAATATAAAGTTGTATATTATAATGATTTTTGAAACAGGAGAGAAGACTGATAAACCAACATTTTCAGTAGATGCAGTGAAAAAAATAAAAAAATATGATATGTGATGATACAGACGTTTGTATTGCTTACGATACAAAATTGAGAAGAGCTGTATTTGTAGATAAAAGATACAAATAAAATTATTTTTTTCACAAGTATTGGATAGTGATAATGGAAAAAAACAGATGAAATTTTTAGAAAAAAATTGTATCCGAATGATTTTTGGAAAAGGCTAAAAGACGATGATGTTGAATCTGGAGTAGAGCGTTAAAATTATTAGTTAAATGAAATTAATTGACTATACAAACAAAATGTGATTAAATATCTTTGTGAGTTACTTTAGTTTGAAGGAGGATAAGAAAAATGAGTAAAAACCTATAATTGGAATTTCGAGAAGTGTACACATTTCAGAAAAAGGATTATTTGCAGGACATAGAAGAGCTTGTGTAGGAAATAATTATGTGGAAGCAGTGATTGCTTTGCTGGAGGAATTCCTTTCATCATCCCAATTAATGCAGATGAGGATGTTATTAGAGGAGCTGTTGATGCAATTGATGCTTTAATTATGTCGGGAGGACACGATGTATCTCCAATTTGCTATAACGAAGAACCTATGCAAAAATTAGAAGCTTCATTTCTTGAAAGAGATAAATTTGATTCATTATTGATAAGTGAAGCACAAAAGAAAGGGAAACCTATTTTTAGGAATCTGTCGTGGAGTTCAAATTTTTGAATGTTGTAAATGGTGGGACATTGTACCAAGACGTTTCTTATGCAAAAAGATGTTTTTCATTCAACATTTTCAAAAAAACTAAATCAGATGATTTATCTCATTCTGTAAAAATTGATAAAAACAGTTTTTTTAGGAGATATTTTTGATGGAGAAGAAACAGGATTAATTAACAGTTTCCATCATCAAATTTTTGAAGGATGTGGCACCTGGATTTAGAGTGATCGCACAAAGTCCAGATGGAGCTATTGAAGGTATTCAAAAAGATTGTGACGATAATTTGATTGTTGGATTACAGTGGCATCCAGAATTATTAGTCGCGAACAATATTCCAGCACAAAAAAATATTCAAAAAAATTTATAAAATATGTTACAGAAAAAAATAAAATGTGACACAATTCTTTGATGTTGTGCCATATTATTGATGATTGGAGATGAATAAAATTGGCAAAAAGAATGAAAAAGTTGTGTTACTAATTGAAGAATTAAAATCGATAAATAAAAAAATATTTTTGATTTAGTGATTGATAATTTTTAATAATGATTTGTTAGAAAAGAAATTTGGGAAAAAAATTGAATGAAAATTCAATGAGAGAGAAAATTGATATTATTGGGAAAAATTGATGAGACAAACAAAGATTTTTGAGAAAAATTATAGAAACAAATAATTCTTATGTTGAAAAAGAAATGTTTGAATTTTGCGAAAGAAGACTATTTGAGGGAATTTCAGAGGATAAAATTTTTAAGGGTAAACGGAAGAGGATTGAATCCAGAGCAAATGATAATGTATGTTTTAAGTACGAATAAACTGGTTGAATTTTTGGATTTTTAAGGAAGAATATTTTTAAATATATTGAGAAATTGGAAGAGAATAAGCAAGAAATATTGGGGAAAGAGACATTTTTGAAAGAAGCTGTGGAAGAACTGGAAAATGAGGATTTTGAGAAGGAATTTCAAGAGAGTATAAGTGCAAAAATATAAAAAAATGTTAAGAAGAGAAATTTGGAAAAATTATCTCAAAAATATGGTTTGGAATTTGATGAAGAAGGTAGAAAATTTAGTGTTTCAGCGAGAATTTATCAGTTTTTTTGATGAAAAATGAAGGAATATTTTTTTGATGAGAAAAAAATTTTAAGAGAGGATTTGAGTTTTTTTAATATAAATTCGTATAAGTTTAGTGAAAAAGAAAAGGGATTTAGAAGAGATAATTACTGACATTGAGGGAATTGAGCAGGAAAAATAAATTTTTAAATTCTCTTTGTGATAAACTTGAAGAAGAAAATAAAAAGTTGAAGGAAGATCTGAGAAAACACAGGAATAAAGAGGCTGAAAAGACTATTGAAAAAAACAGAAAAAAAGAAATTGAAAAATTGAATATTCGGATAAAAAAAGTCTTGAAAAAAAGAAATTGAAAAATATGGAACAGGATGAGAATATTGAAGTAGTTGAAAATGTGAATATAAAAAGAGTTGTCAGAAGAAAAGACGATAGACTTGACTAATCAAAATGTAAAAGTAGTTGGTGGTAGATGGAGTCAAAAAAAGTTATTGAAAAAGCTGAAAAAAATATGCGAAGGAAAAAAGGATTTAAGATAGAATTTATTCATGCTACAGCTGTTTTTAGAAACTCAGATAAATTAAAAAAATTCAGATATCATAATTTTTTTGATACATCTTACAACTCTCATTCAGCATATTACAAGCTAAAAAGCTATGGAGTCAAAATATATCAATTTCAACTTCAAATTTAGATAAAATTAAAAAATTTTTCTAAGTAATTTTTTTGATGAAATTACATGAGTTAGTAAATGAGTAGCATAGTTATATTAAATGAAAGACTTTAATTTTTGTATGATATGATATACAAATATGAATACTTTTTAATGAGGAATAAAAATTTTTAATAATAAAAAGAAACGGAGAAAATACAGAAAAAGGAGAAAAATGAAGAAATTATTGTATTTGTTGTCAATTATAGTTACATTGATTTTGATTGTTAATTTTTTTCTAAAAATAACAAGAAATTATAGATTAAATTTGACGGAAAATTTCTATTTAGAAGATAAATTTTTCAAAAAGTAAATAAAAATGTTGAAGCTATATTGATTGGAAAAGATTATAGCTATTCTGATAGTTCGAAACAGAATTATTATACAAGAAATGAGTACGGTTATGTAGATAAATTACTTAGGATAAATGAAGTTTGGGTTGGAAGGATAGCTCCTATGAGGAAACAATGAAAGATGCTACATATTTTTTTGGGATGATGAAGATATGTCAATTTGATATTAAAAAGAAAAATTGAAAGAATATGCAGGATATTTTGTGGTTGACAAGGATTTTTGTGCAAAAAGGGAATGACAGAAGATCAATTGAAAAAAATTATTTGAGCGAAAAGAAACTGAATTTCAAAAATCCTAGCTATTATATAGAAAGTTTAGGAACAAAAGGAAAATTTGGAGCCTAAATATCTTGAAAAATGAAAAATTAATTGAAGCTGGGAAAAAAATCCAAAAACAATTAAAAATTATGAAGATACGAGAAGATTTATAAAAATGGATTGACAGTGTTATTAATATTTGAAATTATTGGATTTGTGATGTCTTTTAAAAGAAGAATTAAAAGAGCAGTTAAGAAAATTTTTACGAAATACAGTATATTTTTCAGTAGATTTTAGAACTTTTGTAAAAAAAGAGTGAAATAAATACAAATTTAGTGTATAATATACCAAAAAAATATAAAATTTAAGAAAGAGGTGGAGTCAATGTGGTTTACTAAATCACAAGAGGCTGTTTTTAAAGGAATTAAATGTTAATTCTAAAAACAGGATTATCGACGGAGGAAGCAAAAAGAGGCTTGAAAAATATGGTCTAAATAAATTGAAAGGGAAACCCAAAAAGTTTATTGCAATTATTTTTTTAGCACAGTTAAAAGATGTGTTAATTTATGTATTGATTGGTGCAGCTGTAATTAATATTGTGCACATGGATCAGAAGGAATACCGATGCATTAATAATTTTAGCGGTTGTTTTTAATTAATGCGTTAGTTGGAGTTATTCAAGAGTCAAAAGCTGAAAAGGCGTTGGAAGCGTTACAACAAATGACTGCTCCAAAAAAAGTTTAGTTAGAAGAAATGGTGAAGTTATAGAAATTAATTCAGAAGAATTAGTGCCAGGAGATATTTTAATAATTGATGCAGGAAGATACATTCCAGCAGACGATTAGACTTATTGAAAGTGCTAATTTACAAATTCAAGAGTCATCGTTAACAGGAGAATCAGTTCCAAGTGAAAAAAATGCAGACTTTATTACTTCAGATGAAAAAATATCTGTTGGAGATAAAGAAAATATGGCATTTATGTCTACAATAGCAATTTATGGTAGAGGAGAAGGAGTTGTTGTTGCAACAGCGATGGATACTGAAATTGGTAAGATTGCAAAAATATTAGATGAAGATGAGAATATGTTGACACCATTGCAAATTAAGTTGGAGGAATTAGGAAAAACTTTTAGGTTATGGAGCTTTTGGCAATTTGTGGAATTATTTTTTTGTTGTAGGAATGTTACAAGGTAGACAAGTTGTAGAAATGTTTATGACTTCAATAAGTTTGGCAGTTCGCGGCAATTCCAGAAGGATTGGTTGCGATTGTAGCGATTGTATTGTCATTAGGTGTAAAATCCATGTCTAGAAAAAATGCAATTGTTAGAAAATTACCAGCAGTAGAAACATTGGGAGCTGTAAATATCATATGTTCAGACAAAACTGGTACATTAACTCAAAATAAAATGACAGTTGTAAAAAAACTTATACTTTAGATAATTTAAAAAGATATTTCAGATGAAAGAAATCAAAAAGCGAATGTAGACGAAACTGAATTAATTAGATCATTTTGTATTATGTTCAGATGCTTCGATTGATGGTGGACAAGATATTGGAGATCCAACAGAAGTCGCATTAGTAGTATTGGGTGATAAATTTAATTTAGAAAAAAATACATTGAATGCTGAATATAAAAAGAGTTGGAGAAAATCCATTTGATTCTGACAGAAAATTAATGTCAACATTAAATGAAGAAGGTAATAAATTTAGAGTACATACAAAAAGGTGCGATTGACAATATTTTGATGAGATCGAATAGAATTTTAGTAAATGGAGAAATTTTGCCAATAACTGATGAAGCTAAAGCTAAAAATATTGAAAGTGGCTGAAAATATGTCGGATGATGCTTTTAAGAGTACTAGGAGTTGCTTTTAAAGATGTTGATACAGAAATTGCTCCTCGAAGAAATGGAAAAAGACTTAGTTGTTGTTGGTATAGTTGGAATGATTGATCCGCCTAGAATAGAAGTAAAAGATTCAATAGAAGAAGCTAAAAGAGCTGGAATAACACCAATTATGATTACAGGAGATCACAAAAATACAGCAGTTGCGATTGCTAAAGAATTAGGAATTGCGACAGATATTAGTCAAAGTTTGACAGGTTCAGAAATTGACTCGATTCCAGATGAAAAATTTGCAAAAGAAATCAATAATTATAGAGTGTTTGCGAGAGTTTCTCCAGAACATAAAGTTAAAATTGTAAGAGCATTTAAAAAAAGCAAGGAAATATTGTTTCGATGACTGGAGATGGAGTAAATGATGCACCATCACTAAAATCAGCTGATATTGGTGTTGCAATGGGAATTACAGGAACAGATGTTTCTAAAGGTGCTAGTGACATGATTTTAACAGATGATAATTTTACTACAATAGTTCATGCGATTGAAGAAGGAAGAAATATTTATAACAATATTAAAAAGACAATTATGTTCTTGCTTTCTTGTAACTTAGGGGAAGTATTATGTGTATTTTTGCAACAGTATTTGGATGGGCAATGCCGTTAGTTCCAACTCAATTATTATGGGTAAACTTAATAACTGACACGTTACCAGCAATTTCATTGGGAATGGATCCAGGTGATAAAGACGTTATGAATAGAAAACCAAGAGATCCAAAGGAAAGTTTTTTTGCAGAAGGTGCTGGAATGAGAGCGATTGTTGGAGGAGTTTTAATAGGAATATTAACATTAGTAGCATTTTATTTAGGAATTATTCATTCTGGAGACGTTCCTATAAAAAGAAGCAAAAAGATGGTACAGAAATAGTTACTTACGGAAGAACAATGGCATTTATAGTGCTTACTTTCTCTCAATTATTTTATTCATTATCAATGAGAAATAGTAAAAAAACTATATTTGAAGTAGGATTCTTCGGTAACATGTTTTTTTAATAATTTCAATTATAATAAGTATTATATTACAAGTTTTATTAATTTCAATCCCACCAATTGCAGAAATGTTTAAAGTAACAGCATTAGATCCAAGTCATTGGGGAATGGTAATCGGACTTTCATTAATTCCATTTGCAATAAATGAAATTATAAAAGTTGTTACAAGAGGAAAAAAAGTGAATAATTTTTAAACGAAAAATTGTCTTGTAAAAAGTATATTTGCAAAGGCAATTTTATTTTTAAATAGGAAGTAAAGTTTAAGAAAAAGTAACTTAGTTTTTCAAAAATAATTGTGATAGACAAAAGAAAACTCACTTGCTTTTAATAAAAAATGGTATTATTTAGTAGAAATTTTGTAGGATAGTAGGAGGAATATATGAAAAATATTAACATTATTAAGTCTTATGACATTAATGATATTAAGTTGTGGAAATGGGAACACTAGTCGGGAGAAAAAAAGTGATTCTGCTTCAACGGGAGGTTCTAAAAAAATATAGAATAGGAATTACTCAAATTGTAGCACATCCAGCATTAGACAGTGCTAGAGAAGGATTTAAAGCGACTTTTAAAGAGGCGGGAATCGATGCAGATTTTGATGAAAAAAATGCAAATGGAGAAAGCGAGCAACAGCAAATTTGATAGCAAATAGCTTTGTTAGTTCAAAAGTGGATTTAATTTATTCTATTGCAACAAGTACAGCTCAAAAGTGCTGACGACAATCGACAAATACAATACCAGTAGTATTTTTCAGCGATAACTGATCCAGAATCAGCAGGAATTTTTGAAAAACAATGTAACAGGAGTAAGTGACAGAGTAGATATCAAACAACAATTACAATTATTGTTGAAATTAGATAGTAAAATAAAAAAAGTAGGTGTTATTTACAATTCTTCAGAACAAAATTCAAAAAGTTCGGGTTGACGATTTAAAAGCGTGACAAAAAGAATTAGGTGTAGAAGTAGTAGAGAAAAGTGTTATTCAAGCTAGCGAAATTCCCCAAGCGACAGATGCTTTTAACAAGAGAATCTGATGCAATTTACTTGCCAACTGATAATTTGGTAGCTTCAGTAGTAAATCTTTTGACAGATAAAGCAACAGCGGCGAAAAAAATAGTTTTTGGTGCTGAATCTGCACATGTAAAAAGGTGGAGCATTGATCACACAAGGAATAGATTATTACGAAATGGGTAAACAAGCTGGTAAAATAGCAATTGATATTTTTGAAAAAAATGGTAAAAAAACCTTCAGAAATTAAATATCAAAGAATGTCTTTAAATGATATTGTTGTAAATGGAAAAACAATGGCAAGATTAGGAATTACATTGCCAGAAGATATAAAATCAAAAGCTAAAATAATAAATTAAAATGGTTTTTGAAAATATAAAGTTGATATTAATGTTTTTTTGAATTTCGTTAATTATAATGTTGAAATTATCAAAAAAATAATATAAAAAAATAAAATAAAGAAAGGAATTAGGATATGAAAAAAATTTTTTTAATATTAGCCATGAGTGCGTTAATGGTTTTTGCATGTGGAAAAAAAGAGTAGTGAAAACAACTCTACAGCTGAAAAAAATCAACCACTCAAACACAAAACAGCAGGGAAAAACTTATAAAATTGGTGTTACACAATTTATGACACATCCGTCATTGGATTTAGTAAAAAGGATTTGAAAAAAAGCCTTTGAGGAAGCTGGAATTAAAGCAGATTTTTGATGAAAAAAATGCGAATGGAGAAGTAACAACAGCAAACTTAATCGCAAGTAATTATAAAAGCAGATAAAAAGGATTTAGTATTTGGTATAGCAACGCCTTCGGCACAAGCATTGGCAAATAATATAACAGATATACCAGTATTGTTTTCAGCAGTAACTGATCCAGCTGTAGCAAAAATATTAAATAAAAAAATGTAACAGGAACAAGTGATAAATTAGAAAATGTTGGAGAACAATTAGATATTCTTTTTAAAAATTAAAACCAGGAGTAAAAATAGGAGTTTTTATATAATACTTCGAACAAAATTCAATTGTGCAAGTTGAAGAAATTAAAAAAACAAGCACAAGCTAAACATTTTAGAAGTTGTAGTTCAAGGTGTAACAAATTTTGGTGAATTAGCACAAGCAACTAAAAATTTAGTAGCTTCAACAGATGCTTTATATTTGCCAACTGATAATTTAGTTGTTTCAAGTATAAGCTTGATAGCTTCGGAAGCTATAAATGCTAAAAAAACCAGTAGTATCAAGTGAAAATTCATCTGTTGAATTAGGAGCTTTATTTACAATGGGATTAGATTATTATGAATTAGGTAAGAGAACTGGAGAAATGGCAATTGAAATTTTTAAAAAGGAAAACCAGTTTCAGATATACCATTTGAAACATCGAAAAAATGAAATTATACGTAAATGAAGATACAGCAAAAGCTTTAGGAATCGATGTAAAAATCCTGCATTGGCAAATGCTGAAATCATTAAAAGAAATAATAAAAAAAGTAAAAATAAAGTAAGGAAGAATGATGAACGAATTATTAGTATTTATACAAAGTTTGCTCGAGGCTTTTAAAAAAACAGGATTTATTTATTCAATTATGGTTATGGGAGTTTACATAACATATAAAATACTTGATTTTTCCCGATATGTCAGTAGATGCGACATTTCCTTTAGGAGGATTTATATTTGCGACGTTTTCTTTATCAAAAAAATGGATTTTTGGAATTACAAATCCGTTTATAGGACTTATTTTAGCAGTTATTGGTGGAATGATAGCAGGTTATTTAACAGGAGCATTACATGTTTATTTAAAAATTAACGGATTGTTATCTGGAATCTTAGTAATGACGGGATTTTTACAGTATAAACTCTAGGATTGTCGGTGTTCCAAATGTGTTTATTTCATCAGAAAGAAATATTTTTTTGAAATAATTTCTTATGAAAAAGTTTTTATTCCATTTGTATTGGTAACTATAATTTTTACTGGTTTTAAAAAGGATTCTATGATTATCAAATAAAAGAAAATAAATATGTAATAAGAACAATGATAGTTTATGTAATTGCTACAATTGGACTTTTTTTGTTTATGTAGTAACAACAAAAGATATTAAATTAATGTTTGTTATAATTGTTGCATTTGCAATAAAAATGATTCTAGATTATATTTTTAACTTCAAAATTCGGATTTGCGTTGAGAGCACTGGGAAACAATGAAGAGTTAGTGGTTAGTTTAGGTGTTAATGAAAAAGATTGAAAATATTAGGATTGATGATATCTAATGGATTGGTTGCATTGTCGAGTGCGTTATTTGCACAAAAATATGAAAGTTGCTGACTTAATTTTCGGGGACAGGAACATTGGTAATTGGATTGGCGACGATAATTCTTGGATTAGGAGTTTTTGAAAAAAATCAAGATTAATAAACGAAATTTCTATAATAACAATTGGTTCATTGATGTACTATTTTCATAATAAATTTAGCTTTGATGTCAAACAGCTGGACAAAAAAATCTATATCAAACGCTTAAATTCAATGATAGTTTAATTAGTACATTAGAAATTAAACCAACAGATGTTAAAAATCATAACTGCAGTAATTTTTAACAATTATTTTGTGGAATGAAACAGCTAAAAATTGAAAAAAAGGTAAGAAAAAGCAAAAAGCAATGAAAATTAAGAGAGGAGAAGGAAAAATAAATGATAGAATTAAAAAAATGTATATAAAACTTTCTTCTCAGAATTGGGAACTGAAAAACAAGTGTTTAAAGGATTGAATTTTACTATAGAGGATGGAGACTTTATTTCGATAATTGGAAGTAATGGAGCTGGTAAATCAACTTTATTAAATGTTTTGAATGGTTCTGTTGTTCCAGACAGTGGTGAGATAATCTTGAATGGTACAAATATCACAACCATTGAAAGACACAAAAGAGCAAAATGGATTTCACAAGTTTATCAAAATCCAACAGTGGGAACAGCGCCTTCAATGACAGTTTTAGAAAATTTATCAATGGCTAAAAATAAAGGGAAAAAAATTCAATTTTACCTTTGGATTAGATACAAAAAAATATAGGATATTACAAAGAACTGTTAGCAACAATAGGATTAGGGCTAGAAAAACAATTGTTTACTCAAGTTGGATTACTATCCGGAGGACAAAAGACAATGTTTGTCGTTGATAATGGCTACTTTAAATCGTCCCTGATATACTATTGTTAGATGAACATACAGCAGACTTGATCCTCAAACTTCAGAAATTATTTTGGAAAAACAAAAGAAGTAATTGAAAGAAATAATATTACAAGTTTGATGATAACTCATAATATGCAAGATGCTATAACTTATGGAAATAGATTGATTATGCTTCATGCAGGAGAAGTTATTTTTCGATATAAAAGGTGAAGCAAAAACAATTGACAGTAGAAAAATTACTTGAAATGTTTAAGACAAAAAGATGCGAAATTATCTGATAAAGATGTATTTTAGTGAGAATTTTTGATATTTTGAATAGAGAAAATTGAAAAAGCTATGCAAAAAGAGTTTTTGTATAGCTTTTTGTTTGTTAAGATAATTTTAACTTTTTTATCTTCAATATTTTTTTAATTTTTAAAAATTAAGATAAATTAATTATTTTTTTAGAAAAATGCGATAAAATAATTTAAATTTTCATAAAAAAAGGCTTGAAATACTAGAAAAATTTTTCAAAAGTATAGTAAAATAAGAAGTAAAAGATTATTTCTAAAAATTAAAAAAAGCTTTTTGGGAATTTGTTAAATTTTTTTAATAGATTGTAGCTCTAAAAAAATAGGAGGAAAAATATGAAAAATAATACTTTTTGTAATTGTAGGAACTCAGTGGGGAGATGAAGGAAAAGGAAAATAATCGATGTCTTATCTCCAAAAAGCAGACTATGTGGTTAGATTCCAAGGAGGAAATAATGCAGGACATACAGTTGTTGTAAATGATGAAAAATTTATTTTTACATTTATTACCATCTGGGATTATTAATTCAGCTGGAAAATGTATAATTGGTGCTGGAGTTGTTGTTGATATCGAGGTTTTGCTTGAAGAAATAGATGAGTTGGAAAAAGAGGGAAAAAGCTTGATAATTTATTTATTGATGAAAGAGCTCATGTGATAATGCCTTACCATATTGAGATTGACAAGGCGAAGGAAGAAGCGATGGGTGAAAATAAGATTGGTACTACTCAAAGAGGGATTGGACCTTGCTACATCGATAAAATTGCTAGAAATGGAATTAGAATTGGAGATTTATTGGAGCCAGAAAGATTTAGAGATAAACTTACTTGGAATGTAAATGAAAAATGATATGTTAGTTAGATACGGTAAAGGAACTTTCAATTTGGAAGAACTTTATGATAAATTTATGAAACTTGCTGAAAAGATTAAATTTAGAATTATTGATGCAGTTGTGGAAATTAATGAAGGGATTGAAGAAGGAAAAGTTGTACTTTTTGAAGGGGGCACAAGCGTTAATGCTTGATATTGATTATGGAACTTATCCTTATGTAACTTCGTCATCGCCAACATCTGGTGGAGTAACAGTAGGAACTGGAGTTGCACCGACAAAAAAATTTCAAGAGTGCTTGGAGTTATGAAAGCCTACACAACAAGAGTCGGAGAAGGACCTTTCCCAACAGAATTGGAAAATGAAGACGGAGAAACTTTGAGAAAAGTTGGACACGAATTTGGTGCTACAACAGGACGTCCTAGAAGATGTGGATGGCTTGATTTAGTAATCGGAAAATATGCTGTGTTAATTGATGGATTGACAGATATTGTATTGACAAAATTAGATGTATTGACTGGATTTGAAAAAAATAAAAAGTTGCAGTTGGTTATGAAATTGATGGAAAAGTTTGTTATTCATATCCTGGAAACTTGAGAAAATCTAAAGACTTGAAAGTAATTTATGAAGAATTGGATGGATGGAATGAAGATATTACTCAAATAAAAAAATTACGAAGATTTGCACGAAAATTGTAAAAAAATATGTTGAATATATTGAAAATAAATTGAAATGCTGCTGTTTCAATGATTTCAGTTGGACCCGAAAGAACTCAGAATATTTATAGATATGATTTGGGAGATTTTTGTGAAATAGAAATTTTTGAATTAATTGAAATCTATAAAAAATATAAGAGAATAAAAGATATTTTTTTGAAATTAACTTTAAAGAAAGGAATGATTAATGAAAAATTATTATTAGTATTGATGTTAGTTATAGGAGCAATTTCATTTTCGGATAAAGCACAAAATGTTGGGAAATATAAAGTTAAACAATCTTTAAAAAGAAAATGTTGCACAAAAATTCATCTTTTGATACAATTACTTTAAAAATTAGTCGGACAAGGATTGTCGAAAGATGATGAAAATAAGATAGAATTAGAATATGAAAATTTTTAAGGCAATTGGAAAAAAATAAAAAAAGTTTATACAGAAAAAGATTTTCAAGTAAATGGTAAAAAGCCAAAAATTATGATAAGTAAAAATAGTTTCTACCAAAAATGATAAGAAATTTTATTGAAAGTGATGAAGAAATACAAATAATTGGATTTTTTTAGACGAAACTAATGAAAGAGATAAAGGAATTAGATATAAACCATTTGATGTTAAATTTACTGAAAATCAAGATTGGGTAAAGAAAATTTATTTTTAAAGATGGAGTAATTTATATTTGGGATGCAGATACAAATTCCACAATGTCTATTGAAGAATCTTTAAAAGATCTTGAAAAGAACTTATACTATTAGTAACTAATAAGTAATAAACTTTTTTTATAAAGGTAAGTTGTATTAACTACAGAGAAAAAAACAAATTAAGAATAATTAGGAGGAATTAGAAATGGCAGATATGAGTATATATTCAAATCCGTTGGCGGAGAGATATTCAAGTAAGGAAATGTTGCATATTTTTCACCAGAGTTTAAATTTAGAACTTGGAGAAAATTGTGGATAAATTTGGCAGAGTCGGAAAAAGAGCTTGGGAGCTTGATTTTTATTACTGATGAACAAATTGAGGAACTAAAAATATAAAGATAATGTTGACTTTGAAGTTGCGTACTGAATTCGAGAAAAAAATTGAGACATGATGTTATGGCTCATGTGCATACTTATGGAGAACAAGCTAAAAATGCAAGAAAAATTATTCATTTAGGAGCGACAAGTGCGTATGTAGGAGATAATACTGATTTGATTCAAATTAAGGAAGGGCTTTTATTTATTAGAAAAAAAGACTGCTTGTCTTAATTGAAAAAAATGAGAGATTTTGCATTGCAATACAAAAGACTTGCCAACTTTAGGATTTACTCATTTCCAAGCGAGACAGCTTACTACTGTTGGAAAAAGAGCGACTTTATGGCTTCATTCGTTGCTTCTTGATTTTTGAAGAATTGGAATTTAGATTGGAAAAACTTGAGATTTAGAGGAGTTAAAGGGACTACTGGGACTCGGGGCTAGTTTTAAAAGAATTGTTTGAAGGAGATTTTGAAAAAGTAAAAACAGTTGGATGAATTAGTTACTGAAAAAGCTGGATTTGGTAAAAAAACAAGGTGTTTCGTGAGCAAACTTACGATAGAAAAGTGGACGCACAAATCTTGAATTTATTGTCAAATATTGCTCAATCTTCTCACAAATTTACAAACGATTTTAGATTGTTGCAACATTTGAAAGAATTGGAAGAACCATTTGAAAAATCAAATTGGGTCAAGTGCGATGGCATACAAGAGAAATCCAATGAGAAGTGAAAGAATTTCATCACTTGCAAAATATGTAATTTCAAGCTCACAAACAGGTGCATTAGTTTTTGCAACACAATGGTTTGAAAGAACATTGGATGATTCTGCAAGTAAGAGATTATCTATTCCACAAGCATTCTTGGCAGTTGATGCAATCTTAATTATTTGGCTTAACATCATGGATGGAGTTGTTGTTTATCCAAAAGTAATTGAAGCTAATATTCAAAAAAGGAATTGCCGTTTATGGCGACTGAAAATATTATTATGGAATCAGTTAAAAAGGAATGGACAGACAAGAAGTTCACGAAATTATTAGAGAACTTTCAATGGAAGAAACAAAAGAAATTAAATTAAATGAAAATCCTAACAGATTGATTGACAGAATTATAAAAAGATGGTAGATTAGGACTTAAAGCAGAAGATATGGAAGGAATCTTGGTTTCTGCTAATTACACTGGATTTGCTGGACAACAAACTGAAGATTTCGTTAAGAATGAGATTGATCCGATTTTTGGATAAGTATAAGGATGAGATTGTTGAGGATAGGGAAGAATTGAGAGTTTAATTTAGAAAAATTTCTAAAAATTAACTCTTGAATAAAAATTTGATTATTAACTTATAAATTGTATTAAATTGTGTCTTGAATTTTTGTATTTTTAAAAAGTTTTTGGGCACAATTTAATTATGAAGAAAAAGAATATTTCAGTGCAGATGGAAGCCTACAGAATAAAAGTATGTAATATAAGTAACTAAAATTTGGTTAATTTATACCAGAATGGTTTTGAAATAATTTGATAAAACTAGGAGGAGTTTTTTGTGAATAAGAATTTAAGCGAGTTTGAAAACAAATTGCCTAGTGTATTAGAATATGATACACAGCAGACTTTTTGGATTATTATTACGAGAGTCCAGAAAAAAATGAAGATTGCAGAAGTATTTTCTGAATTTTTGATAGAAAAAGGAATAAAAGTAGAATTGAAGGAAATAGGAGAATATCAGTATATTCATGAGATTGAAACTGGATATTACTTATTACCTTTATTTGTCGGGAGGGTGGAACTACTGATAAAAAAATGTCAGTGAGCATTAATATTCATCTTTTTCACGAAAAAAATATTTTCCTGAAGGAATGAAAAATTGGAATGGATCTCAAATGAACCTTAATTATAAAGATTCCTTTGATACAGGCTTTTTGAAAATTGGTTCAATTATGACAGACTGAATTATTTAAAATTAATAAATCCCGATAAAACAGATTTGAGAAGAATAGAAATTAATGGAAAGAAGAAAAATCATTGTTTCTGGAAATATAAAAACAATATATAACTATGACGAAGAAAAAAATATCAAGGAAAAAGAAAGTGAAGAAAAATTTTTGTCAAATATATTTTTCACTTATTAAAGAAAAATTTCATTAAAAAGATTCTAAGATTGATATTTCTCTTTTAAAAATATCCATACAATAATTATGGAAGCTATCTTGAAGAATTTGATAAAGGGGATTTTTATGTAGATTGCCGTATAGATAATCGTTTATACGGTAAATGAATTAAACCCAGAAGGAAATACTGAACTTTATTACAGAGAAATTCTAAAGAACTGGAAGGATTATGAATATAGTAAAAAGTCAAACATTTTTTTCGTACTTGACAATAAATTCGAGAAAAAGTGAATGGTTAAAAAAATACCAGAATTTGAATTTTTGCCTAAAAATTAAGCTAAAATATGTTGAAAAACCTTCTTGGAAAAAAACTGGAAAAGAATTTTGGTAATTTGAAGGAAATGGATAGAGGACACGAAGGAGACTTTGCCTTTTACGATGGCTGAAGTTTTGTTTGATAAAATGATACATTGTGGGTATAATGTCAGATTAATGGATGATTGGGTGTAGGATTTTTGATAATGAGTGCTATTTACTTCCTTTGCTGTCAACGAAAGACTATAAAAACTATTCCGCATGATGATATTTATCAGGTTGTTACTACGATTCAAGTCCATAATAAAAAAATATTTTCCAGAAGGGAAATTATATATTCAAAAACTGATAGGCGAACCGCTTTTATGATGCAATTTGGATAAATTATAGAAATTGGATAAATAATGATTATAAAAAAAGTTGTGTAAAAGTATTTAAGTAAAAATAAAATTTTAAAAAAAGTATTAAATATAAGTAATCAGAATTAGAAAAATGAAGGGTTAAAGGCACTCAAGGAAAAAGAAAAGTTAAGTTATAAAAAGAAACAGATATTGAGATTCGTAAGAAACTATTCGAGATGGATGTTAGTGTATTACAGTTTAAGGAGACTATACAATGAAAAGTAGAATATTATTAATTTTTCAATTTTTATATTTTCTTTTTAATGTTTTTTCAAATTCAAATCCAAATTCTAATGAAAAAATTTAAATTGGCAAAAATCATATTTGGAGCAGAAAAGAATATGTCAACGCTGAAAAGATATATTTGGAATTGGCTAAAAAGAAAGATGTTCATGCGATATATAATTTAGGTTATCTTTATATGGAGCAAGGAAAAAAATAATAGAAGGCGAAAAGTATTATAAAATGGTCGCTGATATGGGATACGATGATGCGATGTTTAATTTGGCAATGTTTTATGATAGACAAAAGAATTATGATAAAGAAAAATTTTATTTAGAAAAATTGGTCGCAAAAATCAAAAATGATGCAATATTTCAGTTGGCAATTATTTACAGGCAAGAAGGAAATTATCAGAAAGCTGATGAATTTTTATAAGCGATTGTTGAAAGAAAAATATCAAGAAAGCGAAGTTTTCTATAATTTAGGAATTTCTTGCTACTATCAAAATACGATGAAGCAGAAAAGTATTTTTTGAAGGCAATAGAACTTGGAAATAACGATGATCCCCGAATATAATTTAGGAATTTTATATAAAGTTCAAGGAAAATTCGCACAAGCTAAAAAAAATATTTGATACCGCTTGCTCAAAAAGGTAAAAGTAGATGCGATGATAAAATGTGGGAGCAATCTATCGAGATGAAAAAGATTATAGTAATGCTAAAAAGTATTATAAAAATGGCAATGGATAGAGGTTCACGAGAAGCGGAAGTAGAATATAATACTATATTGATATTGGAAGAACATGGTTTTTAAATATTAACTTATAAATTGTATTAAATTGTGTCTTAAATTTTTGATATTTCAAAAAGTTTTTGGCACATTTTATTTTTATAAGGAAATAAAATTCGTATTTTTTTAAAGGTTTAAAATGATTTGGGTATATTTGATACTTTAAAAAGTAAGAAAAAAATATTTAAAAAAATATTCTGGAAATATGGTATAATTTCATAAAAAAACTGAAAAAGGATGATCAATATGACAAAAAATTTAACTACAAACCATTAATTGAATATACAAATTATGAAGGGAAAAAAATATGTAAAAACTCGAAAAAGCTGGAGATTTAAAAGAAGATATGGAACTTTTTAGAAAAATGGACAAAAATGCTAGAAAAGTTTTTACGAAATTGCAAAAAGCATTGGAAGAAAAAGACAGATGGATTTCATTTGCAGAAAGTTAGTAGCTGGATGAATCAGCTCAGATTGCAAGACCTTATCTTTGGGTGTTTTTGCGACAAGATGGAGATAGTGATACTGAATCAGGGATTGCTTTGAGAGTTTTTAAAAATGGGAAGACTAAGAAAATTGGGATTTCGCTTGAAGTGAGTTTTGTTGAGAGAAAAATTGAGGGAAAATACGCTTGAAAATCAGAATAAAGTTTTGGAAGTTCCGATTAATGAACCGCTTTATTATTTTGTGCAATTTGCAAAAAGTAAGGAAAACTGTGCTTTTGGATAGATTTGAAGGAAATGAAAAATAGAGAGAAATTTCTTAAAAAAATTTGGAAAATGGGGAAATCAGGAAAGTTTTGGTTAAGTTTGATGTGGAAGAGATTGAAAGATTTGAGAGTTTGGATGAGCTTGTTGAGGAATTTTTGGAAGGAATTAGATTGCTTATGCCGTTTTATGTTGCTACTCACTAACTAGTAAAAATTGTTTTAAATTTAAAAGGATTTAGTACTATTGAATAAAAAGACCAAAAATTTGTTGTAAAATAAATAAAAAGATTATTTTTATATTAGACTTGTTCAATAACTATATAAATTTAGGATTTGACAAAATAAATATTTTTAAAACTAGAGGTTATTCCTTGTAAACTTAGGGTTATCGAACATATCTATTCCATTATTTGAGAAAAAAATTGGGAGTGATGATTTTGAATTTTGATGAAGCGTTTAAAATACTGGAAATAGAGCCGACAGATGATAAAAAGAAAATAAAAATTGCATATTCTAAAATGTTGAAGAAATATCATCCCTGAGGAGTTTCCCGAGATGTTTATGAAGATTAATGAAGCGTATAGAGTTGCTTTGGAATTTGAAAAATTTGATTTTAATTTAATTTAATTTATTCAATATATTTTATTTATTGCTATTATACCTTATATTCTAAAGATTGTGATTTAAATAACGTTTGTTTTTTGTGTATGCATAATTTAATTTTTGAGCATTGCACAGTACTATTTCTGCTTAAATAATGAATATTTATAAATATTCAAATATATGTTTGATTTTAAAAGATTTGTAAGGTAAAAATGAAATGAGAGATTGTATAAAAATGATTTTTGAAAAGGAGGGAAAAATGGATTTTCATGGTGGAAATATTTATAAAGTATTTAGGGAAAAAAATATAAAAGAAATACTGGATTGCAGTTCAAATATTAATCCTTACGGAGTGCCCTGAGAGCCTAAAGCAGAAGATTGCTGAAAATATTGGGATTCTTGAAAGATATCCCGATCCCGATTATGTGGAATTGCGAGAAAAATTGGCTCAGCTGAATAAAGTTGAACTGGAAAATATTGTGCTGGGAAATGGTGCAACAGAAGCTATATTTTTGTTCATAAAAAGTAATAAAGCCCGAAAAAGTGCTGATTGTGTCACCTACTTTTGGTGAATATGAAAGGGCAGTAAGAGCGTGCAAAAATTCTGAAAGTCAGAAAATTAAAAATTGAATATTTTTGAATTAGAAGAAAAAGATGAGTTTAATCTTAATATTGGGAAATTAAAAAGGAACTTGAGAAAAAAATATGATTTGGTAATAATTTGCAATCCGAATAATCCGACTGGAAAAATTTTTTTAAAAATGGCTGAAACAAGGGAATACGATAAATTGGCACAAATTTTGAGGGAAAATGTGGATATTGATAAGGTTTATGAAATAATGGAATGGAATAAATTGACATTTGTAATAAAAAAATTTAGATTGTCCATGTGCTTTATCTTTGGATATGGTGACAAATGAAATCAGAAAATATATAATTTAAATGATTAAAAATTTTTCAAAAAAATGTTTTGCTGAAATTAAAGACATCGAAATAAAAAAACTATATAATTAATTTTTTTAGGAGATTTAGAAAAAAATGAAGAGTGAATATGATAAAAATGATGATGAATTAGTAGAAAGATATAAAAATGAAAATTTAGAAATTTATAATTATAAAGGAATAACATTAGGGGATAGCGTAGAAAAATTTATCCTCTTATGAAAATTTATCATACAGAGTATCGTAAAAATGATAGAAGAGAAAGATATAACTTAATAATGGAAATAGAAAATTCATATATTCACATAGACATATATTCAAGAAAAGTAGTGGAAATAGAAATCTATGATGAAAAATTATTTATTAGGGCGAATTTAAAGTTGGAAGTGAGATGACAACTGAATTATGTGAAAAATACGATCTTTTAGATGTAGATGATGTAGATACAGGGGAAATATATTATTATCCCGAAAAAGGTTTTATGCACGCAGAATTTTTGTGTAAACCCTCGAAGATGTTATATCAAAAATAAATAAAATAACTTTTTCCATATATGTAGAAACTCCTTCAAAAATAATGTGGAAAAATGCTTTTAAAAGCCAAAAAGATAGAAGATATTTACTATTCACTATATAATTTTTGGAGAAATAGAAATAGATATTGAAAAATAAAGAAATTATTGGAAGATTAGAAGAAAAATATATTTACATTTGATTTATTGAACGGTAATTTAAAAAAATATTGAAATTAAAAAAATAATAGATTGAAATAAAAAAATGAATTTGATTTTTAAAGAAAAATTTAGACAAAACAGTTAATATATTTTTATCATTATAAGTTTTGTATAAGGAGACAAAAATGGATTTTCATGGTGGAAATATTTATAAAATATTCGTGGGAAAAAATATAACAGAAATACTGGATTATAGCTCAAATATCAATCCTTACGGAGTGCCTAAGAGTTTAAAAACAGAAGATTGTTGAAAATATTGGGATTCTTGAGAAGTATCTTGACCCACGATTATGTGGAATTGCGTGAAAAATTGGCTCAGCTGAATAAAGTTGAACTGGAAAATATTGTGCTGGGAAATGGTGCAACAGAAGCTATATTTTTGTTCATAAAAAGTAATAAAAGCCCGAAAAAGTGCTGATTGTGTCGCCTACTTTTGGTGAATATGAAAGGGCAGTAAGAGCGTGCAAAAATTCTGAAAGTCAGAAAAATTGAAATTGAATATTTTTGAATTAGAAGAAAAAGATGAGTTTAATCTTAATATTGGGAAATTAAAAAAAGAAACTTGAGAAAAAAATATGATTTGGTAATAATTTGCAATCCAAATAATCCGACTGGAAAATTTTTAAAAATGGCTGAAACAGAGGAAATTCTGAGAGAATGTAATAAATATGATACAAAGTTATTTATTGATGAGGCATTTATCGAATTTTTTTAGAGGATGGACTAAAGGAAAGTATTGTAAATAGCAGGAAAAAAATAAGAAAAAAATTTGTTTGTAACTCGTGCATTTACAAAATTTTTTTGCAATTCCTGGACTGCGATTGGGATATGGAATTTATTTTTGACAAAAAGTTTGGAAAAAATCACTGAAAAAGAGCCGTGGAGCGTAAACAATATCGCTGAAATGGCTGGAATAACGGTGTTTGATGATACAGAATATATCGAAAGGACATTAAACTGGATAACAGAAGATATATATGTATAAAAAGCTGGATAAAATTTCGTGAATAAAGCCTTATAAAACAGAAGTAAACTTTATTTGTGTAAAAATAAAGGATGAATTGATTTCTAAAGGGCTGAATGTGAAAAAGTTGAGGAAAAAAATGATGGAAGAAGGAATTTTAATAAGAGATGCATCCAATTTTAAATTTTTGGATGAAAGATTTTTTTAGGCTGGCAATTAAGGATAGAAGGAGTAACGACAGAGTTATTGAGGCTTTGAAAAAAATTTTTAGAATAGAAGATAGGCAATTGTAAAAAGTAAGTTAACTAATATCATAAGGGGGCAAGTTCCTTTGTTAGAGAGTGTAAAAAAAGAAAAATTAAAAATTTTAGAATACTGTATTTATTAGAATTTTTTTAGACTTTTACAAATAGTTAGAATAAAAAGAAAGGAATGTTATTTATGAAAAGGAAATTATTGTTTATTTTATCATTGTTTTTAATTTTTCTCAATTTTTCTTTTTTGGGGAAAATTTTTCCTGAAAAGGCAAAAAAATATAGATGGATTCATTCCAAAAAGGCTGGAAAACTGTTCTTTCGGCTAAAGGAGATTTAAATAATGATAAGCTTGAAGATGTTGCCATCATTATCGAAAAAAACTGATAAGGCAAATATTGTAAAAAAACGAGAATCTTGGCTCTGAATATTTAAACTTAAATCCAAGAATACTTTTTGGTTTTATTCAAGCAAAAATGGAAGCTATATTTTGGCAGGCAAGAATGATAAAGGTTTCATCAAAAAGCGAAGGAAATAAGGAAAGTCCAGCTCTTATGGATACTTTAGACAGCATTAGCATAAAAAAATAATATTTTTAAAAATTAAACTTAATTATTTTTTTAAGTGCGGGAAGCTGGTCTGTAACACAAAATACCTACACTTTTTAGATTTCAAAACCAAAAAGCTTGAACTTATTGGATTTGACAATAATTCATTTATGAGAAATTCTGGCGATCAAGAGGAACTTAGCATTAATTTTTTTCAACTAACAAAGTAAAAAAATCACTACTGGCGGAAATATTTTTTTGATGAAAAGGCAAATAAACCTAAGGAGGAATGGAAAACTGTTAATATTAAGAAAAAAATATGTGTTAGATGAGATGACAAGCGATATAGTTGGTGAGATTATGAAATATATTTATTAGTATTTTTAAATAGGGAATTCTTATGACTTATAAGATATTCCCTATTATTTTTATTTTTGTTATAATTAATATTAAATTGAATTGACAAAAAAATGGAAAAGTTAATAGAATGTAAGTAGGCAACAATTTACGGGGCAGAAGGAGTATAAAAATTTAGATGAATAATTTATTTAATCAGAAAAATACTGGCTAAAAAAGCTGAAGAAGAAGTAGATTTGAGTAGACATAATTTATCTGAAAGAAGAAAAGCATTGGATAAGTGGATAAATAATCTTGAAAATGGAGTTCTGAATAATTCTAAGGAAGAAGAATTTCAAGGGGAATTTTTATACGATATATTTACAACTGTTTTAAGGGCTGTGAATAAGTCGGATGGTCAAAAAGAGTGGAATCTTGAGAGGGAAACGAAAACTAAAAATGGATGGTCAGAAGGCTGATGGAGTTTGAGGATTTTTGATGTGGATGGAAAGAAAGATGTAAGGGCTGTAATTGAACTGAAAGGAGCAAAAAGTTTCTTTGGATGTAAGACAAAAAAAGAGTTGAGATACTAGGACTCCTGTGGAACAAGCATTTAATAATTTTTGAAATTACAAAAAAATGAGGTAAAATATATTAAGAAAAAAATAAAAATATTTAAAAAAAGAGGGAGTAATAAAAATGTCAAATTTGAATAAAAGAAATTGTTAATGAGATTTTTAGAAAGAATAAAAGGGATTTTTTTGAAAAGAAATTAAAGAAAATAATGTGGAACTTAATATTAAGCCACTTCGTCATGCAAAACTTTTGGATAGAGAAGAAATTTCTTTGACGGAGAGTAAAGTAGGAGGATTTCCGTATATTCCGATTGGAGAAAGAGCACCGATGTTTTATGATGCATTTTCAGATTGTGAAGATGATGAGGATGACGATGAAGATGGAAATGAAACAATGGCTCTGTTTGCTCAAATTAATTGTGAGGATTTAAAAGGACTTGAAAATTTTTCCCGAAAAGGGGCTTATTCAAATTTATATGCAAGGGGATACAGATTTTTGAAGTTTACAATGAAGATGACTTGAAAGTGATTTATTATGAAAATATTGGGGAACATTATAGCGAAGAAGAATTGAAGGAGATTTATAATCCAAAATTTGATTGTGGAGATTTTTCCTTTTGGAGAAACGCTTGGAAGAGAGATTGGGTATGCATTGGAATTTTTCTTCGATGTATAATATTTCAGAGATAAGTGAAGAAAAACAGAAAAAAATATCTTGAGACAACTTTATGAATTTGGAATTGTCAGAAGAAGAAAAGGAAGATATATTTTTAAAGGTAGAAGATGACATATTCTATAATTTTTAAGTGGAATGAATATATTGACAAAAATATGGAAATAGTAGATGAAAAGGCGTGTGGAATTGATTCAAGAACACATTGTGGCGGATATCCCGATTTTTTTCAAGGATATGACCCTAGAGAAAAGGAAGGAGAAAAGAAAAAAATACGATACGGTTCTTTTTTCAGTTAGGAAGTGATTTGTCTAAAGATGGAGATTGGAGAGCTTTTAATTTTTGATGCTGGATTTGTGAACTTTTTTATTAATAGTGAAAAATTGAAAATAAAGATTTTTTTCAGATATTTTTTGTTGATGTTCAATGTGGTTAATATTTTTGAATGACAAAGGGAAATATGAGCATTTATCAAAAAAAGGATTTAGATAAATCTAACATTAAAATGAAAAAAATTAAAAATAAGGAGCGAATATGAAAAGAAAAAAATTTATTAAAAATATTGATTTTATTTATTTTAGCGGGAACTATTGCAAATGCTGAATATTTTTAAGGAAAAATGGGAAGTTTATTATAAAATGCCATATTTTGAAATTAAGTCAAAAGTGAAAAGGTGCTGATGCGAAGACTTTTGGAAAATGTTGGAGAAGACAATATGGAAATGGCTGGCTTTTTGGAAAAGATAGCAAGAATACTTATTTTTATTGGGAAAAGATAAAAAGATGTTTCACCTAAAGGATTTGAGATTTTTGGATGCCAAATATGTAAAAAGATGATAAAAACTTATATAAATTGGAAGATGATTTGAGTTCTTATTTTTTTAAGTAGTGAAATAAAAACGAAAAAAAGTTTCGATTGACGGACTTGATGTGAAAAGTTTTAAGGTTTTAGAGAATAATAAAGATTACTACTTCAACTATTATGTAGATAAAAAGCAATGTTTATCTAGATAAAGATAATTTGGAAAAAAATAACAGGAGCGGATAGAAATTCTTTTTGAAATTTTAGGGTATTCTATTGCTAGAGATAAAAATAATGTCTATAATAAAGGGGAAAAAAATTAGGAAATATAGATATTGCGAGTTTTTAAATATTTTGATAATTGGATAGCGAAAGATAAGAATAGAGTTTTTATATGGATGATCGTAAAGATATTAAAAAAATGCGGATGCGAAAACTTTTGAGAGAATGGAAGAGAGTTACTATTTTTAGGGATAAAAATAATGTTTTTGCTTTTAAAAATGATTATTCTGACTCTAATTATAATTTGGTTTTGGAAATGTCGAAAAATATTGATAGAAGTAGTTTTGATATTTTGAATGCTGAATTTGGGAAAGATAAGAATGGCGTTTATCATTTTTGGAGAAAAAATAGATGGAATTTCTTCGAATAATGCTAAAGTTGTTGAAGAATTAGGAGATTACGATTATATTTTTCAAAGTGGCAATGATCATTACTTGGTGACTGTAAATGAAGGAAATTCATATGACAAGTCAGATGATAATACAAAAGAAAAATTTAAAATAAAAATAAATGGTTTGAATATTGATTATGACACATTTAAATATTTTTGAAATATACGATTTGTATAAAGATAAAAATAATTTTTATTATCATTCAGATAATGACTTGAAAAATTAAAAGTGATATTGATGTTAAAAAGTGCTGAAAAATGATTGAGTTGCTGTGATTTTATAAAGGACAAAAATAATATTTATCATTTTTTTCTGATGGAAACCTTTGAGAAAATTAATTTGAAAATTGATGTAAATAATTTGGAATATTTGGATGATGGAAATTCTGTTTTTAGTAGTTATTTGAGAGATGGGAAAAATGTTTACTTTGTGAATGATGAAGATGGGAAAATAAAAATTGTGAAAAATGTTGATAAAAACACATTTAAAGTTGTAAACGGAAATTATGGAGTGGATAGTAAAAATGTTTATTATTTGGGAGAAAAAAATTGGATTTTGTAGGATTAGATGGTCTTAAAATCTTTGGTGAATATTATTTAAAAGATAAAAAAATAGTGTCTATGAAATTTCCATGAATGACAATGATAAAGTGAAAAGTAAAACCAATAAAAAAATTTGAATATTGATGTGGCAACTTTTGAAGATATTTTCAATGAAGGATTATTTAAAGATAAAAAAATGCTGTTTATTATGCAGAAGATAATGATGGAGATATTTCTTTAAAAATACTACAAGGAGCAGATCCAGCTACATTTGAGTTTGGAATTATTTCTAAAGATAAAAAAATAGTGTTTTTATTGGAAATCAAAAAGTTGGAAGGCGTGAGTTCTAAAGGGTTTGAAGTATTGGATGATACATTTAATTTTTGTGAAAGATTATAAGAATGTTTACTATTTGGATAGAGAAAGTGATGGAATTACTTTATAAAGTAAAAAGTTTTAGATACAAAAGGAATTGATATTCCAAGTCTTGAATTTCTTGGAGATTCTTATAACCAATATTACAGAGATAAAAAAACAATATTTATTTTTTTGAATGATAAAGATGATAAAAATGGAATTTGAAAAAAATTGGCTGGTGCGAATCCGAAAAACATTTGAAATTGTTGACGATTATTTTTGCAAGAGATGATAAAAATGTTTATTTCTTTTAATAAAAAAAGTGATTGAGTAGATGCGAAAACTTTTTGAAAAAGTTGGTTATGATATTGTAAAAGATAAAAATGGAGTGTATTTTTGGAAAAATGTTTCAGAGGAAAATGAAAAATCTAGAAATAAAGACAAAAAAACTTGAAAGCAGATGGAATTGATTTGAAGACATTAAAGAAATTAGATAATGGTTATTTTAAAGATAAAAAAATAGTATTTATTATGAATTGAGTGGTAATCTTTATAAAATGAAAAATGTTGACTTTACCGACATTTGAAGTTTTAAATTCACCTTATAGCAGTTCAGTTTATTTTGCGAAAGATAAAAATAATGTTTATTATAATGGGAAAAAAATTGGATGGAATTGTTCCTAATGATTTTGAACAGATACAAAAGTTATTTTTATAAAAAGATAAAAAAATGGAATTTATAAATTTGAAGAAAGTGAAAATGAACAAGATCTAAAAATAACTCCAATTAATGCAAAAATAGATTTTTAAAAATTTTAAAAGAATTAGATTGGAAGTATTTTGGAGATGATAAGAATATTTATTATTTTGATGAAGAAAATTTTTAAAAAAAGTAGATAAAGCAGATATAAATTCATTTGAACGAATAGACTTTACTGGTTTTTAAAGATAAAAACAATGTTTATTACGAGGGAGAAAAAAAGTAGAAGGAATAGATATGAACAGTATCGAAGTAGTAAATGGAATGTGTATAAAAAGATAAAAAAATAGTGTCTTTTATGAAGGAAAAATTAAGAAATATCAGTCCTACTAATTTTTAATATTTTTGACGGTGGAATTTCGTATGATAAAATTTTTAGTTGACAAAAAAACGGAGCTTACAAATTGTTGGAAAATGAAAATCAAAAAGATAAAATAATCCCACTTGATAGCAAAAATATTGACTTAAAAACTCTTGAAAAGAATTGAATCTCCAATGGATAGTTCTAATTATTTTTAAAGATAAAAAAATGGAGTTTATTTCTTGAATGGAGAAAAATTCGTAAAAATAAATGGAGCGGATATAGATACTTTTGAAGTGACAATGAGTGGAAAAATATGGGAAAGATAAGAATAATGTTTATTTTGAAGGGAAGAAAATGGAAGGGAGAATCTGAAGAAGTTTGAAGAAATGGATATTAATGATTAGTAAAAATGAAAGGAAGGGTATTTGATATGAAGAACAGCAAAAAACAAAACTTCCAATCGGAGTATCCAATTTTAAAGACATTATTGAAAAAATTACTATTATTTTGATAAAACAAAATTTATAGAAAAATATTTTTAGAAGATGGCTCTCAAGTGAAATTGTTTACTCGTCCCAGAAGATTTGGAAAAACATTGAATATGTCGATGCTTAAATACTTTTTGATGTTAAGAATAAAGATGAGAACAGGAAACTGTTTGAAGGATTGAATATTTCTAAAAGTGAGTATTTTTGACATGCAAGGGAATTTTCCTGTGATTTCGGTTTCGTTTAAGAAATATCGTGAAAAAGATTGGAAAAATGGATTTGATATGATTAAAGATATTATTTCTGGCTTGTATGATGAATTTGAGTTTGTGAAGGAAAAACTTAGCACAAGAAAAAGAAAAATTTGATTCGATATTGATGGAGGAAGCTAATCTTGCTAATTGGAAAAATTCGTTGGCAGATTTGTCAAATTATTTGTATGATTTTTTTATGGAAAAAGTGATTGTTTTAATAGATGAATATGACCAGCCGATAATAAATTCCTATATTGAGGGGTATTACGATGAAACTATTGATTTTTTTCAAAAGTTTTTACGGAGCTGTTTTGAAGGATAATGAGTATCTTGAAATGGGAGTTATGACTGGGATTTTTGAGGGTTGCTAAGGAAAATATTTTTTTCTGGGTTGAATAATTTAGAAGTTCATACAATTTTAGATGATGAATTTACAGAATATTTTGGGATTATGGAAAGCGAAGTGGAGAAATCAGTCGAAGATTTTTAGTTTGGAGTATGAATTGAAAGATGTCCAAAAAAATGGTATAATGGTTATTTATTTGGAAATAGACAAGTTTATAATCCGTGGTCTATTATCAATTTTTAAAAATGGAAAATTGAAACCTTATTGGGTAAATACAAAGTGGAAATGGTCTTATTAAATTGTATTTGAAAAAGTTAAGAGACAGCATTTTTGATGATTTTACAAAACTTCTGGATAAAAAGTATATTAAAAAAATCGTTAATGATAATATGACTTTTGGTAATTTGGAAGCAAATTTTTGAAAAATATTTGGAATTTATTTTTTTCATAGCGGTTACTTAACTTTGGCAGAAAAATACAATGGAAATGATGTTTATTTAAAAATACCAAACGAAGAGATATTAAAAATGTTTTTCAGAAATGTTTATAGAAGTATACTTTGATAGTTATGAAAAATTTTTGTATATGTCAGATGCTTTTAAGAAATGGTGATATTTCAAATTTCAAAAAAATATCTAAAAAGAAATTTTATTGGAAAAATGCTGGAATATTTGATGTGAGTGGAACTTACAAAAAGAGCAATTTTATCACGGATTGATGTTAGGATTGGTTTTAATTTTTGAAAAAAATGAATACGAAATTACATCGAATAATTTTTGCGGGAAAAAGGAAGATATGATTTACTTTTTAAAAACCTAAAAATATTTTTGGAAGGAAAAAGAAGGAATTATTATTGAATTGAAAAATTGTTAATGGGACAGAAAAATTTAAATAATGATAAAATTCATGAAAAAAACTTGAAAAAGAATGTGAAGTTGCGTTGAATCAAATTGATGAGAAAAGAATACAGTTCTGTTTTGAAAAATGCTGGGATTGAGAAAGTCTTGAAAATTGGGATTGCATTTTTGGGGGAAAAGAATTTGAGGTGAAATTTGAAAAAAATAGTTAAAAAAATACAAGATTATTGATTTTCATAAAAAAATATTGTATAATTAATTTAAGAAATAAAAACTTATATTTATTGTTAAAAAGTCCAATTTAAAGAGAGTTTCAAGACTCTCTTTATTTAGTATTATAAAAATGTTATATTATTTAATAAATAAGAAATTGTGTTCAATTTTTTTAAATTATGAAATAAAAGGGGCTATACATTTGCTCCTTTTTTTATTTTTTTGTAAATTAATGATGAAATTCATGAAAATTTTGAAATTGGAATTGCATTTTTGGAGAAAAAGAATTTGAGGTGAAATTTGAAAAAGAGGAAACAAATATATGTTAAATAAAAAAAGAGGCCCAAAACCTCTTTTTCTTATAATTCTCCAGCATAATTGTGATGAACTTTTTGTACATCGTCGTCATTTTCTAGAGTATCAATTAATTTTTCAATTTTTGTAAATCTTCTTCTCTAAAGATTCTACTTCGATAGATGGTAAATATTGAATATCTGCTTCTAATAACTCATATCCAGCATTTCTTAACGCATCAGCTACAGCATCAAAGTTTGCAGTTTCAGTTGTTATATAGAAACTATCTTCTAAAAGTTTCCATATCTTCCATTCCAGCTTCAAGAGCAACTTCCATCAATGCTTCTTCGTCAATTGCGTCAGTTTTTCGATAATGATTTCACCTTTTCTTCCAAACATATATGAAACTGATCCAGAAACTCCAAGATTTCCACCATTTCTATCAAAAGCCATTTTTACAGATGAAGCTGTTCTGTTTTTGTTATCAGTAAGAGCTTCAACGATAATTACAACTCCTGCAGGTCCATATCCTTCATAGTTTAATGTTTCAAAAGCTGTTGAACCATCAGTTCCCGCTCCTTTTTATTGCTCTGTTAATGTTGTCATTAGGCATATTTATCGCTTTTGCTTTTTCAATAGCATGTTTTAATGCTACGTTAAATTCTGGATTTTTCTCCACCTCTTGCAGACAACTGTAATTAATCTAACAAGTTTAGTGAATGAAGCGACTCTTTTTATCTTGTGCTTCTTTACGTCCAGCTATTGTACCATGTCTTCCCATAATAATCCTCCATAAATTTTTACGAATAATTATAGCATATTTTTACAAAGTAAAGTATTTTGCACTTCGTACCCTTGTTTTTAACGAAAAAGAAATAAAAAAAGTGAAAAATATCAATTTTATTTGAGCTAAGAATTTTCTAGAAATAAAATGTTGTAATAAGAGTAAAAAGTTTTGTATAATAAAATGTGGAAAAAATTTTTTAACGTTTTTGGATAAAAATGTAAAAAGGGAGGAAAAATGGCAAGGTACATGAAAATAAAAACCAGCGAATAATTTTTTTAGACAAATACAGTATGAAAAGTTTTTGAGATAGATAGCCTTAGTGTGTATTCTGAGAAAAATAATTGAACTGCATTTTGAAGATAAATAATTATAACGCGGATAGGGAAATTGAGGATTTGAGGAAACTTTTTATAAAAAAATTTTGGGAATGAATTGACGTTGAGAGTGGAATATGATATTAAGCTGAACTTATTAGAGAAAATGTAATTGGATATGTTAAGTTTAATATTGAAAAATTATAAATTTGAGAGTGAAAGATATCGATATTTATTTGCAAATTATGAAGTGGATAATATTGAAAAGGTACTTTTATATTAAGTTACCAGCCGAGCATATGGTAGAAGAAGTGAATAAATCTCCAATTGTTAATAGATTGAGTAGTAAAAATTTCGGAAGTGTTTGATGATGAAGAGAAAAAGTTGAATTGACGACTGGAGATTTTTGAGGAATTGAGAAAGAATTTGGCGGAACATTTTAATAATCTTGAGAAACCAGTTGAAGCTAAATATATTCCAAAAAAACTGTGCCTTCAAATCAAAAATCAATCGAAATCTACAACTTCATACAATAAAAAGTAAATATAGATCAAACACTGAGGATATAAAAAGCCAGTCCTTTTTAGTGCTCTTGAATATTTGAATGCTGGAGAGGATGTGGCATTAGAAGGGAAAAATATTTGGATTAGAGATAAAAGAAAACTAAAAATGGAAATTTGATGTATGATTTTTCTGATTACAGATTACAGTGATTCAATAAGTTGTAGAATTTTTTGAAACCAGATGAAGACTTGGAAATAAAAAGTTGGAGATTGGGTAAAAGTAATTGGTATTTTTGAGGCGGACAGATTTACGCAAGAATATATAATTAATACAAAAAGAGTGGATAAGATTCCTTCAAAAGATGTAAAAAGAGTGGATAATGCTGAGAAAAAAAGAGTTGAGTTACATGCGCATACAAATATGAGTGAAATGAGTGGTGTTATGTCTGCTAAAGATTTAGTAAAAAAGGGCAAAAGAATTTGGTCATAGTGCAGTGGCAGTTACTGATTTTTGGAGTAGTTCATTCGTATCCATTTGCGTATAAGGAAGCAACGGAAGATTTTAAGATAATTTTTGGAATAGAGGCTTATGTTGTAGATGATGAGCAGGAAATGATTACGAAGCCAAAAGATATTAATATTGAAGAAGAGACTTATGTTGTATTCGATTTGGAAACGACAGAGATTGGATCCTTTTAAGGATAAAATAATCGAAATTGGTGCAGTTAAACTGAAAAGGTAACCAAATAATTGATGATTTTTTTCTTTTGTAAATCTCGAAATTCCGATACCAGAGAATATTACAAAATTGACAAGTATCACAGATGAAATGGTAAAAAGATGCTGAAACAGTTGAAGTTGTATTGCCAAAATTTTTAGAATTTTTGTGGCGATTCGACTGTTGTAGCTCATAATGCGAAGTTTGATGTTGGATTTGTGAATCAAAAAAAGCAAAAAGGATTGGGTTTAGATTATTCGCCAAGCGTTATTGATACTTTGCATTGGGCTAGAATATTGTTGCCAGATCAAAAAGATTTGGATTGAAAAATATTGCTAATTATTTTTAAAAATTTCATTGGAAAAATCACCATAGAGCGGTTGATGACGCAAAGGCAACTGCTGAAATGTTTCAGAAATTTTTTTAAATATGGTACTTGGTCGTAAAATATTGAAATTATCAGAAATAAATACAACTTTACAAACGAATATCCAAAATGCAGATACTCAAAAATACAATGATTTTAGTAAAAATCAAGCTGGATTAAAAAAACATTGTATGAATTAGTTTCAAAATCTCATATTGAATTTTTGGAAATAGAAAACCTAGAATTCCAAAAACGTTATTAAATGAAATGAGAGAAAACCTGTTGTTAGCGAGTTCAGCTTCTATTGTGTTTCAAAATAGTGGAGAATTGGCGAGATTGTATCTTCGTGGGACAGAAAAAGAAGATATTGAGGAAAAAGCTAAATTTTATGATTATATAGAAATTTATCCATTATCGAATTACATAGATGCAGTCGAAACTGGGGAAATAGACAATATAGAAGTAATTAAAGAGATGAATCAATACTTTTTATGAATTAGGTAAAAAAGTTAGGAAAAAAATTGTGGTTGCTACAGGAGATTGTCATTATCTTGAAGAACGAGAAGCTATTAATAGAAGTGTTTTAGTATTAGGAAGTGGAATGGGAAGAAGACAGTTTTTCTTATGATAAGAAACTTTTCTTTAAAAACAACTGATGAAATGTTGAAGGAATTCGACTATTTGGGAGAAGATATTGCTTATGAAGTAGTTGTTGAGAATACTAATAAGATTAATGATATGATTGAGCATGTAAGACCGATTCCAACAGGATTTTATCCTCCGAAGATTGATGGAGCAGAAGATCGAGGTTAGAGAAATGTCTTATAAGAGATTGGAAGAGCTTTTATGGTGAGGATATTCCAGATCATTTGAAAGAAAGAGTTGAAAAAGAATTAAATTCGATTATTGGAAACGGATTTGCGGTATTGTATTTAATTGCACAGAAATTGGTGAATAAATCGGTTGAGGCTGGATATTTAGTTGGTTCAAGAGGTTCGGTCGGATCTTCCATTGTTGCATATTTGATGGGAATTACCGAAGTTAATGGACTTTATCCTCATTATCGTTGTCCAAAATGTAAACATACAGAATTTATGATGGTTGAAGGAAGTGGAGTCGATTATCCCGATAAAAATTGTCCAAAATGTGGTACAAAAATATATAAAAGACGGTCATGCGATACCATTTTGAAGTATTTATGGGATTCAATGGAGATAAAGTTCCAGATATTGATTTGAACTTTTCTGGAGAATATCAATCAAAGATTCATAAGTATACTGAAGAATTGTTTGGTTCAGATAATGTATTTAGGGCGGGAACAATTTCTACTTTGGCTGAGCGAAATGCGTTTGGTTATGTGAAGAAATATTTTTGAAGAAGTAGAAGGAACGCCATGAAATTAGCAAGAGAAAAGCGGAAATTACAAGAATTGCAAAAAGGTTGTGAAGGTGCTAGAAAAAAACTACTGGACAGCATCCAGGTGGAATGATAGTAGTTCCACACGATAAATCAATTTACGATTTTTTTGTCCTGTACAAAGACCTGCAAACGATATGACTTCTACTTCAAAAAAACAACGCATTTTGATTATCACGTAATGGACGAACAATTGGTAAAATTAGATATATTAGGACACGATGATCCAACAACATTAAGAATATTACAGGATTTGACAGGTGTTGATATATACACAATACCACTTGATGATAAAGAGGTAATGAGTTTATTTAGTGGTACTGAAGCCTTAGGAGTAACTGCAAAAAGATATTGGCTCACCAACTGGAACATCAGGGAATACACGAGTTTGGAACATCTTTTGTAAAACAAATGTTAGTTGATACAAAACCAAAAAAACATTTGCGGAATTAGTAAGAATATCGGGACTTTCACATGGAACGGATGTTTGGTTGAATAATGCTCAAGATTATGTGCGAAGTGGGACTGCGACATTAAGTGAAATTATAACAGTTCAGGATGATATTATGAATAAACTTATTGATGATGGTTTGGATAAATCGTTAGCATTTAGTATAATGGAGTTTGTCAGAAAAAGGTCAGCCTACGAAAAAAATAGAGAAAAATGGATTGAATACTCGACTAAAAATGAAAGAACACGGCGTTCAGCAATGGTATATTGACTCATGTGAAAAGATAAAATATATGTTCCCAAAAAGGACATGCTGTAGCATACGTAATGATGGCAGTTAGAATTGCTTATTTTCAAAGTTCATTATCCAATTGAATTTTTATACAGCATTTTTTTAAATAGAAAAAGTTAGTGATTTCAAAATGACAATGATGTTTAAACCTGTTGACGACTTGAAAAAAAGCTAAACTTGAAATGGATAAAAAAAGGTAATTTGAATCCAAAAAGAAAAAAACAAGAGCTATTTTTTTGTATGAGATTTTTGATTGAAATGCATTACAGAGGAATTGAGTTAGAGCAAATAGATATTTATAAATCGGAAGCAAAAATCATTTTAAAATTGAAGATGGTAAAATTAGAATGCCATTGATTGCAATGGATGGTCTTGGAGAAGCAGTTGCAATAAATGTAGTAGAAGAGAGAGAAAAAGGAGAATTTTTTTATCATTGGCAGACTTAATGAAGAGAACAAAATTAAATAAAACAGTTGTAGAATTATTAAAAGAAAATAAATGTATACCGAATTATCAGCAACGAATCAGCAAACATTGTTTTTAGCAACTAGAGATTTAGGAAAGGAAATGAGATGGACTTAAAAATATTTTTAAATGAGAGTAATAAATTTGACAAAAAAATGGGGTTAAATTTTTAGAGGGTTATATTTTTGGATAGTTTTTATTGGAATACTGGTAACGGAATTAGTGAGTATTTTTTTATAACAAAATGGATTTATCGTATTCTTTTGCAGAAATAATAAAAGAAAGCATAGAAGTGGACATTACAAAATCAGTTGTAGATGTTGCCGTGATTTCTATTGTGTTTTTTTCTTGTATCAACAGTATTAGTACGACTTGTTATTCATTTGTTTTATAGATTGAAAATAAGACATGAAATAAACAAATTTGAGGATGAAGAAATAAAGAATACGATACGAGAAGCTAAAAGTTAACGAAGAAAAAAATTAAATCAAATTTTTTAAATATCAAATAGGAAAAAAATATAGTGGAAAGTGATGAGCCAGTAGATATTTATGATTTGAAAATGATAAGAAAAACATTAAAATGAAGAAATAAAATATAAAAGAAAAAGAATGTATTCGAATAAACTTGAAGCTTTTTTTCAAAAGTAGCAATATTATTTTTGATTTTAATAATTTCACATTTAGTAACTTCAGTAATTGCAGTATTTTTAGAATCAATTGGAATAAAAGATAATATTTCAATACCATTAAGAGGAATAATTTTCTTTATGCTAATAATTATTTATTTTCATTTTGCTTCGTATTATCAATATTCTAAAAATGATGAAAGCAATAGAGATATTAGAATAATTGAAAGTATTGAATATGCAAGTATACAAGTTTATGAAAATAGTTTAGTAAAAGTTTTTCTCGGAATTTCTTAAAATGAAAAAAATGGTGAATTTGAAGTGTTGCCAGTCCCTACAGACAAATTAAATTATTTTTGAGAATACAAAATATGAGTACAATCCTAAAACACGTGAGCTAAGAATAGTTGTAGATTCAAGCTTTTTCGATGGGTATGTAGAAAAACTTTATGGAACAAATTTCAATTTTGAAACATTTGATAAATTTGAAAAATTTAGATTATGTTTATAATTCTGGGAAAAAAATGATATTACTTAAATTTAAAAAGGGTGTAAATAATATAGAATAAAAATACTTAGAGAGGTAATCTCTAAGTATTTTTGTTTATTCTAACAGAATATTTATAATATTTTTTTCCAGTAAGGACTTTTCAAAGAAGACATAACTACACCTTTAGAAGATGAAGCATTAATAAACAATGAATTTCCAACGTAAACGGTTGTATGATTCGTTCTTCCTCCTGGTTTAAAAATAAAATATCCCCTGGCTGTAAATTTTTGTAGCGACTTTTCTTCCTAACTTAACTTGTTGAGTAGAAACTCTAGGTAATTCTTTTATGATAAACTTCACGATAAACTCTACGTGTCAATGCAGAACAGTCAATTCCTCTCTTAGAATCACCACCCCAAGCATATTTTTGTACCTTTCCAATTATTATAAGATGCCAATAATTTTTGAGCAAAAACTTTCTTTTTTTGAGCAGGAGTTCTGAATGAAGAACTTTTTTCATGATATTTTTCTAAGCTCATTCATTTTTTTGTAACAATTGGAGATCTGTTGTTTTTAGTTGTTGAATACATACCAAGAACTTGCTGAAGATGTTCTTTTTTTGTAGAATGTTTTGTTCCTTTATGTGCCAAACTTGTCTTATTTTTTGTAATTTTTCTTTGCTTTCGCTTTTTGCATGTAAATTTCCTGGAACCATAGCCAGTAACATAAGGACAGATGTAAAAATCCTTTTTTTCTCATAAATTAAAAAAATCCTTTCTTTTTCAGATAAATCAAAAATATCTGATAATTCTTTTTATATTTATTTAGTAAATAATTTTATCATTAAAAAGAAAGAAATCTAATATAATTTCATTAAAATTTAGTTAATATTGAGTTATACAAATGAAATGAATACAAAAATAATAATTTTTAAGAAATATGATAAAAAAAGACTGGACTTAGATAGCTTTTTAGTATAATATAGTTGAAAAAAACAATATATGCACAAGCTCATATTGTTAAATCATAAATTTATTTTTAGGAGGAAAAAAATGACAGATATAGAAATAGCTCAAAAAGGCGAAAAATGGAAAGAATTAATGTTATTGCGGAAAAATAGGACTTACAGAGGATGATTATGAACAATATGGAAAATATAAGGCAAAAAGTTAGCTTGGAAGTACTAGAAAAATAAAGATAAAAAAAGATGGGAAATTAATCTTAGTGACAGCAATCACTCCAACACCTCCAGGTGAAGGGAAATCAACAGTAACAGTTGGATTAACACAAGCATTTAATAAACTTGGATATAATTCAATAGCAGCGTTAAGAGAACCATCATTAGGGACCAGTTTTTGGAATGAAAGGTGGAGCAACTGGAGGGGAATGTCACAAGTTGTACCAATGGAAGATATAAACTTGCATTTTACTGGTGATTTACATGCGATATCAAAGTGACTCATAACTTAGTTTCAGCTTGTATTGATAATCATTTGAATCATGGAAATGAATTGGATATTGATGTGAATAATATTTCTTGGAAACGTGTAGTTGATATGAACGATAGAGCATTGAGAGATATTGTTATTGGAATAGGTGGAAGATTAAATGGAATTCCTAGACAGTCTTCATTCCAAATTACAGTGGCGTCTGAAATTATGGCAATTTTTCTGTTTAGCAACTTCAATTTCTGATTTGAAAGAAAGAATTGGAGAAATTGTATTTGGTTATAATAGAAAAGGTGAGGTTTTAAAAGTAAAAAGACTTGAAAAATAGAAGGTGCAGTTACTGCATTGTTAAAAGATGCAATAAAACCTAATTTAGTTCAAACTTTTAGAAAATACACCTGTATTTATTCATGGAGGGCCTTTTGCGAACATTGCTCATGGATGTAATTCAGTGTTAGCAACAAAAATGGCTTTGAAATTATCAGATTATGCAATTACAGAAGCAGGATTTTGCGACAGATTTAGGTGCTGAGAAATTTTTTAGATATAAAATCAAGAAAAAGCAAATTTAGATCCAAATACAATTGTTATCGTTGCAACTGTTAGAGCTTTGAAACATCACGGTGGAGATAAAGACTTGAAAAACTGAAAATATTGAAACATTGAAAAAGGATTGGTTAACCTTGAAAGACATATTGAAAGTATGCAAAAAAATATAATGTTCCAGTAGTTGTTGCAATTAATAAATTTATTACTGACACTGATGCTGAAGTTCAAGTGATTAGAGATTATTGCAAGGAATTAGGTGTAGAAGTAGCTTTATGTGAAATCTGGGAAAAAAAGGTGGAGAAGGTGGAAAAAGAATTAGTTGAAAAAGTTTTATCAGCAATTGATGAAAATGAAAAATCTGAAACTAAATTCAAACCATTATACGATTTAGATTTAACTGTCCAAGAAAAAAAGTAGAAAAAGATTGCAAAAGAAATTTATGGAGCTGATGGAGTAAACTTTACAGCTAAAGCATTAAATAATATTAAAAATACGTAGAATTAGGATATGACAAATTGCCAATCTGTGTATCGAAAACACAAAAATCATTATCTGACGATCCTAAATTGTTAGGAAGACCAACAGGATTTAAAATAACAATTAATGAAGTTAGATTATCAGCAGGAGCAGGGTTCTTAGTAGCAATGGCAGGAACAATCATCGATATGCCAGGATTACCTAAAAACCATCAGCTGAATTAATAGATGTTGATGAGCATGGAGTTATTTCTGGATTATTCTAAAAAAATTAAAAATTTGAAATATTAAGGCGGGACAGGATGACTGAAAAAGGTTAGTGCTGTTTCCGTCTTAAATTATAAAAAGTTATAAAGAAGGTGAAAAAAATGTCAGAAAATTACGATTTTGAAACACTTTTAAACAGAAAAGGACAAGGTTCATTTTAAATGGGAAGCAATGTACAGAGAAGTTCCTAATTTATCAGATGATATTGTTCCGTTTTTCTGTGGCGGATATGGAGTTAAAGATTGCTCCCGAGATAAGAGAAGGATTGAAAAAAATATATTGATGAGGCGATTTTAGGTTATACTGGAGCGACTGACAAATATTATGAAGCGGTTATTTCGTGGATGAAGAGAAGACATAATTTTTGAAGTGGAAAAAAAGATTGGATTGTTTGTACGAGTGGTGTAGTTGCGGCACTTTATACAGGAGTGAAGGCTTATTTACAAGAAGGTGAGGGTGTGATTATTTTTTTACGCCAGTGTATTATCCTTTTTTATAATGCGATTAAATCTTCTAATAGAAAAAAATTGTCGATTGTGGATTGATTGAAACTGACGGATATTATGAAATTGATTTTTGAGAAGTTTGAAGAGTTTGCAAAAGATGAGAATAATAAAATGTTGATTTTTGTGTAGTCCACATAATCCAGTTGGAAGAGTTTGGAAAAGGAAAGAGCTTGAAAAGATAGGGAAAATTGCATTGGAGAATGATTTGATAATTATTTCTGATGAGATTCATTGTGATATTTTTGATGCCTGGATTTAAGCATACTGTTTTGCAGACTTTATCTGATGAATTGGCAGAGATAACAATTACTTGTACGGCGCCTACTAAAAGTTTTAATTTGGCTGGAATTGGAGTGTCGAATATTATTATTAAAAATAAGAAATTGAGAAAAACAGTTTGAAGCTCAAATGACGAAAGATGGTTCACATGTGTTTACGACACTTGGATTTAAGGCTTGTGAGTTGGCGTATAATGAGGCAGAAGAATGGTTTGATCAGTTTTTGAAATTAGTGGATAAAAAAATCAAAAGTTGGTAAAACAATTTTTTTGAAGAAAAAGTTTATTGGATTTAAAAGCTCCATTAATTGAAGGAACTTATTTACAATGAGCTTGATTTTAGGGATTTAGGATTGAAAGATGAAGAGTTAAAGGCATTTATGACAAAAAAGGCAAATGCGTTTTTTTAATGAAGGATACATTTTTGGAAAAAGCTGGTTCTGGATTTGAGAGAATTAATTTGGCGGTGCCTACGAGATATATTGAGGAAGTTTTTAGAGAATTTATAATGCGATCAAGGAAGAATATCCTAGATTTTTGTAAGTAATGAATTTGAAAAAAATTAAAGAAAAATTGGGAATTTTTGAAAAGAAAATTTTAAGGTCGATAAAAAAATAAATAATATGATATAATAAGTAATTAAAAAGAGAATGTAGAATTGAGAGAAAAGGGATAACGCAAAATATTTAGAACATAAAGTAAAATTGAAAAAGATTTCATAGTTGATGTCCCTAGAATCAAAAATTAAATTAGTTCACTATTTTTAAATAAATTGAGGAAATTATGGAGGAAGAATGAAAGAGAATTTTAAAAAAATAAAAGCGGGAATATTTGTTTTGGCTAATTTATTTATCACTTGTGCTGGGATATCGAGTGAAGTTTCAAAAGTAGATGTACCGAAGGATTACTCAGAAAATTTTGAAGTTAAAGGGTATGAAAAATGTTTATGAGTATGATTTGAATAATGATGGAGCTAAAGAAAAAGATAGTTGTAAATTATAAGTTGAATAATTTAGAAATAGAAGATGTATATTCGATTTATACTCAACAAAATGGAGGATATAAATTAGCATATCAAATAACTTTTTGATAAGAAAAAAATGATGTGCTTGATTTGAAGGAAGTTAAAGGTAAAAATAGATTTAGTAAAAATACTTTAATGAATATTCAAAAAGATCTTCAAGCAAATGAAGTAAGGTATGTAAAAATTGTAACAGATAATAGAAATGACGATATAGATTTTAGTAAAATTAAATACAAAAAATAGTCACGATAATTTAGATAATTTTTTTATTTATAAAAAGAGGAACTGCAATGAAGGCGCGCCTAATGATAATGCACAAAATTTAGCAAGTTTAGCTTATAAAGAAAAACCAAAAATTTTATTTGAAATTGATAAAAATGGTCAAAAATGGTATTATACAGAATTAACGAGGGAAAAAAACTGAAGTAACAAAAAGATGCTAATGGGAAAAAAAGTACAAAAAGATTAAAGAACCTACAATTAAAGGATTTATAAAATCTCAAGGTGATAATGTTTCAGAAAGAGGATTTTACTGGGATAGAATGGTTGAAAAATAGAAACTTTTAATAAATTTATAGAAGAAAGTAAAAATAGTAATCAAGAATTACATATTATTACAGAATATAAAGCCATTAACAAAAGATGTTTATAGTAAGGCTGATAAATTTGGAAACAGAGAAAAACCAAAGTGTTAGAGGTTATACTAATCCAGATAAAAGGAGATTTTATAAATATTCCAGACCAAACAATTTTTTTAGAATTTTTAGGCGAAGAAAAAGGAATGTTGAAAATAGAAACGCCTTTTTATGGTGGACCTTATTATGTTGAGAAAACTGGAGAAGTGTCTAAAAATCGAGATAGATAAAGTTGTAAAATAAATTTATAGCAATTGATCCTAACAGTCAGAATGAAGTTCTTTTCCAAAGAAATCCAGAAACTGGAAAATATGAAGTTATGTCATATTCGTTTGTAACGACAGGAAAAGATGATGGTGTTAGTTCTTATGCTACGCCACATGGAGCATTTTTAGTATCATTCACAAGACCGTATATGCTATTTACAAGACACGCAAGACCAGGAGATAAAAGTGTTACCAGGAAGACCTGATTTAGCAATTGGAGGACAAGCAAATTATGCTGTTAGATTTAGTGGAGGAGCTTATCTTCATGGAATACCAGTAAATACTGGAGCTGGAGAAGGAGCTAAGGCATATACAGCTAGTAAAATTGGGACTTACAGAGAATCACATAAATGTGTAAGACATTATGATGACCAAATTGAATATATAGTAAATTGGATAAATGGAAATAGTAAGGAAAAAAAGAAGGCGACAATACAATACCAGAAGAAAATACAGTTGTAATCGTACTTTAATAAACTTAAATTTGTTTGAAAAAAATTATTTTTTTGAATTTCAAAAGTTAAGTGGTATAATTATAATGAAAAGTACAAAATTATAAAAATTAGATAAAGTGTCATAAACAAAAAAATGAGGTGAGAGTTATGAAGTTTGGTAAAATAAAATTTTTTCTTAGTCGCTTTGATGCTGGTAACAGCATTTTCAGCAAGTGCGCGACTACTAAGACTGATAATACTAAAAAAAGTAGAAACAAAAAGCAGAAATGACAAAAAGTGGAAACAACGAAAGTAGAATGGAAGAAATTAGAGATTACGCCAGATTTAAATGGAGATGGGAACAAGGATAAAGTAGAAATTGAATATTTGGAAAATGGTGATAAAGTTCAAATGAGATTTACACCGTATATAAAAAGCAAGTTCATTTGAAAAAGGGAAAAGAGTAGAAAAAAACAGTTCCAAAAAGAAAAATTGGGAGAAGAATTTGATAATATTACAAATGAAATAAAAAGCTGTTTATACGAAAAAAAGAAGCACCTAAAAACGAAGTGAAAAAAAGACGATAAAAAAACCGTTGATTCCAGCAACAAAGCCAACTGAAACAAAAACTACTGAACCAGAAGTGAAAAAATCCTGGAAGCCAAGTAGAAAAATCAAGTTCCAGATGATTTGAAAAAATGGAAATACAGCGCAAGATAAAAGTTATAAAAGATGAAAAAGATTCGACAACAGAAGTGGTTAAATCTGTAAATAATTCAATAAAAGGGCCTTATCCTTATATCAAGTATTTTTTTGAAAGAAAGACCAAAAAAATTTATCATTCAATTATAAATATGACAAAAAAATTCTCCTAAAGATATGGATGAATTTGTATTTATAAAATCATCAACAGCGAATATTAGAAAAGAACCAAGCAATAATCGTCATGCGGTATTGAAAAACTGCTAGTTACAGCCACAAATATAAAAACTGTTGGAAAAGTAAAAAGGAAAAAGATGGTTCGGGAGAATGGTATGAAGTTTACTTTGATGGGAAATTAGGATATATTTCTGATTCAGCGACTATAAAAAAAGAGAATTTGATTGGTCAGATATGATGCATAAAATTGAAAAAAACTAATAAATTTGTAAAAAGATGCGTTAGATAAAAATCAGAAAATATATGTATTAGATGACTATACTCCACTTGGAGGAGGAAGCGGTTCTTCAAAAGATAAATATGGAAATAGAGAAAAATCAAAGTGAAAGAGGATATTTGTCAGCAGATTTCAAAGATTTTTATAAACATTCCCGATAGAAGTATTATGTCAATTGTTGAAGAAACTGATAAATACGTTAAAGTTAAAATAGATGCTTATGATGGTAAAGATTATTATTTGAAAAAGGCAACTAGAAAATTATTAAAAAGATACAGGAATAACAGGAGAAATTACAAGATTTATCTATATTGACAGATCAAGCCAAGATGAAATGGTTGTAGAAAAAAAGTGGAAACGGATGGAACGTTGTAACATCTTCGTTTGTGACAACAGGTAAAGATGGCGGAGGTTCTTATGCAACACCATATGGAGTATTCTTGGTAGCGTATTCTAAAACCAGTTATGCAATACACAGGTTCTGATAACAAAACAGTTGTTGGAGATGCTAAAAAAATGCTGTAAGAATCAGTGGTGGAGGATATATGCACAGTATCCCATCATTATTTGAACCAAAAGCAACAAGAAACGCAAGAAAAAGTCGCAACAGCTAAAAAAATAGGAACTTACCCTGAATCACATAAATGTGTAAGACATTATGACGACCAAATTAAATTTATATACGACTGGTTAGGAAATTCAACACCAGGAAATGAAAATGGTTATAGAGTACCTTCAGTTCCAACAGCTGTAATAGTTAAATAATTTTTAAAAAGTTGATTTTTTTATGTACTTGAAATTTTTTTAAAAAAACTTGTATAATAAAAAGCCAATAAAAATAACTAAAAATAATGATAAGTAAAAATTTTTTTGATGTTTGGGAAAATCCATCGATAAAAAACCTTTTTATGAGATATATTATTCTAAAAAGTTTTTTTGGGATAATATATTTTTATGTAATATTATTTAATATAAATAATATAGTTAAACTACGTTAAAAACTAAACTTAAAAGTTATAGCTACTTACTTAAAAATCTAGATTTATATAATTTTTGGTAGTTTGATTTTTAAACAGGTTCGAGTATAAATAGAAAAATAAAGTAAAAAAATGATTCCTATAAACATTGAAAAATTTTTAAAATCAGAAAAATTGAATTTTTAGTAACACAAACAAGAAAAGAAAGGAAGTGGAAAATTGAATAATTTTTCAATTTGGAGTAAATGAGCTATTATGGCTTTCATATTTAATTTTTAAATTTTTTTCGGCAGTAGTACTTGCCTATAGATTTTTGGGGAAAAAGGAGGACTACTATCAGTTGTGCCGTTATCAATCGTTCTAGCTAACATTCAAGTTGGGAAAAATGATGACTTTGTTTGGTTTTTTGATGGAATTACAATGGGAAATATTGCTTATGGAGGAATTTATTTTGACGTCGGATATTTTGACAGAAAAACGAAGGGAAACATTATTCTAGAAAAGTGGTTTCGCTAGGTTTTTGTCGCAATGTTATTCACAACATTTATAATGCAAATTGTGTTAAAAGTAAAAGTTTCGCCTCGATGATACAATGCAAGGTGCTTTATCAGCAGTATTTGGATTCATGCCAAGACTTGCAATTTCAAGTGTGTGCGGGTTTGCAGTTTCTCAGTCGTTTGATATTTGGTCTTATCAATTTATTAGAAAATTTAGACCATCTTATAGAGATATTTGGATTAGAAACAATGCGAGTACAATGATAAGTCAAATTTTAGATAATATTGTATTTTTCATTTTTTTGGCATTTACAGGAGTTTATCCATTTAAAACAGTAATTGGAATTATATTTTTCAACATATTTATTAAAAATTGTAATTTCACTGTTGGATACACCGTTCGTGTATATTGCGACTTTATGGAAAAAAACAAGGTAAAATAAGTGATTAATATTAAATTTGTTGTAAATTATTTTTAAAAATAAATAAAAAAAGGTATATATAACATGGAAAGATATAGTGTAATAAAAGAGAAAAATCCTCGTGAAATCGTATTATTAAAAAGGGTTTAGCTGTGCTTATGGAAAGTGTGCTTTTTGTAATTACATTTTTAGATAATACGAATGACGAAGAAGAAATGAAAAAAAGTAAATTTTTGAGGCTTTGAGCAGAGTTACTGGGGAATATGGAGTTCTTGAAGTTATAAACTCTGGGTCGGTGTTTGAGCTAAATGGTGCGACATTGGAGAGAATAAGAGAAGTTTGCAAAGAGAAAAAAATATAAAAAAATACTTTTATTTTTGAAGCGTATTTTTGGTTACTTAAATAGATTGAATGAAATTAGAGAATATTTTTTTCAGAACAAGAAGTAAGGTTCGCATTCGGATTGGAAACTTTTGACAATGATTATAGGACTAAGATTTTTGAAGAAAAAAATTTTTATTTTAAATGAAAGAGTTTTGGAAAAAAATTAAAAAGCGAATATCAAATGTGTCTATTAATGATTTGTACAAAAAGGACAGACGAAAGAACAGATTTTAAGCGATATTGAGCAAGGAATGGAAAAATTTTAAGGAGCTAGTTGTAAGTATATTTGTAAATAATGGTACGGAAATTGAAAGAGATGAAGAGCTTGTAGCTTGGTTTTTTTGACGGAAATTTATCCGAAATATAAAGATGTTCCAAATATTGAGATTTTGGTTGACAATAAAGATTTTTGGAGTGTATGTTCAATAAAATTCTTTGATTATCAAATAATTTTTGGTTGACAATTAGTATAACATGTGTTATATTAAAAAAACGATAGTGTAAGTTACAATTTTAAAATTGATTTTATTTATTATTTTGTAATAAATTTGATGATTTTAGAATAAATAATTGTAAAAAAATATTAAAAATAAAAAAACTTATATTAAAAATGAAAATTATAGGAAATTAAGGAGAAAAAAATGAGATTAAAAATAATATTAGCAGCTTTTTTTAAGTGCTTTGGCATTGAATGCAGTAAGCATGGATTATTTATCAAATAATTCGGCTTCATATTTTTCAAAATCCATCACAAACTGGGAAAAATAACTGTAGAAGGAGTATTTTACAATCCAGCGGGAACGGCATTTTTGGAAGATGGAAAATATTTTAATGTAAATATGCAAAATTCTATGATTCAAGAATCAATGACATTGAATGGGAAAAAGATGGCTTCAAATAGATATGCTGGAGCACCATCGTTTTAACTATGTTCAAAAAGGAAGTAATTCAATTTTTGCAAATGCGAGTGTTGTTGCGGGAGGAGCTACTTTGAAATATGATGAAGGAGTGGCTGGAATAAATTTGGCAAGAGAAACATTTGACAATATGACTCGTGGATTATTAGGAGCAAAAGTTACTAGAAACCAATTTAGTGGACAAAATAGATATTATCAATTAATGCTTGGAGGAGCACATCAATTGACTGATAAATTATCAATCGGTGGAGGACTAAAAATATGTTCATGCCATGAGAAAAATTAAATGGACACGCATCTTTTGGATACAATCCATTTGTTGGTGCAAGAGTTGGTTTGAAAGGAAATGAATTGTATTTAGATTCTAGAAGAAGAGCAGACGGTGTTGGAGCGGTATTAGGTCTAGATTATAAAGCGACTGATACGTTGAATTTTGCTGTAAGATATGAAACACCTGTAAAATTGAAATTCAAGACAAAAGCTACAGAAAGTACAGATATGACTTTAGCTGGAAGAAAAAAATTGGATTATCAGATTTTTATCCTAAATATGCAAATGGTGTAAATTCAAGAAGAGATTTACCAGGAGTATTGTCGTTAGGAGTTTCTAAAGATATTAATGACTGGACTGTTTCAGGAGGATATATTCATTATTTCAATAAAAGCGACAAATATGGATGGAATAGACTATAGAGACGGACATGAAGTGAATTTTGGAGTTGACTACAGATTTTTCACCAAAATGGACTTGGCATGCAGGTTATAATTATGCTCACACAGGTGCTCCAAAACAATCGTACAATGATACCGAATATGCTATAAATGCACAAATTTATACGACAGGATTGACATTTAAGCCAACAGAAAATCATGAATGGAAATTCGGTGTTGGATATGTTAAATACAATTCAGAAAATGGAGAGCCAGAAATAACTCATGGAATAAAATTGGATAAATCGAAAGTTAAATATGACAAAGAAGTTGGAGTATTTTCTTTAGAGTTACACTTATAAATTTTAATCATAAATTTGTTTAACATAGAAATAAATAGGGAGATGAGAAAACTGATATTTTTTTAGATAAAGTAGTTGTCTATCTTAAAGAAAAATTTAGATAAAACTAGAGAAGAAGTGGAAGAAAAATTTAGAAATTATTATAAAAAGAAGTATCGTAGATTACTTGGTAAATAAGAGAAAAATTAAATATCGAGGAAATGAGTGATGCAACAGTAACTTTAGTAATAGATTTTTGAGAAAGATGAAAATAAATTGAAATTAATTATTGAAGGTATATGTTTGAAATGAATTATAAAAAAATGAAGTATTATTTAGAATGTTTAGATTAGGATTGGATAACGAGCACTTTATTCATCAAGATTTGAAAGAATTAGAAAATGAAATAAATGTTTTTGAAAATGGAATTGGAATTCCTTTAAATTAAAGAAAAAAATTCGTATATTTGACAAGTTGTAAAAATTTATATTTAGTGAAATTTGTTGGTATACGAAATAGATATCTATATTTATTATAAGATAAAAGACTATAATAAATAATCAATATCAATTGTATTTTTAAATTTTGTGATAAACTAAAATAGGATAAGTTTAGATAATTGAAAACAAAAGAATTGATAGAATAAAAAAAGAGGTGAACAAATGAGAGTTGGAATAATGGGAACAGGTTCTTACGTTCCAGAAAGAATATTGACGAATAATGATTTAGCGAAAATCGTTGATACAAAATGATGAATGGATAACAACTAGGACAGGAATACGTGAAAGAAGGATAGCATCAGATGATGAAGCAACTTCTGATTTAGCATTTAAAGCCGCAGAAAAAAAGCGATAATTGATGCAGGAATTGATAAAAATGAGATTGAATTAATAATTGTTGCGACAATGACACAAGATCATTTAACACCTTCGACAGCAGCATTGGTTCAAGATAAATTGGGGATTAAAGCAGCAGCATTTGATGTGAGTGCAGCATGTACAGGATTTATTTATGGTTTTACAGCAGGATATAGCTTTATAAAAGCTGGAATTTACAAAAAGTTCTTGTAATTGGTGCAGAAACAATGTCGAGAGTGACAGACTGGGAAGATAGAGGAACTTGTATTTTATTTGGAGATGGAGCTGGTGCTGTAGTACTAGGAGAAGTTGAAACAGGAGGATTTTTGGCAAGTCATTTGGCGGCAGATGGTTCAGGAGCTTGTGAATTAATTGTACCAGCAGGTGGTTCAAGAAAAGCAGCAACAGCAGAAACCATTGAAAATAGAGAAGTGTATTTAAAAATGAATGGTAGAGAAGTGTTTAAATTTGCTGTGAAAGCATTCCCCTGAATCAGTAGAAAATGTTTTAACACAACAAAATTTAACAGCTGACGATATTGATATTTTTTTATACCACATCAAGCAAATGTTAGAATTATTGAGGCTATTGCAAAAAGATTTAAACAACCATTGGATAAGTTTTTGTTAATTTACATAAATATGGAAATACTTCGGGAGCATCAATACCAATAGCGTTGGATGAAGCTAGTAAAGAAGGAAGATTCAAAAAAAGGTGATAAAATCGTAGCCACTGGATTTGGTGGAGGTTTAACATACGGTTCGATTTTTATTTGAATGGTCAAAATAAAAATAAAATAAAAAAATTATAGAGAGGATGATGTACTGTGAATAAGAAAATATGGTGGGGATTAATTGTTATTTTGGTTGGTCTATTTTATTTGCTACAACAATATATTCCTCAAGCAGACAAGATATATTTTTAAATTATCAAGTATTGTTTATTTTGATTGGAATTTTTCTTTTCAATTAAAAAGAAAAAAATTTGGATGGGCATTGATAGGAATAGGTGTTTATTTATATTTAGATGATTTCTTCAAAGAACAATTTAACTTCATATTACCAATTGGAATTTTAGTATTTGGAGGAGTTATATTAGCATTAGGAATTATTGAAAAAGAAAATAACAGAAAAAAACAGTGTATAGCTCTAAATCATCAAAAAGTAAAATGAAATTAAAGATGCTGAAATTGTAGATCAAGATAAAAAAATAATTAGTTGGAGGAATTTAAATGTCAAAAATTGCTTTTTGTATTTCCTGGACAAGGAACACAATTTGCTGGAATGGGAAAAATTATACGAAGAAGTAAATGAAGAAACAAAAAATCAATAGATGAAATATTCTCTAATTTAGAAAATGAAGAAGTAAAAAGAGTTTTGTTTGAAGGAACTGACGAAGAATTAAAAATACTAAGTTTGCTCAACCTGCAATCGCTTTATATTCAGTAATTTTAATAAAATTGTTAAAAGAAAAAGGATCGAGCCAGAATTTGTAGCAGGACATAGTTTAGGTGAATATAGTTCATTATATGCACTGATGTTTTAAGTGAAATTGAAACTATGAAACTTATTGCAAAAAGAGGAGATATTATGAGTAATGCTAAAGTAGACGGTTCAATGGCAGCAATTTTAGGATTATCAGCTACTGAAGTGGAAGAAATTTGCTCAAATATTGATGGTGTAATAGAAGCAGTTAATTACAATGAACCTAAAACAAACTGTAGTTGCAGGAGAAAGAAGAGTTTTTAGAAGCAAATTTAGAAACATTTAAAGAAAAAAAGGAGCGAGAAGAGCATTACCTTTAGCTGTTTTGTAGGGCCTTTCCATTCATCATTGATGAAACCTGTTGCTGAAGTTTTGAAAAAAAGAGTTCGATAATTATAATTGGAATGATGCGAAAACTCCAATCGTAGCAAAATACTACAACTAATTTATTAGTAAAAGCTGATGAAATAAAAAGATGAGTTATATCATCAAACATTCGGTCCTGTAAAATGGGTTGACACAATTAATAAGTTGGCTGAAAATGGAGTAACAAAAATTTATGAAGTTGGTCCAGGAAAAGTTTTAGCTGGATTGATAAAGAAAAATTGATAAAAAGTATAGAAGTAATCAATATTGAGAATGTTGAAAGTTTAGAAAATATTTAATAATTTTTGATAATTAAAATAAAAATTTATTTTTAAAAAAATAACAGTGGTTATTTAAAAAAACAGTTGCAATTTTTAGAAGTTTTGGTATAATAATTTGGAATATGAAAATGGAGGTGGCATTATAATGCTAGATAAAATTAAATCAATAGTTGCAGACCAATTAGGAGTAGATGAAAAGTCAAGTTACTGAAGACGCTTCATTCGTAGATGATTTAGGAGCAGATTCTTTAGATACAGTAGAATTAATTATGGCTTTTCGAAGAAGAATTTGATGTAGAAATCCCTCGATGAAGATGCACAAAAAAATTAAAACAGTTAAAGATGTAATTGACTACATCAGCGCTAAACAATAAATATCTGAAAAATAAAGGGGAATTGTCCCCTTTTTTTATTGAAAAATTAAAAAAACTAGTATAATATAAAAAGATGATATAATAATATAAAATATAAAAAAATAATTTTAAATAAAAATGAGAGGTGTGTAAATGAGAAGAGTAGTTATAACGGGAATAGGATTAGTAACTCCGTTAGGGACAGGAAAAGAAAAAGCGTGGACAAATTTATTAAATGGAGAATGCGGAATTGATACAATTACTCAATTTGATAGTTCGCAACATCCAGTGCATATTGCAAAAGAGAAGTAAAAAGATTTTTGTACCGAAAATTATATTGAAAAAAAGAAATGAAAAAAATAGCAAGATTTTTCACAATTTGCGATTGCAGTAATGAAAGAAGCTTTAGAAGATGCTAAATTGGAAATTAATGATGAAAATGCAGATAGAATAGGAGTAATCATTGGTTCTGGAATCGGTGGATTGGATGTAATTGAGCAAGAAGTGGAAAAACTTGTAACAAGAGGACCAAAAAGAGTATCACCATTTTTATATTCCAGCAGACTATTTTGAATATGGCTTCGGAAATACTTCAATTTATACAGGAGCAAAAAGGACCAAATAAAACAGTTGTTACAGCTTGTGCTTCTGGAACGAATTCAATTGAGATGCATTTCAAACAATTTTGTTAGGAAAAGCTGATGCGATGATAGCAGGAGGAACTGAGGCTACAGTAACTCCATCGTGAATTGCAGGATTTGCTAATTTAAAAGCATTATCAACAAATCCAGATCCTAAAAAGGCTTCAAGACCGTTTACTGCTGATAGAGATGGTTTTGTGCTAGGAGAAGGTTCAGGAGTATTGATATTAGAAGAATTGGAACATGCTAAAAAAACGTGAGCAAAAATTTATGCAGAAGTTGTAGGATATGGAGAAACAGGAGATGCTTACTATATGACAGCTCCATCTGATGGTGGAGAAGGTGTCGCAAGAGCATTTAGAATGGCATTAGAACAAGGAAACATTAAACTCAAGAAGTTGGATATATAAATGCACACGGAACATCTACACCTGCAAAATGATAAAATGAAACACAAGCAATAAAATCTGCATTTGGTGAACATGCCTATAAATTAGCAGTAAGTTCGACAAAAGGAGCAACAGGACATTTATTAGGAGGAGCAGGAGGAATTGAAGCAAGATTTTTAGCATTAGCTATTGATGAAGGAGTTTTACCTCCAACTATAAATTATGAAAATCTCGATCCATTATGTGACTTGGATTATGTTCCAAAATGAAGCTAGAAAAACAAGAAATAGAAGTAGGAATGTCTAGTTCATTAGGATTTGGTGGACACAATGCAGTTTTTAGCATTTAGAAAATATAAAGGATAATAAATAAACAAAAGAGAGATTACATAATTTTAAAAAAATTTGATTTTTATTAGTATGGAATATTAGAAGACTTTTAAAAAAATTAATGATTGATAAATTGATGTTCTCGATTATAAAAAGTTGATTTTTATAAGTTTTGTGATTTCTCTTTTTGTGAATTAAATAAATTGAATAATTGATAGAATGGAGTATGACAGTTCTATTAAATTTAACATAAGATGAATTAAAATAGAGAAAAAGGAGGGCACTGCTTTTTTTAATAGCAGTTAAATATTCAATGTTGAAAAATAAAAGCTCTGAAGAATTAATGGAAAAAGATAAATTATCGTTTTTAAAAAAATGAGGGATATTTGAAAGAAGCGTTGACTCATAGATCGTTTTCGAATGAAAATGATAAAACTAAAAAAAGTTCGATAATGAAAAAAATTGGAATTTTTAGGGGATGCTGTTTTGAATTTAATTACAACAGAGTATATTTATAATTTAGAAAAAGATAAAAATGAAGGTGAATTGGCAAAAATTAAAGAGCCAAATAATAAGTGAGCCAGTATTTTCAGCTATTGCAAATGATTTGAAATTAGGAGATTATTTGTATTTGAGTAATGGAGAAATATTATCTGGTGGTAGAGAAAGAAAGTCTATTTTTAGGGGATGCGTTTGAGGCTTTAATGGGAGCAATATTTAAAGATTCTGATTATTACACTACGAAAGATATTGCATTGAAATTTTTTTGCTGGAGAAGATTAATAATTTGGAAGAAATTGAAGGAACTGGAGATTATAAAACTATTTTTACAGGAAGTTTTTTTCAAAGTAAATATAGAAAAATGCCAGAATATGAATTACTTTCACAAAAGGTCCAGATCATAACAAAGAATTTAAGATTGCTGTGAAATTAGATGATAAAATATGCGGTGTAGGAATTGGAAAAAGTAAAAAAAGAAGCTGAAAAAAATGTCGCTAGAGAAGCGTTAGAAAAGATAGAAGAGCTTTAAACGAGGGAGAGATTAGAAATGAAAAAAACAGCGTTGTATCCAGGAAGTTTTGATCCGATAACAAAAGGACACATTGATATTATAAGACGTTCGGCTGATTTATTTGACAAATTGATAATTGGTATTTTTCAAAAAAATTCTTCAAAGAGCAAATCTTGGTTTACTGAGGAAGAGAGAGCTGAAATGATAAAAAAATTTTTAGAAAAAGAAAATATAAAAGCAGAAATTAAAATTTTCAATGGATTGTTAGTGGATTTTATGTTTTAAAAAGAAAAATGTGGATATTTTTAATAAGAGGATTGCGTGCATTGTCAGATTATGAATATGAATTGCAATTTGCTTTTGACGAATAGTGCGTTGGCAAAAATGATTTTTGAAACAGTTTTTTTGACAGCTTCTAGGGAATATTTGTATTTAAGTTCTAGTTTAGTGAAAGAAATAGCGCTGAATGAAGGTCAATTGGGAATTTTTGTTCCAAAAATAGTTGAAGAAGAGTTAAGAAAGAAAGTTAAAGAGATTAAACATAATAGATAGAGCATAAAAAGGTTAAGCAAAAAAATAAAAGGAGTTAAAGTTGGCAGAGAGAAACACAAAATCAAAAATATATATGTTCAGAATGTGGTTATACCTCTCAAAAATGGTTGGGGAAATGTCCAAATTGTGATTCGTGGGGGACTTTTGAAGAGGAAGTTGAAATAAAAAGAAACTTTAAAAATATAGAATCAGAAGAGGTATCAATTACAAAAAAATTTCTGAGATAAAAATAGAAAAAGAATTTAGAATGGTTACTCAATATAGTGAATTTGATAGAGTGTTGGGTGGCGGATTGATAAAAGGGGAAGTGGTTCTTATAACAGGAAGTCCTGGAATAGGAAAATCGACATTTTTTATTACAGTTGTCACAGGAATATTCAAAAATTGGAACTGTGTTTTATGTATCTGGAGAAGAATCACCCAGACAGATAAAAACAAAGGTCTGATAGAATAAATGTAAGAAGTGAGAATTTATATATTTTTAAATGAGATAACGATTGAAAAAAATTGAGTCGGTTATTTTTGAAAGAAAGACCGAAAGTTGTTGTGATAGATTCGATACAAACGTTGCAATCAGTGAATAGTAATTCATTGCCAGGAAGTGTATCACAAATTAGAGAAACGACATTAAAAAAATAATTGAAATTGCAAAAAGATATGAGATAGCATTTTTATATAGTAGGTCATGTTACGAAAGATGGTAAATTGGCTGGGCCTAAATTGTTGGAGCATATGGTTGATGCAGTTTTTACAGCTTGAAGGAGAAGAAAATAATTATTTTAGGATTGTTCGATCAATTAAAAAAATAGATATGGTTCGACGAATGAAATATCAATATTTGATATGAAGGAAAATGGAATAAGTGAAGTGAAAAATCCTTCTGAATTCTTTTATTAGTGATAGGGATGAAAAATATAGGAAGTATTATAGTTCCCTATATTTGAAGGAAGCAGGGTATTTTTATTTGAAGTGCAGTCCTTATTGAGTACACCTAATTTTGGGATACCGAAAAGGACGGTAGAGGGATACGATAGAAATAGAGTTGAGATATTGAGTGCAGTATTGTCGAGATCTTTAAAAATAGATATAAATTCAAAAAGATATTTACATTAACATTCCTGGTGGAATTGAATTAAAAAGATAGAAGTTCAGATTTAGCAGTAATATTTTCATTGCTTTCGTCAGTTAATCAAAAACCAATTAGTCAAAAAAATAGCGAATTGGAGAGTTAGGCTTAAGAGGAGAGGTGCGTAAAGTATCATTTATTAAAAAAATAGGATAAATGAATTGGAAAAAGCTGGGATTTACAGGAGTTTATTTGCCGAGAAGCCATAAAGACGATTTGGATAAAGAAAAATATAAAAATAAAGTTAAATTATATTAGTAATATTAGTGAGCTGATTGAGAGGGTGAAGTAGTTTATGAAAAATAAAGAAAGAAAAATACGAGAATATTTTTTTCAGTAATAGCACCTGGCACTCCATTGAGGGAAGCTATAAATAGAATACAAGAAGCAAATCTTGGTGCATTAATTGTGTTGGGAGATTTGGAAACGTTGAAAGATGTTAAAGCTGGAGGATTTGAATTAAATGCTGAGTATACACCGCAAGGTGTTTATGAACTAGCTAAAATGGATGGTGGAATAATTGTATCAAAAAGATATAAAACTATTTATGGAGCAAATATTCAAATACAGCCCGATTATAAAATAAAAACTGATGAGAGTGGAACTAGACATCAAGTCGCTCATAGATTGGCTCAACAAAAGGGATGTTTAGTAGTTACAGTTTCAGAAAGAAGAAATAAAAATAACAGCGTATATTGGAAAAAGAAAGATATCCGTTGCATGATATCAGTGATTTGTTGGTAAAAAGCTCTCAAGCTATTACAGCGTTGGAAAAAAATATTCTTTAGCAATAGAAAATAGTTTGGTGGCGTTGTCTATTTTTGGAATTTGATAATATGGTTACGTTGTAGTGATGTTATTGAAATTGTGAGAATGTACGGATTGTTATTTGAAATGTCTGAAGAGTTAATGGGATATATGACTGAGTTAGGAACTGAAGGAAGATTGATAAGAATACAATATCAAGAAATAATGCTTAATAAAGAAGAGAAATTTATATCATTGATAAAAAGATTATAAAAATTCATAATAAAAGAGCTGAAAAATAATTGAAGAAATAAAAAAACTTTGAATAAAGAAGAGTTATTGATAAATGAAAATATTGTGAATATATTAGGATATGAACAAAAAGAAGCTGGGACTTGATGATATAATGGAATCAAGAGGATATAACTTATTAAGCAATGTTAACAAAATTACTAAAAAAAGATACAGAACTTTTAGTTAAGGAATTTTTCGGGAGTTCAATCGATTTTATTAGCAAATGCAGAAGATTTTTGCACAAATAAAAGGTATTAGTAAACAAAAATCAAATCATATAGTAAAATCATTGAGAAGATTGAAAAAAATAGATCTGTTTTTTTGAAAGAGATTAATTTATTAATTCTTAATTTATTTGACGAAAACAAATGTAATTAACTTGAAAAATTAATTAGTTAAGTAGTAAAATATGACAATTGTTTAGACAAGGTTTATACAAATGAGAATAAATCATAAAAATAAGTATAGAAAGTGGGAATATATGAAGAATGAAAAAGTAGTTGTAGGTGGTCAAGCTGTCATAGAAGGAGTTATGATGAGAGGTCCGAAGGCTATTGCAACAGCAGTTAGAAAAAGATGGAAGTATTGTGTATAAAAGAAGAAAAATTAACTGAAAAATAATAAATGGTTGAAAGTTCCGTTTGTTCGAGGAGTTATTGCTCTTTATGACGCGATGGTTGTAGGTACAAAAGAGTTGATTTTTGCATCGAATCAAGCGGGATTTGAAGAAGAAAAAAATTAAGCGATAAAGAAATTGGATGGACAGTTTTTGTATCAATTGCTTTTAGGAATTGGAGTTTTTTATGGCGTTACCTTCATTTATTGGTGGTTTATTATTTGAAAATAATAAAGTTATGGCTAATTTGGTGGAAGCGTTGATAAAATTAGTGTTATTTTTTTAGGATATATTATTGGGATATCGTTTTTTGAAAGATATTCAAAGAGTGTTTGAATATCACGGAGCAGAGCATAAAAAGTATTATGAATTATGAATTAGGTGAAGAATTGTCGCCCAAAAATGCGAAGAAATGTACTAGAATACACCCCTAGATGTGGGACAAGTTTTTTTGTTAATTGTAATGTTGATTAGTATTTTAGTATTTATAATTGTTGATTTTGATATTTCCAGTGCCAGAAGGTAAAGAATTTTTTTACAAAGAGTTGCTTTGTTATTATATAAATTGGTTACGAGAGTAGCGTTTGTACCTGTAATTGCTGGATTAGCATATGAGTTACAAAGATGGACAAGTTATCATTTGAATAATTCTGTAGCAAGAATTATTGCAACACCTGGTATGTGGTTACAAAAAGTTACTACGAGTGAGCCAGATGAAAAACAATTGGAAGTTGCAATTGTTGCTTTGAATGTTGCATTGGGGAAAGAAGTTACGAATGCTACGGAAGTTTTTTTGAATAAAGTGATATTAAGGTAGATTTATAAAATTTTATTGATAATCAGTATTTATGAATTTAAAATTATTGATTATCAATTTTATAAATATAAATAAAGTATTAAAAATGGAGGTTTTATTATGAAGAAAAAGAGAAAGATTATTGTTTGTAGGAATGGTATTTGCTTTGGGATTGCCAATATTTGCAAATAATAAACAAGATTTATTGAAAACAAGCGAGAGATGATTATTACAAGGCTCAACAAGAGACTATTAATCAAAAATAAAGCAAAAAGAAAAATTGGAACAAAAAGAAGAAATTAGAAGAAGAAAAAGGTCGCCAAAGAGAAAAAGATTGGAAGAAAAGAAAAATAAAGAACAAAAATTGGCGGAAGAAAAAAAGTCGCAAAAAGAAAAGAAAAATTAGAAGAAAAATGCGAAAGAACAAAAATTAGCAGAAGAGAAAGTCGCTAGAGAACAAAAAGGCAGAGGAAAAAGCACAAGTACAAGAGACTAGCCAAGAAGTAGCAACTGAAGAAACTAATGAAGTAACTACTACTGATAAAAAGAAGATAAAAAAAGTTCTAAAGATTCTAAAAATCTAAAGAACAAAAATTGAAAAAGCTCTTGAAAGTGTGAGAGAAGAATATTATAAAAACTAGAAAAAAATAATCTATGATTAATTTTATTGATTAGCACAAGGATACTTTAGATATTAGTTGTTTTTATAAAAATGGTAAGAGTTACTGTTTATAAAATTAGAAACAGTTCATGAATGGAAAAAAATAACTGAATGATAAAGTATAATTGTGCTTTTTTAGTGGTTAATAAAGAAATGATTATAATTTTAAGTGCAAAAAAATTTAAGATTATTTGAAAAAAATGATAGCTTTTTTAGATTACTTATTGAAAAAAATATAAATTTATGTATAATATAACATAGACTAAAAAAATTGAGAGACTATTTTATGATACAAAAATATCAAATCATTAATTTTACAGATTTTTAATATTTTTTTATAAAAATTAGAGAATATTTTCGAAAATTGTATAATATTTAAACTATATTTATTTATAGAAATTTTTAGTATTTATAATTAAAAAAATTATTTTTTTATTTATAAAAAAAGGTCTCCGTCAATGAAGAGTGAAATTAGGGAAGGAGGATGTGAATTTTTAAATTTACATGATTAAAATGACAGAATTAAAAAGTTAAGAACTGTATTGAGAACGATTCTTATAGTGGTAATAATCGTTGTGGCTACTTTATTATCATTTCCCTCATGAAGTTAAACCTGTAGAATGGGTAGAATATGTAAAAAGTTACGGTGTAACTATAGGAGCGACTTTTTGGAGCGATAATAGGAATCATAGTGGAGTATTACTAGCATTTTTAGATTTCAAAAACTTCGTAATAAGTATTTGGATTTAATTAAAAGAAATTTTTATAGATGAATATATTGATATAATGAGGGGAACTCCAATGATGTTACAATTACTAATATTTTTCGTTAGTAATATTGAAATCGGAAATAGCTTTGTTGTGGCATGTTTGGCTTTTAGGGCTTAATAGTCTCGCATATACAGCAGAAATTGTAAGATCGGGGATTGAAAGTATAGATAAAGGACAAATGGAAGCAAAGCAAGAGCAATTGGGATGCCTTTTAAAAATGGCGATGAGTGAAATTGTTATTCCACAAGCTTATAAAAAAATATTTTACCAGCGTTGGTGAATGAATTTATAACTTTATTTAAAGAAACTTCAATTATTGGTTACATTGGAGCAATCGAAATAACATTTAATAGTAAAAGTTTACAAGTGACTACTATAATCCAAAACCAATCATATTTACTGGTGTAGTGTACTATGTCAGTGTAAAAAAATATTCTCATATCTTGGTAAGAGATTAGAAGGGAAGTTGAAAGAAAAATGATTAAGATTAAAAATTTAGAGAAAACATATGGAGATTTGAAAGTATTAAAAGGTATTTCGACTGATATAAAAAGAAGGTGAAGTTATTTCAATAATTGGACCTTCTGGGAGTGGGAAATCAACTTTTTAAGATGTATAAATAGACTTGAAGAGCCTACAAATGGTGAGATTGATATCGAGGGAGAAAATATAGTGTCTCCTAAAGTGGATATAAATAAAATTAGGGAAAAAGTTGGTATGGTATTCCAGCATTTCAATTTGTTTCACATAAGACTGTATTGGAAAAATATAACAATTGGACCGATAAAATTGAAGAAAAACTTCTCAAGAAGAGGCAGAAAAAAATAGCGATTAGTTTGTTGGAAAAAGTTGGATTGGCAGATAAAAAAAGATGTTTATCCAAATAAATTGTCTGGAGGTCAAAAACAAAGGGTTGCGATTGCTAGGGCATTGGCAATGAATCCAAAAGTTATTTTTATTTGATGAGCCAACTTCTGCATTGGATCCCGAAAATGATTGGAGAAGTTTTAGAAGTAATGAAAGATTTGGCAAGAGAAGGAATGACAATGATTGTCGTAACGCATGAAATGGGATTTGCTAGAACTGTTGCTAATAGAGTATTCTTTATGGATCAAGGGACTATTTTAGAAGATGGAAGTCCAAAAGAAATTTTTGAGAATCCGAAAGAAGAAAGAACAAAAGAATTCTTGGATAAAGTATTGAATCATTAAAAATTTTTTTAGATAGTTAAATTTTTTTAGATTATTAGGAATGTTGAGAAATGCTTAAATTTTTGAAAGATTTAGTTTTTAGGTATTAAAAATGTAGAGAAAGTAAGAGTAGGAAGGTAGGTAATAGTATGAAAAAGATTTTTTTGTAGCGTTGTTATTGATGTTAGGAATGATTTCTTGTGGAAGTAAAAAGTGCAGGAAATGCAACAAAAAGAGAAAAAAAGTTAGTAGTAGGAACAGATGGAGTTTTTCCACCATTTGGATATATGGAAAAATGGAAAAGTTGTAGGATTTGATATGGACTTGATTTCTGAAATAGCGAAAGGATTGGGATATCAAGTAGAATTTAAAGTTCAGCCATTTGATGGGTTGATTTCGTCGTTGAAAGCTGGAAAAATTAGATGTGATTGCTTCGAGAATGAGTGCTACTGAAGAAAGAAAAACAATCGGTAGATTTTTACGGATGAATATTTTAAATCTAAACAAGTTTATTTGAGAAAAAGGTAATAATAGCATAAATTCTAAAGAAAGTTTGAATGGTAAAAAAAGGTTGCAGTTCAATTGGGAACTATTCAAGAGATGGAAGCTAAAAATAAAAAGGTGCTATTGTTGTTCCAAAATGAAACACCAGCTACAATTATAATGGATTTGAATGTTGGGAAAAATGATGCTGTAATATTGGAAGATATTGTGGCATTACAGTATGTTAAAAATAATCCAGGAATAGAAATTTTCTATAAAGAAAACTTACCAGCTGGAATGGCTTTTTGCTTTTGATAAAGGTAAAAATCCAGAATTAGTAAAAACAATTTAATGAACAATTGAAAAAAATTGAAAAGAAAATGGAAAAATATGACGAGTTACTTTAAAAAAATATGGATTAAATTATTAATTAATTTTTGAAAAATTAAAGATAATATAAAAATGTGGTATAATAATAGTGTAAATTAAAAATTGTGAGGAGAGTAAAGGGTATGAAAAAGATTTTAGCAGTAGTGATGATGCTTATGTTAGCGGTATTATCTTGTGGTAAAAAAAGAAGATAGTAAAACATTAAGAGTAGGGTTAAATTCAGTATTTGCACCGTTTGAATATAAAGAAAATGGACAAATAGTAGGATTTGATGTAGATTTGATTAATCAAATTGGGAAAAGATTTAGGATATAAAATTGAAATTGAAGATCAGTCATTTGATGGATTGATACCGACATTAAAAAGCAGGAAAAATTGATATGATTATTTCTGGAATGACAGCGACTGAAGAAAGAAAAATCTGTAGATTTCTCAGATGAATATTTTTAAAATCAACAAATGTATATTTAAAGAAAAAAAGGTAACAATAACGTTACATCAATTAATAATTTAGTGGTAAAAAGTTGGTGCATCTTTAGGAACAATTCAAGAAATTGAAGCTAGAAAAATACCAGGTGCTATAGTAGTTCCTATTGAAGATACTGTAAAAATCTATAATGGATTTGGAAGCTGGGAAAGTTGATGTGTTAATTTTTGGAAAATGTAATTGCACTTGAATATATGAAAAAAATATACTGATCTAGAAGTAATTGGAGAAAAACCATTAGACAGTGGAATGGCAATAGCTTTTGATAAAGGTAAACATACAGAATTAATTCAAAAATTAATGAAGAGTTAAAAACATTAAAATCAAATGGAAAAATATGATGAATTAATTAATAAATATGGATTGAAAAGTGAAAAAAATAGTTTCTAATTTATAAAAAAATTAACTTTAGAAATAAAATGAAAAATTTTTGAAAAATAAATGAAAAAAACTTAAAAAAATAATAAAAATAAAAAAAGAAAAGGAGGAAGATTCTTATGGCGAAAAACCGTCTGTACTTGCGGTGTCTTCGTTGGTAGCGATGTCAATTCCCTACAATGTCAGACAAAGTAACGACAGCCAATATGAGAAAAGAGATTATAAAATCAAATGCAGTAGATGTGTTAAAGGACACTGCAAAAATGATATTCCAACTATTCATGATGCTAATCTGAATAGAAAGAAAAAAAGATTTAGCGAATGATCCAGATTTGATAATGGTTGAGTTGTCTCAAGATGGAACGACACCTCAGTTAAAAGAGAAAAAAATACATCAACAGCCTAGACAAAATATTGTACAAACGACGGCGGAACTTCAATTAGTGATAAAAACAGTTACAGAAAAATAAAGTGTCTCCTGCACAGCCTGTATCTCAAGATAATTTAGCAACTGGTGTAAATAGCGTTGTTAATAATTTGGAAATATCGAAGGTCGAAGTGTTGTTGGTTAAGGCAAAAGATATGAATTTTTGAAAAGAATAGTGCACATGTTCCGAAAGACTCGGAAAAAGATATTACAAGAAATTAAAGATTATGTGGAATCTAATGATCTTGTGATGACTATTGTTGGGTATGCAGATTCATTTGGAAGACCTTCTTACAATGAAAGATTGTCGTTAAAGAGAGCAGAGAATATTGGAGAAAAATTGGTAGCATTGGGAATGTCGCCCCGATAGAATACAAGATACTTTAGGACGAGGAGAAAAATCCACTTATGTCGAATGATACTCCCGAAGGAAGACTTGAAAATAGAAGAGTGGAATTTAGATTAGTTAAAAAGAGGAATAGAGCTTTAATAAGAGGCTCTATGTAAAAAAATGGAAAAAGATTGAAAAATGTAATTGACAGGGGTATATAAATATGATAAAAATCGTTTGGATAATTAGAGAAATTAGTTAGTACTTTTAAAATTGACTGATTACATAGATAAAAAGGAGAACGAATGAAAAAGAAGATATTAATTACAGCAGGAATGCTTTTAGGAGTGGTTAATTCATATTCGACGGGATTTGTAGGAGAATCTCGTGAAATTGAAGGAAAAAGATATGTGGTGCCATATTCGAGGGAAAGTGATGCGTTTCCCAAAAATGAGTACAAAAGGTAAGCAATATAGAAGTAATTTTTGAATGAACGAGATAATAGTAACGAGATAATTGTGTATTCTGATTTAGATGATGCACCTGCAAAACATTGCAGAAGTAAAAAAGGACATTCTATTTTGAGAGAAGACAGCATTACCGGAGAAATGGTCAGATTATGTAGATTGGATACGCCTGAGCTAGGGTAGAAGGGTCTAAAATGGAAGTTGAAGAAATTCAATATTATGTAGCAAATACAGAAAATAAATATGTTTGGAAAAATTAATAGAAGATAAAAAAATAGATCCATCAGAAAAAGTGTACAGTGACTTGCCATATACGGCTTTATGCGAAATATACAAGACCAGAAAAAAAGAAGCGGAAATAAAAAAAGAAGATATTTGGAACCAAAAGATAAAATTCAAAAAGAATTAAGAGATTTATTCTATAAGAAATTCCAAGAACAATATGGAAGATACGGAATTAAATTTGAAGAAGCAAATATCGAAAAAAAGATAAATTTCAGTAAAAACCATTAAAGGTATATAGAGTCAGAAAAATCTGATTAGAATAAAAACAATAAAGATAGTATTAATAATAGAATGATTGATATAAATTTATAGTTTTTTTAACATTTTTAGAATTTTTTTGACTTTTTGTTTGTTTTTAAATGAAGAATTAACAAAAATATATTAAAAATTATGATTTGTAATTGTTAAAAATTGGAAATATTGTAAAAAGGAGTAATATTAAAAATAATTAAAATATATTATTAGAGAAAAATATAAATAACAACTGTTATAATATTTGAAAATTTAAAAATAGATTTTCTTAGAATAAAAGAAAATGACAAAAATTGATAAAAACGAAAAAAACAGATGTTATATAAAAATCCTTTGTAAATGCGTAAGAAATAAGGTATAATATATTCTAGAAAAAAATAGTACTAAATAGAATAAAAAAAGCATTCTCTAAATAATTTATAAAATTAATATATGAGGAGTTTAAATCAAAAATAAATAAAGAACTAAAAAGGCTATCATTTATAAAATATATGATAGAGTAACTTTTCTAAAATAATTACAATGGAGGTCAAATGAAAAACACAAAGAAAAAGAAAAGCAAGAAAAAAATATCAAAAAGTAGTATTTAATAAAGTAGCAAAAAGTAGCGTCGTTGGCTACGACTGTAGTTGGTGGAGAGATGGTTGCGACTAAAAATGCAGAAGCAAACGTAACAATAGGTTCAACAAGTGGATCATCTGTTACAGCGACAGGAGCTTCGTTAATAGGATCTGGAAATTTAGAGGAATAGCAATAGGTAAATCTTCAAAAAGTCAGTGGCGCTTATGGAATAGCTATGGGTAAGGATTCAACATCTGTTCAAGAGGGAGCTATAGCTATAGGGAAAAGATTCAAATGCTTTTGAATAAATCAGCAGTAGCTTTTAGGTTATAACTCAAAAAGCTTCAGGAGGACAATCAGTAGCAATTGGAGGAAATATTCAAACTGATAGAGGTGCTCAAGCAACAGGAGATCAGTCTATCAGTATAGGTGGAGATACTAGTTGCAAGTGGATCATCATCGATAGCAAATTGGAGGAGATGATTTAGATGCAGCCTAATAGAACAGTAGGGTCTCTTTATAGTTCATTAACAGGAGCTCCGTTAGTTGGTACAGGTACAAATCGTTGGGTTGAAACAAAGGCAAGTGGAGAAGCCTCAATAGCAGTGGGAGTACAAGCGACATCAGCAGGAGATTTGGCTACAGCATTTGGTACTAAAAACAAAAGCCCTCGTGTAAGTTTTCTACAGCATTAGGAGTAGGAGCGACTTCAGATGGACAGGGTTCGATTGCTATAGGTGGGGGCAAAGAAGTTCAGTAGGAGCAACGGCTATTGCAATAGGGACAAAGGTAACAACAGTTGGAGAATCTGCTTCAGCAATAGGATATGGATCACAAGCAAATAACAAAGGTTCTATAGCAATTGGATTGAATTCAAAATCTGGTAATACAGGATCAACGGAAGATAATACAATAGCAATGGGAACAAATTCTCAATCATTAACAGCAAATTCTGTAGCAATAGGTACTGGAAGTATTGGTGGTTCAACAGGGATTGGACTGCGCGTAGCAATCGGTAATGGAGCTAGTGCAAAAAGGTTCTGATGGAATTGCGTTAGGTAGTGGTTCTAATGCAAATAATATGCAAAAATATAGCAATTGGGTATAAAACAGAAACAGGAAAAACTCAGTGGCAGGTTCTTCAAATAATACTGATATTCGAAACGTTTCAATAGGATCTGAAGCAGGAAAAGGAATGGGAGGAAAAGATAACCTTTTTCTTAGGAACTAGTTCAGTCAAACTAGTAATGGAGATTATAACGTTGCATTTGGTTCGAGTTCGTGAAAAAGTGTAACAGGAAGCTATAATACAGCAATGGGAGCTAATGCAGGAATTGAGTAAAAAAATAATAACAATGTATCAATAGGAGCAGATTCGTGACAGAATACTGATGGATTAGGTAATACTGCTATAGGGGTGGCAATCGAGTCAAGCAGTAAAAGGTAATCAAAATATTTCAATGGGTTATCAATCTGCTAAAGGCTTAAAAAGGAAGTTCTAACACTGTAATAGGAAACCAGGCAGGTATTGGTGGAGTAGAAGGTGACAATAATATTATAGTGGGAACAAATGCAACTAGATTATACACTACAGGTGGAAGCTTGAAAGTACAAAATGTTGTAAGCCTTGGTACAAACTCTAAAGCATATACTGATAACTCTATGTCTATTGGTTCATATTCTGAAGCGACAGGGAAAGCAGCAATAGCAATTGGTCAAGGTTCAAAAAGCAAGTAAAGATAATTCAATGGCTATTGGAAATGGAACATTAGCAAATACTGCAAACGGAGATGTAGCTTTAGGTTCAGGTTCTGCAACAAAAGCAGTTACAGCAGTTTCAAATGTAACAATAACACCGCCAAGTTCAAAATCTATTACTTATGGAACATTTGCAGGAAATAATCCACAATCAGCAGTTTCAGTTGGAACAGCTGGAAATGAAAGACAAATTCAAAATGTTGCAAAAGCAGGTAGAGTTACTAAAGATTCAACAGATGCAATCAATGGTTCACAATTATTTGCAGTGGCAAATGAACTTGGGAAAACGTGGAAAGGTAATGCTGGAAAAACTGGAAGTGGGGAATTAGTTGGAACAGCTTCTTCTACTCAAGTTATGCCTGGAGATGAAGTACAATTTATTGCAGGAGATAATTTGTCTATAAAACAAGAAACATCAACAGGTACTCAGAAATATACTTACTCATTGAAAAAGATGTGGATTTAGGACCAAACGGAAGTCTTAAAGCAGGACCTGTAACAATTAATAATAATGGTATTAATGCTGGAAATAAAACGATAACAAATGTTTCGCCTGGTGTAAATCCTACAGATGCAGAAAGAATGTAAGTCAAGTAAATGCAAAGAAAAACAGAAGTAAAATCAACAGATAATTCAGTGACAGTGACTTCAAGCACAGATCCTGCAAAGGGAAATACGATTTATGATTTGTCAGTTGATGCGAAATAATAAAAATTTAAGTAACATTACTTCTGCAGGTAAAAATGTAATAAATAATATTGCAAAAAAATTCAGTAGACGTAGTAGCAGGAACAAATATAGCTGGTGTAACAACGTCAACATCAACAAATACAGATGGAACAACGAAAACTACATTTACAGTAAATGCAAAAGGAGCAAATGTAGTAGCAGGAGATGGAGTAACAGTAACATCAGCAGCAGGAGCAAATAACGTAACAGACTACACAGTAGCAGTAAAAAATACATCATTGACTACAACTGAACAACAGTTTCTACAACTGATCCAAATAGTTACGTAAAAGCAGGAGACTTAGCAACAGCGATAACAAAATGTAGGAAAAGCGACTAAGACAGAAGTAAAATCATCAGATAATTCAATAGGTGTAACATCAAGTGCAGGAACAGATGGAAATACAATTTATGACTTGAAAGTAGATACATCAGGAACAGTAACACCAGGAAACAACAAGTTAGTAACAGGAGATACTGTAAATACAGCGATAAACAATGCAAAAAAACAGATTTAATTAACAATAATCCGTTAACATTTGCAGGAGATAGTGGAACAGATGTAACGAGAAAATTAGGAGAAAAATTAAACGTAAAAGGTGGAGCAACAGGAGCAACAACAACAGGAAATATCGCAGTAAAAGCAGATGGAACTGACACATTAAATATTGAATTAGCAAAAAGATTTAACAGGGTTAGACAGCATAACAACAAAATGGTGGAAATACAACGATTAACAATAGTGGAATTACAACACCGGCAGTAACAGCAGATAAAGTAACGATTAATAATGCACCAACAGCAGGAACAGATGCAACTAACAAAAACGTATGTAGATAGTACGAAGACAGAAGTGACATCAAACGATAATTCAGTTGTAGTAAGTAAATCAACAAATGGAAACAAAGATGTTTATGACTTGTCAGTAGATATAATCAAAAATTAGATGCAAAGAATAAAGATTTGAGTAATATTACAAATGCTGGTAAAGGTGTGATAAGTGATATTGCAACTAAAATCAATAAATGAAGTCAGAGGAACGAATGTAAAAGATGTAACTTCAAACACAGTAACAAATGCAGATGGTACAAAGACAACGACATTTACTGTAAATGCTAAAGGAGCAAATGTGTAGCAGGAGACGGAGTAACAGTAACATCGGCAAAGAGGAGCAAAATAATGTAACAGACTACACAGTAGCAGTAAAAAAATACGTCATTGACTACAACTGGAACAACGGTTTCAACAACTGATCCAAATAGTTACGTAAAAGCAGGAGACTTAGCAACAGCGATAACAAAATGTAGGAAAAGCGACTAAGACAGAAGTAAAATCATCAGATAATTCAATAGGTGTAACATCAAGTGCAGGAACAGATGGAAATACAATTTATGACTTAAAAAGTAGATACATCAGAACAGTAACACCAGGAAACAACAAGTTAGTAACAGGAGATACTGTAAATACAGCGATAAATAATGCAAAAACAGATTTAATTAATAATAATCCGTTAACATTTGCAGGAGATAGTGGAACAGATGTAACGAGAAAAATTAGGAGAAAAAAATTAAATGTAAAAAGGTGGAGCAACAGGAGCAACAACACCAGGAAATATCGCAGTAAAAGCAGATGGAACTGACACATTGAATATTGAATTGGCAAAAAGATCTAACAGGATTGGATAGCATAGTTACAAATGGTGGAACAAAAATTGATAATAATGGAATTACAATTAATAATGGAGCTGGAAATCCAGTAACATTAGGGCCAACAGGATTGAATAATGGTGGAAACCAATAACAGGTGTTGGAGCAGGAACAAATAAAACAGATGCAGTAAATGTTGGTCAATTAGATGACAAGATTGCAAACAGCAAATGGCAATTAACAACATCAAAATCAACAGGAACTGTAAGTGGAACAACTGTTGAGGACATTAATCCAAATGAAGTAGTAACAATTGATGCTGGTAAAAAAATATTGGTATTACCTAATCGGGAAATAAAAATTACGATAGATACAGACTTTACGTCAGTAGCAAAACGCAATTGGTGGAGGAACAACAGTAGATCCAACAACAGGAGCTATAAATACAACAGGAGCAAACATTGGTGGAACAGGTAAAACAAATGTAAGTGATGCGGTTGCAGCAGCAAAAACAACTGTTACATCAAAAAAATGGTTCAGTGACAGTAAGTCCAACAACGGATGCAGATGGACATACAAATTATGACTTAAAAAGTAGATACAAGCTCAATTGCGAAAGAGGAACAAAACTTGACGTATAAAGCTAACGGGACAAATGATCAAACAACAACATTAGCAAATGGATTAGACTTTTAATAATGGTAAAAATACAGTTGCTTCAGTAGATGTTAATGGAAAAGTTGTGTACGATATTAAGGATAATGTAGATTTAGGAGTAGCAGGAAGTATAAAAGCAGGAGATACTACATTAAATAATGGTGGAATTACAATCAATAATGGAGCAAAGAGGAAGTCCAGTAACATTAGGACCGTCGGATTGAATAATGGTGGAAACAAAATAACAAATGTAGCACCTGGAGTAAATAATACAGATGCAGACAAACTATGGACAAGTAAAAGCAAAGAAAATCAGAAGTAATAGCAGGAACTAATACAAATGTGCATACTACAACAGGTTCAGATGGACAAACAATCTATAAAGTAAATGCAGATAAATCAGAAGTTGCGACAACAGGAACAGGATTAACATTGACATCGTCAAGTACTGCAGATTCAGATGGAACGAAGACGACAACGTATACATTAGGATTAGATACAACAACGTTAACAACAGGGACAAATGGATCAGTAACTGCACCAAGTACAACAGATGCAGGAAAAGTGGTAACAGCTGGAGATGTAGCAAATGCGATTAATAATTCGTGATTTACATTGAAATCAAGTGCAAATGGAGGAACATTAGGAGCATCAACAGGAGATGAAGTGATAAATCCAGGAGATGTAATTGATATGGCGACGAGGTAAAAACTTAAAAAGTAGAACAAGCGAAAGAAATGGTAAGATTACATATTCATTGTCAGATAATGTAGATTTAGGAGCAACGGGAAGCATAAAAGCAGGAGATACTACATTAAATAATGGTGGAATCACAATTAATAATGGAGCAGGAAGTCCAGTAACATTAGGGACCAACAGGATTGAATAATGGTGGAAAACTCAATAACAGGTGTTGGAGCAGGAACAAATAAAAACAGATGCAGTAAATGTTGGTCAATTAGATGACAAGATTGCAAATAGCAAATGGCAATTAACAATATCAAAATCAACAGGAACTGTAAGTGGAACAACTGTTGAGGACATTAATCCAAATGAAGTAGTAACAATTGATGCTGGTAAAAAAATATTGACATTACTCAATCGGGAAATAAAATTACGATAAATACAGACTTTACGTCAGTAGCAAAATGCAATTGGTGGAGGAACAACAGTAGATCCAACAACAGGAGCTATAAATACAACAGGAGCAAACATTGGTGGAACAGGTAAAACAAATATAAGTGATGCGGTTGCAGCAGACTAAAACAACTGTTACATCAAAAAAATGGTCTCAGTGACAGTAAGTCCAACAACAGATCCAGACGGACACACAAACTATGACTTAAAAAGTAGATACAAATTCAATTGCAAAGAGGAACAAACTTGACGTATAAAGCTAATGGAACAAATGATCAAAACAACAACATTAGCAAAATGGATTAGACTTTAACAATGGTAAAAATACAGTTGCTTTCAGTAGATGCGAATGGAAAAAGTTGTGTATGATATCAAGGATAATATTGATTTAGGAACAACTGGAAGCGTAACAGCAGGAAATACAACAATCAATAATGGTGGAGTAACAACACCAACATTGACATTGACAAATTCAACACCAATAAATTCATCTACAGGAGGAAAAGCCACTGTACCAACAGGAAATGGAAACCAAGCAGTAACAGCACAACGGTAGCAGATGCAATAAATGCATTAGGAAATAACACAATTAACTTAAAAAGTCGCTAGATGGAACAGTGACAGGAAAACAAAACTTGAATAAAGATGGTGGATTAGAATTTGAAATCACAGGAAGCAACGGAATATCTACAACAGCAACAGGAAATAAAGTAGATGTAACAATAGCGCAATCGGGATTAACAACAACAACGTCACCGACAGGAGCAGAGTAGTAACTCCAACAACAGGAGGAAATACATATGCAACAGCAGGAGATGTGGCAAATGCAATCAAAATGCAGTAAACAGTTCGAGGATGGAATGTAGTAGCAGATAAAACAGGAACAGGAACGACATCGGAACAGTAGCAAATGAATTGATAAAAACCAGGAGATACAGTAAAAATTACAAGCAGGAAACAATTTGAATGTAGACCAAGCAGGAGGAACATTTACGTATAGCTTGAAAGATGATATCTCACTAAATAGTGTAACAACAGGAGATACGAAGATTTCGAATGGAGGAGTAACAATTACAAATCCAGCAGGAAGCAACGTAACATTAGGGACCAACAGGATTAAATAACGGTGGAAATACAATAACTAATGTAGCACCTGGAGTAAAATAATACTGATGCGACAAATTATGGACAAGTAAAAGCAGCTGAAGACAGAAGTACAAGCAGGTAAAAATGTAACTGTAACAAGTACAACAGGAGCAAACAATCAAACAATTTATACTGTAAACACAGACTTTACGTCAGTAGCAAATGCAATTGGTGGAGGAACAACAGTAGATCCAACAACAGGAGCTATAAATACAACAGGCGCAAAACATTGGTGGAACAGGTAAAACGAATGTAAGTGATGCAGTTGCAGCAGCTAAAAACAACTGTAACGTCAGCAGATAAATCAGTAACAGTAGTAGAAACAACAGGCACTGATGGACATTCAAATTATGACTTGAAAGTAGATACAACATCAATAGCTAAAAATACAAACTTGACGTATAAAGCGAATGGAGCTAACAATCAAACAACAACATTGTCAGATGGATTAGATTTCCAAAATGGTAAAAATACAGTTGCTTCAGTGGATGCGAATGGAAAAGTTGTGTACGATATTAAAGATAACATCGATTTAGGAACAGCAGGAAGCATAACAGCAGGAAATACAACAATCAATAATGGTGGAGTAACAACACCAACATTGACATTGACAAATTCAACACCAATAAATTCATCTACAGGAGGAAAAGCCACTGTACCGACAGGAAATGGAAACCAAGCAGTAACAGCACAAACGGTAGCAGATGCAATAAATGCGTTAGGGAAATAACACAATTAACTTAAAAAGTCGCAGATGGAACAGTGACAGGAAAACAAAACTTGAATAAAGATGGTGGATTAGAATTTGAAATCACAGGAAGCAACGGAATATCTACAACAGCAACAGGAAATAAAGTAGATGTAACAATAGCGCAATCAGGATTAACAACAACAACGTCACCGACAGGAGCAGCAGTAGTAACTCCAACAACAGGAGGAAATACATATGCAACAGCAGGAGATGTGGCAAATGCAATCCAAAAATGCAGTAAACAGTTCAGGATGGAATGTAGTAGCAGATAAAACAGGAACAGGAACGACATCAGGAACAGTAGCAAATGAATTGATAAAACCAGGAGATACAGTAAAATTACAAGCAGGAAACAATTTGAATGTAGACCAAGCAGGAGGAACATTTACGTATAGCTTGAAAGATGATATCTCATTAAATAGTGTAACAACAGGAGATACGAAGATTTCAAATGGAGGAGTAACAATTACAAATCCAGCAGGAAGTAACGTAACATTAGGACCATCAGGATTGAATAATGGTGGAAACACAATAACAAATGTTGGAGCAGGGAAGAATGGAACAGATGCAGTAAACTTAGACCAATTGACAAAAGCGACAGGAGCGTCAAAAACAGAAGTAGCAGGAGGAACAAATACAAATGTAACAAGTAGTACAGGAGCAAATGGTCAAACAATTTACAAAGTAAATGCAGATAAATCAGAAGTAGCAACAACAGGAACAGGATTAACATTGACACCAACGACAACAACAGATTCAGACGGAACTAAGACGACTACGTATACATTAGGATTAGATACTACGACATTGACAACAGGAGCAAATGGATCAGTAACTGCACCAAGTACAACAGATGCAGGAAAAGTAGTAACAGCAGGAAGTGTAGCCGATGCAATTAATAAATCAGGATTTACATTGAAATCAAGTGCAAACGGAGGAACATTAGGATCATCAACAGGAGATGAAGTAATTAATCCAGGAGATGTAATTGATATGGCAAAGAGGTAAAAACTTAAAAGTTGAACAAGCAGATGAATGGTAAGATTACATACTCATTATTAGATGATATTAATATTAATAGCGTAACAGCTGGAAATAATAAATTTGATAAAAACAGGATTGACAATAAGTGATGGAGCAGGAAATACAACAGTTACAACGCCATCGGAACAACTTATACATCATCAACAGGAGATACTACAAAAGTAGGACCAAATGGAATTACAATTAATAATGGAGCAAAGAGGAAATCCAGTATCATTAACAAAAATGGATTAGATAATGGTGGAAATACGATTACAAATGTAGCACCTGGTGTAAATGGAACAGATGCAGTAAAATGTAACTCAATTGAAAAATACAGTTAATAACGCTGTAAATAACGGACCAGTAGTTTTATACAAATGCAAGAGGAGATAAGGTTGTAAAAGCAAATGATGGAAATTATTACAAAGCTTCAGATGTAGATGCAAATGGAAATCCATTACCAGGAGCAGTGGCTGTAAATCCAACTGATATTAACCATAGCTTGTTAAATGCAGATGGAACTACTACGAACCCAAGTAAATTGACAAATATAGCAGATGGATTAATTTCACCGACAAGTAAAGATGCGATTAATGGAAGTCAATTGTATAAAAATGCTACAAGTGTTTCAAATATAATTGGTGGAAATTCAGTAGTAAAACCTCGATGGAACATTAACTACATCAAATATTGGTAATACTGGTAAGAATACTGTACATGATGCAATTGGTTATTTGAATCAAGGATTTAATGTAACGACATCGGCATCAAAATGGAACAGTGTCTGGAACATCAGTTGAAGCAGTTAAAGCAGGAGAAACAGTAACAATTGATGCAGGTAAGAATATTGCAGTAACACAAAATGGTAAGACAATTTCAATTGCAACTAAAGATGATTTGAGCGTAAATAGTGTGACAGCAACAGATCCAGCAGGAAATACAACTGTATTGAATCCAACTGAACAACAATTACTGATGTCGCAGGAAATTCTAATGTTTCAACTGCCACAAGCAATAAATTGACAGATGCAAAGAGGAAACTCAAATGTAGCAACAGCAAAGAGGAAACACTTATACAAGTGCAACTGGAGATATTACAAATGTTGGTTCTAACGGAATTACAATTACATCTGGTGGAACAACAGTAAGCTTGACAAATGCTGGATTAAACAATGGTGGAAACAAAATTACAAATGTAGCAAAGAGGAGTAGCTCCAACAGATGCAGTAAATGTAAGCCAATTAGATACAGCAGTTAATAACTTAAATACAGCAATTGGTGCAAAGAAAAACTGAAGTAGTAGCTGGAACAAATACAACAGTTACTTCTACACAAGGAGCAAATAAACAAACGATTTATAAAATTGATGCAGATGGAACGACAGTTTCAGGAGGAAGTAGCTTTGTTTCAGTAACACTAGGAACTAAAGATGCTAACAATATTACAGATTACAAAGTTGATTTATCACAATCTACAAAAAGATACGTTAAATAGTATTGGAACTGGAAATATTGCAAAAGAGGAGATAATAATACAGTAACAGGATCTACAGTGCATAATTATCTTCAAAATAATCTCTCAACTTACACTGATGATAATGGAACTACATTGACACGTAATTTAGGACAAAAATTTAAATGTTGTAGGAAGAGCAACTGGACCATTAACTACAGGAAATATTGGAGTAGTAGCCTCTGGTACAGATACATTGGAAATTAAATTAGCAGAAAATGTAAATTTAGGACCAAATGGAAGCGTTACAATGGGTAACACAGTTGTAAATAACGATGGAGTAACAATTAACGGTGGACTCAAGTATAACATCAAATGGAATTGATGGTGGAGGTAAGAGACTTACAAATGTTGCTGAAGGTGACATAACACCAACAAGTAGAGATGTTGTAACTGGAGGACAAGTTTACAATGCTGTAATAGCAGGAACAGCTGATAAAGCAACAAGAGCAGAATTAGCAGGGAGTAAATGATAACTTGACAGCAGGAATCGCAGGAGTAGTGAGAATGGCTAACTCTACCACAAATAAAACGACGCAGATGCTAATAGATTTAATGTAGCAGTAGCTGGAGGAGCTTTATAAAAATGGTAGAGCGATGGCTTTTAGGATTTAGTGGAATTTCAGATGGTGGAAGATTCATTTTATAAAGCAAGTGCAAGTTTAAATAACAAAAATGATGTAACAGTAGGTTTAGGAATGGATATCAATTCGGTAAGAGAGATGTAGAGCCTAACGAATTAGATAGATTAAAATCTATGGTAACATTATTAGAACAACAAAAAAGATAGTTATAGTAGACAATTGAAAAACAACTTGAAGAAGAAGCAAGTAAGAATAGAGAAAATTCTGAATTGATTAAACAATTGATGCAAGAAGTTCAAGAGTTGAAAAATAGAAGATAATAATCTCTTTACGCAAAATTTTTACACTATCTAAAAACTATAAAATTAGAATAAGAAGAATGAAGTTATTAGAAAGATGAAAGTCTATCTAATAACTTTTTTTCTATTATTGAGTTGTTTTTATAAAATTAATGTATTATAATTATAGTGATAATTTTTATTAATTTATGAAAGGGGAATTTATGAGTAAAAATATAGCGACTTTTTGATATTGATGGAACTATTTACTAGGGATTCGTTATTGATTGAGCATTTTAAAATGCTTTTGAAATATGAATATATTAATATGATGAGTTGGGAATCAAAAAGTGAAAGAGAAATTTTTGAAATGGGAAAATCGAACTGGAGATTATGATGATTATTTAGATGAATTGGTTAGAACTTATATGGAAGCGTTGAAAAATTTTAATAAAGATGAAATGGATTTTGTGGCAAAAAGAGTTATGGAATTGAAGGGAGATAAAGTTTATAGATATACACGAGATAGACTTAAATATCACAAGGAACAGGGTCATAAAGTTATTATCATTTCTGAAGTCCAGATTTTTTTAGTTGGGAAATTAGCTGAAAAAAATATGGAGCAGATGATTATAGAGCGTCAATTTATAAAGTGAATGAAAATGGTGTTTTTACAGGCGAAGTTGAGCCAATGTGGGATGAAAAAGAGCAAAAAGGAAGCGATTAAAGAATTTTTGTAAAAAAATACGATATTGATTTGGAAAATTCGTTTGCATATGGAGATACAACTGGAGATTTGACAATGTTTAAAGCAGTTAAAAATGCGATTGCGATAAATCCAGCGAAAAATTATTTAAAAATAAAGAATAATGAAAAATTAAAGGAAAAAGTGACGATAATCGTTGAAAGAAAAGATATTATTTATCAATTGGATGCAAATGTAAAAAAATATTGAAGAAAAATAAATAATTATAAGATAAAGAAAGATAGTTGAAATAAATTTAAAAAGTAAGGCGAGGTATGTAATATGCTGTCTAATACATTTAATGGAATAAAAACTTGAGTTTGAAGGACTTTATTATGGTGGAAATTACGATTTGGAAATTTTTTTCCCGATGGAAGATTTTATTATTCGTATATTGAGACAACATCGGTTGAATTGAAAAAGGGTTCTTTTCAAAATTACTCAAAAAAGAAGTGATGATATTTGAAGAAATGATGGATTATTTTTGAATTGTTGAAAAACGCAGAGAAATTATGCGATAAATACTTTTTGATTTAGGAAATGGAATGTTACTAATTCATAAAAAGAATGGAATTGAAGAGCAAATAAAAATTAGGAAAAGAGATAATGTTTGAATATGCTAAAATTTTTGTTGGATAAGTATATAAATCAATCGAAACAAATATTTTTTTATTGGACACTTATTTAGCAGGAACTAAGTATATTAGAAATTTTTTTCATTGAAAATAAAAAGATTCTGTGAAATTGGATTTGTATCGTGAATTTAATGCCGTTGCATTGAATGCTGTTGCAGTTTATAATGAGAATAAAGAAAAGGTTGGATATTTACCGACTGAGCATAATGAAGTAATTGCAAGGCTTATAGATGCTGGGAAAAAGATAGTTGCTATTCCGATTCCATTTGATGATGAGGTAGCTTTGAAAAATATATTTGATAGACTGATTTAATTAATTGATTTCGAGAGTGAAAACTTTTTTGTAAAAAAATTTATATTAGATTTATATATTTACACAAATTATGAGTGTTACTCTCGATTTTTTTATTTTAATAATTTTTAAATAAATTTTTAATTTTTAGTTGAAAAATATTTTTTTGTATGATAAAATTAATTAAAATTTAATAAAAGAGGGTGAAAAATTTGAGAGAAAAAAATTGAGGGAATTGAGAAGGAAGTCTTGGGGAAGACAATTAGAGAATTATTTTTGAAATGGAAAATGAGGTAAATAAGCGATTTTTTTGAGGTTAAGAAAAAATTTATTGAATGGAATTGAAAAATAAGAAAAAGGATATTTTTGTAGAAACGATTTTGGTGAAAAAAAGGAAGAAAGTTACAAGTTTAATGAGGCATTCCAGTGATATCTAGAAATGATTATAAAGAGATAGGAAAGGATATTTTTGGAAAAATGTGTATTTGGATTTTTTTCTTTGGATAAAATAGCGGAAATTGAAGAAGAGGAATTTTTAGCTTGGATTGACATTGAAAATGAAAGTTTTTGAAGTTAAGGTAAGTTTTTGAGAGAGATAAACGATATTTTGAAGAGGTAAAAAGGCTTTTGGGAAGTGTTTGAATTGAATGGTAGGCAATGGAAAACGCTGAATATGGCACATTTTATGCGGATGTATAAAGTAAAAATTAGTTGACTATGATTTTGAAATGACGAAAGAAATTTTTAGATGGAATACAAAATCAGAAATATGAGATAAATTATGAGTTTGGAAGAAATGAGAATGATATTTTAAGAGGTTATGAATTACTTTGGAATATTGAGAAAAAAACAGATTATGAGTACAATTTTTGTGAGACCTGTGAAGATGGATATTTCATTTGAATATGTTTTAGAGATGTCAGAAAATGAGACAATGTTGATTAAAAATTTGAGGAAAAATAATGTTTTTATGCGGATATATCGAAAAGGAAAATGCTAATAAATTGCACATAATTTCTAAAAAGAATAATGGAACGATTTGGAATATTTATGCGATAAAAATATAGAAACTTGTAATAAAAGTGCTCGAAATTAATAAAAATCTTGATTCAGAAAAATATGATAAAGAATATTTTCATTTTACGAATTATTATGAGAAAAGTTTTATTGAAAAAAATTCAAGAAGATAATATGAATAATTTTAGAAGTATGAGTTTTTTTAAAAAGAAATTTTTAGATTATAAATTTTTAAGAGAAGAGATTTCGTTGATTGACATTAGTTTTAATAAAAAGAGAGTAACTATATGGAAATTATTAATTATAATGAGGGATTGTTTGAGGCTTTTATATAAAAAGAAAAGAAAAAAGATAAGATAAATTTCTTTGTGAAAATTAATGAAAAAAACTAATTACTCGATTGATAAGATAAATTTTGTTTTTGTCAGAAATTCAGTTGAAAATACCAGAATATGATTGCAGAGGGTTTTGTATGGCGAATATTAATAAAAAGGGTTCCAATACATTTGGGCTTTTTTTCGAATGAAAAAGACGATTTTTAAAATGAGTGAAGCAGTTTCGCCGTATTTGGAAATAAATAGTGAATGTTTAAATAAAAGTAATTTGCAGAGGAAAAACTGAAATTGAAGTAAAACTCTTATTCAAGATTTAATGATTTATTTTCTGATTTTAATTATAATTTTTGGTAAATTTATTAGTTTTTGGAAAAATTTGCAAAGGAACTAGAAAAAGAGAATAGGAAAAATCCATTTAATTTAGAGAATAATCATGAGATTAAGGAAATATATGTGGAAATTTATTCAAAAATATTTGATGCAACAATGAAATTTTTTTACAAAAATTGGATTTTATTTCTGGAACGACAATTATTGATATTTATTTTGGAAAAAAATTTCGGAGGAGATACGAGAAGGAGTTTACGGAAAAAGAAATTTCTAGAGAGTTTCGGAAATTGTCAGAAGAAGATAAAAATAGTATTTCTTTTGTTATTGTATAATTTTATTTCTTGTAATAGACAATGGAGTAAAATTTTTGAAGTTGGAATAAAAAAATTTTTTTAAAGATTCAATAATTTATCAGAATCGAAATAGAAATTCAGAAATAATTGTTTATATAAATAAGGAAGGTACGTCAATTAATAAAAAGTAAAATAAATATTTTGAAATATTTGTTTGTACCTGTTGATTTTGATGTAAAATGTTATTGGAAAGAACATTTTGGCGTGATTGATGTTAAGGAAACAAGTAAAAATAGGAGAAATTGGGATTTTTTAATATAGTAAAGAGGGGGAAAAATGAAATATAGGATAAATATTTTAAAATGGAGAAAATCAAGAAAAATAGAGATTTCAGAAGATGAAATTTTAGAAGTAAAAATATCGAATTGGATTGGTTGAAAATAATGATTTTTGCGAATAATAGAAGTAGTGTGGAAATGGAAATCACAGGGAAGATAATTTCTAATTTGGAAGAAAAAAATTTGGAAAAATTCAAATCATGTTAGTGATAATAATTTATATGAGAAAAAAATAAAAAGAATGTTATAGAATTGGTAAAAATGGGCAGAATCGTATTTAAGTAAGAGTGATTATAGAAATATTGAAATGTTTGTGGATTTAGGGGCGAACAAAAGCATAGATTATAAATTTTTGAATATGTTTGTGTATGATTTTTTCGCAGGAATTTAGTATCGAGAAGGGAATTGGTACATTTAAATTGTTTTTTAAAAACAGAAGTTTCATCAAAAGGACAAGATGGAGATTCAGTAAATAGTTGTAAAATAAAAGGTTGAGGATTAAGAGATTTTTTTGAGGATAAAAAGTGGGGTGTTGAAAAATATGGAAAAATATGTATGAGGGTAAAAACATTAAGATAACTATTGATGGGAAAAATAGAGGATATTATTATTAAAAATTTGTTTTGAATGAAGAGATTAACGATCATAAGAAATTGAAGGTGGAGTTTGAAACAGAGGATGCAGAAAAAGAAAAAAATTAGAAGAGATTATAAAAAGGAAGATGTGAAACTTCAGATTGAGTTGGAAAATAGTCAGATTACAAAAAGATTTTTTTAAAGGAGTAATTGATTATTTTTGAAATTTTAGATTATGGAAGTGAAGGTTGTAAAATTTTGATAAAAGCATTTTTCAGAAAGCATATTTTTTGATAGAAAATTGGAGAAAAAGATACAGAGTTTTTTTCAAGATAAGAACTGGATGTATGCAGATATTATTGGAGAAATTAATAAAGAATATAAAGAGAGAAATTTAGAGATAAAATTTTCTGAAATTGCGAATATACAGATTGGTAAGATGATAGTTCAATATGATGAGACAGATTGGGAATTTTTGGTTAGGATTGCATCACATTTAGGGACCTGTTTGTTTGTGACAGAGCAAGAAATTATTACATTTGGACGGATTGAAGTGGGAAATTCTAAGAAAGAGAATCGTTTTTTTCAGTAATTATTCAGCAGTGCGAGATTATATGAATTTGTATTATAAAAATTTACTCAAGCAATGTTATTAGTATTGGTGATGAAATCAGTTTGAGCTATGAATTGAATGATGATGAGAAGGAAAAATGAGGATAACATTTTAAAAATGTAAAAAAAGAAAATTCCCAAAAACAGTTTTTACAGTTATAAAATCTAATATATTTTTGAAAAAAATTATATTTTTGAAAAGTGAATTTTTAGCTACAAATATTAATGAGTACAAACTCCCGATAATTTTTAATTCTGAAATTAAAGGAAGTGGAGTGGAGGCCTGAGTTGAGAAGGTTTTCTCAGAAAATGGAATTGCAAAAATGAATGTTTTTGTTTTATGAAGGATTGAATAAAATAGTGGCTAGTAAATTGGGAAATAAAAAAAGAGCAAGGCGTATAAAGATTATGGAATTGAGCGATATCCATTAAGCTATCAGACTTTTTTTATTCACAAACAAATACTGGATTTTTTTCTGTACACACAAGTTAATGACATGGTTGAAGTATATTTTTTTCTAATGAAGACGAGCAATTTGCCAAAGTTTCATGGTCAATAAATAATGAAGGAAATGGAAGATTCAGTAATTATGAGAAAAGGAATTTTCATATAAATGGTAGCGATTTTTAATTTTTAAAGTGGAAAAAGATTCAGTAACAGTAAATATTGCGAACGGTTATACTCGAAATTCTAAAACTAGTACGAAAACCGCAGAAAATATTGTGAGTAAAAAGCGAGAAAAATACTGTCATTGTATCAGATGATTATATTGGTCTTGAATCAATAGGAGAAATGTCAATTTATGGAAGTGATATAAATTTGATTGGAAAAAGAGAAAGATATTAGGATAGAGACACCGAGTGAAATTAGGATTAAGGGAAGAAAAAGTGTATAATAACTAGAAATGTCTAAAATTGGATTTGTTAAAGCATTTGAAAAAAATTTCAAAATAAAAGAAAAAAAGAGGTTGCTTCAAAAATGATATAACCTCTTTTTTATATAAAAATTATCTTTTTGCAATAGCGGTAAAAGTAAAATTTCTCGAGATGATGAATTATTGTTTCATACTGAAAAAGTGTTCCATTTGATAAATAGGCATGAGTTTCAATGACAACAACCATATTTATATCTTTCAATTTAAAAATATTTTTTTGCTCTTCAGAAGTAATTTTTTTCTAAATTTTTATTTTTCACGAGAGTAGGCAATTTTTAATTTTAAGTCTTTTTTTCTAAATATTCGTAAATAGAATTTTTTTGCAATTTCCTCATTTAGAAATGGAACGATTCTTCTATCAAAAAAATGAAGTAGAATAATTTAGCACTTCACCATTTAATGAAGTAGTTCTAACAACCTTATAAAAATCAGCATTTTCAGAAACTTGAATTTATCCATGAGTTCCTTTTACCCCTTGTACAATATAAAGACTTATTAATTCATTTTCAAGATGGAGATTTTGAATTTTATTAAGTTCTTGTGTAGTTTGGATAGAAGTCAAAAGAAATATTTTCTAAATCTCTAAAAACAATTGACTTTTTCCTTTTACTTTTTGAATGTGCCCTCTGTTTCTAACATTGAAAGAGCTTTTTCTCACAGTAAGTTTTGAAAAATTATACTCTTCTGCCAAATCATCTTCTTTTTTAAAAATCACCAGGTTTAAGTTCTCCATTTTTTTATTTTTTTCTTTTTATATCTTGATAAACTTTTTCATATTTTTCATTCGTTTATATAAACCTTTCATAGAATTATTATTTCACTCAAATTTTTTAGGTATTAAATAATTAAATTTAATAAAGATAAATAAATTGAGTAAAATAGATAAATTTCACTAAATCAAATATAATTTTTATTATACAATAAATTACATAAAAATATCAACTTATATCAAAAGATATATATATATAAATCATAAAAAGATTTATATATACCTATTGACTTTTTAAAAATTATGATATAATAGTTACTGTAATAAGGAAATAAAAAAATAAATTATAGGAGATGATTATTTATGAAAAAATTTTTCAATCGTAGAGCTGGTGGAGGGAGTACATTTACTCCAGGGATTGTTTTGATGTTGTTAGAAAAACTTGGATAAATTTCCAATTAGACAGATTAAATTTTATGATAATGACGCTGAAAGACAAGAAGTTATTGCAAAAAGCATGTGATATTATAATAAAAGAAAAAAGCACCGATATTAATTTTTGTTTATACAACTGATCCCGAAACAGCATTTACAGATGTTGACTTTGTTATGGCACATATAAGAGTTGGAAAATATGCAATGCGTGAAAAAGATGAAAAATTCCTTTAAGACACGGAGTATTAGGACAAGAAACTTGTGGACCTGGAGGAATTGCTTACGGAATGCGTTCAATTGGTGGAGTTATTGAATTAGTCGACTTTTATGGAAAAATATTCACCAAATGCTTGGATGTTAAACTACTCAAATCTCATGAGAATTGTAGCAGAAGCAACTAGAAGATTGCGTCCAAATTCTAAAATATTGAATATCTGTGATATGCCAATTGGAATTGAAATAAGAATGGCTGAAATGCTTGGATTGAAAATCAAGAAAAGATATGGTTATTAGATACTTTGGATTGAATCACTTTGGTTGGTGGACAGATATTAGAGATAAACATGGAAAAGACTTAATGCCTGAATTAAAAGAAAAAGTTGCAAAAATAGGGTATAATGTAGAAATTGAAGGAGAAAACACTGAAGCAAGTTGGAATGATACATTTACAAAAGCAAGAGATGTATTTGCAATTGATCCTACAACAATGCCTAACACTTACTTAAAAATACTATTTCTTCCCAGACTATGTAGTAGAACACTCAGATCCTAATCATACAAGAGCGAATGAAGTAATGGAAGGAAGAGAAAAAAATTTGTATTTGGTGAATGTAGAACAATCGCTGAAAAAGGAACTGCAAAAGATAGTAAACTTCATGTAGACGATCATGCTTCATACATAGTTGACTTGGCAAGAGCAATTGCTTATGATACAAAAAGAAAGAATGTTATTAATCGTAGAAAAACGATGGAGCATTATCAAACTTTGATCCAACTGCAATGGTAGAAGTGCCTTGTTTAGTAGGTTCAAAATGGGCCTCGAAAAAAATTGTTCAAGGTAAAATCCTCAATTCCAAAAAGGTTTAATGGAACAACAAGTTTCTGTTGAAAAAAATTAACAGTAGAAGCATGGATTGAAGGTTCATACCAAAAATTATGGCAAGCTCTTACATTATCAAGAACTGTTCCAAGTGCAAAAGTTGCAAAAAGCAATATTAGATGATTTAATTGAAGCAAATAAAGACTTCTGGCCAGTTTTTGAAATAACAGATTTGAAATAAATAATTTTTAGTGCTTGAAATGTTAATTAATTATGATATAATTATTTAGAAAAATAACCATTTAGCGTGGTATAGTAAAAATAAATTGCAAAAATAAAGGCACTGCTATTGAAGTAGTGTCTTTTTTTATGATATAATTATTTATAAATTATTTTTTTATTAATCAATTATAAAAATAAATTTTTAAAAGATTAAATAATGTCAATATTCATTAACCAAAAAGAAAAAGTTATATTAATAAAAAGTTTATAAATTATTTATAAATTAAATATGAAGGAGAAAAAAATGGATATAAAAAAATTAGATAAAAATGGTGGAAAAAAAGAAGTTGGATATCAAATTTATCCAAGAAGTTTTTTTATGATAGTAATGACGATGGAATTGAGATTTGAATGGAATTACAGAGAAATTAGATTATTTGAAGAATTTAGGAATAACGCTTATTTGGGTTTGTCCAATTTTTTTAAGTCGCCAATGGATGATAATGGATATGATATTTCAGATTATTATGATGTGAATCCCCGAATTCGGGACAAAGGAAGATTTAGAAAAAAATTGATTGCAGAAGCGGAAAAAAAGAGGGATAAAAAGTAATTTTTAGATTTGGTAATTAATCATACTCTGATGAGCACGAGTGGTTTTTGGAAGCATTGAAAAATCCTCGAAAGTAAGTACAGAAATTACTATATTTTCAAAAGAGGAGAAAATGGATTGCCACCAACAAACTGGAGATCACATTTTTGGAGGTTCTGCTTTGGGAAAAAGTTGAAGGGGAAGTTGATGAAAAATGGAAATGAAATGTATTATTTGCATTTATTTACAAAAAAACAGCCCTGACTTAAACTGGGAAAATCCTCGAGTTAGAAAAAGAGCTTTTACGAAATGGTAAATTATTGGCTTGAAAAGGGAATTGCTGGATTTAGAGTTGATGCGATTAATTCGATAAAAAAAGATGCAAGATATTTAGATTTGCCAGTTGATGGAGCGGATGGAATGGCACACAATGTGGAATATACTTTGAATCAGCCTGGAATTGAAGAGTTTTTTTAAGTGAATTGGCAAAAAGAAACTTTCAAAAAAATATAATGCGATGACTGTTGCGGAAACTCCAATGCTTGAGTATGAAAGATACAATGATTTCATTGGAGAAGATGGATTTTTTTACAATGATTTTTGATTTTAGCTATGCGGATTTAGATATGACAAAAAGGTGGATTTTTATTATTCATTGAGAGATATTCCAACTGTGGAATTGAGAGATAAAATTTTTGAAAGTCAGTTGACTCAGCAAAAATACGGATGGGGAGCACCATTCTTTGAAAATCACGATTTGCCAAGAAGTTTGAATAAATTTTTTGGTGAAAAAGCAAATGAAACAAATGCAAAATTGCTAGCAAATGTATTTTTCTTCTTGCGAGGAACACCGTTTATTTATCAAGGTCAAGAAATTGAATGGATAATTTTGTGAGAAATGATATTTCTGAATTTGATGATATTGCAAGTAAAGACCAATATCAACGGGCTTTAGGAGAAGGATTTTCATCTGAAGAAGCATTATATTTTGTAAATAAACGAAGCCGTGACAATTCAAGAACGCCTATGCAATGGGATAACAGCAAAAACGCTGGTTTTTCAAAAGATGAAAACTCAAAAATCATGGATAAAATTAATAGGAAGCCAAGTCGCAACAAATGTAGCAGACCAAATAAATGACAAAGATTCAATTTTTTTCACACTACAAAAATGATTGATTTGAGACAAAATGGGAAATATTCAGATTGCTTGACTTTTTGGTGATTTTATTTCTGTTCCGTTAGAGAATGAAAAAAATTTATTGCTTATGTGAGAAAATATAAAAATCAAAAAAAGTTCTTTTGTATTAGTAATTTTTTTCTGAGTTGAAACAAGAAGTTAAATTAGTGAAATTGCAAAAGCTCTTGGAGAAAAAGAAATTAAAATTGGAGAGATTTTGATTAATAATTTTGATGGGTTTGAAAATAATGGAGAGAAGGTTGTTTTTGAAGGGTTTCAAAGTTTGTTAGTTGAAATTTAAAAGAATTTTTTTGTTAAAAAAATGGATTTGTTTTATAAACTATGAAATAAGATTATTTTTAAATAATTCGTAAATAAAAAAACTGCCTTTTATTTTTAAAAATAGAAATATTAGACAGTTTTTTTGTTTTTAATGCTCAATTTAACCCAATAATTTAAAAATTCAATTCAGAAATTTTTAAATATAAATTTTTATCCCCTTTTATCTATTTGAACAACCAAAAATAACTAGTTCACTTTTCTTCAATTTTTACAATAATTCTATAATTTTCAACTCGATACCTCCAAAATCCTTTTTAGATTATATCTCAAAGCTTTTCCAAGCTTTTTGGATTATCTGTTTCATTAAGATTTTGCTTGATATATCGCATGATTTTTTTAGTTTTATTGAGTTATCTAGTTTATTCAGTTGTTTTTTTCTGCTTTTTCTCTGATAATGACTTTATATTTCATCTTCCAAGCCCATTTTACTAAATCGTCAAATGAAATTGCTTTTTTTCCTTGTTTGCCTTATATTCTTCATAAGCCTCAACAGCCAATTTGTAGTCTTTCATCTTCGATTTTTTTCAAGAATTAAATCTAACATTACTTGGTTTAAATTGATATTATTTTTCCTTAACATAGTTATTTATTTTTGTTCTCTATGTCGGGATTAGCATTTGATAGAAACGGTTATCATTGATTTCACACCCTTTCTTATTGTTTTTAATTAATAAAATTTTAACATAAAAGATAATAAAAAGCAACGAAAATATTTAATTAAATTATTTTATTTTTAATCCCTTCCAATTCCAACAAAAATCGCTTAATATGAAGTCCCCCACCATAACCAACTAATTTCCCATTTGCACCAATCACACGATGACATGGAATAAAAAAATAGCAATTTTTATTTCGATTATTTGCCATTCCAACTGCACGAACAGCTTTTTGGATTGTCAATTGCGATTGCAATATCTTTGTAAGAACGAGTTTCGCTATAAGGAATTTTTCAAGAGCATTCCAAACAGAAATTTGAAATGGTGTTCCTTCTTTCAAAAGTGGCAAAATCAAAATCTTTTTCGTTTTCTTTTCAAAAATATTCAAAAAGTTGTTTTTTCGCTTGTTTAATCAGTTCAGTTTCACAAATTTGAAAATCATTTTCTTTTTTTAAATTTTCAAAAATCAGATTCCCAAGTCAAATCTGTAATGTGAGAGTCATTTTCTGTTGTAGCAATTCCAATTTTTCCAATTGAGTATTTGTTTCATAAAAATAGATGTCATTGTTTTTACCTCTTAATTTTCATTTATAGTAAAATTACTTTAAAACTAAATTCAAAAAGTTATGGCTACTTACTTAAAATTCAAATTTATACAATTTTTAGTAGTTTGGTTTTTAAATAGGTTCGAATATACATAATAAAAATAACTTCAAATTACAAAAAGTTTCTCATGAATTATTCTCTCTCAAATTTTACTTCAAACTCTTTTCCAAAAATGCAATTCCAATTTTTAAAATATTGTCAATTCCAGCATTTTTTTCAAAATCGAAGTATATTCTTTTTCTTCAATTTGATTTAGTGCAACTTCACATTCACTTAACAATTTTTTTCGTGAATTTTTTTCTGAATTTAATTTCAAATTATCTATATTTATTGCTTTTAATTCAATGATAATTCCTTCTCAAAAAAATATTTTTTTAGGTTTCAAAAGTAAATCGTATCGACCTTTTTCCCGAAAAAAATTATTTGAGGAAATTTCATATTCATTTTTTTAACATTAAGATTAGTCCCTAACATTAATCCATGATAAAACTGCTCTTTTATAAATTCCGATTACATCAAAAATACCAATATTTTCTAATAAAATTTTATTTAATTCAAATTTAAATTTTTTTCAATATTTCCAGTTGTAAGTGCATCAGTCATATCCAGAAAGGTTTCAGAATCTTTGAAATAAATTTCGATAAACATTTCTGAAAACATTTCTAGAATTTCTTTGTTTGGAATTTTAATACTAGCATTTTTCATCACATCATACTTATCAGCCAAAAGTCAAATATCCGCTATGAAAAAAATAGATTCCAAATATTTTTTTCCAAAATTAGTTTTCAAATTTTCAAAAGTCATATTGTTGTTTATTCTTTTAAGAATATTTTCTTTATTCAATAATTTTGAAAAATCGTCAAAAACATCATTTTTTTAATTTTTTTGGAGATATAATTTGATTAATCCATTTCCACTTGTATTTACCCAGTAAGATTTTTAAATTTCCACGATTTAAAAAAATTAATAATCGACCAAGGATTATAAACTCGCCAAATAAATATCCATTGTACCATTTTTTTGAACATCATTTTAATTCATATTTTTAAGTCAAAATCTTCAAGAGATTTTTTTCAACTTCATTTTCCATAATTCCAAAGTATTCTGTAAATTCATCGTCTAAAAATTGTGTGAACTTCTAAATTATTTAATCTCGAAAAAGACATTTTCCTTTGCAACTCTTAATATTCCAGTTAAAATTCCCATTTCCAAATAATTATTATCTTTCAAAACTTTTTCCATAAAATGCTTTTAAAAAAACGCAATACATTTCTCATAATTTCCTTTTTATGTAGGAATCAATTATTGGCTGGTCATATTCATCTATCAAAATAACAACTTTTTCCAGAAAGTTCGTACAAATATCTAGTCAAATTAAACAAGGAATTAATCCAGTCAGCATTATCTTTTTCAGCCAAATAGCATCAAAATCCGCCAAGTCACTTTTGATTTAAATTATCTCTTATCAAATAAAAATTCATTATACAGCAATTTTATTTCATTTTTAATTGTGATAAATCCACTTTCCCAGTTTTCTGCATCATAATTTTTTAAAAAGAAATAGAGATTACAAAGAAATTTCCCTGTTTTTCAAAAATATTCACTTTTAGAAATTTCTAAATTTTCGAATAATTTTTCTGTTTTTGTCTTTATTTTTTTAATGTCAAAAAGTATTTTTAACATCGAAATATTTAAGGTTTTTTCCAAATCTTCTCGGACGAGTAAATAATTTAACTTTAGAGCCATCTTCTAAAATGTTTTCTATAAATTTTGTTTTATCAAAATAGTAGTAGTTATTTTCTATAATCTCTTTAAAATCAGATATTCCAATTGGTAATCTACGACTTTTTCATCTTTAGTACTCCTTCCTTTTTAATTTTTTTATTTATTAATAATTTATTGTTTTAAGTAAGTGAATATATTATAATATGAATTGTAAAAAAAGTAAATTATTTGGTTGTTACAAAATAGTTTTTGAATTTATAAAATAGATTGTATAGTAAAAATATAATAAATTTAGAATAAAAAGTGTTTTTATTTAATTTGAAAAAAATAAAAGGGAGTAAAAAAATGAATTTATTTGATGAAGTATATGAAAATAAGAAGCCACTTGCATTTAGATATCGTCCGAAAAAAATTTGGATGATTTTTATGGTCGGGAAAAAAATTGGTTGGAAAGAATGGAATTTTGAGGAAGATTATTGAGCGTGGAAATTTTATGAATGCGATTTTTTGGGGAGCACCTGGGACTGGGAAGACGACTCTTGCGGAAATTGTTGCTGAAAAATGAATTATCATTATGAATATTTGAATGCGATAAAGGCGTCTGTGACTGATATAAAGGACATTTCTGATAAAGCACACAACAGATTTCGTACGAACGGACAGCAGACACTTTTGTTTTTTTGGATGAGATTCATAGATTTAATAAGTTGCAAAGCAGGATTCGCTTTTTGCAGGATTTGGAAAATGGGAATATTATTTTTAATTGGTGCTATGACTGAAAATCCTTATTATAATTTGAATAATGCGTTGTTGTCACGATGTATGGCATTTGAATTTAAAAAAATTGAATGAAAAAGATTTGCTTAAAATTTTTAAAAATATTAATGAAAAAGAGAAAATTGGAATTTCAGATGAGATTTTTAAAATATATTTCAGAAATTATTGAAGGAGATGCGAGACAGGCTATAAATATTTTGGAATTGATTGCGAATGTTGGGGTGGATTTTTACGCTTGATGAAGTGAAGGAAGTGTTGAATACGAAAAGTCTTATCACAAGACGGAAGACAAGTATAATACGGTTTCTGCGATGATAAAAAAAGTATTCGTGGGAGTGATCCCTGATGCATGATTTATTGGATGGCAAAAATGCTCTCTGGTGGTGAAGATATTTTTGTATATTGCTAGAAGGCTTTGTAATTTTTGGCTTCTGAAGATATCGGACTTGCAAATCCACAGGCATTACCAATTGCGGTGTCTGGACTTAATGCGGTGAAAGAGATTGGAATGCCAGAAGCGAGAATAATTTCTCTCGGAAGTTGCAATTTATTTGGCAATTTCTCCAAAGAGTAATTCAGCTTATAATGCGATAAATTCAGCACTTAGCCATATTGAGAATGAAAAATTCAAGATGTGCCAACTCATCTTACAAAAAGTTGGGAAAAAAAGATTATAAATATCCTCATAACTATGAAAAATCATTATGTTAATCAGTGTTTACATGAATGAAAAATCAAGTTTTTATAAGTTTGGAGAGAATAAGTTTGAGAGAGCTACTAAGGAGTATTTTTAAGAAAAATTAAAAATGAAAATATATAAATAAAGAAATAATTTGACTATCAAAATAAATTGTGATACAATGAGCTATATGAAATCATATTTCTAAATTATTTTAATAAAAAAATAGCAAAGAAGTCTAGAAAGTTTATTAAATAAAGATTTCTTGCTACATAAAAATTATATTAAATTAATAGTTTTTAGTTCAAATTGAGAAAAAAATTTATTTTATAGGAGGAATTTTTGATGGAAAAGATGAGAAAAGAGTAGAATTAAAAACAGGAGTTTCAAGTTTGTTGTAATGATGATTGGGATGTTGATGTTTGTGATATCGTGCGGAGGAAATGTTCGAAAAAAATGCTAGTAAAGATGAAATTGTAGCGACTAATTTTTCAGTGATATTAGAGATTTGAATCCACATAATTATGCAGGTGAGCTTTATGCGCAGAATATTTTTGTATGAAGGACTCGTGTCGATTAATAAGGATGGGAGTATAGCACCACAATTGGCTGAAAAATGGGAAATTTCAAAAGATGGAAAAGAGTATACATTTCATCTTAGAAAAATGTTGTGTTTTTCAGATGGAGAAAAAGTTTGATGCGAAGGCTGTAAAAAGCGAATTTTTGATGCAATTATGGAAAATAAAGATAGACACGGATGGCTTGAAAGTGTACGTTTATTTAATGGATTTGAAACACCAGATGATTATACATTTAAAATTAAATTAAAAAGAGCCTTATTATCCGATGTTGATTGAGCTTGGTTCAATTCGTCCGTTTAGATTTATTTCGCCAAAAAGCTATGAAAAATGGTAAGAGTACGAAAAAAATGGAGTTGACAAGTATGTTGGAACTGGACCATATGTTTTTAAAAATCGAATAAAACTGATGAAGAAGCAGTTTTTTGAGGTAAATGAAAAAAATATTGGGGAAAAAAACCAGCAATTAAGACAATTCGTGTAAAAGTTATTCTCAAGAGCAAACAAGAGCATTGGCACTTGAAAAAGGGGATATTGATATAGTATTTGGACGTGATATGATTGATAGTGAATCATTTAAAAAAATTTAAAGATAAAAAAAGGATTTTTCAGCTATAATGTCTGAACCAGTTGCGACTAGAATGATACTTATAAACACTACTAAAGGTGCTTTTAAAGGATAAAAAAATGTAAGAAAAGCGTTACAACATGTTTTGGATAAGAAAGAAATTTCAGAAGGAATTTTTTTGAAGGAACAGAGACACCAGCTGATTCAATTCTTGCAAAAAAACAGTTCCGTATGCAAATATTGACGTGCCGGTTTACAATTATTCATTAGATGAAGCGAAAAAAATTATTGGATGTCGCTGGTTGGGTTCAAGGTGCTGATGGGAAAAGACAGAAAGATGGGAAACCATTAGTAATTACATTAAATTATAATGCGGATAGTGTTAGTGAAAAATCAATTTCTGAATATTTTTGGACAGCAGTTGGCTAAAATTGGAGTAGAATTGAAAACTGTTGGAGAAGAAGAGCAATCGTATAGAGATAGAATGAAAAAGGTGATTTTGATATCGTATTTAATATTTCGTGGGAATTCCATATGATCCGCAATCATTCCTTGGTGGTATGAGAAAACCTGTTTATGGAGATTTTGCAAAGACAACAAGGATTGCCAGAAAAAGCGAAAATTGATGAATCAATTTTTAAAAGGATTGAAAACTACGAGTGAGTCTGAAAGAGCAGAATTATTTAAATATGTATTGACAACTTTACAAGATGAAGCTGTTTACATTCCAGTAACTTACGAAACAAATAGAGCGATTTTTCAATGATAGAGTAAAAGATGTTACATTTGGAACATCATTATACGAAGTTCCTTTATTATTCAATGAATTTAAAATAAAATAAATTTGTATCTGGTATATTTGGAAAAATTTGAATATACAGATTAATATTAGGCTTGTTCGGTAATTTCAAAAAAATTAAAAAGTTTTGGTTATCGAACAAGTTTGTTTAAAAGTAAAATGTTAAAGAGAAATTTTTTTAAAAATAGAATTTGAAAAAAATTTAGAAAGGGAAGTTTATTAGATGAAAAAAATATATAATAAAACGGATTTTAATATCAATTCCTTTAATTATCGGGATTACATTTATTGCATTTTGTTTGATAAATTTAATTCCGTCAGATCCAGCAGAAGTGGCTTTGCGTGTGAATGATATTACTCCGACACAAGCTGATATTCAGAAAAATGCGTGAATTACTTGGATTAAATAGACCGTTTTTACGGTATTTTGATTGGCTTTGGAAGAGTTTGCATTTTGATTTTTGGGATTTCATATGTGAATACAAATAGGAAAGTTACTGATGAAATTGCTAGAAGTTTACCTGTAACATTAAAAATTAGCGGGGATTTCGCTTGTAATGATATTTGGAATGAGTATTCCAATTGGAGTGCTTTGTGCGATTAAGAAAAATAGCTTTTTTTCGATAAAATAACTAGAGTGATTGTATTTTTTTAGGAACTGCAATTCCCAGATTATTGGTTATCTCTTATACTTTTTATCAATTTTTGCGTTGAAACTTAATATATTTCCAATTAGCGGAGCTGGTTCGATTTCGTGATATATTTTACCTGCGTTTGCATTAAGTATGAGCTATATTTCGACGTATATTCGGTTGATTCGGACAAATATGATTGAAACATTGGAGCAAGATCATATTTATTATGCAAAGGTTAGAGGACTTTCAAAAATCAATAATTTTTTTAAACATGCGTTGAAAAATTCTATTCATTCGTCATTGAATGCACTTGGAATGAGTGTTGTAAAATTAGTTGCTGGAACATTTATAATTGAAAAATATTTTTTTGTGTTGCCAGGAATTGGGCGACTTTGTGTACAAGCGATATTTGGGAGAGATTATCCGATAATACAGGCATATAGTGCTAATTATGGGAGTTTTTGTTTGTCGTGTGTAATTTAATTGTGGATGTTGTGAGTTGTTATATTGATCCAAGAATTGCAGAGAAAGAGGTGTAAAATGAAAAAAATATTGAAGGATAAAGTGGCGTTAATGTGTTTAATTATACTTACAATAATTATACTTTTTAGGAATTTTTGCACCAATTATTTCAAGTTACAATCCGCTTGAAGGAAGTCTCACTCAAAAATTTAAAAAGTCCATCATTAAAACATCTTTTAGGAACAGACTATTTAGGAAGAGATACGTTTACAAGATTAATTTATGGAGTGAGAACAACTTTATTTTTTTATCAGTTGCGACAATGATTCCAACCATTCTAATAGGATTAATTGTGGGACTTATTTCAGGATATTTTTCGAGGAATTATTGATGAAATTCTTATGAGATTTTTGTGATGTAATGATGTCATTTCCAAGCCAAGTAATGATTTTTAGCTATAATTGGGGCCTTGGGAGTAGGAATAAGAAATGTAATTATTGCGAATATTGTTGTAAAATGGATGTGGTATGCGAGAATGATTCGTGGAAATGTAATTCGTCAAAATGATAAAAATTATATTCTTTTTTTCAAAAGCAATTGGAGCGAAGACACCATATATTCTTAAAAAGCACATTATTCCACTTATAATGCCAGAATTAATTGTATTAATTACGTTAGATATGGGTTGGATGATTTTTGAGCATTTCAACTTTATCTTTTTTTAGGATTGGGAGTGCAGATGCCAGTTCCAGAATGGGGAGCAATGCTTAGTGAGGCTAAAAATGTAATTAGCACAAGACCAGAACAAATGCTAATTCCAGGACTTGCTATCGTAATAACAGTTGCAGACTTTTTAATTTATTAGGAGATAGTTTTAAGGATAATCAATAAAGGAGTTTTGACAAGATGAATATACTAGAAGTTAAAAAAATCTGGAAGTAATTCTGAAAAATAACAAAAAAATTATAAAAAAATATTAGTTTCTCGATAGAAAAAAATAGCTGTGTTGGGATTCTTGGAGAAAGTGGAAGTGGTAAAAGTATTACCTGTAAGTCAATTTTTAAATATACTGAATGATAATTTTTAATATTAATGGAGAAATTATTTTTGATGGGAAAAATTTAATTAATTATACAGAAAAAAAGAAATGAAAAAAATATCCGAGGTAAAACAAATTTGCATGATATTACAAAAATCCAATGACTTCATTTGATCCACTATTTACAATTCAAAATCAAATGGTTGAAACTTTTTGGAGCATTTGAATATTTCGGCTAAAGAAGCGCTAGAGTTGGCGAAGGAATCGTTAAAAATGAAGATGAAGGACATTGATGTTGTTTTTGAAAAAAATATCCGCATGAATTGAGTGGTGGAATGTTGCAAAGAGTGATGATTGCAATAGCAATTGCATTGAAACCGAAGTTGATAATAGCTGATGAACCGACGACAGCGATAGATTCTCTAAATCAAAAAGGATATTATTGAGGAATTTAAAATATTAAAAATGAAATAAATGTGTCGATTCTATTTGTAACACATGATTTGGGAGTTTTGTCTTATTTGGCAGATAAATTAATTGTTATGCAAAATGGAGAAATTGTTGAAAGTGGGACGACAGCTGAAATAATAAATAATCACAGTCATGAACATACAAATTTTTTTAATTGAAACTCGAAGAGCTTTGATGAAAAGGTTTAAGGAAGTGACTGATTGGACATCGAATGAAGGTGAGAATTAAATTTATGAGTAAAGAAATAAAAATGAAAATAACATTTTACTGAAAGTTCTAAATATTAAAAAAAGTTATACGCAGAAAAAAATTTCTAAAAATCTGTGAAAAATAGTATTAAATGATGTTTCACTTTCATTGGAAGAAGGAAAAATGTGTTGGAATTATTGGAGAAAGTGGGAGTGGTAAAAGTACGCTTGGAAGGATAATTACTGGGATTGAGAAGGCAGATTCTGGTGTAGTCGAATTTGAAGGGAAAAAAATATTCACCAAAAAAAGAAAAATAGGAATGTGAAAAAAATGATGTTAGCATTGTTTTTTTCAAAATTATGTTTCGTCGGTAAATCCTAGATTTTCAGTTGCTCAGATTATTGCTGAACCATTAATAATTAGTTCTCAAGTGAATAGAAGTAAAAATTGATAAAAAAATAAGATAGACGAAGAAGTGAAAAAAATTGATAAAAAAATTGTGGGACTTTCAGAGGAATTTTTGGAAAGGTTTCACATGAATTGAGTGGTGGGCAACTTCAAAGAGTTTGTATAGCACGGGCAATTGTGACAAAGCCGAAGTTTATTTTTGTTGGATGAAGCTGTTAGTTCTCTAGATGTTTCTACACAAGTTGAGATTTTAGATTTATTACAAAAAGTTGAAAAAAAGAGTATAATTTATCATACATTTTTTTATAACTCACGATTTATTGACGATAACTTATATTTGTGATAGTGTAATATTTTTTTAAAGATGGAAAAAAATTGAAGAAAAAAATTGATGATATACGGAACTTGAAAAAAATATTAAAAAGATTATTCGAAAAAAATTATTGGAGGCGGTAATAGAATTTTTGATGAAAAAGAAAAAAATATAAATTTGGAAAGTTATAGAAATTGGGAGTACTTGAAGTTAGCATTAGGGTTTACGTTATCGACATTGACGACGCCACTGTTAAATTCTGTCGATACTGCAGTTGTAGGGAACTTGCCAAATCCAGTATTTATCGGTGGAGTTACGCTTGGAGGAACGATTTTTTTAATACGATTTATTGGCTATTTGGATTTTTTTGCGTGTAAGTACATCGGGATACTCAGCAAAAAGCTTTTTGGAGAAAAAGAATAAGAGTGAAGAAATTACAGCTTTTAGTCCGTCCTACGATAATTTCAGTTTTAATTGGAATGTTTTTTTCATTCTTTTTCAAAAAAAGTTATTTTATGGGGATTTTCAAATTTTTTTGATGCTGAAAAAGAAATAACTAAGTATCTAGGAATTTATTTCAATATTTTAATATGGGGAGCACCTTTTGTATTGATAAATTATACATTTTTAGGTTGGATAATGGGACGAAAAAGAAATCAAAAAGTGCTTAATCTTACAACTTTTAACAAATGTTACAAATATTATGTTAGATTTATATTTTGTAAAAAGTTTTTAAAAAAATGGATGTTGCTGGAGTAGCAATTGCAACCTTGGTTTCACTAAATATTAACGACTATTTTATCAATATTAATAATTTTGAGAACTTTTTCCATAAAAAGAAATTTTTTTAGTAATATTGATTTAAAGAAAAATTTTAGAAAAATCAGAAATAAAAAGTTGGAGCAGTAAATTTTAACTTAGTGATTAGAACGCTTTGTCTTTTAATAACAACAAATTTATTTCTTGAAAAAGCGGCACATAGTGGAAAAAAATAGTATTAGCGACTAATTCGATATTGTTCCAAATTCAATATTTAATTGCATATATTTTTGATGGTTTTGCAAATGCTTCAAGTGTTTTTCGAGAATAGCGATTGGTGAGAAAAAAATTTTTTTCAAAGTTAAAGTGGACACTAAAAAGTCAATAAATTCAAGTATTGTTATTTCCATACTTTTTAAGTATTGTAATTATAATATTTGATGAAAGTTTTTGATGTTTTATACAAAAAAATATTGAAGTTATAGAAATTACAAATCAATATAAAATTTGGATAATTATTTTTTTCCATTAGTTGTGAGTTTTGGATTGGTTGTATACGGTAATTTTACTGGAGCGATGGAAACAAAATATATTAAAAAAATCGATGTTACAAGCATTAATTGTATTTTTTTGATTTTTTTATTTTTTTAGCGACAGAAATTTATCAAAAATCACGGACTGTGGCTATCATTTTTGGCTTTTTCTCTTTCAAGGTCAGTATTTTTAATGAGATATGTAAAAAGATTTCTAAAAATATGAAAATTTATTAATTGTGTCAGAACATTTGTAACTACAGTTATGTGAGATTCAAAAAGATTTTTAAATATGGAAAAAAATCAAAGATAAAAAATTTGAAATATAGAACTAAAAAAATTAGTTAATTTTTATTCATTTTTCTATGAAAAAAATCATTACAAATTTATAATTGAATTAACAGAAATTTAGAGTATAATCTTGCTGTCAGTATAATCTTACTGATATAAATTATGAAGAAAAAGAGGATGATAGTTATGAAAACTATTGAAAAAAATCTATGTTAGTATTATCTGTAATGACTTTAATTGGAGGAATGGCTTTCAGCTGCAGCACCTAAAAAAATAGAAAAAGCACCTGCAAAAAAAGACCTGCAGACAGAATCATACACTTGTGGAACTGAAAAAAATAACAGTTACTTATCCAACAACAAAAACTGCAAAAGTAGTAACAAAAAGCTGGAAAAGTTTATAACTTAAATGTAGCAGTTTCGGAAGTGGAGCAAGATATGTTTCTAAACGTGGAGATATAGAATTCTTTAAAGGTGGAAAAAGACGCTATCTTTAGAGGACCTAATAATATTGAAAAAAATCTTGCACAAGAAGATAATTACAGAAAAAGTAAGAATGTAAAAATTCTAATAAAAGTTTTTTTACTTTTTGAAATTCAAGAAATAATTTATGATAAAAACATAATTGACAGATCATACTGAAAAAAAGTAAGATTTGAAAATTATGTTTTTTTATTTTTAAAAATTTCTAAATAATTGATTGAAAAAAAGTACAAAAAGATGTTAGAATTCTAGTAAAGAGAAATTATTATTTTTTGCAATAAAAAAATGAAAATTAATTTGTTATGACTGATTTATTAATCGAGAGATAGGAAAGTGAGTGCGATTCTCACACTGTCCCGCAACCGTAAAAAGACAAATTACTAAAAGAAAAGGAGTAAAAAAAGAAAAAGTCTTTAAGTCGGATAGCTATCCATAACAATTATTCATAAATTAACTACGGAAGATGGTTAAATGAATTATAATTTTTGGATAGAGTTAAAAGTTTATTTTTTTACTTTTGATTTAAATTTTTAAAATTGAAGAAATTATATTGTTGTTTGACCGTTTGTTTAGAAACGGATTTTTATGAAAAAAATTTTTGAATTTTTGTGAGATAATAAAATTTAAATCAAGGAGATGAAAAAAATGAAAAGTTTATTGAAAGTAATTTTTTTGTTTTTATTTGTGATGGGAACTCTTTTGCTTGTCAGTCTAAAAAAAGAAGGAGCAGAAAAGGAAAAAAACAGAAAAATCGGGGGAAAATTACGTTAGCGTTTAATCGGGATCCTGTAGGAAATTTGAATCCACATGAGTATTTACCAAGTCAATTTATTACGCAAGATATGGTTTATGATGGACTTGTATCTTATGGGGAAAAATGGAGAAATTAAGCCAATGTTGGCAGAATCATGGAAAATCTCTAAAGATGGGAAAACTTATACTTTTTAATCTTAGAAAAAAATGTAAAATTTTTCAGATGGATCAAAATTTGATGCAAAAAAATGTTGTAAAAAAATTTTGATACTATTTTTTTCTAAAGAAAAATAAGCCCTAATCATTCTTGGTTTGCGTTCACGAATCATTTGAAGTCATATAGAGCTGTGGATGATTATACATTTGAAATAGTGTTAGATACGCCGTATACTGCGACATTGTATGATTTGGCGATGATTAGACCTATAAGATTTTTTGGGGGATGCTGGATTTCACGAAAATGGAGATACTTCGAAAAGGGATTAAAAAAACCTGTAGGAACTGGAGCATGGGTTTTGAAAGAACATAAAAATAATGAATATGCAGTGTTTGTAAGAAATGAATATTATTGGGGGAAAAAAACCAGCAAAGATCTGAAGTTGTAATTAAGGATATTCCGATAGTGAAACACTTGCACTTCAATTTTGAATCGGGGATATTGATTTGATTTATGGAAATGGATTGATTAGTTTAGATAGATTCCAAGCATATAGACAAGATAAAAAAATATACAACAGCAACTTCTGATCCAATGTCTACAAGAATGATACTTTTAAATACTACAAGTCCAATTTTGAAAAGATTTAAAAAGTTAGACAGGCTTTGAGTTATGCAGTGGATAAACAAAGTATTGCTAAGAATATATTTGGTGGAGTTGAAAAAAACCTGCAGATGCGATTTTTTTGCACCAAATGTACCTAATACAAAAAGTTGAGTTGAAGAAATATAATTTTGATATTGCTAAGGCTGAAAAAAATGCTTGATGAGGCTGGATGGAAAAAGGCGCTGATGGTATAAGAGAAAAAGATGGTAAAAAAATGGTATTATTATTCCCATATATTAGTTCAAAAAGTTACAGATAAAAAAATGTGGGAGAGTATATTCAAGGAGAATGGAAAAAAATCGGTGTTCAAGTTAATTTGAAGGCAATGGAAGAAAAAGGCATACTGGGAAAATGCAATTACTAGAAATTATGACCTTATGTCTGATTTTTCGTGGGGAGCACCATGGGATCCGCATGCTTATTTGACTTCAATGGCTGATAATTCAACAAAAAGGAACTAATCCAGCTTATCTTTGCACAATTAGGATTACCAATGAAAGCTGAATTGGATAAAACTATTAAAGCGTTGCTAGTGGAAACCAAATGAAGCTAAATTAAAAGAAATGTATAAATATGTATTGACTACTTTAAATGATCAAGCTGTATATATTCCAATTACGTATCAAGCTGTATTGAGTGTTTACAGAACAGGTGAATTGGAAGGGGTTAAATTTATGCCAGAAGAAAATAGAATACCAGTTTGGACAACTGTAAAAGTAAAATAAACTAAAGTATTGAGAATAGATTTTATTGATGAATTTATTAGTTGATAAAAATCTATTTTTTTAGATTTTTTTATAAAAAGAATATTTGGTTTAGAGAATGTCTATAATTTTGTGTAAATTAATAGATGAATTCAGTAAATTCAATACTTTGCTATTCTGTTTACACAAAAATTTTTTTACACATTCACTATATTTTTAACGAGAGGAGGATTTTTTTGATAAAATGATAAAAAAGTAATGTCATTAATTTCAATTTTTTTCTTGCAATATCTGTAATAACGTTTTTTTCTAGTGAAATTGTCACCTGGAGATCCTGCTGAAAAATTATTTAAGAGCCTCACATGTGAGTATAACAGCTGAAACATTATCAGAAACTAGGAAAGATCTTGGTTTAAATAAACCATTATATGTCCAATATTTTTAGCTGGTTAGGTAATTTGGTAAGAGGAGATTTTGGAACATCGTATACGAAAAAAAGACACCTGTTATAGATCTTGTAGCAGAAAGCATTTGTACCAACTTTTCAATTAGGAATATTTTTCGTTTATAATTTTAATTGTAGTAGCTCCTTTTTTTGGGAATTTTAAGTGCAATCAAGCAAAATACAGTTTCTGATTATATTATTCAACTTTTTTCGTATATTTGTGTATCAATTCCGACATTTTGGTTGGGATATATTTTAATTATTTTTCTTTTTCGGTTTCATTAAGAATTTTTGCCTGTTTCGGGGACGAGGAGATTGGAAAAAAATTTAGTTTTTACCGTGTATAACGTTGGTTATTCCATTAATTGCACAAACAACTTTTTTTATACGAAAAAAATATTTTTAGAAGAAATGGAAAAATCTCATGTGGAGAATGCGATTATTCGTGGTGTTTCTAAAAATGTAATTATTAACCATTTGTTAAAAATACGGCAATTCCAATTATTACTGTATTGAGTTCAAATATTATGTATTTATTGACGGGAAGTGTAATAATTGAGGAGATTTTTTGCTTGGCCTGGTATTGGGAAATTATTTGCGACTGCGGTTAGGACAGGAGATTTTCCGTTGATTCAAATATTGCTTTTTGTTTTTTTGGAATTATGTCAATTATTGTGAATGAAGTTACTCAAATTTTGGTGAAATTTATGGATCCACGATTGAAAAATAAAAGAGAAAATGAAGAAAAGAAGCAAAACATGGAGGTGTAGCATAAACTATGAAAAAGAGAAAAATTATTTTTATTTTTTTCAATTATATTGATTGGAATTCTGATTTTTTTATTGCGATTTTTTTGCACCTGTGTTAACACCTTATGATCCACAATTTATGGATATTTCTCAAAAAAACTTCAGCTTCCGAGTAAACTTCATAAATTGGGAACAGATCAGATGGGAAGAGATGTTCTATCAAGATTGATTTATGGAACGAGATTATCTCTTATGATTTCGACTCTAATTACGATTGTAACACTATGTATTAGCTTTCCAATTGGAATTTTTAGCAGGCTGGTATGGAGGAAAAATTGATAAAATTTTTTGTGGATTGTAAATGTTTTTATGTCATTTCCTAGCTTTTTTTACTTGCGATGGCTTTTTGTTGGAATTTTTGGGACAAGGGATAGGAAATATCGTAATTGCAGTAAGTGCTATTGAGTGGGTTTACTATGCGAGAATATTGCGAAATACAGTTTCAAGCATAAAACAACAAGAATACGTTCAATCAGCTCAAGCAATTGGTGCCTCTCCATTTTTTTCATAATTAGAAAGCATATTTTGCCATTTGTTTTTTAAGCCAGTTTTAGTGGCGGCACTAATGAATACAGGAAATGTAATTTTGATGATTTCAAGTTTTTCATTTTTGGGAATAGGAGTTCAACCAAATGTGTCAGAATGGGGAATGATGTTAAATGACGCAAAACCCTATTTCAGAAGAATACCAGGATTAATGCTATATCCAGGAATGGCAATTTTTTTAACAGTCCTAGCTTTTTAACTTGTTAGGAGAAACTTTTGAGAAAAAAAGGAATAAAGAGAATATGGAAAAAAATAAGTATAAATAAATTGAAAATCAATATTGATGGGAAAAAAAGGTTTTAGATAATGTTTCGTTTGATTTAAAAAAAGGAGAAACACTGATTATTATTGGAGAAAGTGGTTCTGGGAAAAACAGTGCTTTCAAAATTATTAGTTGGGTTAAAAGCTCCCGAAAATGCTGAAATTATTGGAAATATAACTTTTGATGAGGAAAATTTATTGGAAATTTCTGAAAAAGAATGGAGCAAATATCGAGGAGAGAAAATCTCATATATTTCACAAAAATCCGATGTCTGTCTTCAATTCTTTTTCAAAATATAGAGTCTCACGTGGTAGAACTTTTTAAAAAGTCGACTTGGATTGTCAAAAAGAATGTGTGAACAAAATAATTGATGGAATGAAAAGATTAAATCTGCCACATCAAGAGGAATTGTTGAAGAAATATCCGTTTCAATTGAGTGGTGGAATGTTGCAAAGGATAATGTTTGCGATGATGATGCGACTTGAACCAGATTTATTAATTGCAGATGAACCAACTTCTGCGTTAGATTACTACAATACTGAAAAATTGCTGAAATATTAAAAATTGCAGTCTCAAGAAACAGCTCTTATTGTAATTACTCATGATTATGATTTTGCAAGACAACTTGGCGGGAAAATGATTATTTTTGAAAGAAGGAAAAATTAATTGAAAGTGGCGAAACGAAAGATTTATTAGAAAGTCCAAAAACAGAGTATGGGAAAGCTTTGATATTGAGGAAACGATATAAAAGGTATAAAAAGAGTGGTGGTTTAGCTTGAAAAAAATTGGTGATTGAAAATGTGAAAAAAATATTACGACAAAAAAAGGCAATTTTTGAAAAATATTAATATTTCGATTTCAGAAAAATGAGTGCATTGGAATTATGGGAGAAAGTGGTTCTGGGAAAAAGTACACTTGCAAAATTAATTATCGGACTAGAATCATTCGATGAAGGAAATATTACATTTAACGGGATTTCTTACAAAAATATTACAAAAAAACAAATAGCAGAAATTCATAGAAAAAAATTCAATTAATTTTTTTCAAAATGCATTTAATTCAGTAAATCACGATATACAGTGGAAGAAGTATTAACAGAGCCATTAAAAAAATACATTATAAAAAGCAAATTTCGTATGAAGAAATGAAAAAAATCGTGCAGAAAAGTTATTGGAAAAAGTAGGGATAGATCCAAAATTTATGTCACAAAAAAAGCAATTCAATTAAGTGGTGGACAATTACAAAGAGTTTGTATTGCAAGGGCCTTGATATTAGAACCAGAAATAATCATATTTGATGAATCTGTCAGCGGATTAGACCCTATTATCCAAGATAAAATACTAGAATTACTAGCTTCATTACGAGAAAGCCTTAATTTAACATATATTTTTATCTCTCACGATTTTTGAAACTTGCTACTACTTATGTGATAAATTAATTATTTTTAGAAAAAGGAGAAATTGCTGAAACTATTGAAAATCTTGATTTGCCAATTGAGGTTAAGAATGAAAAGATTAAGAAAAATTTTTGGGAAGAAATTTTGAAACTATTTAGAACAGAGAAATTTCGAAATAATAGGGGAATTTCAAGGTAGTTTAGATTTTTGATAATTTACCTATTATTGAGCTTTTTAAAAACACTTGCAAAAAGCAAAAAGAATATGCTATACTAACATCAAGATAAGATATTTTTAACGAGAGGAGTGGGAGAGATTATTTCCCACTCTTTAGTTTTTACGAGGTGAATATATGGAAAAATTTTAAGTGAACTTGAAGATAAAATAGAAGAGCATTTAAAAAGATACGGATTTGGAACTTTCAGATATTGAGTATGTAAGAGAGGGAGGATATAATTATTTAAGAATTTATGTTGAGAAAGAAGATGGAACTACGAGCTTAGATGATTGTATTGAAGTTAGTAAAAGAATTGATAACATAGCAGATGAAATGATAGATGAAAAAAATTCTTTTTGGAAGTTTCGACTCCAGGAATTGAAAGAAAATTGAAGAAAGAAAAAGATTTCTTAAGATTTTTGGGTGAAAAGATAAAAGTTTACGCAAAAAGTAAAATCGAAGGGAAAAAAAGACATTTGAAGGTATTTTTGGAAAAAAATGTGAGAATGGAGTGATATTCATTCAAGATGAAAGATTGGAAAAAAATTAATTGAAATACCGATAATTAAATTAAAAATCAAATATTGTATATGAATTACCAAATGATATATTAAATAGCGAGGAGGAATAATGAAATCAAGAGATCAAAAGAATCTTTTTGGAAGCTTTAGATGAATTAGAAAAAGAAAAAAAGGAATTGTAAAAAGAAGAGTTACTGGAGGCAGTAGAAGTTGCATTAATGGATACTTATAAAAATTATGGTGAAAAAGATAATGCAGAGGTAACTATTAATAGACAAACAGGAGAAGTTAAAAGTATTTTTCAAAAAGATTAGTTGTAGAAAAAGTGGAAAAATCTCGATGAAGAAATTAGTTTTGAAGATGCATTGGGAGTAAGAAAAAGAATAAAAAAATAGGTGATACTTTAAACTTAGAAATTAGTGCAGAAAGTTTTTAAAAAGAAACGCAATTCAAAATGCAAAAACAAATAGTTGTTCAAAAAGTTAGAGAATGTGAAAAAGAAAAAATATATAATAAATTTAAACAAATTGAAAAAAACTATTGTGTCGGCAGTTGTTAGAAAAAAACAGACGAAAAAGGGAATTTGTACATTGATATAAATGGTTTTAGAAGCTATTATTCCCGAAAAAGAATTGTCAGAAGTGGATAAATTCGTTCAAGGAGATAGAATAAAACTTTATATTGGAACAGTTGAAGAAGCTACTAAATATACGAAATGTTATTTATCAAGAAAAAGCTGATGAATTAATGAGAGGTTTATTGGAATTAGAAATCCTCGAAATTGAAGAAGGAACTATTGAGATCAAGCAAATAGCTAGAGAAGCTGGAAGTAGAACTAAAGTAGCTGTTTATTCTGAGGATAAAAACTTAGATGTAAAAAGGTGCTTTGTATTGGTAAAAAAATGGAATGAGAATTCAAAGTATAATTGATGAATTGAGAGGGGAAAAATCGACATCGTTTTATGGGATGAAGATATGAAAGTTTTTTGTAAAAAAATGCTTTGAATCCTGCTGAAGTTTTTATCGGTTGATATAATTGAAGGGGAAGAAGGAGAAGATAAAGAAAAGGAAAAAGTAGCTAGAGTAGTAGTTGCTGAAGATCAATTATCATTAGCGATTGGTAAAAAGGACAAAATTCTAGATTGGTCGCAAAATTGTGTGGAATAAAAATTGATATTCATACAGCAAATGTAAATGAAGAAGAAAGTGAAAAAGAAGCAGAAGAGCTAGAAGAAAAAGGAGTAAGATGCCCTGAAAGAACATGCGTATGTTGTAGAAAAACGAGAGAAAAAGATTTTTAGAATATCGGAATTTGAAGGGAAATATGTTTTTGATAAAAATGAATGTTCAATCAAGGGATTTTATGTTTGTAAAGATATAAAATGTGTAGAAAGATTATCAAAGCATAAGAAATATAATATAGATATTCAATATTTACTACAAATGTTAGAAGAGTTGAAGAAAAACAAAAATATAATTGATGTATTGAAACCTATGAAAAATTCGGATTTCTTTTGTTTTTTTGGAATAGATGAAAATATAGAGGCGATAAAGTCTAAAAAAAGTTAAATTGATTGTGTTGCCAAAAGATATTAAGCAGAAGTACATCGATGAATTTATTAAATTAGGAAAAAGAATTTAATGTAGATATTTTATTTGTTGAGAAGAAAAAGCATTTTTAGAGATTTTTTTCAAGAGATTTGAATGTTGTGGGAATCTTTAATAAGAAAGTAATTAATGGAATACTAAGCAAAGTGGAGGTGACAACGGGTGAGAGTACATGAATTAGCTAAAAAAATTAGGATACAATAGCTCAGATTTTTATTGGGAAAATATCAGAAATGGGTATACAAAATAAAAAGACATTGAGTAGTCTATCCGAAGATGAAGTAAAAATAATTGAAAAAGGACTTCACAGGAAAAAGCTAGTGAAAATAAAGTAGATAAAACTGTTGAAGTAGAAAAAAATAAATTAGATAATAATCAAAAATAAAAATTTGAAAATAAAAACAAAAATAATCAGAAATTGGAGATGAATAACAGTTTGAGTAATCAAAGTAACAATAATCAAAAAGTCAAAATGTAGAAAACAATAAAAAAATAACGAAAATAGAAACAGAAAAATTTTCAGAAAATAGAGAAGGAAATAGAAATTTTTGTGAGTAGAGATAGAAATAACGATAGAGATAATAAAAACTTTGGAAACAGAGATAGAAATGATCGAAACGGAGAAAATAGAAATTTCGGAAATAGAGACAGAAATAACGACCAAAACAATAGAAACTTTGGGAACAGAGATAGAAACGACAGAAACGGAGACAACAGAAATTTCGGAAATAGAGACAGAAATAATGACCGAGATAACAGAAACTTTGGGAACAGAGATAGAAACGACAGAAATGGAGAAAACAGAAGTTTCGGAAATAGAGATAGAAATAATGACCGAGATAACAGAAACTTTTGGGAACAGAGATAGAAATGACAGAAATGGAGAAAACAGAAGTTTCGGAAATAGAGACAGAAACAATGACCGAGACAACAGAAACTTTGGGAACAGAGATAGAAACGACAGAAATGGAGAAAACAGAAGTTTCGGGAATAGAGACAGGAATGACCGAGACAACAGAGGCTTTGGGAACAGAGATAGAAATGATAGAGATAATAGAAATTTTTGGGAATAAAAAGAAAAGAAGCTCCAAAAGATGAAGTTTCAGCAGTAGTTGCACCAGCAACAGAAAAACCAAAAATCGGTGGAAAAGGAAAAGCTAAATTCGATAAGAAAAAAATACGAAAAAAAGATAAAAAAAGAAAAAAAGAACAAGAATTAAGAGAATTGAGAACTGATTTTAGAAGAGATGACAAAAAGAAAAAAAGAAAAAAATAAAAAAACAAGAAAAAAAGCAGTTAAAGATGAAATCGTAAGATTAGAAGGAGAATCAATTGGAATGATAACAATTGGTGAAGAAATTCCTGTTAAAACTTTTAGCTGAAAAAAATTAGGAATCAATGTTTCTGATATTATTAAGAAATTTTTTTATGGAAGGTAAAGTTCTTACTGCTAATGCTATCTTGAGTTTTGAAGAAGCTGAAGAAGTTGCTCTAGAGTATGAAGTAATCGTTGAAAAAGAAGAAGTTGAAGAAGTAAGTTACGGAGAAAAAAATATCATTTAGAAGTAGAAGATAAAAAAACAAGATTTAGTTACAAGAGCACCAATTATTACAATTATGGGACACGTTGACCATGGTAAAACTTCATTATTAGATGCGTTAAGACACACTAATGTAATTCAAAGGGGAAGCAGGAGGAATTACACAAAAAAATTGGAGCGTACCAAGTAAACTGGAAAGGTCAAAAAAATAACATTTATTGATACTCCAGGACATGAGGCGTTTACTGAAATGAGAGCTAGAGGAGCGAATATTACAGATATTTCGATTTTTGATAGTTGCGACAGATGATGGAGTTAAACCACAAACTGTGAGAGCAATTTCACATGCTAAAGAAGCTGGAGTGCCAATAATTGTTGCGATTAATAAAATTGATAAAACCAGGTGCAGATCCAATGAAAGTTAGAACAGAGTTAACTGAATATGGATTAATGTCGCTCGATTGGGGTGGAACAACTGAGTTTGTAGAAATTTCTGCTAAACAAAAAAATTAATTTAGATGAATTATTAGAAACAATTTTTGATTACTGCAGAATTACAAGAATTAAAAAGCTAACCCTAAAAACGTCCTAAAGCAGTTGTAATCGAATCGAGATTGGATCCTCAAATGGGAGCAGTTGCCGATTTATTAATTCAAGAAGGACAATTAGAAATTGAGATATATTTGTAGCAGGAGAATCTCACGGTAGAGTAAGATCAATGGTTGACGATAGAGGGAATAAAATTAAAAAGGCTACATTATCACAACCAGTTGAGATAACAGGATTTAGTACAGTTCCTAATGCGGGAGATATTTTTATATGGAGTAAAACAACGATAAACAAGCGAAAAAATAGTTGAAGACTTCATTAAAAGAGAAAAAAAGATAAACGAACAAAAACAAGAAAAAAACATATTTCTTTGGAAAGTTTATCACAAGAGTTGGAAGAACAACAATTGAAAGAATTAAAATGTATCATAAGAGCCGATTCAAAAAGGATCTGTTGAAGCATTAAAAGAATCGTTAGCTAAATTGAATAATGAAAAAGTTATGATTAATATTATTCAAGCGAGTGCGGGAGCTGTAACTGAAGGAGATGTTAAACTTGCTGAAGCATCAGACGCAATTGTAATCGCATTTAACGTAAGACCAACAACACCAGCAATAAGTGAAGCTGAAAAACAGGTGTAGAAATTAGAAACTATAACGTAATTTACCACTTGACAGAAGAAATTGAAAAAGCTATGTCTGGAATGCTTGATCCCGAATTTAAAAGAAGTTTATTTAGGAAGAATTGAAGTTAAACAGGTATTTAAAGTTTCAAATGTTGGAAAATGTTGCGGGAGCAATAGTTGTAGATGGTAAAAGTAAGTAGACATTCTAAAATAAGAGTTGTTAGAGATGGAATTATTATTTTTGATGGAGAATTAGCATCATTGAAGAGATTTAAAGATGACGCAAAAAGAAGTTGTTATGGGACAAGAATGTGGAATTGGAATTCAAGACTTTAACGACATCAAAGAAGGCGACATAATTGAATCATATATTTTTAGAAGAAATACCAAGATAGTCGATAGTTCACTATTTTTAAAAATAAGATGTGAAAAGGTAGGTGGATTATGAACGATAGAAGAAAAAGGTTTAGAAAAAGAAATTTCAAGAATAATTGGGATGACACTTCTTACTGATGTGAAAAATGAAACTGTAAAAAGTTATGTTTCAATTCATAAAGTAGAGCTTACGAAAGATGGAAGATATCTTGATTTAATTTTTTTCGATTCTAGACTTAAAAAAATAATGTAAATAAAGATAAAAATGTTTGAAGAATTAAATAAATTAAAAAGGTTTTTTTAGAAAAAAATTAGGGTCACAGTTATCAATGAGATTTGTTCACGAAATAAGAATTCATTTAGATGATAGTGTTGAATATGGCGTGAAAATCGCTAGTATTTTTGAATGAAATAAAGAAAAAGGAAAGTGAATAATTTGTGAAATGGAAATTAAAAAACTATAATAGCAATTATTTAATTTCTAAAAGTAAAGAGTTTCAAGAAAGTAAATTGATAACTAAATTATTGCTAAATAGGGGAATTACAACGCCAGAAAAGGTTGAAGAATTTTTGAATCCTAGTGAAAAAGATTTGTATAGCCTGTTTCTTTTTGAAGAAATGAGAGAGGTAGTCGATAGAATATTAAGAGCTAAGAATAATAGAGAAAAAGTGGTTATTTACGGTGATTATGATGTTGATGGAATTTCTGGGACTGCCTATTTAGTAATAATTTTAAGAAAACTAGGAATGGATGTAGATTATTATATACCAAACAGAGCTCATGAAGGGGTTGGTATAAATAAATCCTTAATAAGATATCTAAAAAGAAATACAAAATTATTTATAACAGTAGATATAACTATTAATGATAGAAATGAAATAAAAACTTTTAAGAGATAATAATATTGATGTAATTATAACAGATCACCATAGACAAATAGAGGATATTAGCGATTTAGGAGTTTTGATGGTAAATCCTAAAAGTAGGTAATTATCCTAATAAAAACTTGTCGGGATCTGGAGTTGCTTTTTAAATTAGCGGATGCGATTTATGAAGTGATAGGAGCAGATAAAAAGATACTTTATGATTATATAGATATTGTTATGATTGGAACTGTCGCAGATGTTGTTCCAATGACTGATGAAAACAGATTTATTATAAAAAGGATTAAGTAATCTAAAAAGAAACGAAAAATAAAAAGGATTAAAATATATAATAAACTATTTGAGAATGAATCCGCAAAATATAACAGCAAGTGATATTGGATTTTTATATAGCACCAATATTTAATGCTTTGGGAAGAGTAGATAATTCAAAAATGGTAGTTAATTTCTTTATTCAAGAGGATGATGAAAAACTTTATTCGATCATAGAAGAAATGAAAAGAGCAAACAGAATGCGTAGATATTTTGAATTAGAAATTTATGATGAAATTGAAAGAAAAAAATTCAAAAATTGAATAATCCAAAATATTTTTTTATGAAAAGTAGAAAATGGCATTCGAGGCGTGATTGGAGTTGTGTGTTCTAGAATATCGATAAAAATATAATATTCCAGTAATTTTAGTTTCGATAAAAAAATGGTTTTGGAAAGGCATCTTGTAGAAGTATTGAAGGTTTGAACATTTTTAATATATTAAATGATGTTTCTGATAAATTGGAACGATTTGGAGGACATGATTTAGCAGAGAGGTTTTTTTGGTGTCAGAAAAACATTTGAATCAGATTGAGAGATATTTGAAACATAGATTGTTGAATGCAAATAAGAAAAAAATGTTGAGAAAGTACTTGATGTCGATAGTAAATTAAGTATAGAAGGAATGAATAAAAATAAACTTCTAGATATTAATAGATTATCGCCATTTGGATTGGATAATCAAGAACCAAATTTTATTGACAATAATATATCTTTTATCAGTTTTACAAAAATTTGGAATAAATAATAGACATTTTAAAGGTTTTGTTAGAAAAATGATAGAATAATATCTGTTATAGGATACAACTTAGGACATAAATTAAAAATCAAGAAATATGACAAAAAAATATAGTATAGTCTATACGCCAGTATTTAAATCTGTTCATTCGGATTTATTTATTGAACTAAAAAAATAAAAGATTTTTAATTGATATTTTAGATAAGTTTATGTTAAAATATTATTAATAAATCGTATTGTTTTTATATGTAAATTTATAAAAAAACAATTTTAGGTTTGCAAAAAGTAATTCGTAAGATTACAGTACCAAAAAGAGCATTTGGGAAGGTTTTTCCTCATAAAAAAAGCCATAGCCTTGCTATTAAAAATTTATAGATTAAAAAGGAAATATTGCTCAATGAAAAGTAACATAACAATTTATTTATATGAAATTATAGGAGGATTAAACAAATGGCAACAGTAAAAATTATCAGAAACTAGTTATGAAGTATCAGTAACAAGAACAGGAGATGAATTATCTCACTTGAAAGAGCATGTTTTATCACACTTTAAAGATGCAAAAAGTAGATGGATTTAGACCAGGACATGTTCCTGCAAAAGTTCTTGAACAAAAAAATTTCAAAAAAAGAAATTGAAGGGGAAATTTTAAATCATATTATTTCTGAAGAATACCAAAAAGCAGTAGTAGAAAACGAATTAAGACCTATAGCTGATCCAAGATTAGAAAAAAATATGAAAAATAAAGAAGGAACAGTAGAAGTTGTATTCGTAATTCCTGTATTACCTGCAATTACTTTAGGTGAATATAAAGGTGTAGAAGTTGAAAAAGAAAAATTTAGATATTACTGATGAAAAAGTAAATGCTGAAATCGAAAGATTAAAAAGAAGGAGTCGCTAAATTAAAAAGAAGTTGAAGCAGATGCTACAGCTGAATTAAATGATGTTGCAAATATTGATTTTTGAAGGATTTATAGATGGAGAAGCATTCGAAGGAGGGAAAGCTGAAGGATTTGACTTGACATTAGGTTCACATAGTTTTATCGACAACTTTGAAGACCAAATTGTTGGACATAAAAAGGTGATGAATTTGATGTAACAGTTATGTTCCCTGAAAACTACGGTGCAGAAAAACTTAGCAGGAAAAACCAGCTATTTTTCAAAGTAAAAGTAAATTCTATTAAGAGAAAAAGAAGAAGCTGAATTAAATGATGATTTGGCTAAAGAATTAGGATATGATTCTCTTGAAGATTTAAAGGTTAAAAACTAGAGAAAGTTTGACTAAGAGAGAAGAAACTAGAATTAATAATGAATTTAAAGGAAAAGTAGTTGAAGCAGTTGTAGCAAATACAAATGTTGAAGTACCAGCTGAATTAACAAATAGAGAAGTTGAATATCAAATTAATAGATTCGCTCAACAATTACAAATGCAAGGAATTTCATTGGAACAATATTTCCAAATGACTGGACAAACTCTTGATAAAATGAGAGAAGAATCAAGAGAAATGGCTGAAAAATCAGTTAAAACTGAATTAGTATTATCTGAAATTACAAAAGCTGAAAAACATTGAAGTAAGCGATGATGAAGTAAATGCTGAAATCGATAAAATGGCTACAATGTACGGAATGGATAAAGAAGCATTATTAGCAGATGTAAGAAAAATCGAGAAACTATGCAAGATTTATTGATGAAACTAAATATAGACTTTCTCACGAAAAAAACAATAGATTTATTAGTAAATTCAGCAAAAGTTAAATAGTAGTTATTAATTAATAAAAATGTTAAGAAGGTAAGGGTCTAACCTCGAGTAATAGTGGTATTCCCTTACCTCTTTAAAAAAATTAAAAATAAGGAGAGGTTCTGATGTATAGTCCTGTAGTAATTGAAAACGATGGTCGGGGAAAGAAGTTACGATATATACTCAAGATTGTTAAAGGATAGAATAATATTTGTGAGTGGAGAAGTTGAAGATAATATGGCGAATGCAATTGTTGCACAGCTATTATTTTTAGATGCTCAAGATAAAGAAAAAGATATTGTTATGTATATAAATAGTCCTGGTGGAGTTATAACAGCTGGATTGGCTATATATGATACAATGAGACATATTAAATGTGATGTTTCTACAGTTTGTGTAGGACAAAGTCGCAAGTATGGGTGCTGTTTTATTGACAGCTGGAACTAAAGGGAAAAGATATTCATTACCAAATTCTAGAATAATGATACATCAACCTTTAGGTGGAGCAAGAGGACAAGCGACAGATATTCAAATTCAAGCACAAGAAATTGAAAGAATGAAACAAATAACAAGTAAAAATTTTTATCAGAAGGAACTGGAAAATCGGTAGAAGAAATCTATAAAGATACAGAAAGAGATAATTTTATGTCTCCCGAAGAAGCGTTAGAATATGGATTAATCGATAAAATATTGTAATTCTAGTTTGTGAATGGTAAATTTTAAATATTTAGAAGAGGTGAAAAATGCCAAAAAGAAGAACATTTTTGCTCGTTTTGTGGAAGAGAAGAAGATGAAGTTGGAAGATTAATTCAAAGTACAGAAGATCCAGATGTATTTATTTGTAATGATTGTGTCGATGACTGTGTAGAATTGTTAGATAGTTATGATTATTACGATGAAAAATAATAGTGGAAAGAAAAATTACATTGTTGAAACCGAAAGAAATTAAAAGTAAAATTAGATGAATATATTATTGGTCAAGAAAATGCAAAAAAATTCTTTCAGTTGTAGTGTATAACCATTTTAAGAGAATCACTCATAAAATGGAAAGAAAAGAAGACGATGTTGAATTACAAAAATCTAATGTTTTTATTAGTTGGACCTACAGGAAGTGGGAAAACATTGTTGGCACAAACATTGGCTAAAATATTAAACGTACCTTTGGCAATTGCTGATGCGACTACATTGACAGAAGCTGGGTATGTTGGTGATGATGTAGAAAAATGTATTGTTGAAATTGATTAAAGTCGCAGATTATGATATAGAAACTGCAGAACATGGAATTATTTATATAGATGAAATTGATAAAATTGCTAGAAAGTCAGAAAAATATGTCTATTACGAGAGATGTTTCTGGTGAAGGGGTTCAGCAAGCATTATTAAAAATAATTGAAGGAACAGTTGCAAGTGTACCACCTCAAGGTGGAAGAAAGCATCCAAACCAAGAAATGATTGAAATTAATACGAAAGATATTTTATTCATTGTTGGTGGAGCATTTGAAGGATTGGAAAAGTAAAGTAAAAATAGAATTAACGAAAAAGAGTAGGATTCGGATTGGAAACTACTGAAACTAAATTAGATGACTTAACATTATTTGAAAAATGTATTGCCAGAAGATTTAGTTAAATTTGAGCTAATTCCAGAATTGATAGGAAGATTACCAATTATTACTGCACTTCATGGATTGGATGAAGAGGCGATGATAAAAATCTTGACAGAGCCTAAAAATTCATTAGTAAAACAATATCAAAAAAATATTTTGAAATGGAAAAATGTTGAATTGGTATTTGAAAAGGATGCTATTGAAGAGATAGCAAAATTAGCTTTGAAGAGAAAAATTGGAGCAAGAGGACTTCGTTCGATTATTGAAGGTGTAATGATTGATTTGATGTATGAAATTCCTTCAAAGAAAGAAGTTTCAAAAAGTTATAATTACGAAAGAAGCTGTTGATGATAAAAGTAAAGTAATAGTGGAATAAATAGGTATACTTTTTTTCATTTGTATGTTAAAATAATTGTGGGTGAGATTATTTTTAAATATTTTTAAACATATAAATAAGCATAATATTTAAGTAAGTTTAAAAAGAAAGGGAATTATGCAGAAAAACCATTTATAGCGACTAGGAGTTAGTGGTATTTCCTGGTGTCGTAACACCAATTTTTATTGGAAGACCATCAAGTTTGGCGAGTATTGAAGAATCACTTATGAAATTTGATAATAAATTAGTTCTTTTCTTCGCAAAAAGACGGAGAAATAGAAGAACCAAAATTACCTCAAGATGTTTATGAAACAGGAGTTTTAGTTCATGTACTTCAAAGCGTGAGAATGCCTAATGGAATGTTAAAGTTTTAGTAGAAGCAAAACATAGGGTTTTAATTACTGATGTTACTAATATTGATGGAATAAATTATGCTGATTATACAGAAGTTTTTTTCAAAACCAATTGATGAAAGTAAAATCTGAAGCATTAAAAAAAGAAAAGTAATTGATGAATTTGCTAATTATGCAAAAATTACTCAAAAAGTTCTTCCAGATATTATTTATAACATTAAAGATATTAAAAAAATACAGATAAAGCATTTGATTTGATTTGTACAAATTTGATGATACCGACTGCAGATGAAAACAAGAATTGCTTGAAATATTAGATGTAGAAGAAAGAGCATATAAAATTTTAAGCATTATTGAAAGAGAAATTGAGATTTTTACTCTTGAAAAAGAAATTGAAAAATAGAGTAAAAGAACAAATGGCAGAGGTTCAAAAATTATTATTTACGGGAAAAATAAAAGCAATAAAAAGAAGAAATTGGAGAAGAAGCTGATTCTGATGAAGAAATTGCTGAATTAGAACAAAAAAATAGAAGATTCTAAAAATTCTCAAGATTTAAAAAGGAAAATTGGTAAAAAGAAATTGCAAGATTAAAAAGAATGCCAGATTTTTTTCTTCAGAAGCTTCTGTCATTAGAAGTTATGTTGAAACTGTGTTAGAATTACCTTGGGATAAATCTACAAAAGATGAAATTGATATAAAAAGCTCAAGAAATACTTGATGAAGATCATTATGGATTAGAAGAAGTAAAAGAGAGAATTTTAGAATTTTTAGCTGTAAAAATTAAATAATACGTTAAAAGGTTCAATTATTTGTTTAGTAGGGCCTCCAGGTGTCGGTAAAACTTCACTTGCACATCTGATAGCTCGTTCAATGAATAGAAAATTCACTAGAATTTCTTTAGGTGGAGTTAGAGATGAAGCTGAAATTAGAGGACATAGAAGAACCTACGTTGGAGCAATGCCTGGTAGAATCGTAAATTCATTGAAACAAGTTGGAGTAAATAATCCTGTAATGTTATTTGATGAAATTGATAAAAATGGCGTCAGATTTTAGAGGAGATCCAGCTTCAGCAATGTTGGAAGTGTTAGATCCAGCTCAAAAATAGTACATTTGAAGATCATTATATTGATCATACTTTTGATTTATCAAAAAGTGTTCTTTGTATGTACAGCAAATGATATTGGTGGAATTCCAGGACCATTAAGAGATAGAATGGAAATTATTTTTCATCGAATCATACACAGAATTTGAAAAAAATTAAATATTGCTAAAAATATTTGATTCCGCAAAACTAAAGAAGAAAATGGATTGAATGATTATAAAATACCATTTTCAGATGCTTCAATCTTGAAAGTTATAAACGAGTATACGAGAGAAGCAGGAGTTAGAAGTCTGAGAAGAGAAATTAGTAAAATATTCAGAAAAATGGCTAAAGAAATTTTTACTTGAAAAACATCAAAAATTATCAGTTACAGAAACTAAAATTAAGAAATATTTAGGAAATGCTAAATATAGAGCTGATAAGATTAAAAAAAGATGAAAGGTAAAATTGGGGTTGTAAATGGTCTTGCGTGGACGGCTGTTGGAGGAACTACATTGGAAGTTCAAGCAGTTAAAATGGAAGGTAAAAGGATTATTGCAACTTACAGGAAAATTAGGAGATGTAATGCAAGAATCAGCTAGAGTTGCTTATTCTTATGTTAGACATATAAAAAAATGAATTGGGAATTGAAGAAAAATTCAATGAAAAAAACAGATGTTCATTTACATTTTTCCAGAAGGAGCAGTTCCAAAAGATGGACCTTCAGCAGGTATTACAATTACAACTGCAATAATTTCAGTATTAGCAAACAAAGAAGTGCGTCAAGATGTTGCAATGACTGGTGAGATTACGATTACGGGGAGAAGTTTTAGCAGTAGGGGAATTAAAGAGAAAGTTATCGGAGCTCATAGAGTTGGAATTAGAGAAGTTGTACTTCCTTTTGATAACAAAGTTGATACGGAAGAATTACCAAAAAGAAATAGCAAGTGAAATGAAATTACATTTTGCAAAAACTTATGAAGATGTTAAGAAAATTGTTTTTTTGTGGATACGAAGGCAAAACCAGCAAAAAGGAGTAGCCAAAAAGAAAACAACTTCAAAAAGTGACTGAAGAGGAATAAGATTTATAGAAAAAGAATCAGATGTTAAGTGGCATCTGATTTTTTTGTTTCATTTTTGTAATAGATTTATAATAGATTAATTGGAAAGATTAGATTTATAGTAAAAGTGGAAAATAAAAAAAGACAAAAATTTTAAATTATGGTATAATGAAATGAAAAAAATATTATATAAAACTTGAATTTTAAAAAGTTCACTTGAAATTAATAGTTATAAAAAAATAGTTGCAAAAAGGAAGGGACAAAATGAGTATTTTTAAATGAATTGAATGAAAAATCAGAGAAAAGCGACAGAAAAAGATTGAGGGGCCTGTATTAATATTAGCTGGAGCTGGAAGTGGTAAAAACTAGGACAGTTACTTATAGAATAGCTCATATGATAAAAAGAAAAATATTTCTCCATTAAATATATTAGCGTTGACGTTTACTAATAAGGTCAAGAGAGATGAAGGAGAGAGCAGAAGAGCTTATTGGTGAAGAAAAATTCATATAATTTAGTTGTATCGACGTTTCACTCGTTTGCAGTAAGAATATTGAAAACTTATTCAGAAAAGAATTGGTTATGGAAGAAACTTTAATATTTATGATGTTGATGATCAAAAAGTCAATAATTACAAAAAAATAAAAAGAAATGAATATAAAAGATGACATTGCACCTGGTAGAATTGCGAGATAGAATTAGTAAATTAAAGGAAGATGGAGTAGGATTAGATGAAGTTTCTAGACAGTTAGATTTAAAAATACAAGCAAATCGATTATTTTTATGATATTTATAAAAAAATATGATGAAGTTTTGAAGGCTAATAATGCAATGGATTTTTTTCAGATTTATTATTAAATGCGAGAAGACTTTTTAGACGATAAATATGTGCTAGATATTATTCAAAAACAGATATCAATATATTGTAGTTGACGAGTATCAAGATACAAATAATATTCAGTATGAAATTATTAATTTGATTGCTCGCAAAAATATAGAAATATTTGCGTTGTTGGAGATGAGGATCAAAGTATTTATGCATTTAGAGGTGCGAATATAGAAAAATATTCTTAATTTTGAAAAAGATTATCCAGATGCGTATACTATAAAATTAGAAAGAAATTATCGTTCTACGAAGAGAATTCTTGATACAGCAAATGAATTGATAAGAAATAATAAAAAGTTCAAAAAGGGAAAAAAACTTTGGACAGATGGTTCTGAAGGTGAAAAAAATTAAAAATATTCAATGCGAAAAACACCTTATGATGAAGCAGAATTTATTGTAAAAGAAATTAAAAGCAAAAATCAAAATCTGGTGTAGATTACAAAGATATGACAATTTTATACAGAACAAATGCACAGTCACGGGTTTTAGAGGAAAAATTATTAGAAGGAAATGTTCCATATAAAAATTTATGGTGGAATGCAATTTTTTTCAAAGAAAAAGAAATAAAAAGATATTTTGGCATATTTAAATTTATTGAATAACAGAAATGACAATCATAATTTTTATAGAATTATTAATGTTCCGAAAAAGGTCAATTGGAGAAAAAAACGCTAGAAAAAAATAGCAGAAATAGCAAAATGAGAGAAATATTCCAATGTTAGATGCGTTACAATTTGTTGATGAAACTAATATTAGAGGAGCTGTAAAAAAATACTTTAAAAAGATTTTTACAATATGATACAGGGAATTTATCTTGGCTTAGATGAATTATCGGTAAAAAGAAGTTTTTGATGAAGTTATTACTAAAAACAAAAGTATTTTTGATTCAATTGAAGATAATAAGGAAGATAGAGTTAAAAATATTGAAGAACTTTTTGAATAGTATTATTGAATTAGAGAAGAGAAATCCACATATTTCGTTGGCTGATTATCTGGATATGGTTTCTTTGACTGCTTCAACTGATGAAATGGAAGAAAATGAGAATTTTTGTGAAGTTAATGACTATTCATAGCTCGAAAGGGTTGGAGTTTGATTATGTATTTATTGCTGGGATGGAAGATGGGTTATTTCCTTCGTGTTCTTTTGAAAGTTCGGAAGAGGATATTGAAGAAGAAAGAAGACTTTGCTATGTGGCAGTAACTAGAGCGAAAAAGAATTGTATATTTCTGTATGCGTCAGAAAAGAATGACTTGGGGACAAAATGAATTACAATAGAAAACCGTCTAGATTTATATATGAAATGAAACAAGATAACCTTGAATATTTGGTAAATAATATTATCACTTTATCCAAAAACTAAAAAAATTTCAAGTTCAAGTTTTAGAGAAGATAAATTTCAAGTTAAAAAGAAAATTTTAACCCATTTTTCGATAAGGAAATCAAAAAGAAATTCATGAAACCAACTCTAAATATAAAGTTGGAGATACAGTAACTCATAAAAAAATTTGGAAAAAGGTAGAATAAAACATGTCGATAAAAAGTTTAACGATAGATTTTTATGGTTGGAGAAAAATTAGCATTGATTTTTGGCTGAAAAAAATTTTTTGATAGATTAAATAAATGGAGGTAAATTTATGAAAAAGAAAAAAACTATTGGAAAAGAAGTGGAAATAGTAGGAATTGGGCTTCATAAAGGTGAGGAAATAAAATTGGTTTTAAATCCTAATGATGGAAGTAATCTCGAAATACCACAAGGAATTGTTTTTTAAAAGAATGGATGTTGAAGGGAAAAATCCAATTGTGACTGTGGATTATACGCATTTATTTGATTTAGAAAGAGGAACTAATATAAGAAATGAAGATGACGTAAAAGTGCATACGATCGAACACTTTTTATCAGCTTTATCTGTTTCGTGAATAACCGATATTTTTTTGTTGAAATAACTGGAAATGAATTGCCAATATTAGATGGAAGTTCTATCAAATTTATTGAAAAATTTCAAGAAGCAGGATTTAAGGAACTAGAAACAGAAATCGAACCAGTTGTTTTGACAGAACCGATTATATTTAGTGATGAGAAAGCTGGTAAATATGTGATTGGATTGCCTTTATGATGGGTTTAAAATATCTTATACAATTGATTTTAATCACAGCTTTTTAAAATCGCAATATTTTTGAAACAGAAATAACTTTTTGATAATTATGTTGAAAAAAATTTCTAAATGTAGAACATTTGCATTTGATTATGAAATTGATTTTTTTGAAAAAAATAATTTAGCATTGGGTGGAAGTTTGGATAATGCGATTGTAATTGGAGAAAATGGGCCTTTGAATCCAGAAGGTTTAAGATATCCAGATGAATTTGTAAGACATAAAAATTTTGGATATTATTGGAGATTTGTATGTTTTGGGAAGACAAATAAAGGGACATATAATTGCTGTAAAAGCTGGACATTTTGTAAATGCTAAAATGACAGCAATGATTGCAAAAATATTTATAATAGAAATTGTAAAAAAAGTTTAATTGAAAAAAATTAATGATAAATAATTTGTAAAAAGTAAAAATAGTTGTAATTTGTTTAAAAATTAAATATAATATATATAACTATATAAAATATTAAAACTTCAATATTGAAGGTTTATTAGTTTTAAAGTTTTAGTTTTAATTTTTGTCAGATTTTAAATAAAATTTTTAAAATATTTTTAAATGGTTCATTTTAAGATACAAAAATAAAGAGATAAAAAAATTAGGAGGATTAAAAAAATATGGAAACAGTTATGAATATAGAAGATATTATGAAAATATTACCACACAGATACCCATTTTTTATTGGTGGATAGAGTAATTGAAAAATGGAACAGATAGTTTAGTAGCGATTAAAAAAATTTAACAATGAATGAAGAATTTTTTTCCAAGGACACTTTCAGGAAAACCAGTAATGCCAGGAGTATTGCAAATGGAAGCATTGGCACAAGCAGTAGGATTATTAATGTTAGAACCAGGGAAAATACCTTTATTTATGTCAATTGACAAATGTAAATTTAGAAAACCAGTAGTGCCTGGAGACCAATTAAGATTAGAAGTAGAAAAATTAAGCGTTAGAAGAAACATTATTGTCGCTAAAGGAAGATGTGTAGTTGATGGAAATGTAGTTAGTGAAGGAGAACTAAAATTCGCAGTTACAGATATGTAATTTGTATGATAAAGAGAAAAAAACAAAAAGAAGAGGTTTTAATTTATGAATATGAACAATATACATCCAACGGCAGTTGTTGATCCAAATGCTAAAATCGGAGAGAATGTAAAAAAATAGGTCCTTATTCGGTGATAGGACCAGAAGTAACTATCGGTAACGGAACTACTATAGAATCTCATGTTGTTATCGAAGGTGAAACAATTATAGGTGAAAATAACTATATTTTTCTTTTGCATCAATTGGAAAGGATCCACAGGATTTAAAAATTTGGTGGTGAAAAACAAGAGTTGTAATAGGAAATAATAACAAAAATTAGAGAATTTGTAACAATTCATAGAGGAACTACTGATAAATATGAAACAAGAGTTGGAAATGATTGTTTGATAATGGCGTATGTTCATATTGCACATGATTGTATTATAGGAGACCACTGTGTATTAGCAAATCGTCGCTACTTTTGCAGGTCATGTGGAAGTGGAAGATTGGGCAGTTGTTGGAGGATTGACAGCTATTCATCAGTTTACAAGAGTAGGGAAGACATGCGATGATAGGAGGATGCTCAGCTGTAACTCAAGACGTTGTACCTTACATGCTTTCTGAAGGAAACAAAGCTAGAGCGGTATACATTAATATTGTAGGACTTCAAAGAAGAGGTTTTTCGGAAGAACAAATTAAAACTTTGAGAGAAGTTTATAAAATTATATTTAAGAAAAAAACTAAAATTAGAAGAAGCATTACATATATTGGAAAAATGACTACAAAGATAATGAAGATGTAGTAAAATTGGTTGAATTTATTAGAAAAAGTAAAAGAGGAATCGCAAGATAAATTATGAATAAAGTAGGTTTAATAGCTGGAAATGGTAAGTGCCAGAATTATTTTTAGAACAATGTGAATTACAGGAATAGAATTATTCTCTGTTTATTTATTCGATAGTGTTGAAGAAAGTGTGAAAAAAACATATAAATTCAGCTAAATATAGTGTAGCACAACCTGGGAAAAATAATCTCTTATTTTTAAGAAAAAGGGTGTTTCCCAAGTTGTTATGCTTGGAAAAAGTTGAAAAAGATTTAATCTTCTCAAATTTAAAGTTTGATTTTTGTTGCGACAAAAATTTTTATTTTTCTTCAAAAAAATAAGAAAGATAAAAAAATATATTGAAGGCAATTATTGATTACATTGAATCTGAAGGAATAACAGTATTGCCACAAAAATTATTTGTTGGATGATTATATAGCTAAAGAGAAGGTTTATACGAAAATTCCTAGCGAAAATGACGAAAAACAATCAAAAATTGGGATAGAAAGTCGCGAAAATGTTAACAGATATTGATGCAGGGCAAACGGTAGTTGCTAAAGATGAATCTATCGTTGCTTTGGAGGAATTGAAGGTACTGATAAAGCAATTTTGAGAGGTGGAGAATTAGCTGGAAAAGACTGTATTATTGTAAAAATGGCTAGAAGAAATCAAGATTACCGAATAGATGTGCCGACAATAGGTGTTGAAACAATAAAAAGAGTTGTAGAAATTAAAGCAAAAAGGAATTGTAATAGAAGCGGATAAGATGCTATTCATTAATCAAGATGAAGTTGTGGAATATGCGAATAAGAATAAAATATTTATTAAAGGAATAAAAACATGAATAAAAATGAAAAAAAGTATTTGTATCTTGTGGAGAAATGTCGGGAGATTTACATTTATCGTATATTATTGAGAGTATTAGAAAAAGATAGTGACATAGAATTTTACGGTGTTGTGGGCGATAAGTCTATAAAAGCTGGAGCGAATAAAAGTAAATCACATTAAAGATAATGATATTATGGGATTTGTTGAAGCTGTAAAAAAATATAAATATTTTTAAAAATAAAGCTAAAGAATATTTAAAAATTCATACAAGAAAATAATATAGACACGGTTATATTTGTAGATTTTGGTGGATTTAATTTAAAAATTTTTTTGATTTATTGAAAAAAAGGAAATACCAAAAAAATAAAGACAATTTATTATATTCCACCAAAAGTTTGGGCTTGGGGAAAATCGAGAATAAAAAGAATTGAAGAAATTTGATGATGTAATAGTAATTTTTCCCTTTGAAAAAAAGCGTATTATGACAGTTTAGAAAGTTCAAAAAATAAACGTGAAATATTTTTGGAAATCCGTTGGTTGACAAATATGAGTTTTCTGAAAATTTAGGTGATAAAATTTTATTATTGCCAGGAAGTAGACGACAAGAAATTTTAAAATTTATTCTCGAAATAGTAAAAATTTGTAAAATTAGAAGAAATGAAAAATCAGAAATTTATTTTTGAAATTTGCGGATAAATTACACTTGGAATATGTGAAAGAATATAATTTAGAAAATATTGAAAATGTAGAAATAAGTTTTGATGCTATTGAAAAATTTGAGAAAAGATTCTAAATATGCGATTGCAACTCAGGGACTGTAACATTTGAATTATCATTGATGGGATTACCAACAATAGTTGTGTATAAAACTTCTCCTATTAATGCGTTTATTGCTAGAAAAATTGTTAAAATAACTTATATTAGTTTAACGAATTTAAATGCAAATAAAGAGATTTTTTTCCAGAGTTGTTACAAGAAGATTTTTCAGCTGAAAAATTATTATTACAATGTCAAAAATTTTTGAAAAATGAAGAAAAGAATTGTTTTGGAATTAAAAAAAGAACGAGAAAAAAATTGGGTAATAGCGGTGTTTTTAGATAAAATATCAGATTATCTAATTGAAAAATAAAAGAGAGTAAATAATAATTATTAAATATTATTTAAGAGGATTGTGAAATGAAAGAAAAAGAGAAGAGTTAATGAATAACTCGATATTTAAACTATTTATTAAAAAAATTTTATTCCTATATTAATAAGTTCTGTTTTTAGTAGTTTTGTATAATTTAGTTGATAGATTTTTCGTAGGAAAAAAATTAGTGAAGAAAGCATTAGGTCGCAGTAGGAGTATCATTTTATATAGTTATGATATTTATAGCTTTTTCGATGTTAGTTGGAGTTGGAGCAGGAACGATTTATTCGATTCGACTTGGTCAAAAGAAAAAGCTGAAACTCAAAAAAATATTAGGAAATACGATTACAATATTTCTAATATTAGGAGCGCTTTTTATTTTTAATATTGCAATTAAATTTAGATAAAAATTTTGTTGTATTCAGTGCAAATAGAGAAACGTTACCGTATGCAAAAAAACTTATTTACAAATAATGCTTTTTGCTATAATTCCATTGTTTTTTTCATATGGAATATCAAATCTTTTAAATGCAGACTGGAACACCAAGAGTGGCAATGTTTTTCAATGCTTGTAGGTGCAGTAACAAATATTATTTTTAGATTATGTAGCTGTAATGATTTTGAAAAACAGGAGTAGAGGGAACAGCTTATGCTACACTAATAGGAAATGTATTAGCGACTCTTATTGTAATGTGGTTTATAGTATTTGGAAAATTACCATTTTAAAAATAAATTTATTTGGATACAAATTGGAATATATGAGTAATATAAAGTTCAGATTTAAATATTTGAAATTATTTCCAAAAACAGTAAAGGATATTTTAACAATTGGTATGTCACCTTTTTACTTCAATTAGCAAGTTCTGTTGTAGGGTTAATAACGAATAAAATTGTTGAGGTAAATGGTGGTACTTGAGAGTAGCTGTTGTTACAATTATAAATTCTTATTTACCGATAATGACAATGACAATATATGCTGTGTCACAAGCGATGCAACCTATAATCGGATTTAATTACGGTGCAAAAAGGTATAATAAAGTAAAAAAATCATTAATAATGTCAATTTTAATAAGTATTGTTCTATCTGGAATTTTTTGCCTAACAATGATGACGATGCCAGACAAATTAGTATTATTTTTTTCAATGAAAAAAAGTACTGAATCTGCTTTTAAAAGAAGGAGTAAGAGCGCTAAGAATTTATTTTTTTCAACATCGATTTTATCTTCATTTGGAATAATAGTACCAAATTATTTCCAAGCAATAGGGCGTCCAAAAATATTCGACAGTATTGAATATACTTAGACAAGTTGTAATATTTTTTAATACTTATGATGATATTTTTCATATTACTGGAAATTGGTTGGAGTTTGGTATGCACAGCCAGCTACAGATATTATATTTTTTGTAGTGTTGTTAATATTTACAATATTAGAAATAAAAAGATTTGAGTAGAAAACAAAAATATTGAAATGAAAGAGAGAAAATTGATATGGTAGTAGTATTAATGATAGTTGCGTATATACTTGGAAGTATACCAAATGCTCTTTGGATAGGGAAAGTATTTAAAAGGGATTGATGTTAGAGAGCATGGAAGCAAAAAAATACAGGTTCAACAAATGCGACAAGAGTTTTAGGGTGCTAAATTAGGTATTTTGACATTGATTTTAGATATATCTAAAGGTGTAATTCCTACTTTGATAGCGACAATGTTATTAGACTCATCGATTAGTGTAATTTTAGTTGGAATTTGTGCTATTTTTAGGGCATAGTTTTTTTCAATTTTTATGAAATTTAAAGGTGGAAAGGCAGTAGCTACAACAGTTGGAGTATTTATTGTGTTAGTTCCAGGTGCGATTTTGTTAGCGACTGTAATTTTCTTTTAGTTTTTGGTATTACAAGATATGTTTCGTTATCTTCAATGATTGGAGCAATTTCTTTTGCCAATTTGGATAATATTATTTTATAAAAATATACCACTTACTATTTTTTTGGTATAATAATTGCTATTTTGATAATAGTGAGACATAAAAAGTAATATTCAAAAGATTACTAAATGGGACAGAATCAAAATTTTTCAATAAATAAGAAAAAAATAATTTTTAAAATAAAAAAATAAGAATAAAAATAAGAAAGTTGGTGGAAATGATGAAAAATATATTAGTGATTGGTGGTGGAAGTTGGGGAACTTGTTTATCAAAAATTACTTGTTGAAAATAAAAAAATAATGTGTTTTTATGGGAGTATAATGAGAAAACGAGAAATGTAATTAGAGAAAAAAAGAGAAAATCCAGTATTTTTACCTAACATAAAATTGCCAAAAGAATTAAATGTGGTTGATAGTTATTGCGAAACATTGAAAAATGAAAAAGATAGATGTGATTTTTATTGGCTACTCCAACACAATTTTTAAGACCGATTTTAAAAAAATTTAAAAAGAGTGTTTGAGTTATAAAGTGATAATTGTAAATGTGGCTAAAGGAATAGAAATCAAATCTAAGAAGAGAATCTCAGAAGTTATCGATGAAGAGCTTAGTGGAAAAGATTATAGCTATGTATTGTTAGCTGGACCTACACATGCAGAAGAAGTTGCATTGAAAATTACCTTCAGCCATTTTATCAGTATCATTAGATGAAAAAGCGACATTGGAAATCCAACATTTATTTAGTAATTCTTATTTTTAGAGTTTATACTGGAACTGATTTAGTGGGAGCAGAGTTATCGGGAGCTGTAAAAAAACTGTTTGGCAATAGCGAGCAGGAATTTCTGATGGTCTTGGTTTTGGAGATAATTCAAAAGCGACGTTGATTACAAGAGGAATAAATGAAATTTTGGAAATTGGTAAATATTATCATGCAGATCCAAAAAAACATTTATGGGATTATCGGGACTTGGAGATATAATTGTTACGTGTACAAGTAAACATAGTAGAAATAGATACGTGGGAGAAGAATTAGGAAAAGGAAGAAAAAAATAGACGACATCATTTCAAGCATGAAAAATGGTATCGGAAGGAGCTGAAACAATAAAAAGCTTTATATGCAATTATTAAAAGAAAACAATATTCAAGCACCAATTATGTCAGCACTTTATGAGGGTGATTTATGAAAATCGACCTGTAAACGAATTAGTTTCGTTGTTTATGAATAGAAATTTAAGATCAGAATTCATATAAAAACAAAAAAAGAAAAATTAATTACCAACGGAGAGTGAAATGGAAGAAAACAACTTAAACTTAATTTCTTTTATATTTAAGTGATATTCAAAAATTTGATTTGCTATCAAAGGAAGAAGAATACGATTTATTAAGAAGAATAAGAGAAGAAAATGATGAACAAGCTAGACAACTTTTTAATCTTATCAAATTTAAGATTAGTAATAAGTACAGCTAAAAAAATCATTAGGAAATGGGTTACCATTGATAGATTTAATAAGTGAAGGAAATATTGGATTGATAAAAAGCTATTAATAAATTTGATTATAAAAAGGGACATAGATTCAGTACATATGCGGTTTGGTGGATAAAACAGGCGATAAAAAGTCAATTATTAATACAGGGAGAGATATCAGAATACCTTCATACAAATACGAACAATTGGCAAAAGGTGAATAAAAGTTATTAAAGAATATACGGCTAAGTACGAGTGAAGGCCCTTCTACAGAATACATAGCAAAAGAAAGTTGATTTGAAAGAAAGTAAAGTTATTTTTGTTATTAAATGAGTTCCAAGATATAGTTTCTTTAAATGAAACTATAGGAGATAATATTTATTTGGAGGATATTGTAGGAAAAAGAAGATAATGTTGAAGAAAAGATTATAAAAGAAGATCAACTATACGAAATGAGAGAATTGTTAGATAAGGTCTTAACTGAAAGGGAAAAAGAGATACTTGAGTTGAGATATGGTTTTATATGACAATAAAATTCATACTTTGAAAGAGATTGGTCTTAAATTGAATATCACAAGAGAAAGAGTAAGACAAATAGAAAAAGCAATAACAAAAATTAAAAAGAACACTTTAAAAATTATAAAGATATGATATAATACAAGTATGTGTGACTTTAGGGATAATAAAAAAAGAGGTGAGAAAATGTTAAATGTAATTGTAAACAGAAGAGAATTGTTAAAAAGCTATTCATATTGTAGAAAATGCTGTAAAAGAGAATAAAATTAGAGAAGTTTTATCGGGAATATACATTGAGGCGAAAGAAAATAAGGTGATTTTTAAAAGGTACAGATTTAGAAGTATCGATTAGTACTGAGATAGAATGTGAAGTTATTCAAGAAGGAAAAATTGTAATTAAACATAAATTGATAGAAGAATTTTTTGAAAACAAATATCAGATGATAAAATTGAGTTGAATGAAGAATCTGGTAAATTAGTAATAAAGACAAGTGCTACAGATACAGAATTTTCAATATATGATGCAGAAAATTTTTCCTATTCAAACGAAATTGGAAACAGGAGTGGAATATAATTTTTAATAAAGACGAATTATTGACTCATATAGAGAATGTAAAAATTTCAGTGCATGACTGAAGTGGAAAAATTTGGCTGTAAACTGTATAAGACTTGAAATTGGAGAAAAATAAATTGAAATTAGTTTCTTCAGATACATATAGATTAACTTTTTATTGAAGAAGAATTGCCAGAAAGTCAAAAGAAATAAAGAAGACTTAAATGTAAGCATACCATTAAAAAAACTATTGATGGATTAATTAAAAATTATGAAACTTATAGACGAGGAAACAATTACAATAAAATCTGATAGTTCAAAAGTATTTTTCAAAATAGCTAATGTTGAAATTTTGACAAGAGTAATTGAATTGCAATTCCGATTATAAAACAATATTAAAAAAATGTAGACCATAATAAAAAAATATTATTGAATACAAAAGATTTTTACATCAGTATTAAGAAGAACTTTAATATTTTGCGAGAGATAATAAAGAGACAAAAAAATGGAGGAATTTTTTTAATTTCCAAAATAATAAATTGTATTTAACAGGTACAAATGAATATGCTCAAATTAAAGAAGAATTGCCAACTATTCAAGAGGGTGATGATATAAAAAAATCTCATTAAATGTTAAATTCTTGTTAGATTATATTTCTATAATAAGCGGAAAAAGTGACAGAAATAAGATTATTGAATAGCAAAAGTTCTGTAATTATAAAAGATGAAGATTCAGACAAATCGCTTTACTTTACAATGCCTTTAGCGTTAAGAGAAAATTAATTTTTTTAAATAAAAAGAGTTGTTTATAGGTAAAATACTTTAAAAACAACTCTTTTTTTGTTATTTTAGATGTAAAAATTTTTTTGAAAAATAAGAATAGTAAAATATTAAATTTAGTATATTTACTAGAAGAGTGTAAATATTTTTGTGTAAATAGAATAGAGGATCTATTAGTTTTACACAAAATTATAAACATTCTCAAGAAATAGAGTTTACATTTTTCTCTCTTATTTTCTTTAATCCAAGAAATCTAGTATAAAAATTTAGAAAACAATTCCATTTTTTTAAATTTATTTTTCAAATTCTATTGGTTCAGTACCAGCTTTGAATAATGCATTTCTCTTATCTACACCATCAGAATCAAGTAATCCGATTTTTTTAAGTCAATATCTTTTTGAATAAGATCTTTACGTTTTATGTAATCATCAATAAATTCGAATACTCCAACATTATAATTATCCATATCTACAACAGATTGCATATAACTCTTCCATAAAAGGTGCAGTACGACTTCCTCCTGTCATACCACTACCCATTGATTTATTGTCATCGTTTCCGACATAAACTACAGTAGCTAGAGTAGGTGTATACCCAGTAAAACCAAGCTGAGATATAATCACTTGTAGTTCCTGTTTTTTTCCAGCCATTGGAATAAGTTGACCGTTTTTAAATACTTTCGCAGATTGTCCAGTTCCGTAATTTACTGCATTTTCAAGCATTTGAGTTAGGATTGCAACATCTTTTTGAGTCAAAAAAATCTTTTTATTTTTTTGCTTTTTGCTTCGTAAATAACTTCACCATATTTATTTTTCAATTTTGTAAATATATTGTGGTGTAATTTGGTATCCACCATTTGCAAGTCTCTGCATAAAAATAATGCCATATCAATAGGTCTTGTAGAAATAGATCCTAAAAGCAAGTGTATAGTTTTTAGGGAAATCTCCACCAGTAACACCAGAATCACGCCAAATTTTTCAACAGCATCAATTCCAACATATTGTAATAATTTTTATTGGAATAATATTATTAGAAATTTCAATAGCTTTTATCAAGTGTCATACTGTCTCTAAAACTTCCATCATAGTTTTTGGAGTCCAGTTTCCAATTTTAATAGGCGAATCTTCCATAACGCTGTTCATTCCCATATTTTTGCAAAGCGACAAGATAAATCAATGGTTTAAATGAAGATCCGGGTTGTCTTAAAGAGTTTTAAAGCTCTATTAAATTCACCTTTTTATAATTTTTTTCCTCCAACCATTGCTTTTTACAAAAACCATTACTTGGATCAATTGAAATCAAAGCTCCATTCATATTAGCACGATTTCTTAAATTATAATTACTGTTGAATGCTTTATAAGCGACTCTTTGCATATTTAAATCAACAGTTGCATATATTTTTATATCCATCAAAAAGGAATTTTTGATCTTCTTCATCAATTTTTCAATATTTTTTTAGCTTCACTCAATACAATAGTTGTAAATTCGAGTGCAGTATTTGAAGTAGAAATTTGTTCTTCTTCATTTTTTTGTTTTTTTAATATTTCCATTTTTAAATTTAATTTTTTTCAGCATGACTTCTTCATATTCGTTTTCATTGATAAATCCGTAAGACAACATCTGTTTCAAAAACAACATGTTCTCTTTCAACCGCATTTTTCAATTTTTTTGAATATTTGGTAGGCGATTTAGGTAAACTTGCTAAAACTGCGACTTCAGCAATTGTTAAATTTTTTAGGTTCTTTATTAAAAATATCTGATAACGACATTTTTATACCATAAGCTCCTTGACCAAAAATAAATTGTATTTAAATAATTTTCAAGAATTTCATCTTTAGTATATTTTCTTTCAATCTCAACTGCTAAAATAGCCTCTTTAATTTTTCTCATAACCGTTCTTTTCGGTGTCAAAAAAAGCATTTTTTTGCTAATTGTTGAGTAATGGTACTTCCACCTTCTCTTCTTCGTCCAGAAAAGAGTCGTTAAAATAGCTCTACCTGTACGTAAAAAGTCGAATCCATGATGTGAACGGAATTTTTCTATCTTCGATTGCCAAGAAAGCATTTTGTACATTAAGAGGTACATCTTTTTATACTTACAGGCGAACGATTTTCTACATTTACTGTATCAAGTTGATTTCCGTTAATATCATAAATTATCGACGGAGAAGTTGGTGCGTAACTGTCAATTAAATCTACAGGTGTTTCTCTTCGAATTGTATAAAAAAATATACCCTAAAACACCTAAACCAGCAATAAATAAAAAAATATAATAAATTTTTAAGAAAAAGCGAAAGAAAAAAATTTTCTTCTTGTAGCTTTTAACAGGATCGGTCCCATTATGATTAAAATCGTTAGGATTAATTTTTCTGTGCCATTTTCCATCTCCTTTTTGGCTTTCAATTGTCCACAAGCGTGACAATATCTTGACCTTTTGTTTCACGCAATGTTACATTAATATTTTTGTCTTTTAATAATTTATAAAATTCTCTTTGCTTCGATTTAGAAGGCGTTTTATAAATTTTACCCTTTACAGGATTATAAGGAATAAGATTTTACTAAAACAAGAGAACGAACGCAAAGTAATCAGCTAATTCAAACGCATCACTATACTCGCAATTAAAAATCATCAATTAAAAATATATTCGAAAAGTAATCCTGTTTTTTAGTTTTTTTCTGATAATTAATCAGAGCTTTTTTCAATTCTTGCACACCCCATCTTTTGTTAATAGGCATAATTTCAGTTCTTCTATCATCTCTAACAGAATGAAGTGAGATTGCAAGATTAACTTAGCTTTCATTTTCAGTAAATTTCTCAATTCCAGTAACAATTCCACTCGTTGAAAACTGTAAAGTTTCTTTTTTTGAAAAAAATTTTGTCCTTTAGGCGAATTTAAAATATTAATTGATTCAATTACGTTATCATAATTTAAAAATGGTTCTCCCATTCCCATGTAAACGACATTTCCTAATTTTTCGCCTCTTTCTGATAAATATTTTTGCACATAATAAAACTGTAATAAAATTTCAGAAGCACTTAAATTTCTTTCATAAGTCATCGTAGCAGTGGCACAAAAATCACAACCAATCAAACACCCAATTTGTGAAGAAACACAAAGAGTATGACGATTTTTATGTGAAATTAACACACTTTCAATTAACCTATGATCGCTTAATTCAAAAAAAGAAACTTTTCAGTATCTTTATCATCTGATATTTGATGAGTTTTAAAGGTTAATTGTGCAATGTAAAAATGTTCCTTTAAAAATTCTCTATCTTTTTGAAATATTGGAAAATTCATCAAAATTGAATACCATTTTATTATGAATCCAGTCAAAAACTTGTGTTGCATTGAATTTTTTTCAACCCTAAACCTACGAAAAGTAGTTACCATTTCTTCTAGATTCATTCCAATTATATCAATTTTTTTCCATCTTTATCTTTTTTAATCATATTTGCTAAGAATATCTCAAAATATTCGTTTTCCCTCCTTTAATATCTGTACTTAACTTCTTTATATAATAACATATTTTCTATAAAAAAATAATATAGAAAAATCTTTAATACTTTATATGTTTTTTGAAACATATTTTTAAGAAAAATTATATTATTGTAAGTTAACAGAAATTATCTCTTTATTTTTCGCTAGTTTTTAGATGAAATATTTGTTCCTAAAGTTATTTTTCAAAATTTTTGAATTAGCAACTCTTTGCAGGAACATCAAAAAAATACTAGTTTTTCACTTGTTGTCCTGGATTAATTGCATCAATAAACAAGCTATTTTTATAAGTAGAGTTACAGGTGAAAATGATTGTGTGCTAGAAGCATTCAAAAATAAAGCTACTAGAATTAAGATTTAAAAGGCTCTTGTGTAAGGGTTTTTTTACATTCACATATAAAATTAAAAATTTATTTCCTTCGGCACTGGGTTTATTTTTCAAAATAACCAGTTTCATCCATTAACTTATCTTTTACTTGTTTTTCCTTCGATTATAACTTCGGCAACTTCAGTAGTTATCTTTTTCTTCCGTTTTTAAAAAGTTTTAGATGCTACTTTTTAGTTTCTGAATTTGAAACATTAGATGTAGCGACTTTTTGAACGGTAGTTTTTCTTCCACCAAAAATGCTCCATAAAACACCTAATATAACGACAACAATTAAAATTCCCGTTCCCCCATTTTTATAGTCTTTTTCAGTAATATTTGTATTATCTTCCATATTTATCCTCTTCCTTTCTTTAATTATTCATTTCGTTTATTATATCATATTTCGATAGCTAATAGTATTTTTTTATTTGAGAATATTATTAAATTAATATCTTTTTAAAAATTAAAAATTTAAAAAAATTATTTTTTTAAAGGGAATTTCTTGACTTTATCATAAGTTTGGTATATACTTATAGATAAGTAAAGTATTTAGAATTTTTTTAATACCATATTTTAGGGAGGTAATCAATATGTCAAATTTAAAGAAAGTAGTTACAATTGCAGGATCAGATACAAGTGGAGGAGCTGGTATTCAAGCTGATTTGAAAACGTTCCAAGAAAGAGGTGTTTATGGAATGAACATCATCACAGTTCTTGTTACAATGGATCCAAAAGATTGGTCGCATAAAGTATTTCCAGTTGATATGAATACTATTAAGAACAAGCAAATACAGTTTTCAATGCAATTGGAGTAGATGCAGTAAAAACAGGGATGTTACCAACAGTAGAAATTATCAATTATGCAGGAGAATTGATTAAAGATTTAAAAAAATACTCCAATCGTAATTGATCCGGTTATGGTTTGTAAAGGTGTAAAAGAAGCTCTTTTCCCCGAAAATACAATTGCAATGAGAAAAAGCATTGCTTCCAAATGCAACAGTTACAACACCGAATTTATTTGAAGTCGCACAATTAGCAGATGTTGAGCCAATAACAAATTTAGATGATTTAAAAAGAAAGTCGCTAAAAAAATATATGACTTTGGGGTAAAAAAATGTTGTTATTAAAGGTGGAAAAATCATTTAGTAAAAATTCTGCGATAGATGTTTTATATGATGGATCAAAATTTTTGATGTAATAGAAACTGAAAAATCGATACACCTTATACTCATGGAGCTGGATGTTCATTTTGCGGCATGTATGACTGCTGAATTAGCTAAAGGGTGCTACGGTGAAAGAGGCTTTGGAAACTACAAAAACATTGATTACAGAAGCGTTAAGACAATCATTTTAAATTAGGTGAATTTGTAGGTCCTTTAAATCATAAAGCATTTGCTTTGAAATAATTTTTTAAGAATTTTTATTAATTAAGCTAGAACATTTGTGATTTTTTTCATGATTTAAGTCGTGAGAGATTTAGTTTGAGAATGGGATAGATATAAAAAAATAGAGATAAATAGAAAAATTCGATAAATCTAAAAAAATTTAAACTTAAATTATTTTTTTAGAATATCAATTTTTTTATAAATCTGTTAAAAGGATACAAAATTTTTCAATAAAATGATAAAATACTAGAAGGATATAAAAATATAGGGAGAAAAATAATGAGTGGAGATATTAAATTATTTGAAGATGAAATAAAAAGAAAAAAATACGAGAAGTTAAGGAAAAGAAATAGAGAAGCATAATAATTTATATTACAATGAAGATAAACCAATAATTTCTGATATGGAATATGATAAATTAATAAGAGAGTTGAGGGATTTGAGGAGACTAATCCTAACTTAAAAAGTAGAATATGAAATAAAAAAATTCAAAAAGTGGGTTTTTGGAAATGAGAAAAGTGAAAAATGAAAATGTGAGTCCAACTGAAAAAATAGGGTGGAATTGCAAGTGAGAAATTTTTCAAAAGTTAGACATAGAGTTCCTATGCTTGGTTTATCAAATACTTATAATATTTCTGAAATTGAGGATTTTTGATAAGAGAGTAAAAATAATAGATGTTAAAAAGAAAATTGATTATGTTTTGGAGCTTAAAATTGGATGGATTGAGTATTAGCTTGATTTATGAAAATGGAGTTTTGAAACAAAGGGATTACTAGAGGTGACGGACAAATTGGAGAAGATGTTACGGAAAAATATAATGGAGATTAAGTCGATTCCTAAAAAGTTGAAAGAGCCTATTTCACTTGAGGTTCGGGGAGAGGTAATTTTGCCAATAAGTGAATTTGGTAGAATAAATCAAGAAAGGGAAGATGAAGGAGAAGATATATTTGCAAATCCTAGAAATGCAGTGACTGGAACGATTCGACAGTTGGATAAAAAGTATTGTTAAGGAAAGAAAATTGGATTGCTATTTGTATTATTTGGTTAATGCTGAAGAATATGGCATGAAAACACATAAAGAAAGTATTGAATATATTGAAAAAAATTAGGATTTAAGACTACAAAAATTTTTGAGTTGTATAATGATTTTTGGAAAACTGGAAAAGGCAATTGATGTTTGGAGAACTAAAAGGGAGAAATTGGATTATGAAACAGATGGATTAGTAATAAAAGTCAATGAATTTGAGCATTATGATGAGCTTGGGTATACGACAAAAAGTCCAAGATGGGCGATTGCCTATAAATTTCCAGCAGAGCAAGTGAAAACAAAACTTTATGATGTGACATTTCAAGTTGGAAGAACAGGTGTTGTAACGCCAGTTGCTGAACTAGAAGCTGTGAATTTATCGGGATCTGTCGTGAAGAGGGCTAGTTTACATAATTTTGATGAAATCAGACGAAAAGAAATAAAAATAGGAGATAACGTTATTATCGAAAAAGGCGACCGAAATTATTCCACAGGTTGTGAATGTTGTTTTTGAAGATAGAAAAGGTGATGAAAAAAAGATATCGAAGTTCCTACGAATTGTCCAATTTGTGATAGTGAATTAGTGAAAGAAGAAGGACAAGTTGCTTTTAAAATGCTTGAATCCGCAATGTCCAGAAAAAGTTAAACGTGAAATTGCATATTTTGTTTCAAGGGATGCGATGAATATTACTGGGCTTGGAGAGAAAATTGTTGAGAAATTTATTGAGCTTGGAAAAATAAAAACGGTTGTTGATATTTATTCATTAAAAATTATGCAGAAGAGCTAGAAAATCTAGAGAAAATGGGTAAAAAAAGTGTTGAGAATTTGATCAATAGTATTGAAGAAAGTAAAAACAGGGATTTTCAAAAGTTTTATATGCTTTAGGAATTCCTTTCGTTGGGAAATTTAATGCAAATTTATTGACAAAAAATTATAATAGTATTGAGTTGCTAAAAAGAAAAAAAGTGTCGAAGATTTGTTGGAAATAAAGGGGATTGGCGATAAAGTTGCGGTTGCGGTTCATACTTATTTAAATGATGAAAAATAATTGGGCGAAAATTGTTGCATTAAAGGAAATTGGTTTACAGTTTGAAGCAGAGAAACTGAGGAAGAAGAGATTGAGGATAATCCTATAAAAGGTAAGAGTTTTTTTAGCGACTGGAAAATTAGAAAAATATAAAAGAAATGATATAAAAGATATTATTTTTGGCAAAAGGTGGAAATTATCTTTCGGTGTGACTAAGAAATTAGACTATTTAATTGCTGGTGAAAAAGCTGGAAGTAAATTATCGAAAAGCAGAAGAATTAGGAGTTAGAGTATTGACAGAGGAAGAATTTGAGAAGGAATTTTTAGAAAAAGTAAATTTGATAATTAAAAAGAGTGTGTAAAAATTTTTGTGTAAATAGAACAGTAAAGTATTGAATTTACTGGATTATCTATTAGTTTATACAAAATTATAAACACACTCGAGTTGTATATTTAATGAAAAATCTTCATTTCTCAAAATAAAATTTCTAACCTTTTCAGCAACCTCCTTTTTAGCAAAAAATATTTTCTCAGATTTAAAAGATTTAGTAAAATAAAAGTTAAAGATGAATAACTTCCTCCACGATTATAAATTCTATCAACTTTTATGTCAGAAATCCAAGAATAAGGAATTATGTATGCTGGATAGATAGAAAATAAATATCTGCTTCCAATTTTTAAATCACTTTGTGAGACCATTCCAGTTTTAACTATTTTTCTCAGATTTGATAAAATCTTCTTTTGCATAATTTAAAAAAATCTGTATTTTTCTAAGTTATCTAGCATTTCAGCTAATCTTTTTATTTTCTTTATTTTTTTCATAAATAAGGCAAATAATAATAGAAAAAGGACGATAAACCATAAAAAAATAGGAATACCAAATTTAATAAATACAAATGACATAGGATTGATTGGAAAATCGAGAAACTCTTGTGCAAATTTTTAATTCTTTTAGATATTCAGCATAACCACCGAATAAGATATAAATGGTGTCTATTGCCAATAAGAAAATTTCTGCACAGTAAACTGGTTTTTGTTGTTCTTTCAATTTTTAATAAATTATAAAAATTCTCGTGGTTTTAAGTCTTTTAAGTCATCACTAATTTCAGCGGATATAATTTTTGCATGTTTTCTTTTTCTTAATGATAAAGAAAAATATTGATAGAATAAATAAAAGAGGTATAAAACATTGTTCCTATAATTATTTCATATATTTCCATTTAAAACACTTCCTTTTTAGTATAAAAATTTGTTATTTTGAATAAAAATAATTAAATTTTTTTAAAAATTCTATAATTATAACATTCAAAGTTTAATTATAATTAATAGTGTACGGTATCGAATATTCCTTCAAAAATAGGTGTCAATTTATTAATTTCATCTAAAACCATTTGTTCAGTAACAAAAATGTAAATTTACTTGTCTGAAAAATCGTTTGACTACTTTTTGAATTTATCGTATGAACTTTTATCAATCCTCTGCAATTATTACGGAAACGACTACAATAAAATTCTATGTAATCAATATTAGAAAGTGGGATCTTTTTGTAGGCATAGAGTTTTGAGCATAAAATTTTCATTTTCTATGTAAAAACATTCCATTGTATTTTTCTTGTTATTAAATAGATAATAGTTGTGATACTGATAATAAGTATTACCAGTTGCAAGACCAACATAAAAATAATCATTTTATTTTTCTCCTTATTTTTTTAATTTTTGTAATTAAAAATTTTTATTTCTAAAATAATAAAGACTCTTAGAAATAATCATATAAATCAACAATCATCACATTATATTTTTGTTAAATATTTTTCAGTAAATAATAATCATTTGCTTTTAATAGACATTTCAACAAATTTTTTCTCTTCTTTATCAAAAAAATTTGAAAAAGTAGGATTTCTTTCTTTTTCTGCCTTTTTCCAGCATTAGTAGCATAAAATTTAGCATAACGGATATTATCAATTTCTATAAATTCTATTTCATTGTTTTCATATAATAATTTTATAATTCTTCCACTTATAATTAAAGAATATTTTTCTTTTTGAGATTTTTCCAAAAAGCTAAAATTGACGGCAATCGTTATAATCATGAAAATAACGATATCTTTTGATGTAAAAATTTTTAACAATTCATTTAATTTAAAATAGAGTACTGTAATAAACATAATAAATAATATAATACATAAAAAAATATATGAATTATCTTTTAGTGGATGAATTTCAAATTCATATGGCAATGTCATTTCTTCAAGTTGTTTCAATTTTTCTTTCGATAAAATGAATATTTACTTTTTATAACAATAGATAAAAACAAAAAGACTGAACCTCCACTATAAATCAAAAAAATATTATTTGTTTTGGGGAAGTTTTATCTAAAAAAATATAATTGCATTAGAGCAATGATAAAAATATTAATGATAAAATCAAAAAAATATTTTTTATAAATTTTTCTGCCTTGGAATATTAGGAATCAACATATCTAATTTTTTTCATCAAAAAAATATAACCCCATCTTTTTACGATTTTTTTATCCATTTTATACCTCCTAACTTCATTTATTAGAAATAGTATTTTAAAGTTGTTTTATTTTAATTAACAAATATTTCCAAAAATCCTAAAATTTCTTCTTTACTTAACGGTTCAACAAGAATATATGAAGCGTCAATAAAACGATACTTATCTTTTGGCAATTTTTTTATAAAATCATCATAATCTAATTGACCAGCAACTTGATAACTGTTTGGATCATTTTTATCTCCATCAATAGTAACGAAACCTATATTCCAAAAAGCTATATCATCATTTTTAACGATATCTAAATTATGAAATTCAACGCTAGGTTTATATGGAAGAATTGTTCTAACATTTTCTGTCAGACTATAAGCTCCCCATAATTCTTTCATCTTCGTCATTTTTTTATAAAAAAACGTTGATTTGCCGAATAAGCATCTAAATTTTTTGAATGTTTCTTACTATTCTTGAAAAAGTATCTATAGGATTATTTGAATTATTTATTTTCATCAACCATTTCTTCATTGAAAGAAACAGGTCTAGTTGTACCAAAAATAAGATAAGTATCTGATTCTCCACTTTTTATATTTTCTGTAATTATTTTTATTCCATAAAGTATATCTGATTCATAGTCAAATTTATAAATGTTATCAGCAGTATAAACTTCACCTCTCTCATTCAAAAATCTCGAATCAAATTCTTTTAGCCAACGCTTTTATATATTCCAATGCCCAAAAGCCAATCTTCCCTAGATGATGGCGTAAAAATCCTTACAACATAATTGTTATATTTTTGTGTCATAAGATAGCTCAAATCCTCTTGCACTTTCCTTTACCGTCTCCTATTAAAAGACACTGATAATTAGAAACTGGAGATAACAGCAAATCATTAATATCAATATTTCCAGTATTGTAGCTATAAAGCTCCTTATCAAGTAAACTCAATGCAGTTTCAACATTTAAAAACGGCTTTTATAACCTAAAAATTTTTTTCTTGTTTTTCACATAAAAACTTATACTCATTTTTATCCTCCGTATTTTTTTGATTTTACATCAAATTTTTATATTGCTTTTATTTTTAATTTTACCACGATTTTTCAAGATAATCAAATGCAATGATTAAAAAAATATCATAAAATTTCATAAAAATATATGTTATAATAATATTAATAAGACTTATCAAAAATTTCAAAATCCAATAAGCAAAAAGGAGTAAATATGAAAAAAATTAAATTTCAAAAATAGAAGAAAAAGAATGTATTTTATATACCAATGAAAATAAAAAGACAAAATATATCCTGATACAGCCTGTTGATGAGCATGATATGCAACTTTTTAGACAATGAAGTAAAATATATTTCTGAAAAATACAGATAAAAATTTTAGCTTAGCGACTTTCAAAAATAGAAGACTGGAATAGTGAACTGACACCTTGGGAAATCTGCTTCTTCGTGGAAAAAGGAAATTTTTGGCGATGGAGCTGGTAAAACATTAGAGTTTATAAAGGAAAAATTGATTCCAAGTTTGGCAGAATTTATGAATATTCAAGAAAAGAATGAGAAGTATATTTTAGGGTGGATATTCTCTTGCTGGATTATTTTTCACTTTGGAGCGGGTATCAGACAAATATTTTTTTGCAGGAGTTGTTGGAGTTTCACCATCAGTTTGGTATAAGGATTGGATTAAGTTTGTAAAATAATGAGATTTTGGCAAAAATGTTTATTTGAGTCTTGGGGATTTGGAGGAAAAAGACTAAACATCGGGGTTTTATCGAAGATTGGGGATAATATAAAGGGAATATTTTTGAGATTTTTGAGAAATTCTAAAAATTTGGAAAAATGTGTCTTGGAATGGAATGAGGGGAATCATTTTAGGGATTCGGATGTGCGAATGGGAAAAGGATTTGTATGGATTGTAGAAAATTGTTAATTTTAATAATTTAATTCCCCTAAGGGTAGAGGCAGAGGTGAAATTCGATATTTTTCGACTATCTAGTCAGTCTGTAAAACAATATACATAATAACTAGAAGTCTAATAAGTTCATCGTTGTTCACTGCTCTAAACCTCCTTATAATAGAATACGAGTTTACTGAACTCTGTATCATTATAACAAAAAGCTAGAAAAATTCTAGCTTAATTTGTCAGTAATTTTTATTCTATTATAAGTTCCCCTTAGGGTTTTTACAATTTAATTATATCATATTTTTCAAAAAAAGTCAATCACGAAATAAAGGGTCATTTTTTATTTTTTATCCCTTGCAAAATTGTCATTTTTCCTAAAAATGCAATACTAATTTTTCAAAATTTTTCATGGATTTTTATCATTTAAAAATTAAGAGGAGCAAATGTAAACTCCTTTATCTTAAGATTAAAAAAATGAATACAATTTCTTAATTTATTTAATGATGTAGTATTTTTATAAAATTTATATCAAAATTAAAAATTATTCTACATCCAAAAATTTCTTAGCATTTTCAATTTGCATTTCAACATTTTTACAGAAGTTCCACCGAAAGAATTTCTTTTATTTACACAGTTTTCAATAGTAATTTCTGATAAAATGTCATCACCAAAAACTTTAGAGAAATTGTGGAATTCATCAAGTGACATATCGTCAATTGCGATATTTTTTGTTTTCACAGTAAGAAACAATTTCTCCAACGATTTTTATGTGCCTGTCTAAATGGAACGTTATGTTTTTGCTAAGTAATCTGCAACGTCTGTAGCATTTAAGAAACCAGCTCTCATAGATTTTAAGATTTTTTTCTTCATTTACAGAAATAGTCGCAAGCATTGAATAAAAATTTCGATAGATAATTTAATGTTGTCGATTGAATCGAAAAATTCCTTCTTTGTCTTCTTGCATATCTTTATTATAAGCTAAAGGCAACGCTTTCATTGTGAAAGTTAAAATTCCCATTAGATTTCCGTAAAATTCTACCTGTTTTACCTCTAACTAATTCTGCAATATCGGGATTTTTTTCTTTTGAGGCATGATAGATGAACCAGTTGCAAATGCATCATCTAATTGAATAAACGAAAATTCTGAAGTACACCAGATAATAACTTCTTCAGAAAATCTTGACAAATGCATTGAAATTACAGAAATAATCATTGCTAATTCAATGATAAAATCTCTGTCACTTACAGAATCTAAACTATTTTTCAGTTGGTTTTGAGAATCCTAATTGTTCAGCGACAAAAATGTCTATCAAGATTAAAAAGTAGTTCCTGCCAAAGCTCCAGCTCCAAGTGGCAATTCATCAATTCTTACTAAAAAAATCATCAATTCTAGAAATATCTCTTTTAAACATTTGAAAATAAGCCATCAAATGATGAGAAAAAGAATTGGTTGAGCTCTTTGTAAATGTGTATATCCTGGAATGATAGTAGTTTTTGTATTTTTCAGACAATTCTAATAAAAGTATGTTCTAAATGAAATAACATTTTTTTGATTTCTTTAGCTTCTTTTCTAACGTACATTCTAACATCCAAAAGCAACTTGGTCATTTCTACTTCTAGCTGTATGTAATTTTCCAGCTACAGCACCAATTATTTCAGTCAATCTTTTCTCAATTGACATATGAATATCTTCATCCTCAATTTTAAACTCAAAAAGTACCATTTTTCAATTTCAGATTTGATTTGCAACAATCCTTTTTCAATTTGTTCTTGCTCATCTTTTCCAATAATTCCTTGTTTAGCAAGCATTCTGCTATGAGCGATACTTCCTGTTATGTCTTCTTCATACATTCTTTTATCAAAAGTAATCGACGCATTAAATTTTTCTAATAATTTATTAGTTTCCTTATTAAAACGTCCTTCCCATAATTTTTTCATAAGACCTCCATTAAAATTATATTTTTTTCATATTTAAGATTGTTTAATTTTTAACATATTTCTGAATAGATAACAAGATTTTTGAAATTTTTATTTTTTTATAAAGAATACAACAATAAAAATGATAGAAATATCTTGAAAAATATGATATAATATAACAAAATAAAAAAATAAAAGTTTAATAAAATTTAAGAAATAGAGAGGTGAGTGTAATGAAAAATATGTAACATTGTCAATTTTTACTGATGATGAATGGTTTTTCAGCTCAATATTTGAATAATCGAACACAAGATATTTTTTTCTTCAAATAAAGAAATGAAAAAATTTAATATTTGGAAATTATAACTTGGATACCGAATTAGCAGTAGCTTCAAAAGTTAAAGGAAATACACAAGAATCAGTAACAAAAAGCTCAAAATGACGGGATTTTAACGATGCAAACAGCGATAAAAAAATTATTCGTATGAGATTTTTGAGTAATTGTTGGCAAGTTCAGTTGTGAGCAGGGCCTGGATTTGATAATAAAACAATGAAAGAATTAGCTGATCAAATTTCAAGTGAGGCGATAAAATCTGTAAAAATAGAGGGTCAATGGACTTCAAGCAAAAAAAGAAACGATAGTTTTGTATACGATTGAAAAGCAATATTTGAAAGATCTTTCAATTCAAGCGTTTAATAAAAAAATTACAAAATGTGATTAATCAATTATCAGATTACAAGAGCACTTTTAAAACAAAAAAATGATGTAAAAATTAGTAATCAAAATAATAGTTCAAATTCGAGTAAAGTTGATGACGAGATAAAATTCAAAGCTATTGAACTTTTTAAACAAAAATGGAAACACCAAATAAAAAAATGATACCAAAACTCAGAATGATACTTCAAAAATCAACTACAGAAATGATACAAAAAAATAATGATACAAAAAATACTATAAAGACAAAGTGAAAGAAAAATTGATGTGGGAAATACAAAAAGTAAATGATACAAAAAGCGACTGTTAAAGTGAAAACTGAAGAAGTTCAAAAAAATGTTAATGGTACAAAAGAAAAAAACAAAAATGCAACAAAAGTAAAAATGAAGTAAAAGTGATAAATACAAATTTAAAAATGCAACAGTTACTACAACACCTGTAACATCGACACCAGCTACAACAAAAACACCAAAAAGCTGTGAAAGTTAAAAAGAAGATGTAAAAGCAAAGGAAAAGAAAGTTATTGTAATTCCGAAAACTAAATAAAAAAATCAAGAAAGGAAGTAAATAAATGTACATAGATCCAATAATAAAAGGAATAGAAATATCAGATATAAGAAAAAAATTCACGAAAGATTGTCGGCTTATAAAAATGTTATAAATATGACAATTGGAGAGCCAGAATACAGATGCACCGCAAAAGGTGAAAAGAAGCAGTTGCGTATCATGCGTTAAATAGTCCTATAAAATATTCGCCAGTAGGGTGGGATTCCAGAATTAAGAGAAAAATTGCAAAAATTCTATAATGAAACTTTTGGTGGAAATTATAAAAAGATAATGTTTTAGTTACAGTTGGTTCAACTGAAGGACTGTCTTCTACGCTTAAAACAATTTTGGCAAAAGGGGATGAAGTTCTTATTCCAACACCAGCATATGTTGGATATGAGCCATTAATTACAGTTTCACAAGCTAAAACAATTTTTATGGATTTAGAAGAAAAATAATTTTTGTTTTTGACTGAAAAATCTTGGAAAAATATGTTACAGAAAAAAACTAAATTAATAATTTTGACTTATCCAAATAATCCTTGAGGTATAACGCTTCCAGAAGAAGAAATGATAAAAATTGTTGAATTTTTGAAGGATAAAGAAATTTATCTTTTAAGTGATGAAATTTATGCTCAAATTGCATTTGAAAAATTCACTTCGTTTGCAAAATATAGCGATATTTTTGGAAGGAGCAATTGATAGTTGTTAATGGTTTTTCAAAATCACATTCGATGACAGGATACAGATTAGGTTATACGATTGCTAGTGAAAATTTACAGTCACAAGTGAAAAAAATTAGCCAATATACAGTTACAAGTGCTTCGACATTGTCACAATATGGAGCAATTGCAGCATTAGATTACTGTTCAGACACGACTGAATTATCAGAAATTTACAAAAAGAGTTTACTATTTTGTGGAAGAATTGGAAAAATTAGGATTTAAGTGCTTGAAGCCTAAAGGGGCATTTTATGTGTTTTGCGACATATAAAACGATTGATAAGTTTAAAGATGTGGATTCTTTTGATTTTGTCTTGGATTTATTGGAAAAAAACAGAATTGGCGATAGTTCCTGGGGTTACATTCCAAGTGGAAGGATATTTGAGATTTTTCAATTGTGCATGACTTGCCTGTGTTGGAAGAAGCGATTGCGAGATTGAAAAATATATTGAATCTAAATAAAAATTAAATTTTTTTAAATTTTTGGAAAAATTTGTTTTGGTAATCTTGTATAAATGATGGGATTACCAAATTTATTTTTTTAATTAAAGTAGAAATTTTTATGGGAAAATGGAGATGGAATGGAAAATAAAGAGAAAAAAAATTTTAAGAAAAGGTGATAAAATACAGCTGAAAATAGCAGGACTTAATACGAAAGGTCGTGCGTACGGTTTTTATGGAGATGATGAAAATAGGATTTTTCCAAATATAAATGCGACTGAAGGACAAGTTGTTGAAGGAATTTTTGTGAAGAGAAGAAGAAAGTATGAATTGATTCGATGTGAAATTATTGATTTTGCAGGAAGAAAAAAATGCGATTTATGACGAAATTGATAGACAAAATGGTGGTTGTAATTATCAGTATTATTCGTATGATGAGCAACTTGCGATGAAAAATTCTAATATTGAAAAAGAAGTGAAGAAAAATTGCAAAAATATGATTTTTACTTTTGAAGAGCCGGTTAGAAGTGTCGAAGTAGAAAAAAATATCGAAATAAAATGGAATTTAGTTACGGAAATGCTGTGAAAAGATGGGCCTATGATTTTTAGGACTTCATAAACAAAACAGTTTTCATGATATTGTTGAAGTAGACGGCTTGAAATTGATGGATGATAACTTTAATAAAATTTATGTTTTTGTAATGAATTTTCAAAAAGCGACAGGGCTAGATTTTTTTATCATAGATTGGATCATATTGGCTTTTTTTAGGAATTTGGTTATTAGAAAAAGCGGATTTTTACGAAAACAAATTTTTAGTAAATATGGTTGCGACAACTCAAATTGAAGATGAGAAAAAAATTGGAATTTCAAAAAGGTTTAGTTGAAGGATTATTGGCTTTGGAGCTTGAAAAATGGATTTTGAAATAACAGGGTTTTACATACATTTTAATGATAATTTTTTTCTGATTCGGTTGTTTCTGAAAGTGAGGAAATTCTTTTTGGAAAAAGAGATTTGGAAGAAGAAATTTTAGGATTAAAATTTAAAATTAGTCCGTACAGTTTTTCAAACAAATTCAAAAAAACAGTGGAAAAAAATTATACGGAAAAAGTATTGGATTATTTAGATGAAATTGAAGGGAAAAATATTCATAATTCGGTTGTTTTCGATTTATTCAGTGGAACAGGTACGATTGGGCAAATTGTTTCAAAAAAAGGCAAAACAGGTTTATGGGATTGAGCTTGTGGAAGAGGCTGTTGAAAAAGCAAATGAAAATACAAAATTGAATGAGTATCGAAAAACGCACATTTTATCGCAGGAGATGTTTTTGAAAAATTAGATGAGTTTGATAAAAATGGAATCAAGCCAGATATTATAATTTTTGGATCCGCCTCGTGCAGGGTGTTGGTGAAAAAGACGCTTAATAAATTGTTGAAATATGATGTGAAAGATATAATTTATGTGTCTTGCAATCCAAAAACATTTAATATAGATTTGAAGGTTTTACAGGAAAAATGGGTATGAATTAGTGAAAATGGTTACGGTTGATATGTTTCCAGTTACGCCACATATGGAGGTTGTGTCGAGATTGAGAAAAGGAAATTAAGCGTGAAAAGGGTTATTCATACACATCTAAACAAGTATTCATATGTAATTTTTATTGACTTTGATACCATTTTTATAGTAAAAATTGGATTTACAGATTTATGAGATTTTTATTATAATGAGGAGGCAATAAAATGATGATAATTGTATTTTTAGCAGGAATGGCACTTATTTCGTGTGAGAATAAGTCAGAGAATGGGAAAAATTCAGCTAGTTCACAAAAATTTCATCACAAAATACAGAAAAAAAGAAACTTTGGTTGCGAGTGTTCCACCATTAAAATGGATAGTTCAAAGAATAGCAGGAAACAGAGTATAATGTGATTTCTATAATTCAGCCAAATATGAATCACGAATTGTTTGAGCCAAAAACAGATGACTTGATAAAACTTGAAAAAAATCTAAATTATTTTTTTACATATGATGCTTTAAATTTTTGAAGAAAAATTACAAGTACGATTAATGATAAAAAAATAAGGTTTTGAATGTTTTAAATGGAATTGATCCACATTTATTTTTGGAAGATCACGATCACGACGAACATGGTGGACATCATCACGATGAGCATGAACATAATGGGAAGTTTGATCCGCATGTTTGAGTTTTCACTAGAAATGATGCCGAAAGTTGCAGAAAATATAAAAAAATAAATTGGTTGAAACTTATCCGAATCAAAAAGATAAATTTGAGAAAAAAATTATAACGATTTTTATAAAAAGAATTGGATGGATTTAAAAAGAAATTTCAGAAAAAAATGTCTAAAAACAAAAAAGAATTTATGATTTACCATCCAGCTTTTGGAATATTTCTTGAAAAGGGACTGGAATTGAAGAAGAAGCGATTGAATCTGAAGGTAAAGAACCATCAGCTAAAAGCAAATTCAAGAGATAATAAGTGAAGCAAAAGAACATGGAATTTCAACTATTTTAGTGCAACCTCAATTTCCAAAACAAAAGTATTGACATTATTGCAAAAGAGATTCCAAATGCAAAAATTGTAACATTTAATACAGATGAAGAAAATGTTTTTGAAAAATTTAAGAAAATTTGTGGATAGTTTACAATAATTATTTTTGTGTAATTAATAAATAGAGTTACAAAATTAAGGGAAAAGATGCAGAATAATAAGCAAAATAACAAAAAGTTAATATCAGTAAAAAAATTTGAATTTTAATTATGGAAAAGATGCTATTTTTGAGCGATGTTTCGCTAGATATTTATAAAAGGAAAAAAATGTTGCAATAATTGGGAGAAATGGTGGTGGAAAGTCGACTTTGGTAAAAATTGATGCTTGGTTTTTGAAGAAAAAAATCTGGAGAAATAAATTACTATGTTGACAAGAATAAAATTAGGTATTGCCACAAATTAGAGTTTGATACTTCTTTTCCGATTAATATTTTTGATTTAGTAATTTCTGGACTTACAAAAAGTCAATTTATTTAAAAATTTAGTGCAGAAGATAGAAAAAAAGGACAAATGATTTGCTCGTTGAATTTGGAATTGAAAAATTAAAAAGATAAGTTAATTAGCGAAGTATCTGGAGGTCAGTTGCAAAGGGCCTTGATTGCGAGAGCTTTTGATATCGTCACCAGAGATTTTGTTTTTTAGATGAGCTCGAGATCTTTTTGGATAAAAAAATTTGAGTTTGAGTTGTATGAGAAAATAAAACAATTATCAGATTCTACGATTGTTGTAATTTCGCATGAACTGGATAAATTGTGCTGTTATGTCGATTCGATTTTTATTGTAGAAGAAGAAATTCGTATTTTGAAGATAAAAATGAATTTTTCAAGAGTGAATTTGCTCACAGGCATGTTCATAATCATAAAATTTAGATTTTTAGCTAACGATTATTAAAAAAATATAAATTTTTCAAAAATAAGTCATAAAAATATTAATATTTTTACAAAAAGGAAATGCATAAAGAATGGGAGAAAAATGGAATTTTTTAGAAATTTTTAACTATGCTTTCATGAGAAATGCTCTTATTGTAGGAATTTTTATCAAGCATTTGTTGTGGAATAATAGGAACTTACATAGTAAATAAAAATGGTGTTCATATCGTCGAGTATTAGTCACGCTTCATACGGTGGAATCGGAATTGGAGTATATTTAATATTTTTTTCAAATTACCACTAAATGATCCATTGATTTTTTGGATTAATATTTTTCAATATTATCAGGGAGTATTGATACTTATACTAAAAGATTTTTGGTGTAAATGGCGATTTAGGAATTGGAATAATGATGTCATTTGGAATGGCGATTGGAATTATATTTTTCTTTTTATGACGCCAGGCTATCAAGCAGATATGTCAACTTATCTTTTTGGAAATATTTTTGTTGTCAAATAGCACAAATATAATTTCGCTATTAATTTTTGAGACATTATTACAATCATATTTTTTTCGTAATTTTTCTACAAAGCAATAGTTTATTCAAGTTTTGATGAAAATTTTTTTATAAATTATATGACGTACCAGTCAAGTTTGTAAATTATTTTATGATTATAATAATTTCATCAGCGATTATTATAAATATAAAAAAACAATTGGAATTATTCTAATAATCTCAATTTTAACAATACCACAAGCAACAGCGCAATTATCGCAAGAAAATACAGTGTAATAATATATTTGTCAATATTATTCTCATTTTTAGGAATATTATTCGGATTATTATTTTTCATATTTTTCAATATTCCATCGGGACCAGCTATAATAGTGGCTTTGATTGTTATAATGTTAATTGTGAAAATGGGAGCGTTTGTAAAGGGGAAAAATTGGATAAATTTTAAACTAAAAAAATATTATAGTTATAGATTATTATTAAATTTAAAGATAAAAATAAAGCACTGAGAAAAATTTCTTGGTGCTTTTTATAATTATTTTTGTTTTTCTTAAATATATTCGAACTAATTTAAAATTAAACTAATAAAATTGTATAAATTTAGGTTTTGAGTAAATAACCATAGCTTTTTAAGTTTGGTTTTTAATATACAATTTTGTAAAAAGTTTATTTAGTCATTAATCAAATAAACATTGATTTTTATTCGATTTTTCAAATATAATATAGGAAACAAAAAGAGAAAGAAGTGATAACGATGAATTCACAAGAATTAAATAAATTTATAAAAGAAAATGTTGATAAAATTTATGATGAAATGGTGAAAATTAGAAGAACTATACATATGAATCCGAATTGGGTGATGAAGAATTTGAAACGAGTAAACTAATTAAGGAATTTTTGGCAAAAAAATAATATTGAATTTTTTTGAAATTATAAATACTGGTGTGGTTGCGACAATTTATAATGATGATGAGAAAAAAATGGTAAAAATCATACTGTTGCGACGAGGGCGGATATTGATGCATTGCCAATTTTTGAGGAAAATGATGTAGAGTATAAGTCGAAAAAAATCTTGGGAAAAATGCACGCTTGTGGGCATGATACCCATACAACTATTCAATTGGGAGTTGCAAAAGTTTTGGCGGAAAATAAGGATAAATGGAATGGAACTGTGAGATTTTTCTTTCAACCTGCAGAGGAAACTGATGGTGGTGCTGATAGAATGATAAAAGACGGTGCTTTGAAATTTGAAAAAGATCTGCTGGGAATAGTGATTTTGAGGATAAAGAGAAAAAAATAGTAAAGGTTCTGGTAGAAAAATTGATGCATTTTTTGCACTTCATATGGCACCTGAAATTCCAACTGGGAAAATTGGAGTGAAAGTTGGAAAGGCCCATGCTTGTTCGGCACAATTGAAAGCTACTATTCATGGAGTTTCAGCTCATGCGGCGTTACCACATAAAGGAGTTGATGCGATATTGATTGGAGCAAAAGTTTTGGAATTTTTCAGTCAATTGTGAGTAGAAGAATTGATCCTAGAGAGGTGCGGTTATTACGATTGGATCGTTTTAAAGGTGGAGAAACAAATAATATTGTTTGTGACAAAGTTGAGATGCTTGGAACAATTAGAACTCTTTCAAACGAGACTAGACTTTTTATAAAAAGAAACAATTGAGAGGGATTTGCCAATTTTTGTGGAAAGTCTTGGAGGAAAGCTGAAGTTAGTATAAGACTTGGTTACGCACCTGTGATAAATAATGAGGAAATGACAGATTTTGTTGCTGGAAATATTGTTGATTTGTTTGGGAAAGATGCGCTTGAAACAATTAAAGAGGCGAGAATGGATGTTGAAGATGTGAGTTATTTCTTGAATGAAAATTCCAGGATGTTTTTCAGATTGGGGACAAGAAATGAAGCGAAAGATATGGTTTACGATTTGCATCATCCAAAATTTAATGTCGATGAAGAAGCAATAAAATATGGAATTGGATTGCAATTAAAAAAATATTTTGGAGTATTTGAATAAATAGTAAGAAATTAAAAATAACTATTTTGGAATTGAAGAAATGATTTATAAAATTAGGAGAAAAATTAAGGAATGATAAATAAATTTGAAATTGGGCAAAAAGTAGAAATTGAGATTGAAAAAAATTGTGTTTGGTGGCGAAGGAATAGGGCGAGTTGATGGTTTTGCGATTTTTGTGCCGATGAGTGTGCCTGGAGATGAGACTTGAAATTGAGATAATTTCTTTGAAAAACTTATGGAAGAGGACTTATTACACAAATTATTGAACCTTCGAAGGACAGGGTTGAAGATTTATCAAAAGTTAGTTTTGAGGATTTTTGATGGATGTGACTTTGGAATGCTTAAATATGAGAAGCGACTGGAGTATAAAAATGAGATGTTGAAAGAGGTTTTGACAAAAATTGGTGGGATAAATCTTGAAGAAGTTATTTTTGGAAAAATATAATTGCGAGTGAACATAAAAAATTATCGGAACAAGACAGCAGAGCCGATTTATAAAAATGGAAAAAAATTATGACAGGATTTTTATTCGAGAAGATCTCACGATGTTTTTACAGCGAAGGAAAATCTGTTGCGTTCAGAAATTGCTGATAAAATAATAAATAAATTTTTTGGAAAGAAATAAACAGTTTTAATGGGACGAAAAAAATGAATTTAAAGTTTACAATGAAGTCAATAATAGCGGATTTTTTGAAGCATATAATGGTTAGAAATAATGAAAACGATGTTATGATTGTTGTTGTTGTGAATAAAACTTCGCAATATAAAAATTTAGTTAAAGTTCTAGAAAAAAATGTATGAAGAAAATGAAGAAGTGAAATCAGTTTATATTTCAGTAAAAAGAGCAGAATAATGTGATTTTTAGGTGATGAAAAGTAGACATATTTTTTGGTGAAAGTTATTTGGAAGAGGAAATTGAAGGAATAAAATTTAAGATTTATCCAGATTCATTTTTCAAATTAATAAAAAGGCAGGCGATAAAATTGTACGACAAAGCGATTGAATATTTTGGAGAAAATAAAAGAGGCACTGTGATTGATGCGTTTTCTGGGACTGGGACAATTGCGATGATACTTTCTAAAGATGTGGAAAAAGTAATTGGTATTGAAAGTGTTGAAAGTTCAGTTGTTGCAGGGAATATGACTATTGAAGAAAATGGATTGAAGCATGTGAGTTTATTAAATGGAAAAGTTGAAAAAAAGTTTTACCAGAAATTTTGAAAAAGAGAAAATTAGTGGAATAATTTTTGACCCGCCTAGAAGAGGATTGATGAAAAAAAGCACTTAGAAGCGTTGTGAAAATAAAATTGAAAAAAATTGTTTACATTTCTTGTAATCCAGCAACTTTTTGCTAGAGATAGTAAATTTTTGATTGAAAAAGGGTATAAATTGGAGAAAAATTACTGCAGTGGATATGTTTCCTCAAACGGCACATATTGAGTGTGTTGAGGGTGTTAAAAAGTTAGATAAATAAAGAGGTTTTAGTATTAAAAATGTGTGGAAATGGAGATAAATAGAAATTATTTATCTTCAATCCCAAATTTTTAAATTTTTATAACATATCGAAAAAAAGAAAAATACAATTCTAAATAAAAAAATTAAAAATAAATTAAAAAAATGTTGACAAAAACTTAAAAAATAATGTATTATGAAATAGATTAAAAAGATTAAAAATAATCTTGGAAATCAAAAAAATTTGAGAAAGGGGGAAAATAAGATTATAAATAATAGATTATAAATTGAGGTTTTGTTGATGTTATTTATAATTGAAAAAAATATGAATAATAAAGGGGTTATTAATCAAACTAATAGAACCGTATTATTTGAGGGAGATTAATCCAGAGAAAATGGATTTGCTTACATTGATTGATGATGTCAAGGGAATTGATTCTTTGGATGATGAGAGATACTTGAGATTAATAAGCATCTTTTAGTGTCGAGTTTTGATGAATTTTTGGAGAAGTTTGAGCCAAAGGTTTATAGCTATTATAATGCAGAAAAATCAGAGAATTCAGTATATTTTAAAGAAGCCGGAAGGAATCCCAGAAGAATTTATTAATGAAATAAAAATTGATAATGGGAATGTATTTTTAAAATGCTGAGTACTTTAATGGAGGCTAGAAATCACAAGGGAATAAGAATGTTGAATTTAAATTTGAGAATATTTTTAGAGTTGATTTCGCCGAAGAAGGTTATTGAAGATATAAAGCAGACTAGGAAGGAAATTGCGTATATTTTTTTAATAAGTATGAGGAATTAGATGATGAAAATCCTAAAAAGTTAGAGTATGGAGATAAACTGAATAATAAGTTTGAGGAAGCTTCTCAAAATTATAATAATATTTTAGGGAATGTTGCCATTGGCGATTGAGGATATAAAAAAACTCGGCTTTTGATTGGGAGTGACGAGAGTAGTTTTAAATCTGAAAATTAAATTGGGAATGTTGCAAGTTGGAGAAAAGGGAGAATTAGAGGTTATCGAATATAAACAAAAATGAATCAAATAGAGTTAGCTCTAATTGAAGAGAAGAATACGACTGCACTTATGGAAGCGTTTCAAGATGATTATGAAAGTGTTACAGAGGAACCAAATCAGTATATTAAAGATTTAGTGGTGAGAACTTTTTGTTCCATTGGCTAAGAACTTTGTTGAGATTGATCAAGAACAAGAGTTGAGAATTATAATAATTATTTGAGTTTTTATAAGTTTGCACAGGAAGACTTTGTAAAAATTGCAAAACCTTTGATTGAGAAATTATTAGGAATAAAGATGTTTTTTTGAGCAATATGAAACGAAAATTTCTATGATGAAACCAACTTTGTTAATTACTAATGTGAAGGCAGAAATGATTGCAAAAATCAGGGGAATAAAAGAGATTACAAGCGTTTTTTTAAATACGGTTAATAGAGAAAAATGATTTCGATAATACAGTTTGGTTTGCAATTTATCAAATGTTGACTTAGATATTAAAAAAAGGCGAAAAAGGTTAGAGCGAGATTTAAAAGGGACTTCAAATGATGAAAAAAACAGAGAAAAAAATACAATAGAAACATTAACTAATTTGATGATGATTTTAGGTAATTATAAAGTTCGAGTTTTTCTTTAATTTTGAAGGAACTTATGAGACTTCATTTGATAATTTGGCAACAAAAAGGATTGGATAAATATATTGAGAAAACGTCAATTTTAGAAAATCAAAAAAATATTCTGAATATTTGATACCAGTAATTCCTAATTTTACGATAATTCCAAAAAGACAAATCTGGTGTGATATTGGACTATAAGATGAAATATGAGAATGATGGTGTTGTTTTATCAGATGAACAGGAAGATTTGCTGAAATTTTTGGATAGAGGGTGTATATGTGGATGGAGCGTATGTGGCGGCTGGAATAATCTCGGCTTCTCAATGTCCTAATTATTTAAGAGATAGATTTAATGCGGTTTCGATGGTGTATCCAGGAGTTAGGTTTGATATTGAAGCGGATGATAATCCTTATAAGGTTAAAACAACTATGTCTAAAGAAATTTCGGGATTTACAAATGCGATAAAAGATAAAAATTAATCAATTTAACTATGGATTTGTATTTTCTTCAGATAATGCACAGGTTCAAAAAGAAAAATTAAAAATATTGTAGTTTATAAGGCGAGAACATTAAAAAAAATTCTGAAGGTGGATACGAACCATTGTATAAAAACTTTGACAACGACTTATATTGAAAAGAGTTTTTAAGATTTGTGACAACAGATTTTTAAAGAGGATAAATTGAATTTATTTTTCAGTACGAATCCATCTAGTCAAAAATCTCTTTGGTTGAAGGATCAGAAATTTATAAATGGAATTATGCAAAAGGGAGACGATATTTCGCATAAAATTGATGGAGAGATGGGGATTTGTCAGTTAAATATAGTGTTTTGCAGGAAATATGAGAAACTTGCAAGTGGAAATTAATAAATAGTTTTAAAAAAATAAAATGAGGGGAGTTAATAATGGGATTTAGATTAACAGTAAAAGGACAAAATGAGGAAATATTATTGGATAAAGAAAGCATTTTAGATGTGAAGTATATGTCAGAAACACACGATGATTCAAATGCGAGAGCAACTGATTTAGGAGTTATTTTAGAAATTAAGGGGAAAATTTTGGCGGCTGCGAATGGAGATACTGAAGATGATACTAGAAAAGTGGCTCAATGGTCGTTGGTTCCTTCTGAATCAAGTGATGCTTATAGACAGGCTAGTTTGGAAGTGATTTCAGCTGGGCAAATGAGTTAGAAAAAAATTGATATGACAAATGTGTTTGTTGTAGATTATATTGAGGAATACGGAAGTCGAGGGCTGGAACAGGGAACATTTTCATTGAAAAATTAAACAGAAAAAAAGAAAGTTATTGAAGTTGCAATTGAAGGAGGTTATCACGACACAGGAAGAAGCATAATTGTGATTTAACTAAAAAAGTTAATGAGGGATTTTTGAGAGTTTGAGAAAATAAATTTGAAAGAATAAATAAAATACAAAAAAAGTACTGTTTGAATAATAATATAAATTTGAAAAAGATTTACTCGGTGCAAATGATAAATTTGTTGTCTGAGTAAATTCTAAAATAATAGAAATAATTAATGTTTTTAGAACAAATAATTTATTTATTTGTTGTAATTAGTTTATTATTTAAGAGGGGAAATATGTTTGAGAATAGGTATCCAATTTTTAAGAAAGGAAGTATTTTTAGAAAAAGGAATTAGATTTGTTGAGGATAATCCAGTAGAGATAATGGAATTGATGTATTTAGAGGAAAAGGATGGGATTATTAAAGGGTTTGACTTGGAAACGAATGAAGTGGAAAAAAAGTTGTAGTTGTAAAAAGGGAATATTGAGTATAAAGGGAAAATATATTGGCTAAAAGAAGATTATAGCTTTTTTTATGCCAGATGAAGAGGATAAATATATTTTGAAATTGAAATTATTTTTCTGAGATTGAGGATAGAAAAATTTTTATATTAGGAGAGGAGAGTTTAGGTTAGAAAGAGGTTATGAAATAGATGAAGATGAGATAGAAATAGCTAGATTTATAACTAGAACAGGAGCAGATTTAAGAAATGACTACAATAGTTTTTCTGATTTGAGGAGAGATTTTAATTTGTTAGAAATAATTAATCAAAAATATTCTTCGAAAAAAATGAAAGAGGAACATTACATCCAAAAATATTAGAAATGTGGGCCTTGGAGCGTCTGTAAAAGAAAATTTGGATATTTTTGATGTGAATTTTTATACAAATTGTTTGCAAGGGAAACTGGAGCGAGAAACAATAATCGCATATATAAATACAAAATTTATTTCTAAAAATGGATTATTCAAATGATGAACTCTATGAAAGTCTATTGAAAAATATTGGAAAATTTAGGGAAAGAGCAGACAAAACAAGAGAAAAACGAATTGTACCGAAAAAAATATCAATAGAATAGATTGGAGAAAAAGATGGACTATTATCAAATATTGGGAGTTTCAGAGAATTTTTACTCGAGATGAACTGAAATCATCGTATAAAAAAATTGGCGTTGAAATATCATCCAGACAGGAATCGAATGATAAGAAAGCTGAAAATATGTTTAAGAAAATATCAGAGGCTTATGATGTGCTAAAAATCCTACGAAAAGGACAGAATATGATAAAAAGACATAAATTGAATAAAAATTTTAATGAAAATTCGAGTGTAAAAATTCAAAAATAAGAATATAAATGAAAATAGAGAAAAATACACAAAAAGTTCGATGAATTTTTGTTTACACAGATAATTTTTAAAAATATGTTTGAAAAAGGCATTTAATATTGAGGGAATGAGTAAATTTAGAAAAAGAGAACAAAAATTCTATTGAAAAAAACTTTTGAGAATTTTTTTAATGTGAAGGGAAAAAATAAATGTGGAAGAATTAATATTTTTTTAGAAATTTTAGAAATATTTTTTTAGAAGGCCGTTTGGACGAGGAAGTTTGTATCGATTGGAAGATTGAGTAGAAATGTAAGTTTGAAAAAAAGAGGAAATCTGAAAAAGATCAAAAATTATCTGTAGACAAAAGGTATTAAAAAAATATGAGAAAAAGACAATTATTTTTCAAAAAGAGGATAAAGTAAATTTTTTTGAGTGGAAAAAAATATTATCATTTTAGCTGTGTTAACTTTAACATTGATTTATGTTCATTTTTCTGGTTATTCTACAAAAAGTTTGTATATTTCGATATTTATTTTTTTATTGGAGTAACTCTTTATTTATTAATTGTGGAAAGATTTAAAGAAAAGGTTAGAATGGAAGGAAAAAAATAAATGAAATAAAAACGAAAGAGAAAGAGAACATAGTAATTTTTTTGGATAGAGTAAAAGAAATAGAAGAAGTAGAGAAAAATCAATTGGAAAGTATAATTTTGAAAAACTCGGAAGATTATGATATTAAAATTTGGAAAGTAGGAAGAGCTACGTCGCTTTTAATTGGGAAGAAAAACGCCTAGAAATAAGGTTGATATTGATGTGAGCGAAGGAATTTATTCGAACTTGGTAAGTAGAGCTCATGGACTGCTTAATAGAGTTAATGGAGTTTGGTATTACGAGGATTTAGGGTTCACAAAATGGGAGTGGGATCGAAAAATCAGATAGGGAGAAAAGTAAAAATTAGAAGAAATACACCAATTAAGGTGGAATCGGGAGATATCATTTATTTGGCAACAACAAAATTGTTGTTAATTTGATTTTTATTAATTACAATTAAAATTGTTACCAAAAATTAAAAAAATGATGAAAAATATAAAAAAATATTTTTAAATCAAGCTAAAAATAAAAATTTGATATAGAAAAATTTATAGAATCGCAAAAGAAATTGGGTAGAATTAAAAGAAAAAGAAATTTTTATTTTTGGAATGGTATCGGAAAATGAAAAAGAAAAATTAAGAGCTCTTACAGAAATGACTGAAAAATAGAATTTTAGATTTTTGATAGTTATCTTGAAGATTATATTGAAGAATTTGAGTAAAAGTGATTGATAGAAAATAAAGATAGATTAAAAATTGAGGTTTTAAGAAATTAGAATGAAAAAAATAAAATTTAGGAGGAATTATTGATGAAAAAATTTTTTTATCATTGATATTGTTTTTAGGGACGTTGTTTAGCTGTAATGGTGGCACGAAAGAAAGTAAAGACATTATTGAAAAGAAAGTAAAAATCTTTCTACTCAAAATGAAGTTATAAAAATCAGAAAAATTGAAAAAAATGTGACAAAATTCCAGAGTATGATTTGAATATTACAAAAAAATAACTTTGAAAAATAAAGGAATTAGCGATATAAAATGTTTGGCAAAGTATAAAAATTTAAGAGAGCTAGATTTAAGATGGAATAAAATAAAAATATTGAAGCGTTAGGAAGTTTAGAAAAAAATTAGAAGTTTTAAGAATAAATTTCAATCAAATAACAGATATTAAACCGATCTTGAATTTAAAAAAATTTGAGAGAATTGTGGTTACATAATAATAAAATCAAAAGATATAAGAGGAATTGGAAAATTGTCAGAATTAAAACATTTAGATGTAAGTTATAATCCTTTGGAATATGGAATTGAGGAGATACCTAGTTTGAAAAAGATTGAAACGGTTTGAGATTAGAAAGACTCCCAAAAAGATTGTGGATTATGTTTATGATAATTATCAGAAATTTATGTTTTTAGATGAGATTTATATGTATGAAAGAGTACAAGAAAATATCAAAAAGCGTGATAATGAAACTAGATATCCTCACTTTTCTGATTTTTGAAGGAAAATACAAGATTTTTGAAACATATAAAACTATAAAAAGATATAGAAGTGACTATGGTTTCAGAGAAAAAAATGTTCCGCAAGTAATGAGAAAAAAATATTAGAATATAAAAAGAACATGATGAAGATGAGGATAATGGAATTTTTCGGTATAGGAATGTATAAAAAAATGGTAACTATTCTGCATATTCTATAAGAGCAACTAGTGCTTATGGAGGATATACTACAACATATTTTTTTGAAAGATGGAAAGATATTTGCTGAAGAAGGTTCAGATTTGTATAGTTTGTTAGAAAGTCCAGAAGGGAATAATTTATATTTAGCAACAATTTCTGCTCATGGGCGACCTAATTTTTATAATTGTAGATTTTAAAAGAGGAACACTTGTAGAGGAAGAGAGAAAAATTTTAATAAGAGGTAATAAAATCAGATAAAAAAATTTGAATTCTACAGATTTTATAGGGAAATATGAAAAATAGAATTTTTGAGGGAAAGATATTGGAGATAGTGCTGTTAAATTTTTTGATAAGTTAGCTTATTTTTGAGAGCAGTGGTAATTATCAACTGGAAGATAAGAAACTTTATATAGGAAGATATCAGCTGGGAACAGATGTACTTGCAGATATGGGATGGGTGCAAAAAGATGCAACTTGGGGAAACAGCTAGATTTAGAGGCGAGCAAAAAAAAGTGGGGATTAACCAATAAAAGAAGTTTTTCTGAATAATCCGAAGGCTCAAGATGAAGCGATCATGAAATCTTTAAAAAGTTCGTTGGATGTTATTAAAAAAATATTCTAACAAAATTTGTCAAAAATAAATGTTCCTGCAGATGCAAATTATAAAACTCCTAAATTATTATTAGCTTCTAAAAGAAAGTGTTAGGAGAATATTATTAAGCAAAAAAAGTCTCAAGGATTTAAGTCAGAGGATTTAAAAAGGAAAAAGTTTTTGTTCTCACTTCATCGGGATTGCTTGGAGCAGGTCATTTATGTGGTCAAGGTGCTATGTCAAATGCTTTATCAATGAATTTTTAAAGGTAAATATGGTATTCAGTAGATGGAAATAATGTTCCTTGCTTATTTTATCATGAAAAATTTATCGGGGACATGACTTATCAGTAATAATAGGATTTAAAGACAGTTGCTCTACTAATAAAGTAGTTTTAAAAAAATGATACACAGAGTGATAATAAAAAAATAAATAAAGAAGCAAAAGCTACTGAGCAACCACAAAATAAATCAAATAATAATGTAGCTAAACCATCAGTGGCAACAAGTTCTAATTCTATAAAAAGGAAAGTCACGATAAACAAAAATGCGTCAAATATAGTGAAGAAAACAGAGGAACCTAAAAACAATAGCACCAAAAATATTTAATGAATTGGATGAAGAAAAAAAGATGGTGTGTATATTTTTTAATGGGCAGAAATTTGAGGAAGTTTGGGATACAGAGGAGTATAGGAAAGATCGTGAGTTGATGAGTTCTCAGAAGGCCCCAGAAATGGTTTTTGTGAATCAGAGTGAAGTTAATGTAGAAAGATTAAAAAGCAAAATTTTTAGATTCAAATATGTATAATCAGAATTATATTAAATATTTGGAGGTTAAAACTGGTAAGAAGGTTTTAGAGGATAATAAAGAGGATATAGAATTGCTTTTGAAAATTTATGATGAAGCGACAAAAAGATGAAAAATGGAATAGGAAATATTATAAAAGCAAGAGAATTTTGATATTTTTGCGGGAAAAAGAGAAAAATTCTGAAACGATTAGAATACAAAATATTATTTATTATATATTTTTCAACACCGATTAAGAATAAAGGAAAGATAGAAACATTAGAATATGTTTTAGGTCAATTTAGTGCAAAATATGTTGTTTATCCAGATAAAAAGCCGATAAAATCTTATGAGATGGAGAAAAAGTTTTATAGAAAAAGAATATGAATATTTCAAGTCATTTGTTGAAAAATGATTCAAATTCGACTAAAATTCAAAAATAAGCTTCCAGAAGAATATAATAAATATTTGAAAAGGTATCAAGGATATAGATGACATTTTGATAAGGGTTGAAAAGAAGTCTCATGAAAATTTTGCTAATATGCACTGTGAAAAATTTGATAAGAGAACTTTATCAAGACGAGAAAGAATTTAAAGAAAGTTTTTTTGTTAGATGAAAATGGTGTTTTAAAAAAATCCATTATCACGGAGAATTATTGATAATGTCATTATTGAATTTTTTTGAAGGTTCAGACTGGTTTTAAAGGTGAAAAGGAAGATAAATATTTTGATAATCACAAATATAAGGATAGTAATATTATTAGGAATTATTTGTTATGGTATGTAAAAAGCGACGTGGGATTGATTTACCTTCAAAAAAAGTGAGACGGGTCTATTTGATAGATTGGAAAAATTGGGAAAAGAGATTAGAATTACAACTGTTTTAAATGATTGGATAAGTTCTAAATCGGTTATAAAAGTTAGGAATATTCGAAAAATTTCTCAATTAATTAGTGAAGTTTATAGTGAATATAGAGATAAAGCTGATTATGATAAAGATAAAAAGAATAATTCAACAATTATTTAAAAACGAGTAAGGAAATTAGAGATTATGTGGCAAATATAGATTCTATGGATATTTATTCATTCTATAAAGAATTTTTATACCTTGGATAATGTCGTGAACCCGACTGGAAATTTATTTGTAAATGATAATTGTATTTTGAAATGTACAATGGCAGATGATATTAGTAGATTAATTATTGAGCAAGAAAGCGTACGTTTACGAGGTGGGAAACAGGCAAATATTTTTGGATAAGAAAATATTACCATTTAAAATGTGTAAAAGCGATTGGAAAATGTAAAGCCAGAATTACTTGAAAAATGGGAAAAAGTTGACTGATGTGAAAGTTAGAAATTCTCCAGCTTTTATTGAATACAGCAACAATAAAGTGTAAATTTGGTGGTGTGATAAGTATTGATGATGCGGGACAAAATACAATTGGAACAGCTTCTGATAAGGAAACTAAATTGGGAGAAAGCACTCGAGATGCTGATTGTGAGTACAAATTGTTGATTGATATTTGTCAAGATATAAACAATAATTTTTATGCAAACATTATTGAAGAAAAACTGTCAAAAATTTTTCCAAGAATAAGAAGTATTTAAAAGGATGTAGAAAATATAATTTCGCCAGATGTGTTAACTAAAATGTGTAATGTGTCTAGGAAAGAAGATTCATCAGAAAATAAGAAAAAAGAATATGAGAAATTGTTAAATGAGAATAAAATAAAAATGGAAATGGCAAAGAAAGAAACTTCTTTTGAAAAAGAAAAGGTTTGAGAGAAAAATTTGTGAAAGTTTTAAAGAAGCATATAAACGAGTAAAACAACTGTCGAGATCCAGCATTAGACACAAAAGGTATTAAAAATTATGGAATTTCTTTTATGTGACTATCAAAAGAAAAATTTTTTTATTCGGCAAAGATGTTACCTGTTATAGCGTATGGATATTTAATGAAATCGGGAAATTTTGATATTAATTCTGAAAATATTAATAATATTGTGGATGAATTAAACGATGAGTCAAATAATAAAGAAGCAGAAATATTATGGGTACTGAATAATCCTAATTACAATGTATCAATTCAAGAAAAATAAGTCTGAGAATCAAAAATCATTAGAAGTAAATACTTCCGATGTGAAAAACGTGGTCTCAAATTGGAGAAAATTTATACAAAAATTAGAATTACCTCCAACTGAAAAACGATATTCTTGAGGAAATTCGTCAAAATGGAAAAAGTTTTATCAACGTGTCCTTTTTAGTTTAATGGAATGGAATGAAAATCATTATTCGGATGTTAAAAATAGCGATATAGATAATCAAAATTTTTCTCTTGATGAAAAATAGAAAAATATGAAAATGGAAGATTTTGGATATAACGGAATGAAAATAGATGATAGTTTTTGGAAGAAATGTATGTTGAAAATGAAAATGTGAATAATGATACGAAACATGAAAATATTTTTAATTCAAAAAGATAAAATGAAACAATTTGAAGTGAAAAAAATTCACAGAAAGATTTATCAAAACAACCGAAAAACTCAAACAAAAGAAGTGGTTAAAAAGCCTATTCAAAGTACGAACCAACAAAAATAAGATAACTACTCAAAAAGCCAACTACGAATAATGTCAAGAGTGAAACTATTGCTAAAAAACTTCATCAAATGTAGTTGTTAGTAAGAATAATGTAAAGGAAAATTCGAGATACTAGTAAGAGTAATTCTTGTTCGAGAATAGTTGTCCTCATAGTGGAGTAGAGAAACTATATTTTTAGATGTAGTGAGAATAGAGGAGTTGTCGTTAGGAACACTATCTAAATTCTGTATTTTTAGATCCTAGTGGTAGAGAGGTTGCGGGATTTAATGGTTATGTAGTGGAAAGAGAAGGGCTGATACGATTGTTTCTGGAAGGAAAAAGGATTGTACAAGGAACGCATGAATTAAGATGGCATGAGAGACCGGATAAAAAGATAAAAAGGAAATGTGACAAGAAAAAGGCTATTTAGCGATTGGTGTTTTTTAACAACACTGCAAATTCAAAAAGGATTGTTTAATGAAAAGTTAAAAGAAAAGTTTTTAATTTATGAAAAAAAAGGTGGATTTTAATTCATCCAGTTGGTAAAAAGTTCTGGGCTAGAAGGATGCCTAGCACCTGCTAAAGGATACACAAAAGATAAAACTGCATATTTTACTGTAGGTTCAGATAAATTATTTGGTGATATAATAAAATTTATTAAGAAAATAGAAGGGAGAAAAGGTTAGGAATTGGGATAATCTTAGAAAATTTAAGTTAAAAAGTTTTCTAATAAAATTTAAAAAAATGTTGTAGAAAAATTAAATTTTTTAGAAGGAAAGGGTGTAGAATGAAAAAAATTAATAATTTTATCAATATTAGTAATAATTTCTTGTAGTGCTGAAAAACAAAGGCAATAAAGAAGTTAAAACTTTAAAAAAATAAGGGGATATTAAAAATGGAAATACAAAGGCAAAATAAAATTGAAACATCAGATTTAGAAGAATTTTTAAAAATTATTCTTATTTAGACAGGATTCTTATAAAAAGTGATTATTTTTGATATGAATGATTCAAGTCAAGATATTTTTAAAAATATATCGAAAATAAAGAAAAAGAAAATGATAAAATTAGAAAGCAGTTCACAAATTTTTGATAATGAACCTAAGGAAAAAGAATAAAAGAAAATAATTTCAATATTGTTGGAATTGGAAGAAAAAAAGTGACAAATCATGATATTGATTGGTTACTCAATAAAGAAGATATATATGAATATTTAATAAATGAAATATCTGAATATAATTATAAATTGCACGAATCAAAGTTAGATGAGGATAGAAAAAGCAGTTATAGAAAATCTTTTTGAATTTTTAGAAAAAAATTATTCTAAAGATCAAATAGAAAAAAATTTTGGAAGTTATAACGATTAATCCAGAATACCTTTCTTACGATATAGATGGAAGGTATGGATTAAGGAAAGTGGATGAAGTAATAGCGGAATTAGAGAAATATGAACCTATTACATCTGAAGAATGGTCAGAAAATGAAGCTAGATCGGGAGAAAAAGTTTTTAAGAATCAAATTGAAAAATACACTGGCACCAGCATATATATTAACTGATAATAGGATAGTAATGGTAGACATGAATGATAACAATAAACCGGTAAAAGAAATTAAAATAACAGATTATAAGAAAGTAGGGGTAATTCTTTATAAAAAAATATTGTTTATATATATGATAACGGTATGATTTATGAGTATTCTGGAAGAAAATTTGAGAATGTAAAAATAAAAAGTTATGTAAGATAAAAAGATATTTTTCTTTTTGGAGGGGATAATGAAATTAGATAGATGTAGAAATGGGCACATGTATGATGTTGCAAAGGTATAAATCATGTCCATATTGCAAATCAGAAGGATTAGAATTAGAAGTAAAAGAAGATAAAATAAATTTAATTGAGGGAAATGAATGATGACGAAAAACAACAGCTTATTGGGCAAAAGGATTCACAGGTAGATCCAGTTGTTGGGTGGATTGTCTGTATTGAAGGGGAGCTAATAAAGGGAAGGATTTTTCGTTTGGTAAGTGAACGAAATTTTTATTGGTCGTGGAGATGAAATGAATATTCAAATAATAGGTGATATGTCGATTTCTAGGAAAAATCACTGTTCTATTAGTTATAATCCGAAACAAAGAATGTTTATGATTACACCAGGAGAGCAACAGGGTTGATTTATATTAACAATGAGGCATTGTATGATACTCAGGAATTGAGAATTTATGATTTGATTGAAATGGGAGAAAGTAAATTCGTGTTTGTAAACCTTTGTGGAGATTTTTTGAGTGGAATAAAGAGAAATCAAAAATGTTAAAAAGATGGGGAATAGTTTTTAAAGGAGGGGTTAATGATCTGTTTTTTTAATAAAATAGATTTTTAGAAAAAAATGAGGAAAGATGAATCAAAATTTATAACAAAAATTCTTTAGTGAGCCAGGTACTCAGATAATGATTATTTTGGTTTTTGCAATTGGATAATTATGCGATTTGGGTTGTTGCTGATGGATTTGATGCAGAAGAAGGTGCAGAAATTGTATCAAAATTGGCAGTTGAATCTGTTATTGAGTATTTTTATGTTGCATCCACGTTTTAATACAGAAGTTATAAAAGAAATGATTGATTATGCAATTTAAAGATTCGTGAAAAAAACAAGAAGAAACAGAAAGATATTCGTTGATGCATGCTTCGCTTTTGGTTGTTATAAGTAATTATAATTCATTTTTATATGGAAATGTAGGAAATACAAGGCTTTATCATATGAAATGGCTATATAGTTTCTCAGAGTGAGTGATAGTATTGCTCAGTTGCTTGTGGAGGAAGAAGCACTAAATGTGAATGATATTAAATTTCATAAGCAGAGAAATGATTTATTGCAGGCTGTGGGAGATTATGGGAAAATAAAGCCAAATTTGATAAAAAGAACCAGTTAGTTTGGAACAGAATGATGTACTATGTTTGACGACTATTGGTTTTTGGGAAAATGTTGAAGAAACTGAAATGGAAGTAGAATTTTTCTAGACAAGAAAATTTAGATAAATGGCTTGAATCTATGAAAAAAATGCTGTTATTTCTACATTACGTGATGATGTAGAAAATAATACACTTGCTATTGTAAAAATTGAAGAAGTTGCTTCACCAGAACCAGTAGAGAAAGATAGAAGAAAATTTTATTTGAAAGTTGTATTGATTGGTCTTTGCGATATTGATAATTTTATTATTTTTGGTATTTTTTTAATATTACTAAAAGAAATGAAATATTGAAAAGAGCAACGATTTATAGTCAACAGGCAGATGATGAATTAATGAAGAAAAATTTTAATAATTCAATTGAAGATTTGAAGTTGGAACTAGGGGAGTATGAAAAGTTGAAGTTTAGGAGAAGAGGAATTATTGGATTTTTATCTGGAATTGGTCAAGATAAATCTAAGATTGATGGCTTGATTGTAGAAAATAAAAAAGAAAAATGGAACAGACTGAAAAAAATTGAAGAAGGCGTTTCAAGATGTGAATCAAGGGAATGAATTGTTTACTAGTGGAAATTATGATGAGGCTACGGAGAAATATCGAGGCGACTAAATATGCGTTGGAAGAAATTTCGTATAAAAGGGATGAATTGAATATTAACGAAATTTTTGGAAACTTTGAATACGAGAATAAATTCAGCATCGAAGTTAAAGGAAGCACAAATGTTAGAAATTTCTGGAAATCAAGCAGTTACGGCTGGAAATTATAATTTGGCAAAAAGAGAATTATAAAGCGACTTCTGAGATTTATTTGAGTAATGGAAGGGCAGATTATATTACAAGTATTGAGAGAAAGATATCAGAAATAGCTGATAAAGAGAAAACGGAATATAATGGTGCGATGTTAGTAGAAAATCAAGCAGATTTATTATCGCCAACTGATATAAATAAGTCAAGAGAAGCGTATTATAAGGCTAGGGAGATGTATCAGACTTTAGGAGATACTGTAAAAACACAGGAAATTGATAATAAAATTCAAGAAATAAATTCTAGAGAAATGGCAAAATTACAAACAGCAAATAATTTAGTGAAAGAAGGATTGAGTCAATTAACAGCAAATAATCCTGCAGAGGCCATATCTGCATTAACAAAAAGCTAAGACTATGTATGAAGGATTGAAAGATCATAATAATGTATCAAATGTAGAAAAATTCATATCACAAGCACAGTCATTCATTAAATATGAAAGTGAAAGTGAGAAAAAAATTGAAAGATTTGGAAGTAGATTATAGTGAGAGGTTAAAACAGCAAGAAATAATGTCACACAGGCATTAATTGCTAAGGAGGCAGAAATTCTTTGCACGTCAAAATGAAATAGAGCAGGAGCAGAATTAAGAGGAGCAAATTAATAAAAGAATTGATGAAGCTACTAATTTAGAGATGCAGGGAGATCAGCAATATTCATTGGGAAGATATTCAGAAAGTATGAGTAAATATGAAGAAGCTAAAAATATTGGAAGAATTGAAAAATTCGGGAGATTTGGAAGTGCAGAACTCGAAAATAGAATATTTGAATAAAAAGGTTAAGAGTGAAGGATATTTGTATGAAAAAAGAAGGAGATGATGAGGCGAAGAAGAAAAATTGGAAGGAAGCTGAGAAAAAAATATCAGTCTTCATTGGAAAAGATGAAAGAAGTGAATGAATCAAGCGAGATACAAAAAAAGTATGAAAAATTAAAAAAAGCAACGAAAAAGGCTAATAAAAAAATGGTGGCAATTTTGGAAATAGAAGGGAAATGGTTGGAAATAGGAAAAATAGAAATAAAAATAGATACATTTTTCTTTAAAAGAGTATGAAGGAATAGTTAAAAATACTTATTCAGCTTATATTCACGATGAGAAAAAAAGTATTTGGACTTTGATCGTAGATGATGAAAAATGTAGAAATTTTTGCTAAGATTGGTGTGGAAAGTATTTTGAAAAGATATTTTTCAAAAATGATGAGATTAATAGTGAAAATATTTTTTTGATTTAATGGTAACTGGATTGGAAAAAAATTAAGGAAAGAAAGCAAGTTGTAAGAAAAAATTGATATCTAATAAAATTTCAAAAAAACTTCGATAATAGTTGTACTTATAGAAAAATCGGCTTTTAGTAGGAAATATTGGAAAGAATAAATTAAAAATTTTTTTAGAGAAAATATGATAGTTGAAGAAATTTTTGGAGATGAGATAAAAAGAAATAGTGATTAATAGAAATGATTATATTTTTAGTTGGAACTCCTAAATTTTGGAAATTGATTAATGAAAAATGAAATTGTGGATGCGTTGATTCGATGGAATAGTAAAGGTGAGTTAGAAAAATTATATTAGTGAAAAAGTAATGAAAAAGTGAGAAAAAAATTAAATATGACGATTCCTTTTTTTCGATTTTTCATTGAGGATATTCTGCAAAAAGACGAAGAGATATATTTTATGAAAAAAAGATTACGGCGACGATTCTTTAAAAAAATATTCTTCTAATGTTGATTTTTATTTTTCATTTGTAGTTTTTGGGAAAAAAATATGAGCTTATAGAAAAATGGAATCTGAAGCAGAAAAAAACATCTAATAATCTCTGAAAATTACTTTAAGAATAAAAATTTGTTGAATCCATGAAAGAAATTGATTTTTGTGATAGATAAGTATCGTAATTTGAAAAGTAAGGATAAGAATGTAGAAAATAAAATTGATAAATTACTAAAAAGAGAAATTATAGATTTAGAATCGAAGAAAATGTTTTTTAGAGATGAAAATAAAAATTTGTTAGAGGAAAGGGAAAAAGGTTAGAAGCCGATACGGTTTTAAGTGAAAATCACGAAAATGTTAAGTCAGAAGAAATTTCAAAAACCATACAGAAAATAAGGATAAAATGAGTATTTCAGAGAATAGTAATAAGAATGAAAATCTTAAAAAGTAATTTAGAAAAGTCGAGATGTGAAAATATATGAAAAATAGAAGAAAAGAAAAAAAGAAATAAAAAGCAAAAATTTTTGGAAAAAAAGGATTTAAAACAAGAAAATCAGTAAAGAAAAAGGATATTTCAAAAATAGAAAAAAAGTGTCGAAATTTAGAAAACTTAAAAATCTCAACTCAAATTATAGTTTAGATGAAGAAATAAAAAGAAATTGGAAAAATATTGGGAAGAGATGTGACAGGAATAAGAGTTAAAAATATTAAGAATAAATAAGAGGAGAAAAAAATGGATTTTTTTACCATTAGATTATAAATTTCAGAATAATTATGAGATAAAAGGGTATATTGATGAAACTGAATTTTTCTAATGTTTGTTAGTTTCTAAATTTAATAAAAAAATATGTTATTAAAGAGTGTTTTTCCAAAGTCGATTACAATTAGGGATGATGATTTAAAAAAATATTTACGAATAAAAAAATATAGAAGTTTAATTTAGTTAAAAAAATAGTTTTTCCAGCGAGAAAAGGAAATTTTAGAAAAGTTGGATAAAAAAATAAAGATGTTGTTAATTTAGTAAATTTTTGAAGAGAATAATACAATATATTTAGTTTTGGAATATTTTGAGGGAATTAATTTGAAAAAAATATGTTTTGAAAAAAATGAATTACCCGAGAAAGAGATTTTACAGATATTTTTGGAAATAATTAAAATTGTGATTGAGATACATGATGAATGTGTGATTCATAGGGATATAAAACCTTCTAATATTTTTGATTAATGGAAAAATGAAATTAAAATTATAGATTTTGGGACTGGATTGTTGAAAGGTAATAGGAATGGAGATTATATTAAAGTTACAGAAGGATATTCTGCGTTGGAAATGTATTCACTGAAAACAGAAATAGATGACAGAAGTGATGTGTATAGTTTGTGTGCGTTGTTATATTTTATGTTGGAAAAGAAAAAAATTGAAAAAGTGTATTGAATAGGTTTTATAGTGAAAAAAATTAACTTTTGAACGCAAAATTAATGAAGATTTGAAGAAAATTATGGAAAAAAAGGGTTGGCGATACATAGAAAGGAAAGATATAAGAGTTGTCTGGAGATTTATTATGAAATTTTTGAGATATATTGAGAAATTTGAAAATTAGAATAGGAAAATATTAGTATTTTCATGTAAGCATAGAAATGAAATTAATAGTATTTTTGAGAATAAAAAAATTAAGTAAATAGAAAAAAATGAATTGATAAAAAAATAAAAAGGGAGAAAAAAATGAGGGTTATTTTTACGAAGAAGAATTAAAAAGAAAATCATACTATGAGATGCTTCAAATTGCTATTGATGAAAGACTTGTGGAAGCACAGGTTGATACATTAAGTCGAAAAAGAATTGATAGAAGTAATATTGAAATATCGAGGAGCTAGAGCAGATTTTTGTATTAAGAATTATAAAGAAAAAGGGACTTGAGAACATTCAAAAAAATTATTTGATGATAAATTGAATAATAGGATACATCATGAAAATACAATAAAGGTTCCTCATAAAATTGTATTGTATAAGGAATTGGATTTAACGAAAGAAGATAGTTATAAAATTGAATTGCCAGATAATATTAGTAAAGCGAATGCTTTTTGATAAATGCAAATAATTATTTATGTGGAATTTTTTTCAATTGGAAAAAGATTTAGATTCTAAAAATAAATTTTTATTTAATTAGTAAAAAAGAATTTTTTTAGAATAGAAAGTTTGAAAAATAATAAATTTTTCATTGTTATTTTTAAAGAGAGGGATATCAGTTTATCTATAGATTTTTATAATGCAAAAAGAGGCAACACAGTCAACTTATCCATATAGATTAGATTATTATAAAATTGAACTTGAAAAATTTTTGAAGTGAGAAATTTAGAGACTACAAATACGACTTTGTGTATTGATTTTGGTACTGTTAATACATCAGTTGGGGCCTATTTAGATAGAAATTATGTGAGAGATTTGCCTTCAAATGATATTTTAATTGGGAATGTAAATATAAATGAAATTAATTATGTGAAATTTAATGATGGAGAAAGACATTACAGAGATTTTTTTCCTACATTGGCGTATGTTTTGGATTGTAGTAATCCTAATGATATTAAATATTTGTTTGGATATGATGTTATTAGAAAACTTGAGAAAAAAATAATTATGTTGTTAATGGATCGTTATTTTATGGGTTGAAACGTTGGGTTCATGATCATAGAGAGAAAGAAAAAAATAAATGATGAGTTTGGTAATATTCTTTATATTGAAAGAAAAAAAGATTATAAGAGCATATTTGAAATATATTGTGGAGAGAGCAGAATATACTTTTTAAATGTAAATTTAAGAAAATACATGCTTCAAGTCCAGTGAAATTGAAAGAGCAATTTTTAGAAATGTTTTGGGAGATTTTTACTGTGGAAAAAAATGGAGAAAAAGACTTTTGAATATGAAATTATTAGAAAAAAATGCAATGGACGAGGCAATAGCAGTTTTTGTATAATACGATAGAAAAATCAAATAAAAAGAAAGTATAAGGAAGGCGAAGAATACAGTGCTTTAATTATAGATTGTGGAGGAGGAACAACAGATTTAGCGACTTGTAAATATGTGATTGAGAATGAAAGAATTTCATATTATTTGGATATAAAAACAAGTTTTGAGAATGGTGATGAAAAATTTTTGGTGGAAATAATATGACTTACAGAATAATGCAGTTTTTAAAAAGTTGTGTTAGGAAATCTGTATACTAAAAAGAAAAATTATTTCAATAAATGATTTAATTGAATACGATAATGATATGATTTATAAAGTGATTGATGAGTTTGGGATTGAAAAAAATATTTGAGAAATTACAAAGTGAATATGAAAAAAATATGAAACAGTTATACCAACAAAATATTCTAATTTTTGAAAATAAAATGAGCGAGGAGTATAAAAAGATTAGAAATAATTTCTATATGTTATGGGAAGTCGCTGAAAAATTTAAAGAAGGAATTTTTTTACGATTGATGGAAGATTGAGAACAAAATTTGATGTTCCTCGTCTGAAAGATTCTTTTTCAAAAAGTAATGATATGCACATAACTCAAATAAAATCATGGATTATTCACATATTAGAAAATGGAATTTTTAGAACGATAAACGAATATCAAACCATATTTTTACAATTAAAGAAATTGAAAAATAGTAAAAGCTGATATTTACAATATGTTAAGAAAAATTTTTTTGAATACTTACTATAATGAGGGGATTTTTATTTGAATATTCATTGATAAAATTGAGTGGACAATCTACAAAAAAATTAGCACATTTCAAGAAGTTTTAAAAGAATTTGTACCAGGAAAAATGATTGAGTATAAGGAGTTGAGTCATCGTGATGACTATGAATTAAAAATTGAATTGTTTGGATGGAGCTATAAAGTATTTAGATTATAAAAGATTCGGGCATATGAATGTAAAAATTGAGAATGAAGTGCCGTTGGTTCCTTATTCTGTATGGGTTGAAAAAAATATGATGGTGAAAAAAATCGAAATGATAAAGACTTCTAGAAAGGCTGATATTTTTAAAAGGAGAGATTGATAAAACAATATCAGCTGAAGAATTGAAAATATATGTTTACAATGCGGAAGGGGATTTAAAAAAAGGAATTAATTTATAAAAATGATGATGATTATGAGGAAATGGATGCAGAGGATATAATTCCTATTTTTTTAACGGAGTAATTACGCAAAAATGATACTGATACGATACAGAATTTAACGACAAGATTTTTATTTACACAGATTTAAATAATTGGGGATTTTTTTGTATTTCCTATTCAAAGATACGAAGATCAGTTATTTTTTTAGGGAAAAAGCAATATTTTTGCATTTGAAGATGACTTGAATGAAATATCATATTTTTGATGGAAAACATTAAATGAAAAACATTAAAATTTAAAGATTATAAATTTGGGAAATTATAAAAAAGTTAAAATTTAGAATAAAGATTAGAATAAAGATAGGAAATAAATTGAAAAAAGAAACGAATGAAAATATAATTTGGCTATTACCAACATTTTTGGTGATAATAATACTTTTTATGATAAAAACTTGTACTCCATCAATTTCTGAAAAATATATAGTTTCAACGATAAAACGAGAGAATATTGATCTTTATGTAGATTCAAAAGCAAAAGTAGAACCTAAAGATTTGATAAGCATTGGTTTAGAGGTTCAACTTAATGTTGATAAAAATTTATTTTTAAAGAAGGCGATAAAGTAAAAAGGAGACGTTATAATTAAATTCAGTGATTACAAGGCACAAAATATTGAAAAAGGAATTAGAGGATAAAAAGAGTATTTTAGCTGTAAAAAAATCACAACTGAGGTATTTAAAAAGATGTCGGAGGAACAATTAGATGATAAAAAAATAAAAATCCAAAAATTAGAAGGAGAAATAGCGACTGTAGAAACAGAATTACAAAAAAATTGTAAAAATAAACAGCTTGTACAGAGAGTAATTACAAGTCCTGTTAATGGATATATTATTAAAAATTAATGCTATAAAAATGGAACTACAGATGCTTCAATTCCTGTATTACTTATTGCAAAAAGATACAGATTTAAAAATTGTGAGTGAAAAATTAAATTAGATCGAGAAATAAAAGTTGGAAGTGAAGCAACGGTAAGTTTTTGAATCAAAAAGTTGTTAAAGGAAGATAAAAATTTAGAAAAAAATTAGTTAAAAGTTAATGAAAATGGAAAAGAAAACAAAAAAATATTCAGAAGCAGGAAATGTAAATAGTGTTGTAAATCGTGGATTTGAAGCAATTTTTATATAAAATAATTGATACGAAGGATCCGATTATTAAAAATATTAGAGTTTTTACCAAAAATTTTGAGAAGGATATTCAGAATATTGTTTTTGAACGAAACGTTAAATGTAAGAATTTTTTTCTTAAAAAGAGAACGTGTTAACGGTTCCTGTTAGTGCAGTAGTTAAAAAGAAAGAAAAAAATCGAGGGAAAAAAACGTTTATTTATGTTATAAATAAGGAAAATTTAGTAATTAAAAAGAGATACGAATAGGTGTGACAAATGGAGAAGTAATTGAAATATATGGCTCTGGAATAAATGAAGGGCAGGGAAATTATTGTAAATCAAATGATAAATTACAAAAATAGAATAATTGTGAAACGAAGGAATATTGAAGAAGAAATGCTCGAAAGACAAAAAGATTGATGAAATTAGAGAATGAAAAAATGAGAAAAAAAGTGAAAGAAATAGAAGAGAATGAGAGGGAAATAATAAAATTAAAAAGATTAAACGTAATCCACTAAAAACTTCAATTTCACCGTTTTTCATATACGAAAAGGCCAGTAACTGCTTCGTGGGGTAAATCTTTATGCATTTTTTTCAGCAGACTTGTCGAATATAATTTTTGAGTTTCGTCATCAATAGGACATCCAGCACAATCACTATGACCAGCAATAAAAAAATATGGTCAGATTTATGTTTATTCATTGAAATTAAAACAACTTTTATCTTTAATAGAATTTAAATAATCCTCGTATATAATTTTATTAACAGGACCTGCATCTGTGATAGTATCAACGTATTTATAACGATAATTATTTCTAATATATTCATTTATGATATGAATAAATCTTCCATCCATACAACAAATTAAAGTACAAAACATATTTTTTTCCTCCTTTTTAAATTATTTTTTTCTATTAATTATAGCAAAAAGAAAAATCTATTATTTTTATTTGCTTTAAAAAGTCTTAAAGTTGTAATGATGACCATTTTATGATACAATTATTTGTAACGATAGACGAGTATTTTTAAAAAGTTTTTAGAAATATAGATTTACTATATTTTTAAGGAAAAAAATGAATAGGAGATGAATAAAATGGATGAAATAATAAAAATAAATAGATTTTCTCAATTAGCGAGAGAAAAGAGAATTGACAGAAGAAGAGAAAAAAAGAGAAGAAGTTAGAAAAATTTATTTAGAGAATTTTTAAAAAAAGTGTTAGAGGGCATTTAGAAAGTATAAAAATTGTGAGAGTAGATGATGATGGAAATCAATTAATGATGACGGAGAAATAATTGAACCAGAAGCATAGTTTTTATTAATCAAAAGGTTTTTATGCGTTATCCTCGATTAACGTAAATATTTAGATTAATTAAGGAATGATAAAATGAAATATGATTTGGTTTTATTCGATTTAGATGGAACGTTAGTAGATACTTCTAGAGCGATTGCAAAAAGTCTTGAAATGTGCGTTAGAAGAGTTAGGATTGAAAACATATACATTGGCTGAAAAGTACAACTTTAATTGGTGGAGGAGTTTCTGGTTTAGTAGAGAAAAATTTTTGAAAAAGAGAAATATCCTGAAACAGTTGTCAAAAAGAGAAGACTTGTTAGAAACAATTAGAAAGTATTACAAATTATATTATAATCATGATGTGAAATTATATGATGGTATTGACAGATTGTTAGACTTTTTGGAAGAAAATAGTATAAAAAAGGGATTGTGACAAATAAAAGATCATTTAGAAGCATTGAATACTGTAGAAAAAAATATGTCAAAAATGGAATTTTTGTAGAGATAATAGGGGCTAATGATGAAAAGCATCCTAAAAAGCCAGATCCTTATGGAGTTAATAAAATAGCTTCTGAAACTAATACGCCATTAAATAAGGTTTTTATACGTTGGAGACATGATGGTAGATTTAAATACTTCTAAAAAAATGCAAATGTAGACATAGTTTATTGCAATTGGGGATTTGGAACGGTTATTAATGAAACTGGGATCCCACGAAGATATACGGGTTTCTAGCGTTGATGAAATAATTGAAAAAAATCTTTGGGGAAATAAAAAGTCTTAAGGTAATTGACTTAAGCAAAAAAAGTAGGAGAATTGTTCAGTGGATAAAATTATAAGAAATTTTTGAGAATACTAAATATTACGGATATATGTTTTTTTATCGAATATGAAGGATTGAAATTTGAATCATTTGATGAAAATCCAAATAAAAAAAGTATAAAATCAGAATTTAGAAAATTGTTAGAAAAATGGAATAACGATTTATAAAGGAATTCAGCAAGCTGGAAGAACAGATGCGAAAGTTAATGCGAAAGAGAATGTTCTTTTATATTAATTCGAAAGATTTTATTGAAATTTCTAAAGTTAAATATAAAGAAATAGAGGGATTGAAAATTTTAAAGATAGAAAAACAATCCCTTTTTGGAATTTCCAGAAATGATAGAAAAAGATATTATATTTATAAATATCCAGAAAAATTTAATAAAAAAATAATGATGAAACAATAAAGAATAATTGTGAAAATTTATCGTGGGAAAAAGGATTTTTAAAGATTTTACTTCGATAAAAGGGAAAAAAAGTTAAAAAAATCATGTTAGAGAAATTTATGTGAAATATAAAGACAAGGCTTTTATATTTTTGAGGGAGATGGATTTTTGCCACAGCAAGTACGGATAATGAGTAATTATATTCTTAATAATAGTAAAAAGCCATTAAATGGAGAGTATCTGACACTAGAAAAAGTTGGTTTTTTTCAGATAAATTGAAAAAAATTTAGTTTTAATGAAAATTGATAAGATAAATGATCTTGAAGAATATTCAGAAGAGTTACTTTTAGATGAAACTGAAAATATAAAAAAATAAAATGGATAGAAAAAAATAATTATTTTTTTGATATTTTATGTTAATAGACGTGATAAAGGCGAATTTATTGGGAAAAGAGGAAAAAAATATCAAGAAATATAAAAAGGATTTTTGGAAATATTATAATAAAAAGAAATATAAATGTTATGTAAAATCTAAGTTCAGTAAAGTATAATAGAAATGTTGAATAATTTATAAAAAAATATCGATTAATAGGAGATATAAAATGTATGCAGTAAAAAAATTTTTGGAATATTTTTAGACCAAGAGTAAATAGAGCATTTCAAAATGAAGCATTGAAAATTCTTAATGAAAAAAAGAAAAAAAGATTTTTAGAAATGTCAGAATATGATAAATTTCATTGTTTGGAGGTTTATAAAAAGTTAAAAAGAACAAAATTGAAAAAAATAGTGAGATTTATTTAAAATTGGCACTTTTACATGATTGTGGTAAGGAAAATGCTAATTTTTTTGATTAGAGTGTTACATAAATTTGGTTTTTAAAAACATCATTGAGAGAACATTCTCAAAATAGTTTTTTAAAAATTAGAAAAAAATTAATAAAGAATTGGCAAAATTTAGCGAAGAATCATCATGCTAAAAATTTTTTTCTGAAGACATGGATATTTTTTTCGAGAATGTGATGATGCTAGTTAAAAATATAAGTGTAAGGAAATAAAAAAATTAGAAATGGAGAAAATAAAGGAAAATTTAGAAAATAAAAATTAGTTTTTGGAAGATGAAGAAGCTATAAAGAAAAATGAGGAACAGATAGTTAAAGTTGAAGAGGATGATTCTGGAGAGAGAATTGATAGTTATTTATCTAAGAAAATGGATTTAACTAGGACTAGAATTAAGCAATTAATTAAAGATGAAAAATGTTTTTAGTTAATGGGAAAAAGGCAAAACCAGCTTATAAAGTGGAAAGAGATGATGAGATATCAGTTATAATTCCAGAATTGGAAGATATTGAAATAAATCACGAAAAATATTCCGATAAATATTGTTTATGAAGATAGTGATTTGGCAGTTATAAACAAATCAGCAGGAATGGTCGTTCATCCAGCACATGGACATCATTCAGGGAACTTTAGTTAATGCTATTTTTGTATCATATAAAAAGATTTGTCGGGGAATAAAATGGAAGATTCGACCAGGTATTGTTCTACAGGCTTGATAAAGATACAAGTGGACTTTTTGATAATTGCTAAAAAAATGATAAAGCTCATTTAAGTTTAGCTAAAATGTTTCAAGACAAAATAATTAAAAAGACGTATTTAGCAATTTTTAAAGGGGAAATTAAATAAAAAAATAGCGGAAGAATTGTTACAAAAAAATAGGTCGAGATAAGAATGATAGGGAAAAATGACAGTTCTAGATTCGTTAGAAAATGGAAAAATAGCAATATCAAATTTTTGAAGTTTTGGATAAAAAAACGAAAAGTTTACATTGGTGAAAGTTCATATTGAGACTGGAAGAACGCATCAAATAAGAGTTCATATGAAATATTTGGGATATCCTATTTTTGGGTGATAGCATTTATGGACGCTCAGACAGTGAAAAAGGCAAATGTTACATGCATATAAACTTGAATTTTTTTACATCCGATTACAAATGTGCCTGTGGAATTTATCGGGAAATTACCGGAGGATTTTAAAAATGCTTTTAAAAAAATGTAATTTAAAGTTTGATGAAAATATTGAGATTATATAGGTTTTGGATTGAGGGAAAAATGGTAAAAGAAAAATCAAAATTAGAAATGAAGAATCTAAAATAGATTTGAAAAAAATTTGATGAAGATTATCATAAAATAATTGTGGGAATTGATGAGGCAGGGAGAGGACCGTTAGCGGGACCTGTTGTAGCGAGTGCGGTTATTGTGCAAGAATATTTTGATGAATTGAAAGAAATTAATGATTCGAAAAAAATTATCAGAAAAGAAAAGAGAGAAACTTTTTGATTTGATTAATGAGAAATGTATAGTTGGAGTTGGAATTGCATCAGAAAAAGAAATTGATGAGATTAATATTTTTGAATGCGACTTTTTTTAGCTATGCGTCGTGCAATTGAAAAATTCATGAGAAAGCAGAATTTGATATTGTTTTTAGTTGATGGAAATCATAAAATTCGAGAATATGAAGGGGAGCAGGAAGCTGTGATAAAAGGAGATGGAAAGTCACTTTCGATTGCAGTGACATCGATAATTGCGAAAAGTAACTAGAGATAGAATGCTAGTTGAAGTCGCTAAGAAATATCCCGATTATAAATTTGAGAAACATAAAGGATATGGAACAAAGTTGCATAGGGAAATATTGCTTAGTAAGGGGCCTTGTGAATATCATCGAAAAAAACTTTTTAAAGAAAAAAATTTTAGGGAACAGAATTAGATTTAGATTGGTTTTAAATGGGAGTGGATTTTTGTGAAAAATAAAAAGGGAAATAGGGTTTGAGTATGAAAAATTGCGAAGGAATATCTCGAAGAAAAATGGATTGATTTATGTTACAAGTAATTATTATTCAAAAATTTGGAGAGATAGATTTAATATTTTTGGAAGAAATGACGGAAAACATTGATTTTTGTGGAAGTTAAGTATAGAAAAAAATGATAATCATGGAAATGCGTTAGAGATGGTTACCAAAAAGTAAACAAAAGAAAATAATTTGTACATCGAATGTATATATTTTTTAAAAATCAGTGGAATAAAAAAATATCAGATACGATATTGTTGGAATAGATGGTTTTTCAAAAAAATATAAATTGGGTGAAAAAAATGCATTCTGAGGTGAAATATGAAAAATAATGAAAAAAATGTTTGAAAATGCGGTTCTACTCTTTGCGAAATAAAAACAACAGTGTTACCGACAAAAATGGGAGATACAAAAATTTCTTTAGATAAATTTTTATTTAAAGATTTGTCAAAATTGTGGTTATAGTGAAATGTACTCGGCAAAAAGTAATTGAAAAAGTAAAAAGCAGACTAAAACAACAGTTTGATGAAATAATATTTAATTTTAAAAGTCTTTTGTTCAAAAAAATAAAGATATATTTTTCAGGGGAGAATTAGTTGAGTACGGAATTGTATCAAAAGAAAGCAAAAAAACGACTTTTTGATACAAAAATTTAAGAAGTTTGAATAATATCTATTATATTTGGGATTATACAGAAGATTTTTAAAAAAATTAATTTTTGCATATAAATATAAAAGAAATAAGGCTATTTCAAAAATTAATAGCGGAATTGATAGAGGAAGAATTTAAGTTTATTTTTAAAAATGAAAAGATAGATTTGGTCGTAAGCGTTCCTGTGAATAAAAAGCGGAAAAAAATGATAGAGGATACAATCAAGTAGATGAGATTCTTAATCAATTGAAAGTTAGTTATATTCAGTTGGAGCGTGTAAAAATACTAAAAAAATGTCTGATTTATTGGATGAAAAATTGAGAGAGCAAAATATTAAAGGTGCGTTTAAAGTGCAAAAATAGTATAGATTTTTAAAAATAAAAAAATATTGCTGTTTGATGATATAATAACAACAGGTGCAACTTTGAAGGAAATTAAAACTAGTATTTTGGGAATGTATTCAAAAAGAAGAGGACAGGAAAAAAATATAAAAGTTACAGTTTTTGTCTGGCAGTGACTAGAGAAATTAAAAGTAAATAAAGGAGAAATATGAGTTCAGTAAAATTAAAATTGATGGTGCTATGTTTTTGTGATAGCTGGTTCAAGTATGTCGTTTGCAAAAAAACAAAGAACGACAATCTTAATCAACTTAATCAAAAATGTGACAAAAGTTAATGAGAAAAAAATATAAAAAGTGAGATTGCTGAAAATGCTGATGAATCAACTTTAAAAAGAAAAAAACACAAGAAAAAGATGATAATAAAAATGATGATTTAGAAGTAGATGGAAATTCTGAGGAACAGAGTGTCACTAAATACAGTCAAAGAAATGATGGAATTATTGATATAAATGCTTTGGAACATAAGGAAACACCAGATTACAGAATAGAAAATGGTTCTAAAACAAGAATTATTTTTAAAAACTAAAAATAATGATATTTATTCAGCAGAAGTTATGTTTGATGGACAGAAACAAATGATGCGAGGAATTGGAAATTATTCTGGAAAAGAGATTTTTGTAGCAGAAATTCCAAATGTTCCAACAAGTTATTATTTTAAATTAACAGATGCAAAAACTAAATATTATTATGGAAGAAACACAACAAAAGATGAATCAGCAGTTCAAAAATTCCAATATACAAAATCGAAAAATTGACATCGATTCCAAATTGGGCGAGAGGTTCTGTTGGATATCAAATTTATATAGATTCATTTAGAAATGGAAATGTTGATAATGATCCAATTTTTAACGAGTTTGGAACAGGATTTTTCTGAACCAACAGGAGAATTAAGATCGGGAAGATCTAAAAAGAATTAGTACTTGCATATTGGGGAGGCGATGATAAGCCAGAATTTACATTGAGCAGATGGGACAGTAACTATGAAGATAAAAATGACTGGGAAGAAAAATGTTTTTAAATGGTGTACAAAAATTATACAAGATATTATGGAGGAGATTTAGAAGGAATTGAAGAGAAATTAGACTACTTAAAAAGATTTAGGAGTAGAGTATATAATCTTGTCATCACCGTTTTATTCTTTGTCGAATCATAAATACGATACGATTTATTTTAACCATGTAGATCCTTATTTTTGGTTCAATCTGAACAAACTGGAACGATAAAAAGCTTTGGATATAAAAGGAAAAGTTCACAATGAAAATGGAGATATGGAATTGAATTTATTGACTTACAATCCTGAAACTGATAAAAACTTGTTGGATGAAAAGTTTATTAGATACCAAAAACATGGGTTTGGACAGATTCAGATTTACAATTGGCAAGTCTTTTGAAAAAGGCACATGCAAAGGGATTGAGAGTAGTAATAGAAGTAGCTCCAGATACTACATCGAATAAGTTTTTTGCAAGAAATGGTGGAAAAATACTCGAATTGGTATTTGAAAGACACGGTTTTAGATTTATCAAATCCACAAGTTAGAAATTATATCGAAAAATTCATTGAAAAAAATGGGTGTTAGGACCAGATGAAACATTTAAACAAAAATGTTTATGATGATGGAATTGATGGTATTAGATAGTGTATTATGATGATAAAAAAATAAAGAATATATTGCTGATATAACAGAAAAATTTGAAAAAAATATAAGCCAGATTTATTGATTACAGGAGAATTTTTCGAATAGCTTTACAAAAAGATATAGAAGAAGGCGTGTATGATAGTGGAGCAGATTATAATATTGTAAATAATGTTATTAAATATATGGTTAATAACAATATAAATTATAAAATTGGAGATGTAGAATTTGCAAGTAAATTAAATGAAATTTACAATAAATATGCAAATGAACGATTTAATGCGACACAAGTATTTTTTTGATTCATTAGACACTGATAGAATTTTTAGTGGGATAATAAATCCTAACAGAGTATATGATAGAAATAATCAGTCGAATCAAGGATATTTGAATATAAGACCAGATATTTATGATCCTTTAGCAGTTAGTAAATTGAAAAATAATAGGTATTCATTTGACATTGCCTGCAACGCCTGTAATTTATTATGGAGATGAAAAAGGAATGTGGGGAGCAGATTCTCCAAGAAATAGAAAACCTATGCTTTGGGATGATTATGCACCTTATGAAAATGAAACTGACCAAATTACAAAATATTCTATAGATAATTTGAGAAAGTTATCGAATGAGATTCAAATTGATGAGGTGCAAAAAGATCTCGTATCCTGTAAAAAGTAATCCAGAAATCGAGAATTATTATAAATCATTGTTAGCAATCAGAAAAACATCGAGAATTATTTAGAAATGGAACTTTTAGAGTATTAGAAGTTTATGGAGATCCTAAAATGAAATCTAGAACTGATGCAGATATTAATCAATATTTAAGTGAGGAAAAAGAAAGGCCCAAACTTATAGAAATTTAACTATAAATCCCGAATGGCCAAATCTTGATTTCTTATCTTATGAAATTGCCAGTGGAAATGAATCTATGATTGTTGTAGTAAATAATAGTTCAAGTAGTTATCCTGTATTTTTACAAGTTCCTAAGTTATTTGGATTTTATAAAATGAATTAAATCCAAAAGAAAATTATTCTATTTCAGATAGAAAAATAAAACTGACTTTGAAACCGAATGAAGTGAAAGTATTGTATAGTAATGATAAGAATATGTTTGATTCATTTAAAAAAAGAAAAATTAATTAAAATAGCTCATCATTTAAGGTGAGCTATTTTTTTATATGAAAAATATATAAATTATTTACTAACTTTTTTAATACAATTTTTCTTTAGCATCTTTTAATAATTTCATTAATTTCATTTCTTGAAATATTATCAACTAAAAATAATATAGAAGTTTTCTACTTCGTTTGTAATTTCAAAAGGTGAGTTGTTAACATCGAAATCTTTAGAAACTCTGATGTAATAAGAATCTTTTTGTAGTATTAGAATCTACAATTTCAAATACTTTTGTTGAATTAAAGAAATAATCAGATTCAATATGATTTCTAGTAGTAATTTTAACAATGTCAGCAACTACAGCTGAAGCAGTTGGATCCATTCCAGCACCTTGTCCGTAGAATAAAGTTTTATCTGTATAAGAACCAGTAGTTTCAATTGCGTTATAAACATCGTCAACTTTTGCTAAAAATTTCTCCATTTGAAATTAAAACAGGTTCTACAGAAATTTGAGCAGAAGTTTCTGTCAATAATTTTGAGCTAGCAATCAATTTAATAGTAGAATTCAATTGATTTGCGGACAATATCAACAGTTGTAATATCTCTGATTCCAGATAACTGCATATCTTTAAATTTAATAGATCCTCCATAAGCAAGAGAAGCCAAAATATTTATTTTATGACCAGCATCAATTCCATCAACATCATAAGTTGGGTCAGCTTCAGCATATCCTTTTTTTCTGATGCTAATTTTTAATGCTTCATCAAATGACAAATGTTCTTCTTTCATTTTAGTCAAAATATAGTTAGAAGTACCATTCATTATTCCTCTAATATCAGTAATAGTATTCGCAACTAGACTTTCCATTAGTGGCGTAACAATAGGTATTCCTCCACCAACAGGCGCTTCAAATAAGAATGAAACGCCATTTTCTTTAGCAATATGAAATAATTCTACACCATGTTTAGCTATTAATGCTTTATTAGCAGTAACAACACTTTTTTAGCTTTTAAAAGATTCAGTAATAATAGTTTTTGCGATAGTTTCTCCACCAATTAATTCAACAACTATTTTTTTACTTCTGGATCTGCTAATATTTTTATAATCATTTATCAAAAATTGATTTATCAAAATCAAAAAGAAAAAAATCTCTGTCTGTATTCAAGTCACAAGCATATTTCACTTCAATATCAGCTCTCGATTTTTCAAAGATACTTTTCTTTTTTCTGCTGTAAGTACTTTAAGAACTCCTTCTCCAACAGTTCCTAAACCAATAATTCCTATTTTCATTTTATATCTCCTAACAAATTATGAATATTTTTTTAATAATCTTTTTCAAGATTAGTTTTCTAAAAATTTACTATGTAATGCTCTAACTGCTTTTTCAACATCACTTTCTTTAATAATACATGAAACATTTATTTCTGAACAAGAAATCATATCGATATTTATATTATTTTCTGCAAGTGTATCAAAAAAATTTCAGCTGTTGTTTCATAATGAGTTTTTTTAATCCAATTCCAATTACAGAAACTTTTGCGATTCTTTTCTTCAAAAGTAACTCCTTCAGCACCTAATTCTTTTTCAATTCTTCAGAAATTCTTACAGCTTCTAATAAATCATCTGATTTTACTGTGTATGAAATATTGTTAAGTTCTTTTATTAATACTAGAACTTTGTAAAATAATATCTGTATTAATTTTTAGATTTTTGCAAGAGTGGAAAAATACTTTTTCTTGCAAATTCCTGGCTTATCGGGTAATCCAGAAAGAGTAATTTTTCCTTCGTTTTTAGATGATGTAACTCCAATAATTTTAGCTTTTTCCATTGATTTTTCTCCTTCACTTTCTACAATTGTTCCTAATGAATCATCAAATGATGAACGTAAATGTATTTTTAATTCCATATTTTGCGACGATCTCAACCGATCTAGGATGCAATACTTTTGCTCCTGAAAGTCGCTAATTCTAACATTTCCTTATATGAAATGCTTTCTAATTTTCTTGCGTTACTAACAATTCTTGGATCTGCTGTATAAACACCGTCTACATCAGTATATATTTCAACTTCATCAGCTGATAAAGCGAGCTCCCAAAGCAACAGCAGTAGTATCTGAACCACCACGTCCAAGCGTAGTAATTTCATTATTTTTTTGTAATTCCTTGGAATCCAGCAAAAACAACTACATTCCCTTTAGATAAATTTTCTTTTATAACATCAGTGTCAATGTTCAAAATTTGAGCTTTTGTATGAGCGTCAGTCGTATTAAAGTTTACTTGGAAAGCATTTAACGATATTGCTTTTTCCACCTAATTCCTCAATAGCAATTGCAAGTGAAGCAATTGAAATTTGTTCTCCAGAGGTAAGAAGCATATCTAACTCTCTTTTATTAGGCGTATCAGAAAGCTCATAAGCTCTTTTGATCAAAGAATCAGTAGTTCCAGCAGGAGCTGAAACAACAACGATAACATCGTTTCCTTCATTTTTATATTTTAAAAACTCTTTGGCAACTTCTGTAACCCTTTCTGCATTTGCAACAGAAGTACCACCGTATTTTTGTATAATTAATGCCATTGTATACTATTTTTCTCCTTACATTTTTAAATTTAGGGTTTATAAAGCCTATTTTTCAAATATATAAATATTATACCTTATATAATATACTATTTTTCTAGTATAATTCAATATATATTACTAATAAAGTTGAGTTTTAAGTATATATATTTATAAAGATTAATATATATATAATAAATGGTTATAAGTATTTATTATATATATCGAAAAACGTTAATAAAAAGGCATAAAATATTAAAATATCTAACTTTTAGGACAAAAATTATAATATTTTTTAAAAATAAATAAAAAGTTTTTATTTTTAAAAAAATATGGTATAATAATAGCAGATAGCCAAAAACAAAAATAATGTAACAAAAATATATAAAAGTAATTTATAAAGTAATTTGTAACAAGATGTTTGAGGTATAAATTTTTTTAGGAGGTAATACTTTGTTAGGTAAAGTAAAATGGTTTAACGACAAAAAGGATTCGGATTTATTTCGTGGAGAAGATGGAAATGATTATTTCTTACATTTCTCAAAAATAAACAAAGAAGGATTCAAAACTGTTAGGAAGGTGAAGAAGTAACTTTTGATGTAGAAGAAGGAGAAAAAGGACCTCAAGCAACAAATGTAGTTAGTTCTCAAAAATTAATTAAAAATTAGACTATACTATTTAAAAAGTGGTATAGTCTTTTTATTACATTTAACTAATTTTTAAATTACAACTAGTTAAAATTTTAATCATTAAATTAAATAAATTTTAATTATTTTTACATCATAAATAAATGTAAAATCTTTTTCAATATCGAGATGTAATTGCTTACCTACAAAACATCTTTTTGCAACACCTTCCAATTTTTCTCTGTGTTCAGCTGAAAGGCTTTTCAGGGTAAGTGATATTCAATTACAAATTTTTGTAATTTTATCATCTTCTACAATTTTATCTCCCTTTGCATGAAGTCCGCTCACATTAATATCTAAAATACGAGCTTTTTGATTCGATAGTAGACATTACACATGTTATTAATGCGACTACTAAAAAGGTCACTTGGAGAACCAGTTTCATCATAACCACCAAATTTTTTAGCAATATCTGTAAAAACTCTTGGTTTGATTTGTCAATAATCTTATTTCTTCCATTTTTCTAAAAATTCAGCTTTAATCATAACTTTCACCTCTTTATAAATTTCTATTAAAATATATTTTAAATCATATACCTTATTTTAACATTTTTTTATCCTCAATAAATTCCTTTTTAAATTTTTCGAGAATATTCTCATTGATATCTTTCTTTTCGTTTTTCCTTTATCAGAATTTTTATCGGGAGTAACAAAATCATCAAATATTTCTTTGAAAAAAATCCAATTTCTAATTCTTTTGAAAATACATTTTTAAAAATAATCATAATAACTGGACCAACTAAAAATCCAGAAACTCCTAAAATTTTTGAATCCAGAATACATAGAAATTAAAGTTATCAAAGGATGAACTCCAATATTTTTCACTAATTAATTTTGGTTCTAACATCTGTCTAACAGACAACACGATGAAATAAACAATAAGAATTCCAACTGCTAGTTTAAAATCGCCAAGAAGTATTGCGAGTACAACCCAAGGAAGTAAAATCGCACCTGCTCCTAAGATTGGCAACGCATCAATTATACAAATAATGATTGACATTAATAATGGATAATGAACGTTAAATTTTTAAAAAAATGATAATAAATTTAATAAAGTCAATAATTCAAAAACAAAGAGTCATTAAGATTAATTGTGCTTTTTATGTAAGAACCTAAAACTGTAAACATTTCTCTTTTGATATTATAAATTTTTCTAACCAAATGCTTGGAAATTGTTTTTCTAAGAAACTAACAATTTGCGTTTTATCAAGACTTATGAAAAATGTAGAAAGTATCATAATACAGGTATAAAGTATCAATGTTGGTATAGAAGTAATAAAACCAATAAGTTTATTAATGAATAATCCAGCTTGTCTAGCACCTTTTGAAATAAAAACCATTTATAATATTTTTTTGGCTTCATTTGTAAATCCTTCTGGCAATTGTCCTAAATAAGAATAAACTGTATCAACTGAATGATTCCATAAATTTTTAGCTTCTTCAGAATAATAATCTAAACTATTTGATAATTTATAAATTTCTTCAAATAATTTTAGCGAAGCAAGAACAATAGAACCTAAAAATATTCCTAAAAATAGCACTATTGAAATAATAGTTGCCAATTTATGAGAAAAAATTAAATCGCTTTTTCAAAAATTAGCAAACAGCTGTGTCAATATTGAAAAAATTAAACCTAGTAAAAAGGAAATAAAAAGACCCAATTTAAAACCTATAAATACAACTAACAAAAACTAAAAGCAATATACACTATAAAATACAATTTTTTTAAAAATCAAAACTCTTGTAACTTGCCATAAATCACTCCTTTATTTTTTTAAATTTTTATAGTTAAATTATATAATAAATGTGAGAAATTGTAAATATAATATTTGATAGAAGATAATAAAAAGCTTACTATGAGGGAAATTTTCTTTGTACTAAAATCTTTTTGAAAAAAACACAATTTTTGTCAAAAATAAATGGTAAAATAAGACAAAAATGTTATAATCTTTTTAACTTAAATCTGAGAAAAGATAAGTAACCAAAAAGAAAGGAGAGTAAATGGTAAAAATAAATAGAAAGTTTCAAGTTTTATTTGTTTCATTTATTTTTAGGACTGAGGAGTTTTGCAGTCAGTGTAGATGACTTAATTGCAGAATATGAAAAATTCATATACTACAAAAATAAATGAGAAAAATATGAAAAAGTATGATATTAAAGAAAAAGCTTTAAAAAAATGGTGATTGGAATGAAGTCAGTGTAAATTCAGATGAGAATTATTCGTTGCATGGTCGGGGCTAATGGATTGACGATGGATAATAATGTGAAGTATGGAAATTTTTATTATAAAAATAGTTATAATTTTAGGACTAAGGAACTTACAGAAAATAAAAATTGGAATTTCTAAAACTTTGAATGATTATTTTGGATATAGTGATAATAGTTATAATAAAAAGACTAATCAAATTTCTCGTGATATTCAAAGAATTACAAATGAAACTACTAAAAATGGAGAAATTCGTGATTTGATTGATTTGTATAAAAATTATAAAAATAAGCAGAAGGAGATTGAGCAGGAAGCACTTACGGTGGATGATACAAAAAAAGATTATGCGATTCAAACTAAGAAATATGAGGTTGGAACAGCGTCTCAATATGACTATGAGTTGGCAAAAACAGAGTATGAAAAATTCGCAGTTGAAGTATGATAATCTTGGTAGAGAATTGAAGATTTTGGGAGAGCAGTTTATGATTTACAATGTTAAATTGCTCGAAAAAGAAAAATTGGATGATTTGAAGAGGGAGGAATTGAAAAAGAAGACTTTTATGAGCTTAGATTATCTGAAGCAGAAGCAATAGAATTAAATACGAAACTTAATGAAGAGCAAATTAAAAAAAGAGAATATTGATTATAAATATCCAAAAATTAACAGGAGATTTGGGTTATTCATTAAAGGATCATTCGGTTGTTGCGGGACTTTCTGTTTCTAAAACTTTTTAAAAAGATATAATGATACAATTGAAGATTTGAAAAATGAAAAAGAAAAGTTAAAATTACAGTATGAACAGAAGAAAAATGAATTGGTATCAAATGTTAGGGCGACAGATGATAACTTATACAACTTATCAGACGAATGAATTAACTGCAGAAAATACGATGAATATTAAGAAGAAAGAATATGAGATTTATGCGAAAAAGATATGAATTGGGAGTTGATACTTATTCAAATTATGTAGAAAAAAACGAAATAATTATAAAAAGGCTGTAATTGATTATGAAACGGCTAAAAATGAATTGGCAGCATTTACGATAAAATATTATAAGTAAAAATTGGAATATAAAAAAATTTAATAAATAAGAAAGTGGTGATGTTGTGGGAATGAATACACAAATTTCTGGAATAGCCAAGATGATTGTAACGAGGAAAAAGAATTCTAGAGATAAAAATAATTTTTTTATAAAATTTTTGATAATGTTGACTATGATGATTATGATGGTGTCTTGTGGAAAGAAAGATAATGAATCTGAATATGAAGTTACAACTGTGCAATCTGGAGATATTTCATTATCGGTATCAAAAACAGGGCAAGTTGTGTCAGACAATGTAATGTCTGTTTATACGACGGCAAGTCAAAGAGTTAGTAAAGTATTTTTAAAGAAGGGATAATGTCAAAAAGGGAGATGTTGTTGTAACGTTTTATCCAGTTGATAAGAATGAAACTTTGAGAAGAATACAAATGAAAAATTTAGAGATACAAAAAAATATGAACGAAATCTAGCTGATGCTCAAAGTGCGCTCAGAAGAAAAAGAATCCCAAAGTTTAGCAATTCAGCAAAAATCAAGGGATTTGCATAATGCTGAAGAATTGTATAAGGTTGGTGGAGAAACTAGAGTTAATGTGGATGATGCGAGAAAGGCTCTGAGAAATTCTAGATTGGATTTAGATAATGTTGACAGTGAGCAAAGAGCTAATATTGAGGATGCGAGAACATCTCTAAAAACTGCGAAATTAGAATTAGCAACATTGAAAGAAGATTTGGCATTAATAAAAATGAGATAACAAGTCCAGTAGATGGTGTTATTACAGAAATGACGGCTGATGAAAACTATAAAGTAAATACAGAGACAACTTTATTTAAGGTATCAGATTCGCAAAATATGAGAGTGGAAGTGAGTTTGTCAGATACAGAAGTAAAAATGTAGAAGTAGGTCAAAGGGTAGAATTACATCGGATGTTTTTACACGATGGAGAAAAATTAGAGGGATACGTGTCACAAATTTCTGGAGTAGCTAAAAATTCATCACTTGATGAAAGTGATACGGTTGTTAAAATCAAAATGAATGAAGCCAAAGGATTGAAGCCAGGTGTTACGATAAAAGCAACGATTTTCTATAAAGAGAGTAAAATGTGACAAAATTACCATATAGTTCTGTTATTAATGAAAATGGTAAATATTATGTTTTTGTTGTAGGGAAAGGTAATAAAGTTTTGAAAAGAGAAGTAAAAAGTAGGATTAAAATGATGATTCGTATTATGAAATAACTTCTGGAGTATCGTTGGGAGAAAAAGTAATTACTGTTGCGGATGAGACACTTAAAAGATGGTCAAAAGATAAAAATTGCTGATCCAAAAACATAAAGATGAAAAATCCACAAAAATGAAAAAGATGATAAACCAAGACAAGGAGGAGGACCTGGAGGACCACCAAGATAGTTTTTAAAAATTATTTTGAATTTAGGAAGATTTATATGATAAAAGTAAGCGATATTGTGAAAATATATAAAAACAGGGAATATAGAATTAAAGGTTTTAAAAGGATTGAATCTGGAGGTTAAGGAAGGAGAATATGTGGCTTTTTATGGGGCCTTCTGGAAGTGGTAAATCAACGCTTATGAATATTTTAGGATGCCTTGATAGTCTTACATCTGGAATTTATATTTTAGATGGTCAAGATGTTTCAACGATAAAGGGATGCACTTGCTGAAGTAAGAAATAAAAGATAGGTTTTGTATTTCAAACTTTTAATTTATTACCAAAAATGACAGCAGTTGAAAAATGTGGCTCTTCCAGCACTTTATGCAGGAGTGAAAAGGCTGAACGTATAAAAAGAGCAACAGAAGCACTAGAAAGTGTGGGGCTTTGGGGAAAGAATTCATCATAAGCCAAACGAAATGTCTGGAGGTCAAAGACAAAGAGTTGCGATTGCAAGGGCGATAATTAATAATCCAAAAATTCTTTTGGCAGATGAGCCAACTGGAAATTTGGATTCAAAATCTGGAGAAGAAGTTTTGAAAATTTTTAAGAAACTTAATGATAGTGGAACAACAATTGTAATGGTTACGCACGAAGAAGATGTGGCAGAACATTGTAAGAGAATTATTAGATTAAAAGATGGCGTTATAGAAGAAGATGAGATTGTCCAGCATAGGAGAGGAGTGTAGTAGAAATGGATTTTTATGGAATTATTAAAATTATCAGTATCAAATTTATTTAGCTATAAAGTGCGTTCTTTTTGACAATGCTAGGAATAATAATTGGGATATCTTCTGTTGTAATGATGTCATCGCTTGGAGCAGGAGTTAAAGAAAAATATTACTGGAGATTTGAATAAATTGGGAGTATCAAACTTTGAAATATCAATTGATACTCACCAGGTCAAACTTATAAATCGCAGGATTTATTGACACAAAAAGATATTGCAGAATTGAAGAATATGGAAGGAGTCGAAGCTGTAACGCCTACATCTAGCACTTTTGCAAGATTATCTGCAAAACGATGGTTCTGATAAAATGTTTACAGGAACTGGAGTGACAGAAGATTATTTTAAGATGTCAAATTATACGATAGTAAAAGGAAGAAAGTTCTTACCAAATGAATACAGAAAAAGATGGAAGATATGTTATAATTGACAATACAACAGCAGATCAAATGTTTCCGATGAAAATCCAATAGGGAAAAATTGACATTAAATTTTAGAAAGAATAGTGAAACAGTTACAATTGTAGGAGTATTTAAAAATCCATATTCCAGCATGGGCGGTGGAGATCAGATGCCCTCGATGGGCCTTTTGCCAAACAATTATTTAAATTATCTGGAAGGAAATGAGCAAGATAAATTTACTGCATTACAAGTAAAAGCTACAGATGCTAATGAGATGAGCAGAGTAATGGAAATCGTAAAAAGAAAAATGAAAACTCGTGGAAGTGAAACTGATACTTATAGCGTGAATTCAACGAGTCAAGGATTAGATGAATTTAATAATATTCTTAATATGCTTTCACTTTTTATAAGTGGAGGATATGCCATTTCACTTTTTGTAGGCGGAATTGGGGTTATGAATATAATGCTTGTAAGTGTTACAGAGAGAATTAGAGAAGTTGGTTTAAGAAAAGCAATTGGAGCAAAAACGATTCATATTCTTATACAATTTTTGATAGAAGCTGTAATTTTAACATTTTTTTGGAGGAATAGTTGGAGTAATTATCGGATATTTACTAGCTTTATTAATAGGAATTTTTATAAAAACAACACCGATATTAAGTCCTGTAATAGTATTTGTATGTATATTTGTTTTCAACAATGATAGGTTTTAGTATTTGAGTTTATCCAGCTAAAAAGGCTGCGCATTGGAAACCGATGGAAGCGTTGAGAACTGATTAATTAAATAAAATAATAATAAAAAAATTCGATATGCATAAGTTACTGAAAGCTAAAATTAATTTAATTTTCTAGTAAAAAATGTTTATCGAATTTTTATTTTTAGAATGTACCTAAAACCGATGAATTTAAAATGTTAATTTTAGAATTGCTGGAAGAAGGAAGAACAAAAAAATCATTAGAAAATGGGTAAGTGATATAACATATATTTGGACAAAAAGGACGGATGGTACTATTTATCAAGTATAATGGATTTGCACAGCAGAAGAATAATATCACATAAGGTTGGAAAAATTTATGGATATAAAATTAGTGATGGACACCTTAAAAATGGTGATATATAAAAAGAGGAGATACAATTAATCTAATAATACATACAGATAGAGGAGCCAGTATATGAGTAAAGAATATCGTAAATTTTAGTCAGAAAAAGGGCATAAGCATATCTTATAGTAGAAAAAGGGAATCCTTATGATAATGCCTGTATAGAATCATTCCATGCCATGCAACATTGAAAAAGAATATGTATATAATGAAAAAGTTTGAAAATTTAAGAACTGGGAATGTACGAATATATAGAAATATGGTATAATAATAACAGAATACACAGTAAAATAGGATTTATAAGTACAAATGAATACGAAGAAAGCTATAAAGAAAGGAAACAAAGAAATTGCTTAAAAATAGTCTAAAATTTTTTGAGGACACTCAAACTGAAAAACGATCTTAGAAAAGAACATGGTTTTACCTTAACGAGGACCTTATAAACGAGATTTTAGGAGGAATAGAATGAAACTTTTTATATTAATATTGTATTTATTATTATTAGAAAATTTGTTTAGTTGGGAAATAAAATTAGAAAATCCTAAAGACAATAAGATTAAAAATAATAAAAATAAAAGGAAGTATTACAACATTTGGATTTTTCCCGATTATCTAAAAATTCAAATATAAATGTTAAAAATACCAAATAGAAAATTAGAAACTCTTTTAGAAGAATTTGAAATTTCAGAAAGAGAGATTAATCACAATTTATATACTGTAAATGATAAATTGTATAAAAATTTTTAGTGAGTGAAACTTTTAAAATTGAAAACAAAGAAATTTTAAATATACAAATAATATAAGAAAAATTTTGATGATATTAAGAAATTTAAATGAGACTTTGAATGGGAATGAAGAATTACCTGTTTTTAAAATAAAAATTCTGATTATGTAATAATACAAAGCAAATATGGTTCGTATTTGTTAGATTTAGATAATTTAAAGGAAAAACAGAGAAATTTCTGAATACGAATATAAAGTAATAAAATGATTCTATCTCAGAATTTAAAAAAATATTAATGATTATTATAAATTAAATTCAAAAATTTTAGATAATTTTTACAATAAAATTTTTAATTTTTATAAAAATTTTTTGTAAGTGTTCTATTAAAAGAGTGCCTATAATTCTATATGAGAGTGTACAGAATTTTTGTGTAAACTCAAAATATAATATATGGTAAAAACAACTATATAATATTTGGAGGTTTTTGTTATGGCTATTTTTCTGTTAAAATATAGTTATAGAAATATTTAATAGTCTGAACAGAAAAAGTGGAATCTGCTTATAAATAGAGGTTTAAAAGCAAGGTGTGGAAATAATTATCAAAAACCAGAAACCAGATTATTATGTTAAACCAAGAAGAGTTGAATTATTACTCGAAATAAAAATTTATGGAAAAGTGGTAAATAAAAATGACAAAGGATGATAAAAATGGCATTAAAAGTGTAGTTTGCCTATTTATTTTATATAATATTTCAGAAATTTTTCGAGTAGATTATCTCGTTACTAAAAATAAAAATTATTTAATTTTTATCTATCTTACTATTAATTGAAATATATTTTATAAGAAAAATTATTTATTATTTAAGAAAAAGACGATTAAAAATCGGATGGAGTTATTATTATATTATTGTTGTTTTAATAATAACTACAATTATATTTTTATAGATTATTTTTCATTTTTAATGATCCTATAAAATACTTAAATGGAGTTGTAGAAAATCCGAATAAAATGTTAGGAATATTAGAAGCTAAAGCTGTGGTTGAAAAAGATTTGATAAAATCTTATATTTGAAGAGTATGGGAAAAATATCTGATTTAAGTTTAAAAACCCTAAGAAATATCATGCACAAAAATTAAAAATTGAAACAGATATTTTATAAATAAAATACTGAGTATACCCGAAAAATCTTGGACAAATAAATTGAAAAACTAGTTTTCTATTTGTTAAAATATAGTTATAGAAATATTTAATAGTCTGAACAGAAAAAGTGGAATCTGTTTATAAATAGAGGTTTAAAGCAAGATGTGGAAATGAGATAGCAGATACCTTCAAGGATGCCTATATGATTTAGGATATGACATAAACATCATATTTTCAGATCCTAAAAATTCTCCACAATTATTAGATGAGAAAGGAAAGCCAAAAACAGGAACAGCATATGTTGATGATTATGGAGTTAAAAACTAATAATCAATGCACAAGATTCAAAAATATGACAAAGGCTGGACTTATCGGAATAATAGTTGAAGAAGGAAGCCATGTAATAGGAAAAGTTGAAGGCAGACAGAGAAAGACAGGAACAGATAAAAAGGGCTTGAAAGTACAGGAAGGGCTTCAAATGAATATTTTGCTGAGAAATACAAGGATGATAACGAAACTATTAGTATTCAATCAGATGGGAAGGATTATTCCAATGTTGATTTTTGGGGAGAATGTGGGTAATATTGCAGTTGCAGATGATGCACTTATTATAGTAGCAGGAGTAACAATTGTATATATAGCTGGAGCATAGTACAAACAAAATGGAAAGACTATAGGATCATATCCGGATTTAAAAACTGCACATGCACAATATTTATTAAATAAGGCTGGTGATGGATTAAAATGGATTTGGAATGGTGGAGCTTGGATAGTTAAAAATTAGTAATGTATATATAGGCGGAACATATAAAAATTTCAGAATAGTTTTATATGATGGAGAAGAAACTGCAAACTATTGTAAATGTTATAAAAATAGATCTGATCTTATGCGAAAATTTAATGAAAATTTATTTAGAGAAAAAGAGGAAATGAATGAAGAATATCACATGATGCGGAGATATGAGAAGAGTTATTTTATTAATAATATTATCAATAAATATATGTATTGTAAAGAAATAAAAATATTTGGCAGAATACCCGATTATTCTTATGATAAAACAATAATCAATCAGATTTTTGTAGTCCAGATAATGAAGATTGTTTAAAAATCTAACAACAGGTAATGTACCATTATATTATGATGGAAAAACAAATACTTTTTATCTCATAATGTATATGATCATTATACTACGTATTATTCGTATGATTTCGTTTTAAAATCTAAAAATTATGTTGAAAAAGCTCAGATATATTTTTAGAAAAGTGATTATCCAGAAATTCATTGTTTAAATAATTTAGATGAAGAGTCAAAATCAAAAGTATTAAATCATTAGACATAGAAAAATATTATATGAATTTATATCCAACTTGTATAATAGATAAAGATAAAGAAAGTAATATTTTTGTTTGAAAATGGGAAATTGAAGATAATAAAATATCTTTTGAATTACATTATAATAATTTTTGAAATAAGAAAAATATCCATAATGAAATATTTAAAAATTATAGAAAAATTGATTCAATAAAGCAAGAAGAAGGTTATTATTGGGTTCCAGATTATAATTTTGAATATACAATATTTACTCCTAATAAAATATTGCATAAAAAGATAGCACTTTTCTGAAGATGAAGAAAAATTGATTAAGACTTTAAAAATATTATTTGAAAAATGAATTTCCAAAAGAATATTGGTGTAAATCAAGAATTTTTAATAGTTGTACTAAAAATAAAACAGGTAAAAAGTTCTGTTGTAGGATAGGCTAATAATCATGAAATAGTTAAGGTCAAAGATTATAGTAAAGTTGATTTTGGGGAAATGTAGGATATGATATTGGATTATTTCATGGTGGAGGACCAGGAACTTTTTATGTAAATACTAAGAAATTTTCTCAAAATTTTTGCTTCTCAAGATGAAATAATGAAAAATAAAAACGAGAATAGGACTAGGACAAATATTTACTGATGCTCGTGGGTTAAAACATAACTTTTAGAGGAGCAACTATAGTAGGACATATTAAAATTGTAGTTTCTAAACCAAATAACAAAGGAGAGCAATTTGTAATGATAACTAGATACACGAGAATAGCAGATAATTTTTCAAAACCTTATGATTTAATAGATGGATTTCCATTTCCATTTAAAGCTGGAGGAAATGAATATGGTTTAATGAGTGACTATGAAAAAGCATAACCTATTTCCCTAAAAATTAAGATATTTAGTAAAAGGAAATCTCCAACAAAAATAAAAATGAAATAAAAAAATTCCATGAAGAAAAAGAGGTAAAAATGATACAGTAAATATCTGTTTATTTTAGTGTTTGGTATTCTTTACACTTATACTATAATAGGAGAAGAATATATTCGAAATACTTATATGTACATAAACAAATATTATATATTAAGTAATTTTGATGGGGCAATAACTCAAGTTCAATTTTTTTAAAAATAGTAACAAAGAAAATTACAATATCTGTATTGTTGTATTTCTGATTATGAAGATAAATACCCTCATAGGAGAAGTTGGAACAGATAAATATGCTTATCTTGATTGTAGAATTAAAAATATAAAGGTTATTTTTATATAAACTATGATAATGAAAAACGAAGCTAAATTTAACTTAACAAAGGAAGAAATTAAAAATAAATTTCCTGGAAAAATAAAGTATTTAAAAAGCACAAAAATTTTTAAACCTTTATGGAGAAGGGAGATATAGGACAACCAAAAGAGGTAGCAATCGTGGGAATATTTCTTTGGACAATAATAATAATATTTTTAATAATAATTATAAAATCAATATAAAAATATATCTAAAATTTTTGGGTGTGTAAAAATTTTTACAAAGATATTTACACTATGTAAATCCAGATGTATCTATTATTGGCCATACAAATTTATATGTATACCCTGGAACTAAGAATTTTTCGAAATAATGGAGGTAAATAATGATTTTTCGTACCTTTTATATTTATATTTTCAATTTTAATACAGTTAGTTAATATAGAGAATAATAGATTTATTTTTATTTAGTTTTCGATTTATATGTTTTAGCTACTATTGTAAATACTTTTATAAATATGTATAATGTTAAGTTATATTTCTTAGTACAATTATTGTTGTTCTTCTAGTATGTTATATTATAAAATACCTATTAAATCATTGTTTAATTTAAATTTAATAATGTGGGCGTGTTTGATAGGTTTTATTTCAAAAATCTATTGATAAAAGGAAAATAAAATGATAATAAGTGAAAGGATTATTTGTTCAATTATAGTATGTATATTTTTAGATTTATAAATTGAATACCAAAGAAGAAAAAGCCCAAGGAGAGTATGGACTAGAAAAGTTTAGGAAAACCAACAAATGATTATTTTAGAGAGAAGTATAAAGAAAAAGAAGGAGATAGAGAGTTTATAGGAACTGGGAGGTGATTCTAATACAGACAAGTAAAAATTAAATTTTGGACTATTATTTTAGTAAGTTTTTATTGTATTTTCTTTCAGAATTTCAATATTAATATTGAATAAAGAATATATACAAAAATATATATTATAAAATTTCAGAATCCTATATATTAGATAGATATGATGAAAGATTTGAACAAGTTGATCTGGATATACTGGATATAAATTTTACGAAAAATTTGGGATTCACAAGATGTCCAAATATAATTAAAATTCAGCAAATAAAAATTATATAGTAGGTTATTCATTAGGGAAGAGAATATTACTTTTTGAAGAACAAAAGTATAAGACTAAAAATTTTGTAAAGGTTATTTTTATATAAATTCTTTTATGAAAAAGATTTTCAATTTCATTTAACAAAATTAGAGATAGAAAAATTTGGAAATATCGAATATCTATCGAATATCTAAAAACAAATGATTTTTAAATAAATATGGATATGGATCAAATAATCAAGAAAATATAACTGATATAATAATATATAATTTTTATTAAGTATATTTTGGATACTATTAGTTTTTATCTTTCATTATAAATTTAAAAATTCAAAAATGGGGAATCATATAAGAAAATTTTTTGAAGATAGATTAAAAAGGCAGGGATAATAAAATGATAAATTTTTGATTTAGAAAATATATTAATAATTATTATTTTGTTGAGCTTTTTATCTCTACTTTTTCGAGTTATGTTAAGAACAAAAACATATTAAAATTCATAATCATTTTATCTTTTATGTTTATTTTTGTATTATTTTGTGTTAGAGATAAAGGAGAGAGTCGTTATGAGTTGACAGACACTGGTACAACTTATGAAATTAATGCAAATAATAAGATTAGTAGTATTGGTATTTATTATGATGCTAATTTAAAAATATCACTTGCTAAAACTTTAAGATCTTTATATTCTTTTAAAAGAATATAAAAATAATATATCAAAATAAAGAAATAGGAACAATAGAAATAAATAAAAATATAGATGAATTAGATTGCGATAACGAAACTAGCAGTTGTGAATATTCTATTAAAGAACCTTTAGAAGATATATTAAAAGAAAAATTTGGCAATCAAAAATTAACTTCAGATACATTTATATATGGAATAAATTATTTTAAATTTAAGGTATTTATTGAAAGTCAGAAAAATCAAAAACAGAATTTATAATAGATCAAGTTGGTATACGTTATATAAAAATCGTGATTAGAGTTGAATTGATTCCAATGTAAGAGAGTGTCCGCAATTTTGTATAAACTAACAGATAAATCCAGTAAATTCAGTACTTTATTGTTCTATTTACATAAAAATTTTTACACACCCATATACTCAAAAATTCGATATGCATAAGTTACTGAAAGCTAAAAATTAATTTAATTTTCCAGTAAAAATGTTTATCGAATTTTTATTTTTATCTAACGCAAATTTAAAGTTATAAGTAAAAACTTTATATTAATTTTGTACCACATTCTGACAGAATTTTGCACCATTTGTTTTCGTTCCACAGTTTGGACAAAAATTTAGGTACATTTTTCATTTCCATTTGAGGTATTTGAATTTGATTGTTGAGCTCCTCCCATTTGGTTAACCATTTGTTGTCCCATCATCATTCCCATCTGCATTTGAGCCATATCACTTGTGACACCACTAGTATTTCCATTAGTCATTGAATCAGCCATTGCCATTTTGAGTATATCTGTTTACATCGCCAACCATGCTTTGTGCAAATGCTTTTTCTTGCATTTTCTTAATTTCTTCTGGATAATTAAAAGCTAGAAACAGCAAAATTAGTAACAGAAAGACCAATTTTTCTCATTTCTAAATCTAAATCTGATTGAATACCAGAACCAATTTCATGAGCATTTGCTTGAAGATTAAAACATATCTTTACCTTCACGAACAATCCATTTTCATAAGCAACTGATCAAGCATAGACATTACTCTTTCCTTAATATCCTCGATATTATATTGTCTTTGAACTCTCAAATCAATCAATATTTGATAATCGTCAACTTTGCAAGACATAGTTCCAAAAGCTCTAATTGGCATTCCACCTGGAAGACCAGTCGCTGGAATATTTATTGCATTTTTGTTCCCCATTTTAAAAGTTAACTCTTTAGTGTTTATGAAAATTACTTCAGCTCTTAATCCAGAATTGAATCCAAATTTAAATCCTTTTCAAAGTAGACAAAAATGGTATGATATCTGATTGAATATCATATTCTCCATCGTCTTCAAAGACACCTTCAATTTTTCCGTTATATAAAAATATAGCATCTTGACCAGGTTTAAGTATCAGTTTCGATCCTTTTTATTTCGTTGTTAGACCATTTCCAAAAAGTGTATCGTCATTATACTCAGACCATTCAATAACATTTGCTAATTGATTTCCAAATAATCCCTATTCTATTTTCCTTTCTTTACAATTATTGAAAATTTTTAAATTACAATCCCAATTCTTTTCTTCATTTTCCAATTCTTCATCTACAGCAGAAGAATTTTTAGTTTTCATCGCTACTTTCATCATATTTTTCATCAAATCTTCAACTTCATCTTTTTAGGTGTACTTAATTCAGCTCTAGCATTGGCTTCATCAAGCATTCTATTTGCTTTTTCTTCCATTCTTTCAAACGCAGAAATATTACCATTTAACTTCAAGTAGAAGTCATAGAGTTAATCAGTTGTTTGAGCCATTTTTAATTTAGCTTTATATCCGATCTTTTTCTGATAATTTTTGAATATCGCTTTGCTAATTTATCATGCATTTCTTCATTTTTCTGCATTAACTACAGCAGTTTCATCGTTCTTTTTCAAGATCAGCTAATTTTGAATTCAATGTTTCTGTAAAAACATTCTCGCATCACTTTCATTTCCAGCTTGTAGAGCCTTTTTAGCATAAGATTCCATCTTAGCAATTTCACCTTTACATTCTTCAACTTTTTCTTTCAGCAGAATTTTTACAGCAATAACAGTCAGCCTTCAGATTTTATAGTTGATAAATCTTTTTCCATGTTTCTCAAATATTGATCAATCATTTTTCTGGATCTTCCGCCTTATCCAATAACGAATTAATATTCGCGCCATTATATCTTTGAATCTTGTTAAAAATATTTGCCATTGTTTTTTCCTCCGTTTTTTTATTTTTAAAAATTAATGTTGTTTTAAATAATAATAAATTATTAATAAAACTAAAAATACCTGCCAAAAATAGCAAGAGTTATTTTTACTGCTGATTTTGGATATTCACCAGTTATCGCTCCATTTTCTCCATTAATTATAACTTGATATGTCTGATTGTTATACAAATAGGATGTTGAATAAACTGGTAACATCAAAAAGTCTATAATATTCATTAAACCAGTCGATATCCATACTAATATTACGAACGTGATCATATCTACTTAAAAACCTCACTACTGACCATTCCTTCAAGAGTATTCGTCATCATTCTTTTTGCTACTGTATAACCTTCATACATCGGTATTTTTAAAAATTTCAGAGCTATATCCTGCTAAGTATCCCGAATCAAATTTAATAGTATTATCTAAATAAAAACCCTCCTAAATTTTGTAATAATCGTCTTTCTAAACTCCTTGAACCCGTAGTAATAACATCTTTAAAATCATTTCCAATATGTCCGTGAACAGGATACCAATCAGTTTCAGTTCTTGTATATGTCTTACCGTCTTCTTCATATTCTTCAGTATGATCGATACCACCTTCCGCCCTAATATTCACAAGAAGCTGAATTATCGAATGACCAATAGGGTAAATAAATTCCCATAACTTTTCCTGTTTGATAAAGATTTTTCAATGCATTTGGTGCAAAACCACTGTCCTTTATCCATTTAGAAAAATGGTTCTAACTTCTTTTTCAATCAAAAAGGTTTTAAACTGTCTGGTTCTAAAGTCGACATAATTTTTCCAGCCACAACAACGTTTGAATCACAATAGGACAAGTTCCAGAAGCTTTTTCATTACTTAATTCTATTGTTGCTCCACACGAAGAGCATTCTATAACGGTTGTTTTTCTTCTGGTAATTGTTTTTAATCGACGTTCATAATCTTCTAGAGCGTGTCTATTTAATGATAATATTTTTGGTAGTGCTACTTCATTCTCACAATTTTCGCATTTTTAAATTTTTGTGATTTTGGGTTATAATTCATAATTCCACCACAATTTTTACAGCTGAAATTCTCATTTTTCATAAATTCTCCATTCCTTTTACTAAAAATTTCTGAAGCACTTATAATAATATAAGATTTCCTAACAATAAAAATTATAACATATAGTTTTAAACTGAATTTTTCTTTTCGTCAGTAGTACCAAAGATAGTAAAAAAATCATGAATATCATTGAAAATATTCTGTATAAGGTTAACAAAAATATAATATTAAAATTTATAAAAAAATTTTTCTAATGAGATATTGACAATAATAAAAATAGTGGTATACTTTATAGGCAAAACAACCGAATCAAAGAAAATAAAAATATAATTAATGGAGGATTTTATTATGAGAAAAAGATTGCTATTAGCAATAACAGCATTTTTTACTGGCATGTACATTTAGTGAATGCAGAAACACTTGAAGAAAGAGTGGATAGACTTGAAAAAGAATTAAGAGAAACTAAAGAAGAATTACAAAAACAAATTGCTGAAAAACAAGTTCCTGCCCCAGTAGTAGCAGTCAGCTCCAGCATTAGATATATCAAAATTAACTGATGGATTTGAATTTCATGGTTATGGAAGAGCAGGTGTACTTATAAATCAAGATGGAGACAAAGGAAATGCATTTAAAGTTCAAGATGAAGGATTTGCTCAAAAATATAGATTAGGTAATGAAGATGATACTTACGCTGAATTAGAATTGGTTAAAAATTTGATGTAAATGGAGCAAAAGGTTCAGTTCACTACATGTTTTCAACAAAAATCAGTGTTCAGGAGACGAATATAAAAACATGGACTTCGTGAAGTTCAACAAATCCAGGTTCTGAAAAACGATTCATTTAAAACTAGACAATTTTATGTTGATATAACTCCAAATGATGGAGCTACTTATTGGGCAGGGAAAAGATATTATGCAAGAGAAGATATTCATATAAATGACTACTATATTAGAAACTATTCAGGAACAGGTGCAGGAATTCAAAATATTAAACTTGGTTCTGGAGCACTGATGTTGCATTAATTGCAAACGATCCTAGCGATCATCCCGAATCACACTTCATTCAAGATATTCAGTAGGTCCATGGGCTTTTGAACTAGCAGGACATACAATGAAATCAGATTCTACAGATAAAGATATAACTGAATGGGAAACACAAGGTTCTGTAAGTTATAGTTTACCTGGTTTTTACGGATTGAAAGATAAAGGATCATCTAAAGTAGTATTACAAGGTGGTGTTGGACTTGGTTCGTGAAGTGGTCTTGGAAGTGCTACTGCTTTGGGAGATACTAGAAAAGATGCTTATTCTATAAACTTAGTGACATACGGTCAAGCAAATCTTTTCAGACAGATGGCAAATTATGCCCGAATTAGGTTATAGATACGACAAAAACTTTGGTGGAGTTAAAAATCAAAAACAACAATGGTTAACAGCAGGAATGAGACTTGTAAAATCTATTACACAACACTTTGCTATGCAATATGAAACAGGAGTAGACTATGTAAAGTTAATAAAGGAAATTCAAATTATGACAGTGGATTGTCTAAATTAACAGTAGCTCCAACTTTAAAACTTGATGCAGAAAATTTCTGGGGAAGACCGAAAATTAGAGCTGTCAACATATGGACATGGGTTTGGAGACAAAAAGATATAAGAATTGATTCAGATGGAAAAATTACATAACAAAGGTGTGTAATTTGGAGTACAAACAGAAGTTTGGTTCTAATTCATAAAATTATTCTAAATATTAAAAATAAAAATTCAGAAGGTTTTTAAAATGAACTTTCTGAATTTTTAATTATTTATTTTTTGAATGTTCTTGATATACAGAGTTTTTCTAAAAATTTTTAGATAACCTCTTTAGTTACATGACATCTTTTAACAAAGAAAAATTTCAATTTGTAAATTTTTCTTTTAATTTGACAGTCACCACGATAATTTAAAAATTTAGAAATATTTTTGGAAAAATTAGGGGTTTATTTAAAATATTTCTAAATTTATGTTTACATATGCTATATCTTTTTCTACAAATAGTCTAGTCTTTATTTTTGAAAAACGACATATTACGGTAAAACTAACTTAAATATTTTTTATTATTCAATAAATTAAAAAGACTATTTCAAAAATGACATAGCTTTTTATTTACGATATGATTTATTATAATATATGATTTAGAAAAATTTATCATTAATTATAAATTAGAGTCTGAAATTATAGCTGAATAACCTTTACATGAGTCTGAGTTATTGAGTGAGTAGAGCATACAAAACTATTAGCAAAGATTATACAACTATGATTTACTTATTAGTTTGATAAATTTCAAATTCATACGAGTTATTGTATCAAAAATTCTTAATTTTTACAAACATTATTTTTAAATTTTCAACATATTTTTAACATAATCTTGTATTTCTGCTTTATCAATTACTGTTGAGAATCTAATTTCAGATTTTCTAACTTCATCTAATTTTGCAGGGAATGCACTCCAGTCATTTCTAGAAACTTTATCCAAGATGCTATAAGGTTCTGAATTTTCATCTAATCCTAAAAGCTGCGATAGGAGCAGGGAATTTAAATGGATGTGCAGTTGACATACTACTGTGTGAAACATCTTTATCCAATTTATCATTTCCTAATTTTTCATAAACTGAATAAGCTACTGAAGTATAGAGGATCCATTAGTAATGATATTTTTCATAAATTTCTTTTTATTGATGCAACAGTTTCTTCTTCGTTTGCAAATTCACCATAAAATTCTTTTTGAATATTAGCTAATTCTTCATCAGAAATTTTCTAACACACCAGTTGTTAATAGATTATTGATTAATTCAGCAACTCTTTCTGAATTTTCTCCAGTCGCATAATACAAGTATCTTCAAAGTTAGAAGATAATAAAATATCCATTGATGGAGAATTAGCTGCATAGAAATCTCTATTTTTATTGTATGTTCCTGTTTGAAAGAAATCAGCCAATACTTTTACTTTTTTATTTGAAGCTGAAATGAATTTTTAATAGGAATACCTAATTTTTAGCAATATATCCAGCTAAAATATTTCAAAGTTTCCAGTTGGGACAACAACATTAAATTCTTCATTTTCTTTTTATTGTACCAGAATTTACTAAATTAATATAAGTAGAAATATAGTGAAAATTACTTGAGGAATAATCTACCAATATTGATAGAGTTTGCACTTGAAAAACATAACATTATGATCATTTGCATATTTTTTAAAATTTTTCACTTCCAAAAATTACTTTTATAGCACTTTGAGCATCATCAATGTTACCATTAATTGCAAACGATATCAACATTATTTCCCAATTGTTTTCTCATTTGTTCTTCTTGCATCGACTAACACCATTTTTGGATAGAATACAACAATATTAATGCCATCAACGTCTTTAAATCCTTCTAAAGCAGACTTTTTCCTCGGATCTCCAGAAGTTGAAAATGAAAAATCAGATTTTATCTTCTTTTGTTTTTCATTTAAAAGCAACAAATAAGGAAAAGCGATAAAGCTAAATCCTTAAAAGCTAAAGTTCTCCCATGAAATAATTCACCAAAAACTAACTTTTATCATTTAATTTATAAACTGGAACAACTTTCATCAGTAAAAGTTTCACTATTATATGCACTATTTACAGCTTTTTATTTCTTCATCAGTAAATTCTGTAAAAATAATTTGATAATTCTTTTCTGACAATTCTTGATAAGATAAATCTTTCAATTCATTATAAGTCAATTTTATATTAGGCAAATTTTCGGCATATAAAGACCACCATCTTTAGTCAAGTCCATGTAATGCAAAGAAATGTCGATGATTGTGGCTTCCACCTCGAGTACTTCTGCAATTCATATAAATGTTTTACACCTCTTTCAATTTATTAAATTTTCACATCTTATAGTAACATATTTGCTATAATTTTACAATACAAAACAAGATTTTTACTTTTTGAATTTTTTATGATTTTAAAAGAAATCGAAGTGTTTAAAAATAGCTTATTTTAAATATCGTGTTGAGGTATAATTAATATATACTGAAATTTATAAGAAATAAAAAGAGGGCGTGATTTTTATGAGAAAAAGCTGTTCCTATGGGGCTTGAAGACTTTTGAAAGAATAATAAATGAAGATTATTATTATGTAGATAAAAACGATGTTAATAGAAGAATTATTAATAAACAGGGGCTCTTGTAACCGTTTTTTACAAGACCTCGACGATTTGGAAAAAACATTAAATATGTCAATGATTAGATACTTTTTGATATTAAAAATAAAGAGGAAAAATAGAAAAGTTTTTGAAATTTTTGAAAAATATATAAAGTGAATATATGAGTGAGCAAGGAAAAATATCCTGTAATTTTCATTTCACTAAAAGTTTAAAAGGGAGATACTTGAGAAAATGTTTTGAAAAATCTAAAAACAATGTATAAAATTTTTAATAAATATGAACTTGTGAGAGAAAAATTAAATATTGTTGAGACAATTTGATAAAATTTAGAAATAACAGGAAATGAGAGAAATTTTGAAAGACATCACTTTTTAGATTTGTCAAATTACTTAATTATGTGAAAGAAGTGAGGGTTGTTTTTAAATAGAGATTTTAAAAGAATAAATGAAAATGATGAATAAGAAGTTATATAGGCTTGATAAATATTTGAAAATTTTAAAGGAAAATTTTTAGATGGGAGAGCGTTCATACTCATGTAAATTCAAAAATCTAAAAATATAAATTAAGATGGCATCCCAGTATCTTGATTTTATAAATTCTACGAAAGGAAATAAAAGAAATGGAAAATAAAGAAAGAACTATCAGAATATACAGAAAAGTAGATGTAAATGAAAACGATGGAAGAAAGGCACAAAAAGTTATGGAAGGACTGTCGAAACTGGAAGCCCTTTTAGGATTGAAAAGATAGTAAAATTCCAGAAACACTCGACTTTTTGGGACAGAACTAATATGTTTTATGATGCTAAAAATGTTAAAACTAAAAGGAGTTTCAATAGAAGGTTCATATGATTGGAGAGATGAAAGGATGTTATCGGCATGTTGGGATAAGTTACATTATGAATTTAAGACAACATACAAGTTGATAGACTATAAAAAATAATATATGAAGACCTTCCAAAAGTGATAAATATTTTTGATCCTTATGTTGTTGATTTATATGTAGCTTATAATGGTTCCCTACGAAGAAGGAAGAACTCGGAAACAAGAACTTATGGAGAAAGTATAAATCCGAATTTTTAAAAACTGAAGGAGAAAAATTGTAACATAGGAATGCTGGGAGATGTATTATTTACACTATCCCCAGTGATGTACTCTAATGAAGAGAGTTTCACTAAGCTAATAAAAATACCTAAAGAAGAGCTTTTGGAAAGACTCAAAGGAAAGCGAATGAAGTTCAGTTACTTTGAAAAAGGGTATATACATTATCTTTAATGACAAGGCAGATATTACTTATGAAGAATTTGTAGAAATGAATAATATATTTAAGCCATTACTGGGATTAATTTAAAAATACAATTTGAAAGTGTCCCAAAAGAGTGTATGAGAGTGTCCAGAATTTTGTGTAAACTCAAAATATAATATGTGGTACAGGACGTAGTTTTATCATCCTGTTTGGGTGTGTAAAAATTTTTGTGTAAAACCTCTAAATAATATATACTAAAAATAATTATACAATAGATATTGTAAAAAGATACTGTAAAAATTTTTGGAGAAAGGCATCCTTTTCAGAATAAAAGAATTTTTCTATTCCTAATGGAATAAAAATACGGAAAATAAAAGAGCTTATCAATATAAGGATAATCAAATTATTAAAATATAGAAAAATCCTAATTATAAACATGATTAGAATTAATATTTTTGAAAGGTGATTATAATGGAAAATTTTTGGAGAAGAAAGTAATATAGAAATACAAAATATTGAAATTTTTAAACAATGGAAAAAGTAGAAAAAGTAAACTATTTTTATTAGAAACTGAAGATGAAAATTAATTTGAAAAATAGAAATTGAAAATATGGTATATTTTTCAAAAAGTGATAATATATTTGATTCTTATTGTAGAATTACGAAAAATTAGAATTAAATAATATTTACTTACTTACTGTAATGCGTTTCAGTTGTTAATATTTATCCTTCTACAATGCAGAATTTGAGGGACAAAAGCATATAAACTACAAATAGGAAAACAAGCAACTTTAAATGAAGTAGTAGATATTTTTGATTATGATAGTGAATTAAAAATTGGTAGTGTTAAAGAGCAGGAAGAATTTTATGAAAATTGGTTAGAAAGTTTTTAATGAGAAATTGTTGCTTTTCTTTAAGACATATTACCAATATGAACAAAAATAACAATAACATTGTCAATACAACGAAACCATAGAGAAAGTTTAAAATGAAATTTACCAAAATAATAAAGAAATATACTTAATCCAAATAAAAATATTTCAAATTAAGAAAGGGATGTAAAATGAGAATAATAAAAGAGATAAAATGAAGAGGAAATAGCAGAAATTTTTGGTGATTTATTGGGATGAAGAAAGAAATCAAACACTTTTTGGGGATGACAGATAAATATAGTGAGTATATGTTTATTCAGAAAGTGAAGTTGAGATTATCAATCCCAATATAAATTTTAGAACAATTTATCTTTCTGGGCATCTTCCAGGGATATTTCATTGGGCATTAATAGAAAAAGATTTATTAGATGAGGTTATTGACGGTAATCGAATTAAGATTTCTTGGACGTATTGCGTTCAGAGAATGTAATAGATTGGTAATTTTATATAAAAATACTATGCATTTTTATATATGGAGGTGTCCATCAAATAAAAATGGGCAGGAATAATTTTTATAAACTTTAATCTTATATTTTTAAAATCACAACTAAAAAAATAAAAATTAAGATGATAAGGTAATTAAATAACTATAAAATTTAGATACAGCTAATGGTTTAGATATGTTTAATCAGAGTATTAAAGAAATTAATTTAAAAAGGAATAGAAAAATGGATAGATTTAAAAATTAGAAAATTTAATGATAAAAATTACAAAAGACAAATAAGTTTTCAAGTATTACAAAAAACTTTTTGAAAATGATATTGAAAGAATCGAATATATAAAATCTGAACTTGAAAAAGCATATATTGAAAAACGAAAAATGTTAATATTTTAATTTTAGCAATCTTCGTATTTAATCTGTACAGTGAAGATTTTATTGATATTTTATGTAAATTATCTAAAGAAGAATGGCATGAAAGACATGAGGATATTGCTATTTACTTCATGGAAATGGAGTTACCGTCTACGGTAGAATGTGTTTATAAATTAGCAATTTCAGATTTTGAGAAATATCGTGATGACGAATACTGTCAATTGAGTTGAAAAATGTTGCTATGCTTTTAGGAGCAATAGGAACGGAAGAAGCAAAAGAAAAACTTAAAATGGTTGGCTAAAAAGTGGTAAAGATATTATACGAGAACATGTTGAAGATACATTTTGAAATGTATAAATTATCTTAATTAGGAAAAAGGAAAAGGACTGGAAATATTTAATAAAAATATAAAGAAATTAATTTTTAGAAAGGAATAATAAAATGGAGAAAAATAGTCTTGAAGAATTGAAAAATTAATGTTGATATAGAAAAGAAATAAGCTTTCAAATAATTACAAAAGGAATTTTTTTAAAAATGATGATGAAAGAATAGAGTATATAAAAACAGAGTTGGAAAAAGCATATTATGAAAAATGGAAAAAGTATAAATACTCTGATTTTTAAAGCAATATATATGTTTGAATTACATAGTGAAAAATTTGTTGATATTTTATGTAAATTAACAAAGAAGAATGGCACGAAAAATATGAAGATATAGTGTTTTTATCTTTCAGCAAATGGAATTACCTTTTACGATAAATTGCATTTACGAACTAGCAATTTCAAATTTTGAAAAATACTGTTGGGATGATAATTTTGCATTAGTGAGAAAATGTCGCTTTTGCTTTGGGAGACATAAACACTCCTAAGGCGAAAGAAAAATTGGAATTATTGTTACAAAGTGATGAAGAAATGATAAGAAAACATGCGTTGGAACAATTAAACAGATGTGATTTTCTACAAATAAGGATGTTGAGTAAAAAGGTTTGACAGGGAGTAAGAAAGAGGAAATAAAATGAGACAATTTATGAATATAGAAACTTATGAAGAAGCATATTTTTTACATTATAATGGGAGTTATTTTTCATATGCAAAAGAGAAGGATATCTTTGAACAATATATGAAATTTAATATTTCAAAAAAGAAGAAAAGAAAAATGGTTAAAAGAAAAAGTAGAGAAAATACTATCAACAATAAGTAAAGTGAAGAATATAAACTTAAAATATGATAAATACTGGGATATTCTATATATATTAACTAAAAATTTTAGAAGATAATCATCTTTAGATGAAACAATAAGTACTTTTGAAAAAGATTTTTAAATATCTAGATATAGTTTTCAATTAGCATGATATTGGAAAATGATACATGCTAATAAAAAGATATGGAAAAATTATAAAAGAAAACTAAAAACTGTGATACAACAGAATGATATAAGTATAAATGAGATTATATCTAAAGAGCATAATAAATCAAATGGAACTCACTTTTTACAGAAGAGGAAGTAATGAAGGGTTATAGAAAAATTTTATCTGAATTAAACTAGAAATAGAAAAGAAGTTATATTAGGTTTAGATGAAAAGCAGAAAGGTACTGATTGTAAACGTATCTGCAAGTATAAATAATTCAAACACATTTATTACAAAAATCTCAAATATGAGAAAACTCCCCGATAAAAATATATTCAGAACAGATTATGAACTGTCAAAAATTACTAATACTTATAATGGAAATACAGTAGTAAAAGCTACAAATAAAGTGACAGGAGAAATTTATAGCTTTAAAAACTTCGGTAATACTCAGACAGGAAACACTCTTTTCCATAACAAACACGAATACTTCCCTAGTTCCACTTAATCCGAATGTGTCAACAGGAGTAACGGTAACAACTTCATCTCTGCAAGAACGGTAACAGGGTCAATTGGTTCAAATCTGATTACATCAGAAAGAGTGTGACAACACTGGAAGCACCAAAGAATCCTGTAGTTAAACCGTTTATTAAACCTAAACAGGATATAGAAACAGTGAAAGCAAACCAGCTGTTACTTCTGAGAAACTTAAAACAGTAGAGAGAAGTCATCTCGTAGGGAAGTAATAATCATAACAGTAATAAAGAAAGTTTTAATCAGAAAACAGATCCTAATAGAAATCCTGCTAGGTGAAAATTATGGCACAGAAAAACTTCAAATAAAATGCCACCATTTTTCAAATAGGGAAAATATTCATAGAAATAGTAATACCCCAAACTATGACTACAAGGTTCAAGATAATAGCGGTTCAAATAACTCAAGCAACGGAGACAGTGGTTCTAAGAAAAATATTGAGACTTCTGTGGAGGATAGTGGCAAGATTTATACATTAGAATCACAAGATGCAAACTGGAATTTCAAATCAGACATTCCAAAAACAGTAGTAAAAATTCTGAAAGGTAATTATGAATTAGGTAGAGGTAATGAGTGGAGTGTAAATAATACTGTAACTTCTGTAAAAACGAGATATCTGAAAATCAAAATAATATTTATAATATTGAACTGAATAATGGAATGACACCAGGTTATACTTTGATTAGAAATAGGACGATTAGACATATGACAAAAAAGTTACTGCTGATGAAAATAAAATAAATAATCATAACGAAACTTGGGAATTAAGAATGGAAAGTAGATATAAAAAGTAGTCCTATTTTTGGTTGCTATACAATAGAATGTATGAAAAATATTTTAAAAAGAGCATCCCTGAAATACAATTTAATGTTAAACGAAGTAAGTAATGGAGTTAAGAGCGTTGAAATATAGAGTACTCAAAAAGAAATTCTGCTCAAGCAATAGAACAGAATAATGGTGTTGTGAAATATAGAGAATTTGTAAGAAAATCCTAAAACAGTATACGATACTAGGATATACAAAACGGAAGATTTAACTAAACAAGTTATTAATGAAGTTAAAAATGTTATAACACCAAATGATGTTCAACGAGCATATAGTAATCCAAATCGCAATGTCCCTTTTGGATATAAAAAAATTAATAATCAAAAATAAGAGTTAATATAAAAATCTGATGCTCCAACAGGGGGAATAGAAATAGATGGGTACTATTTTCATGGAAATTAAATAGGAAAAAGAAAAGGGAAAAGACATGAAAAATCGAAAAAAATAAGAACTGATAGTTATTCAATATTAAAAATAAGTAAATATGATTTTTTTAGTAAAATTGATTAAGGAAATAGGAAATTTTCCATATGTAGTTTCAAATATATACGAAGATAATTCAACAAAAACTACAATAGTTGAAGATCAGGGTATGTATATTAATAATGGCTGGAATGAAACCGATGAAACAGCATTATATATTTCTGAGTGTAATTCTGATAGTGAAATTAGAGTTTATTATGGTTATGAAGAACTTTTTTTCTTATTTTTAATTTACTATTTTGAAAAATATCGTTGATTATGCTAACTTAATAAGTTTTGTTGAACAAGAATTGCATAATTATATAGAATATATGGAAAAATTTAAAAATTTTAGAATAAATGTTGATTTAGAAAATTTATTTAAAAGAGATAAATCAAGAAAATTTCTTATTAAAAATATAACGAGAAAGAAAATAAATATAATTTGGAGTTTATTAACTATTATACAAAAATATATAAATTATTGGGATATTGATATAAAAAGAAAATTTTTTCTTATCTTCTTGGAAAAGATAGATTAAAAGAATTTATGCTTAACAAAAAGAGAGTTTTTAGAATAAATGGAGTTGATTATTTTCAAATTGAAGAAAAAGAAAAATATTCTGAAATATATAGAATAGAAATAGAAAATGATATTAAAATAGAATATTATTCAAAAGATTTAGAATATGAAAGTTTTGGAAAATGTTGGCTTTTTATACAAAGAGAAAAATTTTGATATTGAAAATAAAAAGTTTAAAAGGTAAGGAATCAAATTTTGAACGATATAGAGATAATAGGGATGAAATGAATGTAGAAAAGAATTTCAAAAGAAGATTTTTTAAAAGAACTTGAAATTATTGTTAATGCTTGTAAAGATATTTATAATGATATTGAAAGTTGAAAAAATGTTTGAAAAACTTTAAAGAAAATTTTTAGACGAAAATATATTTTTACGACAGGTAGCTTAACACAAGAAAGTTTTAACAAGATATATCACAGTACAGCCTTTCATAAACGAAAAATCTAATCATGAATTGATTCAGTCAATGATGGATACAATGTCTGATGATGTAAATAAATTCAATGTATCAGACATTGTTATTGAGTGACGAAGATAAATTCGGTAAGGGTAGTAATAATTACACAAAATATAGTGCAACCACAAGCACATAGTTTAATAAAAATTGTATAGAGGCAATACATTACACAAAAATATGGTGCAACAGAGCATTTTAGGCGGAGAAGTAACTGCAAATTCTACTAGTGAATAAAGGGAAAAATGTTAAAAACAGGAAAGGTTCAGAGTTCGGAAGGAGGGATAACACATGTAACTAATCTATCCGATCCTCAAGCTTTTAAGGCAAGAGGTTCAGTCTTTGTTGAATTTGATATAGATAAAAATATTATTAAACCAGGAGGAAAAGGAGAATTGGGGATAATTCATGGACCAGGTTCTCTAGGGTGATAGGCTTAACATAAAAAGGATTAGAGGGAATTAAAGAGATGCCAAAAAGTTTATAATATTGAAATAAAGGGAGAAAAATAAAATGTCAGAAATTATAAATTTAAAAATAAAATTGACGATATATTGAAAAAAAGAAAATAAAAGAATTTCAATTAAAAATATAGTAATAGATATCGTTAAAAATAATAAAAATGAATATTATTTAATTTTAGAAAAAGAAAAATATTTAGCTCACTAATAATTGTAGAACCTATTTTTGCACCTTATAAAAATATTTTGCTTTGAAGTTTATAGAGTGAGTGATGAAAAATAATTCTATTTTTATTATGATAATGAAAAATACCACTTTTGACAAAGAAAACGTAGAGCAAATAGATAAGATGTTAGACAAATTTATTGAAATAAATTAAAAATATGTAATGAAAAAGGAGAAAAACGGAAAAATTATTCAACAAAAGAATACAATGAACTGTATAAAAAGTACTTTTATAAGAAGAAGGAGAACAAATAATAAAAATATCAGCAAAATATGAAAAGAATTAAAAAAATTCTTTTGAATTAAGCAAAAATTTTTATATTGTAAATTTTCAACTGAGAAATGAGGAATTAATCTCAAATTTTTCTGGTGTTACAGATGAAGAAAAAATAGATATGATTAAAGAAGGAATAAAAACAAGTATGCTATATTCAGATGAGATAGCGTACTTAATGTATTCCATTGGGATTTTTGGTTTATTTCAAAATATTCATTAAATTTTGTTAAGAGTTTCAGCGAATTATCAAGAGAAGAATTTCATGAAGAACATGAAGATATTGCTAGTTATTTTCAAAGTTTGCATTTACCTCAAACAATAGACACGGTATATGAATTAGCAACTCGAATTTTGAAAAATACCGTTGGGATGATAATTTTGCATTAGTGAGAAAAATGTTGTTTTTGCTTTAGGAGACATAAATACTCCTAAGGCGAAAGAAAAATTGGAATTATTATTACAAAGTGATGAAGAAATGATAAGAGAACATGCAATGGAGCAGTTGAAGAGATGTGATTTCACAAATAAAGATGTTGAATGAAAGGATTAATTATGAAAAAGAAGAGGAAAGAAATATTTATGCTGTATTTGATGATAAAACAATAAGAGTTTATCAGTAGCATAACAATGAAATAGCAGACGAGGCTTTAAAAATTAGGGAAAGTTTGGAAAGTAAGTTCAGTTTAAGTAGAATGACTTGGATAAAACCATCGTTTCTCTGGATGATGTATCGTTTAAATTTTTGTTTATAGTTTAAATACTTGTGTTTGTTTGTTTTCATTTTATTAAAAAGTCAAAACTTTAAATTTTTAAACATTTTCATAAAAAAACAGTACCTTTTTAGTACTGTTCCTATAAAGCCATTTAGTATGTCTTTTATCAAATCATCATCTTCTTTTAGAACGTGTGAATATATATCTAAAGTAGTTGATACTCTTTTCGTGTCCTAGTCTTCTTGAAAGCGATACTATATTAACACCTTTCGATAATAAAAAGTTGCATGAGAATGTCTTAAATCGTGAACTCTAATTTTTCAAGTTGGCTTTCCGAGAATAGACATTTATATCGTTTTGAAATTTAGACTTTGTAAACCCCTCAAACAGTCTAGTCTTTGGAGTAGGCTTATACAACACTTTGATATAGTCTTGTATAATGTCCATAACGAATTTAGGACAGTCGATGATTCTTTTGGACTTAGGAGTTTTTGGAGTTGATATAACATCAGCTCTTTTATTCTCTGAAAAGTTTTATTTATCCTTATTTTATGTTTTTTTCAAAAATCTATGTCCGATATTGTTAATGCCAACATTTCGCCTACTCTTTCATACCCGTATAAAACAATATATTGAATCCAACTACAGCTTCTTTTTATGATTGATTGCTTCTATAAATTGTTTAAATTCCTCTAACGTCCATATATTCATTTCTCCAGCGTTCTTTTTCCAATTCTTCCAGCCAGCTGAACAAGGATTTTTATTTAAATTGTAAAACTTAACTGCATAATTTAATATAGCAACAAGTTGTTCGTGAATAGCTCTTAGATATGTTTGAGCATGATTTCCTTTTATTAGTTCGTTTTGCCATTTTCTAACCAGTAAGGGCGTTATTTCTTTGATTTTATATTTTTGAAAAAAATGGCAATATCTTTTTATCGAAAAATATATGTTTTGCTTTCTAATGTACTTAGTTTTTAATCTATTTTTGATCGTCCATATAAGATTTGTATAAATTTTCAAATGTTATTTCCGTATCAGACACAAAAGAATTTATGTAATTTCTTTCATATTCCATTGCTTCCTGTTTTTTTGCTAAATCCCATTTTTACTTTTTAGAAATTCCATTTTCTTTTTACATAAAAAGAAACATACCACTTTTTTACTTTTTCATCTTTATATGCTGGCATAAAAATCACTGTCCTATATTATAACGTTCATTGAAGTATTTAGCATTTACTTTACCTTGTTGCGTTAAAAAAATCCTTTTTTCTCAATTCTTCGTTCAATTTTTCTTATAATTTTTATATGCCTTCCCTCTTTAACACCGATTATTTTTCATAATATCGTTGCATTCATAAAACCATTTTCATCATTCCTCCGTTTCCGTTATATCAAAATAATTTGTTTTTCGCAAATATTCCCAATAACTTCTAAAAATCTAGCTTCCGCATTAGACAAATCTCTCTCAGACCTCCCAACCTTCTAATCTGTAGTGCATTGTGTTCTTTTCGTGCCATTCAAGGATACCCTTTTTTTATGTATTCAAGATATTCTTCCGCTTCTTCTTTTTCTCTGAAATAGTTACCTTTTTGATACCTTTCGATATCTACCATATTTCTCGTTTCAACTGTTTCTTGTATTTCAAAAGACTATTTAAAAATAATATAAGTCATGTTTATCTGCTCTCCAACGTTTTTTGATTCCGTACTTTTCATTGATAGCTTTCACTTTCTCCTCTATCAATGCTTTTTCTTCTTGATTGCAAATACTTATATCGTCATCTCTGCTTTTTGCACTTCCTTTTTACAAAAAGTTTATTTGCAAATGATAAAAATTCTGGGGAATGAAAAGATTCAACTTTCAATTCTTCATCTTTAAAATTATTTCTTATCAATATCTCTTCATTTTGTTTTTGTAATTCTCCATGCCCATTTATCCCAGACAGGCACAAATTCTATTTCCAACACATTTTCTTTTTCCATTTTTAATCCTCCTGTTTTTTTAAAGTACCCTCAATTAATCCTCTCTTTTATTAAAATGAATCCTCTGAATTAAAATTCTCAACTATTTCATTATCACTTTGAGTATCATTATTTGCTGTTTCTTCTTCAATAATATCACTTGCATTGTCGTGGACTGTCTACATATTCAACTTCTACATTTCCGTTTGGCTCAACTTCTTTTATAACAGCCTGGTCTACTTTCTGTGCTGTTTGCATTTCAATGCTTAATATTCCAAACTTGCTTAGTAACAATTTTAATACAGTTTTCTTTGCCATACTGTCAAAATTTGTTTGCCAACTTGAAGAACTTTTAAGAAATGTTTTACTGAATTTCTTAGCATGTTCTCTCACTTCTTCCTTACTCATTACATTGTATTTTTCGAATCCATTTGTGGTTTGAAAATATGCAATATAGTGAGTTACTTCATCACTTATTTTTTCATCAAGATTATATTTAAGCTCATCAGTAATTGGATCATAGCTTTCAAATTGCCCTTTGTAAAGTTCTGTAACATTAATTTTTTTATATTGTCCAGTTCTAATTGCAAGTTGTATAAATCCTTTGTAGCCCAATTGAAATTGTGCTTCGTTCTTTTTCTTGCCAGTTGTTGCGATTATCTTTGTATTTTTCTTTTTGTAAGGCACAACATAGGCGAAAACCCTAAATTTGGATCAATTGGTAAATCTAATGTTGCGACTATTGCTCCAGCCTTCAAAACGCTTTTGTGGCTCTGCTTCTGTAATTGTGTATTTCCGTTTGTAGTGTTCAGTAGTGAAGTTAAGAATCCAGTCGCTTTATTTCCTAGTAATTCTTTAAATTTATTTTTTATTCTTTCGTCGTTTATCAATGATTTTAGTGTAGTTGTACCCACTGTTCCTTTTTGTTTGTTTTTGGATTCATTAAAGTTCCTGCCATTTTATTTCATCTCCTTTATATATTTCAAGTTGTGTTTTTTAATTACTTCCAGCAAATCGTTAGTTGCTTCTTTTTGTAAGCTCATTTACTTTTTATACAGATATATGTATCTGTTTTTTTCAGAATTGTCTTGAACTTCTTTTTCCTTAATAGCCTTAGCCACCGCTTCTTGCTTTTCTTGCTCTTGTTGTTGCTTTAACGCTTCAATTTCCTGTTGTTTTTCTTTTTTTCAGCTTTTTTTCTTCTGCCTGTTTTCTCAAATTTTCTTCAGTTTGCTTGATTTTCGTTCATCTTATTTGTGATAGCTTCCCGAAATAGTTGCATACTCTTCTTTTATTAAATATTTTACATTTTTCAAGCAGAATTTTAAATTGAATTTCTTTATTTGCTTTTTTTCAATTTCTTGTTTTTATAAAGTTTTTCTTTTTTTGATTAATTCATCATACTGTTGTTGTATTTCAGCTTCAATATTTATCTCTTTAAAAGTTTTATTTTTCCCATTTTTTTGTTATCTGCTAAGTAAATCAAGTACTCGGGTCTATCTTTGAAAATTAGTTCTTTGATAGACTTTATTTTTTTCTCTTTTAGCATTATCCAGTCTTTGTCGTGTAAATATTTTTCTTACTGCATCTATTCTTTTAATTAAATCAATAAGTTTCTTATTTACTTCTTTTAGTATCTTCTGTTAAATAATCCATCAAATCTTTTTTTAAACTTGTCAGCATTTGATTTTTACTTGCTACTTCTTCACGATATTTTTTTATAGTATCAATATCAGTAAATACTACTTCATATAATTTTTCTATTTCTTCAACTTTTTTTCTGCCTTTTTCAAAATCGATCATAGACTTATCAATTTTGGCAGGAGTTATTTTTGCACTGTCGAAAACAAACTCCATTTTAGGCAATGTAACTAATGATGTTTCTGCTTCAATTTCTATATTTTTTTATTTTCCATTTTCAAAGATTCTCCTTTTTCTTTAGATTTGTCTAATTTGTTTATTTCATCTTTAACTAAATCTTCCATATAATACTCGTCTGTTCCTTTTTCTTCTCTGTATTTTTAAGTATTCATCATAAGATTCATCATACCAATCCCAATTATCAACTCCGCCAAAACGTAAAGCTCTGTAGCTATGGTAGCACTCCCAAAAATTCTTTTTAGCTCTTTTTCTTGTCAATTCATAATTTCCATTTGCTAATTTTTCATTTCTAACCTCCATAAGTTTTTTTATCATTCTTGGCTCTGTATCGTTTCTGACACATTCCCAAAATTCAATTTCTTTATTTAAAAGTTCCTGTATTTCATCTTCCCAATCCGCCCTGTTTACAACTATTGTCTGTAATCTTTTGTCCAAGTCGAATGGCGTTGAATTTTTCATTTTTAAAGCATTCAAACTTTATTTCAGCAACCAAGACAGCATATTCATAGCCTGTCACCAAAAAGTAATGTAAAATTTGATATAAATAGGTTTCGTGAATGTTATTTTTGCCATTCTTCTACATATTTATTCCATTTGTTAATTGTAGTCGTCTTTATTTCCAGTATCCCTTTTTATCCTCATAAACAATTTCTCCGTCCAAATTAGCTCGTATGAAATCATATTTTGAATGAACATACATTTTGTTAACTTCAATATTTTTATCATGGTGATCCTCTTTGTAGGAATTAAATATATTTTTTTCAGGTGTTTTTACCTCTTTGAGCCTGAGGGCTTGTGAAATTATTTTGTACTCTTCCAGTTTTGTCATTCCAAACATCAATTATTGTACGATATTTATTTTTACCCATTATCGCTCCTGCATCGCTTCCACCAATTCCTTTTTTTCTAATACTAAGCCACTCTTCTTCATTAGAGTAACTTATTTCTTTATACATTTTCATACCAACTCCTCTATTTTTATTTCTTTTAACTATTCCTGGAAATATCCAAAATAATAACCAGCATATAAATGGCACGAGCATTTCTCCGCCACCAATTATTCCCAAAAATTTTTCCACGCTCTATCTCAGCATATTTATATGCTAGAATAGTTAATGTTATTGTTGTTATAATTTTTAATTGATAATATTATTAATTTTTTTCATTTAATAACTCCTTTTCTTATAATTTTGTTTACAATTTTATTTGATTCTTTAACTTTTTATCTTCTTCTTCTTTTCGAGCTTTTTCTGCTTGTTGATTTACCCAAGTTAATGTTTCTGTATCTCATTTCTATCACTCCTGTAATTTATTTATTTAATTCTATTTCCCACGATATTGCTCATATCCGAGCTTGAAAGCGACTATAAAAAATCTTTTTCATTTTCAAAATTTTTCTTTTTGTTCAGTTATAACTTCTATGAAGCGTGTTCTTGTGTTTCAAACACAGCTATAACTTCTCCTTTTTCAATCCAGTGTTTCATTATCATTGCTATTCCTCCCTAAATTTTATTTATTAATATCTTATCCAAAACCCACTGCAATATTTACAATGGGCTTGTTAAAAACATCAATCGTTTATCCTACTTTTTTTCATCTCAACAACAAATGTTTCTATTCTTTCGTTTTCCTCATACCAGTCGATTCCACCATTACAGTCCTCATAGTAGACTGTATCACAAACTTCTCTTTCGTCTTCGTAAGAAAAATTTTCAAAATACTCACGAATTTTCACTACTTTTTAGTCGAATATCCGTCTAATATACACTCCATAAGCCACTTATTTAGCCAATCTTGAGTGTATTCTATTTGATAGTTTCTATTCACTTTTAACTCTTCGTTATCAATCAAATCAAATATTATACCTCTTTACTTCTTTTTCTAAATCTGTCATTTTAATCATCTCCTATTATAATTTTCTTGCGTTAATGCAAGAAAAACTTTAAAAAAAATATAGATATTTATTGACTTTCTTTCATCTACAAAAATTATTATACCACATAACTTGCAGTAATGTAAGTTATTTTTAAAAAAGTTGCAACTATGCAATTTTTTTAAGGTATAATGTAACATAAAATATAAATTAGGAGTAACAGATATGGAAGACAAGGAAAAATTGAGAAAGATTATAAAAAGAAACTAGGGTTACAAAAAAATATAGCTAGAGATAAAATATCTGAATTACTGAAAATAAGAGGAATAAAATATGCTGAATCTTCGTTATCACGTTATGAAAATGGCATAACAGAAAGCATAAAAGCAGAAGTATTGAAAGGAATTTCAGAGATATTAGGGCTTGATGTAATCGAAATGTATAAATTAGCAGGATTGTTAAATGAAAATGAAGATATAAGATTCAGCTAAATTAAAACAAAAGAGAACGTGATCAATTTAACGAAATCCGAAGGAGCAGATTATTTTTAATGATAAAATGTAAGCGACGAGGATAAAAAGAAATTGTACGATAGTTTGCAAGAACTATATTTTTGATGCAAAAATGAAAAATAAAAAGAAAAATAGAGGTTCTTATGATATAAAAATTAAGAGTCAATAATTTGATAAGGAAATACAGTACTAAAAATCCTTATGAATTATGTTCAAAAATGAATATAAATATTTTTTTATATGGAGCTTGGAGAAATAAAAGGATATTACAAAAAAAGTATTAAAAATAAATATATAGTTATAAATGATAATTTGGATGATTATTCTAAAAAGATAGTTTTGTGTCACGAATTGGGACATGTTGTTTTGCATTGTAATAAAAAAATAAATTTTTTGAAAAATAGTTTTTTTATACTATTCTAATGAGTTAGAAAAATGAGGCAAACGAATTTGTCGCTGAATTGTTATCAAGGCAATATGAGATATTGACCGAGGAATTAATAAAAGAATGTAGGTTAGGAATTACTTTTTAGAGGAAATAAAAAAACTCTTAGAAAAGAAATAAATATAACAAGTAATTAGTGGGGATAATTTTGGTTTTTAAATATCAAATTAGGAGGAATCAAAAATGAAAAATTATTAGTAATTTTGACATTAGCATTTGTTACTGCTAACGTATTTTTCAGAAACATTGCATTTTAAAAATTGCAAGGAAGCTAGAGCAAAAGGGTATAAAAATATCAAAAAGGAGCGAACCTGGTTACGCAAGACATTTAGACAGGGACAGAGATGGAATCGCTTGTAGAAAGCAAATAATTTATTTTAGAGTTATTTCATTTTTTGAATAACTCTTTTATTTTTAAAAATTTCTTGCATTAACGCAAGAAACGTGGTATTATAATATTGAGGTGGTGAAAAATGGAAGTTGATAAATATACACAAATTAGAATAAAAATGATAGAGAAAAAGATTTTTTGGAAAGATATAAGAGAAAAATCGGTTATTCTGATTGGGGTTTAAGATTAGCAATTAAAAATAATAATTCTGAAGTAATAAAAAAAGTTGAGAAAAATAATAGATAAATTTTAAATTTTTTATTAATCATTTTTGCATTAATGCAAGAAAACTTTTAAAAACGAGTTAGGAGGCACGAGGTGAAAAAAAGAATTGGAAATTTTAGATAAACCAATAGAGCGATTTGGAAATCTAAAAATTAAGTGGGAGTTGAGAGAAGTTGTAATTAAAAAAATACCCAGAATTAAGAGAAGATGAAATTGAATACTTAACTCAATTGCTGGGTATGGAATTAAAAATATTATTTTTTTGGATATTAATCCTTGGAAAAATTCAATATTTCACAGGAATTATGGAACATACGGAACGAATCCTAAACCACAAGGGAACCCACTTAAAAATCCGAGAAAATAATTATCTTCAAATGGGTAAAAATGAAGTAAGGGAGGTGTAAGATGGATAAAACGAATAGATGTCTGAAAGCAAAAAGATAAAAATTTTTGAATATACTTGAGAAAGAAGAAATCACTTTAGATGAATTTAACAATATTTCAAAAAGATATAGCAAAAAGAATATGTGGAGAAAGCAGTATTAAAAACCAAAAGATATAGCAGAAAGAATAATAAATATGGTTAAGAATGCTAAGTCAATAAGTTTTGACGAATTAGCAAGTGAAATTTTAGAAGAATAAAAAATAAGCAGAATACTATTCTGCTTAATAAAAATTAATAAGTGTATCTTTTTCCAAGGGATACGACTAGGATGAACATTTGCTAAAAATTTTACAATATCTGTTCTTCCTTGGTATTTTGGGATACCGTTTGAATTTTTGTGCCATTAATACAATAGGAATGTTTGGAAAGAAACGCCAAAAACTTTCTCGAGCTTCTTTGGCTTTGCTTGAAGAGTTTAAGATACTTGGCTTAACAACAACAATAGCAAAGGTAACGCCTTGTTCTTTGATTAATGCACCATCAAATGTAGCCATTGCTCCTCCTTTCTAAATTATATATTTTTAGAAGAAACAGGAGATAGGGGAAAAAGATTAAAAGAATCAGCAGAAGACACGGAAAAGTAACAGAAGCAAGTGTATTGCTATTTGATTTGGGAACAAAAAGAACGACAGTAAACGAAATATATTTTTAACAGCCAAGGATATTTCATAATTCGGGATCAGAAAAAGATTGGGATTAGGAAAATTTAAGTAACAAAAAGCACTCCGAAGAGTGCTAACAAAAATTCATAAAATCTATATCTTGTGTTAATTATAACATAAATTTGATAAAAACACAAGATGTAAGGAAGGGAAATAAAATGAAATATACAATAAACGGATATTCTCGGGAAAAATTACTGGAAAAATAATTTAGATTTATCTGACAGTCTAATTTTAAGGGTATTGGCGGATATTTATTCAAGTAATAGTAAAAAGATTGAATATAAAAATTATGAACAATGATAAATATATGTGGATTTCTTATGGTTATTTATTTGAACAGATACCAGTTATAGGATCTGAAAGAACACTTGTGAGAAAAAAATAGATAAACTAATTGAAAAGGGATATTGAAAAAGGAACTTGTAACATCTAAAAAAGAGGAATCAAGGGACGATTTTTTATATGTTTCTTTTTGGAGAAAAAAATATTTTTGAATTAACAGAATATTTAAATAATGTAAAATGAGAAAATAGAAGTGAAGGAAAAAAAGAAGATAAAGTGAAAAATCAAATAACAGTTTGTCATCTGAAAAACACCAAATGTCAAATTGACACCGACCAAATGACAAAATGTCATGAACCAAATGACAAATTGACATCATACCAAATGACAAAAATGTCATAACAAAGATTCATCTATAGATAATACATCTATAAATAATAATATATTAAATAATACATATGTGAAAAATGAATTTTCACGATTGTGTGAAGAAATAAAAACCAAATGGATAAAAATTGCTCATGAGTATAAATTATCGTGTACACAATTAAAAATAACTGAAAAACGAAAGAGAGTTATTAATAATTTGCTGAAAGAGTATTCCGTAGAAGAAGTATTACAAGCTATGGAAAAAAATTCGTACATCTAATTTCTTGCAAGGAAATAATAAAACAGGGTGGCAAAATAGCGTTCGATTGGTTTATTAACAAATCGAATTTCTTAAAAGTGCTCGAAGGAAATTATGACGATAAAGAAAATGAAAAATACAGGATTTTAAAAATTTTAGTAAAGGAGTTACGCAAAAATCTGAGAGACCAAAAGTCACAGCAGAAGGTCTAAAAATATTTTTGGAGGTACAAACTAATGACAATGGAAGAATTTAACGAAGGTTTTGGAATGTTACTCGATTATTATCCGAATACACGAGTAACTGACGGTCTTGTAAATATATATTATATGGGTTTAGCAGAGCTTAGTGTATCAGAATTTAATAGAGCTATTGGAAAAATAGTCAAGGAGCACGATGGTGATTTTTGCCAAAAGTTTCAACGATTTTTAAAATATGCAAATTCAGATATAGATTTAAAAAAATCAACTGATTCTAGCAAAATGCTTAAAAAGGCTATTGAAAAAAAGTTGGAAGAACTGGAATGATAGCGTTTGAAGACAAAAGGAGTACAAGCAGTTGTTGATTATGCTAGTTGGTTGAGACTTTGTAATATGAGTGAAACTGAGTTTGATAATTTTATGAATTGGGAATTTGAAAAATCTACAAGGAATTTATGAAAAAATCCATACAGTGTTCTCGAATATTTTCGAGGTTCTCAACCATTAATCGGACAAACAAAGCCAAAATTATTTACATATGCGATGATTGGAATTAGAAATAATGAAAACTTTATTCCGTTGGAATATAACGCGAAAAAGAAACAGAGAATAAATTGAGTTACAAAAATCTAAAAGGAAAAAAATGTTGATAGGAGAATAAAAATAATGATAAAAGAAAAAGTAAGGGTAAAGATTATAGCAATAGATTTCAATAGCCGTAAAGGCTGGAGATTATATCACAACGAGGACTTATATGGGAATACAGAGATTATAGATGATAGGTTTTGGAACGATGTGCAAGAAGGATATTATAGTTTCAGAAAAGGTACAACTTTAATTGCTGATATAGAATGCCCTTGGAAAATTGAAGAACCACTGAAAAATTTTGAAGGTGCATGAGGTGATTTATAGTGATTAAGCTGGAATTGCCAGTTTACTGGCAAACTAGAAAAAAATAAAAATAACTCTAATGAGCCTAAATTGGTATAGAAATGAGAATGAGCATGTTAAGAACAAAATAAAACATGAATATCATGACCGATTAGATTGAAACTTTTTAAAAACAGGGAAAAATAAAAAGGAAAATATCGGGGTCCGATACCGTTATTTTTATAAAAAAATTCAGCTAGCGACTTGAAAATGTAGCTTCAGTAATTGGGAAATTTCTGAACGACGCATTAAAGGAACTGGGAATAATTGTAGATGACAGTGTTAAATATTTAGTCAATAGTCAACTAATAGTTGACAGTTGCGATAAGAAAAATCCGAGGATTGAGATAGAAGTGGAGGAATTAAATAATGGACAGGGTGTATCTTGTTTCTTTTTCGTTTCAAAAAGAATTTAATAATATGACTTACGGACATAGTAAAATTGTTTTTGGAAAAAGGGAATTATACAGAAGATGAATTAATAGTTTTTGTTGAAAGCATAAAAATGAATTTTTGATTTAGAAGAAGATAAGGGAATATTAATAACAAAACATAATCGACATAACAAAAATAAGAAAGGAATTAGAGGAATAATGGAAGCGTTAAAAACATTCGATATAAAGGAATTGCTGAGAAGACAAGCAATGCTGGATGAGAAGTTTGATGAAAAAGAGACTGTTAATGTTAGAACAATCAAAGGGATTCAGTGTTGCATTGGTAACAGAAATTGGAGAATTGTCTCAAGAACTTAAAAGTGAATGGAACTACTGGAAAAACAGCACTGAAAAATTCAATAAATCAAAAGTGCTAGAGGAATTATCCGATGTATTGCATTTTTATCTTAGTTATATAAATGAAAAAGATGAAGAAACGAGAGGTAGAGTAATACCTTTTTTTAGATGAATTTTTAGTTGAATACAATAGAGGGGTATTGTCAAAACAAAAGCTTGGAGGACAAGTTGCTCACACTATCTGATTTTTAGAACATTAAACGAAAACAAGGTTTTAGGGTTGTATTTTGGATATTTCAGATTATGTAAAAAGCAACTGAAGAAGAGTTTTTGCAAAATACATCACGAGAAGTGGCTTAAGAATATGAACGAGAGAACAAAAGAAAGTTATTAACTTATGTGTATACAAGTTAAAGTGCATAAGTAGGGACAATGGCAACTAAATATAATAACTGTGAAACCTAAAAATATTGTGGAGTTTATAGAGTATAATAAAAAAATTTTTAAAAAGTAGTTGACATTACGTGTCTAATAATATATAATAAGTTAGACACGTAAGAAAAAGGAGCAAAAAAATGGAAAAAGAGATGTGAATATTTCTTTTTTACAGAGCTGGAAACAGTGGAACTTCTAATAGAATTACTTTTACCTAAAAAAATGGGTAGAAAAGATTGGAATTACACCAGATAATCGAGCTGTTGAAATCATTTTTGGATGAAGAGAATGATTCAATTATAATTAAAAAGAAATAAAAAGCTCCCTTAATCTTACGAAAAAGGAGCATACAGTATAAACTGCTACCAACTTTATTATACTGTATAAACTCCAAAAAAATCAATATTTTTAGGAGGAAAATTTTATGGACAAAGTAACATTTCTGGATGTGGAAGAAATCAAAATCAAATTAGAAAGCGTAAGAAGTCTAATGATAGCCTTAGAATATGGAATATTCGATAGCTTTGAATCAAAAAGAGATATTTAGAGTTGGATATGCTAATTTGGTTGAACAGGTTTATGGTATACAAAATGAATTGAATATATTAATTGAAAAAGCAAAAAAATAGAGTTCAAAAGATTCAGAAAAAAGAAACAAAAAAATAGTATAATGGAGGATATAAAGAATGGAATTGATTAAAGTAAGTGTAGAAAACGTAAATGGAGTATTAGTAACAACAAGTAATAGAGTAGCTGAAGAATTGGGAGTGCAGAGCATAAACATTTATTGGAAAAAAATAGATGGTTATGTAAATAAATTTAACTCGGCCGAACTTTCGGCTCAGTTCAACATAATGCAAAATTTTTACAGATAAAATTGATAAATTTAGTTCAGTGGAACTTTCCGCTCAATTCTATATACCTTATAATTATAAAGATAGAAGTGGTAAATCGAATAGAAACTACTTAATCACACAAAAAGGTATAGCACAATTAATTGGAGGATATAATGCTTCAGTACCAAAAAGCATTTTTTATTAAATGTATCATATATCAATGAATTTGAAAGAATGAAAAAAATATTATTAAAGACAATATTCAAAAACCATTAACAATTGAAGATATGATAATTTTACAAGCAAAAAGAAATGAAAAATGTAAAACATAGGATAGATGTGGTGGAAAAATAAAGTTGATAATGAAATAACACTAGATTCGAGGAGAACAAAGAAAATTACAAAAGAGCGATAAATGTTAGGGTGTATCAAAGATTAGATGTAATTAATGCTGAAAGAAAAATTAATGTTTCCAGCAATACATAGAGATGTAAAAAGACAGATTTGGAGTAGCTAGTTATAGAGATATAAAAAGAAAAGATTTAAAAAGAGGCATTGCTATATGTTCAAAACTGGATTGAAAAAAAGCTGAATTAAGGGAGGCAAATTAAGATGTCGATAGAAAAAAATAAAAACATTTGAAGAATTTAAAGAAAAATGTGATTTTTGAAGTAACTGATAAATTAACAGAAATTTTTCAAATAATTGCTAAAAAAAGATGGATTTAAAGCTACTGACACAGAAACAAGAAAAGATATTTCCGATGAAATTATAGAAAATGAAATCGGAATGGAAAGAATAGACTTGGAAACTATACAATTCCTAATTTATAAAGAATGGAAGAGATGGTGGAATAATATATGAGAATATTAAGGAAATCAAAAGAAAAGAAGACTAAAAAAATATTTTTGAAGTATTAGAGGAGAAGCTGGAAAAATCTGATAGTTTAGTTGGAATGGAATACGAAGATATTTTTTAATAAATTAAACGAAATTTTTATGTCAAATATAATACAGCTAATCTAAAACTTCTTACATTAAAAAGATTTTTGAAGATGAAAGAGATTTGCTGGATGGATGTATCAATCATTTCTAATAATTTATTGTTTATACACTGGCGAAGAATACCAAAAGTGCAACATTAAATTATGGGAAAATAGCTAGAAAAATACAAAACTATTTAATTGGTTAGTGTATGAAACAGCTAGAAAATATTGCCAAGATTTGTTTAAAGAAAAACGGAGAAGAACTCGTTGAAATGGATAAAAATGGAGATTTTTGTTTTTCAAAAATAATACAAGCGTAACGAAAGAATCACAGTTATTAAAATTTAGCTGTGATTTTTTTATGGAGGGAAAATGAGAGAGGACGTAGTTAAAAAAGATAAAGAAAAAGATTATTAGAAGGAAACGAAGTGGATGACAGTGACTTTCATTTTATGAAATTGAAAGTTGATTTGTTCAAGGATATGAAATTTATTAAGAGAAGGAAGGCTAAGAGAAAATGTCTAAAAAGAATGAGTAGGGAAAACCAAAAATTAATATACTGGTTTATAGATTGTTACGCCTATAAATTAAAAAGGCGTAGATATTAACTGGAAAAGTAGCAAGGAAAAACCAAATATTTCTGATTATTTTCTTTACAAGGCAAAGGAAGACTTGAAAAAAACTTTTATATTAAGCATAGCGGAATTAATTTGAAAGGTTACAAGCCTTTTAAAAAAATATAGAAGAAAAATTAAGAATCAGACTGAACGAAGTTTTTAGATAAGAATTATACTAAGGAAACCAAGATAAATATTGTAACAAATGATTTGATAGATTTTGTCCGGGAAGAAATGCAAAAGATTTTTATTAACTATTACAGGTACATTCAGTTTAAAACTTGATATGATGAGCAATAATGAGAGCAATAGCCTTTTACTAATTATTTATTTGATTATTTTTCTCCAAAATGATATAGCAATGTGGGAAGAAATGCAAATGCTATATAAACAGCAGAATGAGGGAAAATATATTTATGCAAAGTTGAAATATAAACGTTGTGCGGTATGCAATAGAACTCCAGTTGACTTTGAACATTGGCAGTCGGCTGGAAGCTTGGGAGGTTATGCGAATGATAGAGGGGCAGGAAGATATATTTCGCTTTGTAGACAACACCATACCGAAAAAGCACGATATTGGAGTGGAAGCATTTGAAAGAAAGTATGATGTGAGAGGTATTTATTTGAATGACGAACAAATAAAAAGAATTGAAGAAAAATTTATAAAAATCATTTTAAGGCATTTAAGGAGGAGAAATAATGGAAAATATTATATAAAAATAGCAGGAGTGATATTTTTCACTTTCTGTTATAGCATTTTCGATAGTATTTATGATAGTTTTGTCTTGAAGGTGCTATCGACGAATACAAGGAGGCAAAAACAAAAACAGGTTACTGGCTTTCACTTTATGTGGCACTTTTTAATTTCGGGGCGCTTTTAATATTTTTAGCAACAGTAGGAATAAAAAGGAATAGTATTAGCATAGTTCAGTCGCAGAAAGTAGTTTTAGCTGGAATAACAGCTTGAAATTTAGTATTTATAAGGAAAAATGACAGTCGTGAAAAAGTCGTTTTTATTAGAGAAAGGTTAGGAGGAGAAATGAAAAACAAGGATAGAATGCAGTTCAATTTAAAAACTGGGAAAAAAACGTGGCTTTTTGGAAAATTTTTGGAGTAAAAATGATAAAAGGGCAACTTTTGAGAAAATATTGAATAAAGACAAGTATAAAAAAAGAAATAGGAGAAATCAAAATGGGGAAAATGTTATTAGGAATTGCAATATTAGGATTGTTAGGAAGTTGTAATAATAAAAATTGATTTCAGATTGTGAAAATTATAAAGTTGCAGATAAATACGAAAGAAAAAGAAATTTTTATAACAAATCAATATGCTGGGAAAATAAATAGAGTCCCTTGTACATCCCAGTACCACAAACATCTGTATATTATTATATAACTTTTGAAAATAGCAACACTTATTCAATCGGACAATCAAAATATAGATTAGTGAATGTTGGAGAAAAAAATTAAAGAATGTAAATTTTAGAAAAAATTGGACAATGGCAGTTGAATATCTTTGGTCTTGAGGTATAATAGAGGTATATTTTTATTTAGGAGGAAAAATAATTTATGTGGAAATTTTTTAGGGACTCCAACAGTTCAAGGAGCAATTTCGAGAGCTGTTGTTGCTTTAGTTGGAACTATTTTTGAATAACTATATAAATGTAAAGAATAATAATAAAATTATAAAGAGTAATTCAGAAAATTTGGAAAAAAACATTAAATCATAATAAAGAAAATTTAGAAAAAGAGCATAATTTTAGAAAAAAATCAAGAAGATAAAAAGAAATTAAAACAAACGTTAGAAAGTATTTTTAGAAGAAATAGTAGCAGATGATTTAATTATAAAAGATGTATTTTCCGAATTAGAAGAATTTAGAACAAAGAGGAAAGATTTATTAATTCACTAAACTTAAGTATCAAACATAAATATATAAAATCAAAATACAACTACAGACCAAAATTTGACAAAGCGTTTGTTTTAAGTTTGATGTATTTTAGAGAATTGCATGAACTTATATTAGCATACAAAAAGAAGACTGAGAAAAATCTACGATTTTTGTTTCAGAACAAGTATCTTCATCTTTCTTAGAAGACATTTTTAAAGACGAATACGATACTTATAAACAACAGAATTTGGGGTATGGTTTCGAAATTTTATAAGTGGTGGAAGAAGAGGGATATATAACAAAATAATAAAAAAGTGAAAGAAGAAATAGAGAAATTAAATAGGAATAACTAAAAAGTCCAATTTTATTTGGACTTTTTTTGTAGGGAAATGAATAAAAATAGAAAGGGAAATAAAATTAAATGAACGAAAAAGATATAGACAGAATAGCAGATAAAATAATAGAAAAAAATGAAAACTGACAGAGAAATAAAAAAACAGAAAAACAATTAACACCATTTCAAAAGACAGAAAAACTGTTATCAGAATTATCTTTATTGAAAGGTGCTGTTGATTCTAAAAATATGCTTATAGAGGATTTGAAGAAAGAGGGAATATCAATTCAGAAAAGAGAAACTGGAGTTAATGTACAGTCTAGTAAAGTATACCTATCAGAATTAGAAAAGGTTGAAAATAGAATTGAAAAAAATTAAAAGGAGGAAATCGTAAGAATAGAAAAACGTTGTTAATATGGTTGAAAAGAGCATTAGGTACAATTAGGAATAATAAATATTACGATATAATAGAAATGAAGTATTTTGATGATTTAACGTTTGAGCATATATCTGAAAAATTAGATATAAGCGTTATAACTGCAAAAGAGATATAAAAATAAAATGATTAGACAGTTGCAACTAGTTATATTTTTCAGATGATGTAATAAAAATATATTAAATTGAAAAATGATACTTTTTTTGATATTGTATACAATTTTTTTAATATGTTATAATATGTCAAGATGAAAGAGTATGAGTTGAGTACTTGTTATTGGATCCTTGATTTATATAAGGACAAGACAGTTTAAAAAGCTGTCTTTTTTTGTTACAAAAAAGGAGGTGGTAGCATTGAAATTAAATACTAGACAAAAGGCTTTTTGTGAATATTATGTAGCTTGTGGAAATGCTACTGAATCCGCAATAAAAGGCTGGGTATAAAGAAAAGTATGCAGGTGTAAATGCTGATAAATTACTAAAGAATACTAATGTTTCTAAATATAAAAAAAGATAATGGAAGAATATGCGAATAATAGAATAGCTAAAGCTGAAGAGATACTGGAGTTCTTAACTGCAACTCTAAGAGGAGAAGTAACTGAAGAAGTAGTAGTGGGAGGATTTGGAAAATCAGCAACAGAAAAAAATAATTAAAAATGTAGATTTAAGAGATAGGTTAAAAAGCGACTGGAATTGCTTGGTAAACGATATAGATTGTTTACAGATAAAGTTGAAGTTGAAGGAGTTGTGCCTGTTATGATTGTAGGTGAGAGTGAACTTGAAGAGTAGAAAAGTGAATCTGCCGGAACTGGTTGGAAAAAGGATACAGAGATTTTTGGAACTTCAAGGGAAGGTACAAGGTTGTAAAAAGGATCAAGAGCAAGTAAGAAAAAGTAAGACAACGGCATTGTGGATAGTCTACAATATGATGAAATACAGGAATGCAAATACTCTTGTTGTACGTAAGGTGTACAGGACTTTGAAAGACAGTTGCTATTCAGATTTGAAATGGGCAATACATAGGTTACAAGTTCAAGACTATTGGGAGTTAAAAAGAAAGTCCACTTGAAATAACATATAAAACCTACTGGACAAAAAGATTTTATTTAGAGGTTTCGATGATCCGTTGAAAATTACATCTATTTCAGTTTCTGTTGGACAATTATGTTTTTGTTGGGTAGAGGAAGCATATGAGTTGACAGATGAAGTAGCGTTTAATATGCTAGATGAGAGTATAAGAGGTATTGTTGAAGAACCATTATTTAAACAAATAATCATTAGCTTCAATCCTTGGAATGAAAGGCACTGGCTTAAAAGCTAGATTTTTTGATAGAAAAGATAAAAAAATATTTTAGCTCTTACAACTAATTACCTATGTAATGAGTGGCTTGATGAATCTGATAAAAAGCTATTTGAAGATATGAAAAAGAATAATCCTAGGCGGTATCGGTGGCAGGGCTTGGCAACTGGGGGATTGTTGAAGGGCTTGTTTATGAGAATTGGAGAGAGTTGGAATTTGATTGGAGAGAAATTTTTAAATAAAAGGCAAAAAGCAAAAAGCAGTATTTGGGTTAGATTTTTGGATATACGAATGACCCTGCTCGCTTTTGTAGGGATACTGGACATGGAGCAGAAAGAAATTTATGTTTTTGACGAAATATATCAAAAGGAATGCAAAAATACAGCTATTTATAACAATATAGAAAAGCTTGGATTTAGAAAAAGAAATAATAGTTGCAGATAGTGCAGAACCAAAGAGTATAGAACATTTAAGAAGCTTTGGGATTGATTAGGATAAAAGCATCTAAAAAGGGAAAGATAGTATAAATGCTGGAATACAATTTATTCAGGATTTTAAAATTTTTTTATTCATCCAAGGTGTGTAAATTTTTTTAACAGAGATATCTAATTATGCTTGGGATAAAGATAAATTTGGAAAAAGCAGTAAATAAACCGATAGATGACTTTAATCATTTAATGGATGCCATGAGATATGCACTTGAGGATTATATGAGAAATAATCGGATGAAGACAATTAATAAAAATATATTGGGGGTGAGATAATGGAAATAAAAATTTTGGAAAAAAAGCGTTATGGGACTTTTTAGTGAATGATTTAGCACGGCTACAAAAACTGGAAGACTATTATATTGGTAGACATAAAATATTGGAAAAACCTAATAGGTTGAAGGAGAAACCAGATAGTAAACTTATCCACAATTTTTCCAGGGTATATAACTACGATAGCAACAGCTTATTTTTATTGGGAAAAATATCAATTATAAGTTGTTGGAAGATAATTTGGCTAATGAGTACGAGATGGTTGGAAAAATATTTAGCAACGGAGGAAGAACAGCAGTGTAATTATGAGCATGCTGAAAACTGTTCAATTTTCGGTCGGTCGTATGAGTTGTGGTATAAAAAATATAGATAATACGATAAATTTTAAAACATTGGATCCTCGAGATGTTTTTGTTATTAGAGATAATACGATAGACAAAAATATTAAATATGCGATTCGGTGGAATAAAGAAAAAAACGAAAACAATGAGTATGATTATATTTTTGAGATTTATGATGATAAAACTGTAACTGTCAATACATTTACTTCTGTTATGGATTATGAAGGGATTATACTAACTCCACAGGGGCAAGGCGAAACTAGATTACACGGATTTAACAAAGTACCAATTATTGAATTTATAAACAATAAAAAGGAAACTTGGGGATTTTGAAAAAGTAATAACACTGATTGATGGATATAATGAAGCGGTATCAACTTCATTAGACGATATGAAGGATTTTACAGACGCAATCCTAGTATTGACAAATATGCAAGGAACTGATGAAGAAGATATAGAGAGTTTGAAGAAAAAAACAAAGTGATGTTATTAGGAGAAAATGGAGAAGCCAACTGGCTAATAAAAAAATGTAAACGATACATATTCTCAAAAATAATAAAAATAGACTGAATCGGGATATTCATAAATTTTTCTTTTTATTCCCCTGATATGCAAGACGAAAAATTTTTGCTGGAAATAGTTCGGGCGTGGCATTAGGGGTATAAATTGTTAGCACTTGAACAACTAACTGCACAAAAAGAAATGTACTTTAAAAAAAGCATTAAATGAAAGACTAGAGTTAGTTATTGATTATTTTTGGGTTATCATTGAAACCGTTAGATATTCAAAAAAATATTTACAAGAAATACTCCACGAAAATTTGGTTGAACTTTCAACTGTAATAACAAATTTACAAAAATGTTGTATCACAAGAAAGTTTAATATCACTATTGCCTTTTTATTGAAGATACTGAAGCTGAATTGAAAAAAAGATTGAAAAAGAAAATCAAATTGAACAACCGTTGGAATATAAAGGATTAAAAAAATGAACAGGAAAAAAATAGATGAAAAAAACAAGAATAAAGAATATTGGGGAAAAAGGCAACTTGCACGAGAAGAGTTATCATTTAACAAAGGTACAGAAGCATACAAAGAATATGTAAAAATACTTAGTGAGAGTAAAAAGGAATAGAGAATAAAATAGCCCAATTACACGCTAAATATCAACAAGAAGTGACAAAACTAGGTGTTGATAAGATTCAAGCGAATAAACTGCTTCGTGGTACTGAGTATAAAGAATGGCGATACAATATAGGGAAAATATGTAGAGGAAATTGAGAAGTTGAAAAAAAGTAATCCTGTTGAGTTCGGGGAAAATGTCAGTTGAACTTGAAACCTTGGCATATAGAAGCCGTATTAGTCGACTGGACAGTTTAAAAAGCAGGTGTTGACTATGAACTTATACAGGCAGGAGAGAAAATAAAAGGTAAAAGTGACAGATACACTGACTGATGTTTACGAAAATACCTATACATCATTTGTTGAGGATTTGAATTTTTAAAAAAGGTGTAATTAGTAGTAGTACAATAAAAATGGCACTGGAACAAGAATGGAGTGGGGCTAATTATTCAAGTAGAATATGGAGTAACATTGATAATTTAGCGAAAGCGATAAAGAATGAAGTGATTGTTGGGCTGAATAAAGGTATTAACTATAGAACTATGTCGCAAAATATAGCTAAGAGTTTGATACAAGTTATAAAAATGCTGAGAGGCTAGTAAGAACTGAAACTGCCCATATACAAAACCAAGCAACGCTTATGGGGGTATAGAGACTCTGGAGTTGTTAAGTATGAGTTTTTAGCGGTATTGGATAGTCGAACAAGTCATACTTGTGCTAGTCTTAATGGTGAGGTGTTTAAAACGGAAAATGCAATGGAAGGAGAAAAATTATCCGCCGATGCATCCGAATTGTAGAAGTACAACTGTTCCTTATGAGTATTCCGATGTTTTTTTCTGATGAAGCTGAAAAAGAAGATTTTTGAAAATAATGAAAATGAGGGTATAATCAATAATAATGGTACTGTTTTTTTGTTGAAGGTGGTAGATACAGAAATATAGGGAATATTAATGCAACGGAGTATAAAGATGAACCGCTGGAATTGTTGCGAAGATATGAACAAAAAAATTGTTAAGAAAAGTAAAGAAAATGCGTTAGTAATAGCTAAAAATGGAGATATTTATATTTTGAAAGGAGATGAAAATTCGATACCAAGTCATAAGATGACTAAAATTAATTTTGAAGACGCTTTGTATACTCACAACCATCCTAAAAAATAGTAATCACGAGTGGGGATTTAGCAATGATGATTTTTAGTTCGTTCACTAATTTGAAATTGAAAATATTTAGTCGCAATTGATGAAAAAGTATATTCATGAGTTATCAAAAGACATGTTTGAAATGAAAGATATGATGGCGGAGATAATAGCAAAGCAAGGTGACTTACTAGATAAAATGACATTTAAAAATCTGGAGAGAACTAAAGCAGTATGAAACAGCAAAAAGAAAAAGGGATTAAAGTATAGAAGAAATGAAAATTAACGGTAGATAGTGAATTATATAAAAAAGCTTTTAAAAATTAAAAGAAGCAGAAGAAAAGAGTTAGTACTGCTAAGAATAGCGAGGAGAAAAAAATTACTTGTATAAGGAATATCTGAGAATGGATAGAGAATTTTTTTGAAAAAAATTGAAATGCTCTGAGGTTGCAAAAAGAGATAGGTTTGATTGTTGTACGAGAATTGTATGAATTGTATTTTAGTGATAAAAATCAAAAGAGTAGTTTAACGACTGCTCTTTTTATTTGTCGTACTGAGGGACATTAAACATCTAGGTAGAAAAATAATAGTCGACAGACTTTTAAATGGGAGGGACAGTTATGTCAGAAATCACATTTACACAGGAACAAAGTAGATGAAATGATTAAAGAAAGAATTGCAAGAGAGAGAAAAAGTTTGAAAGTGAGAAAAAGAATTGAGAGAAAGCACGGTGAAACGATTGAAGATTATGAAACAAGAATCAATAATGCCAATCTTACTGCAGAAGAGAAGTATAATAAGAGCCTTGCTGAACTTCAAAAACAACTTGATACTTCAAATACGGAACTTGCAACATTGAAAACTAATGAGATGAAAAAGGCTATATTAGGGAAATATAAAATTCCAGATAGTTTTTAGGAGACATTACTGGAAATACTCAAGAAGAGATTGAAGATAGTGTGAAATCTTTTTCTGAAAATTTATCTAGCTATCTTAAAACACAAAGCGGAGGAACACCAAACTCTTTAAATGGTGGAAGTGAAGGAGAAAAAGATAAAAAAAGGATATAGGGACTTGAAGCATTCGATAAGGCTTTTTAGTTCTTTTTAATTTAAAGGAGATGATAGAATATGGCAATGATTTATACTGAATTATTTGCAGATAAAATTGATGAAAGATTTACAAAGTGAAGCAGTATCACAGAAAATAGTAAATAATGATTATAGCTTTGTAGGGTGCTAAAACTGTAAAAGTTACTTCGATTAATACGGTTGATAATAGGGACTATAACAGAAATACAGGTTATGGAAATGCAGACATTTTACAAAAATTCAATCCAAGAATTGACATTAACAAAAGATAGAGCTTTTTAAAAATGCTTTTTGGATAAAATGGACGAAGACGAGACAAAAATTAAAGCTGGAGAAGTGTTGGCAAGACAATTGAGAGAAAGAGTAATTCCTGAGATTGAGAAATACAGATTTGAAATAATTCTTAAAACTTGTGATACAAAATCACGAGACAGTAACAGGTCTTCATGCTAATAACGCTTACAACAAATTTTTAGAAGCACAGGAGAAATTAAATGATGCGGATGTACCTCAAAAATAGGATTGCTTTATGTTACACCCGAGTTTTTAACAAAAATTGAAAAAGATGACAATTTCATCAAAGCTTCGGATATTGGGCAAAATATAAAAAAATAAATGGATTAGTAGGAATGGTTGACGGAGTACCGATAGTAAGAGTTACTAAAAAAATGGATGGAAATTAAAACAGGAGTAGGGTGGGGCTACAACTAAAAATTACAGTTGTTTAATAGGGCACAATTCAGCAACGGTTGGTCCTGTGAAATTAGCTGAATATAGAGTAGTTACAGATTCAGAAAATTATTCGAGAACTTTATTTTTAGGTAGATTTTATTATGACTGTTTTATACTTGATAACAAAGTAAAGGGTCTAGTTGCAATTGAAGCTAATTTTAAGGGATTAAAAACAAATAAAACTTTTTAAAAATATTATAAATAAAGTATAATATCAATAATTAATTATATCTAGGAGGAATATTTGGTATGAAAAAAATATTTTTATTTATTGCAATTTTATTTGTTTTTTCCTGCGGAGAAAAAAATTCATCTTTAAACTCATCAGAGAATGAGTCTTCAAACTCGACAACAGTTTCGTGAAATACTGAAAATTCATCAATTACAAAAGTAAAAATGAAAAGTATAGAATTGAAAATATAATAAAAAGGGGCGAATTATTATCTTGCTGATATGAAAAAGTAACAGAAGGTCTGGATAATATTTTTTTAGGTGGAGATATTGTCGATATTGATGACTTTTTGTTCATATAAATAATATGGAAAAAGGATTAAAAAGCCTCTGATTATTTTTTTAGCAACAGAATGTGAAAAACAGGAAATACTAATTTTGATTCTAAATGTACTGATCTGTTGAGATTGGCTAACGAAGATTTACAATTAAAAACAACAATGGCTAGAACAGGTTAAGGTTATTATGACAAGAAATGGAATTTCGAATAAAGATGCAGACAATTTTGCTAAAAACTGATAGTTTTCGTAAAAAGAAGATGAATTTTTGGAAGAGTTTAAAGAGTTTAAAAAGAATTTTTAATGGGAATTGTAGATAGAACACAGTTATTAATTTAGCTGTGATTTTTATTTTTAAGAGGTAATAGAAATGGTTGAATTAATTAATGAAATTTATGAAAAAAATAAAAATTATTTCTGATGTAACACCAAATGAAGCAAAGACTAAATTTGCTATTGAGAGCATTGTTCAAGATAGTATTAACTATATGAGACCGAGAAGACTTCCCAAGAGAATTGATAACTCCTATAACAAAAAATATTTTTAAATATAATTTTGATAAAAAAATAGAAATATAAAAATCTATGAAAAAGCGGAGATAGGCAAGTTGAATTTGTAACTGGAGTTAAACGATGATGTAGAATTTAGAAAAAGTTTGAATCGTTTTTAGAAAACTTGGAGTTATAAAATAAAAGGTGGTATGTGATGTTTGAAGATTTTTTTGATACCGATGTGATAGAAGAAGTTAAAAGAAATACAAAAACAAAGACGGAATTTGGTTTGACAGTTCAAGGTTAGAAGTCGTTTATACAAATGTTAAGTGTCAGTTGAGTGCTGGAATTTTAAGAGCTACTGAGACTGGAGTTATAAATAGTTCTAAAAATTCGTATAAGATATTTGTTAGTAGTGATGTAGAAATAAAAGCAGAATGATATTTTTGATAGTAAATAAAAGGTGGAATAAAATATAAATTTAAAAGCCAATAAACCTATAAAGTACACTGATTTTTGGAACATCAGGAGATATCGGTGGAGGAAGTGGAAAAATGAAACTTAGCGGTGACTGGGAAAAACTGGCAAAAATTAGAGAAGTTAGCTACTGATACTCCACAAAAAAGTAGGAATGACACTCAAACAAGTTGCTGAACAAACAATAAAAGAAGTAAAGAAGAAACACCAGCAGATACTGGTCAATTAAGAATGGGTTGGCATAGGGAAAAATGGTGGAAGTTTCAAACAGATGGTTTATAACAATGTGAGTATGTAAACCATGTTGAATATGGACATAGAGCGGTGTATTTTGGTAAAGATACGGGTGAAGTAGTACCTGGTGTGTTTATGTTAAAGAAAACAATAGAAAAAAATTAGAACCTATATTTAAAAGATGAAATAGGGTCCAACAATAAAAGCGGAGTTTGAATAATAATGGAATTTATGGATTTTATAAAAGCCCCGAGCAAAAATATATATGATTTTACAGATAAAGAAGTTGGAATTGATAATATAAATGCTTTGACTAGACCGTGCTACTATATCCAAGTAATTGACTACAAAAAAATGAGTTTTTTCAAATTATAAAAAGAGGATATTCATTAGCTTAGACATTATATATATTCCTGAAAATGATGAAAATAATACAATGGAAGTTTATAAAGCGCTTGATGAGTTGGATAATATGTTTGAAACTAAAAGGTAATAAGATTTTTAAAAGTTAAAGATAGATGTCTAACTTTTAAAAAAATGAGCATACAAAAAAATGGTAGATGGTTTAGGTCATTATATTTTTCGATTTAGATTTATTTGATGTGTACAGGGACTGATTTAAGAACTTTTGACAATAGTATTGAAACAATAAAAAGAAATATTGAATGACGACACGGAGTTAACGGAATATGAGTTGATAAAAAAATTAGATTTATTTGATGAAAAAGGTAATAAAGTATCATTATTTGATGAGAATAATGATTTGATTAGTGATGAGGTGTTTAAAAAAATTATCGTTATTTGATAAAAATGGAGTTCCATTTAATTACAAGATAATGAGAAATTTAAAAATGAAATTAAAGAAATAGGAGAGTGATAAAATGGCAATAGTCGGACAAATTAATGCGAGTCCAAGCATTAGTATTGCATTTAAAACATTAGCAACGACAGCTATTCAAAAGAAGTGAAAGAGGTACTGTTTGTTTGATTTTGCAAGATACAAAAAGCTACTGAAAAATGGTACACTTTTTAAAAACTATAGCCGATGTTGAAACTGAAAAATGGGATAAAGATAATATTAAATATATTAATTTAGCTATGCATTATGGAGCATTTAAGATATTAATCAGAGTTATACAAAGTGGAGAAGATACAAGCAAAGTATTAAAGGATTTAGAAATGCGAAAGTTTAACTGGTTGAGCTTATCCAAAAAGCATTAGAAACAGAAGATCAAACGGTTGTAAATTGGGTAAAACAACAATTTGGGAATACTGGTCCAATTGGTAAAACTATAAAATATGTATCAAGCTATGCGAATAAAACAGATCATGTAGCTATTGTAGAACTTGCAAATAGTGGAACATATAAGTCTATTTATGGAGATTTTTACAGCACAGGAATACACAGCGACTATTGCAGGGCTTATTGCAGGTATGCCATTGAACCGTAGTGCTGATAATCACATCATGAATGATTTGAAAGAAGTTGAAGATTATGAACCTAAAATTGGTAAATTTAGCTTGTATATGGATGAAGATATAGTTAGGGTAAATTATGGTGTTAACTCTAAAACGACATTTTGACAGTACTTGGAAAAAGATACAAGAAAAATTAAAGTTGTTGAGGGTATGTGCTTTATTGTGGATGATATAAAGGGACACATTCAAAAATATTGGATTGGAAATTATATCAGTGATTATGATAATAAAATGAATTTTTGTTCAAATATAACGAAAGTATATTTTTAAAGAAATGTCACCAAATGTATTGAATGGAGATTATGACAATAAAGTAGAAATTGATATTGAAGCACAGAAAAAGGGCAATTATTATAGATGGGTTGGAAAACAGACGGTATGACGGATTTAGAAATTTTACAGTACCCTACTGGTGATGAGGTTTATTTAACTGGAGATGTAAGATTTGTAGACACTATGGCTTCACTTAGCTTTAATCAATGACAATGTAATGAAAAAGGAGTTGATAAAATGTCAGAAAATATAAGAGGAAACAGAACAATAACAGGAGCTTATGGGGGAGTTGTGGCTTGATAATGAAAAAAAGTAGCGGAGTTAAAAATCTGTAGAGGCTAAAAATTACAGCGGAAAGAAAAGAAGTACAACTGGGGATTTCTGTTGATAGTAAAATAACAGGATTGAAAGGTGAAGGAACAATTACGGTATTTAAAGTTTATACTCGTGGAAAAAGAATACTTGAAAATTGGATAAAAAGGAAAAAGATGTAAGAAGTAGAATAGTGACATCTATTAAAAGATCCAGATAGCTTTGAAAGGGCAAGAAGAGAGATGTCGATTGACAACGTTTGGTTTGATTCAATTGAATTAGCAAAAATTCACAAGAGGAGAAATTGTGGAAGAAGAGATACCTTTTGGATTTACTCCTAGTGATGTTAAATATGAAAATGTAATAAAATAAGAAAAAGGTAGGTATGGAATGAAAAATATAACAGTAGAAATGTTGCTGGAAAAATAGCAAAAATAGAAAAAAGACACAATAAAGGTTAAAGTTGAAGAATTAAGTGGAGCTGTTTTAGAATTAGAAGTATTGAACAGAATGGAAATACTGGATATTTTATCTAGTAATAGTACAGACAAAGACAGTGAATTAATCTATACTACAGGGAAAAATATTTAAAAATGAAAAATTGATTACTGAATTGGGTTGCCAAATGAATCCAATTGAAGTTGTGCCAAAAAGTACTAAGTCAATCTACCATAGTAAATATTTCGGAATTACTTATGAAAAAAGCTGGATGGAATGAAAAATTTACTGTTGAAGAGGTGATTGAAGAAATAAAAACTAATCAAGGGCGACTGGAAAGCAAAAACAGTCGCTCATTATTTAAATTGTGGACATAGTTTGCAAAGTCTAAAGGGAATTAAGTAATTCAGAGTTGTTGTTTATGTTTTTTATGATTGGAGGTGGATTAGAAAATGAGTGAATATAAATTGAGTGCATTGCTTGAATTGAAAGATAAGTTTACTAATGTAGCACAAAAGGCTGGAAGTTCATTGGGAACATTGAAAGATAAAGTTGGTGGTGTGACTAATAAAATAAAAAAATTCTTTTAGTGGAGTTCAAAGGAGCATTAGCGACTGTTGGAGTTGGTATTGGAGCAGATGCAGACAGTTAGTGTATTAAAAATCTTCTGTTGAAGCTTATGCGAATTTGGAAGACCAAGTTAGAAGAAATAAGGCTATAATGGGGGCTACAGTACAACAAGAAAAGCAACTTATGCAACAAACAAGAGATTTGGGTAGATCAACTAAATTTACAGCTCAAGAAGTAGCAGAAGCACAAATGTATCAAGCTATGGCTGGTATGAAAACAAATGAAGTGCTAGAAATGACACCAAAACTTTTTGAAAAATGTCAATTGCTACTGGAAGTGATTTTTGCTCAAACTTCTGATATAGTCACAGATAACCCGACAGCTTTTGGTATGTCGTTAAAAGATTCTGATAGACTTATGGATGTAATGGTTGCAACAAGTAATAATGCAAATACCAATGTACAAATGTTAGGAGAGGCTTATAAATATGTTGCAGACAACTTCAAGAAATTTTGAGAGCTTTGAAGATGTAAATATCCTATTAGGAGTGCTTGCAGATAATGGAATTAAGTCGGGTCAAGCTGGGCGTAATTTAGCAGGGATTTATAGAAGATTAGCTAATCCATCGAAAACAAGTGGAAATGCTTTAAAAAGACTTAAATATTCAACTTTTATGATCAGCAAGGACATTTTTAGAGGATTAAAAAGCATTATCTGATGATTTAAAAATTGCTACTGCTGGTCTTACTGAGGAAGAAAGAAATAGATATTTGACAATAATTGCTGGTGGAGAAGGTATGAAAAATACTAGCATCCATTATGGGGACAACAGAAGAAAACTATAACAAAGTTGCTAATGCTGTAAGAAATTCTAGCGGTGCAACAGATAAATTTGCTAATGATATGAGTAATACAACAGCTAATAAAAATAGCACAATTTAAATCAGCAATAGATGATTTGAAAATATCGTTAGGAGAAGCATTCGCCCCAATAGCGACTAGGTGGATGGAAGACTTTATGAAAAAGTTGAAGAATGGCAAAAAAAGTGGAGCATTAGAGCCCGATAAGTTAAAAGGGCAAGCAGAACAATTAACAAAAAGTCGCAGAAATAGGAATGCGAGGAATTATAGGAGCTAAAAGGTGCAGTTTGGGGAGCTCAATTAGGATCAGCAATTGCACCTGGAGTAGGAACAGCAGTAGGTGCTGCAATCGGTGGAGCTATTGGATATTATTCACCAGACATAATAAAAAAAACTACTAGAACCTAAAGACCCAAAAAGAAAAAGAAAAAACAAGAAGCTATAGGTAGAGCTTTTACTCCTGGAGCAAGTCAATCTGGTTATAATTCTGGCGATGGACAATTTCATTATATGGGGTATTCAGTGTTAAAGTGCCTTCAATGGCAGAAGCACAAAAAGAAGAATCAGCAAGAATTGCAAGGCAAAAAGAATATGACAGAAGAGCATACGAAGCTTTTACAGAAAGTTATACTGGGTATGAATGCTGTTAAAGCAGGAGTAGCACCACAAAATCCAGCATTTACACAGCAAGATAGAACAGCACAATTAACAAGTGCAATTTCACAACTTTTATCTAAACAACAAAATACTAATCCTCTACAATCGTTTGATCCAAGCACTATAACTAATGCTATCAACTCTGGATTAAGTCCATTAAATAGTTTGCCAAGTCTTTTGAATACTAGTTTGAGCACAATGCAACCGCCAATACCACAACCAGTATCAATAGAACAAGTTATAAATCATCAGGCTAATGCACAAATAGCAGCACAATTGTCAAATATAACAATAAATGACACAGCAAAAATTGAGAGTATAGCTAGACAGATAGCACAGAATGTTAGTCAGAATACATATAACACTATGATGTCAAATTTACAAGCTCAAATTCAAAGCGTCACAATAATTGTGAAAGGAGTTTCAATATGAGATCAATATTTATGTTATTGCACGATACAGAACCGTTTATTTTTGTGATTCCACCGTCGGATTTCAAAATTACGAGCAGTCAAAACAGTGAAGTTGTAAAGATATTAGATGTTGGAGAAGTAGCATTAATAGGAGAAAAACATAAAAAGTCAATTTTTCTACATTTTTACCTGCTAAAAAGATCTAAATTTTTAATTTTTACTAAATCCACATTCGCCAATGAGTGGTATAAAAAAATTGGAGAAATATAAAGATAATAAAGAAGTTTTAACTTTGGTAAGTGCTAATTATAGTATTTATTTTTAAAATGTTATATTGAACAGTTGGAATATGAAATAATAGAAAGAACAGGAGATATTGATATTACAATTGATTTAATAGAAGCTCGGAAACAGACAAGATTGATTGATGATGTTAATGAACTTTATGAGCGATATACTGGGAAGACTTCGCCAATTAAAAGAGTATCAACTGGAAGAGAGATTTGAAAAATTTGAAGAGCGGATTAAAAAAATAAAATAAAAGAAAAATTGATAGCTTGATTAAAGTTTAAAAAGGAAGTTTGGAAATGTTAAAAATTAGTGATTAATGATAAAGAACACATAAAAAAATTTGAACGAATTACTTGGAAGGGTGGAATAAATGGAACATCACGAACATTAGAAGTAAAATATTTAGATGATAATCAAATTGCTAATTTAGGAGATAAAGTGGAATTCTATGTTGATGCTGATAAATTATTTATTGGTAAAGTTTTTTTCTGTTGAAGTTGTTGGAGATAGTAAAATTAGGACTTTTAATTGTTTTGATAACTCCATATATCTTAATAAAAAAATTATTTTTGTGAAAAACTTTAATAAGAAAAAGCCATCACAAATATTAAAAAGAAATTTGTGGAGAGTTAAAATTGGAAGTTGGAAATATACCGAAGACAAAGTGGATTGCACTTATCCAGCAGTTAATAAGAGTGGGTATCAAATAATTTTTGAACGCTTATACGATTCAACATAGAAAAGATAAAAATATATATTCTATTGTTAGTAATGATGGAAAAATAGAAGTTGTGGAACAAGGAAGTTTGGCAGATGTTATGCTAAATTCTGAGCAAGATATAAAAAGTTCTAAATATGGTGAAGATATTGAACAAATGGTGAATCAAATTGTTATCTATAAAACTGAAAAAGAAAAACAACAAATAGTAGATAAAGTAGAAAAATAAAGAAGACAAGGAAAAAAATACGGATTGTTTTCAAAAAAAGTAATGCAGTATGACAAGGATAGGGATAATATCAGCAATGCTAAAGAGATGTTGAAAAGTGTTGAAAAAACAGGAAATATCACTTGTCTTGGTAATGTTTTTGATACAAAGCGGTTATTCAATAGGAATACACGAGCCACACACGAACCTTGTTGGTAGTTTTTTTAGTTAAAAAACGATACGCATACTTGGGAAAATGATATGTATTATTGTGATATAGAATTAACTTTTTGAAAATGTGATGGATAAATCCGAATTTGAAGAAAAACCAAAATCGAAAAAAATCACAAAGTAAAAAATAGTAAGAAAAAACAAGAAAGGTGAGAAAAAGCAAGATAAATGAGAAAAATAAGAAAAAGGTAGGGTACTAAATAATGAGTATGTTTGAAATACTTAACGATATGATTGATAACGGAGTGCAACAGCAATCCAATAATTTTTATAAGAGCTAGTGTCACTAGTCCACCGCCTCGAATTAAAAATAAAATTTGATAATGTGGAAATACCTTCAGAACAGATTTACTGCTCTAATTTCTTATTACCGCATTATCACAGAACTTATAAAATAGACGGTGTTATTGATGAAATAACTATTAATGCTACAACTCAAACAGGGATAGGAAATGGACCTGCTTCACACACCATGACCATTCGACAATTAAAGGTTCTGGAACTTATAAAAAGTAGTAAGGATATATGGTTTGAGGACACTTTTAAAAAGTTGGAGATGAAGTGCTAGTTTTAGTGCTTGGGATAAATTATGTGGTGGTTAGTAAAATAGTGAAAATGCCAAGTGGTGCAATAGAAGGAGTGTAAATATGGATTTTTGAAGAATTGTTTTTGAATCAAAAATACAGAAAAAGAAGAATTACCCCCTTTTACAGAGTATGCAATTGATTTAGATACATTAGAGCCATTGAAAAATGGCGATAGACTTATTGAATTAAACGGAAAATGAAGCACTCAAGGTATGGATATTTAAGGCACTTAAAACTAAAAAGAAATTTTTTTACGAAATACATTCGGATAGTTATGGAAATGATTTAGATGTACATATTGGTACAGTTTATCGGGAAAAGTATAAAAATGCTTTTAATTATTTCGGAAATTAAAGATTGTTTATTAGTTAATCCGTATATTTTTGGACTGCTATAATTTTGAATTAAACTACAACAACGATGATAATAATTTAAAAGTCTCTTTTTAATGTTTCTACCGTTTATGGAGAAAGTGAGGTGTTATACAGTGAATAAAAATAGAAGCAAGGAATAAGTTTTTATCTAATTTGGAAAAATAATTTTTCTAAAAATAGAAGGAACATTTAATTTTGACCTTGCAAGTGCTTACGGAATAGAAGCTGAAGCAATATATAAATTGATAGAATTTTGGGTTAAGCAAACTTTTATTGATACTGCAACAGAAGATGAATTTATAGATTATCATGCGATGCTTTTTGGTGTGACTAGAAAACAAGGGACCAAAGCAAGAGGAGAAGTGTTAATAACAGGAAAAGCTAATACTACAATATCTGCAGGATCAATAGTATTGAAAACGGACAGCACAAAAATACAAGTCGCTTTATGATACGACTATAGCTTTTAACGGAAAAGCAGTTGCGGAAGTGGAGTGCTTGCAAACAGGAGAGGTTGGGAACTGTGCTATAGGTGAGATAGTAAATTTTTGAAATAGCTAACGCCGACATTTTTACAATGACTAATGAAAAAGCTTTTTATAAACGGTTATGAAAAAGGAACCTAATGACAGTTTAATATCTAGAGCGAAGGAAAGAATATTAAAAACCAGCACATAGTGGTAATATATATGATTATGAAAAATGGGCAAAAGAAATAGACGGAGTCGGTAAAGTGTTAGTTGAACCACTATGGAACGGAAACGGAACAGTAAGAGTCAGAATCTCGAATTACAATAATGCATTAGCTGATAATGAGCTGATACAGAAGGTAAAAAGAAGGATAGAGCAGATTGACGGTAGACCAATCGGAGCCAATGTTACAGTAACGAGTTTCGATGGTAAGAATATTGCTATATCTGTAAGTGTTATTTTAAGTCCAGGAATAAAGTTAAATACCGTATCGGATCTAATTAGTTCAAAAAAATAAAGCAGATGATAAAAGATAATTCAGCGCTATACACTTTAAATAGTAAGGAAATTTTTATCAATTAACAGAATTGAAAAAAATAGTTTTATCTATTAATGGAATTGAAGACTGCAAAGTCATGATAAATAATGATAGCAGAAACATAACTGTAGAAAGTAATGAAATATTAATAGTGACTGGGGTTGTTATCAATGAACAGTAAAATAAAAGTAATTTCAAAGTTGCAAGAAATAGCTTTACAAGTTGATTTAATAAAAAGTTTAACAATAGAGGCTCAAAAAAATAAAAATGATATTGAGAAAATACAAGGAGTTTATTTTTAAACTTTTTTAACGAAGAACAGATTCTGAAATATGAAAAATTTATGAATCTGGAAGCAGATTCAAGGTTGAGTTTACAGGACAGAAGAGAGAGAATTCTGTTCCGTCTATTATCTAAAAGAATATTTTCTCGATAACTTAAAAAGAACAGGCTAGAATATTTACAAATGGGGAAATTGAAGTAACAGAAGTATTTAACGAATACTATTTTTATTATAAGATTTACAAGTATTTATGGAATACCACCCAATTTAAATAATTTTATTAATTTTATAGAGTTAAATAAGCCAGCCCATTTAGGGATATAAAATAGTTTACAGCTACATGACTTGGGATGAATTTGACAGATATAACAAGACATGGGACGCTTGGGATAGTTTAAATTTAAATTGGGATGATAGAGAAAAATATAAGGAGTAGGAGGTAAAAAATGCCAGCACAGAAAAAAACAAGTTTAGGACTTAATCAATGGATAGGGAGTGAATACCCGAAACGAATTGATTTTGTTGAAGACAATAAAATAATAGATGATGAATTAAATAAAAGGGTAAAATACACAGATGTAGCAACGGAAACGAAAAGAAGGAATAGCTCGAATACATTCACTAGATACTGTTGAAAAATCAGTCAAATGAATTCCAAAATATGGTTGCAAAAGAATTTACAATCACAGATTTCAGATTTTATAAAAACTCTTAATAACGATGAAATACTGACAGCAAAATCATTAGTAAAATATTTAAGTAAATTGTTGAAACCAGCAACGGAAAATACTTTTGGACTAATTGATTATCAAACGATTAAACAAGTGTCACCTAAGCCTGATCTTAGTCCGTATCTTAAGTATGATAGATCATTTATACATAAAAATAATTTGGTTATCAATGGGCAAGATAAATGGGTAAGATGTAATGACAGTCAAGTATGGGTACCTAATATCTTACATATGTATACTAGTGATAATGAAACATCTTATGTTGGATCGTATCACCTAAATGGTGGTCGTGCATATTACAAAGTGCCTAACAGGAATGGTGGAAATTGGTGCGAAATAATGGATAATCACGATATGGCAGTTAGGGATAACAGGATGAATGGTATGGATGCAGATAGAAGAAATCTATGGGGAAGAGCTCACAATGCTTGGGATAAAGCAAATGACGCTCAAGTCAATAGAATTTATGAAATAAGATTAGCTGGGTATATAACGTTACCTTTCAAACAAATACCGACTGAGCGAAATGGGTATGTAGTTACTGGAATCTGGAACGATGATAATGATATAGATGATAGAGATTTTATACAAATGAGAGTATTGCAATTTCATAGAAATGGGCAATGGTTAAATGCTTATTTTGCATAAATAAAAAAATTAGAAAAGAGGTAAAAATGAAAAATTTATAGTAGATAAAATAAAAATAATAGAAGACAAGGATTTCAAATATATTGGGATATATGACGAAAAAGATAATGACTGGTATAAAGAACAAAAAGAATTTGATTCAGAAACTTTAAAAGTAATGTATAACAAAGATAGTCTTTTGGTATTGAGCACAAGTAAAGATGTTTCAGTATTAGCATCCAACAATGGTTGGAGATGTAGTGGAAGAAATAGAATATCGAGAAGTAAAAAGTAAATCCAAATTTATATTTCATCAATGGAAAAGTTGTAGAATTACAGAATTATGAAACTATAAAAATGGTGAAATTGTATTTAATCGAGATAAACGAATAGAAGAAATAAAAAGAATTATACGATTTAAGAGTTGAGCGTGATATTGCACCATTTGAATTTGAAATTGATGGTGTGACATATTTGCAAAAATAACAGGAGTATAGATCAATCAAATTTAACAAGAATTGTCGTAATGTGCCAAGCATTGAAGAAAACAACTTTTTGAGAATTGGAAATTTTATACAAAGGAAAAATAGTGAGAAATATGTAAATTTAACTATACAGGACATGATGAAAATGGCAAACATAATGCAAGAACAGACTACTAAATCAATGGTCGAGAAACATTTTTGACTCATCGTTTGGAAAATCTAACTGACGAGGAATTAAAAAAATACAATGCAAAAGAAGAATATGAAAAAGCATATAAAAAATATGTAGAGGGAGAAATTATGGAATTAGAAAAAGACAAGCTATATATATGTTTTCATAAGCCCAAGAGACTGATAGGACATTTGATAGCATTGTGGACATTTGGAAAATATTCACACGCTGAATTTATTTACAATAATCAAGTATTTTTTTATCTAATCCTGGAGGAGTAAGAACACAAAAATTTAAATATTTGAAAAAATATGGATATTTATGAGTTAGATAGTAATATTGATGCGAAAGATATTATTGAGTTTTTAAAACAGCACAAGGCAAGGGATATGATTATTTAGGGATTTTAGGACAGTTTTTTATGCTAATAAGGTACAAGATGACGATAGATATTTTTGCAGTGAGTTTTGTTTAAATGCAATAGATTATGCTTTACAATTTACGTTGACTTATAAACTAAAAATCATTAAAAGACAGGGTTGGCTATCAATTTAATCCGTCCAAATTGTTTAAGTATTTAAAAATATGGAATTAATAAAAGAAAAGGAAGTGGCATAGATGAACGACAGATTTAACAAATTTTTAGATTATATCTTTAAAGTTGAAGGCGGTTATACTAATGATAAAAATGATAAAGGTGGAGCAACAAATTTTGGAATAACACACGAAGATGCTAAAACGTATCTAGGGTATACAGGAGATATGAGAAAATTTAAAAATCAGATGCCGAAAAATTTATGAAAAATATACTACAAGGGGAAATCAACTTGACAAAAATAGTAAGTGATAAAATAGCTCTTTCAATTTTTGACTGGATTGTAAATAGTGGAAAAACAGGAAAGAAGAAAGCCCAGATTGTAGCAAATAAATTTGGCTCAAATTTAACTGTAGATGGAATAATTGGACCCAAGACAGTTGAAGCTATTAATAAAATAAATCTGAAACTTTTTGAAAGAATATCATGAAATGCAAAGAAATTTTTTTATAAATATTTAGTAAGTATGGGATAAAAACACAACAAGATTTTTGACTGGATGGTTGAATCGTGTTGATAGAAAAGAAAAATATTTAAAGGAGATGATATAAATGAAAGTAATATTGAATGTAGGACATGGTGGAGTGAAAAGAGATCCAGGAGCGTATGGAAATGGTTTTGAGGAACATGCTTGGAATAAGGATTTTGTGGAAAACTATGTAAAAGAATGTGAAAAATCAAGGTGTAGAGTATGTTGTAGTTTATCAAGAATACTATTCTACTTTGTCACAAAAGATAAATGGACTTGCAAATAAAGGAGATGTGACACTATCATTTTCATTTAAAATGCAAACTGATAAAACAGCTTCAGTGCTGAAATGTTATATTGGCACAACTCAAAAAGAAGTAAGGAACTTGCGGAATTTTTACAGGAAGCTAATATTAAAGCAACACATTTGAAAGATAGAAAAATCTTGCCTCGTAATTATGAAGACAGAGGGGCAACTCTTTTGAGAAAAAAACTTCAACGCCTTGTGTCATAGTTGAAAGCGGATTTATAACAAATTCAGAAGACATGGAAAAATTGGAAGCAACCAAAAAGGAGCTTGCAAAATATTATGTAGCTGCAGTAAAAGAATTATTGGAAAAACAATTAAAAAAATGACTTTATTACAAGCCGTATGAGAATGTCAAAAAGATTTTTTTGATAGAAAGGTTGCCTAGTGAGTTAAAATTGACTGTAGGGCTTGCTAGGTGGCTTAGAATTGATTTTTAAGAAAAAGAATAAAAATAGGAGATGATAAAATGGATAAATTAGCGACAAAAAAATATATTTAACAGGTAAAAATTTTAGAATTGGGAAAGACTTTAATCTATAAAACAGAAATGAGTTGCAAAAGGAAAAAGCTGGGGCAGAAAAATTTAAGCAAGTGTATGAAGGTTTTTTGGGATAAGTTAGAAGATCTGTTGGAAAAAGAAAAAAATCAATTGATAGAAAATGGATTCTCGACTTGCAGAAGAAATTGGTGAAGAAGTGTTGTCAGAAGTTTTAAAGGAGGCTAGAAAAGACATTTGATTTAAAAGTTATACTGCAACAAATTTTTGATGAGGAAAAAAATTGGGGAACAAAAACATATTATAACAGCATAGGAGAACAGGAATGTATTTTAAAGAAATTAGTGATTTAGGTGCTTTAGTGGTTATATGTGGGATATTTTTATATTTTGTGAAGAAAAATTTTTGATTTGGTAATAAACGATATTAAAAAAATAGCTATGAAAAAAATAATCAGTGAATTACAACATGCTGAAGCAGGGCGGGCAGTTCTTATAGCAGGGAATGAAAAACTTATAGAAGTTCTTAACAGGTTAGAAAGTAGATTAAGAACAGAAAAAAATAACAGGAGAGGCACTTGGGATAATGCTTAATACTAAAGGAAGTCAAATGTGTCTTTGTATAAAGAATGAAGCGATAGATATAATTAATACAAACAGTATTGATAAAAATTGGGATTCTATAGAAAATGAAATGGATAATCTTTATGATGATAAAATATTAAAATTTCAGAAAGAATATCATAATTTAATGGAATTCGACACGTTTTCAGAAATTAATAAGCAGTTTATTGTAGAGCTTTGAGAAGTCAAAAGATGGAATAATATCAATATTGTCAAACTTAAAAAGAGGCACGGAGCTTATGGATTATAGAATAGCAATAAGAAGAGTGAGTGCTGTTATGGATAAGACTAAAAAGAATATGCACAAGATAATAGCAGAAATAACAAATGAAGGATAGCCAGGAATGGCTATCTTTTTGAACAAAAAGTCACAATATTTTTATAAAGTGGTAAAAATACGAAAATTTTAAATCTCTTACATCATTAAAAATATCTTGTCTATATTTTTATAAAAAAAAGTTATTGGCAAAATATAAAAACATGTTGTATAATAGTCTTGTGAAAAAGAAGAAATGAAAAATAAAAACAAAAAGAGGCTGAAATATGTCTCTTTTTAAATTTTAGTACCTTTTTAGTACTTTTTATACTTTATAAATACTTTTCAAAATTAATAAATAAAATGTTCGGATTAAATCCAACTATTATAGATGATGTACAGAAGTGGCTGGGCTACTAAGCAAGGACAGGAAAGAATACTGGCAATTGACCCGAAAAGAGAAGGATTTGATGAAATAGTGAGAAATTCTGTACTTTCATCTTTTAGAGAAGTTTCTGATTTATCTAAGGAAGAATGGAAAGAAAAACTAGAAAATTCAGAAGTAAGATGTCAATGGGATCCGGACAGGGATATTTATGGCAATCCAATAGGAAGAAGAGCGATACAGTTAGGTATAAAGGGAGAAATGGTGAAAAAATATATAAATGACTGGATTGTAAATATAACGGATATAACAGATAAAGTTATTGAGATGAGAAACAGCATTCAAAATGGAACTTTTTCAGAAGTTATGCTTCCTCAAGAGAAAAGTATATTTTAAATATCAATGATTAGGTTAATACGAAAATTAAATATTTTTTTCTTGAATTTTATTAAAAAATTTGTGTATAACAATTGACAATTTCATTAAAATAAATTATAATTTAAAAAGGATTTTAGCAAATTTATATTTGTTATTTTCTTTTATCATTCAAATAAAGGAAGTTGTGATAACCAATGAAAAAAAGTACAATTTATAATAATTTCTACAATTTTATCGTTTGGGTTAATAATTTCAGAAGAATTGTATCGAATGCAATGGATAAAGCCAATAAAAGTGAGAATAAAATCACTGTAAAGGGTGTGGCAGAAAAAGCGAATAAAAAGCGGATAAAGCTGTAGTAAATGTAGTATTGTCGGAGAAAATGTAGTTTTTAGATGATTTAAGAAAAGATATCTCTGAAAAAGAAAAATCTTTAGATTTGATAAAAACTTTGGGAATTAGTTCAGAAGATTATAGTATTGAAAATTTAAAAAGTAGATCCAGAGTTTTTCTGAAACAGGGGATAAAATTTTAAAAATATAGTGGGTCTGAAAGCATTGTAATTTCTACTGAAAATGTTGAAAAATTGATGAAATTTATCAAAAATTATTGACATTGAAATTAGAAAATAATAATTTAGAGGTTACAAAAACCTGAATATTATATTACAAGTATCGAAAGATATAAAAGAGATTTGCTAGTAGATGCTTCAAAAATGCAGAATACAAAGCTACAGAAATGTTGAAAGTTAACAATAACGAAATTGCAGGAGTAAAAATGTAACTCAAGGACAATTTGAGATTTTTACCAGATGTGGAAGATACTAAACGTATAAAAGAAGATGAACAAAATCAAATGTATAAAAATTAAGATCAGTTGTTACAGCTACTTATTTAATAAAAGTATTAAAATAGATAAAAATTTAGGAGGAAGAATTTAATGAAACCAGCAAAGAGAATTAAGACAAGGAAGTACATATAGAAAGGATAATATCCCTTACTTGATATTGAAAGCTGAAAGACACCAATCAACATCGGGAAAAAGACAAAGAGCAAAGAGAAGTAAAATTCAAAACTAAAGAATTAATTTCGGGGAAAAATCCAAGAAATTACAGTTTTAGCTACAGATTTGATGGATGATATTATCTTAGACAGAAACCAAATGCAATTTTTATATGAAATTGATGGAGATTACAACTTTATGGATCAAGAAACTTTTGAACAAATTGCATTAACAGCAGAAGATTTAGGAGATGCAGTAAATTTCTTGGAAGAAGAAATGATTATTCAAAAGTATTGATGTACGAAGGAAGACCAGTTGGAGTTGAATTGCCAAATACAGTAATTAGAGAAATTACTTATACTGAACCAGGATTAAAAGGAGATACAATTGGAAGAGCAACAAAACCTGCGACAATTGCAAATGGATATAGTTTACAAGTGCCTTTATTTGTAGTAATTGGAGACAAAATCAAAAATCGATACAAGAACCGGAGAATACATCGAAAGAGCAAACTAAGAACAAAAACTAGAATCAAAATAATAAAGTGAAAGGCTATCGAAGACGGTAGCTTTTTTGAAAAATACAAAATTAAAATTAAATAATTCTTAAAAAGAGGGAAAATATGAAAAAAAGAAGATAAAATAAAAAGAGTTGAGGAAATGGAAAAAAAATCATGGATAAAATCAGCTGATATTTTTGGAGAAGTAAATGCAGATTGGATAAATTAGAAGAAAAATTTTTCTGATTATAAAAAGCTTGATGATTATTATAGTAGTGAAAATTGGTTTCAAGATGTGGAAGACTATAATAACGGAACTTTTACCACAAGATTTGAAATGTGGTGTTTTGAGTGAAGATGGAGCTTATGATTTATTTGGGGATAATCATGAGTTGGCAATTAGGCTAGTAGAACTTGCGACGAAAATGTTAAGAAGATAATAGAAGTTATAAAAAAATCAAGGGGTTGATTGAAGTGAGAAATAAAATTATAAAAAGGGTTGGTTTCTGTATTTTTGATTTTTAGGAATATTGTGCTGTTCTAAAAAGGAAGAAAAAATTAGATTTGGAGACAGGAATTACTAAAAATGAAAAATACAATTTTAGTAGCATCATTTAATGCTTTAAGATTAGGTGAAAAAGCAAAAAGATTATTGGTCATTCGCAAAAATTTTTGTCTAATTTTGATTTAATTGGATTAGAAGAAGTTATGAATGAAAAAAGGTGTTAAGAAAACAAAGGCGTATTTGGAAAAAAATTGACGAAAGAAAAATGGGATTATATTATTTCAGAACATTCTGTTGGGAGTGAGAATTATAGAGAGTTTTATGCTTTTATTTATAGAAAAGAGAAATTTCAAGAAGCGAGACAGATTGGATTTTACAAAAGAAAAATGACAATGAATTTATGCGAGAACCTTACGGTGCATATTTTTAAAAGTGGAAATTTTTGATTTTGTTTTTGTTATTGCTCATTCAATTTTTGGAGATAAGGAGAAACAACGATTGATTGAAGCGTCAAATTATTTGAATGTTTATGAGTATTTTTCTAAGGAGACTGGAGAAAATGATATAATTATTGCTGGAGATTTTTAATCTTTCGGCTGATGATTTAGCGTTCAAAAATTTAGCAGTAAAAGCATAATGTTTCCTATCTTTTAGATCCAAAAGAAAATTTGACAACACTTTCAGATGATAAATTAGTTAGTTCATACGATAATCATAAATCGTGAAAAACTAAAGAATTTACTGGAAATTCTGGAGTTTATAACTTTATAAAAAAACAATAATTATGCTACAATAAAAATATGTGTCGGATCATTTGTTAATTTTTTCTGAATATTCGACATTAGAAGATTTAGACTAATTGAAATAATAAAAAATTTATGGGAAGGAGAGGTTGTTTTTGAGTAAAAAAATTTATAAAAAAAGCTGTCACGATTGGGTTACCAGTAGCATTTGAAAATATGATTTACAGTTTAGTGAGTTTTATTGATGTTTTCATGGTTGGAAAAGAGAACCTTGTATTAGGATTAGGAACAGTTGCTGTGGCAGGATTAGGTTTTTGCAGAATCAATTATACATGATATTTGCGGTTTCACTGTTTGGTTTAAATAGTGGAGGTGGAATATTCTTCTGCACAATTTTTTTGGTAATAAAGATTATAAAAATTTGAAAAAAATGTTTAGGAATAACTTTATCAATCGGATTTGTTTTTCATTGTTGTTTCTGATATTAGGGCTATTTTTAATCGTGAAGTAATTAGTGTTTTTACAAATGATACAAAAAGTTATTGAAACTGGAGCAAAAATATTTAAAGGTTGTTGCTTGGACATATCCGTTAATAGGGATTGGATTTGCTTTTTAATATGCAGTTACGTGCAATTGGTCAAACGAAAATATCCATTTTATTCAAGTTTGATAGGATTAATAATAAATTTTTGTTTTTAATTCATTACTGATTTTTGGAAATTTTGGATTTCCAGCATTGGGAGTTAGTGGGAGCGGCTGTAGCAACGGTTTTTATCAAGATTTATATCAACTTTATACATAATTTATATAGTTTATAAATTGAAATTGCCATTAGCAGCTACATTTAAAGAAATGTTTGATTTACGTGGGAATTTTTGTAAGAATCTTAAAAAGTTTCGCTTCCAGTATTTGGGCATGAAATAATGTGGGTTTCGGGAGTTAGTATATATGTGGTAATTTATGGAAGAATGGGAACAGAACCTCGTCTCTGCAGTTGAAATCGTAAAATCAATAAGTAACTTGATATTTACATTATTATTTGGACTTTCGAGTGCATCATCAGCAATTATTGGGAATGAAATTGGAGCTGGAAATGAAGAAGGAGCCTATAAAACAGCAATTGCTCTTTTTGAAAGCATCAGTAGTTTTTAGCAGTAATTATAAGCATAAGCGTATATTTATTTAGTCCAATTTTATTAAATATTATGCATATAAAAACCAGAATTTATCCATTAACAAAACAAATATTGATTTCTGAAATGTTTATAATAATTTGTAAATCGATGGGGACAATACTTATTGTAGGAATTTTAAGGGCTGGAGGAGATACATTGTGGACAATGTTTGCTGATTTATTACCGCTTTGGCTTGTAGCGATTCCTATAACATATATTGCTGGTTTAAAATTAGGATTGCCAATTTCAATTGTATATTTATTTTTCAGTAAGCGATGAAGTCGTGAAATTTGTTCCTTGTTTAAGACGATTAAGAAGTAAGAAATGGATAAATAATTTAGTAAAAATAGTAGGGAGAAAGTTAGATGAATAAAAAAATTAATTTTGTTGGGAGCCTTTTTAATTTTGTTCAGTTCGTGTGCGACAATTAAGACGCCACCTTTAGGAGTTAATTTTTGAAGGGCCTTTAAGAGATGCTAAAAATGTTGATTTTCATTATGATTTGACATATTTAGATAAAGACGGAAATATAAAATATGATAGAAATATTTGGCAATCGACGTATGATATTGTTGATAATGCAAAGGATTATTTGATAGTTGAGATGTTTTTATTTAATGATATTTATAATAAGAATACAGAGTTATTCCCACGAATTTGCAAAAAGAATACACTGCAAGAGTTATTAAGAAAAAAAGAGAAAATCCAAATTTAAAGATTTATGTGCTTTCAGATGAAAATAATGACTTGTATGGAGCGTTTGAGCATCCATTTATTACAGCTATGAAAAATGAAGGGATAGATGTTATAACAGTTGATATTTATAAATTGAAGGACACATTTCCTTGGTATTCGCCAATATGGAGATCAGTGATTAAGCCATTTGGAAATCCTCAAAATAAAGGTTGGATTCCTAATTTTTATGGACCAATGTGGCCAAAATTAACATTGAGAACATTGTTTAGGGCATTAAATGTAAAAAGCAGATCATAGAAAAAGTGTTTTTTTAAATGAAAATGATGCAGTTATAGCGAGTGCTAATATTCATGATCCAAAGTTATTTTTCATGAAAATGTTGCATTACATACAGATGGAGATGTTACGAAAGATATTTTAAGTAATTTGCAAATGGTAGCTAATTTTTTCAAATTCTGAAATTAATGTTTCAGAGAATAGTTCTACTGGATCTCTTAATACACCAAATGAAAATATTTTTAAAATCGAAGGAAAAACAAATGACAATACGATGGAAGGTATAAAAAAGAGCTTGAGGAAGTAGAAGTTAAAAGAAATATTCCTTTAGTAAATGAAGATCACGAAGTGAGAAGAATTGAAGAGAGAAAACAAAATTAGTTGAAAAATACAGATTTAAATATTAAAAATAATCCAACAGAAAAACAGATGAAGATAGAAAATAATTATAAAATTCAATATGTGACAGAAGGTGCGATAGGAAAAAAACTCTTGATGCTGATTTGAAAAGTTTAAAGGCTGGAGATGAAGTGCTAATGGGAATGTATTTCTTGGCAGATAAACCTGTTATTGATGAATTGATAAAAGCGACAAATAGAGGTAAAAAGTTAGAATAATTTTCGATAGAAGTAGAGATGCGTTTGGTATGAGTACAAATGGGTTTGCCAAATAAAACCAGTTTCTAAAAAAATTGAAGAAAAACTAAAAGGAAAAAAATAGAGGTAAAATGGTATTTTACAAATAACGAACAATATCACACAAAAGTTATATTAATGAAGAAAACAGACGGTAGTGTTATAGTAACTACTGGTTCTGCAAATATGATTAGAAAAATATAAGAGGATACAGTATGGATGCGAATCTTCGAGTAGAGACAAATGAAAACTCTAAATTAACAAAAAGAAATTTACACATATTTTGATAGATTATGGGAAAATAAAGATGGATTATTTACTATAAATTTTGATGATGAACCAACAACAAGTGCGAAATCTGATTTTTATGTATAAATTATTAGATCTTTGCTCAACTAGGGTCATTCTAATTATATTTAATACTAAAAATAAGGTAAAAATATCAAATTATGTTAAAATATTTAAAAATCAAAATTAAAAATAAATAGGTGATGAGGAATGAAAAAAGTTAATATTATTAACAGTAATTTTAGCGATAGGTATGATGTCAGTTTCATGCTTTTAAGAAAAAAAGATAAGAAAGCTGACAAAAAGCAAACGCTAACAACAAGTTGAAAAACAAAGATATCAATACAGATATATTTAATTTAGGAGCACAACAAGCAAATGGAGGAAATCACGATATTAAAAAACTTGACTCTGAAGAGCAACAAAAATTGATAGACAATCAAATTGATCCAGTAAAAAGTATCAGAGGCAATCACAAAAGCTGAAGCTGGAGATAAAAAAGCAATTATGTCATTGTCACAATTATACTTCAATTTAAAAGATAATGAAAAAGTAAAAAAATTCTTACAAATGGGAGTAGACAGAAATTATCCAGAAGCAATCTATAATTTAGCAGTGATCTTGAAACAAGAAGGAAATACTGCAGAAGCTAATAAATTAATGGCTAGATTGCCTAAAAATGTTACTACTGTTGCAAGAGGGTGGAAGACAACAAGTACAAGTGAGACAATTGAGAATGAGACCTGGTGCTGAAGAGTTTAACAGAGGAGTTGAATTAGTAAGAGCTAAAAATATAGTCAAGCAAAAGCTGAATTTGAAAAAGCATATAATAAAAGGAATTAAGGATGCTGATGTAAGAATAGCTATGTTAAATAAAGAAATGAAAAACTATCCAGAAGCAATAAAAATGGTTGAAAAAAGCAAGTAACCGTGGAGTAAAAAGGTACAGATGTTGAAATTGGAGCAATTTTTATACGATAATGGAAAACAAGAAGAATCTAGACCATATTTAATGAAATCTTATAATTCGGAAATAAAGGTCTTGCAGGTGCAATAGCGACAACTTATCATAAAGAAAAATATGTCAGAAGCATTAAAATGGTACAAAATAGTACACTCAAAAATGGTGATAAGAATGCAGAAAGAAATTGTTTCTCAATTAGAAAGTGGAGGAAAAGTTGCTGAAACTACAAAAAGAGGTGTAAAATCATTTTTAAATGGTGGAGAAGCTCAAAAATGAAAGTTTAACAAAACAAACTCTTAAACAAATAAATAATTCAGAATGAATCAAAAGATGCTAATAAAAATGAATTGAAAATTAAAGAAGTAGAAGCACCAAAACATTCAGTAACAGTAAAAGAAGAAAAATCATCAACTCCGAACAACCAAAACATGAAACTAAAAAGAAGTAAATGTTGATGAGCTATTGAAAAAGTAAAAGCTGCAGAGTATAATAAATAGAATAAACATTAATAAAAATAGGAAGTAAAAATTTAAACTTCCTATTTTTGTTGATTAATAAATTTGCTTAATAAATTTGATTACTAATAGATTTAATTTGAATTTTTAAGTCAAATCAATTGATATCAATTTTTAGATTTTATATTTTTCCAATCTAAAGTTTTTGAAAATTCTTTTACAAAAGCAATAAAAGTACCTAATAAAAATCCTAAAAAGATTGCTTTTCACTAAAAACAATTTTTCTTGTTAATAGCTGGTTTAGTAATGGAATTTATGTATTTTACAACAGAGTACTGTCATTTTTCAAAAGTCTATAATAAGCCAGTCTAGAAACTAATGTGTCACTCAAAGCATCTTTAGTAGTTCTAATATCAACATTTTTGCTTAAAAAAATCATATTGTTGCTGTAAAAGTTTTAATTGAGCATCAAGAAATGTATTTTTCTTATTCAAAAGATATTTTTTGAGACAATTCAACATATTCTTTAGCAAAATTTTTCACCTTCAACTTCATTATTAGTAGTGAATTTTACTTTTTATTTTTTGGGTCATCTTTTTTCAGATTGAGCCACAAGATCATTAGAAATCTTTTTCTAAATACTTTTCTTGAGTAATTTTTGCATAAGATAAAACTTTTTGAATGATCTTTTAAAAATAGATAAAAAGTCAAAAAGAATTTAATGAATATTGAGAATCTTCTCAATCTCTGTTAAAAACCTTGTCATTACCATATAGATTTATTTCAGTTTTGTATGATTTGTTAGTAAAAGCAAAATAAAAGCTGCTAAAACAGTTGATTATCACTGTAACAATTATAATAAAAAGAGATATTTTTATAAATAATTTTTACTATCGTATCAAAACTTACTGATTGATGTTTATTATCTTCCATTTCAAATCCTTTCTTTTTAAAATTAATTTTTACATATCAATTTTACCAAAAAAAGTAAAATATTACAATTGAAAAATTTTTAAAGAAAATAGAAATTTTTTTATAAATATTTTGAAATATCTAGAAACAACTCTAAAAAAATAAAAATAAACTTTTATAAATTAATATAAATATTATCGGACTCTTAAGAAGAAAAAAATCATCAAATACATCATAAAATATCCTATTTGATAATTAATAACTAGTTAACAATAGAGGCAATGAATATAAAAATGAGATAATACAATAATTTTTAAATTTCTGATAAAATTCTAAAAATATGCTATAATAACAACCTATATAAATTAGAATTCATACTAAAAAAATTTATTGAGGTAAATATAAATGAAAAAAATCTAAAAATTATTAATAATTATAGCGGGGATGTTAGCACTTTCTAGCTGTACTGTGGCACCTTTGACTGGGAGAAGACAATTAAAAATTGGTAAGTGATGAAAGTGTTGTAGATTCGTCAGTTAGCCAATATAGACAATTTATTAACGAAGCTAATAATAAAGGGGTTAATTGTTAATAATACACCAGATGGAAGAAGATTGAAAAATATTGGAAATAGAATGGCAACTGCGGTTGAAACTTATTTGAGAGAGAATGGATTATCTAAAAAGGTTGACAGTCTTCAATGGGAATTTAACTTGATAAAAAGTAATGAAATTAATGCATTTGCGATGCCTGGTGGGAAAAATAGCTTTTTATACTGGAATTATGCCAGTGTTGCAAACTGATTCTGGAATTGCATTTGTAATGGGACACGAAATAGGTCATGTGATTGGTGGACATCATGCTGAAGGTGAAAGTGGAAGACTTGTCTGCTGGAGTTGCTTCAACTATAACTGAGTGTGTTTACTGGTGGAAACGTGATTTCTTCTATTGTAAGTGATGGATTGTCTATTGGACTTTTGAAATTTAATAGAACTCAAAGAGTACAGAAGCAGATAAATATGGAATGATTTTTATGGCTATGGCTGGGTATAATCCACGAAGATGCGATAAAAAGCTGAAGAAAAGAATGTTAGCTGCTGAAAAAGGTGGAAGATCAGTTGAAATTTTATCGACACATCCTAATACAGAAAAAAACGGATTGAAGCATTGAAAAAAATATTTGCCAGAGGCTATGAAATATTATAAAAAAATAGAAATATAAATATGGAGTGATAAGTTTGAAAAAAATGTTATAAGTGTTGCACCGATGGTGGATAAAACAGATAGGCACTTTAGGAATTTTTGTGAGAATGATAAATAAAGACGTTCAACTTTATACAGAGATGATTACTGCACAAGCGATTATTAATGGAGATTTAGAATATTTATTGGGGTTTGAAGATATTCAACATCCAATTGTATTGCAGATAGCGACTCTAATCTCGAGGAAGCTTTTGAAGCTGTGAAAAGAGCAGAAGATTATAATTATGATGAAATTAATTTAAATGTAGGTTGTCCTTCTGATAGAGTTTCTGGAAATATGATGGGAGCTTATTTGATGGCATTTCTCGAATTGGTTGGAGATATTGTTATTGCGATGAAAAAAAGCTACAAAAAGCCGATTTCAATAAAAGCACAGAATTGGAATTGATGGGAAAAAGGTATTGCACGATAGTTTTGAAAGAACATTAATTGATAAATATGAAGATATGCTTAATTTTGTAAATATAACAGAAAAAGCAGGAGTTAATAAATTTATTGTCCATTCTAGAATAGCGATTTTTAGCGGGATTAGATCCAAAACAAAAATCGTGAGATTCCGCCATTAAGACATGAGGAAGTTTATAGATTAAAGAAGGAAAAAAACCTAATTTACATATAGAAATTAATGGTGGAATAAAAACTATTGAACAAATTGATGAACATTTGAAACATGTGGATTCAGTTATGCTTGGAAGAGAGTTTATGATAATCCGATGATTTTAACAGAGTTTAGTAAATATTATGGTAATACTATAAATATTTCTCGTAAAGAAATTATTGAAAAAAATAATTGAGTATAGTAAAAATTAGAGGAGAAAGGAATTAGACCTCATTTATTTTTTTGATGCATACGCAAGAGCTTATTTCATGGGGTTAGAGGAAGTAAATTTTTGGAAAGAGAAATAAATCATCCAAAAGCTAATTCTGAAACATTAATAAAACTTATGGAAAAATATTGAAAATGACTAAAAATTTTAACTTTTCTTTTTGTATTTTACAGGTATAATATATATGGAAATAATTTAATATTGTAAAGATTATAAATTAAATAGTATTTTAGTATTATGAATATTACAATTTAAAAATTTCAATATTAGTGAGAATAGATATAAATAATTTTATTGGGAAAATATGGTTGTTACTATTTTTAAAACTATGATGATAAATAGCGGTTATAAATAGTAACAATTATTTCCCAGATATTTAGTTAATCTTAATTATACAGATTATTGTAATATAAATTAGTTGTATTTAATCAAAAGAAAAATAACTTAATAGGAGAGGTTTTCATGAAAGTAGTAGTAATTGGATGTACGCATGCTGGAACGGGTCGCAATTAAAAATTTAAGAGCATTAAATCCCGATGCTGAGGTAACAGTTTTTGAGGAGAAATGATAATATTTCATTTTTTTATCTTGTGGAATTGCATTATATGTAGGTGGAGTTGTTAGTGATCCTAAAGGATTGTTTTATTCGTCACACGAGGAATTGAAATCATTAGGTGTAAATACTAAAAATGAAACATGATGTGAAAAAAATGTGGATATAAAAAGGGAAAAAAATTAACAGTTGAAAATTTAGAAACTGGAGAAGTTTTTGATGAAACATTTGATAAATTGATTATAACATCTGGGTCATGGCCTATTATTCCTAGAAATATTGAAGGAATTGATTTGGAAAATGTATTGTTGTGTAAAAAAATTATAATCATGCTAATGAGATTATTGAAAGAAGTAAATCTGTTAAAAAGAGTTGTCGTTGTTGGAGCAGGATATATTGGTGTAGAATTGGTTGAAGCGTTTAGAGATAATGGGAAAGAAGTAATTTTAGTAGATGCTGAAGATAGAATTTTGAGTAAATATTTTGATAAGGAATTTACTGATGTTGTGGAAGAATCATTTTAGAGAAAAAAGGATTGTTCTTGCGACTGGAGAAAAAGTTGTTAAAATTGAAGGTACAAATGGAAAAAGTATCGAAGATTATTACAGATAAAAATGAGTACGAAACAGATATGGTAATTATGTGTATTGGTTTGTGCCAAATACAGCTTTATTTAAAGGTCAATTGGAAATGTTGCCAAATGGTGCAATTAAAGTTGATGAATATATGAGAACAAGTGATAAGGATGTAATGGCGACTGGAGATTGCTGTTCAGTATTTTTATAATCCTTTGAATATGGAAAGATATATTCCACTTGCAACAAATGCAGTTAGAATGGGAACTTTGGCGGGATTGAATTTAGTTGAAAATAAGGCTAAATCGCTAGGAACTCAAGGAACTTCTGGAATTAAAATTTATGAAAATAATATAGCGGCTACTGGAATAACAGAAGCGTTGGCTAGAAGTTTGGATCTTGAAATTGAAACTGTTATTGTGACTGATAATTACAGACACGAGGTTTATGCCAACTTATGAAAAAGTAACTTTAAAAAGTTGTTTTTGATAAATATACGAGAATTGTATTGGGTGACAATTGAATTCAAAAGTTGATTTAACACAATCAATTAATACGTTATCAGTGTGTATTCAAAATCATATGACTATTGATGATTTGGCATTTGTAGACTTTTTCTTCCAACCACATTATAATAAACCTTGGAATTTTTATTAATTTGGCTGGGTTAGCGACATTAAAATAGAGTTTAATTAGGTAATATTTTAAATTTTTAAATAAAGAAAGAGATATGTTTTTATAAGATAAAGACATATCTTTTTGATCTAATATATTATTTTTCAAATTTTCAAAAAGTATTTAATTTGTTTGAATTTTATGGAATTTAAAAGAATATTAGTATTTACAAAAGTGGTCTAAATTTGATAAAATATATTTAAAATCTATTAGTGATTAGATCGATTTATAATTGATTTAAAAAGTTAAAGAAAGGAGAGCTGTCCTAAAGAATATTTTAGAAATACAGCAAAAAGTATGGAGAATATTTCGAATAAAAGTAAATATCAAAGCAATTGGTGTTGGTGGAATGGGAATTAATTTTGTGAATTATATTTTTAGAAAATGAAATAATAATGTTGAATATTTAAGTATTGATACAGATGTTGAAGCACATAATGGTTTGTAAAAGCTGAACGAAAAGGTATTTTTGGATACAGGTGTAAAAAAATTGTACTTGGACTCAAGCTGAAGAAGTGCCTTGAAATGTTATGATCAATTTGAAGAATTGCTTAAAAGGAACGGATATTTTATTTATAATTTCTGGTATGGGAGGTTCTACAGGAAGTGGAATTGCACCTGCAATAGTTGAAAAGTGCTAAAAATGAAAATTTTTACGATATCAATTATTGCAAAACCGTTTTTACTCAGAAGGATTTGAGAAGTTGAAGATAGCAAGTATGGGAGTTGAGAAAAATTAGAAAAATACAAATAGTTTGATAATAGTTCCTAATGAAAAGCTATATAATCACATTGATAAAAACTTTCGTTGCAAGAAGCGTATGATGAAGCTAATTTTTTTGATAAAAGAAGGGATTGAAAGTATTATAAACACTGTTACAAAAAGTAGGTTTTTGTGAATTTAGATTTGCGTGACATAAAGGTTGTTTTGGAAAAATTCTAAGGATATTGTCATTCGATTGGGTGAAAGTTATGGTGAAAATGCAGAAAATTCAATTGTTGAGCAATTACTTCAAAAATAATTTATTTTGAAGGGCAATTGGAGGATTCAAAGAAAAATACTTTTTAAAATATAACGGGTGGTAATGATATTTCGTTAGTTGTGATAAAAAAATATTATAAGTAATATTTTGTCATATGTAAAAGGATCAGAATGCAACATTAATTTGGGGAGTTATTATTAATCCAGAGTTTGATGCTAAAAAGAATAGTTTAAAAAGTAGTTTTAATGGCGAGTGTATAAATACTTTATAAAATTTATTTTTATTTATAAATTTTAAGGAGGTAGGTTTATGAAAAATGAATTCAAATTTTGGAAAAGATGATAAATTTAATAATATTAAAATTTTTTTCTGGAGCTCAATTGAAGTATATTGCTTTTTTATCAATGTTAGTTGATCATGTAAATAAAGCTCTGATTTATCCTATGCTAACGGGAAAAAGGATTTTTGGATTTTTAAGTGATTTATTTGACATTTTTGGAAGAATTGCGTTTCCACTTTTTATGTTTTTCTTGTGGAAGGATTTTTTAAAACTAGAAATAGATTAAGATATCTTTTATATTTAATTATTTTTTGGGATTATTTCTGAAATTCCATTTTGATTTATGTCAATCAGCAGTTATTTTTTCAACCATATTCAAATAATGTGATGTTTACATTGGCTTTAACATTAGTTATGATTTGGATTATTGATGAATTAAGAAGACCTACAAAAAAATATTTTTGGTATCCAATTTCGATAGTAATTGTTTTTAGGAACTTGTCTGCTATCAATGATTTGGGGATTAGACTATGAATGGCACGGAATTTTGATAGGATATTTTTTTCTATATTTTTTTACAATAATCCTATATTTGCGATTATTGGAGGATATCTTTCACTTATTAAAACGCCTTGGGCTTTGTTAGGATTTGGATTGACACTTACCTATAACGGAGAAAGAGGAAAACAAAATAAAATTTTAAATTATTTATTTTTATCCTACGCACTTATTAATTTTTAGGGCTTTTGAGATTGTTGTTTAAAAGTCTAAAAATATTGAAAAAAATGTTTGATTTCTTTCTATTGTATAATTACGAAAGTTAACAAATTTTCGATAAAGAAAATGATTTAGAAAGGAGATGAGTACTAAAAATATGGAATTTTATAATTTTAATTATTTAGAAAACCAAAAATTTGTAACGGATAAATTTTTCTTGTTGTAATTATTTTAGTAATAGCGTTTATATTATTTGCATTTTTGGAAATGGTTTAAAGGAAGCATTTCACTTAGAGATAAACAGCTTAGTTTGCTTGGATTGATGTTTATTTTTCTTATTTGCATTATATCATTATGATAATTATAGAGCGAAAAATAATGAAGAAAAAAAGTTTATAAAAATTCAGCGAGTGTAATTAAAAATTGTCTGAAAAAAATTTAAAAGTTAATGAAAAATGATATTTTTATAAATACGCCCTGAAATAACAGAGGATACTGTTTATAAGATAAAAGATAAATTTTATCAAATTCACTGGGTAGGAAACAATATCTTGGTTGAACAAATGACAGTGCCTTATGTGGATGAAGTTAAAACAATTAAAGAATAATAGCATTTAAGCTGAAAAATATAAAAAGAAAGGAAGATGAGGTAATTTTTGGATTTTATAATTCTTGTTGCAATAAAACTTACAATTGGATTTATTGCATTAGTTTTTGTTTATGAATTTAAATGGACGCGACCAATTGGCACCAACATCAACAGAAGATCAAATAGGTAATTATGTCCTTGGGGGAATTATCGGTGGTGTAATTTATAGTCCAAATATATCAATAATTCAATTTTTAATAGTTCTTTTAATATGGGGACTTCTAATGACAGTAACTGATTTTTCTAAAAATACAAATAAAAGCGTATGATAGATGGACAAGTTGTATACTTAATAAGAGATGGAAAAATGCTAACAGAAAATTTTTGCACAAGCGACACTTTCAATTCTCGATTTTTACACAAAGTTGAGAACAAAAAGGTGTTACGCAAATATCAGATATAGAAGAAGCTTTTATGGAATCAAATGGACAACTTATCGTTATAGGTGAAGGCGGTTATTCAAATTTATTGGTTTCTGAAGGGAATATACAAGAGGATAACTTGAAACATATTGGAAAAAGATGATGATTGGTTGAAGGAAGAATTGGCAAAAATATAATATTACTGATTTAAGTGAACTTTTTATTGTTGAGTATAGTGGTGATGGTAAATTATTTATTGTGAGAAAATAAATTCATATTGAAAAATGTTGTATAGAACATATTGAAGTTGATATTATAAAAAAATTAAAATATGAAAATAAAAGAAGAGGCCCAAAAAGCCTCTTTTTTATAATATATTTACATATTAAAAGTATTTACAGAATGGTTGTGAGAAAACAATTGCACTAACCGTAGCTTCTGGATACATCATATGTTCCTCAGTTAGTCTAATTCCAAATCTTTCTGGTTTCAATAATCTGAATAATTTATCTTGATCTTCTAAATTTGGACAAGCTGGATATCCAAATGAATAACGATTTCCTTGATATTGTGCTTTCAAAATATCTTCTATATTTATATCTTTATCAATAATTCCAACTTCTTTTCTCATTAATTGATGCACGTATTCAGAAGTGGCTTCAGCTAATTCAAGACCGATAGAGTTTACAATATGCCCTCTATAAAATTCACCTTTTTCTTTCATTTCGTTTGAAAACAATTCTTGATTTTTTTCTCCAGCAGTTGCAACAAAGAATCCAATATAGTCAATCCCTTCGGGAGAAAACATAATCATTCAATGATAAATATTGTCCCCATTTTTGTCTTGGAAAATCAAAAGTTTCTAAAACTGTTGATAAATCATCTGAAAGAATTTCAATTTTTCCATCTTTAGACTTTCTACTAGGGAAAAATTTATAAATTGCTTTAATATCAAAATAATCATCACCATGATTAATAATATCCACAATTTCATTATACAATTTAACTGCTCTAGGATCCTGTTTTTTTCAAGCATATCAGTTACAATCCACTTCATTCCCAAATGCTTCCCAATTAACATTTGTAAATTAATATATTTAAAAACATCTTTAGCCTTAATATTTGTAATGATTTGCTTATTCAAAGTAGTCGGCTTATAAATTTTTCTCAAAAATTATATTCGGGTAATTTTACTTTTAGAAAAAAATCAAAAGTTCCGTCTTTATCTTTAATATCACTAACTGTCGGTTTCACTTTCAAATTCTCCAATGCTTTTTCGTCTTTAATCAACAATAAATCCCTTCTCTTTTGCAAATATTCTTTAAACTCTTCAAATTTTTCGAGAACAATCATTTTTATTTAAAATCTGATAGAGCAGTCATCGCATCTTTTTGAGTAAATAACAATATTATTTTTGTATGATGGCTCAATTTTATTAATTGTGAATTTTTTTCAGTAAGTGCGAGACCACCAACAAATATAGGGATATCGATTCCAGCTTCTCTTAAAAACAGCTACAGTATTTACCATTTCAGACGCAGATTTTACTAATAATCTCGAAAGTCCCTAAAAAGTCAGCTTTCTCATTGATTACAGCTTCTCTAATTTTTTTCAGCAGGTGTATTAATTCCCAAATCGAGTACGTCGTATCCGTTGTTTCCGATGATAATTCCAACAAGGTTTTTTCCCAATATCATGAACGTCACCTTTAACGGTTGCCATTATAACTTTACCTTTACTTGAAGACTCTGTTTTTTCCATAAATTGCTCCAAATACGAAACAGATGCCTTCATAACTTCAGCACTTTTGCAATACTTCCGCAACAATTAAGTCGTTATTATTAAATAATTTTCCAACTTCATCCATTCCAGTCATCAAAAGGCCCATTAATTATCTCTAATGGAGAATATTTTTGTAATAATATATCTAGTAAAGCATTCAAATCCTTTTTACTTCCTTCAACAACAAGATTTGCAACTTTTTCTTCAGAGCGTCATTTTATCATCATCTAACTTCTTTTTAACAGAACCTTTTTTTCTCACGATAAAAAGCTACAAAATTAGCAACTGTGTCATCATTCGTATTAAATAGCAATTCTTCCGATAATCTTTATCAGAAATTTCATCCATTGGAATAATTTTTCTCAGTATTAACAATTGCAAAATCAAGTCCAGCTTCATAAGCCTTATTCATGTAATAAGTATTCAAAACTTCACGACCTGCAATTGGAAGTCCAAAACGAAATATTACTTACTCTAAAAATAGTTTTTACATTTGGCATTTCTTTTTATCTCTCTAATCGCTTCAATTGTAGCAGTAGCAGATCCAATATATTTTTTTGATCACCTGTCGCAACTGGGAATACAAGCGTATCAAATATAATATCCCTTTCATCAATTCCATATTTTTAGTTAATAGCTCATAACTTCTTCTAGCAACCTTAATCTCAAGCGAAACAGCCATTCCTTCCTCATCAATCAATCCAACAACAACAGTCGCTCCAAAATCTTTAATTAATTTTTGCCATTTTTCAAATTTCTTTTCTCCGTCTTCTAAGTTAATTGAATTTATAATCCCTTTCCCTTGAAGATAAGTAAGCCCTTCACGAATTACATTAATATCCGTAGAATCCAACATTATAGGTACTTTTGCAAATTTTGAAACTTTTTTTCCAAGAAATTTTTTTCATATCGCTAATTTCATCTCTATCGATTTGCAAGACAAACATCAATTACATCTGCATCCCCTTTAATTTGCAATCTAGCAACTTCTGTTGCTTCATCAAATTTTTTTCATTAGCAATCAAATTTTTGAAAAATACGAGAACCGATAACATTTGTTCTTTCTCCAACGTAAATTGGTCTATCTTTTTGGCACTTCCAAAGTAATCAACCCTGTAACAGCATTCTCATTTTTTTATTTTTCATCAATAACTCTAGGATCATACCCAATACTTTTTATCTTTTAATCGCTTTTATAAACGCAGGAGTAGTTCCACAACAACCTCCAACAATATTTAAAAATTTATTTTTGGAAAAAAAGGCTCTATTTTTAGTCGCCAATGTGCTTGGAGTTTCTTCGTATTGACCTTCTTCGTTTGGAAGTCCAGCGTTAGGATATACAGAAATATATGTATTTGACACTTCATTTAATTTTTTTCAAAAATTGTGTCATAAATCGAGGTCCAGTCGCACAGTTCAATCCTACAGAAAGTGGATTCATATGATGAACAGCATAATAGAAGGCATCTGCTGTTTGCCCAGCAAGAGTAGTTCCAGTACTTTCAATCGTAAATGATAACATCAATGGAACATAATAATTTTTCATCCATTGCCTTTTTCCAACCCTAAATATGCAGACTTTTCAAGTTTCTAGTATCTTGTATTGTTTCAAATAGAATTAAATCAACACCTCCAGCTAAAAGTCCTCAAAACTGCAGTATAATAAGAATGTATCAATTCTTCAAAAGTAACTCCACCTGTAACACTAATTGATTTATCTCGAAGGCCCCTAAAGCTCCAGCCACATATAAATTTCTAGTTTCATTTGGATTTTCAGCTTTATACTCATTAATCGCTTTTTCTAGCAATTTCAGCACGCAGTTTTATTCATTTCAAAAACTTTATCTTCCAAATCGTAATCTTTTAATACAATATCCAACGCTCCAAAAGTGTTAGTTTCAATAATATCACTTCCAGCCTTTAAATATTGTTTATGTATATTTTTTTATAATTTCTGGTCTTTGTAACACAAGATAATCATTACAACCTTCATATTTTTTTCTCCACCAAAATCTTCAGCAGTTAAATTTTTCTTGTTGTAACATTGTTCCCATTGCTCCATCTAGCAATAGAATTCGATTTTTTAAATCTTGTTGTAACAAATTATATGATTCAATATATATCTTTTAACATAAATAATGCAATCTCTCCTTTTTACAAATTAAAATTATCAGAATTATTTTTATCATAAAAATAGTCATGTGTATATACATTTAACAATATATTTTAATAATTCAGCTATAAATAATAATAATTACTAAAAATATAAAAAAACAATGTCAAATATATAAAATATATTTAATCAAAAAAATTCCTTATTTTATCGACAAAAAATTTTTTAGATACCACTTAATAATTAAATTCTAATTGAAAAATTCTAAAATAGAAGTATACTACATATGAGAAAAGATTTTTGATAAAAAAACACAAGATATTGTGTTTTTAGTTAAAATTAATAGATTTAGTAAAAAGGAAGTGTTTTTAGATGAAAAATTAATTAAATTTGAAAAATGATTGTAATCCGTGTGCGATGGTATCGGAATTTTTTAGATAAAAAAAGGTGTTAGCTATGAAAGAGTGAATGCTTTTGACAATCCCGAAAATGGCTATGAAATATAGAGTGAGAACAGTTCCAACTGTTGTTTTTAGTTGACGGTGAAACTGAAATTAAAAGAAGTATGGGATTTAAAGTTGAAGAATTGAATGAAATTTTTGGAAGAGTTAAAATAATTGTTAATTATAAATTATTCACGAAAAGAGATGATATAAATTATGGTTATATATTACGATTCAAAAAAACTGGAAATGTTCAACGATTTGTAAATAAGGTGAAAAAAAGAAAAGACCCGACTGGAAATTTGTGAAAATTGATTCTGAGATGAAAGTGGACGAAGAAGGTCATTTACTAACATTTACAACTAAAATTGGAGAAACTCCAATTCCAACGAGTGAATTTTTAGAAAAAAATAGCAAATATATAAAATCAATAAGTTCTAGCGGGAATATGAACTGGGGTGTTTTGCAGTGGCGAAATGATAAAATGAGTGAAAAAAATATGGAATTCCAGTTTGTAGTGAAATTTGAGTTATCGGGAACGCATGTTGAAGTAAAGCACTTTTATTGAATATGTTGAAAATAATTAGTATAAATTCAAAAAAATATAACAAAAATTTAAAAGTAAATTAAGAGAGTAAGGAGAATAGGTAAAAATGGTTGATAACAGAGCTAAAAAGTGGATATACTTAAATAATGAAATAATGGTTAAAAAAAGGTGAAGATTTTTCAGCTTGAAAAAGGATAAAGAGGCTGTTTATTCATATTTTGTGGATTATGTAAACAAAAATACTGTATTTTTTCATAATTTAGAAGAAAAAAATGAGATATTTAATAAAAAAATGACTATTATATCGATTTTTATCAAATGTATAGTCATGATGAAATTAAAGAGCTTTTTAAAATGGTTTATGATAAGAAATTTAGATTCGCTTCATTTATGAGTGCTTCGAAATTTTATCAAAGTTATGCGTTGATGGATGATACTGGAGAGAAATTTTTTTAGAGATATGAGGATAGAATTTCGGCCGTTTCATTGTATTTGGCACAGGGGAACTTTGAGAAGGCAAAAAGAATATGCTTTGATGTTAATAAATCAAGAGTATCAACCAGCTACTCCTACTTTTTTTAAATTCTGGGAAAAAGAGATCTGGAGAACTTGTTTCTTGCTTTCTAGATGAAATGGGAGATAATTTGAGTGGAATTGGATATATTTTTGACTCATCTATGAAATTATCTTCGATTGGTGGAGGAGTTGCGATTAACTTGTCTAAAAATTAGAGCAAGAGGTGAATCTATAAAAAGGTGTAGAAGGTAGGGCCTCTGGAGTTTTTGCCAATTATGAAAAATTTTTAGAAGATATTTTTTTCTTATGCAAATCAATTGGGACAAAGAGCTGGAGCCGGGGCGGTTTACTTGAATGTATTCCACTCAGACATTAACGAATTTTTTAGACAGTAAAAATAAATGTCGATGAAAAAAATTAGAATAAAAATCACTATCAATTGGAGTTATTGTTCCAGATAAATTTATGCAGTTAGCAATGGAAGATGAAGTTTGCTATACATTTAATCCGCACACAGTGTTTCTAGAATATGGACAATACTTGGATGAAATGGATATGAATGAAATGTACGAAAAAGTTAGTTGACAATCCAAATGTTAAAAAGAAAAAAATAAACGCAAGAGAACTTCTTGTAAAAATTTCTCAAACACAAAAAGAAAGCGGATACCCTTATTTGTTTTTTTAAAGATAATGCAAATAAAGAACATGCTTTGAAAGAGATTGGATCAGTTAAATTCTCAAATTTGTGTACTGAAATAATGCAATTATCAGAAGTTTCAGACATTAATGCTTATTACGAAGAAGATACGATAAGAAGAGGAATATCATGTAACTTAGGTTCGTTAAATATTGCAACTGTTATGGAAAATAAGAGAATAAAAAGAAGCTACAAAAAGTCGCAATTGATTCACTTACAATGGTTTCAGATTTAACAAAACATTGATGTTGTTCCAACAATAAAAAAAGCAAATGAGGAATTACATTCTGTAGGACTTGGAGCAATGAACTTACATGGATTTTTTTAGCTAAAAAAATTTCATTATGTATGAAAGCAAAAGAAGCACTTGATTTCTGTAATGTATTCTTTATGATGGTTAATTTCTATTCATTAGAAAGATCAATGGAAATTGCAAAAAGAAAGAGGCGAAACATTCAAAGATTTTTGAAAAAAATCTGAATACGCCAACGGAAATTATTTCAATAAATATGTAACAAAAGAATACATGCCTCAAACAGAAAAAGTAAAATCACTATTTGAAGGAATCTACATCCCAACAAAAAGAAGACTGGGCAAACCTAAAAGAGCAAGTAATGAAACACGGAGTCTACAACGCCTACCGAATGGCAATAGCTCCAAATCAATCAACATCATACATTATGAACTCAACAGCCTCAGTAATGCCAGTAGTTGACACAATAGAAGTTAGAGAATATGGAGATAGCACAACTTTCTACCCAATGCCATATTTAACAAATGACAACTTCTTCTTCTATAAATCAGCCTACGATATGGATCAAAAATATCTTGAAACTGATTTCTGTAATCCAAAGACACGTAGATCAAGGAATTTCGACTATTTTGTATACAAAGAGTACAGATAGCACTAGAGATTTAGCTAGACTTTATATTTATGCTCATAGATTGGGGTTGAAGTCGCTTTTATTATACACGGACTAGGGAAGGCGACTATTGAGGAGTGTGTGAGTTGTTCGGTGTAGATTGTTTCAACATAATAAAAATTAAAAATAAATTTAGGAGACAATAGTATGCAAAATAACGAAATTCAAAAATGAGAAATATTTATGAATTGGAAAAAAATCTAAAAAGTATTGAAGATCCCGAAATTGATATAGAAATCCCAAAAATTTTAGATAAATTAATTTTAGATGAATCTAAAAATCAGAGTATTTAAGATTCAAAAAGGATATTCTATCGAAGATTTGTTTATGCGAATATATTCTCTTTTGCCATGGATAAAATTGATTACTCCACTAGGACAAAAACCAGTTTCAGAAGATTCAAAAAGGAATTACAAGTCCCTCGATTATGAAGTTATTTTTTTGAAACAAACAGGCAATAAAGAGAATAATATGTATTTTGATTGAGGTAAAATCAGTTAATGGTAATAAACAAAATTTTGAATTAAAAGAAATCTCAATATAAAAGTATTGAAAGAATATTCAAATAAAAAAAGAAACAACCTTTGTTATTTGCTATTTTTAGAAAAATAAAAGAAAGTGGAGGAGAAAAAAATATTACTTGTTACCTTTTTGATACCAATGACGAAATAAAAAAATTCTAATGGAACAACAATTTGGGAATGTAAAACATATTTTTGATGTTTATGTTAATAAAAAAACGAGAAGAAGAAAAAAAGAGGAAAAATTATTACTTTAGTACCACATAGTATAGAAAAAAATAAAAAGTAGGAAGTGACATTATGAATGAAGAAAAAAATTTAATCATAGTTTATAATAAAGAAACAGAAAAAAATATGCAAAATTTTTTAAAAAGCTTTATTAACACAAGATGATGATACAGAAGAAAAAAATTATTGGTGTAAAAGATGGAACTGTTGATGTAGTTGTACATTCGTATAATGAATATAGACAAAATAAAATGTCAATGGGAAAAGATAACTACATATTATTTATAGGAAATGATGAAAAATATAAAAAAAGAAACTGAATTTATTAAAAATAAAAAGGAGAATATGGATTAAAATATGGGTGGGTAGGAAAAAAATTGGAGTTCTTTTTGTTGATAAAAAAATAAGTTAGAAAAAAAGAGAATACCAAAAATTATTCGAAAAATTAAAAAAAGTACGGTGATTATATCAAACAAAATAAAGAAGTCTTTTTATTAGATAAAAAAATAAAGAAACAATAATGACGACGGTAGGGGTAGTGATGACGGTAGGGGTAGCAAGTCTTTTTGTTTCTTTTTCCGTTGTTACTACCTCCAGTTCTATTAATACCTTGGAATGTCTATAAAATAAATAATTATAATAAAATATTGAAACAACAGTATCTTTTGTTTGGTTCTTACTTTTTTTATTTTGAATTAATAAATCAATTTATTGGTGAGTAAAATGAATAATACATTTAATAAAGGATATAAATTTTTTTCATAGATAATCTAGAAAGAGATTATGGAATAAATTTAAGTGAAAAATTATTTAAAAAAATATAAATTTGGAAATAGAAAAATTTGAAAAAGAATTGAGTAATTTTGAAGGTTTTAAAAACACCTAATAAACAATTAAAAGGTGATATAGCTGAATTTTTGGCATTCAAATACTTTTTAATATAAATGCTCGCATTGAAAGCTTCTAGAAATAGAGCATATACTGATAGAAGCCATGAATTTGCATCACCAGATATAAAAAGGAAATTTTTGGAAAAGATTTTTGGATTAAAGTATTATAGAAATGGAGAAGAAGGAGTCAAAGCACAATCATTAAGCATTTTTTTCAAAAAGTTTTCTGAATACAAAGCAAAAAGGCGGAAAAAGAAAATATAGAAGAATTTTTTTGAAGAATAGAAATTTAAGTAATAATGATAATATATTAAAATGATCCAATATATAAGGGACAAATAAGAGTAATTCCAAGAGAACAGTTAGAAGAAGCAATAAAATGGTTAAAAAAAGAAAAAAATAAATGAAGAAAGTTCTAAAAAGGTCAGAACAAGTTTTTCGTTATCAAGAAACACTTAAACTATTAGATGATAGATTAAGAGATGGTAAAGGGAGTTGAGTCTATTCCGCTTTCAACAGAAGAAGCTCTTAAACTTTCAGAATTATCTAAATTAGGTAAAAGTGGATTTGAAAAATTTTTGGAATAAGTATAGAAGATTTAATGAAATATGAATATATTATGCAACAAGGATTTAGAGCTGGATTAAATTCTGCAATAATAAAAATGGTGTTAGAAATAACACCCAAATTATATTTAGCTATAGAATATTTAATAAAAACAGGAGAAATAGATAAAGAAGAATTGATGGATTTGCAACATTATCAAGTGGTGCTAAAGGATTTTTATATGGAAGTTTATCAGCTTCTTTAATAATTTCTTGTAAATCTGAAATATATGGCAATGCATTAAAAACAATAGATTCTTCTGTAATTGGAGCAATTTCTGTGATATTACTAAATACAATAAAAAAATTCTTATAAAGTTTCTAAAGGTGAAATGAATAATCGTGAATTAGTAAACGAGTTAATTAGAGAAATGTTTATTTCTTCCTGCTCTTTAATTGGAGGAGGAATAACACAGGGAGTAATAGAAATTCCAATATTAGGTTTTTATGTTAGGAAGTTTTTATGGGAGCAGTTTTAGGAACTTTTATATACGAAACATCATACAATGCTATAATATCATACTGTATAGATTCGGGATTTACTTTTTTTGGTTTAGTTGAACAAAATTATGAATTGTCAAAGGAAATATTAGAGGAAATTGGAATCAAAGTTTTTGAATATGAAAAAAATTTAGCTATAATAAATTTGAACATAAAAAAATTTGAATTTAAGAAATTTAGTTACAATAAATTTGAATATAATAGAATAAAAAAATAAAAATTCTGAGAAGAGGGGTTATAGGAGTAAATAAAATAGGATATGTTGAATAAATTTAATATGCTAACTTCGAGATAATCGAAAATAAATTAATATTGATTTTTATTAGCATCGGGTAGTCATAGTGAATTATTTTAAATCTTAAATAAAAATATGAGGGTTAATTGAGAACGCAAATTGATAAAAACAAACTTATCAAGAAAGGAAAATAAAAATGGAAAAGAAAATATACGAAGCAGTAAACTGGAATACCCTCGAAAATGATTATGTGGAAACTTTTTGGGAGCAAAATATAAGACAATTTTTGGATTGATACGGAGTATGTTCCTTCGAGGGATATTGATAGCTGGAATGCATTGAAACCCCGAAATGAAATTGGCTTATTTACATGCACTCGGAGGACTTACAATGCTTGATACGTTGCAAAAGTCATACTGGGATGCCTAAAATTATTGACCATATTGATTCATTGCAAAATAGATCAGTTCTTTTCTTATATGTGTATGATGGAGTCTATTCATGCGAAATCTTATTCGACAATATTTACAACTGTGGCATCGACTAGAGAGATAAATGAAACTTTCAAATGGGTTCAAGAAAATCCTCATTTACAATACAAAGCTAAAAAATTGATGGCTATTATCAAAAGATGAATAATCCCGAGGCTTCAAGACGAGATATCGCAATGGCTTTGGCGACTTCAGTTTATTTAGAAACTTATCTATTTTTATAGCGGATTCTTTTTACCACTTTGGCTTGCAGGACAAGGAGACATGGTTGCAAGTTGTGATATCATTAAAAAAATTATTGCAGATGAATCGATTCATGGAGTATTTGTTGGATTGTTATTCCAAGAATTGTATAATTCTTTTTGATGAGGAAACTAAAGAAGGAATAAGAAGTGAGTTGAATACGTTGCTTTTATGAATTGTATGAAAATGAAAGCAGATATACTGATGAAGTGTATGGAGATGTTGGACTTACAGGAGATGTAAAAGAGTATATTCGTTACAATGCAAATAAGGCCCTTATGAATTTAGGATTTGAAGAAGAATTTGAAGTAAAAAAATGTAAATCCAATTGTTCTAAATGGATTAAACGTAGAAACAACTCAGCATGATTTTTCTCTAAAAATCTACAAACTATGAAAAAGCATTGGAAGTTGTTCATTTGCATGATGATGATTTTTAAATTTGATGATGAAGATGCAGATGAATTGATTTAGGAATTTTAGTTATGAAAATTATAATATCACCGAGTAAAACTAAAAATTAATAATTTACCAATTGAATTGAAAAATATTTCAATTAAGGAGAATGATTTTTATCCAGAAATTCTTTATCCAAAGATCACTAATAAAATTATTGAGCGGATTAAAATGTTTTCTGTAGAGGAAATTGAGAAAAAAATTTAAGTTAAAAAAAGATAAGGCAGAAAAATTGTTAGAATTTTTATCAAAAATTATGAAAATGAGAAGAGTGGAAATGCTTTTGGCAAGTTATACAGGTGTTGCGTACAAATCGATTGGAATTGATACATTTGATATTGAAGATTTTGAATACTTGGAGTCGCATTTAGTGATTTTTATCAGCTTTGTATGGGATCTTAACGCCATATACTAATATTAAAGAGTATCGGCTCGATATGACAAATTCAATTTTTGAAAATAAATCACTTTATGAAGTTTGGAAAAATAGTGTAAATGAATACTTTTGAGAAAGAAGATATTATTTTAAATCTTGTGTCAAAAAGAGTACTCAAAAATTGATAAAATCTGATAATTTAATTGATTTTTGAATTTTGGAATGATACTAATGGGAAATTGAAACAAATTAGTACTAATTCAAAGAAGATGCGTGGTTTCACTTTGAACTATATTGTAAAAAAATCGAATTACAAATATAAATAATTTGAAAGATATTACTTTAAATGAATATATTTTTAATAAAAGATATGTCAAGTGAGAAAAAAATTTGTTTATGTATAATAAATTTTTGATTGACATTGTAATGAAAAATGATATAAAATTTGGTTCCTTGGCAGGGGGAGCAACAAATTAAAAAGGTCTTACTTTAATAAGTAGGGCCTTTTAAATTTAAAACGAAATTTTTTTATATAAGGATAAAGAATGTTATCTATAAATAGAAAGAATTTTCTTTAAAAATTATTAAAAAAATAGTATTCAAAAAAATAAAAATATTGTATAATACGTGTAATCAAAGATAAATAAAAATAAAATTAAAAAGGAGAAATCTAAGATGGAGTTGAAAAAGAAATTTGTGTTAGGATTTAGGACTTTAGCATTAGCGGTAAGTTGTGGTAATAAATCGGATAAAAAAATAATGCGAAGGATTCTTCAGTTAATAAGCCAGAGGTGGAAATTGTTAATAACAATGATGCTGGAGATAAGGAAAGAAAATTAAAAATTCATAGATATCAAAGATGAATTAAATTCTGAAGAATGGGATATGATGTTTAAAGAAATTAATCCTGCGGAATTAAAAACAGCTGATGGAAATTTCAAGGAACCTGGAGATAAGAGTATTTTATCATTAGCACCACTTGGTAAATCTAAAAGAACTTATAGAAGATTATTCTAAAGATATTGTAAATGTTTTTAAAAACAGCACCAAAAAAATGGATGTTTTGGATAGAAATGCTCAATCATTATTACAAAAATTTAATTGAGGAAAAAATAGAACTTTGAGTGAAATTGAAGACTATTATAAAAAAATGGGAAGTATAAACAAGATAATTTATCAGCTGTAGATTCTTTGAATAATAAATATAAAGCAATTTATAAAAAAAGAATGGAAAGTTATGAAGTGTTGGTTAAATCAATAGCAGAATATGCTGGAAAAGAAATAAAATCAGAAAAATAAGAAGAAAAAAATATTGAAAAAAACTTCCAAGCGGTAATGGTAAAATTCGAAAAAAATATGGAAAGTTATGTTGAAAAAAATAGAAGAATTTAAATCGTTAGCTTTTTGAAAAAGATAGTTTAAAATATTCAATTAAAGAGGCTGACAGATTGAGAAATGTAAGTGATGAAGTGAAAATTTTTTATGGAGAAAAATTTCAAAAATTCAAATTGAAAGTTTATCAAGAAATAATATTGATATCGCAGAATTTGAAAAATTTAGAGAATTAGCACATAAATTGACAGAAGATTCATCAGAATTTGTTGCAAAGAGTTAGAAGTAACGATAAAGCAAGTATTGCCAAAGCAAACTGATAAATATCTTAATGATCAAACTGATTTGGTAAATAGCTATAATAATATTCAAAAATAAATTTCCACAAAAATATTTTTGACTATTCTAAAAATATTTTGATATACTAATTATTAGAGAATAATACGGAGGTGTAAAAAGATGGAAAAATAACTGCAGATATGAATATAATGGATGCTGTTGAAAAATATCCAATAATAGCACAAGTTTTTAATGAGATATGGTTTAGGATGTGTTGGTTGTATTATTTCAACTGCTGAAACTTTAGGAGAAGGAATTGCAAAAGACACGGATTAAATCTCGATATTATAATTGAAGAAGCAAATATGATTCTTGAAAAAAACAAGGTGCATTTGAATAAAATAAAATTTTTTTAATCAAAAATAAACTAAATAATTTAAAAATTATTTTTGGTAGCCAATAATAGCTACCTTTTTGAATTTTTATAATTGTTATAAAAAAATATAAACACTATGCAACATATTTTATCTATTGGTAAACAATTAATAATCAAAAAAATAATAATTTAGAATCAAGAAATTTCCAAAAATTACTAGATTTTTTCAATTTTCTATTATAATATACCTATATTTAAAAAAATTAAAAATTATGAAAAAGGGAGAAAGAAATGCCTATTACATTTGCATTTATAACAATAATATTGATTTTTATCAGAATATATTGTCTATTTTCGCTTACATTTTTTTAGAGTCAAAAAAAGTAAAATTTTTCTGAAAGAGTTACAATTTTCATATTAATATTTGAAGTTATTGTTATTCTTTTACATTTATTTTTTTAACACTTTTTAGATATTTGTTGCCACCGATGTTGGCACTTTTGAAAACTGCAAAATATTTTGTCATTTTTTAAAAATGTTTCGATAGTAGGATCAATTTATGCAGTAGTTAATTTATTTTTTTATTAATTACATTTAACGGTTCTGGTGTATTAAAATTTATCAATCGTTCAATTCTATTTATAGTATTTATGATTAATATTTTATTCGGTTTTTTAATATTGCTTGGATAAAAACAATGAAATAAGTTATAATAAAAGAAAGTGTGAAAACTTTCTTTTTGTGTTTGTGTGATAAAATATATTAAAAATAAATTTTAAGATTTGAAATCAATAATTTTTAAAGGGATGAGATTTAAATGGAAATACAAAAAGAATTATTTTTCACTTCAAGATAAAGAATACATGAAATTTTTCAAGTAATTAACACCAAATGTACCAGAGGATACAATTATTGGAGTGAGAATTCTCGAAATAAGAAAAATTAGCTAAAAAAATTGGTAAGGAATAATGAATATGAGGATTTTTGAAGGAGTTGCCACATAAATATTACGATGAGAATTTGTTGCATGGAGCAATTATTTCAGAGAGTAAAGATTTTGAGAACTGTATTGAATCACTTGATAGTTTTTTGCCATTTGTTGATAATTGGGCAGTTTGTGATATAATTTCTCCGAAAAATTTTTAAAAAGAATAAAAAGAACTGATTGAAAAAAATTAAGGAATGGTCTCAATCGGATAAAACTTATACTTGCAGGTTCGGTGTAGAAATGTTGATGACGCATTTTTGGATGAAGACTTTAAAAAGGAATATTTGGAAATGGTGGCGAATATTCATTCTGAAGAGTATTATGTAAAAATGGTAATTGCTTGGTTTTTGCAACAGCACTTGCGAAACAGTGGGATTATGCGGTGATTTATTTAGAAAAATAATAGATTGGATGTTTGGGTATAATAAGACGATACAGAAGGCCCTGAGAAAGTTTGAGGATTTTGGAAGACAAGAAGGGGTATTTGAAGAGGTTGAAAAGAAAGAAAGAAGGAGAATTAATTTAATGAAAATCACAAAAAGTTATGTTTGTAGGATTGATTTCTTTGTTGTTCTCAATAAATTCATTTACAAATACAAATTCTGAAAAATGATTTTTAAAAAGTATGTACTAGAAAAAAATTAGAAGAAATAAAAAAATTGATATTTATAACAATGATACGACTACTAAATATCAAAAATAGGTATGAAGAAAAATTCAAAAAGGTCTAGATTAAAAATTTATAATTGATAATTTCCCTGAAAAAAAGTAGCGAATTATTAGAAAAATAATGAAAGTTGGGATGCTGTTTGGGAAAAACAATATTTCTTTTCTTGATGATTTAGAAAGAAAAATATGGCTTTAATACGAATTTGTATGAATTTTATAGAGAAGAAGATAATAAGAAAATAAAAATTAATGGAGTTAGCTATAAAATTAAAAAAACAAAAAGTTTATCTTTTGATCAATTGAGAAAGTCAAAAGAAGAATACGAAACAGAGAATAAAAAAATGAATGATAAGTATACTGAATTACATGATTTAATGGGAGATGAATATGTAGATTATGGTGAAACATGCTTTCCTAGACATTATTATAGCAATTTAGAAAAATTTTCAAGAAAAATGGTTAAAATTTAGGGAAGATGAAGCATTATTTTTATTCTGAATTGGAAAATAAAAAAAGATGAGAAAATTTATTTTTGGAAAACTTTTTGAAATAACAAAAAAACAGAACGAATATTTTGAGGATATTATAAATAATATAAAAAGCGATAGATATAAAGAAGAAAAATATAAAAGACAAAAATATTGAAATTTGGGAAATAACGAATACTAGTAAAAAGATTATGCAATAGACAAGGAGATAAAATGGAAAAAGAATTAGAATCTGATTCAGAAAAATTAGATGTGTTACAATTTTTTTATTTATTGGAAGAACTACGGGTTCAGGAAAAAGTAATTCATTACAGATTTTACAAAAAAATGCTGGGTCTTTCTAAATCAAAACCTATTTTTGTACAATAACATTATTCCGACTGGAAGAACAAAAAAAGCAGACACAATAACACAAATTCAACTAATGACAATAATTCTTCGGATATTATTGAAATTAAGATAAAGGAATTTCATGATTGGATAGGAATGCCTTTTGCCGAAGGAACTGGAACATAAGAAAACAATTCTGGATTTTTTTAAGAAAAAGAAAAGTGAGAAGTGATTTTCATTGTAATGTCAAATTTTTGATATAATTTAAGTAAATAAAGGGAAAGTAGGGATTAATTATGAGAAAAAAAGGACTAGCAATTGGAAAATTCTGATTTTTAAGGAGATTATACAAGAAAAACGGATATTATGTCGATAAAACAAAGTTCATAGAAGATTTGCTGGAAGACTTATCAAAAGTTAAACTTTTTACAAGGCCCAGAAGATTTGGAAAAACTCTAAATTTGTCGATGTTAAAATATTTTTGATGTTAGAAATGCGGAAGAAAAATAGAAAGTTATTTGATAATTTGTATATTTCAAAAATGAGTATATGGAAAAATCAAGGACAAAAATCCTGTGATTCTTATAAGCCCTCGAGAAATGCTGAGGCAGAAAATTGGGAGGATAGTTTTTAATATTAAGAATCTCATTTCTAATTTGTACGATAATTTTGAATATATTTCTAGCAATTTAAAGAGATTTAGTTGAGTTTGAAAATATATGGCTCAAAAAAGGATAATGCAGATTGGGAAAAATTCATTAAAGAATTTATCAAGATATCTATATGAATATTACGGGAAAAAGTCATAATTTTAATAGATGAGTATGACACTCCAATGACAAGTGCTTGGAACGAAGGTTATTATGAAAAGTCGCGAAGATTTTTTAAAAGTTTTTATTCAAATACATTGAAAGATAATGAATATTTGCAATTTGCAGTTGTGACTGGAATACTTAGGGTAGCAAAGGAAGGGATTTTTTTCTGGATTGAATAATTTGAAAACTTATACAGTTTTTGAATAATAAATATGCAGAAAGTTTTGGATTGATTGAAACAGAAGTGAAAAATGCTTTGGAATATTATGGATTAGAGCAAAACATTGAAAAAGTGAGAAAATGGTATAACGGCTATAAGTTTGGAAATATTCAAATTTATAATCCGTGGAGTATAATTAACTATCTCGATGAAAAAGAAATAAATGTTTATTGGATAAATACATCAGATAATAGGCTTTATTCATTCAGCAATAGAAAATGCTGATAAAGATCTATTTGATGAATTAAAAAGATTTATTCAACAATGGAACAACAGAGCAAATGGTAATGGCTTCATCGAATATGGATAGATTGAAAGATCCACAAGAAGTATGGCAGTTATTACTTTTTTTGGAGGGTATTTAACTGTTGAAGAAAAAAATTGCTATGAATGAATATGCTTTTGAAATTACCGAATTATGAAGTTAAAACATTTTTAAAGATATGTTTATTCAAAATTTAGGAGGTTTTAGTAGATTTAGAGAAATGATAAAAGCATTTAAAAAAATTTCGATTTTGACAGGTTTGAAGAACTTTTTAAATGAAATATTTTTAGTGTCAATGAGTTATCATGATACTTCTAAAACAGAAAAACCATATCATACTTTTTATTTTAGGAATGATGTTGTATCTTTGATAATGAGTACACAGTTTTATCAAATAATGAAACTGGCTATGGTAGAAATGATTTAGCTTTTAAATCCGATAAATAAAAAGAGATGTTGGATATATATTTGAGTTTAAAGTGGCTAAAACTGAAGAAGAGCTTGAAAAAGAGTAGAAGAAGCATTAAGTCAAATTGAAAAATAAAAAAATATTCTGTTTTATTAAAGGAATGTGGAGTAAAAGAAATTGTACATATTGGAATGGCATTTTTGGAAAAAGAGTTAAAAATGAAATATAAAGTCGTGAAAAACTAAAAAAATTTTTGGGGAATAAATTTTAAAAATTTTTTTGAATGATTGACAGTATAAAAAAATGATGTAAAAATTGTGTTCCTTGGCAGGGGAGCAAAAAGGTCTCATAAAAAAATGGGGCCTTTTTATTTATGAAAAAAATTTTTTTCTTAATTGTAACAATATATTTTTTTGATATAATTTAAGTAAGTAAAAAGATTTAAATTTATCAAAAAAATAAAAATAAAAAGTATAAAGAAAGGAAGTTTAAACTATGATCGCAGTTATTGATTATGGAGTGGGTAATCTTTTTCTCTTTGTTATCTTCATTAAATTATGTTGGACTTGATACAAAAACTGACTAATGATGTTGAAGAGATTAAAAAGTGCGAAAGGGATAATTTTTGCCAGGAGTGGGGGCTTTTTAGAGATGCTGTTTCTAATCTTGAAAAATATGGGTTAAAAAGATATTTTGATAGATGAAGCGAAGAATGGAAAGCCATTTTTAGGAATTTGTCTTGGAATGCAAATGCTTTTTTTGAGAAAAGTTATGAATATGGTGAATTTGAAGGACTTGGACTTATAAATGGAACAGTTGAGGAAATAAAAATATATTCCAGAAAATTCTGATTTGAAAATACCTCATATGGGATGGAACAACTTGAAAATAAATGATGAATTTAGAAATGATAAAAATTTTTGAAAAATGTGAATGTTGGAAATGAAGAGTACGTGTATTATGTACATTCATATTTTTGCAAAAACTGACATGAAAAAAATATTGTTGCATATTCAGAATACGGAACAAAAATTCCTGGAATTGTGAAAAATAAAAATGTTTATGGAATGCAGTTTCATCCCCGAAAAATCTGGAGATACTGGATTGAAATTATTGAAAAAAATTGGGAGTGAATTAGTAAAGTAAAGGTGAAATTGTAATTACTTTTACTTAATTTATTCATTTTTTTGGTTGATTTTGATTAATTGCGAAAGAGGTATTTATGAAGAAGATAATATTATTGATGAGTATTTTTGCAATAGTGAATTTGAATGCGAAAAGTCGAAGCGAGATGATAAGTCGATTTATCAAAATTAGGAGTTTCTCAAGAAATAATACTAAAAACAATAGAATTGGATAAGGAAATGCCTAATGTAGTGAGTGAACTCGACAGAGAAAAAAAGTAAAAATTGGCATTAAAGATTGAAGAATTGTTGAAAAAGAATGAGAAGAATTTTGTTCTGTCAGAAAAATTGATAAATATTTATAATGCACTTGGAAAAAAAGTGATGCAGAGAAATTAAATAATTTAAAACGATATGAAAAAAATATAATCCTTATGAAGTGTCGAAATTGTTTTTTTCAAATATGTATTATTCCAATAAGGGAGATTTTTGATTCTTACAATAAAAATTATGAAATACTTAAAGAAAAATATCCAGATTATTTGATTACTAGAATTGCTGTAACATATACAATAGGAGAGAATGCAATTTGGAATGTTATGCAAACAGATGAAAAAAACAGCACTGGCAAGTTTAAATTCTATTATGAAAATGTGTGATGATAAGAAAAACGGAAGAATCACATATTTCTGATGAACAGGCTTTGGGCGTATAAATTAACAATGGGATGGTTTGCAATAAGTTTCTATTTAAATGAGAATCGTACACAGGATGCAATTGATTTTTATTATAAAAAAATTTTGAAGGAAAAATAAGCCTGATAAAGAAATATTAGATTATAGTAAGTATCAGAATTGGTTTATAAAAATCAGAGCTAGCAAAAAGTCAAATAAAAATGATTTCTATAATAATAAAAAAATTGTTTGAAGAAAATTTAAAAATAAATATGTTTAATTGATATTTTAAAAAAATAGCTAATTATTGCAAGAGTAACAATATAAAAATTCAATAAAAAGAGTTTTTATCTAAAAATATTATTGTTAAAAAAATTTCAGATTTTTAACAAATGATAAAAAAATTTTAAAAATAAAGGGAGAAAATAACAATGATAGAAATTTTTTTCCAGCAATAGATTTACATAACGGACAGGCAGTTAGATTGAAACAAGGGATTATAACCAAGTGGAAGTATTTTTAAAAATCCTGTTGAAGTTTTTGGACTTTTTTTAATAAAAAAATAATTCAAAAATCTTCATATTGTGGATTTGGATGGGGCAAAAAGACGGGAATACAAAAATTATGAAGTTATAAAAGAATTGGTTGAAAAAGTGATTTTTTTGTTCAAGTTGGTGGTGGAATCCGTGATGAAGAAAGAATAAAAAAATATATTGAATTGGGAGTAAACCGTGTTATTTTAGGAACGATTGCCGTTGAAAATGAAAAATTTTTTTGAAGGAAATGGTAAAAAAATACGGCGATAAAATTGCAGTTTCTGTAGATGCGAAAGATGAAAAAGTTGTGGTTAAAGGATGGACTGAAACTGTAGAATTGAACTCAGTTGAATTTTTGCAAAAAAATTATCGAATATAGGTGTGAAAACAATAATTTATACTGATATTTCAAAAAGATGGAATGTTAAGCGGAACAAATCTTGAAATTTATAAAAATTGTCGAAAGTAGTTAATTCAGATATTATTGCTTCGTGTGGAATCACTTTTTGGATGAGATTAAAGAGCTTAACAAAAATCATATTTATGGAGCAATTGTGGGAAAGGCGATTTATTCGGGAAATCTTGATTTGAAGGAAGTTTTAGAAATTAATAAATAACATTTTTTTAGTTATGTATGAAAATTTATAATAGGCTAAATAAATAAATTTAACAAAGAAAGTAGGTATAAGAATGCTTGCAAAAAGAATAATTCCGTGTCTTGATGTGAGAAATGGGAAAGTGGTAAAAAGGTGTGAACTTTACTGGGATAAAAGAAGTTGACAGTCCAGTTGAGCTTGCTAAATTTTACAATAAATCTGGAGCTGATGAGCTTGTTTTTTTATGATATTACGGCTTCGGTTGAGGAAAGAGGCTTGTTTACAGATATTTTTGAAAGAAGTGGCAAGTCAAATTTTTATTCCGCTTACTGTTGGCGGTGGAATAAATACACTGGATGATTTTGATAGAGTTTTTGAAAGCTGGAGCTGATAAAGTGAGCGTAAATTCTGGGGCAATAAGAAATCCAAAAATTAATTGAAGAAGTCACGAAAAAAATATGGAGATCAATGTGTAGTTTTGTCAGTTGATGTAAAACGAGTTGATGGAAAAATTCAAAAGTTTTTTGCAAAAGGTGGAAGAGAAAATACTGGGATTGATGCGATAGAGTGGTTTATAAATGGTCGGGAAAATGGTGCTGGAGAAGTTGTTGTAAACAGTATTGACACAGACGGAGTTAAAAATGGATTTGACTTAGAATTACTTGAAATTTTATCAAAAAAATTGTCAATTCCAATAGTTGCATCGGTGGAGCTGGAAATATGGAGCATTTTAGAGATTTATTTAAAATTCCAGGAATTGATGCGGGACTTGCAAAACTTCGATTTTTTTCATTTTAAGGAAGTGGAAATTATGAAGTTGAAAAAAATATTTGAAGAGTAACGGTGTTGAGATGAGAATTTGATATTTTTTTAATAAGAAAAAAATTTTTGAAAATGAACTAAGAGGAAATTATTATGAAAAAAAGAAGAAATTTTTAAAAAAATTAAAAAGAAATTAATAAAAAGAAATATTCAATTTTAAAAATTAGGACTTTTTGGTAGTTTTTTTCTAAAAAAATAGTGATACTGCTAATAGTGATATCGATATTCTTGTAAAGATGGAATTTAAAAAAAGGGAATGTATCAAAAATTTTTGTAATTTACATAAAAAGACTTGAAGAAATTTTTTTCAAAAAAAGTGGATTTAGTTGATGAAAGTATGTTTGAGTATAAATTTAAAAAAATCCAAAAGTTCAGAAATATAAAGATGAAATAAAAAGAAGAAATTTTACGGAGTGTAATTTATGTGTAAAAAGAAAGAGAAATATACTTCAGTTTTTCTTATGACATTGAAGAATGTATTGATGTTATACAAGAAGAAATTTCTAAAGTTTCTTTTTGAAGAGTTTGTTAATGATAGAAAAACAATCGGGTATATTGAAAGACAATTAGAAAAATTGGAGAAGCTATTTCACAAATTCAAAAAGTTAGACAAAAAAATATTTTAACAGATATATTCTCAGATCATTCTTATTGGGAAAAATATAAAAGGAATGAGAAATAGATTAATTCATGAATATTGGGGAACTAGTTTAGAAAATGATTTATGAAGTTTCTGTTTTTTTGAAATGGAAAAATTTATTAAAAATATATTTACTTATTGAGAGAGAATTTAAAAAAATAAATTTTTAGAAAAGAGGTAAAAATGAATATAGAGCAAATAAAATTTGATGAAAAAAAGGGCTTGTTCCTGCGATAATACAGGATTATTATACAAAAAGAAGTACTGACACTTGCGTATATGAATAAAGAAAGTCTTGAAATAACTTTTAAGAGATAAGAAAACTTGCTTTTTTTAGCAGAAGTAGACAAGAACTTTGGTTAAAAGGGGAAACTTCAGGAATTATCAGCATGTTGTTTCGATAAAATATGATTGTGATGCGGATGCTTTGCTTGTGGAAGTAAAAAGATGGGCCTGCTTGCCATACTGGTGCTGAGAGTCGCTTTTTAACTCGTTGTTTGAAGCAGAAGATTATAGCAGTTTTACGCCCCGAAAAACTTTTATGAATTGATAAAAGATAGAAAAATTAATCCAAATGAAAAATCTTACACGACTTATTTATTTGAAAAAAAGGGCTTGATAAAATTTTTGAAAAAAAGTTGGAGAAGAATGTACGGAAGTTATAATTGGGGCTAAAAAATATGATAATGATGAATTGAGATATGAAATTGCAGATTTGTATTATCACACTTTGGTTTTTAATGATTGAGCAAGGGCTTACTATTCAAGATGTGAAAGATGAACTGGCTAAAAAGACATGTTGTTGATCATAAAGTTAAACAGGAAAAAAATGGGTGGAGAAAAAGTAAAAAAATATTTATTTAAAAAAAGGATATTTGATATGAAAAATAAAAATCATTTAAAAGAAATCATAGATTTTTGAGAAAAGTATAAAAAGAACTGAAAAAGTTTAATTTTTTTAATGATGAATTTTTTTAAAGAATGTGAAATAGTGAAATATCGTTTTCTTTTTGAAGAATATGATACTTTATATTTTAAATTTGGAACATGTTGTAAAAATTGGAGGGGTGATATTTTTCTTTATTGAAAAATTAAATTTTTCCGATAAATATCAGTATCAGTGGCATTCAGTTTTTTTATATTTGTATTAAATAATATTGATGGATATGAAAAATATGCTAACACTTTCAAAATACGACAAAAAAATTCGTTTAGTATTTGATACTCATACAAGAGCAGAGTTTCAAGATATTACAATTGCATATAGTTTTGATGAATTAATAGATGGACTTTATTTAAGTGATAATTAAGTCACTTAATACAGAGCAAAAGTATCACAATACAAGGAGCTGATAGAAATGAAAAACTAAAAAAATAATTTTTCCCATCAAATCTTCATGCTCACACATTTTACTGCGATGGAAAAAAATAATGCTGAAGATTACATTTTAACAGCAATAGAAAAAGGATTTACAAGTGTTGGGCTTTCGGAGCATTCTTTTACAAAATTTGATACGGAATATTGTATGTCCGAAAAAGGTACATTAGAATATTTGAAAGAATTAAAAAGATTTGAAAGAGAAATATAAAGATAGAATTCAAGTTTATATTGGTATTGAAGCTGATTTCTATTCGGGATTTAATCCAAAAACTTGATAAAAAAATTTAGGACTTGATTTTTAGAATTGGATCGGTGCATTACATAAAAAGATAAAGAAAAGAGGAGTATTACTGTGTTGATAATACGCTCCCGAAATTTTTAGAGTATGGAATAAAAAAATTATGCAAATGGAGATGAAAAAGCATTTATTGAAGCATATTTTGATAATATTGTGGAAATGGTGCACACTCAAAAAGCCCTCGATATTATTGGACATTTGGATTTGGTAAAAAAATTTAATAAAGATTTTAAATATTTTGATGAAAATGCTGAATGGTATAAAAAAATAAAGTCGAATATGTATTGGATGAAATTGCTAAATCTGGAGCAATTGTTGAAATTAATACAGGAGGAATGTCACGTGGATGGACTCAGACACCTTATCCAAGTTCTTTTTATACTTGAAAGAATTTTAGCTAAAAATATTCCTATTACCATTTCTTCTGATGCACATGAAACTAAAAAAACATTGATTTTTTTATTTTTGATGAGAGTTTGGAAATTATACGAAAAAAATTGGATTTAAAAAGTGTTAAAATATTGAAAGATGGAAAGTTTCGTGATTTTGATATTTAATACTAAATTGAAGATGGAAAATATAAATTTTTTAAAAAAATCATGTAATGAGTTTGATAGAATATGAGCCTCGAATTGGAATGGTTTTTTTATTTGGGAGGATGAGGCTGATGAGGAATTTAAGCGGTATTATAGATATTTAGATTATTGAAATATTATTTTTATTGTTGTAATATTAAGATAGTAATATAGGATTTTTAGTAATTATTGAATTTATTTAAAGGAGGAGAATTTATGAAAAAATTTTTGTATTTATTTATTATATTAAGTACTGTTTCTTGGGGGTAAGTTGTCTAGAGATAATTGGGGTGATGATTGGGATTTTGGGGAGGAAACTATTATTTTTAAAGAACTAGAAGGGAATAATCGTTGCCGTAAACTTACTTATTTTTAAAAAGGAAACATGATCCGATTTCTGATGTTGTTTATGGTTATTTTAAATGTGAAATTTTAGGAAATAGAAAAATTTTTATTTTGAAAGTAAAAATTCTAAAAGTATTAAAAATTATAGAATTAGATGACGACATTAAATAACGATTTTTGAGTATAAAGGGAGTTTAAAAACTTCCTTTTTTTGTGATTATATGGTAAGATAATTATATAACAGGATAAAATAATGCATGTGGAAAGTGAGGTAAATTGTGAAGAATTATATAAAAAAATTTGAGTAGGAAAGATTTAGTATTATTGGATATACGTAAAATGTATGATTCGTATGGGTATAAAAAGGATTTCACTTCCTAGTTTTTGAAGAATATGATTTGTATAATGAAAAACAAGGATTTTATTGATAGAAATGTTTTTGACTGTAATGAGTCCAAATGGGAAGTTGTTAGCTTTTAAGGCCCGATATTACACTGTCAGTCGCTAAGAAAAATTTCTAAGGATCAGTCTTTAAAAATATAGTAAAAATTTATTATCGTGAAAATACATATAATTTGACAAAAATATGTCGGATATGAGGAAGATGAACAGCTAGGGATTGAGCTAATTGGGAAAAGAATCTACATTTTTGGATTTTGAAATTGTGGATCTTGCAATAAAGAGTTTGGATATTATAAATGAAAAACAGTATGATTACTTTTGTCACATGCTCGATTTATTTCTTCGATTTTTTTGATAACCTTAATTTGGAATATGAAGTAAAGGAAGAAATTTTTGATTGTATAAATAAGAAAAAAATAGTCATGATATAAGAAAGATATTGGAAAAATAATAAATTTATTTCTGAAAATGTGAAACAATTGATTTATAAAATTCTCGAATTATCTGGAGATTTAGATGATATTGAAAAAGAACTTTTGAAATATGAAGTGAATGATGATATAAAGAAAAATTTTGCTTGAACTTAAACAATTAAATAATTTACTGTTTAAATTTCATAAAAATCAAAAAAATTGTATTTGATTTTTTCTATCATAAAAAAATTTAAATTACTATAATGGAATTATTTTTGCAAGGATACATTGAAGGATTTCCAAATGTGATTTTTGACTGGTGGAAGATATGACAAATTATTTGAAAAAAATTTGGAGTTGACACAGGAGCGGTTGGATTTGCAATTTTAACTGATAGTTTGAAGGGTTATTATAAAGATGAAGATAAAAATGATTTTGAAATATTGATTGCTTATGACAATAGCGATTTTGAAAAATTGGTAGAAATTGTAAATGATTTTTCAGGGAAAAAGGACTTCGAGTGAGAACCGAAAATATTGAGAATTTAAAAGAAAATGATAGCGAAAATTTTTAATTATGATGAAAAAAATATTTATTTAAAAATGGAAATTTAATTAATGAAAAAAATCAATGTAAGGAATGAAGGGAGCTTTTTATGATAAATATTGCTCTTCCTAAAGGAAGATTAGGAAATAAAGTATATGATTTATTTGAAAAAAATAGGTTATGAAAGTTCAGAAATAAAGGAAGATAATAGGAAACTGATTTTTGAAAAATCGAGAAAAATGTTAGGTTTCTTTTTGGTAAAAACCGTCAGATGTTGGGGTTTATGTTGAAAAAGGGAAGTGCTGATATTGGAGTTGTGGGAAGAGATGTTCTACTTGAGGAAAATCCGATATTTATGAGCTAATGGATCTGGGATTTGGTAAATGTAAATTTGCAATTGCAGGGGGCCTGTAAATTTTAAGGAAAAATTTTGATAGACCATTGGTAGTAGCAACAAAATATTTAAATGTTTTCAAAAAGATATTTTGATTCAATTAATAGAGATGTGGAACTTATAAAACTAAATGGTTCTATTGAAATAGCACCAATTTTGGGACTTTCTGATGTAATTATGGATATTGTTGAAACTGGAACAACTTTAAAAAGAAAATAACTTGAAAGTATTGAAAACTATTGAAGATATAAGTGCTAGATTTATTGCTAATAAGTCAAGCTATAGATTTAAAAAAATGAAGAAATAGAAAAAAATTGTTAAAAGTATAAAAGAAATTTTATAAAAATGGTTAGTATTATTTTTTTGTTTATCATAGATTGTACAATTTAAAAAAATTTATATTTTTTTAAAATAAAAAAATGAAATGGAGTGATCTGTTATGATTAAAACTATAAAATATTCAAAAGATGTTGATTTGGAAAAGGAACTTATGAGAAGTCAATTTTTCTTATGATGATGTAAATGAAACTGTGGAAAGCATTTTTGAAAGATGTTAGAGCAAGAGGAGATAAGGCTTTGATTGAATATACTGAAAAAAATTTGATGGAGTGAAACTAGAAAATTTGGAAGTTACAGAAGAAGAAATTAAAAAAAGGCTTTTTTGATACGATTGATAAGGAATTGCTGGAAGTTATTCAATATTCTCACGATAATATTAAAAAAATTTCACGAAAAGCAAGTTAGAAATGATTTTTTTAATACGACAGGAAAATGGAGTAGTTTTGGGGCAAAGTTATTAATCCTATTGAAAAAAAGTTGGGCTTTATGTTCCAGGAGGTACAGTCGCTTATCCATCAACTGTTTTAATGAATGCAGTTCCAGCAAAAATTGCAGGATGTAAAGAAATCGTAATGGTAACACCTCCAACAAAAAGATGGATCAATTTTACCATCTCTTTTTAGTTCGTCGCAAAAATTTCTGGAGTTGATAGAATCTTTAAAAGTAGGTGGAGCTCAATCAATAGCCGCTCTTAGTTATGGTACAGAAACTATTCCAAAAAGTTTATAAAATTGGTGGACCAGGGAATATTTACGTTGCAATGGCTAAGAAAATGGTTTACGGAGAAGTTGCAATTGATATGATAGCTGGACCAAGTGAAGTATTAATTATTGCTGATGAAAGTGCAGATCCAGTTCATAGCAGCAGATTTATTATCACAAGCAGAACACGACAAATTAGCGACTAGTATATTGGTTACAACATCACAAAAATTAGCAGATGAGGTAGCAGTAGAAGTAGAAAAAAACAACTAAAAAGAATTACCTAGAGAAGAAATTGCTAGAACTTCAATTGAAAACTCAAGGTAGAATTATAATTGTAGAAAAATATGGATGAAGCAGTTTTTTTGTAAGTAATTTTTATAGCGCCAGAACATTTGGAATTAGCAGTAGATAATCCTTTTGAATTATTACCAAGAATAAAAAAACGCAGGTTCAATCTTTATGGGACATAATACACCCGAACCAATTGGAGATTATTTTGGCAGGTCCAAATCACACATTACCAACAAGTGGAACAGCTAAATTTTCATCACCTTTATCAGTAGATGATTTCATTAAAAAAATCTTCATTTATTTATTATTCTAAACAAGGATTGGAAGAAGTTAAAGATAAAGTAATTAAATTTGCTGAAAATGAAGGACTTACAGCACATGCTCGTTCAGTTTCTAAAAGATTTGAGAAATAAAAATATAATTTGATTTATTTGAAAACAGATTTTTTTAATAATTTTTTTGAGGAGATTGAAAATTATAAATTTCTAGTTTTCGGGCTTTTTTCAAAATATTAAAATTTTTTATTTTTAAAATAAAAAAAGTATTTGATTTTTTAAAAAGTTTTTGCTTTAGAAAAGAAAAAAATTGTGGAATTGAAAAAATTTTTTTGAATAGAAAATAAAAAAATTGATTATATTTCTTTTTGATATACTTTGTATGAGGTGATTTTATGGTTAAAAAGAACTGAATACTTGGAAAAGTTAAAAATAAAAGATATGCAGATAATAAAAGGTTATTACAGGCGTTAGGCGGTGCGGGAAATCTACATTGCTATCTCAATTTAGAACCTTTTTAATGGAATCGGAGGTTTTGGAAGAACAGATAATTTCTATAAACTTTGAGGATTTGAAGTTTGAAGATTTAAAAAAATTATAAAAGCATTGTATCAATATATAGAAGAAAGGCTTGTGCCTAATAAAAAATTATATATTTATTGATGAAATTGGGAAGTTGAAAATTTTTCAAAGGGCAGTGGATTCTTTATTTATAAAGGATAACACAGATATTTATATAACAGGCTCCAATGCGATGATGTTATCTGGCGAATTGGCAACACTGCTTTCAGGGCAGATATATCGAAATATCCATATTGCCCTTTATCTTTTTTCTGAATATCTTAAATTGGATGAAATACATGATGTGAGACAGGCTTGGAATAAATATTTTGAAAATGGTGGATTTCCTTATGCAATACAAATAAAAGATGACGATATAAGAAAAAGACTATTTAATGGGAATATACAACACAATTTTGCTAAAAGATATAGTTGCAAGAAATAAAGTACAGGATATTACATTACTCGAATCTGTAGTAAAAATTTCTATTTGAAAACATCGGAAATATCGTCTCACCCAAAAAATAGCAGATACTCTTGTTTCCTATGGCAGAAAAAAACTACATCTTCTACCGTTGAAAAATTATATAGAAGCCCTTAAATCATCGTTTATTTTTGTACAAAGCTGGACGTTATGATATAAAAAGGAAAGCAACATTTAAAGTCGCTGGAGAAGTATTATATAGTTGACATAGGACTAAGAAAATTGCTTATAAATAAAAAAACATAGCGATATTGGGCATATTTTTGGAAAAATATAGTTTATTTGGAATTGATTAGACGTGGATATACTGTGTATATTGGTAAAATTGGAGATTTGGAAATAGATTTTATAGCAGAACGAAATAATGAAAGAGAATATTATCAAGTGTCAGCAACGATACTTGATGAAAATACATTCAAGAGAGAGATAATGCCATTAAAGAAAGTAAAAAGATAATTTTTCAGAAGTTTATAATTTCGATGGATGAAATAAATTTAAGCGAAGATGGAATAAAAGCATCTAAATATTTTTAGATTTTTACAAAAATCAAAATAATTAGAACAAAAAGAATTGAATGAAATTACCGAAGAAAGCAGTTTTCTTGAGTTAAAAAAATAAATGGAAAATGGCAACCAAAAAGACAGCCTATATGATTTACCAGATCTTAACTAAAACAATTAGAAATTGTACCAAAGTTTTTTTATTTAAAGGAGGAGTTAGAAAATGAGTAAATTCTGGAATGATAAAATAAAAGAAATAGAGCCTTACACACCAGGTGAACAACCAAAAGACAAAAAAATATATTAAACTTAATACAAATGAAAAATCCTTATCCGCCATCAGCAAAAGTTATAGGAAAAAAATAGAATCTATGAATTTGGAAGATTTGAAACTATATCCAGATCCAGATGTAACAGAGCTTAGAAAGGTTATCGCTAAATATTTTTTTCTAATAAAATAAATGATAAAATTACACATAAGCAAGTATTTATTGGAAATGGATCGGATGAAATTCTAGCATTTATTTTTTTATGACATTTTTTTAATGCAGGAGATAAAGTGTATTATCCAGATATTACATATAGTTTTTTTATCCAGTTTATGCTGATTTATTTAATGTGAAGAAATCAAGATTCCATTAAATGATAATTTTTGAAATTGAGATTCAGAAATATTTTTGGCTTGGATGGACATATAATTATTACAAATCCGAATGCACCGACTTCAATTGCTTTGAAACTAGATGAAATTGAAGAAATAGTAAAAAAATAATCCAAACCAGTTAATTATCGTTGATGAGGCGTATGTTGACTTTTGGTGCAGAAAGTGCTGTAAAATTAATAAATAAATACGATAACGTTCTTGTCGTTCAGACATTTTCAAAAATCACGTTCGATGGCAGGAATACGGCTTGGATATGCACTTGGTTGTGAAAGTATAATTGAAGGATTGAATAGATTAAAATTTTCATTTAACTCATACACAATCGATAGAATTTCAATTGAAGCTGGAATTGAATCTTTTTAAAGATAACGAATATTTTTGAAAAAAACTAATGCCAAAAATTATTCAAACTAGAGAAAACATCTGAAAATTTGAAAAAAAGTTAGGATTTAAAAGTATTAAATTCAAGTGCTAATTTTTATTTTTTTATTTCACATAAAAATGTTTATGCAGGTGATTTGTACAAACAGTTAAAAGAAAATGGAGTTTTAGTAAGATATTTTTGCAAAAGATAGAATTGATAATTATTTGAGGGTTACGATTGGTACTGATGAGAAAATGGGGACTTTTATTGAGAAATTGGAAAAAAATTGTTGCAAAAAAATAATATAATTTAAAAATAGACTAAATACGCAAGAGGGTAATTCCCCTTGTCAGAAATAAAAGCTTGTTAAAATTCTAAATATATTTAATTCTAAACATATTTAATATTATAGCCAACCTTTATATTCATCTACAAAATATTTTATAAGTTCTTTTTGATGGAATGTTGTATTCTTTCATCTCTATACCATTGTTTTTCTAAACTAATAATCCATATGCCGTCAATTGCAACTCCCATATCCATATCAATTTTATATTTTTACTTTTTTTAATAACGGAACATCAGAAATATCACCTAAGCAAAACAAATACCCACACAATACACGTAGACATTCGGAACTATCATAAAAACATCTCTTTCTTTCTTCAACCGCTCTTTCAAATTCTTCATTTATTAAAGAAATGATTTCATTTTTTTGTCAATTTTATCAAAAATCAAAAACCGAATCTCTTTAAAAAAATTTTTCTGCTCTTTCATCAGAACTAAGCATATTTTTCACCTCCTATATTTTAGAATACATTAAATTACCCACCAAATTATATCATAATTTTTTTAATATGTCAAAACAAATTTCTTGTTTTTTTGATTTAATCTTGAAAAAGAGAAAAATAGATTATACTATTTATAAATAAATTTGCAATGAAAGGATAAAAGTTATGAGAAAATCTAAAATTGAAAGAAACACATTTGAAACAAAAAAATAAAAGTTGAATTGAATATTGATGGAACTGGGAAATATGAAAATAATACAGGGGTTGGGTTTTTGGATCACATGCTTGACTTGTTTGCAAAACATGGAAGATTTGACTTGAAAGTCTATTGTGATGGAGATACACAAGTTGATGATCATCACAGTACGGAAGATATTGGGATTGCACTTGGGAAATGTTTTTATGAGGCTTTGGGAGACTTAAAAGGTGTTAAGAGATACAGGGAACTTTCTTTTGCCAATGGATGAGGCATTGACGTTGGTTGCAGTTGATTTGAGTGGAAGATATTTTTTTGAATTTTTGATGTAAATATTCCGACTGAGAAAGTAGGAACTTTTGATACTGAATTGGTAGAAGAATTTTTTTATTGGATTTACACGACATTTAAATGCGACATTACATATAAAGAATATGGCTGGAACGAATTCTCACCATATAATTGAGTCGATTTTTTAAAGGGAGTTGCTAGGGCCTTGGCAGAAGCAGTGAGTATTGATGAAAAAGTACAAAAGATGAGATTCCGTCAACTAAAGGAGTTTTTAGTTTAATTATTAATATTTTTGAAAGTTTTAGAAAAAAATTAAAACTTTTGGGAAATCAGAAATATACTTAAACTTATTAAAAAAATTATGTAAATTTAGGAGTTGAGTAAAAACAGTCATAGATTTTTAAATCTAGTTTTGAAGTAAAAGCAGTTTTTACTATAAATTTAGATAAAAATAAAATTAAAGAGTAAATTATAAAAAAAGGGTAGAAATTATATACCCTTTTTTTATTTAACTTATAAAGTGAATGTATATTTTAATAAAAATTAATACTGTATTAATTTTTTTATAAATACAACTTCTAAAAACATCATGTTTAGAGACCGTTTAAGGACCTAAAAATGAACTGAGCCAAACTTTATATCGTCGATGTTTTTGCGACTTTTAAAACGCTTTATATCAACAATTTCATAAAAATAACAAAATTTTTAATCAGTGTTCTGAAATATATTTCCAAGAAAAATTATATTCAAAAACATTTTTTTCTATTTATGTGAAACATAAATAGAAAAAAATCTTTATATATACTATAAAATATGGATTTAATAACATTTTTCAATTTTTCAAAAAGTTCTATAAAAAGTTCTATTTTTTTATAAATATTTTTTTCAATTTAATTTATATCAAAATAAGTTTATTTTTCTCACTTGTAGTGTATCATTTATACAAAAAAATATTTCAACTATTATTTAATTTTTTTCATTAATTGATCGTTTGCATCTTTATACAAATGAGAATATGTATTAATTGTTGTTTGTAAATTATCGTGGCCAAGTCTTTTTACTAATAGCAGTAATATCAGCCTTAATAAATAACAAGTACGAAGCATGAGAATGTCTAAAAATCATGTAATCTTATTTTTTTGGTAAATTCGCTTTGTAAACTATATTTTTCTAAAACATATCGAAGTTGAGAACTTTTTAAATTAAAAAAACTCCTAAATGTTTGATATTTTTTTATTTTTTTAGAAAATTTATCAGAAGAAAAGTATAATTTCAAATCAGAAATAAGATTTTTCGAGCAAAGTAACCTTTCTTATTGACCCAATTGTTTTTAGGCATTGTAATATGGTATTTTTTTATTTTACATACGAAATCGTTTTATTCACATCTATAAATTTATTATGCAAATCAATATCTTCCTCAGTCAAGGCTAAAACCTCACCAATTCGAAGTCCTGTCCAGAATAAAAATTTTTAAAAAAACAATTATAAAATCAGAATATTTTTCGTTCTTTTCTTTATTTTTCCAATTCCAAAATTTTGATAAATTTACCAAAAATCATCAACAGACCAAATTTTCATTTCAGTACGATTTTTCTTACTTCCAAAAGCGCCCATATTTTTTTACACGGATTCTCATTTTAACCCTTGATATCTAGTAGCCCAATTAAACATACTTTTTAATGCCGCATAAATATTCGCTTTAGAATTTTTCACTAAATAATTTACCGTTTTCATTCTCTTTATCCAGCATTTCGTTTTTGCCATTCACGAATCATATATGAAGTAATATTATTAACTTCAATATCTCTAAAAATGGCAATATATGTAATTTTAAAAAGTTTGGACAGTATTAACAGCAGTCGGTTTATGTCTTTTACTATAATCCTTAAAATAAAGTTCATACAATGATTGAAATGACATATTTAAAGACTTAGCAATTTTTCTTAAATTCATATTCGTATTCTTGAGCTTCCTTTTTCTTTTTTAAACCCAGTCTTTTTGTACTTTTTATTTACACCCTTGTAATCTTTTAGCATAAAACATCGCATACCATGTCTTTTTTTATCCGCATTATAATAAACTGGCATTTTTAAATCTCCTTATTTTTTTGAATCTTAAATAATTATATCATACTTTTATCTCAATCTAATAGAAAAAAATTTATCTCGATTTTTTTGATTTTGCATGATATACTTAACTTGAATTAGAATAAAAAGATAGGATGTGAAAATATCTAATGAAAGTAAAATTAAAAAGAAAATGAAACAATTCATGAAGTTTTTGGAATTGTTATTTTAGATAATCGAAAAATTGTTTTTTTATTATATAGTAATTTTTGAAGTTCTTGATACAGAGTTAGAAATTATAGATGGAAGGATACCTTTTGATTGGCATTGGAAAATAATAAATAAAGAATGGTGTAAGATAATTATAGGTCCAAAAAAATTGACAAAAAAATCTTATTTATCTCGCATATCATTGGGAAGGAGAAGAAGCTTTGGAATACAAAAACTACAATCTGATGAAATGAAGAAAAAAATTGGCAAAAATTTAGAATATTATGATGAGGTTTTTAAATTATAGCAATATTTTTCGATAATATGCTATATAAGTTCGAAAAGATAAATAAGGAGTTTATATGAAAATAAGATATAAAAATATAGATTATTTAGTAATGGGAATATGTTATTTTAAAAAAATAATAAGGAATTACATTATTTAATAGAAGAAGAAAAATAAAATGGATTTCAGAAATTTTTTATTGAAGTAGAAAAATCCCAAATGCCATTTAATTGGTCTCTTTCATTAGAGAATAATTCAAAATATGATTTTTTTGTGGTTATTATGAACTATGTAATTTGCCCGAGCATTTTGAAGGAATTATATTGGGAACTAAAAAAAGGATTTGGAAATTTTTAAAAAAGAAAGAAAAGAATTAGAATTATGGTTAGAAAAAAATTAGATTATTATAACAAAGAAATAACTTTTGAAAAAAATTCTTTCAAAAATTAAATTTAATAAAGAATCTTAAAGTCAAAAAAATTTCTTTTTAGAGATAGAATAAAAAGAAGTTATTTATTTATATTTTTTTACATAACATACATTATCGGACTTAGATATTATTATTAATATTATTAATATTATTAGAAATTAGAATTTAATTTAGAAAAAAATTATTTAGAATTAAAAATTTTTGTAATCTATATGATATGTAATTAATTGTAAGTAAAAACAAATAAAAAGATACACATTTTGCCAATGCCAATTTGTGTGTTATTTTTATTTAATAATTATATTTATATTATAACTACTAATATAATAATTAAAGATATTATTATATTAGTAGTGTATGTATGATATGTTTATATGTAGATGTTATTAGTATTAGTATAAGGGAAGGATATATATTTATATTAGAAATGATTTTTTTAATATTTTTTTATATTATTTAGAAGTCCGATAATCTATTTTTATTTTTAAAAAAATAAAAATTGAAATCAGTGAAAATTATTTTTTTCATTTTTACTTCATTCAATTTTTATTCATACAATATTTAATTCTACTACTTTCACATACATAAAATTAGATTCTTTTTCTGTTCTGCTACTGCTATCTCTACAAAACTTTCAAAAAAATTCTTTGTTCTATCATTTTTTTAGGATTAAGAAACACTTCTTCTGGCTTTCCTTGTTCGATAATTTCTCCATCTGCCATAAATACTACCCTGTCGCATACTTCTCTTGCGAAACCCATTTCGTGAGTTACTACTATCATTGTCATTCCTTCTTTTGCTAAATCTTTCATGACTTTTTAGAACTTCTCCTACCATTTCGTGATCTAATGCTGATGTTGGTTCGTCAAATAATAAGGCTTCTGGTTCCATTGCTAAGGCTCTGGCTATTGCAACTCTTTTGTTTTTTTGACCACCAGATAGACTCGAAGGATATACATCAGATTTTTCTAGTAATCCAACTTTATCTAATAATTCTTTTCCCTTTCTTTATTGCTTCTGATTTTTGTCATCTTTTTAATGTTACAGGAGCCATAGTTATATTTTTGTAATACTGTTAAATGTGGAAATAGATTGAAATTTTTGAAAAACCATTCCAACTTTTTTGCCTGTATTTATCAATATTTAAATTTTCATCAGCTAAATCGAATTCATCAACTAAAAATATGTCCTCCAGATAACTCTTCAAGACCATTTATACATCGAAGAAAAAGTACTTTTTACTCGAACTCGAAGGTCCTATTACACTAATTGCTTCGCCTTTTTTCTGCTTCTAAACTTATATCTTTTAAAAACAATATTATTTCCATATTGCTTTTTCAAATTTTTCTATTTTTAATCATACTTTTAACTTGTCCTCAACTTTCTTAAAGATTTTTGACAATAATTTTATTACTATATAGTAAATTAATGCTACTATCAACATCGTTTCAAAAGTTTTAAAATTATTTTTGTAAGCAACCTGCCCTTCTTTCATTAAATCAGCGACTCAATAACTACTAATAGCGAAGTATCCTTTAATGACGTAATAAACTGATTTAAAATGGCTGGAATCATGTTTTTTTAATTGCTTGTGGCAAAATAACTTTTATCATAGATTTATTAAATGATAATCCCAAACTTCTTGTCGCTTCCATTTGCCCTTTATCTATTGCTTGTATTCCACCTCTAAAAATTTCTGATAAAAAGGCTCCAGCATTCAATGCTATTACGATTATTCCCGACACTTCAGGCGATAACATTCCAGGTTCTTTTGATAAATGAAAAAAATCATTTTTTAAAAGTTTTTGGTAATAAAGGAACAACTCCAAAATAAAAAGAAAATTGTTTGAACCATTAATGGTGTTCCTCTGATTAAATCGATGTATTCTCTTCCCAGAAATTGTAATGTTTTTATCAATTTTGAATGCCAATTTTTTGTCTATTGGAATAAAATTTAAATATCCTACTCCTAAACCGATTAATACTGCAAAAAAATAATGAAACAACTGTAATATAAATTGTAATTAGTAATCCTCTTAAAAATTCAAATCCATATCCAGTTATGATTTCTTTGTATGAATTTATAACTCCTATAATTCCACCTTGCTCTGAAGATGCTTTTCCTTTTGTATATAAATCGATAATTTTTTTATATTCACCATTTTTTTCTTAAAGTTTTTAAACCTTGATTAAATTCTCGAACCAGTTCTTGATGAGAACCTTTTTACCATAAAACCATTACCGACATTTGTTAATTTTTTTCAGTTCCTACTTTTTAATTGAGTATCGGGATCTTGATTTAGTGTATATGATATTACTGGTAAATCTTCAAAAGCAGCTGTCAGCTTGTTTGTTTTCGACAGCTTTTAACATTGAAACTGTATCATCATAAATTCTAACTTCTGCCTTTCCTTTTAGATTTTCTTCAGTATATTTTTTTGACCTGCCGTCCCACTTTTAACAGCTAACCTTTTTCCAACTAAATCCTTTCCATTTTTTTATAGTTGTGTTATCCTTATGGACTATCGCAACAATCCCTGTATCATAGTAAGGATCAGAAAAAAATCAACAACTTTTTTTCTAGCCTCTGTAATATTAGCACCCGCTATTGCTCCATCAATTTGCCCCGATTCAAGTGCTGGAATAATTCCTCCAAAAATCCATTGGAACTATCTCAACTTCAAATCCCTGCTGTTTAGCAATTGCTTTCATTAAATCTACATCAATTCCTTTTATCTACATTATTCTCTTTGAAAGAAAATGGTGGATAAATTAAATCGACTGCTATAATATTTTTTTACCTGTTTTTAGATGAGCACTTTTTAACATCATTCTTTTTACTACAAGATATAAAAATAGTAAAAATCATTAAGATTACTGGCAAAAAAATCCTTTTTTCTCGTCATTCTACAATATTCTCCTTCCTTAATCTATCAAACTTTTTAAATTATATTTTTAAAAATTATACAATTCATAAATCAACTTTTTGCGGAATCTTTTTTTATCCAATTTCCATAATATTTTCATTGGTTTATCGCCTTGACTGCTGTAATATTGAGCATTTCCTAGATAAATAAAAAGGATTTGTCTTATTCCCATTCATAAAAGCATATTTTTCGTATAAAAAAATATGAACTTTGAAGCCTTTTTTTCTTTATGATGAATAAAACATTTGTCCAACGCTTGAATTATGAGAAGTTTTTTTGGTTGACTTATCCACTGAATAATATCATCTGCAAATAATGAATTGTCATACTTTAAATTCTCTTGAAAAAAATGTGCGTTTTTATCAATTGTCGCAAATAAGCAAATATCTTTCTCAGTATTCGCATAACCAGCTCTCCAGTCGCCTTTTTGGTACCTTAGAATCAAGTAATATTTGTAATTCCACCCGCTTATATTCTTTGTACGAAATGAGAATATTTTCGTTAAATTCATCTAAATCATTTCTCTTAAATTCATTCAAACCTAGATAAATTAATTGTTTCAATCGATTTATAAAAATTTGATTTATTTTACTTTTTGGTTAGATTTTTATAGTACTTTTTTTCATTTAATTTTCCATTTGAAAATAATTTTTTTCATATTTTTTTAGAAAATTTATAGCCATAAAGAGTTTTCTCTAAAATCTCATCTTCCATTAATTCCTCAAATATCCTATTCAAAAGGTAATGTTTTTCAAAATTTCCTTTGATATCAAAAAAATTCCTTATATTTGTTTAATAAATCACTGTTATTAATATACTCTTTTCCAGTTGTCAAATAATCAATAATTAAAAAGGTAAACGGCTCAACAAGTGTTAATTTTTCTAAATATTCTAAAAATTCAATTTCAGTTTTTATTTAATGGATTTTTCTCATTTTCCTTTTTAAAAATTTTAGAATCTTCAAATTGTAATTGAGCGTTATAAAATGAGTGCATTTTTAGGCATAATTCTCGAAATAACTCGATATTTGTATCAAAAATCTCTTACTTGCAAAAAAACTCATCTTCAGATTTTTCCAATTTCAGCTTTGTAATCTAAATACATTTCCTTTAAAAATATTTTTTTGAACTAAAATTGATTTTTTTCTATTTTTTTCAATAATACGATTTTTGACAAATTCTATCTAGCTCCACATAACAAGATTTTTGGAATATTTGAAAATTGATTTTTAATTTCATTTATAATTTTTTTCTTTTTGTGAATAAAGTATCTTTGTTGTCAACTTCACTTGAAAAATAATTTATTAATAAATAATCTTTTTGTGATTTCCAATAAAATCAATAATTGTCACAAAGTCTTTATTTTTAGCCTTTCTAAGACCTCTACCAATTTGTTGAATAAAAATTGTTGATGACATTGTCGGACGTAAAAACAATAATAAATTTATCGTTGGTATATCAATTCCTTCATTTAAAATATCAACGACACATAAAATTTCTATTTCCTTGTTTTTTGAATTTTTTTCTAAAATTTCTGTTCTTTTTATTAGAATTAGTTTGAGCTGTTATTGTATCAGCTTTGTAGTCTTTTTCTTAAATTCTTCTTTCATAAAAAGAGCATGTTCAATATTCTGACAAAACGCAACACCGCTCAACTTATCACCATCAAACCCAAATTTTTTTAATTTTTTTCAACAATATAGTCTGTTCGTCTATTTAACATTAAATTTTCTAATAATTTTTCCTCATCATATTTTCCATTTCTATACGGAATTTTACTATAATCAACTAAATAATCATTTATTCCAAAATAATGAAAAGGAACTATCAAATCTTCTTCAAGAGCCTCTTTAATATTAATTTCTTCTACTACATTGTAATCACATAATTCTAGAATGTCTTTCCCATCCATTCTTTTTGGTGTCGCAGTCAAACCAAGTAAAAAAATTGTGGTTCAAAATGCTCCAATACTTTAACATAGCTATCCGAACTCGAATGATGAAATTCATCAACAACAACATAATCAAAATGCTCTCTCTCAAATTCTTCGTAGCAATTTCGTAATGATTGAATTGTTGCAAATACCATTTTTATCAAATTCCTTCTTTTCCTGCAAAAATTCTCCCCAAATTTTTGTTTATGAATATTCAAAATCTTTGAAAAACGTTCATTGCATTTTTCTAGAAGTTCTTCTCGATGTGCAATAAATAGAATTTTTCCATTTTTGATATTTTTCTTTATTTGTTTTATGATTATTGAACAGTTTTTTTCAATTTCATTTTCAACATTTGATTTATTATTATAAAAAAATTTTTAATATCCATTCTCTGCTAGAAAAAGTTTTCCCAGTACCAGTAGCGGCAATTACAAGGCCCTTTTTATTACCTTTTTCTAGTAGTCATCAACTTTTCCAATGCTTTTTTTCTGCATACTGTTAGGCTCAAAATGATTTTTCTTTTTCTTTTGATTTTCTATAATCAAATGTTCCTTGAATAGAAATGTTACTCTTTGTAGTTTTTCATACTCTCTCACAAAATCTTCAGTCAATTCAATCGCTTCATTACTTTTTCCATAAAGTCTCAAACTGTTTCAACGATTTTCCAAAAATATCAAAAACTACTATTCGTTAGTTTTACATTCCATTCTTCCGCAGAATACAAAAGCACTTTGACTAATATTCGACGACCCAATTATCACGCTGTGATATTTCTCTTTTTCAAAAAAATATGCTTTCGTATGAAAACTTTCACTTGAATTATTATAAATCTTAACTTTAATATTCTTATACTCCAAAAAGCTTTTTCAGAGCCTTAGGATCCGTAATATTCAAATAAACAGAAGTTATAATCTCACCACAAACTCCCTTTTCTTCAAGCTCATCCAAAACACTAATTAAAAGCTGAATCCCAGAATACCTTATAAAACTCACAATAAAATAAAAATTTTTACAACTTAATAACTCTTGTTTCAAATATGTAAAAATTACGAAATTACAACTTTTTCATTAGTAATAAGTTCATTAATATTTCCAATTATTTCATTATTTTGTCTTTTTAATGGCAGTTCAAAGTGAAAGTCCATTTCATCAATTCTTTTTATCATTTTTTTATCATAATTAACATCAAAATCAAAACTAGAAAAATGGGAAGAATCAGAAATTAAATTCAGAAAAATAAAGCTGTTTTTCAGTAAATTCAATAACCTTTTGATAGTCACTTGATTCTATAAAACCTTTAATTTTTCTCTGAAAAAAACTTTCTAAAACCTCAAATTCTAAATTTTTCTTTATATTCTGATATTTCTAAAGTTCTATTATTAGTTTCTTTTTCATCTTCATTTTTCCAAATAACTCATGTTACCTATATTAACCGATTTTTCTCATTAAAATATTTCTTTTCACTTCCCACTCCAATTTCTTTTTGTCACTTAACTTAAACTCAAAACAACATAAATTTACAAAAATGATTATTCTTTTACTAAAAAAATCCCAAATTCTACTATTTGCAGTCTGATTCTTCATCATCTTAAAAATATTCTAAACATTATCAAAACATCATAATAACTTCCATGTAATTGGCTTTCCTCAAATGGTATTTTTATAAAAATTAGCACATTCCATAAGTTTTGGCCATTTATAATTTCCACAAGAAGAACCTTCAACTTTAACAATGTCGATATTTGAAAAGCATTGTATCAAATTGATTTCGTAGTGGAAAATCTATAAAACTTCTATCAAATTTAATATTATGTGCTACAAAATGATTTGTATCCCGACAAAACATAAAAAAAGTTATCCATATCTTCCTTAAAAAGTTAAAGGATATTCAATACCAGTACTTTGAATTATATTTTTTTCTCTCGCTAAGGATAACATCATCTGTTAGACCATTTACATTAATAGCACCTTCATTCAGTTCTTCTCCGTCGTTTCTAAAATAAAAATCTATTAAATTCTTCTAATTTTTGTCCAACGTTCTTTTTCTATTTCTGATTTTTTTCAGAATTGTAATTAACCTTTATTGCAGACATTGACAACACTGAACTTCCTTGAAACCCATTCGTTTCAACATCAAAAAAATATTATATTTCTATCTATTTTTGTTCATATTCACTTTTTTTATCTCTTTCCTACAAAAATTAGTCATTTAGTTTTTAAAAACTGATAAGAATGCTTCTTGAGGAATTTCAACATTTCCTATTGCTTTCATACGTTTTTTTACCTTCTTTTTGTTTTTTTCTAATAATTTTTTTCTTACGTGTAATATCTCCACCGTAACATTTAGCAAGCACATTTTTTTCTAAGAGCCTTAATTGTCTCTCTCGCAATAATTTTTCGTACCAAGTGCGACTTGTAACGGTATTTCAAATTGTTGTCTAGGAATAACCTCTTTCAATTTCTCAACAATGGCTCTTCCTCTATAATAAGCATTATCCTTATGAGCAATAAAAGAAAAAGCATCTACAGGATTTCCACTAACTAAAATATCCACTTTTACCAAGTCCGATTCTTTATAACCAATCATTTCATATTCAAATGAAGCATACCCTTTCGTACGTGATTTCAATTTTATCATAGAAATCAATTACAATCTCTGCAAGAGGCAAATCATAACTAATCATTGTACGAGTATCATCAAGATAACTCATATTTATAAACGTACCTCTCTTTTCTTGACAAAGTTCCATAACATTACCAACAAAATCTTTTTGGAACAATAATCGTCCCTTTTACATATGGTTCCTCAATATTTTTTTACCTTCTGGAAATTCTGCTGGATTATCAATTACTGTCATTTCTCCTTGCTCGGGCGTCACGTGATATTGAACTGACGGTGCTGTTGAGATCAAATCAATATTAAATTCACGACGTAGTCTCTCTACAACTATTTCCATATGCAAAAGTCCTAAAAATCCACATCTAAATCCAAATCCCAATGCAAGTGATGTTTCGAGCGTATAAGATAACGATGCATCATTTAATTGTAATTTTTCCAACGCTTCTCTCAAATCTTCATAATCATCAGTAGAAACAGGATAAACTCCAGCAAAAACCATACTTAATGCTGGACGATATCCCTCAAGTGCCGTACTTGTAGGGATTTTTTACATGAGTAATTGTATCTCCAACTTGTGTATCTTTAATTGATTTAATACCAGTAATAATATATCCAACTGAACCAGCTGATAATTCTTTTCACTTCTTTCATTTTAGGGTGAGAAAACTCCAACTTCCAATACATCAAATTCCTTATCAGTAGACATTATTTTTAATTTTATCTCCTTTAGAAATTTTTACCTTCTATAATTCTAATATACGTAATAACCCCTCTAAAGTCATCATAATGCGAATCAAAAAAATTAATGCTTTTAAAGGATTATCTACTTTCCCTTTAGGTGCTGGAATAAATTTAATAATCGCCTCTAGCAAATCCTCAATTCCAAATCCAGTTTTTTTCCAGAAACAAGAACCGCATCATCAGCTGGTAACCCGATAACATCTTCAATCTCTAATTTAACCTTATCTGGATCAGCTGAAGGTAAATCAATCTTATTTATTACAGGTAATATTTCCAAATCGTTTTCCAACGCCAAATAAACATTCGCCAACGTTTGTGCTTTCAATTCCTTGAGTCGCATCAACAACAAGCAAGGCCCCATCACAAGCGACAAGAGATCTAGAAACCTCATAAATAAAGTCAACGTGTCCTGGAGTATCAATTAAATTTAATTCATAAGTTTCTCCATCTTTCGCTTTATAATTCAAAGTAACAGCTTGAGCCTTAATTGTAATTCCTTTTTTTCTCTTTCTAAATCCATACTATCAAGCAACTGATCTACCATTTCTCTTTGCGTAACAGTCCCAGTCATCTCCAGTAACCTATCTGCAATAGTAGATTTTTCCATGATCAATATGCGCAATTATCGAAAAAAATTCCTTTTATTTTTTTGATCTAACATACTATCTTTTTCCTCCAAATTTACTAAATTTCTTACTAATTATCTAATATTAATAGTCATATCACTTTAAATTTAACTTTAAAAAAATTTTTGACTAATTTCTAAACGATTCTTAAATCTTATCATAAAAATAAATCTCATTTCATTCATATGATTTTTATTAGATAGATTCAAGTATATATTGCTTTTTTTATTATATAATAATTTATTAAAATATACAAGTAGATTTTTCTCAAAAAGACAAATCTCAATTCTTTTCATTACAATTATTCTAAAATAAAAAAAGTACCTACAAACCTTCCAACCCTAAAAATTATCCAGTTTTTTTCAGTACTTTTTATTCACACTATAATCTATTCTAATTATTTATGTTTCTTATAAGCTCTAATTCTATTAGGCAATGAGAACAATTTAATAAATCCTTCCGCATCTTTATGGCTATACAATTCACTAGATCCAAATGAAGAAATTCCTTCATCATATAAAGCAAAAATCAGTAAATCTTCCAGCAATCTTAATGCTACCTTTATACAATTTCAATCTAATTGTACCAGTAACATTTTTAGAAGTTTCATCAACAAATGCGTCCAATCCTTCTCTTAATGGTGTAAACCATTGTCCAGCATATGTAATATCAGCATATTTTTCTTGAAACTAATTTTTTTGAATTCAAAAAGTATCTTTATCTAAAATCAATGTTTCCAAATCTTTTTAATGCTTCCATTAACAATGTTCCACCTGGTGTTTCGTAAACTCCTCTAGATTTCATTCCAACTAATCTATTTTCTACGATATCAATTACCCCAATACCATTTTTCTCCAGCAATTTTATTTAATTTTTCTCAATAAATCAACAGGTTCCAACGCTTCACCATCAACTTTTACTGGCCATCCTTCTTCAAAAAGTAATATCTACATAAGTTGGTTTATCGGTGCTTTTTTTCGAGAGGTGTAGTCATAACATAAACGATATCCTCTTTATGTTCATTTTTCCAATCCTTCAATATCTCCACCTTCATGAGAAATGTGCCATAAATTTTGATCTCTTGAATAAATTTTTCTTTTGTAACATTTACTTTAATGTCAAATCTTTGTGCATAATCAATCGCATCTTCTCTTGAACTAATATCCCAAATTCTCCAAGGTGCAATTATTTGTATTGTTGGGTCAATAGAGAAAATTCCAGTTTCAAATCTTACTTGATCGTTTCCTTTTCCAGTACATCCGTGACAAATATATTTAGCTCCTTCTTTATGAGCAACTTCAACCAATGCTTTTTGAAATAATTGGTCTTGCAAATGAAGTTCCTAATAAATATTTGTTTTTCATAAACTGCTCCAGCTCTCAATGCTCTAAAAAGCATAATTTTTTTACAAATTCTTCTTTTTATCTTCCACATAAACTTTAGTTGCTCCAGATTCAATCGCTTTTTACTTTTACAGCTTCCATATCTTCATCTTGCCCTACATCTACGCAACAAGCTATTACCTCTAAATCATAATTTTCTTTTTAACCAAGGTATAATTATTGATGTATCTAATCCACTCGAATACGCTAATACTACTTTATCTTTCATATTTTCAGTCCTCCTATTATAAAATTATTATATCATAACTTATCATATTTAAGGAATATTGTCAATTGTAATTTTTAAAGAAAAAAATCACAATCAATTTAAGACTGTGACTTTTTTTCGTAAATATTTGCTTTTTTTATTATTTAGCACTATCTAAAAACTATTTTACAGAAGCTTCGTAAATTTCTTTAATAGCTTCAGCCAAATCTTTGTTAAATTCATCATCACTTTGTTGTGCTGACAATCCTTCAGTTAATGCTCTTGAGAAACTTGCGATAATTCCTTTATTTTTAGCAAGAATTTCGTTTGCTTCTTTTCTTGGGTAACCTCCCGATAATGCGACAACTCTTACAACTCTTGGATGTTTTTGTCAAATCTTCATAAAAAGTTTTCAACTGTTGGAAGTGTAACTTTTAACATAACATTTGAAGTTTCGTGCAATTTATCAAGATGTTTTTTTAATTTCATTTTTCAAGATAGTTTCGCATTCTGCTTTATCAACATTGTGAATATCTACTTCTGGTTCAATAATTGGAACAAGTCCAGCTGCAATAATTTTATCTGCAACTTCAAATTGTTGATCTACAACTTTTGCAATTCCTGTTTGAGATGCTTTTTTAATAACAGAACGCATTTTTGTTCCGAAAATATGTCTTTCGTTTGCTCTTTTCAAAAGATCGTCCAATCCAGGAATAGGTTTCATAACTTGAACTCCATCTTCCAATTCTTCTAGTCCTTTATCAACTTTTAAGAAAGGTAAAACTCCTTTTTTTCTTCCCACAAAAAGTCAGCTGTATATTTATCATCAATTTTTTTCTATCCATAGTTTGTTCAAATAAAATAGCTCCTACAATTTCCTTATCATTAAAGGCAGGACTTTTTATAATTCTAGTTCTCATTTTTATGAATCAAGTCAAACATTTCTGTATCATTAGAATATTCACTTTCATCAATTCCATACAATTTTAAGGCTTTCGGAGTACTTCCACCACTTTGATCCAATGCTTTGCAATAAATCCCTTTCCGTTTCTCATTCTTTCTAATCTTTCTTTTCATCTTAATCTTCCTCCTAATTTTATAATAAAAATAATTTGATTTTTCAAAATCTATTATTTATATTTTTTATCATAGCACTTTTTTAAAATGTCAAGTGTAAAAATTTTAATAATACTTTTTATTTTTTTACTATTTAAATATTAATTTAGTTATAGAATTTTACAAAGTTTACAGGCGTATAATAATAAATATAAAGAAATTAGGAGGAATAAATTATGGAAAATAATGTTTTTATTGGCGGTATTTAAAAATCAACTTAGTGCATATGAAGTTTTTAAATAATATTAAAAGTAATTTTTATTGGTAAAAAATTATGTGATTACTGAAGACAGTAGTAAAAAAAGAAAATGGAAAAGTAGTTTTCAAAGAAGGATTTAAAAGTTTCTTCAGATGGTAACGTAGGATTTCTTTCTGGTGGATTATTAGGGCTTTTGTTGGAATTATTGAGGGCCTTTAGGAATTTTTATTGGGCGGATCATTAGGAGCATTGATTGGCGGTAATAGAGGAAATTCTTCAGATCAAGTAAAATCTCGAATTTTATCTGATACTACAAAATATTTAACAGATAATAACTTTGGATTGGTTTTTACTTGCGACTGAAGAAGCAAATTCTGAACTTGATAACTATTTAAAAATATGATGAAGAAGTTATTTTAAGAAAAGATGCAAACACTGTTCAAAAAGAAATTGAAGTTGCTAAAGAATATGAAAAAGAATTATACAAAAACAGTCGCTTATGATGAATTTTAAAAAGAAAGCAAACGAAGAAACAGACAAATTTAAAAAAATAGAGTGGATGATGTTCTTTTCAGATTTAAAAAGATAAATTTGAAGAAGCTGATAAAAGACTTAAATTGGAAGTTGCTAAATTAAGACAAAGATTAAAAATAGTCAACTTTATTTTTATTTTTATTTTGATAAATTTATACTTTAAATAAAAAAATCACAATCATTTAAGACTGTGATTTTTATATTATTTCTTATATCCTAAAGCTTTATCCCATTCAGAAATTCTCGAATTGTATTTTTGCTAAAAAAATTCTTTGATTCCAGTACTAGAAATTTCAACTTTTCTCATAACATCGTTATTAGAAAGTTTTTTTACATTTTCGAAATCTTCTTTTTGAAGCTACTTCTCCAAAAATTGTGTGTTTATCATTTAACCATTCTGTTGGAACTGTTGTGATGAAAAATTGACTTCCATTTGTTCCAGGCCCAGCATTTGCCATAGCTAATTTACCTGCTGATGAAAAGTTTAATCCGTTGTTTACTTCATCTTCGAACTTATAACCAGGGCCTCCCATACCAGTTCCAGTTGGATCTCCACCTTGTGCCATAAAATTATCAATAACTCTATGAAATTTTTAATCCGTCATAAAATCCATGTTGTGCTAAATTCACAAAGTTTGCAACTGTGACAGGAGCTTTATCTGGAAATAATTTTAAATTAATTTCACCTTTATCAGTTGTAATTTTTTGCATTTATTTCTGTCTTTACCGCTATAGGTTTGATCTTAACTTTTTTAGTTTGTTTTTCCAAAAACTAATGCTTGAACAGCAAACAATAGTAAAAGTGACATAAAAATTGTCATTAATTTCTTCATAATTTTTTTCTTCTTCCTTTCAATTTATTTTTTATTAATTATACTACAAATTCTGTCAAAAAAATCTATTTTTTTAAAATCAGAATTTTGTAAATTTATAAATTTTTTTAGCTTTTTTTCCAATACCTCTTTTTGTAACCGATAAGTTAATAATTTTAAGGTATTCTCATAATTTAGCCAACTATAATCTTCTATTTCAGAATCATCAATTTTAAGATTCTCTCCATTTGTATATCCTAAAAAGAAACTCACTTTTTTTCAAGGTGTTCTCATGAGGTACATAAGTTATTTCTGCCTTTAAAATCAGAAATTATCTCTATATCAAGTCCTGTTTCTTCCTTCACTTCTCTAATCGCCGTCTGCTTTTCATTTTTCCCCATGTTCAGTATGCCCTTTCGCAAATCCCCAATTTCCATTGTGCATTTTCACAATCAAAAATTCCTTATTTTCGGGATTATAAATTAAAGCTCCACACGATTTCTCATATTCCAATTTATCTGCCAATTTATACTTTTTTTCAATAAATACTTAACAATTTCTTCCTTTTTGTTTTCCAAAAGTATTTTTCCAAAAACCAAATCATAAATCTTATTTTTTTAATTTTACTAATATCTACTGAATTAAATTTCAAATTAATTAAGTCAATTCCAGTAATATCTAGATCTCTAATATTCGGTATTTCTCCTTGCTTTTTAATCTCTTCTATTCGATGAATAAATTTTTTTAATAGCTCTTCGGTTTCTCCCTTATCAAATTTCCTTTTTGAATTCATATCAGCTTCCAATAAGTTCAAAAAGTCTCTTAAAATTTCTAGTATCTAAATCAATAATCAATTTTTAAAGCCTTATCTGGAATATCGTTATATATTAACGAATGATTCAATATTATCTTTTTCACAGAAAATATCAATTCATTAGACACCTTTAGATAACGCAATTTTTCCTCAGCAATTAATGCACTCTCTTTTTCATAATTGTAAAATGACCTGTTCCCATCTGCATCAATTACCATTGTACTTATCTTACCAAGTTCATGAAACATTGCGACTAACCGTGTTATCAAATCAACATCACACAATTCTATCGTTTTTCAGTGTATGCTTAAAAACACTCTCTTCAGCTTTTTGGATGATCAAGAGTGTAAGTATACTTGAATTCGAGAATTATATGCTCCAATATTTTCAATTTTTCATTTCATTCAACGCTTTTTGAAGAATAAGGCCCCTAACAAAATTTTACTAATTTCATCAAAAATCCGTTCTTTCGATATCTTATTCAAAAATTTTTCTCTTATCAAAAATAGCTTCAGCAATTTTTCCTATCAAGCGAAAAACCAAACTTTGAAATAAATCGAAATGCACGCATTATCCTCAATGCATCTTCTTCAATACGTAATTTTGCTTTTTCCTACAAATCGAATTATTTTTCTTTCTCGCATCATTTTGACCATCGAATAAATCAATTAATCCCTTTTCATCATTGTAAGCCATTGCATTCACTGTAAAGTCTCTTCTCGCTAGATCATCTTCGATGTTTTGAATAAATTTTTACAGTTTTGGGGTAACGGCTATTTAAGATTCCTATTTCTTTTACGATATTTCGCAATTTCATATTCTTTTTCCATTAAGTGTTATCATTAAAATACCAAAATGCGGTTCAACTTCCTTAGGATCACAATTCAAAAATTCTCTTTAAATCGTTATAAGGTATATCGGTTGCAAAAATCATAATCATCTGGTTCTATGCCAATGAGCATATCTCTAATAGCTCCTCCAACAAGAAATCCAGTTCCATATTTATTCAATTGTTCTAAAATGTATTTCACATCCTCGTTTAATTTAAATTGCATACCGATATCCTTTCTTTAGTTTTATTTTTTTCGCAATTTAGCGATATAGAATCCGTCTAAATATTCATTTTTCATAAGAAATATACACTCCACCAAACTCATCTTCTATGGTTTTCACATTATTTGGAATTTTAACTTCTTCTACTTCTAAATCATTGTATTTTTTCTAAAAATACTCTAAGTTATTAGTATTTTTCGTTTTTAGAAAATGTGCAAGTGCTATATATTATAGTACCATTCGATTTTTAACGCCTTGTAAGCACTATCAAATATTTTTCTTTTTGTATTTTTCAATTTTTCTAATATCATTTACTGTCAAATTGTAAATTTTTCGGGCTTTTTTACGTAAAACTCCCAGTCCACTACACGGAACATCTAACAATATTTTATCAAATTGTTTATTCAAATTTTCTATTTGAGTTGCATCATTTAATACAATCTCGAAGTTATCAAATTCATATTTTCTTTTTAATTTATTCAAAATCTTAATTTTATGCTCATGAATATCTGTTGCAACTAATAATTTTGGATTAAAAGTTTGCAAGATTGCTAAAGATTTACCACCTGGTGCACTACAAGCATCTAAAACAGTTTCATTTTCCGTAATTTCAAGATTTTTTTCACTGCTAAATATGAAGATGCATCCCGAATAACGATGTCACCTTTTAAATACTCCTCTGTCTCAAAAATATTAGCATTTGACAAATAGTAAACTTCATCAACAGAAAATAAAATTTCCGTTCCAATTTTTTTCTAAAATTTCTTCAAATTTTTCTTTTTGTCAATTTTTGGACTGTATCGAACAGACAAATAACTTCTCGTTTTTATACGACTTCATTATATCCAAATAATTTTTCGTGGATAATCAATTTTTCAATTTATTAACAAACCATTGCGGATATGAATTTAAAAATCCCATCCTTTTTATCTTCGTGAATTTGTACATCAATTTCTTCCTTATTTTTTTCAAAAACATTTTGCAAAACAGCATTCACAAATCCAACTTGATGGCTATTAATTTTTTCGCAATTTCTCCCGCTTCAAACAGAACTCCTGCATTATCTGATTCCATAAAAAAACAATTGTGCACCCTGATATTCTTAGTAACTGTTTAATTTTTTTCTTTTTGAATGTTTCTAGTCGTTTTTTTCAAGCAAATAATCAATGTATATCAAATTTTTTTAATACAATATTTATCACATTTGTAACAAACATTCTTTCTTTTTCTTGTATAATTTCTCGTACTAAAAATAGTGATTTAATTGAATATTACTATACTTTCCTTCAGCTAAAATTTCATCCAACAAATTGACTAAATCGTACTTCATATTATTTTTTTACAGTTTTTTTCATTTCCTTTGATTTTTTTCATTTTCTATTTCCATTCCCATTTTACAATTTCAACATCTGTTTCATTATCAGTAAATACTTCAATTCCATCTGCACCAAATTTAGGTAAAAATTTTTTTGAAGAAAATACTTCTTTTCCACCATTTATAAATACTTCAATACTAGAATTGTCTACAAAAACAGTTAATTCCAATTCATTAACATTATCAAGTGCCACTTTTCTCAAGCTTTTATCAACTTGTTCCCCTTTTGCTTCTGTCTAACACAAATTTCTTATCAGCATAATCTAATTTTAAAATTGTTTCACTTTTCTTTTTCCAACTCTCAATTTCAATCCAACATTTCCTGTAATATTTTTGAATTTTGCATTTAATTCATATGTTGTTCCAGTTCCAACTTTTTCAGTACCTTTTAACTTTTTGAAGAAAATTCAATTTTTTTCTCCTCTAATTGTTTTCCATTTCCTTAATCGGCAATTGATAAAGTTTTTTCCATCGATTACTTTCAATTCTCTCGGCAATGTCAAGCTATGAATCCAACCATTTTTTTGTCATAGAAAAAAATCTTCTTCTTCTGGAACTCCCATCCAACCTACAATAAGTCTTCTACCTTTTATCATCTTCCATAGATTGTGGCGCATAAAAATCATGTCCTCTATCAATTTCTACAAAATTTGAACTAATTTCAAATTCTGGTTTTGCATAATCTAATTTTACCAAAAATATCCAGTTTGATATTTATTTTGATACAAATCTCCTTCTGGCTCCAATCCTTGTGGCGACACTACTAATAAATCTAAAAATTTTTCCAGTTTTTCATCTTTCAATTGAAAATAGTCGTGACATTCCCACATAAATCAAAATCTTTTAATTTACCATGATTTGCTCCTGCAATTTCTCCTTCAAATTTCCAATCTTTAATATTTTCAGAAGAATAAAGTACAACTTTTTCCTTCTAACTTTTCACTCTGAATTCCAAGAACTGCATAATATTTCCCATCTTTTTCCCAAATTTTTTTGGATCTCTAATATGTCTAGTGTATCCATCTGGCTGATTTACAATACTTGGTTCCCATCTTTCAAAAATGCTCTCCATCTTCTGATACTGCTAAACATTGATAAGATTCTCTGTTTCCTTCGTCATCTTTTTACATTCCCGGTATAAAACAAGTATAATTTCCCATCAATCACAATTCCACTTCCAGAATAAACACCATTTTTTTGAATACCAAGTATCGGTCTTAATGCTGTCTCACATCTTTCCCAATGCAACAAATCATCACTCACACTGTGTCCCCAAGTTTTTATTTTTTTATGATCCACTCTAACGGATTCCATTGATAAAACATATGATATTTACCTTTAAATTGTGTAAATCCATTTGGGTCATTTATCAATCCAACAATTCCTTGAACATGATATTTTTTTGTCTCCAAAAATCTTTAGCCACTCTCTTTATTTTCCAAAACAGCCTTTTTCTTCATTTATTTTCACATCTTTAAAATCCATAGGTACCCTCGCATTCTTAAATTTTTATATCTTAATTTTTATTTACATATTCGTTTATATGATACCATATTTTTAAAGAAATGAATACCACAACTAACTGTTTTTTTATTTTATAAGTAAAAAGACTAGAATAATCTAGTCTTCTCCATCATATTTATTTAATTCTTATTAACTTTTATTTTTAATTTTTACTGATTTTCAAATCCACCTGTATAAAGTTGATAATAAGTTCCTTTTTCTTTTAACAATTCTTCGTGATTTCCTCTTTCAATAATTCTTCCTTGATCTAAAAACCATTATAACATCTGAATTTTTGATTGTAGAAAGTCTGTGAGCTATTACGAATACTGTTCTTCCGTGCATTAATTTATCCATTCCTTCTTGAACAATTTTTTTCTGTTCTTGTATCAATACTTGAAGTTGCTTCATCTAAAATTAATACTGGTGGATCAGCAATAGCAGACTCTGGCAATCGCAAGTAACTGTTTTTGTCCTTGAGAAAGACTTGAACCGTCACCACTTAAATAAGTATCGTATCCTTTTTGGTAAATGTTTTTATAAAATGATGTGCATTAGCTAATTTAGTGCATCAATCACTTCTTTTTCAGTTGCATCTAATTTTTCCAAAACGGATGTTATCAGCAACAGTTCTCGAAAAATAAATGTGTATCTTGTAGTACAATTCCCAAAGATCTTCTTAAATCGAGTTTGTGAATCTTCTCAATATTAATATTATCATATCTTATTTTCCTCGAATTAATATCATAAAATCTATTAATCAAATTTGTAATTGTCGTTTTCCCAGCACCAGTTGCTCCTACGAAAGCTATTTTTTTGACCAGGTTTTGCAAATAATGTGATATCGTGTAATATTTGTTTTTTCTTTTCGTATAACCAAAATCAACATTTTCGAAAACAACGTCTCCTAATAATTGTTCATATGTTGTAGTTCCGTCCTTATGAGGATGTTTCCAAGCCCAAATACCTGTTCTTTCTGGTGTTTCTTCAATTTGTTTTTCATCATTGAATTTTTTGCATTTACTAAAGTTACATATCCTTCGTCAAATTCTGGAACTTCATCTAACAGTTTGAATACTCTCTGCTCCTGCTGATGCTAGAATTACTGATGTTAATTGTTGTGCTATTTGAGAAACTGGTTGATTTATAGTTTTTATAAATTGTAAAAACGAAACTAATCCCCAATTGTAAATCCACTAACCCCATAAAATACAAATACCGAACCAATAACCGCCGTTAGCACAAAGTTCATATTCCCTAAATTTCCAACAGCAGGCCCTAAAAAATATTAGCATATTTCATCGCATCATTTGCACTTTCAAACAATTCTGTATTTATTTTTTTCAAAATTCTCGTTAGCTTCATTTTTCATATGAGAAAACTTTTTACAACCTTTAGTCCTTCAATCATTTCTTCTGCATAACCATTAACTTTCCCAATATGCTGTGCCTTATAATTTCTCGAACTTTTTGTAGAAATTATTTTTATTGTCGTAATCATAATAATTATCATTAAAACAACGATTAGTGTTAACGGTACATTTAAAAATAAACATCGAAATTAAAACACTCACAATTGTTACAACTGACGAAATCATTTGCGAAAGGCTTTCCACCATCATTGCTCTTAATGTATCAATATCACTCGAATACACACTCATTATGTCTCCGTGAGCATTAGTATCAAAAAAATTTAATTGGAAGACTTTTCCATATGTTCAAATACTTCATCTCTCAATTTTTTTCAACGTTCCTTGTGCTATAATTACCATAAAAATTCCATATAATATGTAGAAATAATCGAAAAAAACATAAACGATTATCATTTTTCCAATTATTGCCGCAAGTGGAGCAAAAATCCACATGAGGTTTATTTATATTGGGAACAATAAATCCGTCCATCAGTTGTTTCGTAAACATTGTCCCAACGACCATAAAGAATGAACTCAAAAATATGAAAACTATAACAGCAGTCATTCTAAATTTGTAATTTTTAAACATATATCCTAAAAGTCTGAATAACACTTTTTATTTGATTTTTAATCGAAACATTTGTTGGTTTTGCCATTATTTATCACTCCCTTCTGTTTGAGATTCATAAACTTCACGATAAATTTTATTTGTTTTCAATAATTCGCTGTGAGTTCCAATTCCTGTGATAACTCCATCATCTAATACAATTATTTTATCAGAATCTTTTACAGAAGAAACCCTTTGACCGATAATAATTTTCGTAATTTCTGGTAACTCTTTGTTAAAGGCATCTCTTATCAATCTATCTGTTTTTGTATCAACAGCACTTGTCGAATCGTCTAATATTAATATTTTTCGGCTTTTTCAATAATGCTCTTGCGATACATAATCTTTGTCTTTGTCCACCAGAAACATTTGTTCCGCCACGTTCAATCATTGTATCGTATTTATCGGAAATTTTTGAATAAATTCATCTGCTTGAGCAATTTTACATGCTTTTTCAATTTCCTCATCAGTTGCATTTTTATTCCCCCAACGAAGATTTTCTTTAATTGTTCCAGAGAAAAGTACATTTTTTTCTGTAAAACCATTGCCACATTGTCACGAAGAGTTTTAATATCATAATCTTTTACATTTACTCCTCCAACCAAAAACTTCTCCATTTAAAACATCATACAATCTAGGAATAAGCTGAACTAAAAGCCGATTTTTGCACTTCCTGTCCCTCCAATAATTCCTAAAGTTTCTCCAGACTTTATATCCAAATTAATATCCGTCAAATTCAACACGTCGATTATTACTATAACTAAAATTAACATTTTTTTAAATTTAATATCTCCAGATTTTTACAACTTTTATCGGATTTTTCTGGATTTCTTATACTTGGTTCTTCTGATAAAACCATCGCTATTCTTTCACCAGAGGCTCTTGACCAAATAATATTTACCAACATCATTGAAAGCATCAGTAAACTCATTAAAAATATTAATCGTATAAGCAAACAAACTTGTCAATTCTCCAGTTGTTAACTCGTTTACAACAATCATTTTAGCTCCAAACCATGAAAGTAACAAAATACATGAAAATACTGTCAACTGCATTACTGGCGAAATAAAAATTATTATTTTTTTCTGCTTTTTAAAAATGTATCTCTTAAATCTAAAGTTGATTTTTTTGAATTTAGAAATTTCATAATCTTCTCTAACATAAGCCTTTACAACACGAACTCCATTGATATTTTCTTGCAAATCTGAATTTATTGTGTCATATTTTTTGTTACACTTTGAAAAATTGGATACACTTTTTGAAATTAAAGCTGTCAGTGTACCTCCTAAAAATATAATTGCTACAATAAATATCATTGCTAATCTAGGATTTATCAAAAATGACATTACAGTCGCTACAATTAGCATTATCGGCGCTCTAACAAGTCCTCTAATAACTAACTGAAATGAATTTTTGAATAATATTTATATCTGTTGTAAATCTTGTAATCAATCCAGCTGTCGAAAATTTATCAATATTTGTAAATGAAAAATGATTGTATCTTAGAAAACATTGCTCTTCTAAGATTTCTAGCAAATCCAGCCGAAGCATGAGAAGCATATTTCCCAGCCAAAACTCCCACTGTCAAAGATAATAAAGTAACTACAATCGTTGCAATTCCAACTTCTACAGTTAAATTCATATCATTTTTTTATTCAAACCTTTATCAATTATAACTGCCATTAACGTTGGTATTAACATTTCAAAAGATTACTTCTATAATAATAAATATCGGTGAAATTACTGTACTTTTTATATTCACCGATATAAGAAAATAATTTTTTTAACATTCTTTGGTTCCTTTCTTTTTATTTTTAATTAATAATATTTAATATAAAAATTTTTATACTTAAACCTATTTAAAAATTAAACTATTAAAAATTATATATATTTAGGCATTAAATAAAAATAGTCATCGTTTTTGAATTTAATTTTTAAAACAGTTCTATTACATAAATAACTATACGAATTCTCCTAAATTTTCATAAATAAATAAGAAGCCCAAAAAGGGCCTCATTAATTTTATTTAAAATATTTTTTTGTAAATTATAAATCTCATTGAAAATGTATCAAACTTTTTTTAATGAGCATTCAAAAGAATATCCATAAAGTATCTAATTTGGATTCTCCACCAAGGCCAATCATGTGCTACATCGTATCCCCCAGTAATCTACCCAAGCTGGAATTTGTTTTTTTCATAAAGAATTCTTTTCTAATTCTCTATTACTTGGCAATAATTCCCCTTCCCAAGCTCCTTGACCAATACAAATAATAATATCTTTTTTTCTATATTCATCTAAATAATAATGATTCCAAGGTATATTTTTTAAGAAGTCTACAACTGAATTATTGTAAACCAAGTCATCCATATAATCTCCAAAGAACATTCTCGCATCAAATGCTCCACTTAACGAAATTATTGAATCAAATAAATCTGGTCTACGGAAGAATAAAATTCCAGCATGAGCTCCTCCCATACTACAACCTGTTACTAAAATATCACTTCTCCAAGAAATATCTTGTATTCTAGGAACCAACTCATTTGAAATATAATTGAACCATCTTTCTTGCATTTCAATTCTATGTCTAGGATTTCCATTAGATGACCAGCTTTCTAAGTCAACACTTCCCACACAAAATAATTGCAATCTTCCTTGTTCGATATAATCTGACAAAACATCGATCATTCCAAATTGTTCATATTGATTGAAATCACCATCTTGCGATGGAAATACTAACACAGGTTTCCCTGCATGACCATATCTTTTGTATTCCATATCTCTATTAAAAAAAGTGACTGTACTCTCTTCTGTGTTCTATTTGCATAAATTTTTCCTTTCAATAATTTTTAAATTTCTATCTTTTTCATGAACCATTTTCTTAAATTCTTCCATTTCTTCTTCAGTTTTGAAAATAGCTGTGTACATGTAATTTCCCATTGCTCCAGAGAAAATATCTGGCATTCTTTCATCCATTACAATGCTTTTGTCCGTATTTTTTTGTTTGATTTCATCATGACTGTGAACATAATTATGATTATCTCTTCTGCTTACATAAATACAATAATTTTTTTCTAAATCATCATTCAAGTTTGCATTTCTAATTTCATCAAAAGCTACCATATCAGCCCAAATTTGATAAACATCTGTATTATTTGCGTAATTATACATATCTGGTGTATATCCTCCAGCAGGTCTCATATTTGTTTCAAGTCCGATATAATCTCCTTTTTACCTAATCCTTCCACATCATTTTTAATTTAAAGAATTCTAAATGTATAAATCTACTCTTAACACCAAATGCTTTTTACAGTTTTTCTTCCTGCTTCCAACAATTTTTTTCGGGCATTTCTTTTTTCAACATAATAGAAAACATCCAATCCTTCATTTACAATATCCATTATTGTAGGTTCAAAAATTCCAGGTTCAAAAACAGGTTCTCCTTTTTGAATTAATTATCGCATCATATGAAACCAAGTCTCCATCAACAAATTGTTCCATAATATATTTGATATCTTTTATTTTTTTGTTTCAAAAAAATGCTTTTTAATTCTTCTTCATTTTGGATTTTTATGAGTATCACTTGCACCAACACCGTTATCTGGTTTAGTAATTACAGGATATCCAACTTCTTTTATAAATTTTTTTAGCTTTTTGCTAAAGTTGTTACTAAAGAATATCTTTGCAGTAGGAATTTCTGCTTTTTATAGAATTTTTTCATTTTTGATTTTTCTTTAATATTGTTGATTTTATCGCTTTTTATACCAGTTACAACGTTAAAGTCTGTACGAAGTCTCGCATCATTAGCTAACCAATATTCGTTATTCGATTCGATCCAATCAATTTTCCCATATTTATGAGTAAAGAAACCAATTGCTTTCAAAACGTCATCATAATTTTTCCAACGACGAAACTTTTATAATATTCTGTCAAAGCATTTTTTCAATTTTTTTCATCCAATTGATCATACTCAATATCTGCAATCCCTAAAACATTTACCCCATTTTTCAATCTATCACAAAATTCCCAGTTTGTTTTTTGGAAATTGTGGTGAAATATAAACAAAATTCATTTTTTTCTATTCATCTCCTTATTTATTTAATAAATGATTTTTAATTAAATTAATTACGTTTTTATTATATCATAAAAAAATATATTTTACAAGTCGATTATAATATAAATTTTTCAAAAATTTTTATACTTTTATTCTTTAATAATTCATTATTTTTTTAAATTTTTTCATTAAGTAAAATCGCTAAGGTATCTAAATCTTTATAATCCATTTTTCTCTTTAAATGAATATAGCCTATTTCCTTTCCATTTTTCATTCTATTCAACTCCAAAAATATTTTTTTAGTAAATTCATATTTTTAAAAATTCTTTTTATTCTTGGATTACTATCTAATGGTTTCAAATAATTATATAGTTCTTCACTTTCTTTTTCACTCAAAAAGTCTTCTCTACATCCATATAATGATGGAACTTGATAATCTTTCATAGTTACCAATAAGTCAGCAATTGCTCTTGAAAAACTTGCAATATAGACTTCTTGCTTTTCTGGATAATAAATCATTCTTTTTATTCCTTTATTTCCAAAAAAATTTATTGTATTGTATAATTCTATTTCCTCTGAAGGATTATTTGAGAAAAAGATATGTTCTAGGGGTGCCAATCTGCTACATCCCCTTTTTCATTAGGAATATTTAAGGCTTCCCATCCCGAAATATAATTATTTTCTGAAGTTTTGGGTATTATTTTTTTGTGGCATTTTCATCAACTCCCTTTTCATTTTAATTCATTGTACCACAACATTTTTTTGAAATTATAAGTTTTTCTCAAAAATTTCATTTAATTTGATAAACCAATTTAACCTTTTAAGATTTTTTTATTGATATTTTTAAGTTATGATATAATTAATTTGTAAATACCCGTTAGGAAACTTTATAGAAATATAGAAATTTTTGGGATAAAGGCTAGATTTTTTTCTAGTCTTTTTTTAATACAACAATTTTGGCTTTCCCAAAAAGCCACTATATTTTTGTAAAAGAGATAGTGGTAATGGATAATATTATTGCTTTATTAGTTATGATATGTATATTGTTTACAGATTAACTAAGTAGGTTTTAATATTTCACTTCTACACACCTCAACCTTTCGGAGTATTTATTTTTATTTATTAAATTAAAAATTTTATTTTTCCAGTCTTTTTTTGTTTTATAAACTTTATAATTTTTTTACTTTAATTTTTACCTTTTTTTAAAACAAACAATTTCTTTTTCCTTTTAACTCAACACATCTTAAAAACATCAGTAAAAACATCCACGAATCTAAATTTATACAATTATTTTTTAATGCTAATATCTTTTTGTGGGGTATGACCATAATATACGATTTTTTTCCTGTATTATTTTTATACCAATCATCTCGAGTCCATAATAAATATTTAATTTCTTGATCTTCCAAATTTTTTTAGAAAAAAATCAATTCCTGCATGAACAAATAAATGATTTTTCACTCTCAACGATATGAGGCATTTTTCAATAAAATTAAATAACCATTTTTCTTCATAGAATTTATTATTTTTTTCCAATATTCATCTATTGTTTTTTTCTTCTGTTTGATGTTCAAAAAAGATTTTACAGTAACATTTCCACCATTATATAACCAATTTAAACGATAATTTTCATCACTTCTTGATTCAAAAAAAGCATATTTTCGTGATTTCCCATTAAGTGAATAATGTTGTAACCTTTCTGAATCATTTCTTCATACCAATTATATAACTCAAAAGAAAAATTTACCTCTATCACAGCTATCTCCAAGAATCAGTAGTAAATTTTTTCTTTTTTTCAAATCTATTTTTCTCTATTAGTTTTTTTCAAACAAATCAAATCTTCCATGAATATCTGTCAAAAACAAAAATTTTTTTGATAATCATCTTCTTTAATTCTTCTTATATTTAGTTCCATTTTTTCCCATCATCTTCCAAATTATTCAAATTAATTTTTATTTATAATTTAAGCTTTGTTAATATTATACCTCTAATAAAAGATTTTTTTACAATTTATTTATCAAAAACTTTACTTATACTCATTCAAGTCAATACCCCGATCCAAGGTCGCAAAAATGCACCCACAGTAGCATTGACGATAAACATCATATTCTGCGCACATATCGACTGAACGCTTGTAACCATTATTTTTTTCTTAAAAATCTGATGGCAAATAATTTACATCAAAAATTTCTTGAATTTCTAATCCAAGAGTGTTTATTAATTGGCTATTTTTTATGAGGGCTTAATGTTAATGCGCTTCCAAAAATAATCAAATCCTAATTCTTGGGCCTTTTTGCAACAATATCTAATCTCATTTGAAAGCAAACAGTACATCTTTTCTCCACCTTCTTTTTTTCGTTTTCTAATCCTTTCACAGCTCGATAAAAGTCAGCGGGTTTATACTCATCCTCAATAAATCCGACATTATTTCCTGTTCGTTCGTTAAATTTATTTATAAATTCCTGTTGTACTAAAAGCTCTTTTTCATATTCAGCTCTAGGGTGAATATTATTATTTGCAAATAACACAGTTACATCAGCATATTGCGTAAGAAATTCCAAAGTATACGTACTACAAGGTGCACAACAGCTGTGAATCATTATTTTAGGACGAATATTTTTTTACTTTTCCAATCTGAAATTAATTTTTGTCAAAATTGTATGGTAATTGATTTTTGATTTGGATTCATTCTCTCTAAAAATTTCTTTTTGCATTTTTTTATATCTTTTTCAATAAAATTTTCTTTATTTTTCCATAAAAAAATTGTTTTCTCCTTTTTATTTCTGCTAGTTTTTTTATTATATTTTTGTTTTAAAAAGTGGAATTATATTTAATTATTTTTTTAATTATAAATTGTTTATTTTTACAAAATTATATACTCAAAAATTTTTTTAAACGTTTAATTTATAAAAATTAGACTTGCTCAAATAATTGCAAAAAAATTAATTTTTGAATTACTAAACAAGTCTAAAAGAAATCTATTTATTTATTTTTATTATATTCTTCCAACGCTTTTTTTAATACTTTCATTCCATTTTCAATTTCAATTAAATTATGTGTACAGAATGAGAATCTAGCTTCTTTTTGTCCCTTTTTCCAGGTGTTTTTGTAAAATCCAGGTCCTGGTGCAAATGACAATGTTTGATTTTTATATCTAAATTCTGTCAATAACCAAATTGCGAACTTTTTCAATATCATCTACTGGCAATTCTGCGATCAAATACAAAAGCACTACTTGGCTTATATGTCACAACTCCAGGAATTTTTTTGAATATTGTTGTAAATCATATCTCTTCTAACTTTATATTCCAATTTTGTATTGTCAATGTAAGTTTCTAAAGTATTTATCAAGTTTGCACTTGCATATTGCTCAATTGTCGAAACTGATAATCTTGCTTGACAGAATTTTAATGCTTGTGCCATAAAATCTTTGTTTTTTTAGAGGCAATAACACCAATTCTAGCTCCAGTCGCACTATAATGTTTAGAAATACTATCCACAAGAATTACTCTATCTTCAATTTCTGGAATTGACATAAACGATTGATAAGTTTTTGCAATTTTTTTCATCATAAATAAATTGTCTATAAACTTCATCTGTAACAATGTATAAGTCATGTTTTATCGCAATTTCTTTTTATTAATTCCATTTCTTCTGGTCTAAAAACAATCCCTGTTGGATTACTTGGGTTAGAAAACATTATTGCCTTAGTTTTTTGGAGTAATTAATTTCTCAATTTCTTCTCTTGACGGCAAATGATAATGATCTTCAATCGAAGTTTCAATTGGGACTAATGTTGCATCAGCAATTCTCAAAAACTGTCATAATTTGTATAATATGGCTCGTGCACTAAAAACCTCATCTCCAGGATTACAAAGAGTTTGAAGCGTAATTTGAATCGCCTCACTTCCTCCTTGAGTAATTAAAATTTCTTCAGCAAAAAGATTAATATCGTCTTTCGCATAAGATTTTTGAAAAATGATTCTCTCAACTCCATTATTCCTGCTGAATTTGTATATTTAACAATTTTTTCTTTATAGTTATTCAATCCTTCAAAAAAATGTATCTGGCGTTTCTACATCAGGTTGCCCAATATGTAATTGATACACTTTTTACTCCGTTCCTTTTAGCTTCGTCAATATAAGGAACTAATTTTCTTATTGGTGAATACTGCATATTCAGTACTCTATCTGAAAAGTTTTTTCATACTCATCCCTTTCTTTATATAAATCTATTTTTTTATTATATTTTTTTCATTCAATGCTTTTTAAAATAGCAAAAGTTTCAACGTCCATTTCTCCACTATAATTTGATGGTCTAAAATGATGTTGGAATACTTTTATTACATTTTTAGTTTGTTTATCCCAAGCTCCAGTTATACTTATACCATATCCAAATTTATTTAATTCTCTTTGAATTTCAGCAACAGGTATCATACTCAATTTAGTCGAATATTCTCTTTCATAATTATTTTTTTGTGTCGTTATCGTACCACATTCCAATATTATATTTTTGTATACAATTCTCTCCAAGGGAATAATGGACCCGGATCAGATTTTCTTTGTGGCGCAATATCCGAATGTCCTAAAATATTCGTTGCAGGAATTTCATATTTATCAGCTAAATATTTAACTAAAACAGCAACCTCTTTTTATTTGGAAATCTTTATATGGAACAAATGTTCCACTGACATCTCCACCATTTACAATTTCAATTCCAATTGAAGTATCATTTAAATTGTTTCTTCCTTTCCAATCACTAACTCCAGCATGCCAAGCTCTCTTATTTTTCATCTACTAATGAATAAATTGGTTCTGATTTATTGTCTGAAACCATGTAATGCGCACTTACTTCATTTTTTTGTCAAAGTTTTTAATGACGAATCTCTATTTCCTGCTGTGTAGTGTAAGATTATGAATTTTTTGTCTATAATCTTGACCTTGTGAAGTATATGAAGTATCGATTCTAATTGTTCCAGCTGAATTTGAAATTGTTTCAGATCTTCTGTTTGGATTAGTTGGAATCGTTGTTCCTCCTTTGTTATTGTTGTCATTACTTCCATTGTTGTATCCACCATTATCTATTGTAATTTCAACTGGTTTTTTTAACGTCTGTCGAGACATCTCTGTTATTTGCGTAGGAAAAGCTTGATATAACCAATGTCGCAAATAATAAAAATAATCTATTTTTCATTACTATTTTTCCTCCTATAATTTTTATTTCTATCAGTTTTTTTATAATCATATTTATAATTTTTATACTTTATTATATCATATTTCAAAAGTATAAAATTTTTTTATTTTTAAATTGAATTTTATCTAATATATACTTATTTATCATTTCAAATCAAAAAAAGAACAGTAAAACCTAAGCTCTACTGCTCTTTTTGAAATTTAAATACTTATGATATTTATTTGATAGAGTATTCTTTTCTTATAAAATAAAAATACTTATCTATAAAATATTTTTTTAGTAGAGTATTTGAATTTCTGGTTATAATTAATAAATTGCTCTAAATCCAATACCTCCACGAACATTACTTCCCTTAGTATCGTATCCAGCATTTACTGTAACACCAAATCTAGTATTATCAACTCCGATATTCAAGTCAAATTTACCATTTCCACGTCTATCCTCTTTTTCTCCTCTAATTCCAAACCAGTCAGCATTTGTATATCTAACTCTTGCTTCATTATTGACATCTCCAACTTTTCCAAGCTCATTTTCATAAGCGACAGTAAGTCCAACTGATAAGTTTGTTCTCACAGCCATTGGTTGAACATATTTAAATTCCACTCCAACTTCTGGTTTTACTGAGAAATAGTCGTTTCCTTTTACCTCTAATCTAACTTCTCCATCATCTTCTTTAATGCTCGCTAAATCTTCCATATTCCATTTTCAAAGCTCCGTATGGTCTTAAGTGTGTTCTTTTCACTCATTCTTATGTCATACCCTAAATCAGTTTTGAACGCAGCACCATAAGAAGTATAGTCGGACTCAGCGTTAAATATATCATCAACTACTAAAAATCTACGTTTCATTTCATTTTTACCTAAGAACACATCTCCGGCAACTGTCCATCTAAGCGAACCGTTGTGATCTGTATACGGCGACATTGTCTTGAAGATACCAGCTTTTAGCATAGTCTGATTTTCTCTTGATTTTTTCCTATATCTTTGAATTTGAAACTATTATTTACTGCTCCAGCATACCATCCGCTTGAGTTCCCTAACTTAACTGTTTCATCTTCGTGAACATAAGCAACTCCGTAAGCATTGCTTTCGTAATCGTGAATTCCAGCTGTGTCAGTCTTATACTGATCTCTCATTCCAAAGATTTTAACCTTATTGTTTTGTTTAGAAGGATTTCTCCATTCATTTTTCAAGTATCTAAATTCTTTGTCAAGCATATTTCCAGTTGCATTTATTCTCATTTGAGTATTTGCATATTGGTGACCCATCATTTCGTCCATAGCTTGATAGAATAAAATTTCTTCGTTGTTTCCAATTCCATTTAATTTTTGGAATAATTGATTTTCTCTGCTTCCTAGTGCTTCTACACCATATCTTTGTTCTAATCCATCCAAGAAATTGTATGTATCTGTAGGATTTACAGGTGATGCTTCATTTCCGCCCAGTATGTATATGGTATTTTTAGCAAGGTAGGCATTTTCTATTGTTCCATCATTTGAATTTTGTGCGACTGTTGCCATCCAAGTTAATGATCCTGAATAAATGTTCCATTTTTTTCAATTTGTGGATTAGCTCTAATTGTTGCATTGTATGGATCAGTTATTTTTTTGAATCCACTTGAATATATTTTTGCAGTCGTATTTTTGAGCGACTTCAGCTCCCACAATTAAGTCAGCTTTTTTTCAATCCTGTCAAAGAACTAAGTCCTGTAATAGGATTTGTGTACACTTTATTTGAAGTGTCAATATACATTCCTATTTTTGATAATTCCATTGGTTGAAATTCTTCTGCTGATGTTGTTGCTAATTCGAGTATTACAGGGTTTCCATTTACCGTTATTGTTCCAACTGAAGATCCTCTAGGAACATCAATTTTTACACCAGATACTGTTTTTTTGTCAAGTCACTCGCAAAGATCCACTCCAATAACTGTCGCATCAGTCGAATCTGTTACACCATTAATATTGAATGTTCCATAGTTTTTAACTATTCCAAGATTAGCTCTCGAAGCATTCCCTTTCGATAGAATTCCTCTTGCATCTTCTGCAGTAATATCAATATTTCCATGATTTTCAATTGTCGAACCATTTTTACTACAACTCCGACAACTTTTTTCAATCCAGAACCATTTGATTTAATCGTTCCATAATTGTATCCGTAAGCTCCGTTATCCAAGTAAATTCCAGTAGTTTCACTCGAATTCAAGTTTATCACAGCATTACGATTTGAAGCAGTACCATTGTAAACCGTTGTTCCTGCTCCAGTTCCGTACATTCCGATACTTCCTTTTCCTGTAACATTAATAACGCCATTATTTACAATATTTCCAGTATATCCCACTTTTTCCTGCGGCAATTTCAGCAGACCGTCGGAGTATATCCAGCGACCATTCCTATAGCATAACGATTATTCAATGAACTAATTGGATCAAAAATATGATTCTCCAACCGTAATTGAAGCATTATTCGTAGCAGTTCCGCCAAGAGTACTGTAAACTCCCACATTTCCATATCCTCGAACCAAAATTAATGTTTCCGTTATTTACAACTTCTCCAGCAGAATAAACACCATAATTGTAAGAACCTGTAGAAGTCAAGTTTGTATTATTTGTAACTTGTGCTCCAGCTCTATTGTCATTTGAATAAATGTAAACCGTTTCATCTCCAAGATTATTAATGTTTCCAATATTACTTACAATTTTGTTTCCAGCAGAACCTGTTCCTTTTTCAGAAATAATTCCAAATGAATTATCAGCAATCGTCATATTTGCTCCAGAATGTGCAGTTACAGTTTGATTATCTCCATTCACATAAATTCCCTGCCACTTTCGATCCGTTCCAACATTTATTGTTCCACCAGTCAAGTCAACATTTCCAGCAGTACTGAATATTCCAGTTCCCGCATCACCGACATTAATATTTCCACTATTTTTCAACTTTCGATGTCCATAAATTCCAACAGAATATTTCCCTATAGTAATATCTCCGCTATTTGTAATTTTTGTTTCCATTTTTTTAACATAAATCCCAACACTAGCCTTTTTTTACTAGCAGACATCCAACGGATTTGGCAAAAGTAATATTTCCACTATTTCTAACTTCTACACCTTCAGAAATAATTCCATATCCAGCATTTCCAGTAATATTTCCTTGATTGTTAATTTCTCCAGCAGTTCCTTTTTGCCAATATTCCAACAAGTCCTTCTGTATTATTAACCGTGTCATTAAGAGTAATATTCATATTATTTGTCATACTAGATGCAGGTAATGTTGATTTATTATTCATAAAGAATGCAACCGCAGATGCCGTAGGTGCTCCAGTATATTTAAGTTCAAAGTTTTTTTATTGTCATTCAATGAAGGATTATTTCCCTCAACAAAAATACCAGTTCCTCTATCTTTAACTTCCACTCCATAATCTGTTTCAAATGTAACCTTCGTATTATCTGCATAAACACCAATTCCATCATTTCCAGTAGTCACAATATCCGAACTTCCAGTTCCATTAAGTTTCACTGTGCCCACCAAATTGTAAAGGATCAGTAGCTCCAGCAGGTGGCGTTACTTTCGACACAATTCCAACTGAATTATCTCCTGTCAATACAATTTTTTTCCAGCATTTCTAATACTTCCATGACTTGTCCCAGCTTTTCCAACTTCAATGCTCGGATGTGCTCCAGTAATAGTATTTAATTCTCCATACAATCCAATACCATTATTTCCATTTACAGTAATCGTACCTTTATTTTTCAACTTCCAACGTTTTATCTGTATTTGAAAGCATTCCATTTGCAATTTTAGCATCAGTTCCATAAGATTGAAGTTTATTAGCCGATGTAAAAGCGTACCATTCCAACTCCAGTTCACGAAATAGTAATATTTCCATTTGTATCATTTAATAATTTACTTCCATTTACTCCGTATGCTCCAAGTCCATTATCTACAGTAATTGTATTTTTTTATTTATAATTTCTCCATAACTTGTACTAAGAGCAATTGTAGAAGCAGAACCACCTGTTATAGCCACATTTCCCTTCATTTACATATCCCTGTTTGCGTATTTGAAGTTGCACCAGCATCAGATCCAACAATCATACCCTTACCAGTAGTCGAACTTATTGTAATTCCAGGATCAATAAATATTTTTCTCTAACAAATTTTATCTTGTCAAATATTGGAGCATTATCTAAATCAATATCTCGTTGTATAGAATATTCTCCATTTTTATAATATACCTTGTAATCAGCACCAGTCCCAATCGTCAAGTTTCCTCTGTTTATCTTCAAGTCATCCTCAACACTTTCAATAAGTCCTGTAGGCCCAGTCCATTTATTATCAGTTCTAGTTCCACCATCTGTAACTCTTAAAATTACACCATTTTCCTTCAACTTTAATTTTCATATTACTCATACCAGTATATTTTTTCCCAGCAGTTGCAGCAGCATTTGCAGGATTAGATGAATCTTCAGCCGCATAATCAGCCGCCGTTCCAGGCATAAGTATTCCATCAGAAATAGTAAGTTCCGTATTCCACTAAAAAATTAATATTTGAATTTGCATTAGCTAAAAATGGCACAACTCCACTATAATCATCTGTAGAATTTCTCTTTCTAGTATCAATCTTTCCACCTTTAAAGTCAATCTTACCGCCATCCCAAGCTACAAGACCACCTTCTTTTGCAGAATAAATCTCATTATTAGAACCTTCAAATTTAACTAATGAACCACTTCCTTGAGCAAATCCTCCCATACCATGAATTTTAATATTATCTTTAAATGTTACAGTACTTCCACTTCCTGTAGCTGTTCCTGCTTTTTGCATATCCACCAATATTTTTTTGTATAAATATGGTTTTTGTATCAGCGTCATTTGCGACCCATTCATCTATAGCTGTAACTTTACCGTCTAAAGTAATTTTTTTGCACTATTATCTGCATACGCAATTATTGATCCAAATCCTTTTGCGTCTGTAGTCTTTTCAGCCGTTATTTCTCCACCATTTTTAGCAACATATGCTATTGGAAAAGATTCCACTTTTGTTGTTGATCCTAAAGGAGTATCGTCTTTATATCTTGCACTCATCACAACATCTTGTCCAAGATTTACTTGACTTCCTTTTCCTTCAAATCTTTTTTTGCTTCATTAGATGTCATTACATGGTCGCTATTTTTTTCCATGTTCCTTCAGCATATGCAATAATTGTTCCAGTGGCTACTTCATTTTTTAGTATCATCTGCAGAAGCAACAAGTGAAGTCGCTGTACCATCTAAAGTATAATCTTTTATAGGTGTAGTCATAATATCTACTGTTGTAGAATCTGATTTCCTGAAATATCATTTCCACTTGCATCTTTTATAGCTTTACCGTGTTCATTTGTAGATTTTGCTACATCAATAACTGTTCCTCTTTCAGATGCTATCATTATACCATCTTTAGAATTTTTTTACCAAATGTTATATCAATATTATTTATTTGTAAAGAATGTATTGGGTCATTTTCATAATTAATCTGAACATTAGCTCCCAAATCTTCTTTTTGTTTTTTTATCTTTTGCAGTCTGTCCATTTATAATTTCTTCTCCTCTTTGACCCTGATTTAGAATAAATTCCTATATTATTTGTAGCAATCGTTGTAGCACTTGTTGTCCCTATTCTTCCTCTTGCATCAATTTGTCCTTGATATATTCCAATAACTGATTTTTTTCCAATCTGTATTATTAGTTTGATTCCATACAGATAATCTTGAAGACTCTGCATCGGGCATCTTGTCATTAAATAATAGTAATATATTTCTGTTCCCATTCACAACAGGAGCTTCTGTAAGTTTTACAGTTGGCGTCATTCCAGTCTGATTTGTATCCTTTATTCTTGCAGTACCTCCTGGCATCGTTCCATTGACATCTGCTTTTTTCCTACAAAGTTATTCCAGTTAGGAACGTATCCAAATCCTGAATAAACTATATTTTTCATCTCCCGTAATGTTATATGTTCCTTTACTATTTATTTCAAATGATCCTTGAGTCCCTACTACTGAATAAACTATATTCTTATTAGTTTCTATATCAGCATCAACTTTACCTATAAATCCTCCACGTTGTAAAGGTACTCCAAAACTAGCACTCCAGTTCTGTACTACAGAATATGTTCCTGGAAATATTAAAAAACATTGTATTCTGATCTCCAGCTCCAGGATCTGTTAAATGTCCTTTTTGTTATATTTACTTTTTACTTCATTTCCTGGAGTTTCATCAAATTCTATTTTTTTCCAGTCCACCATGTTTCAAGTGATAAAAAAATGCTGATTTCCCATACATATTCGCTGTAATATTTGATAATTTTTCCATTCCATACAGTATGTATTCCTAAAGCTCCTTGTTTACCACCATCTGTCAGTCCTGCATCTCCTACATCTCCAGCAAGATATAAATTCATATTTTTAATATGAAATTTTTCTCTTATTGATATCTGGATTATTTCCGAAAAACTGACTTCCAAAAATAAAACAAAACTGAATCTCTAGGATTAACATCTATAGAATTATTTTTTATGTATCCTTTACCTAAAGGTGTTCCATCTATTCCAGACTGTGGAACTAATATTTTTTTAGTTGGATTATATCCTGACCAAAAAGAATGATTTTCACCATCACTAAATCTAGTATGATTAGGATCATTAGGATCATCTGTATATTTTTGCTTGATCATCAACTGTACTTACAACAAACCATTTACTTATTGCACCATTAGTAAAAAGAAAAAAATCTAAAAATGGTTTTGCACTAACTTCGTGTATTTTTACCTTAACCACAGGTGGATTAGGTGTAGGTATTGTCAAAGCAGCAGGAACTACAGTTGGTATACTCAAAGGAGCTAATACTGGTGCAGCAATATTAATATTTGGTGCAGTAACAGGACTTTTATGTACATCTTTAGGTTTAATTGAGGCATCTATATTTAGACTTGCCACAGGCTCCTGTCTTTTTTTCCGTACTCGAAATTCCATATCCTTTTTCATAGCCAAATCTTCCGCTAGTTGTAGCCGATTTAGGATTTCTCGATTTACTTAATAAGCTATAATTTGAGCTTAAAGGGAGATATTGATCTCTCAAACCTGTTCTCACTCCTCTCAAATTTACCTTCATAAGGATATTTTTTTCAGATTTATCTCCTCTTCCTTTGTATGTCCCTCCCCAATTGTTATAAAAATCCATTAATTCCATATTGCCAACTGCTCCAAGGCGATTTGACCACATGATCTCCTTGCTCCATTAACTGAATCAATTCTAAATTTGTATCTTTCAATAATTTATTATTCTCTCTTTTAGCCTCTGAAATCCTGCTACTAAAAATCTTTTAATTGACGTAGAAATCCCTTGTTTCTGACCTTCAATTTGTTTATCAATTTCCGCCGAAAAATAAATTTTTGTGAAATATTCACTAATCCTGTTATTAAAAATGTAATAAGTGCCGAATCAGTATATTTAAACTCTTGACACCTCTTTTGCAAACGACCTTAAGTCTTTTTACCTTTCTTAAATTATTCGTCATCATTTTCTCCTTTTTTTCTTTTTTTATTTTTATTTTTTTCTTCAATCCTTTTTTTATATCACTATATTCAATTTCGTAATATTCATCATCATTACTATCATCTTTTTCTTCTTCGTTGTCTTCATCTTCAGTTACACTTTTTTTCTTACAAAAATAAATACCCTATTGACAAAGCTCCAACACCCACTCTAATCAAAAGTGCTTGGAACTGTATCAAAATCTAACCAAACTATTACGGCATTGAAAAAAATTCAATATTGATATTATAATTAGCCAAGCATTTCTAATGTTTATCGAATACCAAAAAACATAATTGAAGCAAACAAAAAGTCACTCTTGCCCAACCAACACTATTCAAAAAGTTTAATATTACTCAATATCAAATCATTCAAATATGGAGAACTTTTGCATTAAAAATTCTCCCCACTCCTAATCCGATTAATCCGACTAAAAACAAAACTTCTACAATGAAAAATTTCCCTTTTCTTATTTCTTTTTTTATAAATTTCAAAATATCTTATCGTATAAAAAAATCATTAACCAAAAAGACTTCCGATACTAACAACGTACTTGTTATTTGAAATATTCTAAAATTTTACATATTCTTTGAAATTTATTGTATAAAATAGTAAATTTGACAAAATAAAAATATTGAAATTAGCATAAATAATAATCTTCTTAAAATATTCATTTTTACCTCTAATTAAATCTTCATATTAATCTTCATCAGCAACTATATCTGAAAAACTTACTCAACCACTCAACATAAATTGGACTATTTTTGATTTAACGCTTCAATATTAGCTTCATAATTTTCATTATCATCAAATATTTTTGAAAATAATAGGTGCTAATAATTTCAGTGTTGGTGTTTCAAAAAGACCATAAATATTCATATTATAAATTAATGGTTTTTGTGATTTTAATAATTGGCTTTTGATTTTTTGATTTCATATAAAAGACTTATCAAATTTATTTTTCAAATCATTTTTTTCTATCATTTAAAAACAACATCAATCTGATCAGCTAACAATTTTTTTATATTTCCAAGATTGATAATTTTTTTAATTTTTATCTTCCAACAAAAACTCGATTTTTCTCTTATATAATAACAAATTTCCCATATCTTTTTTTCCAGTTTTATGTATTCTTGTTTCATACAATTGAAAAAAACTCATTAAATTCAACAACCATATCATTTTTGAATTTCATATAAATTTTCTTTAGAATAAATTTTTATTTACTAATCTGATTTTTGTTTCGTTAAAGCAATCATACAAATATACTTCAATTTCATATTTTTCATTGCTTCCTGGTAATTTTTAAAATATTTCCAGACAAAACATAATCTAAATTTGGATTTTGTTTTTTATAAGATTCATATAGTCAATACTATATCTTTTATTAGGAATTACCAATTTACCTTCTTCATGCGACACAGCCACTTGATAATTTAAAACACTCTTATAATGCAAAACTTCATTTAAATACAACGGTAATGAAGACGATAATTCTTCTGACATTTCGGTTTTTCACTCAATTATCGTAAATAATAATACCAAAAGATTAGGTTTTTCTTCTTTTATTATTATTTGTCAACCAATGTGGTTTATTAAACTCTCCATACCATAAAAGGCAAACTTGTCGGATAAAATTTAACAGCTAATTTTTTTCTTCTTTTCCTTGATTTTTCCTCTTGAACTTTTTAGTGCATAAAATCCATCTTCATATTTTTTTGAAATTTTTATGATACTCTAACCAATTAAATTTAGAACAAAATCTACACAATTCCAATCCTTCTTTATATTTCCCTTTTTTTCTCATAATATTTTAAAACATTCAAAGCCGTTTGAACGCCATGTTTTTCGAGATTGTAATATGGCAAACACATATTGCTCAAATTCTTCATATAAATCATTCATTCCATAAATAGCTGATGCTACAGACATAACTTCAAGCGAATAATCTGATTCCCTTAAAGCCGTTGTCAAAAAGTAATTCCCTTTTTCCTTATCACCTTTTTAAAGAAATTCACAGCTTCTGTCAATTTTGCTCGCCAATTTCCTTGAATTGATGATAATTTATCTAATTTTTGATTCATACTCATAAGTGCTTCTCGCTTTTAACAATATTAAAATATTTTTTTGAAAAGCAATTGCCGAATTAGGATTAATTTCCAATGCCTTTAAATACGCACCTTCCACTTGATTATTCTCATCTCCCAATTTTTTCTAACGCTTCAGCATACCCATTAAAAAGAACCTCTGAATTTATTTTTCAAAAAAACAAACTTTTTAGCATATATCTTTTTAGCTTGCTCATAATCTCCTATTTCCAAATTATATCTACCCAGAAGATTTACTCTTCTTTTCAACGTTTTCATCAAGAGCATATATTCTAAGACACGCCTCTTGAACCTCTTCATACATCCCTTTTCGAAAAAGCAATCTAATACGATTGGATACAATCCTTCAACATTATCCCAGTTTCTCTTAATAGATGGTATTAATTTTCTTTTCCATTCTTTTTTTCTTCATTTTGCGTTCTTTACCAAAAATCATCATAGTAAGAAATTTCTTCCAAATCTTCATCTGAAACAGGTTTTAGGTCTTGTCTCTGATATCAATTCTTTAAAAATATCTTTGTTACTTTCTTCTTCTTTCTTATTATTTTTTTCTTAGAATCTGATGATTTAAAAAGATGTTCAAAGATTCCCATATGTCCTCCCTAACCAATTTTTAATTTTTTTCTTTTTTGTTACAGTATATCACAATTTTTTAAATATTTGGTATACTTAATAAATAAAAGTTTCTAAAAAAATTTAAATTATAATAAATTTAAACACATTACAAATTAATTTATAATAAAAAATACCTCTGAACTCCATAAAAACAAATGTCTTTAAGTTCTTTGGTATAATTTTTATATTTATAACTATAGTTAAGATATTTAATTATCCTATTGTTTCTTCATCATAATCCATTTTTTTCTAAATCCATATATTCCACATTCAAGAAAATTAATGTTAATAACATCGTATAAAAAAATCAATATCAACGAATTTAAAAATAGAATTTACAGATATAACTGCATAATTGAATATTAATAAATTTCCCGAAATTACTCTTAAAATATTGAAAGGTATATTTACTAATATTGCAAAAATACATACTATTACACTTGGAATAATTATTCTAAGACGATTTCCTTTTACACAAAAATGAACATTGTACGTCACAGCATCAAAAATCTTAACATCTCGAATATAGTACAAACTGTTAAAATATAAAAGATGCAAAGCAATAAAAACTACTCCTCCTACATATAAAATAATCGCTAACTGTCTCGAAATAAGAGCTACTATTCTAACAATTACAGTTGCAACTACTATTAATACAAAGATAGCCAAAACACATTTAATTATTTTTCAAAAACAATTCTTTGTAACTAACTTCTGCACTAATTCCCTCAATATCTACAACCATCCTATTTTGAATTTTTTTAATTAATAATGTGGTTGGAAAATAAAATATTAAAAATATTAAAAATGCTAATAATACACTTGAAAATAAAGTTTCAGTTTTTATTCCATCTAAATTAATAAATCTTGCAGATAAATTTGAAATAATCGAAATTAAAATATACGCTATTACAAGTCCTTTATTCTCCCTTAAAAATTTACTAAAAACTAAAAACTCTTATCAAAAATATTCCATCAATGAAAAATTATTATGTAGACTATCTTTCAAATCTTCTATTCCCATTCTTTCACATCCTCTCTATCGTTTTTATGTGATAATTATATCATATATTTTTGTATCTTTCATCAAAAAAATTAAAATTATAAGAAATATTTCTCTTAATCTAAAAATACAGTAAAAAATTAATAATAAAAATTATTAAATTAAGCTTTCAAATTTCAAAGATAATTATAATAAAATGGTATAATCATCTTAGGAGGTTATAAAAATATGTTAAATAAATTAAAAAAATCCCTAATAATTTTATTATCATGTATAGCAATAAATTATTCTATAACAGTCGCTGAATTGCAAGCAAGAGCAAAAATCTTCAAGCCAATATTTTATGGATTCTTCAAGAATTTTTAAGTTCTTACTATGCAACATCAGCAACAGTTTCTTTTGAATAGTGGATTTGCTATAGATAAAAAAATACTGGTGCACAATTTACTGGAACTTATGTTGAATTTAATGAAGTTGAAATCCACAAGTAATTAGAAACTACAAAAATGGTTCACCCGATGGAAAATGGTACTTTTTAATGAATCAAGAGGATTAATAAAGAGTTACTAATTATTCAAACGGTGATAAAGATGGTGAAGAAATAGAATTTAATGATAATGGTATTTCAAAAATCAATTAAACAATATCAAAATGGTCTTTTTGAATGGTGCTTCATACGATTTTGATGCTACTGGAAGACTTACTTCATCTATAACTTATGTTAATAATGCCAAGACAGGAAAAAGAACTTAAATATCAAAACGGCATAGTTTCTGAAGAAAGAAATTACCAAAATGGTTCTTTTAAATGGGGAAATGAAAGCATATTATCCGAGTGGTCAAGTTAGTACAGAAGGAAATTATGCTTATAACTTAAGAAACGGTGAATGGACTTGGAAAATATCCAAACGGTGCAGTTAAACTTAAAGAAAAATTATGTTAACGGTATAATAAATGGTACTGTTGTTGGATATTATCAAAATGGTTCAAAAGAAAGAGAAATGAACCTTTCTAATGGAAATGGTGATTTTTACTCAATATTATGAAAAATGGAAAAGTTAAAGTTAAAGGGTCAATTAGAAATAATAGAGCATATGGAAATTGGACTTTCTATAGTCAAGATGGTTACGTAACATCTACCCAAAGTTTCTATTAAAAAAATTTTTTTATTAATTTTTATTAATAAGGAGGAAAGTTTATGAAAAAATTAGTTTTTATTCTTATGATGTTCGTAAGTATTTTTTTAGTTTTGCAGAAATGAAAGATGGTACTTATTCTGCTGAAAAAATTATGATTCTGAATGAAATCAATTGTAAAAATTACTGTAAAAAGAGATAAAATCATTGGTGCACAATTTGATAGACAAAATAAAAAGTGGACAGTCATTATCTTTAAACAAGGACGATTTTTAGAGATTCTGCTTTAAACTCTTCAAGAGAATTAGTAAGCTCTCAAAAATGTAAATGATGTAATTCACGAATTTAGAGAAATTGTTAAATTTTTAATTCAAAAAGCAAATAATGGTGAAACTGGAAATTACAAGATGTAGTAAAATATATCTTCAATAAAAATTTTTAAATTTAAGTATAGATATTGATAAATAAAAATATGTACCTAAAACTTATTCTAAAAAGTTAAAAGTACATATTTTTTTGTTTGCAATAATTAAATCATTTTACTTAGTTCCCTTCAATTTTCTTAATAATCATTATTCTCGTCACTTTATACAAAAAAACAATATTATTAATATTGGTAAAATAATAGTCGTTAACAACATAATCCCAATTATTAAAGGTGTATTTTTCTGATAAACTTTTTGAAACACTTACAATTTCTTTATTAAAATCTTCCACTTTTTTTCTTTCGTGCTATTTATTTGTCCTGGAACATCAAATATACTTTTTCGATTGCTCAAAAGTAAACAATCTATCTTTCACTTCATTCAATTTATCCAAACTTTTTATCCAATTTTTCAATCGCTGGTTTCTTATATTCTTCCTCAAAATATCTTGAAATATATGAATTTATAAGCAATGAACCTGGTAAGACTAAATAAATAAACACCAATATAAAAAAATGAATATTTAGATATTGACTTAAAAATAGATGTTACTTTATTTTTTAATAAACGTATATGGCAACAAACTTACTAGCGATATAAATATTAATAAATTAGCTATTTTTACTTTAAATATCTCAAAATATAATGATTCTAATTTCAAAAATCACTGTACTTGCTAAACTGATTTTTCCATAAAATATTAATAATATCATAAATCGGTTGTACAATATCTCCAACTTCAATTTCCATTCCTAAAATCATACTTACATTAACAGTACTTCCTTCAATAACGTCTGTCGTTCCCTTTTATTAATGATAAAACTAAAAAAATAATTTCTTTGATTCATCATAAGTTTTTATCCAAATATGAGCTTTCGTCAAATTTTTTAATAAATTAAAAATTGTGTTCTCAAAAATTACGTTCATTACTCCAAAAATACAAAAATATTATTCCTAAAATAATTAATACTTTTTAATATGATTCCTTTATTATTTTCAATCCATTGATTCACACCATTCATTTAATTAATACCTCCTTTATTTACAACAAAAATACAATCTTTTTACAAATAAAGATTCAATAACTATTCTAACAAAATTACAAAATAAAAATTTTATTCCATATTCAATAATTTTCTTATAACATAAGCTGAAATCACAAATCCAGCTGTTCCTGGAACAAATGCATTACTTCCAGGAGTAATTTTTTTCTTGGTATGTCATTATTCTCTCTAAATTCTGTTGGCAACTCATATTTAAATACATCTGATTTATCAGGGCACTAGATTTGGCTCTTTTGAAAATGCGACTGTCAATCCACTCAACCCTTTTTTTCTTCAAAATTCTTCTCACCATTCTAGCCATCGGACAAACTGAAGTTTTTCAATTTTTGCAATTTCAATCATTTCGAGTCTCATTTTATTCCCAAATCCCATCGAAGAAATTATCGGAATCTTATTTTTCCAAACAATACTCAATTAAATTAATTTTTACTCGAAATAACATCAATTGCATCAATAACAAAAATCATACTTTTTCAGCATTTAACACTTCACTAACATTGTCAATTACCATTTCTTTAATTAATTTTTACATTACATTCGGGATTTATATCCAAAACTCTGTCTTTCATCACTTCAATTTTAGACTGCCCTATCGTGCTATGCAACGAGTGTAATTGTTCATTTATATTTGACTCAGAAATCTCATCGAAATCAACCATTGTAATATTCCCTACTCCTGAACGAGCAAATGATTCAACAATATACGATCCAACTCCTCCCTATCCCAAAAACTATCACATTAGAATTTTTTAAAATTTCTATTCCATTATCACCGACTAACATCGAAAATCTTGCAAAAGTTTTGATTCATCACTTAATCCCATACGACAAACAATATAATCAATAAATTTATTAATGTCGTGTTCTCCTTTCTTTTAAATTTTTATTCTTCTTAAAATTACTTTTTACTAAAATTATAATATATCCATTACTACAATATCGTTATTTTTACCATATTTTTATTATTTCACCTATTTTTTATTTTTCAAATTTTTAAATTATAAAATTTTTGAAATATTTGAAATATAATAATTTTTGTCTTTTATATATCATTAAAAATTATTGTATTGTAATTGATATATTATTTAGTGTAATTTTTTGTTAAATGCAGAAAACTTGGAAGAAGTTAAGAAAAATAATTTTAGAAGATCTATTTAGATATAATCTATGTGATCTATGATTTTTAGGATAATAATTCAAAATTGCTAAAAAAATATTTTATAATATTGATATTTTATGTTTTATTTAAATTTTTTTACATTCTTAGAGTCCGATAATATATATAATTATTTTATTTAAGTTTATTTTTTTAAAAATCTGTGTGTTCTTAAGCATATATTTTTATAATTTAAAAATCGTATAACTCAACTTACCACCTATCATTCACCAATTATCTTAATAAAAAAATCTATACTCTAAAAATATTGAAAAAGAGAAAATAATTATTGAAAAATCCTCCATATATATTATAATTTCATAGATAAATTATATATCGAATTTAGAAAAAGGAGAAATGAAATATGTTTGCAAATACTATGAAAACAGGGTTACTTATGTTTGGATTAGTTGCACTTTTTACTGCTATTGGTGGACTTTTGGGAAGTCAAACTGGAGCTTTAATTGGTCTTCTTATTGCTGGTGGGATGAGTTTTTACAGTTATTGGTTCAGTGATACTGCTACAATAAAAGCGTACAATGGCATAGAGGTAACGGCGACCAGTAATCCTCGATTATACGGTATTGTTCAAAGATTAGCTCAAAGAGCAAATCTACCAATGCCAAAGGTTTATATCATTCCAGAAAGACAGCCAAATGCTTTTTGCTACAGGGAGAAATCCTCAACATTCTGCAGTTGCATGTACTGCTGGTTTACTTGAAATAATGGATGATAATGAATTGGCAGGTGTTTTTAGGTCACGAATTAGGTCATATCCAGCATAGAGATATCCCTAATTAGTACAATTGTGCAACTTTTGCTGGAGCAATTGCTAACATTGCTAGATTCTTACCGTATGCTTCAAAATAATAATTCTAGAGATAGGAAAAATAATAATATTGCTCTAGCAATTCTATTATCAACTTTAGCGCCTATTGCGACTTCTATCATTCAAATGACAATTTCTCGTAGAAGAGAATTTATGGCAGACAGAGCAGGTGCAGAATTTTTCTGGAAATCCATTATATTTTGAGAAATGCTTTATACAAATTAGAAGATTATAGTAGAAATGTTACGATGAGCAGACAGCATCAAAATCCAGCTTATTCTCATATGTTTATTGTAAATCCTTTAGCAGGACTTAGTAAATTTCAAGATTTATTTAGAACACATCCAGCTACTGAAGATAGAATAAGAGAATTAGAAAAAAATGGCTAGACAAGAAAATCTTCTATAATTTTTAAAAATAAAAATTAGAAATAAAAAGATTATCCCAATATTTTTGAGATAATCTTTTTATTTTTTTGTTTATATTTAGTATTATCAACCTATTTTGCATCTTCATATCTTTTTAGCTACTGCATTCCAATCAATTACATTGAAGAAAGCTGTTATGTATTCGGGTCTTCTGTTTTGGTAATGTAAGTAGTAGGCATGTTCCCAAACATCTATTCCTAAAATTGGTGTTCCTTCTGAACATCCCGCAAGGAGTTGCTCCTGGCATTAAAGGATTATCTTGGTTAGCAGTTGATGTAACTTTTTAATTCTCCTTTTTTTATTAACAACAAGCCAAGCCCATCCCGATCCAAATCTAGTCGTCATCGCTTTTGAAAATTCTGTTTTGAATTCTTCAAAACTTCCAAATTTTTCATTAATTTTTTTCAGCTAATTCTCCTGTTGGTTCTCCACCACCATTTTGGTCCCATTACTGTAAAGTATAAGTTATGGTTGTAAAATCCTCCACCATTGTTTCTTACTGCACCTCTAATTGCTTCTGGTAAAAGCATCTAAATTTGAAAGAATTTCTTCAATTGATTTTTTTCTAAAAATTCGAGCGCATTATTTTTAATGTGTCATTCAAATTATTTGTGTACAGCATGGTGTTTTTCCATAATGAATTTCCATTGTCTTTGTATCGATATTTGGTTCCAAAGCATCAAATGCATATGGTAATTTTACTTGTTCAAACATTTATATCACTCCTTAAAATTTATCTTTATATTTAATATTTTTTTACTCTACAATTATTTTTAACATACAAATATCATAAAAATCAATACTTTTTAAATTTTTTTATTTTTGTTATTATTTCAATTTTGAATTTCTTGAGGTATAAAAAAATATAAAAAAATAATCTCCCACTTAACTTATCATAAGTCGGAGAAATTTTCGTTACGTTAAATTTTTTTATAATTAACGGTAGTTATTTTTGCTTTTTAATATTATTATTTATTTCGCTTTTTCTTTATCTAAACTCAATACTTTTTTTAGATTATAAGCCACGTTCTTCATTACTCTTTTTACAATGTAACCAACACTTCTAACAGTTTTTATTATTTTTCGAAAAACCTTTATCTATTTTTTTGCTCTCAAAAAAATTAATGTACACATCTACAATGTTACTAGCTGTCACAAAATCAATATCCCAAATTTTTCAGAAATCATCGATCTTGTCAATACTCTATTTTTTTATTTCTTAAGAAATATTCTAGTAATAGAAATTCTTTATTTGTTAATTCTATTTCATTTCCTGCTCTTCTAACTTCCCTATTCAATGGATTTTAAAAGTCAAATCGTAAACTGTCAATAATCCCATATCATCTTCTGTCAATCTTTTATTTAGAACTCTTATTATAGCTCTAACTTTTTGCTGAAAGTTCTTCCAAATTGAAATCATTGTAAATATAATCGTCAATTCCCTTTAACAAAGCTTCTGTCTTAGAAAATCTATCAGTTTCTTCAATTGCTATCAAGAAATAGCTACGTTTTCTTATATTTTAAGATATTATCAATTGATTTTCTAAAATCTTCCATTGATTCTATATCTAATAAAGCGATGTCTAAAAGATTCTGTTTTCAAATATTCAAGCAAAGATTTTTCTGTATCTGCTAATAATATATTAAATCCCAACTCTTTTAATAATCTTCCTACTACTGCTCTTGCTTTTTTTCATTTTTTTGTTATAAACTAACATCTTCATTATTCTCAAAATCCTTTCGTTATAAATTTGTTCTACTTTTCTAATTCCGATAATATTTCTGTAATAATATTATTCAGATTCCTTGATGCTACTGAATCATTTGAGATAAAAGGTGTTCCATTATCGCAAGATTCTACTACATTTGAATCTAATGGAACAGAACCTAAAAATTTTGTTCTTGTATCCTCTGCCATTTTCTTGGCACCACCTTTTTTTAAATATGTTAACTTCTTTTATGGCAACCATCACAAATAAAACCACTCATATTCTCAATAATCCCTAATACTTTTTAAATTAATCAATTTAGCAAATTTAACACTTCTCTTTGAATCAAGTAAAGAAACATTTTTGAGGTGTCGTTACTATTATTGATTTTGCATTAGGACCTATATTTTTGTGCAATTGTCAGTGTTTCGTCTCCAGTTCCTGGGGGCAAATCAACTATTAAAAAAAGTCTATATCATCCCACTCTATTCCTTCAAGTAATTCCATTATAGCTCCCATTTTTTTGTGGACCTCTCCAAATTACAGGATCATCATCGGTATAAAAACTTAATGAAGAAATAGATAAATTTTCAGTTATTTTCAAAGGTTCCGAAATCTTTGACAACTTAATCCCTTCTTTTCCAAACATGATTGGAATATTTGGGCCATGTAAATCCGCATCTAAAATTCCCACTTTATAACCTCTTTGTGATAATCCATAAGCTATGTTAGAAGACATAGTCGATTTTTCCAACACCGCCTTTACCACTAATTATAGCTATCCTATGTTTTTATCTTAAACATTTTTCAAGAATCTTTTGTTTTCTTTCTTGCATTTCTTCAGTCATCCTATCTACCTCCTTCATTTTAAAAATTTAAAAAAATTCGTTTTACGAACTTTTTATACATTCTACATCTAAATTAAAACATAATTTAAAACAAAAACAAGTCTTTTTATTTTTTTACTATAAAAATTTTATTGTAATTTATAATTTTATCTATTCTTTATAGAATTTTTTTCTATACAACTTATTTTTTTGATTATGTTTTTTTCATTGTTTTTTATATTTTTAATATTGGAAATATTTATTTTTAACTATAATTTTTAAAAATCAAATGTTATATAACTGATATTATTTATAATATTTGTTTAAAAAAATTTATATAAAATTTATGTTTCAAGTAATTTTTAAAAATTAAAAAAATCTTTCTAAAAACTTTTCTTATTATCTTAAAATTTACTTTATTTACAAAAATCTAAAAACTTGAAAATTATTTGACTTAATCTATTTTTTTATTTGTATAATGGAGAAAAAGATATAGAAAATTTAGGAGGATTTAATAATGAAAATTGTAGTTTTTGATGCAAAACCTTATGACATTGAATTTTTGAGAAATGGAATAAAATTTATGGTGCACAGATCACATATTTTTGAAGAAAAAAATTAAGTTTGAAAAAAATGTAATGCTTACTAAATATCAAGATGTTGTTTGTACATTCGTAAATGATGACTTAAATGAAAAAGTAATCAACATTTTATCTAAAAATGGAGTAAGAGCTATCGCAGTTAGAGCTGCTGGTTATAACAATATTGATATGAAAAGTCGCTCGTGAAAATAGAGTAACTGTATTCAGAGTACCTGCTTACTCTCCATTTGCCGTTGCTGAACACGCTTTAGCTTTATTAATGACTGTTAACAGAAAAACACATAAAGCATACAACAGAACAAGAGAAGGAAACTTCAGTTTAGCTGGATTAACTGGAATGGACTTACACGGAAAAACTGCTGGAATTATCGGAACAGGAAAAAAATCGCAAGAATTTTCATTAAAATCTTAAACGGATTAGGAATGAAAGTTATTGCTATGATAAATTCCCTAACGAACAAGTCGCAAAAGAAGAAAAACTTTACTTATATGACAAAAAGATGAAGTTTTTTTGCTAATGCAGATGTAATTTCATTACACTGTCCATTGTTCCCTGAAACAAGACACACAATTAACGAAGAAAGCATCGCAAAAATGAAAGACGGTGTTATTATCATTAACTCAGCTAGAGGTGGATTAGTAGATACTGAAGCTTTTAATTAATGGATTAAAAAGACAAAAATTGGTGGAGCTGGACTTGACGTTTATGAAAATGAAAGAGATTACTTCTTTGAAGATGAATCAGCTAGCGTATTAGAAGATGATACATTGGCAAGATTATTATCTTTCAATAATGTTGTATTAACTTCTCACCAAGCATTCTTAACTAATGAAGCATTAAATAATATTGTTGAAACTACTTTCAATAATATTTTTATCTTTCGCTAAAAAGAAGTTCTTCAAAACGAAATTTGGTATGATGAAGAAAACAACAAAGTTGTGGAAGGTCCAAGAAATAAATAATTTTTGATTATTAAAACAGCTTAAATGCTAAAAAGAGGGCGTGTTTTTTCATGTTTAGAAATTCTATCAAATGAAAAATGAAAGCGCCTTCTTTTGTAATATTATAAAAAAATAAAAAAATAAAGGAAATGATATGGATTTATTTGAAATAAAAAGTATAGAACAAATTGATACTGAAATTCATGAAATTAGGGGGCATCTTTGACATCGAAGCTATTAATAAAAAGATTGAAGAGTTGGAGCAAAAACATTTGAGCCTCGATTTCTGGAATACTGAAAAATAGCCAAGAAATATTAAAAATATTAGTGTTAATAAAAATGATTGAAGAATATGAAGAATTGAACTCTGCTCTTGATGATTTGAATACAATGGTTGAATTTATTGAAATGGGAGATGATTCTTTTTGAATCTGAAATTGGAGAAAAAAACTTCATGAAGTAGAAAATAAAAATTCAAGATTTTTAAAAATAAAAATTGTTATTAGATGAAAAATATGATTCTAATAATGCAATCTTAACTATAAATTCTGGGGCTGGAGGAACTGAAGCTTGTGATTGGGCTGAGATGCTTTTACAGATTATATGACCGTTGGGCAAATAAACATGATTTCAAAGTAGAGATTTTTAGATAGTTTGGCTGGTGAAGAGGCAGGTCTTAAAAGTATTACTCTTAATATTATGGGAAATTATGCGTATGGGTACTTAAAAGGGGAAAAAAAGGGGTTCATAGACTTGTTAGAATCTCTCCATTTGACTCGAATGCAAGAAGACACACTTCTTTTGCGACGATTAATGTTATTCCCGAGATTGAAGATGATGTTGAAGTTAATATTAAGCCCGATGAATTAAAAATTGATACATATCGTGCAAGTGGAGCTGGTGGGCAACATGTAAATACAACTGATTCAGCAGTTAGAATTACGCATTTACCTACAAACACAGTTGTTACTTGCCAAAATGAACGTTCTCAATTGAAAAAAATCGTGAAACTGCTATGAAAATATTGAAGGCTAGACTTTTTGAATTAGAAATGGAAAAGAGAGCGAAAAGAAATGGAAAAATCTAAAAAGGTGTGGACTCTAAAAATCGAATGGGGAAGCCAAATTAGATCATATGTTTTTCAACCTTATAAAATGGTTAAAGACCATAGGACGAAAGCTGAAGAAGGTAATGTAGATAAAGTTATGGATGGAGATATAGACTTATTTATAAATGAATATTTGAAATATTATAAAAAGTTAATTTTTTTCATTTATAGAGAGTATCCAGAATTTTTGTGTAAACTAATGGATGAATCTAGTAAATTCAGTACTTCACTATTCTATTTACACAAAAATTTTTACATTCTATTTTTTTAAAATTTACACACAACAAAAAGGGATAATTTTTCAATATGAAAACTATCTCTTTTAAAAATTTTCTATTTAATTTTTAATTTTTAGCTTTTAACAAATCTCTTATTTCAGCTAATAATGCTTCTTCTTTTTGAAGGTGCTTCTACAACTGGTTCTTCTTCTTTTTCTTCTGGTTTAATTCTTCTTACTTTGTTAACAGCTTTTTACTATCATGAAAAACAGAAAATGCTATAATCAAGAAATTAACAACATTTTGAATAAACATTCCATATTTTATAGTTGCTTTTTCCAATAACTATACTTAAACCCGAAAAATCAAGTCCTCCAATAATTAATCCAATAAAAGGCATAATTATATCATCTACCAATGAAGTAACTATTTTTTCCAAATGCTCCTCCGATGATAACCCCAACTGCCAAGTCTAAAAACATTTCCTCTAGAAATAAACTCTTTAAATTCTTTTAAACATTTACGATACTCTCCTTCCTAATTTTTTTCAAATTTTTTTAAAAGTAATTATTATTTTTTTCTAAAAAAATATAAATTTCAATAATTTTTTTACACATAGAGTATTATATAATAATGTTTTAAAATCAACATTTTTTTGTATTAAATACAAATTTATTATAACATCATCTCTTGTACTTTTACTATTTTGTATATCTGTAATGTATATTTTTTTCCTTCAAAAATTCAAGATTATTGATAGCAAATGCCGTGAGTATAAATCGTAAATTTTTTTAACATTTTTATGTTGGGAAATTACTACAAAATAATATAATTTTTCCTATTCGCTTTTTGATAAAAATGTTCTTTTTGATTTTTGATTGTTTTGTCACAAAATCTGGATCTTCTAGAACTTTTTCTATTAATTCTAATGACATTTCGGGATGTTTAGGCAATATATGATTTTCATACTGCTCTTTTTTTCATAACTACCTTCTGATGCAATTTAGCGTCAAATTCATACACAGGTATTCGTTTCCCTGTTTTTTGTGTATCTTAACTTTTCTATTACCAAATTTACCTTCCTCTCAGTTCTTACAATTTTTATCTTTTTGATAAATCTTCTTGCAACATCTCTTTTTAAATTTATCATCTGCAAAAATCATAAAAACTGCTATCCAAATTAATAAATAAATTATCAAGAATATTAATAGATTCACTACAATGCCCAAACTTCCTAAAAATGAGACTTTTTACTAATTTTGAAATCGTGAACGAAAGTAACGAACCTCCTAAAGAAATCACTAATATTGCTATATATTTTTAATACATTAATTCTAACATATCTTCTTTGTAGCGAAACAAAAAAAGTATCAAGAAATTAACCATCATGACAGAAATGAAGTTGCAAATGTTAATCCAACATGCCGATATTGTTTATATAATAAAAAAATCTAACAATATATTTGTAAAAATTCCTATAAATGATGAAATTACTGGTAATTTTCTATCTTTATAAACATAGTGACTTCTAGTTAATAAATGTATTGTCGAGAAAAAAACAATAATCCTAATGCATAAAATTGCAATGTTTCTGATGTTAAAAGTAACAGCTTTATTTGAAAAATGACCTCTTTTTATATACTAAAGTTACAATTTCTCTCGCATATCCAAATAAAATAACTGATGACGGCACTATTAAAAAAATGCTAACATTGCCAATCCTTCTTGAACTACTTTTTCTTACTTTTTTTCGTTTGTTTTTACAACTGCTCTTGATAAAGTAGGAAAAAAATTACGACCGATAATGAAATTGCAAATACTCCAATTGGCAATAAATATAATCTACTTGCATAATTTAACGCACTAGCTGTTCCGCTGGAAGCATTGTTGCAAAACGGTTATCTACAATTTCATTAATTTGATATCCAAAAATTCCTATTAAAGTCGGAACCATTAACACAAACATTTCTTTTTACATACGGATCTTTTTAAATTAAAATACAAATTTGTATGTTTTCATTATTTGAAAAACTGTGGCAACATCATTAATAACTGGAACACTCCAGAAAGTAAATATGCTACTCCTAGACCATATATTCCCATTTTATTTTTTTAATAATAAAAGTTCCTACAATTATAACAAGATTAAACACGATTCCCATCGAAGCTGCAACTGCAAAATTTTTTTGTAATTATTTAATAACGAAGAAACTACTCCAGAAAGTGCAATAAATAAGAAATAAAATGCAACTATCTTTAATAATCCATTCGATGCTTCAAATCTTTCTGGATCCGCAAAACCTGTTGTAATTTTTAAAATTTGTTTTGAAAACAAAATCATAATAACTGACATCGTTGAAGTAAACGCAATTATTAGATTTAAAATTGAAAACACAAATTCATCTGTTTTTCCTTTCCTTTTCCTCTAACCCACGATTATATATTGGAATAAATACTGTTCCCAAAGATCCTTCTCCAAATAATGTTGTAAAAGAAATTGGGAATTTTCGTAGCACTGACATACGCATCTGTCATTCCACTCGCTCCAAAAACGCTTCCTATTATCATTTCCCTAACCAAACCGAGTATTCTACTCAGCATGTTAATAACCATAACTATAAAACTTGATTTAAACATTGATTTCTTACCTTTCTAAAAATCTATAAAATTGATACTTTTTTTATTGAAAAACTATATCCTTGCGGAATTATATCTATATTTCCATTTTTTAAACATATCCAATACACAAAAAAACATTGTTACAATTCTAGATTTTTGTAAAATTGTTTTTAACAATTCATTAAAAATTAATTCCATTTTTCTTGAAGATTTTTATTTTTCTAATATTAATTTTTATCTCATTGTATGCATCATTGATAGAAAATTCTTCTTCTAAATTTAATGAAAGTTTTTTTCTTCTCGTTATTTTTTTCAATAACTGCTTAAAAACTTTTAAATAAATTTTTCCATTGTTAAACTCGAAATATCATACTCAATTACTGCTTCCGTAACACTTTGAGAACCAGTCCTCGAATATGAAATGTTGTACTCTTTTTTTCATATTTTTGAAAAATAATTCAGAAATTTCTTTTAAATATTTTGTACTCTTTAATACGCCTTTCAAGACTTTCAATCTTCTCTAATTTTTTTCTCTTTATTCAAAATAGAATATGTTTTTATTTCCAGCAATTCTGTAGCCATTACCAAAAATTCAACCTTTATTTTCAAATTTTCATTCTCTTGCTCATGCAAATATTCTAAATATTCATCAATTATTTTTGAAATATTTATTTCAGCAATGTTCATCTGATTTTTTTCAATCAAATGAATCAACAAATCCAAAGGCCCCTCAAAATTATCTATTTTTTTACTTGTATCGTAGTATTTTTTTCATCTATTCTTTTTCTCCAAAATTTTTGAATCTGAGTTAATTTGCTCTTTTTAATTCTGCGACAGAGTTAAACTTAACTTCTTTTCTTATATTTTTCCAGTATTTTGTACCATTATCACTTTTTCCATAAATATCTTCATCAAAAATCGAAAATATGAGCTTCTACACTCAAATTATCCTTATCCACTGTCGGATTTCTCCCAATATTCATTACTCCATGATAAATCCTATTCTCATCATTTTCAATTTGAACATATATTCCATAAACACCAAAACTCGGATAAATCTTATTTTTCAAATTTCAAATTTGCTGTTGGAAAACCTATCGTTCTACCTAATTTTTCCCATGAATAACCTCTCCAATAATAATCAAATTATGACTCAATAATTCTTTTTGCCTTCAGCAATTCCGTATTCTTAATATATTGCCTAATTCGAGTACTGCTTATCACTTCATTCTCACTATCTAAAAACTGGCTGTTGAATGTTTAATCCAATTCTATCTTGATAATTTGAAGAAATAATTTTTCCTAACGTCTTAATATTCCTCGATTTACCTTTTCCCAAAAAGTAAAATTAAAGCCACAAAAATTTCCTTCACATTAAATTTCCTAACTAAAAATCTTCTCAACAAATTCTTCGGTGTAAAATCTTTCACATTATCAAATTCCTCTAAATATAGACAATCAATCCCTATTTTATCAATTAAAAAGCCTTCTCAACCGATGTCGTTATCCGATTTTCTCTTTTACTAGGATATTCATTAAATGTATAAACAATTGTCTTATAACCCTTTTTCTTTTGCCTTTTTCTATCGCATTTTTCAAGATCATTTTATGACCTCTATGAACGCCATCAAAATTTCCTAAAACAACGACTGTTCCATTTTTCTTTTTAATTCATCTAATAATTTTGATTCATTCTCAAAATTATGACAATTAATATTCTTATCAAATTTCGATATATCAGACATCATTTCACAATTTTTTTGTAATTATTTTTATACCCATTTTATTTCAACTTTCTTTAATAAATTCGCTCAAAACTTTTTCCGTTTATCACTTTATAATTTTACATTATTTTTAGAATTCTTTTTCAAGCGTTGTTTTCCTATTTTTAATAAATCGAAATAAAATTTACTAAATTTTTCTAATAATGTAGTTGTTTTCTTAAATATCTTTTCCTATTACTAAATAACAAAAAAATGACCATTTTATCTAAAAAAACTATTCTTTAAATTATAATATTTTTTTACATAATTTTTAGGCCACTTTTTGCATTTTACTATTTTTATAAAAATTTCAAATCCCAATTCTTTTATTTAATTAATTACTATTCTTTCTCTTTTCAATTACTTTTTTTGTGCTAAATCTCCCATCAATTCTTCATATCTTACAAGTTTCATTTCAAAATATCCACGACCTTGCGTAATTGCCTTCAATTCATTCGCATATTTGAAAGTTTCAGACATTGGAGCTTCAGCAATAATTTTTGTTTTGTACCTTTGTGAGCTTCCATTCCTAAAAACACGTCCACGCTTTTTATTAATATCCCCCATTATATCCCCAATATATTCTTCTGGAACAATAATCGTAAGTTCCATAATTGGTTCAAAGCAATATTGGTTTTGCTTCAAAGCATCCCTTTTTTTGAAAGCTAAATTTTTTCGCAATTTTGAATGCTAATTCAGAAGAATCTACATCATGATAAGAACCATCGTATAAAACAGCCTTTACATTAGTCACTGGATATCCTGCAAGAACTCCTTCTTTTAATGATTCCCTCAATCCTTTTTCAACTGCTGGAATATATGATTTTGGAACACTTCCACCTGTAATTGTTTCTTCAAATACAAAATCTTCATCTACATGTGAAAATTTAATTAGAACATCTCCATATTGTCCATGTCCTCCAGATTGTTTCTTGTATTTTCCTTGAACATCTGAAGTTCCTTTAATTGTTTCCCTGTAAGGCACTTTCAATTCCACAGTTTTTATTGTTATTCCAAATTTTGCCTTCAATTTTTCTATAACTGTCGCACAATGAAGTTCTCCTTGTACTCCAAGAACTGTTTGACTTGTTTCAAGATTTCTATGCCAAGTAAATGACGGATCTTCTTCCATCAAACGATTCAATCCAGTCGACATTTTTCATCATCATTTTTATTCAATGGTCTCTATTGCCACAAATAATTGTGGTTTTTGGAAAAGTTATATCTTTTAATGGCACTTCCTTTTCACTAGTCGAAAGCGTATCAGAAGTTTTCGTACTATTAAATTTTGAAAAATACAACAATATCCCCTGCAATTCCTTTTTGAACCTCATCCATTTTATTATTCACAAACGTATTAATTTTCCCAATTTTTTCCTTCGTTTTTCTATTCAAGTTAAAAACTTCCATATCTTGCTTAATTTCACCAGAATAAATTTTTGCATAAGAAACTTTTTCCTAAAAAGAATCAATTGTTGTTTTTAAAAATTTGACATACAAAACTATCAGGCTGTACTTTTTCATTATCATCGGTGATGGCAAGAAATCCTTCACTACATCAAAAAGTTGTATGAAGTCCAATATTTTTCAAAAGTCGAACCGCAAATTACTGGAATTACTGAACAATCAAGCACTCCTTGTCTAAGTCCACGATGAATTTTCAGCTGTCGTAAATTCAACTCCATTAAAAATATTTATCCATTAATTCTTCATCAGTTTCTGCAACTGCTTCCAAAAAGCATTTCACGTATGAATTTATTTCATTATCCATATTAGTCGGCATTTCTACTGTTTTTACACTCATTTTTACTCTTATCAAACTCTCTTGCAAACATGTCAACTACATTAATATGTCCTCTAAAATTTTTCTCCAGTTCCCCAAAGGTACATGAAATGGTGCAATCCGTTTCCCATATTTTTTTCCCTTAATTGTGAAAGAATTTTTCATAATCAGCCTTTTTCATTATCAATTTTATTCACAAAAATTATTCTTGGAATATTTCTGCTATCAGTCAATTCCAAAAGCCGTTTTCAGTCCCAACTGTCAAATCTGTAGTTCCATCAACAATAATAATCGCCCCATCAACTGCCGCAAGTCACGATTCAACTTCTCCAAAAATCACCATATCCAGGAATATCCACAAAATTATACTTAGCCCCTTGATATTCCACTGAATGAAGACTCAAAGAACTCGTAATTTTTAGTATCATTTTCATTCCACACAATCCGATTAGTAAGTCCTGCTGTAAACTCAATCCTTCTACCATATTACTCTTTCCAGATCCACTATGTCCTAGAATTCCAATGTTTCTTATGTTCTTTGCTGTCATATATTCTCATAACAGTCCCTCCTATATATCTCTACTTTTTCTATTTTTCATAAAATTATATTTTTTTCAATCCCTTATATTAAATTTTTAACTTGAAATTCGAAAAAGCAAGTTAATTGAATGCTTTTTAATATTTTTTGATCAGTTAAATTTTAATAATATGATTCTGTCCCTGGTACTTTACCGCTTTCATCTTCTCTTATTTTATCTCCTTCTGTGTATTTATATTTAATTTTATCTTTTTATTTTCTAATCTCTTTTAATCTTTCTTCTGATTCATTCATTCCCATTGATAGTGCTTTTTGATACCATTTTCTTGCTTCAGTGTAATTTTCTTCCATTTCATATGTTACGCCTACATGATATGCAGAATTAGCATCGCTAGAAGCATTTATTAAAAAGTATTTTCTAGCATTCGGATAATCTAATTTATCTAAATATAAATTAGCCAATAAGTATATTGCCTTAAATTCTCCTTTTTCTACACCTATTTTTTTAATATTTTTTTCAGCTTCATCAAATTTTTAAATTTCTATACATATTTCCTAATCCATAATAACCATCTATATCTCCCGATTCTATTACTTTTTATATAATTTCTCTGCTTCATCATAGTTTTTCTTAGTTTCATAATATATTGCCATATTATAAATTCCACTTCCTTCTCTCCCTATTTTTCCATATTTCTTCTGCTTCTTTATATTTCTCTTCTTTTCCATAAATAATAGCCAAATTAAATTCAGAATTTTCATGCCCCTTCTCTTGACCTTTTTATACCAATATTCAGATTCTGCAAGTCTATTTTTCATCATAAAATAATCCTAGATTGAACATTAATTCTACAACTCCTCTTTCTGCTCCATATTTAGTCCATTTCTCATAATTTGCCTCATCTTTTTTTGTTATAATAGTAATCTGCTAAATATTCTGTCGCTTCTGGTTTATATTTCACAAGCTTTTCAAAATACATTTTTTCCTATTTCGTGATTAACATCATAATTCAACTAGCTACTGACATCATATTTTTCAAGTTCATCCCGACTCATTTTGTCATTTATTTTTTTGATATTTCCTGCTGTATTTTCTGTTTAGTTTCTTCATTTAATTCTTTACTCCCCGAACCCACATCCAGATAATATTAGCAAGGTTATCGTCAGTAAAACAATTTTTCATTTTTCTTCTTTAAGAAATTCTATTATTTCCCTAAACTTCTTAAATACTTCCTGTATTTTTCTGAATTTCATTTTTCGTTGAATTTAATTCTTTTTGTTGAAATAAATTTTTTGGAAAAATTAACCGGATATTTTTCAGAAATCTTTTTCTATATTTTTTTGTGGATAATAACATTTTTGATTTTCGTCATATTTTTGTAATTTCAAATGTGTAATTATTTATTTTAGTTTCTCTTTCCACTACAATTCCATTTTTATTAAAAATTCTCTATGTTCAATTTTATCTCCATCTTTTTCTTCATAAATTATACTATATTGCTTCTCATATTATCTTCATACTCTATTTCTTCTTTTAAAACACCTTTTTCATAATTTTTTCTTCAAAAATTAAATTTTTAGTTTTCAGAATAGTATTTATACTTTCCATTTACATAATCGTTTTCATATTCTCCTTCCTCCCAAATTTGTCCATTAGGAAAATATTTAAAAATATTTCCCATCTTTTAAGTCATTTTTCATAAAATATTCTTCAAAAATAGCGCCTTCTTCATTTTCTTTTTTGATACTTAAATCCATTAAGATTAGTATCTTTAAAATAATATTCAATATATTTGCCATTTTTACCATTTTTCATAAAAATATTTCGAGGAAATTTCTCCAGTTTTTTTATAATATTTCCTCCATTCTCCATTTTGGTAAATCATTTTATAAAATTTGCTTGTAATTCTAACTTTCCATCTTCATAATATTTTTCTAGTAACCCTTGCTTCTTATTATTTACAAATTTTATAGAGTATTCCGTATTTCCATTTTTCATAATAAGAATAAGCATTCTCCATAATCTTATCATTTACATAGTAAGTTTTCAGTTTTTATTACCACTTTCATAATATTCAAACCATGTTCCCTCTTTTAATCCTTCACGACAAAAATCCTTTTATTTGCATTTTTTTCCGTTTTTATGAAAAACTATATAATCTCCATAATATTCTCCATTTTTATAGTAGATTTCAGCATATTTTTTTCACCTGTTTCATAAAATTGTTGATACAAATCTTTTTATTTTATTATTTTTCAAAATTTTTCTATACATTTTAAATTTCCATTATTATAATATGTTTTTCCAAATTCCAGTCTTCATCCCAAAAACTAATATTTCCTTCAGAATGAATTTTCCCATCTTCATATTCTAAAATTAACTTTCCATTGTATATTTCTCCTTCTTTATCAATTAAAATCATTTGTCCATGCATATATATCAAAAATTTCTTCAATTTTTGATTATACTTAACTCTTTTTATTTTTCTAAATGTTCTGTTTTTCATTGTTTTTTCCCTTCTTTCTTAGATAAAACTTCAAAAAGCCTTGTCATACCATTTTTACTTTCTCATTGAATTCTTCATCTTCAACAGGCGGAACAATATATATCCTATCTATAAAATCATCAAAATTATTTCCAAATAAATTCCATTCTCAAACTATTTCCTTTTTAGAATTTCTTCTACTTGAAAAACTCCATACTTCCTTTGTACTTTTTTGATATGAATATATATCCTCCATCTGTTACTTGTATTGGAAATAAATCATCTGTCATTTCGTATTTTATTTCATCATCTCTATTATCACTTGTTTCATGGTTGTATTCGTCCATTTCCATTAATACATTTTTCCCTCTCTCAACTTCTTCATCTTGTAAAGTAAGACGCCATACAAATACATCAAATTTATCTCTCTTTTCTTATTTGACAATATCCATCATCTGTAAACCATATTTCTTCATATTCTTCAAATAAATTTCTATATTTTTATTTCGTATGTTTCAAAAATTCTTCTGTAAAATATTTACTATTTCTTTTTGTCCTTTTTGTTGTATTTTTCTTTGTCAATAATTATCTCTAAATGTTCTTCCACTTTAGGTTTATCTTCCACATAATACAATTCATCAATAAATTTATCAAAATTATCTGATAATTTTGCCCAGTCCCAAGCTAATTCATTTTCTTCATCTATATGTTCAAAAATGTCCAAACTGTTTTATCATTATCTATAAACATATATTCATTTTTTTCCTATATAAATTGTTTCATTATTTTCGAGACAATCATATTCTATTTCTTTATCTGAATTTTCCCCATATTCTAATACATGATTTTTCTTCATCCAGTTCTTTTTAAAAATTCTTTACCCGCTTCTATTATTGCATCACTGAATTCAAATTTGTATAGACTATATTCCTTTACAAATTTATCGTCACTATTTCTTTTTGCAGTAAACTGTTCCATCCTGTGATTTGAAATATATTTCTTCATATTTTTCTATTAATTCTTTATATTTTTAATTCCGTATTTTTCAAAAACTCTTCTGTAAAAGTATTTACTTTTTCTCTACCTTTCTTTTGATTTTGTATAATCTATTATTTTTTTCTAAATGTTTCGTTTTCATTATTTTTCCCTTTTCTTTTGTTGATTTTTAGATTTTTTGTGAGATGCCATTTCTTTTTCTTTTTAAAATCTCTTAACATTTTACTTCCTTACTACTTATTAAATTTACTCTGATATTCCTCCATTTCTTTAAACAGTTCTTCCTGTTTTTATCTTCAGGAACCTTACCTAAATATTTATAACAATAATATTCGTGACGTTTCATAGGAGTATACGCACTTCCAAACCATTTTTGTATAATCAAAATTTATTGTTAATTTCATATCTTCATTAACACTTACTACAATCGTTTGCCATAATTTTTAGTTCGTTATCTATAAACATTTCTTTCAAATCATAAACTGTATCAAATAGTAAACTTGACTTTTTCTAAATTCATCTTTTTGGAATATTATATTTTTAGGAATATCTAAAGAATATATGTATTCATTTTTTATTCACATCTTCATCAAAATAAAAATATACACCTCCTCCACTTGAATCATCTGCCAGTTCTCCAAATAAATAAAAAGTATTCCATATTACAGGTATCATTTCATTCACTTGCTCAGCTATACTTTTAAAATATTCATCCATTCTATTTGTTAATTTTTTTCATCCATTTACTTTCCACCTCTCCTGTTCATTATTTCTCCTGTAAATACTTTAAAAAAATTAATTTTTATTACTTATATTTATCCATCATTAACGATTTATTTTCTTTTTCATCTAAATATTTTTACCATTTTTCATTTCTTAATTCTAGCATATAAGATTATTTATTAAGGCTAACTTCATAAATATTTGAATAAAATTAAATTCTGTTTCTTCAACAATTACTTCTAAATTTGATAAGTCCAAATAATAAATTCTATCTTCAAATTTTCCGTTATTTTTCTTAAAACAATAAACTCCTCCACATTGATCATCACTTACTGGAAAAAAACCTTTCTCAAAAATATTTTCATAATTAAGTACATAAAAGCACTTTTCTCACATACAGATAGTATTTCTACAAATGCAAATGTTCCACCACCGAATTTCATTTGAAACTCAATAAAAGACTCGGGTGTAGTTTTTCCGATAAAATTTTCTCAATATTATTTATATCTTCTATTGTGGCTTTTAGGTTCATTGTCTCTAAATAAAAATAAATTTGGCTTTACTTTTCATTTCATTTTTCTAAAAATTTATAAATCCTTTTATTTTCATGTTATCTCCCTATTTATCATGTATTAAATCAAAGTTTATTTATTCTACTCCTTGTTCTCTTGCACGATATCACCAATGTAATTCTCTGTCTGCTTTTTCTCATCTCTAATTATTCCAGCTGTCCCATTAAATAAACAATCACCTATATATATGTAAATATTTTTTTCCTTTCTATAAATTTTTCTATTTTCTTGCCACCTACTGGTATTATCGGAACAAAACAGTAACAGTTCTTCATATAATTTTAAGGCTTCTCTGTATATTTTTAACTTAAATTTTTCTCCAAAAAAATCTTTTATTACCTAAAAAGTTCAAAAAGTTCAAAAATTATCCATTCCTTCCCATATGGCATTCTCATTTAAAGTTTTTATATTTTATCATTCTTATGAATTCATTTTCTTCCCAAGTTATTACATCGGAATTTCTTTTCTTTTTTTAAAATCTCTTAACATTTTATTTCCTCACTATTTATTAAGTTTTGCTCTGATATTCCTCCATTTCCTTAAACAATTCCTCTTGCTTTTTATCTTCGTGAGTTTTTCCTAAATACTTATATTTAAAAATATTGTATTCTTGAAGTTGGACCAAACGAACTATTTATCCAATCAGCATAATCATAATACATCTTCAATTTCCTTTCTGAATCTACAATTATTGTAATTGCTTGCCAAAGGTTTAAATTATGCTTTATAAATACTTCTTTTAATTTCTGGAACAATTTATATATACTGTTTCTTCTTTCTTCGTATTCTTCTTCGTATACATTATAAATATCGGTATATCTTCACAATAAATATAATTTTTATTTTTCTCGATATTAAAGAAAAATATACTCCTCCACTTAAATTATCGCTTATTTCTGCATTAAGATAAAAGTTTTTCCCACCTTCCTGGTATTGCATCACTTACCTGCTGTACTATCGCTGTTATTAACTCATTTTGTTTTTCAAAAATTCTTTTTGCCATTCTTTTTCCATAGTTGATCTCCTTTCTCTCCAACTAAATTTTGATATTTTTAATCATCTATTCCTACTTTCCCCACAAGCTCCGTAATTAAGTAAATATGTGTCAAAGTATCCCCTTTGTCTAAATTATCAACACTTTTTCTTCCCACCTAATCCTAATAATGGAACAAAACAAAAACTTTGATTATACTCTAATTCTCCATATTTTTACAGCCTTTTCATATAACTTTGAAATCAAAGTATTTGTCTGTAAAAATTTTTCAGTATAGATATCTGAAAAGAAATCCATACCAGAAGCCATTATTTCAAAGTCTTCCAACCTATACAACACTATTCCAATATACTCATTTTTCTTGCCATGTTATTACATCTGCAAAAGCTGTTGTAAACAAAGGTATTGACTCTTTTCCTCTAAAGTAAGTTTCTTCTACTAATTCTTTATAATCATCTGGATTTATTACTCTTAGATACCCATTCAAAAAAACTTCCCAATCCATAATTTTTCCATATTTCTATAACCTCATCTGGCACTTGCCCTTTATATTTTTTTCAATAATTTCTTTTCGGCATTTCTTTTTCTTTTTTTAAAATCTCTTAACATTTTATTTCCTCACTATTTATTAGAATTTACTCTGATATTCCTCCATTTCCTTAAATAATTTTTCTTCTTCCTTATCTTCAGGGCATTTTTCCCCAAATACTTGTACTCAAAATAGTTCATCAATGGTGTTGGAGTATATGGACTACTTAACCAGTCTGCATAGTCATAATCCATTTTTCAATGATCTTTTTTCATCTACTATTATCGTTATCGCTTGCCAAGGTTCTTGTTCGCAATCTATAAATAATTGTTTTTAAATCTACAGATAATTCATATAATTTATCGTATTTTTCATCATATTCATCTTCATTTATGTTATATATTTCGGGTATATCATGCGAATAATTTAATTTTTTATCTTTTTCTGTATTAAAGAAAAATATACTCCCCCACTAAAATCATCATTTATATCTGCATGAAAATAAAATTTCTCCCAAAGTATCTGGTATTGTATTGCTTACCTGTTGTGCTATTGCTCTTATTAACTCATTTTGTTTTTCCAAAAAATTCTTCTTGCCATTCTTTTTCATAATTTATCTCCTCCTACAAACACTTTAAAAAAATTAATTTTTATCACTTATATTTATCCATTATCCACTTATTCTTAATATAATTTTCCTTTATTTTTCAGTATTTTCCTTTATCAAAAATCTTTTTATTACTTCACGAACAAATTCCTTATCTTCCATAAACATACTCAATGGGACTTTATGTAAATCATCATCTATTAAATTTGGATAATATGTCAATGCTATCGGTGCATTTTGGATTTACTATAGAAATAATTTTCATATTCTTCATCATCTTCATCACTAACTTCCATTAAAAATTTCCCATCTAACATTGATATACTCAAACTTTTAGATATATACGGGATCTGTTTTTCTATTTTCAACTAAATCTAATCTTAATCCTAACGCCTGTTTTTTTATTTTCTAATGAACTTTTTATATTTAGATTCTAAAATAGCTTCAACTTCTTCAAAAGTTGTTTTTGTTATTTACAGATTTTATAAAGTAAGTTTCCTCTACTAATTTCTTATAATCATCTGGATTTATCACTCTTAAATACCCATTCAAAAACTTCCCAATCCATAATTTTTCCAAATTTCTATAATCTCATCTGGCACTTGCCCTTTTATATTTTTCAATAATTTCTTTCGGCATTTCTTTTTCTTTTTAAAATCTCTTAACATTTTTACTTCCTTACTACTTATTAAATTTACTCTGATATTCCTCCATTTCTTTTAAACAGTTCTTCCTGTTTTTTATCTTCGAGAACCTTACCTAAATATTTATATTTAAAGTAATTTCTCAATGGTGTCGGAGTATAAGGACTGCTTAGCCAGTCAGCATAGTCATAATCCATTTTAGCGACATCTTTTCATCCACTATTATTGTCATCGCTTGCCAAGGATCCTGTTCGTTTTCTATAAATAATTGTTTTAAAGATTTTTGATAGTCTGTATAACTTTCTCCTTTCATTTGAATATTCTTCTTCATCTACATTATATATCTCGGGGATATCTTCACAATAAATATAATTTACATCTTCCTCTGTATTAAAGAAAAATATACTCCTCCACTAAAATCATCATTTATATCTGCATGAAAAATAAAATTTCTCCCAAGTATCTGGTATTGTATTGCTTACCTGTTGTGCTATCGCTCTTATTAACTCATTTTGTTTTTCTAAAAATTCTTCTTGCCATTCTTTTTCATAATTTATCTCCTCCTACAAAACACTTTAAAAATTAATTTTTATTATTTGTATTTATCCATTATCCACTTATTCTTAATATAATTTTTCTTTTTATTTTTCAGTATTTCCTTTATCAAAAATCTTTTTATAGCTTCACAAACAAATTCCTTATCTTCCGTAAACATACTTTAAAGGAACTTTATGCAGATTATTATCTATTAAATCTGGATAATTTGGATAATATGTCAATGCTATCGGTATCATTTGGATTTATATAATAATAATATTCATAATCTTCTTCCTCATCTTCATCAAATACTTCCAAAGAAATTTTTTTCCATTTAGTATTTTTTATGCTTAAACTTTTAGATATATAATGATTATTTTCTACTACATCAATCAAATCTAACCCCATGCCTTGTGAAACATATTTAAATTTTAGTGACTTTTTATATTTTTATTTCAAACATTTCTAATGCTTCTTCAAATTTATTTTATTGCCACTTTTATTTGTCTTATATGATAATCATTTTTGTTTCTGTATTTCTATTCTATAATTCATCCTTTTATAATTATTTTCATCTTTCATACTTAAAATCTTCCATTGTACAATTTTCTCAAAAATCTAAATTCTTCATCCATCCTGTCTTTGTCATTTCCCCATCCTCACTTATCCAGTTTCCTTCCTCGTCCAACAAATGCTTAATCAAATAGTATTTTTGTTGCATGAGCTTTCTCCATCCATTCCATATTATTATCAAAGTATGTCAAGGTATATTCTGCTTTCCCATTTTTGAAATTATAGTTTCTTCAAGAAGCTCCCCGTCGTGTATATCCTCTTCTGGAAGGTTGTACAGCATTTCTCCACTTTTCTTCAACTCCATCTTTTTCTCTGAAATCCCATTTCATATCATCTGTTTTTCGCTTATAAATTCATCTAATGTTTCAGTCATCACTATTTTTCTCGAACCGTCTTCCAGCTCTATGTTTTTCATAGCAGTTATCATATTCAGACAGTTTCCTTTTGAGACAAATACCTGTAATAGTCATGACCTATCCACATTTTTCCAGTATACTCCTACGGGAAGTCCATTAATCGTTTTTAGTATGTCCAGGATTTTTACTTATATCTATTTTAAGTTCATTACCTATTTTTACAACTCTGTCTTCTATTAATGTTCCTCCCGATTCCTCAAAACCTTCTATATCTTCTTCATTCTGCAAAAACTGTACATCCTATCTTCAATAAATCCAATATCTGCTGATGTCTTTTGAAATATATTAGATATAAAGTTATCAACATCTTTTTCATTTTTCCATATATATTTCCTTACTCATTGAAACATACATTCTATTTGGATCATATACTATCGAACCTGTAAAAATCATCTGTACTGAGATATGTTGTTACATGCTTATTTTTATATTTTTTCATTTGATATTTCTTCAAAAATTTCTTTTCATTAAATTTTTATCATAAGCCTTATTTGTAAACGAGGCTACTATTCTCATTCTATCGGGTTTTACATAGTTTAAAAAGAATTTAAAAATTCTTGAATCTCCTTTATAATTTTCTTTTTGAGAATATAATTCTATACTTATATCTTTCATTTCTTTCATCTCCTTTAAAAATTTACTTTCTACTATTTCTATATATTTTACCCTCTTTATTCAGCTATAATTCACCTGCAGAAAAAGGTATCTTTGAACCAGGAGGTGCTTCTATTATCAATGCTCTCTGGTTCTTAGGTATGGATTTTGGATACCCTCTCATTATAAATTATTTGTTTTAATCCATCTCACATTTTTCAAAAATATTACTCATAGTTATTTTCTCTTTCTAACTTTTTAAATCTGCCAATTCTTTTATAGATTCATCTTTAAAGTTTTTAATTCTTCATATATTTCTTTAGCTTCTTTTATATCGTCCCTGTTCTTTATATACTCGTCGCCAATCCAAATAATAATTTTTAATTTTTCTTCCATGCTTTTCAATTCCTTTTTAAATAGCATTTCTCTGCTTTCACTGTATTTCCCTTGTTCTGAATAAAAATCTCCCAATAAAAATTCTGCATTTTCATAATTTTTCTTTTTCCCATTCTCATATATATTTTTCTGCTTCTTCATAACTACCTTCAATTCTATAAAAATTTGCAAACCATTCTCTTACTTTTATAATCCTTCTTTCTCAAAATTTAATAATTTTTTCCCCTTTCATTTCCTTTTTAATTTGTTCTCTTTTCTACCAATAACATAATCTAAAATTATAAAAATCTGACCAAGACTCATCACCTTGTTCAACAACTTTCATACGATAATCTATAGATTTATCAAATTCTCCTTTTTCCGATAATACCGTGAAATATCTTTACTCGCATTCAAAAACACCTTTATCAGAGGCTTTTTATATATTCTATATATTTTCTCTCACTTCCTCTTTTTCTGTAAAGAATTGCTAAATAATAGTTAGCCATTGGTACAAACTCTGAGGCTTCTTCATAATACATTTTTGCAATTTCATAGTCTCGTTTTTGTATTTCACCTTTTTTAAATAGTTCTTCTGCCTTCTCCTTTGAAGGATTTTTCTTAAATTCCTTGACTTCACTTTTTACCTTATTTATTATTTTTCTCTTCATTATTTAATTTTTGAATTTCCACAGCTTATTGCAAAAACCGAACATTAAAATTGAAATTAATATATATACATTTGTATCTCCTCCTTAAATATTTTTTTATTTATTTATAAGTACATTTGCTTCATCATTTTAATACTAATACTCATCCTAAGTAATTTTTAGTATCTTTATTTGATTGAACACTCGTATTTTTGTGCTATCACTAAATTTATTGTATTCGTATTTTTGCTATTCATTAGTTTTTCTCCATTTCCTTTAAAAAAATTCTTTTTGCTTTTAAATTTCCTTTTATTAGCGACTTCTTCTAATAATTCTTTTGCTTCTTTTATATCTTTTGTTAGAATAATACAAGATTCCTAAATTATAAATTGCTTTGCTTCACTTCCATCTCCACCCATCTGAATAGCCTCTTTGTATAACTTTTTCTGCTTTATTTTCTTCAAGTTGAAGCATATATACAACCCCAAGATTTGTTAAATATCTTGCAGTATTGAAATGGCTTTTTATAATATTTTTTTCTGCTTCTTTATAGTTTTTGATTTTTTTATACAGCATTCCTATTTCAATAAGAGCATCTGTGTGTTTTGGATCTTTTTGTAATATCATATCAAACATCTTTTTGCTTTTTCAAAATTATTTTCATCACTATATTTCATTCCAAGTATAAACATCGCTTTGGTATCTCCATTTTCAGCTTCTTTATCATACAATGCTTTTTGCTTCGGAATTTCTTCCCTAAATCTTCATACATCTCGGCTAGTGCCTTATAAGCATTTGGAACTCCCAGGTTCATTGCCTTTTTATAAAGTTTTCTCCGCTTCCTCATACTTGCCTTCTCTTCTTCTAAAAAGCAAAAATTATAGATACCATCTCTATCATCTTTCCAATTCTTTATATAGTCTTTCTGCTTCAACTTTTTATTTCTTTTATCATATATATTTGCAAGATTGTTAATCGCCATTAATATTGACGGATGTTCAACTTTACCTTGCTCAAATTTTTTAAGATATTTTCATAAACTTCCATTGCTTTTTCTTGATTATGTCTATATTGTTCATAATAAACTCCTAGATTGTATTCCGTTTCTATCAAATTATGCTGTCTTCCATAAAGATTCCATTTTTCAAAATTTTTTTATTGTCACCTTTTTCCAAATAATAATTAGCTAAATACGTAGAAGCTTCTGGTTTTGTATCTTATAACTTCATCCAACATGACTGTTCGGGATATTTTTAAAATTAAGCTGGGCTGTCAAAAAATATATCCTCTATATCCTGTTTAGTAGGATAAATACTGATATTCTATACTTTTTAAGGGACAGATTTAATTTTTCCAACTGTAAAAATTATTCCAAATACAAATACAATTCCCTAATAAATATATCTTCAGAACTTTTTACTAAATTTTTTTCATTTCCTCTTCCTTTTTATACTTTTTATCCTGCATTAATGTAATTTTATCTATTTGTTTCTTTCTTAATTTTCTCATTTTTCTCCAAACATCTTTAATCATTAATCTTCTTTTTATAAATTTAGTAAATAAATATAACTCATGATAAATTCTTGTAAAATGTCAAATATTTTGAAAAACATTAACAAAGCGAAATATATCACAAGTTATGATTATTTTATCATAAATGATAGAAATAAACTAGAAATTTTTATTGTGACTTTGCATTAACATTTTTTTGTTTTATTTGAAGATTTTTAGTTGAATACTCTTTTTGAATTTTTAAATTATCATTCTGCAAAATATTTTTAATGTATTCTATAATCAGCTAAAAAGGATATATTCAATCAAAAAAATAGTTTTTGATATAAAATATTTTTCTCTATAAACTTTATATCGTAAAATAAAATTTTATAAATAAAATAAAACTGCCTCAAAAATAATATACATTATTCACGAGACAGTTTTTATTCGCTATTAAAAGCTCAAAAATGATTTAATTTTTTTATTTTTAATTTAATCTGTAGGTCATTGCCACTATGAACTCTTAATTTCAATATAAACTATTATATACGTTTATAATTCTGTTATACTGCTATTCTTTTTCTTCAGATTTTTCTCTCTCTTCTTTCTCACGTTTATCCATTTTTCATTTTCTCTTTCTACGGACATAATAACAAAAATCACTTACACTATCTGATAAAAGCACAGTACAATCCAAAACATGAATTAGTCAAAAATATTATTGACAACAGCAATAATATTATCTTTCCCTTAATTAGATATTTCATCTCTCAACCACCTCAAATAAGTATTTATTTCTGGAACTGAAACATTTACTCTTTCAGTATGTTCTAAATTCATATTTCACATATTATTTATACTGTTCAGTCCCTTTATCATGATATCTTCCATTCTCATAGTTAGTTATCATTCTGGTTCTGTTTAACTCATTTGCTGTGTTAACTACCCCTTGAGAAAATCTTTTGTTTCTATTCATTAATTATAAATATTATTCTAAAATTATTTTCTTTGTTCAGAAGTACTACCTTTTTAAATTTTGTATCATAAGCATATGCTAAACCACTATCATCTATCAGATATACGTTATTTTCCAGCTTTAATCTTGATCTTTTACTGGAACATCTTCTCCCCAAAAATAGGAGATTCATCAATATATTCAGTTATAAAATAACCTTTACTGTCCTTTTTCTATTTTTAAAAACTGTCTGCTGTATCTGGATATCCAAAAATTCTTATTTAGAAGTTTTTTTCTTCATGAAGTTTTTCCATCTGTTGTAAATTTTTATTTATTCCTATTCCATAAGTCATTTCTTCTTCTGAAGGTTTTTTCTTCTTCTGATTTTGCAGATGTATTTTTTCCTGTTTTTCTTTTACTTTCTGCACAACATCTTTTTTTACAGGTTTTTTCTTCTTTCTTACTACAGAATATTAAGTTTACTGACAGTATTGATACTACTAACAGTAAAAAATCTTTTTCCAACTATTCTCATAATACTTCTCCTTATTTTTATTTTTTTATTTTTATTTTTATTATAACATATTTTTCACAAAGGATACTAATTTATCTTTTTGAAACAAATTACTAAAAAAATATTGTATAATATATTAATAAAAAATTTTTTTGAAATGAAAAAGGTGATGATAAAAATGAATAAAATTGATTTACTTCAAAAAAATAATTGATGAAAGCAAGAAAGTTGTCTTTTTGGAGGTGCTGGTGTTTCTACAGAATCGGGAATTCTCGATTTTAGAAGTGCTAATGGAGTTTACAGTTTGAAGTTAGACAGAAATTTTTTTCTCCAGAGGAACTTGTTTCTCACACTAATGATACGAAAGATATCCAAAAAGAATTTTTACGACTTTTTACAAAAACATCTTGTTTATCCAAATGCCAAACCAAACTTTGCTCACAAATATTTAGCAAAATTAGAAAAAGAAGGGAAATTATCGGCTGTAATAACTCAAAATATTGACTGCTTGCATGAAATGGCTGGGAGCAAAAAATGTTTTTAAAATTACACGGAACAGTTGATAGCAATACTTGTGTTAATTGTGGTAAAAAAATATAATTTGGAAGAATTTTTGGAAATTTGTGACAAGGAAAACATTCCACACTGTCTAAAATGTGGCGGAATTATAAAACCCGATGTTACTTTATATGAAGAAGTGCTCGACCAACTCACTTTTTCAAAAAGCAATAAATGAAATTTCAAAAAGCTGACACATTAATTATAGGTGGAACTTCACTTATCGTGTATCCAGCGACTTTCCCTCATTCAATATTTTCAAGGAAAAAAATCTTGTTTTAATCAATAAATCTCAAACTGAACAGGATAATTTTGCAAATTTGGTTATACATGAAAGTATTGGAGAGGTTTTTTAAGAAATTGAGATAAAGATTTGTTATAAAAAAATTATTTTTGAAAATAAAAGAATAAATTTTTAAAAATTTAAGAAATATTATTTTTTTATAAAGTTATAATATGCTAGAGAGTACAACAAAACTTTTTACTACATGTGTATGCATACTCAAATCTATTTAAAAATCAAATTACTAAAATTGTATAAATTTAGATTTTTGAGTAAGTATCTATACCTTTTGAGTTTAGTTTTAAAGTAGTTTTAATTATAAAATAAATTTTTATAGATTGCTGTACTCTCTTTCTCTTCACACAAATCATTTAAAATCATTTATCTTCCAAAAATTTCTTTCATTCCTCCAGAAATTCCTTCAATAATGTGTGTCGCATTAACAACATACTGCTCTTTCAATAATTTATCTCCAATAAATCCATGCAAATAAGCACCTATTAACGCAGAATGTAACAAATCATACTTCTGACCAGCAAATGAAACTATAATTCCTGTTAAAACAATCTCCCATGCCACCGTTTGCCATATGCGAGTTTCCAGTACTATTTACAAATAGTTGCTCTCCATCAGTTACAATCGTATTTTTCCCCTTTAAAAAGCAATACAATTTTATATTTTTCGCAAAAATCAATTGCTTTTTGAAATCTATTTTCAAAATTTCATTTGATGAAAAAAACTTGTTAATCTTGAAAATTCAATTATGTGTGGTGTTAAAATACTTCTATTCTGTATTTTTTTCAAATAATTCTTGATTTTCTGACAATAAATTCAATGCATCTGCGTCCAAAACAAGACGAATTTTATTACCTTTTTTATTTTTTTCTCAATACTAATTAATTTTCTTAAAATTTTAAGTGATTTTTGATTTTTTTCCAATTCCAGGCCCAATCGCAATAACATCACTATTTAAGATTTCATTTTCTAATTTTTTTCAAAACTTTCTTCTATATTTTTCAAAATTTATCGGAAAACTCATAGCTTCGGTACAAAAAAACATTCAACGAAAAATTATTCTTATCTGTAATCAAAGTCGTTAATCCTGTTCCACTTCTCACACAGATTTTGCCACAATATTCCCAGCTCCATAAAATCCACTACTTCCAGCATAAATCAACACTTTTCCAAAATCACCCTTATGAGAATTTTTCATCTCTTTCAGCATGAAAAGATTTAATCATTTCTCCAGTCAAATAATACTCATTCACAAGCTGAATAATATTCCCTTCATTTAAGCCAATATTTTCAACAATTACTTCACCTAAATATTTTTCGCTACAGGATTCAAAAATCCCTTTTTGTAAGTCACAAAAGAAATAGTAACATCTGCATTTACCGAAATCCCCATAATATCCCCCAGTATCTCCATTAATTCCCGACGGAATATCAATCGAATAAACTTTTTCTTTTTTACAATTTTTCATTTATTTTTCAAAATCACATCTTTGTAAACACCTCTTATCTCAGAATTCAACCCTGTTCCAAAAATTCCTTCAATAACAACATCACATTCTACAAATAGTTTTTCAAGCTCTTTCAAATTATAGAAAAATCTCAATTCCCGAATTTTTACAAATTTCATAATTTTACAAAACAGTCATTACTCATTTTCTCATCACTTATACAAAAATCTTCACTATCTTCCCTTTTTGAAAATAATTGTCGTGCAATCGCATAACCATCGCCACCATTATTCCCTTTTCCACAAATAATAAGAAAAATTGTCCTCATGTTCATCAATATGTTTTTACAAAAGAAATCATTTGCATTTTCCATAAGCACTATACTCAGTATTTTTCAACTCATTAATCGCAAAACTATCAATCTTTTTGTAGTTTCATTTCCACCCTAATAACACTTTTTATCGCCTTCTCTCGCTATTTTTATTTTTATAATATTTATACCTTTTTAAAAGATATCAAAATTTTCATAATAAAACTATTTTAAAGAATATAACTACCTACCAATATTCATTGCTTAGTTTCCCAATATTCTTACTAAAATAGCTTTTTCCTAATTTTAATAAATTCCTATTTTCTTGCTTTATGCAAATTACATTTAAAAAGTCAAATTACTAAATTTTTTTGATAACTTTTTGTTAAAAAAATAACCTCGTCAATATATTCAACATTTGGTAATCTATCAAACAATCCTATTTGACTAAATAATTCTTTACCTGTCGTACTTCCATAAAATTTTTGAAGTTTTTGTTTTTACATCATAAACATATTTTCCAATTATAAAAATTATTTTTCTTCTGGCATTAGACCATAAAATCTAATAACTTCTTTATCGGTAAAAGGCACTGTTCCCAAATTACTCGTATCTAATTTTGAGAAAAAGTCTTGTATTCTTCCAATTTTTTTATAAAAATCTGTTTTTAAATTCTTCATTTGTTGTTTGATCTGTCAATTTCAATCCAACTCCTAAAGTTAAATCGTAGCTATCGTTTTCTATTAAATAATAAGCCATTTTCATATCTTCAGAATCACAAAAATGTCATTTGTTTTCTTTTTCAGATTTTACTTTGTTTATCATTCTATTTAATAATAAATCAGGGACCATTTATAAAATTACAATCACAAAATCCTTGTAATGCCACTAAAAACAACGATGACAATACTAATTTTTCATACATTACTCCCTTCTTTTTAAAATAACATTTGTTTTTTTAATTATAGCACATTTTTAATCTAATTCAATGGACTAGAAAATCATAATTTCACAATTTTTATTAATTTTCTTAGATTTCGTGTGAATTAATCAAGAAAAATCTTCTTAAAATCCATATATGTCTGTAAATCTCAAGTATTTTGCAGAAATAAATATAAAAGCAAATAAAATATATAATATCTTTATTGACTTATTCAATGATTTGGTATTATAATATAATCATAAAAATAAAATTGAGTTCAGGAGGACAAAAATGGGTATGAGTTTAACGTACAAGATTTTTGAAAAATCTTCTAAAAAGGAGAATTAAAAGCAGGTAACGAAATCGCTGTAAGAGTTAATCAAACACTTACACAAGATTCCACAGGGAACGATGGCGTATTTACAGCTAAATGCAATGAATGTTGACAAAAGTAGCAACGGAAATTTCTGTGGCTTATGTCGATCACAATATGTTGCAATCAAGTTTTGAAAATGCAGATGATCATGAATTTATTAAAACATCAGCTGAAAAGCATAATATTGTTTTTCAAAACCTGGAAATAGGGATTTGTCATAGATTGCATTTGGAAAGATTTGGTAAACCAGGAAAAAAATATTGATTGGTTCAGACAGTCACACACCTACTGGTGGAGGACTTGGAATGCTTGCAATTGGGGCAGGTGGACTTGATGTTGCGATTGGTATGGCAAGAGGGCTTTATTATTTGAAAGTTCCAAAGTTTATAACATCGAGCTTAGAGGGAAATTACAACCTTGGGTATCAGCTAAGGATATAATTTTATATGTTTTAAAAGAATTAACAGTAAAAGGTGGAGTTGGATTTGTAATGGAATATACTGGAGAAGGTATAAAATCACTATCTGTTGAGGATAGAGCCACTATTACAAATATGGGAGCTGAATTAGGAGCTACAACTTCAATTTTCCCAAGTGATGAAAATACTAAGACTTTCTTGGAAAAAAACAATCACGTGGAGAAGATTTCGTAGAATTATTGCCCGATGAAGATGCAGTTTATGATGAAAAATTAGTTGATAATTTGGATGAATTAGTGCCACTTGCGACTTTTTCCTCATAGTCACGATAATGTTCATGAAATTCCAAAAGACAAAAATTGAAAGTTGATCAAATTGCAATTGGTTCATGTACAAATTCATCTTATTCAGATTTTTATGAAACTTAGCGACAATTTTAGATGGGAAAAAAGTTCACCCAGATGTGAGTCTTGTTTTTATCGCCAGGTTCAAGTAACATTATGAAAATGATTTCAGAAAATGGAGCATTGGCTAAATTTATAGCGGCTGGTGCGAGATTACTAGAAGTCGCGTGTGGACCTTGTATTGGAATGGGTCAAGCACCAAAAAAACAGATGGAATCTCACTTAGAACATTTAACAGAAACTTCAAGGGAAGATGTGGAACAATGAGTGCTGGAGTTTATTTAGTTAGTACAGAAACAGTCTTTGCATCAGCAATTACAGGATATTTAACAGATCCAAGAGAATTAGGGGCAGAAATTGTATTGATGAGCCAGAAAAATTTGAAGTTTCAGATAATTATTTCATTTTCCCAAATCCTAATGAAGATGAAGCGAAAAAGAAAGAGAAGCTGTAAAAATTGTTATGGGGGCTAATATTAAGCCATTCCCAATTGGAGAAGAATTAAAAGACAGCTTTACTAAAAAAAGTTATTTTTAAAAACAGGAGATAATATTACAACAGATGATATCTGTCCATCGAATCTTTGCATTATTGCCATTCCGTTCAAATATTCCTAAATTATCTGAACACTGTTTTTGAAACAATTATTCCAGATTTCAAAGAAAGAGCTGAAAAAAATGATGGTGGAATTGTTGTCGGTGGAGAAAATTATGGACAAGGTTCTAGCCGTGAACATCTTTTGCATTATTACCACTTTATCTTGGTATAAAAGCTGTTATTGCAAAATCGTTTGCAAGAATTCACAAAGCAAACTTGATTAACAGTGGAATTATACCATTAGAATTTGAAAATGTAGAAGATTACAACAATATAGATGAATATGACGAATTACAATTATCAGATATTCCAAATTCGTTGATAAATGGAAGATTTATTGTTAAAAATCTTACTAAAAAAATATCAATTTCCTGCTAAATTCAATGGTTCAGAAAGAGAACTTAAAATCTTGAAATTTGGTGGATATTTGAAATTCGCTCTAAGTGATGAATTTTTTGAGTTAAAACGTGAATAGCAGTAGTTCTAATTTGATTTTGAGTCGAAAAATTTTGAATAAATTAGCTCTTTATTTAAACTAGAATTACTGTAATTTATATAAAAAAATAATTTAGAAAAGAGTGGAAGATAATATGAAAAAATTACATTAATACCTGGAGATGGAATTGGATATGAAATCTCTGAAAGTTTAGTAAAAATATTTGATGCAAGAAAAGGTTCCTGTTGAATTTGAAACTGAAAATGCGGGGTCGGATGTTTATGAAAAACTGGAGAACTTATACACCGAAAGTCTTTATGAAAGCGTTGAAAGAAACAAAATTGCAATAAAAGGGGCCTATTACTACACCAATTGGAAAAAGGTTTTAGAAGTATAAATGTGTATCTTAGAAAAAATACGATTTATACACAAATTTTTAGACCTTCTAGAAATTTGCACAAATTGAAAACTCGATATGATAATATTGATTTGGCTATTTTCCGTGAAAATACTGAAGGAATCTATATTGGTGAAGAAAAAAATATGAAAATGAAGAAAAAAACTAGTGCAATTGCTGTGAAAAAGATTACAGAGAAAAGGAAGCGAAAAGAATTATTAGAAGTGCTTTTTGAATATGCAAAAATAATGGAATTTCAAAAGTTACAGTTGTTCATAAAAGCAAATATTTTTAAAATTTACTGATGGAATGTTTTTAGATATTGCAAGAGAAATTTCAAAAGAATATGAAAATATTGAGCTAGAAGAACTTATTATTGACAATATGTGTATGCAACTTATTACAAATCCCGAAAGATTTAAAAGTAATTGTTACAATGAATTTATATGGAGATATTTTTATCTGATTTAGTAGCTGGACTTGTTGGAGGACTTGGAGTTGCACCTGGAGCTAATATTGGAGATGATATCGCTATTTTTTTGAGGCAGTACATGGATCAGCACCAGACATTGCAGGACAAAATAAAGGCAAATCCGCTTGCATTGCTACTTTCTTCAATCGAAATGTTAAAATATTTAAAACTTGATGATTTTTTACTAAAAATATTGAAAAAGCTATTTTAAAAACATTAACTGACGGTTGTAAAACAGCAGATTTAGGTGGAAATGCTACAACTACTGAATTTACAGATAAAATTATTGAAAATCTGAAATAAGGAGTTGGTGAAAACATGAAAACTGATTTTATTAATGAGCTGGGAGTTATGTTTACTGAGAATAATTCTATTTCAGATGACATTTATAATAAATTAAATGTAAAAAGAGGTCTTAGGAATAAAAATGGGACAGGAGTTCTTGTTGGATTAACAAAAATTGGTTCTGTTTTAGGATACTCAATCGATAAGGACGGATTCCAGCAGATGGAAAACTTTATTATCGTGGTATTCCTATTGAAAAACTTGTAGCTCTATTTAAAAAGGAAAAACTTTTGCTTTTGAAAAACAATATTTTTATTGCTTTTTTTGGTAAAGTTCCTTCTAATTTTTGAATTAAAAATGTTTATCAGTACTTTGAAAGAATATCAACATTTACCAGATGAATTTATCGAAGATTTTTATATTGAGAAAACCGAGTACAGATATAATGAATCAGCTTCAACGGTCTGTCTTGTGTCTTTATACTTTAGACGAAAAATCCAGATGATGTTAGTCTTTCAAACTTGATTGATCAATCTTTAAATTTGATTGCAAAATTTCCTAGCCTTCTTGTTTATTGTTATCAAGCGTGTAATTACAAGCATTTTAATAAGAGTTTGATCATTCATAATCCAGTGGAAGAATATAGCATTGCACAAAATGTTCTTCATATGCTTAGAAGCGATAATCAATTTACAGAATTGGAAGCTGAAGTTTTAGACTTGATTTTTAGTTATCCATGCAGAACATGGAGGAGGAAACAACTCAACTTTTTACTTCTCATGTGGTTTTCTTCAACTAGAACTGATACTTATTCGTCGATTTCTGCCTCAATTGGAGCCTTAAAAGGACCTATGCACGGTGGAGCAAATTCTATGGTTACAAAAAAATGGTGGAAGATATTAAGAAAAATACTAATCCATATGATGAAGTTAAATTAAAAGAATATTTGAAAAATATTTAATAAAGAGGCATTTGACAAAAAGGTAGAATTTATGGTATGGGACATGCTGTCTATACAATTTCGGATCCTCGTGCTGTATTATTAAAGAAAAGCTATGAATTAGCAAAAAGAAAAATGCACTTGAAGAATTTGAATTATTTTCAAACATTGAAAAACTTACAAAAGAAATTGGAAAAGAGACTAAAGGAAAAATTTCGAAATTTTAGTGCAAATGTTGATTTATATTCGTGGATTTGTATATAAACTTTTGAATATTCCACAAAAATATTTTTACCCCACTTTTTGCTCTTGCTAGAATTGCTAGTTGGAATGCGCATAGAATGGAACAAATTTTAGTTGATAAGAAATTAATCGGGCCAGCTTATAAGGCAATCGATGAAGATGGGAATGTTTTACTATAAATTATCTTTTTAAAATGAAATATTTAGATTTTTAATTTAAGCGAGTATAAAAATTTTTGTGTAAATAGAATGGGGAAGTACTAAATTTTACTAGTAGTTTACACAAAAATTCTGGACACTCTCAAATTTCTATAAATATAAAAATCATATAAAATATCCAAAATATAAAGTGATATCTTATATGATTTTTAATTTATTTATTAACTACTTTTTCTATTTGACTAAAACTATAAACTTTTTAATTATTTTAGCTTTTCTAAATATTGAATAATTCACAATTAATCTCGATTAATTCCAAATATCCAAAACTTCACATTTGAAAGAAATTCTCTAAGATACGCTTTTTGGTGCAAAGGCAATAATTGGTGTTTTTGCTGGCAATCCATATATTTCAAATCCTTCTTTTTCCCAATCCTGTTGCACGTGCAATTTTTTTAGCTCGATACATATGATAATCATTAGTTACTATCATAATCTTCTTTTTCTTAGAAATATCAAGCGATTTATCTTCTTTTATTTTTCAACAAACTATATTTGAAATTTTTGTACCGTATTTCGAGATTTATCTTCTACAATAATTCGCTTTTTGATTTATTCCATTTTTATAAGTTCTTTTCCATTGCTTTTGCCTCGGTAATCTTCTCTCCAGGACCTTTTTCCACCAGTTACTACTACTTTTGTATCTTTATTCTCAGTAAGTACTTCACTGCCACCATTATACGATTTTTCAACGAATTTGAAGGAACCTCTCCATAAAGTTTCCCACCAAGAACAATTACATAATCCATCTTTTTCTTTGATTCCTCTCATTATAATCATTTAGATATTCTCTAATTATCAAAAATTCTGTTAACAAAAAGAACAGTAAAAACTCCCAAGAAAATTTTTATTATTCTAATATTTTTTAACTTCAATTCGTAATTCCTCCAAAATCTTAATACATTCTAAAAATTCCTTCTGTTTCAGATAGTAAATCTGCAACTTTTCCATCTGTCACTTCAATCAGTTTCTGCGTGTCTGCTTCCATTTGAAGACCTCTTTTCCCTGCTGAAACTATTATTTTTTTCAAATTTCAAAAGCACTTTTATCAAAAATGTATCATACTTTTTCTTCATACCAACTGGCGAACAACCACCACGTATATATCCTGTATTTTTCTCTAATTCTGAAAGTGGCAACAACTCAATATTCTTTTTCTCCACAAGCCTTCGCCACTTTTTAAATCTAAATGAGCAGCTCCTGGAATTACACACACATGAAGATTTTTTCGTTTTCCCTTTCAAAACAATAGTTTTTAAATATATACGATCTGATAATTCGAGCAATTTCTCAGCAACTCCTAACCTACGAACTAGTACCCTTCGGACCATTCATATGTATGAATTTCATATTCAATCTTTTGTTTATCTAGTATTCTTAATGCATTTTGTTTTTATCTTTCATTCTCATCTCCTTAATATTTATAACGAGTGATAACGAATCTAAAACTATTTTGTATTATCATTAAATGATTTTTATCAAATCCTTAAAAGAATTTTTACCTTCTGAAATAGCTTGTTGACCAATATTACTTGATTCAATCGTATCTTTCACATCATTTACATCTTGTCCAACTTTTTCAACCATTCCATTGTCTTAGCAACAGTTTCTTGTCTTTGACTATAAAAGATTTTTACCTTCACTTAATAATTTTTACATTGTGCATCAAAATTGGCATCTCCAGTTGGTATACATTGAGTACCATTTAAGTTATCTGACGCTTCTTTAATACTTTGAAGAGCTTTTTCTCCTTTTTGTAATGCACTTTCTGTATTTTTAGATTCAATGTCTTTTTGTCATTTCCTCAATCAAACTCTCACTCTTTTTATTATTTTCTGTAATCAATCTATTGATTCTTTCTCTTTCTCTTTTTACATTTTTCGCAATCTTATCAGTTGTCAAAGTTTCATTTTTGTACTGGCGTATTAGATTGGTCTGTATTTGTATCAATACTCATTATACCATCTTTAGGGCTGATTGCTTGTGTCTACTTGAGTTGAGACCCCTACAACAACACCCGAATTTTTCTTGAAAAATTCCTTATTCTCATTCCATTATTAACAATAAGTCCAATACCACTAACCAATAAAAAAACACAATTCCAACATAAAACATTGCACTTATAAACTTATCATTTACAGTTCTTTTCGTCCTTAATCTTACCAACAATTTCATTTTTTCCCCAATTGAGTATTTTTCTGTATACTCTTTAAATTTTTTTATTTTTCTTCTAATTTCTTTTTAGCCATTGGTATTCCAGATACAATCACAATAACTAAAGCAAATACTACAAATAATATTCCCATTTTTCTCTCCTTTTTAGAGCTAAGCTCTTTTAATAATTGTTCTCCTCAAACAAGCTAATTGTAGTCATAAAACCTTTTTATGATTAAACTTTATTTTTAAATTATACAACTATCTTTTAACTAAAAATACACAAAACCATATACAAATAGGAGATTCACTAGTATAACTAACTCTATGTTTCTCTTCTCATTTATCATCAAAGTATCACCTTTTTGACAAATGAATTTCTCTATCATCAAATTCAATAGTCGCATTTCCCTGTAACAATACAACAAACTCTTTTTCATCTTGAATCATCCAATCTGTAGTTTGCCCATTAGATAAAATTCTTTCTATCCTAACATTATCACCTTTGAGCTCAATATTTCTAAAAATTTCCTCAGTTTCGTATTTTCTCTATTTCAAATATATTCATTTTCTTTTTCCCTTATTTTAAGTATTTCTATCCATATAAAAATTATTTATCAACAATGTCAATAAATTTATATTTTTCAGATCTTTTTCTCATAGGCTCTGGATTTCCTTCCAAACTTGAAACTCTATCTGAAATTTCTTCTTGCTTTTTCAACATTTCATCTAATTTATAATGCAAATCTTCAATAACAATCTCATTTTTAAGTTAACTTTGTAATCATTCTCTGATCTTCCAATCTTTTCTTTCTATTTTGTCCAAGAATAATCAATGAACTAAACAGCATCATTACACCAGATAATCCAATATTTACCAACGATAATGTATCCTTATTTTCTTTAAAATGACTTATATTATAAACAAAACCACGCTACAACAAATATTGTCAATACAAATATAAACGTTTTACTTCCTACAATATTTGCCAAAAAGTTAGATAGTTTCCCAGAAATAGTTTTTCGATTCTTCTTCTTTAATATCTTTTGACACCTTCTGATCCAACAGCCTACGAATTATGATTTCTCTAGCTTTTTCATCTCTCTCAATATTTTCTAATATACTTTTTAGTGATTTCTCTTTTTAAATCTACATTTCTTCGAATATTTTTTTATATTAATTTCTGAATTTTTGTTTTTCTTCTTGATTTTCTTTATTATCTTTATTTTTCAGAGTATTATTTTTTTAGAATTTACCTCTTCTTTTAAAAGTCTCCATAGCTCTCCTTTCGTAAATAACTCAAATTATATTTTCCCTTTATAACATACATTTATTTTTACCAAGTCTTAGCACAAAAAATCAAGAAATTAAAACGAAAAATAGAAAAAAAGCTACTTCATATAATTAAATTATACAAAGCAACTTTTTTCAGTTAGTTATTTTTAATTTATTTATTGTTCAATAGAACCTTTTCCTGTGCTTTTTAAGCTACAACTTTTTATCTTTTCCATTTTCTGTATAAACAGCTTCATTTCCTTTCATATGAATAGAAATATTTCCATTTGAATATTTTTCTCCACTTGCGACTACAGCTGAATTTAAATCATAAATACTACCGTAACCATCAGCCAATCTTACTTTATCTGTTGATAAATTTTCAACTGTTACATCTTGGTACCCTTCACAATCAAATTTTTTCTTAATAAATGTGATGATGCAGTGTTGTTATCAGCATTGCTTTTGAGTCATAGAGCAAGCTCCATCTTGACCATTTTTTTAGTAAATGCGACTTCATTTCCTTTTTATGTGAATAGAAACTCCACTACCTTTATATTCTTCTCCACTTGCTGATCTTGTCAATTTCAAATTATATGATTTTTCCATTACTTTCAGTCAATTTTAACTCTGTCTGTTGATAGATTTTCAACTGTTACACTTCCATTATCGCAAAGTAAAATTTTTCTTGTTAATTTTTGCTGATGCAACTTTAGATGTCGCTTTTTATTTGAAGTTTTCTTCGTAGCCGCATAACCAATAGATCCTAAAGCTAAAACTCCGATTAATGCTGTTAAAATAATTTTTGTAGATTTCATAAAAACCACTCTCTTTCTTTTTTTCTCCATTTTATTTTTTATATGCCCAAATTTTCAAAAAAAGTAGATAACAATCCATTTTCACTCCTTTATAAAATTAAATCTTATCCTGTACTTTCATCCTAAAAATCTAAACATACTTACTGAAATCTTGATCCTCTCTTGATTTCTGTATTAGTATACTAACATATTTATCAATTAAATAATAATCTTGATTTATTAATTTTAAATTAATTATGAAAATGTTATTGTATCAAAAGTTTAATAATATCTATATACTCAACAATTTTATTATACTAATAAATTTACAAAAATATTATTTACTTAAAAAAGAGAAGTTTTTATCACTTCTCTTTTCAAACTATTCAATAAAAACAATTATCTAATGTGTTTTAGCTTCTTCATACAACTTCACATATTCTCTAGTCGCTTTATCCCAAGAAAAATCAGCTCCATATTTCTTCTTATTAAATCTTTCCAAACTTCGGTCTATCATAGTAGATTCCTTCTGCTACTTTTTATTGTATACAACATATCATCTGCATTAAAGTTTGTGAATGAGAACCCGTTTCCTTCATTTGTAAATACATTATAAGGATGAACAGTATCTTTTAATCCACCTGTTTCTCTAACTACAGGAATTGTACCAAATCTCATAGCTATCATTTGACTTAATCCACATGGTTCGTATCTCGAAGGCATTAAGAAAATATCACTTCCAGCATAAATTTCATTTGCTAAATGAGGATTATATCCTAAATAAACTTTAAACTTATCGGGATATTTATTTGTCAAATAGTTATAATAGTCTTCATAGAATCTATCTCCACTACCTAAAATTACTACTTGAACTGCATCATATTGCAATAAGTTTTCTAAAACTGCTGATACTAAATCTAGTCCTTTTCCTTCAACTAATCTTGTTACCAAAGAAATTAAAGCAACATCTGATTTTTGGTAACCCTAATTTTTCTTGTAATCTGTATTTATTTTCTTTTTCTTATCTAGAGAATCTTTGTTAAATGGTATTACATCTGGATTTTTTTCTGGATCAAATTCATCTACATCAATTCCATTTAAAATTCCATATATTTTTTTCGTATTTGTTATCCATTCTAATCCTTCTGCAAAATAAGGATATTTAATTTCTTCTGCGTAAGTTGGACTTACTGTATTTACAACATCTGCATAACCAATTCCTATTTCCATAAAAATTCAAATCGTATCCACCAATATCATAACCCATTCTTTCAAATGAATATTTTTGAGAATCTTCCTTGATACATTAAATTATGAATTGAATAAACTGTTCTCATATCCCAATAAAACGGATCATTATTGTATCTTACATTTAAGAAATAAGGTACTGGTCCAGTTTGCCAGTCATTACAGTGTAATATATCTGGTTGTAAATTAATTTTCCTTTAGAAATCTAAGTGCTAATTCAGAAAAACATCGCATATTGTATATCTTCATCATTATCACCATAAACATGACCTCTTTCATATAATGCTTTATTTTTCAATAAAATAATAATTAATTTTATCATCTGGGTATTTAACTAGATTAAAAAAATGTCTCCATGACTTTCTAATCTTGCTACCCATTCAAGTTTTTTTCAAAAGTATTTAACTGGTATCTTATCATATTTAGGCATTATAATAGAAACTTCATGACCTAATTCTTGCATTTTTTTAGGCAAAGCACCCATAACATCGGCTAATCCACCTGTTTTTTAAAAAAATGGAGCTACTTCTGATGCTAAATAAACTATTTTTCAAATTAATCACTTCCTATTTTTACTGTTTCTCCAACTGGTACATATTTATTATTTTCATTCAATTTAACTTCACCAAAAAAATTCTAACATTTTTTACCAATTAATGCTCCTTCGATGAATAACGGCACCTTTACCAATTACTGTAATTCCCGATGATAAAACATCTGGTTTTTTTCATAATTTGGAACTTTTGCTTCACCATGCCCAATAAATGAATTTTTACCAATATAAACTTTTTTTATCAACAATTACTGTATCCAAATGTGTATTTTCATCAATATATGTTCCACTAAATACGATACTATTTCTAATAGTAGCACCTTTTCTTACAGTTACTCCAGGTCCTAATACTGAATTTTGAACAGTTCCTTCAATTTTACATCCATTACTGATTAATGAATTTTTGGAACTACCTGTTTCTCCGATTCTTGCTGGTGCCAAGTCTTCACTTCTTGTATAAATTTTCCATCCTGTGTCATACAAATCAATTCCAACTTCTTCTGATTTTTTAATCAAATCTAAGTTTCTTTTGCTAAGTAAGAATCATATGTTCCAACATCCATCCAGTAACTATCATAGCAATGAACGAATACTTTTCTATCTTCTTTAATCATTGATGGAATTACGTGTTTTTCCAAAATCTAAGTCTTGATTTTCTAATCTTTCTAAATATTCTAATAATGCATCTGTATTAAAAATATAAATTCCCATTGAAGCTAGATTACTTCTAGGTTCTGCTGGTTTTCTTGAAATCAAGGATTTGTTTATTTTTCATCTACTTCAAATATTCCAAATCTACTTGCTTCTTCTATTGGAACTGGTTGTCTCTGCAACTGTTAATTCAGCTCCGTTTTTCTTTTATGTTCTTTCAACATCCATCTATAATCCATTTTATAAATGTGATCTCCAGATAATATTAATACATATTTAGGATTTTTAGTTTTAATAAATTCAATGTTTTTGTCTGATAGCATCAGCTGTTCCTTGATACCAAGCACTTCCTCCTGGTCCTTCATGTGGTTGTAACATAGTTATACTTGAATCTCTTCTATCAAAATCCCAAAGGTTTTTCCTGAACCAATGTGTTCGTTTTAACGACAAAGGTAAATATTGTGTTAATAATGCAACATCATAAATTCTCGAATTTGAGCAATTACTCAATGCGAAATCTATAATTCTAAATTTACCAGCAAAAAGGTACACTTGGTTTTAACCCTTTTTTTCTGATAAGATGTCAAGTCTTGATCCTCTTCCGCCTGCTAATATCATAGCCAAAATTTCCATATTAATACCTCCTATTATTCTCTTTTACATTTTAAGTATACCTTATAAATGGCAAAGTAAAATGAAAAATTTTTTATGCGGTTTATTTTTCCTTCAAAATAATTAATAACTTCCAATAAATTATCAAATTTTTTTGAAATATTTTTTTGTCTGATTTCTTCTGTTGGTTGTAATTTGTCTGGAATCATAAAAAGGAAAAGTTTTTTTGCTGAATGTGCGACCCTTACTCCATTAAACGAATCTTCAAAAAAACTATTGATTTTTCGAGCTTTTGCTTCTCCTCTTTTTATGGCGATAAGAAACACTTCTGGATCTGGTTTCCCATGTTTCACATCTTCTGCAGTTATAAAATGATCAAAAATATTTTTTTAATATCCTTACCTTCTGTTAAAAATTGTAGCCAATTTTTCGATTAGAAGATGTCGCTAAAAACCATTTTTTTATTATTTTTCTTTCAAAAAGTTTAATAATTCTAATGCTCCTAATTTTTAAATCAACTTCTCCTTTTTCGGCTCTTTCACGTATTATTGAATGTATTTCATCAACCATTTCATCGAACGGAAATTCTTGTCCTAGATAATCTTTATAAGTTTTTTCTTGCTACATTATTTGTTAATCCCATTGTCATTTCTGACAATTCTTGTGTTATTCATAGCCCATTTCTCTGGCAATTCTTTTTCCCTCATTCACATAAATATCTTCTGTATTAAAACAAAAGTCCATCCATATCAAAAATAAACAATTCTGTATTTTTAAATAATTTATCTCCATATTTTACACAATACCTTTCTTAAATGCTATTTCTATTTATTATTTTCTATAAATTTATTTTTCTTCTTCTAAAATTGCTATTGAACGATGTGCAACAGCACTTATAACCTCATTAAACTGCAATATTCCAACACTTAAAAAATTGCAACAGCCAAATGTTCTCCATAACGTGCAATTCCTATCTTTCCACCGACACTTAATCCATTAATATTACTCTCGATTTGACTCATTGCTTCTCTTACAGCTCCAATAACTGCTCCATCGTGGATATGTCTATCTTGAATCAAATTATTTCGTTTTTGCATCTAATAATGCACTTTCAATAAACTTAAATCTTGAACTAGGTATTGCACCTCCCACATCAACAGCGAGCTGTTTTTTTATACCTTCTTTAGCATATTCTTTCATAAGTCTTCTTCTCTTGAAGAAATGGACATTCGTATTGCTACTTTGCAAATATCAACACTTTTTATCATATTTTACATCCATATTTCTGCTATTATCTCCTATTCTAAGTAATTTTTATTCTACATATTTTTAAACAAAACTTATTTTTCCAATTACATCATTCAACAAAAAAATTTATTGCCTCTATGTAACCTTCTTTTTCCTTTTTCCATAAATTTGTTTTACACAGGCTGGAGAAGTCACAGATATTTTTCCTAAAATCTTCTCTTTCATGTATGTTGCTTAAATGAACTTCCACTGTCGGTATCGAAATTGATTTTTATTGCATCGTGAATAGCGTAACTGTAATGTGTGTACGCTCCAGGGTTTATTACAACTCCGTCTACTTGATTATGATACGCCATTTGTAAAAATCAATTATCTTTCCTTCTGAGATTAGATTGCAAAATTTCTATTTTTCAGATCCTTGCCTTGAAAGCTGTCCTTTATATAATTACAAACACTTTTTATAATCATCGTCTCCGTAAATTCCTTTTTCTCTAATTCCTAAAAAAATTCAAATTAGGCCCATTTATCACTAATATCTGTTTCATTCTCTTACCTTTCCAAAACTACTTCCTAAAAAGTTTTTATTTTTTTCAATTCTTTTTATTATTTTTACAACATTTTTCTAAAGTATCGTCATTTTCCACAACAACATCTGCATATTTATTATATAAATCAATTCTTTCACAATATAATTTTTGAAGATTGTTTATATCTTGAAGAAGTGGTCTATTTTTATGATTTTCTTTAGCAATATCTTCAATTTTTTCTATTCAAAAAATTACTATTCCATACTAAATCAATATTTTCTTTTTCTCTTTACCGCTCCCCCACCTGTAGAAATTATAATATTTTCCTTTTGAGCAAGTTCACCTAAATATTTTGTTTCCAAATTCCTAAAATAATCTTCTCCATCTTCTGCAAAAATATCACTTATTTTACGATTTTTCTTGCTTTTCAAGATGATGATCAGCATCAAAATATTCATATTCTATCTCATCTGCCAACATTTTTACCAATCGTGCTTTTTCCCACTAGCAGGCATTCCAATTAAAACTATATTTTTTTCATTTTCTCTCCTTTCTCTAGTATTTTTTCTCTTATCTAAATTCTCTTAAATTGATTACCATCTTCAACATATTCGTAACCATTCGCTTTCATTTTTTTCTAATAAAAGCCTCTTTGTCTACATTATAATAACTAGTTAAACTTGACAAACTTGAAAATTCATCCCTAAGTTTCATATTTAACATGCTCAATAACATATTTATATCTTTTGTTTCAAAATTAATCATTAAATTCCCTTTCTCAATTTATAAAATTATTTTTTTAATTTATCTTCATCTACATTTTTCAATCAATGTATTATAATTTTTATCTACTTTTTAGCGTATGATATCCATCTACTTTCTTCTCCAAGAAATCTCCAACTTCCACAAGCTCAGAATTTATATCTTCTACAACTTCATAAATTTCATCATAAATCCCTTCTAATAATGATAAATCAAAGATTCTAAATAGTTCTGAATCCTTATTAATACGATCATAAACATCTTGAGTAACTACATAATAAATCACTGATTCATAACCCATATTAATTCCAAAAATTTCATATCCTTTTTATTTAATTCATAACTCAACATCGAATACAAAAATATCAATTAAAGACTCTTCGTAAAAAAATCTTCTTTCTTTTTAACATTTTTCCCAATTGATATCCAAATCTTCTAAATCAATTCCTTCTTCTTTAACTAAATTTTTTTCAATCCATCGGTAAATCCTTTTCCTCCAAATTTATATAAATATCCGTGACTATATTTCACTAAATAATGATAATAAAAATCACCAAATGTATTAATTTTTTTCTCCTTCTAAATCATCTTCTGTAAAATATTTTTCACACTTTCTTCTGGATCGAATAAATACTCTCTTCTTGCTGAAACATAATCTATCAATTTTTTTCTGGTCTTAACACTTCTGACGCAAAAATCATCCAACTGATCATACACTTTTAAATTAAAATCCGTCAAAACTTTTTCATTACCTATCATTTTTTTAATTTCTCTGATCTATTATCCAATTTCCTAATTCTCCTTCTGCTCTTATTTTTACTACTTTCCTAAAGATTCTGTCATAAATTTTTAAGTTTGAAATTGTTTCAAACTTAACTAATTTCTTTATTTTCTCTTTTTCTTGAGAACTTAATGAAGTCCCATCAATATACTCTGAAAATTTCTCATCATACTTATCATACATTTTTCTAATCTCTTTAAACTTGATTTTATCGAATTTCCTTGTCGTTGTTTTACTCCTACAGATGTTTTTTTACTTAATTCTCCATCAATTTTTATTGTTTAATTTTACATATTCTGCATCCACAATTGCTTTTCATTTCTTGACTTGACATTTTTCATAATCCTCTAAAGTTTTAGAATCTCCTCTATGATACAAATAATTATTAACAGTTTTTATATTTTTCATCCAATGTTTTTATCTTTTTAAGGCTTCCAAATAAGTATTCATATTCAAATTAAATGTTTCTAACAACATATATGTATTTGTGTAATAATACGCTTGAAAATCTCCTTGATCTTGTAATAACATCGCTAAAGAATCCTTAGAAAATTTCGAATATTCATCCACATAATCAGTATAATAAGCATACATTTCTCTAAATAAGGATCTTCTCTTACCTTGTGCTTTCGAAAATTCAGTTTCATAAAGTGATCTATTTTGTTGATACATTTTTGATAATATTTCAGAATACATCGCACTCAAAACATTAACGTCTTTTTTTCATTTTAGAATTTGTGTTCACTTTAAAATATTTTTTGAAAAAAATATCTTCTTGCATTTTAGTTCCTGAATCTATCATTTGTTGATTCGTAATTGCCATCAAATTCGTTGCTCCCAATATTAAAAACTCCTGTTATAATTTTTTCATCAAAATCTCCTTTTTTTATTTTTTTCTAGTTTGTAAAAATGTCTATTTTTTTCCATTTATAATTATTTATATAATTTTTTTCAGATAATTTTTTTGTAAATTGTATCTAAAAATTTCTTTATCGTATTCTTCTCCATTCCAAATTTCTTCAGATTTTTATCGCTTGAGAGATTAACATCATTAATCCATTCGCTGTTTTCGTATTTCTCAATCTATATTTTTCATAAGAACTGTTTCTTCGAGATTGTAAACAATATCAACAACAGCATTTGTATTAATAATATTTACATCTTCCAACGGACACGCATCCACTTGTGGAAACATCCCAACTGGCGTACAATTCACGATTAACTCAATATCTCTCAAATTTCTTATTCCAGAATATCTTATAAGTCTATCTTCTTCCCTAATTTTTAAAAGTATCATTATCCAAAAATTGTCGCTAGATAAATAATATCTGCACCTTTATCAATTAAAACATTGTAAATTGCTTTTTGAAGCTCCACCAGTCCCCAAAACCAACACTTTCTTTTCATTTACATCAATATCATTTAATTCCAATGTTCTCAAAAATCCAAAATAATCACTATTATCTCCAATTAATTTCCCATTTTCAAATTTTATTGTATTCACTGCTCAATTTTTAGCAATTGGCGAAATTTCATCTAAATATTTCATTACTTCAACTTTATAAGGAATTGTTACGTTTATTCCTAAATATTTACCTTTTCTAACTTCATCCAATAACCCTGGTATTTCTGATATTTCCTTTTTCTATCAAATCGTATTTTTGCATCTCTATTTGTCAATCCAAAAATATTTCATGTATTTCTTTTTGAAAAACTATGTCCTAGTTTTTCTCCTAAAAAGTCCGTATTTTTCATTTTAAAAATTCTCCTTTAATTTTGTTAATTCATCTTCAGTTAATTCTCTATATTCACCTAATTTCAAGTTTTTCATCAAGTGATAAAGTACCCATTTTTACTCGCTTCAAATATTTCACTTCATTTCCCACTGCCTTAAACATCCTTTTTACTTGATGAAATTTACCTTCACTAATTGTAATATAAACCTTTATTTTTATTAGCTTCCTCACTATTTTCAATGATTTCCACTTTGGCATTTTTGTTGTAAAAATCCTTCAATTCCACACCATTTTCCAATTTTGCAATGTCTGTTTCTGTAAGTAATTTTTCCAATTCCACATAATATTTTTATCAACATGCTTATTCGGCGATAATAAATTATGTGAAAGAACTCCATCATTTGTCAACAACAGCAATCCTTCAGTGTCAATATCTAACCGCCCAACAGGAAAAATCTCAAAAGTCCGATACTCATCACCAAGCAAAATCAATAACCGTCTTATGAACTTTATCCTCAGTCGCAGAAATCACGCCATTAGGCTTATTCAACATTATATAAACAAACTTTTTTTGTAAGATATTATTTCATCCTTATATTTTTACAGTATCCTCATTTTTCATTAATGTGAACTTTTTCCATCTTTAACAATCTCATCATTCACCTTAATCAATCTTTTTCAATAATTCCTTTACTTCTTTTCTAGTTCCAACCCCAGAATTTGCTAAAAAAATTTATCTAATCTCATTTTTCTCTCTTTTTTAATATTTATTATATATATATTTCGTATTTATAAAGCAACATTTTTTATTATATTTAATATCTTTCACAACTTTTTACAATAACAATAAAATATATAATATTTATGATTTAATTTTTGTTGCTTCATAAAATTTTTTAAAATAACTGTTAAACCTCAATTATAAATTTAAATTATAAACCTTGTAATTTCCTAAAATTTGTAAATATGTAGATTTTTTCTCTCATTTTTTCCAATGCTTCCTGAACTTTCACATCCTTCATATTTCCTTCAAAATCAATATAAAAAGTAATATTCCCAAGGTTTAGTCACTCTGGTCTTGATTTCAAATTAACCATATTTAAGCCTATATTCATAAAAATATTTGTAACAAATTAACCAATGACCCAGACTCGTTTTTAGTACTTGTAACTAAACTAATTTTATCACTGCCATCAATTACAACATTTTTTTATTTGAAATTACAAAAAAATCTCGTATAATTTTTCTTGCGTATTATTGATATTTGGAGCCAACAATTCTAAATCATACATTTCTTTTGTATTCATATTTGCGATACAAGCATTTGTCACATCATTTTTTCAGAAATGTATTTTTGCACTCAAAGCTGTATTCGTCATTTTTCCGTCTTCCAATTAGGATGTTTTTTTGTAGAAATTCAGAACATTGCATCAAAGCCTGTTCATGCGAATAAACTCTCTTTATATCCTCAATTTTACTACCTTTCACACCTAACAAATTATGCTCAATCTTATGCTGAACCTCTCCAATTATATAAATATATATTAATCAAATCAATACTATCCCGCACTTCTCCAACAATCGAATTTTTCAATCGGTAAAATCGCAAAAATCTAATTCATTATTATGAACAGCCTTCACTAATTCAGTATGTGAATTAAAATTTAAAATATTACTTTCCTTTATATCGCTATGATCTTTTGTATTATTTTTAATAAATTAATTAAAACTTCATATGCATATGAACCTGGAACTCCCTGTATAACCAATCCGCTTATCCTTAAATTCCAACTCATTAACATACTCTCGAGTACTTCCAATTCTAAATTTCTGATATTCCCTTACTAGAATCCATTATATCTTTTAAAAATTATCTCAATATAATGTTTTCAATTCTGCATTTTGAACTTTTTAAATTTTTTACAACAACTTCTTTTCTCACGCATTTCATCAAAAATTTTTTTACCTGTTCTTTTCTTAAACAATGCTACTTCTTGCACAATATGAAGTCGTTCTTCCAACAATTTAACTAATTGATCATCTATCAAATCTATCCTATTTCTCACTTCATTCAAATCTATATCATTTTTTCACACATAAGAATGCTCCCTATTTTATTTTTCACAATTACAAATTTTTATTTTTCAAAAATCGTTTATTGTATTTTTCCATTAATTATATCATAAATTGAGAAATAATACATTAGTATTTTTGCAGTATAATTTTAAAAAGGCAACTGCTTTCAAACAGTTACCTTCTACATCTTTTACTATTTTTTATTAATTTCGGGAACTCCCTTTTTCTATCAAATCATGATTTTTTTCTATAAAATTCTCATTCATCAACTTCTTTACCATCCTTAAATTTACAAATTCCATATTCACTTCCATCTTTATTCTGTTTTTATAATCGACTCGCCACCTTGTTCCACACAGTAAACCGAAGCAGGATTAGCCATTCCAATCATTTTTTTGTTCAGAAACTCTTCGTTTAAATCCTTATTTTCATTATTTTTTAATAGAAACATTCTGCTCTATTCCTACTGGTTTTGTCACCTTTCTACTCACATCCTTACTATGCGCCTCCAACGACATCGATAACAATCCAACCAACAAAAATTCCAAATACTTTTTCATTTTTTTCCTCCTTATTATTTCACTTCTGTATTATTTATAAAAACCTGTAACCTTAATTCCTATAATTTTATCTTTTTACAATTATCCATAAACAGTTATAACCTTAAAAATTAATTTATCATTATAGACGATTACGATTCCTATATTTTACAAGTATTATATAAAATTTATATATATTAATCTATATTTTTACCTTAATTTCATATTTTTATTTCATTATTTATCAACTACTCAATTTCTCCAAAATAGTTTTTTTCTGCAATCCATAAGTCGACATTTTTCCGATTAACCAAATAAGCAAAAATCACAATTATCACAAAAATGGCAAATTATTAAATCTAAAAACTTCTCCACCAATAAAAATTGGTGCTAATAAAGTATTTGTCGCACTTCCAAATACACTTATATAACCTGCGTACCGCAACAAATTCAATCGGCAGACCAAAGAAAAATCGCTATCACAACACCCAACGAAGCTCCAATTGAAAAATAGTGGCGTCACTTCTCCACCTTGAAATCCAGCGACCAATGTCAATGTTGTCAATAATAATTTTAATATCCAGTCGTATCCAAAAAATTTGTTTCCACGAAAAACTGTTTTTCAATTAAATTTGTTCCAAGCCCAGTATATCGACCTTCGTGCAATAATAAAAAGTATTATGCTAAGAAAAATTCCAATAATAAAAATTCGATAATATGGATTTTTAATTTTTTTCTGAAGCAAATTTTTTTCAAGAAAATTTGTAAATAAACAAATAAATTTCCAGCAATTCCAAAAATTATTCCTAAAATTGCAAATTTTTACAAATGTCATTGAGTTATTGATAAAGTTGTATTTACAATATGAGTAAACTTTTCCAGTCCTAAAAAGATGAAGTCCAGCTAGCAGTAAATGTCGCAACAACTGCTGGAAGCAAAGCATATAGTCGCAAATTCCCCAATGCTAAAACTTCTAAACCAAAAAAATAACGTCGCAATCGGTGTTTGAAACAATCCGCCAAAACCTGCCGCCATTCCTGTTACCAAAAAGACTTTAGACTTATTAGGAAAATTAAAGTACTTATTAAATCTATGAGAAAGCTGTCGCCCCCAGTCTGACAGCAACCCCTTCACGCCCAGCACTTCCCCAAACAAATGCGTAATCCAAGTCGCAACCGTCACAATCGGAATAAGTCTCAAAGGAATTTCCTTTTTCAGTCCCATGACCAACTTCAAAAATTAGTCCCATCCCCTTGCCAGTCTTCCCAGCAAATTTTTGATAAATAAAAAAACAATTAAAAGTCCTGCCAAAAGCCAAAAAGGCACAAAATAATACAAAATATTCTTTTCCGAATATCTCCAATTAAAAGCAATCCTCTTCCAAAAATCGTATCAATTATTCCAACGATAAGACCAATAATAATACCTGTTATTATTAATTTTAAATACAGAAAAATATGAATGCTGATAGCTTTTCTTTTATATTTTTTTAACATGAATGTTTTTCCTTTCTTTTTATAGATTTGATATTATAACATCTTAATATTAGCACACATGGGTTAAAAATACAATGATATAAAAACTGTAAATGAAAAATTAATTCAAATACAGATTTTTTCTTTTTATCAAACTCTAAAAACAAAAACTTATTCATAATCACTCAAAATCTCATCCAATTTTTCAGAATCATAAAGAGAAGATGTAATAAAAAGTATGATCCATCATTCTATATATTTCTATCAATGAATTATACAACAATAATTCTCCTTTTTCGCTCTTTCACATTCAATTTTTCCTTCAAAACTTTACTCGCATTTTTTCTTGTAATCCTCAATTATTTTTTTGCATGTTCTTCATCCGTCGTAGCCGAATCAAAAACTGCCGAGAACAACTGATTATCAGAAAAAGCAAAACTATTTAACTCTCTTTTTACACCCAACGGATCTTCCACATTTACAAAATAATAAACAGCATAATTTCCATTATCATGCGAATTTGATAGTGGCTCACTTTTTATAATATTTCTCAATTCTTTTGGAGAAATCCCAAAAATTGATTTTTATTTGTAACTTTTGCATTAACAGTTCCTGCAAAAATAGTCACTGAAAATAACATCATCATAAATAGTAAGAATTTTCATTTTATCACTCCTCATAAATAATTTTTAAAATTGATTCAACATAAGTATACTGCATAAAAAAAGTAAAAATCCAAATAAAACATGATTTTTCAATTGATTTCTGAAATAAAGAAATCCAAGACCAATATCTCAAATTCCTTTTTTTAATATTCTAAATTTTTTTCTAATTTTAATAATTTTCAAAAACTATTTTAATTTTTCCAAAGTATTTTGAACTCTCTTTAAAGTTCTCTTTTTCCAATAATCCTAATTACAGTATACAAGTCAGCTCCTCTAGCTTTTTCCAGTAACTACTGCTCTAAGTGGCATTAATACTGCTCGCTGGTCCTTCACCTAGTTCATCTTGTAATCCGTGTAAAATTTCTTTTGCTTCTTCTTCAGAGATTTCTTCATTTAAAGCATTAATTTTTCTACAAATAATTCGATAGATTTTTACCAACTTCTGTTTCCAATGAATTTCTCAATCTTTCAACAGATTTTTCTCGCTTTTTGTTCATTCCTTCTTCAACAACTGGCAATTCAAACTCATCTTCAAAGTAAATTGATGAAATTTTCGAGCAATTCTTTCAAAGTATGAGCTCCTTCTCTTGAAATCTCTACAATTCTTCTCAATTTTGCAAATTCTTCATCAGATAAGTTTTTCGTCAGCATAATATCCAGCTTTCACAAAAATACGGAATCGCTAGTTTAGTCAATTCGTCTAAATCTTTCAATCTCATATGATGATTATTTACCCAACCTAATTTAACCAAGTCAAATACAGGGCCTCCAAGCGAAATTTTATCAAACGAAAAGTTTTCAATCATTTCTTCAATTGTAAAAATTTCTTTGTTTTCTCCAAAGCTCCATCCCATTAAAGCCAAGAAATTTAAAAGTCCTTCCTTAAATATCCTTCTTCTTGGTAATAGTTCAATGAAACTGGATTTTTCTCTTAGAAATTTTTAGTTTTATCCGCATTTCTCAAAAGTGGCATGTGATACCATTTTTGGCTCATCCCAACCAAACGCTTTTGTACAATTGAATATGTTTAGGCGTAGACGAAATCCATTCTTCAGCTCTATTAACATGTGTAATTCCCATTAAATGATCATCCACGATATTTGCCAAATGATAAGTAGGGAATCCATCAGATTTTAACAATACTTGGTCATCAATTTTACTATTCTCAAATCTAATTTCTCCTCTTAAACCATCATTTACAATAGTTTCCCTTCATAAGGCATTTTCAATCTAATTGTATAAGGTTCTCCTCGACCAATTTAGCTTCAACTTCTTCTTTAGAAAAGGTTTCTACAATGACCGTCATATCCAGGTGCTTGTTTCATTGCAGTTTGTCTTTCTCTCAATTTTTGCAATCTTTCGGTGTACAAAAACAGTAATATGCCTCACCTTTTTCCACCAATTTTTCAGCATATTCTTTATATATTTCAAATCTTTCAGACTGTCTGTAAGGCCTCTATCCCCACCAACATCTGGACCTTCATCATAATTAAGTCCAAGCCATTTCATCGCATCAAAAATTTGTTGTTCCGAATCCTCAGAAAATCTAGTTCTATCCGTATCTTCAATTCTCAATAAAAAGTCTCCACCATTATGTTTTGCAAACACATAATTAAAAAGACCAATGTAGGCAGTTCCCACATGTGGATCTCCAGTTGGAGACGGTGCTATTCTAACTCTTACTCTTTTGTTATCATTATTTGACATTTTTTCTCTTTTCTCCTATCTATTTGTTATTCTTTTGTATTATATAATAAAATGAATTATTGTTCAACAACTATTGTGTAAATTCCAATTTTTACAACAACGGTTATCTAAAAATTCTAACTGTCTTCTTTTAGGTTATATTTTTACATAATCTTCCATCATTTTTCACTGCTATTGGCCTATTAGATCTTCTGGCAAATTCAATCACTGTTAATCCCCATTTATCCTTTGCTAGAAGAGGAAGTCCTAGTTGAGAAAATATCAGTTGGTATAACGGTAACATTTCTATTTCGAGTGCCGATATTAAATAATCCTTTGAATGAAACCGTTTTTCTCTTTCTTATATATTGTTGTTATATCTGCACCTTTTTCCAATAATGTTTTACACAATATTGTCATTTTTATTATATCTCGTCGTCCATGATAAAATAATGGAAAGAACAAACTCATCCCGTCTTCTCTTACTATTTTTAACATCTGCCCCTTTATTTATTAAAAAAATTAGCAATTTCATAACGTGCAGTACTATCATTATTTTGCTAATGCATGAAATAATATACTATCTCCCGATGCATCTCCAATTTTTCATCTCCTTTTTGAATATTTCTATAACATCCTTTAATGTTCCAAATCTTACTGCTTCCCCAAAATTGTTGTATATTCTGACATTTTTGATATCTCCTTCCTATTATTTTGCAGGTATTTTTCATTTGTTGTTTTTGAATTATATTATTTATATAATCTGGCTTATATTCTAATAATGGTACTGTTTTGTATTCTTTTCCACATCTTGCTTTAAACCTCCATTTATAAGCAACTTTCGCTTTTTCTGTTCAAATTATTAAATATTTCTATAACTATATCTTAATAGACAGATTTCTTTTTAGCCATAACAAAAATCTCCAAATATTATATAGTTCTTTTACCATATATTATTTTAGAGGTTTACACAAAAATTTTTCACACATGATAAACTATTATATTTTGAGCTTACACAAAATTATGGACACTTTTTACAAATCATTTATTTTTATTTCTAAATAACTTTCTAATTCTTTTGGCAACATTAAAAATGCTTTTTCCCCAACAGAACTCTTTTATATTCTTCTAAAGTACAGCTCCAGTCTGGCCAATCATAAAGTCCGATTCAAACTCTACCCTGTCTTTATATACGGAAGTGAAAAATATCTCTGTTCCTGTTTCAAAGCACTCTATTTCCCCACTCTCCACTCTTTCTATTTCATCCAGTTCATAATCTACATCTGAGACATATCTCATCTCCCATACAGCTCCAGCTAAATAACGTGAGTAATTAACATCATATTTTTCATCATCTATAACATCACAGTCTGAGCCCATAATTCTCCATTTTTAGCTATCCTATAAAAAAATTTCACTTTCATTAGTTTCCTCCTTCATACATTGGAAAGGCTCTTGTTCCCTTCTTATTTAAAAATCCTTCTATTTTTACTCCACTTGGTGAAGTCCCTTCCCAACGAATACCTCTTTTTGTTGTTTCAGTCATAAAATCAATACTGTTCCAAGCACCATTTATTTCCCATTTTTGTTTTTCTCTATACTCCAAGCATATAATCTAAACTTTTAATATTTAATCTTTTTATATTTGAGATAATACTTTTTTTCTTTTTCTGTATTTAAATAATAAGATATATTTAAAAATCCAATATCCCAATTTTTTCTTTTAAATTTTCATACATTGCATGATAAATATTTATCAATAGATATTAAGTTCCACTTTTTAAACTTTCTGGTAATTGAATCCATATGTTTTTATTAATTTCAATACCAATATTTTTCCATTAAACATGAGAAGTCTTTTATCATCATACATATATGGAATACTACAATAAGCACCTAATACTTCTAATTCATTATTCCAACCATTTTGTAACTTTAACTTTATCTTCATAAATGTCCTTTCAAAAAAATGTTATTTTGTTTTATTCTTTAATTATAGGGAAGTTTCCAATATAATCAGCTACTTTTTCAAAAATTTTCTTTTATAAACTCACTCTATTTACTACCTTTACTTAAACCTCTATTTATAAGCAACTTTTTATTTTTCATATTGAGAGTATAAAAATTTTTGTGTAAATAGAATAGCGAAGTGTTGAATTTAATAGATTTTCTATTAATTTGCATAAAAATTTTGGACTATCCCTTTATTTTACTTATATTTTTCAAACTTATTTTTCATCCTCGTAATATCTACTTGTACTTTTTCTCTTATTATTTTTAACATTAAGAAGATAAAAATTCTTTTATCTTTATTATGCCAACAAATTTTACTTACTTTTTGCCTCAAGCGCTGGATATTTAAACAATCTAACTTTATCTCCGATATTGAATTTTGGCTTATTTTTATTTCATAAATTTCTCTCTTTAGTCGAAACTTTGCCTTTCCTCCTAGTGATTTGCACTACTATATATTCTTCTTTTTCTTCTATACATTTCAATATTGTTATTCCGAGATTTTCATTTGATTTTTCCAAATCTTCGAGATAGATATATTTTAATTTATTTGGTACATCTTTTAGTACTCCATAACTTCCTACATATCATTTATTTCACTTCTCCTTTTTATATGGGGTAAATCCTTAAATTTTCTATCAAAATATTTATTTGGAACTTTGTTTAAAATAATTCTTCAACTTGCTTTTAAACCTCTATTTATAATCAGATTCCACTCCTTCTGTTCAAATTATTAAATATTTCTATAACTCTATTTTAAATTAATCCCAGTAATGGTTTAAATATATTATTCATTTCCACAAATTCTTCATAAGTAATATCTGCCTTGTCATTAAAGATAATGTATATACCCCTTTTCAAGTAACTGAACTTCATTCGCTTTCCCTTTGAGTCTTTCCAAAAAGCTCTTCCTGTAGGTATTTTTATTAGCTTAGTGTAACTCTCTTCATTGAAATACATCACTGGGGATAGTGTAAATAATACATCTCCCAGCATCCCTATGTTACAATTTTTCTCCTTCAGTTTTTAAAAATTGAGTTTATACTTTCTCCATAAGTTCTTGTTTCCGGAGTTCTTCCTTCCTCATAAGCACCATTATAAGCTACATATAAATCAGCAACATAAGGATCAAAAATATTTATCACTTTTGGAAGATCATTGTATATTATTTTCTTATAATTTATCAACTATATGTTATTTTTAAAATCATACTCCAGAGAATCCCATCTTCCTTTCTCTGAACTTTCATCTCTCCATATATAATCTCCCCGATATCGAAACTCCTTTTTGTTTTAGAATTTTTGTACGATAATAGGCTCTTATTTCTACACCAAAATCTGGCACTTCTGGAATCTCACTATCTTTCAATCCTAAAAAGGTGCTTTCCAGTTTTGACAGTCCTCCATAACTTTTTATGCCTTTCTTTCATCGTTTCATTTACATTTACTTTTCTGTATAAACAGATTGCTCTTTTCTACTTTTTCATTTCTTTATTTCCTTTCGTAGAATTTGTAAACTCAAGATAATGGGGTGCCATCTTAATTTATATTTTAGATTTTGAATTTGCACAAAATTCTGAACGCACTCTCTTCTAAAAATTTTTCTTTAAAGTTTTTCAAACATTTTTGAACTTCATTATCATTATAAATATCTTCTCATAGCATTAACGTAATTTCAAGTTCTTTTAAAAATCTTTTTGAAATTATTTCTATATTTTCTTTTCTCTTTTATCTTTTTTGAATTAACCTTTCTGCTTCTTTTTGTTATAAAATCACTGATATACTTATCAGAACTTTTTCTATCTCCATAAAATATTCCACGTTCTCCAACTAACAATTTTCCATTAGACCCCATACCTCTACAGTAATATTCAATATTTATACTCAATTTATCTATAGTTAACTTATAAATTTCATTATATCCATCATCAATAAAATAATTTTTAGATTTATTCCAAATGTGGATTAGATAAAAACTCTTTTAATACATCTTTCCCTAATAAATATGATGAAAATCTCTTTGTATATTTATATCTGAATATCCTATATGTTTTTATGAAAATTTATAGCTCCGATATTGTATTGATTTTTCTTTTCTGGCATAATTGATTAAAGAATTTCTTAATCTGTCTCTTTCAAATATACTATTTAAATCCATATTTATTTTATATTTTTTTGATTCATCTATATGATTGACATAATTTAAAAATTCCTGCTCTACCAAAAGCTATCATATCAGAATATTCATTCATATGTTGCAAGTGATACATTAAAAAGATAACATAACATCTCTTCATAAGTATAATATATCCTTTCTATATCTTCTATTTCATTTTCATATTCAAAAATATACAATGCTGTCTCATCTTCATCATTCCACCCGATATTTTATACCTAATCCTTGATATTCTCCACTTCTTACTTTTTCATTATTAAAATATATATCTGACATTATATACTGAAATTTACCTATTTTCATTAATTACTGTTACTAATAAATCAAATTTATTCATTTTTAAAATTTTCATTTTCTTTTTATATCTCCATTTTATTTCACACCTTCACTTAAACCTCTATTTAAAAACCACCTTCACTTCTTTCCCATAAAACGCAACCCCAATCTTCAAAAATATTCTTTATCCCTCTTGCTTTCAATTTCGTATCATATTTTTCTCATCAATCTGCTTCAACGCTTTCTGTGCCCTCTCTTCCATTCCCTTTTTCGTCTTCGATATTTTTAAATTCCATAAGGTACGCCTTCTCATTACTTTTATTGGAATCATCGCAAGGTCACTATCTTCCATATCCGCTTTCATCATTTGAAATAATCTCATGTTACCCATTAAAAATCCAACAAGCCCTATCACTTAAACACACGATAAATTTTCTCCATTTCCTTATCAAGTCAAAATGACTCAGCATATTTATCATTATTTCTCCCAATGTTTTCTCAAATTTCTTTATATCCCCCATTTTCAAGTGCTTTTTATCAAAATGTTAGTTTTTACTTCTGTTCCATCTGTTTAAGAACATATTTTCAAAAATATTTCCAGTAGTTTCCTTGTTTGGTATCTTTAAATTATAAATATTTTGAATCAGTTCTTTTTCACGATAGCTTTTGTCAAATATCCGCTATATAAAAAGTAGTGCCATATCTCATCGTCGTTACTTTAAAGACTTTTTATCGTTGTTCCATCTAGAAATATATTTTTCAATACTTTCTCCATCAGTAAATCATTTTTAAATCATCGTAAACACTTTCCCCAGCACGGTCAAGCATATTTTCTAGAAGTGTATTTCACGAAACATTTGCCCAATATGCCTTGATTTCTCCATTATCAATACTAATTTACAATAGACCACGGATTTACACTTCACTTTCTCCAAATAAATATCCATTATACCATTCTTTAACTTCTTCAGTTTTGTATTTCATTCAAAGTAATCAAGCATTTTCAATTACCTCACTTTCAAGAAAGTCAAAATATTCTGAATATATATTCAATACTGTATCTACTTTTTAAAATTATTTAAACTGAAAATATTCCTTCCTTTATAATCCTTATTATTCCTGTCAAAATACCATATTTCAAAGGAATTGTTTGTCTTTAGTGCTGAACTTGCTGCAAAATGTTTGAGTTTATCGTTTCATTGTAATAATCCTTTATCAAAAAGCATTTTATTATTGGACATCGTATTCATCAATTAAAATTATTACACTTTTTCCGCAATATTCGTACAAATAATTTGATAAGTGAAGAATAAATCCAGTCAGCCTCTTCTTTTCCATAACTATCTTTTTCAAAATCATTTTTTAAAAATAGGATTCAATTTATCTTTAAATCATAAAATTCCATGTATAAGTTTTTATATGTTTTTATTAGCACAAAATTTTCTTCCCAAGTATTTTCCTTTTAAATCCTTCAGTGAAATGAAAAATTACAGGATATTTCCTGTTCACTCATATATCCACTATTAGATACTTTCAAATTTTCAAAAAGCTTTTTATTTTCTTCTTTATCTTTTTACATCATGTTTTCAACATCGCATATTCAATGTTTTTCCAAATCTACGTGGCCTTGCAGAGTTACAGAGCTCTGTTTATCAATAATTCTTCTATTAACATCGTTTTATCTACATAGTAATAATCTTCGTTTATTATTCTTTTCGAAATCTTCAATTCCCACAGGAACAGCTTTTTCTCATAAATCACGCTCTACTTTTTATATAAATCTCGATATATTTAATTATACCACAACCCGATATTTAAAAATAAAGCCATTTAAATGTTCTATGATATTTTTAAAATCCTATATGACTCTTCAAATTGTAAGTATATCAGCTTTCCAATAATTCTTTTAAATTAATCTTTTTAAATTCATTTCACTAACCTCTATTTTATAAGAATCTTCCACTTTTTTCATATTGAGAGTATAATAATTTTTATTTAAATAGAATAGTGAGTGCTGATTTACTAGATTTTTCTATTAGTTTACACAAAAAGATTACACATCCTTATTAGATTTTTGAATTTTCTTTCTTTTTATTTTAGATACGCCCACTTATTTAGATTATATTTAGAATATCTCCGAGATACTGAAACATCTTTTTAACTCTTCAGCTCCGGATTATATCTTTTAATTAAATCTGCAACATATTCACTAAAATTCATTCCTGTTTCCTTTAAAGTCCTGTTCTCTCTGCTGTAATGACATACTTTTAAATCAATTCTCCTTGTAGATTATAAAAATGTATTCAGAATTACTGAGTCCAATTATAAAGGTTTACCATCTCTTCCTTTTCCACGGAATTTTATCTTTTGTACATATTCACGAAGAAATCATCTGTAACAATCTTCTTTCTCTTATGCTCCAGTCATTATATAATGACAGTTCTTCTTCTCTAACAATCCTCCGACTTTTCCCTGCATATAGCTTAAAAATTCCACGAGATCTCCTTCACTTCTATCATGCAGTTCTTCTATTCCTCTTATCTCATCATCATTGTATCCTGTAAATTCCTTCTTGCTCTTTTCAAGATATCTTTCAAGAAGGATAAAAAGCTCTGTATTTTCTTTTCTTTCTGAGATATATATTCCCTTATTTCTTTTAATCCTGTAATTCTTTTTCAGATGTATCACACTGTACCAGAGTTCTCCTACAGTAGAAAAATCTAGGTGAGGTTTTTAATTCAAATTGTATGTTTCTACTAAATCAACCATATATTCATTAAAAATTCATTCCAGTATCCTTTATCTTTTCTTCATTCTCATCAAAACAGTATACCTTTAAATCATCATCTGCTGTCCTTATATAAAAATAGTAGTTTTCCATTTCTAGTGAAAATATGAATGGCTTTCTTTTTCAGTTCATCATAAAAATACTTTTTCTTCAAAATCTTCATCGTCTATAAATCCAAAATAGTTCATCCATAAATAGGACTCCATGTCCAAAGTTTATCTATATAAAATAATAGGATCATCTCAAGTAAATCTCCATCACCTTCGGCATATTTTTAGAACTCCACGAAATCTCCTTTTTGCTTCTATATCCTGTAGCTTTTCAATCTTAATTATTTCTTCTTCCTGTATCCTATTGCCTTTCTTTCGTAGATATTCTTTTAGTATATCAAGTATCTTTTATTCATCTTGTCTTCCTTTCCCTTACGGATTTATTCCTGTTGTTCCTTCATAAATGGTTATTCTCATATCGGGATTATTTTATCAAACATTGAAGATTACGAGTTAGGATACATTCCTAGTTTTTGAAATAGATGTATTTTTGAATAGCAAGTTTCAATTTTTATTTGATTCAAATAATTATCTGAATATAACTTAAAAGTTTTTCTGCATGATTCAAATTTGATATTTTGCTTTTCCAACTCCCAGAAATACTTGTATAAGTATTTACTGGTTGACTATCATTAATAATAAATTTATATTTTGTACCATCAATGAAACTTCTTTTTAGCGTTTCCCCACCTTGCTTTAAACCTCTATTTATAAGCAATTTTCCACTTTTCTGTTCAGATTGATAGTATTCTATAACTATGTCTTAACAAACAGAAAACTAGTTTTCGATTTGAGTTGTCCAAAGTTTCAAAGTACCTCCGTGATTTAAAATATAAGTCCTAGAATTTCTCCATATATCTCCTCATCTTCTTTTTGTCATTTTCCATCTATCATATGTTTTGGAAATTCAACGGCAATATACCCTAATAGCAAAATTAGTTTTTAATGCTTCTAATAGTTTTTCTTTATAGTCTTCTTTACAATATTTTATAATCAACTGTTTTAATATTTTATGTACTAAATATACATTATTCCGTAAAATACTTCTGTTTCTTCTTTTGTCATATTTTTAAATCAACAATATTGTAAAGTTCTCTAAATTTATATTTTAATATAAAATTTTCTAATTGTTTCAAAATACTTCTTTTCTTTCTTTTCTATAATATTTCATAATTATATTTTTAATTGTTCTAATTGCTTATTCATTATAATACCTTTAAACCTCTATTTAAAAACCACCTTCACTTCTTTCCCATAAAACATAACCCCAATCTTCAAAATGTCTTTATCCCTCTTGCCTTCAATCTCGTATCATATTTCTTCTCATCAATCTGCTTCAACGCTTTTTCTGTGCTCTCTCTTCATCCCCTTTTTCGTCTTCGATATTTTTAAATTCCATAAGATAGGCTTTTCGTTACTTTTTATTGGAATCATTGCAAGGTCATATCTTCCATATCCACTTTCATCATTTGAAAATAATTTCATATTTCCCCATCAAAAATCCTCACAAGCCCTATCATAAACACGATAAATCTTCTCCATTTCTTTGTCCAAGTCAAAATGACTTAACATATTTATCATTATTTCTCCCAATGTTTTTCTCAAATTTTTAATATCCCCATTTTCAAGTGCTTTTATCAAAATGTTAGTTTTACTTCTGTTCCAAAATCTATTCAAGAACATATTCCAAAAATATTTCCATTTCCTTATTTGAATTCTCAAAGTTATAAACATCTGTATATTCTGAAGTTACATCTATTTCTTTTTGTTTTTCATCTTTTGTCAAATATCCACTATATAAAAGTAATTGCCATATTTCGTCATCATTATTTAAAAAGACTTTTTATCGTTGTTCCATCTGAAATATATTTTTCAATACTTTCTCCATCAGTAAACCGTTTTAAATCATCATAAACACTTTCTCCAGCGTGATCAAGCATATTTTCTAGAAGTGTATTTCCTGAAACATTCGCCCAATATGCTTTTAATTTTTCTCTTACATAATTTTACAATAGACCAAGGATTGTACACTTTACTTTTCTCCAAAAATATACCCGTTATACCATTCTCTAACTTCTTCAATTTTGTATTTCATGTCAAAATACTCAAAGCATTTCAATCACTTCGCTCTCAAGGAGTCAAAATATTCTGAATAATCCTTACTTAAAATCGTATTTACATAAAGATTATTTAAACCAGAGAATATCCTTCTTTTATGATTCTAGTTATTCCTGTTAAAACACCATATTTTAACGAATTATTAGTCTTTAATGCTGAGCTGTAAAAATGTTTGAAAAATTTATTGCTTCATTGTAGTACCCTTTATCAAAAGCATTTATTATTGGAGCATCGTATTCATCAATTAAAATTATTACACTTTTTCCATAATATTCGTACAAATAATTTGATAAGTTTTTAAGAGAATAAACCAGTCAGCCTCTTCTCTTTCCATAACTATCTTTTTCAAAAATCATTTTTAAAAAAATAGGATTCAAATTATCTTTTAAATTATAAAATTCCATGTATAAATTTTTATATGTTTTTATCAACATAAAATTTTTCTTCCCAAGTGTTTCCTTTTAAATCCTTCAATGAAATAAAAATTACAGGATATTTCCCCTGTTCAACCATATATTCACTGTTAAATACTTTCAAATTTTTCAAAAAGTTTTTATTTTTCTTCTTTATCTTTTACATCAAAAATATTTCAACATCGACATATTCAATGTTTTTCCAAATCGTCGAGGTCTTGTAATAATGTAACTTTTGATTTATTCATTAACATTTTCATCTATTAGTAAAGTTTTTATCTATATAATAATATCCTTCTTGTATCAACTCTTTAAAATCTTCAATCCCCACAGGAACAGCTTTTTCTCATAAAATCACTCCCTCTTTTATTTTCCTTGAATTTCAATACATTAATTATTACCACAATCTGATATTTAAAATAAAAGCCATTTGAACGCTCTGTGACACTTTCTTTTCAAATAAATTTGAGGGACTGGTTAAGTCCTCTTTTTCATATTCGCTTTCATGCTACAATTTTTATTCAATTATTTCCAAAAACATCTTTTAACTCTCGTCTTATTTTTTAGGTTGTTCTTCATCCCTATAGCCAAAACTTACCATCACAGAAACTCCATACACATTCAAGTCAAGAAGGCCCATATCTGACAAATATTTTTCCAATTGCTCTTTTATTAAATCCTTCAATCGCACAACTGTCAATTCCTAAATAAGCCGTATAACTGTCATCATATTTCCAAGTGCAATGTAAGTTTGTTTTGAAGCCCAGTCAAAAAGTGTTCTTTCATTTTCCAATAATTTTAAATGTTCTTTCTGAAATTTCGTAAATTTATCTTTCACCTCTTCAAATGCTTCATCAGAAACTTTCTTCAAGTTTTTCCAATTATCTCTAAAATATTCACTATCTCCAGTAACATCTTTTCTTGCTAAAATTATCACAATTTTCAGTTGCTCCATTCAAGCTATTCAAAGCTCCCCAAGCAAATTGTCTAAAAATCATTTCTCATTTCTTCATTTCTCAAAAGTAAAAATTTCCAAGGCTCCATACCAAAAAGAACTTGGTGACAATCTCACTCTTTCAAAATTGTCTTCAAATCTTCATCAGACACTCTTTTTCTGTACTAAATTTTTTACAAGCATATCTTTTTATTAAACACTTCCAATATTTCTTCATTTTTGTCATTTCAATCACTTCTTTCTATTATTTTTATATAATTTTATTTCAATATATTATATTTGACTTAAACTATATGGAACTACTCGTTTCTGATACTTTTTCAATTTCTTTTAAAATAATGTTCCTTAGTTTTTAGGCATTTCTCCCAAATATTTATGATTAAAAATATTTCACCAATGATTTTTGAATCAAAAAGGACTATTTGGCCAATCTGTATAGTCAAAATATGTTTCAATTGTTTTTATCTACAATTATCGTTATGGACTTCCAATTTGTTCGTTTTATATTCTAAAAATAAGTCATCCAAAAACAAAAATGCATCATACAAATTTTCAATACGTTCATTATATTCTCTTTCCGATACATTATATATTTTAGGAATATCATTATAATAACTATATCTTTTATTTTTCCTTTTGTATTAAAATAAAATAGAATACTCCAAATCTATTAATCATATCTCCATGAAAATAAATTTTTCTCCCATTCAACCGGCATTACATAATCCAGCTGGCGTACTGTATCTTTTAGCATGTCATTTAGTGTTTTTTAAAAATCTTTTTGCCATACATAGAATATACCCCATTTTTAAATTTTTAAAATATTTATATTAATATTATACCAAACGATTTTAAGAACTGCAAACATATTTACTTTAAAAACGATGAAATAACAGATTAAAATATTCCTTCTTTTTCAGAATGGCCCTAATAAAAGACCATTCCGACAAGTATTCTTTTCACAAAATTTAATAATGTTAATCCTATTATAGGCGAGATATCAATTGATCCAGCTCAATTGGTATTAATATTTTAAATAATTTCAAATATGGTTCCGTCAATTTATCAATGTAGTTAAAAAGAATTTTCAGCATATTTAAAATATTTATTATTTCTAAAATTAAACCATGAACCAATAGTTGAAATCACTATTAAAAGTGAATAGATATCTATTATTTTTTTACAAGTATTCCTATCATTTAATTTTCCTCACAACTATTATTTATTAAGTATATTTTTAGCTTTTTTTGCATATATTCAACTCCAGATTGTACTGTTAAAATAACTGGAATTAGTAATAATATGTTATTTACAAAAACTCATAGGGAATAAAATGATTAATAATAATGCTATCATTTGTGTTGCTGTTTTCCATTTTTCCTAATTTTTTTCAGCGTAATAACTCACACCTTCATTTGCTACAATTGCTCTCAAGCCTGTTATTAATAGCTCTCTAAATATTATAATCAATACAAACCATAAACTTATTTGATCATATTTTGTAAGAACAACCAATGCTGAAATAACTAACAATTTATCAGCTAAAGGATCTATTAATTTCCCTAAATTTGTTACCATATTATGTTTTTCTTGCAATTTGCTCCATCAAAATAATCTGTGATTGAAGCTCCTGCAAAAATAACAAAGGATAATATTCTCATAAAAATTGATAAACCTGTACTTTCTGTACTCAAAAGCTATTCCAAGAAAAATTACAAATGGAATAACCAAAATCATTCTTAATGTTGCTAATTTATTAGGTAAATTCATATAAAAATTCCTCCTTTTTATAAAATGTTTTCAAAATTATTCACAATTATAGAAATTTATTTTTCTTCTTTATTTTTCTTTTTGAAATTAACGCTTTCATACTCAAATTAAATTTATTTTCATCTTCTAAAGTAATAACTTTTACTTTTACAATTTGACCTTCTTTTTAATACATCTTCAACTTTAGCCACTCTCTTATCACTAATTTCTGAAATATGTAACAATCCCTCTTTCCCAGGTAATACTTCAACAAAAAGCTCCAAATTTAGTAATTTTTGTAACTTTTCCATCATATACTGCATTTAATTCTACTGATTGCGTTTGAGCTTTTTACCAATTCAAGCGCTTTTTCATTCCTTCAGAATCTTTACCAAAAATAGACACATTTCCATCATCTTCAATATCGATTGAAACTCCAGTTTCCTCAATTATAGCTTTAATTGTTTTACCTCCAGGCCCAATTAATCCAGCTATTTTCGATGGATCTATTTTCATTAATTCAATTTTTGGTGCATTTTTCAGAAACTTCTTTTCTTGGTTCACTAATTACTGCTTCCATTTTTTTCCATAATAAACATTCTACCTTCAAACGCTTGTTTTTAAGGCTATTTCCATTATTTCTCTATTAATTCCCTCAATTTTTATATCCATTTGAATAGCCGTAATTCCATCTTTAGTCCCAGCTACTTTAAAATCCATATCTCCTAAATGATCTTCTAATCCACGAATATCAGTTAACACTGTGAAAGTATCTCCCTCTTTTACAAGTCCCATCGCAATTCCAGCAACAGTTGATTTTATAGGTACTCCAGCGACCATTAATGCAAGTGAACCACCACAAATACTAGCTTGTGAAGATGAACCATTTGATTCCGTAATTTCTGAAACTAATCTTACTGTATATGGAAAATTCTTCTTCAGACGGCATAACATATTTTAATGCTCTTTCTGCTAGGTTTCCATGTCCTAATTCTCTTCTTCCAGGTGCTCTCATAAACCCAGCTTCTCCTACTGAATATGGTGGAAAATTATAATGCAAGAAGAATTTTTTCTAGTTTCTGATTCCATTCCATCTACAATTTGTTCATCCGCTTTTACTTCCAAGTGTAGCAACTACTAAAGCCTGTGTTTCTCCTCTTGTAAACAATGCTGATCCATGAGGAACTGGCAATGTATCAATTTCTACATCAATTGGTCTAATTTCTTTAGTTTCTCTTCCATCTGGTCTATATTTTTTGTATAAAATAGCTTCTCTCACTATTTTTCTCTAAATCATGATAATAATTCTTAAATTCTTTTTCTAAAGTTTCAGAAATTTCTTTTTCTTCACTTTCTAATTTATTCAAGAAATCTTCATACAATTTAATTTCTAAATTATCAATAGCTTCATATTTTTCCAATTTACCTGGTGTCATAATCGCTTCTTCTAATTCTTTTTCATACGAATCCAAATATTCTTTAATTTCAGCATCTACTTCAGCTTTTTCAAACTCATATTTTTCAATTTCAAATTGCGATAAAAATTTATCTTGTTCAGCACAAATTTCCTTAATTTTTTTCATGCCCAAACATAATTGCTTCCAACATAACTTCTTCGAAACTTCTCTCGCTCCAGCTTCAACCATTGTTACAGCTTCTTTCGTTCCTGCAACCGACAAATGAATATCTCCATTTTCCAATTGTTCAGCAGTTGGATTTTAAAATGTATTCTCCATCAATATATCCAACAGTTACACCAGCTACAGTTCCTGCAAATGGAATATCTGATAATCCCAATCTTTTGCTGAAACTCCCTATTGTAGCTAAATTTTCGAGTTGATTAATTCCATCAGCTGACATTACAGTTATTACAATATGAACTGCATTTAAAAATCCTTCTGGAAATAAAGGTCTTATTGGTCTGTCAATTAATCTTGAAATCAAAAATCTCTTCAGTTGAAGGCTTTTGATTCTCTTTTTATGAATCCTCCAGGAAATTTCCCCGATGCATAAAAATTTTTCAATATAGTCTACTGTTAATGGGAAAAAATCTTGCCCATCTTTAACATCTTTACTTCTAGTAGCAGTCACTAACAACACTGTTCCACCAGCTTGAATCATCACTGATCCACCAGCTTGTCTAGCAACTTTCCCTGTACTTAATTTTATAGTTTGAGTTCCGACTTGAAACTCGTATGTTTTTCATCAAACATTTAATTCCTCCTACTTTTTATTTTTCAAGAAGGAGCAAATAATAATAAAAACTTCTATTTATAAATGAAATATATCCTTAAAATAAAAAAATTTTTATAATTACTTACTCTTAACCTTCTTTTAATTTCGCTTTTTAATTATAGCACTTTTTATAAATTTTTTTACAACTTAAAAACTCTAAATATTAAATTATATTTAAAATATAGTTTAAAAATTTAGAGTTTTATCATCATTATGTATATTTAATGTTCATTTTGATATAAAAAGCAATTTTACTTAGTTAGCCGATTTCTTTATCTTCCAAGTCATCAACCACCACATTATATTCCAGTTGTAAATATTCTTCCCTGTTCTCAATAATTTCATCCAACAATCTTTCGAATGCAAATTCTTTTTATTTCTTTTCAGTAAATACTAAAAATAAAGTTTGCTAAAAAAATGATGAAATTTTTGTCATTGATCTTAATTTTTCCACACCTTATCGAATCATGCGTTCTAAGAATAATCACTTCTTTACTTTTTATCATCTCTTCCTTTCTCATACAAAAATGAACCACAAAATTCAATCCATCTAAATTTATATTCACCAAATCATCTTTACAAAAATATTCGCTTTTCACTTTCTTGAATTACAAATTCATCTTCTGTATTTTTCTTCATCTTTTATCAATAAAATCTCATTATTGATGTATTTTTTTCAAACTTCTTAAGTTTGTTATCCCCTCATTTAAATACTCGATTCTTTTTAGCATTTTTTTGTTCCCTTCTCCCTTTAACTCAATTTTTTTGTGAATAATTATTGATCAGTCTTTTTCCTAAATCATAAGTTACTAAAAAAATTCCATTTCTGATTTTTATCTTTTTCTATCTGAAACAATAAATTCGCCTTCTCATCCCTTTTATTTGTATTCAAAAATTTTTAAAAAGTAAATTGGAATAGTTGATTCATTATCAATTAAATTAATAATCTCTGAACTACTAATTATCAAAACTTTACTATAATTATCTCTCATATTCTTTTTCAATTTCCTATTTTTCTTATTTAAAAATTGAATATTTATATTTTCTTCAAAATTAAAATTATCCAAAATGTCTTTAAGATATTTCTGGACATTACTTTTTCAATGTCTAACAAAACCAAGATGTTCCTATCTTCCCCTGCTTTCTTTTTGAATATAATTTGTTTCTTTTATTTGATTTGAATATTTTTAAAAATTTGATAATCTAAAATTATATCTGCTACTTCTTTTTCACTGTCCCCATTGTTATCTTTCATAACGTTTAGACCTATATTTTTCATCACTTTTTAAAAATTCTCTTTCATCTCTGATTTGTTTTTCTCAACAACATTTTTAAAAAGTTTCAGTCTAAAAAAATTTGTAATTTTTAATTTTTCTCTATATGGAAATCTCTTCCAAAATATGATCAGAAATTCCTATACTTTTCCATTCTTTTTTAATTCCCTGTCTTTTCGAGTAATCGTCCCATTTTTATTAGCTTTTTCATCTTTCAAATTAATTAAAAAAATATGAAAAGAAATCATAAATTTCATTTCTAGATAATTTTTTTAAAGTTTTCTTCTAAAAAAATCGAATAACAAATTACTAATCCTCTTTATTCTTTTGATTCCAAGCTCCTTTTTATAACTCCAATAAATGCTCTTTCTAGTAATGTTTCGCTATTTGAATAAAATTTCTCATAAATTTTTAGTAATTGTTCTTTTAAATATTTTTGACGTCTATCACTAAAAATTTTCAATTTTACTAATCACTAAATTAAGTGCATTTTCTGAATCCAAACTAATATACTCAGAGTAATCTATTTTTATCCCACTTAAAACTACTTGCAAATCTTTTTATATGCTTTCTTTCAAATTCACTTCTTATTTTTCAAAACGATATATAGAAAATTTCCTTTTATTTAAAATAATCATCAATTTTATCATTTTTTTGTCTCGTTAAAGCATTAAATATAAATATCCTTTTTCATATTTTTTTATGATTTACTTTAAATTCACTCAAATAATAAACATAATTACCTTTATAACGTATTTTTCCCTCATTTCCTGTAATTTTTTTATCAAATCGTTTAATTTTTCTAATCGTATACTTGAAATTAATTTTTTATCAAAATACAACTCTATCGCTTCTTTTTTCAAAAATTTTTTTGCACTAGTAATTAAATAAAATAAATTAACTTCTTTGTAACTATAATTTAGCAATTTAGACTCTCCTCAATAATATTTGAGTAAATCATAACAACTTAAATTTTTTTATTACTAGATTGCTAAATTAAACTGTTTTATTTTGAAAAATACTATTTTTAAAGGGTTTTCTACATTATAAAAATAAATTTTTAAAAATTACTTCTATGAGAAAATAAATATACGAATTTCTTTTATGGAATTATAGTAAAAATTGCTTTTAAAAGTGAACTCAAAAACTATGACTATTTTATTCAATTCCTAAATTTATATAATTTTTTTAGTAATTTAATTTTAAATAGATTCGGTATTATTAATTTTTTATTTATAGTAAAACCGCTTTAAAATCGAACTTAAAAAGCTATGTTTGTTTACTTGAAACCTAGAGTTATACAATTATTTTAAATAGATTCAAATATAAAAGTATGAATTTTTTTCATTTTTTTCACTCAAACAATAGATTTAAATTTACAAAAATTTTTATTTCTATTATCTGAGTTTCCTTTTCTTGATTTAATTTTAATTTTTTTACTTGATAAATATATATTAAAATTTTTTCTTACAAATAAAAATATAAACTACACTTTTTACTATTTGATATTCCCAATATCCTTTCTAAAATACATTCCATCAAATTTAATTTTTATTTAATAATTTATAAGCATTTTTCCTTAGCTTCATCCAATGTCTTTCCAAATGCAACAGCATTTAATACTCTTCCACCATTAGTTTTTGAATTTTTCCATCTTCAAATTTTGCTCCTGCGATAAATACTAATTCATCATCTGTAGCATTTTTCAATTCCAGTTATAACATCACCTTTTTGTAACTTTCTGGGTATCCTCCTGCGGCTCCCTACAACACAACAAGCATGAAGTGGTTTCAAGTAACATTTAATTCCGATAATTTTTGTCAAATGAATATTCTACCAATTCTAACAAATCATTTTTTCCAACAATGGTAGAACTGCTTGAGTTTCGGGATCTCCCAATCTCATATTGTATTCAAGCAAGTAAACACCTTTTGCCGTAATCATTAGTCCAAAGAAAAATTACACCTTCAAAATTCATTCCTTCAGCTTGCATTCCCTTTAAAGTCGGATTCATAATGTCGTTTTTTTAAAACTTTCAAAAACTTCATCTGTCACATAAGGATTAGGACTTATAACTCCCATTCCACCTGTATTTAATCCAGTTTCATTCTCTCCAATTTTTGTGATCTTTTGCTGATAACAATGGTACAATAACTTTACTATCTGTAAATGAAAAGTATTGAAGCTTCTACTCCATCCAAAAATTCTTCAATTACAACTTGATTCCCAGCATCTCCAAATTTTTCATCAATCATTATATCGTCAACCGCTTTTTATCGCCTCATCAAGATTTTTGAGCAATAATTACACCTTTCCCAGTCAGTAAGACCACTAGCTTTTACAACTACAGGAAAATCTTTTCCAATTATTCAAAAATTCTTTTCGCTTTTTCAGCATTATCAAAGATTTCATAAACAGCAGTTTTTATCCCATATTTTTTTCATAAAATCTTTAGAATAAGCCTTGCTTCCTTCAAGAATTGTCACTTTGTTTATTAGGGCCCAAAAATTTTCAATCCATTTTTTATGAAATTCATCAACAATACCAGCTACCAATAATTCTTCACTTCCAACAAATGTCAAATCAATATTATTTTTCCTTAGCAAATTTAACATACTCATCTATATTATTCGATAAATTCACATTTTTCAGCTTTTTGGCAACAACTCAGCTCCCGCATTCCCTGGTGCTATAAATATTTTCTCCACCTTTTCATTTTGAGATATTTTTCCAAGCAATTGCATGTTCTCTTCCACCTGCTCCTACGATTAATACTTTCATTTCCTTGTTTCCTCCTTGAATATTCATATTTCTGATTTACTTTTATATCTTTTTATAAATATATTTTTATCATATTTTCTTGCAATATTAAATCTAAAAATAAATTTTTCCTATTTTTTTAAATCAATATTTACAATTTTTATAAAATTTTCTTGCTCCCTAACTTCAAATATGTTATCCTAAAAATCAAAAATACTAAAAAGGAAAAATATATGAAAAAATAAAATTCTTTATACGATAAACTATGACAAAATTGTAAATTTTAAGGAAAGAGTAACTCGTTTTACTGTTAGATTTGAATTTTAAAAGATTCTGAAAATGAAGAATATTCGGGAGAAGACTTTGCTCATTTGCATGATACTGGAAGATTGACAGAATTATTGATTGATGGTGCAGAATTGTTGATAAAAAGCAAATAATGAAAATCGTAAAACTAAATGGGATATTATCGCAGTAAAAGTTCATGGAGATTATTCTTATAAATACGGCTTTTTCATCGATATATTACAGAAGTCATATTTCACGATAATGAAATTTCTTCATTTGGAGAACCCTCGTATATAAAACACGAAATTAAGCATAATAATAGCAACCTCGATTTTTATTTGGAAACTGAAAAAGAAAAAGATTTATATTGAAGTAAAAGGCGCACTTTGGTAAACGGAAAAATTGCTCAATTTCCTGGCTCTCCTTCAATTCGTGCCTTAAAACATTTGAGAGAACTTATGGAGCTTAAAAAGAAGGCTTTTCGGACAGCAGTTTTTATTTTTGATATTCAGAAAATCTGAAATTTTCGCATCCGAACATATTATCGACAGAGAATTTTTCTGAAACTTTTTATGAAGCGATGGAAAAATGGTGTTGAAATTTATCCGATGCTTTTTTAGAATATAGGGAAGATGGGAATGTTTATTTTGTTAAGAAAAATTGGGATAATGGAGAAGAGATTTTTAATAATTTTCTAGAATCTCTTTTCCTCTAATTTCTTAATCTGAAATATTTAATTTTTGTTTAATTATAAAGAAATCTAATATTACCTTAATTTAATTTACAAAAATTATAAACTTTATTTATCTAATTTTTGATGTCGTGGACAATCTATCAAAAACAGTCATATAAAAAAATTTAGGATAAATTTTTCACTTCTGGTTTATAATCCGTTTTCAAAAATTTTTCTCATACTCCGCCTTCAAACTCTTTATTTGTCTTTTTATCTCCTAATTTCTTCTTTTTTTCTCAGATTTTGTCCATTCTCTTTTAAATTCACTATTTTTTACATCTTCTATTTCTTCACTTTTTAATTTCTAATATTTCTTCAAATTCTCTTTGTAATTTCTCTTTTTGATTCAATTGCTTTATTGAATAAAAATAAGGTGCAATCCACCAAGTTGCAACTTCATAATTGCTATTTTTTCATTTTTGCATAAGTCTCTTCACTTTTCTCATATTTTTCCAGCCAAATAGTACAATTCTGCAAAAATGTAATCCCAAAAATCTTCATTTCCAACATTTTTCCAACATTAATTCATCAATTTTCACTTTAATATTTTCAAATTCTCTCAAGTAAATCTTATTCACAATATAACTATACTTTATTTTTAGCCAAATCTTCCTTACAAAAATCAAAATTTCCTTTTCAATAATTTTTCCAAAAATAATTTTTTTGCTTTTTTTCATATTTTTTTATTAACCATCAGCAAATTCGCATATTCAAACTTATAAATCGGATTATTTTTCTAATTCACAGGCTCTTTTATACATTTCTTCCGACTTATCGTATTTCCCAGCACCATAATAATCGGCTCCAAGCCCATAATAAGCCTTAGAATTATTTGGATTAAATGCAACAGCCTTTCTTAAAGTTCTAATCGCTCTTTTACTTCCATCTCTCTGATCATCATAATAATACCCTAAATTAGTATAAATCCGTGATTTTTCCTCATCAGTCAATTCATTTTTCATATTTTTTTAATAAATTCATTCAATAATTTATAAATCTCCTCCCATTGATAGGTTAATTCATTATAAACTGCTGCTAATTGACAAATAACTTCCACATTTTTGGAATTTTCTTTCAATTTATTTTTCCAAAAATATTTTATACTCTTCATAAACAGAATCGTAATCACTATTATTTCTAATTTTTTCTTGAATATATTTTATCCATTCTTTTTACCGTTTTTTTCTTTCTAAATTTTTTGTTTTTCCAATTTTTCCTCCTAATCTAACTTCTGATGCATTGGACAATCAACTAAATAGCAAGTTTTTATACATTTTTTTCTAAATTTATTTTTTTGTATTTTTGAGGCTTATAATTATTATTCATTATCTTTTTATACATCCCCAGAACCTTTTTTTATTTCATTCTTTTCTTCTTCAATAAATTCATCAATCTCTTCTTCATTCCAGTATTTTTTTATCATAAATTTCTCCAACTTCAATCTTTTTCAATATACTTATTATGTTTTTTTGAATCAATTCTGACAATTTGTTTTCTGCTTTCTTAAAAGCTTCCTAATTTTTTAAACTGTAAAAATAAAATGAAAAACGCATATTGTAATAAAAATGTTCTTCCAAATCAAGTTCATCTATTTCCTTTTCAAAAACCAAGACACACCTATTGTATTCTTCACATAAATAACATAAATCTATAAGTTCTTCAAATAAAATTTGCTCATCATAATAATATTTCTCTAACGACACTTTCTCTAACAATTTATCCAGAATTGGCTCAGCCAATTTTTTTATCATCTGTATAATGTAAACACAGTGCCAATGCATATAAAATTCCCGCACTTTCGAGTTCCTTTTCATAACATCTCAATAACATTTCTTTCGATTTTTCAAAATAACCACAATAAAACAACGTTATCCCATAATTATAATCATCTTCTATTTCCTTCTCATCTGAAAAATTTTTTCCATTTCACGAAAACATTCAAGTGCCTTTTTGTATTTTTTTCTTTTTTAAATAATATTCTCCCAATACTTCCCATACAACCACTGATTGTTTCCCCATTTTAATTAATTTTTGTCAAATAATACTTACACATTTTATCATCATAAGCATCTTTTTCATATAAATCAGCCAAATCGATAAATAATAGCCTTCTCATCATCATTTTAAATCTTTTTGAATATTTTTTTCAAAAACTCCTCTAATACATTCACACTCGTTTTTCCATCTTGATACACCGTAAAATAAGCTATCGCTAATTGACATACCTTTTTCTACATCTCGCGGATTTTTTTCAAAAAGACATTTCTCTAAATAATCCTTATATTCAATAAATGTATGCTTATAATTATCGTAACTATCATTTTTTGATTTCATCCCGAATATATCTTGCCCATTCTCTTTGTGTTTGTTTCATAATTTTTATTCCTCTCATATTTCTTCAATTTTCATCTATCACCAAATGTTGTGGACAATCCACTAACCAACATTCATTTTTCAAAAATTCTTCTTTCATTGTATCTTTCTGATATTCTTCGTTGGTCTTTATTTCTCCAATATTTTTGTAAAAATTTCTTTTTAATAAATATTTTCTATATTTTTCAAGTGCATTCTCATATTCTGTTCTATTTTTCGCTCAAAGCCTTTTCCCTTATTTTTCTCTACGTACTCTTTCATTTTTTTACTCAATTTAACTTTTAATATCCAATTTATTTCATTTCTCCTACTTTATTTTTCCTTACATTATAACATTCTTTACAAAAATAAAAAGGCTACAATAAAATTCCGTAACCTTTTTCTATCTTTAAATTATCTACTTCCCATTCTTCCTATCATTTATAACTTTATCCACATCTTTAACATACTCATAATCAGCTTCTCCCAATTTCACATCTTTTCCAGTTGGCACATACCACAAAAATTTTGAAAAATAGTCTTTCAATTTTTGTCTGAAAAATCATAACCTGCCATCGCATAAGGATAATTTCTCATTATTTTCAATTCCTCATCTGAAATATCTTTTTATTTCATCTTTATCTAAATATTTTATCGCATAGGCATCGTCTGTCAAATCATCCTTAAATTTAAAACCTTTTTCTGTTTTATCGAGAAATACATAATTAACTCTCAAACCTTTTATTTCTGTCAATTCAAATTCTTCTTTAGGCTTGAAATTATTTGTTTTAAAATATAAATAACCTTTTTTAATTTTTGCATAAAGAACTTTGTACGGCTCATTTGTTTCATAGTTTTTCTTTGTAAGCATAATCAACAGTTCCTTCTCCAGCCAATTGCCATTTTTATCTCTTTCCCATCTTTTTGTCTTTATCACAGGCATTGCAATAAGAGCATCTCCTGGCTCAACAATCACTTCAAAATCATCCACCTTCTGATTTTTCCATTTTTGAAATAGTCGACCAAACATAATTAAAAATCAACAGTTCCAACACCACTGCTTCCATCATAACGATAACTATGCTCAACTACATTTTTCTCCCTTTTTAAAAATTAGCCTTAAAATAGTAAACATAACTCTTTTGTAATATTCATATTCTTTTAGTATCTTTTCTTCATCATATTCCTTAAAATATTTTTTTAACTTCTTCCAGTTGTTTTACATCTTTCGGTGCAAAAATCAGTCAATCTATACGCTTTTGTACTCACACTTTGTCCATTGACAGAAGTCTTAAAAATCCTTTGAAGTGATCTCTTTCATCCCATGCTTCATTTCCCACCTTCGAGCGTAATAAATCCAATATATCTCTCCCCAGCTTGAGGACTATCAAACACAAATCTAACAGTTACCACCATTTCATTGTCTATCGTCCCATACTCCGACTTAAATTTTTCCAATTTAAAACGAAGCCTTTTCACTCTTTATCGAAACATTCGACACATTCATCGGCACAATATGCCCACCTTCCGACCCAAATTCCCAGTCATTCGCCAATAAGTTCGCACCAAAAATCATAACTAGAGCAAATAATAGCAGTATTCTGATTTTTTCATGACTACCAACTCTCTTTCTTTTTATTTTTTTATATCTCATTAAAATTATACCTTATTTTTTTAATTTTTTATCAAATATATTTATTCTTATTTTTTTAAGAAACTTGAAAAAAATTAGAATATTTTTATAACTTTAAATTTTTAAAAAGAAACGATAATTAAACATTATTTAAAAAGTTTAAAAATTTTTTGTTTCAGTAATTTTTAATTAATATTTTTATTTCCCAAATAATGCTAAAAAGATATCTTTTTGAATTTTCATTTCCAATAACATAGACACCTTCTTTTTAGTATTTTTAACATATGTTATTTTAACTATTGGTTCATTTGACATTTCAAGTTTTTTTCAGTAATCTTATACGCATTTTCTCCCTATTTTTTCTACATCAGTTGATAATAATCTTAATTTGTATTCGGCTTTTTCTTTTCATAATATTCTTTATATTTTTTCATCTTTCCCATCATTAATTATTTTTTTCAAAAATCTTTTTATCTTTTTCAACTATAAACAATCTTTGTAAAAATAAATTTTTCTTTTCTTTTGTCATATAATTCTGAAATTACATTACTGTACTCATATTCTCTAGGCTCTTTTTACTTTTCTAAACTCAAGTTTTTTCAGGGCATTGATATCGAAATATTTTCAAAAATTTCTTTATTTTTTTCTTTTACTCAAAATTGTATTCTGAATATAATTTTTTTCTTCTATTTCTTTTTCAATTTTTAGTTTTTTTCATCTCTTTCAATTTGTTTTGGAGTTCTAGACTTTGGTTCAGAACATACTCCAAACTCACTACATGAAATTGCTACAACCCACGGTACTGCATATCCCACACCAGCCTGCCACTCCTAATGCAACACAAGAATTTAATCCAAATATCCCTAGCAACATTAAAAATAAAATTTTAAACTTTCTCATACCATTCTCCTTTATCAAAAATCATTCAAAAATACAAAAAGACTGAAATAATCAGCCCTCTATCAAAAAAATCAATTTAAAAAAATGTTGTATTTTTTTAACTCGCCATTGTTCCAACTTAATATGAACCCAAAAACTGTATATTCCCAATGTCACCACTATTAATAATAGCCATTTTATCCAATTTCCAAATAGTCCCTATTGCAGTTCCATTAAATTGTAATCTTCTTCCTTCTATAACAGTGTGATTTATTTTCCAACCATAAATCATACACAAAGCTCAAGGAAAAACAAATCCCTAATGTACACGATGTTATTAGGCTTCCTAGAATAATCCATCCAATATAACTTAATAATCCTCCATCAAAATAACTTCTATTTTTCCACGTTTCCTCCTTTGTTAATAATATAAAAAAATACCCCTAAGGGTTGGAGATAGAGGTGAAATCTTCGTTATCTAGTTATTTTGTAAATAAAATATACAAACATTACTAGATATACTAGGAAATCATACATCTCAATACCTCCTTGTTATAATACTACGAGTTGGCAAACTCGTGATATTAATATAACAAAAAGACTGGAAAAAAATCCAGCCTTAGTTTAGCCATTTTGTTTGTATTATAACAAGTACCCTTCGTGGTTTTTCATTAACCCTAGGTAAATGTATTATTATAAGTTCTTTATGGGTGGGACCGGTGGGGATCGAACCCACAACCCTACCGATTAAGAGTCGGTTGCTCTGACCAGTTGAGCTACGGTCCCATAAAAACTTTTTAATCAACATAATTATGTTATCATAATTTATTACTTTTGTCAAGGATTCTATAAATTTTTCTAAAAAGAATTGTAAATCTCTCACAAGCAAATAATTTGCATTATAAAAGTGAGAGATTTTTTTCTGATAATTATTTATTAAATTTTTTTATTTATTTTTTTAATTTCTATTTCCTTCAGCTACAACTTTATCCATCCATCTGAATAATTCATCTAGATCATAATCCCCCGAATGTGGTGTCGCCCAAGGTGATGCAAAAATCAACTTTTTTCCCAAGATTTTTCCAACTTTATGGCAAGTATTGCAGGTATTGCAAGCGAAGTATCTTTGTCAACTGCACCGTGTCTTATTCTCCAATATTTCACTTTTGAACTTCCAATATAATTCATCAGATTCATCATTTTTATAATTTTTCTTATCAGCCATCATTCCATTTACTGTCGAATGTTCTAGCATATATTCTGTAAAATGCTTATTATTTGTGGTTTCATCTCCAAATTCATTATTTTCTCCTGTCGATAAATCCACATTATCAAAGGCTCCAGGCGTTTTTTTGTCTACCCATGTAAGCAATATATTTATCGTAATCCAAATCTACAACTTTTTCCATTTTTTTATTGTTAAAAAGTCAAATTCTGATAAATCAGTTCCTTTTTTTCAAAGCCATGTTTGCAGAATCAATGTAATACTGCTTAATTTGATTTTTAAAACTTCCATTTCCATCTTTATCCAACGTTAAAAGTTTACCGTTTTTTTGTCCTTCAATTTTTAAACTATTCACATAATCGGAAACATTTTTTTCAAATCATTCGAACGTAAAATTTCATCATCAGTCAACGTACCCTCAGTGTATTTTCTTTCCACATTGTAATCTAGCATTGAAATTTCTATCTTTTTATATGTTTTCACATCGTTAAACATCCACTCATAAGCTGTATTTGCATTTTCTAAATTAGTTATTGGACAATAAGCTGAAACTGCGTAAATATCATCTCTAGCCTTCAATGCTCCGATTTCCTTCAAGTAAGGTTCGTAATCCTTGCTATTCCCAGTTGCACCTAACAAAGCTGAAACCGCTCCTCCAGCACTTGTCCCATTAGAAATAATTCTGTCAGCTCTACCAGGCATTTTTATTATCATTATAACGTAAATATCTCACAGCCGCTTTCAAATCTACAATTACAGCAGGTGCCTTTCCTGTATATTTCCCATCTTTTTTTCCAAAGTTCTACCTCTAGCTCCAGGACTTGCCACAACATATCCATTTAACAATGCGACTAATGAAGCATCGGGTTTTCCATCTCTTCCATTTCCAGGCACTCCAGTCGCTCCAGGCATATATCCTCCTACTGTATTTGGGAAAAAAATATTGGTGCGCTTTTTTTGCATTGTATTTTCCAACTGATTTATTTTTTAAAATATTCTTCTGGAATATAGATATTTATAGTTTGATACGCAATATCAACTGGTTTTTGCAACATAAACTATATTTTTCATAGGCACGATAAGTGACAGTTTTTCCATTAACAGTAGCTGTCTTTGTCGTATAATTTTTTATTTGCATCAAAAATTTAAGTTGTACCCATTTTCTGTTTTATTTGTTATCATATCTTCGGTTATTACTTTTTATTCATAGGTGCTCCCATTTGTGATTTTTTTATCTTCATTCTTATTTACTTCAGCATTTTTCTGATATTTGCTAGAATCTGTTAATCCTTTTTCATTATCAGTAGCCATTAAAAAAAGCTGAAATTAATAAACTCATTACAATCAATTTTTTTCTTCATAATCTCTCCTTCAATTCTTTTTATGCGACAGTATAACATATACTTCATGAGATTCATATTTCACTAATATTAGTTTCTTTCTTTTTACTATTTTTAAATCTATTATTTAGAATGTATCTATACTCAAATTATATATAAAAATGCCACACCTTCAATTTTAATTTCTAAAACTATTGGTGCAGAGACATTCAATCTTATTTTTTTCTGTTAAAAAAATTAATGTTTAAAATGTCTAATTCCAGTAAATACCATTGTAATACCATGTTCGTTACAAGCATCGATAGATTCTTGGTCTCTCATTGATCCACCTGGTTGTACAATCGCTTTAATTCCTGTTTTTTTGCAACTGTATCTACGCAATCTCTAAAAAGGGAAGAAAGCATCTGATGCTAGTACTGCTCCTGTCAAGTCTTTTTCCAACTTTTTTTCTTGAGCATGTTGCAATGCATGTTCTGTTGACCAGATTCTGTTAGTTTGACCAGTTCCCACACCAATTGCCATTCCATCTTTAACAACTACAATCGCATTTGATTTTTACATATTTTACAACTTTCATTCCTAATTCCATATCAGCTTTTTTTCTTTTTTTCAGTTGGCTGTTTTTTTCAGTAACAACATTCATTTCATCAATCATTTTATTATTTGTTCCTTGAACCAAAATTCCACCATCAACTTTTTACATAATCGAATTTATCTTGTGGTTTTTGAGTTTTTACATTCGATAACTCTCAAGTTTTTTTCTTAGTTTTTCAAGATTTCCAACGCTTCATCTGTAAACGAAGGTGCAATTACGATTTCCAAGAAGATTTTTTTCAATTCTTCAGCAGTTTCTTTATTAACTTCTCTGTTAAGTGCCACAATTCCACCAAAAATCGATACTGGGTCACAATCATGAGCTTTTTTATACGCTGTGAAAATATCATCTGCAACAGCCACACCACAAGGAGTTGAGTGTTTTATCGCACATGTCGCTGGACCATCAAATTCTCCAACCACTTTCCAAGCAATATCCATATCTCTAATATTGTTAAATGACAATTCTTTTTCCATTCAATTGCTTAATATCTTTCATGCTTCCATTTTCAGTAGTTGAAACATAATAAGCTGAAGATTGATGAGGATTTTTCCCCATATCTCAAGTCAAATTTTTTTCTCATAAGAAACATTCAAATATTTAGGATAATCTTCTTCTAACAAGAACGCAGAAATTGTCAGCATCATAAGCTGATGTCAAGTTAAATACTTTCCCAGCCAATCTTTTTTTAGTTTCATAAGAAACTTTTTCCATCTTTTTCCATTTCTTCCATAACTACTGAATAATCTTCAGTTTTCGCAAATAACTGTTACATCTTTAAATGATTTTTGCTGACTGAACGAAGCATTGTAGGCCCACCTATATCGATAAATTCGATTTTTCATCAAAAGTTTTTGTCAGTTTGAACTTCTCTAAAGAACGGATAAAGATTAACAACAACATAATCAATTGTTTCAATTCCTTCTTTTTGCAATCGTATCCATGTGCTCTTTATTATCTCTAATCGCCAAAAATTCCACCATGAATATTTGGATGCAAAGTTTTTACTCTCCCATCCAGCATTTCTTTAAAAATTCGTAACTTCTGAAACATCAATCACAGAAAGACCATTTTCCTTCAAATATCTGTAAGTCCCTCCTGTCGAAATAATTTCCACACCTTTTTATCTAAAAACTGTGCAAATTCTAAAAATTCCTGCCTTATCAAAAACGCTTATTAATGCTCTTTTTTTCATTTTAAAAATTTCCTTTCTTAAATTTTTTCTGATAACTTTTTCTATTTCAAATTTATATTTTTTTCAAACATTTTTGATTCTTCTTTTTCTTCCTTGATCAAACAAAATTACAGACATACAAGAATATGAAGTTGGGTTCCCTTTTTTTAATGCTTCAAAAAAATATTTCTCAGCCTCTTTATATTTTTGCTCAAGAAAAATTATTCCCTTTCAAAAAAATTCTTCATTTCTATTCACAGCATATCCTACCGAAAAAAAGCAAATAAAAACATTGCAAATATTAAAAAAATTTTCTTTTCACGAAACTCTCTTTCACTTACTAACAATTTCAAATTTTTTTCTATTTTTTAAACATAATATTAAACATAATATAAGTAAAAAGTTCCATCAACTGTACCTAACGACTTAGCATCTATTTCATCTAAATTAAAAATTAAAATTATTATTATAAAAAAATATTGGAACTAAAAACATTAAAAAAACATTATAGATAAAATAAAAAAATTATATTTAATTTCTACTACAACTTCTTCCTTATTTTCCAAATCTAATCCTAATTTTTCTTTTTTAGATTTTTCTGAAAGTATCACATAATCTTCATTAGTTTCAAAAAAATTATTTCTGAATTTGGCTTTAATTTCTTCTTTTTCATTGTCTATCCAAATAGTTTTGGGAAATAACCTAAACTTAAATTTATCACGTACAATTATTTTTGACATTTTACCTCTCTTTCTTTCTTAATCCTATTTTTTTCAAAGCAACTTTTTTAATTCCTTCAATCAGCAAAACATGTTCCTTCTGAAGCACTCTCTTCTGCAAAACTTCTGGCGTGTCATCACTAAGCACTGGAACCTTTATCTGCAAAATAATTTCTCCTGTATCAACTCCTGTATCAACAAAATGAATTGTACATCCACTTTCAGTTTCTTTTTGCTTCGATAACTGCTCTGTGAACATTCATTCCATACATTCCTTTTCCACCAAATTTTTGGAAGCAATGACGGATGGATATTTATAATTTTTTTCTTGACCATTTTTATAAATTCTGGCGATAAAATCGACAAATATCCTGCTAATACGATATAATCTGTTTTTCATCATCATTTTTCAAGAACATTGCTAATTTCATCAGACAATTTCTCTTTTAATACTTTTCTGTCAAGCAAAACATTTTTTTATGCCATATTTTTCTGCTCTTTTCCAATCCATAGCACTCTCTATCTGCAATTACATAAGAAATTTCACAATTTAAGTTCCCTTTCTCAATGTTGTCAATAATTGACTGTAAGTTCGACCCTCCACCAGAAACTAAAACTGCTATTCTTTTTATTTTTATTAGACATTTTTTTCACTCTCTTTAAATTTATTTTTATCATCTTTATTTTTTTAATATAAATTAATTTTTTTCGTCACCTTTAACAATAGTTCCTAATTCATAGGCTTCTTCTCCATTTTTCAGCTAAAATATCAATAACTGTTTGAGCATCGTTTTTATTTACGATAACAACAAATCCAACTCCCATGTTAAATGTTCCCCACATTTCTTCTTCTGGAACTCTTGAGAATGCTTCGTGTTTAAACAATGGATGAACTTTTACTTTTTGATTTTTTCGATATTTGCACAAAGTCCGTCTGGTATAGTTCTTGGAACATTTTCAATCAGTCCTCCACCAGTTATGTGAGCCATTCCGTTCACTTGCACTTTTTCCATAACTTTTTGAATTGGTTTTACATAAATTTTTGTTGGTGTCAATAAATGTTCTCCAATTGTTTTTCCATTGAATTCTTCGTTAAAAATCAGTGAATAATTTTTCTTAACAATGAGAATCCGTTACTGTGAGCTCCACTTGAAGGAATTGCAACAATTACATCTCCTTCTTGAACTTTACTTCCATTAACCATTTTTTCTTCTTCAACTACACCAACTGCAAATCCTGCAATGTCATATTCTCCATCTGCATAAAATCCTGGCATTTCAGCAGTTTCTCCACCTACTAAAGCTGAATCTCCTTGAAGACAACCTTCTACAACACCTTTAATTATTTCAGAAGAAACATTTGAGTCCAATTTTCCACAAGCTAGGTAATCTAAGAAAAATAATGGTTGTGCTCCGTGACACAAAAATATCATTAACACACATTGCAACACAGTCAATTCCAACTGTGTCATATTTATTTGTTTCAAATGCAACTTTTAATTTTGTTCCAACTCCATCAGTTCCAGATACTAAAATTGGCTTTTTGTATTCTCCTAATTTGTATAAAAGCTCCAAAACTTCCCAATTCGTTCATAACATTTTTTTGTTGTAAGTTGCTTTTACTCTTTCTTTTTATTTTCTCAACACTTCTGTATCCTTCTTCTTTATCTACTCCTCGAATCTTTATAAGAAATTGACATTCTTTATCCTCCTGTTTTTAAATTAAATCTCTATTTTTTTATTTTACAAAGCTTGCAAAAACTTCTGCATATTTTTGTAGGGAAAAATTCTGTAATTTCATATTCTGCAATTCCATTTATATTAAACGGATCTTCTGAAATTATTTTCTTAACTTCTTCCAAGTTTTCCGCATTTAGTAAAAATTACACCACCTGTTCTAGGATTTTTTTCTTCCTGAACAAATAAATTTTTCCCATTTCATAATATTTTTTTCCAAAAAAATTTTATATGTTCTTCTAAATATTTTTTTCAACTTCACTTACTGCTTTTTACATAATTTAAACTTACTATATACATTTTTCACCTTATTTTTTTCAATTTTTTTCAAAGCCTCTTTTTTTGAATTGGTGTCAACGAAGCGTAAAAATTCTTCCTCGTAATCTCCCAATCCAGCTGGATAATCTCCATTAAAGCATTCCATGCAAAGCCCTGTATACAGCGCATCAAAAATTAAGTCCTATTGAATCAATTAATCCATCAATACTCAAGAAAAGCCAATGAATCTGCACCAATGTAGTCTCTCACTTCTTCAACAGTTTTATTTGCTGAAATCAATTCTGATGAATTTGACACATCAATTCCGTAAAAAATAGGAAACTTAAATTCTGGCGATGCAATTCTTACATGAACTTCTTTTGCTCCAGCTTCCTTCAATAACTGAACAATACGGCTTGAAGTAGTTCCACGAACTATTGAATCATCAATCATAACTACAACTTTGTCTTTTACGACACCTTTTACAGCAGAAAGTTTCATTCTAACACCTTGTTCTCTCAATTCTTGAGTTGGCTGAATAAATGTTCTTGCTACATATTGGTTTTTGATTAATCCCATTTCATAAGGTTTTCCACTTTCTTCTGCATAACCACTCGCTGCCGACAATGATGAATTTGGAACTCCGATTATAATATCTGCATTTTCAACAGGTGCTTCTTGTGCCAATCTTCTTCCGCATCTTTTACGAGCCGAATGTACATTTATTCCTGAAATATCCGAATCAGGTCTTGCAAAATACACATATTCCATCGCCGCAATCGCAGTTGAAGTATTGTCAGTATATTTTTCAATTCTGTATCCATCTTTATCAATGATTACAACTTCTCCAGATCTAATATTTCTAACAAATTCCGCTCCTACAATTTCCAACGCACAAGTTTCACTCGCCAAAATATACGCTCCATTTTTTTGTTTTTCCCCAAAAATTAAAGGACGAAATTCAAAAGGGTCAACTGCACCGTACAATTCTGTCTGAGTTTGAACTAAGAAAGAAAAATCCACCTTTTACTTGTCTTAACGCATCTTTCAATTGGCTCAAAAAATCTTTTTCTTTACTTCTTCTAATCAAATGAACCAACACTTCTGTATCTGATGTAGAATGAAAAATTGCACCGTGTTTTTCCAATTCTCTTTTTAATTTTTTCGCATTAATCAAATTTCCGTTGTGTGCCAAAGCGATAGTTCCGTCAAAAATTGGAACAAGAATGGCTGAATATTACGACCGTGCTTTCGCTTCCAGAAGTCGCATATCTAACATGTCCAATAGCACAATTTCCTTGCAAACGGTTAAAAATTCTATCATCGTTAAATACTTCCGACACAAGTCCAGGCCCACGATGACCATTCACACGCTTACCGTCACTTACTACAATTCCTGCTGCTTCTTGCCCTCTATGTTGCAAACTATGCAATCCATAATAAGTAAGTCTTCTAGCTTCGTGGTGTCCGAAAACTCAAAAACTCCACATTCTTCATTTAAACTTTTTAAACACAGTTTTTTTCCCTCCATTAAAATTATTCAGTATGCAACTATTCTGCCAATGCTTTTTCTAAACGTCTTAAAACTTCACGATAAGCACCCATTACGTCTCCTAAATCTTGTCTAAATCTATCTTTATCCAATTTTTTAAGTGTATCTTTATCCCAAAGTCTCATTGAATCTGGACTAATTTCATCTGCAAGTAAAATATTTCCATCTTTATCTCTTCCAAACTCAATTTTATAATCTACTAAAATCAAGTTCATTTTATCAAATAATGCAGACAACAAATCATTAATTAAGAAAGTTTGTTTTTTTAATTTCAGCCAATTCTTCTTCAGTAAGCAATTCTAATGCCAAAGCGTGATCATCATTCAATAATGGATCTCCTAAATCATCATTTTTGTAAGACAATTCAAAAGTAGGTCTTTTTAAAGATTTTTTTCCTTCTTCAATGCATATCTTTTTTTACAAAACTTCCAGTTGCTCTATTTCTAATAATTACTTCCAAAGGCACAATTTCCACTTTTTTTACAAAGTTGTTCTCTTTCATTCAAAGTCTTAATCCAGTGAGTTTTTTTACACCATGTTTAATCAAATATCCATAAAGTAATGTAGAAATTTTATTATTTAAAAATTCCTTTATCTTCCAATTGATCTTTTTTTACTCCATTAAATGCAGTCGCATCATCTTTAAAATACATAATTATTTCATCCGCATTATCTGTTGCAAAAATTGATTTTGCTTTTTCCTTCATAAATTTGTTCTCTTTTTTTCCATTTTTTTATTTCCTCCATTTTTTTATTTTTTTAAATCATATTAAATAAATATTATATCGTTCAATAACTTGAATTTTTTTATTTCCACAAGGGGTCAATACCCCTTGCTTCAAATATTTTTTTATTCATAAATACATATAACTTCCAAATAAGTCTATTACAAATTATAATTCAACTTTCTTCTCATTATCAGCAATAAATTTAGCTTTCATTTCTTTTCTAAATGTAACCAATTTTTCTCTAATTTCGGGATATTTTATTGCAAGAATTTTGCACTGCCAACATTCCTGAATTGTATGAATTATTAATTCCAACAGTTGCTACTGGAATAGATTTTTTGGCATTTGAACAATCGAATAAAGTGCATCCAATCCTTCAAGTGCTCCATTTAAAGGCACTCCAACTACTGGCAGTATTGTTTTTGAAGCAATAACTCCAGGTAAATGTGCTATAAGTCCAGCTCCAGCAATAATCACTTCTGCACCTCTTTTTTTCAACATCAGCCAAAAACTTCTTCCAATTTTTTCGAGAACTCTGTGAGCCGACAATACATAAGCTTCAAACTCAATCCCAAATTCTCTCAAGCAATTTGCTGCACCTCTCATTTTGTCAGTATCTGACTGACTTCCAAAAAAATATTGCTACTTTCATTTTTCTACTTTCTCCTTTTCCTTATTTAAAAAATTTAATTCCATTTCTAAAGATATTTTGTTCTTTATCTCCATAAATATTTTTTTGTAAACATTTTTACCTTTTCTTTCAGAATGTCCCATTTTACCAAAGATTCTACCATTATATGCCAACATTCCTTCAATCGCATAATACGAACCATTTGGATTAAATTGTGAATCCATTGTCGAATTTCCATCCAAATCAACATATTTAGTTGCAATTTGATTATTTTTTTAAATAATTTCTTGTATTCTTCTTCTGTAATAACAATTCTTCCTTCTCCGTGAGAAATTGCTACTGAATGAATATCTCCTTCTTTCATATTAGCTAACCAAGGGGAATTATTTGTAATAATTTTTTTGTTTGCACAATTTTTTGACATATGTTTATCAATTGTATTAAATGTCAATGTTGGTGAATCTTCATTTAATTCACGAATTTCTCCATAAGGTAACAATCTCGATTTAATCAACGCTTGGAATCCATTACAAATTCCTAAAATTAATCCATCTCTCTTCAATAGATTTTCCACTGCTTCTTTAACTTTTTTTATTTTTTTCAATACAGCAACCATAAATTTAGCCGATCCATCTGGTTCATCTCCCGCACTAAATCCACCAGGCGAGCATCAATATTTGCGAATTATTAATTTCTTTAACAAAATTATCAATTGAACTTAAAAATATTGCTATGTGACAAGTTATTAAATACACCAATTTTTTTGCAAGTCCACCTTCTCTATTAAACGCTCTTTTCCAAGTCATATTCTGAGTTTGTTCCAGGGAATACTGGAATAAATACTCTTAGTTTCGCATAAGCGTTTGAAATATTGCTAATTATATTTTTCATGCTCGATTTTTTTCAAGTTTCTCATATTCAACACCTTTACAATGTGCAATTCTATGTTCTTCTGCCACTTCCTTTTTAGTTGGGAACACTTTTTTTCAAGCGGTTTTTCCCACTCAGCAATCAATTCATCCAAATCCATCACTGTATCATTATTTATAACAATTTTTGCTTCTTCAGTAACTTTTCCTAACAATGTAGCATTTTTATAATCAATTTTTTTCGGGAGTTTTCAATTATAAATGCTCCATAATTAACCTTAAACCATTCATTTTCCGCATTTTTCAGCAAAGTTTACATTTACACCTAATTTATTACCAAATGTCATTTTTGCTATACTTTCAGCAATTCCACCGTTTTTTTAACAGCTACTGACGCAACAATTTTTCTTATCTTTAATATTTTTTTCGATGAAATCAAAGTTTTCTTTCAATTCTTTCAAGTCTGGCAAGTCATTTTCATCTAATTTAGTCGTAATCAAGTAAATATTATCTCCTGCTTTTTTTAAATTCACTCGAAACAACATCTTCAGCATTTACAACGCTTACAGCAAACGAAACTAATGTTGGCGGAACTGAAATATCATTAAATGTTCCACTCATCGAATCTTTTTCCACCAATTGAAGGCAATCCAAATTCTTTTTTGAATATGTAATGCTCCCAATAATGCTGATAATGGTCTTCCCATTTTTTTAGCATCATTTCTAATCTTTCAAAAATATTCTTGGAATGTAAATCTTACATTTTTTGTAATTTCCTCCAGTCGCCACAACTTTAGCCAAAGATTCAATTACAGCATAAGCTCCTCCGTGGAATGGAATTTGTTTTTGCAATGTAAGGATTATATCCGTATCCAACCATTGATGCAACATCTGTTTCAGCATTTATCACTGATACTTTTTGTACAGAAACTTCAGCTGGTGTCAATTGATATTTACCACCAAACGGCATTAATACTGTACTCGCTCAATTGTCGAATCAAAAGTTTCAACCAATCCTCTTTGAGAAGTTACATTCAAGTCTTTCAAGTTATTAACAAATTTTTTTCTTTAAATGTATTTCCAGCAATTTCTCTATCCAACACCAATTTATTAGAATTTTCAATTTCAATATTAATATTTGAAGACGCTCCGTTTGTATTCAAGAAGTCTCTCGAAATATCAACGATTGTTTCTCCATTGTAAGTCATAACCAATCTGTTAGAATCGTTAATTTCCAGCAACTTTGTAAGCCTCTAAGTTTTCTTCAGTCGCATATTCAACAAATTTGTCCAAATCTTCTTTTCTAATTACAACAGCCATTCTTTCTTGTGATTCAGAAATCGCCAATTCAGTTCCAGTAAGTCCAATATATTTAACTCTAATTTCATTCAAGTCAATTACCAATCCGTCAGCAAGTTCTCCTATCGCAACTGAAACTCCTCCAGCACCAAAAATCATTACATTTTTTTAATCAATGTCGTAACATTTTTATTTCTAAATAATCTTTGAATTTTTTTCTTTTCAGTAACTGCATTTCCTTTTTTTGAACTTCAGCACTTGATTTTTCTGATGATTCTGTAGTATGTTCTTTAGATGAACCAGTAGCTCCACCAATTCCGTCTCTTCCTGTTCTTCCACCTAAAAGTACTACGATATCTCCCCCTTCGTGTTTTTTCACGAATAATATTTTTCAGCTGGTGCGGCTCCTACAACAAGTCCTAATTCCATTCTTTTTCGCTTTATAACCTTCATCATAAATTTCATTTACATGAGTTGTTGCAAGTCCAATTTGGTTTCCATAAGATGAAAAATCCATGTGCGAGCAGTTTTTGTAATAACTTTTTGAGGTAATTTACCTTTTATTGTATCTTCAATTCTTTTCAGTTGGATCCCCAGCTCCACTTATTCTAACTGCTTGATAAATAAAAGTTCTTCCCCGATAATGGATCTCTAATTGCTCCACCTATACAAGTTGCTGACTCCTCCAAATGGTTCAATTTCTGTAGGGTGATTATGTGTTTCATTTTTAAATTGTAAAATCCATTTTTTTCTTCAGTTATTTCTGCTTTCCCATCTTCATTTATTCTTTCCACAGGAACATCAATATAAATCGAACAAGCATTAATTTCATCAGAAACTTCTAAATCTGGAAGCGATCCATTTTTTTCTTTGTTCTTTTCCAAAAACAGTTGCCAAATCCATTAAAGTCATTGGTCTTTTGGCTTCTCTTTCCTCATAAACATATTTTCTACTTTCAACATATTCATTTATTGCTTTATTAAATAAATCTCTATAAACTTCATTCTCAACTTTTATATCATCAATAATTGTTTCAAAAGTAGTATGTCTACAGTGATCAGACCAGTAAGTATCAAGCACTCTTATTTCAGTTTCTGTCGGATTTCTTTTTTTCTTCATTTTTTTAAAATATTCTTGAATAAATAGCAAGTCTTTTGTAGTCATTGCTAATTCTAAATCATTTCTCATTTTAATAATTTCTTCTTCGGTTTTTTTGAGTAAATCCATCATAAACAATGACTTTATCTTTATTTGCAGTTTCTACATTTTCAGATAAAAATATCTAGATTTTTTTCTCTTGCTTCTACATCGTTTATATAATATTTTTTTAACTTTTTCTAATTCTTCAGAAGAAATTTTTTTCCGTATAAAATTATTAATTTCCCACTTTTTACATTAATATTGTTGTCCTTGTCAATTAATAAATTCACACATTGAATTGCAGAATCTGCTCTTTGGTCATATTGACCTGGCAAAAACTCAACAGAGAAATACACATTTTTCTTTGCCTTTTTTTCTTCTGCATCAAACACATCTTCCAATGATTTATACACATTATCCACATTTACTTCAGAAAAATACAGTTTTTTTCTAGTTTTTTCTAAATCACTTTTCACTTAAATTGAATATGTCATAAATATTTAAAACCCTTATTCCTTCAAGCGAACTTAACTTAATATTTTCTTGCAAGTCACTCATTAAATTTTGAGTTTCTACTCTAAAATCTTCTTTCTTTTTCAACAAAGATTCTATAATTCATTTTCTTCCTCCCGATTTTTGATATTGTAAATTAATTTTGATAAAAAAATAATCTAAAATAACAATATTTTTAATTTTTTTAACACAATTAAAATAAAAATCTAAGCACAAAAATTGAGCACTTAGATTTATATCTATTATATTGATTATCATTTTTTGAAAATCTTTAATTCTTTTGGATTAAATTGTTAATCGTATAAGACAAAGTAGACAAGCCCGCAATTTGCTCATCATTAAAGGTAAATGCAACAACTAATTTTTAACTGTCATTGATTTTTTTCATGATTTTTTTCCCTCCAAATAAAAAAATTTAATTTAATGTTTTCCTATAATGCAATAATAACCTTTCAATTTTTTTCATCTATTTCAATCAAATTTGAAAATTTTTTTAAATTTTAAAAATTCAATCTTAATATATGAATATTGAAAAACATTTAATTTTTATTTCAAACATAAAAATAATATTTTAACACTTTTTGGAATAAATTAAATTTTTTACTTGCACTTATAGTTAGCAATTTTAGGTTGCTTGTAGAAACTCTCTGCCTTATCCAAAGAATATATAAGTTTAAGTCTGTCATTTAATTAATTTAAGTAAACTAAATAACATGAAGTATCTTTCTAGCTATAAAAAGTATAACAAACTTTTCATATTTTTTTCAATAGAAAATGAAAAGTTTTTTTCGTAATTTTTCAAAAATACAACTATAAAAAAACTCAAATTTTTTATAAAAAAACTATCTCATTACGAGATAGCTTCTTGTGCTCTATTAACTCTAACACCATATCTGAAATTTTTACCCCAGTAAACATTTTCCAATGTAGAAATTACAACTCCTTTTGATGTTGAAGCGTTTAAAAATAACGAATTTCCTAAATAAACAGCTGTATGATTTCCACCACCATCTGGTTTGAAAATAAACGATATCTCCTGGTTTTTAAGTTTTGTCTGCTTACCTGTGTCCCAACTTTTATTTGACTTACCGTATTTCTTGGCAATTCATAATCGAAAGCCTCTCTGTATACTCTTCTAGTGAAAGCCGAACAATCTATTCCATCTGCAGAATCTCCACCAAAAGCATACTTAGTCCCTTTCCAGTGTCTGTAAGACTTTATTAATCTATTTTTGAACAGCAACTTGTTTCTTTTTGAGATGAATTTCCTCTACTCAAAATCATTTCTTGTTCATTTTTAATTTCTGATAATTTTTATAACTAAATCTGAATTAGGCATTGTTTTATCAACCAATCTCGAAAATATCCATAACTCTTTCATTAGCAATATCTTCTTCTACTTCTCTTCTAACATTATTAATATCTTCAATTCTTCTGTTAGGACTTTCACCCAAGTCTATTTCCATAACTTCTGATTTACCTCTTTTTTTAAATGTGAAGTTTTGTCATGTCTACTTTTATTATGATGATCATTATCACCATTATTAAGTGAATTCTGTGCCTCATCATTTTGATGTATTTGATTTATTATTTGTTTGCACCCCCTGTACAACCAATTGCGAATAGCATACAAAATGTCGTAAAAATTGTTTTTCTTTGCCAATTTCTTCTCTCCCTTCTCCAATATTATGTTTCTATTATTAAATTCACAGGCCCGTCACTTTCAGAAATAATTCTCATATATTGCTGAAATTGACCCGTTTGATAATTTATTCCCTTTTCAGATAATTTTTAAAAAGAAACATATTATAAACTTCTTTTGCTTTTTCAGCAGGTGCTGAATTAGTGTAGCTCGGTCTTCTCCCTTTTTCGTGTTTCCATATATTGTAAAATTACTCACTACCAAAAAGTTCTCCATTAATATCTTCCAACGACAAATTTAACTCTTCCATTTTTCGTCATCAAAAAAATACGTAAATGGATTAATTTATCGATGCAATACTCAATTTCTTTTAAACCGTCTTCATGAGTAATCCCAATATAAGCAACTATTCCTTTTTTTATTTCTGACATAAATTTATCATTAACAAACATTTTTGCTGAATTTACTCTTTGTAGTATTATTTTTCATATTAAATTCCTTTATTTTTTTATATAAAACGGTCTATCTATAATTTTTTTCTTTTCTTCACCAATTGTAGTCGGTAAACCATGTCCAGGATAAACTTTTTATATCCTCATCCATTTTTCAATAATTTTTTCTTAAAGATTTCCAAAGAAACATTTCACTACTAGTTGGTAAATCTGTTCGACCATATGTCCCTCTAAATATTGTATCTCCAGAAATTAAGATTTTTTTCATCACTATCAAAATAACAAATATCTCCGATACTATGTCCAGGCGTTTCTATTATTTCAAAATTAAAAAAACTTTGTCGCCTTCTTTTTATCTTAATAACTTCTGCATCATCTGACAATACAAATTTTTTTGTCCTATCCATACAGAAAGTGACAATTCTGGATCATACAAAAAAATCATACCCTCTCTCACTTACATAAATTGGAACTTTTTATATTCCAGCATTTGTGGTATTCCAATAATATGATCAAAAATGACCATGTGTCAACAAAATTGCTTTCAAATTTAATTTTTCTTTCAAATATTCAATTAAATTTGTCATATCATTTCCACCAGGATCTACAACATAAGTATCATCATTAACAGTTATCACATAACTGTTGCTTTTGAACTCGTGGATTTACAAAAGTTTTAATCTCCATTTTTTTCTCCTTTCTCTTCGATTATTTTTTTATAAATCGTATTTTTATTTACTATATATTTCTCGATCTTTAACTTGCTTGTTAATATGAATATCCATTTGTGGATACGGTATTTCTATATTTTCTGCATCAAATCGAATTTTTTTATCTCTTCATTTAATTTCAATTTCAAATTAAAATAATTCTCACTTTTTGTATAAACAAAAATATTAAAAATTAACTGATGATTCTCCTAATTCTAAAACTCCCTATAGTCGGTTCTGGAACTGGTAAAATATAGTGTTCTTTTCTCATTATTTCCTTCAACTGATCTCTGATCTTTTTCGAAAAATATTTTTCTTTAACAATATCATTTTAAAAACTTCTTTTACTTTTTTTAATATCGCTATTATACGAAACTCCAATAATCATATCAAGTCTTCTAACTTTTTCATTAGTCATATTTCTAAGCTCTGTATTCGTAATAATCCCATTTGGGATAATCACAAGCTCATTTTGAGGGGTTTTCATCTTAGTATAAAACATTTCTATACTCTTAACCTCTCCCACATATTTATTATACTCAATCATATCTCCAACTTTAAATGGCTTAAAAGTCAATATTATCAGTCCACCACCAAAATTTCCAATAGTTTCTTTTAAACGCAATACCTAAAAACAATTCCAGTTTGCACTGAAAAACGTTGTTATTGAAGATGTATTTATACCAAGTATATCAATCAAAACATAAGTTAATACAATGTAATACAATATTGAATAAAGTGACATTAAAAAGAAGCAACACTTTTTATCAATTCGTGATTTATCTAGTATAACCCTTATTACCTTATCTATATGTTTTTTTAGCGTATTTTGCAATTTTAAAAATTACAATCATTATTACGATTTTTAAACGCATTCTCTTTTAAAAAAACGAGATAAATTTTCCCATTCTAAAAACTCTTTAAATCCCTTCAATTTTTACTCCTTTTTATTTTTTATAAATTTTTCCAACTCTTCTAAATTGTACGGTGTTTCTTGATATACATAATGATTTATCCAGTTTACAAATAAAAAGATTTGCATGTGCTTTCCAATTAAAAAAATAGGCTTTTTAGTAGGATCATTTTCTGGATAATAGTTGAATGGTACATCTATTTTTTTATTTTTGACTTATATCTCTTTCATATTCCTTTGCTAGAGTAAATCGATCATATTCTAAATGTCCTGTTAAGAAAATTTTTCTTTTATCTTTACTTCTAATGATACTAACTCCCGCTTCATCTGATTTAGCTAAAATTTCCAATTCGGGCTCCTTCAAAAATATCGTTTTCTTCTATCTTAGTATGTCTTGAGTGTGGCATATTAAAAAAATTTCATCAAAAGCCTCTAAACAATTCATTGTTCTCATATTTTTTTCTTCTAATTTAATAGGAAAAATTCCAAAAATTTTCTTATTCAACTGATATTTTTTTGATTCCATAATGATGGTAAAGTCCCGCTTGTGCTCCCCAACAAATGTGTAATACAGAAAATACATGCTTTTTGCTCCATTCCATAATTTTTCATTATTTCTTCCCAATAAATAACATCTTCAAAATCAAGTGTTTCAATCGGCGCTCCTGTAATAATCATTCCATCAAATCTTTCATCTTTTTATATCATCAAAAGTTTTTATAAAAAGTTTCCATATGTTCTTCTGAAACATTTTTTTGATTTATAACTATCCATTTTTAATAATGTTACTTCGATTTGTAATGGCGTATTGCTTATCAATCTCAATAATTGAGTTTCCGTCTCAATTTTTGTCGGCATCAAGTTTACAATAACAAATTTCAAAGGACGAATATCTTGAGATAATGCTCTACTTTCTTTCATTACGAAAATATTCTCCTTAGCTAAAATATCTACAGCCGGCAAGTTATTTGGTATTTTTATAGGCATTTCATATTCTCCTTTCTTTGTTCTTTGTTAAAACTTATCCATAATATAATACCATAAAACTTTTTACTTTTTTTCCAATATTTTTTTATAAAAAAATTTATAAAATATTTTTAATGTATTTTCAAGTCAATTACAACAAAAAGTAAAAAAATAATATAAACAATATTTTTTTATGCTCATAATTTTTATACTAAACAAATAAAAAAACTGCTTCATAAGATTAATTTTCTAAACTTACAAAGCAGTTTTTTTCTCTGTTATAATCCAATCATAATTATATGGTTATTCAGCTTAAAATGCTGGTACTAAGTTTTTCTCAGCAATATATTGTTTTACTTTTTTCAGAGCTTCTTAATGCTTTCATTAATTTTTGTATTCTAGGGTCATTTTCATTACCTTTTTAATACAGTAACAACATTTGCATATGGTGAATCTTTATCTTCAACTAAAATCGCATCTTTTTCAATGTCAATTTAGCATCTAATGCAAAGTTATTGTTGATAATAGTCGCTACCACTTCACCTAATCTTGGTGCAATTTGTTCTGCTGACAATTCTACAAATTTAATATTTTTAGGGTTTGATACAATATCTTTTTGTTGTTGCTGTTAAGTTTTTTTATTATCTTTCAATTTAATAACTCCTGCTTTATCCAATAAAATTAATGCTCTTGCACCATTTGTTGGATCATTTGGAATTAAAAATAGTATCTCCTGATTTTTAATTCATTAACATTTTTAATTTTTAGAATAAACTGCTATTGGTTCAATATGAACTGTTCCAACTGACACTAAATCTAAATGTTTTTTTCTTTAGCAAAATTTTTCCATGTAAGGTACGTGTTGGAAGAAGTTTGCATCAATACTTTTATCTCCAACTGCTATATTTGGTTGAATGTAGTCTGTAAATTCAACGATTTCCAAATCTACTCCTTCTTTTTCAAATCATCTTTTACCAATTTCAAAATTTCTGCATGTGGAACTGGTGATGCTCCAATTTTTAATTTTTTGTAATTTCGCTCTCGAATCTGCTTTTTGCTGAGGCGTTATTATCTGTTTTAGCTCCACAAGATACTAAAAAGAATAACATGCTGTTAATCCTAATAATAGTTTTTCATATTTTTCCTCCTAAATTTAATTATCAAAAATAATATTTATAAAATTATTATTTTTTTATATTTTTTTAATTATATCGAATATTTTTTTAATTTTTCATTATATTTTGGTTATAAAAATATTTTTATATATAAATTATTTTCTCAAAATATAATCGAATGTCATTTATAAAAAAATAACAATTTTCAACTGTATTTTACTACATTTTATATGAAATCATTTTAAAATGTAGGTATTACTAACTATCTTTATATTTTTCTTGTATAAATTTTTCACTTTTTTTCACTTTGTAATGCTTTTATACAATTTTTTTGTACTCTTGGATCATTTTCATTACCTTTTTAATACTGCTAACACATTTTGCATATGGTGAATCTTTATCTTCATTTAAAATTCCATTTTGTTTTGGATTTAATCCAGCATCTAACGCAAAGCTACTATTTATAAATCTCGCATCTACTTCTTTATATCTTGGTGCAATTTGATCAGCTGACATTTCCACAAATTTTAAATTTTTTCTTATTTTTCAACAATATCAGTTAATTTAGTACCAAAATCTTTATTATTTTTAACTTTTATAATTCCTTTTTATCCATAATTAATAGTGCTCTAGCTAAATTTGTAGGATCATTTGGAACAATTATGGTAGCTCCATTTTTCAATTCATCCACACTTTTTAACTTTATCTGAATACATAGATAATGTTGGCAAATATAAAGGTCCTACTGCTGTCATCTCAAACCCATTTTTCTTTCCAAAATTTTTCCATGTAAGGTTTGTGTTGGAATAAATTTGCATCAACACTTTTTATCTTGCAATGCTTTATCAGGGTTGAACATAGTCATTAAATTCAACAATTTCCATGTCCACTCCCTTCTTTTTAACAAATCATCCTTTACTAATTTCAATAATTCACCAGCTGGAATTGGTGTCATCTGCCACTTTTAATTTCTCAACTTTACTATTTTTTCCTGTTTCAGATGATTTATTATCAGTTTTACCACAAGACAGTAAACATAATGATACTGCCAATCCTAATAACAATTTTTCATTCTTGTACCTCCTCTAAATTTTTATGCTCTTGTTCTCTTATTTGTTATTGTTTTTACTAATAAATCTCCAATAAATTGAACAATTTGAACTAGTATAATTATTACTATTGTTGCCTGCCACATTATTTCGGGATTTGATCTTTGATACCCATCAATTACTGCTGAATTTCCAAGACCTCCTCCTCCAATAGCTCCTGCCATTGCTGAATAACCAATCAAGCTAATAATAGTCAATGTCAACCCATGAATTAATGATGGCAATGCTTCTGGAAGCATCACTTTAAATATCATTTGACCTGTTGTCGCTCCCATTGATTTAGAAGCTTCTATTAATCCTGGATTAACTTCTTTTAATGCACCTTCAATTATTCTTGCTACAAATGGCGCGACTCCTAGTGAAAGTGGTATAATAAACGCTATACTTCCATAAGATTGTCCAACAACTTTTTCTAGATAACGGAATCAATAAAACCATTAAAAATTACAAATGGAATAGATCTTGTAATATTTACTAAAATCACATCTAATATTTTTGTGCAATGTTTTTATTTGGCTTAATCCCTTTAGCTTCCGACGTAACTAGCAAAAATCCCAATCGGCAACCCAATTATCAATGAAACTACTGTTGCAATTAATACCATGTAAACTGTTTCCCACAAAGGAATCAGCATATTCTCAAAATGTAAAAACTTTATCCAATCAAATCTCATACTATAAAACCTCCAATTCTACTTTATTTTTCTTTTTAACCATGCTAAAAATTTCTTCCCCTATTTCTTTTATTTGTCATAATCTCAATCAATAAATTTCCAACTATAATATTGCTTACTTTATCAATAAATCCACCTAAAAATATTTATTTCAACATCAAATTTCTTAATAATTTCTGTTACAAACGCTCTATTAACTTGGTCCTCTGTCAATTTCAATTTTAATGCCAATGTTTCAGTGTTTTTTACTTCTCTTAGAAGCTCTTCATCACTTCTAAACTCATCATGCGGAATATTCGCAACAAATTCTTTGCTAAATCTGATTTAGGATTCAAGAATATTTCTTTTGTTTCTCCTCTTCAATAATCTTTCCTTCAGACATTATTGTAGCCTTATTACATACTTTTCTAATAACTTCCATTTGATGTGTAATCAAAATAATCGTTATCCCAAATTTTTTTGTTAATATCTTTCAATAATTCCAAAATTGAATTTGTAGTTCTCGGATCTAGCGCACTTGTTGCCTCATCTGACAAAAAGAATTTGAGGATTATTTGCCAATGCTCTAGCTATTGCCACTCTCTGTTTTTTTGTCCTCCGACAATTGTTCTGGATAACTATTTTTCTTATCTAAAAGTCCTACTATTTCCAATAATTCATCAACTCTTTTAGCAATATCTTTTTCTTCCACCCAGAGATTTCCAAAGGAAACGCAACATTTCCAGCAACATCTCTTGAATTTAACAAATTAAAATGCTGGAAGATCATTCCAGTTTTCTTTCTATACTGTCTCAATTGAGCTGGCTTAAATTCCAAAAATATTTTTATTTTTCAAATGTTTCTTCAGTTATATTTTCATTCTCTTTATTTTTTTCTTATTTTTTAGGAACTATTTGATGTCTTACAAAAATCTCTCCAGATGTAGGCTCCTCCAATCTATTCAACAACCTAATCAAAGTCGATTTCCCAGCTCCACTAAGCCCCATAATACCGTAAATATCACCTTTATCTATCTCTAAATTAATATTATCTACAGCAACTACTTCTCTATCAGTTCCTATATTATATCTTTTATTCAAATTTTTTTATAGTAATTAATTTTTCACTCATTTTCCACCTACTACTCTCAAATTATTTTTTTATTATTTTTTTGAATATTTCAAAAAATTTTAATATCTATTATCATTTAATTTAATTTTCTAATTTTAAACAACCAGATTTGTTCGATAACCAAACAACTAAAAACACCATTTTTTATTTCTAGTATTTTTTTAATTACCGAACAAATTCTACCTTAATAAATTGTATTTAAAAACTCTTTTCACCCTTTGTGAATCGTGATTTTCAAATATTTTTTTCGAATCTCCTTTTTCTAAAATTTCCCTTTTTCCAATACTACCACTTTATCTGATATTTCTTTTACAAAATTCATTTCGTGACTGACTATTAACATTGTTATCTTATCATTCTTTAATTTTTCTTATTATATCTAGAACTTCTTTTTACTAATTCGGGGATCCAACGCCGAAGTTGGCTCATCAAACAACAAAATATCTGGTCGAAGCGACAGCGCTCTAGCTATTGCCACTCTTTGTTTCTGCCCTCCCGATAATTCGCTCGGAAAAATTATCAATTTTATCAATCAATCCTACAACTTCCAAAAGTTTCTTCAGCAATTTTTATTCGCTTCTTTTTTTATCCAACTTTTTAACTAATTCCAAAGTCTTAACTATATTATTTCTCACTGACATATGCGGAAATAAATTAAATGTTTGGAATACCATTCCTGTTTTTTTAGTAACATTTCTTTTTATTTTTCTTATCTTTTAAGTTATTTCCTTCAATTAAGATATCACCACTTGTAATTGTTTCTAAATCAATTATACTTCTTAGTATCGTAGATTTTTCCACTTCCAGAAGGCCCTATCAATGAAACAACCTCTCCTTTTTATTTCTAGATTAATATTATCAAGAACTACATTTTTCCAAATTGTTTTTTTAAATTTTTTTACTTCTATTATTTTTCATTGATTTCTCCTAAAGTCTTACTTTATTTCTTTTTTTCTAAATTTTTAAAGATTCTATCTATACAAAAAGCTTAATATTAAATATATAATAATTGCACAAACATATGGTTTTACATTGTAATATGTATTTGCCAATTCCTTTGTTCTCTTCATAACTTCTGTAACTGCCAAAACATATACTAACGATGTATCTTTAATCAAACTGATTGCTTCATTTCCTAAAGTCGGCAACACACGTCTAATTGCTTGTGGCAAAATAATATAAAATGTTTTTTTGCCAATAACTATATCCCAACACTTTTGCGACTTCATGCTGACCTTTATCAATACTCTCAAATCCACCTCTAATAATTTCAACTAAATACGCTGTATAATTTATTACAAATGTAATTGTAGCGAGAACATATGGTTCTAACGTAATTTTGTATCCAGCAATCGGTACAAACGGCAACCCATAATAGATAATAAATAACTGCAACATTAACGGTGTTCCTCTAAAAACCCAAGTATAAATTGACACTAACACTTGAATAATTTTATTTTTCCCTGTATAAGCTAATGCTCCTAAAATCCCTAATGGCACTGAAAAATAACACTGTTAAAATATATAAAACAATTATATTTGGTAATGTTTTTTTAATAATTCTATAAATATTTGATACGATGACATATTTTTTTAATTTCCTTCCTACTATCCTTCTATTTTTACTTTATTTCTAATAAATTTTCAATTATTTATTATTTAAACCATTTTTGAAGATATTTTATTATATTCTCCAGAGGCTTTTGCTTCATCAATACCTTTTATTTATAGCATCAATCAATACTTTATTTCCTTTTTTCATGACCACTGCCATTTCTTCTTTACCATAATTTTCATCCAAAATCACATATAATGGCTTTTTTTACTTTTGATCTTCTTTAATTTTTTTAATATATCTAGCAAATGCTTCATCAATTACAATTGCATCAATTCTTTTAGCATCTAAATCCAAAAACGCTTGATCATATTGTGCATATCCTTTAAATTCTTTAAATGCTTTATCTTCTCCAAGTTTTTTTAACTTTTTCTTCTCCACTACTTTGAGTTTGCACTCCAACTACTTTTTCCTTTTTAAATCTGATTTCGATTTAATATTTGAATCTACTCTTGTTATAATTACTTGGCTATTAGCAAGATAAGGTTTTGACATTTCAGTTTGTTGAGCTCTTTCTGGTGTAATTGTCAATCCATTCCAAATTAAATCTATATTTCCACTATTTAAGTCCATTATTTTTTTGAATCCCAGTTTATTGGTTTTGAATTCTACTTCCATATTCAATTTTTTTAGTCACATATCTAGCTAAGTCTATATCAAATCCTACAAGTTCACCTTTTTTTCATTTTTGAATCCCATCGGTGCAAATGTATCATCTAATCCAATTACAACTTTTTTTAGGAAGTTGACCTTCTGTCGCTTTTACTATCATTTTTCTCTTCTTTTTGAACGCTACACATCATTACGGACAGCGCCAACATCACTAACATCACTAATTTTTTTCATTGTTTCTACCTCCACTATTTTTAAGACATTTTTTTAAAGTTATAAATTTTTTTCATTTTTAGAAAGTTAAAATAAAAAGCTCCCATTTTTCAATCCCGAGAGCTTCTTTCTTTATCTATATCAAATAAAAAGATTTAACCAGCTACCACAGGCACAATTTCTTACAATTTAAACGTAAGCTTGCACCTCATTTACACAAGTATTAATACAAACTTACAAAAAGTCATATGATGATGGTGATAGCACATTAATCCGTTAAATCTTTTCATTTCTTTTTCCTCCTAAAATTTATTTTTTTATAATTTATCTTTATGTAACAATTATAATTTATATTTCGAAAAAGTCAACACATTGAAATATATAAAATATATAGTCTTTCATTAATAACATAAATATGTCATCAGATTATTACTGCAAAACATGAATTATTCCTACTTGTAAAAAAACAAGTCTATTTTTAATTTATCGTTTGTTTCCAACATAGCTTTTTGCTCCTGTTATAAAAATAGTTTATCGCATACGGCAATGCTTTATCATCTATAAGAAAACTCGGATGATGCCACTCATACGGACATCCTGTTCCTATGAATGCGTATAATCCTGGTACTTTCTCCGATATCTAGCAAAATCATCTCCACCCATCATTATTTCTGGCTCAATAACTTTTAGTAAATTTTGATATTTCTTTTTTTAAAATTTCAGCCATTTTTTCGTTATTATCAACTGGCGAACCATCTGAAATCCATTTTATTTCAGCTTCCCGATTAACTGCTACAGAATAATTTTTTTATAATTTGCTCAAACAATCTTTTTTTGTCTCTTCTCTCACCTTTTTCAGAAAAAGTACGAATAGTTCCTTCTAATTTCACTCTATCCGGAATTATATTCCAAGTTTTTTTCCTGCCTCAATTTTTTTGTGACACTTACAACTGCTGTTTCAAGTGGCGAAATGTGACGACTTACAATCGACTGCAATCCTGTTATTATTTGGCTTGCTGTAACAATTGGGTCATTTCCATTATGTGGTGTCATTGCATGAGTTCCAACTCCTCTTATTTCCACTTCAAATTGCTCAACTCCTGCCATAAGCGGACCTTCCCTTAATTCCAATAAAACCTACTGGAATGTCTGGCTTATTATGAAAACCAATTATACACGAAACACCTTCTAGCACATTTTCTTCTATCATTTTTTACAGCACCCGAATTAATTTCTTCTTGAGTTGAAAAAAATTAATCTGACTCTCCCTTTTAATTCATCTTCATTTTTCCTTCAATAAAATTCTCTGCTCCAATCAAAGAAATTGTATGAAAGTCATGCCCACAAGCGTGCATTTTTTTCCTTTTTACCTTCGAATGATAAACCACTCCACTTTCTTCTTCAATCGGCAAAGCATCAATATCTGCTCTTAAAGCCACAACTTTATCTCCTTGCCCAATTTCCGCTACTACTCCATTTTTTTAAATTTGTTTCAATAATTTTTTTATATTATGTTCTTTCAATTTTTCTTTTATAAATTCTGTCGTTGCAAAATTCTTCTCCCGACAATTCTGGATTCATATGCAAAAAAATGTCTATCATCAATAAGTTTTTAAAAATTCTTTTTCTATCTCAATCATATTTTTCACTTCCTTTTTTTATGGTTTCTAATTTATCTAAATAATCGAAATGTTGAACAGAATATCTAAATGGTAAATAATGGTGCGAGTGACGGGACTTGAACCCGTACGGCTCTAAACCACTACCCCCTCAAGATAGCGTGTCTACCATTCCACCACACTCGCTTTTTTTAGTTTCTATATAAAAACTCTTAAGTTGTTTTATTTTCAAAATAAAAATTTTATATCATTATTTTACAACATTTTTTTCATCGTTTGTGAACTATTTTTTTAAATTTGAGAAATATAATTTTTTTATATTCATTGACATTAGGTAGTTTCTTTGGTAGAATTTTATTGGCATAAAATATAGTTATGTACAAATCATTTTTTGAGGTGAATGTTTTTGAACGAGGAAGTCCCGAGTAGCGTGCCAGATAATTTGTCAAGAAATTCGATGAATCATTTGGTAAAAATAGAGAATTTTTATAAAAAAATTTAAGCCAAAAAAATATCGAATAAGGGAATCTCTTCGCAATGTTATTCTTCTTATTCTTTGGTGCAAAAAAACAAAAAAAGAAAGGAGATAACAATGAAAAACAATACTATTCAAACACTTATAAATGATACTTTTGAAATTAGAAAATATTTGAATGATTTAAATACGGTAGAGGTTTCAGAACTTTTAAAACCAATTTTGAATCTTCAGAGCTTATAATGATTTTTAGATTGCTTTCTAAAAATAGAGCAGCTGGATGTTTTTTTCGTATTTGGATACAGAACATCAAGAAATGATTATTAATACCATGACTGACGTGGAAACTAAAAAAATATTTTTGATGAACTTTATTTTTGATGACATTGTTGATATTATTGAAGAAATGCCAGCAAATGTTGTAAAAAAAATATTGAAAAATACTGATGCAAAGGACAGACATTTGATAAATCAGTTATTGAAATATCCCGATAATTCGGCAGGAAGTATTATGACGACTGAATATATGGACTTGAAAAAGGATATGAGTGTATCGCAAGCACTTTCTAAAAATTAGAGAAACTATTGAGGATACTGAAAATGTCTATACTTGTTACGTAATTAGCAAAGATAGAAAAACTAGAAGGAGTAATTTCTTTAAAAGAACTAATTACAAGTGACGATGATGTTATTCTTGAAGATCTTATGAATCGTAATTTTGTGAGTGTTCATACAAATGACGATCAAGAAGAAGTTGCTGAAATTATCAAAAAAATATGATTTAATTGTGCTTCCAGTTACTGATGTGGAAGGTAGACTTTTAGGGATAATTACAATTGATGATGTAATGGACGTTGTGGAACAAGAAGCTACAGAAGATTTTCATAGAATGGCTGGAATTTCTCCTGTGGAAGAATCTTATTTGAAAACAAGTGCTTTTAAAATGGCACGTCAACGAATTAGTTGGCTAATTATTCTTATGATTTCTGCAACATTTACTGGGAGAATTATAAAAATTATGAAAGTGTTCTTCAATCTGTCGTTATTTTATCTTCATTTATCCCAATGCTTATGGATACTGGGGGAAATGCTGGTGCTCAATCATCTACAATTGTAGTCCGTGCCTTAGCTCTAGGTGAAGTAAAGCCTAAAGATACATTTAAAAATATTAAGAAAAAGAATTTTTGTATCTCGTTTATTGTGGCAGTTGTACTAGTCGCTATTAACTATTTGCGACTTATAACTATGACGAGAACGCCTTTTAAATGTGGCTTTAGTCGTTTCAGTCACTCTTATTTTTGTAGTTATGATTTCCAAGATAATTGGTGCATTTTTACCTGTCGTTGCAAAAATCTTTTAAAAATGGATCCTGCTATTATGGCTGGTCCGCTAATAACAACGATTTTAGATGCTTTAACACTCTACAATTTACTTTTAAATTTGCAACTATATTTTTTTAAGTAATATTATAAAAGTAAATTTATAATCAATTATCGAATAAATTTAGACAAATTACAGAAATAAAAAGGAGGATGAAAAATGAAAAAAACTAATCGTGTCTCTTTTTAAAAAGAGAAAAAAATTTTTTTGAAATAAAAAAATCAATTGAATGAATTAAATGTAGTAGAAATTTCTGATGTGATAAATCAGTTTGAAGTGCCCCGAAATTATAATAATGATTTTTAGACTTCTGAAAAAAAGATAAAGTCGCAGACGTGTTTTTCGTATTTGGATTCTGATCACCAAGAAATAATTATACATGCTTCTACAGATATCGAAACTCGTGAACTTTTTGATGAATTGTATTTTTGATGATATTGTTGATATCATTGAGGAAATGCCTTTTGATATTGTAAAAAAATATTGAAAAATACTGATAAAAAAAGATCGACATTTGATAAATCAGTTGTTAAAATATCCCACGATAATTCAGCAGGAAGTATTATGACGACTGAATATGTTGATTTAAGAAAAATATGAAAGTTTCAGAAGCAATTGAAGAAATTAGAAAAAAACTGGAAAAAGATAAAGAAAATATATATACTTGTTATGTTACGAATGAAAGTGGAAAAACTTGAAGGTGTACTTTTGCTTCGAGAACTTATTGCGAAAAAAAGATAGTACGCTTGTTAGTGATATTATGAGTACGAATTTCATAAGTGCTAATACAAATGATGATCAAGAAATTGTAGCTGACTTATTTTAAAAAAATATGATTTAATTGTTATGCCTGTTGTGGACCATGAAAATAAACTTTTTGGGGATAATTACAGTAGATGATGTATTGGAAGTTGTGGATCAAGAGATTACGGAAGATTTCCATAAAATAGCTGGGATTACTTCTCCAACTGATGATTCTTACTTGAAAAACAAATATTTTTACTATGGCAAAACAGAGAATTGGATGGCTTGCAGTACTTATGATTTCTGATACAATTTCTGGAAACATTATTCAAGGTTACGAAAGTGTACTTGCTCGATCAATAATTTTTAACTGCCTTCATTCCAATGTTAATGTCGACTGGAGGAAATGTTGGTTCACAATCATCAACTGTGGTAATTCGTGCTTTAGCATTAGGTGAAATTTCGCCTAAAAATGCTTTTTAAAGTATTAAAGAAAGAATTTTTCAATTGGTATTATTGTTTCAATTGTATTAGCATTATTGAATTTTGTGAGATTAATTATGATTGAAAAAAATTAATATTCCTGTTGCATTTACTGTTTCAATAACACTTGTATTTACGATTATTATTTCAAAAATAGTTGGAGCTTTACTTCCACTTTTAGCAAAAAAATCGTAAAAAGCGGATCCTGCTGTTATGGCAACACCTTTGATAACAACAATTTCAGATGCTGTAACATTGGTTATTTATTTTTAGTTTTGCAACTACAATTTTGAAACTTTAATAAAAAAAGAAAAAAAGGGAGAATATAATGGAAATTTTAGAAAATAATGAAACAATAGCTTCTACAAGTTTAGGAAGTGCTGTTTTGTGAAACGGTTTTTACCTCTAGTTCCACTTCAGCCATTAAAAGATATCGAGAGAAGCATTCAAAAGAAATATCGTTCAGAATTGTGGTCACCTTTTGTTCGGGCGTTGAAGGAATTTGAGATGGTTAAGGATGGCGATAGGATAGCTGTTGCAATTTCTGGGGAAAGGATAGCTTAGTTTTATCAAAGCTTTTTTTCAAGAGCTAAAAAGAGCTAGTAAAACAAATTTTTGAAGTTGTGTTTATCTCTATGAATCCTGGATTTAACGCTATAAACCTACAAAATTTAAAAAAAATAATTTGAAACATCTGAACATTCCTTGCGAGATTTATGATGATAATATTTTTGAAGTAGCAGAAAAATTGCAAAGGATTACCCTTGCTATATGTGTGCAAAAATGCGTCGTGGAAGCCTTTACAATAAAAGCAACTCAATTAGGATGTAATAAATTAGCACTTGGTCATCACTTCGATGATGTTGTGGAAACTACATTAATGAGCATGTTTTTATATGGGAAAAATTTGAGACTATGTTACCAAAATTAAAATCTGATAATTATGATATTGAACTAATTAGACCTTTATTTTTATGTGGAAGAAAAAAATCTATTATTAAATGGGTTAGAAATAACGGAATTTTGCCAATGAATTGCGGATGTACTGTTGCTTTGCACAAAAACTTCTAGTAAAAGACGTGAAACAAAGGAATTAGTCGCACAATTAGTGAAAAATAATCCCGATATCAAAAAAACGGATTATTCAGTCTACTCAAAAATGTTAATATTGAAAAAGTGCTTGGTTGGAAAAAAATTCTGAAGGAAGCATTCTTTTTAGAGAATTATTGATTGTTTTGAATTTGTGTAAATGTATGAAAAAAAATAATTACATTTACACAATTTTTTATTTTAGATATTTTTTTATTATTAAAGTTTGAATAAAATAGTCATAGCTAGCATGTCCAGAATTTTTGTACAAACTTGAGATATAACTATATGGTGCAGGATTGTATTTTTATCATCCTATTTTTAAATCTTTTACGGAATTTTTTTACCATAATTCTAAATCATAAGAAAATTTTTCTACAATAGCATCTTATAAAATTTTTTTCTTATAAATGTTTCGGTCCAAATGAATAAGGCAATAAATCGTTCACCGACCAAATATTATATTTTCTGTCTTTATTCGCTAAAATTATGATTGTTTCATCATCAGAAAATTCTGAAAATTACCTGTCTACACGCTCCACACGGACTTATTGGCTCTGGAGTACCACCTGTTACAACCAAAAATTTAATTTTTCTTCATTCCTTGAGTTATTGCTGTTGGAATAACATTTCTCTCAGCACAAATTGTCAATCCATAAGACGCATTTTCAACATTTACACCTTTGTGAACATTCCCGTTATCGTCTATCAATAATGTCGCTACTGGAAATTTTTGAATATGGAACATACGCTTTTTCTAAAAGTTTATTCGCTTCATCAATATAATTTAATATTTCTTGTTCTGTTAAATTTAGTTTTGTCATGATTTTTTTCTCCTTTCATATCGGGCTCGATTTTAAAAATTACGACATCTAATAAAATAATAAGGCTGTCTAAAAAAATATTTTTACTTTTTAAACAACCTTTTCTAAAAAAATTAATTTATTTTTTAAAAATTACAATGAAATCGCTGTTTCTAAAGCAACTACGATCATATCGTTAAATGTAGTTTGTCTTTCTTCAGCTGTTGTTACTTCTGAAGTAATGAACGAATCACTGATTGTTAACAATGTCAAAGCTTTTACGCCTAATTTGGCAGCTGTTGTGTACAATTGTGCTGTTTCCATTTCTACACATAAAACTCCGAATTTAGCCCATTTTTTCCATGCTTCAGGGTCGTCTCCATAAAAAGTATCACTTGTAAATACATTTCCAGCTTTTTACATTCAATCCTTTTTCTTTTGCAATTTCGTATGCTTTAAAGACCATATCAGCATTTGCTGTTGGTGCATAATCCGCTCCATTGAATCTTAATTTGTTAATTGCTGAATCTGTTGAAGCTGACATCGCTATAACTACATCTCTTAATTTTACATCTTCTTGATAAGAACCTGCAGTACCTATTCTAATTAAGTTTTTACTCCAAATTCTGAGATTAATTCATGAGAGTAAATACCAATTGAAGGAATTCCCATTCCTGTACCTTGCACTGAAATTCTTTTTTTCCTTTGTAAGTTCCTGTAAATCCTAACATTCCTCTTACATTGTTATATTGAACTACATCTTCCAAAAAGTTTCTGCAATATATTTTTGCTCTTAACGGGTCTCCTGGTAATAATATAGTTTCTGCAATTTGTCCTTTTTTTCTGCTCCTATATGCGGTGTCGCCATTTTCTTACCTCCTAAATTTTTATTTATTTATAACCTCTCATAATGAAAATAATTTAAAATGTCATGATTAACATTTTAAAATTTATCATTTATGATAATTATATTTTTAAATATCAAATTATTTCTTTTTACAAGATAATAACTCCAAGTTTTTATATCAATTCTATCATACTTTTTCCAATTTTTAAAAACTACTTTTTTTATTAAATTTTTCCAAAAATATATAAACAAATTACATTTATTAAAAAAATCCTGGTACAATTTCATAAATTATTTTTACCGAGCCTGCTTTGATTCCAGAAAATTACTGTAATTGTAGCGACAATCATTGAAATCAAAATATTTTTTTCCAGTTCATTTCTTTTTTTGTACAAAATAAATAAAAATTACTGGAGAAAATACAGCTCCAAAACCTGCCCATGCATATGAAACTAACGACAATACTTCTGAATTTGGGTTCATTGATAACGATGTTGCGATTATAAAAATAATTATAATACAAATTCTTCCAACCCAGATAAGTTCTTTTATTCGTTTTTTCTCTTTTAACAATGTATTTATAGAAATCTTCAGTCAAAGTATTCGAAGCAACTAGCAATTGTGCTGAAATTGTTGACATTATTGCTGATAAAATCGCTGCATATAAAATACCTGCTATCCAAGGATTGAATAATTTTTCCTATCATGTAAATGAAGATTTTTTTCTGGATCTTGAACATTTTTTTGAAAAGAGCAATTCCTGTAATACCAATTGCAATAGAACAAACCAATGAAATTATAACCCATACCATCGCGATTAATCTAGCTTTCCAAAGTTCATTTACACTTTTTATACTCATAAACTTTACAATTATATGGGGCTGTCCAAAATATCCAAGTCCCCAACCTAATCCAGAAATAATTACTGGTACGCTAAGTGCTTCTGGATATTTCAACAAGTTAAGTGAAATATGCTTTTTGAGTCATTGCAACATCAATAGCGCTACTTCCTCCAACTACAAAATACGTCGCAACTGGAACAATTATAATTGCAAAAAACATCAATATTCCTTGAAAGAAATCCGTCCAAACTCCTGCCAAATATCCACCTAAAAATGTATAAAATATTATAGTTCCTCCACCTACTAATACTCCTAATTTGTAATCAATTCCCAATAACGATTCAAATAATTTCCCATTTGAAACCAATCCCGATGCCGAATAAATTGTAAAGAAAAATAAAATTACAATTGCTGAAAAGGGTTTTTACGTAACCTTTTTGTATCATTTGATTTTTTTGATATAAATGTTGGAATTGTCAATGCTTCGTGTTCTTCTGTCTGCATTCTCAATCTTGGTGCTACTATTTTTCCAATTTATATAAGTTCCTATTATTAATCCTATTATAACCCAGACTTGCTTTAATCCCTGATAAGTAAACGGCTCCTGGTAATCCTAACAATAACCATCCACTCATATCACTTGCTTGAGCTGACATTGCTGTTACCCAGTAACCTACACCTCTTCCACCTAAAAATATATTCCTCGTGAGTATCCGTTTTCACATAAAATATACTCCTATCGCCATTAAAAATAGTAAATATATTCCAAATGTTATAAAAGTTTCTATTCCACCTGTTGTCATTTCTCATCTCCGTTCTTTTTGATTTTAATTTTATAACCTATTATATCACATTAACTATTTTTTTAGCGATACTACTTTTTCATTTCTCAATTTTTTTAAAAACAATCCTCATATTATACCAAACCGCACCCCCATGAGTCGACTCTGATAACCCTTCATTTACAAATCCAATCTTCCCATAAAACGGAACAAGCCTATCTTTACAAGTCAATACAACACCCTTTTCTTCCAGCACTTTTCGCATCTTCCACAACTTTTCTCAAAACCTTCTCAGCATAACCTCTCCGTCGAAATCCTGGAAGCGTATTCACTCCAAAAATCATCTGCCAATCACCATTTTCATCATGCAAATTAGGATTTTCAAACATTTCATCAGTCAAAAACTTTATCATTCGTAACCATCCCATTTACAAACGAAACAATTTTACCATCCTCATTTTCCAAAATCCAAAAAAAATCTGGATAAACTTCCAATCTCCCACGAAAACTCTCTTCCGTTGCCGCCTCCACAGCAGGAAAACACTCTGCCTCTATTTTTGTCAATTCTTCTAAATCATTAATTGTTGCTTTTTCTAATTTTTCATTTTTATTTTTTTCCTTTTCTAATTTTTTTATAAATTTTTCAAAAATTAAGAGAGTACAAATTTTTGTATAATAAAATAATTAATTAATTTATTTAGTTTACAGTTTTTAAAAAATTAAATACTCTCAAAACTAATAAAAAAATAATCTATTTTTTACTTTCTAGAACAATTAGAATAAACAATATTCCTGTTTCTAAAAATTTCAACTTATGAAATTCCAAATAATTCCCGACATTCTTTACCATGTATTATATTTTTGAGCTTTACACAAAATTATGGATACTCTCCTAATCAAAAACAACCTTCCATTTATCCCTATTTCTATTCGCCTCAAAGCACATTTTTTATTTGCTCAGCCGTAATTTTTGTTTCCAGTTCGAGCAATTCATTAATCCCAAAATATCTGCTGTCAATCGTTTCAATATTTTTTTCAAATTTTTCCACTCAAATATTCACACAAAACAAAAAAACTTTTGTTATGCCATACGGTATCTTTTTTACCTTGATTTTTGTAACATCAAGCAAAGCTATAATCATCTCAGCACTAGCCTCAATCCCAGCTTCTTCCTTAACTTCCTTCAACACATTTTTCCTTCACAGAAAGATAAACATCTGCCCATCCACCTGGCAATGCCCATTTTTCCATTACTTTCCCGAATCAAAAAGAATTTTATCGTCTTCAAAAAAATCACGCCTCTCACATCAATTTTTAGGCGTCTGATACCCAACTTCATTACAAAATAAATCCTTTACCTTTTCCACTGAAATCTCAGTTTTGTGTGCCACCATTTCTGCCGAAATCTCCTAATTCTCTCAAACCGCTCAATATCAAATTTATCTTTTTCCATAAGCAAGTCCTGCTTGTGCTAGACTTTGAAGTTCAATTGCCCAGTCTAGCCATTTTTGTTCTTCTTCTTTATTTTTCTTCTTCATTTTTTTATTCATAATTATCACCTACTGTTTTTAAAGTTATTAATTAATTGCTATTTTTCAAATTTTTATAAATATCTAATTTATTTACTAAAAACTTTCACTTTCTTTCCATAAAATGCTATTCCAATCTTTAAAAATATTTTTTTATTCCTCTAGCCTTTAATCTCGTGTCATATTTTTTCTCATCAATCTGTTTTAGAGCTTCTTCTGCCTTTTAAAGTCATGCCTTTTTCAGTTTTAGAAATTTTAAATTCCATCAAATATGCTTTTTTTCATTACTTTTTATCGGAATCATTGCAAGATCATATCTTCCATATCCACTCTCATTATTTGAAATAATCTCATATTTTTCCCATTAAAAATCCTACAAGTCCTATCATAAACACTTGATAAATTTTCTCCATTTCACTATCCAAATCAAAATGACTAAGCATATTTACCATTATTTCACCTAATGTCTTTTCAAATTTCTTAATATCTCCACTTTCCAATGCTTTTTATCAAAATACTTGTTTTTCAATTCTGTTCCAAAAAAATCTATTTAAAAACATATTCCCAAAAATATTTTCTAATTTCCTTATTTGGAATTTTTTAAATTATAAATATTTGTATATTCTAAAGTTTCATCAATTTCAATCTGCTCTTTTCGCCTTCGTCAAATATCCGCTATACAAAAAAACAATTGCCATATTTCGTCATTATTACTCAAAAAGACTTTTTTTATCGTTGTCCCATCTGAAATATACTTTTTCAATACTTTCTCCATCAGTAAATCGCTTTTAAATCTGTATAAACATCTTCTCCCGCTTGATCTAACATATTTTTCTAAAAGTGTATTTCCAGAAACATTTGCCCAATATGCCTTTTATTTCTCCATTATCAACATAATTTATGATTGACCACGGATTATAAATTCTTTTTATCTCCAAAAATATATCCATTATACCATTCTTTAACTTCTTCAATTTTATATTTCATTTCAAAATAATCAAAGCATTTTAATTACTTCACTTTCAAGAAGTCCAAAATACTCTGAAAAATTTTTTTATTTAAAAATAGTATCTACCTTCAAATTATTTAATCCAGAAAAAAATTCCTTCCTTTATAATCCGAGTTATCCCAGTCAAAAATCCCATATTTCAAAGAATCATTAGTTTTTTTAATGCCGAACTATAAAATACTTGAAAAATTTATTGCTTCATTGTAATAACCTTTATCAAAAGCATTAATTATTGGTGCATCATATTCGTCTATTAAAATTATTACTTTTTTTCCCATAATACTTATAAATATAATTTGATAATAATTTTTAAAAGCAGTTTCATAATCACCTTTTTTCCTCTTCATAAAAATATTTTTATCAAATTTTATTTTATCTCGCTTATTCATTATTTCTCTCATATCTTCAAATTCAGCATACAAATCAGAAATAAAAGATTTTTAAATTTTCAAAAGTATCTTCCCAAGTATCCCTCTTAAATCCTTCAACGAAACAAAAAAATAACAGGATATTTCCCCTGCTCTTTCATATATTCGCTACCAAATATCTTCAATCCCTCAAAAAGTTTTTCTATTCTCATCTTTATTTCTTACATCAAAAAAATACTTAATCATCGACATATTAAGCGTTTTTTTCCAAATCTTCTTGGCCTTGTAAAAGTGTCACAGCGACTCTATTTACAAGAATATCTTCTATTAACATTGACTTATCTACATAATAATAATTATCTTTTATTATATCTTCAAAATTTTCAATTCCTATTGGTATTGCTTTTTTCTCCATAAAAATTCCTCCCTTTTTAAATTCTAAAATCTATTTTTTTATTTTTATCCTATCACATAACTAACCGCAAGCCATGTTTGAACTTCATTCTCCAAATTCATATTTTTCCAAAAAGCTTTTAGAATTTTTGAATTTTAGAAAAATTAAACTCAACTTCTTTTTTATCCAAAAACATTCGTATATTTCAAAAAGGTGTTTTCAACATAATTTTCTCATTTCATATAATTTTTAACCTCAATTAACCCATATTTCCCTCTTTCCTAATCTTCCAAAAATCTCTTTCGCAAAACTTCCTTCTTTTTCAGTCCCCAATAAAATTTTCCTCAACAGTCGCTGCAATATCAGCAAAAGTTTTTTTCTAGTTCCAATATTTACATTCTTTTTGACATTTTTTACCGTAAATCAATATTGGAATATACTCTCTTGTGTGGTCAGTCCCTTTATAAGTAGGGTCATTTCCGTGATCAGCAGTGATAATCAAGATTTCATCATCTTTCAAGTTTTTTTCTCAATTTCAGTGCAACCAATTGTCAAATTCAATCAAAGCATTTACATAACCTTCCACATTTCTTCTATGCCCATAAACTGCATCAAAAATCAACCAAGTTAGTAAAAATCAATCCTTTTTGTATCTTCCTTCAATCTCGTAATTGTTTTTCTTAATTCCATCCAGGTTATCCCCGATTAGCTTTTCTATTGTCTGTAATTCCTTTTCCATTGAACAAGTCGCTCGTTTTTTTCCAATTCCAACTACATCAAGTCCAGCTTTTTTCCAATCTTTTCAAGCATTGTTTCTTTTTGGTGGATCAATCGAAAAGTCGTGTCTGTTTGCAGTTCTTTTAAATTCTCCAACTTTTTTTACCAACATAAGGTCTTGCAATTACCCTTGCTACAGGCGATTTTTTTCATTACAAATTTCAAGTGCAATTTCACACGCTTTGTAAAGTTCTTCTAATGGTATAATTTCTTCATTCGTAGCAATTTGAAACACAGGATCTGCCGAACCGTAAACTATCCAATTTCCAGTTTTAATTTGTTCTTCTCCATATTGGTCAATCGCTTCAGTCCACGAAATTGGCTTATTCAACATAGCTTTTTCTTCCTGTTTTCTCTTCAAATTCCTTTATAACTTCATCTGAAAAATCCATTTTGATAATTTGAAACGGTCTTTCCAATGGCACACCAGCAATTTCCCAATGCCCAGTCGTAGAATCTTTTTCCATGTGACACCTCAATCGCTCTTCCATAGGCCCCTTCAGCACTTTCCACAGCTGGAGTTCCTTCAATTTCAGTAATATTTCCAAGTCCTAATTTACCCATATTAGGCAAACTCATTCCACCATGAGCTTTCGCCATATTCCCTAAAGTATTCGACCCACAGTCATCAAATAAATTCGCATCGTGCAATTCTCCTGCTCCAACACTGTCTAAAACTATTATTGTTATTCTTTTCTATTTTTTTCATTTTTATTTCCCTTTCTTTTTATTTAATTATATCTTTTATTTTAAAAGCAATTAATTTTTAAGATTTTTTTCATTTTATTTTTTTCTAAATTAGTATATTTTTTTATAATTTTTAGGCATTACATTATTTTTGGAAATAATAATAATTCCTTTTATAAAAATAATTTTTCATAATTAATCACTACTTTTTTTCATCTGTTTCCAAAAAAACTGTCTACAATATAAATTCCTTTTTTTCTTTTCAAATATTGATATACTGTAATTACTATATCTTTTCATAATATAATCTTTTCGAAAAAAAATTTTTTCATAGTCATCACTAGTAATAATATTATTATTACAAATAATTCAATCATTAATTCTAAATCCCCCAAGCAACTCCAACCGAAAAAAATTGATACTATGCTAAATATTGAACAACACAACATATGAAATCTTTCAAAAATTGAATATTTCACATATAATTTTTCTCCATTCACTTTTTTTCACGAATTTCTTTTTGGATAACCTATTTTTCTCAACAAATATTCCAAAAATTTCATCTTTATTTTTTTATATCACAAAAAAACATAACTTTTTCCTCATGATTATTTTCTATTGAAACATCAGTTATCAAATTGCATAAATACTTATAAACACTTATTGTACTGTCAAAATTCAAAAGAATATCATAAGAACCTAGTATATTTTTTTCTCACTATCAATTTTTTATATCACTATATTCAATAGTTTTCTCAAAAAAATAGACCTTTTTATTTTCACTTCATAATCAAAAAAATCAAATTTCATCTTACTTTTTAATAATCATCACCAAAAGAAATCTGTATACAAAATAACTTATTCCAATAGCTAAAAATATTCCAACCTTTTCTTTTTTATTAAATAAAATATCAATTCCTCCTAATAAATGACTTAAATATATTACTAGAAAAAAATATATCCCACATATTAATTTCAAATTTTGAATATCTTATTTTTCATTCAATTTATCTCCATATTTTTTATTATTTCTTCCTATACTTTCTCCCTTTTTCTCTCCAATCGCCTCCAAAATCCCAACTTTTACAAGTTTATTCAAAAATCTTCTCGCCGTAGAATCCGAAACATTCAAAATCTTTTTGAGCTTCACTATTATCAATATAATTATTTTTTTCTCAAAAATACATTTCCAATATTTTTTCAGCCTTTGTAGCTCTTTTATCAGTCATTTTATCAGTCAAAATATCAGTCATTTTTTTCTATTTCTTGTTAATATTATTTTCCACACATCAACAAAAATTACAACAATACTTCATTACTTCAAAATTTCACCCTATTCCAAAAATCTCAAAATCATTCCCAACAAATTTACTCCACCTCAAAAACCGCCATATACGGCAAATGATCCGACAATTTCGTCCAATCCCTCGAATCATTATTAATATAAAAACTCTTTTTACTTTTGTAATCCGTCCCCTTTTTCACCATTACATAATCAATTCTAGGCGTTTCAAGCTCCCTATTTTCTGAGTTTTTTTCCTATTTTCCAAATCTCTACCTTGAAAAATAACTGTCATTCCAATCTTTCCTAATTTTTCGCATAATATTCTGTCGTTGGCAAAAGATTAAAATCTCCACACAAAAACTTCACATCGCCCTTTAAATCCCTCAATTGCGACAAATAAATCAGCCAATTCCTCATTTTTATTGTCCAAACTGTTATCAAGATGTGTATTCACAACTAAAAATTTTTCTTTTTAAATTTTGAAGTATTCAATCTAGTCGCAAAACTTGCCTTTTTTTCCTTGCTTTTTACAGGTAGTTGATGAATGTAAATATTTTTCACATCATACTTTGAAATAAACGCAATTCCAAACTCACCTTTATCAAAATCCATCGTTTTCTGAAAAATAATGATAATGATAACCCAATTCCTGTGCCATTTCCTGTACAACATCCCGAAATTTACTTCTTTTTGTATTTCTATCAACTTCACGAAAGTCCGATAAAAATCTGGATTATATTTTTTTCAAGCTCCGAGCAAGTTCCCTTCCATTAGTAAGTCTTGCCCCAAAAAAATATTGTATGTTATAATTCTAAATTCCATTTTTTGTTTCCTATCTTTTTTTATTTTATTTTTATAAATAATTAATTTCTGTTATTTAAAACCATTTCCATTCATCTTTAGTCAAATATTCATAACTTCGATTTTTATCTTTCCCATCTCCATTAGGAAGCACTTCAAATGTATTATAATCTGCACCTTCTAAAATTTTTTTCCCTTAAAATAAATATTTTTTTATCATCTTTTATAAACCAATCATTCAAAACTTCTACTTTATCTTTTATTAATTCCTTTTTACTTCATAAATAAAAGTAGTATGAATCAAAAACAGTTTAACATTGTATTGTTTATATAATATACATTATATTTATCTTTTCCATATAATGTAGCATATATTATTCCATTTGGCAAAAAAATTCAAATGTTTTAGGATCTTTAATTTTTCCGATAATGAAGAATCTATTGCTTCACTTCCGCTATAAACATGATTTTTATCCTTTGCATAATCTTTATTTTAAAACTTTAAAACTCATAATATCAGCATTTTCTATTTTTTTCATCCCGATAATAAATTTTATTATCATTTTTTCCAATAATTTTTACCTAATTTTTCAAAAATTTTTAATTTTTACATCTTTTTATTTTTCACCCATATAATAAACATTCTTATCATCTTTTTAAAAGAGAAAATCCTATCAACTCAGCAGTTTTCGGATTTACTCCTCCAAAATTTCATTTTCATAATAAACCTTTCCTTTGTCTATCGAATAATGATCTCCTAAAATCTGAATAACATCTCCAAATCCCACATTTGCTAAAACTAGAAATAACAATACTTTTTAAGATATTTTTCTTCACATATTCTCCTTTTCGATTCAAATTCAATTTTATAAATTTCTTTTCAAACAAAAAAATTACAATAAAAATATTTCACTCCCCAAACATCATCTTTCATATCCGCTTTCCTCATCCCAGAAACAAACCTATTCCTTCCACAAAAATCGCAACTTTTTCTCAGTCCAAACACCTTTATTCGGAACTCCGATTCTCGCAGAAGTACCTATTTTCTTAGGAATTTTAGCATTTTCAAAATCAAGATACAAATATTTCTCATTTATTTTTAGAAATGTCATATTTAATTTTAAAATTTTTTTATTCTCTAATTTTTTCAGAAAAATTTTTCAATTTCAAACATATTTTTCTCAACAATCTGAATTTCCGTCTTGTAAAAATCTATCGTCAATCCCAAATGCCTTTTGTAAATTTTTCCCCGGACCATTACTCACTAAAAATTCCACTTTTTTTCCACGATTTTTCTTCCATTTTTTCAATATTCAAAATTGGCTCTATTGCTCTAATTAATACACTTTTGCGGATTTCCTTTTTCACAAGTCCAATATTTAACATTTTTATGAGAGTGTATCGAGTGAATATAGACAGTTCCTGCCTTTTCAAATAACGCTTCTACTTTTGGAGTCCATTTTTCCCATAACCGTGAGTCGCTCTGTCAAATTCACCCAAATACGCCTCTGTTTCAACAATGTATCCAGCAAATATCTCATTTTCACTTTTTGAAATCAAAATTTTTCCAAGTAACTCCTTTGCTACCGTAATCGTGTCTTTCTTGTAAAAATTTCTCTATTTCTTCAAAAGTCATTTTTTCTCTTCCTTTTTCTATATTTTCATACTATTTCCCATTAGATATAAATCTTATTTAATGAGAAATCAAAAAAATAAATAAAATATTTTCCTATTTTTTTCAAATGATATTTAGTATAAAAATTTTTGTATGAAATTCTTATATTTTCAAATATTTTCAAATTTTTTTAATCAACATATTTTTTTCAACTGGCTTTTTATGGATAAAACCTCGATATTCCTTTGTTTTTTGAGAGTTTATTACTTTCATCAGGATACTCAACATCAAAAACATAATACCAGTCGCCAGATTTTTGTAATATATTTTACAACAGTTCCATTATCCATTTTTTGAAACAATTTTTTGATTCTTTTTGTCGGTTTTTCACGCAAATTCGCATATCCATCCTTCGAACTCACTTCATATTTTTTTCAAATCAAAAGGCTCATTTGGATCTGAAAAACTCTTCTTCAGAATCCTTCGATTTTTTTCGTTTTTATTTCAGTAATTTTTCGATTTCGCACCATCAACTCTCTTTAATTCTGTAGCATAAGCATAAACAGTTGTAAAATCACACTCAGTATATGGTAAAACCTTTTTTTATCTTAACTGTCGCTGGAACTTCAAATTTCCCACGGATTTTTTTGCATTTTTTTGATATTCTTCTAGAAAAATTTTTTTCTTCAATGTTTCAGTAATAATTTTTCTCTTCCTTAGATGCTTCTTTTTTTCATAATCCACATTCATATCTGGATTATTATAGTCAAAAATTTCTAAATCTCAAAACTAGCGGTTTCCCATTCACAATATCCTTATTTTTCGGGATAAAATAGCATTTCACCATATCCTGTCGCAAAACAAAGGAACATCTGGATCACTTTTATCCCAATCCATCTTAAAAATCCCTCTTAAATTCAAAATTACACCGTTATCAGTCAATAAAATTTCTTGAGCATTCGTATTTTTCCCAAAACCAACTACAGAAATCAATAGTAAAAAAATACAAAAATAAATAATTTTTAAATTTCATCTTTCCCACCTTTTTTTAGAAAAATTTATTATTTGTAAAAATTATAATTTTTTTGACAAGAGGTCTTGACCCCTTGCTATCATAATTTTTTATTCAAAGAAAAAATATTTTTCAAAAATTTAATATCCAGAACTTTTGTTTTCAGCCCCAGTCACAATCGCAATTCCAGAACTTGTTCCCAATCTTTCAGCACCCAATTCAATATATTTTTTTCGCAGTCTCAAAGTCTCTCACTCCACCACTTGCCTTAACCTTAGCCTTATCTCCAACTGTTTTTTTCATAAGTTCCACATCTTCAAATGTAGCCCCTCCAGTTCCAAATCCTGTCGAAGTTTTCACAAAAATCAGCATTCGCATTAATAGCCAATTCACACGCCTTCACTTTTTCCTCATCAGTCAAATAACAAGTTTCGATAATCACTTTCAAGACATTTTTCCAATCGCTTCCTTAATTCTTCTAATTTCGTTTTCCACCAATTCATAATCCTTATCTTTCAATGCTCCAACATTAATAACCATGTCAATTTCTGAAGCACCATCTTCAATCGCCTTTTTAGCCTCAAAAACCTTCACATCAGTCGCCATAGGCTCCCAAAGGAAACCCAACTACTGCCGCAACCTTCACATCACTATCCTTAATTTGACTAAAAGCATATTCAACATTTGCTCCATTTACACAAACTGAGTAAAACCCGTATTCTTTTGCTTCATCGCATAATTTTTTTATATCTTCTCTCGTAGCATTTGCCTTCAAAATTGTATGATCAATAAATTTGTTCATTTTCATTATTATCATTCCCTTCTTTGATTTGTTATTATTTATTGTTTTTATTCTACTATAAGTATACTGACTTTTTCCCCTTTTAGCAACTTTATTTTTAAACAAAAAGACTAGAAAAAAATCCAGCCTTTTTTTAATATTTAAAATTCATAATGTGTCCACATACTAATAATATTTATCCTTTTTCTTCCTCAATAACTTCATAAACAAGCCTATGTTGCTTTATTAATTCTTCTTGAATAATATCCCTTCAAATCTTTAGTTAAAACTTCATAAGATGGTGGAGTTTGAAAAGGATTTTTTTCTTTATAAGATTTATCAATTTATCTACATTATTTTTTTAATGCTGGAAATTGTTTTATTTTTCTCCTTATCTTTATTAGCTTTCTTTAAAATATAAATCTTATATTCTTCTACCATTCAAAAACCTCATAATCTTCATCAGTAGCATTCTTTGCAGTTTCAATCTTTTTCTTTCATATTAGGATCTGATAATAAGTATAAAGTTTCTAGTAAACCATTGTATTCAGCTTCACTAATAATAATTGCATTCCCTTTTTTTGTATTCACATTAATAACATCGTTATAGTCAATCGCTGATTCTAGATAAGAAAATAAATTTTTTTCTCAAATTAGTTGCATTTGTATTTGTCACAAAAATCACTCCTTTCATCTATGTACATAATACAGTACATAAGTGAAAAAGTCAAGATTTTTTCATATTTTTAATTTTTTATTTTTAATTTGTCTACAAAAATCTTTTTATCAGTTATATCTTACAAAAATATCTTTTTCTAAAAATTTTTATCAGTTATAACTTAGAAAAATAAATACAAAAATTAAAAAGATTAGCCTTCATTTTTACATAAAAACTAATCCTTAATAATTTATATTTAATATTTATTTTTTTATTTCAACTAAAACAAACTACATTTTATTTTTTTAAACACTCCCGCATTATTTAAAACTTTATCTTTTTACTTCATTTGTAGCATCTATTTTTTGATATAATGTAGGAACCCAATTCACTTTTTACTAGACTTTCATTAAATTTATCAATTTTTGTCCATTGAAAAATATTGTTAATAGTTGTAAGTTCTTTTCCGCCAAAAGATTTTTACGAAATCTTTATAATCTCTTCCTTCTATATCTGCAACATTGTTTTTCAGCATATATTTTTGAATTTTTTTCCAACTCCTAAAGAATAAGAATAACTGTATTCACTATTTTTTTATTGTCTGATTGATAATAATTATTATACACATGAACCTTTTCCAAAATCTTACTCTTGGTGCTCTCTGAACTAAATTATGAAAAATAATTATGATGTAAAGTCACATTCAATTTCCCTTCATCCGCTACTTTTTGAATCACTACTGCCTATCAAAATTGCTTTTATTATGATTTTCAAAAAAATATTATACGATAAAGTTATGTAATCTGATTGATTTGTTATATCAACTAAACCATCTCTATGCTCATATTTACGATCAAAAATATTTTTCAACAGTTTTCGAGCCCATCTTGAAAAATGGCAATGATCTATCCAAATATGAGTACCACCCTTTTATTGAAATACTGTCATACTGAGAATTCCAGTTACCTTCTTTTTCCATCTTTTTGGATCCCATGACGGAAAAATAATCATAAGGTGACTCAAACATTATATTTCTTATAATAACATTATATTTCTTATAATCACATTATCAGAATCTAGAACTAAATCCACACCTTTTTAATTTTTGCATTCTCAATTCCAATTATACTTGTATTTGCAGGAACATGAACTGTAATATTTTTTTACTTTGATTTTTTGAGATTGTCCTCTTTTTCCTTCCCCGATCTTCTTTCAAACTTTTAGATGCTGAACTTTTTAGAAGCATGTGTTTCCAAATATTTTTGAAAAATCATACCCTTTAACCATATAATCTTCCATCTTTAAAGTCTTACCATTATCATCTGTATCAAAATCTATTGTCCCATATATCATCAAAAATCTTAGGATCCGAATTTTTTTCTATTTCTAATTGCTTCAACAAACTCTTTTTATTTGTAACTTTAAATATATTTTTTCTGCACAGCTCCAGCTCCACCAGTAGTTCCTTTGCCTTCTGAAGCAAATCCATCATTTTTTTAGCTAATACTTCTCGTATAAAATCAGTTTTTTTCAGCCGAACACAAAAACTAAAGAAATCACTAAACTAATTACTAAAATTATTTTTTTCATTTTTTTCAACTCCTTATCTCTTTTTGACTTTATTTAAAATACAAAACTTATATTTTTCTACCATTAAGAAAATAAATATTTTTTTCAAAAATCGGTTATATTTGTATTTATCATCAAAATTATACTACTATATATAGATGTGCTCATTATACAATACATCTATCAAAAAAACAATTTTTTTCATATTAATTTAACCAGATAATACACTTAGTATTTAACTTCTACAAAACCTTATCTTCCAAGTACTTCCACAACACAACCATCAAAACTACCATTATCACAAAAATTATTCCAAGTGCAAAAAAATCCTGTATCTTGAAGTGGTAACTTCACATTCATTCCGTAAAATCCAAAAATCATATTTGGAACTGTGATTAGTATTGTCGTCGCTGCCAAAACTTTCATTGTGATATTCATATTATTGCCAATGTATGATGAATATGTTTCTCGTGTTGTTTTACAAATTTCACAGTACGAAGACGACAAATCAAGTGTAAAGTTTATCTCTTGCAAAATTCTCGTCATATATTCTTCATATTGATCAAATTGTTCATCCTCTTTCAAATTTTTCAACAACATAATTCAAGTTTCTCATTGCAATATTGTAAACATAAAAACCTTGCTCCACTTCCGATAATGAAATCAATTTTTCGTTACTTTGTTGCTCCCTTAAAACTGTTTCTATCTTATCATGTTCTCCAATCAAGATTCGCACTATATTTATAAAGACTTTGAGAAATTTTATGAAGCATATTTAGAAAAAAACGATTTTCCTCAAGAACATCATCTCTCAATTCAGCATATTCTTCAACAAAATCATAAAAATCTTCAAAATAGTCATCATCTAAAATGACAACCTTATCCTCCCTCATACAAATTACAATTGGATTAATCTCGTAAGATGTAACCTCCTTATCTATCACAGGTTTCTTCACAGTCGGATAATACAACTTATAAATTTCCCAGTCTGATTTTTGAAATTCTAGGAGTAAAAGTTTCTTCATCAATTACATTTTTATCTTTTTCTTCATCCATCTCCAATCTTTCAGACACGATTCTATAATCTTCATCTTTTCAAATTATATACATATGAAATTGTTTTTCCCACTTTTTGTATCTATTCTTTTTATCATAGCAACCTTCCTCAATCATTTTTAAAAATTTTTACTTTAATGAATAAATTATATCAAAAAAATGGGAGCTATTTCAATTTTTCAAAAATGTTTTTTTCTAATTTCTGAATAACTCTCCTCTACTATGAATTCTCTAGCCAATTTACAAATTCTAAAAAAATACCTCTATCTCTGTTATTTGTTGCAAATATCTCAAGTCAATATATTTCCCAGATTTTTTTATGATAAAAGAACTCAATGTCCCAAAATTCTGTTTCAATAAATCCTAATTTTTGGATCATATTTAAAATATGAAAAATTTATCAAGATTTTTCCCTAAAGTATTTTAATTTTGCATAACATAGTTGATATTTTCTAAAAATAACTTCTAATATCGTATTCTTTAAGATAAAAATTATGCGAAAAATAGACTCTTTCAGGGAACATTATTTTTTAGTCGTCATCCATTGCCTTTTTTATCATTTAATTTTTAATTTATATTTGTTTATATAACTAATTTTATCCTCTGACAACTCATTTTTTTAATTTTTCTTCCAAAATCATTAATTTTTTTATCGTCCAATTTTAATGCTCCTTCCTATATTTCTTTTATTTCTATAATTACCTCTCAAATTAAGAATTCTCTCTAAATTTTTATACCAAAATCAACCTTTACAATCAAAAATTTTAAATATTTTTATACCTTATCACAAATTTCTAAACAATTATTCAATTATTTCTAATATTGCTTTTTGGCTCTAAAAACCTTTTCGTCTTGAAGAACATACGCATCTAAAATCATATTTTTTTAGAATCTTCCACATTTTTCGCATCATTGTAATAAATTTCAGCGATTTTTCACCTTTTTATTTTTATCTCCAACTTTTTTTAAAAATCTTCAATCCAACAGCATGGTCGACTTCATCTTCTTTTTGTAGCTCGTCCAGCTCCAATAATCATTGCGACTTTTTCCAACTTCTTCTGCTTTTTATTTTAGAGACATATCCTTCTTTATTAGAAAATACTTCTATTTTTATTCTTAGCGACTGGTAAAATTGAATAATCGTCAACCAAGTCTCCATTTCCACCACTTTCAGCAATAAATTCTCTCAATTTAGATAATGCCAATCCACTATTTATCACAGCATCTATTTTTTTCTATTCCTTCTGATAACTCTGTAATTTCACCTTTTCGCCTTCAATGCAAGCTCTGCTATCGTGTAAACAACCTCTTTCAAATCTTTAGGTGCATTCCCTTTCAACATTTCAATAGACTCAATAATTTCATTCGCATTTCCTATCAAATATCCCAATGGCTCGTCCATGTTACTTAAAACCACTTTTTACTTTTTCTTCCAGCGCCAGTCCCAATTTCAATCATTCTTCTTGCTAATTCTTTTTGCATGCTCAATATCTTTCATAAAGGCTCCGTCACCAACTTTTTACATCAAGAATTATCACATCAGACTGAATCGCCAATTTTTACTCATAATGCCGCTTGCAATTAGTGGAATGCTCGGTACAGTTGCTGTCACATCTCTCAAAGCATAGATTTTTCTTATCAAGTGGCACAATTTTATCGCTATACCCCATCAATCCAATCCCTGTTTTATTCGCAATTTTCACAACATCATCTCTCGTTTTAGAAAATTTAAAACCTTTTTATTGATTCAAATTTATCAATCGTTCCACCTGTATGTCCCAAACCTTTTTCCAGACAATTTCGTAGTTCCCATTCCAAGTGCTGACAAAATCGAGTGCCAAGACAATCGTAACCTTATCTCCAACCCCACCTGTACTATGTTTATCCACCAAAAATTTATCAATATCGTCAAATTTAACCGTATCTCCAGAATCTCTCATCGTCATCGTAAATTCCAACAATTCTCCAGTTGTCATATCATTAAAATACGTAGCCATCAAAAATGCCGACATCTGATAATCTGGCACATTCCCCACCAAATACTCATTCAATAAAAAATTTTTATTTCCTCTTTTTGTCAATTCCTCTTTCTCTCTTTTTCTCAATTAAATCTACAATTCTCATACTTTTCTCCTTTTTCTTGTTTATCTAATACTCATTCAAAGTTACGATTTTTATCTCATTATTTTTTCTAATTATAGTAAAAACTGCTTTTAAAAATCAAACTCAAAAACTATATCTTTTTACTCAAATTCTAAATTTATACCATTTTTAGTAATTTAATTTTAAATAGATCCAAGTATAAAATAACAAGGTCCTTTGATAAAAATAAAAAAAGCAGGACATAAATCCTGCTTTTTTCCAAGATACTCGATAAAGCTTTAATAAATTATGGTTTTACTACAATTTTTCCATCTCTAATATCTTGTTTAATTTGTTCTAATTTCTTAATATTTTCTTCTCCAATTTTTATCTTTAGTAAATTCAAAGTCAGTTGTTCCAACTCCATTTTCTTTAATACCGAATATTTTAGTTTCAGCTTTAAAGTTTCCATCAATTACGCTTTTAATTGTGTCAAATACTGTATTGTCTACATATTTCATCATTGAAGTCAAAAATAGTTCCAGGATACAAACCATCTTGGTTAGAATCTACACCAATACCGTACACATTTTTCTTTAACTGCTTGGAACACTCCTGCTCCACTTGCTCCGATGCATGATAAATTACATCTGCTTTTTGTTGAATTAAAGTTTCTGTTTTTAGCTTTTGCAGATGCTGGGTCGTTGAATGCGTTACTTCCACCAATATAAACTTTTTAATACTTTTTATATCAGGGTTTTTACATATTTTTGCACCTTGTTCGTATCCATCATAGAATTTTTTTGATTAAGTCTGATTCATTTGCACCTACAAATCCAATAGTTCCAGTTTTTAGTCATCATTGCCGCCACTGCTCCTACTAAGAATGAACCTTCTTCTTCTTTATATTTCAACGAAACAACATTTGGTAATTTAATTTCATCATCAATTATAGCAAATTTTTTTGATCTGGGAAAGATTGTGCTACAGCTGTTAATGAATCTTTAATTGTATATCCAACACCAATAATTAAATCATATTCTCCCGATTCAGCATATTGCATCAAAGTATCTTTTTGCTTCTGATGAAGCATCTTTTGGTTCATACTCTTTAAAAAGTAATTCCCAATTCTTTTTGTGCTTTTTGTAATCCTCTAAAAGCAGAATCATTAAATGATTTATCTCCTTTACCACCTGTTGAGTAAACAATTGCTATGTTTTTTTCTTAACGTTTTTAGTTTCAGAAGCTGTTTTTTTCCTTCCTTAACTTGTTCTCCTTCTGCTGGTTTTATTTCCACAAGCTACAACGAACATCATTAATGTAGCCATTAACCCGAAAATTGTTAAAATCCTTTTTCATTTTTCCTCCTAATAAAATATATTCTATTAATATAATTATACATTATTTTTTTCAATTTTTGCAAATAGTGATTTCAATTTTTACATTTTTTTAAAAATTATTTTTACTTCTGTTGCTTGAGGATAAATTTCCTTTATTTCATTTATAATTTTATCTATTTTTTTGATTCAATTTCTGGTATTTTTTTCGACAGAACCTTTCATTGCTACCCTTACATGTACACATTTTTTTCTTTTTGCATACGGAGCAACTGTCGGATTAGACATCTCAAAATAATCCTTCAATCTATCATCAATTTTTCCCTTCAGAACACCTCTAATTTCAAGCGTTCTCATTAAAAAGCGTATTATCTGAATATTCCTTCAACAACGGTAAAACCTCATTATCAACCATATGTGTAAATTCCCTAGGCGGTCCAGGTAACACAATTATTTTTTTCCCTTCCTTTTCAAAGAAAAATCCTGGAGCCAATCCAACCTCATTTTTCAAGCAATCTCGAGATCTTTTTATAATCAAAGCTTCCTTTTCTCCACCACTCGCAATATCATTTCCAAAACCTCTTTCAGCATATTTTTTGGACAACTTTATCGTAATATTTAGAATTCACCTCCAATTCCTCTCCAAAATAATCAGCAACTACTTCTTTTTGTTATGTCGTCAATAGTTGGTCCCAATCCACCACTAGTTATTACCAAATCCACTCTCTCAAACGCAACTTTCAAACAATCTTTTCACTCTCTGAAAATTATCGCCAACTGTAGTCTGATAATATAAATCTACTCCTATACTCGTAAGTTTCTCTGAAATATACTGAGAATTAGTATTCAAAATATCTCCTACCAACAACTCAGTTCCTACGCACAAAATTTCTGCTTTCATCTCTTCTCACTTTCTATTTTTTCTTTTTTTAAAATAATACTTTCATAAGGTTTTTAAAAATAATTTTATCATTTTGAAATTTTAGGCCCTTCAATGTAATTTGACAATAAAAATTGACGCATTTTCTAAATCCAATCCTTTAACATCAAATTGCTAAGTTTCACCATAGAAATTAGAAATTACTATTAATTCAGCATTTTCTCCAACTCTCTTATAAGCATAAACCTTTTCATTTTCAATGTCAAAATCTTCATATCTTCCAGTTATCAACAATTCTTCATTTCTTCTCAATTTAATCAAATTTTGATAATGATAAAAATACAGAATTTGGATCTTCCAACGCTTTTTCACGTTAATTTCTTTTGTAATTTTTCTGGAACTGAAATCCAAGGTGTTCCTTCTGTAAATCCTGCATTTTTAGAGTCATCCCATTGAACAGGCGTTCTTGAGTTATCTCTTGATTTTTTGCATTAAAAATTTCAATAGCTTCTTCTTCAGAACATCCTCTATCCAACAAAATTTTATAAATGTTAGTCGATTCAACATCACGATATTTCTCAATTTTATCAAAATATGGATTTGTCATTCCAAATTCTTCTCCTTGATAAACATAAGGTGTTCCTTGTAATCCGTGAAGAACTGTCGCTAACATTTTTTTGCTGATTCATCGTGATATTCTTTATCATTCCCAAATCTTGACAATGCTCTTGGCTGATCGTGATTATTCCAGAAAGTTGCATTCCATCCGTTCCCTTCATACATTCCAATTTGCCATTTAGACAATATTTTCTTCAATTGCACAAAAATCAAACGGTGCTTTTTACCCATTTTTCTCCATTTGGATAATCAACTTTCAAATGATGGAATGAAAATGTCATAGCAAGTTCTTTTTTTCATCGAGTTTGAGTATTTTTATACAATTTTTCAATGGCAGTGAGACGACATTTCTCCAACTGTCAATAAATCACTTTCTCCAAATACCTCTTTATGTAATTCTTTCAAGAACTCATGAATTCTAGGTCCATCTGTATAATATCTTCTTCCATCAGGGCACAAATCTAATATCAGTTCCATCATCATTCAAGAATCTTTGATCTTTTTGAAATCAAGTTAATTACATCGAATCTAAATCCATCTACTCCTTTATTTAACCAATATCTAATCATTTCATACAATTTTTTTCTAACATTTTCATTTTTCCCAATTCAAGTCAGCTTGAGTAACATCGAATAGATGTAAATAATACTGTCCTCTCTTTTTCACTCCATTGCCAAGCATTTCCACCGAATTTTTTGATTCCCAGTTTGTAGGTTCTTTACCATCAACTGGATCTTTCCAAATGTAAAAATCTTCGAATTCTGGATCTCTAGCTTCAGATTTTTTTAAACCATTCATTTTCAGTCGAAGAATGATTTATAACAATATCCATCACTATTTTTCAATCCTCTTTTGTGAGCTTCGTTCAACATTTCCTCAAAATCTTCCATTGTCCCATAACTCTCATCAATATTGTAATAATCACTAATATCGTATCCGTTATCATTTTGAGGGCGATTTATACATCGGTGTTAGCTACAAAACTTCTACTCCAAGTTTCTTCAAATAATCTAATTTTTGCGTAATTCCTTTTTATATCTCCTTGACCAGTCCCAGTCGTATCTTTAAAACTCTTTGGATAAATCTGGTACACCACCGATTTATGCCACCATTTTTACTCAAAATCACGATTTTTTTCCCATTTTAATCTCTCCTCATTATCTTTTTTTCTGTGCTGATTAGTAAATTATTCAACCATTGTTATATTTGAATTGAGAAATTTTTCTATCACTTATATGATATCATATTTCTTAAAAAAACAACTCTATTACAGATTTTTTTCCATAATGAGTTGTTTTTTTATCAAAAATTTATCTAAAATAGATTTTTCGCCAAATCAAACAAGAATATCATAATTAATGATATTGTAACAATAATTCCCAATCCATATTTTTTAGTGATAAAAAAAGCCACTATAGCCATTCCTATCAATATTTTTACCACATCATACGTACTTGTTCCTCCCGAGTAAAAATATCTGGAAATACCATTAATACTAACACTGAATACGGTAATGCCTCAAAAATTTATTTTAATATTGGATTTTTGGAATTTTTACAAACAGTGGTAGCAATCTTAATGCTACTGTCACCAATGCCGATACCACGATTATTTTAAGAACTTCTAAATTACTCATTTTCTCCCACCTCTTCATTTCTATGCCCTAACTGCATAAATCAGACTTGAACTTATCATAATTATTATCATCGCCCAACCGCTACTTCACCATATTTAATCCAGGCAAATACATAAATGACAATTTCATTGCAATTACATAAATTATAACCTCAAAAAAATTTTTGGCAATTTTTGGAGCGACATTATCAATAAGCTAAAATATATCGAATACAGTATAAAACTCATACTCGCTCTAAACACTTCTGGTATCAAATCTCCAAATAATGAACCCAAAACCGAACTTCCACCATAACATATATACGGCAGTGTATTTAATCCAATTATATACCAAGGTGAGTTTTCTTTTTTAAAATCGCATAAGTTATTGTTTCATCCGTCAATCCAATTCCAACCAACACTTTCTTCCAAAAATTTTGTTCCACTTTTTTAATTGTCTAAAAATTAATAAATTCAATAACAAATATCTCAAATTTATCATAAAACTGAAATTACTACTTCTAATGCTGTAGAATGCTGTCCATAAACCATTTTCAACAACATCGCTTCTGAACCTCCAGCATAAATCCCAAACGACAACGCTGCAGTAACAAGTGTATGCATTCCATTACTCTTAGCAATCAGCCCAATTGTCAATCCAAATGGAATAAACGCTACACCCATACCAACTCCAGCCTTCACTCCCTTTAAATATTTCTCAAAAATTACTCATTCGTTTCCTTTCTATCTTTTATTTTTAATTCTCCCCAATTTTTTTGCATTTGCACCATTAGCTTCCAATCGAACATCTTTGAAAAACAATCGTATTTTTCCATAATATCTTCAATTTTTTTCTAAATATTTCTCAATCGCTTCATCCTTCACTTCAAATATCAGCTCATCATGCACTTGCAACAACATTTTTTTATATCACTTTCATTTTTAAATCTTTCATATAATTCAATCATAACTTTTTTAATAATATTAATCGCCGTTCCTTGAATTACAGTATTTGCAGCCATTCTATCCGCTTGACTTCGAATATTTCTATTACTAGAATTTATCCCAAAAAAATATCTTCTCGTTCCATACAATGTCTCTACAAATCCATTTTTTTCTTAGCATTGTCCAAAATCTTGTCTAAAAACTCTCTAACTTTTTGGATATTGCTCAAAATATGTTCTAATATACTTCGTTGCATCTTCAACCGTAATTTTTCAACTCCTGTGACAATCCAAAAAGGCGTTTTTTTCCATACAAAACACTAAAATTAATTACTTTCGCAATACTTCTTTCCATTCTAGTTATTTCTTCATCATCCGTTTTTAAAAAAATATTTTTCTCGCTGTCAATTCATGCAAAATCTTCATCTTTTCTATATGCCTCTATCAAATGTTCATCTTTTTGATAATTCTGCCAAAACTCTCAACTCAATTTGCGAATAATCGAATGAAATCAAACTCCAACCTTCTTTTTGAAATAAATCCTTTTCTAATTTTTATTCCATCGTCTGTTCTTGCTGGAATATTCTGAAGATTTGGATTTGACGATGACAATCTTCCAGTTGCGGTCCCATTTTGATGGAATGTAGTGTGAATTCTGTCATTTTCATCTGCCAATTTTTGGAATCGGATCCACATAAGTCGAAAGCAATTTCGTATAACCTCGATAATCCAACAATTTCCCAGCTATCTGAATCCTCTCAACGACAACTCTTCCAAGACCTTCACATCAGTCGAATATCCAGTTTTCGTCTTTTTAATCGGTTCAATTCCCATTTTTTTCAAATAAAATTTGTGACAACTGTTTCAGCGAACCAATATTAAACTCTTCTCCCGACAATTCATAAATTTCTTCCGTAACTTCCTTTATTTTTTTCTTCCAACTCAGTCTTATAATCAGAAAAAAATATTGCTTATCAATTTTAATTCCTTCCAATTCCATACTTGCCAAAACTGGAACCAATCTACTTTCTAAATCTTCGTAAATCTTATTCAATCCTTCTTCTATCAATTTATCCTTCAACTGTTTCTCAACTTTTTTTGATACATAGCGCTCTTTTTCCCTAAAAATTCTATTTTTCGTCTTCAGAAACAACTTCTCCTTTTTTTCTTTTTTTAAACACTGTCTCAAATTTCTCCAATGTTCTCTCAACAAGCGTGTACACAATATGTTCCAAATCCATTGGACTTTCTGTCCCCAAAACATACCAAGCCAACATTACATCAAAATAATCTTTTGTATCAATTCCACTTTTTATAAGTTCTTTCACATTATACCCAATTATTTTTTCTTTCCTAACTCTTTATAAATCTCATTTTTAATCGCATTTCCATTCAAATCTTCATTCAAAAACACAATATTTTTCTTCACCACTACTCAAAGCCAATCCAATTTCATTTTTCAAAAAAATTCCAATTTCATTTCCTAATTTTGAAATTTCATCCAATCCGTTTTTCCCAGCTAATTTTTTTCTAAACTTCTCTGTCTCCGACTTACCAACTGATTAGGAATAACGACATTTGAGGATTTGAATTTTCATTAGAAGTAGAACTTAAATCAAATAAATTTCTCCCAGCTTTTGCTTTTTCCATCAATTCGCTCTCTATAGCTAAAGAAAACTTCTTAAATTCCATTTTTCTATACAAATTCAACAATTTTTCTAAATCTTTTCCTCTAATTTCAATTTTTCCTTATCATACTCGACGTCCACATCTCTTTTTACAGTCGCCAATCTTCTACTTAGAAATGCAGATTCCTTCCCAGCTATCAAATTTTCTTTCTCTTTTCCTTTTCTCTCATCAATTTTTTCATAAATTGTTTCCAAATTTCCATATTCTTCGATTAATGTTTTTCCCTTTTTCGGACCAATTCCACTTACTCCAGGAATTCCATCAGAAGCATCTCCCATTAATCCAAAAATAATCTGGTATTTGCTCTGGTGCTACACCAATATGGTTAATTACATCTTCCTTCGTTCTAATATGCTTAAACAATGAATTTTTCTTATCTCCTTTACCTAGCAACGCAATATTTATTTTTCCCATTAACCAATTGTGCTAAATCCTTATCTCCTGTCAAAACAAATGTTTCGATTTCTTCATCTCTATCTTCAGAAAATAACGTCGCCAAAGTCGCAATCACGTCATCCGCCTCATAACCTTCCACTTTATACTTTGGAATCTTATATCCATCTAAAAAGCTCCATAATATCTTCCTGTTGCTCCCTCAATTCTTCTGGCATACTTTCTCTGTGAGCCTTATATGATTCCAACACATCTGAACGTTTCAATTCACTTCTCTTTACATCCAAACAAGCAACAATATAATCTGGCTCAAATTCCCTCAAAATCGCCTCCAATGTATTTACAAAACCATACGTTGCACCTGTTGACATTCCTTTCGAAATTTCTCATATTTTTTTAATGCATAATGATTTCGATACATAATAGCACTCGTATCTAGTATAACTGCTTTTTTTCATATATCTATTTTTTTCCCTTTCTTTTTACCGTTTCTATTTTTAGTCTATTTTTAAAAATTATATCATAAAATTTAGTCTAATTTAACCTTTTATTTTTCACTTTTTCAAATCTATTGAGGTTGCCTATTTCATTTTTTTCGTGGTATAATTAATTTGTAGAAAAACTAAACAAAAATCATATTATTTTTTTAGAAAGATTTATATTGAAAGTTTTATAAAAATCAAACTGATAAGACTATAAAAAGTTTAGAAAAACACAACAATTTTTTAACAGAAGGGAGTCCAAAATATGACAAAAAGAGAAAAAGAAATTATTGATTTAATCAAAGAAAATCCTCTTATAACACAAGAAGAAATTGCAGACAAATTAAATTGTGCTAGAACTTCTATTGCCGTTCACATTAGTAATCTTATGAAAAAAGGGGATTATTCTAGGAAAAATATATCATAAATGAAGATCCTTACATTTTAACAATGGGCGAAACAACTGTGAATATTGTGGGAGAAGCGTACAAAAGCATTATTTCTAATGAAGTAAATCCTGGAGCTGTATCAATTAAATATGGTGGCATTGGAAAAATATTGCTGAAAATATTTCAAAACTTGGAGTTAGCTCTAACTTTATAACAGTTTTAGGCATGATTCATATGGTAAAGAAATTGAAAATTACTTAGAAAGTAAAAATATTAATATTTCAGATTCTATATTTTTTAAAGAATAACAAAACAACAATGTCTGTTTCTATCTTGAACAACAATAAAGAAAAAGAAATTTCTATTTCTTCATCAGACATCTGTAAAAATATTACACCAATGTATTTAAATTCAATCAAAAAGAAAAATTACTAATGCTAGACTTGTTGTCCTAGACGCAAATTTAGACGAAACAACATTAAGTCACATAGCATACTTACGAAAAAAACCTAATTTACTTGTATATACAGTATCTCCAAGCAATGCCTTAAAAAAATTAAAGAATTTGTTGGAAAAATTTCATACTGTAAAATGTAATGGTCTTGAAGCAGAAATTTTAACTGGTATCCGAATTTATGGTGATGATGATTTAAGAAGAATTGGAGAATTTCTAATAAAAAAGGTGTTAAAGCGAGTATTCATTTATATTGAAGAAAAAGGTGTTTTTCTTTATGGATGAACATAATAATAGCGGTATCATCCCGTTACCAGATTTAAATCTTCCAATTTTAATTGGACTCAAAAGAAGCGTTTGTTGCTGGAATAGCTTTACGCTGAATGTAATGACTACGATATCGAATATTCTACAAAATTTGGTATTGGAGCCTTTTATGTTAAATTTATTAAATGATAAAAATATGACTGAATATATTAATGTTAAAAAAATATTGAGAATATTATAAAAAGAAGCTAACATATAATTATAATTTAAATATAATAGTTATTTTTAAGTTTATATAAAATTCTACACACTATAATATAAAAATATTATATTTACAAAAATGTAAAAAGAACATGCAATTCAATTAATTTTGAAAACACATGTTCTTTTTATTATGAATTCCCTTTAATTTTTTCTAAAAAAATGAGCGTAACTAAAATCAACTATTCCAGTAACACTTCTTCTAACAATACCTTTTATCTTAGGATTTCTATAATGATTTTCAACTGAGAAATATAACGGCGAAATTACATTTTCATCAATCAATATTCTCTCAGCTTCATTCACTTTTTGTCTCTTTCTTTAGAAGAAGGCATTTTAGAAATTTCTGTTACTAACGCATTATACTTAGCTTTTTGACCAAACATTCATATTCAAATTATCATCTTTTTTTCCATCTATCTAAATAAGACAAAAGCATCATCATACTTCGACGACCAAGTATTTAAGACAATATCATAATCTCCAGCTCTAGTTTTCGACAATCTTTCTTTAAACGGCACAGTTGAAGCATCTGTCTCTAATCCCAATTTAGTTCTTAATTCCTCTTGAATAAATTGTATTTCCAAAACTTCTGGATCTCGAGTTTCCCGACAACAATCTTAATCTCAATCTATTAATTCCTAACTCTTTCAACGCTTCTGCATACAATTTTTTAGCTGTTTCAATATCATTATCTTTAAAATAATTTTTTTATCTGGATAATTTTCTCTATATTTTTTTATTATATCCCTCAAATTTGATTACTTATAATTGATTTCGCAACAACTGATCCATCTTTTTAATTTCATCCACATATTTTTCTATCAATAACTATCGAAATTGCCTTTCTCAACTTAGCATTTTGTAAATATTTATTCCCTAAATTATAATCCAAATACCAAACTCTTCCATTCAAATATGTATCCAAAACTTTATTTTTTCTTATATTCTGCCAATCTGTAAGGCTCTACCCTCGACATATCTATTTCTCTATTTTTAATCAAATCATCAACCACTTTAAAATCTTTTTGAAATAACATATTTTTATTTTTGGAACCCTTTATATTTTTAGCATTCCAATAATCTTCATTTTTCCAATAAAATCTCATCTTCTTGTAATTTCACTATTTTTGTAAGGTCCATTAAATAAGAAATCTCCCAACTTAACCGCATATTTATTCTCTCTAGATTCATAAAAATTTCTGATTTAAAGGCACAGAAATCGGCAAAGTCAAAATATATTTAAAAATACGCTGTTGGATGCTCTAATTCAATTTCCAATGTCTTATCATCAATCGCCTTAACTCCCCAAAAGCATCTGCTCCAACTTTTCCAGCATAATATTTTTCTGCATTTTTTTATTGGAAACAACATCTCAGAAAATTGAGTCGCAGTCTTAGGATTTAAAAACTCTTTTAAACGCAAAAACAAAATCATTTGCTACTATTTTCTCACCATTACTCCATTTTGCATTATCCCTCAACTTAAACGTCAATTTATTTCCACTTTCTTTAAAAACTTTCAGCAACTCCACCAGTATAATTCCCCTTTTCATCCAATCTCAACAATCCCTCATAAATACTCGAATCCACTTGAACCGCTATCATTTCAGTAAATAAGTGTGGATCCAAAGTATTATAATCACTTCCAAGATTAAAAACTACCATTTCCTTATTATTCTTAACATTTTTAGAACATCCCACCACTAAAAATACAAACAACATTAATGTAAAAAAATATCATTTTTCTCGGATATTTAACTATCCCGATCTCCTTTCACGCAATTTTATAACCCTCTAAACAATTATTTTTATTTTTGCCTTATCCTTACTAAACAATATTTCTAAAAATAAGTTGAAAAATAATACATCTTCATTTAAAAAAATTATATTAAATTTCCAACTTGTAAACTACTTCATTTTTTTAAAAAAATTACAATAATTCTTTTTTCAATTCCTCAACTTTATTCAATCTTTCCCAAGGCAAATCAATATCAGTTCTTCCAATATGACCAAAAGCAGCTAAATCTTGATATTTAAAACTAGGCGTTCTCAATTCTAATGCTTTTTCAATTCCTCTTGGTGTCAAATCAAATAATTTTGCTACAGCTTCAGCAATTTTTTTCCTTCATCAACAATTCCTGTTCCAAAAGTATCCACTTTTTATAGATGTTGGTTGAACTACTCCAATCGCATAAGACAACTGAACTTCACATTTTGTAGCTATTCCTGTCTGCAACTATATTTTTTAGTAATCCATCTAGTCGCATAAGTCGCTGATCTATCTACTTTTGAAGGATCTTTTCCAGAAAATGCTCCTCCACCATGTCTAAAAATATCCACCATAAGTATCAATTATTATTTTTCTTCCAGTCAATCCCAGATCTCCATGAGGACCACCAATCACAAATCTTCCAGTCGGATTAATGTGATAATGTTTAACTTTTGAATAATCTAAATTATATTTTTTTCTAAAACAGGTTTTATAACCAATTCTTTTAAGTCACTTTCAATTTTTTTCTCTAGTAACTTCTTCATCATGCTGAACTGATAAAACAACTGTATCAACTGATTCAATTTTTGTTCCTGTTTCATCATATTCTAAAGTCACTTGAGCTTTTTGCATCGAGTCTAGCCCATGCTAAAGTTTTATTTCTAGTTAACTCAGTCAATTTTACAATTATTTCACGAGCTAATGTCACAGCTAAAGGCATCAATTCTTCAGTTTCATTAACTGCTCCACCAAACATAATTCCTTGGTCTCCAGCTCCACCAGTATCTACTCCCATCGAAATGTCGGTGATTGAGAATGAATAACATTCATAACACCACAATCTGAGTCAAATCCCTATTCCTGGTTTATATCCTATTTCTTTAATTTTACTTCTAACAATATCTTGTATATCAATATATGTAGTTGTTGTTATTTCTCCTCCAACCACAACTAATCCAGTTGTTGCAAATGTTTCACAAGCCACTCTCGCATGAGTATCATCTTTCAAACAAGCATCTAACACTGCATCTGAAATTTGATCACAAATTTTATCTGGATGTCCAGGTGAAACGAATTCTGATGTAAAAATAAATATTTTTTTGCCATTTTTTTATTCCTCCTAAAATATATTTTTATTTAAAAGAATTTTTGTAAAAAAATTCTCTACAAAGAAGAGAATGTAAAAATTCTTATCTTCGCACTTTTATGCCAGGATTTAGCACCTTTTACAAATAATTGTAAGGTTGCTGGATACTCATAACGGCCTGTCCCTCATATCTCTCTTGATAAGTTTGCATATTTAATTATAGTTTATTATAGTACATTTTTTTCATTTATTGTCAAACTATTTTTTTCAGAATTCGTTATTTCTTTTTATTCAATTTCAATTCTTCCTTCAAGTGATTTCCCTAAAGTCGCCATATCCGTATACTCAATATTTCCTCCCATAGAATTCCACTCAGCAATTTTTTGAGACTCTAACATCTTTCTGCTTCAATATTTTTGTCAAATACAACGTCGTAGTTTCCCCTTCTAAGTCGGGGATTTAACGCAATTATCACTTCTTTTTATAACCTTCTCATCCAATCTTTTTATCAACGACTTCAAATTTAAATCTTCAATCGTAACTCCATTCAAAGGATCTATTTTTCCACCCTAAAACATGATAAAGTCCATTATATGTATCAGAATTTTCAAAAAGCAATAACATCTCTAACGCCTTCAACAATGCAAAGAACTTCTTTATTTCTCTTCTCATCTTCACAAATTTCACAAATATCATTTTCAGACAAATTCCCACAAATCGAACAGTGCTTAATACTACTATGAGAATCTTTTTATTATACCCTATCATTCTATCAATATCTGCTTCACTTCTTTCTAAAACATCAAATGCTATTCTCATCGCACTCTTTTTTTCCCAATTCCTGGCAATTTTGAAAAAAACATCTATCAAATCATCTAATTTTTTTCATAAATTTCTCCCCTCTATTTTTTTACTTCTAACAAACAAAAAGTGAATCGTAATAGCTTACTCTTCACTTTTTCATTTTTGATTTTACTAATAAAGACTTAATAATTTTTATAATTATTTTTCTCCAACTCTTTCAACTCTTAAAGTATTAGTTGTTCCTTCTTTAGAAATTCCAGTTACTAATACTACTAAATCACCTTTTTAGCTTCTTCGTGATTAGTCGCAATTTCTCTTGCTTTTTGCAAAAGAAGTCATCAGTTTTGTCTAATCCTTTTTCTACGTAAGCTCTAACTCCTCTTACTAATGCTAATTGTCTAGCTGTTTGATCATTATCAGTTAAAGCAATAATAGGTACAGTTGGTCCATATTTTCTAATCATTCTAGCTCGCTCTTCCTGTTTTTGTCCAACATACAATTAATTTAGCATCTAATAAGTTAGATGTTCTAACTGCTCCATTTGAAATAGCTTCTGTTACTGTAATTTCTTCATTTTCATCGATTTCAACAGGTTTGAATTTTTTGAATTCATCTGTTCTTTTTGAAATTGTAGCCATCATTTGTACAGCTTCTGCTGGGTATTTACCTTTTGCAGATTCTCCAGATAACATAACTGCATCTGTACCATCCAAGATAGCGTTAGCAACGTCTCCTGCTTCTGCTCTTGTAGGTCTTGGGTTTCTAATCATTGAATCTAACATTTGTGTAGCTGTAATAACTGGTTTTTCCAGCTTTGTTACATTTTTCTAATCATCATTTTTTGCATGAAAGGAACTTCTTCTGCAGGAACTTCTACTCCCTAAGTCTCCTCTTGCTACCATGATTCCATCACTTAATTCCAAGATTTCATCGAAGTTATCAACACCTTCTTGGCTTTCAATTTTAGGAATAATTTTGATGTTGTGTCCACCATTTTCATCTAAAACTTTTCTTACTTCAGCAACGTCTGTCGCTTTTCTTATGAATGAAGTCGCAACAAAGTCTACTCCTTGTTCACAACCAAATTTCAAGTCGTTAATATCTTTTTCAGCTAATGCAGGTAATCCAACTGAAACATCTGGTAGTTAACTCCTTTAGTTTGTCCTAATTCTCCTGTATTTGTAACAACACATTCAACTTCTCCTGCTTCTACATTGATGCTTTCAACTTTTAATCCAATTAAACCATCATCTAATAAAAACAGTACTTCCTACTTTTAAGTCATTTACAATTCCAGGATATGAAACTGCGAATTTTTTTAGCGTTTCCAACAAAGCTATAATCAGTAGTGATTGTTACTTTGTTTCCTGTTTCTAATAATACATCTTCTCCGTTTTCTAATTTCCCTGTTCTAATTTCGGGTCCTTTAGTATCCAATAAGATTGCAATTTCTTTACCTGTTTTTTTAACAACTTCTCTAATTGTTTTAATTCTTGCTCCATGTTCTTCATAGTCTCCGTGTGAGAAGTTTAATCTCATTACGTTCATTCCACTTTCAACTAATTTAGTTAACATTTCTTCGCTTTCTGATTTTTGGTCCTATTGTACAAACAACTTTTGTCATTTTGATCTTCATTCTTGTTATTCCTCCTAAATCTGATTATATATAAACATTAAATTTTAGTGAGATTAATAATAAAATTAACCCACAAAACTTTAACTAAATTAAAAACTTTTTTTATTTTGCCATCATTTTTTATTATAATGATAACATTGTTGCAATTTTTGTAATCTTCTTCTGAAGATTTTACTATAATTTTTCCCAAGCATAAGATAATTTATGAGTAGTTACTTTTTCCACTTTCCATACCTACCATTAATCCTGCTTCTCCAGCAATTAATAATTCTACTGCTTTTTACTCCTAATTTTGTTGCTAAGATTCTATCATTAGCTGTTGGAGCTCCACCTCTTTGAACGTGTCCTAAAATAGTAACTCTTATATCTGTATCTATTTTTTGCTAATTCTTTTTCAATATCCAAGATATCTCCAGCACCTTCAGCTACAACTATAATGTCGTATAATTTACCTTCAGCTCTTCTTTCTCTAATAACTTTTTGCAATATCATCAGTAGAAGCTTTTTACTTCTGGTATCATAACTCCACTTGCTCCACCTGCAATCGTCGCATATAAAGCTAAATCCCCACAGTTTCTTCCCATTACTTCTATTAAATAAGTTCTTTCGTGTGATGTTGCTGTGTCTTTTAATTTTGATATTGCATCCAAGATTATATTTAATGCTGTATCGTAACCAATTGTATAATCAGTTCCTGCAATGTCATTATCGATTGTTCCAGGTATTCCGATTGTTTTTTTATTCCATGTTCTTCATACAAATAATGTGCTCCATGGAATGAACCGTCTCCACCTATTACTACTAAGCCTTCTATTCCTCTTTTTTCAAGTTTTCAATGCCTTTAGCTCTTACTTGAGATCTTTAAAAGATGATAATCTAGCAGATAATAAGATAGTTCCACCGTGATCAGCGATTCCACTTACATCTAATGCAGACATTTGGAATATTTGATCTTCTAACATTCCTTTATATCCTCTTTTTAATTCCAAAAACTTCCATTCCTTTACTCATCGCAGTTTTGGCAACAGCTCTTACCGCTGTATTCATCCCTTGCGAATCTCCACCACTTGTTAGGATTGCAATTTTTTCATAACTTATTTCTCCTTCTAAAAATCAATAACTATTTATCTCTCATAAAGATAATACCATTTTTTTGATTTTTTTCAATGATTATTTTTATATCTTTTTCTTTTTTGATTTTTTATAAATTTCAATATCTTTTTAATCTTCATACGAGTACATTGGTTCTACATGAATCAATATTCTTTTAACATTTTTATATTTATATTTCAAGGTTTTTGTTATTTCATTAACAATTTCATGTGCTTCCTCTATTGTTTTATCCCTATTCATTCTAACATCAACAAAAAATATAAACTTCTTTTCCTAAGTAGTCATTCTAAAATCATGTGCATTTTCAATTTCTGGAAATTTCAAAAATATCTTCTCGAATTTCTTCCAATAATTCTTTATCTTGAGAATCCAATAAAATCAAAGCATTCTCACTAATCAATTGATATCCATTAATAATTATGTATATTGCAATTATCAAACCAACAATAATATCGAACAACGGACTTATTAATGAAAGCAATAATCCTACTAAAACTGAACTAGATATCACAATATCCATTTTATAATCAACTAGAAGCGTTTCAATTAACGCACTTTTTTTCTTTTACCAGTTTTTTTGTTTCATAAAAATTAATTGAAAAAATTTTTAATTATAATTGTCATAATCGTAATTATTATTGGCCATTTATTCAATAAAAACTCCAGAATTTTTTTCAAATAACTTCAAAAAAATTTTCTTGTATAACTTCAAATGCTGAAATTATGATAAATGTACCAATTATAACGCTAAATACCGATTCTATCTTACCATGTCCAAATGGATGTTCTGAATCTTCAGGATTATTTCCAACTTTAAGTCCAACAATAACTAAAATATTTGTAATCAAATCTGATAATGAATTTAATCCATCTGATAATAAAGATACACTTTGAAAAATATTTCCCGAAATAATTTTTAAGAGAGCTAAAACTATATTAACCGCTATCGCAAATTTAGAAACAAACATCATATTTTTCGTATTCTTTTTCGATTTTCTCTCAAATTATTTAATTCATATCCATTTTCTGTTTTTACAAATCTTTTGTTTTTCTAAAAAAATTATTCATTTTTTTATGATTTTTTTACAACCAAAGAATCATAATTATTATTTATTAACCAATTTATTATGAATTTTAAAAGAATTGTTCCACAAGCATTATTTCTTAATTTAGGTGCGACAAATATTCTCTTTAATTCCATTGTAACTTCATTTTCTTTTATTAAAACTGCATAACCAATTATTTTTTTCACTTTTTGTATAAAAATAATTCTTCATCGTCTTCATTGAAATTAAAAATAATTATCTATTCCCTTTAAAAACAGCAAATCTTTTCTTTCTTTTTCGTATCATTCCAATTAATAATTTTTCATTTTTATAAAATCGCCCCCTAAAAAAATATTTCTACATAAAACTTTTTCCGTATAATTTAAAAAAATAGCAATTCAAGTTTCTTTACTAAAAGCTCTTTTTAGGAATCTTTTATAAAAAGGTTTCTTAATTGCTATTGAGTTTATATATTTATCATCAAATACTTTCAACGTGAATTATTCCCTTTTTAGAAACGTAAGCTTCTTGGGAAATATCTGCTTTTCGTTAGCCAAATATATTTACCACGCTCTTCAAGTAGTTCCTACTCTGATATATTTAGTGTAATACATTTTTGCTATAAATGTCAGTCTATTTAATTTTTGCCATACATCAGACTCTCGAAAGAATTTTTACCATCCGTTTCTTATAGAAAGAACTCAAAAACAGCTACCCTATAAACCTAGAGAAATTGACTTAGTCTCTGCTTTGTTCCCCAACCCTCGACACGGTTCACCAACTCTCTACAATATAGGACTATTTTTCTCAACATTCTTTAAATAAGGCGTTGACACTAAAAATCTCCCTCAAGTCTGACATCACCTCTACTAAAAGCGGGTTGTAGATACAGGGCACCGCTATCTCCCCGGCTAGTATGACAAGTGTTATTATATCATTTTCATATTCTAATGTCAACTTTTTTTATTTTTGATTTTTAATCTTCTCTAAAAGATTTTTCATCAAATATTCCATTTCTTAACATTTCAATCTCAAACTTATACGGTGGCAATTTTTTAGCACCTTTTTCTTCACTTAAAAGCAACATATGGTGTTTCTAGAATTTTTGGCAAATGACTGAACTTCTCAAAATGTGCAATTTTATTTAACGCATCAAAACCGATGTGACCAAATCCTATATTTTCGTGTCTATCTTTATGTGCACCAATAGGATTTTTTTGCTGTCATTTAGGTGAATTACAGAAATTCTGTCTATTCCTACAATTTTATCAAAATCATTGATTACACCTTCAAAATCATTTACAATATCATATCCTGCATCGTGAACGTGGCACGTATCAAAAGCAAACTGATAATTTATCTTTTTAATTTTTACGCCATCAATTATTTTTAGCAATTTCTTCAAAAACTTCTACCACATTCTGTACCTTTTTCCAGCCATTGTTTCAAGTGCAACTGTTGTTTTTTTGATCCTTTGTTAAAAACTTCATTCAATCCTTCAATAATTTTTATTGATTCCAACTTCTGCTCCCTCTCCAACGTGTGCTCCCGGATGTAACACTATTCTTTTTTGCTCCAATTGCATCTGTTCTTTCGATTTCTGTTCTCAAAAATTGTACTGCAATTTCAAATGTTTCAAGTTTTTATCGCATTTCCTAAATTAATAATATACGGTGCATGAACAACAATATCATCAATATCAATATTATCATTAATTCTAATCCTGCTTCAATATTTAATTCTTCAATTGGCTTTCTTCTAGTATTCTGTGGTGCACCAGTGTAAATCATAAATGTATTAGAACCATAACTTATGGCTTCTTCTACTGATCCCAAAAACATCTTTTTACCACTCATTCCCACGTGTGATCCTATTTTTAAACATTTTACCTCCTAATTTTGTTTTTTTATTTTTCTGTTTTTACTATATCAAATTATCGTATATTTTGCCACAAAAATTATTATTTTTAATTATATTTTCATCAATAATAAATTTGTAGTTAATCCAGTCGCTGTCCCACTTAACATAACAATGTCACCTTTTTATTTTTCCATTTTTCAAAGGCCCAACATAAAGTGAATGGAACAGAGGCTGACACCATATTCCCATAATCTTTGAAAATATCAATGTATTTACCCTTTTTCACACCTAACTTTTTCATCATAAGCTCTAGTGCGTGACTGGCTTGATGCGGAATAACCATATCAATATCTGTAATTTTTCATTTCATTCTTTTTCAAAAATCGTCTCACCATTTTTAAAAGCCTTATTTTTTTGATAATTTTAATACGCTTTTACCATTCATATCAAACATAAATTCTTCTTTTTGTTTTTTTCTGAATAATTTTTTTGGATGATAATTAGATAATCCACCTCTTATTTCTGTGAAATGAACTCCTTCTGACCAAGTTTTCTGCATTCCGTCAATTACTCCCGAACCATTTTCATTATATTCTACTACTACTGTCACTGTGCATCACTAAATAGTTCGTAACTTTCCTTTTGATTAGGATTTGTAGCAATTGATGGCACATCGACTGAAACAATTAACACTCTTTTGTACCTTTCGGCATCAACTAAAAATGAAATCGTATCTAATGCTGTAATAAAAACTCGTACAAGTTGTGTTTATATCTAATGCTGGAATATCAGTACCTTTTGCAATCTTTTCGTGAATTAATCTTTGCCGTACATGGAATAAGGCTGCACCGCAACAGCAGAGGCACTCACGATACAATCAATATCATTATAGTAACTTTCGCATTCTCCATTGCCCTCTTGGTCGCTTTAACTCCAATTCCTAATTGTGTCTCTTCTCCAGAAATTTTTATATCTAATTCCTCCTTTAAATTCCACTGTTTCTTTCGGTAAAACATACCCATACCCCTTAATCTCTAACTTTCTCATAATAATTTACAACTCCTTTTTATTTTTTTGAAAAATTCTTCGCAATTTAACATTCTTTTTCAGTGCATATTCAATAAAAATCAATTTTTCACACCTTCTATTCCAAGTTTTTCAAATAATTTATCAAATTCTTTTTGTTATCTCTTTTTTTGAAAAATCCTTAATCTCTAAAACTGCGACTTCTAATTTATCAAAATCTACTTGGAAAAACTTGATATTCCCTTATTTCTTCACTAAAAAGTATACATCTTCTAATAAAATCTGGAAAAACTTTTTTTAATTTACCAGACTTATCTTTAAAAAAAGAAAATATCATCTGAACGACCTTCAATTTTATCTATTCTAGTAAAAAAACTGAACCACATTCACATCTATTTTTATTTTCAATCAAAATATCATTCAATTTATATTTTATAAATGGTTGACTTTTTCTCCTAAAATCACTAATAATCGGATAAAATCTCTTTTCGTCTATATAATACTTTTCAAATTTTATACATTCTTCATTCAAGTGAATCGATCCACAATGACACGTATATCCCAACAATCCTTCTGTCGCTCGATATATTTGATATACCATTTTTACACCGAATACTTCTTTTATAAATTCCTCATCTTTTTTTCTCTAAAATTTCTGCAACTGAAATTATTTGAATCGGATTAATTTTCAAGATTCCATCTAACTTTTTTTCTTGCATAAAACTAAAAAGCATTGAAGCTGGAGCCACTAAAAATTGTTGGATTGTAATTATTCAGCTCATCAACATAAGTTTCAAAATCTTGAAATAAATCAAAATATTTTAATTTTTATAAAAAAATGAATTAATACTTTTATATAAATTATTGTCTGCTCTTAGAAAAAAATGCAATTTTATTACCAAAAAGCTTATTTTTTTAGGAAGCATTTTTAGCAAGTATGAATCCAGCCCACACACTTTGCTCATCGTCTGTTGTCACAAACATTCCACGATGTCCCGATGTTCCAGAAGACAATCCTACTGAAATATTTTTTTATACTTTTTCAGAAAAAAATTACGAGTTTCTTCTCCATCAATAGCAATTTTAAACGCCTCATCTTTTTCGCACTCCAACCGTATTTAACTCATCAAAATTTTTCCATCATAAATTGCTTATTCATAAAAATCATTCAAATCAACTTTATGTTTCATAAAATATGGTGATTTCTTTTCAAAATATTTGATTTGTTTTTCTAACTTTTTTATCTTGATATTTTTTTCTAATTTTTTCTCTCGAATTCCATTTTTCTCAGCCATCTAGCACTCACAAATTCCGATAATATTCTAATTATTTTCTTCATACAAAAATTTTTCTTTATCCTTTCTTCAGGATCATGACTAACAATCACATCTATTTTTTTCTTTTTTTGAATGTTCTCCAAAATATCAATTCCTCTTTCATAATCCTTGAAATTATCTTGCACTAATTTAGGAAGTGTTCTCATTCTTTCTGTATACTTCATCAAATCTATTCCCCAACATACATCAGTCGCTATAAATAAATTTTTTTCTCCTTCACCAAAAAGACAGCCTTGCCCTCGAGAATGTCCATTTATCGAAGCTAAATACAAACTTCCATCTCCGAATAAGTCATTAACTTTCACTGGAAAATCTTTTAATTTCTTGTATTCTTTTTATTATTTCTAACCTTTCTTCAAAATATTTTTGGAAGAAATTCCTTAAAAATAAGATCCTTTAATCTACTATTTTTTTATAATTTTTCATAACAATCTTCTGTTATTATAATTTTTGCATTTTGAAATTTTTTTACATCTCCAATATGATCTGGATGTAAATGTGATAAAATCACATATCGAATTTCATTTTGATTAATTCCTCTTTTTAAAAGTTGCTCAGAAATTAAATCTTCCTTCTTCAATACAATCGGATTGGGTGCTCGATAAAGAAAATATTTAAAATTATTTTTTTCAAAAATATCAATTCCGTAGCCTGTATCATATAAAATATATCCAATTTCTCTATGTTTTATCAAAAACTCCAGCAGGAAAATTTATTATTCCAGAAAGTTTTTCATTTTTTTGAATTTTTAAACATTACTCTAATTTATTTTTACAATAGCCACATGAAAAAAATAATCAACTCTTTCTATTATGTTCGACATATTTTTTTACACCTTCTCTTACTGTCATTTTTTGGCTTGTAACCCAATTCTTTTTGCCTTTTTCAACTGATAAAGTCTGAGAATATCTCAATAAATATAGCGTATACAATGTTAATGGTGGCTCTTTTCTAATTTTTAAAAAAATGAATAAACTTTTTCTAGGATTGTCACAATGCCTTTTTGTAAAAGGATAATTGAAATTCACATATTTACCTTTTTATTCCCATTTCAGCAAAAAAATAAATCTAAAATTTCCTTAAATTTCATAGGTTCATCATTTGTTATATTATAAATTTTTTTCCTAACGCATTTTCATTATTTCCATAGCCAATCTCAATGATAACGCCACATTCTCAACACAAGTCACATCTATCATTTTGGTTTCCACCTGCAAACAACGGTATACCTATTTTTACCATTCAATTTCAAAAGTCTTGGAACTATACTCGTATCCCCTACTCCGAAAAAGCCCTCTCGGTCGAATTATTACCCATGATTTATAAGAACTTTCTTTTTATTGATTTCTCAGCCATTAGTTTACTTTTTTTATAAAAATTAAGGTTATTTTTCAGTTGGAGCTTCCTCTTCTTTCACCTGTAAACTATCACCTTTTTGCATAAACACTTAGTGAAGACACAAACACAAGCCTTTTTCACATTTCGTTTCTTACAAAAGTCCAATATATTTTGAGTTCCCCAAAACATTTGCATTATAAAAATCTTCCCATCTTCCCCAAAACTGTCGAAAGTCCTCCAGCATGAATAACAAAAATCAATTTGATCTGTTATTTTTTTCTAAATCTTCTCTATTCTCAAGATTACCTTTCAAAAATTTCACATTCTTATAATTTTTCAGACAAATATTTCCCTTTTTATCGTTTCTCCCAAAAAGCCAAAACTTCATAATTATTTTTCCAGAAGTTCTTGAATCATGTATTCGCCCTAAAAACCAGTAGCCCCTGTTAGTAATACTTTCATCTTCATTTCCTTTCAAAAATTATTTATTTTTAGATATTTAATTTAACAAAATATTTCAAGTCTATTATTCACTTTGTCTATAGTTTGAACAATATCTCTTAAAACATCTATTTTTATCCTTAAATAATTCTGCCATATCTCCAGATTTTTTAACTACTGGAAAATCTTTTTAATTTTTTTGTTTCTCCATACTTCCATTTTTACAATATAATCTATAATTTTTCTAACAAAATCAATTTGATTCGAATCTAGTTCTTGATTACTCAAAAATTTTGAAAAATTCCTTTTTCAACAACATTTCTATCCATTCCAACTATTTTAGAAACCATTTTCAATAATGGAACTGAACCATAATTGCTTTCATATTCTGTTTTTAGTACCAATTTCTTCAAAAAGAATTTTTTCCAAATATTTAATATCAGCCATTGTTAAAGGCTTATTACTTCTCATTTTTGAATTACATCTTTATCTTTTATTTCCTCCAAATAAGAATTCACTCTTTTTTTGATAATTTTTCTAAATTATTATACGCCACAAACTCTTTCGATACATCTCTTTGGCTTAATTCAACAATTTCATCATCAAAAATCTGTATAATAATATACTCCTATAACCGACTTATCAAGTAATTTTTATCAAACCTCTTAATTTTTCCCGAATTTCCTCAAAATCAAATAATCCTGCCTTTTGCCAATATTTCTTATTTCTTACATTTTGCTATTAATCTTTTTTTGTTCTTGAATCTGTGCAATGTTTCCTTTTTTTGCCAAATTCTTCCCGTTTCCATTACAATATTTTTGATTTTTCATAAATTTCTTATTTTCTAGATACGCCGATTCTATAGCATAAATCGTAGCATCGAATCTCTTTGCCATTTCATCATTTTTCTTCATAAGTAATTAACGGAGCAATTTCTTTTTTTAATTCACTTTTTTTAATTGAATCTATAGTGTCAAAAATATTTTTGCTTCATTATATTTTTCAATTATCGCTCTTTTTAATCTAATATCAAATCTATCTAAAAGGTATCTCGTTAATCGAATTAACTACATCTTCAACCAATTCTTTTCTATATTTTTTGATATTCTTTATTTTTCTTGATAATCTAAATGCTCCAACGCCTTTATAATCTCAATTTTATTAGAAAAATATTTTTTTCAGAAAGAGATTTTACCAATTTTAGTCTCTTCTCCATCAGTATTCACTTCAAAAACTCAAAATTTTCATAGCAATCAATAATCAAAAATCTTTCTTTATCTAATCCTGGACCAAACAAATTTTTACACGTTCTTGTTCCTCTTCCAATCATTTGCCAAAAATTTAGCTTTTTGATTTTACACTTTTGAAAAATACTAGATTTTAATAATTCGAGAACATCAATTTCCAGTATCAAGCATATCCACTGAAACTGCTACTTGCGGAAGTTTATCCTTATCCTTAAATTTATCAATCAAAGTCTCTGTATCCTTTATATTATGATAAATAGCCGACATAAACTCGCCTTTATACTTCGGATAACGAGCATTGAATCTCTCAACAATAAATTCAGCATGTTTTTTTATTAACTGCAAAAATTATAGTCTTCCCTAATTTATCTCCACCTTCTATTTTCAATCCTTTTTCCATTAAAAGTATCAATAACTTTATCAATAGTTTCATTGTTAAATACACTTCTATTAATTTCAGTACTGCTAATTTCTTCAATATTATCGTCAAAAGGTATCCTCGAACTCTTCCTTTTCTTCCTCACTAAGTTCACTGTATTTCACACCATTTTTTTATCAATTTTAGATCCAATTCCAATGGTTTATCAAATGGAACTAAATATCCCTCTTGAATTGCTCTTTCCAAATCATACGCATAAGTTGGATTGTTATCTTCTAATTCAAATATTTTGTATGTATTTTTATCAATATCGTCTTTTTGGTGTAGCTGTTAATCCCAATAACGGTGCATCAAAATACTCAAAAATCGCTCGATATTTTTATAAATACTTCTATGACTTTCATCTAGAATAATCAAATCAAAATGCCCATTTGAAAAAAATTTTTCTTACCTTCCTTATCCTTTTTGTATCAATTGCATTCATCATAGTTGGATAAGTAGAAAAACCATTCTATTCGTTGCTTCTTCCTTATTCTCCATTAAATTACACAATGACAAACTAGGCAAATAATCTTTAAAAACTTTCTTTTGGCTTGTCTTACTAAAGCAGTTCTATCCGCTAAAAATAAAATGTTTTTTTGCCCAATTACATTTTTGTCAAAATATCAACTATTGAAGTGCTGTTCTCGTTTTACCACTCCCCTGTAGCCATGACTAATAAAAGCCTTCCCTATTTCCTTGCTTAAAAGTGTCTAAAACTGCTGTTATTGCCTCTTTTTGGTATGCTCTATTTGTGATTTCATCTCTGATCAATGTATTTGATAATTCTGTTTTTAATTCTCTTCTTTTAATCAATTTTTTTCTAAATCTTTTTAGCATAAATACCAGAAACTTTTCTTTCGGGGATAATTCAAATCATCCCAAAAATAATATTCTAAAGCATTTGTATAGAAAATTAATGGTCGCACTCCGTATTTTTTTCTCTAAGCAATCTGCATAAAGTTTCGCTTGAATTTTTACCAACTTCTGGATCCACTGAAGTTTTTCGCTTCAATTACTGCAAGTGGCTTACCACCATCATCATACAAAACATAATCTGCATACCCAACTCCAGTTTTGTTATTAGGCATCCCATCGACTCTGACTTCTTCCAAACAATCTTTACCAATTTCCCAGCCTTCTTCTTCTAACATCAAATTAATATATAATTTTTCTAGTTTCAGCTTCTGATTTTTTTCGTCGATTTTTATATATTCTTGTTTTTTTGATTTTCTCTACGTTTATTAGAGAATCCATTTTTCATTGTTATTTGCTTTCATAGCTATTTCTAGCTCTTTATTTTTTCTTTTTCCAATTCCTCTTTTAATTTCTCTAATTCCGATTGAATCTTACTTTTTTGACCCAACTTCTCCTAAAAATATTTTCATCAAACTCGATATCCGTATAATTCTTAGAATACGCATAATCTATCCAATTTGTAAAAATTAAATAAATTTCTTAAACTTAAAATTGCTTCTTTTCTACTAATTTTTTTATCAGAATGTACTGATTTGTTTCCTAATTTTTGGATATATGAAAGTTTTTTTGGCATATCACTTGAATTATATTAGTAAAATTCCTATCCGTTATCAATGTTACAAGTGTATATTGTAATGGCGTATGTAATTCTCTATCATTTACAAACATCCATTTTACAGCTAACTCTAACGCTCTTCTCGAATAAGTCGCCACAGCTGAATATGAAACATCCATTAAATTTTTCAGCTTCAATACACGCTTCTGTAAACACATCATAATCACTATCTTTTTAGGTAATCAAAATTCGACATTTTTCACCTCTTTTTATTTATTTTTTTAATAATTTAATTATATCTTTTTATTTTTATAAATTGCAACATTAAATGCGATTTTTTTCATTTCAGAGCTAAAAATTTTTGTATAATTTTTTTGAATTTTCAGTTTTTTTCTAATGATTTCAATTTTTCTAAATTTTTAATTTTTGGATTGCTTTCTATTTTGGTGGCGAATTTGTTTTTGGAGTTCTAGTGGGGAAGTATTATTTTTAAACTTTTGAAATCATTCATAACAACTCGTGGCATTTTAGCTCCCGAAACATGAGTCTCTAAATACTTTAAAACCGAATTATTCATTAAATACTTCCATAAAAAAATTTCCGTTATATATTTTTGTATCAGGGTTTCAAAGCTAATAACTCACTTGTACAAAAATCCTTCTTCGTCTGACAATACTACTTTTATTTAAATATGGTCTCAATTTAGAATACAAAACCCAATTTTTATCAAAATATGAAATAGAAGATGGTAATTTTTTTCATAATTGACTTTCTTTTTTAAAAATCACTCTTCCACTATCTTGTTCTATATCTTCTAAATTTAATAACCAGTAATCTTTCTTCGAATCTAATAATTTTCTTTTTATTATTTATTTCAAAACATTTTTCTAATCTTTTTATCTTCCATCCCTTTTTCATTCTTAATCGGATCGCCAAATAGCTCGAAAAAAATTGTGACGTGATTAACAAATCTACCCCCAAATATCTTCTATGAGATATTTTCACATTATTTTGATTTACAATAGCATATTGTAAAGTTGTATCTATTTTAGTATGTCCCTAACAGATGTTGAACTTGTTCTATTGGCATACCCTTTGTCGATGGCTTTTTGTTGCAAGTGTACGACGAAATTTGTGCGGATGAACTCTCGGCAATTTTAATTTTCTTCCTAGTTCTCTCAATCTGATTTCGACACCACTAATTTTTCAATCGTTTATGAGGCTTTTAACAAAGAAACAAACAAAGCATTGTTATCGTCTGTTCTACTTTTCTAAATATCTAATTATGTATTTTTTTGCTCGTGCGTCAAAAATAAACTTTACGTTCCTTTTCGCCTTTTTCCAAAAACAATACATTCCCTATTTTCAAAAATCAATATCCTCTCTATTTAAACGAACTAATTCTCCAACTCTCATTCCTGTCGAAGCTAATAAATCAATAATCGCTAAATCTCTATCATTGTGACAATAATCCCTTTAAAGTTTCTAAAATTTCATCTGTATAGGTCTCTTTAATAGTCTGAGCAGTTTTTATTTTTAATTCTTCTAACAGGACTTTTTCAAAATAAAATTTTTCTTCTTCCAACCAAGAAAAAAACTTGACAATATTCTTCTAAGATTATCAAGAGTAACTTTACTGACATTTGATTTGCTTTTGATAATTTGATAAATAGTCTCTTAAATCATTAGTGGAAATGTGCTTAAAAATTTTTATCTACTTTAATGAGCATGTTTGTAATTGTTGATTGATAATAATCTAAAGATTTTTTTAGAACAACCTTCGATCTTTTTCAGTCGCTAAAAACATCTCTAACATTTTTTTCATTTGAATTTTTCTTCTTTATTTTTCACTATTTTCAGTTTCCAAAAATTTTATTAAAATTTTATGTAAATATTCCATTTGTGCATTATTCAAAAACTTCTTGCATTCTTTGCTCAATATTAATTATTATATTTTTTTCATTTGATTCACTCTCCCTAAATTTTTTATAAAATCTTAAAAAGAGAACCTTTTGAAAAGTTCTCTCTCTAAATTTCCTCTATTTTATTTTTTAAATTGTATAATTTCTCCAAAAATTTACTATAAATAAAATCATTGCTTTGTATTTTTTTCTAAAAATCTAACTATTTATTTGAAAAAAACTTTTGCATTAATGAATTATATAGATTTTTCTGTTTCTTTTAATGATTTTTTTCAATTTCAAATTTTAATTTTTTTGGATTGCTTCTATTTTGGTGGCAAATTTGTTTTTGAAGTTCTAGTGGGGGTAATGGAATTTTCAAATTTCTTATATCTTTTAAAGCAATAAATTTTTGAGTTCCTCCTCTTTTGTTTTGAATTTCTACTTCTAAAAAAATTACTCTCTAATAAAGCTTTTTTTACATAGATATTTAAAACTTTTTGTTCCTTCATAAAATTTTTATCAAAGCTAAATTTTTTTATAGCAAATCTATCTTCTATTTTTTTACTATAATTGGTTTCCCAATCGTCCCAATCATCGGCATTAAAATATCTCCATATTCTACTTTAGATCTTTTTATTAATATTTTGATAATCAGTTTCTGAAATATAATTTACATTTTCAAAAGAAATACTATCATTTATTATATTTTTTTAGATGTCACTAAAGGATATCCTTCCAAAATGTACTTTGGTGAATCATGGGTTCCGTCTCTTACATCACAAATTTTTTTCCTAATTTTACTTTTTCCCAACCTTTTTCATTCTTAATCGGATCGCCAAACATCTCGAAAAAAATTGTGATTTTTAGATTTTCTAGTAATTCTAATTGTTCTTTTTGTTTTTCTATAATAATTATTATTTTATTTAATTTATTTTGCTATTTTTATTTGTTCTTCTTTTGATGGTATTCTTATTTTTTATATTATCAAATTTACTTTTTAGTAATGTGTTTCATCGTTGAACCATGTGTGTATTTTTTATTTCATTTAATTTATTTTTTTATTAAATAAACAAAAATCCTTATCTATATCCATTTTATCAAAAACAACTTTAAAAATATGTTGATTTAAATATCCATTTTCACCTTTTCCATTCATAAACATCTATGCTAGCTGACCAAGATATTAGTATTTCACCTTTTTTCACATGATATTTTTCATCTATTTTGCCTTGATAATAATTTATTTCCCTATTATTCCCAGTCAGATTTTTGTATTCTGTATAATTGGTATTCCTTCTTTTTTTCCAATCACTCGGTTTTAAACGCATATCCATTTATAAAAGTTGCTACTTCTCCTAATTTTTACATATTCCATCTTCTATTTCCCTTTCAAAATTGATATTCTACTCCATCAACCTAAAACTTGTACCTTTTACTTTTTATTTGATTAAGTTTTTCAAAATTGATATTCTACTCCATCAACCCTTCCAACTCTTCCAACCCCAACGCTATCTCTTTTTCCAATTCTTTTATTTTTTTCCAATGATAACTTCTGGCTTTTTCATAAACAACTTCTTCATACTCTATTTCTTTGTATTTATTTATTGACAAGTCATAATCGTTTTTCAATGATTTCTTCTTTTGGTACGAAGAATGATTTTTCAGTTCGTTTCCTATCTTTTTTCATTTTCAAGATTTTCATATCTTTCTAAAATGTCTGGTATATCATTTTCTTCTATTTCAGTTCTTTTGTCGTCTAATGAGTAACCGTCGGCTTTCATATCATAAAACCAAACGTTGTCAGTTCCACCTATTCCTGTTTTTTTGTGAATAGTAAAATTGCTGTGCTTACTCCTGCATAAGGTTTGAAAAACACCACTTGGCATCGAGATTACTCCTTGTAGTTTGTTGTTTTCGATTATTTCTTTTCTTATTTGTTTATGTGCTTTACTTGCTCCAAATAATACTCCGTCGGGAACAATTACTGCACATCTTCCACCTTTTTTTCAAGATTCTCAACATTAATGCTAAAAATAATAATTCTGTTTTTTGTTTTTAGTTACTTTTAATAAATTGTTTGCGACTCCTTCTAAATCCAAAGAACCTGTAAATGGTGGATTGGCAAGTACTAATGTGTATTTTTTTCTTCATCGGTATTTGATTTAGAAAGAGAATCTTTGTAATCAATATTCGGATTATCTACATCGTGTAACATCATATTCATTGCACCAATTCTAAGCATTGTTGTGTCCATATCATTTCCATAAAAACATTTCATTTTGAAAATGCTCTTTTTAAACTTTCTGAAGTAAATATTTCTTCATGATTTTTTTCAAATATTCTTCAGCTCCTACCAAGAATCCAGAAGTTCCACATGCTGGGTCAATTATTATATCTTGTGGATCTGGTTTTACTAGTTTTTACCATCATATCTATAATATGTCTTGGCGTTCTAAATTGACCGTTTGTCCCCTGATGTTGCTAATTTTGAAAGTAAATACTCGTATAAATCACCTTTTACATCTCTTTCAAATTCAAGAGTTTCAATCCCAGTAACAATTTTCTCTAACATTTGTGGTGTTGGAATTTGAAAAAAATTGCTTCTTTCATATATTTTTGAAAATGAAGACTCGTTATCTCCATTCAAATTTTTTTATAAATGGGAACACCTCGATTTGACACAACATCAAACATTTCTTGAGCTTCCAATTCTTTGAAATTACTCCATCTTAAAATTTGTTCATCATCAGAAAAAAATATCTTTTAGGCTCTAATCCTAAAATCATCGAATTTTTCTCTTCCCTAATTTGCTTGTCATCTAACGATTTTTATAAATATCAAATATGTAAATTGTTCTATTACTGAAAGTGGATTTGTAATACCACCCTGTCCAAAATATTTCCCATATTTTTGTCTACTTTACTTCTTATTTCACCTGTTATCATCTTTCATTACCTCCATCTTTAAACTATCTATTCACTTTTTCTTTCATCAATCTATCAATTTCACTCTTCAACACTTCACTTGGATTATATTCTCTATATTTTTTTCAGAAACTTTTTTCAAATTATTCCATTCTTTACGATTCAAAAGTTCCCTTTAATGCATTTTCAATTGAATTAATATCCTTCAATTTAGCTGGAATACCGATATCTGCTATTTTTTTCCTCTCACTGCAAAAATCGAATTGATCGTAATCGTGAGGAATTATAACTGATGGTTTATTGTATTTTATGGCATTGTATAATATTCCTGCCCTGCCGTGATGAATAACGTAATCTACCACAGGTAACACTGCCCCATAATCGATGTATTCGTAAATATGCACATTATCTCTACTTTTTATAACAGGTTTTCCTTTTTCCATTAATATTTCCTAACGAAACAATAAAAACACACATCTGGAAACTTCGAACTCAATTCTTCAACTATTCTTACAAGATTATTTTTTTCCCCATAATAAATGCGTTCCATTTGTAACCAAGATACTTTTTTTAAATTTAGAAATATCTTCCAAAGTGTAATCCTTCACATCAAACTCAGATAAACAAGGCCCCTGCCCATATTACTTGCTTCGGATAATCATCTCTAAACTCTAATTCTTTCATACCTAAAGCTAATATCGACTGTGGTGAATACAAATTTTTCTTCCTTATTTTTCATTATACAACTTAAAATCAAGTACTTTCAACTGTTTTTGAAGCCAACATACACACAATTCTCTTAAAACTTCTTATTACAAATCTTCCGAAGCTATCTCTCAATTTATATAAAAACCTTCTCTTGGGTACCAACCACCCATATAACTTGGTGTTGTCGTCTTACTTTCAATCGCAAATGGCGTTGGTATCGAAGTTATCCAAGGGATATCCATTTTTTTCGCAATTAATCCTGCTGGAATCGCAATAAAATCAGCAATTACAACATCGAGTTTTCTCTTTTTGAACCCTTCTTCAAACTCTCTCGCAATCTCGTGAACTTGCGATATATTTCTTTTAAATTGTTTCCAATAAATAAAAGCATTCGTTTTTTTCGAGCGTGTTTGCAATATCCTCGAAAAACGTAGGTTTATCTGGTAAAACTGGTACATGTTTCAGCCCCAATTTTTTTCTAAAAAAATTCTTGTCTTTTAACACCACTATACACGCAAAGGTCGTATTTTTTTCATCATTTATCAACGGTTTTATTAACTCTAATATTGGAAATAGGTGTCCACTATAAGGTGGTACAACTACATCAATCTTTATTTTTTTCTTTGTTCCTCCACAAATATTCATCCTCACTTAAATCTTTATTTATTTTTCTTTTTTTCTCTCATTTTGTATAAAAACACCCCAGTTGCAACACTCACATTCAATGACTCAATATTCCCATAAATTGGAATAATTGCCTTAATATCAGAATTTTTCAATCAAATAATCTGAAACTCCTCCACCTTCATGCCCAAAAATATAAGCATTTCTCTTTTTGCTCAATTTCATCATAAGAAATCGAATCTTCATGCAATGCTGTCGAAATCGTTAAATAATTCTTTTTCTTTCAAAAAAATTTCACAATATTTTCTGGCGTTTCATAAATCACATTTAATTTAAAAAAATTCCACTCATTGTAGCTCTAACTGTTTTTCGGATTATATACATCCACGGACCCTTTTGTCAAAAATCAAATTTCTAAAAATCAGTCGCAATCATTGTTCTAATAATTGTCCCAACATTTCCTGGATCTTGTACATCATCTAAAAATCACTACATCTCCCTCAATATCATCAATCGTATTCAAATTTTTTTGAATACAAAAATATTATTCCTTGGCTATTTTTCTTGCGTCGAAACTTCATTAAACAGCTCATCTTTTAATATAGTCAAATTATCATGCTCACCAATATTGTAATTTTCATTAAAATATTCGTATCTCGACTCCTTCACAATTATTTTATTAAAATTAATTTTTCTCATTCAGAAATTTTTCCCCTTCTGCCTTGAAAATATTATTTTTCATCTCTATATTTTTTTCTTGTCTAATTTTTTTCAATAATTTATAAAATTTATTATCCGAACTTGCAATAACGTCTTTCATTTCTCTCCTTTTCAATTTTTCTTAATTAATAAAAAATACTCAGACCACTTAAAATTGAATATTTATAAATTTCTCTCTTGTTTAAATATTATAAGTCTGTCTGAGCAATTAATTTTTATTTTTAATGTAACTGGTAATTTTTCTCCACCTAAAATATGATAATGAATATGGAACACTTCTTGTCCTCCATTTCCATTAATATTTGTTATAACTCTATATCCTTCTTCTGCAATTCCAAGTTGTCTAGCTATTTTAGCAATTACCAATTGTAATCTTCCAAGCAACAACGCATCTTCCTCTGTCGTCGCATCCAAATTTCTAATTTCTTTTTGGTATTACCAACACATGAACTTTAGCTTGAGGATTAATATCATAAAATGCTAAAAAAATCCTCATCTTCATAAACTATATTCGCTGGTATTTCTTTATCTATTATTTTTAAATATTGTTGACACAACAATCACCTCTTTTTATTTTTATTCAAAAATATCTCAAGTTTTTTTGAGTATTTTTCGGGGCCTTTTTCCAAATTTTTTTATTATATCATTAAAAAGTATTTCAAATCTATCTTTCATTGTTTGTAGGTCCCATCTTTCTAATTTACCAAGATAGCTATTTTAAATATAATTTACTATCTCTATAACCATGTATCTTTTTGATCTCTTTTTATAAAAAAAGTTTTTATTTCCTAATTTTACGTTACTCCCTGTTAGTGTTAAATTTGAAATTGTATTTTTTTAAAAGCCTTCATCTCCTCTAATTCTTCATCAGTATATAATTCTTTCCATGTTTTACTTGGTCTTTGAGGAAAAAAATATGTTCTATTGTTATTTTATCGTTATCAAAGTCAATTAATTCATTATGATTATAATTTTCTATTTTTTTCGGAATACGTATTTCAATCTTTCTTTATTTTTATATACATTCTTTGTTTTTTTAAACTTTCTTTCAACTCTTCATTTTGTAGGAAATTCTGAGCTAAAAGAATTTCTTCAGTTGCTGTATAATAATTTTTCTTTTTTTGGAAATTTTTTAAATACATTCCTTGAAATAATTTATTTAATAAATTTGAAGGTTTTTTCAGTTATAAACCTTCTCCATATATAACTCTGTAATAACTTCAAAAATATTTAACAAATCTTTTCTATCTAATTTATCTTCTTTATAATCTTTTAATATACCAATTAAAAAAATGGATTTATCACTACTTGATCTAAAAGTTTTTTTAAATTTTTTAATTCTTCTCTAATATCTTCATCTTCTTCTAAATAAGGTTTTATTATATGAGAATATTTAACAGAATAATTTTTAAGTTCTTCTAATTTTTAAATCATCTGGATTATCATAGAACATTTTAAACTCTTCAAACACTTTTTGCTTTCACTGGTATTTTCCCCACGTTTTTAAAGTCAGATAATCCCTTATAAAAATCAGAAACATAATTTTTAACTTCATTTCCATCACTAATTTTACAATTATTTTCTATTGGTATCCAAAAATTTTTATAGATTCTATTCTGTTCTTTTCTATCTAAATCCATTAAAATATAATTTCTTATCAAATCCCCTTGTGATAAATCTAATCCAGTAGAATTTAAACTTTCAAATATTCTTTGTGGATCATCTTTTCCATTTTCAAGAGCAATATTAACATAAATAAGCTTTTATCTATACCCACAATTATATTTTTTGGATTTCACTATCCGAAAAACTTAGTTAATTCTTTCTTGAAATAACTATAATTCTTTACTAGATTTCTATCTCGATAATTTTCAAGTTCGTCGAACTTATTCTCTAGTACTTTTATTAAAAATATTTAAATTTTCTTCTGGTGGCACTAATTTTAAATTAACTTCTTTTTCAGAAAAATTTATTTATTAAATACAACTCATATATTTTTATCTGCTTCTTTTAGAGTTATTTTCTTTTTAATTTATGATAAAGAGCTATAAATAAAAGTGTTATTGTTATCATTCTCTGTTGACCATCAATAACAGAAAATTCTTTTTTTCTCCTATTTCATACACACCCTCATGTATATAAACTATACTTCCTATAAAATGTGAACTAATTTCTTTATTTTTCTCCTGCAGTTAAAAATATCTTTAAAAAAAGTTGTTTACACTGTTTTTTTCTTGCCAATTATAATCTCTTTGATATACTGGTATTGAAAAGAAAGTATTCGGCTCTGAAAATAAATCTTTTATTTTTCTTTCACTAGCTTTTCATTCCATACTTCTCCCTATTATTTTACTATTTTTTTATTAACAACCACAATCTTCAATCTTTCCAACTCTTCTTGCGTGTCTTCCACCTTCAAATTCTGTTGTAATAAATGTATCTACGATTGCTTTTTCCTAATTCATCTCCAATAACTCTTGCTCCCCAATGAAACAATATTTGCATTATTATGAAGTCTTGCCATTCTAGCTGTAAATTCATTATGACACAAAAGTCGCTCTAATTCCTTCAACTTTATTTGCCGCTATCGAAATTCCAATTCCTGTTCCACAAATAATTATTCCTAAATTTCCTTCTTCTGCCAAAAACTTTTTCAGCAACAGATTTCGCAATATCGGGATAATCCACTGAATCCAACGTATCAGTCCCAACATTCACTACTTCATGCCCTTGTTCTTCCAAATGTTTCATTATTGTATTTTTTTAAATTTACTCCTGCATGATCATTTCCAATTATTATTTTTCATAGTCTAAAAATTGAGTTCATTTACAAATATGAATTTATCAAATTATAAAATCACTCTCTCCTTTCCTTCGAATACATTTTTTTCTTTTTTTAACATCCTCAACTTCAAAAATTATTTTTGTCAATTTTTTTCCAATAATTCATCTGATATTCTCTTCAAATTTCCATCATTATCCACAAAAAAACATTCACTGTTTCAGCTTTTGCCTTTAAAACATTTTTTTAGAATCGTACATCTCATAAGAAAATCTAATTTTTATATTATTAATTTCTTCTATTTTTGCAAATACTTCAATTTCATCGTCATATTTAGCCGAATCAATATAATCAATATTCAGCGTTTTTTTACTGGTAAAATAAATCCTAATTCTTCCATTGATTTTATACGGAAAAACATCCCTGAAAATACTCTGTTCGTGCTATTTCCATCCATTTCAAATAATTTGAATGATAAACAACTCCCATTTTATCAGTATCGTAATAGTACACTTTTTAATTTAATACTTTTCTTTTTTTCAAATTTGTTTTTTTCATAATTATTCCTTAATTACTTAAATTATTGTTCTTTAACTTCGATTTTTTTACAACTTTTTTCTTTTTTTGCCAATGAAGAAATCAAAACTCTAAGTGATGTAATAATTCTTCCATTTTTTTCCAATAACTTTTTCCCATATCCTCTTTAGCTACATTTATCGTAATATCTACATATTTCCCTTTTTTTCATTGCTTTTCAATCGTATAATTTTCAGTCGAATCCAATAAATTCTCAACCCAAAAATTAACTGTTTCAAAATATCTACTCATTTTTTCCCTCCAATTCTCTCTTAAATTTTTTTCAATTTCATACAATTTACAATACTCCCAGCCATTCTCGTCTATCCTGTATTTCTATCTCAATACCTTTTTGTAATTTTTCCAAAACTTTATCCATATCTTCAAGCAAATATGAATTTGTAATAATTTTTTTATAAGACCATTTTTATTATCCAAAGTTCTAACATTTCCAAGTCCGTCATACGCTTCCACAATTTTTATTTATAAAATCAATATGCTCTCTTTTGGTTTTGGATAATATATTCTCAACTTTTTCAATTTTTTTCCCTTTCTAACTGTACTCTTTTTGAGTATATCAAAAATTTTTCTATTATAAGAAACCCTATCTACATTTTTTTATAAATAAATCTCAACTAATTACCGTTTTAATAATTTAATAAAATTAATAAATTCTTGCACTGAAAAATTCTTCTGTTCTAGCTAATTTTGTTTTTCCCTAATTTTTCCAATGCTTCTCCAATTTCTTCCTTACTCAATCCCAATTTCATCAAATTATTTGCGACACTTTTTCCTTTTTATTCGAAAAAGCCTCCTTCAAATATTTAAAATATTCCTTTTCTGTAATCTGATTTTTCATACTTTTTTTATCTTTCAAAAATTTTTAATTCCAATAAACGCTGAATCTACCTTAGGAACAGGATTAAACTTTTTCTTTTGGAACAGTAAATAAATATTCAGCTTCTGCATAAAACTGAACTGCATGTGTCAGTAAACTCATATTTTTTTACTGTGAGGCTTTTGAAGCTATTCTCTCTGCCACCTCTTTTTTTGAACCATCAAATATATTTCAGAAATTTTATCTCTATGCTCAATCAACTTATTAATAATTGGCGAAGTTATGTAATAAGGGATATTTGCAACAACTTTAATATCTTTTTTTCCCCGATAAATACTCTTCCAACTCAATTTCCATAAAATCATTATGAATCAACGTAAAAATTCTCTTTTATTTCCAAATTTTTTTCATCAAAACTGGTATCAAATCATCATCAATTTCAAACGCAATCAAACTTTTCGCATTTTCAACCAATTTTTTTCTGTCAAAAAAATCCTAATCCAGGCCCAATTTCAATTACATCTGTTTCTTCGTTAACTTCTGTCACATCTAAAAATTTCATCTGATAATTCCGTATCTTCTAAAAAAATTTTGCCCATATTTTTTTCTTCTGCTTCATGCTTATGATTTCCAGAATTTTCTTTTTACCTTTTTCTTTTTGCCAACTTTTTCTCCTATTTTTTTATTTTTATCTATTAAAATTTTTAACTCACAAAAAGTAAGAAAAATTATAATCCTTCTTACTTTTTGCAATCAATTAATATTTTTTTACTCAAATACTTCTGGATTTGCAATCCCAATATATTCAAGATTTCTGTAATTTTCGTTATAATCAAGACCATACCCTAACTACAAATTCATTTGGTATTTCAAAACCAATATATTGAACATCTACTTCAACTTCTCTTCTTTTCAGTTTGTTCAACAAAGTACACAATGACACTTTCTTAGGCTCTCTGCTTCCAAATAATTTCAATACTTTTTTTCAATGTAAACCCCTGAATCAATAATATCCTCTACAACCAAAAACATTTTTTTCCCTTTTTATTGTCGTTCTCAAATCTTTCAAAAATTTTAACTTCTCTTGTTGTTTCAGTTCCTTCATAACTAGAAACTTCGATAAAATCAATTTCCAATGGCAATCTAATCTCTCTAATCAAATCTGCCATAAACACTACTGATCCTTTCAATAATCCAATAACTACAAGCGGTTCTTTTCTCATCTTTAAAAATCCTTCGTTATTTGTTCTCCTAATTCTCTAACTCTTCTCGCCAATTCCTCTTTAGTTATTAATTGCGATTTTATTCCAAAATCTACTTTTTTTGACATTTTTTGTACTCCATTTCCTTGATCTTTTTTTATGTTATTTATTTTATGTTGCTAAAATTATAACATTTTTTTGTTATTTTCTTCAATAACATTAATGAACTTATTTTACTTTTAAATAATTTCAATCTCAAAGCATTCAACAATACAGATACTGAACTAAATGACATTGCAAACGTCGCTATCATCGGATCCAATTTAGGACCATTGAAAAATGCGTACAAAATTCCAGTCTGCAACTGGTATTCCTAAAACATTGTAGAAAAATGCCCAAAATAGATTTTTTCTTTAATATTAGTAATTGTTGCCTTACTCAATGCAATCGCATTAGCCACATCTCTCAAGTCATTTCTAATTAAAATAATATCTGCCGATTCTATCGCAACATCAGTTCCACTTCCAATCGCAATTCCAACATTTGCTTTGTGCTAACGCTGAGTGAATCATTAATTCCATCTCCAACCATCGCTACAAACTCATCTTTTTTTCTTGTAATTTTTTTCACTTCTTCAGATTTTTGATATGGCAACACTTCCGAAACAACTGTATTAATTCCAACTTGTTTTTGCAATATATTCTGCTGTTTTTTTGATTATCACCAGTAAGCATAATCGCTTTAACACCCTAATTTATGCAACTTATCAATAGCCTCTTTACTTGTAGGTTTTATCACATCTGCAACTGCTATTAATCCAACTAACTCATTATCAATTGACATATACATTGGTGTTTTCCCTTGATTTGACAACACATCATAATCTTTATCAGAAATTGCAATATCAATTTTCTTATTATCCATCAATTTTTTTATTCCCAATTTGAATTTCTTTTTCCATCAATTGTCGCTCTAATTCCATAACCAGGCAACGCTCTAAATTTATCATATTTTTTTCAATTCAATATTTTTATCTTTTTGCACCTTTTACAATCGCCTCAGCCAACGGATGTTCCGAATGATTTTCCACACTAGCCGCCAATTGCAATAATTCATTTTCAGCATGATTTCCATAAACTTTAAAATCTGTCAAAACTGGTTTTCCAACAGTAATTGTTCCAGTCTTATCAAACACAACTGTTTTTATTTTTATAAGTTGTTTCTAATGCCTCACCACTTTTTAATAAGTATTCCATTTTTCAGCACCTTTTCCAGTCCCAACCATTATTGAAGTCGGTGTTGCAAGACCTAATGCACATGGACACGCAATAACTAAAACTGATATAAAAAAACGACAATGCCGAAACTAATCCCGAACTCGAAATATACCAAGAAATTCCTGTAATTAGAGCAATTCCCATAACTATTGGCACAAAATATTTCGCAACAGTATCGGCCATTCTAGAAATAGGAGCTTTTTGAACCTTGTGCCTCTTCCACCAATTTTATAATTTGTGACAACATCGTATTTTTTCCCAATTTCAGTAGCTTCAAATCGAATACTTCCATTTTTTTATTAATACTTCCACCTACAACTTTATCTCCAACATTTTTTTGTAACAGGCAAACTTTCTCCAGTAAGCATAGATTCGTCTACAGAAGTTGCTCCTTCTACTACAACTCCATCAACTGCAATCTTCTCACCTGGTTTTTGCCACAACAATATCTCCAACTTTCAATTTTTTTCAATTAAAACTTCTTTTTCTACACCATTTTCAATAATTTTCGCCTTTTTGGTTTGTAATCCAATTAATTTTTTTATTGCAGACGAAGTTTGACCTTTTGTTCTAGCTTCTAATAATTTTCCTAAAGAGATTAATGTTATAATAATTCCTGCTGATTCATAATGTAAATCCATCGCATATTTATGTGCATGAGCTGGATCAATTATCGCATGAATAGTAGAAATTATACTATAAATCAATGTCGCTCCCGATCCCATTGCTATTAACGAATCCATATTAGGTGCTTTTTCTAAATATATTTTTTTATTCCATGTATAAAAATCTCTTCCTGCATATATAATCGGAATAACAAACACCAATTGTGCCAACGCAAAATTCACTGGATGTGCCTTATGATTCAAAAAAACTTGGAACTGGCGCTCCTAGCATATGATGTCCCATTGAAATATACAATAATGGTATTGAAAATATAACCGCCAATATCAATTTATTTCTCATTTCTTTTATCTTATCTTGATACATCTGAACCTTTTTCATCCTCAGACACCTTTTTCCAATAATCCATATCCACTTTTTTTCAACAATCTCTCTAATCTTGTCAAAATCATATTTACTCTCATCAAAACTAACGCTCATTTTTTTCTGTCGCTAAATTTACTGTCGCATTAATTCCTTCTTTTTTTATTAACAGCTTTTTTTCTACTGCCGACGCACAAGTCTGCACAACTCATTCCTGTAACTGTATAATTTTCTTTTTCATAAGTATCTCCTTTTTCAATTTCAATTATTTATTTATAAAATTAATTTTTACAAAAATTCTTTACCTCTTTTTAATCCCTACAGTGATCATGCTCCTCACAATTACACTGCCCTGGCAGACAATCACACTTAACCTTTTTCCACCGCAAATTTCTTCTTAGTCTCAATTGCCTTCTCAATCAAATTCAAATCTGAAAAAAACTCAATTCATTCTCCTCAATCGCTTTCACAATCAATTCCTGATTTTTGTCCGACAAATCTTCTCAAACACTTCCATCAACGCCTTTTTAGAAAGTTCCTCTTGCGAATATTCTGTAAAAATACACATATTTATTCCCTTCTTCCCTCTTTTTTTCAAAAACTTTCTTCTCCAACAATCTATTCAAAAAGCGTTTTTTTATCGTCGCTTTCTTCCACTCCATTTTTCTCACAAAGAACTTCCGCTACAAATTTACTCGTAACTTCTCGATTTGCCCAAACTACTTTCATAATTTGCCATTCAGCATTAGTAATATGACAATCTTTTTGAATTTTTCCTCTCCCATATTTTTTTCTCCTTTGATGTTTACATTTTGTAATCATTTATACAAATAGTTTACAACAGTAATCGTTTTTTTGTCAAGTATTTTTTCAAAAATGCCATAATCATTATTTACATATTTATTCCATGCAAATAATAATCATAGCATATTACAAATTAGTTTTTTTAGGTTGATATTTTTTTCAACAATTTTTTTGCAATTTCTTGATTAATGATAGTATCATTAATTTCATAAGTATTCGTTACATTTTCTAATTTTTAAAGTAGCTTTTTTTCTTTCTTAGCCGAGTTTTTTATCAGCTTTTGTTTTTTTATATTAACTGCCATTGAACTTCCTATTGGCAATTCCCCCATTTCTCGCTAAACTTCTCTTAGAAATCGCAATTTTAATAGACACTGTTTTTGCTTCTATTATCTTTTTTTATTTCCTTTTTGTCACAACAACTGGTGCAATGTCAATAATATTTCCTTCGTATGTTTTTACCATTTACAGAACTTACTAATGTAACTTCATTTCCAATTTTAATATTTTTTTCAATTTAGATTCTTTTACATTAGCATCTACCCACATGTTTTTCAAGTTCGCAACAGTCAATGCAGGTTGATTTTTCTTGTATTTTTTGACCAACACTTAAATTTTTTTATACGATGTTTTTCCCAGTGATTGGTGAATACATTCTCGTTCTAGCTAGGTTTGTGTAAGCTATTTTAAATTTGCTCACAGCTTGTTGAAACGCAGGATATTCTTCCAATGAGTTTGTCAATTGTGATTTTTGGTGTAATTGCATTTTGCCATACTTACTTTTAACTCTGACTGTGCTGATTCGTAAGCATCTTGAGCTGATGATATTTTATCTTCATCTCCTAATTTTTTCGCATTCTCATACACACTTGCTAACCTATTTACAGCAGCCTGTCTAGTTTCAATTTCTTGATCCAAAGCATTACTTTGAGCTACTAAAGCATAATAACTTTTTACCGCTTGAGCAACTCCAGCTTCAGCATTTTGTAAATCTAATTTTTGCACTTGTATCATCTAAAACTATCAACAAATCTCCTTGGTTTACTTCTTTCGAATTCCCAGCAACTAATTCTCTAACAGTTCCATTTATTTGAGGCAAAATTTCCGCTTGTTGAGCATTTACATAAGCACTATCTGCTTTTATATTATATTGTCCAACTAATTGATAATAAGCTACTCCTGCAATCGTCGCAACTAAAAATAACTCCTGCTGGAATTATCTTTTTAAAATCCCAAACTCTTTCTTCTCTATTTTTTTATTATCATCTCCAAGTTTTATTCCTAATGTTTCTGATCTTTCTCCAACTTTATCCTTCACTGTCTCAACTACATTATTTTCTAATTTTTTTCCACTTTTTCTATTTCTTTTTTGAATCTTCTGACACTTAATTTTTCTCCCTTCATTTTATTAATTTTTTTATTCAAAAATATTTTTTTCTATTGCTTTAGCAACTCCATGATTTTCATTCGTATCAGTCACATAATTTGTCGCCTTTTTTTCGCAGATTCTGTACCATTTCCCCATAGCAATTCCAGTCCCTGCAAATTCTAGCATTTCAACATCATTGTTTCCATCTCCTATGGTCATTATCTCTTCTCTCTAATACCCAATTTTTTTCAGCTAATTCCTTAAGAGCAGCGACTTTTATTTGTTCCAAACGGCAACATTTCAAATATATGAATTTGACTTAATACTGCATCATATTTATCTTTCAATAAATTTTCATTATCATTCTTAAATCTTTGAATTTCTTCTTCCTCACCTAAATACATTGATTTTAAAAAAATGTATGTTTTTCCACTAGTAGCTTCCTCTAAAGAAATTGGTTTTATATCTACATACACCAATTTCCCATCTTCAATCGTATATTTATTCGCCTTATCACCAACCACAAAGTAGTCATCATCATTCGAAACCGTCAAATCCAAATTGTATCCTTCTCTCAATTTATCCAAATAAATAACATCTTCTCTCGTTATTTCCTTATTATCCAACAATTCCCAATTAGTCGTTTTTACGAAGCGAACACCCATTATTCAAGATCACATATTCATCCAAATTGTATTTTTTTCTAATTCAAGCTCCCCATACACTGGTAATACCCCAAATAAAGGTCTACCTGTACAAAGAACCACTTTAATTCCAGCTTCAATTGCCTTTTTGAACAGCTTCCTTTTGTGGAGTATCAATATGTTTTTTTCATTTAACAATGTTCCATCCATATCTATCGCTAATAACTTTATCATTTCTTCTCCTTTCTAAAAAAACTCTTTACCAAGCTATCATAATTTACTGGCAACTCTAAAAATTCCCTCAATTCTATTATTTGAAATTTTTAAAAATTAAATGGTACACTTTGAATATCAAAGCCTTCTAAAAATACTGTTATCATCATCATAGTATACAGGAAAAAGTAAATTTACTATTCGAAACATACCCTTTAACTTCTTCTAAACTACTACTTCCAAGAAATACAACTACTACATTTACTTTATCTTTATATTTTTCATAAAACTTTTTGCACTTCTGGTAATTCAGCTCTACAATGTGGACACCATTCTCGTCGCTAATATAAACAACGTTTTTTTACCATTTTTTTAAATATATTTCTACTCTCAGTAGTTTTTCCATCTAAATCTTTCAAAAATAAAAGTTGGCATATCAACATTCAATTTTTTTCTCAATATGAAATTCATTTCCAAAACTTATATTAAACAACAATAACATTGATAAAAAAATAATACTATCTTTTTCATATTTTATTCTCCTCTTATCTTCAAATACATTTTTACAAGTAGAAAGTGGACAAACCACAAATCATCGTTTTTGTCCACTCATAATATATTATTTCCCTAAATCTTGAACTAATGAATCAAAATCAACTGGAACTTCTAAGAATTTTTTTCAATTTTATTATTCGAAATTACTACATTATAAGGGAAACCTTGAACAGCAAATCCTCTTAAAATACTTCCATCTTTGTCATAAAATACAGGGAATGTATATTCATTTGTTTTAACATAATCTTTTGTTTTACCTAAATCAGTGTTTGAATTAGTAAATACAACTACTACATTTACTTTTATCTTTGTATTTATCATAAAAATTTTTTTGCACTTCTGGCAACTCTACTTTACAATGCGGACACCATTCTCTCGCTACCACAAATAAAGTCTTCTTACCATTGTCCATCAATTTTTTTACTACTAACTTTTTTTCCCATCAAAATTTTCTAAATTAAATGCCGATACTTTTTGCTCCCGGATTTTTGATCTACATAAAATTCTTTTTTTCACATCCCTATCAAAAAAATAATGCAACCATAGAAATTAAAAAAATACTATTTTTTTCATTTTTTTCCTCCTAAATTTTTTTGTTCTAATATTTATTTTTTTCTTCAATAAATTTTTCAAAAAAACTGGTCCAATATCATAACCATTATCTTTTGCTATTCTAAAAATACACTTTTTGATTTATTTTTTTATCATTTCTTGTGTAATAATATACTCCTAAATTATAAAATGCTGTAGAATTCAACTTCAGCTCGCCTTTTAAATTCAATATTCTTATATTTTTTTATCTTTTTCAGGATAATACAAACTCAAATCTACAGTTGAATAATCATCACCATTTTCAGAAAGTTTTTCTAAAAATTTGTTTAGCTTCCTTACTTTTTCTAACATTGTCCTTAACTTTAGATTTAGTTTTTTTCAGCCTCAATCTCTTCCAACACATACGCCAATCTATATCCAGCTGGAATTGATCCTAACTGATACGCCTTGTTATAAATATTTTTTAGCCTTCTTCAACTCATTCTTAGTTTCATAAAGTCTTCCCAAATAATTCATAACATCTACATCGCCTTTTTGAATCGCTTTTTTTGATAATAGTCCTCAGCTTTATCATAATCTTTCATATTTTTCATATATAAACCCTTGATATCCTAAAACCACTGATTTATCAGATTTTGCAGCATCTAATACTTGCAATGCCAATTGATAGTTGTCTTTACTTCTATTTACTAATTTTGAAGCCAACTCAAAGGCAGACAAATAATATTTATCCTTTTCAAAAAGACTGATTATATAATTGAACTGCTTCATCTTCTTTATCTTCACTTTCAAGAATTTTTTCCTTTTTGCATATAAAGCCGGTGAAAATCCTTCTGAAATAAATTCTTTTCAATATATCATAAGCTTTTTTCATAATCTGACATTACTTCCAAAAACTAAAAGTTCCAAGCTCTTTTTTTCTCATCCTTTGAAATTGAACCATCCTTTAATTTTTTTGTCTAAATTTTTCCATTTTTTTGTACTCATTAGAAAACTTTTTGTTATATTCATAAGAATAAGTCGCATACATATCTCCAGCATCTTTTCCTTTTTTTCAAGTACTCTTGCGCCTTCTCAAACTCAAATTTATCCTCATAAATTCTTCCTAATGTAAAATACGATCTAACAAACCCTTGTTTAGCAGAACTTTCCAATAAAGGAATAATTTGGTCATCATTAGGATTTTTGCTTTTTGCAAGTAAGAGGCTTTTGTAAAATTCCGCTATCCCCTTACTTTTTTTCAGATATCTATTCCAAAAATCTTCTCCTGTTTCTCCTAAATACGCATACGCCAGTCCAAATACATCTTCATTTCCTAAATCAGCTGTTTTTCTAATTGTTTTACTACACTATTTTCATCTTTTTAATAATATTCCCATTAATGATTTTTTTCAAGCTCATCGTAACCTCTAGCACTCTTTTGAACATGAAAACAACATAAAAGGAATAAATAAAAAAACAGAATATTTTTTTCATACTTTCTCATTCCTATCTTTATTCTATTTTTTGATGTATTTATCTTATTGTTGTTCCTAATTTTACTTCATTATCAATTATAACTAATTTCGTTTTTTTCTTTTTCAGTTGTTGTCAACAACATTCCTTGTGACAATTCTCCACGCAATGTAACTGGTTCTAAATTCAATACTGCCATTACTTTCTTCCCAACTAATTCTTGTTCATTTGGATACCATTTAGCAATTCCAGAAACAATTTGTCTCTTCTCTTTTCCAGTGTTAACAATAAATTTCAATAATTTATCAGCACCTTCGATTTTTACTAGCCTTAATAATTTCAACAACCTTTATTTCAACTTTTGAAAAATCATCAATTGTTATAGGATTTTTCGATAGTTAAATTTTTCATTGTATTCTTTTTAGGCTCTTCCTCGAATTCAACTCTAGGGAAAATTGGTTCAGCTGCATTTAATTTTTCCTCCAACTGGATACGCTCCCCAAGCCTTAACATCTTCTAATTTCATTTTCTCAGCATCCACTTCAAGCCCTAATTGATTCAACATTTTTTTGAGCTGTATCTGGCATAAATGGCGAAATTAAAAGTCGCTATTTTATATAATCCTTCCACCAAATTATACATCACTGTCGACAATCTATCTTTAGAATCTTCATCTTTAGCTAATTTCCAAGGTTCACACTCATCAATATATTTATTCATTCTAGAAATAAATTTCCAAATTTCCTTCAATGCTTCAGAAAATTGATATTCATTCATTCTCTTTTCAACATTTACTAAAACTTCTTCCCATAATGCCTTTATCTCAGCATCAAATGTATCCGTCACTTCATTCAAAAACAACTTTTTAAATCAAAAATATTTCTTTTGCATTCCAATTGTTCTATTTAAAAGGTTCCCTAAATCATTTGCTAAATCTGAATTAATTCTTTGAACCATTGCTCGTTTTGAATAATCAGCATCTTGTCCGTATGTAGCTTCTCTCATCAAATAATATCTAAACGGATCCAATCCATATTTCTCAACTTCTTCCGCTGGATTTACTACATTTCCAAGTGATTTGGACATTTTTCTCACCTTCTACAGTCCACCATCCATGTGTCTGCAATAGTTTCTGGCAATTTTATTCCTGCAGACATCAACATCGCTGGCCAAATAATCGCATGGAATCTCAAAATATCTTTCCCAATCACATGATTTACTGTTCCATTAGTCCAAACATTTGCAAATTCCTCTGGATCCTTAGCAAATCCTGCTCCTGTCAAGTAATTAGTTAAAAGCATCAAACCAAACATAAATTACATGCCCTTCTTCTAATTCCAACGGTATTCCCCAATCAAAAGTTGTTCTAGAAATCGACAAATCTTGCAACCCTTGTTTTATAAATGCAACAACTTCATTTTTTCTTACCTTCTGGCTTAATAAATTCGTGATGTTCCTCAATGTATTTCAACAAAGCCTCTTCATATTTAGATAGTTTGAAAAAAATATGAAACTTCTTTTACATCGATAACTTCTTTTCCCCATATATTTTCCATCAACCAACTGATTTTTCGGGAACAAAAGTTTCTTCTGAAACGCAATATTTACCCCAGTACTCACCTTTGTAAATATCACCATTATCATTAACTCTTTTTACAATTTCTCTAACACTGTTAATGTGTCTTTCTTGAGTTGTTCTCATAAAATCAGTGTTTGAAATATTTAATTTTTTTCCCATAACGTTGTAAAATTCAACGACATTTTATCCACCCATTGTTGTGGTGTATAGCCATTTTTTTATCTGCGACCTCTTGAATTTTTTTGTCCGTGCTCATCTACTCCTGTCAAAAATTTAACATCATATCCAGTCAATCTTTTTATATCTTGCAACTACATCACAAACGATTGTAGAATAAGCAGTTCCAACATGTGGAGTCGCATTAGGGTAATAAATTGGTGTTGTTATATAAAATGATTTTGGCATTTTTTCCTCCTATTTTTTTAAAAATTTTTCTTCATTAAATTCTATTTTTTTATTTTTTATTATATTTTTTTCATTATAAATCTCAAAAAGCCTTATATCCAGCTGAATGTATTTTTTTCTTTCACTATTTTTTTGTGGCTTCTTCCATTGATAATTCCTTTGGAAGATAAAAAGGTTCTGCAACATAATGAACACATCTTGCAAAATGGTTTTTGGAATCTCTAATTTATCCCACATATTTTTTTAAATATCCATTTTCTACTAGAGTACGAACTTACAGGCAATATTGGTGCCCCCAGTCCTCTGAGCTATAAAAATTGCCCCTGCTTTTTGGTTCAAATATAGGTCCTTTCGGTCCATCAATCGCAATTCCTATCGTATAATCTTTTTAGCATATCTCATAGCTTCCTTCAAACTTTTGATATTATCTCTATTTGATGATCCTCTTATCAGCTCATTCCCTCTCTCGCAAGAAGTTCCGACAAAAATCTCTCCATCTTTTGAAGCACTAACTATCGATGCTTTCTTTTTTTATAACCCTAGTCGCATTACAAACAGTAAATATCTTTCTATGCCAAAACACGACTATATTTTTGCTGATTCATCTCTACACCATCAGCATAATAATATTCTCGCCTTGTCATAAAACTCAACATTCTATAAATAGAATGAAGAAATATTCCAAAAAAACTTATATTTATTCATTTTTTTCTCCAAAAATTATCTAATTTTAATAAATTCTATTACATTCGTTCCAATTTTTGAACTACAACAATTTTTTTCAGTAATTTACAATAAAATTTCACAGAATTTATTTATGCATACATTTTTTTCTAAAAATAACTTGTTATTTCTAATATTTTTTTCTTCTATTTTTTTCATTTGTTTGGTCATTTCTGTAATCATCATCTCTACTTGTACAAATCAATGTAGCGTATCCAAATAAAAATACCATAATCTTCTTACTGATAATTTTTGCTTCTTGAAAAGTTAGTTTAGGAAAACTTACCATTAAAAATTTCTTCTGTTAATAAAGTATTCAATGTTTCATAGTAAAGTTCTTTAAATCTTTCTGCACCATCAAGAAAAAAATCGCTCTAAAAAGCTCTCTTTCTTCCCTCGCAAAAAGCTACAAAACCAACTGCACTATTTAGTAACTTTCGCTCAGAATAATTTCCATAAAGATATTTTTTTCAACTTTTCTTTTGATAAAATAATAATTTCTTCTTTTTAAGTCGTCTACTGTATTAAAATTAAAAATATATTGGTGCCGTTGAACTCTTTAAATATTTAGCGATTTTTTTCTAACACTTAAATTATTAAAGCCTTTCTATCTTCATTAACTCATAGGTCGCTTCGACTATGATTTCCCTTTGTAAATTTTACTTTCGGCATAAATTTACACTGCTCCTTTTCTATTTTTTTCTTTCATATACACAAAACTTCCAATTATCATATTTTTTCTTCATTCATTTTCCAATCACAATTTTTCTATAACAGGAAAAATATGCATCTGCTTCATCATCAGAAAAAAATCAACGTAACTAATATATAATTTATCAATTATTTTCTCTTCCAAAGCCATTTTATAAATCTGTTCTCCTCCAATTATAAAGATTTCTTCTTTAGAATTTTTAAAACTGTCTGTCATTTTTTTGAAAGTCATCAAAAACTTTCACTTTTGTAGTTTCATTTTTCCAACTTTTTTCAAATCCGACTCTAAAAATTTCTCTCGATAAAATTATATTTTTTTCTATTCGGCAACAACCTTCCAATACTTTCAAAGGTTTTTTTCTTCCCATAACAACAGTCTTCCCATTCGTTATTCTTCTAAAATTTTTTTCAAATCTTCTGGAATATGCCACAATAATTTATTCTCTTTCCCAATTTCTCGATTTTTTTCCAATCGCTACTATTACACTAAACATTTTTTTCTTCCTATCCGACATTTACTTTTTTTCAAAAACTAAACCGCTACTTCAAATTTTTATCAAAGGATAACTTTCATAATCTTCCAATTTTATATCATCAAATGTCAATTCATTAAATGGCTTATCTGCTATCTTAATTTTTTGGTAATTTTAAAGGTTTTTCTAGTCAATTGCTCTTTCAATCCTTCAATATGATTTTCGTAAATATGAGCATCAATTATCGTATGAGAAAAACTCTCCAACTTCATAACCACATTCCTTCGCCAACATCATTGTCAATAACGAATAACAAGCCAAATTAAATGGTATTCCCAAAGCAATATCTCCACTTCTTTGAGTCAAATGACAATTCAATTTATTTCCTAAAACATTAAAATGCAAACGTATAATGACAAGGTGGCGACTACTTATCGTTGCATTTCCAGGATTCCAAGCAACTACAATCATTCTTCTACCATTTTTATGATTAGGATTTATCTTCAATTCTTTCAAAGTATCAATCACATACTGAATTTGATCAAAAACTAATTGTCCATTTTCTTCTCTCGTTGTCCAAGGATTATTCTCATCTGCAAAAAAACTTCTCCATCTAAAGCAACTTCTGAACTGGATATCTTCTCCAAAAATCTTCCGTAAGCTGTTTCTAATCTACCTTCTTCATCTGCCCACGCATCCCATATTTTTCGTTTTTTTCTCAACGTTTTTAATATGCTCTTCTCCCGACAAATACCAAAAAAAGCTCATGCAACATCGAATTAAAAATACATTTTTGGTTGTCAACAAAGGATATCCTTCACTTAAATCAACTTTATATGTATATGCAAAAGTTGAAATAGTATCGACTCCTGTTCTATTTTTCTTTTCCTTACTCCATTTTCCAAAAACATGTTTCACTAAATCCAAATATTGTTTCATCTCTTGTCAACTCCTCCTTCCAAAAATTTTTTTAACTCTATTTTTTTAAATATTTTTTTCATTTATAACGAAAAATCAAAAATCATTCTGTCTCAATGCTTCATACAATATTATCGAAGCCGAATTTGCTAAATTTATCGATCTTCCCATTGGAATCATTGGAATAGTTATGTTATATTCCTTGTATTTATTCAATATTTCTTCTGGTATTCCTCTCGATTCGGTCCAAACATTATAAAATCATTTTTTTGAAATTTTACATCTGAATATTTTTTTGATTTGTTTTTAGTCGTTGCAAAATATAAATTTGCATCTTTATTTTTCGATATTTTTCTTTATAAAAAAATGGTCAAAATCTTCCCAAATAAAAAAAAGCTGAACTTTTTTTCCCAATAATCCAATCCACCTTTTTTTAATATATTTATCTTCCAATGAAAAATCCCAAAGGTTTTATCAAATGCAATTTCGTATTTGTTAAAAACACATGTTCTACCTATATTTCCCTGTATTTGTTGGAATTTCTGGATTTAAAAATACTATATTCATTTTTTTGTTATCCCTCTTTCCTTTTTTCTTAATTTACTATATTCCAATTTTTATGATTTTGTTTAACTTAATATCATTTTTAAGCCATTTTTTTAACATTCTTACTTTTATTTAATTATTTAATATTCATCAATTTTTTTATAATCTGACAATTTTATTCTATCAGTTTTTAGAGTATCTAATTTCTTAGTAACATTATCTCCTCTTTCAAATCCTCCAAAACCAATTTTTTGAATTCACATGCGTAATTGCTATTGCCAAAGCATCAGTCTGCATCATCGGTTTCGGTATTTCATCTAATTTCAATATCAACTTTACCATTTCCTAATTTGCTTTTTTAGTCGCCCCTTCCATAACCTGCAATACCCATTTTCACTTGAAGAGGCGTATAACTAAATAAATTCAATCTATTTTTTTGACCAACAAGAGTTATAACCCCTCTCGCCTGTCCAACTTCAATTATTGTTTTTTTGATTTTTAAAAAAAGAATAAATTTTCAATAGCCATATCTGTAGGCTTCCACAACTTTATAATCTTTTTCCAAAGCATCATAAATTTGCTCTAATCGAACTGGCATATCCTCCGATTTATCTGTAAAAAAATACACCCGTAATCTAATGTTGTATATTTCCCATTTTCATAGTCAATGATTGAGTATCCAACAATAGCTGTACCGGGATCTATACCTAAAACTCTCATATTTCTCCTCAATATTTTGATGTTATATTATATCACAAATACATCATTTTTTTCAAACGTAAATCCTCTTGTCAAAATATAAACTTGTATATAAAAACAATAAAATAGCCTAAAAACTAAATTTAGACTACTTTTTCTTTTTTTAAATTTCCAAATAACTTATTTTTAGTTAACAAAACTATTTGAAATCAAGATTTTTATTATAAACTATTTTTTTATATTCAATATCTAATTTATCCAAAAATTCATACAATTTTTTTATTCATTGCTGTGTAATCATATTTTTTTATTTCTTCTGGATTTTCGATATATCTGAATTTTTTTCAAATTCTTGTTCTAAGTTTTTTTCATTTTCAATTAACTCAACTACGATTTCACTATCAAACTCCAAAATGACATTGAAAAACCATATACTAACGGAGTAAATCTTATAATTTGTCTTGGACATCCAACACTTTTTGCTAAAACAACACTACCTTCAACCAATCCTGGCATATCACCGTGCCAATGACCCTACAATTTCTCTCTTTCTATCAAAATGACTTAATTTTTTTCATCTTTTAATCCTTCTTCTGTCAATTCAATCGCAAAATTTCCAATTTCCTTTTCGTGACTATGATCAAATTTTTCCACCTAAACTCTCTCCAATTAATTGTGCTCCCAAACAAACTCCTACAACAGCTTTTTTTCGCATCAATACATTTTTTTATAAATTCTTGTTCTTTTTGTATCAAAATGTGGACATTCTTCCAATGTTGTTGCAGGCGATTGAGGCCCTCCCATTACAAATAAAATGTCAATCCCTTCAGTACCTTCTGGTAATTTATCTCCTTCAAATACTTTTTGAAAATGTAACTTCATACCCTTTATTTTTCTGCCCATTTCAAATATGATCCTGGAGCTTCAAAACTTTCATGTTGTAAAATGTGTACTCATTTTTTTCTGTTATGTGTGATAAATTTTAATCAATTAGATTGTTCTATAAAAATAAATCACACTCTCCTTTCTTTTTATTTTTTTGAATATGAATTTTTCATCCAAATATTTCTACAAAAAAATATTTATCTCTCTTTAAATAAACCTTATCATACCCTATTTTTAATAATTTTTCACTATCCCTTTAAATTCTCGCTTTTTGAGTCTTCCCATTAGTAACAAATACTTTCAAAAATTGTATTTTTCCCTATAACCTTTAATATTTTCTAATTTCCTAAACCCAACTAATACAGTCATCCCATTTTTTTCAATTTCAAGTATTTATCATTGGAAAGAATAATTTCTTTATATTCCAATATTTCTTCAATATCTTTAAATTTAATGATATCCTGTATTTTTTTAATTCTCGTTTTACATTACTTTCCTTATCAAAAAAATATTTTTCCAAAAATCCCATAAATCTTCTCTTCAATACTTTCATCTTTTTTTCATTTCAATTTTTTTGTCGCTTAACAAAAATCTCTATTTTTCCTCAACATTTTTCTTGCTCCAACAACTTCTCAATCTCACTCAAAGTCACAGCATCCTTCAAATAATATTTGTCAATCTGAGTTCTCACTAATTTTTGTCATAGTTGCAAAAGTTCCTAATTTTTTTGTCCAATATCTCTGACTAACGAACGAATATAAGTTCCACTACTTACACTCGTATAAAACGATACCTTATTTTCTGAAAAAAATCAATTTTGATATCTTTTTATATAATTTATACGAATTTTTCTAGCTTTCCTCTCAACTTCAATACCTTTTTCTCGCCAAATCATATAACTTTTTTCTCCATTAATTTTTATTGCCGAATACATCGGAGGCATCTGTTCAATCTCTCCAACAAAGCTATTAATCACGCTTTCAATCTCATTTTGTGAAACATTCACAATTCCCCTTTTTAGTGATTTCCCTTCTGCATCATAAGTACCCGTCTCATAACCCATTTCCAATTCTACGTAATATTCCTTATCTTTTTTTCATCAAATCATCAGAAAAATTTTTGTAGCATTGTTAAGCATCACTATCAATAACCCTTCAGCCATCGGATCCAAAGTTCCAGCATGTCCAACTTTGTTAGCTTTTTATCAACCATTTTTAACCTATTTATCGCTCCAAACGAACTGACACCCTTCTCTTTATTCAAGAGAACTATCCCATTTTTTTCTCAAATTTTTTTACTTTCATTTTCCTCCTCACCTACATTATTGGCGACACCAATTTAAACAATGAATTTCTAATTCTTTTCCAAAAAGCTTTTTCAATCTGTTTCTTCTCAATCTTTTTCACATTTTTCTAAATCTTTAAAAAAATTGATTTCTTACATTTTGACTAATTTCTCGATTGTAAAAAAACTGAATTTATCTCATAATTTATCTCAAGACTTCTCATATCAAAATTACAAGTTCCTATCGTAGAAAATTCTCCATCAACCACGATATTTTTTTACAATGTAAAAATCCTGCTTTGTATCTATAAATTTCAATTCCTGCATTAGTCAATTCCTCAAAATATGTTTCTGCAATCCAATAAGGAATTTTTATCGGGAACGCCCGTCATTATAATTTTTTTATCTTAATTCCAGCTAAAAGCCATTATTGTCAATTGATTTACGAGTGCACTATCGGGCACAAAATATGGACTTTGAATTAGTACTTCCCTTTTCGCACTAGATATCAATTTTTGAATATAAATATTTTAAAGATGTCCATTCTGTATCTGGTCCACTCGATGAAACCTGCATTAAATAATATTTTTTTCATCATCTTTCACAATATTTTTTTCTCAACAATTTCATCTAATTTTATTGTTTCAAAAATCATTTTTTTCCACCACTATTCAACCAATCTGTAATAAAAATCGTCAAATACTGTATCACTAATTCTCCTTCAACTCTAAAATTAGTATCTCTCCATTCATTAAATCTCGAACCACCTGTAATGTACTCTTCTCCCAAATTCATTCCACCTGTATGAAGAATTTTACTATCAATTATCGTCATTTTTTTCGATGATTTCTATAATTCAATTTTTGATAATGCAAAATTTAATATCTAAAAAAATATCTAAATTCAATTCCTGCTTTTTAACAATTCTCTCCTATATTTTTTCGAAATTGCCCCTAAAAGAACCCAATCCATCAAACAACAATCGTATTTTTCACGCCTTCTTTCGCTTTTTTTACCAATAAATCCTTTATTTGTCGCCCTCAACTTATCTGAACGCCATACAAAGTACTCCATCAAAATACTTTCTTTTGCCTCACTAATATCCTTTATAATCGAATCAAACGCTTCCTTTCCCGAATAATAAATTTCATAAGATTTATTTCTCGTAATCGTCGTTTTTTTCTGCTGTTGCCAACAATTTTACAATTTCAATTTCAGAATCACTAATATTTTTCCTTATCAATGCTACGATATGACGATTTTTTTCTAAAAAAACCTTTCATCCAAGAAAAAAATCAACAGGATCATATTTCAAAAAAATTCCTAACTCTAAACCATCTGCCCTCTTGTTTTTCACGATTGAAATAGCTCTATTCTTTCTCCAATTTATCCCAAACAATAAATACAAAAACAATCCCAATCACAGGAAATACCGTAATTGTAAATATCCATGATACCATTGCTGACGACGGTTTTGTCAGATACTAAAATTGCTATTAAACAAAAATATAAATCACTAAATGTATATGCTCAATTGATATAAGTCACATAAGCCCTGTTTCTCCATGTCCAAACATTCTTTTCTCCCTTTAAAATATTATAAAATGTGAATTTATAATTCCTTTTTAAAAGTTATAAACTCACATTTTTTTCAATGAATATTTTTTTACCTATTTTTTTACATAAGCAATTGTTTCAATTTCAACTAACGCATTTTTTTAGGTAATTTTTCCTACTTGAAAGCCGATCTAGCTGGATATGGTTCTGAAAAAAATAACCTGCATAAATTTCATTTACTGTTCCAAAATCTGCAATATTATCTAATAAAACTGTTGTTTTTATTACATTTGCTGTTGTTAAACCATTATTTTCTAAAAATTGCTTTTTATGTTTTCCATTACTTGTTTTGCTTGTCCTTCAACTGTTGTTTCTTCAATTTCTTGAGTTTCTGGATTAATCGCTATTTTGCCCTGAAATATACAAAAATCCCCTGCTAATCTATATGCTGAATAAGGTCCCACTGCATTTGGTATTTTTCATCGATATTTCCTCCTATTTTTTTAATAAAGATTTTCACTCTAAAACAAAAAAATAATTTTTTTATTTAAAAGTTCTACAAATTCATTTTAACATAATTTTTTTCAGTAATAATCAACATTTTTTTATTATTTCTTTTTGTTTTATTTTTTTACAAAATAAATTTTAAAAATTAAATAATTTTTTTGCTATTGACTTCTAGAATTTATAGAGTATAATAATAATGACATAGATGAAGGGATGTGATTTTATGAAAATCATTATTAGCGGAAAACAATTGAAAGTTACGGATGCAATTAGAAACTATACTGAAGAAAAAGATACAAAAAAATTTCTAAATATACAGAAGCTATAACAGAAGTCGATGTTGTTTTTATCAGTAGAAACTACAAAAATCTGAAGGGATGTCCACAAAGCTGATGGATTAGTTTATGCAAGTGGAACAAAAATAAAAGTTGAAACAGAAAACAGCGATTTATATGTCTGAATTGACGAATTATCTGATAAATTAGAAAGACAAGTTAGAAAATATAAAGAAAAAAACAAAAAGATTTTAACAAAAAGGGACTCGTTAATCTTTGATCTTTTATAAATTATTTGATATTAGTTAACCAAAAAAATAGAGCATTTTTAAGTGCTCTATTTTTTTATTTTTAAATCACAATTTTTTATGAATCTATCTCTGAAATAGCCTTTTTCAAACTGCTCTCTCGAAATATTAAACGAATTTAACGCTTTCAATAACTGTTTTGAATTGTAATATCCGATTTTTAAGATATCTCCCAATTTCGCTCTTCTCTCTTTTGAATTGCTCCCTCAAGTAAGCCCATTATCAATCAGATCACTTGCGCTAAAGATATCTCCTCCAGTCGACTCATCCCTATGCGTAATCACATGTTTAAGTGCCTCCAAAATCGAAGCATCCGAAGCATTCTCAACTCCAATGTTATCAACTTTTAGCCTCTTTTTACTAATAAAAGCATGTTTAATTTTAGGGATCCGACTTTCTATAACACTCTTATTTTTCCCAGCAAAATCTGGATCAGTAAAAAGTATCATTTCATTCGTTTTTTTGACAATTCCTCCAATTTTTTTCAAAGTCTTCTTATTCACGGCAGAAAAAGCCATTCAATGCAATTATGTGCGCATCCACTACTCTCTTTAAAGCAGTTACATCGTCACGCCCTTCCACCAAAAATAATCTCATTTATTTTCAATTTTTTTCCATTTATTTTCCTCAATCATTTATAAATTTATAATTTCGTTATTTAAATTACTCCCACCCTATAAAAGCGGGAGTATCCTAACTAAATTTCACTATATCAAATCTTATTTTTTTCAATTTTAGCATTTTTTTCAATATTTCCAATAACCAATCCCAAGTTTCTTTAACTGACCAAATTTCCATTCTTTCTTCAGCGTATGTGCTCCAAAAAAATATTTGGTCCTACTGAAATAATATCCAAATCTTTTTATATTCACATCAAAAATTCCACATTCTAAACCTGCGTGAATTGCTCTAATTTCGTGATCTTTATTCGCAACTTTTTTTAAATGCTTCTGTTGCAATATCTCTAATTTTTTTGAGTTTTTCTCTGTATTCCCAAGACATATAAGATGAATCAATTCTAACAGCCGCTCCATATTTTTTTCAGAAACTTCTATAACTTTTTTTCATAATTTCATCCAATGATTTATTTACAGAACTTCTTGGTAAAGTTTGAATTTTTTTATTATCAATTTACCATTTTCATTTTTTTAGTCTTAATAACACCCACGTTTATTGAAGTTTCCACCAAATCATCAATATTTTTTTACTCATAGCTAAAACTCCATTTGGAAGTTCATTTATCAATGAAATCAATCTATTTGAATCAGCTTCTGAAACTCCTTTTTCATCGCCTTTTTTTCTCAACTTCAACTACTTCTATCATCGGCGTTTTTATCAATGATTTTCATATCTTTAATTATATTTTTCAAAAAGCCAATTCAGCCAATTTTTTTACATCTTCAACAGTTTCATCTTTAAGATCTACAGCCAATGTAGCCACTGCTTCTCTAGGAATCGCATTTACTTTTATCTCCGCCGTCAATATTCACGATAGAAAAATTATATTTTTTTATTAAGATGATCCAAAACCTCACCTAAAATTTTTATTTGCATTTCCAAATCCACAGTGAATTTCTGCTCCTGAATGTCCTCCACTTAAACCTTTTTACATCAACAGTGATCAATTTACTTTCGTGGTTAATTTCTTTAGTGTCAAGCGTTAATTCTGTAACTGTTCTTCCTCCACCAGCACTACTTACATAAATTTTTCCATGCTCCTCAGTATCAAGATTAATCATTGTTTTTCCAGTAAAAATACTATAATCCAAATTATTTACACCAGTCATTCCATCTTCTTCATCAACTGTAATTATCATTTCCAAAAGCAGGATGCTCAATATCGTTTCTATCTCATCAATTCAAGCATATAAGCTACTGCAATCCCATCATCTCCACCAAGTGTAGTTCCATTAGCTCTCAAGAATCCATCTTTCACGACTAACTCAATTCCTTGTGTTTCAAAATCAAAATCTGTGTTTTTATTTTTTTCCCAAACCATGTCCATATGACCTTGTAAAATTACAGGTGCATAATTTTCATATCCTTTTTGTTGCTTGTTTTTTTATAAATATATTCAAAACTTCATCTTGTGTCACTTCAAGATTTCTTTCTTTTGCAAAATTATACAACCAATCACTTATCTTTTTTTGAAGCTCTCGGTATTTTTTTGAAATTTCACTAAAATAATGAAAAACTCCTTTTGGCTCTAAATTTTTCTAAATTTGTTTCTTTTACTCATTTTTTTCTACCTTCTTTCTGCTTTTTCTATATTTTTTTGCTTTTTTTACTAAATTAATGAATCAAAGAGTTCCTCCAGCTCCGTCATTTCCCTTTGAGACAAATCATACCCTCGACTTCAATTTTTTTCAATAACGGATTATCTTCTCCTAGCGAACTCCTCTCCAATATTTTTAATTACTAATTTTTTTATAAAATTCCATTTTTTTACTCCTCTTTTTTTCTTTTTTTCATAAATTCCAAGTCATCAAATGTCAACTGGACAATATTTGTTTTAGTTATTGAACTTAATTGAACTCCAATTAATCTAACTTCATTCTTTTTCTCTAAAGATCTAAAACTTTCAATCGCCATATCAGCAATTTGTTTTATAATCATTCGTTGCATTTTTTTAATCTCTTTGCTTTTTGTATGTGTAACAAAGTTGGAATACCTTATTTTTTTAATGTAACCGTTTTTTTATAAACTCTTTTTTTCTCTTTTAATTTCTCGCTCAATATTTTCGATTGCTTTTTTTCAATTCATCTTCCAATTCAAGAACATCATTAATCGAATGATTAAAAGTCACTTCTGTCCATACGACTGCCTTTTCCTAGCATTATTAATTTCAGAAAAATGCAACCCTCTAACCACATTATACAAAAAAACTCTCCCTTTACATTACCAAATTTATTTATCAAATCAAATTTATCAAAACCATGTAAATCTTTTTCCAGTCTCAACTTTAAACATTTTTCAATGTCTCTCGAGTTTTCTTTCCAATCCCTGGAATTATGCCTAATTCCTTTATCTTTTAAATATTCTACAAATTGTTCTCTATCCCAAAAATAAAAATATCCATTCGGTTTATTAATATCACTTGCAATTTTAGCACTAACCTTGCTAAAACCTATCCCAACAGAACAAGTTAATCTCACATTTTTAAAAAAATATTCTTTAAATCGCCTAACAAACTTTTTCTATATTATTATTTTTTTATAAACTCAGTAATATCAATATATCCTTCATCCACCGAAGTAAATTCATACTTATCTGTAAATCTTTTTATCAAATTTTTGAATTTCTCTTCCAATTCTAAAATATTTCTCTTTATCAATTCTAACTAAGGTCAAATTTGGACATAATCTTTTTGCTTCCACTACAGGCATTGCAGATTTCACACCATATTTTTCTCGCTTCATAACTTGCTGTCGTCACCACTCCATATCCAACGGCTATCGGTATACCACGCAACCTAGGATTATCTCTCTGCTCCACCGATGCAAAAAGCATCCATATCATAATGCAAATATATTTTTTTATTCATCTCATTTAATCCATAATTTTAATATGTACTCAATGTCGGTAAAATCATATTAAATTCACCATTTTTCAATTTTTATATTTATACGTAGCCATATTTGCCAATTCCAAACTGTGTGTAACAATTATTATCGCTTGATTTTTCTTCTTTACTAATCTTTTTAAACAACTCATTTATCACATTACTAGTTTCTGTATCCAAATTCCCTGTTGGTTCATCAGCTAATATCATTTCGTGATTATTAATCATCGCCCCTAGCAATTGCTACTCTTTTGTTTTTTTCTCCACCAGACAATTCATTTGGCTTATGATTTATTCTGTGACCCTAAATCTACCATTTTCAACAATTCTTTTTGCTCTCTTTTTAGCCTTGTCTTTTGTCATACTTTTTATTAACTAACGCTGGCATCATAACATTTTTCAAGTGCTGTAAATTCATTAAGTAAATAATGAAATTGAAATACAAACCCTATTTTTTTCTATTTCTCAAAAATATTTTTTTAATTTTTCATCCTTCATATTCACTTTTTCATCAATAAAAACATCTCCACTTGTCGGAACATCAAGCAACCCAAGTATATTTAGTAATGAAGTTTTCCCGCTTCCAGATTTCCCTTGAATTGACACAAAAATCTCCACTATTAAATGTTAAATTTATATTTTTAACACATGAATTTCTTCTGCCTTCGTTTTTATATATCTTATTCACATTCTTCAATTCTAAAAATCTTTTTATTCATATTTCAATGCCTCCACAGGTTTCATTTTTTTGCGACTCTAGACGCTGGATAAATTGTAGAAATAAAAACTATAAAGAAAGTTACAATATATATTGTTGAAATCTCTCCCGAAGAAATATATAATGGCAATTCATCTAAATAATAGTATCTTCCCTGATGCCATATATATTTTAAATAATTCTTTTAATAAAATTAACACTAATGGTGAAAAAAATCATCGAAAAATACAATTCCCCGAAACTCCGATAATTAGTCCTTCTATCGTGAATATTTTTTTCTAATATTAGAATTTGTATACCCAATCGATTTTTAAAAATTCCAATATCTTTAATTTTTTTCTCTAACAATCATATTTAAAATAACTGACACGGCAAATGAAGCAACTAATAGCAACAAACTTAATATTGCAATTAGCACATATTTTTTCAAATTGAACCGCATGTAATAAATTTTCATTCAATTTTTTTCCAAGTTATTGCACCAAAATCTTTACTTGGCAATTTGCTCTAACTTCCTCAAAAACTTTATCTACCTTTTGAGGATTCGCAGTTATAATTCCAACTTCTGTAGCAACTTCTCCTCTTTCACTCATAATTTGCATTGTTTTCAAAGGTACCACAACTAAATTTGAATCATAATCCAAAAAAACCTGTTTTAAAAATTCCCCTTACAATTAATTTTACTTCTTTATTTTCAGCAGAAACTAGACTTATCTCTTGACCCTACTTTCGCATTCATTTCTTTTTGATAATTCTTCCCCAATTAATACTGAATTTAACTCAGAAATATTATTATTCCCATTCAAAATTCTTAATTTTAAATCCTTTTTTACATTTTTCAGCCGTCATTCCCTTTGCAAGAACTCCCTTTGCAAATCCCTTTGTATTTCAAGATTGACTGACTATTAATTTGAGGAATAACTGCTGTTACCTCTTTTTATTCCCTTTGTACTGTCAATCACGCTATTATAATTTTCGAAAAAGCATCTTTTTCTACTTTTTACCAAAATATGTGGACTCATAGTCAAAAGAGTATTTATCATATTTTTTTATTCAATCCATTAGAAATCGTAAGCGATACAACAAATACTGTAACCGCAATTCCTACTCCTAAAATAGAAAAAAATACTTTTGAAATTTTTCTCTCAACAACATGTCTCCAAGCTATAAAAAAACTCTACCATCTTTGTCTTAAACTCTCCCTTCTATCATTTTTTTATTTTTTTATCTTACATCATCAGACATTTCCGATGTGACATTATAATTTCTCATTAAATCTTCTTTTTGTGCCTCAACTTTTGCTCCATCCAACACAATTTCATCACCATTTTCTGTTTCCAATATCACAAATTCTGAATTCGCTTTTTCTCAATTTTTGAACAAAATCTTTGAAATTTTTTATATTTCTCACCATTTATTTTTCAAAATTATCAAATTTTTCCAATTCAGAATATCCTAAATTCACGTCAAATGGTAAAACACTCGTTAAAATAGCTAATTGATCATAATCTTTATAAGTGTCTTCTTTCTCATAAACAGGTGGTACTTCACCTTTCGATTCCTTCAACAATGTCAAATAATTGTTTTGTCAATGGCTCGAAAAACCAATCCCCCTGTACACAAAATATGAAGGCGGTGTCTCAATTTTTACTTCAGTCACAACACTATATCTAATATTTTTACTATTCAACTTAACTGATCCAGTCATTTTTTTCTTATTTCTCACAATTTCATAACTTAACATATCTCCAAAAATTCTTTTGTTGATTAATATAAGAAAAAAATCCGTTTTTTCATTAGGTCTAAATTCAACTGTTCCATCAGATTCAATCCATTTATTATCCAATTTCAATAAAACATCATCTTTTGAAGAACTCCCTCAAAAGGTGAATTTTTAAATACTTTTTATCAACACACCTTTCGAATCATTAGGGCAATCCCAACATTTTTTTCTATGTGCCACACTTTCAAGTGCACTCCACTGAATTCCCTAATCTCGGAGGACCATCATAATTTTCATCCTTTATATCATTTAAAAAGTTTTTCAAAATATTCACTGGTATAAAATATCCATATTATCAGCATTCGCAATACCTGCAAAAGCAACTCCTACTACTTTCCCATTATTTGTAACAGGACCTCCACTATTTCCACTATTTATTGCAAGATCCGTTTGTCCAATCAAAAATCTCTCATTTGTCAATGTATAAGTATTATGCTCCATTCTAGAAACTATCCCTTGCGTTGTACTCAACTTATCTCCACCCAAAGGATATCCATAAACAACTACTTTTTCCCCGAATGCTTGGCAAATTCCCCTAAAGTTAACGATGTCGTCCCTTTTAAAAAAATCTTTATCATCCACTTCAACTAAAGCTAGATCATACTCTTCTGACACAATTTAACTTTAGCCTCATATTTTTTTAGAATCTCCTTCTTTTCTTATCTGCAAAAATTTTTGCATTTATTACTGCGTGTGCATTTGTAATAATTTTATTCCCTTCAATTATAAAACCTGTCGCCGTAGAATTAAAACTCTGACCATATTGCCAAGGTGCACTATAATTGTATGATTGATGTCGTGATAAACTTTTACTAATGCTTTTAGTAACTGAACTTTCAGCAGAAAAAAACAGTCATCACACATAAAAAAATCCCATTAGAATTATTTTTATCTTCATTTTTCCTCCTGTTTTTCCTATATTTTTCCATTCTCAAACTCAATTTTCACACCGATCTTTTTTCTACAAGTTTTTAAAAAAATAATAACGGATTATCAATATTCAAAATAAATTTTTATACTTTTTATCATTCGTTATTACTTCCAAAAACACGCTCAAATTTTTGCCCTTTCACTTTATCAATTTTTACAAAAAAAGCTTTCACATCAGATAATTTCACCTCGTACTCTTGAATTAGCAATTTCATTTTTATCAACTGTTAGCTTTATATCCCACTAAAACTATCGTAGAAATAATTACATAAAAGTAATAAAAATTATTCCCAAAATTATCTTTTATTGTAGACATTTTTTCCAATCCCATAAACTGTTTATACAGCGAATAAATAGCTGTTCCTGTTAGTACTATAAAATAGACGATGAAATCATATTTTTTTACTTGCTCTAAAAAGTATATTTATCAATTTCACCTTCTATTTTGTAATCTTCAAAATTTTTCAAAAGCTGACATATCAAACAAATTTTTCCATAATAAATCTCCTATAAAAACAAAGTTCTTTTTCAATTATTCTATTAAATTATTCAATGATTTTTATAAGTTGTTTCCCCTTTCCTTTTTAAATTAAAAACTTCACGCGCTAATTTTTTTCTGTTTTATCACTATTATTAAGATTTTTTGATTATCTTCTAAAGTCTTTTTATTTTTCATAAACGACTAATTGTTGCTTTACTTCATTTAATTCTTTTTACTTTTCTCTTTGATTTATATCATACATTTGAAAAAGCAAAACCACGCCAAAAGTAAAGCTACGAAAGCATTTTAAACCAATAAATGTTTTTTTATTCATATTTCTCTTTTCTCCTTTTTTTCATTCAAAATTACTTTTACAAAATTCATAAAAATAGAACTTTAAAACTTTTTAAATAATTAATTTTTTTATTATACTATATATATTTCAGTGTATTTCTAACTTATTATTGTAACTATTTAACTTTTTCCTTTTATATTTTTTTCATTTTTTTATTTTTTTCAATCTCTTTAACAAAACTATCTAAATTATCAAATTTTTATAAACTGATGCAAATCTAACATAAGCCACTTCATCCAAATCCAATAAATACGAAACAATTTTATCACCTAGCTGACTAGACTTAATCTCACCAGAAAAAAATTTGTCAAAAATCTCTTTCTAATTTATCCAAAATTTCCTCAATCTTTTTCCATATTTATATTTCTTTTTTTCAAAAGCCCTAATTATCCCATTATAAACCTTTTTCCCTCGAATATAGTTGCTTTTTCTCCATTTTTTTCTTTTATAACAAAAAGTGTCAAATCTACAACTTTCTCATGAGTCGTAAACCTTTTTTTGACATTCTTCACACTCTCTACGTCTTTTTATCGAATTTCCATCCGAATAAGATCTACTATCAATAACTTTAGTATTATCACTACCACAATATGGACATTTCATATATTTTTAAACCTCTTCACTCTTAATTATTTCCATAATTTCTTCTTGAGTTTTAGCCTTTAATAAATTTTTCTCTAAATTTATCTTCTTTTTATCACTCTAGAAATTCTTGCTAGAACTCTCAAATATTCTTTTGTATCATCAACTGGACATAAAAAAACATAAAAATTATTTTCACTTTTTCTTTTTCGTCTTCTAGTGTACCATACTCAACACCATCTTTTGAAATTCCTATAGTTATGATTAACTCATCAACTGTTGTTGTTTTTGCATGGGGAACTGCTACTTCTTTCCCAATTCCTGTGGTACCCATTTCTTCTCTCGAAAAAAATATCATTCAAACCTAATTCTGGATTTTTATTACATTTGTTTCTTTTTAAACCTTCATAAAAGCTCTTTTAATTACAGCATTTTTAGTTTTTCCCTTTTAAATCTAAATTAATTGTTTCTACTTTAATGTAATCAGTAATGCTATTTGTCGACATCTATATTCCCTCCACAACGAATTTTTATTTCTAAATTTACTTGTAAATTTATATTTATATATTTTTTCAAAAAAAATATGTAATTCTCTTTAACTCTTTTGAATATTTTTTTCAATTCCTTTTGAATTTTTTTCCAAATCATTAGAATTTTTCCCCATTTATTTTTTTACTAGATTATCGTATACTTTTTCCCAATCTTTTCACCTAAAATTTCCTTCAATTCCATTTTATCATAGATTCCATGCTCAATCATTATTCTACGTAAAAAAATGATACACCAATATAATATTTATATTCTTCTGTCATACTTTTAATTCCATCAATATAATCTAAAATTTCTGAAAATTTTTATCAAAAAAATATATGATTTTTCATAACTCAAATCATATATTTTCTCAACACTATCTAAAAATATACAGTGCTATTTCTAATTTTTTTCAATATTTTTTTAGTTATATTATTAAAAACTTTTATAGTTTCTGTCTCATCAATAATGTGATAATTATTTTTTTCAGTTATTAACATTTCAACTATATTTAAAGGATTCAAAGAAGCAACATTCCTTTTTTGATTTTTCTAATTCCATATGCCATTCCTACTAACTTTCCGTATTCCCGACTAAAAAAATCGTTATTAGTAAATTTGCTTCTCCTACTTCCTTCTTTTTCAATATTAATCCTTTTACTTTTAATTTTTTTCATAATTAATATCTTATAATCTTTCAATTAATTTTTTTCAATTTTTACAACCATATTTCAATTAAAAATCTCTGATTTTATTTCTATTTAAAATTAGATAAATAATAAACAACTCTTGAATTACCATCTGTTACAAAATATTTTTTTGTAGGATATGTATATTCTCCAACTTTTTATAATCACTGAATCCAACAGTCACTCCACCACTTTTTTTATTGAAGTCAACCAGTTATTTGTGAAAACAAATGTATCGTTTCCTTTAGTTTGTGTTTTTTAGAAGTTAATTTACTTTAATTTATTGAATACACCTAAAATATTTGCTTCATCTTTTTGTATTTTTGTTTAACTGTTTGTTTTAATGAAGGATAATATATAGTTTTACTATTTCCTGTAAAAGTGTATATTTCTCCTTTGTTTACGCTTAGTGCAGTAATTTGTAACTTCATTGTACCATTATGATACGACATAATGTATCTTTTTGTTTTTCGATCCATTAATTGTTAATGATTCTGACACATTTGCTGTAAAAATTTCTCTTTTCCCAAAAATCTTTAGAAAAAGAAAATACTGATATTAGTAAAAATATTGCTACTAATTTTTTTCCCATTGAAATACTTTTTTTAATCCATTTAACATCCTTTATCACCTCTATAATTATTTGGTTAATTGTAATTCTAGCACATTTCAATTCATTTTCTCTTTAGTTTGTCTGTGATGTTTCTTTATTCTTTTTAAATTCTTCTTCAACGCTTTTATTTATTTCTGTGTTTAAAGTATTTGTGCTCCATTTATAAACTAATACACTTTGAATATCAAACACATTATACGCTGGTTTAAATCTCATTTCCTTCATTTTTTTAAATGCATTTATATCTCTAATTTTAAACGCTCCAATTTTTTTATACCTCTAGGGAAAATATCGCTCACTCCTCGAAGTTTCTATATTAAATACTGTTTTATCATTTACATTTTCATTATAATTCAAAATTGAAAAAGTTCCGTTTCCATTTCCTCTTAAAATTTGCATATCTGTTCCATTTTACAACTACACTCATTCTAGATTTTTACTTGTCAATAGCATAACTTCTGAATATTCATCATTTATTTTAGATATTTTTCCAATTAGATAACCATCATACATTACTGGCAAATTTAATGATAATCCTTGATTTTTACCTTTGTTTATGTATATTGTGTCTGAAGAACTTCCATTTTTCAACTAAAGCTATATCTCAGTCAATATACTCAGATGGTTGTTTCGTTCTCATTTCCAACATTTGTCTTAATTTTTCATTTTCGATTTTTAAATTTGCTAATTCCATATTTTTGAACTTTATTTTTGTAATTCAAAAATCTCTTGTTTTTATTTTTTCCACATATTCATCTATATAACTTATATCATTCACTCTTGACTTAAATTTTTAACGTCTGCTTATAAAGCATTCCCTTCATTTTAGCAAGCCTAAAATTGACTGCCTGTGTCATTCCATCTGCAAATTTAAAAGTCGATGCCAATCTATTTTTTTGAAAGCAAATAAAACTGTTATTAAAATTGCAATAATTAATACATTTCTACCTAGATTTTTTAGGAGATTTTACCTATACCCATTCTTACTCAATATCCTCCATTTCTTATTTCTTAAATCACTTTTAGTTAGTATTATACTATATTTTTATCACTTTGTAAATGTAGAAACGACTTTAAACTGAGTTTTTTTATTTTTATTTTCTGAAAAATATTCATTTGATATTTATGAACTTTTGTAGTAAAATAAATTGTATTGAAAAATCAAATAATACATAACAAAATATTAAGATTATAAATAATAACTTTTTGTTAGAAAGGCAGGAATAAATGAAAATAGGAATTGATAAAATCGGATTTGCAATGCCTAAATATTTTTTTAGATATCGCAGATTTGGCAAAAAAGCTAGAAACATTAATGCTAATAAATATGTAAAAGGGCTTTTACAATTGGAAATGAGTATAGCACCAATTACTCAAGATATAGTTACTTTAGGTGCTACAGTCGCCTCGGAATTTTTGACTGAAGAAGATATATATTGATATGATAATAATCGGTACAGAATCTGGGATTGATCAAAGTAAATCAGCTTCTATTTTTTTATCCATAGTTTGCTGGGATTATCGCCATTTACAAGGGCTATTGAGTGAAAGAGGCTTGTTATGGGGAACAGCGACTATTGCAATTGCTAAAAATCATGTGGTTTCTAATCCAGAATCGTCTGTTCTTGTGATAACTAGTGATTTGGCAAAATATGGAATTGGGGCAACAGGAGAATCAACACAAGGAGCTGGTAGCTGTGCAATGCTTATAAAAAGATCCAAGTATTTTTAATTTTAAATGATGACAATGTTTATCAAACTCGAGATATTATGGATTTTTGGCGTCCTAATTATTCAGATTTTTCCTCATGTTGATGGACATTTTTCGACAAAGCAATATTTAGATTGTTTTAGAAACAACTTGGAATGAGTATTCTAAAAATTTAATAAATCTTTTAGACAATTTTGAAAGCAATTTGTTTTCATTTACCTTTTCCAAAAATTGGTTTTAAAAGGTTTGAATACAATAGTTCCAAAAACAGGAAAAATGAAAAATTTAAAAGATAAATTAAATGAAAATTTCCATACTTCAATTATTTATAACCAAAAAGTAGGAAATATTTACACTGGCTCACTTTATTTGAACTTGCTTTCGCTTCTTGAAAAACTCAAAATCTTTTATCTAGTGGTGATAACATTTTGATGTATAGTTACGGAAGTGGCGCTGTTTGTGAAATATTTAGTGTAACTTTGGTTGATGGTTTTGAGAAACGATTGCGTTCTGATAGAATGGGAGATTTTTGATGCTCGTGTTAAACTTTCTATCGAAGAATATGAAAAAAATGTTTTTTTGAGAAAAATTGAGTTAGATGAAAATGGAAATTCTAGTTTTATTAGTGATGATGATAGTTTGTTCTCGTTAGAAAAAAATTGAAAATCATATGAGAATTTATATATAATTTTTAGGAGAAGAATTATGAAGAAAAAATTGGCTTGGATTTCAGAAAAAAACAAGATTTGAGCGTATTGATATGTTGAAGAAAAAAACGAAATTATTGACAGTGATTTTTGAAAATTTATTAAAAGAAAATAAAAAAATTTATCTACTGAAATTGCTGGACAAATGATTGAAAAATAGTATTGGTACGTTTTTCTTTGCCATTTGGAGTAGCACCTAATTTTTTTGATAAATGATGTTGAGTATACTGTTCCTATGGTTACTGAAGAACCTTCTGTAATTGCGACTTGCAGTTTTGTGACTAAACTTGTTTCAAAAATCTGGAGGTTTTTTTCTACAAAAATTTTTAGATAGAAAAATGATTGGTGAAATTGCTTTTATTTGATGTTGAAAATTTTTGATGAAGCAACTGAAAAAAATTCTAAATTCGAAAGAAGAAATATTAAAAGTTGCAAACGAGGCTTATCCGTCAATTGTAGCACGTGGTGGTGGTGCTTTGCGATATCGAAGTTAAGAAACTTGAAGAAGGAAATACTTCTTTTTTTAGTCGTTTATTTGACTATCGATGTAAAAAGAAGCAATGGGTGCAAAACATTATAAATACTATGTTAGAAGCAATTAAACCTTTACTTGAAGAAATTACTCAATCAAAATCTTTAATGGCAATTTTATCAAATTATGCTACAAAAATCATTAGTTAAGGCAAATTGTGAATTGGATGTTAAATTGCTTTGGTGGAAGTGAAGTTGCTAAAAAAATAGATTTGGCGAGTAAATTTGCTAAAACAGATATTTATCGTGCGACTACTCATAATAAAGGGATTTTTAATGGTATTGATGCCGTCGTGATTGCTACTGGAAATGATTGGAGAGCTATTGAAGTCGCTGGAAATGCTTATGCTGTAAAAAAATGGACGATATGAAGGACTTACAACTTGGATTTTTCGATGAAAAATACTAATAAATTAAAAGGTGAACTTATTTTTGCCAATGCCTGTTGCAAGTGTTGGCGGTTCTATTGGGCTAAATCCTTCTGTTAAAGCGTCTTTTTCATATTTTTAAATAATCCCGATGCAAAAAAACTTTAGCGAGTATTATCGTTTCTGTTGGATTAGCACAGAATTTGGTCGCTCTTAAAGCATTAGTTACGACTGGTATTCAGAAGGGGCATATGAAGCTTCGAGCTCGTTCTCTTGCTCTTTTTGCTGGGGCTAATGCTGATGAAGTAGATCCGCTTGTAGAGGAACTTTTGAAGGCTAGGCATATGAATTTAGGTGTGGCGAAGGAATTGTTGGAAGAATTGAGAAAAATAAAGATTTTTATATTTTTATTGAATATGAGAGTGTAACAATTTTTGTGTAATATAGAATAAAAAAAGTTCTGAATTTAATGGATTTATTTATTAGTTTTACACAAAATTATGGACACTCTCCAATGACTTGATATCTTTTAATTCTTTTTTTCATTTTTCTATTAAATACTATATTAATAAAAAAATTTTTAATCCAAGAGTTTTACTTTACCTTTTTTTCAATCTCTCCAGTTTCTAAAATTCTAAGTCCATTTCCTCGGGAAAATCTTGATTACTCAAAGCAATTATTCTCTTTGTAGCGGTATTTTTCGCTATCTATCTTCACTTTTGGAACACCTTTTTCTTGTTTCACTGATATAATTTTTACCACTAATAAAATTACCATTATTGTCAAGTTTTATTTTTGAATATTGGTGCAATTCCACTGATTCCCTGATAAAGTTATATTTCCAAATGTGGCAAAATTTCCAGCACTGTAGGAAATAAATTTATTTTTTTATAAAGTTCTATTGCACGTGTTACATGAGGGCCTTGTCCAAAAAAACGATATCAGCACCGAATCTACAGCACTTCTAGCGAATTTAAAAACATTTCCTCTATTTTTCATCATGAAAAAAATTTCATTATTTCGAGTAATATGTTCGTGATCCTTGCCTTCAGCACCACCATGAAAATAGACTACAACAATATTTGTCTTACTTTTCAAAGATTTAATTAACTTCGAAGCATATTCATAATCGTTTATATCTACTGTTTTTTTGAATTTGGTGCAAATGAGACAAATCCATATTTTATACCATCTTTCTCTAATATTGAATATTCTATTTTTATCTTTAATCCCACGAATATTTAATTCCTAATCCATCAAGATTTTTTTCATCGTTTGTGATATTCCGGTTTCACCAAAATCGTTACTATGATTATTCGCTAAACTCAAATAGTCAAATCCAGCATTCTTTAAATACTCTCCATATTTTGATGGCATTCTAAAAAACATAACAAACTGATGGATTATCGCAAGTTTTTCGCATCTCCACCCTTATCAAACAATGTTCCTTCCAAATTTCCAGTTGTTATATCCGCATCTCTTAAAATCCCTTCAACATTTTGTAAAATGTTTGTATTTTGGCAATAATTCCTCACTTGGATAATTACTTCCCTAACATAATATCTCCAACACCAATAATCGAAATTTCTTTTTCATTTCTTCTTTTTTTGTTTTTTCTCGTATTTTTTTATTATTTGAATTACTATTTTTCAAATTGACCACAACTGAAATTTAAACTCAATATGAAAAATTAAAATCAAATATTTCTGTAATTTTCTCAAATTTCCTCCAAAAATTTTTAATATTTCTTACTTCATCACTTAGATATTTTTCTATATCCCTTTATTCTTTCTCAAATTTTACTTCAAATTCTTTTTCCCAAAAAAATGCAATTCCAATTTTTCAAAATTTTCTCAACACCAGCATTTTTTCAAAACCGAAAACATATTTTTTTCTCATCAATTTGATTTAATGCAACTTCACATTCTTTTTCAAGTTTCTCTTTTAATTTATCTCTACTAAACTTTTTCATCTGAATTTGCATTCACAATTTTTCAATTCAAAAAAATAATTCCTTCTCTTCCTTCCAAAACATTTTTTAGGTTTCAAAAAGCAAATCATATCGGCCTTTTTCCAGCAAAAGCCATTCGATGTAATTTCATACTCATTTTTTAAAATCAAAAATTATTCCAAGCATAAATCCGTGATAAAACTGCTCTTTATAAATTCCATTTACATCAAAAAAATTCCTGTATTTTTCTAATAAAACTTTATTTAATTCCAACTTAAATTTTTTTAACATCTCCATTTTTTAACGCTTCTGTCATATCTAAAAAAATTATTCGTATCCTTGAAATATACTTCAATAAACATTTCAGAAAACATTTCTAAAATTTCTTTATTTGGAATTTTTTTATACCCGTATTTTTTCATAACATCATATTCTTCAGCCAAAAGTCAAATACCCACTATGAAAAAAATAGATTCCAAATATTTTTCTCAAAATTAGCCTCCAAATTCCCCAAAAAGTCATATTATCATTAATTCTTTTTTAAAAATACTTTCTTTATTTAACAATTTTTGAAAAAAATCATCAAAAATCTCATTCTTCAATTTTTCCAAATACAACTGAATCAATCCATTCCCACTAGTATTTACCCAATAAGGTCGCAATCTTCCCTTTTTCAAAAAAATTAATAATAGACCAAGGATTATACACTTTTTGTATCCCCAAATAAATATCCATTGTACCATTTTTGAACATCTTCCAACTCATATTCCAAATTAAAATCTTTCAAAGCCTCTTCAACTTCATCTTCCATAATCCCAAAATATTCTGTAAATTCACTATCCAAAATCGTATGAACTTCCAAATTATTCAACCCACGAAAAATATTTTTCTTTCGCAACTCTTAAAATTCCAGTTATTACACTCATTTCAAGATATTCATTATCCTTCAAAACAGATCCGTAAAAAAACTCTTGAAAAAAATCAATGGTTTCACTATAATATCCTTTTATGTAGGAATTTATTATCGGTTGATCGTATTCATCAATTAATACTATCACTTTTTCATAATATTCATACACATATTTTGTCAAATTCAATAATGATCTTTCCCAGTCACCTTCATCTTTCTCTAGCCAAATATCTTCAAATTTTTTTCAAAACTCTCTTATTCAAATGTTCCATTAAATATTCAAATTTTTGCATAAATATCTGAAATCGTTGACTTTATCGACTTAAAAACCACTTTCCCAGTCATTTTTTTATTGTAATTTTTTTAAACGAAATTGAAATTACAGGAAATTCTCCTTGTTTTTCAAAATACTCACTTTTTGGAAATATTAAGTCCTTCAAATAGTTTTTTTATTTTTCTTCTTTATTCTTAACATCAAAAAAATATTTTAACATCGACATGTTCAGTGTTTTCCCAAATCGTCTTGGACGAGTAAACAATTTAACAATAGAACCGTCCTCTAAAAATGTTTTTCTATAAGCTCTGATTTATCAAAATAATAGTAATTTTTCAATCATATCTTTAAAATCAGACAATCCAATTGGTAATTTCTTTTTCCTTTTTTTCATAATAATCCCTCTTTTTATTAATTTCACTAACTTCTATTTGTCTTATAAATACCTTCCAAACGTCTTCTTGTAGCAGTTTTTTGAATACCAAGTATCCTCCAAAATAAGTGCATCTTTTAAGTGGCGTTTTTAAAACTTGCTGTTTCATATGATTTATAAACATACATCTCGAAGAATGATGATTGTCTAGCGTAACACAAGATGCAAAGTGTATTGCCACTTCTTCCGGCTTAATTTTTCCTTCTTTTTAAGACATTTTTCCCACATTTGACAAAAAGAGAATTTACTCCTTTTCCGTTACATCCTCCACATTCAAACATAAGAAGTCTCATATCTTGATCTTGCGAATATTTTTCAAATCCGCCACTTCTTTCATAAAATGACTGGTCGCAATGATATCCATCGCATCGTCTTTTTTTGCAATCTCACATTGAATTATTACAATTAATTTAATTTTTGATAAATCCATATTTATAATTCCTCCTAAAGATAACTATTTTTATTAATTTAGCTTTTTTTACTTTAAATTTTATCAAAAATAGAAACCTTTTTGTCAATTAGATTTTTATTACTAAAAAGTCCCTATCCAATTAAAGACAGAGACTTTGAATATATTTTATTTCAAATGTTCTACATCATTCCTGGCATTCCCATTCCACCTGGCATTCCTGCACCGATGGTTTTTCTTCTTTTTTTGTTTCCAACAGCTACTTCTGTAGATTAACAATACTGATGATACTGAGATTGCATTTTTGAATTGCTGAACGAGTAACCTTAGCAGGATCTATAATTCCAACTTTTTACCATGTCAACATATTCTTCATTTGCAGCATCAAATCCGATACCTTGTTCAGAATTTCTAACTTTTTCTAAAACTACTCCTGAATCAAGACCAGCATTTATAACGATTTGTCTCAATGGAGAAAATAACGCTTTTTTCACTATTTCTACTCCTAGACCTTCTTCTCCTTCTAATTTGAAATCTTCAATAGCTTTAGAGATTTCAACTAAAATAGTTCCTCCTCCAGGTACGATTCCTTCTTCAACAGCGACTTTTTGTCGCATTCAAGGCATCTTCGATTCTTAATTTTCTTTCTTTCATTTCAGTTTCTGTAGTAGCTCCAACTTTAATAACCGCAACTCCTCCAGATAATTTAGCCAATCTTTCTTGTAATTTTTCTCTATCATAATCTGAAGTTGTTTCTTCGATTTGATGTTTAAGTTGATGAACTCTTGCTTCAATTTCCTCTTTCATTCCTAAACCATCTACGATTACTGTGTTATCTTTACTAACTCTAACTTTCTTAGCTTGTCCTAAAAAAAGTCAATTTCTGTCATTTCCAATTTAATTCCTTTTTCTTCAGAAATAACTCTCCACCAGTTAAAATCGCAATATCTTGTAACATTGCTTTTCTTCTATCTCCAAATGCTGGCGCTTTAACAGCCACAACATTCAATGTTCCTCTCAATTTATTTACAACTAATGTTGCCAATGCTTCTCCTTCTACATCTTCCGCAATTATCAACATCGGTCTACCAGTTTCAACAGTTTTTTTCCAAAATTGGTAATAATTCTTTCATACTAGTAATTTTTATCTGTAATCAATAAATAAGGATTATCCAATTCAACAACCATTCTTTCAGTGTCAGAAACCATGTAAGGTGACAAATACCCATTATCAAATTGCATTCCTTCTACAACTTCCAATGTTGTATCCAATGATTTAGCTTCTTCAACTGTAATTACACCGATTCTCCAACTTTTTTTCCATCGCTTGAGCAATTAAATTACCAATTTCCTTATCTCCAGCTGAAATTGCTCCAACTTGCGCTATTTCCTCATTTGATTCAATTTTTCGCTCTTTTTGCTAATTCCTCAATCACTTTTTTTAGTTGCTTGTTCCATACCTTTTCTAATGAAAACAGGATTTGCTCCAGAAGCTACCATTTTTTTAATCCTTCTTTAATCAACGCTTGTGCCAGAACAGTTGCTGTTGTAGTTCCATCTCCAGCCACATCATTTGATTTTGTTGCAACTTCTTTTTACTATTTGTGCTCCTAAATTTTCAATTGGATCATCAATTCAATCTCCTTCGCAATCGTAACACCATCATTCGTAATAATCGGCATTCCAAACCCTCTATCCAACACAACATTTCTACCTTTAGGCCCCTAATGTTATTTTTCACTGCATCTGCTAATGTATCTACTCCAATTTCAAGCGATTTTTCTCGCATCTTCATTAAATTTTTATAACTTTTTGACATTTTTCCATTCTCCTTCTTTTTAATTTATAATTTATACTAGTCAGTTATCGCTAAAACATTATCTAAATTCAAAAATTAAATAAGTTTCATCTCCATCTTTCACTTCTGTACCGGTATATTTTTTTCATGAATAATTTTATCTCCAACTTTGATATCTTCAATTTCTTTCCCAATAGCCACAACTTCTCCAGTAATCGGCTGATCCTCACCAGTTTTTTTCCTGGCAAAACAATTCCACTTTTTCTAACTTCTTCTTCTTTAACTTTTTTTACTAATAATCTTTTTCCCTAATGGTCTAATATTCATATTTCCTCCTAATTTACTCTCTTTAATAATTTTTTTACTAAAGTTTATTCAATAATAAACATAATATAAAAATATATCTAAGAATTTTACATTTTACTTCTTAATCTAACAATTTTATATTAGTCTAAATATTTTAAAAAGTTAGCACTCTCTTAATAAGATTGCTAACTATATAATAATATATTTTTTTATTTTTTTCAAGTATTTTTTTCTGATTTGATGTTTCTTCATTCATTGAAATAGATTTTTGATTTTTTTCTACAATAATTTCATATTTTTTCTCAGTATTAAACTCAAGATTTTTTTATTTTTTTCAGAAATTTCATCTGTCATTGTTTCATTCCCAACAACTAAAACAACAAAGTTCTCATTATTATTTGCATCTATCAATTTTTCCAATTTTAACTGTACTAATATTATTTGAAAAAAATTTTTATACAAAACGCTTTCAACAGTTTTTAAATCACTTTCCAAAATTTCCCGATCTTTATTTTTTTACTTGGTAATGCAATGCTTTCTGTATTTTCTTTTTGTTTTTTCTTCATTTAAATATTTTTGATAAGTCCTGTGCTGTCAAATATTTTTTTCATTTGAAATCTGTTTTTATATTCAAACTATATTTTTCCCAAATTATACTTCCCTAATTTTTCTAAATTCTTAATATCTTGATTTTTAACAATATCTCCAACAATTTTTTCAAAGTTATCACTTTATATCAATTGAATCGTCGAAAAACATAGTAATTATTCAATTCTTTAGAAATAAATTTTTTTAGTGAATTATCTCTTGCTGTATCTTGAACTAAAGTTGTTGCTGTATATATACTTGGAATAATTATGATTAAACTTCCTATATAAAATATTATTTGTTTTTATTGAAATTTTTCCTTCTGCTTTAAAAATATTTCCCGAATAAACTTTTTAATCCAACTAATGTTGCTATCATTATAAAAATACATTTATTATAAACAAATATCCTGCTCCAAGAAAAATTTTCAGATTCCCATGAGCAATCCCAAATCCTACTACACACAAAGCGGCATTAATGCTGTTGCAATAGCTACTCCAGGAACTACATTTCCACCATCTTCTTTTTGTTTTTTTCCAATTACTCCTGCAGTTCCACCAAAAATTGCGATTAAAACATCCCATAAAGTAGGATAAGTTCTTGCTAGTATCTGTGGTGTTGCATCATTTATAGGGCTTACTAAAAAAAATAAAAAGTGGAACTTACTACACTTATTAATATAAAAATTCCCAATCTAAAAAGTGACACATAAACTCTTTTTAAATTTCCATTTGATAATCCCAATCCTAGCGACTGAATTGGCGACATTAGTGGCGAAATCAACATTGCTCCAATAATTACTGCAACAGAATTTGTATTTAATCCTATTGAAGCTATAATCATTGCACAAATCAGAATAAACATTGTTTCCTTTGTAAAATCAGAATCTTCAATAATATTTCTTTTTTTAAAATCTTGTATTTCTCATGTTTTATTTTTTTCCATTTTATATTCTCCTTTTTGATCTTAAATTTTCTAAAATTTATTTTTTTCATAATACTCAAAATTAATAATATAAAGTAGCTGTAAACATTACCATTTTTCCAAATAAATCTAAAATTTCACTACTTTTTATATTTTTTTAAGTTTGAACAAATAATTTACCATCTCTAATGTACATATTTTTAATTTTTACATGTTTTTTTATTCTATCTTTATTTTTTTCTTCATATTCCTCACCATATTTATACACTGGCGTAGTCTCAATATAGTTACTCAATAAAGATTTCAACATTTTTTGCTTCCGAAGAATCTGCTACTTCCTTACCATTTTTCATCTAAAATCTTATCAATTGATAAATCTACTAAATACAATTCTTCTTTATTTATATCATATCTGACATTTTGTACTCAAATACATTTTTTTCCACTAATTCCATTTCCAACAAGCGAAGCTGAATAATCAGCATCAATATACATTTTATCACCTTTGAAATCAACTTTAGGATTTTTCAAAGTAACCTTTAGCAAACAAGAAATTTTTTTGTAATTGGAAATTTTTTTGTCTACTTTTTCCTTGAATTACTGATTTTTGGAACACTTAAAGTTTTATTTTTCCAAAAAAAGTGCAAGAAACTATTCCTAATGCAACTACAAATACTAGAATCATGATTAATGCCAATTTTTAGAAAACTGTTTTTCTTTTTTTCCCATTTTTTATACCTCCTTTTTAACATTTATCTTTGTCTATTATATCACACTAACAATTAAAAATAGTATAAGAAAAATATGTATCATCTTTTTAAAACACTACAAATACTTCTTCAAAAATTTCCCAGTCCAAGACCCTTCATTCTCTGCAATTTCTTCAGAGTCCCTTCTGCAATAATCTGTCCACCTTTGTAACCACCTTCGGGTCCTATATCAAGAATGTGATCCGCAACTTTAATTACATCTAAATTATGCTCAATTACTAAGACTGTATTCCCTTTATCAACCAATCTGTTTTAATACTTCTAATAATTTTTCTGATGTCTTCAAAGTGAAGTCCTGTCGTAGGTTCGTCCAAAATGTAAATAGTTTTTTTCCTCTTGACATTTTTTTGATAATTCAGTTGCAAGTTTTATCCGTTGAGCTTCCCTCCCGAAAGAGTTGTCGCAGGTTGTCCTAATTGAATGTAATTCATTCCTACATCCATCAATGTTTGCAGTTTTCTCTCAAGTGCCGGAATATTTTTTTGAAAAAAATTCGTATGCTTCTTCAACTGTCATTTCTAGCACATCTGCGATACTTTTTTCCTTTGTACTGAACTTCCAGTGTTTCTCGATTGTATCGTTTTTCCTTTACAAACTTCACATTCCACATAAACATCTGGCAAGAAATTCATTTCAATTTTATTAATTCCAGCACCGCTACACGCTTCACATCGTCCACCCTTTTTACATTAAATGAAAAATCTTCCTTTCGTGTATCCACGCACTTTCGCATCGTTTGTCTGTGCAAATAAATCACGAATATCATCAAAAATTTTTGTATATGTCGCAGTATTCGATCTCGGAGTTCTCCCCAATCGGCGACTGGTCAATATCAATCACTTTTTCCAAGTTTTTCAAGCCCATCGATTCCACCATTTTTCAAGTGGATACAATTTCCCTTTATTTAACCTGTTGTGAAGCTCTGGAAACAATGTCTGATTAATTAATGTCGACTTCCCACTTCACGAAACTCCTGTCACAACCGTCAAAACTTCAAGCGGAATATGTGCAGTCACATTTTTTCAAATTATTTCCTTTTTGCATTTTTCAAAACAATTTCTTTTCGTCGCTTTTTCTTCTTTTTTTCGGGCACTTCAATTTTTAATTTTCCCATTCAAATATTGTGCTGTCAATGATTTTTTTGTTTCTCATAACTTGTTTTGGCGTTCCTTGTGCTACAACCTTTCCTCCTTTGATTCCAGCACCTGGACCTATGTCAATCAAATAATCCGCTTCTCTCATCGTATCCTCATCATGCTCTACAACAATCAAACTATTCCCAATATCACGCAAATCTTTCAAAGTCGCAAGTAACTTGTCATTATCCCTCTGATGAAGTCCAATACTCGGTTCATCAAGCACATAAATCACGCCAGTAAGCCTACTTCCAATCTGAGTTGCAAGCCCTAATTCTTTGCGATTCTCCACCAGACAGCGTTTTTTTGTCATTCTAGCAAGACTCAAGTAATCAAGCCCAACATTTATCATAAATTTTAACCGTTCTTTTATTTTCCTTCAAAATTTCAGTTTGCAATCTGCATTTGTTTTTCCGTAAGCTGAATTTTTTTCATAAAAAAATCAAGTGCATCAACAACACTCACTTCAGTTAAATCAATAATACTCTTACCATTCACCGTTATCGCCAACACAACATCTTTTAAGCCTTTTTCCGTGACAAGTTTTACAAGTTCTCTCTGTCATATATTTTGCTTCCATCTCTTCTCTTGCTGATTCAGAAGCAGTTTCCTTGTATCTTCGTTCAATTCCATGCACAATCCCTTCAAATCCTCGTTTTCCATTATAGCTAAAACTGTCTCCATTCCAAGAAAAATTAAATTGCTTATCACTTCCCTGAACCTCCCACGACTAAAGTCGCAGGGGTTCTAAAAATCTTTAAAAACATTTAAAAATTTTCTAAGAGTTTGATAGCTTTACACTACCCTTATTCTTTTAGGTGTGTTCAGTTCACCTCTATTGTATAGGATACTTAAATCCACAACTTTACTTTTTCTTAATATATTTAATGCTCCATTACAATCCGCATTTATGAGTTTACCTGTGCTTGTTTGATATAGTCCTCTTTTTATTCTTTTTCCACTGAATATATATTTTTTGTGAATTTTCTTTATCATATATTGGAATTTCATCTCCATCAAAGAAACTTGCTTTCGATGTATAACTTTCTTCTTGCAGTTTAAATTCTATTCCATATAGTTTACATAGATATATTAGTTTATCTCTTAATTTTTCCATATGGTATATTTACAAAGTTTTTGATTATTTATACTTCCTATATTTGATTTTCTTTGAAAATCTTCATTATATCCTAGAATTAGTTTTTCCCTATATCATTATTAAGACAATAATTTACAATTGTTCTTACTGCTTTTTGAAGATAGTCATTTATACGATTATTTCTCTTTCTAGCTATTTTCTTTTTGTCTTAATGTTGTTCGCTCAATCTTTTGCTTATCTTTTATACTTTGTAATTTTGCATTTATCTTGTTATAGTATTGATTTATTGATTTTTAATTTTCTACCATCTATTAGGAATGATGCTCCATTATTAGTTACACAAGTACAGAGATTGTCTATACCTAAATCAATTCCTAGTACATTGTTTTCATTTAATTCCCTTTGAACTTCTTTTTACCTCATAAGTATATTGAATTTCAAAGTACCTAGAATGTTGTTTTGGTATTATTCTAATCTCTTTTATTTTTCTTGTCTTTTTAATACTGGCTAGACTTTAATTTTAACTTCACGATGAGTTTTCTTAAACGAATTTGAATAAGGAACTATCAGAATATCGTCTTTTTAATCTAACAAAACCTATAACAAGAGTTGTAAATCCATCTTTAGCAAGATATTTAGGTAATTTTATATCTTTAAAATTATATTGACCATTTTTAGCAAGTTTTAAAAGTCCAAAAATGATTTAAAACTTCCGTCTACTTCTTTTAGAATTTGTTGTGCCATATTAGAATTTAATTTCTTATAGTTCTCACTATTTTTAAGCATCTTATAGTTTTCATTATAACTTAAATACTTTTTATTTTTAAAATAGTATTGTCTAACATTGTATGTAGCTGATTCTTTAAATTCTTAGCTATATGGCACAAATATTTTTAAATTTCTAAACTCCTTTTTACTAAGATGTTTTACCTGTTGTTTTAAAGTTAAATACATAGATATCACCTCCTTTTCATCAGAGATATTATACTATATATCCTACATTTTATCTATTAAAAAGTAATATTTTTTTAAATATTTTTAAAAGTTTTTTAAAACCCCACAACAGTGGGAAGCGTCGTTCACATAAGTTCGCTACTACTTATGCAGTTCTCATGGCATATATACTCCTTAATAAATTAAGAAATTAGCCTTGAACTTCTTGTTATCTCTAACAAGCACAGACTATATCTTATCCATATCCTATTTCAAGGACTTAGGGCGAAACCACTTCCAATACCAATTGCTTGTATTGTACTCCCCTCACGAGGATAGTCGTTGAACTTTCCTTTTTCGAGGCTTAGTCTGCTGATTGTCTATTATCATAATGTTTAGGATTTAACCTTGCACCATCTAGTATATTTTTTTCTACTTTCGCCACCATCACACTTATACCGTATTCTCATTCAGGTATTATGTTGTGGTTATACTAGCTTTAAGAGTTCCCAGCAATTCAGTTTCTTTATTGCACGGTTTTGCTCCGTGTCTACATACAAGTTCCCTATATGCTTACTAAAATTTTCGTGCAATTCATCTCACGACTAAAGTCACGAGTGTTCTTGCACTATTTAATAAAAATTATATCCTTCTCTTTTCGAGTCAATTTAGAAACTTTTTTTATCCAAGTCGATTTTTTATGTGCCTTTGCCATTGCTATGAATAAATCCCAGTTCCATCCCTTTTTTTGGTTGTTGCTCCTGGAAAAATTATTCCTCCTTCATTAATCGACAAATTCTTATCCACAATCAATTTATTCTCGTCAACTTCCAATCTTGAACCAAGCCCATTACAAACTTCACAAGCCCCATAAGGTGCATTAAACGAAAAAAAGCCTTGGCACAACATCTGGAAATACAACATCTGGATGGTCTGGACAAGAAAAATTCTCACTAAATTTGTTATCTTCTCCATTAATATTCACAATTATTTTTCCATCAGAAAGCTCACTTGCAGTTTCAATCGCCTCTGTCAATCGACTCAAAAATTCCTTATTATCCGCCTTAAACATAACTCTATCAACAACAACTTCAATATGATGTCTTTTTATTCTTATCCAAAACAATTTCATCACTCAAGTCAAGAATATCGCCATTCACTCGAACTCTTTTGAAACCCTCTTTTCTGCAAATTCAAAAAAATAAATTTTTATGAGTTCCCTTTTTATCAATCACAACTGGCGACAAAATTATCATTTTATCCTTTTCTTTTCTAGAACTCATCAAATTATCGACAATTTCCTGAATCGACTGTTTTTCCACTTTTTTATGACAAATCGGACAATGTGCCTCTCAATATGTGCCCACAAAAGTCGCATATAGTCATAAATTTCAGTAGTTGTACCAACAGTCGAACGAGGATTTTTCGATACACTTTTCTGTTCAATCGAAATCGCAGGAGAAAGCCCTTCAATACTATCTAATTCGAGGGTTTCTTCATCTGCCCAATAAACATTCTCGCATAAGCCGACAAGCTCTCAACATACCTTCTCTGCCCTTCTGAATAAATCGTATCAAACGCAAGTGAAGACTTCCCACTCCCAGAAACTCCAGTAATTACAACCAGCTCATTCTTGGGAATCTCAATATCAATATTTTTGTAAATTATGCTCTCTAGCTCCAGTAATCTTTATTTTTGTTGTCTTTCATTTTCTTCAATGTTCCTCTCTAATTTTTCTCCTCAATTAACTTAAATCCTCTAAATCAGCTTTTTAAATTCTTCAATCAATTTTTCCATATATCCAAACTTTTTGTTGCCAAGGATGTCCTAAATATCCAAAGTGAAAATTAACATCTATAAAAATAATAATCTCCATTTGGACAATATGTTGGAAAATATGCAGTATACCCGCCACCCCAGTAGCGTTCATCTTTAACTTCTATAATTTTAGGCTCATCTTTAATACGAGGATTATATCTAAAGCAAGAATGTTGCCAATCCAATGCATACAATTCCCCATTTTCCTTAGTACATTTCAAAAATTTCCGTTATTTTTATCCCGAATTTCTTTTTTAAATCCCCAATATACAAACCCTTCAATTTCCTCTAGATTTTTCATAATGATAACTAATATCATAAACTATATATGGTTCTTTAAATTCAAATGCTATTTCTTTTTTTATCAACACTGGGATTAAAATTAAATCTATCATAAACCATATCCCAAAACTTTATCATATTCTTTATCATCTAATATTACCATTTTTCATACTCCAGTCTATAAAAATTTTTTACACAAAAATTCTGTTCCATAAATTATTTGACAATCTATGAAACAGATTTTTTTCAATTATTATTTTAATCTAAATATTTTTTATATTCATTTGTTAATTCTTGTATTCTTTTGCTGTATTAAACTGATTTTTTCTCTCTTCGCAAATTGTTCTCCTGTACACACACTATCATGTCTTTTGTTAAATCTTCCAATTCTTCATAAACACTTTTTCAACCAGTTTTTCTTGTGAATTAACTAATTCTTGCTTTTAATTTATAGTAACTTATTCCACCTTTATCAAATTTTTTTGAATTAGTTTGTTGTATATTTTAACCATTTTTTTGATTTTCATTTTTCAATATTTTCAAATGCTCTCTATCATTTTCATCATCAAAAACTAATCTCTGTTAATACAACACCTGGAAATTGTGAATTAACTAATTCTTGTTTTAATTTTATTATACTCATCCATTTTTCTTTGTTTATTTTTCTAATACCCTTAAATGTTCTCTATCATTTTTCTCCATATTCACCAACAAATTTTTTCTGTAATTTTTCCTAAACCTTTTGAATAGAAACCAAAGAAAATATCATAAATATAAAAATTATTTTTCTCATATAAATTTTTATTTTTTTCATACGGAAGTCCAGACGCTTTTTGGTGCTCTTGATTTTCCTACAAATCCAACCAATGCTAACAAAGTCAAAATATATGGTATCATTGTCAAAAACTCTTGTGGTATTGGCATTCTTGTAGCTTTTGCCATATCTGCAAACACTTGTCCAAACGCAAACAATAGACTCGCCAAAAATTGCACCTAGAGGATTCCATTTTCCAAAAAAATCATCAGTCGCCATCGCAATATATCCTCTTCCTGCCGACATATTATTTGAAAATGACGGAAGTAACACAGCTGTTAAAGTAAGCTCCTCCAAGCCCACCTAATGCTCCCGATAAAAGCACACTAATGTATCTAATTTTATAAACACTTATCCCAACTGTATCTCTCGCCAATGGATGTTCCCCAACCGAACGGATTCTCAATCCTAAAACAGTTTTATACAATAAGAAATACATTGCAATTGCAAGTCCATAAACTACAACTATCATCAACATTTGATTAGCAAGAGACGGATCACCTTTTGCATTTACTGCATTCGGTGTACTTCCAGCCGTTTTATAAATTGCCTTTATCAAATACGATGTTGTCAGTCTGCGCAAACAAATTAATTGCTACCCCACTTATAATTTTGATTTCCTTTTTAAATTAATACTAATAAACGCATGAATCAATGAAATTAAAAATTCCTACAAATATTCCAGCAATTATTCCTAAATATGGATTACTAGTGGAAATATTTACGACTGCTGTTGCAAATGCCCCACTTAACATAATTCCTTCAAGACCAATATTAACAACTCCACTTTTTCAGAAATACACGCTCCAACAGATGTTATTAAAATTGGAGGTGCAATAATTATCGTCTGTTTCAATAAATATAATATATCCATTCTACTTTTTCCCTTTCGTTTAATTTTTATTTATTTCTTATTTCTATTTTTCTTTTTTTCTTAACTAAGAATTTAAATAAATTTTCTGATGCTACAAAAATAATAATCAATGCTTGTATAATCGACACAATCTCTTTATCAATTTGATATCTTTTGTTGTAACATTTTGTCCTCCAACTTCAAGTCTAGCATAAAAATATTGACGCAACCAATATTCCAAATGGATTATTTTTCCTAACAATGCAACTGCTAATCCTGTAAATCCATAATCTCCCATAATTCTATCTGTGTAAAACGAATTGCGCTGAACCTCCTAATACTCTTTCAGCTCCTCCAAGTCCTGCACAAGCTCCAGCAATACCCATTGCTAAAAAAACATCATATTTCTAGGATTAATTCCTGCATTTTTCAGAAACTGTTTCACTATTTCCTACTGCTTTAATTTCATAACCTTTTTTTAAAATATTTAAAGAAATAATATACTCCAACTATTGTTAAAATCGCTATTATAAAACCCTAAATTCAAATTTTTGTTTGGTCATTTTTAGCAAACATTAGTGGCAATCTCGAACCTACAAAAACTCTTGGAGATTGTGTATTTTGTGATGCTGGATCTTTTAATGGTCCATTCAATAAAAAAAAGTTTTGAAATTCAAAAAATTATGTAATTTAACATTATCGTACTGATTACTTCACTTACTCCAAATTTTTGATCTCAAAAATTCCAGCTATTCCAGCCCACAAGAAACCAGCTATTATTGCAACTATAATTACTACAACAAAGTTTCCTAAAAATAATTTTTAAAAGTTACTGCCCAAAATGTCGCTGCTAATCCTCCAGCAATCATTTGACCTTGAGCTCCAATATTGAATAATCCTGCTTTAAAAGCTACCATCGCGACCAATGCTGAAAATATCAGTGGTGTCGAAGTAAATAAAGTTTTTGCTAATCCACTTAAAAAAATGGTGAACGTGGTGAAGCTTGATAAAATCTGCTTTCATCATATCTCCATAAGCAAGAAACGGATTAACTCCTCTTGTCATCATTATTATCCCACCTATAATCATCGCAATAACTACTGCTAATATCGACGGAATAAATTCTTTTTAGTTTTTGTTTATTAATCATTTAATTTTCCTCCTGCCATCAATATTCCTATTTTTTCTGTCGTTGCATCTTTTCTATCCAAAATTCTACAATTTTTCCAGAATACATAACTGCTATTCTATCACTCAATGCCATAATTTTCGAAAAGTTCAGCTGACACTACCATAATTGCCTTTTTCTTAGTTTTCTCATGCAAAAATAGTATTATGAATCATCTCAATAGCTCCTATGTCAACTCCTCTAGTTGGCTGATTTTGCAATAATAAATTTATTTTCTCTCTCAAGTTCTCTCGCAACCCACAACTTTTTGTTGGTTACCACCCGATAATCCACCAAATTTTTATTTTTCCATCTTGTGGTCTAATATCGTATTTATCTATATATTCCTTTGTTTTTCTCAATCAATCCATAATCCAATAAAAGCCCCTTTAGAATACTGATCTTGTAATCCTAATGCCATATTTTCTTCCACAGTAAAATCATCGATTGTAGCTCTTTTATGTCTATTTTCGTGGAATATGAGCCAACCCTTTCTCTCTTTAACAATTTTCGGTGTTCTATTCTCTAATTTCTGTCCTGCAATTTCATACGTCCCACTTTCAACTTTCATTAATCCAGCAAAGTGCCTCAATCAACTCAGTTTGTCCATTACCTTCTACCCCAGCGATTCCCAACACTTCTCCTTCTCGAATCTCAAATGAAACTCCTTTAACTTTCTCAATATTACTCTCATTTTTACAACTAAATCTTTAACTTTTACGACAGGTTCCCCTAATTTCACATCAGGTCTCTCAACTTCAAATAATACAACTCTTCCAACCATCAAGTTAGCAATTTTCTCTTTTAGTCGCTTCTGAAGTTTTTCAAATTCTAACGTCTTTTTCCTCTTCTAATAACAGTAATATTATCTGACAAGTCCAATACTTCCTGCAATTTATGATGATATGAATACAATTGTTTTCCTTCTTTTTATAAGGTTTCTCATGATTTCATATAATTCTTTTTACTTCTTGAGGTGTCAAAACTGCACTTGGTTCATCAAATATCAATAATTCCGCACCTTTAAATAGTATTTTTAAAATTTCAATTCTTTTGTTGAATCCCAACTGATAAATCTGAAACTTTCGCATCTGGATCAATATTCAATCCATATCTTTCTGAAACTTCTTTTACCTTTTTTTCTAGCAGTTTTTCAAATCAAAGAAAACCCCGCATTGTCTAGGGTTCAAACCCTAACACCATATTTTTCCGCTACAGTCAATGTGTCCACCAACATAAAATGTTGATAAACCATTCCTATCCCAAGGTTTGCGACTACTGTAGGTGTCGATATTGTCGTTTTTCACCTTTATAGAAAAATTTCTCCGATGTTGGTGAATAAAGACCGTTTAGTATTTTTCATCAGTGTAGATTTTCCTGCACCATTTTTTCTCCAACAATTGCATGGATCTCACCCTTTTTATCTTCAGAGTAATATCATCATTCGCAACTATTTTCCCACCTAAAAACTCTTTCCTTATATTTTTCATCTCTAAAAATATAGTCACTCATATTTTCTTGCTACTTAAATATGTATTTTTCGAATTACTAATTTACAGTAGCTTCTCCTTTCCTTAAATTTATCTAATTTAAAAGATTTATTTAACTAATTTTTTATGCAAATATTTCTTAAAAGAAATCTGATACATAATAGTTTGAACTGGTTCTTAATAAGTCTAAAATATTAGCTTCTAACATAACCACATCAATTTGATAATCTTTGTAATAATATTTCGGCTTTTCTCCATTTACAAAAACAACCGTATTATTTTCATTATATGTATAACCATGATACTCACTATTTTCCAAGACAAGCACTCTTCTTTTCAATTTCAATTTATTCTTCGCCAAACCTTCGATAATATCTTTCGAAAACCCAGTTATATAAAAGATTATTGCTTACATCTGGAAAAATTGCTTGTTCTTCAATATTCTTTTGAAATTACAATATCTTTTGTCAAATTTATAAACTGAATCATCTTTATACGTATCCAATCCCTGCATCTTCATAAGTTTCTTTTATAAAAATACTCAACCGTTTTTCTCAAAAATTTTCCACAACTTCTTTTTCTTCTAGTTTTTAATTCCGCAATCAAAAATTCTTTATCTAATTCGGAATAAACCAAATTCGCATCAAATCCTTTTCTATCCAGCAACTGATACAATACATAAATTTGTCTATTTAAATATTCTTGGTCAGTCCCTGCGTATTGTGTCATCGTTACAGCTTTTGACATCCCAACTAATTGTTGACGATAATATTCATCCAACGATGAAGCTGGCATTTCCAAGATTTTTTCTTCTTCTGACAATTGATCATCCTTCAAATCCTGCATTTCATCATAAAACCTTTTTCCAACAATAAAGAATATTTTTTTATTGTTATTAACCGTTTTCAAAAATTTATTAAAATCGTTATAAAATTTATTTTCCAAATAAATCTGTCGGATAATGAATTTTGAAATATTTTTATCAAATATTTCCCAGGTATAACTTTTTATATTTTTCTTCACCTTTTATCGTTACTTTTATATCATTAAACGAAGGTTTTTCCTCTTCTTTCCATCTTATCTCTTTTTATCTTGTCAAATAATGCAAAGTTTATCACACTTACATATCATTAACAATAGAATTACTTTTTTCACATTTCCTCCCTTTTTGCCTTTTTCAAAGTTTTTTCAACATTTTAACTTAAAAATATAATAACATTTATCACATTCAAAGTAAAGTTAAAATCTAAAAATTTTTTTAAAGTTCTTCTTTTTTATTGCAATTGCAATATTTTTCTGGAACGACCTCCATTAATTCCTCTAATTCAGCTTCTCTAATTCTTTTTACAGTTCCAAATTTTTAATTAATTCTTTTTCGTTTAGGTCCTATACCATTTATGTCGTCTAATGCACTTTTAATATTTCTCTTACTTCGTAATTTTTCTGTGATGTGTTATTCCAAATCTATGTGCTTCGTCCCTCAACCTTTGCAAAAATTTTTCAAGGTTTCATCCCTTTTTATCAAAAATATATGGCTCACTTTCGTAGCTTTTTAAATATTTCTTCCTCTCTTTTCACAATTCCAATAATATCTGTATACTCAATTTTTCCTAAATTTTTCTAAAACATCAACTGCCACACCTAGTTGACCTTTTTCCACCATCAATCAAAATCAAATTTGGCAATTCTTTAATTGATAATTTTTGAATATCGTCGTGTCAAAGCTTCTCTCATCATCAAAAAAATCATCTGGTGTATCTTTTTACCGTAATTTTTAAAATGTCTATACTCCTTAGGCGTGATTTCTCCATCAATTGCAACAGTCATTCTTGCAACCGCATCTTTTTCCTTGAATATTCGAAATATCAAAACACTCAATCCTATAAGGCAAACTTTTCAATCTTAATTCTTTTTCAAATTCCGTAATCCTTCTTGAATATTTCTCTTTCTTCGATAAAATTTCTCAACTTCCTCACGTAAATTCAAGTATCCCATCTCTAAAAGTTTTTCTCTACGACTTTGAATCTTCGGAAAATGAAATTTTTATTTCCTTATGTTTCTCTAATTTTTGCCCATTCCTTCAACAATTCCCCGATTTTTCTCAAACCTCACATCACAAATTATATTTTTGGGAATATTTCTTTTCTCATAATACAACGTCATCAATCTCTCGAATAAATTTTCCTCATGACCTCTTTCCATCGAAAATTATAAGATGATTTTTTTATTTATAACCTTACCTTCTCTAATATTCAAAACACATAAAAAAACACATTTTCTCTTCTCTTCAAATACAAACACATCCTCATCAATTTCCTTTACTATACTCAATAATTTGTGTTTCCAACATTCTTTTTCAATGATGACAATTTTTTTCTCTCAATAATCGCCCTCTCGAATTCCATTTCTTCACTAAACTTTTTCATTCTATTTTCCAATACTTCTAAAACTTCTGAAGAATGTCCTTTTAAAAATTCTTAAAATTATTAACATTAATCATATATTCCTCTGAAATATCCTTATACATACAAGGTCCTGGACATGTTTTCATATGATATTTTTAAGCAAGGTTTAGTTACCTTTTCCATATTTCTATTACAATCTCTCACTGGAAATATTTTTCAAAAAGCGATTTCATTGCGAAAAATTCCCCATCGGATAAGGTCCAAAATACTCTGCATTTTTCATTCAATCTCTTCGTACTTCGCACTATTTCCACTTTTTGGAAACATCTCCTTTGTAAATTTAATATACGGATACGTTTTTCATCCTTCAACAAAATATTATATTTAGGTTTATACTTTTTTTATTAAATTATTTTCTAAAATTAATGCTTCAACTTCTGTTTTACAAATAAAAACTCAATATCCCTTATATTTTTACCAATTCTAAAGTTTTTGAATTATGTGATTTTTATATTTGAAAAATATGAAGAAACTCTATTTCGAAGATTTTTAGCCTTTCCAACATAAATTATTTTTATTTCGCGCATTTTTCATCAAATATACGCCTGGATCAATTGGTATGTCATGATTTTTATGGGTGATTTTTATTTCTTCCATCATTTTTCCTTTTTAATTTTCAAATTATATTTCTGTTTTCGCTCCAACTTCTCTATGATATTTTCCAACATTATAGGTCAAGTTTTTTTGATAAATCCTCCTACACTTTATTTACAAAAGTTACCGATCTATGTTGCCCTCCAGAACATCCAATTCCTATTCTCAAATGAGATTTTTCCTTCTTTTTCATATTTTTGGAATCAAATACATCAACATTTCCAACAACATTTTTATAAAAATCTTGACTTTCGGGCATTCCCATAACATAATCGCTCACATCTTTATGATTTCCAGTCTTTTTTCTTTTAAACTGTCAATATAATAAAGGATTTGGCAAAAATCTCAAATCAAACATCAAATGTAAATCCAAAGGAATTCCGTATTTAAACCCAAAGGAAGTTATACTAACATTCATCTTTTTATTTCTCGAAAAAAATTCCTTTTCCAGTAACGCTTGTAATTCTTTTTACCGAAAAGCGTACTTGTATCAATAACCAAATCTGCTTTCACCATAAAAATTTTCCATTATTTTTCTTTCAGCTTCAATATTTGAAATTAAAGTGTTGAATAAATTTAATGGATGTTTTACGCCTAGAAAGTTCATACCTACTAAGCAAAACTTCCGTTCTTGCATCCAAATAAATTATTTTTTGTAATCTATATTTTTCTGCTCTAATATTTCCAATTTTTCATTCAATTGCTTAATAAACTTTTCATTTCTAACATCTATCGCAATCGCAATTTTTTTCTTTTTCACTACTCAAAAATATTTCATCTAAATATTGAAACAAATTTATTGAAAATTATCAATACAAAAATAATCTCTATCTTCAAAACAATTCATTGCTTCTGACTTTCCAGCTCCACTCATTCCAGTAACTATAACAAGTTCTTTTTCTGTTCTATTTTTCTTTTTGCTTCCATTTCTTTTCTCACCTTCGCTATTTAAGATTATTTTTTTATTTTTTTATATTTTAAATACATATATCTCTCTGTTAAATTATAACATTTTTAACTTCTTTTTTTCAAAAATTTTTTTCTTTTTCAATTTTTTATAAAAAAATACTCATAATTTTTTTATAAATTCATAAATAAAACCAATAAATTCTGACTTCTACTTTTATTTTTTATAAAATTTATATTAAATTTTTCAAAAAAATTTAAAATTTTTAACTATAATATAAAGAAAAGAACTGTTCCATAAGCAAATTCAATTCTATTTTATAAATTTTACAATTCAAAATAACTTTTTTTACTTATGTCACAGCTCTTTACTTTTTTATATTTTTTAATGAACTATTTTTCAATAAATTTATTAAAGTTTATAAAAATTTTTAATATTCTGTTATCAAATAATTGAATGCTCCTAAAATGCTGCTTTTGCACCTTCACCCATTACAATTATAATTTGTTTTTGCTTGATATTAGTAACATCTCCTCTTTGCAAAAATTCCTTTTACTGATGTTGAATTGTTTTCGGGGTTTATTACAACTTCTCCAGCTCTATTAAGTTCTGCAATTCCTTTTAACAATTCACTGCTTGGTGCCAACCCAACTTCAACAAACATTCCATCTACTTTTAATATTTTTTTCTTCATTTTCATCTCTATTTTTATAATTAATACTTTCTACAAATTCTGAACCTTGAACGCTAGTTGTCGCTGTATTTAAAATTACATCAATGTTATCTCTTTCAGTTAATTTATCTTGCAACACTTTATCGGCTTTTTAATTGGGGCATAAACTCAATTAAAGTTACATGATTAGCAATTCCAGACATATCTAAAAGTCGCTTCCACTCCAGAATTTCCTCCTCCAACAACTGCTACATTTAACCCCTTATAAAAAGGCCCATCACAAGTCGAACAATAATGCACTCCTTTTCCAACATACTCAGCTTCTCCAGGAATATTCAATGCTCTAGGTTTAGCTCCAGTTGCCAAAACAATTGTTTTTTGTTTTATAACTTTTTCCATCATCAGTTACTAAAACTTTATCTTTTCCATCTTCTTTAATTTCTTTTACAACGTGCCCTTCCTTAAATGCAACTTCATTATCTTTCAAATGAGCTTCCAAAGATTCAGCAAATTTCGCTCCAGTAGTCGATTTTGTTCCGATAATATTTTCAATTTCATTAGTATCTAAAACTTGTCCTCCAATTTTTACTCCAATCATCGCTACATTAAGCCCTTTTTCTAGCTGAATAAATAGTACGCTGAAACAGTGCTGGACCTGCTCAATCACTGTAACATCATACAATTTATTTTCATCTATTTTTTGTAATTTTCCTTCATCTAATGCACCTAAATTTAAACTAAAATCCATTATCTTACCTCCTAAATCTGTCTATAAAAATTATCTTCCCCAAGTTTCTGGACTTTTACTCCATTCTAAAGCAACTTTTGCTTCTTCATCTGTCAAATAATCAGTATTCGCCAATAAATTGATTAAAACATCAAAATTAGAAAAGTGAACTAAATTTGCAATTAAATTTATCATAATTTTTCTTTTGCTGAAGCAAATCCATATGTGAAAATCGATTTAACTTCCATGTCAGAAACACCTTCTTTTTGTAACACATCTACTGCTATCAAGCTACTTTTTCCAGTCGTAATCAGATCTTCAATTACAACAACTTTTTCCCTTGAACTTCCTGCTCCTTCGATTTGTTTTCCAGCTCCATGATCTTTTTGGTTTTATTTCTAACATACGCCAACGGTTTTTGCATTCTATCCGCAATAAACACGCTTAAGGAATACCAGCAGTCGCAACTCCCACAATTACATCCCACATCTTTATCAATCGCTTCCACAAATCCTTCAACAATCGCATCTCTTTCTTCAGCAAAATCCCAATACGAATCTATTATCACAATAAATCGGACTTTTTAATCCCCGATGCAAATGTAAATGGTTCATTTACATTAATTTTTACTGCTTTCACATCAAATAATGCTTTTGCAACTTTTTCTTCCAAACTTAAATTATTACTCATAAAATTCTACTTCCTTTCCGTTTTTCTAAATTATCATTAAACTTATTATTTTTGATAAACAACTTTTACCATTTACTATTGTTAAAAACATTTTTCCCCTTTAATTTCCAATTTTCATGCGGTGTCCATCCACATTTTTGACTCAATCGTATCGTCCACACCAACTGTCCATTCTTTATCCAAATCAACAGCAATTACATCCGCATAATATCCTTCTTCCAATTTCCCTCTTTTTTGAAATCTTCATTATTCTTGCAGGATTTTTCTGACATCAATTTTTGAATCATTTCCAATTTAACTTTTCCCTTCATTATACGCATTCAACATCAACGCCAACGAAGTTTCAACTCCAGGCATACCAAAAGTAATTTTTTTCTAGTTTTTCACTAATCAAATGCGGTGCATGGTCTGTTCCAATCGTGTCAACTTCCCCATTATTCAATGCTTCCCACAAAAATTCATTATCTTTTTCGTTCTTAATTCGGGTTTCATTCTCAAAAGCATTTTATTTCTATCAGTACTCTCTCTAATTTCCTCATTCAAAAAAACAAATGATGTGGAGTAACTTCTGCATAAACTGGATGTTTTTCCGTATTTAATTCGGGATCTTTCTTTTGCTTCAATACTTTCTTCAATTCTTCTTTAGACGGAATATGACAAACATAAAGTCCATTTCCATAATTTTTATTATATTCCACAGCCTTATCAATCATCTCATTTTCCGCATGAACCAACACAAGTTTAGAATTTTTAAATACATTTTTCAATGTATCTTCATCTTCAATCAGCATTTCCCCTGTTGTTACATTCATAAAGATTTTTACTGTATTCGCTTCCTTCGCTTCAAGCACTTTTTATCTCATCAATATTATTATTTCTGCTTCCACCAAAATGAAAAACCATAATTTACAATTGATTTTTCACTCGCCAATTTTTCTTATCTCTCAACGCTTCCAATGTCGTAGTTGTCGGAATAGTGTTTGGCATATCATAAAATGTTGTAACACCTGCTTTTGCACAAGCTCTACTTCCTGTCGCAAAATCCTCTTTTGCTGTAATTCCAGGCTCTCTCATATGAGTATGAACATCAATCACACCTGGCATAACAGTTTTACCTTTTTAAATCAATAATCTCTAATTTCTCATTTTCATCAATATTTTTTAATTTCTTCTTCTGAAAAAAACCTTCACTAATTTTTATCAATTTTATCATTTTAAAATCAACAATTCAATTTTATTTCCGTGAACATCTTTCCCATCTTTTTAAATAGAGCATTCTTTCTCCTTTCGTTAACCTTTTCCTTAAAACCACTTATAAAAACATAAAAATAATAAATTAATAACTTATTTCGTATTGTGAACTACTCCTACTTTTAGAAGCGGGAGCTTCTTGGGAAGATATCTGCTTCTGTTAGCCAAATATATTTACTAAGCTCTTCCAGGCAGTCCCTACCCTGTCTTTTTATTTCCTAATATTTCAACATCTCTTTTCCAATATCTTTTTATATTCACTGCGACATTGTAATCTCTATCAATTTCAATTCCACAGCACTCACATTTATAACTTCTTTCTGATAATTCCAGTTTCTCTTTAACATTTCCACATTTACTACAAGTCTTCGACGATGGGAACCACTTATCTATCTTCAAAAATTGTTTCCCTAAAAACATCAACTTGTACTCAAGCATCCTCAAAAACATTTCCCCATCCATTATCTCCTACACTTTTACCAAAATTTAATGCCTGGCTCATCCCTTTCATATTCAAATCCTCGACAATCACAGCATTATACATTTCAGACAATTTTTGATAATTTATGCAAAAATCTCTTCGGCAATTTTTGATATACTCATGCAATCTTGATATTTTCTCTTTTTGCTTATACCAATTTTTAGAAAATTTTACTTTTTCTTGATAATGATTTTTGTAATTTCTTCAATTTTTTTCTCCAACATCCCTAAAGTATTTTTGGATAATCAGCTCTTTTGGTTTTTCAGAACTGACAAATAATTCAGACATTGAAAAATCAAGTCCAATTACTTTATCATTACTTGGATTTTTGAATTTCTTTTTTTCAAATTCTGTCAAAACAGAAACATAGTAATTTCCATTACTGTTTGTTAGTGTTACCGACTTTATTCTATAATTCTTTGGTATTTCTCTATGATATTTTTAATTTTTATTCTTTTCAATTTTGGCAAAATTAAATATTTGTTTTTCTCTATTCGTATCGAATTATTCACACAATTTGTCGTATAACTTTTTAACACTAGTCTTTTTAGATTTGAACCTTGGAAACTTTGCTCTCTTCTGATTCGTAAACGATCGTTTTTACATTCAATTGAGCATTTGAAAGTGCCAGACTGTCTACTTCTTTCAAAAATTGATTTTCACTTTTCAAACTAGCAGGTGTAATTATTTTTATTTTTCCAGTTTCTTCATAAAAATTTATTCGCAGTATACAAAATCGTATTGTAGACAAAAACGAACACATCCAAAAAGTCTTGTTTATCAATAATTCTTGTTCCTTATTTGGATAAATCCTGTATTTGAATGCTAAATTATATTTCATAAAATTACACCTCCTTTTTGATTTTTGAATATATATTTTTAATTATTTTTAGAAATTTTTATCATCAATGATCTCTCTTTGATATTTTACACAAAAATTGTATCATAGGTGTATCCTTTTTTTCAATTTTTACAAAAAGCAATTCATCTCCCACTTGTAGAAAGTCGGAGACTTCTTGCTATCTTTGTTAAAAATCTCTAAAAATATTATCACTTACTAGTATATTAATTAGAGATTTTTATTATCTTTTTATCTTCCTTCTAATTTATCCAACAATCTTTCCATTCTTTCAACTTGTTGTGATTGCAATTGTAATTTTTTTCATCTAATGTAAGTTTTTGCTTTTTCTTTTCTAGGTTTTTACAGTTGTTTTCGTTAAACTAGTTGTTTTTGGTTGTATTCTTTCAACTGGTGCTATTACTGGAGTTGCTACTTCAACTGTTTCATCATTAACTTCTTGAGACTCAGTATTTTTGAGATACTGGTGCTTCTTCTTGTGTTTGAACTGGTGCTAAAAACTTCTACTTTAGTTTTCCTCTACATTTTTTGATCTCCATCATTTACAAAATTACTAAACGATAATTGTGAAGCCAACACACCCATCGCTAAAATTATTACTCTTTTTTCATAATTTACTCCTTTATTTTTATTTTTGACAAATAATTATTCAAAAATAATTATCATTCTGTCCACTCATTATAACATAAAAAAATATTATTTTTAAACTACAGTTTTTCCTATTTTTACATTATAAAAAAACAAAAGAATTTTTACAATGCTTCAGAAATTTCTTCTAATATTTTTTTGATTTCGCTTCAGCTGGATTTTTCAGCTTTCGTAATTGGTCTTCCAACAACCAAGAAATCTACATTATTCTTTATTGCATCATATGGTGTCATAATTCTATTTTGATCATCGTTACTTTTTACCATCAGCATTTAACGTAAATTTAGGTCTCACTCCAGGACAAACTGTTACAAAATCTTGACCCAATTTTTCTTTAATTTTTTTGCAGATTCTAAAGGTGAGCACACAATTCCGTGCATATTGCTATTTTTTTCGCAACTGTAGCCATATTTATTACCATTTCTTCTAAATTCATACTACTTTTTAAACATTTTCATTGATATCTTCTTCTGATAAATTTGTAAGCACTGTTACTCCGATTAATAAACTGTCTGAACCGCTTTCTTTTCACTAATTGAGCAACTTCCCTCATTGTTTTTGCTTCCATTTGAGCAGTGAATATTAAACATAAACACATTTTTTTCTTAATAGCGTTTGCACAAGCCATTTTAACCGTATTTGTAATATCATGAAATTTCAAGTCTAAAAAAACACTTTCTTCCCTTTTTCATGCAAATACTCAACCAATTTTTCCATCAGTACTCAAGTAGCTTTCCAATCCAACTTTATACATCGAAATATTATCGCCTAATTTCTCCACCAAATTTTTTTGCATCTTCAAAAATTATTGTAATCCAATGCTACAAATATTTTTTTCTTTAGCTTTTTTTCATTTATTTTACTCATACTTTTTCTCCCTCTCAAAAATTTAATTAACTATTTTTCTATTTTCCAATCTTTTTCTATAAGCAACACCGTCATCAGAATGTGCAAAACCCAATAATTTCTGAAATGTTTGATAAATTTCTCTCTTCACAATATTTTTGTAATCCTTCTTTTACTTCCAAAGCCACTAATGGATTTGAAAAATGCTGTTCCAATCGAAATTACAGACGCTCCCGCCAAGAAAAAAATTCAATCGCATCTTTTTGCATTGCTAATTCCACCCATTCCCAAAATCGGAATTGACACTGCTTGTGATACTTGATGAATCATTCTCAATGCAATTGGTTTTACAGCTGGACCAGACATTCCACCATAAATATTCCCTAAAATCGGCTTTCCAGTGTTTATATCAATCGCCATTCCAAGCAAAGTGTTTATCATCGAAATCGCATCTGCACCTTCCTCTTCTACAATCTTAGCAATTTCTACGATATTCGTAACATTTGGAGACAATTTTACTAATAATGGTTTTTCGTAACTTTTTCGCACTTCTCTAGTTACAAGCCTTGCCATTTTCGGGATTTGCACCAAAAAGCCATTCCACCATCTTTTACATTTGGACAAGAAATATTTAATTCCAGCATTTTTATCTCGTCAAGTTTATCCAATCTTTTTGTTAATTCAACATATTGTTCCAACACACTTCCATTAATATTTGCAACAATCGGTACGTCTATATATTTTTATTTCCTTCAAAGTATGTTTTTCAAAATAGTCAATCCCAGGATTTTTCAAGCCCCTACACTATTTAACATTCCTGCTGGAGTTTCTGCTATTCTCGATCCCTTATTCCCTGGACGAGGCTCCATAGTAAGCCCCTTTTATCACAATCGCTCCCCAATTCATTCGGATCAAAATAATCTTTGTACTCTGTCCCAAATGCAAAACATCCACTCCCTGTAAAAATTGGATTTTCCAAATCTATTCCCAAAAAAATTCGTTGCAAGTCTATTTTTTTCTATCTTTCACTTAACTCACCTCTATTCTCATCAAAAATTTCAGCATAAAATACTGGTCCACTCTGACAAACTTTTTCATTCCATCTTCAGTCGGTATTGAACATCCTACACAAGCTCCAACACCACAAGCCATTCTTTCTTCCATCGAAACCTGTGAAACAATCCCATTTTTTTATTTTGAAATTTCAGTAATCAATTCCAAAACTTTATGAGGCCCACAAGAATAAATCATATCAATTTTTCACAGATGAAATCTCATTTTTCAACAAGTCTATCACATTTGCCTTTTTCTCCAACAGTCCCATCATCGCTACAAATTTTTCACTTCAATTCTTTTATCACTCAAATCAAAATTATCCAACATTTTTTTAACGTCTCTCTATCTCTTCCACCTGCAATGAAAATAATTCTCTTATTATCTTTTTTTCCCCAATAATTCCTTCAAAAGTTGTTTCAACGGAGCCAATCCAATTCCACCACCAACAACGACAATTTTATCTGAATTTTTGAGTCACTGCAAATCCATTTCCCAACGGACCTTGAATATTTATAGCATCTCCCAAAGCATAAGTCGTCAATTCTCTAGTTCCTCTTCCCAAAAACTTTATAAAGAAATTCCAATTCCCCAGTCTCATGATCTACACTATGCAAACTAATCGGTCTTCTCAAAGTCATAATCTCATTCTTCAATTTCAACATATAAAAATTGCCCAGCTTTAGGAACAATTTTACTCTCTTGAGTATTTTTCGATTTAACTTTCATCAAAAATTATCTCCACCAACATATCTATTTTTCTAAAATTTCCACATCTTCCAAAAATTTGTTTTATGATTATTTTTCCAATTTTCATTTCCTTTCCAAATAAATATTTTTCTCTCCTAAAAATTTACTTTCTTTTTATCAAAAAAATATCAACTAACATTTTTCGATTCCTATTTTTTTCATTCAAAAAGTTATCAAAAAAACTATTTTTGTTTTTCAATTTAATTTCTTCTTCTGAAATTATTCTCTCACAATAATAACACTTATATTTCGTCGTTTCACTATCCTTCACTCGATTAAATTTCGTATCAATCGCCTCATGATTTGAAATGCACTTCAAATTATCACATTTCATAAGCCCTATAATTTCATCCAATTTTTTTCCAATTTCATTTTTTCACAACTTTATAATTTTCAATAATATTTATTGTCACATTTGGTGCCACTAAAGAAATCTTATCAAGCTCACTTTTATCTAACACTTTTTCCTCAATTTTTAATAATTCCTTTTCTCCCAAGCGAACTGCTGTGCATATTAGCGCCACAGTTATAACTTCGCTATATTCCTTCAAATCCAATATTTCCACTATCGCAAACACTTTTTTTGCTGGAATATGATCAATTACAATCCCATTTTTTTATCGCTGTTATCTGCAATTCTCTTACATTTTCAGTCATTTTTCTCCTTCAATTCCAAAGACTCATTAATTTATAAAAAAATCAATAAATTTACATCAATAAAATAAATTTTTCTAAAAAAATTCTTTTTACCTTTCCAAGCACAGTCATCATCATTGCTTGTCTCACAGGTATACCATTTTCTAGCCTGTTTGAAGTACAACGCATGTTTCGTATCATCCAAATCAGTCGAAATTTCGTCCACTCTAGGCAAAGGATGTAAAAATTATCATATCGTCCTTGCATTTTTCCTAAAATATTTTTCCTTATTAATAACATAAATTCCCTTTCACTTGCTCATAATCCTCAATATCGGAAATCTTTCTTTCTGAATCCTTGTCATATAAAAACATCAATTTTATCAAGACAATCTCTAAAATCTTCTAAAACCTCATATTTGATATTATTTTTTTATTCAATTCATCCAACAAATATTGTGGCATTTGCAAAATTTGTGGTGCGATAAAATAAATTTTTCGGATTAAAATGAGTCAGTGCTTTTACCAATGAATGAACTGTTCTCCCATATTTCAAATCTCCAACAAATGCAATCTCTAAATTTTCCAAACTGCCTTTTTTTCTTCCAAAATTGTATATAAATCAAGTAAAGTTTGACTTGGATGTTGATTTGAACCGTCTCCTGCATTAATTATCGCCTTTTTAGAAGTTTCATCAGCCAATCTAGTAGCACCATCTAAAGGATGTCTCACAACAATCAAATCCGAATAAGCTTCAACCATTTTTTTATCGTATCCCTAAATGATTCTCCCTTTTTCAACGACGACTGTTCCACTGGAGGCAATTGCAACACCGAGCTCCCAATCTTTGAGCGACAGATTCAAACGACATTTTTGTTCTCGTACTAGGCTCAAAAAAACAATGTCGCTATAATTTTTTTCCATACAAAAATTTCAATTTCTCATCATCGGGCGTTTCATCGATTTTTTCTCGCCAATTCCAAAATATTCAATATTTCTTCCTTGCTCATATCATTCATAGAAATAATACTTTCCATCGTTTTTCCTCTCTTTCCAAAAAGGATAATAAATGTTAATCCTTTATTACTCCTTTTTTTCATATATATAACCTTTTTATTTATAAAATAATCACAAAAAAATAGAATTTTTTTCAACGAAAAAAATAATCGTTAGGAATATCTTCATTTTTTTCTAATTCAATCATTTTTCCATCTCCAATCTCTATCCAAAAATCTAAATCTGTAATATAATACCAAATTTTTTTCTGTTTTTCAAGCAAAATCTATCAAATAATTTCATATTCTAATTTCGTTATCTCTTTTATTCTTTCAATGACCTCTTTATTCTCTTTTTTTCCTCGCTACTATTTTTTTATAAACCAATTTTTAAATTCAAGTCAACCTTTTTAATCAAATCAACCATCAGCAATATCTGATTAAGCGAACCCTTTTTATTTTTTTAGAAACAATAATCACTTCTGAATTTTTTTCCGGTATTCACACATAAAAATCCAACACACTATAATTTCCTTCTATCGGCAAAAGCAACCCGCCAGTTATCCTAATAAACACAAAATCATTCTTCAACAGAGATTTATTAACCTTCTCTCTCAATTCAGCCAATTTATCAATTTTTCTTCAACATTATCCGAAAATATTTGTTTTAATAACAATTGTCGTGTATTTCGCCTTCTCAGAAATTTCTTTTTGAATACATATCTTCCACAATTTTTTTACCAACATTTATTTCTGTACCCGCAATAAAACAAATTTTCCCACGCTTATTTTCACGATAACGAACAATATGGTGTCTTCTACATCTTGCTTCATAATTTTTCTGTAGCTCCTACCATCACAAGCGGATCATCATGATATGCAGGTTTACCATCTATCAATCTCTGACTCGCATAAGCAGGCTTCCCACAAACCATACAAATCGCATGTAACTTATCCACTTGATCAGAAATACTCATTAATTCGGGGCATCGGATGATAAGGTTCCGCACGAAAACTCATGTCCAATCCTGCTACAATAACCCTTTTTCCCATATTCAACATATTTTTTTACAAAAATTCACAACCTCTTGCCCAAAAACTGAACTTCATCAATCCCATAACTTCTGCATCAATGTTTTTTTCTCCATAATTTTATCCATTTCCTCAACAGACGCTACAGGATAAGCCTCCAAACTGTCCTTTCCATGCGAAAAAAATCCCATCTTCACCATATCTATTATCAATTCCATGCTTAAAAAAACAACAATTTTCTGTTTCGCATATTTCGCTCTTCTCAATCGTCTTATCAATTCTTCACTTTTCCCAGAAAACATGCTTCCTGTCACTACTTCAAGCGATCCCAATCTATTTACTTGCTCCATCCCATTTCCTTTCAAAAATTTCACTTTATAAAATACATCTAAAATTTTTAATAAAAATTTATCCTTAAAAAAATTACATCGACAAAAAGAAGAGAGCTACTCGGCTCTCCTAAAAAAATTTTTAATTTTCTATCGCTATCAAAGCAAAATTTAAATTTCTTCGATATCGTAAACTTCTGCACCTTTTTTATTAATTGTTTTCTTTTCAATTGACCATTTGTCAGAAAGTGTCGCAAGATCCTTTTTCATAGCTTCCAAAAATTCATCATTATCATAATTCAATGAAATCAAAGTAGGTCCAGCACCACTTATATATTCACCTAACGCATTATGTTTTTAGAAAAATCAAATATTTTATCAGAATCATTTATTAACGAAAATCTATATGGCTGATGAATTTTTATCTCCCAATAAAAATCTCAAATTATCATATTTTTCCTTTGATAAATGAATCTACGAGTAATCCTAATTTTTGCAATATTATTAACAGCATCATGTGCCGAATATGCTTTTGGCAACACGCTTCTTGATTTTTTTCAGTTGACAATTTAAAATTCGGAATCATCACATAAAAACACAAATTATCTGCTGTTGGCAATATGCTATAAACTGTTTTCCCTTCATCACACGCAGTCAACACCTATTCCACCAAAAATCGCTGGCATAACATTATCTGGATGTCCTTCCATCTCAATAGCAATATCAGCAATTTTATCAATATCCAATTCATTTTTTGCAAAAAGTATTCGCAATTAATATTCCCGCAACAATCGCACTCGAACTACTTCCCAATCCTCTCGAAAGCGGAATACTATTTTTTTCGTAATATTCACTCTGCAATTAGGAATATCACTACTCAAATATTTTTTTGTATGATTAATCGCTTCATTAATAAAATTATCTTTTTATCGGTATTGAAAATGGCTCTCCATTTTCAAAAATTCTGTTTTTTTCACTCTCTTCAACTTCCAATTCCAACGCATAATCCAATGCCACACCCAAGCAATCATACCCAACTCCGATATTTGCTGATGTTCCTGGCACTTTTACCTTAAATTTCAAACTCATTTCTCTCCCTTCTTGTTTTTTTCTTTTTTTCATTATTATAAAAAAATATTCAAAGCCAAAAACAATTTATTACAATCACTTAAAAAAATCCAGTTTTTAAATATCAAACTAAATGCTCAAATCCAAATAATATGCCCAATTTATTTGATCTAAAAGCTCTTAATTTCTTCAATGATCCTTTTTCAACTTCACTATCTACTGTCAACAACATTATCGCATTTTTCATTTTTCTTTTTCTTCCAACATTCATCGTAGCAATATTAATATTTTCTTTCCCTAAAAATTGCTCCAACAGCTCCAATAACCCCTGGAACATCATTATTGCTCAAATAAATCATATTATCAGCAATTACGATATCAACATCATGATCTTTTTATTGAAACAATTCTTTCATCATTATTCAATCCAACTGTCCCAACCACTTGAATTTTCTTACCTTCATCACCAATCACAACAATTTCCAATGCTGAAGAATAATTTTTATATTTTTTTCATCTTTTTATTAACTGTAATATCAATTCCTCTTTTTTTCAGCCAACGATCTAGAATTAATATAATTAACTTCCTCTTTCAATACAGGTTCCAACAGCCCTTTTTAACGTAGTTGCATCAACCAAAGCTGTTTCTTGCTCAGCAATTTCACCATAATAATTTATCGTAACATTTGAAATCGCATCTTTACTAATTTGAAAATAAATTTTTCCCCAATCTTTCTGCCAAAGTAATATATGGTTTTACAATTGCATACTCTTCCCTTCCAATTGATGGTAAATTTACCGCTGTCTCAACAATTTCCCCTCTTAAACCATTCAAAACTTGTTTAACAACTTGTGTTCCAACATTTCTTTGTGCCTCATAAGTAGTCGCTCCAATATGTGGCGTAGTGATAGCATTTTTCAAATTCATACAACACACATTCACTTCTAGGCTCAACAGTATGCACATCATAACCAAAACTAGCTATTTTACCACTTCTAAGACCTTCTGCAACCGCTTCCTCATTAAATAATCCTCCACGCGCAAAGATTTACCAATCTTACACCATCTTTTAATTTAGAAATATTATCTTTATTAATCATGTCAATAGTTTCAGAAGTTTTTTGAGTATGAATAGTTATAACATCTGACGCTTCAAGCAACTCATCCAATGTTTCAACCTTTTTACAACCATTTCTCTTGAATATTTCATCAGAAATATATGGATCATACGCAATTAAATTCATTCCAAATGCTTTTCATCCTTTTTGCCATCAAACTTCCAATTCTTCCTAAACCAATAATTCCCAATGTTTTTTTCAAATAATTCATTTCCAACAAAAATTTCTCTTTCCCATTTTTCCCGATTTTATAAAATTATTTGTCGCCACAATATTTCTAGCACTTGCCAACATCAATCCAATCGCAATTTCACAAGCCGAAACTGTATTACTATCGGGCGTATTCACTATGATTACACCATGTGCAGTAGCTCGGTATATCAATATTATCTGTTCCATTCCCCGCACGTCCAACTATTTTTAAGCTTTTTTTAGCCTTATCCAACAACTCTCTATTAACTTTAATAACACTTCTAACAATCAAAGCATCATACTCGTGAATTGTATTCAAAAGTTCTTCTCTCGAAATTCCAACTTTAATATCTACTTTAACATCTTTTTGACTAGTCAATCCAGCTATTGCATGGTCGTCAATATATTCTCCAACTAAAACTCTAAACATAAAAAAACACTCCCTTTATTTCAATAGTTATATCATTTTTTTCCATTAACAATTTCCATCTTAACAAAAAAATATTTATTTATATTCTATTGTATCATTATTTTTCAATAATATACAAGAGTCATTGATTTTTCACAAAAACAAAAAAATAAAAAAATGATTTATAAGCAATAAAAAAACTCTTCTTTTTCTTATTCAAAAATAAAAAAATCTATAATTTATATAGAATTATTAAATAAATATATATATTATAAATTTTATTTTTCATTTTAATTTATTATTCTTCTAGAAGTATTATTTTTTATTGACTTGTATACTATTGTTAAAAATTTGTTTTTATTTTTTTCTCCATTTTTTCTCTTTTTTCGCATATATTTTTCTTAATTAAGCAATTTTTTTCTAAGTTGTTTCACAGTATAGTTTGCTATAATAAATTTACCAAAGTTCAAAGGTAGATTGGAGGTTACATGAAAAAAATATTGATAATGGCTGGTGCTCTAGTACTTTCAACAACAGCATTTGCTGATTTAAAAAGTACAATTACAAATCAATACAAAAAAATAATGAATTGACAATTAATATTGCTAGCGCATTAAACAAGAGAACATCAACTACAAGTGAGGTGGCTCCAACTGATAACGCAAACTTTGCTTCAGTAAGAGATAGAATTATTACATTCGCTCAAACGAAATTAGGTTCTCCATATGTTTGGGGTGCTACAGGGCCCTAACAGTTTTCGATTGTTCGAGTTTCGTTGGTTATGTTTTTCAAAAATGCGACGAAATGTTAATTTACCTAGAGTATCTAGTTCACAAGCAACATTTAGACCAAGAATTTCATCAATGAATATGAAAAAAAGGTGACTTACTATTTTTTTGAAACAACTGAAAAGGTCGTATTTCTCACGTAGGTATCTATATGGGTAATGGACAATTTATTCACGCTTCTTCGGAAGTAAGAGAGTAACTGTTTCTAGTTTAGATAGTAATTTTTTTACAGCAAGACATTCAGATGGGCTATAAATCCATTTAGTTAATTTATATTATTTAGAAATCAAACAGTACATACAAAAAAATTAAATATAATAAAAATATAAGTAGCTTTGGATAAGGAGCAAAATTCAAGAAAATATTATTATTTTCTGTTCGGGGATTTGCTCCTTTTTTTATTATTTTTTTAATTTTGTTGTATTATAAAAATAAACTAGATTTTTTTACAATACACATTTACACTAAATTTATCACACTCTATAAAAATCTAAAAAAAGACTACTTTGTAAATTTAACATCTCACAAAATAGTCCCTATTCTCAATAACAAAATTCTATTATCAATATCAATAATTCCTCAAAAATTATCCAATTTCTACAAATTTTTCTTTTTCTTTTTATCAAACATTACAGATTCATTAATTCCAAAATGATTTAGCATATTCCCCAGCTTCCTTTATCTTATATCCCACATGTTCTGGATAATGTGCGTCACTTGACAAAATAACTGGTATATCGTACTTTTTTTAACCATTTCCATAAAATCGGGATATGGAGTTATCTCTTTTATTGGATATCTATGCTCTGTCCCTGTATTTATATCGACAACCATATTATTTGCCTTCAATACTTTTTGCTGTATTTTTCCAAAATTTCTTGAACATCAGCTTTTTTTCGGAATATTTTTTAAATAATCTCAAATTAAACGGATGTCCTAAAATATCATATTTCCCTGTATTTGCAATCAATTCTATTTCTTTTGCATAGTCTTTCCAAATTTCCTTCAATGGTTTATCATCAAAATGATGCTTCAATTTACTAAAATCAAATCCCCAACCATTTATAAAATGTACAGAAGTAATCAAATAATCCCATTCATAATTTGAAAGCAACTCTGCCACTTTCTCCCGATTTCTAAAAATTACAAACTTCTAGTCCCATTTTTAACTGGATATCCTTTTAGATTTTTAACATATTTATAAAATCTCTATACTCATCTAACGTATGACAAAAATTTAGTTTTTTTGCTCAAGCCATTGTTTTTTTGAAACTCACCTATTTCCGAATTATCTAAAAATTAATTCATCATAATACAAATCCTTAAATTCCTTAAATCCATGCGTATGCTCAGTTATCCCAATCTCCTTTAATCCCATTTTTTTAGCCTGTTCGAAAAAAATAATTTTACCCACTCTTCATCATATTGTCCAAACTCAAAATGCATATGATAATCCATCAACATACCGTTTCCTCCTAATAATTATTCTATTTTTAATAAAAATAAGGCTATCCCTTTAAAAATCACTTTTCATTTTAAGATAGCCTTTTTTTCTTCTATTTTTCTTGAATTACTTTCCATTGATTATTTTTCTTTTTGAAATTAACAGTCGAAGTAGCCAAATTTATTTTTAGGTGTTGTTTTTTTAAATAATTATATTCTATTCTAATATATTCGTCTATATCTACATCTACTTCATCTTTATCTTTGTTAACTGTAGCATATTTGCTTGTGTTGTCTGTTAAATATTTATTCAACGCATCTTCATCATATCCTTTTTATTAAGAACACGATTTGTCCTGTATCTCCATTTTCTTTTTACTTCATAAACGCTAACTTTCAAATTGCTCAATTAACATATTATTAACTTCATTCCATTGTTTTTGCTAACTTTTGGATCTTCAATTTTTATATATTCATCTACATCTTTATTAACTGTTTGCAACATTTCTCTCGAACCAAAAATTCGCAACTTCAGCCATTGCTTTTTGCATATTCCGCTCCAGCATCTTTCAATGAACTAAATTTCTTAACTTCTACTTGTTGCGCAACCTTTTCCTCTGGTGTCATTTTTGTAGCACCTTCCGCTATAACTGATAATTGTCCCAATACTAATATTGCTAGTAATAATTTTTTTCATCTTTCCTCCTTTATTTTTTTCAAAAAAACTTTTTACACTTTCTTTACCCCTAACTGACAAAAACTAAGTCAAATATATTTCTTATTATACCATAAAAATACGACAATTATTCAAATTTATTTTTGACTAAATTAAAAAAACGCCATTTTTCCTGTATTTAAAGATACAAAAAGCTATGGCGTTATTTAATAAAAAAATCTATTTATAATTTTTTTATTCATTTGGATTGTCTGTAAATTCAAATCCTTGTTTTTTTCTAAATGTTTTTTTAGTTTCTAAATGTGATTGTCCGTAAATTCTATCAATCATTTCTTTATATGTTGGTAATTGAGAAGTACCGTCTTCTTCTCTCCATTTAATTGTTTCTTTTTCATGAATTTCTACACCTTCTTCAACTTTTTTTCACCATCATATTTATCAACGAATGCAAAAGATTCAAAAGGAACTCTTGGTTTCAATGTTTTATGAGGATTTTTCTCCTGGAACTCCTAATGTTGTCCCTAAAATAGGAAATACTCCTTGTGGTAATTCAAATAAATCAATTAATGCTTGAGGATCTCTTCTTAATGCTCCAATAGTAGTTGCTCCATATCCTAATGACTCTGCAGCGACTTGAATTGATGTCAACATTATCCCTGCATCAATTGCTCCAACCAATATTCCATCAGCAGTGTGTGCGACAACATTCGGTCTATTAATAGATTTCGAAGCATATTGCCCTCTATGATAATCAATTAAAATAGTTATAAACACATCTGAATTTGCAATATGTCCTTGCCCACCACATATTTCAGCAATTTTTAATTTCTCTTTATCTCTAGTCACTATTAATGAAATTTGTTGTCCGTTTACAGAACTTGGCGCTCTTTTGAGCTGTTCTCAATATCAACTCTAAATCTTCATCTTTAACTTTTTTTCTCCAGTAAAATTTCTTACTGATCTTCTATTTTGTAATTGTTCTATTACTTTATTCATATTTGACCTCCTACCTTTTTCTATTTTTATAACTAATTTTATCATACAACATTTGTATTGTCAAATGTTATTTTTAAAAAGTTATTTTAAAAAAGACTATTTCTAAATTATATTAGAAATAGTCTTTCAAACAAATTCTTCTCAATATTGAACTCCATCAATTTAAGAAAAAAATTTCTTATTATTTAATTCTTTTTCATTTGTAGTTAACAAAAAAATTAGTCTTCTATGAAATCAATAACTTCAGTTGGTTCGATATCCCAAATTTCTCTAGCATATTCCATGATTGTTCTATCAGAACTGAATTTACCAGCATTTGCAATATTAATTAATGCTTTTTCTAGCCCAATCTTTTTTTATTTTTATAAGCATTGTCAATTCTTGTTTGAGCTTCTCTGTATGAATCAAAGTCTCTTAATAAGAAGTAAACATCTGGTCTAGATCCGTCAACTCCGTACAATAATGAAGTTTGTAATTCTCTAAAGATACCTTTATGGTCGTCATCAAATGTTCCATCACCCTAATTGATCTACAACTTTTTTTCAATCCTTCTACTTTGTTGTAGTCATCAAAAGGATTATATTGTCCATTTCTTTTGGAATTCTTCAACTTCAGTCGCACTTAATCCGAAGATAAATTCGTTTTCTAATCCTGCTTCTTCAACGATTTCAACATTAGCTCCATCCATTGTTCCTAAAGTTAATGCTCCATTTAACATGAATTTCATATTACCTGTTCCCTGAAGCTTCTTTACTTGCAGTTGAAATTTGTTCAGAGATATCAGTCGCTGGGAATATTTTTTTCAGCAAGAGATACTCTATAGTTTTTCTAAGAATACAACTTTAATTTTTTTCCATTAATATCAGCATCGTTATTAATTCTTTTCAGCAAGAGTATTGATTAATTTAATAATACTTTTTAGCTCTTCTATATCCTCTTCACGCTTTTTGCTCCAAAAAAATAAATGTTCTTGGTTCAATGTCTAATAATGGATTTTCTTTTTAATTTATTGTACAAGTCCATAATATGTAAAACATTTAATAATTGTCTTTTTATATTCGTGTAATCTTTTTACTTGAATATCAAAAAAATTGAATGAGGATTTACTTCAATTCCTGTAGTTTCTTTTAATGTAGTTTGCTAATCTTTCTTTATTGTGAAGTTTAATTTCAGCAACTCTATTTAAAAACATTTTCATCATCTAAATATTTTTTTCTAATTCTTTTAATTTGTATAAATCAGTAGTCCATCCGTCACCGATTAATTCTGTAATTAAACTAGATAATTCTGGGTTTGCTTTTCAATAACCATCTTCTTTGAGTAATTCCATTTGTTTTGTTTAAGAATTTTTTTCTGGATATAAATCATACCAGTCTTTCAATTCAGAATTTTTTTCAAGATTTCAGTATGCAATGCGACAACTCCATTTACTTTATGAGAACCTACAATTGCTAACCAAGCCATTCTTACTTGACCATTTCCAATGATTGACATATATTGAATTTTTTCCAAAAATCTCCAGGATATTTTTGATGTAATTCTTCAACAAATCTTCTGTTAATTTCTTCAATAATTTGATAAATTCTTGGTAATAATGGTTGGAATAAAGCGATATCCCATTTTTTTCCAATGCTTCTGATAAAATTGTATGGTTAGTATAAGCAAATACTTTTTACAAATACTCCAAGCTTCATCCCATAATAATTTTTTCAGAATCCAAGAAAATTCTCATTAATTCGGGTATTGCAACTACTGGGTGAGTATCATTTAATTGAATTGCAACTTTTTTTCAGCAAATTTAGAGAAATCATTTCCATAAGTTCCTTTATATCTTCTAACAATATCTTGTAATGATGCTGATGTAAAGAAGAATTGTTGTTTCAATCTCAATAATTTACCATCTTTTTCTGTATCATTTGGATATAATACTCTTGAAATATCTTGAGCTTCTACAGCTTTTGCTGATGCTTGTAAATAAGTTTGATCATTGAATAATTTTTAAGTCAAATCCTTCGGGAGATCTAGCTTTCCCACAATCTCAATGTATTGATAGTATCATTTCCATATCCAACAACTGGAACATCATAAGCTACTGCTAACACATTTTCTGTATTTACTCTTTTGAAATATTCTTTTCCAACTTCATCTTTATGAACTTCGATTTGTCCACCAAATTTTACTTCGTATACTCTATCCATTCTTACAATAGACCAAGGGTCACCATATCTAGTCCAATCATCGGGATATTCTACTTGGTATCCGTTTTCGATTTTTTTGTTCAAACATTCCGTATTTATATCTTAATCCATATCCATGTCCTGGTAATTTACAAGTAGCCATTGAATCTAAGAAACATCTTGCTAATCTTCCTAATCCACCATTTCCTAATCCTGTATCGAATTCTTGATCTTCAACTTTGTTAATGTCAACACCTAATTCTTCCAATGTTTCTTTTTACTGCTTCATTTATTTTCAAGTTGATTAAGTTATTTCCTAAATATCTACCCATTAAAAACTCAGCTGAGAAATAGTACGCTTGTTTAACTTGTTTTACTGCATAAGTTTTTTAGTGTTATACCATTTTTTTCTACTATGTAATCCATAGTCGCTCTTGAAACCGCATAATACAATTCGTAATCATGAGCTTCTTCTAAAGTTTTTTTCCAAAAATCCCTTCTTAGCTCTTTAACAATACTTGCCTTTTAAATCAGCTTTGTTAATATTTTTCATTTTTCCTCCTATAAAATTTTTTTATAATTGAACTTTTTTTGTTACACTACATCAAGTTATTAATTAATATTATTTTTTTATATGAATCTAGTATGTTTTTTTATTTGAATAAAAACTCACTATAATTATTATACACATTTTTTTCTGAAAAATTTCTAGTTTTTCAAATTTCCCATATTTTTTAAAATTATTTTTATATTTTTAAATAATTACAAGATTTATATAAATTATTAAAAAGTATAAACCTATTTCGAAATATTATTTTTTTACTATATTTTTATATATATCTTTTTAGTATTACACATTTATATCTATAAACTAAAAAAACTTGTTAAATAGATTTTTAGTTTAATTTCCAATCTATTCAAACAAGTTTCTTTTATTTTTTGTATTGAAATTAATTATAAAAATGATTTTTAATGTAATTAAATTTATATTAAATAAAAACTTTTTTAAACTACTTAAATTTTTTTATATATTTAAAAATTATTTTTTTCTTTTTTTATTTTTTTCTTTCCAATTCTTTTTCTTTCTCTTCTTGAAAGATGTTTTTACTGGTTCTCTTTCTTCAGTTCCATCTTCATCTGTGTAATCGTATGAAATATTCGAAACTTCTTCATGTTCTAAATTACTTGTTTCTTCTTGAGATTTTTGATTTTTTTAATTTCATAATGAATGAACTTGTTTCTCTTTTTATCGCATCAATCATTTCATTATAAATATCAAATCCAACAATTTTTATAATCATGAATAGGATTTCTTTGACCATATGATCTCAATCTAATTCCTTCTCTCAATTCAGTTAAATCTTTTAAGATGTTGTCTCCATTTTGTATCTAATACTTCAAGCATAATGTATCTTTCAATATTTCTGAAAGTTTCTTCTCCAACGTAACTTTCTTTATTATCATATTCTCTAACTAAATCGTTGTAAACTGTTTCAATAATAGTTTCATTATCTTTATTCAATAAATCATCACTAATTTCATAATCGAAAATTTCATTTAACTTATCACCCTAATAAGTTAGCATCTCTTTCACCTTCATTATTTCCTTTATAAGCATTGTTAACAGTATCTTCTATAGTTTCTCTCATCATATCTAAAATTAACTCTTTCAAGTTTTCATTTTTTTCAATATAGCATCCCTTTGAGCGTAAATAACTTCCCTTTGCATATTGTTAACATCATCATATTCAATCAAGCTCTTTCTTGAAGAAAAGTTTCTACTTTCAATTCTTTTTTTGTGCATTTTTCTACACCTTTTGTTATTTGTCTATGTCTAATTTCTTCATCTTCATCAATTTTCAACATTTTCATCATGTTTTTTTCAATTTATCTCCACCGAATAATCTCATCAAATCATCATCAAGTGACAAATAAAATTCTGAAACTCCAGGATCTCCTTGTCTTCCCGCACGTCCTCTTAACTGATTATCAATACGACGAGATTCGTGTCTTTCAGTACCTAAAATAAATAGTCCACCAGCTTCAATAACTTTTTTTCTTGTTTTTCTTCACATTCTCTAACATATGTATTGTAAACATCATCATAACCGTCAGCACCTTTTAGGAACTATTTTTCGTAGCAAACGCTTCAGCATCTCCTCCTAATTTAATATCCGTTCCCCTACCAGCCATATTTGTTGCAATAGTAACTGTTTTTGTATCTTCCTGCTTGTGCAATAATTTCTGCTTCTCTTTCGTGATGTTTTTGCATTCAAGATTTCATGAGGAATTCTAGCTTGTTTTTAACAACGCTGAAACTTCTTCTGAATGTTGAATCGAAGCTGTACCAACTAGAACTGGCTGTCCTTTTTGTATATAATTCTACAATCTTTTTTAGTAATTGCTTTTATATTTAGCTTTTTTTGATTCATGTAAATTACATCTGGTAAATCAACTCTTGCTACTGGTTTATTCGTAGGAACAACAATAACTTTTAAACTATAAATTTGTTTAAATTCTTCTTCCTCAGTTTTGGCTGTACCAGTCATTCCCCGAAAGTTTATTATACATTCTAAAAATAATTTTTGTAATGTAATAGTCGCTAATGTTTGGTTTTCTCCAGCAACTTCTAAATGTTCTTTTTGCCTCAATCGCTTGGTGTAATCCATCAGAATATCTTCTACCTTCCATCAATCTTCCAGTAAATTCATCTACGATAATAACTTCTCCATCAGCATTAATAATATAATCTCTATCAAGTTTAAACAACTCTTTCGCTTTCAATGCTTGTGTTAAAAAGTGAGTCAATTCAACATATTCAGAGCGAATATAAGTTATCTATTTTTTTAAGATTCTTTCTACGTTTTTTTAATACCTTTATCTGTAATTGTTACTGTATGAGATTTTTCATCTACTTCATAATCTTCCCAATCTTCATCGGGAATAACAGTATTCTTTTTATCTTTAATTTCCTCTGTTTTATAACTTCTTTTTAATTTTTTTGGCAACATCTGCAAAAGTGTTATACCATTCCGTAGTTTCTTCAGCGACACCAGAAATAATCAATGGCGTTCTAGCTTCATCAATTAAAAATCGAATCAATTTCATCGACTATTACATAATTGTGTCCTCTCTGCACTTTTTCACTCAAATCTCCAACCATGTTATCTCTCAAATAATCAAACCCAAATTCATTATTTGTACCATAAGTAATATCTGCACTATATCTTTGCTTTTCTTTGCTCATTAGTTATATTCCCAACAACTACATCAGAAGTCAATCCTAAAAAAAGCTATATAACTCAGCCATTATATCTCTATCCCGTTTTGCCAAATAATCATTAACTGTTACGACATGTACACCTTTTCCAGTCAATGCATTTAAGTAAATAGGAAGTGTCGCCATCAGCGTTTTCCCTTCCCCAGTTTTCATTTCTGCAATACTTCCATTATGCAAAAATCATACCACCAATCATTTGCACATCATAGTGTCTCATTCCCATTAATCTTTTTAGAAGCCTCTCTCACTGTCGCAAACGCTTCAACTAAAAATATCGTCTAATGTCTCTGATTTTTCCAATCTTTCTTTAAATTCCACAGTTTTTATGTTGTAGTTCTTCATCAGTTAATTTTTTTCAAATTCTGGTTCAATTGCATTTATTTTTTTCCACAACTTTTCTCATTTTCTTTATTTCACGCTCATCAGCTGTTCCAAATACTTTTGTTACTATATTTTTTTAACATTTAATCTACCTCTCCATAATTTTTTTGTTTTGTAATTTTTATGTATTTCGTTCAGTAAAATTTCTATTCTCTTATTCTTAAATTATTTTCCAATCCTTTTTTTATCTTAATATCCAATAAATTCACATTTTTGACGAATATTAAGAATATTTGAATAAAATTCTATATTCTGTTCATTAAAAATACTGAAAGGATTAAAAATTGTTTTCTTTTTCCTGTTCTTTTTCTTTTTTTCTTTTTAATTTTAGTTCTTCTGCAAGTGTTTTTATTGCTTGAACTATCTCCCATTTTATTTATTTCATTAATTAGATGCTCAATATCTTGATGACTTAAATTATTTTTCATTAATAAATGTATTTAATCTTTGGTTAAAACTCGATGTTCCAAGTAAACTCGAATAAGACATCATGAAAACAAAACACATCATAATTAATATAATTGTTTTTCTTTTTTTCATTTATTTCTTCATTTCTCCGTATAATAAATTTTTAATTTTTTGTCTAAACTAGTATTATTATTGTAAAAATTATACTTTGTAAGTTATTTTTCGTTATTTTTAACAAAATACCTCTTTATACAACATTTATATTTTTTTACAATTATTTGTTAATTCATAAAATTTATTATATCATTTTTTATACATTTTTGTCTATTTTAAACAAAGCATTAATATCCCCCATTTTTTTATTGATTTTTACAAAAAAATTTTTCAAAAAAATAAAAAAACTTAAAAAAAGTTGACAAAAATAATACATCTATGATATATTATTTAAGTAATGGCGACATGGTCGAGTGGCTTAGGCGACGGTCTGCAAAACCGTTTACACCAGTTCGAATCTGGTTGTCGCCTCCATATTAGTTTTTAAGTAGTTACTTTTTTTGGAGTAGCTTTTTTTATTTATAAAAAAATAATTTCACAGAATCTTACTTTTTTTATTTTACACTTCTTTTTAAATATTAATTCAAACTAAAAATTTATAGTTATAAAATTTTAAATTTATGATATAATAAGTTTGGCAATAAAAAAATATTTTGTCAAAAAAATATAAAATAACAATAAAACTAAAATGAGGGGATATTTATTATATGAGAAATTTAAAATTTATTCTATTGTCAACTTTTTATCGTTGGAACTTTATTTTCGTGTGGATCCTTGCCAAAAGGACTGGCGACTAAAACACCAATATATAATGCCGATAATGTTGATTTTTTTATTATGATTTAACTTATAAAAAGATGGCGAAACTCATTATGAGAGGCAAATTTGGGATCAAGCGTATGATATTTTTAGATAATGCTCACGATTTTTTTCTGATGGATATTTTTTTGTATTTAATGATTTTTTGTCGGAAAAGGCGTTAAAGAAAAGCTACAACCTTTGCCACTTGCTGAAGAATTTGCAGAAAAAAATTTTTAGAAAAAAAGAAAAAGATCCTAATGTGAGAATTTACTTAATTTTTAGATGAAAGTAATACATTTTATGGAGCTTACGACAACAAAACTCATAAGAAATTAGAAGAAGCCGGAGTAAAAAAATTGGGTATGTTGATTTGGCAAAAATTAAAGGGATCCGATGTTGGTTTATTCAGTGCCTTGGAGACTTTTTATAAGACCTTTTTGGGAATCCTAAAAAAATGTTGGTAAAACAAAAAAATCCAATTTATGAAGAAACTGATCCTGTGACAATTCGTAGCATTTTACGTGCTTTGAATGCAAAAAGCAGATCACCGAAAAATTGATTATGAATGAAAAAAACTGCAATGTTGACTTCTGCAAATCCACATGCTGAAGGTTCTAAACATTCAAATGTTGCGTTTAAATTTTTCATCACCAATAATAAAAGATATTTATAATGCCGAAAAAGCCTGTTGCTAAAATTACTAAAAAAGATGGTAGTTTTAAAACAATCTCTACCATATCAAAAATTTGATATCGAGCCTTCCAATAATAATAAAAATAAAATTACAATATTTTTACTGAAGGACAGACTGGTATTGACATTACAAAAGAGTTAAAAAAATACTCAACCTGGAGACAGAGTATTTATCGCTCAATTTTTTTCTTAGCTGACAGACAAGTAATCAATGATATAAGAAAAGCGGCAAGAAGAGGTGTTAAATTCGAAATTTTTATTAAATAATTCAACAGCTGGATTGCCAAATAAAGCATCTGCTGGAGAACTTATGAAATATGCACGAAAACATGGTTATGATATTACAATTAAATTTTTATAATAAAGGTGAAGAGATGTATCATGTAAAAAAATGATGTCTATTTTTTTAAAAAGATTATATGATAACATATGGCGGATCAACTAATTTCACACGAAGAAACATGAGAAATTTCAATTTAGAAAACGAATTAAAAATAATTTCTACTTATGACCAAAAAGTCTCACAACAAATTTCTGATTATTACGACAGACTTTGGACGAATCGTGATGGAGATTTCACGCTTCCATATGATAGTGAAAAATGAAAAAGTCACAAATGATTTGTTGTTTAGATTTTTTTGGAAATGAATGGAATGGGTGCTTTTTAATTACTTATAAAAAAACACCAGAAAGGATAATATTATGAAAAATAAAAAAAGAAGAAAAAAACATATTGAGGAAACTTTTGGTGAAGAAATAGCAAACTTTGCAAGTCACACTGCTGGTGCTGGATTATCAATTATTGCACTTGTTATTTTTAACAATTAGAGCTAGTTGGGCAAGAAATCCTGCTTGCAATTTTTTTCATTTATTGTGTTTAGTGTTGGTTTAATTATTTTTATATACAATGTCTTCAATTTTATCATGGTTTAAAGCCTGGTACAGCTAAAAAAATGTATTTGAAATTTTTAGATCACTCAGCTATTTATATTTTAATTGTCGCTTCATATACTCCGTTTTTGCTACTAGTTGTTTCAGAACCAATGAATGTTATTATTTGTTGGCTTCAATGGATTATTTGTGTGGCAGGTATTGTTTTTAAAGCATTTTTTTACAGGTAGATTTTAAAAATATTTTTCAACTTTGCTTTTATTTAATGATGGGTTGGATGATTGTATTTGCTTGGAATGATTTAGTTTCTAATATAAATACTGTTTCATTTGTATTTTTTAGTTATGGGAGGAATTCTTTACTCACTTGGAACAATTTTTATACTTGGAAAATGTTTAAATTCAATCATATGATTTGGCATATTTTTTTGTAATATTGGGAAGTCTTGCACATGTTGTTTCAGTTTACTTTTTTTAGTATAGTATATAATATGAAATATAAAAATAAATTTACATAATTTTTAAATAGTTTTGAGTATAAATTTCAACATTGAATAAAACATTTTTTTAATTTTTTTCAAATTTAATTTCATATTAAAATAAAAAAATAGAGAATAAATAAACCGTTAATTTCTAAATTCTCTATTTTTATTTAACTTTTTATCGAATACTAAAAATAATTTAGGAAATTTTACTTTCAAAATTTCATTCCATTCAGCTACTCTATCCTTATTTTCTTCCAATAATTTCTCGATATCATCACCTTCAACAGTAACTTTTTCCATTACATCATTTCCAGTTAACGCTTTTTACAACATCTAAATCAGCATCAGAAACTACTTCTCCAAAAAAATTGTATGATTTCCATTTAGCCATTCAGTTGGAACAGTTGTAATGAAAAATTGACTTCCATTAGTTCTTGGTCCAGCATTTGCCATTGCCAATTTACCTGGAATTGAAAAAAATCTAATCCGTTATCTACTTCATCTTCAAATTTATATCCAGGTCCACTCATGCCAGTTCCTGTTGGATCTCCACCTTGTGCCATAAAAATCTTCAATTACTCTATGAAAAAGTCAATCCATCATAGTATCCATGTTTCACTAAATTTACAAAACTTGCTACTGTAATTGGTGATTTTTTTCTGGAAATAAATTAATATTTATTTCACCTTTTATTTGTTTTTAAAATTTACTTTCATTTTTTCTCCTTTATCATTAATTTTTTTCTATTTTTCCAGAATCTTTTTATTAGTATCTACTTTTTTTGCATCGAAAATTGCTTTTTGGGTATGCTTTTTGAATTATCCCAGTACCAACCTCCATTATACATGAAACTATTTTTCTTTCGAATTATAAGTCAAATTTTTACCTTCTTGGAAATGAACAAATTTGTATTTTTTTAATATAATTTTTCACTTTTTTTCTGTATCTTGAACTAAAATTCCAACTTTTTGGATTATTAAAAGTTTCTCCATCAAAAAAACACAACTTTCAAAAATTAATTTCCACTTTGTAATCTTTGTCATTAATCTTTTTAAATTCCCCGTATTCTCCAGGTACTGTACAATAAGAATCTTTTTTTCTATTTTTTTGCAGTTCCATCCTTTCTTTCATTGGCAACTCCATTTACAAAAACTGACATTCCAACTAAAAAAATAACGCTAATAAATTTTTTTCATCTTTCTTGCCTCCTAATTTTTTTATTTTTTTACTAATTTTTACTTCTCTCAAATAAATTAGCAATTTACTATTTTTGATTCTTCTTCTTGTTCTTCCAATATATTTTTCTGAAAAATTCTCCTATTTGTCTATATTTTTTTCATATCTTCTTTCAAGCAATTCTTTTAATGACCATTTATCAATCTTCTTAAATTCTTTTTAAAAACTGCTTCCTTCAAGTTTTTAGCCACTTCTGAAAGATTTCTATGAGCTCCTCCCAAAGGTTCTTCAATTATTTCATCAATTACTCCTAAATTTTTTTCAAGCTAATTGCATCCATTTTTAAATTTTTTTAGCGACTTCTGGTGCTTTAGAAGCATCATTATATAAAATTGAAGCACATCCTTCTGGAGAAATTACCGAGTAAACACTATTTTCAAGCATCAAATTTGAGTCTGTTACACCAATTCCTAATGCTCCTCCACTTCCTCCTTCTCCAATTACTACTGAAACTATCGGAACTTTTTAATCCAAACATTTCAGATAAATTTTTTTAGCTATTGCTTCTCCTTGACCTTTTTCTTCTGCTTCAATTCCTGGATAAGCTCCAGCTGTATCAATTAAAGTTAAAATTGGTAACTTAAATCTTTCAGCCATACGCATCAATCTCAACGCTTTTTCTATATCCTTCTGGACTCGCCATACCAAAATTTCTGTAAATATTTTCTTCTATATCTCTTCCCTTTTGATGTCCGATTATCATAATTTTTATAATCATCAACCGTAGCCAATCCTCCAACAATCGCATGATCATCTTTAGACAATCTATCTCCATGCAATTCAACAAAATCTTGTGTTAATTCATTAATATAATCTAATGTATAAGGTCTTTTTTTGGATCTCTGGAAATTTGTATTCTAGACCATGAATCCATTTCATTTTTCTTCAAAAACTCTTATACTTTTCCTCTAATTCTTTCTCTAACGCTGAAATTTGAACTGAAAAAAATCCATATTTTTTTCTTTTAGAAAAAAATTTTCAATTCTTCAATATTATTTTCTAATTCTTTTTATTTCATCTTTTTAAGCTCATTCTCTTCCCTCTTTCTTTAGCAAACTTTATTAACTATACTAATTTTTTTCAATTATACGATAAATCGTTGTTTTTCAAATCTTTTTCTTTCAGATATAACATCTATCATACCATGTTCTAATAAAAAAATTCTGCTCTTTGAAATCCTTTTAGGCAATTTTTTTGATTAACTGTTTGTTCAATAACTCTTGGTCCTGCAAATGCTATTAATGCATTAGGCTCTGTAACGATTACGTCTCCCAACATTGCAAATGAAGCTGTTACTCCTCCTGTAGTTGGATCAACTGGAACTGAAATAAATGGTATACCTGCTTCATTTAATCTTTTTTATCGCTCCAGAAGTTTTTCGCCATTTGCATAAGTGATAAAATTCCCTCTTGCATTCTCGCTCCACCAGAACTAGAAACTACAATTACTGGTATTTTTCTTTTTCTAATCCTCTTTCTAAAGCTCTCGTAACTTTTTTTCTCCCTACAACAGAACCCATACTTCCACCCATAAAGCTAAAGTCCATTGTGCTATACTTACTTCCATTCCATTCATTTTTCCAATTCCACTAATTACTCCATCAACCATTCTACTTTTTTTCTCTTGCAATTTCGATTTTTTTCATCATATCCAGGAAAAATTTAAAAATATTTTTGAACTTAAAGTAATATCTTCTTCTAAAAATGTTCCTTCATCAATTAACAGCTCAATTCTTTCAAATGCTGTCAATCTAAAATAATTTCCACATTTTGGACATATATTCAAATTATTTTTTTAAATCTTCATTATATATTATTTCATTACATCTATTACATTTCTTCCATTTATTATCATCCACAACATCAACCGTTAATTTAGATTTTTGATGTTAATGTCACATATCGCTTTTTTTGAAAAATAATCCCATCTTTTTCACCTCTCTAAAATTTGTTTTCATAAATAACAAGTGTTATTTATAAATTTATAAAAACTCATACAGAAAATAAATTTATTATTTTCTGGTTACATTATACCACACTTTTAAAGCAAAATATCATTTTTTATTGAAAAAAATATTTATCAAAAGGAAATTTGATAACAGTATAAATGAAATCGATCGCTATTATCTTTTATTCCATATTTAGAATCTCCTACAATTGGATATCCAATATTCGCTAATTGTGCTCTTATCTGATGTTTTTCTTCCTGTTACCAAATCAATATCCAACACTGAAATATTTTTTTATCTCTAGTTTTTATTTTATTTTTTTAATTTTGAAAATTCCTTTTCAGATATTTTTTAAAATTTGTAATGCTTTCTTTAGAATCTTTTTGAAATTTTTTTCTTTAGAAACTGTAACTCCATTTTCTTGAGTCGTTAAATAATTTTTTTATTGTAAATTTTTTTCATTTTTTTACATTTCCATGGACTACTGCAATATATTTCTTTTTCAACCTCATTTTTTTCCTAATTTTTTTCAGAAATATATCGTAAAAATTTCAAATTTTTTTACATCCGATAACTAATCCCGAAGTTTCGTAATCTAATCTATTCGCAAAATTTATATTCTCATTGTCATAAATTTGCTTAAATACTTCAGAAATTCCATAATTATGACCTGTCCCCTTATGCATCGGCACTCTTTTCCTTCTTGTTCACAATAAAAATCTTCATTCTCAAAAATTACCATTTCTCTATATTTTTTTCTCATCAAAAGAAAATTTATTTTTTTAGGAGAATTTGTTTTTGATGGAGTTTTACCATTTCCTAAATATTTTTATTGTTATTTTGTCTTCTAAAGAAAGTCTATAATTTTTCTTTAACCTTTTTATCGTTGACTCTGACATCGCCTTTTCGTAATGCTTGAAATATCTTGCTTAGAGGTTCATCTGGATAATTTTTAGATATCTATCCATTCTCATATTCTCTATTTCGCTATCAACTTTATATTCGAAAATTTCCATTTTATCCCTCTTCTGAATGAATTCTTATACTTTGAGCAAGTCCAATCATAATGAATGATGACAGGAATGAACTTCCCCCATAACTCATGAATAATAGTGGTTTCCCTGTAACTGGAACTAGACCTATTGTCATTCCTACATTTACAATAACATGCATGAAGAAAATTCCACAAATTCCATAAATAATCAGCTTCCCAAACTGATTAGATATAAATCGGGTTATCCGCATGAGGTTGAAAATTAGCAAGAAATAAAAGTAATAATACCATTGTTGAACCTACAAATCCCATTTCTTCTGAAATTACTGAAAAAAATAAAATCTGTTTGTGCTTCTGGTAAAAATTCCAATCTACTTTGGCTTCCTTGTAAAACTCCTTTCCCTGTGATTCCTCCAGCTCCTACTGAAATTTTTGATTGAGTTACATGCCATCCACTTCCTCTTAAATCTTTTTCTGGGTTTATAAATGTTTCTACCCTCGTTCTTTGATAGTCACTCAAAACAAATCTATACACTGGATAGACTGAAAGAAGAATGACTGTTGCTATTATCCAAATTGGCTTCATATCTGCACCATATAAGAAAAATCATAAATATAAATGATGTCACTGTAATTAATGTCGTCCCTAAATCTGGTTGTAGTAAAATCAATAAAAATTAAAGGTCCAACAGGCAAAATTGCTCCAACAATATCTGCCAAATTGTTAATTCCTTTTTGATATCTATTTACAATCCACCAAGCAATTATAATAACAATCGCTATTTTTTTACAAATTCTGACGGTTGCAATTGGAATGGTCCTATTTTTAGCCATCTTTGAGCTCCTAATGTCTTTTTTCCCAGCGAATCTTACTAACAATAGTATTACAACACACACACCGTACATTTTTTATATGCGGTTTTAAAAATCCAATTGTCTATAATCAAAAAGCGATAATAAAATTATTAAAAAGTTCCTACTGCTATCCATATTAAATTTTTGGATAACAAATTTTTGGATCTCTTGTAGCGCTATACACAAAAATTGTACTTATTGTTACAAGAAGATATGTACACAACAGAACCATTTTTATCCATACGATAGAAATTTTTCTTTTAAATTTTTCGATCAATCTACCACTATTAAACATTTTTCCTCCTTCTATATTTCCTAAAATTGTAATATTTTTTCTCTGTATATCGTGTTTTTAAAAACTCATTTTATATCTTCTAATTTTGTTTCTTTCACTTCTTTTTCAAATTCTCAATATCTAAAAATCTCATTTTTTTCTAGTATAATAATTTCCTAAAATACTCATTCTAGATCGAGGATTTTTCCATTGAAACACGCAATTCTACTTAAATATTTGTTTTTTTAGCCTTTTTGTAATTCAACTTCTGTAATTCCATTTTTTTCTCAATTTTTTTCAAATTCATCTAATGTAAGTTTTATTGCCTTTTTCATAGTTTTTCGATATTTGTTCCTATGTAAGTTGAAACAATTCCACCTTCTTGATAATACTGATTATAAGTGTATACAGAATATGCCAATCCATTTTTTTCTCTAATCTCTTGAAAAAGTCTAGAACTCATAGACCCTCCCATTATGCTAGATGAAATATCATTATAAATCTTCGTTTTTACTATTATATTTTTTCCCCCTCGAAAGAAATACAAATATTAACTTGATTTATCTCTTTTGCTTCTTTTTCTCACCAACGACAAACGAAAAATCAATTTCTTCTCTTCTATTTACTTTTTTTATCTCCCAATTTATCAAAATATTCGTCTACTTTACTTATAATTTCATCTTCATTAAAATTCCCAGAAACAACTATCACAATATTATCTTTCGTATATCTTTCTTTATAATATTTTTTTATTTCTTCTGAAGTAAATCCTTTCACACTTTTTCTGTCCCAATAATTGGTTTACTATACTGACCCTTTATACAATCTCCATAATTCAATTCAAACACCAAATCATCGGGAGAATCTTTTATACATTTTAATCTCTTCAACTATAACATCTTTTTTTCTTTTTCTAATTCTTCACTGTCAATCAAAGAATTTGTTACAATATCAAATAAAAATATCAACTGATTTTCCCAAAAATTCTGTCAGTGCATTAATATAAAATACTGTTTCCTCTTTAGTTGTATGTGCATTTACACTTGCTCCCAAATAATCTACTTCTTCTGATATTTGAAAAATAATTTCTTTTTTTCTGTTCCTTTTAAAAATCATATGTTCCAAAACATGTGAAATTCCTTCTTCTGAGTCACTTTCATCTTTTGACCCTGTCTTTACAAACACTCCAACTGAACAAGTCGAAATATTTTCTAATTTATCGAAAATAATTTCAATTTCTGACGTTGTTTTTACTTTTTATCATATTACTCCCCTTTCATAAATTTTTACTTTTTATAAATAATTTTTCAATATTTATAAATCTTCGATTTTATCATTCTTACGAATTTTTTTCATTTTTCCGATAATATTATTTATTTTACTAAATGTACTAATATTCAGAATCTTTAAATAATTTAACTCCTATTGCAAAAATGCAATTAATGGTAAGAAACACGCTAAATATATAGGTATTGCTCCGAAGTTGCGACTGATTTTTAAAATCGTACTAACTCCATAATATGAGTAACCAATAATTACTGATAGACCTATATTTACTGCGGCTCCTCCTTACATATCTACTTCCCAATGACAATCCAATCAAACACATTACAAACGAAGAAAGTGCAAACGATATTCTATAATAAAAATCTATTCTCAAATTCAAAGAATCTGCTCCAACCCTTGTAAAATAAACAATTTTTTTCTCTTAATTCTGGCATTGTTAAATTTTTAGCTTCTACTGGACTCGCTAAAACATCATCCATTGAGGCAATAAAATTAAAAGTTTTTCGTATCTATTGGAACTGAAACATTTGTCTTTAAGTTTCTTTTCTTTTAGATCTTTAAATGTCCATCTTTTTGTTTTAAAATCTATCTTTCCCAAGAAGCTGTATAAAAGTTTTTTCAATCTTTTTTTAAAATCTTTCGAAACTTTTAGTATCTCAACATATTGTAACGTTCCTTCTTTCTTACTGGCATGTCCACTATAAAGTATCGTATCTTTATCAATTTTTACAAGTACAAAATCCTTTTCTGCTCTCACTGGATCTTTATTTTTCAACTTTTCTTTCTTTTAAACTTTTCCTTTTTTTGTATTCCATTTCCCTAAAGTATCGTAATTTATCCATAGTACTAACATGCTTATTAAAAATGAAAAAAATCATTGGAAACAGTGCTATTCTAGAAAAGCTAATTCCACTTGTCTTCATTGCGACTATTTCCAGTTGCTTTGCCATTTTACTTATACACAAAAGACTTCCTAACAGCACACCTAGAGGTGCCGTATTAGTCATAATTTCTGGAATCCCATAACCTAAATATTTAAAAAGCATCATGAAGCTTAAATTTCCCATCCATAATCCAACCTGTTAAATTCAAACTTTCTGCTAGTAAAAAAATATCGAGAAAAAAACATCATCATACCCAGAAAAAAACTTTTTATATAATTCACAATTATATATTTATCTAACTTATTCATCTAATTTCTCCTATATTTTTTTGATTGAAAAATACACACATAATACAAATAAAATGAAATTTGGTATCCACATAGCAATATTAGCAGGAACATTTTTTCGGGACCATAATTTTTCGCATAGTTTACTACCGCAATATATCCAAATATTACTATCAAACTTACACCAAAACTTATACCCTTTCCACTTCTTCTGTGACCTACCGACAACAATACTCCCAACCAACACAAAAATGTACTCGCTAAAGGCCCTATCAATCTTTGATAAATTTCAACCAAAGCTTTTTAATCTCGCTTCTTTTTCTTCTGGTTTGTTTTTTTATTTTCTTTATAAAAACTGCTTTAATTCCTTTAAATTCATTTCTTTTACGACTTTTTTTATATTCTTTTGCTTTTTATCTTCCTTAAAAAAAGTAGAAAGTGGAACATCTTGATTTTTATATGATGCTTCTACTTGACTATTTCCATTTTTATCAAATGAATACCCTTTCACATTCTGCATTTTTATAATTCCTGGATCAAATGTCGCTTTTTTTCTGCTAAAAAAACACTATTGGATAAGGATTATTCCCTTGTCTATTCAAAAATCAAAAAAATTATTTGCAGTTGCTTTTTTTATTATCAACTTTATCAATATAAAATCCAAATCCTTTTTCCTCATTTTGTCAAAAAAATATTTTTTCTTCTGTCAATGAGCTAGGTTTTGTTGCTAAAACTTGTTTTTGTTTGTGCATTTATATTAGCCAAAGCTTTTTGGATTTACATAAACTTCAATCCTAATCCTATTAATGTCAAAAACTACTCCAAAAACAAATGCTGGTTTTTATTATTCTGAAAAGTCCTATTCCAGAACCTTCCATTGCGATAATCTCATTTGTCTCTGAAAGTCCACCGTAAAACCAGCATCACACCTAAAAATGCTCCCATTGGTATTGTCTGAACCAACACACCTGGTGTAGCATAAAAGAAATAATCAATTATCGAAATAAATGGTAAATCACTAGCAAATAATCGTTCCATTACTTCCATAACTACATTTAACATTAAAATAAATGTGAATATACTAATACCAAACAATGATGGCAAAATCAGTGAACTATAAATATATCTATCTATTATTTTTCATTATTCCCTAGTCCTTTACTTATTTTCTTTTTAGGATTTTTAGTTCGTCTAAAACTTCCTTTTCTATGCTCTTTTCTAGTTTTTCTTCTATAAATATCTAACCTTTTTTTGAATAAAAATCTGGAAAAACTTCAGAATAAACTAACATATATTTTTGTATTAAGTTGCACAACTATACTTTTTCTCTAATTTCTTTAATTTTTATTACTTGAAGTAAATGATTCCAATAATACAACTACGTATATAATAAAAACTATAAATGTAACTTTTATTATCGAAAAACGATTCCCAAAAAAACTGTCCCATTTTTGAGTTTCATATTTTGAAAAAAATTTTTCTATGAAAAAAATAAAAAAAGTAGAAAAACAGAATATACTGAATCACAATTATAATAATATAAATTTTCAATTGTTCTTTTTAAATTTTTATTATTGATTTTTATAATTTCGTATATAAGTCTTGTAATATAAATTATTAGAATATATTTAAATAAATGAATAAATTCCAATACAAATCCTCTTTTTCTACCTATTAACACATATATAATCAATAATATTATAATTATAATATCTAATATCATTTCTCTCTCCTACTTTTTACATTATTTATATATTCTCGGAACCCTTTGACTTATTCCGCACAATATTTCATACGATATCGTATTACACAAATTGGCAACTTCCACAACACTAATATTTTTCTCCAAAAATTCTACTGTATCTCCTTTTTTTCGCTTCACCAACTAATTCTTTTTGGCAACGCTATTATAAGCTGATCCATACAAACTCTACCTACAATATTACATCTATAACCTTTATAATACACATATCCTTTATTTGATAAATCTCTTCTCACTCCATCGGCATATCCTATCGAAACAGTCGCATAAGTTTCTCCAGCTTTTCCCAAATATGTATTTCCGTAACTTATATAGCTATCTCTATACAATGTTTTTTTATAACTTATTTTTAGCAAATAACGACATTACAGGTTTGAATTTATATGGTTTTTGTTTCTTCTTCTGTTACACCACCATATGCGATTATTCCTACTCTTACAAAAATCATATCCATCATTTTTTTCAATTTTATAGTACCAAAAACTGTTAAGTAAGTGTTTATACTTAACAGCTGGTATTTTAGAAGTTATTTTTATCACAAATTTCTTTAAAGTTACTTTCTTGAAATTTAGTGTATTTTTTTCATCTGTATCAGATGAAGAAAAAAATGAGAAAAATATCCCAATTGATTTACATATTTGCAATTTTTCTAATTTAGAAATTAATTTATCAATTTCCTCTTTTTGAAAAACCAACCCTTCCCATTCCCGTATCTACTGTTATAAATACATTTGTCTTAGTTTTTGAATTTTCCAAATATTCAATTTCTTCAAAAATCAGTTACCATAAAATAAATGTTTTTTTCTGAAATTTTTATCCATATACGCATATTCTATAGGTCCTAGAATAAGAATCTCAACATTTTCATCAACTTCCTTTATTTTTCAATGCTTCTTCAGCTGTTGCAACCGCAAAAAAACTTTATACCTTTTTTTATCAATGACTCGCATATCTTTAACATCCCATGCCCATAAGCATCTGCTTTAATTACAGCTATTATCTTTTTCTTTCGGTGCAACCTTTTTCAATCTCATCTATATTCGCATATAAATTATTTATGTTTATTTCTGCCCAACAACGCATTTTTTTACTTCACCTTCTAAAATTTTATTAATAAATTAAACTAATACTTTATCGCTTTCATCATATCCATTAACTGATTTACCAGTTTTTTCTCTTGTTACTGTCTTTATTTTTATCCTCTTTTTAAATCTTCTTAACAAGTAAACTATTGGACTTGCGATAAAGATTGATGAGTATGTACCAAAAGTTATACCAATAAACAATGTCATACTAAATGTCTTTAATGTACTTCCACCAAAGATTAATAATACTATTACTGAAAATAATGTTGTTAATGAAGTATATAACGATCTTGCGAATACTTGATTTATACTATGATCAATAACTTCTGCAAAAGATTTTTTTGGTGTTTACTTTTTATTTTCTTTATCATTTTCTCTTATTCTATCAAAAATAACGATTGTATCATTAATCGAATATCCTAAAATTGTCAAAATAGTAGCAATAAATGGTGTATCTGCTTCATATCTCAATAATGCTATTAAACCAATTGTTATAACAATATCATGCAATAATGCCAATATTCCTGCAATCGCATAAATCCACTCAAATCTAACTGTAATATAAATTACAATCAAAATACTTCCAATTATCAAAGCACTTACTGCATTTGAAGTCAATTCCTTACCCTATTGTCGCTCCAACTGTATCATATTTTACCAAATCATATTTTTCCTGTTTTTCTTTCAATGTATTTAATACTTTTTGTTTTTTTCTGTATTAGTTAATTGTTCAGTTTTTACAATTACTGTATTGTCTTCAGAAAAATTGGATTCTTTGTCCTCTCAATTTAGGAACTTCTGAAACTAAATCTGTTAACGTCTTATCTACCAACGCTTTTATCCATTGTTTTTTTCATATTTTTATTTGAAATAAATCTCCACCTTTAAAATCTACTCCCAAATTTAATTTTATGGCAAATATACTAATTATTGAAATTATTGTCAAAAATTAGTGAGAACCCTAAAAAAATATTTTTTTGGTTTTTAATTATTTTTCAAGTTCAGCATTTTTTTACTCCTTTCCAAAATAATTTTTTTCTTTTTCTATTTTAAAAGTCGATAAAACGAATTTTTAAAAATAACTTTTGTAACGAAAAACTGCTGTAAATATTGTTACAAAAACCCCAAGTGATAATGTAACTGCAAAATCCTTTTTTATCGGTCCTGTTCCTAAGAAAAATAATACTCCTGCAATTAATAATGTTGTTATATTCCCATCGATTATCGCTGGTAGTGCATGTTTAAATCCTTTTTCAACAGAATCTTGTAAGGAATATCCTCTCGCCAATTCTTCTTTTTACTCTCTCAAAAGTAATTACATTCGCATCAACTGCCATTCCTAATGTCAATATAAATCCTGCAATCCCTGGCAAAGTTAACACCGCACCTACAACGCTTAATAAAGTCATTACAAGTAATCCGTTTATCAATAAAGCTATATCTGCAACAATTCCTGGTATTTTTATAAATTGCTATCATAAATACTGATATTACAACTACAGCTATAACTCCTGCAATTTTTGTTTGATCAATTGATTCACTTCCTAAAAGTAGCTCCAACTGTTCTTGACTCCAAAAATTTTAATATTTACTGGTAAAAGCTCCCGATTTTAATAAGTTAGATAAATTTGTTGCTTCTTCGTAAGCATCTTTACTTCCACCTAAACTAATTTGTCCTTTCCCACCAGCGATTTCAGTTTGAATTGTTGGTGCTGATTGCTCTTTACCATCTAACATAATCGCCAATTGTTTACCAATATTTTTCTCTAGTTATCTTAGCAAAAACATCTGCTCCCTTTGTATTCAACTCAAAACTTACAACTGGTCTTCCCTACTTGGTCTCTATCTACAACGGCATTTTTTTATTGCTGAACCTTCTAATAATGTTGGTCCATAAGTACCATTTGCTTCTTTTTATTTTTAAATTCCAATTTAGCTGTTGTCCCGATTAAACTTTTTCGCTTTTTTTCAGGGATCTTTTACTCCAGCTAATTCTACTATTAATTTATCATTTCCACTTAACTGAATTACTGGTTCAGATACTCCTAAACTGTTAATTCTTCTTTCGATAATATCTCTTACCTTTTCCATCGTATCATTTTCAATTTTTACCTTGCGCTTGTAAAACTATCGAAGTCCCACCTCTCAAGTCCAATCCCTAATTTTTATCTTGTTATAATAAAGTACTAATACCGATAAAATTACTAATCCAAAAAAAGCCAAATATAATGTCTTTTCTTATTTTCCATTTTCTCCCTTTCCCAAATTTTTTTAATTTGTAATATCTATTAAATTTTTTTAAATAAAATTACTTTGTCATATCCAAATAATTTTTGTAAAATTATCGTTGCAAGACAACCATATCCACAACTTTTCTTCGTTCTTTCCCATTCTTTTTAGAATAATTTTTTTCAAATAATGTTCTGCTTCTGTCGTCGTGTAACGCTCATCTACAAAGAAAATTTGAATATTTGGAATATTTTTTTCAATTCTTCCACAAATTCTTCCACTTTTTCAACTTGACGTTTTTTTGAACCATCAAGACTTTTTCGGCATTCCTACGACAATTTTTTTCGTACCTTCATCATCTAAAATCTCTTTTTATTCTTGCAATCGGATCTATTTTCGTCCTATCAATCACTTCAAGAGCAGTCGCAAGAATTCCCAAAGGATCGCATTTCGCAACCCCAATTCTCACATCTCCGACATCAAGTCCAATAAATTTTTCTCATCTTTTTTTCTCATTTCTAAATTTTATTATTCAAATTATAAATTAATTTTTTTGACAAGGGATAAACCCCTTGCTAATTGACATTTATTCAATTATATAAATTATAATTTTTTTCATTTACAAACTCAAATGCTTTATCAACAGCTTCTTTTTACAGCATTTCCATCTTTTTCCACCAGCTTGTGCAAAATCAGGTCTTCCTCCGCCGTTTCCACCAGCAACTTGAGTCGCAACTTTTACTATTTCTCCAGCTTTTTACTTTTTGAAATCAAGTCTTTTGTAACTCCAACTACGAAAATCGCTTTTTCCATCATTATTTGTTCCCAAAATAATAATTCCAGATTGAAGTTTTTCTTTTTCCTCTATCTACGATTTCTTTTTAATTCATTTACATCTTTATTTGCAAATGCAACTTTTAATACTTTTTACTCCATTTATTTCATCTACATTTTCAAGTAATTCATTAATTTCATATTTTACTAATTTAGTTTGTAATTGCTCATATTCTTTTTACGATATTTTTTTAGCTTCTGCGATATATTTCTCTACAACGTCAACCACATTTTTTTCCATCAGTTTTCAACATTCCAGCAACTTTACTTAATTTTTTTCTTCAAGTTTATTAACATATTTCAAACTCGCATGTCCAGTTGTTGCTGTAATTCTACGAGTTCCCTGAGGCGATTCCACTTTCAGATTCGATATTGAATAATCCGATTTCTCCAGTAGATTTAACGTGTGCACCTCCACAAAGCTCGATTGAATATCCGTCAATTTCAACGACACGAACTACATCTCCATATTTATCAGAGAAAAGTGCCATCGCTCCTCTTTTTTTCGCATCTTCAATATTTTTCAAAAATCAATTTTAACTTTCAAGTTAGATAAAAATAATGTCATTTACAGATTTTTTTCAATTTTTTTCAATCATTTCTGGCTCAATTGCTTCATAATGTGAAAAGTCAAATCTCAATTTTTTTCGTCATCCACAAGCGAACCAGATTGCTCAACGTGAGTTCCTAAATTTTCTCTTAAAACTTTATGTAAAATATGTGTTGCAGTATGGTTTCTTTGGATATCTTTTTCTACGATCCGCATCAATTTTCATTTTTTTACTTCTGCGCCAACTGCTGGAGCAATTCCTTTTACAATCTCTACTTGATGAATAAACACATCATGTTTTTTTCACAACATTTACAACTTTTCCTTCAAATTCTCCAGAAGTAATAATTCCAGTATCAGCAACTTGTCCTCCCTGATTCCGCATAAAATGGCGTTCTATCAAAAATTACTTCATATCCCGAAATTCCTTCACTTTTAGCAATATGCAAAATCTTTCCTTCATCTTCAAAGTTTTTTCATATCCTGTAAATTCAGTTTTTTTCCGTGTTCTTCAAAGAATTTATCAATAAAATCATCTTTTTATCATATCTGAAACCGTAACTCTACTATTTTTTTGATCTTTTTACTTGTTCTTCTAATTTTTTTGATTAAATTCTTCTTCAGAAACTTCATACCCTTTGATTTTCCAAAATTAATTCTGTTAACTCAAACGGAAGTCCAAATGTATCATATAATTTAAACGAAGCATCTGCTGAAAGTTTTTTTAATTCCTTCTTTATCCATTTTTTTCAATTTCTTCAGTTAGCATTTCAATTCCATTTTTCAATGTCAACGCAAATCTTTCTTGCTCAAGTTTTTAAAACTTTTTCAATGTATTCTTGTTTTTTTCAACTAATTCTGGATATGCCTCTTTCATATTTTTCCACAACATAAGGTACTAATTTATACAAGAACAAATCATCTTTCGTAATATCTAATTTTTTTGTTTTGCAACGATTCCCGCACCAAATGCTCTTCTTATAATTTTTTTCTTAAAATATATCCACGACCTTCATTTGATGGCAAAACTCCATCCGCTATCAAAAAAATACTGAAGCTCTAATATGATCCGCAATAACTTTTACCGTAATTTCAAATTCTTCTTTCTTAATATCTAAAACTTTTTCAATACCTTTTTATTATTGGCATAAATATATCAGTTTCAAAGTTATTATCTTTTTTGCACAACTGAAGCTATTCTTTCAAGTCCTGCTCCTGTATCAATATTTTTTTCTGGAAGTGGCACAAGTGAACCGTCTTCAAGTCTATTCCATTCAGTAAACACAAGATTCCAAATTTCTAAAAATCTATCTCCTTCATCTCCTGGCTTACAGTTAATTTCTTCATTATTTTTTTCCCCATATTTTTGTGTATCGTAGTAAATTTCACTACAAGGCCCACAAGAACCTACAGGTCCAGTCGCCCACCAGTTATCTTCTTCTCCAAGTCTAACAATTCTATCTTCGAGCACTCCAATTTCCTTATTCCAAATTTCATAAGCCTCATCATCTGTTTTTATAAACAGAAACATAAAGTCTTTCTGGATCCAATTTCAAAAATTTTTTGTTATATATTCCCAAGACCATTCAATTGCTTCCTTTTTAAAGTAATCTCCAAACGAGAAATTTCCCAGCATTTCAAAAAAATGTATGGTGTCTAGGCGTTCTTCCTACATTTTCCAAATCATTAGTTCTTATACATTTTTGATAAGTCGTAATTCTTGGAAACGGAGCTTCCTTCTCTCCCAAAAAAATGGCTTAAACGGCACCATCCCAGCAACCGTCAACAACAAACTTTTTATCATCTGGTATTAACGAAGCACTTTCAAAATGTTTATGCTCCTTTGATTTAAAAAAATCTACAAAAACTTTTTTCTTATTTCATTTCCTGTCATTTTTTTCTATCCTCTCTTTAATTATATCTTTTTTTATTTATAAATTTTACTTATCTTATTTTTAAAAATAAATTTAAAATTTTAGTTATTACTCTAAATCAAAATTATAAAAAAACTTCTTTAAATTTTTTTCCAAAATCATATAAAAAAATTTGTACAATTAAAACTATTATTTATTTTTTTCTTCCAATCTCTGATATTTTTTCATGTATCTTTTTGGATTGCCTAATCGCTCTTTCTTTATCATCAAAAGTAAATTTTATTCCTTCACTTTTCTTATATTTCTTATTTAGTTTCCTTGTAAGAATATTTTCATAATTTTTTTGACTGCATTCTCCTATCTTTTATATTTTTCATAATGATATAGCAAACCAAACTTCAAAAGAACAATTGGAAAAATCAATTTATAATTATTTTTTTCACACATTCCTTGTTAATTTTTATCCAAATCATTTTTTTATCTTTGTCTAAAACACACCAAATTTCAATATTTTTCATCAATTATATTTCTTTTTTTCTTTATTTATTTCCTTTTCGATATTTTTTTCCAGCTTCCATCTCCACAGGAAATAAATCTAAAATCCAATATCTACTGCCTTATCTTGAAATTGTCCGTAATACTCCTTTATATACTTATCTTCACTACAATTTTTTAGAACCTTCCATAAAAAAATAAATATACTTTTTTTCTTTAATTTTTCGATTTTTTTGTTATTCATTCCTTTTTTTCTAGCCATAAATCAACCCCAAAAATCTTCTAATTTAGGTATTCCACCAAAATTTCCATTCAAATAATCTCTTAACAAGTATTTATTTTTTTCGTATCCTTCTATATCTGATAATGAATAAAAGTTCAGTTCCTGTTGACACATCATTATTTTTCCAAAAACCATATTTGATCTTCTCTAAATAAATTAAAATCCAATAATAATAAATTGTGAGTAGTAAATATTAATTGAGCGTTTTTTTCTATTATATTCTACAGAATTAAACATTTTTTATGATTTCCTTTATCAAGCTATAATGCAAAAGTAATGTCTAATTCATCTATTATCATTACTCCCCATTATTTAATAAATTATAGATTGGAAAAAAACATTGATAATATCTTTTGTGTTCCTGCCGATTGCTCATAATATTCTAATTTATATTTTTTGTTTTTTGGTTATCTTCATAAACAAAGTGTATTCTATAAATATAAGCTATTTGAGATAACAATTTCTCCTGTTCTTTTTCACTCAATATCTGAAATTCTTTACTTTCTCGTATATTTTTTTAAGAAAAAAATTCATTTTTCTCTATACACCTCAATATCATTCACAATAATTCCTATTTTTTAAAAAAATTCTATGACTAACTTTTTGTTATTTTTTTATTTTTCATATATATATTTTTCCCAAATCATCACTATAATTATTAATTTTTTTATTTTATCTATATAAAATATATTTTTTTCTATTTCTTCAGGAACTCTCCATTCGATAATTCTTGATATTACACTATCACTGTCTGTCAGAGTCTCATTTATAAAGCCTATAGTTATTTCATATTCTGAAAATGTTTCTTTGTCATATTTTACAATTTTATTGTTTTCTCTTTCAAAAACAAGTTTTTCTTTCTAAAAGCAGTTATATATAACTTTTCTTTTATAATTTTTGTATTAAAATTTATTTCTAATATATATTCATAAATTTTTATCATCTACTACATTCCTTACTTTTTATCGTTGAATTTTTATCTTCTTCTCCAAATCTAAATCCTTCTTTATTATATTTTTTTCTATCCCTTTATTAAACAAATAATACTGAATATACTTAAAAACTGAAGTAAAATTTGATTTCCCGCTGGCATTTCCTCCAAACAGCACAGCAGTTTTCAATAATTCAAATTTTTCTTTCCCTACTTCAACTTCAAAAGAATTTCTATCTTCAATTTTATTTTCAGCTTCCATTGAAAAATTGTTTGATTTTTAAAAGATTTTAAATTTTTTATCTCTATGTCTAATAACACTCTTACCCTCCTTATACCACAAGGAATCTTCACCTATTTTTTTATTTTTTTCTTTTTAATATTTTTAAAAATCATTATTTTTAATTAATATCGCTTCTTTATTATTTATTAATTTCAAATCCAATTTATCCTTATACAATTCAACTATTTTTTTCAGAACTTTCTGCAAAATGGTTCTTCGCCAAAAATGAGGAACTAAATAAAAAAATCTATCAGATTCATTCCCGTGTAATCACTTAATTCCTTTGCCAATGTTTTTATCATCTGCAAGAGAGGCATATTCAATATTTGGACCTGTTATTACAGACCCTGCTGATTCTCCAATATAAAGCAATCCATTTTCTATTCTTTCCTTCAAATAAGAAATTAAATTTTTTTCTTTTCAATTCTTGTAATAAATAAAATGTATTTCCACCAGAAATAAAGATTATCTCTGCCTTCGATAATTTCTCCTTCACAGTTTTTTTCTGAAAAACAGAAATATCAAAATTATCCACTTCATATCCAATATCCTCAAAAAGCCTTCTCTGTAAGATGCATATAATTCTTATATTCTTCCACATTAGCTGCTGTCGGAATAAATAATATTTTTACTTTTTAGCATTTTTTTATCCAAAAATTCTTTTTACAAATCCTATACTTTCGTATAAAGATGACGTCAAAATCATATTTTTTTCAAAAAAATCAACCTCCTAATCCAACTTGAAGTTATCTCCAAGGTAAACTCTTCTGGCAGTTTCATCATTCGCAATTTGCTCACCAGTTCCAGAGATTAAGATTGTCCCTTCAGCCATTATATACGCTCTTTCAGTAATTCTCAATGTTTCACGCACATTATGGTCTGTAATTAAAACTCCTAATCCTCTTTCTTTTAATTGGATAATTATATTTTTGAATGTCTTCTACTGCAATCGGGTCAACTCCTGCAAAATGGCTCATCCAGCAAAATAAAATCTGGATTTGTAGAAATCGTTCGAGCAATTTCCACACGTCTTCGTTCCCCTCCCGAAAGTGCATAACCTAAACTTTTTGCAACATGTGAAAGTTTAAATTCTTCAATCAAACTTTTGCATTGTAGCAATACGTTCTTTTTAGGAACTCCACGCATTTCTAAAACTGAAACTATATTTTTCTTCCACAGTCAAATTTCTAAAAACGGATGCCTCTTGTGGCAAATATCCAAGCCCTAGCCTAGCCCCTTTTGTACATTGGAAAATCAGTTATATCTTCTCCATTGTACATTACACGCCCACTATTTGGCTTAACGATTCCTGTTATCATATAGAATGTTGTCGTCTTACCAGCTCCATTTTGGTCCCAAAAAGTCCGACGACTTCTCCCTTTTCCATACCTAAACTAACACTTTTCACAACTTCTCTATTTTTTTATAGATTTTTCTTTTAAACTGTCAGCCTCTATACTAATTTTTTCTAGACATAACATCTCCTAATTTTTTTAATTTTTTATGATACTGTCGATAATCGTCTAAACAGTTAAAGTCAACTAATTAAAACGATTATCATTATTTTTTTACCTAAAATCTTTTTTGAGTATTCTACTCCATTATATCCTCAATGTAGCAGTTCCTCCCTTACCACTTTCACTTCCAGCACTCCACGATATTGGAATATCAATCGCTTTTTTTATGAACATTTTATTCTTACTGAACTTGGCAATTTCCCACCATTTTCTGGATAATAAATGTTACTTGCAAACTCTAGCAAGCATTTCTCTAGTACTTTCTGTCGGAACTTTTTACATCAAATGATTTATCCGAAGAATCTGTACCCGCTCTTGCAGTTGCAGTCATTTTTACATCCTTATCTTTACCACCGTAAAATTGTTTATTAACTTTTTCCACTTGGAGATAAAATAGTTGAATTTGATGATTTCATTTAACATTAACTGGTACTCCATTATCGGCTGTTTCTGTTCGTGGTAATACAATTTTACCTTTTTCATTAGCATTTTCTATCGTTAATTTCCCAATAACATTTTTGTACAGCTTCCTTATTTTTTTGGATCTGATTTACTTTGTTCAACAGTTCCGTTATTAACTTCATATTGCATTTTAATATTTCCAGAATTTTTCCAATATTCTTCTATCCATATCGTATATTGCTCTATCTGAAGAAATTTGAGTTTTTTTCCTTGATATGTTTTAACATGACCATTCAACCCAATTTTTCTTAGTTTTCAAATATATTATTGCACTATCAGCACTTGTATTAATATTTTTTTAAATTGTGGTAAAGTACTTATAATTTTAACGCTTTTTCTCAGCATGACCTTCTCCTTTATTCATGTCAAACCAAACGAAGTTAGCAGTTAATTTCGTATGATTTTTTTCAAGTCAATCATAACTTTATCTCTAGCCAATATTGTATTTTTTTAGCAATGTCAATTTCATTATATTGAGAATCCATGATTACGTCTTTATAAGTCATGTGAACATTATTTTTTTATTTCCCTCTTGTAATACTCATATTTTTTTAGAATTTTGAGAAATAAAATATAATTTTTGCAGTTTCTCCTGTAAAGTTAACTGCTTCTGCTTCCACAAGTGGCGTAGGATCCGTCATAAAAATTCTTAGTATTTCCACGAATTTTACCTTTTACATGTCCATCAAATTTAAATTCCTTCTTCTCAAAACTTCCTTGACCTATGTCAGAAGTAACTCTATCTCCTTGCACACTCGTCAATACCATTTTTATTAGCAAATATATCTTTAACGATCGTATTCATTCTACCATTATCTCCGCTAACAGTAAAGTTTTTGTTTAGTAACCGAGAATTTATTATTAAATGTCGCATCACCTGTTTTTAAATAAATATACTAATCCAGTCCCTTTCATATGGTAATCTTGATAATTCATCGTATAATCTTGATTTGTTGTCAAAACTTGATTTCCCATATCGTAAACTGCCGATTGGTAAGTTCCTGTCGTTTTTTTGTGCAAAATGTTCGAAAGTACCATTTCCATCTCCAGTAACAATCTTCTTATTTTCATCATAAAAAAACATGCTGACCAGTAACTCTCATCTCTCTACCAGTATACTGAACATTTCTCGAAGCATCAACCTGTTTTTTTCTTTAAGAAATACGAACCTCTGTCTGCAACAATGTGACTCTCTTTACCCATATAAATCACATGTCCAGCGTCGTCTATTCTTTTCTTCCTTCATAAAATAATTAGCCGTATCAGCTGTAATTGTATTTTCTGGATCTTTATACTTAACATTTCCAACTGCATTACCTATTTTTTATTAATATCGTCATATCTCATAGAATCTGCACTCAACGTTTTTATTAGCCTTCAAATCACGATAAATAGCATGTCCTTGTGCATCAGTAATTTTTATTAATATCATCGTGGTGCATTCTATCAGATTGAAATTCTCTTTGATTACTAATTTCCTTATAGAATACATGTCCTTCTGCATCCAAAAATTTTATGAACTTCATCATATCTCATTTTATCAGCTTTTACTTCTTTTTGACTTTTGTGGATCAAGTTCTTTATAAACCACATGTCCTTCTGCATCTAAAACTTTATTCGTACTATTATAAATTGCCTTATCAGCTCTCATATCTTTCTTTTGCTTATGATCTTGATAAATAACATTTCCTCGAGCCTACAATAGTCTCAAATTTCGTTGTTGTCTCAATTTTATTACTTTCCAACTGAGTTTTATCAACATTATTAAGAACTTTCGTTCTCGTATTTGAAATTATCAAATCACCCTGTTTCTTGTAATCAACCTGCTCTGTATACAAATTCCACTTATTATCCTTCGATGTTCCAAAAAAACCTTTTCCCTTCAAAGTAACATCAAGCGTCTCTGTATTCAATTCACCTTCTTTTTGATTTTTACAATCATATTTTTCAACATATCAATTACAACATTTTTTTAAATTTTACAATTTTATCTTTATCCGTCCCACCAACTTGCTCATCAGCGTAAACAATTACTTCATCTCTCAATTTATAGACAACTTTTTTTCATTTTTCATTTCTTTTTGTAATTGTTCAACTGGCGAACCAATTTTTTTATAAAATACAGCATATATAAAATATATCAGTATCAGCGACAATCCTGCATACGTTATTTTTTTCCACATTATTTTTTTCTCCTCTAATTTAGCCTTTTAATTCAGATAAAAAAATTTTTAATGCTTCCATAGGCGTAATATTATTTATATCCTTTTTCTTCAATTTCATCAATAATATCGCTCATTACTTCCATTTTTCTCATCTGCTTCTTTTTTTCTTTTTCATCTTCGTCATCATCAAATCCTAGATTTTTCTCCAAAAAGCGACAATTGATGAACATTTACCGTTTTCTCAATAAGCTCTTTTTCTGCTCCAATCTCTTCAAAATTTTCTTACTTTCCTTCAAAAATTTCCTTCGGTAAACCCGCCAATTTAGCGACTTCAATACCATAAGATTTATCCGCTCCACCTTTTTACAATATTTCTTAAAAAAATATCACTTTTCCATCTTTTTTCATTGACTTCAATTCTATAATTAACAATATCATCAAATTTATTTTTCCAAATCTGTCAATTCATGATAATGCGTCGCAAATATCGTTTTTGCTTTAATTTCATTGTGAATATAAATTGAAATCGCCGTTGCAATCGAAACTCCATCAAACGTCGATGTCCCTCTCCCAACTTCATCCAAAATAATCAAACTTTTTTTCAGTCGCATTATTTAAAAATATTAGAAACCTCGCTCATTTCAACCATAAATGTACTTTTGTCCCGACAAAATATCATCTGAAGCACCTATTCTCGTCAAATATTTATCAACTATCGACAATTTAGCCTCTTTTTGCTGGAACATACGAACCAACCTGTGCCATAATTGATATTAAAGCCACTTGCTTCATGTAGGTTGATTTTTCCAGACATATTCGGACCCTGTCAATACTACAAATCGCTCTTTCTCTTTTAATTTCGTACTATTCGCTATAAAATCAGACCTTCCAATCAATTTTTTTCTACAACAGGATGTCTCCCTTCCACAATTTCCAGAACATCACTATTTTTCCGACATTTCTGGTTTTACATAATCATTTTTCAATAGCTATTGTCGCAAACGAAACAATTACATCTAAATACGCCAATTTTTTTTCAGCTAAATTAGTCAAAATATTTCTTTTCATCCTTAACTTGTGCACTAATTTCTTTTAAATAAATAATATTCCAAATCAGAAATTTTTTTGCTTTAGAATTTATTATCGTATCCTCATATTTTTTTCAATTCTGGAGTTATGAATCTTTCAGCATTTGCAAGAGTTTGTTTTCTTGTGTAAGTCTCTGGCACCAAATCTAAATTAGATTTTGTAACTTCTATAAAATATCCGAAAACCTTGTTATACTTGATTTTTCATATTTTTTTAATTCCCTGTAGCTTCTTTTTTCCCTTTGCTCAATTTCTAGCAAAAAGTCTTTTTCCAGAATTCATTATTTGATGAATTTCATCTAATTCTGATTGTATCCCCTTTTTATCATGCCACCTTCTCTTACTGTAAAAGGTGCATCCTCATCAATGCTCTCATCAATTAGCACATATACATCATACAATTTTTTTCACATTAATCTCTTCAAAAAAATTAGTTTCTTTTTAAAATATTCATGATTTCAATCGAAGATTTTTAAAGTATTTTTTTCAATGCTAGCAAATCTTTTCCCATTTTCATTTCCGAAAATTATTTTTTTCCTAGCAATCTTTCTAAATCATATACATTATCTAATTTTTTTCTTTCAAATCTTCTCGAATTAAAAATATTATCAATAAAATATTGAACATCTTTTTGTCTTTTTTTCTATCTCTTTCACATTTAACAACGGATTATTTATATATCTTTTTCAAAAGCCGTGTCCCCATAGAAGTCTTACATCTATCTAAAACCCACAAAAAGCGACCCATAAACCGTCTTTTTCTCTCTGATTTTTTTGTCAATTCCAAATTTTTTTCTCGTAATCGAATTTATTTCCGCATAATTAGAAGTATTTAAAAACTCAATTTTTTTCAACAGTCAATTCATTTTCAAGTTGCATAGTTTGTGCATAATCTAACGCCATAGTCTTTCGCTCCAATAACAGCCTTTTTTATCTTTTTATTCCATAACTTTCCAAAGAGATTACACCAAAATAATCCATTAAGAATTTATTACCATCACGTGTTTTCCCTGACTATACTTACACTAGCTTGATTTTTTTCTGAACATAATCGTCTATTTGCTCTCTCACATCTTCATAAAATGAATCTAACAGCAAAAATCTCTTTAGGCTCTATCTTATTCAATTCATTAAATAATTTTTGAATAATCTTTTTTTCCTTCTCAATTTCTGTTACCTTAAATTCTCCAGTCGTAATATCAATGTACGCAATCCCTATTTTTTTCCATCAGCTTCTCTTATACTAAGCAAATAGTTATTACTTTTTAGAATCCAACGAATCCACATCAACAACCGTCCCAGGTGTAACAACCTTCACAACTTCCCTTTTCACAATGCCTTTAGCCGATTTTTGGGTCCTCTACTTGCTCACAAATCGCTACTTTATAGCCTTTTTGAAACCAATTTCGTTATATATGAACTCGCCGAGTGATATGGAACTCCCTGCCAAAGGAACATTTTGCATCCTTTTTCCTTATTTCTAGATGTCAAAGTAAGTCCTAACTCTTTTGAAGCCTTCACTGCATCTTCAAAAAAACATTTCATAGAAGTCACCTAATCTAAAAAAATAATATCGAATCTTCATAATCTTTTTATTTCATTATACTGCTTCATCAATGGTGTACTTGCCATTTTTTTACCTCTGTTTCATTATTAATATTTTTACAGATTAGTATAGCATAATTTAACGGTTTTTTTCAATTTTATAAAGCGTTTCGCTAACAAATATTACAGAAAAAAGACTACCTAAGTAGCCTCTTCCCCTAAATTTATTCATTTTTTTATATCGCTGTTACATTAAATGAAATTGATTCTAACACTCTTAATAACGCACTTGTTGTGTCCAATGATGTTAAACAAGCAATTCCTTGCTCACTTGCACTCTTCTAATTTTTAAATCCGTCATTTGTCGCACTTTTTTTCTTAGTCACTGTATTTATAACCATATCTACATAACCTTTGTAAATAACATCTAACACGCTATATCCATAATGAGTTTCATCAATTTTACCAACAACTTCAACTCTACTCAAACCATGTTCTTTGAAAAATTCCGCCGTTCCTTCTGTCGCAAGAATGCTGTATCCCAACTCATAGAATCTTTTTAGCCAATTTAAACGCCTCTTCTTTAGCCGCTCCACTTATTGTAAACAACACACTTCCTTGATCCTTAACTTTAATTCCAGCCGAAATTAATCCTTTATACAATGATTTTTTTCTAAAGTACTGTCACTTCCCATTACTTCCCCAGTTGATTTCATTTCGTGTCCTAATGTCGTATCTACATCTTTCAATTTTTTGGAAACTGAACACTGGAACTTTTTTGTATGAATTGTATCTCCAGAAGGAATTAATCCTGTTTTTATATCCTTTACTTGCCAATGTTTCTCCCAAAATTCCTTTCATAGCCAAATTTGCCATTGGAACTTTTGTGATTTTACTTAAGAATGGAACTGTTCTCGAACTTCTTGGGTTAACTTCAAGTACAAATACTTTCACCTTTACTAATTACATATTGAATATTCAACAATCCAATAATATTCAATCCTTTAGCCAATCTAACTGTATACTCAACTAATGTATCAATTTGTTCTTGTGTCAAACTTTGTGGAGGATAAACTGCTATTGAATCTCCAGAGTGAACTCCAGCTCTTTCAATATGCTCCATAATTCCAGGAATTACAACTGTTTCCCCATCACAAATCGCATCCACTTCTATTTCTTTTACCAACCAAGTATCTATCTGTTAACACTGGATGATCAAAGCGATACTTTTTACTGCATTTTTCCATATAATGTCTTAATTCTTCTTCTCTATACACGATTTCCATCGCACGACCACCCTAAAACATAAGAAGGTCTAACCAATACTGGATATCCAATTTCAGCAAAGATTTTTTTACAGCTGTTTCTGTATCGAATGCAGTTTTTTTCCTAATGGTTGAGGAATATTTAATTTATGAAGCAACTCTTCAAATTTATCTCTGTTTTCAGCATTATCAATTTCTTCTAACGCTGTTCCAAGTATTTTAACACCATGTTTAGCCAATTTTTTTCTGCCAAGTTAATCGCTGTTTGTCCACCAAATTGAACTACAACTCCTTCTGGTTTTTCCAATTCAATTATCGCCATAACATCTTCTTCAGTCAGTGGTTCAAAATAAAGTTTGTCAGAAATTGAGAAATCTGTCGATACAGTTTCTGGATTATTATTTATAATAATTGCCTCATATCCAAATTCTTTAATCGCTTTTACCGCATGAACTGTCGCATAGTCGAATTCCACTCCTTGCCCAATTCTAATCGGTCCCGAACCTAATACAACAATTTTTTTCTTATCAGTTCTAACTGACTCATTTTCTTGCTCATAAGAAGAGTAAAAATAAGGTGTTTCAGATTTAAATTCTGCCGTACAAGTATCGACCATTTTTAAATACTGGTTTAATATTGTTTTTCATGTCTTAACTTATAAATTTCTTCTTCAGTTGTATTCCATCTATGAGCAATTACTTTATCAGAGAATCCATATTTTTTTAGCATAAAGCAACACATCTACATTTCCAACATTGTTTTTTTCAATTCTTTTTCAATATCTATAATATTTTTGCATTTTTATCCAAGAAGAACATATCGATTTTCGTAACTTCATGAATGTTTCCAGGCGTTACTCCTCTTCTCAAAGCCCTCACCAATAAAGAACAATCTTTCATCTCCAGCCTTCTTAATTCTTCTCATAATATAATCCAATTTAAATTCCTCACCATTTGGTAATCCTAAATGATGAACACCATATTCCAATGAACGAATAGCCTTCAATAAACTTTCTTCATACGTTCTACCCATTGCCATTACTTCCCCAGTTGCTTTCATCTGAGTTCCCAAATGTCTATCTGCTTTTTCAAATTTGTCAAATGGGAATCTAGGAATTTTACTTTACAACATAATCTAATGAAGGTTCAAAACATGCATAAGAATTTTTTTGTTACAGGATTTATAATTTCATCCAATGTTAATCCTACTGCAATTTTAGTCGCAATTTTAGCTATTGGATATCCTGTCGCTTTTGAAGCTAGTGCCGAAGAACGAGAAACTCTTGGATTTACTTCAATAATATAATATTTAAATGAATTTGGATCCAAAGCTAATTGAACATTACATCCACCTTCAATTTTCAATGCTCTAATTATTCTCAATGAAACATCTCTCAACAAATGATACTCTCTATCAGTCAATGTTTGCGAAGGTGCAACTACAATCGAATCTCCAGTATGAATCCCAACTGGATCAATATTTTCCATATTACATACTACAATCGCAGTATCATTACTATCACGCATTACTTCATACTCAATTTCTTTATACCCAGCAATTGATTTTTTTCCAATAAACATTGAGTTACTGGCGAATAGTGAAGTCCGTTAGTTACAATTTCATCTAATTCTTTTTGGATTATGACAAATTCCTCCTCCAGTTCCTCCCATCGTAAACGCAGGTCTTACAATTACTGGATAACCTATTTTTTTGCTACAAAATCTTTTCGCTTCTTGTAAATTATGAATTATTTCTGATTCGAGAACTGGTTCTCCCAATTCATTCATTAAATCTCTAAACAATTCTCTATCTTCTGCTTGTTTTATAGAATCTAGTTTTGTCCCTAATAACTCAACTCCACATTCTTTTAAAACACCCTGATTCATGCAACTCAACCGCTAAATTCAATCCTACTTGACCTCCCAATGTTGGAAGCAAAGCATCTGGTCTTTCTTTTTCTAATTATTTTTTTGAAACAAATTCCAAAGTCAACGGTTCAATGTACACTTTATCGGCTATTTCTTTATCTGTCATTATCGTTGCAGGATTTGAATTTACTAAAAATTACTTTTATATCCTTCTTCTCTAAGTGATAGACACGCTTGCGTTCCAGCATAATCAAATTCTGCCGCTTGTCCTATAATTATTGGTCCCGATCCTATTACTAAAAATAGTTTCTATATCTTTTTGTTTTTGGCATTTTTTATCTCCTTAATTTATTTTTTTCTAAATTTATTACGTTTTTGTTTATGATTTTGCATATTTTTAATTAATAAATGCTTTTTTTCGTACTATTTTTTCATATTTTCTATAAATTCATCAAATAAATAATTTGGATCATGTGGTCCTGGTGAAGCTTCTGGGTGATATTGCACTGAAAATACTGGATATTTTTTTATGTCTTACCCCTTCACAAGTTTTTATCATTTACCGCAATGTGCGTCAATTCCAATTCTGTATCCTTCAAAGAATCTATATCAACTGCATAACCATGATTTTGTGCAGTAATATCCACTTTTCCTGTCAATAAGTTTAATACTGGTTGATTCGCTCCACGATGTCCAAATGGCAATTTATATGTCTTAGCACCACACGCCAATGAAATCAATTGGTGTCCCATACAAATTCCAAAAATTGGTACTTTCCCAATAAGTTCTCTTATTATTGCAATAGTTTCTGGCACATCTATTGGATCCCCAGGTCCATTACTAAGCATTATTCCATCTGGTTTTTGTCTCAATATTTCTTTTTGCTGGAGTATCATGTGGCATTACAACAACATCACAATCTCTCGAATTTAATTCTCTTAAAATTCCCGATTTCATTCCTAAATCTAATAATACAACTCTCATTCCTCTACTAAGAAAGAAAAAGCTTTTTTTGTTGAAACCTGCTCGATTTGATTAGTCGGTAAAGAATTGTTTTTTTAAATAGGCAACAACTTCTTGAGGATCTTTATCTGCACTAACGATAATCCCCTTAATTGTTCCATGCTCTCTAATTTTTTTGTCAAACTACGTGTATCAACACCGAAATTCCTGGTATATTTAAGTCTTTCAAAATCTCATCTAATGTAAATTCATTTCTGAAATTAGAAGGTTTTTTTACATATTTCACGAGTTATAATACCTTTTTATGCTAGGATTAATAGTTTCATAATCATCTCTATTTATCCCATAATTCCCTATTAATGGATATGTAAATGTAATAATCTGTCCATTATATGAAGGATCTGAAATTGTTTCTTGATAACCAGTCATCGCAGTATTAAAAACTACTTCACCAGCCATTTCTACATCTGCTCCAAACCCGTATCCTTTGTATACACTACCATCTTCTAAAACTAACTGTTTATCCAATGAGTACATAATAATTTACCTCCTCTATTTTTTTGTAATGCGTTTTTTATCTAAAAATTTAAAAATTTTATCTCATTTTTATATCCAATTTTACAAAAAAATATTGTTATTTCCGAAAAAAATTGTAAAATTTTTACTAAAAAAATATTTCTATTCTTTAGTAATTTTTTTCTTTTTTTATCATTCTCTTAAATCTTCTAATTATACCCTTTTTTTAAAAAAATTTTTTTCAAGTTCAAATCTCAAAAAAATACATTAATTTTTATTAAATATAAATTTTTACAAAAACTGTTTCATAAAAATCACATCATTCATTCTAAAATCAATTTTTCATTAATCTGAAAAATTCTTTTTAGAAAAATGATATCCAATTCATAAAACAGTTATTTTTAATACCAAAAATTTTTCTAATATTCAATTCATAATCTATATTAATATTTTTATAATAAGAAAATCCTTTTTTTATTATGCTTCTGTAACAATATTTATCAATTCTTCAATAGTTTTTTTCTCCAACAGACGCTTTTTTTCTCCATTGATGTAAACTACTGGTACACCTTGTATATTTTTTTCAGAAACTTCTTGCGTATAAACTCCTCCATCAATCAATGAAGTTGTAATATTGCTATTTCCCATAGAAATAACATTCAATGCTTGAATTACTTCTGGACATTTTGTACATGAAAGCGAAACATAAGTTTCAATATTCAATGGTTTATTTATTGCTTGAACTCTAACTAATTGATCACCTTCTAATTTTTTTACCCATTCCAGCCAATCCTAAAATCGCCAAAAATAAAAGCTATTAAACTCATGTCCTCCAGGAATTCCATTAAAGTTAATCCCCCGATTTTTTTCTCCATCTTTCAATAAAGTAAACGAAATCGGTCTTGTAATATTATACGTTTTTTCCAATTCAACATCTTCTCCAAAAAGTTTTTTTAGTGTAATTTACTTTCGATGAAATTCCATCCACTTCTTGTAAAAAAACTGTCTAATTCTTTTTGATTTATCGCTTTCATCCAAAAAGCTACCATTTCAATATTTCCATTTATATTATTAAAATACCCTTTTAACTGTTCTACAATATTTGAATCTAATAATGCCATCTCAATCATCCTTTCTACAATTCTTTTATAAATTTATTATATCATATTTTCTTTTTAGCTTCCTATTTATCTTTTTCTTTTTTTAATAAATTCATTTGTAATAACTATATTTTTACATCTTACTATTTCAAAATTTTTGAATTAAACAAGCCTGTTCTATAAATTCAAAACAGGCCCTCTTTTTTTATACATAACTTTAATTTTTTTAATTTATTATATTTTACCTACTAAATCTAATCCTGGTTTTAATGTAGCTTCTCCTTCTTTCCATTTAGCTGGACAAACTAATCCTGGATTATCGTGTACGAATTTAGCGACTTTTTTTGCTCTTCTTACTAATTCTGAAGCATCTCTTCCAATTCCACCATCATTTACTTCATATGCAACGATTTTTCCCTTCAGATTTACAATAAATGTTCCTCTGAAAGCCATTCCCGATTCTTCTTCTAATACATCAAAAATTCTTGCTACTTCTTTTTTAGGATCTCCAATCATTCCGTAAGTTACTTTGCTAATTGCTTCTGAATGATCGTGCCATGCTTTATGAGTAAAGTGAGTATCAGTACTTACTGAATAAACATCAAATCCTAAATCTTTCAATTCTTGGTAGTGATCTTCCAAATCTTCTAATTCTGTAGGACAAACAAATGTGAAATCTGCTGGATAAAACATAAATACATTCCATTTTCCTAACATATCTTTATCAAAAGATACTTCTTTAAACTCTTCATTTTGGTACATTTGTACTGTAAAGTTTTCTACTCTTTTTCCAATTAATGACATAATTGAATACCTCCTATTTATTTTCTATCATTCTATATATTTAAACTATTTTCTAATTTGAAATAATTACAATTATCTCTCTATTACATTATATAAAAATTTTAAAACTTTTGTCAAATACTTTTTTTCTGTTTAAATTTAAAAATTTCTTCCAAGAATTTTTACTTTTCTCATTTTTTTAATTCATCTCAAATTCAATATACACCGTTTTTTTGAAATATCTAATTTTCTTGGATTAACTACAATTCTTTTTTTCCGAAACTTTATCCAACAATTCTTTTTCAGATTTTTTTCTAATATTTTCGAATCAGTCAAAACATTTCCATAATAGCTATAATTGTAATCTGAATACGGTCTAATTACACCTTGAGATTTATCAGTTATTGTTACAGGATTTTTTTAAGTTTAAATCTGTTTTTCCCTAAAAATTACTTGTGCTTTTTTTCAAGGCTTCTTTGTAAGCATTTTTCATACAATTCATCTTCTAATTTTTTTGTTTATTGTCAATATCGTATTCAATGTATCCATTTGTACCAATTCCCAATATTTGTGCTACACTTATAATATTTCCTATATTTTTTTCATATCTCTAGTCTCTACTTCGATTGTATGAGTTACTGTATTAATCTCTTTTTTTACACTTTCTCGTTTTTTTCCAAACTAACTTCATCATTAGTAAACCCTACTATCTTAATTTTTATCTCTTAATCCTTTTTGAACCTAATTTTTTTGTTGCAATCCATTAAATTTATCCAAAGCCTTTTGATACGTCGCTTTTAGCCGATTTATCTCTCATTTCTATTTCAAAAATATTCACACCTTTGTGCATTTCTTTTTCACTTCATAAATTTTTTTCATTTGCTAAAACTGACAAGAAATCTTTTTAATGAATTCAACGAAATATTATCTGCCTCAACTGATAAAAACTGTTTTTAAATTCTTTTTCACCTTTATTTATAACTTCTGTATCCCAATCATACGATTTATCTGTAGAATACGATGTCGAATTTATTTTTATCATATCTAGCTCCCTGATTTACTCAATAAACTTTTTAAATTTCTCCAATTTTTTTGTGCATTCTCTTTACTCGCTTTATCCAAATTTTTATCTTCCGTTTGAATCGTCAACTGGACTTTTTGCTGAATTTGGCATAATTTCTTTTTTTAGCAATTCCTCTAACTTGAATTCTTTTTCCCTGAAAACAATGTCTGAAAAAAACTTAAAAAAACAAGTCATCATACACATCAATAATATTATTCTTTTTCATTTCTATTTTTGAAGTAGTCCATAACTTTTAACTTATGAAATTCTTCTCTCCTTTCATTTATTTTTTTCCCTCTTGATTTAATAATTCCAACTTCAATATATTTCTATATTTTTATGACCTTTTAAATAACAATCTTATTTTCAAAAATACAACTTCAACAAATATTTTTTTATAACTTTTTTTAAGAACTTTAATTCAAAAAAATCTATTTTTTTCAATCATTTCATACATCACCGATATATTTTTGCGTTAATTTTTAAAGGTTTTTGGAGTATAATCCACTTTTTGCTTCCATTTTTTTGGACTTGAAACAACCGCCATTTCAAAATTCGTTTCTTTTGTAATACTTTTTTTGATGCAGGCGTCACTGCAACTGTCCAATTTTTCATCCATTCTATCAATCATTTTTTTGCTGAAAATCCACATCTTCACTCACAACAATTACATCTCCAACCTTTAAATTACTAGATTTTTAAAATACTTGCGACTTTTCTGTTTTTGCTTGATTATACGCTTCATTATACATTTCTGATTCAATTTCTGCTCTATTTGACAAATCAAATTTAATCGAACCTACAATATTCAAATCATTTTTTTATCAGCCAAAGCAATTATTGTATTCAAATCCTTCAAATTTTTTTGTAACAACATTCAATTTATGCGTAACTTCATATTCTTCTTCCTTTTTTCAAGTCACCACCGTAATTCTCTCGAATTTCATATCCTCCAAAAAGAAACACTTGCTCCAGTCGAACCCATTTTTTTGCAATTTATTATTCACAAAAATTTATTTTTCGCAAAAAGTTTATTCAATGTTCCACTCAAAGTTTTATCATTTTTCCTCAATTTCACTTCATAGACATCTCCATTCGATTTTTCCTATATTCACAACTTGATTATTACTACCATCTTCGTCATCAACAAACTCATCATCAATATCCTCGTCATCGTTATAATTCTCTATCTTTTTTCGTAATACTTTTAAGTTTCTCCCCTTCGTTTATCTCAATTAATTCTCCAATTTTATCATAAGCAACATTTTTTTAACCAATATTTTTCATTTCAGCAGTATACGAAGTTGGATTTGACTTTGCTAAATTGTTACTTCCATTCCCATTCACTTTAATTTTTCCCTATCAGAAATCGACTCAGTTTCAACGCCATCTATTCCTATGTTTTTCTGCCTTCAATGTCGATTTAAATCCTTGCAATCTCTGATTAACTTTTTTTCTGTCGCCTTAGTCAAACTTTTTATCTCTCCCAGTAATCTCAAAATGCAAAGTCGCCATATTTGGCAAAATTTCCTTTTCAACATTACCAGTAACACTAATTTTTCTTAACTGGCTCTCCCATTACAAACGAATTTAATGCTAAAAACGCACTAAATATCACTAATAATCGTTTCATTTTTCCCTCCTTGTAATTTTTTACTACTATTTTTTTGAAGTATTTCATACATTACTGATACATCTTGTGTTAATTTTTAAAGGTTTTTGGAGTGTAATCTACTGTTCCTCTTCTTTTTCTAGCACTATCAAAATCAGCTGAATACGAATATTCTTCTTTTGTTCCTGCAACTAAAACCAAGAGCATTGCCACTTTCTACAGTCCAATCCTTATCAATCCTGTCAATCATCTTCTGTTGAAAAATCCACATCCTCGCTCACAACAATCGGTTCTCCTAATCTCATTGAACTCGATTTTTAAAATACTTGTAGCCTTTTGTTTTGCCTGGTCATACGCTTCTTTGTACATTTTTGATTCAATCTCACCCCTTATTCGACAAATCAAATTTAATCGAACCATCAATATTCAATCCGTTATCATCAGCCAATGCAATTATTGTATTCAATTTTTTTAAATCCTTCACTTTCAAAGTCAAATTATGAGTCACAGAAAACATATCAACCCATTTTTTTCTTCATAAGCACCAAAAATTTTTCATTTATTTTTGTAACTTCCAAAAACTATATTATTCCCTGTATTTATCGACTGTAATTTATCTTTTGTCACATTCATTTTTCTCAAATAATTTATTCAATGCACCATCAATAGTTTTATCTTTTTTTCTTTCAAATTTATAACAAAAAGATTCTCTTTAAAATCCTTCTTAATACCATTCAAATCTCCACTTGAATTAACATCCATCAAATTTGCTAACCTATTAAAATCAATATCTCTCACAAAAAAATTGACATTTCAGCAGTATAAGAAGTTGGAGTTTTTTTCTATTTTCGTATTTTTGAATAAAATTTTTTTCTATCCCCTTCAATCTCATCCTCTCTCTTTTATTTTTCTCATCATAAAAAGAAACCGTCTTAATATCATCCGCTTGAATTTTCTGCTTTCTCAATGCATTCTTAAATCTCTCAAGTTTCTGGTTCACATCATTTGTCGCCAAATTCAAATCCCTATTCTTCGACTCTATTCTAAAAATTCAAAATCGCCGTATCTGGCATTATTTCCCGTTCTGAATTACCTGTGACACTTATTTTTTTCTAATCACATTTTCACTCGCAGAAAATGTATTTAAACTAGAAAGTATGCACAGTGCTATTAGTACTTTTTTTCATTTTTACCTCCTATTTTTTTGTTTATTTATTATTGATTTTCGATTTTTACACATTATCTGTATTCAAAAGGAATTTTTTTCAAACTAGGAAATTTTGTTATATATTTTTAAAAATTTCTTTATCTAAAACTATCTTTCCTTTTTTTATCTTTAAAAAGAACTTCTTAATATAAAAACTTTTTCTGCTTTCACATAATTTTTTTCTGATTTAAGTTTTAATATATTTATCGTTTTTTACTGCCATTTCATACTTTTATTCCAGTTTCATATTTAGGAATTATCTCACCTGTACTAATACTATATTCAAAAATATTTTTCGTGATCAATTTCAATTGGATTTATAAAATTATCATCCCACTTATTTTTCTTTTAATTGAACCACAAGTTTGATTCTCCAGACAGCCTGTCAAAAAAATTTTTTTATATTCATGAAACAATTTAGGAAATTTATCTTTTGGTTTCACATGTTCAATCTGACTTTTTTTCAACATTAATCTCCCTCTCACAATAAGGACAAAAAAATAGATTCCATCGAATTTCTGTTCATTTTTCAAGCATATATTTCTTTAATTTAGTCTTTATTTCATAATCAAAAATCCTTCCAATTTTTTTAATTTACTTTTTCCTCTTAAATTCTTTTAAAAAAATCAGTGCTCACTAATTTTTGTTTACTTTTCAGCATTTTTTTCTCCCCTTCTTCACTTGCAAATCCATATCCACCAAAAAAATAAATCTCTATCATCTTCTCCTAAAATATCCTTTTATTTTTAGTATATTTTTTCCTTAAATTCAGAATTTTTCATAATTATCATTTTTTTAATCATTTCTTTTTACTAAATTAAGCAAATTATTCACGTTAGGATTTCTATCTGTTTCTAATCCCATTATATCTTCAAGTATTCTTCCTGTAGTCTGTCCATATGAATTTCCAAACTCATCTCCCTGTTTTAACTTCTACAATTCCATTTTCATTTTTTCCAATAAAATTATATTCTCTTTTTCCACACTTCCTAAAATATGTGGTGAATGAGTTGCCAAAAATAATCTGATTATTTCTACCAATTTTTTTCTATAAACATCAACAATTTTTTTGTCGCCATTTCGGATGTAACGACAATTCGAGCTCATCAATCATAATTATGGAATTTTTCGTGCTCCAGCATTTTTTTATCGCCAAAGTCCGTAAAAAAATAACTGCTTTTTCCCCAGAAGAAAGCTCATTTATTCCAAATTTTTTTCCCACTAGAATCAGTAAAAATCGGCATACTATTCTCATCTTTCGATATTTCTGAAAGTTTCACATCCAACTCCAAAATTTCAAAAATCCCATTAATTTCCGCAAAAAAACTTTTTTCTGACCTGTCCCATTGTCAAATTTTTCCTCTTCATTAGCAATCTTTGAAATTGAGTCGCAATATACGAAGGAATATCTTTAATTTCATATGAATCCACAATATTAATAAAATTATATTCTTTCTTCAAATTAGTTTGAGCTTTTCTTAATTTCCTCAAAAATTAATCTCCGTTGGAACATAAATTAATTTTTGGAAATATTTTTTTAAGTTTTCAAAACTTTTACTTATTATTTTTTTGAATTATAATTTCGATTTTTCTGTTTTATTGTGTCTATAATCATAGTTATAAAAATTTTTATATTTCTCAAACAATCTGTATACTCAATCTCTTTTTGCATTTCTTTTTTCAATTTCTGTCAATCCTTCACTATTCATAAGACTTTCCAATACTTCTCTTTCATTCTCTTCATAAAATAATTCCACATTAACAGCTTTGCTTTCTAAACATTTCAAACCAATAACGGATACTTTCCAAAAACTCTAGTTTTTCCCACTCCCATTAATTCCAGCCAGAACTATCAAATCCAAAACTTTTTCCTTCTGACTCAAAAATTTATATCTAAATTTTCAAGTCCATTGTATTCTTTTATGTGAATCTTTTTTTATTTTTCATTTGTAATCGCTCCTTTCTCAATAAATTATTTTTTTAGTAAATTATTTTTAGTTTTTTTCTACACTTTTTATTTTTTTATATTCTATCACACAAAAATGAAACATCCATTAGAACTCCACTTACTTTCTCAATCCTAACTCCAAAAATTCCCTCTTCATAATTTATTATTACTTCGTCGCATAATCGAGCAATTAACATAAATTCATCGGCATTTTTCACCTTCTCCCATTAATCCCCAATACTGATCATATTCTTCATCTTTATGAATTGTCAATGCTTTTTTTCAATTCAGAAATTTCATTTTCAGATAAATCTAAATATCCAAATGTGTAAATTGCATAGTTGTTATCATTTTTCCTCATCAATATCTATTTTTTTATTTGAAAAATTTTTTTAGCTCCTTTTAATAGATAGTAACTTGTTACTTCATTCACTATTTTTTTGAAATAATTTTTTTATTTTTTTATTTTTTTATTCTAGTTTTTTATCATTTTTTTCAATCTCTCCCTAAATCTATCGTTTTTTTATTTTCATCAAAAAAATATTTGCAAAAATTGGTACACATACAGAAGCTAAAAATTCCTGCAGAAAATCCTGTATTATATAAATTTAATCCACCGTGAGTAACGCCAACATTCAGTGTAACACAATAATTTAAAAAAATCCAACTAAAAATTCCTATTATAAAACCAAATTTTTCCGCTAATTGGTGCTAATGTTGTTGAAAAAAACATTATTATTGCATAATTTGTCAATGGAATTGATTGTCCAAAAAAATAATATGCTATCATCACTCCAAACATCACAGGAAGCACATTTTTTTCAAATGTTTTTCCAAAACCTCCAAAACCTACTACAGTCAATAATCCGCATAAAATCGGTCCATTTACTGGAAAAAAAGAAAAAAATATTATTGCAGTGCACACTAAACCTAGTATTCCTATATTTACAAAAAAACTAGTGATACTCCTTCTGTAACTGTAAAAATCTGTAACCAATCTCCTCGAATGAGAAAAATTTCACTATATCCATCAAAGGAATAATTGTTTCTTTTAAAACCATAAAAAAATATAGAATAAAAATACAATTATCAAAACTAACATTACCTCATAATTTTGCGTTTCTAAATAATTTCCTCTAGATTCCATATTTATTCCTAAATTTTTTTCATTATTGAATAAAAATACTACTGCTACCAAACCTGCTGATAATCCTGTATTATACAAACTATATCCACCATGAAATTGAACTGCTCTTGTCGATATTGGTGGCACAATAAATCCTAGAATCACTCCAAGAATAAACGCTAATATTATTCCAATCAGAGTATAGTTGAATAGCTTTTGCAACACTACTAACCATTGGTGCTAAGCAAGTTGAAAAACATGCAAATTATTACTATTGACTTAAAAACTCTGTCTATTGTAAAGTGCATACAAATATGCTCCAACATAAAATGGAATTATATTAATCAAATTTTTTTCCCAATCAAAGAAAAATCCCAACATTAAAAATATTCCCGAAATAACTAATCCATTTATTTTTCATATCTAATTTGTATAAAAAGTACGATATTTATTAGTGTAATTATTGACGCATTTATCAAAGAGGTATATGTTCCCGCTATTTTTAAAATTATCAGTAAGCAAGACACCATCAGATAATGTAATTATTTTTCATACCTGCTAAAAAAATCTAAAAATGATATCTTCATCATAGAATAAATTATTAAAAGTAATGGTAAAACTGAAATTATTAAATATTCTTGCTTTTTTTGCTTTTATCATACTTTTTCTCCTTTTTTTCTTCGATAATTTAATATTCTCTATAAATTATACCATATTTATTTTTCCCATGACATGACAAAAACGAAAAATCTCATAAAAATTTTATATTTATTTTTTTATCATTATTTATGTTATCATATGTTATATATACTTAAAAAAATAGTTGAGGTGCAAAATGGCAAAAAAATTTAATCTAAATTTTATACGAATTATTATTATTTTTAGTCTGCCTAGGTATATTGGCGACTTATGGTAAGGATGTGTTTATTCGACATTTTTTTAATGAAAGGCTCACAGTTATTCCAGATGTTATGAACCTTAATGAAAAAAAGATGCTGTTAGATACTTGAAAAAAAGCAGGACTTCATGTAAAAAGTTATTCATTCAAAGACTGAAAAAGTACCACTTAATACAGTTTTTTTATTCAAGATCCTGCTCCCCAAAAAGAAGTAAAAGTTCATAGAACTGTTAGAATTTGGGTAAATAATGGACAAACTCAGAAAGTGCCTAATATTGTTGGATTGGAACTATTAGAGGCTCGTTCTATGTTGCGTGAAAAGAATATTCAAATTGAAACAATTGATTACTACCCTTCTAATCAGAAGTACAATACGATTTTAGGGGTTTATCCTAAGCTGGGAACTGTTTTTAGAAATGAATCAAAAAAATTTCAATTTTAGTTTCATCGCAAAAAGTTTTAGATCCATCTGTAGTGCCTAATTTAATTGGATTAGACTTGAATGATGCAAAAAGTATTATTGAATCAAATTGGATTACAAGTTGGTAATATTTCTAGAACACAAGATACGACATTGCCTGTAAATACAATTATTTCTACATCGCCTCAAGCAGGAACTCGTATTCAAAAAGGTCAAAAAAATTAATATTGTTATAAATGCTGGGGTGCAAAAGAAGACGACAAACACCTTCTGTTGAAGACATTGTTAATAAAACTAAAAAAACAAGTTAATGAAAAAGAAATTGAAAAATGTTATAAACAATACTATTGATCAAATTGATCAAGTTAAGACTAACAAAGATTCAAATAGTAACAATAATGGTAATAATAACAATAATCAATCATCTGATACAAATGATACAAAACAAAAATCAAGAACTGTCCCAGAAATTCATCCGTCAAATAAATCAGAAAAATAATGGAAATGATGACGATGGAGGAGAATAAAAATTAAAAAAATAAATATTGAAGAAAGGAGATGTTATTTAAAAATATTTTTGATAACATCTCCAAAAATATAGAAATATTTTTGTATTTTTGGAGATTTGAAATCATTATTTTTAATTAGCAAAATAAAGTTATAAAAGGAAAAGTTATTAGAAAAAAATTAAAGGATTTTACTATATTTTTAGAAGAACATGCAAAACATTTAGAAGAGGAAAGTCTATACGAGTGTAAACTTCGTGGCTCATTAAAAAGTGAAAAACAATAAATTAAATTGTATTATTGGAGATATTGTAGAATTTGATGAAAATGAAAAAGTAATTACTGCAATTTATGATAGAAAAAAATTTTTTTACATAGGCCATTACTTTCAAATATTGATTATATTGGTATTCTATTCGCAATAAAATCTCCAAATTTTGATTTTACTAATTTTCAAAAAAATGCTTTTTGAGGGCAAATGAGCAAGATATTTCCGTAATTTTGATAATTTCTAAAATTGATTTAGTTTCACAAGAGGAATTATCTGATTTTTCTAAAAAAATTAAATAATATTTTTCAAAGATAATCATTTTTCCAATATTTCCAATTTCAATAAAAAGAAAATATTGGATTAAAAGATTTTGAAAAATTATATTCATGGAAAAATCTATCACAATCTCTGGGCCTAGTGGTTCTGGAAAAATCTTCACTAATTAATAACTTGCTTGGAGAAGAAATTTTAGAAACAAATGAAGTTAGCAATAAAACTTCTCGTGGACGTCACACAACTACTGAAAGTAGATTTTTTTCAAAAATTGATGAAAGTACGTTTATTATTGATACGCCTGGATTTTTCAACAATAGAATTTCCAAAAATTAAAAAAATAAAAAGATTTAGAAAAAAATATTTCCCGATTTTTCTGAAATTCTCGCATGATTGTAAATTTAGAGATTGCATTCACGTAAATGAACCTAATTGTGCAATCAAAGAAAAATGTAGAAAATGGAAACATTTCAAAAAGTTCGTTATGACTTTTTATTTATATTCATTAAATAATATTTTTTTAACAATTAAAAATTTTTTTCAAGTTATATGTTATAATTTATTATATTTAAATTCAATAAAGAGGTGATTAATATGTCAAAAAAATAATAGTTGCTCCATCATTACTTGCAGAGATTTTTAGTAAACTTAGAGAAGAAATCCAAGAAGTTGAAAGCTATGGCGCTGAATACTTACATTTAGATGTTATGGATGGAAATTTTTTGTTCCAAATATTAGTTTTGGAGCTCCTGTCATTTCATCAATAAGAAAACATAGTAATTTAGTGTTTGATGTTCACTTGATGGTTGAAAAATCCCCGACAGATTTATAAAAGATATGGTTGATGCAGGTGCAGATGTTATAACTGTTCACGCAGAAGCAACAAAAACATTTAAACAGAACTATTCAATTAATTAAATCATATGGAAAAAAAGTTGGAGTAGCTCTAAATCCTTCTACACCACTTGACGTTATAAAAATATGATTTGAAAGATATTGATATGGTTTTTAATAATGACTGTTAATCCTGGATTTGGTGGACAAGCTCTTTATTGAAGGAATGTTACAAAAAAATAAGAGATTTACGTTCTATCGACTCAAATATCGACATCCAAGTAGACGGTGGAATAAATGACAAGACAAGTAAATTAGTTAAAGAAGATGGAGCAAATATTTTTAGTTGCAGGCTCTTACTTATTCAACGGAGATTATAAAACAAAAAAATTGAATCGTTAAGATAATTAAATAAATAGGGAGATTTTTTAAGATGTATGAAAAAAATTGAATCGTTACTAGACGATTTTTTTATAAAACGTATTATAAAAATAGAAGAAATTAATTTAAATCAAGTTATAAAATGTCTTACAACTACTGAGTTACATGTGATTGAAGCTATTGGAGAAGACAGTTTGACTATGAATGAATTATCTGAAAAATTAGGCATTACAATGGGAACTGCATCTGTAGCTGTAAATAAATTAACAGATAAAAAAATTTCGTAGAAAGAAGACGTTCTGAAGATGATAGAAGAAAAGTTTTTTTGTTGAACTTTCAAAAAAAGGACTTATGGCTTTTTAAATATCATGGAAATTTTCACTCAACTATTCTTGAAAAAAATTACGAGCGAAATTCCTAAAGAAAAATTAGAAATTTTTTTACAGAAGTTTTCGAAGAAATACTTACTAATTTGAATAAGGTAAAAGCTGATATTCAGCCCTCGAATCTATCTTTAAAATTTGAAATTGGTGATACTGTTCAAGTATCGTCTATCAAAGGAAGCACTGCTGTTCGTAAATATTTAAACGAAAAAAAGGTGTTTTTGATAAAATCACTAATAAAAAAATTGTTGACATTAACAAAACATATTGCTATTTTTATTAGTTGATGGTGATGAAAAATCTTGAGTGTTGAAGATGCTGTAAATATTATGGTTAGGAAAAACACTATTTAAACTTTATTACTGTGAAAATAAATTTCAGAAAATATTTCTCAAATGGATAAATTTCTTTTTAAGTGATTTATCCATTTTGATTATTATTAATTATTACTAAAAGAAAGGATTTATAAAAATTATGTTATACTTAGATGGAATCGGTCTTTCATTTCTCGTAAAAAGAAGTAAAAAGACAAAAATTCTTAATTACAAACTTACAAAAAAATTTTTTCCAATATGATCGTTCATCACTTTCATTATTTTTGGAAAAAAATAATTTATTATTTCAAGTGAAAGATAATTCGACTATTTTTTTATTTGAAGGATGAAAAAGATATGAACACTGATTTTTCAGTCAAATTTTTTTACTTTCACTAAAAATATTTGCAGAATTCGATTTTAACTAATATTCGTCAAGAAGGATTTGACCGTATTATTTATTTTTGATTTTTGAGAAATTAAACTTATTTGGAGATGTCGAAAAATATACTTTAATTTTTTTGAGATTATGGGAAGAGCTAGTAATATTTTTTTCTAACTTCGCATGAAAAAAATATTGTCTGCCTTACATTTTTTTCCACTTTAGACGAAGGAAATCGAATTATAATGACTGGTGCGAAATATACTCTTCCTTTTGAGGAGAAAAAAATCTCGCCACTTTATCTTGAGGAAGAAAAACTTTCCTTTTGAGCAAAACTGATTTCATAAATAAAGTCGAAGGAATTGGAAAGGCTTTTTGCAACTGAATGTTCTAGCAATTTTAAAAAAATTTAAAGAATATTTGTCAAGCTACAAACCGACTCTTTATGAAATCAATCATCGAAACAAAACTGCAAAAAGTCATTACATACAACCATTTTTTTCTGAATTTTTCAGAAAAGGAAATTTCTAAAAAGGAATTTGAAAAAAATTAAATGAAGGATTAAATAAATATTTTTAAATTAACTATTACATCAAGTTTAATCGACGATAAAAAGAAACATTTATTAAAAATATGTTGATTCTCAAATTGTAAAATATAAGAAAATTTTTGAATAATATTTCAACTGACTTGAAAAAAATCAAAATTTTGAGAAATATAAAAATATTGGAGATATTTTAGCAAAAGAATATGCATTTGTTAAAACAAGGAATGGAAAAAGTTAACGTTTTTGATTTTTTTACAATAATCAAGAAATCACAATCCAGTTAGATTCACTGCTCTCTCCAAAAGATAACCTAAACAACTATTATAACCGTTATAACAAGGGGAAAAAGGACTCTTGTAGCTCTTGAAGCTCGTTATCGGGATATTTTTGAATGAGATTCGTTATTTCGAGGAAGTTAAGTTGTTTGTAGAAAAAGAAACTGATTTTGTTGGAATTGATGAAGTTGAAAATGAATTAAAAAAATTTCTAATCCAAGAAAAAAATAAAATAAAATTGAATAAAATGAAAAAAAGAGATTTACTTTCTTTTTGAGCATAATGGTTTTAAAAATTTTTGTTGGTCGTAATCATAAAGAAAATGAAGAAATTTCATTTAGTAAAGGACATCCTACTGACATTTGGATGCACGTAAGGGACATTCCAGGAAGCCATGTTTTAATTATTCGGGATAATAATCCTATTGATGAGGACACATTGATGTATGTCGCTAGAATTGCTGGAGAATACTCTAAAGCAAATAAAGGCGATAAAATCACTGTCGATTATTGCGAAAGAAAATTTGTGAAAAATTAAAAATGCTAAACCAGGAAATGTAATTTATAATAACTTTAGCACCCTTTAGTTTTACACTTTAATTTTTGTTAACATTTTAAACTAAAAAAACTGGATTTAATAATGGTAAACGAAGAATTACTTTCTTTTTTTAAAAAAATCAAAAAAATTCTCACTAATATCTATTAAATTCTCAAGAAAAAAAGCTATTATTTATTGACAAATACCTAAAACTATTGTAAAATTATTATGGATTAAATATTTTTAAGGAGGCTTTATAATGGCAAGTAAAAACAGTTACTATGACTAACCCAACAGGATTACACACTAGACCAGGTGGGATCTTCGTTGCAAAAAGCAAAAGAATTCGAAAGTTCAGTAGAAGTAGAAAATGATGGAAAAAAGTTAATGGAAAAATCATTATTAAAATTATTATCAATTGGAATCAAAAATGGTTCTGAAGTTACAATTTATGCTGAAGGTCCAGACGCTGATCAAGCAGTTGAAGTATTGGGTGAATTAATGGCAACTATTAGAGACGAACAATAATTCGCTTCTTAAAAATTTATAAAAACTTTTCAAAAATTTATAATTTTGAGAAGTTTTTTTATTTCATAAAAAAAAGAGACACCTAGAAAAATATATTGTCTATATAAATTCTAAACTATCTCTTTCTAATAAATTCTATTCTAAAAACTTTAATATTTAAAATGAATCTAATTCTAATAATTATTTACCACTTCTTTTTCAATAACCGCTTTTATCCAACCAGTAAATAACGGATGAGGTCTATTTGGTCTACTTTTTAAACTCGTGGTGATATTGACATGCAACAAAAATAAGGATGATCTTTAATTTCTATTGTTTCAACATATTTCCCATTTGGAGAAACTCCCTACAATATCCATTCCTGCTTTTTTTCAAATTCTTCTCTGTAACTATTGTTAAACTCATATCTGTGTCTATGTCTTTCAGAAATTTCAGTTTTTTTCCATAAACCTTAGTCGCAACGCTTCCTTCTTTTAAAATACATGGATAAGAACCTAATCTCATAGTTCCTCCCATATCCTCAATTCCTTCTTGCTCTTCCATCAAGCTAATAATCGGATATTTAGTATCTTTTATCAAATTCTGTTGATGTTGCTTCTGGGTAATTTAACACATTTCTAGCAAATTCCACGCAAGCCATTTTGCATTCCTAAACATATTCCAAAGAAAGGAATTTTTATTTTCTCTAGCATATCTAATCGCTTCTATTTTTACCATCAATTCCTCTATCTCCAAAACCTCCTGGAACCAAGATTCCATCATAATTGGCAAGTTTTTTTCAACATCAAAATCTCCAGCTTTCAAATAGTCAATTTCCACTTTAGTATCCAAATTAAATCCTGCATGTTCTATTGATTCAGTAATACTAATGTAAGCATCTTTTAACTCAACATATTTTTCCTACAACAGCCACTTTCACCAATTTTTTTAGGATTTTTTTAAATTTATCAACCATTTTGCTCCAAGTTGCTAACGATGGTTTTTTTGATTATCTAATTTAAAAATGTTTACAAATTACATCAGCTAATCCTAATCTTTCCATTGTTAATGGATTTCATAAAGATTTTCAGCATCTGTTGATTCAATAACAGCTTCTTCATCAATATCACAGAAAATTGAGATTTTTTTCTTAATACTTTGATCTACAGGATGTTCACTTCTAACAACGATAATATCGGTGAAATTCCTAATCCTTGCAATGTTTTTAACACTATGTTGAGTAGGTTTTGTTTTCAATTCTCCTGTCGCTTTCAAGTAAGGTAACAATGTCACGTGAATATACGCTATATTTTTCTCTCCCAACTTCTCTTTTCCATTGTCTAATAGCTTCAATAAACGGATCACTTTCGATATCCCCTATTGTTCCACCAATTTCAGTAATTACAAAATCAGCTCCTGCTTTTTCTCCAGCCAATTTAATATTACTCTTTATTTCGTCAGTTACATGAGGAACTGTTTGAACTGTACCTCCTAAAAAAATTCTCCTTTTCTCTCTTTTGCAATAATTCTTGACATTATTCTTCCAGATGTTAAATTACTGTATTGAGTAAGATTTTCATTTATAAATCTCTCATAATGTCCTAAATCCAAATCAGTTTCTGCTCCATCCTCTGTAACAAAAACTTCTCCATGCTGATAAGGACTCATTGTACCAGGATCTACATTCAAATAAGGATCAAATTTTTTTGTATTGTCACCTTATATCCTCTCTCTTTCAATAATCTACCTAACGATGACGCAACAATCCCTTTCCCTAGAGAAGACACCACTCCTCCCTGTAACAAAAAAATATACTTTGTAGTATCAACTTTACTCATTTTTTCCTCCTAATTATTTACTTTTAAACCTTGTATACTTATATATTATTTAATTTTTTTACTATTTTCTAGCATAATTATAGAATTTTTATTATTTTTCATTTTAAAATTACATAATTTATCATTAAACACGATTTTATTCCCAAAATGAAATTATATTCTTAAATCAAAATATCATTACTATATCTCTAATATAATAATACAATAAAAAAAGACGAAAAAATTTTTCATCTCATTTTTTTACATTTTTTTACTTATAATCTAATTAAATATAGTTAGATTCATATGTACTTGTACAGATAATTTAATAAAATTATTAAATTCATTAAGTTTTTTTATTACTTGAGAAAAAGAAATATAAAATATACTTCTTTTCCCCAAGACAAATTTAATTATAAGATCTTACTGTAAAGGTACTATCTAGCTTTTTCCAGCTTTTGTATGCTCCGTTTGAACCGAATACATTTGTGATTTTATCTTTTGTAGTAATCTCTGATGTAGTTTTTTTAGCAGGCCCTAAATATTTTCTTGGGTCAAATTCTGTAGGTTTTTTTAGCGAATACTTCTCTAACTCCTGCAGTGAATGCTAATCTTCCATCAGTATCTACGTTAATTTTAGCTACTGCTGATTTAGAAGCTTTTCTTAATTCTTCATCAGGTATACCAATTGCATCAGCTAATTCTCCACCATATTCTTTAATCATTTTTTTACGAATTGTTGAGGTACTGCTGAAGAACCGTGTAATACGATTGGGAATCCAGGGATTCTTTTTTTCGATTTCAGCTAAGATGTCTAATCTTAATTTAGGATCTTCACCTGGTTTAAATTTGTGAGCTCCGTGAGAAGTTCCAATTGCGATTGCTAATGAATCAACACCAGTTTTAGATACGAAATCTTCAACTTCTTCAGAGTTGAGTGTAAATGTGTTCAGTCGCTTCTACGTCATCTTCGATTCCAGCTAAAACTCCTAATTCAGCTTCAACTGTTACATCGTGTTGGTGAGCAAAAATCAGCAACTTTTTTTAGCTTCTGCAACATTTTTCGTCGTATGGGTGGTGAGAACCATCATACATTACTGAAGAGAATCCGTATTCGATACAGTCTTTAGCTTTCTTCAAAGTTTGGACCATGATCCAAGTGTAATGCAACTGAATGTCAGATCCTCAAGCTTCTACATAAGCTGTAGTCGCTTTTTGTAATCCAAGGTAACATTTCTTTTACCAATATAGCTTCTAGCTCCTGTAGAAACTTGTAAAATTACTGGAGAACCAGTTTCAACTGTCGCTTCAATAATTCCTTGTAATTGTTCCATATTGTTAAAGTTAAATGCTGGAACTGCGTACCCTTTCTTTTGTTTGCTTTAGCAAACATTTCTTTAGTGTTTACTAATCCTAAGTCTTTGTAATGATATTTCATTATCGTTCCTCCTATAATTATTTTTGTTACTCAAAAACTCTGTTTAATATATATTAACAGATTTTTTTCTCAAAAATCAATAGTTTTTTTATTTTATTTGACTCTCTTTTATCAATTTTTTTCTATAGAATCTCCTCTAAGTACATTTTTTATCAGTGAATCCTGGTATTCCAAAAACTCTTCCTCTATTAGAAACTTGCCAAATCACCCATCTATCATATTCTTCTAAATTCGGTATAAATTTTATATCTCTAATCCACAACTTATTATTTGAAATTCTCCTTTTATGTATGCTTCATATGTATAATATGTCACATAAAAAAATTACTCTCTTTTTATAATGCTTCTCCAACTTGTCGGTCATATCCTTTAATTCCTTTAAAACTTGTTCTTTCGGATATTTTGTTGGTATTTCTAAATCTATAATTGGAGGTAATGTTCTTTCAGAATAAGGAACTTTACTTATAAAAAAATCAGCTTGAGCACTTCCACTACTAAGCATTGAGAAAAAGTGATATGCCCCTACTGTAAAACCCATTTAATCGAGCATTATTCCAATTATACGAAAAAAATCTGAATCTAAAAAAATTTTTGTCCTTCCGTCGCCTTCATAATAATGAATTTATATTTATTACTATCAACTTTTTGTCCAATTTACTCTTTCTTGATGGTGAGATATATCAAGTCCTTGTACTTTGAATCCAAGCATTTTTGCTAGAATATCATTATGATATACATATCCACTTAGTTCTAAACAAGTAACAATTCCTCCAAAAAAATTATTGTAAATAACAAAATTTTTTAAAAATTTTAATAAAGTTTTTTTATCATAATTATCTCCTACTTCTAAAAAAATGCCTCGAGAAACCTTTTAAAATTAACTTTTATTTAATTACCGTCATTCCACCCATGTAAGGTACTAAAACTTCGTGAATTACAATACTTCCATCATCTTGTTGGTAATTTTTCCATAATTGCCAATAAAGTTCTTCCCTACTGCAAGTCCCGAACCATTTAATGTGTGTACAAAGTGACTTTTTTTAGTGTCTTTATCACGATATTTAATCATAGCTCTTCTTGCTTGGAAATCTTCTGTATTTGAGCAAGATGAAATTTCTCTATATTTATTTTTGACTAGGCACCCAAACTTCTAAATCATAAGTTTTTAGCAAAAGACTAAATCCTATATCTCCACTACAAAGTGAAATCACTCTGTATGGTAAATTTAATTTTTGTAAGATTTTTTTCTGCACTGTTTACCATTGATTCAAGTTCATCGTAAGAAGTTTCGTGTTTTACAATTTTTACCATTTCAACTTTATTAAATTGATGTTGACGAATTAGTCCTTTTAAATCACGTCCACCCGAACCAGCTTCTTTTCTAAAACAAGCCGTATATCCGCAATAATGTTTAGGCAATTCTTCTTCATCTAAAAATTTCTCCATTGTGTAAATTTGTAAGCGTTACTTCTGCCGTTGGGATTAAATACATTTCTTCCCCTTCGATTTTATAAGCATCCTCTGCAAATTTAGGTAATTGTCCAGTTCCAACCATCATTTCTTTTTACAAGCTGTGGTGTGAAAAATTTCTTCAAAATCTTCTTCTTGAGTATGAACATCAATCATAAAAAGCAATTAACGCTCTTTCCAACCCTAGCACGTGATTTTTTTATAAACTGTAAATCTTGAACCACCTAATTTTTTGCACCTCTTTTCAAAATCTAAAATTCCAAGATTAACTCCCAATTCATCATGAGATTTTTGGCTCAAAATCAAATTCTCTTGGAGTTCCCCATCTTCTAATTTCAACATTGTCGTCTTCATCTTTCCCAATTGGAGTTGATTCATGTAATTTGTTAGGAATAGTATAAGTTAACACTTTTTTTGTTTTTTTCTTCAATTTCAGCTACTTTTTTTGGTCTAACTCTTTTATTTTTTTGCACTAACTTCTTGCATTCTATTTAATAATTCTGTTGCATCTTTTTCCTTCTTGTTTATATTTTTCCAATTAAAGAACTTGATTCATTTCTCTTTTTTTCAATACTTCTACTTCTTGTAAAATATTTCTTCTTTCTTCATCTAATTTAATTAAAGAATCCAAATCAAAATCACTATTTCTATTTTTTTAAATATTCTCTAACTTTGTCAACATTTTCTCTTATATATCTTAATTCTAACATCGTTTTTCCTTCCTTAATTTATTTTTTTATTTATTAATAATTTATTTCTTAATCAATTACACTCTCTATTCAAAGAATATATCATCGTTGCTATTATACCATATGATAATCATTTATTCCAAATTTTTTTACACAATAAAAAAATTTCTATCTAGATTTTTTTCTAACTTTTTTTAAATATTTTTCAAATAACAATTTTTTTCTGAAATTGATAAATTTTCTTTTCTCTTCATCTAAAATTTCAAATTGAAATTCTTTTTTTGATTTTTATATCATATTTTTTTCTGAAATTTTTATCAAAAATATTTATTATAAATTTGTTTATAAAGTGCATTAACATTGTTTTTTTCAAAAATATTCTTTTTGCATTGCTATCATCAAAGTTAATAAATTTTTGAATCAGATTTCACAAAATAATTTATAACATTTTTTTCAAGATTTGCTCTACAAATTCATATTTTTTTCAGAATATTTTTTGTATTTTTTATCAATTTCTTCGAGCATTTTTTTCTGCAAAAAAAGTTTTTATTAATTTATTTTTCATCTGCCGAAATTAATGAAAAATTATACATTATTTCAAATAATTTTTTTCACTATTTTTTTATAAAATAATTCATTTCCTAATTTTTACAGAATGTACAGAATCTTTATTTAAAAATTGCTCTAAAAAAACTTTCTGATAATTTATTTTTCTTCAACTTTTTGACAATCTATTTATTTTTTTATCTTTTTTTCCTTAAAAAAACATCTAAAAATTCATTTTTATAGCTTCTTCGATTTTTAGTTTTTTTCAATATTTTCATTTTTAAAATAGGTATAAGCTAATTCCAATATGTACGATGGTTTTTAAAATTTATTTTAAAATCCTCATCAATCGAAAAATATTTTTCTCTTTTCAAATTGATTCTTGTATTCAATAATAAATTCTGAAAAACTCTCTATACCTTGAAATATCGAACTTTTTTTCTATTCTTTTCTTTATTTTTCCAAATTTTTCCCTCCTAACTAATGCTAAATAATATTAAATTTCATTTTCAAAACTAATAAATTTGGTATTTCTCTATTAACTTTCACAATATCTTTTTCCGTCGTCAACAAATAATCGTATTTCTTGGCTTCTTTTTGATAAATTTTTCAATTTCACTTTCAGTATACGCATGATGGTCATCAAAGGTTACTTGTTTTTATCAAAGCAGGTTTCAATTTTTTTCTATAGTATTGTAAAAAAACATTCGGATTAGCAATTGATGAAAAAAATCAATACTTTTTTTATCTTTTTATTTCATCAAGACCATACTTTCTCTCTAAATTATCATAAAAAAATAATCTCCTTCAAAAAGTTGCAACAAAAATTTTTTACCATATTTTTTTAATTCTTGACTTGATTTTTTTCTATATTTTCTGGATTGACATAATTACTTTTTTTGTAATAATTATTTCATCAGCTCTTTTTTTAGCTCGTTTACTGATTCTCTCAATCTTCCTTTTGGCAAATAATTATCACCACCAAACGGATTTGTCGCATCAATTAATACAATATTTTTATCCTTCAATAATTTTTCTATGTTGAAAGCCATCATCCATAATTACAACTTCCACACCACATTTTTTTCCTTCAAATATTTTTGCACCTTCATAACGATTACTGCAAACGACCACTGGAACTGGCAAACTTAACGAATGTAAAAATGCTTCATCACCGATTCTAAAGCATTTGCAAGTATTCCACTTTCATCTCTCACTAAAAGCAAATCATTCTCTTTTACCTTTATACCCTCTACTCAAAATACCAACTTTCTTGCCTTCTGCCAAATATTTCTTACAAAAATACTGTACTGCAGGGGTTTTCCCCGAACCACCCACGACAATATTTCCAATACAAATAACTTCCACGCCATCAACTTTTTTTGATTTCAAAAATATTCCAATCATAAAGTTTATTTCGCACAAAAACAATAAATCCATATATTAAAGATAATATTTTTCATTTAATTTTTCACTCTTACTTTCTTCTACTAAACTTTTTATAAACTGTTTCCAATCTCCTAAATCTATTTTTTTACTCCCGATTTAGAAATTTCCATTAAATCTGCTAATTCTTGCAACGATAAATCTCCATTTTCCAATCGCAAATATGCAGTTTCCTTCAACACATCTGTCAAATTCTCTAATCCTAATTTTTTTCCTCAATAAAATTAATCATTTTTATTTGCTTTTTCTGAAGCTGATAGTTTTTTTCGTTTCATTAGCAATTTCCCAATTTATATTTCGATTAATTCTATTTCGAATCTCTTTATTCACAACCACTTCTTCAAACTCAAAAAGAAGTAACTCCTCCAATCAAAAAAATATTATATCCAAAAATATCTTCAGAATTTCTCAAATAAACCAAACTTTTTATTTTTTTATCCGTCTGAAAAACCCTCTTTTTCATATTTTTAAATAAATAATACAGATATGTAGCCGAATCTTCCGTATCCACAAAAAAATCCAGCGCATACCCTTTTTTTCGTGTGATTTTACATAACCACAACTCAAAAAAAGAAACCTCTTATTATTCCCTGCAAGTTGCTCTTCCGTTTTCTTCTCAAAAAGTTTTTTTAACGACAACATTTTTATTCAATAAATGCTTATACTCTTTCTCGGAATTTTTTTAGTCACCAAAGCGATAACTTCATAAATTTTATGTGTCCCTAATTTTTTATCAACTCGATATTTTATTTGTATATCCATTTTTGTCACATCTCTCAAATTAGAGTAAACTCTTTTTGCTAACGAAACATTTTTCCGTGCTAAAATGAATTCCCTTCTTTTTAAAAAGACTTTTTGCACTAAAAATCCCAAATAATTCTGCATATTTTTTTCTTCTTTATTGCTAATTTCTTTATTAAAAATTTCTCTTTTGAGAACAGCTGAATAAGACAATGCTGTTTCCTCCTAACTGTTTTTTTCTAATAATTTACAGTTCTTGAAGAACCCGATTTAGTGTAATAAGTCCATGTTCCTGTTCTTTTTCTATTTGTTAAATTTCCAGAAAAATCCAAGCGATCCATCAGTGTAATAGCCTTTTTATAGAACCACTGCTTCCTTGTAAATTCCCTTCATAGAAAACTCTACCATTTGAGTAATAAACAGTTACTTTTCCCATTTACTTCACCATCTACATAATTTATTTCTGATTTTTTTATTTCCATTTGAGTACCATTCTGTAAATAGCCCATTTTTTTCTTACCATCTACATAATTTTTCTCTTTTTTTCTATTGAACCATTTTTGGAAATAATAAGTCCATGTTCCTGTTGCTTTTTCCATCTAAATAATCTCCAACAATTTCTTGCATTCCTGTATTTCCATAATATGAAACATATCTACCATTCAAATTATCGTTTTTTTGTATTGATATTTTTTTCCAAACTCTTCCATTTTTCAGAATAAACAGTCCATTCTCCTTCTTTTTTTACCGTTTACATATCTACCCGTTGTATAAAGATTTCCATTTGCATAATATTCTTCATACACTCCATCAAGAACTCCTTGATTTAATGTAACGTTTAAACGTCTTCCTCCTTGATCCATTATTCTATAATTTCCACTTCCTGTTATTTGGTAAGTTTGCCCGTCAATTCTCTTAAAATCATTGTTATCAATCACCGTAGTTTGTGTCAAATTTATTTTTCCCGAAACTTACTCCATAATTTGCAAATACATCTTTCCCATATGATACTGCTGACATAAAAAAATCATACTCGATATTAAAAAAATATTTTTTTCTTCTTATTTTCATCATTTCTTTCCTTTCAAAAATTTCATCTTATTGTTATATTATAGCAAATTTTTTTACGATTTTTAATTATTTTTCTTTTTGACGAAGTAAAAATACTTTTTTTATCAAAATATTTTTAAAATCAAACATTTACAAAATATATTAATTCTTATTTTTTTATATCTTTAAAAAAACGCTTGATTTTTTTACATAATTTTTGTAGTATAAAAATACTTGTGAATAAAAATTTAAAAACAAAGGAGATAAAATTATGTCATTAGAAACATTAAATCCATTTGAAATCGCTCAGAAACAAATAAAATCTGCTTGCGATAAATTAAACACAGATCCAGCTGTGTACGAAATTTTTAAAAAAATCCTATGAGAGTGTTGGAAGTATCATTCCCTGTAAAATTAGACGATGGGACAATTAAAACATTTACAGGATACAGATCTCAACATAATAATGCGGTAGGTCCATTTAAAGGTGGTTTGAGATTCCATCCAGCAGTTACAAAAGATGAAGTTAAGGCCCTATCAACTTGGATGACTTTCAAATGTTCAGTTGCAGGAATTCCATACGGTGGTGGAAAAAGGTGGTATGGCAATCGATCCTAAAAATATTCAAAAAGGTGAATTAGAAAGAATTTCTAGAGGTTTTGCTGAAGCAATTTCACCATTAATTGGAGAAAAAGTTGATATTCCAGCTCCAGATGTTAACACTAATGGACAAATTATGTCTTGGATGGTTGACAGTTATGAAAAAAATTGTTGGACATTCAGCAAAAAGGAGTATTTACTGGGAAACCTTTAGAATTCGGAGGTTCTTTGGCTAGAACTGAAGCTACTGGATACGGAGTTCACTTAGTCGCTAAAAAAAGCATTAGATAAATTAAATATTGATGTTAAAGGAGCTACTTATGCAGTTCAAGGATTTGGAAATGTTGGTTATTACACTGCTTATTACGCTTACAAAGACGGTGCAAAAATTGTAGCTTTCTCAAATACAGATGTTGCAATTTATAACGAAAATGGTATCGATATGGAAGCTGTTATTAAAGATTATGAGGAAAAACGGACGTATCGTTGAAAAACAAAGGTTACGGAAAAGATTTTTACAAATGAAGAATTATTGGAACTTGAAGTAGATGTATTGGCACCATGTGCATTAGAAAAATCAAATAACTTCAAAAAAATGCTGACAGAATCAAAGCAAAAAGTTATTACAGAGGGAGCAAACGGTCCAACAACACCGAAGTTGACGAAATTTTTATACAAAAAGGAATTGTTGTAATTCCCGATATCTTAGCAAATGCTGGTGGAGTTGTAGTTTCTTACTTTGAATGGGTTCAAAACTTACAAGGTTACTACTGGTCATTTGACGAAGTTCAAGAAAAAGAAGATACAGTTTTATCAAATGCTTTTTGAAGATGTTTGGTCAATTGCTGATGAATTTAAAGTAGATTTAAGAAATGCTGCATACATGTCAAGTATTAGAAGAATCGAAAAAGCTATGAAATTCAGAGGTTGGTATTAATTTTAAAATTAACGTTTCATAAAAACATTCTTTAACAAAAAAAGAACTTTCTATATAGTTTTTCATATATGAGAGTTCTTTTTATACTCAAAAACTATTTAAAATTAAACTGCTAAAAAAATTGTATAAATTTAGATTTTTGATTAATTAGCCACAACTCTTGATTTTTAGTTTTAAAGTAAAAATTAAACTGCTAAAATTACATAAATTTAGATTTTAAGTAAACAGCTATAACTTTTGAGTTTAGTTTTAAAGTAATTTTTTTCTATAAATCTATATTTTTCAAAAATTCATAAAAACATTTTATTTTTTTATACTTAGTTATGGTAAAATATTTTTCAAAATATATTTTTATAAAATATTTCATTTTGTAAAATAAAAATTCTCATTTTGAAAGGATGATATTTCATGAAAAAAATGTTTGTTGTGATTTCGACTTACTTAAAATCTTTAGAAGAAATTAATGAAAAAAAGAGGTGACCATTTAGCATTTATTAATAATTATGTTTTTAGCTGGTAAATTTATTATGTTAGGACGTAAAAATCCTGTGGATGGAGCAGTTATCATTGCTCACAATGTTACAAAAGAAGAATTAGAAGACATCTTCAAAAAAACGATCCTTATTTTTGTAAATGGTTTGGCTAAATATGATATCACTGAATTTTTCACCTGCCTCATACGCAATCGGAATCGAAGAAGCAATCGAAAAATTATAATTATAAATCAAAAAAATCGCACCTGCAATTTATTTTTAATCGTAGGTGCAATTTTTATTAAGCTAGGCTTAATACTATGACAAACAATCTAAGAACATTTTTTTGTAAAGAAATTTTTTTGCAAATCAATACAAATATTTCCATTTTTTTAATTATAATTTTTTTCAAGATTTTTAGTAAATTGCTCTGAATCCTAATCCACCTCTAATATTTTTTCTCCTTTAGTGTCGTATCCAGCATTTATTGTTACTCCAAATCTAGTATTATCTATACCAATATTCAAGTCAAACTTAGCATTTCCTCTTCTATCGTCTTTTTTCGCCTCTTATTCCAAACCAGTCAGCATTTGTATATCTTACTCTAGCCTTATTCTTACCATTTGCCACTCTTCCTAATTCATTTTTCATAGCATATGCCAATCCAATAGATAATTGCGTTCTAACTGCCATTGGTTGAACATACTTAAATTCTACTCCAACTTCTGGTTTAACTGAGAAGTAATCATTTCCATCTACTTCTAATCTAATTTCACCAGTGTCTTCTTTAATACTGCTAAATCTTCCATATTCCATCTTCAAAGCTCCATATGGTCTCAAATGCGTTCTTTCAGATAATCTAATATCATAGTCTAAATCTGTTTTCAACGCAACTCCATATGAATTGAAATCGCCTTTAGCATTAAAATATATCATCTACAACTAAGAATCTACGTTTCATTTCATTTCTACCAATAAATGCATCTGCACCAATAGTCCATCTCAATGAACTGTTATAATCTGTATATGGCGAAACTGTCTTAAATATTCCAGCTTTCAACATAGTTTGATTTTTCTCTAGATTTACCAATATCTTTAAATCTAAATCTATTATTAACTATTCCAGCATACCAACCTTTAGAATGTCCTAACTTAATTGCTTTCATCTTCATGAACATAAGCTACTCCATAAGCATTACTTGTATAGTCAATGATTCCTGCTGTATCTGTATTGTATTCATTTCTCATACCAAATACTTTAATCTTATTATTTTTGTTTAGAAGGATTTCTCCATTCGTTACGCATATATTTAAATTCTTTGTCTAACAAGTTTCCAGTTTCGTTGATTCTTTGTTGTAAATTTCCATATTGGTGTCCCATCATTTCGTCTGTCGCTTGATAGAATAAAAACTTCTTCATTATTACCAATATTATTCAATTTACTAAATAATTCTCGTTCTCTTTTCACCTCTATCGCCATACCATTCAACTCCGTATCTTTGTTCCAATCCATCTAAGAAGTTGTATGTATCTGTACTATTTACAGGAGTTGTTTCTCTTCCTGCCCAATCTGTATACGGAACTTTAACCATATAAATACTTGTCATTGTTCCGTCACTTGGATTCAATGTTGGTGTTGCTAACCAGTTTAAACCTCCAGAATAAATATTCCATTTTGTAACTCCACTTGTCTTAATTACATCATTATAAGGAGCTAACATTCTAGGATCTTTAATCAAAATTGATTTACTATTTGTCATTTGAGTAGCTTCTGTACCAATAATTAAATCAGCTTCTGTAGTTAAATTTCCTAATCCTGTTATTGAATTTGTATAATCTTTTCCAGAAGTGTTAACATACAAACCAATACTTGATGCTGAAACTTCTATCGGATTTTTGTGCGAATGTATTTATAACTACTGGTGTTTGTAAAATTCCATTTATTGTAACAGTTGCTGTTTGAGCTCTTGCTGGTGCATTTATTGCAAAAGACTACCCATTGATTTTTCCTGTCGGAGGCGTTGTAAATTTGAATATTGTCTTAGAACGATCGTTACTTCCATTTACAGTGATAGTACCGTAGTTAGCTATTGTTCCTCCCTTTAAGTAAATTCCAACTCCATTTGCTCCATTGATATTAATAACTCCTGTATTATTAAGCGTAGAATTTCTTCCTAAGTAAACTCCTACTACATTCTGAATGTGTTCCAGAACTTGTTATTGTTCCTGTGTTAATAGCTGTTGCTCCTTCATCTGCATAAATACCTGTTGTATTATCTGCATTCAATACAATATTATTATTATTCGTAGCTGTACTTCCTGTTCCACTTGCATACATTCCTATACTATTTTTTCCATTTACAATAATTGTTCCATTATTTATTACATTTCCTGTGTCAGTTGTACCATATCCAGCACCCATACCAATTGAGAATAAATCATTTACAGTATCTGAAGCTCCTACTTTTTATTGTTCCTGTATTTGTGGCTGTTCCACCTTTAACACTGTAAACTGCAACACTTCCTATTCCCGATAAATCAATATCTCCATTATTCGTTACGATTCCTGCTGAATAAATTCCATAGTTTTTCTTGTCCACTAGAAGAAATATTTGTATTATTTGTTACAGTTCCTGCTGTATCATTTGAATAAATATAGACATCTTTATTTCCAAGTCCAACATTTGAAATATTTGAGCTATCGTATTTCCACTTCCTACATTTACAAATCCAAACGAATTATCTCCAAAATTAAAGTTTGTTCCATTATTTGTAATAACTTGTGAATTTCCAACTGTATAAACTCCAACTGCTTCATCTGTTCCAGTCGTAATAGTTCCACCTGTCAAATTAACATTGCCATTTTTGTGAATAAATACCAACTGTCGCATCTCCAACATTCAAATCTCCAGAATTATTTACTCCATAACCATAAATTCCAATTGTATTCTTTCCCTGAATTGATTGTTCCTGTATTTTCAAGAGTTACAGCATTGTGATCTGTGTAAAGTCCAACATTAGGACTACTGATTGTTGCAGAATCTCCCAATGTTATTGTTCCACTATTTTTTTAGCTGTATATCCTGGTGTTCCAGTTGCATAAATTCCTGTATTTCTATCACCCTAATAAATTAATTGTTCCTGTATTTTCTACAACAACTCCCGCACCAAGTGTCGCATCTGGTTTATAAGAAATTGCAACTGAATCATTTCCAGAAGTTTCTATAGTTCCAGAATTTTTTTATACCTTGGCTAGTAGATCCTTCTGAATATAATCCTGTTGAATTAGAACCAATTGTAATTTTACCTCTATTTTTCTACTATTGAATCATCAAGTCCATAAATCGCAGTTGATTTATCACCCATTGTTATTTCACCATTCGATTTATTATACAACTCTGCATATTTTCCATAAATTCCTGTAGATTCTGTACCACTTAAATTAATTTTTACCTTCATTTGATAATATAACATCACTTCTAGGATATATTCTATTATTTTTCTTGAGCCATTGCAACTTGTTTATTAGCAGTTCCTGTTATTGTCTTCGTATTAGCATTTTGTTATTGATGAATTTGAAATTTCAAGTTGATTATACGCATCTGTACTATTATCCAAGTTTACATCTTGATTAATTGTTAATTGGCTTCGATACAACATAAATGTCTTGTAATTAGTACTTGTAGGAGTAAAATGAACACCTGTCGCAGTCGAAACAGTGTCTCCTGTAGTATCAGATAAATTCATTCCAACACCTTGTGCGATAAATAATCTAGAATCAGCTTCCATGTCTAATGTCAAATGTCCTAAAGTAGAAGTTGTTCCATCTCCAAAATTATTTTTTTGCCCAGTTTCCAATTTCAGTTGCTCCAAAAGGACTACTTCCAGTTCCTACATAATAAAAATGCTGTTCCTCTCAAATTAGGATTAGCTCCACCTTCAATTTTAGCTGTCATTGTTCCATCTATATAAACTTTACCTGTACCATTATCCCCAAGATAGAATAACAATGATTTTTTTGACCTGTTGTCGCATCGCCTACACCTTTTTAATCTAATAGTACCTTTATCTGCATCATAGTTTACTGCACCTTCATCAGCTTTTACCGTATGTTTTTCCGACTTCTAAAATAGCGTTTTTCTCCTGCGTATAATCCGATTGATTCGTGTTCTTTTTACATTAACGTCTACTTCTGTATATATTGGAGTTCCTCCACTTGTATCTCCTAAAAATTTAGATCCTTTTTCCTACAATAATACCGTACGAACCTTTTTTTACAGTTCCCGATGGTTCTGTATATGTAAATACTCCAGCAGAATTAGTACCATCTTTTTACTATTATTTTTCCTGTACTTTTTAGAAGTTACAACTGCTGTATTAGTTCCGTTATCTCCAACAATTAATCCAGTAACTCCTAATCCTTTAGCCAAAGTATCTCCACCATAATTCAATGTTCCATTTTTTTACTAATACGCCTGTCGAATTATTTCCTTCTACAGTAATATTACTTGTTGAAGCTAATGTACCCTGTAGGATCATTAGTTCCATTTTTTCCATATATACACCAACATTAGTTGAAGCAGTAGTCCCTGTTATTCCTTTTTAAATTAATTGTTCCAGAATTTTTGAAGATCTCCACCACTAGTTGCCATTCCAATTCCATTTACTATTGTTTTTTTCCTGTTGTGGTTCCTATTGTTTTTACCAGCATTATTTATAACATCGGCTTTTAGTTCCAACCATTCCTATTGATGAATCTCCATCTAAATTAATTGCTCCACTATTTATTGCTTTTTGGTGTTCCAGGAGCATCAGTTGGTATACTTCCTTTGTCTACTCTCATAGCAATATTTTGTTTTTCCAGTTGTACTACTAACATTTATTGTTCCATTTGCATCATTCGTTATATCATCTGTAGCATTTACAACAAGAACCATACCTGTGTTACCTTTACCACCAGAAACATTAATTATCCCATTATTTTTTTGACTTTTTCCACTGTATGCCCTTATTTTTATCATTAGGAGAATTTTTCTATAACAGCAATTCTCGATGATAATGAATTTAATAGAGTTACTCCATCTGTAGCTAATCCTGCATCTCCAGATATTTCAATAGTTCCTGTATTCTCCATTGTACTACTATCCGAAACTCGTGATGACCATTTCATTCCATAGCTTTCTATTCCACCCATATATATTCCATTAGTTCCTGTACCACTATTTGACACTTCAACATTAGAAGGTGAACCTGGTGCATATATTTGGATTCCTATTGATTTTTCACCACCAAAATCAATTTTTTTCCACTATTTTTTTAATATATATTTACTCGTAGGATAATTATCGTTATTTTCAAAAGTTAAGATTAATCCTATTTTATAGCCGGTATATCCATTTTTTTCTTTTTACAACTATACTTCCTCCACCCTAATTTAGGTGCCAAATTTAATGTTACTCCATTTGGATTTCGAGCAAAAATTGTATTTAAGTCATTATTTGAGGTTTCTGAACTATCTGTTATTATATTCGCATTTTCAACTTCTCTTGTTCCTTGTACAATACCATAATTTTTTAAAAATTATTTGTATCTGACTGCATTTCAAATCCGATTACAAGTGGCCCAACTAAATCGATCTTATTATTATTAAGAATTTTTTTGCATTTGTTCCATTATCTAAAGTCGCCACTCTAGAACCTCCAACTAAAAACACTCGATTATTCCATGTTCGTACAGAAGCATTTGGATCTGTTATAGAACCTCTTATTGAATCAATTGTTAATGGTGCATTTAAAGTTAATGTTCCGCCTCCTCCTCTTTACTGCTGCATGTGAAATTCCTGTTTGGAATACAAGACCATAATCAAAAATATACTTTTTAATAATGGTGAATCAACATTTTGCCATGCATATCTAACTGCTGGTCCCCCAGCTAAATCAGTTGATGTTATAGTTTGATTTGTTAAATGACTAAAAGAATAAGGAGTTCCTGCTCCTGTTCCTGTATACGGACCACCGTCATCAGCTCTTGCATTACAGTTAGGTGTCATATAATTACAAAATGATCCTAATTGTATATTAAATGTAGGTGGATCGGGTAAATCTGGTAAAGTTGGAATACTAATAACCGGTTTTAGGAGGCGTAAATTTAATTGCTTCGGGCACTTCTGGTGTAATTGCAGTTTTACTTGCTATCACAATTGCTGATTTGTTAATATTTCTCGGATGAATTGATGCATTTACATCAAAAGCTACTATTGGTTCTCTTACCGGTTCTGTACTAGCTATTCCGTATTTTTTTCATTAATTCTCTTCTATTACTCGATGCTGACTTTGAATCAAATGAATTTGACAATGTTGAATATTTTTTTACTATCCAATGATATATTTCTTTCATAAGGATCTTCACTTCTCGTAAATATTCCTTCATACGGATATTTTTCCTCTTTATCCCCACGACCTTTATATTGACCTTGCCAATCGTTATAAAAATCCATTAGTCTGCATATTGCCAAGAACTCCATGGAGATTTAACTACATGATCTCCTTGTTCCATTAATTTAATCAATTCTAAGTTGTAATCTTTTATTAATTTATCATTTTTCTGTTCTTGCTTTTTTTAAATTCACGATGAATATCGCTTATTGATGTGTTTATTTCTTGTCTTTGATTTTTTAATTGCAACCGTAGTCGGTGCTCCAGCAATTTCAGAGAATGTAAGTATTCCAGTTAACAAAAAAATGCGAGTAGTGCTTGTTCTGTATATCGAAAAATCTTTACATCTTTTTGCAAAAAGCCTTCAAATCTTTTTGACAATTGTCTTAAATTATTCGACATTTTTTTATCACCTCATATTCCTCATTTGGAATAAAAACCACTAATAATTTAATAGATATGCTTTTAAAACCATAAAATGTAAACCCTTCTTTAAATTTAATTTAAAATCAAGGTTTAAACCACTAAACAATTTTTTTATTTAATTTTTGATTGAATCCTTCCTATAATTATGAAAATTTTGTTTGTAATCGAAAAGTTTTTGATTCTTATATTTCTTCGATATGCTTTTTATCTCCTCTCCTTATCTCAATCCTAGTATACCATGAAAAATGAAAAAAACAATAATTTTTTTACCAAAAAAATATTTATGAGTTTTTCTCATTCCTTTTTAAAAATTTTTATCTATTTTTATCTCAAAAATAATACTTATATTAATAAAAAAAGGTCAATCTCCATTTTTTTCATGAAACTAACCTATGCTAACTTATTAACAAAAAAATTAAGATAGTTTATCTAAAAACTTCTTCTTTCAACTTCCTAAAAAGCTCTTCCTCTATGGCTAACACTCACTCTCTCATCCATTGTTGCCATTCCAAAAGATTTCCCAAGTTCTTTCGAATAAAAATATCGGATTATATCCAAATCCATTATTTCCTTGTCTTTCAAAAAGAATTTCTCCTTCTACTTCTCCTCTAAAAGACTGATACTCTCCATTGGGATACGCAATTGTTACAACCGAAACAAAATGAGCTTTTTCTATCTTCTTTCTTAACATCCTTCAAATCTTCCAATAATTTATCCATATTACTCTCATCAGTCGCATTTTTCTCCCGAATATCTAGCAGAATAAACCCCAGGAGCACCATTCAAATAGTCTACACACAACCCACGAATCATCTGAAACTGTCACAATTCCAGTATATTTTGCAATCTCAAGAGCCTTCTTCGCAGAATTTTCTTCAAAAAGTATCTCCATCTTCCACAACATCGGGTATATCAATATTATCCAAAATTGTCACAACCTCAATATCCATGTTTTTCTGTCAACTTTTTTTAAAAATCCTCAATTTTTCCCCTTATTTTTAGTTGCAAGAAATATTTTTCATGATTTTTCTCCCTTCATATTTTTTTAATTTCTTATTTTTTTAATAAAAATATATTTTTACAGATTTAATATTATTTATATCTCACTAACTTTATATTGTAACAGTCACAAAAAGTTTTATTTATATTTTTTTCAAAAATTTTTCTTTTATTATATTATTTACATAGCTATGAATATTCTTTTTGTCTTCCCTCGACAACTCATCCAAATTAATCGGCATATCCACAACCATTTTTCACATTCTTATTAGGCGTAACCTTCAAGCTAGATTTTTTGAATATCATAAGTCCCAATCAAAGTCACAGGCAATATTCTCGCATTAGAATCTAACGCCAATTTAAAAACTTCCCTTTTTAAATTCTCCAACTTTTTCCATCTTCACTTCTTGTCCCCTCGGGAAAAAAATCACGAATGAATGTCCATTTGCAATTTTTTTCTCTGCCTCTTTCATATCTTTCATTCCTTGACGCGGATTTTTTTCTATCCAAAAAGATACAATCCGACACTTCATCCAATACCCAATTAATGGCCATTTTCTCATTTCTTTTTTTGCAATAAATGAAAAAAATCAATTGGTAAATATGCAGATAAAACAGGAATATCCGTATTACTTTGATGATTCGAAATCAAAACAATAGCTTCTCTCGTATCTCTAATTTTCTCAACTTCCTTTTTTACTGCTTCACTTTTGTAAATCACGTTAACTTTACTCATGACTCCCCATAAAAATATGTCTCCCCAAATTTTATTAGTTTTTTTGTTACAAATCTATATCTTTTTTTCGGGATCTCTATGAAACCACAAGTACGGATATCTAGAAAATAGTCCGAAAAATAAATGTCCCACAAAGTATAATATGATAAAATATCGTTCTCATTTTTCCTACCTTCTTTCTTATTTTTATTCTTCAAAACCACTTTCCTTAAATTCCTTTAGTTTTGAAAAAAATTTTTTCTATCTCAAATCCTTGTCTTGCAAGACTTTGAATCACTTTTTTTGTTCCTCTTTTTAACCTTTTCATTTTTCCCTTTCAAACTTGTATCCTTTTTCCTCATCATCAACCAAAAAGTTTTTTTCTATGCTTCAATATTGCCTTTTCCAATTTTTCTATCTTCGATATTTTTTTCTATTTCCTCTTCGATTATATTATAGGCTTTTATCAATCGTCTCTCTGTTTATACCTTTTTTTGAAATAAATTATATGAAATTCTATTTTTTTCCATATTTTCTATTATTAATATAGCTTATGGTATAATCTAAATCATTAATGTATCCAAGTTCTTCCAATTTTTTTGTACAGCTTTTTTTGAACCATTTTTGCATTAAAATATTTTTTTCATTTAATTTTTGTCTGAAGTTCTTTTTGTCCTATCCTTCAAAGAAATTATAAATATCCCTTTTTCAAGAGAAGCCTCATATGAAATGTCATCATAGAGGCTTTCAATATCATCATTCACTTTCAAATTATACTTCTGCCTTATTAACGGACTTACATCCATTATTTCCTCATTATCCAAATACAATTTATTTCTTTGAATTTTTTAATTATCTTCATTTACTTCTTCTGATTGCGCTTCTTTTGGTGTTTCTGATACTTCTACTTTAACTTCTTCTTCAAGAACATCTGATTTTTGGTCTTATCGCTTCAAGAACTTCTTTTTCCAATCTTCCATACAATTCTTTTATTCTCTTGCAACATTTTTTTCAACATTTACTCTACCTTGTCCAAGTCTTTCATCTCCATAACTAAACCAAGCTCCACTTTTTAGTCGCAATTCCTAAATCTATCGTCGCATCCAAAACTTCTCCAATACGAGAAATTCCAGTTCCATACATTATATTAAATCTAGCTTCTTTAAATGGCGGTGCAACTTTATTCTTCGTTACTTTAACTAAAACTTCACTTCCAATTACTTCATCTGATTGTTTTACAGAACCTACTCTTTTAACTTCCATTCTCACTGTCGAGAAGAATTTCAACGCTCTACCACCGATGTTGTAGTTTGAACACCTGGAACAAATGAAAATCCACCAATTTTTTTCTCTAATTTGGTTTATGAAAAATCATTACCGTATTTGATTTTTGAAATGCTTCCAGTCAATTTTTCTCAACGCTTTTGACATCAATCTAGCTTGTAATCCCATTTGCTGATCTCCCATTTCTCCTTCAATTTCAGCTTTTGGAACCAAAGCCGCTACTGAATCGACAACAATTACATCCATAGCTCCACTTCTAACAAGCATATCCGCAATCTCTAAAGCCTGTTCCCCTGTATCTGGTTGTGAAATCAACAATTCATCAATATTCACTCCCAAAGCCTTCGCATAAACTGGATCCAACGCATGTTCCGCATCAATAAATCCCTACAATTCCACCTTCTTTTTGTGCCTCTGCGATAATATGTAACGCCAAAGTCGTTTTCCCGATGATTCAGCCCCATAAATCTCAATAATTCTACCTCTCGGAACTCCACCAATTCCCAAAGCTATATCCAAATTCAAACTTCCTGTTGAAATAGCTCTAATATTCATTTTTTTGGTTTTCCCCAAGTTTCATTATCGAACCTTCACCATATTCTTTCTGTATCTGCTTCAACGCCAAATCTAAAAACTTTATTTTTTTATCTGACATATCTTTATCATCTGCTTTTTTTCTAGCCATAACCTCTCTCCTTTTCTAATTTTTATTTCAATTCTCTTTATTACAAAAATTTTTTTAAATCTTCAAATTCTCAAATTTCTTAAAAAAATTTCCCTCAATTTATTCCCTCTCTCCTTTCATAATTTTTTTCATATCTGTAAAAAAATCAAATTTTCCTTTAAAAATTCATACTTTTTTTAATTCTCATAAATTGTAACATCACGTACAATTCTTCTAAATTTTTTTCAATATCAATTTATAAAAAAATAATTTATTCCTACAAATATTTCTCCTATATTATACCAAAAATTCTTAAAAAAATAAAAAAAGATATGAATTTATTAATTACCATTTTATATAATAAAATAAATTCACATCTTTATTTATAATATTTAAATATTAGTCCTATTTATAACTATTTCATAGCTTCTACTTGTTTCAAGATTTGGTCTGCTCCTTGTACTTTAGTCGCAACTGCTTCTTTTTAATAATTTAACTGCTTCAGCTTTTTTTACCCATTTGAGCATATAATTGTCCCTAACATTGCTTTTAGCTTGGTTATCTTTATTTTTCAGTAATAGCTTTTTGTAAGTATTTTTCAGATAATTGAGGACTTCCTAATCCTGCATAGAAAAATTCCTAATTCTTTATTTACTGTTGTAGGCGCTTTTTGCTTTTCAATTTATTATAGATTGAAGTAGCATTTGCTGTATCATTTTTGATTCATAAATTGCTAACAATAAGATATTTGCATCATTGCTATTAGGATCTGCTGCTGCTGCTTTTTTCAAGTAGTCTTCAGCTTTTGTTAAGTTATTTGTTTGTAAGTAATGTGAACCTAACATTCCTAAAATTTGTGCATTTTTTCCATTTGTAATTGTATTCATTTCAGTTAAATATTTTTTCCGCATCTGCGTTATTTTTTTCAGCTAATGCTATTTGTGCAAGAAGGTATCCTGCTGGTAATTTAGCTTCTTTTCGATGCACTGCTATATGAATCTTTTAAGTATTTTTTTAGCATTTGGAAGATTATTTTTTTCCTAAATAATATTGACCAACATTATAATTTATATATGCTTTGTAATCTACATTTGAAGATGACATTGCTTTTATTATATCTTGCTTGACCTTTTGATTGCATTCCATTTTCAAAATAGAAGATAATTAAACTTGAAGCTAAATCTCCATCTGCTCCTTGAGTTTTTTTCATCTGCCCAAGAAATATAATTTTCTGCTCCTTTAATATTTTTTTCTTGAAGACTGATTAAGTATAATAATCTTGCGGCTTCTACAGTATCTGCTGTAGCAGTTTTTTTCCATCATTCCAAGCTGATAATAAATATTTTTTTAGCTGTAGGTATATTATTTTTTTCCTATAATATGCTCCTAATTGAAATTAGCTTTTTGTTACATAAGTTGCATCTCTCGAGTTTACTACTTTTTTCTAATACTTTTTACTGCTTGTTCAACTTTTTTTATCTTTTTGCTAAATTTTTCTGCATTTTTGATAATCGCTTTTTTTGCATCTGCAAAAAGATAACGCACTTGCTCCTAATAATGCTCCCACTAGTAATAATTTTTTTCATTTTTCCTCCTAAACTAATATTCTCTTTTATAATAAAAATACTTCATAATCTTTTTACTTAATGAATTAAGTAAACTAAATCACAAATATTTATATAACATCGAAAATATTTCTCCTCTTATTTTTTAATTTTTTTATTATTTTTTAACGAATTGAGTTATTCTATCACACAAACCTTAGAAATAACTTTCTAAAACTGCACTAAAACCTTTGTGAATTCCTTAAAGGTAGTAAAAATCAACTATTTAAACTCTCTATTATTTTTCTCAATTCTTCAACTAATTCTGTTTTTAGATGCTGTTTTATCATCTACATTTTTTTAATAATTTTAGCTGGAGTCCCTGCTACAACTACATTTTCTGGTACATTTTTCAGTAACAACCGCTCCTGCTGCCACAACTGAACCTTTTCCCAACTCTAACTCCCTCTAAAAACAACTGCATTTGCTCCGATAACAACATTATCTTCAACTACTACAGGATCTGCTGAAGGTGGCTCAATAACTCCTGCTAACACTGCTCCAGCTCCAATATGACAGTTTTTTACCAACTTTAGCTCTTCCACCAAGAACAACGTTCATATCAATCATTGTCCCTTCACCAATTTCAGCACCAATATTGATAACAGCTCCCATCATGATAACTGCTCTATCTCCGATTGAAACTTTATCTCTGATATAAACTCCAGGCTCAATTCTTGCATTAATATTTTTTTAATATCAAGCATAGGAACTCCCGAATTTCTTCTATCATTTTTAAATAGTAATTTGTTAAGTTATTATCTTTTATAACTTTTTTTCAACATTTTGCCAATCTCCAAATACTATTTTTCAATCCATCTTTTTCCTATAACTTTACAAGAATGAGACTCTTTTTATTTCTTCATCTGTATACAATTCAACTGGTGTAGTTTTTTTCAGCATTTGCTATAAATTGTATAATCTCTTTTTGATCTTTCTAATTCTGTCATTTTTCATCTCCTATTTTTTTAGTATTTTTCGCTATTCAATAATCTATTTATTTATCCCTAAAACATCTTTCATTTCATAACTTCCAGCTGGTTTTATCTTTTTAAATAAAGAATAGCTTTTACAGCTCCATCTGAAAACATTTTTTTCTTGACAAAGCTTCATGTTTTTATTTCTATAATTTCATCGTTTTTTTGCGTAAATCACAGTATGTTCACCTACAATATTTCCACCTCTTATAGAATGAACTCCAATTTCTTTAGGTTGTCTTTTACTTTCTCCTTCTCTTCCGTAAACGACTCTGTAATCTCCATCTAAATTCTTTTTCTACCACTTCTAACAACGTATTTGCTGTTCCACTTGGTGCATCAATTTTTCTATTATGATGCTTTTTCAACTATTTCAATATCGAAATCACTCAATAATTTTGTTGCATAAGCTACTATTTCGTTTAAAAACAGTTACTCCTAGTGAGGTATTTGTCGCTTTAATCAATGGTATTTTTTTGATGCATCTTCTATTTTTCAACTGTTCTGGTGTATGTCCTGTTGTTGCTATAACTACAGGTACATTTTTGAAACAGTACTTCTAGAACATCATCAATTAAAAGTAAAATGTGAAAAATCAATAATCGCATCATATTCTACATTTTTCTCCACTTAATTTTTGAAATCTCCATTTCCTAATGGATCAACAAATCCAACAAACTCATTATTTGAACTTATAATTGAATCTTTTCACATATTGTGCCATAACTCCAGCACCATAAACAACTATTTTTCATTATTACCTCTCTAAATTTATGTACTAAAACTTCTGCTATATAGTTTTTTTATTAATATTTATCTAAAATTTAATTTCCTATTTTTATTTTTTTCATAAAAAATTATTACGAACTTCTTACACCTGTCATTAATAATCTATCTGGTTTTGTTCTAACTTTATCAGTTTCTATTTCTAAAATACTTTCTGAAGCTCCTATTTTTTCTTAATCTTCTTAATACTTCAATAGTAAATTCTTCATAATCTGATTCCGATAATTTTTTTACCAAATTTATCCATTTGTTCAGATAATTCATAGAATTCTTTATTTTCATCACTTAATGTAGGTGTATTTATGTATTTAATTACTTGATTTGTATTTTTATCCTCTTTAACTGTTCCCCACAACAAATCAAAGTTATTTGATAATTTATCAGATGGTGCAATTACTTTTTCTGAATGTGCAACTTCTGCAAAATTTCCATAAGCATCTTCATACCCTATAAATACTTCATAATCTTTACTTGTGTCAACATTAAGTATATAATGTGAACCTATTCTTTCATGTCTTACAATTTTTTCTGTATTCATGTCCATCCTTAAATAATTTTTATAATAATATTATCTACAACATGATTATTTTTGTACCAATCTATTAAATGTTTCTTCTCTTATTTCCCAATATACATACAATGTAGTTGGATTTTTTAGGCATAAGCACTGCTTCATCTACAAAATAAGCACTTGGCAAGAATGCTTTATCGAAATAAATATCTTCTTTATTTGATACTCCAACATATTCAGATCCTCTAACAAATTTAGATTTATTTATTTCAGTTTCAACTAATCTTTTTTTCAATTTCTTCAGCATTTATATCTCTATATTTAAAAACTTAAAAGCTCTAAATTTTTCTTGTTCTTCTATTTAAAACTCTTATTAATTTTTTTGTTTGGATAGTTTCTATAATAAGAAGCTCTTGGAGATTTTTTCTTACTTTGATTCCTTTTTGCTTTTTTTCTTCTGCTTTTTTTCCAATTTTGGTTCTTTTGATTTTGCTTTCATTGATTTTTCCTCTTTTTCAAATCTTTAACAAAAACTTTTTATCTTCTTCAGTACTCACTTTTTTTGTTACATTTTCTGTTTTTTTCTTTGACAATTTTTTCATTTTACTCATTTAAAAGCCTCAATTTTAATTTTTTTATATGTCTTTTCATACTCTATACTTTTAAAGTATATCATAAATATTCACAAAGTCAAATTTTTATACAAAACTTATTTTTTATATAAAATTAATTATATAAAATTAAATCTCTGTAAATATAACTATAAGAAGAATTATATTTTTAAGTTTTTTCTAATTGGAATTTTTGTACTAAAGACTGCTCTAATTACTTTCCAAACATTTTTTTCAAATATTTATTTAACCTATTAAGTACGGAGCTAAAATAGAAATAGCTCCATCCATTATCAAAGTACCAAAAATCGCATAAATAATATGGATTTTTTTATTTTTCTCAATAAATTACTTTGAATTTTTTTCTTAGTTCCTAAAATATCTTGTTCTTCATGTATTTTTATTTCGTTTTTGAAGCTTCGATTGCGACTTTTTTTAGCCATTCTAATAGCTTCTGCTTTTTCTGCTTCAAGAACTTCTTCACCAAGGACAACTACTTTATCCTGTCTAACTTCTAAAAAAACCTCCGTTTAAAAAAATATGATGTTTCTTTATTATCTTTTTCACGGACTAACATTTCGCCAGAACCAATTGGAGAAATAAAATTAATGTGTTTAGCCAATATCCCTATATCTCCTGTTTCAGTTCTAATTCTCAAAAATGTTACTGGTTTCTCAAAAACTAATCCTTCTGGTGTAACTACTTTTTGCAATAAATTCTGTTGCTATAATTATCTCCTTTACTCAGCCATTAACTCTCTTGCTTTTTGCAACAGCTTCTTCAATCGTTCCAACGTATAAGAAAGCTTGTTCTGGTAAATCATCATGCAATCCATCAAGGATTTCTTTAAATCCTCTAATTGTATCTCTTAAAGGAACATATTTACCTTTTCATACCAGTAAATTGTTCAGCTACAGCGAATGGTTGTGAGAAGAATCTTTTGAATTTTTCTTGCTCTATTAACAACTAATTTATCTTCTTCATCTAATTCATCCATACCTAGAATTGCGATTATATCTTGTAATTCTTTGTATCTTTGTAATACTTTTTGAGTATTTCTTGCAACTTGATAATGTTCATTTCCAACAATTTCGAGCTCCAAGATTCTTGATGTTGAATCAAGTGGATCAACTGCTGGATAAATTCCAAGTGATGCAATTTGTCTTGATAATACTGTTGTCGCATCCAAATGTGCGAATGTTGTTGCTGGTGCAGGATCAGTCAAGTCATCAGCTGGTACATATACCGCTTGAACTGATGTAATTGATCCAGTATTTGTTGATGTAATTCTTTCTTGTAAAGCACCCATTTCTGTTGCCAAATTAGGGTTGATATCCAACTGCTGATGGAACCCTTCCTAATAATGCTGATACTTCCGCTCCAGCTTGTGTAAATCTAAAGATATTATCAATAAATAACAACACATTTTTGCCCTTCTTTATCTCTGAAGTATTCTGCCATTGTCAAAGCTGTTAATCCAACTCTAAGTCTTGCACCAGGTGGTTCATTCATTTGTCCATACACTAATGCTGTTTTGTTAATAACTCCACTTTCAGTCATTTCGTTATAAAGATCTCTACCTTCTCTCGTTCTTTCTCCAACTCCAGCAAATACTGAAAGTCCTCCATGACCTTTTTGCAATATTATTAATTAATTCTTGAATCAATACGGTTTTTACCTACTCCAGCTCCACCAAACAATCCAATTTTTCCACCTTTTTAAGTAAGGTGCTAATAAATCTACTACTTTAATTCCTGTTTCCAAGATTTCTGTATCTGTTCCTTGTTCATCGAATGATGGTGCTTCTCTATGAATCGGATTTCTAGTAACATCTGCTCCTAAAGCTTCACCTTCATCAACTGTTTCTCCTAATACGTTAAATATTCTTCCCTAATGTCGGTCTTCCTACTGGTACTTGAATTGGTTTACCAGTATCTACTACATCTAGTCCTCTTTTTCAAACCATCTGTCCCCGACATCGCAACTGCTCTTACAATTCCGTTTCCATTATGAGAATGAACTTCTGCTACTAATTTTGTTCCATCTTCATTAGTTAGCTCTAAGGCATTATAAATATCGGGCAACTCATTTTTCAAATTTTACATCTATAACTGGTCCGATAACTTGAACTAGTTTTTCCTATATTAGCCACTATTTAACCTCCTTTACAATTATGTTCTTATTTTAATGCTTGAGAACCACTTACAATTTCAGTCAATTCTTGCGTAATCATTGTTTGTCTTTCTCTATTATAATCTACTGTTAATCTTTTAACCATATCTCTCTGCATTATCATTGGCTTGTTTCATAGCTGACATTCTTGCTGAATGTTCACTTGCTGAATTTTTCCAATAATGATTGATAAAGTTTAATATTCAAAACTTTTTGGAATAAAAAGCTGTTAATACTTGATCTTCCGAAGGTTCAAATACATATTCTTTTTGTTGGAAGATTTTTCTTTTTTTCTCAATTGGAAGCAATTTTTTTCAATTTGGATATTATATTCTATCGCCGAAACGAATTTAGAATAAATCAAATACACTTCATCATAAAAATCATTTAAGTAAAATTGAGTAATATCTTCGCTTATTTTTCCCTTTTTCAAACATTGTTTCGAGAATTAGTTGAACATACTCACTGTCTACTTGAATTTCTCTATTTTTTTACAGTAATCTTTTTGCTTTTTTTCCCAATTGTTACTACTGAAACTTCTTTTTCCTTCTTTTTTTAAATCTCTTTATCATTTCATCTAATTTTTCTCAATGTAACAGAGTTAAAACTTCCACAAAGACCTCTGTCAGAAGTCATTACAACTATTCCGACTTTTTACTTCTCTTTTCCCATCAAAAATAACAAATCTATTTCCTTTTTAAACTTGCTACTAGATTATCGAAAGCTAAGTCTATTGCTTCTGCATACTTTCTTGATTTCAGTGTAAGAACACGAAACTTTTTAAATTTTGTAGATGACACAATATTCATTGCATTAGTGATTTGACTTGTATTTTTATACTGTCAATTCTCTCTTTTATTTCCTTCATGTTTGCACCCATTTGCTTCACCTACTAACTAAGAATGTATTCTTTTTTTATATTGTTTGATAAACTCATCTATTTCTTGTCTCAAATCATCTGTTAATTGTTTTTTTATCTAATATTTTTTCCTAAAAATATCACTGTTATTTCTCATACTTTCAATTAACGATTTTTTCAAAGTTTCTAACTTTTTCAACTGGAATATCATCAAAGAAACCATTTGTTACACTATAAAACGAAATAACTTGTTCTTCAACTGCATAAGGTGTGTATTGTGCTTGTTTTAGCACTTCCATAATTCTGGCACCTCTATTTAATTGATCTCTAGTTGCTTTTATCAAGGTCTGATCCAAATTGTGTAAATGCTAACAATTCATTATATTGAGCTAATTCCAATTTTACTTTTGAAGCAACTTGTTTCATTGCTTTTATTTGAGCGTTTCCTCCAACCCTTGATACAGAAACCCCTGCATTAATTGCTGGTCTGAATCTCGAATTAAATAAGTCTGTTTCAAGAATATTTGTCCATCTGTAATTGAAATTACATTTGTTGGAATGTATGCCGAAATATCTCCAGCTTTTTGTTTCAATAATTGGTAAGGCTGTTATTGAACCTCCACCTAATTTATCGCTTAATTTTGTCGCTCTTTCAAGTAATCTTGAATGTAAGTAGAATACATCCCCAGGGAATGCTTCCCTTCCAGGTGGTCTTTTTCAATAATAGAGACATTTCTCTATAAGCAACGGCGTGTTTCGATAAATCATCATAAACTATCAAAACATTTTTACCTTGATCCATAAAATATTCTCCCATAGCCACTCCCGAATAAGGTGCTAGGTATTGTAATGGAGCTGATTCTGATGCTGTTGCGAGCAACTATTATTGTATATTCTAATGCTCCTGTTTCTTCTAATTTTTTTGTATATTTTGAGCAACTGTTGATCTTTTTTTGTCCGATTGCTACATATACACATAATGTTCCTGTTCCTTTTTGATTAATTATAGCATCAATTGCAATTGCTGTTTTTACCAGTTTGTCTATCTCCTATAATTAATTCCCTTTGACCTTACCAATTGGGAACATTCCATCTATTGATTTAATTCCAGTTTGTAATGGTTCACTAACTGGTTTTTTCTTGCGATAATTCCCGATGCTTGTCTTTCGATAGGCATATATTTATCAGCTGTTATATCACCTTTTTCCATCTATAGGAGATCCTAAGGCGTCAACTACTCTTCCTAACAATTCATTTCCAGCTGGGACTTCAGCTACTTTTCCAGTACCTCTAACTGTACTTCCTTCTTTTATCCCTCTGCTTTCACCAAAAATTACTGCTCCTATATTATTTTTCCTCTAAATTCAATGCCATTCCTACTACACCATTTTCAAATGTTAATAATTCTCCCGACATCGCATTACTTAATCCGTAAATCCTTGCTATTCCATCTCCAACTTCCAACACCGTTCCAACGTTAGAAACATCCAGAGTCGATTTATAGCTTTCAATTTCTTCACGAATAATTTTGCTCACTTCTTCTGGTTTTTATTCTCAAGAAAAAGCACCTCCTATTCTAGAATATTCTTTTTCATATCTTCAATTTGATGCTTGATAGAGCCATTTATTACATCATTTCCAACTTTTTATAATTCCTCCACCAATTATGCTTTCATCAATTTCAAGATTCAGAACTATTTTTTTACCATATTTCTTCTCTAATTTTTATTAATTTTTTTCTTTTTGTGCTTTTAGATAATTCTTTTTGTAAATATAGCTACAACTGGTAATTTACTTTCTTCTTTATACAAAAAAACTAACATAATTATCTCTTATCAATGAAATATAGTTCATTCTATCTTTACTAACTAAATAATTAATTATATTAAATGATTCTGGATTTATAAAACTAAATGCCTTTTTTAAAAACTTTTCTTTTTTTCTTCAGTTGTTACAATTGGATTACTCAAAAAAATTTCTAAAATTTTTCATCCTCATTATATTTTTTTCAGTCAATAAATTCAAAAATTTCTCTAATTTCATCTTGTTTATTGTTTTCTTTTTGCAATCTCATAAATTGCTGTAGCATATCTTTTGAGCTATCATATTATTATCCACATTAATCACCCTACTTGCTCAATAAAATTATCTATTATCGTATCCTGTTTATCTTTGACATTTTTCTTTAATTATTTTTTTCAGCAAGTTCAGTCGCCATATGACCAACTTCTTTTTGAAGTGCAAATTTAGCATTAAGTCTCATTTTTCTCAATATCGGCTTCTGCTTTCATCATCATTCTATCTCTATTTTTCCATAGCTGTAGATACAATTTGATCTTTTTCTTTCATCAGCCTGTCTTTCAGCTTTAATAAGAATATCATTTGCTCTTCTTTTTGATTCTTTTTTTCAATTTAGTAATCGCTGTTTTTTTGTTCTTCTAATTTTGCTTTTTCATTTTCAACGATTTCCATTTCAGATAATGCCATTTTTTCTATCTTCAAGCACTTTTCCCAATTTTTCTTAGCAAACGCCCTCCAAAAGATATAAACTAATACTAAAAAAATTAATAATTTGAATAGCCATCGTAAAATCTATATTTACTAATTTTTGCTCCCTCGTTCATTATTTCCACTCCTTGATTTTTTAGTATTATCCTTTTTAAGAAGATTAACAAGAATGCTATTACTAACGCATAAATTGCTGATGATTCTGTAATTGCTAACCCTGTAATCAATGTTTGCATAATATCTTGTTTTGCTTCTGGTTGTCTAGAAATAGCTTCTACTGCGTATCCAGTTGCAATCCCTTGTCCTAATCCTGCTCCAATTCCTCCCTATTCGTCGCAATTCCTGCTCCTAATAATGCTTCTCGCTTGTACTAAGTTTCCCATTTTTTTCCTCCTAAAATTTCTAATTTTTTTAAATTTTAAACTTTGCTTTTTTTAAAGAATTTTTTTATTCTTCTCCTTCGTTCTCTTCTCCCTAATGCTTCACCCTATATAAACTGATGACAATATAGTAAATACAAAAAGCTTGTACTATACCCTATAAATCCATCCAAATATAATTGTAATAATATCGGCCAACCAACTGAAAAAGAAAAAAACTTCCTTGAAGTAAATTTCTAGTCGCTGACTGTATTAAATTACGACCAACTAAACTATATAAAAGTCCACCAATTACAAGTCCAGCCAACATATTTCCAAATAATCTCATTGATGTGTTAAGTACTTTCGATATTATCTCAACTACATTTATTGGAAACATAAACCACATAGGCTCGAATAAACTTTTTTAAGTATGCTACAAATCCGCCTCTTTTTTTATTGACAATCTCAAGAATAAAAAGATTACTACTAATGATAACCCTATAGCTGTATTTGGATCAGCTGTCGGAGTCCTAAAGAAATGACCCTACATGATATACTCCATTTTCTTTTTGTAATCATTAGAATAAACGGAAATAAAAACAAACTTAAATTTGAAAAATAGTATAAAAGCGAACAAAGCCGAGAAAAAAAGGTACAAATTTTTCTTCTTTTCTCCAAAATGTTGTCAAAAATGTATTTTCAATAAATTTATAATATTCTTCTAAAAATTACTTGTAACTTACTTGGATTTGTTACACTGATGTTTTTTAGTTCCAAGTTTCAAAATAATGATTAACAATATCATTATTGCCCAAGTATTTAAAAACAGTTTGGCTTAATTGAAAATTGATTTTTACCAAAAACAAAATGAAAAATAATGTGGTGCTTCAACTACTGCACTTGGCATTACGAATTTGATCGGCAAGAAAGTCGACATCAAAGCCAAGATAATATTAACAACCAGCATCATCGCAAACAAAAAAATATTATAAACTTAGTCATTTTTTTGTTTCATCTTCTATCTCCTTTTCTCTAATATAAAAGCAATTGAAAAAAATTCTTTTTACAAATTCTTCACTTTCTATTATACTCCTATTATCGTTTTTTTGCAAACATTAAAATCATTTGATTTATAAAAATTGAAAATTTAAAATTTAATGCTCCTAAGCCAGTAAATACAAGATTTTTGAATGAGATAATCAGAGAAATATTTTTTTACTCACATATCCTACTAAAAAAATCCAATTCCCAATATTATCAATCTTTTTAAGAAATTCTAAATTCCCTCTCAATTTTTGGTCGTGATTTTTAAATAAAAATCTTCTGAACGCCATTTATTAGTAAAAGAATATTTATTGTAGAAATTAATGAACCTACAAAAATATGCGAAATATAATTCTACTCGGTTAAAAAAATTATTCCTATTAACAGAATTGCTATTACTAAAATTATTGAAATTTTATATATATTTTTATTTCTTTTGGTATATTTTTCTAGCATATTCACCTCTTTTTCGTATAATTCTCATTTTCCTATTTAATATTATTAATTTCTTTTTATTAACGACCAATAACCCGAAAAAAGCTCCTATTATCAAAAAAATATAATCAAAACTATCGAGTCGCTGATGTTTAAACACATATTTTTCCAATAGTAAATATACTCCTAACATCAACAAAATCGGCATTGACAACGTATAAATCATATTTGTCGCAATCGAAAAAAATATTTCATCAATACGTTATTTCTTTTTCGCTTTAATATCTCATCTTTATTGTGTCTTCCCAGCTTTTTTTCTATCTCATAAATTTTTTTGTTTTTCTTTTTTTCATCTTCAGTTTCATTTTTTTCTAATTTTTTTCTTCTGTTTTTTTCACTCATTTCTACTCATCCCTTAAATTCATATTCATTAAATCTCTATTTTTTTCTTAAATATAAAAAAATATTCTACTTTCTCCAAATTGAGGATTACTAGCCGTATCCACCACTTCAAATCCATTTTTTTGTGCAGTTTCAATTATCCAAGCAAAATCATAAATAAATTTATATTGCAAATCATTATATTTTTCTGAATAAATTATCATCTTTTGTTTGTCTTATAAATAAATCTATTTCCACAAGATGTTTTTTCGTACTCAACTGTTCGTGGCGCCAAATACTTGTATATTCCTCTTCCTCATCTAAAAAAATATCATTTTCAAATATTTCCTCGAAAATTCCTTCGCCAACAGCATCAAAAAAATTAGCAATCCATCTTTTTTAAATTTTTTTCTCACTTTTTTGAATAAATTTTATAAATTCCTTTTCACCTTTTTAAATAATTCACAGTATCAAAGTTACAAATTATGTAGTCTGCCTCATTTTCACTTTCATAATTAATAATATTCTCTTTTATCAATTTGTAGTTCTGATTTTTTTAAATTTTTCCCTTGCAACTTTTTTTATCAGCAACTTCCAACATTTTTTTCTGATAAATCAATTCCAGTTACTGAAAAAAATCATCCTTCAAAAATCTATAAATAAATTCTCCTGTTCCACAACCCTAAATCAATGACTTCTCCCTTTTTTCATAAAATTTCTCAAAAACTTATACCATCCGTTATAATCAACGTGTTTCATAAAAATGTCATACACTTCAGCAAATTCCTTATGCTCCATATTCTCAACCTTTCTTCTACTTTTAAATTTTTTTATTTTTTTAGTACATTATATCACAAAAATTTTTATCAAAACATATCTTACAAACGATAAATTTATAAAATAAAAAGAAACTGAACTCAAAAATTTTAATTATTTTTGAGACAGCCTCTTTTTAAAAAAATTATCCTAAAAACTTCTTCAACTTTTTTTAGATAATTCTTCTACATATTTATCAACTGTTTCTTGTTTTTTTCAGCTTCAACCATTACTCTAATCAATGATTCTGTACCAGAAGCTCTCACTAAAAATTCTACCTTTTCCATTAATTTCTTTCTCTTTTTCTTTTTATGAAGTCAATTAATTCTTTTGTTAGTTTCCCAAGTAGCTTTTTTTCTCTTTAGAAACCATTATATTTCTAGAGTCTTGTGGCCATAATTTAATATCTTTTTACTAATTCATTTAAAAGTTTTTTTCCACTTTCTAAAAGTCTTGCAACTAATTGAATTGAAGATAAAACTCCATCTCCAGTTGTGTTATAATCCAACATTAAAATGTGTCCGGATTGCTCTCCACCAATATTCAATCCATACTCTTTCATCTTTTCTAGAACATATCTATCTCCAACATTAGCTCTTATCAATCCAATTCCTTGTTCATCTAAATATTTTTTTCAAATCCCATGTTACTTAAAAACAGTTGTCACAACTTTATTGTCATTTAACAATCCACGTTTTTTTGAAATATCCAGCAATTATAGCGATTACTAAATCTCCATTAATAACATTTCCTTCATGGTCAACAGCTATCAATCTATCAGCGTCTCCATCAAACGCCAATCCTAAATCAGCCTTGTAAACTTTTACAACTTCTTGTAATAATTCTGGATGAGTTGAACCACAATTTACATTAATATTTTTTTCCCATTTGGAATATTATTTATAACAATAATCTCAGCACCTAATTTTTGATAAATTTTTTGAAGCAACTCTGTAAAGTCGCATCCATTTGTCGCATCAATAACGATTTTTTTAAACCTTTGAAGTTTGTTTTTTTACTGTCGAAGCCAAAAAGTCTAAATAAATTCTCATATCATCTTCAACATATTTGAATCTACCTAAATCATCTCCACTTACTTGATGTTCCAATAATTTTTCTCTATTTTCCATCAATGATTCTAATTCTTCTTCAACTTTATCTGGCAATTTGTACCCATTTGAGCTAAAAATCTTAATTCCATTATCTTTTACTGGATTGTGAGAAGCTGAAATCATAATTCCTGCATCTGCTTTTTAATTTTTCTTGTCAAATAGCACACACCAGGTGTTGGCAATACTCCTACAAAATCAATATGTACTCCCATCGAATTTAATCCTGCAGACAAAGCTGATCTTATCATATATCACGATATTCTAGTATCTGTCCCCAAGATAATTCTTGGTTTCCTGCTTTTTTCTATGTTTTTTTAAATAATATCCAAGAGCTAGCCCCAAATTTGTAACTAAATCGATAGTTAAATCTTTATTGGCTTCTCCTCTCATTCCGTCTGTTCCGAAATATTTTTCTAGCCATTTTTTCCTCCTAAAAATTTTTATACCATTTTTTTAATAAATATCACAAATATTTATTTTTCTAAATTTTTCTATTACTTTTTATAAAATGTTGTTTTTGAGGTTTTTTTGTGGTTTTTCTTCTTTCACTTCTTCCACTTTTTTTCCCTTCTAAAAGGCAATACAATAATAATTTCTGTCCCTTTTTCCAACTTTTAGATTCTACCTCTATTTTTACCATCATGAATTTCAACAATCCGTTTAACAATTGCAAGACCCAATCCAGTTCCACCAGTAGCCTTAGTTCTAGAAAGATCAACCCGATAAAATCTATCAAATACTCTTTTTGCATCTTCTTCAGAAATTCCAACACCTTCATCTCTCACCGAAATTCTTCCAATTCCATCTCTCAATTCAGATTTTATATACACATTTGTACCTTTTTTTCAGAATATTTCACTGCATTTTTCAATCAAGGCCCTTATCGCCTGTTGTAATAATGTTTCATCTCCTTGAATGCTAAAAATCTTCACCTTTTTTTCTAGATGAAATTGATGCGTTGTCATAGAAATAACAGTATCTGAATAAATTTGAGTAACCATCTCATTTATATCAATTTTAACGAAATTTGTATTAATTTTTCGTAATTTCACCTTTTGCCAAAAAAATAATAATTTTTTTGAACAAGATTTCTCATATTATCTGTCTCATTTATAATCGAATCAATTGATTCCTCAAAAATTTCTTCATTCGTCAATCGTCGCTTTTTAATTATTTCAGCATAACCTTTTTATTATTGCTAACGGCGTTCTCAACTCATGAGACGCATCTGACACGAATTTTGTCTGATTCTCAAATGAAAATTCAAGCCTATCTAACATTTCATTTATAATCAACGTCAAGTTTTGCAACTCATCTTCTCTTTTAGGAACTTCAATTCTCTCTTTCAAATCTTCACTATTAATTTTTTTCGCAATTTTTACAATATTTTTTTATTGGTTTTAGTTATTGCCTTACTCAATATTTTTTTGAAATAATTATTGTTATAAGTACTCCAATCATTGAGAAAAATAAGCACTAAATATTCCAACCTTTTATAAATTTTATCTTCTTGCGTAATATTTTTTTAAAGTATACACATTAAACAGTGAATCCTCTAATCTGTTTACTTACTTTAAATGTAAAATATTTATTTTTCTTACCAAAAATCAAGAACTTTTCCCTTTTTCGTTTTTCACTTTCAATATTTGCCTTTTTGCAAAACTTCCAATATTCTTTTCATTTGACAACGTTGCCTCATCAGTATCCGTTGAATTAACAGTATTTATTGGCACTTTATCAGAAACATCATTTGAAATCTCAAAAACATACAGATAATTATCCTCACCTGGATTAAAAGGCTTTTGTATGATAAATTTTTTTGTCCACCTTCTCCAATCGTTGGATTAAAATCTATTGACAAACTTTTTCGTCTGTTTTTGCAATTAATTCAACTCTTTCAAAAATAACTTTCTATCTCTTCTATTTTCTTTGCGACTGATTCCTTACGCAACTTTTCACTTTGCACCTTTAGACTATAAACCAATGTCACATTAGAAAGTAAAAATCAATATGAAAAAAATAGAAGAGCGTAATTCATAGAAATACGGTCTTCTAATTTTTATTTTTTTCCCATAGTAAATCTCCTATTTAAAGATAAATCCTATTCCTCTTACTGTTTGAATAAATTTTTCTTTGATAAGGTTTGTCTACTTTGTCTCTTAAATATTTAATGTATAAGTCTAAAATGTTATCATTTCCGATATAATCAAATCCCCATACTTCTTCTAATATTTTATCTCTTGATAAAAACAATACCTTTATTTAATACTAAGAAATCCAATAATTCAAATTCTCTTTTTTTGATAATGAAATTAAAGTATCTCCTCTTGTTACTTCATATGTAGAATAATTAATTCTTAAATCTTCATATTCAAAAGATTCCTTTGTGGTCTACTGTTTTTCTTAGTTCTTCTCAATAAAGCTTTTTATTCTAGCTAACAATTCTTCATTTGAGAATGGTTTAGTCATGTAATCGTCTGCTCCATAATCAAATCCTACAATTTTTATCACTAATTTCATCTTTTTGCTGTTAACATGATAATAGGTACTTGTGAAGTTTCTCTTATTCTTTTTACAAACTTCCATTCCGCTCATTTTTTGGTAACATAACGTCTAATAAAATTAAATCGTATGAACCGTATTTTTGCCATATTTAATCCTTCTTTTTCCGTCATAAGCAAAAAAATACATCAAATCCTTCAAATTTTTAATTCAATCTCTAATAATCTAGAAATTTTTAGGATCATCTTCGATTACTAATATTTTTTTCTCTCATTTTTACCACCTTTTTCTTTATAATTTTTATTAATTTTTTTCAGTTCCTAAAAATATTATTTCTTTAAATAATAAATTAAATTCAGTATATTATACTCTAAAATTATTAAATTTACAAGCAATTAGTAATATAACACCTGTTATAGAATTTTAATTTAACCTAAATCTGATGTATCCATATCGCTATCAGAAACTCCTAAAGGTAATTTCATTCTTATCAAATCCATTGGTCCCATTTCAACATCAGTTTCGATAATTGCTATTGTATTTGGATTTACTTCATCTTGGAATTCGTCATTTTTTTAGTATTTAAGAAATTCGCTACTTTGAATGGAATAGGATCTCCTTCGGGTCTAATCAATTCAAATGTATCTGTCGCAAACGCTTTATTTCTAATTTGAATTTTATATTTATTTGTATCCACTTTATCCAACACATTTGCAATCAATCTGTATGTTTTGGCTATATGACAATCCTGTTTCATAGTTTTGATCCTTTTTCAGAAGTTGGTCCTAAATAGAATCCGTTAGAATATTGTCTATGACTTATTGTTTTCAATTCTTCAAGCCAATTTGGATTATATTTATAATTTCTGAATAATATGAGTCTAATGCTCTTTTATATTGTTTTTACTACTGTTGAATTATAGTAAATACTCTTCATTCTTCCTTCAATTTTTTTAGTGAATTTACTCCAGCTTCTATAATTTGATCAATAAATTCTATCGAACACAAGTCTTTTGCATTGAAAATAAATGTTTCTCCATGTTCTTCCACTATATCATGCGCACCTTTATCTTCATGTCCTTCAGCAATTACTTTATAATTCCATCTACAATCTTGTGCACAAATTCCTCTATTTGAATCACGATTTGTAAAATAGTTACTCAATAAACATCTTCTGAATAAGCCATACACATCGCACCATGAATAAATACTTCAATTTCTACATCGGTACTTTTTCTCTAATTGTTTTTTTATTTCTTTTTAAAGACATTTCTCTAGCTAAAAATAACTCTTTTTGGCTCCCATATCTTTCCATGTTTTAACACTCATCCAGTTAGTATTATTGGCTTGTGTACTAACGTGAATTGGTAAATTTGGTGCATGTTCTCTTACTAATTGGAACACTCCTAAATCAGCTACTATCGTCGCATCTGCTCCATATTCAGCTAACATTTTTTTATAAATCTTGGTAAATAATCAATTTCTGTATTATGAGCAAAAAAATATTTAATGTTACATATATTTTTTTCCCTAAACTATGAACATAATCTATTGCTTCTTTTTAATTCTTTATTTTTTTAAAGTTAGAAGACATTCCTCTTAAATTAAATGAGCTTCCTCCTACGAAACAAGCATCTGCTCCAAAATGGATTGCTGTCTTCAATTTTTTTCCATATTACCTGCTGGTGCAAGTAATTCTACTCTTTTTTTGCATTAATCCTCCTATTTTTGTATATCTTCTCTGTTATAGTATAATCATAATTTATAATCACTACTGATTTAATATTATAACAAATTTTTTTCTGCTTTTTGTCATTTTTTTATTATTCTTTGTTTTCCATATTAACAAACTGTTGATACTGTGGTCTAAACCCTAATTTTTATTGTTCCTGTCGGACCACTTCTATGTTTTCCTATAATTAATTCTACTACTTCAAAATCATCGCCTTCTTTAGCTTTTATTTACAGCGAGCAGAAACATTAGTTCTATATTCATTTGGAATATCTAAATCCGTTTTTACTTTCATCTTTATTATAATAGTTATCTCTATACAAAAAAACATAACCATATCCGCATCTTGCTCAATCGCTCCAGATTCCCTCAAATCCGACAATATCGGACGCTTATCATTTCTTTTGCTCAACACTTCTTGATAATTGAGATAACGTAACTACTGGTATATTAAGCTCCTTAGCAATAATTTTTTTAACGATCTTGAAATTTCAGAGATTTCTTGCTCTCTACTTTTTCTAGAACCTATCATTGGACTTATTAATTGAAGATAATCAATTAGCATAAAAATCTAATCTTCCTTCAGCTTTTTAACCTTCTAGCAGTCGCCTTTTATTTCCAAAAATATTTACACTTGAAGAATCTGAAATATAAATATTCATTTCATTAAGACGTCCCATACCGTCACCCATTCTTGAATATTCTTCACTTGTCAAATTTCCTTCTTTTATTGCTTTTTAACTTTACTTTAGACTCTATTGCAAGTAATCTGTCAAATAATTGCTCATTTCCCATTTCTAAACTGTAAATCAATACGTGCTTTTCATTTCTAGCTACATTTAGTGCTAAATTCAATGCAAAAGCTGTTTTTTTCCCCATCGCTGGTCTTGCGACTAAAATCAATAAATCCGAACCATGAAATCCACTCGTCAATTCATCATAATGGTTGTATCCCGAAGTCATCCCAATAATTCCATCTTTATTTTTTTAGATTTCAAATCAAATTCTTTAAATTTTTTTGAACACCTAATTGCGATAATTTAACTATTTCTTTTTTCTTTTTCTGCCACTTCAAAAAAATCATGCTTTCAGCTTTATCTAGCAAAAGCATCAACATCTTCATATCCTTCATAAGCCAATCTCTGAATTTCTTCACTTTTTCTTATCAAACTTCTTTGAACAGATTTTTTTCTTTTTATGGCTTTTAGCGTAACTTACTGCATTCTTTTCGCAGTTGGAACTACTTCTGTTAAATCATAAATAATTTCTTCGCTACCGATATCTTCCATCAATTTCTTTTTCTCTAAACTATTTATCAAAAGAAGCGTATCAATAATACCCCCTCTTTCATAAATATTTATCATTTCACGAAAAAAATTAATCGATAATTAACCTTATAAAAAAATCTTCTGGACTGATTATTTGAACAACTTCTCCAATCGCATCGAGGTTTATCAATATCGATCCCAACAACGCTTCCTCAGCTTTTTATATTTCTTGGAAATACCTTCCCTAAAAGCCTCTTCTTCAAATTGATCCCTATTTTTTTCCCTTATGATTTGTACTTTCTCTAGGACTACTCAAAACTTGTAGTCCCGTATTTTTCTTCCTCTTTTTCCTCAAAATTTGAATCCTCAATTATCTCAGACATTTACTATTCTTTTCCCTTCAACTTTAACTTTTAAAATTGCTTTTTACTTCAGTATGTAATTTAATTTCAACTTCATGAGTTCCTAATTCTTTAACTTTAGAATCTGTTGACACTTTCTTTTTTTATCAATTTCAATTCCTAATTGTTCTTTAACCGCTTGCGCTATTTCTTTTTCCACCAATTGATCCAAATACTTTATTATTCGCACCTGCTTTAACTTTCAAAACAATTTCTTTTTTGCAAGTAATTCTTTTTAATTCATTTGCATTTTTGTACATCTCTATCATGATTTTTTTGAATTTTTAGCCTTTTTGTGCCTCCAATTTTTTTATATTTTTCTGGAGTTGCCAACACTGCTTTTATTTTTTTATTTAACAAAAAAATTATTTGCATACCCATCTTTTACTTCTACTATTTCATCTTTTTTTCCTACACCTTTTTATAGTTTCTTTTTAAAAATTACTTTTTACTTTCATATTATTTCTCCTCGCTGTTTTTTTAATTTTTTTCATTCTGTTTTTACTTTATCTTTCCTCTATAACCTCTCCATCAAAAAAATTTTTAATACTTTTTGAACAAAAATTCATCATTCTTATCAAAAAAATTCTTCTGCACTAAATGCTTGTATTTCTACATCTGTTCCACAAACTTCATTTACTACTTCTTCTATTCTTTTTCTTGTTTTTTTAGGTTCCATTACAATTTGTTTTTTTGGAATTTATTTTTTTGATTGGAAATTTTATCATGACAACATTTTTTTCCATATGATCGGGGAATTGTTCCATTCAATAATGCATTAAGCATCATATTTTTTTAGATCCACTTCCCAGCGCTTTCCTTATGTCATTCCAACTATTTTTTTAAATAATGAAATATCGTATTCGACAAAATTTTTGTTTTTTTCAATTTTTTTCTGTATCATTCGTTTTATTTGCATCATTAATTTTCACTACTATTATTCTGACTAACAAAAATTGTTACTTTCTTTTCCGTTATTCAACGAATTTTTTTAGAAATATCTCGCATCACTTTTCGATAAATTTCTTGTTTAATATTTGATAAATCTTCTTTGTTTACGCTACTTTTTGTTATCGATTTCCACTTGATTTATCGTTTCTTTTTTTGTAACTTTCTCTTTTTTGTACAATTCATTTATAAGAACATAGCCTAACAACCGCTTATCTTCCTCATATTTAAACTCATTCAACGTAAAGAAAATCGCACTAATCACTTCTAAAACAAAATTAACATCCAACTTTGACTCTTTCTTAAATTGTTCCTTCAAAAATAAGAAAAAAATCTTTCAAAAAGTTTCCATCACAATTCCGTCTTCCCAAATTCTGTCGATGAAATCTATTAATTTTTTTCCTTATCAGCTTTTTGAATCAATTCCAAAAATTCGCTTAAAACAATTTCTGGCACGACTCCCAACGCACTTTGCGTCTTTTTCAAGCGTAATTTCTTCACCACTAAAATTAGAAATAACCTGCTCAAAAAAATCGAAAAAAACTGTCTCTCGCACTTCCTTCTGATTTTTTTATATATTAATTCCAAACTTTCATCTGTTATGCTAATATTTTCCTTTTTCAGCCACATTTTTTTCAAAAGTTTCATAATATCATTCTTATCAATCGGCAAAAAAATCATATCTTTGGCAACGAGAAACAACCGTATCGGGAATTTTATCAATCTCTGTTGTAGCTAATATAAATATTACATGTGATGGCGGTTCTTCCAAAGTCTTCAAAAGTGCATTAAAAGCCTCTTTTGTAAGCATATGAACCTCATCAATTATATATATTTTTCTACCTTTAACAGGCTGATAATTTATTTTTTTCCTTCAATTCTCTTATCTCGTCAATACCTCTGTTAGAAGTCGCATCAATTTCAATCATATCCATTGATATTCCTTGAGATATTTCACGACAATTCTCACATTCGCCACATGGATTGTCTGTAACTCCATTTTTTTCAAGCAGTTTACACCTTTAGCTATCAATCTCGCAATTGTCGTTTTTCCCAACTCCTCGAGGTCCTGTAAACAAATACGCATGTGAAAGTCTATTTTTCTCTTAATGAATTTTTTTATTGCTCTTGTAACAACTTCTTGTCCTGCAATTTGATCAAAATTTTGAGGTCTATATTTTCTATACAATGTAATATTCAATATTATCACCTTTTTTTCGGATTGGTTTATTATATCATTTTTTTAATATAATTTGTGAACAACCTTTTTATTAAGCACTAAAATCTTCTCTTCTCCTAACCGTTTATTTACTAAGTAAAACTAGTAAATAAAAAAATATTCCCCGAATATTTTACTCTATTACAACTATCATAGAGAAAAAAATGCTCAAGGGAAATACAAAAAAATTTTTCCAACATCTGAAAAAAATTTATTTGACATAAGCCAAATCTTTTACTTTATCAAATATTTCAATATTTCTTTTTTTATATTCAATAAATTCTTCCGACATAGAAATTTCCTCATTATTTTTTTATCAGTCTTATCCATTTCCACTTTTTATTTCTTTTTATAATCCTTCCTGGACTTCACGATAAAATATAGATTCTATCAGAAATCAGTATTGCTTCGTCAATATCATGAGTTATAAATAACGTTGACATTTTAATTTCTTTCATAATATTTAAATACCATGTATGCATTTTTATGTTTTTGTAATAGCATCCAGTGCACTAAAAGGTTCATCTAGCAATGCCACATCGCTTGAAAACATGTAAGTACGAAGCAAGGTCGCTCTTTGTCGCATTCCTCCCGAAAGTTGCGAAGGATACTTATTTTCAGTTCCTTCCAAGCCAAATTGATGAAAATATTTTTTTGGACTCTTCTTTAGCATCTTTCTTTTTGGCTCCTTTTTATTATTAATGGCAGTGACACATTGTCAATTATCGTTTTTAAAAAGGAAGCGACAGATCTTTTTGAAGCATGTAGCTTATTTTTCCCCAGACTTTCCAGTGATATTTTTCCCCGTTTAGCTCAACTTCGCCTTCATCTGGATTCAGAAGTCCTGCAATCACATTAAAAAGTGTCGTCTTTTCCAACTCCGCTTGTCCCTAAAATACAAACTAATTCATTCTCACAAAGTTTTAAAGATATATCCTCAATTATTTTTTTATTTTTCAAATTGAACAGAAACATTTTTTTGTTTCTAATTTTTACTTTTTCCATATAATCCCTCTTTAAAAAAATTTATTTTTTATATATTCGTTGCTATAACCAAATCCTTTTTGGTATTTCCTTTTCTATTAATTTATTTTTATATAGCCAAGAATAATATTTATTAATTCTGTCAATATCAATTTCTCCCCATTGCTTTGCTTCTGCCTTGTATTCAGAAGCTAACCATTTTTGACTTGCAAGTGCTAATTTCATGTCAATTTCGGGATTATGTTTAACCAATATTTTTTGCGACCTGTTCGGGATTCTTTATTGCATACTCGTATCCTCTTCTTATGGCTCTTAGCACTTTTTTTAGCTTCATCTGGATTTTTCAAATAATCATTATTTGCTATAATTAAAGGACTCGGATGATCTAAAATTTTTATCGTAGTCTGTAAACTTAAAGAAATTTGTCTTAATTCCTTCTGTCTCAAGTTTTTATTCCATCCCAGGCATAATATATCCAAACTGTATCTATATTAGTTTTAAGTGCTTTCACTATATCTGGAACTTCTGTTGGAATTAATTTTATTTTTGCTATAGTCTCCCCCATCTGATGTCACCACTTTTTTTATTACTGCTTGTTCTACTGGTGATTCCCAAGTTGCATAAGTATGACCTTCCATTTTTTTAGGACGATCAATGCCTTTTTCTTTCAAAGAGATAATTCCAGTAGTATTATGCTGAATTATTGCGACAACTGCTGTTACAGGAACTTTTGAATCTTTTGTAAACGCTTTAGCCAAAGAATCTGGAAAAACTAATTCCAAATTGAGCTCCACCTGCTCCTATCAATCCTGTAGTACTTCCTTCTGGCTACTGAACAATCTCTACATTATCTAGCCCCTCATCCTTAAAATATCCTAATTCTGAGCTACATATAGCCCAGTATGGTTTGTATTAGGTGTCCAGTCAAGAACAATACTAATTTTTTTAGATTTTTTTACCACTTTCATTTTTACTTCCACAAGAAACCATTAAAACAACTACTAAACTTAAAACAAAAAAATTCTAAACAATCTTTTCATATCTTCCTCCTAAATTTTTATTTTTTTATTATCCCAAGGCATCATTTTTTTCTTGTAATTTTTTTACTAAGTACATCAACACTAGACTAATAATTGACACAAGAAATATAACTGCAAACATTTTATCGTAAGAAAAATGATTTTTCTAACACGAGTCATGTAAACTCCCAAACCTTTAAATCCACCTAGCCATTCGGCTACAACTGCTCAATTATTGAATAGCTTACAGATATTCTTAGCCCTGCAAAAATATCCAATTGAGCTTGGCAATTTTACATGAATAAAAATTTTTGAAATGGTGTAGCTCCCATTGTCCCTCATTAGATTCAACGTATCTTTATCAACCGATTTAAATCCGTCAAGAAGTCCAATAGTTATTGGAAAAAAGCTGTAAAAGTACAATCAGAACTATCTTCGGAAGCATACCATATCCAAACCATAATACCAATAGTGGTGCAATTGCAACAGTTGGAACAGTTTGAGTTATTACTAGAACAGGATATATCGACTTATATGCAAATTCGTATCTTTCCATAATAATTGCCACAGCAAATCCAATAGCTATACCTAAAGATAATCCTAAAAATGCTTCAACAAGAGTAAATTGCGTATTGCTCAGCAACAACGGAAAATCATCTGCAAAAGCTTTTAATACTTCAACTGGTGAAGGTAGCATAAACTTAGGTATTATTCCTACTGATGACATTATTTGCCAAAATATTAAAAAAATCCAGCAATAATTACATATGCTGACACTTTTATCCTTTACCATTCCAAACAAAGAAGTTATTCTTTCATGAAATATAGCTGTTTCCATTTTACTAGTGTCTTTTATTTGACGATTATTCAATTCACAACACCTCTCTTTCATTTTATTTTTTTACCTGTCAGACTAGAAAAAAATTTTTTTAATAAAAATCTTCCTCTGCTACAAAGGAAGATTTATATATTTTTCTTGAATATTTCGTATTAACTTATATTTTTTTAAATTCATTAATAATTTTTTTCCAAGCTCAAATCAAAAATAAATTTAAGCATCCAATTTATCAATTCCAATTAAATAAATACTCAACTAAATAATAAAATACTCCCTCCGACGGTATTATCCGTATCGGAGTTAAATGGGTTAAGTTCGCAAACTACTCTCAGCCTTTCAGCTCCCCAGTATTCTGAATTATGTTTAAATTTATTATACATTTATTTAAGGATCAAGTCAATCAAAAATTTTTAATTTATGGAATTTTTATTTCACTGATCCAAATAAATCATTCAAACTCTCACTCATTGTAGGATGAGTAAAAATCATATCTCTAATAATTTGATAAGATAAATCCCCTTTCATTGCTAAAAGCGATAATATTTATCATTTCGTGTGAAGTGTTACATAATAATGTTGCTCCTAAAATTTTTGTCAGTTTTTAGCATCTACAACTACTTTTTAAAAATCCTTCTGATTTTTCCTTCAATTTTTCCCTTTTTGGTATTGCCATTGCTTCAATTTTTCCCAACTTTTTATATCAAATCCTTTTTCAATCGCTTCCTTTTCACTCAATCCAACTCTCGACAAAGGCGTGCTCAAAAAGTTGTATATGGAACAACATTCCTATCATTTAAACTTCTATTTCCATTTCCGTAAACATTGTCACGAATTACTCTAAAATCATCTAATGAAATATATGTAAATTGTAATCCACCTTTCACATCACCCAATGCCCAAATATTTGGTGCTGTTGTTTCTAATTTTTCATTTACAATAATATTTCCTCTTTCATCCACTTGAACTCCTGCTTTTTCTAGCTCCAATCCTTGCGTATTAGCCTTTCTTCCAATCGCAACCAAAATCTTGTCTCCATTAAATTGTATAATTTCTCCATTTCCATTAGAAATAGCTATAGATGAATCATTTTCATCATCAAAAATTTCTTCAACTTTTTGAATTCAAATAAAATGTAACACCTTTTTGCTTCTAATATTTTTAACTCTGTCAGCGACTTCCTTTTTCTTCTCTCTTCAAAATATCATCTGACGCATCAATTATCACCACTTCTGAACCAAATCCAGCATATGTCGAAGCAAATTCTAAACCCAATATATCCAGCTCCAATTATTACAAGTTTTCTAGGCAATTCCTTCAATTCCATCAAAGATTTGCTTGTAAGAATATTTTTACTTTCTTTCAATCCTTTTAATATTCGGAATTATTGTTTCTGAACCTGTATTTATGAAGATTTTTCCCCTTCAATTTGAATATTCTCTCCATTTTTTTCTCAATATTCACAATTTTATTCGAAACAAAACTTCCTTTTCCATTGTAAATATCAATATTTTTCCTTACTTGCAAGCATTTCATAATTTTTTTCCCTCTCAAAGCTGTTATCAATGCCTCTTTCTTATCCACACTTTTTCTCATAATAATCTTTTTCTTTCAGTAAATGTCGACAAATCCTTATTTTTCCAATCTTTCAACACTATTCACAAGCGATTTGCTCGGAATACAACCAACATTAATACAAGTTCCTCCGTACATTTTATCAGATTCTTCAATTAACGCCACATTTTGACCTTTCCCAGCTAAAAAAATCCAGCTAAAGTTTTTTCCTGCTTTTTCCAAATCCTATAATGATTGCATCATATTTTTCATATTGTCCTCCTCATTTGTTACTTTCTAATTTAATAAATTTATTTTTCTAATTTATTCTATCATATTTTTTTATAATTTTGTACATACAAATTTTTACATAATCGCTGTTTTTTTATAACAACGATTGTTTTCACTAATAATTTTCGAGAAATAAAAATTCTTTCCACACCTTCGATTATTATATGTAAAATCATCATGTGAACCTCTTGAATTCTATCCGAAGTTTCTCCAGGAATGATAAATTCATAATCACATTCACCTTTTTAATTTTTCCACCATCTTTTTCCTAACAAAGCCACTGTTTTCAAGCCTTTTTTTCCTTCGCAACTTTCACTGCTTCAATAATATTTTTGCGAATTCCTCAAGTTGAAATCCCAAAAAGAAATCTCCTTCTTGTCCAAAAAGCTTCAACACCTTTTAGAAAATATAAAATTAAATCCATAATCGTTTCCGACACAAGTAATATGCGAAGAATCACTGATACTTAATGACTGGGTAACGCTTTTTCTATCTTTTCTAAATCTTCCAGTAAATTCTTCAGCAAAAGTGCATCGCATCACAGTTACTTCCACCATTTCCTGCTATTAGTGATTTTTTTCCATTTCTGTAAGCCTCTGCCAATTCTTCTGATATTTTTTTGTTGTTCTTTCGATATTTTCATCATTTTTCTACAAAATTTTTCACAGTCTCAAAAAGCTGTTAAGTACGAATTTCTAATGTTCTCCTTCAACATTTTTTTATTCCTCCTTTGTTTCCTTTTTTCGATTTTTTTCAAACAATTCCCTATTTATCTTGTAATCTTTAACAAATTTTATAAATTTGTCAATTCCATCTTTATCCTCATTTTCTCTAATCAAAAACTATTTGGAATCTGTCTTCTGATTTATCAAAACTATGAACCAATTTTTAAAGTCCCTTTCATAATTTCTTCATAAACACTATAATACGGCAAAAACAGCAAATCCCAAACCATTTTTTTATCAAGTTTTTCATCGTTTCAATACTTCCATTTATAGTTATTCTATTATCAAAAATTAAATCCAACTTTTTCAAACAAATCTAAATATTTATTCGTCAAAACGGTATCCCTTTTCAATAATTGCATATCTTTCAATTCATTGTAATCATGAATTTCCTTCCCAGCCACAACAACAAAAAGGATATTCCTCCGTTTCAATCACTTTTAATTTCCTTATCCTCAATGAAATACTCTTCCATCAACGCAATATCAACTGTTCCCTCTTTCAAATGTTTTTACAAGCGATTCCCTATTTTTTTATACAAATCAAATTCAATTTCTGGATTACTTCTTTTAAATTCAACCATTATTCGTGGTAAAACAGGTTCTCCAATATTATGAGTCGCTCCAATCGAAATTTTTCCCTTTCTTATATTGCAAAAATTTTTATTCATTTCTTTTTCCATTCTTGAAATCTTTTTCAAAAAAATATCTTTAGACATCTTAAATAATTCTTTACCAGCAAATGTCAATTTAAAATTTTTAGAATTTCTCTCTATTAATTGTAAACCTAAAGTCGATTCCAATTTTTTTATTTGAATAGAAACCGCTGATTGACTTATATATAGCTTTTTAGCGACTTTTTGTAAAACTTTTTCTTTACACGCTTCAAAAATATCTTTAAATGATGTATATCCATTTATTTATTCTCCAATCATATATTTTATTAATAGTATTATAAACTATTTTTAAAGTATTTGTCTAGTAAAATGGCGTTTTGTAAAGTATTTTTTACTTTGATGAAAAATTTTTCAAATTTTATAAAAATTTATTTATATATGTAGTCTCTTTTTCGAATTTTTTTCTTTGGAATATACTAAAAACATAATTTTTTTATACAGTTAATGCAACTAATATAACAAATTATTAATTTTTTTATAAATATTCACTATTTTTTTCAAGATATTCTACCAATTTTTTTCATATTGTTTTTTTGCCTCTTCATATCCAATATTATAAACTTCCTGTAATTTATCACGATTTTTCTCAATTCTTCCTAATGTCAATGGAATTGAAGGCTGAATCACAAAAAATTTTTCCCTTTTTCCAAATCATAAATATGCTCCAAAGTCGTATTATATCTGCTATATCTCGTTTTCATTAGTTCCACAAATTTAGGATATTTCTTATATCTTATCGCAGAAATAGTTCCTAATTTACTCTGTTTCTTACGATAATTTTTATCTCTCGTCAACACCACAATATTTTTCTTATTCCCCTTTTTCATTGAATAATCCAAAGGAATAGGATCAGCAACTCCTCCATCCAAATAATTTTTACCATTCAATTTAACGAATCTTGATAAAAATGGAAGTGAAGCTGACGCTCTCAAAATATCAATTTCTTTTATAGCATCTTTAACTACAGGATATTCAGCTTTTTCCAGTTTCACAGTTCGTAATAACCGCTTGAAATTCTGTTTTACTATTTTTAAATGTTTTATTATCAAATGGATTATACTTTTCGGGAATATCATGGTACGCATATTGTTCCTCAAAAAAATCCCCAGTCTTTATCAAATTATAAAAAAACTTGCATATTCTCTCTTATTTATATGATCAGCAATCGCATTAAATCCTCTTTTTATACTGCTTTGAAACATAACTCGCACTCAATCTTGCTCCAGCCGATACTCAATTAAATTGTCCACTTCAATATTTTTTCCAAAAAAAGAAGTCCAAAACACCCGCAGTGAAGATCCCTCTCATTCCTCCACCTTCAAGAACCAATGCTATTTTTTTCATTTTTTTCCCATTTCATTTTTCCTCCTTATTCTATACTTATAACCAAATTAAATATATCTTTCTTTATTTGAATTTAAGAGTTTTTAATTAATAACATATCTTAATATCTAATTATATCACTTTTTTTCAAAAAGATTCAAAAAAATAAAAAAATATTTTTATTAATTTTTCCCTATCAATAAACCCTTATTTTATCGTATCCTTATCACTTTTAATAAATTTTTTTAAAAAAAGTGTTGACATTTTTTTAATAATATGATATAACATATTTGTTAGCAAACCAAAGGTATAGAGTGCTAATAAAAAGTAAGATAAATTTATTAATAAAAAGGTGATATATATGGAACAAAACTTTACGCAAAAAGTATGAGTGCCATCTCGGAAGCTCATAACTTTGCGATTAGATATAAACATTCCGAGATAAAAACGGAGCATTTACTTCTTGCTTTGATTAATCAAATGGATGGACTTATTCCTAACATTCTACAAAAGATGGGAATTAATCCTGCTGAATTGACTAAAAAGCTTGAAGCAAAATTGAATAGTATGCCGAAAATTGAAGGTGGAGTTGGTGAAGTAAGACCGAACGCTGAAGTTAATAGAATAATTGTCGGTGCTGAAGATTATGCTAAAAAGATGGGTGACAGCTACATTAGTACAGAGCACTTATTTCTTGCGGCATTTGATAACAACTCTTTCTTGAAGGAAAATGGTGTTAATAAAAAAACAATTTGAAAATGTATTAAATGAGGTTAGAGGAGGAAGAAAAAAATTATGACAGACAACCCCGAAAGTACTTACGAAGCATTAGATAAGTTTGGTAAGGATTTGGTTGAGTTGGCGAGAAAAGGTAAATTGGACCCAATAATTGGTCGTGACCAGGAAATTCGTCGTGCAATCCAAATTTTATCAAGAAGAAATAAAAATAATCCGATTTTAATTGGGGAACCTGGTGTTGGTAAAACTGCTATCGCCGAAGGAATTGCTCAGAGAATCTTGAAAGGAGATGTACACGAAAAACTTGAAGGATAAAACAATCTTTTTCATTGGATTTAGGTGCGTTGGTAGCTGGTGCTAAATATCGTGGGGAATTTGAAGAAAGATTGAAAGCGGTTCTTGAAGAAATTGAAAATAGTGAAGGTAGAATAATTTTATTCATTGATGAAGTTCATAACATCGTTGGAGCTGGAAAAAAACTGAAGGTTCAATGGATGCTGGAAACCTTTTAAAAGCCAATGCTTGCTCGTGGTGAAGTAAAAGTAATTGGTGCAACAACAATTGATGAATATAGAAAATATATTGAAAAAGATGCGACTCTTGAAAGAAGATTCCAACCAGTAATGGTTAATGAGCCAACAATTGAAGATACAATTTCAATTCTTCGTGGATTGAAGGAAAAAAATTTGAAATCTTCCATGGAATTAGAATAACTGACAATGCGATAGTTACTGCTTGCAACAATGAGTGACAGATATATTAATGACAGATTTTTTTGCCAGATAAAGCGATTGACTTAATTGATGAAGTGCATGCGAAGGTAAAAACTGAAATTAATTCGATGCCAGTTGAATTGGATGAAATTACAAGAAAATTGATGCAATTGGAAATTGAAAAAGTTGCGTTGAGTAAAGAAACTGACAAGGCTTCTAAAGAAAGATTGACTACTCTTGAAAAGGAAATTGCTGATTTGAAGGATGAAGAAAAAGAATTAAAATCACAATGGGAAAGAGAAAAACAAGAAGCTGGAAAAGTTGCTAAAAATTAATGAAGAAATTGAAAAAAATTAAATTGCAAATTGAAGAAGCTCAAAGAAAAAAAATGACTATAACAAATTGGCTGAACTTCAATATGGTAAATTGCCAGAATTAGAAAAACAAAAAAAGAAGCTGAAGAAGAAAAAAAGCAAAAGATAATTCTTCTGTTGCAAATAAATTATTAAAACAAGAAATTGACAGTGAAGAAATTGCTGAAGTTGTTGGAAAATGGACAGGAATTCCAGTTGCGAAATTGTTGCAAGGGAAAGAGAAAAAAATCTTACACTTGGCTGAACATATGATGAAAAAGAGTAATTGGACAAGATGATGCAATTAAAACTATTAGCGATACAATCATTCGTTCTCGTGCTGGATTAAAAGATCCAAACAGACCAATCGGTTCGTTCATATTCTTAGGACCTACTGGTGTTGGTAAAACTTATTTGACTAAGACATTAGCATTTAACTTGTTTGATAATGAAGACAATATTGTAAGAATTGATATGTCGGAATATATGGATAAATTCAGCGTCACTAGATTAATAGGAGCGCCTCCAGGATATGTTGGATACGAAGAAGGTGGACAATTGACAGAAGCTGTTAGAAGAAAACCTTATTCTGTAATCCTATTTGATGAAATTGAAAAAGCACATCCCTGATGTATTCAATGTATTGTTACAATTATTAGACGACGGTAGACTTACTGACGGTAAAGGTAAAATCGTTGACTTCAAAAAAACACAATTGTAATTATGACATCAAACATTGGTAGTGAAATCATCTTGAATGACCCAATGGTAAGCGAACCTACAAAAGAAGCCGTTTTTAGATGAAATGAAACATAGATTTAAACCAGAATTCTTAAACAGAATTGACGATATTATCGTATTTAAAGCATTAGGAAAAAGAAAGCGTTAAAAACATTGTTAATCTTATCCTTGAAGGTATTAACGAAAGATTGAAAGAACAATACATCAAAGTTGAATTTACTGACAAAGCGTTAGATTACATCGTAGACGAAGCATACGACCCAGCTTACGGTGCAAGACCATTGAAACGATTTGTGCAAAAGGATATTGAAACTAATTTATCTAAAAATGATTTTTAGGTGGAGAAGTTCCCGAAAACAGTATTGTTAAAGTTGATAGCGATGGTAAGGATTTGATTTATAAAGTGGAAAAAAATAAAATAAGAAAAATAATTTTTAGATTAGTCTTTCGAAATTAATTCTTTAAAAATTGATTTTTCTAAAAAAATAGAAAAGGAAGTATCAGAAATGGTACTTCTTTTTTTGTATTTATACTCGAATCTATTTTAAAAATCAAACTACTAAAAATTATATAAATTTAGATTTTGAGTGAGGAGACATAACTTTAAAAATTAAAAATATCACAGTTGAATTTTTGTAAAATAATAAGATAAAATACAAATAAAGATTATTTGAAGTATATTTTTCAAGAAGGAGAATTAATTATGAAAAAAAGATTTAAAATGGGTAGTTTTAGGAACAGGAATAATTGCTAATGAAATGGCACAAGCTCTTGAAAAAAATGGGGAAAAAGCTTTTATGCTGTTGCTAACAGAACTCATGAAAAAGGCTGTAGATTTTTGCGAAAAAAATATGGGATTGAAAAAGTTTATGATAAAATAGAAGATATGTTTTATGACGATGAAACTGATATTATCTACATTACTACGCCTCATAATACGCACATAAAATTTATGATTGAAGCATTAAAAAAATGGAAAACATGTATTATGTGAAAAAAATCAATTACATTAAATAGCGAAGAATTGGAAGAAGCTGTAAAATTAGCAAAAGAAAAATCTTATCTTAGGTGAAGCAATGACAATTTTTCAATATGCCACTTTATGCTGAACTTTTGGAAATTGTAAATTCTGGAAAAACTTGGCGATGTGAAAATGATACAAGTTAATTTTTGGAAGTTACAAGGAATATGATATGACAAACAGATTTTTCAATAGAAATCTTGCAGGGGAGCGTTGCTTGATATAGGTGTTTATGCAATTTCAATTACAAGACTATTTATGGCTTCAAAACCTAATAACGTGCTTTCTCAAGTAAAATATGCACCAACAGGAGTGGACGAACAAGTAGGCATAATTATGATGAATAAAGAACAACAAATGTCAACAATCTCTCTTACACTTCATTCAAAACAACCAAAAAGAGTCGTAATTGCCTGTGAAAAAAAGCATATATTGAAATCACAGAATATCCAAGAGCTGACAAAGCTAAAAATCGTTTATACTGAAACAGGTGAAGTTCAAGAAGTATTATCGTGAATAACAGCAAATGCACTTCAATACGAACTTCAAAATATGGAAGAATCTGTAAGAACTGGAATTAATAAAATGAAACTTGATTACACTGTGGATGTTATGGATATTATGACAAAATTGCGTAAAGAGTGGGGAATGACTTATCCTCGAAGAAGAAATATAAACTTTTTGTATAAATAACTGAGAGTGTCCAGAATTTGTGTAAACTATAGTAAAACTGCTTTTAAAATTAGACTCAAAAACTATAACTATTTTTATTCAACTTTTAAATTTACATAATTTTAAATTTTTAAATAGTTTAATTTTAGTTACACAAAAATTTTTTTACACTCTCTTTATACAAAAATTTTTGCATTTTCTCAAATTTTTTGTGCTTTCTTATACTACTCAAAAAAAGTCTCATATTTTTACACTTTCTTATCCTGCTCAAAAAGAAACTAATCTAAAAATTTCTTTTTAAACTAGTTCCTTTCAATTTTTAAAACTAAACAAAACTTATTTTTTTGATATTTAATACAACAGTTTCTCCAGCTACAGCTGTTCCTTCTTCTACTCCATTTAAGTCAGAATATTCTTCGAAGTTAGAAATAATTACTGGTGTAATTATTGATTTAGCGTTAGCTTTTAAGAAATCATAATCGTATTTGATTAATGGATCTCCAGCTTTAACTACTGTTCCTTCTTCTGCTAATCTTTCAAAAACCTTTTTCCTTCTAATTGTACTGTGTCCATTCCAAAGTGAACAAAAAAATTTCAATTCCTTCGTGTGTTACAATACTAAAAGCGTGATTTGTTTCGAAAACTTTTTCTAATCTTCCAGAAGCAGGTGCTAACATAGTTCCCGATGCGTTTGGTTCGATAGCAACACCGTCTCCAATCATTTTTTTGAGCAAATACATCATCAGTACTTCAGATAATGGTAACAATTTACCAGAAATTGGTGCTAAAATTTTTCCCATTAAATTCTTGAGCTTTTTCCTTCTTCTTTTTTTATTTCCGCCTTTTTAAAAATCAAATAATCCCATTTTTACATTCCTCCATTATATTAATCATTGTTTTTAGTTTAATGTCTAATAAATATTAACACATATAACATAATTAGTCAATTTTTATTTAAAATTTTTTTATTTTTCTTTAATTTTTATTTTAAAGATTTATATTTAATAAATTTTTAAATGTTTTTCCGATTTATTTCTTGTCGATACTTTTTTTCTAATAAACCTCTTTCTCTATCCCTTCATCATCCCAATATTCCTCACTTTCCCAGTATTCTCTTTCTTCCCTATCCTCAAATTCTGACTCATCAGATTCTGCTCTTTCTCGTTCATTTTCTTCTTTATCTAGTTTTTTTCTAGCTCTTTTTTTGACAAAACATTGGGATAATGATTTCCTGTTGTATTATTGATAAATTTCTTTTTCCGCTTTATCTTCCATATTACGACGCAAAGGAAGATATTTATTCATTTCCAGCCACTTAGCTTCTTCCTTCATAGCTTCAAACTTTTTTTATCATCTTGAATACTTCTTGCAGATTCTGGATTTGTATATTTAGTTGTCATACTTTCAACAAGATTTCCATTGTAATCTATTGTACAATAAAGATTTCCGTTCATTATATATGCATCGTAACTTTTATTTATTGTTCGGTGAGTTTTTTTACTTTTTACTTCAGCATTTTCAAAGACATAAAAATTTTTCCCGTTAGAAAGAGTGTACTTTTTTTATTCTATCTGCTTTTTATATAAATAAATTTATCTGAATATATAGCATTTTTTGCAAAGGAATATTTTGAGTCTAAAAATAAAATACATTTTTCGCTCTAATTTCACCAGGATTACCAAAATTGTTAATTTTTTTCTGCTATTTTTAGTAAAACTTTTAAAATATTGTTCAAAAAAATAAAAATCATCTTCAATTTTTTATTACTTTTTTTCAGATTCTTCTTCTCTTTTCAACTGTTCCTTTTCCATTTCTATTTTTCTCTTTCTAGTTTCTTGAATCAAATAATTTCTTTTTATAATTTTTTTATAAACAAAATTTAAAAATATTAAAATAATGACTCCTATCATCAAAAAAAGAAAAGTTACTTTTTGATTTAATCTGAAAAATTTTCTTTTTAAAAATTTTTTCATTTTAGATCATTCCTCACATTATTGTATATTTCAAAAATATTTCTAAATTAATTTCATTCTACAAATCATCTACTATCTTTTATTTACCACTCTTCAAACTCTCTTTTAACTTCTTCAAATTCCCTTAGCCAATTCATGTCCTTTTCTCCACTGCTTGCAAGTAATATTTCTCTGCTTCTTCCAGTTTTCCATTATTTTTGGTACAATAATCCTAAATTGTTCATTGCGTCAGTATCGCCTATTTTAGCGACTTTTTAAGAACCATTTTTTTCAGTTTCGTCCATTTTTTTCTTGCTTTGCATAAGTGATAGCAAGTGGCGTCATTAGAGATGTTTCTCCAGATTCTATTGCTTGAAGAAAATATTTTTCTGCTTCTTCTAGTTTTTCCGATCCTGTCATACAAGAAAGCTAGATCTCGATATGGCTTGTGGCTGTTTTTCTCCATTGCTTGTAAATAGTATTTTTTTCTGCTTCTTCATTTCGATTTTTTTATTTTTCGTACAAAACTCCTAAATTGTTGTAAGCCTCGAAATCTTCGTGTTCAACTGCTTTTTTTATAATAAATTTCAGCGTTTATTGTATCGCCTAAAGTTTGGTATAAAAATCCTAAATTTCTAAATGCCGTTTTGGTTCCCGTGTTTTATCGCATTCAAAATAGCATTTTTTCTGCTTCCTTCAATTTTTCCATTATTTTTGATACAAAATCCCTAAATTGTACTCTGCTTCAAGATAATTTTCTGAAATTGCTTTTTATTAAATATTTTTTTCAGCCTTTTGTAATTTCCCAGAATTAGCGTACAAAATTCCTAAATTATTTGCGACTTTTGCACTACCATGCTCTACTGCTTGTAAATAGTATTTTTTCTGCTTCTTCAAAATTCCCTTTTTATCGTAATAAATTCCTAAATCATTCATCACATCGAGATTCCCTTTTTTTCTATTTGTTTTAGCTGTTCAGCTACTAAATCTCTAGTTTTTTTGATGCCATTTCGCACCTCCTTTTTATTTTTCTATTAATTTATCTTTTTTTCCTTTATAGCGCAAACAATTTTTTTCAAACGCTTTTTTGGAAACTTCTATAAATTGCAATAACTCATTTTGAGTGAATGTTGCTTCTTCTCCAGTCCCTTGAATTTCCACGAATTCTCCCTTGTCAGTCATAACGATATTCATATCTACATCTGCGTGAGAATCTTCTTCATATTCCAAATCCAATAAAACTTCACCTTTCACTTTTTCCAACGCTAATCGCCGCAACTTTAGATTTTTATCGGTATTTCTTTTAATTTTTCCTTCATCAATCAATTTTTTTCAATTGCAAGTTCTACTGCCAAGTAAGCTCCTGTAATTGAGGCGGTTCTAGTTCCACCATCAGCTTGAATAACGTCACAATCTACCATTATTGTTCTTTTCGCCTAATTTTTTTCCAAATCAATCGCGACTCTCAAGGCCCTTCCTATCAAACGTTGAATTTCCATTGTTCTTCCTGCTACTTTTACCTTTCATTGATTCCCTTTGAACACGCATATTTGTTGCTCTTGGAAGCATACTGTATTCTGCGACAATCCATCCAGAACCAGTCCCTCTCAACCATCTAGGAATTTTTTTCTTCAACTGTCGCATTACAAATTACTTTCGTTTTCCCAAACTCGATTAAAACTGAACCTTCGAGGGTGAATGATATAATTTTTAGTAACTTTTTACTTCTCGCATTTCATCATTTTTTCTGTTATTACTTCTCACTATCGATCTCCTTTAAATCTTTTATTTATTTTTTTATAAAGAGGAAATTTTTTTCAGTTAATTTTTAAAACTTCTTCTTTAACTTCAGCAATTGCTTCATCATTGTCTATATTTTTTTAAAACTTTCAAGATAAATTCTGCTACTTTTTTTAGTTTCTTCTTCTTTAAATCCACGAGCTGTAATTGCTGGTGTTCCAAGTCTTACTCCACTTGTAATGAATGGTTTTTCTGGATCATTCGGTATCGCATTTTTATTACAAGTAATTCCTGCTTCTTCTAATTTTTTTCAGCAACTTTTCCAGTAACCTTCAATGGTCTCAAATCCACTAACATCAAGTGATTATCTGTTCCACCACTTACAATTCTAAGTCCACCTTTTTGTAAGTTCTTTGGCTAAAACTTTTGCATTTTTTGCAACTTGCTCTTGATATTCTTTAAATTCTGGCGACAATGCTTCTTTGAAAGCAACTGCTTTTTCTTTGCGATAATATGAGCTAATGGTCCACCTTGAATACCTGGGAATACTGTTTTATCCACTTTTTTTAGCTATTTCTTCGTTGTTTGTTAGAATAACTCCTCCACGAGGTCCTCTTAAAGTTTTTGTGTTGTAGAAGTTACAACATCGGCATATTCCATAGGATTTGGATGAATTCCCAGCGCAACAAGTCCAGCAATATGAGCCATATCAACCATTAAATATGCTCCAACTTCATCAGCAATTTCTCTAAATCTTTTTAAAATCAATAATTCTAGAATATGCACTTGCTCCAGCAACAATCATTTTTGGTTTTTCAGCCAACGCAATTTCACGAACTTTGTCATAATCAATCAATTCAGTTTCTGGATCCAATCCATACTCTAATCCAACATAGTTTTTTTCCAGAAAAAAATTAATTTTATATCCGTGAGTTAAATGTCCACCAGAACTAAGTCCCATTCCCAAAATCTTATCTCCTGCATCTAGCAATCCAACATAAACTCCCATATTCGCTTGTGATCCTGAATGAGGCTGAACATTCGCAAATTTTGCCCCAAAAATCTTTTTCAATCTTTCAATCGCTAAAGTTTCTACAATATCAACATTCACACAACCTCCGTAATATCTCTTTCCTGGATATCCTTCAGCATATTTATTTGTAAACACTGACCCAGCAGACTTCCATCACTGCCTTTGAAACAAAAAATTTTCTGAAGCGATTAATTCTGATTCCTTCCTCTTGTCTTTTTCTCTTCTGCTTGAATAGCGTTATAAACCTCTAAATCGTAATCTTTTATATAACTCATATTTTCCTCCTGCTAATTAACATTTTTTTATCTAATTATATCACATTATTCTAAAACTTCATACGATATTTTCCATTTATTAGATTTAATTTTTCGAGCTATAAAATGTTGGTAAATTAATTTCGATTATTTGTTTTCCATTTTCTTTTTGATAAAAAGAATTATACGAGCAAATAATTTCTCCATTTTCATTTTCCAAATACCATTTTTACCTTTTTGGCTTTTTATTTTCAATTTCAGTTTTTTATAGTACATGAATTTGAATCTATCATTCCAATATGAAAAAAATGCTATTTTTCTCAATATCTGAAATTTCATAGTCTGGATATGGTTTTCCTTCCTTGCCTAAATGATACGAATCATGCACCAACGCACTTTGAATCACAGTTTTTCCAAATTCTTTTCCTTAAAAACTTGATCTGATATTCGATTCACATCCATATCTTCCTTCAAATAATCTTTCATCAAGCCAAACATATTTTTTTAATAACACCATTATATCCGCCCCACATACCAGCTAAAAATCAATTCATTGTGCATTCTTGAATCTCGCATCACATGAAAATATTTTTCCAGAATTAAGCCATTCTTTAACCCATGACCTTTTTCCTTGTAAGAAATCAACGAATCAGCGTCTCTTATCATAAATTTATCTACACTCTTATCATCTATTACCAAAAATCTCCAAAAAGTACCTGGTATCTCACTTTTGTTCTTGATTTACAAAAAAATTATTTCTGCATTTTCTTGTTTCAATCTTGAAATAACTTCTTCTGGAACAGTTTTATCTACATAAAATCTACATTTCCATTCTGGATAAATTGACTTTGCTAATTTCACATTCAAAAATCGCAACTTCACAATATTTTGGAGAATTCCCATATAATGAATACGAAATCACACTTTTTCTATTATCACCTTCATTATCATAATCCTTTCCAAAAGAATTTTTTTAAATTATTTTCAGTAGGATTCTCACATGGAATTTTAAATACTTTTTGAGTCTCATTCGCTTCCTTCTTCTTTAATTTTATTAACAATTTAGAATAATAACTAGATTCCTCTATTTTATTCATTTCCTCGCATATTTCCATTTTTTTGAATTGTAAACTTCTATTTTATCTCCATCATAACTACTTATAGCTTTATCAATAATTTTATACGCTTCATCATATTTTTTTCAGCCTTTTTACATCCGCCATTTCCTTCAAAGCCAGCCCATGATTTGGAACTAACTCCAAAACTTCCGAGATAATCTTTTTCCATCAATTCATAATCTTTATTTATAGACGCCTCATTTTTCCTATCCGATAATTCCTTCAATTTTTCCATTTATCTCTTCAATATTTTTCATTCTCTCAAAACCTCACTAAATTCTTAACTTTTAAAAAGTCTTTCTAAAAATCATATAAAAAAGGAGCTATCACTTGAAAGCCCCTTTCCTTATAATTACAAACTCTACTATTTTTGCAACTTGAATCTTTCTAAAATTGTAATAAAATGCTCTTACTAAATCATATTCAAATGGCGAATTTAAGTCTCCATATTTAAGACTAATTAACGATCTCGCATTTAATCCTGTCACAACAGGTCTAGTGAATCCATAGATATTTTCATCGAAAACTCCTTTATCAAAGAATAAAGCATCTTCTACTGCACCTCTTGTCGCTGATTCCATAGCTGTATCTACTAACGTTCCTACACCATCTCTAACAGTACTAGGCCCTAAAAGTGGCAACACAAGGTATGACCCAGTATTTACACCATAATGCCCTAATGTATCTCCCATTGTCTCCCCAATCTTTTTGCATTCCCATATGAGAAGCAACATCCATAACTCCTAACACTCCTACTGTAGAATTAACAGCCAATCTTCCCAACGCATTCATTGCTTTTTTCCAGGTTTTTAGTTGTAACAATGAATTTACAAAAGTTGGAATTTCTTTTAAAATTATTATAGAAATTTGCTATTCCTTTTCTCACAGGTTTTGGAACAATTGCTCCATAAACTCTCGAAACTGGATAAGCAATTTTTTTCATCAAATTGTGTATTAAATGCATACATTCTTCTGTTAAACGGTTCCATTGCATCATTCATCCCCGTCAAATCAAATATTTTTACTCGACACAACATAATCTTCATCCAATTCTGTCAAATTATTAGTCAAAACTCCATATGAATCCTCATCAAATGCAACATATCTATTTACATCGCTTTGACCTTTCTTCTTTTTAGATCTAATTACAGAACGAGGAACCTTATCTATACTTTTTCCCGGCTTTTTCAACCACAGAACCATCAATAAATTCCACAAAAATATTATCATTCTTCTCATCTTCTATATTTTTCCAATTGTGACACATAATTTAAATTATCAATATCTACTAATTTTGATTGTTTTGCTTGAATAACAGTTGTTGCTCAGCAAACAATGTACAAAAAACCAATAATTTATTATTTTTTCTTCATCGTATTAATTTTCCTCCAATTTATCTACCATAAGTTTTTGCAACATCTTTATGCCACAAAAGTCCTGTATGGCCACCAAAAAGGTATCATTACTTTTATTTTTTTAAATGTTTTGATTTATATATTCCAAGTCTTTATCTGATAATAAAATATCATTTGTAGATGAAATAAATACTATATTCTTATTATTTCTATCAATAAAGTCTTGACTGCTTCTAAATCAAAATCTGCTATAAATTGATCCAATGTTAAATCAGGGATATTTATTTGCCTTTAAATATGGATACAAAATTTCTTTTGCATACTCATCAAATGAAACTGACATTCCTTCAGTAAATTCTTTTTGTAAGAGAATCAAATCTTTTTATACGATTTCTTATCTGACAATCTTCCTACTGCTTTTTTTGTCCACTAAATACTTCCCCAGCAAAAGTCATATTTGCTGAATAAAAATCTAAATAATAATCCTGTTAATACTTCTAAATCTTTATCTCCCAATTTTAATTTATTCAAAGGGCTAGTACTAATATCCATATCAGAAAAAAATTAAGATCTTTAGATGTTATTGATTCATCATTAATTATATTACTAAAATGTGTATCCAAGAATTTTTTCCAATCCCTTTGCATCAAAAATTCCATTTTTTTACTAAATATCCATCCAATTTTTTTAGTAGCTGTCAAAATACTAATTGGTGTATTCAATAATAACGATTTTTATTCCTATTTGATGTTTTTGCTCATCTTCTTTTTGGATTAATAATGATTGGAATCCTCCTAAACTATAGCCTCCAACGTAAATATTTCCATTTATTTTCATTCCATCTTTTTCTCGTCAGCAATCGCTTTTTCTAATAATATCGTACATTTGCTCAGATTCAGATTTTTATATATCCTGCATAATTATTTTTACTTTGACTTACAATAAATGGCATTGTAGTAACTGAACTAAATGCTATAACGTTGTATCCTCTGTCATAAAATACATTTGCCATATACATAGAAAGTCCACTGTTATACACCGAACCTGTCCCTCGAAAATTACTATCATCAATGGGGCCTCTTCTTTTTGTTTCCAAACTCCATATTTAAAATCAGACCATTGTCTAAGAATTTCTGGAATTTTTCGTTGTCTTCTATTGTTCTTACCTTAGGTCCTTTTTGCATGACTAAAAGTGTACCATTGATCTTTCGGTGTCCCTAAAACCGTAGCTCTTATCGCATTTTCTTTATGCGGATAATCAACTGCAATCTGTGAAACATCCACTTCATCTGCAAAACCCAATCACAGACATTCCTAAAATTATAAACCATTAAAAAGAAATTTCTTTTATCATAACCTGTTCTCCTTTTTAATTTAAAAATCTTTTTGTATTTGATTATAACATAATTTTTAAGAATTTTTCATTATTTTTTGACTGAAAAGTCATTTTTTTATTATAATTTTTTTAAATATCCACCGAAACCAATTTAGTCTCTCCAATCTCTTTATTCATAGTCACCCCATAAAGTCTATGAGATCCTTTTCATCGTTTCTTTATTGTGTGTAATCAAAAATAAATTGCGACTTATCAATAAATTTATGTAGCACTTCAACTATTTTTGTGTATTTTTTTCATCTAACGCCGCTTCAATTTCGTCGAAGAATGTAAATGGACTTGGTTTTAAACATAAATATTGCCATTATGAAAGAAACTGCTAACATTGATTTTTCTCCTCCAGAAAGTAACATTAGTGTTTTGTTCTGGCTTATTTTTTGTATCTCACGCTTAATTCCAATCCAGTTTTTTTAATAAATCTTCAGATTCGTCAATTTTATGCCACCTTCAGCACCATTTAGAATAGTATCACACATGTACTTGAAATTCTCGCTAATTTTTTTCATACGCAAAAGAAAAATTTATTTGTAATTTCAACTTCAATCTCCAATTAGCTTGAAAAGAGCTTCTACTCTCAATCAAATCTTTTTTCTGATTAACAATGCTTGTGTAACGCCTCATTTTTCTCTCAAATTCTCAATAGAAGCTAAATTCACACTTCCTATTTCTTCTCTACTTTTCTGATTCATCGACAATTTTCGTTTTTACAGCATTTAATTCATTCTCGTTTTTTTCAATTCAAAATATTCTTCATTTTCTTTGATTTTTATCCTTTTCAATTGTTTCAAACTCATCTAACTGAGATTGTAATTCATTCTCATTTTTAGAATTTTTTTCCAACAATTTTTTCATAATCATTTTTCACTCAAAATTCTCATTTCAATTTCTTTTATTTCTTGAATCAAGTCTCTTTCTCGTTTTTTTCAATCTCTTTTATAGTTATCTCAATTTTTTTCAATTTCTTCAAGATTTTTCTTGATTATCTAAAAACTTTTTTATCAATTTCTTCTTTTTAGAAGCAATTTTCGTCTCAAAATCCTCCTTCAAAAAAATCTCTTTTTCTCAAACTCCAATAATTCCCCGATATTCATGAACCAATTTATTGTAATCAGCTTCAATTTCTCTATATCTCGCTTTTATTGTTTTCTGTTTTTACCTTCAAAATTTCATATTCCGTTACAATCGTATTCAATTCATTAGTATATTCATCCAAATTACTAATTTTATTCAATTCCTTTTTCCAAATATTCCAATTTAGAATTATTTTTCTACTATATATTTCTCAATTTCCTTATCAATTCTCTCATTTTTCTGTAATTTTTTTCTTGCTTTTCAATGATAAAAATTCTCATTTTCTGTAATTTCATAATTTAAAGTTCTTAAAATTCTCTTTTTTGACCAAATTTTTAAATTAAAATTGTCATACTCTGCATTAAATTCTTCGTAATCCTTTAAAAATACACTAAATTCATCTTGTATTTCTTTTTCAGAGTCTAATTTTATCGCTTTTTCTGTAATTTCCTTTAATTTTTTTCAAACCTGTTATTTCACTAGAAATCGACTGTAAATCCTTTTTCCAAAAACTTCAAGTCTTTTTCGTTCTAATAATTCGTCTTTCCTCTAAAAGAATGTCCTCCTGTCATTCTACCACGAGCTGTAATTATATCCCCTTCAAGCGTAACAATCCTGTCACTAAAACCATTTTTCGATAATTGAGCTCCTACATCCAAATTTTTTTACAACAATCGCATTCCCATACGCAAATTGCACTATTTTTTTCAAGACTTTTATCATATTTAACAATATTTCGTGCAAAATCAATCACACCTTCAACTTTTTGGCAATTGCGATAACATTTTTCCCAGTTTTAATATTTTTCAATCGGTAAAAATGATGCTCTTCCAAGTTTTTTTATCTTTCAAAATTTGAATACACTTTTTTCCCAATATCAGTATTTTTTTACGATAATATCTTGAAATAATCCACCTGATAAAGTTTGAATCGCTTCCTCATATCCAACAGGAATATCAATCAAATTAACAAACGCACCAATCACGCCATCAATTTTTTTCATTAAGAATATATTTTATTCCTCTATTAAATGTCTCATTTTTCCTCAATGATATTAATATTTGCTCGTCTTTTTGAATCTAAATTCTCATACTTATATCTCAAATCATTTTTCTGACTATTAATTCTCGAATAATCACTTCTCAACTCATTAATTTCATCATCCAATTGTTTTATTTGAGCTTCTTTTTCTAATTTAAAACTTTCCTTTTCAGCCTTTTTATTCTCAAAATCATCTTTTTCATTTTTGTATTTTTCAATTTCTAATTGAATTTCTTTTTTTCTCAACAAAATATTTTTTTACCTTCATTTTTCGCAGAAATAACCCTTTTTCTAAATCTTCATTTTTCCCTCTAAGTTTAATTTTTATCCACTTCAAAATCAGAATTTTTCTGAGTTCTCTTTTTAATTTCATCTTCAATATTACTTTTTCTCTTTTAATTCAAGAACCTTTTTCTCAATCTCGTCCTTTTGAGCTTTCTTTTTCGTTCAATGCCTTATTTATTTGATCTAACTCTTCTTTCGATCTTTTAAGAATTTCCTCTTTTTCCTTCGTGTCAACATCCAAATTCCCTTTTCTCTTATCTTTTTCATTCGCCCTCAATTTCCAAATTAGAATGTTTTTTACCAATTCAGAATACTCATTTTTCAAATTATCTATCAAAGAAGTGTTTTCCTTATTCTCTCTCTTTTTAGCTGACAATTTCTTTTCAAAAAGTTCTTCCCTGTGATTATTTTCGCTTTCCCACTCTGAATTTTTTTCTTTAAAAATTCTTTTTGAACATTTTTCCAATTTATTTTTCAACTGTTCACTTTTCGCCGTATAATCAGCCTTTAAAAGATTTTTTCATTGATTCCATACTCTAAAATCATATATTTTTCAGTATCAATTTTTGTGTATAACTCTTGAATAATCTAGCTTTTTCACTTTCTTTCTTCAAGTAATTAACTCTTACTTCTAAATCTTTTTCAACATAATCAATTTTCTCAATCTCATTTTTACTTCTTTTAATTTTTTTCTCAGAAATTTCCTTTTCATTTTTAGCTCTTTTTACTCCAGTCGCTTCTCTATAATTTCCTTCAATTCCATTGGTGAAGAGCTAATTATTCTCCTACTCTTCCTTGCCCAATTACCGAATATGCCTGTTTCCCAATTCCTGTATCAATAAATAAATTATTAATATCTTTCAATCGAACCTTCTTATTATTCAATAAATACTCATTTTTCTCCAGATTTAAAAAAATTCTTCTCGTAATTTTTTTATTTCAGAAAAAAATCAATATCCAAGTATCTATCCTCATTTTCAATAATCAGACTCACTTCTGCCATCGATTTTTGGTTTTCGACTTTTTACTACCAGAAAAAAATAATATCCGAACTTTCTTTTCGCACGGATATTTTTTTATAGCTCTGCTCTCCTAAAACCCATAAGATCGCATCCAAAATATTACTTTTTCCACTTCCATTTGGACCAACAATTGATGTTATTCCATTGTCGAATTCCACAACAGTTTTTACTCGCAAATGACTTAAAACCATTGATTTCTAGTGCTTTTAAATACATTTTTTTATCTCCCTTTTCCAAAAATAACAATATTCACTGTCTTTAATCAACACTTTTACATCAAACAAAAGATCGTGATTTTTTTATATAGTATAAATCGTATTGTAATTTTTCTGTAAGCATCCTCAACACTTGCACCATACGGATACATTACTTGTGCCCAACCAGTAAGTCCAGGTTTTTACAGTATGTCGCAAATTATAATACTTTTATTTCCTTCTCTAATTGCTGAATAAAAACTCTCTCTCGTGTCTAGGCCCTACAAAGCTCATTTCTCCCTTTAAAACATTCCACAATTGAGGTAATTCATCAATTCTAGTTGCTCTCATGATTTTTTCCCCATTTTTGTAACTCTGTTATCATTTTTTCACTGCCCATTTTGGACCATCTTTTTCTGCATCAGTTGTCATTGAACGAAATTTTATAATTTTAAAAGGTTTATTTCCTTCACCAATTCTTTCTTGTATACAGGACCTTTTGACTCTAATTTAATTATTATCGTCGCTAAAATCATAATTGGAAAAACGCAAATACTGATTATTACTGCAAAAATCAAGTCTAATATTCTCTTTGCCTTCAAATTAAAAACTATTATGATAAATTTCAAAAACCTGTATTTTTTTCAAAAAACCATTCTGGACTTAAATCTGAAATTGGCAATTTTCTCTCATACATTTCATAAAAATTCCAAATAATTATAATACTGCATTCCTTCTAGCTTTATACTCTAACAATTTATCCACTAATTTCGGATCAGATAACAAATTTTTCAGAAAAAAATCAACTACGATATCCATTCTTTTTGATTTCCACAAATTTGTAATCGTTTTTTTCTATCGTAGAACTTTCCTCATTTTTTTCAAAAACCAATCAATTTATATTGCTCGTCAACTTTAATACTTTCTAGTAAATCATTCTGTATATCCATTTTCACCAACGAACATAATTCTCTGCCTACCAACTAATCCTGTAATGACAATATATCTAAACGCTATTTGAAACATCGCCATAATCCCAAAAATTATGATTCCCCTCATAATAATTAAATATTTTCAAAAAAATATTGTTGCCAAAGCTATTATTACATTTATTCCAGTAACAATTATCATATCCCGCAATCGGTATTTGCTCGTATAGACATTAAATACATTCGCCACATAATACAAAAATCATCGCACCCACAATTACCAATGCATTTTTTAAAACCAAGACCTCTATTCACAATTAGTAATCCAACAAAATAAACCATGACTACTAAAAATTCCAAATAAATAAGAATAATTTTTCTTACACTACTTACTGCCATTTTTTCCCTTCCTTTTCTAAATAATAATCCTACTTCGTCTTTAATAAAGCAATTATCGCATAAATCACAAAAATAATAAGCCGACTTCAGCACCGACAAACCTTCTTCTTTTCTATAAATATCCCATCTAACCTTCGTGCCGCAAACTTATTACTTGATCTAGAATTATCCAACACTCGATAAAATGCAAGATTTTCTTGCAATCCGTAAACTTTTTTTCACTTCTTTAATAATTTCCAGCCAAAGCACATAATCTTCATTTTTTTCACGCTCTTTAAAAATATCTTTTCCCAACTTTAGAAACATCATACATTACCGTCAAACATCCCATATAATTGTTTTTCAATAAATCTGTGTATGTTATTTCACTTTTTACTTTTTATTTCATTAATAGATTTCTCGTTTTCAGTAACTCTCGTATAATCTGTACAACTAATTGTCTGCATCTTTTTCTTTCATAAACTTAATTTGCTTTTTCTAACTTATCCTCATGCCAATAATCATCTGCATCAAGAAATGCAATAAATTCACCATCTGCAATATCAATCAGTTTATTTCTGCCTTTAACTACACCTACATTTTTTTACTAGCATTTATAAGTCTTATCCTCGCATCCATTTTTCGAGTGCTTTTTTTAACAACCTCACAACTATTATCCTTCGACATATCATTCATTATTAGCAATTCCCAATTTTTCATATGTTTGAGCCAATACTGAATCAATCGTCTTCCCAATAAATTTTTCAGCATTATACATCGGTGTTATAATCGAAACTTTATCTTTTATTATTTTTCTTTCTCATTTCTTTCTCCAAGTTTTTTTCAAAATTAAATCATACACTCTATCACAGTTCGCTTTTATCCGAATATTTCAAAAAAATTTTGGTCGTAATTTTTCGATTTTTTTCATATAAATTCTTTTTCATATTTAAAATTATTATTCGTTAAATCTATAATTCCTTGAACACATTCATCCACATTATAAACTGCTTTCCCAAATAATTCCTTATCTAAATCAACATACGATCCGACTTTCTTCTGATACTCATCTTTATCAAACTGAAAAAAATAAAATTGGTTTATTCAAATAAAAAGAAATCATACGCAACACTTGAATAATCCGTAATTAAAAATCTTCGCCTTTTGTAATTCCTTCTGTAATTTCACTTTCTTTTGGCACAATTGAACATTTTTCCCTAATTTTATTTTACTAAAAACTCTTTAAATAATCTTGCATCAACTGATGAATGTAAATATTAAATTTTTATATTATTTTCTTCTAAAAAAATTTATTCAATTTTTCATTCGTCACAAGCTCCATAATATTTTTTTAAAATACTCTGTATCCTCAATTTTAGTATCTTCCAACTTAATCCAGTTTCTCCAAGTCGGCATAAAGAAAATTTCTTTTTCACTAACTTCCACTCGATACAACTTGTCATATCTTGGATATCCTGTCACAAAAGCCGTATTTTCGTGAACTTCCCACCAAGTTGTCGTTTTTTTACTTTTCTCTCAAATTCTGAATCACAAATATTGACATCGTAAGATTTTTACCAACTCTTCTGCTATCTTTTTCTGTTTTAGCATTCATCGCTTTTTTCTCTTTAAATCCAACTGTCCCATGATTTAAAAAAATACTTTCAACGTTTTTGTAATGAAATCTATTCACAAATGGTACAACAAACAAATACGGAGCAATATCAGCTGAAATTGAGTGGGAAAATAATACAACTTCTGCATGCATAAAATACAAGTATGCATTAACACTGCCTTTTATCAACTTTCCACCTAAAATTTTCTTCCTAATCTTCTGACTCTTCATTCAAAACCCAAAATTCTTCTATTTCGGGGTTTTGCACGTAAATACTCATAAATCGCTCTTCCATTATCAACATACAATTCTCCCGCATTTCCACCAACTAACCAAATTTTTCGTCCCTTAAACTTTTTCTTAGTAAAAGGATACAAGAAATACGCTATCAACATATTGATTAAACATTTAATTTTATCCATCTTTAACCCTTTCTTTATCACTATTTTCTAATCTGATATTTATTAAAACCCCTGTATTCTTCCTTTCAAAAACAACTCTATGATAACTTCTATTTTTTTGTAACAATTATTCCCACAAAACTTCTCAATAATTTTTTTCCAATATTCAAAAAAATGTAGAAATAATTTTTTTCTTAATTTCACTTCTTTTTTTCACTAACGCTCCATAACCTAAAGCATATTTATAGGCTCTTTCTAAATCAGCGTAATTCCCTTTTTTTGCTGGATGAAAAATAATATCATTCGCATAATATCTACCTTTATACCCTTTATGCAATAGTGTTAACACATAATCTGTTTCTTCTCACTTCCAAAAACCGAACCCACTCCTAAATTTTTCATCAAATAAAACAATTTCATCTTGTCTCATAATTTACAAAAAAAGTTATTGATTTAACTGTTTTTTTGAAACATTGTTTGGCTTTATATCCATATCAGTAGTTTCCATTATTCCTGTCCCATAATCTTTCCCACGTTCAAGTGTTCGACATGAATAAATTCTATACGCCTTTTTCTTCTCAAAAAAACGACACTACTTTTTTTCAATCGTATCTGGCTGATATTCGCAATCATCATCGTGAAAACCAATGATTTCCCCTTCTCTAGCTATAAGTCCTTTATTTCTATTTAAACTCAATCCTTTTTTTGAGAACTTCTATATATTTTTATTTCTATCTTATCTTCATATTTCATTACAATATCTAACACTCGTCTATCTGGATTCTGATCTACCACTATTAATTCAAAAATCCCCGATAAGTTTGTTGTACTAAACTTTGTAAAAAAATAAGTCAAGTTCTTTTTGTAACATTAATTGTAGGCATAATCAATGAAACTTTCATCAATTTCCTCCTTTTCTCTATTTTTATATCTACAATCGCCATATATGGCAAGTGATCAGATAATTTTGTCCAATCTTGAGAACCATCTTTTTATGAAATAACTTTCTTTCACTTTCCATTTTTTTCGATTTGCTTCCAAAAAAATATAGTCTATTCTCGGATCTTTTAATGTTCTAAGATTTTCTTTTTTTATCCTCCATATAAGTATCTCTCCAATTTCTAGTAAGTCCCGAATAATAAGTTGTTGTTGGTAAAAATATTCAAATCTCCATTTAAAAATTTAATATCATCTTTATCAAAAATTCGTAAATACATCAAGTGAATCCATTTCTTCAGCCTTTTAACTTAGTTTGAAAAATCCAAATGTGATTCATAATCAAAACTTTTTCCAAATACCTTTTTTATCAAGTTCAGCAATTATCACTTGTCTTCTTTCAATACCATCAGATGGCAATTCATACGAATAAATTTTTTTCTAATGGATATCTTGAAATAAAGGAAATTCCATATTCTCCACCGTCATAATTTCTTGATTTTTTTGAAAATAATAATATTGATATCCTAATTCTGCTCGCTATATCCATTGTTACATCTCTAAATTTACTTCTCTTAGTGTATTTATCTACTTCTTGAAGCGATACAAAATCTGGCTTATACGGTTTTATACTCTCTCCTAATTTTCTTCCATTGGTCAATCTCGCACCATAAATATTATAAGTCATTAATCTCAATTCTTTTGCCCAGCTAACGGTTGCTCCTGCAATCATCAACGACAACAATATTTTTAAATTTACTCATTTTTCTAATTTATCTCCCTAACCTTTTTGTCCTATCATTGTAGATGAACTTTTCATTCAATTATATCACTTTTTTCTATCTACCAAATTTTTCTTACCTTTTTTTCTTTTTAAATAATATCTAGCGATTATTCTAGCCTTTTTCACTAATTTTTTTACTCCCTGATAAATGTTTTTGTTTCTAAAAACAATCTAGCCTTTAAACTGCTCCAACTATCATTCCACCAATGTATTCCATAAGTTTCGAGCTTTTATACAATCATCTGTATATTTTTTCATGAAAACCGTACGGATAAAAAAATATTCTTTTTGGAAAAATCACTATTTCTCCATTTTTCAATAGATTTTTCTCGTTTTTCACTCAAATTATATCTTTTCTCAAAAGTGTAAGTAAAAATTTTTTGGTATTGTCCAAATCGGTTTTTTTCCCAAATATCTTTTTCATAAAATTCATATATATCTTTCAATACTTCATTGTGCTTTTGTTGTCCCAAAAAAATTCCGACACTTATGTGCTTTTTCGTCTTCGTAGCCTATGAAAAAAATTCATTTTTGATTTTTTTCATTTTTTTGTTTTTTTGAAAAAGAAATTTTTTTCTTCTAAAATCGGTGTTAAATCCTTTATTATTTCCATATCTGTGTCGACATAAATTCCTGGATTTTTCATACATAAAATGCACTCTCATATAATCTGAAACATACGCCCACAGTCGCCTTTTCATAACACTCACGAAAAACTATTTTTTTCGCAAGATGTTTTTCCATATCAAAAATTTTTCTCATTAATCTCAATTATCTCAAAATCTGGTAAATTCTTTTTCCAAGATTCCAAACATTTATAGAAAAATATCTGGCTTTTTTGCATTTCCTATCCAAACATAATATATTTTCTTTTTCTATCATTTTTCTCCTATTTTTTAAACTAGAGCTTTCTTGCGCTCAATTCTCCTGTACATAAAATCAATGCTGAAAACTACTACATAAACTGCAACTAACATTGCCATATTTTTGAATAATCCTTCTCCAAAAAAATGAACCTCTTGGAATATAAAAATAAATTTGGAATAAAATAGTAACTTGTTAGCAATAAAAAAATCTATTTTTTTACAACGTATTTTTTTCATATTTAATAATTAAAATTCCCTAGAATTATCGAAATCAAAAATTATCCAAAAAAATATCCTAAATCATACATTTCTGCTATATAATTTGAACCAATTCCTTCTCCCTTCAAATACGCGACTGGATTTAGCTCATAAGTTAATTTATCCGCAAGCGAATTCGTTTGCAACAATGTTTCAGTCGATTGTGGTTGAAATCCAAATAATCCTTGCAAAAATATACGGATATGGACCAATTCCAACTATTTTTATTCTTTAAATCAATCGTATATCCTAAAAACCAAATAACTTACACCTTGCGAGAATAAAAAAATCATACACAGTTTTTATCAAATCGAAACTGAATATTTTTTTACTTCGAATCGAAACCAAGACTTGTGAAAATATCATTGTAAATCCAACTAATTTTTACCATTGTCTTAGCTTTTTATTTTTTTATTCCATAAACTTTCGCATAATACCACATTATAAATAGTAATTGTGTCAAAAATATCGCTCTAGCACCTTTTAAATGAATCTAATAATTTTACCATCAAATACAATCCAGAAACTGTTAAAAACTTTTTCTTTGTCGGAATAGAAATTAAAAAAATATCAAAAAAATCCTATCGTCATCACGGTTCCAGACCCTTTTGTGAAAAACGGATACTCTACGCCCTTCAAAAATTCCCTGCATAATACGCTTCATACCCAGCTTGTAAAATAACTTTCAATTGTATGAACATTTTTGTAAGCTAAAGCTGGTAAAGAAATAATGAATAATGTCAATCCTACATTTGAATATAAATTATTACTCGCTAATGTAATTCCACCTTTTAATTCTATTTCATCTTCATTCAAAATTCCTATAAAAAAATCCCAAATGAGTGCATAACAAAACAATCAAAAATACTATTATTATTTCCTGCCTAACTTCATAGAAAAAAATAATAATTTGCAAACTTCGTCGCCCAACCAAATTCCTTATAATTTACAACATCTAAAAAAACTCTTGTAAAATTAAATAAAAATGATGTGTACAAGAAAATCATATACGAATTTAACCAATCAAGATAGATTTTCGCTGTAACAAACGTGTAAACATAAACTCCCATCAGTAAATATTCTAAAAAAATTTCGTTTCTACAATTTCATTTGTATATACTGCACTAGTCTTTAAAAAAACACAAACGCAATCACAAACAGATGAAAAACTAGAAAAAAATATTTTATCTTTTTTTATCATCTTTCCTCCTTTTTATAATAAAGTTATTTTTCTCGTAACCTTTGAAACCATATAAATTCCAATCGGTAATGCTAAAAACAAAAAAACATTTTTTTGCTTCATTCTCTTTCCAGATTTTTACTAAAAATTATATCCTGCAACTTTACAAAAACTTATAATAAACTGCATTATTCAAAAATTTTTTTCTTTAAAACTCATTTTATGCCTATTTCTCTCATTATGATACAATGCCTGTCCTCTCGATTTCTCAGCAACAAATCATTATATTTAGAAGTCAAGCCATCATTTTTGATATTCTTTTTATCTCGATTTTTTTCATTCACATAAAAACATTTTATATCTCTCAGAAATTCTATTATAAACAACCGCTTCTGTCGTAAATTTTTTTCGCCTTCAAATACTGGAAACGGATATTTTTTTATAACTTCCGTCTTAAACATCAACCCTTTATCGCCCTTCACACCAAACTTATTATAAATATCAAATTGAGATGCAATCATTTTATTTTTCGTGAAATTTCGTTCCAATAATTTTTTTCCATCGAGATATACAGATAAATAGCCCATTCCAGCAATTTTATCAAAATTTATTTTTCTCTGATTTTTTTCAACTCTTCCCAATATTCTAAAAATCTTTTCAAGTCCATTTTCCACATACTCATCATCAGAATCCAAGCACACGAATAATTCTCCTTGTGCCTTTTTCCACTCCAAAATTATATGCTCTCTGTTTTCCCCATTTTTCCTTATAAAAATACTTAATATCCAAAAATCTTTTCTCGCTGAAACTCTTCCACAATTTTTCCCAGTATTGTCTGTCGAACCATCATCGACAATCACCCATTCAAAAATCCTTAAAAGTCTGTTTTTTTCAACGATTTATACAATTTTTTTCAATAAATTTTCACGATTATATGTTGGAGTAAATATCGTAAATTTCATTTTTTTCTCCCTTCTAATTTTTTCATTATCTTTTTTTCAGTATATTATATCATTTTTATTGACTTTTTTTGTTATCAAAAATTAATGTTCCTATTCCACAATTTTTTTCGCCTAATCGATTTATCAAAAATTCGTCAAAAATATCATCCTGTATTGTATCTGCCCATTTTGCCATTTTTTTAATAACGTTATTTCTTCATCACCTTGAACACCAATAATTACAGCTTTATCTCCCACAGAAACACCCTCAATATCTGTCACATCAACCAAAATCATATCCATGCAAACCTCTCCCAAAAATATACGCCTTTTTCCCCTTTTATCAAAAATATATGAATTACTTGATTCTATCTGTTTTTTTCAAGCCATGTGCATATCCAATTGGAACAACCGCTACAACCGTATCTCGCTCCAACAATCCATTATTTCCATAAGAAACCTGCTCCCCTTACGAACCTTACGAAGACTGATTATTTTTCGAATGAAGATTTATCACTTGCTCCAGTCCAACTCTTTCTGAAAGTGGTTCCATCCCATAAATCGCCATTCCCACTCTTCCAAAAATCATAATTATATTTTTTTCCCTATACTTAAATAACAACGGACTCGCCTGTAATTGAGTATATCTGTAATCAATTCCCATTTTTGAAAAAAATCCTCAAAAATTCCTCATACTTTTTTTAACTTGTGCCTCTGTTTTTCTTAAAATTTTTCACTATCAGAAATATGAGAAAAAAATCGATACAATCTCTAACTTACCAATTTTTTTCAACAGTTTTTAACACCTTCTCCCTTTTTTTATCATATTCCAAAAAAATCTCTTATTTTCATTTCTAACTTGAAATCTCTTTAAAATACCACACAATTCTTCTATTTCATCCCCATCAAATCCTAATCTATTCATTCCAGTATTTAACTTTATATGAATTTGTATATTATTTTTCCCCTCTTCCAAAAATTTCACTAAAAATTTTTCTCATATTCTCGAAACTGAAAAAGACTGTAAATCGTCAATTCAATCCCATTTTCTACAGCTATTTTAATATCTTCAACTTCCGTATAATTCAGCATCATCACATTTACTTCTTTTCGAAAATCTTTCCCTCGAAATCCTCTTTATCTCCAAAGCTTCCTCGATATAAGCGACTGCATAATAATTACACCCATTTTTTCAATCAAAATCGGCAAAATATTTTCAATTCCCAAACCATAAGCATCATCCTTCAAAACATAAATGATATTTTTTATTTATCCTTTTAATTTTCTCAAGATTTTTTCTCTATTTTATTTCTACTAATTTCTAAATCAATTAACATTCTTTTTTCCTTTTTTATTTTTCTATTTTTTTATTATCTTACTAAAAATTTTTCCATTCCTTAAATTATATAATAAAAATTTGATATCTTTTTTATTCAAAACACATAATACATTTTTAATTATACTAAAAAGACTAGATTTTTTCTATAATTTTTCTAGTCTTTTTCAAAAAAATAAATATTTTTTTCTATTATTTCAATTCGTCTAATAATCCCCCATTCTCCATTTACTTTTTAAGAATACCGACATATTTTTTCAATCACTATTTCTGATGTTGTATTTTTTTCAATGCAATCTCTATTTGATTTATAAGTTCATCATAAACAATGTTGATAACTCTAATTTTTTTCATTCTCATTACCTGGTTTTTTTCCATAAAATCCAGTTCATCTTCACTATTATAACCTACCTTTTTTTAATAATATTGCTGTAATATCCTCATCTGAAATTTTTATCTAAAGCTTCTAGCCCTTTATCTAAATCTTTCATTTTCATATCATATACTACATCAGCAGTATTTTCATCAATAAATTTAATTTTTCTTTACAGAAAATGAAATAGATACATTTGATATAAAAGCATCAATAAGTTTCTTTTCATATTTTTTCCTCTAACTCTTTTTTTCTCGAACTACTCATTTTTAATATCTTTATCAAAACAAATTCATATTGCCTTTTCCTACTTCTTTACTCATTTCTGCTATTGCATAGTTAGAAATTATTTTTTGAAATAGGTTGTAAATCTCTTTGTAGTGCTTTTTCTATTTTTAGAAGATTCACTTTCCATCACTTCTTGTGATATTTGAACACCCTTTATTCTTCTGAAGAGTAATCGTCCCCGCAAATCCATTTCCCATAACTGCTAACATCATTACAAACAATAATTTTTTTCATAAACTCTATCTCCTTTGTAAATTTTTTATTTTTTTATAAGTATTATAACACAAAAATTCTATTTGATTCCACACTTTATTTTCTATCATTAGAAAAAAATATTCTAAAATTTCTTTTACAACCTCATCTGATTTTTAAGATACTTGTATGAGTTTTCCCGTCAATTACTTTTAAAACGACAATTTTTTTCAATCGAGCAGTTTCTATTGGAACCATACCGTCATCTTTTTCCTTTTTTATCATAAGCGAATACAAAGGATTATTTGTTTTTTATTCCCAATAATTACATAACAATCATAATCTGGTTCACCTAACTGATTCACAAAACTATTTTTGTCAACTTTTATCTGTCTCACAGCTTTTTCCTAAAATTGACTCAATGCTTCAGAAAGAACATTATCAGCTATCGAACTCCCATGAGAAGGCGGAGAAATAAACACAACTTTTCCCAATTCATCGATTTTTACTCTCTTTCAATTTATGTCGCAAAACAACTGATCCCAGTGAATGAACTACAAAATTCATTTTTTTAATTTTGACTTGCCTTCATTTAATCTTCTCTCATTCACTTGCTCTAATTTCTTCACTTCTTTATCAATTTCTGGATTAATATATTTTTCAACCATTCCTTGGATATCTTCCTTCGTTGTCGGATATTGAATACTAATTCCCTGCATATCCCTTTTCTTCCATTTTTCCCTTAATGTACGATAAATCATCCAATTTCCCATAAATACCATGAATAAAAACAACAATATCTTTATCAGTCGTATTAATATTCCCAAACTCTTCCACTTTAAATTCATGAGTCAGTATCCCTGCTCTAAGTGTAAATCCCACTAACAATGGTAAACCAATTACCGCTAATACATTTTTCATTACTACTCCTTTCATATCTAATTTCCTAGCCCATTTCTTATCTAAACTTCCAACAATGTACTCAAATCCATTTAAAATTAAATGATTACAAAATTATTTAAAATTGAGATTTTTAAAAAAATAGTCATAGTTTTTATGTTCAATTTTAAATCAATTTTTTTATTAAATATAATAATAATGTAATAATTTAGAAAAAGACTAGTTTCCTAGCCTCTTCTTCTATATTTTAATCCTTCATCAATTCTGCATTTTCCATTATAAACGGTCTTGCAGTCGGTTGTCCCCATTCAGTATCATATTTATTTGTCAAATATTTTTAAGTTGAGCTCTATTCTCAAATTTTATAGCTTTGATACGGTTCTTGGAACGCCAATTTTTCTAAGAATAATAATTTCCCATCTTTTAATTTCAACAGAATTCCTGTGTGACCGATGAAAAGTGTATTTTCTTCCTCGGTGAAATTTGCGAATGGAAAAAAACATCGAAATCATTGAGATTTTTATCATTATTTGAAAATTTTACTCCAAGTCGATTCCATTCATCTTTTACTTTTTTTCAAATGCACATTCACGTCTTTAGTATTTTCCGTAGCTATTGCTGAAAATATTGTTTTTAAAAGTCTTTTTCTCTGTGTCATTAAATAACGGAAAAGGCACATTATTCAATGCTTCTTCGTCTAAAAATAAACTTTTTGTCTCATCTTTAAGTGAAAAAGTGCTCGTTTTCAAAAATTGTCTCATGATAGTAAACGATGTTATTCTACAGTTAAATCCTGAAATTTAGGATTTTTTTCTCATCCCACAATTTTTGAAGAATTTCTTCGTTATAATCTGGATTTATATTTTGAGAAATTTTTGAATCCTTGTTTGATTAATTCTTGATTTTTTTACAGAATCATTAAAAAAATTCACACTTTTTCAAAAAAATAAATCTATGCTTTCTTGATTTACTCCTGCATCTTTTAAAAGCTTCAGCAGACTTCATTTTGCGTCTCTTTATCAACCAAATTTGAATAAACTAATTCCTTTAATTCTTTATTTTTGATTCGATTTATTTTTCGTGTTTTTTACCTCTTCCTGTTTCACACCAGTTTTCCCAGAATTTGAAATATTTTTTCATCTTTACTAGAATTTGAACAACTCTATAGTCGCAATTAAAAAGTCCAATAATTAATAATTTCTTCATATTTTTTTCTCCTTTTACTCCCTGTTATTTTTTTCCTATTTACGAAAGTCTATTTTTAAAATCCTCATATTTGAAAGTTCGTATCACTTTCAATCCATCTTTTTCAGTATAAACTACAATTGACGGCAAGTTTATTCCATTAAAAAGTATTTGTTTTTACCATGCTGTAGTGTGCCATATCTGTAAAAATCAATTTATCTCCAACTTTTACAGGCTCATCAAATGAATAATCTCCAACAATATCCCCCTGCCAAGCATGTAGGCCCACCTAATCTATAAGTATATTTTTTTCTCATTAGGCAATCCCCGAACCGAATATAAACGGTCTGTAAGGCATTTTCAATAACATCTGGCATATGACACGAAGCCGACGTATCAAGCAACAAAATATCCATCTCATTTTTTTGTAATATCTAAAACTTCCGATACCAAAAAAATCCTGTATTCAACGCCACAGCTTCTCCTGGCTCCAAGTAAACTTGCACATTGTAAGTTTCTTTTATATGATTTATACATTTTATAAGTTTTTTCTACATCGTAATCTTTACGCGTAACATGATGTCCACCACCAAAATTTACCCATTTCATTCCATGTAAATATTTCCCAAATTTTTTCCTCAAAAACTTTCAAAACATTTTTTCCAATGCGTCAGAATTTTTGCTCACACAAAGCATGAAAATGCAATCCTTCCAATCCTTCCAACTCATCTTCCTTAAAATTCTCAATCGTTACTCCAAATCTCGAATATCTCCCTGCAGGATTATAAATTTCTGTCTCAACTTCTGAAAAATTCGTGATTTACACGTAATCCACAACTTATATGTTTTTCCAGTCGCTTTTATTTTTCTCTTGAACTCTTCCCTTAAATTTATTCCATTGTGCAAACGAATTAAACACAATATGATTCGTAATATCCAAAAATTTCATCAAATTCGTCATCACGATAAGACGGATTAAAAAAATGTGAGTTTCCAATTTTTTTCTTAGTAAATTTTTTCTCCATTTCCTCATATCCTAATTTTTGCCTCAAAAAGCGAACTCGCTGTAGTTCCATCCAAATAATGTCCAATCAAAGGATAAAAGTAAAACATCGAAAAATCCTTTCTGTGCCAACAAAATCTTACATCCTGTTCTATCCTTAACATCTTTTAAAAATTTTCAAATTTCTTTTCAACAATCTCTCATCCACCAAAAAAACGACGGTGTTGGCAGATTTGTAATATCTATATCAATATATTTATTTTTGCCATAATTATTCCTCCCTTAATTTACTTTAGATTTCCCATGAAATAATTTCTCGTATTCCTTCTTGAATTTTTTTCATCCTCTAAAAATTTTTCTCAAACAAATCTTTTTCTATTTTTTTATAGTTTTTTTCAATCGCCTTTTTATACCTAAACTCATCAATTTTTCGCATGATTTCCACTTCTCAAAAACTTCTGGAACCTCATATCCATCAATTTCAACAGGTCTTGTATATTGCGGAAATCCCAAAAGACCATTATAAAATGAATCTGTTTCAAATGACTCTTTTTTTATAACGCCTTCCTTTATTCTACTAATCGAATCCAATAGAACCAAACTCGGCAAATCACCACTACTCAAAAACATAGTCTCCAATCGAAATTTCCTCATCAACAAATTTTTTTCAATCACCTCTCATCAAGACCTTCATATCTACCAGAAATTATCACTAACTCTTCTTTTTTTCGCCAATTCCATAACCTTTTGATGATCTAAAGTCTTTCCTTGAGGAGTCACAAAAAAATAACATGTGGCTTTTTAAATTTTGAATTTTCAGATTTAAAATCTTCATTTTCATTTCCAATTTCATGATTATTTTCTCTGTCTAAATCCTCTTCATTCAAATTTTCTTTTCCATAAAAATCAAAAATTCTCTTGAAAAATAATTCCAATACGCCTCTGGCTTCAAAACCATTCCAGCCCCTCCACCAAAAAGGCATATCATCCATCTGATTGTGCTTATTTCTCGCATAATCCCTAATATTCACAATATCATATTCCATTTTTTTCCAAGCTCAATAGCCCGTTGTAAAATCGTTTGTGACAAATACATCTCAAAAACTTCTGGAAATAAAGTCAACACACTAATTTTCATCTGTTTCCTCTCTCATCCCCTCAATCAACTCCACATCCATTTTTATTATTATCAAAAATCTATTTTTTTCACAAAAACATCTATTTGCGGAACCAATATTTCTTTATGGTTTTTAATATCTTGAATTACCAATATATCATGAGTCATGGTCTCCATAATGTCTATAACTTCTCCAATTTTTTTCACCTTTTTCAAAAACTTCTACTCCCAGCAAATCCTTTAAATAGAAATCATCTTCTGTTTTTTTCTGGAAGCAAGTCCCTGTCTTATCTTTTTATTTGAAGTCCATTCAACTCTTTTGCCAAATCAATATTATTTATTCCCTCAAAATTTATAATCGCTTTTTTTCTCATTAATTCTTTTTAACACTTTTTCACCAAAAAGAACCTTTCTTCGACTATCCTTTTTCAAGCAAAAACTCTTTCACCAACAATAACATCTATACCTTCAAACATCGAATTTATCTTCACACTTCCCGTCAAATGATGCGTTCCAACGATCGTCCCAATATTAACTAAATTTTTCCATCCTTTTTCCTTTCTTATTTCGTTAACATATTCTCATTTATCTTTTTACACTACTTTCTAGATTTCTTAAAATTTCTACTTTCTTCTGCAATTATTTTTCAATTCTTCCAATGAAGTATCATCAAAATTTGTCAGCAACCGCTGAAATCACACCTTCTACCAATGGTGCATCTGCAATTTGTGCATTTATTTTTCCCTTTCAAACTTTCGATTGCTTGATTTGCATTAAAAACAGAACTTCCCATATCGACAAACACAAGAACTCCTTCTCCTTGATCTGCCTCTATAATTGCATCTTTCACATTGTCGACATTTGTTCCGTAAATCTCATTTTTTTACGTCTCCACCATTTTTTTATTTCAAAATCTTCCTGTTGCAAAACTTTTGCAAAAATTAATAATTTCTTCTGCCAATTTATTACTATGGCTTACTACTACAATTCCCACCATTTTTAATCGTTCTCCTTTTTATTTCTATACTTTTTACTAATTTTTCTCCCAATAATCTATCTAAAATAATTGATACTGCACTTCTCACACATAAATGATTATATTTTGTTTTACCTCTAATCGGCTCCAAAAATTTTTGTATGACATATCCATAATTTCGCTTGTCAATCCCCAACCTGTTCCAAACAATATTAAATATGGTGCCTCATCTTCAACCATTTCTTTTCCTAAATCTTGATACGACGTAGTATTAGGAAAGATTCTTGCTGAAGTTGTTATTATTTTTTTGGCTCTTTCCTTCTATTTTTTTATTGTCTCAATTGCAGTTTCTACAGAATTTTCTAAATCCGTATTTTTCAAAAAGCCTCTTTTCTATTTTTTATTAAATTCTATCCCGTCACCCTTCTGTCCAATAATTAATAATTCTATTCTGTTAATTCTTGTTGTGCATCAACAGGCGTGATAATAAAAATATTTTTTTATATCATATGTTCTACAAGTTCTCGAAATATCATGAATATCAAAGTTCGTTACCGATGTTGCTACCACTTCCTCATTTCTATTATACACTGGATAATGAACTAATCCAACATAAATATTATCTCTCATCTTTTTCTTTTTCCTTTCTCTTTCTTATTTTTTTCTATGATTAGAATATATCTTTATCCCGTATTCTTTCATCCTCTTATTATTTTTCAGTATAAGACAAAAATCATTATAAATAATAGCACTGTCTGTATCCAAAAAAATTACAAAAATCAGTAGAATTATGAGCAATTACTCCTAAAATTAAAGATATCTTCAATATATTATTCTCATTATTTCTCATTATTTCATAAATGTATCTCAAAAAAACAACTAACAATGCCAATGTTCCAACAACTCCATAACTCAAAAAGTGATTCAACCAATGCGTTATGAGAGTGTGGATAAATAAAATTTGTAAATTTATAATAATAAAAAAATTTCCGTGTCCATAAAGAATATTTGTCTTTTCGAATATTCCAATTGCTATTTTTTTATTATATCCACTCTCAACCAAAAAAATATTCTATAATACTTTTTTTCTCGCAAAAATGGGAAAAATCCATAAATTACTCCGATAATATAACTAACTAAAACTACTATTGTCGCAATAAAATATTTTTCTTTCAAAAAAAGTAATAAAATAACACAAATACTCCAACTGTTATCCCAATTAGAGCCGATCTCGAACCAGATAAAATCAATGTTGCTATATTCAAAAAGAATATCATAAAATTCCATTTTGATTTTTTTCTCAAATGCAAAATATAAATTCGCAACTGCAATCATCATCATCACACTTCCTAAATAATTTGATTGTGAAAAGCGAAATATCCAGCTCTTTTTCTTGTAATCAAATATTCAATAACCCCCTGTCACAAAAGGCAAAACCGAAACTTTACAAAAGTAATTCCAAATTATTCTTTTTCGTACTACTTTCCATAATCAAGGTGTAATACCTTCCGACCATAACACACAGTAAAAATCGGTATCGCTATCAATCCGTACCAGTTGTCATATATCATAGCCATCACAATTGAAAACCCTAAAACTATTTCTGACTACAATCAGAGATCTGTCTTTCAATATTTTTTTATATTCGCCAGAAAAAAATAAATCTATCAAAATCAAAACTGTAAAAAGTACCACAAACCAATAATGGACAAAAATTGATACTCCCTAACAGCGTATACAATATTCGTAAATAATTATCATTCGTCATATTTGCTATTTTCAAGTTTATTCCCCTCTTTTTAATGAGAGCTAAATTAATATCCTCTCACTCAGTTTTCATTTCAAAATTTTAATAACTATTTATCAAAATTTAAAGCACTCCATTTTCAAATGCATAAGGATTGTACTTACCTTTTTCTAGTTTCTAAACTTCCGATTATTTCTCGCACTTCCTCTGACTCTCAAAAGTGAAATCCAATCTCAATTCATCAAAGTTACATTCCAAAAATTTCATCCATTTTAGGAATCAAATTCATCGGCTTATCCAAATACAACTCAATATTATTCAAATCATTTTTTTCAAAACTTTATATTTGTCGTAAAATTCTCCCTCAAGCTCCTTATATTCCTCATCAAATATTTTATGCTCAATATACATTCCCTTCAAATATCCGTAAATTACCAATCCTTTTTTTACTTTATCTGATTTTATATTTCTCAATTGTCGATGATTTAACTCAGAGCGAAATAAAAACAGTTTCTATATTTGGAAATCTCGAAAACATTTCTATCGTATGATTATTGAAAAATATTCAAATTCCAGTCAAGCGACTGTCCCTTCAAACCATTTTTTTCTCCCATAATCGCCCTCGATACAAGTTTGAAGCCAAATTAGTATCCACTTTTATCTTTCCTAAATTTTTTTCTCTTTCGCAACGTCATACTGTTTATGATAAATCTTTTTCAATTCCAGCCTCACGACAAGCTCTCTCTTGCTCTTCATTTGACACTAATGCCGAAAAATATTGGCGTTACAGTCTCTGATTTATTCTCAAAATGATATTCTTTCTTTTCGGTGCCTTTCTTCTATACGATTGCAACAATTTTTTTCCTGTAATTGAGCCACACATTCCTGTTTCAAAGCCTTCAACTCACTAAATGGAATAAATGTTGTCCCATCATAGTCAATCGAAATATTCCCCAACTCAAACGACGTATCACCCAATTCTCCTAATTTTTTTCTGCAATCTGTTCTTTCGTTATCACTCTCTTGGCATCTTGCTCCAAAAATATCTCCTTTTGCAACAGCCACAATCTTCTGACCCCTTTATATTCTCAATTTCAAATTTCAATTCCAACTCTTTTCCTTTTTAGCAATCAATTCCCCAGCTATCGTTGAAAAATCTCTTTGAAACCTTTATATTATGAATAATTCTATCATTTATCTCTTTAGAATAATTTTTATAAATATATTTTTGTTCCTTTCGGCAATTTTCCAATCGAAATCGTATCATTTTTCTGAGCCTTTTTGAACTTTTTTTCTCCATTGAAAATTATTTTTGTTTACATATTCTCCCTGAAATCGCTTCAAAGTTTTCATCTACAAACTGAACACCATCTCCTAAAATCAAATCGTCATCAATTCTAAAATTATTCGTCTCACCAATTCTCACACCTAAAAAGTACCCAAAAATTAGACGAATACTTAAAGTTCATAAGTTTGTTATCCAAATAAAAATATCCTTTTGAATATCCTCGATTAAATAATTTATAACTCTTCTGTAGGTCTTGGTGTCCCCTTCAAAAATATTATCATAATAACTCACTGTTTCAAATACATACTCACTAGATTTTTTTACGCCCTTCTACTTTTATCCCTTCAATACCAATTTCTTTTAGCATATTAATTTCCTTCGCCTGTAACAACTGATCATTTGGACTCAAAAATATGCCTCTTTCCCTTTCTCATCAGTAAATTTTTTTCTGCAAGAATACGCACAAAAGTCCTCTATTTCCACTTCTTCCTCCAATAAAACTACTGATGTAGCAATTTCCTGAATACGAAATACAAAGCGATCCAGACACAAAAATCTCTAACTCAACATTTGTTTTTCTCGAATACTTTTTATCTCTTCAAATGACAATTCTCTCGCCAAAACAACACGATCCAACCCTAATTCTTCCAGTTTTTTTCGCTTCAACATGATTATAACCGTCATTTGTGTACTTCCATGGACTCTCAACCCTGGAAAAATTCTCTTTTTATAAATTTTATAAATCCTAAATCCCTCGAACAATTACTGCATCAATTCCATGTTCGTAAACTCTTTTTACATTATTGTACATACTATTTATTTCTGTATCTTTTTAATATCGTATTTAATGTCATCGAAGTCATAATTCCTCGCGAGTGAGCGTAATCAATCGCATCCAGCACTTCATTTATCGCAAGATTTTGATTATTTCTTCTAGCTCCAAATCCTCTTAATCCAAAAAAATACTTCGTTTGCTCCTGCTTTTATTGTCGCTTCTAGTTTTTCATAATTTCCAGCTGGTGCAACTATATTCATAAATCCCTCACTTTCCTATAAGAGCTCAGTGCCGCTCTCAAACTCGGCTTTTGCTACAAAAACTTCTACACTCTCATTTTTAAAAAAATTATCTTCTCACTTCTTTATATTATAACAAACATTTTACTTTTTTTACCAAATTCTTTTTCACATTTTTTTATTAAAAATAAAATTAAGAATATCTTCATTATTGTCCATACAATGATTTTACATAATCAGTTTTCTCATTATTCTCATCATAAATGTATATTGCTTCCTCTATTTTTAAAGCCTTTTTGGCATCTTTTACTGCTTCCAATAGACAAATTTTAGCGTCATTTCCGTATTTTTGTGTAACAATTTTTTCATTCGTTTTGGTTCTAGATTATATTTTTTTAGAAGTAAAATTACTTCAACTAGCCCTATCACTTCGAAATACTAATGAAAAACTTCCCATATTTTTTTCAACAAATAACTTGTAGCTTCTATAATATTCTCCAAAGTTAAGTCAATATTGTGTCTTGCTCGACTTAATTGGTCTAAATCATTTATCTGACTCAAATCTCCTGTAAACTCAAAAATATGGAGGATTTGTGACAATTGCATCAAATTCATCTCTTTTGAATAATTTTTAAAATTTTTTATATCATCAGACAATATTTCTACTTGATTTTTTTACGCCGTTATTCTCGATATTTTTAGCGATTTCTGACATAATTTCTTGTATTTCAATTCCAACTATTTTTTGCTTTTTGATTTTTGCTAGTAGTATGAAATTATCCCACATCCAGTCCCGATATCTAATATTTTTCGTTTTTCGATTAATTTTAACAAAAATCTGCCAGTAAAACTGAATCTAAAGTAAAATTTTTGAAAAATCATTTCTTTGAATAATTTCCATATCTTTTAATGTTGTTCTCGTTTCTTCTCCTGTTTTTCTTCATTCTTTCCACCTTTAATTTTTGATTGTTTCTTTTTCTCATTACAAAAATTAAAAATATTTTATCAAAAACTTGTAATGACAAAAAGAGGGAAATAAAAAAACTACATCTCAAAAAATTCAAATAAATCTAATTTCTCAAGATGTAGTTATTAAAGTACTTTAAATACCTTCAAAATTTCTATTGTTGTTTATTATTGACCTTGGAAAGGTGAGAATTGAATTCAATTCTTCTGTTTTCAAATCTTCCTTCGTCAGTTTCATTTGTAGCAACTGGTTCTCTTTCTCCCATTGAGTCAACTCCAATAACTCTAGCTGGATCCAATCCGAATTCAACTAATTTATTTCTTACGCTAATTGCCCTTCTCATACCAAGTTTCATATTGTATTCGTCAGAACCTTTAGAATCTGTATGTCCAATAATTCTAATTGCATAATTTTTTTGTTCCGCATATGCTTTTAACATTTCTTAACAATTGAAGTATCTTTCTTTTTACTATATCTTTATCGAAGTCAAAAATTCAATTTACCTGCATCTAATACAACAACTTCTTCTTTAGGTTCAACTTTTACTGCTTCTGCTCCTTCTTCTTCAAGTTCCAAAGCATTAATTCTAATTGTATTTTTCTCTCATTTGAGTAGTTGTCAATTTTCTAGCCATTACTGGTGCAGAAACTAACAACATTGCTAATAATCCGATTATTGTTGATTTTCTAACCATTGTTCTGCCTCCTTCTCTAATGATTTATATTCTGGAGCATTTCTAGTTGGTTTGTTTTCTTTTAAATACTCTTCAATGTGATCTAATCTTTCAGTGTTGTAGTTTACTAATCTTGCATTTGTACAAGATAAAGCTCCCTAAACCCTAACGCTAATAATGCTAATTTTTTTCATTACATTTCTCCCTTTCTAAAATTATTTTATTATATTTTTTTAAAAAAATTATATACCTAAACTAATTATAACTAATTTTTGTTATTGCAAATGTTTATTTCATTTTTATCTTGAATTTGATCTAATCTTTGTTCCATTTTTTTCCAAGATTTCATTATTTTTTTGTTAAATGTATCTATGTTATTGTTGATTTGTGTTACTCTTTTTTTGATTCTTTGGATTTCTACATCCATTTTTCACTTTCAGTCATATTTTTTTCTTTAGCTTTTCATTGCTTTTAATTTCAGCTTTTTTTAGAATTTACTCTTTTTACTCTAGGTGCTGTACCAGTTGTTGTAGTTCCAGTCACTTCTACTGGAGTTACTTCACTGCTTGCTCAGCTTGTCTTTGTTTTTGCTACTTTTAGTAATCTTTGTACTCGTCAGATCAGTATTTGATTTTCCCTGCTGAAAATGATAATTGACTTACTACTAATACTGATAATGTCGCCATTCCGATAATTTTTTTCATATTTTCTTCCTTTCTCATTTGACTTCTTATTCTTCAGTATTTTTATTATTTTTTTATTTGATTTTTACTACTTTTTGGTTTTTGTGAAGATCTTCTTGAGTCAACTTTTTGAAGATTGTTTTCCTAAAACATCATTATATCCAACAACTTCCGCTTCCTCTCTCTTAACACTTCTTACTACTCTTTCATAAAAATCAACTTTATCAGTGCTTTTTCTGAATTGTATTGTAATCTTTCCATTGGAGTTTTTTGGTTTTTGGTGCTTCTTCTTTTTGATCTAAGTATTCGTCTACTGTCCCATCTGACATTTCTTTTCTAGCTTCATCCATTGCTTTTTGAGCATCTTTAACTACTTTTTTTCTCTTTTACTTTTTACTGGTTCAGTTTTTTTATTCAAATTTTTGTAATAATCATTTCTAGCTTCTTTTTAATAAATCTTGTGCACTTGCTCCAAAACACTTGAGCAGATGTCGCTAACACTAATCCGATAAATAAAGTTTTTTTCATATCATCCCTATTCCCTTTACTATATTTTTTTATTGCATTACTGATAAAAAGAGTTTCTAATTCAGCAATTCTAGTTTGTTTTTGTACAATTGTTTTTTTCTAAATTTTTGTAATATTCATCATAGTTTTTCAATATTTTTTTGTACTCATCTCTATGCCATCTAACTCTGAATCTTTTTCAATTTTTTTCTTGTAATTTTTTTCTTTTCCTATTAATTTATTTTTTGTAAATCTTCAACTTCTTTTTCCAGTCTGTCTTTCTCATTTTTGGAATTCTGCTTTCTTCTGAGCTTCTTTTTGCAATAAATCGTTAAATTTATTTTTCAATTGCATTTAAACTCGATTCCAAACTGTTTGTGTTTGGCGCTGAATATCCAATTACTGATACCATAATAACGCCCGCTATTAGCAATGCTTTTTCTTTTCATTACTAGACCTCCCATTTTTTTATAACTGTCTTTTTCTCCTTAACTTTTTAGTTACATTGTATCATAAAAAAATACAATTAAAATTTTTAATTTTTTTAGCATTATTTTTTGAATTTTTAAATTTATGAAAAATTACCCAAAATTTAACAATAAAGATTAATAGTATTCTCATTTTTAATTTTTTTATACTAAAATATTAACTTTAATTATTAAATCTGATCCAATAATTCAAATAATTCATTTGCTGATTGAATAGTTTCTATTTTTTTCTACTAAATCTTCTTCATACGACAATTTAGAGATTTCTGCTAACAAGTCTAAATGTTCTTTTTTTCACCTTTAGGTGTCTGCTATCATAAAGATTAGTTTTTGATGGTTCTTCGTCCATGCTATCAAAATCAACTCCATTTTTTTGAAATTCCAAATGCTAATGCAATTTTTTTGAAACACATGGAGATTTTGTGTGTGGTACCGCGATATCATCTTGCATTCCTGTAGAGCATAATTGTTCTCTTTCTAATAATGCTTCAATAAATTCTTCAGTACTTTCTTCTGGGATAACTCCAGTTTTTACAAATAATTCTATCATTTCATTAAATATTTCTTTTTGTTGTCCCTTGCAAATCTAAATTTACTCTTTCCACTGTTAAATAATCTTGTATTCTCATTTTACTTCCTTTCTTTCTACGAAAAATTGTCATAATTTCTTAAAAATATCCTCTATTATTTCTTTTTTTCTGAAATTTCAGATAAATTATAAATCAAGTAATCTTTTTTTCCTTTCTAAACCAAGTCATTTGCCTTTTGGCATATCTTCGACTTTCTCTTTTGATATCTTCTATCGCTTCCTCCAAAGACACTTTTCCATCGAAATAATTAAACAATTCTTTTGTAACCCTATTGCCGATATTTTTATATAAACTATCCTCATAGTTATTATATACTTTTTTTGCCTCTTCGACAAGTCCTTTTTGTATCATTATGTCAACTCTTTTTATTTATTCTTTCGTACAATTCTTCTCTATTCCTAGTCAAAAACACCTTTAAAAAAATTATAATTATTTTTTTAATATTTTTACTCGCAGTTCACTAAATTTTTCCACCAGTTATTTTTTGCAAACTTCTATTGCCCCTAACTAATCTCAATTTATTATTCAAATCAATTTCATTGTAAGCCTGTAAATCTAGTACTTTCAAAAATTTCTTGCAATTCTTCTAACGATTTTTTTCTAAATCTTTTCTTATCTTCTCATCTTTTGTTGGCAAATCAGAAAAATCCATCTGTTATTGCTCTTATATAAAGTCCCGTTCCACCAACTAAAATTATATTTTTCAGCATTTTTCTTCTTTCTCGTGCAAAATTTTTATTCACTTCTACTTCAAAATCGCCAACAGAATAATCTTCATCGAGTTCTACAACGTCAATCATATAATGTTTGATTCCTTGCATTTCGTCTTCTGTTACTTTTGCTGTTCCAATGTCTAAAAATTTATAGACTTGCGAGGCATCAGCCGAAATAATATCCACATTCAGCCTTTTTGCAAGTTTTTATTGATAAATCAGTTTTTCCCAACGCCTGTAGCTCCACTAATTACTATTCCTTTTTAATTTTTTATTCATAATTCTTTCTTTCTATAATACATATTCAAATTCATATCCAGCAATTACAATAATGTCGCCTTCTTCAACTCCAGCATTTTTCAAGCTCTGTTTCCATTCCTAAACTTCTCATTTTTGTAAGAAATTAATAATTCCTTCTTCACCCATAAATACATATTTTTTTAAGTACATCGTCAACAATTCTTCCATCAACTTCAAAAACATGTTCTTCAAGTTTTCTAATTTCCCAGTCTTCTTTTTTTATTAATTTCTCTCAATAATTCGTCTACTGAATATTCTTCTTCCAATTCTTCCCTAGGAATTTCTTGAATCATTTCCCAAGCCTTATTTAATACAGGTTTTTAGTCCTTCATTTGCAATAACTGAAACTGGATAAACGTATTCAACTCCATTTTTCCTTCACAAATTTTTTTCAAATTCATCTAATTTTTTTCTTCTTCATAAAAGCATATCAATTTTATTTGCTACAACAATTTGTTGCTTTTTAGATAATTTTTTTCACTATAATTTTTTTAATTCTTGATTTATTTTAATAAAATCTTCCTTTGGATCTCTTCCATCAATTCTCGAAACATCAACGATATGAATTATTAATTTACATCTTTCAATATGTTTCAAAAAAATCTATCTCCAAGTCCTACTCCTTCGTGTGCCCCTTCTATTAATCCAGGAACATCCGCTATCACAAAAACTTTGCTCATCATCTACTCTCACAACACCTAATTTTGGTTTCAACGTCGTAAAATGATAACTTGCAACTTTTTGATTTTTGGCATTGAAACTTTATTAATAAAACTTGATTTCCCAACACTCGGATAACCAACCAATGCAACATCAGCCAATAATTTCAACTCTAATTTTTATTTTTTTAATTCTAATCCTTCTCTTCCACTTTCTGCTAATTTTTGGTGCTTTTTTTACTGAAGATTTAAAATGGATATTTCCACGTCCTCCATCTCCACCTTTCAAAAAACACAACCCTTTCATTAGGATTACTCAAATCCATAACAATCTATTCGATTCAAAATCTCTAATCATCGTACCTACAGGAACTTTTTATCACTAAATCTTCTCCTGATTTCCCAGTACAACGAGCTGCACTCCCTTTCGTACCATCACCAGCCTTAAATTTCTTGCTACTCTTAAAATCCACCAGCGTATTAATATTTGGATCTGCAATGAAAACGATGTCTCCACCTTTTCCTCCGTCTCCGCCATCGGGGCCCTCCAAATTGTACGAATTTTTTTCTCTTCTAAATGTAGCACTCCATCTCCACCTTTTCCAGATATCACCGTAATTACACTTTCATCTATAAACATTTATTTATCACCTTTTTCTATTTTATTATACTCCACGAATTATAACATAATTTCTATAATTTTTGTAAGATTTATTTTTAAAAAGGAGCCTAAAAACTCCCTTTACTACACAATGCTTTTTTGCTAGTAATTTCAAGCCAATTTGACTCTAACATCATGCTTGACTTTTAAATAAATCCAATGCTGAAATCTGTGTTTTAACGAGTTCTTGATATCGTTCTGGACTAAACTGTTCTTTTCTTTTGATAGAGTATTTTTTCCCGATTTATCTACTCGAGCAGAATAAGCTCCTTCCCAGTCTTTTTCAAATATTGGAAATGAACTCCAGTTTGTTTTTTTGACAATTCTTTCTCGTTTCATTAACGTTAGTAAGTTTGGTTCATTGTTTTTAAAATTTTTCTGCTTTCGTGTTTTGAAGGTACCACTTCTAAATTTCTTTTGTCGTCAATAGATGTATTGTTTTCTGGCTTTTTTAGGTTCAGCTACTTCTTTTACAGTAGAATTCGAAAAAAATCCGAAAACCCCGATAACAAAAAAACGTGAATAAAACTGTGTCTGAAAATTTAAATTTGAAAAAAATTTCTAAAAACTTTTTAACACTTTCCGTTAACTCTCTTAATTTACTCGTCACAGCGACTCACCTCTTTCATTTTTTTATCATTTTTATTTTCTTCTAACCCTTGGTTTTAGTTGATGTTTGAGCCTTTTTTTCTTTTCTATAAATCCAAGGTTCTACATAACCTCTTTTCGAAAAATAATCCTAGCTTATTTTTCTTCGCATTAGCTTGTAATTGCTCCATCTCAGTATCTTTTTTATCGTATTCGTAATACCACCACGCATTTCCAGTTCGAACCATCTCTTGATTGACATTTTTCCCATTTACATAAACGACTGCTACTGAACGACCATATCTATCTCGATTTTTTTACTTCAATTTCAACCAAATTATTTCCAATAATTTTTTTGCTAAAAGCTCGCTCGGCTTTCTGGACCGTAATCTTGTGTTTTTTTCTGGAGCGTCAATTCCGTACATTCTTATTTTTCACAACCTCATCAACAAGTTTTCCATTCTCAACTTTCTGTACATTAATTGTATCTCCATCACTCACTTTTAAAAACTTGATATTTCCCATTTGACGCTATTGAATTATTTTTCCAATATTCTTTCCAATCTCTGTTTTTTTGTCCCAGCATTTGCCTTTATTAGAATTTTTTTATTAAAATTCATCATAAACGCTCATTAAAATAACAATTAGCACAAATACTGTTCCCAACATCACTAATTGATTCTTCCCTTCATCCACTTTCTGTGACACTCTCTCACCCCCTTTTTGGCATAATTTTCCAATTATCTAATCCTTATTTCAAAGCATTATCAAAATCAGCAATTAAATCATCAATGTTTTCAAATCCAACTGCAATTCTAATTAATGAATTTGTAAATCCACGTGCTTCTTTTTTTCTTCTTCGTGCATTTCCAGCGTGAGTAATTGTACTTGGGTGAGTTACCAATGTTTCTGCTCCTCCAAGACTTGCTGCAAAAAAATTGCTATGTTCAAACTTTCAAAGAATTTTTTACTTTTGTATCATCTTTTAATTTGAAAGAAAAATACTGAACCTCCACCACTTGCTTGGCTTTCATGAATTGCTTTTTCCTTTATTTGAGTCCAATGTTGGATAGTAAACTTTATCAACTGCATCGTGATTTTTGGAAAAAAATTCTATCAATTTTTCTGTATTTTTTGAGTCGCTCCACTCTTAATTTTTAAAGTTTTCAAACTTCTAATTAATAACCAGCTATCAAAAGGCGAAATCAAAGCTCCTGCTGCTACTTTGTGAAAAATTTAATTTTTTTCGGCTATTTCTTCGTTATTCGTAACTGCCACTCCCGCTAATAAATCATGATGCCCAGACAAGAATTTTTGTAGCACTGTGAATTACAATATCAATTCCCAAATCTAAAGGTCTTTGTAAATATGGTGTCATAAAAGTATTGTCTGCAATCGTAATCAAATTATGTTCTTTTCGCTATTTTTTTACAACTCCTCTGATATCTGTTACATCCAATAATGGATTTGAAGGTGTTTCAATCAAAATTGCTTTCGTATTAGGTTTTTATTGCTTTTTCTAATATTTTCCAAATCTGTCGTATCTACAAATGTCGATTCCACACCAAATTTTGAATAAACATCGTGTAAAATTCTATAAGTCCCACCGTAAATATCAATTCCTAAAATTATGTGATCTCCTGCTTTTAAACATTGTAAATACTGATGTTGTAGTCGTTATTCTCAAGAAAAATGCAAAACCATATTTTTCCATTTTCTAAATTTGCTAATAATGCTTCCACGTCATTTCTAGTAGGTGCCGACACTCTTGAATATTCAAACTCTTGAGTCACTCCAAACTCTTTAACTGGAAATGTCGAAGCAAAATCTACACTTGTTCCCCACAATCTTTCTTTTTTTCCTTCTTTTATCCCATGTATTGTTCTTGTCTCAAATTTCATATTAAAATCACTCTCTCCTATGTAAAAATTTTTTTGTAAAATTTTCTATCTAAAAATTTCTATTTTTTTACAATTTTATCAAACGCTATTCTTTTCGCTCCTACATCGGGCTCCCCTATCCAACGTTATTTCTCCACGTACCTCAAATCCTTGTTTTATCAAAACTCTTTGCATCGGAATATTTTTCCGTATGAGTATCCGCCCTCAAATTTTTCAATCCCATTTTTACGACAAAAATTCTCAGAATAACTCAAAACTTTTGTAGCGATTCCTTGATTTTTCACGCTATTATCAACGGCAACCCTGTGAATTGCCACATAAGGTTCTGTTGTCTTCCAACTTCCATCTATATTATCATAAGCTGTCTCGTGTTCTGGTGATAAAACAATTGTCGCAAACAATTTTTTTACTGCTATTTTTTATCAAAATTTTCATTTTCAGTCGATGCTTTTTCTATTTCTAAAAACATAGCTTATCCCTTTATTTACATCATTCTCTATCTTTTCTCTATTCGGATATCCATTTTGCCACTGGTCAATTCCCCATCTCTTTTAACGAACTTTTTAGCCATTTCTATAAGCTCCAAAAATTCTATCAACATCTTCCATTCTAGATTTTCTAAAATTCATAAACCTCCTCCTTTCCTCAAATTTATCTATATTTGCCAATCAATTTCCTTTTTCGCCTAGTTCTCTCAAAATTTCATTTGCTCTAATAAAATGATTACATCCAAAAAAATCCACGATTCGCAGAAAGCGGACTTGGATGAACACCTTCCAAAATATAATGTTTTTGCGTATTAATCAATTTTTTTCTTACTCTTCGCATTATTTCCCCACAAAATGAAAAATTAATGGCTCTTCCCTGTCATTCAAATATTTTTATCACGTTATCTGTAAATATTTCCCAACCAATTTTTTGAGTGAGAATTTGCATTCCCAGCAACTACAGTTAACGCTGTATTTAAAAGCAATATTCCTTGTCTTGCCCATTTTTCTAAATATCCACTATTACTCATTTCATAACCGTATTCATTATGAATTTCCTTATAAATATTTTTTAGTGACGGTGGTAACGGTACTCCTTTTTTTCACGGAAAAAGCCAATCCATGTGCCTGATTTTTCACCATGATAAGGATCTTGCCCAAGCAAAACAATCTTTACAATCTTTGTAACTTGTCAACTTAAAAAGCTGTAAAAATCTCATCTGCTTTTAGGATAAATCGTTTTCGTCTTATACTCTGATATCAAAAATTTTCTCATTTTTTTGTAATAATCTTTTTCAAATTCCTTGTGTTCCTCAAAAATTCCATCCCAATCATTTCCAATATTTACCATTTCAACCTCTTTTTCGCTAATCCCTAAAATTTATCACAATTTTTTTCTTTTATCTAAATTTATATGTGAAATTTCAACATTTGCATTCTCAAGAATCTTTTTGGAAGCCTTAGTTGTTTCCAAATCTTTGTGCTTATCTGAAAAAAATAGACAACTTTCTTTATACCGACTGAACAATTGCCTTCGCACACTCATTGCACGGAAAATGTGTCACATAAATCGTACTATTTTTTTAGAGATTTTATACTATTTAAAAATCGCATTTAATTCAGCATGAACAACATACGGATACTTCTGTTTCCAAAAAGTCTCCTTCTCTTCCCCAAGGCATCGTATCGTCAGAACTTCCCATCGGAAAACCGTTATATCCTATTCCAATTATTTTTTTATCTTCATCGATTATACAAGCTCCCACCTGTGTCGATGGATCCTTACTCCGCATCCCAGACAAAAACGCTATTCCCATAAAATATTCGTCCCACGACAAATAATCTTCTCTTTTCGACATTTTCTACCTCCTTCTAAGCACAACAATTTTTCAATCTGTTACTTTACAACAGCCTTTCTCACACTATCTGCAAACTGAATTTCCACTTTATCCTCTCGACTAAGCTCAATTCCTCTTTTAACAATCTTGCCATCCTTTCGAGTAATTGTGTACCCTTGCTTCAAAAATATCCTCCACCGAAAAATTTTTGAAAGTCTAGCCTTTTTAATTTTTAAATTTTCTCTCGATTTTTTTCAATCCTACTTTTTTTATTTCTTTCGTTAATTTTTGCTCTTTTTCCATCATATCAATTTTTTTATCGTTCAAAATATTCAAATAATTTTTGATATAATAATTTTTTTCTCGTTGCTCTAGTTCTTTTTTTCATTAAAAACAATTTTTATTTAATAACGATTTTTGATAATCTATTTTTCACTACTAAATTTTCTACTAATTTTTTCTTTTTCTGGAATTAAAATTTCTGCAAACTTTTGAGTAGGTGTCGCGCTCTTCTATCAGCTACCAAATCTGACAACAAATTATCAATTTCATGCCCTACAGCAGAAACAATCGGAATTTTCGACTTATAAATCGCTTCTATTACAGGCTCCTCATTAAACGCCCATAAATCCTCAATGCTTCCACCCTCCACGCCCCTACAATCAACACATCCAAATCCAATTCTCCATTATCACAAATTCTATTAAAAAAATTCTATCCCTCTAGAAACCTCTATTGCTGAACCTTCTCCTTGAACCTTCGACGGATAAAGATAAATATTAACATTTGGAAATCTTTTTGTGAGTTGTATTTATAATGTCACGTATCACGTCTCCAGTCTCAGCCGTTACAACTCCAATATTCATAGGCATTTGTGGCAATTTCTTTTTATTTGATTCAGCAAAAATACCCTTTTTCATTGTACTCTCTTTTTAAGATTTCCATTTTCTCATACAATGATCCAATTGTATTCGTTTTCTCAAGAAAAATCAGCGATAATTTGAAATGAACCATTTGTTTCATAAAGTGACGCATTCCCTCGAATTTTTTTACTTGATCTCCTTCTTTCAAATCCGTAGGAACTCCACGAAACCTATACTTAAAAATCGCACACTTTTACACTTGCCTTAGCATCCTTCAACGTAAAAATACAAATGTCCCGAAGAATAATAAGTAATATTCGAAAGTTCACCTTTAATAAACACATTTTTTGAAAGTTTGCGTACTTTCCAAATACTGCTTCACTTCTCTGTTCAACTCACTTACAGAAAGTATTGTTTGTTCCATCTTACCTCCTTTTTCACAATTTTTTTCTTCAATGATTTTTTTCTTAAAAGTTTTTCACTCCATTCAGCTTCCTTAAACCCAACTAACACAAAATCATCTCCAACAACAATCGGTCTTTTTATAAGCATCCCATTCGACGAAAGCAAATTTAATTGCTCTTCTTCTGACATATCCGCCAATTTATCTTTTAACCCCATATTCTTATAAACCAATCCACTCGTATTAAAAAAATCTCTTCAACGGCAACCCACTCTTTTTGTAAATCGCTGTCAATTCTTCCAAAGAAGGAATTTCCTCAACAATATGTTTTTTTCTCACATTCCACACCATTGTCATCTAGCCATTTCAAAGCTCTTTTTACACGTTGTACATCTTGGATAATAATATACTTTTATCATAATTCTCTACCTCTCACAATTTTTTTATTATTTACACTTTTTCATTTTAAAATTTCAATTTTTTTCATAATTTTTACAACCATTTAACAAACTAAATAGCACTAAAAAAATTTGTAAATTTTATTTTTTTATCAGTTTGAATATCAATTATGTTTTTTATTATACCACATGTAAAAATTTTTTGAAATAAATATCGTAAAAAAATTATTTTTTTCTAGAAAATTATTTTTTTAAATCGATTTTTATAATAAAAAAATGCTTTAAAACCAAACTCAAAAATATGGCTATTTATTCAATTCATAAATTTATATAATTTTTAGCAATTTAATTTTAAATTATAAAAAAACAGCCTCCAAATGAACCGCATCCCTGTCTTGTATATCCAAGAGTTTGGCGCACTCAATTAGAGACTGTCCTTTTTGTTTTTATATATTATGACAAATAATTTAAAACCATATTCATTTTAGAATTAGTAAATCGCTCTAAATCCGATTCCACCTCTGATGTTTTCACCTTTAGTGTCATATCCTGCGTTTACTGTTACTCCAAATCTTGTGTTGTCAAATCCGATATTTAAGTCAAATTTACCATTTCCTTTTCTATCTTCTTTGTCTCCTCTCAATTCGTAGTAATCTGCTGTTGTTCCTTTCAATCTAGCTTTTGTTTCTAACATCGTTTACTTCTCCTAATTCGTTTGTATACGTGCTGTCAAACTAGCTTTAAAGTGACTCTTAACTCCCACAGGTTGGCTATAGTTGAATGCTACTCCTAATTCTGGTTGTACTGAGAAGTAATCGTTTCCTTTTACTTCCAATGCCATAGGCCCATCTTCTTTAATATTAGAATATCTTCCATATTCCAAGTTCAATGCTCCATATGGTCTTATACTTGTTCTTTCACTAGTTCTAAAAGTCTTTTTCCAATTTCATTTTTCAAAGCAACTCCATATGTTGTATAATCTGATTTCGCTTCAAATGTATCATCTACGATCCAGTATCTACGTGTCATATTATTAACACCTGCAAATGCTTCTCCTGCAATTGTCCAAGTCAATGAACCATTGTGATCATTGTAAGGCGATATTGTCTTGAATAATCCAGCTTTTACCATAGTTTGAGTTTCTTTCGATTTACCTAAATCTTTTAAATTCAAATCTATTTGTTACAGCTCCTGCATACCATCCCGATTTACGTCCAAGTTTAACAGTTTCATTTTCATGAACATAAGCCACTCCGTAAGCATTGTCTGTGTAATCAACTACACCAGCTGTATCAGTATTGTATTCTCCTCTATGACCAAACATTTTTAATCTTGTTATTATCTTTAGTAGGATTTCTCCATTCATCTTTCAAGTAATTAAATTCTTGACTCAAGATATCTCCAGTTTCTTTAGTTCTTTGTTGGATATTTGAGTATTGGTGACCTTTCATTTCGTCGATTGCTTGAGCTAAAATGTGTCCTTCTCCACCGTTTAAGCTATTAATCTTATCAAAGATAGCTTTTTCTCTAGTTCCAACTCCTTCTTGTCCGTATTTTTTTGTTCAAGACCTGCCAAGAAGTTATATGTTTGTGTATCTCCTTTTTCGCAAATAATGTATAAGGAATTTTAACTAAGTAAACTTTATCAAGAAGTCCAGTCGTCTGCATTTTTTTAGTAGGCTGTGCCATCCAAGTTAATGAAGCAGATGTTACATTTAATGTAGTTCCTGCTGTTACAACTCCACTTAACGCATCATTGTAAGGTTTCAAAATGTTATCTCCAACTTCAATTGCTCTAGCAGTAGTATATCTAGACGCTTCTGTTCCAAAGAATAAGTTAACGTCTGTCAATCCTGTTAAATTACTTAATCCTTGGATTGGATTAGTGTAATTAACTCCCCAAGTATCTACATACATTCCCATACTTGTAGCTTCTGAAGCTGATGGGAAATTCAATAAGTTACTTGTAGCAAGATTTATTGAAGTAATTCCGAAGGTGATGTTACAATAGCTGTAGTTGGTGCTGGTCTTTGCAACATCTGTATCAACTTTTAAATATTGGGATAACATTACCTTGTGCGTCAGTTACTGTAGGCGGTGTCATTCTAGGCGGAACTTTAATTGTGATTCCTCCCATTTCTTTCATGTCATCAGCTGTTACTACTTTCATTCTAGGTGTTGAAGTTCCTGTTTGACTAACTCCTGTTATTGGATTTACTCCTGTTGCAGTATCATCAACATTTGCTACAGATTGAGTATCAGTCCAAATACCTGCACTCTTAGGATCTGATGTCTGCGATATTTATTGTTCCGTAGTTCTTAACGTAACTTCCATTAGCTATATAAATACCTTTTACTGATGTAAGACCACTAGCTGTTGTTTGAATAGTTCCCCAGTTTTTCTCCAGTTGCTCCTCTATCAATATACATTCCAATTGTATTGCTTCCAGAAAGATTAATAGTATCATAGTTAATTGCTTTTAGAACCCGATCCTACTGCATACATACCCATTGTATTTGGTTGACTTACTTCAATAGTTCCTCTATTTATTACAGTTCCTTGATTAAATGTTTGACCATGTGTTGGTGAACCTGGAGTATCATCATAATATCCAGTCGCCATACCTACACCATATTCTTTAGTTGCCGTATTAGAAGCCCCTACTTTAATATTTGCATAGTTAGTTGCAATTCCACCAGTTGAGTAGATTCCTACGTTTCCGTTACCAGTTGAGAAGTCAATATTTCCATGATTTTCTATTGTTCCGTTTCCGTATAATCCGTAGTTTCTGTCTCCAGTTGATGTTAATGGTGTATAGTTAAATACATGACCTGTGTTGTCATTTTGATAAATATAAACTGCGTCAGTTCCTAATGTTACTGGGTTTGTTGTATTTGATGTTACAGTATTTCCCGATCCAACATTTACAATTCCAAACGAATTATCTCCAATAGTCATACTAGAACCTGCATTTGCATTAATATTTTTGTCCAGAACCAACTGCATAAACACCTACAGCTTGATTTTTTTACCTACTGTAATTGTAGATCCCTGAATTTAAGTCAACTGTTGTTAATGGTGTTCCTTGAGTATAAATTGCAACTCCATTATCTCCAGCTTTTATGTCTTTATTATTTTTTTAACATTGTATCCGTAAATACCAATTGCATTATCTCCAACATTAATTGTTCCAGTTGTATCATTAGTTATCGTATTATTAGATTTTTGCATAAATACCAACGTTTGCATTTGCTTGTGATCTCTGCATTTCCTAATGTAATTGTTTTTCTTGTTAATTACATCTGCTCTATCTGATACAATACCAAATTCAAGTGCTGTCGATGAACCAGTAATATCTCCATTATTTGTAAGAGTATTTCCTGCTCCAGCTGTCGTATAAACTCCAACCATTCCACCTGTTGTATTTGTAGCGTTTGTAAGTTTTACATTTGCATTGTTAGTATGTGTTGTCTGCTCCAATTTGATCGTAAACGATACCCATTCCTGTTCCTGTTGTGCTTCCGTTGTATTTGTATTCAAGGGTTCCTGTTACGTTTGTGTTTCCCTGAGGCGAAAATTCCGATACCTTTTTCGTGTGTTTCAATTATGTAATTTCCTACTAAATTAATATCAGAGTTTTTGAGCATAAATACCTTTTCCGTTTACTCCTGTTATAATATCCGAACCTGTTCCTGTTGCAGTTACTGTAATTGTACCACCTTCATTAGAACTTGCTCCATGATCAACACCTGCTACAGGAAGTCCATTTTGAGTTTGTCCACTTTCAATATTACTTGCCATAACTGCAATTCCTACACCATCTGTTCCAACTGTTAATTGAGCATCATTATTTACTATTACTTTTTGTTCTTGCTCTGCTCTAGTGTTGTTGTCAGCATAAATACCTATTGGATTAGAACCTGCTACTGTTAGTGTTCCATGGTTATCAATTTCTATTGTATTTGAATTTAAAGGTGATTGTACATCAGTTCCATAATGTTGTTTTTACACTTTTTATCTGTTCCTCTTGTCGCAATTCCTGCTCCCTGAACCTGTTACATTTATAGTTCCATAATTTTCAAGTTTACTTCCATTAGTTCCATAAATTCCTGCACCATTATCAATTGTTACAGATGCTGTTGAACCAGTTGCAGTTCCATTTTTTAATTGTTCCATAACTTACGTTCATTCCTGCGATACCATTTGCGACTGTACCACCTGTTACATTTATAGTTCCTTCATTTACAAATCCCCGAAGTTGTATTTTGAAGGTGTTACTCCTATTGGAAGTTGTGTACTTGGAAGATTTCCCATTGAAAGTCCTTGTCCTTTAATACTTGTTGCTGACACATTTCCTGTAACAGTTGTTGAATTATTGATTGTTACAACTTCATTTGCCATTGTAATTCCATTATACTTGTCTGATAAACTATCTAATGTTACAGTTGGTGCAGTAACATTTAATGTCCCATTAGTTAATATAGTTTTATAGGTATGACCATTTAAATGTATTCCACCTCCGATACTCCACCATTATTAAATTTAGCAATTCCAGGTAAAGCATTTTTGGAATGTCAAGGATGCATCACTACTGCTATCCCAATTCAAACTTTTTCCACTAAAAGAACCTATTGTAACATTGTCGCTTTTTTAGTTCAACTTTTACATTTTGTAATCCTTGATATTTCTCAGATCCTCCTACATTTGAAGAATAATCTGAATCTTCGCCTGTTATAAGTACTCCATCATACATATCAATTGTTGTATCCCCATTGAACTTAATCTTACCATTAGTCTCTGCATAAAAAGGTGTAACATTTTTCATGGTCATTAACAGATGTCCCTAATGTTCCATTATTTTTATTTGTTATTGTCCCACCCGAATAATTTATTACTCCTTTATTTTTAGTTACTAACGCTCCTTTAGTTCCTGTATCTATATTTGTTGTACCATTCAAATTTACTACAGCATTTTTCTCCATCAGCATATCCACCTAAACCATAAATTTGAGTTGTTGTACCTGTTGTTCCTAAATTTACTGTTGTTGTAGAAGTATTTCCTGTACTATTAGTTGCATATCCTCCTATATTATGATACTTGTATGCAAGTGTTGCTTGATCAGTTGTTGCCGAATCACTTTTTGCAGTTATATCTCCTAAATTAGCATTAACAGTTCCACCATCTTTAGCATATCCTATTATTGATCCATAACCATGAGCTGTTGTTTTTTTCCTTTTGCATTAACAATACCATCATCTAATGCAGAGATAAGCTATCGCATAAGACTCTGAGCCACCATCATTTGTAAAATCATGATATTTCCTGATAATTCTACATCAGTTCCTATATTAATCACACTTTTTTTCATTTTTTTAAAGCTCCTGTTGTTGTTGAACTCATTGAAGTCATATTTCCAGTAGAATCGCTCCATTTTCCTTGAGCTAGAGCTATTATTGTACCTGTAGTCACTTCATTAGAATTTGTTTCAGAAGCTACCGGAACAGTTGTTGTTGATGTAGAACTTACTTTTTCCATAGTCAGTTAAAACATTTTGGGTAATTGTTATATTTTTTTGTTCATTTCCGCTCTCCAGTACATCAAGTTGCGTCCCATTTTTTTGAAACCAACATTACACCTTCTTTAGAATATTTACCAAATGTAAAATTTGCTCCATTTAATTGAAGAGAATGAATAATATCTTTTGAAAAAAATCATTTCCATTTGTTGAACCCGATGTTGCTCCCCAAATCATTTGGTGCACTTATTCCACTTCTTTGACTCAAGTCGCTAATACTCCAACATTTTTCAACCCAATGATTATTTCCAGTATTTCCTTGTGTTGTTTGTGTACTTTGTGTTGGATCAATTTGTAAATTTTGACCAATTACTGCTCCAGCATTTATTTCACCTTGATAAATTCCAATAACAGATTTATTCCAATTTGCACGACTTCCACCAGAATAAGGAGTAGTATTTGTCTGAACATGATCACTAAAGAATAATCCTATATTTTTCATCTCCTGTCATTCTTATCTTTGAAGCATCAAAATTCATATATGGCTTCCAATCTGCTTCACCACTACCCGTTCCATTTGAAGAAGCTTGTGCTCCTATAATGGTACCAGTACTTCCCAACATTTTTTTCCGTAATTTGCTTGATATCCTAATCTCGAATAAAATGTATTTCCAGAACCTTCTAAATTATAAATTCCATGATTAGTATCAATTACAAAAAGAACCAGCATTTCCTATTACTGAATAAACAATATTTTTCGTTGTTAAATCTGCATTTACTGATCCAATAAATTTTTCCTCTATTTCTATTTGAAAGATTATAACTAGCTAATGTAGTTTCGTAAGGAGAAGGATATATATTAAAAATAACATTTTCACTTGCTATACCCGTACCATCATCTTTTTATCTTTACATCTACATTATTAAAAGTCCAATTATGCATTTGCCAAGTTTCTAATGAAAATGCATTTGCCTTCCCGTGTAAATCTACTTCTATATTTTTCCAACGAAGTTTTTTTCCAAATAAATGAAACGCTATTTGTCCCTCATGTTTTTTTATTGTCTATTTGTTGAGATACTGCTACACCATCATATATGGTATTATCACCATACATTCCAGATTTTCCAGCATTCCCTATATTTCCAGCAAGCATGTACATAAATTTTTCCTAGATGCATTATCACCATATTTATTAGTTCCATTACCTATATAAATTAAAACACCAGGTCTTTGATTAGTTACATCTACACCCGTACTATTACCAAATCCTTGTGTATATCCTGTTCCTGGTTTATATCCGGCCCAAAACGTTTTTTTCCTGTATCATTTAAATTTCCTCTGTTCCAAAATCCATCATTAAAAGGTAAAATCAGAAAATGGAGTAGTATTTGGTCTTGGCAATTCAGATTTATTTTTTTGGAAGCTCTGGCTTTATGATAGCAATTTCTTAGGTGCCCCTAACACTAATATTTAAATTTGGAGTAGTCGGCGCTCCCAATCTTAGGGTAAATTAATATTCAAAAGCAGTTTTATGAATATCCTTAGGCTTAACCATGACATCTACTGGTACAGCCGAAATTGGTTCAATAACTTTATTATTTAAAGCTGTCGTTCCATATTTTTCCACCATCGAATGTTCCGAATTTACTGCTGGCGTCTCTTTTGTATTTAATATTTTTCTGTTTTTATCTCCACGACCTTTGTATTTTTCCTTGCCAGTCGTTGTAGAAGAAATTCATTCCATATTGCCAGTTACTCCAAGGCGATTTTTACTGCTTGATCTCCTTGTTCCATTAACTGAATCAATTCTAAATTGTAATTTTTTTACTAATTTGTCGTTTTCTGATTTGACTTTTTAAATTCTTGTCGCATATCGCCTATTGAAGTCGATATTTCTTGTCTTTTAGTTTGAATTGCTTTTATCTGTCGGTGTTACATCAGAAAAACCTAGTATTCCGCATAACAAAAAAATACGAACAACATTTGTTCTGTATATTTAAAATCTTTACATCTCTTTGCAAAAGCTTTTTAAATCTTTCGACAATTTTCTTAGGTCATTAGTCATTACATATCACCCCATTAAAAAAATTTGTAACTTCCTAAAACTACTCTTAAATTGTTATTATTAACTTTTTCTATTAGAATAATAAATTAAAATGAAAAAAAGTTAAAGAAAAAGACAGTATTTATTTTTTTAGTTTATTTTTCCCGTAGAAAAAAATATAATAATTGAACTTAAAAAAAGCTAGTTTCATTGTAATACATTGTGTAAAAACATTTAGTAATACAATAAAAATTATATAGTTTAAGTTAGCTATACCTTAGTATAACATAACAATTAAATATATAGAAAAATTTTTTAATTTTATAATTTTTTTCACTTTTTACTCTTATAATTTCTCTGAAAGTACCTAAATATAATTGACAATTGATTTGTATTTTTTGATAAAAATTTAAAAAAAGGAATAAAAGGGAGGACCGCCATGAAAACTAGAAAAAAACGACTACCAATCGGTGTTTCTGATTTCAAAGGAAATCATTACAAAAAAACTACTACTATTTCGATAAAACAAAAATTTATTGAAAAATATTTTTAGATGACGGCTCAAAAGTAAAATTATTTACTCGTCCAAGAAGATTTGGAAAAACATTGAATATATCAATGTTACGATACTTTTTGATGTTAAAAACAAAGAAGAAAATAAAAAAATTATTTGAAGGCTTGAATATTTCTAAAAGTGAATATTTTTTTCAGAACAAGGGAATTATCCAGTAATTTCAATTTCGTTTAGGAATTATGATGAAGAAAATTGGGAAAAATGGATTTAAAAGTATTAAAAGCGTTATAAAGCGATTGTATGGTGACTACAAATTTTTGACAGAAAAATGGATGATATCGAAATTGAAGAATTTAATTCTGTTCGAAGAGGTCTCGATTCAGTCGAATGGGAAGCAACTCTCCTTAATTTATCAAAATATTTGTATGAGTTTTACGGAAAAAGTTATACTTTTTAATTGATGAATACGACCAACCAATAATAGATTCTTACATAAAAGGCTATTACGACAAAGCAATTAGTTTTTTTCAAAACGTTTTTATGGTTTGGTTTTTGAAAGATAATGAATACCTTGAAATGGGTATTATGACTGGTATTTTTAAGGGTTGCGAAAGAAAAATATTTTTTTCGAGGGTTGAATAATATAAAAGTTCATAGTATTCTTAATAAACGTTTTACAGAATACTTTTGGAATTTTAGAAACTGAAGTGAAAGATGCTCTAAAAGATTTTGGATTAGAATACGATTTATTAGATGTTCAAAAATGGTACAACGGATACTTATTTTGGCGATACAAAGGTATATAATCCATGGTCTATTATTAACTTTTTTGGACGAAAAAGACTCGGAGCTTATTGGGTAAATACAAGCGGAAACGGCTTAATTCATCTATATTTACAAAAATTGAAAAAAATGAAATTTTTTGATGATTTTTTCAAAAATTATTAAATCAAAAATATTTCAAAGAGAATTAACGACAATATGACTTTTTGGAAATTTAGAAGCTAATTTTTGAGAAAAATATTTGGAATCTGTTTTTTTCATAGTGGATATCTAACTTTATCCGAAGAATATGATATGATGAAAAATGTAAATGTAAAAATTCCAAATAATGAAATTTTAGAAATGTTTTTCTGAAATGTTTATTGAAGTTTATTTCAAGGATTCAGAAAAATTTCTTAGATATGACAGATGCCTTAAAAAAATGGAGATATTGAAAAATTTAAACTAGAATTGAATAAAATTTTTATTAGAAAATACAGGAATTTTCGATGTCAGTGGAACTTACAAAGAACAATTTTTACCACGGTCTTATGCTTGGAATAATTTTAATTTTTAAGAAATGAATATGAAATTACGTCAAATGGTTTTTGCTGGAAAAGGTAGATATGATCTACTTTTTGAAACCTAAAAAAATATTTTAGATAGAAAAGAAGGAATTATTTTTTTGAATTAAAAAAATTTTAAATAACTCAGAAAAATTCAAGTCATGATAAGATTCTTGAAAAAAACTTGAGAATGAGTGTGAAATTGCATTAAAAACAAATTGAAGAAAAAGAATACACTTCTACTTTGAGAAATGCTGGAGTTGAGAAAGTTTTTAAAAATTGGGATTGCATTTTTTGGGGAAAAGAATTTGAGATAAAGTATGAAAGAGAATAATTAAATTAAAATAATTAGAAAAGGAGGATCATTATGAAGATTAGAAAAAAACGGCTACCAATCGGTGTTTCTGATTTCAAAGAAATTATTACAAAAAAATTACTACTACTTCGATAAAAACAAAATTTATTGAAAAATATTTTTAAACGACGGCTCAAAAGTAAAATTATTTACTCGTCCAAGAAGATTTTGGAAAAAAACGTTGAATATATCGATGTTACGCTATTTTTTTGATGTTAAGAATAAAGAGGAAAACCGAAAGTTATTTGAAGGTTTGAATATTTCTAAAAAGTGAATATTTTTTCAGAACAAGGGAATTATCCAGTAATTTCGATTTCGTTTAGAAATTATGATGAAGAAAAATTGGGAGAATGGGTTTAAAACATTAAAAAAAGAAATCAAACGACTGTATAATCAATTTCAATTATTAAGAGAAAACTTAAATGATGTTGACTCAAAAGATTTTTGACGCGATTTGCTTAAAGGAAGATGATGCTGAATGGCAAGAGTCTCTTTTGAATTTATCAAAAATATTTGTACGAATATTATGGAAAAAAAGGTTATACTTTTTAATTGATGAATACGATCAACCGATAATAGATTCTTACATAAAAGGCTATTACGACAAAGCAATTAGTTTCTTTTAAAAAGTTTTTTTATGGTTTTGGTATTGAAAGATAATGAATACCTTGAAATGGGGATTATGACTGGTATTTTTAAGAGTTGCGAAAGAGAATATTTTTTTCGGGGTTGAATAATTTGGAAGTTCACACGATTTTTGGATAGTGAATTTACAGAATATTTTTGGAATTATAGAAAATGAAGTGGAAGAATCATTGAAAGAGTTTGATTTAGAATATGAATTACGTGACGTTCAGAGATGGTATAATGGGTATTTGTTTGGTGATACAAAAGTGTACAATCCATGGTCAATTATTAATTTTTTTAAAGAAAGGAAAATTGAAGCCTTACTGGGTAAACACAAGTGGAAATGGATTGATAAAATTATATTTGCAAAAATTGAAAAAAATGAAAATTTTTGAGGATTTTTTCAAAATTATTAAAAAAAGGAAACGGTTTTAAAAAGAATTAATGACAATATGACCTTTGAAAATTTGGAAACTAACTTTGAAAAAATATTTGGAATCTATTTTTTTCACAGTGGATATTTAACTTTAGCAGAAGAATATGATACGATGAAAAATGTAAATGTAAAAAAATTCCAAATAAAGAAATTCTAGAAATGTTTTTCTGAAATGTTTATTGAAATATACTTTAAAAAAATTCTGATAATTTTTTTAGATATGACAGATGCTTTAAAAAAATGGAGATATCGAAAAATTTAAATTGGAATTGAATAAAATTTTACTTGAAAATACAGGTATTTTTCGATGTCAGTGGAATTTACAAAGAACAATTTTACCACGGTCTTATACTTGGAATAATTTTTGATTTTTAAGAAACGAATATGAAATTACGTCAAATGGTTTTTGCTGGGAAAGGTAGATATGATCTACTTTTGAAACCTAAAAATATTTTAAATGGAAAAGAAGGAATTATCTTTGAATTAAAAATTTTTAAATGGCTCAGAAAATTTAATTAACGATAAAATCCATGAAAAAAACTTGAAAATGAATGTGAAATTGCATTAAAACAAATTGAAGAAAAAGAATATGTTTCAGTTTTAAAAAAATGCTGGGGTTGAGAAAAATTTTTAAAAATTGGGATTACATTTTTTGGGAAAGAATTTGAGGTGAAATTTGATAGAGAATGATTAATGAATAAAAAAATACGTCTTTTATGTAAAAACATACATATTAGACGTATTTTTAATTTATTATTTTTTTCAACATTCTAGATAAAAAAATTCTTTCGTTCTATTATGTTTTGGATTTTCAAAAAAATAATTTCTGGCTTATCATCTTCCAAAATTATTCCTTGATCCATGAAAACTACTCTGCTTGAAACATCGTGAGCAAAAATCCATTTCATGCGTAACAACAATCATTGTAAGTCCACTTTGAGCTAAATCTTTCATTACTTTTTAAAAACTTCTCCAACCATTTCGTGGATCTAGTGCTGATGTTGGTTCATCAAATAACAGTACTTCTGGCTCCATTGACAATGCTCTTGCAATTGCGACCCTTTGCTTTTTGACCACCTGAAATTTGGCTTGGTTTTGCATTGATAAATCTTGACATTCCAACTTTTCCTAAAAATTCTTTTGCAACTTTTTCAGCTTCTTCTCTAGTTCTTTTCAAAACTTTCATTTGTCCAATGACACAGTTATCTAGAACACTTAAATTATTGAATAAATTAAATTGCTGAAAAACCATTCCAACTTTTTCTCTCAATTCAACTAAAGGAACATCTCCACTCAACACATCTTTCCCATGAATCAAAATTTGTCCACTAGTAGGCGTTTCTAGTAAATTTATACATCTTAAAAAGCGTAGATTTTCCACTTCCAGAAGAACCAATGATACTCACAACTTCTCCTTCGTGCACATTAAAGTTCACATCTTTTTAAAAACTGTTCTATTCCCAAAATCTTTTTCTTATATTTTTAATTTCTATTACTTTTTTTGTTTATTTGACATTATTTTTTTCTCCTTCTTCAACTTCTTCTAAAAAAATTCAAATGTTTGAGGTCCATCTATTTTTTTCTCAAGTTGTTTTTAGAAGTAGTGACAATGTAAATGTTAAGAAGAAGTAAATCACACTTGTTATAATAAACACTTCGTAATATCTCGAATATGTTCCTGCAACAGATTTTTGAAATAAAGAATAATTCTGTAACGCTGATTACATTTAATACAGATGTATCTTTAATATTTACAATAAATTCATTTCCAATCATTGGTAAAATATTTCTAAACATTTGTGGGAAAATTATACTTTTTCATTGTTTGGAAATTTGACATTCCAATTGCTTTTTGCGACTTCAAATTGCCCTTTATCAATTGAATCAATTCCACCTCTTATAATTTCACTCATATAGGCTCCAGTATTTATCGAAACAATAAACAATGCACTACAATTGGTGATAAATTTAATCCAAATACTTGCGACAATCCATAATAAATTACCATTGATTGCACCATCATAGGCGTTCCTCTAAACACCGCAATATATATCGCAAAACAATTTATTTAAAATATAAAATCCTGCTTTTTTTAAATTTAGAAGTTCTACGATCAGTTTCAGCTTCCACTTGTCTTGACAACGCAACTACCATTCCAATCAAGAATCCAACTACAGTTCCTGTCAATGAAATAAATAATGTAACAATTGTCCCTTTAACAAATTGATGCCAGTTTTTTTGAATAAAAATGCGACCCATCAAAAAAATGATCTTGAAGTATTTCCAGGTTGTGTTTTTTTATTGCCTTTTTCCATTATCTTTTGTCTAACTTTTGGCGTCAAATCACGATCAAGTATTTTTGTTTATTTTTTTCTTCTAATTCTGTATTCCCTAACTTCATCCCAATCGCAACATTTACTTCTGAAGTTTCATACTTAAATCCTGTATTTTTTTATCAAATGATATATATGTTAAATTTGGATTTTGAATATTGAGTCGCCATCGCTCCTGGTCTTTCTGACACATATCCATCAATTTTTATTAGAATTTAGAGCAACTATCATCGCTGGAAAACTTTCCATTGCAGTCTGTTTACTAACACCTTTCATTTGATCAATTACATCATAATGCAACGTGTTTTAACTGTCCTGTAATTCTTGCTCCCGAAAAAAATCATTAATTGATTTCGCTTTTTGCATATTTTCCATTTTTTTCTTAACAACTACTACTAAATCTGATTCATAATACGGTTTGGTAAATAATAGACTTTGTTTTCTTTTCGGGTGTTGCCGACATACCAGCTATTACTAAATCAACTTTCCCACGATGTCAATGCTGGACCCTAACAAAGCATCCCATTCTGTTTTTTTACTATTACTAATTTTTTTCCCTAATTTTTTTAGCTATAACCTTAGCTATTTCAACATCGTAACCACCACAGTATCCACCATTAGTCGGAACTGCACCATTTTTTTATTCGTGTCTTGAAACCAGTTGAATGGAGCGTATCCACACTCCATCCCTACTTTAATTTCATTACTTGCACTATATCCTGTTACGAATGTCAACATAAAAATTAAGAATACTACTAATCTACTTTTTTTATCTTGTTCATTCTCATTTTTTTATTCTTATAATGCTCCTTCTTTAATTAATGTTTCAGCAATTTTGGATTGTATTTGTTCTCGCACCTTTTCTAATGTTATCAGCAACTACCCATAAATTCAATCCATTATCAACAGTGTCATCTCTTCTAATTCTACCAACATAAACTTCATCAGTATCTTGTGCTGTTATTGGCATTGGATAAACTTTGTTTTTACCATCATTTTTGAACGATTACACCTTCTTTTTCTTCAAATGCTTTAACTACATCTTCTAATTCAAAAGGTCTTTCTAATTCAACATTCACAGAAACTCCATGTCCAAATTTAACTGGAATTCTAACACAAGTTGCTGTAACTTTTTAAATCGAGTAAATTCAATATTTTTAGTTTCGTTTATCATTTTTTTCTTCTTCTTTTTGTATACCCATTTTTCCAAGAATACATCAATGTGTGGCAATGCATTAAAAGCTATTTGATGAGGGAAATTTGTTGATGGTTTCCCTTGTAAATTATTTTTCTAAATCATCTAGTCCTTTTTTTCCCAGCTCCTGCAACTGCTTGATAAGTTGAGTAAACTACTCTTTTTAATCCATATTTATCTTGCAATACTTTTTAAAATTGGCATTACTTGAATTGTTGAACAATTTGGGTTTGCAATAATTCCTCCGTGATTTTTTTCAATGCTTCTGGATTTGCTTCGGTACAACTAAAGGAATATCCTTATCCATTCTCCAAGCACTACTATTATCTACTACTACAGCACCTTTATCTCTAAATTTAGGTGCGTATTCTTTAGAAATTCCTCCTCCTGCTGAAAAATAAAGCTACATCGATATCATCTTTAATATTTTCATCTTTCAATTCAATTACTGTATAATCTTTTTCCTTCCCAGTTTATAACTTTTCCCAGCTGATCTAGCCGACGCATAAAGATATAAATTTTTCTACTGGAAATTTTTCTTTCTTTTTAATACTTTTTAAAAAAATGTTTGTCCTACTAATCCTGTCGCTCCAACTACTGCTACATTATATTTTTTTACTCATTAATTTTTTTCCTCCTAGTAATTTTTTATTTATTCACTTATTTTTTTATACCAAAATTCCTTTTTCTTTAAATAATCTCACAAGTTTATCGTGTTTTTTTGTCTCGAATTTACTAATGGCAATCTTACATCGTCATTACTTAATTTTTCCTAAAAATTTTTCATCGCTGTTTTTTACTGTAACAGGATTCCCTTCTATGAACATATTTCTACTTAAATCATACAAGTTTTTTTGTGTAATTCAAATGCTTTTTTTCATATTCTCTATTCAAGAATGAACTTATTAAATCGCTCATTTCTTGAGGCATAATATTAGCAATTACTGAAACTACTCCTTTTTGCTCCAATTGATAACATTGGCAAAATTAAATGATCCTCACCAGATAAGATTTCGATTTTTATCTCCACACAAATCTTGAATTTTTATCATTTGTTCCAAACTTCCTGTTGCTTCTTTTTACCGCTACAATTTCTGGAATTTCAGCCAATCTCGCAATAGTTTCTGCCTCAATATTTGTTCCTGTTCTTCCTGGAACATTATAAAAGCATTATTGGAAATTTCGAATCTTCTGCAATTTTTTGTAATGCTCGTAAAGTCCTCTTTGGCTTGGTTTGTTGTAATAAGGACACGTACTAAGTCTTTGCATCTGCTCCCAATTCTTTCGCATACTTAGTAAGTTCTACCGCTCTATTCGTATTATTAGAACCTGCTCCTGCAATAACATGATTCTCCCTTTTTACTTCTTCAACAACAATTTTAATAACTTTTTCATGTTCTGCAAATGTCAATGTAGGAGCTTCTCCAGTCGTACCACAAGGCACTATTCCAGCCGTCCCATTTTCAATATGCCAATTCACTAATTCTCTTAATTTGTCTTCATCTAATTCACCAGTCGCTGTAAATGGCGTAATTAGTGCTACATAAGATCCTTCAAATTTCATTTTATCATCCTTTCATTTATTTATTAATTTATCTTTTTAAAAAGGTATTGTCCTTCAGCTACTTTTTCACTTGGTCCAGTCATAAATGCATCATTTCCTTCTCCAGCATACTCAATTACCAAAATTCCTCCTGGAACTTTTTACATTTACCTTTTTCATCTGTAAATCCAAATTCTCTAGCTAATACAGCTGAAGCAGTCGCCCCAGTTCCACAAGCCAATGTTCTTCCAGCTCCACGTTCCCAAGTTATCACTTCAATATATTTTCTATCAACCACTTTTACAAAATTAACATTTACCCTCTTTGGAAACAATTCTGTAAAATTCTCAATTTTTGAACCAATTTTATCAATATCAAAATCTTCAAAAATCATTAACAAAAAAATTACCGAATGGTCAGTTCCCATAAAAATATACGAAATTTCAATTTCTTTACCATCAATAGTTATTTTTTTCCTTCAAAAATCTATCTTTATCAGTGTTTATCAATTCTTTTTATTTCAAATATCGGTTTTTCCCATATTCACTTTTTGCAACAAAAATCATTGATATCTTCTCCCTGTTTTGTTTCAATTATCATATCTCCAGGCAATGTTTTTTTACAGTAAATGTATCTTCCTCTTGAATACCATTATTTTTTTCAAGTAATGTGCAAAACATCTTATTCCATTTTCCACACATAGGCGCTTGACTTCCATCAGCATTAAAGAAAAAAACATAAATGGCATAGTCGCCACATATTTCAAGATAATCATTCCATCTGCACCAATTCCGTAATGTCTGTCGCACACTTCCTTAGCCAATTCTGAATAATCTGGTATTCCTTTTTCTATTAAATCCTTTTTCACTAAAAAAATAACAAAATCATTTCCTGCTCCTTGATATTTTTTTCAAATTTTAACATTTTTTTCTTCCTCCCTCAACGATTTCTTAACTCTTATTATATCTCATTCCTTGTTATCTGTAAACTCCCCTTTTTCATAAAATCCTAAATATCAAATTCTCTAGCAAAATAATTCTGCAACTTTTTTTACCCATAACTTCATCCACAACCAATGAAATACTGATTTCTGAAGTCGAAATTTGGTGAAAACTTATATCATTTTCAGATAAAATTTTTAAACATTTTTTTGCAGACTACACTCAACGTTACTAATTAATCCAATTCCTACAATTGAAACTTTTGTAACATATTGGTTAATTATAAATGATGTTTTTGAAAAATTCAGCTTCTATTTCTTTACCAATTTTTTTCAAGTCTTTGCTATATCAGTTTTTTTGGACAAGTAAACGCAAAACTTCCGTGATGGCTAGTTACATCATTTTGACTTATCATATCAATATTTATTCCATTTGCTTCAGCTTTTTCAAAAAAATCTCATATACATTTTGTGCATTTGTAGGAATTTCTTCCACGTTTACCATTAATATATTTTCATTTATCGACACTCCAGTTATTACTTTTTCTTCCATTTCTTTAATCTCCTTTATTTTTTGAATTGAAGTTATAATCGTTCCATTTTTCACCAAGTGATTTTTCCAACATAGATTTCTACTCCATATTTCCCACCAAGTTCAACAGCTCTAGGCTCCATTACTCCAGCCCCTAAATAAGCCAATTCCATCATTTCATCATAAGAAATATATGGCAATTTTTTCGCATCGCTATACACTCTCGGATCAATTGAATAAATTCCATCAACATCCGTATAAATCTCACATTTTCCTCCCAAAGCTGCCGCAAGTGCAACTGCAGAAGTATCAGAACCTCCACGCCCCAAAGTAGTTACATCTCCATCTTTATTAACTCCTTGGAATCCAGCTACAACAACAATCTTTCCTTCATTCAAGTGACCTTTTATAACATCACCATTTATATCATCTATTTTATTTTTCATATAATGTCCACTCGTTCTTATTCCTGCTTGAGCCCCTGTCAATGAAATCGCTTCATATCCCAATGTTTTCAACGCAATACTTAAAAAGCGAAATTGTTTGTTGTTCTCCAGTCGACATCAATCTATCCATTTTCCCTAGAATCTGGATTTTTCAGTAATTTCATGAGCCAATTTAATTAACGCATCAGTTGTTTTCCCCCATAGCCGAAACTACTACAACTACATCATTTCCCTAATCCTTTACGCTACCTAAATATTTAGCAATATTCATAATTTTTTTCAGTTGTGGCAACCGAAGTTCCACCATATTTATGTACAATAATCACAATAAATGCACCTCTATCCTTTTCAATCTGTCTTTTCTTTTTATCATTACAAATTTTCATTACAAAAAGAAACAAAATTATAATTCAAAAATTTCATCATTTCTCAATAAATCTTCATAAGATTCTCTTCTAACAGCAACTTTTGCTTTTACCGTCTTTTACAAATACAACTCCTGGCGTAACCATTCTGTTGTAGTGGCTTGACATTGTATAACAATAAGCTCCTGTCGTACCAACTGCAACTATATCCCCAACTTTAGTCGATTTTTGGCAATTTACCATTTTGAATAATAATATCTCCCGATTCACACAATTTCCCAGCTAATGTAACATCTCTTGTGTCAGTATCTTCCATTTTATTAACAACACCAGCCTCATATTCAGCTTGATAAAGTGCAGTTCTTATATTATCTGACATTCCTCCATCAATAAACACATAAGTTTTTTTCCACCAACAGTTTCTTTAATTCCACCAACTTCATACAAAGTAGTTCCCTGCATTTTCGACAATACTTCTTCCTGGCTCAATACAAAGTTCTTTAAATCCAATTTGATATTTAATTTCCATTGCTTCAGTATAAGTTATAATTTCGCTAAGCACTTCTTCTATTGGTTTAGGATCATCTCCATTTTTTTGTAATAAACTCCAAATCCTCCACCCATATTTACTGTGTGAACTACAATTCCTAATTCTTTTTTTCAATCTATCCAAATATTTGAAAATTTCATCTAACGCAAAAAAATAAAGAATGCAGATTGGAATATTTGCGAACCAATATGTGTATGGAACCCTTTAAATTCAATATATGGACTATCATTCAATCTTTTTACAATATCAATCAAATTTTCTTGGAAAAGTGAAATCCCAAATTTTGATGTAAGTCCCGAAGTTTTTTTATATAGTGATGCGTATGTGCTTCAATTCCTGGATCAATTCTCACTAAAACCGCTTGTTTCTTACCTTTTTCCTTACAAACTTTTTCAATCTTAGCAATTTCATCTTCATTATCTACAACAATCGTATCAATCCCATATTCAACAGCCATTTCAATCTCATTCACCAATTTATTATTCCCATGCAAATGCACTCTTTTCATCGGAAATCCTGCTTTATGTGCCGTATACAATTCTCCACCAGACACAACATCTAAATCCAATCCTTTAGATTCAACCAATTTAATCATCCCAGTTGTCAAAAATGCTTTCCCTGCATAAGCTATTCTCGTTTTAAATCTTGTCGACTGAAAAGCCTCTTTCATTTTATCAATAGTTGTTTCAATCAATTCCTGATCCATTACATAAAGTGGCGTTTTAAACTCTTTTGCCAACTCAATTGTATCAACTCCTCCTATTGATAAATTCCCTTTTTCGTTAATTTTTGCCGTTCCAAATAATTTCATATTTTTTCACAAATTTTTCCTTTCCTAAAAATTTCTTCTGTAAATTTTTTTCTACAAATAAAAAAATGCTGACAACGAACATCAGCATATAAAAATTATATAATCTAAAAATCAAAAATCACATTTATATATCTGACAGCTCACCATTACACATTATAATGACAGTCCCTATAGATATTCTCCATAGACCCAGTAGCAAAGTTCGTCACTCTTTGTACTTCGGCGATTTCCCCTTTCAAGTTATTTCATCGAATTGACCTTCTCCATAAATCTACTCTTAAAAACCGCACCTCTATCTTGTTTTTACATTATACTAAATTTTTTTCTTGATTTGTAAACACTTCAAAAAGAATTTTTTTCTCAATAAACAAAAAAATAGCCCTCCTCGAACCTCTCACGACTAAAGTCGCGAGGTTCTTAAGTACTATTTAGTTTCTTTTGAATATCTAATATTCAAATACTAGCTAATTTCCTTAAGACTTTAATGGACAAACTCTCCGTTGAGAACATTTACATCCTGTTGGCTCGGTTCAAAAACCAGTTTTTATTTTTAAAATCCCATACATTTTAATGTTTTTTTACATTTTCTTTTTTATTCTTTCAATTTCTTCATTATGCAATTTAACAAAAATTTTTTTAAATTCTTTTTGTGCTTTTTTTCTATATTTACTTCTTCTAAATTTTCTTTTACATTCTTTATTAGAAAAATGCAGAATACAAATCTCTTTGTATTCTATTTCCTAATATTTCTACCCATCTTTTTGATAGACTTTTCTTTTCATATTCATTTTGTACTATGATTTAGTTGACTAGCTTTTTACTTTTAAAAAGTATCAATTTTTTTATTATATTTTTTTCCAATATATTCTAATTTTTCTATTTATTATTTCAATTAATAATGCTGGTGCTCTATTTGATAAAGATTTTCCAAATCTCTTTTTCTTTTTTTAAATTTTCCAGTTTTTTTCAGATATTTCAGTTTTCTTGCTTCTTCTCTGTAAACCTTTAAAATTCATATTTTCAACTTTTACTATTGTTCCAATTTCTAGTATACTATTCGCTAAAATATTATGAGATTGCTCCCTTTTCTCTGCGATTTTTCTCTGTAAATTTGAAAGTTTTTAACTTTGTTTTTTACATATGATTTGCTCTTTTTCCATTTTTTTCTTTATTTTCTATATTAATAGTACCATTAGCATTGTATTTATTAGGATTGTTTGCTCTTCTCTGTCTATCTAGTTTTTCTTTGTAGCCTTGTTTTTTTCTTTTTCATTTATTTCTATATTTTCAGCTAAAATCTTTAATTCTACTTTATTATCACTAACGATTGCTATTGTTGAAGTTCCTATATCAATTCCAATTTCATTTTCTCCACCAACTTTATGTTTTTTTAGGAGGTGTTCCCTCAAAAGTTATTTGAACATAATATTTATTTTTTTCCATTTACAACTCTTTTAAGTAACCTACAATACAATAACTTATCTAAAAAAACAACTTTGTACATATTTATCATTATTTTTTTATTATTACAGGAATCTTTAAGCCTCAACCAAGATATGCAACAATCTTCTTTAAAAAAATCTAAGTCCTGTAATATTACCTTTTTCTCTAACAGAATAGAAATTTTCATAACTTTTTAAAAATATACTTTTTTTAGCTTTTACCATACTTAAATTTTTTTCATAAGTCGCAAAAAGCTCTTTTCAGCTAACTCTTGTCCCATTTGAGATCCTATATTCTTTTTTTAAATTTTTTTGTGTCATAGGTTTCACATACTTATTTAATTCAAATTTAGATATTGAATATTTTTTTATCTAATTCTTTATATCTTTTAGATTGCTCTTTTTATCTAAATTACTGACTTCTTTATATTCAGAAGAATTTATCATTTTTCTATGTCTTTTAAGAATTTCACTAAGGCAAGAATTATATATCATTCTAGCTATATTTAGTCTCTTTTTCTAAAAATATGTTCTTGCCATAGTTCAGTTTTTTTAAAACCAATGTCAATACATAATTCGCCATAGTTCCTCCTTCTCATCTTTCTTTGTGAGTTTGGATATATCTTCTATATTTTTACACACCACACTATATGATATTGAATTGAATACACATATCCTCTTCCAAAATTAATATTCGATATTTTTTTATTATCATTTTTATTATACTATATATATTTAACTATTTCAAATTTTTTTGTAAACAAAAAAATATGCCATTCATCTCACGACTAACACCCTACGAGTGCTAGAGTCACGAGTGTTCTGGCATAATTCATAAATTTAGGCTATCTTTTGTTTTTATATAATATGACAAATAATTTAAGACCATAATTATAGAATCACAACATTTTTGAAACTTAATTCAAAAATGTCATGATTGTTTTTTTAATTAGTAAATTGCTCTAAATCCGATTCCACCTCTGATGTTGCTTCCTTTAGTGTCGTATCCTGCGTTTACAGTTACTCCGAATCTAGTGTTATCTACACCTAAGTTAAAGTCGAATTTACTGTTTCCTCTTCTGTCTTCTTTTTCATTTCTCAAGTTGTACCAATCAGCTGTTGTGTATCTTACTCTTGCTTGGTTTAATTTATTTATTTTACCAAGTTCATTTTTCATAAGTCGCTGATAATCCAACTGATAATTGCGTTCTAACTGCCATTGGTTGAACATATTTGAATTCTACTCCAACTTCTGGTTTAACTGAGAAGTAATCATTTCCATTAACTCTCTAATCTAACTTCTCCACTATCTTCTTTGATATCATTAAATCTTCCATATTCCATTTTTCAAAGCTCCATAAGGTCTCAAATGAGTTCTTTCAGACATTCTGATATCGTATCCTAAATCTGTTTTTAACGCAGACACCATAAGAAGTATAGTCTCCTTTTAGCACTAAATGTATCGTCTACAATCCAGTATCTACGTTTCATTTCATTTTGTCCTACAAATACATCTCCAGCAATTGTCCATCTCAATGAACCATTGTGATCATTGTAAGGTGACATTGTTTTGAAAAATTCCTGCTTTTACCATAGTTTGATTTTTCTCTAGATTTACCTAAATCTTTAAATTCAAATCTATTGTTAATAGCTCCAGCATACCATCCCTGAAGAATTTCCTAATTTAACTGTTTCATCTTCATGAACATAAGCCACACCGTATGCTTTTACTGTTATAATCAATAACTCCTGCTGTATCTGTGTTGTATTCATTTCTCATACCAAATACTTTAATTTTTATTATTATCTTTAGAAGGATTTCTCCATTCGTCATGTAAATATCTGAATTCTTTTATCCAATAAACTTCCTGTTTCATTGATTCTATGTTGAGTATTTGAGTATTGGTAACCTTTCATTTCATTTATAGCTTGTGTAAAGATATGAGTTTCACCTTTTTCCAATAGAATTTAATTTATTGAATACTTGTTTTTTTCTCTTGTTCCTATTCCTTCAACACCGTATCTTTTGTTCCAATCCATCAAGGAAATGTTGTGTATCTACATCATTTTTTTACTAGCAAAAATCTGTATAAGGAACTTTTACTAAATATACTTTATCTAATATTTTTGATGAAGTTCCTGTTTGATATGGTTGTGCTAACCAAGTCAAACTTCCAGCATTTACTGTAACTTTACCACCTGTTGTTACAACAGTTGATAATGCAGTATTGAATGGATCTAAAAATATTATCTCCTATTTCAATTGCTTTTTGCTCCTGTATATTCTGTAGCTTCTGTACCCATGATTAAATCAATTTTTTTCAATCCTATTAGATTGTTTAATCCTTGAATAGGATGTGTATGATTTATTCCCCGATGTATCAATATACATTCCAAGAGAAGAAGCTTCACTCGTATTAGATGCTGTTGAAAGTCCTAATGTTCCAAAAATTCAATGTTGTAGAACCTGTTGGATCTGTAACAATTACATCTGTTGCATCAGTGCGTTGCTTTTATTAGTATCAACAGTTGTAATTGGTGTATTAACTCCATTTAATGTAACTGTTGTTACACTTACAGCATTTGGAACTTTAATTTCTACACTTCCCATTGATTTAGAAGTAGTTGGCGTTCCAATAACTTCATCTACTGTTGAAGTATTTGAACTCGATCCAAGATCTTGGTAAGAAGATTTATTATCTCTATATACTCCCATATTATCAGAACCTAAAATTTCTATAGTTCCATAGTTTTTAAGTATTCCACCATTTACTGTAACTACCCCTTTAATTTCACTACCTGTCGCACCAGGAACTGTTTGAATTGTACCGTAGTTAATTCCTGTTGCATTTCTATCAATGTACATTCCTGTTGTTTTATTTCCATCAAGATTAATTGTACCACGGTTAATAGCAGTAGAACCGCTTCCTACAGCATACATACCAATACTATTATCTTTTGTTACATTAATTACACCATTATTTTTCAATAGTTCCTTGATTTGATATAGCACCATTTGCTTTTATTATAGTATCCTGTTGCCATACCAATTCCATATTTTTTTCATTTGTTAAATCTGTTTCCCTACGTTTATTGTAGCGTAGTTTCTTGCTAACCCTTCTGTAGAATAAATACCAATATTTCCTACTCCATTGTTTGCAGTTAAATCAATTGCACCATAGTTTTTCAGAATTTTGTGATGAATAAATTCCGTATCCATTATTTCTAGTAGTTGAAATCGCAGTATTATTTATTAATGTTCCTCCTAAACTAGCTGGTGCTCGCTGAGTAAATATATACTGATTTTTTTCTCCCACTGTTGCAGTTGTTCCCGATCCAGTTGTAAGATTTACAGGTGCTCCTTTTGAAGTAATAATATATCCAAATGAATTATTATCTCCAATTGTCATATTAGCATTTCCTGTTACTGTTGTTGTTACAGCAGGTGTTTCATCTTCAATATAAGCTCCAACTGCATTATTATTTCCTACTGTGATTGTTCCATTCAAATTAACATTAGGTCCTTTTTGAATAAACTCCTACAGCATTATCTCCTACTGTGATTGCTCCACCAGTCATATTTACTGTTTTACCATAAATACCATAAGAGTTATCTCCTACGTTAATTGTTCCACTAGTAGTTATTGTTGTATCTTTTGTCATCTGTATACATACCTATAGATTCATTTTTTTGTAGAACTTGCAAAGAACGTTAATTGTTCCTGTATTTGTTAATGCAGATTTATCAGTTCCGTACATACCAGCTGAAACAGTTCCATTTTACATTAATTGTTCCTGTATTTACAAGAGTCCCTCTGTTAGTTCCCATTCCAATTGAATTGTTTCCACCATTCATTGTAATTGTACCAGTATTTGTTGCTTTAACTTCTGTATTACTTGTTCTTCTATCTGTAGTATTTTTAGCAGCTAAACTATTATTATGAGCATAGATTCCAAGTGCTGAATCTTTATTCATAGTTATAGTACCGTTGTTTGTTATATCTACTTTACCATATTCTCCAGAAGAAGATTTTTGTTGCTTTGTAATATGCTTCTGTAGAAGGATCTACCATAGCTCCTGTTTTTATCTAATCTATAAGAAAGTCCTAAAATACCAAATGATTTATCTCCACCTACTGTTACAGTTCCATCATTTACTATCGGAGTACTGTTTGTTCCATAGATACCAACTGCATTTGGATTATTTCCAGTTGTTTCTACATCAACTACTCCACTTGCATTATTATTAATGTGACCGTAGTTTTACATAAAGTCCAACTCCACCATTTCCACTATCTGTTCTATTTACAGTTACAATACCATCATTTGTAATAGCTGTTGATGTGTTGTCTGTAGATTTAGAAGATGTCTGCTACAGCAAGTCCTACTGGAACTGTTAAGTCCATTGAAGTTAAATCAGTTGAACCTAAATTTGCAGTTACAGTTTTTTTCCCTGAATTTACATTAATTTTTTTGAATTTTTGTAACAATAATCTTCTTGTGAAAAATATAATCGTTAGATGTACTTGTAGTATCAGCTTTATTTTATATCTGAATCAATATTCATTGTAGTACCATCAACTACAGCATATTTATATTTATAAGCATTACTTGAAGGATCAATATTAGCTCCTCCTAAATAACTACTGAAAGTTGTTCCCAATGTAGATGTATTCATTGAAGCTACATTTCTTAAATCCATTAAAATTACTTTATCTGATTTAACAAATATATTAGTACTAGTTAAATGAATAGGATTTGTTCCTGTTGCATTAACTATATATCCAGTTGCATTTCCATCTAGTGTTAATTTACCATTTGTTAAATTAATTTGTCCAGTACCATCACTATAAAGTGCATATCCCGAACCGTCATAACTTACTTCACCTTTATCTAAGGCAACTTGACCACCTAAACCTATTGAAGCTACTGCAACTCCTGTATCTTTTGCATAAACTTTGTTTCCATCTGCTTTTTATAGTTGAAGCATCAGCAAATAATCCAAATCCTGCATAAACATCTGTTTGACTTCCTGCAGTATCTACAGCTCTAGCACCTTGTATTGAAATATTATCACTAGTAGTTAATGAAGGATTACTAATATCTACTGTACTTCCACCTTTTGCATAAACTCCTCCAACATTTTTTTATCAAGTTTTCCTGTTGTTGCATCGTATACTGGAGAGCCGTTACTTATTTTTACCTTTTTATCGCAAGTCCACCTGTTGTAGTTGTAGTTCCACTTACTGTTTTTTTGTTGAACCTACTTTTTACTTTAGCATTACTTTCAGCATATACAAAAACACTATCTTCTTGTTCAGTTGTATCAGTTTCTATACTTTTAACTACAACATTACTATTAGCTCCTTGTGCATAAATAGCTGTATTATTTTTACCAGATTCCATTAACATTTCACTTTCAGAATACACATTTCCTTGACCTGTTTTTTTACAACAATACCTGTATTATCATGTCCACCATTAAGTTCAACGCTACCTTTACCTAAGTAAATATTAGCTCCTAAAATAGGATAAACTCCAACGTTGTCATTTCCACCTATTTTTAATATAATGTCCTTGTAAATCAATATTAGAAGCTGAATAAATTCCTGCTGATCCTTCTGTTGATCCTCGTCGCTGTTTGTACGTCAACTGCAAATTGACCATTTATATAGCTATTTTGTTTTTGGCATGTATATCCCTGCATTATTTTTTTACCTGCCAAAAATAAGTGGTTTTGAATTTCCTCTTGCAGTTGTTTTATTCGTAATTCCTCCCGATAATTCATTAACATATTTATTATCATTTGGACTCGCAATTATATCATCACTTCTATAATCTGTATTACTGAGTTGTTTTTTTGATTTCCTGTATTAGTTGCATCACTGAAATTCAAATGTAAATTAACTCCTTTAGTTCCATTGTTAGCATAGACACCAACAGAATTATCTCCTACTGTTTTCATTGTTCCTTTATTAGTAACACTGATATTTCTTTTTTTATTAGGTGAAAAACACTGCTATTGCTGTATTACTTGTATTTGTTAATATATTACCTGTATTATAAAAATGTTGTTGTGAATCATTTTTGGCTTGTATCATTAGAAACTAAAAAAATACCGTATGTTTTTGTTTCAACTCCCGATGTAATTGGATCTATAGTGATGTTTCCAGCATTCCATATGATCCCATTCGTATATCCACCATGATTATAACTACTTGAAAAAAATTGCACGATCTCCAGAAATTTTAACATTTCCTAATTAGCAAACAAATTATAATTATCTGATACTGTTTTATTCGTTTCAAAAACATTTATCTTAGAAATCTCATCAAAATCAGTGGTTGTTATTTTTACTTACTCCACCATCAGTTATTGCTTGACTAACTATTGCTTTATTTGATCCGCCATGAACATCTTGATGCACAAGTTCAGCATAACGATCGGGATCATTAGCATTAATTGAATTATATTCAACATCAGCTCCATTTAATGTTACTCCGAAATGATAACCACTAACATGAAACAATGCATCACTACCTGTTGTTGCTTTTAGTAGTGCTAATATTAATAGGTGTTCCATAATAACTTGTTAATCCTAATTGTGACTGTGGAGTTCCTGTATATATTTGAGAAATCATTACATTACCTGCGGTATATTCAACTTTTCTACTGTCATATCCATTACCATCAATTTTTGTTTTAATTGTTCCACTGTTAACTGCAACATCTTGCAGTGCTCCATCTCCACTTGCTGGAAAAATTGCTACTTGTTCACTACTTCCTCTCGAATCAGAAGTAATGTCTAAATCAATTGATATATTCGGATTAGGAGCGTTAATTTGTGGTGTCACTGGTGGCATAACCGTAGTTGGTTCAAACGAAGGCAATCCACTCAAATCAACATTTAATGCTAAGTTAGCTGATTTTAATTGAGGTACTAATGGAGTTAATGAAGCTGACACAGGTATTTCTGCATTAGGTTCTTTAACTAATGATAATTCTGTTGTTCCTCCATATTTTAATGAATTTTTTTCTAGAGTATTTGTATTTATTTAATGAAGAATCCCTAGTGTATTTTTTCATCTTCTACTTTATCCCCTTTACCTTTATAAGTCCCATGCCAATCATTATAGAATGTATTAATTCCATATTGCCAAGAACTCCAAGGCGATTTAACTACATGATCTCCTTGTTCCATTAATTGGATCAATTCTAAGTTGTAGTTTTTTTCATTAATTTGTCGTTTTCTGATTTTTACTCTTTTGAATTGTTGTCGCATATCTCCAATCGACGTTGTTATTTCTTGTCTTTGATTTTTGGATAGCTTTTATCTGTTGGCGCTGTTGTTACGTCAGCAAAACCAACTATTCCGCATAACAAGAATACAAACAATGCTTGTTCTGTATATTTAAAATCTTTACATCTTTTTAGCAAAGGCTTTTTAAATCTTTTGCTAATTTTTCTTAGGCTATTTGTCATAATCTTTCACCCTCATTTATCAAATTTTCATTTTTATTAAGCTTTTTTTAATTTTTTTCTTATTATTTTTTTCCCTATAAAACGATAAATTAAACAAAAAAAGTTAAGAAGAAAAAGTTATATTTTTATTATTTAACCTAACATTTCATAGAAATCCATAATAATTGCATTTTTAATGATTAATTCATTTTTATTATTTTTACAACATTTCCATAATTATTCCAATGAATTAATATAATTTACTTTAGCTTTATCTTAGTGTAACATATCAATTAATTTTTTGACGTTTTTTTACCAACTTTTATAATAAAAAAATATTGAAGAAAAGAAAAAAAGTTTCAAATTTATAAAAAAATATGTTAAAATTATCAAATAGAGTTTTTTTATTCATTGAAAAAAATGAAGTTTACGCTTTTAAAATAAAAATAAATAATAGATAATCAAAATATTATCAGAAAGGAAAAATTATGTTATTCAAAAAAACAATCAACGGAAGAACGCTGTAACATGATTTTAAACGGGAATATCCTAAGTACACTTTTTATTTTTTTATCAATTCCTACACTTATGGTTGGGATTATTCGAGCACTTATTCCTTTGTCAGATGGACTTTTCCCGAATAATTTGGGAGGAGTGCTTGTTGCGAGTTCGGTTTCATTTAGTCAGCCGATTTTTAAATATTATGATTGCATTGTCGCAAGGACTTGGTGTTGTCGCTGATGGCTATGATTGGGAATCTTTACGGTCGTGGAATTATTCGTGCAGTAAAAGAAACGACGCTTCAAATTTTTTTGTCTTTAGTTTTTTTGGTTGGTTTAGGATTGATTCCTGTCTGTATTTTTTTCTAGCATTTTTTTCATAGCTAAATTTACGACACCCGAGATAAAAACAGTACGTGTTTATCTATATTTCTCTTTACTCGTTGGTCATTCCGTTCAATTTTCTTGCTTCAATTTATAATGCTACAAAAAAATTCTGTTGGACGACCAGAAGTGCCATTTATTAGGGTTTTCATTCTATTAATTTTTAAAAAAATAATTTTCAATACAATTTTTCTTGTATTTTTTTAAGAATGGGAATTGTTGGAGCTGTTTTAGCAACACTTTGTTCATACATTGTCGTTACAATTTGGATGTATCACGATTTATTCATAAAAAAAGATGAAATGCGATTGGAATTAAAAAAATACAAATTTATAGCACCAATTGTAAAAAAACTGTTGCGAATTGGATTTCCATCAATGATTAGCTACATGTTAATTTATTTAGGATTTTTTTCCTAATTAATAAAGAAGTTGAACATTACGGAGCCGTTGCATTAAATGCTCAAGGAATTGCCTCAAACATTAATTCCATTTGTTTTTATTTTTACCAGCTTCAATCGGAACAACCGTAACAAGCATGATTAGTATGAATTTAGGTATTGGAAACATTGAAAAAAATCAAAAAAATATTTTTATTGTGGAATCACTACAAGTATCGTCATTGCTTTTATTTATTATTGCGTCAACACTGCCTTTTTTTCAAATGTTTTTTTACACTTTCATTTACAAGAGAAAAAGCCGTTTTTAGACATTGCTAACAGAGCATTGAATATTTTACACATATTCCGTTATCGGATTTGGAATTTTCTGTGTCTGTCAAGGAGTTTTTCATCGCTCTTGCCCGTACAAAAGTTCCTATGTTTATGTCAATTTTAAGAATTTGGTTTTTTTCAGATATTTATTTATCCTATTCACAAAATCAACTTTAGGACTTTTATTCAGTTTTTCTGGGGAAATTTATTTTCAAACCTTTTAGCTGGAACAGTATTTTTTTCATATTAGTTCTAAACATTGACTGGAATAAAAATTATTCTTAATAAATATAATAAAAATGTACTTTTGAAATTTTCACAGTTAATTTCTCGAGTACATTTTATTTTTATCATTTTGCTTCAATTAATTTTTCACAAATCCTTAATTTCTCTACAAAAAGCGGGATCCAAAACTCCCACTACTTTATTTATAGTTTAATTTTTTCAGCTATTTCAGAATTTCTTAAAACTCTGTTTAAGTAATTTTTCTAATTCTATAATTTCTTCATCTTTAAAATCTTTAAAAAAATCTCTGATACTAAACCTTCTACTATATTCTGAATCTTACCACAACCAAGCCTTATTTTATTTAAACTCAATTGTTTTAAAGATTGTCGTTCACATAAGTTCGTTACTTCTCATGCAGTTCTCTCAATATTCTTATTCCTTAATTTGTTAAAGAAACAAGAATATCTTGAACTTCTTAATATTTCTATTAAGCACAGACTATATCTTATCCTACGGCTTTTACCCTGTTTAGGTTCACCCACTTCCACCAACTTTGGTGTACTTCCCTCAAGAGGAATAGTCGTTGAACTTTACTTTTCAGTCTTAGTCGCTGATCTTCCATTACTCTAGCACTTAGGATTTAACCTTATGCCATCTAGTTTGTTTTTTTCTGCTTTCGCCACATTCACACCTATATCTCAAAAATATTTTTTTAAGACATTATGTTGTAGTCAAACTAGCTTTTAGGATTTTCCAGCAATTCGAGTAGTATTGGATGGCTCTCATATCCACCTCTACGCACATATTTCTATATACGCTGACTAAATTTTTTTAATCAAATTTCTTTTTTTCAATCTCTTAGACTTTCTCGTCAAACTTACAATCGTCTTTCTTCTATCATTCTCATCTACTTCCTTCATAATCAAAACCAGCATCTTCCATCCGATTCAGCATTGTTGTCAACGTATTTAATGCTAATCCCGATTTTTTTGAGAAATTTCTTTATTACTAATACTTCCTTCTTCCCAAAGAACTTCTAAAATCCTACTTTTGCTCAGCATTGTAGTCCTTCACATTTTTCTTTAATCAAAGCCTTATTCAAAAAGTCTTCCATGTACTTGTTTTTATTTTTATTTATATATAAATTACAACGATGTCTCATATACTAATACTTTTTCGATTTATAATTAAAACAAATTAAAAAGACAAATGTGTTTTTCTTGATTTGAGTAGAGAATAAAATGTATACTTACTATTAAATCTTAACTTGTTTTTTTATGTGATTTTTCTAAATCGAATCTTTCTCCTTTCATATTAATCTTCATTGATCAAAATTTTTGTTTTTTTCATTGTTTTTTTCAACTTAAAATGACACTATTAACTAATGTTTACTCAATAAAAACAAAGTAAAAGTGCGTAAATTAAATAAGAAACGAACCTCATTTAGAATTGTTGGCTCATTTCTTATTTTTTTCTTTAAATCATTTCTTAATTCTTTTAATTATTCAACTGTTACTGATTTTTGCCAAGTTTCTTGGTTTATCAACATCATTACCTTTTTAATTTTGATAAGTAATATGCTAATAATTGGTGAATAATAATTGATAAAAATCCTGTATACTCATCTTCAACAGCAGGTATATAAAACACTTCATCGGCTACTTCTTCCACTATTGTATTACCTTCTTTAGCTATTGCAATTACATAAGCTCCTCTTGCATGCTACTTCTTTTATATTTGAAACTGATTTATCAAATAAGTCTGATTGAGTAACATTAATTACTACTGGTACTCCCTCATCAATTAATGCAATTGTTCCGTGTTTCAATTCTCCCGACGCAAAGGCTTCTGAGTGAATATAAGAAATTTCTTTAGATTTTTAAAGCCCCTTCTACTGCTATCATATAATCTAAACCTCTTCCTAAATAGAAGATACTATGTTGATCCAATATTTTGGTCATGCACTTTTTTTCAACATTTTCTGAATGTTCCAATACTTTTTCAACATGTTCTTTTAAATTATACAATGAATTAATATCATGCTCATATTCTTCTCTTGTTATTTTTATTAAATTTGTAAGCCATATCAATTGCTAATAAATATAAAATCATCATTTGAGTGCTGTATGCTTTTAGTTGAAGCAACGGCTATTTCGAGTCCAGCCCATGTATAAATTACATGATCAGCTTCCCTTGCTATTGACGATCCAACAACATTTGTTATAGCTACGATTTTCGCACCATGTCTCTTACCTTCTTTCATAGCTTCCAACGTATCCAATGTTTCACCTCGATTGACTTAAAACGATAATCAATGTTTTGTCATCAATTACTGGATTTCTATATCTAAATTCAGATGCTACTTCTACATCTACTTTTATTCTAGTTTTTTCTCAATAATATATTTCCCAACTAATCCAGCATGATAAGCAGTTCCACAAGCTACAATATAAATGCTTCTAACACCTTCTAAGTATTCTTTTTGTCAATCCTGCATCATCAAAATTAATATTTTTTTATTTTCGTCTACTCTACTATTTAAAGTTTCCATTAAAACTTTTGGTTGTTCGTAAATTTCTTTTTCCATGAAATATTCGTAACCACCTTTTGAAGTCGCTTCCATATCCCATTCAACATGTGTAACATCTCTAGAAACTTCATTTCCTTCTGTATCCATTATTTTTTTACTGAATCTTTTTAATTTCAACAATTTCATTATTTTCAATCAAATAAACATCTCTCGTATATTTTTAATATAGCTGGAATATCAGAAGCGATAAAATTTTTCACCTTTTCCTAAACCCTACGATTAATGGACTTTCTTTTCTAGTCGCTATAATTCTATCTGGCTCTGAAATAGACATCATTCCTAAAGCGTAAGCTCCTTTAATAATTTTCAATAATTTTTTTACTGCTTCTAACAAGTCTCCTTCGTATAAGCTATCCAACAAGTGAGCTACAACTTCTGTATCTGTTTCTGAAATAAATTCATATCCTTTAGCTTTGTAAATCTTTTTCAATTCCAAATAATTTTCAATAATTCCATTATGCACAACTACTAAAGTTTTATCTTTATTAAAATGTGGATGCGAATTTACATCAGATGGTTTTCCGTGAGTTGCCCATCTTGTATGTCCTATTCCACTATGACCTTTTAAAGGATGCTCTTTTAAAGCATCTGCCAAATTTTGTAATCTTCCTACTTTTTTTACAATTTCAAAACGATCTTTCCCTGTATTTACAGCTATTCCGCTGAATCATATCCTCTATACTCTAATTTTTTTCCAATCCATCAATTACAAAATCTTTGCGCATTTTGTGAACCGATATATCCTACTATTCCGCACATATTCTCTCCTTTTCAAATATTAATTTTTATCTGAAAAACAATCACTATAATACTTTTTGTGCTATAATTTCTTAATAGTTTTTGTATATTATTAAGGTTGTGATAACCTAAAGAGCATCCGCCGAATTTTTCGATAACTCTTTTTTTCCTCGTCATCTTATATTTAATATAATTTTTTTATATTTAAAATTAAGATCTGGCGCTTTTTAATTTTTATTTTTTTCAGACTTTTCGTTTTTATATTATACAACAAAAATTAAATATGGTCAAATTTTATGAAAAAAACAATCTTTATCATAAAAAAACATGACCATATTTCAAATAATTTAATTTACTTTTTTTATTTTTTTGTTTATTTTTTTCTTCAGCATATTTTTGTTAATTCTTCTACTTTGTAATCTTCTGCAATTTTGTTGATTAAATTATTTCTTTCATTGATTGCTTTATTGTTAATTAATCCATTTCCAATTTGTTGGTAAGCATCATTAGGTGTAATATTTCCTAATTTACCCTTTTTTTCATTTTCATAAATTTCAATGATTTCTTCTTGAGTTACTGTTACAGTTTTTTTCTAATTTGTAAATCTAAATAGAAATTGATGTAAACATTGTTTTTCGATAGTTTCGATATCTTCTTTATTTTTTCCAAGAAGTCTCCTTTATTCATTTCTTCTGAAATAACTTTACTAATGATAATAGTTTTGATTACTTCTGAATTTCCTTTTGAGAAAATAATTTCTTTTTAGTAATTTCTACTGAATTAGCCATTTCATCTACTAATCTTGAAATTTCATCTCCTTCTAAAACTGCAACTTGTTGATTTAATAAATCTCTTTGGATTCTTTCTCTTGCTTTGAGAAAAAGGAATGTTTTGTGCATCAAAAACTAGCTTTGTTTTTCTGTATAAATTTTTGTAATATCATTTTCATTGATTGAAATTTTTATCTTCGATAGATTTAGCAATGAAATATTTACATTTTTCATTTGTGAAGAAATAATCAAATTCTTCTTTTTTTCTTCATCAGTGAATTTATATTTTTTTGCTTCTTCTAAGATTGCTTTTATTAACTAATAAATTTCTAATTTCGTCTTCGTTTAATCCTTCTCTTTCTTTTTTGTTAAAGTTAATTCTTTAACTGCTTCTTTTCACTTCTTTTTCATTTTTAGACATTATATTATTCTCCTTATTTTTCTTTATTTAATTAATTATCTTGTCTATTTTTACAATATTTTTTTCGAAAAAAATTTCAATAGATTTTTATTAAATTTTGTTTTTATTTTTCTTTTACTTAATTTATTATTAGCTTCTAAGTCAATATTTATATATCTTTTTAGGCTATATTAATTTTTACAATTCTAACAATATTTTCTTCAATTCATTCATTTTTATCTCTTAATTTAATCGCTTCCTCAAAATTAAGTTCTTCTGCCAATTTTTTTGAATCTTTTTATTAAGTGATTTAATTTCTTTTTCAATTTCAAATTGACTTCTATATTCTTTTTTTAGCCTTATTAATTTTTATCTTCTTGTTCAATTTCGTAATCTACAAGCGATTCTTCTATTTGTCTTTCAACAGTTTTTTTGGATTTATATTATGCTCTTTATTGTATTTTTCTTGGATTTCACGCCGTCTGTTAACCTCATCAATTGCTTCTTGCATCGAACCTGTCATTCTATCAGCATACAAAATAACCTGTCCGTGTGCATTTCTTGCGACTCTACCCATCGTTTGAATCAATGATCTTCTAGAACGTAAATATCCTTCTTTATCGGCTTCTAAAATTGCTACAAGCGAAACTTCGAGAATATCAAGGCCCTCTCTCAAAAGGTTTATCCCAACCAAAACATTGAATACTCCTTTTCTCAAATCCCTTATAATTTCCGTTCTTTCAAGCGTATCAATATCCGAGTGCATATATTTTTACCTTTATCCCAAATTCCAAATAATAATCTGTCAACTCTTCAGCCATTTTTCTTCGTTAATGTCGTTACAAGGACCCGTTCTCTTCGATTTGTTCTCTTTTTATTTCATCCATCAAATCGTCAATCTGATTTTTTTAGTTTCCCTAATTTCAATATCTGGCTCCACAATTCCAGTCGGTCTAACCAATTGCTCAACAATTTCTCCATTAGAATGTTCCAATTCATAATCACTTGGAGTTGCAGAAACATAAACTACTTGTGGTATTTTTCCCAAAAAAACTCTTCAAATTTCAATGGTCTGTTATCGTACGCACTTGGTAGCCTAAATCCGTTGTCAATCAATGATTGCTTTCTTGCTCTATCCCCTTTGTACATCCCATTTATTTGTGGCACAGAAATATGCGATTCATCAAGAAATACAACCAAATCATCGTGAAAATAATCAATCAACGTATCTGGTGCCTCTCCTTCAGATTTTTCCAGTCAAATATCTAGAGTAATTCTCAACTCCCTTACAATAACCAATTTCATTAATCATTTCCAAATCGTATTCTGTTCGCTGTTTTATTCTTTGCGCTTCCAACAATTGTCCATTTTTTTGAAAAAAATGAACTCTTTCTTCCATTTCTTTTTTTATTTGAGAAAATATTTTTTCAGTATCTTCAGTCGATAAATAGTGTGTCGCTGGCATTATTGTCACTCTTTTTATCGTCTTAATTTTTGTCCTGTAAGCGTATTTATCTCAGAAATACTTTCTAAATCATCTCCAAAAAAAACTCAAATCGATATCCTGTATCCAAATACGATGGATGTAAATCAATAATATCACCTTTCACTCTAAATTTCCCACGCTCAAAAGCTATATCATTTCGCTCATATCTCAATAAAATCAATTTTTATCAGCTCATTCCTATCAATACCATTTGTTTCAACATCAATCGGTATTGATTTTTTTCCTTATACGCTTCTGGCGATCCCAATCCATAAATAGCTGAAACTGACGCTACAATAATTACATCTCTTCTATTTAAAAAGTGCCGCCGTTGCTCGCATGTCGCAGTTTATCAATTTCATCATTAATCGAAGAATCTTTTTCAATATATGTGTCAGTTTGCATAATGTAGGCTTCTGGCTGGTAATAATCATAATATGAAACGAAATATTCTACTGCATTTTTCTGGAAAAAAATTGTTTATATTCATTATACAACTGTGCGACCAAAAGTTTTTGTTTTGGAGCCATTATTAATGCTGGTCTATTTACTCTTTCGATAACATTTGCAATGGTAAAAGTTTTACCAGAACCTGTAACTCCTAACAAAATTTGATCCGAAATCCCATTTTCTAGATTTTCGACAATTTTTTTCAATTGCTTCGAGTTGATCTCCAGTCGGTTTTAAATTTTGAATGTATCTTAAAAATCCATATTCATCATCTCTTTTCCTCTAAGATACTATTTCACCTTTTTGAATGTAATCATAAGTATCTTGCATTTCTTTTTTTACAGCTGTATCATCAGAATCTTTCGATTTTTTAGCTAAATCTAATCCTTTAATTACCCATTTTTCAGCAGTTTCATAATCTCCCAATTCAATATACGTAGTAGCTAAATTACTATATCCCCATAAATATCCTTTTTTGTGCAGAAGCTTGATACCATTTTTAATGCTTCTTTTTGATTTCCTTCATTATCTGCCATTAATCCTAAAATGATTTTCAGAAAATCCATCTTTTTCAGTTTTTAGTGCTTTAAAATACCACTCTCTTGCATTTTTATAATCTTCCAAATTTTCATATGCCGCTGCTATCCAAGTATAATTTCTAGGATTATCTGCTACTTTTTCATACTCTTTATAATATTTTTATTGCTTTTTCGTAATCTTTCAATTGAGAATAATTATCTGCCAAATTTGAAATTGCTGTCAAGTTCCCATTTTCAATAGCTTTTTAAATACCATTTTTCTGCTTCCTTGTAATTATTTTCGTTAGCATACAAAAACTCCTAATTTATTCAAATAATCAGCATTATTAGGAAACTCTTTTTACATATCTTGAAACTAAAGATATCGTTTTTTTATTGTCATTCTTATCATACGCTTCATCTATTTGTTTTTTTCCAAACTTATTTTTTTCTTCTCTCGTCATAGCCGAAAAAAACCTTGTATTCCTAATCCTAAATTTGCCACTAATAATAATAAAATCAAATATTTTTTTCATATTTTTCCCCTTTCTGTTTTTTTATTCTTGAGAATCTTTTTACATCTTTTATCATTTCTTTTTATTTCTTCCATTTTTTTCAGTATCTTTATCTTTTTCTCGCTGTTTCATAGGCTTTTTCCAACCATTTTAACGATTCTTTTTATCATTTAGTTCATAATAAAGTGATCCCAAATTTGCTTGAGCTCCCGAATTTCCTTTATCTGAAGATTTTTAAAAACCATTTTTGAGCTTCTTTTTGATTTCCTTCCCCCAATAAATCATTCCCAGAACATTTTCTGACGCCCCTATTTTTATCATAAGCATATGACTGCAACAAATATTTTTTTGCTTCTTCATAATTTTCTGCCCGAAAATTAACAATTCCTAAAAAAATTCCCTTTTCCTCGTCTGTAGATTTGTAAAAATTCTTTATCGTCAACTTGTTTTAACCATTTTTAACGTTTCATCATAATTATTCTCTGAAAAAAATAGATTATTCCGATTAATAATCTTACATCATATTTTTTTCACCATTTTTCAGCAAAAAGGATATTTTTTTCTGTAATTCTACAGCTTCGTTAAATTCTTTTTTCCGCTTCACTTTTTCTTCCCATTTCCTCATATGCAAAAACCAAGTATCACTTTATAAATAATTTTTTTGAAGGGTCTTCAGCTATTTTTCTTTTTTTAATGTTGATATAGCTTTTTTTGAGAGTTCCCCTATCAAAGTCCTTTGATACTTGCTCCAAAAATTTTATCAATTTCTTTTTGAATCTAAAGACATTTTTTTGTGCTCCGAAAGTTAAGTTAGATAAAAATCAATAAAAAAATATTAATATTTTTCATTCAAACACCATCCTCTTATATAATCTATTTTTTTAGTTCTGAATACTTTTTGGACTTCTTTTTATAAACTGTTTCTTCCACTTTCAATTTCAAATTAACGACACATGCAATTACGAAAAAAATAGTCTGACAAACGATTGATGTATACCAAACCAATCTCATTTACAGCCTCACCCTCATCAATTAATGCCACCATTATTCTCTCTAATCTCCTTGTTGCCGTTCTGACCATATGAAGAAAAACTTGAAACTTTACTTCCACCAGGAATTATGAAATGTTCCATTTTAGGTAAAAATTGAAATGTATTCGTCTATTCTTTTGTTCAAGATACTTAACATCTTCTTCTTTCTGCTTGTAAGGTCTCAATTCTCTTGAGTCGCCAAATCGCTTCCACAATCAAAAAAAGTTGTTGCTGAATTTCCTCACACTCTTTTCTAATATCGTCCAAAAATCTCGTTTTCTCGCATTTCTGCAACAACTACTGCAAGCAAAGAACAAACCTCATCTGCAGTCCCACAAGCTTCTATTCTTTTTATGCGTTTTTACTTTATCGCCACCATACAATTTTTGTGAATCCTTTATCTCCATATTTTTGTATATATTTTCATAAGTTCTCCCTCTGTAATTTTTTTAAAAAAATTTTATAAAAATAATTGAACTAACTATTCTTGCTTTATAAGTTGAAAAAAATTTCACTATATTTTTTTAAAAAGAAGAAAAATTGCTCCAAAAATAGATTTTTAACCATCTTGAAACAATTTTTCCAATCTACAAATATTATTAAATTTCATTGAATAAAAAAATTTAATTACATCATTCCTAAATAAGCGGCACCTAAAAATTCCTGCATCATTTCCTAAACTAGTCGCAACAATTTTTTTAGATTTTTCTGTTGTTGAAGGGAATGCGTATTTTTTTCAATCTCTCTTTAACTTTATCGAATAAAAATATCTCCAGCTAAAGAAACTCCACCACCAACTACTACTATTTCGGGATCTAAAACATTAAGTAAATTTCCGATTCCCAAAGCAATATAATCTGCTTCATAATCTACTAAATCCAATGCAAATGCATCTCCTTCTTTGGCAACATCAAAAAAATATCTTTTTGCTTCCAAATCTCTACCTATTACTTGTTCATACAATCCATTAGTTTTGTTAACTGCCAATCTACTTTGAGCTTCTCTTATCAATCCTGTCGCTGATGCATATGCTTCCCAACATCCTTTTTGTCCACATCCACAAAGTTTTCCATCTCTTTCAACTTTAATGTGACCAACTTCTCCACCAGCTCCATTTTCACCACTTACTAATTTACCATCGACGATAATTCCACCACCGATTCCAGTTCCAATTGCTAATCCTAAAACATTTTTATATCCTTGTGCAGAACCTTTCCACATTTCTCCCAATGTAATAACATTTACGTCATTATCTGCTTTTACTGGTTTCCCAAGATTTTTTTCAAATTCCAATGCCAAATCAACACCATTTTTTTCCAAGGAAAATTCGCCCAAAATTTAACAACTCTCGAATTTAATACAGGCCCTGGTACTCCAACCCCAACAGATTGCACATCATCAAAGTTCAAGTCAAAACTTTTTACTTGTTGTAATAAGATTTTTGATAATCTTTGAATTGTTTTTTCAAATCCTTCCATCGAATCAGTTTTTTACAATAGTTGTAAAAATAATATTTCCATCTTCATCAACTAATCCTATTTTTTTGTATTTGTTCCCCTAAATCGATACCTGCGTAGTATTTCATGATTACACCATCCTTATTTTTAATTAATTTATCCTTACAGTTATTTTTACTTTATAAAATCAAATTTTTTTCAATATTTTATTTATATTTTTTTATTTATAATTATTTTTTATCAATATTTTTACTTTATATTTAATTTTTTTACAAACCACTTTTTAGTTAATAAACATTATACAATAAAATGATTTACAATATTTTTTTATTCTATTATTAATAATTTTGGAATAACCTCATACTCTCTACCAAGTCTATTTTCCAATATTTCCTTATATTCCTCAATTTGTAACTGATACTTCTTATTTTTCTTCGAGATTATCCCCTGTTTTTATAATCAAAAAAATATAAACTTTCTTATTCTTTTCGTCAATATTTATCCTATCAATAACTCTTTTTACCATCTTTATTCAAAATCTCAAATTCCGTATAAACCTTATATTTCGAATCATAAATTTCAGCATTTTTCCAAAATAAATTTATCCAATCTCTCTACCAAATTTTTCAACAATATTTTTTTCCAAGCATATTTCCATATCGACTATACAACGCTGATTTTTGCCATAATTTTTATCATTTTTCCAAATCATTTAAAAATATGCTCGAAATAATAGTGCATTGCAAGACCTTTTTTACGCTTAAACTCATTTTTCCAACGTATTTGAAGATTTTTTTCCATTCTTAATTTATCATCGTTAAAATATGTTTTAAAATAAACTATCGCTAATTTTTACATCTGAAGTATCTGTTGTTTCTTCTGGAATTTCCGATTCTACAATTTGACCCTGTTTCATATTCATTTTCATTTTTGTAAACATCAATTATTCTCTTTGCCAAAGGATCTGTATAGCCTTTTTCCTTCGTAACCTCGGCGTCAAAAAGCAATATCAAATTTTTTTCTTAGCACGAGTCAACGCAACATAATCATTATTAATTTCTTCCATTTCTTCTTTTTGAATATTTTTATCTATTAATTTACTCAAGTCATTTTCAATCATTTTTATCGTAACCCTGAAAAATAATAGCATAAATTTTTTTCACATCATTAAATTTTTCATCAAAATCTAAATAGCTTTTTAAATTTCTCTTGTCAGTATTTCCTTTATTCGATTTACGTTTATAATAAAACACTGTGTCAAATTCCAATCCCTTCGAAGCATGAATCGTCATTAAGTTTATTGCATTAACATCCCTACTGCTAACCTGTCTCAAATTTTTCCTTTTCTTCTTCAATAAACGTAATAAATTCGTACAAATTATTGTATTTTTCAAAATATTAAAAAAATATAAAAAAATATTTTTCAAATCACTGTTTGTCGAATAATATTTTGTTATCTCAAAATTTTTCTACAAGTTTTTCTCGAAAAAAATTTTTCATTTTCATATTTATTATTCAAATCTTTCGACAACTTTTTTTCAATTCCCTAACTTTCTCAAGAATTTCCTCAAAAAAATCAAATTATTTCTCTCTAAAACATTAATTTTTTTATATTTCAAAAGTTCTTCTTTTTACATTTTCATCCTTTTGCATATCAACAAACTCTTTAAAACTAATTGCTTTTTGAATCTTTATTAACATTTTTTGCTTTTTGTTAACCTCTTTAAAACTTTCTATTTTTTTATATCCGTTAATAAATCTCATAATCTCATTTTTATTCTCAAGCAAGTATTTCACATGATTATTCAATCCACCAATTAAGTCACTTCTCATAAATTCCAACAAATATTTGAAATTACCAAATGCAAAAATTTAATTAACTGATACATCGGAACAATCGGTTTGTACTCTAAAAATTGTCGTTTTTACTTTCAAGCGTATACGGAATTTTTCGCTTCATTTAGTAATTCCGCAATCTCCTTCAAATGTGGATTTGTACGGCAGATAATCGCACTTTTTCCTAAATTTTTTTCACTTGACCGTTTTTCTATCATTTTTAACAATTTTTTTGTATAAATTTTCGGCGTTTCTTCTTCTGTATTTCGTATAAAATATCCAAAATATCCTTTCTGATACTCTTCATCATCTCTATAACCTCGAATCAACATAATTCCATTTTTGTATCATAACCATTAAAGATTTTTATTAACATTTTTCAATAATAGCCTTATAACTTCTATACGATTTATCCAAATTCTGAACATTTCCTTCAATCATCGTTTCTAATTTTTCAAATAATTCCTTTTTCACCACCACGCCAGTTATAAATACTCTGTTTCTCATCACCAACACAAATAATATTTTTCCGAAGTATTCATCAGCAATTTCAAAATTTTTCCATTGTAAAATGCTCGTATCTTGGAACTCGTCAATCATAATCGTGTCTATTTTTTTCCACCAATCAACTCAAGAAATTCTTCTGTAACTCTATCATTTTCCACAAATTTTTAAATCTTTATTGAAAATAAATTCATATGTGTACACTAAAATATCGTTGTGAGTAAGTCTTTTTGAAGAAAATTTTTTATTTTTTTAGCAATATCAAATATTTTTTTGAGCTATATTTTTTTAATTTTTTTATCTAATGGTAAAACTTTTTTTCAATGAAAACATATTCTGATAACTTTTTCTTTTAGCTCTTGAGACTTTGTTTCCAATTCTTCCCCGACATCTTTATTTTTCCCCTTTAGTTTGAGTTCCATTCCAAAGTTTCTTTTTCAAAAAAACAAATCAATTTCGGGAACGATTAACTCCAATTTCTCTTTCATTTTTTTGATTTTCATTTTTACTTTCATCCTTCGACAGATCGCTATACTTTTCCATAAATATTATGAAATGCTTTCGTCAAAACATCTGTAACATTTTTATTTTTTTCATTAGCAACTTCCTCAATCTTTTCAAATATTCCATCCAATTCATCTATAAATTTGTAAGACACCTTCTTAACTTCCGACATTTTTAAAACCCTTAGTCAATACAAACTTCGGACGCATATCCAATATTTCCTTAATAATTTCCATATACCTTTTAATATTTTTTTCTTCTCTTTTTTCTCATCAAAAAATAAATTTAAAATCTTCAAAAATTATTTTCATTTTCAATTATTTTAATCAAAAATTTTTTGAATAAAAATTCATCAGTTTCCTCATCTAAAGTTTCGTAATTATAAATATTAAAATATGGTGCAATTGCATTTTTTTAAAGATTTTTATTTGTAAATCCGTCAATTGTAGAAATTCTAATATCCTCTTTATTTCTTATCATCTCAAAATAAATATTTTTGCAATTCCTTTTTTTATTCAAATCATCAAATTTATAAATTTCTTTTTAAATTTTTCTCTAATTCTGCTCCATTTCCTTCATCGAAAGCAATTTGATGTAAAAATCATAAATTCTCTCTTTAATTTCAGCAGTTGCCTTTTTCGTAAATGTCATTACAACTATATTTTTTTATAATTAACACCTCTTATTAAATTAGCTATGAACTCTAGCGATAATCTATATGTTTTTCCCCGTTCCTGCACTAGCCTTCAAAATTATATTATTCTTCTTCATCGCCTAATTCATCCTCCCCTCTGCAAATATTTTTTTATACTCTTTGTAAAAATAATTTTTTTGGATCTTTAAAAATTTTTTTCTTAAATCTTTACCATTTAAATTTCTTCCTAAATCATAAAATTGAGAATTTCGGTAGTTACTAATCACTTCTTCAACAGCCTTTTTTAGTCAATATTTTGTCCTCACTTCTATTATCCGGCACCAATTTACCTTCCCAAGTGTCAACAACAATCTTCTCAACATTTTCTTTGCCATCATTCTCCAACATTATCGAATAATAATCCAACTGTTCCATCGCTTTATAAACCTTATCATTTTTTTATAACTATTGTAACTATCTTTCAATTTTCCAGACTTATAATCAAACAAATAATCCTTGTCACTCGTTCTTATATGTAAATCAGTAACCCCATTAATAAACACATTTTTCAAACAATTCTTTTTTCCGAAGACAATTTTATTCTCTCCTCGAAATGAATTTCAATATCCTTTTTCTTCTTTCAATTTCTCATTCAATTCCTTAAAAATATTTCTCTGCCGAATTCAAAAATTTCTTCAAACGAAACTTTTTTTATAAAATTCCAAATATTCCTTAGGAACCTTATAATCAAATGAATTTAGCACTTTTTCTCAAAATTTCTGATAATTGATTTCGATCAATTTTAAAAGTTTTATTCTCCAAAGCAACCTTATTTTTCCATTACAACCTTTTTCATAAAAAGCATGAATTATAGTTCCAAAAATCTTAACGTTTATTTCATCTTCGATTTCTTCGACTTCCTGCTCACCAATCGCCTTTTCCAAATAATATCCATACTCAAAATCTCTCATTTTTCTCAAACGAATAATATCCTAAACTCAATTTTTTTCATTTTTTTATTTTTCTCAAGATTTTTCTCCAATTTCGATGGAATAAACTCTCCAATTTCCTTTTTTCTCCCATTTCTCTTTTCTATCCTTCAAGAAATATTTTTACAAAATAAAGCTCTTCCGCTTCACTTATTTCACCCTTTTGTAACTTCAATTCCATACTTCAACTTCAATTCTTCAATAACACTCGCCGAATCGATATTCTTCTCCAAATCCTTGACATACGCCAAATACACATTTTTTTCGTCATAAGAATATTTTTGATAAATTTTAAATAATTCAATCAATTTTTTTATCATCACTTGTTGGAAGTCCCATTTTTTGCACGCTGAACTTTTTGAAAACAAAAAGTTATGAATTTTTTTACTTTTGAAATGAATCTTGCAAATTTAAAATAATAATATTTTTTTCTTCGTATTTTTCAGAAATATTTTTCAAATGAATTTATCGAAAAGCTATCTTCAGACTCATCTTCAGCACTATCTTCCAAAGTCAATCCAATCGACTTTTTTTATCCAAATATTTCAAAAACAATTTCAACAAATTAGCCGAAATATTCTCATTAAAAAAACTTATCCCACAAATTATCAAAACTAAAATCTTCAAGCACAACCATTTCCGACAAAGCCTCAAAAATATTTGTCTTTTTACATTCTTGTCCTGTTTTTACTTTCTTCTCATTATCCAAATAAATTTTTTTCCAAATAATCGCTGTATTCCTTCAATGTCGTATACCCATAAATTTCTTCCAATTCTTCAACAAATTTAATAATTTTTACCAACAGCCATCATTCTTTGCTTGTAAATTTCCTTAAATTTTTTTCCTTTTAGTTCTCTTTTTTTCTAATTTTTCTAAAAACTTCTTGATTTATTCGTTCCAATTCCTCTTTTTGAAATGTACTTATAATCCTTTGAAACCAAATCTTGAAAAAAATATAATAACTTTCCTTCAAGTCAAAAATCTCCAATAAATCATTTGATTTATAGGCATCATAAAAATCTTTCACTCGAAATAAAAAGTAATTTCCCCTTATCTTTTCTATCAATTTCCTTCACATTATCTAACAAATTGTAAATCAAATTCAAGATCCGATAAATTTTTCGTATCCTTCATCGTTATTTCCAAATTTGAAGAAATCTTTTTCTGTTTCAAAAAGCTGATAATCACTTTTTTGCCTCTTCAGCATTTTTCCTGTGCCTCAAAAATCCGATAATTTTTCTTTCAAATCATCATTTTTCTTGCTCACTTTTTCTATTCTCTTTCTCAACTTCCTCTAACTTTCTAACTAGCCCCAACAATTCTCCAAATTTACTACTAAATTCATGAATTTCCACATTTATATTCTTTTTATCAAAAATTTTTCTTCGCTGGCAATGAAAAAAATTTTCAGATATTTTTCAATTCTTTTTTTCATTAAAAATCATTTTTCTGACAATTGCAAAATATTTTTCCACAATCAGACCTTTTTTTCCTCAAATTTTTCCACAATTTCCTTTTTCAAATGGAGAAAATCTCACTTTATTTACAAAATAAATTTTTTGTATCTTTTTCAAAAAAATTATCTGAAATATTTTTCCGAATTTCTAAGCATATACGGCAAAAATCAATCCCTTTAACTGACAAGTTTCTTTCACCTTTTTCATCCACCATTTTTCAGCGTCTCAAACAAATCTTCCTGCCATTTTTTCCAACTCAACTTTTTCCAAATCAATCTTATATTCTTGTAATTCCGCAAACAAGTTGTAATAATTATAGGCAATGTCGATAATATCGTAATAACTCGACACCTCCAACTTTTTCAACTTCTCGTTCAATGAATTGTAAAAACAATACAACCTGCTTTTTCCTCTTTTCACAACAATTTTGTCTGTAACAAAAAGATTTTTCATAAAAATCATAATTATTCATTAATCTAAAATTATTAAACAACTGATTTTTCACTATCTTTTTAGCAATTCTCTCCTCAACTCATAATAAGTCATTGGATTTTCAAATACATAAAGCGCTTCTTCATTTTTGTAAATTCTTGAAACAAATATTCTTTCAAATTCGTTCCTAATCCTAAATATTTTGTGTCCATCTCTTGAGCTCCTTTCACAATTTCTTAATAAAAAGAAAAAAAGCCGAAATAAATTCGACTTTTCACGATTATCTTACCACTTGGAATAACACTGCAACAATCAAGAATGTCACTGCTGTCCATTCAGTAAATTTTTCAATTCCTTCTTTTTCTTCATCTAAGATATTAGTGCACTTTTTGCTAAACCTTGGCTTCTATCTGGTTGAAGTAAAATAACTCCTATCATAACGATAGCTAATATTACTAAAATTACGATTAATAAATTTTTCTAACATCGTTTCCTCCATTTATTTTTTTGAAGCAAACTCAGCTAATTATAAAGCATCTCCAGCTTTTGCGATTACTGTAAATTTAGCTGGAACTAAACTTGCTCCTCCAACTAATCCACCATCGATATCTTTTTTTGAGCTAATAATTCAGTCGCATTTGCATCGTTCATAGATCCACCATATTGGATAGTTACGTTTTCAGCAACTTCTTTTCCGTATAAATCAGTTAATAAGTTTTCTAATGAAAGCGTGAACTTCTTGAGCTTGTGCAGGAGTTGCAGTTTTACCTGTTCCAATTGCCCAAACTGGTTCGTAAGCTAATACAACGTTAGCCATTTCTTCAGCTGTTACATTTTGTAATCCACCAATAATTTGGTCTTTTATAACTGCTTCCATAGTTCCAGCTTCTCTTTCTTCCAATTTTTCTCCAATACATAAAATTGGTTTCAAATCGTGTGCTAAAGCTGATTTAACTTTTTCATTAATGATTTCGTTAGTTTCTCCGTAATATTCTCTTCTTTCAGAGTGTCCTAAAATTACGTATTCTACACCTAAATCTTTTTAACATTAATGGTGAAACTTCTCCAGTATATGCTCCACTTTCTTTAGCATTCATGTTTTTCAGTTTGCTATTTTAATGTTTGATCCTTTAGTTTCTCTAGTTGCAGTTTCTAATGCTGTAAAAGGTGCTCCAATTATAATTTCAACATTTTTAACGTCTGCTACTAAAGGTTTAAATTCTTCAAAAAAAGCTTTTGCTTCTGATGCAGTTTTATTCATTTTCCAGTTTCCTGCTACGATTATTTTTCTCATTAATCTGTCCTCCAAATATTTTTATTTTTTAATTCCTTTATCATTTTACCACAAAATATTACTTTTTATCAACGGTTTTTGTAAGCTATTCTCCAATTTCATTTTTGTTAATTCTGAAAACGCTGTCGCAATACTTGCTAGATTTTTGCATATTGCTAGGAATAATAATTTTTGGTAGCTTTCCCATCAGCAACTTTTTCAAACGCTTCTAATCCTCTTAAAGATAAAACTTTTTCATTTGGTGACGCTTCATTTAACAATTTCAACGCTTCTGCCTTTGCCCTTTGAACTGATAAAATAGCTTCTGCTTCCCCTTCTGCTTCTTTTTATTTGTTGTTCTTTTTTAGCTTCCGCTCTCAAAATTGCGACTTGTTTTTCTCCTTCAGCTACTAAAATTGCGACTTCCCTTTTTGCTTGTGCTTCCAAAAATATTTGCTCTTTTTCACGTTCAGCTTTCATTTCCTTTTCCATTGCAACACGAATATCTGCAGGTGGCAAAATTGATTTCAACTCAACCCTATTAACTTTAATTCCCCAAGGATCAGTCGCATCATCAAGCTCTTTTCTCATTTTTTTGTGTTAATTACATCTCTTGACGTCAATGTTTGGTCAACTGTCATATCTCCGATAATATTTCTCAACGTTGTAGCTGTTAAATTTTCAATCGCAGAAAGCGGTCTTTCCACTCCATAAGTATACAATTTTTGGATCAGTTATTTGAAAATAAACAACTGTATCAATTTGCATTGTCGCATTATCCTTCGTAATAACTGGTTGTGGCGGGAAATCAACAACTTGCTCTTTCAACGATACAATTCTTACAACGTTATCAAAAAAATGGATTTATAAAATTCAATCCAGAATTTAAAGATTGATAATATTTCCCCAATTTTTTTCAACAATATAAACTTTTGATTCTGGTACAATTCTAATAGCTTTTAACACCAAAAATTCCGAAAAAACTAATAAAATCAATATTACTATTGGTATAGCCATTAATATCTCCTCCTATTTTTTTATTTTTTTCTAAAATAATTTTATTCCCTTCAAAATCCTCAATTTTTACGATTTCACCTTCTCTAAAAAAATCTCAGAACTCACACCCTTCCAAATTACACCTTTAAACCTAACTTCATATTCCTTTTTTTCGGACTTTCCAAATCCAAAATTTTCTCTATTTTTCAACTCTTGCCCAACCATTTTTCGAACTAAAAATTCGTCTTTTTATCTTCCAAATATTTTTTTCAAAAAACTGGTCTCGTGAAAAATTACAAAAACTATGGATAAAACTGTAAAAATCACAAATTCTATATTAGGATTTTTTTATAAAAAAAGGATATCGTCCGTCAGTATCAATGCGACTAATGCAAGCCAAATGGTAACAAGTCCAGGTATAACAATTTCTAAAATTGAAAAAAATTGCTGTTGCCATCGTCCAAAAACAACGCTCCCATAATTTTTTTCCTCCCAATTTTATTTTTCACTAAAAATCCGATTCCGATTCCTCCGTGGATTCCTCCAGTTCCTACTCAATTCCAGCACTTAAACATGATGTCAAAGCCAATAACATCAAGATTGCAATAATAATTTTTTTCATAATCTATCTTCCTTTCATTTTTATTTTTTTGTTGCTACCTTTCATATTTTTATAATTTTTATTAACTTTCTTGCAAGTATTATTTTTCAAAAAGCCATCTCATAAGTTTAAAAATTTATTTTTCACTTACAAGATGACCTCCTAATCAATATTTATCGTTATCTCTTAAACATCTACAATTATCCTTGATACAATTTAATAGATTCTTTAAATTTAGCAATTTTGTTTTCTAATTCTTCTTTTATGCCATTTTCTTTGTCGATAACTTCTTTTTGGTGCTTTAGACAAGAAATTTTTCATTTGATAATTTTTCCTAAAACTCTGTCTAATTCTTTTTTGTGTTTTTTGAATGTCTTTTTTCAAGTTTTGCGATTTCTTTTTTCTTTATCAATTAAATCAGCAAGTGGAACGTAAATTTCTGTTGTTTCAACTAATTTGAATCCAACTAATGCAGGAATTTCTGTATTAAATTCATATTTTTTTCAACATTTGCTAATTTATCTAATATTTTCGCATTATGTTCTAAAATTTCTTTTTCTCCATCATTTACGATTTTTGAAGATTACTTCAATTTTTCTTCGCTGAGTGAAACATTTGCTTCCCCTCTAATATTTCTAATCGCATTAACGATTTCTTTCAAGTAATCAAATTCTTTTTTTCAGCTGCCAAATCAACATATTTTTTTGTTTTTCTGTTGGGAATTCTGATAACATAATTGTTTCTTCGTCTAATCCTAATTTTTGCCAAATTTCTTCAGTTATGAACGGCATAAATGGATGAAGCATTCTCAATCCTTTATCAAGAACTGTTTTTCAACACATATTGTGCCACAGTTTTATCTGAACCTTCTTGTCCATAAACTCTAGTTTTTGCGATTTCCACATACCAGTCACAGAAATTTCCTCTGAAAAATTCATAAGCAACTTTTGTCTGAATCCAATTCATATTTATCCATATATTCGTTAATTTGTCTTGAAGCTGTTTTGCAATTTAGATAAAATCCATCTATCTTCTAGCTTAAATTCCTTCTCATCAATAACTGCATTTTTTTATCAAAGTCTTCTAAATTAGATAAAACGAATCTTGAAGCATTCCAAACTTTGTTTGCAAACGTAGATCCCATTTCTAATAATTTTTTTCAGAAAAATGAATATCTTGTCCTTGCGAAGTATTATACAAGAAACTGAATCTTATCGCATCTGCTCCATATTTTGCAATTAAATCTAATGGATCGGTGAATTTCCTAATGATTTCGACATTTTTCTACCTAACTCATCTCTAATGATTCCGTGCAAGTATACATAACTAAACGGAATTTCATCATTAATGTACAAACTCATCATAACCATTCTCGCTACCCAGAAGAATAGAATATCTGCTCCTGTTACTAACGCATTTGTTGGGAAGAATTTTTTTCCAAATCTGGAGTTTTGTCAGGCCAACCTAATGTTGAAAATGGCCACAATGCTGATGAAAACCAAGTATCTAGTACATCTGTTTCTTCTCTTAATGAAACTTCTTTTCCAAATTTTTCTTTCGCTTGAGCTTTTGCCTCTTCCATATTTCTAGCGACAAATACTGTTCCATCTTCAGCATAGTACGCAGGAATTCTGTGTCCCCACCAAATTTGTCTAGAAATAGTCCAGTCTCTTATATTTTTCAAGCCAGTTGTAATAAACTTTTTCCCATCTTTTTTTGGAGTAATTTGAATTTGTCCATTTTTACAACTTCAATGCTCTTTTTCACAAGTGGTTCCATTTTTACAAACCATTGAGTTGAAACTCTTGGTTCAATAATAGAATCACATCTGTAACAATGTCCCACAGCATGATTGTGTTCTTTTGTTCCAACTAATAATCCTTCAGCTTCTAAATCAGCCAAAATCGCTTTTCTAGCCGCAAATCTTTCTAATCCTTCGTATTTTTCCACCATTTGAATTTACATGCGCATCTTCAGTAAAAAAATGTTTATAAATTCAAGTCCAGTTCTTTTAGCTACTTCAAAGTCGTTAGGATCGTGTGAAGGTGTCATTTTTACTACCCCTGTACCGAATTCCATATCTACATACTCATCTGCAACAACTCGAATTTCTCTATTCATCAACGGTAAAATAACTTTTTTTACCAATTAAATGTTTGTATCTTTCATCATTTGGATTTACTGCAACCCCTGTATCTCCTAACATTGTTTCGAGTCTTGTTGTCGCAATAATTACATAATCATCAGTATCTTTTATTCTGTATTTAATTTCCCAAATTTTTCCCTTTTTTTGTCAATGTGATTAACTTCATCATCAGCCAAAGCTGTTTTTATCGTGAGGACACTCAGTTTACAATATACTCTCCTCTATAAATTAAACCATCATTATACAATTTTATGAAAACTTCTTTTACAGCTCTTGAAAGCCCTTCATCCATCGTAAATCTTTCTCTATCCCAGTCAAGCGAAACTCCTAATTTTCTCAACTGTTTAGTGATTAATCCACCATGTTTTTCTTTCCATTCCCAAGTTCTTCTCAAAAATTCATCGTATCCAATTTCTTCTTTTGAAGTTCCTTCTTCTTTTAACATTCTCTCAACTTTATTTTGAGTCGCAATCCCAGCATGATCCATCCCAGGAATCCAAAGTGTTTCAAATCCACTCATTCTTTTATATCTAATAATTGCATCTTGAATCGCATTATTTAACATATGCCCCATATGCAAAATCCCAGTTACATTTGGTGGCGGAATAGCAATCGAATATCCTGGTTTTTCGCTATTATGCTGTGCGTTAAAATATCCTTTTTCTTCCCAAATTTTTGTACCATTTGTCTTCTATTTCTGTTGGTGAATATGTTTTACTTAATTCATTTGACATTTTATTTATATCCTCCTGTTTTTTTCTTTTTTTAAAACTTATATTTCATTTTAACATAATATTGTGGATTTTTCTATCAAAATTTAATTACTTCTATTCGACTTTAGTGAAAAATTTTTTTACGACAATAAATCCATCAATTCCTTATCACTCATTTCAAACAATACTTTGTCATTATCTTTACTTTCTAACAGATTTTTCACTAAAAGTTGCTTTTTACTTTCACGAATTTTTAATAATTTTTCTTCAATCGTTCCTTCTGTCACTAATTTAATGACTTGAACGCTCTTCTTCTGTCCAATTCTGTAGGCCCTGTCACTCGCTTGATTTTCAACTGCCACATTCCACCAAGGATCGTAGTGAATTACAACATCCGCTCCAACTAAATTCAATCCAGTTCCTCCAGCCTTCAATGAAATAAGCACAACTTGTCTTTTGCCCAGCATTGAATTTTTTTAGAAATCTCCATTCTTTCTTTAGATTTTTACATTTCCGTCAATATAGAAATACTCAATTCCCAAATCAACTAATTCCTTCTCAATTTCCTTTAGTGTCCCAACAAATTGCGAGAAAATCAACAATCTGTGACCATTTTCTGTAATATCAGGCAACAAATCTCTCAGTACTTGAAGTTTCGCAACCTCACCTTTATAATCTTCCTTAAACAATGTTGGTGAATTACAAATTTGTCTCAATTTAGTCAAAATCGCCAATATTTTTCATTCTATTATTTTCATTTTTCATTGAATTTTTTTCATTTCTTTTTTCGCTTGTTTTACATACGATAAGTAAAAGCTGTTTTTTTGCTCACTGCTCAATGTTACAATCATATTCGATTCCATTTTTTTCAGGCAACTCTGTCAGCACTTCTTTTTTAGTTCTTCTCAAAAGAAATGGTGCAATAATTTCTCTTAAATTAGTAACTTTCGCAGAATTAGGATTTACCAACGCTTCCTTGTAAGTTCTCTTAAATTTCGTAAGATTATCCAAATATCCTGGCAACACAAAAATCAAATATCGACCACAATTCCAAAATATTATTTTTCAACAGGTGTCCCCGTCAACGCAAAATTAACTTTACTATTTAATTTCATAACTGCTTTTTTTATTTGCGAAGTAGCCGTTTTTTTATATTTTTGTGCCTCATCTAAAACTACTATTTCAAATTTTTGTTTTTTTATACTCATCAATATCATTTCTCAATGCACGATAAGTCGTAATTAACAATCCTTTTTTTCTTTTTTCTCAATCAATTCTTTTTCTATGAGCGACCGTTCCTTCAACCAAAATCGGTTTTATCCCAGAAAATTTAATAATTTCCTCTTTCCAGTTATAAAGCAACGAACTTGGAACAATTATCAATGAAAAAAATCTTTTTTTCACACGATAAATTTCATTCAACAACGAAATTGTCTGCAATGTTTTTCCCAATCCCATATCATCCGCTAAAACTCCACCAAATCCAACATCATACATATTTTTTTCAACCAGTTGAATCCTAATTTTTTTGATACGGAAATAATTTCACGTTAATATTAGTCGGTTCCTGTTCCTTACGATTCTTAATTTTTATGAAAACAATTCTTTAAATTCATCCAATTTCTCTAATTCATCTTGAACCGTTCTAGAAACCTGTGCCAATTGCAACGCCTTAATCTTAGAAATTTTATTTTTCTCCTAATTTTTATATTCGAAATCGAATCCACAATTCCTAACAATTCTTCAACACTTTTTATTTGCTATTTTTACAAGCTCTCCACTTGAAAGAGTCACATATTTTCTCTCATTTTCTAATAGCTTCTATCACATTCTCAATCTCAATTGGATCTATTCCTTCCACCTCAAAAATTAATATTTAACATATCACTTTGAGCCTTTTTTTCACTTCAATGTTCACATGAATATCCTTAGCCTTTTTGATATTCGTATCCAAATGAATTTTTCACTTTATCACGATATTTTTTTATCAATAATTTCTGAAAGTTTTTCCAAGTGCCTCATAATCCATTATAGAAGTATCCTCGTTAATTTCCTCTTCATAATCCTCAGTTTCCTTAAACGCCAATTCCTTAATAAGCGTTCTCAATTCTTCAAATACTTCAACATTTTTTTCTTGGAATAAAATATTTTTCCATTTTTTTCTATCGATTGAACGATATTCGATAAACTAATTCTCAATAATTGTCTATTTTCCATTTCTTGAACATAAACATCTACAGTCCCAGATTTATCAACATATTCAGCAATATTAATGTTTTTCATTTTCCAAAAATTTCTTTTTAATTTTTTTGATTTGTTTCATCTGGAAGTTGATTCAATCCTATCAAATTCATTCCCGACAATTTTTCTCAATAATTTTTTTCTTCATTTTTCAGCCATTCTAAAAAAATTTTTCGTCGTATCATTTGCAAATGTGAAAAAAATCCACCAAAAAGAAGTCATTCTTCTAATTTTTTTCTCAATTCAATTTTTCCCATTTTTCCAACAAAAAAATATCGGCTCATAATTATTCAAAATTTGTCTACGTTCTCCCAAAAAAAGAATATTTCTCCCATCTTTCATAGCCAACAATAGCTTATTCAACAGCATTTCATACACTTTTAAGCCTTTTTTTATCTTTTAATTCCACTATCAACAACACTGCTAATCTCTTTATGATATTCATAAATTGCCTCAATAATTTTTTTGTCACTTTCATTAAAATAACAATTTACAGGACTATATTTAATTTTTTGTACTAATACTGTACTCGCTTTCCTCAATTACCGCATTTACAAATTTCAAAAATATCTTTTTATATAATATGTTTTCGAAAAAAACCTGTTTTTCAATCTCAATACATATCCAGGATTATAGTCATCATCATATCCATAACCATATTTATAATCACTATAACTCCCTTCATCAATCTCAACTTCAAGTCTTAATTCTTGCATTTCTTCTTTTTCAGTTTTTTTCAAGCTCTTTTTGATTCATTCTAATTTCATCAATTCTATCAATCAAATCGTCTAAATTATATTCTTTTTCCTCATCTTCAAGCTCAAAATCCTTTTCAGAAATTTCTTTTTTTGAACAGATTTTTCCTTCTTTTTCAATTTCTTTCTCTTCAGCTTTTTAAAGTTAAATTTTTCTTTTCTTATCCTTAACCTCTTTACTTGCTTTTTTTCTCTACTTTTTTTAGGCTCTTCAATGATTTTATCATTTTTTGTTATCCTCTTCAAATTCATCTTCAAACAACATTTCAGCCCTCATTTGTCCCAATAATCTCAGACACTTTCTTCGATTTATCAGACATAAATCCCAACGCAATTATATGCTTACATAAATTCTTCTTACTTTTTTTGAAAAACATACAATCACAATCAGCTTCCAAAAATTCCACTTTCTCTTGAGCAAATGTCAAAGAAGTCTTATAAACATGATTTTTCCTTATACTCACCTTCGACTGTCATCACATTTCCATCAGCAAAAAGTGCTGTTAAATTCCCCAATCTCTTATCATAGTATTCTTTCCCAATCGTATAAATGCTTGGCGTGATTTTTCTTTTTGATCTCTCCTAATATACTTTTTTTGTAACATTTTTCCTCCCTCTCAGTTTCACATCATTTCTTTAAACTCTTTACCATTATAAGAGCATCCTCATTTTAATCCATAATAATTTTTTTCTAACCGAAATTTCCTCAAAATTATTTTTTTATACAATTTTATTGCATTCAAATTTTTTTGATTTACTTCTAAAAATATTTTCATTTCTTCCTTGTCTCGATTTTTGTATTTTTCATCAGATAATAGCATTTCTAAAGATTTTTTTCAAGAAGCTCATTTCCAAATCCTTTTTCCTTGATATTGAACATCAATTGCTATTTCAAATAAATCTAGACTATATATTGTATCATAAAATACAATATATCCAAAAGAAATATTTTCATTTTTTTCCCATTTTTTTCAGTTATTTTTTTATTTCATAATTTTTTTTCCATCTGATTTGTCTCTAATATTAAATAAGCAGTATAAATCATACTGCTTACTTAAAAAGATTTCTTTAAAATAATTTTTCGTTAACTTTATTGTGAAAAATTATTATTGTGAATTGTTGTCATTTCTTGTAATATTCTCATTAAATCAATATTTTTCAATTTTTTGTTTTTTTCTAATTTTTAACATTTTATCTTTATCCATTACAATAATCCTATTCTATTCAATGGCCACCATCTAACTAATAATTCACCTTTTAATTCTAGATCTTGAAACATTACCAAAATATCTCGAATCAAAAACTATTTCCTGTATTATCTCCCATAGCCATATAATAATCTTTATCTAATGTAATTGTTTCACCATTTAAAAGTTTTGTAAATAACGCATCATCATATTTGAAATCCATAATTGGCATTACCATTTCATTTCTACCTTCAACTTTCAATGTAAAAAGTATAATATGTATTTGTTTTTTGGATCATCTTCTTTATAAGGACCAGTCATTTACACCAATTATATCTTTATACCCCTTTTTGCGTTCCAATTAATTGCAAGAACTCTTTCCCTGTTAAATTTTTAAATTCAGTTCCATTAACAAAGTCATCCCATCTAGTATAAACTACAAATGTATTATCAGTTTGCATATCCAGACATTTTTATTAATAGCAATAACTTTATCCAATTTAACTTTATCACCTTTTTAGGAATATAAATCTTATTATTATTTAATACTCCTTCTTGATTATAAGGTCTATTCAAAATTTCTTCAACTTTATCATTAATCAAAAATTCTTTTTATTAACAATTTGTAAAAGTGTCTCCAGGTCCTCCAACTAATCTTTTTCGTATACATCACAGTATTAGCCATCGGTTCTTTAAATGCAATAATTTGACCAATTTTTCGGTGCTGTAAATCTATATTTTATCATATTTGCAAACACTCTATCTTTTATCAAAATTGTTGGCTCCATAGACCCCCGATGGAATAACATAGTTCCCAATATAAAACACTTGAATTAATCCTACCAAAATCACAGCTAACAATGAATTACTAATTCTCGTAACCGCTTTTTCCAAAAGAACTTCTTCTAACTTTCGTAATCTCAATTTTATCTTCCATCGAAATTGAATTATCTAATACATCTCATCTTCACTTTTTCGCATCGGCAATTTCCTTTAAAATTGTTTTTCTCATCAATTTTCTCTTCAGCTGGTTTTTCTAAACAAATAAACTAATATTAACGATAAAACCACATTTATTGCCAAATAAAACATAATATTTTGGATCTAGAATATTAAACATCAATCTTCCAAGAAGCATCATAACTAAGTTTCCTAAAAAAATCCACTCATGCTCTTTTTTTCATCACATAAAACACTAAATTTAAAATAAATATTCCGTAAACTCCCCATATTTTTTTATCGCTATCGTTTGATCATAAGTTTTATCAACTAAAACAAAAATAAGGCAGTAACAACCAATGCAACTAATGTCAGAATATTTCCCAACGTTATATTTTTTTCCCATCACTTTGCAATGGAACCTTTTTCAAAACATCATCTTCTTTTTCTAATAAACCCTATTACTTTTTTTCTCTCACAAAGAAATACAAAAGAAATACCGAAGTTATCAGATAAAAAAATAACCCATAATAATATTTTTCATCTTATTTAATCCCTCTCTAATTTTTTTATAAATCTAATCATTATTTCGAAACTCATTTTTTTATTTTTAAAACATATCTTTTTCTATTTTATATTAAAATATATCTAGTTTTAATAACTCATAATTTTAGAATTTAAAAACACATTTTTTTGTGCTTACAAATAACTAAACCCATAAAACATAAAAAAAGCTAGCAAACGCTAGCTTTTGAGCTACTTTCTAATTTCTTTAATTCTAGCACTTTTTCACGATAAGTTTCTTAAGTAATACAATCTTGATCTTCTTACTTTACCAATTCTCTTAACTTCGATTTTTTTCGATTAATGGAGAATTTAAAGGTATTATTCTTTCAACACCAATTCCCTGAAGATACTTTTTCTTACTGTGAAGTTTTTTTGCAACACTTCCACCAGATACTCTAATTACTACACCTTCAAAAACCTGTATTCTTTCTTTGTTTCCCTCTTTTACTTTATAGTGAACAGCTATTGTGTCCCCAGCTTTAAAAATGAGGTACATCAGATTTCAAATAATCTTTTTCTACTAATTCGATTAATTTCTCTTTCAAGAAATTCACTCCCTTCTTCTCTAGACATTCATTTTACCTATACCAACACTAGTTGGCGGCAACAATAAAAAGCGGAATATCCTTTTTTTACTTTGTATATTTTTATCATATCTATTTTTATTTTTTTACAAGAATTTTTTTCAAAAAAATATTTTCTTTTTTATCACTTTTTATTCTTCTTTATCCTTCAAATTTTTTTGAAAAAAATCTTTTTATTTTATCCTTAAATGATTTACCTTCTTTATAATTTTTACTTCCTAAAGTATCATCAAATTCTTTTTAAAAATATTTTTTTGTTTTTTTCAGTCAAATTAGTAGGAACTTCTACTTTTACTTGGATTATTTCTGAACCTCTTCTATCGCTAGAAGGTTGTTTTTATTCCTTTATCTCTCAATCTAAATATTGTTCCCGATTGTGTTCCTTCGGTATTTTTTTATCTTAGTCTTTCCTTCAAGAGTTGGTACTTCCACTTCTCCACCTAAAATAGCCGTCGTCATCTTAACTGGCACTTCACAGTGAATATCAAATCCATCTCTTCTGAAAATATCATGTTTCTTAACTGTTATAAATATATATAAATCTCCGAAAATACCGTTGTTTCCACCTGCATTTCCTCCATCTCTGACAACTAATCTTTGTCCTGTTTCAACTCCTGAAGGAATTCTTACTTTTCTAGTAACAGTTTCTTTTTCAAGACCTGTTCCATGACAAGTACTACAAGCTTTTTTCTGGTATTTTTTTCCTGTTCCGTGACATTCATCACATTCTTGCGTTACAACTTGCACTCCAAAAATGCTTCTTTGTTGAGTTCTAATATGTCCAGAACCATTACATTTTGGACAAGTTTTCATGTTATGACCTGGCTCAGCTCCTGAACCGTGACAAGTGTGACATTTTCCTTCTCTCTTATATTTAATTTCTTTTTTTCTACACCTTTTTGCAATTTCTTCAAGCGTTAACTCAAGGTTGTATCTCAAGTCTTCTCCTTCTTTTACTCTCGGACCTTGGCTACGACCTCTTCCACCGCCACCAAAGAAACTTCCGAAACTTCCAAAAATATCTCCCAAATCTTCAAAATCAAAGCCTTGTGCATTTCCACTAAATCCGCCAAAGCCTCCACCGAAGCCACCAGCTCCACCAGCACCATTTTTCAAATCTGCATGTCCATATTGATCATAAGTTTGCTTTTTTTCTGTGCATCTGACAAAATTTCATAAGCCTCATTTATTTCTTTTAAATTTTTTTCTTCCGCATCCTTCTTTTCAGCATCTGACGAATTAGCAAATTTATCTGGGTGATATTTCATCATCGCTTTTTCTATACGCCTTTTTTTATATCTGATTCACTTGCATTTTTGCTACTCCAAGCACTTCATAATAATCTCTTTTTGCCATTTTTTCACTTACACCTCCTTTTTTTCAGAGATGTACTCCTTTCTTTCGCATTATTTTGCTTTTTATTTCAATGTTTCAAAAAGAGTTTCTCTCTTTTTTGTTTTTTTAATCTATGTTTCTAAAATATCTAATTATTTTTCAATATCAATTTCAGAAAAAAATTATATCTATAACATTCTGTAAAAATATCTTTCGGTAATTTTTCAACAATTTTTATAATCTCTAGCCTCTATATCTAAAGATCTAAGATGTTCACATAAGATGATTCCTGTAGTAACTGTCCGAGTATCCAACTTTATATGAAGTGGAAAAATTATCTATTGAATTTGTAATTGGACAGACAAAAACAAGTTTCGAAACTCTATTAAAAGTATTATTACTCACGACAACAGCTGGACGATATCCTGCTTGCTCGTGTCCCTTTTAGTGGATTAAAATTTATTTTTTATTATATCTCCTTGTTTTACCATATTTCCTTACCTTGTGGCTCTCCCCAATCAATTTCTTGCTTTTCATAATTCCCATCATAATTAGCAAACAATTCTTTTTATTGTTTTTCCTTTTTCTTTTTTTCAACTTTTTGGATTTTTTTAAATTTCCCTTTTCAACAATCATCTCCAATTCATCATCTTTTTTTGCCATTTTTAACAATTCTAAAACACTTTTGGGAATTCTTATTCCTTGACCATTTCCCCATTTTGAAATTTTTGATAAGTAACATCTTGAAAAACCTCCTACATTCAGTATATACATAGTATATACCGTTTTACGTGAAAAAAACAATAATATTTTTACATTTTTATATCTTTTTTATTGCATTTTATTATACTATCTATATTACGAAAAAAAGAAAAATTATTTTTAAAACTTTACATTTTTTTCAAATACCTAAAATAATACTAAAACAAAGGAGAACCCGAAAGTTCTCTTCTGTTATTTATTTTTTTCTATCATTTTTTTATCTTTTTAAATATTGTTTAAGATTTTTCGAGTATTGTTTCATCTCTATCATCACTTACTATAAATATTTTTATAAAATTACTTATTTGCAATTAATCTACAATTTCTGCATCTTGAACATCATCTTCAGAAGAACCATTATCCGCATTTCCTTCAGTTCCACCTTGTGCTTGTTGTTGAGTCTGCTGCTTCTTGGTACATTCTAGTTGCAAATCCTTGAGATACTTTCGATAATTCTTCGATTCCTTTTCTGATTGCTTCGATGTCGTCTCCATCTTTTACTTTCTTCAATTCTTCGATTGCTTTTTCGATATCTTCTTTTTCAGTTCCTTGCAATTTAGATTCATTTTTCTTTTATAGTTTTTTTCAGTTGCAATTACTAATTGGTCAGCTTGGTTTCTAGCTTCTACTAATTCTTTAAATTTAGCATCTTCAGCTTCATTTGCTTCAGCATCTTTTTTCATTTTTTTCGATGTCTTCTTTAGATAAATTAGATGAACCAGAAATTGTTACTGTATTTTCTTTTCCTGTTCCTAAATCTTTAGCAGATACATGCACGATACCATTTGCATCAATGTCAAATGTTACTTCGATTTGAGGTACTCCTCTTGGTGCAGGTGGAATATCGTTCAAGTTAAATTCTCCTAATTTATGATTGTCAATCGCTCTAGCTCTTTCTCCTTGCAATACAACGATTGATACTGCTAGTTGATTATCTCTTTGCTGTTGAGAATACTTGTGATTTTTTTAACTGGTACAGTAGTATTTCTATCAATGATCTTAGTAAATACACCACCCATTGTTTCAATTCCTAATGATAATGGAGTTACATCTAATAACAATACATCTTTAACATCTCCCATTAATACTCCACCTTGGATAGATTGCTCCTCTTTTGCTACAACTTCATCGAGGTTAATTGATTTATTAGGTTCTTTTTCCAAAGAATGATTTAACCCATTCTTGAACTGCCAGGGATTCTTGTTGATCCACCAACTAATAAGATTTCATCAATTCCACTTGGATCTAAGTTTGCATCTTCTAACGCTTGTTTAACAGGCCCTTTAGTTGCTTCAACCAAGTCTTTTGTCAATTCATCAAATCTTGCTCTAGTTAATTTCTTTTTCCAAATGTTTTTGGTCCAGTTTCGTCCATTGTGATGAATGGTAATGAAATTTGTGTTTCTAATGTAGTTGACAATTTTTTTCTTAGCATCTTCTCTTTGCATCTTTCAATCTTTGAATTGCCATTTTATCATTTCTTAAATCAATTCCAGTCTCTTTTTTTAAATTCATCAGCTAACCAGTCAATAATTTTTTTGGTCAAAGTTGTCTCCACCTAAGTGGTTGTTTCTGAAGTTGAAATAACTTCTACTACTCCATCTCCAATTTCCAATACTGATACGTCAAATGTACCTCCACCCTAAGTCAAATACTAATACTTTTTTTCTTCTTTTTTTCTTATCTAATCCATAAGATAATCTCTGCTGCTGTTGGTTCATTAATAATTCTTTTTACTGTAAGTCCTGCAATTTCTCCTGCATCTTTAGTTGCTTGTCTTTGAGCATCAGTAAAAGTAAGCTGGTACAGTGATTACTGCTTCTGTTACAGGTTCACCTAAATAACTTTCTGCATCTTTTTTTCAATTTTTTTCAAAATCATTGCTGAAATTTCTTGTGGTGTATAATCTTTTCCATGAATATTTACTTTATAGTCTGATCCCATTTGTGTTTTTAATTGAAATTACTGTTGAATCGAGTTTGTAATTGCTTGTCTTTTAGCAATTTCCCCAACTATAATTTCTCCATTATCTTTAATATTTACTACTGAAGGTGTAGTTCTTCCTCCATCACTATTTGGTATTATCGTAAAGTTTCCACCTTCCATAACTGCCACGCATGACTGTTTGTTGTCCCTAAATCTATTCCTATTATTTTACTCATATATATCATTCTCCTTAATTTCAATTTATTTAATTTTTTTATAAAAGTCTCATTTTTAAAAATTATAACTTTTACAAAAATTACTTTTTTTATTAACCGTTACCATCGCTGGTCTAATAACTTTCCCTTTCAATTTATATCCTTTTTGAAACACTTTCACAATAACATCATTGTCTAAGTCTTCCACATTTTCAGTCATCATTGCTTGATGTTCATAAGGATTAAACTTCACACCTTCCGTCGCTTCCAATTCTTCAACACCTTCTTCAGTCAAAAGATTTCTCAGATTTCTCAAAATCATATTAACTCCTTCAACCAATGCGTCAAAGTTTTTAGTTTCAGCAGAAGCTTGTTCAGCTCTTTCTAAATTATCAATATTATCTAATAATTTTGTAATAATACCTTCGAAGCATATTTTTTCATTTCAGCAACTTCATTTTCTTTTCTTTTTGTGAAGTTTTGAAATTCAGCTAATTTTCTTGTATAAGAACTCTTCCATTCTTCCAAGTCCTTTTCAAGTTTTGCGATTACTTCTTCAGTGTTTCTTCTTTAACTTCCTCTTTTTGCAGTAGAATCAGCATTTTTCTTTTTGTTTCATTTGCTTCATTTTCTGCATTTAATTGATCTTTTACTTCTTCGTTTTTCATTTTTTTCTCTGACATCGTCTACCTCACTTCTCCTTTATTATTTTTTTCTAAAAAGTTGTTTCACTTCCTCTGAAACATATTCTACCAAACCAACTGTTCTAGAATATTCCATCCGTTTCGGACCTATTACCCCCATAACACCTTTAGCATTTCCCAATGTGTAAACCGAAAATACAAACGAGAAATCTTCCAAGCCAGGTATATTCAAATCTTCTCCAAAGATAACATTTACTTCACCATCTTTATATTGCTCTCTTTGAATAAATTGTGAAAATACTGCTCTTAAATCTTTTTGGATTATTAAACAATTTCACTCGATCAATTATTTTTCATCACATCTGAGACATTGCCTTCTAATAAATTCGAACCCCCTTCAAAAAAATAATTTTTCCTTCATCTACACCTTTATCTTCCCGAAAACCTTCTGGTACGAATAACTCCGTATTTGTGAAGAATTCTCCTAAATCAGATAGTGTAAATACTTCTTTTTCTCTGATTTTTTTCATTCAAAAAAACCTATTAATATTTTCAACTCCTTCTTCATTCAAAGGCGTTTCCAGATACACACTCAAGTTTTTTTGTTAAATATGAATCCATAACTATTACAGCAAGAATAGTCGTATCATTAATATGAACTAACTTTACTTTCTTAATTCCTTCTTGCTTTTATAGCTGGCTCCAACACAACTCCTGCATACTGACTAATTTTTCGACAGTAGCCTCGATGTCTCTTCAAATATCATATCTATTTGGTTCATTCGTTTATTATACGCTTGTAAAACTTTTTGCTTTTTTTCCTCTTGAGAAATATCTCGTATTTTAATAAGTTCCTCCACATATAATCTGTAACCTTCACTTGTAGGAATTCTTCCAGAAGATGTATGTGTTTTGCTAATCAAACCTTTATCTTCCAAATCAGCCATTGTATTTCTAATTGTAGCTGAAGAAACTCCGATATTATACTTTTTTTCTCTAAAGTTCTTGACCCTACACTTTCACCAAATTCGAGATAATGTTTGATTATAGCTTTTTAAAATCAACTGTTCTCTTTCATTCATCTCTGTATCCCTTCCTTTTTTTGTTAGCACTCTCTAACTTAGGTTGCTAACTACAAATATACTATACTACTTTTTTTAAAAAAATTTGTCAACACTTTTTTTAAAATTTTTTTAAATTTTTTTACAAAAATTTTTAATTACCCTTTAAACCCTTTTAAAAATCAACATCCTAAACAACTCTTAAATTTTTATTTTTTTAAATTAGTAATTTTTTTATATAATTTTCTTGATTTACTTTACTTTTATACTTCCATAATTCAATTTAAATTCTCATCAAATAAAAAAAGGATAAGCAAAACCTACCCTTTTTTTAAAACTATTCAATTTTTAATTATTTATTATTTAACAATTAAAGTTTCTCCAGTCATTTCAGCAGGTTTTTCAATACCTAATAAATCTAACATTGTTGGTGTTAAATCAGCTAATTTACCATCTGTTCTTAATTTAACATCCTTCAAGTCATTTGAAATTAAGATGAATGGAACTGGGTTTACAGTATGAGCTGTATGAGGTGCTCCAGTTTCGGGATTTACTAATAAATCAGCATTTCCATGGTCTGCTGTAATTAATACTGCTCCATCTAATTCCAATACTTTGTTAACAATTTGTCCTGTACAGTTATCTACTGCTTGACAAAAGTCGCCATTACTGCTTCTACATTTCCTGTATGTCCAACCATATCGAGGTTTGCGAAGTTTAATATAACTGTGTCAACTTTACCAGTGTTTAATTCTTCGATTAATCTTTCTTTTTACTTTATAAGCACTCATTTCGAGTTGTAAATCATAAGTTGCAACTTTTGGCGAGTCAGACAACAATCTGATTTCTCCTGGATAAGGTTCTTCTTTACCACCATTGAAGAAGAATGTAACGTGTGCGTATTTTTTTCAGTTTCAGCTGTTCTTACTTGAGTTAATCCTGCTTTTTGAAACTACTTCTCCAAATCCATTTACGATTTCTTCGGGTGGATATGCTACTGGTGAAGCAAATGTAATATCATATTGAGCCATTGTAACGAAATTAACTTTAGGATAAACTTTTTCTTGTGAATCCTGTAAATTCGGGGTCAACAAATGTTCTAGTTAATTGTCTAGCTCTATCGGGTCTAAAGTTTGCAAAGATTACACCGTCTCCATCTTTAATTAATCCATTGTCTTTTTGAACCAATTTTTTGCTGGTTTTACAAATTCATCTGTAATTCCTTCTGCATAAGAATTTTTTTGATAGCTTCTTCAGCTGTAGCGACTACATTTCCTTCTCCTAAAGTCAATGCATTGTAAGCTAATTCTACTCTATCCCAGTTATTATCTCTATCCATTGCGTAGTATCTTCCAACTATTGTTGCAATTTTTCCAACACCTAAATCATCTAGTGCTTTTTGTAATTGTGCTAAGTATTCAACTCCACTTTCAGGCGCAGTATCTCTTCCATCCATAATTGCATGAACGTAAATTTCAGTTAATCCTTTTTTTCTTAGCCATGTCAACTAATCCGATTAAATGGTCAATGTGGCAGTGAACTCCACCATCTGAAGTCAATCCAGTGATATGTAATGCTTTTCCATTAGCTTTTGTTGTTTCCATAACATCTGACAATACTTTATTTTTCTAAAATTGTTCCTTCTTTAATTGCTTTAGAAATTTTTGGTAACATTTGATAAACTATTCTTCCAGCACCAATATTTGTATGTCCAACTTCTGAGTTTCCAAATTGCCCTTCTGGTAATCCTACAAACTCTCCGTCTGCTCTTAATTCAGTGAATGGGTATTCTTTAACGTATTTGTTAAAATTTATTGGATTAGCTAATTTTACTCCATCAACTTCGTCATTGTGGTGGTTCATTCCCCAACCGTCTAAAAATTATTAAAACTACTGGTCTTTTTTTCATTCTAGTTCTTCCTTCCATTTATATTATTAATTACCTGTACATTATACAAATTTTTTTAATAATTTATCAAGAAATTTTATACTTTTTTTGAAAAAAATATTTCTAAAATGTTTATCTATTGACTAAAAAAATAAAATCAATGTATAATTAAAATTGGAAATGTTTACTTTCTTTTTGAAAAATAAACGACTATCTTGTCTAAGAAAGGAAATTTAATTATGAGAGTTATTATTTTTAAAAAAATAGCGACGAAACAGCAAAATGGAGTGCTTATCGAATTGCAAAAGAAATGTTAAAATTCAAGCCAACTCTCGAAAAAGCCTTTTGTTTTTAGGTCTACCTACTGGCTCTACACCTTTAAAAAAACATACAAAAGAATTAATAAATTTATATAATGAAGGAATTATTTCGTTTGAAAAATGTTATTACATTTAATATGGATGAATACGTAGGTTTATCGCCCCGATAATGAACAAAGTTATCATTACTTTATGCACGAACATTTTTTTCAAATTCATTAATATTAAAACCAGAAAATATTAATATTCCAAATGGAATGGCAACTGATTTGGAAGCCGAATGTCAAAGATACGAAGATAAAAATAAAATCAGTTGGAGGAATAACTCTGTTTTTTTAAGCGGAGTTGGAGAAGATGGACACATTGCCTTTAACGAACCGGGATCTTCGCTAAGTTCACGAACTCGTAGTAAAGAACTTACACATGACACAATTTTAGCAAATTCTAGATTTTTTTGACCACGATGTTGAAAAAAAGTTCCAAAATTAGCTTTAACCGTTGGAGTTGGAACCCTTTTAGATTCGAAAAGAAATTTTGACTATTATTAACGGATACAAAAAAATCACAAGTCGCTTATTACGGAATTGAAGGAAGTGTCACTCAAATGTGGACTATTTCTGCATTACAACTACATCGAAAAGCTCTTTTAATCGTTGACGAAGACGCCGTTTCTGATTTAAAAGTAAAAACTTATAGATATTTTTAAAGATATTGAATCAAAAAAATATTGATTTAGAAAAAAATGAAAGAAGAATTATTGACTTATAAATAAAATTAATAATGTGAGAGGAAAAATAAAATGATTATAAAAAAATGCAAAAAAATTTTTTTGATGGAGAAAAATTTATAAACAAAAAAATACTGTTCTCATCGAAGATAAAACTATAAAAAATTTTTAAATGAAAATGAATTATCACAAAAGAAATTTCTGACAATGAAATCATCGACATTCAAGGAATGGTTTTGTCACCGGGATTTATTGACTTGCAGTTAAATGGATGTGGCGGTGTGTTATTCAATGATGATACATCTGAAAACGCATTAAAAAAATTATGAATGAAACTAACAAAAATTTGGTTGTACATCATTTTTACCAACATTAATCACTTCTCCCGACAATAAAAATTCTTAACGCTCTAGAAGTTTTGAAAAAAATATCGATAATCCAGAAGAAATCGGTGTTTTGGGACTTCATATTGAAGGACCTTACATAAGTGTTGAAAAAGGAATTCATAGACTCGAATACATTAGAATCTTGTCAGATGAAATTATACAAAAAAATTGCAGATTCTGGAAAAGAAATCACTCGATTAATTACGATTGCACCGAAAAAAAGCGAAAATTGAACATTTGAAAACTTTGAGAAAAGCTGGAATCAAAAATAAATATGGGACATTCAAATGCTACTTACGACCAATGTCTTGAAAAAAAGAATACTACGATGGAGGAACACACTTATATAATGCAATGAGTCCACTAGAATCAAGAAATCCTGGACTTGTCGGTTTCCCTATTTAACGATAATGAATTAAGTGCTGGAATAATTGTGGATGGTTTTCACTCAGAATTTCCTGCTGTCGAAATTGCAAAAATAATGAAAAAAATCGATTGTATCTAATTACCGATGCCGTAAGCCCTGCTGGAACAACTGACATGAAAGAATTTATGTTTGAAGGAAATCGTGTTTTTATATCAAAATGGTAAATGCATCTCTCCGAAGGAACGCTCGGCGGATCAGCTCTTGTAATGATTGACGGAGTTAAAAATTTAGTTCAAAAAGTAAACCAACCTTTAGAAGAAGCACTAAGAATGGCAACTTCCTATCCAGCAAAAATTTATTTCTGTAGAAGACAGATACGGATACATAAAAGAAGGATTTATCGCCGATTTAACATATTTTTGATGATAATTTTTAAAATTAAAGGAACTATTTCAAAAGGAAATCTACAAACTTACTAAAATTATCAAAAAAATTGTATTTTTTTACCTTTCATTTAAACAAAAAAATATGATATAATTACTTTTGAGAAACAAAAATAATTTTTGTTTCCTTTTTGAATGAAAGGAGAAAAAAATGAAGATAAATAACTTCTATAGTTTATTAAAAAAATATCGGTATTTTTCCGAACATTTAATGAGAAACAAATTGAGAATATTTTTTTAGTAAAATTCATTATCAAATAAAAAGATTATCCTAAAAAAACGAATTAGTTTTTTCGAGGTGACACTATTAATCATATAATTATTATTTTGGAGGGACTTTTGCAAAGGAGAAATGCAAAAGCTGAATGGCGATTCAATTGTGATTGATTATATTCCTTCACAGCAAATTGTCGCTCCTGCTTTTTATTTTTGGTGATGTCAGTACTTTCCCTGTTGATTTAATCACTGTCGAAAAAAACAAAATTACTTTTTAGATAAAAAAATGATTTTTTTAGAACTTTTACAAACTGATAAAAACCCTTTTTAATAAATTTTTATCAATGAAATTTCCAACAAAGGACAATTACTATCAAAAAGAATTTGGTTTAATTTTACAAACAAAACTATCACAGAAAAAAATTATTAGTTACGTCAAACAAAATCAAAAATGGAATTATCACTTTTTATCCAAATATTTCTGAACTTGCAAAAAAATTTGAGATTACACGACCTTCTTTATCTCGTGAGATTTCTTCACTTTGTAATAAAAGGATTTTTTTGACGAAAATTAGTAATAATCAGTATCGTGTTGATTTATCTGTGATATAAAAAAAGTTCATATAAATTTACAATATTGTTTATATAAAATCAGTTATACTAAGTTAAATATTACTTAACAAAATTTACCAAATTTTTAGGAGGATTTATGAAAAAAAGATTATGAAAAAAATACACTACCGAAGAACTAAAAGAAAAAAATTAACACCCGAACAATTTGAAGTGACACAAAACGAAGGAACTGAAGCACCCTTCAAAAACGAATATTGGGATAATACAGAAAAAGGACTTTACGTAGATATTGTTTCTGGCGAACCGCTATTCACTTCAATGCAAAAATTTGAATCAAGTTGTGGATGGCCAAGTTTTGACGCTACAATTAATCAAGAAAAATATGATTTATAAAGAAGACAACAAACTTTCTAGAACTCGTACTGAAGTTAGAACAAAAAGAAGCGACATTCATTTAGGACATATTTTTCAACGATGGACCAACTGAAACAGGAATGAGATTTTGTATGAATTCTCTTTGCCTTTGAGATTTATTCCATTTGAAGATTTGGAAAAAAAGAAGGGTATTCAGACTATATTTATTTATTTGAAAATGAAAAATAATTTTTTTGATTTTTTTGAAAACAAACATATTTTTTTAATTTAAGAGTAAAATTTTTAAAGTTCAATTTAAAATTTCTACTCTTTTTTATATAAATTTTTACATAAAAATCCAATCTACCGTTCTAACTTAATTTTTTTGGTTGCCTGTAAATGTTACAGGTGGTAGTTATTTTCACAAAACAGCACAGAATCCGTGCAAAGCTAATGCCGCCGTGATTGACTCGAATCTCTTTTGTAAAGTGATAACCCCATTAAAAAGAGTAAAGCCCAAAAATTATATTGTTAGTATCGAATAGACCAGAAATTTCTTTTTTTATATGTTTATTTCTTTATCTAACCTTCTGTATTATATCCTTTATAGCCAAAATTGTCAAACATTTATTTTTCTAATTTTTTTATAAATTTTCATCTGTAACAGCTATTCTTAAAACAACTCTTTAAAAAAACAAGCCTTTTTTTGGTATAATTAATTTATTGAAAAAAACAAAATTTTTATGTACTTATGAATTTTCAAAAATTTTAGTAGAAATAAATAAAATCTGGTAAAAACTTGATTTTTTATATAAATAGAAAATGAGTTGTTGTTCATTATTTATGGAAATGACTTTTTTTAAATAAAAAAATCAAAAACATAATTAACTTACCAAAATTAAAAAAAGAAAGGAATCTGAACTATGAAAAATTTTTTAGCGGAAATAAGCAACCTTCTGATACTTTTTAGATTAACTATTCTATTGAGTATCGTCGGAGGTCTTCTTGATGCTTATACCTTTTTAGTACGTGGAAAAGTCCTTGCCAATGCTCAAACAGGGAATATTGTTTATCTAGCTATTTATTTAGGAGAAGGAAATATTAAAAAAATCTATTTTTCTATTTATTCCCTATCCTAGCTTTCGGTGCTGGAATCTTTATTTCAGAAGTTATAAGAGGAAAAATTGGAACCTAAAAATATCGATAACGAAAATTATTTCCATTGGCGTCAAATTGGAGTATTTATTGAAATTATCATTTTACTTGTTGTCGGATTTATCTCCAAAGGAAAATGGGATATTTATGTAAATGTTATTGTCTCATTTATTGCTCGCAATTCAGTACCAAACATTCAAAAATCAAATGGAGTTGTTATGGCAACAACAATGTGTACTGGAAATTTTAGATCTTCAATGGAACATTTATATATTTATACAAACACTAAAAATAAAAATCTACATCTCTTTCTAAAAATATATCGGTATGATTTTTTTCATTTTATTTTAGGAGGTCTTTTATGTGTTTTTTTCTAGTTAATTTTTTTGAACACAATTAATCAATCAGAAAAAAAGCCGTTTTAGCAGACAATTCCAATTTTTACTTTTTAGTTTCTTATTTGATGACTAAAAAAGAAAAATTTAAAAATTATATATAAAAGAGAACGTCAATAATTTGTATAATTTATACAGATTATTAACGTTCTTATATAACGAGAAAATATTTTCTACTCTCTATTCCAATAAAATTACGGACAACTTTCGAATATGTAAAAAATTTTTTGTGTAAACAGAATAGCAAAGTATTGAATTTACTGAATTCATCTATTAATTTACACAAAATTATAGACATTCTCACACTTCAAAAAAATAAAAATTAAACTCAACATTTTCTTTTAATACATCTTTTTTTATTATATCAAACAATCTTATTTAATTTCCAAAAATATCCGTCAACTTTTTCTACAATATACGTAGCTCCAGCCTCTTTTTAAATCATCCTCTGAACCAAATCCATAAAAGTACTCCAATACTATTTATCCCATTTTTTTATTAGCTCCAATAATATCAAACTTCGTATCACCAACCATAAAAATTTCGTATTCGTCAGTATTTTTCTATTTCATTATTTAAAAATATATCGAATTATATCAACTTTTTCAGAAAAAAAGTTCCATCAGCGCTAGATCCTACAACTTTCTCAAAAATATTTATCCAATCCAATATTTTTTTATTATTTCTTTTTGCATGTTTATCGTCCTTCGAAGTCGCTACAAACAATTTACACGATTCACTCAATGTTTTTAATCGTCTCTTCCACTCCATCATAAACCTCTATTTCAAACATTCCCTTTTCCGAGTAATATTCCCTAAATACCTCAACCGCCTTTTTGAATATCTTTCCCTCTAAAAATACAATCCAAATGAGTCATACAAAGGAGGACCGATAAACGACTTCAAAATCTCTTTCGACGGCGTTAAAACACCCATTTTTTTCAAACGCATAATCAAAAAGAATTCAAAAATCCCTCTACTCGAATTTATAATCGTCCCATCTAAATCTATTAGAAATATTTTCTCTTTCATATCCTCATCTCCCTCTTTTTTTACATTTTTTTATTTTTTTCCAAAATTGTATAAAAAAATTATAATCTTTATCTTTAAGTTTTTCCTAAAAGAATATCCGGTTTCAAATTACAAACAAAATTTCCTTTTTATTAATATCGCTGTCCCAAAAACCGTCGGATAATCTTTTTTTATCTTTTTCTACGTAATTACCTATTGAAACTACTGTTATTTCATCCCCATCCCGATTTTTTTAGTATTACATTAGCCTTTTGTAAATCATCTCTTTCACCAATTTTATCATCTAATAATAATTTATCAAACCTAGTTTCTTCTAAAATCCAATTTTTCAATAACTCTGTATCTTTAACTTTTTTTGATCTTTAAAATAAAAACTTTTTGTACTATAAACCTTCTTACGAATTTGACTAATTCTAACTATATTTAGAAATAAGTTATTTGAAAAATTAAAATAGAATATCATTACAACTATCAATAAAATACTTTTTCTTCAACAGAGATTTTTCTTTTTCTCTACATTACTTGCCAAATAAATTTTTTTCTTCTTTTTCATCTCGCTCCATAGCTTTTTATCTTTAATTTTATAGAATAATATGGAAAAATATGCTAATAATACTAAATAAAAATACTGTATGACTTACAACATTATTTCCATAATATTTTTTTCAATAAGAAAATTTATTCCCAATATCAAAATTCCTATGATTCTCATTCTTGTTTCATAATTTTTTTCTTTAGCTAGTTCTTTCCATTCCTTCTCTGTATAAGAAAAAAATTTTATTTTTTTCTTCATTTTTCCTCTTTCATTAGATAAATTTTTAAAAATACAATTCTATAATTGCTGAAACTACAAAAAAATTTCTGTATTTACCAATAATTATTTTATTTTTTTATAAAAGAAAGTTTAAAAACTCTCATTTACAACAATTTATTTTTTTAAAAGTGGTGCCTAGAAGAAGATTCGAACTTCCGACCCTGCGGGTATGAACCGCATGCTCTAGCCAACTGAGCTATCTAGGCATATTTGGTGGCGGGAGCTGGATTTGAACCAACGACCTTCGGGTTATGAGCCCGACGAGCTACCATCTTTGCTCTATCCCGCGACATTTATAATTTTTGTATGGTGCCTCGGGCCGGACTTGAACCGGCACGGAATTGCTTCCACAGGATTTTTAAGTCCTGTGCGTCTACCGATTTCGCCACCAAGGCATACATTAACTTTATTAACTACATAGATAATTATACACTATTATTTTATTTTTGTCAACAACTTTTTTTATTTTTTTGAGAATAAATTATAAGAGTAGTAGAGGGGCTACGGAGGGGCTACGCTACCTAAAAATATAACAAAATTAGGTGAACTTGATTCTGTAATTGATAAAAAAATAAAAATATCCAAAAAAATGATACAAAAATATAGATTCAAACTATTATAAATAAAGGGTTGATGTATATTTAGAATTGCAGGCAACCGACAGGCAACCGCCTTTTTAAAAAAATCATGAGTAAGTGTTATTTAAGTAAAAGTATGAGGAAAAAGAAGAAAAAAATTATATCAAGAGACAAGACAAGGAAAATAGTAAGAAAGCTAGTAAAGATAATAGATTGAGTTGGTAATAATACAAAAAGACCTAGAGCCGTATACCCTAGGTCTTAAAAAGGAGTTTATGAAGAAAAAAAGTTTTCACTTTTTCTATTGGTCAAGATTATTATACGGTATATTTATTAGAAATAAATTATTATTTTTAGTATTTTTTTATCTTTGTTAGTGAAAAAAAGTTAACGAAATTATAAAGATAAGATTAAAAAAATAGAAAAAAATTATAGAAGATTTATTCGTTAAAGAAAAATTTTTCAAAAATTTTTTTAAAAAAATGGTTCTCAAAAAAAGAAAAATGTTAAAATTATATGTTGAAGTTTTTTTATAAGGTGAATTTGATAAATTTGATGGTTAATAAAGACTCTTTTTATTGGTAATTTTTTTGAAAAATGTTGAAGATATAATGAGAATTTACGAAAGATCTGTTTTTATTTTTATCGAATTTTTCAAATGAATCTAGTAAGTAAAAAAATTTTCAATGTAAATGTAAATTATAAAGTGAGAATAAAAAGAAAAGAGGGAAAATGATAGAAAAAAAATATTTATAACAGCAATGTTTCTGGCAATGTCTGCGTTTTTCATTCGCGGAAGGAGAGGATTATTCAGATTATAAAGCGTTATTAATTGGAGATGAGAATGGGAATATTATAAAAGAAGATAACGCAAATTCAGTTAGACCTTTGGCTTCAATAACAAAAAGTTATGACATCGATTTTAACATTTGATAAATTGAAAAATGGGCAAATTTCATATGATGATCGAGTTACAGTTTCGAATAAGGCTTCTAAAAATACCTTATGGGATTCAATTAAAAGCAGGTAAACAGTACTCTGTAAGAGATTTATTAAAAGCAACAATCGTAAAATCTTCAAATTCAGCGAAAGATATGCATTGGCTGAATATGTTGGGGGATGTGAATAGTTTTTGTTGGACAAATGAACTCGAAAAGCAAGACAATTTGGATTAAATTCGTTGAGATATTGTTCGCCCTAATGGGTTGCTCGCCTAGTTATACAGGATCTTGTATGGATCAAGGAAATGCGAAAGATTTGTATAAATTAGCAACTATAACAGTAAAAGATTATAGTGAATTTTTGGATTTTTCTAAAAAAATTCAGTGGCGTATATTGGTAATGGAGATACAAAACTTACATCTACGAACACACTTTTTAGGGAAAGTTACAGGATTAGATGGATTGAAAACAGGATATCATGATGCGACAGGATCAAATATTATTTTGACAGCTGACAGAGGTGGAGATAGAGTAATAGCTGTTATTTTTGGGATCGAATAAATCTAAAGATAGAAATGCGATTGGAATGAGAGAAATTAATAACTATTACGCAAACGGATATGGAAGAAAAAAATAATAACAATACCAATAAAAAAATGCAAATAACAATACAAACTATCCAGAAAAGAAAAGTGGAATCCAAGACTTTTTGGGTTCTTTATTCGGAAATAATCACAAAGATGGACCTAGAAAAAAATTAGAGTTGTAAGTAAAAAGAGATGTTGTTGCCGTCGTTAAAATAGGAAATGAAAAATATAATTTATATCCGACACAAGATATTGAAATAACAGCTACAGAAAAACCTAATTTGACTTATAGTGTTACTTTTACAAGATGGAGTAAATAGAGATAGTAGAGGAAAAGTTGTAGGGAAATACACTGCTACAGATGGGAAAAATCGAAGTTAGTGGAGATTTAATAATGAGATAAAATATTTTTTTAAAGAAAGGCAAAAGGATATGTCTATAGGAGTTTTTTGATTCAGGGAGTAGGTGGCTTAACAGTTTTAAAAAGAAATTAGAAAAAGTATTACCAAATGAGAAAAATTTATTATTTAGGTGATACGGCTAGAGTTCCTTATGGTGAAAAAGACAAAAGATTTAATAATAAGATATTCAAAACAGATAGTGGAGTTTTTGCTTGAAAAAAAGTGAGTGCAATAGTGGTGGCTTGTAATACAGCTACTTCTCTTGCATTAGATGAACTTAATGATACTTTTTAAAACGCCAATTATAGGAGTGATTGATGCAGGGAGTAAAAACAGCTTTATACACTACAAAAAAATAAAAAAATTGGAGTTATTGGTACTAAGGCAACAATAAATTCTAAAAAAATATGAAGAAGAAATAAAGAAAAAAAGATAATGAGATAGAAGTTTTTTTCAAAAAGCGTGTCCGTTATTTGTTCCAGCTGTGGAAGAAGGAATTTTAGAAGGAAATTAATGAACCAAATTGTGAAAACTTATTTAGATGAGTTTGATGGAAAAAAATAGATTCATTGATTTTTAGGATGTACACATTATCCATTGCTAAAAAGATGTAATTTCTAAAATTTATCCCGAAATAAATATTGTCGATCCAGCGAAAGAAACTGCTTTAGATTTGGAAAAAAATTCTAGAAGAAAATAATCTGTTGGAAAATGATGCAGAAAAAAAGGTAATGAAGTAGAATATTATGTTACTGATGGAGAAGATAAATTTAAAAGAAGTTGGAACAATGTTCTTAGGAAAAAAATATAAAAAAAGGTAAATTTGATTAAGTTGTAGAAAGGCAAAAAAATGTTTGAATATATATTTGGAGAATTAAAAAGTAAAAAAAGTAGATTATATTGCATTGGATATCAATGGGTTAGCTTATAAAATATACATTTCTTTAAAAAAACTTTTTGAAAAAAACTAGAAGAAATTGGACAAAAAGAAAAAAATTTACATTCATACAAATGTGAAAGAAGATGATATTTCATTTTATGGATTTAAGACTGAAAATGAGAGAGAATTATTTAAAGCATTGATAAGTATAAGTGGTGTAGGACCCTAAATTAGCAATTGCAATATTATCAACATTTAATACAAGAGAAGTAATTGATATCGTGACTGGCGATGAAGCTAAAATATTTACAAGAGTTCCTGGATTAGGAGTGAAAAAGGCACAAAAAAATAATTTTTAGATTTAAAAGATAAAGTTAAAAAAATTAAATATAATTGAAATTGACAACGAAAAATAGCAGTATTGCAAAATGGTAAATTAATAATTTCAACAACAGAATCTGTTAATAATACAAAATTAATTTTAATGAAGGAAGACTTGAAATTAGCATTGGAATCATTGGGTTATTTGAATGCAGATGTTTCAAAAATGGATTTCTGATGAGGAATTGTCTGAAATTAATGATTTAGGAGAATCAATAAAAGTTATTTTACAAAAATACAAGATAAGAAAAAAATAATAATCTATTTTAAGGGGCTATCTCAAAATGATTAAAAATTTTTTAAGACAGCCTCGTATTTTTTTACTCATTATATTCAAAAATCTATATATCTTTTTCTTATATCCCTCATCAAAAATTTTATCACATTGTCTGATTCAGATTGAATCAAAAGAAACAATCTTGCCAATATTTTTTTCCAACAAAAAAACTTTTTTTACTTGATCTATCTCATTTAATGTATGATTTTTTTAGAAATTTTATTAGCTCATTAGATTCATTGATAATATTATTTATAAAAGTGTTCTCAAATTTCTTGAACCTTTTATCAGAAAGAAATCTTTCATAAATTGCGGAATTTTTTTATTTATTCGTATCCCATCTTTCTTTTTCAGAAGTTGAGCTCTAGAAAAATTGATCATAAATTTCTGCATAAAGCATATCATTTGGACCTTCAAAAATTGTAAACGGTCTAAAATCAATAGCTACATTACTCATTGGATGTCCAGTTTCAAAAACCTTTTTGCTCCTAAAAGTTTTTTTGAGCGATTTGAGTCGCTTTATAAGTATATTCTGTAGCAAGTGTTTTTTTAGAATATTTGCTTCCATCAATTTATCGGCAACAGATTTTTCTGGTGAAATATTATTGCAAGTATAATTGTACATAATCTTTGATATTTCATATGTATTTTTTTATTTCATTCAATTCATTTTGAACAAAAATCTATTTCTTTTTCTAGCAAAGTTTATTATATTCTTCATAATAAACTCCATAATTCCATGCGTCATTCCTACTAGCTGTAAACGGCTTCTTATGAAAATATTTTTGAAATTCTCTGAGACAATTTGCTTTTGTTTTTCTGAAAGTTTAATAATATTTTTTTGCAGGAATATCGGCATCAATGTGATTTACTGCATATCTTACAGCTTTTTAAACCTTCTGAATTTAAAAACATCATAAGTTATATACTCTCTAGGAACTAATATCAAGCTAATTATTTTAGAAATTTTTTTCATTCTTTTTCTTTAGCAAAGAACTAGTAAAAAAATCACTTTGTGAGTTTCCTTGCCAATATTTATCAGCCTTAACATGAATTGTATTTTTCATCTATATACTCATAATATGACTGCATTTCCTTTTGCTATTGCAGATCCAGATGTGTTAGGCTCTGTAATTCCAAGACCTCCACCTTCTCCATTAAATATCATTTCTAGGCCCTTTTCAATTTGCTCTTGATTTCCATATTCAACAAGTGGCTGTAATACCAAGGCTCCTTCAATTCCTGTTCTCAGTGTAATCGGAACACCATAATTTCCAGCTATTCTAAGTATTTCCTAATTTCAAACTGATTATTTTTTTCTTCCTCCAAATTTTTCTGGAAGAAATGGTAATAAAAGTCCACACTTTTTAATATTTTTTTCCACTTCTCCTCTGATAAATATTTCATCAAATTTATTTTTTTCTATATTTCCATTCGAAAAAAACTTCATTAAATGCTTTTTTTATATTTGACAAAAAAATTCTTCTGTATTCATTTTTTTAACAAATTTTCATTTATAAATTTATTCATATTTTTTCCTCCTATTAGTTCTTTATAAACAAAAATACTTTGATTATAAAAATATTTTTGTTTATATAACATGTGTTATTATAGCATAATAGAGAAAAAAATAACAATTTATATAATATTATATCTTGTCAAAAATTTAAAAAAATTTATAATTTTTTTGAAACACTTCTTGAAACATAGAAATTATCAAATAAATTTATTTTAAAATCAAATTAAGATTTTTTTAATTTATTTATTCTTACTATTTCTCAATTTTTTTCTAATTCTTCTTCCAATTTATCCAACAAACTATCCAATTGTTTAGAAACTGCTTCAATAGTAGATTTTTTTCAGCTAAATCCACTCCTGCTTTCTTCAATTGATTCATCGGAAAATTACTACCACCGAACTCAATAATTCAATATATTTTTTTAAGTGCTTCTTTTCTCACATTTTCATCTTCATTTTTTTATAACCTTATCATACAAAAATTGCCGAAGATGCGAAACAAGTTGCGTATTGATACACATAAAATGGTGAATTAAAGAAATGTGGCACCCTCGCCCAAAAAAATATTTAATAATTCATCTTTTTCAATTCCATCGCCATAATAAGCATCAAACAAATCTTCTGTTATCTTGCTCAAAACGTCAGCTGTTATAGGTTGTCCTGTTTCTGCTAATTTATGTGCTTGATATTCATAATCAGCCAATAGTGCTTGAAAATAAAAATGTTCCTGTAATATTTCCAATTTCTTGCTCTAATAAAGCGATTTTCTCTGCAGGATCACTCGTTTTTTCCAACATATAATCTAGCAATAATCTCTCATTAAATGTTGATGCAACTTCTGCTACAAAAATTGTATAATCTGACATTGAAAATGGTTGATTTTTCTTGAGAATAAAGCGTATGTAATGTGTGTCCCAACTCATGTGCCAACGTAAACACACTATCCAGCGTCTTATTATAATTCAAAAAGCATATACGGATGAACTCCGTAAACTCCTGCAGAATACGCTCCTGGTCTTTTTCCCCTTTTGTCTCAAATACATCTAACCAACCTTCAGATATCGCCTTTTCCATTTTTAGAAACATAATCTGCCCCTAAAGGTTTAACTGAATTCAAAAACAATATTTTTTTCGCATCATTGTACTCATATTCCTTATCAAATTCAATTAAATTTATCGAACCATCATAATTATGATATTCTTTCAATCCTAATACTTTCTTTCTCAAATTTATATATCTTTTCAATGGTGCAGTATTTTCTTTTTGCAGTATTAATCAAATTCAAATAAATACTCTCGGGAATATTATCCTCTTCAAAGCACTCAATAAAAAAATGAATCATATTTATAAGCCTTCGTTTTCGCAATATTTTTTTGCAAAATTGAATTATACACAGTCTGCAATTGTATTTTTTTCTTCTATTGTAAACACCATAATGACTTTCAAACATTAATTTTTCTATCTTCTTGATTTCTATTCACATGAACCTGTTTCCCATAATTAGCGACTGTTGCCTCGATTTTTCTCTCCCGACGACAATTCTACTTCTGGCCATTGAACATCACTAACTGTAATTTCTGAATAAATTGTTCTTGGAGTTGAAAAATATGAGCTAAAAATACGAAAAGCAATTTACTTTTTCTTCATCCAAAAACATGACTTTTGCAATCTAAATAAATTTTCCAATCCAAATCTATAATCTGAAAACTCCTCTTTTTGAATCCATTTTTCAATATTTTCTCTATTTTCAATTAATTCAGAATTAACCCACGAAAGCCCTGTCGATATTTCTGCAAACAAAAATTGTATCTTTTGTAAATTTTTCTGTTGCCTCTTTATCCAACGAATTCAAATCTCGTGCCAATTGCGGATATCTATACAATTTATATGAAATTTTATCCAATTCCTCTTGCTTCTTCAAAAATTTCAATAAATTTTCTTCCTTCCCAAAATTCCCTTTATATCCAACCAACTCTTTCTCAATTTCCTTCATTTTCTCAAAATCTTCATTCCATTTTTTCATAATTTTCATAAATATCATTCAAATTCCATTTATACTCTTTTTGCAATATCTTTTTCTTTCCATCAATTTTTTTACAAAACTTTTTCACAAATCTTTTGATTCTGTTATTCAGTTTTTCTCCTTTCCCATTTTTTTGCTATTTCATTTTTTTATTCTTTTTATCATTTTTTTACTATTTTTCACCATCAATATTTATTTGTTTTCATTAATCTCTATCCGAAAAATTTCACAACTAAAAAAATATATAATCGCTAACGGAATAATCCATCCCGCCACAGACATAAACGCATAAAACGCCACCTTCAATAACGCAATTATCGCAACAACTGCTACTGCAAATCCTATCGCTTTTAAAATCAATTCTAAATTACTTTTTGGTGTTACATCTTTCATATTTCCTACTCCTTTTTCTTGATTCCTAATTTTTTTATTTTTTTCAATTTTTATTTTCTATTAAAATATTCCAAATTTATCAAGTCAAAATCATATTTCTCTCATCTTAAATATTCTATATTTTTCACTCTCACCCTTCATGAGCAACTTCTACTAAATATATTTTTCACCAACAATCTTTCCTTCCCCTTCTTCGTCTCTCCTTTGTCTGAAAAATAACTTATACTTTCCATATCCTCTAATCGTAATTAAACTCCCAATCTCAATCATTTTAGATTTATCCTTTTTCCTCTGCATAATCAACCAGAACTTTTCCTTTTTCAATCGGCTCTACAACCTTATTTCTGGATAAATTCGTTATTGCTGAAACAATACTATCAAGCCTCTTCGATGGAACTGTAATCAATTTATCATCATAATTATAACTCGGTAACTCTTCAAGTTTTTTTCAACTTCCACAATTTCAATTTCACACGAAGCTCTCCCAATCTGTTTCAACTCCACCGAAATTATATCCACAATCTTACTAGAAACAGGAATATAACTAATCCCATTTTCAAGAATCAAATCTCCCATCAACTCCCGCTTTATATTAAGCCCCATCAAACTTCCAAGAAAATCTTTTATGCTGATATTCCTTAAATTTTTGAATTTATTGATATTTTTTAACAATTTACATGGAAAATCCAAAATCTTAAAATTTTCAACATCTTCAGTCATAAAACTATCTGGCACAAACGCAATTTGTCTCCTATCACTATCCTCAAAAATTCCATTAGTAATTACATTCAATCCATTCATCTTCTTCTGAAATTTCTTCCAAAAATTTGGCGTATAAAAATTCCTCAGTAAAACTTATTATTTCATACTCACTAGCCATTTCATATGCATTAAAAAAATCTTACTCGCCAAATACTCTGATTCTTTCGGAAATTGCTTCAAAAAAACATTTCTTTTTTTCATTTTTCCCCTCCTTTTTCACATTTTTTTATTTAATTAATTCCATCAAATTATAAATTCCACTAAATTTCATTCACAACTTTCAAATTATCGAAATCAACATTTTTATCTTTTTCTTCATTCCTTCTAACTCGCTCAAATTCCTCATATTCCTTAATCAATTTCCCCAACTTCCCAATAACATAAGCTACCACTCCAATATCATCTCCAAATCCTAAAACTGGTATAATATCGGGCACAGCATCAAGTGTCGTAATCACATACACAATTGCTCCAACAATTTTTAATTTATCAGCCGTAGAAATCTCAAATTCTCCTTCAAATTTGCTCTCATCATTCTAACCAACAAAGCAAATTTATTCCCAATTTCTCCTAAATTCCCTTTTTAAATTATTTGCCTTTTTTTCAATTGTTCCAACGTAATTTTTGTTTTTTTATAACCTTCATAAAAATTTTTTTGCCTTTTCTTATCATCTCAAAACTCCTCCCAAAAATATCATTTTCAACATTTCCATAATCTTGAAATCAATCGTATTTTATCACATAAAATTCATTTTTTTCTATATGAAAAATCTTGTTAAAAATGTAGTCAAAAAAATAAAAAAATATACCTGTTTGTAAAGATTCTAATCACTCTACTAAACAAGCATATTTTCCATATTTTTATATTTCAAAACAATTCTACAAAAATTTATTTAACAAATCATTAATAACTTTTTCTACTACTTTTTGATTTTTCGATTTGAGGTGGATTTCCTTCTGGTCTTCTAGGTCCTCTTTTTCCAATTCTATCTAAAATTTCTACTAATTCTTCTCTTTCATTAGCTGTTAATTTTTCCTGTCTTCAATTTTGTTTTTTTAATTCTTCTACTCTTTTTTTCTCTTTTTCAAATTCTGCTTTCATTTTTTTGTTTCATCTAGTTTTTATTGGGTTCCCATTCGCATCTTTCGGTGGTTCTTTATCAAATTTTTCTTTCGTGTTTTTCCCATCTTTTTGGTGGTTTACAGTCCTTATGCGGTCTACCTTTTTCTACTTAAAAATCTCAATTATTTCTTCTGATTCGCTTGATGTCAAATTTCCTGTCTTCAATTTTTGTTTTCAAATCTTCTATTCTTTTTTTGCTCTTTTGTTCAAATTCTGCCTTCATTTTTTTGTTTCATCTGGTTTTATTGGATTTCCATTCGCATCTTTCGGTGGTTCTGGACATTGCTCATTTTGTACTGGAATCTTATTTTTACTCTCCTTCAACGTTGTTGTCCCTGCAAATACCGATAATGATGCTAATAAAAGCCATTCCCATAATTCCTTTTTTTACTAATATTTTTTTCATAATTTTTCCTCCATATTCTTCTGATACTACAAATTAAATTTCATAGTATATCTTCTTTTTTATTTTTTTAGCGTTCCTCTCGAACAAATATATAGTACCATTTAATTTTGACAAAATTATGTTTTAATTATGAAATTTTTGTGTCTTTTTTATATTTTTGATAATATGATCATAAAATATATTTTTACTTACGATTATTTTTTTAATTATTGAAACTATTGAAATAATTTAACCAAAAAAATCTTTCATCTAAAAAAATTAACAAAAAACTATAAAATCCAATCTTAATTTTACCATTTATTTAAATTTCATGATATAAGTTTTTCTTTTTGGATTGATTGTTAATCTAGAAAAATAGTTTATTAGCACATTTCTTCCCAAAATAAAAACCCTCGGAAACATTGATTTCCAAGGGTATATAAAATAATACAATTATCTTTTTGAAAAATTTTTTTAACAGTATTCAAATACCTATAAAATCAATATTTCTTGTTTTTATTTGTATATTGTGCGTATATTGTAATTTTGCACTAAAAAAACTCTAACAATATTAGCAGTATTGTTAGAATTATAAATCACATATTACATTTTTATTTTATCATAGATAACTTGAAAAATACAATGGAGTCGTAAATGAAAAAAATTTAAAAAAATCAAAAAAACTTAGATGAAAAAGATATTGAAAATTTAAGAAAAGTTAAAAATTTTTAGAACTTAAAGAAATGAAAATTCAAGATCTTAAAGTTCTGAAAGTTAAAATTGAAATTGATAATAAAGAAAAAGAATAAAAGAATTATATAATTCTTCATAAACAAAAAAGAGCAGATTTTCGGTCTGCCCTTTATTTTTTTGCTAAAACTGTTGTTTTTTAATATTCTGAACTTTCTTGATACACCACATCTGCAATATACGTATCAGCTTCATCAAACACTCTTCCGTACTCGTCAACTCTCAATTCTATTTCTTTGTCCCAGGCATCTTCACAGGCTTTTTCTGTCTGATTCAGTTTTATATTCCTCCACGTTCCAGTAATTCAATTTTTTTCATTTATTTCCCTCCCGATTTTTATTTTTTTGAATAATACGATTATCAATATTATGATAATCAAAAATGCAATAGCTAGAATTTTTTTCCTTTAAAGTCGTTTTTTTGATTTCAAAAGTTATACGGCTTTTTTTAAATTAATTTGTTTTTCATAAAAATTTTTTTGATATATTTGGTCTTGAGATAAGGGATTACTCCCTTACCTCAAACTTAATTGAGAAGCTAAAGAATATAAGATTTATTGTGATGGATATTTCTGTAATCTTTAGCTTTTTTTGGTTTATAAAACCCTAACCATTATATTTTTTACCTCCTTTCCTTTACATAAATAGTATACTATATTTTTTTATATTTGTCAACAACTTTTTATAAAATATTTTACTTTTTCAAAAAAATATTTAGAAAATTTTTCTACTAAATTTGCTATTAATTTATTTTTAGTAGTTCCTTGTTGCTTTGCGATCTCCTCCAGCTTTTTTCCCATTTTTTTCCCAGGCAAACTAACAGATTTAGAGATATATTTATCCCCCTCCAATATGGGCTTTCTACCAACATCCCACGTTATTTTTTTCTTCCTTTTTGCTCCTCTATTTTTCTTTTTTTGTTTTTCCATTTTTTTCCTCCTAAATTCTTTTTCACTTTTATTTCGTAATATCCCATTTCTTCGTAGTCGCTATCACTTGCAACATCGATTATTTCAAATCTTGTACCAGCTGGAACTAATACCTCTTTTTTTCTTCATAACCGTCTTCATCAGTTCCTAATGTGTTATAATATTCTTCAGCTTTTTTTCTTCATCTTCTTCTGTTTCTGCTTCATCATAAAGAGAGTAATTAACTTCGTGAACTTCAACTTCGTTTTCGCAAACAAAAAAACATATTCATATTCTCTTTCAGTTTCAACGTAAAATTGTCCGCCATTTGTCCAGCTTTCAGCATTTTCAGCTGTCAAAATTTGCCCAATTTCGTATTTAGCTTTATGATCTAAAGCTATTGTTCTAGCAATCCCTTTTTATTGTTTTTGTTTGTGTTTCTTGCTATTTCGTTCTTTGTCATTTTAATCACTCCTTGTTTTTTTCTATTTCCTTTTACATTATTAGTATACTATATATTTTTATATTTGTCAACAACTTTTTTTATAAAAATATTTTAAAATTTTTTTACAAAAAGACAGATATTTAAATCTGTCTTCATTACACAATGTGCTATTAAATTCAATAATATTATAACACTTTTTTGAAAGTCAATATTTAAATTTCATACAAGCTTTATCAAAAAAATTCTAAAAACTTCTTGATTTGATTTAAAAGCCTTTTTCTTTTTCTCATTTTTTTCAAAAATCTAAAAATTTCTCTGCCGTTGTAATTTAGACTAAAATATTTTTTTCTTTTTTTGTCTATTATCTCACTAGGTTTCAAGCCTTCTTTTTAATTTTTAGCAATTAGCTCAGTTAATGTTTTTAGCTTTCAGATTCAATTTTTCACATTCGTAAAAAAACTAATACCTCTTATTTCTTTTTATAATGATAAAGCCTTTTATAAACCATGTTTCCTCCTTTTTTTATACAATTATACCTCGAAAAAAATAAAAAAAGATAGCCGTTTCCGACTATCTTTCAAATATTTTTATGATTTTTCTTTTTATTCCTTTTTAATTGTATCACTGCTTTCTTCGAACACTCCGAATCTATCAAATAAGCCAATCGTCATCAATGCCACGAAATTAGTTCCGATTAGCAACCACAAATCTTCTTTTTTGATTTTTTTCTTCTATCGAATCAAAAATTTCTTTTGTTGCTTTTCATTATTTAGCCGATTTCTTAATAAAGTTAGATTCTGATGACGTTGCTGACTTCTTAGTTTTTAACGTTAAAACAGAGTTTTAAAAAAATCAGCGATAACATTACAATTACGAATTTTCTACTTCTGTGATAGACTTTCATCACTTATCACCTTTATCCTTTTTGACAAATCCCATTTTTTTCGAGTAACAACTCCAAGAAACCTGTGCTTATTCCGTATCTCTTTTGATTTACAGTTTCCAATAGAGCCTCCCCGAAAAAAATCCAAAAACTGGACTTAGCGGATATAAAAAAACCAGCTGAGAAGTGACCTATCAGCTTATTTAGAGATAACGCAATAGCCATTGTCATTCCAGCCACTGCTATCCTTTTTAAAAAAATGGCTTAACTGGCTGATTATCAATCATTTTTTTGAGCTACAACTCCAAACAGTACTCCGCTAAAAAAATAAGATCAAGAAAAGCCCGTGATTGTCAATTATCATTCTTAAATCTTCTATCATTATTTGTGCTCCTACAATATGTTTTTTTATTCCCTTTTTTTCTCAAAATCAAAAATCTCTTGAATGAATTCAGACGGAATCAACTTAGTTTTTTTAATTCTTTAATACAAGATAAAATTACTTCCTCTCCAGTTTCCTCTATAAAATTTGGAATCCATTTTCTATCAATTTCTTTTTTTCTTTTTAAAATGTAACTTTCTAATTTTTTTCCCAAAAAGTCTTTTTGCTATAACATCAAATTTTTTTCTGCTCCACTTTTTTTGTTTTGTTTATAATCTCATTTTTGTAAATTTTTTTGCTACAACCATCTCTGTAGCTTTTATTAATAACCCATATTTTTTTATCATTTTATCCATTTTATCACCTCTTTTTTTATAAATTTTTGGTGATTTTTGATTTTTAAAGCTACCTAACAAGCGTTTTTAAGACAAATCAACTCATTAGGCAACCTTAATATCAAAAAGTGTTCTATTCTTGCTCTTATACGGCTTGTATCAAAGCCATTTTTTTATTACTTTAATTCAAAATGTGGCGTATCGTGCATTTTTCCAATTTCCACCCCATTCAATATTAATATTTTTTTACTTTTTGCTACCGTCAAGATATGATTTGCTATTAATTTTAATTTTTTTATCATCATATCCTTCTTCTGATGTGAATTTTCTGTACACACCATTTTCTATAACTCCGCAAGGGAATATGTCAACTGCATGTCCGTATCCATCAGATTTTTAATTGATGATTAGATTTAAATGTTTTTCCGTCACAATTAGTTACTTTTTTTAATTTTTTTCCTTTTTTTATCATATAAAACAGTTCTTCCTTGTTGATATAAAAGCAAACTGTTCCTCTGTTGTTCTAGCACCGTCTGTGATTCTAAAATCAAACGGACTATTTACAATTGCGACTTTTCATAACTTCAACTAACTTTGGATGTACTTTTTCATTTTATCCAAACTCACTTGGCTGAAAAGAATAAGTTTTATTTTCCGTTGTTGTATTTTTCCTTGTCCCAATCTTTTCAAATATTCCTCCTTTTTTTCTGAACTCTGTTTAACCAACCTGTCAAAAATCTTTCTTGTGTTTTATCAGCTTCAACTTTTCCTTTGTAATAGATTCTTTGTAAGTTATGATAAATTTCAAAAATTTTTTTCAGAGTCTACTGCATTCAACACTTCCAATGTTTTTGTTTCCAATTATTCCGTCTACATCAAGATTTGCATTAGTAAGTTGATTTATAGCAATCTGTGCATTTTTGACTCCGTTTTTTTGCCACTATTTACAGCCCAGTCGCATATAGATAGTGCTACTTTATCGTTTGCAACTTTATCTAGTTTGTTTCCTAAATAATATTTTTTTAGATATATTTTTTTGCAAAATCCTTTGTTAAATCTTTGCATATCTCCCTTATATCCAAACTCTCTTGCATCTTCTTCAGTTATTCCGTATTTTTGTTTTTTTCCACCCTTGTCGTGCTTGTCATTAGAATATCCGCCCTCAACTTTCAGCAGATAGTCAAATATTTTTCTCAAATCTGTCCATTTACATCACTTCCTTTATTTCTTCAACATTCAATATTATGTTGTCTTCTTCAAATTTTACTCCAACAACTTTATATTTTTTTACCATCCAATTCTATTTCTGTGCATATCAATTTTTCTATATTCATTCAAATCACTCCTCTTAATTTTTGAAAAAAATCTTTTTACATTTAAATCTAACATTTGTTCAATAGTGTATCTGCTGATTCCAACTACTGCCATTTGTTCTGCCATGTCTGCGACTTCAATTATGTCTTGTATTTTTTTGTCGCTAGAGCTTTTTAATTCAGTTTTTGTTTAGCTCTATAAACTCAACTAAACCCTTGTCATTTAAAAACTTTTTACTTTTTTTCAATCTTATCTTGTTCTAACAATGACATCAACGAAAATTTTAATGCTAATCTATTTCTATTTTTCTTCATTGTTCTCGAAAGTGTATTTTTTTACCAGCTTTTTTTCAATTTCAAGTGTTTGATTTAAAAAGTTTAATTTAGCTTCAACTAAATTTTTTGACGCTTTTTGTTCTTAATTCTTTTTAGTTTTTGTATTTAACAAATCATTGTCAACTTTCCATTTATGCTCTGTTACATCCCATACACTCCACTCATTCGGCTTTGCAATTGTTACGATTGTTTCGTTTTTCTTCATCTAAATAACTTCCATCATTTAAAACTGTTTTACCAGCTTTTTATTTTTTTCTACTTCTGTCATTTCTCTTAGTTCTCCAGTTTTTCTTGTCCAAAAACTGGATTCGAAAAGTAATGATGTTGAGTATTTCATAGTTTCTTCATTCCAGTCGGGATAAAATAAATTTGGATTTTTGAATTCCTCTGCTGTTGTAACTGTCGGTCGTGCTATACACTCCATTGTTGCGATTAAATAAATGTAAATTACTGTCATTTTTTTCTCACTCCATTTCTTTAATTTTTGATTTTTTTATTCTGTGCTAACTTATGAATTTGTTCAGATTTTTGAAAAAAATATTTACTGATTTTTATTGACTTTTATGCATACTTTAGATTTTTAGTGATTTAATAAAAATTGTATGTAAGCATAAAACGAAATTATCTCAAAAGCCTTTAAAAATCAATGTTCATACTTTAAAATTTTCGTGCAAATTCATAAATTTCTCTACTTTTTTTATTGTTAAAATCCCGCTTTTTACGAATTTCTAACAGTTTTATTCTTCTATCTCTAGCACTCGTTTTCTTAACATAATGCTTTTTAGTTACATCTGTCCCACTATGATTTGCAAATTCGCTTGCCAAATCAATCCCGCACTTTTTGCAATCAAGTTTATTGATGTTTTTCTTAACGAGTGCGGATATAGATTTTTCTATTCCTACAAGTTTCCCAATTTTTTTCTAACTCTATCTCTTATTGTGCTTTTTGCTCATTTGCTTAAATATTCCGTTGTATTTAGTCACTAGTAAGTATTCAACGCTGTCATTTCTACATCTCAACCACTCCCTTATTAGTTCTGTTGTTTCTTCAAATATCGCAAACTCTACAATCTTTTTGTTCCTTTTCCACTATTCCAAATATTATCCCATTCTCCAAGTCAATATTTTTTTAGTTTTTATTGACTGCAAAGCAGTAATTCTACAAGCTGTATCAATAATCAAGTTAAATATGATCCTGTCTTGCAAATCATACCGTTTGTCCATTTCCATTTTTATGTTAATCTCAATTATCTCTTTATTTGTAAGATAATAGCTATTTCTCCGTTTTTTTCCACATCTGTAACTTTTTAATCTATCAAGTTTTATCACGAAACGGATGTGTTGCTATTAAATCACGTTTAACTGCCCAAATGTAAAAAGCTACTTATTGCCGTGATTTTTGTTATTAATCGTTCTAGCATTGTTGCCTTTCATCTCTCTACAATATCTGATATATCTCTCTAAAATACTCACAATAAACTTTAGTGTATCTTTGCTCAGTAAATAACGATTATTTTCACACACTCTTAAATACTCTGCAAACTGTTTCATATTGTTTAAATACGTCTTGTAAGTAGTGTTTTTAGTCACTGCATTCTTAGCTATACTACTGTTCAAATACTCCAAATAAATCTCTGCGTTTCTTCCTTTTCAGTTCTTGCAATTCCATTTTCACCATCTCCTCCATAATGTTTTTTTATTACATTATAGACTAGAAAAATTTGTTCAGAATTAACAGAAACGGTAGAAGTTCCAAATTCTGTTTTTCAGTTGTTAGATTCTGGAGATACGGAAAAAGAGCTTTCCTCTTTATCTTTTTTTGACTACAAAAAAATTCGAGAGAAGTCAATTGGATGACTGAAGGAATTCCTTTAACTAATTATCCCAAGAATTTTGTCCCCGACGCACCTTTTTGAACACTGAGCACATTGTGGTCTCGAATAACAGTAGCAATAAAAAATATAACTCGTTTAGTATTACGTAATGACAAAAATAACAATACATGGTGTTGAAGCAGTAACACATTATGAAATAAAAGGAATTATTTCGTACGTTACAAAATAATTAGAAAATTTATTTGAAATTGGTAATAACTATTTAAAAATTTTCAAATGGTCTCGTTTTAGTTTTTTTGGAACAGGTATAGCGTCTAAAGCTGGTTATATAAATACTTTTTAAAAACGAGGTTGAACAACATAATAGCGCTATCAATTAGTGTTAATTCAAGTACGGGGGCATTTTTTGCGTCAGGGGAAACTGTAAATAACACAACATTTAAAGCTTTTACAAACGCAACATCGGAAGTTTCTATTTCTTATCTAGCCATTGGAAATTGGAAATAAAACTTACTAGAAAAATTTGTTCGGAGTTCAAAAATCTCAAGTTGGCTCAATTAAATTTGCTGGTATTGAAATCAAATGGGGAATAGTTCCAGACGGAGTCTCCACATTTCGATTCCCAACACCTTTTTCTAACACCTGTTTTAATGTGCAAGTTACTCGGTTAGGACCATCTGTTAATAGTACAATAGGTTCGGTAGTCCTGGAGCTTCCACAATTTTCCGGTATCTATAAAAACTCATTTTGACTTGGATAGCGTAATTGGATCTGGCGATAAATCTGAATTGACTTATTTAGCAATCGGTTATTAAACAATTCCGATAGTTATCCAGTCGAATCCCATAGAGCCTGTATCGCTGGTGAAAAACACATTGTACTTTGCTCCGACCAGAGTGAGTCGCTTCTCATTTGAACTCCAGGTTGAAATTGTAATCGAAGGAAGTTCCTTATAAGCAAACGGATAAACTAATGTATACTGATTTTTTTAAGAACCGAAACAGATCCCCATTGTATTAAGATATTTCCTATTTTTTTAAATGACCGTTTCCACTATTTTTTTGAACAAATTTTTCTAACTAAAACACAAAACATAATTTCAATAAATCGTCCGTCAATAATGTTATTGTTTTTTAGCGACGGAATATTGGATGTATCCCGATTTTGAAATTCCAATATTCACAATAATTTCATTCAGTGCATACTTATAATGATCATTTTAAGTTGATAGGCGCATTATTACCAGTATGGACAGAATAAAAAAATATGAGGACGACTCGATGGATATTCGATATTTGTCTCAAAAAAACTTTCCCAATTTCAACGTTGTTTCCGATTTTTACACGATAAGTTTTTGAACAAATTTTTCTATTTAGTTTAATAACCTATAGCGAGCCATCTAAAAACCGGTGCTTTTGTATTTTAATTCGGTAGGATTAGTTCCATAAAAGCCTAAAAAGTTGCTGTTGTATCGAGAACTGTTCCTATTATATGTGTTCCAGGACCATTGTCGGTTGCAAAAATTTGATAATTCATTGTTTTTAAAAGGTTTATTAAATCTTACAAGATCATTACCGCTCGGAGCTATCCCTGTTCCCCACTGGATAATTAAACCGTTCGGGAACTTTAAGAAATTACTCTCAAAAACTGAATAAATTTTTCTACTTTGTCCGAAATTGGTTTGTTGCTTATTGCTCTAAATTTTTCCGCTATCGTTGTATGTCAGACTGTTGTCTTCGATACATTCGTAGTAAAATTTTGTTACATTATCATAATAAAATTTTCCTTTTTGTTTTATTGCCAATGTCCTGTATGTTTCCGCCAAATTGTAATCCTAGAATTTCAGCTAATCTCGAACTAACTAAATAATTTTTCGTCCGCAAATTTTTTTAGTAATATACGTGATGCTCGGATCAATAACAGCCGTCACGTTTGCCACTTGATCTACAATAATCGTATCTACATATTCAATTTCCACAACGTTATTTGCTGAAAATGGTGGCACGAAGTCTGGACTTGTTGAAGTATTGTATGCGTAAAGTATTTCAACGTTATCGTTCCCATGTGCAAATATTCCTAACTCTTTGATATAAAAACCTGTCGTTACAGATTTGTTGGTCAATAATGCATTGATTTCACAAGTTCCGTTTTTTAGCATTTATATTCAAAATTGGCAATGTTGTAATTTGATTGACTAATGCTGTCCTTTCTCTTTCAGAAGTTAATGATGTTCCATCTCCTATCGCCATTTTAGTAAATGTTATTGTTTCTCCTGCTAATCCTTTTGCTAATAATTCTCTTCCTTTTTCTGTTAAAATAAATCCGTTAAATTTTGCCATAATTTACCTCCTATCTTATTTCTCTTAATACTCTTGTTCTGTGTACCGTTCCAAAAATTTGTCACTATAATCTCATTTGGAATATTTATATCAGTCGAACCTAAGTAATATTTCTTTTTTTATTTTTTTCGATAAAACCATAAAAAATTTGTCTTTTTCTTCTTTTTCTTAAAAAAACCTTATTCCCTCAAGCCAAGAACGAACATTTTTTATACTGCTCTACAACTTCGATTATTTTCTTGTAGCCTTCATAATTCGATAAGTTACCATTAGTATTGACTTTAAAATATCCTGGATTGTACTTATACTTGAACCATTCTATTATTTCAACATTTCCACTAAATAAGATTTCACAAATTTCTTTAATTCCGCCGACAGTACCTTTATTAAAATGCGAAAAAAACAGACCTTTTTATCAGTTTTATTTTTGTTTCTCTTGTTATATTTGAATCGATATAATCAACATGATATTCCCACATCAAAAAGTCTAATTCTACATCATTTAACTCTGATAATTCCAAGAAAAAAATTTTCTTTTAATCGCATCATGCTTCTTTTTAATAGCAAAATTTATAGATTCATAAATCCAAAGTGTTGTTTTATCATTTAAAGTTGACTTCATCTGCTATATCTGTTAAGTTCAAATTATCAATAGTTATCATATATTTTCAACTCCTAAATAATTACTTGTAACACTTGTATTCTCTGCTATTTCATTAAAATCTAAAACTCTAAATGTTGGACTTCTTAATACAACTCTTTTTACTCCAGCTAATTTTTAATAATTTAATAAGCTCATCGGGAGTTAATATCTCTTCCCATTTTATTTTGTTGCCAAATTTTAAAATCTTTTACGGCTTTTTCAACATTATTTTTTTAATAACATTTACAAGCGTTTCATTAGATTTATCAATGTAGTAGTCAAAATCAATTGTGTATGATGTTTTTTTATTGCCTGTTTTACTGTTACATTATCCGTTAAAGGTCTTATGTTGTCAGTATTCAGCATTTCTTCAATTCTCTTTTTAAGTTCATTCGTAAGTGTCAAAGAATCAGTTAAAACATAAATATCCACATTTGTTGCGCTCGGACTATACGCTACAACATCAACAATATTTGTACTTGTTGACTTAGCCCAAAATTCATAAGCTCCTTTACTTCCAGCCGTTGTGAAACTTTCGAGTTTCTCTGATTCTAGCTCTATAATTGTCGTCTTGCTCTATTTCAGCTCCATTATTTGATGCTGTAATGTTCTCGACTTTATCGTAATGCGGAAAAAAATGTCGACCATCGTATTGATTTGTCCGACTGGAATATCATTCCCAACATTTCTCGATGTGTTGCAAGTTGCAATTCCGTCTACATACAAATCACCTTTTTTCTATTTTATATTGTTCATCTGTTGAAAAAAATACAACTCATTGTATTGAATCCTTGACCCTTTTGGAATTATTATGTCTGTCGCTTGAATATCAGTAATATAAAATCTAAATGTTGCTACTGCTGGTTGCTCTACGAGTCTTTTACCTCTATTTCCGTAAAATTCCCCTTTCAAATCTAGTCGCTCATTCCTTGCAAACCTTAAATAATTTTGTTTCATTTCATCGTTGTATTTTTCTTCTCTTAATCCAAAGAGATACGCTACTGTTTCAAAGATAAGCGTTTCTGGACTTGATTCAGTTAATTGCCTTCCGCTAAGCTCCACGAAACTTATCAATCATATCTCTTTTTAAGTTCCACGAATCCGCATCTATAATTTCATATTCTTCATTTGATATTTCACTCAATGTTTATCACCTCAATTCCTAATTCAATGTCAAAATCATTGTTAAATGTATCTTTCATAATGATTCTAGTTTGTCTTAAAAACAGCCCTTGGCTCGTATTCTCTTATAATTTTTAGTCAAGTGGCTTTGCGATTCTATTCTGCACAACATTAATGTTCTTATCAATCAAATCACTGTCAAATGCAAAATCTCGATTGAGTGGCTGTTCTTCTTTGCAAACTCTTAAAATCATTCCTACATTTGTAACTACTTCTTCTAAAGTGTTTTTTGGATTATAATTTATTTCTTCAGAGCTATTTACTGTTATCATTATTTACAGCCTCCTTCTGCTCATTCTCGATGTCATCTTGATTCTCTTCAGTGACTTGCTGATTTTTTTGTATTTTTTCTTTGTTCGATTAATTGATTATACAACTTAGGATTTTCAATATACTCTTTAAGCGTAATATTCAACTTAACAACATCAAATCCGCCCTCTTCTTTGTTAAAATAACTGCTTTCTTCTGATAGCTCAGTTATTAAAAAGGATATTCTCAAATACTTGACCGCCAAAAACTAAGTTTGCATATTCTCCAAGCTCAAACATTTGCTTGATTGTATCTAGTTCCTCTTTTAAAGTAGTTTGTTGTATTAAAGATGATACTAAAGTCATTGTAAAAACTAACTTCTAGTAAATCTCTACCTTGGAATCTTAACATTCCAGGACCGTAAATTGCTTGATGTTCCGATATTTTAGCCTTGTATGACCTACTTATTTGATTATTAAGCGATACAATCTGATCTTCTGACGCTTCAAATATGACATCTCCAAAACTTCCTATCATTGCGGACCTCCACTCATATCTCCGCCAGCAGTTACTCCATCATGTTTATGTGTGTTAAGATTAATACTTCCACCAGTTTTTGTAGTTCCACTCACTTCCAAATCTCCATTAATTAACACTTTTCCAATATTTAAAGTCAATGTATTACCATCATAAGTCCAACTACCCCCATCAGAAAAAGTTCTTTTTACTTCACTTTCGCTGCTAGAAGCACCTCGCATAGGACAACCAAGCACAACTCCTTGTTCGGGGCATTTCCGAGAAAAATAAGCAATAAACAGTCTGCCCCAGTCCAAGTGTATAATTATCGCTATGACTTTTCAGAGTAAGGTACTAGCACATTAAGCCAATCTGTTGTTTTTATCATCGTCGCCTTTTAATAGCACTCTTACTTTTCCGGTTTTTTTGAATCTATTGCACTTACTTCTCCAGATTTTTAATGTTTCTACCAATTTAATCACCACCTTTCAAAAATTTTTGAAACAAAAATCACAATCAAATTAATGACTGTGATTTTCTTTTTAAATTTTATGCTCCTTCTTTTTCTCTATCCATATTTGCTTTTTATTCCTAATGTTTCTAACAAATTTTTAAAAAAATTTTTTAAAAATAAACTACATACTACGATAAATAACAACTTTATCAAAGATTTTTTTCTACTTCTTCTGGTGAAATTCCATATTTCTTAGCTATTTTTATTGATTTCTTCTTCAATATTTTTCTTCTTCTTGTTTAGTATGGTTTCCTTTTTGATTTTAAAGTTTCATGAAGTGTTTTTGAATAATCAATATAAATATCTTTTTCTTTGTCACTTGGGATTTCTTTTTTTAACTGTATAAGTTTCATCTTTCACAGTTCCATCGGGATAATAAGTTATCATTCCGTGTGTTTCGCCACCAAGATTAAAAAATTTTTTTATCTCCATAAGCACGAATAAACAAAATATCCGCATCTTTTATTTGCTCTTTTCCTGCTTTTTCTCATTACTTTTTTTGAGATCCTCTTCAGAAATATTATCTTTAACTAATATATCTATTGTATTTTTCTTTTTAGTTAAATTACTTGTATCTCTTGAATTTTTTCAATACTTCATATTTTTAAGTCGTCTTGACTAGCCAATTTAACTTGTTTCTTATTTTTCAACTTTCTTTTTAACTTCTTTAACCTTTTCGGCTTTCTTCTTCATCCCACGATTCTTTTTGCTTTATTTTTTTATATTCTCAGGTGCTGTCACTCCAACTAAGACAAATATATATTACACAAAAATACAATACAAGTATTTCTTTAGATAGTTCCTTTTTTTCTTGATTGCAAAAATAAATCAATCTGATTATTTGAAATATCAAATTAAAAATAAAACTAAAAAAACAAAATTATAAATATTGTCATAAAATTCCTCCTAAAAAAATAATTTTATTATATTATACCTTATTTTTAAGAAAAAAATTAAAAATTTTCTATACTCTCTCAAAAAAACAAATATTTTAGTTTCACAGTCATATATTCAGTTGTCATTGTCCTACATCAATTTTATTTCTTTTTTTACTAGTTTTTTTAGTGTTTTTCTTATCTCTTACTTTTTTAGCCGATTTTTTTCGAAGTTTGTCCACTCTTAGAAGTTATTTTGCTTTTCGATTTCTTAGCACTTTTTTCTTAGCTTTTTTTCAGCTTCTTTTTTCTTTTGTTCTTCTTTAGTTTGAGCTATCGCTTTTTCTCTGCATTTTCTCTTGCTCCAAGTTTCATTGCTGTAATTTCACTAAGTATAATCGCCACTTATTTCGTGTGTTACCTTGTCAATTACATATTTACCTTCAAACTTCCCCAGCTTTCATCAAGCTCAATTATTGCTCCTGCCAAATATTTAGTACTTCCGTCAACATTTAAGGTTATTTGATATTCCTGTTTAAGATTATCTTTTTAAAGTCTTTTTTTGCAACTTTTTTGGTTCTGTTTTTCCCTTTAGTTTTTACCTTTAATATTTTTTTCTTTTTTTAGTTCTTTTCTTTTTTTGTTTTCAGCTTTCTTCTGTAATTTTTCTTTTGATTCTTTAATCGTTTTACCTTTTTTTCTTACCAGTTGTTTTTCTTCATTTCAACCTCTTATTTTTTTCTTGGATTTAACCTTTTTTAGTTGGCTTTTTACTAGCCTTTTTCTGGCTTTTTCTTGTTAGTTTTTCTCGCTGTCTTTGCTTTTTAGATTCTTTTTCTTCAGTTGTAACTTGATTACGCTTGTCAAGTTCCTCTTTTGTGATAATTTTCCTTAACAACCTTTTTCTTGTCGGGATCATAATACGAAACTTCGACTTTATCGTAAATCTCTTTATTTTTCTTTTTTTCAAGCTAAAACTTCTAATTCGATAATCTTTAATATTAAAAAAACTTCAATAGTATCATTCTTTTCCATTTCTTCATCATCAAAAAAATAATTATCTTGTCATCAGATACTTTCATATTCAAGCCAATCTCTTTTTACAATTCGATTAATAAAAGGCTAAATCCGTTTCTTGATTTTTGGTCTAATCTCTCAAAGAATACGTTCTCCGCATAAATCTCCGCATTCATTTCATGTTTATTCGCAATCCGTGTAACAAGCTCTTTCAAAGTTATACTCTCCCAAAGCGACACTATTTTTTTCTGGTCTCTAATATTCTGATCAAGTGGCAAAGCCAAGCACTTTAAAAAGTAAGTTTATGGTCTTCAAAAGTCAGCTCATCCACATAAAAAGTTCCCAAGTCCAAAAAAATTAGTTTCATTTTCCAGCTCTTCGTGAATCCCAACAAGTAATTGAGCGTTCTCGTCGAGGATACCACTCTTTAAGCCAGCGATAATCTAAGTTTTTCTAGTTCTATTTCTAAATCATCTATAGCATTTTTGGAATTATCTGTGTAGTTAAGAGATGAAATAGAATGTGCTATCTCATCAGAAATATCAACTTTATTAAATATAACTATAACCCTAATATTTCTAGCAAAAAGCCATTCCTATTCACCTCTCTTCCACGGCGAGTAAACTTGTATCATTATCACTTTTCTTCAGCAATTTCGGGAAGAATAATTGGAACATTGGCATCAAAGACAGCGATGTCAATTAAAAGCTAAATTACTTCTAATAAGGTCATGATAATATCCTTCACTTCCATAAACTCTATAAGCAATCAAGTCCCAAGTATCACCACTTTGTGTCCTGTAAACTCTAACATTTGCCATTATCCAAACACTGTCCTTTCTTTTTATTTTTAGCTTTCGCTCAATGCTCTCATTACTGCTTTCTCGATTGCACTTGTATCAGCATTCCCATTCACTGTTATGCTAATATTGATAACATCTCCTCCACTTGAACTTTCATTACTTCTAAGCCCACGACATTCGCTCTTTTAGTCCGCTAATTTTATCTCTAAAACTATTTCTAGTTTCACGATTATTCAAGATTTGAGTACCGCGAGGTAAATTCAATAACATTTCATGTTCTGCTAAGAAAAGCTGGTTTACCAGGCATTTTGAATTAATTCTGCTCCACGCTCTGCTACTGTTGTAAGTCCTCCGCTCCAGTAGTTAGTTCCCAGCGCATTTTTTTCCAATTCCTAAAAGTCCTCCAACTGCTCCAAGCCCACTAGAAACCATGCTTTTCAAACTTTCCCATTTACCTTTGAAATAATTTACAACTCCATCAATTGCTCCTTTAAGAGCACTTGCTGCAACATCAAAAAGCAGACTTAATAGCGTTCCATACAGCAATTCGGCTCCTTTTTATTCCTTCCCAAGTTGATTTGAAAAAAATGAACCTACTGTTGTTATTCCACTTTTTAGAGCATTCCATAATGCTAATGCTGTTGATTTGATAGCGTTCCATACAGCTTTGGCAACCGCCGATAATGTTTTTCCAAATAGCTTTCATAACATTTATACTCGTCTTTACGTTTTGTTGCTATTATTTTTTTATGTACGTTAAAAACTACAGTTTTTGATTACTAGCCATACAACTTTTACTACTGTCGATAATAATTTCCAAGCCAATTTGATGTTATTTATATAAATTTTTAACGTAAATAGCTATAGCTTTTATGACGACTAGCACAACAGGTTTTTAACGTTTTTCCAAATAGCTTTTAACTACAGCAATATATGTTCTAACATAAATCACAATGCCTTTCATGACAATATTAGCTATAGACTTGATCGCATTCCACACTTCAATTGCGGTAGGCTTTTATTATTTTTCCAAATTTCTTTAATAAAGTCTACACCTTGTTTAACTATGTTTTTTTAATTCCTGTTATTGCATTCATTACAGTTGGTTTAATCCCTTGCCAAACTTGTTTTTATATAGTTAGCTACTGCTTTAAATATTGCATTCACACCGTTTCTAAACCAAGAACATTTATTGTATAAAACCACAAGTATTGCTATGACAGCAACGATTGCCACAATAATAAGTCCAACAGGATTGGATAAAAAAAGCACTATTTATAGCCAATCCAATAGATTTAATTAACGATATTACTCTAGTCAAAACAGGAAATGCTGTTTTAAATCCTCCAACAAAACTTCCGGCTACTTTGAACTTGTCAAATATCAACATTCCTTTCGATATTCCACTAAAAACTGGTGCAAATCCTTTTTGCCAATCCACCAAACCCTATTTTTAAATCTTTGCAAATCCAGCTACAGCTTTTTAGAATATTTGCAGTCAGTTGTGGATGTTTTTGTATTAATTGAGAAAATTTAGTAATAAGTGGACCAATAAATTTGCAACTTGAACTAAACTCGGTCCCAATGCCGAACCTAAATCTACTCCCATATTAACAATTCTATTTTTTTCAAAGTATCAAAAGAATTCCCCATTGTTTTTCAACCTTTGATTATATTCTGCATCAACACTCCCCGATGTTTTCATCTTGTCATGAGCATTTTTTTATATTTGTTCCAACTTCGTCAATATGTTTTTGCCAATTCTGATGCAGATTGAATAGATTCTTTACCAAATAAATTTTTAAGTGTCGACGCCTGTACATCCTTTGGAAGTTTCTTTATCCTTTGGAAAACATCAATTAATGTACCTTCTCCATCTTTCGTCATTCTTTTAGCTACATCTTCTGCGTCTAACCCTAAAGATTTGAAAAGTCGCTGATTGCTTTTTTCGTTGCCGATGCTCCAGCCATTAATCCTAATGAGATATTTTTTTAATCCAGTTCTTTGCAACTTCTGAAGGTACTCAACTGATACTAAACTTGCTCCTAATGCTGCAACTCCCTCTTTAGAAATACCAGCCATTCCACCTAACCCAGCAACTCTGCTTGAAATATCAGCAATTTCTGGAGCTGTTGCTGCTACATTGTTTGCCAAATAGTTGATTACATTAGCATATTCCATTACTCCATTTTGATCTAAGTTAAGTTGTGCTCTAGTTTTTTTGCTAAAAAGTTCCCTCTTTGCTTCAGTATTCATGTCAAATGCAACTTTAATTTTAGCAGCGTCTTTGGTATATCTTTCTAATTCGTCTGTTTTTATTCCCGCTTGAGCTCCCGCCCCTGCAATTTGAAATAATTCTACTTGAGAAAGTGGACTATTTTTCACTAAAGTTCCTCATTGCTTTTGTAAAATCCTGTTTCCATTTCTTTCGAACTAAAAATCAGCAACTTTTTAAGTCTGCTTGAGCATTTTCTAAATCAACTGCTAATTTAACAGGAACAGCCAAAGCTCCAGCCATTCCCACACCTTGCATTGTTGCTTATCCCCAAAGTCTTTCATTTTACCGACAGTTTCTTGCCTAGCGTCATATCTTTTTTGAGCTTCTTTCAGTTTATTCATTTTTTTCAATTTCTTTTTCAACTTCACGAACCTTGTTTCTGTAGTTAGATAAACTAGCGCCTTCAGCTTCTATCTTACTTCTTGCGACTTCAAATGCATGTTGTTGTCGTTCTTTTTGCTTATTCAATTTTCCAACATTTTTTTCAGCCTGTTCTATTTCCTTAGCTAACTGTTTATTACTACTCCCAGTTCTTTCATATTCAGCTTTCAATTTTTGCAAATGTTCGAGAGCTTTTTTTATACTCTGAATTAATTTTATTTAATCCATCACGAGCCTTGTCCATATTTTTGGAACGCTTTTTTTGTGCTTTTTCCATGCTTTTGATTTCTTTTTCAAATTCTTTGACAGATTTCGTCGTATTTTTTTAAAGCGTTTTGCAACTTGACTCATTCCACTAATAGCACTAGCTACTCTGCTTTTCAGAACTATGTTCAACTCTAAATTTTTTTGCCACAATTTACCTCCTTCCTCCCTTTTATTCGCTTTCTTCTTGCCTTGCCTTTTTCTTCCTCAATCAACTTATTAGCCCTTGCTATCCAGTAATCCAGCTCATCAAATGTACATTTCATAAGTGTTTCATAACTAATATTCATTTTAAAATAGTTGAGCCCACTCAATAAATCTGTAATCAAGTCTAAAAAGTCATCTGTTACACTTCCGCCGTTGGAGTTTTTTCTCGTCCTTGTCTTCGTCCGTTCCCCAACCTTTTTACTAAAAAAATTCTTAGTTTGATTTACCACTTTTAAAAAGTCTTCAGCGCCTAATGTCATTAAATGCCCGTATTTAATGCACGATGCCTTTTCAGCTACAGTCAAAAGCCCAAGCATCATCAAAATCTTTAAAGTTTTTCGGCATTAGATTTCATTCTTGATTTTATAATCTTTTTCCACATTCCAATAAATCTGCCCCTGTCAAATTATCCAGTTTCAAATCTATTTCTTTGTATTTTTACTTCCTAGCTCATATTCTTTCATTAATTTTTATAATCATTCTATTCCTCCTAAATATGTCCTAATAATTGTCTTATGATATTATTCAAACTTCCGTTTACATTCGAAATTCCGTTCAATACATCAATTTCAATGATTGTTTTACCATTTATCATTAATTTGTAATATGTGATGCTTAAATCAAATGAACCTTCAAATTTTTTTACCGTTTTCAACCTTTGGACCATCAAATTTTTGTGATAAATCCTTTTCAATGTTGCATCTGCACCAGTTATTTTTGGCGAATGCGACATTCTATCTAATTCTTGTAAAGCTCCTAGACACTCTAGTGTGATTGAATCATTATTATTAAAAATTTAATAATGTATCATTCATACTATCCATTTTTACTTTTGCTGACATTTTTTGTAATGCCCAATTAGTGGTGCTTCAAATTCCATGACCATTCCAAATTGTTCAGTTGTTATTGTTGCAGACTCAACATTTGGAAGTTCTACTACTCAACTCCTTCTAATGCATTCGAACCATTGACATAAAGATCAGCGTCAACGATTCCTAAAGGTAGTTTCTTTTTTTAGCCATTCTTTATCCTCCTATTTTTCCTAAACTGTTTTGCAAACTCAGTTAATGCGTCTACATCATATTTTTTCTTAAATGTTGCCGATTTCATTCCTGGAATTACTCCTAGCTTAATAACCCAAGTTATATCTCATTCATAACATTAATAGCGTCATTATCCTCGTTTGATAAAGTCGCACTTGCGCTTAACAAATCATTTCTAGCCACGATAGCATTCAATCTAATGTTCATTGATTTTTGTTACTGTTTCAGCTAATTTTTTTAGAGAATGTTTTTATCCACTTTATCAAAAAGACTTATAACTAATTCATTTCCAACATATTTAAACATTCTACGAGTGTTTATGAATTTGTCTTTCGGATCTGTTGCCATCGGATTAAGTGCAGTTTCAGACCCCCAGCAACGCCAACCTTTGAAATTAATAGCTGTAACTACTCCATTTTTTTATTCAAAAATTAGCCTGTTGTTCTTTATCTAAAAATTATTTCCTCTAATTTTTCCATTTGAATTTTTCCAATATAAACTATCACACTTATATGCAAAGTTAGACGGCACCTGTGAAGGTACACCACTCTTCTCATCATCTACTAACAACGACAAAGCGACATACTGAATAGACTGAATATATTTCTTGCCGGCTAATCCTAATGTTCCGTATAATACAATTTGGTCATTTCCGTTAATATTATTATCATCTTTCCATTTTGGGATTTGGTCATAAGGCTTGTCTATCGGTGCATTAATCAATGCAATTGCTTCAAACATATTCCCATTTATATTTTTTTAGCTTTTTGTTTTTCATAATCATGTAACTTCACTATCACTTGAAAAATCTGGAACATCAATGAAAGCTGGTAATTCAGAATATTTTTAAATAAACTTCATCTAATAGCTCTAACCCTGTTCTTTTCATTGTCGAAATATCATATCCACCTAAAGCCTGTGCTTTCGTTACTTTTGACAAGTCAATTTCTTCATATTCAATATCAATTTTAGTTCCATTTGACGGCTTAGCATATATTTCAAGACCTTCATCCGTCCACATCGTTACAGCGTCTGAAATAACTTGTGATGTTGCATTTTCTTTAACTACTAATGTGTCTGTTATCAATTTGTGATTCGGAATAACAACTTTACCATTTGTTAAGCTCAAATCATTTTGAGTTTTTAACTGTTTTTATGTTTTTTTCAATATCCAGGATATTTACAACATAAAGTGGCGCTACTCCATACAATTCAAAAAAATACTTTTTATTGCTTGTGAAATTGAAAAATCTAAGTCGTAAGTGTCTCCAAAATACTGAATAGCTTCTTTTATAAGTTCCTAATCTTACAATCTCGTTCACTCTTCTGTTTTCTCTTTTTACTTTTATTCATCGGTGCAGTCCCTACGATAAAATGTCCGTAATTAAGCACTATCGGTAGCGATATGTCACTCGATGTCTCAGTTTGATAAGTTCCGTGTTTATACCCCATTATTCAGCCTCCTCCCTTATTTGGTCTTTAATTTGCTGTGTTACCGTTTCAAGCAATTTTTCATTTTGCAATGCTTCACTAGCTTGATTAACATCCACCAAAGTCCTTTTTCAAAAAGCGGATATTTCTCAAGTTTTTGCTTCAATTACTTCATTGCTGTAGTAAATAACACCTTTAGTAAATCTAATGTCTTTAAATTCAAGCGTATCTCCTAAATAAATATATTGCTTTTTATCTTCCATTATTCCTCCTTCAAAATTTCGAGGGCTCGACAGGATAATCCCAAACTGTAAATGTAATTCTTGAAAATATAAAATCTCCAAACTCGTCGCTATATAAATCGCACTTAAATTCTTTATCTTCCCGTATCGCCCATCCTTTTTCATCGTAAACTTTAGTTAAAAGTTTTACTTCTAATTTCTTCACCTTTGTAAAGATTATCAATATAATCTTCGTTTTTTAGTACCAACTATTATTTCAAAAAGTAGCGTCGCAATCATAACTATCCATTCCTTCTGTAACTTGTCTAGAACTCAAAGCTCTTAATGTCACACAAGGAAAAACGGCTTTTTCTGTCCTGTATTTTTGTCAATTTCCCCGTATCTCCTAACTGGCAACGCCCCTCGGAATATCTGATAATCAGTATCTTTAAATTCTTCACATAAAAAGTCATACAAACTTTTTCAATTACTTTAATACTCATAAATTACATTGACAAGAGCCTATTCAACTCATGTTCAAACCTTTCGTTTAATTTTTTTGAGACATAAATTCATCAAGATCGGGTAACCACGTTGTAGGTCCTAACATTTGCGGAGCAGACGGTCCATATTTTTCTTTTGATTGGCAATCGTCCACTTCCTTCTCTTTCGAATGCCCCTAAATGACTGTCTTTATATGCTATAAATGTTTTTATCATTAAGCATTATTCCGTTACCATTCTTTACTGTAGCCGTTACCGATGTTCTGCCTGTTCTTGTACTCGGATTCAATTGGAAATGGTCTAATCCCAAATAACCTCCATTAGAATTGATTTCAGCCATAAAGCTTACCCGGATTAGCTCTTTTTCATAGTCAATCCGCTTAATAAATCCCATATTTAACCGTATAGGTCTTAGTTGCATTTCTAACCATACGAGGTCTTACTCATAGTTGAAACCCTATTTAAAGCACTCGCTAAAGCCCTTGGAGCTTGTTGCGGAAATTCAACGAACTTATTCTCAATATCATTAAGGACACTTTCATCAAATTGAATCGTAAACATCTAAATCAACTCCTAATAATCCGTGTATCTATACAAATCGAGTTCATACATGCCAAAGTTCTCTTTACAGTTTGCAACTATCCATTCTTTATTGTCAAAAATCTATCCTCATATTGCCTTGAGCTTATACTTCAAATATTTTTTTGTCAATAAACACCGTAATCCCTTCCTTGTAAAAATCCACTTTCTATTGTTAATTTTCCACTAATTTCCTTTTCTTGAAAACTGTCCTCATCTGTCACACAAACAACATCAGTACCATTTAAATTATGTGTTTCGCCAAACTCTTCTGAATTTAAAAATGTATTTTTTGTATATCATTTTTCTAAAAATATCTTTAAAATTCATGTTTTTTTACCTATTTTTTTCTTATTTTTGTATCTTTTTTTGTCTGTTTCTTCAGTGATTTCTGTTTCAATTGATTCTTCAGACTTTTCAGTTTTACCGTTTATTTTCAGCAATAAGTCCTCTTTCAAGACAACTTTTTTTATTACTGACTTTTCTTGTATATCTACAATTTCATCAACTTTATAAGATTTACCGTCATAAACTAATCCATCAGTTACTCTATACTCCATAAATACCAACTCCTACTTAACTTTTTAACACTTTAATTGATTTAGTATTACTTGGAATTAACACTGGTTTTGAGATAGTTCTTAATGTGATTGTATCGTTTTTCTTCTTTAATGTATTGTCTAGGAATCAAATCTCCTTGTAACATTCCGTCGTTTATGCTTGAAACTCCACCAAATTTAACTTTATTACCACGAGGTGCAAATAGAACTGTATACTCTGGAACAATTCCTTTTTGTTTCAGTTTTTTCCAGTTGTTTTATTTACATAGTCGTAATATTCTTGATATTCAAATATATCGATTCCTAACCCAGTCAATGTTCCAATATAAAAGCTCCATTAGTTCCCTCAACTTCGGGTCTAATATCCCCAAAATAAGCGTTTCTCAAATTCATTAAGTTTTTGAACAGTTTTTATTTGATACAAATAATTCAGGCTGCTAAAGGATCTAAAACAATTGCATTTGGTCTAGTTCCACCAGCTTTGTTAATTTCATCTAATACAGCTTTAATATCTTTGATTGGATCAGCATTAGCATTATCCCAAGTTGTCGCAACAGTTTTTTTGGTGTTCCGCAGGTGCTGTATCATAAAATGTAATTACATCTGATACCCCTTTTTCCATCAATTGTAGTTTTGTAATTTATATAATGTTTCAGGCTGCTTTCAGATCTTCTAAAGATTTGGTCTCTTTGTTCTTCAAAGTTTCTGCTATTAATTTTTTTGTCTTTTTGTGTCAGGGATCGCTTTGTGAAAATGGATTTTCTCCTGGCAATCTTTCAAAAGTAATTTCATTTGCATGAAATGTTTTCTTTGAGTGCAATTGGATAAGGATTGAAAAGTTCTACCAGAAAATGTTTCTTTTGGCATTTCTTCTCCATCTAAAAATCTATTAACAAATGGTGCCATTAATCTTCTACCATTCTTGTACTCGATTGTTACCGTTTCAGTATCCAAGTTCTCCCTATCCCCAAAATATAAGTCATACAAGAAATTTCTTGGTTTTGGCATATTTTGAGTTATTAAAAAAATAATGTTCTTAATGATAAATCTAAATTCAAAAGCCATTTTTATTCTTTACCTCCTATTGTTCTTAAATAAATATTTCTATTTCTGCATAATTCAATAACTTTATCTTTTTGTAGCTGAACCAAAATTAACCTTTTCAATGTTAAATTCCCCTTCAGTATACACAACTGTCTTACCAGTTAAAGTTGCGACCCCTGCATCTTCCGTTACAATTCAAAAACTTCCGTCGAATCTGTAATAATTGAGCCGTCTTTGTCAACAATATCCCCTCTTTTTACAGTTTTTTTCCAGCTTGGAGAATTAACTCTTCTGTTACTAATTCCTTTTTACCAACTATCAAATGATCGAGTCCATTTGTGTAATCCATTTTCATTATTTACCACCTTTCTTGAAAAAGCTAAAAACCCTGTTTGCTTGTTCCAACTCTCTATCTACATTTTTCATTATTTTTCAACTATGTTTTTGTGATAAAGGCTTTCCTTCACCTTTTTATATTGTTATATGCTTGACTTCTTTCTTTTAGCCAATTGTCTTACTAAGTCAACAGCTAAATCATTCGCATTTCGAGGTTCTTCGAATTTTGCTTTTTGCTGTAATTTCATTTGCAATTCCTAAATTTTTCAATTTCTTTTTATTCTGTTTCTTTCTTCCAATACTCCTGATTCTTTACCTTCTGCTAAAATTTCATTGTAAATATCGGAAATTGATTTTTTAACTTCTTCTTTTTGTCATTTTTCACTTCCTTTATTGTTATTTTTGTAAATTTTTATTCACATTAAATTTTTTTAAAATTTGCCATATTAAATACAATGTTGTTGGAAATAACCTTGTTTTCCACTACTTGAATATTAGTGTTTTCAATTATTTCATCAATAAATCCATATTCAAGAGCTTCTTCAGCGTTCAACCAGCTTTCGTTATCCATCAATTTTGAGACAATTTTTTCTTTATTAATATTAACTTTTTTTGTAAATAAGTTTCAATTATTGCATTTTTTTATATTTTTCCAGTACATCTGCCTGTCTTCTCATTTCTTCGGAATCTCCAGTCGCAACTACCCACGGATTATGTACCATAAAAAGCATTTTTTTAGGCATCTTAACTATATCCCCAGCACATGTAATTAAAGTGGGTGCACTTGCGGCAATACCATCAATATTTATAACAACTTTTCGCTTTATGCCTTTTCAAAAGCATTACTAATTGCTATAGCTACATTAGCATCTCCACCATTTGAATTAATGTAAACATTGATTTCATCAACATCTAAATTTTTCCAAATATTCAGCAACTTCTTTAGCGCTTATCGTATCACCCCAAAAACTCTCGGCTATATCTCCATAAAAGCATTAATTCAGCACTTTTTATCATCGTTTTTACTAAATTCCAAATGGTTTTACTCTTCTTGTTCATCTGTATTTGTTGATTGCTCAACTGTCCCATTTACATTCACCCCCTTTTCATTTGCAATAATTTGCTCTTTCGATAAAAATATTTATATTTTGTTCAAAATCGCCACCATTAATTTCAATCGTTTCCCTACTTCTAGTCGACAATCCAGCATTTATCCTCAAAATCATACTTCCACTTCTTTTTTTAGGATCCAATTGCCCTTGTGATGTTCCACTCCAAATAGCGTTAGAATAAGCCTTTTTTTATTAAAATATCCTCTTCAAAATTAGGAATTTCAACTCTCCCTATAAGAGTTGCTTCTCTTAGCCATTCTTCATAAACTATTTGACAAAAATTCTTAGCAAACCACTCTCTCTTTTTCTAAATGTCTTCCATGCTTCCAAGAGTCTTTGCATGACTTGCAGAATAAGAACTTGTAAAGTGCATTATCATAAGTTCATAAGGTATTCCAAGACTACTTCAATTTGTCTTATTATAGCTGTCATAAATGGATCAAATTGTGCATTTGGTCTCGCTGGATTTACAGAATTAGCCTTCTCTCCTTTTTTTCAAGCGTTACAATAGCACCACTTGACAATTCTAAAGTGCTATCTTCTTCATTCCTACCTTGTCCGAATCAGCCACATTTGACAAAAGCTCCTACATCCGTTTGAGGGACATCCGTCGTTTTCAATAAAAATTGTAAACATACTACTAACAATTGCACTTGTAAGTTCTGCATTAGTATATCTGTCAAGCTGTTTCAAACTTTTCCATTACTGGTGCCAACAACGGCACTCCCCGAACTTGTCCAGGTCTTTCAGCAGTCATCAAATGAAGAACTTTCAATTGTCCTTCATCCCCATAAGTCTTTATATATTCATGATTATTGACACCCCTCAACTCATCGTTAGGATTTTTGATCTTGAATATAATAACCGTCTATTCTTCCATTTTTATCAAATTGAACTCCACGAAACTACCGAATTATCTCCACTTTTTTTGAAGATGGAGTATTAACCCTGTCGAGCTCAACAACAGATAATTTTTAAAGCATAAGGATTATCGGGCGTTTCAAAATAATTCAAATGAATAAAGCATTCACCATTCAACAAAGTCGTTAAAAAAATACCAAATCTTGTATTTCATAAAAATTAAAGCAATCCAGTTTGGTCAATTTTAGAATTGCTCCAAAGATTAAATTCTTTTTCAATCTTGTTTTCTAATTCATTAATTTTTTTCATCTGATAATTTAATGATCTCTTTATCAATACTAGACTTTAATTTTAAGCCAGGTCCTACTACATTCATTTTTCATTGTATTTAAAAGCTCCATTCATAGTGGCGCTCCCATATATAAATCTCTTGATCTAGCAACTAGCTTATCTCTATAGTTATAAATATCGTTTTTACACCGCCAAGACTTGCAAACCACCCACGAAGTGATTTTTCTCACAGTACTAGCGCCATGGTCCCCATACCCTTTATTCAAGATTTTCAGTCGTTCTCTTTCTCCTGCTCTTTTTTTAAAAGCACGGCTTGGACTAAATATCGCTACTGCTTTATCAATCAAATTCACTTTACCACCTCCTTATTCATAAATCTCTAATTAAAACTTGCACAGATTGTTTTCTGTTGCCATTATTATTTGCTTTTTCTAAATTATTTTTCCCACATCTGCCTTGCTGAAATAATTTCATTCAAGTTAGCTCTAGTTAATTCTCTTGTTCCAATTTTTATAAGACTGCCCTGTTAGAACTGCCTTTTTCTGCATCCAAATACAGATGAATCATTTCTATGCAAGTAGCCTTGCTATGAACCATTGCCATTCTCGTGCTCCTTTCGTCTATATTCCACGTCTAATAATCCTTCTTCTATTTGTTTTTCTGTGTCCTCAAATCATTCAACAAATTTGTTGAATACCTAATATCTAAATCTGGATTAGCAATTCTTAATGCGACTTGTGCATAATTCCGAATATCGAGCGGTTCATTTCTTTTTATCTCCTACTGTTTTCCACTCGATTTTAGCTTGTCCTTTGCTAAATGTAACAACTTTTATTTCGGACGTAAGTCCTTTAAAATAAATTTCATCATATCCACGCTTAGGATTGCTTGGATAATGCATATATTTAGCTCCTGGTTCTTTTTACTTTAAGATTACTCATTATTGTATCTTTCCCAGTATTAACTCCCAAGACAAATAAGGAAATTCCTCCTTTATTGTTCTTACTAGGACGTGAAATAAGAGGTCTCCCAGTTTCTCCACTTCCTTTTTATACCAAATATATTTAGTTGTTCCCTTGCTTTCACATACCTATAAACGTCATCAGTATGATGCCCACCTGTATCAACACAAGCACAAGCAACCTTTATTTTTTTCTCCGTTCTGATAAGAATAATCTTTCAATAAAATTTGGTCTAATTCATTCCAAACATAAAAGGCAAAAGCAGGATTTCCCATAATAACTTTATAATAAATACCCCAGCTTTCTTCCCCTTTTGCCCATCCAACGATTTCAACCTCAAGTCTATTATCTTGAACATCGACACCAGCTGTAAGCACATTGACTTTGTCGAGAATTTCTACTTCCTCATAAGTTCCATCTTCATGATTCAAGTATTCGCCATAGTCTTCAGCCCTTGCCTGTATTTCCTCAAAGTTAAATCTTTCAACTTTTTCTTCCCAGCATTCCCCAAGAGCTGTGATTGACAAATACTTTCATAAGCTGTTCGTCACCTTTTTCTTTGCTCTAAATTTACGAATCATGCTAGCCCATTTGGTGAATGGACTATATAGCTCTGATACATGAAACCCTCTTGAAATATGTGGGTCTACATCGAGATTGGTACTTCTCCATTCGCCTTTAATAAGGTTTCGTTTCCACTCGTACTCTGTTGAAGTTTCCATACATTTCTCACATTTATGCGACACATCTTCAAAAAAATAATATTTCCCCATTTTAAACTTTGCATTTTTTTCCGCATTTTGGGCAAGGAATATAGTATTCATCTTTAGAACTATTTTTCATACTCGAGTTCTATCCTACTTCCGCCTTTAATCGTCGGTGTACTTGTTAAAAACTATTTTTGCTATTTGCCCAAGTTTTTTACCCTTTCAATCGCCAAATTCAATGGATCTCCATCTTTTTTTAGCACTTCGAGGGAAACGGTCAATTTCATCTGCTAATAAAACTCTGATTGGTCTACTTGCTAATTCTGAAGCTGAATTACTCCCAGTTAAAACGATGTACCCTCACGAAAATTCTTTTTTTGCCTTTTTCGTATCTCTAGCATCGGAACTTTCAATAACTTTACTTCTAAGTTGTGGGGTCGATTGAATCATGTCATTAAGTCTTGTAGCCGAAAAATCAGTAGCCATGTCTTTGGTAGGCATTAAAAAAACATAATAGGAGATGGCTCATAGTCCATAAAATATCCGACAGTATTCAACAAATTTCTGTTTTTTCGATAACTGAGCGCCATACATCATCACAACTTTTTTTCTGTATTCTTGTCAGAGATCGCCCTCATTACTTCTCTTTGGAACGGCACTCTATCAGTTTTCCATTTTTCCTGGAATTGCTGAACTTTTTAGTTGATAAAACTCTATACATATCTGCCCAAGTATCAATGGTTAATTTTTGGAGCGGTTTTTAAAGCTAAAGCAATTTTTTTGAATAATTTAACTGTTCTTTTTTTAGGTCTTCCTCTAGTTCTCTTTTTCACTTTCAACTTTCACTTCCATATCTTCCTCATTTTCTATAAAAATTTTTATTATTTTTTTAAACATATCGGGATCATATTCACTAAGTTCTTCTAAAACCTCAAATATTTCATCTTGGATGACATCTTGAATTTCACCAAGATTATCTCTGCTAATTACCGCCGGTGCTACTTTACTAGATATAGAAAGTAGTTTCCCTTTTATGTTCATGAGCATATCAGTCATCACTTTTTTCAACAATAGATGCTAAATGTAATTGATTTTTTTAGTTTCTTTTGATTTTTAAGTCTTTTAGTTCAACATCTTTTTATTCGTTTTTATCTCTTCCTTAATCTTTTTCATCTTTCAAATTCAAATCCACATCATTTTTTTAGATTCAATATACTCAATATATCCAAGTACATTTTCCCAAAATAGATACTTGCCTTTTTCCGTTTTTTTATTATTCCTTCACTAGCTAAATTGCGGAGGTGTCTATCTGTTATCCCTAGCAATTTTGCTAACTCGTTACCTTTATTATCTGATTCTCTTTTTACTAACATAACACCTCCATTTCGGAACGGAAATAAAACTTAAAAAGCCATCATACATATTTTTTTCTGGGGCTTCGAACCCGTTCGCTCTTTTTTTGACCTCTCAAGTACCTTTTTTTAATCAAAATTTCATTTTTCTTTATTTTTCCTTTAACCTTGGCTTGATATGCTCACTATTTTTGAACATTTGCTCTCTATTTCTGTTAGCTTATCTCTTAATCCTTTGTCTTCTTCTCTCTGTTTCTTCTTCTTCATTCCTACTCTACATCTATCAAGATATCTGTCATATATCATTATCTTTAATCCATCTATCTTGTTGTCTATATCTTTTTCAATCTCTTCTAATTTATCTAGCAGTTCTAAATCTCTTTTTAATTCTTTTTCGCTATATACTTTTTTTACACCTAGCAAAATAATTTTCAAGAACAATTAAAAATACTACGAACTGCACAAATTCAACTATAAATATTAAAAAAACATTTTTCCTTCCAATCTTGGTACAGAAAGCGAGACTTGAACTCGCACGGATAAATCCAACAGTTTCTAAGACTGCCGTGTCTACCATTTCCACCATTTCTGCAAATTAAAATAAAAAGAGCCACCAAACAAATAGACTATTTCTAATCTATCTATTCAGTGGCTCACCAAATCTTTGGGTTACTTTGCCCTGTTATTTATTAATTTTCTTGTGGTATAAAATTTTTTTAAATATTTTTACCTTTTTTTACCAAAATTTTTGATGTCAATATCTATATTTATTCGTTTTAGCTTCTGCTAAATCCTCTAATAAATACCAAACTTCTTTATCCTTTAAAAAGCTCATTGATATCATCTTGTGCAAGTTCTTTTTGTGTTCACATTACCTCCTAATTATAACCTATTTTATTGCTTTTTCAAGTGTTTTGAGTTTTTGTTTTTTCTTGAAAAAAATTTAAAATTCTAAACACTATTTTTTTGATTTTTTTCCATTACTTCCTTTATACCTTTTCGAACAACTTTTCACATGTTTCAAATTATGATGAGACTATATTACTTGCTCCTCGTTCAAATTGAAATCGTGCTTGCATAAAAATACGACATATAAACTTTATGATTATTTAAAGTATTATTTGATAAAAAAATCAATAAAATCTAATAACTCTTCTATATTTTTCACCCTTTTTTTAAATAATTTAATTGCTTTAGTTATTTCGTTTTTGTAATTCATCCAAACCTTTTTTCAACGCTTTTTATGTTTTTGAATAATAATTTCCTAATCGACCATAATTAAGAACTCCGCCATAGGTTTTTGTGTTCCTTTTTTTGCTTTTTTTCTATATGATCTCATATTGTCTAGAGTGTTTTCTATCATTTTGTTTAGTCTTTTTGTTCTTTGTATCCTTTAACAAACCAGAAGTCTGCCCGTTCTTTAGGTGGAATATTTTTTTCTAAAAGCTCCCAAAGAATCGCTTTCTATTTCGCACTTTTTCACAACAAAAAGTACTCATAGTCGGGGCATAAAATTCTAAATTCTAAACATCCGTCATCAATAATTTTTCATGCCATTGTATTGTCTTATCGCTTTGATATAGTTCCCACACTTGCCACATCTAAAAAGTGTTTCAACAACTTTAAATTTCTTTTTCCATTTTTTTGTCTCCTTTTTTTAAATATGATTAATTATACCATTTTACACTCTCCAATTGCAAAAATACAATCAAATTTATCGTTGCATAAATTAACATAACACTTAAAAAAACAAAAATACTAAAAAAATATATCACATTGTAAATTATATGATTAATTCTAGCTGTATTTTTAAGATTCTTTTCACTTTTTCAACTAAGGCATACAAGTATCTAACTAAAAAAATATTGTAACTGCCACACTTAAAATTCTTGTTATTATTTCAAAGCATTTTAATCCTCCTAAAATTTACATTCTTTAATTTTTTTCTCCAACATTCACTAATCTATATTTTTGATTGTCCGATTGAATAAGTGTTGTTATTTTTCAAAAGTTATATAATAATATACAGATGTTTGTGGTACTGGAATGTAAAAAGGACTACTATTTATTTTTCCCAGCATATTGATTTGTTATAAAAATTTCTTTTCTTTCGTATTTATCTGCAACTTTATAATTTTTCACAATCTGAAATCAATTTTTTTATTATTACAACTTCCTAACAATCCTAATATTGCAATTCCTAATAACATTTTTTCCCCATTTTGATTTCTCCTATTTCTTTTTATACTTGTCTTTATTCAATATTTTTTTCAAAACTTGCTTTATTTTTCATCTTCCTTGTTCCATAAGCTCCAATTTAATTTTTCTCCAGTTTTTTTAAATTAAACTGCATTATATCCTTATTTTTCATACTTTCTCCTATTTTTCGTTTTTCTAACATCAATAAATTTATCCTGGATCTATTATTTTTCAACAGAAACTCCTTACAATCCGTAAGCCATAAGTATCCCAAAACCTAAACTCATTAATGTTCCAAGCAGATTATAATCCTTCATTCTTTCAACCGCATTTTCGAATATATCCCAAATAAATACAATCAAAAATAAAATTGGTACTAATAATATTAACAATATTGCTATTTTTCATTTTTCTCCTCCTAACCTTTTTCTAATCCAATCGACTTTTTCACGACTAATCTTTTTCCGTATAAATACTGTGTTTTTTAAGCATTATCCCAGTCAAAACGACTTTCTGCGACTGAACTATTTTTAAAAACGAAATTCAAATAATACTAACAAACCTACAATCAATATTTTTGAATATATTTTTTTCTTTGCTTTTTTCTTGCGTATTTTTCTTTGTTTTTTCTCTAGTACTAAAATCTTCAAACATTTGTTCCTCGACTGCTTTTGTACCAATTTTGTAGTTCATCTAATTCAAACCATATAAATAAAATTTCTAAAAAAATTGTTGCAACTAATAAATATTTTTTTATCATATCTCCTCCTTAAATGCCTTAAAATGATTTTTTTGTAAACTTTTTTTCAGTTCTTTTATCTGTTCATCATCCAAATAAATACCCCTTACGTTGTATTTTTCTTTCAAATGTCTGAACTCCCCAATTATGTTTCTGATTGTGATGTAGTCTACACAACGAAATATACCGCCCTTCCTGTCCAGTGTCTTTTTTTATAAGTTCCGTGAGTACTTGCGATTGAATCCCAATGTTCCAAATCTATACTGCTATTTTTCTGTATGATATTTTTCCGCATACAGCACATTTCCTATATTTCAGCATAGAATAAATATATTTTTTCTTCATTCTGCTGTCTATACAGTTCGTGTATCTCTTGCCACATATCAATATCATTCTGCAAAAAAATAATCAAATAAGAAATTAGTAAATGCCACAGCTTCGACATTACTCATTAATTTAAGTGCCAAGCTAAAAGTATCATTCAGTTTTATAAACAACATTTGAATCTCGTCAGTTACAAAATCCATTAAATCATTTGTGATTATATTAATTTTGCTCTCTTTCGTATAATTCTTGTCAATTATATCTCCAATTCTGTCTTTCAGCTTGCTCTCCATGTTTCTGAAAGGCTCATATCCCTTTATACTCTTGCCACTGTGCACGATATAAAGTTTCTTCAAGTCTTCCTTTGCTTTGTATAAAAAAATAATCGGAAATGACAGGCTTTTTGCTTGCTAGTCTGCCAATTTATATCTACACCTTTCAGATGATAAGCGTAGCAGTCTATGAACCAGTAAATTAATTTTTTTGATTTTTCCCTACTCATTCTTTTTAGACATTTTTCTCTTAGCCTTCCTTCTCTTAATAAATTTAATATCCTTGAACAAATCAACTTTCAATTTCATAAAAATGAAAGTCACTATCATCCACTTCTTTTTCCTTCTAAAAGTTTTTCTTTTTAATCCTTGTCATTGCATTCTCTCATTTTTCCCTCCATAAAAATCACAGCTAAATTAATAACTGTGATTATTTCAAAAATTTAAAAAAACTTCATACATAGACTTCTTTAATTTTTTTCGTATCTTCTTCATCCAAATTATATTTTTTTATTCCCGTATATTCTCCTTATATCAATTTCTCTTATTTTTTTCTTACTTTTTATAAAAAGCTTTTTTCATAAGTAGGATTCTGTTGATACTTTGTACAATCTATGGTAAATCCACCTTTGTATTTTTCCCTTTTTTTCTTACTTGTCATTGGGGCAACGAGTAAAGTCTTATCTTTTTTTCAGACATTTTAGTTAATACTAATCCGTAATGTTTGCCAGATAATTCTCCACCCTCGATTCTTTTTGAAAATCTACTAGATAAACTCCTAAAACTTCATATTTCATAGTATCTCCTTAAAAAAATTAGGTATATCGTAAAGATATACCTGCTATAATCCTTAACGAATAAGGCTCTGTTTCTCCTAGGAAGTCTTATCCTTAACTAATAAGGCTTTCGACCTATCTTTATGATACTATCTTTTATACAAAAAGTCAACTATTTTTTTCACAGTTATTATTCAGTTGTCATTGTCCTGTTTTTCTCTTAATTCAATCCAATTCTGATATTTTTTTAATAATCTCATCCATATCAGTCTCATACAATTTTAAAGCTATGTTATATAATTTATCCAGATGTCCAAATTTTTGCAGCATACTCTAACACGCTTTTGCATTTATCATGCTCTTGATCTGCTTCAAGTCATAGCCTTTCCGCCTAGCTTTCAAATCTATGCCGTATGTTTCTCTAAAAACTATATATAGTTCATTCCATCTCTTTGCTAAAATTACTTCCTTTGTGCTTCACAACTCTGTTTAATATCTTTTGTTTTTTTGATAAACATCTATATTATCTGTTACACCTGTTATAACTTCTGTTTTTATATTCTAACTCCAAAGACATTTTTTTCTTTTTTTATGCTTCAAGCTTTTTCTATTTTTTTCAGCTTGCTGATACGCTAAGAAAAGAGCTTCTTTAAAAGATTTTTTGGTGTATTATTCATTTTTTTCTAAAATAATTCTTAACCAATTCTCTTTGAATATTCCAACTTAAATCGTCTTCAAAAGTTTTTTTACTAACATCAAATATCCGCTCTCTGTAAATATTTGAATTTCTTTAACATTGTTTGGTATAAAATCTTGAATCACTATCTGTGATTCAGAAATTTTTTTCTTTTGGAATCGTAAAATAATCTATTCCTACTAATAATCTCTTTTTATTTCTTTCAAATTGTTGTGTAACCTCTCTTACTTCTCTCTCGTGTAATTTCGCAATATCCCAAGCTGTTAAAATTCTTTGTTCTTTAAATTCATTTGCCTTAATTTCTTTACTTTCAATTTTTTATCAATTCATTCATTAATATTCCTCCTTTGTTCTCTTATTAATTTTTTTATTTTAACTCCTCGCAAAAAAATTCTATACCCATTATTATCTTTTTAGCTTTCTTCTTTTGCATACTCTGAAAATACTGTTGAACATTTCAAATGTATTCCCTTTTTGGTATTTTTTTATTTTTCTTTCTCGAAATCTTTGCAAAAATTTCTTTTTAATACTGAATTTAAAAACTATATTTGTTTTTCATTTAACTCCTCCACTTCAATTTTAACTTTATTGAATCCACAACCGATAATCTTTTTTTAATATTAAGTTCTTCGATTTGCGAAGCGTCGTTATAGACTATACTCGTCATTGCATCTAAAATTCCTTTGTTGTAATTATCAATATCTCTTTTACGTTTATCCTTGAAATAAAGCCATATGCGTACTTCTAAACTACTAGTCAAAGGTTTAGCTCACTACGAGCCGTTTTTCTCGAATATTTTGCCCTTTTTAGACTTGTATCTACCGTTTGGTTTATTAATCCATATGCCATTTACACTCGGCGGTACTGTCGAAAGCTCCAACTTTATCATTTTTCACTTCCAACTCGTCAACAAACGGTTTTAAGTTAGGCCTAAAATAATCAGCCCCTTTTTAAAATTTTTGCCGTCTGATCTAAAAAAATTGCTTTTTCCGTCTTGCAACTTTGACATATTACTTCTATGTACTTCTTCAAACGCTTTTACAAAAATATCATTAAACTCATTTTTGAAGACTTTTCCAAAAATGAATTTGCTTTTTGTCGTCCTCTTCAAAAATAAATCACATCTGTAACTGCGTCAACATTACCTTTGTGCATTTCCAGTAATGTTCCGACTAGGATATAGCACATATCGCACACTGCGTCTAACATCTCCACTTTATCGTTATTTTTTTCTGCGTCATTATACTCTTTCAATTCCTCATCAAACAATCTCTCTTAATTTCATTCGCTCCTTAGTCATTTCCTTTTCTAAAAACTCTTGCTGACCAAATGCGATATAAAATCGTTTGACCAGCTCAACTATTTCTTTCCATTTTTTTCCATTATTCTTCCTCTTCTATTTTTGTTAAATATTTCTTGCATAAAAATATCTTTTTGGCAAGTGTTATTTTTTTCAATCTTATTTTTCAATACTAACAGAAACTGTTTCAAAAATCTTTTTTTACAGATTCAAATTTTTCCATTACTTTTTCTTGTGTTTCAATCCCTGGAACTTTTTATTTCCATAAGCTCAAAAATCTTGCTTTGAAATTCTTTTGAACTCTTGCTCCTGTGGCTTTTTTTAAAACTTGTTGCCTAAAAATTTGAATAATTCATATAAAATGAAATGTATTTAAGATTAATCATATTCTTAAAACTTTCTTTTTAAAGTCAAAAAACTGCAACATAGCCATTTAATGCCACTTTTCCCGTTCCAACATATAATACAGCTCTTCCTGTATTGTTTTTACTAAATTCCTCAAGGTTTACTAAAATATCGTTTTCACTCATTTTATTTGAAATTTCAAATAGCTCTTTTGGAATTCTGCTTTCAATATTTTTTTGATAATAATGTCATATTTTTCTTGATATATCGCTAAAAGAATATTGCCAGTATCCATTTTCAATCATATCTTTTCTTCCAAAAACATCTTTTTACTATTGATTTTTTTATATCAAATATATCAGCAACCCTCACTGTTGCAATTCTGAAAAGAGATTGAATAACTTCAATTGCTTCTCTTGTGACGTCATCAAACTGCATTTTCTACTTCCTTTCAATTGTTTTTTTCAAATTTATCGCATATCTTCCTAACTTTTTTATATTATTTAGCACATCTATATCAGCTCCAAGTTCAGTTTTCAGAAATATCTCAATTTCAAGATTTTTTCAAAACTCCTTATCCAACCTTCGGAAATAGTTTTTGTTGAGTTCATCTATATTAATTTCTTCTTTTTTGATAACTTCGTGCGGAGTTTCCCATCTGAAGTTTTTCGGGAATTTCAGAAATTTCATGATGTATTTGTTTTTTTAATTTGCAATCATATATTTCCTGTTCTAGTCCTCTTAATGTTTTCTCTTTATCTACTACAATAAATAATACTTCTATTGAAGTGTCGTCAAAAGCATTCCTTATTAAATTTAATTCAGCTAAATTATTACCTATCAATTCTCTGAATTTTTGTTCCGTTTTTCCTGTAACATACTCCAGGAAAAAGAATGTAAAATGCAAATCTTTTTGTATATTTAAGTGATTTTAAAACAAATATGTCATCAACTTTTTCCGCTCTTTTTCCAATCAAATTCCTTTTGTATATTCTCTTTTTCTTCATCTGTTAAACTTTTTAAACTCTACCGAAAAAGGCGGATTCATAACAACAGCATCTGCTATGAAATCATTTCTGTCGTAATTGAAAAAAACTTTTTATCTCCAAATCCGCATCTTTGTAATTTTTGTTTTTGCACCAACACAGATTGCTCTTGAATATCTACACCATAGATTTTAGAAGGGTTTATAAATTGTTCTAATTGCCCGCTTCCGACAGCACCATCAAATATTACAGGATTGTCAATTCTGACATATTTTTTTACTTTCCTAGCTAAATACTGCCTTAGTTCTGTCCCTGTTATGTATTCAGCTAGTTTTTTTGGCTATTTTTCTGTTATTATGTTCCTTAAAGCTCAAATATTTCCTCCACTTCTATCTCAATTCTCGGATTTTTTTCTTATCGCAACTGTCAACTATTAGTTGACTATTGACTAAATATTTAACACTGTCATCTACAATTATTCCCAGTTCCTTTAATGCATCGTTCAGAAATTTCCCAATTACTGAAGCTACATTTTCAAGGTCGCTAGTTGAATTTTTGTAAAAATAACGGTATCGGACCCGATATTTCCCTTTTATTTTTTTCCTTGTTTTTTAAAAAGTTTCAATCTAATCAAGTCATGATATTCATGTTTTATTTTGTTCTTAACATACTCATTCTCATTTCTGTACCAGTTTAGGCTCATTAGAGTTATTTTTATTTTTTCTAGTCTGCCAGTAAACTGGCAATTCTAGCTTAATCACTATAAATCACCCTCATGCACCTTCAAAATTTTTTTAGTGGTTCTTCAATTTTCCAAGGACATTCTATATCAGCAATTAAAGTTGTACCTTTGCTGAAACTATAATATCCTTCTTGCACATCGTTCCAAAAACCTATCATCTATAATCTCTGTATTCCCATATAAGTCCTCGTTGTGATATAATCTCCAGCCTTTATGGCTATTGAAATCTATTGCTATAGTTTTCACCCTTACTTTTTTTCTTTTTATCATTTATTTCCTCCCGATTTTTATATACTTTTGTTTATTTTTCTCCATTTATCTCATCCCAATAAGCGATTTCTTGTATTTCTGAACCAGAATTATTGCATTTTGCACACGAAAATCACCATATTCAACATCGTCAATTTCATCAAGTACTTCTCCATCTTTATTCATTTCTAAAACCTCAGAAATTCCGCCTGTTATGCCTTGATAAAAACAATCACATCCACATTTCTTGCATTTCCACATTTTTTATTCTCCTAATATAGTTCCTCGAAATCTTTTTTTATGCAAATCTCTTCTTCTGCTCTCCCAATCAAAAACGTACGCTTTACACTTACTTCTGATTCTATCCAACAACTTATCAGCCGCCATTTATATTAAAAAAATTCGATAATTGCTTTGAATCAAGATTTGTATTTATTATCAAAGATTTATTTTTTTCTCATAAATAAAAATTAAATATTGAGAACATTTTTTTCTTTTTCCCCAATCGCTTAAAAATTCATTTTCCTAGATCATCGAAAAATAATTAATTCAGCTTCTAATAATCTTTCAAAAATAAAAATCTTCATTTTCAACTCCATTTTTTATAAGTTTCTTTTATCTCGTCTAATAAACTGGATAAACTTGTTTTTATAAACTAAATACTTGCTAATTAAAGCATTTTAAAATACAAGTAGTGTAGTAAGTCTTACCAGTTCCAGGATTCCCAATCATGATTATCCCAAGACCTTTTTTTCCTTAATCAATTCAAAATTCTTACAGAATCTCTCAAATGACTGTTTGTATTCTTTTTCTTCATCTGATTCAACAATTGCATTTTCAAATCTTTTAATCCAATCTTGACTTGTGAGCTTTGAAAATCTCATAAATTGCTCTATTTTTTTACTCTTTACTTGTGATTGAGTGATAAACTCGAGATTAATTCCAGTCTTCGAACCCTTTGGTGTAGTCTGGCTTGTAATCATTGTGTTTATCGTACCCTTTTTGTTATTACTTCCTGTATTTTTAAATCCATTTCTTCCTCCTGCACTTTGTTTATGATTTTCTACCCATTCTGGGGCTCTAAGCCTATCCATTCTCTTTCTCTTGCCATTTCTATAGCTTCCGCTAATTCATTCTCACCAGGAAAGTCTTTAACTAATTTTTTAATGGAGCTAATGTCTTTATCGTTTTCCTAATTTCTTTACGATATTTAATATATTCTAAAACTAGCTCTTTGTATTTTTCTGTTTTTTTCTAACAACATCACAAAAATTTTTCAACATTACTCATTTTTCTTTTGTTTATTTTTCTTTTATATTGGGTATTGTTAATTGGGTATTGTTCTATGGGTATTGTTAGATTTACATTTTTGTCACTATCGGAAGTGACACCAGCGTCACCCTAGGGAAGTGACATCCTTGTCACTATCATTTTTTGTCATTATCATTTTTTTGTCACTATCAAAAAGCAACATTTTTAAGATAATAAACATTCGTTTGATTGAATCTTCTTTTTTCAATCAATCCTTTTTCTTCTAATTTTTTTATGTATCTTATAACTGTTCTTTTATCTTTCCCTATACTCTCAGCTAATTTTTTTCTATACTTGGGAAACATTTTTCCATCTTTTATCTGTAAACCTAGCAAGAATCATGTACATCGCTTTTTTTCTTCAAAAAGATAAATCTGTTCTGTCTATTAATTCATTTTCTATCCAAAAACCAGCCTCTTTTGTCTTATATCTCTCATTTTTTTCCTTCCTTTTTCCTACTACATCTTGTGCTTTTTATCAAATTTATGTTATAATTAACACAAGATATAGTATTTTTTAAATTTTTTTGTTAGCACTCTTCGGAGTGCTTTTTTTGTTTATTTTTTTCAATTTTTCTTTTCTACTTTCAATTAAGTTAGATAAATTCTTTACATTAAAATTCGGTACAAAAATTCCCGCTCATTGTATTGTACGCCCAATTTATCTCTTCCTGTGTATATCCCATTTTTTTCTTAATTCGAGAAAAGAACCGAGCAATTGTGCAAAACAATTTATCCCTTCTTCAAATTTTTTTCTCATCCATTTAGTACTCCCTTACTTCATTTTTACCCCTTTGAAGATAATTATTTTTCTCGGATTTTTAGGTGGGTTCCCTTGTGGTTTAAGATTCGTTCCATATGTTCCGTAATTCCTGTGAAATATTGAATTTTTTCACAAGGATTGATATCCAAAAAAATAATATTTTTAATTCCATACCCAGCAATTGAGTTAAGTATTCAATTTCATCTTCTCTTAATTCTGGGTATTTTTTTAATTACAACTTCTCTCAACTCCCCACTTAATTTTTAGATTTCCAAATCGCTCTATTGGTTTATCTAAAATTTCCAATTCTTTTTCACCTCGTGCCTCCTAACTCGTTTTTAATTTCCTTTCTTTCTTTTTCTTATGCATAATTCGTATCCTAAATCATTTAAAATTTCTTCTGTTGTTATTAGATGTGCCCCTTTTTTTGTTGTGAATTGTATCTGACATAGTTCTCGCCAAAGAGCTGTAACTACGGTTTGTTTTTATTACAGAATGATTTTTAAACTTCGGTATTGTTCTGTTATTAAATTATCAATTTTTAGATATATTTCTTTTGTATTCATTTCGTCACCTTTCTTACTCTTTTTTTGAGTAAATAAAATTTAAAAAATTTTTTATATATAAATTATACTCTTTTTGAGTAAAAAGTCAATAAAAATATATGCTAAACAATTTCAATTTAGCATATATTTAATTATTTATTTCTTTTTAAAAAAATAATATGGTATATTAAATAAAACGGCAATATTGCAATAAAAACGATATTACGAACAGCCAAACAAAAGCGTCTACAATTAAATTGGAATCTTTGTTTTTATTAGATTTTTTTACTTGTTTTTCTTTTTAGTTTTTTGCTAAATCTTTTTATACCAAAAAGTTGTCTTATGATATACCTTATTGTAAATCGCCTTTTTTGGGATTTTTTAAATAAACCAGTGCCTTTTTTTACCATAACCTGGAATAATAATTTTTAATTTTTTCTTTTTATTTTTTTCCAGTAGTCATTGCTTTAAAACTTTTTTAGGTGATGGCGTTCTTAAACCTATTTTCATATTTCCTCCTAATAATTCAAAATCTTATCTTTGTCATTTTTTTCTTTGTATTAATTCAGAAACTACTCCGACACAATAAATTTCTTCGTATTCTTTTACTTCTATCTCTGGATAAACATCTTCGTTAAAAGAATAAAGATACATTCTTCCTGCTTTAAAAAAATTATTTTTAGCAAATCTTTTTATTGCCAATTTCTACGATTGCTACTTGCCTGTTCAAATTTTTCCATTCCTCGTTATTAGCTGGACATAAATTTGGGTTTTACAATAACTTTATCCCCATCAAAGAGGATCGGTTCCATACTATCACCGTGGATTTCTAGGATAAAAAGCCCCATTTGGCATTTTAAAATCGTTTGGCAAAATAAACTCTTCTTCTGTAAAATGCTCCATATCAATTTCTCCGCTTCCTGCTGATGCAACTCCATATACATTGAATTTGAAAAATTTTAGGCTTTTCATACGTATTCAAAACATTAATTTGTTCTGGCAAAATAGAGGATAAATAACTTTTTTTCTAATTCTTTTTTTATTGTCGGGAAAATTTTTGAATCAACTTTTCGTATAATTTTTTTACTTACTTTTTCTTCTACCCTTTTCAACTTCATTTAAATAACTAGTTGAAAATCCCTAATCTTTTGCCATTTCCTCAAAAGTAAAAGTTTTTCCCCTTTTTCGCAATTTTTGTTATTATTTCATTAATTTCCATAATGTTTCACACCTTTTTTTATAATTATACACTACTTTTGAAAATCAAAAAGTGTTGACTTTTTACACAAAAAGAGTATAATATTTTTGTAAATAAAAATTTTTAAAATTATTTTTACTCTAAAAGAGTAAAAAGCGTTTAATAAGGAGATGATAAAAAAATGACAGATCTAGAAAAAGAAGTAAGAGATATAATATTTGATTTGATTGACAACGAAGAGTTAAAAGTGAATAGAAACAATCAAATAGAATACACTCAAGATTGGCTAAATAAAGCGGCTTATGGAGTGTATATTAGACGGATATTCAACTAAAGAAGTGATAAGAATTCGTGAGTACTTTGAAAACTTTTCTTACGAAGACGAAAGAGAAAATTGGGACACAGTTTATTATGAAGACTGTAACGGTGGAATTGACTGGTATGAGGAAAACGAAAGAATGGAAACGTTTATCGTTGAAACTAAAAAGGTGGGATAAATGGATAAGATGTGTGAACTTACAAAAAGCTATAAGCGATTTGAAGCTTACAAAGAACGAAATAAGGAAAGGGCTAAGTGGATTTGAGGTTTTAACAATTTCTAAAAAGATGCAAGACAACAGTAAATGAAACTCGTGAACTTATAGATCGTCTTTTTGAAAAAGCATAAATTTAAAAATTTTTAAAAAGTCGGAAGGAAATAAAATGAAATTTACTTTATACAAAGATAATAAATTCGTAATGCAAAGAAACATTTTTATCCTTTGAGAGTGTATCTTTTAAAAAGCTCTGGAGATGAAAAAGTGTTTTTGAGATAAGTACAAAAGAAGTGATAAAAAGCAAAGAAAAAAATAATTATAGAATAGAGGTAGAGATGAAATTTGATGTGTTGAAAATAGTAAATGAAAAACAGTGAAAGAACAAGAAAGGAAATGGAAGCAAAAGAAATTTAAAAATAGGATAAAAAGATTTTTTTAAAAATAAAATAAAGGAGACAATTATAATGAAAACGATAAAATTATTAGAAAATAGATTAAAAGAAATCGAGGAGTTAATCAAAATCTTTAATAAAAGAAAACGGTTCAAGTTATATTTGCACAAAACAGATGACAAAAATGATACCACAATTACGAGACGATAATTTTTTTGACGATTTTATAGGAAATATTCATATTGTCGATGGCAAGTTTGACGTTTCAGATATTAATGACTATAAGGAAGTTTATCGTAAATTGTTTAAAAAAATATAGAAAATATCATAAGCAAAACTGTAACGGTTTATTTGACAGTTGTAAGTTATATAAACGACAATATCTCTTCAGCAATTTTAGATATTAATAACTTAGAAAAGTTTAAAGATAGCAAATTAATAGATATTTCTAAACAAAATACAAAAGGAATAATAACTGTAAAAAAATAAAAAATAAGCATTCATAGTATCGAAGATGTAACAGACTTTTTCGAACCTGCAATTGTTGTAATTAGTGAAGATTTTTAAAAATAAACAAAATTATAGATAAAATTAACGAACTTTAGTCAATATAATTGGGCGAATTAATGAGGAAACAAGGAGGAATAATATGAGAAAAAAATACTAATAAATACAATTAAATTAACAGTAACAGCAATCTTAACTATTTTAGCGTTTAAATACGCTAAGATAGAGCGAGGATACAATGCTTTTGGTGGAGAGATACTCATACCACCGTTGTGCTGGATAATTCTTTTTTTAGCGCCAAAAAAATGGCTAAAGAAATTAAAAAGCGAAAAGGCGGAAATGATTATGTTGAATAAAAGAAACGAAAATTATGAAAATAATGAATTTGGCTCTTGAGAAAAAAACTCGAAAAGAAAAAATACAGTCTTCGTAGACTTTTTCTGGGCATACAAACGGATTACGAGTACAAATTTACGAAAATGGTTTGGAAAGCATACGAAAATCCCGATTACAATGAAATTTGTTATTTTGAACACAATAATGCGAATGAAAAATTAGACGAATTAATAAAAAAAGAATAAAGGAGTTGGATTAATATGAACATTTATGAAAAATAAACAAGATCCAAGTTGAATTGAAAGCAACGAAGGATAACAGAAACGAATTTGGTAAAATATAATTACCGTTCGGCAGAAGATATTTATAATGCTTTAAAACCATTTTTTTGAAAAGAAGATAAATTAATTTTTATTATTTGACGAAAAATACGGATTGAAAATGAAAGAGAAATTTTTAACAAGTACAATTGAAATTATAGATGTTGAAAATCCTGTTGAAAAAAATTACAAAAAGTATCGATGTTATTATTGCAAAGCCTAAGAATGGTAATGATTTGACACAAACAACAGGAGTATCAATAAGCTACGCAAGAAAATATTTAATGTGCGGAGTATTTACTATTGATAATGAAAAGATAACGATGCAATAAATACTCATAATACTCAAAAAAAGTAGTGGAACTGAAAAAAACTAAAAAGAAAGTATCTGCAGAGGAAAAAAAGAAAAAAATGGTGAGGATATTATCACGAGAAATACTACAAAAATACAATGAAATGATTAATAGCTTTTTTGAAATACATAAAAGCAAAAAGCATTATCGGATTTGTCAAATGACGAAGTGAGCAATTTAGCTCGTAAAATATACGAATTAGAAAAAAATAGAAAAAAAGGAGCGTAAGAATATGAACAATATAGTTTTTGATTGGAAGAATGACAAAGGATCCAGAATTAAAATATACGAATACAGGAAAAGGAAACACTAGATTTACTTTAGCAGTGCAAAGAAATAAAAGATGAAACAGATTTTTATTAACTGTGTTGCATGGGAAAAAGACTGCAGAAAATATTGCTGAATACTTTAAAAAAGGCAGTCAAATAGCTGTACAAGGTAGCATTAGGACTGGGAGCTATGAAAAAGACAGTGAGAACAGTATACACTACAGATGTGTGGGTATATAAGTTTGATTTTATTGGAAATAATCAAAATGTTAAAAAAATAACGAAAATGAAGATAACGAAAATTTTTCCATTTTTAGATGAATGAATATAAGGAGTGAGAAAAAAATGAATAATTTGAGCCTAATAAAATACGAGCTGAAAAGAAATAAATAATATAATAAATTTTTTAGACAGCGAAAATAACGAATTAGATGAAAAACAATAAATGACACAAAAGAAAGTGTTGAATTACTTTTTAGCAGAAAAAAATCAAATCAGCTTGAGTTAATTTTTAAAAAGATTTAGAATCTAAAGAAGAAAAAAATGCAAAGAAATTGCAGACTTCTATGCAGCAAAACAAGCAAATGAAAAAGAAAAGCTCTTAAAGAGCTAATTATAACAACGATGGTGGGGCTTGGTGCTAAAAGATTAGAAACCAGAAACAGGTACATTCACAATTAAAAACAATGCTCCGTCGCTAATTATCGATGACGAGGTTTGATTCCACAAAAAAATTTATAACGCATATCAGTTCTACAAAAATTGAAAAATGAAATAAAAAGAAATGAAAAAAATGGGGCAGAAATTCCAGGAGTGCATTTAGAAACGACTCAAAGTTTATTAATTAAATAAAATTGTGGGGGTATTGAGAGAAACAGGAGGAAGAAATGGAAAGAAAAATGTAGAAAAAAATATTTAAAAGAAAACTTAAAAAGGTGTTAGGGTAGAAACTAAAAGAATAATAATGGGTGGATTAGAGATTTTTAGAACCTGTCATATTTCTTGAACTCAAAAACGATTCAGAGATAAGGTTTTTTAGACTTAACTTAAATTTGGAAAAAAATGGGAGGACTAACAATGAGAAAAATAAAATTTAGAGCTTGGCTTAAAGAAGACAAGAAAATGGTAAATGTTGAAACAATGGATTTTACAGATAAATCAATACAATATCTGAAAAAGAGTGAAATTAATAATGCATATATTTTTAAGAAGAGTGAGTTTTGATGATGTTGAGCTAATGCAATACACAGGGCTCACAGATAAAAACGGCACAAGAATTTATGAAAACGATATAGTTAAATTTATCGTTTTTAGAGGGCTATGGAGAACATGCAGATCAGTTTGAATACATAGACAAAAGTTGAACACTATATATCAGAATTTAAGTTGCAACAGATTGGCTTAAGATTATCTGATGAGAGTATTATAGAAATTGAAACTATCGGAAATGTTTACGAAAATCACGAATTATTGGAGGAAAACAAGTGAGTACACAAGGAGTGGAGAAGAAATGGCTAGGAAAATAAAGAAACCAAAATTGAAACTTAAAAGAAGTCAAGTAATTAAAAGACAGAAGAAGACTTAAGTTATCACATGTTTAATAATGCTCTCATGCTATTACAAGCTAAATACATGGATAACTTTATACCTAAAAAGAAAATCCAATCTACGATCCGAAAAAAACAAAAAAATCAAATAGTAGATTGGCACGAAATTAAGGTTAAATCAATAAAAGACGAACTTTTTGAAGAGCTTTGATTTCTTGATTCCGATTATTAATATTACAATAAGAGCATCTGTTAGAGTTTTTTTGTGACAGAATCGCTCGTGAAAATGTAGAAGTTTTTAAATAAAAAGCGTCATATTAAAAAAAATGAGTTTAATGCTTTATTAAAAACAATTGAATTGAGCTACATTGAAAAATATAGATGCAATATAGCATCAGCTTACAAAAGAAGTAGAAACAGCTTTTGCAAAAATCATAGAAGTTTTTCGCTTGCTACGACATCATGAGCGTTTACATAGACGAAGCTCAATTAAAAACAGAAAACAAAAAGATATTGTAAAATGATGCTGACTAAGTGGAAGAAATTTAAGGAACAATGTATTAAACTAATCGAGGAAGACGAGTATAATCCTCGAAAAGCAGTTAAAAAGATTTGCTAGAATATCAAAAAAACAAGGCAATAGAATAGATAAAAATACTGAACAAATTAATGATTGATTCCAAGAAATTTTGCTTAAAAAAATGAAGGTGATAAAATGAAATTAACATTAAATGTAGAAGAAGCTTGTTCATTTTTACAAATGAATGAGAGGACTTTAAAAAGTGGACTAATTACTGGGACTTTGGACATAGGAAGCGCAATAATTACAAAAGTTATAAATAATAAACCTAGATATAAGTACCACATCCCTATTAAAAAAAGCCGAGAAATATATGGGAATAAGTTATGAAGATTTTTTTAAAAAAATGAGGTAGTAGTATGAAAATGAGAAATCAAACGGTTATGGTTCTGTGATAAAATTAAAAGGCAAAAGAAGGAAACCTTTTTGCTGTAAGAGTTACAACCCATTGGGACAAGAACGGTAGCAGACAATATAAATATTTGGGGTATTATAAAACTCAAAAAGAAGCCAACCAGCAATTATTTTATTATAATGAAAATCCGCATAATGTAGATGCTCAAAAACGTCACATTTGCAGAAGTATATGAAAAATGGAAAAATAGAAAAAAATTTGAAATGGTTGGTCATTCGTCGCAGTTAGGATATATTCGTCGCATTTAAAAGCTATGAAAATTTATATCAGATACGATTTGTTGACTTGAAATCATCTAATTTACAAGAAATCGTAAGCAATTCTGAAAATCAAGCACGGATCTAAACGAAAAAAATTAAAGTGTTATTTAATCAGTTATACGCCTACGCCATGAAGAACGATATTGTTTCCAAAAGATTATAGTAAATACATCAATATTGGGAAAAAAATACGGAAGAAAGTACAAGAAAAGCCTTTTTACAGATAAAGGAAATCAAAAGATTGTGGGATTTACTGGATGAAAAACGACTGGATTGATACTATTCTGATTCTAATTTATACAGGATTTAGAATCGGAGAATTGTTAGAAATTAAAAAAAATAGCGATATTGATTTAGAAAATAGAATCATTAAAGGCGGACTAAAAACAGAAGCTGGTAAAGATAGACTAGTTCCTATTCATTCCAAAAATATTAAAACTTATTAAAAATAGAATGAATACCAAAAACGAATATTTAATCGTGAACTTTAAAGGTAAAAAAATGAAATATGATAATTATTACAGGGAAAAAAATTTAAGCCTATAATGGAAGAACTTGGAATGAAAACATAAACCTCATGACACAAGACATACATTTGCAACATTATTAAGTAATGCAGACGCAAATAAAACATCAGTTAAAAAAATTAATAGGACACAACAGTTATACAACGACTGAAAAAAATTTTTATACTCATAAAGACATTGAAGAGTTGAGAAAAAGCGGTGGAAAAGATATAGTATTTTGTATATTGCTTTGTATATTGTATGTATATTGTAGCCATACACTTGTATACATTTTCTGTACCTTTTTCAAAATTAAAAAAACCCTCGGAAACATTGATTTTCAAGGGTATATAAAATAATACAATTATCTTTTTTTGAAAAATTGAGGACTTCTTCTGGCTTTCTTTTTTTCCCATATTTTTCTTTCAACCATTCTTGAATCCCTAGTTAAGAATCCTGCTTCTTTTAAAGCTCCTCTTAATTCAGCATCAGCTTCTAATAATGCTCTTGAAACACCGTGTCTAATAGCTCCTGCTTGACCTGTATTTCCTCCACCGTTTACATTAACTCTTACTCCATATTTATTTAAAGTTTCTGTTAATTCTAAAGGTTGTTCAACTATTTTAGCTAATAATTCTCTTCCACCAAAATAATCTCTCATTTCTTTTCCATTTTATTACTACTCCAGTTTCACCTGGGATTAATCTTACTCTTGCTACTGAAGTTTTTTTCTTCTTCCAGTTCCTAAATATTGAATTCTTTTCTGCCACGAAATCTTACCTCCTATAACTCTATTCTTTCTGGTTTTTGAGCTGCATGTGTATGCTCATTTCCAACATAAATTTTTTTAATCTACCAATCATTTGACTACCTAATTTATTTTTTTAGGTAACATTCTTTCAACAGCTTTTCTGATTACTTCAGTAGGTTGTTTTTGCTAACATTTCTTCTAATGATCTAGTTTTTCAATCCTCCTGGATATCCACTATGTCTGTAGTATTTTTTAGCTAATAATTTGTTACCAGTAACTGCGATTTTTTTCAGCGTTTGTTACTACAACAAAATCTCCACCGTCAACATGTGGTGTGTAACTAACTTTATGTTTACCCATTAATTTAACAGCGATTTCAGTAGCTAATTTTTCCTAATATTTTTTTCCTTCTGCATCTATTTCATACCAGTTTCTTACAACTTCTTCTTTTTGCATTACAGTGTATCTATTCACTATTTTTATCCTCCTAAATTTATTTCTTTTATCTTTTTCGGATAACGGTCCTTTGTGGGAAAGGCTCTCATATTCGTTAATTATATATTATTTTTCTCGTAGTTGTCAAGTAAAATTACTTGATACATTATATTTTTTTAATCGAAGTGTATCATGTAATTGATTACTTCACTAAAAAAACATAGTAAAAACAATAACTTAAAGTTAAGAAATATCGTTTTTACTATGTAAAAATTTAAAAAAATCTTATTCTACAATTGCTTCCACAACTTCATCTAAAAATAAATTTCGAAAAAAATACTCACCAATATTTACTTCTTTTTAAACGTTCTCTTATCGCTTCTGGCGTATATTTTGCTCCCACTAAAAGATTTTTCCAATTCTGTTAAATCCTCATTCATTCCAAAGAAATCTCCATAAAAATTTAATACTTTTTATCTTCGAATTTTCAACATCTGCAAAATATTTGAATTCGTCCATTTTTAAATCTTTTTACCTCGAGTTATATTAAATTCTGGCGACTCTCCGTAATTCCATTCCCAGCTTCTTTTTAATTTCAGCTCTTTTTGCAATATAATCCAACTCTTCCTTACTGAAAAACATATTCTTTCATATCTGGATACTGTTTTTTTCATATATTCCATAATTTTTATCACCAAATTCTTCAACTGTAATTGGAGTTTTTCAAATGAGGCAATATATTTGTAACTCTACTTCTAACAGATTTTACACCTTTTGACTCAATTTTATCTTTGGAAACTTTCAAAGCATCTCCCAAAGCACTAAAAATCAACATTAAATAAAAAGACAACCGTGATGCATCACTCTATCTTTTATGTAAGCCTGTGCATTTCCACAAAAATTTTTGTCCATCAATTTCCAAATCATTTCTTCCAGTAAACTCAGCTTTTTACGCCTAATTCTGCCAATGTTTCAATTATTGGTTTTGAAAAATTCTTTAAAATTAAATCCTTCTTGATTTTTTTATCTCTGTTAGAAATAATCGTATAATTCAAATTATTCAAATCGTGATAAACTGCTCCTCCACCAGAAATTCTACGAATTACATGAATCCCTTTTTTTCTCGTATATTCTGTATTAATCTCCTCAATCGTATTCTGATACTTCCCAACAATTATCGAAGGCTCATTTATCCACAACAAAAAAATATTTCATCTTCATCTCTTAAATTTTTTTGAAGCAATATTCTTCCAAAGCAATATTAAATGCGGTATCATGAGTTTTACTAATATAATAAATCATAGTAACTAGTCCTCTTTCATTCTATTTTTTTCTTTTTTTAGGTAAATGAACAGCTTCTCCTAAAACATCTGCACATGCTTCAAAACAATGCTTCTGAATAAGTAGGATGTCCGTGTATCGTTTTGATTACTTCATCAACTGTAATTTCCATTTTTCATTAATGTCCTGACTTCGTTAATGATTTCAGCGACTGAAGGCCCTACAATATGAACTCCTAAAATTTCTCCATATTTTTTTATCAGCAATAACTTTTTACAAATCCAGCAGATTCCCCGATGCCAACGCTCTTCCATTTCCTACAAATGCGAATTTCCCTACACTTATATCATATTTTTTTCTTTAGCTTGTTCTTCTGTCAATCCAACCATTGCTACTTCTGGCACAGTATAAATCGCTGATGGAATAGTATAAATTGAAGCTGAAGAATTTGTTTCTAATCTTGTTGCTCTGTGGTTTCCTTGAATTGCATTTTTCTCTGCAATTTCTCCCATTCTAAATGCTGCATGAGCCAACATTCTAGTTCCATTAATATCTCCAGGCGCATAAATACCTTTAACGCTAGTTTCCATATATTTATCCACTTTAACTTTACCATTTTCCAATTCTAAGTCAATTTCTCCAATTCCTTCTAAATCAGGCACTCTTCCAATTGACAACAATGCTTTTTCAACCACAATATCATCTTTTCCATCAACTTTAATTGTTAATGTATCTCCATTATCAACAATTTCCTTAATTGCAGTTGAAGTTAAGATTTTTCATTCCTTTTTTTCTCTAATTCTTTTCTCAATGTTTCAGAAGATTCCCTATCCACACCAGGAATAATTCTATCCATCATTTCCACAACAGTTACTTCTGAACCAAATGAATTAAACACTTGTCCCAACTCAATTCCAACTACTCCTCCACCAATTACAGCCAATGATTTAGGAATTTGTTGAATATCTAAAAATATCATCACTTGTCAATACTTTTTGGACTGTCAATTCCTGGAATATTGATTCTTCCTACTTTTTGAACCACCTGCTAAAAATGATTTTTATCTGTTCTCAATACTGTTTCACCTTTATCATTTGTAACAACAACATCTTTATCAACATTTATTTTTTTCCAATACCGTTATAAATCTTAACATCATTACTCTTCAATAATCCTTGAACTCCATTTGTCAATGTTTTTACGATATCATTTTTTTCAATTTAACAACTTTTTGGCATATCAATTGTGAATTTATCGTTTTTCCAAGATAATTCCTCTTTTTCCAGCCATTTCAATTCCTTCGATAATTTCAGCATTTTTTTCAAGAATGTTTTTCGTAGGAATACATCCTTTATTCAAACAAGTTCCTCCAAAGTGAACTTTTTCCACAATCGCTACTTTTCCACCTAATTGTGCTGCTTTAATTGCTGCTACATATCCTGCAGGTCCTCCACCGATTACAACTACATCAAATTCATCGTCACCTTTTTGGTGCTTTTTGGTTCATTTGAAGTTGAAGGCGCTGGTTGAGTCTCGCCACTGAGTTCTCTGACTTTTTGGTTCTGGTGCTGCTTGAGGTCTTGCTCCTGTTGGTGCTTCTTCTCCTTCAGCTCCAATATACCCAATAACTTCCGTAACTGGCACAGTTTCTCCATCTTGTTTCAACACTTTTTAATTAAGTATCCTGAAGCCTCTGCCTCCAATTCCATACTTGTTTTATCAGTCATTATTTCAAGTAAAATTTCTCCCTCTTCTACTTTTTCCCCTTCTTTTTTTGTTCCATTTCACGATTTGCCCTTCTGTCATATCTATTCCAGCTTTAGGCATAATTACTTCTACTGCCATTTATTTCACTTCCTTTATTTTTATTTAATGGTATTTATAGTATTTCAAATTTTTCTAAATTAACATTGCTAATGGATTTTTCCAATAATTTCTTCAAATCTTGCATAAATTTAGCTCCAGCAAGTCCATCCACAACTCTATGGTCAATTGTTAAACACATTGTCATTATTGGTCTAATTACAATCTCTCCATCTACAACTACTGGTTTTTTTCAACTGTCATGACAACTCCTAAAATTGCCGAATTTGGTTGATTTATAATAGGATTAAAACTTTGCGTTCCAAACATTCCCAAATTACTAATTGTAAATGTACTTCCACTTTGTTCAGAAGGACTCAATTTCATTGCCAACGCCTTTTTTTAATAATATCTTTAGACGCAACTACCAATTCACTTAATGACATTTTATCCGCACCTTTTAATTACAGGCACCAAAAGTCCATCGTCCATTCCAACAGCAATTGATAAATTTACATAATTATGTAATGTAATTTGTGTTCCATCTGCAGACAATTCAGAATTTACATATTTGTGTTTCATCAATGTTTTAACTACAGCAAATGAAATTAAATCTGTTACAGTTATCTTTTTACCTGTATTTTCCATAATTGTATCCATAACTTTTTTTCTCAATGAAATCAATTCTGTCATATCAACTTCATAATTTAATGTAAATGTAGGTGCTGTAAAGTAACTGTCTGACATTCTTTTCGCTATTACTTTTTCTCATTGGTGACATTGGAATAACTTCAATATCAGCTTCTTCCACTTGTTCTTTTTCAGCCAATATCGCTTTTTTTCATGTCTTGCCAATTCTTCAGTTTCTTTCGGTTTAGCAATGATATTCAAAAATATCTTCTTTCATTATCTTTCCGTTATGTCCACTACCTTCTACTGTACTCAAATCAATATTGTATTCTTGTGCTATTTTTACTAGCCAACGGAGTAATTCTCACTTTTTTTCTCAAAATTAAATTCTTCCACATCTTCTTTATGAATTCTACCTTTAGCTCCACTGCCTCTAACATTTAACAAATCTATTCCCATCATTTTTAGCTAAATCTCTCGCATGACAGGTGTAGCTCTCAATTTGCTATTTTTCCATCTTATTTTTTTCACCTTCTACTATTGTTTATTTTTTTACTTTTTCTAATTGCTTCAACAATTTTTTTCAACACTTGGAACCATCGCTGTTTCTAAAGTATGATTATATGGCATAGGCACGTCTTCTCCAGCCAATCTCACAATTGGATGATCCAAATAATCAAATGCATCACTTTCTGAAATAATTGCTGAAATTTCCCCAATAAATCCACTCGTTTTATGAGCATCATTCACTAAAATAACTCTTCCTGTTTTTCTTAACTGAATCCAAAAATTATCTCTTTATCTAATGGTATCAATGTTCTAGGATCCACTACTTCCACGCTAATTCCTTCTTCAGCCACTATTTCTGCTACCTTCAATACTCTTTTCAAGCATTCTTCCGTAACTTACTATTGTAATATCCGTACCTTCTCTTTTTTTATTTCTCCCTTTCCTAAAAGGAATAACAAATTCGAGGATCTGTTGGAACTTCACCTTTCATATTATATTGCGCCTTATATTCCAAGAAAATTACTGGATTATTATCTCTAATAGCTGCTTTCAACAACCCTTTTCACATCTGCAGGTGTTCCAGGTGCAACTACTTTCACTCCAGGAATATGCGTAAACCAAGCCTCCAATGATTGCGAATGTTGTCTTTGCTGAACCTACTCCACTTCCTGCCTGCACATCTAAATGTTACTGGTACTCTTCCCTTTCCACCAAACATATATCTAGTTTTTAGTCACTGATTCACAATATTATCCATCATATATACGATAAAATCCATAAATGTTACGTCTACAATTGGTCTTAAACCTGTCATTGCCGCTCCAATAGTCGCTCCCGAGATTGCTGATTCTGAAATAGGCATATCCTTAATTCTCTCTTCTCCAAATTCTTCCAACATTCCTACCGAAGTACCAAAATCTCCTCCGAATATTCCAACATCTTCTCCCATAAGAAATACATTTTTCATCTCTTCTCATTTCTTCTGACATTGCTGTAATTATTGCCTCTTTTACAGACATTAATTTTTGTCTCCATATTTATTTTTTTCCTCCCAGTTTTTTTATCTCTTCTTTTTAAAAATTTTTAACACTATTTTTCCTAATTTAACCCTCTTAGAATTTTTTTCAAAATTTATATTTTTTTAAATCAATATCTTTTTACTAAATTTCACAAATTCTTTTTAGTAATAAACACTTTTAATTAATCTGCAAAAAAATATCCTCAAATGCTGATTCAAGAGTTGGTTCTGGACTGTTTTTTTCGCAAAATCAACTGCTTCTTCAATTTTTTTGTTTCGAATTTTTCTTCCAATTTAGTTAATTCTTCCTCAGTAGCAATCCCTTCTTCAATCAATCTATTTTTTTAAACTTAATAATAGGATCTTTTTGCCTTCCAAGAATCCACTTCTTCTTTTTGTTCTATATTTTTCCAGGATCTGAACTCGAGTGCCCAAACCATCTATATGTTACACTTTCAATTAAAACAGGACCTTTTTCCTGCTCTTACATCATCCACTGCTTTTCTAAATGTTTCATAAACTGCCAAAACATCATTTCCATCTTCAATAAAATATCCAGGAATTCCATAAGTCTGCTCTTTGATAAATATGCTCTACATTTGTAACTTTTTTTAATATCTGTACTTATTCCATATCCATTATTAATTGAATAAAAAAATAATTGGTACATTCCAAACTGATGCCAAGTTCATAGCTTCATGAAAAACTTCCTTCATTTGTAGCTCCATCTCCAAAACAACACATTACAATTTTTTTCCAGTATTTTTTTAACTTTTTTTGAGTATAAGTCGCTCCCTACTGCCATTCCGTGTCCTCCACCAACAATTCCGTTGGCTCCCTAAATTTCCACTTTCTAAATCGGCAATATGCATTGAACCACCTTTACCTTTACAAGTTCCTGTAGCTTTCCCCATAATCTCAGCCATCATTCCATTCAAGTCAATCCCTTTTGCAATAACTTGCCCATGTCCTCTATGGTTAGATGTTATAAAATCGTCGGGATTTAACGTCACAATCAGCTCCAACATTTCGTCGCTTCCTCTCCAACTGACAAATGTGTCATTCCTGGAACCATTCCTCTTTTTACAAGTTGATTCACCTTCAAATCAAAGTTTCTAATATCTAACATTGATTCATACATACTTAATAATTTATCTTTAGATATATTTTTCCATTTTTTTCCTCCATTTATGGTTTTATTCTTTTTATATACAAATTTTTACGTTTACTACTATGTTACCATATGAATTTAAGAAAAACAATAGTATTTCTCAAGTTATTTATTTAATTTGCAAAAAAATATAACTCTTATTAGTTTATAAAGGTTACAATTTTTTTCAGTAATTTCAATATTAAATAACATTTTTCTAATAAATAATATATATTATTTATGATTCATCAACTGATTTATTTATATTGACTTTATAAAACTTAATTTTAAAACAAGTTTTTTTATAAAAAAATCAAAAAAATTATACATTTAAAATATTTATAGAATAACATCTTCAAAAAAATCATTTATTTGACTTTTTAAAATAACGGGTGTTATAATTATTAATAAAAAAATAATTATAAAAAAATGGAGGTTTGCTATGAAACAAAAATACATTAATTAGCAACATTGTAAAAAAATTGAAACAAAAAGAAAAAGAACTTTTTAAAAAAATATTCTTTTAGTATTAAGTGGTGTTATATTCTTGTCAGTAATGTCTCAAGTTGTAATCCCTGCTTCCATTCACTCCAGTACCAATCTCACTTGGAACATTTGGAGTAACATTAATGGCGTTATTATACGGTAGAAAATTAGGAACAGCAACTATACTTTCTTATGTTATAGCTGGTAGCTTAGGAGCTCCAATTTTTTGCTGGATTTAAAAGCAGGTTCAATATTCTCGCCAACTGGTGGATATATCTTAGGATACATCGTATCTACAATCGTTTTAGGATATTTATCTGATAAAGGTGTTACAAAAATCTTACTTGAAAACAATTCTTTCATTAATGCTTTCAAGTGCTATCATTTTTAACATTAGGTGCTTTCGTATTATCATTATTTATGCCTGGAAAAAAATGTATTTATGATAGGTGTGTTACCTTTCCTTCCTGGAGATGCAATAAAATCAACAGCTGTAACACTTTTACTTCCATCACTATGGAAATTTATAAAATAAAATTTAAAATTTTTAGAATTTTAATGTTCTTAAATTTTAGAGAAAACCATTCTTAAATTAAATTTACTGATTGGTTTTTCTTTTTTATTACTTAAAATCTTTGATTACTCAGAATTAGTAAATCTTTTCTCATTTAAATTTTACTCCCGAAAAGTTATTAATTAATTTGAAAATGATTTATAAATAATGTTAAGTAAAAATAGTGAACTATCTCCCGCTTTTTAGAAGCGGGAGCTTCTTAGGAAGTACCTGCTTTTGCTAGCCAAATATATTTACTAAGCTCTTCGGACAGTCCCTGCCCTGTTTTTTATTTTTCCTAATATTCCAACATCAATTTTTCCAATGTTTTTTTATATTCACTGCGACATTGTAATCTCTATCAATTTCAATCCCACAGCACTCACATTTATAACTTCTTTCTGATAATTTCAGCTCCTCTTTAACATTTCCACATTTACTGCAAGTTTTCGATGACGGAAACCATTTATCTATCTTCAAAAAAATTGTTTCCCTAAAAACATCAGTTTATACTCAAGCATTCTCAAAAAAACATTCCCCACCCATTATCTCCTACACTTTTTCCCAAAAATTTAATGCCTGGCTCATCCCTTTCATATTCAAATCCTCAACAACCACAACATTATATGTTTCAGACAATTTTTTTGATAATTTATGCAAAAAAATCTCTTCGGCAATTTTTGATATACTCATGCAATCTTGATATTTTTCTCTTTTTTTGTCTACACCAATTCTTAGAAAATTTCACTTTTTCTTGATAATGATTTTTTTGTAATTTTTTTCAATTTTTTTCTCCAATATCCTAAAATATCTTGGATAATCAGCTCTTTGGTTTTTCAGAACTGACAAATAATTCAGACATTGAAAAAAATCAAGTCCAATTACTTTATCATTACTTGGATTTTTGAATTTCTTTTTCAAATTCTGTCAAAACAGAAACATAATAATTTCCATTGCTATTTGTCAATGTTACTGACTTTATCTTGTAATCCTTTTGGTATTTCTCTATGATATTTCAATTTTTACTTTTTTTCAATTTTTGGCAAAATCAAATATTCACCTTTCTCAATTCGTATCGAATTATTCACACAATTTGTTGTATAACTTTTTAACACTATTCTTTTTTTAGATTTGAACCTTGGAAACTTTGCTCTCTTCTGAAAAAAAGTTCGTAAATGAGTCGTCTCACATTCAATTGAGCATTCGAAAGTGCCAAAACTATCCACTTCTTTCAAAAATTGATTTTTCACTTTTCAAACTGGCAGGTGTAACTATTTTTATTTTTCCAGTTTCTTCATAAATTTTATTAGCGATATATAAAATCGTATTATAAACAAAACGAACACATCCAAAAGTCTTATTTATCAATAATTCCTGCTCCTTATTTGGATAAATTCTGTATTTGAATGCTAAATTATATTTCATAAATTACACCTCCTTTTTGATTTTTGAATATTATTTTTTTAATTATTTCTTTAGAGATTTTTATCATTAATGATTTCTCTTCGATATTTTTATAAAAAAATTGTATCATAAGAGTATCCTTTTTTTCAATTTTTTTACAAAAAAAGCAATTCATCTCCCACTTATAGAAGTCGGAGACTTCTTGTTATCTTTTTGTTAAATAAAAAAATTTCATAATGAAAATCTTTGTAAAGAAAAAAATACTTGACACCACTTCGAAAAATTGTGTATAATAACCACATATTAAATTAACAATATAATTTTTAGTAAATTTTTTTAGAATAAATTTGTTATTCATAAATTTCACTACAATAAAATATAATTTAAGATATTAAACGGAGGTAAATTTAAATGTTAAAATTAAGATTAACTAGATTAGGTAGAAAAAAAGTTCCTTTTTATAGAATAGTCGCTATGGAAGCATTATCAAAAAGAGACGGTAAAAGCAGTTGCTTACTTAGGAACATACAATCCTTTAGCTGAAGAAGGAAATCAAGTAGTTTTAAAAGAAGAAGAAATTTTAAAATTCTTATCAAATGGTGCTCAACCAACAGAAACTGTTAAAAGCATTTTAACAAAAGCTGGAGTATGGGCTAAATTCCAAGAAACTAAAAAGAAATAGCCAATATTTAAGAGAGCGTATACAGAAACGCTCTTTTTATAAATTCAATTATCTAGAAAGGTATTCTCAAATGGACATTAACACTATCTTAAATGAACTTTTTTTAATTTTCGTACAAAAAAACGAAGAGAAAATATCGATGATTTAAAAAGAAATTTACGCTTTGTTAGGATCTCCTTGTCAAAATTCTAAAATCATACATGTTGCAGGTACAAACGGAAAAGGTTCAACTGTAACTTTTTATTGAAAATATTTTTATTTGCAAATGGATTTCGTGTAGGAAAATTTACTTCTCCACACATTCAAAAATTCAACGAACGTATTATTTTTTTAATAAAAAAAATGATTTCAGACGACGACATAATCAAATATTATCAAATTGCTTTTAGAAAAAAATAAAAATATAGTTCAAAAAAAGAAAAATCCCCATCCACTTAATTTTTTTGAAATAACTTTTTATTTGCCTACTATTTTTCAATGAAAAAAATCTCGATTTTTATTGTGATAGAAACAGGATTAGGTGGTCGAATGGATGCTACAAACTTGATTAATTCTGACATAGTCTGCAATTACAAATATTAGTTTGGAACATACAAATATTCTGGGAAATTCTTTGAAAGAAATTGCTTTTTGAAAAGGCAGGAATTATTAAAAAGAATGAACTTTGTTTATTTTTCACAAAATTTACTCGAATTAATAGATGCGATTAACGAAAGAACTGAAAACAGCATTAATTTGATCGAAAAAAATATCATAATATGAAAGTTATTTTAGATAAAAATTACAAGACAATAGTTACACTGAATAATTCTACATTTGAAATTCCTCTTTTTGGAAAAATTTCAAGCTAATAATTTTTTTAATTGCATACGAAATTGCAAAAATTTATAATATTGAAGACAAAAATTATTCAAAAAGGACTTGATGATATGGAATGGATAGCACGATTTGAATTTTTTTCTCAAAAAAATCCTCCAGTGATATTAGATCTTGCTCATAATGAAGATTCAATAAAAAAACTCTTTTTGGAAAAATTTGAATGAACTTTATAAAAAAAGATGAGGTTATTTTTTTATAACATCGGTTCTCGAAACAAAAAGATTTTTAAAAAAATTTTTTTGAAAAAAATTAGAAACAATAACAAATAAAAATTTTTTTATAACTTCCTTGAGTGGAGTTGCTTATGGACTTGATTCAGAGGAAATAAAATCTCGAATGATAAAAAGAAAATATTCCAATACATAACATCACTTTTTGAAAATGATATAAAAATCGCATACAACAAGACTTTTAGAATTAGTCAATCAAAAAAATACTTCATATAAAGCAATTGTAATTTGCGGATCTTTTTACGAAATTGCAAAAATTTAAAAAAATTTGATTGGATAAAATTATCTATTGCTAGAACAAAAGAGGCTGATCCTTTTTTTAATTATTAAATATTATTAGTAAATAGTTTAAAAAAATATGAATTTAATTTTTCTTATAAATAAAGAAAATATGAAATCCTCAATTACGAGAATTTCATATTTTTTTATTTTACGCTATTTTATGCTACTTGTTTTTATTTATATTAGCTCTTTTAGCTATCATTCCTTACAACTTCTACTTAGGCGTCCAACTCCGAATCTCCGATGTACAATCTTCCAAACAATTTTTGGACATTCTTTTTTTCATAGAGTTAGGAACCTTCTTATTCCAACTAAATTTAAGTTTTTGGATAATCTTCATCTTGATAATTTAATTTTTTTCTTTATATTCATCGAATACTTCCAAATATTTTTCAAATGCTTCCTCAAAAATCTTCCAATGATTTTTTTAATTCTAAAAAGCATCTATAGCTACAAAGAAAAAAATCTTCATTTTCATATAGATCACTTGCAAATCCATCTTCTTGGTGTTTTTACGTATTTAATAAGATCGTCTGGATTCTTTAAAATTTCTTCATATACATCTTTTTCCTTGTGAAATGAGCCATAATCTAAAAGAAATCAAAGAATTCTTCACTGTCTTCACCATTAATCAAATACGATGCACACCACAATTTTTTTCATTATAGCTTTCAAGCATCAATTCATCTATAATAATTCCAAAACTAAAAAAATCGTTTCATCTGTTTCTTTGGATAATTTTTTTCTGTTAAATAATTTAACATTTCTGATCCATTTTTCGTATTATTTTTGAGCCTCCGAAACATAATTCCAAAAGCTCTCTTGTCATATTCAACATAGCTATTACTCCTCTTTTCTATAAAGCTTTTTCCATTTCTATCAGTTCTCAATGTTTGAGTTCTAAAAGCAATAAACAATGCTTTCCATTTTTTTCACTTTTCTGTCGAAAAACATTGCTCCGTCTGAAAATGGACTGTCTTTTTAATTTATGTTTCCCTCTACTCCCTTGATTTAAATAGAATATCATGTATTCCTTTCTTATTTGAATATAGCTTACCAAATACAAATATTTCAAATCTTTCGTTTAGCATCATTTTACAAATATTTTTCTTCAATTAATTCTGTTAAGAAAATTTCTTTTTTTCACTAAAACCTTTCATTAACTTCAACTTATCATGAGGAAATAATTTCATCTTGGAATAATCTAAACACAAGCCTTTTTCTAGCTTCTGTCACACCTTCTTTCTGCAATAGCATTTCTTTCAAAAATCTTCCTATTGTAAGTATATTCCTCCTCATAACAGACACGTAAATCCGAAGATTTAACCACGCCATTTTGCTCTAAAATACTTCCTATATTAATTGCCAAATCATATTGTTTACCTTCAGCATCTGCGATGATATGATAATGAGAATTTTTTTCTGATTTTTTTATAAATTTTGTTCACATAAGCTCGTTACTTCTTATGCAGTTCTCTATTGAATTTTTTTCCACTATAATTAGAGAAAAAAATTTAACTTCAAACTTCTTGCTATTTCTAACAAGCACAGACTATATCTTATCCTACAGCATTATCCGTTTAGGTCTACCCACTTCCACCAACTTTTGGTGTACTTCCAAAAAGGAATAGTCGTTGAACTTTACTTTTTCAGTCTTAGTCGCTGGTTGTCCATTGTTTTTAGCACTTAGGATTTAACCTTATGCCATCTAGTTTATTTTTTTCTGCTTTCGCCACCTTCACACTTACATCTATATTCTTAATTTATAAACAGAACAGATATTATGTTGTAGTCAAACTAGCTTTTAGGATTTTTCTAGCAATTCGAGTAGTTTTTTTATAGTTTCATAACTATTTTTCACACACATTTCTGTATGCGTTGACTAATTTTTCATGATTTTTATTTTTTTATTTCTAAATTTGTTCTTAAAAAAATGTTATAATCATTATTTTTTTAATCAAAAATCATACCATTTATCTATCACTTTTTCCTCTAAAAAAACACATATTTTTTTCCATATCTTTAAATCCTTATTCATCCCTCTCCCCATTATAATTATAGCACATTTTTTTCACATTATTATATATTTTTTTATTTATTTTTTTCAACAAAATAAAATTTTTAATTACAAAAACAAGGTATCTCTCAAAAATGATTCATCTAAATTTAACATTTCTTAAAAAAATACCCTCTTAATTAATTCCAATGAACGACTCCCGCTTGTAGAAGCTGGAGACTCCTTGCTATCTTTTTGTTAAAATTTTATTTCCACTTTAATTTTAAATTTCTTCCATTAAACAACTTATTTTTTTCTTAATTTTTGTATCCCATTTCATCTAAAAAAATTGTTTATTTTTTTCTCCATTTTTTTCTTAACTTTTTACCCACAATTTCAAATTCACTTTCAAATCAATCAAAGCTTCAATTTCTCGTCTTGCTTCAATTCCAATTTTTTCAACAAAGCACCGTCTTTTTCCAATGATAATCCCTTTTTGACTATCTCTTTCAACATAAATATTCACATCATATTTTTCTAATATTCGGCTTCGTCTCAACATTTATAATCTCGACAGCAACACTATGAGGAATCTCATCTTTCGTATGATGCAATATTTTTTTCCCTAATTGTCTCAACAACAATTTTATTAACAGGCAAATCTGTATAATAATCCTCTGGATAAAACCATATATCATTCGACAAATAAGGCTCTGCGACTTCAAAAATTTTGTGAATACCTATCGCATATTCTGCAGTCAAAGTTATGATATTTTTCGTAATCGCCCAATTTTTTTCTTTGATTTCCAACTTTTTCTCTTCAATCTCTTCATCTGATAATTTATCAATTTTATTAATAATCACAATTACAGGCGTATTCGCTTCTTTAATATGCTCACTCACAAAAAAATATCTCCAGTTGAAATTTCCACACTTCCGTCAAGCATAAACATTATCAAATCCACATCATTTAACGTTTCCAACGCAACTTCTGTCATATGCTCACCTAACAAATGCTTCGGCTTATGAATTCCAGGCGTATCAACAAAAAAATATACTGATTATCTTGAATATTTACAATCCCTCTAATTTGGTCCCTTGTAGTCCCAGCTTTATCTGAAACTATCGCAACTTTCTCTTTTTACCAATTTATTCATCAATGTTGATTTTTCCCACATTTGGACGACCAACAATCGCTATAAATCCTGATTTCATCTTTTCCTCCTTCCATTTTTATTTTTTTCTTTTTTATTCTATCAATTTCAAAGAGCCATTTCATAATTCAAAAATGATCTCTATCATATTTTTTTCCTTACAGAAATAGCTTTTCACCTTAATTTATAATTTCTAAAACAATTTAAACAACAATTTGAACCAAAATACTAATTTTTTTCTTAACAAATTCCGATTTTTAATTTCATCGCTCCAAATCCATCAATTTTACATTCGATATTGTGAATTCCGTCATCTATCAATCTAATATTTTTTTACTTTAGTACCTCTCTTCAAATCACTTGACGCACCTTTTTACTTTTTAAATCTTTAATTATTGTAACACTATCTCCATTTTGCAAAACATTTCCATTTGAATCTTTTACAACATTTTTCCTCATTTTCACTATTACTTTCTTCTAATGTCCATTCATGAAAACATTCTGGGCAAATTAACATATTCCCGTCCTCATACGTATATTCTGATCCACATTTTTGGGCATTTTTGGTAAACTCATTTATTACTTCCTTTCAATTTTTTTATATTTATTTTTCAATATTTATTACAATTATAACATTTTTTTATTCATTTTTTTCTATTTAAAAAAATGTTTTTTTCATTGCAAAAAAATCGTATCTAGTATATAATATTATTATGTTATCTAAAAAGAAAGGAAAATTTTATTTATGATTAAAATTGAAATGGATATGATTCAAACTATTGGTTTTGGCAGTCATTTTGTTGCTTATTGGTATGAAATTACGAAAACATATTAAATTTTTTTGAAAAATATTGTATCCCAGCTCCTGTTATTGGTGGATTTTTATTTTTCAATAATTTCACTTATCTTTAAGGAAACAAATATACTTACTATTACATTTGATACAACTTTACAAACATTTTTTTATGGTAATGTTTTTTTACGAGTGTTGGATTTAATGCGAGTTTAAAAACATTGAAAAAAAGGAGGAAAACAGGTTGGTATATTCTTACTTATTGCTGGAGGGCTATGTTTTTTTCTCAAAATATTGTAGCTATTGTAGTTTCAAAAATTATTGGTTTCCCACCTTTATTGGGATTGATGACAGGATCTACTCCTATGACTGGAGGACACGGAACTTCAGCGTCAATTGCACCTATTATTGAAGCGATTGGACCTCAATATGCTGGAGCTAAAACTATAGCAATTTCAGCTGCAACTTTTGGACTTGTTGCTGGTTCTATGATGGGAGGCCCTATTGCAGATAGACTTATTAGTAAGCATAAATTATTACCAGAAGATTGGAAGAAAAAAACGAAAAACATTTGGAAGATTCAGATATTGATGAAGAAGTTCTAAAAAAACAACGACCATTTTTTTAGACGGTGAAAGATTTTTCAATGGCATTCTTCTATATCTTAGTTTCAATGGGAATTGGTTCGTATTTGTCAATTATAATAACAGCACTTTTTACCAGCTTTTAAAATTCCCAATATATATTGGGCCTATGATAGTCGTCGCTATTCTTAGAAATATATCTGATCAATCGAAAAAAACTAAATGCACCAATAAAAGAAATCAGTGTTTTAGAAGACGTTACTCTAAGTTTATTTTTTTAGCAATGGCACTTATGTCATTAAAAATTATGGGAATTAATTAATTTAGCAGGACCATTATTAATTTTTATTAATTGCACAAATTATTTTAATTTATTTCTATCTTAATTTCATTACCTTTAAAAGCAATGGGATCAAACTACGATGCCGCTGTCATGGTTTCGGGGACATTGTGGATTTGGTTTAGGAGCCACTCCAAATGGAATTTCAAATATGAAAGCTGTTACAGAAAAAAATATTTTCTCTAAAATGGCATTCTTCGTAGTTCCAGTAGTGGGAGCTTTATTTATCGATTTTGTTAATACTTGTATTATCACTTCGTTTATTATGTTTTTAAATAATAGTTTTTTTGATTTAGGCACCTTTTTAAGGATATTTGTTCTTGGAAGGTGTTTTTTTGGCTCTATAATATATATGGGGATGAAAAAGAAATAAAAATGAAACTTATCTGTGACACCTATCATGTATATGGAATAAGAGTATGATACAAACCATATCCCGATAAATATTTTTAAAGGACAGGAAATCATCAACCATAAGGGAATTCCTTCTCTGTCATAAAAACAGTATAAAAAAAGGTTGGAATGGATATGTTCATACAGTTCGAGAATACAGTATACTCCTTACTGTTGTTGAAGACTGTGCTCCAGCATTCCCCCTGTATACTCTACTACCGACTGAAGTACATCTTCATAACTTTTTTTATAATTCTTCCGATAAAAAGTTGCAGAAATCATAAGAACTACAAGCCACATTATTCTCTGTCTCGCCATTGTAAATGCACTTGTCTTTAAAATAAGTTTCTTCTACAGGAGATGATATCCCTGCCATTCTATGAAAATCTTCTGTGTCTTCCTGCTCAATTACATCAATAATATCATCTATTGTTATTATTCCAAGAAGCCTATTTTTTCAATATCCACCACCGGCAAAAATAATCAGATCATATTTTTTTCTTATTTCATATGAAATAAATATTCATTCTCACTGATTTTTCCTATTTTTTTAAATTTTTTTCAAGAACAGAATAAAGCTGATCCAGACGCCATTGTTCCTCATAATCCATCTTTGGATTCTCAAAATAATATTTTTTTCAATAACCGGTAAAAAAATACCTCTGCAATTTCTTTACTGTTCATCCATAAATTCATTTGTTCATTAAATTCGGGATTGGAAGAAAAAAAGAATACGAATAGTAAGTATAGCTTTCAGTATAGGAGTACATCATTTCTTCAAAATGCCACAACGCATTTATATTTTCACTTGCCTTTTTCCACATTTCAATATTAAACAGATGCTCTGTTTTCATTCCTCCCAGATTAAACATAGTCATATAAACTGAAAAATTTTCTATTCTTGCTGTTTTAGGCTCAGTTTTAAGAACTTCAAGCATAAACTCCTTCGAAAATCTATACATGAAATCAAGTTCTTCATCATTCCAAATTTTTCTTCTCAAAGTGGCATTTATCAAGAATAAGAGAAGTGTCTAGCCTTATTTCTGCATGTTTTACTATAAACTCAAGTATTTTGGGAAGAAAATGTTTTATCTCAAGTCCTGTTTCATCTAGATTTACAGCATCTAGATACTCCCACATTAACTCCCTTGATAATTCTCTGGCCGGTGTCTTTATGAGTTTTTCTACATTTTCTTCACTTACGCAGCAAGGTGTACATACTGTCAGTTTTCCATTTAAATCATGAATAAAAAAATTTTTATATGCTTCTTCCAGCATTTTTTCATATTTTCACTTATAAATTTTTCATCAAGTTCGCCATTTATTGCCATCATAATTTCTTCAGACGGTCTAGTTTTTTTATCTTAAATTTTTTTCATCAGAATTTTTTTCTCCTGCTAGAAATATATTTATTATAACATATTTTTAGGCATTTCTCTTATTATTTTTTAAAAAAATTTCCAATAGAAAAAAACTATATTTATGAGTGAAATTTTAATACATAAAGGCTTTTATAATATATATGGGGATGAAAAATAAAAATAGCATAAATAACAAATTCATAGTATTATGTTTTTGCCAAAAAGACATAAGAAAGGAATTTGTATTTATGCAAAAATAATTTTACCACATTCAGACCCGAAATAAAAAGATGTAAAAAAATAAAAAAATGAAACTTATCTGTGACACCTACCACATATATGGAATAAGAGTATGATACAAACCATATCCCCGATAAATATTTTTAAAGGACAGGAAATCATCAACCATAAGGAAATTCCTTCTCTGTCATAAAAAAACAGTATAAAAAAAGGTTGGAATGGACATGTTCATGCAGTTCGAGAATACAGTAACTCCTGTCTTCCACATACTGATATTGTAGCAGACAAATATCATGTCATAAGGCAGGCAACCTGGATGATAAGGGATGTGAGGATAAGATTATTCAATTCAGACATAAAAATACAAGGAATATAAGAAATATTGGAAACTGATAGCAAAGAATCCAAATAGTACGTTCAGTCCTTTGGCTAAAGAAACTGAAGAACCTTTTCAGAGATATTTTCAAGAGTTTATGATCTTAGGACAAAAATTTTTTTCAGTATATTTGAAATAAAGGATGTCACTATATTCAGTTATGAACTGAATGACCCGATAGGAGAACTGAAGGAATCTGGAATAAAGGAATGTATTAAGTTAGGGGAAACATTATCAAACTGGGAAGAAGAAATAAATAATATACAAAAATATAATATAAATAATGGATTTGTTGAAGGGAAAAATAACAAAATAAAAAGTAATAAAAAGGCTATCTTATGGGATAAAAAAATTCGACAACCTTAAAAAAACTTATTCAGCTTAGAATCTTTTTAAGGTTACCGAACTTTTTCCACCCCCACACTTGACAAAAGAACCAATTATTATACTAAAAAAATGTGAATTTACTTCTCATAAATAATCTTCACAATCATAAATTCACATTTCAATTTTTTTATTCTCTTACTCGTGTTAGCGCTCTATTTTTTAGTTCATTCCTACAATATTTTCATTAGGAACACTGCTGTAAGGACCATTTTTTTAAACTATTTGTTACATTTTTTTGGATTTGTTAATAATGATTTATAGCTAAAAAGATACTTCCTTTTACTTGTGCATAATTTCTGTTGAAATTAATTTGGTTTTACTAATTCTTTTTGCATTTTGCCATTCATTTTACTTTTGTACGTCTGCTTGTCCAATATATAATTTTTGTACCAGAATCTGTCTGCATATTTACTCCACCATTTTACTAATGTGTTGTATTCTGTCGCTTTTAAATCCTTGATTCCAATAAATTTGTGGTGCTACGTAATCTAACCACCCTTTATCCATCCATAACAATATATCTGCATATAAGTCGTCATAATTTTTGAACACCTGCTGTTGTACTAGACCCTTTTACTGGATCTGTTGAAGCATTTCTCCAAACACCAAACGGACTTATTCCAAATTCTACATTAGGATTAACTTTTTTTATAGATTTATGTAATTTTTTTCTATCAAATTATTTACATTATTTCTTCTCCAGTCACCTATACTAGCGAATTTAGAACCATATTTTTTTGATATTGTGCACTGTCTGGATATTCTTGACCTTTAACTTTGTATGGATAAAAATAGTCATCCATATGCACTCCGTCAATATCATAATTTTTAACAACTTCAACAATACTATCCACAACATAATTATTAACTTCTGGTATACCAGGATTCAAATAAACATGTCCTCCATAAATAACTGTCCAATCTGGTCTCTTTTTCCCAATATTGTCACTTGAAAGTTTTTCTCTTCCACCTGTTGCTGTCAATCTATACGGATTAAACCAAGCATGAAATTGAATTCCTCTTTTATGCGCTTCTTCTACCATAAATTTTTAAAGGATCATATCCAGGATCTTTTTCCTTGAGTTCCTGTTAAATACTCAGACCAAGGCGAATATTTTTGAAGGATAAAAGCATCCCCCGCAGGTTTTACTTGAACGAAAACTGCATTCATATTCCATTTTTTACATTATCCAAAAATAGTAATAAAATCCCTCTTTTGTTGTTCTACGCTAAGCCCCTTTTTTTGAAGGCCAGTCAATGTTACTAACACTTGCTACCCAAACACCTCTTAACTCTTGTTGATTAGCAACATCTGAATTTCTGTTGCTTGTAGCGTTACCTCCACCGATATTTCTAGCTCCAGCAATTATACTTTGAGCATTTAATGTCGTAGCGACTGATATAACCAATAGAGATACTGCCAATTTCTTTTAACAATGATTTCACTAAAATCTCCTTTCTAAAAAAACATTTTTCTATCTTCATTTTTAATACATTTTTTTGCAATTTTTTTCAAATTTATTTTTCAAAATTTTTTTAAATCTTTTTTTCCTTTTGCAAAAAAACAAGAAGAAATTAGTTACTCTTATTTATAGAAATTTTTTTCATTAAATAATATCAAAATCAATCAAAATTGGCAAATGATCTGACAACATTGTTTTTTTATAATCTTCACATCATTTATTTTTTATATTCTCTGAATGAAGCACAAAAATCCAATTCCTTTTTAGGCGACCAACTAGGAAAAAGTCGGCTTTCGATCTAAATTCGCACTTTTTCAGTTTCCCAGCTTTCATAAATAATTCTATCTCTTCAGTCCCCCACAAAGTATTAAAATCTCCAGCAACAATCATTGGTTTTTCACATTTTTCAATTAAACTAAACAATTGCACAAACTGTTTCATTCGAGTTTTTTTCCACCCAACGCCAAATGAACTAAAAAAATCACAACTCCATTAGTTTCAATTTCAATTATTAATTTTTTTCATTCCATTATCTAAATAATGAAATTTATGATTTACTATTTCTTTATTTGATAATAATGCATTTCCTTGTTTTTCGCACCATTGGAAATTTCATATATCTCGAATTTTCTTCGTATTTATACTGATAAATAAAATTTTTTTGTCTGTCATTTCACTCAAAAATCTCAGCTTGATTTTTTTGATTTCATACGAAAATGATCCTAAATCGACTTCCACCAGACCAACTATATCTGGCTTTTTTTGCCTTCTAATAAATTTTTCCTATTCGATCTATGTGTTTTTCAGAACGACCCAAATAACCTCTAATATGTTTAAATCTCTTTATTAAATACTTCCCCGTTCCATATCTTATGTTATACAAAAGAAATTTCATTTTAACTACTTCCTAACTAATCCTACTCCATCTCCAAACGGCAATAAGATAAAAATTATATTCTTTATTCAATTTTTGAATAAATTCTCTCAATCTTCTAACAATCGTTTTAAATCTTTTTTTGGAACATTTTTCGTCACTTTCGGCAACTAATCCTCTAAACATCAAATTATCTATAAAAAAATTATCCCATTTTTCATTCAATAATCCATAACTCATTTCAAAAAAATTTTTAAATATTGACCTTTTTGAAGCATCAATAAAAAAATAAAATCATATTTTTTTAGACTGATCTAATTTAGGAATTTCTTCCAACGCATCACCTAAAATCATCTCATTTTTTTATCTAACAATCCCAACTTCTCAAAAATTCTCTTTTGCTATTTCGTGTCTCTTTTCATCTATCTCAATAGTCGTTAATTTTCCGCCATTTTTTTGTTCGCAATTCTAGCCAAAAAAATAATCCCGAATAACCAGTTGCAGTTCCTATTTCCAAAATATTTTTTTGCATTAATATTATTCGCATTATAAATCATAAAATTTAAGACATCTCTCGTTATAATCGGAACCTTATCCTCCAAGCTCTCACGCTCTATTTTTTTCAACAATCTCATCATCAATCTCAAATAATTCCTGTGCATACTTCGATGATTCTAAAAAAATTTTCTATCATTTTTCTCTTTTCTATTTTTTTCTACTATTTTTTTACAAAATCTCTAATTTTTTTATTTTTTTAATCACTATTATTTAAATCATTTCTCCCATTTTTAAACATCGGAAGCATAACTGCAAAAAAATCACAAAACCAATTATCAATCCAATAACTATTATCGACAATGGCTCAAATAATTTTTAAAAAAATAATTTCACTTTTTCAGTCACTTTCTCATAATAAATCGTATTCAAATTTGAAAAAAAGCAGTTTCCACATTTCCAGTTTTTTTCACCAATACTCAAAAAAATTAACATATTCTCTATCAAAAAAATAAAGATTTCTAAAAAGCCTGTTGAATCGAAAATCCCTTTTTTTCCACCTTTTTTTATTATTTTTATCTCTGCATTCAACATCAAACTTTTTTTGAATTTGAAGTCAATTTTAAAGATTGCAACAAAGGAACATTAGCACTACTCAACATATACATATTTCTCGTAAAATTCAAAATACAAATATCTTTATACAATTTATCCACAATTTTAATCTTCAAGAGCAATTTTTTTCAATATTATAATTATTCCTTTTTATAAATAAAATTTGCCCCAAAGACAACCACTCCTGCTACAATTAATAAAAAGTAGCCCATTTTTTTATTTACAATTTCACTCAGACTCACAACTAACTGTGTTAATCCAGGCAACTGTTGCCCTATATCTGAATAAATCAAAACAAATTTTTGGAACTACTAATTTTTAATAAAATTATTACAATAATAAAAAGCTGTCCCCATTACTGCTAATGGATACACGCTCAAATTTCTTATTTCTTTTTTTATCTTTTGATTAAATTCATATTTTTTTCAGATAAATTTTTGAATATTATTTCCAAATTCCCTGTTTCTTCTCCAATTTTAATCATTTCTAAAAAAATTCTCTATTATCAGTAATTTTTCCTAAACGCTATTTGCAAAGAAACTCCTTTTTCAATTTGAAATTTTGTTTTCAAAATTTTTATTTTTTTAAAAATTTTTCTTTATAATTTCCGAAATTATTTCCAATGCATTAATCAAACTTATTTTTACCTTTTTAAAAGATAATACATCCCCTTTGTAAAAGAAAAAAATAATCTTTTTCTTTTTATTTTTTTCCTCATTTTTAAAAACTCTCATAATCCCCCCAGATGTAATTGTTTTTATTTTTTTATTATTTTTTTGTACCAACGCTATTTTTTTCCTAAAGCAATAGATCCAACAAATCCTGCTTCATCTCCAAGTCCAGGATAAACAATATAATTATCAATATCTTTTAATATCGCATCTTTTTGAACATAACCATTTAAAAACTCTTGAACATATTTTTCTTATGAATGGGAACATTTGTTTTTGTTTCATTACTCCACCACCCATAATTATTTTTTTGTGGCGATAAAATCAAAATATAGTTAACCAATGCTTGAGCCAAATAATATGCTTCCATTTCCCAAACTTCTGTTCTATCTGCTAATTCAATTCCTTTTTTTATTCCATCTAGCTTCAATCGCTGGTCCAGTCGCCATTCCTTCTAAACAGTCTTTATGAAACGGACATCTTCCTTCAAATTTATCATCTTTATGTCTTTTTAATAAAAAAATGTGTCCCATTTCGTGGATGAGTTAATCCTTGAACCATTCTTCCATTTACTACTGCTCCAGCACCAATTCCAGTTCCAACTGTGATATACATTACATTTTTTTAAACCTTCTCCAGCTCCCCACCAAGCTTCTGCCAATCTTTTCGCACCATTTACATCTGTGTCAAATTCCATAGGTACATCAAAAATGTTTTTCAATTCACCTATCATATTGAAATCACTCCAATAAGGTTTTGGTGTTTTTTTGTAATATAACCATAAGTTTCTGAACCTTTTACTGGATCAATTGGTCCAAAGCTTCCAACACCCATTACATCAAATTCTTTATCACTAAAATATTCAATAACTTTTTCTCATTGTTTCATCTGGAGTTGTTGTCGGAATACTTATTCTCTCAATAACTTCTCCATTTTCTTTTCCTAATCCACAAATAAATTTAGTTCCTCCAGCTTCAATTGCTGCAATTATTGCCATAAATTTCACTTCCTTCTTTATATTTTAATTCCTCAATCCCCCTTAATTGTTGAACTTAAAAATATTTATAATTTATTTTAATTCATTATGATAAAATTCCAAAAATTTCTTCTTTTTGTTGCTGTTGCTGTACCAATCTTAGCTACAACTATTCACGATGCCATATTTGCAATTACTCCAGCTTCATATAAAGTCGCACCTGCCGAAAGTGAAAGCAACAACGTCGAAATAAATGTATCTCCAGCCCCTGTCACATCAAAAACTTCCCTTGCCACAGTAGGAACCCTTTCATAATTCCCATCATACAATGAAAATCCTTCCTCGCTTCTTGTTAAAACTACACAATCTAATTGCAAATCTTTTTTTAACTGTTTCATCGCATTAGCAACTTCTTCTTCGCTATTAAACTTATTCAGTCCAAAATAGTCCAATATTTCCTTTCTGTTAGGCGTCATTGTCGTAACTCCAACATAATTTTTTTAAAAATTATGCGACTTAGGATCTACAACTATTTTTTTATTATGTTCTTTAGCTATTTTTTTATTATACTTTCAGAAACATATTTTGTTAAAAACCCCTTTATTGTAATCTGACAATAAAATTGCATCAATTTCATCAATATCTCTTTCAACTTTTTTTAATCAATGCTTCTTGAATTTCTTTAGAAATATTCGTATCTTTTTTCCCAATCCAATCTTAATAATTGTTGTCCTTGAGATAAAACACGACTTTTTTTATAATTGTTGGTCTAGAATCATCCACAACAATTCCATCTGATTCTATTCCTTTCACCTCTAATTCACTAGTAAATTTCTTCCCATTATCATCTTCGCCTATAACACCATAAACTCGCACTTGTCCTTCCAAACTTTTCAAGTTATTAGCAACGTTCGAAGCTCCCCCTAATACAAATCTCTCTTCCTCGATATTTACAACTGGCACTGGAGCTTCTGGTGATATCCGATTCACTTTTTCCAATCAAATATTCATCCAACATCATATCTCCAATAACCGCTATTTTTAATTTTTATTAAACTTTTTTTAGTATTTCTTCAAGCCTTTGAATTGATATCATATTTTTTCCTCTCTCAAAAATCATTTTTTTCTTTATTATTATACTATACAATTTCAATTATTTCATTAATTTTTATTTTTCTTTACTAAAAATTTTTAAAGTAAAAAAACTTAGTCTAAAAATAGTATCACATCAATTATCATTTTATTTCTTGAATAATCGCTTCAATTTCAATGTAAATATCTCTCATTTCCTTATTTTTTTCTTTTGATATTTAAATAATGGACCTATTATTGGAATACTCGACAGTATCGGTATTTTTTTCTAACCGTCTCTTTTTCCCACATTTTTGCTTCAACCCTCCAATAAACGTAGATCCTCCATTATTTAAAGTAATAGTCGTTCGAGTTTGATTTTTTTCTGTTTCGCTCCCGAAGACTCATTATAACTTGAAGTTAATTTAAAATTACTAATTTCTGTATCCATTTTCAAAATAATTTTCTTTTCTCCATTCACATTTTTTTATCTCGTGCAAAAATTTTTAAAAACTATTCCTGCTTCAGAAAATATCGGCTCAACATAATCTTCATTATTTTTTTCGTAATTTTTTTCTCCAATAATTACTTCCTCAGTTACTCGTAATTCTCCTTCTTCCTTCTCCATTATCATCAACGTCGGCATCGCCTCAATTTTTTTATATCTCCATTTTTCTTTCAACAAATTAAAATCAATCCCTAAAAAAATTTCCTCCCATCGAAAAAAATCGAACTAATTGAAACTTCTCCATTTAAAAATTTCCCAATCAAATTTTTTTCTATTTGGATTAGCATTTTCGGGGATTTATCGACCAATCAATTCCAAGTCTCTCAAATAAATTAGAGCTTGTATCAATTATCGTTCCTTTAATAATAACCTGTTCTTTTTGCCCTATCCAATGACTTAATAATCCTTTTCCAGTTCTAAAAATTTCTTCTCGTCCCCATTCAAAAATAATTTTATTATCAATTCCAATCATTTTAAAATCTTCAAACCCATCCAAAGCTTCTGAAATTTCCTTCGCATCTCCATAGTCCAAATAAATTTCCTTTATTTTTTTGTTACTACAGGTGTTACCACCTTTTCAATAACAGTTTTTTTGCACAGAATTATTTTTCAGATTTTTGATATTTCTCCATTTTTGATTTGTACTAGATGATTTTTTTGATTTTTTTATTATTCTGATTATTTTGACTATTTTTTTATTCTCTTTATTTTTTCAAATTTTTGCAATTCTGTCTGCAATTTTTTTAACTTTTTCCTTTTCAATATCTTCTCGATAGATAAAAATTTTTTTCCCATCCTATCTTTATCTTTTTTTATCCACATAATTATTAACACTACTCGAAAAAGTAATATTACATACAAAAAAACACAAAATTATTAACAAATTCTTATATTTTTCTTTTTTCATTCCCTCTCCCTTTTTACTTCTTTTCAACTCACTTCTCTAAAATTTATAATTTTACCCATTCTCTATTTTGCTGTATTTTTCAATATATCCCAATGAAATCTTATACGCCTCCTGTGTCAATTCAATATAACTCCGTGTCGTATCAATATTTTTTTACTCTTATTCACAAGATACAAAAATTTTTCCAAAATCATTCAAACTCCCACTCAACGTAAAATGAATATATTTCAGACTATACCCTTTCCTATCCCATAATTTCTCTGATTTCGAAATTTCTTTCAGTTTCAAACCGCTTTCATTCGAAAAAAATATACACCATTTTCTTAAATTGTGATTCATTTTTTTATCGAAAGAATTCAAATCTATCTATTAACATTTTTTTATTTTTCTCATAATCATTTTTCCATTTTCTCTTTATTTCTTGTCTTTTTCAACAAGAATCTCATCTATTTTATCCTCTAAATTTTTTTATTTTTCAACTATCAATTTCCCATCTTTTTAAAGTTTCCTTATACTTCGAATATTTATCATTCAGCCCAAAAGCGCTTAATAAAATCAAAACTAAAAAAACACCAAATTTTTTTAAATTCCCCATAATTTCTCTCAATTCCTCACTAAATTCCACATCTTCTAATTATCATTTTTTTCTTATCTATCATCGTATATTCGAACACAATTTCCTCATCATTATCCTTCAAATACCCCAATTCTGTACTCGAATATTTCCTCTCCAAATTATTCTCAAATTTCTCAAAATTTTTCAAATTTATTAACCGTTCCTCGAACAATCCATTTGTTATCGCTATAATTAATTTTTCGTATAATCCACGCCATTCCTACTATTTTTCAATCAAAAAAATTTTTATAAAACTGTAATACTCTTTTTCTTGTAATATTAGAATCTACCTCTTCCAATAGTGACAATTCTTTTGAATAATCGGGCAATTTCTCATTTTTTTACTCAAATACTCCTTCTCCAACTTTTTTTCGTCTCATTCTTCAATCGCTCATTCTTAGCCTTTTTCCCTTTCCAACGGTATCAAATTTTGTAAAAAAATATAACTCGCTCCTATCAGCAAAAATTACAGCTACATCTTTAACTTCAAATTTCTTTAAATTTTTTTATCATCAAAAAAACTTCTCTTTTTTTCAGAAAAATTAGGCTCCTCATACAATTCTGTCCCTAAAAATATCTCTTTTTAAATTATCCTCACTCAAACCAACTGTTTTCATGTCACTAAAATCATACTCTTCTAAATTCTCTAAATCATCAATTTTTAAATCGATCTCTTCAAACTCACTAATTTTTCGAGTCTTCAATCACAAACCTTAAACTTTTTTTCTCTCCAATCGTTAAAAATCTCAGTATCTTCATTTTTATTATAATTATAAATCGAAGTTATATCCACCTTTTATATCCAGTAATTTCTTTTTTTCCTGCTTAAATACATTTTTTTAAATTCCTCGATTTTTCTTCTTCTCAATACCAAAAGTTACATACTTGTCCTCAATGTGATTCAGAAAAAAATTTTTTTCTTCAAATATTTCATCTCTTTCATTTTCCAAAGAATTTTTTTCCTTTAAAATTTCCCATCTAAAATTTTTTCCTTAAAACTAATTTTTCGCCAATTTCTGAGTTCCATTTTTTTCAATATTTCCTTCAACATTTTTCTTCAATTTCATCATCAAAATTTTTCTATATTTTTTTAATATTATTATCTCCATAATCCGTTTCCATTCCTTCTATTTTTAAAATACGAAAAATGCAAAATCAAAGAAATTTCCACTTCTTCACTCAAACTATATTCATCTAAACTCTCTAAAACCGAACTCAAATCTTGATTTTTCATAAAAATAAATTTTCTCTTCTATAAATAAATATTTTTTTCCTCACTTCTAATATATATTTTAATTTGTTCCCTCACATTCTCTCCCCATTTATAACTTTTTATATCAAAACTACTACAAAAAAATCTCTAAAACCTAACTATCTTCACTCAACTAATTTCTAAAAAAATAAAATATCTTCTATAAAAATTTACTCTCGATTATTGTTATCTCAATTTCTTTCAAACTCTTTCGCCTAAAAGAAATTTTTCTCCTCATACTCAATTTCCTCGCCCAAAAACTTTTTCTTGAATAAATAATTTTTAAATTTCTGTAAACCCTCGTTTTTCCTTCAATGGAATCCCATATTTATTCCCATCTTCATCCATCACTTCTTTGATTCTATATCCTCCAACACTTTCAAAAACCAGAACTCAAATAAATCAACTTCTTTATCTCTATTTTACCTAAATTATCAATTCCTATATTTGAATCAAAAATACTTTTCTCTAGTTTCCAAATTTACATTTTCATTATTAAAATAAATCCCTTTTTTCATAATTCTCTCTAAATTTTTCCTCTTCCTTTTGAATCAAAAAAACTTTTTAGAAACTTTTTCTCTCTCTTCACCAACGAATTTATCTTAACCTTTTCCCTCACAAAATACATAAAATTAAAAGAAAATACTGTTATTATTGACAACACAATCAACACATAAATTAAACTTACTCCCCTATTTTTTTCTCAGACTCTTTCATTTTCCTACCTTCTCAAAACAACTATAATTCTCTATCAAAACTAAAATCTTTAAATTCTCTAAATATCAAAAATTTCTATTCTATAAAACTTTAATAAAAAAATTTCAAAAATCAAACACTCAAAAATTATAATCTCACTTTTTCCCCAAATATTTACTCTTTATAGCCAAAATACCACCAATCTTCTCAAAATTTATATCTTCGTACTCACCAATCAAAGATCTATTACCGAAATTAGGAAATCCACTTACCCTCAGAAATATACAATTTTTTTATTAACAATCTCCAACTTATAAAATATTCTATTCTTTTTTATAAATTATTTGATTATCTCTCACAAATAAATTCGTCTTCTCACCACTATAATCGAATTCCTCCAAATCTCTATCTTCGAGCTCTACCTTCACTTTCTCCAATGCAAAATAAATATTCTCATCCATTTTCTGACTATTCTTTTTCACATTCTCAATTATAGCAACTCTCTTTAAAAAAAATACCGCAATAACCGACACTAAAAACAGAAAATATCAACATACTAATCAAGACTTCCACCAACAAATATCCCTTTTGTTTTATCACATTTTTTTATATCTCTGCTTTTTTCCCATTCTCTCGCAACTCACTCTACTTTTCCCCTTTTTATCCCCATCTTCTTTAGCCCTCTATCTCACAACTTCTTTACTCTTTTACCTATTTCTCATACTTCATATAAATTTTTTTCATCCTACTCAAAACAACATTCTTTTTCTCAATTTTACCACTCTCTAAATAAGACAATCTCTCACTCATTCACCTACATTACGAAATCTTCGGAAAATAATACCTCTTTATCCCATCAATCTCAATCTCAAAAAAATATTCCTTCTCATTATTTTCATTAACATAGTAATATTCTGTTGAAGATACCTTCACTTTTTTTATTCTTTTTCAAATAAATCATTTCCTAAAATTCTATATTTATCATCAATCATAAATCTACTATAAAATTCCTGCATCCCTTTGATATCATACTGTCCTTGAAAAATTAAATATCTTCAAATAATCAACACTTCTCAATAATTCCAACATATTTTCACTTTGCAAGTTACTCTTTTTTTCATCATCTGATTTCACATTCACTCTAAATGTCTTCAAAAAAATATTCGCTATTGGAAACAAAAACACTTACAATAAAAAAACATCGAAAGCAAACTCTCTATAAGCATTTCTCCACTATTCTTTCCCAAACTTCCTCCCCCTCAATAATAACCAGTCTATTCAAATCAATAATAATCAACCTATTCAAATATTTTTTTAAATAATTAATATATTCTTTATTATCTTTTTTTACAATTTTTAAAAACAATTTTTCTAGAATTTTTCAAATAATTTTTTAAAAACTAGCATCTTTTATTTACAAAAAAATATTTTTTTCACTATTTGATTTTTTTCTACTATCTCTTAAAACTATCATCTATTCCCCATTTTTTTACTTATCCATCACATAAAAAAACTTTTCAAATAACAAATAATTCAAAAATAATATACGGAGCAAATGGAACATACTCTCCTCTTTTTCCCTCTCATCCTCCAATAAACCAACACCAAAACCACAATAGTCGCCGACAAAAAAATATAAATTCTGATAAAAAAATAACACTTGTCTAAAATCTCTATACTTCAACAACCCACCTATGACAATCATTAATTTTTACATCTCCAAATCCAATCAATTCCTTTTTAAAAATAGTCCTCAACTATATATAAAATCAATAACGGCATCGAAAACGCACACCATCCCAAATACACCTTTTTCAAAATTATTTCTCTCAATACCAAGCAAAAATCCCAATAACTAATAAGATTACTAAATCTCTATCCTTAATAATTTTTCTCTAAAAATCTATAAAACATATCCTTACTAAAACAACATATTTTTATCAATCCTAAACAAAATCCTAACATCTATTTTTCTTATCTCTTCTCCAGGAAAAAGCCTTACTGCTACTATTAATTTTCGCATAAACCTCCCTTTATCATAAATAACAACTCCTTCAATATTTTCCTATCTTAAAATTACCATTATTTTTGTAGTCCAATTCTAATCTATTCAAATTATCATATTCTTTCAAAACATCTTGCAAATTTTTTTAGGTAAATCACCACCATTATCAACACTCCAAGAAGTCGAACTATTATTCAAATCTGCAATCGCGCCAACAACCTTACTTCTATTAGCCTTATTTAAATATTTCCCAACTTGCGGTATCGCAATCGCCGAAATTATAGTAATAATCGCAACTACTAAAAATAACTTCAATCAAAGTAAATCCCTTGTTCTTTCTTTTTAATTCCTTTTTTTCAAATAACCCATTCCCTTTCACCTCTTTTTTTAATTTATTTTTAATATTTATACTATATTTTTTTAGAAATGTCAAATATTTTTTTATTTTTTTCTATATTTTGAAAATAAAAAAATAAATTTTTTTCCCAGTAATAATCACACTTTTGAATATTTCCTATAATTTAAAGAAATTTTTTTATATACAAATGAAAAATGAGAAAAGTAAGAAAAAAAATATATTAAGTGAGTTTAATAAAAAAATAAATTTTTTTCTCTGTAAACAAAAGAAGATATAATATCTTCTTCCATTGTCTTTATCTTAACTTTTTATTTATTTACTTTCATAGTTTTTTTAATAAAATTATTAATTTAAATTCTGAATTTTTAAATGGTACGGCCTAGGGGGATCGAACCCCTGTTGCCAGGATGAAAAACCTGGAGTCCCTAACCACTAGACGAAGGTCGCAGAACTCTTTCTTGGTGGATCCAGCTGGACTTGAACCAGCGACCGCTCGGTTATGAGCCGAGTGCTCTAACCAGCTGAGCTATGGATCCTTAATGGCGTACCCGAAGAGATTCGAACTCCTGGCCCACGGCTTAGAAGGCCGTTGCTCTATCCAACTGAGCTACAGGTACACATCATTATTTTTTTCTTTATTAAAATGGTGAGCCATACTGGGATCGAACCAGTGACACCTTGATTAAAAAGTCAAGTGCTCTACCGACTGAGCTAATGGCTCTCAATTTGGAGCGGGAGACGAGGGTCGAACTCGCGACATTCAGCTTGAAGGCTGACGCTCTACCAACTGAGCTACTCCCGCATATCTTTTTGTGGTGCCTCGGGCCGGACTTGAACCGGCACGGAATTGCTTCCACAGGATTTTTAAGTCCTGTGCGTCTACCGATTTCGCCACCAAGGCATATCAAATACTTTTTAATGGTGCCCAGACGCGGAATCGAACCACGGACACAGGGATTTTTCAGTCCCTTGCTCTACCGACTGAGCTATCTGGGCAAAATGGCGGGTGAACTGGGATTCGAACCCAGACATCTTGCGATTTCGCCGGTTTTCAAGACCGGTCCCTTAGCCGTTCGGACATCCACCCATACTAAAAGCAAATAATTATTATTAATTTAAATTCTAAATTTTTAATGGTACGGCCTAGGGGATCGAACCCCTGTTGCCAGGATGAAAACCTGGAGTCCCTAACCACTAGACGAAGGTCAGCAGAACTCTTTCTTGGTGGATCCAGCTGGACTTGAACCAGCGACCGCTCGGTTATGAGCCGAGTGCTCTAACCAGCTGAGCTATGGATCCTTAATGGCGTACCCGAAGAGATTCGAACTCCTGGCCCACGGCTTAGAAGGCCGTTGCTCTATCCAACTGAGCTACAGGTACACATCATTATTTTTTTCTTTATTAAAATGGTGAGCCATACTGGGATCGAACCAGTGACACCTTGATTAAAAGTCAAGTGCTCTACCGACTGAGCTAATGGCTCTCAATTTGGAGCGGGAGACGAGGGTCGAACTCGCGACATTCAGCTTGGAAGGCTGACGCTCTACCAACTGAGCTACTCCCGCATATCTTTTTGTGGTGCCTCGGGCCGGACTTGAACCGGCACGGAATTGCTTCCACAGGATTTTTAAGTCCTGTGCGTCTACCGATTTCGCCACCAAGGCATAATTGTTACCTCTCTTATGTTTTTTTCACAACTACTTGGTTAGTATATCATAGCCTTTTTATTTTTTTGTCAACACTTTTTTTATATTTATTTTTTTCAATCCCCTTTAATTCATTAGTTTTTTTAGAATCAAAGGGATCAAATTATGTGCTTTTTTTATTCGCTTTCAACATATTTTTGTTATTATTTCTTTTTGCTTTTTTTCAGCTATTTCTTCATATGAACCTTCTGGTTTGATTGTATCTAGGACTGCTACTTTTTATTTTTTTAGGTTTAGGGAATTTCATATATCTTGAATATGCTTCAAATCCTCCTTTTTATTCCTAAACATTGTACATCTACCCCTAATTCTTTAGAAATAATTGCGAATACTTTTTTTAAATTCGGCAACTTTTCCATCTTTTTGTTCTTGCACCTTCTGGGAAAAATTAACACATTTTTTTCCACTTTTTTTAAATATCCTACAATTTCCTCTACACTTTTTTCTGATGTTTTTTTATTTATATCAATCAAAATTACATTTCCATTACTTACTAATAATTTTTAGAGGAAATTTTTTTGAAATACCAGTCTATTGCTAAAAAAATATTGTGTTATAAAAGGATTGATTTTGGTAGCAAACTTCCTAAAATTAATGGATCAATGAAACTTTGGTGGTTTGAAACATAAATTTTTTTGGTTTAGGATCTAATTTTTCTCTTCCATTTCTTTGGATTCTAAAATATACTTTTATTATTACATCTAAAAAAATACTTTTTAAAAATTTTTGTAATCCAACGATTTTTGTCATCTTTTATTGGCTTAGCTTCTTCGATTATTTGTTTCCAATTTATTTCATTATTTTTCAATTTTTCACTGCTTTTTTTCATTAATATATTCTGATAAAAGTTTTTAAATTAGGCATTTCAGCGAATTTTTCTTCATCTAACTGCAATCCAAAATTATTTTTCGATATAGGCAAAAAAATTCAACTATATCTAGTGAATCCATACCAATTTCTAATTCTAGATTTTCTTCTGGTTGAGGTTCAATTCCTTTTTGCTTTTTTTCACATATTCTTTTAAAATTTTATATACTTCATTGTCTGGTTCTGCTACTTTTTGCTTTTTTTACAACATTTTTGTTCGTATAAATTTGGAAGCATGAATCTTCGTAATTTACCGACTCTTGTTTTTTTGGTAATTCTTCTTCAAAAACTTTATAATCTAACACTTTTTTTCATAATTGTGAGCAGATAAATTATAATCTTCAACTATATTTTTTTATATAAGTTTTTACGTTATTGATATTTCTTTTTCTACATTCTAATAAATCGTGAATTATTATGGTCTGCTAACTTATTTTGATGATTGAAAATTCCTGCTTCTTTTTATTAATTTATCACTTTTTAGCTATTAATCTGTTTTCAAGAGTTTCGGGATCAATATTTTTCCCATTTGATAGGACAATCATACTATTTCTTCTTCCAATTATAGTGATGTAGCCTTCTTCGTCTATTTTTTTGCTAAATCTCCTGTTTTGAACCAACCGTCTTCTGTCATTACCTCTGCTGTTTTTTTCTGGCTTGTTGTAATATCCTTTTCATAACGATAGGGCCTTTCACCCAAAGTTCTTCATTCTCAATTTTTACATCAACGTTGTATAATTTTTTTCCAATTGTTCCGATTTTTTTCTTTCTTTTTTTGAATTTACAGCGATAACTGGCGAAGTTTCTGTTAATCCGTATCCTTCCAATGAATAAATTCCTAAAGTTTCATAAAAATCTAGTAATTTCTGGATCTAATTTGGCTCCACCTGCAACGATGAAATCTAAATGTCCTCCAAATTTTTTTATGAACTTTTTGAAAATACTTTTTCTTTTTTTAGAGGAATAGATTTACTTTTTACTCATTATTTTTGAAAATTGTTCTCGTTATAAATTTTGCATCTATTTGTTGTTTTATTCCATCATAAAATAGTTTAAATACTCTTGGAACTCCTATTAATGCAGTTACTCTATTTTTTTCTAATGCTTCAAAAAAATCTCTTTACTTGCAATTTTTTTCTTACAAAAACTATTGAAGTTTGGTATCTTAACATTAAAAAGAACCGTTGCTGTTAGTGGTAAAACGTGATGAAACGGCAATAATGCTAAAATCTGATCTCTATGATCAAAAAAATTCCTTTTTCATAAATTCCTTCCATTTCAGTCATTAAATTATTGTAAGTTAACATAACTCCTTTTTGGTGATCCTGTTGTTCTCGACGTATAAAGCATTGTCTGCTGTTTGATTCCCTTCTGGATTTCTTAACTCAAATTCAGAATTTGCAATTTTTCATTTTTTTCAGCATCAATTTTTAAAATTATCTACATTCAAAACTTTTTATATTATCTTTAAAATTATAATTTGAAATTGCTTCTAAAAATATTTTTCTGTTTCGTTTGAACACATAATTATATCTGGATTTGAATCTTCCAATACATACAAAATTTCTTTTTGGAGAACTTTTGTGCATCAATTGCAATGGCGACTGAATTTTTTTATCCCAAATTGTAAAAGAAACTATAAATCCACTCTGGTCTATTTTTCCATTATAATTAATCCAAATTTATTTTTCTTCTAAATTTATAAAATTATCTGAGTAATATTTAATGTTGTTTACTAAATCGATATAATTAATGTGATTATTTTTCAAAAATCAACTAATGCTAATCTCTCGGTTTTTTTCTAAAAACATAACTTTCCTCCTAATATTTTTTTCAAATTTTATTTTTGAAATCTTTCTTCTCTTTTCTAATTTTTTTAATGCTTTTTTTACCATAATTTTTTTGTAAAATTCGGCTATTTGCTTTCAATGTAGTATAACATAATTTTAATAATTTTTTTATATCTATTTATTATTTTTCAATTTTTTTCTGTTATATAAAAAGAGAACTTATAAAATTAAATTTTATAAATTCTCTCCCTTTTTAATATTTTATAAAAAAATAAAAAAACTTTTTTTAGATAACTCTTTCAAAAATTTCATAAATTATTTTCGATTCTATAATAAATTTATTCCATTTTTCTTCGCAAGTTTTTTACAATATCGTCTGACCAAATTGAAGCTTGAACTTCTCCAATATGAGCTTTTTGTAATAAGAACATACAAATTCTTGATTGTCCGATTCCTCCACCAATTGTTAATGGTAATTCTTCATTTAACAATAATTTATGGAAGTCTAAATTTTCTCTTTCTTCTAATCCCAATTCTTTTTAATTGTTTTTCTTAATGAATCTTTGTCTACTCTGATTCCCATTGAAGATAATTCCAATGATCTGTCTAACACTGGATTCCACATGATTAAATCTCCATTTAATTCCCAATCATCATAATCTGGTGCTCTTCCGTCGTGTCTTTGTCCCGAAGCTAAAACTTTTCCTATTTGCATAATGAAAATAGCTCCTTTTTCTTTTGCGTAAACATTTTTCTCTTTCTTCTGGAGTTAATTCGAGGTATAAATCTTCTAATTCTTGAGATGTTACAAATGTTACTTCTTCTGGTAAGAATTTTTTTCTGCTTTTTTTCATATTTTTTTCAGCTAACATATTTTTGAGTTTTTTTGAATACGCTGAAAATTTTTTTCTTACAGTTTCTTTTTAATGTTTCAACATTTCTAGTTTCTTTTTGTTAAAACTTTTTTTCCCAATCCCATTGGTCAACGTAAATTGAATGTGTATTGTCTAAATCTTCGTCTCTTCTTATTGCATTCATATCAGCATAAATACCTTTTTCCAGCTTCTACTCCATATCTTTTCAATGCCAATCTTTTTCCATTTTGCTAATGAATGAACGATCTCAATTGTTTCTCCTGGAATTTCTTTCATTTCAAATGCAACTGGTCTTTCCACACCATTTAAGTTATCATTTAACCCTGTAGCTTTTTTTACGAATAACGGTGCTGAAATTCTTGTTAAACTTAATGTATTTGCTAATTCTCTTTCAAAAAAATCTTTTGTCAATTTAATTGCAATTTCTGTTTCCATAATATCCCATTTTTGGATCATAATTTTTTTGGTACAATTGTTTTTTTGCCATTTTCTTCTCCTCGTTTTTACAAATTTTCATATTTTTCAATAACCGTATAATAACACACATAAAAAAATCTGTCAAATTTTTTTGAATTTTTTATTTTTTTCAGCTAGATATTTTTGCTTTGCTTTTTTTAGTATAATATTTATAGAATTTAATATTAACGAAGGAGAATTTATGAAAAAAAGTATTGTTTGTTTGTCTAGGAAATATTTGTCGATCACCAATGGCTGAGGCTGTTTTTTTAGAAAAATGGTTGAAGATGAGAATTTATCAGATAAAATTTTTTTATTGATTCAGTCGCGACAAGTTCTTGGGAGCATGGAAATCCTGTTCATCATGGAACAAGAAAACGTTTGGCAAAAAGAAGGAATTGGTGTGGACGGAATGTTTTCACGTATTTTTAAATGATAACGATTTGACTTTTGATTATATTATTGGAATGGATGAGAGCAATATTTCTAATATTAAGAAATTTTTTTAAATAATCGATTTAATGGCGAAGTGAAAATGCTTCTTGAATATGCTGGAGAAAAACGTGAAATTGCAGACCCTTATTATACTGGAGATTTTTGAAGCTACATATAATGATGTTTACAAAGGTTGTAAAAGCATTGTTGGAAACTATAAAAAAGAGATTTAACAAAAATTTTTTTGAATATTTGTGATATAATATAAAAAAAGATATATTATTAATTTTTATAAAAAAATTAGGAGGAGAAAAAAATGGCATCAACTAAAACTCATATTGGAAAAATTTAATTTTTGAAAACTGTTTTTATGAATGCGACTGGAGTTTACTGCTTTGATAGAGAGGAATTAGAGAAAATTTTAAATTCTGAAGCTGGAACTTTTGTTACGAAAACTGCTACGCTAAGTCCTAGAGATGGAAATCCTACACCTCGTTACCAAGATGTACCTTTAGGAAGCATTAATTCAATGGGATTACCAAATTTAGGATTTGATTATTATTTGGAATATTTGTTGGAATTGCAAAAAAACTCATCCAGATCGTACATTCTTCTTTTCACTAGTTGGAATGTCGCCCTGAAGATACTCATACTTTATTGAAAAGAGTGCAAGAAAGCGAATTTAACGGACTTGTTGAATTAAATTTATCTTGTCCTAATGTCCCTGGAAAACCACAAATTGCCTACGATTTGGAAACTACAGAAAAAAATTATTGACAGAAATTTTTTTCTTTTTTTCAAAAAAACCTTTAGGTATAAAATTGCCACCTTACTTTGATATGGTTCATTTTGATCAAGCGAGACTGTATTTAACAAATTTCCGTTAACTTTTATTAATTGCGTTAATAGTATTGGAAATGGACTTATTTTTAGATGATGAAACTGTTCTTATTAAGCCTAAAAATGGATTTGGAGGAATTGGAGGAGAATATGTTAAACCTACTGCTCTTGCGAATGTCCATGCATTTTATAAAAGATTGAATCCTTCTATTCAAATAATCGGAACTGGTGGAGTTCTTACTGGAAGAGATGCCTTTGAACACATTTTATGTGGTGCTAGTATGGTTCAAATTGGAACTACTTTGCATAAGGAAGGTCCTGAAGCATTTAAGAGAATTACTGAAGAATTAAAAGCCATTATGGATGAAAAAAAGGGTATAAAACTATTGAAGACTTTAGAGGAAAAACTTAAATATTTGTAAGAATTTAAATTTTTTTGTAAATTTTATAAAAAAATGAAACTGTACCAAATAATATATTTAATAATCAGTTTCATAGTTTGAATATAATTAAAAAAATTGGAATAAAGAACTGGAATAAAGAATAAAAGGGTGATTAGTCTGAAAAAGAATATTTTTTTATTTTTAATATTAGTTATTAGCAGTTTTATTTTTCTCTAAAGATTTAGGCTACATTATTAAAGATAATACCGTAGTTTATAGAGAAGAAATTGAAGGTACTAAAAAAAGAATACGAATTACCATTCATTAATAAAGAAAAATTTTTGAAATAATTGATGATATTTATGCTAAAAAAATAATATAAATGCTTTTTTTATAAAAGGGAGAAGAATAGATTTTTTTCTGATCCAAAGACATTTACGGTGTTATCACAAAAATATAGCTAAAGATAAATATAGAATTTTTTTATAACGGTGAGATTTTTAAGTAATAATTTGAACACAAAGGATATAGAAGTAGTCAATAAATATTATATAAAAGATAAATACTATTACTATGGAATTAATGAATATAAAAGTAAAGATTATTCAGTTTATGGAAAAAAATTTTTACTAATAAAAAAATTTAGCAAAAAAATAACAAATAGAATAAAGATAACTCCAGATATGAAAAATACAGGATGAATATTTAATTTCAAAAGAAAATATCTATTATTTAGGTAAAAAAATAGACAATATTGATTTGAATACTTTTCAAAAATTTAAAGTATGGAATATCAAAAGATAAAAAAATAATATTTACTTTAATGGAATTAATATAAAAATTTTTTTAAATGGAATTGAACTAAAAGACAAAGATTTAAAAAAATATTGGCGAAAACTATTTTAGAAATAAAAAAATAATATTTATATTGTTACTGATTCTGATATAGATAATGAATTTTTGGATTTATAAACTTAATTTAAGTTCTGATTTGTTAGATTTCAAGGTAATTTCAAAAGATTATTTTTATAAATAATGGAATAGGTTATTATAAAAACTGATCAAATTGGAAAAAAATCGATGAGAAAACTTTTTAAAATAATCAGAGATAAGTATTCAAAAGATAAAAAAATAATATCTATTTTGAAAATAAAATTATAAAAAAAATGTTGATAAAAAAATACATTTGAGATTTTTAGGCTATGATTATTCAAGAGACAGAAATAATGTTTACTATCGTGATAAAATTTATTTAAATTTTTATTCCTAAAGAAATTCAAGTAATTGATAAAAATATTTTTTTAGTTACAGATGATAAAGTATATTTTTAAATCTGACAAGAAGTCAGAAATAAAAAAAGATTTTTTTCAAAGTAATAGATGATAATTTTATTGCAATAAATGATGAAATCTATTATTTTTATATTAGATGGTGGACTTCACAGTTTTTAGAGTAGAAAAACTCAAAAAAATTTAGGAATATAGGTTTTTAATTTTTTTATTCTGATGATAGTAATATTTATTATTATGATAAAAAAATTAAAAAAATAGATAAAAAAATTCAATTAGAATAATTAATAAAAAAATTATATTAGTGATAAGAATAATATTTTTTTATAAAGACAAAAATATTAGAAAATATTGATAGGAGTACATTCGAAGTTAAAGATGAAGTTAATTCAAGAGATATAAATGGAAATTACATTGATAGATGTTATAATATTTTTCACTGAATATTGCAATGAAGAATATATCCCCGAAATATATTAACATTATAATTATATATAAAATGAAAAAAATAACTGGAAACATCAGAAAAGTGGAAATTATATCGAAGCAAAAAGGAGCTGTCTCAAAATTTAATCATTTTAAGATAGCCCCTTTTATTTAACTTTTAATAATTTTTATTGTTTATAAGTGTTACATCTATTCAACCAACCTTGCAACCACTTTTTTTCTCGTTTCTAGCAGGATCTGAATTTTTTTAACTCTTCTCTCCAACACAAATTTTTGCCGAATTACTGAATTCTACTAAAAGTCGCTTTTCCAGTTTCAGTACCTTTCATATTTTTCCAAGACTTGTAATAATCCCCATCCTTCTCCTTTTGTAATTTTTCAGTTGCTGTTGTTCCTTCTCCTTTAAAAATTCACATAATCAATTAATGGATAAAGTCCATTTGGTGAATTGGCAACTCTATAAAATTGTTTTTTTCACATTTTCTTTATCTTTCGCAACGGCTAACATTTTATTAAGTGAATCTTCCAATCTCTCGAAAAATAAACTCAATTTGAACATCTTTTTGTATTATAAAGAAAAATTGATCAATTCTTGAATATCTGCGTTTTTTTCTGTGCTTTTTAAAGCATCAAATTCTTTTTTTATTTTTTTCCAAGGTGCATACTGATTATTTTTCCAAAATTTTTTTGGCAATTTTATATTTTTTTGATTTATAAAATTGTACTAATGGTGGAAAAACTTTCTTCAAATGCTCCCTTTTCACCTTTTTATACCAAATAAAGTGACCAATTCCTAGTGATGGAAAAATTTTTCTCCAGAATTCCATGAAACTAAATTATTTTTTTCACTCCACCAGCTTCATTTTTTTAAAAAAATTTTTCTCAGCAACAACACTTAATTCCTCTTTTGAAATAGATAAATTTGCTTTTGTTTTTCTTGATTTATTGTTGGTTGTACTGGTATTTCTGTATTTTTTTGAGATTTCTCTTTTTAGTATTTTTTTATTTTTCTTTTTGTAGTTCCATTGTTTGTTGTCTCTTGCGAAACTGTTTTTGGTTTTCTTTTAAAAAAATTCCTGCTTCCAACGAATTACTCGAACAAGCAAACACTATAATACTCGCCAATCCTAAAGTTAAAATTTTTATTTCCTTTTCTTTTCATATTTTTTTCAAGATTTTTATAAAATTAATTTACAAAAATCTAACTCCTTTCTTTTTTCTGCTACTAAAAATGTGTTAAATTATTATCAACACACTAGAATGTTGCTGATTCAACGAACATACTTTTTGATAAAATATCTACTTGTATTTGTTTTTTTGCTCTCCACAGCCGTGAATTCCCGACTAGCCATCGGTACATATAATATATTCTGTTTCGCTAAATCGTAGTATTCTCCTTCTTTTTTTATTTAGAATATATTATTTATGTCAATATTGTATATTGTGTAGAATTTCTCAAATTAAGACTTGCGTTGTAGTCTCTATTTATTTCAATTCCACAACAGCTACATTTATAAATTCTATCTTTTAATTTAAAATCTTGTTTTTTTGTTTCCACAGTTACTACATAACTTAGAACTCGGATAAAATGTGCTTACAATTCTTAATTCAATATTTTTTTCTTTTGCATTTATTCAAAAGTTTTTGTTCTAAATTCATAAAAATTTTTTTGTTGTGAAATTACTTTTTGATAAATGTCTATTTTTTTCATCATATTAGAAACTTTCAACTCTTCTATTGTTATATATTTTAACTTGGTTTTTTTGTTAACATATTAACAACTTTATTAACATAATCATTTCTAATACAATTTAATTTTAAAAAAACAATTTAGCTATCACTAATTTTTTTGCTTTTTGAAAATTTTTTTACATTCATAAAGATTTTTTTCCCCATTTTTTTACAAGACAAATATTTTTCTTGATTTTTTTCTTTTGCCCTCTTTTTTTAGTTTTTCAATTTTTTTCTAACTTTAAAAGTTTTATTAATATTCTTAAAAATTTGTCCATCAGAACAAGTTGCAAAAATCTTTTATTCCTAAATCAATTCCTATTCCTTCTTTTGGATTCCAATTTTTTTGAAATTGAATTTTCAATTTCTTTTTTTCATTTCTAAAATAAGCGACAAAAAGTAACGATTTCCTTCTTTTTGAAATTGTAGCACTTTTTTATATTTGTATTTTTTTAGGAATATATCCATATTCTTTTTAATCTTACAAATTTCAAAGTAGGAATTTTTTTATTTTTGTGCCTATAAAATTCAAAATCAGTTTTATTATTTTTTAAAAAAATAGCATTTTTGATTATTATGACTTTTCTTTTTTTAAATTTTTGGAAAGCTCGATATTTTGTTAAAAAAATCTTTTTAAATGCTTTTTTTCACTATTCATTATAGCTTGTTTATTAGATTTTTGATGAAACATCTTTTATCCAAGATTTATCGGGATTTTCTTTTATAAAAAAATATTATTTATATATTTTGAGAATTCAAATCCTGTAACAAATCTTTTTTTCTTTTTCGTAAATTTCTTTGTTATATGCTATGTAAAAAAATTATAAAAAAATCTTCCTGTTCCAATAGTTCTGTTAATTTTTTTCGATTTGTTCAGCTGTAGGTTTAATTTCAATTTTTTTATTCCTTTATAATTCTTCATCGTTTTTTTATCTTTTTTTATATTTTTTTAAGTCCATCTATTCTACAAGAAAAGATTTGAATAATTGAAATTAAGTCTTCTACAAGTTCTTGTTTTTGGTGATAAGGTTTGATTATTTACCACAATAATTTCACTTCCTTTTGATTTTTAAAAAAATTATCAAACCAGCTATAACCAAATCTAACAAATCTATCTTTATAAGAAATTAATATTTTTTTGTTTTTTTCAGAATATAAAATTGAATTAAATCCTTTCCTATTGTAATCTAACCCACTTCCAATATCTGTTATAATGTTTGAAACAATATAGCCTTTAGCATTAGCATATGTTTTTAGAAATTCCACTTGATTTTTTTAGATCATCTTTTTGATTTTTGGTTAGAAACACGAGCATATATAATTACATCGTTTACTTGATTTTCAACATTTTTCTTGTTGAATACCCATAATATTATAATAATCTTCTTCTGTATAATATCTTCTATTCGTTGGGGTTCTACGTGCTTTTAATATCCCTTCTCTATCCCATCTTTTGCAATGTATTTACAGTTCTTCCTATCATTTTTACCAAATTCATTTGGCTTTATATATTTTATTCATATCAATATGATAACATACTTTTAAATATTTATCAATATTTTTTTAAAAACTGTTTTTTTATCTCCTTTTTATGAAAAAAATCTATTCATTACCCGATTCGTCACTTATCTCACAATAATTATTATAAATATTATTTTTTTATCTCTAGCCAACGGCTCTCCTGTATCTTGATCAGTAACTATATCAAAAGTTTGACTATCTGCTCGTTTCAAGACTTTATTTGTACAATACACATTGTTTTTTTATCTTTTGCATAATACTCGTTTAATGCTATGAAAGTATTTCTGTTTGCCTTGTTAACTTTCAATAATTCTTCTGTATTTGAAAAATCATAATAATAAATATTGTTTTTTTATCTTTTCCATAGTATTCATTATACATTGCAAAATGATGGTGCATCCACATTATTGAAAAACTTTTTATCTTGTGTTTTTGTATCATTGTTTCCTTCATATTGTAAAGAAAAATAAATATACACTGTCATCATCTTTTATAAAAATTCCCTTGTGGCGTACTTTTTTTACAATTTTAAATCCTTCTGGATGTACAGATTCAATTTTTTTCACCATAATAATACACATTGTTTGCATCTTTCGAATATCCTTCAGTCAAAACAGCAAATGTTCCTGTATCTGCCAATGGAATTTTCATAAATTTATCTTTTCTTGACAAATCATAATAGTATACGTTGTTTTTTTATCTTTAAAGTACCAATCATCTAGTACTTCAAATGAATCGAGATCTATCGTAGGAATTGCTTCCAATTTTTGCCAAGTTGTATCAATTGGATCATTTATTGTAAATAAATATACACTATTTTTTTATCTCGTAAGAAATACATTGAATAATTTTCTAATAAAATATCAAATTTTTTTCGAACTAATTCCTTTCAACTTACTATTTTTTTAAAATAAACATCTTTTTTTATCTTTTTGAAAAATAATTATCAAATATTTTTAAAATGATTTCGCATCTGCACCTTTCATTTTAGAAATTTTTTTGTCGATGCATCGTAATAATAAACATCTCCCTTGTCCCTCGTATACATATAATAATCGGGATCAATAATACTGAAATTTTTTTAGGATCCGCACCTTTTACTTCTTCAATCGTTCTATCTGGATTCAAAACATTTACAACATAAACTCTTTTTTATCCTTCACATACGGACTTCTAAAAATCTAGGGTCATCGTTTCCTTTTACTGTTTCAAATGTCGTCTGTCCACTTTATTTAATTTTTAAACCAATATAATAAATTTTATTATTACTTTTTAATATATACGAATTTTTTTACCTCAAAAATTTTTGAGGATTATATCTATCTATTACATTCAAATTATAAAAGATATTGTTGTTATCTCTCGCATAAATTGTATCTGGTATCAACTCAAATGTTTGCGGATTCGCTTTACTTACTACTTTATTTTTTTGATAAACATTATTTTTTTATCTTTTGAGTACTCATAATCAAGTACTTCAAATGTTTTTAGAATCTGCGCTTGGAATTTTTCACTCCATTATAGTAGACACCATTTTTTTATCTTTACTGTAAAAAAAGGATAATCATTAATTGCCTCAAATGTTAACAAATCCGCACCTTTTTATAGCTTTTATTACCATAATAAATATTTTTTTACCATCTGTAGCATAAGAATCACTTAATGCATTAAATGCCTTTTGGATTTGCATCTTGTATAGGTTCCGACAAATAGTAAACATTATTTATATCTTTTTGAGTATCCTTTATTTAAAATTTTTAAATGTTGTCGGATTAGAATTTTTCCAACACTATTCCTTCATAATAAACTTTTTTTATTATCTTTTGAATATCCATTTTTTTCAATACTTCAAATGATGCTAAATTTACTCCTTGTAATTCTCTTATTTCCAAATCAGTGAAAGCATATATTTTTTTCATTACTTTGAACATATACAACTCCATCATCCTCGTCATTATAGATTTTTAAGGTCTCATGCATTCAAATCGTGAAAAACTTCATCTTTATAATACACATTATTTTTTTATCCTTCGACAATTGATTCGCTAAAACTTCAAATGTTGGCAAATCAACTCTTTTTCATTTCCAAGTTCATAAAAAAATATTTTATTATCATCTGTTACATAATTATTTCCTAAAACTTTGAAATTATTTACATCTAAATTTTTTTACTACAAGATTATTATTATAATAAACTTTTTCCATCCCTCGCTTTATATTCAGAAAAACCTATATTTCCGAATAAAACCATCATTCCTATTAATTTAAATATCTTTTTTTGCATCCTACTGTACTCCTCTAGTTCCACACTCCAAACCTTTTTAATTTTTTATTCATTTCATTTTTAAGGCTTTTATTTTTAACTATATTCTATTATATCACATTATTTATTTTTTTATCGACATTGAAGGAATAAAATAATTGAAGATTGTATTTTTCAATCTAAGATTTTTTTATTACTAATAAAATGAAAAAAACTGCACTTGTGTTTCTTAGAATGTGCGACTTTTTCACTTTAATTAATTTATCTTTTTTTATAAACCATTTTTCTTGCTGGTTCTCTTTTTTACATAAACCACTTTGTTTTTTTAGAATTTTTTTCTTTTTTTATTTGATTTACTCTTCTTGTAATTCTTCTAGAATTTTTCTCTTCACATAAACTTTTTCTTGCTGGTTCTCTTTTTACATAAACTACTTTAGAAAAATCCCAAAATTGAAAAATCCTAAAATTCCTAACAACACTACCAATTTTTTTCATAAACTTTTTCCTCCTAGTATTACTATTTAAATATTACACAAACTCCTAGTATAATATTTTCTATTGAATTATACCACATTTTTTTGAGCGAAACAATAGTAATAAAATCGATTGTTATTATTCGATCATTCTAGGCCCTGCATTTACTATATCTTCTGAGATATTTGGATATTTACTTGCAAAATTGTCATTGAACATTTTTTACTAATTTTTTTCAGCGTATGTGTCATATGATTCCTTGTTATTCCAAGTATTTGAAGGATTTAACATTTCTGCTGGAACATCTGGACAGCCTTGCGGAACATCTACATTGAAAAATTTATTGTGAACAAATTCTTGATTTTTCAATTTCTCCATTTAAAAGTCGCATTTATCATAGCACGAGTATATTTCAATTTTATTCTTTTCTCCAATTCCGTATGGTCCACCTGTCCATCCAGTATTTACCAAATAAACTCTTGTGTGATATTTTTCAATTTTTTCTCCTAGCATTTTTGCGTAAACTGAAGGTCGTTTTGGCATAAATGGCTCACCGAAACAAGTTGAGAATGTTGGTTGTGGTTCAGTGACTCCTCTTTCAGTTCCAGCTAATTTTTGAAGTAAAACCCTGTTATAAAATGATACATTGTCGCTTCTTTAGATAATCTTGAAATTGGCGGCAATACTCCAAACGCATCTGCTGTTAAGAAAATTATTACATTTGGAATGTGTCCAATTCCTGTTACTTGAGCATTTTCAATATAATCTATCGGATATCCAACTCTCGTATTTTTCAGTCAAAGTTCCGTCAAAAAGTCTAATTTTTCTAGTTCCAGAATCCATTACAACATTTTTCAACTAAACTTCCAAATCTTATTGCATTATAAATTTCGTGTTCATTATTTTTTTATCTAAATTTATACATTTTGCATAACATCCACCTTCAAAATTGAAAAACTCCGTGATCTGACCAACCGTGTTCATCATCTCCAATCAAAAGTCTTCTAGGATCAGCTGACAATGTTGTTTTTCCCAGTTCCCGATAATCCAAAAAAATACTGCTGTTTCTCCAGTTTCGGCATCCATATTTGCAGAACAGTGCATTGGTAATACATCTCTTTCTGGCATCAAGTAATTCATTATGCAGAACACACTCTTTTTGATTTCTCCCGAATATTGAGTTCCACAAATTACTACTTTTTTTCGCTTCATAGTCAATAATAATTGCCGCTTCAGAATTTACTCCATCAGTTTCGTGATTGCACTTGAACCCAGGTGCGCAATTATTGTATAATCTTCTTTCGCATAATTTACCAATTCTTCTTTTGTCGGTCTTATTAACAATTGTTGGATGAATAAATTTTGACTTGCTAATTCATTTACAATTCTAAATTTTAATCTGCAAGTTGGATCAGCCCCCAGCAAAACCATCAAAAACAAAAAAATTTCTCTATTTTTGTAAATAAGCAATAACTTTTGAATAAATAAAATCAAATTTTTCTTTGCTAATTGGCTTATTTACTTTTTCCCCACGCAATCGAATCGTGAATAGCTTCTGTATCAACAATAAATTTATCCTCGGTGAACGCCCCTGTATATTTTTCCTGTTGTCACTACCAATGCCCCTGTTGATGACAATGTTCCTTCTCCTCTTTCAATTGCTTTTTTTCAACCAAAATCGCAGGTGACAAATTACGATAAACTCTCGTCTGATTAATAATCCCCAATTTTTTAAACCATAAGTTCTTTTTACACTTTTCATATTTTTTTACCTCCATATGTTTCTTTTTCTCAATCATACCTTAATTGCAAAAAGAAACAAAAAAACAACGATAACGCTTATATTTTTAACTATTCTTTCATATAATTATTCTTAAAATAATTTTTCTTCTTACTTCCAACCTCCTTACTCTAATATTACCATGATATTTCAAAAAAACAAGTTCTCTACATTATTTTTTTATGAACCATAAATCCTGTTGCTTGTTGTGTAGCCATTATTGTTACATCTGTAATTTGAACGTGCTTTGGCTGATTTGCAACGTATAACGCAATGTCTGCGATATCTTCTGGCTTTAATGCTTCAATTCCCAAATAAATTCCTTTCGCTCTCTTTCTATCCCCCATGAAATCTGACTTCACTAAAATCTGTCTCAACAATTCCTGGCTGTAATGTGCTAACCTTAATATTTTTTTATCAATTGTGTCAATTCTGATTCCATCGCTTAAAAATCTTACTCGTCGCTTTTTGTCGCACAATAAACTGCTGCACCTGCATAAGCATAAATCCCAGCTGTTGAACCCATATTAATTATGTGTCCCTGTATTATTTTCCACCATATTTGGTATAATTTCACGACTCACATACAAAAAGACCTTTCACATTAGTATCTATCATTATTTCCATATCTGTAATGCTATAATCTTGAAATTTATCAAGTCCCAAAGCTAATCCCGCATTATTTACCAAAATATCAATTCTCGAAACTTTTTTTCCAATATTTTTTTCACAGTTTTTTTGCAACTTTTTTTCATATTTCGTTACATCCAACTCAAAAATATGTACATTTACTCCATATTTTTCTCTCAATATCAGCTTTAATTTCCTGTAATTTCTCAATTCTTCTTGCACATAAAATCAAATCATCACCATTTTTTTCCAAATGCATATGCAATCGCCTTTCCAATTCCACTTGACGCTCCAGTTATAAATACATTTCTTGACATTTTGTTTCCTCCTTTTTAAATTTTTTTCTTTCTTATTTTGTAACAATCTTTTTATAATTTTAAATATTATTTTTTTAAACCCTCTATAAATTTTAATTTTTTTCGTTTTTATTTTTAAAAAATTTCTATTACAAGTATAACACAAAAATTATTTTTTATGGTAAAATGTTTATTATCAAAAATTTGAAAGGAGAATTTTTTTACATGGAAAGCTGGTTATTTTTTTAGCCTTAATTTTTATTCGTTGGATTTATCACAAAAAAATCAATCAATTGTAATTGCTACAATATTCGTTATGATTTTTAAAATTTTTTTACCCTCATACCGACAAATTAATGGCACAATTTCGTACGAAAGGGATAAATTGGGGAGTTTTAGTTATTACAATCGCTATTTTTAATTCCTATCGCTACAAGTGAAATTGGCTTCAAGCACTTGATAAATGCCTTCCATTCACCAATTGGATGGGTCGCAATCGTTAGTGGAATCACTGTTTCTTTGCTTTTCGGCAAGAGGTGTCAACTTACTTCATGGACAACCAGAAATTACAGTTGCTTTGGTTATTGGAACTATCATGGGAGTTGTTTTTCTTTAAAGGAGTTGTCTGAGGGCCTGTTATTGCTAGTGGTATTACTTATTGTATTTTTGCAGATAATAAAAATGTTCCATTCATAATGAGTGGAACATTTCTTTTTTTCTAATATTTGAAATTATTTGTTAAATTAGTCTTCTAAATTCCGATAGGAATTTTTATTGTAAAAATCAGTTCCTTCTAAAGGTCGATTTCCATCATATAAAAATTTTACATTTTTCATTCTTTTTCGTTTCATCTTCGCTCAATCTTCTTAAAATTGGTTGCATTTCATCGTGTCCATCAATTTTTTTATTAAAAACATTATCAGCTTCAACGACAGAATAAGTTTGCTTCATTTTTTTGGATTATACAGTTTTTGTACCTTTTTTCTAATTTTATTGGCTTAAACATTACAACATCTGAATTTCCCCAAGTTACATCTGTCGAATCGAAAGTATTGTATGTTTCACCTTTTTTCCTTCATTGCATCGATTTTTCTTTTGCCACGATTCCATATCCAGTTCTCCCCACTGGATGTAATAATCATTTTTTTCCTTATATATTTTAACTAAACTATTTCCACTTACATAACTTCCTACAATTTTTCTCATTCATTTTTTTATCTTTTCCGTCATCTTTTTTTGATTTTTCAGTCCCTTTTTTTGCGCCTTCCTCAATTACTTTATCAGCACCTTTTGCCACCTTTTTTTCCCATTATCTTTTTGATTTTCCACAAGAAATAACCAAAAATCAAAAATTATTCCCAAAAGCTATAATTTTTTTGTAATTTTTCATTTTTCTACCTTTCTACAATTAATTTTTAATCTTCCATTTTCGCCAATCCCAATTTTGTCTCTGAAATCAATACCGCAAACAATATTAATCCTGCACCAAAAATCACTTTTTAAAGTCAACACTTCATGCAACAACAAAAATGCAAATAACGGTGCAAACAATGATTCTGTCGACATCAAAATCGAAGCTCTTGTCGATGTTGTAGCCTTTTGACAAAAAAAGTTTGCAGTAATGTCGGAATTGCTGTCGAAAAATAATACTAGATATATTACCGATACTAATGTCATCCCGCTTAACGGAGTAAACGCTCTTACACCAGTCGTTACAAATTGAGTTATTAAAAACAATATTCCAGCAACTAACATTTGAATAAATATTAATTTCATCGGCTCTATTTTCCTAGAAAAAAATACCCAGTCGTAGCAATTTGTCCCGCAAAAAAAGAATGCACTTATTATTGTCAAAATATCCCCTCTATTTATATCCGTCAAATTCATATTTGCATTAAAGCTAATAACTCCAACTCCTGCCAGACAAACAATTGAAGCAACAAACGAAAAATATATCGTGTTTCTTTTTTTATGCAATATCCAAAAAATATACGGAACAATTACGACATTTATTGCTGTAAAAATGCATTTTTACTAGCTGTTGTCATTGTTAATCCATAAGTTTGCGTCAAATATCCCATAAATTGAAAAAAATCCAATCACAATTCCAGCCTTTATATCCCTTTTTCACAATCTTACTAACTTTCTTTCTAAAAAAATCAAATACAAAGCCACAAATCCCAGCAAAAAAATCTTATCGAAGACAAATAAAATGGATCTATCCCTTCATTCAATCCAATTTTTCACAAATACAAACCCCAATCCCCACAATATTCCAACTAAAAAGTAAACCAAAAGTCTGCTAAATATCTTTTTCATAAAGATTTTTTTCCTTTCTATCCTCAAATTTTTTTGTAGCAAAAAGCAGAATTTAAGAGTGGTGTTCGAACTCTCAAAAACATTTAAAATTATCAATTAAAGAATTTATGATAAATATCCAATTTCAAAAAAATTCATTTCCAATATCTCCGTTATTATTCTTCAAATATTCCATCACAAAATCTCTCACAATCTTTATTTCACGCACATTTTTTTCACAATATCTGTAAATAGCATATCCGAAATTCCACTCTGCCTAGTTCCTAAAAATCTCTCCCGAATTTCTTAATTTTAAATCCTCTTCAGCTATTTTAAATCCATCTGTTGTGCTTTCCATCGCCTCCAAACGCTTTATAGAAATTTTTATTCATAGTTTCTGATTCTAAAAAAACAATATGATTGATGACTTCCACGACCGACTCTCCCACGCAACTGATGAAGCGATGAAAGACCAAATCTTTGTGCATCACGAATCACCATAATCGAAGCATTCGGAACATTCACCCCAACTTCAATTACCGTCGTAGAAACCAAAAATATCAATTTCTCCCTTTTTGAAAAGTCTCATCACCTCTTCTTTTTTCCCCGATATTTCTGCCTTCCATGAATCAAACCAATTTTTCCAATTTGAAAAATCGCACTATATTCCTCAAAAAGTTTCCTGCGCCGATTTTTATATTCCCCAACGTTTCACTTTCCTCAATCAAAGGCGAAACAACATACGCCTGTCGCCCTTTTCCTCAATTTTTTTCTCAATAAATTCGTACATTTTACGTTTTTTTCTTCCTCTGATTTTTATCCATTTAGTAACAATCGGACTTCTCCCCTTCGGCAGTTCATCAATAATCGAAAACATCCAAATCCCCATAAATCGTCAACGCTAAAGAACGTGGAATTGGTGTGGCACTCATTACAATCAAATTTTTCCAAATTTCCCTTTTCCCTTAATAATTTTTCTCTGAGTCACTCCAAAACGATGTTGCTCATCAATCACAATCAATCCCAAATTCTTAAAAATCACATTATCTTCTATCAGCGAATGAGTTCCAATCACAATATCAACCACGCCATTCTCTATTTCAAGCAACAATTTTTTTCCTTTTTCTTCCCTTTCAAACTCCCCAGTTAACAACTCAACTCTGACATCTAAATTATTAAATTGATCCACAATTCCCAAATAATGTCATGCGTTGCCAAAAATTTCTGTTGGTGCCATAATCACACCTTGATATCCATTTTCAACAATATACAAAAGAATAATGAACGAAACTATTGTTTTCCCCGATCCAACATCTCCTTGAATTAGTCTATTCACAATTTTTTCCATTTTTTTCAATTCTTTATAAATCTCAGTAATTACCCGCTTCTGAGCCCTTGTCAATTCATAATTCAAACTATCAATAAATTCTCGAACCAGCCCTTTTTTTATCTTCCAACTTATAAACATTGCTATTCGCCCCGATCAATCTTAAATCTATTCTGCAAAAATTCCAGCTTCCAAAAGCAAAATTTCCTCCAGCATAAATCTCTTTTTTTCGCCCTTTTCCATAACCTCTTCATTCTTCGGAAAATGAATATCCATAATCGCCCTAGTCCCTACTCGGCAAATTTTCCTGCTCCATCAATTCTTTTTGGAATATTTTCCTCCAATAAATATGCATACTCAAACAATGCCTTTTCCACAATTTTTTTCTAATAGTCGGCTGTTTCAATGAAGCTGTCGATGGATAAATCGGCAACATTGCCTCGGCTATTTGCTCATCCCTTTTAAATTCGTGGATTTATCATCTGAAATTTCATTGTCTTTCTAACTTTCCCATAAACCGAAACTTCATCCCCCACATGAACATAATTTTTTCACAAATTTATTATTAAACCAAACAAGCTCAATCATTCCAGTTTCATCTGCTAAAATTGCTTTTAAACATCGGTCTTCTAGCGACAAAACTGACTAGAAATATTTACAATCGTACCAGTTAAAATAACAAACTCATCTGCCAAAATTTTATCTATTTTCTTACTATTTCCTCTATTTTCATATGCTCTTGGAAAAAAATACAACAAATCATACAAAGTATGAACTCCTAATTTATTAAATTTTTCCAAGTTGTACTTTTTCCCAATCCCTGTATTTTCACATCTTTCAGATCACTATACAACAAATTATAATTTACCATTTTCCAAAAACTCCCGTTCTTATTCTACTCATATAGTGTAACATATTCCAACCATTTTTTTCAAAAGAAAAAGTTGCAAAATCAATCATTTGCAACTTCTAATTTTTTTCCAATTTTATTTCATTTTCATTCCACGCTCTTTCAACTCATGTGAATATTTTTTTCGCCGTCTCATGATCAGTCATAATCACTAATTGATCCCCACTTTTTAACAACTGTTTCTCCATTTGGTATAAACTCTTTTCCACCCGAACGAATCCCAACTATCAAAAATCTTTTTTTCGGCAATTTTTAAATCCTTCACTTTCTTATTATCAAATTCTGAATCAATCCCAACATGAATCAAAATTGTAACAATTCTCGATTCCAACGGCACTTTTTCATTCGCATCCTTTTTTCCCCCGAAATCAATCTTTCAAGTAAAAATCTCATAAATTGGCTCCATTGAAAGCAATTCTGTCAAAATATATGTCCCTGTTGAAACAATTATCAACATAAACAAATACGAAAAAAATTCCCAGTCATTTCCATTATTAAAAATCACTCCCGTAATCGGAGCTTTTACTGATGCTGTCAAATATCCAGCCATTCCCAATAGCATAAAATGAACTACAAACTCTTGCGGAATCCCAAAATATATTACTAAAATCGTACCATATATTTTTCCCAACTAACGCACCAATTACAAGCATCGGCAAAAAAATTCCTCCAGGAAATCCCTGTACCATAACAAATCATCGTATACAAAAATTTTTGCAACTAATACAATGCTAATATTTTTTTATCGGCAATTTCGCATCAAACATTTTTTTCAATTAACTCGTGTCCACCACCTGTTATATCCTTGAAAAAAATTGAAATCAAAAACGCCAACACCATAAACAACGAAATTTTCACATATTTATTAAGTTTTATCCCTTTATACTTATCCCCGAAAAATATATCAAATACGTATTAAAAACATTTTTCCACCAAGTGCTAAAATTAAGCAAAAATATAGCTGTTATTACAAAAACCTTCATTTGAGAAGTTTCTGTCGGCAAATGAAAATTATACTTAAACGTAACTCCAGATCCAATTATTTTTCCGTAACATCATTCCCGAACCACCACTAGCTACAAGTACACAAATTAACATCAACGGTGAAAAATTTATGCAATTCCTCCAAAGCAAATATTGCTCCAGCCAATGGTGCATTAAAAGTCACCGCCAATCCAGCACTAGCCCCAGCCGTCACCAAATATTTATTCTCAACTTCCTTTCTTTTTCAAAAAGCCTGTCAATCCCTTCACCAATCAAAGCTCCCAAATGAATCGAAGGCCCTTCTCTTCCCATCGACATCCCAGCTCCAATTGCTAAAACTCCACCCCAAAACTTACAAAACAACTCTGGAAACCACCTAAATTTCAACTTTCTTTGTAAAAACGCACTAACCTGTGGAATCCCACTCCCTCCAATTAAAGGATTCTTACTTAACATAAACTGCACAATAACCCCAATCAAAATAAAAAAACAACAACCCAATCAAAAAAATTTCCCAAAATTTATATTCTCATTAAAATTATTTCTAAAAATCGAAATCTTATCAAGCAATATCCGATACGTCGCAACAACAACCCCCTGTCACAATCCCCTGTCACAAGCGAACACAAAATCAAAATAATTCTCCCTGTTTCGTCTTTTAACAATCGTATCTCTTTCACTTCCTCTAAAAATCGTTTCAGCCAAGACACTTCTCCTCCTTAAATAAATGAATATTAATCTATATTTTTCATTATATCGTATGTGAAGTTAGATTTCAATTTTTTTATTTGATTTTTTTGTCATTTTTTTGCTGTTTTTTTAGCATTTTTCCATAACTCCTAACCCTCATTTTTTTATTGACTTTAAGTGGATTTTTCTTTCTCTTTTTATTTTTTTCATAGTGGTAGGAATTTTTTTACCACAAGCTTTATTGTACCACATTTTTATTTTTCAATTTTTTTAAAAATTTATAAATTAAAAAAAGAAAAACGAAATGAAGATCAGTAAAAATCATTAGCTTAAGTATAATAAATTTTTGATTTTTTTATAGTCTACATAATCATTTTTTTCTTTATCAAGATTGTAAAACTTAAAAAAATATCAACTATTTTTTTAAAAATACATTGTTCTCATAGAATTCAATATCGCTATTAAAGCTACTCCAACATCACCGAATACAGCTTCCCACATTGTAGCAAATCCTAATGCTCCCATAATTAAAATAATTCCTTTTACTGCTAATGCAAATATGATATTTTTGCCAAACTATTGTTTTTCGTTTTTTTCGCAATTTCTATTGCTGTTACAATTTTTGAAGGTTCGTCATTCATTATTACAACATCAGCCGCTTCTATTGCCGCATCAGAGCCAACTCCTCCCATTGCAACTCCAACATCTGCTCTAGCTAAAACTGGTGCATCATTTATTCCATCTCCTACAAACAACACTTTTTCCAGCATTTTTCCCATTTTCAATCATTACTTCTTCCAATTTTTTTCCACTTTTTTTGTGGCGGTAATAATTCAGAAAAACTTTTGTTATTCCTAATTTTTTTAGCAACATTTTCACCAATTTTCTTATTATCTCCAGTCAACATTACGATATTTTTTTAATTCCTTGCTTTTTTTCATTCCAAAAATAGCACTTTCAGAATCTTCCTTTATTTCATCAGCAATTACTATATTTCCTGCATATTTTTCCATCTATTGCCACATAAACTACTGTTCCTAATTTTTTTCTTCATTTTTCAATAGCAATTTTTTTCCAAATCCATCAATTTCGCATTCCCAGCCAAAATATTTTTCCATCAACTCTCACTTTTAATCCATAACCAGATAATTCCTCAAATTTCTCAACTTTCGACTTGTCAATCGAATTACCCATTTCTTCGTATTCTTTCACAATCGACTGTGCAATCGGATGATTTGAAAAAAACTTTCCGCATAAGCTGTATATTTCAAAAAGTTCGTTTTCTCCTGTAGTTTCTGTATTTTTGATTATTTTTCATATTAATTTCAGTAACCTTGAAAAATACCTTTTTGTCAATGTTCCTGTTTTATCCATTACAACCGTATCAATTTTTTTGTCAATGCTTCCAAATAATTAGCACCTTTTACTAAAAATTCCATGTTTTGAAGCTCCTCCAATTCCACCAAAAAATCCTAACGGAACAGAAATAACCAACGCACATGGACATGAAACTACTAAGAAGGTCAACGCTCTGTAAACCCAATTAGAGAATGGTTGTTGCAATAAAACAGGCGGAATTATTGCTAAAATCAATGCTACGATTACAACTGCTGGTGTGTAATATCTTGCAAATTTTGTTATAAAATTCTCTGTTTTTTTGATTTTTTTCCACTTGCATTTTTGAACTAAATCTAAAAATCTTTGAAACTGTTGATTCAGAGAAATTTTTTTGTAACTTTTACAGTTATTAATCCAGTTTTATTAATAAATCCACTCAACACATTTTTCTCCAACCATTACTTCTTTTTGGTAACGATTCTCCAGTCAATGCTGATGTATCAAAAGTCGAATTTCCTTCTACAATTTCTCCATCCAACGGTACTTTTTTCCCTGGCTTAACTACTATCAAATCACCAACACCCACAGTTTCGAGCGAAACTTTCTTTATTTCATCTCCAATTTTTCACATTCGCATAATCGTGTCTAATATCCATCAAAGCAGTAATTGATTTTTCTAGAATTTCCCACAGCCACATCTTGAAATAATTCTCCAACCATATAAAACAACATTACTGCAACGGCTTTGAGGATATTCTTTTTATTGCAAAAAGCACCAACTGTCGCAACCGTCATCAAAAAGTTTTTCATCGAAAACTTCCCCTCTTTTATATTTCGTATCGCAGTCAACACAACTTCGCCACCAATAATTAAATAACTAACCAAATACAAAAACAATTTTTCATAAAATTCGGCAATGGCGCCAATATTGCACCTGCAAAAATAATTCCACCAATCACAAATTTTGTAACTTTTTTTCTTGATATTGTCCTCTTCTGAGTGGCTGTGACTATGACTACGAGAATGTACATGTTCTCCTGCATTTTCACTCATTCCACAAGCTCCCGAACAACAACAATGCTCTTCATGTTTATGAGAATATTGCATTCCACGAATCTTTCTTTTCAGAAACACTAACACCTTCTTCAACTTTTATCCACAACCTCTTGAATTTTTTTCTATCAAAGAATTTCTATTTTTCTTCTTCTGTCGTAATAAATAACTTTTCTCCCAAAAAAATCTATAGTTGCTTCTATTATTTCTGGCATTTCGCCAATTTTTTTCGTTCCACTTTTGCAAAGACAATTCGGACAATCTAATCCAACTATTGATAAAATCGTCTCTCTAGCCATAATTTCATCACTCCAACTCTAATTTTTACTTTTTATTTCCTCTCAATAAATCCCAAAAATTTTTACTATCTTTTCTCTCCAATATGCGTCAATCCTTGCTCAATTATATGAATCACATGCTCATCATCCAACGAATAATAAACAACCTTCCCTTCTTTTTCTATATTTCACAAGCCTCCCCTGTTTCAAAAACCCTCAACTGATGCGAAATTGCCGACTGAGTCATCCCCAAGGTAATCGCTATATCACATACACACATTTCCGACTGATACAACGCACTCAATATTTTTTTATCCGAGTTGTATCCCCCAAAAATTTTAAAAAGTCACCCAAATCATACAAAAATCTCTTCTTGTGGCAATTTTTTTCCTTTACCATTTCAACAGTATCTTGATGAATCGCTTCTATTTCACATATCGGTATTTTTTCATTCTCTCTCCTTCCAAAAAAATCTAATTTCATAAAAATTATCTCACAGCTTAAAAATATATTCTAATAAAATAAAGTATTTTTTTCATTATTGTCATGAGTTCTATTTTTATTTTATTTTTAAAATTTGTTGCATTTTTATTATACAATCATCATTTTTTTAAATTTTAATTCCAAATATATGAATAATTGTTCATATATTTGATTATATATTATTTTCCACCTATTGTCAATCATATTTTTCAACAAAAATTTTTCTTAAAAATACTTTTTTTATTTCTACAGATATTTTTAATAAATTTTTCTCACTGAATAAACTCAATAAAATCACATAAATTTTATTTGATATCTCACGTTATTTATGATAAAAATCGAGATTGTAAAAAAAGAAAGGAGATTATGAATTATGTTAAATTTAATTATTAAACATTTATCTGCGTCAATCATGTTTTTTTGACTACTCTATTTTTCAACTTCAGTTGTCACAACACCAGCACATGCAGATACCGTATCAGCATCAAAAACACGTTTGTATTGATCCTGGACACCAATTGAGAGGAAATAGTCAATTAGAGCCTGTTGCGCCTGGTTCTTCTACTAGAAAACCAAAAGTTTCGTCTGGAGCTCAAGGAGTTGCAACTAGAAAAAAATGAATATCAATTAACTTTAGAAGTTGGATTAAAATTAAGAGATGCTTTACAAGCAAAAGGTTACAAGATAACAATGATTAGAGATAAAAAAATGAAGTGAATATCAGTAACAAGGAAAGAGCCGAAAAAAAGCCAATAATTCGAGTTGTGATTCTTATATTAGAATCCATGCTGATGGTATAAATAACTCTTCTATAAGTGGTGTTTCTGTATTAACTGCATCGGCTAAAAATAGATATCTTTCACCTGCGGTTCAAAAAGCAAGTGAAAAATTATCAAAAGACATTTTAGCAGAATATTTAAAAACTACTGGTGCCCAAAAATAGAGGAATTTCTTATAGAGACGACTTAACTGGTACAAACTGGTCAAAAATACCAACAACTTTAATTGAATTAGGATTTATGTCAAATCCAGCTGAAGACAGAAAAAAATGTCAACAAAAAGAATACCAAGACAAAATGGTTTCTGGAATTGTTAATGGTTTTAGAAAAAAATATTATCGGGAAAAAAATAATTTTTAAAGAATTTAGGGTGGTAATTTTACCATCCTTTTTTTATTTACACAGAGAGTGTAAAAAAATTTTTTTATGTAAATAGAATAGCGAAGTACTGAATCTACTAGATTTATCTATTAGTTTACACAAAATTCTGGACACTCTCTTTACACTTTTCAAACAAAAAAAAGAAGTCTTTTGCAAAACATAACTTACAAAAATAACTTCTCTAAATACTATCTTTCTTCTTAACTTTTTTTCTTATTTGCTCCTTTAAAGTGAAACCTCTATGTATTAACTTCCCCTTTTTCTATACATAATGACCTTTTTTTCTTCATAAACTATCTAAATCTCTTTAGACTTGACCTTTTTACTTATATAACTATTACAAACAACCTTTTTTTCTTCTACAGCAATTATACACTTAAAAAAACTTTTTTTAGCGATATCGACTTAATTTTAGTGAACTTTTTTTCTTCATGATTCGGATTCGACCAAAAATCCTATCCTTTTAACTTTGTAACTTCATTTTTTGTACACAAGCTCCTACCCTCGTATACATGACCTTTACTCCTTTTTTTGACCTTTAACTTTTTTTCCTCACAAACTTTTAGATTTTCATAAAATCTTACCTTTTATAACCAAACTCCTTTTTTTCTGCATATAAGCTCCTACCCTCATATGCACGACCTTTTCTTCATAAAACTCTTTATTTCCTAATCTCTATCTACGTCCCAATCTGTAATTCTTCCAGTATACGCATCGATTTCAAATTCATAAGTGTAACCTCTATAATGAATTTCTCCTTCATAAGAATCTTCATCAAATTCAAAAATCCTTAATATTTCTCAATGTTGCACCTGGAACTTTTGCTAATGCTATTTGTTTAGCTTTTTGCTGGGGTTATTTTTGATCTTTTATAAGAACTTTTTTTATGGCTGAAATTTGATTTTTTTATAATCTTTACTTCCAGCAAAACTCAAAGAACCTAATACCAAACAACCTAACAATGCTACTGTTAAGAATTTATTTTTCATAATCCTCCTTTGCATTTTTTTGTATTTGTAATTGCTGTTCCTTTGTTACATTGTAATAGTATCATATAAAGATTAAAGAAAAAAATGAGAACTTTTTAATTTTTTTCTCATTTTTGTAAAAATTTTATAAAAAAATAGACACTCTCTGCTTCTGAGATTGCCTATTTTTTTCTAGATTTTCACAACTAATTTTTATGATTATCTTTTTATTTTTTTGATTAATAAATTAATTTGAAAAAAATTATAATTCGATGTCTTCTTTTCTTAATGTTGGGAACAAGATTACGTCTCTGATTGATGCTGAATTAGTTTGTAACATAACTAATCTATCAATTCCAATTCCTAATCCTCCTGCAGGTGGCATTCCGTATTCTAAGGCTCTGATGTAATCTAAATCCATTCCTTGTGCTTCATCGTCTCCTGCTTCTTTCAATTTAACTTGTTCTTCGAATCTTTCTTTTTGATCTCTTGGATCGTTTAATTCTGAATATGCGTTTGCAAATTCTCTTCCGAAAATGAATAATTCAAATCTGTCAACCCATTCAGTTTCACCTTTTTTTGATTTTTTTGAAAGTGGAGAAATTTCTTTTGGATATTCTGTTATGAATGTTGGATTAATTAATGTTTCTTCCACTTTTTCTTCAAAGAATAAATTTAAAATTCCAAATTTTTGTATAAGTTTTATCTTTTTTCTAAAGGAATTCCAAATTCTTTTCGCTTTTTTTCAATAGCTTCTTCATCGCTTGAAATTGAATCAAAATCAAATCCAGTTGCTTCTTTTTACAGCTTCTTTCATTGTTACTCTTCTCCAAGGTTTAGCTAAATTAATAGTTTTTATCTTCATATTCAATTTCATATTTTCCATGTAACTCGAAAGTCAAGCTAGAAATTAAGTCTTCTGTCAAGTCCATCATATCATTAAAATCAGCGTACGCTTGGTACAATTCCATCATTGTAAATTCGGGATTATGTTTTTACAGAAATTCCTTCATTTCTAAAAACTTCTATTAATTTCAAATACTTTTTTTCAAATCCACCAACTAATAATCTTTTTTTAAGTATAATTCAGGGTGCGATTCTTAAGAATAATTCCATATCTAATGCATTGTGGTGCGTAACAAATGGTCTTGCAGTTGCTCCACCTGCGATTGGGTGCATCATTGGAGTTTCAACTTCCGTAAATCCTTTTTTTCTAAATAGCTTCTAAAAAAATCTAATAACTTGGAATCTTTTTTCATAGTTTCCATAACTTCTCTATTCATTACCAAGTCAACATATCTTTGTCTGTATCTAGTTTCGATATTTGTTAATCCATGGAATTTTTTTCTGGTAGTGGTCTTACATTTTTTTGATAAAACTTCAAAAGATTTTTGCTCTTAAAGTCAATTCTCCAGTTTTTTTGTTCTGAATAATGTTCCTTCAATACCAATGAAATCTCCCATTCCTAATTTTTTTATAAATTTCATATTGTTCTTCTCCAACTTCATCTTTTTTTACATAATATTGAATTTGTCCAGTTGGATCTTGAATTTTCCCAAATCCATTTTTACCCATTCTTCTGAATGCAACAATTCTTCCTGCCGTTTTTGAATACTTTTTTTCGCAAGTTTCGTCATACTTATTAATTTCTGAAATATCATCTACCTTATCATAATGTCTTCCATAAGGCTCGATTCCCATTTCTTTCAATTCTTCTACTTTTTTTAATTTTTTTCTTTTATTATACCATTATCATTTGGCGTTTGATTATTTTTGATTACTCATCACTTTTCCTTTCTTATAATTATTTCATTAAACAAACAAATTTATTTCCAATTTTATTGTATTAATTAATTCATTTCTATCCATTATATCATATTCTAACATAATTTTTTTCCATTTTCTTTAAATATTTTTTGTTATTATCTCATATTTCCCTTTAAATTCTTTTTGTTATATATGAAAATGACGTTTTTATCCAATTTAAAAAAACTTGTTTTGAGTTTATTTTTCCAACTCGATAAATTTCTACAAAAATCAGAATGTTCTATAATTCTACATCTTCCAAATTCATCGTTGTAATGATACTCATTTTTTTCCCATCTAAATGATTTGTTTGTGCTATGTCAAATATTTTATCATATTTTTTTGTTTAAATTTATCAATACTTGATATTTTTTTATTTTTCATTAAAAAAATTTTTTTCTCCTTTTTACTCTAAAAACTCATTCAAAAAGTCATCTAAATCTTCTTCGTCTTCGTCACTAGAAAAAAATCAGCAATATCGTCATCATCCAAGTCATTAAATGGTTCTGCACTTAAGTCTTCAAGACTTGTTTCATCTTTTACCTTGTCATATTCTCCGAAATCCTCGTTCCAATACATATAATCCTTATCAGCACCATAATAATCTTCATCCCATATTTCTAATATGTGATCTTCTTCGTCTTCATCCAATGTTACTAATTCTTCTTCACTCACATCATAATAAAAAAACTCTTTTTATACCGACTCATTTTCGCAAATCAAATACTCCTTATCCCCAACTGTAATATTTGCTAAACATGTAAAATATTCCATTTCATCATCAATTACTTTTTCAAATTCTTCACCTACTGAATACATGCTTCTCCCTCCATTATTTATGATATTTTTATATTATTATTAATCGAAATCCATCTATAAATTTGTTCTGCTAAAATTAATCTCATTAATTGATGTGGAAATGTAAATAATGAAAAAAATTTAATCTAAAAATCAACTATTCTTCGCAATTCATCTCCGACTCCATTAGAACCACCTATTATAAAAATTAATTTCACTTTTTTTGAATTGTTATTTTTTTCTAATAATTCTGCCATTTCTTCAGAACTTTTTTTGTTTTTCCCTTTAAGTCCAACAAAAATATTATATGATTGATTTTTTTATTAATGACATTTATTATTCTTTTCTGTCTCTTTTGAGATTGCACTCTCAATCCCTTTTATTATCGTCTTCTTCACTTAATTCGACAACATTAAAAATTTGCATATCGTGAAAGTCTTTTTGAAAATTCTTCAATTCCGTCCCGTATGTATTTATCTTTCACTTTTCCAATACATACTATATTAATCTTTACCATATTTTTTTCCTTATTGTCAATTATTTTTCTTGAGAGTTTTTTTAACCGCTCCCAAATTCGGCTTTTTATACTTTTTTTATTTTTTTCGTCCAAACATTTTTATCTAAATCATTTCTCGTTAGTTTTACAATAATTGGTCGGCCGTGCGGACAAGTGTATTTTTTCCAACTTCATGAAGTCTTCTGACCATATTTTTGCATCTCGTATAAATCTAATTTTTGTCCTGCTTTTTACCGCTCCTTTGCACGACATCGAAATAATTATATTTTTCACGCAAATCCTTTATTTCCGCTTCATTTTTTTATATCTTCTAAAAGTTTTAAAAAAATACATTTTGAATTGAATCTCTAAAATCAAAGGCTGGAATAGCTCGAAAAATAATCTCTTGATCTGAAAAATTCATCAATTTCAAATCCAAAATCATTAAAAATTTCAATATTCTCAAAAATCATTTCCTTTTCACTTTCAGTAACTTCCATTTTTTTGTGGCAATAAAAGCCGTTGTGATTCAATCTTTTTGTTATAAAACTTATCTTTCAACTCTTCATAAAGTATTCGTTCATGAATAATGTGTTGGTCATAAATTTCAAGCTCATTATCCCTCTTTACCAAAAATATACGTATCAAAAATCTGTCCTAGCACATCATATTCTATCTGTTCTCCTACATGCTTTTCAAATGTTCCAATTTTATACCCTGTTTTTATCAGAAACACTTTTTTTATCCTCATTAAACAATACAATATCTGTTTTTTTCTCAATATTTCTATTATCCAAATTTTTCAAAAATTTTATTTTTCTGAATTAACATTTTTCTGAATCATTTTCAATAACCGATTTTTGTAAAATTTCTATTATTCTCAGAATTTTCCACTTTATTTTTTTGTTATTCAATTGATTCATAATGTTTTTCAAGAATATCATATTATTAGCATTTTCAGTTACTTTACGATTTCCTTCTTCTTCATTTTTTTATCGAATTTTTCTGAATTACTTGTAGAAAAAAATTACTTTTGATCCATTTTATGAGAATTATTTTTCATTTCTATTTTCATCATACGAATTTTTTCTTCTCTAAAAATTTTTCTTCTACCAAATTCTCATTATTATCAACTTTACCATCGTATGTCTCAAAACTAATAAATTTTTTTACCCATCTTATCATCAAATAAATCATCTGTTACTACATTTTTCCGTATTTTTTTATTAGATTTCTCCGACAAATCAATATTCGGTTGCCAATTTTTTCCCTGTCATTATAATAAAAAAATTCATCAATTTCATCTTTTATTTGCCGATAAACAATTTTTATCATTAGAAAATTTCACAATTTTTGGATGGATGCACGTTAACATCGATTTCATTTGGATTTATATCAAAAAAATATTATTGCAAAAGGATATTTTTCCCTTCATTAATTTTTGTATAATAACCATCTAAAATTGCTCTTTCAATAGTTGCAGATTTCACATATCTTTTATTCACATAAGTAAAAATATAATCTTTACTACTTCGCAAAATTTCCACATTTCCCAAATATCCGTACTTAAATTTTTGTTAAATTTCGTAAAACCGATTTCCCAAATAATTCAAGAATTGCATTTTTCTATTCCTTTTTCCGCTTGTTTTTTATGCTTGGCTTTCCGTCTAATTCAAGTGAAATAGCAACATCACTATTCACAAGCGCTTCCCTTAAAAACAATATCTCGAATTTTTAGCATACTCTGTCGACTGTTTTCTCAAAAATTTTTTTCTGGCTGGCGTATTATAAAACAAATCTCTTATTTCGATTTCTGTCCCAACATTTTTTGAAATCTCTTCAAATCCTCTAACCACACCACCATAACTACGAATTTTTGTAACCAATTGGACTACTTGCTGTTTTCGTTGTTATTGTTAATTTTTGAAACTGCTTTGCTATTGAGGCAAGTGCTTCTCCTCTAAATCCGTATGTTTTCAAGTTAAAAACATCGTCTTTTGTTACGATTTTTGAAGTTGCGTGTCTTTCTATTGAAAGCAATGTGTCGTCTTTATCCATTCCAACGCCATTATCACTTACTTTTACATCAAGTCCACCCTTAAAAAAACTTCTATTTTTTTATCATAGTTGCATTCGCATCCAACGAATTTTCAATCATTTCCTTTATCATAGAAGCTGGATTTTTCAACTACTTCTCCCGTCTGCAATTATATTTGAAACACTCTCATCTAAAATTTTTTTATTTTTTTCCCATTTCGTCTCTCTCTAATTTCCCTTTTTATTTTTTTCTTAATATCATTTTTACATTATTCTAGTGCGTATTTCAATAGCTATAAAAAAATTCTATGATTTTTTTCACAAAAAAATAGTATAATATAAAAAAAGTTTTTTAAAAAAATTGAGGTGAAAAATGAAATTAGAAAATTATACTTTTGATGAGAAAGCAACAAAAATTTTTAGAAAAAAATTAAATTCGAATGGGAATAAAGGGTATTTTTGTTGGAGGCTGTTTACGAGATGTTCTTTTAGGTAAAACTCCAAAAGATATCGACATTGCAACAAATATGGAATATGATGAGATTAAAAATATTTTCTGATTATCCGACAAAGGAAGTTGGAAAAGCTTTTGGAATTTTGATAATTCATTATGAAGATGAAAATTTTGAGATTGCAAAATTTAGAACAGATATTGGGAGCGATGGTAGAAGACCTAATTCTGTTGAATTTGTGAATGATATTGAAGATGATTTGTTGCGAAGAGATTTTTACGTTTAATGCGATGGCATTTAATGAGAAGGACGGACTTATTGACATTTTTAACGGACAAGAAGATATTAAAAAAATAAAATTATTCGATTTGTTGGAAAGCCGAAAAAAACGGTTGCAAGAAGATGGACTTCGATTGATGAGAGCTTTTTAGATTTATGAGTCAGTTGGGATTTGATTTTTGAAAAAAATACAGAAATTGCGATAAAAGAAAATATTCATGTGTTAGAAAAAAATTTCTCAAGAACGAATTACAAATGAGTTAAATAAATTAATTGTTGGAAAAATATGCTGTTAAAAGTTTTTGAAAAAAATGAAAGAATTAAAGGTTCTTGATTATGTTTTTACCCGAGTTAAAAAGTGATTTATGATTTTTGATCAGAATAACCCGTATCACAAATTTACACTTTGGGAACATAGCATGAATGTACTTGATGGTGTAAGTCCCGAATTAACAACACGTTGGAGTGCACTTCTTCACGACATTGGAAAACCCTGAAGCAAAAACTGTTGATGAAAAAAACTGGATATTTTTCATTTTTTTACAAGCATGAAATTATTGGAGCTTCCATTGCAAAACGAATTATGTCTAGACTTGGTCAATCAAACAACATAAGAGACGATGTCTACACAATTGTAAAAAAATCATATGAAATTACATAATAGCCAAAGTGAAAAAAACAATAAAAACATTGATTAGCAACTATGGTGAATTAAATACTAAAAGATTAATTGATTTAGCAATTTCTGATGATGGTGGAAAAAGGTCACGAAAATGACAGAAATGATAATTTGTGGAAAACTTTTTATCATATTGTGGAAAACATGAAAGTTCCTACGATTAATTCTTTAAATATCAACGGTTACGACTTAATGGAGCTTGGAATTTATAATAAAGAAATTCAGAAAGTGAAAAAAATATTTATTAAATGAACTTTTTAGAAGGGAATATCGAAAATTCTAAAGAAGAATTAATTGAAAAAGTTAAGGAATATATTCTTAAAAATTAATTTTTTTAGAATAATATCAAAGGGATTTCTTTATCATTCTAGAAAGCGTAAAAATTTAAAGTGTAAAAAAATTTTTTTGTGTAAATAAAATAGCAAAGTACTGAATTTAATAGCTTCATCTATTCATTTACACAAAATTCTGTACACATTTTTTATTATCTTTGAAATAAAAATTTGAGAGTGTAAATTTTTTTGTATAATCATAGTAATAGTCCTTTGAATTGGCATATTTATCCACGTAACTATACAAACTCTTAAACACTCCTATTTTTTTATTTCATACAATTTTTTTATTTTATACAATTCAAATTATTTTTCTTTTAACTTTCTTCTGAAAAATTCATCCACTCAAACACATTTTTCGAACGTTTTTCCCTTTCAACTGAGCCTTTTCACTTCCACCTTTTTCCAGCATTACTCGGTTCAAAACCAAAAGTTGTATCATCTTTAGAATTTTTTTATTTTTATCTCGATTCTGTACACCTTCTACTTGATTATTCAAAAAAATATCCATGAGAAATGTCCTGAAATCTAGAATTTGGTTCATCTGTTCCAGTCACATTTTCATAATATGAATACCATGCATTGTCAGCTCCAGCCTTCAACAAATCTCTATATGTTGGAAGCGAGAATTTCTGCGGTGTAACAATCCCATCATCCGTCATCGCAATAAACCAAACTGGTGTTTTTTTCATTTTTTGAATTTTTTTCTTTTGTTACCCATAAATTTTTTTAGTTTCCTCAAATTTTTGAAACTGCACTATTTTTCTCCACCTGCAGAAACTTCAATATCTCTTGCTTTGTAAGTTCCATCTGCATTTCTAGCATATTCATGGTAAGCATATGCCTCACAAATTGGTATAGCCGCCGCAAAATAGTCTGGATAAGTGATTATCATATTTACTGTCATATATCCACCATTTGAATCTCCAGCAAGATAAATTCTTTCTGTATCAACAGATGGATTATGCTTCACATATTCTTTAATTGTATCCATCAAAATTTGCGTATATCGTGAAACTCCACTTCCGTTACCATTTGTCCCGTCACCTTCGTCCATCCAATAAGTAGGCGATTGAACAGCCAATACAAAAAGCTCCTTTTGTATCAGTTCCTTTCGTAGTAAAAATATTTTTTTGAATTTCTTCTTTCGCAAGTGCCGAAGTTTCTGTACCCAAAATATCAATATCGGGATCTGTTCCACCTTCACCTTGTCCATGAAGCCAAATAATTAATGGTTTTTTTCTCCTTTTTTTCAAATTTTTCTGGCTCATAGTCGCCATTTCCAATTTTAAATTTTCCACTTTTTTTCGTAATCGGATTTTTTTGTAATTTCCACTAAACGAACTTCTGTAATTAAACAATTCCGTATCAGTCGAAACTCGATTATTAATCACATTCTCCTTTTTTTATTAACTGCATAATTTTTTTCCCATCAACAGTAACTTTTCCCATCAATTTCTACAACATATTCTTTCGCCCATTCATTAAAAAAATTTCTTCATGTTATAAGAAAATGGAGATCCTTCATATTTCAAAAGTCTTCTGATTAAATACATTTTCCAATTCAAGCGTAATAATTCCAGTATCAAAGGCTTTTTCCCTTTATTATCCGAAACATACACATTAGTTACCTTTCTATCAACTCCATTAGTCTTAACTTTCCAGTCATTCTTATCAAGCCCCGTAATTCGATAATCATCCATTTTCATAATAATTTTACTCACAGTAGGCCCACTCTCAAAACCTTTTACAAAAAAATACTGATATTCCGTTATAATTTTCTAATTTCACTGTCTTTTTCACTTGCCTTCCTATTATCAACTTTCTTTATATTTACTTTTTCTCTTACTTTCACGTGTTGAACTATTTCCAGTTATCCCTATCGCTAATACAGAAAACAATGCAATCATTAATTTTTTTCTCATAATTAAATTCTCCTTCTTTTACTAAATTATTGTATAATAAAATTTAAAAAGCAGGAGTATAAAAACCCTACTTAAATTTATTATTTCTATTATTTTTTTCTAATTTTACAAATGTATATGTTAACGCAAAACTTACTCCAGCACCTACGATTATAGAAACTAAGTACAACGGTAATTGAGCGTTTAAGAATAATAAGATTCCAGGTATTACTGTTACTGCCATTCCTGATGCCTTCAATCCAAAAACTGATGCTAAGAATCCTCCTGCAGCTCCTCCTGCTAATCCCATTAAGAACGGTTTACCTTTACCTTTGATCAAGTTTACCCCATAAATTGCTGGTTCTGTAATTCCTAATCTCGCTGACAATGCTGATGGTAATGCTAATGCTTTTAATTTAGCATCTTTTGTTTTAACTCCAACTGCTAAAACCGCTCCAAATTGCCCTGCAACAGCTGCTGATAACAATGGATTAAATTGGTTGAATCCATCTTTTGCAAGTAATTGAATTTCCAAGAAGTTAAATATATGGTGAACTCCTGTAACTACGATTAATTGTTGTAATCCTCCAATTATAATTCCTGCTATTCCAAAAAGGTAATTTTAAAATCCATTCTGTTCCAATCAAAATATAATTTTTCTAATGAGTGGAAAAATTGGTCCTATTACAAATAATCCCAATGTACTCATGATTAAGAATACTAAAAAAATGGTGTTAATAATAAATCTAACGCATCTGGTATAACTTTTTCTCAATCTTTGTTCTAATTTTTGCTCCAATCATTCCCACAAATAACGCTGGTAAAACTGTTCCTTGATATCCAACTACTGGAATGAAATTGAAGAACATTATTGGATGTGCATCTCCGATGCCACTTGATAAGCATTTGGCAATGAACTACTGATTAACATTGAACCTAACACGATCCCCAATACAGGTGATCCACCAAACACTTTAAATGCTGACCAAGCAACTAATGCTGGCAAAATAATAAATGCAGTATCTGTTAATACTTGTGTATACATTAAGAAGTTAGGATTTATGCTCTTTGGCGTTGTCCCTAATAATTTCAATAAATTTTTCATTTGTTAATAATCCACGAAGTCCCATAAATAGACCTGTCGCAACCAACACTGGTATAATTGGCACAAAGATATCTCCAAATGTTCTCGAAATTCTTTGAATAATATTTCCTTGTTTTGCAGCCTCTTTTTTCATATCAGATACTGAAGACTCACTAACTCCTCCAAGTCCTTGAACTGCCTCATAAACTTTATTTACAGTTCCTGTTCCAAAGATAATTTGATATTGACTCGAATTAAACATAGTCCCTTTTTACTTTTTTTCAATTTCATCAACTCTCTCTTTGTCAATTTTACTCTCATCATTTACCATTATTCTAAGTCTTGTTGCACAATGTGCAAATGATGCAATATTTTCTTTTCCACCGACAGCTTCTACTACTTCTTTAGCTATCTCTTCGTAACTTTTCGCCACTTTTCCACTTCCTTTCAAAAATTATTAATAAAAAAATCATTTATCTATAAATATACATTATATTTTCCTTTTTAGTCAATATTTTTTTCAAAAAAATTTTATCAAAAAAATTTTTACAATCTATATTTCTTAGCTTCCAAAAGTCTATCCAAAATCACAATAGCAGTCGCACATTCCAATACAACAATCGCTCTTGGTACAATCACTGGATCATGTCGACCTTTCACTTCCAAAATATCTGATTTTTTTGTTTCTAAATTCACTGTTTTTTTGTGCCTTTGAAATCGAAGGCGTTGGTTTTTATCGCAACTTTAAAGCTAATCGGCATCCCAGTCGAAATTCCTCCAACAATTCCTCCATTATTATTCGTATACGATTTTATATTTCCATTTTCATCAAAAATACATCTCGTCATTCGCTTCATATCCAGTCATTTTAGCAATTCCAAATCCTGCTCCAAATTCAATACCTTTCGTAGCTGGAACAGAAAAAAATCATTCTTGAAATTTCACTCTCAATTGATTCAAAAATGGATCTCCAATCCCAGGTTTCAACCCTGTAATCATCACTTCCACAATTCCACCCAAAGAATTTTCTTCTTCTCTAGCTTTCATTATCGCATTTTCCATCTTTTGAGCTATTCCATCTTCCAAAGTCGGCAAAATCATTCCACGTAATTTATCAACATTCTCTTGAGTAATATCACTTTCCACAAAAATCTCTTTCTTCAATATCATAAAGTGATTTTATATGAGCTCCAATCAAAAATTCCTTGACTTTTTCAAAAATCTGTCTCTGCAATCGCACCAGCAAATACAATCGAAGTTGTTATTCTCCCCGAAAAATGCCCACTTCCACGAATATCATTAAACCCATCATATCGATTAAATCCACTCCAATCAGCATGTCCTGGTCTTGGTTTTCTTCTAAGTTCACTATAATCCTTTGATCTCTGATCCCTATTTCTAACAATCATCGCAAGTGGCGTTCCAGTCGTTCTTCCATCAAAAAAATCCACTCAAAATCTCAAATTCATCTTTTTCCACTCTAGGCGTTGTCAATTTTGATCTTCCAGGTGCTCTTCTTTTCATTTCCTGCGAGATAAATTCTAAATCTAGTTTAGTTCCTGCTGGAATTCCGTCAATATTCACTCCCAATGCCGTTCCATGCGATTCTCCAAACAATGAAATTCTATAATTTTTTTCCAAAATTTGCTCCCATTTTATAGCTCCTTCTTTTTTTATAAATTTAAAATTCTATTTTTTTCTGCTTTTTACCAATTCATCATAATTTTTTTACTTCTCAACAATTTCAATCTCTCCACCCATTTTTCACAAAAATCATCCCAAAAATGCGGATAAGATTTTTCTCACACTTTCAGCCTCTTCCAAAACAATTTCTTTTTCGCATCGAGACGACGCAACTGCCAAAGACATCGCAATTCTATGGTCATTCCAAGCACTCACCGTAACTCCACCAGTAAATCCTTGTACACCTTGAATAATCAAGCTATCCCCTTTCTCAGCCACATTCTGCACCAAGTTTATTAAGCTCAGTTTTTTTATTGAAATAATTCTATCTGACTCCTTAATTCTAAGTCTTTCTCCATTAATAATTCGAGTCTCCCTTCACTCAATGCGAGAAGCACAGTCAAAATCGGTGCAATATCGGGACATTGAGAAATATCAATCACAGTTCCTTTTTGTTTTTAGATGGCTTCACAATCACATAATCATCAAAAATCTCAAGATTTGCACCCATTCTAGTAACAATCTCAATAATTTCCCTATCTCCTTGCAACGAATTTTTATTCACATGCAAACATTTCACTTCATTATCACGATTTGCCGAAATTATCCCTCGCAACAATCCAAAACGCCACTTGCGAATAATCCCCTTCAACAGTATAATCAAAAGGCTTATAACTCTGATTACCTTTTATTTCAAATGATTTATAATCATTATTTTTTATCTCAATCCCAGCTAACTGCAAAATTTCCAGCGTCAAATCAATATACCCCTTCGACTCCAAATTCTTATTAATAGTCAACTTTGAATCTCCGTCCAAGAGTGGTAAGGCATACAAAAAGTCCAGTAATAAACTGTGAACTTATATTCCCATCAATTTCATAATTTCCTGCCTTCAATTTTTCCATTTACTGTAAGCTGCAATTTCCCATTCTCATTTTTTTATAAAAAAATTCCCTGCTTATCAAAAAAATCCTATAATACGATTCAAGCGGTCTGTCCACCAGTTTTCCTTTTTCCATCGAAAAATCAGTTCATTTTCACTTGTAATCCCAATCGGTATCAAAAACCCCGATTGTAGATCCCGACTCATTACATTGCACATATTTATCCTTCGGAACAACTCTCCCATCATTCCCGACAATCTCAAGAGCACTTTCAAATCTTTTTAATTTTCGCTCCCCAGTTTTCCATAATATCCGTTGTTGTTGTAATGTCTACTGAAAAACTTTAAATTATCAATCATCGACTTCTTCTCACTTTCGGCTAATCGTCACTGCAATTACCGCTCTATGCGAATAACTTTTTGACGGTGGTATTTCTATTTTTTTCCATTTAATGTACTTGGTTTTTATTTTTTTATTTTTCATAAATTTTTTTCTCCTTTTACATTGATTTTTTTCCTCTTCATTTTTAAGTCCAAAAGAACTATTTAAACCAAAACCTTTATTCAAAAATCTTATCCTTATCAAAAATTCTCTTTCAACATTCAAAACTAAAAATTTATCCTACAATATCTGCTTCACTTGTAAATTCTCCACTAACATTCCCCATTAATTCAATCCCATGCCCTGCAAAAATACTTCATCATCATAATAGTACACCACAAAATCTCCATCAGAAGTTATACGCACCCCTTCAAGATAAATCCCATTTTTAAAAACTTCTTTTGAAACTTTCTGTTCTTTTTAACTCTTCCTTTTCTTTTTCCGTAAATTTAGAATTTGAATTTTTCTCAAGTACAGCTATCATTTCATCTAAATCTTCTTCATTTATAGATGAAAACCAATCTTCTGCCACTTCCATCAAATCTTCCACAATTCTATCCCTTATTCTCTCATCCCATTCTTTTTGATTGAGATACATAATTTTAAATTGCTCTATTGCCCCTTTAACTTCTTCTACTTTTTTTCTCTTCACTCCAATCACTCTCAATTCCATAATCAAAATTCACACCTATTTTTTCTCCCAAGCCACTCAACTTCAGTTTCAAAAATTTTTTTATTTCTCCAAAAAAATTTCATCTTTAATAATTTTACTATCCATCTTATTCCTCCATTTTATTCTTTTTTTCAATTCAAGATTTTTAATAAATTTATCAGATACTGCCTAACCTTTTTCAATTTTCCCACATAATCACACATTTCTATTTCCACACTTTCAAATGCTTACTCAAAAAAATCTCTTCCGCCCCAATCTTCATAATTTCAACTTCCCCAATCTCTTTCAAAATCACAAAATTAATCCCGTCATTCGTATTTTTTTCTTATCCCTTTTCATAATCTTAGCAATCTCATCTTTTGGATACTCAATTTCAGTTGGCAAATTCAATGCTTTAAGCAATTTCGCAATTTTCACAGCTTCCCCTTCTTTAGTAAATCCTTTTTTTCTCCAATTTTCGTAATATCCACCATCCCAGCAGAAATCGCCTCTCCGTGCGAATATTTTTTTCATAATTTGTAAACTGCTCAATCGCATGACCAATCGTATGCCCAAAATTCAATATCATTCTCAAGTTACTTTCCTTCTCATCTTTTTCCACAACTTCCTTTTTTTATCTCACAAGAACGATAAACAAGCTCATTCACATACTTCATCAAATGTTCACGCAATTTTTTATATAATTTTCATCATCTTGCGAAACCCCCAACTTTTTCCACAATTTCCACAAGTCTATCAAAAAAATTCTTGTCATAAATACATCCATATTTCACAATTTCCCCAAATCCATCGTAAAAATATCTATCAGTTAATGTATTTAAAAAAATAATTATCAATTAAAACAAGTTTTTGGCTGATGAAATGCCCCAACAAGATTTTTTTCCCCTCGTGCAAATCAACTCCAACTTTTTCCACCAACACTGCTGTCAACTTGCGAAACAATTGTTGTAGGAATTTGAATAAACCCAATCCCACGCATATAACTAGTCAGCGCAAATCCAGCAATATCCCCAACAACTCCGCCACCAAACGCAACAACCATATCCTTTTCTCGTAAGTCCTTCATTCACCATAGCCGAGTAAATCGAAGGCATTATCCCAATATGCTTATGTTTTTCTCCAGCTTGTAGCACAAATATGCTGTAATTAAATCCTTTAAACATTTCTTTGTATTTTTTTCTTCATAAATCTCATGAACATTGGAATCTGTAATTACAAACAATTTTTTTCCCAGTATAAACTTCTCCAATATATTTTGGAAATTCCTCAAAAAAATTTTCCCCAATCATAATATCATAAGAATTTTTTTCCCAATCCAACATGTAATTTTTTTCCATAATTTATCCATCCTTTTTAATCATAATTTTTTTCATTTAATACTAAATTTTCATTTCAAATCAATATTATAGTAAAACTGCTTTTAAAACTAAACTCAAAAAAACTATGAATATTTTTACTCAACCATTAAATTTACATAATTTTTTTAACAGTTTAATTTTTAAATAGTTTTTAGCATATTTTTTTCTAAAAAAACAATCGTATATTAAAATATAGCAAAAACCACTAAATCCAACAATTTAAAATGATTTTTACTATATAATTTTTTTATTTCAAGTTATATCTTTTTTTCAAGTTCCTTTTTATATAAACCGACTGAAACTCTTCTTTTAACATATCCATTATAATAATATCATAAGTTTTTTTCCCATAATTTCAACCGCTTTCCGTAACCTTCCTACTTCCTTAAAGCCAATTTTTTTATACATATTATAGGCTGGTTCATTATATTCGAATACTTTTAGCGATATATTTCTCAAATTTAAAAATGAGAAACCATAATCAAGTATTAATTTCAGAGCCTCTGTTCCATAACCTTTTCGCTGATGTTTAGGATTTCCTATTAGAACTCCCAATGCACCGTTTCTATTTACCATATCTAATGAATTAAATCCAATATTTCCCAAAAGTTCATCATTTTCAAGTAGTCTAACAGCAAACATTTTTCCTTTTTTTATTGACGTTAAAAATTCCTTTTCACTTTCAAAATCTGTAATATTTGTATAAGAAACAGAGCCTAAACCAACTGAAACTTTTATATCATTAATCATCTCAGTGTACTCTTCAATATCATCAAGAGAAATTGGTGAAAAATAAATATTATCTCCAATCAATGTTTTTCAAATACTTTTTCTTTTTCAGAATTATTTTCCATTTCATTCCTCCCAAGTTAATTTCTATTAATCTATTTTTCTCCCTACGTTTCGTAGAAATTATAAATTTCTCTTTTAATGTCCCCAAATCATTATTATTTAAGGCATCTTTAATTACATCCAATTCCTTTTCAAACTGCTGTATCATTTTCAAAAGATTTTTTTATTTCCCATAAACAGCTCTGCCCACAAATCTTCATTTATTTTTTGCAATTCTTGTCAAATCCCTGATAAGAATCCCCTAATAAAACGATTTGTATCATACTTCTCACTATCACTATTCACAAGCGAAACCGCAATCGCATGAGTAGCTGACCTCGTAAACGCAATAATCTCATCATGTTCCTGTGCCGTAAGAAAACTAACCTTCTTGAATCCCATTAATTTTACAATTTCTGAAAGTAATTCCAAATTTTTCCTTTTTATTTTTTTCATCCTTAATAATTATATAATTTGCATTTTGAAAAACACGGTTATCCGCAAAAATCAATTCCTCTTTTTTTCACGCCCTGCCATCGGATGCCCAAAAATAAAGTCAATATTTTTTCCATTCTTTTTATTACTTTCCTCAATAATCGGATCAATATCACCAATAATTTTTCTCCTTAATACCCACAACATCAGTAATTATGGCATTTTTCCTTAAAATTATTAATATTATTCACAAAAAAACGATTTCATCAAGTTAGGATAAAGAGTAATTACAACAAAATCTGATTTTTTTCCAAAGGGTCCTTAGTTTCAAGAAACCCTTTATTTATCATATTTTTTTCTCCTCTGCCTTTTTCAAAGTTTCCTCATCAATATCAATCCCATAAATAGTCTTAATACCAATCTCCCTAAAACTCTGTGCAAAAGCGACTCCAATCACTCCAAGCCCAACAATCGTTACTGTCAAATCTTCTATTTTTTTCAAATTATTTTTTTCATCATAATCTTATCTCATTTCACAATTTACTCTTAAATTACAACAGCTGTACCACTTCAGCTAAATAATTATTTCGATTTAAAACTTTTTCCCCAATACATTTGCAATTTTTTTCCACATTTTTCCATCAAATGTTTAAATACATCTTCTTTCAATGATTGTGGTCCATCTGACAACGCTTTATCTGGTTCTGGATGAACTTCTACCATAAGTCCATCTGCTCCTGCCGCCACTCCTGCCATTCCAAGTGGTTCTACCATCCAATATTTTTCCTGTAGAGTGAGCTGAATCAACTATTATTGGTAAATGCGTCAATTTTTTTATCATCGGAACTGCATTTAAGTCAAGCACATTTCTATAAGCAGTTTCATATGTTCTTATCCCTCTTTCACAAAGAACTACATTTTCATTTCCTCCTGCCAAAATATATTCAGCCGACATTAGCCATTCTTCAATTGTAGCACTCAATCCTCTTTTTTAAAAAGTACTGGAATATTTGTTTTTTTCCAACTGCTTTCAATAAATCAAAAGTTTTTGCATATTTCTTGCTCCAAGCTGAATCATATCAACGTGTGGACCGAATTCATGCAATTGTGCAATCGACATTACTTCACAGATTATTGGAAGTCCTGTTTCTTCTTTTGCCTTTTTCATCAATTTAATTCCTTCCATTCCTAGTCCTTGGAACGCATATGGCGATGTTCTTGGTTTTACTACTCCTCCTCTTAACATTGTTGCTCCATATTTTTTTCACTATTCTTGCCGCTGTAATAATTTGTTCTTCATTTTCAACCGAACAAGGTCCTGCCATCATCACAAGATTATTTCCTCCAATTTCTACATCTCCCTACTTTTTACAATTGTATCCTCTGGATGAAATTTTTCTACTTGCTCTTTTGTACGGCTCTTGAACCCTTTGAACATCCAACACATAGTCAAGCGATTGAATATGTTTAATATCAATTGTACTTATATCTCCAACCAATCCTAAAATAGAATATTCTTCCCCTACTATCAATTTAACCTTCACATTATTTTTCTGCTTCTAATCTCGCAATCATTTCTTTCAATGTATCATGACTAATACTTCCATCAACTTTAATAATCATATTTTTTTCTTTTAGTACAATATCAAAAAAACTTAATACTGTACACTCCTTTCTATAAAATAATTTTTAAAATTTTCTATTTTTTTCATTTTTTTATCTTACAACATTTTCCTATTTTTTTCTTTTCTTAAAAGTTTTTTTCCCAACACATTCGCAATTTTTTTCAACATCTTGCATCAAGTCTTCAAACACATCAAATTTTAACGATTGTGGTCCATCTGATAATGCTTTTATCTGGTTCTGGATGAACTTCTACCATAAGTCCATCTGCACCTACAGCTACTCCTGCCATTCCCAATGGTTTTTACCATCCAATATTTTCCTGTCGCATGTGCTGAATCCACTACTATCGGTAAATGTGTCAATTTTTTTATCATTGGAACTGCATTCAAATCCAATACATTTCTATAAGCAGTTTCATAAGTTCTTATCCCTCTTTCACAAAGAACCACATTTTTCATTTCCTCCTGCCAAAATATATTCAGCCGACATTAGCCATTCCTCAATTGTCGCACTTAATCCTCTTTTCAACAACACTGGAATATTAGTCTTTCCAACTGCTTTCAACAAATCAAAATTCTGCATATTTCTAGCACCCAATTGAATCATATCCAAATGTGGACCAAATTTATCCAACTGTTCAATCGACATAACCTCACAAATTATTGGTAATCCTGTTTCTTCTTTCGCCTTTTTCATCAATTCGATTCCTTCCATTCCCAATCCTTGGAACGCATAGGTGATGTTCTAGGTTTAACTACTCCACCTCTCAACATTGTTGCTCCTGCGGCTTTTCACCGCTTTTTGCCGTATCAATAATTTGTTTCTCATTTTCTACAGAACAAGGTCCAGCCATCATAACCAAATTATTTCCACCAATTTCTACATCTCCTACTTTTTACAATTGTATCCTCTGGATGAAATTTTTCTACTCGCTCGTTTATATGGCTCCGAACCCTTTGAACATCCGCTACACCATCTATCGACAATATTCTATCCGTATCAATTATACTAGTATCTCCAACAACACCTATAATCGTATACTCCTCACCATACGAAAAATGCAATTTCAATTTATAATCATTTTGCAATCTTTCAATTATTCTTTCTAAATTTTCACTTGATATTTTTCGCATCTACTTTTACTATCATATATTCTCCTCCTAAAATTTCAAATAAGCCAATCCAAAAGACAAAAATCATTAAACCAATAAATCTTATAAAATTTTCTATTTTTTATTTTTAAATACATTACATTTTATTATAAAATTTATCTAGAATTTACCAAATATAAATTTTTCATCCTTTTTCGTTTTAAATAGCTTAATTTTCATTAAATAAAAAAACTCTTTTAAACATAAAAGAGAATACGGATAATTATTAACGATATACTTTTTAGTTACAATAAATCTCTCAATTTAAATAATAACCTTCTACTCACTCAACTGACTATACTTTGAATTATCTAAATACACAAACCCTACACAACATCATTTCAATATCAAAACTTATACTTAAAAAAATCTCATTATTAAAACAAACTCATCAATAATATTCCAATTCAAACTTTCAAAAAAATACTTTCAACTTTTTAGCTATAACCAACAAGATTCACTAATCAAAAATTCAATTTTTCTCCATAACCATCTAAATAACTACAACTTTTTTTAATTTATACAAATTTATATCAAATTATAGACAGTAAACTTCAATTAAATCAAACTACAATTATTATATCTAAAATATTTATTACTATTTATTGAAAAATAAATCATTATTTCAAATATTATTTTGACATATTTTTTTATCCTAAATTTAAAAAAATTTCATTCTCAACTTAAATTAAAAATACTTATAATAACTACAGAATACTTATAAGTTTCATATTTCATGATCATATTCAAAAATAACATATCATTTCTAATTTTTTTCTACTATCCTACTATCCTACTTTTTATTTAATTACTATTATTTATTTCATTAATTTATAACTATCAGTAATATACCAAATATCACTTTATTTGTCAAATATATATAATTACTTATATTATATATCAAACTAATGATTATCTATCTGAATATTTTATTTATACTTAAACCTATTTAAAAATTAAAGTATTAAAAAAATTTAAAAAAAGTTATTTTTAATTTCTTTACAAATAAAAAAATGGCGTCCCCTGGTTGGACTCGAACCAACGACCCTCTGATTAACAGTCAGATGCTCTAACCAGCTGAGCTACGGAGACACTCTTTTTAATAAGAATATATATTAAAAAGTTTGGCAATTTCCTATTTTTCCCTAGACAGCTCTAAGTATCTTCGGCGTAAACAGACTTAACTACTGGGTTCTGAAATGTAACCAGGTGTATCCCTGTCGCTATTGTCACCAAACTTAAGATATAATAAAGACAATGAGAAATAAATAGTACGGTAAAAAGAACATTAAAAGCTTTCGTAATATTAGTACTGGTCAGCTAAATATATCTCTATACTTACACCTCCAGCCCTATCACCACCTGTTCTCGATGGATACTAAAAGAACACTCATCTCAAAGTGGGCTTCTCACTTAGATGCTTTCAGCGATTATCCCTTCCAAACGTGACTACTCAGCCATGCCACTGGCGTGACAACTGATACATCAGAGGTTTGTCCATCCCGGTCCTCTCGTACTAAGGACAGATCTTTTTCAATATTCTAGCGCCTGCAGTGGATAGGGACCGAACTGTCTCACGACGTTCTGAACCCAGCTCGCGTGCCTCTTTTAATGGGCGAACAGCCCAACCCTTGGGACCTTCTCCAGCCCCAGGATGAGACGAGCCGACATCGAGGTGCCAAACACTTCCGTCGATATGGACTCTTGGGAAGTATCAGCCTGTTATCCCCTGGGGTAGCTTTTTATCCGTTGAGCGATGGCCCTTCCATTTGGAACCACCGGATCACTAACTCCTACTTTTCGTACCTGCTCGACCCGTCAGTCTCGCAGTCAAGCTCCCTTATGCGTTTGCACTCTTAGGTTGATTTCCATCCAACCCGAGGGAACCTTTGAACGCCTCCGTTACTCTTTTTGGAGGCGACCGCCCCCAGTCAAACTGCCCACCTAGCACTGTCTCCGTTACCAGATTAGAATTTCAACAACATATGGTTGGTATTCCAACAGCGACTCTGTAACAACTGACGCCATTACTTCATAGTCTCCCAACTATCCTATACACATACTGCCAAAACCCAATGCCAAGCTACAGTAAAGCTCCACGGGGTCTTTCCGTCCCTACTGCAGGTAGTCGGTATCTTCACCGACATTACAACTTCACCAGGCCTCCAGCCAAGACAGCTCTCAAATCATTTCACCATTCGTGCAGGTCGGAACTTACCCGACAAGGAATTTCGCTACCTTAGGACCGTTATAGTTACGGTCGCCGTTCACTGGGGCTTCAATTCGGATCTCTCAATCCTCCTCTTAACCTTCCGGCACTGGGCAGGTGTCAGCCCATATACGTCGCCTTTCAGCTTAGCATAGACCTGTGTTTTTTTGGTAAACAGTTGCTTGAGACTCTTCACTGCGACCTATTTCCCCTTGAAGTGTTTCTCTTCTCAAGTAATATAGGCACCCCTTCTCCCGAAGTTACGGGGCTATTTTGCAGAGTTCCTTAGCTAGAGTTAGCCTGTCGGCCTTAAGTTTCTCACTCTGTCCACCTGTGTCGGTTTACAGTACGGGCACTTAATCTCCTCCTTAGAAGTTTTTTTCTTGGCAGTGTAGGATTTGTGACTTACACCAAGAGGTGCTTACCCATCAGTTCTCACGTTTAAGCATACGGATTTGCCCTATATGCCCACGCTATTTCCTTAGAAAGGCTAAACCGTCAGCCTTCTCACATACCTTCCTGCGTCACTCCATCAGTAAAAAACGTTAATTAAGTGGTATAGGAATATTAACCTATTTTCCATTCTGCCTACGCTACTTAGCCTCGGCTTAGGGTCCCGACTTCCCCAGGGCGGACAAACCTTCCCCTGGAAACCTTGGATCTTCCGGCCGGCGGGATTCTCACCCGCCTTCTCGCTACTCATTCCTGCATTCTCACTTCTGATACCTCCAGCAGGCCTTGCGACCTGCCTTCATCGGCTTACAGAACGCTCTCCTACCAAGATGCGAAAGCATCTTCCACAGCTTCGGTTTATGTCTTAGCCCCTGTTACATCTTCGGCGCAGATACTCTCGACCAGTGAGCTATTACGCACTCTTTTTAAGGTATGGTCGCTTCTAAGCCAACCTCCTGGTTGTCTGTGAATATCCACCTCCTTTCCCACTTAGACATAATTAGGGACCTTAGCTGGTGGTCTGGGCTGTTCCCCTTTGTCCACGGACCTTATCATCCATAGACTCACTCCTAATCATTAATATATGGTATTCGTAGTTTGCTTGATTTCGGTAAGCAATACGCCCCCTAGATCATACAGTGCTCTACCCCCACATATCTTAAAAATTAAAGTCGCACTCTAAATGCATTTCGGAGAGAACGAGCTATCTCCTAGTTCGATTGGCTTTTTCACCCCTAGACCTATCTCATCTCCCAACTTTTTCAACGGCGGTGAGTTCGGTCCTCCACTAAGTCTTACCTTAGCTTCAACCTGGACAGGCCTAGATCACTAGGTTTTCGCGTCTATGACATACGACTTACCGCCCTATTAAGACTCGGTTTCCCTTCGGCTCCATTCTTTTTAACCTTGCCATATATCATAACTCGCAGGATGATTAACTAAAATCCACGCAGTCACTCTTGCGAGCTCCTACCGTTTTGTAGCACACGGTTTCAAATTCTATTTCACTCCCTTACTCGTGGTTCTTTTCACCTTTCCCTCACGGTACTCTTCTCTATCGGTCAACAAAAGTATTTAGCCTTACGTGATATGGTCCACGCTGATTCACACCAAATTCCTCGTGCTTGATGCTACTCAGGGTGCTTTAAGTTTTACTAATAGTTTTACGTTCTACAGGACTATCACCTTCTTTGGTCCAGCTTCCCAGCTGTGTTCCACTTACTCTACTAGTAAAATGACTTTATGGCTATTAGTCTATTAAAGTCCCTCTACCCCATATACACAACGTCGCCAACTTACATGTATATGGTTTAGGCTGTTCTCCGTCTCGCTCGCCGCTACTTAGAGAATCGTTTTTTTACTTTCTTTTCCTCCCGTTACTTAGATGTTTCAGTTCACGGACTTACCTCTTTCGTATATGTGATTTACACATATAGGTTTTTCCCATTCGGACATCTTGGCATCAAAGGTTATGTGCACCTCCACCAAGCTTTTCGCGACTTATCACGTCCTTCATCGGCTTTTTGTTGCCTAGGCATCCTCCGTGTGCCCTTAATAGCTTTTTTATTCTAACTCTAACAGTTTTTCCTGTTTTCATTGTAATCTTTTTACCTACTATTCATTTCCCATTGTCCTTATGCTAGAAGAAACATAATCCAAAACAGATTTAGTATTTATATACTCCTTAGAAAGGAGGTGATCCATCCGCACCTTCCGGTACGGATACCTTGTTACGACTTCACCCCAATCACTATCCACACCTTAGGTACCTTCCTCCTTACGGTTGAACCAGTAACTCGGTGCAAACAACTCTCGTGGTGTGACGGGCGGTGTGTACAAGACCCGAGAACGTATTCACCGCAACATTGCTGATTTGCGATTACTAGCGATTCCAACTTCATGAAGTCGAGTTGCAGACTTCAATCCGAACTTAGATTGGCTTTTTTTAGTTTTGCTCCACGTCACCGTTTTGCTCCTCTTTGTACCAACCATTGTAGCACGTGTGTAGCCCAGATCATAAAGGGGCATGATGACTTGACGTCATCCCCACCTTCCTCCTGCTCTTCGCAGGCAGTCTGAGTTAGAGTCCCCAACTTAATGATGGTAACTAACTATAGGGGTTGCGCTCGTTGCGGGACTTAACCCAACATCTCACGACACGAGCTGTCGACAGCCATGCACCACCTGTCTCTACGTTCCCGAAGGCACGGCCTGTTCTCACAGGCCTACGTAGGATGTCAAGATCTGGTAAGGTTCCTCGCGTTGCGTCGAATTAAACCACATGCTCCACCGCTTGTGCGGGTCCCCGTCAATTCCTTTGAGTTTCAACCTTGCGGTCGTACTCCCCAGGCGGATTACTTATCGCATTAGCTTCGGCACAGACACTCTTCATGCCCACACCCAGTAATCATCGTTTACAGCTAGGACTACCAGGGTATCTAATCCTGTTTGCTCCCCTAGCTTTCGCACTTCAGCGTCAGTTGCTGTCCAGTGGACTATCTTCATCATCGGCATTCCTACACATATCTACGAATTTCACCTCTACTCGTGTAGTTCCGTCCACCTCTCCAGCACTCTAGATATACAGTTTCAAAGGCAAGCTTTGAGTTGAGCCCCTAAGTTTTTCACCCCCGACTTGTATATCCGCCTAGATGCCCTTTATGCCCAATAATTCCGGATAACGCTCGCGACATACGTATTACCAGCGTACTGCTGGCACGTATTTAGCCGTCGCTTCTTCTGCAGGTACCGTCACTTGCTTCTTCCCTGCTGAAAGCACTTTACAATCCGAAAACCGTCTTCGTGCACACAGAATTGCTGGATCAGAGTCTCCTCCATTGTCCAATATTCCCCACTGCTGCCTCCCGTAAGAGTAAGGGCCGTATCTCAGTCCCCTTGTGGCCGTTCATCCTCTCAGACCGGCTACCTATCTTCGTCTTGGTGAGCCGTTACCTCACCAACTAACTAATAGGACGCAAAGCTCTCTCTTAGCATCTCTTTTTCATTAAAAGCTTCATGCGAAGCTTTAATAATATCTAGTCTTATCAGTCGTTTCCATCTGTTATCCCAGACTAAGAGGCAAGTTCTTTACGCGTTACTCACCCGTCCGCCATGGTTATCACGGTGCAAGCACCGTTTCCCCATTGACTTGCATGTGTTAAGCATTCTGTCAGCGTTCATCCCGAGCCAGGATCAAACTCTTCATTCAATATTTATTTTTCACCTTTTAAAGTCTTATTGACAGGAACTTTTTTTATTTAAAAAGTCCTTATTTATCACATCTTTTATGGTATATGCTTCTTCTATTTATTTGTTTATTGTACATGATACATTTTTTTGTATCGACAAGAAGTATTATATCAAAAAAACAAAAATTGTCAACTACTTTTTATGAAAATTTTACTACTTCTTAAAAATTAAAGAACTGTCTCAAAATTTTAATCATTTTTTAAGACAGTTCTTTCAAAAATTATATTTTTCTATTCTATTCTTCTAACGAGTAATCCATTGTCGCCATACGTTTATAATAATTCCAGTTATCTTTGGCATTTTTTTAAGTTTGTTTCTAATAATTCTTTAGCTTTTTCGGAAATTCTGCACTAAAGTTGCGTATCTTCGTTCTCCCTAATAGGAATTCTTCGTATTTTTCCCATGCTGGTCTTTTTGAAGTCTAATTGCAATGGATTTTTACCTTTTTCAGCTAATCTTGGATCAAATCTAAATATTGGCCAATATCCTACTTCTGTTGCTAATTTTTTCTTCTGTTTGAATTTACCCATACCTGCTTTTTATACCGTGTTCAATACAAGGTGAATAAGCTATTATTATTGATGGTCCTGGATATGCTTCTGCTTCTTTTTATTGCTTTTTAGTGTTTGATTTTGGTTTTGCTCCCATTGACACTTTGGCAACATAGATATTTCCGTAAGTCATTAATATTGCTACTAAATCTTTTTTTCTTGGCTGGTTTTTCCCGAGGCGCAAATTTTGCAACTGCTCCAGTTCTTGAAGATTTTGATGATTGCCCTCCTGTATTCGAGTAAACTTCTGTATCAAGTACAAGTATGTTTACGTCATCTCCAGAGGCTAGAACATGATCAAGTCCACCAAATCCTATGTCATAGGCCCATCCGTCTCCACCAAACATCCAGATAGATTTTTTTAATTAAGTATTGTTTTAATTCTAATATTTCAGAAATATTATTTTTTTACTTTTTTTCATTTGTATTTTTCAGAATTTTTCTTTTTCTAACACTGCCACTAATTCATCACGTATTTCTGTAGTCTTATCTCCATCATCAAAAATTTTCTGCAAATTTATCAAATAATTCAGCAAGTTCTGAAGAAACATCTTCTTTTTATTTCTTCCATTCTTTTTTTAAAATTCTGTGACGAATTGTGTTTACAGCTTGGAACATTCCATATCCATATTCGGCATTGTCTTCGAATAATGAAGATGCCCATGCAGGTCCACAACCACTTTCAGCTGTTGTGTATGGCGATGATGGTGTTGAAGCTCCATAAATCGATGAACATCCTGTTGCGTTTGCTATGATCATTCTTTCTCCAAATAATTGTGTTACTAATTTAATGTACGGTGTTTCTCCACAACCTGCGCATGCTCCAGAAAAATTCAAATAATGGTTTTTGCAAATTGTGAACCTTTTTACGGTTCCTTTGTTCATCAATTTATCTTTGTATGAAACATTATCGAATAAGTAATCTGTATATTCTATTTCGTGATTATCAATTTGTGATTCTATTGATTTCATAACAATTGCTTTTTCCTTTTTGGAGCTGGACAAACATCAACACATGCACTACATCCTGTACAATCTAAAGGTGATACTTGAATTTTATATTGTAATCCTTCGAATGCTTTTCCACCTAATGCTTTTACTGTTGGCATTCCTTCTGGTGCTTTTGCCATCTCTTCTTCATCTAATAAAAATGGTCGTATTACAGCGTGTGGACAAACGTATGCACATTGATTACATTGTATACACATATCTGGTTGCCATTCTGGTACTTCTGACGCTACTCCTCTTTTTTCGTAATTTGCAGTTCCTGGTTGGAAAGTTCCATCTACCATTCCTGTTTCTATAATTGATGAAACTGGTAATTCGTTACCTTTCATATGGTTAATTGGGTCTACAATTTTTTGATAAATTCAGGTTTTTGTCGCTTCGATAATTTGTTCGTTTACTTCAAGGTCTGCCCATTCTGGCAATACTTCTACTTGCTCTAAACCATCGATTCCTCTGTCAATAGCATTCCAGTTTTTTTGAACTACATCTTTTCCTTTTTCTTCCATAACTTTTTTTCTGCATATTCTTTCATATACTCTTTTTGCTTCTTCGTGCGGAATTACTTCTGAAAGATAGAAAAATGCTGATTGCATAATTGTATTTGTTCTGTTTCCTAATCCAATTTCTTTAGCTAATTTTTGTAGCATTTATAATGAAAAAAATTTAATTTTTTCTAGCTAACTCTCGTTTAATTTCATTTGGAATACTTGGAATTAATCTTTCTTTATCCCAAATTGTGTTTAATAGGAATGTTCCTCCTTCTTTTAACCCAGAAATCATATCGTATTTTCCAAGGTATGCAGGTGCTGAACAAGCTACAAAACCTGGTCTTGTAACTAAGTAAGTTGAGTGTATTGGATCTTTACTGAATCTCAAATGTGATCTTGTCACTCCTCCTGCTTTTTTAGAATCGTACGCAAAATAACCTTGTGCATACAAGTCTGTTTTATCTCCAATAATTTTTATTGAATTTTTATTAGCTCCAACAGTTCCATCTGAACCAAGTCCGTAAAATAAGCACTCTTTCACATCTTCGTTTCCTGTGAAAACTTCTTCTTCAAGTGCAAGTGATGTAAATGTAACGTCATCAACAATTCCTATTGTAAAATTATTTTTAGGCTCTTTTTGTGCAATATTTTTGAATACTGCTACAATTTGTTCAGGTGTTGTATCTTTTGATGACAATCCGTATCTTCCGCCTACAATTTCAGGTGCATTTTCTTTTCCGTAATAAAGTGCTTTTACGTCCATGTATAATGGCTCTCCTAATGCTCCTGGCTCTTTTTGTTCTGTCAAGTACGGCAATTTTTCACGCTTTTTTGGCATTGCATCGAAGAAATATTTGCTTGAAAAAGGTCTGTATAAGTGAACGTTTAGCACTCCTACATTTTTCTCCTTTTTTTATTCAAATAATCTACGACTTCTTTGATTGTTTCGTTTACAGAACCCATTGCAACAATAACTCTTTTCGGCGTTTTCGGCTCCGTAATAAACAAATGGTGCGTAATATCTTCCTGTTTTTTTCGCTAATTTTTTTCATGTAATCGTTTACTATATCTGGTACAGCTTCATAAAATTTATTTTTGAGCTTCTCTTTGCCTGGAAATAAATATCATCATTTTTGTGCTGTTCCTCTAGTTACTGGTTTTTTTCTGGATTTAATGCTCTTTCTCTAAATTCTCTAACTGCTTTTTTTATCAAGTAGACTTTCAAGAAAAATCGTAATCCATAACTTCCACTTTATTTATTTCATGTGATGTTCTGAAACCATCAAAAAGTGCATAACAGGGACTCTTGATTTAATTGTCTGCTAAATGTGCGATTCCTGCTAAGTCCATTACTTCTTGAACCGAGCTTGTTGCAAGCATTGTCCAACCTGTCATTCTTGCTGAATAAATATCTTGATGATCTCCAAATATTGATAATGCCTGTGTTGAAATAGCTCTTGCTGCCACGTGCATTACTCCTGGTAGCAATTCTCCTGCTATTTTGTACATATTAGGTATTTTCAATAGTAATCCTTGAGATGCAGTAAATGTCGTAGTTAAAGCTCCAGCTTGTAACGAACCGTGTACAATTCCCTGCTGCTCCGGCTTCTGACTGCATTTCTACAACTTTCACTTGTGTTCCAAATAAGTTTTCCTTCCCTGTATGATGCCCATTGGTCTACATGCTCTGACATAGTTGATGACGGAGTGATTGGATAAATTCCAGCAACTTCCGTAAATGCATAAGCTATGTGAGTCTGCACTTGGTTACCATCCATTGTTTTTCATATTTTTTTGTCATTTTTTCCCTCCAAAATTAAGAAATTTTATAACGATTTTACTTCAATAGTAACGCCATTTTTAAAAATCAAACTTAAAAACTATGGCTATTTATTCAAATCTCTATTTTTTTCATTTGTTTGATTTTTTTAGAAATTTGAATTTGTTATAAAATTACAATTACATATACAATTATATATTTTCTAGTTCAAATTTGCAATTATTTTTTTATTAAATCCCTTTTTTTATCAGATTTATGTTCAACAATATTTTTTTAATAATCAAAAATTATTATTGAAATAAGTACTAAAAGTGAAGATACTGCAAAAGTCGCTGTTATTGACTCTGATGAGCCCGATAAATAAAGTGCATCTATTTCTAATGGCAATGTGAAAGTTCCTCCTCTTGCTTTTTGAAAGTGCATTTACTGCACCAAATTCTCCTAATGCTCTTGCTGTACAAAGAATTATTCCATAAAGTAATCCCCATTTTATATGTGGTAGCGTTATTTTTTTCTAAAAATTGTAAATCCATCTGCTCCCATTAGTGCTACTGCTTCTTCCTCATCTTTTTCCTTGTGCATTCAAGATTGGAACTATTTCCCTTGAAATAAATGGAAATGTTACAAAAACAGTTGCTAAGATTACTCCTGGAATTGCGAACACTATTTTTTTATATCTAATACAAAAAAATTTATTCAATGCCGTAATATAAGGTGCTGCCCAACCCATTCTTCCAAAAGTCATAATGAAAGCAAGACCTGCAATTACTGGTGAAATTGAGAAGGGGATGTCTATTAGCGTGGCTAAAATATGTTTCCCACGAAAAGAAAATTTTGTGAGAAGCCATGTCGCTGTTATTCCAAAAAAAGTATTTATAATTAGTGCTGAAATTGTTGCAATTATCGTCACTTTCAAGGCTGACAAAACGTATTTGTCAGTTAGGCTTTTTATGTAAAATGCCCAGCCTTTTTGAAGTGAATTTATGACAATCGCTATTAGTGGCAATACTAGCATAATTCCAACAAATAGTACACTTATTGTTATTAATACATATTTTTATCGTGTTATTTTTTTATCCATTGCTTTCTCCTTCCCTAAATATTGTTTGTTCGCTTAAATTGGTTCATTTGAACTAAGTTTATTAAAAAAATAAAAGTATGAATGAAAAATATTAGCATTACTAAAAGCTATAGCAGTTGCTGAAGGATAGTCGACGTAATTTAATTTTTTTGCATAATTACGTAGGAAATAACTTGTGTGTGCTCTTTTTAGGCTATTTTCCGAAATATAAATTACGCTTCCATATTCTCCAATTCCTCTCGAAAATGCAAGTCCAAATCCTGTCAAAAGTGCAGGTTTTATCTCTGGAAAAATTACTTTCCAAAAAGTCGTTTTTTTCTATCTGCACCTAATATATACGCTGCTTCTTCGTACTGATTATCTAGTTTTTTTCTAATATCGGCTGAACTGCCCTTACCACAAAAGGAATTCCAACGAAAATTAATGCAATTATTATTCCAGTGTGAGTGTATGAAATTTTTATTCCAAATTTTGCAAAATATTTTCCAACAATTCCAGTGTCAGAATACATTTTTGAAAGCGTAATTCCTGCAACTGCGGTAGGCAAGGCAAAAAGGCAATTCCAACATTCCATCTAAAAACCTTTTTCCAAAAAAATCGTATTTTACAAGTACCCACGCCAAAAATTACTCCGAAAAATACAATTTATAATGGCGGCAATGAATGAACAACCGACACTTGTAAAAAGTGCACTTAAAACTGCCTTTTCTGTTATAAGCTGCCAAAATTCAGAAGGTGACAATCGAAAGGAATAGACTAATATTGAGGCTAACGGTATCAATATTAAAATTGACAACATTGCCAGTGATATTCCAAATGTCAGTCCAAAACCTGGAATTACAGTTTTTCTTTTTCTTTTTTTAAAGCTAATATTTTTCATTTTCACTCCTTCCATTTAAAAACCTTTTTTTATTTTTCAATTTTTCATAAATTTTATCAAATAACGCACCTTCATTGAAAAAAATTTCTCGTATGCTTTTTTTCCATCCGCCAAAATTATCTATTTTCGTCAATTTCATCTTTAAATCAAATTTATTTCCATATTTTTTTAAAACTTTTTTTGGTCATAAGGTCTATAACCACTTTCAGCGATTATTTCTTGTGCCTTTTTCAGAATATAGATATTTCAAGTATTCTGTGCTTATTTGATACGTTCCATCATTTTTTTGCAATTTTATCGACTACTGCGACTGTCGGCTGAGCTAAAAATACTCACACTTGGATAAACAATTTGATATTTGTCGGGATATTCCTTAACCGTTGCAATCGCCTCATTTTTCCCATGCAATTAACACATCTCCCCGATTATTTTTCCACAAAAGTTGTAGTCAGCGCCTTGCTCCCTGAATCCATTACAGCCACATTATCATAAATGCTCTTTACAAAACTTTTTTTATTTTTATTTTCATCTTTTCCATATTTTTCAAGTCCATATGACCATCTTGCCAAAAAAATTCCAGCAAGCTCCACCACTACTTTTTGGGATCGGTGTTATTACTTTTTACTCCTTTTTGCTAAATCATTCCAATCCTTTATATTTTTGTGGATTTCCTTTTCTTACAAGGAAAACGATTGTCGAAGTATACGGAGAAGAACTGCCTGGAAATTTATTTACCCAGCCTTTTTCTAGCAAATCTACTTTCTCAAGAAGTGCTACATCATTTTCTAAAGCTAATGTTACAACATCTGCATCAAGGCCTTCAATTACTGAACGTGCTTGTGATCCCACGAACCTCCGTGTGACTGGATAATATTCACATCCTTTCCATATTTTTTTCCTTGTAATATGCCTTAAACAGTCCATTATATCTCTCGTACAATTCACGGGTAGGATCATAGGAAACATTCACAATTTCCATCTTTTGCTTTATTTTTTTCCAATTTTACTGTTTTGTCGCATAATTCCACAAAATAAAAGTAAAATTATAATTACAACAAATATCACTGGTACTCTCAGTTTTTTTAGCATATTTCCCTTCTCCTTTCCCTTTTTATTTAATAATTTTTTTAAATCACGTAAAAACTATCTCCACTTACTATTCTTCTATAAGTTTCAAATTTCGCCCATTTTTTTGTGAATTTCCACTTTATTTTTTTATTTTTGATTATGGTCTGCAAGGTAATTTTTTTCATATCTTCTCTCGTTTTTATCTGCAATCCAAATCCTGCTTCATCTAGCACTGGAAGTCCTGTAAAGTAGTAATCTTCCAATTTCACAATATCAAAGATTTTTACTATCTCTAACTAAAACTGCTGCTTCACTTTCAAGTGAAATAATGTCAAAATATTGCGGATACTCAAAACTATCTCCTGTTTGAGGTACAATATCGCCTACATGATACGTTTTTTTCTCCTGTTTCTTCTTTAGACATTCTCGCATTTTTCAAAATCAAAATACAATTCTTCAAAAAAATATCCACCAATTTTTATATCATCTTTTTTTCAAAATATGGTTTTTCCCCAATCGTATCAATATTTTTTCCACTACTCCTGCAGTAGACTGTTTGATGAGAAAGTCTATCAATTAATATCAATTCTCCCAAAGTCTTATTTTTTTCTTAAACAAATCAACAATAACCTTATCTGAAAATTCAATTTTACAAAGAGCAATTTCATTTTTTTGTAATACTTTTGTGTTTTGATTTTTTTCTCCAGTATTAACGTCAATTTTATAAACAATTTCCTTCAATATTGCAGGTAGTTTCTTTGTTCCAAGTTTTTGCCAAATATTCTTTTTCCAACAATTAACTTATCATCATCCATCCACAATAATGCGACTTCAACTGATTTTTGAAACTGGAAGATTTTTTTGTTTTTGGTAATAACAGAACCACGGCTTACGTCTACTTCTTTATCCAACTGAATCGTAACAGCTTGTCCCGAAAATGCCTCTTCCACATTTCTATCTCCATTTAAAATCGTTTTCACAGTTGCAGTCTCATTACTTAGCAACACAACAATTTCTTCTCCAACTTTTACAAAACCACTTTCAATTTGCCCTTGGAATCCTCTAAATTCGTGATTTGGACGGCAAACTCTTTGAATTGGTACATAAAAATCAGAATTTTTTTAGTATCTTCTGTTACATCAACTGTTTCCAAATATTCTATAATGCTTTCTTCCTTATACCAAGGCATATTTTTCTGATTTTTTTAGTAACATTATCTCCTTCAGTCGCACTTACAGGAATTATTTTTTTATATTTTTCCAATTCCAATTCTTTTTGCCAATTCCTTTACTTCGTCGACAATTTTATTAAATTTCTCTTCGCTATAATTTGCTAAATCCATTTTTATTTACTGCAAAAAAACGAAATGACGTATTCCGACCATTGAACAAATTCTTGCGTGTCTTCTAGTTTGAACAAGTACACCTTTTGTAACATCTAAAAGCAAAATTGCAACTTCGGCAAACGAAGCTCCAACCGCCATATTTCTTGTATATTCTTCATGCCCTGGTGTATCAGCCACGATAAAGCTACGTTTATTTGTAGTAAAATAACGATAAGCTACATCAATCGTGATTCCTTGCTCTCTTTCAGCCATCAATCCATCTAAAAGTAGCGAATAATCAATTGCTCCTCCACGTGATCCAACTTTACTATCTAAAATCAATGCTTCTTCACGATCCGCATAAAGCGACTTTGAATTGTAAAGGATATTTTCAATCAATGTTGATTTTTCCATCATCCACACTTCCACAAGTAATAAATTTTAATAATCTCACCATTAAAAATACCCCTCTTTTTCTTTTTTTCCATGCTTGTCGCTCCACTATCTCTATCAATAACTCTACTTGTACGCTCAGATTCAACCGAACTCAATGTTTCATCAATTATTTCCTCCAAAGTTACAGCATCTGATTCCACAGCTCCAGACAATGGATAATCTCCTAGCGTTCTAAAACGAACCATTTTTAATTTCGGGCTCTTCGCCTTCTTCCAATCGCATTCTTTCATCATCAACCATGATTAAATTCCATCTCTTTTCCACAACAGGACGTTCTCTTTTGCCGAGTAAAAGCGACACAATTGGGATATTCTCCCTTTGGATGTATTCCCAAATATCTTTTTCAGTCCAGTTAGAAATTGGAAAAAAACTCTGATACTTTCACCTTTACTAATCTCTGTATTGTAAAGTTTCCACATTTCTGGACGTTGATTTTTAGGATCCCATGCTTGTGCTGCATTTCTAAATGAGAAAATTCTTTCTTTAGCACGACTTTTTTTCTTCATCTCTACGACCTCCACCAAATGCTGCAGTAAATCCATATTTATTAAGTGCCTGTTTCAACGCCTGTGTTTTTCATAATATCAGTAAACGAAGATCCATGATCAAACGGATTAATATTTTTTCAACTCCTTCGAGATTGATATATTCAATCATTTCAATTCCAAGTTCTTTCGCTCTTTTATCACGAAAATTAATCATTTCCTTAAATTTCCAACCAGTATTCACGTGTAGAAATGGAAAAGGCGGTTTTTCGAGGATAAAATGCCTTCATAGCCAAATGTAACATAACTGAGCTATCCTTCCCTATCGAATATAGCATAACAGGATTTTTCACATTCAGTCGCAACTTCCCGAATAATATATATCGCCTCTGCTTCCAATTCATCTAAATGAGATAATTCATTCATATTATAAATCACCCTTCCCTTTTTTTCATATGTTTTAATAATTTTTTTAACTCAAGTTTTCTAATATTTATTAGCATCTTTTCTATTTATATCAATTTCTTCTATAGTTCCATCTCTTTTTTCAATAATCCATTTTAGAATATCGCCTTCCTCTTTAGTCGTCATCGTACTTCCATTTCCGCCAATATCTGCTCCGAGGAAAAATGAAATCGCTTGAACTGGACATTCTTTAACGCAGGAAACACATCCCCAGCAATCTTTTTGGATATTGCATAACTGCCTTTTTTAACCTTCATATCTTCAACTTTTTGCATCTCGATTAAAGTACCTGGACACACTTGCGTACATTTCGTACACCCAATACATTTATACGGATCAATTACTATGCTCATACTTGTCCTCCTTCACAATTTCTCTCGTAAATACTTCCAGCTCTCCGTCAACCAATCTCGAATTTACATATTTAAAGTAATTTTCATCAGTTTCGGGATAATCTAAATTTTTCATTAAATGAATGCCATCTAGTTTCTTTTCTAAAGAAAAAGATGTCCAATTAACGATTTACAAACCGTCAATCGCTCCTTCAATTCATAAGCAAACATCAAATCATGCATATTATCTGCCGAAAGTTCATCAGAAAGCTCTATCAGCTGATCAATTTTCTGTTTTGCCAATTTCAATTGTTTCTCGTTAAATTGATAATTTGTCGATATTCCACCTGCATACTCATCCATAATTTTCTGCATTCCCTCTTCCATATCTTCAGTTGAAAAATCTTCTAGTCTTCGTATTTCTAATTTTTTCATATTGTCCAATAATTTGTTTTTGATTATCCAAAAAGTTTTCCACATTCTCATCAAGTTTTTCCACAATTTTTCATCATTCAATTTTGAAATTATGTCAAGTGCTGCAATTTCTCCTTCTGCCAACGCTCCTGTAACATATTTTTGTGGACAGCCTCCAGCTACATCACCTCTTGCATAAAGTCCGTTAATTGTTGTTTCTCTATTCGTATTTACCCAAAAAGCCACTTGCAGTATGCCCTCCGACAATGTAAGGCTCCGTACCTTCGATTTCTACATCTTGCTCATTTGGATTTTTTCCACTTTCAATCCACTTCAATGTCTGACTTGGTGCCATATTCAAATATGCTTTTTAACAAACTATTGCTTTCATCTTCACTAATTCCACTCGTCTTCAAATAACAAGGCCCATTTCCAAGTTGATTTTTCTCGCACAGTTCCATAAACACGCTCACTCGTTGTAAGTCCATATTTATCCTCATACACAAATCCTTTCGAATTTATCTGTTTTTGCTCCAACCCCGAGCAATCGTCCCAACTGGTGCAATTGTATCCTTACATCTCAAAGCAATAAATCTCATTTCAAAAGTTGTCATCTCAGCTCCTGCCAAAATTCCCATCGCATATCCTGCTCCAGTGTTAAATGGCGGATACCACATTTTATGTCGTGAAAATCCAGGATTATTAGGTTTATATAGTCCAGCAGCTCCTCCTGTCGAGATTATAACTTTTTTCGCTCTAATCACAAACGCTTCCTCTTTTTTTATAGAAAATCCAACAGCTCCATAAACTTTCCCATCTTTCACAAGCAAGTCCGTAATATTAAGCGTGTTCAAAACTCTCACATTTTTTTGTCTTTTTCACCGCATCAGCAAGTATCGGCTTAAAATTTTCTCCATTTATTTTTTTATATTTCTGTTCCCACGTGCGACATATTCTCCATTCTCATCCTTCAAAAATTACAAGCCCCAATTTTTTCCACTTCAGCCGTAATTTCGTTAAATCTATTCAAACGAGTAATTAACAAGTCATTCCGTACAATTCCATTCGCATCTTTTGTTGCATAATCCACATAATCTTGTGGCACATGCCCTTTTACATTGTAGGCATTTATCGCATTAATTCCAGCCGCAAGACATCCACTTCTTTTAATATTCGCCTTTTCAGCCACAATTACTGACAAATCAGAATTTTTCCCAATCGTAATCAGCCGCATAACAACCAGCAGTCCCTCCACCGATAATCAAAACATCAGTTTCAAGCTCCTTAATTTTTCAATTTTTCTCTTTTTGATCTCTTTTTCATTGCCATTATTCTTAATTCCCTTATTTTTCTGCCATAAAACACCTCACAATCTACAAAACCTAAATAATAACATCATTTTGATTTTTAATATTCGCATTTTCCACAAGTTCCACTTTTTTCATCTTCACCAAAAGCATATGCCCTGTAAATATAAATATTCACTTTCTCATTCACAGAAACCGATTCTTCCTCAATTTTACGATTCCCTTTTTATCAAAACTCCGTTTATTCTAACACCAATTTCAACCTCTTTCCCACGAAATAACGTATATTCCACTATTCCAGTTTCAACCGAAGCCGAATATCTAAAAATTCTCATTTAACTTTATAACACTTACATTTTTCTGGACGAATAATTGCCTTTTTGTCCATTTTTCTAAATTTTCAAAACCTTTAAATTTATTAATATTTTCCAACTCTGTAGGATTTCCCATAAATTTTGCCACAAACGCAGTCTTTGGATTGGTATAAATTTCTTTCGGCGTCCCAATTTGCTCGATTCTTCCTCGATTTGTAACAATAATTTCATCCGCTACTTCAATTGCTTCTTCCCGATCATGAGTCACAAAAATGCTTGTAATTCCCACTTTATCAATCGTTTCACGCAACCAGTTCCTAAGATCCTGCCTAACTTTCGCATCAATCGTCGCAAAAGGTTCATCAAGCAACAATATTTCAGATTTGAGCTAACGCCCTCGCAAAAGCCACTCTTTGTCGCTGTCCTCCTGAAAGCTGATTTGGATACCGTTTCCCAAGTCCTTTAATATTCACAAGTTCCATCAATTTCTCCACTCGCTCTTTAATAACCGACTTTTTCTCCTTCGCAATTTTTCAACCCAAAAGCAATATTATCAAAAACCGTCATATAACGAAATAATGCATAATTTTGAAAAACGAAACCGATTCCTCTTTTTACTAGGTGAAATATCATTCACGACTTTCCCGTCTATCACAATTTCCCCAGAATCGTGTGTTTCCAATCCAGCAATCATTCGTAAAAATCGTAGATTTTTCCACTTCTGAAGGTCCTAATAATGCCACTAATTTCCCTTTTTATTCCTAAATTGATGTCATTTGAAGCTTTATAGTCGTTATACATTTTATTTATATTTTTTTAATTCAACATACATAGATTCTCTCTATTGATTCTCTCTTGCTTTTTTTATTTTTACCAAGCCCTTTTTGCATCAGCTTTACGAAAATCATTAAAATCAATCGCTTCAAGCTCAAATTCCTTATATTTCTCAATCAACTCAATAAATCTTTCTTCATTCACAAGTTGCTCAAATTCAATATTTTCTTCTTTTTATAATATTCGCAATATCTTCAAGAAAATATGGTATTTTAGTAGCTTTTATTTCTCCAATAATTTCATTCAATTTTACTACCTTATCATCAAATTTCCCTCTCTCAAAAATCGCAAAATATTCTCCATCTTTTTTACGTCTTCCGCTCAAATCCAAGTCTCGCAATTTGTGGAGTTGCACAAGAATTTGGACAACCAGAAATTCTTATTTGTGGCAAATAATTTGCAAGTTCTCTTTTTCTGGCTTTTCAAAAATATTGAAGAACATAGTCCAATATAGGTGGCGTATCCAAAAATCCCTACATTACAAGTCGTACTTCCAATACACGAATACGAATTAAAAACTCACTTCCTCCATAATAATCACTCATCAATTCTTTCAACTTGAATAAATCTTCTCTCTCAGTCCTCTCACAAGCAATCTCTGATTACTTGTAATTTTTATATCCACTTCATATCCTAAATTTCTTATAAATTCAGCCAATTTAAGCCCATCTTCTTTATAAATATTCCCTCGATTAGGTCTCAAATAATATCCAAATTTACCATTTTTCCCAGCAATAATATTTGAATCTTCAAACTTTTCAAGCTCTTTAACTTCTCCTGCAAATAAATCTTTCTCTTGAGTTTGCTTCATCAAGCAATTCTCTTGTATATTTTTTAAGCTATCTCCTTTTTCAGCATAAAAATTTTTCCACATATTCATTACACAATTTTAAAAAAATTCTTCTTCACCTAATTTCAATAACACGTATCTCAATCTAGCTCTAGCTCTTATTTTTACGATTTCCATGATCATTAAAAAAACATTTCTCATAGCATGAATATAATACAAAAATTCATCTTCCTCAATAAATTCTCTTAAAATTATCGCATTTGACGATATTGGTCCTAATCCTCCACCGACATACACTCTAAATCCTTTATTCCCATCTTTAATTACCGCTTGAAATCCAATATCATTTATTTTTACGTATAATGAATTTTTCTTCTTTATTAGAAAAAAGCGATTTTTGTATTTTTCTTGGCAAATGCATAAAAAGTTCTGCCATTCAAAATATAGTCTGTTGTTATTCGGCTATGAGGTCCCACATCAAAAACTTCTTCCTCAAAACCAGTTGTTTCTGGCGTAATTACCGCCCTTGTAGAATCTCCACAAGTTGCTTTCGTAAAAAATCCCATTTTTGAAATGGCTTCCAAAACATTAGGTAAATTTTTCCCTTTCAATTCCATGTAACTGAAAATCTTGTCTTGTAGTTATATGAAGTCTCCCATCTCCATATTTTTCCACAACTCCCAACAAATATTCTAATTCATCTGGCGTAATTTTACTCTCATAATAACGAGGACGCATCATATATGTCCCTTTGCTCTCCCTTCAGTATAAAGTGCGAACGACGTTCTTATCGCATTCCACTCTTTTTTTCTTTCTCAGGGATCAGTCAAAGCTTTCGTCAGCTCAATAATTTCTTGCAGTTCTTTAATTTCTGCCTCTTTCACAAAATCTCTTTCTCTCATTTTTCTCTCCTCCAAAAATTTTTTAAACAAAAATCCGAACTTTTACATTCGGATTTATTATCAAATATTGTGATCTTGTATGTCTCCGAATAGCCTTTTATTTTTAATCAAAAACCGTCTACTCGAAGATTGAATAAAAATTTCTAACTTCTTGTAGACTTCATCATACACATACAACAACACATGCTATTTATTAACTTGTTTTCTAGCCTTTTCACTTTATTTCTCATTTCTCTCCATCCTTTTTTTATCTATTTTTACTCTAACAAACTTCTTTCATATACAAATATTAACATTTTTTTCAAAAATATGTAAAATTCATTATTTTTATAACTTAATATATAATATATATTTTTTTATCTGAAAATTCATTCATATAACAAATTATTATATGAAGAAAAAAATAATATTTTACACCTATATGAATAATTAATATCCTATCATTGAAACTATCACCATTTTTTTCGACAATTAATAAAAGTAAATTTAAAGTAAAAATCAAGACAAAAATTTAATTTGATTATTTAAGAAATTTAGGATATAATACATTGTAACTAAAAAAATTTATTTGAGGTGATTAATACAATGAAAAATTATTATTATTATTAATGTCGTTAATGGTATTCAATCTTTCATTCTCGGCAAAAACAGCAACAGATACTACTTTCACATTCCAAAACTTTGTACCAAATTCTGCTGACGGTGTTCGTGTTATAGAAAAAAATAACTACAACAGGAAATTATCCATATTTTATGGCATCAAATTCTGACATCACAAGTAACATGAATAAATCTGTGGAAAACTTTTTGAAAGAGTACAAAAATACTAAAAACAAAATCATACAGAATAAGCTACGAATTAACAGCAAACAATGCTTATTTTTGCGAGTGCTTTTGTTTAAAATTTTAGAAAAAGATTCAAAAGATGGTACTTCAAAAATTATTTATGATGGTATTTCATTTAATTTGAAAAAAATGGTAAACCTTTACAATTAAGCGATTTGTTCGTACCCTAATTATGAAAGTGAATTGAATAGAGTTATAAATCAAAGATTTACTGAATTTGGACTTACACCAGTTACTGCAAAAGGTAAATTTGAAGGTGTTTCTAAAAAAACATAATTTCTACATGGAAGACGAAGCTTTTAGTTTTTAATTTATAATCAAGGTGAAGCAACTGATTTCGCTGATGGACATTTATTTATTCCATTTGTTCTTAGAGATTTAGTAGGAGTCATTAAATAATAATATTCTATAAATTTAAAAAGAGATTTTCTCAAGAAATTTGAGATTATCTCTTTTTCTTCATTAATAAAAACGAGACAGACTTTACATCTATCTCGTACCTTACTTTTTATTTTACTGACTGTTGAACAATCACTTCATTTTTTTATACGTATCAATCGAAAACATTTGCACCAATTGGTATCGTAATAAATGGTCTCACGTGTCCCGATTTCAATCCTTTTTATAATTGGAACATTCAATTTACCAAAAATTATCATAGAATACTTCATCAATACTCATATCAGTCGGATCTGATTTTTAGGATTCCTAAAATCTCCAATTATTATTCCTTTTTAAGTTTTTGAATCTTTTCCAGCTAATCTTAATTGTTGTAACATTCTGTCTACACGGTAACTATCTTCATTTTACTTCTTCTAAAAATAAAACTTTTCCGTCAGTATCAATTTCATGATCAGTTCCAAGTGTCGCAACTACCAATGAAAGATTCCCACCTGTAATTCTACCCGAACCTCGTCCTTGCTTCATAATTGAATAAGATTTATCGAAACTCAACAAATTGTACGAACCTGTACTTGTAAACGATTTATTAAATGAATTTTTCTGTTGTTTCTGGAATATCTTTTATATTGTCAGACATAGGCCCATGAAATGTCACAAGTCCAGTTTTTTCATTTATCGCTAACAATAACGTCGTTATATCACTAAATCTCGATATAATTTTTTTGGATTTTTTTCTTAATCACATCATAATCTAATTTATCAATAATTCTTATAACTCCATATCCACCTCTTATCGCAAAAATCGCATCAATATTTGGATTTGCAAACATATCATTTATATCTTTTGCCCGAACATAATCAGTTCCACCAAATCCATACCAAGTAGAATCAAACGATCTTCCATAAACCACTTTAAATCCTCTCGATAACAAATAATCCACTTCCGCTTGAGCTGAATCTCCTTTATAATTCGCTGGAGCAATAAGTCCTATCGTATCTCCAGGCTTCAACGCTTTTTGGAATTATTATTTCTTGAGCGAGAGACAAATTCATTACAAAAAGTACATTTGCTAACAATAAAAATAATATTTTTAACATTCTCTTCTCCTTTTTTTATAAATTATTTCGCCAAAAATTCTTTCACAAAATTAACAACTTCCTCAACCTTAACTTCAACGCTTTCTCCAGTTGCTCTATCTTTAACTTCCACAATTCCATTAATGTGACCTTTTCCAGCTACAATTTTAAGTGGGAAACCAATTAAGTCAGCATCTTTAAACTTAAATCCTGCTCTCTCATTTCTGTCATCTAAAAACAACATCTATATTTTTCATTTTTCAACGCCTCATAAATTCTTTCAGCAACATTTACTTGAGTTTCATCTTTTTACATTAGCAATAATCACATCTGCAATATATGGTGCAATTGATTTTGGCCAAATAATTCCGAAATCATCATGTTTTTGCTCAATTACAGCCGACATCAATCTTGAAACACCAATTCCATAACATCCCATTTGGATTACTTGTTGTTTTACCATTTTCATCTAAAACTTTCGCATCTAACGCTTTTGAATATTTATCTCCCAATTTAAAAAAATATGTCCAACTTCCATTCCACGAGCAATTTTTAACACACCTTTTCCGTCGGGTGAAATGTCTCCTGCTCTAGCTGTTCTAATGTCAGCAACTACATCATAATGTAAGTCTTCCAAATTAACATTAATAAAATGATAATCCTTTTTATTTGCTCCCAATGCAAAATTTCTCACATATTTTACAGTTTCATCAATAACAACTGTAAGTCCTTCTTTTTTTCTCATAAGATCCCGCAAATCCAGGAACAATCCCAAATTTTTTTCACATTCTTCTTCAGTCATCATTTCCAATTCCATCGAAGCATTAACTGCATTTTTTTCAATTTTAATTTCATTTACATCCAAATCTCCACGAATAAGTGCCAACACATAATTTACTTTTATCTTCCAATACTTCCTTCAACATAACTGCTTTAACAGTTTTTCCTCTGGAATATTCAAAAATTCTGACAATTCCTTAATTGTCTTAGTATTAGGCGTTTCAACCAATTCTTTTGGCAATTTTTTTCCTCTGAACTTTCCTTCAATTCAATGATACTCGTTGCTTTTTTTCAACATTTGCGAGCATAATCTGATGAGTCACTGTATAAAAATATCATCTTCTCCATTTTCAGTAAGTACCATAAATTCATTTTGAAGCATCTCCTCCAATCGAACCAGAATCCGCATCAACTGCTCTAAATTTTAATTCCATTCTTTCCAAAATTTTTAGAATATGCATTTTTCATATTCAAAAATTCTTCATCCAACGATTCTTTTTGTCAAATGGAAACTATAGGCATCTTTCATTAAGAATTCCTTCCTCTCATAAGACCAAATCTTGGACGCATTTCATCTCTAAATTTTGTCTGAATTTGATACAAGTTAAACGGCAATTCTTTATACGAAGTAATTGTATTTCTAACAATATCCGTAACAACTTCTTCATGTGTAGGTCCCAACGCAAATTCTCTCTCATTTCTATCCTTCATTCTCATAAGTTCCGAACCATAAGCAAACCATCTTCCAGACTCTTCCCACAATGAAGCCGGTTGCAACACTGGCATTAAAATTTCCTGTGACCCTGCTCTATCCATTTCCTCTCTAACAATATTCTCAATTTTTTTCAAAACCTTATATCCCAATGGCAAATAGCTATAAACTCCTCTTGTCAACTGTCTAATCATAGAAGCTCTCAACATCAATTTATGACTTATTACTTCTGCCTCTTTTGGTGCTTCTTTATATGTTTTTTTAAAAAAATGCTTTCGATAATCTCATTATTTTTTTCTATCCTTTCACTATTTTTTTATTATTTTAATATATATCTATTATACTAAAAAGACCGGTTATAGTCCAGTCTTTTTATTTTTTTACTATTTTTAAATTATCGTACATTTTTGCAAGTTCAATTGCTCTATCCTTTGTCAAGCCAGTTGCTGTACTGAATACAATACACCTGCCAAAGTTCCTCCATCGGCTTCTTTTGCGCCTTCATTTGCTTTTTCTTCCTTAATTTTTTACCCAAGCTCTCTGATCTTTTTTTCAATTTTTTTCTTTTCTATCAGCTGGTAATTTTTCCATAAGGAGTTTATACACTTTGTTCAATTCTTTTGTCCCAAGCTTCATAAAGTTCATTATTTGCATTTACCATTTCAGAAGTTACACCGAATCCAATTTACTTTTGCATTTCCTTTTTCAATTTTTTTCCATTCTACTTTTCAATTCTTTTTGTGTAAGTTCCACTTGATTTTTTTATCTAAATTATCTTTTTGACTTTTAGCTCCCTACCTTTTTTTCTTTTTCAGAAGAAACTTTTTTTGACTTTGAGATTTTTTCCTCAGCATTATTTTTGATTTTTGTGAAGTCTGAACCTCAGCAATAGTCCACTGAATCCACCTTTGAAACTCTTTTCTACTTTATTTTCCTTAGAACACCCAATAACTACAATTGATAAAATTAGAAAAATTACTAATTTTTTCATACCAATCAACTCCTTTTTATTTTTAACAAATGAAATTCTCTATTTCACTGATACCTTTTTAAGTTTTTTATTCCTAACTAAATTATTTCTTAATTTATTGTCTATAACTTTCTAAATTAATTTTTACCAAGTTCATCTGCTACTAATATTCGTCAAAAACATCATCAGCAGTAACTTTAAATGGCATATTATGAATTGTTTCTCCTTCAGCTGTACTTGCTTTTGCTACTTCATACAATCTTTCTTTTGAAACACTTCCCATTCCTAATTCAGCTAATGTTGTTGGAAGTCCTACACTCTTACAAAAAGTCTACAACTTTTTAATTTCACATAAACATCTATTTTCTAGAACTAATTGCGCTATTGTTCCAAATGCTACTTTTTCTCCATGATACATATGGTGTCCTTCTTCTAAAATAGTAAGACCATTGTGAATAGCATGAGCTGCAGCAAGTCCTCCACTTTCAAATCCAATTCCACTTAAATAAGTATTTGCTTCAATTATATTTTCTAAAGCTTTTGTGACTACTTTATTTTCTACTGAAACTTTTAGCTTTTAATCCATCTTCAAATAATGTGTCTTTACATAATTCTGCAATGGCAATAGTCTGCTTTTGTAATACCAGCTCCAGCAATTGAAGTAGCATTTGCATCGACACAGGCTTTAGCTTCGTAATAAGTAGCAAGTGCATCCCCAATTCCAGCTACAAGAAGTCTAGCAGGTGCATTTACAATTACATTTGTATCCATTATTACCATATCGAGATTTGCTTTTTAAGAATAAATATTCTTCAAATTCTCCATTTGGAGTGTAAACTACTGACAAAAGCACTACAAGGTGCATCAGTTGAAGCAATTGTAGGAACAATAAATACAGGAATATTTTTCATAATAAGATACTGCTTTTGCTGTATCAAGAGTTTTTCCTCCACCCTATTCCAAATATTGCATCACAATTTTTCTTTTAGAATATCAATATTTCGATTAATTTCATTTTAGAACATTCTCCTCCAAAAACTTCAATATGGTAATTGATACCTTCCTTTTTCAAAAACTTTCTACAATTTTTATCCTTAAAATTATCAAAAATAAATTTATCTACAAGAAGATACGCTCCTTTACTACCACGTAATTTATAATAAGTTGCTAAATTTGCAATTTCATCTTTTCCTTGAACATATTTTTGATGGTGAATTAATAATTTTTCTCATAAAAATCATCTCCTATAAAATTAAATCTTTAGTTATTACTATAATTATAACTTATTTTTTTCAATAAAGTCAATTAAAACCAATAACAGTTTCTTGCAAATTTTCTATTGATTTTCATATCTTTTTATCGCATCTACAAACACTTTTTCTTCACTCGATAAAAGGTATTGAATCTTGATTTGAAATATGTCCATGATACCAAGGTTTTGATTTGAAATATCCTTTCAAATCTCCTGTAAAAATATAACCTTTTTTCTGCATACAATGTGTTTCTTAATAATCGAAGTTTTTCTTTAGAATAATTTTTCTAATACTGATTCATTTCCATTTACTACTTCATCCATTACTTCATGTAATTCTTCCAATTCTTCTCCACTATCATTTGATGTTTTGTGTTTGTGATACAGAACCATCATTATTAATATTTGGCAATCCTTCTTTTTCTCTTATTGCATTAATAAAGGCTTTTTCGTAATCTGTTAATTGAATTGTATCTTGATCAACTACAGTTCCGTGATACCAAGGTTTTGAATCAAAAATAATTTTTCAAATCTCCCGTAAAAATATAACCTTTTTCTGCATACAATGTATTTCTCAATAATCTCAACTGATCTTTTTGAATATTTATTCAACGCATCTGTATTACCATTTGTAACAACTTCTTCCATTAATTTATGTAATTCGTCCAATTCGAGTGCTGATTGATCATTGCTTGATTGATCTGTTGTAGTATTTGTATTATTGTCATTAGTTGTTGAAATCGATGCTATTCCATCATTTGGATTACTTTTTGGTAATGCTTTTGAAGCGTTAATTGCTGAAAATATTAAAACAACAATAAATAAAAACATTGAAACTATTCCTGCAATATATATCATAAATATTACTTTCCAGTATTTTTTTGTAGTTAATAAAAAAATTTCTTAATCTCATTCATGCTTTTTACTAAATTTATAATCTGATAAATTCCCACTTGATGCAAATAAATTTTTCCTGCAAATATTATTGGAACTCCTATTATTGCTCCTATTATTGTAAGCGAAATCATTCCGCCTTGTATCATCAAAATAATTCCTATTATTTTTATGTATAACCGATATCCAATTAATCGAATTTAAAAATGTCATCTCTAAAAACTATTTCTGTTATCTGAAAAAAATTATTATCCATATTTATCTCTTATCTCCCTTTATTTTTCAACTATTTTTTGTATTTCCCATATCTGTAAATTTTCTAATTTTTATATTAATATTCATATCCTGTATGTCCACCCGAGAAAGTACCAAGAAGTGTCGCTATTGTTCCTGCAAATGCTACAAATCCAATTATCATTAATATAATTGAAATCAACATTGATACTAACAAAAATTACCCAGTATTTTTATACTCATCAAAAACATTTTTTTAAATTCGACTCTTCTCTAGTAATTTTATAATTAAATAAAATCTTACTTGTATCCATCAATTTCATACTAGCTATAATCATAGGAATTCCCGTTACTAATCCAACTATGCTTAACGACGCCAATACTCCTTGAATTATCCCCAATATTCCAAATATTTTATGAATATTTATAATCCAATTTATAGAATTCATAAATTCCTTTTCATTTACTTCTTGATAGCCATTCATATTCCCATATTCGTTGTTCTGGCTATATTGATTATCATGATTTAAACCGTAATCTTCTTGGTTAGAATTGCCTGTATATCCGATCCTATTTTTCATATCTTCTACCCGTTCTGCCTCTTTCATTAGTGCCTCTTTTCCCCTTTTTACTCGCTATTTCCATCTCAAAAATTTTTTTATCATTATCTCCCATGAAACAACCTCCAATTATTAAAAAAATACTTTTATCTCTATTATTTTACCATATTTTTTTGGTTATTACAAGCAACTAAATTAAAAATTTTTCTTCAAACCCTTATTATAAAAATAAATTTTCCCTTTTTTCAGCTTATATTTTTATCACTCCAACAAAAAAAGAGACTGAAAAATCCAATCTCTCAATATTTTTAATACTTCTTTTTAATTTCATCCTCAATTTTCAAAACCAACATTTCTCACAAAAATTATTCCAACAATCAACAAAATATAATACACAAAAACCATCCATAAATCTATTTTTCCAGCCACATTAAACTGTAACATAGGAATTTTTGCTTCCCATAAAAATAAATCCTTCAAAAGCATTGTAAATCGCTTGTAGCTACTGGCACAAAAAATAAAATTTAAAAAAATTTTTATTTTTAAAAATATTTAATAAGGTTATTGAAAATAATGCTTCGATCAAAATAGTTCCAATCGGAACTCCAATAATATTCAACAAAAATGAAAATAATGGCAATTTTTCAAAATAATACAAAAAAATAATGGTATACTTACAATTTTGAATACAAAGGCTTAAAATCGTTAATTTTTAGGCTGTCCTTCAAAATTCCATTTTCCATTTTTCCAAAAATTTGATATTTAAAAATTCTTTCTATATGTGGGTACACAAAAATAATCGCAATCACATGTGCGTATGACAATTGCATCGAAATATCTGTTATCGCATATGGATTTAGTACCAAAATTACAATTAGAGAAACCATAAGTGATTTTTTACTATCTTCTTGCTGAAACAAAATTCTAGCCAAAATCATCATCGCCCCCATAATATACGCCCTCAAAATTCCTGGAGACATTCCAACCAAAGTACAATAAAGAGTCAACGCAATCAACGAAAAATATACTTCCACTTGTATGCTAAATTCACAGTATCCAAAAATTTTCACAATTCCAATTACGACCAAACTAATATGTGTTCACGAAATTACAATCAAATGTGCCAATCCTGTATACTTAAATTTATCCTTCATATCTTTAGAAACTTCTGATTTTTCCCCTAAAACTGCCGCTCGTGAAAACGCATAAAGATTCTCTTCCGTCATGAACAAATCATCAAAAATATTTAAAATATACCTTCTAAAATTATTCAATTTTTGATTCCTTGTATCCCATAATTTTTTTCCTTCAATTATCGTAAATCCCTTTTTTTCGTAACAACTTTTTCACATCAAATCGCATTAAATAATACCCATAACTCAAATTTTTTAGTATTTTTAATACTCGCTTGTTTACCCAAATATTTATTATTCACTTTTTGAACTGCCCCAGTAGAACCATCAATTTTTCACATACAAAATCTTCTCGCCTTTCAGCTCCCCATCAAAAGTAACATACTTCAAATAGCAATTAAACAAAAATCACTCCCAACGCCAACAATATCCCAAAACTCATAATTTTTCTTAAAAATCTTCCAACGATAACTTTTTATTCCAAAATTTTCTAAATTCCTCAACTCCACTTTTCCCAATTACTTTTTTCCAGCATTTACAACTCCTTTTCCCCACAAAAACCGATTTCGAATAATCATCCTTTACACTAATCGGCTCCTTCGCCTTGTAAATACTAATAATCGGAAATTTCCCTGACATTTATCGTATTCGTAGAAATTCTATAAAAATATTTTTGTCACCTTTTTTTATTTAACAAATAAATCGAAAATCCCTCTCAAAAATTCCCTTCATTAGTCGTACTTCTAACAAAATCATCATTTTTCTTCATGTTATTTGTCATATACGAAATTTGATCAGAAATAACCATTTTATCTATAATATTTTTTTGTATTTTTCCTAAAAACTGTTTTTAGAAATCTGAAAAATCTAAAAATATATTCTTTTTTATTATGTTGTGAATACTGCTGAATCTTCCTAACAAACTGACTTATATTTCTCTTTTTGAATTGCAAACTCCTGTTTTTCCTTCTGTTTCTGCAAACTAATCGAAACAATCGAAAATAAAAATCACAACAATCGACGTGTATAACAAAAACCTCAACGAGCGTAAACCCGCCATTCTCTCTTTTTCATTCAAAATCAACCCCTCAATTTCATAATTTTAAAATAGATTTCCCCTTCTTAAATCTATAAATTTATGCTTTTTAACAAAAACTCAAATAATTTTTATTATCTGAGTTTATTATAACTTATTTTTTTAATTTTTTTCTAGATGTTTTTAATTTTTATTTTTAATTAATCCACCACATTAAGTGCAACCCCAAAACTTATATACCGATAAAAATCATTATTCACCTTATAATCTTCCACCAATCTCCACTCATTTCCAACTTTTTCAGCAAAAACTTTTTACGTCTCCTTCCAAATATTGAATATTATTTCTTCCAGACAATTCTAAGAAAAAAATTCTGTCATTTTTTTCAGTATTGATTCTTGATATTCTCTTTCTGTCATTTGTTTTTATTTTTCATAGAATTTTTGGTTTTATATATTTTTATATAATTTTCCATTTCATCCATATAAAATGCCCAAAAATTGGGTGCTTTCATGTGCACAGATCAATATTGCTTGATTCCCTTTAATTTCTGTATTCAAAATTTTTGTAAGAAATTTTTTTCATTCCTTTTGATTAAATAATTTATAGTATTTTCATTTTGTTTTATTTGTCACAGGTTATCTATTTTTTTCAAACCCTCACGATCAGACTTACTAACGCTATTTCCCACTATTTCATCTGTTTTTTTCGTAGAATTTTTCACGATTTTTTCTGTATATTGCTGTCTAATATTTTTGAGATTTTTAAAATTACCAATATATTCTTCAAATGCCTTATTTACAACATTTTTTTCATTTTTCACACCTATAACTTTTTGTAGAAAAAAATTATTTTTCGATTGTGTCGTCGTCCCTACTACTCCAGTTTTCGTAAAACTTACCACCCCAAAAAAAGCAATGCTAACAAAAATCATTCTCTTTTTCATACAAAAACACTCCTCTTTTTATTGATTTTTTCTCTTTTAAACCAACTTTTTCCACATCTTCCAAAGATTCATAACCTTTCATCTTAGCAATATTTTTCCAAATTTTTCTTTGCCAAATTAATTCCCACGATTCAATGATTCTGAATGTATTTTAAAATACAATTTCAAAGGTTTTTATAGAATACGACGATAACTCTCCTTTCAAGTAAGTTTCAATCGAAACGTAATTTGGAGTGTCGTCCTTTGAATGTAAAGGTCTAGCCCGAGAAGCCAATTTTGGATACTTGTTAATCATTTCTTCTTCCCATTTTAAATAAATTTCCACAATTTCATTTACCAAATCTTTTTTTCTCTTAGAAATCGGCGTTATGAAGTCCTTTATTTGAGCGTATTCATCTGGTGCACTAAATTCCATCATTCGAGCATATTTCTCTCCAACGATATTAATTTCCTTGTGTTTTGCCAAAATTAAATCTTCCAAATAGCTTCTCAAAATATTAATTGGCATTGTTTCCCACTGACTTTTTCTCATAACAACAAATTCATCAAGATTATTCTGACATTCAGCTCTTCCTTCTGTATGATGAACCATTTGAAAAAACATCCATTCTCTCTCTAATATTTGCTCTATTAATCTCTCTTTTAACATATTTTTCCTGTTCTTCAGTCATTTTTTCTTCGCTCATAATTATCACAACTACTTTTTTTAAATCATAAATTAAAAATTCTATTATTTCAATAATTTACTAACAAAAAAATAGTTCCCTTTCTTCAAATTTTCTAATTTTTAATCTAACATTGGCGGCCAATTTCTTAATTTTTCATCTTGAATTGACTGTTGCACCAAAGGCCCGTAATCTTGCAGAAAATCACTTTTGCATATATGGATTTACAAGATTTTGATTTTTCAATTCCTCGATAATATCGCCACAAATTTTTTTCAATTATTTGCACTTTCAATCTTGCATTATCAAATGAAGCTTTTACCAACTCATTCAACATTGCATGTGTTTTAAATCCCAATATTTTCAACCTTTTTCAATCCTCTATCTTGCCACTTGTAAAATGGTAAATATTCTTTATTTAACAAATAAATCATATGAATCGCCTCAGAAATAAATTCTGTTTCAGCCAATCGATACTTGCTACAAATTCCTCACGTTGCATACATCTCAAAAAATTATATTGCCCAGACTGTGCAATTTTCATACATCTCGTAGCAATTTTGTTACGCCGAATATCTTCAGGAAAATACTTTTTCAATTTATCACGAATTTCTGTAAATTTTTCCCAAATTATCAAAAACTTCTCCATTCGTAGCTGTTGCCAATGAATTTTTCTGGAATTAAACGCCAATCATACAAGCTCTCTGGTGCATCTTCCATTCCCAAAAAAATTTGTAATACCAATCGTTCATATAAGAACTCCTCTTCTATCATCACCATACTCACTCACAACCAACGCTGGAAATCCCATAAATTCTTTCGGAAGCTCCCTCAATTTTTGCTCCAACTGAACTCCATATTTTTTTCAAAGTCCTTAGGCATCAACCAAATACAGCAAGATGGTCCAAAATCATGATCCCTAGAAATTTCATCGTCAAATCCAAAAACATTCCGAACCTTCTCCAGCCAGTCCAATCGCCATTCTTTCCAACAATTCAGGAAACTCCTCTTTTAAAAATGGAAGATAAATTTCCTCAACATATTTTCTTGAAAGTTCCAATCCTTTCATTTTTCCACTTTTTCTCCTATCTTATATTTTTCCAAATCTCTAATTACTTCGTTTGCTCCAAAACTTCCTTAACCATCTTAATATTTTTTCCATCAAATTCTGATAATTCGCACTATTCTCTCCAAAAGTATTTCTACAAATTTCCGCACTTTTTCTCAAAAATTCCAACGCCTTCTCAAAAATTTCCATCATTAAAATACTGAATCGCCAAATTATTCAACGACGCTGAATACAAATTATGTTTCTTTCCCAACAATTTTTTTCAATCAATTTCAACGATTTTTCCAAAACTTCATGCGATTTTTCACTTTCACTAACTTTTGCATACGGAAACACCATATTACTTAACGTTGTTGCATATTGCAATCCATTTTCTGGAGAATTTTTCCAATATTTTCAAACTTTTTTTCATGCAATTCCAACGCTTCCTTATACTTTCCAACACCTTGATAAAACAACCCTAAATTATTACAAACACTCGCATACAAATAGTCATTTTTCCAAATTATTTTTTTCTCATAAATTGCCATTGTTTCCAAATACAATTTCTCAATTTCATCATTTTTCCCCCATAAAACGGTAAGTTTCAGCCAAATTCAAATTACAAGTTGCATATGGAATTGTATCTTTTCCCATATTTTTTTCACAATAATTTTTTTGCGCCTTCAAAAGTGATTTTTACAGCTTCGTCAAACTCACTCACATATTTCAAAGTTCCTCCAACTTCATTCAATATTTTTTTATATTCTCATCACTTTCTTCACCAAAAACTTCCTCAGTTAATTTTGCCAATTCCTTTAAAATCATAACTTCTTCAATAACTTTCCCCTGTTGCATATAGCTATTTCTCAATTGAGTTAATTCATTTTATTCTTACTTTTTCAAATATATCTGACATATTTTTTTCCTTTCTTTTTCCACTTTTTATTTTCTATATTTTTCCATAACAAAGCGACCAATTTCCACTCATAAAATCTATAAATTTCTTAACAATATTTCCAATGCTCTTTAAAATGAAATATTCTCCACTTTTTAGCAATTGAAAAAAATTAAAGATATCCACCAATATTATACCACATTTTTTTCTATATTTCTCCCACAAAAATACGCCATTTCCCAAAAATATAGGATTTGACGTATTTTTAACAAATAATTTTAAATTTTTCTTATTTTTTAGTTTTTACTTTTTAGATGCTGGTTTTTGTTTCTTTTTTTACTTCTTCTTCAGTTTCGAGAACATAATCAGCTCCATAGTAAGCTCTAATTAGAATTTCTTTCAATTCAGAAATTAGTGGGTATCTAGGATTTGCTGCTGTACATTGGTCATCAAACGCATTCAATGCCATTTCATCTACAGCTTCCAAGAATTCTTTTTCAGGTACTCCCCAATCTCTAATTGTTTGTGGTATTCCAATTTCTTTTTTAATTGCCATAATTCCTTCGATTAATTTATCTACTTTTTTTCTTCTTTTGTTTTAGCATCTTTTCCAAATCCTAAATGATCAGACATTTCTGCATATCTTTGCATTGCATTTGGATATCTGTATTGTGGGAAAACTCCCATTTTTGTTGGTGCATCAGTTGCATTATACTTAATAACTTCTTCTAAAATCAACGCATTTGCAACTCCATGTGGAATATGGAATTGTCCTCCTAATTTATGTGCTAATGAGTGATTTATTCCTAAGAATGCATTTGCAAATGCCATTCCTGCAAGACAAGATGCATTTGCCATTTTTTCTTTTGCTTTAATTGCATATGATCCTTCTCTTACTGATTCTGGTAAATATTTAAATACCAATCTTCTGCTTCCAATGAATATGGTTTTGTATATTCAGTTGCCATTACAGAAACATAAGATTCCAAAGCGTGTGTAAATACGTCAATTCACGAAGCTACAGTTAAACCTTTTGGCATTGTTAACATTAATTCTGGATCATTTATTGCTACATTTGGTGTCAATTCATAATCTGCTAATGAATATTTTACTCCTGTTTCGTCATCAGTTATGATTGAGAATGGTGTTACTTCTGAACCAGTTCCAGCTGATGTTGCAACTGCTATAAATTTAGCTTTTTTTGTCCCATTTTAGGGAATGGTAAAATTCTTTTTCTAATATCCATAAATCTCATTGCTAAATCTTTAAATCTAGTATCTGGGTGTTCGTATAATACCCACATGATTTTAGCGACATCCATTGCTGAACCTCCACCAAGTGCAATAATTACATCTGGATTGTACTCTAACATTGCTTTTGCTCCTTCTTGAGTCGAACTCAATAACGGATCTTCTTTTTACATCAGAAAATTCTAAAATCAATTCCAATTTCTTCTAATACTTTTTGTAATGTGAGTTTTGCATACCCTAATTCAGATAACGCTCTATCTGTTACAATAAACGCTTTTTATGTTCACCTTTCAATTCTTCTAAAGCAGTTGGTAATGAACCATATTTAAAGTACACTTTTTCAGGTATTCTAAACCACAACATATTTTCCCTTCTTTCTGCGATTGTTTTTACGTTAATCAAATGCTTAACTCCAATATTTTCAGAAACAGAGTTTCCTCCCCAAGAACCACATCCTAAAGTCAATGATGGCTCTAATTTGAAGTTAAATACATCTCCAATTGCTCCTAATGAAGCTGGCATATTTACCAAAAGTTCTTCCCGTTTTCATTCTTCTTCCGAATTCATCGATTTTTCTTTTTCAGCCAAGTTTACATAAAAGTGCCGAAGTATGTCCTAATCCACCTAATTCAACCAAAGCCCTCAGCTTTTGCTAATGAATCTTGATAATCTTCTCCTTTATACATTGCCAATACTGGTGACAATTTTTCATGTGCAAATGGTTCTTCAATATCCACTGAATCAACTTCTCCAATTAACACTTTCGAAGATTTAGGAATATCCAATCCTGCCATTTTAGCAATCACATAAGCACTCTTACCGACTACATCTGCATTCAAGTTCCCATCAACAAACAAGATTTCTCTTACTTTATCTTTTTCTTCGTCATTTAAGATATATGCACCTCTATCTAAAAATTCTTTTCTAACTACATCATAAATTTCTTTATCAATGATTACTGCTTGTTCTGTCGCACAAATTACACCATTATCAAATGTTTTAGACATTAAAACATAGTTTACTGTCATTTTGATATCAGCTGTTTTATCAATTACAACTGGCGTATTCCCTGCTCCAACTCCTATTGCTGGTTTTCCCGATGAATAAAGTAGCTTTAACCATTTCCAGGTCCTCCAGTCGCAAGAATCAAGTCAGCATTTTGCATTAATTCTCTTGATAATTCAACACTTGGTTGATCTATCCAACCAATAATATCTTTTGGTGCTCCATATTTAACTGCTTCTTCCAAAGCGATTTTAGCTGTATAAATTGTACTTTTTGCTCTTGGGTGTGGTGACAAAATAATCCCATTTCTAGTTTTCAAAGTTAATAATATTTTGAAAGCTGCTGTTGATGTTGGGTTAGTTGTAGGAATTACCCCTGCAATAATCCCAATTGGAGTGGCTACTTTTTTTACTCCATAAGATTTATCTTCTTCCAAAACACCACAAGTTTTTTCATCTTTTATATTTATTATAAATATATTCTGAAGCAAAGTGGTTTTTATAACCTTATCTTCAATTATACCCATTCCAGTTTCTTCAACTGCCATTTTTTGACAATGTTATTCTTTCATCATTAATTCTTTGAGCTACTTTTTCTAAAAATTTTTATCTACTGTTTCTTGATCAAAAGTTGAAAATTCCTCCTGTGCTTTTTCTAACACGACTAATTAATCCTTTCAATCCTTCTAAAATCTTTTTACTTCTCCCATTTTTGTCCTCCCAATATTTTTTTAAATCTAATTGATTTTTTATAAATAACAAAATTTATTTCCATAAAACCATCAAACTAATTCAAATAAATCTAATACTTTCTATCTTTCGATATATTCAGTATATTCCAAAATTTTAAAAATAGTAAAAAAATGACTTTTAATATTTTTGTAATTTTAGTATATCACTATTCCAAAAATCAAACATCTTTTTTCATAACAAATTTATTGTGATTTTTTTCTTTTTTTACTTTATTAATAATACTCCTTTTTCTTCCAAAAATGTCAAGTGATTTTTTTCTTTTTTTATTAATATTGATTTTTAAAAATTTTTAAAAGCTATAATAAAAAGCCTAGAAAACTATAGAAGTGAGGAAAATAATTATGAATAATTTAAAAACAAATATTAGAAATAATCTTATAAAACAACGAAATTCCCTATCAAGTAATACCGTTCGTGAATATTCTGACTCAATAATAAAAATTTAGCTCCTTTCATCGAAAAGGCTCAAAAATATCATGATTTTTCATGAACATGCAAAACGAAGTAAAAAATTAGTGATTTAATTGAAATGTATCCCACTAAAACTTTTTTTATTCCAAAAATTTTTCCAAAAAGACAGATGAAAATCAACAAATATCAAAAAGACGAGTTAATTCTCCATAAATTTGGCTATTACGAATCTTCTTCAGAAAAAGTTTTTACGATGAAAAATCCTTGATTTAATCATTGTTCCAGGACTTGGCTTTGATTTAGAAAAATAGAATCGGTTTCGGAGGTGGATTTTATGATACATTTTTTTGACTCGATTGAGAAAAGATGGCATTGATATTCCATTTGTAGCGATTTGCTATGATTTTTCAGATAATTGAAAAAAAGTTCCAGTTGAGGGGCATGATGTGAAAGTGGATTTTATCGTAACTGAAAAGGGAATTTACTAGAAATTTAAAAATCACAATCTTTTTTTGACTGTGATTTTTATCTAAACTAATTATAACTAAAAAAATCTGTTATAAGTAAAACTAGAAAACTTTATTAATAATAATCAATAAAAATCTGCTTTCTTAATAATTTTTCTGATTCTTGCTTCCTCTAAATTTTAATTTTTGGATCATGCAACGCTTGTATAAATTTTCCATCTACTAAAACATCAATGTACTCTAAACAACGCTTTTTTTCCCTCATCATTTTTAACCTGTTCAAGCGTATATCCTGTATAAAGCCAAATATTTTTTTTAGTCTTTTCCTTCAAAAACTTCAAAACTTTCAACATTTCAGTCGGATTAAATAACGGATCTCCTCCACTTATCGTAATCCCATCCAACAGCGTATTCGCATTTATCTCCTCTGCAATCTCTTCTAATCTTTTTGAAAGTTAGCAATGTTCCATGTTTCGGATTCCAGGAATACTCATTATGGCAGCCAGGACAAGCGTGTGAACATCCCGAAAAATATAGCGAATATCTCAATCCCACACCATCCACTATCGTCTCCTTATACACATTCAACAATCTTAAAGTGAATTCTTGTCCCATTTTTCCTCCTTCTACTGCCATTTTTTTCACAATATTTTTCAATAATATTTCTATTATTTTTTTACAATTTTTCTAATCACCTGCTTTACTACAGATTTATTTCAATCCATGTTTAGTTCTATCTTTTTCTTCAGCCTTTTTTTAGCACTATTCCAGCTATCTAAATCACCTGTCAAATAACCAGTTATTCTTCTAACCCTTGAAATATGGTCACTGTGACAAATCGGACATCTATCATAAACAATTCCTTCATATCCGCAATCCTTACATCTATCAACTGGATGATTTATAGAACCATACCCGATTTGGCTATCCTTCATCACTTTTTACAATTTTTCAAAATTACTCCAATATTTTTTTCGAGCTTCTCCATCCAATTCAACATAAGTAATGTGTCCACCTCTAGTCAATTCATGAAACGGCGCTTCTTTTCTAATTTTATCAAAAATACTAATATTTTTTTCTTAACATCAATATGAAATGAATTAACGTAATAATCTCTATCTGTTACATTTTCAATTTCCCTATATTTTTCTCTATCCATTCTCAAAAATCTTCCAGCCAAACTTTCTGCAGGTGTCGCAATAACCGAATAATTCAAATGTTCCTTATCCCTCAATTCCACAGCAATTTTTCGACATTTCTTTTTATCGCATCATACAATGTTTGGTAAGCCACTTGATTTTTGACTATGTTCTTCATCAAAAAGCGCATACATCGCATTCGCACCACCGACAAATCCAATTGATAAAGTTCCAGTGTTAATCGCATTCTGAATCTCATCATTCATCGATAACTCTCCTAAACCTTTCCACAAATTATTAGACGCCATAAATGGAAACTGTTTTTGCCAACGCAGTTTTCTGAAAAATCAAATCTCTCCTTCAATTGTTCTCCAACAAAAATACGTCATTTCCTTCACTTTTTTTAATAAATCTTTCTGACAACATCTTATTTTTTTCAATTCTAATTTTTTTCTTGCTCACTAGAAAATTTACCTTGTTTTTTTCCAACTCTGCAATTTCTTTTTCCACATTTTTCTAACTTCAATTGCTATTCTCGGAAAAATTAATACTTGTAAACGAAATATTTCCACGCCCTGAGACTCGTTTTTTCTCCATTTACATTTTCAAAAACCCTTGTTCTACACCCCATTGTTGCGATTTCATATTTGTATCTTTCGGGATCATCAGCTCTCCATTTTTCATGCTTATTAAACTCTGTATCCAAAAATACAAAATTTGGAAACAATCTTCGGCTAGTCGTTCTACAAGCCAACAACAACAAATCAAAATTTGGTGTCTTAAATTTATATTTTTCAGAAAAAAATTAGGACTGTCAATTTCCTCAAAAATTTCTTCACTATTTTTCCAACGCAAATTGATAATCTTCCTCATCAAAATTCACGCCTTCCTTTACTTTTAAAAATTTGAATTGGAAAAAAATAGGTGTTTCTTTTTCCCTAATCCAGCTTCTGTCGCCTTCAACAATTCACGAACAACCATTCTACCTTCTTCAGAGTATCTGTTCCATAATTAATTGACGAAAATACAACTTGATTTCCACCACGTGAATGCATCGTATTCAAATTATGCAAAAATCCCTCCATCGCTTGATAAGTTTCAAGTCTAGTGTCATCATAAGCAATTTCCAGCAATCTTTTTTTATATGCTTTTCATTTATTTTTTTAAATGTTCTGATAATTTTTTTAATCGTTTCATCATCCACTTTAATCGTAGTTACAACACTATTTATAAAGGCTTTTACCTCTTGATTAATTTCATCCACATAATCCAAAGATAAAAACTTAATAATCTATATCTAAAATGTCTTCTAAACGATTTTTAGCACTCCTTTTGCCATAAAAAAATCAAACGCTGGAATTGCTTGACCACCGTGTTGTTCATTTTGGTTTGTTTGAAAAAAATTATTGTTGCCAAAGTTGCATAAGTCGAAATACTTTTTGCTTCTCGAATAAATCCGTGTTTTTGTTTGAAAACCATTCTCAAACATCGGTTTCAAGTCATATTGAAGACAAGTCGTGGTTTTACTTGGATAATAGTCCATATCATGAATATGAATTTCCCCATTTTTATGTGCTTCACTAAACTTAGGAGAAATCAAATTCTGCAAAGTATACATTTTTGAAATTTCACTCCTAAGTCTCATCATTTGCCCAGCTGGTGTTGAAGCCGACATATTTGCATTTTCATTATTAATATCATTTTTTTCTACATTTACAATCCCCGATATTATTTTTATTTATATCTTCCGTCAAAAAAATTCTTTCATTTTTAATTCCTCCCATTTTTTAACTAAAAAGTCTATTTCAGTCCATATTTTTAAATCTCATTTTTTTACTTTATTCTATTTTTCCAAAATTGAACTTTTATTATCTAAATCATATAAAAATATTAATCATTCGTTTTATTCAATCACTATTTTCACTAGTTTTTCAAAAAAAGCTAATATCTATATTTTTTTATATTTATCTTTTTAAAAAGTATACTATATCTAGTTTTTCATATATAAAATATAACACAATATTTAGTATTCTACAAATATATTTTTATATATTTGTAGATTTTTTACAAAAAAATTTACAACCATTATTTTTTTATTTACTTTCCTCCCTTTCTTATTCTTATTATTAAATTTTTAATGTTTTCGTTTTTATATATTTTTAATTTTTCATAAAAAAATCTTATTTTTTCTATCCCCTAATTTTATTGCTTTAAATGATTTCTCGTGTTAAAATTAATATAGAAATATAAATTTATTTAGAAAGAAGGTAATTTTTATGAAAAAAAATTTTTGGAAAAACTGTTGTACTACTAATATTTGCGATTTTTCTTTTGCAATTAGTTGTGGAGGAAAACACCCTGCTGTAAAGAATTTTTGAGAAAAGAAATGTCGATTTTACAAAGTGGTGATATCGAAAAAGATGCCTAATGTGAAATCAAATGAAGAGTTTAAAAACTTAATGAAGATACTTTTGAAACTTTAAAAAAATGGTTACAAAAATTACATATAAAGTAAATAAAGTTGAAACTAACAAAAATACTGCTAAAATTAATGTTACTATGAAATCTCCAGATTTATCTAATTTAGTTCAAGATGCTTTTACAAAAAAATAATGTCTACATCACCTAGTGAAATGGCTGGTAAATCACAAGAGGAATTAAATAAAATGGGAGAAAAAAATTATGGTTGACTTGATAAAGAAAAAAATTATCTGGTTCAAACACTAAATACCGAGAAAAAAACATTTGATGTTATTTACAAAAAAAGACAGTTCTGAATGGACAATAGATCCTACTGCAAATTCTGAATTTTTGATATGACTACTTTTTGGAATGTTGTCGACAAAATAAAAAGTTTTTCCCTTTACTTTAAATAGCATTAATGATACAATATTTTAAAAAGGAAAAAAACAATCAAATCATTATAAATTATATAAAAAAATTAACAAAAATAAATACTAAAAAGAGGTGAATTTGTGAAAGAGAAAATTTTTAATTGTTGACTTCGGGTCGCAATATACTCAATTAATTGCAAGAAGAATTAGAGAAATGGAAGTTTACTGTGAAATCGTTCCATTAATTGATGTAGAAAAATCAAAAATGGAACTGAACCTGTAAAAGGAATTATTCTTTCAGGGAGGACCTGCTTCAGTTTATGAGGAAGATGCTCCAACAGTTGATAAAGCTATTTTTGATTTAGGATTACCTATTTTTAGGAATCTGTTATGGAATGCAATTAATTACTCACTTAAATGGTGGAAAAAGTTGAAAAAAAGCTGATTCGAGAGAATTTGGAAAAGCTATTTTTAGAAGTTATAAACGGAGAAAATCCTTTATTTAAAGAAATTAAGAAAACTTCTAGCATCTGGATGAGTCACAACGATCACATCACTGAATTGCACGAAGGATTTGAAATAATTGCACAAACTGACTCTTCAATCATCGCAATTACAAATAACAATGGAATTTATGCATTGCAATTCCACCCAGAAGTAGTTCATTCTGAATGTGGAACTGAAATTATTGCTAACTTTGTTTTTCAATATTTGTAAATGTGAAAGAAACTGGAAAATTACAAGTTTCATTGAAGAAAAAAACAAAAAGCAATTAAAAGAAATTGTTGGAGACGAACATGTTTTACTTGCATTGATCGGTGGTGTGGATTCTTCTGTTGCGACTGTTTTTGATTAACAATGCGATTGGAAGACAATTGACTTGTATGTTTGTAGATACTGGACTTCTTAGAAAAGATGAAGGTAAAAAAAGTTTTAGAATATTACAAAGAACATTTCAATTTAAATATCGTTTTTGTTGATGCGAAAGATAGATTTTTAAATAAATTAAAAAGGTGTAGATGAACCAGAAGCTAAAAAGAAAAATTATTGGACATGAATTTATCGAAGTTTTTCAATGAAGAAATTAGAAAATTAAAAAGGTCAAGAAGGTGCAAAATTCTTAGCGCAAAAGGTACAATTTACCACGATGTTATCGAATCTCAATCAATAAAAGGTCCTTCTCATACAATAAAATCTCACCACAATGTTGGTGGACTTCAGAAGATTTGAAATTTGAATTGTTGGAACCATTAAAAGAATTGTTTAAAGATGAAGTTAGAAAAGTTGGACATGAATTGGGATTGCACGACACTATTATTAATAGACATCCATTCCCAGGACCAGGACTTGGAATTAGAGTAATTGGAGAAGTTACACCTGAAAAAGTAAGAATTTTACAAGAAGCTGACGACATTTTCATTAATGCCTTGATGGAAGAAGGATTATATGGAAAAGTGGATCAAGCATTCGTTACTTTATTACCTGTTAAAACTGTAGGAGTTATGGGTGACCAAAAGAACTTACGAATATGTAGCGACTATCCGTTCTGTAAACACAATTGATTTCATGACTGCAACTTGGTCTAAATTGCCTTACGAATTTTTAGGAGATGTTGCAAATAAAATCATCAATAATGTAAATGGAATAAACAGAATCGTTTATGATATTTCTTCTAAACCTGCAGCTACAATTGAGTGGGAATAATAAAAAAATCAGCTTTTTATACTAATTTTATCAAATTTAAGTAAAATCTTAAAATAAAAACTAAAAAGTATTGAATTTTTTAAGAGGTGGAAAACCCACCTCTTATTATTTTTCTTTAATTATTACAATTAATAAACCAAATAAAACTAGAAAATTACAACCTTTTTTTGCTATAATTCTTAATTATAAGGAGGATGATTGAACGATGATGAAAAATAGAACAACTAAACGTTAAACAATTTCTTGAAACTGGTAGAGAAGAACCTTTTCTTGTTCCAGATTATCAGCGTCCTTACTCATGGGAGAGGAAGAAATAGTAACATTATTTAACGATTTATTATTATTTACCGAGGGAGACGTTTCCAAAAAAATAAAAAAATTCCAATGACACTTATTTCTTAGGAACTGTTATCTCATTTAAAAAAATGAAAATGGCGAACAGGAAATCATAGATGGTCAACAACGTATTACATCATTATTTTTGTTATTAAGAGCCATTTATACAAAGTTAAAAACTTTTTCCAAAAACAAACCTTTATGATGAACTTTTAAGTGAAATCGAACCTATTTTATGGAAAAAAATGTAATCAAAAGTGAAGGTGCAGTAAAAAAATGTTTTTAATCTCATCTTCCGTTATCAATGATGAAGGAAATAATATTTTAAAAGGTATTTTTAGAAAATGGGATCACTAAGGAAGAGGCAAATGACAGATATTCATTAAATTACACATTATTTCAAAGATTATTTGATGGATTAGTTTATGAAAATCCAGGACTTATGTTTGAATTTGTCCGTTATGTATTAAATCGAACATTAATTTGTCCAATAATAACTGAATCACAAGAGGGTGCTCTTAACATCTTCTCGACATTAAACACAAGAGGAATGCCTTTGTCTGAATCAGATATCTTTAAAGCCAAAATCTATAATTTTTTAGACGATTCGCAAAAAACCGATTTATTGAGCGTTGGAAAGAACTGACAGAAAAAAAGCAGAATATGTAAATGAAGATATTCAACAGATTTTTTTACTACTACATGTTTTTATTTACGAGCATTAGATGGTGATTCTGCTACAACGACTATTGGAATCAGAAAATATTTTTTCACAAAATAATTTTTGCAAAATTATTTAATAAGAGTCTTTTTAAAAGATTTGAATTCAATTTTTAGATTTGTGGGCTGTTGTTGTAAAAAAACAGAGTTTAGAAAATGCAAAATGGTCTAAAAAAATAACCAAATTATCAAGATGCTAGATGTTTTTATCATCTTATCCAAATGAATTTTTGGAAATATCCTGTTATAATTTATTATTTGGTTCATAAAGAAAATCACGAATTTGAAAAGAGATTTTTGAAATTCTTGAAAAATTGACAATCGAATTAGTTGCAAACTATTTGGTTAAACCAACTGTTCTTGCAGTTAAAGCTGGTATTTTAAAAGTTAAATGTTGAAATTACAAAAACTTTCACCACCAGTTACATTCCAAAATCTACCACTTGATAGCTTAAAAACAAAAATTAAGACTTCCAAGTAAAAATTTATTCAAAATGACTTTAAAAATGATGGTTTATAATTTTCAAGAAGAATTATTGCTCGACAAATGGGAAATTGAACAAATTTATCCATCAAAAATCTGTGGAAGGCTTTTAACGACGAAGCATTAGAAACTGTAAGCAAAGATTACTTAGATTCAATTGGAAATAAAATCCCATTTGAAAAAGATCAACAATTAAAAGCAAGTAAAGATTACTTCCAGAAAAACGTATCCTTTTACTTACGTTCTCAAATTCCTTATGTAAAAAGAATTTGCCACAAAACATGTTACTCACTGGAATGTCGAGGATATCAAAAAAACGAAATGAATTTATCACTGAAGAAATAATGCGATTATTTATTTCTTGGAGTGGAGATTACGAATTTTTAAATTTTATAATTACTAAAAAAACAGTCTGTCTCATAAAATAGAAAATCTATTATCATTAAAAAAATTTTTAAGTATCTTCAGATTTTTTTAGTATTTAATCTATATTAATGAAATGAACAATTTTTCTAATTATGAGACATTCTGTGTCACATATCATTTTAAATTCACTATATTCTATTTATAATTTTTCACAAAAATCAAACTCATCTACAAATTAAAAAAATAAAAAAATTTCTTCTAAAAATATTATTTATAGTAAAACTGCTTTTAAAACTAAACTCAAAAACTATGACTATTTTACTCAACTCTTAAATTCACATAATTTTTTTAATCGTTTAATTTTAAATAATTTTTGAGTATAATATTCTTCTTAATTAACTCTAAAACTCAAAAATTTTTCAAACAAAAACTTGACAATGTCAAGATTGGATTGTATAATCTTTACAACGATAAGATTATACGTAAAGGAATTTTTGAATATGAAAAAAATTTAAAAAAAAGTTACCATCATGGAAATTTAAAAAGAAGATTTAATTGAAAAAGGAATCGAAATAATAAATGAAATGGGCGAAGAAAAAAACTATCTTTAAGATACGTTGCTAAAAATGTGTGGAGTAAGCAATGCTGCTCCTTATACATATTTTTAAGAAAAAAAGAAGATTTGCTTGAAGCTATAAGTAACTATATTTGGAAAATGTTAGCTAAGGAATTGAATGAAACAAGAGAAAAGTATAGAAATAAAGAAGAATTGCTAGTTAAACTAGGGAAAAAAATATGTCACTTTTTTGTGAAAATTCTCAGTATTATCATTTTATAATTTCAAGAAATAATATGAAAATTGATCTACTATCTGAATTTTTCAAAAATCAGAAAATGATAACCAGAACGCTTTTTAACATATTGAAAACTGAAGCAACCAAAGTATTTGAAAAAAATACAATATACCACACGAAAGTATACAAGATAAAATCATCGCAATGTGGGCATTAGTTCAAGGATTAGTAACGATAATAACTATGAATAATTTAAACTATTCTGAATACTGGGAGAAAAAAATAGAAGAAATAATAAAATCAAAAGTCGCATGATACCTTCCCTTTAAAAAAATTTAATCTAGGAATAAAAAAATTAACTCACGATATAAAAAAATAAATTGAAAACGATAAGGTGATTAATATGAAACTAATTATACACGATTTAAATAATGAAAAATTAGAAAATTTAAAATCAGAAATTGAAAAAAAGAAGATAAATCTATAAATATAATAAAGAAAAAGCATAGATCAAAGCTCAATAATAATTGATAAAGATGTATGTGTCATCAGCAATAATAAAAAAATAAAAAGCTGTATGGGATGCTTTGAATGTTGGATTAAAACACCAGGAAAATGTAAAAATTCGTGATGGATATGAAAATTTGTCAAAATTATATTTAAAAAGCAGAAAAAAAGTAATTATTATAAGCCAATGTTTTTATGGCTCTTACAGTCCCTTTGTAAAAAAATATATTAGATAGAACAATCCCATATCTGCTTCCATTTTTTTAAATTTAAAAAAATAAGGAAATGCACCACACTACAAGAAGTAAAACAAAATTCGATTTAAATGTGTACTTTTATGGAAAAAAATTTAACTCGAAGCGAAAAAAATAACTGCCAAAAACAGTAAAAAGCCAACAGTATAAATTTAAATGTTAAAAATTTTTAAAGTTTTTATTTTTTTGAAAATTATGATTAATCCACTAAAAAAATTAAATTAAAATATATCATAATAAGAAATTAGCTATATATTTGAAGTAAAAATTTCTAAAAAGGAGAATTATAAAATATGAAAATTACTATAATAAATGGAAGTCCCAAAACAGTAAAAAGTAATTCTGAAATATTAGGAAATTATCTTTTTCCATTGCTCAAAGAAAATAATATAAAAAAATATTATTCCATCTATTTCCAATTAAATGACAAAACAAAAAAATGAAATTTATAATAGCGATGTTTTAATATTTATTTTTTTCCTTTATATGTTGATGGAATTCCGTCTAATTTACTAAAATTACTTGTAAAAATTTGAAAAAGGAAAATGTTGTAAGACACGAAACTAAAATTTATTGTATCGTTAATAATGGATTTTATGAAGGAAAACAAAATTTTTAGCACTTTTTACATATGAAAAATTGGTGTAAAAAAAGTTAATGCAAAATGGGGACAAGGAATTGGTATAGGCTCAGGAGAATTATTACCATATTTAAAAAAATTTAAACTTGGACAAGGACCACTCAAAAATTTAGAAAAAAATATTAAACAGACTTTCTAGAAATATTTTTAACTTTAAATAGTGATAAAAAAACATTTATATAAATCCAAATTGGCCAAAAAAATTCTATATTTTATACAAGGTTCCTTTTCATGGATTTTTAAAGGCAAGAAAAAAATAACTTAAAAAAATACGAGAATTATTTAAAAAAATGATAATTGACGTAGAGAGTGTTAAAATTTTTAAGCTGAAATAAATTCATAATTTCTATAATTTTTACTCTACTTTAAACCAAAAATGTTATAATTAATTATAGACTAGTAACATTCGTAATATTTTTGAATTGGACAAAATTTTTTTCTAAAAAAATACAATGTCTTAATAATTCATATTTTTTTAAATTTGAGAAAGGAGCAGTACGTTTAATCGTACAACAAAAATATGAGAAATTTTTAGTTGTTGAAGATGAAAAATTTGAATGATATTATTGTAAAAATTAAAAATTGGAAAAAAATATGGTGTCGACTTTTTGTTTTGATGGTGAAGAGGCTGTCGATTATATTCTCGCAACAGAATATGATGCTATAATTTTAGACATAATGCTTCCAAAATTAGACGGTTTTGAAGTGTTAAAAAAAATTCGTTCAAAAAATGTAAAAACACCTGTTTTATTATTAACAGCTCGAGATAGCGTAGAAGATCGAGTAAAAGGTCTAGATTTAGGCGCTGACGATTACTTGATAAAACCTTTTTTTCATTTGAAGAATTGCTCGCTAGAGTCCGAGTTCTTTTGAGACGAAATAATTCTAGCTCAGAAAACGCTGATAACACCTACACTTTAGCGAATTTAACCGTAATAATAGATTCTCACACCGTTCTCCGTGACAACCAAAAAATCAAACTTTCTATGCGTGAATTTTCTATTTTAGAATATATGATTAGAAATAAAGAAAGAGTTTTAAGCCGAGAAAGTATCGAACAACACATTTGGGATTACGGTTACGAAGGTGGTACAAACGTTGTCGACGTTTACATTCGATATTTACGAAAAAATTGATAATGGTTACTCGCCAAAATTAATTCACACAATTCGTGGTCTAGGTTATGTTTTGAAGGTGGAAGATGACTAAAAATCCTATTTTTTTGAAAAAGTAAATACAAACTTAAACAATAAATTTTTCAATAAGATCAAGAATTGTGTTGTGGTACCTAATTTCAATGGGTTTTTATTGTTATAATTTATTCTGGTTTATTTTTTCTATATAACAAATAATATTGTGCGAAAATCAACATACACCTATTTAAAAGAACGAGTAAACAAAAAGTTTTTTCTAGTATTCGATACATTCAAGAAGACAAAGAACTCGAAATTGACGACAATTTACAAACCTTAAACGGAAGTATTCAATTATCAATTTTTAATAATCAAAAAGAATTTATTTATGGAAACTCCCCACTAAATTTTTAAATTCGATGATACTCTTTTCAGACAATGGAAAAGTACGGATTTTAAAGCACAAAAAAATCAACGTTGGTATCTTTATGAAGAAAAACATTTTTTTATAAAGGATACGGTGATTTATGGGTTCGTGGAGTCGTAGAATCTTCTGTTTTTAGAATATACTATCGAAGCAATTTTTTTCATAACTTTAGTCGGATTACCAATTTTACTAATTTTTTTATTACTATTGGAGGATACATTTTTTTCAAAACAATTATTCAAACCAATTAGTAAAATCACAGAAATTGCCCAAGAAATAAATGACGGTGACGACTTAACAAAACGAATTAATCTAGGAAATGGAAAAGATGAAATTTATAATCTTGCAAAATACATTCGATAATATGTTTGATAAATTGCAAAAAAATCCTTTGAAAATGAAGTACAGTTCACTTCAGATGTCTCACATGAATTACGAACTCCAATTTCAGTAATTATGACACAATCTGAATATGGAAAAGATATCGAGATGACACTCGAAGAGGCAAAACATACATTCAACATAATTTTCAAAAGAATCAAAAAATGTCACAACTTGTTTCACAACTTTTGACTCTTGTCAGAATCGACAAAGGTCACTTAAAAATTAAATTTAGAAAAATATTGACATCGGAGAATTGCTAGAAATTTCACTCGAAACCCAACAAATTAACGCTAATAAAAATATAAACTTTATTACCAATATCGAAGAAAATATTTTTTTACTTTCATAGATGAAATAATGATTTTACGTGCTTTTTAACAACATTATCTCAAATGCAATTTTTTTATGGTAAAGAAAACGGTTTCTTAAAAATTTCTTTAAAAAAAGAAAAATAATAAAATTTTTATCACTTTTTGAAGATAATGGTATTGGAATTTCAAAAGAAAATTTAGACAAAATATGGATTAGATTTTTTTCCAAGTTGATTCCTCACGAACTACTGACAACAGCGGTTTAGGATTACCAATGGTAAAAGGTATCATCGAAGCTCACAACGGAAATATCTCTGTAACGAGCGAATTAGGAAAAAGGTACAACTTTTTTCCATCACTTTACCATTTTTTTAGAAAAATCTAAATTCTCTCATTTTTTTGTTTAATAATTCTATGATATCATAAAACTATTAAGTAATGGTATCAGTTAAAAATTTAACAAATATTAGCAAAAATTTTTTTACTAGTAATTTATTGATACACTTAAATAATTAGTAAATTGAAAAACTTCTGTTATTTATCTCGTAAATTCAAAAATTTCTAAACAATAACTATTAATTTACCTAAAACCACTATTGATAAAGAGCAGAAGTTAATGAATCATATAACTTTGATAACTTTTATTTAATTTGGAGGAGTAATGAAAAAATTTTTTTAATATCACTTTTTTTGGGATTAACTTTAGTTACCTGTATTGGATTTAGTTCAAATAATTTCAAAAATTTAAAAAAAATCCAAGAATTATACTTTAGCTAGTTACACAAAATTGGAAACGCAAGTACCAATTTAACTTCTGAAGTCATAAAAAAATAGCTTTTAAATCATGCAAAAGTTTCAGAAAATAATGCAACTTTCACAAAAATAAAATTAAATACATCAAATGGTAAATCTGTTTATAATATCCAATTTTTTTCGTAAATGGAAAAGAATACAACTATACCATTGATGCAAATACAGGTAAAGTTTATTAATATGTTTTAATATTTTTAAGTTTTTTTATACTTTTTAAAAAAACTAATGATAAAACAAATTTTAGGAAAAATAAAACTACTGTCTCAGAAGTCATAAATAATGTTATTAATAAATATTATATTTTTTTAATATACCCGAACCTATTTAAAATCGAACTACTAAAATTGTATAAATCTTGGTTTTGAGTAAGTAGCCATAACTTTCGAGTTTATTTTTAAAGTAAGTTTACTATATTTAAAAAAATACTATTTCTATTAGTTTGAAATATAATACTTAAATTTATCTTATGAGACAGTTTTTTAAAAAAATTTCTTTTTATAAATTTTTTTATTAAAAAAATATACAACTCAATTTGAAAGAAAAATTTATAAGAAAAAAATATCCTAAATTTTTTTATTTTTATCAAATTTATTAAAAAAACAAAAAGAAAGGAAGAAAGTACATGAAAAAAATATGTAGCAGAATTTATTGGTACCGCAGTTTTTAGTTTTATTCGGTTGTGGAACTGCAAAGAGTTTTAGGTACAAAAAGGTAGCGAAGCAAACGTCGCTTTACTTTAGCAACAGCCTTTTGCATTCGGATTATCAATCGTAGCAATGGCTTATTCAATCGGAAATATTTCGTGGTGTCACATCAATCCCGCAGTTTCAATAGGATTTTTATTATCAGGTAAAATGAATACCAAAGATTTTATCGGATATGTTATCGCTCAATTTTTAGGCGGAATCTGTGGAGCATTTATTTTAATGTCATTAATCGGAAAAGAACACGGACTAGGTACAAACGGATTATTTGATTCAAGTATCGGAAAATCATTATTAATCGAAATCATTTTAACATTTGTATTCGTATTCGTAATCCTAGGAGTTACTTCAAAAAAATTTCAAATAGTGCAATTGCAGGATTAGTAATTGGATTATCATTAACTCTAATCCACATTTTCGGAATCCACTTTACAGGAACATCTGTAAATCCAGCAAGAAGTTTTGGACCAGCATTATTCATGGGAGGAGAATCTTTAGTATCAGTATGGGTATTTATCATAGCCCCCTAATAGGTGGTGCCTTAGTCTGCATTATGTTACAAATGGTTATTTACAGAAATTGAAGAATAAAAAAATTATTTCTTTAAATATAATATAAAAAAATAGAGTAACTTTTTAAATTTAATGTTACTCTATTTTTTATCTTCTAAACTGTCAACTGTCACTTCTAAAATTTATATTTATTTAGTTTCTTTCTTTTTATCAAATCTTTTTATTTCTATTTTTCTTATATATTATTATTTTTTATACTAAAACTGCTTTAAAAAAACAAATTCAAAAAGCAATAGTTATTTACTCAAAAATCTAAATTTATATAATTTTAGTAATTTTATTCTAAATAGGTTCTAGTATTTATATTTATTCATTTTTAATTTATAACTATCAGTACTATTTCAATTATCATTTGATTATTTTTAATCATACTATACAAATAAAAAAATGGCGTCCCCGGTTGGACTCCGAACCAACGACCCTCTGATTAACAGTCAGATGCTCTAACCAGCTGAGCTACGGAGACACTCTTTTTAATAAGAATATATATTAAAAAGTTTGGCAATTTCCTATTTTCCCTAGATAACTCTAAGTATCTTCGGCGTAAACAGACTTAACTACTGGGTTCGAAATGTAACCAGGTGTATCCCTGTCGCTATTGTCACCAAACTTAAAAATTTAATAAAGACAATGAGAAATAAATAGTACGGTAAAAAGAATATTAAAAAGCTTTCGTATTATTAGTACTGGTCAGCTAAATACATCTCTATACTTACACCTCCAGCCTATCACCACCTGTTCTCGATGGATACTAAAAGAACACTCATCTCAAAGTGGGCTTCTCACTTAGATGCTTTCAGCGATTATCCCTTCCAAACGTGACTACTCAGCCATGCCACTGGCGTGACAACTGATACATCAGAGGTTTGTCCATCCCGGTCCTCTCGTACTAAGGACAGATCTTTTCAATATTCTAGCGCCTGCAGTGGATAGGGACCGAACTGTCTCACGACGTTCTGAACCCAGCTCGCGTGCCTCTTTAATGGGCGAACAGCCCAACCCTTGGGACCTTCTCCAGCCCCAGGATGAGACGAGCCGACATCGAGGTGCCAAACACTTCCGTCGATATGGACTCTTGGGAAGTATCAGCCTGTTATCCCCTGGGGTAGCTTTTTATCCGTTGAGCGATGGCCCTTCCATTTGGAACCACCGGATCACTAACTCCTACTTTCGTACCTGCTCGACCCGTCAGTCTCGCAGTCAAGCTCCCTTATGCGTTTGCACTCTTAGGTTGATTTCCATCCAACCTGAGGGAACCTTTGAACGCCTCCGTTACTCTTTTGGAGGCGACCGCCCCAGTCAAACTGCCCACCTAGCACTGTCTCCGATACCAGATTAGAATTTCAACAACATATGGTTGGTATTCCAACAGCGACTCTGTAACAACTGACGCCATTACTTCATAGTCTCCCAACTATCCTATACACACATTGCCAAAACCCAATGCCAAGCTACAGTAAAGCTCCACGGGGTCTTTCCGTCCTACTGCAGGTAGTCGGTATCTTCACCGACATTACAACTTCACCAGGCCTCCAGCCAAGACAGCTCTCAAATCATTTCACCATTCGTGCAGGTCGGAACTTACCCGACAAGGAATTTCGCTACCTTAGGACCGTTATAGTTACGGCCGCCGTTCACCGGGGCTTCAATTCGGATCTCTCAATCCTCCTCTTAACCTTCCGGCACTGGGCAGGTGTCAGCCCATATACGTCGCCTTTCAGCTTAGCATAGACCTGTGTTTTTGGTAAACAGTTGCTTGAGACTCTTCACTGCGACCTATTTCCCCTTGAAGTGTTTCTCTTCTCAAGTAATATAGGCACCCCTTCTCCCGAAGTTACGGGGCTATTTTGCAGAGTTCCTTAGCTAGAGTTAGCCTGTCGGCCTTAAGTTTCTCACTCTGTCCACCTGTGTCGGTTTACAGTACGGGCACTTAATCTCCTCCTTAGAAGTTTTTCTTGGCAGTGTAGGATTTGTGACTTACACCAAGAGGTGCTTACCCATCAGTTCTCACGTTTAAGCATACGGATTTGCCTATATGCCCACGCTATTTCCTTAGAAAGGCTAAACCGTCAGCCTTCTCACATACCTTCCTGCGTCACTCCATCAGTAAAAACGTTAATTAAGTGGTATAGGAATATTAACCTATTTTTCCATTCGCCTACGCTACTTAGCCTCGGCTTAGGTCCCGACTTCCCCAGGGCGGACAAACCTTCCCCTGGAAACCTTGGACTTCCGGCCGGCGGGATTCTCACCCGCCTTCTCGCTACTCATTCCTGCATTCTCACTTCTGATACCTCCAGCAGGCCTTGCAGCCTGCCTTCATCGGCTTACAGAACGCTCTCCTACCAAGATGCGAAAGCATCTTCCACAGCTTCGGTTTATGTCTTAGCCCCTGTTACATCTTCGGCGCAGATACTCTCGACCAGTGAGCTATTACGCACTCTTTTAAGGTATGGCTGCTTCTAAGCCAACCTCCTGGTTGTCTGTGAATATCCACCTCCTTTCCCACTTAGACATAATTAGGGACCTTAGCTGGTGGTCTGGGCTGTTCCCCTTTTGTCCACGGACCTTATCATCCATAGACTCACTCCTAATCATTAATATATGGTATTCGTAGTTTGCTTGATTTCGGTAAGCAATACGCCCCCTAGATCATACAGTGCTCTACCCCCACATATCTTAAAATTAAGGTCGCACCTAAATGCATTTCGGAGAGAACGAGCTATCTCCCTAGTTCGATTGGCTTTTTCACCCCTAGACCTATCTCATCTCCCAACTTTTCAACGGCGGTGAGTTCGGTCCTCCACTAAGTCTTACCTTAGCTTCAACCTGGACAGGCCTAGATCACTAGGTTTCGCGTCTATGACATACGACTTACCGCCCTATTAAGACTCGGTTTCCCTTCGGCTCCATTCTTTTTAACCTTGCCATATATCATAACTCGCAGGATGATTAACCAAAATCCACGCAGTCACTCTTGCGAGCTCCTACCGTTTTGTGAGCACACGGTTTCAAATTCTATTTCACTCCCTTACTCGGGGTTCTTTTTCACCTTTCCCTCACGGTACTCTTCTCTATCGGTCAACAAAAGTATTTAGCCTTACGTGATATGGTCCACGCTGATTCACACCAAATTCCTCGTGCTTGATGCTACTCGGGTGCTTTAAGTTTTACTAATAGTTTTACGTTCTACAGGACTATCACCTTCTTTGGTCCAGCTTCCCAGCTGTGTTCCACTTACTCTACTAGTAAAATGACTTTATGGCTATTAGTCTATTAAAGTCCCTCTACCCCATATACACAACGTCGCCAACTTACATGTATATGGTTTAGGCTGTTCTCCGTTCGCTCGCCGCTACTTAGAGAATCGTTTTTACTTTCTTTTCCTCCCGTTACTTAGATGTTTCAGTTCACGGACTTACCTCTTTCGTATATGTGATTTACACATATAGGTTTTTCCCATTCGGACATCTTGGCATCAAAGGTTATGTGCACCTCCACCAAGCTTTTCGCGACTTATCACGTCCTTCATCGGCTTTTTGTTGCCTAGGCATCCTCCGTGTGCCCTTAATAGCTTTTTATTCTAACTCTAACAGTTTTTCCTGTTTTTCATTGTAATCTTTTTACCTACTATTCATTTCCCATTGTCCTTATGCTAGAAGAAACATAATCCAAAACAGATTTAGTATTTATATACTCCTTAGAAAGGAGGTGATCCATCCGCACCTTCCGGTACGGATACCTTGTTACGACTTCACCCCAATCACTATCCACACCTTAGGTACCTTCCTCCTTACGGTTGAACCAGTAACTCGGTGCAAACAACTCTCGTGGTGTGACGGGCGGTGTGTACAAGACCCGAGAACGTATTCACCCGCAACATTGCTGATTTGCGATTACTAGCGATTCCAACTTCATGAAGTCGAGTTGCAGACTTCAATCCGAACTTAGATTGGCTTTTTTAGTTTTGCTCCACGTCACCGTTTTTGCTCCTCTTTGTACCAACCATTGTAGCACGTGTGTAGCCCAGATCATAAGGGGCATGATGACTTGACGTCATCCCCACCTTCCTCCTGCTCTTCGCAGGCAGTCTAGTTAGAGTCCCCAACTTAATGATGGTAACTAACTATAGGGGTTGCGCTCGTTGCGGGACTTAACCCAACATCTCACGACACGAGCTGTCGACAGCCATGCACCACCTGTCTCTACGTTCCCGAAGGCACGGCCTGTTCTCACAGGCCTACGTAGGATGTCAAGATCTGGTAAGGTTCCTCGCGTTGCGTCGAATTAAACCACATGCTCCACCGCTTGTGCGGGTCCCCGTCAATTCCTTTGAGTTTCAACCTTGCGGTCGTACTCCCCAGGCGGATTACTTATCGCATTAGCTTCGGCACAGACACTCTTCATGCCCACACCCAGTAATCATCGTTTACAGCTAGGACTACCAGGGTATCTAATCCTGTTTGCTCCCCTAGCTTTTCGCACTTCAGCGTCAGTTGCTGTCCAGTGGACTATCTTCATCATCGGCATTCCTACACATATCTACGAATTTCACCTCTACTCGTGTAGTTCCGTCCACCTCTCCAGCACTCTAGATATACAGTTTCAAAGGCAAGCTTTGAGTTGAGCCCTAAGTTTTTCACCCCCGACTTGTATATCCGCCTAGATGCCCTTTATGCCCAATAATTCCGGATAACGCTCGCGACATACGTATTACCATGCTACTGCTGGCACGTATTTAGCCGTCGCTTCTTCTGCAGGTACCGTCACTTGCTTCTTCCCTGCTGAAAGCACTTTTACAATCCGAAAACCGTCTTCGTGCACACAGAATTGCTGGATCAGAGTCTCCTCCATTGTCCAATATTCCCCACTGCCGCCTCCCGTAAGAGTAAGGGCCGTATCTCAGTCCCCTTGTGGCCGTTCATCCTCTCAGACCGGCTACCTATCTTCGTCTTGGTGAGCCGTTACCTCACCAACTAACTAATAGGACGCAAAGCTCTCTCTTAGCATCTCTTTTCATTAAAGCTTCATGCGAAGCTTTAATAATATCTAGTCTTATCAGTCGTTTCCATCTGTTATCCCAGACTAAGAGGCAAGTTCTTTACGCGTTACTCACCCGTCCGCCATGAGTTATCACGGTGCAAGCACCGTTTCCCCGATTGACTTGCATGTGTTAAGCATTCTGTCAGCGTTCATCCTGAGCCAGGATCAAACTCTTCATTCAATATTTATTTTCACCTTTTAAAGTCTTATTGACAGGAACTTTTTTATTATTAAAAGTCCTTATTTATCACATCTTTCATGGTATATGCTTCTTCTATTTATTTGTTTATTGTACATGATACATTTTCGTATCGACAAGAGGTATTATATCAAAAACAAAAAGATTGTCAACTACTTTTTATTTTTTTCAATAATTTTTTTATTTTTTTCAAGATTTTTTTATTCTCCAGCCATTCTTTTTTGATTTTTTTCTGTACAAGCAACAACTGCTTCAATCAAATTTCCACGAAAAATTCCCATTTTCCAAAGCTCTTACTGCTTCGATTGTTGTTCCACCAGGAGAACACACTTCATCTTTTTAACTGTCCAGGATGTTTTTCCTGTTTCAAGAAGCATTTTAGCTGAACCTAGTACAGCTTGTGATATGATTTTGTAAGCTTTATCACGAGGCATTCCTTCTAAAACACCTCCATCGGCAAGTGCTTCCATAAACATATATACATAAGCTGGTAACGAACCACTAATTCCAGTATATGCATGCATCAATTTTTTTCTTCGATTTCAACACTTTTTCCAAAAACTATTCAATAAATCAAAAATTGTTTTTTCTCATTTTCTAAAAATATTTTTTTATTGAAGCAAACTGCTGTCATTCCTTCTAAAAACTTGTGCTGGAGTGTTTTGGCATTGTTCTAACAATTTTTTTATCTGCTCCTAAAGCATTTTTCCAATACAGAAATACTTATTCCTGCCTGCAATTGTCAAAATAATTGTATTCTCTTTTACGTTTCCTTTCAATTTTTTTCTAAAAACATTTGGAATTATATGAGGTTTCACTGCCAAAATGACAATATCACTATTTTCAGCTAATTCTTTCTCGCTGATTAGACTATTGACTCCATATTTTTTTCAACTAATATTCTCACTTTTTCTTTATCTAAATCAAAAAAATATTTATATTTTTCACTTTCTACAAATTTTGAAATAGAAACACCTTTTAATTATAGAACTTCCCATATTTCCTGTACCTATAAATCCTATTTTCATTTTTTTCCTCCTTCTTAATTTTTACAATAGTACATTTTTTTCTAAAATTCTAATAAATATACTCGAACCTATTTAAAATCAAACTACTAAAAATTGTATAAATTTAAATTTTAAGTAAGTATTCATAACTTTTAAGTTTAGTTTTAAAGTAGTTTTACTATAATAATAGAAATTTCAGATTCAAAAATTATTCTCTAATTTGTCCATTTCCACGAATTACATACTTCGTCGTAGTCAATTCCCTAATTCCCATAGGCCCACGAGCATGTAATTTTTTTGTGTAGAAATTCCAATTTCTCCACCAAAGCCAAATTCCCTCCGTCAGAAAATCTTGTTGAAGCATTTAAATAAACATTGGCTGAATCTACTTCGTTTAGGAATTTTTTTCAGCATTTTCAATAGATTTTGTCAAGATTGAGTCGGAATGGTGCGTTCCGTGATTATTTATGTATTCTATTGCTTCATCTACGTTTTTAACTAATTTTTAATGACATTATCAAATCTAAATATTCTGATCCAAAATCTTCTTCAGTCGCCAATTTTACATCCGATCTATTTCCTACTATTTCCAATGCTTCCTTACTATATCTTAACTCTACTCCATCCTTCAAAAGCATTTCTGTCAATTCAGGCAAAATTTCTTTTGCAATATTTTCATGAATTAACGTTGTTTCAATGGCATTACAAACGCTTGGACGTTGAACTTTAGCATTTTCAATAATTGGCAGTGCTTGTTTTTATATCAGCTATTTCATCTACAAAGATATGACAAATTCCCGCACCAGTTTCTATCATTGGAATTGTTGCATTTTTCAATGATAAATCTTTTTAGTCCTTTTCCACCTCTCGGGATAATTACATCAATATATTTATCTGCACGAATTAAATCCTTTACCAATTCCCTATCTGGCTTTTCCACAAGCTGAACTGTATTTTTTGGCAATCCATGAGCATCTGCAACTCTATTTAATAAATTATTTAAATAAATATTTGAATTTAAGGCATCTTTCTGAACCACGTAAAATTATCGCATTTGAAGATTTTTATTGCAAGTCCTGTCGCATCAACTGTAACATTTGGACGTGATTCGTAAATCATTCCGATTACTCCAAGGGGAACTCTCTTTTTAGTAATGCTCATTCCATTTTTATGATTCCATCCTGTAACGACTTCTCCAATTGGATCTGGGAACGCACCATTTCTCGTAAACTCTGGGCCATCCCTTCAATTCTGCTATCAGTCAATGTCATTCTATCTAACAAAGCAAAAAGAAAGTCCATTTTTCCCCTTTTTCCAAAATCTATTTTTATTCGTCGCTTTTATTTCCTCTTTTTTTATTTATAAGTTCATCTGCAATTGCAAGCAAAACATCATTTTTAGTTTTTTTGTTCCGATTTTCAAAAAGTTCCCTTGATGCAATTTTTTGCTTTTTCTCCAAGTTCTTCTATATAACTCATATTTTTCCCTCATTTCTCATTTTTTTAAATTTATATATAAATATTTTTATTTTTTTACTACAACATTATCAATATGAATCACTGCATCATCATATTTATAACCCTAAAATTTCTTCAATATTTTTTCACTTTTAACACCTTTTTATAAGATTAATTTCCTCTGCCGAATAATTTGAAATTCCTGTTGCGATAACTTTTTCCTCTAGATTTTCTATTTCAATAACAGCTCCTTTATCAAAATTTCCTTCAACTGATTTTTATTCCAACAGATAATAGGCTCTTACCATTTTTTTCAAGGCTGTTTTTTTGCACCATTATCAATTGTTACTACGCCTTCTTTGTTAGGACCGTAAGCAAGCCAATATTTTTTTCAAGCTGATTTTTATTTTTTTCTTCACAAAAAAAGTGTTCCAATATTTTTCTTTTTCAACAATTCTAGTTATATTTCTAGGGTCGTCTCCACTTGCAATAACTAAACTTGTTCCTATTTTTTTGTTACCATCTCTGCAAAGAACAATTTTTGTAATCATTCCACCAGTTCCAAATTTTGAACCTTCTGCTCCTGCCATATTTTTATGTCTTCGTTGATATCTCCAACCATATTAATTAGATTAGCATCCTCATATTTTCTAGGATTTTTGTTATAAAGTCCATCGATATCTGACAAAAATAATCAACAAATCAGCATCAATCAATCCTGAAACAAGCGCTGACATCGTATCATTATCACCAACCTTTATTTTTTTAAAGCATTTGAGACAATCGCATCATTTTCATTTATAATTGGAATAATCTTTCTTTTCAAAAATGCGTTACAAACGTTTCTCATATTCAAATATCTTTTTCTATTTGAAAAATTCCTCTTTTGTCAATAAAAAGTTGCCCAATTATTTTGTTATGTTCTTTAAAAAGCGTCTGATAAATCTGCATAAGCGAAAACCCCGACCAACAGCTGATAACATCTGTTTTTCTGCTAATGTTTTTAGGTTTTTTTCATTTATATTAAGAAGTCCCATCCCAGCACCAACCGCTCCAGAAGTTACAAGTATCACATCATATCCCTTATTTTTGCAAATTACTTAGTTCCATTACAATTTTTTATTTTTATCAATATTTAAACGTCCATCTTCAGTCGTAAGGGTCGATGTTCCCACTTTTACAACGACTCTTTGAACATTCTCTAATATTTCTTCTCTCTTATTATTACTTTTCATTTTTTTCTTTCTCCTGTTCAAACATTTCTATATCATATTTCTTTGATTCTAATTAATTTTTTTCGAACCCAAACAGCGATTTTTTTCAGCTTTTTACTCTAAAAATCACCTTTTTCCTTCTTCATTAATCACAACATCCTCAAATCCACTTCCACTAACCTCTTGCCAAATTTGTCCAGCTCTTTCTCTTCCAACTTCCACTTGAATTTCACTATCATAGTCAGCATTTGAAAGTACCGCAACACAACCTGTCCACTCATCTTTACCAGTTCTATGGATTGCAACTACATTTGGATTATCGAAATAATTTATTTGGTCTCCGTAAGCATTGTTTTTTCTCACTTCTAAAAGTTTGTCAATTATCCATTGATGTGGACTTTTTTCACCACCTACACCGTAATAATTTCCATAAAATAGGCATGGATATCCGTCTTTTGCTAATAAAATCAAAGCATATACATGTGGAACAAACCAATCTTCAATTTGTGATTCTAAAAGCACTACCTCTTTGTGAATCATGATTATCTACAAATGTCACAGCCTCTAACGGACTTGCAGTAACTATCGTATTATCAAAAATTCTTCTCAAATCATAATCTCTTCTATTTTTTGATGCTTCAAACATATTGAAATGAAGTCCAACATCAAACAAATCAGTTTCATAACCAACATCATTCAAATATTCCTTCAATTTCCCCAAATCATTACGCCAATATTCTCCAACAGAATAGAAATCCTCTCCATAAGTCTCTCTTATTCTCGTCAAGAATTCTGCCATAAATTCATCATTTATATGTTTTTACAGCATCCATTCTAAATCCATCTATTTTCAATTCATTTACAACCCATTTTCCCCAGCGAATTATTTCTTCACGCACTTCTGGATGTGAAAAATCAATATCAGCATTCATTAAATAGTCATAATTTCCCAATTCAGAATCTACTCCCTGATCCCAATTCTTATTATCTCCAACAATTTTATAAATTCCATTTTTTTCCAGTCCGATTATCGTAATCAACACCATCAAAAAGAGTAAAATTCCACTTAAACGCAGAATACTTATCATTTCTTCCAGGAAAAATGAATTTCGTCCATCCATCAATATCAAATGGTGCTGATATTTCCACATTTCGATTTTTCGGGATCAACTTCTATTGCTAAAAATGTTTCCGTTTCATCCGCTCCACCTTTGTGATTCAAAAACAGCATCCAAGTAAACATCAATATCGTATTTATGCAATTCTTCAATCGCCCTCAATCAATTCCTGTTTCGTCCCATATTTCGTTCTAACAGTCCCCTTTTGATCAAATTCTCCCAAATCCCACAAATCATAAGCTCCATAACCAACATCAAATTGCGAAGTCCCTTTATACGCAGGTGGAATCCAAACTCCAGTAACACCAATTTCACTCAAATGTTTTGCATCTTCCTTCAATCTTTTTCCAATGTTTTTCCATCATTTGGTAAATTCCATTCAAAATACTGTATCATTACTCCATTTTCCATAAAAATCCTCCTTCAATACCCCTAATCTAATTTTTATTCCATTTTTTCAATAAATTCAATTACCTCTTTTAAATCTTCCTCTGTATCAACACCAATCACGCTCGATTTTTGTTTCAAGAACCTTTATTTTGTGACCATTTTCCATAAATCTCAACTGCTCAAGTGACTCAATTTTTTTCAAGCACTCCTTCTCTCAAATTCTTCAATTCATTCAAAAAAATTTCGTTGTATATCCGTAAATTCCAATATGTCTAAAATGTTTAAAAATCCTTATTTTTATTACGTTCATAAGGAATCGGCAAACGACTAAAATATATTGCATTCTCATTAAAATCTGTTATCACTTTCACAATATTCGAGTTTAAAATTTCTCTTTCCTCACGAATTTCCTGCTTCAACGTAATAATTTCCGATTTTTCATTTCGATAATTATTCGCCAAAATATTAATTGATTCAATATCAATTAAAGGTTCATCCCCTTGGATATTTATTACAAAATCATAATTTTTAAACTCATCTTTATTTATAACTTCAATTATTCTCGAAGTCCCATTTTCATGCTCACTCGATGTCATAACCACATTTCCACCAAAAATTTTTCACAGCCTCAAAAATTCTCTCGTCATCAGTTGCCACAACTAACTCATCAATATCTGCATTTTTTAGCTCTTTTTGTAAACCCACTCAATCATAGAATGTCCACAAATATTTTTTTAATGGCTTCCCTCAAATCTTGTTGAAGCATATCTCGCTGGTATTACTCCTAGTATTTTTCATCTCCATCTCCTTTTTTTATTTTAAAGTTCTTTTTAATTACTGATATTTTCGTATTTTTTAAAATTAAATTTTTATTACTCTCAATTATGCTTTTTTTCAATATTCATTATACCTTATGCAAAAATTTATTTCAAACTTTTTTTATGAATTATCACAAATCAAAATATTAGAGCGAAAAGTGTAACATTTAGAATATCATGATATTTAAAATTAAAAAAACGCCAGTTGCCCTAATGTCAAAAGACATTTACAATCTGACGTATTTTTTATCAAAAATTTTTCAAAAATATTTTTTTAGAATACTAAATTAATCCAAAAGTCACTGTTCTCAACACTTTTTTCAAACAAAGTAAGCGCTTTAGAATCTTCTTCTGCTAAAATATCAACATTTTCAACAACTCTTCCTTTAGATAAAACTTCTAATTTACCGATAACATCACCTTTTTTTAATTCCATCTTTTCCAGCAACTGTTTCTAAATCTTTTACTCTAAATTTGTAATCAGTCGTATTACTTAATTGATACACGTTCTCAGATAAAATCCCTTTAATTTGTTTTTTTCTTAACATTTTTACTTTTGAATTTACTCATTTCTTGACCTTCTTTGTAAATCATTTTTGTCTTTTTCTTGATGTCAATAAATTCTGTTTCTTGATCTTTTGTTCTATCCAAATCACTCTTACTTCCAAGAGAAACAGAGATTATATCTAAATTCCCCATTTTACTAGCTACCATCATATTATATCCAGCTTGAGCATGGAATCCTGTTTTCAATCCATAAATTCCATATTTATCCAACAAATGATTTCTATTATTATAAACCACTTGTTCCCCTCTAGGATTCATTAAAACTAACTCTTCTTCACTTGCCCATTCACTAATTCTTTTTATCTTTAACCATGCTTTCGCCAATAAATAAACATCATATGCTGTAGACATATCCATTCCTTTTTGTAATAGAAGTTGGCAGTCCAGCTGGTGTATGAAAATTCAGTATTTTTTTCATTCCTAATTCTTGTGCCTTCTTATTCATCAATTTCACAAAATTATCCAAATTCCCTTTCCCAATATGACTAGTCGCCAAGTATGCTCGCATTATTTGCAGAATAAATAATTTCTGCTCTCAACAAATCTTTTAATGCATAACAATCTCCAGGTTGAGCATTTAACCAGCTTCCACCAGTATTAACCGTATCAGATGTAAAACAAACTTTATCACTTAATTTTGCATTTCCTTTATCTACTTGGTCCAAAACAACTAAAATATTCATAACTTTCGTCAAAGATGCAATCGGATGTTTTTTAGTTTCTTCCTCTTTTTTTCAACACCTCTCCATCAGTTGTCGCTACAAACTGAATTAAATTACCAGTATATTGAGATTCTCCTTCATTTTTCTTTTTCCACTGCCTTAACTACAGGTTTTTACTATCTATTTGTGCTCTTTTTTTATTTAATTCCTTAGCTTTTTTTGTCATTTAAAAATCTTATTTGCTGTTTCGTTTACTGGTTTTGAAGAAACTCTTGATATAATTATCTCATTATTCTCTACTTCATTGTTCTCTATATTTTTCATTTTTTCACAGCAGATTTGTGAGATTTAGAAGAATAATTCTCTGATTTTTATTGATTTTTTTCTGCTTTTTCATGAATTTTACTACTTCCAGATTCTTTTTTTCTTAGAATGAATTTCTTCCCTTTTCACTTCAAATTTTGGTGAACTTTTTCCTCTCTAACTGTCACTTTCTCAGATGTTGCTGATGTTGAAGCTCCTCCTTCCTCAGAAGTTCCTTCTGCATTTAACAAAACTGCAAACAAACTTGTTGCTATAATTACTTTTTTTAACTTACCGACCATTTTCTTCCTTTCTTCAATTTTATATATAAATTTATTTCTTTATTTTCTGTAATTGCTCATAATATTTACAAAAATCCTTAATTTCGCACTCTTCACACTTTGGTCTTCTCGCAATACATTTGTCACGCCCCTGTAATATTAAATAATGCGAATACTCAAACCAATTTTTTGGAATAAATTTCATCAATTCCTTTTCTATTATTTCTGGATTATCACTTTTTACAAATCCAATTAAATTCGATAATCTCTTAACATGAGTGTCAACCACAATTCCCTCTCGTGTATTCCACAATTCTCCCAAAACAACATTAGCCGTTTTTCGTCCAACTCCAGGCAATTCCACTAGTTGCTCCATTTTATTTGGAATTTTATCATTATATTTTTTTCCAAAAAGCATTTCGGCATTCAATTTAATATTTTTTTAGCCTTATTCTTATAAAAATCCAGTTGATTTTATATACTTTTCAATCGTTTCTAAATCCATTTCTCGAATATCTTTTGGCTCTTTCATAACCTTTAAAAAACTCTTTTGTCACAATATTTACTCTCACATCTGTACATTGTGCCGATAAAATCACCGCTACCATCAACTGATATGGCGTCTCAAAATCCAACGCACATTTAGGTTTACCAAACTTATTTTCTAATATTGGAAATATTTTTAAATCGCTCTTTTTGTCATTTTTTTACTCCTGCTTTTTTTACGTACTCCCTTTTCTAAGTTTTTTAAAAAAACTCCCTCTAAAACGTCCTTTTATTTTAACATATTTTTTCTCATAAAATAAATAATAAAATTTATAAAATCCCATTATTTTTTTATTTAATTAAAAATTTATTAATTAGCTCGATCACAAAAAAATGCAACGGATAAAATAAATAGAAAAATACTTCATACTCTTCCCTTTTTTCCCATTGTACAAAAATAAATATTAACGAAAAATATCGAGATAAAACTGTGTTTTTACTCAAATCAAATATTTCTGGAAAAATACACAATTAATAAATTTAAAAAAATAAAAACTGACAAAAAAATCAGTATTTTTCGATTATAAAAAAATATTAAAAATCATTATCAACAATATTCCGTATATCGAATAGTCAAACTCAAATTTTTTTGTTATGTAAAATAACGAAGCGATTATTAATATTTTTGGAAAAAAATATTAACTTTTTGTGTTTATAATTGTAATAATTAATAAACCTGTAAATAATGTAAAAAAATATGTTCATTGGATATTTAGTACTTGAAAAAAATAAAGGTAGTTGTATTACCAAAGCAAATATCCCTAACCTTATTAAATATAATTTTTAAATTTTTTTGTATGTCTGTAACCTTCATTTAATGCAAAAAGCAAATATTGGAAATGCGACCCTCCCAATAATATTCAGAATTCTTGGACCACCAATAATAAAATAATAATGATCCAAAACATTGACAAAATTCCAATTATTTTTTTAAAATAAATAAACTCATTTTCTATTTATCCTATTTTAAAATCAAAGTTATATTGATTTCAGAATCTTCCAAAAGCATTTCCACTAATAAAATTTTTTTCCCATCAAAATGCAAAATATCTCCTGGAACCAAAAATATGTTTTTCTTCTCCATTTAAAAACATTTCCATTTTTTTCCTTTTAATACAGAAAAAAATAATTTCTTCATTTTTCATGATTATGAGAAGGTATTTTCTCTCCTAAATTTATCACTTTTTACTACCTTGAAATTATTCCCTTTAAAACAATAATCCTGCTTTATTTTTCCACTGTTCCTAACATTTATATCAACTCCTATTAATTTTTGTTCTGACACCAATTATATAATAATTTTAGTAAAATTTCTATATTTTTTTATTAATTTTTGCATATTTTTTTATAAAATCAATTTCCACTAGTATTTCAGCCACTTACAAGCACTTTTTCATTTTTTTGCAAAGGAAAAATACACTAAAAATCCATACAAAAAAATATCTTTTTTATCAATTGACTTATAAGTCATTTGAGGTATACTACTGGTACATCAAGGATAACAACAAATCTTTGATAAAAATAAAAGGAAAGTTTATAAAGGAAAGGTGATTAACATGAAAAATGTTATTAGGATTATTTTTTTAGTTGCAGGATTAGCTTCTTTCGCTAGTGCTCACAAAATTGAAGTAAAAAGGTGGTTATGATTTAGGTGGAAAATATAAAATAAAAGATGCTAAAAACAACACTTATATCAAAAAAATATTGATGAAGATATTGATGCTAAAAGAAATGCTTTTTGAAGCAGGAGCTGAATATAGATACGAAGTTACTCCTGGTTTAGAAGTTGGAGCTGGAGTAGCTTATCAACAACATAATGATTTAAAAAGATTCAAAAGGTGAACTTTACAATTCAGTACCTATTTACGGAACTGCAAAATATACATTTGACACTCCAACAGTTGTTAAACCATACATTAAAGGAGATTTAGGATATTCTGCTAACACAGATAAAGCTAAAGATGGTTTATACTACGGAGCAGGTGCTGGAGTTAATGTTAATAATGTAAATGTTGACGTTATGTATAAAAGAAAACCAAGGAAAATATAAAGCTGGAAACGATAACATTAAAGCTAACTATAAAAGAGTTACTCTTGGTGTAGGTTATAACTTCAATTTAGGACAATAATTTAAAAAAATCTTAAATGATTGATTCTTAATTATATCTTCAACACAAAAGGAGCTGTTTTCATTTTGAGACAGCTCCGATTTTTCTAATTTTTACACACCTCTACAAAATTATAGTTTCTCTCACATCTGAATTTATTTTTATCTAGTAAACTTTCATAATATATTAAAGTCTATTATTATGTCCTTACTATTTTTTTACTAAAAACTAATAAAAATATATCTTATAAATATTTCTATTAATAATAAATATTTTTAATTATCAATGTATTTATGTTATAATTAAATATTCAATTAAGATGTTTTTATAAATCATTAATTAAATTTTTATATTTTTTTGAAAAGGAGAAAAACAATGAAAAATTACTATTCGTAATGTCATTATTGTTATTGTTTGTTGTTAGCTGTGGTAGTAAAAAGCGGCGAGATAGCAACGTAATTAAAATTGGAGTTATCGCACCACTTACTGGTGATGTTGCTCAATATGGTGTGGCTGTAAAAAAATGGAGTTCAATTAAAAGTTGATGAATTAAATGCACTGGTGGAATCAATGGTAAAAATTGAACTTGTTGTCGCAGATAGTAAAGGTGAATCACAAGAAGCTGTTAACATTTTCAAAAAAATGGTTTCACAAGATAAAGTAAACTTAGTTATCGGAGAAGTTATTTCTTCTGCTTCAATCGCAGTTTCAGAATTAGCTCAAAAAGCTAAAGTTCCTATGATTACTGCATCTGGAACAGCTTTAGATATCACAAAAGGTAAAGATTATGTATTCAGAACTACATTTACTGATCCTTTCCAAGGAACTGCTGTTGCAAAATATGCTAAAACAAAAAGGTATCAAAAAAATTGCTGTTTTAACTAATACTTCAAGTGATTATTCATATAGGATTAGCTGAAGCATTCAAAAACAAGCAACTCAAGATGGAATAACTATTGTTGAAGAAAAAAATATACTAAAGATGATAAAGACTTTAAATCAATTTTAACTAAAATTAAAGGACAAAATCACAAGCTCTTTATATCCCAGATTATTACAATACAAATGGATTAATTGCTACTCAAAGCAAATGAATTAGGATTTAAAAATTCCTTACTTAGGTGGAGACGGTTGGGATGGAATCCAAACTAACTTTGGAAAAAGTTGCTGAAGGTACTATCTTCTCGAGTCAATTTGCTCCAGATGATACTGATCCAACTGTAGTAAAATTCATAAAAGATTACAAAACTAAATTTAACTCTAATCCTTTAGTATTTCTTTGCATTAGGATATGATACAGTTATTGTTGTTGAAAAATGCAATCAAAAAAATTCTAAAGACTTATCAGGAGAATCTATCAGAACTGCTATGGCGACTACTAAAGGTTTACCTCTAGTTACTGGAACTTTTCCAATTTGACGCTGATAGAAACCCTAATAAAAAAAGTTACTTTCATAGAAGTTAAAGGTGGAAAACTTACATTAAAAGAAAAAAATTATAATTTTAAATTCTATTAAATGATACAATTCAATTTAATTAGAAAATCTTAAAATAATTAGAATATGAGTAATTTTTATGAAAAGAAGATAGGTTATTTTACTATCTTCTTTCAGTTTTTTTATTCATATAAAAATAAAAATTTGAGGAGTAAAAATGTTAAAAAAACTTTATAGAACAGACTATCAATGGTCTTCAAGCTGGTAGTATTTATGCGTTAATTGCATTAGGTTATACTATGGTTTATGGGATTGTTGGACTTATAAATTTTGCACATGGTGATATATTGATGATTGGATCTTACATTGTTTTAGTTTGTCTTTCATTTGGAATACCGTTTATTCCAGCACTTGTAATATCTATTGTTTTTTGTGCTATATTAGGTGTACTTATTGACTTTTTTTGCATACAGACCTTTGAGAAATGCACCAAAAAAATTTCTGCATTGATTACTGCGATTGGAATGAGTTTCTTGTTAGAAAGTGTTGCTTTAATTGTATTTGGAGCTAATCCAAGAGTAATTAATACAAATGCTATTCCTTCATTCTTGTCAGCTGACAGCAATATTAAATTAGGAGCTATTAACATTAGCATACTTACTATTTTTTTGTTATTGCGATTACTTTAATCTGTATGTATGTTTTAAATTTATTTATCAAAAAAACAAAATTAGGAAAAAGCTACAAGAGCCGTTTCTCAAGATACTGGAGTCTGCTAAATTAATGGGAATTAACGTTAACTTGACTATCGCAATTACTTTTTGCTATTGGTTCTGGATTAGGAGCTTTAGGTGGAGTTTTTATATGCGATAATGTATCCAAGAATAGAACCTTACATGGGTATGTTACCTGGATTAAAAGCGTTTATTGCGACCGTATTTGGTGGAATAGGAAGTATTCCTGGAGCAATGGTTGGAGGTTACGTTTTAGGAATTGTTGAATCTTATACAAAAGGTTATATTTCTTCTACTTGGGCAAATCCTATTGTTTTTTTGGAGTATTAGTTTTAATACTTATATTTAGACCAAACGGATTATTTGGTAAAAAAATCAAAAAGAAAAAAAGTTTAATAGGAGGAAAAATGCAAAAATACACAAAAAACTACAAGTGTATGGGGAGATTTGAACTATTTCAATAAATTTAATAAACAAAATTATAGTTTGACTACCATATTTATTATAGTTTTTATTCATTATTTTTAAATTTTAGTTTTGATAGTAAAAGATATGTTTAGTTACACTGCTGGTGTTTATATTAATATTTTTAATTTATATATTATTTGCAGTGAGCTTGAATATCGCAGTTGGATTAATGGGACAACTTAGTTTTAGGTCATGCTGGATTTATTGCTATTGGAGGATATACTCTCTGCTCTTATTTCTAAATCAATGGTTGCTGCTAATTTACCCGCTTTCGTTCAATTACTTATTTCTTCATTAATTGGTGGAATCGTTGCGGCGGTTTTCGGATTTTTATTAGGAGCGAGTACATTAAGATTAAGAGGAGACTATTTGGCAATTATTACATTGGCTTTTTGGAGAAATCATAAAATATGTTATTCAAAAATTTAGATTTCTTAGGTGGAGTGCTGGATTAAAAGATATTCCGACAATAACTAATTTCCAAATTTCATTCATTTTTCGTTGTTGTTTCAGTTATCATTATGACAATGATCATGACTTCAAGAAAAGGTAGAGAAATTATTTCGATAAGAGAAGATGAAATTCTTTGCTGAAAAATATTGGTATTAATATTAAAAAAAGCAAAAATTATATGGATTCACTTTATCAGCTTTCTTCGCTGGAATTGGTGGTTCATTATTCGCACACAATATTGGAATTTTTAACACTCGATAAATTTGGATTTATGTTCTCTATTGAAATATTGGTTATGGTTGTATTTGGTGGATTAGGAAGCATTACTGGAGCAGTTATTTCTGCAACTGCCTTAACCGTATTAAATGAATATTTAAGAGAAGTTTCTCAATTTAGATATTTAGTTTATGCGATTATCTTAATTGTGTTAATGATTTTTTTAGACCATCGGGACTTTTTTTGGAACAAAAGAATTAACAATACCAAGATTTGTAAGAAAAAAATTAAGAATATAAAAAAATAAAACTTTGAATAAAAACAAAAAAATAAAAAAATAGGAGTATTAATTATGTCATTATTAAAAAAACGACGAATTTGGGAATATCATTTGGTGGACTTAGAGCCGTTGATGATGTAAACATTGAAATTAAAGAAGGCGAATTGATTGGATTGATTGGACCTAATGGAGCTGGAAAAAAACAACAATCTTTAACCTTTTTAACAGGTGTTTACAAGCCTACTGACGGAGATATTTCAATAAACGGAACAAGCACTAATAAAAAAACTACTCCACAAATAGTTGCACTTGGAGTAGCTAGAACTTTCCAAAATATTAGATTATTTAAAAAATTTATCAGTTTTTAGATAATGTAAAAATTAGCTTTAAACAATAGTATGAGTTATTCTACATTGTCTGCTGTTTTAAGACTTCCTAAATACTGGAAAGAAGAAAGAATAGCGACTGATACTGCATTAGACTTATTAGATATCTTTGATATGGCGGAAATGGCAAATATTACAGCTGGAAACTTATCATATGGTCAGCAAAGAAAATTGGAAATTGCGAGAGCACTTGCAACTTCTCCAAAATTATTATTGCTTGATGAACCAGTCTGCGGGAATGAATCCTAACGAAACAAAAAGAATTAATGAATACTATCCGTTTCATTAGAGACAAATTTAAAATTTCAATTTTATTAATCGAACACGATATGGATTTAGTAATGGGTATTTGTGAAAGATTGTATGTTTTAAATTTTGGAAGAATTATTGCTTCGGGATTGCTGAAGAAATTCAAAATAATAAAGAAGTTATTACTGCTTATTTGGGTGAGTAAAAATAGGAGGATTTTTGTGGATATTTTAAATGTAAGTGATTTGAATGTTTATTATGGTGGAATTCACGCTATAAAAAAATATATCATTCAATATAAAAAGGAGAAATTGTTTCTCTTATTGGAGCTAATGGTGCTGGTAAAACTTCTACATTGCACGCAATTTCTGGGTTAGTTCCTATTAAAGCTGGAGAAATTTCTCTAAATGGTGAAAATATAACTAATATTGAAGCTCACAAACTTATAAAAAAAGGAATGGCGCACGTTCTCGAAGGAAGAAGAATTTTTACTCAACTTACTGTTGTGGAAAATTTAGAAATGGGAGCTTACACTAGAAACGATAGAGATGAAATAAAAGCTGATATGGAAAAAAATGTTTAAACTTTTTCCCTAGATTGGCTGAAAGAAAAACAACTTGCTGGAACGATGAGTGGAGGAGAACAACAAATGCTAGCAATGGCAAGAGCCTTGATGTCTAAGCCAAAATTGTTACTTCTTGATGAACCATCAATGGGACTAGCACCTTTTACTTGTTCAAGAAATTTTTTAAAATTGTTGAACGTATTAATAAAGAAGAGGGTGTTACAATTCTACTTGTTGAACAAAAACGCTAATATGGCACTTTCTATCGCTGATAGAGGATATGTTTTAGAAACTGGTAAAATTATTTTTAGAAGGAACTGGTAGAGGATTATTGGTTAATCCACGAAATTAAAAAGGCATATTTGGGAGGATAAATTATCCTCCTTTTTTATTAAACTATCTATTTTTTTCACAGAAAAAAACTTATCATTGCAGTTGCTCTTCCAGCATTTTTCCCTTCCCGTCTATGCGAATGAAATTTGTCACTTCTATTCCCTAACTCATCAATTTCTCCAAAAAGTATCTTCGTAAGAAACAATTAAATTTTCTGGTTTTATACCAAGTGATAAAAGCCATTATCTCATTAAATTTTTGTATTATCAAAATGATATTTCCCAGTATTTTCATTCCATTTAAACGATTTTTTTGTATCAATTCACTTTCTTTCCCAAATTTATTCACAAAAATTTTTCATAAAAATCTAGACCAACTTCATAATATTTTTTTGTTGCATTCCAATTCCTAATCCCATTAAAACATCCTTTGAATCAGTCCCAAAAAAACTTCTTTCATTTTTTCAAGACCACTTTTTCATCATACCTTTAAATGTTCCAGGCCAACTCTGAATGCCATACTCCAATAACTTCATTTTTATCATACACAAAAATTGGAAGGCAATCTGCATAAAAAAAGTAAAAATTGCAATATCTTTCCTTTTTTTGTTAAAAAAATCCGTCAATATCACATTCCTTCTCATAATAATATTTATCAATATTTTTCATCAATAACAAAAAAACATTTGCTGAATGTGTTTGAAATGCCATAACTTCTTGCTTTCCTTCAAGATTTAATTTTTTTCCAATAATTTTTTTCTATTTTCTTTTTGAATACCTTGAACTTGATTTTTCAAGAGGACAATAATCCGACATATTTCCAGCATTTTTTTCTTCGTATAAACTGCTTTTTATCCCAAGTTTTTTTCAAACTCTTCAATAAAATAATAATTTTTCCTTTTTCTACAAACATCGTTTCTCCCTTTTTTTATTTTTCCGATTTCCAAAAATAATCTGTCAATCCAATAAATAATTCATTCTCATCAAAATATTTCTCAATAATTTCATTAGCCTTTTTCAAATATTCCGACAGCATTTCTTTACTTTCCTCAAGACCATACAAACTTGGATAAGTCATTTTTGTGATTTTTCCTCATCATTTGATTCTTTCCCAGTTTCAAAAAAATCCCTTCAATATCCAAAAATATCATCTTTTATTTGAAACGCAATCCCAATCAATTCCGAATATTCAATTAATTTTTTTCTTCTTCTCACCTTCAATTTCTAATGCAATTAAAGGCAATTCTATCATGCTGTGAGCAATTTTTCCTGTTTTATGCTGATGAATATAGCTCAATGTCTTTCTCCTTCATCTACACCTTTTTCACTCTTTTTCAATGATTTGATTTTTCCGATTTAATGTCCACAAATTGTCCACCAACCATTCCGTAAAATCCTGCATATTCAGATAATTTCAAGATAATTTCAACTTTACTTTTTATCACTAATTTTATCAGAATTTGAAATCACATTAAACGCTTCCGTCAAAAGTACATCTCCAACCAAAATCGCTGGTGCCTCACCATATTTTACATGCGTCGTCAATTTACCACGTCGATACATATCGTCATCCATTGCAGGTAAATCGTCGTGTACAAGCGAATAGCAATGAATAAACTCAATGCTACAGCCACATCTTCCACCGCTTCATATTCCTTCCCAAACAAATCGCAAATCATATACATCAAAATCGGACGAATCCGCTTTCCACCATTCATTACCGCATATTCCATACCTTCTGCCAATTCATCGAGATATTTATACTTTTTGTAATTTTTGTAAATTTCCTTCTACAATCTCTTTCTTCTCACTCAAATATTTTTTTCAACATAAACACTCCACCATTTTCTAAAAATAATTTTTAAAATACAATTTTTTTATCAAAAACTTTTTTTAATCTAAATTTTTCAGTTTCAAGTTTTTCCATTTTTTTCCAAAACTTTTAAAACTTTTTCCTTCCCCAATTTCCAACAACTTTTCCGATTCTTTAATCAATTTTATCGCCTTCTCATACTCATTTATCGAATCTTCCAACGATAATTCTCCATTTTCCAATTTTTTTCTAAAATCTCATCAATTTGTTCAATATTTTTCTTCATAAGTTTGTTTTTTTCGCCATTTCTATTACTTCCCTTCTTTATTACTTAAATAAACCGTTGCATTTTTATTTATTTTTCACAAAAAAATTATTCATAACAATAAAAAGTTACTATTTTTATTATAATTTCTTTCATCATATTTCACGAAATTTCCCTATTTTTTTCGAGCATTTTTTTCATAGATACTATGTTCTGAAATAATTATTCCACCTTCAGCTAAAATATTATTTTCAGATACTTTTTCAATAGTTGATATTGATATATTTTTCCTTGTACAGTGGATCCAAAAAAATAATATCAAATTTCTCATTTTTTTCTTCCTAAAATTTCAATTGCTCTTGAAACATCATTTTTTATAGGCCCTACTCACATTTGTTAATCCCAAAGTATCAATATTATCAATAATTATCCGTAACGCCTCTTTGTCTTGCTCAATCATGACAGCTCTTTTTCGCACCACGACTCAACGCTTCAATCGCAATATTTCCAGTCCACGAATACAAATCTAAAAATTTAGTATCCACAACCTTATCTCCTATAATACTAAAAATTGCTTCCTTAATTCTCTCCAATGTAGGACGAGTCTCTCTCCCTTCTCTTGACTTTATTTTTCCTATTTTTTTCAATGTTCCTGCAGTTACTCTCATTCTAATTTCCTTTTCTTTTTGATTCTCTTTCCCAATCTCTTTATCTATTTTCAAAAAAACTATTTAAATCTAATCACCAAATTATCTTCCAAATTAACATCCCCAACTAACAATTCATAATGTTTTTGCTCTATCATTTTTCTTAGTAACATTTTTTTAAAATTATAACCTTTAAATTCGATATTTTTCAATTGGATAATTTGATTTATTGTAAATATTTACATACAAAATTTCTGCTTTATTTTTTTATTAAAAATTGTTTACTAGATTGAAACTATAAATAAATTTTTTTAGTTCTAGAAAAATCTGTATTTACTAAATCATAATAAACATTCAATTTACCTTCCTTTTTGCGACTCCAATACTTTCGATACTGCAAACCATTCCCTTTGAACATTATCGTTTTTTTGATTTTTCGTAAATATTTTCATCAAAAATTTATTACAGCTCTTAAATTTTTGTGATTTGTCATAATCTGAATAAAAATTTTTAAATTTTTTTAGATATTTCCCTCGATTATTTTTATTTGCGTTACTATAATCTTTTGTAGGATTTTTCAAGATTTTTGGTCCAACCAAAACATAAATGTCGATTTCACATTGTAATTTCCAATATTTTTTTAAATGTGTACAAATTCTCAACTTTTATAGTTTTATCCTTCTCAATCGTAATATTTATATCCTCTCTCTTTATAACTAACGGCTCTTCCCTAACAATTTTAACATTTCCAACAGCTAAAAAAATTGACTTTTTTTCTGCGAAAAATAAAAGAACTTATAATCAAAAATATCATTATCACAAATAATTTCAAAAAAATTTTTTTCATATTAAATATAGAAAATACTTTTATTTTTCTAAAAACTCCTCTCTATAAATTATTCTAATATTTGCTAAAAATTCCCACTCATTTTAATTAACAAGTGGGAATTTTCTGTTATTTTTATTTTTATTTAAACAATTTCAAACATAATGTGAAAAAAATTAATATATTAGCATCGAATCTCCAAAACTATAAAATCTATATTTTTTTCTTCTATAGCCTTTTTTTGTATGTCTGCATCTATAAATTCTTTTTCCTCCAAATGCCGAAACTAACATTATCAATGTTGATTTTTGGTAAATGAAAATTTGTAATTATTGCATCCACTACTTTAAATTTATAATCTCCATAAATAAAAAAATACCTGTATAACCTTCTGAAGCAATTAAATTGCCATTTTCATCAACAGAAGATTCTAAAAGTTCTAACAGATGTCGTTCCAACAGCTATTACTCTGTGATTATTTTTTTCTTGGCATTATTTATTATTTCAACAGTCTCTTTTGGAACGCTGTATTTTTTCTACATGCATCTTATGATCTAAAAATATTTTCAACTTGAACTGGTCTAAAAGTTCCCAATCCAACATCTAAAAAAACACCTCTGCAATAATTATTCCTTTTTCTTTAATTTTTTTCTAACAATTCTTCAGTAAAAATGCAACCCTGCTGTCGGAGCTGACAACTGACTCACCCTCCTTAGCATAAACCGTCTGATATCTATTTTTATCTTCCAATTTTTTTCTGAAATATACGGCGACAATGGCATTTCACCCTAACCTATCAAGTATTTCCTCAAAACTTCCTTCAAAATTAAATTTCAGTACTCTGTTTCCATCTTCCTTTACTTCCAACAATTCCGCTTCCAATTCCTCAGAAAAATATTATCTTTTGCCCAATCTTTAATTTTTCTAGCTGGTTTTAGTAACACTTCCCAAGTATTCAAGTCTATTCTCTTCAATAAAAAAACATTCTAGTACTACTCCATTTTCTTTCTTTCCAAAAAAAGTCTTGCTGGTATTACTTTCGTTCTATTTAATACTAATACATCACCTTCTTTTTAGATAATCAATAATATTATAGAACTTTTTATGTTCCATAGTTTTTTTCTTCTTTATTCAAAACTAACAATTTTGAATGATCTCGTGGATTCACTGCATGCTGAGCAATCAATTCCTTTGGTAAATCAAAATCAAATTCTAAAATATTCATTTTATTTTTTTCCTTTTTTTATAAAAATTACTAGAAATTGCTACTGTAAGTAGATCCAGCGCTTCCGATTTCAGTAGAACCAGCACTTCCAATTTCAAATGTTTTTATATGTATCTACTCTATTATACCAACCTTGTAGCCATCTTCTTTCATTTCTCGGTGCATTGTTTACTCTTCTTGTTAACACAGCTTTTTGCTGAATTACTAAATTCTACTAACGCACTTTGACCAACCGCAGTTCCCTCATATTTTTCCAACACTTGTCTTAATCCCCAAGCAACATTATTATATGAAGAAACTCCACGATAATCCTTCACCTTTAAAGTTTACATAATCAATTAAAAGCATACAATCCATTTGGTGTTTCAACCATTCTGTTAAATTGATTTTTTTAAATTTTTCTTTATTTGAAGAAGCATTTAACATTTTATCAAGTGATGATTTTTAATCTTTCGTAAATAAACATTACTTGAATATCTCTTGTACTATCAAAGAAAGAAATTAATTCTTGAATATCTTTATCCCTCTAGCTTTTTTTAGCTATTAATTCTGATTTACTTTTGCCATGGCGAGAATCTATTTTCTTCTAAAATTTTAGGTAATTTTTATACCTTGTTTTTCTGTAGTAAGCTACCATTTCTGGCAAACTATCTCCAAATCCACTTCTACCTCCACTTGCTTTTAAACCAAGTAAAATGTCCGATTCCTAGTGAAGGAAAGTTTTTTCTCCATCATTCCAAGCAACTAATTCGTTTATTGAACCTCCTGTTTCATTTTTTTAAATATTTTATCTGCAACAGACAATAATTGTTCTCTAGTTAAATTTAAGTCTGGTGCACCTTGTATTCTTTTTGTTTGCTGTATATTCTGGCATTCTATTTACATTTCCAGAATCTCTATAACTTGTATTTGTATTTGCAGATTTTTTTATTTATATTCAAATCTGTATTTCCGTCTTTATATTGATTTCTTATTAATTTTTTTCTAATTCCGTATTTTTTTAGTAGTGTCAGCTGTTGTTGCAAACAAAAACTTGAATATCCTAAAGCTAAACCGAACATTAAAAATCACAGTTTTTCTTTTAAAATTTTTCTCACTCCTACTCATTCTCTCATCTCCCTATTTTTTTCTTTAATTTATAATTTTTTTATAATCTTTGAATCAATATCCTTTTAATTTGATTCAAATTTTTTTCCGAATATATTATACTCTAAAACTGCAAAAAAATTACAAGTTTTTAGATAATATTCTTTTTAAATATCAGACATTTCATATAACCTTAACTAAAAACACAATCTAAAATTGAAATCTAAAGTCAAAACTGCAAAATTCTGATATTTTTTTATTAATAAAATAAATTTTATTAATTATTTAATTTTTTTGTCCCTACGACTACTCTGTCATTTCCTGCTAAATCTTTTTATTATTTCCACATTCTTGAAACCATATGTTTCCATCATTTTTAGCAACAATTTCTCCTTGCTTATACCCTATTTCAAATAACAAATATCCATTCTCATCCAAATATTCCATTGCTTTTTTTGAAATTGAATTATAAAAAAATACAATCCTTCACTTCCAGCAAATAAAGCCTCGCTCGGCTCATGCAACAAAGCATCTTCAGACATTACATCTGTTTCATCAGACGAAATATATGGCGGATTCGATACAATCATATTAAATTTTTTTATACTCAATATTCTCAAATAAATCTGATTTTATAAATTTAATATTCCCAGCCTTCAATATTTTTCTTATTTTTTTAGAAGATATTTCCAACGCCTTTTTCAGAAATATCAACTCCCATTACTTTAGAAGTAGGTACTTCCAATGCAATTGTAATTCCAATTACACCACTTCCTACTCCAATATCCAAAACTTTTGGCTCTTCAATCGATTCCTCATTAAGTATATTCAATGCCTTTTTCCACAAGAACTTCCGTATCTAACCTAGGTATTAAAAACACCTTTATCAACATAAAAACTTCTACCATAGAATTCTTGCTCATTTAATAAATATTGAATAGGAAATTTCTCTTTTTCCAATTTTATGAATATACTCTCTTATTTTATTTTTCTCTTCATCTATTTCATCTCTATACTTAGTAAAAAGCATCATTCTTTCAATTCCCAAAACATTTGAAAAAAATAATCTCTGTCTTCAATCTTGCTTCAGGAATCTCATTCTTTTCTAAAAACTGACACTTTTTATCTAACAACACTTTCAAATTTTTCTTCTCTTTCAGCTGTTATTATATCAGATTTATATTCATCTTTTTAATATCCCATTTAATTTTTTTCTTTTTATTTTTTTGCTATTTCTTTTTGTGATAATTCTCTCTCAAAATTGCATAAAAGCATAATTCTCTGCATCGATAAAACTTCTGCGAGAATACTCTCCACTTTTTAATCTTGCTTCTTTAATTTTTTTCGCTTTTTCTAAATAATCAACCGATTTATTTAATATTTCTAGCAAATTATTCATTATCACCAACAGCTTTTTAACATTTCTGCTTGATCATAAGCGATTAACGCATCAATCATTTCATCTAAATCTCCATCTAGCACCGCTTCTAATCTGTGTAATGTCAATTTAATTCTGTGATCTGTAACCCTTCCTTGAGGGAAATTATATGTTCTTATTTTTTTCAGATCTATCTCCACTTCCTACTTGCGATCTTCTTTCACTTTCAACTTCTTTTTCTTTGTTTTTTTCGTATTCCATTTCATATAATTTTTGAAGCCAATACCTTCATTGTCTGCTTCTTTATTTTTTTATTTGCGATCTTCCATCTTGAGAAGTAACTACCAATCCTGTAGGTAAATGCGTAATTCTAACTGCTGAATCTGTAGTATTTACGTGCTGTCCACCTGCACCACTTGATCTATAAGTATCAATCTTCAAGTCACTTGGATTAATTTCAACTTCACTAACATCATCAATTTCTGGCAATACTGCAACTGTAATTGTCGAAGTATGTACTCTTCCAGAAGATTCTGTAGCAGGAACCCTTTGTACTCTATGAACTCCACTTTCAAATTTCAATCTAGAATAAGCTCCATGCCCTTTAATCAAGAATGTTACCTCTTTTTAATCCACCTACTCCAATTTCATTTTTTTCAATGATTTCAGTTTTCCATCTATTTCTTTCTGCATATCGAATAAACATTCTGAAAATATCTGTCGCAAATAAAAAGTCGCTTCATCTCCACCTGCTCCAGCTCTAATTTCCATAATAACGTTTTTTTATCATCATTAGGATCTTTAGGTAATAAAAAGAATTTTTTTAATTCTTCTTCCAATGTTGGAATTTCTTCTTCTATCGAATGAATTTCTTCAAGCATCATTTCTTTCATTTCATGATCTTTTTCTGATTTCAAATCTTCTTTAAGACTTTCCATTTCTTCTTTTTTTGCGATTTGTAATATGTATATTTTTTTACTATTTCGTCTATGCTGTTTAAAAGCCTTGTTGTATTCCATAAGCTTTTTTTAGGATCTGATATTACTTCGAGGATCCATCAGCATTTTTCGTTAATTCTTCGTGCTTTAATACAACGTCATCTAATTTTTTTGAAACATATTTAATTTCAACTCCCATTTTTTTATTAATATATTATTTATTTCTGTAACTCAATATTTGTATATTTTATCATATTTTGCCTTTTTTTCAAAACAAAAAAACATCGTTAAAATAAGAAAAAAATCGTCCTAAAATTTAGAACGATTTCTTTGAAATATTTTTTTCTTGACCTCGATTATATCTATTATATAATTTTGCTCTCAAAGAAAGATTGTCATATGAAGACATATGTGATTTTTTTGGACAATGTAACTGTAGTCAGCTTCATATCCGTATAAACTTATTGATTTTTTTGCATTAACTTTATTGCATCATCAAGTATTCCTAAAAGTCTGCGCAAACGGAAGTATTCTTTTAAAATAATTTGCCATCTCATCAACATCATTAAATTTCTTAATTTGACTATCTTCAGTAGTTTTTCAAATACAATTTCATGCCTTTAATATACTCTTTTTTTCTTAATAATATCATTTGTATATTTCCCAATCAATTTTTGAATAAATTAGAAAAAAATAATCAATAAAACCATCAAAAATTATAGAAGAGTAAACTATACTTTTTATCATAATAGCTATTCCAGTAACCGCCAATACCGCAAACACTATTTTTAGAACCAATTTTTACTGATGATATCAAAATTTCAACAATCACAATTCCAAATGTCAACACTATAAATGCAAAAATATATTCTCATCAAATCCCACATCTTGCAAAAACCCATTTCCAATAACTGCCATTAGCACAATCAAAGTAACGCTCAAAATAAACGGCATTAAAAAAATCCAAGATTCTTTTTGATAAACAACTTTTTCATGAATTTCACTAAAATAATTCAAGATTTTTATTTGATATAATATACAATTTCTCACTTTCTTGAAATGTGTCACTCTTCTCGATAAAAAAAGTTTCCAACAACATTTTTTTCTTCCTTAAACAATTCTTCTCGATTTTTTCCCTCTTGAAATCAGATATTCTATATTTTTTTCCATCACCTTCTTTATCGACTGCCTTTATAAATCCTTTAGAAATCAACGACAGTACTCCTATGTTTATAATTTCTTTAGGATCTCTCGTCCCATTAATATAAGCAACAAACATAGAAGACATATCTTTTGGTGGATTAAATTCTGGTACGATTGCTCTTTTTTTACTGGATCTTTTTCCAAAAAAATGCCCAAGAAAAACGCATAAATTATCAAAAGAATTACTAATGCAGGACCTATTACTAAAACTGGATTAGTTACCAGCAACATTTTCAATGTATCAAAAATCAGTAGGTGAAATTTTATCTGTTTTCAAATTTAACCAAAATGTTATTCCATTACTTATATCAAATTGATTTGTCGAATTTATAGTGATTTTTCCCAAAAATTCTTTACTACTTCATAATCATTAGATGAATCGCCAAACTCTCCCGAATAAACATCAAATTTTGCGATCTCATCTTCCTTAATAACTTCCCCATCATACATTTTTTTATTGTAACATTTGCCTTTTTCTATCGGCATTTGCCAAAATTTTCCAATCACATTAAAATATATTTGATAAGCATCTCTTCTCCTAAGCAAAGCATGTTATAAATTTTTATACTCAATTTCATACTTATTCGAACCAGTAATTTCCTCAAAACCATCTCCTATCGCATATCTCACCCCATCAAAAAAATTCTGAGATCTATATTTTTTTCTTTCATACCATTTCTTGTTACTGACAACATTTTCACATAAGGTTTATATAAATTATCAATTTTTTTCTTTTTTGAAGCCAACGAAATATCATGATAGATTCCATGCCTCATTCCATCAAATTCATAATCTATTTTTTTCTTTTTACTGTCAATGTAGCATCTTTATTTATCGTCACTGTTACATCATAATTTTTTTATACTTTCAGCATTTAAAAAAATTGAAAATACAAAAATTGTGAGCAATATATTAAAAAAATTTTATTTTTTTAAAAATTTTTCACAATTTTTTTCCTCCTTCATATGCACAAATCTAACTCTTGAATTACAAAATTATTCTCCAGTTTTTGTCGTATTCCTCTTTTTCTCTTATAAATAAAATCTGTCAATTCTTCCCTTCCAGTATTTTTTTCAATGATGAATAGAAAAAAATACATCTTCGTTATCGAACTGTAATTTTTTTCTTAATTTCCTTCAATTGTCTAAACTTCTCATTATTTGATAATTTATCTGATTTAGTAAATATAATATAATATTCTACCTCATAATGTTCCAACCATTTCAACATTTCCATATCTTCTCCAGAAGGAATTCTTCTCAAATCCAACAATAAAAAAATACTATTTTCTTTCTTTTTTTGAAGTTAAATAAGTTTCTATTGTTTTTCCCCAATCTTTTTTTCACTGTATCGTGCACCTTCGCAAATCCATACCCTGGTAAATCAATAAAATAAATTTCATTATCTATCAAAAAAATAATTTATTAATTGTGTTCTTCCTGGCGTTTTTACTCGTTCTCGCCAAACTTCTTCTTCCTGTCAACGAATTTATCAATGACGATTTTTCCTACATTTGATCGCCCTATAAATGAAAAATTCTATACTGTTAAATTCTGGATAATCTGCTTCTTTTTACTGCAGATTTCACAAAAATCAGCTTTTTTTATTCTCAATTTTTTTCTCCTTTTTTTCATAATTTTTTTATTCTAAATTTTTCAAATACTATTAAAAATCCTAAATTAAAAATCCATTGAAAAAAATCTTCTTTTTGCCTTTTTCCAATGATTCTTCATTCGGAATGAAATAATAAATTCCATTCATCATTTTTTTCCGTCTCCTGTAATTTCCTTCTGAGTTATCCCATCTTTTTTTCAACAATATTGCAGGTAACACAGCTAACGCTTTTATAGGATTAGCAGATATTTCCATTCTTTTTATTTACATATTTATAAACTCTTGGAATATATTTCCAACCACTTGGTTTTTACTAATTTTTTTATAATTTCTTGCATTACTTGTCTTTTGTCTTCCATCTCTTTCAAATGCACCGTCTGATTTTTCTATGTCTTGTATACGCTAACGCTCTTTCTCCACTAATTCTATATTTCTTACCTTCATCAAAAATGTTGCTCATCTTGTGTAAATGTATGGTTTGCAACGATATCAACTCCACCTATCAAAGTTGTCAAATTTATTACATCATCAAATCTAAATACAACACTATAATTTATCTTTGTTTCCAATAAATTTTCAACAGCTTCAATGGTACATTTTCGTCCTCCATCTTTTCCCATCTCTCACACTCCCAAATGCAAACGAGTGCGTTATTTTTATCTCTTTTTCCAATTATCCTCACAAGGAATTTCTGCATAAGTATCTCTTGGTATAGAAATCATATCAACTTTAGCTAGTAACGGAACAACCTTTACAAGAATCAACCCATCTGCTCTAGTCCCTTTCATTTCTTCCCAAGGTCTCGCATCACTTCCAATTATCAACAAATTATATGGTAAACACAACCATCCAATTAGCAATATTCCAATTACTAATATTACTAATTTAAAAAAATTTTTTCATTTTTTTCCACCTTTCACGAAATCTTCGTCTAAACTTCCAATTCTTTTAAAATTTTTTTCAATTTCCAATTCCACTTCTTCAATTTTTTTGTATTATCTATGACATAATCACTTTTTTTCTTTTTTTATCTTCTAGATTTATTTGAGAATTTATAATTTTTTTCAACTTCTTCAAATGTTCTGCCATCACGCTCCATCACCCTTTTTTTATCTGTGTTTCCCTATCAACATAAACCAGCAAAAATAACATCAAATTCCTTCTCCCACTTCACCTCAAACAAAAGCTGTATTTCCACAAATACAATTTTATTTATTTTTTTCCAATAATCGCACTTGCCTTCGCATTTCAGCCAAAATTACAGGATGCATAATCGAATTTATTTCTCTCAATTTTTTTCTTTATTCCCAAAAAAACAACTGCTCCCAATTTCCGTCGAGAAATCTTTCCATTCTCATCCAAAAATATCTTCACCGAAAGCCTTCACCAATTTTTTTCAATAACCTCTGGATACTCAATAACCTCATGCGATATTTTATCCAAATCAATCAAAGGATAACCTTTCTTCTGCAAAATCCTACTTACTGTACTTTTTTTCCACTCCCAATTCCGCCAGTTAAACCAACTACCACTTTTTCCCTCCTCAAAAATTTCACTTCCCTCATATTTTTATATCTTTTTTTACCTTAATTGCAACAATTATTGAATATTTTTTTCATATTTTTTTAAACATTTACCATATTTATTGTCACATAACCTAAAATTATTTGCTAATTTCTTTTTGTGCGATAATAAAATCATATATAATTTTTTTACTTTAATTAGAGCAATGAAAAAAATAATTTAGGAGGATGTAAAGTGAATAATAGAATCGTAGTTACAGTTATTGGTAGTGATAAAACAGGGATTGTAGCAAATGTATCAAGTAAATTAAGTGAATTAAAAATGAATATCATTGATATTACACAAAAAGTTTTTTTGAGGATGATATTTTTTGCTATGATTATGCTTTGTTGAAGCTGGAGAACACAAGGATATTAAAAGCTCTTCAAGATGAATTTAAAGTATTTGAAGAAAAAAATTGGTGTAAGAGTATTTTTACAACATGAAGAAATTTTTTTAAAACTATGCACAGAATATAATATAATATTTAATAAAAAAATAAGGAGAATATAATGAATTTATTACCGATGAGATACTTGAAACGATAAGCATGATTGATATGCAAAAATCTAGATGTAAGAACTGTTACATTAGGAATTAGCTTATTGGATTGTATCGAACATAGTGCTGAAAAAAACAGCCGAAAAATATTTATAACAAAATTGTAAAAAAATGGTAAACACTTGGTAAAATATGCAGAAGAAGTTTCTAGCAAATATAACGTGCCAATCGTGAATAAAAGAGTGTCAGTAACACCTATCGCTATTGTAGGAAACGCAACTGATACAGATGACTACACAATTTTTGCAAAAGCATTAGACAAAGCTGCAAAAGAAATCGGGATTGACTTCATTGGTGGATTTACTGCTCTTGTTGACAAAGGTATGACAAAAGGAGATATTAACTTAATAAATAGTATTCCTAAAGCTTTGAGCGAAACAGACAGAGTTTGTTCATCAGTTAACGTTGGTTCAACAAAATCTGGAATCAATTTAGACGCAGTTAAAAATAATGGGAAAAAAACTGTAAAAGAATTAGCCGAATTATCAGCTGACCAAGATGGACTTGCTGCAGCAAAATTTGTAGTATTTACAAATGCTGTTCCTGACAATCCATTTATGGCTGGAGCATTCCACGGTGTTGAAAATCCTGATTTAGTATTAAATGTAGGAGTTAGTGGACCTGGAGTTGTAAGACACGTCTTATCTCAAATTGATAAAAATGCAAAAATTGATGAAATTACAGAAGCAATTAAAAAAAGTTAGTTTCAAAAATCACAAGAATGGGAGAATTAGTTGGTAAAGAAGTTGTCGCCAAATTAGGTGTTGACTTTGGAATTATGGATTTATCTCTAGCACCTACTCCTGCAATTGGAGACAGTGTTGGAAACGTTCTTGAAGAATTTGGATTAGAATCTGTAGGAGCTTACGGAACTACACTTGCATTAGCTATCTTAAATGATGCCGTTAAAAAAGGTGGAGCAATGGTCGCTTCTCGTGTCGGTGGATTAACAGGAGCATTTATCCCTGTCAGTGAAGATCAAGGAATGATTGATGCAACAAGTAAAGGTTACCTAACATTAGAAAAATTAGAAGCTATGACTTGTGTATGTTCAGTTGGATTAGATATGATTGCTATCCCAGGAGATACTCCAGAAGCTGTAATTTCTGGAATTATCGCAGATGAAATGGCAATTGGAATGGTTAACAGTAAAACAACAGCCGTTCGTATAATTCCTGTTCCTGGTAAAAAAAGCTGGAGATAGAGTAGTATTCGGTGGACTTTTAGGAGAAGCTGACATCATAAATATCAATAGTCTTGATTGTTCAGTATTAATTAATAGAGGTGGAAGAGTTGCTCCTCCAATTCAAGCATTGAAAAAAATTAATTTATTATTTTGAATTAAACTTAATATAAAAAAATTCGATAGCCTAAATTCTAAATATAATAGTTTTTTAGATTATCGAATTTTATTTTACATTAATACTCTATTTTGTTGAAACTAAACTGTCAACAATTCTTTTTCTTTAGTCGCCAATGCAGTATCAATAGTGCAATATATTTATCTGTAGATTTTTTTGAACTTTTTCTTCACTTGCTTTTTAATTCATCTTCAGTAATTTCGCTATCTTTTTCTAATTTTTCTCAATTTGTTATTTACATCTTTTCTAACATTTCTAACAGCTACTTTTTCCTTCTTCAGCTTCTTTTTACAACTTTTACATATTCTTTTCTTCTATCCTCAGTCAATTCGTGTACTACCAATCTAATGATTTTTACCATCATTTGAAGGATTAAATCCTAAGTTTGCTTGTAAAATTGTTTTTTTCAATCGCAGGAATTAAAGATTTATCCCAAGGATCAATTACTAATAATCTAGCTTCTGGTGCTGAAACTGTCCCAACTTGATTTAATGGAGTTGGAGTTCCATAAGCTTCTACTGAAACACCATCTAACATAGATACATTAGCTCTTCCTGCTCTTACATGTGAAAAATTTTTTTCTTTTGTATTTTCAACAGATTTTTTTCCATTTTGCTTTCTGCTTCTGCTAAAATAGTATTTAACATATTTATACCACCTTCTATTTTTTTATTTTTATTTTTTTCTGAATCAAACTCACAAAGTTATTTTTTTATCTTTCTTCAAGCGAATATTTTTAAAAAAATAACCTATCCTTTTCAATTAATCAGTTACAACTGTCCCAATGTTTTCACCTTGAGCCATTTTTCAAGATATTTCCTTCTTCCAAAGCATTAAATACAACTATTGGCATCTCATTTTTCTCTACATAATGAAAGTCTTTGCAGTATCCATAACTTTTTAAATTTTTTAGAAATAGCTTCTGCATAGCTAACAGTTTCATATCTTACTGCATCTTCAAATTTCATAGGATCTTTATCATAAATTCCATCAACTTTTGTTCCTTTCGCCAACACATCAGCATGTATTTCTACAGCTCTTAACGCTCCAGATGAATCAGTTGTGAAATACGGATTACTTGTACCACCTGCAAAAATAACAACTCTTCCTTTTTTCAAGATGTCTTATCGCTTTTTCTTCTAATAAAAGGTTCTGCAACTTGTGGCATTTGAAGTGCACTCATCACTCTTGTTGGCACACCTAAATTTTTCGATAGAATTTTTGCAATGCAAGCCCATTCATAATAGTTGCAAGCATTCCCATTGTATCTCCAGTAACTCTATCAAAACCTTTTTTTCCATTCCACTTATTCCACGGAAAATATTTCCACCACCAATTACGATAGCTACTTCTACCCCTTGGTCATGAACTTCTTTTTATTTGTCTTGCAAAACTTTTCAAGTACATCATTTGAAAATCCAAATTCTTTATCTCCAGCAAGTGCTTCCCCACTCAATTTCAATAATATTCTTTTTATATTTAAGCATATTTCATTTCTCCCATTCATGAGTATATTATACAAAAAAATAGGGGAAAAATCCCCTAATTTCTAGTTTCCAGAAATTTGTGCGACTACTTCTGCGACGAAAAATCTACTTCTTCTTTTTCGATTCCTTCTCCAACTTTAAATCTGTCAAATGAATTTATTGTGCTAGGGGGCAATAAACTCTCCGATAGTAACACTGTCATCTCTAACATATTTTTTTGTTGTACTAAACAGTTTTCTTCGTAGAATTTTTCTCATTTTTTTCCTTCTAATATTTTTTTCAATAATATTAGCTGGTTTTCCTTCAGCAGTTAATTGGTGTCTTGCAATTTCTTTTTTCTCTTTCTAAATCTTCAACTGTAACTTCTGATTTATCTAAGTATTTAGGATCCATTGTCGCGATATGCATTGCAACTCCTTTTTGCTTTTTCAACATTTTCGGGGAGTAGCTTCTCCTTCAACATTTAATAATACTCCAATTTTTTTCCACCTAAGTGAATATAAGTTTCGATGAATCCGTCAGTAGAAACTACTTTTTAATCTTCTGATGTTCATGTTTTCACCAATTTTAGCAATTAATTCTGTTAAGTGAGTTTCAACAGTTTTTTTCCTTCAAATTCAATTGCTTTTTAATTCATCTTCACTTGTTAAATCATGGTTTAAAGTTAAGTCTACCAATTTTTTTCTCCAAATGATTTGAATTCATCATTTTTTTAGCAACGAAATCTGTTTCAGAGTTGAATTCCAAGATAGCACCTTTTTTTCTATCTTCAGAAACTGTCGCGAATACCAATCCTTCAGTCGCTACTCTTCCTGATTTTTTTAGTCGCTTTTAGCAATTCCTTTTTCTCTTAACCAGTCAATTGCTTTTTTTCGATGTCTCCACCGTTTTTCTTGTAAAGCTTTTTTTACAGTCAAGCATTCCTGCTCCTGTTCTTTCTCTTAATTCTTTAATAAGTGCTGTTGTAATTGCCACTTTGTTTCCCTCCTATAATTATTAAAATTTTTCTGTGTTTACAAGAATCGGGGAATGGTTTTTATTCCCCTATCCTTTTTATTTTTATTTATTCTGTAATTTAATTATGCTTCTGTATTTTCATCTTCAGTTACTACTTCTTCAACAACTTCTTCTGTAACTACTTCTTGAGTGCAACTTCTTCAGAAATTCCTTCTACTCCACCGTTTCCTTCAACAGTGCGTTTGCAATAACTTGTGCGAATAATTTTACTGATCTAATTGCATCGTCATTTGCAGGAATTCTGTAAGTTACTAATTCGGGATCTACGTTTGTATCGATTAATGCGATTACAGGTATTCCTAATCTTTTAGCTTCTTCTAATGCTAAGAATTCTTTTTTTAATATCTACTACGAATAAAAGTCGCTGGTAATTCGTTCATTTCTTTAATTCCACCGATATTTTTTTAGACAATTTAGCCATTTCTTTTTCTTAACAATCCAGCTTCTTTTTTTAGTGTAAGCTGTATCTAAAGTTCCATCAGCATCCATTTCTTCTAAGTCTTTTTAATCTTTGTACTCTTTTTGATAGTTTCTAAGTTAGTTAATAATCCACCCTAACCATCTGTGGTTTTACATAGAATCCTCCAGCTCTTTCTGCTTCTTCTTTAATTGCTTCTTGAGCTTGTTTTTTTAGTTCCTACGAATAATACTTTTCCACCTTCAGCTGAAATTTCTCTTACGAATTCGTATGCTTTTTTCAGTTGCTCCTAAAGTTTGGTGCAAATCTAAAATATGAATTCCATTTCTTTCTGTAAAAATATAAGGTTTCATTTTTTTGGATTCCATCTTTTTGCTTGGTGTCCAAAAATGTGCTCCTACTTCTAATAATTGTTTCATTGTAATTACTGCCATTACTAATTTCCTCCTAAATTTTTTTGGTTTATCTCCCACTTATCTCCAAAAAAACAGATTACCTCTAATAATTATATTCGATAACACCCTATTTTTTTGAATAAATGCAAAGTGTGATTTATAATCGTTATATATTCTATCATTTTTTTCATTAATTGTCAAACTTTTTGAAATCCATTTTTTTATTGATATTTTTAAATATTTATTATATGACTATCTGAACTATTCCTACATGTAGAAGTTGGAGACTTCTTGCTATCTTTTATCAAAAAAAACATCATTTGGATCCTAAAATAAAATATCAAAAAAAGGCTGGATTTAACTCCAACCTTTGAATGTAATATAACTAATAAACTAATTTCACAAATAAATTTCTCTCCAAAAATTCATTTTAATTTCTTAATGCTTCAACTTCTTTTTCAAGCATTCTGAACATGTTCCTTTTTAAGTAAAAAAATGCGTTTCTTCAATTTCAACATTTCCCAATTTTTCAAATCTAATTTTGAAAGATCAATATCAAAATCAATTATATTTCCACAAGTTTTACATTTAAAATGTCCATGGGTAGCTGTAACTACATCATATCTCACTTCGTTTTCTTCGATAATTATTTCTTGAACGATATCGCTTTTTAACAAATATATTCAAAGTGTTATACACTGTTGTCTTTGATAAAGTTGGTATTTCGCCAGAAAGATTTCTAAAAAAATATCATCAACGGTGGGATGAGTATGATGGTCTAATAAATATTGAAATATTTTTGATTCTTTGAATAGAGGGTTTAATTCCATTCTCTTTCAAATATTCTCCCTACATTTTCTATATACATTGGCCCTCCTTACTACACAAAAATTTTTAATTTCTATTTATCATATTTTTAACTTTGTATCTATTACAATTCTATAATCTTTTTTTGTAGTTTGTCAAATTTTTTATTTTTTTATTATCAAAGTATTAATAATATAATAGCAAAAAGTATTAATAATATATAATAGCATTTTTTTAACTAAAATAAAAAAAGCCGAGAATTTATCTCGACTTTTTATTAATGATAATCTCAAAGTTATCGTAATAAATTAATGTTTAAATAATTTAATTATTTAACAGTTAACCCTACTTTAACTCCTGCTCTTACTTCATTAACTTCTGTTGTATTTTTTTGTCATCTTTATATTTTACAGTATCTTTATGAACTGGTCTATATCTTAAGCTTGGATTAACTGAAATTGTTCCAACTGAAGTATCGAAATCAGCTTTGTATCCAACTCCTGTCCATACAGAAAATTCATTTTCATATCCATCAATTGCTGTATGTTTAGTCCAGTTATTTTTCGAGTCTAACAAATGCATATAATCCATGCCATACAGGTGTATCATAGTTTAATCCTACTGTGTAGTCTAATTTAACATTAGATTTATTGTTTGCACCACTAGCATCTCTTAAGTAGTGATCTAATTCTACATCATAACTGAATTTACCATATCCACCTTCTGCAATTGTACCATCTGTTCCTAATAATAAGTTAGCTCCCCAACCGTGGTTTGCTTTATTATCTACTTTCACAGTTGGTGTATTAACAGACGCTGGACGATAATATCTTCCATCTTGATCAGCATTTCCATTTTGTGTGAAATATACTGCTTCTAAAGTTGTTTTAATATTTTGATTAAATAAGTTCATTCCAAAAGTTGGTCCGAAGTAAACTTCATTAGATTCTCCAACTGAATTTGTACGTTTTCAATCCTGCTTTTATTTGTCCAGTGTCTAACTCCTAATTTAGTGTTAGTGTCTAATGAACCCCATTTAACGTTTTTTTAGATAAATTTGCATCTATTAAATCTTTCGCAGTTCTAGCATCTGTTTTTTTACCATCAGCAAATCCAACACCTTCATCGTGTTTTGTAATAAAGATTAGCATCTAATCCCCATTCATCATTTAATCCTAAAGTTGTTCCAACTTCAGTTACTGATTTTTACTTTTTGTAATATTTTTTCTTTCTAAATCCAGCATTTCCTATTTCGTTAGCTTTTATCTCCAGTTTGATCAGTGAATCCTGCTCTAACATCTTGATTTACCCAAATATTTTTTTACAACGTCTTGATCAGCAGAAGCAATTCCAGAAACTGATAAAGCTAATGCTAAAAATTCCTAATAATTTTTTTCATAATCTTCCTCCTAAATAATATCTTAAATTATATTTTCAAACGACTGTGTATATTATAGCACAATTATTGTCTTTTTGTAAAGTTTATTACCTTTAATCTTTTTAAAAGGCAATAAACTTCTTATTTTTTTAACTAATTTTAAATGTCTTCTACTTCTAGAGTAACTACTATTTAGTAATAGTTGCAACTACTCCTCAAGCTACTGTTCTTCCACCTTCTCTAATCGCAAATCTTAATCCTTCTTCCATTGCAATTGGGTGAATTAATTCTACTGTCATTTCAATGTTATCTCCAGGCATTACCATTTCTACTCCTTCTGGTAAGTTTACTTCTCCTGTAATATCAGTTGTTCTGAAATAGAATTGTGGTTTGTATCCTGTAAAGAATGGAGTATGTCTTCCTCCTTCATCTTTTTGTCAATACATATACTTCTGATTTAAATCCTGTATGTGGAGTGATTGTTCCTGGTTTTTGCCAACACTTGTCCTCTTTCCACTTCTTCTTTCTTAGTTCCTCTTAATAATGCTCCTATATTATCTCCAGCTTGTCCCGAATCTAATAATTTTCTGAACATTTCTACTCCTGTTACTGTTGTTTTTTTGAAGTTGGTTTAATTCCCTACGATTTCTACTTCTTCCCCAACTTTTACTACTCCTCTTTCTACTCTTCCTGTTACAACTGTTCCTCTTCCTGTAATTGTGAATACATCTTCAATTGGCATAAGGAATGGTTGGTCAATTGGTCTTTCTGGTGTTGGAATATATTCATCCACTGCATCCATCAATTCTACGATTGCATCTATCCATTTTTTTGTTCTCCATTTAATGCTCCTAATGAAGATCCTTTGATTACTGGTACGTCATCTCCTGGGAATCCGTATTCGTTTAATAATTCTCTTACTTCCATTTCTACTAATTCTAATAATTCTTCGTCATCTACCATATCTACTTTATTCAAGTATACTACGATGTAAGGTACACCTACTTGTCTTGCCAACAAGATATGTTCTCTTGTTTGAGGCATTGGACCATCTGCTGCTGATACTACTAAGATAGCACCATCCATTTGAGCTGCTCCTGTAATCATATTTTTTACATAGTCAGCATGTCCTGGACAGTCTACGTGAGCGTAGTGTCTTTTTTTCTGTTTCATACTCAATGTGAGCTGTGTTAATTGTAATCCCTCTTTCTCTTTCTTCAGGAGCTTGGTCAATGTTTTCAAAATCAACTTTTTCAGCCAACCCTTTTTCAGCTAATACTTTTGAAATTGCTGCTGTTGTTGTTGTTTTACCGTGGTCAACGTGACCAATTGTTCCTATGTTTACGTGTGGTTTACTTCTCTCGAATTTAGCTTTTGCCATTTCTTATTTCCTCCATTTTTTTATTTTTTTAATATACTTATTTTTTTGAATGAATTATAACATATCACTTAAAAAAATCAACCTTTTCAAATTGAATTTTTTTCAAACGCTAAAAAAAGCTCTCCAAAAAGATAGCTGATTAATTCATTAAAAATTTTTATTTTTATGTTCTTTGTTTTATGTAATTATGGTGTCGCTTGTCGGACTCGAACCAACCACCTACTGATTACAAGTCAGTTGCTCTACCAGATGAGCTAAAGCAGCAACATCATTATGATATCATATCCCCTTCTCTTTGTCAATCATTTTCTTATTATTTCCAAAAATAATTTATCTAATATTGTTTTTTTCTAGAAGGCATTCCTTTTACTTTTTTTACCTCTTTTTTTATCCAATATTTTTTTCTTTTTGCCAAATCGAATAAAGGTTTATCGGCTAAACTATCTGAATAAAAATTTTTATTATTTCGTATTCGATATTATTTTTCTTTTCGCCCATTTATTCAATTTTTTTCGACTTTCTCTTGACCTTTATTGTTTTCCCCTTTAATTTTTTTGAGATAAATTTTTTTGACCGTCACCTTCAAATTCTGTTCCAAAAACTAAATCATAGCCTAAAGATAACAAAAAAATCATCTATTATGAATTTTTGGTGTTGCAGAACTGACTATTACCATATCGGACTCTTGCTTATTTTTTTAGCCAATTCAGCTTTTTGTCCAATCGTAATTCATTTTCCCGTATTCTTCCCAAAAATCCTTTTATTAAATTTTTTTCTTTTCTTCTTCGCTATGTTTTTTTCCAAAAAAACAAAAAAAATCTTTCCTTCAATTTTTTTAAATCTATTATTTTTTTACTAAATAAAAAAATTACTTCTTTTTATATACGAAAGAGAAAATAGGAACGCTTCCAAAGGATATTTTTTTCATATAGTATTGAAAAAAATTTGTCCCACTTTCTCCACCGTATATTGTTTTTATCAAAATCGTACACTATTATCTTTTTTTCATGTGCTTCCACTTTCTGCATTTTTTTACTAATTTTTTTAACTAAATTCAAATGCATCCTTTTCAAAAAAATTAGATTTTTTTCTATTTTTTTCATTTACATCCATTGAAAAAAATCAATGTATTTTTGCTGTTTCTAATTCTTTTTATTTCTTTTTTTACTTTTTTCCCCTAACTCGTTTTTCAGAATATTTTTTTCACTTCTTCGTTAAGATAAAGTATTTCATTTATGACAATTCGTCCGTCGTAGCCGTTATTACACCTATTACAGCTATGTTCGTCTAAATGATTGCTGTAATTATCACATTTTTTTCCCAATTAATCTTTTGAGCTACTACGCCTATCATCGAGTCTAAAATCAAATATTTTTGGAATTCCCATATCTACAAGCCTCGTTATCGTTGCAATTGCATTATTTGTGTGAATCGTCGATATTACCAAATGTCCTGTAAGTCGTTTGCTCTTACGGCAATTTCTGCTGTAATTTCATCTCTAATTTCAGACACAACAATTATATCTGGATCATTTCTTAGACAACTTTTTAAAACTTCTGAAAAAGTTACCCCAATCTCATTATTCACCTGCACTTGCACAATTCCTTTTTATTTTATTTTCAACAGGATCTTCCACCGTTATTATTTTTCGCTTTCCATCGTTCAAATTTTCAATCATCGATAACAAAGTAGTTGATTTTTCCTGAACCAGTTGGTCCACTAACTAAAAATCATACCATATTTTTCTCTCTAACATTTTTTTCCCAAAATTTCTTCACTTTCATTTGAAAAACCCCAATGTTTTTTTAACTCCGTATTTTTCAAAAAACTTTTCAATATTCTTAAAACTATGCTCTCTCCATTTATTGTAGGCATATATGCTACTCGAACATCATACCTTTTTTTCATCCAATAAAAAGAAAAAAACTACCGTCTTGTGGCTTTCTTTTCTCTGCTACATTCATTTCAGACAAAATTTTTTTATACGCGATATTATCTCTACAACATTTCTTTCCAAAAATCTTTTTTTATCAATTACATCAAATAATTCTTCAACTTCCTGCAAAATTCCATCAATTCTATATTTTATTTCCATTCCATCCAAATCATCAAATTTGATATGAATATCACTTGCTTTTTTTCAAAATTCCTTTTTTTAATAATTTCATTCACATACGAAATTACACTACTCGACAATAACTTATTATTCAATTTTTCCCTCACCCTTTTTATTTTTTTCAATTTTTTTGTAATTTAAAATTACTATTTATTTCCCTTTTTCCCTCAATTTTTTTACTAAATTATTTCTTTTTAACATTCCCACTGTTAACATTTTTTCTAAAGTTTCTTCAGTTTGTTTTTTTCAACATTTTTGTACATACTTTTTTTCAAAAATTATACCATTTTAAATTTTTTTGATTGTATTTCTATCCCTTTTTATAGTTTCTTTCAACTGTAATTTCAAGAAATCAACTTCTTCATACGAAAGCAAAACATCTTTTGTTTTTTTCTTTTTATTTGCTTTTGTTACTTTTTGTTTCTTTTTTTCTAAATAATTAAAAAAAGTTAAACAAATTTGGTAATTGTTTTTCGTATGCTATCATTTGTTTTTTTCATTTCTTCAATTAATTTTTGCTACATAACTTCTCGTAGTTTTTATTAAATGTTACAGTCACTCTTCTTTTACCTTTTTCCAATTTTTTTGAACTAACTGAGACATTTTTGCTTGTGCTTTTTGCATTAATTATTTCCATATCGTTAACCGAATTTGGATTCACCATTTTTGCCATTAACCTTATCACCTTTCCTTTTTAAAAAAATTATTTTTTTATATTTCTTTTTTTGTATTTCTTTTAACGAAATATTTCCTTTTTCTCAACAATTCAATTTTACCATCATCAAATTTTATAATTGTTGAAGGCATTCCTGTCAATTTCATTTCTTTTTCTTCAATCACAAAATCAACATTTTCTAAAAACTTCTACATTAATTTTTTTAAATCAGTAGTCGCTGATTCTCCTGATAAATTTGCACTTGTTGTTAAAATTATTCCACCTGCATTTTTTTATTAATTCTAAAGCAATTTTATTTTTTTAGGAATTCTAATCCCTATTGTGTCCAAATTTTCATCAAATTTTTTTCGTAAAAATTTTTTTATTTGCATTAAAAAAATAATTGTTAATTCTCCAGGCCAAAATTTATCAATAATCTTTTTGAATTTTTTCTTCAAATTTTTGAGGTGTCTCGTCAATCATTTCTTGAATTTTTTTCTACATCACTCACCAACGCTATAATTTTTTTGAAAAGTCTCGATGCTTAATTTTTATAAATTTTTTTCTACTGATTTTTTTAGGGAGAGCCCCTATTCCATACACTGTATCGGTTGGAAATATGACAACTCCCCCTTTTTTTAATATTTCTATTGCTTTATTTTTCAATTTTTTTCCAATTTGATTATCCTCTTTTGTTAATTTTTACTATTAATCTTCTACTGGAATTTCAAATAAATCACTTATTGCTTCACTTGTTGTTATTCTCTTAATCGTTTCAGCAAACATTTTACTCGTTGTTAAAACTCTCAATTTATCAAATTGTTGATCTTCTGACAATTCAATTGTATCTGTTATTACAACTTCTGTAAATGCTGAATTTTTTTAATCTTTCAATTGCTGGACCCGAAAATACTGCGTGAGTCGCACATCCATAAACTTCTGTCGCACCTTTATCTATCAATGCTTGAGTCGTGTTACAAATTGTTCCAGCTGTGTCGATCATATCATCTATCAAAATTGCTTTCTTACCTTTTTACATCTCCAATTATATTCATAACTTCTGACACATTAGCTTTTGCCCTTCTTTTTATCAATTATTGCAAGTGGCGTATGCAACCAATTCGCCAATCCTCTGGCTCTCTTTACTCCTCCAACATCGGTGATACTACAACTGTATCTTCTGGACTGAATCCGTATTTTTATGAAGTGTTTTGCTAAAATTGGTAATGCTTCCATATGATCTACTGGAATATCGAAGAATCCTTGAATTTGTCTTGCGTGTAAATCCATTGTTATTACTCTTGTCGCTCCTGCTACTGTCAATAAGTTTGCCACTAATTTTTGATGTAATTGGCTCTCTTGGACTTGCTTTTTCTATCTTGTCTTGCATATCCATAATAAGGAATTACTGCTGTTATTTCTCTTGCTGAAGCTCTTCTCAACGCATCAATAAATATCAATAATTCCATTAAACTTTCATTTACTGGTTTTGAAGTTGATTGAATAATAAATACTTTACAACCTCTAACACTTTCATTCGATTTTTACAAAAGTTTCTCCATCTGCAAATTTTACTATCTGATTTGAAGATAAATCTATTTCAAGGTACTCTGCTATTTTTTTGCTAATTCTTTTACTCGATGACCCCGCAAAAATTCTTATTTTTTTCTTTTATCTTCTTTACTCAAAGCTATCATTTTATTTGTTCCACCCTTCTTTGTTTATCTGTTTAGCTCTACCAAATGCTAAAGTTTCATCTGGTATATTTTCGGTAATTACTGATCCAGTCGCAGTAAATGATTTTTCACCTATTTCCACCGGTGCAACTATTATTGAATTACTTCCAATAAATGAATCTTTTTCCTATTTTTTTGTTTTATGTTTATTTTTTTCCATCATAGTTACAAGTTATTGTCCCTGCTCCTATATTTGTTCTCTCTCCAACTTGTGCATCTCCAATATATGTCAAATGTCCTGCTTTTTACGCCTTCTTCCAAAGTAGCATTTTTTTAATTTCTACAAAGTTTCCTACGTGAGCATTTAATTTTAAGTTAGCTTTTTGGTCTTAAATGTGCAAATGGTCCTACTGTAACACTGTCTTCTAAAGTCGATTGTTCCACAACAGAAGCCTCAATTCTCACATTATCTCCAATTACCGAATTTTCAATTCTCGTATTTCCTAAAAATTTCACAATTTTTTCCAATTTTTTTGTATTTCCTTGAATTGTTACATTTGGATAAATTATTGTGTCTTCTCCAATCTCAACATTTTCTTCGATATAAGTAGTTGCTGGATCTAACAAAATTACTCCATTATCCATTAATTCTACATTTTTTTCTTTCTCTTAAAATTCGATTAGCTTGAGCTAATTGGACTTTTGAATTTACTCCTAAAAACTTCATCTTCATCTTCAATTTGAAAACTTTCAACTTTTTTTGTCCTTCGCCAGATAAAATTTTGATTACATCTGTTAAGTAATATTCACCTTTTGAGTTGTTATTATTAATTTTTTTCAACTGCTTCTAACAATTTCTCATTTTTAAAAAAATATACACACCTGTATTAATTTCATCAATTTTTTTCTTTGTTCATCAGTCGCTTCTTTTTCCTCAACAATATCAACTATATTTCCATTTTCTTTAATAATTCGTCCATATCCAAAAAGGATTTTTTTACTTTACATGAAAGAACTATGCAATCTAAATTTTTTTCTTCAAAGATTTTTTTCATTTTTATTAAAAGTTTCAGATTTTTAATAAAGGTGTATCTCCACAAGTAATTAAAACATCTTCTTTTTAAATTTCCTAATTTTTTTCTTTTTGCAATTAAAACTGCATGTCCAGTCCCTAATTGTTCCTTTTGCTCAACATACATTACATCGCCCATTGCTTCAAGAACAACTTCTTTTTTTGTGCCCCAAAAATGAAAAGATTTTTTTCAATTCCAGAATTTTTCCAAAACTTTTACTACTCTTTTTCAACATAGGCATTCCATTTACTTCATGCAAAACCTTAGGTTTTTTTCAGATTTCATTCTTGTACCTTTTTCCTGCGACCCAAGATTAATGATATCATTTTTTCCTCCTCTAAACAATAATCTAAAAATTTGCTTTTTAACCAAATGATAAAATTTTTTTGAAAACAATAAATTTTTAATAAACATAATATTATCATTTAATTTATATATATTAGATTATAACAATTTTTTTCTTTTTTTATTCAATCATTATACGCAAAATTTATTTTTTTCATCGTCATCATCATACTGACAATGATTTAAGTGGATTTTTAATGCTTCCAATGAAATATGTATTTCTTTTAATGTAAAAAAATAGCGACGCAATCATCAGTATCAAACTAATCACGAATGTTATCATTCCAAATAAATCTAATTTAAAAACAAGAAAAAAACATCGAAAGTACACACATTAAAAGGCTACTAACTCCATAATATTGCATCTTTTTTTATGTATTGCAATCTTTTTTTCTTAAATTCTCAATTTGACTTATCTCATATTCATTAGGATTACAAACATTCATTTGCCGAACCAACCCAGCAATTGTCAAAAATCTATTCGTGTATGCTAATAGTAGTAACGATACTGATGGAAATAATACTGCTGGTGTCGTGATTTCTAAATTCATCTTACCCTCCTAACTTTTCCTTTTTTTACAATTTTTTTAATATAGAATTTTTTTGAATTGCTATAAAAATATTCTTAGAGTGTAAAAAAATTTTTGTGTAAATAAAATAGCAAAATACCGAATTTACTAGATTTTATATTAGTTTACACAAAAATTCTGTACACTAACATTGTCATTATTAATTTCTAATATTTATTTTTTTCGCTTTTTCTTTCTAGAAAATAAATTTTTTTAATCGAAAATAACGGTTTATTTCTAACAATTTTTTTCATTCCCGATAAAAATCTCGCATTGTTTTCAACGTTTTTCCCTGCATTTTTCACTACAAAATTAAATGTTCCTGCACTTTTTGTATCAACAAAAAAATCCTCTTATATATTTATCATTAAAAAAATATTTGAGCTCTAACAAGTTTTTATTTCTTCCCACGGAATTTGAACATAATCTTCTGGATTCCTCGAATTATAAAAATTCAAATGCTTTTATCGCCAACTAAAAATATCACCATTTTTTTATTTCCAAGCATTCCACTCAATAAATTTCCTTTTGTGTTAAATAAAACTTTTTGTATTTTTTGAAATTGCCAATTGTTTCTCCCTTTCCTTTTTATTTTTTTAATTGTAAAATTTAAAATATTTATAAATTAAACGTTCTAACTAATTTATCCTAAAATGAAAATATCGAATATAATTTCATTCAACACCATTTATTCTATTATACAAAAAGAACTATTTTTAACAACAATAATTACGAATATTTTTCTAAATTATCTCATTAAAATAGTTCTTTTTCTCATAAAAATCTCCAAATTTAATTTATTAATATTGATTTTTTTCTAAAATTTATTAAATATTAGAAAATTCCAACTACGTGTCCTACAATTCCAACTATAAATAATCCGAATATTATTAAAATTGGACTTACTTTTTTTCTTAAGTAGCCACATACATAAGAATGTCAATAATAATGTCGCAAATCCTGGAATCAATTGATCTAAGTTATTTTGTAATGTAGTAACTTTTTTTCTGCTGAAAGTGAAACTCCACTTGCTTGATCTCCTAAAAATTTGTTGCAATTGTGCACCTGTAACTGTACCTTTTTGGAAATTCAATAAATGCTCCTTTTAGATAAAGGTACTTTTGATACTATCATTGGGAAATTAATCGATGTCCATCTTTGAACCAAAAATTCCCATAACGAACATACCTAAAAATTGAAGCTCCTTTAGTAATTGTTTGTAACAATCCACCGATAAATCTTTTTGTAATTTCTGAACCTTTTTGATATCCAAATTCTTGTGTATACCATAAGAACGAAATACGAATTACATTCCATAAAATAAAGAAGAATAATGGTGCAATTACTGAACCACCTGTAGCAAGTGATGCTCGCTATTGCTCCTAAAATTGGACGTACTGTAAACCAGAATACTGGATCTCCAATACCTGCTAATGGTCCCATCATTCCTACTTTAACCCCTTTGAATTGTCTGCATCATCAATTGTCGCTCCGTTAGCTCTTTCTTCTTCTAACGCCAAAGTAACTCCTAAAATAGGTGCTTTGCAATGTATGGGTGAGTGTTAAAAAAATTCCATATGTCTTTTTTAAAAGTCGCTGACGCATCTTCTTTTTCGGATACAATTTTTTTCAATGCTGGGATTAATGAATAAGCCCAACCTCCATTTTGCATACGTTCATAATTCCAAGAACCTTGTAAAAATTGAGAACGAAGCATTACACTACGACGATCAGCTTTTTGATAATTTTTATTTTATTTTTCTGCCATTTTTACTTTCCTCCTAAATTATTAATAATCATTCAATATATCTCCAAGTGGATCTCCCCGAACTCGATGAAGTTCCTCCACCATTGTTGCTTCCTCCACCATTTTTTTGTAACATTTAAGTAAATAATTGTCTGACAAACTCCGATAATTCCTGTTGCAATTAATGTTAATTCTTTTAATGGAGCCAACGCAAATCCTAAGAAGAAGAATGGCCATACTTCTTTAGTAGCCATTAAGTTAATAACCATTGCATAACCTACTGCTACTACGAATCCACCACCGATTGTCATTCCTTTTTGTAAAACCATTCTGGTAATAAACCTAATGTGTGTTGAATTACTTCTGAAGGGATGAATAACAACAAGATTGCAGGGATAGCAATACGTAATCCTTGACATGCTAATGCAACCATATGCCAAAAATTCAACACCACGGAAGTTACCTTGTTCTGCTCTGCACGGTCTGCTTGGTGAACAATAACTACTGATAATGTACGAACTACCATTGTTAATACTAAACCAACTGTCGCTAGAGTAATTGTCTGCCGCAATTGCTACGTTACGACCATCTGCAGTAAAGTTTCCTGCTTTTTACAAAAAAATAATAGCTGAAGCTACTGAAGCTAAAAAGTCGCATCTGGAGCTACTGCTCGCACCAACATTTGCCCATCCTAATGCGATAAGTTGCAATGCTCCTCCCTAAAATAATACATTCTGGCATATGCCCTGTTGCTAATCCAATTAATGAACACGCAATAATTGGTTGATGGAATTGAATTGGTCAAGGATACCTTCCATTCCCTGCCAGAAATGCAACTATTAATACTAGAATAATTGAAACTATATTAAAAATCCATAATATCCTCCTAAATAAAAATTAAAGTTTTAATCCTTCATTTGCTTTTTTCTGAAATTAATTTGAATAAATCTGCTCTCTTATCAGCAGAGAACTTTTCTTACGTCGAATTTTACACCCTAAATCTCTTAGTTTTTTTGTAAGTGTCAACATCTTTTTGATCCATTGAAAGTACGTTATTAACCATAACTTTTCCAACAGTATGTGCCATCGAACCTACATTTAACTCTTTAATATCCACACCTTTTTTTCAATTACATAAAGTGCATCTTGAGGATTTTCAAATAACAACAATGCTTTTGTATTTCCAAATCTTGGATCTTTTGAAACTTCCACCAATTTATCAAGTGGGATAACATGTGCACGTACACCTGGAGGCGCCGCTTGTTCGATTAATTTTTACGTAATTCATCTTTTGAAACCGAATCTGACACAACGATTATTCTGTTTGGATTAGTTGCTTTTTGTCCAACTTGTAGCAACTTGTCCGTGTAACAAACGAGTATCGATACGAGCCAATACAAATTTAATTTTACCATCACCTATAACAGTTCCTTCTGGAATTGCACCTTTTGGTGTGTCATCTTGTCGTCATTTGCAGTTGCTTTTTGCTTCTTTTTGGTTCCAATTCTTCGGGTCTAACTTTAACTTGGTCTTTCCCTTCTGGAACAATAGCTTTTGCTACTTCATGAGCTGTGTCGTAATCTTCTCTTTCTGACAATGTCGCAAGTAACATTGGTAAATTAAGTCCTGCAACAATTGCTCTCTTTCGTGTGCTTCTTCAAAGAAACGATTAGACTGATTAAATGGACTTCCTCCCCATAAATCAACTAAAAATAGAACTTCTTCTGTCCCTAATTTTTTTCAATGGCGTCTTGAATTTTTTTATATAAGTCATCTGGTCCTTCACTCGGCATAAACACAACTGATTCCAATAACTCTGCTTTCTCCCAGAATCATTGAAGCCGATTGTTTAATACCAGCGACAAATTCACCGTGACTTGCCACGATAATTCCCTACCATATTTTTTACTACCTCCTCCTGTAATACTTTCGTAAATTTATTATAAAAAAATATACCTTTACTCTCTACTTTTAAGTTTACCTTACAAATCTACAATTGTCAAATTTGTTTTTTTATTTTTTTCATAAATCTTCAAACTTTTTCAAAATTTCTTTTTTTCATAATTTTTTTATAAATTTTCTAACAATTCATCATTTGAACTAAATCTTTTTATCAATTCCTTTAATTTTCTTATTCCATCACTATCAGATTCTTTATCCAATTCTCTTCTTAATTTCCATATTTTTCTCCAATTTATCTTTAGGAATCAATAATTCTTCTCTTCTTGTTCCACTTTTTCAAAAACATCAATTGCTGGGAAAAACTCTCAATTGTTGAAGTGCTCTACTTAAAAATAATTTCCATATTTCCAGTACCTTTAAATTCTTCGAAAAATTACTTCATCCATTTTACTTCCTGTTTCAATAAGTGCTGTAGCAATTATCGTCAAACTTCCACCATTTTTTTAATATTTCTTGTCGCCCCTAAAAATCTTTTTGGATAATACAAGGCATTTGGATCAATACCTCCCCGAAATTAATTTTTCCGCTTGAAGGAATTGTAATATTGTACGATCTAGCCAATCTTGTCAAGCTATCCATTAATATTAAAATATCTTTCCCTTTTTCAACTTCTCTTTTAGCCATTTCCAATACTTTTTTTCAGTAACTTGTGTATGAACTCTTGGATCCTCATCAAATGTCGCTGAATAAACCTCTGCATCTTTTAACATTTTCCTTAATATCCGTAACCTCCTCAGGTCTTTCATCAATTAGCAAAATCCAAACGTCAATTTCAGGATTATACTTAATAATATCATTTGCTAATGTCGATAAAAGCACTGTTTTACCAGCTTTAGGTGGTGCCACAATCAATCCTCTTTGTCCTTTACCAATTGGTGCCACAAGATCAATTATTCTTGAAGCAATATGCCCTTTTCCTAAATTAATTTTTTCATCTGGATAAGATGGAATCAAATCATCAAAATACGGTCTTTGCGATGATTTTTTTCTGGTAAATCTCCATTTATTAACAACACCTTCAAAATCCCGTAATTTTTTTCCGTTCCAATCGGTACTCTCAACTCTCCAAATACTGTATCACCATTTCTTAAGTTAAATCTTTTTATTTGAGAAATCGAAACATACACATCAGGTCCAACACTTGTCTGTCTCAAAAATCCATAACTTCCTTCATTAATTATATCCAATTTACCAAAACCATATGTTTTTCCCGTTTTTCTTCACCTTTTTTTCATCAAAAATCTCATTTACTAAATCATGTTTCGTCATTATTGAAAAATTAGGAATTTTATATTCTTTTGCCATTTTTTTCAGCGGAGTTATCTTCGTTTCTAAAAATATTTTTTTATCAATATTTCTTCATCAGAATTTTTTATCCTCCCTCAAAAATTTCTCTTTTTTTCTCTTCTATATTTTTTTCTCTTTCTCTGTATCTTCTAAATCTACCGTTTCTTTTCATAACTTTAACTTCTTCTTTCTCTTTTTTTCAGAATTTTTCAACTTTTTCAATTTCTGTATTTTTCTAGTTCTTCTTTTTTTCTTTCTTCCTCTTTTCACAGGCTCTTTTTTTCAACTTCTTCAGTCTCAACTTCTACTTTTTTTCTTCTACCTCTCTTAGCAGGTTCTTTCTTTTTCTTCTAATTCTACTTCTTCTTTTTTTCTCCCTACCTCTTTTTGCTGGCTCTTTTTCTTCTGCCATTCGATTCAACCTCTTTTTCCTCTTCAATTTTTTTAATTTTTTGAGATAAATTTTTTTAACACTTTTTACTCTTCCAATATACATAACAATTTTTTTAATATTTTTAAAACATAAATTCTTGATTTTTTTAATTTGATAAGATTACATAAATCTGTTTTTTTGAATAGACTTTTATGTGAACTACTCCCACTTTTTAAAGGCAGGAACTTTGTTATCTTTTTGTAAAAAAAGAGAAACAGAGGCTATCCGAAAATAACCTTGCCTCTTCTTTTTTTCTTACAATTATTTATTTGGTCCCTATAGAAGGTATATCCAATATTCTTACTTCTTCTGGCGAACCTTGTGGTTGCACTGTTACTCCTGGTGTATCAGTCGTTGTAGGAGCATATCCTCTATCGTGAATATATCCTCCATTTTGATACAATTTATCTTCGTGAATTCTATAATTTCTTATTTTACTTACTGTCAAAACTCCATCTTTTTGAAACTGTTCCACTAACTTTAAAAAGTTACTAAATCCATATCAGAAACACCATATTTTTTTCAGCCATAAATTGATAAATTCCATCAATTAATCCTGTTTGATCATTTAATGTATATGTTACTTTTTTTGTTAGGTAATACCAATTTATCTTTTTACATAATAAAATGTATTAGTTGCTTTTTAAGTATTGACCTTCGAATTCTTTTTGTCGCTGTTTTTTTGTTTTTTTGTTTTTTTCTTCTTTAGCTTTTTCTTTCGCCTGTGCTTTTTTGCTTTTTTGCTCTTGTCGCTCTGTCTTCTCTTCTAGTTTCTTTAGTCTTTAACTCTAAACTAAATGTACATACAGAACATACAAGTAACATCATCAATACTAATAATTTCTTCATTATTCCTCCAAACTTATCTATGAAATCCCAAATCTGCTGGATTTACATCTCCCGAAATTTTTATTTTTACCATTTTTCTTTTTCAAATTCTTCTCTTAACTTCGAGACTTTTTTTATTAATTCAATAGTATCCATTTCTAAATTATTTGCATTAAATCTACCTTTTTGACCAATAATCAATCACAAGCATACTATCACCACAAATAATACTTTTTCCCATATTTTTGCAAAGAATTTTTCAAAGCGATAAACAATCCAGTAAGTTCACCAAAAATTATTAGTTCTTGTTGGTGCAACATTATAATTTCCATGTTCATTTATCTTTTTTTGGAGACATAATTTGATAGAGTAAAGAATTTCCATCAAAATCAGTCACTCTAACTTCAACACCTTCTCCTCTACCAGTTCCCGCATCAAAAATAAATCGCATCCCTATCAAGTTTTTTTCTAATAATTTTTCATTTACTTCTTGCTTTTTTTCTCATATTCTGCACCATTAATTAACCATTGAGTAGCCTCATCTAAGTCTTTAAAAGATTTATATCTTGCTTTTTACCTTTTTGTTGTCGCTTGACACTCTTCCCAAGTATCTACAATATCAGTTTTTTTCCAGTTTCTAAAAAGATAATACGCATAAACTTTTTTTATTTTTTCATAAATTATAAGTTTAATCCACCGTCTATTCTTAAAACTTGTCCAGTAATAAATTTAGAATTGTCACTTGCTAAGAATAATGTCGATTTGCTACATCTTCAGCATCTCCCATTTTTTTCTTAAAGGTGTGTTATCTAGAACTTTTTCTACAACTTTTTTTCTGGCAACACATGTGTCATATCTGTTTTTAATAAATCCTGGTGCTAACGCATTCGATCTTAAATTTTTTTCTTCCAAATTCTTTTAGCCCAAGTTTTAGACATTGCAATAACTCCACCTTTTGTTGTTCGTGATAGTTAGTTTGTCCTAAGTTTCCGTCAACTCCAACTACTGAAGCTATGTTAATTACGCTTGATGCTTTTACTTTTTAACAATAATGAAACGAATCCTTGCATTACATTGAAAAACACCTTTTAAGTTAATGTCTACAACTAAATCCCAATCTGCTTCTTTTTCATTCTTTTGTAATAAAGAATCTCTTGTAATTCCTGCGTTATTTACTAAAAATATCTAATCTTCCATATTTTTTTCTTTTTAATTCTTTTTGCAACTTCTTTAATATTTTCTCTATCAGTTACATTTAATTTAATGTGAGTTATATTTTCGTGTGTATAATCAGCATCCATCAAATCTCCCGAAATTACAGTTGCTCCATTTTCTGCAAATTTTAAAGCTATTTCTTTTTCCAATTCCCCTTGCTCCACCTGTTATTAAAGCTATTTTTCCCATTTAACACTGTTTTTTTCACCTTCCTACTTTTTTTAATTTTTTTCTTTCTAAATATTTGTATAACTTAAGATTTTAAAATTTCAAATTGTTTATCGAAAAAAATTTTTTTATTTCATCACTTCTAATTTTACTCTTGTTACTCCTGCACTTATGCTAGCAATTTTTGAAAAATGTCGCTTTACTTAAATCTATTACCCTTCCTTTTGGTATAAGGTCCTCTATCATTTACTCTTACAATTACTGATTTTTCCATTATTTACATTTGTTACTCTAATTTTTGTTCCAAATGGCAATTTTCTATGTGCCGCAGTTAAAGCGTTATTATTAAATCTTTCACCACTTGCCGTTGCTGAACCATGTAAATTACTGCTGTAATAAGAAGCCATTCCCCGACTGATAATGTGTGAATTTATCAAGATCCTTTTCTGGTATTGTAATTTTTTTATTACTTTTGTTCTGAAACATTGACATCTAAATCATTATCAACGTTGTTCTTTATCATTTCTTCTTTTTATAAAAATTGTTCCTGTTTCTTTTTGCTGTTGTAATCAATGAAGTTGATAGAGATAATCCCAAAAGTAATGCTATTATTTTTTTCATAAAATCTCCTCCATATCTTTATTATCCACACATTATAGCATATTTCACTAACCCAAGCGCTTAGAACATTCTTAGTTCTTGATTTCTGGTTCTTTTACGTGTTGAATTTTTTTCACTACTTGTAGTAATTACTTCAAAGCTATATCCAGCCTTTTTATATCCATCAATAATAGTTTGTAATGCTTGAACAGTTGTTCCTTTAACATTTGTATCGTGCATTAAAACGTCAATTTCTGGGTGATTAGTACAAATTCCATATTTAATTAATTTTTGTACAGGTACTCCATTTCCACTAGCATCTGTTGAATCACAGTTCCAATCGTGATAAATATATCCTTCTCTTGCCATTCTAGTAATAATTTGTTGTTTCAAGGCTTTTTGATGCAATTGCATTACTAGAACCTCCAGGGAATCTTGTAATTTTAACATCTTTTCCAGTTTTTAGCTTTTTACAGCATCACGTAATCTATACAAATCTTCAAAGAAATTATGTTCATTTGCATAAATATATTTGTATTCATGTGTATAACTGTGCAATCCTATTGCATGACCTGCATCTACGATTTTTTTATATTGATCTTGATCACGTCCTATTACAAAGAATGTTGCTTTTTATATTGTTTCTTTTCAAAATTGCTAAAATTTTGTCAGTATTGTTAGAAGGTCCATCGTCAAATGTTAAATGAACTATTTTTATTTTTCCCTTCTTTTTTTCATTTTTTTCATATTTTTTTCTTTCACTACTTCTTCTTTTTTTAGATATTTCTGCAAGTTGTTTCTGTTTAGTTGCTTTTTTCTTCATTTAATTTTTTTGATATTACCTTTTAAACTACTACTTTGTGCAATTTTTCGATGTAGATCCATAAATATTCAATCCCGAATAAGCAAATCCTGCACAAGCTATTAAAAAAATCCAATAATTGATAATCCTTTTTTTCATTACTTTTCTCCTTTATTTTACTATATTTTTTTCTACGATTTCTTGAGTTTTTTTGTTCCTTCTTCGGTCATTTTTAATTCTATCGTCTATTTCTTTAACTTCTTTTGCTACTTTTTTTCTTTTTTCTACTTTCAATGTAGGAATTTTCAGATTCTGCAGTTGCTTTTTTTATTAACTAAAACAAAATGTGTAAACGCTGTCAACACTATTGAAATTAGAAGTAAAATACCCTACTTTCTTTAAATTTTTGCTTTCATTTTTCTTTTTCTCTTTCACGGGTATAAACATATCCGTAATTGTCTTTTTTCCCATCTTTCTCCTCTTTTTCCTTTTTTTATTTTTTGTACTTATACTAATTTTTAATGAACCGCTCCTTTGTCTATTTCTTTAACTTTTTTTATTATTCAAAAACTAAATAATAAAAAGACCTCTTAAAGAAGAGGTCTTTATAAAAGGGGGTTAATTGAGGTTTCAGATCTTTTTGATCTGAATGTATTATACTACATTTTCATTATTTTTATTATTAACAAAAATTAATTCTCAATTAAAAATAAGCCTCTTCGGTTCTATTACTCATTTAGTATATAATATATTTTGAAAAAAATAAAGACCTATTTTTTATATTTTTTTGAAAAATTTCTTCCAATTTCATCCTCTTTTCAATAAAAAAATTATGCTAAATATCGGTTCTCGTTTAAATATATTAACCAAATAATTTAGAATAAATTTTTTTACATTGTCAAATGCTTGTAAAATTATAACTTTTTAGACTATAATATACACAACATATTGAAATTCATGCAATAAATTTAAAAATATAATTTTTTTAGAAAGGAGAAAATTGTTTTTTTAAAAAAATAATTGAAAAAAATAGAAATTTTTACATTTTTTTGAAGACAATTTATAATAAATAAATGGAATTATTAACTAATCAATTAAAAAAATATTTTTCAGAAAATATAAATAATATTTTTTTAAACAAGATTTTTTTCTGAAAAAAATAAATATCGAAAATTCTACAAAAAAAGGAATTTGGTGACTTTCAAACAAATTTTTGCAATGATGAATTCAAAAAGCAATCGGTAAAAATCCTAGAGAAATTGCAACTACCTTAGTTGAAAATTTTAAGGAAAAACGATTTAATTGAAAAAAATTAGAGATTGCAGGACCTGGATTTATTAATATTCATTTGAAAAAAATAATTTTTTTGAATAATGAAGTGAAAAAGATTGATAATGAAAAAAATATGATTTTTTTCGTTTTTTTGAATGTTGATGAAACAGTTATTATCGACTATTCTTCTCCAAATATTGCAAAAAGAATGCATATTGGACATTTGAGAAGTACGATAATTGGTGATGCAATTAAAAAGAATTTTTAGATTTTATTGGGTTTAAGACGATTTCTGATAACCATATTGGAGATTGGGGAACTCAATTTGGGAAATTAATTGTGGCGTATAATAAATGGTTAGATAAAGAGGCTTATGAAGCTGATCCAATTGGTGAATTAGAAAGAATTTATGTTTTGTTTTCTGATGAAGCGAAAAAAAGATCCGACTTTGGAAGATGTCGCAAGAAATGAATTGAGAAAATTACAAATGGGTGATGAGCAAAATAATAAACTTTGGAAAGAATTTATCAAAATTTCTTTAAAAAGAGTATAATAAAGTTTATGATAGATTAGGTGTTAAGTTTGATCACTATTTTGGAGAATCATTTTTTACAACGATATGATGCCAGATGTGTTGGAAGAATTGAAGGAAAAAAATATTGCGAAGGAAGATCAAGGAGCTTTTGGTTGTTTTTCTTTGAAGAAGATAAATTGCCACCTGCTCTTGTACAAAAGAAAGATGGAAGTTTTCTTTATGCAACTTCTGATTTAGCGACAATTAAGTTTAGAAAAAAATGAATTAAATGTGGATAAAGCTGTGTACGTAACTGATGAGCGTCAACAAAATCACTTTAAGCAAGTTTTTTTGAAATTAGTGAAATGCTTGGAGCACCTTACAATTATGAAAAAAATCACATGTTTATTTTTGGAATTATGAGATTTTGGAGACGGAATGATTTTTTCTCTTCTCGTAGCGGAAATATCATTAGACTTGTAGATTTGCTAGACGAAGCTAAAAAAACAAGTAAAATCTGTTATTGATGAAAAAAATCCTAATATTCCTCAAGATGAAAAAGAAAAAATTGCTGAAATTGTTGGTACTGGAGCTATCAAATATTTTTGACTTGAGTCAAAACCGTACTTCTGATATTTTTGTTTACTTGGGATAAAGTATTGAGTTTTTGAAGGAAATACAGGGCCTTATTTACAATATACTTACGCAAGAATCCAATCAATTTTTGAGAAAAATTGAAAGAAGAAAATATTTCTGTTAAAAATAATGATATTATTTTTAGATGATATGTTTGATATTGAAAGAGAATTGGCAGTAGCTTTATTAAGATTCCCACAAACTGTTGTAAAATCTTATGAAACTTACAGACCAAATATTATTGCAGATTATTTATTCGATACTGCAAAATTATTTAACAATTTCTATAATTCTAAATCTATTTTTGAAGGAAACTGATAAAAAGGTTATGGATGCTCGTATTTTTGTTAGCTCAGAAAACAGCATCTATCTTGAAACAAGGATTGAATCTATTAGGAATTGAAACTGTTGATAGAATGTAATAAAGGATTTTATGAGAGCTAAATTGTAGCTCTCATATTTTTTTATCCTTATCAAAATTTACTTTTTCTAAATATTCCTCATCAAATTTTACCATTTTTTTCAACATTCACAATTGCTAGTATCATATCATTTTTTTAGAATTTTTTTCATCTGGAGAAAGCAATATTCTTAATTCTTCTCCCTCTCTTCGTATTCCAATAACATTCATTTCATATTTTTCTTAAGTCTAACTCTTTAAGATTTTTTCCCTATAATTTTTTTCGATGCTTTGAACTCAAAAATTCTATATTTTTTTCAGAAAAATTTTTAAATGCTCAGTCAAATTTGGTCTTAAAATTTTAAGAGCTAATTCCTTTCCTACACTTTCATCGGAAATACAACTTGCATTGCTCCTATTTTTTTAAAACTTTTCCCTCAATTTTTTTGTAATAGCCTTACAAATAATCTTCTTTATTCCCAGTTCCTTCAACATAACTGTAACTAATGCACTCGTTTGCAAACTTCCTTCAATACAAATAAAAAGCCACCTCAAAATCATCGCTATTAACTACTTTTCTTTAATGCATTTTCTTCCGTCACATCAAAAGAAACTGCCTCTCCAACAATTTCATCATCTATTATCTGCTGTATAAGTTCCTCATTTTTTTATCAATCACAAGCACAGTTTGATTAAATTTATAAAGTGTTTTTTTGCGATAGTTCTTCCAAATTTTTCCAGCTCCTATAACTAAATATCCTGCCATTTTTTTCCTCCTAAAAATTTATCCAATTAAAATATTTTTCTTGTGGACGACTAATATTTTTCTTCCTTCATTTTCGATTTTTGATAATGCTAAAGCAATTGTAAGTGGTCCAATTCTTCCAACAAACATCGTAACAATAAGTACTAATTTAGAAATACTTGTTAAATTCGGCGTTAAATCTCTCGAAAGTCCAACTGTTCCAAAAAGCTGAATATACTTCAAATGCTAAATCTAAAAAGATTTCTGTTTCTTTCTAACAAAGTTAATAAAAAAATACACAAATTGACGTATAAATAAGCGATATGAACAATATTGCAATAGCTTTGTTGTAAATTCTCCAACTTACACTTCTTTTTATTATATTCGATTATATTTCTATTTTTTTAATGTCGCCCAAGTTCCTAAAACAATCAGTCCAAACGTTGTTGTTTTTTTATTCCTCCACCAGTTGAACCAGGAGATGCTCCGATAAACATAAAAAAATAATAAATAAATGTGATGTAGAAATTTTTTTAATCCCGAAATTGAAACCGTATTAAATCCTGCTGTTCTGGTAGTTACACTTTGAAAAAAATGTCGCTCCTAATTTTTTTGAAGAAGTGGCAAATTTCCTATTGTTTTTTGGATTAGAATACTCTAAAATAAATATTGCTATCGTTCCGATTAAAACTAGGAATATCGATATTTTTAATACTTAATTTTTTGTTGTCGTTGTCAATCTTTTTTTCTTTTTTTCTAAATACATTATAACAATTTAATATTGTTGAAAATCCAATTCCTCCTAAAAAAATATCAAAACTGGAATTGTAATATTTATTATAAAACTATTTTTTTGAATCCATACAAATTATCGGAAAATAATGCAAATCCCGCATTACAAAATGCCGAAATAGAATGAAAAAAACGAGTAGTAAACTGCTTTCAAAAAAACTAAACTTTTTTTATAAATTCAAAAAAATAAAATAATTGCTCCAATAAATTCAATTAGAATTACTGCAAAGATAACTTTCGTGACATATTCCTCAATTTTTAAAAAGTCGTGTCAATATTTATATCTTCCCGAACCACTTTTTTTGTGTAATATCCAATTTTCTTAGAAATCAAAATAATAATAACCGAAGTAAATGTTATCACTCCGAGCCCTCCAAGCTGTATCAAAATTAAAAATAATTAATTGTCCAAAAAGGATTATAAATACTGGCTATATCTATGCTCGAGAGTCCCGTTACACAAACAGCTGATGTTGCTATAAAAAAATCCATCAATCAGTTTTTACACTTTTTCCCATAATTCACTGAAATCGGAAAAGATAATAAAAATCCACCTAAAAATTATAACTCCCACGAATGATAACAATATTATCATATATGGTGAAAAAAATTTATTTTTTAAAAAAACATTTTATTTTTCCTTCTTTCACTTTTTTTCTTATATCTTTTTTTCTTAGAAGAAAGCTCCTATAACTAAAATTTTTTTGAGATTCACATACTCACAATAAATTTATCCTGTCCACTTCACATCGCAACTCTTATTATTTCGTATCTTTTTTTAGAAATAATCACTGTCGAAACCGCATATTCCTTACTGTGAGAAATACTTACTTGAAAAACAAAATTCTTTTGTAAAATCCTTCAAATTATTATACAAAATAATATTTGGTTTTTCCCAATTCATCATTCAAAATCTCAATATCCCTCAAAGAAAAATTTCTCACTCCTGTCCCTAAAGCCTTAGAAACGGCTTCTTTTGTCATAAAACGTCCAGCATAACTCGCATATGGATTCCTCTTTTTTCAATATGCTCAATCTCATTTTTTTGTGTAAACTTTCTCCTTAAAAGTTTTTTTGTTCTATTAATCGACGTCTCTATTCTTGATATCTCTATAATATCTGTCCCAATTCCATAAATTCCATCATTTCACCTCCAAATTTCAAAAAAATTTGACTAAAATGCCCCAACCTACATTTTTTTCCTAATTCATAATATTTTTTTAATTTTTTTGTAATATTTTTTTCAATCGCATTCAACAATCCATCTTCTGTATATTTCTCAGCTTCAATATTTACTTTAATTCCATATTTTTTTCAATAGTTTTTGTAGTAACAGGCCCAATCGATGCAATCACTTTCCCATCTAAAAATATTTTTTTAATTTTTCAGTTTTATTCAAATCATCAATTCCTAAATTTTTTTACAAAAGACTCAAAAGTCGACGAACTTAAAAAAACATTAAAATATCACTTTTTCTAACTCTCTCTCAACTTTTTTCTTCTTCAATCTTAACCTGCTCCGTACTATAAACAACAACTTTCTCATATTTTTCTACCATATAATTTATCATATTTTTTTCAGTATCCACAGGTGAAATATTTGAAACTACAAATAACACCCTCTCATTAGGATTTGTAAATTTCACACTTTCTGTCGCCAGACGTTCCACAGTATATTCTTTTCGGATAAAAATCGGGAATTATCTTGTAATTTTCCATTTCTTCAGCAGTTTTCGTCCCGACAACTCCAATTTTTACATTAGCCAACTGACGCATATCCTTGATTTTTATTCATAAATCCAATTACAGAATTTGCACTATTAAACAAAAATCGCTCCATACTGCGACAAATCGAGCATCTCAAACTCGTTGTATTCAATATTAATTAACGGCAACGAAACAGCCTGTCCACCAAGCTCATTTATTTTTATCCGCAACCTTTTTTTCTGTTTTTTTCTTTATTCCGTGTCACCAAAAATATTTTTCCACTCAGAACTTTCTTCTCAAACCACTGCATTTTTTTCCCGTAAATTTACAACTTCCCCCAATAATAATTATTACTGGCGATTTTACATTATTTTTCCTTCACAATTTCCACAATTGTTCCTAAAGTTCCAGTATAAGTTTTTTTGCTTTTGAAGTAGTTCCATCTTTAATTATCGCAACTGGCGTATCCACTTTTTTTCCGTTTTCCACAAGGTTTTCCACAATTTTTTTCAAGATTTCCTAATCCCATTAAAAAAATATTAACGTTCCATCTAATTTCGCAATTGTTGAAAAAAATCATGCTCACTTCCGTCAATTTTTGTGTGACCTGTAAATACGTGAAACGACGTGTTTATTCCTCGGTGAGTCACTGGTATTCCTGCATAAGCTGGAACTGCTATCGAAGAAGTAATCCCAGGAATTACCTCAAACTCAATATTTTCAGCCAACAATGCCTCAATTTCCTCACCACCACGACCAAATACAAAAAGGATCTCCTCCCTTTAAACGTAGTACAATCGCATTTTTCAAACGCTTTTTTTCCACAATTGTCTGATTAATTTTCAATTGCAACTCGCCACCCTCGGTATTTTTCTTTTCCCCATATAAATCAATTCCGCTCTAGGTTTTTGAATACTGCAAAATATTTGGATTCACAAGTCTATCATAAATCACACAATCTGCCTTCTCTAAAAATATTTTTTTCAATTTCAAGGTAATCAACTGTTCATCTCCACAACCAGCACCAGCAATATACACCTTTCCTTTAACTTTATTTTTTTCTCCATTTTTACCACTCTCTTTATTTTTTTCAGCCAATTCCTGTGCCAATTTTTTTCAGCATCATATTTTTTTACCCGTAATTTCCTCTAAAATCCGAGTATCTTCCTCATAAAAACATTCCTTTCAAAGTCAAATTTTTCTCCATCTATCTTCGAAGAACACCCAATCGGCGTATGGCAACCTCCATCAAAAAAATTCTAGAAAATTCTCTTTCCGCTTGACACATTAATTTAACCTCGTCATCGTTAATTTCCTCTAACAAAGTCCGAATTTTATCATCATTCTCACGACATTGAATACACAAAATCCCTTTGTCCTGGTGCTGGTATAAATTCATTTTCCCTAAAAATATTGAGTTATTCTATCTTCCAAGCCAACTCTTTTTCAATCCAGTCACCGCCAAAACAATCGCATCATATTCTCCATCATCCAATTTTTTTCAATCGAGTATGAATATTCCCTCTAATCGACTTTATTTGAACATCCCTTCTCAAATTCAAAATTTCCTTTTTCTCTTCTTGTACTTCCTGTCCCAACAATCGCATTTTCAGGCAACTCCTCTAATTTTTTCCCATTTCTAGAAACCAATACATCTCGATTATCTTCTCTTAGCGGAAACGAAGCATTTAAAAGTCCATTTTGGCGTAACCTGTGGCATATCCTTCAACGAATGTACAGCCAAATCAATCTTATTCTCCAGCATTTCCCTTTCAATCTCTTTTCACAAATAAATCTTTTTGTGAAGTCCCTTGAATCTTCTGAAAATCACGCAAATCTTTATCTCCCTTTGTCACAATAATCTTCAATTCCACATCTAAATTTTTCAGCTCCACCAAAAATTTTTTTGACAATCTCGTATCTCCACTTTTTTTCAATTCTAAATATTTATCTTCAATTAATTGCTTTTACTTTCTCCGCTTGAGCTAGTGCTAAAATACTTCCTCTAGTTCCAACTACTATTTTATTACTCATAATCCCTCCTAATGCTTACTTTTTTAAGATACTTCTCTCTCTTCAACAATTTTTTTCAATAGTTTCCTTATATTGCTCGTCAATAATATAATAAAACTCATCCACAACTTTATCTCTCTTCTTGACATTCTTATTATACTCTTCCCAAATGTCATCTAAATGATACAACATAGTATTACTAGCCTCACCAATACTTGTCTCAATATCTCTTGGAACCGCCAAATCCAAGAAAAAAATCTCTTCTTTCCATCACTCAAAAATTTTTTTCCCATCTTATCCTTTTTCCAAAAATCAAATGTGGCGCTGAAGTAGCACTTATCACAATATCACTTTTTTTCAACAACATCATATTTTTTTCCTTAAATTCAGCTGTTTCCACATTATTAAAAACTTTTTTTCAATTCTATAGACTTCCTATTACTTCTATTCGTCATAATCAAGTTACAATTATCATATTTATGAAGTATTGCCAAAATCGACTGACTTAAATCTCCAACTCCAATAACGAATATTCTTTTTTTCCATCTAATTCTCCAAATTTATTTTTTTATAAATTTTACTGAAATTGAATCCAACGAAAGATTTTTTTCCGTAATTTTACTTTCCGCTCTAAATTTTTTTCCCAACTTCAATTGCACTATTAAAAAAATAATATTTAAAAAAACTCGAAGTCTTTTTTTATTTTTCCAAATGCGCCAAATACGATTTTTTATCTGAGCCAACACTTGATCTTCACCTTTTTATCACCGAATCCAAGCCACATATCACCTCAAACAAATATTTAATCGCCTCTTTCCCTCGACATTCCAGCGTACTCTTCGCATTAAATCTACTTCGCAATTCCTCAATATCTAATTTTTTTCCGTTATCTCTAAATACATTTCCACTCTCAAACAAGTCTCAGTCGTAATATATCCCTTAATCAATCCCTTTTGCAAATATTCTTCCAATATTTCTTTTATACTTGCTTCTCACAAAAATTTTTCTCTCTTCCAAAGGCATACTTTTTATAACTAAAACTCAAAAATATAGAAATTTGTTGTAATATCACTGGTCATCTCTTCTCCATTTCCTTATATTAATTTTTGATACTCTTAACCAAAAATTTTTACTATTTTCATTTCAGAGTATTTTTACAATAAACTTTTTTAAAAATTAATAATATAATTATACTACATTTTTTTCATTATTTATGAACTGGGAAAAAAATTTATTAAAAATAAAAAAATTTGACATTTGATTGTAAATTGGTATATAGTATTTAATTATAATTAAATACTAAGTTAGGAGATGAATTTATGGAAGATTTGATTACAGAAGAAACACGTTCAACTTGGAAAACAAAATTAAGAGCGATGGGACCTGGTATCCTTATGGCATCAGCAGCTGTAGGAGGTTCACACATCGTATCATCGGCACAAGCGGGAGCAATTTACGGATGGCAACTACTTCTTGTCGTTATTTTAGTAAACTTGTTTAAGTATCCATTCTTTAGATTTGGTGTTCAATATACACTGAATACGGAAAAAAAGCTTGGTTGAAGGATATAGCAACAGAGGAAAAGCTTATCTTTGGATATTTTTCATACTAAATGTATTTTCAGCAATGGTAAATACAGCAGCTGTAGGTATTCTTACAGGAGCAATTATGATGAATATCATTCCAAAAAGTTGGGGACTTTCAGTTGGGCAAATAACAATAATATTAATAATTTTTAATTTGGGCAATGATAATTCTTGGAGGATATAGTGTTCTTGATGGAATTTCAAAATTTGTTATGATTACTTTGACACTAGCAACAACAATTGCAGTAATTATCGTCGCTATTAAAGGTGGTCGTCATATTCCAGCAAATTTTGTAGCACCTTCACCATGGAATCTTGCAAAGACTTCCATTTATTATATCATTAATGGGTTGGATGCCTGCACCAATAGAAATTTCAGCAATAAATTCAATGTGGCTGGAAGAAAAGAAACGTACATCAGAAGTTTCATATGAAGATGGATTATTTGATTTTAATGTTGGGTATATTGGGACAGCTATTCTTGCAGTTATCTTTTTTTAGCACTTGGAGCATTAATCCAATATGGTTCACCAGAAAAAAAGTAAAACCAGCAAGTGCCGCTTTATATCGCACAACTTATAAAAATGTATATGTCTGAAATCGGTTCATGGTCAAGATTGCTTATCGCATTCATTGCATTTATGTGCCTTTTCGGAACAACAATTACAGTTATTGACGGATATTCTCGTGCAAATGAAGAAGCATTGCGTATTCTTTTAGGAAAAGAAAAAAATCTTCGCAAAAAGCTCTTAATATCTGGTTTACAGTAACTTCAATAATCGGTATTTTTAATCGTACTTTTTATTCGAAGGAAACGTTGCTAAAATGATGCGTTTTGCAATGATCGCTTCATTTATCTCAACACCAATTTTTCGCATGGTTGAACTTACAACTTGTTAAAACAGGAAAACATAAAGTTTCGTGGAGCATTATACTGGCTTTCTGTTGTAGGATTAATTTACCTTTCGAGATTTGCAATTTTTCTTCTTAATTGCTTATTTTTGGAAAAACTTGTATAAAATTTTAAAAAAAATAAAATAATTAAAAAAATGTACCAAGAACTAATTAACATAAAATTTAAAAAAAGTTTTTAAGGTACATTTTTTTATTTCTAATTTCTAATTAAATTTTTTTCAATTCATTCATAAATTTAGAATAAGGACAATATCCATCTTTATCTACTTTTACAATTTTTTTCATTTCTAAAATTGCATGTTTTCGGAGGATTTGCTTTTTGTCAATTTTTTTCTGTATTTCTTATTTGATCCATTGACTGATAAACATATTCCACTTTCACTTTTTTTCTCCAGTTTTTTTATCTTTCCAAACTTCAAAAAAATACTTTTCCACCAATTGGTGTACTTTCTACTTGATCTTTTTAATTTATAATCTTTAAAAATTCAACGCTTTCAACATCGCAACAATATTTGAATCATGCCCAACTAATACTGTAACTTTATGATTTGAAGAATCAATATCATTGTAAATATATTTTATTAATGGTGCCGCTACATTTTTTTAGCTACTTTATCTGTTGCAAATAACAAATCTTCATATCCATTTTTTTAATATCTGCTATTTGTTGCCATTTTTTTCCATCGAATTAACGTTGTTACCTGCTATTTCATTCAAAGGATACCCTTCATAATATTCCAACAACAATGCATCTGAAATTTGAGTTCCCAATTTTATTGGTCCATCCACTCCTGGCTCTTTCCCTTTTTCAATCTTCAATGTACCTTGTTCATTATACAAAACACATTTACCATCTTTTCACACATTCTTCTGATTTAGTATAAGAAATTACATCACTTATTGTTTGGTACGCACTCTTTAATTTTTTTCATTTTCTTTATCTAATTTCATTCCTTTTTAATGCTTCTTCTTTAAATTTAGCATCATCAGTCGTAATCACTGGATTAAACACTGGATCCATCTTACCAATTTCCATTTTATGTTCCGCTTTTATATCACACCCTGGAAAAATTCCAGTAGTAAGTGCCTGACCAGTTGCAATCGTTCTTTGTAAACTATTCGTATAAATATGAACATTTTTTCGTGATTCAAGCATTCTCCTGTTTTTCATTACATTATTTTCAGTCAACCAGTCATTTATATATTGCCCAAAATAAGTTTCTAAAATAGCTCCCTTTTTTTGTCAAATGACTAGCTGGAACATCCCATTTTGCCCATTCATATGGCGTAACTTTAGACAATTTACTTCCAGATGCCGTTAATGGCGAACGCAATCCATGTCTACTAAAAAAATCAAAACTTTTTTTCCAATTCCATATTTTCACTCGAAAACGCTAATAAACCACACACAGCAAACATAAAAAAATGCCATAATCCATCTACTTTTTGCCTTTTTAGCATAACTCTCTCCTTACTGAATACTTCAAAAATCATATTCCTTCTATATAATATTTATTTTCAGTAAAAGTATAACTTCTATTTGGTGAATGTCAAGTTATAGAATATATTAATTTTTAAAAAGTGCCAAAACCAAAAAAATTTTTAGCACTTCTTCATTTCATCATTTTCTTAAATATTTTTCTTAAATAAAATTATCTAAAAAGTTCATTTTAAAAATATTAATAATCGAATACAATTGATTTAACTCTTGTCATACTTTCGATACTATATTTAATTCCTTGTACTCCAGCTCCCTGAACCTTTAATTCCTAAGAATGGGAAGTTGTCTGGTCCTCTTTGAGTTTTGTTGTTTATATGAACAGTTCCTACTTCCAATCTTGTAGCAATGTCAAATGCTTTTTTGAAGTCATTTGTGAATACAGAAGATTGTAATCCATATTCTGATTCGTTACAAATTTTAACTGCTTCATCTAAATCTTTAACTCTAATTATAGGCAACACTGGTCCAAATGGTTCTTCCCAAGCAATTTGCATATCTAAACTTACGTTATCAAACACAACTGGCCATAATAAGTTTCCTTCTCTTTTAATTGGTGTTAATGCTTTGGCACCTTTTTCAACTGCATCATTAATTAATCCTTCAACAAAATCAGCTGATTTTGTATCTATTAATGGAGTAATATCCGCATTATCAAATGGATCTCCTACTGTTAATTTACTTACTTTTTCTTGAATCAAGTTAGCCAATTTATCAGCTACTTCTTCCACAACTACAACTCTTTTAATTGCAGTACATCTTTGTCCAGAATAACTAAAAGCTCCACCAATAATATCTTTTGCGACTTTTTTTCTAAATCAGCATCTGCAGCTACAATCGCAGAGATCTTTTTCCACCTAATTCCAATAAAATAGGTCTCATTCCTGCTAATTCTCCAATTTTTCTACCAACTGGTGTACTTCCTGTAAAGTTTATAAAATCAACAGCTTTTATGTGCGATTAAATAATCTCCAATTTCAGAACCTTTTCCTGTTACAGAGTTTAATACTCCTGCTGGAATTCCTGCTTCTTGGAATGCTTTAATTAACAATAATCCACTTATAGACCCTTGTGTAGGTGGTTTAAACAATACAACGTTTCCACCGATTAAAGCTGGTGCTATTTTTTTGAAGCTGATAAGTTTACTGGATAGTTAAATGGTGCAATTGCTAAAAACTAATCCCATTGGTTCTCTTCTTACCATAGCTAATTTTCTGTTGCTTCCTGCTTCAAAACTTCCACCTTCTACGATTTCTCCAAAAGTTCTCAATCCTTCGTCAGTCGCGATATCTAATCAAATCAGCAGTTCTAATCAACTTCTCCAACTGCCGCTTTTATGACCTTTAGCAACTTCTTTTGCCAAGATTTCTCCAATTTTATCTTTATCTCTTTCTAAAAATATCAGTCGCTTTATACAAATATTTTGCTCTTTCTACAGCTGAAAGATTTCTCCATCCTTCTAACGCTTTTTTTAGCAGTTTCCATAGCAATATCAACTTCTTCTTGAGACATTGCAGGTACTGTTCCTAATTCTTCATTATTAATTGGTGAATAAATAGTAATTTCTTTTTGCTGAATGTACCCATTCACCGTTTACTAAGTTTTTGATATTTCATTAAAAAAATATTCCTCCTTCTTTATTTTTTTCTATATATAAATGATATTTTTATATCCTAAATTATTTATCCTTTTGAATTCAACCATTCTAAAATTTCATCATAAATTTTATGTTTATTAATCTCATTCAAAGATTCGTGTCTCCCATCTTTATTTTTCCAACACTCCTATTTTTTTATTTTTATTCTTTTCTCAAATTTTTTTCAATAATTTATTTATATATCCATAATTTAATGCTCTATCCTCTGTCCCATAAACTACTAAAATTTTAGAATCTTTATTTATCTGTTTATACTTTCGGTTAATTATTCTCATCATTTGAAAAAAATTCCAGAAAAAGAATTTTAGTGAAACTGCATATCCACAAAACTCATCTTGCTCATATTTTTTTAGCTTCCATTTCATCTCGTGTCAACCAATCCACTTTACTTTTATTTGGTTCAAAACTTTTATTATACCCAATAAATATTTTTATTAAAAAGTCGACTTTTTTTCCTAAAAACAACAATTTTTTTCAAAAAAATGAAACAACACTTGCACTCCATACAGGTATTTTTCGGCTTTAACTGGCCATCCCGAAAGAATAAAAATATTTAAAAATCTTTTCTCAATTCCAATTTTTTTGTAGCCATCAACGAACCCATACTATGCCCAAAAATTACAGTATTTTCTGAACTAACTCCATATTGCGACAAATGTTCCAAAAACATATCCACATCACTATAAACATTTTTTATTCCTTTTTTCCCAAAATCACCGATTTCACTATCTTTCAAATCTCCATGACCTCGAATCTCCATAACATAAACATTATACCCATTCGCCGCTAAAAACTCTCCAAATTCCTCGTATCTCGTAACTGGTTCTGTCATTCCATGAAATATAATCACATTATTTTTCGCATCAGCTCTTTTCGATTCAAAAAGTAAATACGGTATTTGTAAACCATCGAAACTCTCAAAATACTTTTTTTCCATTTCATTCCCTTCCCTAAATTACTTATTTCTTAAATACATTATATCACATTTCTCTACTTTTTTTCTTGTATTTTTACAATTTTCAAAGCTAAGTTTCTAGGAATAAATCTTCCAAAGAAAACCGCAATTTTATTCAATTTTCCAGGAATAATAATGCTTTTTCCCATGAGAAAAAAATCTCTATAAGCTATTTCTGCAACTTTTTTTGCACTCATTGTCTTCATTTTATTAAATATACCGCTTACCTCTTCCATTTTTTTCAAATTCAGTCATCGTCGGACCAGGACACAATGTCGCTATTCTCACATTTGAACCCTCTCATTTCTTCACGAATCCCTTCAGTAAAAGTCAAAACAAACGATTTACTAGCATAATACGTCGCCATCAACGGTCCACCAGGCTGAAACGATGCAACTGATGCCACATTCAAAATCCCTCCCTCATTCCTTTCCTTCATTTTTCGTAAAAAAATCCACGTAAGCTCAACAAGTGCTTTCACATTTACATCTATCAATTTCAAATTCTTCTCAAATTCCTCATTCGATAAATCCGAAAACTTCCCAAAAATACCCACTCCAGCATTGTTAACAAGAACATCAACTCGAATATCCTTTTCCTCCAAAAAATCAACCAATCTTTGAATACTTTCACTTCTAGCCAAATCCAAGACCAACCCATTAATCAAAATTCCAGAATTTATATCCTCAAGAATTTCTTTTTTTAATTCATCCAATCGATTCTCTCTTCTTCCAACTAACACCAAATTAAAACCGTTTCTCGCATATACTTTTTGCCAATTCTCGACCTATTCCACTACTTGCCCCCGTTATCAGCACTGTTTTCATAAATTTCACCTCAATCTAACTTTATTATTATAGCAAAAATTTCCCCAAAAATTGTAATATTTACAAATTTTTTTCATAATCTAAATCAATATATTTTTATTAATCTTTATCTATAAAAAAATAAACTTTTTTTATTAATAATTATCTAAATCAAATATATTTTTGATAATAAAAAGCAATATTAATCATAACATTATTTTTTTAATACTCAAATGTTTTTTCATTAATCATAAAAAAATATAATTTCAATTTCAACAATTTACAAATTTACTTTTTCCAAATAAACTCCCATTAAATATCTTCGAGAATTATCCCTGTATTCATTTTTCCAGCTCTTCAACAACTTCAAATCCCAAATTTCTATATAATCTTTGAGCCCTTTCATTGTCTACTTCCACCGTTAATTCGATATTTTTTTAATTCCCAATTTTTCCAAATTCTCCAACACAAATTTTAACAATTTTTGTAGCATATTTTTTTCCCTTGAAACTCTGGAACAGTAAAAAAACTCCATAAATATAGGCTTTATCACGATTAAAACTACTCAAAACTTCCACCACAGAAACAATTTTTTTCATTCTGATTTTCATCTTGAATCAATGTCGCATATATCTTCCCATACTTTGCAAACGGCTTAACATTCCAATTCCCAATAGACGCATCTCCAAACACTTTATTCTCATGTTCAACTATATCAAATAAGATTTTCTCATCCTTTTTAGCATGTAATTCTCGCATAATAACTTTTTCTTCCATTTCACCACTCCTAATAATTTTCCTATAAAACCTTTCCTAATAATAAACTTCTGCTAAATACAATCCCTCTGACTGGTGCCAAAAATCTTTTTGTCCATCAACATCGTGATTCTTCAATTTTTTTCTTCAATATAATTCCTATCTTTTTTTCCAAAAATAAACCGCCAAACTCGATCCAATCATTATTCTAACCATCGTTTTCAAAAAAGAACTTCCACAAATCTCAATAATTATCCTATTTCCTTCTTCCTTGAAACATTTCACAGAAAATACTTCTCTCACAGGATTTTTTTTCACTTTATCTTTTTTTCATAAAACTACTAAAAATCATGTTTCCCCACAAAAATTTCCATAATTTCCTGTAATTTATCCGTTTGCACATCATCCTTAATCTTTGTCACACAATGCGTCTCAAATGGCGTTATCACTCTCTCAGACTTCATCACATAAACATATTTTCTACTCTTTCGCATCATATCTCGAATTAAAAATTCTCATCCACCTCTTCAATCACCAAAACTTTTACTTCCCCATACAAAGCTTTATTTATCTGTCTTTCAACCGCCTCCAACGGAATATTCTCATCAATAAAAAAATTAGAAACTTGTCCAAGTGCATGAACGCCTTTATCTGTCCGTCCCGATGAAATCATATTTACTTCTTGCGAAAAAAACCGTTTTCAAAACCTTCTCTATTTCTCCTTGTACCGTTTTTTCATTTACCTGTCTCTGAAATCCAAAAACTTGCTTCCATCATACTGATAAATCATTTTCACATTTCTCTTTTTCAAATTTTCACCCTCAATTCCACTCCATTCTTTGAATAATCATAATTATATATTTTTTTCTAACTTTTTATTCTTTATTTTTTTATTATTTTAATTTTTTTACAACTCTAAAAATAAAATAAATTCATCATTCCTCTGCATCATTTCTTAAAAAAACGAAATAAAAAAATTTTATTTTTATTAATAAACTTTAAAAAAATTTTTTTATTGATTTATTAACAAATAATGTGATATACTAATGGTGGATAAATAATTTAACTTTTTTTCTTCATAATCTTCCTAAAAAGACTTTGATTTTCAAAGTCTTTTTTTCATTTATGTTTATATATGTTCACAAAATTATTTTTTTATTATATTTTTAAACTATATTCAATCTAAGTCATAATCTTTTTTTCTCATATAATAAAAAAATATTAAATTAAAAATAGAGCCTCTTATGCCCTTTTTCTTAACAAAAATATTCAAATGGTAGCGAAAGGTGGGACCTCGAACCCACATGTACAAAGACGCTAGATCCTAAGTCTAGTGCGTATACCAATTTCGCCACTCTCGCATTCACCTAATTACTAAAATGGTGAGCCATACTGGGATCGAACCAGTGACACCTTGATTAAAAGTCAAGTGCTCTACCGACTGAGCTAATGGCTCATATTATGGGGTGATCGACGGGACTTGAACCCGCGACAACCAGTGCCACAAACTGGCGCTCTACCAACTGAACTACGATCACCATAAATATGCAATTTATTTAATTTTAAATACCTAAAAATAAAAATGGAGCGGGAGACGAGGGTCGAACTCGCGACATTCAGCTTGGAAGGCTGACGCTCTACCAACTGAGCTACTCCCGCATTTTTATAGATGGTCGGTGTAGCAGGATTTGAACCTGCGACCCCCTGCTCCCAAGGCAGGTGCGCTACCGAGCTGCGCTATACACCGTATTATATTTTTTTATCCTCATCGGACAAGAAATATAATACCATACTTTCAAAAAAATTGTCAACTACTTTTTTTCATTTTTTTAGATTTTTTTCTAAAAAAACAACTTCAAAGACTTATTTTATCAATGTTTTAATTATTTGATTTTTTTGAAATTATTTTTTTGAAAAATTATTTTTGTTCCAAAAAAATTCTATCCCCTGCATCTCCTAAACCTGGATAAATATACGCCTTTTTCCGTCAATCCTTTATCAATAGAAGTAATATATAAATCAACATCGGGATGTTTTTTTAGCTACATTTTTCTATTCCTTCTGGTGCTCCGATTATACATAACATTGTTATATTTTTACTCCAATTTTTTTAAATAATCAATTGTATAAATCATTGAACCTCCTGTTGCAAGCATTGGATCTAAGACGAATACTTGACTTTCAGTTATATTTGAAGGCATTTTTTTGCATAATAATAAGTTGGTTTTAGGGTTTCTTCATTTCTGTAAACTCCTAAATGTCCTATTTTTCGCATTTGGAAGTAATTGCATAATTCCATCAACCATTCCAAGTCCTGCTCTCAATATTGGAACTAATGTAATTGGATCCTCTAGGATTTTGGCTTTCGTCGCTTGAATTGGAGTTTCTATTTCAATTTCTTTTTAATTTTAAGCCTTTTTGTAGCTTCGTATACCATCAATCCTGCTACTTCATTCAAAAATCTCTCTAAAATGTTTCGTATCTGTATTTTTTTATCCCTTAAATTAGTTAATTTATGTTCAATTAAAGGATGTTTTAATTCGTAAACTGCCATTTTCATCACTCCTATATTTTATTTTTTTATGTACCAAACTCTATTATAATTAAAACACAAACATTTTTTTGTTAATCAATAAATTTATAAATTTCCATTACTTCTAGTATACCTCATTTTTTTGATAAAATTTTATATTTTTATTTTTCTATTTCTAAATATAATTATTTAGTTATTTATAAACAAAAAAACAGAGCAAACTATTTTAAATAGAAACTCTGTTAATATTAATTTTACTAACATTACAATTATGCAATTTTTAGTTTTATTTTTGATAATTTATCGAATTATAAATTATATTTTTTTCTTAAATTTATCAACTCTTCCTGTTTCATCAACAAATTTAGATTTTCCAGTATAGAATGGGTGTGAAGTTGAACTTGTTGCAACTTTAATTACAGGATATTCTTTTTCCTTCAAAAGTAGTAGTTTCTTTTTGAACCTTTTGTTGATTTACCTAAGAATTTTTTCTCCGTTACTTGTATCTTCGAATACAACAAAAATCGTATTTTTGGATGTAAATCTTTTTTTCATTATTGGCTCCTTTTCCTTGCTATAATTATTAAATTATATTATTTAATTTCTAACATTTATACTAATCATATCATATTTTTAGTATGTTTTTTTCAAGAAGATTTTTAAAATAGCCTTTAAAATGAAGAAGTGAAATTTTTTTAAAAGCACAAGGCACCCGTGAACTTAATCATGAATGAGTTGTGCTTTTTTTCTTAAAAGGCCCAATTTCCTTTTTCTAAATACAGGAATTTTTCGTTCCATCTTCCAAAAATTCCGTCAATATCCATTTCAGCATCACCAATCATAAAATCAACATGTGAAATTGATTGATTAATATGAGCTTTTATTAATTCTTCTTCTGTCATTTTTTTGTTCCATTTTTTTACATTAGTCGGGTATGCAGCACCTAATGCTAAGTGGTTTGAGGCATTTTCGTCAAATAATGTTTGATAATAAAGAAGTCTCGAATTTGAAATAGGCGAATCATTTGGCACAAGAGCAACTTCTCCTATTCTTTTTCGAACCTTCATCAGTGTCAAGTAACTGTTTCAAAAATGTCATAACCTTCTTCTGCTTCAAAATCTACAACTTTTTCCAGCTTTAAAAGTCAATTTGAATTTGTCAATAATGTTTCCTTGATACGAAAGTGGTTTTTTTATTAGAAACATAACCATCTACACGATCTCGGTCTCCAGCTGTAAACACTTCCTCTGTCGGCATATTAGGCAAGAAATCAGCTCCTTTCGCATTAACACTTCCAGCTGCCACCCAAATATGATTTTTAGGAAGCCCAACTGTCAAATCAGTTCCTTTAGAAGTATAGTGAAGTGCCACGAAATTTTTGCTATTCAAAAATTCAGCTTTTTTTCATTCAAATTCTTTCTATGTTCTTCCCAAGCCTTAACTGGATCATCTTTATCAACTCTTACAGTTTTTCAATATTGCATCAAGCAATTTTTTTCCTGTGCAACATCGGTATCTGTTTCGTCTGGGAATACAACTTTTGCCCAATCTGCTGAAGGATAACTTGCAATCGTCCATGAATTTACATCTGTCATAATACATGTTCTGTAATGTTTGTAGGCTTCTCCCGCATTTTTTGCCAATGCTCCTAATTTTTCTGGATCAATTCCTGCAAATAAATTTGGAGAACTACTTAAAAATGTGGATAAACACTACATTATTATCAAGATAATCATTTCTCTCGTCAATCGCCCATTGAGGAATGTGAGAATAATCTTCTTTCGACTGGTATTCAGCATGAAGTCTCGACAATTTATCATCTGTCAATTTAACATGAACATCACTCGCTCCCTCTTTATAAGCTAATTCCGTAACTTTATAAACCAATGGCAACGCATCAGTCGTACAATTTACCCAAACTTTCTGTCCTTTTTGAACATTTGCTCCAATTTTTTTACAATTACTTCTGCATATTTATTTAATTTTTTTCTTCAAAGTTGTTCATTTTCTAGTTCCTTTCAATATTTTTTTAAATAAATTAATTTTTTTAAATCCATTTGGATTTTTTTCTTTTTGCCAATTCCAAGAATCACGACACATATCTTCAATTGTATATTTTTGCTTCCCAATTCAATAATTTTTTTAGCTTTTTGAAGCATCTGCATAACAGACTGCAATATCTCCAGCTCTTCTGCCATCAATTACATAAGGAATTTCTTTTTCCAACAGCTTTTTTTCAAAATTACTTAAAAATTTCAAGAACGCTGTAACCTTTTTTTCGCTTCCTAAATTTATCGCATCAAAAACCAAGATTTTTCATTATTAAATAAATAATTTAATGTCGCTGAATGTCCTCGTCGCCAAATCATTCACATGAATGAAATCTCTTATGCAAGTTCCATCTGGAGTATCATAATCATTTCCAAAAATATGCAATTTTTCCAATTTTCCAACTGCAACTTGAGTTATGTAAGGTGAAAGGTTGTTTGGAATTCCATTTGGATCTTCTCCAATTCTTCCGCTTTCATGAGCACCTAATGGATTGAAATATCTAAGAGCAATTATATTCCAAGTATTGTCAGATTTTGCCAAATCCATTAAAATATGTTCGATTATTACTTTTGTACGCCCATAAGGATTTGTAACTTCTCCCATCGGATCAGTTTCCACAAAAGGAATTTTTTCAGAAACACCGTAAACAGTAGCTGACGAACTAAATACGATATTTTTTTACATTAAATTCTTTCATTACTTCAAGTAAAGTAACCATTCCAAATAAATTGTTATCATAATACATTAGTGGTTTTTTTCAACTGATTCTCCAACTGCTTTTTGATCCAGCAAAATTAATTACTGCATCAATTTTTATTTTTCTTGAAATATTTTTTTCTTAACCCTTCTTTATTTCTAACGTCTAATTCATAATATTTTTATTTTTTTCCCCGACAATTCTTCCAAAATACCAATTACTTTTTTGTAGAATTACTAAAGTTATCCACAATTATTGGTGTAAACCCTTTTTTTAATAAATCCAAAACTGTGTGTGAACCTATATACCCTGCTCCACCAGGTACTAAAATTGTTTTTACTCATTCGTATTACTCTCCTTCTTTCTAACTTTCTTTACTATTTTTTTCAATTTCATCATCTTCCATAAACCCAGTAAGTCTTTCAATGATTTTTCCCATTTTTTTCAAAAATCATCATAGCTGGTAAACTTTTAATTTTTAAGTTCTGAAGCTAATTCACTTTCTTCATCAACATTTATTCTGGCTATTCTATAATCTACACGTTCAGATAAATTATTCAATACTTTTTTTCTAGCATTTTACAAGGTCCGCACCAATTTGCTGAAAAAGTCGACTAAAAATTAATCCTTTCCCGAATTTTTGCTCCCTTTCAAAAATCTTTCCGTGTAAAATTAACCACTTTTACTCATTTTTTTCCACCTCTATATTTTTAATTTACGATTTATTATAGCAAGTTTAAAAATTTTTTTCTTCAATCATTTTTTTATTTAAAAACTTCTCCAGCTTCCTTGTACCACAACACCAAATCAAGCTCGTCCATTTTTATTCCAGAATATTCCGAGTACTTTTTCATCGCCTCTTCAATTTCATAATATTTCTTTTCTGTCAATGTTTTTTTGGAATTTCCTCAATAACATTCAATCTTTGCAAATTTCGTAAAATATGTCTATCTAAAATCGCAATTTCCTCACCAAATCCTAAATTTCTCAAAACGTGATTTGCCTCTTTTTAGTCCCATTCCTTTAACATTTTTTTCAAAATCCACTTTCTCTTTTCAAAAGTATTACCTTTTGCTTTTCCAAGATTTTTTCAGTCGCAATTTTTCCATCTTCTGTCATCAAATCCTAAATTCCACCAAATATCGTGACTTATTATTCTTAAACCTCACAATATTCAAATATTCTACAATTTCTTCTGCTGAACCTTCATAAAAGCAAATTATTTTTCCACCAAAGTCGTTATCGCCTGCCAAGCATTTTTTTCGCCTTTGATTGTGGTGTTAAAATACAAAATGCCATTTCTGCAAAAATCTCTTTCTCTGTACCTTTCCAAGCCTTTTTTTATATCCCGAAATCGCCTTTGAAATATCCTTTTTTTATTTTTTTCTATAAATCCCTAAAATTTCCTCATTCAATTCTTTATTTATTTTTACTCTCAAATTCTTGATTTTTCCAAGTTTTTGATTTTTTTAAATTTTTTTATCTCCCATCAAAAAAATTCTCCAATCCCATGATCTTTAAATATATTATAACACTTTTTAAAGTTCATATCCTATTTTTTTCTATAATTTAATGCCTCCAATAAATGTTCCATTTCAATATTTTTTTGAATTTTTCCAGATCAGCAATTGTTCGTGAAACCTTTAAAAATCTTATCATGCATTCTCGCCGATAACTTCATTTTTTTCAATCGCATTTTCAAAAAAATTTGTTGAGTATCCTTATCAATTTTACAATATTTCACAATTTGCCTTTTTACTCATATTCGCATTTAACAATTCTGTTTTTAAATCGTTTTTTTCTGAATTTTTCCGAGCCTTTTTCCACTCTTTTTCTTTATTTCCTCAGAACTTTCTGACTCTTCCTTTGAAAAAAATCTCTTCTTTTTTTAATCTCCTCATCTCCACATACAAATCCATTCTATCTAAAAAAATGGTCCCGAAAAATTTCTTCTCATACCTTTTTTTATTTCTCGCAAACTATCAATACAAAGTGGATCATCACTAAAGTATCCGCTTGGAGTGGGATTTGAAGCTGCAACAGTTATATTTTTTACAGGATAAACAACGGATACTGCCGCTCGAGAAATTGTTACTTTCCCATCTTCCAAAGGTTGCCGCAACGATTCCAAAAGTTTTTACTCGCAAATTCTGCCAATTCGTCCATGAAAAACTCCATTCAATGCCAAAGTAATCTCGCCAACCCTCGACAAGCCCCCAACCAAAAGAAACTTGTAGAAGAATGATGTGGATTCCTAAACGGTCTTTTTAGAAATAATCGGATTTTTCCTCACTCAATAGTCCCGAAACACTGTAAATTTTTTTGTCGTTTCAATAATTTCCTCATTCGACATATCTGGTAAAATTGTTACTAATCTTTTTAGCTAACATTGACTTCCCAGAGCCAGGATCCCCAATCAAAAAAATATTGTGTCCTCCAGTCACGAGCAATTTCCATCGCCCTTTTTAGCTAAAAAAACTGCCCTTTTCACATCAGAAAAAAATCTAACTTTTCCTCAAATTCTTCATTTCTCTCAATCTCTTCATTTTTTTCTGAACCGCACTAATCTCACGTTTTGTTTTTCCACATAATCTTCAATTTCAATCTCTTCATTCAATATTTTTCAACGTCTCAACCACTGATTTTTACTGGAATTACATCAATTCCTTCAATCAACCTCGCCTCATTATAATTCTCAAATGGAACAATCACTCCCTTTAAAATTATTTTTCTTTCGCCAAAAATTGTCGCATTAATGACACCTTTAACTGATTTTACCTCTCCGTTCAAAGAAATCTCCCCAATTATCAAATATTTCTTCAAATTCTCGATATTACCAATCATCCCCAAATTTGCAACTATTCCCACACAAATGCTTAAATCAAAATGACTCCCTTTTTTTCTTAATATTCGCTGGTGATAAATTCACCAACACCCTTTTTATCGGAAAAATCAACTCCAATATTTTTTTAAAACAGCTTCTAATCCGCTCCTTACTCTCTGAAATTGCCAAATCTCCCATTCCTACAATATTAAACACTGGCAATCCATTAGACAAATCAACCTCAACCTCAACAATATACGATTCAACGCCTAAATAACTATAACTAAAAAAACACTTATAGCCATAACCCCTCCTATTTTTTTAATGTTTTTTTAATAGTATCATTTTTAAGAATTTTTTTCAATTATTTTATTTTTCTAAAAATTAAAAAAAGGCATCTTTTTAAAAATGCCTTTTTTGGAGAGAAAAATCAATTTGTGAAAATTGATTATTTTTAGTTATATATATAATATATCTAAAATCGTATTTATAAATCGTCTTTTAAATAGACTCGTTTTAATTACAACTCTTTTTGAATTTCTTCTACCCAAGCGTCAATTCTTTCATCAGTTAAATCAGGTTGATTAATTTCATCTACAACTAATCCTAAAAATTTACCATCTACAACGGCTCTTGATTCAGAAAAATTCATATCCTTCTGTACTTGTTTGTCCGATTATTGTAGCTCCTGTTTTTTTGATTTCATCATTTATAATTCCTAATGCATCAATAAAAAGTATCAGCGAATGTTCCTTGGTCTCCTGTTCCAAAGTATCCTACTTTTTTTCCCTTTTTAAGTCAAGGTTTGATAATTCGTCTAAAACTGTTTGCCAGTCATCTTGCAAATCTCCAAATCCCCAAGTTGATGCTCCTAAAAAGTAACACATCATAATCATTTAATTTATCTTCGTTTCCATCGATATTAAATATATCTGCTCCATCAATTTTTATCTGCTATTCTATGAGCTATATCTTCTGTTACTCCTGTTGTTGTTCCATAAAAAAATTCCTACTTTTGACATATTATCAATCCTCCAGTTATTTATTTAAGAAGTTTTACAATCTTTAATTAATTATGACTAAATATACCATATTTTTACTTTGATTGTCAAATTTTTTTCATTCATTTTTTTATTACATTTTTCTCTTTTTTTGATCTATAAATTCTATATCCACCGTCAATTGTTACTGTTTCACAATTTCCAAAAATTTCTTCTAATTTTTTGCGTACTTTTTAGCACCATGTTTTTTGTTTGTATCACACAGTAAAATTCTCCATTTTTCATTCAAATGCTCATAAGCCTGTGCATATATTTTTAAAAATTGTTTCTTTTCCAGCTCTAATCGGTGGATTTGAAAGCACCACATCAAAATTTTTCTTTAATTTCATCAAACGCAAATGACTTCATAACTTCAAAATTTTTTTCGCATGATATTTTTTCCAAATTTTCTTTCGTCAACTCTAAAAGCTCTCTCGTTAACATCTGATGACACAAGTGTTATTCCCTTGTAAAATGTCTTCATCACAACAGAAACTACTCCATATCCACAGCCAATATCCAACACTTTAAATTCAGATTTTCCTTCAAATTTTTGAATTTTTTTATTCAATTTTATAAATGTTTTTTTAACATCAAATCTGTTCCAAAAATCCACTTTTAGCTTTTAGAAAAAAACACCGTTGTCTGTCGTCAACTCAAATTTTTCCCCTTCAATCGTATATTTTATCAGTCTTTTTTTGTGATTTTATCTCGTGATTTTTCTGAAAAAAATAATGATTCATTTTTTTCATCTCCTTCCTTTTTAAAAAAATTTATTTTTTTATAAAAAAATTTTTTTATTCTTATTTTTCTTAATGAAACTTTATCACAAAACAATACTCTTTTTCAACTTTTTTTCTTGAAAAACAAGTATTAAATTAAAAAAATTATCTATCTGTATATACAAATATTTGTTGAAATATTATTTTTTTGTTATATAATGAACATAAGAAAAAAATTTGGGAGGTCCTAAAATGAAAAAAACTTATTAAAATTGAAGGAATGAAATGTGATAATTGTCTGCTAAAGTTGAAAATGCTTTATACGGTTTAATAGAAACTGAAGGAGTAGATGTTGACTTAAATGACAAAAAGTGCTAAAAGTTTATTTGAGTAACGATGTTGATGACAAAGTTTTTGACTAATTTAATTAATGCTTCTGGTCACTTTAATGTAACTGATATTAAAGAAATTGATGAGGCTTAATTGATTTTTATGTGAATAAATTTTTGATATTGATTTTACTAAGCATTTATGTTATACTCAATTTGTAAGAAATTACAAGAACAAAAAAATAGTTAACATAATAATCACGCCTAATAAGAGAGAAATTGATAGGGGCTGTCTCAAAATGGTTAAAATTTTTGAGTTCAGCTTCTTTTTCTGAAAAAGAAAAAAACCGAGATAAAATCTCGGCAAAATGGTATAATTGAATTATGACAAAAAAACAATAACCATTCAACTAATTCTACTACATTTTTTTCCAAATTATCAATTGTTTTTTTGCCTATGGATATTGGAGTGAATATCTCTGAATCATCGCCTGTTAGAGTAATTAGCAAATTATTGGAGGGATTAGACTATCAAGCATACTCTAAAAAAATAAAGGGCGTAAGCATAAAATTGAAGCTGATAAATAAATTAATCGAATTAAATGAAATTGATTTGGAAAATGTATTTATTGATGGTACGAAAATTGAAGCCAATGCAAAATAAATATACATTTGTATGGAAGAAGGCAGTTAACAAATTTTATGAAAAATTAAAAAAATTAAGGTAAATGATTTCTGGCATTCATTTAATGAAAATAACAATACTGAATTTAACGATATCTATGAAATAGAAAAGCATCTGGAAAAAGAAATCTTAGATAAGAATATTGAATTTGTTTATGGAAAGGGAGTCCGTAAAACTCAATAGCAGAGAGATTACGAAACTGTAACTTCATACATAGCAAAAGGAAAAATGAGTATAGTATGCATCTTAAAATTTGTGGTAATAGAAACAGTTACTCTAAAACAGATAAGGATGCAACGTTTATGAGAATGAAGGAAGACTACATGAAAAAAACGGTCAGCTGAAACCGGCATATAATTTACAGATAGGCGTGAATTCTGAATATATTGTGGGTCTGGATTTGTTTCCCAATCCTACAGATGTAAGAACGCTTATTCCATTTTTTTGTCAGTATTGGAAAGTAAAAACTTAAAATTTAGAAATATTGTTGCAGATGCAGGATATGAAAGTGAAGAGAACTATGAATATCTTTTTTTAATAATAATTATACTCCATATATAAAAGCCATAGAATTATAAAAAGCAGAAAATTCAAAAATTTAAACAGGATATTTCTAAGGTGGAAAAATATGTCATTTAATGAGGAAACTGATACATACACATGTGCAAATAATCAGAAACTTGAATTCAAATATACTTTAAAACAAAAAAATAGAAGTGGATACATATCAGAAAAGAAAGTATATGAATGTAACAATTGTGAGGGATGTCCTTTTGCATTAAAAATGTAAAAAAATACATCTCATAACAAAAAAACTTTATGTAGCAGATAATTTTTTTAAGATTTAGAAAACAGTCACAGGAAAATATAGCAACAGAAAAAGGAATAATGCTTAGAATGAACAGAAGTATTCAGTGTAGAAGGGGCATTTGGAGTGTTAAAACAGAACATGAACTTTAAACGCTTTAAATACCGTGAAATATCTAAAACTAAAGTTGAAGTTTTACTATTTGCTATTGGATATGATTTAAGAAAAATATGTTCAAAAAGTGCAAGGACGTGAAGGCATGAAACTTCATAAATTAGCTATTAACTAAGTTTTTAAGAGAATAAGGTTCTCTAATTTTTTAGTGCAATTTTTCTTTGATTTAGAAAAAAATTCTAATCAGAGAACTGCAAAAAATTAGAGAGTTTTTCATTTGGACAAAAAAAAGAAGCTGAACTCAAAATTTTAACCATTTTGAGACAGCCCCTTTTTATAATATTAAAATCTCCCTCATAAGTAGGAAATGATTTTTCTAAAATGGGTTTTTAAAAATTTTTACAAGAAATTTGTTGAAATATTCGGGATTTATGCAATCTTTAAAATTATTTTTCCTGTATATTTTTTTCTTCTAAAAATCTTTGTATAAAGATTTAGATATTTAAAAAGAGTAGTGACGAATATTGTTGCATCAAAAAAAGATATCGTGAGATATAAATAAAATAGTAGATGAAACTCTGTATATTTCTCCTGTTCATAAAAAAATTTATAAAAAAACAATATTAGGAGAATGAAAAGAGAAAAATTTTTAGATAAAGTATTAGAAATAAATAAGAATTTAAAAAAACTCAAAAGAAGGTTCACGAAAGAGAACAATAATGTTGCTTTTTCAAAAAAAGTGATGTGATATATTACAATCCCAATATCGAAGAGCTCTAAACCTGGAAATTAAAAAAATTAGGAAATATTCAACAAAAATATATGAACATCTCTTTTTTATATTTTTTTAAAAATTGCTCAAATGAAAAAGTTCTGTTTTTTTAAATTGACATAACTTAATTTAAGGGTATAATGTTATTGTAAACTACTAATAAGAGGGAGAATTAATAAAATGGGAAAAAAATAGTTTTTTTAGATACAAATGTTTTTGTTGGAAATAATTTTTTTCTTTTTTTGAATAAACCATTGACTAAATTAAAAATATGTAGAAAATAATGTTGTTATTATGTTAGAAAATGAAATAACAAAAAGAAATTTATAAGCATATGTATAAAAAAAGTAAAAAAATTATAGTAGATGGTTATAACAAAATTTGTGAAAAATCCTATAATTGAACGCGACGAATTGAATGAAAAAGAGATTGAAAAAATACAAAGAAAAAAATTAGAAAAAAACTTTTTATTAATTCTATAGAATTACCTTTAGATATTGATATAGAAGAAATAATAGATCAACACTTTAATTTAATTCCTCCTTTTGAAAAGGAAAAGAAAATGAGTTTAAGGATGCTTTTTGTAATTCAATTATTAAAAATACAAGAAAGAAAGTAAAGAAGAAATTTTTTTATAGTAACAAATGATAAAGGATTTCAAAAAGCATTTGATAATGTAGAAGGTTTTTTTATCTTTAATGGCATATCTAAACTTATAGATAAAATAGAAATAGAAATGTTAGAAAAATGAAAAATATATTATTGAAAGTGTAAAAAAATGGAGAATTTGATGATAAAGTAAAAGATTTTTATATTAGAAAATATAAATTTTGATAGATATAGTGATTCAAGCGATTCGACAATTGAAGATATAGAATTAGAAAGATTTTTGTTATGAGTTAATAGAAGTACTTGAAAACGACAGTATAAAAAAAGCTTTGATTTTTAATTTTAAAGCTAAGATTAAAAATAATATTTTGTTATTTGGATGAAGATACTTCATATTTTGATAGAGAAGACGGAGAATATTTGTTTTCAAATTATATTACGACAAGAGAAACACATGATGTAGAGCTTTCTTTAGTTATTAATTGCGAAAACAGAAGATATAAAAACAAAAGACATGGAAGAAGAGTTTTATTTAGACGAGTATATAGAAATAGATAAAGAAAAAAACAGACAAAAGTATCTATTTGGATGAAGACTCTTTTGTTGAAAAGGGAAGTCATAAATAATACGTATAATGATTTTTTTAAAAATTATAAAAAGTATTAATTTTAGGAAAGTGTATAAAAATTGGAAATAAATAAAGAAATATGATATAATAAATTGAAATACACAAACTTAATGATAAATGATTTTGTTAAAGTTGATAAATCGAGATTTAATGATGCTATAAAAGCATATTTTTTTATGGAAAGAATTGAATGGAATTATAAAAAAATAGTCATAGCAGAGGGGTAAATTTCCCAGAAACAATATCAGAAACTCTCTGTTGTGCCGCTGACTGGATTTGTATTGAATAAAGCTTTTTGGCGGTGATGCATACGATACAGAAAAATAACAAAATAATAGAAATAAAAGCAAGTTCAAATTGGGATAAAGATACCACATCTTTCTCACCTTCCGAAAAAAATTTGATAAATTGTATTTTTTTACGATTAGATCAAAGAGAAGACGAATTATATATTTATGATGTAGGAATTGATTCTACTGATTTGAAATCAATGAAAGTCAATAAAAAAACGAAACATTACAACAACAACAAGAACAAGGGAGAAGACCAAGATTTAGTATTATAAAAAAATTTAATAGAAGTTAACAACATACTTCCTATTTTTAAAAATAAATCTTAGAACAAAAAAATAATTCAATTGTAGCAAAGAAAAGAAAGGAGGAAGTGTATTTCCACTTCCTCCAAAAAAAGTCATGACGTCTTTTGCAAAAATGAAAAGGAGAAAAAAATGATAAAAATGGTAAGTCTTTTTTCGGGAGTAGGGGGAATAGACTTGGGATTTGAACAAACTGGTAAATTTGAAACTATTCTTGCGAATGAAATAGATGATAAAGCATCTTTTAACATATCAAAAGTAATTTCAATAATAAATTGATTGTAGAGGATATAAGAAATTTGAAAAAGATTTTTCCTAAATATGACGTTTTTGTTATCTGGATTTCCATGCACTTCTTTTTAGTATAGCGGGTTATCGAAAAAGGGTTTGAAGATGAAAATACAGGAGATTTATTTTTTTGAAACATTGAGAATCATAGTGGCAACTAAACCTACAGTCGTTTTTTTAGAAAATGTAAAAAAATTTAGTAGGACATGACAATGGAAAAAAACTTTTTAGGATAATATACGAAGCTCTAAAAAAGTAATGGTTATAACATAAAAATATCAAGTCTTGAATGCCAAAGAATACGGAAATGTTCCTCAAAAATAGAGAAAGAATATACATTGTAGGTTTTAAAAATAAAAAGATTATAGGAAATTCGAATTCTCCCAAACCAATAGAATTAACAAAAAGATAGGAAATTTTTATATCATTTAATAAAAAAAGTTGATAAAAAAATATTACTATACAGAAGAAAAATATAATTTTTTTATAATATATTAGAAGAAAATATGAATTCAATGGACACAATTTATCAATGGAGAAGAAAATATGTTAGAGAAAATAAAAAGTAATGTATCTCCAACTTTAACTGCAAATATGGGAACAGGAGGACATAATGTACCATTAATCAAAACTAAACACGGAATACGAAAAATTGACTCCTAGAGAGTGCTTTAATCTTCAAGGGTATCCTGATAATTTCAAATTTCCTAACATTGCAGATTCTCATCTATATAAACAAGCAGGTAATTCTGTAGTTGTCCCAGTAATACAAAAGAATAGCAGATAAAATATATGAGGCAATAAAGTAAAAATAATATAATTGAGGGCTGTCTCAAAATGGTTAAAATTTTTGAGACAGTCCCTTTTTCAAATTTTATCATTCCATTTCATTATCGTAATTTTCAACTAGCTCATCAACATCATTAAAAAAATATTTTTTTATAAGGCACAAAAAGGTCTTTTTAATACAAGAACTGTTACACCACATTCCTTACATGCTTCCACTTTTTTTCTGCTTCACCGCCTGTTGCTCCACTTTCCTTCGTAATTAAATAATCGATTTTTGTAGCTTTTTCAGTGTAGCGATATTCATTATTTTGTCAACTGGTCCTTGAATTGCGATTATTTTTCGATGGTAAATATCCTAATTCTTCTGCCTTTTTGAATCGAAGCAGTCGTTGGTAAAAATTCTAACATAAAGATTATTTTTTTCTCTGACATTTCTTTTTATTTCGCCTAAATTGTTAGAACCCATTGTACTTAAGATATTTTTCCCTTCAAATTGTCGCACATAATCATTAATTTCTTCAAGCGTATCAAATTTCACAACATTTTCTGTGCCATAATCCAACATTTTTTTCGCTCAAATCTAACATATTTCACACCCAATTCTTCCGTCACTTTTTATAACAGAATTACTCACATTTATAGCATATGGATGACTCGCATCAATAATCAACGAAATATTTTTTTATCTTTTTATCAGCTCTTTTCATCTGTTCTTCATTCAATTTTTTTCCGAAATTGCTCGAATATTTTTTTGTTTTTATCTAAAGTATATTTTTTTCAATAATTCTCCACCATATGCAGTTGCTGTACTCACAATAATGTTATCCTCTTTCTTCTCTTCCACTAATTTTTGCAAAATATCTCGCGAATCTTTTCGTTCCTCCAACAATCCAAATCATCTTCCCTCCTTATATATTACCTTTCCGTTATGTATTTTCTAATTCTCTTGATTTTTCCCTATTTCTCAATTTCAAAATATTTCCCCATCTTCATACCCAAAGATTTTTATACTCTCCATTTCCAATTAATTTTTCTTTCATCTAAATCATGTGCCTCAACATTTTGAATATAATTAAAAAAATAATTCCAATACTGTTCCATGAGTTACAACCAAAATATTTCCTTCTTTATTTTTCTGAGACAATTTGATTTAATCCCTTCAAAAAAATCTATCCAATCCATCTTTTTAATTCTTCTCCGCCAATAGTTTTAGCATCATATTTTTTTACATCATAAAAAAATAATTATGATATTGCTCTGGATATTTTTTTCAATTTCAGCAAAAGTTTGTCCTTGCCACTCACCAAAAATAAATTTCATTTAATTCGTATAATTTATTCAATTCTAATTTATCTTCTCTTTCAATTTGGTTCTTATTATGCTCCAAAAATGATTTCCGCCGTACCAATTGTTCTCCCAACTTGACTTGTGTAAACCTTACTGAAAAACCACATTTTTCAATTCTTCAGCTGTTTCTCTAACTTTCTCTATTCCTGCTTCTGTTAAAGGAGAATTCAATTGTCCTTGGAATTTTTTTCTAAAACATTCCACTCTGTTTGTCCATGTCTTACAATGTATAACTTCAACTTATTACCTTCCTTCTTTAATTTTTAGATATTTAATTCTGGATATTTTTCTTACATTTTTTTGTAATTTGGCAGAAGCCTCAATAATTGGAAACATCGTTACTGCTCCTGTCCCTTCACCTAATTTCATTTTTCATGAATAGTGATGGCTCTAAATTTAGCTCTCTCATTATATATTTCATTCCAGGTTCTTCGCTTAAATGTGAAGCAATCATATAATCTCTGGAATTTTTTTACAAATTTTTGAAAGCAATTAAAGGTCGCTACTGCTGAAATGAAACCGTCTATTACGACAGGAACTTGATTTTTTTGCACATCCTAAAAAAATATTCCAGCTATTCCAGCTATGTCTAATCCTCCAACTTTTGCTAAAACATCAATCGCATCTTTTTCATTGATATCATTATTTTTGAATTGCTTTTTCTAATCACATTTTTTTATGCTCCAAAGTTTTATCATCAATTCCACTTCCATACCCAACGATATCATCTAACGAAAAAAATCAGTAAATACCTTTTAAAATCGCACTACTTGTTGTCGTATTCCTGATTCCCATTTCTCCAGTTGCAAACAAATTATAGCCTTCTTTGACAAATTTATCTACCATTTCTATTCCAACTTCAATTGCTTTTTACTGCTGTTTCATAAGTCATTGCTGGACCATTCACAATATTTTTCAGTTCCATTTTTCCATCAATTTTTTTGTCAATAATTCCAAATAAATCAATCTCATTTTTTTGTATCTGTTGTTTCATCAATTCCTAAATCTACAACTTTTACATCACTGTCAAATACTTTTTGATAACGCATTTATCGAAGATTTTTTTGTTCAACATCGCTTCAACTACATATTGAGTTATTACTCTTTTTCGATTTACTAACACCTTCTCGCTCAACACCGTTATCCATCGCCATCACTAGCACTAATTTTTTTCATAGGAAAATAATTTTCTCGCATTCCTTCCAATCTTATTGCCAATTCTTCCATTTTTTTCCTAGTCCATTAGGCGTTTTTCAATATCGAATTTAATTCCTTTGATTTTCATTCTTTCTTCACTCGCTGGAACTATTTTTATCAATTACTTCTTTCAAAAATTCTCATAAAAATTCGACCCTTCTATTTTTTTATTTTTTTAATTTTTTTGAAAAACTTTTTTCTAATGCAGAAAAATATTTGTTATAATCTTCATCTGAATGAATGTAAGAAATAAAATGTGCTTCATATTTTTGAAGGCGGAACAATTATTCCATTTTTCCAACATTACATCAAAATAAATGCTGTAAAAAAATCATCACTAGTTTTTTATTGCATCTTCTAAATTTTCCACTTTTTTTCTTTCGAGAAAAAAATCGTAAATAAACTATTTGCATAATTTATAGACGCTGGAACATCATATTTTTTTCAATTAATTTCTCAACTTTTTCCATAATTTCCTTCGTTCTTTTTTCCAGTGCTTCATAAATTTTTGGATTTTTCTTTCAAAATAGAAATTGTTTTTATTCCTCTTTGCTACAGAAACTGGATTTCCAGAAAGCGTTCCTGCGTGATAAACATTCCCAACTGGTGAAATCAGATTCATAATTTCTTCTTTTCCCACCGAAACCTCCAACAGGATATCCTCCACCAATTATTTTTCCCTAAAATCGTCAAATCTGGCGTAATTCCATAAAGTTTTTTTGAGCTCCACCAAGCGTAACTCTAAACCCTGTTATTACCTCATCAAAAATCAAAACAACATTTTTCTTTAGCTGTCAATTCTCGCAATTGTTGCAAAAATTCTTTTTCAGTCTCTATTAATCCCATATTTGCTGGAATTGGCTCAACAATTACACACGCCACATCTTTTTCATTTGCCAAAATTTCTTTTTATTTTCTCAATATCTCCAAAAGGTGCTGTTATCGTATCTTGTGTTACGCTTTTCGTAATTCCATTGCTATCTTGATGCTCAAAAGTTAACAATCCAGACCCTGCTTTTTACCAACAACGAATCCGAATGACCATGATAACATCCTTCAAATTTTATAATTTTTATTTTTTTCCAGTATAAGCTCTAGCTACTCTAACAGTCGCCATTGCCGCTTCTGTCCCCAGATGTTGTCAATCTCAATTTTTTTATAGATGGAAAACATTCTTTCACAAGTTCTGCCAAAATAACTTCCTTTTTTTAGTCGGTAATCCAAACGAAGTCCCATTTTCAATTTCTTCTTTAACAACTTCCAAAACTTCGGGATAATTATGTCCCAAAATCATTGGTCCCCAAGAACCAATCATATCCAAATATTCGTTACTATCTTCATCATATAATTTGCTTCCATTCGCACTTTTTATAAATATCGGATAATCTTTTTTTCACTGATTGAAAGGCTCTTACAGGACTGTTTACTCCTCCTGGAATCGATTTTTTTGCTTCTTCAAATAAAACTTTTAGAATTATTTGTATTCATTACCTTTCTCCTTCCTATTTTAATAATTTAATTTTTTGTTAAAATCTGCTATTTCCCTTTACTTTCTTTTAATCAAATCATCTGCACGATCACATTCTACTGCATATTGTTCCATTCTAGATTGGTAAAAATTTGCCCATCTTTTTTTACTTTCATTCAAATGAAGTTCATTGTGATCATAACTTTTTTTATATCTTTTATCAAAATTTCACTATATTTCGGCAAATATCCTAATAAAAGCCACACAATGACCCTTGTAAGTATTTGGATCTTCTTGTTCACCTTTTTCCTGTATTTTTGCGAAAGTTCTCTTATTTTTTTCATCTGTATATTTCGCCTTAACTCGAGCAATCAATCCCTCTAATTTTTGCGACATCTACAGGCTGATTATCTGTTATTTTTTTCATTAAGACTCGCATATTCTTCCAAAGCATCTTTCGTATCTAGCTCAATCTGTTTGTAAACTGTTTTTCTCCTTTTTCACTACACCCCATTATAGCCAAAGCTAAAACACCTATTATCATTATTTTTTTATCATTTCTTCACTTCCATTCATTTCAGTTTTCAAATTTAAACAAAAATTATTTAATTTCTAGTATACATCACTTTTTTTCTAGTTTTTCAATTATATTTATCGTATTAATTAATTATCAATCTTTCCTAAAATGAATTTACTTTTTATTTTTTTGTGAGTAAATTTACTCATTCCAATCATTAACAAAATTACGCTTCCAACTGCCATTTGAACAAATAAATTGTTGAAAATTTTTTTGTGCTATCTACAATGTATCCAAAAAAACACTGGTATAATTCCACCAATTATATATCCAAAAAGCTTGGACAACACTGGTTACTACACTCGCTTCGTTTGCAGTTTTTTTGCATATTTTTAGTGGTAAAATCATCGCAATTGGGAAAGATCCTCCCAATCCAATCGACATTAACATTATGAAAAACAATTGTTGAAAAAAATATTTACAGGCATTACAAGTGGAATGATACACCCAATCACTAAACAAAGTGAACTTGTAATCGTCCATTTTCTAATACTTCCAATTTTATGCATAACCAAAGGTATCACAAATCCAAAAAAAGCATTTGAGTCGCAACAAATACAGTCAATAACATAATTACGACTTTTTATCAACATTTTTTTATTCTCTAAAAATGGAACTAGCAAGTTGATATTCCATAAAAAAATACCCGATTGAACAGAAAAGAAAAATTATCATTTTTCCAAATATTAAAATCATTTAAAAACAATTTTTTTCTCGATTTTTCCTCTTCGATAATTGAATGTTCTTCTTTTTGGAGAAAATATTTGCCAAATCACAGCGAGCAATTATCGTCAAAATCCCCCAAATTCCCAATCCAAATTTCCAATTAACCGAAATTGTTATAGCTTTTTGTAAAACTCGAAACGATTAAAGAACCAACTCCCATCGCAAATGAATAAACTCCAACTAAAATGCTCGAATACTCTGAAAATTCCTCTTTTATAAATCCCGACAACAACGGTCCAATTATCGCAATTGCAAATCCTATACAAAATGTTGTAATTAGCAAAAATACATATCCTGTCACAAATAATCTTCCAATCGTACTAATTCCCAACAATATTAATAACCATAAAATACTTTTTTTGTCTACCAAATTTTGCTTGTACTTTTGCTTACTAAAAAAAGCAAATATTCCCATACAAACTACAGGAATTCCAACCAAAAGACTCACTTGAAAATTTGATAATCTCAAAGATTCCCGAATAATCGTCTGAATTGGCGGAACACTTGATATTCCAAGCCTTAAATTAAATGCTACTAAAAAAATTAATATCACATAATTAAAATTAAATTTTTTTCATTTTTTTCTCCTCTCAATTTTTTTATTTTTTTCATTTTATTCCGTTATTCAATAAAAAAAACTCATATTATCATAAAAAAAGGTTGCAAAAAAATAGAAAAACAATTTTTTACAACCTCGTTTTTACAAAAATTATTTATTCAAATCGTAACACACTTTTTATTTTTATTAAACAGTTTCAAGTGCTTTTTGATCTCTTACTAATTTTTGCTAAAATTCCATTTAAGAATTCTTTCGTATCATTATAAGAATATTTTTTTGCAATTTCTATTGCTTCATTAATTGCTATTTCATATCCTACTTTTTTTAATAATGATTTCATAAAAAGAAAATTTTAATAATACTTTTTCTAGCGTTCCAAGTCTTTCATAAGTCCATCCATCCAAAGTATCTTTTATTCTTTGAATTAAAAACATCCTCATTTTCAATGATTCCATTTATATATTCTTCAAAAAAAACTCAATTTGGTCTTCTTTTTGATTTTTTTCTTCTTCAATGACTTCTTTTTATTCTTTTTGTATGTCATTATCTATTAATTCTCTTTCAAAAAGAAGTTTAAATATTTCTTCTCTAATTTGTCTTCTCGTCATTAAAAATCCCTTTCTAACCAACATGAACTTTCAACTACTCCTAGCACCATACTACTAAAATAATGGATTAAGCTTCATCTGTCTTTTGTTCAACATCAGTAACAGCTGTTTCTTGCGGAGCAGTTTCAACTATTTTTTTCTCAACAATTGTTTCAGACAAAACTTTTTTTCAATTTCACTTTACTTTTCTTAACTGTAATTCCTGTTGCATTCATTACATGCTCAGTTAATTTATCTTGAATTGCTGATAGTTTATCATTTAAATTATCCACATTATATGTATCCACAACCGCTTCAATAACAACTGCTTTCCCTTTAGGAAACGATTTCACCTTAGAATTTTTTTTATTATTTCTTGACTAGACAAAAATTCTTTTTGTAACTTCATTAATTGTTTTTAATAGTTACTTCTATTTCTCCGCTTTTTATTTTTTTAACTTTTCTATTTTTGCGAATATTTTTGTTAATTTATTAATATAAGATAACAAAAAAATATTATTAAATAAATTAACGCTACTAATCCTATTAAAACTTTAACATTCGTATTATTCATATCAATGGCATTATCCATCGTTGCCAAATAATCCGTTCTAAACAATAAATCTGATACACTTGAAAAAAAACTAATCCAATGAAACCTACTACTACAGACAATCTAGCTAAAAAGCCTAATAATGCTATCATTGCTCCTCCTCTTTATTATTCTGCTGTTTCAGTTATTGCTGGTGTTTCTTCAACTGGTTTTTCTTCTTTTACAACTTTTTTTGAATAAATACGTTTACTTCTTGAACTTTCAATCCTGTAATTTCAGTAATTGCTTTTTACTACTTTATTTTTGAATTTCTCCTGCTAATGCTGGTAATTGGTGTCCTAATTTAGCTACAATATACAAATCGATTGTACATTCAGTTTCTCCAACTTCTACTTCAATTCCTTTTTCCACCGAAGATACATTTTTGGAAAAAAATTTAACTATTTCGTTTTTAGCGTTTCCTCCTACTAAACTAGCTACTCCATCGATTTCTGAGATTACTGATTCTGCAATTGTTGCTACTACTTCTTGTGATATACTTACATTTCCTAATTCATTCATTTTTCTATTCCTCCCTAATATTTAATATCTTCTTTTTGTTGACACAAAAAGAAGCAAAAAGACTTTCACTAAATTTTTTTATAAATATAAATAACAATTTATAAATAATAAATTAAAAAAACTATTCAATAAATCCTATTTCAAAACTTCTTTAAAAATAAGTTTCTATGAAATTCGTATAGAATTTACCTTCTTTGAATGCTTCGTTTTTCAAGAACTTTCAAGTGGAATGGGATTGTTGTGTCCACTCCTTCTATCTTAAATTCTTTCAATGCTCTTTTTCATTCTTGCAATGGCTTCTTCTCTATTTTTACCTTTTACAATTAATTTTTGCAATCATTGAATCGTAATAAGGTGGTATTTCGTAATTTTGATATGAATGAGAGTCCACTCTAACTCCGATTCCACACGATGGAATGTATTTTTTTCTAAAATTCCAGAAGATGGTAAGAATCCATTTTCTGAATCTTCAGCATTTATTCTACATTCGATTACATGCCCTCTTATTTCGATATCCTTTTTGAGTAAAACTTAATTTTTCTCCTCTTTGCAACTCTAATTTGTTCTTTAACTAAGTCAACTCCTGTGATTTCTTCACTTATTGTATGTTCTACTTGAATACAGTGTTCATTTCCATAAAGTAGAAGTTCATGCTTTTATCAACTAAAAAAATTCCAATGTTCCAACACTGTCGTATCCAATTCCTTTTTGCTAATTTTTGCGACAAATTTACCCATTTTTTTCACGAGTTTTTTTGCGTCAATTCCTGGCGATGGAGTTTCTTCAACTAATTTTTTTGATTTCTTCTTTGGATTGAGCAATCTCTTTCTCCAAGATGTACAACATTTCCAAATTTATCTCCAATCACTTGAATTTCAACGTGTCTTGGCTCTTCAACATATTTTTTTCAATATATACGTCGGGATTCCCAAAAATTTGCTTTTTGCTTCATTTTGTGCAACAACATAATTTTCAGCTAGTTCTTTTTTTCGTCATGAGCAATTCTCATTCCTTTTCCACCACCACCGGCAGTAGCTTTTATCATTACTGGATAAGTTATCCATTTTGCAACTTTTTGGCTTCTTCAACGTTTGGCACAATTCCATCAGATCCTTTTTGTTATCGGTACTTTGTGCTTAATTGCTGTTTCTCTAGCTGTTGCTTTATCTCCCATCATATTGATTAATTCTGGTTTTTGGTCCTATAAACACGATATTATTTTGCGTACAAATTTTTTGCAAAAAGATGCATTTTTCTGACAAAAATCCGTATCCTGGGTGAATCGCTTCCAGCTCCTGTAATTTGTGCGACTGAAATAATATTTGGTATTTTTAAATACGATTCTGAACTACTTGCTGGTCCAATACAAATTGCTTCATCAGCCAAAGCCACATGTAACGAATCTGCATCTGCTTCTGAATAAACCGCAACTGTCGAAAATTCCTAATTCTCTAGTCGCTCTTATTATTCTAACCGCAATTTCTCCTCTATTTGCTATTAATATTTTTTTAAACATCAGCCCTCCTAATTTTTACTTCAAAAAAATAAAATTATATTTCAATTACAAACAATGGTTTTGCAAAAATCAACTCTTGCTTGGTCAGAAACTAAAAATTTCTTTAATTACACCTTTAACTGTAGATTTTACATCTGTATCTATTCCAATTGTACTTATTTTTCGCTAAAACTGTTCCTTTTTTTCAACCGCTGTCCCTTTTTTTCAATTCTTCCTAATTTTTATTCTACCCACATTTTGTGATTTTTATTATTTCTTCTTTAGGTTTAACTTCTACAACTTTTTTTCTCAACTTTACTCTGTTCTACCTGTTTTACTGGCACTTGTTTATTTTTCTTCTAAATTTGTCAATGTTAGTTTCACTTTTTCCGTATCTTACTTTCAATTCAGTCAACTCTTCTTTTTTTCAAAAACCTTCATTAACTCTTGAATATCTTTAAGTTCCATTTTCCTCCTCCTATGAGTTACAAAAATCCGTTTTTCTCAATTTTATCACATCAAGAAAAATTTTTTTCAATCTTAAGTAATTCTTATTTTTGTCTATTCCTATCAATTTTATTAATTTTTTAACTCAATTTCTTCCAAATTAATATTTTTTTCTATACTTAATTTTTCTTTTTTCCCATTTTCTATTTTCACAAAATATAGCTCATGCCCTATTTTTTCCTCTAGAATTCTCATTATTTTTATCCATTTTTTTAAATTGTCACTTTTTTTCTTGCGATTGATTTTTCTTCAATTAAAAATATACAATTTAAAATTTCTATTTTCACCCAAATGATTAATATCGACAATATTTCTCAAAACCAAATTTTTTTAGTTCCATAACTTTCAGCGACAACTCCTTGAACTATAACAATTTTTATCTTCCACAATATCAATTTTAAAATTTTTCAGTCTCACGTGGATAACTCACTACATTTATTATACCACTAAAATCCTCTAAAACAAACCTTAACATTTCTTCATTATTTTTATTCGAAATCTTTCTATTTCTTGAATACTTCCAATTAATTGCATTTTTCTTTCCTACAATCGTATTTGCCAATTCAGAATTTTTCGTTGTGCTTAATTATCGAAATTATATCTTTTTCTTATCGAGTGGATGCCCTGTCAAATATACTCCCAAGCATTCTTTTTCTAGCCGATATTTTTTTCTGATCGCTATTCTTTTTCGCCGTCGTTTCCAAAAAAACAAATTCCTTCTCTTCATCTTGTATCTTGTTTCCAAACAACATTCCCTCAATGTCATCTTTTCTACGATATTCCTTCTCGCTCCATTCTATTGCCTTTCCAAGAGACTCCAGTTTTTTTGCTCTCTGCTCCCTTTCAAATCATCCAATGCGCTCGAATTAATTAATATTTCAATTTGTTTTTTTGTTAATAATTGATTTTTTTGTCATTTTTAAAGCGTCTTTTTAATGTAACGATTTCCATTTCTTTTTCTCGCTTCAATTAATTTTCGTAATTTGTATATAAAAACTTGATATTCTGTAAAATTCTTGCCTTCCTTCTCTCTAAGTCTCACAATTTCTTCTACAGTTCCATCTCCAAGCCCTTTTATCGCCAACAATCCATATCTAATCGCATTATTTTTCCACAGAAAAATCAGGGTTTTTGAATAATTTATTGATGGTTGTAAAACTTTTTATTCCTTTTTTTCCCTTGCTTCATAGAAAAAAATTCTGAAAATCTGTCTAAATTATACGATTCTGTCGTCATTATCGTCGCAAAAAAATTCTAATTCATAATTTGCTTTTGAAATATGCTGTCCAATAAACAATTAATGCATAAGTCGCTGAATGTGATTTATTAAAACCGTATCCACCAAATTTTTCCACCAAATCATAAATTTCATTTTGCCTTTTTCTCAGAAACACCTTTTTTTCCATCGATTTTTTTCACAAATTTTTTTCTCGATTTTTTTCTGCATAATTTCTGGAATTTTTTTCCCAATCGCACGTCGCAACTCATCTGCCTCACCCTAGTGTATAATCAGCCATTTCACTCACAATTTTTCATAATTTGTTCTTGATACAAAAATAACTCCGTATGTTTCTTCCAATATTCCTTCAAAGATTCGTGCGGATATTTTTATCTCGCTAGTATGATTTTTTTCGTCGCAATAAAGTCATCAACCATTCCACTTCGCAAAGGTCCCGGACGATACAAAGCCAATAACGCAATAATATCTTCAAATTTTTCAATTTTCATTTTTACGCATTAAATTCCGTATTCCAGCCGATTCGCACTGAAAGACTCCCCATTGTATCTGCCTTTTGTCATTAATTCATACGCTTTTTTTGATTATCCAACGGAATTTCAGATAACTTCAATTTTAAATTTCGTGTTTTTTTCAATATTTTCAACTGTTTTTTTCGCAAAATTGTCAAGTTTTTTCAAGCCTAGAAAAATCCATTTTTAAAATTCCTAAATCTTCCACTTCTTTCATTTGATATTGAGTTGAAACAATCGAAGTTTTACCATCAGAATATGTTGGAATTTCCTCATTTAAAACATCTTTAGAAATAACAACTCCAGTCGCATGAACAGACGCATGTCTTGCTCTACCTTCTAATTTTTATCGAATAATCAATCAACATTTTCACTTCTTCGTCTTTCGCATAAGACTCTCTCAATTCTCGTACAGATTTCAAAGCCTCCTGCAATTCTGCATTAAAAAGGTATCAATTTCGCAATTTTATCAACTTTTTTTCGCTTGAATTCCTAAAACTCTACCAACATCACGTATCGCAGCTCTAGCTTTTTAACGTTCCAAACGTAATAATATGCGCAACATAATCCTCTCCGTATTTTTTTCAAGACATATTCAATAACTTGCTCTCTTTGCTCTTGATCAAAATCCACATCAATATCGGGCATCGAAATTCTCTCTGGATTCAAAAATCTCTCAAAAAAATCAAATTATACTGCAAAGGATCAATTTCTGTGATATCAAGTGCATATGCAACCAAACTTCCTGCCGCTGAACCTCTTCCAGGCCCAACATAAATCCCATTTTTCTTTAGAATATTTAATAAAATCCCAAACGATTATAAAATATCCGTTATACCCCATTTTATCAATAATTTCCAACTCGTATTCTATTCTCTCAACAACATTTTTCAAAGCCATTTTCTTTTCAATTTCTCTTTTATATCATCTTCTCGAATCGCATCAAGCCCTTCTATTTCCTGCTTCAAATACTTTTTTTGCCAATCCTTTAAAAAAACAATTTTTCCGAATGTACTCTCGTTCACTAACTCCACTTGGTAAATTATATTTTTGGAAATTTAAACTCATTAAATTCAAAAATCAACATTACATTCTTCAGCAATTTCATTCGTAAATTGAACTCCTTTTTGTAAAAATCTTCGTGAAAAATCTTTAAAAATCTCTTTCCAGCTCTTCGTAAGATTTTAGATACAAATCAGAATATTCATTCTCATTGGTATTTTTATTGTTTTTCGTCAGATATTTTTTTACCTTCTTTTTATAGAATTCACTATTTTTCTTAAAAATCGCATCTTCTGAATTTGGATAATAAATATCATTTGAAATCACATATTTTAAGTTAAATTTCTCAACAATTTCAAGCAATTTAAAATTACATTTCAAAAATTTTTTCATGCCAGAAAAATCAACGATAAAATTTTTCTCCAAAATCTTCTGAAAATTTCTTTATCAATGTTTCTGCTTCAGAATAGTTTTTTTGAGTTATTTGAGCAATTATTTCACTATTTATTCCACACGACAAAATATACAAATCTTCCGAATGTTCTAGCAAATCTCCATATTTTTATCTTATTTCTTCCACGCTGAAAACGACTATACGATTTCGATGACAATTTTGATAAATTTCTATATCCATTTTTTATTTTTTTGGCAAAGCAAAACAAGCGAATAATCATCTATCAAGGTAAATCCCTCGATAAACACTTCCAATCCAATAATCGGCTTTTATCCCAGACTTTTTGCACTTTTTATAAAAACTCTATCGCTCCAAACATAGAAACATCTGTTATCGCAAGCGTATCAATTTCCAGTGTCTTCGCCTTTTTCAATGTATTCCTCGATTTTTCCCGACACCTTCAAGAAGCGAATATTCTGTATGCAATTTCAAATGTGCTATTTTTATTTCCCATTGTGCCACCTATTTTTTTCTCTAATTCTCTATATTATAATTCTTTTATAACCTCATAAATTCCGTCCTCATCATTTGTCAACGTAATTCTATCCTTAGGAAATTCCTTTTTCAATTCATCTGTCGCATTTCCCATCAAATATCCATATTTTACGCTTTTTTTAACATCTCAAGGTCATTCCACTGATCTCCAAACGCCATCGCCTCATCAGCTGAGATCCCATACTGTTTCAACAATTCTCTAACAGCCCTGCCTTTTATTCACACCCTCATTCAAAATTTCCAAATAAGTCGGTTGTGAAAAATACAAAAATACACTCCTTCAAATGATTTTTTTCCAATTCTTCCTTCAATTCCAACAACTTCTCATTTGGAGCTAGCAACAATCCTTTTCGTCGAATTTTTTTCCAATAAAATCATCAAAATTTACCACTTCAAAAAGGCATTCCTGTTTTTCGCAAAGATACATTTCTCCTTCATCGCCATTTCTTTCAAAAATACAATTTATCCTCATTGTACAAATTCAAGTGAATATCCTTTTTCTCTTGCCAACTTTATTATTTTTTTCAACGATTTCTGGCTTAATTGCATTCTCATAAAACAACTTCATCTGTCAACGGATTTACAATTCTTCCACCATTATAAGTAATTACAGGATTTTTTTATCCCAATCAATTCCAAATAACGCTTAGTACCAGAATAGCTTCTTCCTGTTGCAACAAAAATTTTTTTATTCCTTTTTTCTTCTAATTCGTTTAATTTATTTTTTTCAGTTTGTCAGAAACTTTGTGTTCGCTCGTAAGAACCGTTCCATCCATATCCATGAATATTGCTTTGATACTCATAACTCCTCCTTATTCATCTTGATTTCTTTTTTATCATCACAAAAATAACCAAAAAAAACTTTTATTTCAAATTTTTTTATTTACGTTCAATTTCAACAATTTCCTTCAAATTTTTCCACAAAAATAATCAATTTCATCTTTCGTCGTATCTTTTGCAAATACTTACTCTGAATGACGAATTTAACTCGTCTGCTAGCAATCCCATTGCTTTTTAATACGTGAGACGGCTCTTGAGCTCCCGACATACAAGCTGAACCACCACTAATGAAAATCCCTCTCATATCCAGTCCAATTAGCATTGTTTGAATATCACAGCCTTTTTGCAGTTACATTTGTAATTGTTTCTACTCTTTTAGCATTTTCACCATTTATTTTAATGTCTGAAATTTCATCTTTCAGTCGTTTTTTTCCAAATATTCATGAACTTCCTTTTCATGCTTTTTGAATTTCATCAATATTCTTATAAATTTCTTCCAACGCTATTCCTGTTCCTAAAATTCCTTGAACATTTTTCAGTACCTGCTCTTCGGTTTCTCTCTTGTGCACCTCCCGATATAAAAAGTCTATAAAAAAATCAAAAATAAACTTTTTATTATGTTGATTATCACTAATTCAACTTTTCTGTTTCATAAAGTTCTTGCCGAATAAAATTGACAAGTTTGTATAACTCTCCACAGACTTAAATTTCCGCATATCGAACGGTATTTTATACATTGTTATTATAATTTGCTTAAATTAAGACTTGCATTATAGTCTCTATCTATTTCAAGACCACAGCAATCGCATTTATATATTCTATCTTTCAATGTTAAATCTTTTTTATATTTCCACAGTTTGAACATTTTTTTACTGCTCGGAAAAAAATGTATCTGCTAACTATAAATTTAATATTTCTTAATTTACATTTATATTCAATCTGTCTTCTAAATTCATAAAATCCACTTTCAGATATTGCTTTTTGATAATCTTTTTATTTTTTAAGTATATTAGAAAACCCTCAAATACTCAATAACTATTTTTACTTGGCTTGGTTTTTACCAAATGCGAAGTTGCTTGATGTATATGATTATTTCTGATATTTTTTTGTCTTCTAAACAATCGCCTAAGCTGTTTTTAAAACTTTAATTCTATTAAAACTATTTTTTTAAACACTTTGTAAGTTTTTCTTTGGTATCTTTTTTTATTTTTCTTGTAAAGTTTTTTTCATTGTCAAAAGTCTTATTTATATTTGGTATGATTTCATTTTTGTGATGTTACTACAAAATGCTTTTATTCCTAAATCAATTCCAAGTGTAAAATCATTTAACTGCTCTTTTTATACACTCTGTTTCAATAGAAAATGTTAGATACCAATATTTATTGTCATATACAATATACGGATTATAATATTGTTTGGCTTCGTGTAGTGGTTCGCTAGTTCTTATTTCTCCCTAATTTTTTTCAGCTTTAAATCCTAAATTTGTTTTTTCAAGCTCTCATAATTCACATAGAAACGGTCATTCTTGAATTTCTTTTTAAATTTAGGTTTTTCCTCTTAACTTTTTGAAATAATCGGAGTATGCTTTCCCACAGTTTTTTTATTGCCTGTTTAGGGATATTAGCACTAACTTCTTTTTAACCAGCTGTAATTTTTCTTGCTTTTTTTAACCCCGTAACATATTTTTCGCACATCACTTTCCTTAATAAACTTTTTGGGAACTATTATTTAAACTAATCATTAGATTATAAGAAAATCTTGCAACTCCTGCACATTTTCTAAATAATATTTCTAGTTCGAGAGTTGTTTTTTTATTCTGATTTTTTTACCCTATCAGCATTTTTCTTTTTACGCTCTTTATCAAATTAATTGTTTTTCTTGCTTCTTGCTCCATACAGTCTGTTTGCAAAAAAACAGTTATAATTTGTACTAAATCTTCTGTTAGTTCCTGTTCCTTAGAAATAGTAGAATTATCTACTATTTCTATTTTTAGTATCATTAAGTTTTGCAAATGTATTCAATTAAATCATAGCCAAATCTTATAAGTCTGTCTTTATATAAGACAATTATTCTGTCAACTTCTCCACATTCAACTAAATTTATCATTTTTAAAAGACCTTCTTTTTATAATTTATTCCACTTCCAATATCAGTTATTATTTCAAAAAGAATATCCTTTGCTATAAGCATATTGCTTTTAGATTATCAATTTGTCTATTTAAATCATCTTTTTTTGATTCTTAGTAGACACTCTTGCATATAATATATATCTTTATTTTATTAACATTTTTTTGATATTTCTAAATTTATTTAGTAAATCTTCGGAATAGTATCTGTATCCATTTTCTGTAACATAAGTAGGTTTTTAATTTCCCTTCCTTATCCCAGTTTCTTAGAGTTTGAATACTTACTCCTAAAGATTTTTGCAAATTTTTCCTATACTTAACATCTTTTTATCACTCCTTGATATTAGCATAGCATAACAATATACAAAAAAATCAACATTTTCTTGTTTATTTTATATTTTTATTATAGACTTTTTATGCATTCACCTTGATGCGCAACTATCAAAGCAGTCTTTCCATTGCTGGTAGACTTCTAATATTTTCATATTAGCGTAGACTATTTGTTCAACCTTAAAAAATTAAGGTTGTGAATATTTTTCTTCTGTCATTGATATAAAGCCGTGTCAATATATCTGCTTACAGTTTTACTTTCCTAGTTTTTTTCTAGTTATCTTTTTAAAAAGGGTGGCTCAACCACCTAGTCGTTGAACCTTCATCATAACTTAACTAGCCTTAGATGATTGGTAACTAAACGCCCATTGTAATAGTTAAATACTATGTTATTGATTTTTTTATATTTAGCGTAACCTTAGGGACTATATACATAATTAGATGTCACATCTCAATAACTAATTAAATGTATAGCTTTTTATTTCACCATAGTTCATATTTAGATATTTTTTTCTGCTTTTCGCCACATTCGCACTTGCTGTTTCCAGCTATGCTGTAGTTATCTAAATCTTTAGGGTTTCCTAGTTTTTAAATTCAAGCTATCTCAGTATTGCTACTGAAATAGGGGTTTTTCTATACAATTATTAATATATTTTTTTGTTTTTTTATATACTTTTTAATAACAGTTATCTATCCCAAATTTCCTTCTCAATCTGAATCTTTTTATCTAAAAATGCAAATCCCGATCCTTTTTGGACCATGAAATTTATGAGAAGTCGCTGTTAATGCACCAATTTTTAATTCTTTTTGGATTTATAATTTCTTTTTCCAATCGCCCTCGAACCGCATCTGTATGGAAAAAAATATCCCCTTTTCTTCCAAAATCTCTCAATTTCCTTTATCGGCTGTTTTACACCTGTTTCGTTATTCACGTACATCACAGACACCAAAAGCAGTATTTTTCTCTCAATGAATTTTTTCAACTGCTCAACATTAACCATCCCATTTTTTTATCCACATCAAGATATGTGACTTCGTATCCTTCATTTTCCAATTGCTGAAATGTTTTTCAAAACTGATGAATGCTCAATTTTTGTCGTAATAATATGATTTCCTTTATCTTTGTTTGCATTCAAAATCCCTCTTATCAAAAAGATTATTCCCTTCAGCACCACCAGAAGTAAAAAAATTATCTCTTGCGTATCAACATCCAAAAATTTCTGCAACAATTTTTTTCTCGCTTTTTCAATAATAGCTCTAGATTTTTTTGCCCAATTCTGTGAGTTGAAGATGGATTTCCAAAATCATTTTCATAAGATTTCATCATCGCTTCAATAACTTCTGGCAACATTTTTTCGTAGTCGTCGCATGATCTAAATATACTGTCTTCATTCTACCGTTATTTTTCTCCTTTCTAAGAGGATTCAGTTGCCATTTTCAAAATCAGCTTTTTATTTAAAAAAATTTTTCTACAAAATCCTCTATTGATAAAACTTTTTCATTCATTCCTAATTCTCGTGCCAAATCACTAATATATGGCTGTTTTACCATACTTTTTTTCAAGCGTTTCCAATTCCCCAGAAAATATCTCTTTTGTCGCCATCTGCTATAATTTTTACCATTTGTCATAACTATCACACGCTCAAAAATTATTCACAACAAATTCCATATCATGCGTAATTGTAACAATCGTTTTTCCCTCGCTTTTTGCAATTCATCAATCAAATCATGCAAAATTTTTCATTCCTTTAAAATCTTGCCCTGCAGTCGGTTCATCCATTACAATCACCTCAACATCCATCGCAATCACAGTAGCAATCGTAACAAATTTTTCTCATCGAATATGGCAAATTATACGGATTTTTCCTTTGAAAAATTTTTTTCCAATTTTTGTCAATTTCATTGCATCTTCCACTAATTTTTTTATTTTTTTCATCAGAAAACTTCAATTTTTTTCGCACCAAAAGCAATTTCATCATAAACATTGTTATGAAAAAAATTTGATCCATCGGATTTTTTGAAAAAAACATACCCAACCTTTTTACTCATTTTTTTGCTACGGAATATTTTTTTGTGTTCCACTCATCGACAATTACATCACCACTAGTCGGTTTCAAAAAGTCCATTTAACATTTTTACCAATGTTGTTTTCCCAGCTCCATTTTTGTCCAATAATTGCTACTTTTTTTCTCCTTTTTCAATTTTTAAAAGAAATATAATTAAGTACATTTTTCAGTTCCGCTCGGATATTTAAAACTCAAATTTTTTTACAGTAATAAAACTCATAATTGTCTCTCCCTTAAAAAAATTTTTCTTAAAACAATTATCTTTAATAATTATTCTTGTGATTGCTGGAATGTATATCAAAAAAATCTATATTTATTAACAAATATTCTATCACAGCGTTAATAGCTGTTTTTTTGCATCTAAATCCTTTGGAAATTTATAAATTCCTGTTTTTATTTTTTTATTACTTTATTTTTTTAATAATTCCACTGTCTTTTCCTTAGTTATCGGAATTTCTTCAAACTTTGCTTTTTCCCGCCTTTTTCAAGTTTATAAGCAAGCATCGAATACTGTGTCATTCCAATTCCCTTTTCCAATAAACTTTTTATTATTTAAAAACTTCACTAGCTTTTTCCGCTCAAAATTATTTTTTTCCTTCATCCAAAACTACAATTTTTTTCGGCATATTCTGCAACCAATTCCAATTTATGCTCCACTAAAATTATTGTTTTTCCCTTTTTTTGCCATAATATTTATTATTTTTGAAAATATCCTGCGTTCCTTTTGGATCAAGCTGTGAAGTTGGTTCATCAATTACTAATATTTCGTGGTCCATCACGATTATTGAAGCTAATGCAACACGCTGTTTTTTTGACCTCCAGACATCTCTTGTGGATTTTTTTATCCTTTAAATGCTCTATTTCAAGTAACTTCAATGTTTCATTTACTCTTTTTTTATTATTTTTTTCCTTTTTCAACTGCAAGATTTTTCCAAACCATAAGCGATTTCTTCAAAAACCGTATCTTTTACTCCACTAATTTGTGTAAATGGATTTTTGAAACACAAAACCAATTTTTTTGTCACAAGTTCTTTTGGACTAAAATCTTTCAAATTTTTTTCCATCAACTACAATTTCTCCAGTCACTTCTCCCTTGTAAAAAAATCTGGCACAAATCTTCTAAGAGCATTACAAAGTGTCGTTTTTTTCCACTTCCATTTTTCCCAATAATTGCCCAAAACTCGCCTTTTTCAATCTTCAAATTCAAATTTTTCCAAAACATTCTTATCTTCCAGCGGATATTTATAACTAAAAATTTTTTTATTTCAATACCCATAAAATCCTCCAAGCAATACATAAAAATTAAAAAAATCACAAGTATTATTTTTTTACAATTTTATCATTTTTTTGTCTCTTTTAATTCATTCAATATTGTCCTTTTTTTCTCCTATTGAAAAAAACCTCTCGCTTCTAGTGTAATCGCTCTTTCCTCTGTATTTACAATCGAACCCTAACACAAGCGGAATAAATACAGGTAAAAAGCGCTTTTAAATCTAACGAAAAACATTTCCTTCAGTTTCCACACCTCTTGAACGCTGTGAATCTAAGATTACTCTTGCCTGTTTTCCCATTTCTGGTATCATTTGTAAAGTCAAAAGTAAAATGAACGCTATTTTTAGGATTAATTCCTTTTTTTCCAGTGCAGTTATAAAATCTTTTTGCTGGCGTTATTAAAATAAGTAATGTAATTGGTGTTATAATAGCCCATAATTTTTGATGTTACAGCAATTGCTTTCAATAGACCTTTTTTTGTAAATTACAAAAATCCATATTTTTTTGCAAATACTTCATCTGATACAAATAATAAACTTTGAGCTAAAAAAATATTACTAAAGTCAATAAAAATAAACTTAAAAAAATGCTCTTTTAACATAAATTCCCAATTTTTCCATATAAAAAGGCAAATATTCCACAAATCACAAAAAAAGTAAATATCCATAAATAGTGTAAGGAATGATAAATCCCGATATTATTAGTGTCAAAAACTAAATAAAAACTTTGTCAGCGGATATAAATTTTTAAAAATTATTCATATTTTTCTCCATTTTTTTCCCATTAAATTTTTTTAAAGAGATAAATTCTCTATTTCAAAATACAATTTTTTTATTTTATATAATTTTTCTCCATATTTAAATTTTTATCAAATATCTATCTGACATGCTTTTTGCAATTAAAACAGCAATAATTATTGTCAATGACTTGTCCATAATTTCTGACACAAAAGTTGCTCGCTATTACAGAAAAAAACTTCCCCAAATCCTAATTTTATTAAAGTTGATGCAACAAATCCAGTTCCATCTGGTGTGATTCCTTTATAAACCAAAAGCGTAATTACTGTATTTGCAATAACAGTTGTTATAGTTAGTGCCAATATTAACAATATAATTTTTTTACAACAATATTTTTTTATTTTCAATCTTGTAAGATTTCCAATAACAACAGCAATAAGTATTCCAACTGGTAAAAAAATGCTAAATTTACTGGATTAAATCCACCTGTTGCGATACTTGTAATTACTGCAGTTACCGATCCTACCCATGGTCCTGCAATAAGACTTATAAATACTGTCCCAATAGCATCTAAAAAAATAATGGTAATTTTTAGAGAACTTGCAATAAAAGAACCTGTAAAATTAATAGCTACCGCCACAGGTATTAACAATGTTGACATCAACGAAAAAAATCTTCTTTTTAAACTTTTTCATAACTATTCCTCCTAAATTTGGTTAAACCTAATTTTTTTATAAGTTTTAACCTTAATAATTTTTATTTAAATTCATTATATCACATTATTTACTTTTTTTCTAAAAAAATAAATGAAAAAAATTTCAAAAAAACTACTCTCAATTTTTCATCAAAAGTAGTTTTCGTAAAATATTTTTATTTTTTTCAAATTTTAAGTTTTCAATAAAATCTCGATATACTGTTTAACTAAAGATATCTTTTCTGGACTCAATTTCATTAAATCTTTAATTGTTTCCTCAATATCTTTAACAGGAATCCCGTCTAATATTTCATAAAATAATTCCTCTTTTTAATTCAGCCATATCTTTATCAGTATAGCCTATTATTTTTAAATAATTTAAGATGATCAACCTCCAATATTTTTTTGAGATTTTTTTCAACAGAAGTGGATTAGTCATAGAGTGTTTACCCGCTTCTAAATTAGACAAATAAGCTGGACTTATATTTAATCGTTCTGCCATTTCTCTTAATCCAATTTTTTGTAACCTTTTATTTTTTTATGTAATATCCAAGCGCTTCAACTAGATTTGGATTTGTTTTAATATCTTGACTATCTTGCATTTTACCCTTACTATATAAACTTAAATTATCCTAATTATATAAGACATTCTATTATAGCATATTTCTCGAGAAATTTAAAACTTTATAAAAAAATAAATTTCTTAATCATTTTTTTCTTTTGTCCATAATAAGCATTCGCTCCGTGTTTTTCTCAAGAAATGTTTATCTAATAATTCTTGTTGCATAGAATCAACGTCTTTGTTCACTTGTTCAGTAAATAGTGCCATTTTTGATAATTCTTCAAGCACTACTGAGTTATGAACTGCTTCATGAGCGTCTTTTCCCCCAAGTAAATGGTCCATGACTTTGTACCAAAACTGCTGGAACCATATCGGGATCGATGTTTCTTTTCTTTAAATGTTTCAATTACAACTGTTCCTGTTTCTTTTTCGTATTCTCCTGCAATTTCTTCTGGTGTCATTTTTTCTTGTGCAAGGAATTGGTCCGTAGAAATAGTCTCCGTGAGTAGTTCCGTAAGCTGGAATATCTCTACCTGCTTGAGCCCAAATTACTGCGTTTGTAGAATGTGTGTGAACAACTCCACCGATATTTGGAAATGCTTTATAAAATTCCAAGTGAGTTGGAGTGTCTGATGATGGATTTAAGTCTCCTTCTACTACATTTCCATCCAAATCTACTACAACCATATCTTCTGCTTTCATTGTTTCATAATCAACACCACTTGGTTTAATTACTACTAGCCCTTTTTTTCCCTGTCAATAGCACTAACATTTCCCCAAGTAAATAACACTAATCCATGTTTTGGCAACTCTAAATTTGCTTTTAAACACTTCTTCTTTTTAATTTTTTTCCAACATCTTAAATAAATCCTCCCTCTTTCATTTTTTTCAAGCATCCATTCTTTTCGCCTTTTTTTCACTTCTGCAATCGGATCATCTGATTTTTTTCCGTCCACATTTCAATTAAAAATGGACCTTTATAATTTAATTCTTTCAATTTCGCAAACACTTTTTGGAAAATCAACACATCCTTCACCAAATGGAACTTCCTTGAATTTTTCCAGGGAAAGTATCTGTCACAGCTAATGTATCTTTCAAATGAATACCTGTAATAACTGCTTCTTTCATTCCTAATTCCAATTCGTGTAAAGTGTCATTTTCTGGCCATGCTGTTAAGTTTCCAACATCTGGATATACTTTCAACCAAGGTGAATTAATTGTTTTATCAAATTCCATATATTTCGTAATTGAATTAATAAATGGGTGATCCATTATTTCAATCGACAAAGTTACATTGTAAGAAGTCGCCCATTCAGTAGCCTTTTTTTCAAATTTTTCCACAAAATATTTTTGTTTCAGCACTTCCTGTTTGTCCGTCTGGCTCATAATAAACATCGTATCCTGCCATTTGAATTGTTCTTATTCCCATTTTTATCTGCAAAAAAATTATTGCTTTTTTTCCATTAATTCCATCGCCTTTTTTTACGAGTTTCTGGATTAATACTTCCCATTGGGAATCTTCTGTGTCCACTAAAAACACATTGATGGTATTCTAACGCCTGTATCGATTAACGCTTTATGTATTCTGTTAATTTCATCATCAGACCAATCTAATCTTGCTAATCTTTCATCAGTTTCATCAATAGAAATTTCAACGAAATCGTATCCGCACTCTTTTACTAATTTTATTCTTTCAACCCAGTCAATATCTTTTGGGAGTGCTTTTTCATAAATTCCTAAATTCAATTTATCTAAATTTTTCATAACATCCCTCATTCTCTTTTTTATCATTATCCCCAAATTCTTGCAATTTCATCTTTAAATGCTTGAGCTTCTGCTGCTGGATTTTCTGCTTCTGTAATCCCTCTTCCTGCGATGAAAGTGAATACATCTACACCTTTGAATAATTTCAATGTATCAGTATTTAATCCTCCTGTTACAGAAACTCTGAATCCCATTTCGATTAATTTTTTAACTTTGTTTAAATCTTTTTCTCCCCAAGTTTCTCCTGCCAATAATGCATCTCTACTTTGGTGATAAATTGCTTGACTAATTCCTGCATCTAACCATTGTTGTGCTTGTTCATAAGTCCAATCTCCGTATAATTCAACTTGGATTTCCCCTTTGTCTCCTCTTACTTCTTTTATTGCTTTTAAAGCTGCTTTCATTGTAGGAATTGTTGCACAACAAATACAAGTCATCCAGTCAGCTCCTCTTTCAGCGTTATTTTTAGCAACTGTTCCACCTGCATCAGCACATTTTTGTATCAGCAACTATTGTTTTTTTCTGGAAATAAGTTTCTCAATACTTCTACTAATTCACTTCCCTACTTGTAATAAACAAACTGTTCCAGCTTCAATAACGTCTACTACATCTCCTACTGAAACTGCCGCTTTTTATTGCTCCTTTTTAAATCTGAATGGTCTAATGCTACTTGTAATAATGGTCTTGCCATGATAATTTCCTCCTAAAACATTTGTTTTTTTCTATAAACTTACTATTAATTTTTAAATCATCTATTATTTTTTTATCCGTTATAAATTTAATCAAAAATTTAAGCATTTACAGCATCATCAATAATTTTTATAAATATCTTCTGGTTTTTCTCTGTGCTCTTATTTTTATCGAATACATCTTCATCGTCAAATAACATAACAATTTGTGGAATTGCTTTCTCCATTGTGAACGTCTGCGTTTTTCAGTCGCTAATCCTATTAAAATGTCCACTTCTTGTCCGTCGTCAAAAACTACTGGTTCTTCTAAAGTTATAAAGCTAAATGCGTTTCTATTTACACCTTTTTTCGGTCTTTCGTGTGGCATAGCAAGTCCTGGTGCTAATACATAGAACGGTCCTAATTCTTTTGTTCTTTCGATAATTGCGTCTACATATTCTCTTTTAACCGCTCCACTTTTTAACCAATGGTTTCATACAAATTTCAATAGCTTCTTGCCATGTTTTTTTGCACTTTGTCTTAATGATACTGAATCATTTTCAAGTAATGCTTGTTTCAAAGTCATAATCGTTTCCTCCATCAATCTTTTTAATAATTAGAGTCGCCTCAAATTTATTTAAGACAGCTTCTTCAAATCTTATTTTTACAATTCCTTTTTCTCTTAATTTAGCTTCTAATTCTTTTGCTATCAAGTAAATTTTTGAAGTCCAATTATTTTTTTGTGTTTGGTCCTGCTTTTTAATTCAGTGTACAATATGAGTTGACGCTAATACCAAATCATAATTAGAAAGTCCCGATTTTTGCTTCTCCTAAACTACATGAATTTACATCTGCTTGTATTCCTAATTTTTTTGTAACAATTGACTAACTTTTTAATTTCATAATCATACTTGTTCCCATTCCGCTTCCACACACTGCTAATACTTTCATTTAACTCACTTCTCTTTCTTAAAGTTTTTTTATTTCTTTACGAAATACACCTTATTTTATTCTCTTATCTTATAATTTTTTTATTATTTTTTTAACTTTTTCTTACATTATTTGAATTTTTAATATTCTTCATCTTCCAATTCAACTAATCCTTCAAAAATATGTATCTGCATCTTTTTGCTCTTCTAAATTGTAATTGTGGGATGATTAACATTGTAATAATTACGATTGCATAACCTATATATCCTAAATATTTCATGAATGCACCTTGTACTAACCAAATTGTACTTTGGTCAATATTTCCGTGCCATCCACCCTAAACCTTTCATTTGGAAGATTGAAACGGCTACAGCACCTAACACTACTTGCAAGAATCCCGACAATGCTGATAAAATCAATGCCGCTCTAGCTCCACCACGTTTTTTTCAGCATAAACTGCAATTGTCGCATTATCGAAGAATACTGGAACGAATCCTGTTATAATGAATACTGGTGATTTGAATACCAATAATCCAAAGATTGCTATAAATTGAGCGATTAATCCTGCTAAGAACCCAAATAATACTGCACTTGGAGATCCAAATCCATAAGAAGCCGCACAGTCAACTGCTGGGAATGAACCAGGCAAGATTTTGTTCGAGATTCCTTGGAATGATGTAGTCAATTCAGATACGAACATTCTAACCCCTGTTTTTCAATATTGTTAAGTAAACTGCAAATGATAATGTTGTTGAAATTACGTAAGTTCCAAACCATTCTTTTTTTACCATCAAAATGCACTAACCATAGGGTTAGGAGAAACTCCGTTAGGATTTTTAATAGGACAAATTTGTTTCCCAGCTTCAACTATACATTTTTCCTAATTTTTACTGTGAAGAAATCAGGTCCTAACAATAACATAATCGCACCGAAGAATACAATCATAATCAATCCTGTTGAAATAATATCGTCATGCAATATTGATAACCATTTTGGTAATTTAATATCGTCTAATTTTTTTCTTAGGATTCCCAATTTTTGGAGCTACTTTATCTACAAACCAAATTGCAAACATTTGTTGGTGACCTATTGCAAATCCTGCATTTCCTGTCAATCTTTGAGTAGGTTCAACTGTTAAGTTTGTTGCTACTGACCAGTAAACTCCTGCAAAAACTCCTGCTAATAAAACTGCTAATCCAGGATTAGCTTTTATTTGTTAATACATAGCTTATTACTGCAATCCATAAAGCTGTTGATGCTTGTTGTTGCATAATGTGTCCTGTTATAAATAATGTTCTCAATTTTGTATATTTTCTTAATAAAACTAAAAATAATGTTTTACGATAAATCCAATTAATAATACCATCATTGTATTATCAACTAAATTGTGTTTTTTCAATCCTTCTGTTACTGCTTGTAATCCGAAATATGGATCGATTACCGTCGCATCTAAATTGAATTTTGTTTTTTTAATCTCGCCAAGATAGGTCTAAATGTAACAACTAACCCTCTCTGCACCAACGTTTAATATCATGTATCCAACTGTCCCTTTTTATAAATCCACCGACAGCTTCATATATTTTTTTCCCTAAAAATAAATATCCTACAAATACCAATAACCCAACAAAGAACTGTGGTTTTTGTCAAAAATATTATTGGCAAAAAAATGTTCCTATAGTATAAAAGTATATTCATGTCTTTCTCCTCTCGCTTTATATCTGTTTTTATAAAAACCTTCTAATTATAAAACATCCCTATGATTAGAGTTTCGCTAAATTTATCAGTTAATAGACTAACCATAAGGATTTATTTTTACTTAACTCTTTTTAATTATAATATTGATTTGAATTGAACATTTGGTTCATGTTCGAAACAATCATCGAATCCTCTTGGGTGATGATATTCAATTAAGTTTTTTTATCTTGCGGATAAAACATATTTTTCCACCAACTTCCCAAATGAATGGATGGAATTTATATTGTAATCTGTCTTTTTCTCATTCTCCACAATGCTAAGATTTCATCTGTACTTGCCATGAAGTTTGTCCAAATATCGTGGTGAACTGGAATAATAACATTTGTTCTTAAGCATTCAGCCATTCTTAGTAAATCGACAGAAGTCATTTTTATCAGCTATTCCTACTGGATTTTTCTCCGTAATTGTTTAATGCAACATCGATATCAAATTGTTTTTCCATGTTTTTGCAAAGTTAATTGAATAATGAGAATCTGCTCCGTGATAAATTGTTCCACCTGGAGTTTCAAATACATAGTTTACTGCTTTTCTTCCCATTTCTTCATCTGAAGGACATAATCCGTGTAATTCTCCGCCTTGTTCTTCAGCACCTTCTACAGGCAATGTCACTAAACAAGTTCTATCAAATGAATCTAATGCGTGAATTTTAACGTCTTTCAATTCGATTGTATCTCCTGGTTTAACAGTGATAATTCTATCTTCGGTACTCCCCATTCTTTCCAAAGTCTAGCACAATGCCAAGGTCCTACAAATTTAACATGATTTAATTTAGGATTATTAACTACTGCTGCTGCTACATTTGGATCAATGTGGTCACTGTGATAATGTGATACTAATACATAATCTAACTCATTGATTGCAAATGGATCTAATACCATAGGTTGTGCTCTCAAGTTTGGTTGTAATTTTCTAACTCCAGCCATATTAGCCATTTGGTGTCCTCTTACCATATCTTTAACTTTTTTAGTGTTTTTTCCTCTTCCGCACCACAAGTCCATACAAATGTTTGCTCCACCAGGAGTTTTTAATCCAAAACACCAACGCATCCTAACCACCACATCGCAAAGTTTCCTTCAGGTACAACTTCATTTTCAATTTCTTCATTTAACCAAGTCCCCCATTCTGGGAATGTTGATAAAATCCAACTTTCTCTAGTAATTTCACTCACTTTACTCATAATCGATTCCTCCTAAAAATTGCTTTTAAGTATTATATATTTTTTTGTTTACTATTTGCTAACAATAATTTATACCCCACTTTTTTAAAAAGTCAATACTTTTTTGTGAAAAATTTATTTTTATTTTTTATTACGGTTTTATAGGTATCACAGAATATTGAAAAAAATTTAACTCTTTATATTTTTTTAGTGTTAACAATTAAAAAAACAAATTTATATCATTACAATAATTTATTTGATTTCCAAAAATAAAAGTGGTTAACACCTCTTTTAAAAATTATCAAATATATCAATAAATAATTTAAAAAGATGAATTTAATTTCCCTATAAACAAAAAGAACAGCAACTCACTGTTACCGTTCTTTTTTTCTATGTTTTTTTAACAATTTTTAGAATTAGTAAATCGCTCTAAATCCAATTCCACCTCTAATATTTTTCACCTTTAGTGTCGTATCCAGCATTTACTGTTACTCCAAATCTTGTGTTATCAATTCCAATGTTAAGATCGAATTTACCATTCCCTTTTCTGTTTTTCTTTTTCATTTCTCAAGTTGTACCAATCAGCCGTTGTGTATCTTACTCTTGCTTGATTTAATCTGTTTAATTTTCCAAGTTCATTTTCATATGCTGCTGAAAGTCCTACTGATAATTGAGTTCTTACTGCCAATGGTTGAACATATTTGAATTCTGCTCCAATTTCTGGTTTTACTGAGAAGTAATTGTTTCCTTTTACTTCCAAGTTCATTTCTCCTCTGTCTTCATTTATATCTGTAAATCTTCCATATTCCATTTTTTAAGGCTCCATAAGGTCTCAAATGAGTTCTTTCAGACAATCTGATATCGTAACCTAAGTCAGTTTTGAACGCTGCTCCATAAGTGTAATAATCACCTTTTGATTCAAATGTATCATCTACTACCCAGAATTTACGACGCATATTGTTGATTCCTCCAAACACATCTCCTGCAACTGTCCATCTTAATGAACCGTTATGATCGTTGTATGGCGACATTGTTTTTGAAGATTCCTGCTTTTATCATAGTATCTTGTTCTGTTGATTTTCCTAAATCTTTAAATTTGAATCTATTTGTAACAGCTCCTGCATACCAACTCGAACTATTTCCTAATTTAACAGTTTCATCTTCATGTACGTAAGCTACCCCTGTAAGCATTGCTATCGTAATCAATTACTCCTGCTGTATCAGTATTATACTCGTCTTTTTGACCGAATACTTTTATCTTGTTATTTTTGTTTAGAAGGATTTTCTCCATTCGTCATGTAAATATTTAAACTCTTTATCCAAAGCATTTCCTGTTTCATATATTCTTTGTTGAGTGTTTGAATATTCGTAACCTTTCATTTCGTTTACAGCTTGAGCGAAAATATGAGATTCTCCTTTTCCTAAACTATTCAACTTATTGAAAATTTGTTTTTTTCTCTTGAGTGAATTCCTTCAACTCCGTATCTTTGTTCCAATCCATCCAAGAAATGTTCTGTATCAACATCATTTTTTTACTTGCAAAGTCTGTATACGGAATTTTAACCATATATACTGTTTTTATTGGTGCTGCTACATTTCCTGATTCTACTGGTTGTGCTAACCAAGTTAAACTTGCCGAATTTACATTCAAGTCAACTCCTGTCGATACTACACTTGACAATGCATCATTATATGGTTTTTAAAATATTATCTCCAATTTGGATTGCTTTTGCATTTAAGTATTTAGTAACTTCTGTACCCATGATTAAATCTACATCTGTCAATCCTGATAAATTGCTCAATCCTTGGATTGGTTGTGTGTAATTTATTCTCAAGTATCTACATACATTCCGATGCTTGAAATTTCTGCATTTGAATCAGTGTGATCGTGATCCATTTGTTCTGCTGCTAGATTTAATTTTGTTACTCCTGATAAATCTGTAATCAATACTTCTGGTGCTTGTGGCGAAGCGATATTTGTATCAACTTTTGTAGGTGCTACATCTACACCATCTATTGAGATCGAAACTGCACTTGGCAATGATGCAGGTGGAACTTTTACTGATGCTTTCCCAACTGTTTTTCTATCTGTAGCAGTTCCTTCTACGTATGGTCTTGTTGAAATATTTCCAGTTCCGTGTTCTTCATAAGGTACATATTTTTGAACTTGTTTCATCTCCTCTAAACGCATACACTCCAATATTTTTAGCACCTTGAATATTAATTGTTCCGTAGTTTTTAATTACTCCACCATTTGTTACAACTACCCCTTTGATTCCTTTTCCATTCGCAGTCGGTGTTGTTTGAATAGTTCCGTAGTTTTTCTCCAATCGCATGTCTATCAATATACATTCCAGTTGTATTATTACCACTCAAGTTAATAGTTCCTCTGTTAATTGCTTTTGAACCAGTTCCAACAGCATACATTCCCACACTGTTATCATCTGAAACATTGATAGTTCCAATATTTTCAATTGTTCCAATATTTGATTCAACTTTTGTAGCTTCGTCATAATATCCAGTTGCCATACCAATTCCGTATTCTTTGTTTGTTACATTACTTGGACCAACTGTAATTGTTCCATGGTTTCTACCCATTCCTTGTGTTGAGTAAACTCCTATATTTCCAACTCCCCGAACTTAAGTTAATATCTCCATAGTTTTCTGAATCTTGTGAAGAATAAATACCGTATCCATTATTCTTATCCATTACAATATTTGAATGATTGATAATTTTTCCACCTAAACTTTGTGGTGCTGCTGAATAAACATAAACTGATTTTTTTCTCCAACATGAACATCATTTGGTGTTGGATTTATTGTCAAGTCTGTCTTAGCATTTTGTAGCTGTTATCAAATATCCAAACGAATCTGTATCTCCTACTTTCATATCAACAGCTGACGTTACTGTTGTTGGTTGTGGATTTTTACTATCATCTGCAATGTAAACTCCTACTGAATTATTATTTGCAACTGTAACTTTTTCCTGAATTAAGATTTACAGTAGGTCCTGTTGAATAAATTCCAACTCCATCGTCTGCAACGTTAATTTCTCCACCATTCATATTTACTTTTTTACCATAAATACCATAAGAAGATTGCCCAACGTTGATTTTTCCTGTATTTGTAATAGTTGAATCTTGATCGTCAATGTACATTCCAATTGATTCATTTCCAGCAGAAGTTGCTACAACATTAATTTCTCCATTATTTGTTAAGTCAGAATCTTTTTGTTCCATACATACCAACTGATTTTTGTTCCATTTACATAAATTTTACCAGTCGTATCATTTGTAACTGTACCGTTATCTGCTCCCATTCCTACTGCACTATTGTTTCCATTCATTGTAATAGTACCTCTATTTACAGCAACAAGATCAGATTTAGCTCTATTGTATGTAGCTGTTACACTAGAGTCCTTACTATTATTTTTTACGAACATTCCAACTGCACCGTCATTATCCATTGTAATTGTACCTGTCGCCGAATTTTCAATATTAATTTTTACCAAAATCAGCTTTTATTTGTAGCACTTGCAAAAATAAGGTTCAGTAGTTGGATCTACAGCTAAACCTGTAGCATGATCTATTCTATATGAAAGTCCCAAAATTCCTATTGATTTATTACCACCAACATTTACTGCTCCATCATTTACAATATTTGTATTATTTGTTCCATATATTCCAATTGCTTTTGTCATTAGGTCCATTTACTGTTCCTTTTTCAACATTTATTGTTCCACCATTATAGTTATTAATTTGACCATAATCTACATAAAGTCCAATTCCACCTTGTCCACTATCTGTTCTATCAACAACAATATCACCTTTATTTCCAATTTTTGTTGTTGAATTATTAGTAGAGTTTGCACTTCCAGTTACTGCAAGACCTACAGGAAGGCTAGTTCCAGTCGCTTGTGACTGTGCTGTATTCAATTCTGCTTTCACTGAAGCACCTGTTTCAACATTTACTCTTGAATTTTGGTACAAGAATCTTTTCGAGAATACTTCACTGTCTGAATCTGTTGTACTATCTGCTTTATCAACAGCTGATTTAATATTAATTTCAGCATTGTCTACCACTGCATATTTATGTTTTCCAGTTGCTCCTGATCCTGCTACTGGTGTAATTGTTCCTACTCCTGCACCTAATAATTGCGTTTTTCAAAGGCGTTCCTGAACTATCAACATCAACTGTTACTATACCTGTAGCAGAATTTCGTAAATCAGCAATTATTACATCGTCTGATTTTACATCTATGTTAGTTCCTGTAAGAACTACAGAAGGTGTTGCTAATCCTTGGTCTTTTACATATCCAACAGCTTTTCCTCCTAGTACTAATTTACCATTTGTTAATTTAATTTCTCCCGCAACAGGTGGCGTTGCAATAGATGTACTTGAATCAGTACCTGCATATAAAGCATATCCTTCTCCACTGTATTCAACTTGTGAGTGATCTAAATCTACTTTCCCTCCATTTAACGCGACTATTGCTGTAGAAGCATTTGTTACATTTATTGAATTATATTTTGCACTAATATTCCCATTATTATTTGCAAACAATCCAAATCCCATATGTTTAGTACCATTCATTCCACCTGTTATTGAAATATTAGCCGGTGTTAATGAAGATGTCGAAGCTCTATCTATTGTTATAGTCGCTCCATTATTCGCATATGCAGTCCCAACATTATCATTTGGACGACCAGTAGTAGCTTCATATCTTGATCCAGAGATGTTTACTCCTGGAGTTGTTGAAGATGAATTAGTTGCTGAACTATTAACTTTTTACAGTCGAATGATCATCTGCTACAATTGCTATTGAGTTTGTAGCACCTGTTGATCTAACTTCATTTACTTCAACTGAATTTGAAGTACCAGCACTATTTTTTCCAACTGCTACAATTGCTCTGTTTCCTCTATCCGTATGACCCGTAGTATCTCCAGTTATTGTTACAACATCTCCAAATACTTTACCATTAGTAGCTGAATTTCCACCAACTAAAACTCCGATATTATCCGTACTATTTGTACCGATAAATTGATACTTCCTTTACCAAGTTTATATATAGCATCATTTCCAGTAAGAACTCCGATATTTTTGGTCTGTATTTCCAAAAATATTAATTTGGTGTCCGAATTTATTTATTCCTGTTGTTGTATTAACAGTATCTTTACTGAAGTCTATATTATAATTTGAGAATATACCAAAACTTTTTTTCAATTTTAGGGTTAGTGCTACTTCCATTTAAATCAAATGTATCTGGTGTTCCTTCTGTTGAATGTTCATCAATAGTACCTGGATTATTACTTATTGAAATAGTATTTTTTTGAAGTATATTGTTGATTTCCAGTATCATTTGAATCTCCTATATTAACTGCGAAGTTTCCGTAAACTACTGAATCTCCATTAGCATTACTAGCTCTTTTGATAGATGTTTTACCTTTATCACTTGCATTATACCGTGGTTCTGTAAGGCCAGCTACACCATTAGTATAATCGTTATCTGATGTATCATTTGTTACTTTTTTTCAATATATAACCCAATACTATTATCTCCATACAAAGTCATTGGAGAAAAAAATTCCCTGCACTTGTTTGTGTATCAGAAAAATCTAGATTTAATTGTTTAACATAATTAGGTGTTTTAATATAAACTCCAACAGAATTTTCACCATATTCTTTTATCTGTCCATCTCTATTAATTATACTGATATCTCTTCTTGCTGTAGTATTTCCTGTTCTTTCATATGGATCGAGATTTATAAAAAAATACTGCAGATTTTTTTATTATACATTTTTTTATTTCTCCAGAATTATACAAAAGCTGTGGAATTCCATTAACTCCGCCACTATACGGATTTTTTTGAATATATTTCTGCAGATACTAAAAAAATACTGATGAATCAGAACCTAATTTATTTCCATTTTCATTCATTGGATGTACTATTATATCGCCCGTATTTAAAACTGCAGCCATCATTTTCCCATTTCCATCAACGAAACCATTAGTATGATCATAACTGTTTGAAAAAGTTACGTTTGAACCTTCAATAACAGTAGTTCCTCTATTTATAAAAAGTTTGTGAACGTTCCATCCCTTTTGCAGAAGCAATATTTTTAAAAATCCGACCATGCACTTGTAACTTTTTGCTTGTTTATCACTTGGTAATTTATTTATAATATTTGATACTCTTGTATCTTCACTATTTGTACCTGTTATTGGTTGAGCACCATGTGTATCCAAATGAACTAATTCTTTTACTACTCCTGCATAATCCTTATTAGTAGTGTTATATCCTGCAAGAGAAGCTCCCTTTCTTGTATACATTATATCTGCATTATTAATCATTGTAGAACTTTTTTTCTATTGTATGAAGCCATTTTTTAAAAATCCTGTTTTACCGAAGGCAGTTGTAAGTGTTCTTGAAATAGGAGCAGTTAACATTGACGATGCTCCTCCACCTGTCTGCAAGAGAACTAACTCCTGTATAATTCGTATTAGATACCGCATCAGAAACATTATATGGATTATAATCTTTATATCCATAAGTCCAGTTTTCAGCATGTCGCCATTTATTCCCTAAATATCCAACAGAATTAGTATTACCAAGAGATGTAAGTTCTGTTGCAAAATTTCCACCTATTAATGAAACACCTTCAATTAACCCATCACCAGGAACTGTTTTTTCAAAATAATTATCATCTCCATTTCCGAAAGATTCCCCAACCAAACCAAAAGTCGGTGGTGTAAAAGTTACTGATGTACTAACAACTGGTGCTGATGGTGGTGTAACTGTTCTTGGTGTAAACGAAGGTAAGTCACTAATATCAACTGCCATTGAAACATTTGCTGTTTTTATTCTTGGAATCAATGGTTGAAGTGATGCTGATACTGGAATTACTGCGTTTGGTTCCTGTTTTAATCCAAGTTCTGTTGTATTTCCGTAGCCGTATGCTTTGTTTGGATTTGTGTTGTATTTGTATTTTTGCTAATGTTTTGTCTCTTTCGTATTTTTACATCGGAGTTTTGTCTCCACGACCTTTGTATTTTCCTTGCCAATCGTTGTAAATTCCATTTATTCCATATTGCCAAGAGCTCCAAGGTGATTTTTACTACATGGTCTCCTTGCTCCATTAATTGTATTAACTCTAAGTTATAATCTTTCATTAATTTATCATTCTCAGATTTCACCCTTTTTAAATTGCTGATGCATATCTGATATCGACGTATTAATTACTTTTTTTCTGCGTTTCGATTTCATCTTGAGTCGCATGAGCATTCAATGTAACACCTAGCTCTACTGTCCCAGTCAATAAAAAAAGTAATAAGTGCAGAATCTGTATATTTAAAATCTTTTACTTTTTTGCAAAAGATTTCAATTCTTTCTTTAAAACCCTTAAATTATTTGTCATTTTCATTCTCTCCTTTTTAATTTTCTTTTTAACCTAAAACAATACACATCAAATTTTTTTCCCTTCATAAAACCCTTATGTTTACTACATTTAAAACCAATTTATGACTTCAAATTTGAAATGATTTTTATTTCGTCTTGTTCATTATTATAACACAAAAAAGATTTTTTTCAAAAAGAAATTTAGCTTTAATGAAATTTTTTTATTTTTTTGATAAGGAACATAAATAAATGTTCTGTCAAAAAAAGATGCAACAATTATTTCTTAATATCCATATTCTAAAGATAACTTCTAGATACAAAAATTAATTTTTAGATATAATTTAATTATTTTACTACATTTTGTATATAATAGTGCTTTTACAATTAGTATAAAATATAGTATATTGTATTTAGAAATTATAGAATAATATAAAAAGGAGAGATTTTTATGGCACAAATTAATTTTACGAATTGATGATGTTATCAAAAAGGCTGAACAAGCCTGTTCTGATATGGGACTTTCTCTGTCTGCAAAGCAATAACAATCTATTTAAAAAAATTAGGTTCTGAGAGACGAATACCTTTTGAAGTGACAGCAGACCCATTTTTATAGTAATCAAAATATGGAACGTCTAAATCAATCTATTGAAAATGTCAAAAAGGGAAAAAAACAACACTGAAAGAACATGAACTAATTGAGGTGAAATAGTGAAAAAAAGTGTGGTCTGATGAAGCATGGGAAGAATATCTTTATTGGCAAACTCAAGATAAAAATTATCAAAAGAATCAATAATCTAATTAAAGATATTGATAGAAATGGGTATAACTGTATTGGTAAACCTGAACAATTATCTGGAAATCTTGCAGGTTATTGGAGTGTCCGAATAGATAAAGCTAATCGTATTGTTTTTAAAATCGTAAATGATACTTTGGAAATATGGCAATGTGGTTCCCATTATAGAGACAAATAATACAAAAAGAACAGTGAAATTACTGCTCTTTTTATTTCTATTTTTAACAATTTCAGAATTAGTAAATCGCTCTAAATCCAATTCCACCTCTAATGTTTTTCACCTTTAGTGTCGTATCCAGCATTTACTGTTACTCCAAATCTTGTGTTATCAATTCCGATATTAAGATCGAATTTACCGTTTCCTTTTCTGTTTTCTTTTTCGTTTCTCAAGTTGTACCAATCAGCTGTTGTATATCTTACTCTCGCTTGATTTAATCTGTTTAATTTTCCAAGTTCATTTTCATATGCTGCTGAAAGTCCTACTGATAATTGAGTTCTTACTGCCAATGGTTGAACATATTTGAATTCTGCTCCAACTTCTGGTTTTACTGAGAAGTAATCGTTTCCTTTTACTTCCAAGTTCATTTCTCCTCTGTCTTCATTTACATCTGTAAATCTTCCATATTCCATTTTTTTAAGGCTCCATAAGGTCTCAAATGTGTTCTTTCGCTTAATCTGATATCGTAACCTAAATCAGTTTTGAACGCTGCTCCATAAGTGTAATAATCACCTTTTGATTCAAATGTATCGTCTACTACCCAGAATTTACGACGCATATTGTTGATTCCTCCAAACACATCTCCTGCAACTGTCCATCTCAATGAACCGTTATGATCGTTGTATGGCGACATTGTTTTTGAAAATTCCTGCTTTTATCATAGTATCTTGTTCTGTAGATTTTTCCTAAATCTTTAAATTTGAATCTATTTGTAACAGCTCCTGCATACCAACTCCCGAACTATTCCCTAATTTAACAGTTTCATCTTCATGTACATAAGCTACTCCGTAAGCATTGCTATCGTAATCAATTACTCCTGCTGTATCAGTATTATACTCGTCTTTTTTGACCGAATACTTTTTATCTTGTTGTTTTTGTTTAGAAGGATTTCTCCATTCGTCATGTAAATATTTAAACTCTTTATCCAAAGCATTTCCTGTTTCATATATTCTTTTGTTGAGTGTTTGAATATTCGTAACCTTTCATTTCGTTTACTGCTTGAGCGAAAAATATGTGATTCACCATTTCCCTAAACTATTAAGTTTATTAAATATTTGTTTTTTTCTCTTGAATTAATACCTTCAACACCGTATCTTTGTTCCAATCCATCTAAGAAATTGTAAGTATCCCTGTCATTATCACTTGCAAAATCTGTATAAGGTATTTTTACCAAATATACTGTCTTAATTGGTGCTGTGACATTTCCTGATTCTACTGGTTGTGCTATCCAAGTCAAACTTCCCGAATTTACATTTAGTGTAGTTCCTGTTGTAAGAACACTTCCTAACGCATCATTGTAAGGTTTCAAAATATTATCTCCTATTTGGATCGCTTTTCCATTCAAGTATTTTGCTGCTTCTGTTCCAAAAATTAAATCAACATCATCTAAACCAACCAAATTGCTTAATCCTTGAATAGGTTTCGTATAATTTATTCCAGAAGTATCTACATACATTCCAATGCTTGATACTTCACCATTTGAATGATTGTGTTCATGATCCATTTGCATTGTTGCTAAATTCAATGTTGTAATTCCTGTTGGGTCAGTTACAATTACTTGAGAGCTTTTTGGATCGGTATATTTGTATCAACTTTTGAAGGTTCAACTTGTACTCCAGAAATATTAATCGAAACTGCACTTGGTAACGATGCAGGTGGAACTTTAACAGTTACATGCCCTGTTGTTTTTTTGGTCTGTTGCTGTACCTTCTTGGTAAGGTGTTGTTGATGTATTATGTCCACTTAATTGTTGATAAGGTTTATACGTAGGATCTGTTTCTTCTCCTCTATAAGCATAAACTCCTATATTTTTAGGACCTTGAATATTAATTGTACCGTAATTCCTAATTACTCCTCCATTTGTTACAACTACACCTTTAATTCCTTTTCCGTTTGCTGTCGGCGTAGTTTGAATAGTTCCGTAATTTTTCTCCAATCGCATGTCTATCAATATACATTCCAGTTGTATTATCTCCGCTCAAATTAATTGTACCTTTATTAATTGCTTTTTGATCCAGCTCCAACAGCGTACATCCCAACTGAATTATCTGTCGATACATCAATTACTCCTCCAGCTTCATTTACAATAGTTCCTTGATTTGAAGTTGCTTTTTGTTGTTTCATTGTAATATCCAGTTGCCATTCCGATTCCATATTGTTTTGTAGAAGTATTAGAAGGCCCGACTTTAATATGTCCTGTATTAGTTCCTACGCCTTGTGTAGAATAAAGACCTATATTTCCAACTCCAGATGTTAAATCAATATTTCCTTGGTTCGAGAAGTCTTGCGATGAATAAATACCGTAAGCGTTATTTTTGATCCATTACAAGATTTGATTTATTAATAATATTTCCTCCAAGACCTTGGTTTGCATTAGAATAAATATATACTGATTTTTTTCTCCTACATGTACATCATTTGGAGCTTCTGTAGTTAAGTTTGTCGCATTTTTAGAAGCTGTTATTAAATATCCAAATGAATCAGTATTTCCAACGCTCATATCAACTTTTTGAATTTACAGTTGTTGAAACAGGATTAGTCGCATCATCTGCAATGTAAACTCCTACTGCATTATTATTTTGCAACTGTAATTTTTTTCCCTGAATTAAGATTTACATTACTTCCTGTTGCATAAACTCCTACTCCATCATCTGCAACATTAATTTCCCCACTATTCATAGTTACATTTTTACCATAAATACCATAAGAAGACTGTCCAACATTGATTTTTACCAGCTGTAACTATTGAAGTATTTGCATCATCAGTAAACATACCGATTGATTCATTTCCGGCAGAAGTTGCTGCAACATTGATTTCTCCTGTTATTGAATTTGTTAAAACACTTGTATTAGTTCCATACATTCCTGCTGACTTAGTACCATTAATATTAATTTTTCCATCATTTGTCAATGTGGCTTTACTTCCTGCCATACCGATAGCATTATTGCTTCCATTTATTGTAATTGTTCCTGTTGAAGTATTAGTTGCTCTTATATCACTATTCCCTCTTACACTACTTGTTCCAGCAGTATTATTTAAAGCATAAATTCCAATTGATGAATCATCAGACATTGTTATATCTTTATTATTATTAATAGTAACTTTACCAAATTCACTTGGAGTTCCACTTGTTGCAAAACTTTCTTTTGAAGGATCTATAATATTTCCACTTGTATCAAGTCTATAGGCAAGCCCTAAAATACCAAAAGATTTTTTTACCTCCAACTTTTACGGTACCATCATTAGTAATTTCAGAACCATTAGTACCAAATAGTCCAACTGCATTATTATTTCCACCAGTTAATTCAACTTCAACACTACCATTTGATTGATTGTGAATTTTACCATAATTTATATATAATCCAGCGACACCAGTACCTGTTCCAACTCTATTTGCTTCTATTTTACCATCATTATTAATTTGTGTATCATTATTGCTTGTAGATTTTCCACTAGCACTTATTGCAATACCAATCGGAGAATTTAAGCTCAAATCTGAAAGTTGTGTAGAATTTAAGTTAGCTTTAACTCCACCAGTATTAGCAACATTTATTTTTTTGAATTTTGATACAATAATCTTTTTGTAAATACTTCGCTATCAGAATCAGTAACAGTACTTGCTTCATCAAGACTCTTGTTAATATTTAATACTCCTCCATCAACTGAAGCATATTTATATTTGGTTGCTCCTGTTGTAGATGTTGTAGTTACTCCAGCTCCTAATACTTGTTCCATCAATGAATTTCCTGTTCCAGCTGTTGGAGAAATATCATCAATATTTAATGTGACAACACCAGTAGAACTATCTCTTAAATCAGCTACTATAACGTTATCATCTTGAATATCAATTGTAGCACCAGTAAGTGTTACAGAAGGATTACTTCTATCATTTACATATCCAACTGAACTTCCTGCAAGTTCTAGAGTAGAATGTTGTGATCCAAGATCACTCATATCTATTTTACCATTATTTGCAGTATAAAGAGCATAACCTGTTCCTTTATAATGGACTGTGCTTCCTTTTTAAATCTACAGTTGCATTGTTATCAGTCGCTATTGCTGTTGAACCATTCTCAACTTTAATTTTTATTATTATTTGCTATTATTTTTTTGCACTATTATCAGCATATAACCCAAAACCTGTATATTTTTCCAGTACCTGTATATCCAGTTGGAGAGGTTGAATCAACTTTTTTTGAATTTCAGCACCAGTAACATCGACATTCAACCCAGTTGTTACATTTCTATAGTTATTAGTTAGATCTCTACTAATATCAACTTCTGTTCCACTATCAGTTGCATAAACTGCACCTGTTGTTTGTCCTGTTGTATCTGGATTTGATGAATTATAAGCTAATGGATTTGATGAAATTCCACTTTTTACATCCAAACCTCCTAAATCTTTATGAGTTTTTAACTTTAGAGCCATCTTTTGCATAAATAAATACATTGTCTTTTTGTAGCAGTTGTAGTTTTTATACTTCTAACTGTAACATCTTGAGCAATACCTCGACTATTATGTCCGTATGCATAGATAGCAGTATTTCTTTCTCCACCATTTAATAACATGTCACTTTCAGAATGGATTACACCGCCAGTATTATTCAAAAAAATATTCCTGTATTTCTTTTTCCCATCATCAATTCTAATACGACCATATCCTAAATTAATTATTGAATTATTTGGTGTATATACTCCAACATTATTTTGTCCGTTATTTGGAGTACCATTCAAATAAATATAGTGAGCTTGTAAATCCATTGAAGAATTTGTATAAATCCCTGCAGAACCTGCCTTATTACCACTAGCATCAACACCATTTCCTCTTAATTCTGTTGAGAAAACTCCGTTTAAGAAAGTGGTAGTACCTGGGATATATATTCCTGCACTTTTTATTTCCATTCAACGCAATTGCTTGATTTTTAGTATGTGTTTCGACATCATCACCATTTTGTAAATTAGTCATATCAATTTTATTAATCATTTTACCTGTATGAGCTGTTTGATAACTTACAGTAGGACTCGTTATAAAAATTAGGTGCTGTATCTTGTGATCCTTGTGATAAAGCATCAGAAAAAAATTCATATGTACTGTTGAACCATTATCTGATGCTTGGTAGATACCCACTGATGATTCTCCATTCATTTCCATAGTTCCTCTGTTTATTACTGTCATACGTCTATTAGTTTTTCCTATTGTCGATATTATCTGCTGTAGCTCTTGAATTTTTTTGAAATAAAACATAGCTGTTTCTGGAGAAGCAGTTGTTACTTTTCCTGTAATTCCATTATAAAAAAATTGTTGAGATTTTTGGATCATAAACATCTGGAGAAACAACAAAAACAGCATGTTTGGCATCCGTAGAATTTAAATTTATATTTCCCCTATTCATAATAATCCCATTAACTGTAATTCCATTAGTTAAATGTGAATAACTATTGGAAAATGAAGCACTAGGTCCTGTTATATTAAAATCTTTATTATTTCCAAGTACATTATATATTTCAGATATAGCAATTCCATTTTTCATTAGCATTTGTATTAACAATATCATTAAAATCGTTAATAAACCCACTATAACCAGTGGCGTTAATCGAATTTCTTACATCATTTGAATTTTGACCACCATGAATATCCTGGTGTACGACTTCTTCTGTATAATCCGAAGGATCTTGACTCGTATAATTAACAATTGCATTATTCATAATGAATGATTTTTTTCCACCTGATGAAACTTGAAACAGTGCATTTTTTCTTTTTTCACTACCAGTATGAGTTGCAATTAACGGAGAAGTTCCTCCTGCTACTAAATTACTTAAACCAGCAACAGTAGAAGCGACAGGAGCATCTGAAGTATTTTTTATTCTAAAATTAGTAACCGTATACTTCCAATCAGAATACTTAACATCACCTACACTTGCTCTACTAAATCTTTTTGCATCAATAATACCATCAGTGACTGTTATTCCTTCGAAAACCCCATTATAGCCAACATAACCACTTGTTCCATTTCCTTGCCCAAAAATTTCCTTCATTCATCGCCGAAACATTTGGCCAACTACCTTTTGAAACTGAATTCAATAATAAATTTATATTAATATTAGCAGTTGGTCCTTGTACATTAGGTGCCTCTGGAGCTTCAATCGTTCTAGGTTGAAAAATTAGGTAAACTACTCAAATCTACATCTAATGATAAGTTTGCATTTTTAATTTTTCGGTGTCAATGGAGTCAAACTTGCCGATACTGGAATTACCGCATTTTGGTTCCTGTTTCAATCCAAGTTCTGTTGTATTTCCATAACCGTATGATTCGGCTGGATTTCTGTTGTATTTGTATTTTTGATAATGTTTTTATCTCTTTCGTATTTTTACGTCGGCAATTTTGTCCCCACGACCTTTGTAGTGTCCTTGCCAATCGTTGTAAATACCGTTAATTCCGTATTGCCAAGAGCTCCAAGGTGATTTTTACAACATGATCTCCTTGTTCCATTAATTGGATTAACTCTAAGTTGTAATTTTTCATTAATTTGTCATTTTCTGATTTTTGTTCGTCTAAATTGTTGATGTATGTCCGTTATTGATGTGTTGATTGCTTTTCTTTTGGGTTTCAATTTCATCTTGAGCCGAATAAGCATTGAATGCAACACTTAATCCGATTAACCCAGTCAATAGAAAAGCAATAAGTGCAGAATCTGTATATTTAAAATCTTTTTACTCTCTTTGCAAAAAGATTTCAACTCTTTCTTCAATCCCCTTAAATTGTTTGTCATTTTAACTATCTCCTTTTAATTTCATTTCAATTTTAATCTTTTTTTAATTAAGATAATATTGCCACATAGAACCTTCTTTCATTGATTTTTTTACTTAATTTTTATGATTAAAAAAATTAAAATAAATATGTCTTTTTAATATTAATTATTATAACACAAAAAGATTTTTCAAAAGTTTTTTTGAAATTTAATAATTATTTTTTTATAAATCAAAAAAAGTCTAATAAACGTATATAAAATGCAAAAAAAGAGCAGTAAAATTCATTACTACTCTTTTTCTCTAAAATTTTCTATTTTATTTCAATCATTTAAAATATTTTTAAAAATTTTTCCAATCTATCCTAAAAATTAGTAAATCGCTCTAAATCCGATTCCATCTCTAACATTTTCACCATTAGGCATAGCATTAATCAACATATGAATATGATCAACATCATGTTCCCATTCTTTAAGAGCAATGTTATACTTCGAACATATTCTTTCAAAAATCTCTTTCAATCTATTAGAAATTTCATCATTAATGACTTCTCTTCGATATTTTATACAAAAAAATCATATGATAATTTATATCAAATACTGAATGATAATTGCTGTTATATGACATTATTATTACCTACTTTTATATTATTTCACTGAATAAATTATATCATAAATATATACTTTTTTTCAATTTTTTTACAAAAAGCAATTCATCTCCCGCTTGTAGAAGCTGGAGACTTCTTGCTATCTTTTATTAAATTTTTTTGTTCCAATTTTTTTAATTATTTATTATTTTTTTACTTTTTGACTAGCCAAATTATTCAAAAAAACTTTTTATTCTAATTTAAAATTTAGATTTGATATTATTTAATTATTTTTATGATATTAATAAAAAGAATGTGAATTTAATTTCCTCATAAATCAAAAACTATTTTTATAAGTAATAATTATTACTTATAAAATAGCCTGTTTGATATTTAAGTTATTATTTTTTTAAGCCTTCATATTTTTAAGTGGTAATTGGTGCCCGAGGCCGGAGTCGAACCGGCACGATATAAAAATCGACGGATTTTTGAGTCCGTTGCGTCTACCAATTTCACCACTCGGGCAACCTTACTGGAGTATTATAGCATATACTCGTCAAGGAATTTTTATTCTTTTTTTCTAGTTCTAAATATCTACTATTTCCTATAAGTCGCTCCAAATCTATATTTGAATGAATATTTTTTTATTTTTCAATTTCGGGTAATATTTTTATTTCCTTTTTTTGTAAAAACCAATTTTTTTCAGTTCTTCCTCGTCAGCTTTTTGTAATATTGTACTTCTTAAAGCTAGATTTTTTTGTAGTTTTTTTCAACATTTTTTTCAATTTTTTTCTGAATCTACATACAAATATTTTTTTAGCTAATTTCAATCCACTTTCGCCAAATTTTTGGAATTCCCTTCAATTCATCCATTTCAAAAAAATTATTCCCATTTCATCTCTGAACTCAATGATTTTCTGAGCCTTCGATTTACCAAAATTGAGTTTTAGCAATTCCTCGTAAGTCACATTATTCACATCATATTTCGTATTCGTTCTCGATAAATCATTTTTCCTTCTTGGCTTTTATCCTTTTTTTGTAGGAAACTTCCTCACTAATCTCGATTTTTAGGCACATTCCTATCCTCAACAAACAATCTCAAAAAAATTTCCTAAAATTAATAACATCACAAAAAAATAATCAAATATTTGATTTTCATAAATTTTTCCCCTCAATTAACCTTTTTTTATTTTTTTCTATTTTTTTAATAATTTTTTTATTTCCCCTTTTTTTCTTTTTCAATCGCTCATCCAATTCATTCATCCAAACAAGCGGATCTTTCGGATTCACAATCCTTTTTTTATATTATCCTTTTTCAATTTTTTTCATCTTGCCAAATCAGCTTTGTAATTGCACCCGCACCAATCCCAATAATCGTCTTATTTTTCCTCAATCATCTCAATATTGTAAATCAACTCACAATTATCAAGTGCGTAACCTAGATTTTTCTCCCCACTGAAAACTATTTTTTTGACGATACATGTAATATGGCTTCAATCCTTTATTCATCGTAACTTCATCAATTTTTTAAAAAAATCATTTCATAATCCAAAAATATCTTTATGCTTATAATTTTTCCTTATTTAGTTTACTCGCATTTTTTTATCGCTAAATTATGAATTGTCAAATTTTTCCATATCATATTTCGCAACCTCGTCCATCGTGTGTAAAAATATCTTCCGTCGTCTCACGTGGCAATCCCAAAAATCAAATCCATATTTATTTCTAACCCAAGATTTTTTTGCAAGTTTGTAAACAAGATCAAACTGTTCTCTATCGTGATAACGATTTACGAGTTTTTAATGTTGCCTCATTAAACGATTGCGGATTTATACTAATTTTGTTAATCCTATAATTCTTAATAATTGTCAATTTTTCCTCATCCAGTGTATCAATCCGTCCAGCTTCAAACGTAAATTCCTTCAAATAACTCAAATCATAGCTTCCTTTAATTGTTTCCAACATTTTCTTAATCTCTTCAGCTGTCAAAATTGAAGGTGTCCCACCACCGATGTAAATCGTATTTATTTTTCAGATTTAATTCACGTGTCAACTCACCAATTTCACGAATTTCTCGATAAATCGACTCGATATATTCAGAATATCTCTCAGCATACTTCCCTCGTAGCAAATATGCAGGAAACGAACAATACGAGCATTTGGTAGGGGCAAAAGGCAATTCCAATGTAAATTCCGATTGTTTCCTTATCTAAATATGGCTCTTGTCTTTTCACAATTCCAATCAACAAGTCTCGTTTCGTCTTGCTAACTAAATAAATATTTTCCAATATTTCAGAAATTTTTTTCATATGAAAGTCCCATTTTTAGAAATCTTCCTACAATTTTAGTCGGTCTCACGCCAATCAGCGTTCCCCATTTGTAAGACTTTTCCTTCCCAAACAATTTCATCAACACGGTTTTCATCATAACTTCCGCTCGATCAAAAATAATCATCACAAATTTTTTTCATATGAAAAAAATCAATCTCTTTCAATATTTTTCGCCTTATCCAGCATTTTTTTATCTCAAAATCTTTTTAAAACCTCAATTTTTTTATTTTTTTGAATTTTTCTTCAATTTCTTTTTTCATTGTCCTCTAAAAATTTTTTTCATTTGTCAAAACTGCTTTTTACTTCAATTTTTTTCAAAATTTTTCTATTACTTCAAAAAAACATTTTTTTCCAGAATTCCCATCTAAAATTTCATACTTTTCCAGTAACAAAACCCTTACAAATTCTTCAAATTTATTTTTATTGATTTCTATATTCGAAATTATCATTTTCTATTTTTATCACTCCCATGAAAAATAACAATAAAACAATAATTCCTAAAAATAATTCTATAGTAACCAAACACTTTAAAATCGTGCTTTTTTTGATGTAATCCATAAACACTTTTATAACGGCATAAGCAAAAATAAATGATAATACAAAACCTAGTGCAATCAAGAACCATTCATAACCATTTAATGCTGTCCCAAGTTTTACCAATTTTAAAAGAGTAGCTCCAAGCATTGTAGGAATCGCAAGGAAAAATGAAAATTCTGTTGCAAGTACTCTATTCAATCCAAGTAAAACTCCTCCAATAATAGTAGCTGCAGATCTTGAAGTTCCAGGAATCATTGCAAGACATTGAAATAGTCCCACTCCGATTGCAGTCTTTATAGGCATTTGAGTAATTGAAGTAATTTTACCTTCCTTTTTTTTGCCAGATTCTAGCCAAATAAGTATAACTCCATAAACAATTAGCATTATCGCTACAACTACCGAATTAAACAATAATTTGTCAATAACATCATCAAATAGTAATCCTAAAACAACCGCAGGAATTACTGCAATTACTATTTTTTTATCCACATTTGAATAATATCCATTCGCTGACTTTTACTAAGTCCTTTTTGCAAATGGAAAAAAATTCTTTTTCAATAATATACAACTACTGATAAAATTGCTCCCAACTGTATGATTATCTTAAAGGCATTTGCAAATTCCTCATTTTTTTGATAATTGTAAAAATTGATCTACAAGTATCATGTGACCTGTGCTACTAACAGGTATAAACTCTGTAAGTCCTTCTACTAGACTTAGTATAAAAACTTTTATAATTTCTAACATAGTTTTTTTCCTTTCTTAAAAATTCTTTTTCTTTTTTTGAATTTATTTAAATATATTTAAAAAAATTTTTTTCTAACAAAACCTATTGTCTACTCATCTGCCAAATCTTCAGTTTTTATCGCTTTTTATTTCCACGAGTGTAGCCGAAAAACATAATCTAAATTGATATTTCTCATAGAATTGAAGACACTTTGTTTTACACCTGGATGTTTTTTTCTTCTAGAGTTGCTAATAGATCTTTTACTTCTCTTCTTTTTGCTTGATGTTTTTCCAGCTTCTATTGTACATCCACAGTTCATCGCTCTAATTCCATTTGTTTTCGTATAGTCAATTATATCGGCTTCCTTTACGTAAATTAATGGTCTTATTAACTCTAATTTCCCCGAAGTTGACGACACTTTTTGGAGTCATTGTCTTAACTGTTCCTGCATAAAAGCATATTTATTAGCGTTGTTTCAATCACATCATCAAAATGATGCCCTAATGTCAATTTATTAAACCCAAATTCTTCAACTTTTTTTGTATAAAATTCCTCTTCTCATTTTTTTGCACATAAAAAAACATGGATAGTCTTTTTGCTTTTTTTCATTTGCAATCTCCCAAATATTCGTATCAATTATTTCACAATTAATGTTTAAATTCTTTAAATTTTGCTTAAATTGATTCAAATCGCTATCTCTAAATCCTGGATTTAAACTAACCGCCTTAAATTCAAAAATTCCTTCTTCTATCCTTTTTTTCAATTCATGAAACAGTTTCACTAAAAGCAAACTATCTTTTTCCACCAGACACTCCAATTGCTATTTTATCGCCATCTTGTACAAGATCAAAATCATTTATTGCTTTTTAAAAAAACTTAGATAAAATTGACTTTTTTTGTACTTTGTTCTTAGGCTATCTTCGATTTCATTGACCTCTTTCATAGGCCCGTCGGTATTATCGCATCACATAATAAATTTACCATTTTTTTCCTCCTTTTTGATTTTTAAATTTATTTTTTTAATTTTCCATAATTTTTTTAATTTCCTAACAAATAAAAAAACGAGCTTTCACCAGCTCGATTTTTAAAATTTTTACTTTTGAAATTGTAAATAACCCCAGAATTAATGAGCCTTTTTCATTCTCAGTATTATTCTTACATTTTTTTCTTCAAGATATTCGATTTTTTTCTACCAATCCTTCATCTCTTGAATCAATTTCATACGCTGACTTTTATACTCTTTCAATGCTGCTTTATGTCTTCCCATATGCTCATATTTTTCTCGCAAAATCAATATGCGCTATATACATGTCAAAATCAAGGAATATCGCCAACTCATAACAATTTACTGCTGTCGATATTTTTCCCTTTCCTCGCGTAAACATTTCCTAAAAAGAAACATTACAAAAGGTTCTGAAATATTATCCAAAACTTCCTCAAAAGCACTTTTTCCGCATTATCCAAATCTTCAGTTTCGTAATACAAATATCCCAAAAATGCTCTAATTGTATAATTTTCTGGTTTTAACTTAACTAATTTTTTTCATATATTTCTATTGCTTTGTCATTTTCTTTTTAGTGCGTGATAAATCGAAGCTAATGTTTGCAAAACTTCTATATCATTTTGGATTTTCAGCAATTTTTTTCAAATTTTTCTTTTAAGAAGTTGCTCATTATTTTTCATTGTATCTAATCTCTCTAAATATCATTGTCTCTAGCATTATATCTTTTTGCTACTTCTAACTAATTATTTTTTTATTCTAATTTTTTTCAATTTTTAAATTTTTAAATTTAAAATTAGTCAATCAATATTTTTAAGTAGCCTCTCCTTTCATTAGTTTTTACTTTTTTTAGTATTTTTCCATTTTTACAGACAATTTGACTATATCCTATTTAATAAAAATTCTTTTATATTCAAAAATCCTTCAAAAAAATCAATTTTTTTATTACTTTTTTTGAAGTGATATCATCACATTTTTTTCTCACTTTATTTTTATCATAAATGGGGGTTTTAGTAAACCAGAAAATAAAAAAATTTTTTTAGATTGAAATTTAGAGAAAAAAAGAGCAGAAAAAAACTTTCTACTCTTATAAAATATTCTATTTTTCTAATTTTTTTCTTGCCAATCAGCTGGATAAATCACATACAAAAAAATCTTGCAAATTTTGGTGCGCTGAATTGAATTTTTTTGAACCTTTAGGAATTAAAATTGCTTCACCTTTATTTCCAACAACTTTTTCTTCCATCTACAATTATTTCTAAAGTTCCTTCTATTACATAATCAATTTCATCATAATTCAACGTCCAATCGAATGCTGATTCTTCCATTTCCATTACTCCGCAACTCAATCTCTTGCTTTCATCAATTGTAAAAACATCAGTTAAGTATACTTTGTCATTTGGATTTCCTGTATCGAATTTTTTTGGTTTAACAGTTGGTATTTTTTTACAACTCCAACTCCGCTTGGGTCCATATATTTTTCAAAACTATCTCCAGCTTTTTCTGCTTAATTCTTCTGCCACTACTTTTTCTCAATAATTTTTTTCTAAAGTTTCTCTATCTAAATCTTGTAATCCCATTTTGTCATCTCTCCTCTTATCTCAAAATTGAGAATATATCTACTTTTGATAATAATCGGTTATCATTCCTAATTTTCGGGAACTAATAATCCTGTTTGTTCATTTCTTCTTTGAATTAAAAGCTCTTTTTATCTTTTTGCAACATCATCTAATTTCCCTTTTCGTTTCATAAGAAGTAAAACTTTTTGTTCCTTTGTATTCTGTAAGCATATTTTTCGTCTCCACCACTATCTCCTGCTACTAAAATAGGATCTTTTCCGCCATGTTTTGGTTTTTAAAAATTTATTTATTGTTTCCACTTTTTCCTTTTTGTTTGAGTTTGTGGATAACCTTTTTTTATATTGAGACAAATATTTATCTTTATTCATTTCCAATCTCATTCCATACACATTTTTCTGGTTTTTAGATTGTATCCGTATGATTTATCACTTGCAAAAACTTTTACAATGTCTTCAAGAGACGCAGAAACTATGTAAACTTCAATTCCATTTTTTTGAAATTCGTGGAATAAATTTGCAATTTCGAGTTGTGTTCTCAATCCACTCTTGTATTCGTAAACTATTTTTTTCCAGCTTCACCTAATAATTTATCGCTAGATTCAATTGTGTATTTACCTAATTTATCTCCAATTCCATAATCATTAGCTTCTTTTGCCAATTTTTTTGAACTTCTTCTTTTGTCATTCCGTTGAATAAGTATAATACCCATGGATAGAGCGATGTCATGTGAAAAAGTTCCTCCTATCGCTTCATATAAAAAAATGCTAATTTCCCTCTAAAATCTTTAAATTCTTCAGTTTTCTTAATTTCATCCAAACTCATTTTTTTATTTTTTTATAATTTTCATATAAAAATGCGTATCTTTTATCTAAATCGTTACCAATCTTTGTAATATTAATTTTTTCCCCTTTAGCATTTTCATAACCTTTTGCAAAATTATCTAAAGGAATATCTTTTTCTAATCGCTTTAGCAAACTCTTTTTGGAGTCATATCAAATTTCAAATTGTCAATTTGATATCTAAATAAATTTTTCTTGTGTATCTTGATAAATTGATGTATAATCCCAATCGAATACCACATAATTTCCTTGATTTTTTATTATCGTCAATTAATTTTTGATAAAAATTTCTTTGTTTTCGGGAACCCATCTTCCTTCATCCAGATTAGTAGCTAATCCGTTCAAAGAGATCGCTATCAAAAAAACACCATCGCCATTTTCTTAAACATAAGAATCCCTCCGAATTTCTGAACATTTTTAATTTTTTTAATTTATACTAATTATTTATGCATTTTTTCTTTTTTTACAAAACAACATTTTTTTGCTACAAATATTGCTGTTATTCCTGCCACTAATTTTCCAACTATCATTGGGAACATCATGTCTTTGTAAGCTCCATTAGCGTAACCTGCTACAAATCCTAAATGGTCTCCGAATACAAAAGCACCACTTACTGCAAATGCAATATTCATTACTTTTTCCGTTTGAATCCATATCTTTTAATATACCAAACATTGGAATATTATTTGCTAATGTGGCAACAAGTCCTCTCTGCTCCAGATTCATTCATACCAAGTCCTTTTTCCTATCGCTGTCAACGGTTTTTTTGAATGCTTGTGTTATAAAATGAACTAATGGGAATGCTCCTGCTAATACAATTGCGATTGCACCTATAGTTTCAATTCCACCCATTTTAAGTTCTTTTTCTTTGTGATCATAAACTGTGTATATTGAATCCATTCCTGGTATTATTGTTATAGGTGTTAAAAGCTTGAACGATTGCTACAACTAATCCTAAAGTTATGATTATAACAACTGCTTGTCCAAATATTGAAAATCCTTTTTGTCATTTTTTTCTGGTATTTTTCCATAATCCTATACAAATTAATATTGAAAATATAATTATTGGAATTAAGTTTTTAAGTACCATTATTACAGGCATTCCTGCTATAATTCCTCCAACAAAACACCCTATTGGTATAGTTGTCATTCCTGCCAAAAATTCCTTTTTGCTAAAAAAATGGACGATCTTCTTTTTTCGATTATTCCTAATGCAACTGGAATTGTGAATACTATTGTTGGTCCCATCATTGATCCTAAAATAAATGAAGCAAATTTAGCGACTTGTACATCTGTTGTCAATTTAAATGCAAGTGGAGTTCCACCCATATCAGTTGCTAACAAAGTTGTCGCAAACATTGAAGGATCCGCACCTAACATTTTTATATATAGGTGTTACGACTGGTTTTAATACTTCTCCCAAAACTGGTGCTAATGCTATTATCCCAACCATTGCTAAGGCTAAAGATCCCATTGCCATTATTCCTTCTTCAAATTTTTTTCTCCGTAACCAAATTTATTTCCTAGACATTTGTCTATTCCACCAATTATCATGAATATTACCATTATATACATTATTATTTTTATCTATACCCATTTTGAATCCCTCCGTTTTTTTATGAGAACTCAATCGCAGCTCTCAAACTCTGCTTTTTTTAAAATTCCTAATTTTTTTCGTAATTTCACAGTTTTATAGAAAAAAATATAGAATTGCCTCATTTAAAGGGAAATTTTTGTAAATTTAGCGGAATTTGCATAAATTTTTAAAGGCAATTCTATTATTATAATTCTTTTTTTAGAATTATCAATTAATCTAATGGTTTTTTTCTGCAACCGATTTAACTGCGTCGGCGAATGCTTCACATGCGACTTGGCATGCGACTGGCTTCCAGTTAATAGACCTCCACCAAAGTTTGTTTCTGAAGGTGGTCCGTAGAATGTTACTAATTGAACATCTGCTGATTTAAGTGCTATGTCTAAAGCATACATTGCTTCTAATGGCGGTGCAATTAAATATGCGATTGCTTCTCCTTCTTTTATTCCGCAAGCTTCTGACAAATAGCTTCCTGTTCTTGAAATACAATGAGCGTAATATGCGATTGAATCATCATCGTTTGCACTTATAAATGCAGCTTCATTTTCAATAAAATCTACTGCTGCGTCAAGTCCACTTTTTACTTCAGCTGGAGTTGGTCCTGATAAAATTCCAATTACTTCTCCTGCTAATTTTGTATTTGCATTTGCAGCACCACCATAAAATGATTTCGCATAAGCAACTTCTACAACGGCTTTTTTAGTCGCATCATCCAATGCTGTATATGTTACATCATCGCAATCAGCTGTTAAAATCGCAATACTTCTATGACCTTCTGACAATCCTAATTCTTTTGCCATTCCACGGTCTACATTTTGGTATTAATCTCGTAGCTAGTACACTAGCTTTCAATCTATCGCCTTTCATATTTTTCCTCCCGATTTTTTTATAATCAAATTTTTTTACAACTTTTTTTATTTCTCAAAAATTATTTAAAAAAATTTGTTTTTTTATATTTTCAAAATTTTTTTATAATTTCAAATCTTGTCCAGACGCTTTAGCATCTAATATTTTTCTTAATTAATGTAGCAATGTGAGCTCCTGCTTCTGCTGAAGGTGTCCCATCTCTATGAATATTTGATACAACTGTTCTCTTTGATTCTGGAATTCCCACATATGCCTTGTAAGTAATATAAGCACTCATACTTTCAGCTGTTGTCAATCCAGGTCTTTCCCCGATCAAAATACATACAACTTCAGCATTTACTAATTCTGCTACGTGGTCTCCTGCTCCAACTCTTCCATATTTTACAAAAGAATGTAGTTCCTGTATCAATTCCATATCCTTTCAATCCATTTTTCCAATGCTGGTAAAATGTTTTTTTAGCATTAGCTTCGATTGCTGTAGAACTTAATCCATCTGAAACAATAATTTGTACTTTCGGATTTTTTTCTTACATTTTTTTCATTTATTATTTTTTTATACCTTCATCACTAATTTTTTTCTTCCTAAATCGGGTCTTGTTATGTATTGGTCACGACTTTCACATTGTGTAGTCACTTCAAACAACCCTATTTCATCTAAAAATTCTTTTTGGAACATCGTTAAACACAGCATCTTGAGCGTGACATGGTCAGCTCTAAATCTTAACAAAATATCTGTTTTTAAATCTAGTTCCAGCTCTTCCAATTCCTAATCTTGCTGACGTTCTTTGTTTTTAATTTCATATATTCGTCTCTATCTTCTGGATTGTCAACTAACAATTGGTCTTTTTATATTGATTTTTTTCCTATATCTTTCAATTCTCCATCTTCAATATCGCTACCAACTTTTTTCAGAAACTTTAGCGACTACTTCTGCTACTTTACTTTCTGACATATTTCCTGTTTCTTTAACCACTTTTTCTATTAATTCCATTAACTCTTTATCTGATAACATTGTTTTTTTCCTCCCTATTTTTAAGAAAAATTGAAGCATCTCCGGCTCTTTCTGTAAGTTTACCATCTTTCATTATTCCCATTTTTTTCTAACCATTCTTCAAATGGTTTTTATAGGTCTTGCATTAGTTAAATTTCTTAATCTCGCATCATCATGATAAGATGTTGTTTGATAGTTTAACATTATATCGTCTCCTGCTGGAATTGCCATGAAATAGTTAACTCCTGCAATTGATAATAACATTTCTAAGTTTTTCAATATCGTTTTTGATCCGCTTTCATATGGTTTTGTATAACAAGCGTCAACTCCCATTGAGATTCCTGTCAATTTACCCATAAAATGATCTTCTAAACCAGCTCTTATAACTTGTTTACTGTCATACAAATATTCTGGTCCAATGAATCCAACTACTGTATTTACAATAAATGGATCAAATCTTTTTGCGAATCCATAACATCTAGCTTCCAATGTTACTTGGTCTGCTCCGTGATGTGCTTCTGATGATAATTCTGAACCTTGTCCTGTTTCAAAATACATTACATTTGGTCCTGTTGCTGTTCCATGTTTCAAAGCTAATTGTCTAGCTTCTTCAATCATTTTTTTCCATCAATTCCAAACGCTTCATTTCCTTTTTGTGAACCTGCAATACTTTTGGAAAATCAAGTCTGTTGGTGCTCCTCTTCTTACAGCTTCCATTTGTGTTGTTACGTGTGCCAATACACAGATTTGTGTTGGTATATCCCATTTTGTTTTAATTTCATGGAATCTTTGTAAAACTCTCATAACGCTATCAACACTATCATCTACTGGGTTTCAATCCTAACAATGCATCTCCAACTCCGTAGCTCAATCCTTCATAAACTGATAACATAATTCCATCTGGATCATCTGTTGTATGGTTTTGGTTGTAATCTTCTTTGCTAAAATTCCTTCTCCACCAATTTCTGTGTTACAGAATTTTTTTAACTCTAATTTTTTTCAGTCGCCACAACTAAATCCATATTACTCATTAATTTAGCAACAGCTGCAACCATTTCACTTGTCAAACCTTTACTAACTCTTTTTAATTTTTATCCCCTGTAGTTTTTCAAATCTAATAACCATTCTCTAAATTCACTAACTGTCCAGTTTTTTTATTTCATCATAAATTTTTTTCATTTACATCGTCTTGAATGATTCTTGTAACTTCATCTTCTTCATATGGTATAACTGGATTATTTCTTAAATCTGATAATTTTTAATTCTGCTAAGACAGCTTTTTCTTTGCTACTCTTTCTTCAGCAGTTCTTCTCGCCACTCCCGCTAGTTCATCTCACGATTTATATTCATTCGCTTTTTGCTAGAACTTCTTTTTACACTTTTAAATTCGTAACTATGTCCAAATAATCTTGTTTTTTTAATATCATTACTGCCACCTCTCAAAAAAATATTAATTTTTTTCAATCTTAATAACTAAAGACTAATGTTTTTTACTACAACGGGTAAAACATTTCCACTTCCTAAAAGGCTCTCCAATATCGATATAATCTCCGTCACGCACCTTTACGCTATCGATACAAATTATATCTCTACCAGCTAATTCCAATTTCATACACTGTCCTAAAACTTTTTGCCATATCATTTTTCAACAATAATTATTATTGGATATTTAGAATTTATCTCACTTTTTTTGCAATGTTAGAAAAAAACTTTTGCCAACTCCATTATTTCCAAATAGTCCATATTATGCTTTCCTCTTAACCCAATCGCAACATTTTTTTATCCTCTTTTTTTCAAATTGAACCACTCTAATTTTTCTCTTAATAATCTCTTCTAACTCGATTCCTTTTACACTTTCATCTTCTTCGGTTAATTTTTAATACAGGGATATTTTTTTAATTGGGAAAATTCCTTCTGAATAAGTTATCGTACTTCCACTTATTTCAGTCGTATGATTTCCAGCTCCAACAACAGTCGCACCAATTGTTTCACTCAATTGTTTCAAATTAATTTGTTTTTTCTTCAATTATTTTTCAAGATTTCTTCTCCTAAAATGACCCCGATGTCATTGTATTTGAATTTATCTTCTTCTTTTCTTCCGTATATAAAATCAGCTACTCCACCTGTAAATGAATAGTATTTTTATATCTTTAATATTTTTTTCTAAAAATCTTTATCTGTCACAATTTTTTTCTGTACAACTCTGTCTTTGGAAAAAAATCCCAACACTTTCAAATATCAATTGTCCCATTCTTTTTTTGCAATTTTTTTCTAAATTTGGCTTCATCTGCATAATCGCCTAATTTGATACTCACATCCACATCTTTCGCAATCTCAAACATTTTCTCAAAAAAATATTTAATTTTACGATTTTTCATCAAATTTTTATAAGTCTTCCACCAATATCAAGGCAAGTTGTATCTTCAACTTCACCTCTATTAAAAATTACATTATTTGTCGTACCACCACCTACATCAAAATTTACAATACTTGTGTTTTTTTCTTCAGAAAATGTATATGCTCCAGAACCTTTTCCTGCAATAATACTTTCTAAATCGGGTCCAGCCGTAGCTACAACAAAAATCTCCAGCCATTCCACTCAATGTTTCCAAAACTTCTTTCGCATTTTCTTTTCTAGCTGTATCTCCTGTTATAATAACAGCTCCTGTTGACACATCTTCATATTTAATATTTGCTTTTTTTATATTCATTTTCAATTATTTTTTTACATTTTTTTCGTATCTATCACTGTTTCCGATATTAATGGAGTTTCGTAGATTTCACTTCTATAAATTACTTCTTTTTCCAATTATTTTTATTTGAGGAACAGTAAAAGATGAACCTCTATTTTCTATATAAATTTTTAGAAAATATAAGTTGTAATGTAGATGTTCCAATATCTATTCCTACGCTCAATATCTCTTCAGTCATTTTTCGTACCTTTTTCTTTCTAGTTTTGATCCAATTTTACATCAAAACTTATATTTGTTCCATTATTATCCGATTTTTATATTTAGGTCCCCATCAAGTTTATCTTTTTACGAGACTTTTTCACAATTTGTAATCCTAAACTATTTTTTTCTTTATCTTTCTATTTTTCCATTCCTATTCCATTATCGACAACAGAAATTCTTGCTTTTTCTCCTTCATTTTTTTATTCCTACTATAATTGTACCACATTTTTTTATTTTTTTGAAGGCATGTTTTACAGAATTTTTCTATTAATTCGTTAATAATTAATGCAATTGTTGTTGCTTTATCAGAATTTATCTGAAAATCGTCGCCTTCGATACTTATTTTTTTAAATTAAAATTTTCATTTGTATTCTCTCTAACCGAATTCCTCAAAAATTTTTTTATAACTTCTTGAATTTTTTTAAATTATCAAATCCATTTTTGAGCCAACATTTCATGAGTTATTGAAATACTCAAAAATTCTATTTATGCTATCATTTAAAAATCTTTTTCACCGATTCATCTTCCGCTTTTTCGTGCCTGCATTCTAAGTAAACTCGCTATCGTCTGCAAATTATTTTTTTATTCGATGATGAATTTCCTTTATCGCAACAGATTTTTAACATCAGCTCTTTTTTTCTTTAATTTTTTTATATCTGTTATATCTTTCAAAAACAAAACCAAATTTTTTTCGCTTCATGTTTCATGAAAAAAATATTCTAATCTTAAGACTTTATCCGCAATAAAAAAATTTCTGTATTCCATCCTTCTTTCTTATTTACAAGATCAGAAAACTTTTATACTATCAGTACTATATTATCAAAATGTTCTCCTAAAAATAGACGTTTTTGTAGTTAATTTCTTTAAAAAGTTCTTTTTATTTTTCACATTTTGATAAATACAAATTCCCTTGTCGTTAAAAATAATTATTCCATCTTTCACATAATTTATGATTTTTTTCTTTCTTGTGACATTTTCAATGAATTTAATAGTATTTCCTTCGTCGTATCCGTCAAAAATTTTTATTTCATTAGTCTGATTTCCATTCATCTTCTCTTCCACAATTAGTGATGCAATTATCTTTTTATTTTCATCATCTGTAATTGGAACGACATTTTTGAGTAACATATTTACTTTCTTGCGTTAAAGCCTTGTAATCTCTCGAAGGATGACCAGTTTCCAGCGTCCTTATCACTGCAGGTTCATTTTTTTCTGTAAGCATATTCTCCAACCACGCTTTTCGTATAATTAGAAGTATGCTCGATTTGCTTCTGCTATAACAATTGCTCTATCACTATCCACCAAACAGTCAATAAAAATGTCTGTTTCCAACAACTCACTCAAAACTGGCAACCCTTCTGAGATTTTTTTCCAACTTTCTGATACTACTTTCTGGTAAATTTGTAAATTTTTTTCGCATATTTCTCTAATCATTATTTTCTCCAGTTAATATAATGATATCTGCTATTTTTCCCCATATCAGTTCTTTTTGTTCATACTCAAATTTCTAATATATTCGTATGCTTCATTTTCTGATAGGTTCTGGTTTCTCATTAAAATACTTTTTTTGCTATATCAATTTTCCTTCTATCTTCCAATTTTTTTGTGCTGTTTTTTAAATATTTCTTTTTCTAATTTTTTTCAAATTCTTCCTGTTTACTAAATATGATTTCAAGATTCGGAATAAATGATTTTTTTCATCAATTGGTTTTTATTATATAACCTATTATTCCTATTTTTCTTTGCCTCTTCGATAAACTCTTTGTTTGAATAAGCAGTCAATAAAAACAACACCTCTTGATAATTTCTTTTTCATTTTATTACTTTTTGCGACTTTTTAAACCATCTAAAAAGTGGCATTTTTACATCCATTATTACAAAAATCTGGTTTATATTGTTCACATTTTTTTCTATCGCTTCGTAGCCGTCTTTTTGCTTCTCCAACCACATTGTAATTTGCTTCTTTAAGTATTTCGGAAATATCCATTCTTGTTATTGGTTCATCATCTACAACTAATATTCTCTCCATCTTCATCTTTCCTTTAAATTGAAAACTCAATCTATAAAAATTTTCATTTTAATTTTTTTCTTATCGTTTATTACTTCCAAATTTATAAATTAATTTTTAATAAACTTCTTCAAGAAGTTCTTTAATTTCTGCATAACTAAATTTTCTAGGATTGTATTCCGTACACATATCATTTTTCAATATCGCTTATAATTTTTATCAATTTGTTTGAAATATTCATCTTTTGGTATTCCTAAATCTCTCAATCTTTTTGGAATTCCCATTTTTGCGTTTCTCATTTCAATCCCTTTTATTAAGATTTCTACTCCTTCTTGTTCAGTTTTTTGGTATAAAATCTAATGCTCTAGCTATTTCACAGTATGCTTTTTCTCATGACGAGGATTTTTTTAGCATTAAACGCTATAATTTTTGGCATTAAAACTGCATTTAATCTTCCGTGAGGTTTTGTGGAATAACGCTCCAACTGAATGTGCCACACTGTGATTAATTCCCTAATGATGAAGTGCTAAAAGCTACTCCAGCCATACAAGACGCTATTTGCATATTTGTTCGTTCTTTTTTCTAATGATGGATTTTCATAATTTTTCACTAAATCAGAAAATACCGTTCTTATTGCTCCAATCGCCAATGTTCTTGAAAACAAATTTGGATTAGCTGAAACATATGCTTCAATTGCATGAGTTAAAACATCCATTCCTGTATCTCCAATAACTGCTGGTGGCAATGTTTCTGTAAATACTGGATTCAAAATCGCTATATCTGGCAACATTTCCACATCACTCAAAGGTATTTTTTTATTACCTGATGTAACTACTGAATAAGTTGTTACTTCTGATCCTGTTCCGCTCGTAGTTGGTACTGCAATAAAAGTTAACTTTTCAGTTTCATTCATTGCTCTTTTAATTTTTTTCACAAAATAAAGTATTCCTTTACAAGCATCAATTGGAGAACCTCCTCCCAAAGCTATTACACAATCTGGATCAAAAGAAATAAAATCCAACATTCCTTTTTATTATTTCTTCATCTTTCGGATCTGGATTTACATCTGAATAAACTGCAATTTCGACATTTCTTTCCTTCAAAAATATCTGTAATATTATTGATAACTCCTAATTTTACCATTGTCTTATCAGTTACGATAAAAACTTTTTTTCATTTCTAAAGTTTTCAATATATCCAAGGAGTCTGATCCGTAATATTTTTTTGGTTTTATATGAAATAAACTCATCTAAACACCACTCCTCTTTTTTTATTCCCATTTTTTTGGTTCTTAAAATTATTTAATACTTTCTTTAACTTTTTTTAAGTATTACTTTTTACTCTTTCTACATCCGTGATATTAAATTTTTTTCAAAAAGAATTTCGATAATTTTTTTCTCTAATTCTTCATTACTTTTTTTATCTCGTTTCTGTTTCCCTCACAACCATTTTTGCAAGTTCCTTCATTTTTTTGTTTTCATGAGCAACACAACATTTTTTTCTTTTTTTCGTAAATTGTTTCTAAATTCTGTCGCTCTAATCTTATCTTTTGCACCTGGAGTAATAATCATATCACTTGTTACAATAAACTTACCGTCACACACATAGTCCAAGTAATTTTTTTATTGTTATTAATTCATTTTTTTACTCCTCTTCTATTTTTTTAGTCAATTGACTTGTCAGTTAAAACCTTGATTTATCTAACTTTTTATTTAATTTCAAGCTCATCAATAATTCCAACAATTGTTGCATCTACTGGTGTTTCCGCATCAAATACCCTTCTCGCCGAACTGCCTGTAACGATAATCACTCTATCGCCAATCCCAGCTCCAATATAATCTGCTGCAACAATTGTTTTCTTTTTCTCCCTCAATTGCCACTACCATAAGTTTTTAGACCACTTAACTTTTTCATCTTTTCTTGTCGCCCAAATATTATCAATAATTGTTCCTATTAGCATTTTTCTCCCTCTTTCATTCTATTCGTACTCTAATTGTATATTATTTGATTTAATGTACTCATCTGCAAGTGATGTTATTTTTACTACCTTTTTTTCACAATAATTTTTCTGATTTTCAGCCGATAACTTTTTGTAATTTATCTTTTGTAATCACACCACTGATAGAAAATTCTTCTCGTTTTTGTAAACATTTTTGAGATTTCCACTCTTTTAAGCACTTTCACTCCAAATTCCTTCAAATTCTGAAGATAACCGTCATACACTTTTATCAAAGCTTCTGGCTTCTGATATCTCTTATACTCCAAGCCCTCTTCCACCAAAAAAATACTTCCTTTGAATTTAAAAAGAAATTCTGTCACAATATTTTTTTCTACCTTGCGATAAGTCCACCAATTCATCAATACTTAAATCAGATACGACTAATTTTTTTCTGAATCTGCCTTTTCTAAACTTTCAAAAAAATGTTTTTAAAATCAATGTTATCATTTATTTTTTTGCATAAGTTTTTTTAATTCATCCTTCAAAAGATTATCGTTTCCTAAAAAAACTAACTTTTTATCGGCTTTTTCTTCTTGATTTTTTTCTAGAGCTTATATCTATTCCTTTTCTTGAAAGTTCCTCCAACACCTTTTTTTAAAAATAATTTCGAGCATTTCTTCATTGAGCATACACATCACCGCCTACTCTTTTGATAATAGTTCCTGTTACTCCAGAAACATACCCAGCCGCATTAGCTTCATCATAATCAATGTGCATAGCCAATCTAAAGCTATCTTTAACTCTCACTAGCACATCATCAAAAAAATTACAGGTCTTTCACTGTTTATTTTTCACTTTTACAATTTCTTTATCTTTTTACATTAAGTCGTCTTGCATCTTCTGGTGTCATATGAATATGTCTTTTTGCAACGATAACTCCCTCATCTAACTGTAAATATTTATCTCCAACACCTATCAAAATTCCAGGAGTTCCCTTAATATCTCCACTTTCACGAATAACACCTTTCACTCCAATATCTCTACAATCCGTCAACGATAATTCCACTTGAGTAAAATCTCTACAAGGACCTAAAATAACAACGTTTGAAAACTCACCTCTAGGTCCTATCACTCTAACTCTCTCTTTAGTCGCATATTGATTCGGTTGAGACAAATCCTTCACTTTTTGTCAATTCATACCCTTTTTCCAAATAAGAACTCAAGATGTTTCTTGGACAAATGAACATGTCTTCCCGATGCCTCAACCATAAATGAATTATCTTTTTTTTCTGAAACAGATTGCTCGCTAGAATTTTCCATTATTTCTTTCAATTTTTCTCTAATAATTTTCTCTAATTCCGCTCTTTCCATATTTTGCTCCTGTTCCTATTTATAATCTCCATTGTTCGCCTTTAACATCATTAAATAGAAAAATACTACTCAATCTATTCAAAGCCTTTAATATATCCAATCTTTCCGTTTTTCCCTTCGTGATAAAAAGCATCCACAGTCGCAATTTCACATTCCCGAGACAACGCTCTCAAACAGTTTATATCAATAACCTTTTCGTCATATTCTACATTTATTTCAAACAAATGCCCTGTTTTATAATATTTATGTGTATTGTGCGTAATTTCTTTTTAATGTGTCAATATCATATCCTAGAACATCTCTCTCTTTAAATTCTGAATCAACCATTTCACTAATAAATAAATCTCTTATAAATCTATATGCTTGTGCAAAATCGGCTTCCAACTTTTTTTATTTTTCATATTTTTTTCCAAAAATTTAATAGTTTCAGCCTGTAAAGTGTCAAATTTACCACGCAAAATTATTCTTTTATGATTTTTTTAACAACTAGATTATCGCCAAATATCTGAGTCATAAATTCGAGGGTTTTTTTATCATAAATCGCACCTGTTACATAATCTCGATATTGTCTTTTTCGGTTTCGCTTCTTCCATTGCTAATTTTTTTATCATCTTTTTCTGAATTTCCAATTTTTCTTCTTTTTTTCTTCTTTTTTTCTCTATTTCGATCATAAGAAATTCTTTTTATTTAAAAAAATTCTCTTGCTGACGGTGTGAGAATATCTTTTTCTTCAATAACCAATTGGTCTAAAACGCCATCTTTTTCAAGTTTTTCTTAACTTTTTCTTCAGTTATTACTGGCATATTTATCACACCCCTATCTATTTTTGATAGATTTTTATCTAACACTTGTTTTTATAATATCTTCAATTTCCTTTGCATTTGTTACATCTACATCATTACTTGCCAAATTTGTCGCTTCTTTTACAGCGTTCCCCACAACATCTGACAATTCACTTACACACGGCTTCTTAACTAAATCTTCCAATTCTTTTTGTCCATATGCAACTGTTCTAATATTTATTAAATTTTTTTGGTCCAATGTTATCAGAAGTTGAACTTCCTCCAACTGTTCCGCATCCTAATGTTAATGCTGGCAATAAGTTAGTTGTAGCTCCTACTCCACCTAATGTCGCTGGTGTATTTACCAACAATCTTGAAACTGGTTTTTTCAAGGCAAATTCCCTAATTACATTAACATTATTTGAGTGCATAGACATTGTATGTCCAATTCCTTCATTTTTCAATATTTCAATACATCTTTCACAAGCTTTTTTTCCCAATTTTTCTTCGCAGTAGAATCCTAATACTGGACACAATTTTTCTCTTGAATATGGATTAAAATGAGATACTTCTGTTTCTTCTGAAACTAAAATTTTTGTATTTGTTGGAACTGTTATTCCAGCCATTGAAGCTATGTAAAGTGCTGTTCTTCCAACGATTTTTTTGGATTCATTGTATTGTTAGCTCTCATCAAGATTGCTCCAACTTTATCTCTTTCTTCTCTATTCAAGAAATAAGCTCCTTGTGCCTTCAATTCTTCAACAACCTTGTCTTTAACTTCTCTTTCCACAACGATTGATTGTTCAGAAGCACAAATTACTCCGTTATCAAAAGTTTTACTTTGAACTATTCTTTTTACTGCTTTTTTGATGTCAGCTGTTTTTTCAATAAATGCAGGTCCATTTCCTGGTCCAACTCCAATTGCTGGTGTTCCAGAACTGTATGCTTAGCTCTAACCATTGCTTCTCCACCTGTTGCTAAAATCAATGATGTTAATTTATGTTTCATCAATTCATTTTGTAGCTTGTAATGTAGGTGTTTTAATAACTCCTATCAATCCTTTTTGGTGCACCTTTTTCTTTCAGTAGCTTCAATCAAATATTCAACTGTTTTTAATAATACTGTTTTTTTCGCATTTGGGTGAGGACTTACTACAACACCGTTTCCTGCTTTCAATGAAATCAACACTTTATAAATCGCAGTTGAAGTTGGATTTGTAGAAGGTATCAAAGCCTAATAACTCCCATTGGAACTCCAATTTCAATTATTCCTTCATCTTTGTATTCGTTTAAAAATTCCAACTGTTTTTCATTTTTTTGAAAGATTCATAAACATCTATTGTCGCTAATTTATTTTTTAATTACTTTGTCTTCCCAATTTCCAAATCCTGTTTCTTCGCAAAGCCATTTTTTGCCAATTCTGTAACATGTTTTCTTGCTTCTTCACTTACTTCTTTTACTATTTCATCAACTTGTTCTTGAGAAAATCCAGCATATATTTCTTGAGCTTGACTTGTCGCTACTAGCAAATCTCTCGCTTCTTGTATCGATTGTAAATCTTTATCCATTTTTTATTTCCTCTCTAAAACAATTTAAATTCATTCCTACCGTTAATTTATTTTTGTTAATTTTTTTCTATCTAACTTTTTATTCAGCTGTTGGAACTTTTTGGCAAAAATTCCTTCGATTTCATCATGTGGTCTTGGAATTACATGTACAGAAATTAATTCTCCTACTCTTTCTGCCTCTTTGCTCCTGCATCTGTTGCTGATTTTACAGCTCCAACGTCTCCTCTAACCATTACAGTTACTAATCCTCCACCAATGTGTTCTTTTCCAACTAAAGTTACATTTCTGCTTTTTACCATTGCGTCTCTTTCGCTTCAATCGCTCCTACTAATCCTTTAGTTTCTATCATTCCTAATGCATTTAAAGTTGCCATAATCCTTACCTCCGTAATTTTTTTCCTTATAAATTTAACTAAACTGTTCTATTAATACATTTATCAATTTTTTTCTTCGTCATTCCCTTAATTTGAGAAGGACTATAATCTAATTTTTAGTTTTTTTCTACTTTTTCTTTAAGTTCAGATACTTTCATTTTTTTGGTATTTTTTTAAATCTTCTATTTTATTTTTAGAATCCAAATTTTTTCTTCATGTTCTGAATATTCAATTTTTCTCAATCTTATTCTCACTCAAAAAGTTTTTTTGGTCAATATTTTCAATTAACTTTTGTTCTGTTTCATTTTCTTCTATTAATTTAGATTCTTCTTGTATTTCCTCTGTATTTGAGTTTTTCTTCAGTATTTTCAATTTCCAAATTTTTTTCAAAATCATCATTTGAACTTAAATCTTTTTCAACATTTTTCAATTTCTGAAATTTCTTCCAATTCATTTTTTAAAATTGAATTATCTTCAACATTTTCTTCATTCAAACTTAAATTTTCTTCAGTTTTTTTCTTCTACTTCTGATTTTTCCCTCAATTTCAGATGGATTTTTATCATTTTGGGTTATTTCCTTTTTGGAGATCTCGATATTCACAAGAATTTTTTTCGTTTCATTATCAACTCTCGCTATTACATTACTCGTTAGGAACGCTCCCATTCTTTTTGCTACTTCAACTCCAGCATCTACTGCAGCAATTACAGTCGCTTCATCTCCCGAAAATTCGATTGTAACTATTCCACCTTTTTACAAAATAACGATTTTTTTCAATGTTACATTTGTCGCTTTTAAACCTTCATCAGTCGCTGTTATAGCCGCTACATAACCGTATGTTTCTATATAACCATATGAGTCCATTTTTTCTTATCACCTTCTCACTCGAGTAAAATCATAACTAATTCCTTAAAAATATAGAGCTTTTTTTAATCTTTTTGTCAGTCTGATTTCAAATATTCTGTAAGTTCATCCACTCCTGTGTTTTCATATGAACTTACTACAAATATTTTTTGTTGCTCCTGCTTGCTCTAACATTCTTTTTGTTCTCTCGACATCTCCACTAAGATCTACTTTTGTGACTATTCCAATAACTGGCTTGTTAAATGCTGAAGAGAAACCTGGTGGAAATTGATTTCTCTCATCATCATTTGCTTGAACCATTCCAATAACATCACAATCATACGAACTCACAATTAAAGCACTGTATCGATTTCTATTCTCCAAATATTCTCCTGGTGTATCAAAAGCGTTGTTTTCATAAGTTATTGTTTGTGTTTTTTCTGTATTCTATCTTTAATCCATTCATTCTTTGAAGCAAAGTCGTTTTTACCACAACTCTGATCTTCCAACTAACAGTATTTTTCTTCATTTTTAAGACCTCGTTATTTCTGTTACACTAAATCTCAAAACATTTTTTGAAATAGTCCACAATATCACTTATCGTCGCTTCAACGCTTGATACATCGCCATTTAAAAATTACAGAACCACTAAATCTGTCAACAAATCCTATTTCAATCAGTCTGCACTTTTTAGTAGCTAAATCACCTGCAATTATAGTCGCTTCTCCAGGAGTTATTGTCAATATCCCAATAGCGTCCACTTTTTTTCATTCGTAAGACCTACTTTTTCTTGCCAATTCATCTTGTGGATTTGCAATTACATGAGCTAACGTCACTTGTCGTCCAGGAACATACTCTTGTATCATCCTTTGTTTTGCTTCTTCCATATTAACAAATCCCTTTTCTTAAATTTTTTATTCAGCTGTTGGAACTTTTTGGCAAAAATTCCTTCAATTTCATCATGTGGTCTTGGAATTACGTGTACAGAAATTAATTCTCCTACTCTTTCTGTCATGCTGCTCCTGCATCTGTTGCTGATTTTTACAGCTCCAACGTCTCCTCTAACCATTACAGTTACTAATCCTCCACCAATGTGTTCTTTTTCCAACTAAAGTTACATTTGTCTGCTTTTACCATTGCGTCTCGTCGCTTCAATCGCTCCTACTAATCCTCTAGTTTCAATCATTCCTAACGCATTTAAAGTTGCCATAGTCTTTTTCCTCCTAAAATTTATTTTATTTATATTTTTTTAAATTTAAAAAAACCTATTTATATAATATAACTGTTATAATTTCATAGATTACAATAAATCTTTCTACTTTTTTTGTTACGATTATATTTTTTTGTCACAGTTATATTTTACCCTTGATATTTAATTATATCAAGTGCTTAATTACAAAAAAATATTTATCAAAATTTTTTTATACTATTTTTAACTAATGTTTTTTTAACTTCTGTAATTCTACAACGAATTTTTTTATTCCTCTAAAATTTTTTTATTAACAAAAGTTCTTATCTTATCGAAAAACTTCCACTCAAAACACATCTTCTACGTCTTGCAAAATCCTTCGCACTCACAATTCCTTCTCCAGTTTTTTTCCAGCAACCGTAAATCCAACATATCCTTCTCCTTCAAATCCTAATCCAACATATGCCGGAGCGTTTTTCACAAAAATCGTCGTTTTTATTTTTTTGGCTGCTTCACTTAATCTTGAAACATTTTGAGAATGAATAATCGCCGTATTATTTCGCTTTCCTTCCACTTGAATCGCATTTTTTAACGCTGTATCAAAATCCTTTTTGTCGTACAACAGGAACTACTGGCATCAACAATTCCTCCTGCACAAACGGATGCAAAATATCAGTTTCCACAATTATCAATTTTGGATTCCCTTCAAATTGTATTCCCGCATTTTTCAAAATCACAGTTGGACTTTTTCCAACATAATTCTCATTTGGCTTTCCGTCCTTCAAAAATACAGTTTTGTAATTTTTTTCAATGTCACTAATATTCTCAATCTGAATTGCGCCTTCCTTTTTGCATACAAAATGTCAAATAATCAGTCACGTCATCAATCACTAACACCGATTTTTCTGAAACGCATAACAAATTGTTGTCAAATGAAGCTCCACTAACAATATCTTTCGTCGCTTTTGTAATATTTGCTGATTCATCAACTATAACTGGCGGATTACCAGATTCTGCTCCAATGACTTTTTTCCCACTTCTCAAAGCCTTATTTACAATCTCTGTTCCACCTGTCACAACCAACAAATCCACATCTACATGATTAAACAACTCTTCAACATCATTTTTTTCCAGAAGTCTTCGAAATTGTCACCAAATTTTTTAGGATAATCCTTCAAATCCTCAATAATCTCATTAATCACTCGTACCAAGTATTTTGACACTTTCAAAGCATTCGGATGTGGTGAAAAACAATCGAATTTCCAGCGACCAAAGCACTGATCGTATTATTTATTATAGTTTCAGTCGGATTCGTAACTGGAGTAACACTTCCAACCACTCCAAATGCTGACAATTCAATGAGTGTCAATCCATTATCACCAGTAAAAGCCTGTGTCGACAAATCTTCAACCCCTGGAGTTTTTCTCAATCGCCAACAAATTTGTTTTTAATTTTATCCTTCACTTTCCCCATTCCAGTCTCATTAACCGTCATTTCCGAAATCTCTTCCACAAAATTTGTCAACTCTCTTCTCAAATGATTAATCAATTTTTTTCTCTTTGATTCAAACTATATTTTTTCATAATGTTTTTTTGAGCACTTGAAGCCTTTTTCGATAGCAATTTCCATATTACTGCAAACTCCTAATCCTAATTCTTCTGTTTTTGGCTGTTTTTTTGTTCTGTTTCTAGTTTTTTTCTAGAACCTTTTTTTACTATATTTTCAATATTTTTTTCTATCCATAACCAAACCTTTCTTCATTTTGAGAGTTCATTTGCCACTCTCAAACTCGGCTTGTGCTTCAAAAATTTTCTTTTTAAAAATTTCTAATGCCGTTTTTTTATTCTATTATCTATAATTACTGTTAAGAGCAATTTTTTAGTAACAGCTAAGTCCTTCAACAATACTCTCTACAGTCTTTCTTGCTATTTCATCGTCATCTATCGAACTTCCCCACTAACTCCCAACGCTCCTATTAATCTGCCTTTATACACTATTGGATAACCTCCACCAAAAGTGACAAGTTTTTTTCTTTAAAAATCCTATCCAATCCTGGAAATTCAACTAAATCTACTTTTAGAGGTCGGACTATTTAAAAAGTAATGCCGTGTATGCCTTTTTCATTGAAACATCTATACTTGCAATAATCGCTCCATCCGTTCTCTTAAAAAGTACTAAATTTCCACCTCTATCGACAACTGATACACTTAAATTTAACGATTTTTCTTTTTGCATACTTTAATGCTTCTTTCACAAAATTTTTCTGCTAGTTCAAGATTCACATCTTCATAATTCTTTTTACTAGCTATTTTTTTCTTCATTTTCTAGATATTTTTTTAATTCTTTTTTTGATTAAGTCATATATTTTTTTCTTTTTCAAAGTTATCCATTTTTCATTCCTCTTTAATTGCTATACTTACAATGAATTAAGTAATGTTCTCTTTAGGGAATTCCCTTCACAATTCTAGCGATATTACTACCGTAAACTCTCAATTCTTCTTTCTCCGTATCTTCAACATTATTTATAACAAACAACGGTTCATCTGCCTTCAATCTCGAAAAATGAAAAATTACTTTACTCTCACAAATAGCAATTCCTATAGACAATTTAGATTTGGTAGCTTCCTCATACGCTTTTTTCACAACATTTTTTTCATCTAAATCATACACAGTTTCCAGAACATACGGTATTTGCTCCTCTTCAATCCCATACGATATTTCTTTTGCTATCCCTACATTTTTTTGAACCGTTACTATTTTTTATATTTGGAAATTCTCTAGCCAATTTAATCACCACTATTTCTCACTAAATCGAGAACCAATCCAGTAGCCACAGCATTTCTAGGCCCTTCCGTACTTCTAATATTTCCTCTTCCAGCGACAATTGAATATTGCGACAATTTATCTGTAACAAATTCTGGTACTTCGAAATCTAAAGCGGATCCTCCAACCAAAATCACAAACTGAATATCTCGAATATTCCCTGTCAAACTCACTGAATTTAATGCTCTAATTGTATTTTTCCACAAAAATTCTTTTTTTGCACTTCTTCTGGTTGCTCTGATTTTTTTCCAAAAGATTTCTCAATTGGAATAGCGTACATTCCTTCTGGCTTCAAGACAACAACCCTTGAAAAAAATCTCGGTGGTAACGGTTCTTCAAAAAAATTGAACAGTCCCTGTCTTCATGTCGTATATGAAACAGACTTTCCACTTTCGCCAATGGATATTTTTTTATTTCCTCTGCCAAACTCGTGTCCTCAAGTCCCAATTCTTCATTTATCAACATCGTAACCATATTTCCAGCTCCAGCCAAATGCACTGAACGAATATTCCCGCTTTTTATCCATAATCGAAGCATCCGTAGAACCCGCTCCCATATCTACAATCGCCAAAGGAAGCGTAGTCCCAGGTGTGAGTCAATGACCCTAGAATCGCCATATCAGCCTCAACTCCACCAATCTCAACTTTTTATCCCCAATTCTCGTTCCAATTCCTCAGCAATAATTGTCATCTGCAATCTATCCGACTTAACCATCGATGCAATTCCAACTGCATTTTCCATCGAAAAACTCATTCGCCAAGCCACCTTTCACTTTCACTGGACTAAAAGTATCAACCGCCAACAAATCTTGAATACAAATATCTGAAATTTTCTTTTTCGTAAGATTTGCCATTGTTTGTCGAACCTTTTCAAGCATTCCACCTACATTTGTCCCAGCTTCACCTCTAATATCCTCAATCTTCTTAATTTTAGAAATTGTCTGCATAATTTTCTCAGCACCATCTTCAATATTCACAAAAATTTCTTTTTCCATCTCCGTTAATAATTATTTTTTTCCAGCTGGAATCGTTCTTTCCTTCACATCTCCTTCTGGCGTCTTAATTACTACTGCTGATCGATTTCCCATTAAAGCTCGTGAAATTGGAACTACCTTTTTTTGTTTCCTCGGGCGTTAAATTAAATATACTCGCAATTCCATAAGGATTCGACAATTCCTCGATAACCTTCCCTTGCTCAGCGACTTCACGCCACATTCCACACCCAAAGGAATTTTTCTCAATCATTTCAACTTCATCAATTATTGGAATTCTAAAATTCAATCGATTTTTGCACCAAAACCGCATCATCCTTCTGTAAAATCGCACCTTTTTATCTTAACACCTTTTCTATTTGCCTCATTAAACGCATTTGCAACATCTTCAAAATCATATTCCTTTGAAACAATAACAATTACGTCGCCGTTATCCTCAAAAATTTGGACTTAAAAATATCCTTAAAATCCACAGTTTTTCCAGAACACAAACCCAATTCCACTCGGCGTTTTTTTGGATTATGTCCAATCATTGTCGACTCGGTTATTATTGTTTCTGTTATTGTTTCATTGCTACATCGCCAATTACAGGTGCCGCTTCATTTATCCTAATTAAATCAATATCTTTTGCTGTCAAATTTGCCTTTTTTTAACAGTTGATTGATAACACCGTGTATACCGTATTTATTTTGCGAAGTCCCTTTTATTCCAGTTGTATTCACAATGGCACTCGCCAAAAATATCGCCTTTTCATCGTCACCTATACTAGCCAATGCCCCTTCTGTTGTTGAATTTCCAATATCTATTCCTACAACATATCTCATAACTGCTCCTCTTATTAATAAATACTAATCTACTCTCAATTTCTTTCTCTTTTTCATAAACTTCAGTGCCTCTCGAATAAAAAGCCGCATTTACTTTTGCATTATATTTACTCTCAATTTCACTAGCAATATCCAACAATTCAGATTTTGTCGATCTAAACGGTCTCAACGCATCATATATTTCCAAAATTCTCGCATCTGGTATTTTTGTTAATTCTGCTGCTCTTCTAAAATTTCTCGCCAAAGTTGGTCTTCCCGCTGATTCAGCTACCTGTGCCTGTAATTCCAACACTTCTGGAGTTATTTTCACATCATCTATCGTAACCGTTCCGTCCATAACACTTTCAAGTGTAATGTCGTCTAAAGTCTTATTAGTCGGCGTTCTCAACAAATCTTTCCTATTTTTACCCAAGGGATATTGAGAGGCGTCTACTTTTGTCCCATTTTTAGAAGATTTCTTTTGATTTTCTATACTTTCCAATACTTCTTTAACTAATTGTTCTAATGTTTGTTGGTTCATAATTCTGACCTCCATCTAATATTTCGCTTCTAATTCTCGTGGTTTTGCACTGATGAATTACATGCTCTGTTTCTTTTTATATGCAAAATTCTCGCTAACGCTCGAAATCTCGGTCTTACCATTTGATCATTTTTCACTGGAACCGGATTAGGTACTTCACCTTTCGCATATTTTCTTTGCATTCTTACCAATCGCTCTATAAGTTTCCAAATCAAGCAACGGACATTGAGGAAACAATTCCAAATTACTCAAAGGCGGTAAATCAGCTGATGAATAACGGTAGTCCCTTTTCGATTGAATCCCAATTCCAATTTTCGAACCACTCAATTTAGTCTGCATCATTCGCCAAAAATCGAAAACATCTGATGTTCTCAAAATCCGAACAAATCTAGCTTTTTAACCCTTCTTCTTCAATTCCTGCCACCAATTCCCTAATAATTTTTGTAATGTGGCACTTTCGTTATCGATTCCTTTTGATAAATCCCAAAAAGCTGGTGCAACTCCGATTACAACTTCATCTGAAGATGATCCTTTTTTCGCTTCACCAATATCTGTCAAAACCAATCGATTCAATTCTGCTTCGTGAACTGCTGGATCTTCCACATTTTTTTACTTTCTATCTTACATTCTTTCGAAGAACATTTTTCCATTCTTCTTATCTTCTATTTCCTGTAACACCTTATTTATCAATACTTTCAATTCTTGATCACTAATGTTCATGGTCTTACCCTCCTAAACCAATAAATTATATTTTTACTTGGATCTATAGTCGCTGGAATTTTTTTAATTTCATCCCATCTTTCATCGCTCATTTGATATCCTGTTCCTGGTCCTGCATAGTCATTTACATCGTTTACCGCACTAATTACATTGAAATCCTTTATCAACTACTGCCGAAGTATGCAAATAATCCCCAGCTACCCTTTGTTTCAACATATTCAATATCTTTTGTGCTTCTTCCTTGTAACTCGATCTGTAAAGTGCCTTAACTACATCAATACCTGTAATTCCACGTTTCATCATATCTTCAGCACCCTTCAAATCTTCAACTACATTTCTTGGTGGCATATCTTTACTTCCATTAGCATAAGTCGCCGCAGTAACTTCTTCATCAGTAATTTCAGGCAATCCTAATTCCTTAAATACCGCTTGTAAAACCCTAGCCGCTTTATTTCTAGCCGCCACAACATTTTCTTCTAAAACAGGTCTCAATCCTGCGTCAATCTTCAAATCTCTTTGAATTACATTCCAGTCATCAAAATCTTCCGCATCCCAGTTTGATCCAGCAAACATATTATCGTAGTTTGGAGTTGCACTATATCCTGAACAGATAAAATCAGTTCCTGGTGCCATTTGCATCAACGATCTAACTGATCTTCTCAAATCTGAATGAGTGAAAGTCTGGTCATTACTAGAAGCACATTCCAAATCTAACATTGCTGCCAACAGGTTTTCTGCTAAAACGGCTCTAATTCCACCTGGTACAGCTGACGGAATACCAATACAACTTACTGAACCATTTTGTATCCCTTGAACTCCAGCTCCCTTCGTAATGTACAAACATCTAGCTTCCAAATACAACATTGATTTACCTTCTGCATAACCCATTTGTACTTCTGAACCAGTTCCTGATGTAAAACGCATTTTTAAACCTCTCGACGCATATGCCGATGCTAAAAATCCTTTTGACCAAGGCGTATCATCTCCATCAGTGAATACATCTTCTGTCCCATACACTGAAATTGTTTCTGCATAACAAGTTAATCCTCTCATTCCCAACGCCAATTCAGTCGCTTCTTCCAACGAACATTGAGTCAAAACTCCACCACGACCAACTTGCGAACCAATTAACAAACTCAACGCATTAAATGGTGCATATCTTGCAATTCCTACCGTAGTTTCTTGTTCAGGAAATCCTCTCAATGCTGCTTCTGCTCCATCTGCCGCAATTTGTGCTGGATTATCCTTTATATTCGTAACGTGACATTGATTCATCGGTGTCTTTCTAGCACGCATTTTTTTGCATCGCCATCATCATTTCAACAACATTCATATACCCCAAAACTTGAACCGCTTTTTGCAGGTGTCATAGCAGTCGTCAATTGAACCAATTTCTTTCTCGAAACATTAGGATCACAAAGCATATTTGCTATTTTTCTTAGAATCCATCGACATTACTTCATTCGCCTTTTTCAATATTAATACCATAATTCGCTATAAAAGTATCAATCGAATCAAATTCTTCTCTTTTTACCATCTAACTCAACAATTTTTTTCCATCTTCAATTTTTTATACTTGGTTTCGGGTCTTGCGAACTGTTCATCGCAATAAATCCTACTTCTTCCCACTCTAATACAAATCCATCTTTATTTATCGGTCTATTTCTCAAAAGCCTCAAATCTTTTTTTGATTTCATACAATTTCCTCCTACGCATATTTAAGGGTTTCCAAAATCACCATTTTTTTACTTTTTTTGCCCTTAAATTATCATTTCATCACAAAATATATGGTTTCGTAGTACTTTCTGGTCTATCTCCCATCAGCGCCAAAAAGTTCAATTCCAACTTCTCTAGCTGAAATAATCGCTTGTTTAACAGCTCCCGAATCTCCACTTATTCCCAAAAATTACTTCATTACTGTAACTTGTTCCGTGACCAGGTGAAGAATACGCTCTCACTTCAACGGCTGCTGCTTTCACTGCTGTATCTGCTAAAATTACACCAATTGCTGCTGGACTGGCTACTGTTATACCAAAAGCTTTACCTTTTTCTGCTCCCAATCCTTTAACCAAAGCCTGACTAGCTCTAGCCGAATATTGAAATTCCAAATGTCCCGCATCATTTCCATAAACATCACCAAATGTTCTTTCCAAATCAGCTAAACAAATTTCCACAGCTTTTTCTCACATCAGACACATCATCAGCACCGAAAAATTATTAACGAACCATGTCCTCCTCCACCTTTTAGTGTCTCTCGGTAGTTCAATTGATAAAATCTCTGAATTAGTCGATTTCACAGCCTCATCTGCCGCAAAAAAATATGTGGTCCAGCTCCTGTTCTAGCACCAACAATCCCAATCGAATTGTATCTAGTACCAATATTCATTTTCTCTTTCAATTGCGAATCAATATTGGCAATAACTAACCCAATTGTATCCCCCTAATCTGTTAGTTCCTACAAACTCCGTTACCATTACAATCATCTCCTCATCCAATGATTTCAACTAATTTAATCTAAAAACTATCTACCTAAACCCAAGATTTGCTCAATTTCATTAGCCCGATTTTAAATGAGTTCAAGTACGAAATAAAAAGACACTTAAAAAATAACATTTATACAATTTGTATAACCTGTTTTTCTATCTTTAAGCCTCTTTGCTCGCCTTTATTCTTTTTGAAATTTTTTTAAATTAAATATGCTTACCCCATTGTAAATATATCTATAGTTTCTATATAAATATTACCTCGATTTTTTTGATTTGTCAAGTTTTTTTGAAATCGAATAAAATTCAGTAAATTTATAAATATTGTAAAAAAACTTTTATCCAAAAATAAAAAAAACTATCCCCAAATTTTTTTGAGATAGTTTCAACTTTTTTTATTTTTAATATTCTTACAAACTCTCTACTGGTACTTTAAACACTAATTTTTCTCACTTTCCCAGTCTCTTCCCTTTTCAATCCTCGATTTATGAACATCTTCTGGAAAAAGAATTAACACATCTCCACTTTTCATTACTACATTAAACATCATTTCTCCAGAATGAATTATCAAATCTTTATTCTCGTCAATTTTATCCACTTTCATATTATGAATATTATTAACTGCAATTCCCTCTCCACCAGATAAAGTAATTTGAACATCCACATTTTTTTCAAATGCGTCTCAGAAATATTTCCTTCTCCATCTCCAGTTTCATACGAAAGAATATTCATTTTTATTCCACTCCCAATATCGTAACTCCCACATTCATCAGTCAATAATTTCTCAAAATTCTCTTTCGTATAATTTATACATTTCTGCAAATTTTTCTGGCAAAATTTTATTTTTGTAAATCATCCTTTAAATTCGTAAATATCATTGTTTTCATCTCCTATATTATTTAAATTATGTTTCAAAAAACTAACACAACTTTGATTATAAGTATAACTCATTTTTTTCCCATTTTTTTCAAAAGAATATATTTTTTTAATTTTTTTCAAAGTATTTTTAAAACTTAAAAAAATGTGATATACTATAGTACAAGATATAATAAGTATGAAAAAAATGAAAAATAGGGAGGAATTCTTATGAAGAAAAAAATTATATTGTTCAACAAAAGATAAAAAGATTTTAGGAGTTTGTGGAGGAATAGCAGAGTATTTTGATATGGATCCTACTATAGTTAGAATTATTGTAGCTATTGCTATTATCCTATTTGCTGGACTTCCAGGATTAATCATATATTTTTGTTTTAGGTTTCATTATCCCAAAAGATACTGAAAATCCTTATGATGATTCTTTAAAAACAATAACAGCAACAATTACGATGATATAAAAGAAGTTGAAAAAAATCGACAGAGAATAAAAAAAGTCAAGATATGTAAAAATTTTTTGTGTAAAACCTCTAAATAATGTATGGTAAAATAACTATATAATATTTGGAGGTTTTTATTATGACTAAAAAAGAAACCTGTTTTAAAAATCTGGAACAGATAAACAATTTGAAAAATAAATGTTAGGAATAATGAAGGTAAAAATTAATAAAAGAATATCCTAATATGAAGGAATCTTTTTCCGGATGGAAAAAAATATGGATATATACAATTTAAAGAGGAAGGGATCAAATAACTCGGAATTTAGGTGATGGGAAAAGGATTAGATATATTTAATCAAAAATATTAAAAGAAATCAATTTTAGAAAGGATAATAAAAAAATGGAAAAAAATAATCTTGAAAAAAATTGGAAAATTTGATGTGGAAAAAAATATAAAAAAACAAATAAGTTTTTCAACAATTACAAAAAGAATTTTTTTAAAAAAATGATGATGAAAGAATAGAGTATAAAAAAACAGAGTTGGAAAAAGCATATAATGAAAAAAATGGAGACAGCGTAGATATTTTTAATTACAGCAATTTACATGTTCAAATTATACAGTGAAAAAAATTTGTTGATATTTTTATGCAAATTAACAAAAGAAGAATGGCATGGAAAAACACGAAGACATAGTGTTTTATCTCCAGAAACTAGAATTACCTTCTACGATAGATTGCATTTATGAATTAGCAACTTCAAATTTTTGAAAAAAATACCGTTGGGATGATAATTTTGCATTAGTAAGAAAAATGCTGTTTTGCTTTAGGATATATAAATACTCCTAAGGCGAAAGAAAAATTGGAATTATTATTACAAAGTGATGAAGAAATGATAAGAGAACATGTAATGGAACAGCTGAACAGATGTGATTTTACAAGTAAAGATCTTGAATGATGGGAGTAATAAAAATGTTAAAAAAATGATGAAGAAAAATTATTTATATGGCAAAATAAAATTTCCAACTCGAACAGTATGAATTGGAATTTTTGAAAATGACCAAAAGTCAACAACGAGAGTGTAAAAATTTTGTGTAAATAGAATAGCAAAAGTATTGAATTTACTAGATTTATCTATTAGTTACACAAAATTCTGGACACTCTATTTATATTTCCACTTTTACAAAACTTTCCTCGCTCTTATCCATTTCAAGAAATTTCTTCCATCCCTTTAAAAACTTTCTCAAATTCCTTAAATCTACAAGACCATTTTGGATATTCCTCACATTCTCCAAAAATCGTATGCGTCATTTCCACTCTTGAAAGTGTGATTTCATACTGAAATGCCTGTCCATCCCACTCTAATTTTTCGCTTTCCAGCCTTCAATTCCTTCAAATTTTCTAAAAAAATCCTCAATTAATTCATAATACTGAAAATCTTCCATTATCCCAGTAATCAAATATTTTTGTATAATCTTGTTTTTCGCTGTTTCTTCTTCTGATTCATCAGAACTTTTTCCCATCTTCTGAAAATAAAATCTCTGGATATTCTGTCAATCCAAAATCCTCGTCGTTATAGTAACCAAATTTTATAATCATTATCTATCACCTTCAAATACTGGATAAGCTGTAATTCTAGGCGATTTATATCCACGAATCAAAAACTCCACTTTTACTAATTCCTTGCCACATATTCGAATCTCTTCCTTTTAGATCTTTTCTGTTTTTCCCAAGCAGAATTTATCTCGTCAATAACTCTCGCTTCATCCCAATCTTCTGGAAACATCGTATTTATGCCACCATTACTAGTTTTTGCTTGCCAATTTCCATCTGGAGTTTTCACTTCAATACTCGCTTTATAGACACCACTTTTTGAAGGTTTTCCATATTTTTTCACAATTCTCACATCGCCTTTTAGTAACGTATGCCCTCCAGTCACTTTCCCCAGACTTATAATTTATATCTCCACCTAACACATGGTCATAATCAATATTATACTTCCTATCGCCTGTTATTCCTTGATTTTTCTTGGACTTATCAAATTTATCTTGTGAATTTTTAGCTTTCTTTGATGTTTTTCCATCTTTATCCTTCGAATTTTGAGCCTCTTCCAAAGCTTTCTCTTTCTCAACTTTTTTTACTACTAGTCCCACTTACCATGTAATCAATTCATTTTTCACAGCACCTTTTATCCGTGTAAAAATTTCATCATAAACAAGACAATAATTACAGCTAACATCATTTTTTTAAAACTTTTGATACATTCATATTTCTCATTTTCTTTTTCCAATCATTTTAATTTTTTCAATTTTTAAATATCATAAAATCACGACAAATTTAAAATTCGCCGTGAACTAAAACTTTTCTTGTAATAATCAATAAAAAAATCTTAACCATTTGCACAAATATCAAAAATTGAATAAAATACTTCGAATATTTACATTATTCCGTATGCTATTCTTCAAATTAATCAACTTTTTAACTCTTCGCTATCTAAAATATTTCTAGAATTAACTACTATTTTTGACAACAAATCCAAAAGAATTTCCTTCTCATCTTTAAATTCTTCAATTATTTCATTTATCAAAAATAAACCTCTTCCGTATCGAAAAACGAATTTTTTTACATAAAAATCTATACTTTTTGTTGTATCCTACAACTAAATTCAACGAATTTTTCAATTTTGTTCCTTCGTTTTTCCCCATTTTTAGAGCTCAAAAAATTTTTTTCATTTCAACAAAATAATAAAGAACATCATCTATCGTTTCAACTCTGTTCTCATATTCTTCCAGCGCAATCCCTTTTTCTTTAAATTCCTTTATATCCTTTTTCATCTCCACCAAAAAAATAGTAAATCTCTTTACTAACTCCCCAAATCTTCATTCGATGGACTTTTTAAATGAAATTTTTATCGTTCGAGATTTTATCGTTGGAATAATATTCAAACTTCTCGATAACAAAAATGAAATAGACATCTTTAGGTGGTTCTTCTAAAATCTTTAATAATGCGTTTGAAGATTCCTTTCTCAAATTTTTCTATCCCACATAAAATAAATATCTTTTTTTCTTGAATTAAAAGTCGACTCCACTGAAGAAAAAAATAATTTCTCGCACTTCATCGATTTTTAATATTTTCATTATGCTGATTGATCACTTCAATATCGGGATGTTGCAATCTATCTATTAGAGTTTTTTTCCCTTTTAATTTCAAGCAGATCAACCATATCCTTCGTCATAACAATTTTCGAAAATTCCAAAGCATAAGAGAGCAAGTCAACTCTTTTATCTCCATAAAAAGGTAACTTGCACTTTCTTTTCCTAATTCTATTTCATTTTCAAATCTATTTAATATTTCATTATTTTTCCATAATTTCAATTATTAATTTTTCTCTCATTTGTAATGTTCTCAATAATTTTTTTATTATCAAAAGCGGCTCCTCCACCTAACACTACAGAATCTAATGGATTTGGTGATAAGTGCACTTTTATGCTAATTTCTTTTTCCATCATATCGATAAATTCTCTAATTAATGAACCTCCACCAGTCATAACAATTCCATTATCTAAAATATCTGCTCGCTAATTCGAGGGCGGACATTTTTTTCCAACACTTCTTTTGTCGCAGAAACGATTTTTGAATAAAGAATCTTCAATTGCTTCATAAATTTCATTAGAATTAACTTCAACTGTTTGTGGTATTCACGATTCTAAATCTCTACCTTTAATTTCCATAACTTCTGGATTTTTGTACTTTTAATGCAGTTGCCAATTCTTTTTAATTTTTTTCAGCTGTTCTGTCTCCAATTAACAAATTATATTTTCTTTTAACATATTTTACGATATCTTCATCAAATTTATTTCCAGCAATTCTAATTGATTTTACTAGCAATAATTTCATCTAATGACAATATTGCGATATCAGTAGAACCTCCACCTATATCAATTACCATGCTTCCTTCTGGTTGTGAAATATCTACTCCAGAACCAATAATTGCGACTCTTCCTTCTTCGATAATGTATGTTTTTTCGCACCTTTTACCGCATCAAACAATGCTTTTCTTTCAACACTTGTTACTTCAATTGGTACACAAATCATTACTTCTGGTTTGAACAATGAATTTCCATAAATTTTGTGAATGAAGTGGCTTATCATTTCTGTTGTAGAATCGATATCAGCGATTACTCCATCTTGCAATGGTTTTTATAGCTTCGATACTTGCAGGTGTTTTACCTAACATTTCTCTTGCTTCTTTACCAACTGCAATTATTTTTCTAGTTTTTTCTGTCTCTTGCTACTACAGACGGCTCATTTAAAACGATCTTTGTTTGTCATAAATTAGTATGTTTGCTGTTCCTAAGTCTATAGATATACTTTTTATTTACCCACGAATATTCTAAAAGCATCAAATACTCCCATTTTTTCCTCCTAATTTTTTATTATTTTTTTATTTTTTTCTTTTTTTATTAAAAAAATTTACTTATTTACAATTATATCATAATTTTTCATAAAAACTACTATAAATTTTTATTTTTTTAATTTTTAATTTTTATTCTATTTCAAAAACTCGTTGATCCATCTTTATTGTCCTTTATCGCAACTCCAAGTTTCTTCAATTCATCACGAATCTCATCTGACAATTTGAAATTTCTTTTCTTTTCTCGCATCACTTCTCAATTTCAACAACAATTCTATCAAATTATTTGTCAATTCGCTACTATTATCTGATTTTTTTCTCAATCACCAAATCAATCCCAAACACATTTTGCAATTTAATTTTCAATGAATCATAAGATTTTTCAATGCTTCCACATCTTCAAACGTAACTTCACCATTTTCAAATACTTCATTCACAAATTTATTCGTCTCACGAATCTGATTAAAAAAATTGTCGACAATGCTTGTGGCGTATTCATATCTTCATCCATTGCACTTACAAATTTTTTTCATCAAAATCATTTACACTTTGAATAAATTTTTTCAGTTTGCAAAAGAAATTTCTCCTTTTTTTCTCACTTCAGAAAATTTCCCAATAGTTTCTTCAAATTTATTAATCGAATTAACCACATTTTGCAAAGTTTTTTTCGTATCTTCCATATTCTCAAATGAAAAATTAATTGGCTTTCTGTAATGCGTACTCAAAATAAATAATCTCACAACATTCCCAGAAAATTTCTCCAAAACTTCTCTCAACAAGAAAAAGTTTCCCAAAAGATTTCGACATTTTATCTCCATCAACTTGCACAAATCCATTATGAATCAGTATCTTGCAAATTCTCCATGATACGCACATCTACTTTGAGCAATCTCATTTTTCGTGATGTGGAAAAAAATTAAATCCTGTCCACCACCATGAATATCAAACGTGTCTCCTAAATATTTTTTTAGACATTGCACTACACTCAATGTGCCACCCAGGTCTTCCACGACCCCAAGGCGAATCCCAATAAATCTCTCCATCCTTCTTCTTTTTCCACAACGCAAAATCCAACGGATCATCCTTATCTTCCGTAATCGAAACCCTAATTCCTGTTTCCAACTCATCAATTTTCTGATTCGACAACTTTCCATAGTCCTCGTATTTTTTCACTTTAAAAAAATACATTCCCATCTTTCTCATACGCAAAACCATTCTCAATCAATTTTTTTAATAATATCAATGATTTCATCCATATTTTTCCGTTACTTTCGGCCTTTTCACATCTTGAGAAATATTCAACGCCTCTGTATCCTCAAAAATCCATTAATATACTTAAGCGTCAATTCTTGAGGGCGTAATCCCTTCTTCATTTGCCCGATTTATAATTTTATCATCCACATCCGTAAAATTTTTGCACAAAATCAACTTCTAGTCCCTTATACTTAAAATACCTCGCCAGCGTATCAAATACTACAATTGGACGTGCATTTCCTAAATGTATGTAATTATAAACCGTAGGCCCACAAACATACATTTTTACTTTATTCTCTTCTATCGTTTTTAAATTCTTCTAATTTATTTGTCATCGTATTGTAAAGTTTCATTTTTATTCTCCCTGTTTCTGAAAACTTTTATTTATATTTTTATCGCTTATTATTTTTATCATAAAATCTATTTCTAAAAATACTAAAATTTTTTTATTTCAAAAATTTTTAAAAATTTCAATATTCTCTATTAAAAATTCCTTCAATGTCGGAAATTCATCAAAATATTCTATAATTTCTATTTTTCTCTTCTTCTTTCAAATTTTTTTAGAAATATTTATTATCTGATTTATATAAACTTTTTCTATAATCACATAATCATTTAAATTCAAAATTTCAATTGTTTTTTTATAGCTTTTTTTATATTCTAATCCGTTATCGATCTTAGGTATTATTTCTCCTGTTCTTAATCTGTAAGAAAAAAATATTCCTGCGGATTTTCCATAACCGGATTGATAAATAATCTGTCCCACTTATTACCTTTTGCTTGCCCACAAGTTTTTTATCACACATCCAACTATAAAATTTTTCATAATCAGAAAATAATTCTGGAAATTTATCTTTCGGTTTCAAATGTTCTATCTGACTATTTTTCCAATAAAATTTTTTTAATTCACAATATGGACAATATTTCTCTTTTCCAATTTTCTGTTCATTTTTCCAACATATATTCTTTCAATTCATTTTTTTAGCCTAAAATCAAAAATCTCTCCAATTTTTTAGGTTTTTCTCTTTTTAAACTTTGAAAAAAACTCTGGTTCCTCTTTTTATTTATTTTTCAACATTTTTTTAGAGCCTCTTTTTCCTAATTTGAATATCCATATCCATCAAAAGTAAATCCTCATCTTTACTTCCTAACATTTCCCTCAACTCATTATATTTATTTTTAAATTCTTCACTTTCATATTCATTCTTATCTATCAATTCCCCAGCTTCTTCCAATAATTTAAATATTTTTTTGGATTACGAGTGCTTTCCAATCCCATAATGTCCTTCAACACTCTATCTGTCGGCTGTCCATAAGAATCATATAAATCTTCATCAGTTTTAATCATAATTTTGCCATCATCACTTCTATCTAATAAGATAATATTTTTCTTTTTTTACACTCCCCAAAATATGCGGAGAATGTGTCGCAATAATTATCTGATTATTTTTCCCCGATTTTTTTCTATAAACATCGACAATTCTTTGTTGCCATTTTGGATGTAATGAAAGTTCGAGCTCGTCAATCAAAATAATAGAATTTTTCGAGATTTAGCATTGTTATCGCTAATGTTCGTAAAAAAATAACTGCTTTTCTCCAGACGACAATTCATTTATATCAAATTTATCCCCTGCTGAATTTGTAAAAAGTGTAATATTTCTACCATCTTGTGAAATATCTTCAACTTTTTACATCTATATTTAAATTTTTCAAATATTTCATTTATTTCATCAAAAACTTTTCTTTGGATATCTTCGACTTTTTCATTTTTATTTTTTTAAACATTTCTGAAATCATTTTTTTGTTGCGATATAGGACGGAATATCTTTTATTAAATTTGTGTTTACAATATTTAAAAATTCATATTTCTGTACTAAATTAGTAGTAGCTATATCCATTTTTCTGAAAATTTATTTCCGTTGGAACATAAATTACTTTAGGTAAAAATATATAACTCCTTTTTTTAATTTTTAATATGGTTTTTCATTTCGTGGATTATTTGTTTCGTTATAACTAAACTCTTTTAATCCTGCATAAAGTTCCATTTCATTACCAACATTATCTCTACAAATCTTTTTCTTTTTTTCCTCAAAAATACATTTCTATTTTATTACTATTCCGTTTATAGTTATGGTAAATGTAATCTTGAAAATATTCTAAAAATACTTTCCAATACCCTAGTTTTTCCCGTTCCATTTTGTTCCTGCTAAAACTACTAAATCTAACGGCTTATCATTTTTTTCAAAATTTATAGATATATCTCTCAATCCTTTAAATTCTTTTTATATGAAGATTTTTTTGATTTTCATAAATTTTCATTCTCCTTTAAATCAAATGTCCCTATTTCAAAGTAGCCACTGTACACCCAATTCCACCTTCATTTTTGATTGGCATCTTTAAATTCTATTACATATTTTTGAAGTTCTCAAATATTCGTGTATTTTTCTTTCTCAAAACCATTGTCCCTTTTTCCATGAATGATATAAACCTCATGATATCCAGTTAACATCGCTCTATCCAAATATGTTTCCAAATCAGCAATCGCTTCATCAGCTGTCATTCCACGCAAATCAATTTCTCCTCGTACTTGCGAAGTTCGTTTCAATGAAGCAAAATTCTTAAATTTATTAACTTTTTTTCTTCTTAATTTTTTTACTAAATCTTCAATTGGAACAACTAATTTCAAGATTCCCGCTTGAACTTGAACATTTCCAGTATTGGCAATCACACGAAGCACTTTTCCATTTTGATTCAATGATTTTACCAGCACTTCTTCTCCTTCATGAATATCAATGTCTTTAGAAAACACTTTTTTTCTCTTTAACATTTTTCTTTTTTATCCTCAATGAACGAACTTCTAAGCATATTCAGACTTCTTTGCGTACTTTTCGCTTCTTCCTTCTTCAACTCGTCCTTACTAATTTTATCAACCAAGTTTTTTTAGCCTTTGCACTGAACATTTTTTTCAAATATTCGTCAGCTTCTTCATATGCCTTTTTTTAATTACGTTATTTTTTTCTCATTTTCCAACTGCGTCAATTTTTTTGATTGTAATCTGATTTTTGCTCTTCCAATTCTCTTTTTAGAGTTTTTCCAATTCAGCCTTCAAGATTTCCAACTCATCGTTTTTTTCTCTTTAATCGACTTAATCATTTCCTCTACTTTTTGATTTTTCCTCACTTATGTAAGTTTTCGCATTTTCAATAATTTCATCACTAATCCCATATTTTTCTTGCAATAATCAACGCATTACTTTCTCCAGGAATTCCCTCCAATAATCTATACGTAGGCGACAATGTTTCCACATCAAATTCCATCGAAGCACTTTTTTTATCCCAGTCGAATTAAACGCATGAGCCTTGACTTCACTATAATGTGTCGTAATTATCGAAGTTACGTGTTTCTTATTCAAATAATCAATAATCGACATTGCAAACGCGACTCCTTCCATCGGATCAGTCCCACTTCCAAGCTCATCCATCAACACAAGTGATTTACTGTTTGCATGCTCCATAATATCCTTAATTTTGCTAACATGCCCCGAAAATGAAGATAAATTTTGCTCCAAACTTTGCTCGTCTCCAATATCCGCTAATACATTTTGAAAATGTCCAATTTCTGTCTTTTTCTCCAGCAGGAATCAGTATTCCCGAAAGTGCCATTATCGTCAATAATCCCGCAACTTTTAGCGTAACCGTTTTCCCTCCAGTATTCGGACCTGTAATAAGCATTATACTTTCAGGATTTCCAAGCTCAAAATTAATTGGCACAACCACATTTTCATCAATCAACGGATGTCTAGCTTCAACCAATTTCAAATACTCTTTATTAATAATCTTAGGAATTATTGCCTTTTTAGAAATCCCATAATTCGTTTTTCGCATCAATAAAATCTAATTTTTCCAAAATTTCCTTTATTTCTAAAAATTTCCTCTTTTCTACCACGAATCAATTCTGTCAATCTAAGTAAAAATTTTTTTCTAATTTCTTCTCTTTCTCTCGCCTCATACTCTCTCAACTTATTATTCAACGAAACAACATTCAACGGCTCAATGTAAACAGTACTCCCCGTAGCTGATCTATCATGCTCAATCCCTTTAATCAAACCTTTAAAATCAGTCTTCACTGCAATTACAAATCTATCATTTCTTTTGAGTAATTATTCTCTCTGAAACCGCCTTTTGCGTATCTTTTTCCATTCATTAAATCATCAAATTTTTTTCTTTAATATTCGCATTTTATATTTTGCTTTTTGTCTACGAACATCTCTCAATCCAAGTGATGCATCATCCTTCAATGTCCCATCTTCTCTAACCGCATCATCAATAAATTGCTCGATATCTTTAACTTCCTCAATATTTGCAAACAATTGCCAAATATTCTTATATTTATCCCGCACATTTTTAGCTCGACTTTTTGAAACCCTAAAAATCGTCAAATTTCTCTTCAAATTTGCTAAATCTTCAGAACTCAAGTATGATCCAATCACTTCAACATTTCTCATAAATCTTTGAATATCCGATAATCCAGCCAGTTCAAAACCATCATCATACTTGTAAAAATCTATCATTTCTCCCATTAACATCAACTCTTTATCCAAAGTCGATTTTTTTCTTTAATAATATCTATATCTAAAAACTTTTTCTTTCGTATTTTTCCAATCTTGATAAATCGATAAGCTCATTAACTATTTTGTAAAATTCTAAAACATCGTATCTTTTTTTCCATTTTTACTTCCTTTTCTAAAAAAATTATCAATTTATTTATTCATTTTTTTATTTTCTTAAAATTCTATTTTTATTTAAGATTATATCATACTTTTTCATATTTTTATAAAAATTTTTTGAAATCTGATAAAAAGTATATCTTTATTTTACTTATTTTTACAAAAATTATTATTTTTAAAAAAATATTTTAATAATCAAATATTTTTTTGCTTTACAAATAAAAAATAACAAGTATAATTGTAACAACAAAAAAATAGGAGGATTTTTATGAAAAAAATAGGAACTTTATTATTATTAGGAGCATTACTTGCAGTAAGCTGTGGTAAAAAAATAGTGAAACAAAAAGATAATGGAAAAAGCAGATTCAGCTGTTTCACAACAATCACAAGAAAATGGAAAAAGTAGATCTAAGTAAAGAAACTGCTGAATATAAAAAAATTTGTGGAAGATCAAATAGATATGCTTTTTAAAGGATACCGAAAATTTTTGCACAACTTTTGAAAGAAGGAAAATTGGAAGAAGCTAAAAAAAGTATATCCGTTAATTCGTATGGCTTTATGAAAGATCAGAACCTATTGCTGAAAGTTTCGGAGAATCAGATGTTAACATAGATTTCCGTTTAGTTGATTTTTAAAGAAGAAAAGAAAACTGAAGAAGGATGGAGAGGTTTTTCATAGAATTGAAAAGAATATTATGGGAGCAAAATACAACAAAAGGGACAGAAAAAAATATGCTGATCAGTTAGTAAAAGATATTAAGAAGTGAACTACTCCCGCTTTTTAGAAGTGGAAGCTTCTTGGGAAGTATCTTCTTTTGTTAGCCAAATATATTTACCAAGCTCTTCAGGGCAGTTCCTACCCTGTCTTTTTTTCTAATATTCCAACATCAATTTCCCAATGTTTTTTTATATTCAGTGCTGCATTATAATCTCTACCAATCTCAATCCCACAGCACTCACATTTATAGCTTCTTTCTGATAATTTCAGTTCCTCTTTAATATTTCCGCATTTACTACAAGTTTTCGATGACGAAACCACTTATCTATCTTCAAAAATTGTTTCCCTAAAAACATCAACTTATACTCAAGCATTCTTAAAAACATTCCCCATCCATTATCTCCTACACTTTTACCAAAATTTAATGCCTGACTCATTCCTTTCATATTCAAATCCTCAACAACTACAGCATTATACGCTTCAGACAATTTTTCGATAATTTATGTAAAAATCTCTTCGACAATTTTTAATATACTCATGTAATTTTGATATTTTTCGCTTTTTGTCTATACCAATTTTTTTAGAAAATCTCACTTTTCTTGATAATGATTTTTTTGTAATTTTTTTAATTTTTTTCTTCTAACATCCTAAAATATTTTTGGATAATCAGCCCTTTTGGTTTTCAGAACTGACAAATAATTCAGACATTGAAAAAAATCAAGTCCAATTACTTTATTACTACTTGGTATTTTTTTGAATTTCTTTTTCAAATTCTGTCAAAACAGAAACATAGTAATTTCCATTACTGTTTTATTAGTGTTACTGACTTTATCTTGTAATCCTTCGGTATTTCTCTATGATATTTTAATTTAACTTTTTCAATTTTGGCAAAACCAAATATTTGTTTTTCCTCTATTCGTATCGAATTATTCACACAATTTGTCGTATAACTTTTTAACACTAGTCTTTTTTTAGATTTGAACCTCGGAAACTTCGCTCTCTTCTGAAAAATTCGTAAACGATCGTTTTACATTCAACTGAGCATTTGAAAGTGCCAAACTGTCTACTTCTTTCAAAAAAATTGATTTTTCACTCTTCAAACTAGCAGGTGTAATTATTTTATTTTTTTCCAGTTTCTTCATAAAAATTTATTTGCGACGATACAAAAATCGTATTGTAAACAAAACGAACACATCCAAAAAGTCTTGTTTATCAATAATTTCTTGCTCCTTATTTGGATAAATTCTGTATTTGAATGCTAAATTATATTTCATAAAAATTACACCTCCTTTTTGATTTTTGAATATTATTTTTTTAATGACTTCTCCTCAATATTTTTATACAAAAAAATTTTTATCATGGATGTATCCTTTTTTTCAACTTAAAAAGCAATTCATCTCCCACTTATAGAAGCCGGAGACTTCTTGCTATCTTTTGTTAAACAATTTATACAAGTTTGGCCAACAGTTGAAGGAGATGTAAGCACTCGTAATTCAGCACTTTATACAAAAGTAGAAACACAAACACCAATTATTATGGTAAAAGGAACTGAAAAACAGTATCAAGATCAACTTCAAAAATCTTATAACTGAACTGTCGCAAATTGACACAAAAAGCTCATTATACCTTTTTAGATGCAATGTTTATTCTTCTGCGTGAAGGTGTGGAAGCATTACTTATAGTATTAGCACTTGTAAGTAGCCTAAAAGCTGCAAATCAGAAAAAAGGTCTTAGATGGGTCTACGCTGGAGCAACTGCTGGTATACTAGCAAGCATTATTATAGCATTTGTACTTCAAGCATTATTCCCAACTGTATCTTCTGGAACAAATCAGTGAAATTTTTAGAAGGTTTCGTAGGAATTTTTGCCGTATTGATGATGATAGGAATTGGCTTTTGGCTACACAGTAAATCTTCTTTAAAAATCATGGAAGAATTATATTGACAAAAAAATGAATATCGTTTTAAGTACTGGAAGTTTTGTATCAATGTTTATTTTGAGTTTTTTAGCAGTCTTTAGAGAAGGAGCTGAAACAATTCTATTTTTATGTGGGAATTTTACCATTGATTTCATTACAAAATTTGATAATTGGTATTCTTAGCGCTATTATTATACTAGTTATAATTGCATTTGTACTTATATATGCTTCATCTAAAATAAAAATACACCAAGTATTTTTTCGTACTTACATGGACAATTTATTTCCTTGCATTCAAGATGCTTGGTACAAGTATTCACATGTTACAAGTTGTAGGAATTTTTACCATTACATGTAATACATTTTTGTTTCAACTATAGAAATGCTAGGAATATACGCAAATGTTGAAGTCTTTGTCAGTCAATTAATATTAATTGTTGTAATAGTTATAGCTACATTGAAAAATATCAAAAATAAAATATAAATAAAACAAAAAAAGGAGGAAAAACAATGCAAAATATTAATGATCAAACTCTAGTAGAACATCTAACTGAATTTAGAAAAAGATTTATATTTACAATAATATTTTTTTATTCTAACTTTCATAATAAGTCTTACCTTCTGTTCAGATATATACAAAATGTTAACTTCCTCCTTTAATCAAAAATTAGTTGTTTTTAGGGCCTGATGATATTTTAGGAATTTATCTAACTATTGCAGGAATCTGTGCCTTTAGTGTGACTTTACCCTTTGCAAGCTATCAAATATGGGCATTTGTTCGTCCAGCACTTGAAGATAAAGAAGCCAAAATAATACTTTCTTATGTACCAGCAACCTTTGTACTGTTTATCACAGGACTTGCATTTGGATTTTTCTTCATAACGCCTGCACTTTTTAAATGTGCTACTTTCTCTTGGAGAAAATCTATTTAACGTACAATTAACTGCAGATAGCTATCTTGCATTTGTGTTACATACTTCACTCCCTCTAGGAGTAATATTTGAACTTCCCGTTATTGTAGCTTTCTTAACATCACTACACATTATAACGCCAAAATTTCTTATAAAAAACAGACGATACGGATATTTTCTACTACTCGTTTTAGCAGTTGTCCCTAACTCCAGCTGATTTTTATAAGTGATTTGACAATGACGGCACCGTTGATTCTATTATATGAAATAAGTGTTCTTATTAGTAAATATATTTATAATAAAAGGAGATAAAAAAATGGGAATTTTTAGAGATATTGGAGCACCTGGTGTTATTATTTTAATTCTCAGTGCATTATTAATTTTTTTGGACCTAAAAGACTTCCGAATTAGGGAAGCCATTGGTAAAATGATACGTGAATTTAAAAAAATCTGTATCTGATATAGAAAACAAAATTGATAAAAAGATGAAAAACGAAAATGATAAAGAAGAGAAAAATAACTAAAAAAATTTATTTTTTTAAAGGGACTGTCTTAATAAGTTAATAAATTACTATATAAAAAAATTATAGCTATAAAAATTTTGGACTTATTAGACAGTTCCATTTTTTTATAAATCTTCTTTAAATAATAAAATCTAATAATTAATTATAATATTTTTATTTTATAATTGAAATCTAGTTAATAAAAATTTCTTTATCTAATCATTAATAACATATATACTCAATTATAAATTTATAATTTTTTTAAAAAAATAGTGCTAGAAAAAAATATCTCGTTTTATTCTATAATAAATTATGAAATTTCAATGTATACTCAATCTCTTTTTAATACCAAACAAATAAATACTGGAGTTTGAGGCTAATAGTCATAATTTTTCAGTTTGATTACTTAAACAATATGGCTATATATTTGTGATTTCTTTTTACCAAAATTACAAATTATACTTTGAAAAATAAATTTATTCAGAAGGTGGTTAATATTTATGAGTTACCAAAATTTACCTGCAACACCCTTTACTCTCAGTTAATCGAGATGAAAGGCAAGAAACTTTATTAGAACACAACAGATTACTAGGTGGTCTTTTTAGGTGAAACTATTTTTTTCATATGCAGGACTGCATATTTATCAAGTTACAGAAGCGTTAAAAAAATGCTTCAGTCGAATTTTATAAAAATCAAACTCAAGAAAGCCGTAAAAATCTTTCTAAATTGTGTTCTGAGCTTTCTGATTCTGAAATTTTACGTGTAATCAGAAGCTTTTCACATTTTTTTCATTATTAGCAAATATTGCCGAAGATGTTTACCAAACTCAAGAACAACGTGCAATAAAATTTTCCAATAAATTGCAATTAGGAACTTTAGAAAAAAATCTCTAAATAATTTAAAAGCAAAAAGGAATTAATAGAGAAAAAAATGGCTAAAAGCAATGGAAAATGTTTTCGATTGTACCAGTGCTAACTGCACATCCAACACAAGTACAAAGAAAAAGTATTCTTGATTTGAATAAAAATTACTGATTTGTTAGACCAACACGATAATGTTAGAAATTTTTCAAATTGATGAAGTTGAATGGATTGAAGATTTAAACAGAAAAAAATCCAAATACTTTGGCAAACTTCTATGTTAAGAACTTCAAAATTAAGAGTTACTGACGAAATAAATAATGCTTTTAAGCTATTATGATATCACTTTTTTTCAATGAAATTCCCTAAATTAACAAACAAATTTCACGAATTATCAAAAAAATTAGGAACTGATCCTGAAAAAAATCTGAAACATTAACACCATTAACAATGGGAATGTGGATTAGTGGAGATAGAGACGGAAACCCTTACGTTACCGTAGAAACATTGGAAAAAAATCAGCTCAAGCTCAAGCATTAAAATTATTCCAACATTACTTAGCTGAAATCCAGCTCTTTATCGTGATTTATCAATGTCTATCACAATGACAAATGTTTCTGAAGAAGTAAAAAGAATTAGCTGAAGCTTCGGGAGAAGTATCTCCTCACCGTACAAACGAACCTTACCGTCGTGCCTTAACAACAATCAACGACAAACTTCTAGCAACAGCTTACAATTTATGTGAAAATACAGAATTTTTACCACCAAAAAGAGAAAAATGCTTCAAATGATTCATATAAATATTCAGAAGAATTCACAAAAGATTTACAAATCATAGCGGATTCTTTGACAAAAACAATAGTAGCCTTTTAGTTAAAGGAAAAATTACTTAACTTGATAACTGCTACAAAAAAATATTTGGATTCCATTTAGCAACTATTGATTTGAGACAAGATTCAAGCATACATGAAATTTGTGTTGCTGAATTACTAAAAAGTGCCAATATTATTGATAATTATTTAGAATTATCTGAAGGAGAACGTTGTGAAGTATTAATTAGAGAATTAGAACAAGATCCTCGTCCATTAAGCGACGAAAATATTCCAAAAAGCGAATTATTAGCATCTGAACTTGCTATTTACAAAAAGCTAAATCATTGAAAGACAGATTTGGTAATAAAATTATTGAAAAGAATTTAATTTCTCACGCAATGAATGTTTCTGACATGCTTGAAATCGCAATTTTGTTGAAAGAAGCAAACTTAGCTAGAGGAACTGCTGGAAATGAATTTTTGTGATTTGCAAATTGTTCCATTATTTGAAACAGTTGAAGATTTAGAAGTCGCTCTCAAGTTTTTGAAAAAAATGGTTCTCATTACCATTAATTAGAAAATGGATGGCAAAAAGTGGCAGAAAACAAGAAGTTATGCTTGGTTACTCAGATAGTAACAAAGATGGTGGATATCTAAGTTCAAGCTGGTCATTATACAAAGCTCAAAAAGAATTAACAGCTGTTGGAAAAAGAATTTGATGTTCAAATTTCATTCTTCCATGGTAGAGGAGGAACTGTTGGTCGTGGTGGAGGACCTAGTTACGAAGCCATTTTAGCGCAACCAGAAGGAAGTGCTGACGGAACTATCCGTTTAACAGAACAAGGAGAAGTAATCGGTGCCAAATACGGAAATCTCGATTTAGGATTCAAAAACTTAGAAGCTCTAGTTTCAGCCGCTTTAGAATCAAGTGCTTTAACTACTGCCGATGCAAGTTGGGAACCTTACGAAAAAAATCGTTGCTGAAATATCTGATTTAAGTTACGATTCTTACCGTGATTTAGTTTATAACACAGACGGTTTCTCAGAATTCTTCTTTTGAAGTTACACCAATAAACTTTATTGCAGGATTAAACATTGGTTCTAGACCTTCTTCTCGTAAGAAAACACAAACATTAGAAAGTTTAAGAGCAATCCCTTGGGTATTCTCATGGTCACAAGCTCGTATCATGTTACCAGGTTGGTATGGTGTCGGAACTGCATTCACAAAATGGATCAACAACGACGAAAAACAGACTTGAAACATTGAAAAAAATGTACAACGAATGGCCATTCTTTTAAATCAACAATTTCAAATGTTGATATGGTGCTTTCAAAAATCAGATTTAGGAATTTTTCTCTGAATACGTAAAATTAGCTTCAAACCAAGAAGTAGCACAACATATTTTCAAAGAAATCGTAAAAGAATGGGAATTAACAATCGACGTCTTGAAAAAAATCACAGGAAACGACGTTCTTTTAGCTGACAACCCACGAATTGGCAAGCGACCTTTTCAAATCGTTTAGCTTTACTTCGATTCAATGAATTACTTACAAATCGAATTAATCAAAAGAGCGAGAGGCGGAGATACATCAGAAGATCTACAAAAAGCAATCCACATCTCAATAAACGGACTGGCAACAGGTCTTCGTAATAGTGGATAATTACTTATATACAATAAAACTTATTTTAAAACCAAACTCAAAAACTTTGGTTATTTACTTAAAAAAAGTAAATTTATACAATTTTAGTAGTTTAATCTTAAATAGGTTGAGCATAAACACCAAAGTAATTACATCAATAGTTAAATAACTATCGATTCAACATTCAACACAGTTAAAATAATACGGTGTCTTATAATTTGAAAAATGATTTTATTGCCACAAATATTTTTGTAAAAATTCAAAAAAACATTGTTTAATTAATTTACAAAATATAACATGTACAACTCATATTTAAAATATATTTTTCTCCGTTATAGGACACCATTTTTTTATAAAAAAATCCCGATTATATATAATAAAAAATCTACAATCCTAATATAGTAAAAACTATTTTTAAAATCTAACCTCAAAAACTCTGACTACTTTTTCTCAACTCTTAAATTTCTATAATTTTTAATAGTTTAATTTTAAATAGTTTTTGAATATAAATTCCAAATTCAATAACCCTTCTAAATTTACTTATTCTATAAAAACCTAATTAGTACTATTAATAAAATTTTTTTAATAGTGTAAAAATTTTTTTGTATAAATAGAATACCAAAACACTAAATTTACTAGATTCATTCATTAGTTTACACAAAATTATAAACTCTCTATTTTTTTAGTAAAACTTCTTTTAAAATCTAACTCAAAATCTAAATTTATACAATTTTGTGTATAATATAAATATCACAACATCATTTCCTAAATTTTTGATATTAAATATCAAAGTATACTCCCTGTTATCTTCAATATTTTTCATCAAATACCTTTCATTTTTATAACTTTTTATCCATCTAGTATAAATTCAATATTTTTCTACAGATTTTTCAAATTTTTCATATTTTTCTTGTAATAATTCAAAAAAATATGTTAAAATATAAGCCGATATTTGAAGTGAAGTTTAACTACATTCAATTATAAAAATAATCAAAATTAAAATTATAGTTAATTATTTGAAATTTAATGTAGTAAATTCATATACACTAATTAATAGTTAAAAAAACCATAGCAAAAGCTATAAATAAATTAAAAAGGAAAGGAGACTACTTAATTTTTTTAGTTTTAAGTAGAACGTAGAATATTATGCAAAGATGTGAAATTTTTGGAACTAAAAGTAAGTCACGGAAATAATGTAAGTCACTCTAAAAAGAGCTACTAAAAAGAATTTGGAGACCTAATCTTCAAGCTATGAAATTAAATATCAATGGTGAAGAAGTTAAAGTAAGAGTTTCTACAAAAAGCAATGAAAAACTTTAAAAGGTAAAAATGACGATCAAATTAAAAAAATATTATTAGCTAACAAAGAAAATTTAAGCTCCAAGAGTAGCTAAAGCATTATTTTTCAGTTAAGTAAGTTTTTGTAAAACTTACTTTTTATTTCTTTATTACTAAAACTCTCTCTTAATCTTAAAAAAATTTAAACCCTTCCTATTTCAAAAACATTCATTACATATATTTAATTATTCTTTTTTTCTCATAAATAGTAATTTTTACTATACAAATTTTTTCACTCTTGTGATACAATAATACTAAATAAATATTTGAATAATAAATTATCAAAAATAAAAATATAACAAAGGAGTGATTTTTATGTCAAATTTATGGAAAACACTAGAAACATTAAAAAAATCATCAATGGATTGAATTATCACATGAATTATCAAATGAAAGCCCTTATTGGCAAGGAATGCCTAAAAGGTGTTTTTAGAACTTAATAAAACTGTTATAGATTTTTCAGAAATGAATTTAAGAATACAAACTTTCAAATTTCAGGACAATTTGGTACCCACATAGATTATCCAGGACACTTTATACAAAATGCTCGTTTAGCAAAAGATTTTAATATTTCTGATACTGTCTTACCTCTTGTGGTTATTGATCTTAGTGAAAAAGTAAAAAGAAAAATAATGATTACGAAATTAGTATCGAAGATATTTTTAGAATTTGAAGAAAAAAATATGGAAAAAAATCCCAGAAAAATTCTTTTTGTTGCATTTAGAAGTGATTGGAGTAAAAGATGGCTCGATTTAAAAAGCATTAGAAAATGCCGATGAAAATGGAAATGCACATACACCTGGATGGCCAATCCCTACCCTAGAATTCTTATTCGATAACCGAAATGTTGCTGGAGTTGGACATGAAACATTTGATACAGATCGTTTGCTGTTACATGCGCTAAAAACGGAGATTTAGCAGGAGAAAGATACATTTTAGGAAGAGACAAATTCCAAGTTGAAGTATTAAATAATTTAGATAAATTACCACCAATTGGAGCAATTATATTCATAGTTGCACCTAGAATCAGTGATGCAAACGGATTACCAGTAAGAGTTTGGGCAATTGTCTAATTAACTTCTCAAAAATTTGATAAATACAATTTATTAATAACCTAAACAAATAAGGATTGATTATTGCCACAAAAACAAAAAAATCAATCCTTATTTTTTTATAGTAAAAACAGCTTTAAAATCAAACTTAAAAAGCAATGTCTATTATAGTCAAAACTTAAATTTATAGAATTTTTAGTAATTTATTTTTAAATAGATTCTATATAATTATATTTATTCATTTCATTAATTTATTACTATTAATATACTCCAATTATCATTTTATTACTTTAATCATAATAAAAAAACTTATTTAAAACTGAATATTCATCAAATAAAATAGGAATACTCGTTTCTTTTTCTATACTATAATCGAACCTATTTTAAAAATTAAACTACTAAAAAAATTTAAAGAATATATAAATTCAAAGATTAAATAAAATAGCCATAGTTCTTTCGTTTGGTTCTAATAAAGTCTTGCTATAACATATCGAACTAATAATTATTTATCCAAATATTCCATTTAAAAAAATATTAAAAAGTTATTTTTAATTTCTTTACAAATAAAAAAATGGCGTCCCCTGGTTGGACTCGAACCAACGACCCTCTGATTAACAGTCAGATGCTCTAACCAGCTGAGCTACGGAGACACTCTTTTTTTAATAAGAATATATATTAAAAAGTTTGGCAATTTCCTATTTTTCCCTAGATAACTCTAAGTATCTTCGGCGTAAACAGACTTAACTACTGGGTTCGAAATGTAACCAGGTGTATCCCTGTCGCTATTGTCACCAAACTTAAAATTTAATAAAGACAATGAGAAATAAATAGTACGGTAAAAAAGAATATTAAAAAGCTTTCGTATTATTAGTACTGGTCAGCTAAATACATCTCTATACTTACACCTCCAGCCTATCACCACCTGTTCTCGATGGATACTAAAAGAACACTCATCTCAAAGTGGGCTTCTCACTTAGATGCTTTCAGCGATTATCCCTTCCAAACGTGACTACTCAGCCATGCCACTGGCGTGACAACTGATACATCAGAGGTTTGTCCATCCCGGTCCTCTCGTACTAAGGACAGATCTTTTCAATATTCTAGCGCCTGCAGTGGATAGGGACCGAACTGTCTCACGACGTTCTGAACCCAGCTCGCGTGCCTCTTTAATGGGCGAACAGCCCAACCCTTGGGACCTTCTCCAGCCCCAGGATGAGACGAGCCGACATCGAGGTGCCAAACACTTCCGTCGATATGGACTCTTGGGAAGTATCAGCCTGTTATCCCCGGGGTAGCTTTTATCCGTTGAGCGATGGCCCTTCCATTTGGAACCACCGGATCACTAACTCCTACTTTCGTACCTGCTCGACCCGTCAGTCTCGCAGTCAAGCTCCCTTATGCGTTTGCACTCTTAGGTTGATTTCCATCCAACCTGAGGGAACCTTTGAACGCCTCCGTTACTCTTTTGGAGGCGACCGCCCCAGTCAAACTGCCCACCTAGCACTGTCTCCGATACCAGATTAGAATTTCAACAACATATGGTTGGTATTCCAACAGCGACTCTGTAACAACTGACGCCATTACTTCATAGTCTCCCAACTATCCTATACACACATTGCCAAAACCCAATGCCAAGCTACAGTAAAGCTCCACGGGGTCTTTCCGTCCCTACTGCAGGTAGTCGGTATCTTCACCGACATTACAACTTCACCAGGCCTCCAGCCAAGACAGCTCTCAAATCATTTCACCATTCGTGCAGGTCGGAACTTACCCGACAAGGAATTTCGCTACCTTAGGACCGTTATAGTTACGGCCGCCGTTCACCGGGGCTTCAATTCGGATCTCTCAATCCTCCTCTTAACCTTCCGGCACTGGGCAGGTGTCAGCCCATATACGTCGCCTTTCAGCTTAGCATAGACCTGTGTTTTTGGTAAACAGTTGCTTGAGACTCTTCACTGCGACCTATTTCCCCTGAAGTGTTTCTCTTCTCAAGTAATATAGGCACCCCTTCTCCCGAAGTTACGGGGCTATTTTGCAGAGTTCCTTAGCTAGAGTTAGCCTGTCGGCCTTAAGTTTCTCACTCTGTCCACCTGTGTCGGTTTACAGTACGGGCACTTAATTTCCTCCTTAGAAGTTTTTCTTGGCAGTGTAGGATTTGTGACTTACACCAAGAGGTGCTTACCCATCAGTTCTCACGTTTAAGCATACGGATTTGCCTATATGCTCACGCTATTTCCTTAGAAAGGCTAAACCGTCAGCCTTCTCACATACCTTCCTGCGTCACTCCATCAGTAATAACGTTAATTAAGTGGTATAGGAATATTAACCTATTTTTCCATCTCGCCTGCGCTACTTAGCCTCGGCTTAGGTCCCGACTTCCCCAGGGCGGACAAACCTTCCCCTGGAAACCTTGGACTTCCGGCCGGCGGGATTCTCACCCGCCTTCTCGCTACTCATTCCTGCATTCTCACTTCTGATACCTCCAGCAGGCCTTACAGCCTGCCTTCATCGGCTTACAGAACGCTCTCCTACCAAGATGCAAAGCATCTTCCACAGCTTCGGTTTATGTCTTAGCCCCGTTACATCTTCGGCGCAGATACTCTCGACCAGTGAGCTATTACGCACTCTTTTAAGGTATGGCTGCTTCTAAGCCAACCTCCTGGTTGTCTGTGAATATCCACCTCCTTTCCCACTTAGACATAATTAGGGACCTTAGCTGGTGGTCTGGGCTGTTCCCCTTTTGTCCACGGACCTTATCATCCATAGACTCACTCCTAATCATTAATATATGGTATTCGTAGTTTGCTTGATTTCGGTAAGCAATACGCCCCCTAGATCATACAGTGCTCTACCCCCACATATCTTAAAATTAAAAGTCGCACCTAAATGCATTTTCGGAGAGAACGAGCTATCTCCTAGTTCGATTGGCTTTTTCACCCCTAGACCTATCTCATCTCCCAACTTTTTCAACGGCGGTGAGTTCGGTCCTCCACTAAGTCTTACCTTAGCTTCAACCTGGACAGGCCTAGATCACTAGGTTTCGCGTCTATGACATACGACTTATCGCCCTATTAAGACTCGGTTTCCCTTCGGCTCCATTCTTTTTAACCTTGCCATATATCATAACTCGCAGGATGATTAACCAAAATCCACGCAGTCACTCTTGCGAGCTCCTACCGTTTGTAGCTACACGGTTTCAAATTCTATTTCACTCCCCTTACTCGTGGTTCTTTTCACCTTTCCCTCACGGTACTCTTCTCTATCGGTCAACAAAAGTATTTAGCCTTACGTGATATGGTCCACGCTGATTCACACCAAATTCCTCGTGCTTGATGCTACTCAGGGTGCTTTAAGTTTCACTAATAGTTTTTACGTTCTACAGGACTATCACCTTCTTTGGTCCAGCTTCCCAGCTGTGTTCCACTTACTCTACTAGTAAAAATGACTTTATGGCTATTAGTCTATTAAAGTCCCTCTACCCCATATACACAACGTCGCCAACTTACATGTATATGGTTTAGGGCTGTTCTCCGTTCGCTCGCTGCTACTTAGAGAATCGTTTTTTTACTTTCTTTTCCTCCCGTTACTTAGATGTTTCAGTTCACGGACTTACCTCTTTCGTATATGTGATCTACACATATAGGTTTTTCCCATTCGGACATCTTGGTATCAAAGGTTATGTGCACCTCCACCAAGCTTTTCGTGACTTATCACGTCCTTCATCGGCTTTTTGTTGCCCTAGGCATCCTCCGTGTGCCCTTAATAGCTTTTTATTCTAACTCTAACAGTTTTTCCTGTTTTCATTGTAATCTTTTTACCTACTATTCATTTCCCATTGTCCTTAATTAATATTGGTGGAGATAAGCGGGTTCGAACCGCTGACCTCTGCCTTGCAAAGCGACGCTCTCCCAACTGAGCTATATCCCCATACAATAAATTCTTTGGTGGGCATGGCTGGACTCGAACCAGCGACCCCTGCGTTATCAGCACAGTGCTCTAACCACCGAGCTACACGCCCTTAAGAATAAACACGAAGAAACATAATCCAAACAGATTTAGTATTTATATACTCCTTAGAAAGGAGGTGATCCATCCGCACCTTCCGGTACGGATACCTTGTTACGACTTCACCCCAATCACTATCCACACCTTAGGTACCTTCCTCCTTACGGTTGAACCAGTAACTCGGTGCAAACAACTCTCGTGGTGTGACGGGCGGTGTGTACAAGACCCGAGAACGTATTCACCGCAACATTGCTGATTTGCGATTACTAGCGATTCCAACTTCATGAAGTCGAGTTGCAGACTTCAATCCGAACTTAGATTGGCTTTTTAGTTTTGCTCCACGTCACCGTTTTGCTCCTCTTTGTACCAACCATTGTAGCACGTGTAGCCCAGATCATAAGGGGCATGATGACTTGACGTCATCCCCACCTTCCTCCTGCTCTTCGCAGGCAGTCTGAGTTAGAGTCCCCAACTTAATGATGGTAACTAACTATAGGGGTTGCGCTCGTTGCGGGACTTAACCCAACATCTCACGACACGAGCTGTCGACAGCCATGCACCACCTGTCTCTACGTTCCCGAAGGCACGGCCTGTTCTCACAGGCCTACGTAGGATGTCAAGATCTGGTAAGGTTCCTCGCGTTGCGTCGAATTAAACCACATGCTCCACCGCTTGTGCGGGTCCCCGTCAATTCCTTTGAGTTTCAACCTTGCGGTCGTACTCCCCAGGCGGATTACTTATCGCATTAGCTTCGGCACAGACACTCTTCATGCCCACACCCAGTAATCATCGTTTACAGCTAGGACTACCAGGGTATCTAATCCTGTTTGCTCCCCTAGCTTTCGCACTTCAGCGTCAGTTGCTGTCCAGTGGACTATCTTCATCATCGGCATTCCTACACATATCTACGAATTTCACCTCTACTCGTGTAGTTCCGTCCACCTCTCCAGCACTCTAGATATACAGTTTCAAAGGCAAGCTTTGAGTTGAGCCCCTAAGTTTTCACCCCGACTTGTATATCCGCCTAGATGCCCTTTTATGCCCAATAATTCCGGATAACGCTCGCGACATACGTATTACCATGGTACTGCTGGCACGTATTTAGCCGTCGCTTCTTCTGCAGGTACCGTCACTTCCTTCTTCCCTGCTGAAAGCACTTTTACAATCCGAAAACCGTCTTCGTGCACACAGAATTGCTGGATCAGAGTCTCCTCCATTGTCCAATATTCCCCACTGCCGCCTCCCGTAAGAGTAAGGGCCGTATCTCAGTCCCCTGTGGCCGTTCATCCTCTCAGACCGGCTACCTATCTTCGTCTTGGTGAGCCGTTACCTCACCAACCAACTAATAGGACGCAAAGCTCTCTTAGCATCTCTTTTCATTAAAGCTTCATGCGAAGCTTTAATAATATCTAGTCTTATCAGTCGTTTCCATCTGTTATCCCAGACTAAGAGGCAAGTTCTTTACGCGTTACTCACCCGTCCGCCATGGTTATCACGGTGCAAGCACCGTTTCCCCCATTGACTTGCATGTGTTAAGCATTCTGTCAGCGTTCATCCCGAGCCAGGATCAAACTCTTCATTCAATATTTATTTTTCACCTTTTTAAAGTCTTATTGACAGGAACTTTTTTTATTATTAAAAGTCCTTATTTATCACATCTTTTATGGTATATGCTTCTTCTATTTATTTGTTTATTGTACTTAAATATGTTTCCATATCACAAGAATTAGTATATCAAATATTTTTTTCTTTTGTCAACTACTTTTTATTTTTTAAAAAATTGTACCTCTAAACTTTTATAACACTTTTTAATTAGTCTTTTGGTACAATTTTTGATTTTATAATTTGAAAATAAAATAATAGTTTATTTACTTATTTCTTTTTTTCATATTCTTTTTAAAACTTCTGCTGTTAATTCTGTTCTTAATTCTGGTGTAACAGGATGAACGATATCTTTATATTCTCCATTTGGCATTCTTCTAGATGGCATTGCTACAAATAGACCATTTTGCCCTTCAATTATTTTTAAACCATGTATAACAAAACTTTCATCGAATGTAATATCTACATAAGCTTTTTAATTTCCCGTCTTCTTCTACATTTTTATTAACTCTTAATCTAATATCTGTTATTTTTCATACAAATTCTCCTTAATAATTAAAATTTTAATACTTTTTATAAAATTAATCACTATATTTTTAACTTTTTATTTAAAGATTATTACTTTAAAATAAAAATTATTGATATCTTTCCTCCACTTAAATTATACCCTATTAATTAAAAACAAGGAGAATTTGTATTTTTTTATATAATTTCAATATATTCTTCGATCAATTCTTTTCTTAGAGTTTCTGGTGGTAATTCTTTTATTTTTAACTTTTTATGTTTTTGTTAAAATACTTTATTTCTAAGACATCTCCTTTTTACACTGTATGATGACTTTTTGCATCTCCATCAACTATAATATTTCCATTATCTGCTAATTCTTTTTGCTACTGTTCTTCTTTTTTTATAACTCTTGTAATCTTCAAAAATTTATCTAGTCTCATTTTTATATCCTTCTTAATTAATTTTTTTATTTTATTATCTGTATTATTTTGAGGCTGTTGATTTTTTTATATTTTCCATTATTGTATTGTTTAAATTTGTTTTTTTGTTCATTTTTATCACTTTGAACCTCATTTTTGTGGTTGCGAAACTGATTGAGTCTCTTCAATTGTAATCATTGTATTCAATGATAGCAAATCTTTTTGTAATTTATCAAGTTTATTTTTTTATTTTTCATTCAATGAATCTATTAATTTTTTTGTATAGCTTGTGTTTGTTCTTCATATTTTTTTGTTATCTCTTGATATTCAGTTTCTTTTTAAAGTAGTCATTTTTTTGTACTAATAGACTTTCTTCTTCTGGATTTAACACTGTTTTTATTTGTAGTTTTTTTATTTCATCTTTATTTAATGATACTTCTGATGCGATTTTTATTTTTCCCTTCTAAAAATATTATTTTTTTATCGTATTCAATATTGGAAATGATCGTATTTTTCTCCATTGTAAACTGTTTTTGCTTTTTAAATCATTTTTCGTCATATTGAATTTCGTAGTTACTTCCGATTTTTGTAATAATTGATTTTAAATTATTTTCTGAATTTACTTCAATTTTTTTCTTTTGATTCAGTATCTAAATTTTCTGCTTTTTATAATACCATTATTAATATTTAATTTTTTTGATTTTTTTAATGGTAATCTTTCAATTTCGTTAATTAATTTTGCTGTTTTCAATGAATCGTTAGTAACTATTTTTTTAAATTTTTTTACCTTTATCTAAAAAAATGTATGAATCAAGATTTTTTTACATCATTTAATGAAATTTCTTTTTCTAATTTAGATAAGTCTACAGAAATATTTTTCTAACATCATATTTCTATCCAACTCAATTTTTTTCGATTTTATTTTTCTAAATTTTCTTTTTTTCTGAATTAATTAATTTTTGACAAAAATTTCTGATTTTTACATTTAATTCTTTTATTTTTAGCGACTTTTTTCTTTTTAAATCTGTCGATTTTGCGTAAATCTCTTTAATGTTATTTGTTGCTAACAGATCTTCTCTTATTTTTTGATTTATGAAAGTGTTTACATTATTATTCAAAGTTTCTGTTTCTTTTTGTTGTTTCTTCTACAAATTGGTCTGTTGTTTTAGAATTTTTTTATTTGAGGAACTATTTCCATTTTTCAGAAAAACTATCAATTGCTTTGTCTTCTTGTGCGTAAATTGCTTCTAAATCAACATTTTTCTAAATTCATTTCTTCTAATTCTACTTTTGGTATCATTCCAAATAATCCACCTTTTGAAAAGTGTAACTATTGCTTTTTCCTTTTCCTAATTTTTTTGTTATTTAATATAAAATTATCATATGTAATTTCTCCATTTTTCATTGAAAATTTTAGATTTTTCAAAACGAGAATTTTTTTGTAGTTGTCATATGAGTCAAAATTTTATCTGAAAAAAATTACTCCTCCAACTAATAATATTACTAAAAATTAGCACGAGAGAAAGTAAAATTTTTTTAAAAAAATTTCATAAAAAAACCTCTTTTCTTAATTTTATTTTAGTGAAAAAAATAGGACCATTCCAAAATTATTTTTATTATTTTTGAAATAGTCCCGACACTTCATTTAATATCTTTTTTTGCTATTTTTTTATTTAATGCTTTTTATAGCGTCGTCAATTTTTTTGACAAACCATATTTATCTGTTACAGTTTGTAAATATTTTTGTGTTTCAATTTGTCTTTTTTTGTGTTCTAATTTGATTTTTAATTGAATCTTTTACTTTTTTCAAAAAGGTATTAAACCTTTAGGATTTTTTTCAAGAACTTTTTATTACGTACAATTCATTTCCTACTGTAACTACGTTATTTACTACTTGTCCTGGTTGCACACTTGCGATAGCTTGACTTATTGGACCGTAACCTTGTGATAATTGAGAAGCTGTAATTTTCGGGAGTTTCTCCATTACCTGTTTTTCTTTGCGTTTGCACTATATTTTTTTGAACTACAGATGAGAAATTAGCTGGATTTGCAGTTGCTTCTTTTTAAAGCGACTTCAGCTTTTGCTTTATCTGCAGAAGGAACTACTACTAATTGTAATTTTACAGTATCTTCTTTTTCTCAAAATTTGCTTTGTTTGCTTCATATGCTTGTTTTGCATCTTCATCAGTTACACTTGCTTTATTTGCTTCAGCAGTTAAAGTTAAAAGTCGCTAACAATCCTTCTTTTGCGCTTTCGATGCTATCTACATATTTTTTCTCTTTATCAATTTTTCTTATCTTTACCATCTAAAGCTACAGCTCTATTTAAAAGCTATATTTTTTTACGATATTTTTGTTTCAATTGAGTTAATTGTTCAGAGTTACTTCGTTTGCTTTCAATCCTTGTGCATCTAAACTTTTTTTCTAATTCAGTTTGAACTTCTGATTCATATACTTTTTATTTTTTTATCTCACGATTCATATAAAACTTTTTCCACTTTGTCACGAATTTCCACATGATACAGCTAATACACATAATGCTGTCATTAATCCAATTTTTCAATTTATTCTTCATTTTTTTCCTCCATTTATTTATTTTTTTCAAGTTTTGTTATATTTAAATTATCCATTCTGTTTATTATACTCTACTCTCATTAGTTTTTTTATTTGAAAGATTGCTTTTTTTAACATTTTATTTTTACTAATTTTTTTGAAATATAATCTTTCAATTTTATTTTTTCAATCTTTTTACAATATATTCTTCAGTTTTTTTCTCATTCGATATATCTTTCCAATCTAGATTTTTCCGAAAGTTTGTTGATTTTTTTCTTCTGGAATATTTTTTTAAGAAATAAAGTTCATAATAATCTGAATTTTTCATCTATTCTCTGAATGTGATTTTTGTTCTGCAAATAATTTTTAATTCGATACTTAATATAAATTTTTTTCATTGAATTTGGCATTTTTCCAAATCTATCTTCTATTTCGTTTTTCATCTCATTTAATTCTTCAAATTTTTTTCAAGCATTGCGAATCGCTTATAAATATTAAGTCTTTCTTCTTTTTGAATGTAAGTTTCTGGAATGTAACCTTTTTTTCCCTAAGTAAAAATTTCGACATTTTCAATTTTTTTCTCTAAATTCACCTTTTTGGCGTTTAATTTCTTCATTTAACATTTTTTTATACAAATCATATCCAAAAGTTTCAATTGTTCCATGCTGTTTATCGCCTAAAAATTTCTCCAGCTCCACGGATTTTTCATATCTTCCATTGAAATTTGAAAACCACTGATTTAATTCCTTCTATTTTTTTCCATACTTTCTTCTTTTTTTCTTACCTTTTTGCTGTTGTTCCTCGTGTTTTTTTACTAGATAACAATAGCCTTGCCGATCACTACGACCTACACGACCTCTAAGCTGATACACTTGAGAAAGTCCTAAATGTGTGAAATTTTCAATTAAAATCGTATTTGCATTTGAAACATCAATACCATTTTCAATAATTGTCGATGCCATCAAAATATCATATTCTCCTTGCTCAAATCTTTTTAGCTTATCTTTTATTTCTTTTTGGCGGAAGTTGTCCGTGAATAAATTCAATTTTCACAAATTCTGGCAAAATATCCTGTAATTCCTTCAATTTGTTTTTCATATTTTTTACATCGTTATAAATGTAGAAAACTTGACCATCTCGTGAAAGTTCCTTTAAAATTGCGATTTTTACAGCTTCTTCTTCCCAATCGAAAACTTCTGTTATAATTGGTAATCGATTTGTTGGAGGCGTATCAATAATAGAAATTTCACGAATTCCTAACAATGCTAAATTTAATGTTCGTGGAATCGGTGTTGCGGTTAAGGTCAATACATCTAATTTTTTTGTCTTTTTGCTTTTTAATTTTTTTCCTTTGCTTTTTACACCAAATTTTTTTGTTCTTCATCAATTATTAAAAGTCCTAAATTTTTAAATTGAACATCGTCACTAAGTAATCGGTGCGTTCCAATCACTAAATCTGTCGTCCCATTTTTGATATTTTTTCAAGATATCTTTTGCCTTGCTTTTGGGTTAATCTTGATAAATTTTCAATTGTAATCGGATAATTTTCATATCGTTGTTTAAATCGTTTATAATGCTGTTCTGCCAAAACTGTTGTCGGCGCAATCATTACAACTTGTTTTGAATTGTCAATCGCTTTGAATGCGACTCTCATTGCAACTTCTGTTTTCCCATAACCAACGTCTCCACATACAATTCGGTCCATAATATACGGACTTTCCATATCTCTTTTAACATCATTAATTGCTTTTTTTCTGATCTTCTGTTTCTTCAAATGGGAAAGCTGCTTCAAATTCTTCTTGCCAAACAGTGTCTTTTTGATAGACAAATCCATTTTGACTTTGTCTTTGAGCTTGAATTTTTATCAATTCATGAGCAAATTTTTTTCGATATCCTCTTCTAATTTTTTTCGTTTTCTCTTAAATCCTCTCGTTCCAAGTTTAAATAATTTCGGCTCAACACCGTAAGAAACATATTTTTCAAGCCTATCCAATTTTTTTCAACAGGAATGTACAAAAATATCTTCATCGGCATATCGGATTTTCAAATAATCCATTTCTTCAATAGTTTCAATTCCCTTGTAAATCCCAACTCCATACTGAACGTGAATTACATAGTCGCCTTCTACAATTTGATTGACTTTCTTGTACTTTATCCCTTTGTTTGCCTTCACTTTTTTCGTAAATATAACCATCTAATTCTCTATCTGTTAAAATGAAAACATCTTCTATTACAAATCCCTCAATTAACGGATAATTGTGAATTTTTAACAACTTTTTTCTTGTAAATTTCATTATATTCTGAAACTTTTTATCATAATTTTTTTGTATATAATTCAACTTTTTATTTCAGATAATTTTTTTCTAATTTATCTTTTTGTTTTTAAAAAGTTTCCAACTGCTCTTCAGTAAAATTAACCGTTTCCATCGAAAAACTTTTTATTTTTTTAAATTTTTTATATCTCTGCCTGTAAATATTTTTCCTTTTTCTCGATTTATTAAAATGTACTCTTCCATTTTGTAATCTAGTAACTCTTCATTTTCTATGATAATCACCACATCTTCAGACTGCAACTCTTCAATCAATTCAACCAATTCATAATTTTTTCTCGAAAGAGCATTTCCAAAAATTTTAATTTCATCCATTTTTTTGAAATAGATTTTTGGCTATCAATATCAAATTCTCTAATACTGTCTAATTCATCTCCAAAAAAACTCAAGTCTTATTGGATTTTTCAAGATCGAGCGGAAAAATATCCAAAATATCTCCTCTTTTTACTATATTGTCCCTTTTTATCAATCAAATACGAATTTTTCGTAACCATTTTTCTATTAAAAAAATTTATTGTATCACTAATCTCATATTCTTTTTCCAATTTTGAAATCAAAAATTTTTACTTCTTCAAAAATACATCCAATGTAATTTGCAAATTAACAAATAACACGAATTCTGACTGATTTTTTTAAAATATCCAACAATTTTTATGTTAATTCCTGTCATATCTTCTTTTTTTGAAGAAATATTTTCAAAAATCTCAATTTTTTTATTAGAATATTTTTTTACTATTTTTTTCTTCAAAATAATTTCCCAACATATAGTGGTAATTTTCTAAATTTCTGTTAGAAGTGGAAATATAAATTATTTTTTTATTTTTAGAAGTCAACAAAATCCACGGAATTGCTCCACGATAAATTTTATTATTCTGTTTCAACTCAAATTTTTTTCTGTTTTTTTAAAAAAATTTAATTCACCCATTTTTCCCCTTTCTATCTTTTTGTTCTTAATTTATAGTTTATTATATCATTTTTTCTCTTTCAAAAATAAAAAAATTTTCTAAAAATTCTAAATTTCAATAAAAAAATAAAAAAACGTCATACAACTCACAGCTTTCCAACTATTAGTGCATGACGCAATTAATTTTAAACTATATAAAATATATTTTTTTAGTTATTTTTAAAGTTGATATTTTTCCAAATACCGAAAAATAAATAAATTATAAATAAGTAAAGTATCAATCCAAATTGGTGTAAGAAAAATAAATGCGAATACTAGCACGATTACTGCTATTGCCATTCCTAAACCTTGTGTAATTTCAGCAAATCCTAATTTATCATCACCGTAAACATTTGGTTTTAATACAGAATTTATTGGTCTTATAAATATATTTAGTATTAAAATTGCATATAATGGTGCTTCTTGTTGTATTCCGTGTTTCCAGAATAAAATCATTGAAGCTCCGATCATTATTCCGTAGAATAATTTCCCAAATAAAGTATTTCGGACTTGAATATAAATCTGTTAAAATGAAAACTCCTAAAAAAATACAATTTCTCCTAATTCTAATGGAATTTCAATACCCATAAATCTCGCAACAAAATATCCTACAAAAAAATAGATATAAACAATCCTGTCGGAACTTCCCAACTTAATCTTCCTCTAAGCATTAAATATATTGCTCAACTACTATTGCGACTATTGAATATCCACCTATCATTCCTGTATTTTGCCAATAAGATTGATCCAACTCCCTCAAAACCAGGTGCTACAATATTTGGATTTGACCAAGCGACTGATCCCGCGACCAATACAGATGGAAAGAATAATAAAATCGCTAATTTACCAATTACTATCGGATTTACAATTTTTCTTTTTCTACTGAACCAAAAACATAATTGTCCAAATAATACACCAATAATTGAAGCTAATCCTGCGATATAAATTGGTGTAAATGAGTGCTAATGAAAGTCCAACTAAAAACTCCCACAACCGCTGTTGAAAAAAATCAGTTTCAATATCTTTTTTTCAATATAAATTTTCCAAAAAAATATTCTGTTAATACTGCCAACACTGTTGATGTTAAAATAATTAAAATCGGAAAAATCCCACAAACTACAAATGCAACTACTATCAATGGAATAGTCGCTATCAAAGTATCTATCATAGTTGTTGTAATTTTTTTCTTTCAGAGCCCTTTTTTTCATTTAATCTCATTTTTAATTTATCCTCTCTTTCTATTCTGATGTACCTTCACTAGATTTTGTTCCAGAAGAACTACGAACTTGATTCAGAAGAACTTCCACTATTACCGTTACTTTCTGGTGAACTACTAGTTGATGTCTTCGATTTTTTCTGGTGAACTATGTTTAGAAGATTTTTTTGTACTTCCCGATTTTTGGTTTATCTAAAGAAAATTTCTCAACATTTCCCATACTTCTTTTTCGTTGTATGTTTTTCTCTTCTTTTTGGTTTTTCCTTTGCCACTGGATTTTTGTGGTGCTACAACAGGTGCTGTTGCTGGTTGTGGTTGCGTTGGCTGTTGAGCTACTGGTTGTTGTGGCTGTGCAGGTTGAGCTTGTGGTTGTTGAGGAGGCTGTTGCTGTTGTTGCTTAGCCTTTCTTTGCTTGCTGTTGTCTTAGCTAATTGAAATTGCTTTTTCGCATCTTCTTCTTTTTTTGTTTTTTTGTCGTTGTTTTTCTTCTTCTTTTGCTTTTTTTATCAGCCAATTCTTTAGCCTTTTTCGTCGCCTTCTTCTCTGCTCTAATTTTTTTGCAATCATTGGATTACCTATATCTTTTGCCTTAAAACTTCCAACCGCCAGTAATAATAATGAGACCAAAAAGATACACACATTTTTTTAAATGTTTCATAATTTACCGTTTCCTTTCTACAATTTTTTTAATTTTATACAGTTTTTCAATTAGAAAATAAAATCTTAAATTTTTTTACTTAACTCTTAACTCCAGCTTTACTATACAATGCTCTATAAATTCCATTTTCCTTATCCATCAAAGTTTCGTGATTTCCAACTTCTCTAATTTCCCCTTGCTGTATAACTACTATTTTTATCACTATTTACTATTGTTGACAACCTATGAGCGATAACAAATGTTGTTTTCCCTTCCATTAATTTTTTTCCAAAGCATCCCGAACTAATTTTTTTCTGACTCATTATCAAAGTGCCGAAGTTGCTTCATCTAAAATTAAAATTTGTGGATTTTTCCAAAATTGCTCTCGCTATTGCAATTCTTTGCTTTTTGACCACCAGAAAGTTTGATTCCTCTTTCTCCAATTTCTGTATCGTATCCGTCATCCAATTTTTGAATAAATTCGTGTGCATTCGCTAATTTTGTAGCTTGAATAACTTCTTCACAACAGAAGCCTTCTGGTTTCCATATTTTATATTTTCAAGTACTGTTCCTCCAAAAAGGAATGTTTCCTGTGGAACAATTCCTATACGTAAACTCTTTATTTTATAGTCTTTTTACATTTATTCCGTCTATTGTTATCATTCCTGCATCAACATCAAAGAATCTCGGTATAAGATTTACTAAAAGTGGATTTCCCTCCACCTGAATTTCCAACAAGAGCAACTGTTTCTCCCTTTTTGCAACCAGATTTATATTTTTCAGAATCTTTTTCATCGTTATCTTTTATAACGAAAATCAACATTTTCAAATGTTATATCACTTCTAAATTCTTCAAATTTAACACATTCAGGTGCATCCGCTATTCCAGGAACAACATCCAGAATTTCAAATATTCTTCCTATTGAAGGGATATTCATGCTTATTTCATTGTATCTGCTTATTGCCTTTTTACAGGAGATGCATTGAAGATATTGCCCCTACTATAGTTATAAAATCTCCTGTAGTAAAATGATTTCTCAAACCCTGAATCCTCCAAACATAAGAAGCATTGCTACCATTATATAGTTGATAGCTTCTGAAATTGCACTAGATTTCGATGTATATCTGGCACTTTTCAATGCCACTCTCTTTAATTCCATACTCTTTTCTTAAAAATCTTTTTATTTCTTCCTTTTCCATTGCAAAAAGCTTTTTATTACCCTTATTCCTGATAATGTTTCCTGTAATTTTTGAATTTAATATGCCTGTTGCTTCCTGTCTTGCCCTTCCTGATTTTTAATTTTTTGAATATCTTTTTACTGTAACCATTAGAATTGGTGCAATAACTAAAAACTCCAAGAGTCAGCTTCCAATCTTTATAAAAAGCTATTATCAGGCACTACACTGCTCTAAATACTTCTGAAACCATGTTAAAGCTCTCTATAATTAAATAATTTACATTACTTGGATCATTTAGTACCCTTAATCATCAATTCTCAATTTTTGTTCTTGAAAATATTCCATATCCAACGACTGTATTTTAACATATAAATCATCGGTTATATTTTTTATAAATTGATGATGATATAATAACTGAAAGTATACCATTCCAATAAATTAAAATTGCTCTATTACTGCAAGGCAGATCATTCTCCTGCTGCATAAAGTATATCTTTTTCATTACTTCCTAAAATCCCTGGTCAACTAGTCTTTTTACAAGAATTAACGGAGAAACAGAAACTATTGATGAAACCATTGCCAGAACCATATTAAGTATTATTAGCAAATAGTATTTCTTTATATATTTCTTTTAACTTCTTTACCATTAAGAAATCTTCACTTTTCAGTATTTTTCATTGTTTTTATCCCTTCTTTATTTATTACCCTTTATTGTACACGGATTTCAATCAAATAAATTATAGTCCTTTATCCTGTCGCCATTTATACGGTAAATTTTTTCAGGATTCAGCTTTTACTCCACTTAAATTTCCTGAAGTCATTACAAAGGACTTTATTCCTAATTTTTATTTTCTCCACATTTCCTTTATAGGCATGACCCCATGGATATGAAAGAAATCCGCCTTTTTATTTAATTTTTCCTCTATAAGCTTTCTATTTTTCACTTATTTCAAACTCCACTCTTTTTTTCAAATTCTTCATCTGAAACTTCTTCAAAAATTCTTTTTCTGTGTCTTAAACAGTTTATTCAAAAATATTTTCTGTTCTTTGGAAGATTTCCTTTAAATTCTTCAGAGTTTACAATTTCCTATACTTATCCATAAATCCTTCCTTCAGTTTCATACCCTTTGATGGAAATCTGACTTCTTATTTTAAATACAGGAAGTCCTGTAAAAATCTAAATCCCTGAAATCCTTTATTTTAGCCTTTTTCCTTTCTGAAAAACCTTCCCTGAAAATAGAAAAATATTCCCTTTTTACAAAAATCCCCTTCCGTCTTTTTCAAAAAATCCTTTATTTCAGCTTTTTCTTATTGTCGGATAATGGAATGTATGTAAGCTGAAAATCTATAAGTCCACTTTCATACATTTCCTTTATTTCATTCCAGTTCAGATAATCCCTGTCATTTCCAATATAGGCTGTATTGAGGAAAATTGTAGCTTTTATTGTATTTCTTCAGGATTGGAAAAGCTTTAGTATAGTTATTTTTATATCCGTCATCAAAAGTGACAAGTATGCTTTTTCTCATCAAGAATATAGTTCATTTCTTCAAGTTCTTCCATTTTATATGTTTTCATGTCCTTTATGTATTCCATATGCTTTTTTCAAATTCTTCTTCTGATATTATTCCTTCAGTTTTTCATTGAAAACATTATGATACATAAGATAGACTCACTGATCCTGTATATAGTGAAAAATACATCAGAACTGCAGCTAATCCTCGCTAATAGTAGAGTACATTTTATTTTACCTTTTCCTAATAATTTTAAAAATGTATATCTTATTTTCTTTACCATTCTGTCTATTTTAAAGTCGAGAATGCTATTTTTTCCCTTTTCTGCTGAAATGTACGTGTCTCTTGTCTCCAATATGCTCCCATACTTTTTCCTTAAAAATAGATAGTTCTTATAATTTCTGTCCTTATAAAAATTTTGACAGCTCCATTTCATAAAAAGCTTTATCCTTCAGTTTTTCATGAGATCCAAACAGATCATTGTCGGATTTTTCTTCTAAGTCCCGGATTATAGTATGATTTCTTCATTTACTTTTACAAAATCTCTCTCCGTCTTTTTGAAACATATTCCTCCTTCATGAAAAAGTCTTCCTTAAGTCCTTTTTGCTACGTAATCCCACTGTAAGCAGTTTTGGGTCTTCCTTAAGTTTCATTGATTTCTCATAAAACCTTCCTTCAAAAATTCCAGTCATCCTCACAGTGAAATACATATTCCGTATCCACTTCGTTGTAGGCCTTATCTATTGATTTTAGCTGTCCTTCCCTTGTTTCTGTTTATTATTAATTTAAAGTTCTGATCCTTGTATTTTTGAGACCAGCTTTTTCCAGTCCTTCTGTACTGTCTTCGGTTATTATCACTTCTTTTATTGATAAGTGTTATACTTGAAAAACTGTCTAAAAAGTTCTTTCCAGCAAATCAAACCTTCCACAGCTTGTTATTACTAAACTGACATCATTCATGACTATCAAGCCCCTTTCTGCTCTCTCTTCTTTTTATTACTCTGACTAAAATTCATCATTTTTCAGCTAACCTGCTTCTATCATTTTCCTTATGGTAGATATGATAAGTCAGCCCTGCAAATTTAGCCTCTTTTTACCTATGCCGCTATTAAAAAAAGTCTGACTGCGATTTCACTGTCTTCACGCCCCCAGCCCTGAATTTTTCTTCAAAACCGTTTACCTTTACTAAATCTTCCCTGAAGAAGGACATGTTGCACCCTCTTATTCCAGAAAGTATCCTTTTTAGTAACAATTTTTGAAAGCTAGCTTATTTCTTATTGTATTTGCCTTATTCTTATATCCCTTTTCAAATAGCACTTTTGAAATTCAGGCAAACTTTTCCCTTCAATATTTTTGTTTCTTCTTCAGATATTATCACCCTTGAGCCTTGGATAAAATATCCCTTCTCCATATTTTCAATATGATCCTGTATAAAATGTCTTTCCAGAATCAAATCTCCGTCTATTATTATGACATATTTTCCTGTTGCTTTTGCTATCGCCTTGTTTCTTGACATTGAAAGCCTGAAGCCGTCATCTTCCTGCCAGGAATGTATTATTTTTCACATTTGGATTACTGTCCTTTATTTTTCTTGACAAGATTTATAGTTTCACGTGAACCGTCATCAGCCACTATTATTTCCTTTGAAGGGCAGTCTGTCTTAATACACTGTTAAGACATATTTCCAGAGCCTGTGGCCAGTTATATGTTGTAACAATGAGGGAAGTATCCTTTCCCAATGTTTTAAAATACTGCTCCCTTAATTTAGTATATTTTGTCATAGTGTAGATGGAACTGTACTTTGCCAGAAGATATCCTTCATATCCATCAAGAAATCCAAGCTGCAGAATATACATCCTCATAAATCTGAACAGCATTTTTGAGTAAATCTTTACAATTCCTGATTTCTTGTGTTCCTTCATATACTGTGCGGCACTTTCGGAAGTGTATCTGTTAAGTTTTTTTCCAGAAACTGCTCAATATTGTCATAAGTATAATGTATTATGAGTTCATTTATTTTTCCCTGTTCTGCTATTTTTTCAGCTATTTCATATTTTTCATGAACTTCCCTGTCACTTATTGTGACTTTTCCTTTTTCCAGAGCCTGATTACATAATCATCCCAGCCACCATGCTTTATTTCCTTACCAAAAGCATATGTTTCTCAATTTTATTTTTATATACATCAGCATCGGCATTTCCATTTACTATATTCCTTATTTTTCCTTCAGTTCTGTTGATATGACTTCATCTGCATCTATTAAAAAGAATCCAGTCACCACTACATTTTTCAAGTACTGAATTTTTCTGTGGACCGTATCCCTTCCATTTTTCAATGAAAAACTTCTGCCCTTTGGATTTTGCAATTTCCACTGTCCTGTCAGAACTTTCACTGTCCACAACTATTATCTCATCCGCTATTTCCCCTACCGAATCTAAAGTTTTTCCAATTCTATTTTTCTTCATTAAAAGTTATTATCCCTACCGATAATTTCATCAGCATTTCTCCTATTTTATATTTTTTTATTATTTAAATAACAGGCAAGTCAGTATGATTACATAATTATTAAATATTTTCGCTTAATGTCTTGTTTTTGTCAAACGATTTATCTCTGATATGGTCTATAAAATTTCCAATTCATTTTCTTCTTTTAATATTAATTTTTCATTTTTATACATAAAATTTATCATACAAAGTAACATTACAAAAAGCAATTATCATTGATTGATTATTCAAATTTATTTCAGTAGTTCCTTGAATTAAATATAAATAAAAGAAGCTTTTAAAGTCTATTTCAAGTGCAACTATATTTTGAAAGAGTACAGCTGTATTTATTCATTTTTATAATATGACATTTTTATTAATCTACTTGGAATTATTATAAAAATAGCAATATTAATGAAATAAAACCAACACTAAAATAGACCCAATATTGCAAATACATATTGTGTGTGTCATGCCCATTTTTCATATTATGCTTTTTCAAACTCTGGATAAAAACGTCATAATATATTCATAAACACCTTTTTGCTTATAATATTCTCTTGTAAAATCCAATCTTCTTTTGACTGCATTCCTATTATTGACTTTTTATCACTTTATTGCACCATCCCAAAAATTAGTCTTAAATTACTGGAGGGATCTTGTTTGAATTTTATTATGTATTGTAATCTATCAGATATAGCTTTTGGCAATATAAAATACGTACTAAAACACATTGCTAAAAAATGACAAAATGTATTTTTTATCCATAATATATATATAATTGTAGGAATTAAACAAATATAAACCATTTTAGAACGATTAACTAGTAAAATAAAAATTATCTAGTACTGACTAAAAAGCAAATAAAACTATTTTTTAATTTTTAAATTTTTACTTTTATCTTCTATTCTGTAAAAACATATAAATGAAATCAAAATAATAATACTATCACATTATATTTGCAAAATCCTGTGTTGGTAGTTCAAAAATATTCGATCATATTGAAAACCTATTGGATTTTTTTCCAAGTATCGTAATTTTTACAAATATTCCTAATGTTATCAGTAAAGAAATTCCAGCTCCAACCAATAAAGTTTTTAAAAATTCAGAAAATCTTTTCCTTCGAATTCAAAAAATACCAATGGAAAAACAGCAAAAAATTTTATATAATCATCCATATCAAGTCGAGCAGATATTCCTCCATCTATTATTGCTATGATGTAAGGTGTTCCAATAAATATTAACATTCCATACAATATATATCTAAAATTTTCTTTAAATTTAATCTATTACTTCTAAAAATCATTGCTATTAAAAAGAGTAAAGAAACCCATATTCCTAAAAATTCTTTGAAATTGTATTGATAAAAGAATGCCAATCCTAGAAAAATACAGCTATAATAACCTATTACATTTATTTTTCTCAAAGTTTTTCATATTTTTAAATTGTTCTTTATGCTTTCTATAAGCGATCCATTTCATTTTTCACTCTCTATTTGATATTCTCATTTATACTTTTTATTAATTCTCTCAATTTCAATTTATTGCTTTCCATTGAAAAATCATTTGCTCTCATAAGTGATAGTCTCTTATAATTTTTCATATTTTGATTATTATTCATTAGTTCATAAACTTTTTTAACAAAGGTATCTTTATCATTTAATGGAATCAGCTCTCCGTATTCGCTATTTTTCCCCTTAATATATCCTTTTGGCCCCGTAGGACAATCATAAGCTACAACAGGTACTCCAAAAAGTAAGACTTTCAAGTAGTACCGTTGGCAGTCCCTCATATTTTTGCAGTATGAAGGAATAACTTTGCATTTTTAAAAAGGATATGGATTTTCAATTTGTCCTAATAGAATTACATCATTTTCCAATTTATATTCTTTAATTCTTTTTGTTTAATTAATTCTATACCATTTCCAATAAAAATAAAGTTTTTCTTTTTATTCCTAGTTGCTTTAATTTATAATAAATATCAACTAGATGTTCAGGCTGTTTTTGGTGTGTCAGGCGTGATACTTGCAAAAATAATCCTCTTTTAAATAGTTTTCATACTTTGGATTTACATTTTCTGATGGATTATTTCAAGGTTTATCGGATTGTAAACTAATTCCACTTTGTTTTTTATCCATTCCTAGAATTTCAATAAATTCGTCTCTCATTGTATCACATATTGCCAGTATTTTTATCATATTTTTATATTGTTTTTATATTTTCTACTTTTTCTATACTTAATTTTTCTCCAAAAGTAAGTGAAAAATGAACCCAGGAAAAACAGGAATTGCTATATCAAAAATTTTTTTATATTTCAATAAATTTGAAGAGTAGTCTATAACAATATCATAATCTTTTATTCGCTTTTCCACTTTTAAATAATTTATCGTAATCTAAAAATTTCCTTAATAATTCTATTTTTCCCATTATAACTCTTAAATAAAAATTCATAATTTACTTCTTCAGGAATTTCATTTTCAAACAAATTATTTTCTCCATAATCCCAAGTTATAAGTAAATCAACATTATATTCAATTCTACCAAATTTTTAAAAACATTCAGTAAAAATTTCTTTCTTCTCCTCCCATACTCAAATGACCATGTAATACTAATATTTTTCATTTTTACCATCCTTTTTATCAAATTTATTTTGTTCTATTCCGTTCTAGATACTTTCCCATATTTTTCCACGTTATATACAAGTATGATTATACTTAATTTTAAAGCCAACATTTTCATCTTCTTTATTTTTCAATTTGTTTTATATATTATATCATAAAATCAAATAAATATTTCAAAAATATCTTTTATATAATAAAAATTTATAAGCTCACCTTATTCAGGGACTGACAGAATATAATCTCAATAAAAACCAATGATTTTCACCCTGCAATGATGTTTTGCAATACTGAATTTTATGTATAAAATTGAAAAATAATATAAAAAAACACATCTGACGAGAATTTTTTCTGGAACAGATGTGTGTGTCACTATCTCCTTTAATTTATATGAATTTTATATACTCCCATTTTTACGGGAAGCAAAAACTCTATTGCCACTACCATAGATATTTTTCTATATATTCTTTTTCATTTTCTATATAATATGAAAATATTATCGTGAAATCTTCATGATTATAATATGGTCTTATCTCCTTTACAATCTTTTTACCTTCTCTTCTGGAGAGTCAGTCACATAAATCATTATAATAGGATGAATATCATTGTATTTCATAAACTCATACCAGTCTATTTTCCTCAAATTTCCTTGGCCTGAAAAAGTACTCCTCAAACTTTTTGCCATATATCTTCATCCTTTTCAAATTTTCCTTCCGTTACTTCATCTCCACATTCTTCATCTATTACTGTTAATGTTGTATTATGTCTTGTCAAACTTTTTCGTAAAAATTTCACCATTCCATTCTTTTTGTATTATGCCACATGCCCATTTCCCAAAATGAACCCTATATTATGTTCTTTTATCATATTTTATACCATGTTTTTAATATGCTCTCTCTATTTTCTCAAAAATCATTTCCTTTGATTTATCATATATCAGCTGACTCCATAAATACGGTCTTAATCCATATTTGTCAATAATTTCAAACAGTAAATTAGATTTCCCTGTCTTGTTGAAAAATGGAACCTTCTCTATATCTTCGTATTTAAGAAAAAGGAATTAACTATGCTTCCATCTCTAAAAACAAATTTTTGTTGGAGGAGATTCTACATGGATTAAAACCTCTGTCATAAAAACTCTGATTTATATTTCGAACATCATACTTGTACAGGACATAGGATTCCGGGTTTTTATCAGATTTCCACCCTACAATATGTTCTTCCTTTACATAATATTCCCACTTATCCAGTGTCAGGTTAAATTCATTTTTAAGCATTTCCACATGAGTCATCCAGCATCTTTTCTTCTCTTTCCTTTGTCTTTTTCTTCAGAACTTTTACAGGAATAAAGACATAGTAAAGATAATACTACCAATAACATTTTTTTATTTTCTTTTTCATTTTATTCCACCCCATACTATTTATTTTTCCGCCAGTTTTATTGTTTTTACTGCAAAAACCATATTAGAGATAAAAATACTTATTTTTATAGTTACTTCTGTCATTTTTACTCCTATTATCCCTTTCTTTACAAATAAATACCTTTATTCAAAATACCTACTATAAAAATATTCTTAAATAAAATAAAATTATATTTAAAAATAGCACTTTCATAAATAACTTCCTGTCCTTATTTTTCCTTCCATAGAAAAACAGATATCGTAAAAATATTATACTATAAAGTATAATCAGAATTATAAACCATTTTACTCCGGAACTTATAATATAATATTTTTCATTAATATTCAGCTTTCGTAGAAACTTAAAAATGTTCCCATACCATATAGGAAATTATTTCAGTTATATAAAAAGATCTCGGTATTTTGCTTTTTGTTTCCTTATCTGCGAATAATCTCATACAGAATACATTCAGCCATCTCTTTGTACCTTAATTTTTAGGTTTATGAACAAAGATATATAACAGTAGTACCATAATATATGTTATTGATATTCCTAGCTAATGAAATTACTATAATCTTAAGATTAATTTTTCATTGATAGTACAATCAATCCTATAAGTATTAAACTGTAAAAATATCCACCAGGTGGACCAGATTATTTTAAGACTTTCTTCTTTATACAAGAAATTAAATATCTTCTTTATTATTTTTGACATTTCTCTCCCTATCCATTCACTAAACTCTATGTTTTCCTAACTTATCGAAACAGGAAAAATTCCTACTCTGCAACAGTACAGTCCCCAGCCATCATAATATCCGTTTAGATTCGGCAATTTTCACAAGTTCCCATACAACTTCATTTATATGATTAAATATTACATTATCCATTCTTGAAATATTAATCTGATAAGTATCTGCTTCATTTTTCCATCTTTCTGCTTGAAAGAATTTTTATATCCCAGTTCTTCTAATTTTTGCAGCCAAATTTTAGGCTTTTCTTCTGAATAAAAATAAAGCCAGTGGTCTATTTCACGTTCTTTTTCGAGATTATCCCCCTGTTTCATTAAATTTTTCTATAACACTTCTATTCATCATTGCTTTTATAGGAATATATATCAGGATAAAGAAAATTAAAATAAATGTCCCATTCTACATCTTCAGCTATTGAACAGTTCCACTGATAATCCGGGAATTTTTAATGCTTCTTTACAAAGCTCTTCACTTTTTCAGGATTTTTAGTAAAAACGTGAAAGTTCAAGTCTGCCCTGTGATTTTTACAGTTCCAGCAAATATATCTTCCAAAGTTTCAAGTCTATTTATCACTTCATCTTCAATATCACATAAAACCGGGTATTCTTCATTAGATGAAAGTCCATTTTCAGCAGGATTATTCATCTTTATGAATATACTGATTCTATGATTATAATCCTCAACAGGCACTATATCATATAAAGCCAGGTTAAGGCGGATGAAGCCGGATTATCATCTACACGACACATATAAAAGTTCCAGTTTTGTCTGATTTCATTAAAAATTTTTGTTTCAATTTTTCCACTTCCCTTTCTATATTTAAATCTTTCTAACCCGCTATATCCGCGATTTGTAAACTCTAACTTCTGATTGACTAGTAACTTCAATAGTATGTCCCCAGAACAAATCATCATCGTCAAAATAGAAATTAGCTAGATTCACTGAATATATGAAGACCTGCAAATTTTTATTCTTTCTTTAAACTCTTTTTCTGTAACTTCCTTTTCATCTTCTTCCAACCAGGAATCATTTTTAATTCAAGCAGTTTATAAGCTGAATATTCCTTGGCTTTTTATAAAGTCTGTAAGTTCTATATTTGAAAAATATTTTTCACTTTTGAGTTCTTCCTTATTTTTCAGCATTAAAATAATATTCAATGCCTTCCTTAACTAATTTATAGATATTCAGTTCCTCTTTATTTGTAAATTTCCCGAAAATTTTTAATAGTAACAGTTTTAGGCATTTTTCTTTCTGTTATTTCCTCTAAAACAGTGTCAGGAGCTGACCTGAAGCAGCAGACAGCTCCTTCCATAGTCAAAAATTTCTCCCATATATTCTGCAAAGCCTTATTGAACTGTTTTAATGTAGCTTCTATTCACTTCTGTATCCACTAAAGAAAGCCTGTCACCTTCAAATTTCATTTTCCCCTTCACAGAAAAATCATCTGGACAGGTGTTCCTCCTATATATAGCTTCCTTCATTTTTACGCCCCCATATAAGCACAATATATTGAATCATTTTCATTGCTTTCTGAGTTTGGGAAAAATACTTTATACGATTTTCCTCTTTACGATTCTTCCCTTTCTTGAAAACTACAAAATCTTCCTTATTTTCAGAAAGACAGTAAGGCAAAGGAAAATCTTTTTAATATCTCCATATTTCCTTCTAATATTTCTTCATGAATTTCCTGAAGTTTTTCCATTGTATAAAATTTTAATCACTCTCTATATTTTTCTCTAATCCATTCTCCCAAAGGTCTTGAAATAAGGGGTTATGAAAGGGTTCAGCTCCCATCATCTTCGTGATAGGTATTTGACACTACTGTTCCTTTAGTTTTTCTCCTAAAATATATTTATTTATATTAATATATTATAATATTTTTATTTACTTTCAACATATTTAATTTTAAAATTGTAGTAGAATAAAAATAAAATGTATTATAAAAAGCCTTGTTCATTTTAACAGACTAAATCTATCATCCAGGAGGATAATGAAATGTTTTAGAAAGAAAAAGGAAGTTTTTCATGTTGGAAAGAGTTAAAATTATTAATGAATCAACCCTTGATGTATTTAGGAAATACAATCTATTATGTAGATGTGCAGGATGCCACTGTGATTAAAGGTGTTCCGTTTATTACCTGCGATATTTACGAAGATGAATTTTCCGACCATTTAATTGCTCAGGTGGGACTGGAAGATGATGAAGAAAATGATATATTACCAAGTGCTGAGGAGCTGAAAAATAAAATTGTTTGCTTATTCAGTTAGATGAGCATATAATGAGATGAAAACTTTGAAGTGTTCAGAATTATATACAAAATATTCAAATGGAGGTTATTTTAAGAAATTGCTAGAATTTGTGATATTACATTAGCCGTAAAATTTGCCTTTAAAAATCTAAAGCTAAAATTGAATATTTTCCTTTTTGAATATGAAAAAGTATTGAATTTCTATTTTTCTAAAAATAAAAGTGGATTTTTAGAAAATAGCTACAAAGCTGGAAATATTGAAGAATGGTTTGACTATTGTTTGAATTTAGGATTAGAAGATATAAAAAATTTTATTACCTGTTTCATCTAAAAATTTAAATATTCCCAATGATTTAAATTCAAATAAGATTAAACTTATTTGCTATTTTAAAAATAATTTGATTCTTTTATTTTACACCAAAATGGAAGAAAACAAGTGGTGGATGGAATATTATTTATACTGCTCACAAATACGAAAAATTCTATCAATGAAAACTTAAATTTTATGATAATACAGAAGATTTTAAAAATGTATTAAGTAAAATAGCAATTTTAGCTGATAAAATTAATTTTCAAAATTTTGGAAAATATCTTTTAGAAAGCTTTTAGCATTTTTAAATGGGGAAAGTTTTCGAAAATATAAAATACTTTTTATGGACAAAACTCTTTTGAAAATACCTAAAAATAAATGCAAGACTTTTATTCAGCTAAAATTTCTAATGTTTTTGGCGGAATGGGTTCCTGGAATGACAGCCCTCCTTATTATGCATATGAAAAAGGGCTTGAAAGTGAATATGACAGTCTTACGGAAGAACTTTTTAACACAAATTAGGCTTTGCTCTTTTTATATTCTGTAAATGAATGGTAAAATAAATTATACTGGAGGATTAATGTTCATACTATTTTTTTATACTTCTATTATTTATTTTTCATTCTTCATTGTTTTTATAATCAGATTAATAAAAAGACTATGTTTTTAGAAATTGATGAAGATTTAAAAACTTAGCACCT